>Ga0183098_10002_pt1 | contig 3026182 bp, 2745 predicted proteins | sample BioMet9_FD_128884 | JGI IMG/M metagenome (GOLD analysis project Ga0183098, IMG submission 128884) | Microbial communities from bioreactor (seeded with sewage sludge) at Lawrence Berkeley National Lab, California, USA - Biofuel... | ecosystem: Engineered > Bioreactor > Anaerobic > Unclassified ... | reverse complement strand
ACCACTGGCAGGTGGGGCAGACCATCTCCCTCTCGGTACAGGCCAACAGCTTCTCGCTGGGCAGCGTCAGCATCGTCGTCTCGGACCCGCAGCAGCGCTGGCCGGACGTGGAGCAGGTCTACCCGGCTTCGGGAGACTCCTTCACGACCGACTTCCACTGGGACGGGCAATTCAATGGGCAGACGGCACCGGCGGGGCAGTACACGGTGAGCGTGTATGCTTCGGACGTGATGAGCAACCTGAGTGTGTCGCACTCCCAGGTCACAATACCGGTGGTGATCCCCACGGCAGTACCCACCCTGACCGCGACCGGAACTGTGGCCGCGGCAGAAAGTACCGCAGCCGCCACGGTCACTCCGCAGCCAAGCAGTACCCCGACGGCAGTGGCGGCGGGGGTACCGGTGACCTCCTTCAGTTCCCCGGCGAGTCCGGCGACGCAGCCGGCGGCGACGCTCCCCAGCAACGTGTTGTGGGGAGGGGCAGCGGCAGCGGTGATCGGAGCAGCCACGGCGGCAGCGCTGGAGGCAGCCCGCAAGCGCAAGGAAGAAGAGGAAGCACAGCGGCAGGCGGCAGAGGCGGCTGCGGCCCAATTCAATGCCGCGGAGAAGGTCATCGATGCACAGATTGCGGCCAATCAGATCAAGAAATGGCAAGATCAGCAAAAAGCTGAAGCCGAGGCGAAAGAGAAAGAGCAGGAAGCGCTCAATGATGCCTACCAGAGCTTCAAGCAGGCAGATCAGCAGAGCATGCAGGAGTATAAAGCCTATCAGGAAAAATTGCGTGAGGCCGAGATTAAATCTTTTCGCGAGGCGGATGCCGCCAGCATGACAGGATATACTGAGTATGAGTATTCCAATGTCGACAGAAAATACTCCAATTTGTCTATAGTTAACCGCGTGTTTTTAACTATATTTTCTGCTCCATTAATTGCGAGCGGCTTGAATAATGCAAAAAATGATTTCACAAAAGGTTTTTTTGAGGAAATACTAAGACTCTCTCCCGACAGCTATAATTCAACTTCAAATATTTTTGGCAGAGTAGTGGCAGATTTGGCAATAACGGTTATAGGTATTGGGGGAGTTTTTGGCGGAGCGGAAATAGCTGCTGGATTAACTGTCGTTTCTTGTGGGACAACTCTTTGCTTAGGCGCTGCCGTAACTATTCCTGCTGGAATTGCAGTTGGAGTTGCGGGAGTGTCAGCAATATATGTTGGTGCAAATAACTTAGGTAAGAATATTCAGCTATTCAGTCAAAAGTCTAATTCTAACGGGAATAACGGGAGTTATATCCTACAAAGTGGTGATCATATCTTATCAAGGCGCGTCTGGGAGGGTCTGGGATTGAGTCAGGATGAAGCAAAACAAGCAATAGAGGCCTTGAAGAAAGCGAACAGACTTAGCCATGATTCACATTTTACCATTATGAGCAATGGTGATTACATTGGGCCAAATGGTGAAATTATAGATAATATCTATGACTATTTGCCATAAGGAGGAATTATGAGTGAGGTACTTCAAGTGATAAGCTTTGCTGAAGAAGATAGTGCAAAACGGGTCTATGTTGATTTTTCGATCTGTTCCGATATTTTGATTCCCCAAGAAATAACTAATCGTTTGGGAATACTTCCAACCAGAACCTGGGCAAAGGGGGATAGATATGAGGGAAGAGGCAGGGATCCACGCACAAAGAAGTTTTACAAAGAGTGGCGTGAACGGCCAAGTGGAATATGGGGACTTGACACAGAGAGTTCTGTAAAAGAACTCCGAGTAGAAAAACACATTCTCTTCTTGCTGAACCTCCTTGAGCCCTCAAAAAAGCAGATAGAATATTACCTGCAACAACGAGAAAATTATCGCATTTCCTTTTTAATTCATTGGCAGCCATATGGTGATTGGGGCAGTTATGTAGTGGACAATAATATCTTACAAAGAATGTCAGCGTTGTGTCATTACATAGAGTTTGAATTCAGGGCTACCTGCAATCCCGAATGAAGAGATATAAAAGTTACCTTTAAAATAAGAACTCATCGTGGCTCAACCCAAGAAGTTTGCCTTGGATTAGGATAAGATTTCTGCGATACTGTATATCCAAATTATAGTAAAAACGGAGGCAGATTCAGGATTTTCGTCTTTTGAATCATAAAATTTATTTTTTGTTTGTTAATTACCAGCTTTATTCTACTGAAAACTGGAAATTATCAGGCCCAGAAAGATTTCTTGTCATCGTGAAGCAACTTGATGAAGAAGGAACCTACATGAGAGTGAGCGAATATGGAAAGGTGGGAATAAATGAATGCAGTGATTAAAGGTGTTCGCATTTCGCTCAAAAACAAGCACGCAGAGAAGGAATTGAGGAAAGGACATCCCGAGAAGACGCTGAAGATTGTCATGGAAGTACTCGAACTTGATGGTGCCAATGCACTGGCTCATTTTATTTGTGGAAATGCCTATGATCAGAAAAGAGAGTACAGACAGGCAAAGGAAGAATACAGCAAAGCAATCGAATATTCGCCTAAAATGATTTCTGCCTATTTCAAGCGCAGCCGGACGAATGCCAAATTGGGCCTTCTCCCTGAAGCGATTCTTGACCTTGATCATCTGGCAGCAATGGAACCGACAAAATCAGAGAAAGAAATTATTTTGGGCCAGCGAAGCATGCTAAGGTCAAAACAGCAAGATTTTGAGGGAGCATTAGAGGATGCAGATCATTTGATAGAACTAGGTTATAGAGGTGAAGGGTGCTTGATCAGAGAAAAAATATATGAAGAGATGGGAAAATATCCAGAAGCGATAGAAGATCTCACCCAGTTGATCAGAATAAATCCGTTTGATGGCTTTGCTTATTGCAAAAAGGAGATCCTTCTGGAAAAGATTGGCGAATACCAAAAAGCCAAGGCGGATCTCGCCAGGGGATTGAAGTACAAAATTGGCTGTAGTGATGAACTGCTTGATCAAGCAAAAGAGATAAAGCAAAGACTCGATGCTCTGGAATGAGGGTGAGCATGAACATAACTGCAGAAAATATCCCCTATCTTGAACTATTTCTTTTTGGATTAATCGGCTCAATTATTGGAATGATTCTTTTCAGGTTAATCAAGCGAATTAAGCATCATAATATACGAGATTAACCACCGGATGGGGGAAAAATGTACAACTTCAATGATTATGTCAATGAGGCGATTCGCACCGGAGAAATCAATACCCACAAGCCGGTTGAAGAACTGGTTCGCCTGATCAAACAGGACCTGCATCTGGAGCGCTGGGGGTTCACCGTGGCCAGCAAGAAAATGGATGCGAAAGCCATTGAGGTAATTATCCAATCAGATCACTGCAAAGTTGATGTGATTTGCACCCGTGACAACAGCCACTTGTGCAGTTTCGATCTGGTTTATGCTCGTCTGCATGCACCGGATCAAGGAGCATATATGATGTATGAAGGTCAGAAATGTATTTGCTGGCACAATCTATATTCTGGAATTCTGAAGTTTCTGGATGGAATGACACCAGAAGAAGCGGTAAATTCTCATGTGCGTGGAAATAAAATTGTAGGGATAGAACAGGAACCCGAGATCGCTAATTTGGGAAGATACAATCCTGAAAGTGAGTTGTATATTCATGATGAAATCTGGATGCGTTACGCGCCAGAATTATTCCAGCTCTTTGATCTGAGAGACCAGACCTTGTGGAAGAAGTATTACGAATTCAACAAGGAATACAAGCGACTCGAGTTTAAGGAATCTGCTCAATTCACCGTGTCGCCAGAGATGATTTGTTGATCAACAAAGAGAACTTCATAGGAGGAAGGAATGACCCCATCTCGAAAACTTAAACGTTTGCTCGCTTTTTTGATTGCCTTGCTGGCGATTCTGCTGGGCGTGGCTTCTCTTTTCACCCGCAGCCGCTGGCTGCCCGTATTCTCCTGGGGAGTGATGGCCCTCAGCCTGACGCTGGCCCTGGCCGCGCTGGTCCAGAGCGACCGGCGGCAATTCCGGGCCGACCCGGCGCGTCTGCACCGCCGCATCCGTCTCGACGTGGCCGGGTTGCTTCTTTCCACTGCCGCCGCCGTGCTGGCCGGGAGAGAGGTGCTCCGCCTCGTGCCGGAGAGTGCCGCCTCCGCGGGCGGGAGTGTTCTGCTGGCCCTGGTGCTCAGCTTCGTGGCGGGCTTTGCCGCCGCGGCCCTGGTGCAGTTCCTCTTCAGCCGGGCGGCACGCCGCATGTTGCAGGCCTGAGCGGATCCGCGCCACGGTAGGGAGGAGCTGCGGCCCAATTCAATGCCGCGGAGAAGGTCATCGATGCGCAGATCGCGGCCAATCAAGACAGCCAGTGGCTGATGCAGCAGTGGCTGGGGTCACAGGGACTGCCGACGTCCTATCCAACCCAGGCAGCCCTGGTGGCAGCTTATGACGCGGCCCGTGAGGCTGAACAGAAGGCGAAAGAGCAGGAAGCGCTCAATGATGCCTACCAGAAGTTCCGCCAGGCAGATCAGCAGAGCATGCCTGCCAATTTTCCCCTACCCCCTATCACAGGTGAAGGTCAGAAGCAGGAAAGTGACGCATCATCATCAGAGAAATCAGCTACAAAAAAGTCAGATATTACTTGGAAATATGTTTTGGAAGGTATTGGCATTTGGATATTAATGGGAGCGATAGATGCTCCTATAATTGCGGGATTAATTATGGGCAATATAGGAGATGAATTGATTTTTGCTTTATTTGAGCCAACAATATTGATGATTACTCTTCTCTCTATTACAGGATACACACTTGGATGGAAATTAATCTCTAAAGGTTTTACGGGTGGCTGAGGTAATATTATTTTTTTCCCAAATGAAATTTGAGAAAGGAAGAGCAAATGAATGCAAATGCCGTTGAGAAGGCTGGAGAATTAATCATATTCGTAAATACTTTATTGCTTTTGATTCTTTTGATATTTTTACGTAAGTGGCAACGCGGACATGGTTCTTTTTCAGCGGACAAAGTAGCGTTAATTATTAGCATTTTCTTTTCTTTTGCGACAGTGACAACGACCTTCCCGTTATTGCTCTATGATATCCGATCAATAGTTGTAGATATAATTCTGCTAATAGTAATTTGGACATTGGGACTTTGGTTTTTTCGAATCATATGTGAATGCTTATACAAGAGGAGAAACAAGTAGCAAGTGTTTTATAGTGAGATCTTTATAATTAAGAAGGATGTGGCTGTTTTTCACAATTTAAAAGATCATATAGGTGACCTTTCTGATACAGATAAAATAATTATTTATACAATATACTGGACAGGTTTAAATATTCCTGATATTTCAAATAGTAGTAATTTAATTCCCAACGACGCAGTTCTTACTGGACATACAATGATCTTTGCCGCTTATGATCCATCTCACAAGAATTCAGCTGGCAATATAGTTCCTTATGGATTTATTAATTCTTGGGGGGCTCATGATCTTTCTTGGATGTCAGAACAAGATATTTCAACTAAAACGTCTGCGATTGTTGTTATGTCAAAAAAGTAGGCAATATGAAAAGACAATTATTTTGGGCTTGTGTCATTCCGCTGTTTCTGGCGGTAGCGCTGGATGTATGGTGGTTCGCCGCGAATCCATCCCCGCGGATCGTACCTGGAGATGCAAAGCTGCCTGAAAAGGAAATCGTCTTCACCCCGGTGAATGAAGAAGCTATGCCAACCCAATGGATAGGTTTCATCCATCGTGATGGGATAGGCTTCGAGACGAGAGCCTATCAAGTCCCCACCGGGTTATTCTTGGAGGGGTTTCCCGTAAAAAGATACAGTCAATTCATGGGGCGAATCTTTACCTGGAGCCTGGATGGAACGGCACTGGGTGGAATTTTCCCAACCGGGCCAACCAATGGGCAGGGATATCCAGTTCTGGTCCACGCGGATGGCAGCATTTCTTATTGTGATCCTTCTAGATCGATCATTGCCAGGGATAAGGTATTGGGAATTTCAGAGAGTAAGATCGTGGCAATCGAAGAGCTTGCCAACAGCGAAAAGAATGAATTTGTCGAATTTGATATGAGCACCTGTCAGGTTTCTCAAACAATCTATTCACCACTTGGGAATGAAATGCTCATGGATTTCTCTTATACTCGTGACGGAATTCTAGCGCTCGAGTTGGGCACGACTTTATATTGGCAGAACGATCCACAAAACACCGATTTTGTCGGTATTCGCATATTCGGCCCAGAAATGAATGTAGTGAACGAAATCAGCAATGCCTCTCATCCTTCCCTGTCTCCGGATGGAAAGAAAATTGCTTTTGTCGCAGCGGGAGAAGTCTGTACCAGTGATCTGGGCACCATTGCTCCCCATTGCAATGGAGAAACCTCTGGAATGATCACCTGGTCCCCTGACGGAGAGTGGTTGAGCTATTCTGATCCACAGGCCCATATTGTGGTGCAAAACGTAGAGACAGGCGCAAAGGTGAGCATTGCCAGCGGAATTTATCCCAGCTGGCGCCCGTGAGAACGGGAAAAACAAAAGGCTTTCTACAAAGAAAATTAGGCTGGGTTCTTTGTTAAAGGTCTTAAATTCATTTACTAAAATTTCAACAAAATAAGGCAAGCGCAGCATTACCAAAAGAAACAAGCCGCAGAGGGAAAATTTGTACAACTTCAATGATTATATCAATGAGGCGATTCGCACGGGGGAAATCAATACCCAGAAGCCAGTCGATGAACTGGTTCGCCTGATCAAACAGGATATGCATCTGGAGCGTTGGGGGTTCACCGTGGCCAGCAAGAAAATGGATGCGAAAGCCATCGAAGTGGTCATTCGCTCTGAAATTTGTAAAGTGGGAATTGATTGCACCCGTGACAACAGTCACTTATGTAGTATATCTCTGGCCTATGCTCGCCTGCACGCGCCTGAAAACGCGCCATATATGATTTACGAAGGTCAGGAATGTGTTTGTTGGCACAATTTGTTTTTTGGAATTTTAGATTTTCTTGATGGAATGACGCCTGAAGAAGCAGCAAATTCTCGTTCGAGCGGTAAAAGGATCATCGGACTGGAACAAGAACCTAAAATCGCCAACTTGGGGAAGTATAACCCAGAAAGAACCTTATATTTTCATGATGAAATCTGGACACGTTATGCACCTGAATTGTTTCAGCTCTTTGATCTGAGAGATCAGACCTTGTGGAAGAAATATTACGATTTCAATAAAGAATATGTGCGGCTTTTATTTGAAAATCCTACACAAATGATCCCATCACCAGATAAGATTTGCTAACTTCGCAGGAGGAAGAAATGGCCTTGTCTCGAAAACTTAAACGTTTACTCGCCCTTTTGATTGCCTTGCTGGTGATTCTGCTGGGCGTAGCTTCTCTGTTCACCCGCAGCCGCTGGCTGCCCGTGTGCTCCTGGGGGGTGATGGCCCTCAGCCTGGGATTGGCCCTGGCCGCGCTGGTCCAGAGCGACCGGCGGCAATTCCGGGCCGACCCGGCGCGTCTGCACCGCCGCATCCGTCTCGACGTGGCCGGGTTGCTTCTCTCCACTGCCGCCGCCGTGCTGGCCGGGAGAGAGGTGCTCCGCCTCGTGCCGGAGAGTGCCGCGTCCGTGGGCGGGAGTGTTCTGCTGGCCCTGGTGCTCAGCTTCGTGGCGGGCTTTGCCGCCGCGGCCCTGGTGCAGTTCCTCTTCAGCCGGGCGGCACGCCGCATGTTGCCGGCCTGAGCGAGTCTGCAGCAATCACGATAAATAGCCACGGTAGGGAGGCGGCTGCGGCCCAATTCAATGCCGCGGAGAAGGTCATCGATGCGCAGATCGCGGCCAATCAGATCAAGAAATGGCAAGATCAGCAAAAAGCTGAAGCTAAGGCAAAAGAAATGGGAAATAGATTGTTCATCTTAAAGAAAGACCTTGTAAACTTCAGAACTTTTACTTTTACCCTTGAATCACAAGAGAAATGGTTTGAGTGGAATGAAAAGTTTAAGGTGAGGAGATCATTTGCCAATGAATGGGAGAAAATAAACTTAAAATTCTTTGAGGGGGAAAGTAAGAAAGATCAAAAGGAAGAAATGAGTAAACGAAACCCAGATTTTACTGGAGGATACCTTAGTGATTGCTGCAGTCTAAGGGGACGAAAAGTAATCGAATCTATCGCTCCAGATGAAATTGAGGTTTTACCAATAAATACTCCTTGTGGTACTTATTTTGATATGAATCTACAAGAGGTTGATTGTCTTGACAGAGAGAGATCAGTATTAAAATTACTGCCTCCTGACTTAATAATTAAAGTTTTCAAGTACTCAATCTTCTGGGAACGTATAAAAAATCTGCATATTTTTTGGATAAAAGGCTTGGGAATTCACCAGATATACGTTTCAGAAGAAATGAAGCGGCTTCTGGAAAGTGCGAACTTTCCAGAGCTTTCTTTCACACCAATTCCCTTGGTGGACGAAACGTCTGTTCCAAGAGGATGATGATTGATTTCCATATAACAGCTTGGAATTTCGTAATTGATCAGTCCTATAAGTGGGCCTTTAGACCCAACAAAAAATACTTTTTACTATTTGCGTTCTGCAATCAGCGGGACCAAGTTGAATGACCCTCGCGGGGCAGTCTGGTTGTGGAAAGGGTATAATGAAGGCACACCCAGTTTGATGGAGAGTCCATGTCAGAACAGAAGATTCGAGTCTTGATCGCCAAACCAGGCCTGGATGGTCATGATCGCGGCGCCAAGGTCGTGGCGCGCGCCTTGCGTGATGCCGGGATGGAAGTCATCTATACCGGGCTGCGTCAAACGCCGGAAATGATTGCGGAGGCTGCCCTGCAGGAAGACGTGCAGGTGGTAGGTCTGTCGATCCTCTCTGGGGCGCACCTGGCACTGGTTCCGCGGGTGATCGAACTGCTGCGTGCCAACGGGCAGACAGAGGTTCAGGTCTTTGTCGGGGGCATCATTCCCGAAGAAGATGTACCGGCTCTTTTACAGATGGGCGTACGGGCCGTTTATGGCCCGGGTACTCCCACCTCCCAGGTCGTTGCCGATATTCGCAGCGGCTTCCGGGTGGGTGCCCTGGCTTGAGTATGTCGCTGCAGGAAGCCCTTCTCGCAGGGGATCGTCTGGCGCTGTCGCGCTTTCTGACGCAGGTCGAGAACGGAGAGCCGCAGGCTCAGACGGTGCTTGACTCGCTCTACCCTTATTCTGGCCGGGCCCATCGCATTGGGATTACCGGGGCCCCGGGCACCGGGAAGTCCTCGCTGGTCAATCGGCTGGCGCAGCAGATTCGCGCTGATTCCGGGCGGCGGGTGGCCATTGTTGCAGTCGATCCATCCAGCCCGTTTTCGGGCGGCGCGATCCTGGGCGACCGGGTGCGTATGCGCGACCTGAGCGGAGATACGGGCGTCTTTATCCGCAGTATGGCTTCGCGCGGCGCGGTGGGCGGATTGGCCCTGGCTACGGCTCGCGTGGTGCAGGTCTTCGATGCGGTAGGGTACGACGTTGTGCTCATCGAAACAGTTGGGGCCGGTCAGTCTGAGATCGAGATCGCGCGTCTGGCCCATACCACCCTGGTGGTCGAGGCGCCGGGTTTCGGTGATGACATCCAGGCGATCAAGGCCGGCATCATGGAGATTGCGGATATTCTGGTCATCAACAAAGCGGATCTGCCCGGGGTGGAGAATACTGAACGCGCCTTGCGCATGAACCTGGATATGGGTTATGCTGAAGCCGGGCATCACGGGGCTGGCGCGCTAACTCCGTACGAAGAAGGTACTTCAGTACCTGCCTCGCTCTGGGTCCCGCCCATTATCCGCACGATTGCCACTCAGACCGAGGGCATCGCGGCTCTTTTAAATAGCATTGCGGAGCACTTCCAGTATCTCAAGCAAAGCGGACGTTTAGGCGAGATTGAACGAGAGCGGCTGAGTGTAGAGGTTAACCGTTTGCTGCAGCAGCGCCTGGTCGAGCGCTGGCAGCAGGGCCAAAAGCCCGATGCTGTAGCAGCGGCTCTTGAAAAAGTGATTTCTCGGGAATGGTCCCCCAGTCAGGCTGTAGATTGGCTGCTCAACCCCGAATAGATTATAGAACCCTCTTTGAGGCAAAATATGGAAAGAACTTATATTCAAGATTTGCGCAGTGCAGTAGATCAAACCGTTCAGATCAAAGGCTGGTTACAGACCCTGCGCGATCAAAAAAAGCTTCAGTTCTTGATCCTGCGTGACCCCACGGGTCTGGTGCAGGTTACCCACTGGAAGCCCAATGATGAGGCTTTGGCCGAGCAGATTTCGAAGCTGGGCACCGAGTCGGCGCTGACGATTACCGGTAAGGTGGTCGATAATCCCGTTGTCAAGCTGGGCGGGCTCGAGATTCAGCTTGAATCGCTGTGTGTCGAGAATACTGCTGAAATCCCCCTGCCGTTTGATCCCTTCGCTGATTCTTTGCCCATTTTGGATTTTCGTCTCGACTGGCGTTACCTTGATCTGCGCCGCCCGGTCAATAATTTGCTTTTCCGCGTTGAAACGACGGTCGAAAATGCCATGCGCACCTACTGGACGCAGAATAATTTCATTGAAATCCATTCCCCCAAACTGACTGGCAGCCCCAGCGAGAGCGGTGCCGAGTTGTTCTCGCTCGATTATTTCGATACCAAGGCTTATCTGGCCCAATCCCCGCAGTTCTACAAACAAATGGCTATGGCGGCTGGCTTCGAGCGGATATGCGAGATTGGCCCGGTCTTCCGCGCTGATCCCTCTTTCACGGCCCGCCACATGACCGAGTTTACCGGGGTGGACGCTGAGATTTCGTGGATCGATTCGCACGAAGACGTGATGCGCTCCGAAGAGGCCATGCTGCACGATGTGTATCAGACTGTCAAAGAGAAACACGGCGATGAGATCAAGGCCCTGTTCGGCACCGAGATCGTCGTGCCGGAGTTGCCCTTCCCACGCATTCCGATGCGTGAGGTCATCGAGATTCTCAAAGGCCGCGGCTATACTCTGCCGGCTGACAAAAAGGGTGACATAGATCCGGGTGGGGAACGTGAGATTGCCGCTTACGTCAAAGAAAAATTCAATCACGATTTCGTGTTTGTGACTGACTGGCCGGTAAGTGCGCGTCCCTTCTATCACATGCGCAAAGAGGATGATCCCAATCTGACCAAGAGTTTCGATCTGATCGCCAACGGTCTCGAAATCACGACCGGGGCGCAGCGCGAACACCGTCCCGACATCCTGGCTAAACAGGCGCTTGAAAAGGGCCTGCATCTGGAACCGATCCAGTATTATCTCGACTTCTTCCGCTACGGCTGTCCGCCGCACGGAGGGTACGGTATGGGTCTGTCGCGCCTGATGATGGTCATGCTGGGCATGAACAACATCCGCGAAGCGGTATACATTTTCCGCGGGCCGACCCGCCTGATGCCATAAAGGGAGCATTTCTATGCCGATGATCATGAGCGAAAACCTGCGTCTGCGCGCCATCGAACGAGAAGACATTCCTCGCTTCGTGCGTTGGCTGAATGACCCTGAAGTGGTCTATTACCTGCTTCATTTTGCTCCGATCTCGAAGGCCAGCGAAGAAAAATGGTTCGAACGCCAGATGGCGATGTCTCCCACCGAGGGGCAGATCTTTGCCATCGAGGTGAAAGAGGGCGATGCCTGGGTGCATATCGGCGATACGGGCCTGCATCAGATCGATATGGTTACCCGTGAGGCAGAATTCGGCATTTTCATTGGCGAAAAAGAATATTGGAATCAAGGTTATGGCCGTCAGGCAACTCAATTGACGGTAAAATATGGGTTCGAGTCATTGAATCTCAACCGGATCTTTTTGTACGCGGTGGCCGAAAATATCCGCGGGCTCAAGGCGTATGAGGCATCTGGCTTTGTGAAAGAAGGATTGTTACGGCAGGCATTATTCAAAAACGGCAAATACAATGATATTATCGTAATGAGTGTGTTGCATTCTGAGTGGAAAGGTTCTGAAAGTTAGGAGGATGTTCTAATGCCGATCTTAAATGTATCGCGTCATGACCGGATGAAATATGGCGATATCAAGTTGTATGCGGGGACCGCTTGCCCCGAGCTGGCAAGCCGGATTGCAACTCACATGGATCTGCCGTTGATGGACCGCGATATTATCAAGTTCCCGAATGATAATTTGTTTGTCAAGCTGCATTCCAGCGTGCGCGGCCAGGATTGCTATGTGATTCAGACAACCTCGGCCCCGGTGCATCGCAATTTGATGGAATTGTTGATCCTGATCCAGACCTTGCGTCTGGATTCTGCTGCTCGTATTACTGCTGTCGTCCCCTACCTGTGCTACGCCCGTTCTGACAAGAAGGATCAGCCGCGTATCCCCATCACCGCCCGTCTGGTGGCGGATATGATCGAGGTGGCAGGTGCGGATCGCTACATGACGATGGACTTACATGCCGGCCAGATTCAGGGCTTCTTCTCGATCCCTGGGGATGTGGTTACGGCTTTTTACATTTTGATCGATTACCTCAAAGCCAAACGTGCCAGCATGAAAGACCCGGTGGTGGTTACCGCTGATCTGGGTTTTGCCAAGAAGGCCCGCAATTACGCGGTCTCGCTGGATGTTCCCCTGGCTTTCATCGAGAAGCGCCGCATCAGTAATGATTCCAAGGCCCAGGCGCTGTCGGTGATCGGTGATGTCAAAGATCGCGATTGCATCATTGTCGATGACGAAGTGGATACCGGCGGCTCGCTTTCACAGGCGGTCAAGATGGTCAAAGAATGCGGCGCCCGTAATATTTATCTGGTCTTTGTCCACCCCATTCTCTCTTGCAACGCCGCGGAGAATCTGGCTGCCTTGCCGGTGACCGAGTTCATCACCACTGATACCGTACCCATCCCGCAGGAAAAGATGGAGAAGTTCAACGGCCGTCTGACTGTACTTTCCGTGGCTCCCTTGCTGGGTGAGGTCATCCAGCGTGCCAATGAAGGCCGCAGCGTCGGAGAGTTATTCAACGAGTGATCAAAACGACGGCGCCGGTGTCTGCGGCGCCGCCTTTCTTTAAAAATGCCAGAATTACCTGAAGTTGAAACCATTGTCCGCTCGCTGCGGAACCCTGCCGATCGTGCCTTTACTGAAGGACAATCCCTGCTTGAGCGTCCCGGGATCGTTGGCCGCCAGGTGGCGGAAGCACGCCTCAATTGGGCCAAAACCCTGGCTCTGCCTGACTGGCAGCAATTTCAGCAGGAGGTCACCGGGCAGACGGTGCAAGCCGTCGCTCGCCGCGGCAAGTTTGTGGTCATCCCCATGGGCACGGGCACATTACTTTTCCATTTGCGCATGAGCGGAGATTTGCGCGTCGAGCCGCAGGATGCCGCAGAACAAAAGCATGATCGTTTACTGCTTGATTTCAGCGACGGCGCTCGCCTCAGCTTCAACGATCCGCGTAAGTTTGGGCGTGCCTGGTGGGTCACTGATGCGCAGTCGGTGCTGGGCGCTCTCGGCCCGGAGCCTTTGGACGAAGGCCTGACCGGCCAGCAAATGTATGTGCGCTGGCACAGATCGAGCCGGACGATCAAGACTCTTTTGCTTGATCAGAGCCTGTTGGCCGGGGTGGGCAACATCTATTCGGATGAAGCCCTCTTTCTGGCCCGGATTCATCCTCTCACCCCCGGGAATTGCTTGACGCCGGTACAGGCCGAAGCCTTGTTGGCTGGGGTGCGCCAAGTCTTGCACGAGGGAATCGAGCGCAATGGTGCCAGCATCGATTGGGTTTACCGTGGTGGGGATTTTCAGAATTATTTCCGCGTCTATCAGCGCACTGGTGAGCCCTGCGCGGTTTGCGGTACTCCAATTGAACGCCGGGTGATTGGTCAGCGCAGCAGTCATTTTTGCCCGCACTGCCAGTCATTCACGGGTTGTTCTTAACGGCCTTTTTATTGTTTCCATTGTATGATTAAGACGTAATTATTTTTCGAGAGAATTTCTTTGAAGCTGTTGGTTTACACGAGGCAATCATGAATGCTTTGCTCACGAATCCCCTTCCCGTTATTCTCGCATTGATCATTGGCGTTCTCATCGGAGTGCTGGCTGCGCTGGTTTTTCGCAGTGAACCCAAGCCCCCCATTGAGGCGGAGCCGATGCCCAAGAAATTTGCCGAGAAAGGCTACACCGAGGCCATGCGTGTCTATTTCAGCCCGGCAGAGAAGAAAGTACTTCCTCGTCTGGATGGCGACTATTATGACGAGTTTTCTTCTTTGACCCTGGAGCAAAAAGCTCGTGTTCAGCGTTTGGTCGATGCCCTATCCGATTGGAGCGGTCGCTCTCCAGCAAAAACTCCCCCTGTCTTGCCAGCGGCTGAGACTCCGCGCCCCATCGAACGCCCGGCAGCAGCTCCAGTTGCGCCGGCAGTGGCTGCTTCGAGTCTGACCGCCTTTACTGCGCCGGCACAGTTGGATGCGGCCGAGCCGGCGGCAGCCAAGAAAGAGCCGCAGACCATCGTTGAGCAGATCAATGATCTTGTTGAAAAGATGGCCTCGAATCTTTCGGAGCGGGAACGCAGTGTGCACCTGACCGATAACGGACACCAGGGCGTGACTGTTTGGGTGGGGCTGGAAAAATTCAACAGTGTGGACGATGTTCCCTATCCAGAAGTGCAGGGCCTGATCAAGGCGGCTGTGGCCCGTTGGGAAGCGGACGCTGTACAGCAGCCTAAAGAAGAGTAAATTTTTTCTGACTATTTAAAAAGGAGAACCGCTCTGCGAGACGAACGAAGCAGGGCGGTTTTTTTACAGGTAGTCACGCAGCTGACGCGAGCGGCGTGGATGGCGCAGGCGGCGCAGTGCCTTGCTCTCGATCTGGCGAATGCGCTCGCGGGTCAGACCGAATTTGTCGCCCACTTCTTCGAGGGTGTAGTTGTGTCCGTTTTCCAGCCCAAAGCGCAGGCGCAGGATGCGCGCCTCACGCGGCGGCAGGGTATCGAGTACTTCCTCGATCTTGTCACGCAGCAGTTTGGTGTAGGTGCTTTCGATGGGGCTGGGCGTGAGCTGATCCTCAACGAATTGCCCCAGCTCAGAATCCTCTTCATCGTCGTTGATCGGGCTTTCAAGCGAAAGCGGCAGCCACGACACGCGCATCATCCATTCTACTTTGCTGTTGGGCACATCCAACTTTTCGGCCAGTTCCTCAGTGGTTGGGGCACGTCCCAGCTCCTGCTCCATCTCATGGGTGAGCTTGTAGAGCTGGCGGATGCGGTCCACCATGTGCACTGGCACACGAATGGTGCGTCCCTGGTCGGCAATGGAACGGGTGATGGTTTGCCGGATCCACCAGGTGGCATAGGTCGAGAAGCGGAACCCGCGGTGGTAGTCGAACTTTTCCACGGCTTTCATCAGTCCCAGGTTGCCTTCCTGAATGAGGTCGAGGAAGGGAACTCCCCGCCCCATGTAGCGCTTGGCAACGCTGACCACCAGACGGGTGTTGGCTTTGATGAGGTGTTCGCGCGCTACGATGCCGTCGTCGATGGCGCTGAGCAGCTCGTGGCGTTGTTCTGCAGACAGGGTATCTTCTGAAGCAGCCAGATCGGCCTTGCATTTGCGTCCCAGTTCGATGCGTTTGGCAATGCTGAGCTCTTCTTCCATATTCAGCAGAGGCACACGAGACATTTCTTTCAGATACAGGCCGATGGTATCATCGCTCGAAATGGATTCCAGGTTCGAGTAGCTGTCGAATTCATCAGCACCGTCGCGGGCATCACTGTCAAAGCTCTCGAAATCGTTGTCATTGTCGAGAAGTTCCACGCCGCGGCGACGCAAAGCCACCACCACCGCTTCGATGTGTTCTGCATCCTGCGAGACGTCTGGATAGAACTCCATCAGATCTTCGGTGGTGAGATAGCCCTGCACGTCTGCTTTTTCGAGCAGCATGCCCAAAATTTCAGCGTTTCGCTTTCGCCTTCCAGGATTCGCCATCAGCGAACCTCCTCAATATTTATGAAAGCGTTCCGAGATATTTCTCTTGACGAGCGATTGTTCCTTACTCGATCGTGATGCGTGCCTGATGCTCACATGTTCTCAGATTCAGGTTTTCTCCGCAAACCGTACATAACCCCTGACAATCTGGTTTGCATAATGGTTTGATCGGGTATTCCAGCATCAAATATTCGCGAACGACTGGACCTAGATCGATGTTGCCGTCATCTGGGACGAACAATCCCGATTCGGTAAAATCGACGTTCTTATACGCATATACTTCTTCGAATTCGGTTTTCAGCGCCTGATCGTAAGGCTCCAGGCAACGGACACATTCGAGCGAGGCAACCGCCTGGAATTTTCCTTCTACAAGAAGTCCTTGAGGTGTCCGAGAGATGTGAACTCCCCCTGCAAATTGTTGAACGTTGAAATCGGGTGGGAGATGAAGCTCCGGAAAATCGAAGTGAATATCGCGGAAACTTCCGATAGGTTCGTTATGCAGGAACCCAACATTTATCTTTAAGGGGTAACGTTGACTGGCCAAGTGACTTTATCGGTAACCAAGATATAATTCTAATGACAAAATTATAGCATAGCGAAATATTGAAGTCAACTTATTATCATATTTATCATATAAATTGAGGAAATTATGAAGCTGCTCATCGCTACCACCAATCACGGGAAGATACTCGAACTGGCCGATCTGCTCAAAGAATTGCCTTGTGAGATCCTGACTCCGGCGGATCTGAGCCTTTCCCTGGAAGTTGAAGAAAGCGGCACAACTTACGCTGAAAACGCTGCTCTCAAGGCAGAGGCTTTCCACCGCGTCAGCGGTCTGGTGACTCTGGCAGATGATACAGGCCTTGAAGTCGATGCTCTGAACGGACGTCCGGGGGTGTACTCAGCACGCTACGTCGATCATCCCGGGGCTACCGATGCGGATCGCCGGGCCAAGCTGTTGGGTGAACTGACTGCCTTCCCCGCACCGTGGAAGGCGCATTTTCACTGTACTGTAGCAGTGGCGGGCCTCAGTGCACAGACGCAGCTCTTCAATGGGGACTTGTATGGTGAGGTGGTCACTGAAGAAAACGGTGACTACGGTTTTGGCTACGATCGCATTTTCTACGTTCCCGAAATGGAGAAGACTCTGGCCGCCTGCAACATGGAAGAGAAGAATCGCATCAGCCATCGGGCACTGGCCGTAAAGGCGGCTCTGGCTGAACTGCACCTCCATTACCGCTGATGGGTTCCATGGCTTGAGGTTCGCTTCAGTCAGTCACCGGGATGCCTTGTTGGGTGAGCCAGGCTTTTACTCTTTCTCGGATCGCATCGCGGATCTGACGAAATTTCGCCAGCTTCTGTTCTTCAGTACCCACGAATTGAGCAGGATCTTCAAATGACCAGTGCAGCCGCTGATTGACTCCAGGCCAGACGGTTGGGCAATTCTTATCCGCGTCGTCACAGACGGTGATCAGGTACTCAAAATGAGTTTTCCCCAGATAAACTTCGACCCCCTTGGATCGCTGCTCGGACAGGTCAAAACCAATTTCTTCCATGACGACGAGGGTGAGTGGATTAATGGGTTTGGGCTCTAAGCCAGCGCTATGAGCTTCGAAACGATCCCAGGCGTAGAATCTTAAAAAGACTTCGGCCATCTGACTGCGTGCAGAGTTACCCGTACAGAGAAACAGAACGCGAGTTTTATCCATTTCAGACTCCTTTACCATTAAAGAATCGAAAAATTACCTATCTTACCTTAGCAGAATTCGATTAACAAGGGGTTAAGGGAGTGTTACGATCAGGTAAAGGGAGCAGAGGCAGAAAATCACTCTTTTGCTGATTCAGGCGGCTTTTCGAGCCCCAACGCCTGAGCCTGTGCTTTGCGCCAGCGCGCGACCCGTTCGGAGACTTCGGCTTCATAACCCTGATCAGAAGGCGCGTAAAAGGTTTTGCCCAACTGGTTGGTGGGCAGGTATTGCTGGCCGGTGAAATGCTCCGGGAAGGAGTGGGGGTACTGGTAGCCCTGCCCGTGGCCAAACCCTTTGGCATCGCGGCTGGCATCCATCAAGTGGGTGGGTACCGGGCCGGTACCATTTTTTTCGATCTCTTCGCGGACGGCAAAGAAAGCCCCGGCCGAATTGGATTTGGGCGCGGTGGCCAGGTACAGGGTGGCTTCCACGATGGGGTAAATTCCTTCGGGCATTCCAATGTATTCGAAAGCGTAAGCGGCGGCTGCGGCAACCTGAATCCCCTGCGGATCGGCCAGGCCGATGTCTTCGCCGGAAAGCACGATCAGGCGGCGCAGAATGAAGCGCGGATCCTCGCCGGCCAGGATCATTTTGGCCAGCCAGTAAAGCGCTGCATCCGGGTCGGAACCGCGCACCGATTTGATGAAGGCAGAAATGGTATCGTAATGAGCGTCCCCCATGCGGTCGTAGAGCAGAGCACGGCGCTGGATTGATTCTTGAGCGATGTCGAGGGTAATGTGAATGCAGCCGCTGGCATCCGGCGCGGTGGATTCCACAGCCAGTTCGACCGCGTTGAGCAGGTTGCGGGCATCTCCGCCGGCAACCGCGGCCAGGTGGTGGCGGGCATCTTCATCCATCACGACGTTTTTCTTGCCGTAGCCCAGGTCCGGGTCGGTCAGCGCGTGGTTGAGGATCACCAGCATGTGTTCTTCGTTGAGTGGCTGTAACTGGAAGATGCGCGAGCGCGAGACCAGCGCCGGGATGACATCGAAGTAAGGGTTCTCGGTGGTTGCCCCGATCAAAGTGACCATGCCGCTTTCGACGTGCGGCAGCAAGGCGTCTTGCTGGGCCCGGTTCCAGCGGTGGACTTCATCCACAAAGAGAATGGTGCGCCGCCGGTAGAGTTTGCGCCGTTCGGTGGCATCAGCAATCACTTTGCGCAGTTCGGCAACCCCAGCCAGCACAGCCGAAATGCTCACGAATTCCGCTTGAGTGTGGGCCGCAATCAAACGCGCCAGTGTGGTTTTGCCTGTGCCTGGCGGGCCAGTGAAGATGATTGATGAGAACAGGCGGTCGGCCATGATGGCGCGGCGCAGCAGCTTGCCTTCGCCAATGATGTGTTCCTGCCCAACGAATTCGTCCAGCGTGCGCGGGCGCAGACGGGCAGCCAGCGGCGCGGAATGTTCCAGATCAGATTGCATGGCGTGTTCGAATAGATCCATGTTTCGATTGTAGCATAAAAGTCTTGTTTTAGAACATATTTCCGATATAATTAAAGAATCCAGACCCGTTGGAGGAAAAATGAATCAGAAGGATGCTTTTTTGTCGTTCTTGCTGCGTGCCAAACAAAATACCTATGCTTCCGGGGCAGCTCCCGGGCTGCCTTCTCGCATCCATTCTCACGACCTCCGTTATCAGGAAGGTAACTTCCTTTATCTGGATACTTACCTGGGCGGTTTTTACTTCATTGGGGAAGAAGCGGTCTGGCAGCGGGAGGTTCCGTGCTGGGGCATGAATTATTATGGAAAGATGCTGGTGCCTGAAATCCCTGCCGGTTTCAGTGACTTTCTCAAGGCCATGCTGATGAAAGGGGATGAGCAGAATCCTTTCCGCGGCCCTGCTGCGGGGAGTGAAGGCGAGTTTGCCTATCACTGTGAGTGGCAGGGGAACCTGCAGAGATTTACCGGTTATGAGATAATTTTTCTCAAAGAGAAACCAGTTTATCGTCTCGAATTTCACGGTGGAGAAATCAAGGATTGAAGATGACCGAGATTCCGTTATATCAGGTGGATGCGTTTACCGACGTCCCGTTTCATGGCAATCCCGCCGGGGTATGCCTGCTGCCGGCGCCACGTTCCGCAGAGTGGATGCTTCAGGTGGCGGCTGAGATGAATCTTTCTGAGACAGCCTTCCTGGTCAAACAATCGGAGGGGTTCGACCTGCGCTGGTTTACCCCCACTGTCGAGATCGAGCTGTGTGGGCACGCCACCCTGGCTTCTGCCCATGTTTTATATGAAAAGAGGATTGCTGCTCCCGGGGACACCCTGCAGTTCCACACCTTATCGGGGGTGCTGCGGGCGACACAGTCGCAAGGCTGGGTACAGCTGGATTTTCCGGCGCGCAAGCTGATCCCCTGCAGCGAGAATGAGATTGTTTCGGCTGCGTTACAGTTGGTCCCCGAAGAGTGTTATCAGAGCGGCGAGAATTTGCTGTACGTTCTTGAGGACGAATCCGCGGTGCGCCATCTGGTCCCTGATTTTGGTGCTCTGGCGCGGGCTCCTTTTCATGGCATTATTGTGACTGCGCCAGCCAACGGCGGAAAATTCGATTTTGTCTCGCGTTTCTTTGCTCCGGCCATTGGTATTAATGAAGACCCTGTCACGGGTTCCTCTCATTGCACGTTGACCCCTTACTGGCAGGAACGGTTGCATAAAGATTATTTGCAGGCGTACCAGGCCTCCTCGCGCGGCGGAGAACTGGCCGTCCATGCCAGCGGCGAGCGAGTCTACATCAGCGGGCAGGCCGTGACTGTCTTTGAGACCAGATTGTGGACCAACTGATGAATGACGTCGTGGTGATCGGCAACGTGGGCATCGATACCAACGTATATCTCCCGGGGCAAGAGATCGATTTTGCGGTGGAGGCGAATTTCACCGAGAACGTCGATTGTATCGGTCAGGCCGGGGGCTACGCCAGCCGGACATACGCTAATTTGGGCTACGCAACGGCTTTCATCGGTGCGATTGGCGAGGATGCCGCCGGCCGTTGGATCCGGGAGACTTTTGCCCGCGAGCAGATCAACCTGGAGGGCATTTTTATTGATCCGGCAGGCACCAGCCGCAGCATCAATTTTATGTACCCGGATGGGCGGCGAAAGAATTTCTATGATGGCAAGAGTCACATGACCCTGCAGCCGCCGCTCGCAGAATGTCAGCGGATCTTGCAGGGGGCGCGGCTGGCCCACTTTAATATTCCCAACTGGGCCCGCCAGTTGCTGCCCCTCGCCCGGCAGAAGCATGTTCCTGTCGCGGTTGATCTGCAGGATGTGATCGATCTCCATGATCCTTATCGGCAGGATTTCATTGAGCAGGCGGATTTTATCTTCTTTTCGGCCGCCAATCAGGCGGACCCCGCTGCCGTTGTCGCGGCATTGCTGCAGCGCCGACCTCAGGCGGTGGTCATCAGCGGCATGGGCGAAAAGGGTGCTATGTTAGGCACGAGTGCGCAGGGCATCCAGACCTTTCCGCCGTTCTCATTGGCCGAGCCAGTTATCGATACGAATGGCGCCGGCGATTCGCTGGCGGCTGGTTTTCTCAGCGCTTACGTGCTGGATGGTCTGCCTCTTACCGAGGCGGTTTTGCGGGGACAGGTCGCAGCTCGTCACTGCTGCACTCAGCGTGGCAGCAGCGACCATCTCATTGACCGCGAATTATTGGGCCGTTACCTGAACGGCTGAAAATCAGAAGGGTGACAGAGTGCCTATTCCCGATCGGGTTCGCTTCATTAACAAGCGATTTACCAATCATCTCACCGCTGGTTGGGCTGGCAAACGATTTAGCCCCATTGCGCTGGTTTTGCATATCGGGCGCAAAAGCGGTCGTTTGTACCGTACTCCCATGTTGACCGAGGAGCGAGCGGACCGCTTCGTCTTTGCGCTTACTTATGGCGACCGCGTTGATTGGTATCAGAACGTGCTGGCCGCCGGGGGTTGTGATCTGCTCTGGCAGGGCAAGAAATTTCATTTACAGCATCCGCAGCAGATTCCGCCGCAGGAGGGGTTACGCGAGTTTCCTTTTCCGCAGCGAGGAGTATTGAAGTGGTTGCACATTGCTGTTTTTTTGCACTGACAAAAATAGCCCAGAATTAAGGGAAAATTGGTTGGATAGAACAGAAAATCCTTGACGGATAAGCGGGGTTTTGATATAACCAAACAGCTTGCTGAAATCGGAAACTTTCGCGAAGCTCAAAAGAATACCTTGCCTTTGCCGAATAGCTTTGGTATAATTTTGCACGCTATCTAGGAATCTTAAAAATTGACGCGCCGACATAGCTCAATCGGCAGAGCAACCGCCTTGTAAGTGGTAGGTTATGGGTTCGATTCCCATTGTCGGCTCAGTTGCAGGTTGGTGAGTGGGTTCCATCGCAGATGAGCTCACTTGCGAACCGACAACGGTTTCGAAATGGACGGTTACCCAAGTGGCCAACGGGGACTGACTGTAAATCAGTTGGCGACACGCCTTCGGAGGTTCGAATCCTTCACCGTCCACCTGTAGGGGTCATGAATGTGTCCCCTCAGCGGCAAGCCCTCATAGCTCAGTTGGTAGAGCGCGCCCTTGGTAAGGGCGAGGTCATGGGTTCAATTCCCATTGAGGGCTCTAAATGCCGGATAACGGAAAATTTGATTCAGAAAATGGATTAAGGAGAGGAATCATGGCCAAGCAGAAATATGAACGAACGAAACCACATCTGAATGTGGGAACAATGGGTCATATTGACCATGGCAAGACCACTTTGACGGCCGCGATCACGAAGTACTGCGGGATGTTAGGCCATGCTGAATATCGCGCGTACGATCAGATCGATAACGCGCCGGAAGAGAAAGCCCGTGGTATTACCATCAACATTGCCCATGTCGAGTACGAAACGGATAAACGGCACTATGCCCACGTGGATATGCCGGGACATCGTGACTACATCAAAAACATGATCACTGGTGCGGCTCAGGTGGATGGAGCTATTCTGGTAGTGGCAGCGCCGGATGGCGCCATGCCGCAGACCATCGAGCACGTGCTGTTGGCGCGCCAGGTGGAAGTGCCAAGCATCGTAGTGTTCCTGAACAAGATCGACCAGATGAATGATCCGGAACTGCTGGAGCTGGTTGAGATGGAACTGCGCGACATGCTGACGAAGGAAGGCTTCCCTGGGGATACGACCCCGATCGTGCGCGGCAGTGCATTGAAAGCACTGGAAAGCACCTCGACTGACCCGAACGCACCGGAATATGCCTGCATCAAAGAGCTGCTGGACGTAGTGGATAGCTACATTCCGGAACCGGTACGTGAGCTGGACAAACCCTTCATGATGCCAATTGAAGACGTGTTCTCGATCAAAGGCCGCGGCACTGTGGTGACCGGTCGTGTAGATCGCGGCGTCATCAAAGTGGGCGAAGCGGTAGAGATCGTTGGTCTGCGCGAGAAGAGCATGAGCAGCGTGGTGACCGGCGTGGAAATGTTCCACAAGATGCTGGATGAAGGTGAAGCAGGAGATAACCTGGGCCTGCTGCTGCGCGGTATTGAGCGCACGGACGTGGAGCGAGGTATGGTGGTTGCCAAACCGGGCAGCATCACCCCGCACACCAAGTTCATGGCACAGGTGTACATCTTGAAGAAAGAAGAAGGCGGACGCCACAAACCATTCTTTAGCGGGTATCGACCGCAGTTCTACATCCGGACAATGGATGTGACGGGGTCGGTGAAGCTGCCGGAAGGGGTAGAGATGGTGATGCCGGGTGATGATGTGACGATGGAATGCGATCTGATCATCCCGGTGGCGTTGGAGCAGGGTTCAAAGTTTGCTATTCGCGAAGGTGGTCTGACGGTTGGCGCCGGTGTGATCACCAAGATTATTGCCTAAAAAGGAGCGCCAGTCAGTTCGCTGACTGCGATGTGAGTTATGGCTTCTAAAAAGAAAGATGTTCGCCCCGTCATTACTTTGGCCTGTGGTGATTGCAAAGAGCGTAATTACACCACTGAAAAGAACCGACGTAACGACCCGGGTCGTATGGAAATCAAGAAATACTGCCCGCGTTGCAGAAAACACACTGTTCATCGCGAGACAAAATAATTGAGTGAAACGGAAAAAGGCGAGCGGTGCACACTCGCCTTACCGTTCTTAGGCCAGTAGCTCAATTGGCAGAGTGCCTGTCTCCAAAACAGGAGGTTGCGAGTTCGATTCTTGCCTGGCCTGCCTGAAATAAAAACGGAACGTCAAACGACAGCGCCGTCCGTAGTGGCGGCGTTTTGGACGTAATAGAAGGAGTGGTATTATGGCCGATAAAGCTGACAAGGTAAAGAAACCCAACGCCGTACAGAAGTGGTGGCGCGAAACCATCGGTGAACTCCGAAAGGTTGTTTGGCCAACCCGTAAAGAAGCTTTGCGCCTGACCTGGATCGTGATCGTGGTGATCGTGATCATGGGCGCAGTTTTAGGCTTACTTGATTTTGGATTTACCAAGCTCATCAGCCTTGTTGTGGGCAGCGTTTGATATAGAGTGAAAGGTTGAAGTAGAGATGGACGACCGAGACGAAATCGAGAATAACGAATTTGACGATGAACAGCCTGTGGAAGAAAAGAGCCCGAAGACTCCTTCCAAGGCTTCGTCTGCGTCTCGATCTCAGGAATCCAGAGGTGGATATTCTGCAGACGATGAGCAGGCACCGGTAATCGAGGAGTCGTCGGAACGTGCCTGGTACGTAGTTCACTGCTATTCGGGCTACGAGAACAAGGTTCGCTACAACCTGGAACAGCGTATCGAAACAATGGGCATGAAAGACCGCATTTTCGATGTGGTCATCCCTACCCAGGAAGAAATTGAAGTCAAAGATGGCAAGCGCCGCACCGTCGAGCGCCATGTTTTCCCGGGTTATGTGTTGGTGAACATGATCCTCACAGAAGAGTCCTGGTATGTGGTGCGCAACACTCCTGGTGTGACTGGCTTTGTCGGGATGGGCAATGACCCCACTGCCTTACGCCCCGAAGAAGTACAGCAGATCTTGCGCCGTATGGAAGCGGAAGCTCCTCACGTCAAAGTATCCTTCAAAGTGGGCGAACGCGTACGCATCATCGATGGGCCTTTCAATGATTTCCGCGGTCAGGTTTCTGAGATTGACATGGAACGGACAAAGGTTCGGGTAATGGTCAATTTCTTTGGCCGTGAAACCCCTGTGGAACTGGATTTCTTGCAGGTCGAAAAAGCATAGTTTGTTAAACAAGACCTCTCTGGTCTTTGTGGGAGGGTGCTCCCCTATCACCCGTTATAACCACCAAGGAGAAAAAAAGTGGCAAAGAAACTAAAAGCAATTGTTCGTTTGCAGATTGCGGCCGGTAAAGCCAATCCTGCGCCCCCTATTGGTCCTGCTCTGGCTGGGCATGGCATCAATATTATGGCCTTCTGCAAGGAGTACAATGCCCGTACTCAGAATCGCCCGGGCGAGATCATTCCGGCAGAAATCACCGTTTTCACTGACGGTTCTTTCACATTCATCCTGAAATCGCCTCCAGCTTCCGTTTTGCTGTGCAAAGCAGCCGGTATCGAGAAGGGTTCTGACATTCCGAACCGCAACAAGGTCGGCAAAGTCACCAAGGCTCAGATCCGTGAAATTGCTGAGACCAAGATGAAAGACATGAACTCGATCGATCTGGAAGGTGCTATGCGCCAGATCGAAGGTACTGCCCGCAATATGGGCATCACGGTTGTTGAAAAATAGGTTGTGGGAGGGCAGTGATCTGTCCGCTTGCACCACAAAGGAGATAAAATGGCGAAACACGGAAAGAAATATTTGGAGGCTCTCGCCAAGGTAGAGGGTGAGAAACTCTATCCCCCCAGTGAAGCAGTTGCGCTGGCCAAAGAGACCTCTTATTCAAAATTTGATGCTACCATCGAAGTACACATGCGCACTGGTCTCGATCCCCGTCAGGCGGATCAGCAGGTCCGTGACGTGGTTGTCCTGCCCCATGGCTTGGGCAAGACCGTCCGCGTTTTGGTCTTTGCTCAGGGCGATGCCGCTACCAAGGCTGCTGAAGCCGGTGCGGACTATGTGGCTGACGATGAAATGATCAACAAAATTGCTGCTGGCTGGACCGATTTCGATGTTACCATCGCCACCCCCGATATGATGGGGAAGGTGGGTAAACTGGGTCGTGTCTTGGGCCCCCGCTCTTTGATGCCGAACCCCAAAGCAGGTACAGTTTGCCCCGCAGAAGATTTGCCGCGGGTGATCAATGAGGCCAAAGCCGGTCGTGTCGAGTTCCGTCTGGATAAGACAGCGAACATCCACGTGGCCATTGGCAAGTCCTCTTTTGATGCGCAGAAACTCTTCGAAAACTTTGCCGCTTTGATGGAAGCGATCAAGAAGGCTCGTCCGACTGGCGCAAAGGGTGTGTACATCAAAAAGATTTCTGTTGCCGCGACGATGGGCCCTGGTGTCAAAGTGGATCCGCTGCAGGCAATGTCGATCTCGCAAGAAAATTAGTGTTATAATGGACGCGCTTTGAAAGAAGCGCAATTCACCGAAGAAAGCTGGTGCCCGAATGGGCTTAATATCCTGCCGAGGTGGAGACTGATCAGTAATGGTCGCCCGAAAGGGCTTAGAAAAGTCTTTGCCTGGCAGATGCCAGACAAAGACTTTTTATTTTGAAAGGAAGGAGGTAATTTTCATTGGCCTTTACAAAGAACAAGAAAGGCGAGATGATCGCCGATTATGAAAAATGGTTGGACCGCAGCCAGGCTGTTTTTGTGCTCACTTATGACAAGATGAACATGAAAGAGATCGATGCTTTCCGCGCGAAAGTTCGTGAAGCAGGCAGTGAGGCCCACCTGGTGAAGAACACCCTGTTCGAGCGCACTCTTGAAAGCAAAGGCTTCCCCAAAGGTGAGTATTTTGAGACCACTTCTCTGGTAGGCTTTGCGTTCGGTGATATTGCTGCTCTGGCAAAAGTCTTCACTGACACCGCCAAAGGCTCAGACTTCGTTCGCGTCAAAGGCGGTTTCTTGGGCAAAGAGCTTTTGAGCGATCGCCAGATCAAAGAATTGGCCGATTTGCCGCCTATGCCTGTTATGCGCGGTATGCTGCTGGGCGTTATTTCTGCTCCTGCAAGCAAATTTGTGCGTACCCTGGCAGAACCTGCTCGCTCTATGGCAGCAGTTGTCAAAGCTTATTCAGAAAAAGCGGGCACCGCTGCCTGATAAGCACTTAATCAAAAACGAAAATATTATTCTACTAAGGAGTATTTAAAATGGCTGATTTAGCTAAACTTGTCGAACAGTTGAGCGAGCTCACTGTCCTTGAAGCTGCGGAACTTGTCAAACAGTTGGAAGAGAAGTGGGGCGTTTCCGCCGCCGCACCTGTTGCTGTCGCCGCTGCTGGCCCCGTTGCCGCGGCTGAACCCGTCGAAGAGAAGACCGAATTCGATGTCGTCCTCAAAGACGCTGGCCCCAAGAAAATCGATGTCATCAAAGTTATCCGCACTCTCACCAACCTGGGTTTGGTCGAAGCCAAAACCATGTCCGAGACCGCTGGTGCCAAAGTCCTCAGCGCGGTCGGCAAAGAAGCAGCCAACGACGCCAAAGCCAAATTGGAAGCTGCCGGCGCTGTTGTCGAGCTCAAGTAGTTTCTGATCGGCATAAAAATATCCTCCCATCTAGGAGGATATTTTTGTTTAAGCGACGTTTTGGGGAATGATCAAGAAATGAAACTTTATTGAACATTCTATCTAAAATTTACTCGTGTTTGCACACCAGAGCTACCCAATCGCCATTCTGACGGCGCTCTACGTAGCTGAGGCCGTGATTGCTGGCACTTTCGATGACATTATCAGCTTGCTCCACCAGGATCCCGGCCAGGATAATGACCCCGCCCGGCTCTACCAGTTCAGCCATGCCGGCGTCAAAAAGACGGATCAGAATTGGTGCAAGAATGTTGGCCAGTACGACCGGGGCCTGTTTGATCGAAAATTGCCCGGCCAGAATTTCTGCCACGGATCCCTTGCCGCGTTCAGTGCGGTCAAGGACCCCATTGGATTCAGCATTCTCGCCTGTAGCGATCACGGATTCTTCCTCGATATCCACACCCAGAGCGTGGCTGGCACCCATTTTCAGGGCAGCAATCGAGAGAATGCCCGAACCACAGCCCACGTCAATGACCGGGCGGTGGGGTTGGGTGTAATCTTCGACCAGTTCCAGACAAAGCTGGGTAGAGGGATGTGTACCGGTGCCGAAAGCCATGCTGGGGTCGATCTTGACGGCAATACGAGCGGGGTCGCTCTGCTCAATCCAGGCGGGCAGCACCAGCAGCTTTTTCCCGATCGGGATGGGGTGATAGTGCTCTTTCCAGGCCGCCATCCAGTTTTGGTCGGCAATGGGCTTGTACTGAGGCTGTGGCAATTCACGGATGGTGTGCAGGTGCCACAGTGCTTCTTCAACCTTGTGGCGGTTTTCTTCGATGTGTTCGTCATTGACGAGATAACCGAAAACGCGTACTGGCAAGCCGTCAGGCACACCTTCGTCTTCATCGTTGCGGTATTTCACTCCGCTCTCGACGACCACACCACCGTTGCAAAAACGGTCCAACACTTCGGCTACTGCTTCAGCCAGTTCACCATCGACCATCAAAGAAACTTCAAGCCATTTTGCGTCAGCCACCGAGTACCTCCTTCAGAATATCCAAAAAACTTTTTTCTTGCGGCCGTACTTCTGTGCCAAGGGTGGCTGCCAGTTGTTCGAAGAGTTTACGTTGATCAGCACTCAGGTTTTTGGGCACTTCAACGTTGATGATGACCAGTTCGTCACCGCGCGTGCTGGAACGAACGCTGGGGCTGCCTTTGCCGCGCAGGGTAAAGACCTTGCCAGGCTGAGTCCCTGCGGGGATGGCCAGCTTGGCTGAACCATCGATGGTGGGCACATTGATCTCGGCTCCCAGGGTGGCCTGGGCAACGTTGATGTTCAGATCCAGAAGCAGGTCGTTGCCTTTGCGGCGGAAGAACTGGTGTTCCTTAACGCGAATTTCAACGTACAGGTTGCCATTGGGCCCATTATTGACGCCAGGTTGGCCTTCACCGGCCAGCCGCATCTGGTTGCCATTATCGACGCCGGCCGGGATGGAAACCGTTTTTTTGCTGGTTTTGCGTTCCAGACCGCGTCCGTGGCAGGTATGGCAGGGAGTCGAAATGACTTCGCCGCGCCCGTTGCAGGTAGGGCAGGTGACGACCTGTACCATGGAACCTAAAAAGGTCTGGTGTACCTGGCGCACTTCACCGCGCCCATTGCAGGTGGCACAGCGAGTGACGCTGGTCCCTGGTTCTGCGCCTTTGCCTTTGCAGGTGGAGCATACTTCGTCTCGGGTGATCTCGATCTCTTTTTCGACGCCAAAAATGGCCTCTTCAAAGGTCAGGGTCACGGTATAGCTCAAATCCGCGCCGCGCCGCGGAGCATTCTGACGCTGGCGTGAAGCACCGGTGGCAAAGCCGAAGAATTCTCCGAAGATGTCGGCAAAATCCATATTCGACCAGTCTGGCACACCGCCAGTGTTGTTGACCCCGGCATGACCATATTGATCGTACGCCTGTCGTTTGGTGGGGTCTGACAGCACGGCATAGGCTTCGTTGATCTCTTTGAAGCGCTCTTCCGCGTCGGGTTCTTTGTTCACGTCTGGATGATATTTCCGCGCCAGCGTGCGAAAAGCCGATTTCAGTTCATCGGGGGACGCATTGCGGGAAACACCCAGTATTTCGTAATAATCTCGTTGCGTTGTCACTCAGGTTACCTTCTCTGAATTGCAAAAGCAGGCGGGTGCTTCGGGTCTCCCTGAAGCCTCCCTCCTGCTGTTCGATCAAGCCAATGCGGTATTACGCAGGTTTGAATTCTCCATCGACTACATCGCCGTCATCGCTACCGGGAGCCTGGTTGGAGCCGGGGTTCTCACTCTGCCCGGCATCCGGGCCGGCGCTTGGGCCACCCTGCTGCTGGGAATACATGGCGGTGCCCACTTTTTGCAGGCTGTCATTGAGTTCCTGCACCGACTTCTGAAGGGTTTCGCTATTTTCGCTGCTAAGGGCAGAACGGACAGCGGCAACTTTATCTTCGACCTCTTTCTTCAGGTCAGCACTGATCTTATCCCCGGCATCTTTGAGCAATTTTTCTGCCGTGTAGATGGTGTTGTCGGCCAGGTTTTTCGCTTCGACCAGCTCTTTACGCTTGCGGTCTTCTTCAGCGTGAGCTTCAGCTTCGGTCTTCATCTTCTGAATTTCAGATTCACTGAGGCCACTCGATGCGGTGATGGTGATGTGTTGGCTGCGGTTGGTGGCTTTATCCAGTGCGGTCACGTTAATGATACCGTTGGCATCGATATCGAAGGTAACCTCGATCTGTGGAATGCCGCGCGGCGCGGAGGGGATGCCGTCCAGAATGAATTTGCCGAGAGATTTATTATCCGCGGCCATGGGGCGTTCGCCCTGCAGCACGTGGATTTCAACCTGGGTTTGCCCATCTGAGGCAGTTGAGAAGACCTGGCTCTTGCGGGTCGGGATGGTGGTGTTGCGCTCGATGATCGGGGTGGAAATGCCCCCGTAGGTCTCGACGGACAGGGTCAACGGGGTAACGTCCAGCAGCAAAATGTCTTTGACTTCACCGCCGAGCACGCCGCCCTGGATGGCTGCCCCTACAGCAACTACCTCATCCGGGTTGACACCCTTATGCGGCTCACGCCCAAATTCGCGCTTGACAGCTTCTTGCACGGCTGGCATGCGGATCATGCCGCCCACCAGCACGATTTCATTGATATCACTGGCCTTCAGGCCGGCATCGGTCAAGGCGTGACGGATAGGTTCGAGCGTGCGCTGCACCAGATCCCCGGTCAACTGCTCCAGTTTGGCACGGGTCAGGGTCATGACCAGGTGTTTCGGGCCGGAGGCATCTGCGGTAATGTAAGGCAGGTTGATCTCAGTTTGCTGCACAGTCGAAAGCTCGATCTTGGCTTTTTCGGAGGCTTCTTTGAGACGCTGCAGGGCCTGACGGTCGTTGTGCAGGTCGATGTTGTTGCTGCGCTTGAATTCATCGATCAAGAAATCCATGATGCGCTGATCGAAGTCATCCCCGCCCAGAAAAGTATCGCCGTTGGTCGATCGTACCTGAAAGACGCCGTCACCGACCTCGAGCACTGAAATATCGAAAGTCCCGCCGCCCAAATCGTAGACGGCAATAACTTCGTTCTTTTTCTTATCCAACCCATACGCCAGAGAAGAGGCGGTGGGTTCGTTGATGATGCGCAATACTTCCAGACCGGCGATACGGCCGGCGTCTTTGGTGGCATTGCGCTGGGCATCATTGAAATAAGCTGGCACGGTGATGACTGCCTGGGTAACGGTTTCACCCAGATAGGCTTCAGCGTCGGCTTTTAATTTGCCCAGGATCATAGCGCTGACCTCGGGCGGACTGTATTCCTTGCCATCCATGATGACCCGCACGTCCCCGTTGGGGGCCTCAGTCACGTGGTAAGGCACACGGCTGACAGTGCGCTGTACTTCGGGGTCAGAAAACTTGCGGCCCATGAAACGTTTGATCGAGAAGATGGTGTTTTCGGGGTTGACGATTGCCTGGTTGCGGGCAGAGCGGCCCACGATGCGTTCGTGGTTTTTGTTCACCGCCACGACGGAAGGCACCAGTCGTTCCCCTTCTGCAGAAGGAATAACGATCGGTTCGCCGCCAGTCATGACCGCTACGACCGAGTTCGTTGTTCCCAGATCGATACCAATGATTTTTCCCATGATTCCTCCTGATTATCGTGCTACGCGCACCATTGCTGGGCGTAGAATTCGGTCGCCAAGTTTGTATCCCTGGCGGACAACTTCGATTACTTCACCGCTTTCGAAACCCTCAATTTCTTCATTGGAAATGGCTTCGTGCAGATTGGGGTCGAAGGGTACTTTGTTCTGATTGATGCGTTCGATCCCTTCGGCATCGAGGATAGCCTGTAATTTGCGGCTGATCAACTCGATCCCTGCTGCCCAGGCGGCCCCTTCGCCGCTGGCAGGTTTCGACTTCAAGGCCAGTTCCATGTCATCGAGGATCACCAGATATTTTTTGATGATCGAACCGGTGATTGTCTGGTTGAGCTGAGCATTTTCACGATCGATGCGCTTTTTGTAGTTCGAGAACTCGGCTCGTTCGCGCTGCCAGCCATCCAGGTTGGCTTTGCAGTCAGCCTGTGCTTTTTCCAGTTGCTCTTTGAGAGCTTCATGTTCGTGATGAGTCACGTGTGCGGAAGATTCCGCTTTCTTTTCGGTGGCTTTTCCTTCTTCTGCTTTCGCGGGGGAAGGTTGAGCCGGTTCTTCTTCGTTTACTTTCTTTTCTTCTTCAGTCATCTCTTTCACCTCTGCCAGAGCAGGTTTATTCCACCATTGTATCGTTGACCAGGTCGCTTAAGAGACCGGAGACAAAACGCACAATGGAAATTGTCCTTCCATAGGGCATGCGCATGGGGCCCAAGACACCTAGTGTACCCGTGGCCAACCCGGGAGTACCATAGCGGGCCAGTACCACCGAACACTGGCTGAGTGACTCCCAGGCGCCTTCTCCGCCAATGATCACCTGTACTCCATTTGCCGCAGTGTTATTAAGCGCTGTTTGCGATAATAAATGCTGCAGCATGGGTTTCTCTTCCAGTACCCGCAAAGCTCGCCGGGCTTCTTCTGAGCCAGAAAATTCGGGCTGCGAAAGTACGTTGGTGATCCCATCCAGTACCACTTCGCCTGAGACCAGCGAATCGGCTTCTTGCATTTCATTCAGTACCATATCAAAGATCTCTTTTTCGAGGCCGTCCAGTTCCAACGAGAGACCATTGATCTGATTGGCGTTCTGATTTTTTAGATAATGGGTCAGGTGATCGGCGATCTCAGAAAGCTTCTCTTGACTGACCGGTTCGCTCAGCGCGACCAGATGCTGCAAAATTTCTCCGCCTAGCAACACCAGCACCATCAAAACCTGGCGCCCGCGTGCCCCAATCAATTCCATGTGCTTGAAAAGGGCCTGATCGGGGTGCGGAATGGTGACCAGCGAAGCTCCACGCGATTGATGGGCCAGCACTGAAGCGGCCAGACGGGTCCATTGTTCTACGTCCTGACGCATCTGAAAGAACTGGTGACTGATCGTACGGCGCATGGCTTCTGGTAATTCAATATCCTGCACCAAATTGCGAACGAACAGACGATACCCCTCTTCGGTCGGCACCCGGCCAGCAGAAAGATGGGGTTGGCGCAAATATCCTTTTTCGGTCAACTCGGCCAGTTCGTTGCGCACGGTGGCTGAACTGAAATCCAGACTGTACTGCTCTACCATGTGCTTGGAGGCAACCGGAGCAGCCGTGCGAATGTACTCGTGGATGACCAGAGAAAGCAGCAGTCGCTGTCGTTCAGTTAAATCTTCCATTCTTTTCCTTTAGCACTCGCGTTGATCGAGTGCTAAAACATTGACCTTAATCATACCATGCCCAAAATAGGCGGTCAAGAAATGGGAACTCCAGAGGGAATGTTCTGATAAAGAATTAATATTGAAGGAAAAGCCGGTTATTCGAGTAATTATTTTCTTCACACCTTGCTTGACCACCCTTGACATTTCTGTTATGATGCCGAAACGAGGTATCCCTTTATGTCTATATTTCCGACTTCTACGCCGGACCTTCCTCCGGAAGATGAAGGCCCGGTACTTCCTGAAGAACAAAAACCGCACCGGTTTCCGCAAACGCTGCGTGAGTTGTGGCAGCGGCTGCTGAAACTGGGGTTAGGGGAAACTGCTTTACGGGTAATTACAGGGGTGTTAGCACTGGTATTGATTCTGGTAGTGGTGGGTATTATGCAGAAATATTTCTTGAACAGTACCTCTTCTGCTCAGGCTGCCAGTATCACTACTCTAACCCCTACCACAGCTTCAACTGTATTGCCTGTCACCACGACTGCGGCCGAAAATCAGGCGGTGGTTGCCCAGAGTAGTTTTGGCATTTCTCGTTTACCGGTGCTGCATACCAACTTGCCTTCCAAACCACGTTCAGATATTGAGCAGTACACTGTAAAAGAAGGTGATAACCTTTTCTCGATTGCTGAAATGTATGGTCTGAAGCCTGAATCCTTGCTGTGGAGTAACCGCTATACGTTGGGCGGCATCCCCGATAATCTTTCGGTAGGTATGGATATCAATATTCCTCCTGAAGATGGGGTCATCTACGAATGGCAGACTGGCGACGGCTTGAATGGTGTGGCCAAGTTTTATGGTGTGACGGCTCAAGATATTCTTAACTGGCCCGGGAATAATCTGGACCTCAACAAGATTGGCGATCTTTCCATGCCCAATATCAAGACCGGAACGGTGATCTTTATCCCGAATGGGGATGGCGGTTCGGTAGACTGGCTGCCGCACATTACTCGTGACACTCCGGCAGAATCAACCAGCTTTGGCGATGGTTTCTGTGGGGTTGTGACCGAAGGCTTGATGGGCACAGGTACTTACATTTGGCCAACCACCCTCAAGTATCTTTCGGGCTACGATTACACCTCGATCCATCACGGCATCGATATTGCCGGCAAGCTCGATTACCCGGTCTATGCCGTGGATAGCGGTGTAGTGGTCTATGCCGGCTGGAATAACAGCGGCTATGGCAATTTGCTTATCATCGATCATGGCAATGGCTGGCAATCGGTCTATGGTCACCTGGATCGCATCCTGGTGAGCTGCGCTCAAAATATCAATCAGGGGGAAGAGGTTGCCCTGCTGGGAACAACTGGCAATTCCTCCGGCCCGCACCTGCACTTTGAGCTACGCAAGGATGGTTCTACGGTGAACCCGTGGGATTTCCTGACCCAGTAAATGCTTTCTGAAACGAATGACAGAGCAATCTTGCATGGATTGCTCTGTTTTTTTATTATTTGTCTTGATCAGCGAACAAGATAGGAAAGAAGATAGATGGAAAAAGAACAGTAAAGGGATAAACTATTTTCGCTAATGCCATTAATTAAAGGGAGACTTTCCCCGTGATCGAAATTATCACCGATAGCACCTGCGATATTCCTGAAGCTCTGGTTCAACAGTACCACATTCAAATTGTTTCTCATCTTGTGCTGTGGGGGGAAGACCAATTCCGCGATCGGGTGGATATACAGCCGATTGCCTTCTATGAACGTCTGGTGACCGATAAACGCCGGCCTACGACTTCACAGGCCAGCGTAGCGGATTTCCAGCAGGCGTATGCGGCGGCGATTGCCCGTGGTGCGGATGAGATCGTTGTCCTGACCGTCAGCAGTGCCATGAGCGGCGCTTATAACAGCGCGCTCAATGCAGCTAAACTGGTCGATGTGCCGGTCCATGTCATCGATTCGAAGGGGCCGACCATGACTCTGGGGTGGCAGGTGTTGGCGGCGGCACGTTTTCGTGAAGCCGGTGAGACGGCTGAGAAGATCCTTGTCAGGGTCGAGGAGGTGCGCCAGCACATGGTGCAGTATGTGGGCATGGACACTCTCGAATATTTGCAGACAGGCGGGCGTATCGGCAATGCGATCAAATGGATGGGTTCTTTGCTGCAGGTCAAGCCGCTGGTAAGCATCAATCACCAGTCCGGGCTGGTCGAGCCGGTCTTTTTGACGCGCACTCACAAGGCGTTGGTCGAGATGATGTACCGCCACTTTTTCGATCACCTGCTCAAAAAGGGTCAAAAGCTGCACATTGCTGTGCTGCATGGTAATGTGCTGAGTGAGGCAGAAGCTCTGGCAGAACGGATTCGCCAGGAGTTCGACCCCGCGGAACTGCTCATCAACATTACTGGCCCCGTGTTGGGCATCAATACAGGTCCAGGAGCATTGGCTTTGTGCGGATATGCCGAAGAGTAAAAACAGGCATTCTCTTCCATAATTTTGGGCTATAAAAGACGATTCTGCATTCAAAACAGGCAGGGTCGTTTTTTTATGGGGTGAGTTTGTTGAAGAAAATTTGACTTGAACGTTGCAAAATGCTATATTTTTTATACATACTCAAACCCTTGGGAGGGAAAATGAAAAAGTACGCGTACAGTCTGATTGTTTTTGTGCTTGCTCTGTCAACACTCTTCTTCGTCAACCCGAACAGAGTCAAAGCAGACGCTGTCACTCCAACGGTGACAGCCCTGCCGAATCTCCCCGATCTGGGATTCGCGCAAGGGATGTGGAAATCAGGTACCGCTGTCGACAGCGACATCCTGCCGCCATCCGATTGGCTGCAGTTACTGGGAACTCCTGTGACTGTGTTAGAGAAGGGCAATCTTTGCCTGCCCTTCAGAGAGGCTCAGTTTGACTGGGTGGGTTCGATCTATCAGCAATCCGAGTCAGGTTGGGTGCGTTTAAAAACTGCGGTGGGCTGGATGACAGATTCGGAAGGTTCGATCATGGCCTGCACAATAGCTCCCTCGGCAGGCACCTATGCCTTGTTTGCTTTTTATACCGGGACGGGAGATGTTGTCGCTGCGCCTTTACCAGAATGCACTGAGTCGCTGTTCTCCTCTCCGGGCTATACTGCATCTGGGCCGTTTACTGATAACTATCCAGGAGTTTCTGTTTCCTATGATTACCGATTCACACTGAATTACGATTCCAGTCTGGAAGGACAGACAGTCACTCTTCAGATTATTGGGGTATCTCCTAGTGGAAACCCGGTGTTTTTCTTTGACGGTGCCAGTTTGTCTTTGACGACTACCCGCCAAAAGACTTTACTTTTTTACGAAACGAGTACCGTGGCTATCAGTGAGACAGGAGTGAATGATTCTTTCACCCTTCGGGTCAGCACAGATGCCTGTTATCAAGATCTGCTTATCCGAGAAATTGTAGATTAGTCAGGGTCACTCTCCTCCAGCTTACAAGAGCTGGAGGAATTTTTAATGAAAAAACTTGCCTGTTGACCTGACCTTCTAAAACCTTTACAATAATTTTCATGTTATATTGGGTGAGTAAACCATCTTTGTAAAGGAGAAAAATGGCACCTGCTCCGTTCACATCTAAACGCGCCCCTGCTTTTGCTGATGTTCCGACCGAGCAATGGAACGATTGGCACTGGCAGTTAAGTCACCGCCTCAACACGGTTGAGGAATTTGAACAGGTTTTGCGCCTGACTGAGAGCGAGCGCAAGGCACTCAGCACTCCCGGGCTTTTCCGGGTGGACGTGACGCCTTACTTCATTTCGCGCATCGATCCCGATGATCCCGACGATCCCATCCGCAAGCAGATCATCCCCACCGCTGGGGAGGTCGATAACTTTACCGGTATGATGGAAGACTCATTGGCTGAAGATCGGCATTCGCCGGTACCGGGTCTGGTGCACCGCTACCCGGACCGCGTTTTGATGCTGGTCACCACCCAGTGCGCTTCTTATTGCCGCTATTGCACCCGTTCACGTATTGTGGGCGATCCATCGCAAACCTTTTCCCGCGCGGATTTCGAGGCGCAGATCGATTATCTTAAACACACGCCTCAGGTACGCGATGTGCTTCTTTCGGGCGGTGATCCGCTGACGCTGGCCCCCAAGCTGCTCGAGGAGCTGCTCTCGCGTTTGCGTGAGATCGAACATATCGAGATCATTCGCATTGGCTCCCGCGTGCCGGTGTTTATGCCCATGCGTATTACCTCTGAGCTGACTGACATGCTGCAAAAATATCATCCGCTGTGGATGAACATTCACGTCAACCATCCCAACGAGATCAGTCAGGAACTGGCCGACGCCGCGGATAAACTGACCCGCGCCGGCATTCCGCTGGGTAACCAGTCCGTGCTGCTGGCGGGCGTCAATGATTGTGTCCATATCCAGCGTGATCTGGTGCAAAAACTGGTACGCATTCGCGTACGCCCCTATTATCTCTATCAGTGTGACCTGGTCGAAGGGGCGGGGCACTTCCGTACCCCGGTGGCGAAAGGCATCGAGATCATCGAGGGCTTGCGCGGGCATACTTCTGGTTTTGCGGTGCCCACCTACGTAGTGGATGCTCCCGGGGGCGGCGGCAAAATTCCGCTGATGCCTTCCTACCAGATCAGCGCATCCGATCACAAGATCATCCTGCGTAACTATGAGGGTTACATCACCACTTACGAGGAGCCCCAAGATTACAAGGCGCACGACCCGGCCACCTGCAAGTATTGCCAGAGTAAGCGCATGGAACCCGGGCAAAGCGGGGTGAGCGGCATGCTCGATGGTGAACAGATGTTCATCAAGCCTGAAGGTTTCGACGAACTGCATAATCGGGGAGGCGGGCAGCATCGGCTGCGCGCCAATAGCGATAAGTGGAAGCCTCTCGGCATCGGTGATGGAAACGGTGATGGGGACGAACAGAAATAAAGAAAATAAAATGCTCCGAAATAATTTTTCGGAGCATTTTTTAATTCAGACAGGCTCAGTTGCAGGCAGTAGCCAGGAGCGGGCTGAGGCTGGTGCCATTGCTGATTTGCTTGAACTTGCCGGCGGTAATGCCCAGGGGCTCGAAGGGCAGCGTGCCCTGCATGCCTGGGTTGGCCAGATGCAGGGTGTAGCAACCGATGAAGGTTTGCTGGGTATTGTTGTTGGTGGTGACGATCATTCCCACCGGTACTTGATAGTGGAATTGCCCGGCGCCGGCGTCGCTGATGACGGTCCCGAAGACGGCACTGACTGAACCGGTGTCATTGTACCCGGCAGCGTAATTATCATAGTTCCCGACAGTCTGACTGGGGTTCTGCCAGTAAGAGTAAGCGCGTACGTATTCCTTACGGTTGATGGCGTTCAGCAGGGAACTGACCACTTCTACGGCCCCGCTGCGGTTATCAATGTAGTTGTTGGCACTCAGATCGGTGAGGTTCTCGAGCACAGGGGCACTGGTTGGCCCGCCGCTTCCCTGACCATTGCAGGCAGCCGCCAGAGCATCTGCATCACTGATGCTGGCGTTGAGAGCAGCCTTGGTGCCGCTGTCGAAGTTGAGCGGCTGGATGGGCGGCTCGCCGTAGTTCGCGGGCTGGGGCAGACGCATGACCACACAACTGACGTACTTGAGGGTAGTCCCGCTGTTTGCGAGGGTGTCGGTATAGAGGACTGGTAAGGTATAGTAAATGCTGCCAGCAGCCCCATCTGCACTGATGTTGCCTATCACTACGCTTTCAGTACCGACTCCTGAGAAACTGTTGGTGAAAGCATCAAAGTCACCCAACGATGGTGTGGGGTTGACCCAGTAAGAATAAGCGCGCAGGTACTCGTGACGGTTGATGGCGTTGACATACGATAACATTAAAGCGGCCGGGGTACTGCGGTCATCCAGATAATTGCTGGAAGAGGTATCCGCCAGATTACCGCCGGTGGCTGCCACTGTGGTGGTCGGAGCGGCGGTGGCTTGTGCCTCAGGAGTGATCGTTGGTAATTGTTCGACGGTGGGTTGTGAAGTAGCCGTGATGATCTCAACCGTTGGCAGGCTGGCTTGCGTCGCTGTTGCCGGGGTTGGCGTCCCGGGCTGGCAGGCGGCCAGCGTCAGGGCGAGAAGTGTCAATAGGGGGATGATTCGGGTCTTGTTCATTCTTTCCTTTCTTGAAATTAAATCAACACCTTTCCATTATATCTCTCTCGCCAAACATTTTGAGGCTTGACACAGAACAACTGTTCGTGTATTATAATAGTACAAATGAACGATTAAGGAGGAGGTATGGCTCGTCGAAGTCAGGGTTTAAGTGAAAGACACCGGAAAATCATGGAATTTCTCACCAAATTCCAGGAGGATAACGGATATTCCCCCTCGATTCGCCAGATTGGCGACAGCATCGATGTGAAATCGACTTCGTTGGTGGATTACTATCTCAATCAATTACAGGAGATGGGGTATATCGAACGCGAAGATCGCATTTCACGCAGTATTCGAGTGCAGCAGCCAGTCTATTCTTCTCCTTCGATTACAGCCATGGTAGGGGATGCGGTCCACAAAGCGGGGAATATGCTGGCCGACCTGGTCAGTATCCCGGTCGCAGGCCGTATCGTCGCTTCCGCGCCATTACCTATGCCTACCTCTGATCTCAGCTACTATGATTCCGAAACCAGCGTGGAAATTGCCCGCAGTTTGCTGCCCACCCGCGACGTGAGTGATCTGTTTGCCCTTGAGGTGAGCGGCGACTCCATGATCGATGCCATGATCAACGATGGCGATATCGTGGTCATGAAGAAGGCCCAATCGGCCAACAACGGTGAAATGGTGGCGGTCTGGCTGGATGATAAAGATGAAACTACCCTGAAGTATTTCTACAAGGAAAGCAATCGCATCCGCCTGCAGCCGGCCAACCCGAATATGGGGCCGATCTACGTGGATAACCCCAAAAGCCTGCGTATCATGGGCAAGGTAGTGATGGTCATCCGGCAGATCAAATCCGTGGCCGCGTAAAAGACTTGTTGCTCAAAAAAAATTCCCTGTCAGATTTCTGACAGGGAATTATTGTTGAAAAGGGGTTCGTTCTACGGCTGATCAGGCGGAAGCTCGAAGGTAAACAGCCACGGGCCCGCGTAATCATATCCCAGTGCCTGGTAAAGCTTTTCCAACGCTTGGGTATCGCTCATGCCTGCCGGTTTCTTGAGAAAGACAAATCCTCCGCCACCCCCACCGTTGCCGCTGAAAGTTTGCTGCTGTACCTGAATTCCTTCCGCCTGCAATTTCAGGTTGGCGGCATCAATCTCATTGGCAGAAATGACTTCGGGCCGCATCAACTCGAGCTGGGGGATGATGAGGGTGGATGTCTGTGGCGTTTCCGCTCCACGCGTGCCCAACGGAAAACCCAGCTCGACGCAGCGGCCGTTCTCGATCATGGAAAGATCAGCGGGTGGGGTGCCTTTACCCATATAGCCTCCCAGGTCGCTGTCACTGAGTAAGCGGCCTGACTGGTTGCGCGCTTTCTCGTCCCCAATGGCCAGGAACATGCCGTCGTTGCCGGGCCACCAATCAGAATACGTTCCCGACTGAGGTGGCTTGTTGTAGCACAGCGTGATGGTGCTGTACGAAGGGGTGTAGTCGATCTTGACGAATTGCATGGTCAGACCATTGGCGGTAACCGTTTGATCCAGCTTAAGGGTTTTCTCGGGGTATACTGTCAGCCGCGTGACGTCGAAGCGGAAAGAGGCCAGGGCCTGATCTGACTGGGCTCCATCAAAAACAGGGATTTCCAGATGCAGGTCCACGGTGTCATCCGGGTTGAGCAAGGCCGGGAAGAAATCGAACTGCAGAAGCTGATCAGAGGCATCATCGTTCAGAGAGTTCGAGTAGCCGCTGCCGATGGAGTTGCCCTGGTTATCCAGCAGATTGAAAATGCCCATGTAATAAGAGTCTTTCCAGCCGTTGAATTTTACTTCGAGCGCAACCCGCTTTTCATCGGCATAAGCCCAGATCAGGTTGGCGGTCAATCCGCTGGCGCTCTGGCTGTCGAGGGTAGGCAGCGGGGTGGAGGTCATCGGCGGGTCTTCGACGAAGGGGCCGCGCGTGGAAGGCTGGATCAAGAAGGTCCATGGGCCGGTTTCGGTGCCGATGGTATCGATGGTTATCAACAGCGGGGTCTCGATATCCGCAAAGGGCTGGCTGAATTGTGCCAGCGTGCATTGCATCCCTTCTTCTTCGGTGGTGGGCAGAAGCACGTCGGCCGCAATTCCTTGATCGTGGCTGGTTGCGGTTTCTCCCGACTGGATTTGAAAGTTCTCTTTGCCCAGCGGAGCGGTCCCTTCTGGCAGGGTATAGCACAGCCGTGTCTGGATCAAAGCCGGGGTGATCTTTACCCAGTCCAGTCGGGTGGTGACGTGGCCGATGGTGGCGCTGCGGGTGAATTGACCGCTGTCTGGCTGGCTGCTGACCGCGGGAATTTGGGTCAGAGCAAACTCGAATTGATCCACGATCTGCCCTTGAGCGTCAGTTAGCGGGATCGTCAGGGTGAAATCGACGCCGTTGACGGCGGCCGGATCGTTGATGACCTGCATGCTGGTGAATTCGCCCGTAAGCGGGGTACCTGAATACAATTGTAAGATGCGGCCGCGCGGGTCTTGTGCTTTGAAGTTGCTGAAGCTGGCCTCAGGCATACCAATGGTTTCTCCATTGGGCAGCCCGTTGGCCCGAAAACCAACGATCAGCCGGCTGCTGTCGAGAGATACCCACTCCAGAGCGAGGGTCACTCCCTGCCGGGTTTGGCTGTCGTTGAGGGCCAGGGGAGTGGTTTGTGCAGCCAGCGGAGTAGCGGTGGCGGGCAGAAGGGTGGGCAGTGCTGCCTGATTGGGGTTGCTGCCCATGCCGGCGTCACGTACTCCGCTCAGGCCCGGGTCGATGAGCAGCTTGTAGAGGGCAAAGGCCATCGTTGCCAGTGCCAGCAAGATCAAGACGAGGGCGACCACGGTGCGCCGGTTCCAGTGTCCGAAGGTCATCTGGGGCTGCGGGGATTGCCCGCGCAGCAGGGTCGTTCCATCAGGGAATTCGCGGCTGGCGATGTTCCCCAGAGATTTTGCAAGGATTTCATTCTGTGCGTTCATTGCAGCTCCTTTCGCGGGTCTGCACCAAAAAGCTGGCGCAGGCGGGCGCGCGCACTGCTCAGGCGCCATTTGATCGTTCCGGCAGGGACGTCTGCCAGCCGCGCCATTTCCTGCTCAGAAAATTGCAGATAATAGCGCATCACGATAACGGCCCGTTGTTCCGGGCTCAGTTTTTGCATTTGCTGCCACAGTTCCTCTTCCAGTTCACGCTGCTGAGCAGCGGATTCGGGGGCGGGGGTTGCGGCAGTCCATTGGTCAGCCCAGGCCAGGGCTTCGCCCGGGTCGGGCATCTGTACCAGGCGGGCTTCGCCGCGGAGCTGGCGCAGGGTGCGGTTGACCACCACCCGCATCAGCCAGGGCACCAGCGGTCGAGTACTGTCGAAACTGCCGAGCAGTTCAGGCAGATCGAGAAATACCTCCTGCACGGCATCCTCGGCACTGCGGCGCTCGCGGCAGATCAGGTAGGCCGTGCGCAAGGCCTGCACCTGATAACGCTCCACCAGCCAGGTCAGCGCTGCCGGATCACCTTTTTTGGTTCGTTGGATTGCTTGTTGTTCATCCATGATTCACTCCAATAGTTTTCATCCGGATGTTGCTACTCTTAATAGACAATCCACGGTGAAAAGGTTGGCTTCGACGAATTTGAGCAGGAATGGGTTGCAAAATGGGTGAAATACGAGTAAAACAGAAGAAGAACTTTAGAGGTAATCATAACAGAAACAGGAGGTAACAATGCACTATCGTCGTTTAGGCCGTTCTGGCTTGAAAGTAAGCGAAATATCCTTAGGATCATGGATCACCTTCGGCAATCAGATCGAAGAGGGCACCGCTGCCAGTTTAATCCATGAAGCCTTTGATCAGGGGATCAATTTTTTTGACAACGCGGATATGTATGCCAATGGCCGTTCCGAGATCGTCATGGGCAAGGCCATCACCGACCTGCCGCGCGAGGAACTGGTGATCTCGAGCAAAGTATTCTGGCCGACCGGCAAGGGCCCCAACGGGCGCGGACTGTCGCGCAAGCACGTCACTGAATCCATCAACGCCAGCCTGAAGCGTCTGGGCACCGATTACGTGGACCTGTATTTCTGCCACCGCTACGACCCGGATACCCCGGTCGAGGAAGTGGTGCGCACCATGACCGATCTGATCCATCAGGGCAAGGTGCTCTACTGGGGCACCTCTGAGTGGGAAGCCGCGCAGATCATGGAAGCCTACGGTGTGGCCCGACAGTATGGCCTGGTGCCGCCGACTATGGATCAGCCGCAGTACAACCTCTTCCACCGCAAGCGCGTCGAGGATACGGTCATGCCCATCAGCCGCGAACTGGGCCTGGGATTGACCACTTTCAGTCCGCTGTATTATGGCGTGCTCACCGGTAAGTACAACAATGGAGTGCCGCAGGGCAGCCGCGCCAGCCTGGATGACTATAGCTGGATTCGCGACCGCATTACCCCCGAGCGCGTCAGCATCGTCAAGAAGCTGACCGAGGTGGCCAATGATCTTGAGGTCACCCCCTCGCAGTTAGCCATCGCCTGGATCCTGCGCCGCAAAGAAGTCAGCTCGGTCATCACTGGCGCCTCCCGTGTGGAGCAGCTCGATGAGAACCTGGGTGCCTCCGAGGCCTATGAAAGCCTCACCGAGGCCGACATCGACCGCATCTTTGAGTGTCTGGGCACGTATTCGGAATAGCAATTTTGGATCCCATTCAACAGCAAAGCAGCCGGAGAACTGACTTCGTTCTCCGGCTGCTTTTTAGTGAAAATTCGTGGACGGAAATTACGCTCTTAGTTTCGCATCCAGTTCGTGTTCGAGTCGTTTGATGATCTTGTTGCGCGCGGTCTTGACCTCATCTTCTTTGAGGGTATGGTCCGCGGCCTGATAGGTCAGGCTGTAGGCCAGGCTCTTCTTGCCGGCGCCGAGGGCGTCGCTGCGGAAGACGTCGAACAGGCGCACGTCCGTGAGCAGCTTGCCGCCGGTCTGGCGGATGAAGAATTCCACCTTGTCCGCCGGGACGGTCTCATCCACCACCAGCGCCAGGTCTTCGAGCACGGGCGGGAAGGTGGGCAGGTCGCTGGTCTGATACAGCGGCGGAATGAGCGACAGCAGCAGATCGAGGTCGAATTCAGCACCCAGCACGGCCGCTTTGTAGGTCTTGGGCCAGTCATAGCTGTCGCGCACGCTGGGATGCAGCTCGCCGAAGGTGCCGACCAGCTTGTCGCCGACCATCAGATGGGCGCACTTGCCGGGGTGATAAGTGGGGTGTTCCGCCGGCTCGAAACGGGCATCCGGCAGGCGCAGGCCGTGGGCCAGCCCTTCGATGATGCCTTTCAGATCGAAGAAATCCATGTCATTGGTATCCGCGCTTTGCCAGCCGGCCAGTTCGCGGGCGCCGCTGAGCACGATGGCCAGCCGGCGCAGTTCATCAGGCAAACCGCTTGGGTCTTCGCCGGGCAGGAAGATCGGCCCGATCTCGAAGAAGGCCATGCGGCTGCGCATGCGTGCGTTGCGTTCGGTGGTGTCGAGCACGCTCGAAAGCACCGAGTGGCGCAGAAAAGCACGGTCATAAGAAAGCGGATTGGCCATGCGGACGTATTCTTTGTTGTCCTTTTCGTATCCAGGGGCAATGCGGCGGGCTTCCTTTTCAGGCGTGGACCAGCGATAGCTGATGATTTCCTGCAGGCCGAATGAGACCAGCAGGTCACGCACGCGTTCCTCTTTTTCCAGTACCGGGTTGCCCTTCTGCGGCGGCAGTACGTCAGCCAGGCGCGCTTCAGGAATGTTGTCGTAGCCATATACGCGTGCTACCTCTTCGATCAGGTCAGCCTTACCGGTGATCCCTTCGCCAATGTCCAGACGGGTATCCGGGCAGGCTGCGCGGATGATCTCTCCTTTGACTTCCACACTGAAATCCAGGCGGCGCAGCAGATCGGCGATCTGCCCGGTGGCCAGGGTGATTCCCAGCCAGCGGGTGACGTCGTGGGCCGTGATCTCGACCACCGGCTGTTTGGGCGGCAGCGGATAGTTGTCGACCAGCCCGGCCGCAACACTGCCGTTGCCCCATTTCTGCATCAGTTCCAGGCAGCGGCGCGTTCCGCGTTCGGCCATGGCCGGATGCACCCCGCGCGAATAGCGGTATGAGGCTTCGGAAGGCAGGTTTTGGGCATGAGCGGTCTTGCGGATATTGATCATGTTCCACGATGCGCCTTCGACCAGCACGTTGCGGGTATGTTCGCTGACTTCGGTTTCAGCTCCACCCATGACGCCGGCAATGGAAAGGGCGCCGGCTGTATCGCAGACCAGCATGGTGCTTTCATCCAGCTTGCGCTCGACGTCATCCAGAGTGGTAATGCTCTCGCCTTTGCGGGCGGTACGAGTGATGATCTTTACCGGCTGGCCCTTGGCACGCTGCAGCAAAGCGTCGTAATCGAACGCATGCAGCGGCTGTCCGATCTCGAGCATGACGTAGTTGGTGGCATCGACGATGTTGTTGATAGCGCGGACCCCGGCCATCTTCAGGCGGCGGCGCACGATCTCAGGGGAGGGGCCGATCTTGACATCACGGATGAGTCCCAGGGTAAAGCGCGGGTTCAATTCAGGGTTGGTGATCTCAATTGAGGCAAAGTCAGGCTTGCCGGCAGTGGGGACGGTCGGTGCGGGTGCGGGTTTGAGAGGGCTGCCGGTCATGGCGGCGATCTCGCGTGCCAACCCGAACATGCTCAGACAGCGGGCGTAGCTGGGCAGCATTTTGACGTCGAAGATGGCGTCCCCCAGCACGTCCACCAACGGGGTGCCCGGTACAGCGTCGTCATCGAGGAAAATGATCCCTTCGTGTTCTTCGCTGACGCCCAGCTCTTTTTCAGAGCAGACCATCGAGAAGGAATCTACCCCGCGGATTTTGGCGCGCTTGAGGGTGGTCAGCACCAGTTCGTCGGCGTGTCCGTCGTAGAGCACGGCACCTTCTTTGGCGTAGGCAACCTTGAGCGGTTTGGCCAGCGGACCTTTGCCCTTATATTCGTATACGTTCGGCGCACCGGTAAGCACGATCACTTCTTCCTTGCCGTCGAACAGTTTGCACAGCGTCAGCCGGTCCGCGTTGGGATGCGGCATGACCTCAGAAATGGAGGCCACCACGATCTTCTCGGGGTCCCAGCTCAAGCCGGTCACTTTGGTATCGACCGAACCGGCTGCGGGCATGGGCAGACCAATGATCTTGATCTCTTCCACTTCCATGCCGGCCATGGTCAATTGATGAGCAATTTCAGCGATCGAAAGATCGGTATCGACAAATTCTTTGATCCAGGATAAAGGTGCTCTCATAATAGGCTCCTAAAATTGCTCCAGGAAGCGCAGATCGTTTTCCCAGAAATAGCGGATATCGTTGATGCCGTAGCGGAGCATGGCGATGCGCTGCGGGCCGAGGCCAAAAGCGAAGCCGGAATAGCGTTCGGGGTCGTAACCGCCGTTGCGCAGCACGTTGGGGTGTACCATGCCGCAGCCGCCGATCTCGAGCCAGCCGCCGCCGCAGACGGCACAGCCTTTGCCGCCGCACAAAAAGCATTCCACGTCGAATTCTGCTGAGGGTTCGGTAAAGGGGAAGTACGAAGCACGGAAGCGGGTGCGCACGTGCTGCCCAAACAGGCGGCGGGCCAGGTCAGACAGGGTGCCTTTGAGGTTGGTGAAGGTAATACCAGGGCCGACCGCCAACCCTTCGATCTGATCGAACTGGGTTTCGTGGCGGGCATCCGTTTGTTCGTAGCGGTAGCACATGCCCGGCAGAATGATGCGGACTGGCGGCGGATTCTGCGGGTTGGTCGCGGAGGCTTCTTGCATGGCGTGTACCTGGCCCGGTGAGGTGTGCGTGCGCATCACCAGCGGGTTATCCCCGCGTTCACCGGCATCGATGAAGTAGGTATCCTGCATATCGCGGGCGGGGTGCCCGACCGGGAAGTTGAGCATCTGAAAGTTGTACTCGTCCGTCTCGACCTCGCGGCTGCGGTACACCTGAAAACCCATCTCGCCGAAGACTCGGTACAGTTCGCGCAGGATTTGCGTATCCGGGTGCAGACGTCCGTGCACTACCGGGCGGCCGGGCAGGGTCACGTCCAGTTTTTCGCTGGCCAATGCCTGTGCCAATGCCTGTTCCTTGACGGCGGCGCTGCGCTCACCGAAGGCGGTTTCGAGGGCTACTTTTACCTGATTGGCGGCCTGACCGACGACCGGGCGTTCTTCGGGTGTAAGTTTGCCGAGCTTCTGAAAGACCAGCATCACCGGGGCCGTGCGGCTCAGGTGTGCGGCATGCCAGGCCTGCAGCTCTTCTTCAGAGTTCAGGCCGGCTAGGGCATCCAATCCGCTCTGGCGGATGGACTCAAGTTCTTGAATGATAGTTGGATCACTCATACATGACTCCTGGTTAAAAAATAAATCCCGTCCACATAAAGGGACGGGAGGGAAATTCCCGCGGTACCACCCAGATTGGCTGATCGACAGCCCGCTCACTCTCGACGAACATCGAGTGCCCCGGCTAACGGTGGGCTTCCGGCGCGGACTACGCACCCGACTCGCGGGCTTCACCCGGCGGCTCAGGAGGGAACTTCGGTCGGTTCTCTGCGGGCGGGCGTCTCAGTTGCCTGCTTTCAGGCACACCCGCTTTCCTGTCGTACTTCCCCGACGTACTTTCCTCCGTCACAGCAGTTCCCATCATTATAGCGGAGTGCGGCCGAAAAGGGAAGATTGAATTATTAGTGTATTATATATAGATAAGGAGGGTGAAATGAATATTGCGAAAATCCACAGTATGGTCAAGCAAGGTGATTTGTCCAATCAAGCCATTCGATATTTGCTCGATTGCCATGGGGAATGTGAGCATTTAGATTATAAGGAAACAATAGATTTTTCTTCAGAGAGAGATTCAATAAACATTGTAAAGGATATGTTAGCCTTTCATAATATTGGCGGGGGTTATATTCTTTTTGGTGTTAAAGATAAATCTTGGGATCCTATAGGATTACCAAAATCGTTAGGAATGGATACGAAGCAAATTCGAGACATTGTTCAGAAATATGCAAACATTGATTTAGACGTTGATTATGTGGAGCATGAAATAAATATACTCCAGACAAAAAAAAGATTTGGTGTGATCTTAATAAGAGCATCTGCAAAGCCCAAAAAACTTGGAAAACCTGTAATGTGTAAAAAAACTACATGCTCACATGAAAAATGGGCGCTTAGGGACGGGGAAACTTTTATTCGTGATGGAGATAGTACGAGGCGATTAAATGATTTTGATGAATTAGCTCAAAAATTGGAAGACCTAGAGCTAATGTATGAAGAGGCTGAGAATTCAGAAAACAATGATATTCCTTCTCCCTATAAAATTGAGGATGGCCTTTATAGAATTTTGCCTCCAGAATACGAAGGTTTTGTTGGTAGGGAGGATCTTTTAGTAAAAGTAAAAAATAGTATCGAAAAGGATAAACGTATTTGGATAATAAATTTATTTGGCCCAGGTGGGGTGGGAAAGTCGGCAATCGCTACACGTATAGCTTATGATTTTTATGAAAGCAACTCATTTGAAGCCATTCTGCACCTTTCTGCAAAGGATAGAGAATTATCAGTAAACGAAGGAATAAGGGCATTAAAACCATCATTAATATCGCTTGAGGATTTACTGGATAGAATACTTCGATTGTTTTCTTATGACGAATGTTGTGAAAATTCTTTAGAGGGAAAAAAGACTCTTGTGAATGAGTTGTTAAGTGCTTGGAAAACGCTAATAATCTTGGACAATATGGAAACAGTGGATGATGGTAGAATCATGGATTTCATCACTGAATTTCCTGATACGACCAAAGCAAAAGTGTTGTTGACAAGTAGACAAAGATCAAGAACATGGGAAATGCCAGTTCAGGTTCCACAATTATCATATCATGAGGTACATGAATTCATAAAAATCCGCTGTGGAGAGATGAATCTGGACTTTCCGATAGATGATCAGTCTGTCATATCAAAAATCGAAGAGTTATCAGGTGGTTTACCCCTTGCTATTCAATGGATATTAGGTGATTATGCTCGAACGCATGATTTAGGTTCAATATTGGATAGGGTTTTAAACAAAAATTCCCCTTTACTGGAATTTAGCTTTCGAAATTCATGGACTTCTCTTTCTGGTGATGCTCAGAAGGCATTAGCAGTTTTGCCAATATTTCTAAAACCTCCCACTCAGCAAGAGTGGAGAATGATTTTAAATTGGAATAACGAAAAAATTGAAGAGTCAATTGGTGAATTAGTTCAGTCGACTTTTATTTCAAAACAAACCAATGAAAAATCTGGGGAAAATGTATATAATGCTTTGCCAATTACTTTGTCCTTCGCGAAGAATGAGCTATCAAAGTTAGGTACATTGGGAATTGATGCTCGTAATAGATTTGAAGAATACCGTCAGCGTCTAGATGTGGCAACTGCTGAGAATCAGCAGAATGAAGGTTTATTCATACAATTTGATGCAAAGACGGATAACCAAAAGCTGGCAATCCAATTATCCAAGATTGCTGAAGGACAATTGTCTTCGCTCGGGTATGAAGAAGCTGAAGATTATTTCAAACAAGCTATTTCAACCGATCCGAATAGTGTATTTGCTCTTGTGAAATATGCAAGATTTAATGGAAATATGCAGGAAACAGAAAAAGCAGAGGGACTTTTTGAAAAAGCTATAAGTAGATTAACAAAAAAAAACCGGATTTTTTGTTTACCTCAATTATGCAGAATACTATGGTGATCTTCGACAATGGCGATTAAAAGTAAAATACTTATTAAAAGCGTTGGAATATAAAAATTATTGCAGATCGTATGAGTATGTGATGGCTCAACATTCATTAGGCATTGCATATGGACAGTTGAGGGATCATGAATCTGCGATTAAAGTATTTGATGAAATTATTGAGAATGAACTTTTAAAACCATATGGACCTTCGAAGAGTTTAGTAGTTGCAGCCAGGACAAAAAAAATATCTCTAAAGAGGTTAAACCGTCAAAATGCAAATGCTTTTATTGAAGAGTTAATCAATCGTTGTAGTTCGACTAGAAATCCCGAAAGGATCATCGAAGAATTACAAAAAATTGCAATGGAGTGAGATTTTGATTCAAAAATTGTACAATTTGTAGTTCCAATCTATTTTGGAAAAAACATACTAAATAAATTTAATGCACTCTCCGCGAAAATGTGCTAAATTTACTGGGTCTGGAAGAGAATCTTAACCCCACTTTCCTGCGGGAGGGAAATCATGGCAGCGAGTCAAAAGTTTTGCCCCCAATGCGGTACCCCCAACGTTTCAGAGGCGGTTTTTTGCATGTCGTGCGGCAGCCGCTTCCCGGCAGTCGCGGCGCCCGCCGCATCCGCCGCACCGACTCCACCTCCGTTGAAGACGGCCAGCGGAACCCCGGTTCCGCCTTTGCCCAGGTCAGGTCAATCCGATTTCATTACCCTTTCCTGCCCCAACTGTGGGGGGAAACTGCAGATCACCCCGGATATCGAGCGATTTGCCTGTCAGTATTGCGGTTATGAGCACATCGTGCGACGCAACGGCGGCATCGTTTCTCTGGAACCAGTGGTCAGGGTGATGCAAAATATCGATGCCAACATCAATCTGGTTGGGGTGGGGGTAAATCGCCTGGGGGCCAGCAGTGAAAAACAGATTGCTGAACAGACGATTGCTCGTTTGAAAACGGAGATTGCTGAACTGAATAAGCAGACCGGCAGTTATTATGACGCTGCTCAGATCGCCATGATTCTGGGGGGAATTTTGGCCTTTGGCGGAATTTTGCTGATCGTCTTGGCGATCATGAATGCCTGGTCGGCGTGGGTCTATCTGGTGGGGCTGGTGCTCGGTGGTTTTGGGGTGGTGTTGTTTGTATCCGTTATCAAGGAACCCCCTCACATCAAAGCCCAGCATGAACTGGAGCGGCAGAAATCGGAAGAACTGCAGCGCAATTACGAGATTGTCCGCCGCTCTGACCGGTAGTGACAAACAGAGCAATCGCCCGCCAAGTAGAAAAGGCGGGCGATTTTGTTAAGTGAGTTGCGGTGGAACATGGATAAAATCGTTCTCTCCCGCACGAGCCTCATGCGGGAGAGAAGAAATCGGGTCAGGGGGGAGAGAAGACCCACGGATTAATGACTGGCGGTCTCGGTAGCGATGGGCAGGGTATAACTGTTGCCCTCGACGGTGACGTAATTCTTCCACACCCAGCAGGTCGTTCCTGCCTTGTTGGGGGCTTCGATCAAAAAGTAATTGGTTTCAGCATCACGAGCCAGGGTAAGCAGACTTTCGCCCTGCTTGAGGTAATCGTAGCCGGCATAGTCTTCGCCTGGACCGGTCTGGCACATGATCGAGGTGATGACGGTTGATTCGAAGGTAACCGGTGTTGCCGTGGCGGTTGGCTGTTGTGGAGTGCTGGTTGCGGTTGGGGCAGCAGTGGCTTCTGCGGTAGCAACCTCGGTTGCGGCTGCTTCTGCTGGGGCGCCCTCCCCGCTGGGTGGAGCCCCGGCAGGCTGGGTCCCTGACGGCGGATTGCCCGACATGCTGGGGGTAGAGCTGGTCTGCGAACTGCAAGCTGCCAGGCTGATCAACAGCAGGCTGGCGATAAGTAAGGTCAAGATTGTTTTTCTGGTCATAACACTCTCCAGAAAGAGGATTCGGGCCGCAAACGGCTGAATCCCACTTCCTTCATTTTCTTCATTACCGTTTATTTTTGTATCTGTATGATAACTGGCAAGTGTGCAGAAATTTTGCAGAAAAGATTAGTTTTGGTCGACGTTTTCTCTTAATAAAGAAGCCAGCCAATTCGATTATTGGCTGGCTTCTTTATTTCTCCGGATTTCAGTCGAGCTAGGCGTGCATCCGCTGGCTGATCTCGGCGCGCAGGTGATGACTTACCTGGGCCATCTCGTGAGAGCGGATGTTGTGCTGCACCGTGTGGGGCAGATTCCCCATCAAGGATTCGGCCATGGCATTGACGTCATTGCCGTTGCGCGAAGCTAATTTGCTGACCACCACACCGTTTAAAATTACCGACACCAGTCGGTTAATTCGCATCGAGGGTTCACTACCGGTATTGCTTTCGAACAGATTGCGATTCATTTGAAAATTACTCCTGCTTCCTTCTAGAAAAATTAAACAGGGGCTATTTTATCGTTAAAATGCAATTTTCAAATTAGATTTTTCTCATTTTAAAAAACCGGAGGATGCAGTTCGATTTCTGCATCCTCTTGAATTTGAACAGGATCTGGGCTATGGGGTTACATTGATGGTTTGCTGAGCGGAGGTGCCAGCCAAACCATCGCCGGTAAACAGGGTGACAGTCACAGTCAGTGCATGGCCGGTCGGGTCGTAGTTGAATTGCCCAGGTGAAACGTTGCTCACGTAACTTTCTTCCCCAGGAGTGAGATCAGCTTGCAGCAGATCAGAACCGCAGCCCGTATAACTTTTGAAATTATCTGAGGTATGGGTGAAGGTGAGCCCGGCCGTGCTGTCAGAAACCACAATGCGGATCGATTGCCAGGTAACGCCGCCGGTATTGCGGATGAATAGCCTCAGTGCGTACTGCGGGGGGCAGGAAATCAGTGCGCTGTAACTCACGGTGAAGCCAGGGGTTGGCGTAGGGGTAATGGTGGGTGTCGGGGTGGGCATGGGGGTGAACACGGGCAGAGCTCCGGTATCTCCATTGACGGAGGAGTAACGATCCCAGACCCAGCAGAAGGTGCTTGCCCCGGGGGCTACCCGCACATAGTAGTAATCATTTTGCGGGTTGCGCCCCACTACCTGAACTTTGCTCCCGGCGGTCAGGGAAGTGACCAGAGCGTAATAGCTGGCCGGGCCAACGCGGCAATTGCTGTTCTCGTTGATGGTCAGCCACACTCCCTGTGGGGTAGCGGTTGCGCTGGGCAGCGGGGTCAGGGTAATGGTGGCGGTTGCCAGCGGCAGTTCCTGGGTGGGCACGGGGGTGGCTTGCGCTGGCGGATTTTCAGTTGGGCTCCCGACGTTATTCGCGGCCAGAGTGGCTGCCATCTGGGTGAGCAGCACATCCTGTGCCACGATCGTGTCCAGCGCGGAATGATCTGGGGCAGCAGTTTGGGCCGCTGGGAAGTTGCAGGCGGACAAGAGAGTGATCAGGGTAAAAAACACAGGCCAAAGAAAAATTCTCTTTTTCATGGGAGCCTCGCTTGAATAGGGTGGGCTTTTATTCAGAATACATTGGTTTTTTCTTAATTTCAAGGAGGAAGTCAGGTAACAAAAAATGGCTTCACTGATGTGAAGCCATTTTGAGCGTCGAGAATTTTGCTTATTTTTTCTTGCTGCTCTTGGCTGTTTTAGCGCTTTTCTCGAGGGTGTCGACCAATCCGCCGAGGATGTTCTCGGCCTGTTCGACAGCCGCATCATTATTCAGGAAAGCAGCTACCTGCGTGCCGAAGGGGGCCGGCAATTTCTTGCCCAGATAGTTGACGACCAGGTTCACGATGGTGGTGGCCATGGCCTCTGAAATGCCCGTTTTCTTGACGATCAACTCAACCAGTTCGTTCATGGATAATTCCTCCTAATTCGATATGATTTCCGCATTTTATCACAGTTGCTTGCTAATTGCGAAAATCTCGATAAATCATCAGGGTTTGACGCCGATGGTTTGCGACATCACAGTTCCGCTCAAGCCGTTTTGCGAATACAGGCTCACGGTCACGGCCAACGAATGGCCGGTGGGGTCGTAAGAGAATTCACCCGGCGAGAAGTTCGAGACGGTGCCATATTCACCCGTGGTCAAATCTTCTTGCTGCTGACTAACAGAACAGCCGCTGTAGCCGATGAACTGATCTGAAGTGTGGGTAACGGTGGTGCCATTGGTGCTGTCCACGATGGTGATCTTGATGGATTGCCAGGTCAGGTAACCGGTATTTTTGACCGTCAAGACCAGCGCGTAATTCGGGGAGCAACTCGTCAGGGAATTATAGGTTACCGTGAAGCCGGCGGCCGAGGTGGGGGTGATCGTCGGGGTATTGGTGGGTACGGAAGTATATTGAGCCAGGGCACTCACATCTCCGATATAGCTGGCGGTCTGGCTCCATACCCAGCAGTAGTGGGTGGAGGTATCAATCACGCGCACGTAGTAGAATTGCCCATCCGTGCTGCTGGCAATGGCCTGGACCTGTGAACCGGCATCCAGGGTCATGATGACCGGGTAGTACGTTCCGGCCCCTGAGCGGCAGTTGGTGTTCGCGCCAAAGGTCAGCCATACCCCAGACAGAGTGGGGGTGATGGTTGGTTCAGGGGTGGGTGTCTCGGTGGGGATGGGGGTATCCGTGACCAGCGGTGTGGCAGATTCCGCGGCAATCATGGAGGTCATGGTTGCGGCATTCTGGGTCAGCTGGACGCTCATGGCCACCATGGTGCCCAGAGCGTTGCTGTCGACAGTTGGCGTGGCAGAACTGCAGGCGGTCAGAGAAACGGCCAGCAATCCTGCCAGTACCCATTGGGTAAGATTCTTTTTCATAATTGACTCTCTTTTTGTTCCGGGCATTCTGCCCGGATGGCGGACCGGTCTCTGCCAGAGAAATTTCTGACAATTTGAGCCGAAACCGGTGTGAATGCCTAATTAATAATGCAATCGCCGAAATTGTCAACCGGGCTGAACTGAGGGTAAAAAGAAAAACGGGTATCCTTGAGAGGATACCCAGAGAAAACATCCTAAAAATCGGCTTAGCAGACCAGTGTGCCGATCTTTTCGCCGAAGAGGGCGGATTTCAGCGCTTTTTCATCCCACAGGTTAAGCACCAGGATGGGCACTTTGTGTTCCATGCAGATGGTCAGCGCCGTGGAATCCATGACGCCCAGACGGCGGTTGAGGGCCTCGATGTAGCTGATAGTCTCAAATTTGACCGCATCGGGGTTTTTCTTGGGGTCGCTGTCGTATACCCCATCCACTTTGGTTGCCTTGATGACCACGTCAGCCCCAATCTCGGTCGCGCGCAGGGCAGCGGCCGTATCGGTGGAAAAGTAAGGGTTGCCGGTGCCGCCGCCGAAGATGACCACGCGCCCCTTTTCGAGATGGCGGATGGCGCGCCGGCGGATGTAGGGTTCAGCAACTGTGTGCATTTCGATGGAGGTCATCACACGGGTGATCACTCCTTGCTGTTCCATAGCATCCATCAACCCCAGAGCATTCATCACCGTGCCCAACATCCCCATGTAGTCGGCTGTGGCGGGATCCATCCCCATTTCCTGGCCGACCTTACCGCGCCAGAGGTTGCCGGCACCGATCACGATGGCCACGTCCACGCCGAATTCGCGAATTTCTTTCACACGGCGGGCGATATCCGCTGCCTGTTTGGCATCGATACCGATACCGCTCGCTCCGGCCAGCGATTCTCCGCTGAGTTTGAGTAAAACCCGGTGATATTTAAGGGATTCCATGCTTCTCTCCTGTGACTTACGAAAAGACCAACCTTTCGGTTGGTCTTTGATCGTCAATTAAGCTTCTTCCTCTTCCGTGCTGGCAGTGGTTTCACCTAGTGACCATCTCTGGAAACGGCGAACAACAATGTTCTCTCCCAGAGCTGCGATCTTTTGGTTCATCAGGTCCTGCACGGTGAGACTTTCATCGCGGATGTAGGGCTGATTCATCAGCACGAATTCATCTTTGAATTTTTTCAGGCTGCCTTCCACAATACGCGGAATCACGCCATCGGGTTTGCCTTCTTCTTTGGCTTTGGCAGTGGCGATCATGGTTTCATGCTCGATGACTGAATCCGGAACGTCCGCTTCAGTGATGTAATCGGGGTTGGTGGCTGCGATCTGCAAAGCAATTTCGTGAGCCAGTTCGCGGAAGGTGTCAGAACGGCCGACGAAGTCAGATTCACAGTTGACTTCCACCATCACGCCGACACGGCCATTGCCGTGAGTGTACAGCTCAAGTACGCCTTCAGAAGCCTGGCGGGCAGAGCGTTTGGTGGCGGTAGCGAGGCCTTTTTGTCGCAAGAAGTCCATAGCTGCATTCATGTCGCCATCAGATTGCTCAAGGGCTTTGCGGCAATCCAGGAAACCGGCGCCAGTGGCTTCGCGGAGGGTTTTGATCATTTCGGTCGTAATAGCCATGTGTGTTCCTCTATTTTCTTTATTTTACCGGAGAGACACTGCTCTTTTCAACTGCAAGAACGGGTGCAACCGGGGTTTGAACTACTTTTCTTCGTCTTCAGAGTCGGAATCTTCGGTGCTCTTCATTTTGGCCAGGGTGGAGGCGCCGAGGAGATCTTTATCCTCGAGGTCGCTGTCTTCATCCATGCGCGGGCGCGCTGGAGCAGCGGCGGGGCGGGCAGCCGGCTGACCTTCAGCGGCAGCTTCGGCTTCGATGTCGGCATCTTTATTCATGGCTTTGCCTTCGATGGCAGCGTCGGCGATCTTGGCAACCAGCAGTTTGATGGCGCGGATGGCGTCATCATTGGAGGGGATGACGTAATCAACACCGCGCGGATCACAGTTGGTATCGACCAGAGCGATCACCGGAATACCTTTGAGGTTGGCTTCGTGAACGGCAGTATGCTCGCGCATGACGTCTACCACAAAAACCATATCAGGCAGGGTCTTGAGGTTGCGCACACCCGCCAGGTGATTCTCGAGACGTTTGATCTCGCGTTCGATCAGCAGGCCTTCCTTTTTTGTCAGACGATTGATCTCACCGCTGTCGCGCAGCTTTTCCAGTCGCTCCAGCTCCTGAATACGGGAGTACATGGTGGACCAGTTGGTGATCATACCGCCCAGCCAGCGCTCGGTCACGTAGGGCATACCGCAGCGCACGGCTTCTTCGGTGATAGTTTCTTGTGCCTGACGTTTGGTACCCACGAACATCACGGTACCTCCGGCAGCGACGGTGTCGCGCACCAGATTGTAGGCATTGGTCAGCAGTTTGACGGTCTGCTGCAGGTCGATGATATGGATACCGTTGCGCTCGGTGAAGATGTACGGGCGCATGTATGGGTTCCACTTATTGGTGCGGTGACCAAAATGGACACCACTTTCGAGCAGGGCTTTCATGGAAATAATCGAACTCATGGTGTTGCTCCTTTTGCGTTTTGCTTCCGCCCTCTTTTTTCTCTTCCCTCACTGTTTGTGACAGCACGCAGGAAGAATCGGAGGACGTGTAGGATGGGCGTGGCTTTCACCACAGCCGATCAAGTATATCATAGTTTTCTTAAGTTTTGGGGAAGTTAGAACCAGGTATGTATGCTTTGTATTGACAGGAGATATTTTTAAAGCTAATGTGTATGGGTAGGGGATTATCAATAATCAAAGCATAGTTTCTCCGAATATCAAAGCTTTTCTCAGTGTTAGGAGCAAAAAATGGACATCTTGTATTTCATTTTACTCTTGGTAGCAATCATTATCGGGTTTGTCATTTTGTATTTGGTTTTAAAACCGCAATTGGACAATATTGAAAGAAAACAATCGCAAAATATTCTTGTGGAGGAATTATCTCCGTTACTTAATAATATGGATGGGCGCAATCAGAAATCGTTTGAACAACTGCAAAAAGATATTGTTGAGTTGCGTGAAGCCTCCAAGAACATGATGAAAGTGGGGGAAACAATTTCAAGCTTGGAAGACTTGCTTAAACCCCCTAAACTTCGTGGTGGGATGGGAGAGACTTTGTTAGCAGAATTGCTTCGCCAAATTTTACCGCCAGGGACTTATGAATTACAGCACACATTCCGAAGTGGCGAGCGTGTCGATGCAGCGATTCACATCGGTGATCATATCGTTCCAGTTGATGCCAAGTTTCCATTAGAGGAATTTCGCCGTTTGAAAGAATCTGATGATGAGAAAATAACCAGAAACGAGCGAAAGGCTTTTATCGCTACAGTGAAACGGCATATTGATGATATCTCCAGAAAATATATTTTACCGGACGAAAGCACTTTTGATTTTGCGCTGATGTATATTCCTGCAGAAAATGTCTATTATGAGAGTATCATCAAAGACAACGATGAAGGAATATTTCCTTATGCAGTGGCAAAGAAAGTCGTTCCGGTCAGCCCAAATTCTTTTTATTCCTATTTAAACGTAATTATTCAGGGGATGAGAGGAATGCATATTGAGGAGCGAGCGAAGTTGATCATGGCGCATTTAGATCGGTTAAAAGGCGATGAAAAGCGAGTAAGAAATGAATTTGATACTTTAGGCACCCATTTGACAAACGCGCGGAACAAATATGATGAGGTGACCAAGCTTATGAATCGTTTTGAAGATAAATTGCTATCAGAAGGTAGTGACATTGAAATAGCCAGTTCAGATCAAGAAACATTAAAATTAAAGGGGTAAGGTTTTTAAATGGCAGTCAGAAAAAAGAAAAACAGAGTTAGCTTTTTATTTGCAAGCAAACCTATTTATGAAAAGGTTGACTGATGCACATTTTAGTTACCAATGATGATGGCGTATTTGCTCCTGGACTGCTGGCCCTGGCCCAGGCACTTTGTGGCGTGGGGGAGATCAGTGTGCTGGCCCCCGATCACAACTGGAGCGTTTCTGGCCACGTCAAGACGTTGTCGCGTCCGCTGCGTGCCAAGCCCGTCGAACTGGCGGATGGCACCCCAGCCCTGGCCAGCGACGGCGCTCCTTCTGATTGCGTGGCGCTGGGGGTGATGGGCCTGGTGGATCACTCTATCGATCTGGTGGTCTCAGGCATCAATCCCAATGCGAATGTGGGCCACGATGTCACTTACTCAGGCACCGTCACCGCCGCGATGGAAGCCGTCATCTCGGGCATCCCAGCCCTGGCGGTTTCTCTGAATGCTCCCGAGTATTACAGCGGGCCGCTGGATTTTTCTGCCGCGGCTGAGCTAGCGGCTCAGGTAGCCAGGTTGATCTCGCGTCGGGGATTGCCTGCCAATACGCTCTTGAACATGAACGTTCCCTATTTAAAGAAGGAAGAGATCAAGGGAATTCGCGTGTCGCGTCAGGGTATGCGCATTTATCGTGACGAACTGGTCAAGCGGGAAGATCCTCGCGGCCGGCCTTATTACTGGATTGGCGGGGAAGCCCCGACCGGCGTCCTCGAGAATGGAACGGATTTTGGCGACCTGGCTGAGGGATATGTTTCGCTGACCCCGATCCAGTTGGACCTGACGGCATATTCCTTTCTCGAAACCCTCAAAACCTGGCCCTGGCAGGACGAAGCGCGCTGAATCGTCTGACAAATCGCGATTGACTTTTCTTTTGAAAAGATATAAATTGGTATCAGGTAGGGAGTAATACACCCACAATTTCATATCATCCGCAAGCATAAGGAGAAAAAGATGCAGTCAACAACCGTCAAAGACTGGATGAAAGACCTGGTCGTCTTTATTAGCCCTGATGCCACCGTCAAAGAAGGTCTCGCGACCATGCGCCATCGTTATGCCGATAGTCTGATCGTAGAACGCACGGAAAAGAATGCTTATGGAATTGTGACTGCTATCGATATCAGCGACAAGATCGTTGCGCAAGGCAAGAACCCCGCCGAAACGAAGGTCAGTGAAGTGATGGTTTCCCCATTGATCACCGTTTCAGCCGATATGATGATTGGCGAATGTGCCGCCTTGATGCGCCAGAACCATATCCATCATTTACCGGTAGCCAACGAAAAAGGCGAGATTATTGGCATGATCTCTGCCAGCGACTTTTTGGTCGTCGCTGAAGCTATGGGGACGAACTTCAAAGAACGCAGTCTACACTAAAACCGGAATCATGAACAATGGCCTCCACTGAGTGAGGCCTTTTTTTACTTAAGCTGTACAATAAATAAAATTAAAAACAAGGGGAATGACCATGACCGGAACTCCTCCGCCATTTTATGCGCCGCCGTCATTTGATTCATATTCTGATGAAGAAGGTCAGCAATCATCGAAAGCACCTGCAATTATTGGGTTGATTGCTGCGGTGATTGCTCTTCTATGCTTTTTCTTGCCCTGGACGGTGATCAGTATTGTTAATCCGGGCTCCTGGTTCGGCGTAGGGGAGGAGCAGATCAAGATCACCTCTAGCGGCTGGCAACTGATGACCCTTTCTTCACCGCGGGTGAGTGGCTTGGGTGCATTAGGGCAGCTTGCTAGTTCCATGTATAACCAGATTGACATGGGGCAGATGCTGTATCAATCCACCTCTGGAGCTCAGAAAACGCTATGGACTCTGGATCGTATTGGATTGGTAATTTTGCTCCTTTTAACTTTGATCTCTTTAATTTTGACACTGGTCCATCTCACGGGACAATCAGGTGGAGGAAAACCAGTATTGATCGTGACAGGTCTCTTGGGCATGGTGTTGACAATCCTGACAGGGGCGATGGCGGGAGTCAGCTTTAAGACTTCAAACAGTGATATTAACCTGATCCTTAACTCAATTGTTCACTTTTCGAATGGAGTTGGCTTTTGGGGAGCAATTCTTGCTTATCTTGCCATAGTGATTGCAGGGATCATGTCACCTTCCCCAATACGTACGGGATCAGATGAGGCTGCTTTTGCCGACTCCTATCCCGGCAGTCTGGAACAATATAAATACGGCACTGATGATTCGCCCAAAAATCTTTGGAATGAGGAAAACTCTCAACCGTACCAACGGAAATCAGTTGTGCCGTGGGTGGTACTTGGGGTGGTTCTCTTGATTGGGTTGGTGATCTTGTTGGTCATCTTGACGAATCGCCCTGCCGGCAGCCAGAATGATGGGGGCGGCAGCAACGGGGTTCTTACGGGGCCATTGTCGGCGGTGGAATCTACAGTCTCTGGGAATGATTATGCCGCGGCGACGCTGGCTCCCACTCAACCGGATGTGGCCGTAACGGCTTTCCCTGATCTTCAAGCGGCTGTGGATGCTCTTTATTCTTCGGCGCGCCTGGTCTCTCAGCCAGACTCCGGTGTCATCCAGCACAACCCATCGGATGCTTTGATCCATTCGAAAAAGATCGATGATGACATCGAGAATTTCATCGTGGAGGTTAATTTCCATAATCCCTACGCGGCTTCAATCGCCGCCTGGGATTATGGATTTATGTTTCGCGACACAGGTTGGAATGACCAATATCGCTTGATCATTGATTCCAGCAAACGCTGGTACCTAAAATTGCGGAATGGTGAAGATACCACCATCGTGGATTCTGGGCGGTTGCAGAATTTGAATTTGGATGCAGACGAAAGTAATCAAGTGACTTTGTTATGTCAAGGCGGTCAGGGATACTTTTTACTGAATAATGTTCCAATAGCTCGATTGGATGTGAATGCTAAGCAGGAGTCGGGCCATCTTTTCATTGCCATTAATATGCAGAATGACGAGACAATTGCCGGGGCTGAGACTTCCTATTCAGATGTAAATGTTTACTCGCTTCCATAAATAAATCTTCACAGCTAGGCCAAGCGGACGCCTTGCTTTGTGAAGGCGTTACTTGACAAAGGTTTTATTCGCTCCCATTTTTACTTCTTTCTGGTTTTTTAGCGGTGAAGATTTTACTGGCCCTCTTGACAAAACGGTTTTCCCTCTCCCGGGCATCGGTTATAATATTTCCACGATGCGAACGAAAATCATTTCCTCACTTTTGATCTTTCCTGTGCTTCTTTCTTTGCTTGGCTTGCCGGTAGCATCTGCCCAGGCAGATAGTTCAGTCACCACAGCGGATATGATCGCGATGGTCAATAGCTGGCGTACAGGCATTTATGGCTATCAGGCGCTGGTCGAAAGTGCCACGCTGGATGCCTGTGCTCAGGCGACGGCGGACACGATGGCTGCCATTAACGCCACCACCCACCTGGTTTACCTGGGCTACCCAGGCGCGACCGCACGCTGTGCTGGTTATGGTTTTGGCGGTGGCAAGACGGTTTTCGTGACTGAAAACTGGGCCATGCATACCAGCATGACCCTCGACATTCTGGCCAGTTATTGGTCGGATGCAGCTCACCAGTTGCCGGCTTCTTCTCAGCAATACGTCTATGTGGGTGCCGGTATTGCCTCGAACAGTCAGGGCGAAACTTATTACGTCTTGCAGGCTGGCAATATTTCAGGTGAAACCACCGCGTCCGATTCTGGCGGCGGTACGGTTTCATCCGGCAGCGGTACAACCCCAGAAGCTACGTCCGATACCAGCCAGTATATGTCGCCGGTGATCACCTCGACCCCCAATTACGATGGTTACGTCTACCACACCGTGCAATCCGGGCAGACGCTTTTCCAGATTGCGCTGGCTTATGGGGTGACGGTGGATTACTTGAAAGAGCTGAACAGTCTTTCTGATGAAACGATGATCTATACCGGGCAAACGCTGAAGATCATGCAGGCCGCTACACCTACGGTTACCCCGACCTTTACTCCGACCCCGGTATACCCCACGCGAACGCCTTCGCCGGCTGAGATCACGGCAACGCCGACCCTGATGCCTACTCCGACAACTACACCTACGCCGACTTTGCTCGATCAATTACCCACCTTTGATCGCCAGACCTTTGGCTTTTTGCTGATAATTCTAAGTGCTCTGGGTCTGGGCGTCATCGTTTTCTTTTCTTTCTTCAAAAAACCGGGTGCGGCTCCCTCTGCTTCGGCACCGACTCCCCAGCCGGTAGCTCCTGAACCTGAGGCTCCGAAAAAGAAACGAACATCACAAAAGGCGACCGAATCGGTATCCAAGATCACGGAACCTGCTGCAGCTCCTGCCAAAGCGCGGACGAAAAAGCAGGTCACTGCGAACCCACCCGCCGCAGCCGAGCCGGCTGCTCCGGCCGCGAAGAAGAGCAGCCGCAAACCGAAAGCGCCTGCTGCCGAATCGACCTCTACAGCCGAAGCGGAAACAGCCAGGCCGGCTCGTAAACCACGCAAAAAGACCACGGAAGAATAGCTAAAAACAAAAAAGTGCTCTCACAAACTTTGTGAGAGCACTTTTTTTTAGATCATAAAATCTTCCCCGTGCCATATTCCATGGTCAGGGGGGTGAATGGTGACCGGCTGGGTACGCCCGCCTTCGCCGTTCTCGCTGGGGAATTGCGGCATACGTAAATTCAGCAGCTTTTCCACTTTGTCGAGACGGGCCATCAAGGCCACTACTGAATCGCCGATAGCATCAGGCATGCGGTTGTGTTCCAGGTCGGGGTGCCCGGCCGTGGAGTGACTGCGTACGACGACCTGCCCCGGAATGCCGACCACGACTGATTCAGGCGGTACCGACTTGACCAGCACGGCATTAGCGCCGATGCGGCTGTTGGCGCCGACGACGATATTGCCCAGCACTTTGGCCCCGGCTCCTACGACCACACCATTTTCGAGGGTGGGATGGCGCTTGCCTTTTTCGAGACTGACCCCACCCAGTGTGACGCCGTGATACAGGGTAACGTCATTCCCGATCTCGGCGGTTTCCCCAATCACGACCCCCATTCCGTGGTCGATAAAGAATCTTTCACCGATCACCGCCCCGGGATGGATTTCTATACCGGTAAAGAAACGGGTCAGGGTGGAATGCCAGCGTGCCAGTGTCTTCAGCCCATGCTTCCAGTACCAGTGCTCGATGCGGTGTGCCCATATCGCGTGCAGACCAGGGTAAGAGATCAAAACTTCGAACGTGGAACGCGCGGCCGGGTCACGGTCAAATACCGAACGCACATCCTCTCGCATACGCTGAATGAAATTCATAAGATATCCTGTAAGCCGGTGAACCTCTGATTCCCTGTACGGAGCACAGAGATTCACCGTCGACGAGATGCAAAATAGAGTTAATCCGCCAGATTGGCGTAAAGAGCAGTACTCAGGTAGCGTTCGCCGAAATCAGGGATGATAACGACGATGCGTTTGCCCTTGTTTTCAGGGCGCGCGGCAACCTGCAGGGCTGCCCAGGCGGCAGCTCCGGCTGAGATACCGGTAAGAAGACCTTCGTTTTTGGCCAGAGAGCGGGCTGTTTCGAGAGCATCCTCATTTTTGACACGGATGATCTCGTCGTAGATTTGCGTGTTCAGCACGTCCGGGACAAAGCCGGCGCCGATGCCCTGAATCGCGTGCGGGCCTTTACTGCCGCCTGAAAGCACCGGTGAAGAATCTGGCTCGACGGCGATGATCTTGACTGATGGTCTGCGGGCTTTCAGTACTTCTCCAATACCGGTGATGGTGCCGCCTGTGCCAATGCCAGCCACGACGAAATCAACCTGCCCGTCTGTGTCACGCCAGATCTCTTCGGCGGTGGTGCGGCGGTGCATTTCGGGGTTGGCCGGGTTCTTGAATTGCTGGGGAAGAAAATAGCGCGAGTCAGAAGCAGCCAGTTCTTCGGCTTTGCGGATCGCTCCGCCCATGCCCTCGCTGCCCGGCGTCAGGATCAGTTCAGCACCATAAGCGCGCAGCAGCATGCGGCGTTCCTTGCTCATGGTATCGGGCATGACGATCACGCACTTGTACCCCCGCGCGGCGGCCACGAAGGCCAGGGCAATACCGGTATTGCCGCTGGTAGGTTCGATGATGATCGAATCTTTTTTGAGCCGTCCCTCTTTTTCAGCAGCATTGATCATGGCTACACCGATGCGATCTTTGACAGAATGGGAGGGATTGAAATATTCCAGCTTTAATACGACTTCAGCAAATCCGCCCTGATTCAGGCGGTTCAAACGAACCAGGGGAGTATTCCCTACCAGTTCGGTAACATCATTGGCAATTTTCATTTTGTCCTCATCATTAAATTAAAAACGGTCAGCTTAAATAAAAAACGGCTTTGACAAGCGCGACAAGGAAAGTTGTGCGGGGTTGTCTACTGCTGTCTGAAAAGCTGACCGTTTAGGAGTTCTTGATTTTTTTCAGGCGGAAGTACTTACAATCCCCGCCGTATACACAAGCAATACAAATCCATGATTTCTCCGAATATTTATCATTAAATTGACTAATATTATCCGTATTATAGTCGAGAAAAATGGAAAGTCAAGGGCACCTGTGCACCCCAAATCGACCAAATGCAAATTCATGTCTCGAAACACTGTGCACCCCAAATCGACCAAAATCCTCCATTTTCTGACGGTTTTGCAACTTATCCGCGGGCAGGTCGTATATTGTTTATCAAACAAAAGGAATTTGTGAGGCAACTATGAACAATAATCGACGATCATCATTAACCCTTGGAGTGATTCTGGTCGTTTTGGGCGGTATCTTCATTGCCGCTAATTTGATCCCATCGGTCGCTGCTGTTTTTCAGCAGATGAATACCTGGCCGATGATCATTGAAGCAGTAGCCCTGGGATTGCTGTTGCTGGGCCTGGTCATTCGGGTGCCGGATATGGCTGTGCCCGCGACAATTGTGGCCGGCATCGGCGGCATTCTCTGGTACCAGAACATGACCGGGGATTGGAAAAGCTGGGCCTATATCTGGGCCCTCATCCCGGGTTTTGTTGGGGTGGGGATGCTGCTGGCCAAAGTGCTGGGGGGCTGGGATCGCTATAATGCGGCCGATGCCTTGAGCACGATTGGCACCAGTTTGATCCTCTTCATTATCTTTGGTGCTTTCTTCGGTGGTTTTACCTGGTTGGGCCCGTACTGGCCGCTGCTGCTGATCGCTGCCGGTGTTTTGATTGCCATTCGTTCGTTCATTCGTAAATAACTTCTGAAAAGGATTTGAAAATGAAACGCAGTAGCATTTTCTGGGGTTCGATTGTGGTCTTGCTGGGAGTGATGCTCCTTTTGACTAATCTCCGCATCTTGAACGGTAATGCCTGGCGCCTTTTTTGGCCGCTGGTGATCGTGCTGCTGGGACTGTGGTTCCTGCTGGGACCGTCCTGGAAGCGCAAGAGTCTGGATACGATCCAGTCGACGATCCCGCTTGAGGATACAACCTCTGCCAAGATCGAGTTTCATCACGGTGCCGGTCGTCTCGAAGTCAACGCCAGCGCTCGTCCGGGCGAACTGGTCAACGGCTGGTTCACTGGCGGGGTTTCTTCTGAGATTCACCGCAATGCGGGAGTGACTGACCTGACCCTGCATACACCCTCGGACATCGCTTTCGACGGCCCCTGGCCGGCGGATTCTCATGGCTATGAATGGGTGGTTGGGCTTTCTCCTGAGGTGCCGCTTGAACTGGCCTTCAAGACCGGGGCCAGCGAATCTGTGCTTGATCTTTCTAATCTCAAAGTAACGCGCTTCTCGGTGGAAACCGGGGCCAGTTCGACTGAGATTACTCTGCCTGCCAATGCCGGCTTTACTCAGGGTAGTTTGAAATCAGGCATGGCTGCGATGAAAATTCATCTCCCGGCTGGGGTAGGGGCCCACGTGCACGTGCAATCTGGCCTCTCGGGTATCAAGATCGACCCCTCTCGCTTTACTCAGTCGGGCAACGATTACACAACTGCAGATTACGCCACTGCAGCCAATAAAATCGAGTTGATGATCGAGAGTGGCGTTGGTTCTGTCGATCTATTCTAAACAGGAGGCATTCGCATGAATTCTTCTACAAAACGCATTTTCTTTGGGGTTGCCCTGATCTTGTTGGGTGGTCTGTTCCTGGTGCAGCAGATTTTCCATCTGCCGATTCACCTGGGTGTGGTATTGATCGCACTCATCTTTGCTCTGGCTGGCCTGGCTTTTCTCTACGTCATGTTTTCAGGACGTGAAAACTGGTGGGCTGCAATTCCGGGCCTGGTCTTGCTCGGGTTGGGAGCGTTGATTGCTTCTTCTGAGTTCTTCCCGCGCTTTGCCAACCGTTTTGGCGGTTCCCTCTTCCTGGGTTTCATCGGGCTGGCCTTCGTGGTGGTGCTCATTATGAAACGGGATGCCTGGTGGGCAGTGATCCCGGCCGGGGTACTGTTTACTTTGGCTGCAGTTGCGGGTCTTTCGGACGTGCTGCTGAACGGTTTCGCCACTGGGGCAATCTTCTTCCTGGGCATTGGCCTGACCTTCGCTGTGGTAGGATTGATGCCGGTAGGCCGTACCGAAAAATGGCCCTGGATTCCCTCTGCTATTTGTCTGGTGTTGGGCACAATCTTGATGATGGGCTCAAAATCTTTGCTCAATTCGGTGTTTGGCATCATCTGGCCGGCGCTTCTGGTGTTGGGCGGTGGATACCTCATCTTCCGTTCTTTGAGACCCAAGAACGAGTAGGCAGGTAATTATGGAAAATCGCTTGTATCGCAGTACGACCGATAAAATGCTCGGCGGGGTATGCGCTGGGTTAGGCAAATACCTGCGCGTCGACATTACCATCGTACGTCTCTTCTTCGTGGTGTTGACCCTGGTGGGCGGATTTGGCCCGGTACTTTACATCATTTTGTGGATCGTTGTTCCGCCTGAAGGTCACTCCACCCCGAGTAATTTTGATGGAGAGGAATTCAAAGAGCGAGCGGGCATGATGCGGGATGACTTCGTCAATGCTGTCAGCTCACCCAACCAGAATACGGCCCGTTTTATTGGTATTGCGCTGGTATTGATGGGGGGCATCTTGATTCTGAAGCAGCTTAACTTCTCGTGGCTAAGCTGGTTGAACAGTGGAGTGGTCTGGGCAGCGCTGATCTTGCTGGCTGGTGTGGCTCTGCTGGTGAGAGGTTCACGTGGAGAATAATCCAGTTCCATCCACTCGTCGGCCGCGCAGCATTTTCTTCCCGATCTTGCTGGTGACCCTGGGTGTTTTCTTATTGCTGGCGAATCTGGGTACCATTCCGAATACCGCCTGGGAAATTGTGGCCATCTACTGGCCGCTGCTCTTTGTGATTGGTGGGTTGGATAGCCTGTATCAGCACAATGGCTGGGTGGGTCCGTTGGTTGGGATTGGCCTGGGCACGGTTCTGCTGCTTGGCAATTTGCACTATCTGCAATTTGGCAGTCTTGATCTGCTGCTGCGCCTCTGGCCGGTTTTGCTGGTGGCCTGGGGGCTGGATATTGCTTTTGGCCAAGGTCAGAGCGTCTGGTCTACGGTAGCTCGCGTGGCCCTGGGTTTGCTCCTCGTCGCCGGCATCTTGTGGTTCTCGTTGACTTCTCCCTTTGGGGGTAAAGTGAAAACGATGACCTTCAGTCAGAATCTGGACGGCGCGACTCAATCACAACTCGATTATTCGGTTTCGGCCGGCCGCTTCACTTTGAGCGGTGGTGCCGATGCGGATACATTGTCGGATGCAACCCTGATGCTGCCGGATCAGCTTGATCTGCTCCCCAGCTATACTGCTCCCGCGGATGGCATCAGCCGTTATTCCATCGAGGGCAATCAGGTAGTGCTGTTTCCGTTCAACTCCGACATGCCGTGGGAGATCAAGCTAAACACGCAAACTCCGCTGGAACTGACCACCCGCATGGGGGCCGGGAACATGGTGGATGATCTTTCAGATTTGAAAATGAAAAAGATCAATGCCAGTGTTGGGGCAGGCCGCATCGTGCTCACTTTGCCTGAGAATGTTTCTTTCGATGGACGGGTGCAGATGGCTTGCGGTGAGGTGGTGATTCGCGTGCCCAAGGGCACCCATGTGGTACTGCATGTGAATACCGGCGCGGTCTCACGTCAGCTCCCGGCTGGATTTACCGATTCCGGGAACACGATCGAGAATAACAGCAACAGCGATACGACCGTGGAATTGAATGTCAATGTGGCTGTAGGCAGTCTGGTTGTGCAACAACTTCCTTAGAATTAAGCGTTTCTTTAAATATAAAACCACCCGTGAGGGTGGTTTTATGATGGGTTTTACCAAACGCGCTGCAGATTGGGGTTTTCGCAGGGGCGCCGGCCAGTTTTGGCCATGTCGATCCACTGGCCATCGATCTTGACGCGTACCACGTCTGCGGTGAAATCGCTGACGGTAGGCCCGTGATTATCGAAGAGAGAGGAACCGACGGCATAGGTATCCACCGGCACGTTGAGCTGCTCGAAGCGGCGGATTTTCTCGGGGGTAAAGCCGCCGGAAACGACGATCTTGACCGCGCGGCAGAAATCCGCGGCACGGTCTACCCAGGCGGCGGGTAAGTCCCAGTTTTTCCAGGCGGAATCGAGGGCCTGACGCATCTGAAAGACCAGACGCGGATTGACGCCCAGATCAAGGGCAGGGTCACCAATGGGTTTGACGGATTGATCGCGCAGGGCAGCGCTGGTATCGGTGCGTACGCCGTAGAGTTTATAGCGTTCCGCTTCTTCTGGCTTGTCGGCATCGATCAGCTCGGAGTAGCGTTTGAACATGGCTTTGAGGGTGACCACCGAGTCGGTCACGCAGTCATTATTGAAGTCGACCAGTGCGATGCGTGGAATGGAAACGGGCAGAACTTCAGCGAAAGCGATCATAGCTGCGGCGGTGTCTCCCATGAAGCAGGCGATTGCCGAATGGGCAATCGTTCCGCCACCGGCTCCGCCCCACCAGTCGCCCTGAGCATCCGTGGAAATGAATGGTCCCAGAGAACTGGCATGATCCATATTGAACCGCTGCACAGCAATGTTGTAGGCATAGCCATCCGAAGCCTGCACTTCGTGCACGTCGAACCGGGCCGGGAAGAACATGACCGGTTTGCCGCGGGCCGCCACCAGCGTGTCGTAGACGTTGGTCGCCACGCGGCTCGAGCGGGTCAGCACGCCCAGCGTGGGGGTTTCGAGGATGGCAAAATCGCGGTAGCGCCCGCGGATGCGCATCACCGGCTGTACGTTGGCCGGGTTGCCATCGGCCTCGACCATGGTGCCATCTTCGACGGCCCAGACCTCGAGATTTTTGTGCGTATCGACGAAGCTGTCTCCTTCCATGTAGCCGGTGCAATGTTCGAGCATGGTCAGAGATTTATCCACGCCAACGACCAGGGTCTTGCCGGGGCGGCGGGTAAACCATTGCATCTCGACTTCCAGGTCGCCCGGGGCAATCTTGAGACGGCTCAATTCAGGTGAAAGTCGGTTTTGCCCGCCCGAGGGTTCATAGACGCAGTTGTTCTTGGCCAGTACTGCCAGCATTTCAGCAATATTGGCAAAATATTTATCGGTGTACCAGGCCTGACGCATCCGCTGGATGTCGATCTTGAAGGTCTGGTTGGTGAATCGCTGATGATTGAACAGACTCATGCTTCCTCCAATTTCTTGACGACCTCGATGCCATTGAGAACCATGTGATAGAGAAAGGCTGCATGCAAAAAGTCAGCCGGGTGCGGATTGAGCTGATTCTCGAGAGCAACCGCAACGGGCAGATCATAGGTTTGCACGCAGTTCTCAGGCAAGATGACACGGCGCTGCATCTGATGGGCATTGGCATCCAGACGCAGATAAGTAGCCATCTGATAAATACACAGGTCTGTACAGTCTCCCACCACAATGAAGGTATCCACTTCAGGATGTTGTGCAATCCAGGCAGGTAGACCGGTATTCAAAGCCGAATTGGTTGAATTCTTCGGGAACACCAGGAACTGATCGAAAAAAGGCAAAGATTTGAAGGCCGCAACAGTCTCACTTTCTGCTGTGCCGGCGACACAGTGGGGCGGGAAGTCGGCAAACTCTACTGCGTCTGCGGGATGGGTATCCTGGGTGAGCAGAAAATGCCGCACTCCGCGCTGGTGCAGAGCGCTGAACAGACTGCGGATGGGCTCAACGATGTCTGCCACCCGCGGGCTCGACAGCGGCCCGGCGTAACAGAATCCGTTGATCACGTCTACGCTGATCACGGCTACTTTTTCGGGTGCAGCGCTGATTTCTGTGAGCGGCAGGAGGGGTAAAGCGGCACTCCAGTTTTCGAGAAAACTGGCAAATTCATTAGCTTCAGTTTTGAGACTCATTTTCTTTCCTTACATCGAACTTGCAAGCGATCAGCCGGCGATCATGCGGCCAATCACTGCAGCAGTGAATAATCCTGCCGAAAGCAGAGCCCCCCACAGGGCTTCGTGACGGGAATGAACGTCTTTGAGTTCCAGGCCGGTGTCGTTGGGCTGGATCTGGTAGCGCGGTCCGGCAACCCAGCCGAAGATCAGGCCACCGATCAAACCACCCAGATGCCCCCAGTTATCGATGCCGGGCTGCAGCCCCAGGGCCAGGTTGACCACGACGACCAGCCCCAGATTGAGCAGCATGTTGCGTGCCCGGCTGCCAAAGAGCATCCGGTTGCGATAGATGAACACGATCTCAGCCGATACCAGACCAAAAATGGCCGTGGAGGCACCGATCGAGGCATAGGGCGAAACGATGAACGAAAGCACGTTGCCAGTGTAGCCGCCGATGGCATAGAGCAGCAGATAACGCCAGTGCCCATAATATTGCTCCAGACCGGGACCAATGGTGAACAGGGCGTACATATTGAAGGCAATGTGCAGAATGCTGCCGTGCAGCAGTACTGGGGTGATCAATCGCCATACCTGGCCCGCCAGGATGGCAGCGTTATATTTGGCTCCCAGTGCCGAAGGCAGGTCGTAGCCGGTGAGGGCCGTTGAAAGCTGCTGCAAACCATACACAACGACGGTGATGGCCAGCAGGGCATAGGTCACCCAGGGTTTGTCTTTGGAAACACGAAAAGTGACCGGAACGCGCACGGGTTGTGCCTGAGATGCGTTGGGGTCAGTGGAGGGAGGGGGGGCTGAATTCATTTACAGGATCTTTCTATGATGAACACTCATGTGCTCGACGCGCAGAATGTCGAGAATGTCATCGACGGCCTTTTCCAGCCGGTCTTGCGCGTTGAGCACGACGTAGTCGAACATGTCGATCTGGCCGACTTCGCGGATGGCGGTATCGACCCGAATTTTCAGCGATTCGGGGGTTTCGCTGCCGCGGTCACACAGGCGGTCATACCATTCTTCAACGGTATTGGGCACCAGAAATACCAGAATTGCCTGCGGATACAGGCGGCGGATGGTGGCGGCGCCCTGAACATCCAGTTTGAGGATCACGTCCTGCCCGCACTTAAGGGCTTCTTCTACCTGCGTGCGGGGAATGCCTTTGTAATCCTGATAGACCAGGGCGTGTTCGATGAACTCTCCATTGGCGATGCGCCGCTCGAATTCTTTACGGGAATAAAAGAAATAATCCACACCGTCTTTCTCGTCCGCGCGCGGCGGGCGGCTGGTGGCGGTGATGACAAAGTGCATGGGTAAATTGCGGCTTTTCATTCCCTTGATCACAGCGTCTTTGCCGATGCCGGAAGTGCCAGAAATGACCAGAATCAGGGGTTGGGGATGGAGAACATCGAAAGAAAGTTGGCTTAACTGCATTTTATCCTGACTGAATTTTAAAAAATTCTCTTGTGCACAGATTATAATGTAAATTGACAGGAGAATTGGTGAAGATGCCCAATTATGATTTTCGTTGTCTGAAATGCCGAAGGCGATTCGAATGTTTTATCGCTTACGCTGATTATGAGACGACTCAAGTGATCTGCCCGCATTGCGGTGCCACAGAAGTCAAACGGATTATTGGTAGAGTTCGGGTAGCCCGTCATTCCATGCAGCATCTGGCTCAGATTGCTGACCCGGATAATCTGGATCAGCTCGAGAACAACCCGCAGGCGTTGGGCCGCACCATGCGCGAGATGCAAAGTGAGCTGGGTGAGGATATGGGCGGGGAGTTCAATGAGGTGGTCGACCGCCTTGAAAAGGGACAGTCTCCCGATGAGATCGATCAGGCTTTCCCTGATGTGGGTGTGGAAAACTCGGCTGCTTCAACCCCTGAGGCCAGTTAATTCCCAGCTTTGACGGCCTTCTCGAGCTGGTCGAACGAAGACATCCACGAAATGCGGTTGAGAAAATCGGCCAGCGAGCTGCTTTGCGCGCGTAAAGCACGTACAGCTGGCCCGACCGGGTCTGCCCCGGCAGCCCCTACCGGATTTTGCGCATAAGCCCCGTAGAAAGCAAAGTAAGCCTGATTCAGCTTGCGGATCAGATAGCCGTGGGCGACGAAAACCTGTCGCCGCAGTTCCATGTAATTTTCTGCATCGCTGACTTTCCCCTCTTTTAACAATTGATCCATGACCAGCCGTGTTTCGTGCATTTCGCTGTTGAAATCGAAGGTGTCGACGTTATTCCCGGCGTCGGCCAGCCCGGCATAGGTTGTTCCCGGCTGCTGGAATGAAGTGCTCAACTCCGGGTAAAAGCGTGCCACGACCTGTGCCCCGATCTCACTGCCCACGATCTCGGCGGTGGTTTCGTTCATAGTGCGCAGTTGATTGCTGGTATCGTAGTTTAATCCCAGCGGGCGTAAGGTCAGGTAATTGTGCGTCCATTCGTGTGCAATGGTGGTCATCACCCAGGTAGAATCTGAGGTCTGCTCGACCATGGTGGGATAGATGCCCACTCCGCCAATATCTACCACCAGCGCCGAAACATCCAGATTATCGGCAATTTTATTTTCAAGCTGGTTGATCTGATCCAGATTCAGGTTGGCCAGCAGTGAGAGGTTCACGTCCTGACGGACCACCTCGCGCGGGGAGACGATCAGCGCCTTGGGCAGTGGGGTGGTGTGATACAGCAGGGCCGGGAGAAGCTGCCCGCCGATAGAAAGGCCATTTTCTGCCAGGACTTCGCTCACCTGCTGCTGCAAAATTTCCTCGACTGCAGGGGCCAGTTCATCCAGCAGATTCTGGATTTGATCTTGCTGAGCCAGCAGGGCGGAAGCGGCGCTTTTCGGATCCTGAATACTGGGATCGGTGTAGATCTGAGAAATCTGCCCGGCCAGAGTTTCGTCTTGCTTGACCAGAGCGAAATAGCGCAGCACCAGATCATGCTGAAGGGCAGGCTGAACCGCGTTGCTGATCCCCAGGGAAGATTCCGACATTTTTGAAAATAATGAATCCACCGTCCAGTCAAAGTAGTTGAATTCCAACCCGGCGGTGTACAGTCGTACTTTTTGTGTTAACGTTTTGGGAGCTGAGACGGATTGGGTGAGCAGACAGATGCACACCCCAATCAAAAGAACCTTCCCTAGCAAGTTTCGCCATTTCATGTCCGAAATTATACCGCTGCGCAAGGGGGTGTTTCGAGACATGAATTTGCATCTTTTTGGCCCTTTTTACGAATATAAATATTGTATAAGATCGCCTGCAAAACCTCTGGACACAGGTAGTTCGACGTAGTATAGTTCGACATCGTACTACCTTAGAAAATGAAGAAAATCACTGGAGAGTGATTGTATCTGGTAAAGAATGAGGAAAAACATGGAAAATCTTGAAGTTGAACCCAAGAAAAAGAAATTTACTCGCAAGACTTGGTGGATTATCGGTGGGGCCGCAGTGATTCTGTTGGTGATTGTTTTGATCATCAGCGGCAATCAGGCCCGTAAGAACGCTGCCCAGACCTACCAGACGGAAACGCTTGGCAAGGGTCAATTGGTCGCTGTGGTCGGCGCTACCGGCACGGTCCGGGCCAACCAGACTGCCTATTTAAGCTGGCAGACTTCTGGCCGCGTCGAGGAAGTGCATTACGGCATTGGGGAACAGGTCAGTAATGGAGAAGTGATCGCCAGCCTGGCGGATACTTCGCTGCCCCAGTCGGTGATTTTGGCTTCCAGTGATTTGCTGTCAGCACAGCAAAGTCTCGACGATCTAAAAAATTCCACGTCCAGTTTGGCCAATGCCGAATTGAATCTGGCACAGGCACAGCGTGATTACAATACCGCGCTGGGCAATTATTACACCAAGAATTCCACTCAGGGTTCTGCTGACCAGATCGCTGTCCAACAGGCAAAATTGCAATTATTGAATAACAAGATCGACAATTTGCAGGATTCTTACGATGCAATGAGCGATCTGCCGAATGATGATACCCGCAAGAACCAGGTGCTGCAGGATCTTTCTCAGGCCAAGATCGATCGGGATAACGTCAAAAAGGTGCTCGATTATTATCAGGCTAACCCGGATTCATTGGATGTGGATATCCTGAAGGCGAAGCTCGATATTGCCAAGAATAACCTCGAAGCCGCTCAGCGTGAGTATGATCGGGTGAAATCTGGCATTGACCCCACCGAACTGACGGCTGCCGAGAATAAGGTGACTGCGCTGCAGGCCACGGTCAATACTTCTTCGATCATTGCCCCGTTCTCAGGAACTCTGACAGAAGTGGATGCCATGATCGGGGACATGGTCACCGCTGGGACCACTGATTTTCGTATCGATGATCTGTCGAAATTGCTGGTGGATGTGCAGGTTCCAGAGGGCGATATTAACAGTATCAAAGTGGGCCAGTCCGCTGTTTTGACTTTTGATGCCATTGCCAATCAGGAATACAGCGGCAAGGTTGTGTCGGTGGCTCGTGTCGGAGATGATGCGAACGGTGTGGTGAACTTCAAGGTCACCCTGCAGTTGCTCAACCCTGACGACCAGGTGCTGCCGGGGATGACTGCAGCGGTGAATATCACCGTAACCCAGCTCGATGACGTTCTGTCTGTGCCCAACCGTGCAGTGCGGACCGTCAATGGCTCAACCGTGATCTATCTGCTTAAGAATGGTCAGGTGGTCAGTGTTCCGGTAGAATTGGGCGCTGCCTCAGATACCAATACTCAGATTCTCTCGGGTGATGTCCAGGCTGGCGATACTTTGATCCTGAATCCGCCTTCCAGCCTGATCAATTTGATGCAAAGCTCCGGCCCGATGCAGTAGTGAAGGCAGAAATCTCATGGATGATGTCGTAATTCGGGTCACCGACCTGAAGAAAATCTATAAAATGGGCACGGTCGAGGTCAAAGCCCTGGCAGGCGTATCTTTTACGATCCGCCGTGGGGAAGTGGTCGCGATCATGGGCCCCAGCGGATCGGGGAAATCGACCCTGATGAATACTCTGGGCTGTCTGGATCACCCGACCAGCGGCAGCTACATCCTGGACGGGCACGAAGTGGCCCGGCTGGATGATGATGAGCTGGCGATTATCCGCAATCGCAAGGTGGGCTTTGTTTTCCAGAGCTTTAACTTGCTGCCGCGGCAGACGGCGCTGGCCAACGTGGAATTGCCCATGCGTTATGCCGGGGTTACCACCGAGCGAGTGGCGCGCGCGAAGGCTGCCCTCGAATCGGTCGGGCTGGGTGAACGCATTTATCACAAGCCCACCGAACTTTCTGGCGGGCAGCAGCAGCGTGTGGCCGTGGCCCGGGCACTGGTCAATCACCCAGCAATTTTGATGGCGGATGAGCCGACCGGCAACCTGGATACCAAGGCTGGCAAAGAGATCATGGATTTGCTGCTCAGCTTGAACGAGACCAGTGGGACGACGTTGATCATTGTCACGCATGACCCGGCGATTGCCGCCCAGACGCAGCGGGTGATCCGCTTGCGCGATGGCTTGATTGAGGAAGGTGTTGCATGAATCTGGGACAGGCAATTATCGAAGCGCTGGAAAGTTTGAATTCCAACCGCATGCGCTCTTTCCTTACCATTCTGGGTATCGTGATTGGCGTGGGAGCTGTAATCGCCATGCTGGCAGTCGGGACGGGGGCTCAATCGACTATTACCGGTTCGATCAGCGGCATTGGCAGCAATTTACTGTTCGTGTATAAGGGCAATACCATTGCGGATGTCAGCAATCCCAAGAATTTGTCCATGCAGGATGCCAATGCTTTGCTTGATCAGTATCAGGCACCTTCTGTGGAAGCAGTTGCCCCAATGGTGAGCGGCACAGTGGATGTATCCACTGCCAATGAGAAAACCTCCAGCTCGCTGGATGGGGTCACTGCCGATTATCAATCGGTGCGCAATGCTACTTTGAGTGAAGGGTCGTTCATCACGGATGACAACGTTCTCGGACGGGCCAAGGTGGCCGTGATCGGCACGGACGTGGCCAAGAAACTGTTCGACCGCACCGATGGTCTGGTAGGGGAGAGCATCCGCGTCAACGGCCTGTCTTTCAAGATCATTGGCGTGCTTGAATCCAAGGGTGGCTCTTCCTTCGGCTCGCAGGATAACGTTGTTCTGGTCCCGATCACGACGGCGCAGGTGAACATTCTGCACAAGGATGCGAACCGGGTGGATATCATCATGGTACAGGCAACTTCCGCCAGTACCATTTCTGAGGCCAGCGACGAGGTATCGAACATTTTACGTGTCCGCCATCGTACCAAGGCCGGCCAGGATGATTTCACCATCTTCTCGCAGCAAGACATCGCTGCCACGGCACAGACGATCACCGGTGTACTGACCATTTTCCTGGGCGGAATCGCGGGTATTTCTCTGCTGGTGGGCGGCATCGGCATTATGAACATCATGCTGGTATCGGTAACCGAACGTACCCGTGAGATTGGCCTGCGCAAAGCGCTGGGCGCACGCAAGAAAGACATCCTTACCCAGTTCCTTACCGAATCTTCCCTGTTGAGTCTGTTTGGCGGGATTATTGGCATCGGGTTGGGTTGGCTGATCGCCTTTATCGTGGGCAGGGTGGCTGCGGCCAGCGGCACGCCATTTACCCCGGTGGTCGGCCTGAACGCCATCTTGCTGGCAACCGTATTTTCCACGGCGGTGGGTCTGTTCTTTGGGCTGTACCCAGCCAATCGGGCAGCCAACCTCGAGCCGGTGGAAGCACTGCGTTACGAGTAAGTTCTCTCAAGAGAAACGAAAGCCAGGTCGATTGACCTGGCTTTTTTGTCGTTTTGCTGCAGGATAGGGGTGCGGTTTACTGTTCCGGGACAACGATCCACATGATGAGGTAGGCCCAAAAAGTGCCACCCACGAAGATCAATCCCAGTACGAACAACAAGCGTACCAGGGTCGGATCGATGTTGAAATATTCTGCCAGCCCACCGCACACACCGCCGATCTGGCGGTTGGTGATCGAACGAGTTAATCGTTTTCCATTCATGTTTTGCTCCTAGAGAAGGGTGGGTTGTTCAGGAATGACAATCCACATAATAAGATAAGCCCAGAAAACTGCCGAAGCCGTGACAAAAAAGCCCAACACAGCCACCAGTCGAACGATGGTCGGGTCGACGTTCAGATATTCTCCCAGTCCACCGCAAATTCCTGCCAGCATCCGATCTTTATTCGAACGATATAAACGCTTGGGTTGATTTTCCATAAGGTCCTCCACAAGATTGATCTATATCATTTACGCAATATTCGTCAGAAGGTTGCGATAAAAACAGAAAAGGTAGAATGAGTTACAATAGAAAAGACAAAACTCTGGTGCCCGATAAACCGAAATGCAATCGACCGTTTCAATAACACTTTGATTGAAAAGGGATTGCGCTTTTGCCGGGGTACTGGCTCGACTGGAGGAAAAAATGAGTGCAAAGAATATTGGGGAAACCCAACGCTTGATCAAGTTTGTGGAACATCTTCCCTTCACTGAAGAGGACAAAAAAGCCTGGTTGGAAGAATTGCATGCCAATGGGATCAACGAAGAACTCGTGGATGCCGTTCAGCAGAAGTTCTTATCAATCGACGCTGAAAAATTGGGCGGCGATTGGGGCCGTGCCCGAGAGAACATGGAGATCACCGGCATCAAGAAGCAGCTCCGCCTTTCACTGGCCAGCAAGAATTTTCGGCATTCCCGCTGAACCCCAGGTTTCAAGCGAAGGACCGGAGAATTCTCTCCGGTCCTTTTTTATATATAGAAAGAAAGTTGCTATTGTGAGAATAGATTTCTTTGGTTCTCAGGTAGAATAGATCAATCTTTTTAAAGGAACACACTATGCAGAATCTCAATCGCAGCAAGGTCAGAATTCAGGCGGATATTCTGATGTTCATTGCCGCTCTGGTATGGGGCGGTGGTTTCGTTGCCCAGCGCGTCGCTACCTATTCTTTGGGCTATTTCGCATTCAATGGAATTCGCTTCTTGATGGCAGCGCTGGTTTTGCTCCCGGTTGGGATTCGCTTTTTGGGTAAGTTCGATCGTCGCTTGTGGTGGGTGGTCTTGGCCGGCGTATTTCTGTTTGGGGGCAGCGCCTTACAGCAGGCGGGGTTGGCTACCACTTCGGCGGGATCCGCCGGCTTCATTACCGGGGTTTATGTGGTGCTGGTGCCTTTCTTCCTGGCGGTGCTCTTCCGCGAAAAGGTTCCTCTGGTCAACTGGATCGCGGCAGCCGCGGCTTTGGGCGGCACTTACCTGCTCAGCACGGGCGGACAGAACATTCGCCCCTCTTCTGGCGATATTCTGGAACTGATCGGGGCGGTGGTTTGGGCATTCCACATTATTGTGGTGGGCAAAGCGGTCAAACATCTGAATATCTTCACCTTTTCGGTGGGGCAGTTTTTGGTGTGCGGCGTGCTGAATTTGATTTTGGCCCAGATCTTCACTCCCTTGAGCTGGACGAGCATTCAGCCGGCCATCCCAGCCTTACTCTATGGCGGGTTGGGTTCGGTGGCCTTGGGCTTTACCCTGCAGGCAGTGGGGCAAAGCAAAGCCCCCACCGCTGATGCCGTCTTGATCTTTAGCCTTGAGGCGGTTTTTGCCGCCATTTTTGGCGCGCTGCTGCTGTCAGAACGGATGAACTGGGTGCAGGTGGTTGGCTGTGGCATCATTTTTATCTCCATTCTCAGCGCTCAATTTTTCTCTGCACGGGCAGAGGGCCAGCAGCAGGAGCTTGAACCCACTGCCGAGGAATAACACTTCAGAAAATAGAAACGGCATTGTGATCCCCGTATTTGTCATGGGCAGAGCAGTGCCGTTTTTGAATCCCCGTTGATCTTGATTCGATAATCTTTTTTCTTCCCCTCTGTAGCCCAAAATAGTTTTGATTCCCTGGGCTATTTGAAATATCCAGATTTGTGTAAAGTGAGGGCACGGCATACCGTGCCCTCTACTTTTGACTGAATTCTCTCTTGAAAAACAAATATTGCAATGTTATAATGTAGTAACAAGTTGAGAGAAAACAGGGATAGAGACTATGCAAAATGATATTTTTGATCGGGAGAGTGGGGTTCCGGTATACCGTCAACTGGCGGAGTATCTCAAAAAACAGATTTCTACCGGACAGTATAAGCCGGGCGATGTACTGCCCAGCGAAGCAGATTTGATACGGGAATACAACATCAGCCGCACCACAGTCCGGTTGGCATTTGGTCTGATCACCAATGCAGGCCTGGTGAGAAGAGAGCAGGGACGCGGCACGATCGTCGTTTCTCAGGTGCGTAGCTTACTTCCCAAACTGGTCAGCTTTACTGAAGAGGTCGCTCGTCTCGGAAGAACTCCGGGGGCAATCTTGCTTAGCAAAGGGGAAGAAGAATTGACCATCGACGCGGCCAACGAACTCTTGCTCAATGTAGGTCAAAAAGTGTTGAAGGTAGTTCGTTTGCGCATGGCAGATGATGAGCCCATCGGGGTGGCGACTTCATGGTTGAACAATTTGGAATTTCCTTCACTGCAGAATATTCTCGGCGATGAGCTTTCTCTGTACGAGGTTTTTGAAAAGCAGCTCAATCTGAAGATCGTGAACGCTGTTGAAACCATCCGCGCAGAAGTGGCGAACAAATATGAGGCCAAAGAGCTCCAGATCAAATTAGGGGCGCCTGTGCTGCTCATGGATCGCACTACCTATGTGCAAAATGAATTGGGGAAAGCTGTCCCGGTGGAATATGTGCAGGGAGTTTTCAACGGGGCCGTCTACAGCGCGCAGGTAGAGCTTTATCGGTAACGCACGACGCGCATGAAATTTGTTATCTTACCCGTAAAGGGATAATCAGAAAGGATAAGTGTTATGAGGAAAGTTGATAAATTTGCAGAATTAGAAAGGATTTTTGGTACACGAAGACCGATTATTGGCATGGTTCATCTGTCTCCATTACCAGGCTCTCCCCGCTATGACGGCACTTCAATGAAAGAAATTTCTGATTTAGCCGTTGAAGAAGCACACATGCTGAAAGAAAGCGGAGTGAATGGCGCGATCATCGAGAATTTTGGTGATGTCATGTTTTACAAACGTGTTCCCGATGAAACGATTGCTGCCATGACTTATGTTTCTACCAATATCGCCCGTGAAGTTCCCGGACTGACGCTGGGAATGTGTGTCTTGCAGTCCGATGCCATCGCCGGTATGGCCATTGCCAACACAGTCGGGGCCAAGTTCATTCGGGTTCCCTACTATACCGAGACCTATATTGTGGACGCGGGCATGATGGATAGCATTGCTGCTGAGACGCTACGTTATCGCAAGTTTTTGAATGCGGATGTCAAAATCTTTGCAGACATTCACATTAAGCACGGCTACCCTCTGTCACAGCGGCCAATTGCCCAATCAGCCTATGATTGTGAGCATCGTGGTTTGGCCGATGCAATTCTGGTCACCGGGATCGCCACTGGCGCGGAAACCAAGGTGGACGATGTGAAGGAAGTAAAAGGTGCTGTTTCCGCTACGCCGGTCTTCGTGGCGAGTGGGGTGGATGACAAGAACCTGGCTTCTTATCACGACTATGCCGATGGCGTCATCTTAGGGACGCACATCAAAAAGAATAATGACACCGAAGCTCCGATCGATCCTGCCAAGTTGAAAAACTTCATGGACGTCGCGAAGAAAGTCTGGATGAAATAGGAGAAACGATCTATGAGCATGTACCCTGATGATAAAAGAATGCAAAATTTTGAGCAGATGTTTGGCGTAAAGAAACCAATTATCGGCATGCTGCATCTGCCCCCGCTCCCTGGTTCTTCGGTATACGATGGCAAGGGATTGAACCCGGTAATTGAACGCGCTCTTGCTGACGCAGAGTCTCTGGTCGCGGGCGGAGTGGATGGTTTGGAAGTAGAAAACTTTTCCGATCCGACCTACTACCCGATGGAAGTTGGCCCAGAACTGGTCGCCGCCATGGCCGTGGTCAGCGATCACGTGATGCGCCACGTCTCTTTGCCAGTGGGCATCTGCATCCTTTCCGATCCGAAGGCCTCCTTGAGTGTGGCCCATGCGGTAGGTGCCCAGTTCGTTCGCGCCACTTTCTTTACAGAAGCTTCGGTAGACGTGTCTGGTTTAGTTTTACCCAAGCCGCATGAGTTGTTGCGCTTCCGCAAATTCCTGGATCCGTCGATCAAAATCTTTGCTGATGTGCACATTAAACACTCTGCGCCATTGGTGAACCGCCCATTGGGTGATTCCGCCCTCGATGCAAAATACTTCCTGGCCGATGCAGTGATCATCAGCGGTACCCATACCGGTAAAGAGACCAAACTCGATGATATTCAGGAAGCCAAGAAAGCAGTCGAAGATTTCCCGGTGCTGGTCGGGAGCGGATTCAAAAAGGACAGCGCAGAGGCCATTTTCAAATACGCTGATGGCGCTATCGTGGGTACTTCCTTGAAACAGAACGGGATCAGTTCCAATCCAGTTGATCGTCAGCGCGTTGCTGATTTGATGACTGAAGTGAAGAATATTCGAAAACACGTAGCTTGACGCCAACATTCCTGCGGACTACTTGCAAGAAGGAGGTGAGCGGTAAAATCTTGAAGGTTTGAGTGTTTGGTTCTGTTCCTTATATCTTTTTAGAAAGAGGAGAGAAGTACAAATGCTAAACAAGAAGTTGGTTTTGGTTGTATCCGTTTTTGCGATTTTGTCGTTTGTCTTGGCCGCCTGCGCCTCACAGCCGGCAGCCACTACCGCTGCTCCTACTGTAGCCGAAACGGCCGCTGCTACCACTGCTGCCGCTGCAACTACTGAAGCACCAACCACGGCGGGTACTTCTGGCAGTTCGATCACCGTTGCAGTAGTCGGCGGGGGTGAAGTTGGGGATATGGGCTTCATCGATTCAGCGAATGAGGGTTTGAAACGCATTGCCTCTGATCTCGGTGCCAAGACCGTCATGATCCAGACCCGTGATGACACCTCAGTCTATCTGGATGATTTGATCTCCGCTGCTGATCAGGCTGACTTGATCTTTGTGATCCCCGGCTACTATTTCGATGAGCAGCTCAAGCAGGTCATTCCTCAATATCCCAATAAAACCTTCGTATACGTTGATGGGACGTCTTCAGTAGATGGCATGGCTTCTGTCGTTTTGAAGCAAAATGAAGGCGCATTCCTGGCCGGTGCACTGGCAGCCTTGATGACCACCGATACCACTGACCTCAAGAATGTCGATTCCGCGAAAGTGATCGGTTTCATGGGCGGTGCGGATATGCCTGTGATCCATGACTATGAAGTAGGTTTCAATCAGGGTGCCAAATATGCAGTTTCTGACATTCAGGTGATCAACCAGTATGCGGGTACGCATACCGATCCTGTAAAAGGGAAAGAGACCGCGTTAGCAATTTATGGCAAGGGTGCGGATATCATCTTCCAGGCCGCTGGCCCAACCGGTGTGGGTGTCTTCCAGGCCGCCAAAGATGCCAATAAATACGTTATCGGCGTCGATAGCAACCAAAAAGGCCTTGCTCCCGAAAACACCATTGCCAGTATGCGCAAGAATGTTGGGGATGCCATTTACCTGATGACCCAGATGTATCTGGAAGGCAAAGTCCAGGTTGGGCAGACCTACAGTTTTGGTTTGAAAGAAAATGGTGTGGGTATTGACTACGGCGAGATGGATCCAGATCTGGTACCGCAAGCCATTAAAGATCAGATCGAACAATATCGTCAGATGATCATTGATGGACAGATCGTGGTAGATACCTATACAGCAAATTAATCAATCAGCTTAGTTTGATCCCGAGCAGGCAGGGCAGAACTTTCACTACTGCCCTACCTGCCCCCTACATACATTATTATTTTACAGCAAGAGGAGCGTTTTGTGGCCTACGCAATCGAAACGCATCAAATCACAAAAGTATTCGGTGAAACGGTTGCCAATGACGCAATCGATTTGTCTGTGATTGAGGGACATATCCATGCTGTTCTGGGGGAGAATGGTGCCGGAAAAACTACCCTCATGAAAATTCTATTCGGTGAGGAACAGCCGACACGGGGGACGATCAAGATATTCGGGGAGCTGGTTAACCTCACTTCCCCGGCAGAAGCCTTGAAGCATTCGGTTGGATTTATCCACCAGCACTTCACACTGGTGAATGAATATACGATTGGGCAAAACTTTGCGCTTGGAATCGAACCCCACAAAGGGTTGTTCTTTTCTGATTACAACGGGGTAAACCGTAAGGCAAAGGAAATTCTCGACCGGCTTGAAATGCCGTTGAATTTGACGACTCCTGTGGGTAAATTTTCAGTAGAAGAGCGGCAGATTATCGAGATTGGGAAGGCGCTTTATCGCGGAGCACAAATTCTCATTCTCGATGAACCGACTTCCGTGTTAACCCCTCAGCGGATTGCCAAGCTGCTGGATATTTTGCGGGTGCTGAAGCAGGAAGGCAAGACGATCATCATTATTACTCACAAACTCGAAGAAGCTCTTGAAATTTCTGATGAGATCAGCGTGCTGCACCACGGAAAATTGGTTGCGACTTTACCACGTGAGCAAGTAACACGTGAGGAACTGATTAATATGATGGTAGGCAAAGAACCTCTGATTCAGGTGGAACGCCAGGAACATACTTTTGGTGAACCTTTAGTGTGCTTGAAGAACGTTTCCATTGCCCGGCGCGGCTCGATGGCAGTAAAGCATGTGAGCATGGAAGTGAGGCGCGGAGAAATCTTTGGGCTGACAGGTGTGGGGGGCAATGGTCAGGGCGAGTTGGTGGAAGGGCTGATTGGGCTGAGATCCTTATCCGAGGGGCACATCATTTTCGATCAGAAAGATGTCACGGATTGGAATATTCGCCGGCGCAGAATGAGCGGTTGCGCTTATGTGCCTGAAAACCGGATGACTCGCGGGGCAGCGACTACCCTTTCGCTGAGTGATAATCTCATTATGGGGCACCACTATCTCGAAGAATTCCATCACGGCCTGATGCTCAAACAGCAGAAGGTTCGCGATTTTTCGAACCAGATCATCCAGGATTACGACATTGTTGCCAGTTCGCTGGAGCAAAAATCCGGCAGTCTTTCGGGGGGGAACCTGCAAAAGCTGATCATTGGCCGGGAGTTTTCCTTGAATACTCCCTTTATGATCGTGGCTTATCCGAGTCAGGGGATCGACATTCGTACTACAAAATATGTTCACTCTGAATTATTGCGCAGACGAGATCAAGGTTGTGCTATTTTGCTCATTTCTGGCGATCTGGATGAGATCTTCAGCTTGAGTGACCGGATTGGTGTCATGTATTCAGGCGAATTAGTGGCGATCACTCGCCCAGGGGAAACAAATCGATTCGAATTGGGCCAATACATGCTTGGGTCGCGGAGAAATATCCAATGAACTCATCGGAGAATATCAAGAAGCAAGTACTTCAACAGTCCCTTAGTTTGATTGTTGTGATTATTGCGGCGATCGCGATTGGTCTTGCCTTATTAGCGCTTGACGGCTATCCGCCGGCAGGGGTGTTGAGCGCGGCATATTCCAGCACCTTTGCCTCGAATTATCGCGTTGCCAACACCGCGGCGCGCATGATTACGATTGTGTTGGTAGCGCTTGCCGCTGCTATTCCTTTCAAGGCAGGCATCTGGAATATTGGCGGCGATGGCCAGCTCACGATCGGCGCTTTTTGCAGCGTGTGGGTGGGCTTTACTTTTACTTCCTTGCCGCCTGTTTTGCATATCACGCTGGCGATTTTAGCGGGGATGCTCGGGGGCGCTCTCTGGGCGATCATCCCGGCTTACTTACGTCTTAAGTTCAAAGCCAACGAGATTGTGGTGTGCATCATGATGAATTACCTGGCTTTGGAGTTGACCGAATATCTGATCAGCTATCCTTTTCACTCTCCTGGTTCATCGAATGCTGAGACGGTACTGATCAATAAATCGGCTGTGCTGACCCAACTGGTGCCTCTCTCGAATCTGAACACTGGGGTCTTCATCGCAATCGCGGCTTTCATCATCGTTTATCTGCTGGACCGATTTTCGGTCTGGGGATACGAGTGGCGGGTTTTGGGCGCGAACGAAGAATTCGCCCGCTACGGCGGCGTGAAAGATAATCACATGCGCGGTCTGGCAATGGCCTTAGGAGGTGCTCTGGCGGGTCTGGCAGGCGCGATCCTGGTTCTGGGGGTGTATCACAAGTTCGTTGCCAATATCGGCGCAGGGATTGGTTTTACTGGGGTGCTGATTGCGCTGATTGCAGCGAACAGCCCGCTCTTGATCCTGGTGGTTTCCATGATATTTTCGATCCTGGAAAGCAGCTCAATCGGAATGGAATCCAAGATGGGTGTAGCGGTTGAGTTCAACGATATCATCCAGAGTATCATCATTCTGATGGTGATTACCCGCTCCAGATTCTGGTCAGTGATTTCCAAATTATTTACACACAGGACCCATAATGGAAAACTTAACTGATTTTCTCAGTGCTTCAATACGTCTGACGGCTCCGCTTTTGCTGGCATCACTGGGTGGATCGTTTATGCAGCTGGCTGGGGTTCCGAACATTGCCATGGAAGGGACGATGCTCATTGCGGCACTCATTGCCTATATTGTCAGTTTTACATGCGGGAGCTGGGTGTTAGGGGTCATTGCGGGCGTGGTGGCCGCTATCATCGTGGGCCTTCTTTACGCATTGCTGGTGCTGCGTTTCAAAGCAGATAATTTTGCGGTGGGCATCACTTTGAACGTTTTACTGACCGGTATCACGGCTTACATCATTCGCCGCTACTATGACGAGCAATCCATTCTCTTGTCATCGAATGCGGTAATGATCCCAAAGGTGAACTTTTCGATTTTCAAATGGAACGAATTTCTGAATTCAGTTTTCAACGGCTATTCGTTGTTGATCCCGGTTTCGTTATTATTGGTAGTCATCACGTTCCTGGTGATCTATAAAACACCTTTTGGCTTTTGGACCCGGGCCGCTGGATATAACCCGGCGGCATTGGAAGCTTCTGGCAAAAGCGTCAACCGAATTCAGCTTTCGGCGTTCGTCATCAGTGCGGCTTTCTGCGGTTTAGCTGGCGCGCATCTCTCTCTGGGATATTTGGGAATGTTCTCCCTTTCAGTGGTGGCAGGGCGCGGATTCATTGCTCTGGCCATTGTCCTTTTCGGAAGCGGCGACCCATTCACCGTGCTTTTAGCCAGCTTCATTTTTGGCGCAGCCAATGCGGCCAGCTTGCGGATTCCGACTACCATCGTTGCACCGCAAATTCCGCTGATGCTGCCCTATATCTTCACCATTATTGCCATCACGGTGATGAGTGCTATCACTCAGGCGAAATCCTCCGGCGATTGACTCCCCAAGAAAAAAATCTCAGGAGGATGAATGCCGTCTGTTATGAGTGTGCAGGGTTTGATCTCCGAAGATCAATTGGGCTTCACTTTGCCGCATGAACACCTTTTCACTGACCTCAGTTGTTATTGGAAAGGAGAGGCCCAAGAGCCGGATCGCCGGGCGTATTATGACCAGCCTATCACTGCTGAAATACGCCCAGCGGTACAGGCGGATCCCTGGGCATTTCGCGACAATACCTTGCTTGAAAGCGAAGAGAAGGCGGTAGTTGAGGCAAATGCTTTTAAAAAAGCAGGCGGGCGAACAATTGTCGATGTTTCTCCCTATGCCTGGATGGGGCGCAACCCCCGCGGACTTTTGCACGTGGCTGAAAAAACGGGGCTGAATGTCATCATGGCAGCTGGCCGATATTCAGAACCCACTATGACAGCCGATGAAAAGAAAAAAAGCGTAAGCGATCTTGAAAAGCAATTTCTGAATGAATTTTTGAATGGAGCAGAGCCTTCGGGCATCAAACCGGGTTTGCTCAAGGTTGGTTTTGTCGATAAACTGGATAAAGAAGCTGAACTGCGCTCACTCCGGGCCGCCGGCCGGGTGCAGCATAAAGTGGGCTGTGCGCTCAGCGTGCATCCGCATATTTGGGAGCCAGAGAGCCATAGGATCCTCGATATTCTCGAAGAAGAAGGTTGCGATCTGCGTCGGGTGATCTTGTGCCATCAAGATTTTCTGGGGAATTGCTCCGATTATCTAAGTTCTCTGGCGGAACGCGGCGCTTTTCTGGAGTTCGACACTTTTGGATCGGGCAGGCTGAATGACCGGATGTGGCAGTTGAGTGAGACAGAGAAGGTTCACAATGTGCAGAGGCAAATAGACAGAGGAAACCTGAAGCACCTGCTGATTTCTGGCGATATGTGTTTGAAAGTAATGCTCTCCAGCTGGGGAGGCAGCGGTCTGGCCAATATACCGTTGAATACGCTGCCTGCACTGAAGTCTGCAGGAATTTGTGACGAGGCTTTACAGGTGTTGGTGGAAGAAAATCCCAAAATGGCTTTATGTTATTAAAAACATCGAGGAAAAATGACAGATCAAATTATTTCGACTCATTCTCGGGTGGTTGGCATTGGGGATACGATGGTCGATTTATTTACGCGTGCGGCTGAACTGCCCTGTCGAGGCGGAAATATCTGGAGTACAGCCGTATCCTTGAGCCCGGGCGGTACGGCGGCCAACGTTTCAGCCAATATTGCGCAGTTGGGCATCAGTTCGGCGTTTGTAGGTTGTGTGGGTGAGGACCCTTATGGGAACTATACGATCCAGGAGTTTGCCAAGATCGGCGTAGAAACGAGTGGAATCGAGCGAAAAGCAGAAGCATTTACTGGTATTGTTTTGACGATTCTGGATATGCAGGGTGAACGCACGTTTATTGCCTGTGCCAAGGGCGCGGCTTACTCGCTGCTTTCAGACGAATTCACCCGAAGAATTTGTTTTCTCCCGAAGCAGGTTGTCCATTCCAGCGGAGTTTGTCTGGTAGAGGAGCCCGCCAGGAGTAACCTTTTGTACTTATTGCATCTGGCCCATCAGGCCAGGAATCGTATTTATTTTGACCCCAATTTGCGCCTCGAAGGGGATATTTTCACGGCCAGTCTGCAAGAGGCACAATGGCAGGCGATTTCACAATCGAACGTGGTGCTCATCGGCGATGATGAGATCAAACGCATGTGTGAAACTGATTCGCTTTCTTCGGGAGCGCAGCAGATTCTGCAGAAGGGTCCCGAGCTGGTGGTGGTCAAGCGCGGGGAGAAGGGTGCCATTGTCTACTCTCGAGATCAGGAATACTCCGAAGCGGCTTTCAATGTGCCCATTTGCAGTACTGCCGGTGCCGGCGATTCTTTCGACGCCGGGTTCATTGCTGCAGAATTACGTCAGGCCAGTTTGCGAGATGCGCTTCTCTATGCCAATGCGGTTGCTGCGATCAAGGTAACCCGGCAGGGAGCGCGCGCAGTTCCCAATCACCAGGAAGTGATGGAATTCTTGGACGCGCGAGGGCTGAAGATTCACTTGTCAACCAATGCGGCGGAATTGTCACAGCCTTTGCAATGAAGGGCTATTAATGGCGAACTGCATCCCAAAAGTTGGGGTAACCAACAGAAGGGGTGCAGTTTTTGGTTCAAAATGAAGCAGGGGAGCAGAGTGGCAGCAGCACACACACAGTTGAAGCCGGGAAAAATTACAGAAAATCAGCCGCAAGGGTCTATGTGAAAAAAACTTTTTAGCAGCAGCCATTTTTGAGGTGAACAGGAGGCCCATGTTTCTTGACAGTGAATTGACGCTGTGTTAAAGTGTTAATTCGTGAAAGTGATAGAGGTGACCCTGTGGCATTAGAGAATCTCAATTCAATGATCGCTCGCCTGGAGGCGATGAAGCAGGCTATCCCTGAGGTCGAAGCGGCAGCCGTTGTCAGTCTGGATGGGTTGATCATTGCCTCTGCTTTACCCGAGAACATCAGTGATGATCGCGTTTCAGCGATGTCCGCAGCCATTCTCTCTCTGGCAGAAAGCATTTCCAACGAAATGGGGCGCGGATGTCTGGAGCAGGTGTTTACCAAAGGCTGTAATGGTTACGTCATTCTGACTGCGATCAATGATCATGCGGGGCTGACCGTGCTGGCCAATGAGCAGGCCAAACCCGGCCTGGTTTTTCTCGAGATGAGACGGGCAGCGGAAGATCTCAACAAACTTTTCTAAAAAACAAAACTCCACCTTATGCGGTGGAGTTTTTCGTCAGCTTGGGGTAACGGTCAAGTGTCTCGTTGACCAGTGTGCGCCATTCGGGCAGTTCCAGTGTTTGGGCCCGGCGCGTGGGGTCGATGCCGGCGGCTTGCAGTAAGTGAGCGGCTTCATCGCCGCTGATGTGCATCCCGGCGGCCAGCGTGTTGCGCAGGGTCTTGCGCTTTTGGGCGAAGCCGTGGTGCGCCAACTGGAAAAAGGTTTCCAGACGATCTTCGGGGATCAAGGGCTCGTCGTAAAGGTCAATGCGCAGGGTGCTGGAATCGACTTTGGGCTGTGGGTAGAAGGCTGTGGAGGGGATGTTCAGCACTACATGCGGGCGCCCAAACACCTGGACGCTCAACGAAAGCAGAGAGTGCTCGCCGGCCTCCGCACAAATGCGCCCGGCGACTTCTTTTTGCATGGTCAATGCCAATCGCTGTGGCCGGGAAGAGCTGGCCAGTAAATGGCGGATGATGGCTGAGGTGATGTAATAGGGAATGTTGGCCACTACCTGATAGCCGGCTTCCGGCATCAGAGTAGCCGGGTCCAGTTCAAGCATGTCGCCCGGGACCAAGGTCACGTTGGGGTAGGGGGCGAGCACTTCGTGCAGTACCGGGATGAGTTTCTTGTCGATCTCGACTGCCACCACGTGGCGACAACTTTCCGCCAGAACCGTGGTCAGGCTGCCCAGCCCGGCGCCGATCTCGAGGACGGAATCCTGGGGTTGTACGCCAGCGGTCTGGACGATCTTGTGCAGTACGCCGCGGTCGACGAGAAAGTTTTGCCCCAATCCTTTATGCGGATCAAGGTGATATTCGCGCAACAAAGAGCGGACGTCAGGCGCAGGGGTCATGGCAGGCTGCCTGAAAAACCCGCGGGGGCCGGGCTGAGAAAGTAGACGGTGACGGTCTTGGACCAGTTCACCCAATCTGAATCGGAATAACCCAGGTCGATCCAGTATTCACCGGCGATCCCTCCGCCAATGTCTTCCACCGTACCAATGCCGTACCCGGGGATGTAGATTTGATAGCCTTTGAAGATGCGGTACCAGGCTGAGGTAACCCCCAACACTCCTTGAACGACCGGGGTACCCGCTGCAGTGAGATTCGAGCAGGTAGAAGTTCCTGTACGGCAAGGGGAGTAAGAGGTGAGGTGCACCGGAGCCGACAGGTAATAAGATTTTTCGCCGGCTTCGGTCATGATCGTGCCTATGCCGCCTTCGCTGCTGCCGGATTCCGTGGTGGGGGTAGAGGTTGTGGTAGAGGTTCCTGGCCCAATGGTAACTTTTTCATTGATGACAGATTGCAGCACCACTTCTGAGCGGGTGTCGCGCGATACTTCTACGCCGTCTTCATAGCGGATAATCACCTGTCGGGCAGAAATTCCGTTCTGACCGGTCTGGGTGACTTCGCGGGTGCCGGTGGCCAGACTGTTATCGGTAGTGTATTCCACAGTGTAAGGAGTGACCTTCTGATCTTCGCTTAAGACCAGTTTCACCCGCACTACTTTGATCTTGCCGTCTGCTGGCAGGGGGCTGTCTTCACTGGGGGCAGAATAGTCGTTGCCCTGCAGGCTGATGCCGGCTTCAGCCAGGGCCTGCCCTACAGTGGGGGCAGCCGAACTGGTTTGCAGGGTGATGCCGTCCACGTTGATGGCCAGAGCCGTGGCCCGGGTCACGATCACGTTCAGGGTTCCGTACAGCGGTTGGGTGAAGGGGATCGAAAAAGCATCCCCGCCGTTGAGATGGAAGTTATTTTGCCATAGAGCCAGGCCCAGAGAAGCAGCGCTGCTGCGCAGGGTTTGAGTTTGCCCATCCAGGGTGAGCGTTACATTCGCTACTGGGGCAAATTGGAGCACGATGTTCTTGCCAGTGGGCAGAGGATCGTCCCAGCCCAGACGATTGCCGTTGACCTGTATCTTATCCTCTTCGGCCGGGGTGACCCCCATCTGTGCCAGCGCTTCACGCGGGGTTTGTGCGGCGGAAGTGAAATCCACCCGGGCCCCATTAGGCTCTACCCACAGAATCATGGGGCGGGAGCGGTCGAGGGTGATGGTCTGGACCTTTGAAAGCCAGGTCGAGGCGGGAGGATCGATTTTGTCGGTTGTATTGAGGGTGATGCCCATGCTGTGCAAGACCTGCCCTACGGTCAGCGCACGGGTGTGCACCAGGGTGCTCTCGCCGTTGACCACGACGGTCACGTCGCGCCCCATCAGCATATAGCCGGTGATCATCAGCAGGATCAGCAACCCGATGATGACCAGCGTTTGCATTTTCGTTTTCATACCCTGAATTCTAACAGATAAAAAGGGGCGGGAGTCAAGGTCTGATTCCCGCCCTTCAACAAGCTCTTTTCGCTTATTTGATGATGCGCGGGTTCACCCACTGCATCCAATCCTGACCAGAAGTACCATTGGCGCTGACCGCCAGGACAAAGGCGATGTTATGCCCGGCAAATCCAGAAAGATCGATATCCACGGCGATTGGCGCGCTGCCGTATTTCACGTTCCAGCTTTGCAAGAGCTGGACAGGCCCGCCGTCCTGAGAGTAGTTGAGCTGTACCTTGACGTCGCAGGCATTGCCTCCTTGAGCGCATCCCAGCGTGGCACGGAATCGGTAGCCGTTTTGGATCGCCTGGGCCGGGAAGAAACCGGCAATGCTGCCGTTATCAACCCACTGGGGATGGGTGAAGAGAGTGGGGCCATTATATTGGGTGCCGTTTTGCAGATAGGGAGAATCATTGCGGACGACAAAGCCGGCGGCATCCGTGGTGGTTCCGGGGCAGGGCAGCACGGCCAACGAGTTGTTCTTCCAGGTGGCATCGCAGTAATGGTCAGCCAGATTGTAGAGGGTGGTTTCCAAAGGCACTAAGGGTCCAAACTGGATCGTGGGCATCAGGGTGAGCACGTAGAAGTGAATGACCTTGATCCGCACATATAAAGAATAAGCTGCTCCTGCGCCGGTACCAAAAAGCAAGCCGGTATCACTGCGCAGTTTGAAGTTCTGTTGATAAGTTCCATCTGCGGCGGGCGCGGTCAGTGTCACCGACAGATCGATCGTGCCTCCGGGCGGAACACTGGCCGGCAAATTCACCGCTGTAGGGGCTTTCAGATCATCTCCGCTGACCACAACCAGCGCGTAATTTGTGTTCCAGGTGCAGGTGCCGACGTTCATCACGCGCCAGGTTTTGACGAAGCTGCTGCCTGCGAAAATGCTTGAGTCGTCTGGGATGGTTACGTCCTCGACGAATTTGGCCATGTTGCAGGTATCCGCGGTGGCCGTGGCGCTCAGGGGTGTCGCGCTGGGCACGGATTGGGTAGCCAGCGGCTGCGCGGTCAGGGTGGGCAGAGCTTGCGGCAGGGGAGTGGCTGTGATAATGATGGTAGGGTTGGCCTGCTGAGCGGCGGATACAGTGAGGGCTACTTGCGTATTGACCGCGTTTTCATCGACGGCATTATTCCCTCCGATGGGAAGATTGCAGGCGGTCAAACTGAGTAAAAAGATCAGTCCAATCAAGGCAAATCGTTTTGTCGGGCGCATGATCTCCTCCTGGAGTGCTTGAATTGCTTAAAAACATTATACAAACAGGTTTCTGGCTGAGTAAAGTCTTAATTTACGCAAATTGACAAATTAACTCTGAATTACTATAATATATAAAATAAAGGTAGTATTAGTCTTATTTACGGAATGGAGTTATTATGAGCAAATCAATGAATAACAGCATTACCATGAGCGATCCGCCGGTTGCCAATGCTCTCTTCAACAATACTAAATTGGCCTGGATCTGGTTGATTGTCCGGGTTTACCTGGGTTACGAGTGGATTACGGCAGCTTTGCACAAGCTGGAAAGCGCGGCCTGGATGCAGGGCGGTTCGGCCCTGAAAGGGTACTGGGTGAACGCCGTAGCGGTTCCGGATGCACCGGCAAAACCCGTGATCACCTACGACTGGTACCGTTCCTTCCTGCAATTCTTGCTGGACCACAATTCCTACGTCTGGTTTGCCAAGCTGGTGGCCGTGGGTGAACTGCTGGTGGGAATTGCCTTGATACTGGGTATTTTTGTTGGCATTGCCGCTTTCTTTGGCGGACTGATGAACTTCAATTACATGCTGGCGGGAACCACCAGCACAAACCCGATGCTTTTCTTGCTGGCAGTCTTGTTGATGCTGGCCTGGAAGACAGCTGGTTACTGGGGGCTGGACCGCTTTGCCTTGCGCTGGTTGGGTACGCCCTGGAAGCCTGGCGATATCTTCCACAAGAAGACAGAGTCACCGCAAAGTTAAAGAATGGCTCCCGGGAGGTCAACTCTCGGGAGTTTTCTTTTAAAGATCTTTCAAATAGACAGAACTGCGAATGAACGCGATGATCAGAAAGATTAAGTTTATAAGGCCGCCCAAGCCAGAGAACAGCGATAGACTCATTCCGGGCAAGAAGGGGAGGACCATCGATGAAACAGCGATCAATGCTCCGGCCACGAAAAGCTGCCGGCCGCTGTATTCGTTGGCGACGTACCAGATCTCAGGATTTTCCAGCGTTTTACGTACCCGGTAGCCATAAAATGGATTGGGCTTGATCTTGCGGGCGATCATGGGCAGCGAAAACAGGGCGAGCAGAATACCGGTGCCGGTGAAAAGAATGACCAGAAAACGCATATTGCCTCGTTAGCGATTCCGCGGCTGAAAGTAACTGCGCATGGGCGTGAAATAATAATCCTGCCAGCCTTTTTCGTACTGCTCTTTTTGCCCATCCGGGAGATGGCTGTGATTCAGAACTAATCGGGTATCATTGCCCTCCGGGAGGAAGAGCACCTCGAGCAGTGAATCCGGTGAGTCCGCCGGGAATTCCTGGGTGCGCCAGCTTTGCAGGATGCGCCTGGGAGTATCCAGTTCCAGCGTCTGACCGGTGATGTAGCCATCCCAGGCAGAAAAATTGCCGCCGATGTGAGGCTTGATCACGGCTTTGGACCCGGTGAAGCCGCTGTGTTCGGCACTGTTCAGCCAGGCTTTGCACAGGTCGCGTGCTGAAACGGGAAGAACAATTTCGAGATGTAACGATTCCATCAGATCACCTGATCCTGTTTGCCAGCCAGCTGGCGCAGTATTTCCAGCTGTCCGCAGTGATAAGTTTCATGCCAGTGATATCCAGCGACCAGTGCCCCGACTGAGCCTTCGCGGCCGTTGCTGCGGGTATCAGCTTTCCAGACTGCCTGAGTGATCGAATTCAGCCCGGTGACGATGCGTTCCTGCGAGAGGGCCAGCGCTTCGAGAATTTGCTGGAAGGGGAGTGCCTGGTCCGCGTTCTTGATCGGCCGGGAGCCGGTGGCATAAAGTTTGTATTCTTCATCGCCCCACAAAGTAGGTTGGTGGAGCAGATCAAGCACGAAATCACGTTGTGTTACCAGATGGCCAACCACCCAGTTCATACAGTTGGCTGCAAAAGGCAGCTGCAGCAGGCTCTCGGCATCGGTGATGCCGTTGGTTTGGGCAGTGATCAGCCAGTAAGTGGTGCGATAAGATTGTTGCATTGTTTCAGGGTCTTGAATATTCATAAGTACTCTCTTGCTTGCACTATACAGAGGATTCAAACCCTTGTCAATCCTTCTTTTTGCGGAGGTTCTCTGGGGGATTTTGGTTGTGTGTTTTTGTCTTGATGCTATAATTTTTCAATTAAAAGACTTGCGCTTATTCCCGGCTGGAGAACTGCGGCCGGTTCCATTTCTATCAAATTGAGGTGTCAAGATGCAAATTGTTGGATTGATTCTTGCTGTACTGCTGATTCTCGTTGCCTTTGTCTTTATCCGCACCTTTCTGTTCATCCGAAAGGCCAGTCTCGAGAACGGTTCTGACCTGCCGGGGGTGGATGTGCCCGAGTTCCATGCCGACCGGGATGCGGCCGCGAAGCACCTTTCTGAAGTGATCCAGATCGAGACGATTTCACACGAGGATCCCACGGAGAACGTGCCCGAAAATTTCGAAAAGCTTCACAAACTGCTGGCAAAAAACTATCCTCTCGTTTACAAAACGTTGAAACACGAGGTGGTAGGGGATGCCAGTTTGCTGTTCACCTGGCCGGGGAAAGACCTCAGCCTCGATCCGGTGCTGCTGGCTGCCCATCAAGACGTGGTTCCTGCTGAAGGGTCTTCTCTGTCACAGTGGACTTATCCGCCGTTTTCTGGCAAGATCGCAGACGGCTTCATCTGGGGCCGCGGCACGCTGGATATCAAGAGCCAGCTCGTTTCCCTGCTCGAATCCGTCGAGGCTTTGATTGCCAACGGCTACCAGCCGGAACGCACTGTGATGCTTGGTTTTGGCTCTGATGAAGAGGTGATGGGCGTAGGTGCCAAAGCGATCGTGGCTCTGCTCCAGAAACGCGGAGTGCATCTGGCCGCTATGGTCGATGAGGGCGGAAGTGTATACGATGGCCTGATCCCTGGCGTCAAGGGGCTTACCGGTGCCATCGGGGTGGCCGAAAAAGGTTACCTTTCCCTGCGTGTCTGGGTGGATGACCACGCCGGGCATTCCTCCACGCCGGCTGAAAGCACGGCCACCAGTACGTTGATCCGCGCGCTGAATCGCATTGTGGATCATCCGTATCCGGCCAAGGTCTCCATGATCAGCCCGATGTTCGAAAAATACGGCGCTGTGGCTTCCCCGATCATGCAGCTGGCTTTTGGTAACCTGTGGCTGTTTGGCGGCGTCATCAAGAAGATCTTGCTCAAGAGCGGCGAAACCGCGGCCACCATCCGCACGACTACGGCCGTGACCATTCTGCGCGGTGGCGTCAAAGACAATATCATCCCCGGTCATGCCGAGGCAGTGGTTAACTTCCGCTTGCTGCCGGGGGATACGATTGCCTACGTCTGTGATCGTCTGCGCAAGGTGATTGCTGATGACCGGGTTCAGTTTGAACCCGTGCGCGGCAACGCCTGGGAGGCTTCGCCGGTTTCCCCCATCGATTGCGATCCTTATCGCCATCTGGCCAGTACTGCCCGCGAGTTCTTCCCGGATTTACCCTGCGCTCCATATATCATGTTGGGCGGCAGCGATGCGCGTAACTATTATGCAATTTGTGAAAATGTGTATCGGTTCTCGCCCTATTCCATGAATGACGAAGATCTTGGTCGGGTACATGGAGTCAATGAACGGCTTTCTGTCGAAGCTTTTGGTGTCATGGTCGATTACTTCTATCGCCTGATCCCACGCTGGTCACAGAAAGAGCTGTAGATCAAAGAAGAGAAAGCGGAGGCTTGCAAGCCTCCGCTTTTTCGTTAATGGGCTTTAGCCTGTCGAGCGAGCGAAGCGAGGGAGACAAAAAACCACCCGCTAAGCGGGTGGAGACAAGAGGTTAAACCAAGAAACCACCTAAGAAGCTAGAATAGTGATTGTTCAAGCCACTACCGAAGCAGAGAGGTGATTTCATGGGAAGTACAGAAGATAGTTTAGCGCACACGAGGTGGATGTGCAAATATCATATAGTATTTACGCCAAAATATAGGCGAAAGATAATCTACAACCAATACAAAGAAAGCATAGGGAAGATATTACGAGACTTATGCAAGTATAAAGGGGTAGAGATTATCGAAGGGCATCTAATGCCAGATCATGTACACATGCTGGTAAGCATACCGCCCAAAATAAGCGTATCGAGTTTTATGGGATACCTGAAAGGGAAGAGTGCGCTAATGATATTTGACAAGCATGCCAATCTGAAATACAAATTTGGGAATCGGCATTTTTGGTCAGAAGGATACTATGTGAGTACAGTAGGGTTGAATGAAGCAACGATCAAGAAGTATATATCAGAGCAAGAGAAACAAGATATAGCAGTAGATCGACTGAGTGTAAAAGAATATGAAGACCCCTTCAAGGGGTAGCTAGTGACAAAGCCCCTTGAGGGGCAAGCGGAAGAGATAAAAGCGAAGTGGCTTGAACGAAGAGAAAGCCAGCGCCTTGAGGCGCTGGCTAGCATTAAAGGCTTATAGCCGCAGAGCAAACCACCCGCTTTACGGGTGGTTGTGATTTAGAAGATCAGCGTCTTCATTTTATTCACTACGTCTTCAAATACCTCATCGGGTAGCTTTTCTGCTACCTCAGCTTTTCTTGCAACCCAGTCAATTGTATTTAAGTTATCGGAGAGAATTACACCGTGAATTTTTAAGTTTTTGGGGATTTCTACTTCAAAAGGGTAATGGTGTACTTTAGATGTTATCCAACAGACAATGGCTTTTCCAGATGCCTGATTATAGATTTTTGGGGTGATCACTAGTGCAGGGTGGGCTCCTTGCATTTCATGCCCTTGTGCGTCATATTTCTTTAACCAGATTATGTCCCCTTTTTCGATCATAGACTATAGATTCCTCCAATGTCACTTTGAATCTTCATCATACTCAACAATTTCCTTTCCGATTGGGTTTCCCCAATCATTGAGAATTGGATTGTTCTCTGGTGTGATTTGAGCGCAAAGTTCTTCTAAGCTATAGCTTCGAGCGATAACCATTTTTCCACTTTGTACAGAGACGGTGACTTTACTCCCTTCATCAAGGCCAATTTCTTTTGCGACCTTTTGGGGAATTCTGAAAGCGAGGCTGTTCCCCCATTTCGCAATCTCCAATAGATTATTCATTATAGTAACTTGTTCCTCTCTTGATTGTATATATAGTATATACAATATATACATCTTGTCAAGAACAGATAGGTATGAACAAAAAATTAAAGGTAGATCGTCACGCGCTGGACGGTATGATCGATGGCACCAAAGCGATATTTGTATTCTTCGTTGCCGCGCATGAAATCGAATTCGAAACGGTTGTTTTCGTTGGCCCATTTGATCAAATGGGCCAGCAGTACCCACCCCGGGGAATATTCAGAGAAATTGGGGTTAAGCCCTGAGTTGTAAACCCAGATGCGGTTGGAATAATCGAAATTGAGATAGGCGGCGGCTTTTTCTTCGCCGATGGTGAGGAAAGCCAGCTGCAAAAGACCATTGTTGAAAGCTTCGCGCATTGAGAGGGCCATCTGTTCGCGCATTGCCGGGGTCAGAAAGGCCTCTTTTTCGGCGTCATAGGCCATCAGGCGCAGAAAATCCTCGATCTCAGTATCGATCCTGGCCGGGTCAGATGCGATGTACCAGTCGGCCGCCGGGACAAGTTCCAGCGCACGGCGCATTTTGCGGCGGATCTCGTGGCGCTGTTTTTTATCGATGCCGTTGAGATATTCTTCCCAGTTGCCGCTGAGCGGAATGTAGGGGCAGCGCTGCAGTGGGGTGACATCGCAAGAAAGTTGCTGGTTGGCCGCGGCCTCAGGCAAAGCATGAACGCTCGGGCTGCTGTCGATGAGATTGTAGAAGTCGATGGTCTGGAGCCCATGCTGGGCAGCCAGTGTGGTGCGGGCATATTCGATCAATCCCTCACTGAAACGGCTCAGGTCTTGTGGGCGGATCAACAGGTCGAGGTAATCACTGATCTCGATGCTGCCCAGCAGCAGTAAGGCTTTGTGGCCTTCATGGGGGGCAATAAAACAGGGAGCGATTCCGATCAGCCGCTCATTTTCTCGTGCCACGATGATTGCCAGTTGGGCTTCCTGCGGCCATTCTCCGCCGCCGCGAGTGCTCCACCAATCTTTGAGATACTCGTAGCGTAGAAACGGGACGTGTGAAACCCCGTTATTGACGAAAGCATTCCATTCGGTTTTGATTTCTTCGGAAAATTCGGTGTAAGTGTAAAAATCCATGAGGTCGATTATACATTTATCAGGTGCGAGAATCAAATTTCATTCCAGCGCGCGCGGATGCAGCAGAGGAGCATTTTTGCGTAGCCAGGCGCGGGCTTCTTTATGGGCCGGGTAATATTGGCTGACCAGATTCCAGAAATCGCGGGAATGGTTGGGTACGCTCATGTGGGCCAGCTCGTGCACGACCACGTATTGCATCACGGTGGGCGGCACCATGATGAGGCGCCAGTTGAAAGAAAGCGTGCCGGTGCTGGAACAGCTTCCCCAGCGGGTGCGCTGATCGCGGATGGTGACGGCTTTGGGCGAGGCGTGCATGCGCCGGGCTTCCTGCCGCACCAGGTCGGTGATCTCGGCCCGGGCCAATCCGCGCAGCCAGCGCTCCAGTACTTCTGGGGCGGTATCAGCACGCCCGGATGGCAGCGCAAGGATCAGGTGCCCATTTAGTTCTTCTACGCGGGCCCGGCTGAGGCGGGTGGCTTCTTCTTTTAGCTCTACACGGGTGGCCGTTCCGCGCAGCAAGATCACGTCTTTAGGTAGGGTATTGTGCTCGGAGCGGGCACGCTGCTCATGTTTTTCCATCTGCGCCAGAATCCAGACGCTGTTTTTGCTCATGAAGGCTTCCCCCTCGCGCACCGGGAAACCAGCCGGCAGCACTAAAGTGATTCCAGAATCTGAGACGGTAATGCGCAGCCGGCGGGCTCGGGTGGAGATGTTGAGCTGATAGGGGTAAGTTTTACCATGCAGCACGATGGAGCGTTGTTCTTTCATGTAAAAAATTATATCAGTCTCGTTCCCATGATTTGCTGATTTCTGATTGACTTTTCGGCTCAGTTCTTCTACACTATTTAGAATCCAAACCAAAACACCCAATACGAAATAGAAAGAAGGAAGAACGGCCATGGACGAAAAGGCTGGTGCACAAATATCACGCAAGGCATTCATACAAACGTTCATCATTCTGTTGCTGATCATCACATTTGCGGGCATTTTGACTCGCGTGGTCCCAGCCGGAAGTTATGACCGTGTTGAACAAAATGGGCAAATGGTGATCGACCCCACCACCTATCACCAGCTTGCCTCGAATTCTCTCCCCATCTGGCGTTGGTTCACTGCGCCTATTGAAGTGTTGTGGGGACCTGATTCTTTGATGATCATCACCATCATCATCTTTATCTTGTTGGTTAGCGGCGGTTTCGCCGTTCTGGATAAGAGCGGCATTTTGAAAGCAGTGCTGGGACGGATCGTCAAAAAGTTCGGCAGCCAGAAATATTTGCTGCTGCTGGCGATCACCCTGGTTTTCATGCTGCTGGGAGCTTTTTTCGGCATCTTCGAAGAGGTGGTTCCGCTGGTGCCGTTGATGATTGCCCTTTCTTACTCGATGGGCTGGGATGCCCTGGTTGGTCTGGGCATGAGCATTCTGGCGACCAACATGGGCTTTTCTGCGGCCATCAGCAATCCTTTTACTATTGGCGTGGCGCAAAAGCTGGCGGGTTTGCCCCTGTTCTCGGGTACCTGGTTCCGGGTGCCGGTGTTTATTGCCATCTATGCGCTCACTGCTTTCTTTTTGGTCTCGTATGCGCGGAAGATCGACCGTAACCCTGAGGCTTCTTACTGCTATGGAGATGATCAGCGTGAACGGGATCGATTTAAGTCGGTTTCTTTCGAAAGCAACGCAAACCTGACCCGGGCGGGCGTCTTTCTGGGCGTAATTGTGGTCCTCATTGTGCTGGTGCTGGTCCTTTCTTCTTCGGTGGCTTTTCTCTCAGATTATGCACTGCCGATCGTGGGCCTGCTCTTCTTCTTCGGCGGCGTCGGCGCCGGCTGGATCTCGGGTGCCAACGGCAAGTTGATCGGTCAGGGCCTGCTTGAAGGCGTTGGCGGTATGGCCCCTGGCATTCCGCTGCTGCTGATGGCAGCCAGCATCAAGCTGATCATTACCAACGGCGAGGTGATGGATACCATTCTGCATAGTTCCTCAGGCTTCCTGCAAAACACCAGCCCGCTGGCTTCGGTTTTGATCATTTATGCTCTGGCATTGATCATCGAGCTGCTCATCAGTTCGGGCAGTGCCAAGGCCTTGCTGATGATCCCCATTCTGCTGCCGCTGGCACAAATGGCAGGGGTCACCAATCAGTTGCTGGTCACGGCCTATTGTTTCGGCGATGGCTTCTCCAATCTGGCTTATCCGACCAATGCCGTGCTGCTGATCTCTATTGGGTTGGCGTCGGTGAGTTATGGTAAATGGCTCAAGTTCACCTGGAAGCTGTGGGCAATGGTCATCCCGGCCACCGTGCTTTTCCTCTATATCGGCATTTTGATCCATCTCGGTCCCTTCTAAGCCGAATTCATATGTTTGTTGAATCACCCGGAGAGAAAAACTCCGGGTTTATTGTCTTTACAGCGGTTTGACAACTTTTCTGCCTATCGCTAAAATGAAGAGAGTTGTCTAATCATAGATCAATGAGGTTTTGCATTGAAAAAGTGGGCTGGGAAATATGTCATTGGCCTGACCGGCAACATCGGCACTGGGAAAAGTGTCGTTCGGCGCATGCTGGAGCATCTAGGGGCATACGGAATTGATGCGGATGCGCTGAGCCACCGGGCCATTGCGAAGGGAGCCCCTGCCTATGAACCAATTCTGGAAACTTTCGGGCGCTACGTTCTTGGCCCGGATGATCAGATCGACCGGCGCAAACTAGGGAAGCTGGTTTTCAGTGACTCTGAAGCGCTCAAGCAATTGGAGTCTATTGTGCATCCGCTGGTCAATCAGGCGGTGGATTTGATCGTACGCCGCGCCCCGCAGAAGATCATCGTCATCGAGGCCATTAAACTGCTTGAGAGCAGCCTGGCGGAAGTGTGTGATTCCATTTGGGTGGTCTACGCTCCCGAAGAAATTCAACTCAGCCGTCTGGTGCAAAACCGCGGTATGAATGAAAAAGAAGCGTTGCAGCGTTTGGATAGCCAGCCTTCTCAAGATGCCAAACTAAAAGCTGCCAACGTGATCATCAAGAACGTGTCTACTTACGAAGATACCTGGCGCCAGGTGTCTCAAGCGTGGCAGCGTCATGTGAAACTGGCGGATACTTTGCCGTTGACCATTTCTCAACCAGTACGCTTGAATCTGGGCGAGGTAAGCGTCAAACGGGCGGGGCCGCGCCAAACTGCGGAGATCGTCGAGGTGGTCAATCGCTTGACTCAGCCCACTCCGCCGCTCACCGAAGCGGAGGTAATGGCCGCTTTTGGCGAGAAAGCTTTTTTGCTGCTGCAGGTAGATGAGAAAACGGTGGGCTATCTGGGTTGGCAGGTAGAAAATCTGGTGGCACGGACGACCCAGATCGCTTTGGATCCCACATTGCCGCCGGCACAGTATCTGCCGGTGCTGATCCGTGAAATGGAACGCGCTTCGACCGATTTGCAGTGCGAGATATCGCTCGTTTCTGCCAGTGCAGGGCTGGCCCGCCATGATGCCCTGTGGAAAAGCCTGGGCTATGAGGTTCGTCGCCCCCAGGAACTTTCTGTTCTGGCCTGGCAAGAGGCGGCTGAAGAGATCTCTTGCGCTGGTTGTGTGTTATTCTTTAAGCAACTCCGTCAGGATCGCGTTTTGCGTCCGATCTGATTTCAAGGTGTTCCTTGCAAAATCTTCTGGGTGAAATTGCCTATTTCTTTCAACGTTTGACTTGGTTGAGCATTCTTGACCTGGCTCTGGTCACGATTGTGTTCTACCTGGTTTTATTATTGCTGCGTGATACTCAGGCAATGGTCTTGCTGCGCGGGGTGATCTTCTTTGTGGTACTTTTCACCCTGCTGACGACGTTCATTGATCTGCCCGCGTTTTCGTGGCTGGTCAAGACAGTAGTACCGGCACTTCTGTTTGCCATTCCGGTCATTTTTGCGCCTGAGATCCGGCGCGGTCTTGAAAAGATTGGCCGGGCGGGCCCGGATAATCTTTTCATGCGCAAAACCTATGCCCAGGACGAACGCGTCAAGCAGACGATCCACACCGTGGTGACAGCGGCGGCCCGTCTTTCAGCCCGGCAGCATGGCGCTCTGATCGTGATGCAGCGCCGTGAAGGTCTGGGTGATTACATTCGCACCGGGGTGCGCCTGGATGCTGATGTCACCCCCGAATTGCTCCTGCAAATTTTTTATCCGAATACGCCGCTGCATGATGGGGCGGTGATCATTGTGGATAATCTGATCGTGGCGGCTTCTTGTGTGATGCCTTTGTCAGCCAGCGGTATTTTGACGCGTTCCCCGGAACGTCAAATGGGTTTGCGTCACCGGGCGGCCCTGGGTACTTCAGAGGCCACGGACGCGGTGACGGTGGTGGTCTCGGAACAAACGGGTTCGATTTCGATTGCCCATAATGGCCGCATGATCCGCCGCCTCGACAGCGAGCGTCTGGAAAATATCTTGCTGGCGTTCTATCAGCCTTCCGAAAATCAGGAAGAAGCCAGCAAGCCCTGGGAAATGTTCATGGGCCTGTTCTCTCGCCGCAAGGAGGATCAATGATCCTGCAGCGCCTGCGTGGCTTTGTTCGCCAGTTGCCCACCTTGCTTTTTGCTTTTATTCTGGCGGTGATCATCTGGGCGATTGCAGTGAATTCTTCTGATCCTTCAGTGCAGAAGACATATCCAAGCACGGTTGCAGTGGAAGTAATGGGGCAATCGCCCGATCTGGTGCTGACCAGCACTTTGCCTAATTCGGTCTCGATTATGATGCGTGCCCCGACCTCGATCTGGACCGCAATGATCGATGAAAAAGTGCCAGTACGGGCCACGATTGATCTTTCAGGCCTGGATGCCGGGCCGCATACTGTACCCATCCAGATCGAAGTGGGGATCAGGCCCGTCGAGATCATTTCATATAATCCACGCTCGGTGGATGTTACTCTCGAGCCATTAACCAGCAATGAATTCGACATCAACGTGGTCAATAACACCAACCCTGCCATTGGTTACCAGGCAGGCACACCGCATCTGGATGTGAGTGCAGCTACGGTGAGCGGAGCGCAGTCTCTGGTGAGTGAGGTTGCCGAGGTACGCGCGACACTTGATCTGGAACAGGCAACCAGTGACATCAATCAGCAAATTACCCTGCAGGCTTATGATTCGGCCGGCAAGCAGGTCAAAGGCGTGACGATCACTCCTGAGAAAGTGACCGTGACGGAATCCATCGCCCAATTAGGTGGTTTCCGCAACGTGGTCGTCAAATTATCCACCACGGGCCAGCCGGCCACCGGCTATCGGCTAACTGGCATTACCGTCAACCCCCCCACTGTGACAGTCTATTCAACAGATCCTAAACTGGTGGAAGCGCTTCCTGGCTACGTCACAACGGAGTCGATCAATTTGACCGGGCTAAAGGATGATCTCAACCAGCAGATCGGTTTGCGCCTGCCCGACGGCATTACTGTAGTAGGGGACCCGAGTGTCAACGTCCAGGTCAGCATTGCCGCGGTAGAGAACAGCCTTTCCCTTTCAGGAATTCCCCTTCAAGCAACCGGGCTGCCCAGTAATCTCGTCGCTACCATTTCGCCATCCAGCGCAGATGTGATCATTGCCGGGCCTTTGGTGACCTTGAATTCGGTGAGTATCTCTGATCTGCAGATTCTCATTGATTTGAGTGGGCTGGGGATTGGCCGGCATACCATCCAACCCACAACCACTCTCAATAATCCTGATCTTCGCATTGAGAGCATCGTCCCTACCACGTTTGAGGTGACCATTTCACAAAAAGGGGCAGCTACACCGACTGCCACCAAGCCGTGATTTCACTGGTTTCGAGTTTCACAGCCCCGAACCTGGTTTCGGGGTTGCTTTTTTAAGCAGGGATTTTTCTTCCCTGTCTGAATCACTTAAAGCTTTTCGAGGCATTTCACATATAATAAAGGGGATTGTTTCTTTTCTACCTATTTCATCCTGCACAGGAGTTTTGGTATGCCAGAAGCAACTTATCATTTCCCCAAAGGGTTTTTGTGGGGCAGCGCCACGGCTGCTCATCAAATGGAAGGCCAGAGCACCAATACCTGGTCTGACTGGGAAGCTCAGCCTGGGCGCATTGTCAACGGACAAAAAGCCGGTCTGGCCTGCGATTGGTGGGGAGGACGCTGGGAAGAGGATTTCCAGCGCGCTTATGAGACCGGGCAGAATGCCCACCGGATGTCCATCGACTGGAGCCGTATTCAGCCTGAGCCGGATCGCTGGGATGATGATGCTCTGCAGGTTTACGTTAAAATGGTACGCTGGTTGGTTGACCACAAGATGACCCCGCTGGTCACCCTGCACCATTTTACCGATCCCTTGTGGCTGGCTGCCCGCGGCGGCTGGGAGAGCGAGGAAACACCGGTTTTATTCGAGGCCTATGCCCGCCACGTCTTGCCTGCCTTGCAGGAATACGTCAATCTGTGGGTCACCATCAATGAACCCAATGTGTATATCGTGAGTGGCTGGTTGGGTAATGGTCCTTTCCCGCCCGGCAAGAATGATATGGGTTTGGCGGCGAAGGTCACCGAAAACATGATCCGCGGACATGCCCGCGTGTATAAAGCGATTCATGAATTGCAGCCCTCCGCACAGGTAGGCGTTACTATCAACTATCGCAGCATTGTCCCGGCGCGCCCCTGGTTCCTGCTTGACCGTCTGCCTGCCAGCGTGCAAAACCAGATTTTCAATAAATCCTTTACGGATGCTCTGCAGAACGGCAAGTTGAACCTGGTGCTGAAACACGTTGCCATCCCTGAGGCGGCTCATACGCAGGACTTTATCGGGCTGAATTATTATTCGCGCGACCTGGTCAAATTTGATCTGACGAAACCCGGAGAAATGTTTGGCCACCGTTTCTATCCTCCGGATGCTTTGCTCAGCCCCACTGGTTTTATTGCGGATATTCCAGAAGGAATGTGGGATGGTTTGAAATGGGCACACAGTTATGCATTGCCCATCCTCATCACTGAGAACGGGGTGGAGGATGACAAAGATGTCCTGCGCCCGCGTTATACCCTGGAACACCTGCATCAGATCTGGCGTGCTGCCAATTTCAACTGGCGTGTCAAGGGATACTTCCACTGGAGTCTGGTGGATAATTTTGAGTGGGAACGCGGCTGGACGCAGCGTTTTGGCCTGTGGGGCCTCGATGTAGAAACCCAGAAACGTATCCGTCGCCCCAGCGTGGACCTCTATGAGGCAATTTGCAACGAGAATGGCATTTCCAGCGCAGTCGTCGAGCGCTTTGCCCCCGAAATCTTCGATAAGATCTTTCCACCGAAATAATTGAGCGATGAATTAACTTTTTCAGAAAGCCGTGTCAGATTAGTTTACACAAGACGCGGCTTTCTGGCATAAAATATCCATAATTTTATTGAGATTGTTAATTCTTTTTACAGAGCGTTTAAGGTATAATCAAAATTGTTCCCACCTTTGTACAACATGACAGTAGGATCATGATCCGTATAGGTGAATCATTCGGTTTGAACGATAAACCGTAGACTGAATAGAGTGAGTGAAAATGACAAAAATTATTCGCGATTATCCCAATTCTTTTAACCTCCCGCGCCGGGTGGAAGGCCTGAGCACGATTGCTCAGAATATCTGGTGGATCTGGAATCCCCAGGCACAGCGCTTGTTCCAGTATATCGATCCTTTGCTGTGGAATTCAGTCAACCATAACCCCATTTCCTTTCTGCGCAAGGTGGATCGCACCCGCTTGAACGCGGCCATGAACGAATCTTCTTACCTGGAACAATACGATCAGGTACTGCATGACTTCGAAACTTACATGAAGGCAGAGAATACCTGGTATCGCAAGACTTATCCCAAACTGACCGATCAACAGATCGCCTATTTCTCTTTTGAGTTCGGCTTGCACGAATCCATGCCGTTCTATGCCGGCGGTCTGGGCATTCTTTCGGGTGACCATTTGAAAGAAGCCTCCGATCTGGGCATGCCCCTGACCGCAGTGGGGTTCATTTATTCACAAGGTTATTTCGTTCAGCATATTACTGAAGATGGCTGGCAGGAAACCCGCGTCCGCATTATGGATTTCAAGGAAGTGCCGGTCATTTCTTTGCTGGATGAGAACCGCAAACCCTTGAAAATTTCGGTGGACCTGCCCGGACGCACGGTTTATGCGCGCATCTGGGAAATGCAGGTGGGCCGGGTGCATCTCTTCCTGCTCGACACGGATGTGGAGGAAAATTCCCCGACCGACCGTCAATTGACGGCTCGCCTTTACAGCAGCGACCTCGAAGTGCGCATCTCGCAGGAAATTCTGCTGGGCATGGGCGGCGCGCGTGCCTTGAAATTGCTGGGCTATGATCCCTCTGTCTGGCATATGAATGAAGGACACTCGGCTTTCCTGGCGCTCGAACGGATTCGCGAGTTAATGAAGACAGGCCTTTCCTTTGCGGATGCTTCCGCCAAAGTTCGGTTGGGCAACGTTTTCACTACCCACACGCCTGTCCCGGCCGGGAACGATATGTTTCCATTGTGGTTGATCGATAAATATTTCGCGCAGGTTTGGGCTGAACTGGGTATCAGTCGTGATGATTTCATCGCGCTGGGCAAACAGACTCAACCCTGGGGCGACACTTTTGTGATGCCGGTGCTGGCTTTGCGCCTGTCAGAGCGGGCCAACGCTGTTTCTGAGTTACATTCTCACGTCTCTCAGAAGATGTGGAACTTTTTGTGGCCTGACCGCAGTGAAGAGAACGTCCCCATTGGGTACGTGACCAATGGCGTGCACACCCGCACCTGGCTGGCGCGCCGCATGGGCCTGCTCTTTGATCAGTACCTGGGCCAGGACTGGCAGGATCACCTGGATGACCCGGCCTTCTGGGAAGGGGTCAAGAACATCCCCGATGCCGAGCTTTGGACCGTCCGCCGTCACCTCAAGAACAAGCTGGTCAATTTCGCCAACGAACGCACTCGCCAGACCTGGCAGAACGGTACCATTACCCCCAGTCAGGCGATTGCCGGCGGCGTTTTCCTGGAACCCTATTCCCTGACCATTGGTTTTGCCCGCCGTTTCGCTACCTACAAACGCGCCAATCTGATGTTCCGTGATTTCGATCGCTTGATGCGCATCGTCACCAACCCCTATCGGCCAGTGCAGATCATCTTTGCGGGCAAGGCTCACCCTGCCGATGAACCGGGCAAACTGCTGATCCAGCAGGTGTACCGCGCGGTGAAAGACAGTCGCAGCGGCGGACGCCTGATCTTCCTGGAAGATTACGACATGAACATTGCCCGCTACATGGTGCAGGGCGTGGATATCTGGATGAATACCCCCCGCCGCCCCAATGAGGCCTCGGGTACCTCAGGCATGAAAGCGGCCCTCAATGGTGCCCTCAACTTTTCCATCCTCGACGGATGGTGGCGAGAAGGGTACAATGGCAAAAACGGTTGGTCAATCGGCATCGAAAAAGACTACACGGATACCGAGGTGCAGGATAATGATGACTCCCAGAGCATCTATTCCACCCTTGAAAAAGAGATCATCCCGCTGTTCTATGAACGAGACAGCCAGAAGATCCCGGTTCAGTGGTTGGCGATGGTGAAAGAGTCCCTGCGCACCCTGACTCCGCAGTTCAGTCTGCAGCGTATGCTGAAGGAATACATGACCGACTACTATTTGCCTGCTATGCAGGGTAAAAAATCGGAGAAATAATCCATGTTTTCTGCTGCTTATTGGAGTGATCCACACGCCTATCTGTTCGCGCTGCTGATCTTTGGGCTGCGTATCTGCGATATGTCGATGGATACCTTGCGCGTTTTGTTCGTAGTGCGCGGCAAGAAACCAATTGTTTGGGTGTTGGGATTTCTGCAATCAGTGATCTTTGTGGTTGCGATCAGCTCGGTACTTTCGGGGGAGCGTAACTACCTCAACGTGTTGGGCTACGCGGCCGGCTTTGCCACCGGTAACGTAGTTGGTATGTGGATTGAGAGCAAACTGGCCATCGGGCACGTGCTCGTGACCATTATCAGCTCCACCCGCGGTGCTTTCATCGCCGAACGTCTGCGGGCCTCGGGTTATGCGGTTACCGAAATTGCTGGCCGCGGCATGAATGGCACGGTCTTTGAACTGCATGCCAGCGTGCTGCGCAAAGATGTGGATCTGGTCGAGACGATCGTGCTCGAGGCAGACCCGCTGGCTTTCGTTACTGCCGAGGATGTGCGTCCGGTACGGCGCGGCTTCTGGCGTTCATAGAAGCTGCTTAGATGGATTAAGTAATCCTGCTAACTAATAATGTAACGAAACGAGGAACAATCTGTTCCTCGTTTTTCTTTTGACCATTTTGCTGTTCTGCGAGTAGATGGCTTTTTGATTTCGCTCTATTGCACTGCTATCTATCCTACTCACCACCCAAGACCACAAAAGGTAGATATTCAAAATTACGATCAAAACCCTCGTCGCGGATAAAAAAGTTCCATACAGCAGCGTTGTATTCATCACTTTCACGATTCGCAAAATATGCCGAATAAAAAGGGTCTCCGGCAGTAAGCACAGTACTATACACACCGGCATTTGAGTATCTCACTTCAAGCCACCCACTTGTAATCGTCATAGGAAAATCTTTTATCAATTCAGACATACGCCAATCCTGTGCCGGATTATTGTTGTTATGGTTAGAATCATTCATGGTTGGACTAAGTGCCAATCCGAGAGCAAAACTTCCCTGACTGTCTTTAGCCGGGAAAAATAAAATGGGTACATTATATCCATTCCATTCAAAATAAACTGCCGCTACTGGGTTAAAAACTGTTCCTTTGCTAAAAAGAATACAGCCCCTGTCAGGATCAACACCGGCCATACCAGTCATATGTATACCACTCTCTATAAAATCACCCGAATAATTCGGTAAAATTTGCTCATTAATTACTTTCAGGGCATTGGTAACATCCGTTTTATATTCCGATGGATCATCAATTGGGCTGCGAACTTCAACGCTGGCGGTAATTTCTCCAATTTCTTTGGGCACAAATGACAACCGGGAAACCGTAAATTTTGATTCTTGAGTCGGGGTCGGAATTTCAGTAGCCCTGATCGTGGCTGTTGGAATTAATGTTTGCGTCAAAGTTGGCTCTGTTCCCGCTGCTGAAATATTTCGTCCCGCATTGGCAGCAGAACAGCCAGAGAAAAACAGAAATCCGGCCAGTATACTTATACACACTTCCATTTTGTTTTTCATCGGATTCTCCTTAGCACTTCTCCACTTTGACTTTAATTGTTAAAAAATCATATTAGAGATTTTCAATGGGCAGGGTTGTTTACAGACTCAGTTCAGCAGGTTTCTTTTTAAAGATCGAGAATACCAGCGGAAGGGTGATCAAATGCACCGTACCGAAGACCACGAACATCCACAAAAAACCGACTGAATCTACCAGCACGCCGGCCAGGGAAGAACCCAGCGCGATGCCGATGTTGCCTACCGCCATTGTCACCGAAAACATAAAGGCAGCGATGCGCGGATCGGCAAAGTCCATTCCCATGGCAAAGTAAACAGTTTCGTAATCGCCAAAGACAAAGCCCATAAAGAAGACCACTCCCCACATCAAGAGCGGGGAAGCAGTGACGGCCATCAAGAAGGTGGCCGCTGCGGTCACCAGCACGGCAGTGAGCAGGCTGCCGCGCCGCCCCAGTTTCTTCATCAGGCTGCCGCCCAGAATACCGCCGCAGACGGTGCCAATGCCAAAAACCGCGGTGTACAGGCCGACGGTGCTCAGGCTGATGTGAAAGCCCTCATTGAGATAGGCACTGATCATCCCTTCGGTGCTGTACAATGCCAGCGGGTATACCATTCCCAGCAGGGCAAACAGCAAGAAAGCCGGGTCCTTGAAGGAACGAAGGGCCTCGCGCGAGTATTTTTGTTCGGGGGTACGTTCGACCTGGTCTTTGACCAGCAGTGCCAGGATCAGTGCGGGCAGGGCCAGCAGGGCGATCATGTAGAAGATGTAGGCCCAGTGACCGTTCTGTGAAAATAGCCCCATCAGGGCTGCGGTGACCACCGCGCTCAGTGCCCGGCCGCCGACCATCAAGCCCTGCACCAGTCCGCGGTCTTTTTCGGGTGTGGAGTCAATCGAAAGGCCGTCTGTGGTGGTATCGTAGGTTGACATTCCCAGTGAGGCCAGAATCATCATGGCCAGATAGCCGCCGAATTGCTGGCCAGGGTTGAACAGCGGTACCAGCAGGAAGGCCAGCGTTTGTAAGGCCAGACCAATCAGAATGTAGGGCTTGCGGTGTCCGCGGTGGAAAAGGTTGACCCGATCACTCAGGTAACCGATCAGGATCTTCAAGATAAAGGGCACCATCGCAACAGCGCTGGCAATTCCGATCAGCGAGAAAGACAGATTGAAACTGCGCAGGTACAGGATGTTGAAGCTGGAGGAGTAGGTCAGTACCGCTCCTTCCACAAAATAGACGGCCGTAAAGAGGGCCAGCTTTTTGGTGCGTTCGCTTGGGTTGGACATGATTTTCTCCGATGTAAAAAAATAACGCACAGAACCTGGTGCAGAGGTTCTGTGAATTTGCTTGCGTTTAGGGGCTGCGGGTGCTGCTTGCGGTTGTTTAATACTATGCGGTTTATTTGCGAATGTCAACTAATATTATTAAGCAAAAAGGCAAGCACATGAGATTGTGCTTGCCCAGAAGAGCAGAAGAAACTATTCGTTCGGGATTGGCCGCTGCGGTTTGGACTTGCTTTTTTCTTTGCTTTGAATCTTGCGCGGCGTCGAAGTGGTCTTGCCCGCATTCGGGCTCAATAACAGTGACAGGCGGGCCAGAGCATTTTCATCGTACTCACAGCGCCCGCAAATGTCACATACCCAGGCCGGGAAATCCGGGACGGTGATCAGTTCATCCCCGAGCCAGGTGTAGTAGGCAACATATTCACGGTGCATGTGGCCGGCCTGACAGTCAGTGCAGGGGATCACAGGATCGAGTTGTGTGAGTGTCTTGTCGTCCATCTTTCATCAACCTTCTCTCCTGTCTAGAGGAGAGTTTGATTAACATTACCATAAAACAGCCAATTAATCGAATCTTTGCAATCTATTTGTAAGGATTCGCCATCGATTGAATTGCTCCGATGGGCCAGTAAACAAAGAGCGCTTTGCCGACCACGTCATACAGCGGCACGAATCCCCACACGTGCGAATCAGAAGATTCGTTGCGATTATCTCCCAAAACGAACAGGGAATCACTGGGTACGACCCAGTCGCCATCGTAAGCGGTGGTCTCGCGGATGTAGTTTTCCTGCAGAACCACGCCGTTCACGGCCACCTGCCCGTTATGGATCGAAACGGTGTCGCCAGGAGTACCGATGATGCGCTTGATGAAATCTTCGCTCGTATTCAGCGGGTCGTGGAAGATAACCACGTCGCCGGTATGATAGGTACCCAGTTTGTAGGCCAGTTTGTTCACCACCAGCAAGTCCCCGGGCATCAGAGTAGTTTCCATCGAGATGTTATCCACCCGTACACGCGCAAACACCGCATCGATAGCGACGTAGAGGATCACGGCCAGCAATAAGGTTTGCACGATCTCCCAGACGTCATGCCAGAAAGTATTGGGCTTTTCGACCGGGGTGAGTTCGGGGTTGGAGATCTCGGATGGGGGCTGCATGTTTCCTCCTACCATTAAAGGTTGGCTGCTCGCTTACTCGTGCCGTGGTTTCAGTACCAGACGGATGGGCGTTCCGGTAAAAGGAAATTCTTTGCGAATTTGATTTTCGAGAAAACGCAGGTAAGAAAAGTGCGCCAGCTTGGGGTTGTTGCAATAGATCATGAAAGTCGGCGGATCAGAGCGCACCTGGGTTCCGTAGAACATCTTGAGCGGATTGCCCGTGCGTGAGGTGGGGGCATGCAGGTCCTGGGCTTCCTGGATGACGCGGTTCAGCGCGCCGGTGGTGACCCGGGCAATGCGTTCTTCCTGCACGCGCAGGGCCAGAGGCATGACCTGATCGACGCGCTGCCCGGTTTTTGCCGAGATGAACAGGATGGGCACGTAATCGATGAAATTCAGGTCGTTGCGGATCTTTTCAGTAAAGGTCTGCATGGTGTAGGTGTCTTTTTGTACCAGGTCCCACTTGTTGACCAGTACGACCGCGCTTTTCCAGGCATCTTTAATGTAGCCGGCAATGTGGGCATCCTGCGCGGAAATGCCGTCCACGGCATCGATCATCAGCAAAGCCACGTCGCAGCGTTCGATCGCGCTCATGGAGCGTACCACACTGTATTTTTCTACGCCCGGGTCGATATGCCCGCGGCGGCGAATGCCGGCGGTGTCGATGAGGGTGACGGGAATGCCGTCGAATTCGAATTGGGTATCGATGGCGTCTCGGGTGGTTCCAGCAATTGAGCTAACGATGGCACGCTCTTCCCCTACCAGCCGGTTAAGCAGGCTCGATTTTCCGGCGTTGGGTTTGCCCACGATGGCAATTTTGACCGATTCATCTTCTGCTTCAGCACTTTTTTCGGGAAATTCCGCGATCAAAGCATCCAGCAGGTCACCGGTTCCGGTACCATGCACGGATGAGATGGGATGAGGGTCGCCCAGACCCAACTCGTAGAATTCGTGTACCAGTTCGCGCTGTTTGGAACTGTCCGCTTTATTGGCGACCAGAAAAATCTGCGGGAAAGGTTTGCCTTCGACCATGCGCTGATTTTTGCGCAGAATTTCAGCTACTTCTTTATCGGCCGGGGTGATTCCACTGATGGCATCTACCAGAAAGAGGACAAAATCCGCTTCCTCTACGGCGATCACGGCCTGGTTGCGAATTTCTTTGATGAAATCAGCCGAACCGATCGAGAGCGGAGCTTTGCTGCTGGTTGCGGTGGGGTCGATCCCACCGGTATCCACCACGTCGAACTCTACCCCGCACCATTCCGCGGTGCCGAATAAGCGGTCGCGCGTTGTTCCGGGGGTGTCATCCACAATTGCCAGGCGTTCTCCGCACAGGCGATTGAAGAGCGTACTTTTGCCTACATTTGGTCGGCCAACCAGAGCCACAACAGGTTTGGTCATTTTGTCCACTTTCCCTTCTGTAAACCTCAATTTTACCTTAAATCGAGGCGAAATCGGGCGATCAGCATGAGATGCGGATGAGAAAACCATCGCGGGGGTATCCCCCGCGATGGTGAGTTTCTCTTATTTCAACAGGGCTTGTGCGTGTTCCAGCTGCGTTTCTACTGCTGTGGGTGAAGTTCCGCCCAGGGCAGATCGCATTGCGACGGAATGAGCCGGGTCGAAGTAGGTCAGCATGTCGGCTTCGAAGGGGCCAATGCGCTGCCACTCTGCCAGCGGCAGCTGGCTGAGCGGGCAGTGTTTTTCCGCGGCCAGGCGGATCACCTGTCCCAGCAGGGCGTGGGCCTGCCGGAAGGGGATTCCCTTCGCGGAAAGATAATCGGTGAGATCGGTGGTCATCATACTGTCATCGATGGCCGCGGCCATGCGCGCCGGGTTGACCTGCAGGGTATCCACGGCTCCTGCCAGCACCGGCAGTATGCTCATCAGTGTATCCACCGCGGCAAAAACCGGTGCTTTGTCTTCCTGCAGGTCTTTGTCATAAGTGGAAGGCAGTGCCTTGAGCGTTGCCAGCAGCCCGGTCAGTGACCCGATCAAGGTGCCCGTTTTACCGCGGGTCAGTTCGAACACGTCGGGGTTTTTCTTTTGCGGCATCAGGCTTGAGCCGGTGGTATAGGCGTCGCTCAGTTCGAAAAAGCCGAATTCGGTGGTGCTGAAGAAGACGACGGCTTCGGCCAGTTTGCTCAGATGGATGCTGCACAGGGTCAGGCTGAAGAGCGCTTCCGCTGCGAAGTCGCGGTCAGAGACGCTGTCGAGGCTGTTTTCACTGGCTGCGGCAAAGCCCAGCTGCTGTGCCAGTGCCTCGCGTTCCAGGGCAAGGGTGGTACCGGCCAGCGCGCCGCTGCCCAGTGGGCAGATGGCCAGACGCTTATGCTGATCGGCCAGACGTTCGCGGTCGCGCTGCAGCGGCCAGAAGAAGGAAAGCAGCCAGTGGGCCAGAGTGATGGGTTGGGCGCGTTGCAGGTGGGTGTAACCGGGCAGCAGGGTAGTGCGGTTGGCTTTTGCTTGATTGACCAGCGCCTGCTGCAGATCACGGATGGCTGCATCTACCTGGGGCAAAGACTGCATCAGCCAGCAGCGGAAATCCGTGGCTACCTGGTCATTGCGGCTGCGCCCGGTGTGCAGCTTGCCAGCGGTTGGGCCGATCAGTTCTCCCAACCGCCGTTCTACTGCGGTGTGGATGTCCTCATCCGCTGCGGCGAAGGTGAATTTCCCTTCCGCGAATTCCTGCTGGATCGCTGTCAATCCAGCCGTGATCTGGGCCAGTTCCTTCTGGGTCAGTACTCCAGCTTGTTGGATGGCCTGAGCCCAGGCCAGACTGCCGGCCACGTCTTGAGAGGCCATTCGTTGATCGATTGGCAGCGAGGCGTTCAACTGCCAGGCCAGGGCATCAGGTTGCTGTGAAAAGCGTCCTCCCCATAAGGTCATGGAACTCTTCCTTTCTTAATCTCTCTTGAAGCGTGAGTAGTCAGGCTTGGGCATGTTCATTCCTGAAACAGGCAGCCCGTTCAGTGCCCGCACCTTCAAGGTCAGCCCAAACAGGTGAATGAAGCCCTCGGCGTCGCTTTGATCGTAAACGTCTTCCTGCCCGAAGGTGGCAAAGTCCTCACGATACAGGCTGAAGGGACTCTTGCGTCCGGCCACAATGATGTTGCCCTTGTACAGTTTGAGCTTGACGATGCCGGTAACCGGTCCCTGCGTGGAATCGACGAAGGCTTCCAGTGCTTCACGCAGTGGGGTGAACCACAATCCATTGTAGATCAGTTCCGCGTACTTGAGCGCGACCAGGTCTTTGAATTGCATGGTCTGGTGATCGATGACCAGCATTTCCAGTTCCTGATGAGCGGCCATCAGGATCGTTCCACCCGGGGTCTCATATACGCCGTGTGATTTCATGCCCACCAGCCGGTTTTCGACCAGATCGACGCGGCCAATCCCGTGTGCGCCGCCGACCTTGTTCAGGGCCGCGATCATTTTGGCTGGCGAAAGTTTCTCACCGTTCAGACTGACCGGGTTGCCCGACTCGAACTCGATCTCAAGGTAGACTGGCTGTTCCGGCGCGGCTTCGGGGCTGCTGCTGATCTGGTACATGGCCTCGTCCGGCTCATTCCACGGATCTTCGAGCAGTCCGCCTTCATGCGAAAGGTGCCACAGGTTGGCGTCGCGGCTGTAGATGGATTTCTTGGTGGCGGTCACGGGGACGTGATGGGCGGCAGCGTAGGCGATGGCATCTTCGCGCGAACGGATTTCCCATTCACGCCAGGGGGCAATGATCTTCAGCCGCGGATCGAGGGCCATGACGGTCAGTTCGAAGCGCACCTGGTCGTTGCCTTTGCCGGTCGCCCCGTGGGCGATGGCATCTGCTCCTTCGGCATGAGCGATATCCACCAGCCGTTTGGCGATCAACGGACGGGCAGCCGAAGTGCCCAGCAGGTATTTCCGCTCGTAGATTGCCCCGGCTTTCATCATGGGCACCAGATAGTCACTGGCCAGTTCTTCAGTGAGGTCTTCGATGATCAATTTGCTGGCCCCAGATTTGAGGGCTTTCTCTTCGAGACCGCTCAGATCCTCGCCCTGGCCCACGTCGGCGCAGTAGCAGATGACCTCACAGCCATAATTTTCTTTCAGCCACGGCACGATCACCGAGGTATCCAAACCGCCCGAATAGGCCAAAACCACTTTCTTGATTCCTTGCTTTTTACTTGCTGACATTGCGTTCCTCCTTAGGGAATAAAAAAACCGCCATCCAGAAGGATGGCGGTAAAGATTACCAATCGCTTTTTTGCTTTTTTATACGCTTATGCAATGCAAACCAAAAAAGCCCATCTTCCTGGGAGTGAAGAAGGGTTTTCTCGTCGAGCGCGTAAAAGAGCAGCAGCAAACTTCATAATGGGCACGATTATAGGAGCGCTTTTCACAGCCGTCAAGGGGAAAATGCAGTAACACAGGTTTTTTGCTGCGTTTTGGTCTTTCTGAAGACAAAAAACGAGCTCGGGGATTGCCTGGGCTCGTCAATTTTATCTGAGACAGAGTGGGGTGGTTACATGCCCGCTTGATAGGCAATGCTCAAGGTGCCGGAGCCAACGTGGCTGCCAACAACCGGGCTGACCCAACTGAGAATGCTTTCCACCGCGTTGAATTCTTTCGTGCAGCGCTCAAGCAATTGCCGGGCCTGTTCTTCCGCGTTGGCGTGAAAAACGGAAATGCGCACCGGGGTTTTGCCTTCCACATCCCTGGCAACCAGTTGGACCATTGCTTCGATGGCTTTGGCCGATGTGATGGCGCTTTTTACGGCATCGATCTTGCCGTCACGAATGGCCAGAATGGGTTTGATCCGCAGCGCGGTCCCCAGCAGGCGCTGGGCTCCGCCGATGCGCCCGCCCATGTGCAGATATTTGAGCGTGTTGACGGTGAAATATACGCCAATGGTGTCATAGGCTTTGAGGGCCAACTGTTTAACTTCTTGCAAACTGGCGCCGGCCTGTGCGGCCCGGGCAGCAGTCAGCACCTGAAAACTGAGTGCCATCGATACCAGTTTGGTGTCAATCACTTCGATGGGGCTGCCTTTGAAAGCTTCCTTTGCCTGGAAGGCGGAATACACAGTGCCCGAAATTCCAGAAGAAATGGGCATGGTCAGAACTTCATAGCCCTCATCCAGCAGTTCTTTAAATTTCTCTTGAAACGTGTTGACAGTTACCTGGCTGGTAGTGGGTAAGGTGGCACTTTTGTCCAGGCGAGTGTAAAACTCTTCTGGGCTCATATCGATGCCATCGCGGTAAGATTTTCCGTCCCAATACAACGTTAAGGGCAGTACTTTAATGGGTAATTCATCAACATAATTCTGTGGTAGATAGGCAGTGGTATCGGTAAGAATGACGACTTTACTCATAAAAACTCCTGAAAATTTGAGTGATTACAGTATATCGAAAAAACTCTTTCAACCAGTATTACTCTGGTCATATCTTTTGCAGAGGTTTTATGCTTCCCGGGCCTGTGTTATGATGAAGCCATGTCTGAGAAGCCGCTGCTGCGCAGCATAATTCTGCGAATTGTACTGCTGATGTGCCTGCTTTTGCCCCTTTTGACCGCTTGTGGGGAGAAAGATCTCTTGATCGGCACCTGGAAGGAGCCTGTCTCTGGATTCATCCTCACCTTCGACAAAAATGATAACGTAGTTATCAGCCTTTATGAAACCCAGTACAAATTTACTTATTCGAAGGCCGATCCCAGCCTGATCATTATCAAGGTCAGTACGGATGGCACGATCCCGGATATGACCATGCAATACACGGTCACAGAAGATGAACTGACCCTCACGGTGGATGGCGTGCCGACCATTTTCGAACGGGTAAAATGATCTCGTTCTTGCTGCATAAAATAACCCCGCCAGACGAAAATCGTTATTCTATTTTCATTTGAAATATCCGATCTCTCACATTCGCTTAATCTCTTTGTGGCAAAATTGTTACATTGAATCCTTTGAGGATTGCTTTCCCGATGGAGGATTGTTTGAGCGACCCTGATCGGCCTGCAACGTTTCAGCCCTTAAAAACCAAGAAAAAACCGTTCAATAAATTTCTCATTGGCGGATTACTTATTGTCGCCGCGGTGATCATTTTGGCGGTCACCAGCCTGCGTGGAAACACCCAGTATTACCTGACCATTAACGAATTACTCAGCCCGACAAACCACCAGACCCAGAATGTGCGCATTTCCGGGGTCGTGTTGGGAGATTCCATCCATTATGATGCGAATTCCAACACGTTGACTTTCACGGTCGCTAACATTCCCGGGGACAATGCTACCATTGAGAAAATGGGCGGTTTAGCGGCAGCTTTGCATACGGCTGCGGTGGATCCCGGTCAGCAGCGGGTGACGGTGGTGTACAACGGTTCCCGCCCTGATCTGTTGACCAATGAGGCGCAGGCGATTATGACCGGTTCTCTGGATTCAGCGGGCGTGTTCCACGCCAGTGAGCTATTGCTCAAATGTCCCTCACGTTATGAAGATTCTCTGCCGGCACAGACAGGGAATTGAGCCTGTTTTTTCAATCGAGATAGTTTAGATATGATCGCAAACGTTGGTTTCGGACTTCTCTTCATTGCCTTTCTTACCTGCCTGTACGTAATCATTACAGCGATCTACGGAATGCGCACTCGTGCGCAGGCGTTCATCGATTCTGCCCGTCTGGCAGCGATTGTTAACTTTGGTTTGATCACACTGGCGGTGCTGGGCCTTTGGTCTCTTATGCTGCGTGAGCAATACCAGTACACGTACGTTTTTCGAGTCATCAACCATGAAATGCCGTTGATCTTGAAGATTACGGCACTGTGGGGGGGGCAGGCTGGCTCGCTGCTTTTCTGGGTCTGGCTGCTCTCTGGGGTGACGGCGCTTTCTTTCCTCTGGAGCAGGCACACACAATTAGCTGAATTGACCCCGTGGGTGATTATTCTGACCATGGGCGTGCAGATTTTCTTCCTGTTCATGGTGCTTTTCTTCGAAAACCCATTTGAGCGGATCTGGATCACTACTTCAGGAACGGTGGTGACTTCCTTTATTCAACCGGCCGGTACGTACCCGGTTTTTCCGACCAAAGGGATGGGCTTGAATCCGCTGCTGCGCCATTTTGGAATGGTGCTGCATCCGCCGCTGTTGTATCTGGGTTTCGTCACCTTTCTGGTCCCCTTTGCCTATGCTGCCGCCAGCCTGATCACTGGCCGTCTGGAGGGAGCCTGGCTGCACCTGACGCGCCGCTGGGCACTGCTGGGTTGGCTTTTCTTGTCGGCCGGACTGGTGCTGGGCAGCCGCTGGTCTTATGACGTGTTGGGTTGGGGCGGATACTGGGGCTGGGACCCGGTAGAAATCGCGGCGCTAATGCCCTGGCTGACCAGCACGGCATTTTTGCATTCTGTGGTGGTTCAGGAGCGGCGCGATCTTTTCAAACGCTGGAATTATGTGCTCATTCTGGCTACTTTTTGTCTGGTGATTCTGGGCACATTCCTTACCCGCACCGGGGTGCTTTCCTCGGTGCATGCCTTCGCTGAATCTTCGGTGGGGCCGATCTTTTTTGTCCTGATCGGGCTGTTATTCTGCCTTTCGCTGGGGTTACTCTTGTGGCGCTGGAATGCTTTGCAGGGCAGCGGGGAGATTCGTTCTTTCTTCTCGCGGGAGTCCTTTTTCCTCTTCAACAACATTATCTTTTTGTGCATTACCCTGATCTGTCTGACCGGGGTGATCTTCCCGATCCTTTCTCAGACTTTGACTGGCCAAAAAGTAACGGTGGGGCCGGAATGGTACAAGGCTACGACCGGGCCGCTCTTTGCCTTATTGCTCTTGCTGATGGGCGTTGTTCCCCTGACGATCTGGGGAGCCAGCACAGCTAAACGGCTGTGGCCGCGGTTGTGGAAGCTGGCTGCCGTCTCTCTGGTGGCGCCGCTGGCTTTCTTCGTGCTGGGAGTGCGTTCCTGGGGGGCGCTGATCGCTGCAGAGCTGCTGACTCTGGCCGTTGTGATCCTCGTGGTCGATTTTTTCACTGTCAGCCGGGCCCGCAGCCGCAATAACGGGGAACGCTGGCTTGCAGCAGCCTGGCATTTGATTCGGCAGAATCACTCCCGCTACGGGGGCTATCTGGTTCATCTGGGCGTGGTTTGCATGGCAGTGGGTATCGTGGGGATGGAATTCTTCCAGACACAGACGCAGGTCAGTCTGAACGAAGGGCAAGACCTGACTTTTGCCGGCTATACTCTCCGTTTCGAACGTTTACTGCAATTGCAGGAACAGAACAGCGACCGGCTGCTGACTGAGGCGCAGATCGACGTGACCAGCGCTGAAGGCCGTACGTTGCAGATCGTTCCACGGATTGATACTTATCAAACACAGCAGACTTCGGTGACCGTTCCGGGTGTCTGGAGCTCCGCGGCGGGTGATCTCTACGTGGTTCTGGTCGAAATTGATCCGCAGCCGGTTTTCCGCGTTTTCTTTAACCCGCTGGTGAACTGGTTGTGGGGCGGGGCAATTATTCTGGCCCTGGGCGGGCTGCTGGCATTTTGGCCCGCGACGCGGTCCACACGGGAGCAGGCATCATGACTGCTATTTCTTCCCGCTCGCGGCGCATTTTCATTTTTGTGATCGCTGTTTTGCTGGCTTTTGAGGGGATGGCGGTTCTGGTGAATTCGGTCAAGGCCCAGGCGCAGCCAACCCCCTCTGATGATGAGGTCAACGCTGTAGCCAGCCAGATTTATTGCCCGGTTTGCGAGAACGTTACTCTGGACGTGTGCACCACGACCGCTTGTGTGCAGTGGCGTGAGTTGATCCGCGAAAAGCTGACCGCCGGCCAAACTCCGGCGCAGATCAAGGCTTATTTTGCGGTGCAGTACGGGCAGCAGGTGCTGGCAGTGCCCCCGCGCGTCGGGTTGAACTGGCTGCTTTACGTTTTTCCACCGCTGATCTTTCTGGGCGCTTTGGTACTGACGGTACGTTTTCTCCATCTTCATGGGGCAACTGAGGATCCGGCCCAGGGATCGGTCTTGCAGACTATCCCGAATCATTCAAGGGATTCCCATGACTGAATCGCCGCTGCCTGCCCGTCGTTTTCTGCCGGTCTGGGTGATCTTCACCGCCGGTGTGATCTTGCTGGGCTTTCTGATCTTGCTGGGCATGAGCCTGGGCAAAGGTCAAACGCAGGCGCTGCAGGTAGGCAGCCCGGTGGCGGATTTCTCGTTGACCACTTTTGACGGGCAAACCATTGCGTTGAGTGACTTGCGCGGGAAAACCGTCCTGATCAATTTCTGGGCTTCCTGGTGTACTACCTGTACCGACGAAGCCGCTTTCTTGCAGCAAGCCTGGCAGCAGGTCAATCAGCAGCAGGTGGTCTTCTTGGGCGTGGACTATGCCGATACTGAGGCCCCGGCGCGCGCCTTTCTGCAGGCGCATGGGCTGACCTATCCGGCCGGGCCAGATTTAGGCTCGGCAATTTCGCGGCAATTCCATTTGACCGGGATGCCCGAATCTTATTTGATCGATGGTACGGGCATTTTGCGCGGCGTACGGATTGGTCCGTTCACTTCGGCTCAGGATTTGGAGTCGTTTATTGGGCAAAATTCAGGAAACTAAGTATGGTATTGACTTCTTTGTTCGTGATTCTTGCAATTGGAGTGCTGGCGTATGCTGTGATTACCCAGCCGTTCTATGGGGAACATCCGCAGGGGCAGGAAACGGAAAAGGAGAACCAGCAATCAGACTGTTTGCTGCGTTTGCGGCAGCAGCAATTCTGGCTGCAGGATTTGGAAGTAGCTTTTGCTTCTGGTCGAGTGGAAGAAGCAGATTATCAGCGCCAGCGCGGCCAGATTTCGAGCGAGATCGTTGCGTGCCAATCCGAGTTGGCCACACTTGCCGCGGAATCCCCTGCTGAAGGCCAGGGAGAGATCGAGTCCATGATCTCGACTCGCCGCCAGCAGCGTGCGGAGCGTTCCGCTGGGTTTTGTGTCAAGTGCGGTGCTCCTTTACAGATGTCGGACCAGTACTGTCCGAAGTGTGGGCTGAAATTGAAGTAAGCTGATGCGTACCGAAAAACAGTTTGTCAGTTGGTTCCCTTTGATGGCTATCCTCGCGGTCACTTTGAGTGGTTGCGTCAGTCAAACTGCGGCTGATTCCGCCGCAGCGAGTTCTGCTCAGGCGCCTACCCTTGCGGTTTCTCAACCACTGGTGGCTCCTTCTTTGACTGATGGGCAGCAGCTTTATCAGCAATATTGCGCTTCCTGCCATACCATCAGCGATGGTTCCGCCGCGCCTCATTTGATCTCGGTGGACTGGCTGAAGCAGACCACCCCGGCTGAAATGTACCGTTATGTGACCAGCGGGAATTCTTCTGAGGGCATGCCGGCTTATGCTTCTTTGACCAGCAGTGATCGCTGGGATATTGTGGCTTATTTACTGTCACTGATCTCGCCGGTCAGTGAGGTAAGCGGCACCCAGTTGACCTACCAGAATATGTGCTCGGCCTGTCATGGAGTTACTGGTCAAGGGGAAGGTACCCAGGCGCTCAGTCAGAATATTCAAGTTTCTGATTGGCAGCAGGATCCTTTATTGATCGATTCCAGCAATGAAACGCTCTATGAAGCAATTCGCAGCGGCAACGCCCATGGCATGGGTACCTTTGCCGTTATGCTCAGTGAAGCAAAAATCTGGGCGCTGGTTAACCAGGTGCGTACCCTGTCGATTCAGGGCGGGGATCAATCGACCAGCGGAGGCAATGAAACCTCCCCGCTGGTGACAGATACCAATGAAGGCTTCTTCACCCTTTCGGGCAAGGTCAGTAACGGCTCGGGTGGAACGCTCGAAAACCTTTCAGCGGTTCAACTGGATATTGTTCAGAATAACCAGATACTCTATACCATGACCACCTCGGTGCTGGCAGACGGCACTTTTCAGTTTGTGCTGGTGCCGCTGTCATCACGCTGGAACTACACGGCGCACATCAATTATGGCGGGGTGATCTACAAATCAGGCCGTTTATTGGGTCAATCGATCGCGGCAGATGCTTCAGAAAATGAAGATATCGTCGTCTATGACCCGGTGTACGAAACCTCTGCTTTACAGGCAGAAAGCCTGCATGTGCTCATCTCGTTCGATTCAGAAAATTCGGTTCACGTCGCCCAGAGCTTTTTGATCAGCAATCCCTCTGCATTTACGGTATCTCCGCTCGAAACGGCTTCCCCGGTGCTGGTCTTTCCGATCAGTAGTTCAGCGCAGAATCTTTCTTTTGCGGCCTCGCAGGAGTCAGAGTTTCTCAAACTCACACAGGGGGTACTGGGAGATTGGCAGCCCATTTTACCCGGTAGTGTACATCAGGTAATGTTCGAGTATGATCTGCCCTTCGACGATGAACAGGATTTTGTTTTCTACACTCCGGTGAGTGTTTCTTCGGCAATGGTAATGGTGGAAACAGGCTCGCAGCCCATTAATTGTACTGGGATGCAGGTCAGCAGCCATTCTGCGATGATGAAATCAGCAGCGGTGCAAATGTTCACTGCGGAAGACATTCAGGCAGAGAGCAAGATCAATCTGCATTGTTTCAATAAGCAAAGCATTCTGCCCAACCTGCTGGGGGGAATTGCCCTGATGCTGGTGCTGATCGGGGTAGCGGTGGCCGCCTATTTCGTGCGTCAGAAAGCGATTCGCCGGTTGCAGCAGGGTAAGGTGAAACGCACTGCTTTGCTGGATGCGATCATCACCCTGGATGACCAGTTCAAAGCGGGGGAGATTTCTGCCGAGGTCTATCAGGCCAAGCGCGAGGAGTTGATCCGCCATCTCGAGGGGGAATGAGCCATGAATTTAGCCATTGAGGCGCATCAAATTCAACATACTTACGGTGTTCAGCCAGTCCTGCGGGGAGTGGACCTGAAGCTGGCTCCAGGTCAGGCGCTGGCTTTGATGGGCGCCAATGGTGCTGGCAAGACGACCCTGCTGCGCATTCTGGCAACCTTGATCCGCCCCTCGGCCGGGGAGATTCGCTATTATGATGCTCCCTTGTCGGGGAATGAGCTGGAAGTCCGCCGCCGGCTGGGGGTGGTGAGCCATTCCTTATGGCTGTACCCAGACCTGACCGCTGCTGAAAACCTATCCTTGTTTGCCCGGTTATATTCTCTCACTCAGGTTTCTGAACGGGTGGCACGTGCTCTGGAGGCAGTGGGTCTGGCGGCTCAATCCGAGATTCGCGTGCGCTCACTCTCGCGGGGCATGCAGCAGCGGCTGACGCTGGCCCGTGCCTGGCTGCATGAGCCTTCCATTTTGCTGCTGGACGAACCGTTTACCGGTGTGGATGCCGCTTCATTTGCTCACATCTTGGAATTGCTGCGCCAGAAAAAACAATCAGGGCTTAGCCTTGTGCTGGTATCGCATTCCGTTGCTGAGGTGTCTGCTCTGGCGGATGAGGTGCTCTTTTTGCACCGCGGTCAGGTGGCATCTGTGTTGAGCGGGGAAGACCTTGCTGAAGCGCAGCTTCAGGCTGGCTATCAGGCTTTTCTCGCGGAGGCGGCGTAATGGAGTATCTGCGGGTGGTCTGGACGCTTTTTCGCAAAGATCTGCGTGCTGAGTGGCGCAGCCGCGAGATGCTCTCTTCGATGCTGGTGTTCGCTTTGCTGGCGATCATCCTTTTCGTATTTTCCTTTGAATTATCTGCCGACTTGCATCGTCAGGCTTTTGCCGGCACGCTGTGGATTTCGCTATGCTTTGCTGGCACGCTGGGGCTGACGCGTTCGTTTGCACAGGAGCAGGAAAACAGCGTGGTCGAAGGACTGCTGCTGGTGCCAGTGGATCGCAGTGCCATCTTCTTTGCCAAAGCACTGGCAAACTGGTTGTGGATGATGCTTTTGGCGGTTTTGCTTGTACCGCTGATGGCTTTTTTTATGAATCTCAACCCCTTCTCCTGGTCACTGCTGGGAGTGATCTTGCTGGGTACGCTGGGTTATGCTCTATGCGGCACTTTTCTGGCGGGAATTACCAGCCGCCTGCGCCACCGTGAAAATTTTCTACCGTTGCTGCTCTTCCCGGTGTTGTTGCCTTTATTGTTGGCCGTGGTGCGGGCTACCGGGATTCTGCTCAATGGCGGCGATAGTGCTGAACTGATCACCTGGTTGGGAATGCTGGCGGGATATGATATGCTTTTTATAGCACTGGGGTTGTTCCTGTTTGAACAGGTGATTGCAGATTAAAGGATGGAAGCTTGATGAGATCACGACAGTTGCCCAAAGGGCTGTTTTTTCTGGATATTTTGGCGGGGCTAAGCCTGCTCTTGGCCCTGGGAATGGCTCTTTTCTACGCCCCACGTGAGGCCACTATGGGGGATGTGCAGCGTGTTTTCTATTTTCACGTGGCTTCTGCCTGGACGGGAATGTTGGGTTACCTGCTGGCGGTGATCACCAGCATCGGCTATCTGCGCACTCGCCGCCTGGCCTGGGATGTAGCCAGCCTGGCCGGGGTGGAGATCGGCCTGGTCTTTACTGCGTTATGCGTTGTTTCCGGCTCGATCTGGGCCCGACCGATCTGGAATACCTGGTGGACCTGGGATCCGCGTTTGACCACTGCTTTCGTCATGGAGTTGATCTATGCGGCATATTTGCTGCTGCGGCGCGGGGTTGAGGAACCCGGGCAGCGGGCGCGCTTCAGTGCGGTATATGCCATTGTTGGCTTTGTTACCGTGCCGCTGACCTTTTTCTCGATTCGTCTCTTCCGCACCATTCATCCGGTCATTTTAGGGGCGGGTAATGATGCCAGCGGTACCTTCGCCATGACTCCGCCGATGCTGCAAACTTTTCTGGCTGCCTTGGGCGCATTTACTTTGCTCTTTGCTGCCTTTTACTGGCACCGCTGCCGGCTGGGCATGCGCCAGTTGCAGCAGCAGACGGAGCAATACGCTGTTGAGGAGGAAGCATGACCCCTGATACTTACGGCTATATGATTGCTGGCTTTACCGTTATCTTGTTGGGGGTGATTCTGTATGCTCTCAGCCTCTGCCTGCGTGGCCGCGCCTTCAAGCGGAACAAATCTTCCCGTAAATAAGAAACAGGTTTGGGGAACAAATTGACACTCTGTATCGTCTGAAAGAATACGAGATCAGGAGTATGAATATGTTTAAGAAAATTTTTGGGATAATTCTTCCACTTTTTATTGTCAGTGCCTTGATCCTGGCGGCCTGTAATTTTCCGCTGTTGGGCGGGAACTCTATTTCTGAAGAGCAATCACAAACCCTGGCAGCGCAGACTATCCAGGCTGAAGTGGGTAAATATTTGACCCAGACCGCCCAGACTAACCCGGTCATTGTGGTGACTGCCACTCCGTTGCCAGGTTCTGGTACTCTGCCGACGGCCACTTTGTCGCCTGCGACCGCGACGCCAATTCCTCCTACAGCGATTCCTCCCACGGCAACGCCGATTCCCATTCCCTGTAATCAGGCAGGTTGGGTGACCGACGTGACCATTCCCGATGGATCATCCTTCGTGGCGGGAGCTTCTTTCGTCAAAACCTGGCGCGTCAAGAACATTGGTTCCTGCACCTGGGGCACCGGATATTCCATTATGTTCCTGAATGGCAATTCCATGAGTGCTCCGGCAACGGTGGCTTTACCGGCTTCCGTCCGCCCGGGTGAGACTGTGGATATCTCCGTGCCGATGGTAGCGCCTTCCGGAAATGGAGATTACACAGGCAGCTGGCTGCTGCGTACTCCTAATGGCACGACCTTTGGTGTAGGGGTGAACGGTGGTGTGCCGGTCACGGTAAAGATCTCGGTCACTACCATCCCGACCCCCAAAGACCCCAATACCGTCTATGACTTCGTCGGCAATTATTGTTCAGCTCAATGGCGTACCAATGCCGGTACCATCAGTTGCCCCAGTAGCTCGGCGAATTACTCGACCGGTTCGATCATGCGTTCTTATGCTCCGATCATTGAAAATGGTCTTACGGATGATGAAGGCACGATCATTACGATTCCGGCGGCCGGTGGGGATGGCATGATCCAGGGTCAGTTCCCCAACATTCTGATTCACTCCGGGGATCGCTTTGCCGCGACGGCTTTGTGCTCGTATCAAAAGACCAATTGCAGCGTTACCTTTGAAGTGCTGGCACAGGAACAAGGAAGTTCCACCATCACCTCGCTGGGTACCTGGAGCAAAACTTATAACAACACGACAGTGGCTATTGACATCGACCTGTCCGCTTACGACGGCAAGAACGTGATCTTTTACCTCAAGGTTTCCAGCGGTGGAAACTCAACGGATGATTATGCACAGTGGATGGCTGCTCGCATTACCCACGATTAAATGAGATTCAGGCTGGCCTCGGCTTGAAACGAAGCCAGCTTTTCTTCGACCTGAAATATTGCTATACTGTTTAGACAGCAACGTGAAAAGGAGGTTGGAATGGTCACGAAAAAATCTTACTCAAAGAAACGCATTCTCCTGCTGGCGATTTCTTTTGTCGTCATGTTGGGGTTACTGGTTGGCTTTTTTGGTCCTTCTGTAGCCCAGGCCTGGGGCCTGGTACCGGTCACTTCGATCGTCTCGGTCAATACCGGGGTGTCTGTGACTGTGTCAGGAGCAAACTTCCCCGCCGGACAGGTGTTTACCGTCCGCATGGGCCCTTATGGTACGTATGGTGTGGGCGGTACGGTGGTGGGTTCGTATGACACCAGCGCTGGTACCAGCTTTACCACGACTTATGCTATCCCGGGGGCTTTGGCCAGCGCAGATCGCATCGCCATCCGCTTTGAGAGTTCCTCTGGTTACTTTAGCTACAACTGGTTCAACAACACCGCAACCGGTGCCCCTACCGCGTTGCCTGCTGGCCCCACCCCGGTGCCGGGATATGTTGGCTATCCGACTTTTTCGATCACTTCAGTAGCCGCGGGTTCGACCGTGACCGTGCTGACCCAAAATATGCCGGCTGGTCAGGCATTTACCGTGCGCATGGGTGATTTTGGCACCCTGGGCATTGGCGGTACCGTTGTGGGTACGACCCCAACCACTGGTGGGTCGTACAGCCTGACCTTCAATATTCCTTCCTGGTTGGCGGCGAAATCCCAGATTGCCATTCGTATGGATGGACCCAATGGTTACTACTATGCCTTTAACTGGTTCTATAACAATTCAACGACCGTTGCCAGCACTCCGGTGCCCGGGTCAACGCCGGTTGTTCCGACCAGTCCGGCTGTGCCGGGTTACGTGGGGGTTCCTACCATCTCGATTGCCTCTGTGGTCCGCGATTCGACGGTAACGATCTACGGCTATAACTTCCCGGCCGGGCAGACGTTCAACGTCCGCATGGGGCCGTATGGCTCTTACGGTATGGGCGGAACGGTGGTTGCTACGCTGGATAGCGGTGCAGGAGGCAGTTTCAGTGCCACGTATTCTATCCCGGCCTCTCTGGCGGGCAGTCAGCAGATTGCCATTCGCCTCGAAACGGCCAACGGTTTCTTCTATGCTTACAACTGGTTCTGGAATAACACCACCAATTAAAATCGCCTCTTTTTGCACTTTGATCGACACTTTTGAATGCCCGGCGCTCGCGCTGGGCATTTTTTAGATTGAAATGCCAAAAGAATTCGTCTATAATAAATTACTGCAATGCAATAAATCTCACATAGAAATATTACAGCGCAAGTTTTATCGATCCTGAATTATTGGATTGTCTCTTTCTGTGACTGTCTCCGGGGGACCAGAAGTGATTGCCAGGTCTAGAGAGCAAGGAAAACCAAATAAACTGAACAACACCCTGCGCAATGTGAGTGTGCCGATTTTTTTCAGCCGCTTGATCCTGGTGTTCCTTTTTGCGTTGATTCAGCGCTGGGATTTGCTGACGATCTCGGCTGTTGGAGCCGTCTTGTGGACACTGGTCTGGTTTTTCTCGGCTAGCCCTACTCACTCTTTTCCTTTGGTAATGGGCGCGCTTGAAGTTTGTGTGTCGAGCTTTGTATTCCTGATTTTATTGGGGTGGAATTCCGGCGCTTATTTGCAGTTGCTGGCAATTTTCCCCTTTCTGTTGATCAGTGAAAAGTATCCGAGTGGCACTCGCATAGCGGTGGTGGTGCTTCTTTCGGTATTATTGATCTTGGCGTATTTGTTTTCCAATACCTCTTTAATAAGCGGGCAGGGTACTGTGGATGGTCGGAACATCCTTTTCATCATTAATTTGAGCGTTGCCTGTATCTTGCTGATCGTGGAAGCCTATTCTTTTGAACGCGAAAAGATCTCTTCGCAGGCAGAAATGGTGGATGCCAACAAGCAGCTGATGACACTGGCCAACACAGATCCGCTGACCAATCTGGTTAACCGCCGCATGATGATGAAGCTGCTTGAAGAGCAGAAACAGCGCATGGAAAATGATGACAAGCCATTTTCGTTGGTGATGATCGATGTGGATAATTTCAAGCAGATCAATGATGAATACGGCCACGATGCCGGCGATTTTGTGCTGGTGATCCTGGCGGAAAAGATCCGTCTGGCTGTACGCAAAGATGACTCGATTTGCCGTTGGGGGGGAGATGAATTTTTGCTGATGCTGGTAGACGCTTCTCTGCAAGAAAGCGAGGCCGTCGCCGAGAAAATTCGCGCCCGGGTGATCAATTCGCCGTTCATCTACCACGAAGTGGATATCCCGGTGACGATCACCCTAGGGATCAGCACCTGTGATAAGAACAGCGGCATCGGCGGTGCCATCCGTCGGGCTGATTTAGCTCTGTATCAAGGCAAGCAAAGCGGCAAAAATTGCAGCGTCTGGAAGATCTGAGGTCAGTCTTCGAAATTTTTAAAAGCAGGGGAATAAGAGACCACGGCAGGGAACTGTGTGCTGGGTTTAAAACGCAAAAAATTGACCATGAAATTCTCGTCGGGCACGTCATACTCACAAAAATAATTGTGTTTGGCGGCAGTGTCGAAACCGAAGCGGTGAAAATAACCGGGAGCGCCCAGCACGAAAACCAGTGCGTAATGGAAGACGATGGCCTGATCCAGCCCGCGGCGCACCAGTTTGCTGCCGATGCCAAGCCCCTGATATTGGGGCAGCACAGCCAGCGGGGCTAATGCCAGCGCGTATGAGTCGATGTCGTTGTCGAAACTGACGGGCGAGAACAAGATCTGACCGACGATCTTGTCTTCTGCTAGCGCGACAAAAGAGATCCTGTCAGCATCTTCTTCCTGCAGCCGTTCCATCAAACGAGCTTCGTCATCGCTGCCAAAAGTGCGTATCAGCAGTGAGCGCACAGCCGGGTCATCAGCGTATCCCTGCTCACGGATTTTAACGTTCATTGATGCAGTTCCTGGATCATGTAAAGTTCACCTCGTTTGAAGCCGCGGCTTTCATAGTAGCGGCGTGTACCAATGGCAGCAATGACTGCCAGCCGCGAAAAACCTTGCGCGTAGGCGATCTCGGCGGCTTTTTGCAGCAGATGAGTTCCCAACCCGATGTGTTGGGCGGCTCCGCTTTGCTCTGATCCCACTGCCAGAGACTGTCCGTAAACGTGGACTTCACGGATAAGGGCAGCGTTTTCGAGATCAGCCATTCCCAGTTGCGGCGCATTGGAATCGGGCAGCGACAGGCGCAGGTAGCCGGCAATCTTGTCGTTGGGGGTAACATACGAGAGGAAGTGCTCTTCGGCGTAAGCCGGGTGATAGGTCAGGTCATTGAACGCCAGTTCGTCAGGCTGCACTTTGCTGTTGCGCACCTCGCGGCAGCGGATGCAGTGACAGGCCTGGCCGCGGCGCTCTAGCTCCAGCAGCACATCCTGGCGCAGACTGGTGCGTTTGTTCCCCTCGACCACGTGGGTGGAAGGAATGTCGCGGATGATGCGGTTGACGCGGCAGTACTCCGGAATAGTGGCTTTCAGATCTGCCAACAGGGAGATCAGTTCTTCAGTGGTGTAGGGCGTGTATTCTCCGCGCTGCCAGTACTGGTAAAGCTCAGCGGTCTCGAGCAACTGGGTGGGGTAGATTTTGAGTTCGTCCGGGGCGTAACCGTCCTGCCACAGGCGGGCAAAGTCGGCGCGATCCGATTCGAGGGTGGCGCCCAGCAGATTGGGCATCCAGTGCAGCACGATCTTGAAGCCGGCTGCCCGCAGCAGAGCGGTGGCCCGCAGGGTATCGGCGGCGGTATGTCCGCGCAGGTTCAGGGCCAGCACGCGGTCATCCAGGCTTTGCGCGCCCATCTGGACTTTGGTCACGCCAAGCTGCCGCAGCCAGGTCAGTTCTTTGGCGCTGATCTCATCTGGACGGGTCTCGATCACCAGACCCACGTTGCGATGGCTGGCGGTCTCATTGAGGGTGTGGGCTGCCTGAAGCTGGGCCAGATCAACGGATTGTTGGCTGGCGGGTTCACTTGCTGGTGCTGCCGGGGTGTTTTCAGGCTGGTTCATGGCATCGAAACAGCGTTTGATGAACCATAACTGATAGTCGCGCTTGTAGGCGCTCCAGGTGCCCCCCAGGATCAGCAGCTCAACTTTATCTGTGGGGTGACCCACCGCGGTGTATTCGGTCAAACGCGAATGTACCTGGTTGAAGGGATCGAATTTATTCTGATAAGCCCGGGCGGCTCCCGGCTCATCCGCCAGGTAGCTCTTGGGCATGTAGTCTTCGGTAGGACAGAATACGCAGCGCCCCGGGCATGGATAGGCCTTGGTGAGCACGGTAACGGTGGTGACCCCAGAGAGGGTGCGCACCGGTTTCATGCGGATGGTAGCCAGCAGGTGTTCATCTTCGGCCCATTCCCCGCTTTGTACCATCTGGTGATAGGCGGCAATGAGCACGTGCTTGGCAAGCATGGCCCCATCTGGCTGGGTGTGCGCCCGCAGGGCGCGGTCCAACCGTCTGCCGCTGCGTACTTCTTCAAGTACGACCCGGGCAATTTCGAGCATTTCAGGGGTGTAGCTGCGTTTCTTTTTCCAGTTCTCGATATCCATGATTCACCTTACGCCCATTATAATAGTTCTGATGGAAAAAACGGTGCAGGATCAATTATTCGACATTAATGGTCGATTTTACCAGGAATATGGGGCTGCTTTTGCCGAAACACGCCGCCGTATTCAGCCGGGGGTGCGGCGCATTCTGACGGAAGAGGTCAGCGACGGCGCCTGGCTTGATCTGGGCTGCGGCAGCGGAGCGCTCTCAGCAGAATGGGCAGCCGTGGGCAAACGGGGCCTGTATGAAGGCCTTGATTTCAGTCCGGTGTTGATCGAGACGGCCCAAACCGCCAGCCGCGGAGTTGCTTTGGCAGCGGACCAGCAGATGCGCTTTGCTCTGGCCGATTTGCGTTCGGCAGATTGGAGCCGACAGTGCAGCCGCCGCCGATACGACGGTATTCTCATGTTCGCTGCGCTGCACCACATCCCAGGGGTGGCTGCGCGGGCAGCTTTATTGCAGCAAATTGCCGGGTTATTGCCGTCGGGAACACGTTTTGTGCACTCCGAGTGGCAGTTCACCCGCAATCCCAAGCTGGCAGCACGCGTCCAGCCGTGGAGCCAGGTCGGCCTGAGGGGAACTGATGTTGAGCCCGGGGATTATTTGCTGGATTGGCGCCACACGGTGACGGGCCAGGCAGAGATTCCCGGCCTGCGTTACGTGCATCTCTTCTCAGCGGCAGAGCTATCCGCTTTGGCAGCGGCCAGCGGTTTCACGATCCAGAGTCAGTTTGATTCAGATGGCGCCACTGGCGATCTCAGCCTGTATCAGGTGTGGCAGCGGCTATGAGTCTGAGCCTGCCGCGGGGAAGGCAGTGGTCTTGATCTGGGCTTTGATTCCTTTGAGGTGGTAACTGACGGTGCGCCGCGAAATCCCCATCATTCTGGCGATTTCTTCGTTGTTATATCCGTGCGAGGCCAGTTCGAGCACTTCCCGTTGACGCCGGGTCAATCCATTGGGCGGCACAGCCCGCTGTGGATGACCGCGTTTGTGCCGCGGAAAAACGATCACCGTATTGCCAATCTGGCTGGCATAGAGCATTTCGGTGGCTTTTTGGAGTGCTTCCACCGGGGCTAACCCGGCATTGATAGCAGCGGCCAGTTGGCGGGCACTCATCTCGACCTCCAACTGCAGGATGGTAACGTCATCGGGTAGATACAGCAAGCGGGTCATAAAAATTTCTCCCCATACAAATATTAGAAAATATTTTCTATATTATGACACGAGCAAATTTGGCTGTCAAGAGACAAAATAGCCCTGTTCTCAGGCAGTATAATAAGGGAAACTCTTCTGAAGGAGATCATAAATGTTTACTGCTCCCCATCGCCGCTTCAATCCTCTGACTCGCGAATGGGTGTTGGTCTCACCGCAGCGGGCCACCCGTCCCTGGCTAGGCCAGGTTGAAAAGGTGCCGGCTGCTTCCATCCCGGCTTACGATCCCACCTGTCCCCTCTGCCCGGGCAATAAACGCGCCAGCGGGGAAGTGAATGAGAATTACACTCAGACATTTGTCTTCGATAATGATTTTCCGGCTTTACTGCGCGAGGGGACTGCTGCGGAACCGTTGCCTTCTACCCACTCTTTGCTCAAAGCCGAACCCGAAACCGGCCGCTGCCAGGTGATCTGTTTTTCGCCGCGTCACGATCTCTCTTTGCCAGCGATGGATCTAGCCAGTGTCAGTGAGGTGATTCGTACCTGGACGCGTGTTTCAGCGGAACTGGGGGCTGACCCGAACATCAACTATGTACAGGTCTTCGAGAACAAAGGGGCCATGATGGGCTGCTCCAATCCGCACCCGCACAGTCAGGTATGGGCCACTGCCCACATTCCCAATGAGCCGGCCAAGGAGCTATCCAGCCAGAGTGACTATTTCGCTGAGCATCATTCTTTGCTTCTCATGGATTACCTCAAAGAAGAACGCATCGATCCGGTGCGGATTCTGGCTGCCAATGCTTCTTTCACGGCTTTGGTGCCTTTCTGGGCCATCTGGCCGTTCGAGACGATGATCATTGCCAACCAGCCGGTGCAGCGCCTGCCTGAATTGAGTGAGATTCAGGTATCTGATCTGGCTGCTCTGTTTTTGGACGTAACCCGGCGCTATGATGGACTGTTTGGGGTGTCCTTCCCCTATTCGATGGGTTTTCATCAGGCACCCTATGATGGCAAGGAGCATCCTGAGTGGCTGCTGCACATGCACTTCTATCCGCCGCTGCTGCGTTCTGCTACGGTGCGCAAATTTATGGTGGGTTACGAGTTGATGGCAATGCCGCAGCGCGATCTGACCCCTGAAACTGCCGCGGATCGGCTGCGCTCGATCCCCATTGCTGAGGTGAAATAGTGCCTGCTTATGAGTTTTATCCTGAGGTCGAACCTTTTGCGGTTCATCAGATCGCAGTATCTCCGCGCCATACTCTTTACGTCGAAGAGGTGGGCAATCCGCAGGGTCTGCCGGTGGTCTTTCTGCACGGCGGACCGGGGGCGGGCATTCAACCCAAATACCGCCGTTTCTTTGACCCGGAGAAATTTCACGTTGTGCTGTTTGCCCAGCGCGGTACCCCGCCCAGCGCTCCGGTGGGAGAGTTAGCCGAGAATGACACGAATTCGCTGGTAGCTGATATCGAGACCATCCGCCAGCAGTTGCACATCGAGCGCTGGATCGTTTTTGGCGGTTCCTGGGGCAGCACGCTGGCCCTGGCGTATGCCATTGCTCATCCGCAGCCGGTGTTGGGATTAGTGCTGCGCGGCATTTTTCTGGGCCGGCAGCGCGAACTGGATTGGCTCTACCGCGAGGGCGGTGCCAGTCGCATCTTTCCGGAGGGCTGGCGAAAGTTTGTCGAGTTCATTCCTCTGGAAGAGCGCGGTGATCTGATCGCGGCTTACGAACGGCGTTTGTTCGGCACGGATGAGGCGCTGAAGCTGGCTGCGGCTGTCAACTGGAATGACTGGGAAGGGGGCATCCTGACCCTCTTGCCGCGCGATCCCGGGCCGGCCGTACCTGAAGAGCAGACCTTGGCTTCCGCGCGTATCGAGTGCCACTATATGTATAAGAAGCTTTTCCTGCCCACCGAAGATTACCTGCTGCGCCAGGCGCACACGCTGAACCCTATTCCCTGCACCATTGTGCAGGGACGCTATGATATGGTCTGCCCGGCCGAAAGCGCTTTCGATCTGGCTGCTGAATTGCCGCAAGCGGTGCTGCACATTGTGCCGGATGCCGGCCATTCCGCCAGCGAACCCGGGATGACCAGCGCTTTGATCGAGTCCATGCTCGATCTGCATGCCCGACTTTCCCACTGAGGAACTATGCCCGATCACAAAGCTATCTATAGTGAAGAAGCCGTCAATTATGAGCGGCTGGTCAGCCACGAAGATGATCAGGGCAACATCTTGCGGGCTATTCAACAGGTGGTCAACCCTGCTGGTCTGGACGTGGCCGATCTGGGGGCGGGAACCGGGCGGGTAACCTGCCTGCTGGCTCCTTTGGTGCGTTCCATTGTGGCGTTGGATACTTCGGCTCATATGCTACAGATTGCTGCCGATAAGCTATCGCAAGCCGGGTACGCTCATTGGCGCACGCAAGTGGCCGACCATCGGCATCTTCCCCTGGCCGATGCCAGTGTGGATTTATGTATCTCCGGCTGGAGCATTTGCTATCTGGTAGACTGGAATCGCCAGTCCTGGCGCGCCGATGTGGAGGCAGCGTTGGCAGAGATGAACCGCGTCTTACGCCCCGGGGGGCACAGGGTGATCATTGAGACTCAGGGCACCGGTTTTACTACTCCACACCCTCCCGATCATTTGCTCGAGTATTTTCGCTTTTTGGAGGAGGCGGGTTTTCACTCCATCTGGTTCCGCACGGATTACCGTTTCGAGAATGCGGCCCAGGCTCAGGAATTGAGTGCCTTTTTCTTTGGCGAGGAGATGAAGCAAAAGATCGAAGGGGTCATTTTGCCGGAATGTACCGGGTTGTGGTGGAAAAACCGCGATTAATTGGATTTTTTATTCCGAATTAAGGTTTTCTTTGCCCTGATTGTTTATAATAAACGGGAACGTTTTTTCCGCCGTCACCCAGATCGAGGCCAGCATGAATGTTTCTGAATTGCGTCAGGATTTTCCGCTTTTTCAAGCACAAAATGGAAAGAAGCAAGTCATTTATCTCGATAATGCTTGCATGAGTTTGCGTCCGCGCCCGGTGATCGAGGCGGTGACGCGCTATTACACCGATTATTCCGCGTGCAGCGGCCGCAGCATGCACAAACTGGCGGCTGCCGTTACTGCCGAGGTAGACGAAGTGCGCACGCTGACGGCAAAATTCATTGGCGCGGCGCACAAAGAAGAGATCATTTTCACCCGCAATACGACCGAGGCCATCAATCTGGTGGCTCATTCTCTGGATCTTAAGGCGGGGGATGCCGTGCTGGTGACAGGCAAGGAACACAACTCCAACCTGATCCCCTGGCAGATGCTGGTCAAACAAAAAGGGATCCAGCTCTTGGTCCTGCCGGAGGGCAGCGATGGCCAGTTCGATCAGACCATCTTTGAGCAGTCTTTGACACCGCAGGTCAAGCTGGTTTCTTTTGGCTATTCCTCGAATCTCGATGGCGTGACCTTGCCGGCCGAATCCATCATCAAAGCGGCGCACAAGAAGGGGGCCTGGGTGCTGCTGGACGCAGCTCAGGCGGCTCCGCACCGCAAGATCAATGTGCGTGCTCTCGATGTGGATTTTCTTGCCTTCTCGGGCCACAAAATGCTGGGCCCTTCCGGCACTGGCGTGCTTTACGGCAAAGCCAAATTGCTTGACCAGTTGGCTCCCTTCCTGGTAGGGGGCGATACGGTTGCCTCTTCTACCTATGACTCTTGTGAATTCCTGCCTGTGCCTGAACGTTTTGAGGCCGGTCTGCAGGATTATGCGGGCCTCTTTGGCCTGGGGACAGCGCTGCAATATTTGTCGGCCATTGGTTTCGATGCCATCCAGAAGCACGAAACGCTGCTTAATCAACAAATGAGCGAGGGGGCGCGTGACGTCGAAGGCCTGCATCTCTTTGGCCCCGCTGATCCGGCACGCCGTGGGGGTATTTTTACCTTTTCCATCGATGGAATTGATTCGCACCGCATCGCGCTGATGCTTGATCAGATGGCCAATGTGTGTGTGCGTTCCGGCCAGCACTGTGTCCATTCCTGGTTCAATGCTCACCACATTCAGGGATCAGTACGGGCTTCCACTTACTTCTACAATACTCCTGAAGAGATTGATCTCTTTCTCCAGAACCTCAAGAAAATTCGAAAGGTGCTCTAGAGTCTCATGTTTTGTATAACTGCCGCCATAATTTTGTCGATCCTGGGCATTTTCAGTGCCAGCAACCGCCAGCTTGCCCGTGAAGCGCTGGATTGTGTTTTCCATCGCATTACTTTTCGCCCTTGCACCACCGGGTTTGATGAGAAGATGAAGGCCAAAATTCTGGGGCGGGTGATCACTCGTTCTGAACGCGGCGCGCGTTTTCTGAATCGCCATTTCGAGATGCTGGCTTGGATTTTCTTCATCTTGCTTCTCGGCGCCACCATTTTTGCCGTGCGCGGTCTGCTTCTGTTCTATACCACAGGTTCATGCAACGGTGTCAACAGCACAGCTTTTTGTGTCTTTGACCCGACGGGGGAAAACAACCAGACCTCGAGCCTCAACAGCGCGGGCGGCTGTGCCGTGCCGACGAATTTCGCCAGCGGCGGTGCCCTGACCCTGGAAGGGGTTGATCTCAGCCTGTGGCCGGTGAAGAACGCCGGGGCGGGAAACCAGATCGTTTTCGTGGGCTGTTACGCTTGTGATTACACCCGCAAGGCCTATCCCCAAATCAAGGCGCTGGTGGATCGTTATGGCCCTGAATTCTATTTTGGTGAATATCCGACGAAACTGAACTCTGACTATCTGTCGCGGGTGGGCCGATGTGTCTATCAACAGGATCCCGAAACGTACTGGCAGATGAACGATGCCTTTTTTGCCATGAGCACGGCTGAGCTGGAAGATCCAGCCTCGGTGGATCAGACGCTGACGAACCTGGGCCTGGACGCTGCCCAGATCGAGTCTTGTGTCAGCGATCCGGCCACCGAGACGGCGGTGCAGCAGCTTTTCAGCGAGATTCGCAAGACCAATTTCTATGGCACGCCCACCATCTTCATCAACGGTGAACCGCTGGTGGGGCCGAAGCCTTATCGCGTTTATGCGATCCAGATGGAAGGTTTCTTCTACTGGCTGAAGTAAACAAACATTGATATAAATTACCGCCAAAATTTTCTTTGGCGGTATTTTTCTATCTCAGAATGGATTTACAGCAGGTTGGCGGAGCGCAGTAGCTCGGTTTGCTCGAGAATTTCTGAGGGGCGCCCAACCAGCTCGACTTGATGGGCTTCATTGAGCAGACAAATTCTGTCGGCTACCTCACGGGTGAGCTGCAGATCGTGGGTGGCCAGGACCATGGTTTTGCCCAGAGCGGATTGCTCGCGGATGAAACTGGTCAGCCAGGCGACGCTGCGCGGATCGAGGCCGGCGCTGGGTTCATCCAGCAGCCAGACGGCGGGGTCGAGGGTCAGCAGCGAAGCCAGCGCGACCCGTTTCTTTTCTCCGCTCGAAAGCTGGTGCGGAGCGCGTTCGCGCAGCCCTTCGATGCGCAGGGTGGTGAGAGCAGCCTCGACGCGGCGGTGTACTTCGTCTCCTGGCAGATCCATTTGCAGCGGGGCAAAGGCCAGCTCGTCGGTTACGCTGGGCAGAAAAAGCTGTACGTCGCTGTCTTGAAAGACCAGACCCACCTCGCGGCGGAACTGCCCGTTGAAGGCTTCGTTGCGAAAGCGCTCTTCACTGAGCTCCTCATCCCGATACAGGATTTTCCCGGCAGCGGCAAAATACAGGCCATCCAGCAGTTTGAGCAGGGTACTTTTCCCGCAGCCGTTCGAACCGAGCAGCACCAGGGTTTCACCGGCAAAGAGGTCGAAGTTGACGGCATCCAGGGCGGTGCCACTGCCTTCATAGGCATAACTGATGTTCTGGACTGAAAAGAGGGGAAGTTTGTTTGGCACAGACGTCATTGCGGGATACCTTTAAATAGAATTTTACCTTTAAGCTAAGCGAAAACGAGAACGGCGCTCAGAATGAGCAGGCTGAATACCAACAGCAGTCCATCGCGCCAGTGAAAGTGAAATTCGTTGAGCGTGCGCGGGTAGTGATGATAACCGCGGGATTGCATGGCCAGGTATACTTCTCCGCTTAGCTGCAGTGATTTGCTCAGCAGTACTCCACCGGTATTGCCCAGCAGTTCGCGCTCTTCCGTGCGGGTCAGGCGGCGCAGCAGGCGGCTTTGCCGCGAGGTGAACATGTCCTGGGCTTCATGCAGCAGCAGATGGATGTAGCGGTAGGTCATGGCCAAGATGAGCACGATGACGTCGGGCAGGTGCAGCATGCCCAACGCGCGCAGGATGTCGTTCCAGGGCGTGGTCAGGACGAGCAAACTCGCCAATGAGATGGAAGTGGTCACGCGCAGCAACAAAAAGGCGGCTGAAGTGGCTCCGCTGCGGGTGATAATGAGACCGCCAGGCAGGGTCCACAGCGGAGCACCGGGAGTGAGGAACAAGGCGGGCAGGGCGATGAGGCTGGTGAACAGCAGAACCACCAGACAGACCCGCTTGAGAAAGTTCCCCAGGTGAAGCCTCGAGAGTACCACGCCCAGCAGCGTCAGCGCGAACAGGAAAGCCAGCCATTCCAGACGTTTGGCTGAACCAGCGGCGATGAGCAGCAGCAAAGTAGCTATTGCTTTGGCACGGGCGTCAAAAAGTTGCAGCAATCCCTTCTGCCGGGCTGCTTTTTCGGCAAAAAGGGATTGCTCTAAAGTTCGATTGATCTCGCTCAGTGAGCGTTCTACGAAGGTACTTTGCGCCAATTAATGGGTCTTTCCGGCTGCGGCGGGTTGAGCGGACTTTTTCCCGGTCGTGGCCAGCAGGATGAACAGCCACACGACAATACTCACCACAATGATACCGGTAATTGCCGAAAGAATATAGGCAACGGAAGAATTTCCAATGGCGCTCAGATCATAATCGGGCAAGGGAGCACTCCATAGGGTGGAGAGTTTGGCCATGCCACTGGGGATGGAAGGGAAGCCCAGAGCGGTGATCTCTTCAGCACCCCATTCCCCCCAGGCAGTTCCGGGAGCCAGCAAACCAATTGGGGAGAGCACTACCAGCACAGCCAGCGTGATCCACAGGGGGCGCCAGCGGCGTGCGCCGGTCGTCTCGACGTCGAAGGCGGACTCTTCATTCAATTTAAGGGCAGGCTGATTGGCCCGCTGCAGGTAGGCGACCACAGCAACGGTGACCAGTGCTTCGACCACGGAGGCGATCAGGGCATGCGGAATGACCATGGCCGGGATGGAAACGGAGAGCGGGTATGGGGCATATAACGGGGTGCCGTCCGCGCTGTGGAAGAGTGCCGGCTGGATGCCGAATTCCACTGCGGCGAAGAAGGAGGCGACCGTCAGACCGGTCCAGGCGCCCAGAGCGGAGGCCCACAGGCGGCGTTTGGAGGTCAGCGGGTCGTTCTTGGTGATGGCGTGGTAGATGGCGTAAGAGACGAAGGGCAGTACTACCCCCATGTTAAAGCAGTTGGCCCCGAAAGCCAGAATGCCGCCATCGCCGAAGAAAACGGCCTGGATAAGCAGCGCGACTGAGATGGCGATGCAGGCGATATCTGGCCCTAGAATGATGGCAGCCAGGGCCCCCCCGACTGCGTGACCGGTGGTGCCGCCGGGCAGCGGTACGTTGAACATCATGATGACGAAGGAGAAGGCGGCAAACAAGGCCACCAGTGGAGCGGTTTTGGCGTTCAGTTTCGCCCGCAGGCTTCTGACTCCGCGCACCCAGAAGGGCAGCACCAGAGCGAACATGATGATGCAGGTCACCGGGCTGAGGTAACCATCCGGGATGTGCATGGCGGTGGTCAACAGCCAGCCAAACAAGAGTCCATAATACACTTTCATTCCGATGGGAATTTTGGAAAACAAGGCTTTGATTTTCATAAATGACTTCCTTAATGGTATGGAATGAAATTATTATAATTGCAAATGCAAATCTTTGCATTAAAAAACCCCAGAATGATCCTATTCATAGGGTCGAAAGAACGGGGAGCGGCTGCGGCCGGCCAGCAAGGGTGCCGGAGCTTTTATTAATCTTTTGTTAGACCCTTTTCAATCCCCATTTCGCCCCAACCCCCTATGCTATAATCTTCAAATGAGATTATTCCCCACGCAAAGGGGTAGAGGTGACTATGGTTTTAAAATCAATTGCCCGTGTTCTGGGTGGGGATCCCCACAAGCGCGAGGTCGATCGCGCTGCCCAGATCGTCGATCAGATCAACGCTCTGGAGCCGGAGTACGAAGCACTTTCCCTGGATGAGTTGCGCCACAAGACAATCGAATTTAAGCAGCGTCTGGCCGAGGGCGAGACGCTGGATGATCTGCTGCCGGAAGCATTTGCTGCGGTTCGTGAAGCCAGCAAGCGCACGATTGGCTTGCGCCATTATGATATTCAAATGATCGGTGGCATTACCCTGCATCAGGGCAAGATCGCCGAGATGCGTACCGGTGAAGGGAAGACCCTGGTGGCTACCCTGCCGGTTTATCTGAATGCTCTGACCGGCAAAGGGGTGCATCTGGTCACGGTCAACGACTATCTGGCCCGCCGTGATGCGCGCTGGATGGCCCCGATCTATCAGACACTGGGGTTGAGCGTGGGGGTGCTGCAAATGGCGGACCGTACCGAGAATGGCCGTAAGGCTTTCTTGATCGATCTGGAGAAGGTCAATTCGCGTGAGGATCTGCATCAATTGAACCTGGTCGATCGTGCCGAAGCCTATCGGGCGGATATCACTTATGGTACTAACAGCGAGTTTGGTTTTGATTACCTGCGCGATAATCTGACCATGAGCCTGGCCGAACGCGTCCAGCGCGGCCATTATTACGCAATTGTGGATGAGGTGGATAACATCCTCATCGATGAAGCCCGTACGCCGCTCATTATTTCTGGCCCGGCTTCTGAAGACACCGAATATTACATTAAGATGGCGCAGGTGGTTCGCCAGTTGTTGCCCGAAGATTACGAGATCAACGAAAAAGACCGTCAGGTTTCTCTCACCGAGGTGGGTGAGGTGCACGTTGAGGCAATTCTGGGGCAGGCCATCCGTGACCCGGAGCGCCCCGAGGATATTACCCCAGAGCAAGCCCGCTTGTTGGGTTATCTCGAACAGGCGTTGCGTGCTCAGCACCTTTATCGCCGTAATAAAGACTATATCGTCCAGAGCGGCAAGGTCATCATCGTCGATGAGTTCACCGGCCGGCTGATGCCCGGGCGCCGCTGGTCTGAGGGCCTGCATCAAGCCATCGAGGCCAAAGAAGGCGTCAACATCGAGCCGGAGAACGTGACTTACGCTACCGTGACCATCCAGAATTACTTCCGTATGTACGAGAAGCTGGCGGGCATGACCGGTACCGCCCTGACTGAGGCGGAAGAGTTCTACAAGATTTACAAGCTGGATGTGCTGCCCATCCCCATGAACCTGGAATATCAGGCCATGCTGGCGAATTCCCCTCTCAAGCTGGTGGAGAAGAAGGACAGCGATGGTTATCCTTTGCAGTATTACTCTTCCAGCAGCGATTCAGGCAACACGCCGGTTTTCTGGCGCCGCCAGGATTTCCCTGATCTGGTTTATCGCACGGAAGAAGCCAAGCTGCGTGCCATCACCGCTGAGGTGATGCGCCGTTACGTCATCGGGCAGCCGCTGCTGGTAGGTACGACCTCGGTGGAGCACTCTGAACGCCTGTCCCAGCGTTTTGGTGCGGAATCGCTGCGCCGATTGGCGCAGGTGCTGATTCTGCGGGACGCCTGGCTGGAACACTCCGGCAAATCTCCTGAGGTGGAGATCCCGGAACTGGTCGGGCTCAATAAGCCGCTGACGGATTTGAACACAAATGAGCTGCGGCAGCTTTCGCGTACGGCCGGCATGGCTTCTTTCAGTCTTGAAGATGAAGCCAATATGCAGCGGCTGCTTAAGGTGCTGCACCTTGAAGAGGGCCAGCGCGAGCGTCTGACGCAAATTTTGCAGGGCGGCATTCCCCATCAGGTCTTGAACGCGCGCAAGCATGATGAAGAGTCGCAGATCATTGCCCGCGCCGGTGGTTTTGGCATGGTGACCATTGCTACCAACATGGCCGGTCGTGGTGTGGATATTAAGCTGGGCGGAGAACTGACCGAAGAAGTGACCGCTGACGTGATCCGCGTGCTGGAAAGTGCCGGCATTCAGGATCCCTATAGTCTGTCGAATGAAGCGCGCCGTCAGGCCCTGCTCACGCTGACGGCTGAAGATTATGGTATCTACGAGGAATCGGTCAAGGCCTTCCTCGATTATTTCACCAACATGGAAAAGGTGCGCCAGTTAGGCGGCCTGCACGTGGTGGGCTCAGAGCGGCATGAATCCCGCCGTATCGATAATCAATTGCGCGGCCGTGCCGCCCGTCAGGGCGACCCCGGTTCCTCCCGCTTCTATCTTTCCCTTGAAGATGACCTGATGCGTCTCTTTGGCGGGGTGCAGATGGAAAACATGATGAGCCGGCTGCACGTTGATCAAAGTTTGCCCATTGAAAGCGGTTTGCTGGGCCACATGGTGGAACAGGCTCAGGAACGCGTCGAGGGCAACAACTTTGACGTGCGTAAACATTTACTGGAATATGATGATGTGCTCAATGCCCAGCGCAAGCGCATTTACGGGGAGCGCGACCGGGCCCTGTCGAAAGAAGATTTGCACGAGGATGTGATCGATACCCTGCGCACCGAATTGCAGGAGCGCATCCCGGATGCTTTGAAGGATGAAGAAGGCCCGTGGAAGCTGCTGGCTTACCTTGAAGAAGTACAGCCTTCCATGCTCTTTTCCCAGGAGGGCATCAATGTTCCTTCCTTTACCTTAAGTCTGGTGATCGATAGTTTGATCGACCGGCTCGAGAAGAAGCCAGACAGCAAGAGCGTCAAGGATGTTCTTCTCGACCTTTCTGAAGAGACTTTGCAGGCCGAGGAAGAGCATATTTTGCTCACTTCTGAGGATCTGCTCGAAAAGACCCGCGCTTCGGCGGAACAGGTGCTCGAAGAGCGTCTGGAATTGCTGGATACCTATTTCGAGGGCCTTGAATCAGGCGATGTCGAAGAAGGCGCACAGCCCAAACGTCCGCAGGAGATTCTGGATGAAATTTCTGGTCAGGTGCGCACCCAGCTGCGCCTGTCAAGCGATGAATTACGCCGGCTGCCGCAGGGCGATGCCGATGTCAAAGAAACTTTGAGCGGTGAGATCAGTAATGGCCTGACCTTGCTGGCGTTGACCCGCGTGATCGGTGCCTTCGAACGCCGTCTCGACGATAGCCTTGAGATGAAGCCAGCCCAGTTACTTGATCTGGATTGGTCAGAGATTGCGCAGGGACTGATGCAGGCGGTCAAGAGCCAGTTGCAGAAGCGCCGTGAGTTCTTGCTGGCCCCACAGGGTCCGCTGGCCCAGAATATCGATGCGCTGCTGGCCCGCTTCAGCGCGGACGAGTTGAGCGAGGATGATCTGGTTGATCTGCTGGTCAATCTGTCTCAGGGCAGCCGTATGGCTATCGATCCGCGCACCCATCAACGGGTCATGCGCCGGGTAACCCTCTTGAATTACATCTTCCTGGCGGCAAAACTGCAGCAGGGAAATTCTCCGGCCCAGATCACGGAGCACATTCTCGATCATCTCGAAGAAGCCCAGGAATTGCTCGAAACGGTTTGGGGCAAGATGGAACTGGAACGCTTCCGCCTGGCGGACTTGCCGCTGGCGCAGTTGGATCCTCACATCAAGCAGGGGCTGTCTGAAGGGCTGGGTGAGGCCCGTGCCGCTGAGATCGAGGCGCTTAAGCCCGAATCGCTCAGCCAAGAAGAACGCGATACCCTGGCTGCCTTGATGGGCCAGCGCATTCAGAATGGCATCTACCGCCACATCCTCGTCAGTGTCATTTCCGAACTCTGGGTCGAACATCTGACCCGGGTGGATGCGCTGCGGGTTTCGATTGGCCTGGAGGCTTTTGCCCAACGGGATCCGCTGGTGCAGTACAAGGCCAAGGCCACCGAGATGTTTGCAGAACTGCTTAGCAGTATCCGTGCGGGCGTGATCAGCCGCATGTTCCTCTTCCAGCCGCGCCGGGCAACCGGCCCGAAGGCGGAGGAGAAAAAGGTGCCGGCCGTTTCGGTAACGGCCGCGGCTCAGCCGGCTCAGGATGCTGACCAGCAGAAAAAGAAGCGCAAACGTCACTAAAGAAGGAACAATGGAACTTTCTCCATTCAAACTCGAGCGTTATTTTGCTCGTTATGAATTCAACGCTCGCTATCTACTGTGCAGCAGTGATTGTGAATCATTGACCATTGCTGACCTGCTCGCTTATGAACCTGGCGCAGCCGAAGATTTTTCGCGGCACTGGCTGGGTTATACCGAATCCACCGGTGCTCCCAGCCTGCGCCGGGAGATCACCCGCCTGTACCCAGGCCTTGCCCCGGAGCAGGTGCTGGTGCACAGTGGGGCAGAAGAGGCGATTTTCCTCTTTATGCACGCGGTGCTCAAACCCGGCGATCATGTGATTGTGCACTGGCCGTGCTATCAATCCTTGTTCGAGGTGGCACAGAGCATTGGGGCGGAGGTGACTTTTTGGCGCGCTCACGAAGAAAAGGGTTGGGCGCTCGACCTGGATGAATTGAAGGCAGCTCTGCGCCCGAATACGCGTGCCATCGTGGTGAATACGCCGCATAACCCTACCGGCTATTTGATGTCTGCCGCTGACTATGCAGCTCTCAATCAACTTGCCGTTGAAAAGGGCATCGTGCTGTTCTCGGATGAGGTTTACCGCGAAAGTGAGTATGCGGCTGTGGATCGCCTGCCTTCTGCCTGTCAGATCAATCCGCTGGCGGTCTCGTTGGGAGTGGTCTCCAAGACCTATGGCTTGCCGGGGCTGCGCATTGGCTGGGTTGCCACCCAAAACCAGGCGGTGCTTGAGCGCATGGCCGCCCTCAAGGATTACACCAGCATTTGCAACAGCGCTCCCAGTGAATTTCTGGCTGAGTTGGCCTTGCGTCACCGCGAGGCCCTGGCTGCCCGCAATCAAGGCATTATTCAGCACAATCTGGGCCTGCTCGATGCTTTCTTCGCGCGCTATGCGGACCGCTTCCAGTGGGTGCGCCCCATTGCCGGCCCGATTGCTTATCCGCGGCTGCTCATGGGCGACATTGAGACTTTTTGCCGCCAGCTGGTGACCGAAGAAGGGGTGTTGCTTTTGCCGGGTACGCTTTACGGCGATTCCAGCAATCATTTCAGCATGGGTTTTGGCCGGAAGAACTTGCCCGAAGCTCTGGCACATCTTCAGATGTTTCTCGAGAGAGTTTGATCGTGCTTTTGTCCTTCACCGGTCAAAAAATAGGAGTATAATTACCGTACTTGAATGTCGCTTTTGCACAAAGTGTCGTTCTTGAATCGAACAATTTTTCATGTTATACTAAAATTTAGAATTGGGTTGGCAATTTGGCTTGATCGGTCTCTCTGAATTTTCGAGATTCAGCGTTCACCTCTCCCTGATAAATCAAACGACATAATCGAAAAATCTCTGCGCTTGCAGGGGATAAAACTTATACTCATACTCTTAATTCATGGATTCTATACAAATGAAAATAACTGAAATGGAAGACGCCTCCCTGGCTTCACTACGCCAAATTGCGGAAGGAATGAACATCCCGAACGCAAGACATATGAAGAAGGAGAACCTTATTCTCAACATTCATCGGGCAGAAGCGGAGCAGGAAGGGGTCGAAGTGCGCGGTGGCGTACTCGAGATCACTCCGGAAGGAATCGGGTTCCTGCGCAATAATTACTCAGTTGGCCCGGATGATGTCTATGTTTCTCAGGCACAGTTGCGCCGCTATGATTTACGTATGGGGGACTTTGTTATGGGGGTGGTTCGTCCTCCCCGTGATGCCGAACGGCATTATGGTTTACTGAAAGTAGAATCCATTAACATGCTCACCCCCGAAGAGATCCACAACCGGCCGCAGTTCGAAAACCTGGTTCCGATCTTCCCGGAGAAACGTTTCGACCTTGAAACGGATCGCTCCATCCTTTCTTCCCGTTTGATCAATTTGATCGCCCCGATTGGCCGCGGTCAGCGCGGTATGATCGTTTCCCCGCCAAAAGCCGGTAAAACTACCATTCTCAAGCAATTGGCCAACTCCATTTCGGCCAATAATTCCGACGTCCATTTGATCATTGCCTTGATCGGGGAACGCCCGGAAGAGGTTACCGATATGGACCGCTCGGTGGATGCTGAAGTGGTAGCCTCCACGTTCGACGAACCGGTTAGCTCCCACGTGCGCACGGCGGAGATCACCCTCGAGCGTGCCAAGCGTCTGGTGGAGATCGGACGGGATGTGGTAATATTGATGGATTCGTTGACACGACTGGCGCGCGCCTACAACCTGGTGGTCAATCCCTCCGGGCGTACCCTTTCGGGCGGTATGGATCCTTCCGCTCTGTATCCCCCCAAGAAGTTCTTCGGCGCAGCCCGTAACATCGAAGGCGGTGGCAGCCTGACCATTATTGCGACCGCGCTCGTTGATACCGGCAGTCGTCTCGATGATGTCGTTTACGAAGAGTTCAAGGGTACCGGGAACATGGAGCTTCATCTTTCCCGCCGCCTGCAGGAACGCCGCATCTTCCCCGCCATCGATCTTGAGCGCTCCTCCACCCGTCGCGAAGAACTCCTTCTCGGCCCGGATATTCTGCAGCGTGTCTGGCTCATGCGCCGCATGTATCTGCAGATGATCGGCACACCGCCGCAGGGCGCAGGCATGGACCCGGCGGTAGCCACCGAAGCTATCTTGCAAAAAATTGCAAGGACCAAGAATAATCAAGAATTCCTGGAGACCTTGACGGAGGATCAGTGAGTTCAAAGAAAATAACTCCAGAGAAATCACCTGAAACTTCACAGAAGCCAGCGCAGCCGCGTAGCTTCCCGTGGAAAGAGGTGATCTCCTGGGGGGTAACTGCTTTATTAGTAGGTCTTCTTTTGCTGGTGTTGTTCAAAGGGTCGATCTTTTCTCAACAGGTGGAGGCTACGATCGAGGCGACGCCGACCCCTTTGAATGTCTCCCTGCCCCCCATGCAGACCAGCACGACCGCGGATGTCTCTGTGCCGCGCCAGCCAAATCTGGATACGAATGTTCCGGCAGACGTGCGTCAGTCCGTCGTGCATTACACGGTTGAAGCCGGGGATTCCATTTTCAGCATTGCCAAACAATTTGGTCTCAAGCCCGAATCGGTCTTGTGGGCCAATGACAATTATTTTGGCGGTGATCCGACCACGACCCTGAGCACGGGCGTGGATCTGGTCATCCCCCCTACCGACGGCATTCTCTATACCTGGAAAGACGGCGATACGCTGGCCAAGATTGCTGATAAATATGATGCGGATGAATATTCCATCATCAGTTGGCCGTCGAATCATATCGATGTTACCGATCCGCAGATCATTCCCGGTTCCCTGGTAATGATCCCCGGCGGCTCTACCGAGATCAAGTCCTGGATTCAGGTGGTCGAGTACAGTTCCAAATCAGGCGTGACGCGAGTGATTGCCGGCGCGGGTGGCTGCCAGGCTTCTTCTGACGGCCCGATTGGCTCTACCGCTTTCATCTGGCCCAGCGCCAATCATTATCTCTCGGGCTTTGATTTCACCAGTTATCACAAAGGCATCGATATCGCGGCCAATGTAGGTGACCCGGTGTGGGCCGCGGATAACGGTACGGTGGTATACGCTGGTTGGAATGATACGGGCTATGGCTACATGGTCATGATCGATCACAACAACGGTTACGCTACCCTGTACGGTCACTTGAGCGCTTACTACGTGCACTGCGGTGATTTCGTCTTCCAGGGTACCCCCATTGGCGCCGCCGGCGCGACCGGTAACGTCACCGGCCCGCATCTGCACTTTGAGGTGCGTCTCAACAGTGGTTTCGTCAATCCGTGGTACGTTTTACCCTGATCCATTTTTTGTGAAAGCAAACGAGCAGCCTGCGCTGCTCGTTTTTTTTAATGGGCTTTAGCCTGTCGAGCGAGCGAAGCGAGGGAGACAAAAAACCACCCGCTAAGCGGGTGGAGACAAGAGGTTAAACCAAGAAACCACCTAAGAAGCTAGAATAGTGATTGTTCAAGCCACTACCGAAGCAGAGAGGTGATTTCATGGGAAGTACAGAAGATAGTTTAGCGCACACGAGGTGGATGTGCAAATATCATATAGTATTTACGCCAAAATATAGGCGAAAGATAATCTACAACCAATACAAAGAAAGCATAGGGAAGATATTACGAGACTTATGCAAGTATAAAGGGGTAGAGATTATCGAAGGGCATCTAATGCCAGATCATGTACACATGCTGGTAAGCATACCGCCCAAAATAAGCGTATCGAGTTTTATGGGATACCTGAAAGGGAAGAGTGCGCTAATGATATTTGACAAGCATGCCAATCTGAAATACAAATTTGGGAATCGGCATTTTTGGTCAGAAGGATACTATGTGAGTACAGTAGGGTTGAATGAAGCAACGATCAAGAAGTATATATCAGAGCAAGAGAAACAAGATATAGCAGTAGATCGACTGAGTGTAAAAGAATATGAAGACCCCTTCAAGGGGTAGCTAGTGACAAAGCCCCTTGAGGGGCAAGCGGAAGAGATAAAAGCGAAGTGGCTTGAACGAAGAGAAAGCCAGCGCCTTGAGGCGCTGGCTAGCATTAAAGGCTTATAGCCGCAGAGCAAACCACCCGCTTTACGGGTGGTTGTGATATCGATTGGCTGGCCAAAATGGGGCTACAGAACGCTGGGCGGGTCGACGACCAGATCGACGGCAATGTCTTTAGGCTGCCACGAGTGGAGGGGATGCTGAGCCAGGAAGGGGTGAAAATCATTGCCTTTGAGCAGAATTTGCCAGCGATAGGTGCCGGCAACGCGGCTGTAGAAGCACGGCACCGGGCCGATCATTTCCAGACGGCATTCTTTGGCCCATAGGGCGAACTTGCTGCCGGTGGCAGTGGCAGCCTGCTCGACCACGTTGGGCAGGTTGTGGCGGAATTCGATGCGCAGCAGGCGTGAAAACGGGGGGTAAATCATCTTTTGGCGCCGTTCCAGTTCTTCTTCGTAGAATCCATCCAGATCGTGCAGGGCCGCGTAGCGGATGGCATAGTTTTCGGGGTGAAAGGTCTGAAAAATGGCTTTGCCGCCGCGGCTGCTGCGGCCGGCGCGCCCGGCCACCTGGCTGAGCAATTGAAAGGTGCGTTCCCCGGCGCGGAAGTCGGGTAAATTCAGGCTCACGTCGGCCAGCACCACCCCCACCAGCGTGACCAGGGGCAGGTCCAGCCCCTTGGCTAGCATTTTGGTGCCGATCAAAATGTCGGCACGATGCTGAGTAAAGTGATCGAGAATGAGGTCATGCGCTCCTTTGACGCGGGCTGTGTCGGCATCCCAGCGCAGAATACGTGCCTGCGGAAATTCTTCCTGCACGGCTTTTTCGAGACTCTCGGTGCCCAGACCGAACTGCCGGATGTTGGGGCTGCCGCATTCAGGACATTTCCGCGGCATTTGCCGGTGATAGCCGCAAATGTGGCATTGCAACTGGCTGCTCGAAGCGTGAAAGGTCAGTTGGGTATTGCAGCGCGGGCAGCGCAGCACGTAGCCGCAATCGCGGCAAAAGACATAAGTGGCCGAGCCGCGTCGGTTAAGAAAGAGGATGGCCTGCTCCTGCTGGGCCAGAGTGTGGGCCAGTTCTTCGTGCAGATGCTGGCTGAACACGGAGCGATTGCCGGCTTTCATTTCCGCGCGCATGTCCACGATCTGTACTGTGGGCAGGGGCAATGGAGCGGCGGCCGCGGAGATGCGCTCAGGCAGGCGCAGTTCGTGCCATTTGTCGCGGCGGGCGCGGTAGAGTTGTTCCACATCAGGCGTGGCTGACCCCAAAAGCAGTGGGGCCTGGGCCAGGCGGGCGTACTGAATGGCCGTTTCGACGGCGGAATAATGGGGGCGCAGGTCGGCCTGGACGTAAGATTCATCATGGCATTCGTCGAGCACGATCACGCCGGGCATCGGCAGGGGGGCAAACAGGGCACTGCGCGGGCCAACCACCACGGGCAGCACGCCGCTGCGGATGCGCCGCCAGGTGTCGTAGCGTTCCCCGGGCGAGAGCTGTGAATGGATCAAGGCCACCTTCCCGGGGAAGCGCGCATAGAAACGGCGGACGGTTTGCGGGGTAAGGGCAATCTCGGGCACCAGAACGAGGGCACCTTTGCCCTGAGCCAGCGCTTCCGCGACCGCGTGCAGGTAGATTTCGGTCTTTCCCGAGCCGGTTACACCGACCAGCAAGTTAAAATCGCGCGCGGTGGGGGCCGCGAATTGAGTTTGCAGGCTTTGCCAGACGGCGGCTTGCGCCGGGGTGAGCGGGGGCACGGATTGCAGTTCCAGGTGAGGCATTCCTTCTATTGGGTCGCGCCAGAATTCGCTCTCTTCCAGGGCGATCAGGTCTTGTTCAGCCAGAGTTTTGATGTCGGCGGCATTGGCGCCGGTTTCGGCGTAGAGCATCGAAACGTTGACCGGAGCGCCTTCCTGTGCCAGCAGCTCGAGCACGGCTTGCCGGCGGGCCAGGACGGCAGGCTGCGGTTTGCGTCCGCTTTCAGGTTGGCGCAGGTGGGCCGCGGCTTGTTCCAGTGGCATGGCCAGACTGGCGGTGCGGATTTGTCGGGAGTGAATGGAAGGCGGCAGCAGGATGGGTTGGGTGCTCACGTATCCCAGCCGCACCAGACCGCCCAGACTGTCGCGCCAGTGGAGGTGTGCCAAAGCGGTGTCCAGTTGCCGGCCGCGCAGCGGATTGCGCTCGCTCAGGGCATTCAGGATACGTCTTTGGGTCGTCGACAGTGCTTCATTCGTGTCTGGCAAATGGATCAGGCTGACCAGAATATCCACGTGCTGGCTGAGTCCGGGCGGCAGCATTTGATCCAGACATTCTGGCAAGGTCGATAGGGTTTCGGCCGCCATCCATTCAGCCAGTTTGAGCTGTAGTGGGGTGACGACCGGCAGTGGATCTACCAGTTCGCTGATCTCGCGCAGTTCCGGGACGGAGGGTTCGTGAATTTCCTGCAGGACGATAGCCTGAGCCATTTGCCGCCCAAAGGGCACGGTGACCAGCGATCCGGGCTGCACCTGATCGTTCAAGGCAGCGGGCACCTGGTAGTCGAAGAGTTCGTTGATGGGGGCGATGTTGATCGCCACGCGCACGTATCTGGGCATGAGAGAAGGTCTTTCTATTGAGTGATGGCGGCGGCGCCGTAGCCAACCACGCGTTCGTGGTCGCCGCTGGTTTTGCCGGAGGTGCTGTGATGCAACAGGGTGACCTGTTTGCCTCCCAGGGCTTTGGCGGCCCACAGAATGACGGCCACAGCCCCGGAACCGCAGGCAAAACCGGTCTGGCTGGCTTCGGCCTGCAGTACGCCTTGCGGGGAAAAAGCCGCGAATTGTGCCATCATGGTGGCATCCAGCAGATTAGCTTCTTCTTCCGGGTAGAAGTGCGAAAGGTCAGTGCTGGCGACCAGCAGCAAATGCTGGCCGGCGACGATTTCAGCCAGTACTTCGCCCATTTCTTGCAGAGCTGCCGGGTTTTGCTCCCGCACCATCAGCGGCAGCAGCCGGAAGGGCTGGCTCAAGGCAGTTTGCAGAAAGGGAAGCTGAATTTCGAGCGAGTGTTCGTGATCGTTGGCAATGGCGGTCAGATGTTCCCCGCTGCGTTTTTGTAATTTTTCATTGAGCTGTTGCAGCAAGTCGGTCTCGACCTCGATTTCTCCCAGTGGGGTGGCATAACTTTGGTGTGCGCTGGTGAGAAAGGGGTAAGGCAGGTAATCGTGCAGCGGCGAGGCGACCACAACCAGGTCGTAACTTTGCCCTTGCACGGCACGGTAGGCATAGCCGGCGGTGGGCCCAGAATAATGATAACCGGCATGGGGCGAGATGACTCCCAGCACTGGCCCCGGTAAGGCGGGAAGGCGGGCAGAATCCAGATAGCGGCTGACCTCAGAACGCAGTACAGTGGCATTGCCGGGGTACCACGATCCGGCGATGGGCGAAGGTCGAACAGCAGAAAATGATTGTTTCATGATCGATCCTTTTCTTGACCCCTTAATTATACAGGCCGAACCTGCTGCAAAAAAAGATTCCTCATTTGCTGAGGAATCTTTTAACTTTCAGACGAAAAAATCTAGAATGCGCCGCTGCCGTAAAGTGACGGATCGGTGGGAGTTTGCCCGGAGGGATCCCAGACGTACACGGTGTCGCCTTCGTTGGCCCAGTCGTACAGCCAGTGGGCATCGGCGACTGACAGATTGACGCAGCCGTGCGAGCCAGGGTTGCCCAGATAGTTATTCCAGTAAGCACCGTGCAGCGCGCGCGCTTCGTCGAAATACATGATGTAGGGGACCTGCTCGATGTAATAGTAGTCCGAACGGTCGGCCTCGAAAGCGCCGGTCATGTATTCGAAATCGACCTTGCGGTAGATCTGGAAGGTACCGGGTTTGGTGTAGAAGGGCTTTCCGCCGCTTGAGATGAGGGTGGCAAAGACCATCTGATTGTTGTCGTAAACGGTCAGTACCTGCTCGTACAGGTTGACCTCGATCCAGCGGCCGTTGGTCACGCCGTCGGGTGGGGTGGGGCTATTGATGACGCGCCCAATAAAGCGGTGTTCGATCCATTCGTTCGGGCCGATACGTACCCATTCCATGTTATCCAGTTCTTCCGAACCATAACAGCGCACCACATCCTGACGGTTATACAGCTTGCCGGTTTTGGGTGAGTTGTATCCCGGGGCGGTGTAAGAGGGTACCTGAGACTGAACCACCCAGGCAAAGGTGACCGAAGGTGCACTTTTGATCAGATCGCCCTGAAAGTAAGTGGCTGAAACACGGTTGATGACGGCGCTGCTGATCCAGTCTTGGTTGGCGATCTGGTAGTAGGTGACCCCGTCTGAACCTGTCTCTTTTTGCATTAAAGAAACGTACTTGAACTTGCCCAGCGGCATCATTTCTTTGACATTGCCGGCCACGGCATCTTCCACACTGGCATACATGGGGACGGCATCATCGATCACCTTGGCGTATGAGTAAGGGATGTTATTCAGGTCGTAAGGGGGCGTGACCACGGTCAAAGGGGCGGCCGGGAAGGTGATGCCGCTGTTTGCCAGTTGAGTAAGGGCTGCGGAGGGGCCTGCGTTCAGGCAATCGCTGTTTTCTGTGCTGTCGAGGTAGGGCAAACACAGCGATTGGTTGGCCGGGGCGTTGCTGGATGTTGTGACGGCTGGGATGGTTGCTGCAGTGTCGGCCGGAGTGGCGGCAGCGTCCCCGCCGGGGGTTTGGGCGGCCGCGGGCTGGACCAGAGACAGCAGCAGTCCGCTGCTGAGAAGGATTCCAGAAAGAATGTGAACGAGCGTTTTTTGCATGAAAAAGCACCTTTATAAATAAGAGAAAACTTACCCAATTTTATCTCAGCCTGTCTGGCTTGACCAGTATCCTTTAAAACAGGGTGGGTAAATTAATCTGGCTCTTGCGAATTATTGTCCTGCTGGCGGACGATCTCCTGCAGTCGGGCGTAGCCTTTCTTCCCCAGTAAGTAGGTCAGTTCTTCAGTAAAAGTCTCGATCAGCGGAATTTCGTGATCCGCTCGCCGCAGGCAGCTACCTTCTTCCTCTAACATGGTTTCGGTCTCATCCAGGGTGATGCGGCCTTCCTCATCGAGGTCGAGGGGATGCAGAATGCAGTAGTAGGGTTTGAAACGCCACGGATGCAGTTTGTTGGCCACGGCAGCCACCTGCAGGGCACATTTGCCGTCCGGCAGGCAGAAGACGCAGGCGGTGCCGCCGTAGTGCTCCGGTCGGGTTTCAACAGCGGTATGGACGACCAGCTTGGAAGGGCTGAATTCATCTTCGTCTTCGTAGCTGGCAAACCAGTCGATCGGGTCTTTGAGGTCATCCGGCATAAACGGCTGAATCAGCGCGGCGTGGGCCAGGATGTCTTCCATTTCGCGCTGGTCGGTCCAGACGCCAAAAACGCAGCAGGCGCCGTGACATTCGCCCAACTGGCAGCGCTGCATTGGTTCGGAGCGGAACAGACGGGGGTTGACGCGCAGATCCTGTGCTGAAGGTTTATCATTCATGGCATGGATTTTACCACCCGCCATCGTCTGTCAGCGGATGGGTTTTTGCACGGTCAGCGTCGGTAATATTTTTCGAGCATGCGCCGCAGCGCGCCGTCCCAGAAGTACCAGTCGTGGCTGCCGTCGGCGACCTCATAGGTAAAGTCAAGGGACAGCTGGCTCAGGTCGTGCTGGAAGCGTTCATTGACGTCGAAGAGAAAGTCGTCGCGACCGATGGTCATGTACACAGCCGGCTTTACGGCCCGCTGGCTGACGGTACGGGCCAGGGTGAGTAATTCCTCGTCCTCTTCGCAGCGCAGACCGGCCCCGAACACGTCGCGCATATGGGGGTTTTCCATTTCCGCTGGTTTTTGAGCGCGCAGCTGGTCGAGATATTCGTGCAGGTATAGCCCGCCGCTCGAGAAGCCGCCGCATAACCCGTATTGCTCCGGCCGCTGCCAGGCGCATTTCAGGGCGGCATAGGCCCCGCTCGAGTTGCCGGCAATAGCCACGTCTTCCCGTTGCGCAGAAAAATGGAAGATGCTATTCATTTGCCGGGGTAATTCATCCACAATGTAGTTGAAGTAGTTGCCCCGGTCAGGCAGATTGCGGCACCAGGTGTTGCCGATCTCCGGGAGGATAAAGGCCACCTGGTATTCGTTAGTATAGAAAGGAAGCCGGGTAAATTGTCCCCAGTTTGAGCTGTTGCCGGTGGTGCCGTGCAGCAGATAGATCACCCGCTGTGGTGGGTCGTCGGGCTTGCGCCCATCCGGGAAGTAGACCTGTACCCAGGTATCCTGATGCAATTCTTCAGAACGCAGACAACCCGAAAATGAGGCCATAAAGAGTTCCCTTCTTCATTGAAATTTACACTTTTCATTTTACCTCGCGGGGGCAAAACCCATTGAAAAACGGCTGATTTCAAAATAAGGTAAAATGAAGGAGGTAATTCTCTGTATTTCAACATTCCATTTAAGGAGTCAGGGTATGGCGGCTTGGAAGATCCTTTTGACCGATGGTTTGGAAGAGAACGGGAAAGAGATTTTACGCAAATCTGCCGAGGTGGTTGAATCCCCTACCATCACAGCGGAGGAGTTGTTGACTGTGGTTGGTGAATACGATGCCCTCATCGTGCGCGGACGCACCAAGGTGACCCCGGAGGTGTTTGCGGCCGGCAAGAAGCTCAAGGTGGTGGGCCGTGCCGGTGTTGGGGTGGATAACATTGATCTGGCGGCTGCCCGCGAACATCACGTGACCGTGGTCAACTCTCCGCAGGCGACCACCGTTTCGGTGGCTGAATTGACCCTGGCCTTGATGCTCTCGTCTGTGCGTGAGGTCGCGCGCGCGGATGCGGGGTTGAAAGCCGGCAAATGGCTGAAGAAGGAACTCGAGGGCCGTGAACTTTATACCAAGACACTGGGGGTGATCGGCTTTGGCCGGATCGGTTCCAGTGTGGCCCAGCGGGCCCGTGCTTTCGAGATGAAAGTGCTGGGCTATGACCCCAAACTGCCTGCGGCAGAGATCCAGGCACGCGGCGGCGAACCGGCCAGCCTGGATGAGTTGCTGGCTCAGGCAGATATCATTACCATGCACTTGCCGCTGACGGATCAATCACGCGGCATGTTGAATACGGAAGCTTTTGCGAAGATGAAGCCGGGGGTGTACGTGATTTGTGCTGCCCGCGGCGGCGTCATCGATGAAGCTGCCTTGCTGGCGGCATTGAATTCCGGGAAGGTGGCGGGGGCTGCTCTGGATGTGTATGCTACCGAACCGCCGGGCTTGACCGAACTGGTCAGCCATCCGAAGGTGGTCGGCACTCCCCACATCGGGGCCCAGACGGTAGAAGCCCAGGGACGGGCCGCTCACGATATTGCCGAAGAAGTGCTGGCGGCTCTGGCTGACCAGCCCTTGCGTTGGAAAGTTGCCTGATCGAAGCGAGCATCATAAAAATTCAGTTATGGAGTAAACAATGGTTTCGAAGTTGGAAAAATTTAAGCAGTTGATGGCTGAACTGACTGATTTGAACCGCGCCAATGCCTTGGCGGGTTGGGATCAGCAGGTCTATATGCCGCGCGGCGGTGCCGAAGATCGCGGTCATGTGCTGGCTGCTCTAGCCGGTATTGCTCATGAAAAATTCACTTCCGAAGAGATGGGTAAGCTGCTCGACGAACTCGTGCCGGAAGCCAAACAGATGGATCCCGAATCAGATGACGCCTGCCTGATTCTGCGTACTGCCCATGATTATGCCAAGCAGACCAAAGTCCCTACCGAGAAGGTGGCGGAGTTTGCTCGCGCCACTACCATGGCGGAAGTTGCCTGGGAAAAGGCGCGAGAAGAAAATAACTTCAAACTGTTCCAGGATGAATTGCAGCATATCGTGGAATTGCGCCAGGAATACGCGGAATACTTCAAGCCTTACGATCATATCTATGATCCGCTGCTCGATGATTTCGAGCCCGGCTTGAAGACAAAAGAAGTGCAGGCGATTTTTGGCAAGCTGCGCCCACAGCAGGTGGAATTGCTGAAGAAAATCGCGGCCAAACCCGTGATCGATGACTCCTTCCTGCACGTAGCCTATCCCGAGCAGGGACAGTGGGATTTTGGCGTGGACGTGATCACTCGTTTTGGTTTCGATTGGAATCGCGGCCGACAGGATAAATCGGTACATCCCTTCACCACTTCCTTTGGTATTGGTGATGCGCGCATCACTACCCGTTTCGATGCGGAGCGCGCAGCTTCAGCTCTCTTCAGCACCATGCACGAGGGCGGCCATGCCATGTACGAACAGGGTATCAGCCGCACCCTGGCCCGCACTCCGCTGGCGACCGGGGCTTCGATGGCGGTTCACGAGTCGCAATCCCGCCTGTGGGAGAACATTGTAGGCCGTTCCCTTTCCTTCTGGAAGTTCTTCTACCCGCGTCTGCAAAAGGCCTTCCCCTCCCAACTTGCTGGGGTCACCCTCGAGCAGTACTATCGTGGCATCAACAAGGTTGAACCCTCGTTCATCCGCACCGAAGCGGACGAAGCGACTTACAACCTGCACATCATGCTGCGCCTCGAGCTGGAAATTGCTTTGCTCGAAGGCAGCCTGCAGGTCAAGGACCTCTCTGAGGCCTGGAACACCCGTATGAAAGATTACCTTGGCATCATTCCGCCCAACGATACCCTGGGTGTGCTGCAGGACGTGCACTGGTCGAGCGGCCTGATGGGCTACTTCCCGACCTACGCGTTGGGCAACCTCATCTCCGCGCAGGTTTGGGAAAAGGTTCAGAAAGACATCCCGACCGTGGAGCAGCAGTTTGAGGTGGGTAAGTTCGACGAATTGCTGGGTTGGCTGCGTAAAAATATCCATCAATACGGCGCCAAATTCGAGCCGCAGGTGCTGGTCAAACGCGTTACCGGTACAGGGATCGATCCTGAACCCTACATGCGCTACCTCACCAAGAAATACACCGAGATTTATCATCTTTAAAGATCGCTGGCAGCCCCGGGATTTTTCCCGGGGCTGCTTTTTTTGATGTAAAATCGAATTCATGAGGATGAAACGGATATTTCTCTCTTTGCTGGGAACCGCTTTGTTGCTGGCAGCTTGCCAATCGACTCCGACGGTATCTGTTTCTACGCCGACTTCCGAGCCGACGGTGGTTCCGACCGCTGTGCAGTCCACCGCCACTGCCACACTGGCTCTCACTGTCACCCCGCAGCCGGTATATCCGACCCCAATTGTGATTGAACAGCCGACGTCGATGGTTCCGACTGAGCTGGCCGCGGAGTTGCTCGATCAGAAATTCCCTATTGCTTCACTGAATATTTATCGTCCCGGCCCTGATTCTCGTCTGGTTTCGCCCATCCAGATCAGCGCTTATGCGTACCCGGGCGCGCAAGGCAAGGTCTCACTGCAGCTCTGGGACGAGGCTGGCAACCTGACCGCGGACCAATTGATCCAGCTCAAGGGCAGCGGCTGGGTTTCCTTCTCCAGCCAGATTCCCTTCGAAGTTAAAGCGGCTGGGGAATCGGCGCTGCTCACCCTGACCACCTTCGACGATGCCGGGCGTCGCATCGCCGTCTCCAGCGTGCCGCTGCTGTTGCTGCAATTGGGCGATTCGCAAATCGAGGCGGCGGGCTTTGCCAAAGAGCCGTTTGTGCTGCGCCAGCCGGTTGCCGGTACCATCGTTTCAGGGAATCCGCTGCACCTGGAAGGCTATCTTCACTCATTCAGCACCGCGCCGGTGATCCTTGAAGTGATCAAGTCCAATGGCGCCGTGGTGTGTTCCAAACAGATCGGCGTCCCGGGGGTTTCCAGTGGGGATGATTACACTCCCTTCTCGCTGGATCTGGCTTGTCTGGTCAGCGAGAATACCCCTGTGCGCATCAGTCTGCGCCAGACGATGGCTCAATCCCCTTATCTCGACCTGGCACTTGCGAGCGTTCTGGCCACCCTGACTCCATGATACAAAAAAGACTGCCTGCGCAGTCTTTTTTCTTCCAAAAATTCAAGCTATTCTACAGTAACGACCGCGTCGGCCAGTACACTTTGGGCTTTATCCAGCGACATGACCTTGGGCATGAACAGAGCTGAGATTCCCAGGCAGATGGTGAGAATTCCACTGAACCAGAACCAGGTTTGCAGTCCGGCTGCTTTCACCACCGGGTTGACGATCAGCAAACCAATCGGCATCATTGCGGCGCAGAAACTGTTGAGAAAACTCATTACCCGTCCCTGAAGTTCTGGCGCAATGCGGCTTTGCATGATCGCTTGCAGCGGACCATTGGCCATAGGCATCATCAATCCTACCAGTGCGAAACCTACAAGTGCCATCCAGAAGCTGGTGGCCGGGGCAATGCCAAGAATGCCCACTCCCACTCCCAGACCGATCACTCCCATCATGCTGGTGCCGATCTTGCTCTTGAATCCGCCCCAGATACCCAGAAGTATTCCGCCAGCGATCACACCGATACCCAAAACTGATTCAAGCAAGCTTAATTCCCATACCCCTTTTTGAAAGTGTTGAGTGACCAGCAAGGGAAGCAGAGAATCAGTGGGGGCCAGGGTGAAGTTGATGAAGGCGGCCACGATGGTCAGCATGATCATGCCTGGCAGCGATTTCATATAGCGGAAACCTTCAGCAACATCCTTGAAGACGGTGCGCACGGTTACCGTTTCATTATTATCCTGGCGCACTGGCTGCGGGATCTTGATGAAGAAGAGCGGGGTGATGGCAATGATGGCGGTGATGATATCAATCGAGATCACCTGATAGAAGGCGAGCAGCGACATGAGCAGCGCTCCCAGGGGAGGCGCGACGATGTTCAGCCCACCCTGAATGGCCTGGTTGATGCCGGCTACACGCGAAAGATGTTTTTCCGGCACCATCAGCGAGGTGGAGGAGGTCATGGCCGGCCACTGGAAGATGCCGCCAATGGCACGCAGAAACATGATCGCATAGATTTGCCAGATTTGTACCTTGCCCAGGGCAAACAGGATGACCAGAATCAAGGTGAAGAAAGCAGTCGCACCATCTGAAACGATCATGACAATGCGCCGGTTCCAGCGGTCCACCAGCGCGCCGGCAAAGGGCGAGAGCAAGACCTGCGGCAGGATCGACATGATAGTGGCGGTGGTCAGAACTTCTACCGAACCGGTCTTTTCGGTCAGATACCAGACCAGCGCGAATTGCACCAGGCTGCTGCCCAGTAACGAAAATAATTGTGCACTCCAGATCGGCAGGAATTTTTTCAGCCATTGATTGGAGTTCGTTTGTGAGAGTGGGGTTACGGTTTCCATAAAAGGTTCCTTTGATTACTTCCTTAAAAATTTAAAAATGAAACAGAACGGATGATGGCTCATTCGCTGTAAAGAAAAGAGCTGATTTTTGGATCAGTTATTCGATAAAGACTTCTACGTGCTCGCCGTCTTCGTCGTCGTATACATCGACGATCTTGCCGGTTTTGCCGTTGGCCAGGGCTTCGGCCAATCGTTCTGCGTTCAGGCCTTCGACCTCGGGTGAGAATTTCATCCCCATGCGCAGTCCGGCGTTGACCATGCCCAGCGGCAGACGGATGTTGGCCCGCACCTTGCCGCTGTTGATATCAGACACACGCACCCTGAAGTAGCGCCCAGTCATTCCGGGAATAGTTTCACCGCTGCTTTCAGTATCTTTGCCTGCTCCGGGATGAGCGCTGGCGTCCAGCGCTTTCAGCAGCTCGGCCGCCATTTCTGGGGTGATCTTGCCTTCCTGAACCATTTTCAGTACTTTGAGGCGTTCTTCACTGGTAACTATGCTTCACCTCCGTTCCCTTCCTCGCTGGGGGCGGGCTCTTCATATTTCTCTCCGCGCAGTCTGGCCTGTGCTTCTTCCCAGCTGATCTTGCCGGAATCCAGATCTTCCAGAATTTGGCGGCGGTCTTCGGCTGAGAGCGGCGGGGTCAAGTCTTCTTTGCCGGGTTCGTAGCCCAGCGCACGTACGATCTCGTTCAATCGGTTGCGCAGGGTGGGGTAAGAGAGCTTCATTTCTTCTTCCATGCGGTTCAGCTTGCCTTCACAGCGCACGAAGGTCAACAGAAATTGCATCTGCTCGGGGGTAAGATGCCCAAAGGGGGTGTGTTCCGGAACAAAATGCCCTTCGATGGAAGTGTTGCAGCTGACACAGTATAAACGCGTGACGGCCAGATCGGCTCCACATACCGGGCATTTATTGATCATTTTGTTCATTTTGTTTACTCCAATCTGTTTTCTTGCGCTTGAAATGCAAGAAATGAAGAGAAAATTCCGTTTGATTAAGAATATTCTATCATGATATTAATTTAAGTCAATAGTTATTAAATATTATTTATATTATTTTTGAAAATACTTGATATTTGAAAAAATATCTTTAATTTATTCTTCTGCGCGGATTCTTTCGCCTTTGATGAACCAGTGTCCTTTGCGGTCCCCGGCGCCTTGCGGAGCGCGGTCGAAATAAATGTCGAAAATTCGTCCATTTTCGACGATCACGCAGAAAAAGTAACGCCCCACTCCCCATGAGCCCACACGCGAGGCGGTGGCAGCGTGCCCGGGGACCATGTTGCGTGCGGATTTACCGTGCCGTTCGAAGTTTTGCTCCTCGCTCAGCACTTCCACGATGCGGAATTCCTCGCCGCGCCAGCGGAAGGTATTGGGGCACTCCGGCCGCTTGGCATAGACGGGATCTTCGTTGAAGGTGACCTCGATGGGTTCATCGTAGAACTGGCTGGGCAGAGTTTTCATCTCTTAATCATAATATAAAAAACGGAGCAGCCAGATGGCTGCTCCGTTGAAGACTCAGGCAAATTAATCCGTCCAGTCGTCGGGTTCCATGTGGACGTAAACGCGGTCCACTTCGGGGAACTCCTTGAGGCGGGCAGCGACGTTATCTGAAATGGTGTGAGCGTTGCTGAGAGTGGTTTCCCCGGCTACGTTGACGTGCAGATCAAGGATCAGTTTGGGGCCAACGTATTCGCTCATGATGTGGTGTACCCGCAGCACTCCCGGCACGGATTCGGCAGCGGTGACGAATTCCTGCACCTCTTCCATACTGGCACCCTTGCCGGTGAGAAAACCGAGGTTCTCTTTGCCGACGCTGTACACTTGCTTGAAGATCCAGGCAGCTACCAGCAGACCGGCAATTGGGTCGGCCAGCGGACTGACGAGTGAAGAAAGCACGACGCCAATGAAAGCGGCCACTGAGGTCAGCACGTCGCTCAGATTATCCGTGGCCGTGGTGGTCAGGGTGGGGCTGTTCAGTTTTTTACCGATGCGCGAGATGACCAGGAACATCCCAAATTTGATGGCGGCACTGGCCAGCAGCACATACATGGGCAGGCCCATTTCCACGCTGGCCCCGCCGGCGGCAAAGCGGACAATGGCATTGCGCGCGGCTTCGTATCCGGCAAAGGCCATCGACAAGGTGACGATCAGCCCGACCAGCGGTTCGAAACGGGCATGGCCCTGCGGGTGCGACAGATCCGGCGGCTGGATGGCCATGTACAGGCCGACCACCATCAACAGAGAATAGACGACGTCCGAGATGGAATTGGCGGCATCGGCATAGATGGCCGCGCTGTGAGTGATCCAGGCAACCAGGCCTTTCCCGGTGGCCAGCAGCAGGTTTCCCCCCAATGTGATCAGCATGGCCGTGCGATACAGGCGCGTTTGCTCAGGTTGTGGCACGTAATCTCTTACCCAACGCATTTTTATTACTCCTTGTATTGCCCCTTGATAACAAAAGACCCCAAAAGCGGTCCCGTACAGGGGCTGCACCTTTGAGGTCGTCGCGTCTTGCGGCTTGGGCGGTCAGGCTGAGTGCTCCGTCTGACTGCATCCCAATTCTATCATAGAATGATTCGGCTTGCTTGACCTATGGTAAGATGGAATCAGCGAGATCATCATGCTCAAAAAACTTTTGCCTGTCTTCTTGATCGTTTCACTGCTCTTGTCTGCAGCGGCCCCGGTTGCGGCGAACGATGTCGATTTGCAGATCGGCGAAATGGAGATCGACATCTGGCCAGAGTATGACCAGCCGTCAACGCTGGTGATCTACCGCATTGCTTTCGATTCCCTGACCAGTTTTCCCACCCGGGTGAGCTTCAAGATTCCGGCTTCGGCCGGTGACCCTTACAGCGTTGCTATGAAGGATCTGGACGGATTACTTTATGATCTTGAATATTCGGTTACCCCGGATGGCGAGTGGAACCGCATCGAATTCATTTCTTCCAGCCCCGATATCCAGATCGAGTTTTACGATCCGGTTCAGCGCGAAGCGGATTTTTCACATCATTATTCGTTTCACTGGATCAGCGATTATCCGATCAAAGAGCTCAAGATGGTGGTGCAGAAACCCAAATATGCTACTGAAATGCAGATCACCCCTGATTTTGGTTCCGGCGCTGTCAATCTGGATGACAATCTGACTTATTACACGGCTCATGTGGGTAAGGTGAATTTGGGGGAGACCATCAATGTTTCTCTGGCTTATCTGAAAGCCAATGACAACCTCAGCGCCAGTACTTTGCCTGTCCGTGCCGAAAATCCGCTGCCAGAAAATTTCAGCCTGAGCAGCACTTTCCACCAATTAATGTCTGCCATCTGGGAAAATCACAGTCTGGTCGTTACCGGTTTTCTTCTGTTCACTGGATTGTTTTTGATGCTGATTGCGCTGTTGTTGATCTCGCGCCGGCGCCGGCCGGAGGTACTGGTGGAACCTGTCCCCCAGAAGCCGCAGGTCGAAGAAAACGATCGTTCAGTCAATGTTTCCAGCGCGCCTGAAGTTTTCTGTCACGTATGCGGCAAAAAAGCACGCCCGGGCGATGTTTATTGCCGGGCGTGTGGCTCCAAATTGATTCTGCGCTAAAAGAAAAGCTCAATTACATCCCCCCTGGCCGTTGAGGCAGGGGGTTTCTTCGAATTGGATGGTGGTGTGTTCGATGCGGTATTCTTCGCGCAGCAGTTTTTTTACGTTCTGCATGGTGGCGTCAGGCTGGGCTTCCCCGGTCGGGTTGAGCACCAGATGGGCGCTCAGGGCAACGGTTCCGGAGCACAGATTCCACACGTGCAGATCGTGGACGCTGGCTATTTCGGGCAGTCCGGTCAGACTGTCGTGGATTTCGTGAACAGATAATCCTTCTGGCACGCCCTCGACCAGGATGTGCAGCGCGCTTTTGAGCACACGGAAGGAGCTGGCCAGAATGATGACACCAATGAGAATGCTGATGAGCGGGTCGACCCAGTTCAGCCCGGTGAACTGGATGATGATGGCCGCAATGATGACCCCTACCGAAGAGATGGCATCGCCGACTACATGCAGAAAGGCGCTGTTCAGATTCAGGTCTTTGCGGATGGGGTTCTTTTCGTGGGCGGAGTGGTCATGCTCATGCGCATGGTCGTGATGATCGTGGCCGCCCAGAGTAATGGCTACCACGACGTTGACCACCAGACCAATGACGGCGATGATCAACATTTCCATCGAACGAATTTCTACCGGGTGGCTCCAGCGTTGTACCGCTTCTATCCAGATGCCAATGGCGATCACCAGCAGGGTGGCACCATTGATCAATGCGGCCAGCACTTCGAGACGGTGCCAGCCGAAGCTGTGCTGATCATCCGCGGGCCGGGTAGACAGGTTCAGTGCCAGCAGGCTCAGCCCCAGCGCAAAAATGTCCATGAAGACGTGGGCCGCGTCCGAAAGCAGGGCTAATGAGCCTGAGAGCAGCCCCCCGATCACTTCGGCGATTAGGGTCAGGCCGGTAAAGGCCATCGACCAGATGAAGCGGCGTTGAACACCGGTATTTTGATGGGCAATCATAAGCAAATCCTTTGCACCATTATACCGCGCTTGCCATAAAATGCTAATAAAAAGTATTAGTCTGAGCTAACTTCTATATCGGCCACGGAGTTGATGATGCGCCCCGGGCGGTAGGGGAAGTGCTCGACGGTTTCCATCGTGGAAACGCCGCTCAGCACCAGAATGGTCTCCAGCCCGCTCATTACGCCGGCCACCACGTCGGTATCCATGCGGTCTCCTACCATGACGGTGTTTTCGGAATGGACGCCCAGGTAGCGCATGGCACTGCGCATCATCAGTGGGTTGGGTTTGCCCACGAAGAAGGCTTCTTTGCCGGTGGCTTTCTGGATCAGGGCAGCCATGGCGCCCGTCGCGGGCACGATACCCGATTCGAGTGGACCGGTGGCATCGGGGTTGGTGGCGATGAACAACGCTCCATCGTTGATCAAGCGGATGGCGCGGGTGATTTGTTCGAAGTTATAGGTATTCACTTCTCCCAACACCACATAATCGGGGTCCATGTCGGTCTGCACGTAGCCCACTTCGTGCAGGGCCTGGGTCAGCCCGGATTCACCGATGACGAAGGCAGTGCCGTTGGGGCGCTGGCTTTGCAAGAAGCGCGCGGTGGCCATGGCCGAGGTGAAGATGTTTTCTGCCGGCACGTTCAGACCAGTCATTTTCAGTCGGTGTTCCAGATCACGCGGGGTATAGATCGGGTTATTGGTCAGGATCAGAAATTTGGTGTTTGTTGCTTTCAAACGGTCGATAAATTCATCGGCGCCCGGGATCAGGATCTTGCCCTTGACCAGAACGCCGTCCATGTCGATCAAATAATTCTTTTGCATAAAATATTGTTCCTTATTAACTAGAATGGATTAATTTTAGCATGAAAAGGCGTGCGCAATTCAGGCGTTTAAACTTCTGGTATTTTTTGTCGATTAACGCTATTATCTATACGTTCCATTTTTTACTGATCAACTCAATAACACTGGAGGGAAAAGAAGATGACAAAGATCTCCTGCCCAAATTGCGGAGAGCAGAATGCGCAGACAGCGACATTTTGTTCCTCCTGTGGCGCGAAATTACCCCCGCCACCGCCGCGGACCTCGACACTCAAACCCGGCTTTCTAATTTTGATCATTGCCGCCTGCTTGGCGGCTGTCCTGGCGCTTGTGTTTGGTATTCGCGCTCTGGTTTCTGGGGGTGCTTTGTTTGCCCCGGCGGCAACGTCTACACCAGCGGCGACTCAAACTCCCCTGCCAACCCCCACAGCGGTGGGGCTGACCCCCGACGTGGACCTGGCCGCGGTCATTGCCAGCGCTGCAGACGGGGACACTATCACCCTGGCCGCCGGGACTTTCGCCCTGCCTGTCGGTTTCACTCTCGAGAAATCACTGACCATCGTGGGTGCGGGTCGTGATGCGACCATTATCACGGCGGCAGCGCCGAGCGTGGATGCGGCCATGATGATCGATTTCACTGGCTCAGGCACTTTCCGCTTGCAGGGGCTGACGTTGTCTTACGTTGGCAGCGATCCGGCAGGGAATATTCTGGTGAATTCGGGCAGTTTGGAGATGGAAGACTGCTTGCTGCAGGGAGCCACCTTGAGCAGTTCAGGCAAGCACATGGGCGCTATGCAGATTGTCAATGATGCAAAGGTGACTATCAGCAACAGTATCATTGCGGGCAACAAAGCTGGTGCTCCCGCCGAGAAACCGGATTACGTTCCAGGCGGCATCCTTCTTTCGGAAACTTCACAACTGGTTCTCGAAAATAGCCAGGTCATCGATTCTTATCTGGGGGTCTATGCTCATGGCAGTTCGACGGTGACCGTTCGAAATAGTTCGATTGAAAATAATTATTCCTCGATCACGCTGCTTGAGAATGCTACCGGCACCATCGAGGGCAATACCGTGAATGCCAGTAAGACGGATATTTCTCTCTTCGACGATTCACAGGCGAGCATCACCGGCAATACTTTTACTGGGGGCGAGGGGGCGTTGGGGGTGAACGCCGCCGGCAATAGCCATTCCATCATTCGCGGCAATCAATTCACCGGCATGTTGGGCGGTATCTCGTATGGCGAGAGTGCCACGGGTTTAGCGGAGAAGAATGAAATCAGCGGATTTTCCAATGTGGGAATCACCCTGATGAAAACTTCTTCACCAGAGTTAAGCGAGAATACCATCTCCAATGAACAGACGATGGCGGGTGTTGGCATCTCCCTGGGAGACGACAGTACCGGCAATGTTCACAATAATACTTTGAGCGGTCTGGATGTTTGCATCGGAGTGGCAGATCAGGCGATTCCCACGATCACCGAGAATACGCTTACCGACTGTTACCGGGCCGGCATAAACTTTGCGGGCGAGTCTGCAGGTACCGTCAAGGGCAACACGGTTTCATCTGCAACCTATGCTTTGATCATTGGCAGCCCGGCCCATCCTGAAATCACTGGCAATACTTTTTGGGGCATGGAAGCTGGTATTCTGAGCGATCCTGAGTCCTGGGTTGATCAGTTGACGATGTCCGATAACCAGGTCACGAGTGGTCCACCTGTGATCGAGGTGATGACCTTTACGCCAACTCCATAACCACAGTAAATGAAGGGCGAACCTGCTGTCTCTGTGCCTCCGTGAAATCGGTTATAATCAATGCCGAGGTCTCCCGGCAGAAAGAGGATAATCATGCCACGGCAGCGTTCGCCCGAAGAGCTTTCAACCGAAGAATTGCGTCACTTGCTGGTTGAAAAAAACCGCAAGAACCGTGAAGCTCGCATCGAAGCCTATCGCCGCAGCGGACGTATCGTCCCGGTGAAAGAAGAATCCTCAGAACCCGAATCGATCCCGGCCGCTGCCCCAGCTCCGACTGTGCGCAGCCGCAGTGAAGAACGTCAGCGCCGTGGTCTGGATCGTCTGCTTTTGACGGTCGAGGTGGTGGCCATGCTGGGCGTAGTGGCCATTGTGATTTACGGCATCTTTTTGCTCAATAACCTCAACCGCCAGTACTCTACCAGCAACACCCTGCCCACACTGACCCCAACCGCTCTCATTACGGCGGTGGTGCTCCCCGGCGGACATACGCCCCCGGTGGATGGCAGCGAGGTTACCTTCAATGAGGCGGAGATCCCGGAACACTTGCGCCCGCTCATGCAGAGCCTGGCCAACATCCCGGCGCCGACTGCCAGCCCGCAGCAGGCCATTCGTATGCAGATTCCTGCCATTGGCGTTGATCAGTCGGTGGTTCAGGGCGATGGCTGGGAGCAGTTGAAAAAAGGGATTGGTCAGCACATTGGTACCGCTGATCCCGGGCAGGTCGGGAACCTGGTCGTTTCGGCTCACAACGATATTTTTGGTGAGATTTTCCGCGACCTCGACCAGTTGCAGAACGGAGATCAGATTGTGGTGTATACGGCCACACGGGCGTATACTTATGTGGTGACCGGCAGTGAGATCGTCGAGCCCACCCGGGTAGATGTGATGAACTCGACTTCCACCGCCACACTCACACTGGTTTCGTGTTACCCGTACCGCGTGGATAACAAAAGGATCGTGGTCACGGCTGCTTTACAGAATTGAGATTAAGGTAAATACTTCTCTTAAGGAGAGTTTCAATGGCAAATAAGACCAAACGTCGTTCAGTTTCCACCAGCTCCGCCAGCCAGCCGGTTGCAGGTTCCACTCGTTCTGCTGCTACCCGCACTTTCTCGAATGAGTTCAAACCTGATTACACTTACGTGAAGCAGGATTTGAAACGCATCGCTTACCTGGCGGTTGCTTTTGTCGTCATTCTGGTGGTCCTCTCGTTCTTCTTGCGCTAGGCATTCCCCCGGGGATTCCCCGGGTTGATTCTTGCAGCTCAATACAAGGAGAGTGTCATGTCTCATATGTTTGTGCCGGGTCCCGTTGATGTGGCGCCGGAAGTATTGGCGGCAATGGCTCAGCCGATGCTCCCGCACCGCAGCAAAGAGTTCGAAGAAATCTTTCGTCGTACTGAAGAGAAAGCCAAAAAGGTCTTCTTCACCCAGAACCGTATCTTTCAGGGCGCCTGCTCTGGTTCGGGCATGCAAGAGGCCGGGATTCGCAATTTCGTGCAGGAGAGCGTTCTCTCTTGCGTGAACGGCGCTTTTTCACAGCGCTGGAATGATGTTGCCACCTCCAACGGCAAGAAAGCCGACAAGATTGAGGTGGATTACGGCGAAGCCATCACCCCCGATATGCTGCGTGATGCTCTCAAAGCCAAACACTATGAAGCGGTCACTATTGTCCATAATGAAACCTCAACCGGCGTTCAGAACCCGGTGGAAGAGCTGTGTCGCGTGGTCCACGAGACCAGCCCCGATACCCTGATTCTGGTGGATGCGGTTTCTTCACTTGGCGGCGTCAAGATCGACATGGATGCCTGCGGCATCGACTTCTTGCTGACCAGCTCGCAGAAATGTCTGGCCTTACCGCCGGGTCTGGCGCTGGCTTCTGCCTCGGACCGCGCCATGAAGAAGGCTGAATCGGTCACTAACCGTGGCTGGTATTTCGATCTCCTTCTCATGGAAAAGCACCGCATCAAAGATTCCACCCCCATGACCCCGGCTATGCCGCTCATCTTCGCCCTCGACTTCCAGCTTGACCGCATTCTCGCCGAAGGCCTCGATGCGCGCTTTGCCCGCCATACTGCTATGTCGAAGAAAGTGCAGGATTGGTGCATGGCGCATGGCATGGAACCGCTGGCCAAACCGGAATATCGTTCCCGCACCGTCGTTACCGTCAAGAACGATCTCAAGTGGGATATCAGTGCCCTCAATAAGTTCTTGAAGACTCGTGACATGCGTATCGCCAACGGCTACGGCAAACTCAAAGATCTTTCCTTCCGCGTCGCCACTATGGGTGAGACCAGCCTCAAAGATATCGACATGCTCCTCGAGGGCTTTGCCGATTTCATGAAACAGTAAAGTTTTTGGATAATGACGAAGCAGACCGTTTTTCAGCGGTCTGCTTTTTGTTTAAATTCATGTGTTGACGCCCGTGATAGGCCGTGATAAAATGTACCCCGTCCTTTGATGGGCGCGTAGCTCAATGGCAGAGCAGTGGCCTTTTAAGCCATTGGTTAAGGGTTCGAGCCCCTTCGCGCTCACTTTTTATTTAAAGAGCTTTTTTCTCTGGTGTTACGGTCGGTACTTCTTTTTTTGCTTGACACATAGATGAATATCTATATAATAACGTATAGAAGGAAGTCTATATGAAAAAATCGTCTCTGGAACCAGTTATCTTTGCGAAAGTGATCGCTGATGAAACCCGACAACAGATCATGAAGTTGATCTGCTGTCGCTGGCGCAGTGTGACTGACATAGTAGCCCAACTGCAAGTGACCCAGCCTACTGTTTCGCATCACCTGGCAATTTTACGTGAAGCGGGTCTGGTAAATTATAAAGAAGAGGGAAAACAGACTTACTATCAGTTGAACCGTGATCTGGTAACAGTTTGTTGTGGGCAGATCGTCAACAAGTTTTCGAGTGAGAGTGATGAAGAATCTTGCTGCCTGGAGGAGACTCAATCATGACCCGCTCGATTTCTCTTGTCAATCCTCGAATAGTGATTCGAGATACCACTTCCTCGCTTACATTTTCAAATCGTTGGGATCACTTTGTGGCTCGGTTGGGGATTCGCCGTGGCGAGCATCGGGTTGAACCGGGATTGTATCGTATTGGGAACACTACTGCTGAATCACCGGTCTTTGTTACCGCGAATTATTCATTGAGTTTTGACGCATTGCGCACGGCTTTAGACGGAGTCTCAGCATATATCCTGGCGCTGGATACACACGGAGTCAATGTTTGGTGTGCGGCAGGCAAGCATACCTTTGGTACTCATGAACTGATCCGTCGAATTCATAGCGAGGGTTTACATCAAGTAGTGACTCATCGACGGCTGATTCTTCCTCAATTGGGAGCTCCTGGTATCGCTGCTGATGAAGTCAAACAGAAAACTGGATTCATTGTTGAATATGGCCCTGTTCGGGCTGCTGATTTGCCTGAGTACTTGATCACGCACCAGGCTTCCCCCAAAATGCGTCGGGTGACTTTCCCGCTGCGCGATAGACTGGTGCTGGTGCCGGTTGAGCTCTCAAATTCCTTGCTGCCCGCGGCCGTATCTTTAGGATTGGGATATCTGGCGGGGGGATGGCCTTATTTCTGGGCGGTCCTTTGTACCTGGCTGGGAGGGACAGCACTTTTCCCGCTGCTGTTGCCTGTGTTGCCGACTCATGACTTCTCGACGAAGGGAGGGTTCTTAGGAGGATTACTTTCACTTCCCTTTATTTTCTCGCAGTGGGTACTGCACCCGGGTTGGTCGTGGTATCGACTGATCGGCTTGTCTTTGGGTTATCTGTGTTTGATGTCGGCGGTAGTGGCATATCTCTCCCTTAATTTTACCGGTTCTACTCCATTTACTTCACGAAGTGGTGTGCGCAAAGAAATCTATACCTATATCCGTCCCATGGCTTTCTTGGGTGGCGCCGGGCTAATTCTTTTACTCCTCTTTGCTTTCATTCGATGAGGCTGATATGTTTGATTCTTACAAAGAAAATACTCTTTCTCTTGATCCAGAGAAATGCATAGGTTGTACCATGTGCATCAAGGTGTGTCCGCATGGCGTTTTTGCAATGGTTCAGCAGCGTGCTTGTGTAATTCATTCTGCATCTTGTATGGAATGTGGAGCTTGTATGATGAATTGTCCGGCAGAGGCCATTTCTGTCCAAAGTGGGGTGGGCTGTGCTTCAGCTATGATTCGGGCATCTCTAACCGGAAAGAAAGAAGTAAGTTGCGATTGCTAGATAAAATGACAAAGTAGTTTCTGGTTCTTATTCCTTGCCATGTTTGGATCATGGCTTGGGGGAGAATGTACTGCATGGATCGGTTTTGGGCCTCGCGCTTCGGCAAAGGGCTTTTTTGGTATTCCAGTTGTATATTTTAAGATATACATCGGTATTGTTTTGCTTGAATCTTCCTCACAATTTAGGTAATATGAATGTGTTAGGGTAACCGCAGAACCATTGCAGCTGGTTGGATTTGCAAAGGAGTGGAGAATGAGTTCCGATCACCCTGAAAATATTTTCTCTGAAATGCATTCGGATTATTGGGGAAGTGTCCTTGAATTACTGAATATTGGTGCGGTCATTGTTGATAAGCACAACGTTATTGATGGGGCAAACCAAAGTTTTGCCAACCTTTCAGGTATTTCACAGACAGAACTGAAGGGGAAGAAATTTTTCGATTTCATCCAGGGGGGCGAGCAGAAAGAGCAGCAGGCGCTGCTTGCCCGTCTCGCTCTCGAGCCCAAAGTGACCGCAGTGTGGACTTTTTTGCGTGCGGCAGATCTCCCTTCTGTCTGTTCAGTCTCGATTTTTCCGCTCTTTGACCCCAAGAAAAAGATCAAAGGCTATTGCTATCTGGTTCAGCCAGAGGGTTCTTCTCAGCGAGATCAGGATGAGATTTTGCTGCGCTTTGACGCAGATTTGCGCATCCGTTTTGTCAGCGGTGCGGGCAAAGAGTTATTGGGCCGGGAACCCCAATCTCTGCTGGGAGTAACTCTATCCGAACTCAAGCTGCCGTCCCAATTCACACAGCGGGTTGAGGCTGAGCTGCGCCAGTCACTGACAGAGCAGGTCGAGGTGGAATTCTCAGCCGATTTGGAATTGCCTTCCCAGAGTCAACCCCTTCATTTCCATTTGATTCCTGATCATGAGGATCCCCCATCTGTTTTTTGCGTTTTACAGTTCGCGGCAGAAAAAAAACGTGACAGACTCTCTCGTGAGATTCGCCAAAAATGGATGGCGCTATTCGAAGAACTGGACGAGGCATTTTATCTACATACTTTCGCCGGTGAGATTCTGGATGTCAACCAGGCAGCCTGCGACTTTGTGGGCTACTCTCGCCAGGAACTCTTGCGGATGAATCTCTCGGATTTGTTGAAAGATCTTGATCTTCAGCAGGTGCAGTCCATCTGGAAGAAAGTCTTGCCGGGTAAGTCGATCACCGTATACGTGACCGCGCAGTTAAAAAACGGCAGTTCCTCCCCGGTTGAGGTCCACATCAGTGGTTTTCTTTACGAGGGAGAGATTTACTTATTAGGTTTGGTACGTCAGATTTCTGACCACGCACTTATTGGAAAAGAACGTGATGAGTTGATCAACCGCTTACAGATTGCTACTCAGGCTGCCCATCTGGGGGTATGGGAACTGGATTTGCAGACCCATCAGGTGATCTGGGATGAACAAATGTATAAAATGTATCATTTCCGTCCTGGTGCCAAGGCTCCTGATTATGAAGAGTGGCGCGCCATGATGGATCCTGAAGATTTGCGTGTTAGTTCAACGATTTTGAAAAATGCCATTGAAAACGATGCCCCCTATGATTTTGAGTTTCGCATTAACTTACCCAATCAAAAAATTCGTTACATTAAATCCTACGGGAAAGTGATCCGTGATGCGCAGGGAAAGCCGCTGCGCCTGATTGGCATTAACACGGATATTACGGATAGTAAGCGCTCGCAGGTGGCTGCTCAGATTATGACCGAGACGGAATGGCAGATAGTCCATTCGACGAGTGAAGAGAAAATTTATACGATTTTAGGGAATGGGCTGCAAAAGATTCTGGTGAGCGGCTACGTTGCGGTGGTTACCCTCAATGAGAAGTCTCAATCATTTCAAATTCAGGGCTCCTATGGCATGGGAGATCGTTTTGATGAAATGGTCGAAGCTTTTCACGTTGATCCTACAAAGATCAGTTTCTATATTAGCGAAATGAGTGATTACACCCTGGCGAAATACCGCAGCGGAAAGCTGGAGAGCTACCAAGGGGGAATCTATGAGTTGGCCTCCCGCAAGGTTCCCCGAGTAATTTGCCAGACCATTGAGAAGATGCTGGACATTTCTCATATTTACATTATGGGGTTTGTACAGAAAGAAAAGAATTTTGGGGGCGTGATCATCAGTACGCATGATGATATTCAATATCTGGGCGGTATGATCGAGTCAGTGGTTAACGTTGCTATTCAGCGCATTAAACGTATCCGCTTTGAGAACGATATGCATGAGAGCGAGAAACGCTTCCGTGCTTTGTTCGAGGATTCCCCGGTGCCATTGTGGGAACAGGATATGTCTGCAGTCAAAGCTCAGCTTGATGAGTACCGTGCTCAGGGAGTGACAGACTTTACTCGTTTCTTCAACAAGCACCCCGCAGAGCTTGCCCATTGTGGCCGTTTGATCAAGGTACTTGATTTGAACAAAGCCGCCGTTACCTTACTCAAAGGTCACAGCAAAGAAGAAGTGATCGATCACATGGATGTGGTGCTGGGTGGGGAAAGTTATGCAAATTTCCTCACCGAATTAGTTTCGATTGCACATGGGCAGAGCCGGTTTGAATGGGAAGGTACGAATTTTACCCTGCAGGGCGATCCTTTGATCTTGTATCTGAAATGGACGGCTGCCCCGGGTTATGAAGATTCACTGGCTCGCGTACTTGTTTCCACTGTAGACGTCACCGAAAGACGTCAGGCCGAAGAACAGCTGCGCAAAAGTGAAGAAAGCTTCCGGCAGATTTTTGAGGAATCTCCTATTGGGATCATAATTTCTTCTCCGCAGGCCGAGTTTATCCGGGTCAATCGCAGTGCTGCTGAGATGCTGGGCTATTCTGTCGCGGAATTGCAAAAACTGACGGTGAAAGAAATTACTTTCCCAGAAGAGCTCAAATCAAATGAAAAGCTGATTGGCGAATTATCTGCTGGCAAGCGCAAATCTTTCAATATTCAAAAACGTTATTTGCGCAAGGACGGTTCCTTTATGTGGGGGAATTTGATCGTGACCGCGCTCCATGACTCTCAGGGGAATGTGGTCAATCACCTGGCTATGATCGAAGATATCACCGAGAAGAAGAGAAGTGAAGAAGCCGTGCAGTACGAACAGTATCTGATGCAAACTTTGATGGATCATGTTCCCGATTCGATTTATTTCAAAGACTTGCAGTCCCGTTTTACTCGGGTCAATGCCGGTACTCTGAGAAAGTTTGGGCTCAATTCTCCTGAAGAGATTGTTGGCAAGTCAGATGCCGATTTCTTCTCCCCCGAAGAGGCAGAAGCAGGCCGAATCGAAGAGAAAGAGATTACTGAAACGGGGGAACCGCTGATTGCGGTAGAAAGTCTTGAAAGCTGGCAGGATGGCCGGCCGGCAACCTGGTCTTCGGTGACGAAGATGCCGCTCCATGATCCTTCTGGCCGGATTATTGGTACTTTCGGGGTGACGCGCGATATTACCGATCGCAAGGCCAAAGAAGAGGAGATCAAAAGCCTGTATGGTGATCTCGAAAAGCGCGTTGAAGCCCGTACCAAGGAGCTTTCGTTGCGCAATCAGGAACTGGAAGCCTTTACTTATACTATTTCCCACGACTTGAAGGCCCCTTTACGCGGCATCAGTGGTTATTCCCAGCTCTTGCTTCAGGATTATTCTCAGCAATTGGATGACGACGGCAAATCTTTCCTGAACAAGCTGGTACTCTCTTCTCAGCAGCTTTCACAGTTGATTGATGATCTGCTGAATTACTCTCGCCTGGAACGACGCCCTATTAACAGGGTTGATTTCTCTGTGGCAGAGATGATCAACGCCGTGGTCGATGATCGTAAACCGGATCTCGAGAGGGATCACATCCAATTGAAGCAGAAGATTCAAGAAGAGGTGATTAATTCCAGCCCCGAAATGCTGACGGAGATCTTGCGTAATTACCTCGATAACGCCATCAAATTTACCTCCAAGTCACCGGCCCCTGCCATCTCGATTGAGTATAAAATTAAGAAAGACAGCAGTTTATTGGTAGTGAAAGATAATGGGATCGGGTTTGAGGAGGAATATAAAGAACGTCTGTTTGAGGTTTTCTACCGCTTGCATCGCATAGATGAATATCCCGGCACAGGGATTGGGTTGGCATTGGTGAAGAAAACGGCCGAAAGAATGGATTGGCGGGTCTGGGCAGAAGGAAAGCCTGGAGAAGGGGCTGCCTTCTACCTGGAAATTCCCCATGTTGAACAATAGATCGCGGCATCACAGAGGTCAGGGAAGCGTTTCAGCGAAAGGGAGACCATGAAAGTTCTTTATCTTGAAGATAATCCTTTTGATGCCGATCTGACTCAGATCGAGTTAAAAAAACACGCCCGGGGGATCGAGCTGATCCACGTCCCAACCATCCGTGAGGCACTGGAACTTTTGCAGCAGCCCAATGCTCCCTTGTTTGATATTATCCTCACGGATATGAATCTGACGGATGGCAGTGGCTTGACCTTGCTGGCGATGGTGCGCAATCTGGGACTGCCGACGGCAGTGGTGGTGGTTACGGGTCAGGGCGATGAAGAGACTGCGGTGGCAGCCTTGAAGGCTGGGGCTGACGATTACATTATCAAACAAAAGGACTATATCAAGAATCTTCCGCAGGCGCTCGATAATGCGGTAGCTCAATTTCGTAAAGTTAAGAATCGTTTTTCGCGCCCGATCAAGGTGCTTTATGCTGAACACAATGCGGTGGATATTGAGCTGACGCTCCGCCACATCAAAACCCATGCCCCGCACATCCAGATGGACGTGGTCAAAGACACCCGCTCTTTGCGCTCCGCGCTTGAGAAAGCGACCGTTGAAAATCGCTATGATGTTTTGCTGATCGACATTCACCTTCCCGGCGAGGATATCCTCAGCGTGGTGAAATCCATTATCACTGATCCCCATTTTGAATACCCCATTGTGCTGATTACCGGGCAGGGCAATGAAGAAATTGCGGTCAACGTGTTGAAGCTGGGGGTGGTTGATTATCTGGTCAAGGCCAGTGGCTACCTCTATCGCCTGCCAGCTATTCTCGAGAATGCCCACAATTTGCTTTCGCTTTATCACGAAAAAGAGGCGCTCGCAATCAGCGAGGAACGCTTCCGTTTGCTGGCCGAGAACGCTCGTGACGTGATCTTCCGCATGGACTTTCGCCCCGCCATTCATTTTGACTACATCAGCCCTTCGGTGAAAACGATCTCGGGTTTTGATTCTGAAGAGATCTATGCTGCTCCCGAGTTGATTTTTGATGCCATCCGCGAGAAGATTTATTCATTCCATCAATTCATTCAATTATTGAACCAGTCAGCTTCCCCTGAACTGGTTTTCCCCTTTGTGACCAAAGATGGCCGCCGTATTTCGATGGAATTGCGTGGCCAATTGACTCGTGATGCCAAGGGGCAGCCTGCCAAACTGGAAGGCATCGTCCGCGATATCACCGATCGTATCGAGATCGAGACCAAGCTGCAGAATCGGATGCATCGTTTGAATGCGCTGCATACAATCGATACTGCTATCAATTCCAGCTTCGATCTGCGTTTTACGTATCAGGTCCTGCTGGAGCAGGTACTTGCTTTGACGAAAGGGGCTTCTGCCAGCATTGTGCTGCTGGATCAGAATCTGGGGTCGCATACCCTGATTTCCAGTTTGGGATTCGAAACCCCCGAAAATGATCTGAAAGAATGGCTTCCTGAGAATCCTTTATTGGATCGAGCTTTTATCGAACGCCGCATTGTCTTTTCGCGTGAAATCGAGCTGGACGAAAAATTACCTTTTGCCCGGCTCCTGCAGTTGGAGCAGCTTACTCATTACTGCGCTGTTCCCTTGATCGTTAAAGGTTATGTTCGCGGCGTAATGGAGATCTTTTTCGTGGATAGTGAAGAGCTGGATCTGGAGATTTCTAATTTTCTCGAGACCATTGCTCAGCAGGCGGCCATTGCCCTCGAAAGTGCTCAGAACTTCGAACGTTTGCAAAAGACCAATCAGGAACTGTTGCAGGCCTACGATGACACCCTGGCGGGTTGGGTCAATTTCCTCGATCTGCGCGATGAAGAGACCGAAGGCCACACCATGCGCGTCGTCGATTTCACCCTGAAAGTATGTAAATCGCTGGGCTTTTCTTCGAAAGAATTAATGCAGATCAATCGCGGGGTGCTGCTGCATGATATTGGCAAGGTGGGCATCCCCGACAGCATTTTGAATAAGCCAGGGCCTCTGACCGATGCGGAGTGGGTCATAATGAAAAAGCATCCGGTTTATGCTTACCAGATGCTTTATCCGATTGCCTATTTGCGTCCCGCGCTTGACATTCCCTACTGCCATCACGAAAAGTGGGATGGCTCAGGGTATCCGCGTGGTTTGAAGGGGAACGAGATTCCGCTTAGCGCCCGCATTTTCGCCATTGTGGATGTGTACGACGCACTTACTTCGAATCGGCCTTATCGTAAAGCCTGGCCGAAGGAGGATGTTGTCAAATACATCCGCGAAAACAGCGGCACCCATTTTGACCCCGACATTGTTGAAAAATGTCTGACGGTGTTGACTTCAGCCGGGGAAGACTGATCAGCCCTGCTTTGCCTTCTCTTTTTTGCGCACGGTCAAATATTCGTAGAGCCCCTGGCCGCCCTGCAGCAGGCCAAAGAAGATCACGGCGTAGGAGAGAAAGACCATGCCGTTGGCTTGGCTTGAGCGGGTATCCAGAATGGCCAGGACAGTGCCGACCACGATAAAGATCAGGCCGGTGATCATGTCTTTGCGTGCACCGGCGCGGGTGAACTCCGGGGCAACGCGGAAGCTGGCAGTGGTGGGGATGTAGCCGGTGGCACCGCTTTCGTCCGTGCCGCGGTACCAGGAGCCGTCGTCGTTCTTTTCGACAGCCGTGATGGTGATGATCGCGCCTTTGGTCAGTGTTTTGAGTACATTGGCCTCTTTACTGGGAGTGTCGACCATATCGATCGATTTATCCATAAGCTGGCCTTTTTGTACCCGATAGATCTTGGCGTCCCCGTGGATGTATCCTTTGGTACCGTTTTCCAGGGTGGCGGCTACCCAGACTTCCTTGTTTTTCTTGTGGGTTACTTTGCCCAACTCGACGATCTCGCCTTTGTGGATGGTGGCGATGGAAATGGTTTGATCATCCAGTGAGGCGTAAACAGGGGTGCTCTCTTCGGTCAATACTGCTTTCATACGGTCTCCTTCAGTCCGTGGTCTCTTCGGCGTGCTCGATGGGCCAGCCGTTCTTCGCGGCGCATTCCTGCGCCCAGGATTCATTTTCCATTTGGATCGTTACCGCCGGGTCGTTGGATTGAGCGTCTTCAACTTGCGCTTTGCCAAACACGTCGGCGCGGTGCAGGGAAACGTCGTACTGGGCCTGTGCCAGTTCTTTGCGCAGCCGTTGATTTTCCAGCTCCAGCAGTCCAAAGGTCAGGCCGAAGATCACCAGTCCCACCCCGATCAGCATCAGCCACAAATATTGCAGCCAGGGCAGGCTTTCGGGCAGCGGAATGATCTTCATCAGCAAAATGAACGCGGCGGCGGCGAAAGCCGCTCCCAGGTTCATGCCGCGCGAGCGCCAGCGGGCCAGTTTGCCTGCTCGCCCGGGCTCGGATTCATACGATTCCGGGGCTTCGATGAAATCGGCTTTGGCGCAAATTCTGCACAGCGGCAGACGTACCTCGAATTTGATGCGTGAGCGAAATTTTTTGCCAAATTGCCGTTTGGGGATCAGCCCGGCTTCATAGGTCAAGACGTGTGTTTCATAGTGCCCGGCCAACGGGGCGTTGCAGCGGCTGCAGCGTTGGGGATAGCTCAGTTCCAGCTTGCCCGTGGTGTTTTGTATCAATACACGCGCCGGGATCGTGATTTTTGCGCTCATGTGGGTCTCCATAGCTATTTTAACCGAAAAATCCAGCAGAATCCCTGCTGGATTTTTCGAACTTGTGCAGATTTATTCCAGTACGTTGACCAGTAAGGAACCTTCCCCAGCGGCGCAGTAGCGCGTGCGGTCGCTGGGGCCAAGGCAGAGCGCTCCGGCAGAATGGGTGGGCAAAACGATCTGTCCGTGCCCATCTTGCAGAACGATTTCGTGTACTTCGTCATTTACCGCGACGGAGACGCTCGTTTCGCCTGGGGCGCTGACGTCGATCACTACGTCCGGTTCCCCGCAGTGGACGTAGACGGTGCGGCAGGGCTGCCCATCATGGCTGAGCACGAAACGTTGCGCGTAGTCGATAAAACTGAGCGGCGAAACAGAGAAGGTTTCTCCTTCTGCCAGTTGCAGGTCGTCGATCTTTTCCAGAAAGGTCTTGAGGGTGCGGTCGGCGGCGTAAACGAGATAGGTCATATTGCCTCCTATTTCCAGGCCAGAATGCGGTAATACCCGGCTGTGGCAAAATAGCCGCTGCACGCGATGGTACTGCCGCCGTAAGTGCCGCTGCCGCAGGTAATGCCGATCAGGGAACCGTCGTAGTACAGCGGGCTCACTGAGGTGTTGCACGGCGAGTTGGTGTACACCACTGACACCGGGTAATTGCTCCCCGAGCCGTCGAGGTTGGGGCACCACAGCAGTTGCACGATGCGCGGCACCTGGTCCAGTCCGTGAGCTTTCGAGTAGGTTTGCCCGGTAGCAACTGCAAACCAGCCTGAGTCGTAATCCGTCGCGGGCAGGGCGGCAGTGGGGGTGAAGTAGCACAGTGTGGAACATACCGCGCTGCCGTTCCACACGCATTCGCCGATGATGCGCTGGTCGGTAGCCTCGGCAGCGCTTGAGTTGACGGCCAGGGTGAAGGTGGTCGAGCCGGGGGAGCGTACAGCAAAAACGTACCAGGTGGCCGCGGCGCCGCTGAACTGATTGGCGGGCAGATCGACATTGGCGGTGGCTTGCAGCAAGTAGCCGTTGATCATCAGGGTAGGCGGCTTGCTGATGGAGTAGGGCACGCGCAGACGGTTGTTCGCCAGGTATTGCAGGGCGATGTGTTCAGCGTGGCGGTTGAAGAAATGGGCCAGATCCAGTGAATCTGCGGCGGCATTCCCCAGCGTCAGCGCATCGCTGCGCAGGTGGTTGTACTGGGCAGCCGCCGTGGGCTGACCGGCGGTGACCTCAGCACTGAGGGGGTAGGTCATTGCGGCCTCGCCAGATCGAAGAGAGATGGGTTTGATTGAGTTGTCTTCAAGAACATAAAGCCTCCTTTTGAACTTCAGGCTTGGAAAAAATTGGTCTTGAGCTAACGCCAGTAACTGCTTCCCCAGGTGAGGATTCCATCCCAGACGCATTGCTTGAGGGTATCTTCGTCGACAGGCGGCCAGTACACGCCGATGTTGTTGATCTGGCATTTGATGAGGCTGCTGTTGGGTAGATGGCGCTCATCCGCGGTCCAGCCGATGGCGCCCAGGTTGAGAAAGGCGCCCACCGGCGTGGACAGGGTCAGCCCCTCGAGTTGGCTCAGGTAGCGCAGCAGCATCTGGTAATCTTCGTCGCGGCTGGCCAGGTGGGGACTGCCGTCGGGGTTGATGGCAGCATTCGCCAGCACCACGTCGAAATACAGCCACAGCCGCGTTGTTCCGCCGGAATCAACCTCGTGCGTAATCTCGACGCCGCCCGGGCGAGTACCGTGGTCCTCGTTGACCAGAAAGCCGTAGGGCTGGCCTTGATTGACGTCGGCGTGGGTCAGGGTGATGTGGCAGTTCTTGCCCAGGATGGCGTCCATCAGAATCCTCCCGGTTTCGAGTCATCCGCGCTATCCAGTGGGAACCCCGGTGGGAAGCCGAACTCTTGCAGCACTTTCAGGTTGCGTAGGGTCTGTTCGCAGGCTGCCAGGTGCTGCTGGCTGACGGAGAGCAGCTGGTTGGCTTCGGCAGGGCGGGTACCATAGGTTTCGATGAGTTGGGTACCGCGCAGCAGACAGGCCTGCCCGGCGGCGCCTTCCGCCAGTGCACTCTCATAGGCCACGGGCAGACTGGTGCTGTCAGCGCCGTCCAGACCGCTCAGAGTGTAGCGAGCGGCGTATTCGATCAGCAGGCGTTCCCCGGCGCGCGGGGAATGCCTGCTGAAGCGTAGCCGCAGGTGATCCTCATCCATTTGATAGGTGAAACCGCTGCCCGCTTCCAGCGCGGAGCGGTCGCCGCGCTCGTTGAGTACCTGCATGTTCACCAGGTACAGGCAGTCGCTCCAGACGGGCAGAGTCTGTTCTGCTCCGCTGCTGTCGAGGAGCACCTCGGTGCTGCGCAGGCACGGCAGACGCTGGTTGAGCAGGTCCAGGGCCTGGCGCAGGGCTTCCTCGCGCAGGCTGTCATTGAAGCGGCTGCTGTTTTCGTCGCCGAGGACTTCGCCCAGACGGTTTTTCATTTCAGTCAGCGTGGTGCTCATGGTGATTTTCTCGGCTTTCTGCTGGGTGCCGGCTGGGGAAGGGAAGCGGCCTGCTTCAAGGCCGTCCTGGCTTTCTGCACCTCAGCGGCGTCGAACCATAACTTTTGTCCGCTGGCGGCGATGACGACCATGCCGCCATTGGGCAGCTTGCGCAGCGACAGCGGTCTCCCCTGGCTGCAGGGAGAGTACGGTGCAGCCAGGGTGGCGGCGAGAAGTTGTTCAGAGCTGGTTTTTGCTGCCATTGCCGCTATCCTCGATTGCGACGCCGGTGGAATACACCGCCAGCGCGGCCACGACGGCCTGCAGTGCCTGCCAGACGTCCACCTGATGGGTGAAAAAGGCGGCAGCGGTTGCCAGCAGGGCGGCGACCAGTACCCAGAACTTGCGTGAACGGGCGATCTTTTTCATCTGTTCTACGAAACTCATTTCATCCTCCTGTGAAAAGTGATGAGAAGTACTTGTTACGCGACGTTAGCTTTGTACAGCGGGCGGTAATCGGCGACGAAGACGCTTACCCAGTGGCGGACTTTCATGCGGATTTCGTCGTTGCTGAACAGGGCGCCATTGCTTTCGCCGTCAGCGATGATGATCTCGGGCATGACGCCGAAGCGCTCGCCCAGAATGATGCCGGGGACGAGCTGGGGGTCGGCCGCGGCTGCCCAGTCGTCGGCGTCGCTGAACTCAGGCACGGTGATAACGTCTCCCATCTGCCCGCGCTGCATGTTTTCCGAGAAGATGTTGGCTTCGTGGCTGAAGGATGGGTACAGGATCTGCATGCCGGCCAGCCGCTGATTGCGCGGCACCAGCAGGTATTTGGCGTCGACGGCCTGACGTGCCGGGGTGGCTCCGCTGGCGTTAACGAGCGCCTGATTGTAGATGGCCTGCCCGGCAGCTTCCCAGGCGGAGGCGCTCAATGCGGCGGTGCCCAGGTTGTTGTGATGGCTGGCGTCGAAAACTTTGTAACCGTCGGCCATCTGCGGGCCAATGCCGCTGTTGCTGGTGAAGACTTCGCCTACCAGCGCGGAGATGCGCCGCAGGGCCGCGGAAGCCAGCTTGGCCGGGTACTGACGCAGTTTGTGGGTCTCGTCGCGCTCGAACATTTCCAGGGTCAGGCCCACGTAACCGCCGTACTTACCCCAGGTGCCGGTCTCGCTGCTGTCGCTGACGGCCAGTTCGGTGTAGGCTTCACCTTCATTGACGGCAGGCAGTACGTTGACCTCGCCGACCAGCACGCCAGTGATCTCCTGCAAACTGTTGAAGTGTTCTACCTGCACGACGGGTTCCCACCAGCGGTATCCCGAACGTCCCAGTTCTTCCCAGCGTGCCAGGATGAGCTTGTTCATGACGTTCTTGAGCAGGCCGGGCAGGTTGGCGCTGGAGGCGAATTGGGCTCGTTCTCCGCAATATCCGCCGCAGAACTCGTCGTCGCCGGTCATGCGTGTGTAAAACTCGCGGATGCCGCTCAGACGGGCGGTTTGCAGACCAGCCAGTTCGTGCGGACGGGCCACACCCATCAGGTCGTGCAGGGCAGCGTTGATCTGATCTTCCGGGCTGGCCATTTCGCTGATCCGTCCGGCGCCCTGGATCAGGGTGGTGGCGGCCATATCGCTGGCCAGTTGGCGCGCGTCGTCGATGGCATGGTTCAGTTCTGCGGCGCTGAAAGTTTTGCCGTTGAATTGCTGGCGCACCCGGTTTTCCAGGGCAGTGGGCAGGTGAGCGGCATTCAGGCTGCTGTCGAGCAGGCTGGCGCATAGCTGCTGGTGTTGTTCGCCTTCTGCATTTTCACGGGTTGGCGTTTCGTTAAGTACGGTGGTGCTTGTTTCCATAGGGTTCATCTCCTGAGGTTCAGAATGGGCGGTCGGCAGAAATTTGCCGCCGCGGGCAGGGTGGACGACCATATCCACCGAGTAGATCTTGAGAATTTTCGTGACGCATGGCCCTTCGGCATTGAAGATCAGGTCGGCGGAGAAGCCCACGTCGGGGTGCGGATTGGCGCTGTTCAACAGGTCGCGGGCGGCCTGCCGCAGCAGTTCTGCCGCTGGACCGCTCGGGGTAAGGGTAACCCGGATGCCGCGTTCTTCTTCCTGCCAGCGCGGGGTGCTGCATACACCGGCCAGGTCGCGTACCGAGCGTTCCGTCCACGAGTGGTCGATGAAACAATCGCAGCCGTCCCACAGTGGCAGCGATTCCTGCAGCACGCTTTCGCTGAATTCCCAGCCGTTGCCGCTGCCGGCGCTGATGGCCAGAATTTCCAGTGGGTCAGTGCTGGCGCCGTTCAGACGCAGTTGTACACGCTGCGGGTTCATAGTTCGCCTCCGCGCGGTTCACCGCTGTCGGGGTCCACTTTCACGTTCGTGCTGGGAGGTGTGGCATGTGAGTTGGTGGTCGGGGCTGCCTGGCGTCCGCGTGCCAGCATTTCGGCAATGTCGGCACTTTCACCGCAGAAGCGGTAGGCCAGCCGCAGCATTTCACTGTCATCGATCAGGCAGCGGTTGCGCAGTTCCTGCAGGGTGGGCAGCAGGTTGTTGGCGGCCATGGCCAGCGACAGATTGTCGCGTGCGGAGATATCCGCGCCGTGCAGCTGCACCTCGGCTCCTGCCTGGATGCGCCGGTCGACGCATGCCCGCCGGGCCACTACCACTTTGAGCAGATCGCCCAGCATCCACAGGAAGAAGCGCTGCCGCTGTTCATAGTGGCGGTAGGTGGGGCCGCCAGCGGCTTCGGCGGTGGTGCGGGTGGTGCCTTCCGGTTCAGCCAGAAAGTGCAGCGGAATTCCGGCTCCGGCTGAGAGCATCTTTTTGAGCGCCAGTCCGTCGGCACCGGCTTCGTCGGCTTCCAGTTCCGGGTTGAGCACTTCCCAGCTTTCCCCTTCATCCGTCACCAGGATCGATCCCGGTGTGGGCGGGGCCGCGTTGAGGACAGCCTGGCGGGTGCGCCGCTCGGCTTCGCTGCCAAAGCGGCCGTGTACCACGTACAGAAACGCGGTGCGGAAGCGGTTCAACCGTGCCCGATCTTCCAGCCAGCTGGCGTACCGGCTGATCCATTTCAGCAGCGGGGCCAGATCCGATTCTCCCCACTGGCTGCCCACAGCACGGTTGATGGCATAATGCAGCACACCGCGTTCGGCTTGCGGCTCGGCCAGCAGGCTGGGGTAGCAGGTGATTTCCAGCAGGTTTTCGCCGCTGCACACTTCGTAGCTGGTTTCCTGGTCCAGATCGTTGGGGCGTGAATGGATTTCTTTGACCTGCAGCGTCGGCAGGGCACGTACGTAGGTCATGCCGGCCGGGTCGGTGCTCAGCAGCAGAAAGAGATTGCCGCTGCGCGTCAGTTCGTCGCACCATTCGTACAGCCGGATGGGCAGACGGTTGAGGGGGTGTTCCCAGAAATCCTTGAGAAAAGCGGCCGTGGCCGGGTGTGCGCACGAGCAGGCGATCCCGCCGCCCACGACGTATTGTGAGGTTAGCCCCACCAGCCGCCGTGCCAGCGGATTGACTCGCCAGGCCTGCAAAGCGTCACGCAGCAGTTTTTCGCGGTCATAGGGTTCGCGTTCCAGTTCGCTCGTGCCGGCCCGCCGCCCTACGTTGAAACTGGTGTCGCTTTCCTGGCTGAAGCGGGCGGGCCGTTTTTCGCTTCGATTTCGCCCCAACCAGCGCGACAGCAAGGATTCAGCCACGCTGCACCTCCCGGCACAGGGCCTGCAGTTCGCACAGACTGCCGTTGAACAGATTGAGGTCGGTACGCACGGGCACACCGCTCACTTTGCCGTTCGAGCTGTACTGCCAGAACGTCCATCCTGCCCACGGATACACCGGGGAAGGCCAGCCGCTGGTGTAGTGCGCCAGCCATAACGGATAAGCTTCTGCCCAGTCCACATCGCTGCCTCTCAGCCGGTTTTGCACCAGCGTCGGGGCCGGCAGGTAGGTGCCCCAGAAACCGGGCGAGGTGTAGATCATGCCGCTGACCCCGCTCAGGCATTTCACTTCTTCCAGAAAGGCACGTACGCCGCTGTTCATGACCGTTTTGCTGGCGCCGGCGGTTTCGAGGTCGATGGCAGGCGGCAGGCAGGCTTGGCCGTTGCCAAATTCTTGCAGGGTTTCCACGTAATGAGCGGCCTGTTTCACCGGGTCGAGGCTGGGCAGGTAGAAGTGATAGGTGCCCGCAACGATGTGGGTTTGGGCAATTCCGCTCATGTATTCTTCGAACATGGGGTCCACGAAATCGCTGCCTTCACTGGCCTTGAGCAGGGCGAATTTCACTCCACTCGCCTCGACCCGCTTCCAGTCGATTTCTTCTTGATAGTGACTGACGTCGATTCCAAATAGCATTTTTTCCTTCCTTTCCGTCCCTTCTCTTACAACTAGAATTTCCCTTCCATCTCCTGCAGCGGATCACGTCTGCGGACGATCAGGGCGGGGCCGCTGCTGAAGGCCCATTCGTGCCGGTCGAGCACACTGGCCAGGGCGGCCGAAAGTACCCAGTCGTCGTGCAGTACTTCACCGCTGGTGGGGTCGTGCCGTCCCTCGGGCACGCTCCATTTCATGTGGTGATCTGGCCCGGGTAAGACTTCGAACTGGCAGGCGGCCAGTTGCTGCCAGAATTCACGCTGCCAGCGTGCCTGTGCGCTCATGTTTTCATCTGGGTAAAGCTCTTCCTGCCAGCGCCCGCCGTCTACCAATCCCAGAAAGTTCCAGCCCAGGGTCGATTTAGAGGCGGCGTTGAAGAGGAAAGGCGTGACCAGCCCGGGCAGCTCCTGCGCCAGTTCGGCACTCAATCCGGCACCGATGCCGGTGGCGTCGATTACCAGTGCCCGGACTTTCCATTCGCGCGCCAGGGCCACAATTTGCGGCCGCAAGGCGGCGCTGTCCACGCCGATCCATTGTTGTCTGAGCCGCGGATGGTAGATCGACAGGGCGGTGGTGCTGCCCGGCAGCACTTCTACCAGCGTCAGCGCGGTGGCGTCATGCGGATGGGCTGGCGCGGCCGTGAGCGCGCTGCTGGCGTTGTGCACTTCCTCATCAGCTCCGGCCACGTCCAGCAGGATGGCGTAGCGGCAGTTTCCCTGTGGCAGGGCCGTTTTCACAGGCGCACTGATCTGCATTCGGGCGATGCGCTCCGGCGGGAAGAGCCCGCCCAGGTCGTCGATTTCTTCTGAGAAGTACTGTGTCCGCACCAGCGGATGGGTCCTTCCCAGCCGGTCGATGGCTTCCTGCACCGAAGTGCCATAGGCGGCGACTTCCGCGGCCACGCTCTCTGCGGTCAAGCGAAACACTCGCTTGTAGCCATCGTGGGCTTCGGCGGCGCTGGCCGCGCGCAGTTCCCGACCCAAGAGGGAGTGGCTGGTCCAGGCCGTGCCCCAGAACACGCGCGTGGCGTGCGTCGAGGCGGTCATGGGGGCGATGTCTTTGTCGAATTTTGCCGGCAGCACGTCCTGCGCTTCGTCTACTTCCAGCAGCAGTGAAGCCGTGGCTCCCACGATGCTGCTTTCTGGTGCGCCCGATAAGAACTGGATGCGTGCCTGCTTGACCCGGTACAGCGTACCGGCCTCTTTGTGCCATACCGCGCTCAGATAGATGTTCTTCTTGAGCGTGCTTTCCAGGCGGCGCATGGCATTTTGCGCCTGGGGTTTCAGTGTTGGCGACACTTTGACGATCTCACAACCGGTATCGCTGAACAGCGCCAGCAGATAGGTTTCGAGCTGTGCCTGCAGCTCATTCTTGCCTGACTGGCGCGGAAACATCACCACGAACGACAATCCACGCTGGTGCAGCACCGAATCCACGATTGCCTCGCAGACTCCAGCCTGATAGCGGCGTAGCCGCGTCCGGCTGGCGTAGCGGCTGAACAGCGTGGGCTCGCGCAGCAGTTTCTTTGTGCCGCTCACGTAAACGCTCATGCCTTACCTGTCTCTTTATTCCCGGCCAGCAAAGCTTCTGCCTGCCGCAGCGCTGCCCATCCGCGCTGCAGCTCGGCTTCCTGCCGTAACTTCCGCAGGGCCTGTTTTTCTTCCCGATTCAGCGGATCGCTTTTCTCTTTCACCGTTTTTCTCCTTCCTTTTCAAAACGAAGCGTTATTTCTTTTCCTGCTCCTCCGCGGCGGCTCCGCCCCCGCGTAAGCTTTCCTTGCACTCGTGCAACTCCGGCCATTCCTTTTCCAGCTCTTCCAGCGCTTCCCGCAGGATCTCGGCCGGGTCCAGTTCTTCGCTTGCCAGGGCCTGCTGGGCCTTCAGCAGCGCAGCCAGTTGCGGAGCTGCTCGGGCCACCGAATCCAGCACGTGCAGAAACTCGTCCTGGGTCAGGTTCGCGGTTGTTTTCTCACGCACTTTCTTGAGCAGATCGCGTAATTGCTCGATCTCGCCTTCCAGACTGTTTTCTTTGTCTTGTTTTCCGGCCATCTTTCCTCCAAAATAGAATAATTGTTCTATATTTACAACCAATATCTTGCCACGAAAAGGCATTGAAATCTACTTGCCAAAAAGGCAACTTTTAAACAAAAAACTTGCCAAATCGGCAAGTTTTGCAGGGGTAAAAGAAGCTCTGATCAAGGAATGTTTGCGTATATAGTTTGTACAGGGTTCTGTGTTTAGACACAGTCAAGTATATTGCTTGCTGGCTCATAGAGGACATCTCGTAGGGTAGTCCTGACGGGCCACCTCCTTGGCTAAAAGGCCAGCGGGAACTTTTTTTCTCCTTTCGCGTCTCAATAACATAGAAAATAAAGGAGATAAAAATGAAACAAAAACTCTTATGGATCGTTTCCGGTTTAATGGTTCTCGGTTTGCTCGCCGCTTGCTCGACTTCCCCAACCGTTCAGTCTGCTCCGGCGGCCACCACAGCTGCCGCGAGTGTGCGCACTCTTTCGGCCACTGGTACCGGTGAAGTCTACATTACCCCTGATATTGCTTACATCAATATCGGTGTGCATACCGAAGCCAGCGATGTCACCAGCGCTCTCAGTCAGAACAGTCAGCAGGCTCAGAGCATTTCCGATACCCTCACCGGTCTGGGAGTGGATGTCAAAGACATCCAGACCTCGAATTTCAATGTCTATCCCATCAACAACTATGGTACGGATGGGCAGATTACCAATCGGTCTTATGGTGTGGATAACACCGTTTACATCACTGTCCGCGATCTGAGCAAACTGGGTGACCTGCTTGACGCTGTCGTCAAATCCGGCGCCAACACCATCAATGGTATTACCTTTGATGTTCAAGATCGCTCTGCTGCAGAAGAGCAGGCCCGCGATCTGGCTATCCAGGCCGCCAAGGACCAGGCCGCCAGCATTGCCAAGGCTGCTGGGGTTACTCTGGGCGACTTGCAGACGATCTCGGTCAACGCCTCGGGCACCAGCTCCGTTGTGTACGATAAGTACAACGCGGCTTATGGTGGAGCCAGCGTTCCGGTATCGGCCGGCCAGTTGCTCATCTCCATTGATGCCAATCTGACCTACGCTCTCAAATAACTTTTGAGTTGGAACAAAAATGAGCCGGTGAGAATTCTCACCGGCTCATTTGCGTTTGTAGCGTCTAATTCTAATATTGGATTGAACTGATCAGGTCCAGCTTGCGCAGGCTGTGGTCGGCGATGATGTGCCGTACTGTGCCGGTCAGGCCGCGCATCACCAGGCTGTCGGTGCGCGCCCCGTTCCCGGAATAGGCCACGCCTTCCAGCAGATAGCCGGTGGTGATGCCGGTAGCTGCGAAGAAGACGTCCTCGCTTGATACCAGATCATCGATGGTCAGCACCCGATTTATGTCGTAGCCCAGCTCATTGCCGCGTGCGTGTTCGTGCTCGTTGCGCGCGATCAGCTTTCCCTGGATCGTGCCGCCGGTGCAGCGCAATGCTGCCGCGGCCAGTACACCTTCCGGGGTGCCGCCGATGCCCATCAGCACGTCGATGCCGGTGCCCGGCGTGGAGCTCATTAACGCGCCGGCCACGTCCCCGTCAGGGATGAGACTGATGCGCGCGCCAGTTTCGCGGATTTCGGCGATGAGTTCCTGATGGCGCGGCCGGTCCAGCACCACTACCGTCAGATTGTCTACGTCTACCCCTTTGGCATGGGCGATCTTGGCCAGGTTATCGCGTACCGGAGCATCGATGTCGATGACACCGCTGGCTTCCGGGCCGACAGCGATCTTCTTCATGTATAGATACGGTCCTGGGTTGAAAAAGGCTCCCCGCGGTGCCATGGCTACGGTGGCGATGGCATTGGGCAGACCATGTGCCAGCGGTCGCGTGCCATCAATGGGATCTACTGCGATATCTACTTCGGGGCCTCGGCCTGACCCCAGTTTTTCTCCGTTAAAGAGCATGGGAGCTTCGTCTTTTTCACCTTCGCCGATGACGATCACTCCCTGCATGTCGATCTGGTTGAGCAGCAGCCGCATGGCGTCTACTGCCGCACCATCTGCCCCTTCTTTATCTCCGCGCCCCATGAAGCGGCCAGCCGCCAAAGCAGCCGCCTCGGTGACGCGCACGAGATCAAGCGCAAGATTGCGCGTTGGCCGTGTTTCGGTCATCCCTGATTCTCCTTTTCCTGTAAAGTTATAAAATGGACTTGCGCGGTGAGGGCTTTAATGGAGGAACAATAAAATGTAGAATCCGATGGGCAGTGCCCACAGAGAGGAATCGATTCGGTCCAGAATGCCGCCGTGTCCGGGCAGCAGGTGGCTGGCGTCTTTGAGGTTGAACAGGCGTTTGAGCATACTTTCGGCCAGGTCGCCCAGTGGGGTAAGCAGTGCCAGGGCGCATCCCAACACTAATCCTTGCAGGGGCAGGATTTCGGGCAGAAAGAAGCGGGCTGTGATCAGAGTGACCAGCCAGGTACTCACCGCCGCGACGGCAACTCCGCCCAGGTAACCCTCCCACGATTTTTTGGGGCTCAGCGCGGGAGCGATTTTATGCTTGCCGAAGCGTACCCCCACAAAGTAGGCTCCGGCGTCTGACGCGGCCGCGGCAAAGATCACCAGCAGGGTCCAGAACAGACCATTTGGCAGATTGCGCAGCGACAGAGCATATCCGCCCAGCCAGCCCACGTAGAGCACGCCGCTTACCGTGATGGCAAAATTGAAAGCGGCTTGCGGCACATTCTGGGTTTGCTGTACGACGGCAAAAGCCATGGCCAGCAGTACCAGCACGGTGAGCCATAGATCCATCATTTCAAAGCCGAGAAAAAAGCGCATGGCCACCGCAGCGAGTACGCCGGTGACCATGAGAAAAAGCGAAGGGAAATAATTGCCGATGCGGAACATACGCCAGTATTCCCACACGGCCAGTGCCAGAAATACGCCTAAGAACAGGGCAAATGCTCCTCCGCCTAAGAATATGAACAGCGACACCAGTGGAATCAGGATGGCTGCGACGATGAGGCGGGTGCGGAGCGATTTGTCTGGGATCATTTGCTTGCGCTGCTCGAGACTTTGCCAAAACGACGGTCGCGGTTGCCATACTCGATAATGGCCTGCCGCAGATCCTCTTTGCTGAAATCTGGCCACAGGACGGGGGTGATTACCCATTCTGAGTAGGCGGTTTGCCAGATCAAGAAGTTGCTCAGCCGTTGTTCCCCTGACGTACGGATGAGCAGCTCGGGGTCGGGAGTGTCGCTGGTAAACAGGTAGCTGCTCACCAGTTGTTCGTTGACGTCCTCAGCTTTGATCCCATCCTGAATCATGTGTTTGATAGCACATACCAGCTCGTCACGTCCGCCGTAGTTCCAGGCAATGTTGAGCACCAGCTTCTCATTGTTGTGGGTGACTTCGATGGCGTGGCGCACTTTGTCGGCCAGATTGCCCGGTAAGGCTTCCAGCCGGCCGATGTGCTGGATGCGCACCCCCTCTTTATCCAGCGATTCCAGCTCGTTGACCACCACCGATTCCAGCAGCAGCATCAGCCCATTGACTTCTTCTTTGGGACGGGCCCAGTTTTCGGTCGAAAAGGCGTAAATGGTCAGGTATTTGATCTGAAAGTCAACGCATGCCCTGATCAGGCGGCGTACGGCTTCGGTGCCTACCCGGTGCCCCTCAGCACGCGGAAGGCCGCGGGCGGTTGCCCAGCGGCCGTTGCCATCCATGATCACAGCAATGTGCGTCGGTAGCTTTTTGAACTCTTCTGACATAGCTGCCTGGCGCAGGCTAGACCTCCATGATTTCTTTGGATTTGTGTTCGCCGACCTTGTCGATTTCTTCGATGAATTTATCAGTTAGTTTTTGCAGTTCGTCCTCGCCGTAGCTCAGGTCATCTTCAGAGATCATCTTTTCTTTCTCGAAGTCGCGCATGTCTTTCATCTGGTCGCGGCGGATGTTGCGGATGGCGATGCGGCTCTCTTCCAGCCGGGAATTGACCATTTTGACCAGTTCACGCCGGCGCTCCTCAGTCAGAGGGGGCAGGTTGAGGCGGATGACTTTGCCATCATTGTTCGGGGTCAGATTCAGCTCAGAGGTCAGAACAGCTTTTTCGATGGCTTTCAACGTCGAGGGGTCGAAGGGTTTGATCATCAAAACACGTGCTTCTGGCACGCTGATGCTGGCTAACTGGAAAAGGGGAGTTTCCATGCCGTAATATTCCACCGGCAATTTCTCGACCAGGGCGGGGTTGGCGCGGCCGGTGCGGATACCGGTGAGGTCATTTTCAAGCGCTTCGATCGCTCCTTTCATGCGACTTTCTGCATCCTTCAAAAGATCTTTTATCATGGGTGCCTCCAGAGAAGATGGACGGGATTTTTTGAGATTTCTGGAATTTCGTTCAACCTCTAAAGCATACCTTAAAAGCCTGAAAAAATCTACATTCCTGCCCCCATGCAAATCTAAAAATTTTTGCGGTTTTTGGGTCTGCGCTTGTTGCATGATCTTCTTTCTCGGGCCGTCTGGCCTGAACCTTGCATTAAATGTTACTGAATGAGAAAAAGGGAATTGACAAATTAGAAAACTAGTTCTATAATGAATATAGAACATAAGAACTAAAATTGCTTGGCCTGAACCTTGCAATGAAAAGAGAAGAGACTCTTCAGGAGATTGAGAATGAATACTGGCATGCTCTGGTTTGATAATGACCCCAAGGTGGATTTCCTTACCAAGATTCAACGTGCTACCGAATACTATCAAAACAAATACGGGCAAAAACCGGACCTGTGCTACGTTCATCCCAGTATGATTCCTGAGAAACCGGCTCGGACCAGCGGCATTGAGGTGCAGGGCAGTCAGATGATCTTGCCCAACACTTTCTGGTTGGGAGTCAAATCGTCTGCTCGAATTTAATCTTTCCCGGTGGTTAAAAAAAGAAGACCGGTCAGGCATCAAGCTGACCGGTCTTCTTTTTTGTGGAACAGGCGCTGCAGGAACTGCGGAATTTTCTGAAAAGAGTGTTTCGAAAACCGCTGCGCGAAATTGGTTGCCGCGGCTTCCAGACTGATGGTACGGTGAGTCTCTTCTCCCAGATACCAGCGGTGTTCGATGATCCACAGATACAGATCCATCTCAGTGCGTCCGGGGAAGCTGTCGAGGATCTTGTGCTGTCGGATGATCTTGACGAGCGGGCGGTACAGGTCCTTGTACCAGCCTTTGACCGCTTCCGGGTACGGAATTTCGTGTTTCTGTGCCTCGCCCATGTACCACTGGTGCACGCTGATGTGCTGCAGCACCTTCTCGTACTGCCCAGGGATGGAAAAACGGAAGTCTTCCATTGGGTAGTATTCATCCAGATGCGTCGTGTTCAGAAATTCGGCATATTCCTGCACCATGATCAGATTATCCAGGTTGACATTCTCGTCCAGCGTCCCGGGGATGTCAATCTGGATGACATAAGCATCCATGTAGGCCTGGCCGCGTTCTTTGGCCACTGAGACCCGGTGGTTGCCGTCTTTGACGAAGTACACGTCGCCGATCTTATACACGTCGATGGGCGGCAGGATCACGTCTTCAAAATAGGCGCGGTCGATGCTTTCCCAGCGTGCCCGGGTGTTGGTTTGCCGGGGCAGAAAGGCACGGTCGAAGTCGTTGAAGCGGCTGACGGATCCGATGATCTTGTCTGTTTCGATCTGGCGCAGTCCAACGTAATGCTGCCCGCGGATGGGAATGTGCTTGCGTACTTCATCGTACGGGAGCAGCTCGTTGCTCTCGTGCTGGATCCAGCTAATCAGCGAACGCACGAACCCTTTTCTCAGGGCGTGCGAAAAATCTTGATGCGCGGTTTGCACCACGTAATTGGTTGGCTTGGGTTCAAAATCTTCCGGACCCATAATGGTTTACTCCTTATTTACTTTGCCAGGATCGTGCCGGCGGGGTTTGGATTTCCAGTTCGCGAAACCCGTAGGTATTGATCACCTGGGTCTTTCCCACTTGAGTTTGGGTAATGACGTCCCTGCGGTACACGTGGATGTGCCCGTGCAGGGCATAAGTGGGTTGAAAAACATCGATCAGCCAGCGAAAGGCCTTGATGCCCTGGTGCGGGCGGTCATCGTCATCGTGGATCTTCCACGGCGGCGCATGGGTGACCAGCACGTCCAGTGCCCGGCCAAATCGCAGTCTATTTAACATTAACCCCGGAACCAGCCGAAAGGCTTTCATCCAGTATTGTCCCTGTGTGTACTGGTAAGGTCCGCGGTTGTATTGCACGCAGCCTTCCAACCCAGCCAGTAGCAGCCCGGTATCATCTTCCATCACGCGTTGGTGCAGGTTCGTTGCTCCCCAGGGGTAGGTGCGTTCCCCGCCGGTGGTGATCTCGACCTTGCTGGCGTGATTGCCGCGCACGTAATACAACGGCACGTTGAGCATGGTCAGGATGTACTCCAGGTAGTAATAGGGCAGGTCTCCGCAGCTGATGATCAGGTCGATCGCTTGAAAGCGTTCGAGGATCATCGGGCTGTAGATGAACCCAATTTCTACGTCGCTGACGGCCAGAATTCGCATCTTGCTTTAGTCGCAGGCTTCCGGGGGGAAGGGGCTCATGGCAACCACAAAGGCCATGGCATAGTCTTGCGTGTGCGTGATCGAGATCGACCAGCTTGTCAGACCGCGTTTCTCGACGGCCTCTTTGGCTGCGCCGTGGAAGACGATCATGGGCTGATCCTCTTCGGTGGCCGCGATCTCGATGTCTTGCCAGCGGATGGGACCGATGCCGCATCCCAGTGCCTTGGAGACAGCTTCTTTGGCGGCAAAACGCCCTGCCAGGCTCTCGTTGCGATTGGCGCACAGTTGGATTTCATTGGGCGTGTACACGCGATTGATGAAACGTGCCCGGATGGCCGGGTCGAGGTGTTCGAAACGGTCGATTTTGACCATATCGACGCCATTGGTGAGATAGGGGTTGCTCATTTTAACCTCCCGATCCTGCACTGACGATGGCCAGTGCGTCAGGATGGATGTACTTTTGTGCGACAGCCAAAATATCTTCTCGGGTCACCGCAGCAATGCGCGTTTCGTAGCTCTGCAGGTAATCCAGCCCGAGGGCGAAGCGTTCCAGGTTGAGCAAAGTACTGGCTACGCCGCTGTTTGATTCCAGTGTCAGCGGCAGTCGGCCAATGAAGTTGGCTTTGCTGTCGGCCAGTTCGTCGGCGCTGACAGGTTCTTTACCGAAGAGCTGCAGTTCTTCCACGATCAGGTCGATGGCTTTTTGCAGGTTGGCCGGGTTAACCCCGGCAGAAACTTCCCACGAGCCGCCGTCGATCCAGGCATTCAGGCTGGTGGAGGCATCGTAGGCCAGTCCAGCTTTGACGCGCACCGATTCGCCGATGCGGCCCATCATGCCGAACTGCCCCAGGATGTTGTTGCCCAGGCTGGCGGCTTGAAAGTCCGGTGACTTGCGTTTGGGCCCCAGCATACCGATCACCAGGTCCGTTTGACTCTTTCCGGGCAGGTCCAGGTGCTTGCGCACGCTTTGGGTGAGCGGAATGATCTCCGGCAGGCTTTGTACTGGTGCAGGTATGGGGTTTTGCCAGTCGCCCAGAGCTTTTTCGAGGATGTCGAACACGTTCTCGGCGTTAACGGCCCCCACCACCACGAGCACCATATTTTCTGGGCGGTAGTAGCGCCGGTGAAAATCGACCAGGTCGCGGCGGCTGATCTTGCGAATCGTTTCCGTGAAGCCGTCTTCGGGGCGTCCGTAGGGATGCTCGCCGAAGAGGATCTGGTCGAAAGTGATGGCGGACATATCGCTGGTATCCTGAGCGCGGATCGCCAGGCTGGTCAGCAGTTGTGTTTGCAGTCGTTTCACGTATTCGTTCGGGAAGCTTGGGCGGCGCAGGCAGTCAGCCAGCAGGTCTACCAGCAGGGGCAGATCTTCAGCCAGGGCTCGTCCGCTGAAGCTGGTGTTGTGTACGCTGGCACCGAAGCCCAGACTGGCCCCGGCAGATTCCAGCTGGTCGAAGATGTCCTGAAAGCTGCGTTTTTTTGTTCCGCGTGTTAGCGCTGACGCGGTGAAGTGCGCCAGTCCCAGTTTATCGAGGGGATCCATCCAGCTTCCAGCCGCAACGTAACCGGTCAGCACCACGGAGGGGCTGTTGTAGTTGCTGCGGGTCAGCAGGACGATGCCGTTGGGAAGTACTTTGCGGGCAATGTCTTCTGGCCCGGGGAGGGAACGTGGGGTGGGGTTCATGCTTGTTCCTCCTCTGGCAGGTAGATGCCTACCACTCGTCGTTCTGGGGCCAGGTAACGCTGCATGGCTTCCTGTAACTTTTGTGGGGTGACCTGGTTCAGTCGCTCCACGTAAGAAGTGAACCAGTCATAGTGAGCGAACATTTCCGGGTACCCCAGCCAGAATCCCTGGTTGGTGATGTTCTCGGAACCGTAAGCGAACAGGGCCCGGGCCTGTTTGACCGCCCGGTCGATTTCGCTTTGCGGGATAAGTTTGTCTTGCAGTCGTTTGATTTCTTCATCGACCTTTTTCAGTACTTGCTCTGGCTTTCTCCCGGGCCGCACGGTGACGTTGATGCTGTAGAGGTGCGGGTCGATGGTGGCTTGCAGGCCGCCGTAGACACTGATGGCCAGTTCTTTTTCGACCAGTGCCCGATAGAGCCGGCTGGTTTTGTTCGAGATTCCGCCGCCGCCGAACATATTCAGGCTGCTTGGCCCGGTTAACAGGCTGTCGAGCACGGAGATGGTGAAGAAATCCTCGCTGTCCGCTTTGGGGGCGCGGTAGGCCAGCAGCACGTAGGTGGTGTCGCCCGGGCCTTTTACCTCACAGCGTTCTTCCTGGCTGAGGGGCGCTTCTGGCTCCGGGAAGTGGGTTTCCACCTGCCCGCTGGGAATGGGGTCGTAGTATTTGTGGATCATGGCCATCATCTCATCGCCGTCGAAGTCGCCGGCAATGGCCAGTACGGCATTGTTGGGGCAGTAGTGAGCGCGGTAATGAGCATACAGATCGTCGCGCTGGAGGTCGTGCAGGTCGGCAATGCTGCCGATGATTTCGTTGCGGTAGGGGTGTTGTTTGAAGGCCGCTTCTTGCATGGCTTCATCCAGCTTGAACAGCGGTTCGTTTTCGTTGCCTTCGCGCTCCGAAATGACCACCGTTCGCTCTGATTCCACTTCTTCAGGTTGATAGGAGCTGTGCTGCATGCGGTCAGCTTCCAGGTCAAGCGCCAGTTCGATCTTGTTGGCTGGCAGGGTTTCGAAGAAAGTGGTCCAATCGAGAAAGGTGAAGGCATTCCAGAACCCACCCTCACGCGAAATGGCGCGGTCGAGCACACCGCCGGGGTAGCGCGGGGTGCCTTTGAACTGCATGTGTTCGACCCAGTGTGAAATACCCGTTTTCCCGGGCACCTCATTCCGCGAACCCACCCGGTACCATACCCAGTGGCTGATGATGGGGGCAGAATGGATTTCTTTCAGATTTACCAGTAAACCATTGGCTAATTTTTCTTGCCGAAATTCAGAACTCATTTATCCTCTTTGAGTAATCTCGCTTCAATTATGGACTAACTATAGCATAAGCCGAAACTGACGGGAAGGAAATCGTCTTATAATTAAGAGGCTCTAATATGAATACGGCGTCTCTGCAGACGCATTTTTTGTCGATCAGTGGAGGACGGATGACGGAACAGACACACACATCGAAGGTGGCGATCATTGGCGCCGGCCCTGCCGGGCTTTTTGCTGCCAGAGAACTGGCAGACAAGGGGGTTCCCGTAGCGATTTTCAATCGCGACGTGAAACCCGGGGGCCTGGCTGAATATGGGATCTATCCTGAGAAATTGCGCATCAAAGAGGGCTTACGCTGTCAATTCCGCGATATTGTGCGTGCGCCGGGGGTCAGCTATTTTGGCAACGTTACCGTCGGCGTTGACTCGCCGTTGAACTTCAATTCGTTGCGCCAGTTGGGCTTTTCCGCTATTTTGGTGGCGGCCGGCGCTCAAGGCACCAAGTGGCTGGGCTTGCCTGGCGAAGATTGCCCGGGTGTTTATCATGCCAAAGAACTGGTTTATCACTACAATCATTTGCCGCCCTATGCCTGCCAGGAATTCCCGATTGGCAAAAAAGTGATGGTGGTGGGGGTGGGCAACGTCATGACCGATATCGTCCGCTGGCTGCTCACTTTACCTCAGGTAGAGGAGATCACCACGATTGCTCGCCGGGGCCTGGCAGAGATCAAGTTTGATGACCGGGAATTGTTGCCGGTGGCGGCTGCCCTTGATGTGGATGACTTTCAGCGTGAGGTGGAGCGTATTTCTCCGGCCATGAAGTGGATAGGTCAGGTGCCTTCCGAGGCGGCGGCCCGGGTGTTGACGGTGGTGCAGTCGGTGACCGACCCCAAACCTCGGGCACGCTGGCGCATGCGTTTCCTTTATTCCCCATCGAAGATTTTGAGCGAGTTCAACCACGTGACCGGCATCAAGCTCGAAGAGAATCGGCTTGAGAGTACTCCCACTGGCACGGTGGCGCGTGGAACGGGCCATTATACGGAAGAGCCGCTGGATACGTTGATTTTCGCTATTGGCGATCAGGTGGATCGCTCACTGGGGCTGCCGGTGGAGGGCAGTCGCTTTGTACTGGCCGAAACTCCGCACTATCCGATTGGGAATGTTTCTTATGAGATGGCTGATACTGCCGATCATCGTTGGCAAGGGGTCTTTGTCTGCGGCTGGTCGCGCAATGCCAGTACCGGGATGGTGGGCATTGCCCGCCGGGATGGCATGAACGCGGCCCGTGCTTTGTCGGAGTATCTGCTTGACCGGCCTGAAGAGGCCGGGGTGAGTGATGTGGCCATCACGGCATTTTTACACGGTGCCGGGTTGAACCCGGTGCGTGCCTCTGATCTGGGCCGTCTCGAGGCAATCGAAAACGACCGCGCTGCCGCTGCCGCTCTCAGTGAGTATAAATTCGATACCAACGAAGAAATGTTGCGTGTGATGGGCTTGCTGCCCTGATCAGCGGTGTACTTTTTGGTAGGGGAACATCATCACAAAGCCGATGGCGATGACTCCCAGGCCAATTTCCATGCCGCGCGCCTGCCAAACTCCAAAGAAAGGCACCATCGGGAATGATTGGGAGCCGATGCCAAAAACGTCGGCCATGCCCGAGAACAGGGAGATCACGTAACCGGTGCTCACGAAGCGGGCTCCAATGTCAGCGGTGATGCTGGGCACGGTGCGCCGCCACAGGGCGTGCACCAGCACGTAGCCTGCCAGGCAAACGATGCCAATCCCGATCAGCATGACCAGGATCTGGATGAATCCAACTACCGGGCTGCGGTCCAATCCAAAAAGTTGTGGCTTGGCACCGAGCAAAAAGATCAAAAAGCCGCCCAGGATGGCATAAATGGCAAAGCGCATCCGCACTTTTGGATAGGGCGGCAGGGCATTCAGTTTTTCTTCGAGACTGGGTTCAGTTTTAGGTTCTTGGTCTGGCTTGCTCATTCTGGCAGTATGTTCTCCAGGTGTTTTTTCCAGTTGCTATGAAAAATATTGTTTTTGTCTTCAGCAGTATAACCCATTTTTGTCAATATTGGGTCCAGTTTTTGCAGGTCAGCGATGGTGTCCATCTCCAGCGGAATGTTGGGATAGCCAAATCCGCCATCGAAATCTGAGCCAATGGCGGCGTGCTGCGAATTTCCGCTCATCTGGCAGTAATAGTCAATTTGCGCGGCGACCCGTTCCAGTGGGACCCGTTCGCGGTGATCGCCTTCCATCGACCAGTCCGGGATGAGGAATTTATTGAAAGGCACCACACCGATGGTGCCGCCGCGTTCCTGCAGCCGTCGGATGACCGTATCCGTCAGGTGGCGGTGATGGGTATTGCCGGTGACTTTCTGCGCGTTGGCGTGGCTGGCGGTGATGATGCCCGGGTACAGATCCATCGCGGTCAGTGCGGCGCTTTCACGCATGTGGCTGATGTCGAGGGGCAGGTTCAGGCTGGCCATGACTTCCAGTAGGGCCCGGCCTTCTTTGTCGAAGGGGCGGTCTTCATTGGTGCCTGCACAGTAGCGCGTCCCGGCCCACACCGGGCCAACCTGCCGCAGACCTCGTTCGTAGTATTCTTCCAGCCGCTCTGGCGAATCGAGCCCTTCGGCGCCCTCGAGCAGGAGTACCAGCCCGACCGGGTGTTCGCCTTCAACGTCTTGTTCGTAAGGGGCCAGCACTTCAGACAGATCGCGCCGGGTATAGATCAGCTTAAACTTGTCTGGGTGCTCCTCGCACAACTGATGGTAATAATCAATCTGCTGGCTGGTCAATTGGTGTGCTTCTATGGGGTTGTGATAAGACATCACGTCCCAGGCACCGCCGCTGTAGGCCGCCGGGGCTGAGAACAGGGTGGCGAAGATAACAGCGATTTTTCCGCGCTGGTAATCGGGCCATCCCAGAGTAGTTTCTCCGTGATTCCAGACCGGATACAGGCTGCCTTTTTCGTGCTGCCGTGTTTCTGCCGCGGAAAGGCACAGATCGCGGTGGAAAGAGAGGGCGCTGCAGGCAATATCTTCATGGGCATCGATGATGTAATTCATGGCTCCTCGATAAAAAAAAGAGCGCACCATACCTGGCGCGCTCCTGTTAATGAACTCACTTACTTAGAAGATTTTTTGTCTTCTTTTTTTTCGTCTTCGTCATCCACGCTGAAGAGATCTTCTTCCAGACTCTGCCAGTCCATGTCAGCATAAGCCATGGAATCGACACGGCGGACGCTCAGGCCAATGCGGTGATTCTCGGGATCGATCTTGATGATGCGCAGGGTCACGGTATCGCCCTCTTTCAAGACCTCTTTCGGGTGCTCGATGCGTTTCTCACTGATCTCCGAGATGTGGATCAGGCCTTCCACGTCGTCAGCCAGTTTGGCGAAAGCGCCGAATTTGGTCAGACGGGTGATGGTGCCTTCCACGAGCTGGCCCACCTGGAAGTTGGCAGCTTTTTCATCCCACGGGTTGGGGAGCAGCTGGCGGATGGAGAGGCCGATGCGTTTCTTTTCGCGGTCGATGCTGATCACCTTGACTTTGACTTCCTGACCCACTTTCAAGGCATCGCTAGGATGCTGAATGTGGTCCCAGGAAATTTCGGAAAGGTGAACCAGACCATCGGCACCGTTGATGTTGACGAAAGCGCCGAAATCAGCCAAACTGGTGACCCGGCCGGTGCGAGTTTCGCCCTCTTTAAGTTCGTCGATAACGCGCTCTTTGATGCTCTCGCGAGTCTCGGAACTGGCTTGCCGTTCAGACAGGATCAGGCGGCGGCGTTCGCGGTCGATCTCGATGACGCACACATCCACTGGCTGCCCGACCATCTTGCTCCAGCGCTGCTCGGGGGTATCGCCGGTCATTTCGGAACGGCGGGATAAGCTGATTTGGGAGGCAGGGACGAATCCGCGCAGACCGCCCACCGGGACGATCAAACCGCCTTTGTTGAACCCAATGATCGAGCTGTGATAGCTTTCTTTGCTGGTGAGCATCTTCTCGACGATCTGCCAGCCTTCTTCTTCACGAGCACGAGTATAGGACAAAACGAGGTTACCGTTCTGATCTTCTGGGTTGATCACGTATACCGGAATTTCCTGCCCGATTTTCAGCTCAGCTAATTCCGCGGGCGGAATCATTTCATATTCTTTACCACTGATGACACCTTCGGACTTCGCTCCAACACTGACCAGAATTTGTCCCGGAGTAATGCTGGCGATCATGCCTTGCCGAATTTCACCCGCCTGGGGAAATTCAATGCCGGTTCCTTCCGCGGCAAGCAATGAGGCCATTTCGTTGTTGTCTACCTGGTTATTCTCGGAAGCTGTCCCCTGCTCGAGATTTGATTCTTGATTGTCCATACGTCTTGTGCACTCCGACGATTAAGATATAGCCCATTATAAGAGGTTACCTCCCCTTTTGCAACCTTAATGCAATGGGCACTTGAATAGTTAATTATACCTTAATTAAGCTGCAAGAGGTTGATCCCTTGAAAACTTTTTTTGAATGTTCAGATCTGTGGTGTGTATTTATCCTGTGTGGATTTTTTCTCTTAACTGTCATTGCGCCCGCAGCATTTACTGCAGGAGAAGCAATCTTCACCATGAAATCTCTCGATGGGTGATCTTTATGGCTGTACGTTTGGGCTCCAATTGACTTTAAAAGAAATATTCTCCCTTTGTACGGCTTGAAAAGTGACTGTAGCAGTAAGTGGCCCAACGGGAAAGTTTTTGCTTCCTTCTTGGGTGACGCAGAATGTTCTGGTGAATTCGTCCGAAAATGAATTCCCTCCTCCGCCACCTCCACAGTTGGCCGTATAACCATCGATCCCTATGCCGATCCAGTTTTTACTTGCTCCTGGGTCAGCCGTGAAATGAAACTCGTATCCAAAATTGGAGCTGTAGGTGAGTGAATCAAGATGAATTAGATATCCGCCTAAAATGAAGGATTGATCCAATACCCATTTATCTCCATCTTGCGGGTTTTGCCCAACGTTAAAGTCGAAATTCGCTTTTTCTGAGGTTCCTATCGGGCTGATGTGTTCTGCGTCGTAGATGATGGTCAAGGGAGGCGTAAACCCCTTGTCAATCTTGAAATCCCAGGTTTCTGCATCCGGCGTGGTGGGGAGGGGGAGGGGAATGTCATCCGCTGGCGAATTGGGGTATTCTTGGCCGCTGGCATCTCTGATTTTAATCCCGGTAATCACCCAGATTGAACCGTCATTCATGACATTATCATGGGCCAGAGCGCCCAGGACCCCATATCGGAATTCACCTTCGATTATGTATTGGTTACCGATTTCCAGTACTTTTGTGATGTTCAGCGGATTCGTGGTGGCAGCAGATGTGCTTTCTGGTGAAGAAGGAGAAAGGGTTGGCCTGATCTCGGTCACGGGGAGGAGGGTCATATCGGGCGGCGCAGGAATAAATTGCAGGGAGAGTTCCCAATCGGTGGGCACGGTTCCAGGCAGGGTATTGAAAATGCAGGGGATGACCAGAATTACCCGGTTGACATTTTCAGGCAGCGGGCCCATCTCATTGGCCGCGATCATTTTGGTCCCATCCGGCAGGATGAAATAGGCGGGTTCCATGCAGCCCCCCTTTCCATTCTCCTTTTGGGGGTAGGCTGATGAGGGAACTCCTGTAGCTCCATAAGAGATATGGGTCTTTTCATTCGTCAGTATTACCGAAGATACTGTTACGGTAACCCCATCTTTTGTGATGCTTACGGGATGATCCAGTACCCGAATTGAACTGTTGAGATCAACGAGACCCGCTCCCGGGATAAACCCCAGCAGTCGGGTGACTTCGGCATAAACCCGTTGCGGGCCAATGGCAAAGAAAGAGAGGATAAGTAAGAGCAAAATTGAAAGTGAAACCACCCACGCGGGCCGCAAACCCAGAATTAATCTGGACGGTTTTGTTTTTTGTTTAGCTCGTTCGTTGAGCTCATGGTCTAACTGCTCTACAAATTCTGATCGAATAGGGGGAATTTGAAACGAGCGGGAAATCTCTTCTTCAAATTGGGGATTGGGGGTCCATTCAGTCATTTGATCCCTCCATTTGGTCATGCAGCCGTGCCAATAGTCGGTAGGTCGATTTCTTGACGGAATCTTCACTGCGGTGCAGGAGTTGGCCCATATCAGCGTAGCTGAGTTTGGCAAGGAATCGCAGCCGCAGCAATTCTTTTTCGTCGTTTGTGAGTGCTTGGATCATGTGTGCCAGCGTTTCACTTTGTTCGGTTTGAACTACTTGACTCAAAGGGTCATCTTCACTGGAAGGGATATCTATCTCTTCAAACGGCACACTTTTTCTCTGCTGCCGGAAGGTATCCATGGTTTTGTTGTGCGCAATCGCGAATAACCAGGAAGCAAAATGTTCCTCATTTTTACATCGGTGAATGGATTCAAACGCGGCCAGGAAGGTTTGGGCGGTGGCGTCTTCGGCCTGGAGACCGTTTTCACAATAGCTGTAGATATATTTGTAGACACGCTCCACATATCGGCGATACAGTTCTCCAAATGCCGATGGGTCTGTTTTAGCCGTTCGGACCAATTGATTTTCGTCAATTTTGTCTTCAGAATGCTCTACCATGGATGATTCCTGCTTTGCCTGCTTGAAAAAGAAAGGATTGATCTCTATAAATAAGACGTGGAGAAAGGCCAAAAGGGACAATCATTGCTAAAAACATCGATACCCCCATCGAGACTACTCCTCATACATATTTTCCCCATGAAAATAAATTGCCCCAGAAAGGATCTGAGGCAATTATAGTTTTAAAAGGGGGAGAACTTTTACCCCAGATATTCGCGCAAATGCCGGCTGCGCGTCGGATGGCGTAGTTTGCGCAGGGCCTTGGCTTCGATCTGGCGGATGCGCTCGCGGGTCACGTTGAAGTAGCGGCTCACTTCTTCGAGTGTATGGTCCTTGCCGTCGATCAGGCCGAAACGCAGTTCCAGCACCTGTCGTTCCCGCTCTGAGAGTGCGGCCAGGGCGCTTTGTACCTGCTCGCGCAGCATTTCGCGGGCGGCTGCGTCCATGGGCTCGAGCGCCTCATCGTCCTCGATGAAGTCTCCCAGTTGACTGCTTTCTTCATCGCCAACCGGGCGCTCCAGCGAGATCGGCTCTTCCGCCGACTGCAGGATGCGCTGCACTTTCATGGTTGCCCACGTCCAGCGGCGCTGCAATTCGGGGTCGAGCGGAGTATTGGTTGCGCGCGCGTGTTTGATGGCGGCAATGTCCTCCGCCGAAAGTACGTCGGTCTCAAGGGCCAGCTCTTCCAGGGTGGGTTCACGGCCCAGAGTTTGTACCATTGAACGCTGTACGCGCAGGATGCGCGTGATGGCCTCGAACAAGTGCACCGGGATGCGGATGGTGCGCGCGTGTTCGGCGATGTAACGGCTGATGGATTGTCGGATCCACCAGGTGGCATACGTGGAAAACTTGAAGCCTCGGGTGGGGTCGAATTTCGAGACGGCGCGCAGCAGCCCCAGGTTGCCTTCCTGGATCAGGTCGAGGAAGGAGATGCCGCGCCCCAGGTAACGTTTGGCGATGCTGACCACCAGCCGCAGATTAGCCCGGATCAGGGTTTGATTGGATTCATCGGCGCGACGCTTGATGCTGTCCGCTTCTTCTTTGAGACGTTCTTCGTCGGGTAATTGCCGTTTTAACCAACTTGCTTGCGGCATGGTTTCTTTTTTGGTCAGTTGAGCGAGCATGTTCTCTGCCAGTTGTCCTGGCATCATGTACATGCCCAGAAAACCGGTAAAGGCGAAACGCACCAGTTTTTCCCATTGGGCATCTTTCCCCCACAACCCGTTATCGAGATAGGAGCGCAGATAAGACGGATCGTCTGTTTGCCATTGCCGCTTGAGCAGTTGAGCTTCAGCCAGCATCAGGGCCAGGTCCGGGATTTCGTGTTGATTCATTTCGCGGGCGCTGGTTTGCAGCGATTCCCAGGCTTCGACGGTTTCATCGATGAGCTTGGAGAAGATCCCTTTGTAGCGCTCCGGGTCATCCGCTTTGGATTGGTTGAAGAGTTTTTCGAAATGAATTTGTGCTTCGATGCGCGCTGCCAGACGGAATTCGCTGTCGGCATCCAGCAGATGGATCTGCCCGATCTCTTTCAGGTACAGCCGTACCGGGTCTTCTGATAACTCCAGCGCGATCGAGGGGTCTTCGAGAATTTCCAGCGGGTCTTCGTTGATGATGTCGTTCCATTCGCCGTTGGTCTGCGACAGAGCGCTGTCATCCGGTTCCTGCTTGATCAAAGCATCATCGTCCAGCCCGACGCCGTCGTTCAACGGAATCTTGATGGAGTTCCCCTTGCTGCTCGGTTTCCGGCTTGTGCCGGTCTTGGCAGGTTTCTTGATGGGTCTTGCGGCAGGTTTTGCCGTCGTGGGAGTTTTCTCGGTCACGGTGGATGTGCTCTTTTTGGGCATGGGTTAACTATACCATAATCTAAAAAATCAACTTGTCAATACGGATTGGGCCAGTGCCCGGTCTAATTTACCCCGTAACAAGGTAAATTCCAACGTTTTCTTCATCCAATCTTTTTGATCGCTCTCGTCTTCTTCGTCTTCCTTTTCTTCTTGCTGCAGAAAGCGCAGTTGGCTCAGCGCTTCGTTGACCCGGATCAGGCGTAGATTCATGACTGAACGGATCAGATCTTCTAGAATTTTATCCTCGTTTTTTTCTTCGGCAAAACGATTGGCGTGCAGCAATTGTTGCAGTGCTTCTTGCAGTTCCTCGGATAATTTTTGCCGGACGTATTCCTGTGTGTCGAGCTGGTCTTGTGCCAGTGCCTGCAGCAGCAGTTCGCAGATTTGTTGATAGGCCGCGCTGCTGAAGTCGTTGCGCGAGAGCCGTGTCAGATTGGCGGCCTGCAGCGAGCGGTCCAGCGAATACACGTTTTCGGGCTTACTCAGCAGCAGCTCCAAACAGTGTGTTTCCAGCGCCAAACCGCGGTCTTCGACGTGCGTTTCCTGTGCGGAGGGCCTTTCCGCAGGCAATCCATCCACCCGCGTGTGCCGTCGCCGTGAGCTTTCGCGCACGCGCTGAGTGCCCAGCAGGGTGCGCTCGTCCAGGCGCAGCAGGCGGGCCAATTGCTGGCGGTAGGCATCACGCTCCACCGCGGAGGGGACGTCTTCGATCAATGGCTGTACCTGGGCCACGATGTCCGCCTTTACTTTGGCGTCGTCGATGTTGGCGTGGGCGGCCAGGGTTTCCATCACGTGCACCACAATGGGCTTGGCCCGGTCGAGGATGCGCTGCCATTCGGCCGCGTCCTGCAGTACCACTTCGTCGGGGTCCATCCCCGGCGGCATGGTGGTCACGCGCACGTCCGCCTGCAGGCGTGCTTCGTGGCGCAGCAGACCGTGGGCATCGAACACCAGTTCCTCCTCACGGTCGAGGGCATTGCGGGCCAGATCCAGCCCGCGCAGGGTAGCTTTTTCGCCGGCCGCATCCGCATCCAGCGCCAGCACGATGCGGCGCGTGTATTTCTTGAGGTAGCGCAGTTGGTCTTCGTTGAGGGCGGTGCCCATCGGCGAGACGGTATTGGTATACCCGGCTTGATGCAGCACGATGACATCCAGATAGCCTTCGACGATCACCACCTGATCGTTGCCGCGGATCGTCTTGCGGGCGCGGTCGAGGCCGTACATCAGATGGCTCTTGTCGAACAGCGCCGTCTGGGGAGAATTCAAAAACTTGGGCTGATCTTCGGGGTTGAGGATGCGCGCGCCGAAGCCGGTCATCTTGCCGGCTGCGTCGCGGATCGGGAAGGTGATGCGGTTGCGGAATTTGTCGTATACCCCGCCGCTATCGCGTTCGTTGACCATGCCGGCTTGTTTCAGTTCCTCCACCGCATAGCCCTTGCCCAGCAGCATGCTCATGGTGGCTTCGTATGAATCGGGGGCGTAACCCAGCCCGAAGGTTTCGATGGTCTCTTGGGTCAGGCCGCGTTTATAGAGATAGTTCAGCGCTGCCTGACCGGCCGGGGTGCGCAGCAGCGAATGGTAATAGCTGGCTGCCTCTTCGAGCAGCGCGCGCAGGCGCTCGAACTCTTCTTCCGCGGCTTTTTTCTCGGGGGTCATCTTTTCCAGCTTGACCCCGGCGCGGTCGGCTAAGTAGCGCAGCGCTTCGCTGAAATCCCAGCCTTCTTTCTTCATCACGAACTTGAAGATGTCGCCGCCTTCGTTGCATTCCCCGAAGCAGCGCCACGTGCCCGAATCCGGGAACACGGCAAAAGCGGGTGTCTTGGTATTGTGATGGAACGGGCAAAAGCCGGTATAGCTCTTCCCTGAGCGGCGTAATTTCACCGTCTCAGAGACGAGATCGACGATATCGATGCGGGACTTGATTTCATCTATCGTGGACATACTATGTATGGAACAGTCTTGACTTTTCTTCTGTGGAAATGTCTTCAGTTGGAATCAATTTATAGTGCTTTTCGGATTTGATTCTGATTCCATCTGGCGTTTGGGCAAAACTAAAAAGAGCAATGAGATCTTTAGAAATGAATTGGGCTGCAATTGGAATGCATAATAGGTTATTGAATTTACTTTTGCACATTGCAAAATCTTGTTCAATTTGCACAAGCCCAATCTTATCAGTTTTTCCTTTGGCTTGAACGGGAAATACGTAATGAGTTCCTTGTTGGTCAAGACCAACATATACCTCATCGGTTTCGATTTGTCCTATACCTGTAATGGCTGTCCTTAAGTGGTTTTGCAATGAGTAGCATGTCTTTCCAGTAAAAATATCCAACAGTCGGTTATATCGTAATATTGCCAAGAGAGCTTGTTCGTCAGAATAAGCGTATAGCGATATTAACCCTGGTGTCGAGTCGGGTATAGCAACTTCCTCTAATAGTGATGATGGAATGATTTTGTCTTCATTGGATAATGTAAACTTATAATTTCCCTGTCCAGCCAGGGAAATGGTCCAGTGTTTCCCTTCGGGTGCCGTGGATGTAATTTCACTGGGCAATTCGGTTCTGAACCGGAATGAATAAATTAAATCTCCCAAGTTCTTTGGAATGTTGATTCCTAGTTCTTGGGCTACGGATATAAATTCTTCTCGTTTGAACTCGAATTCATTAATGCCCAAATGATAATGGTTCTGAAATATTTTCAGGATTATTTTTTCATATTTATTTCCCGGCATTTTTTCTCCTTGCTTTATCCTGGCCAGCGTAAGAGTAGAACGTCTTCACGTAGTTGATTCCGGGTTGCAGTGGCCAATCGTGTTCTGAAGGGGTCTATACCTAACACCTCGTATCCATATTTTTTTGCTACCGTTCCCAACAGTTCACTTGTTCGAATAAGTATTCTGAAATAAGATGCCTGATCTCCAACAACATAAGCTAATTTAGCTCCAGGCTTTAAGACACTGCGCAATTCGCTGAGATGTTTGGCCATTCCGCCGAAATAATTCATCGTTACTTTGTAGTACATTTTTTCAAACCCCGAGGTTTTTCCTAGCTCTATTCGTCTTCTTTCGATTTCTTTTGTGAGTTCCATAATTTCGGAGATGTCTTCTATTTCAGAATAATCATTATCTACTTTGTAAATACCCCTTGAGTTTGATCGTACCAATCCTTTTTTTACAGATCGAAGCTCTTCACTATCATTAATGAAGCCAAGAAAAACTGATTCTAAGCGAGTTGTTCGTGTGTAGTCTTTTTCATTGGGGTAGGGAGGAGAGGTAATGACAAAATCGATTGAATTTCTCTCCAAATCTTGTGATAAGCTTCGCGAATCTAATTGATAGATATTGGCTTCTGTATAATTGTCTCGGTTTTGCTTCAGGTCAGCCGCCATTTTTTTGATTTCAAATAACCAGTTTTCAACAACTGGAATGTCTTTCTTGATTTTTCCTACACCAACTTCCGGCCCAAATGAAAGGTTGCTGAAATGGAAAACGAGCGATTTTGCAAAGGCGAGTTCTTCTAATTCTCTATACTGTTCTTCTCCAAAATTTTTAATGCATTCAAGCAAAATGATGGATTTGTGTTTGGGAAGTGGGCTGATAGAGTTTCTGATGAGAAGTTTTTCGCTCTCAATTGAAAGTGATAGCAGTTTTTGGGGCAGATGTTCTGTATACTGTGAGTCATCTACCCCAGATTCCCGAATAGCTTTCAATGCCATTTCGGCAATGAGTTGAGAATTTTTATTGAGTTGATCAGGATCTTTGTCCCAGTTAACCTTAACTTTGCTTGCGAAAAAGGGAAACGGATTGCTTTCGATCCCCACACTTGGAATTCCAAACAATTTGCATTCAACATTCGTGGTACCGGTTCCACAAAATGGATCGAGAACTTTTTGAGTTGGGGTTATGTTGAAATCTTGTAAGTACTTTCGGACCAGTTGTGGGGGGAAAGAAAGTACAAATCGATACCAATCATGAATTGCCTGATCTTGAATTTCTAAAACATTCCTTTTTGAATTAGGCAATTCATGATTCGTATTGTATTTAGGATGGGTAATAGACATTGTATCCATATTGTTACCTTAAATCTATTATATATGTGAACAAGTTTATTACCCAAACTAGTTATTGTTAGAACCCCTCGAGCACCGAGAAATCCGCCACACCCTTGGCCAGAGCGGACACTTTTTGCAGCAGGCCCAATCGGTTGGCGCGGACGGTTTGTTCCTCGGCCATGACCAGCACGCTGTCGAAGAAACGGTTGATGACCGGCATGGCCGGCAGAAAGGCCTGCATCAGATCTTCTACACTGCCGTCGCGGCGTCTGGATTTCTCGATCTGCTGCAGCGCGGCGTACAGGTCCCGCTCGGAATCTTCTTCGAAGGCCTCGACGTTGATCGGGTAGGTGACCTTCTGATCGCGGGTAATGCGGACGCAGCGTGAGTAGGTCTGCAAGACGGAGCTCCAGTTGGTGCGGGTGACCCAGTCGCTCAGCTCTTTGACGGCGCGCACAGCGCCGGCCGGGTTGATCGCCTGTTCTGCCAGGATGGCGTCCACGACGTCGTAGCGGTAGCCGGCATCCGTCAGGCTGTTCTTGAGGCGGCCTTCGATGAATTCCAGACAGGCCTGACGCGTCTTGTCATCCGCGGTGATGGGCAGGTTCTGGCTGGCTAAGGCGATCCCTTCGGCCAGATCGAAATCCAGGTCGAATCCGGCCAGGGTTTGCACCAGGCCCAGGGCCGCGCGCCGCTGTGCGAACGGATCCTTGGTACCGGTCGGGGCCAGCCCGGCGGCAAATAATCCAGCCAGACTATCGAGGCGGTCGGCCAGACCGATCACCATGCCCACTTTATTCGAGGGCAGGGCGTCGCCGGTGAAGCGCGGCAGATAGTGATCGAAGATGGCCTGCGCCACTTCCTGGTTTTCACCGGAGTGCAGGGCATAGTACTTGCCCATGATCCCCTGCAGGGAGGTCATTTCCACGACCATGTGGGTGACCAGGTCAGCCTTGCACAGCTTGGCGGCCCGCTGGGCGGTCTTGGTTTCGCCTTCGCTCAGTTTGAAGTACTCGCATAGTGCGGGCATCATGGCTTCGATGCGCTTGGATTTATCCAGCATCGAGCCGAGTTTCTGCTGGAAGGTCAGCGTGCCCAGACGGTCAAGCTCGTCTTCCAGCTTGTAGTTGAGGTCTTCGTTGATGAAGAAGGCGGCATCTGCAAACCGCGCCCGGATCACCTGTTCGTTGCCGTCGGCTACGGTATCCAGACCATTGCGGTCGCCGTTGCGTACGGCGATGAAGTAAGGCAGCAGGCTGCCGTCGGCTTTTTGCACCGGGAAGTAGCGCTGGTGTTTTTTCATCACCGAGATGAGTACTTCAGGGGGCAGCTTGAGGTGTTCAGGGTCGAATCCGCCGCGCAGCGCGGTGGGGGCCTCAACCAGTTGGGTCACTTCGTCGAGCAGGGCTTCTTCGATCTTTACTTCCGCACCAGAGTCGAGCATGATCTGCTTCACCTGTTCGCGGATGACAGCTTTGCGTTCTTCAGGGTCGATGAGGATACCTTGCTTCTTGAGTGCGGCCAGATAGTCGGCGATGCTCGTCACGGTGAAGGTTTCCGGCTCGTAGAAGCGCAGTCCGCGGGTGGCGTTGGATGCGGTGTAGCCGGCGTATTCGAAGGGCACCGGCGTGCTGCCCAGCAGGGCCAGCAGCCAGCGGATGGGGCGGGAGAAGGCAATGTTGGTGCTGTTCCAGCGCATCGATTTCTCGAATTTGATGCCCGCCACCAGTCCCGGCAGGGCTTCGAGCAGCACTTCGTGCGTGCTGCGGCTGGCTTCTTTGACCATGGCGACCACGTAAGAGCCGCCGTCGATCTCACGGATTTCGAGGTCTTTCACCGTCAGTCCCTTGCCCTGCGCGAATCCTTCCGCGGCGCGGGTGGGGCTGCCATCTGGGTTGAAGGCTCGTGCGGCCGGGGGGCCTTTGACGACGGTGGTGCGGTCTTGCTGGCGCTCGGCCAGGTCTTCGACGATGGCGACCAGCCGCCGTGGAGTGCCCTGAATGGTCACTTTACCGTGGTTCAGACGCAGTTCATCCAGCAGGGCCGGCACGCGCTCTTTGAGTTGCGCGATGGCGGCTTCGAGGTCGGCCGCCGGCAGTTCCTCGGTGCCGATCTCGAGCAGGAAAGGCGCCGGTTTCGTCGGGTAATCGGTCGGATTCACGCGGACCGGGGCTGCCGCGGTGGCTTTGTTCTTGTTCAGCCACGGAAAGCCCTGTTCCTCGCGTTGTTTGACGTAATTTTCAGCGTTGCGATGGGCCAGGTCGCGCATACGTCCGAACAAAGTCTGCCGTTCGGTGACGCCCACCGCACCGCGGGTATCCAGAATGTTGAACGTGTGCGACAGTTTCAGAATGTAATCGTGGGCGGGCAGTACCAGATCGTTCTTCAGCGCTTCTTCGGCTTCGGCTTCGTAGATCTTGTAAAGCTGGCGCTGGCGTTCCACGTCGGCAACTTCGAAATAGTACTTGCTGTGCTCCACCTCGCCTTGATAGTTGATCTCGCCGTAGGTGTATTTGTCATTCCAGTGCATTGTGCGGAAGTGGTGCTCGCGCTGCAGCGGCATGGTGATGCGTTCCAGCCCGTAGGTGATCTCCACCGCCACCGGGTCCACGACCAGCCCGCCGGCCTGCTGGAAGTAAGTGAACTGGGTGATCTCCTGACCGTCCAGCCACACTTCCCAGCCCAGCCCCCACGCCCCCAGCGCCGGGCTTTCCCAGTTGTCTTCCACAAAGCGGATGTCGTGCTCGCGTGGATTGATCCCCAGCGCTTCCAGCGACTGCAGATACAGCTCCTGCGGGTTGCCCGGATCGGGTTTCAGGATCACCTGGAATTGATAGTGCTGCTGGAACCGGTTCGGGTTCTGCCCATAGCGTCCGTCGTCCGGGCGGATGGAGGGCTCCACATAAGCCACGCTCCAGGGCTCAGGCCCAAGCACCCGCAGGAAGGTCGCCGGGTTCATCGTCCCCGCGCCTACCTGGGTGTAGTACGGCTGCCAGATCAGGCATCCGTGGTCTGCCCAGAATTTTTGCAGTGTCATGATTACAGATTGAAAATCGAGGCTTTGTGTCATTATTCCTCCTACCGCACGGCAGGTTTTTAAGTTTGAGATAGATTATTATACCGCGAGAAAGGATGAGAGAGAGAACGCACCTGCCTTGGGTTATCTCCACACCTGATTATGATGTATAATATATACATCCAATAATTGCGCCGCTAAAATGTGTTTTAAATGAATTGAACTGAGAATGAATTGAATGAATTGAATGAATTAAAGGAGAAGTATGTTAGCGCAAAAGAGCATCAAGAAAAGAGTCAATATTATTCTGGATGAAGAGACTCAGCAATACCTGGCTTTGGCTGCAAAAGAGCGGAATATTTCTGCTTCTGAGTTGGTACGTGAGATGATCTATGAAATGAAGCAGAGAGAGAGTCAGAAAACCCTGCGTGAGGCAGCCGCATCGCTTTACGATGTGTACACGGCGGATAAAGAATTAACCGCTTTTACTTCTTTGGATGGAGAGGATTTTCAGTGAAAATGAAACGCGGGGAAGTCTGGAAGGTGCGTTTGAATCCTACCGAGGGATCAGAGATCAATAAAGAGCGCCCTTGCGTTGTGGTCAGTAACGACGCCATCGGGATTTTGCCATTAAGAATCGTTGTGCCGGTTACAGAATGGAAAGAGCGCTACTCGGTGGCGCCCTGGATGGTTCCGCTTGAGGTGACTGCGGTTAATGGCTTGTCGAAAAAATCGTCCGCGGATACTTTTCAAGTCAGATCAATTTCAGAAGAACGTTTTATTGAAAAACTGGGAGAAGTCAGCCGTCAGGATTTGCAGTCAATTGAAGCGGGTCTCGCAATTTGTTTGGATTTGAAACTGGATAAATGAAAAGGGGTGATTATATATTTGACGATCAAAAATTTTATTTCTTAGCATTTATACAAAAATTTAATTGTTTTGTTCATACACTCATAAAGTTGGGGAAGAATATCGTTTGTTAAGCGATTGCGCACGGGGTATTATGTTTATATAATTTAGGATTTTGTGAAAGGGGTGAAATATGTTGATTAAAGAATGTAAACAAGAAAATATATGGCCTGTAACAATTCCAGAAAACATCGATGATATCTTCGTTCACATGCATGAGCTTGAAGGAAATTTCTGGTGTTCTCGTGGTCAGTCTAAACACTATTCTGATCAATTATTACCGCCGCTTGATAGATTTATGATTGAATCAAATTTGGATCGGAAGTCGGTTGTTGAACTTGAGTCAAAGAGTATTATTTTATTTCGGTCTACATTAAAGGCTTTTTCACCAGGCGAAGAAGAAGCTGTAAACGATTCCAATAAAGTTCCGATTTTAATGTTAATGCAGCATAATTGGATTCCAACTCGTTTTCTGGATTGGTCGCTTTCTCCTTTTGTTTCCTTGTATTTTGCCTCGAACGAATTTAATGATGAACAAGATAATCTTCTATACGAAGATGGAGAAATTTGGGCGTTTGATTACAAACGATATGAAAAATTCGCATCGAGGCAATGGGTAAATTTTCCTGAAACCATGAAAGAAGACGGTAAGTTTGATGATTCTTTAGCTTCCATTTTTACCGTTGATGATCCAAAGCACATTTGGTTTGTTCTGCAGTTTTTATATAAACCTTTTGCAAGGCTTCATTTTCAAAGGGGATTGTTTAGCGTTGTATCGAAATTTGGTTTTGATCACTCAATAGCAATACAAAACTTATTGGAAGATACAGCTTTTTTTCATAGATATGTAATAAAAAAGGAGTTCAAGCAAAGAGTATTAGAACGGTTAAGAAGAGATTACGGAATATGGTATGGAAGTATATATCCTGATTCATCAGGAGTTGCATCCGCCCTCGATTTGGAGAACTTTAAAAAAGTTGTTGTGAGAATGTCAATGGACGAATATAAAAAATATATTCAATGGAAAAAGGCAACGCAGTGTTGAAGTAATCGCAGTGACATAAAAACATTATAAAAAAACTTTTCCTGAATTGAACTGTACCAGCTTCTCCCAATCGATTTCTCCGCTTTCTTTGCAGAAAGCTGCTGAAAATTCCCATGTGAAGCGATTGATCACGCTTGCCAGTAATTCATAATACTCGTTATTATTCTTCTTGGCCTCGAACCCCAGCGGTTCGATGATGTCGAGATATAGAGCTTCATTTCCAGAGATAAGCTGCCAGAAAGCCTGCCCACAGTATTTGAAATAATCTCCCTTATCAGGGTTCCGGTCTTTGCCATAACAGCAGCCGTTAACAGCGATGACGTTCATTCTAGAATTGCTGGTATGCAATGCTCGTTTTGCAGTAACAAAATCCTCTTTCATTTTGCCGATTTGTGACGAGTTACCCCAGTTGGGGCCGGACTTGATTGTGATGAGGTAACGAACGCCTTCATCATCAAATTCAAGATCAATCCCCGTGATGCCCGATTTCTTCCCGCCATAGACTTTCGCATTGATGAAAATTGCCAGCCCTTCCAGCCAGTTGCCAAAGAGGGTTTCTTCGTTCGAAGAAATGTGAGCTTCGATGCAGCTTCGCACGATCATTTCTGACGTCAGCATGTTTTTGGCGCGATATAGATAAGGGTTCTTTCGGCTCAGAATGTCATTGAGCTTCAGTTTGTCCAGCCCGGCCAGCTTGGCTTCGTGAAATTCTCGGATGTGCTCGTGAACGTATTCTCGGACATCATCCATTTTGAGTTCATTCATTTTTTGCTCTCTCCCCGTTTGTTTCTCATGTCTTGCAGCCGGTTGATTGCCAGTTTGCAGTATTCTTCACTGAGGTCAATCCCCAGGTATTTCCTGTCCAGCTGGTCTGCAGCGACACAGGTCGTACCGGATCCATTGAAGGGATCCAGAATGACGTCCCCGGTCTGAGTGAAGAGTTTGATAAACCACTCAGGCAATTCTTCCGGGAAGGCCGCGGAATGTTGTTGGTTGTAGCATTCGGTTGCCATGTGCAGAACGTTGCTGGGGTAGACCATGTCTCGCCCCACCCAGTTTGAGATGTTCTTGCCGAATCCGCTGCCTACCCGCGAGTTATCCCGCCGTTTGTCGGTTTCGGAAAGATTCTTGAGGCGGGTTTTGGACCAATCTCCCACCGGAACCATTACCGCGTCTTGATACATGTTGAATTTCTTCTGTTTGGTGAAGTGCAGTAGCCTTTCCCAGCTATCGCGGAATCGGTTGGGCCATTTTCCGGGCGGACTGTTTTTCTTGTGCCACATGTATTCTTCTGTCCACAGCCAGCCGTGTTTTTTCATCTCCAGGATCAGTTCGAGAACGTAGGTATGGCGTTCCCCGTTGACCACTCTTTCCTTGATGTTGAGGATGAAAGAGCCGGTGGGTTTCAGCACTCGAAAGAACTGGTCCGCTTTGGGCATGAACCAGGATACGTATTGATCGGGTTTGATTCCCCCATAAGTGGAGATTCGCTGGTCGGCATAAGGGGGCGAGGTAACGATCAGATCGATCGAATTGTCTGGAATCGCTTTCAGCACCTCCTCGCAGTCTCCCTGAATAATTCGATTGGCGAAATCGAAGGCCACGAATGCCTTCTTTTGCTGGCTCTCGACGAATAAAGGAATTTGCTCGATATTGTATTGCATCTTGGTCTCGTGGACCGAGTAAACGGTGATTGTATTGTCGCTCATAGGCTAAAGTATAGTAGAAAAACGAGAAGGTTGCTCAAAGACTTTTGAATCAAGAAAGCCTTGAATAGAACTGAAATTCTATTCAAGTATACCTCTGACTGTATCTTTGTCAAATTTAAGACTGAATCTATGACCTGCGTCGGTTGTATCCCAGCGCCTCTTTTTGTTCCGGGGAATAGAATTCGTAGGCTTTTGCAAGGAGTGCTTTTAACTCAGATAAAAATGCGTAGCGCGGGTTGAAAGAATAAAGCTTGTTTTTTCCGATGTCTTTTTTGATCAGCACTCCAGCCAGTTCGAATTTCTTAAGCTGTTTCTGGATCATCGAGAGGCTGACGTTGAAGAATCGGACTATTTCCGCAGCATAACCTTCCTCCCTTAAAAGAAGGAAAATCAAGACTCTTTCAGCATTTTCGGATCCAAAAAGAGAAGCCAGCATAATTCACCTATTGAGTAGGTTATATCACCTGTATTATAGGTGATAATGGCATGGTTCACTCCAGATTTCAAGTCAATTCTTTCGCTGATTAATTTTGGAGGGGTCGCTAAACAATAGCTGAAAAGGTCTTGCACTTTTAAGACATGGGGCGTGAAGAATGGAGCACGAATGGATCAAGCACGCACGTTGACAGGAAGTTCTTCTTTTATTTCCATTTCCCGTTTTGACCGCGGGGAAGCCAATCAGATTTTTGCTGAATTGGGGGATAGTAGCAGTATTAAGGTGTTTGAAAACGGGGAATGCGTTGATGAGTTGGTAGTCCCACAGCGATATGCTGCCATGATCGAAATGCTCGAAGAATATGCTCTTTGGCTCGAAGCCGAGAAACGTTATCAGTCGGCCCAAGCAGGTAATTGGCTTACCGAGGAACAATTGCTGGCCGATCTGGGTGTTTCGCCTCTCGAATTTTGATTTAGAACTACACTTATAAACGAGATAAATCTATATAGGCGGAGAGAGTAGCGTGCGCAGATGTACAATTTTCAGCGGTCTTTTGCTTGCATTTTTTCTGGTCAGTTGTTCGTTTACCAGCGCCTTGCCGCAGATCATCCGCGAGGCGGTGGGTGTGACGCGTCGGCCCAGGCAGAGCGAAACCAAATCCGAACGGACACATCTGACCGATTTCACTCCGACACCGCGTAAGTTGTTTGGCGCGGACCAAACTCCTGTTCCTCCTTCCACATCGACGGCTACGCCCGGTTTTCCCGACCCGGTTGTATTTATCCAGTATTACTACACTAATATTTCCGATCAGAATTATGATCTCACCTGGTCGTTGCTCTCAGAAGACTTTGTCTCGCGCAACAACTCTCCGGCGCAAGGTGGGTATGAGGCTTATGTGAAATGGTGGCAGAAGGTCTCTCGTGTGGATGTAGAATCCGTTGAGATTCTCACCCAACAGGGCGATACTGTTACCGTTCAGGTTGATGCCGTTTTCTATTACGCCTCTGGTTCTCAGTCCACAGAGCATTTGAAATACCAGTTGATCTTTGATGCTGCTCGAGGCACCTGGCTTTTCAACTAAAACGTTCTTTTTCCCTTGACACGCGCATTATAATGAGGGTATGGAACAAACAATCTATATTCCCCAAAACCTTCGATAACCTATCTCGAGAAGTATTCGTTCTTATTCGCCCGCCTCGTTTTTTGAGGGTTCCCGCAGTTATCGAAACCATCTTTTATTGTTACAGGAGTGAACACATGGAAAAGATCATAATGGCTCATACCGATCTCTCGGTCTCACGGATCTGTGCCGGCTGCATGGGCCTCGGCGGCGGCTGGGACCGGGTCAAGGTCATCGATGCCGGTCTCGAACATCAGGCCGCGGCGCTGATCGACCGCGCTCTCGAACTGGGCATCAATTTTTTCGATAATGCCAATATCTACGCCCACGGTCGTGCCGAAGAAGTGTTCGGGCGCGTCCTGGCGGCCCGTCCCGGGCTGCGTTCGCAGATGGTGATCCAGACCAAATGCGGCATTCGCTGGTCTGATGAACCGGCCGGCTCCCCGCAGCGCTTCGATTTCAGTTACGCACATATTCTTGCCAGCGTTGAAGAGTCCCTGCGCCGTCTGCACACCGAAACTCTCGATATTCTCCTCTTGCATCGCCCCGATGTGCTCTGGCAGGGGGAGGAAATCGCCCGCGCCTTTGCCGAACTCAAGCAGTCGGGCAAGGTGCGCTACTTTGGTGTTTCCAATCAGAACCGTTTCCAGATGGAGTATCTGCAAAGTTTTCTCCCCGATCCGCTGGTCGCCAATCAACTGCAGATGAGCCTGCTGCATCACGATTTTGCTGAGGTGGGCATTTCCTTCAACCAGCGCGCTTCGGGCTACCCCGATGGCTGGGAGGGCGTGCTGGAGTATTGCCGTCTCCACGGGGTCAGCCTGCAGGCCTGGAGTCCGCTTGACCGCGGAGCGCTCATTGGCCGCAGCCTCGCTGGTCAGTCTGAGAACGTGCAGCAGACGGCGGCGCTGGTGCAGCGGATCGCTGCTTCACGCGGTGTTCCCCCCGACGCGGTGGCGCTGGCCTGGCTGCTCAAACATCCGGCGCAGATCGTCCCGGTGGTGGGTACGGCCAACCCCGATCACCTCAGTTCCAGCGTGCGTGCGCTCGAGGTGGACCTCACCCGCGAGGAATGGTACAGCCTCTTTGCCGCGGCCCGCGGCGCCGAAATGCCCTGATATTGCTCGATCGTGCTTTCAGGTTTGAGGGAGCACTAGCTTACCCGTTAACGAAAAAGACACCCGCATGGGTGTCTTTTTATCGATCCTATTGTGTTTACTGTCCGCTTGTCGGTGTTGGCACGAACTGGCTCAGGTCGAAGACGGAGCTGGCGCTCGTCATCACGGTCGGCAGGGTGCCGTCCCACTTCGTCAGGAACAGGTATTCCAGATATTCCGGTGTCAGTGAACCGGTATCTTTCATGGCTTTCTGTGCGTCCGCCTGGCCCTGTGCCTGCGTCACCGCGGTTTGGGCGTCGATCTCAGCCTGCGCCAGCTTTTGCTTGCTGGTCTCGACGGCCTGTTGGGCGACCTGCTTGGCTTCGATGGCTGCCTGGAATTCAGGTGAGAAGTCAAAGTTGACGATGTTGAAGTTCTCCACAATGATGTGGTAGGAGGCCAGCCGTTCGGTCAGCTCATTCTCGGCTTCGGCGCGTACTTCTTCGCGGTTGGTGATCAGTTCTTCAGCGGTGTACTTGGCCGTCACCGATTTGAAGGTGTTCTGCAGCGCCGGGGCGATGATGATGTTGGCGTAGTCGGTGCCGATGTTCTGGAACACGGTCAGGGCGTTCTGCCCATCCAGATGATAGTTGATGGCGATCGTCGAGGTGACCACCTGCAGATTTTCTGACATGGCCGAGGCTTCCACTTCATCTTTCTGCGTGCGCACGTTCATCAGGTGTACCGACTCGATGAAAGGGAGCTTCAATCCCAGTCCGGGCTGGGCTTCGCGGTTGATCGCGCTGAAACGGGTAACGATGCCTACGCTGCCTGTAGGGACGACGTAGATCGAAAGGGCGATCACCAGGATCACCACAGCAGTAATTAACCACGGGAAATATCTCTTCATTCTCTAATCCTTCTCTATTGATGGAGCGAAATTTTCTCTTGTCAGAAAGTATATACGTGGATGGTGCGATTAAGTTTCTTGTGCTGATGGAAGGCTCAGGCTTTGCTGCGCCGCTGGATTTGTCGGATGAATTCCGGTGAGTTCAAATTGCGTTCCAGCAGGTAGGTCAGGTAGTAGTTGAGCAGATCTTCGACCTCAGCCCGCGTTTCTGGTGTTGGGGCGGCGCGTTTGGCTTCGCCGTACGTGCTGCGCTGAAAGTGGCGCAGGTAGCGCAGAGCATCCATCGAGACAGCTCGCGCTTCGTTGACCATCAGTCCACAGTCCGGGCATAGCACTCCGCCGCGTTCCGCTGAGAAATACTGGTCCTCTGCCTGGATGGTTTTGCCGCAGACGGCGCACTCGAACAGCATGGGGCGAAAGCCCATCAGGTCCAGCAGGCGCATTTCGTAGTAGTGCACCGGCACGAAAGAATTTTCTTCCTGGGCGATGCGTTTCAGGGTTTCCAGCAGCAGATTGTAGAGCTGCCAGTTCTGGCCTTCTTCATAGGTGAAGCGGTCGAGCAGTTCCACCGCATAAGCGGCATAGCTCAGGCGGGTCAGGTCATCGCGCAGCGGCTGCATGGTTTCAATGGCTTCAGCCTGGGTAACGATCCACAGGTCGCGTCCCTGTGCCAGCATGAGCGACACCTGCGTGAAGGGCTCGAGGTGCCCGGCTTTGCGCGATTGTACCTTGCGCACTCCCTTGGCAATGGCACGCAGTTTGCCCTGTTCGCGGCTGAACAGGGTCAGCAGGCGATCGGCTTCGCCGTAATCGCTGTGGCGCAGCACCACGGCTTCCACTTTGAGGGTGCGCTCGCTGTTGGGCATGTTTCCTGACTTATTGCAATGATTCCGGGGTAAAGGCTCCCGGCAGCAGTTGGGCTACGGTGGTCTCGATCACCGTCTGACCTTCGGTATTGACGATCAAGACTTCGGTATCCAGCCCAAATTCGGCCATGACCTGTCGGCAGGCACCGCAGGGTGAACCGCCGTTCTCGGTGGCGACCACGATGGCTTTGAAACGGCGTTCTCCTTCCGAGACTGCCTTGAAGATGGCGACGCGCTCGGCGCAGATGCCGCTGGGGTAAGCGGCGTTCTCGATATTGACCCCATCATAGATCTTGCCGCTGTCCGAGAGGACGATGGCACCGACGGCGTAATGAGAATAAGGGGCATAGGCGCGTTCCCGTGCCTGTACGGCCAGGTGGATCAATTTTTGACGTAATTCTTCTTCGATCATAAAACTTCTTCCTTTGCGTGTTGAGGTTGCGGTGTATTGCGGCGGGCGCAGATCTTGGTGATGCGCTGCCCGTGAATTTCTTTGACGGTGAAGGTCCAGTCTTGCACTTGCAGGGTGTCGCCTTGCTGCGGTACGCGGCCCAGCGTGCTGAAGATGAACCCGCCCAGTGAATCTGAAAGCTCTGCGGTCAGGTTGGTGTCGAGCCGCTCGTTGACGTCGTCCAGCGAGATTTGCCCCTTGAAGAGGTACTCGTCCGGGCTGATCTGCTCAACGGCCAATTCTTCGGCTTCGTCATACTCGTCGCGGATTTCGCCGACGATCTCTTCAACGATGTCTTCCAGAGTGACGACCCCGGCCATACCGCCGTACTCGTCCACGACCACGACTAAGTGGACGCCCTTGGCCTGCATTTCGCTCAGCAGTTCATCCACCTTCTTGGATTCGGGCACGAAATAGGCCGGGCGCAGCAGGCTGCGCAGGTTTTGGGCTTCTTCTTGAGTGGGGCTGATCTTGAGCAGGTCTTTGGCATACAGCAGGCCGATGACGTTGTCGATCGATTCCTCGAATACGGGCACGCGTGAGTGCCCGGAATTTACCAGATCGCTGCGGGCTTCTTTCAGTGAGGTGTTGACGTCCAGGGCCAGCACGTCGATGCGCGGCACCATGATCTCACGGCACAGCGTTTCGCCGAACTGGAAGATTTCGTAGATCATTTGCCGTTCGCCTTTTTCGAGGCTGCTGCCGGGTTGTTCGGTCTCGACCCAGGTTTTCAGTTCGTCCTCGGTGACGGTATGCTCGTTGTTTTCGCGCGACGGATTGCTGCCCTGCAAAATCATCATCAGCATTGCCAGCGGGGTCATTAAGACATCCATCACCAGCGCTGCGTTGCGCAAACGTACCGACCAGAGTTCAGGTTTGTCCAGGGGCAGCCGTTCGGCCAGCGATTCCAGCGCCAGCACCGCTGCCATGATCCCGGCCGCGATCAGCAGGCTCAGGGCCAGGCTGAGCTTCCCGGCCAGGCTGAAGATCGCCCACAGGCTGAAGCCGGCGATCAGAAAATGAGTTAGCCCCAGCCACAACCGAAAGCTGGCGCGTAAACGCGGCCGCTCGAGCACTTTGAGAGTGGCATCGATGGATTGCCTTTTGACGGCTTCCAGATTGATGAGCACGGGGGTGTGGGCGTTGACCAGGGCGGTACGCACTGCGGCGAAATACAGGTCGAGAACGACCAGAAGGGCAAACACGAACCAGAGAGAATTATTCAATGCAGATCACTTTCTTGTGTCCTTTGGCAGGCCTGCGGTAACCGCGTTAGCTCTTTCATTATAGAGCAAAACCTTGCCGGCAGAGGGGTTCCTTTGCGGATCGGGAATTGAAGATGTCCCGGTGAAGAAAGTCTGGCATCTGCCAGTTTCAGTCGAGAGAAACACTTAAAAAATGGATATTCTGAGAAAAGGTGAGGGGGAGGGTGGTCAGCAGCGTCTGCTGAATCTGGATCACTCATTTTTAGCGAATGGCTTTCTGTATTGGGCGAGGTGGCTTTCGAAGTGTAGCCTTTCTGCCCTGTGAAATGGAACCGGAAATTTCAAGAATTGACTCGGTATTTTTTGAAGAATGGTGATTGACTTGTTTTGCCCAATCATTGTTTGATAGGATGTATTGTACCCCATCTCTGGTTGCATAACGGCTATGTCCGCCGATGATTAACACTTGTCGTGTTTGTCCTTTTTCTTCAAGAATTTCTCCCCGCACTATCAGACAGCAATCCAGACAGGTGGCATCAGCTTTGTCAGAGATGTCGCGTGGAAAGTAATCTACAATTTTGCCTTTCTGAATATCCCGAATCCCTGTTTTATCTGCGCTATCGGAGAGTATATATGCGTTTTCTAAATAAGATGGATTCTCTTTTTCAACTACAAATACATAGCCGTTTTGTATAGCTTGGTCTGGTTGATGGAGACTTTTTAGCTTGTTCATTATTGTTGTGGCAACCGGGTTGGCCCCTGGGGCAGCAATAACGATCAAGTTGCTTGAAAAAGGGAGTGTCCCAAAAATCTGACGATTCTTGGAAACGAAATCGATTTTTACTTTTTTTGTCTGGCCCTGAACGGAGTAAAAGTCCATCAATTTTTGATAAAGGAGTAGCGCGGTTTCAAGGTCAGTTGCTCGAACTGTTGGCTCTGTTCCGCTTCGATCTTCAGAAAGAACAATGACACTGTCTTCCTGGAGAAAAGGTTTCCAAAAATTGTACAGTTCTTCGTTTTCTGGGCCAACTTTCTCACAATTCTTTTGGGAATTAGCAATCTCTTCTCTTACAACTTCCTGGACGACATCGCTGAACTCTTTTTCTGTCATGTATTCAAAGATGAAACTGACTACCCCAGAAGTGAGGAAAGCCAGTGCTATGGATTCAATGATTTTCGATATTCCACTGAGGTTGTTCCCGAACTGGTCGCTGAGATACAGGCCTACAAAAGCGAGCAAAGCTACCACCAATGTCAAAATGGTGGCTTTATATTTTAAAAGCCGCTTTTTGAACTTGCTCACACTGCCCCCTTTCTCCACTTATTTTCCTTGTTTTTTCTTATGCTCGTTGCGCTTTTCGCTCAGAGCGTGGATATCGATCTCGCTGGGGCGAATTTCGACAGAATTCTTGACCTTGCTGGCAATGCTGTTGGGCGGCAGATCCTGCTTGAGTACCACCCCGGCTTCGACGATGCTGTTAGGTCCGATCTTGACACCGGGAGAAAGTACCGAGTTGCACCCGGTGCGGCAATCTTCTGCCATGATCATACCAAAATATTCGGTACCGGTCGAGACACGTGGTTGGTCGGCGTTGACCTTGAACGAGACGGCATCTTCCTTGAAGCGCAGGTTGGCGGTGATGGTGCCGGCGCCGAATGAGCAGCGATCTGAGATGATGGAATCGCCGATGAAGTTTTTGTGCATCCACACGCCTTCGCCGAGGATGGCGTGTTTGATCTCGGTGCCGAAACCGACGACGCAGCCGGCGCCCAGTGAGACGCCGCCGCGCAGGAGGGTATTATTGCCGATGATCGAGTCTTTGCCGATGTAAGCCGGCCCGTGAATGACCGAGAACTCGAAGACCCTGACCCCCGATTCCAGGATGACGTTGCCGTCGATCACGGCCATCGGGGAGATGGAGCAATTGGGGCTGATGTGCACGCCCTGGATGCGCCCAAGCAGAATGGCGCTGATGTCGAACAGGTGCCACGGATATTTATATGATGCAAATTTGCCGCTGTAATGCTCATTGGCGTCGTACTGGATGTAGCCGGAGTTGTGGTGGGTGATCAGCTTCTGATAAGCCCGTTCGAGTTGATCATCCTTTTCCTGGATGGGGGTTTCGTCCAGAGCGCTCCAGATGCGTGGGGAAAAGTAATAGATTCCCAGCACGATCACGCCGCTTTCGATCTGTGAGTCACGCGGTGGCTTCTCGACCACGCCGACCAGTTTATGCTGACCGTCGAGGCGCATCACCCCATAATTCCAGTAATCCTCGCGCGTTTGCCCTACCAGACCGACGTCCCAGCTTTCTGCTGCGGCTTTAGCCGTCAAATCAGTCAGCAGAGCCGGGTCATAGATGTCATTGGCGTTGAGGACCAGAAAATTATCCTGCAGGTAGGGGCGGGCGGTGCTCATGGCGTTGGCCTGGCCGAGCGGCTGCTCTTGAATGGTGAAGCGGACAGGGAAGGGCAGGTCAGTTTTTGCTTCGATGTATTCTCGGATCTGGCTTTCGCCGGGGCCGATGACGATGATGGCTTCTTCTACCGGGATATTGGCAGCCACGACCTGATCGATCACGTGCAGCAGAATGGGTTTACCCATGATCTGGAACATCGATTTTGGTTTATGAATGCCCAGCGGAGCGATGCGTTTGCCGATACCACCGGCGAGAATGACGATTTTCATCGGAAAGTCCTCTAGAATAATTTTTTCTTGATCTCAGCGGTATCCAGATCGCGCTGCTCGAATTCACGAACCAGTTGCTCGCCAACCTCTTTCTGGGTGGTTAGCATGTGTTCGGTGGAAAGTTTCGACTCGAATTTCAGCGAAAGCACCGGTTGGGTATTGGATTGGCGGATGAGCCCCCAGACGTTGCCGAAATCGAATTTGACACCGTCAGTCTGGTCGCAGGGATAGCCTTTGGCCAGATAGTGGTCACGCATGGAACGTACTACTTCCCCTTTGAGCTCATCGGGGCAGGCAATACGGTGTTCCACGGTCGGGCTGGGGAAGTAATGCGGCAGAGTAGCCGCAAGTTGGCTCAGGCTTTTTGTTTGCGCTCCGAGAAGAGTTAACAGGGTTGCTGTGGCAACGATGGAATCGTCGAAGCGGAAAGTGTCATCCAGCAGGAAGAAATGCCCCGACATTTCGCCGCCCAGTTTGGCTCCGCTTTGCAGCATGGCTTCGTGCACGAAGGCATACCCCGATGGGGAAGAAACGGCGCTACCGCCGCATTCGGTGATGTAATCAGCCACGACCTGACTGCACAGCACTTCGTAGGCGACTTTCTGGGTCTGTTTTTTCTGGATGGCGTTGGCTGCCAGCAGCATGAGAATCTGATCGCCCATCATGGCCTGACCATTTTCATCCACGATGATCAGCCGGTCGCCGTCACCATCAAAGGCCAACCCCAGATCGGCGTGCGTTTCTCTGACTTTTTCACCCAGAGCGTCTGTGGCATGGGCCGCGGTGGGGTCTGGGTCGCGGTTCGGGAAGTTACCGTCGATTTCACAGTAGAGTTCGTGAACGGTGCAGCCCATGCGTCGCAGAATCCCGGGCACGTGCTGACCGTTGGCGCCATTGGCGCCGTCCACGACCACGTGGAAGGGCTTGATCTGCCCGATGCGCTGGCGGAGAGCGGCTTCGTAGGCCGGTAGGGGATCTTCACGGGTATAGGTGCCGCGTTGGCTCGCCTGGAAGGGTTGTGCTGAAAGCTCATAGATTTGCTGCAGTTCATCTCCGTAAACGGTGACGTCCGTGCGAATCTTGAAGCCGTTATATTCCGGTGGGTTGTGACTGGCGGTAATCATCACGCCGCCTTGGGCGTGATAGAAGTCGGTGGCAAAGTTCCATATTGGCGTCGGGATCAGTTCCAGGTCAATGACATCCATACCGCCGTCGCGAAGTGAATCGCATAATACCTGATCGATAGTTGGTGAATGGACGCGCGCATCATAACCGATGACCAGTTTATGAATGCCGTGTTGATTGAACCAGTTGCTGAGTCCCTGTGCGAATTGCTGAACACCTTCTGAGTCGAAGTCTTTTCCCCAAATCCCCCGAATGCTGAAACCGCGAAAAATTTTCTTATTTAAGAGTGGCATGCTTGATTGCTCTCTGTTGAAATGGGTAAGGTTGAGTGAGAAAAAGGCTGGGGCACCTGGATTCGAACCAAGATTCACAGATTCAAAGTCTGGTGTGCTGCCATTGCACCATGCCCCATTGAGGAATTCCTTACTGCGCAACCGATTTTAACACAGTTTGCCTGCTTCATACAATATCCGGCGAGAGGGTTTGCTTTCGCTGTGCAGATGAAAAAACGTCTGGGCAACGGCAGGCTTTTTCTCAGAGAAAAGTCACAGCAAAGCCAGAAGAAGAGAATGATTCGTGTTAAAATGGGCTTATTCATCATCTAAGAGGTGTTCCATGTCTGATCCGATTCTGGTTGCCGTAGCCTGGCCGTATGCCAACGCTGAAATCCACGTGGGGAACATGACCGGTTCTCATTTGCCGGCGGATATTTTTGCCCGCTATCAGCGTCTGAAGGGCCGGCAGGTGTTGATGGTTTCGGGGTCTGATTCTCATGGCACACCCATCACTGTCCGCGCAGATGCCGAGAATACGACCCCGTTGGCGGTTTACCAGCGTTTTCACGATGGTTTTCTTGAACTGTTCCAGAAGATGGGCATTGATTATGACCTCTTCACCAGCACTCACACTGAGAATCATGTGGACGTGTCGCAGAAGATGTTCCTGGCGCTGAAGAAAAATGGCTTCCTTTATAAAGAAAGCCAGAAGCAGTGGTATTCCCCCAAGCAGCAGAAGTTTCTGCCTGACCGCTACGTAGAAGGCACTTGCTACATCTGCGGTTACACCAATGCCCGCAGTGATCAATGTGATAAGTGTGGTAATTTACTTGATCCCGAAAAACTGCTGGAGCCGCGCTCCAAGATCGATGGCTCTACCCCAGAACTGCGTGAAACGGAGCATTATTTCCTTGATCTGGGCCGCTTGCAGAATCAGGTGGTTGAATTTCTCAAGAACCGCGAGACTTACTGGCGCCCGAACGTCATGCGCCAATCGCTGGGGCAGATCGTGGCCGATAGCCTGCACGGCCGCTCGATCACGCGTGATCTCGACTGGGGAATTCCCCTGCCGGCTGAAATTCTTTCGGAAGGCAAGGAATGGGAAAGCAAACGTCTTTACGTCTGGTTTGAGGCTGTCATTGGCTACCTTTCCGCGACCATCGAATGGAGCAAGGTGGCTGGTCAGCCAGAGGCCTGGCGCAATTGGTGGCAGAATTCCGGGTCGCGCACTTTTTACTTTATCGGCAAGGATAATATTCCTTTCCACGCGGTCATCTGGCCGGCCGAGCTTCTGGGCGTGGATAAAGATTTCGATGCGCTGATGGGCAGCACAGACCCAAAGCCGCTGGTTTTGCCTTATGATGTACCCGCCAACGAGTTCATGAATCTTGAAGGGCAGAAGATCTCGGGCAGCCGACACTGGGCTGTCTGGGCCAATGATTTCTTGACCCGCTATGACCCTGATCCGCTGCGCTATTACCTGACCGTCAATATGCCCGAATCCAAAGATACCGATTGGGATTGGGAAGATTTCTATCACCGCAACAACGATGAGCTGGTGGCTACCTGGGGCAATCTGGCGAACCGGGTGCTTGCTTTTGCCTACAAACACTGGGAAGGCAAGATTCCTGAGCCGGGTGAATTGACCTCGTTAGATAAAGACTTGCTGGCCGAGGTGCAAGAGGGCTTCCTTACTGTCGGGCAGGAGATCGAAGCGGTTCATCTGCGGGCCGCTTTGGCTGAAGCCATGCGCCTGGCTACAGAAGTCAACAAGTATCTGGATCAAACTGCTCCCTGGCAGGCGGTCAAGACGGATAAGGCAGCGGCTGGCCGGGCCATTTACACGGCCATTCAGGCCATTGATATGCTCAAGATTCTCTTCGCTCCTTTCCTGCCGTTTACCAGTGAGAAGCTCAATAAAATTTTGGGCTATTCGGGCAGCCTGTTTGGCAGCCAATATGTCGAAACGGAGAAGGATTCATTGGGCGAGCACCGCGTCTTGCGCTACGATGCCGGTACAGCCTCCGGTACCTGGCAACCCGGGCACCTCAAAGCCGGGGATATTTTCAACGCTCCTGAGCCGCTCTTCAAGAAGCTGGATATCAAGATTGTTGAAGAGGAACGCTCCAAATTGGGGGTTCCTCCCGCTGTATAAGCAAAGTCAAACCGGGCATCACGTGATGCCCGGTTTTTAGTCACATCAGTGGGGTTGACTTTACTTCAGTTGCATTTGTTCGATCCAGGCAGGTAAGTGATCGATCAGATCGGCCATGATCGTGCGTGATCTTTCTGCAAACTGGACGGCGTTATCGTCATAGATTTCTCCGCCGGTTTCGCTGACCACGTCACTGACCGTGCGCAGGATAAGACAGGGAACGTGATTGTGCTGGCAGACCCAGGCGATGGAGCTTGATTCCCAGTCTGCGGCCTGGACGCCGATGGTTTCGCTCAAATGCCGTACTAATTGAGGGTCGATATCTTGATCGCCCGAAGCCAGTTTGCCCACGCGCACCGGCATGGGGTAGGGCTCGCGCAGAAAGGAAAGATCAAGCCGGGTGCAGTAGGCTTCAAGAGCTTCCATTGGGTCGCCCATGCGTTCATAGATGTCGTAAACGATAGTTTCATTGACCAGCAGGGTTTCGCCGCAGGTGATTTGCCCCTGCAGTCCCCCGCAGGTGCCCAGATTGAAGATCACCTGTGGATGCCAGGTATCGATGCAGTATTGAGTGGTGGCCGCCGCTGAGATCTTTCCCCACCCGCCGTGCATGAACACGAGCGGACGCTCGTTCACCAGGCTGAAGAAATGTTCCCCATATGGGTTTTGCAGACAATGGACCGGGTCGATCACTTCTTTTGTGGCCGCCCATTCGAAATCGGCTGAAATGAGAACGGCGATCATGGCATCCATGGCCCGCTGGGGTTGGCGGTATCACTTTCAGCCGGGGGCAGGTGATGTCGATGCCCGCGATTACTGAGAACCGCGTGGGGGGCCGAATTGAGAGCGGCGTCATGCAGGATCGTTGCTACCTTGTAAGCTGAGTGAGGTTGGCCGATGCGGGCCGCGTTGGCAGCACGCTTTTTGAGAAGTTCCTGGTCATGCATAAGCAAATGGCTCAGCTTCTCCAGAATAGAAATTGGGGCATCGGCAATATCCGCTGCGCCTAAGGCGGTGGCGTATTCGGCATTGCCGGTTTCTTGCCCGGGGATGATTTCGATCAGGATCATGGGCAGGCCACAGGCCAGAGATTCAGTGACGATCAGCCCGCCGGCTTTGCAGATGATCAGGTCGGCCGCGTGCATCATTTCAGGCACGTTGGTAACAAAATCATAGACGTGGGCGGGGATGTGCCAGTCAAAGTATTTCAAGGTATCGAGCAGTTGTTCGTCTTTCCCGGCTACGACGGCCAGTTGGATGGGACCGCCAAAATGATTGATAATGTTCAGAGTATCCACCAGACGTTCGACACGCTTGCTGCCTACTGCAAGTACGGTCGGGATATCAGGTGTCCAGCCCAGGCTGGCGCGGATCTCATTTTTGCTGCGTGTTTCTCGAACGACGTTCGGGTTGACTGGGATGCCGGTAATGGTGATCTTTTCCGGGGCAACACCATAGCTGGTGGCCAGGTCGGCGACCAGACTGTTGGGTACCAGCAGCCCATCTACTTTGCGATGAAACCAAAGCCGGTGCACAGTCGAAAGGTCCGTGATCGCAGTGAACAGGGGAACGCGATAGCGTTTGTTGTGGAAAATAGTGGTCAATACTGGGGCATACATGGGGTAGGTGGAAAGAATTGCATCCGGCTGATATTTTTTGAGAATGTTGCGCATGGTCTCATTCATCAGTACAGCCAGCGTGCTTTCCATAAGTGCGGTGGGTACCAGAGCATCGCTGGCATCATAGCCGAAGCGGTAGAGTTCAGGCACACTGCGTACCCACTTGGTGTAATCCGCCTGGCTGTCACGCAGGAAGGCCGGAGTTTGTTTATCATCCAGTGGATTGACGATCTCGTAACTTAAATCGTCTGAATATTTTTCCTCGATGGCGGCTGCAACGGCATTGGCGGCACTGCGGTGCCCAAAACCGGCATCAGCCGTCAAGATCAAGATTTTCTTTTTCTCAGACATAAGGATCTCCTCGGAATTTCCTGATGAATGAAAGTTAGATTAGATTTTCCCCCGACCAGGTTTCGGGAGGCAGTTTTCCTTCCAGGTACCAGACGACCAGTTGCAGCGCGGCTTCGGCTGAGGAATCCTTGTTTTGCAGCCGATCCCCTTGCCAGCAGAAATGCCAGGCCCATTCCCCATCGGGCGCGCTCATGCCGATCCACACAGTTCCCACTGGCTTCTCGGGGGTGCCTCCGCCAGGGCCGGCAATGCCGCTGATCGACATTCCTAGAATTTGCCCCAGCGGGAAACCTCCGCTGAGGGCCGAACGCACTCCGCGTGCCATTTCGAGCACACATTCGCGGCTGACAGCGCCGTGTTGGGTCAGGGTTTGATTGCGAACCTTGAGTAATTGTTCTTTGACCTGGTAAGCATAGGCAGTGACACTGCCCAGATAGTATTCAGAAGATCCCGGCACATTGGTAATGCGGTGACCAACTAACCCACCCGTGCACGATTCAGCAAAAGTGAGCATCAATTTACGTTCATTGAGCAGTTTCCCAATTTGATTTTCCAGTGGATAAGTAGACAACGTTACTCCCGTTTTTGGTTTAAATTATATCTGTAAAAAAACGCTGGTAAATGTTTCCTGCTTCCTATTTTGTGGGTTTTCGAGAGTGACTGCGTGCAGATTAATCAATAGTCAATGTTTCTCGGGTAGAATTCACTTGTATTTCACTTCGCTTTTGTGAGGATCTATGGAGATTATTCAAGCCATTATTTTGGGGATCGTGCAGGGGTTGACTGAGTATATCCCGATTTCGAGTTCTGCACACCTGATTATCATTCCCTGGCTGTTCAACTGGACCGATCCGGCCATTACCAGCCTTTCCTTTGATGTGGCTCTACATCTGGGTACACTCGTGGCCGTTTTATGGTTCTTCGCTCGCGATTGGGTACGCCTGATTCGGGCCTGGTTTATCAGCATTAAAGAGCGCAAGATTGCTGGTGATCCTGACCGGCGGTTGGCCTGGTACATTGTATTGGGCTGTATTCCTGGCGGCATTGCCGGTGTGCTGGCAGAGAGCAAGATCGATCAGTGGTTTCATCAGCCCAATACCCCGATCAGCAAGAATGCCATTTTAGTACTGGCGATCATCATTTTGCTGCTGGCGTTTGCCCTTTTGATTGCTGAGAAGTTGGCAAAGCATACGCGCTCGATGGAAGGGCTGACCTTTAAGGATGTGGTGATCATTGGTTTGTCTCAGGCGTTGGCGGTTTTCCCGGGGGTCTCTCGCTCGGGGAGCACGATTACCGCTGGCCTGGCGCTGGGATTGAAGCGTGAGGATGCGGCCCGTTTTTCTTTCTTATTGGGCGCGCCGATCATTGCTGGGGCAGGGGCGAAAAGCCTCATTGACCTGATCCAGGCAGGGTTTACCGGGAATGAGTTGATCTTGTTCCCTATCGGTATTGTGGTGGCCGCGATCACGGGATATTTCTGCATCAAGTATTTGTTGACCTACTTGCAGAAACACTCTACGGATATTTTTGTCTATTATCGCTGGGCGTTGGCGGGGCTGATTGTGCTGGTCGCTTTCTTGCGTGCCTGAGAATCAGAGAAGCCCCGGAATGCTCCGGGGCTTCTCTTTTTTAGACGCTGAAGTAAATCTTTTTCTGATCCAGCCACCAGGCTACCCAGGTGAGCGTTCCTAGAAGTATTCCGGCTTCGAGAAGTACCAGCCACACCGGGGCATTCGCGTAAATAGCGGGGATATCCGGGAGGTAGACGATTCCCAAAAGCAGCATGTGCAGCAAGTACATTAAAAGGGGGTTCTTCCCCCACAATGCCAACAGATGGGAATGAAAGTGAAAAGCCGTGGTCAATATATTGATTGCTGAAAAGATCAATCCGCTCAGACCCAGTGCTAAAACGACATAAGGCATGGAAACGCGGTTTTTGCTGACGGGGGTCCACATGGTTAAGGCCAGTGCAACAATCACCAGCAGCGCTGAAAGCCCGATTAAGCGGCGTGGCCCTGCCGTGGAATTGAAGAAAATATCGGCCATGACGGTGGCAAGCAGTAGCATGGCCGACCAGCTAATGGCGCCTAACAGCCCGCCGTGGGGATTGCTGAGTACGGTGTCGAGCCAGAAAAAATTGAGCATGAACTGGTAACCGACCAGGATCAGGCTGCCGGCTGTGAAGCGCACCCAGGTGGGGGTGCGGATGAAGCACAGGGTGACCAGACCGGCAACGCCGATGGCTTGCAGCACTCCCCAGTTGATGGTTTGCCCGTCGACTGCCATTAAAACCTCACCGGCGCTGAACAGTGCTCCCATGCCAAGAATGGCGCAGAAACGGATGATGAAGTGTTGGTAGGTTTTCCCGGCGCCATCGTGCTTCAGCCGTTGCCGAAAGGAGCGGCCATAAGTTAACCCGATGGCGAAGAGGAACATGGGGGCAACCAGATCGATAATTGTGAAGCCGGCATCTTTGGCGTGTTTGAACCAGGGCGAGATCCAGCTTACCCCGGCCAGATAATTAGCCAGAACCATACCCAAAATAGCCAGTCCGCGAAAGACATCAATGGAATGCAGTCGATTCCCATTCATAAGGGCCTTCTTTTATTGCAATGGGGGAAGCACGAACTCAATGGAGATTCCGCTGGTGTAGGGCAGCGAAATTGATTGGGCAGAAGGGAACCCATACTGCAGGTTGCATGTGCTGTCAACAGCGTTGCTTTGACAGTTATATCCGTTGATCCCGATGGTATAGTTCCCTTTTAATGAAGCAGGCAAATAGAGGAAGTACTCTCCATTGGCATTGGTCAAAGTGTTATCCTGACTGTTTTGATCTTCCGCTGAGAAGAGAACCACCGAAATTCCAGAAAGACCCTGCCCTTGATTGTTGCGTACATGCCCACTGATCAGACTGGCGTTATTGTCACTCATAAAGGGCAATTCTTCTGCGTCTCCGGCCAGGGTAATGTATTCTGACTTCATCCATCCGGCCAGGTGATCGGAGGCAACTACGTAATACCATCCAGACCCCGGGGTTTGCCCGTAGACTTCGACGGTTGAGTTTTCTTTATACAGGGCAATCGTGTCGAAATAAAAGCCCGGCCCGCTGCGCAATTTGAAGTTATCTGCACCAATTGTGCCGCGGATAGGGGCAAACGGAGTCACGGTTGCCGGAATGGCAGTCGGGCGTGGGGTGGGGGTGGGTAATGCCGCTTGGGTAGCTGCTTCAGTAGGGGGGACTGTTATGGCAGGCAGAGAGGTTGATTCTGCTGGGGCTGTTGCCGTGCTTGTTGATGAGATCAGGCGGCAAGCGGTAGTAACCAGTAAAAGGAAAACCAGAAAAAAGAGAATGGGTAGTTTTTTCACAAGTGCCCTCCGGTCAATGTTTTAATTTTACCCGAAAGGCGTGTCTCTTGGCTTTGAGGTTATCGACAACGATAGTTGAAAACTTCCTCGATCATTTGCGCACGGCGAACTTCTTTGAATTCGAACGGCAGGCTGAAATCAGCAAAATGGCTCTCGATTTGCAAGACCATTTCTTCGAAAATTGTACTGGATTCACTTCCCAAAAAGATCATGTCTGCGCCGCCCAGCGCGGCGACCATTGCGCCGATGGTTTCGATGAGATTGTGCAGATACATTTTTTGAAAGAGGGCACCCTTCTGGGAGTCATTCCAGAGATCGCGCAGCGGGGTCTGTCCGGCAAACACCTGCCAGCCAGAATGGTGATACAGCAGGTCGCTGATTTCGGTTGCAGACTTTCCTTGTTCTGCCAGGAAGAGCACCACGCTGGGATCGATCTCGCCGCAGGTGGTTAAGCCGGGCAGACCTTCCAGATGGCTGTATCCCTGACTGCTGTCGACTGCTCTTTCTTCGCGGATGGCAGCCACGGACGGGTTTTCGCTTAAATGCACCGAAACGAATTTACAGTCTTCTGCGTGAATCTGTGCAGCCCATTGATGGAACAGGCCATCTCCGCCAAAACGGCGGTAGCCATTTTGGCGCAATTCTGCCGGTAAAGCATAGTATTTCTTTGCCTCAGGTAAGGACTGAAAAAAAGCCGTTTCACAGGCAACCCAGTGATGCTGAAAATGAGCTGCTTCAGCTGCCTGGACCATCGTCTGGATACTTTCGCGATCTTCTGTTGGCCAGTGTTTGCTGCAGGCTTGCAAGGTGTCCAGCAGGGCGGGCTCGATCCGGGTGAAGGTTTCGGGGAGGAAGTTTCCACCACGTGGCAATATGTGGAGGGTTTCTCCACTGGCGATGCAATAGCTTTCAGTCATGGGTAGCCTCCAACAAGCGAGCGGTTTCACTGGCAATAACGCTTTCTTCATCGGTTGGGGTAACCAAAATGTGTACGTTGGCCTGCTTTTGCCGGATGTCACTCATGCGGTCAAGGGGTGCAGATTGGTTGGCCTGCGGGTCCAGTTGAACCCCGGCCCATTCCAGACCGTGGCAGGTGCGTTCGCGGATGACCGGATTTTGTAAGCCGATATCGTCGGTAAAAAGTAAAGCATCGAATTTCCCCAGTAACGCGGCGTAACGGCCGATCATCTTACGCAGGCGCATGGTATACATTTCAATGGCCAGGTGTGCAGCCGGATCGTCGTTCTGCGCTTCGGCTTTGAGTAAGTCACGAATGTCACTGGAAAAACTCGAAATGCCCAACAGGCCAGATTTCTTGTTGAGCGAATCCGAAATGTCTTGTGGGGTCTTCCCCTGTCTCAACAGATCAAGGACAATACCTGCATCCAGATCACCGCTGCGGGTGCTCATCATTAATCCTGCCAGCGGCGAATATCCCATGGAGGTGTCGATCGAAATTCCTGAGGCAATGGCGCATACGCTTGAACCGCCCGTTCCCAGGTGACAGGCAATTATTTTTAACGAATTCAGTGGTTTCCCTAAAAAACGGGCCGCTTCACGCGAAACATATTGGTAAGAAAGTCCGTGAAACCCATATTTCCGGATGTGATCTTCTTTGAATAAGGCTTCAGGGAGAGCATATCGATAGGCGGATTCTGGTAGATTGGCGTGGAAAGCGGTATCGAAGGTGAGCGTTTCGGGAACGTCGGGGAATTTCTCGCGGCACACTTGAATCACACTCAAAGAGTTGGGGTTATGAATTGGGGCCAGCGGTAATATCTGCTCAAGCTGGCTATATTTTTCGGGGGTAAGACGAATGGATTGGGTGAAAAGCTGCCCCCCGTGGACGAAACGGTGCCCGATGGCATCAAAATGCTGTTGCTTTTCTGCGAGGAACTGCAGGATCAAATGAGCAGCATGGGCGTGGTCGGGAATGGGAACAGTTTGGCGAAAAGTTTCTTGTCCAAGGGTGTGTTCGATGAAAGAGGGTTCACTCCCTTTTACCCCGACCCGGTGTGCCTTTCCCTTGCAAAGCACTTCCAGATGGGTTCCTTCAGCTCGATAAAATTTGTAATTCTGGGACGAACTGCCACAATTAAAGACAAGAATTTGCATCGTTCCTCCGCTTGCGAACAGCTTCAGTTATAGCACGAAAGCGAGTGAACGAACAAGGAAGGGCTTCTGTTTGAAAGGGGCTATTGTTCATGATTTTGATTATTAGACTTGTATAAGAGTTTGAAATTCTCCTCTAGACAGAGATAGTTCGACGGTGTATAGTTCGACATCGTACTATTTGAGAAGAGGAACTATGCATGATTTCAGTTGTCATTCGCCTGAAGGGAAAGCCAAATTTGTTGCTATGAAGCAAATGTGGCGCGAAAAAATGCAGGAGTTCGCTGGAACAGCGGACACCCGCAGCGTGGAAATTTCCGGGATGATTCGTCGCCTTTCGAATATCTATGATGCAATCTATTTAAATGATGAGAAGGGGAACGAATTGACTGGGCCCCGTCTGGGAATTCTGGTCAGGCTCTATGTGAATGAGAAGATTGAAGATGGAGAAGGGGTTACCCCAACTTTGTTGAGCCACATGCAAAATGTGAGCAAAAACACCATCAGTTCTCTGATCAAGGGTCTTGAAGACCAGGGATTGGTAATACGAGAAAATGACGCTCGGGATCGCCGGATTTATCGTTTGCACCTCACAGATACGGGCCGAAATTATGTAAAAGAAATGACTCCCCGGCATCTTCAATATATTAATTCTTTGACGGAAGATCTTTCAAGTGAGGACAAAGATCAATTGATTGCGCTGTTAGGGAAGCTGACTTCTTCCTTAATCGAAAGAGGGAATCTAAAGCGTCCCTCTCACCCCCAATTCTAATTTCATCCCAATTCGAGAAGCAGCGTACAACTTACAAAACTGCTCAGCGTAGATAAGTAGTTGAGAATGGTTTTATTGTTTAACAGAGAAGACTTGACAAAGAGGTAATTTAGATAGATAATTTCTTTCAATAATATTGAATTCAATATTATTGAAAACAAAGAAATCTAACTCGTGCTGCGGGTTTTTAGAATGTTTGCAGCGTCATAAGCACAGAACGTTGAAATTATCAGATTTTGAAAGGAGTTATCAAAGGAAAATGGTACGTTTAGCGAAATACTTGAAGCCATATATTTTATTGATTGTGGTGGCAATTGGCCTGCTTTTTGTTCAGGCGATGGCCGATCTGGCATTGCCTGATTACATGTCAGATATTATCAATGTAGGTATTCAGCAGGGAGGGGTTGAAACCGCTGTTCCGCAGGCAATCCGCCAGAGTGAGATGGATAAGTTGACTCTCTTCATGACAGCAAATGAGAAAGCCTCGGTTTTACAGGACTATACCCTGACCGATCAGAATGCTGCAGATTATGCAGAGCTGGTCAAAACCTACCCGCAATTGGCCAGCGAACCGATTTATGTCTTAAATTCGATTGACCAGGCAGAAACGGATCGTTTGAGCCCAATCATGGGGAAAGCTTTCCTGGCAGTTACCGGGGTGAATACTCTGATGGCGGATCCTTCTAAGTTGGCCCAAATGGGGTCGGCGATGGGAGTCGATTTGAGCAAATTGCCCGCAGGTATGGATCTTTTTACAGTGCTGCAGAAATTACCGGCGACTACACTCACACAAATTACTTCGGCCGTCAACAGTAAATTCGCTTCGATGAGTGACAGCATGATCGTGCAGTCAGCAGCTTCTTCTGTCAAAGCGGAGTATGCTGCTTTGGGCATGAACACAAACAAGTTGCAGTCGCAATACGTTATTCGTATTGGTGCTTTGATGTTGCTGCTCACCCTGGTTTCGGTGACCTGTACTATCGCAGTAGGTTTTCTATCTGCGCGGGTGGCCGCAGGAGCCTCACGAGATATCCGTCAGGCGCTCTTCCGCCACGTCGAGAATTTTTCGAAGACCGAATTCGATAAGTTTTCCACGGCATCTTTGATCACCCGTTCGACCAATGATGTGACGCAAGTGCAGATGGTCATCATTATGCTCATTCGCATGGTCTGTTATGCGCCTATTCTGGGTGTAGGAGCGGTGATCCGCGCTGTGGGCAAGAGTCCTTCTATGTCCTGGCTGATCGGTCTGGCAGTGGTGGTATTGTTGGGATTGGTCTTATCGGTGTTCTCGGTGGCATTGCCTAAATTCAAGATCATTCAGAGTTTGATTGACCGCTTGAACCTGGTGACTCGTGAGAATCTCTCGGGCATGATGGTTATCCGTGCTTTTAATACTCAGAAATTTGAAGAGGAACGGTTTGACAAGGCAAACGTTGATCTAACTCAGACCAGTCTCTTTGTGAACCGCATCATGGTGATCATGATGCCGATGATGATGTTCTTGATGAGCGGTTTGTCATTGCTTATCATCTGGGTTGGGGCTCATCAGGTGGCGAATTCTTCGATGCAGGTGGGCGACATGATGGCTTTCATGCAGTATGCCATGCAGGTAGTGATGTCATTCTTGATGCTGTCGATTATGTTCATCATTCTGCCGCGTGCATCTGTTTCTGCTACACGTATCGCAGATGTACTGTCTGTTGCTCCTTCCATCGTGGATCCGCAAGAGCCTCAGCATTTCCCTGCGGATTCTCAGGGTAAAGTGCAGTTCGATCACGTCAGTTTCCGCTACCCGGGTGCTGAAGAAGATGTCTTGCACGACATCAATTTCACGGCGCTGCCGGGTCAGACAACGGCCATCATTGGCTCAACTGGTTCCGGCAAGTCTACAGTGATCAATCTGGTTCCGCGTTTCTACGATGTCACCGAAGGTGCTATTCGCGTGGATGGGATCGATATCCGCGAAGTCAACCAGAGCGAGCTGCGCGATAAGATTGGTTACATTCCTCAAAGGGGCATGCTCTTCTCTGGCACGATCGAGAGCAACTTGCGCTATGCTGACGAGAATGCCAGCGTGGAGACGATCGAACTGGCGGCCAGCATTGCTCAGGCACATGAATTCATCTCGACCATGCCCGATGGAATGAATACTGAGATTTCACAGGGTGGAACCAATGTTTCAGGCGGTCAGAAGCAGCGACTGGCAATTGCGCGCGCTTTGGTGAAGAACCCGCCCATCTATATTTTTGACGATAGTTTTTCGGCTCTGGATTTCAAGACAGATGCCGCACTGCGAAAAGCGTTGAAAGAGAAGACCGGGCAAAGCACGGTGATCATTGTGGCTCAGCGTATTTCCACGATCAAGAATGCTGAACAGATCGTTGTTTTGGAAGAGGGCCGTGTGGTCGGGATTGGAACTCACAAGCAATTGATGGATACTTGCGAAACTTACCGTGAGATTGCCCTTTCGCAGTTGAGCAAGGAGGAATTGGCATGACCATGCAAAATCAAAAACCTCAACAGCAGCAGACTTCTCGGCGTGGCCCGATGGGTGGGGGCCCAATGGGGCCGGGGATGATGCGTGGCGGTGAAAAAGCACGTGACTTTAAAGGTACGATGAAAAAGTTGATCCAGTACCTTTCAGTCTACAAAGTTTCAATCATTATTGTCTTGATATTTGCGATTGCTTCCACGATTTTTTCGATCGTCGGCCCGAAAATCTTGGGCAATGCCACCACCAAGTTGTTCGAAGGAGTGGTCGCTCAAATCGCGGGTACGGGCACGGGCATCGATTTCGTTTACATTCGCAACATCATTCTGGAATTGTTAGTCCTGTATCTGGTCTCGGCTGCTTTTAGCTATGTCCAAGGCTGGATCATGACCGATGTTTCGATGAAGGTGACTTATCAGTTCCGTAAAGAGATCTCACAAAAGATCAATCGGATGCCTTTACGCTATTTCGATGGCACCAATCACGGAGAAATTCTTTCACGTATCACCAACGACGTGGATACCATCAGCCAAACCTTGAACCAGAGTATGACCCAGATCATTACCTCAGTGATCACCATGCTGGGTATTCTGGTAATGATGCTCTCGATCAGCTGGATGATGACCCTGGTGGCGGTGCTGATTGTGCCTCTCTCGGCAGTGATTATTGCCCTGGTGGTCAAGCAATCGCAGAAGTTCTTTAAGCAGCAGCAGGATTATTTAGGCCATGTCAATGGCCACGTCGAAGAGATGTATGACGGCCACATTGTTATGAAAGCCTTCAATGGCGAGAAGAAGAGTGTGGAGCAGTTCGATGTGTTGAATAACACTCTTTACAGCTCCGCCTGGAAGTCTCAATTCCTCTCAGGAATGATGATGCCGATCATGACCTTTATTGGCAATCTGGGCTATGTGCTGGTGTGTATCCTGGGTGGTTGGCTGGCGGTCACTGGCTCGATCACCGTTGGTGACATTCAGGCCTTCATCCAATACGTCCGCTCGTTCACTCAGCCGATTTCTCAGATCGCCAATATCTCCAATATTTTGCAGCAAACGGCAGCGGCAGCGGAACGGGTCTTTAAATTCCTCGAAGAGGACGAAGAAGTTCCTGATCCGGCCAACCCCGTTCAACTGTCAAATGTAGAAGGCCGGGTTGAGTTCCAGGATGTTCATTTTGGTTACAATCCTGAGAAGATCATCATCAACGATTTTTGCGCTGATGTGAAGCCCGGGCAAAAGATCGCGATTGTGGGGCCTACGGGTGCGGGCAAGACCACCATGGTAAAGCTGCTGATGCGTTTCTATGACGTCTACAGCGGAGCCATCCTGGTGGATGGCCACAATATTCAGGAATTCAATCGTGCCGACCTGCGCCACATGTTTGGGATGGTGCTGCAGGATGCCTGGTTGTACAACGGTACAATCATGGAAAATATCCGCTACGGTCGTTTGGATGCTTCAGATGAAGAGGTGGTTGAAGCAGCGAAGACCGCTTACGTTGACCATTTCATTCGTACCCTTTCTGAAGGATACAGCATGGTACTGGATGAAGAGGCCTCAAATGTCTCTGCGGGGCAGAAACAGTTGCTGACCATTGCCCGTGCGATCCTCGCCGATCCTAAGATCTTGATCCTGGATGAGGCGACCAGCTCGGTCGATACTCGTACCGAGGTGCTCATTCAGAAAGCAATGGATGTCTTGATGAAGAATCGTACCAGCTTTATCATCGCTCATCGTCTTTCGACCATTCGCAATGCCGACCTTATTTTGGTGATGAATAATGGCGACATTGTAGAACAGGGAACTCACGAGGGTCTGTTGGCGAAGAACGGTTTTTATGCCTCTCTGTACAACAGTCAGTTCGAAGCAGCAGAAGTTTTCTAGCACAGCAGAAATAATTTCATCCGGTTGCGTAAAGCAACCGGATGAGTGTTTAAATTGCATAAAAAACGAGTAAAGCCTCTTTCCAATTTAGCATATTAATATATAATTTATACGTAATTTTCTCTGATTTGACCTTTTCTGCTTTAATACTTTGCATAACTCATCGATGGGAGAAAGTTTTTTTGCATTTTTGCTGAATTTTCAGAATTTTTTTCTCCTGAAAGCTTTTTGCATCAATCCCACCGAATCAAACAATTGAATACGCTTGCAAATAACAACTATTGAAGAGAGGGATTGTATGCAAAAATTTATCAAAATTCAGCTGGCAATTTTGACCCTGGCAGCACTTGTTTTTGCACTGCCGCAGCACTCAGTTTCAGCAGAAGAGATTACGTACCCGGCTGGCTTGAATGAGTCTTTTACGCCAATTGCCATCTCTGCGGGTGGGGTATCTACCCTGACCATTGAGATTTACAATCCAAATTCTTTCCCATTGATTCTCTCTTCCAGCCCGGCAGCGTTTACCGAAACTTTGCCGGCGAATTTATATCTTAATACCCCGGTCAATGCCTCTACTACTTGTGGAGGCATCGTCACGACTTCGGGGACAACCTCTTTTTCTTTGATCGGTGGCACAGTACCTGCCCAGGTGTTAGGCGTGCCGGGTTCCTGCAAGATCTCCATTGATGTTACCTCAACCATTGCGGATACTTACGACAGCAAGATTCCGGCGAACACTTTGCTGGCTACCAACCCAGCCGGAACTTTAAACATCTCGAATGATGATCCCTCTTCAGTCACCCTGACTGTTAACTCAGTACAGCCTCCTTCTCTGAGCAAATCTTTTAGCCCCAATACTATCTGGGTAGGGCGTACCAGCCAGATGACTGTTCGCATTACAAATACCGATCTGAATAGTGCTTTAACGAAGGTTTCTGTAACCGATTCTCTTCCCACGGGTATCAATTTGAGCACGGCGGCTTTTACCAGCAGTAATTGCGGTTCTCCAGTGGTGACCCAACTGGATGGTTCAGCTTTGACCACTGCTTCTACCGGGATCAAGATCAGCGATGCAATGATCCCGGTCAACAGTTCTTGTTCGGTGGTCTTTACAGTAACTTCGACTACACCTGGAACTTACTTGAATTCTATTCCGGCCCACGCGGTTCAATCTCAGCAAGGGGTGACCAACGCTTCGGCAGCTTCAGCGCCTTTGAATGTACAGAACATCAGTATCAGCAAAAGCTTTTCCCCAACCAACGTAGAAGCGGGCGGAACCAGTGTGCTGACTGTCACTTTGCAGAACCCTTCTGGCGCTGATTACACGGGTGTCGGTTTCACAGATACTCTTCCTTCTGGAATGACGATCTACCAGCCGGCTGAACTTTCTACTACTTGCCAAACAGGGGGTTCTCCAGCGTCAGTCACGACAGATGGGGCTAATGGCAAACTGATTTTGAGCGGCGGCACCATCCCGGCAGCAAATTCCAGCGGAACTCCGGGAACTTGTGTAGTGACAGCCAGAATTACGGTTGCCATCTCAGGTTCTTACACAAATACGATCCCGGCTGGCAGCCTGACCACGGATATTCCTGGTGTGACCAACGTGACTGCGGCTACGGCCAATATCAGCTCTTATGGCGAAGGCTACGGTCTCTCTGCCTCAAAGAGTTTCTCTCCTTCCACGGTGGGTGTAAATGGCACATCGCGGCTCTCGATTTCTTTGACAGCTCCAGCAGATACCGGCTTGAGCCAGGTTTCTGTGGTGGATGCATTGCCTGCGGGAGTTCAGGTAGCAGCAACACCTACCAAACAGGTAAATGCTAACTGTGGTTCACCGACCTTTAATCCTCAGGCGGGCGATACTCAACTTAACTTTTCAGGTGGAACGATCCCGGCGGGCAAAAGCTGTACTTTCTCGGTGCTGGTGGTGAGTTCCGCACCTGGAACTTATACCAACACGATCTCGCGCAGTAATATTTCTACGGCTGAAGGACGGAATATCAGTGGGAATATTTCGGCGAAATTGACGGTCAGCGGTATTTCGGTTAATAAATCTTTCACACCGACAGCCGTCAATAAAGGTGGAATTTCGACTCTGACGGTGATAATCACCAACATTAACTCGGAACAATTGAATGCTGTCCACTTTCTGGATACCCTCCCCAGTGGTTTGGTGATTGCCCCAACCCCGAATTTGCTGAATACCTGTAATGGTTCCGTGGGTGTGACTCCCGGGGGTTCGACCATCGAGTTGACCGGTGGGGTGATCCCATCTCAGGTGGGAAGCGTGGCCGGAATTTGTACTGTGAATGTAGACGTGCAGGCATTGACTGACAATAATAAAGTAAATACGATCGCTGCCGGGGCCGTGACTGGAACACTGGCGCTTTCGAATATTTCTGTTTCCAATCCACAGCCGACCAGCGCAACCTTGAGCGTGCATACGCTGACCATCAATATCAATAAAAACTTTGACCCGATCTTGGTAGCCGGTTACGGTAGCTCTACTCTGACTGTATTATTGCAAAACCCCAACAATTATCCGCTGGTGGGTATCGGATTTACAGATAATCTGCCTCAGAGTGCGACAGTGGGTGAAGGGGTCACGATTGCTCCGGCACCGAATGCCTCTGTTGGAACTTGTGGCGGAACAATCACGGCTGCTCCGGGCGCAACTTCATTTACCTATAGTGGCGGTTCCCTGGATATCAACAAAAGTTGTACTCTCTCTGTAGACGTGATCATGAACTACGATGGGAACCTCATCAATGTCATCCCGGTCGGGGACGTGACTTCGACCAACGGGGGAACCAATGATAAAGAGGGCCGTGCAACTTTGACCAATATTCCTGGGGCTTCAGTGATCAAGAAATTCTCGGCCGTGAGCGGACATGACGCAACCTTGACCATCACGATCAATAATCTGAACAGTTATCAGATCACGAATGTTGGCCTTTCTGATACCTTCCCTGCACACGTTTCAGTGGTCAGCGCGGATGCCAATCAGTGTAACGGTACGGTGAGTACTACGGCTGGCTCCGTAACCCTGGCAGGTGGTTCGATTGCAGCCGGCGATAGTTGTGACGTGACTGTACAGGTGACAACCGATCAGGCGGGCAGCTACCTGAATTGCATTCCGGCTAGTTCTTTGACGGATGAGCAGGGGGCGACGAATGCTGAGGACGCCTGTGATACGCTGACGACGACTGATCCGGTGAACCCACCTCAGATTACAAAGACCTTCAGCGCTGCCACGATCCCCTTGGGCAGCAGTTCGTTGGTGACTTTCAGAGTGGTCAATTCCAATTCGGTGCCGCTGACTGGAGTTACTTTCAGTGATACGTTGCCCACGAATATGACCTTGACCAGCATTATTAACGTGGCTCAGTGCGGTGGAACGGTCTCGAGTTCTTCCAGTGGGCTTTCATTAGCCGATGGGGTGATTGCTGCGAATACCACCTGTACGATCGTGGCCAATGTAACCACTTCAGAAGCAGGTTCGTTTGTAAACGAGACTTCAACGGTGACTTCTGCCAATGGAGGAACCGGTAATTATGCTTCAGATGATTTGTCGGTGATTGCGCCGCCACAGATTTCTAAGTCTTTCTCACCGGCAGCTATTGGAGCGGGAGAAACTTCTACGCTGACCTTTGTCATCCAGAACCCCACGGTCAACGCAGTGAGCCTGACCGGGGTCAGCTTCACTGACGCTTTACCGACCGGCGTTGTGGTGGCTTCTGACCCGGCACAAAGTATCTCTTCTTCGTGCGGTTCCGCAACTTTTGCCCCAGCCGCTGGGGATACAACTTTGGCTTTTAGCGGTGGAACAATTGCCGCATCAGGTTCCTGTACGGTCAGTGTAGACGTAACCGCCGCGAATGGCGGAACCTACTTGAATACCAGTGGCAATGTGACCTCGACAAATGGCGGCACAGGAAACACAGCCTCCGATACGCTGGAAGTTTCTGGTCCTGGGCTGACACTGCAAAAATCCACCTCGGCTGCCAATTATCAAAAGACTGGCGATACACTGGCTTATTCTTACTTACTGACGAACTCTGGGAATACTATACTTTATCCTCCGTTTGTGGTGCACGATGACCACATCACTGGGGATATTGATTGTACAAACAGCTTGGCCTCACTCGCTCCTGGGGAGACTACAACTTGCACGGCTTCTTATACGGTGGTTGACGCTGATGTCACTGCCAAATCAGTGACTAATCTGGCGACTGCGGTTGCCAAGGATGAACTCGGTAATGATGTAACCTCCAATCAAAGTTCGGCAACGGTGGATGCCGCTGCTTTGACCATCGATAAGGCGACTTCCACGGTGAGTTATCTCTCGGTCGGGAATAAGATCAATTATTCCTATACCCTGACCAACACGGGTAAAGTGACTCTGTATGCTCCCTTTACCGTGACTGACGATCACATTGGCACTCCTTTGGGAACGCCGTTTAGTTGTGGAACCGCAACTTCGCTGGCACCTGGGGAGAATGTGACCTGCGCATCGGTATATACAGTAACTGCTGCTGACGTCGCCGCGGATAATGTGGTGAACCAGGCCTTTGCAACGGGTTATGATGCAGCCAGTGGTGGCAATGAGGTGAAGTCCAACATGGATACGGTGACCGTTCCCAAGGTGACGCACGCTATGATTACCAAGGCTTTCGACCCGGCGATCATTGCCATTGGTCAGACTTCGACAATGACGATCACTATTCAAAACCCCAACCCGGTTCCGTTGACCGGAGTAAACTTCACGGATACCTTCCCGGCTGGGTTAACGGTGGTCAATACTCCAGATGCTGCCCAATGTGGTGGGACGGTAAGCTGGAATTCCAGCACTGGCACTTTATCCCTTGCGAGTGGTTCGATCATTGGCACTTCTTGCACCATCACTGCATTGGTTACCTCGGATGCAGCGGATGTTTACACGAACACTACCAGTACTGTTAAAACGACCAATGGCGGCACGGGAAATTCAGCGACTGCCGATCTTACCGTTGTACAGGCTGCGGTGATCACGAAAACGTTTACTCCTTCAACTGTTTTACAGGGTCAGACAAGCACTTTGACACTTGTGATCAACAATCCTGTCACAAATACTCAAGATTTAGCTGGGATCTCCTTCACTGATCCATTGCCGACGGGAATGTCAGTAGCCACCGATCCCCAGACAACTTTGACGAATTGTGGCTCTTTGGCTGTGTTCAACCCGATTGCTGGAGATACCTCACTTGCCTTCAGTGGTGGGTCGCTGGCAATTGGTGAAAGCTGTACACTTACAGTCAACGTTATTGCCCCAGCTGCAGGAAGTTACGAGAATACCACTTCGGCAATTACCTCGACAAATGGGGGCCCGGGTGCTCCTTCGAATACCGCCACTTTGCTGGTGAACAAGACGACTGATCTGGCCATTACCAAGACGGATTCCCTCTTGGATGTAACTCGTGGCGATACGGTCACTTATAGTGTTGTGGTAACTAACAACGGTCCAACAGATGCCGTGGGAGCCACGGTGACAGATTCTTTGCCTGCCCAATTGACTTCAGCTACCTGGACCTGTACTGCTACTGGAGGGGCCACCTGCACTGCATCTGGCACAGGGAACCTTTCAGATACTATTGACATTCCGGTAGGCGGAGTGGTCACTTACGCGATCACAGCGACTGTGGCCGGTTCGACTTCTGAGAGCATTGCCAATAGTGCTGTTGTTTTACCCCCGACAGATCTCACGGATATTAACCCGGCAAATAACTCGGCCAATGATGTGGATGATTGGAACTATTTGACAATCACCAAATCAGCAGATCGCTCGACATACGATCAAGCCGGAAACGTCATTACCTATACTTACACAGTGAAAAACGATGGCAACTCGACTCTTAAGAGTCCATTTGCTGTTGTCGATGATAAATTGACTCCTGATTGCCCAAGTATGCCTTCTACTTTGGCTCCGGGGGCTACCTTCACCTGTACCGGAACGCATGAGGTAATCGCCTCTGATCTGGATAATGGATTGATTACCAATTCCGTTTACGCCACGGGGACTGATCAGGATGGCGATTCAGTAAAATCGAATACGCCCAGTGTTACGGTGAACGCGAATCAGGAACCCTTGATCGGCTTGGCGAAACGGGCGGTCTCGGTAACGAAGGTAAGCGCTAATACGTACGATGTGCTGTATACCTTTGTGATTGAGAACTATGGTAACGTGACTTTGCATGATTTGCAGATCACAGATAACCTCAACACGACTTTCCCCTCTACGACCACTTACTCAGTGCAATCAGTCAGCAGTGCCGATCTGGTCGTCAATGCCGGCTTTGATGGGGATGGTGATCAGCAGTTGCTCGGGTCTGGAAATACGTTGGCTGCGGGGGATAGCAAAACTCTGGATGTGGTGGTGCGGGTTGTCCCCACTGTTCACGGCATTTTCTACAATACCGCTACGGCAACGGCAAAGGATGTTAAGAACCATGACATTACTGATATTTCACAGAATGGTTCTAATCCCGATTCAGACGGTAACGGTAATCCGACCAATGACTCTGAACCAACGCCGGTGGATTTCGGCACACATATCTATGAGCCACCCTACGGCGTCAAGACTTTAAGTACCTCTCAGATGCCGACGATGACCTGGACGATGAACTGGCTCAATAATCAGAATATCCTGCCAATTACCAATGTTGTGCACGACCCAATTCCTGTTGGCACAGAGTATTTGGCAAAGTTCACAGATAGCAGGATCGATCCCCCGGCAGGTGCTCCTGCTGGTTCAACTTCGGCGGGTGTGGAGTGCACAGTCTCGGGTAAATCGACGACGACGCTGTGCTATTACGAAGGCCCGACGACTGAGAATCCGCGTGGTCAAGTAGTTTGGTCTGGGGTTCTGGCCCCTGATTATGGTGTGACGGATCCTGCCCTGGCAGACAACAAAGTAACGATCACTTTCTCGGTGACGTATCAGCAGCATACCCCGGTGGTGAATAATACGGCTACTATTGATACGGATCTGAACGGGGATGGTGATACTGTCGATACTGGTGAGCAGCAGGTGGCCAGTGCCAGTGCGGGTTGGGTCTACGAGGCGATTCTTTTGCCGGCTACAGGTTTTGCTCCGAACAGCATCACCCAATTGCCGGCACAGCCCAAGGCTCTGGCTTACTCCGCTATGGATGAGATGTGGATTGAGATTCCCTCGTTGAATATGCAATCCACGATTGTGGGTGTGCCTTCTACTGCTACGGGCTGGAATCTGACCTGGATTGGCAAAGACACCGGTTGGCTGAACGGCAGTGCCTTCCCCACACATGCCGGGAATGCTGTCCTGACGGGCCATGTGATGGATGCTAATGGCAATCCTGGCCCGTTTGCTGACATCTCTCAATTGAAATATGGCGATCAGATCATCATCCACGCCTGGAATGAGCAATATGTCTATGAGGTAAAAGAATTCGACACAATCGCGCCGAGTGATTTCTCGACAGCTTTCAAGCATGAAGATCTTTCTTGGATCACCTTGATGACTTGTAAAGATTATGATGCTGAATCCAGTACCTACTTGCAACGTTATCTGGTGCGGGCGGTATTGATCAAAGTTCAATAGAAAGCGAGGGAGCTGCTTCATGTGTGAGCAGCTCTCTTTTTATATTAATCCCAGCCAGCGGCGGATTCGTTTGCGGTTCATCATTCCCAGACGTAAGTATTGGTAGGCGCTTAGAAAAAGTGTCACTCCGCCGGCGAGATACTCGTGATTGGCAAATTGGGTTTTGGAAAGGCGCCGGCGTGCGCTGGCTAGCCCCACCTTGTTTTCCAGTTCTTTACGTTCTGTAATGGCGGCTTTCAGGTAGTGCTTGGCTTGATCATATTGCCCATTTAAATAGGCAATTTCTCCCAGTTGCTCATCTTCGTCCGAGACACCGCGCGGATCGTGAATTTCCTGGTAAAGCTGTCTGGCGCGTATTCCAAGGGCTTGCGCAATTTCCAGCTCGCCTTGATCGATCTTGATCCAGGCCAGGTGATGAATGGCTGTGGCAATCTCGCTTTTGGATTGGGTGGCGATGCCTCGCTGCGCCAGTTCTTGCAGGTAGGCGCTGGCTGTAGAAAGTTTACCCAGCCTCCTGGCAATTACTCCGCTCATTTGCAGAGTATGGCTGGTAGGAGTTCCATCTGTCAGAATCTCATAACGCTCGATCTCTTGATAGATTTCTTCGGCCTTTTCGTACCCATCGTGATCAATGAAATAAGAGGCTTCCTGGCTCAGGATGTTATAGTACGCACCCCAGTTTTCAGATTGCTGATACAGGGTCATGGCCTGGTGAATGTGGTCAAGTGCGGGTTGGAAGTTGCCCTGATTGATTTCCAGTGTGCCCAGGTGAGAAAGCGCATCCGCGAGCGTACCGGGGGCTCGTGTTTGCGCCAGTTCCACGGCCTGCACGATTTCTTCCTTTGCTTTTCTCCAATCCCCTGCCATGAAGTGAGCCTGATAACTTAAAATCAGCAGTCTGGCACGCTGATCGGGGTTTTCTTGACTGATTTCCAGACAGGTGGGCAGATATTCCAGCAGAGTGGGCAGGGACGAGAGGGCGGTAAAGTATCTGGCAGTCCCTAAAACGAGTGAAACCAAAACAGCTTTCTCTTTAGCGGTAGGCTGTGCGTTGAGCCAATCGAGCACATTTTTGATGTGATCAGTTAATAGACTGAATCGAGTCAGGGAAGCGCTTTGCTCACCCAATTCACGCACAAACATTTTGGCTTGATGCAGATAGAAGTGACTTTCTTGGTTCATTCCCCCTCCTGGAATGAAAGTTAGTTTTCTTGCTGCCAGAGTGATTTGGCCAGCATGACCAGCAGAGCATGCATTTGAAAGACTTGTTGATCAGGCACGTATTCGAGCAAGCCGCGATCTACCAGAGCTTTGATGACGGGTTTGGGGTCATCCATTTGCCAGGTATCTTTCAGGAATTGCAGGTCAAAACGTGCCGGGGATGGTGCGCAGGTACCCAGATAAGCATAACGGTCACAAACGGATTTGTCGAGGTGGTTGAGGCTTTTGATCAATAATGCGGCTACGGTAGGGGAAGTTTCTTCTGCCAGAAGATTTTGACCAACCATAGCCTTTTCTTCGAGAAGGCGTTGCCCTTCCTGAATTTCAGCAATCAAGTCAGTGACTCCAAACCCCATGGCGTGCTCGGCCTCGAGTAATCGACCAGCTACCTGTAAAGCCAGGGGTAATTTGCCTACTTTCTCGACCAGATCTTGAATCTCTTGGGGATGTTCTGCGGTTACCTGAGGAGCAATCTTTTGCATCAATTTGAGAGAGGCTAAAGGCGATAAAACATCCAGGGCGTAAATTTGCTCAGAAAGGGGCGAGATTCCCGTCGCGGTCTTTAGGGACCGGGTCGTGATAATCGTACCACAATCTGTTCCGCCCACCTTAAAAGGTTCGACGTGGACTGGGTTCCAGGCATCATCAATGATGAGGAAAACCCTCGAATTCTGCAGATGGGTGGTCAGGCGCCACGAGGCCTCCGGGATGGATTGAATTCGTGAAAAATGGGGAATATCCAGCGCTTCTCCCCAGGCGATCAGCCCTTTGAGCAGATCTGGTTTTTGCCCAAGTGAAATGAACAGCACCCCATCAGGGAATCGCTGCATGATCTCTTCATCGTAGGCAAGAGCTGTAGCCAGCGTCGTTTTGCCTACCCCGGGCCAGCCGCGGAGAATGATCAGAGCTTGCGAATGAGGCGCCAGGATCGATTCACACAAAAAGAGATGTTTTTTGACATCCTGAATGTCTTGCTCGCGGCCGATAAAGATCTCAGGCCGGTGCGGAGCCAGCCCTTTCCGCGCGGAAGTAATAGGAAGATCAGTTTCATAGCCAGGGCGATTCTCGTGAACTGCATTTGCATTCCCCTTAAATGAAGGGGTTCGGTTGTAAAAAACGTCCACGACGGTGTTGTTGATTGGGTCGAAGGGCAGGTGCCCTCCGCTGCCGGCACGGATTGGGGTGGCGGTTACTTTGATTTTGGGGTGAGGCGGCTCATTTTCAGTCGGTAGGGGCGAAAGCGGCGTTTCTTCTGACAGCGGCAGCACTTGCTGAATTAATTGAGCGCTGATATCAGGCAGGCCAATGTATTGAATTTCATTTTCTTCTGGGTTTCTTAAGCCTGCAAAGGCAAATAATTCATTCGCCTGAGAAATAGTCTCGATTCCTTTGTACGACACCAGTATTTTGACGATTTTTTTCAGGTCAGCTCGTGATTTGGGCGAAAAACGGCTTTTCCCGCTTTCCCATTTATAGATTTGGTCACGCGTGATGATCGTATCTGGAAGTTTGCTCATTTCATCTGCCAGGTCACTTTGCGAGAGGGGTCTTCCATTGGGCTTACGGGTGCAGTTGCGGTAGTACTGCAGACGTTTACCAAATGGATTCTCTTCTTTTTTTACAACCATTTTTCCCTCCTTTACGCTGCAAAAACGACGCAAACACGCGTGAGTTTTCGCGATTTTTTGAACAAGCGAAAAGATTTAATATGATTGCGTAGCTACGTAATAAAAGAACGGTTCTTTTCCAACCAATTCGTTGTGTGTCTCGAGGTTCAGGCTCTGCCTGAATGGGTACCCCACTAGACGAAACTTTTCTGAGATAAGGAGAAAAGTATGACACGCACGAAAAAGTTGACCATCGCTGTATCGACCTTCCTGGTGTTGGCGCTCGCCGTGGTTTCCCTGGCGTTTGCCGTGCCGCAATTTGGTCAAATGATTGTGGCTTCGGTGGGGGGCAGCAAAGTGAGTGCGCCGATTCAGGCGGCGGCTCCGGGTTGCGGTGCTGATCAGACTGCCTGGGATTGCCCCGGCTGCCCTCCCATCGGCCCCACCTAATTCAATCAAATAACAGTTTTACCAGATACTGGTATGCATCGCATACCAGTATTGATTAATGGGCTTTAGCCTGTCGAGCGAGCGAAGCGAGGGAGACAAAAAACCACCCGCTAAGCGGGTGGAGACAAGAGGTTAAACCAAGAAACCACCTAAGAAGCTAGAATAGTGATTGTTCAAGCCACTACCGAAGCAGAGAGGTGATTTCATGGGAAGTACAGAAGATAGTTTAGCGCACACGAGGTGGATGTGCAAATATCATATAGTATTTACGCCAAAATATAGGCGAAAGATAATCTACAACCAATACAAAGAAAGCATAGGGAAGATATTACGAGACTTATGCAAGTATAAAGGGGTAGAGATTATCGAAGGGCATCTAATGCCAGATCATGTACACATGCTGGTAAGCATACCGCCCAAAATAAGCGTATCGAGTTTTATGGGATACCTGAAAGGGAAGAGTGCGCTAATGATATTTGACAAGCATGCCAATCTGAAATACAAATTTGGGAATCGGCATTTTTGGTCAGAAGGATACTATGTGAGTACAGTAGGGTTGAATGAAGCAACGATCAAGAAGTATATATCAGAGCAAGAGAAACAAGATATAGCAGTAGATCGACTGAGTGTAAAAGAATATGAAGACCCCTTCAAGGGGTAGCTAGTGACAAAGCCCCTTGAGGGGCAAGCGGAAGAGATAAAAGCGAAGTGGCTTGAACGAAGAGAAAGCCAGCGCCTTGAGGCGCTGGCTAGCATTAAAGGCTTATAGCCGCAGAGCAAACCACCCGCTTTACGGGTGGTTGTGATTTTAATATTAAATTATCGAAAAATCTGTGTGAAAATTCTGTTTAACTGAAATTTTACCGAATGCCTGCGCAGATAAATCCGGCCCAGGTGTCAGCAGGCAGATGTTGGTCGATGAATTCTCTTTGCGTCAGCGCCAGAGCCTTAGCTGGGGCAAGGAGTTGATCATAATGTGTATAGAATCGAGCCATGAAATGAGCAGCGTGAGCATCTTGAATGGGCCAGCGCGATCCAATAACCGATTGGGCCCCGCCGCGCAGACAGGTAATCACCAGCCCGCTTTGTTCATCTCCGTTGGTAACGTGGCTATACAGGCTGCTGCATCCCGACAACGTTACCAGTGCAGGCAGGGGGGCCAGTTCCAGCAACTGGTCCTGGTAGATCGTTTGATCCCAGAGCACCAGCCCCCCCAATTTTCCGTTGACAGAATCTGCCAGAAAATGACTGGCAATGTGCAGAGCAGCCGCCGGGGGTTGCCCCGGTCCAGTTTTAAGACGAGCCTGCACATTTGCCCAGGTGGCCGTTTCGTTGAACAAACAGTTTTCCTGACCGAAATGGGGGACAAGTGCCTTGATTTCTTCTTCCACGAGGGGAAGATCATGGTGAGCGCCCCTGAAATGGGAAACCCCACACAAAAGCCCGGTATGGGGGTGAGAAACAGGCGTTTTGCTCTGCCTTTGTAGCAATAAGAAGGCACTGCTGAGAGAAGGGAGCAACAATGGAGTGCACAACTGCGCCAGATATTTGCCCTGCTCAGGGAAGTAGAACGCGGCCCAGGGGAGTGGATGCAGCGGTCCGGAGGGAGAGATTAGCAGCATCGTTTCTGGGTGGAGATATTCACGTAAAGAAGCCGGGAGCAAGAACTGTCCCAGAAGCTCCAGGTCGTTTGGCTCAGGGGTGTGTCCGGTGGTCAGGGCGTTTACACAGGTATCGATAGCTAAATGAATGCGTGGGGGGATCTCAAGAATGAAATTGCTGAATTTTTCGGGAGTGATGGCTACGATGTAAACGTGTTTCTCGATCACGGCATAATCCAGTGCCAGCCAGTTTTTCCCATAAGCGGCGGAGAAAGTTTCTCTGATCTGGCTCAGGTCAACCAGATTCCCTTGGGTATGCTGTTGGGGAAGAGATTTTCTTTCCAGACGGGCGCTGAGGGCTGCAAATTCCTGATTCTTCTGGATCAATCTTTCGCGCAGGCTCCGATTTTGCAGGACCGATTTGAGAGAATAAGCAGAATCTCCATTGGATTGCATCTGGTTGCGTAGCCAGTTGATCTCGGCTTTTAAGTTTTCCAGATCTGAGTTTGTAGGGCAGGCAGAATTCCATGGGGTTTGCTGCAGTTGGCGCAGGAACGAGTTGGCTTTGCCGGCTTCGATAAAATGAAATACGTCCAGATCGGATTGCTCGGCGATGGCCAGGGGAATAGCGCGGGCAAATAAATTGGCAGGATGAACAGCGTAGCTGCTGGCAAGCTCGACTTGCCAGAAATTGTCACGGATCGCGTTCAGACTGATTAAGGCGTTGTGGTAATTTCGCAAGGATTCCAGATAAAGGCCGCGGCTTTCATCTGCACGAGCCAAACCGACCCAGGCTCTCCATTCGATTTCATTGAAAAGAGACTGGCTGAGGTGCAGTGCTTCTTTATATCGGGCTGACGCACGGACATATTTCTTTTGGGCTAGTTCATATTCTCCCCACTGTAAAGCACAAACTGCTTCGTAAAGGGTCATGCCCATTTCGGTAAACAGGGCCTGGGCTTTTTGAAGATGGGGGAGGGCAGATTCGGCCTGTTCGGAATGAAGCAGTGTTTCAGCCAGATACAGTTGGGTTTGTGCTTCCAGAGGCCGTAAAGAGAAACGTTGGCTCCTTTCCAGTGCATCCTGAAACGAAGTCAGTGCTTTTTCGACTTCTCCTTCAATGAAGTACATTTGCCCGCGCAAATTGATCACCGAGATCAGCGAGGCATTTTGCTGATATTCGGTATACAGAGCTGCTGCGTTTTCCAGCGCATTGAGCGCAGGCGCGATTTGATTCAGCCGGTACCAGGCCAGGGCAATGTTGACCTCATTATCGGCTATGGCCAAAAGATAGCCGGTGGGTTCGATCATTTCCACGGCTTTTTCCAGATGTGCCAGGGCATCTTGATATCTCCCCAGGGTCAAGAAAGCTTTACCTTGATTCTCTTGATCCACAGCCGCGGAGAGATCCTGCCCAATGGCCAGGTGTAGTTTTTCGGCCTGTTTGAAGGCCGTCAGCCCGGGTAAGGCTTTCCCCTGGTTGATATAAAGCAGCCCCGTTGCGGTCAGGTTATCGGCCAGCAGTCCGCGGATGTGCATTTCGCGGTAAATTTTTTCTGCTTTTCTGAAAGCTTCTTCTGATTGAGCCAGTTCACCGGTCTGGATCAGGGTCATTCCCAGATAAGTTTGGCAGCTGGCGTGCCACAGGTCAAGTTCCCCCCGTTGAAAAACGAGATCGGCTTGCTGAAAAGCGTGCAGTGTTCTGGCGTAATCAGGGGTGCTGAATAGAGAGTTTTTCCCGGCTTGATAGAGAATCCGCCCGTACAGCAGCATGAAAGGGGAATTCTCCAGATCATTAAGCAGTTGATCGATCTTCTTTTCAGCCTCAGTATAACGATTCAGACGCTGCAGCAGACTGATTTCAGCGATTTGTGTGCGAAACAGAGCGCTATGATCCTGTTTGATGGTGAAGAATTGTCGGCACTGGCGGATGTTGCTCTCTGCGGCGGCGATTTGCCCGATGGCGATCTGGTTGTTTGCCAGCGCCAGGCGGCATTGGTGTGCGTAACTCGAGAGCATACTCGTATCCAGCGTGGTCAGGGCTTTTTCGAGGATTGCGGCTGAATGAATTTGATTAACGTGGGTCCAATAAAGTTCGTGGGCTTGCCAGTCACAGGCAGCGACCCAGGCATTCAATTTCATCTCTTTGAAGAGGGGCCTGGCTTCGTGGATGGCGGCTTTCACAAGTTGGGGACGTACCCAAGCATTGGCCTGTTGGGCTAGCTGGAAAGCTGAAAAAGCCTGGAGTTCAGGGGAATGGGTTTGCTGTGCTGCCAGATACCCCACACGGGCTATGCACCAGGCCTTGTGCGGGAGGGCAAGGCTGCAAGATTCCGCCTCTCGCGATAACTCATCCAGAGCATGGGCATCAAGGGGCGCTAAACTTAGCAGTTTTTCACTGATTTGAAACTCATTGATCTGGCGAGAGAATAGGGACTCTGCCAGATGAAGAAAGTCACCTGCTGTCATGATGGTTAACGGTTGGAAGCGCTCAGGGTAAGGTAGAAATCTGATTTTACGGACGTGATTTCTGAATCGAAGACTTGCTCCAGCGGAATATCGGGCAGCGGACATTTCCCTTGATCGTTGAGGGTGATTTCTGTGGCATAGTCGCCCCAATGAATGCTGGCTTGAATGGGAAAGGCTTCTGGCAGATCCTCCGTGTTGCTGGTCAGGGTGATATCGGCGCTCAGAGCCTCGGTTTGTTCCTCAGAGAGGGAGCTTTCAATGAGTACGGAATAGGTGACTCCGCCCAGTGCAAAATCTTTGCGCAGCAGCGAATAGATCGGTTTAGCTCCCGGGTCCACGACCTCGCGGTAAACTGCCTGCGCTGGGAAGAAGATCTGGGCCAGTTCATGACGTGTTTTCGACAGGAAGATTGGCCAGTCGCTTAAACTGGGGAGATTTTTTCGCAGAAAAGAGAGGTCAAGCTTGTTTCGATCCAGATAGGGGTCGTGAATTGAGCGTAATTCTGGCGAAAGCAGGGCCAGGGAGTCCATGAATTGTTCGCGCAGGGTACTGCTGTTGAGCAAATTTCGAAACAGTTCCGGGAATTTCACGCGAATATCCACGCCCTTGATGGCCTGATCGATCAGCAAGTCAAACATTTCATCTGAAAAAGACTCACTGCGAGTGTCCATTTCGGATTGATATTGCTTTAAATCGTTCATTATCCCCCGCAAATATTTCTCATCAAACTCCGCATTTTCGTTATTCATTAAGAACTATTCCCGATTCTACCAATATCTTGCGAATTTCCTGAATGGCATAAAACTGCAAACTGTAGATGGCATCCAGCGTTTTGCCTGTCTTTTTGGCAATTTCTCGTGGGGCCAGTTCCTCATAGTAGCGCATTTTCAGAATTTCTTTTTTGTTCTCCGAGAGTTGACTGATGGCCTGATTAATAGCGATCATAAGCTCTTCTTTTTCCAGCTTGAGGTGAATGCTGGATTCTTCTCGCCCGGTGACCAGTTCTTCCTCCAGGGGTACTTGTTTGTCGTTCGGGATCTCTGATTTGCGCAGCTGTTCTCGCATATATTTGTAGCACTGGTTTTGGACGATCTTGTGCACCCAGGCATCGAACTCGACGTCATACGGAAAGTGACCTGTCAAGATTGCCGAAGCACAGCGCCCGGCACATTCTTCTGCCAGCAGGTGGGTGTCTTCGTTGGCGGCAAAGTGTTTGAAGATCAAAAAGCGGTAACTGGTATCAATCAAATTTCCGTACAGATTGCGCCATACTTCAGTTTCACGTTCTACTTGCACAGCGTAAAGGTGGGGATACCACAGGTTGTAGTTCTGGATGATTTCTTGCAAGTGAAACTGGGTTTTGTTGACATCCCCGCGCGTGAAAGAGTGGAACCGTCGGGTTCCTTGCGTGCTTAATACGATCGGACGGATTCTCTGGATTAAGTCTGAACCATATTGGTCTTCCAGGGCTTGCAGCGCCGTTTCGATTGAGCGAATGAATTGTTCGGAAGGACCATCCATGACGAGCAGTAACCAGAGAGTAGATTTTTATTGCTTTAACAACATTATACACTTTTCTCTTTCGGGGAATGAAATCGATTTCTTTTTTAGCCAAGAGAGGAGCTGTTCATGTACTAAAAAGGGAACTCGCGTGGTAATTTAAATTCCAATTCAGTTTCATGCAAAGATATTTAAAAGCCACGAAAGCATAATGTGGAATGGCCAGATAGAGGTGAGGTTTCAGCTGACAGTGGTATCGTGTTCGGGGGAATCCATTCGTACTTTCGTTTACGGTAATGTTTTCATCAAAAATATGCGCTTGTGCCCGGCAGGCAGATCATTCAAGGTCCCAAAGATGGTGTAACCCAACCCTTCATAAAACGGAAGTGCCTGAAAGCTCATGGTATCCAGATGTACTGCGTGACAGCCTCTGCGAGTTGCTTCCTGTTCTGCTTTTTGTAGCATCTGTCTGCCGTATCCCTGTTTTCTGACGGATTGATCAATCCAAAGGATGCTGATATGCAGCCACCCCCAGTAAGTTTCACCCAGTAGACCTCCCAGAATAGTACACTCTTCTGAACGCAGGAAGATTTGCAGAGGTTGGTAATTATCAGCGGGCGCATACAAAAGATTATATTGGCGCAGCGCATTGTTCACAAAATCCACATCCTGAGAAGACGGCTCATTTTCAATTGAAAGTGTAAGGTTAAAAGAAGGCTGCATGATTCTCAACTCATTAGTTTGAAGTTTTCTGGATTTTCTCTGATTCTTTATTATATAAACTTCCGCAAAATGCCCCCCAATATTTATTTTTTTGCAAGGAATTATATGGTTCTGGAATATATATATCAGACGGAGAGAATTAACCCTGGTCACCGGCAGAGGGGAGAGCCGGTGACCGAGGGGGGGATGCCTCCCTTTTTTATTTAACCAGGCAGCGGATATTTTCAGCAGGGATATACATTTCTACATTTTCGCCGATTTCGAATTCGCGTTCGCTGAAGAACGAGAACGATGTCTGATTTTTTAGCTCCACTTCGATCTGGTAGGTATCCCCTTTGAATTGACATGAAATACATTCTCCGTGCAGCCGGTTGCCTTTCTCAGCGGTGGTTCTCAGCAGGTTCCCGACGGGAGTGATCACTGTATCAACCGTGTCCCCGGGGCGCAGAAGCTGGCTGTCGGAAGTGGCCTGCAGCCGCCCGATCGCGCTATCGAGAACCAGCGGATTTACCTGCACAACGGTTCCCTGCAAAAAGTTGGTCATGCCTAAAAATTCGCCTACCCAGCGGGAACGGGGAGCGCGGAATAATTCTTGCGGTCGACCTTCCTGCACGATCTTGCCCTCATGCAGGAGTGCCATGCGATCTCCCAGCGCCAGGGCTTCTTCTTGATCGTGGGTCACGTATAGTGCCGGGATTCCGGTTTGCTGCAGTACCTGACGAAGCTCACCCTGGAGCTGCAGCCGCAAGGCCCGGTCTAGCGCGGCCAGCGGTTCATCCAGCATGAGCAGGCGCGGCTGGGGGGCCAGTGCTCGCGCCAAGGCGACCCGCTGCTGTTCTCCCCCTGAAAGATCGGTGACCCGCCGTTTGGCAAAAGAACTCATGTTGACCTGTGCCAGGGACTGCACGCTGCGCTCTCGAATTTGCTCGGCGGGCAGGTGCAGCATGTGCAGACCAAAGGCGACGTTTTCTTCTACATTTAGATGGGGAAATAACGCATAATCCTGGAACATCAAACCAAAGCGGCGCTGATGGGTGGGCAAAGCGCGGATGTCTTCTCCATCCCAGAGAAGGGAGCCGCTTTCAGGGGTTTCCAGACCGGCAATGATGCGCAGTAAAGTACTCTTGCCGCTGCCTGAGCGTCCCAACAGACACAGGGTTTCACCTGAAGAGACTTGCAGGTCGATGCCTTCCAGCAGGGGATGCCCTTCATAGGTTTTAGAAAGTTCCTTGATCTGTAAAGTGTGGTTTTCAGCCATAGTCTAGATCTCTTTCTCGCCGGGAAGCTGGATTTTTTCGAGCAGGAAGATGGCCACTCCGCATACCAGCATGAGCAGGGTCGACATGGCCATGGCTTGCCCGTAGTTCAGATCGCCGGGCATGGAAAGGTAGCGGGCAATGGCAATGGGCAGGGTAGGCCGGTCAGGCCGTGCCAGAAAGGTGGTGGCCCCAAATTCGCCAAGCGAAATGGTGAAGGAAAAGATGGCTCCTACCAGGGCTGCTCGGCTGAGGATCGGAAACTCCACTCGCAGCCAGGTCTGCCAGCGTGAGGCACCCAGAACGGCAGCAGCGTGGCGCATGTTTTCAGGTAGACCGGCCAGCACGGGCTGTACGGTGCGCACGACGAAGGGCATGGCAACCAGAGTATGCACAATGGGGATGAGCAATGGGAAGCTTTGCGGGTCCAGCGGTGGCCGGTTGAAGGCGACCAGAAAGCCTAATCCCAGGGTGACCGCGGAGGCTCCCAGTGGCAGCATGATGAGGGTGTTCAAGACATTGGCCTGGCGCGGGCTGCGTGTGATGGCGTAGGTGGCGACCAATCCGATGAGCAGTGAGAAAAGCACGGTGAACCCGGCGTAATACAGTGAGTTCAATGCGGCCTGGGCGGGGGCTACGTAGAAGATGGACTGGTTGGAATTGATAAATAATTGTCGGTAATACTGCAGGGTGAAGGCAGGCATAACCATGCCAAATTCGCCGCGGTTGGCGCCCAGTTGCAAAAAGGAGCGTACTACCAGTGCGACCAGGGGCAGGCTCAGCAGCAGAAAGAGCAGGGTATTCATGCCAGAAACGAACAGCTTTTCGCTGACTCGCTGGGGAGCGCGTTGCCCTTCTCCGCTCAGGTGAGGCAGCAGTGGAATGCTGCGCCGGGTATTCAGGTGGTTGTACAGGACGGTGATCGAAAAGGTACAGAATAGCTGCAGGATCGAAAGCAGCCCTGCCAGGGGCAGGTTGAGCATGGAAAAGACTTGCTGGTAGATGGCAGTTTCGAGGCTCGAAAAATGAGGACCGCCGACGAGCAAAATGACTCCGAAGCTGGTGAAATCAAAGAGGAAGACGAGCAGGGCCGCTGCCAGCAGGGAGGGCTTCAGCAGCGGCAGGGTGACTTCTCGCAGCGTCTGGCGCAGCGAGGCTCCGAGCACGCGCGCGCTGTTTTCCCAGCGCGGATCAAGCTGGGCCCAGGCGCTGCCCACTACGCGGATGACGATGGTGGTATTGTAGAAGACGTGCACCAGCAGAATTCCCCCTAGGGTATTCATTAATTTCAGAGGCGGGGTGGTGAGCCGGAACAATGCCATCAGGCCCAGGTTCAGCAAGCCATTGGGCCCGGCCAGGGCGTTGAAGCCGGCGGCAGCCACCACTGTAGGCAGGATGAAGGGCAGGGTGGTTAGCAGGCGCAGGAAAGATTTCCCCTTGAACTCGTAGCGGGCAAATAGATAGGCGGCCGGCAGTCCCACGATCAGTGTCAGCAGCGTCGAGAGCGCTGCCTGCCAGGTGGTGAACCACAATGGTTCCAGAAGCTGCGAAGCCTGGATCGAAGCCAGAATATTGCTAGCTTCATTTGCGAAGGCAACACACAGAATTTTGCCGAGGGGGAAGAAAAAGAAAAAGCCGACGAAAGCCAGAGGGATCCCCCACAAGAGGATCCCTGAGGCATCAAAACGCGCTGTTCGTCGTCGCAAGGTCAATGCAGAATGGCCTCATTCCAGTCGTTGAGCCACTGATCGCGGTTTTGGGCGATCTCTTCCGGGTTGAGTAGAGCGGGCTGCTCTGGGGTTTGCGAGTATTTCACGAAAACATCGGGCAGTTTAGCGGCCGGGTTGACCGGGTAAACGAACATTTGCAGGGGCATGTCTTCCTGAAATTGCTGGCTGAGCATGAAATCGACGAATTTCTGGGCCAGTTGTTCATGTTTTGTCCCTTTCAGAATGCCAACGAATTCGATCTGGCGGAAGCACATATTTGTGCTCACCAGAGAAGCGGTCGGGGCATCCGTGACCGGTGTGGAAGCATAGACGACTTCCACGGCTGGACTGCTGGCGTAAGAAACGACCATGGGCTGGGCACCTTTTCCTGAAGAAGCGCTGAAATTGGTGTAGTAGGCGGTTTCCCAGCCATCCACCACGACCAGCCCATTTTCTTTCAATTGCTTCCAGTAATCGAGGTATTGCTCTGGACCATATTGGGCGATGGTAGCCAGCAAGAAGGCCAGTCCGGTAGAAGAAGTAGAAGGATTCTCAACGACGAGCATTCCCTTATATTCAGGTTGGGTCAGATCGGCCAGGCTTTGGGGCAGAGCCAGATTGTGGGCGCTGAAGTAGGCTTTATCATAGTTGATGCAGACGTCGCCATAATCTACCGGAAGTGCGCTGTCAGTGCTGTCGACCTTGAATTCATCCGGGATTTGCGCGAGCAGGGGGGAATCATATGTCTCGAAGATGCCCTCGCTTAAAGCACGGGAGAGGAAGGTGTTATCCACGCCGTAGAATACGTCGGCTTGCGGGTTGGACTTGGTCAGGATGGCTTTGTTCAGGGCAGCTCCGGCATCTCCGCTTTTGACGAAGACCAATTTAACGTTGTTCTCTTTTTCGAAAGCAGCAATGACGTCTTCGCTGGCGGCGAAGGAATCGTGCGTCATTACGGTCAGCGTTTCGGGTTCGGCATTTTTGCTTTGGCAGGCACTCAGCGCCAGGCTGGCGAGGGTGAGTATCAGGACGATTGCAATGATTTTGTTTTTCATTTTAGCTCCTCTGGGAGGGGATTGGGGGAAGAATAGGTATGGATGCACAACAGGTCGCCGCTGGTAATGCTTACCCCGGCTTCTTCGCTGGTCATCACGTTGCTGATGCCGCGCGTCCGCTCAGGATAAAGCGTTTCGGCATGCAGAGGGTACAGCAGGGCCTGTGTGGTAACGCCGCGGACCTCTCCCCACAGGGGCAGCAGCGAAACGGTCTCCCCTGCGCTGCCGTGCAGAACGGCTTGCTTGCGAATGAGGAACACTTCTTCCTGGCCATCGTCGAAGCGTACCTCGATGTCGTGCAATTCAGGTAATCTCAATAACGACAGGTTGCCAAGCGTCTGATCGAGCCGTCCTCCCAGAGCCGCGGCGACGAGGATCTGCCTGGCGCCTTGTTGGGCGGCCGCCAGCAGAGCCAGTTCGAGGTCGGTTTCATTCTTGGCAGGGGGGAAGCGGTGAATCTGGCAACCGTGGGCCTGAGCCCAGGCGACCTGCTCGGTCGTCACCGAGTCGAGATCGCCAATCAACATGTGTGGAGGAATGCCCATCTTTTCGAGGTGGCGCAGACCGCCGTCCGCGGCAATGATCTGGCTGGCTGCCGCCAGAATCGGCCGCAGCTTTTCAGCATGAGGCAGGTCACCATTCGCAAAAATAACGATTTGCTTCTCGTTCAACGAAAACACCCTCCGTCGGGGAGGGTGTGAGAAAGTCGCGTTGAGAAATCCCTCCGCCGGCATAATCCGGATCAGGTAATGCGGGTCGAGAACCTGGCGTTCTCCTCTCAGCCCAGCGATTTGGGCTCCCCGTTCAATTGATAAGGGCAGTATAGATCATTTACAGACAGAAGTCAAGCAAACAATCTTTTGTACAAATATGCTGTTTTGTTATTTAATTGTGTAAACCAGTTAAAACTGGTTATTGGGTGGCACACTTAAATATATATGACAATAAGTTTTGCATGGCTGACTTATTGTTGGGGTGTTAGCTATGGATAAAAATGCTGAGCTAAATCTGATTTACAACGATATTATCGAATTAAGTTCCATTATATTGTCTTTAGAAGGAGATCCAAGGGCAGGTTACTTAGGCTTGGCTCTTTCGTCTGTGGTCAGTTTTGTAGTACGAGAAAGTGATAGATATTTTTGTCAACGCAGAATTAATAATAATAGACTTGAATTATCTGATGGCTATAAAGCTGCAATAGCAAAACTACGAGCTTTGCTAAAAATATTCGAGAGTAACGATGGAGGGATAACAGAATTAGTTTCTTCACTTACTTTTTTTCAACGGAAAACATCAGAGTGGTTGAATTTTAACAACGCTGGAATCAAGGGTTACTTGAAAAAAAATATTATCTCCGGATATTGGGGTTTTCTTCATTGACCAGGACCCAATATTTATGACTCCCACAGGCTTTTTTTTGTTCGGGATGAAAAAAGCAGAGATTAATCTTATTAATGGAGATGGTTTTCAGAACATCATGCCGAAAATGAAGCTGTATGGGGAGACAGTAGGAGAATACATTGGCTCAGTTTTACTGTTTTTCAATGACCTTGATTTTTCTTATGCCACAAGTCATGTAAAGGTACTTGCTCCTAATATTTGTTTAACTCACAATGATTTTTACTCAAATGTGCTTTATAGACAAATCATAAAGCGAGCAAAATTGTGCGAAAAGCGTATGGCTCCTGCTGTGTTTTTTTTGTTGAACCAAATAAATATTGCTTATAGCTTATTACCAAAAGTACTTTTATCCAAATCCAATCTTTTACTGAGAATGCAATTTCTTACTGCTTATCACGCAACAAATTCTTTGAAAATGGTAAATGGCTTTGACTCAGAGATGAAGCAGTTGTTAATCAAACAAAATGTATTAACAACTATTCCTGAGGTTTCCAAAATAAGGAATTTATTGGCTCATTATGGGTTTGGTGAAAGTAAAAAATTTGTTAAGGGAAATTCTGATCCTATGGATGAATTAATAACGGGTTTATCTGGCTTATCGAAAAGAGAACTAACTGCAGGTGTAGACGCATATTTAGGCGAACTCTCTAAGTGGACACAAAGCAAATTTTCTAAATCACAATTACAAAAATACAATGCGATTTTGGGCGATAATACCTAGGTTTGATCGGAAATTCGAACCAAAATTGGCTTGTGCTCTGTTAAAACAGGACGAAAATATCTTTTAACTCCATCAATTGAGAAAAGGATGTCTCTGCCATGTTCGAATTTTTGAAACGTCACCCAGCGGAACCAAAAGATCATTCAGATGCTGATGAAATTCGCAAGTACGCCAAGGTCAAGTTTGTGACCCCGGCCCGGCAGAAGGGCGAAAAAACGGTTGTGTTTTCCGCCTCCGACATTCAGGGTGGATTGGGCCATAACGTTCTTACTGCTTCGGTGTGTAAGGCGATCGATGCTCAAAAGTTTGCCGAATTTGCCCGGGTAAAACTGGTCAAGCGCAGCGGTCCGCGCCAGGGCGCGGCGACTCGCTGGACCTTCGAGATCTAACCATACAATTTCTTGGGCAAAGCTTATATCAGCCAAAACTGCCTGTTGGGGCGAGCAGTCTTTCTGAAAATGCACGAATTTGGAAAATATTCGGAATTTTCAGATATAATTCGCATCATGCGGAAAGTGCTCATTGTCATTGGGGGCATTCTTTTCCTCTTGTTAGCCGGTTGTTCCGGTCGATCACAGGAGGCTGGCTCCGCAGTTACTCCTTCCCAAAATAATGCTTACATCGAGAATAAAGGCTCCGATACCATCGTAAATCTGGCGCTGGCCTGGGCCGAAGCTTATCAAAAGGTTGAGCCGGGAGTGAGTATTTCCGTGACTGGCGGCGGTTCGGGCACCGGGCTGACGGCGCTGGTCAATAAGACTGTGGATATCGCCAATGCTTCCCGACAGATCAGCCCTGAAGAGCTGGCTTCCGCTCAAGCGGCCGGCTTGGACCCGCAGGAGTTCGTGATCGCGCGCGATGCGATTGCGGTGATTGTCAACCCCGAGAATCCAGTGGAACATTTATCGCTGGAACAGCTTTCCAAAATTTATCGGGGTGAGATCAATAACTGGAGCGAGGTGGGCGGTGAAGATCGCCCGATCGTGCGTCTGTCTCGTGAGACCAATTCGGGCACCCACGTCTATTTTCTTGATGCGGTGGTGCGTTTAGGCAACAGCCAGGACAAGGCCATTTTCTCGCGCGATACGTTGCTCTTGCCTTCTTCAGAAGGAATCATTGCTGAGGTACGCGATAACCCCAATGCGATTGGTTACGACGGTCTCGGGTACGTTACCTCAGAGGTCAAGATGGTAGCGGTCTCTGGTCTTGAACATCCCGATGACTACGTGCTGCCTTCGGCTGCGACGGTCACCAACGGGACTTATGTCATCAGCCGTAGTCTTTACATGTACACGCAAAATCCCCCTGTGGGTGCGATCAAAGATTATCTCGATTGGATTCTTTCGCCGGATGCCCAAAAGATCGTAGTTGATCTGGGCTTTGTACCGGTGAAATAGAAGGGCGCAGGATGAAGAAATTCAAGCTCAGCGGCGATTCAGTGATTTCTGGGGTCATCAAAATATGCGGTTATTCCAGCATCCTGTTCGTCACGTTGATCTTGATCTTCTTGCTGCGCGAGGGGTTGCCTGCACTGGCAAGTGTGCCCCTTTCCTCTCTTTTCAGTACAGTTTGGTATCCCATTGAGGGTTATTTCGGCATCTTGCCGCTGATAGGTGGCTCACTGCTGGTGACCATTGCGGCGACGATCATCGCTCTGCCCTTTGGCATTGGTACGGCGGTTTATCTTTCTGAGATCGCGCCGCGCTGGATGAAAGAGATTTTAAAGCCGGTGGTCGAAATTCTGGCAGGGATTCCTTCGGTGGTGTTGGGCTTCATTGGCATTCTGGTATTGGTGCCTTTTCTGCGCAAAACCCTGCATCTGGCGACGGGCCTGACCGGTTTCACCGGTGCCATCCTGCTGGGACTGATCGCTATTCCCACCATCGTTTCCATCGCGGAGGATGCGCTGAATAACGTCCCTCCGGCTTATCGCCAGGCAGGGCTGGCGCTGGGGGCCACCCGCTGGCAGACCATGTGGGGGGTGACGCTGCCCGCTGCCAAGACAGGGGTGTTGACCGCGGTTATGCTGGGCATTGGGCGCGCTTTGGGCGAGACGATGGCGGTGATGATGGTCACCGGCAATGCGCCAGTCATGCCGGATCAATGGAATTCGCTCTTTTTGCCCATCCGTACCATGACCGCTACCATTGCCTCCGAAATGGGCGAAGTCGCTACCGGCAGCGCTCATTATCAATTGCTTTTCTTCATCGGAATTTTGCTTTTCTTGATGTCTTTGATCATCAATGTGGCTGCCAGCCTGGCCAGCACCAAACAGCGCAAGCGGGCAGAACGCATTTTGTCGTGACGATATTGTGAAAGAAATGGGTGAACCTCGGCATGGATAAGAAAGGGATTTCATCAGAGCGGGTGATCGAGCAGATCGGCTTTATGGCGTTGCGGCTGATCACTTTGCTTACCGTGCTGCCGATTTTGGGGTTGGTGGGCTACATCATTGCCAAAGGTTCACCGGCCCTTAACTGGGGCTTCCTCACCCAGATGCCCACGGATGGCATGCGCGCGGGCGGGATTATGCCGGCTATCGTGGGTACCCTCTACCTGACTTTGGGAACGGCGCTGTTTTCGGTGCCGCTGGGAGTGGCTGCGGGCATTTATATTGCTGAGTACGCTGCCGATAACCGTGCTACCCGGCTGATCCGCATTGCCATCATCAACCTATCGGGCATTCCCTCGGTGGTCTACGGCCTCTTTGGTCTGGGATTGTTTGTGATCTTTCTTAAATTCGGCACCAGCATTCTGGCGGCGTCGCTGACGCTTTCGATCATGACCCTGCCGGTCATTATCAGCACTACCGAAGAGGCGCTGCGCGGAGTGCCTAATTCATTCCGGGTGGTCTCAACCTCGCTGGGCGCCACCCGCTGGCAGACGGTCTGGCATGTCACTCTGCCGCAGGCCCTGCCGGGGATCATTACCGGCATCATTCTGGGCCTGGAACGGGCCGCTGGCGAAACCGCCCCTATCCTTTTTACCGGGGCCAGTTTCTTCCTGCCCATGCTGCCAAAATCGATTTTCGATGCCACCATGGCCCTCCCATATCACATCTTTGTCATTTCGACTCAGGTACCGGGGATGCCGGTGCGGATTCAGTACGGCAGCGTGTTGGTCTTGCTCATCTTTGTGCTCGGCATGAATCTGGCAGCGACCATTATCCGTTCGCGTGCTCGTGCCCGGAGGCAGTGGTAAGCCATGAAGAAATTTCTGGTGGAGAATCTTTCCGTCCGTTATTCGGATGATAACGAGAGCCTGCGCAGCATCAACATGGAAATCGAGGCCAACGCCATCACCGTCCTGTTTGGGCCGGCGGGCGGCGGTAAATCTACCTTCTTGCGCGTGCTCAACCGTCTCAATGATCTGGCTGACGTCAAGGAAATGAAGGGGCAGGTGCTCTTTAATGGGGTGAACATTCTTGACCCCAATTTGGACGTCATCGATCTGCGCCGCAAGATCGGCATGGTGTTTTCACGTCCGGTACCGCTGCCGCTCTCGATCTATGAAAACGTGGCTTACGGGCTGCGTATGGCCGGGGAACGCAGCAAGGCGAAACTCGACGATGCTGTGGAAAAGGCTTTGCGGTTGTCAGTGCTGTGGGACGAGGTCTATGATCGTCTCGATGCGTCAGGCTATGCTATTTCGGGTGGGCAGCAGCAGCGTTTGTGTTTGGCCCGCGTTCTCGCGCTGGAACCGGAAGTTATCATGCTTGATGAACCGACCTCAGCGCTTGACCCGGTCTCGACCTCGAAGATCGAGAGTTTGCTGATCGAATTGAAGGAGAAGTACACCATCATCCTGGCTCCGCATAACGTTCAGCAAGCCGCGCGTGTAGCGGATGATGCCGCTTTCTTCTTGATGGGCGAGTTGATCGAGTTCTCTTCCGGCAAGGAAATGTTCATGACGCCGAAAGATAAGCGCACCCAAGATTACGTTATGGGTCGGTTTGGATAAAGAGTAAGGCTGACTGTGTTAAATCAATTCTCCCCTGCAAATTTGCAGGGGAGAATTAGTTTCAATCGGTTATTGATTTCTTTCTTGAACCAGCTTCTGCGCCATTAAAGCTCCGTCGCGGATCGGTTCGTAGCCGGTACAGCGGCACAGGTGCTTGTTGAGCGCGTTTTCCAATTCTTGTTGGGTGGCATTCGGGTTGCTCTCCAGCAGGGCATAGAGTTCCATGATGATACCAGGGGTGCAGAAGCCGCATTGCACAGCGCCTGATTCAGAGAGGGCTTTCTGGATGGGGTGCAGTTCCATGCCTTTGGCCAACCCCTCGATGGTGAACAGGGTGGCGCCGGCTACTTTGCTGACCGGGGTATTGCAGCTTTTGATGGCTTTGCCGTCCGCCACCACCGTGCATGTCCCGCAGGTAGAGTTATCGCAGCCGTGCTTGGTGCCGGTGAGGTTCAATACTTCACGGATCACGTCCAGCAGCATCATGTCGGGTTCTACGTCCACAGTGGTGAGAACTCCGTTCAGGGTAAAAGTAATCTTTTCGCTCATTATTTCACCTCCGCTTTTTTCTCGAGAGCTTGCTTCATCATGGCAGGGGTGACCGGAATTTCGAAGAAGTCGACACCGGTCGCGTCATAAATGGCGTTCAGGATGGCTGGGGCCGGGCCGATAACAGAGTGTTCGCCGATGCCGCGCGCGCCAAATGGGCCGACTGCGTCCGGGGTCTCGACGAATTCCACGTCCATTTCGGGGGCTTCTTTGTAAGTGGGCAGGTGGTACTTGAAGAAATGGGGGTTGGCCAGTGTGCCATCTGGCTGGAAGTCCATCTTCTCGTACAGGGCCGCGCCGATCGACATGAGCGAGCCGCCCATGACGGAACCGCGAATTTGTTTGGGGTTGATGACCTGGCCCACGTCGAAGACGGAAGTGAATTTATCCACGAAGATCTTGCCGGTCTTTTTCTCGATGCGGATTTCTGCGGCCTGAACACCGAAAGTATACGAGACGCCGCATGAACCCTGTCCGTTTTTATCCGGGTTGGAGTAACGCGGCAGGCGTGCGTCCGAGACGGCATGGGCGGCTTCGCCGATGGTGATACCGTCGCCGGTAATGTAGCCGCGGTTGATGTCTTGCACCGAAACGCGGATGTCGGGATCATTGCGCAGAAAGACGTACTCACCGTCATAATCCAGATAGTCGGGGTCAGTCTTGAGAACTTGCGCGGCTGTGTTCTTGAGGATGGCGATCAGCTTATCTGCGGCGCGGATGATGGCGCGTCCGCCCTGGGTGGTGAACATGGAGCCGATGGTCTGCCACTCATAGGGCGAGAATTGTGTGTCGATCTCGCTGTACACCTTGATCTTCTCGGGCGGAATCTTGAGCGCTTCGCCGGCGACCTGACGGATGACGGTACGCAGCCCCTGACCGACTTCTGCGCCGGCCATGTTAATGGAGATACTGCTGTCGATGTTCATCTTCATGTAGCAGCCCTTGGTAGAGAAGGGAGCCCCTTTGGGCGATTTCATCACGGCAGCAAATCCGCGACCGTAGTAGAAATTTTCATCTTCATTGGGCTTGGCTTTGCTGAAGACTTTTTGTTTGACCAGATCGGCGCATTTATAGATGTTGCCGTGCGACTTCCACATCTTTTCGCCCAGAGCATTGACCTTGCCTTCGCTGAGGAAGTTCTTTTCGCGCAGTTCGAAGGGATCCATGTTCAGTTTGCGCGCCAGCATATCCATCATGCGCTCGGTGGCGAGCTGGCTTTCTTGGTGACCATAACCGCGGTAAGCACCCACGGCGGGGGTATTCGTATAGACGGTGTAGCCGATCAGATCGCAGTGCGGAAATTCGTACGGGCCGGTGCAGTTGTGCGTAGCCGCCATGGTCACGTTGACCGGAGTATCCGCGTAAGCGCCCCCGGAGTGATAGATCTTGGCCTGGATGGCGACCAGTTGGCCATCTTTCTTGGCGCCGATCTTCATTACAGTGCGGATGCCGTGACCGATCAGGGTGGAGGTGTAATCTTCTTGTCGTGATGCCACCCATTTTACCGGGCGGCCGGGGACAAATGAGGCGATCCAGGCGACTGTTTGTTCCACGGTGATGTCGGATTTGTAGCCGAAGCAGCCGCCCACGTCGGGGATGTGCACGCGCACGTCCGAAACGGGTACTTCATACGAATGGGCCAGGTCTTCACGGATGATAAAGGGGCAGATCGAGGAGGACCAGGCTTCGATGGTCTTGTCTTCTTTGAACCAAACGATGGAACCGTGGGGCTCGATGGCGCTGCATGACCCGAACGGGAAGAGGAATTCCCCTTCCAGAACGACGTCGGCTTCTTCCATCCCATCTTTGCCCTTACCCTTGACCAGATGATACTCGTTGGCAATGTTGGTGCCGGGGACGGGTTTCAGGGTGGGCAGGTGCCAGTATTCGCCGTTTTCTTCGTGAATGAGCGTCGCGCCGGGTTTCATGGCCTCGCGGGCATCGATGTACACGGGCAGCGGCTCATATTTCACCTGAATGGTGCGCATGGCCGCATCGGCGTGAGCGAAGGTATCGGCGATGACCGCAGCGACCGGTTCACCAATATAACGTACCTTATCGACGGCCATGGGCACGAGGTCGCGAATGTTATCCCCGTAATGGTAGTGGCAGTCTTTGCCGGTCACTACTTTGACCACCCCGGGCATCTTTTCGGCGGTTGCGGTATCAATGCTCAGAATTTTGGCGTGCGCATACTGGGGGCGCAGAATGGCCGCGTGCAGCATCCCGGGCAGGCGTACGTCATCCAGATAGATGGCTTTGCCGGTCACTTTGCTGATCGCGTCCGGACGATTGTAGTTCTTCCCCACATACTTGAATTCCATGGTCACTCCTTGCCTTGATGGATTGAGGAATTGTTCGTCATTGGATGGAAAACCCCCATGTAAAACTCTGGGGGTTTGTTCAGATTAAATTATACGGTTTTGTTTTTCTGGGTTCAATTGGTTGTGGGCGTCATTCATCACGTCTTTTTGCTGTTGAATGGCACAAAATAAACATCGCGAGCATAAAATTCACCGGCGCAGAATCTCGCAAATCAGAAAAAATTATGATAGAATCTGTACGTTGTACTCTTTGGGCGCGTAGCTCAGTTGGTTAGAGCGCACGGTTCACATCCGTGAGGTCCGTAGGTTCGAGCCCTATCGCGCCCACCTTAAAAGGAGATACCTGAGCTGGTATCTCTTTTGGTTTAAAGCATAGCTGCTCGAACCGCAGGTTCGGGCCACCTGTCCCCGCAGCGGCGCTTTTCCGCTCCGGGGATATCGCGCCCACCTTAAAAGGAGATACCTGAGCTGGTATCTCTTTTGGTTTAAAGCATAGCTGCTCGAACCGCAGGTTCGGGCCACCTGTCATCGGAGCGGGGGTGTTTCCGCCCCGGGGATATCGCGCCCACCTTAAAAAGAGATACCCAAGTTGGTATCTCTTTTGATTTAAATCATAGCTGCTCGAACCGCAGGTTCGGGCCACCTGTCATCGGAGCGGGGGTGTTTCCGCTCCGGGGATATCGCGCCCACCTTAAAAGGAGATACCCAAGTTGGTATCTCTTTTGATTTAAATCATAGCAGGTGTAGGTCGACTCGTCTTGCTTTTAATCTTTCATACCTTATGGGGAGCAAAGCCATTGGCAAAGAGCGTGACCTGGAATTCCTCGCCAGCACATGGATTACTGAAGAACTTCACTTCGCAGCCAGAATACTGGCGGAGAAGATCTCGGGCTGTCTCAACCTCTGAGGGTTCCAGCAGCCCTCCTTTGAGTTGAACCAGAAGGTTCTTTGCCTTTCCCAGAGAAAGGTTCGTAAGATTGAAGCCGATGGCATTCTGAAGAGCCGCTAGGGCGCTTGAACCCGTTCCACTGGCTAGAAGAATCCGTTTTCCCTCTTTCCAGAACGTGCGCAGCGTCTCGCTTCCGTTGGCGGAGGTGTACAACTCAACAATGCCCTCGATGTTGGTGTAGAGCAGATCGTTGATGATTTCGAAGGCGCTGAGCAAGCGGGTATTCCGATCAATTCTTGATAACAATTGATCATTATAGAAAACGGCCAGGGCATCCACGTTATTCTGCAAGCCAGCTTCTCCCCAGGCGCCGTTCCTTGCCCGGTGTTTACCCTCGAAATAGAAGGGTTGGGTGACGAGCGCGATGGTCAACGCACCGGATTCTTTCGCCAAGCGCGCCACGACGGGGGTAGCTCCGCTGCCTGCGCCTCCCCCCAGGGCCGACATGAGGAGAACTAGCTCGCTGTTCTGAAATGCAGCGCTAATTTCCGTGCGCGCATATTCTGCCGCCTCTTTGCTCTTCTCTGGGTCGCCATCCCCGTCCAACCCTCTTCCGCTGCGATTACCAAGCGAGATTTTCTTGCTGGCATTCGATCTTTCCAGTGTTAGAGGATCGGTATCGATGGCGAGACTATCAATGCCTAGCAGTCCTTTTTCGATGGCATGGTCCAGCAAGATGCAGCCGCCCCTACCTACGCCGATGAGCGTTAAAGTGGGCCATACCTTGGGTTGAGTTTGCGCTTCCATTTGGCCTTCTCTTGAGCAATCCCGGATTGGGCTTCATGAATACTATACCTCTCTTCCTCTTCAATAATTGTGTTTTTATAAACACAAGATTAAAAGCGCATAAACTTTTATCTGGCGTTAATTCCTCCTTTATTTGCATGTTACAATGAAACAATCCAATTTCTTTTATCGCGGGGGCCAACTTGAGACAAATTGCCTCGATTGCAATCAGCCTGATCCTACTGGCTCAATCCTTTGGCGCGGTTTCTGCGAGTAACACATTAAGCGCAACGGAATATGTTTCCATTCAGTCAGATGGGTTGACGCTGCCTACTGGTTCACGTGCGGAGTATCCCTCGGTCAGCGGGGATGGCCAATACGTCGTTTTTATGTCCCGCTCCAACGATCTGGTCCCCGGGGATAGCGGTAATAATTGCGACATTTTTCTCAAGGATATGTCCACAGGCAAGATTGCCATTCTCTCACACGCGGCTGATAATACCCCTGCCAACAGTTCTTCGTACTGGCCAACGATCACCCCGGACGGCCGTTTTGTCGTTTTTTATTCGGATGCCAGTAACCTGGTCAGCGGCGATACCAACGGCGCAACTGACGTCTTCATCGTCGACCGGGGTACCGATGATAACGAAACGAACAATTCGATCGAGCGCATTTCCCAGACCCCCGCTGGGGCAGAGATCAAGGGGTATCCTTCTTACATTCGCAAGAGCGCGATCAGCGACGATGGTAATTACGTGGTCTTTGCCACCAATGCGCCCGGCACTATTATGACGGGGATCACCGATACCAATCGCAATGATGACGTCTATCTTTGGGAGCGCAGTACCGGGACGGTTAAGCTCATCTCTCACGTTCCAACTTCCGATACTACAGCGGCCAATCAATCCAGCACTGCCCCGGTCATCTCTGGGGATGGAAAGTACATTGCTTACCTCTCCATCGCCACCAATCTGGATGCGAATATTGGCGGTGCCGGGCTGAGCGATACCAATAATGCTTATGATGTTTTTCTCTATTCTGTAGCCGATAACACCAGTAAGCTGATCTCACTGACCACGACCAATCAGATTGTTGCGATGGGCAGTCCCTCCAACCCGGATATTTCCTATGATGGAGATCGTATCGTTTGGGCAACCAATGCCATGCTTGATCCGGTCAAAGATACCAACGGCACGCGCGGTACAGACGTCTACCTGTACCAGCGTTCCACCAACTCCATTGTTTTGGCTTCCACTTACAACTATGGTTCCGCCGGCCAGCATGATGTCTATAATCTGGCCAGCTATTTCCCCTCGATCTCTGCAGATGGACGTTATCTCTCATTTGCTTCGTTTTCGGTCAACCTGGTTCCCGGCAAGAATCTCTACACTATTGGCGATGTCTACATTCATGACATGAATACCGGTGACAACATCCGCGTGTCGGTTGCCGCGGATGGCAGCGAAGCGGAGAGCGGTTCCCCCTATAGCATTTCCACTGACATCAGCGCTGATGGTCAATACGTGGTTTACTCTTCTCTTTCCACGGGACTGGTGGCAGGGATTGACGACACGAATAACCAGTACGATGTTTTCCGTTCCCGGGCAGACTGGCAGGCGCCCACGGTGAGCGTGACCAGTCTGGTTAAAAAGTATTCCCTTGCCGGGCCTACCGAGATTCAGTTGACTTTTTCTGAACCCATGACTGCCCGCGACAGCAGCAGTCCTTATTCAGTGATCAAAAACGTGGGGGCCGAAAGTACAGCCAATTACGTTCTGCTGGAAGCGGGGGCCAATGGCGCCCTGGATTATTCAGCCTGCGGCATGGAAAAATCCGGGTTGGATGACCAGTTCATCAGTATCGATTCAGCCGTTTACGATAATGCGACTTACACCACCACTCTCACGATCAACGGGGGAGTACCACTGCCATTAGGTCAGTATCGTTTGCTCGCCTGCGGCCATACTCCCTATGCTCCGCCGGCCCTGCATGATGGGGTGGGCAATAAAATGGCCGCCGATTATGTTTATGATTTCACCGTGACTGCCCCCGGTTCCAGCCCTGCTGAGACCGCCACAGCATCTGCCGGTTCCCTGAATGTCGGCGGCTTGCTGGGCATTCCGTTAACGGGGTTCGCCCCCGGCAGCGTTCAGGCTTTGCCGCATCAGACGACTTCACAATTTGACTCCTCGACTGACTGGACACTGGCGATTCCCTCTCTGGGGATAAGTTCTCCCATTGTGGGGGTACCCCAGCAGGGAGATACCTGGGATGTTTCCTGGCTGGGTACTGCCGTGGGTTGGCTGGAAGGGTCTGCTTATCCTACCTGGGCCGGCAACACCGTTCTGACCGGGCACGTTTGGGATGCCGATAACCAGCCGGGTATCTTTGTTCGCCTCAAAGAATTGCAGTATGGCGACGAGATTCAGATCGTTACTCCAGAGGGTACTTATGTCTATGCGGTGAGAGAAAACCTCCTGGTTTCGCCGCAGGATGTTGGGGCAGTTTTCGAACACGAAGATCTGGATTGGGTAACTCTGGTCACCTGTGAAAACTTCGATTCGACCAGCGCAGCTTACCTTTCCAGACGTGTTGTGAAGGCGGTGCTGCTTCAGGTAATTCCTCACGAGTAAGGCTAGATTCACAACTTTCTCTCTGACTTTACGATGCCCTCCCGGTGACCGTTGCTGCTTCTCGCACTCCCGGTTATCATAGTGCGCATGGGACTTTTCTTTTCATTATTGGCAGCTTTATTTTGGGGAACGGGGGATTTTTGCGGCGGTCTGGCCGCGCGCAAACGCGATCAATATCTGGTATTGGCGGTTTCAGCATTTTCGGGCGCACTGGTGTTGGCACTGGCGGCCCTGATTGGCCGTGAGCCTTTTCCGCACGGGTGGGGCTTGCTCTGGTCAATTTTGGCCGGGTTGGGTGGGGCGGCTGGCATCGCTTCGCTCTATCGTGGGCTTTCCATTGGCAACTCGGCGGTGGTCGCACCTACTTCGGCGGTCATCGGCGCGGCACTGCCAGTGGGCGTGACTTTGCTTTTGCATGACGCTCCGCAAACGATCCAGCTGATCGGGTTTGGCGTTGCTCTGGTGGGCATCGTGCTGGTCTCCACTTCCATTGCTCACGGGGATTCTTCTGATCGGCGTGGTTTTGCTTTGGGCGTGATAGCCGGGATTGGTTTTGCACTCTATTTCATTTTCATTGCTCAGGCTGGGGAGGGGTTGGTTTTTACCCCCCTGGTGCTGGCCCGTACCTGTATGTTACTGGCGGCCCTGGCTCTGGTGGGGATCAGACACTTGCCATTGCCGCGCCTGCAGATGATGCCGGTGGCGCTGCTGGCGGGTGTCTTTGATGCTACTGGCAACGTGTTTTTCTTGCTGGCGAAGACTTCTTCCCGCCTGGATTTTGCCGTGATCTTGTCCTCGATCTATCCTGCCATCACCGTGCTCTGGACGGCTCTTTTCCTTAAAGAAAAATTGAACTGGCTCCAAAAATTGGGGCTGGTGGTTTGTCTGGTTGCGATCCGGTTGATCACCGCTCAATAATTTAGAGAAATTTTATTGTTATTGTAATAAATTGGTATTATTATATTAATCATTAATATAATAATATCTGGTGAGAAACATTATGGATGCACAGCCATTATTCAACGAAAACGAATTGACCTTCCGCATGGTGATCGAATCGTTTATGGATGCGGTCCTGGTGGTCGATTCTCGGGGAATTATCGTTCGCATCAATCAACAGCTTACCAGTCTATTGGGTTTTGCCCCGGTAGAAGTGATTGGCAAGTCAATTGATATTTTGATCCCTGAAGCCAACCGTGAAGCTCACCGACGACAGATGGAAGCCTACTGGCAGTCTCCGACCCATCGACCGATGGGGACAGCTTTGACCCTCAAGGCACGGACGCGTGAAGGGGAAACGGTTCCGGTGGACGTTAGCCTCAATCCGATTCAAAATTCCGGGCAGCCTTACGTGATCGTAACGATTCGCGACAATAGTGCCATCGTGGATGCTTATGAAGAAACTTTGGCGGGCTGGTCGCGGGCAATGGATTTTCGCGACAAAGAAACTGAGAACCATACCCAGCGAGTTACAGCACTTTCAGTAATGGTTGCCAGGCAAATGGGGCTTTCGGTCACCGCGATTACCCATTTACGCCGGGGGGCTCTCCTTCACGATATTGGCAAAATGGCAGTCCCGGACGAGATCTTGAATAAGCCCGGCCCGCTGACCGATGCGGAGTGGGTGGAAATGCGCAAGCACCCTGATTATGCTTACGAAATGCTGTATCCGATCCGCTTTCTTCGCCCAGCTCTGGATATTCCTTATTGCCATCATGAGCGCTGGGATGGCAGCGGTTATCCCCGCGGTTTGCGGGAGCAGCAGATCCCTATTGCGGCACGCATCTTTGCGGTGGTAGATGTCTGGGACGCGATTACTGCTGATCGGCCCTATCGAAAAGCAATGAGCAAGGCCGCGGCACAACAGTACATTCTGGAAAACGCGGGCAAACTTTTTGATCCTGCCGTGGTCAAAATTTTCTTTGAAGTCATTCAGCACGCCGAACAAAGCGCGTTTCCGGTTACCGCGGGCTGATTTTCTTAAGTCTGTAAATCTCCTGAATTCCCGCAGAGTCCAAGCATTCTGCGGGGATTTTTTTGTGTCTGTCCAGGCAGTAAAAAATATACATTCGTTGTAATATAAGTAATTTTTTAGTATTATTTCACTTATTTTAATTCCGTCTGGAATCACAAATCAATAAAGAAAGCTGGGAATATGGCAATGAACTTGTGTGACGTGCAAGTCAATTTTTCACAAGTGATCAACGCCCTGTGTGAAGCGACGCTTGTATTCGACGAGCAGGGCAAGATCGTGTGCGTCAATCCTTCTGTGACGATGGTATTGGGATATACCACAGAAGAGTTGATTGGTCAGTCGATTCAGATGCTGGTGCCGTCTTCTTTTCGGCAGACGCATGCAGCGCATTTCCAGCAGGGAGGGGCAATGGTCTCCCACCGGACGCCGGAAATGCTCATGACGCTCAAGGCGGTGAAGAAGGATGGAGAGACGCTCCCGGTGGATATCAGCTTTTCGCCTTTTCAGATTCACGGCCAGGCTTATGTGATCTTGATCATCCGCGAAAACAGCGCCATTCTCAATGCCTACGAAGAAACGCTGGCGGGCTGGTCGCGTGCCATGGATTTTCGGGACAAAGAAACTGAAAATCATACACAGCGGGTCACGGAGCTTTCCGTGCGTATGGCTCAAGCGATGGCTCTTTCTGAAATGGAGGTGACACACATCCGTTGGGGCGCGTTGCTGCATGACATTGGCAAAATCGCTATCCCAGATCAAATTCTCAATAAGCCTGGCCCGCTGACGGCCGAGGAGTGGGTGGAGATGCGCCGACATCCTGAATATGCCTACGAAATGCTGGCGCCAATTCAGTTTTTACGCCCGGCTCTGGATATTCCTCATTGTCACCATGAACGTTGGGATGGCAGCGGTTATCCGCGCGGCTTGAAAGAAGAGGAGATTCCTGTCGCGGCTCGTATCTTTGCTGTCGCCGATGTCTGGGATGCGCTTACCTCTGATCGTCCTTACCGAAAAGCACTTACGCCAATGGCGGCATTGCGGTATATTCGAGAAAACAAAGGAATCCTCTTTGACCCTGTGGTGGTTTCTGTGTTTCTGGAAATCATCCAAACTGAGGAGAACTTCACCCGGTCGGGTAATCCTGATATGGAGGAAAGCGAATGATCCAGGCAAAATATACTCATACCAATTTAATCGCTGTAGATTGGCGCACTTTGGCAAAATTCTACATTGAAGTGTTGGGTTGTGAACTGGTCCCCCCTGAACGTGACCTGCGCGGCGAACCGGTTGAGCGGGGGACGGCCATCCCAGGGGTGCATTTGAGCGGAGTGCACTTGCGTTTGCCGGGGGTTGGTTCTGATGGGCCGACGCTGGAAATTTTCAGCTATGAACCGTTGGCCGCGGCAGCAGCGAAAAAGGTCAACCGGCCTGGCTTTGGGCACATCGCGTTTGCGGTGGAGGATATTGACGCAGCCCGCGCTGAAGTACTGGCGCATGGCGGCCGTGCAGTCGGGGAGCTGGTGAAAACCCCCATTGGGGATACCGGCCACTATTATCGCTGGTGTTACCTTACTGACCCGGAGGGCAATATTCTGGAATTGCAGGTGAAAGAATAGATGGATTGTCGAGAAATGTCGAGGAGTATCGAGATTCCGAACTTTTTCTTTTGTACTTTCTTATAATGAGGAAAATTTATAGAAAGGGGAAGAAAAATGAATCCTGAAAACGAGCAGCATCCGCAGCCACCGCTGGGGAAGGATGGGAAACCCTTACCTCCACCGTTGGGCAAAGATGGCAAGCCATTGCCTCCACCATCAGGGAAAGATGGCAAACCCTTACCGCCGCCCCCAGGTGGTCCACACGGAAAGCCTCCGCTGGGAAAAGATGGCAAACCCTTGCCACCGCCCGACCAGAACAAAACAAAAGCTGTCTGAACAGAATACCCGCAGAAATGCGGGTATTTCTTCATTAAAAATGCCTTATTCTTTGCCTGACATCTGGTGCGGAAAGGGGTAAAATGCTTGCTTCGAGATCGTCTGATGAAGGAATTGGGTATGAATGCTGAAATTCACAAGCCAGAAGAAGATTACTATGACACCACCTCTTTGGAGCCAGTTTCTCCATTGAGTTCAACCCCTGTCCGCTCGACCAGGCCAGAAAAACCGTGTCAGGAGTCACTGACCCACCGCACTAAATTCTGGATGTGGGTAGTAATTGCGTTGGTGGTCATCCTGGTGTTTTTTACCCCGGTGCGGATCAACGTTTTGCTGCTGGGCATTGATCCGACTCACAACGATACCTTCCAGGGGCGCAGTGACACCATGATCCTCACTACGGTTCCACCGTTCAGTCCTTTCATGCACATGCTCTCGATTCCGCGTGACCTGTACGTGGATGTTCCCGGGCATTATCAGAACCGTATCAATACGGCCCATTTCTTCGCGGAAGTCGAAAAAGAGGGCTCAGGGCCGGCGGCCGCGGCTCAGGCTGTGGAAGTTAATTTCCACGTCTCGGTGCCTTTTACGGTTAGCATCAAGACGGATGGCTTCAAGAATATTGTGGATGCAATGGGCGGGGTAACGGTCAACCTCCCCTTTGATATGTCGGGTATGACTGCCGGGGAGCACACGTTGGATTCGACTCAGGCGCTGCGTTTTGTGCGTGATCGTACTGGCAGTGATGATTTCTACCGTCAGTTGCGCGGACAGATTTTCCTCAAGGCTGCTGCCGGCAAGATGCTTAACCCGATCAACTGGTGGCGGATTCCCAAAGTCATTGCCGCCGTTTCCAGTTCGGTGCGTACCAACGTGCCCGTGTTTCTGTGGCCGCGATTGGGGTACAGTTTGGCATTTTCCGCGCTCAAGGGGTTCGATATGCACTCGCTTGACCGCACCATGGTCCAGAACTGGGTTACCCCTGAAGGGGGGCAGGTGCTGCTGCCTCTATGGGATCAGATCAATCCACTGGTGAATCAATTGTTTCGCTAATTGATGGAAGAGAAATGACCGCCTGCTGGCGGTCATTTTTTTAGGAAATAAATATTGCGAATTGCATATTTCTATTTTATTATGCTATAAATAAAGTGAAAGTTACCTCAGATCAGGAGAAAGAGATGAGTGTTGCCCATATAGATTCCGCTGCCTTATCGGTGAAGCTGGTCCCGCGTCGAAGCACCTTCAAAAAAGCGATTGTGAAAATCGTTTTTTTCGTCTTGGGGCGTGGTTTGCAGTCTGCTTCAAAGCATGATCGCACCATTCAGCAAGAAGTGGCTACCTGGCCCGAGAACACGGTAGTTCTCTTTAAAGTCCTGCCCGATTCTCCGCGCATGGCGTTTCAGAAAACTTCTACAGGGCGTATTCATTACCTTGGTACCCGGGTACCTGAGGAACAGGCTACGATTACGGTGGCTTTCAAAAATATCGAGTGTGCTTTTCTGATGTTGACAGCTCAGGTGGGTACTGCCCAGGCTTATTCCGAGCACCGCATGGCGGTTCGCGGGGATCTGGTGCTGGCCCTCTCGATCATCCGTTGCCTGAACGTGATTGAGCGCTATCTCTTTCCGGGCTTTATTGCCCGTGGAATCCTGCGCCGCCTGCCTGCTATTCCTTTCTGGCGTCGCCACGGTCTGCGCTTATGGATCTACATATTGGGAATCGTTTTTGGAATCTAACCTTTCAAGGAGAATGTCTCATGTTTCCTTCTTACTATGAATTTTTTAGCCCGGTCAAGATTTGCTCTGGCCATAAAGCCTTGAACAATTTGCCTTTTGAACTCGACCAAATGGGGGCCAAACACCCGCTCATCATCACCGATCAAGGAGTACTCAAGGCGGGTCTGGTTCAGCAGGTGGTGGATACCTTCGCGGATTCTGGTATCGAGATAGCGGCGCTTTTTGATCAGGTGCCGCCGGATTCTTCCAGTAAGGTGGTCAATGAGGTGGCCGGGTTGTACCGTGCCAAAGGGTGTGATTCGATCGTTGCCGTCGGGGGCGGTTCAGTCATCGATACCAGCAAGGGAGTCAACATTGTCATTACCGAAGAGACTGATGATCTGCTCAAGTTTGCTGGCGCTGAAATGCTCAAAAAGCCTATGAAGCCGTTCATTGTCATCCCTACTACTTCGGGCACCGGTTCGGAGGTTACCTGCGTGGCCGTGATCTCTGACCCTGACCGTGGTATCAAGATGTCATTTACGTCGAACACGCTCTATCCGCGTGCGGCGATTCTTGATCCGCGCATGACGCTGACCCTGCCGCCACATATTACCGCTGCCACTGGCATGGATGCGCTAACCCACGCCATCGAGGCTTACATTTCTCTGCAAAAGAATCCAATGAGCGACGCTTATGCCTGGCAAGCCATTCGCATCATCCGCGCCAACTTGATCAACGTGGTCAAGAATCCCTCTGACCGGGAAGGACGTCTGGCGTTGGCCAATGCTTCTACCATGGCCGGTATTGCTTTTTCGAATGCAATGGTAGGAGTGGTGCACAATTTGGGTCACGCCACGGGCGGCGTGGCGCACGTGGCTCATGGTGTAGCTATGAACATTTACTTGCCGGTTGGCTTGGAATATAACCTGCCCAAGGCTGGGGAAAAGATCGGCGAGTTGCTGCTGCCGCTGGGTGGCCCGGAACTCTATGCTCAGACGCCGGCGGATCAGCGGCCCTTGAAGGTCATTCAACTCATTCGCGAGATGCGTGATGAACTCTATGAGTTGTGCAAATTGCCGCGTACGCTGAAAGAGGCCAACGTCGATCGAGCCAAGCTGCCGGATATTGCCGCCGCGGCTTTGAAAGATGGCGCGTCGATGTACAATGTGGAAGAGGTCGAGTACCAGGATGCTCTGGCGCTCATCGAAAAGGCCTACGAATAGTTTACTTTTCTGAAGATTAAAAAGGATGACTGTCCAGTCATCCTTTTTTTGTGAAGAGTTTTCGCGTAATTCCCCAGGCACCGAGAAGAAGGAGCAGGTCTCCTGCGTCGAACAGGATGAAGCGGGTCACGCTGCTGCTCAGGAGTACATGCCCTTCCGGCAGCAGACACCACAAAATCGTTTCGCCGATGACCCCGATGGCCTGCATTCCAATGGCTTCGAGCAGCGAGACCCGGTGGCGAATGGGATCGCTGAGAGCCACCAGGTAAGGGAGATTCCACATCACGAAGAGCAGCCCAACGCCCTGGATCATGGCCTCCCCAGCGGCTCCGCCCAGTTCGAACCCGGGTGCGTAATCCGCAGGGTGCAGCAGGAACAATACCGCTGCCTGCAGGTTGAGAAAGACGACCACCGCGATCAGCCCTTTGCTGATCCAGTAGGCGGTCGCGGGACGGCCAGAATTTTTGGAAGATACGGAATTAGTGGTCATGGTTCCTCGCAAAAGAGAGATATCGCTTATCAAGCGATATCTCTTATTATAGCGGTGCTCAAAATGGCTTGTATTCTCTACCAGGTATGGATGATCTCGGGATGCTCGAAAATATCATCCAGTTTGCGTAAGAAGGGGATCATGGCATCGAAGTCGATGGCACGGTGGTCAAAGGCCATGCACATGGGCAGGGTATTGCGGATGCCGATTTCTTTTTCTCCTTTGACATTGGTAAAGACCCCGGGTTTTTCTTGCATTGCCCCCAACCCAACAGCAAAGATCTGTGGGGGCACGATTTCGAGCAATGCAAAATTTCCCCTTTGCTCTTTGTAAAGAGAGCCGATGTTCGAGATGGTCACGGTTCCGCTGGTAAGATCATCGCCTACCAGACGATCTTTGGCCGGGATGGCATAGTAGGTTTGTTTTGCCAGGCCTTTCAAATGCTGGTTGAGCCGGCGCAGATTGGCAAAGATGCGGCGAAAGACTTCCAGATTGCCTTTCTTCAATTCATTGACTGTATTGGTAACCACGGCCTGATGGATCAATTCGTCGATGTTGGTGCGCTCGATGCGTTCTCCCAGTTCAAGCACAGCTTGATTGAGCTCATGCAGGCTGAGATTCTCGGTGTGATTCAGGGTGGGGGTGATCATACGTCCGTCCGTTAGCTTCCACGGAATACTGACGTTGATGGCTTCGCTGAGCATGACCTTCCCTCGTGCTCGCGGTAAATCATAATCGATCCACGCATTCAGGGTCGGGTCTGCCTTTAATCCTTCGATGATGACTTTGACCAGAATGGTGTTGATGGAAAGTCGGGTTCCTGCAGCGGCGTATTCGGCGGCCAGCTTTTTGAACTCATTTGAGAAATCGGTGACGTCCGGCTCATAGAGATAAGAAATGTGGGGAACGTTTTGCCACGACAGTGAGGTCATGTGCGCGACCATTTGCCGCTGAATGTCGAAGGGCTTGGTCGAGGAAGAAGGAAGTGCGAATTCGGTCATTTTGGCTCTTTATGCAGAAATACCAGTAAACGGGTCAGACTTTTACCAGACCAGCCCGGCAAAAGGAGTGAAACCGTAGGCCCACAGCACGGCAATCGAGATCAAGCCGGACATGGTGGCGCCAACGACGGTTTGCCAAAAGCTGTGCCCCTTGGCGGCCAGTCGGGCCCAGGTAACCAGCGGCAGCAGCAGGAGCAGCGGAGTAGCCCATATGCCAAAGATGTAGATCATTGAGGCAACTGGCCCCGAGACGCCGGCAGCGTGTCCGCTGGCTTTATAGTGCATCAGCAGGTTGATGACGATCAAGCCCAGGGTGACGAAGGTATAAGTGGCGGCTGTGGCCGTGAAGATGCGCGGGGCGTGGGTGAGTGCCAGCACCAGCCAGCCGACCGGGTAACTCACCAGCATAAAGATGAAGCTGACCACGCGTTGGCGGTGGAAGGTCTGTTCACGATTTTCGTCCTTCTTGGGGATGAAAAAGAAAAGACTGCCCAAAGGAATAATGCACAGGAATAACATGGCCCACACGTAACCACTGAGGGCATTGGCCTCATTCGCTGGGAGACGGAAATAAAGATAAGTCACCAGCGCGCCTGAAAGAACGGGCACGTTAAGCAATTGAGAAAGTACCTGTCCCACGATTCCACGAACTTTAAGTTGTTTTTCAGTCATTTTGTTTCTCCGTAATGAGTTGCTGCTAGTTTAGTCCTGCTACTTGCAATTCGCATGTGCCTTTTGGCATAGCATAGCCACTGAATTTTGGGGCAGGGATATGACCTGACCCGATGAATAAGTACGAAAGGTCAAAAAAAGACAAAAAAGATTGTGAAAGAAGAGAGAATTACGTCTTTTTTATCTCAATCCATTGAATTTGTTTGATTTTTTGCTATAATTTAACTGGTCAGACCTCTTACCAATAAACTGAATATCTTCAAGGAGTGGCATCATGGAACAATGGGACACCCCGTTGAAACCTGCTGAGTTAGCCGAAAACCGTTTGGTCGAAGCGATCCTGGATGGAACATTCCCGGTCAATTCTTATTTGCCGGCAGAACGCGACCTGGCCGAGCGTCTGGGTGTGACGCGCCCGACCCTGCGCGAGGTCTTGCAGCGTCTTTCCCGTGATGGTTGGCTCGAGATTCACCACGGCAAGCCCACCCGTGTCCGCGACTACTGGCAGGAGGGCAATCTGACCATCCTGGCCCACATTGCCAGGGCACAGACGCATGTCTATCCCGATTTTGTTTCTGATCTGCTGCAGATTCGTTTGTTGATGGCGCCGGCTTACACCCGTCAGGCTTTTGAGAATCATTTGCCTGAGGTGATGACTTTTCTGGAATCTTTGCAAGATTTACCGGATGAAGAAGCGGCTTTCTCCCGCAACGATCTTGAGTTGCATCTTCATTTCACTCGCCTTTCCGGGAACCCAATTTTCACCCTTATTTTCAATGGCTTTGGGGATCTCTATGCCAAGATGGCACAGCTTTATTTTTCCAATGCTGAGGCACGTCGGTATTCCCATGCCTTTTATGCGGATTTACTCGCGGCGGCCCGGCAGAACGATCCTGCCGCGGCAGAGGAAATCACTCGTCGCGTCATGTTGGCCAGTATCCACTTCTGGCAAATTTCCGCACAACCAACGAAATAGCGGATATCCCGTCAAATGTAAAGAACGAACAAAGAAGTTTGATGAGTACCCGGTCATTATTTTTACTCAAAGGAGTCTCTGATGTGGGAAAACGGTTGGAGAGAGTCGATTTGGAACGACATTGAGCAAGAATGGGATATTGTTGTCGTGGGTGGGGGAATTACCGGGGCGGGTGTCTTCCGCCGCGCTGTTGCTGCTGGCTTGAAGGTTCTTTTGCTCGATGCCGGCGATTTTGCCGGAGGCACTTCCAGCCGTTCCTCGAAACTGGTGCATGGCGGCTTTCGCTATCTAAAAAACAAGCAATGGAGCGTAACCCACGAGTCAGTGCGCGAGCGTGAATGGCTGTTGCATGAAGCGAAAAATCTGGTTACTCCCCTGGGATTTTTGATGCCCAATTTCGCGGGGGCCAACACTCAGAAAATGTTCGCGGTAGGGGTCGTGATCTACGATTTGATGGCTCCCAAGTGGCAGCATCAGGGGATGTCGCGGCAACAGTTGATCACGGCCTGCCCGCAGCTGGCTTCGGATCGGCTTGAAAGCGGTCAGCTTTATTACGACGCCGAGATGGATGATGCGCATTTGGTACATCATATTCTGCGCGAGGCGGTAGCGGCGGGGGGCACGGCCCTGAACTATGCCCGCGCCGAGAAGGTGCTGCGCGCTGTCAATGGTCGGGTTTGCGGAGTACAGGTGCGGGATACCTCGGGCCGCGGTGAGTATACTGCCGAGGTCAAAGCCAAAGTGGTCATTAATGCGGCCGGCCCCTGGAGTGATGAGCTGCGCCAGCAGGTGGGCGCCGAACCGCGCATCCGCCCGCTGCGGGGGTCACATCTCATCTTTACCCATGATCGCTTGCCTCTTCCGCACGCGGTAACGTTGCTGCATCCGCAGGATCACCGGGCCATGTTTGGCATCCCCTGGGAAGGGGTGACCATGATTGGTACGACCGATCTCGATCATCAGCCAACCCCGGGAGCGCATGAGCCGTACGCCCAATCAGAGGAGATTGACTATATCCTGGCGGCTGGCAATGCCACGTTTGAAAATGCTCACTTGACCCGGGCGGATGTGATCTCTTCCTTTGCCGGGCTGCGCCCGATCATTCGCAGCGGGGATGAAGATCCGTCGAAAGCATCGCGTGCTCATGTGGTCTGGGAAGAAGAAGGCCTGATCACGGTCACTGGCGGTAAGCTGACCATCTTCCGCATTATGGCAGAGCAGGCTCTGCAGATGGCTGCCGCTGCTTTACCCGGCGTGCCAGATTTCTCGCGGCGGGTACGCTATTTTGATCCCTTGCCGCAGGTCAATGCTCCAGCCGGCATGACCCTCAAAGATTGGACTTATCTGTTGGGCCGTTACAATCGCGAGACAGAATCCATGCTGGCGGCGGCTCAGCCCGGCGAACTGGATCACATTGGTCCCTTGCCGAACCTCTGGGCGGAGATCCGTTGGACGTCACGCTGCGGTGGTGTGCAGCATCTGGATGATTTGCTGCTGCGCCGTGTCCGTGTGGGCATGCTGCTCCCTGAGGGAGCTCGATCTGAGATGGCGCGCATTCGCCAGATTGCTCAGCCTGAATTGGGCTGGAGCGATGCAGAGTGGCAGCGTGAAGAAGAACGTTACTGGCGCATCTATCGCGCTTATTATTCCCCGGCTCCCACCGGGATCGAAAAATAAAGAGAGGAAACCATGTCTAAAAAAGTGAAATGCACTCCCCCCTGGTATGAACAGCGTGTCCCTGATGGCACTTATCGCTCTCTTTTTAAATGGGGTGCCCCCGACCAATTCAAGCACCCCAACAGCGGATTGGTGCGGTTGATGCTCGATACTTTTGGCATGTCCTGCACGGACATGATGGTGCCGCTCGATCTGGCCCTTGACCCGGTGGAGGTAGAAGTACCGGTCAAGCTGGCCGCCAAACACCTGGATTTCTTCCGTGAAGTCTGCGGGGCTGAGAATGTGCGCACCGATGTCTATACCCGCATCCATCGCTCTTATGGCGGCGGCATGATCGACGCGCTGCGCCTGCGCAAACACATTGTGCAGAACATTGCCGACGCCGTGGTGGCGCCGCGCAGTCAGGCTGAGATCGAAAAACTGGTCGAGTATTGCAACAAGAATGACGTTGCCATGTACGTCTTTGGCGGCGGTTCCAGCGTGACCCGCGGTTTTGAGGCGGTTAAAGGGGGAGTCTCCATCGATATGAGCGTCCACATGAATCGGGTGGTGCGCTTCAATGAGGTGGATCAGACCATCACCGTCGAAGCGGGCATGTCCGGCCCGGCGCTGGAAGACCTTCTGAATCACGCTCCTGAAAAGTTGGGCGCGCAGCGTCGCTATACCTGCGGGCATTTTCCGCAGTCGTTCGAGTATTCGAGTGTTGGCGGCTGGGTAGTTACCCGCGGAGCCGGGCAGAACAGCACTTACTATGGCAAGATCGAAGACATTGTCATTTCTCAGGAATACGTCACCCCCAGGGGTGTCTTCAAGACATGCGAAGTTCCCCGCTGCGCTACCGGTCCCGATTTCGATCAGATCATGATGGGCAGTGAAGGTACCTTTGGCATCCTTACCAACGTTACCCTGAAATTGAGCCGTTATCTGCCGCAGAACCGCCGCCGCTACAGCTACATGTTCAAGAACTGGCAGGATGCTCGCGAGGCTTGCCGCGAGATCATGCAGAGTGAGTTTGGCTTCCCGTCGGTGTTCCGTTTGTCTGATCCAGAGGAAACCGATGTGGCCATGAAGCTCTATCACATCGAGGGCACGATCGCTGATTCTGTGCTTAAACTCTTCGGTTACCAGCCTATGCAGAAATGTCTGCTGCTCGGTCACACTGAAGGGGAGCGCGGCTTCTCTCGTCACGTCAATGCCAAAATTCGCCAGATTTGCCGCAAATATGGTGCTTTTGATATTTCTTTCGCCCCGGTCACCAGCAATTGGGAGAAAGGCCGCTTCCGCGATCCCTACATGCGCGAGGACCTGCAGGATTTCGGTATTCTCATCGATACCCTCGAGTGTGCCGTGACCTGGTCTCAGATGGAACAGGTTCATAAGTCTGTGCGCGCTTTTGTGAAGAGCCGTCCGCAGACGGTGTGCATGACCCATCTTTCCCATGCTTATCCGCAGGGCGGTAATCTGTATTTCATCTTTATCGCGAAAATGAATACCATTAAAGAGTATCTGGATTTACAATATGGTATTCTGGAAGCGATTCAGAAGAGCGGTGCAGCGATGAGCCACCATCATGGCATGGGGAAGCAGACTTCCCCATGGCTCGAAGGGCAGATCGGCACCGCCCAGATGGACGTCATCCGCAGCCTGAAAGAACACTTTGATCCAAACTTCATTATGAATCCCGGCGGCACGCTGGGGCTGGATATGAGCCCCGAGCAGAAAGAAAAACGCTGGAGCAAAGACCTGGACAAGGAATAGATTAAATTGCCACATTTTCTGCGATCTTTTTTTGCTTCCGCTTTTTCTGCTGGCTGCAGCGCCGAAAAGTTTGTCGGTTGCCGTTGTGAAAATAAGGTAAGTCAGGAAGATCGCAGAAATTTTGTTAAGTAGAACTCTTTCTGATCCATCGCACCATTCTGTTTAATTAATCTCTTATACTCTGAAGAGGAGGGTAGTGAGGAATGACGAAAGAAATGCTCTTGGCAATTGATAATGGCACACAATCGGTACGGGCTTTGCTTTTCGATTTGCATGGAGCGTTGATCGCTAAGTCTCGGGTTCCCATCACACCATATTTCTCGACAGCGCCAGGGTACGCTGAACAGGACCCCGACGTTTTTTGGCAGGCGATTTGTCAGGCCTGTCAGCAGCTCTGGACCATGCCCGGGGTGGAGAAAGAAGCCATCGCCGGGGTGGCATTGACGACGCAACGCTGTACTTTGATCAACGTGGATAAAGAGGGGCAGCCTTTACGCCCTGCCATTCATTGGCTCGATCAGCGCCGCCAACCCGGGCAAAAACCGGTAGGTGGTGTCTGGGGAACTCTCTTTAAGCTGGCCGGGATGAGCGAGACGGTGTCTTACATGCAGGCGGAATCCGAAGCCAACTGGATTCGTATCAATCAGCCTGAGATCTGGCAAAAGACGCACAAATTCTTGTTCCTGTCTGGCTATTTGACACAAAAGATGGTCGGTAACTATGTCGATTCCGTTGCCTGCCAGGTGGGTTACGTTCCCTTCGATTACAAGAAACTGGCCTGGTCCAGTAAATCGGATTGGAAGTGGCAGGCGGTTCCCATGGATCCGGCTTTGCTGCCCGATCTCGTGCCGCCTAGCGGCATTTTGGGGCAGATCACTCCCCAGGCCGCCGCAGAAACGGGCATCCCGGTGGGCTTGCCCTTGATCGCTGCTGCCGCCGATAAGGCCTGTGAGGTCATCGGTGCCGGTTGTGTCGATCCGGCGATTGCCTGCCTTTCGTATGGTACAACCGCTACCATCAATACCACCCTTAAAAAGTATACCGAGGTGATTCCCTTGATCCCGCCGTATCCGGCGGCCGTGCCGGGGGCCTATTCGCTGGAAGTGCAGATTTACCGGGGCTACTGGATGGTAAGCTGGTTCAAACGTGAGTTTGGCATGAATGAAGAACGCCTGGCCTCAGAGCGCGGTGTCGAGACCGAGGAACTTTTTGATGATCTGGTGAACTCGGTGCCAGCCGGGTCTTTGGGCTTGATGCTGCAGCCGTATTGGTCGCCGGGGCTCAAAGTTCCTGGCCCAGAAGCCAAAGGTGCCATCATTGGCTTTGGGGACGTCCATACCCGCGCCTATATGTACCGCTCCATCCTCGAGGGTTTGGCTTATGCTTTACGTGAGGGCATGGAACGCACCGAGAAGCGCACGCATATCCCCATCAAAGAAATTCGCGTAGCCGGCGGCGGCAGTCAGAGCCCGGCCGCGATGCAGTTGACCGCGGATATCTTTGGTCTGCCCACTTCACGCCCGCACGTTTATGAAGCTTCTGGTCTGGGCGCGGCGATGGATGTGGCCGTGGGTATGAAGCTGTATCCTGATTTCGAAACAGCCGTTCGCCAGATGACCCATCCTGGGACAGCTTTTGAACCCAATCCCCAGAATCATAAGATTTATGATGAATTGTTCAACCGGGTGTACTGCAAGATGTACGAACGTTTGCAGCCGCTCTATGATGAGATTCGCGAGATTACCGGTTATCCGCCCCGCGATTGATTCTCGGTTGACCTGAATTTGCTGATCCCTTTCCTCCCTTTGTCATGCCTCGCAATCTCTCCTTGCGGGGCATGATCAATTAAAACTCTTTTGTCGGGGAATCCCTTGACAGCTGTGTGGGTGAGTGTTATATTGTGTATATACGATATGCACAGTTGTTGGGAGAAGTCGCTATGGAAATTCTTTCGGTTCAAAATCTTTGCAAACACTACGAGAAGTTCGATCTCAAGAATGTCTCGTTCAGTCTGGAAGAGGGCTACATCATGGGCTTTATCGGCCGCAATGGTGCCGGCAAGACCACGACCCTCAAGTCGATCCTGCGTCTGGTGCATCCGGATGCCGGGAAGGTGACCATGCTGGGCATGGATTACGCCGAGAACGAGCTGCAGTGCAAACAAAAGATCGGTTTTATGCTGGGTGGGGTAGATTTCTACCCCAAGAAAAAGCTATCCACGATCGTCGAGGTCACGCGTCGTTTTTACTCCGAATGGGATGATGCTGCTTACCGCCGCTATCTGGATCAGTTCGAGCTGGACCCCGAAAAGAAGGTCGATGAGTTGTCGGCAGGGATGCGGGTGAAGTTTTCGCTCGCTTTGGCCCTCTCGCATCATGCTCGCTTGCTGATCCTGGATGAGCCAACCAGCGGGCTGGACCCGGTCTCGCGTGATGAATTGCTCCTCCTCTTCCAGAACATTATCGAAGATGGCGATCACAGCATTCTCTTTTCCACGCACATCATCTCCGATCTCGAGAAGTGCGCCGATTACATTACCTACATTAAAGAGGGCGCGGTCTTTGCCAGAACGAACAAGGATGAGTTCATCGATGCTTACCGTTTGGTGAGCGGCACCTCAGCGCAGCTTACCGCTGATCTTAAGTCAAAGTTGATCGGGCTGCATGAACACAAGTTTGGTTTCGAAGGGATGCTGCGCAAATCAGATTTGGCTGCAGCCTCTGGCCTTGAAGTGGGTCCGGCGGACCTCGAAAACATTATGATCCATATCGAAAGAGAGTAAGTGCAATGAAAAACCTGCTGTATAAAGAATTCAAGCTGGCCGCTCATCCGACCACCTACCTGTTTCTGGTTTTATGTGCCATGATGCTGATTCCCAGTTATCCGGGCTATGTTGATTTCCTGTACGTTTGTCTGTCGATCTTTTTTGTCTTTCTGGCGGGCCGCGAAAACAAGGATATTTTCTACACGGCGCTCCTGCCCATCCGCAAACGGGATATCGTTAAGGCGCGCTGTTGGATGATTGCCATCATCGAACTGGTACAGATTGCCCTGGCGGTGCCGCTGGCGATCCTGGCCAATCATCTTTATCACAATGCCGGGAATCTGGCCGGGATTGATTTGAATGTGGCCTTTTTTGGTCTGGTCTTTGGCTTTCTGTCTGCATTCAATGTAACTTTCATTCCTCTCTTTTATCGGACTGCCTATAAACTTTCGACGGCTCTCATTGCGGGCAGCGTTGCCATTCTGCTCTATTACTTAGCTGCTGAGATGCTGGTCTGGATTCCCTCGCCGGTCAGTCGGTTTCTGGATACTCTGGATCCGGCGGCAATGGTCCGTCAGTTGCCGATCCTTTTTGCCGGGATGATCGTCTGGTTGGGCACGATGTTTTTCACCTATCACCGGGCTGCCGCCAACTTTGAAAAGGTCGATTTATAATCTCTTTATGGATATTGTGATCTCGAATACCTCGGATGTGCCGATCTATCAGCAGATCGTTGATCAGATTCGCGCCCAGATCATCAAAGGGGAATTGCTGAGTGATACCTGTCTGCCTCCGATTCGGACGGTGGCAAGTGAGCTGCGCATCAGTGTCATCACGGTCAAACGCGCCTGGGAGGAGCTGGAACACGCCGGCTTGATCTATACCATGGCCGGGAAAGGTTGCTTCGTGGCTCCCTTGCCACCCCAGGCACTGCAGGAGAAGCGCAGCGCCCTGGTTCAGGAGAGATTGGCCAGCGACATGGCTTACTACAAATCGCTGGGCCTTTCTCAAGAAGAGATCATTGCTTTGGTCAAAAAGAATTACGAAGATTAAGCCTCCCAATTTGGGAGGCTTTTTGCTTGCCAAAATCTTGACTTGTAGGCATAATCTTTCCAATTGATTTTGGAGGAGCGCTATGGTGAAGCAGGTACGTCTTGGTTTGATCGGTTTTGGCAACGTAGGGCAGGGATTGGCCCAGATTCTCGCGGAATCCGCTGCGGATTATGCCGCCGCTCGTGGTTTGGAGCTGCGGATCGTGGCAGTGTCGGATGCGCTCAAGGGCAGCGTTTATGCTTCCGAGGGTCTCGATGCGGCTCGCTTGCTCGAAAAAATCAGCGCGGATGGAAATTTCCACGGCTTGCCCGAGGAAAAGCCCGCCTGGGATGCTGTGGCCATGATCCGTGAGTCGAACGCGGATGTCATCGTTGAGATGAGCTATACCGATCTCAAAACAGGGCAGCCGGCGATCACTCACTTCAAAGAAGCGCTCAGCCACCGCAAGCACGTTGTCTCGACCAATAAAGGTCCGGTGGCGCTGGCCTATTCTGAATTGCAGCAATTGGCTGCTGCCAACGGCGTTCAGATGGGCGTGGAGGGTACCGTCATGAGTGGTACTCCTGCGCTGCGTCTGGGGATGGAGATATTGGCCCCGGCGCACATCCATCGCGTGATGGGCATTTTCAATGGCACCACCAATTACATTCTTACCCAAATGGAATCAGGCATGAGCTATGCCGCGGCTTTGGCAGAAGCGCAGAAGCTAGGTTATGCCGAAGCGGATCCCACTGGGGATGTAGAGGGCTTCGATGCTGCCGGTAAGGTTGTCATCCTGGCCCGGCTGCTCATGAATACGGCCTTGCGTCTCGACGAAGTGGACCGCACCGGCATCACCGCTTTGACCCAGTCCGACGTGGCCGCGGCCCGTTCTGCCGGCGAGCGCTGGAAGTTGATCGGCAGCCTCGAAAAAACTGAGGCTGGGCTCAAGGCTTCGGTCAAACCGCAGCGCCTGCCGCTGGCCCATCCGCTGGCGGGGGTCAGCGGTGCCACCAATGCTATCCATTTCAGTACTGACTATCTGGGGGAGGTTACCCTCATTGGCCCTGGCGCTGGCCGCCTGCCCACTGGATACGCGGTCATCGAAGATATTCTGGCAATTTATCGGGAGTAAACAGTTTCAGGGGATAAAAGGTCACGGATTTACTCGCCCATCGGGAAGGTTGAGAACGACTAAAAAAAAGCAGGGGAGTGGCTCAATAACGAACGAGGTGTGCCCAAAAGAGCACACTTCGTTGTTTTTTGCCTGTTCAGGATGAGAAAACTTAAAACAATTTGCACATTACAAATTTGTAATTAGGGGAGGGTATTTTGGGGGTAAGATAGCGAAAGAAAGTTTGCGGGGAAGACACTCAACATTACGGGGGAAGAAATGCAGCCATTCAAGAAAGTTATATTCATTGGGGCAGCTCTGTTGCTCATTGCCGTCCTGTTCACCACAGCCCAGGCAGACTATCTAGGTCCCAACCGGGTCATCGTCACATACGAGACCATCTACCAGCGCCAGGCCTGCCGCTTTGTGGACGTGCGTGACCCGGCTGGCCCGGGTGTCTGCGCCTGTACCATGACCGTCTACGTTGGGCCCAAGGACAGCTGCCCCGGCAGCGTGGATAGCCATTATTTTCATACCAATGTTTGTGGGTGGAGTTCAGAGAACCCCGATTGCACCGACGCCGGTTTGGATTCCATCAGCGGGCCCTCAAGCTCCATCCAGAGCTGCTCTCTGGGGGATCAGGCCTGTACCGCCGTCGTGATCGAACACCGCACCACCCTGGCCTCTGCCACCGTCAGCGGCGCCATCACCTGCTCCACTCCCGGCCAGAACGGCTGGTGCGTCGGCCCGGCCGTTCTCAACGTCAGCGGCAGTGAACCCCTCAGCGGCTACAGCATCCTCACCATCGAAGGTACCCGCAATGGCGAAAGCTTTGCCTGCCCCGGGGCCAGCTGCAGCAACGTTCCCCTCAGCGAAGGCAGCAACGACTTCCAGTTCTGGGCCATCTCCAGCTACGGCGACAGCTCCGCCATGGCCAGCGCCAGCGGCAGCGTGGATACCCAGGCCCCCACCATCAGCGGCAGCCTGAGCGGCACATCGGGCGAGAACGGCTGGTACACCTCCGCCGTCACCCTCAGCGCCGCAGCCACAGACCCCACCCCCGGGTCAGGCATCGCCAGCTTCGAGGTCTCCGCGGATGGAGACGCCTGGCAGCCCTTCAGCGGCAGCCTCACCCTGAGCGACGGCGTGCATACTGTCTCCCTGCGTACCGCGGACGCAGCCGGCTGGACGGCCAGCGCCGAGCAGACCTTCTCGGTGGATACCCAGGTCCCGCAATTGAGCGCCGATCTGGCCGGACACCTCGTCAGCTCCGGACGTTACAACACCACCGCCACCCTCAGCGCCAGCGGCAGTGACACGGGTTCCGGGCTGAATCGCATCGAATATCAGGATAATTCCGGGGGCTGGACGACCTATACCGACCCCCTGGTCTTCTATAACGGCCAGCACGAGATCGAAGTACGTGCGGTGGACCAGGCCGGGCTGACCTCGGACGTCCAGACGTTCAGCTTCTTCGTCGAGAGCCGCGGGCCGTATATCACCATCCCGGATCACTGGCAGGTGGGGCAGACCATCTCCCTCTCGGTACAGGCCAACAGCTTCTCGCTGGGCAGCGTCAGCATCGTCGTCTCGGACCCGCAGCAGCGCTGGCCGGACGTGGAGCAGGTCTACCCGGCAGCGGGGGACTCCTTCACGACGGACTTCCACTGGGACGGACAATTCAATGGGCAGACGGCACCGGCGGGGCAGTACACGGTGAGCGTGTATGCTTCGGACGTGATGAGCAATCTGAGTGTGTCACACTCCCAGGTCACGGTACCGGTGGTGATCCCCACGGCGGTACCCACCCTGACCGCGACCGGAACTGTGGCCGCGGCAGAAAGTACCGCGGCCGTCACGGTCACTGCGCAGCCGAGCAGTACCCCGACGGCAGTGGTGGCGGGGGTACCGGTGACCTCCTTCAGTTCCCCGGCGAGTCCGGTGACGCAGCCGGCGGCGACGCTCCCCAGCAACGTGCTGTGGGGAGGGGCAGCGGCAGCGGTGATCGGAGCAGCCACGGCGGCAGCGCTGGAGGCAGCCCGCAAGCGCAAGGAAGAAGAGGAGGCGCAGCGGAAAGCGGCAGAGGCGGCTGCGGCCCAATTCAATGCTGCGGAGAAGGTCATCGATGCGCAGATCGCGGCCAATCAAGACAGCCAGTGGCTGATGCAGCAGTGGCTGGCGTCACAGGGATTGCCGACGTCCTATCCAACCCAGGCAGCCCTGGTGGCGGCTTATGACGCGGCCCGTGAGGCTGAAAAACAAAAGGCTGAAGCGCAGAACGTCACTGCCGATTCAGGTGCGGGCAACGAACAGAATACGACTGCTGCGCCGACCGAAAAGGAAATCAAGCAATGGTATTCTGATGCCTACCTTAAGAACGCAAAAGAATATATCGAACCTGATCAGCTCACGCTGGAGCAGTGGCAGGAACTTATTAAAGAATTCAATGATTTACAAGTCCACAGCGGGCGCGACCTATATCTGATTCCAGAACCAGATTTGTTGAGCTTAGCCAAGCCGTTACCTGAAAGTTCCCCCAAAACCGAGGTTTGTGCAGTAAATGGGAATACGACCGCGTCAAAGTCAGGTGACGTGGCGCTTACGTTAACAAAACCCGAGATTGTTCCTATGCCCAGCATTTCAATACCCTCATCTCCAATAAATTCTAGCGGAACCACTGATAAGCACGATTCGGATACCTGGTGGGGAAAAACATTGAACTGGGTAGACAATCATCAGGTGGCAGTCTCTATTGGTATCGGCATCGCTGCTGGGGTTATCGTAGTCGCGACCGGAGGTCTGGGTCTGCCATTGGCTGCAGCAATGTTGGTTGGTGTAGGAGCCGCGGCAGGTATCGCAGCCGGAGGAACAATCGCGCTCAATTCCTATTATGAGCGTAATCTGACCCAGAATCTGATCAGGAATACAATCCTGGCTGGATCAACCGCTTATATCGCAGGAATGACCCCTACAGCTATCACCTGGACAGCCAGAAACATTACAGTGCTGGCACAGGCTTATTGGGGAGTTTCGTTTCTTACAAAAATTGCTCCTCCATTGATTGGCACGCTTACAGCAGCAGCCACTATGCTGGGATTGGAGGCCTTTAATTATGGAGCAGCGGAAAACCTGGATCCGACGATCTCTGATGAAGAAAAAGAAACAGCAAAAGAGGTAGGGAATCTGGGAGCGGCTGTAGCTATGGCAGGAATGTCTGTAATGCAGGCAGCAGCAATAGCGCCGAATTCTTCAAAGACATCGACGGAAGCAAATGAAGGGAATCAACCGGCAGGAGAAAAAACTTTAATAAAGGATCTCGTCCTTCCCAAAAAGCCATTGGATTTAACAAATAACCTACCCGAAGAAATATCCCTGCAATACACTGAGGCCACAAGTGCCGCTCAAAGAATAGTAGACTTGCATCCTACCAGCGCGGGGGACCTTGAACAGCCTGAGATACAGGAAATGATCTCTGTGATAGCTGAAAACTCGATTGTAAAAGTAGGGAATCCGCAATACCTGGTTACTGGGAAAGATGCTGGCTTCACGAATGGCTATATAGGGTTTGCAAACAATCACGATGGATACTATTATCATACATGTAAAGGCGTATCTGAACTTATCAATACTCTTCCAGCAGAAGTTCGCGAACCCCTGTATGAAATGATTAATAAACAGGCGGTGTCGCCTTTCCTGCAGCAAGAATTCCCAGTGGTAACAACTTTAGCTGACATACCGTTGGATAAAGCCAAAAGAATTGAATATGCACTTAAAGAGATTGCCAACGGAAATTTCTATGATGCTCGGCAGTTGTTTCAAGGAGAGCCCTTTCCATTTATGTTACGAGAAGCAGAATGGATCAAGCAAGCAGGATATACAGGAACTTTTGATCCAATCAATCAGATTTTCAATTGGGTGCTTAATAAATAAGGAGACGAAATGTACAACTTCAATGATTATATCGATGAAGCGATTCGCACCGGAGAGATCAATACCCAGAAGCCAGTCGATGAACTGGTTCGCCTGATCAAACAGGATATGCATCTGGATCGCTGGGGGTTTAGTATAACAAAAAAAGGCGCAAGTTCGAAGGTCATAAGGGTTATTCTTCGTTCAGAGATATGTAAGGTGAAATTATTCTGCACTCGAGATAACAGCCAATTATGTAGTATATCCTTGGATTATGCTCGTCTACATGCGCCAGATGAAGAGGGGACATATATGTTTCACGAAGATCAGAAATGTATTTGTTGGCATAATTTGTTTTTTGGAATTTTAGATTTTTTGGATGGAATGACGCCAGAAGAAGCGGTAAATTCTCATTGGAGCGGCAAAAAGATCATCGGATTGGAACAAGAGCCTAAAATTGCCAACCTTGGGAAATACAATCCAGAAAGGACCTTATATTTTCATGATGAAATCTGGACGCGTTACGCACCCGAATTATTTCAGCTCTTTGATCTGAGAGACCAGACCTTGTGGAAGAAGTATTACGAATTCAATAAGGAATACGTGCAGCTCAAATTTAGGGGGTCTGATCAATTCACTGTGCCACCAGAGATGATTTGCTGATCAATAAAGAGAACTTCATAGGAGGAAGAAATGGCCCCGTCTCGAAAACTTAAACGTTTACTTGCCCTTTTGATCGTCTTACTGGCGATTCTGCTGGGCGTAGCTTCTCTGTTCACCCGCAGCCGCTGGCTGCCCGTGTTCTCCTGGGGGGTGATGGCCCTCAGCCTGGGATTGGCCCTGGCCGCGCTGGTCCAGAGCGACCGGCGGCAATTCCGGGCCGACCCGGCGCGTCTGCACCGCCGCATCCGTCTCGACGTGGCCGGGTTGCTTCTCTCCACTGCCGCCGCCGTGCTGGCCGGGAGAGAGGTGCTCCGCCTCGTGCCGGAGAGTGCCGCGTCCGTGGGCGGGAGTGTTCTGCTGGCCCTGGTGCTCAGCTTCGTGGCGGGCTTTGCCGCCGCGGCCCTGGTGCAGTTCCTCTTCAGCCGGGCGGCACGCCGCATGTTGCCGGCCTGAGCGAGTCTGCAGCAATCACGATAAATAGCCACGGTAGGGAGGCGGCTGCGGCCCAATTCAATGCCGCGGAGAAGGTCATCGATGCGCAGATCGCGGCCAATCAAGACAGCCAGTGGCTGATGCAGCAGTGGCTGGGGTCACAGGGACTGCCGACGTCCTATCCAACCCAGGCAGCCCTGGTGGCGGCTTATGACGCGGCCCGTGAGGCTGAAAAGAAGGTAAAAGAGTAGGAAGCGCTCAATGATGCCTACCAGAGCTTCAAGCAGGCAGATCAGCAGAGCATGCAGGAGTACGAAGCCTATCAGGAAAGTTTGCGTGAGGCTGATGAACTTAAGACTGAGCAGCAGTATATCGATTATTTTGCTTCTGTGAAGGTTGATGTTGCTCCAGGTCAGTTTACCCTGGAGCAATTGCGGGACTTGAAGGCTAAATACGAAGATCTGCATGCGTACAGTGAAAGAGACCTTTCCACAATTCCAGAACCAGATCTTCTCTCTGATGCCACTCCGATCCCTTTAGGTAAGGCAAGCTCTGGCGGACCTGCCCGACACAATTCGGATACCGGTTGGGGAAAAACATTGAACTGGGTAGATAACCACCAGATCCTTACTTCCATAGGTATCGGTGCCTTAGCTGGAATTAGTGTAGCTTTGATACTCCTTACAGCTGGAACTGCTACTCCTCTGGTAGCCGCAGCATGGATCGGCGGAACTGCCTTGGCAACTGGGGCGGGAATCGCGGGTGGGACGGCTGCTCTGAACTCCTACTTCAATCGCGACTGGAAGCAAGGGATCTTGAGGAATGCCTTAATTGGAGCAGGAATAGCCTTAATTACAGGAGGTCTTGGTTATCTAGTCGGGTCTGCTGTATTATTCTCTTTAAAAAATGGGGGGTCAGGTATTGTAGCACTTTGCGCAACAAAACCAGAATTGTGTAAAAATGCAAAATTTGTATTAAATGCCATCAATCAGGCACAGCAAATATTCTCTGTAGGGCAATGTGTCTATTATTCAGTAACAAATGATTTGGAAAAAGCACAAGATTGTATCATCAATCTGTATGCGCAATCACTAATTTCTGGAGTTCAAGAACCTCAGGCTGTAAAAGATGCTAGCAGATCTATAACTCAATTGAGTGATGATGAACTAAAACTGGTTGCTCTATATGGGGATGATGCCCTGTCATTGCTGGATAAATATGGTGACGAAGCAGCCAACATCATCGGAACATATGGCAGGGATGGAATCGAACTGCTCAACAATTATGGCGATGATGCTTTATCATTGCTGGATAAATATGGCGTTAAAGCAGTCGATATCATCGGAGCATATGGCAGGGATGGAATCGAGCTGCTCAATAATTATGGCGATGATGCAGCTGAACTGATCTTGAAATATCAGACCCCTGCTGTTAATCTTCTAAAAGGATCATCTGATCCGGCAAAAACCATCGAAGAATTAAAAATAATAACTCCCAATTTGAAACCAGAAGTGGCCGAACTGGCCATAGAACAGGGAGGAAGTGCGATCAAGGCACTTTCATACTGGGGAGCTGCTGATCTTGCCACTTATGGAGATGAATTGGTCATGCGTGCTTCTTCCGATGCCGACGCTATTGCCAGAGCTACTAAGATTGTAAACCAGGTTCAATCGATAGAGGATCTGAACAAGCCAGAAGTGGCGTCTGCTTTGCGGGCCATTGCCAGTGATTCAACCATGACAATTGGGCAGGGCGATCATTTCGTAATTGGGAAATGGGATAACGGTTTGAATGGCGGGTATGCCAATGAAGCGTTAGTTAATGGTGGAAAGATCTATTACACTAACCCGAAAGTGTCAGAACTTATTAACTCAATTGATGACAAAAAACTGCAGGATGAAATTTATAAAAAAATCAATCAATTTGCGATTCAACCAGCGATTGATGAACACTTGCCTTTTGAGTTGACTTTGTCAGGAATGCCTACCAATAAAATAGAAATCATTACAAGTGCAATAGAACAAATTGCAACCGGAAATATTGATAATGCAAAAATTATATTACAAAAAGGTGGGGTAGATTATTCTTCTGTATTTGAAGAATTGGAAATACTTAATGCAAATGGATACAATTGTAAGTTAATTGGAGGTTCATTTATATGGCAATTCCCATAATGGAGGTCAGGAAGTGGGATTAGTAGACGAGATAAAGAGAGAATCTTGTTCAAAAGAAGAAAGTGACTTCTTATTGCGCACCATTTTAATTAGAATGGAAGATTACTTGCCGAAACACTTAGAATTGGAACATTTTGGATTTTATATTACTTCCAGACAAGCGATATGGAATCCAATTATGATTTATGATAATCAGTGGTGTCGAGTAAAAATCCAATACATGTTGGAAAGGCAACCCCGAAAGGATAGCCTTAATATCAGTTATGGAAGAAAACATGCTGTTAGCAATAGCGAAAAGATGATTTGGCAAGGGAAAGAATGCAGGTGTTGGTTTGGGGATTGGACAAAACTCGTTTCATTCATTGAAGGAGAATCTCCCCAAAAAGCATTAGAAGCTCGATTTAAAGTGAATACTTATATATCTGACTTTTGGAATCAACCAGAAACAGATAAGTTATATAAACAAAATATTTTTGAGTTTTGTATTCGAATGGAATCGGCAATTTGGAAAAAATATGCACCAGAATTATTCAAAATATTCGATATAAACCACCCTGAAATGTGGAGGCGTTTTTTTCAATTTAATTATGAATATGAGCAGCTCAAACTTCTGGAAAGAAAAAGAGAGCATCCTTCTGAAAATGAGTATACCCCACCGTTCTGGCAGATTTGCTAGATGTCTAAGGAATAATAAAGGGAACCATGAGCGAAGAATTATCTTTCAATTTCAGAGATTCCCAAGATCACTTCAGATCGCCAGAGAAAAGACAGGAGGATCTGATCAAGAAAAAGCAGTATTTCGAATCAATTGTCAATAAGCAGATATTGCCTCTGGGAAAATGGGGCTTTCAATTGACCTATAAGGATTTTACCCCTTCATTTGTCAGTCGTACATTGATCTATGACAATGAATCCTGCCGGGTCAAAATTAAGTATTATCTTGAACGGCGTAAACAGGAAGATTATATCGAGGTGAGATATGGCCGCAAGCATGCTTCCAATACCGAGGCCACAATTGTTTGGCAGGGAAAAGAATGCCAATGCTGGCACATCATTCAATGGGATGTGATTCACTTTCTGGAAGGAAAATCGGTTGAAGAAGCAAAGAGAGAAATCTTGAACACTCCTGAGTACATTCAAGAGTATAAGGATTCCGTGGAAGGGCGTGAACTGATGAAGAAGTGGGGGCCAACGTATGATTTGAAGATAGAGTCTCTGATCTGGGAGCGTTATGGGCCGCAGTTGTTCCAGCTCTTTGATCTGAGAGATACCCGGCTGTGGGACAGGTACTATGAATTCAATAAAGAGTTTTATGCAACATATAAGCCATATGACCCGCATCTTATCCCCTTTGATAAGATATGCTAACAACCAAGGAAAGGAACAGTAGGTTGGGTCTTTAGGCCCAACGAATGATTGGAATTCTCTGATGAAGGGGGTACCCATGAAGGAATCTCTTGAACGTTTGCTTGCCCTTTTGATCGCCTTGCTGGCGATTCTGCTGGGCGTGGCTTCTCTATTCACCCGCAGCCGCTGGCTGCCCGGTTCTCTTGGGGGGTGATGGTCCTCAGCTTGGGGCTGGCCATGGTGCAGTTCCTCTTCAGCCTGGCACGCCGCATGTCGCAGGCCTGAGCGAGTCCACGGCAATCACGACAAGTCATCTGGGGAGTATCTATTGTTTTGGGGATCAGAGACTGTCGCGGGCATTGGAATCTCTATATCGACAAATGCTTGAAAGTAAACCATATTCTTTTCACTCGGGTAGACAATACAGTGACGAAAATTACCCATACTCCTCATGACAGCAATAAAGGTGGGAACAAATGAATGCAGTGATTAAAGGCGTTCGCATTTCGCTCAAAAACAAGCACGCAGAGAAGGAATTGAGGAAAGGACATCCCGAGAAGACGCTGAAGATTGTCATGGAAGTACTCGAACTTGATGGTGCCAATGCATTGGCTCATTTTATTTGTGGAAATGCCTATGATCAGAAAAGAGAGTACAGACAGGCAAAGGAAGAATACAGCAAAGCAATCGAATATTCGCCTAAAATGATTTCTGCCTATTTCAAGCGCAGCCGGACGAATGCCAAATTGGGCCTTCTCCCTGAAGCGATTCTTGACCTTGATCATCTGGCAGCAATGGAACCGACAAAATCAGAGAAAGAAATTATTTTGGGCCAGCGAAGCATGCTAAGGTCAAAACAGCAAGATTTTGAGGGAGCATTAGAGGATGCAGATCATTTGATAGAACTAGGTTATAGAGGTGAAGGGTGCTTGATCAGAGAAAAAATATATGAAGAGATGGGAAAATATCCAGAAGCGATAGAAGATCTCACCCAGTTGATCAGAATAAATCCGTTTGATGGCTTTGCTTATTGCAAAAAGGAGATCCTTCTGGAAAAGATTGGCGAATACCAAAAAGCCAAGGCGGATCTCGCCAGGGGATTGAAGTACAAAATTGGCTGTAGTGATGAACTGCTTGATCAAGCAAAAGAGATAAAGCAAAGACTCGATGCTCTGGAATGAGGGTGAGCATGAACATAACTGCAGAAAATATCCCCTATCTTGAACTATTTCTTTTTGGATTAATCGGCTCAATTATTGGAATGATTCTTTTCAGGTTAATCAAGCGAATTAAGCATCATAATATACGAGATTAACCACCGGATGGGGGAAAAATGTACAACTTCAATGATTATGTCAATGAGGCGATTCGCACCGGAGAAATCAATACCCACAAGCCGGTTGAAGAACTGGTTCGCCTGATCAAACAGGACCTGCATCTGGAGCGCTGGGGGTTCACCGTGGCCAGCAAGAAAATGGATGCGAAAGCCATTGAGGTAATTATCCAATCAGATCACTGCAAAGTTGATGTGATTTGCACCCGTGACAACAGCCACTTGTGCAGTTTCGATCTGGCTTACGCCCGTCTGCATGCACCGGATCAAGGAGCATATATGATGTATGAAGGTCAGAAATGTATTTGCTGGCATTACCTGTTTTCTGGGATTTTAGATTTTTTGGATGGAATGACGCCAGAAGAAGCGGTAAATTCTCATTGGAGCGGCAAAAAGATCATCGGATTGGAACAAGAGCCTAAAATTGCCAACCTTGGGAAATACAATCCAGAAAGGACCTTATATTTTCATGATGAAATCTGGACGCGTTACGCACCCGAATTATTTCAGCTCTTTGATCTGAGAGACCAGACCTTGTGGAAGAAGTATTACGAATTCAATAAGGAATACGTGCAGCTCAAATTTAGGGGGTCTGATCAATTCACTGTGCCACCAGAGATGATTTGCTGATCAATAAAGAGAACTTCATAGGAGGAAGAAATGGCCCCGTCTCGAAAACTTAAACGTTTACTTGCCCTTTTGATCGTCTTACTGGCGATTCTGCTGGGCGTAGCTTCTCTGTTCACCCGCAGCCGCTGGCTGCCCGTGTTCTCCTGGGGGGTGATGGCCCTCAGCCTGGGATTGGCCCTGGCCGCGCTGGTCCAGAGCGACCGGCGGCAATTCCGGGCCGACCCGGCGCGTCTGCACCGCCGCATCCGTCTCGACGTGGCCGGGTTGCTTCTCTCCACTGCCGCCGCCGTGCTGGCCGGGAGAGAGGTGCTCCGCCTCGTGCCGGAGAGTGCCGCGTCCGTGGGCGGGAGTGTTCTGCTGGCCCTGGTGCTCAGCTTCGTGGCGGGCTTTGCCGCCGCGGCCCTGGTGCAGTTCCTCTTCAGCCGGGCGGCACGCCGCATGTTGCCGGCCTGAGCGAGTCTGCAGCAATCACGATAAATAGCCACGGTAGGGAGGCGGCTGCGGCCCAATTCAATGCCGCGGAGAAGGTCATCGATGCGCAGATCGCGGCCAATCAAGACAGCCAGTGGCTGATGCAGCAGTGGCTGGGGTCACAGGGACTGCCGACGTCCTATCCAACCCAGGCAGCCCTGGTGGCGGCTTATGACGCGGCCCGTGAGGCTGAAAAGAAGGTAAAAGAGTAGGAAGCGCTCAATGATGCCTACCAGAGCTTCAAGCAGGCAGATCAGCAGAGCATGCAGGAGTACGAAGCCTATCAGGAAAGTTTGCGTGAGGCTGATGAACTTAAGACTGAGCAGCAGTATATCGATTATTTTGCTTCTGTGAAGGTTGATGTTGCTCCAGGTCAGTTTACCCTGGAGCAATTGCGGGACTTGAAGGCCCAGTACGATGGCGGATTAAATACTGGTATAGGGCAAAACCCGTTGCTGAACCTGCAGCAATGGCAGGAATGGGAAAGCTTACAAAATGATAAACATTTGATAATCACCGACCCACGACTTACTACATTAAATGAATTAAATTTTCGCTCTTCCTCCAATTCATCTGGATCTTCACAAAATCAAGTGGTAACTGTGGAAAAGACAAAGGGGTTCAAAATTGGGAGCGCAAATTCGAGTGTAAATTATTATAGTGACTACCCTAATGATCCAGAAATCGCCACAAAGAATCCTTTGGCTTTGATCCCAGCTATTCTAGATTGGTTCAGTAGATTTTCGAATCTACGAAAACCTCAAGAAATCCCTGATAACTTCTTTGTGTCATATCAATATACGATCAACGAACGGACAGGAGTGCTGACAATTGACGATTTATCAATCTCCAATCAATACTCTAGTAGTCCAGTAGTAATAAGGCGAGTAATTATTCAAAACGGTAATAATCGTTATGATCTAGTGAGAGATGACGTACAGTTGGAGAGTGGGTTTGGAGCAGACTTTGATGTGATAGAGTATGCTAAATCCCACTTCTATAGTTCGCCATCTGGGTTAAATGCTGATGTGAATAGTAGCGTTGATATTTTTGTATTTGGGATTGGTACTGAAAACTTAGGCAATGGACCGGATAATATGACGTATAAATTTAATATCACTATTCCAGGAGCAGAAAAGTGAAAACGATAAGGAATGTAAGAGTATTGTTCAGTGCATTGATAATGTTATCTATTCTTTCTGGCTGTCAATCTTCAGAAAAAGAAAAGACTTTTCTCGATCTATACCCGGGGGTAGATTTCAATCAGGAGATTGTACTGGACACTATGTCTTCGTCAGAGACCGATGAAAATTCTGCTCCTTGGGTCGAATTGGTTTTAGAAAATCATTCATCTGAGATTATCTCTTATAACTCACTGGAAGGTACCAACCTCTACACTTACTCAAAAGAAATGAAGAATTGGGTGCAGATAAAGGATCAATTGCAATATTTCGATAAACCGGATGATGACATTTTGTACCCCAAAGGAACTAGGAATGCCCTTTATAAAGCATTTGTCTTGGCGTCACCTGATTTAGACGGATATACTGCTCCCGTGGTTGTGAGAGTGATAGCCATCGGGCATCAAACGAGCGATGGCAAGCCGGTGGGGGCGTATTACGATCTGATATTGCTGCCGCCACAATGATAGATTCTGTAGTAAAACCTTTAGGTACAACGAATGATGGAAGGAAGTACCCATGAAGGGATCTCTTAAACGTTTGCTCGCTCTTTTGATTGCCTTGCTGGCGATTCTGCTGGGCGTGGCTTCTCTGTTCAGCCGCAGCCGCTGGCTGCCCGTGTTCTCCTGGGGAGTGATGGCCCTCAGCCTGACGCTGGCCCTGGCCGCGCTGGTCCAGAGCGACCGGAGGCAATTTCAGGCCGATCCCGGGCGTCTGCACCGCCGCATCCGCCTGGACGTGGCCGGGCTGCTTCTCTCCACTGCCGCTGCCGTGCTGGCCGGGACGGAGGTGCTCCGCCTCGTGCCGGGGAGTGCTGCCTCCGTGGGCGGGAGCGTTCTGCTGGCCCTGGTGCTCAGCTTCGTGGCGGGCTTTGCCGCCGCAGCCCTGGTGCAGTTCCTCTTCAGCCAGGCGGCACGCTGGGTTAATTGACTGGTAGTGCGTAGCCTCCGACCAGCGCCCGGGCCGTGGGTTCATCCACGATCAGTTCACGGATCAATCCGCCCCGAAGCGCGCCGGCCAGTCCGGCAACTTTGGCCAGCCCCGAGACCACGCATAGCCCATGTTTGTGCTGGAAAAGTTCGAGCCCGGGGCCGCTGGTGCGCTCGTTGAGCGGAATATTGTCGAAGCTGCCGTCTTCGCGGAAGAATACGGTGGCAATGTCCCCGGCCAGGCGCAGCCGTTTCAATTCCTGAAAATCTGTGCGTTCGAGGTAGCCGGCGCTGTACACGTGGCTGGGCACGCCAGCGTTGACGGCGCCGATGCTGTAGAGCAGCAGATCGGCTTGATTTTGCAGGTCCAGCAGACGCCGGATGCTGCGTTCGCGCCACAGGACGGCTTTGGTGGCGGCATAATCAAAGAAGGTCGGCACCGGGAAGAGATTGGCCACGGCCTGATAGTTTTGCGCAAAACGGACGATGATCTCGCTGGCGTATTCGATGCCCATGGATTGGGTGTTGCCGGCGCCGTTGAGCTGGATGATTTGGGAATCGTGAGTGGCTTTGGGCTGCAGGTGTCGGGCAATGCCGCTGATGGTCGTTCCCCAGGCAATGCCCATGATCATGTTCGAGTCGAAAAGCGAGTTCAGGTAGTTGGCGGCATACTGCACTACCCGGTTGAGCCATTCGCCTTCACCGGCAATCCCGGGTACGGGCACCACGTGGGCACGCTGAATTTTGAAGAGGTCCACGATCTTCTTTTCCAGCAATTGCGGGTGTTCGCTGGGATCGACGATCTGGATGTTCACCAGTCCTTGTTCGCGGGCAAAACTGAGCAGCCGTGATACTGTAGACCGCGAGACCTTCAGTTCGTGGGCGATGGCCTCCGAGGTCATATTTTGGTAGTAGTACATGCGCGCTACTTTGAGGGCATCCAGGCTCTTCTCGGCATTTTCCATCCGGTCTCTCCAATTCAATGAAAACTGCACGTTTGTGCAAGCTGAATGAAATTATTTGCTTGATTATACCCTTTTTGGCTGCACGTCTGTGCAAGTTGCGGTTCATTCCAGCTCGCTTTGCCTATAATTGGCTTAACTCTGAGAAACGCAGAGTACTCTTACCCTGGGATCGGACCTATGAAATCTTATGATGTGATCATTATTGGCGGGGGTGTGGTGGGATGTATGACCGCCCGCGCTCTGTCACGTTATCAGCTCTCGGTCTTGCTGATCGAGAAGGAGTCTGATATTGGTATGGGGGCCAGTTCAGCCAATTCTGCCATCATTCACTCGGGGCATGATCCGGTTCCCGGTACTCTGAAGGCAGAAATGAACCGCCTGGGCAATCCGCTTTGGGACCAGCTTTCGCAGGAATTGGGGATTCCCTTCAAGCGTACTGGGGCTTATATCGTGGCATTGGATGAACCCTGCGGCTGTCTGGATTCCCTTTATGATCGCGCTCGTGAGAATGGGGTTCCTGCTGAGATCATTTCTGGTGAAGAAATGCGCCGCCGCGAACCCAAGATCAACCCAACGACTGCAGGAGCTTTGTATACGCCCACGGCTGGGATCGTTGATCCTTTTGCTGCCTGTCTGGCTCCGCTCGAGAATGCGATCCACAATGGCGTCGAGGTGTTGACCGAGACCGCTTTTAGCGATTTTCTGTTCGAGGGGCGCAAAATTGTTGGCATCCGTACCAATCGTGGGGATTTTGCCTGCCGCTGGGTGGTCAATGCCGCTGGTTTGTATTCGGATGAGGTGATGCACAAGGCCGGGGTTCGCCCGGACTTCAAGATCACTCCACGTAAAGGGGAGTATTACATCCTCGATAAAACCGAGATGCAGATCGAGAATGTGCTTTTCCCGGTGCCGACAGCGGTCAGCAAGGGGATTCTGGTGCTGGGCAGCACTCATGGCAACACGCTGGTGGGGCCAAACTCGAATCTGGTACCCGAAAAAGAGGACCGCGCGGTTACGCCTGAGGGTCTGGCCGAAATTTGGTCCCATTCTCAGCGTCTGATTCCCTCAATTTCTCCGCGCAGCATTATTGCCGTCTTTGCCGGGCTGCGTGCTACCGGCAATGCGCATGCGCGAAATGTGGATTACAGTCACGATTTTGTGATCGAGGTTCCTGCTGAGGTGCAGGGTTTGGTCAATCTGGGGGGCATCGAGTCCCCGGGCTTAACTTCTGCTCCGGCCATTGCTCAGCGTGTGGTGGAATTGATGCAAGAGGCTGGCGAGAAATTTGTCGAAAAGAAAGAATTTGATCCCATTCGCCCGGCGCGGCCGCGTTTCAATCACCTCAGTCATGCGGAACAGGCTGCTTTGGTGGCCAAAGACCCGCGTTATGGCCGCATGATCTGCCGTTGTGAAATGATCACGGAAGGGGAGATCGTGGCTGAGATTCATGCGCCGTTGCCGGCGCATACTTATGATGCTATCAAACGGCGTACCTGGCTGGGCACGGGCCGTTGTTTGGGTTCGTTCGATATGCCGCGTGTGGTCGAGATTTTGGCCCACGAGCTGGGGGTATCACCGCTGGAAATCACCAAGAAGGGCGCCGGTTCAGAATTTCTGGTGCGTCCGACCAAAGATGTGGAGGGCTGAGAGATGACTCATAAAGAAAAATACGATGTTGTGGTCATCGGCAGTGGCCCCGGTGGGTTGGCAGCAGCCATTGCCGCTAAAAAGAATGGCGCGGACGACGTTTTGATCATCGACCGCGATATTGAGCCGGGCGGCATTCTGCAGCAGTGCATTCACAACGGTTTCGGCATGGAAACCTTCAAGCAAGATTTACCCGGACCGGCTTACGCTCAGCATTTTATCGATGAGGCGCTGCAGACTGGTGTCGAGTTTCTGCAGGATACGATGGTTCTCGAGATCACCCGCGATCACCGCATTTTTGCCAGCAGCAAAGAACACGGCTTCGTCGAGATTCAAGCTAAAGCCGTAGTGCTGGCGATGGGCTGCCGCGAGCGTACCCGTGCGCAGGTGCGTCTGCCGGGTACCCGTCCGGCGGGGGTCTACACTGCCGGCACGGCCCAGCGCTGGGTCAATGTCGAGGGCTATATGCCCGGCAAGAATTTCGTGATCCTCGGCTCAGGGGATATCGGCATGATCATGGCGCGCCGTTTGACCTTTGAGGGGGCGAAGGTGGAGCGCGTTCTCGAGGTAATGCCGTATCTTTCAGGCTTGACCCGGAATTATGTGCAGTGTTTGATGGATTTTGATATTCAGCTGCAGTTGAAGCATACAGTCAAACGCATTATCGGCAAGGATCGCGTCGAGGCCATCGAGGCCTGCGCGGTGGATGACAAATGGCAGCCTATCCCGGGTACCGAAGAGATGATTCCCTGCGATACGTTGTTGCTTTCGGTGGGGTTGATCCCTGAGAATGAGCTGTCACGCCAGGCGGGGGTGGTGATTGACCCCATTACCGCTGGCCCGCGCGTGGATGACGGCTTTCAGACGAACCTCCCGGGGATTTATTCAGCGGGGAACGTGGTGCACGTCTATGATCTGGTCGATTGGGTGACCGAGGCGGGGCTGACCGCCGGCAAATCGGCGGCGCGTCTGGTGCGCTTTGGTCCAACCGCGGATGGCCCGTCCATTGCGGTGAAGCCGGCTGATAATGTCCGCTACGTGGTACCGCAGACGCTGCATCCCACCCACCTTGAAACCGAAGAGATTCGTTTGCAGATGCGCGTGACCCGGCCCATTGAAAAGCCGGTCTGGGTCGAGGTTCGCAGCGGTGAAAAGCTCATTACCCGCAAGGGCGAACCTTATGCGCGCCCCGGCGAGATGGTGACCATCGTCCTGAAGCCGGATCAGGTGGAAGAAGTGAAAGCCGCTGCTGAGTTACAGGTAGCTGTGGTGGAAAGGTAGCTCAAAATGCCTACGACAATGGAAAAAGTGATTTGCACGACCTGCCCCAAAGGATGTACTCTCGAGGTAACCCGCGATGGGGCGACGGTGGTTTCGATTCTCAATGGCTGCAAGCGGGGCCATGAATATGCCCGTCAGGAGTTGACCGATCCGCGCCGTATGGTGGCGACCACGGTCAGGATCGACGGCGGCGTTCATCCGCTTCTGCCGGTGTATACCTCGGCCCCCTTCCCCAAGCCGCGCATTCCCGAATTGCTCAAGACTCTGCGTGAGGTTGAGCTGCAGGCCCCGGTCAAGATGGGCATTCCGGTGCTCCGGAATGTTCTGGGTACCGGGATCGATATTTTGGCTAGTCGCGATATGAAAACGAGGTAAACTAATAAAAGCGTCAGTGATGACGCTTTTATTCTCATTGAGTCAGCAAACTGTCTTCATTGCGGCAGAAAAGTTTCGCAGCAAAAGAATTTCATTATCCTGTTGAAGCGGAAGGAATCTGAATGATATGAAAAGAACCTGGCTCCTCGTGCTCTCTTCCATCCTTTGTATTGCGATTGCTGTTCTGGCCTATTTTTGGGTCACCAGCATGATCAGCACCAATTACGCTTATCGTTCCCCCATCAAAGATACTCCTCCGGCAGCCGGTTCCGCGCTGGGGACCGCTTCGACCCATCGGGTCGTGGTGGTGCTGATCGATGGGTTGCGTTATGATACCTCCGTCAATGCCGCGGTGATGCCCACCCTGGCGAAATTACGCACTCAGGGGGCTTACGCTATGATGCACAGTCAGGCGCCCTCTTTCTCTGAACCGGGATATACGACCATTTTCACCGGTGCCTGGCCGTGGCTGAATGATGGCCCGGCTTTTAACCTCGATTATGGTGAGATCCCAACCTGGACTCAGGATAATCTCTTTTCGGCAGCGCACCGGGCCGGGCTGACGACGGCCATCTCGGGTTATTACTGGTTCGAAGAACTGGTTCCGCAGGCGGATGTCGATGTCAGCTTCTACACGCCGGGCGAGGACCGCAAGGCGGATGAAGATGTCATGGCGGCGGCACTGCCCTGGCTGCAACAGGCGAATGCGCAGTTGACCCTGATCCATCTCGATCAGGTGGATTATGCCGGTCATCATGAAGGAGGGCCGCGCAACCAGGCCTGGAATGAGGCGGCTGCCCGTACCGATGATGACCTGGCGCAGATTGTGGCTACCCTCGATTTTTCACAGGATACCTTGCTGGTCATCAGCGATCATGGGCATATTGACATCGGCGGCCACGGGGGGCAAGACGCCGTTTGCTTGAAAGAGCCTTTTGTGTTGGTGGGTGCAGGTGTGGTCCCTGGGGATTATGGGAACGTGAATATGGTGGATGTTGCCCCTACGCTGGCTGCTTTACTGGGAGTGAATATCCCCGCTTCAGCACAGGGTGAAGTACAGACTCGCATGCTCACTCTGCCGGCGGACGTTACCGCAGCTTTACCCGCGGCAGAGACGCAGCAGCAGACCGCTTTGTTGACCACTTTTGCACAGGCGATCGGCGCGAAATTAAGCGCTGACCAGATTCCCACGGGTTCAGAGGTGAGCCAGTATCAGGCAGTGATGAATTCCCTGCGCGCGCAGCGCCAGAATTCAGAGCGCTGGCCGCGCATTTTGCTCGTGGTGCTGGTGGCTGCGGCGGTGATCTACTGGCTGGTGCGCCAGTGGAAGAAAGGCGCTCTGGCCTGGATCTTTGGCGGGCTGGCTTTTCTGGCTTTGTTCAACTTCAAGTATGCCATCTGGGATCAAAAGACGTATTCGGTTTCTTCGATCATCAGTCAATCAGATTTGATCATTTCGACGGCGTTGATTTCGGCTCTGGCCCTGCTGATCGTGGCTGTGGCTATTTATCTCGATCAGCGCATGTTCAAGTATTCTCCAACGGAAACTGCTGAACGTATGTTCGGCTTGCTCTTTACCACCGCTTTTCTGACGGGCATTCCGGCGCTGCTCCATTTTGCCATCAACGGCGCTCTGGTCACCTGGACGCTGCCGAACTATCTCATTAGCTATCTCTTTATCTTGAGCGGAATTCAGGAGATCGTCATTGGTGTATTAGGGCTGATCTTTGTCGGGCTCTCCGTTCGGGTGACTGAGATCGTCGCAAACCGCGCGGCTGCTAAGGGAGGGAAGAAAAAATGATTCGAACACAGGGTCACTGGTTTAAGGACGAAACCGGGCGTACGTTGATCCTGCGCGGGGTGAACCTGGGCGGGAGCACCAAAGTCCCATTCTCGCCGGATGGGGCCAGCTATCGCCGCGAGGGTTTTTACGAGAATCGCAGCGATGTTAGCTTTGTGGGCCGTCCTTTTCCGCTCGAAGAGGCCGATGAACATTATGCCCGGCTTAAAGCCTGGGGGTTCAATTTCTTGCGCTTTTTGATCACCTGGGAGGCGGTCGAACACGCTGGCCCGGGTATCTATGATGAGGCTTATCTCGATTATCTCTATGCGGTGGTCAAGAAAGCTGGGGAATACGGCATCAATCTGTTTATCGATCCCCATCAAGATGTATTTTCGCGTTTCTCAGGTGGGGATGGCGCCCCGGCCTGGGTTTTTGATGCTGTTGGGATGGATGTCACGAAATTTGCTCCCACCGGGGCGGCCCTGCTGCATCAAATTCTCGGGGATGCTTATCCGCGCATGCAGTGGGTCACCAATGACTATAAATATGCCGCGGCTACTCTGAATACGCTCTTTTTCGGCGGCAATGACTTTGCTCCCCAGAAAATGATCGAGGGAATTCCTGCCCAGGATTATTTGCAGTCGCATTATTTCAATGCGGTCAAGCAGGTGGTCCAACGGCTGAAAGGTCTGCCCAATGTGGTGGGCTATGACACCCTGAATGAGCCCTCCTGTGGTTACATCGGGCAGGCAGATTTGTGTGATACTTCCGGCCGCATTCGGGTGGGCTATACCCCCTCGGGATGGCAGTCGTTTCAGATGGCTTCGGGTTACCCGCAGAAGATCAAAATTTATGATCGCGATGTTCTGGGGGAGCACCTGATCGGCGAAGAAGTGGTCAATGCCGAAAGGGCCAGCCTGTGGAAGGAAGGCTTCACCTGCGTCTGGCGTGAAGCGGGCGTCTGGGAGATATCTGCCAGCGGTGAACCTGAATTGAAACGCCCCGATTATTTTCATGCTGTCCGCGGCAAACCGGTCGATTTTCATCGTGATTACCTGATGCCCTTCTGCCGCCGCTATACCGAGATGGTGCGTTCGGTGGATGCCGAAAAGATCATTTTCATTGAGCAGATGCCGGGGAATCCCTCCCCTGAGGTGGCACCTGGGGAACTGGGCGAGCTGGTCTACGCCGGCCACTGGTATGATGACATGACCCTTTTCCTCAAATCCTATATTCCGTTCATGAATTACGACGTTTTGGCCGATCGGGTGATTTTGGGTGAAAAGAACATTCGCAAGACTTTTGCCCGCCTTCTGAATTCACCCAGGCAGGATGCGATTGAACGCATGGGCAATATTCCTACCATCATTGGCGAAACGGGCATTCCCTTTGATTTGAACGGCAAGAAAGCTTACCGCACTGGCAATTTCCGCACTCAAGAGAAGGCCTTCAACCGCACCTTTACTGGTCTGGAAGATAACCTGCTCAGTTATACCCTGTGGAATTACACGGCTGATAACACCAACGCTCGCGGCGATAAATGGAACAACGAAGATCTTTCTCTCTTTAGCCGCGATCAGAAGAAGGATCCCAGGGATATCAACTCGGGTGGCCGTGCTGTGCGCGTATTCGTGCGTCCCTTCCCGATCAAAACAGCCGGTGAGCCGACTCGCGTTGAGTTCAATTACCGCAGTGGGTACTTTGTCTACGAATTCAAGGGGGATCCGACGGTAACGCAGCCGACCGAGATCTTCTTCCCCAAAGTGCATTACCCGCATGGGGCCGTGGTCACAGTTTCGGACGGCTCTTTTGTCATTAACGCGGATGCTCAACTATTGACGTACACCGCTGGTGATTTATCGGTCCATCGCATCGAGATCAAAGCCAAACGATAGTAAAGCAGGATGTAGCCGGGAGAAATCCCGGCTTTTCTTTCTCTCTTTCTGCGAATCCAGCTAAAATAAATTCATCCTGGTTCTGCAACTCATTCCCAATTTAGTCCGTGTCTGGAGGAAAAATGCGTCGAGTCAGCGGTGGATATCTCTTTGTGCTGAATGCCTACTGGATTGGGCTTTCCTTTATGTGGAACAGCCTGCACGTCACCATTCTGCCGGCAGTCTTGCTGAATTATGTGCCTTCAGCTCAAAAGAATACCTGGCTGGGCCTGCTGACCTTCTTTGGGTTGATCCTAGCTATGCTGATTCAACCGCTTTCTGGCGCACTCAGTGATCGCTGGATGAGCCGGCTGGGCCGGCGCCGGCCTTTTATCTGGTTGGGTACCCTCGGTGACGTCGTTTTTCTGGCAATTCTGGCTTTCGTGGGTGGTCTGCCCGCCCTTTTTGTGGGCTACATTGGTTTGCAGATTACCTCCAACATTGCTCACGGCCCCATGCAGGGTTGGCTCCCTGACGAGGTTCCCGCGGATCAACTGGGTATGGCCAGTGGCATCAAAACGGCGATGGATATGCTCGGCATCATCATTTCTTCGCTGTTGATCGGCTTTCTGATCAGTGCGGACCACGCCGATCCGAAAAAATCCGTGCTGGCGATCGTTGGCTTCCTGCTGGTCTTTGGTCTCATTACCTTGCTGGGCGGACGCGAAAAGGTGCCGGTTCAGGTACAGCCTCGACCCTTGCCCTTCAAGGGGTTATGGAAAGAGGTCTTCAATTTCAAAATGGAGGGCGACAAAGATTACTGGCGCCTGATTTTTAGTCGTTTTCTTTATCTGGTCGGGATTTATGGCTTTCAGTCCTTTGCACAATATTTTATTCGAGATCGTTTCCCTGGGCAGGATCCCATTGTCTTTACCCAGATCGTAATGGGAACTTTTGTGGTCGTGCTGATCATTTTCAGCCTGCTGGCCGGGGCCCTGGGGGATCGTTACGGCCGCAAGAAGATTCACATTCTTTCGGGTTTCATTGGCGCGGTGGGTGCGGTTTTGCTGATCTTCGCGGTGACTCCGGTTCAATTGATCGCTTTTGGCTGCCTCATGGGGGTGGGATTGGGGATCTTCATGAGCACGAACTGGGCCATGGCCAATCAGATGGCTCCGGCCGCAGAAGCCGGCAAATACATGGGGCTGACCAATCTGGCCACTGCAGGTTCAGCGGCGGTGGCTCGTCTCGAGGGCCCGCTGATCGATCACTTCAACAATTTGCACCCCGGGGTATGGCTGGGCTGGACGATCCTGTTTGCGCTTTCAGCCGTTCTGATGCTGGCTTCCAGTCTGGCGTTGCGTAAAGTACCTGAACAGCAGCCGGCGGTGCAGTCCCAGTCTTGAAGTATGCTCTTTCTGAACCGGGCACACGGGGTTTTTGGCCCCGTGTGTTGATTTAACCCACCCGCTTGACATTGGATTGAAATATCTGTATAATCTATGATAACGTTATCACAAAAATAATCACAGGGAAAATATGAGCTCAAAAGTTACTGTCAGAGATGTAGCGAAAGATGCGGGAGTATCCAGCGCCACGGCTTCCCGCGTAATGGGGAACTACGGGTATGTCAGTGACGAGGTGCGAGCCGCGGTACTGGAAAGCGCCCGCAAACTCGGCTATCGTCCGCATGCGCTTGCCAAAAGCATGGTCAAGGGCGAGACCAAGACGATTGGTTTTGTCGTGGGGGATATCGAAAACCCCTTCTTTGCCAGTCTGGCCAAATATGTCAACGCGCTGATCTCGTTGCAGGGATACACCATGATGGTGTACACCACCGATGAAAACGTTGAGGAAGAAGTTCGCGGCGTGGATAGCCTGCTGAGCAAACAGGTAGATGGCTTGATCATTGCTCCCTCTTCCGATAAAGAAGTCTCGCATATTCTGGCGGCCCAGAGTGCTGGGGTGGCTGTGGTTCTGGTTGACCGTCCCTTGCCCAATCTGGATATCGACTGCGTTTCCGTCGATAACGTTCAAGCCATGCAGGAGGCGGTTTCGTTCCTGCTTGATCTGGGGCATCGAGAGATCGGTTTCTTGAGTGATTCGCTTGAGATTTCTTCGAACCAGGAACGTTTGGCGGGCTACACCAAAGCGCACAATGATCATGGGCTGACCGTTGACGAGGCGCTCATTAAAGTAACCGGTTATACCGTGATGGATGGCTATCGTGGGGCGGTGGGGCTGCTCAGTTCGCCGCAGCGTCCTTCGGCCGTGGTGACTGCCAACAACTTTATGACCACGGGTTTCTTGCTGGCGGCGCACGACATGGGCATTGTCATCCCGGATGCGATTTCTTTGATCGGCTTCGATGAACTGGACTGGTACAAGTTGACCAATCCGCCGATCACCACGATTGCCCAGCCGATCAAACGCATTGGTCAGGAGGTTTCTCGTCTTTTGCTCAGCCGCATGGCCAGCAAAGGGGAGATCACTCATCCTGAAACGGTTTTATTGAGTACACACTTGACGCACCGCAACTCAACCAGAAAATTTGCATAGCACACTTTCGGCATCATAAACCTCTTTGAAAAGGGTTATTTCGAAATGAAAGCATTTACTTTTATCGAGCCAGGCAAAGGAAAGGTAAGTGAAAAATCGGAAGGAAATCCCGGTCTGGATGAGGTATTGGTAAAGGTAGCGGCATGCGGCATTTGTGGTACTGACATGCGCATCTGGCGGGCTTTGGAGCCGGCTACCCGCAATATTTCTTTGGGGCACGAGTTTGCGGGTGAAGTGGTTCGGTTGGGTGCAGGGGTCAAAGAGTATCAGGTAGGGGACCGCGTGGTCGTGGACCCGAATATCTATTGTCACACCTGCGAGTTCTGTTTGAACGGCCAGGTCAATTTGTGTGAGCACCTGCGTGCGATCGGCGTGGACATCAATGGCGGCTTTGCTCAGTACTGCGTGGTTCCGATCACTCAACTGCAAAAAATCCCCGATACACTTTCCTTTAACGAAGCGGCATTTGTCGAACCGATTGCCTGTGCTCTCAACGGCATCGATCGTGCGGAGATCAAGCCGGGTCAGTCAGTGCTGATCATCGGTGCCGGCCCCATTGGCCTGCTGATGTTGCAATTGGTGAAGATCAGTGGTGCCGGTCGGATCATGGTCTCTGAAAAAGTAGCCTCGCGCCGGGCGAAGGCTCTCGAAATGGGTGCCGATGTCGTCTATGACCCTGCAGCGACTCCTTTGGCGGAGCAGATCAGCCTCAAAGAACGCCCAAACGTGGTTTTTGAGTGCGTGGGGGCACCGTTTACTCAGGCTGAATCCATCCAGATCGTCAAGCGCGGTGGTACGGTTATTCTCTTTGGCGATGGGCACGAAAACGAAAAATTCGAGGTGGGTTCCTTCGACTTCTATTATAAGAATCTGGTGGTCAAAGGGGCCGCACTGAACCCCTATACCCAGACTCGGGCATTGAACTTATTGATTGGGCATCGGATTGATGTCAAGGCGTTACTTAGCCGTGTGATTGCACTTGATGAACTGCCGGCATTGCTGAACAAAGGCTATGGGCCAGAGGATATCAAAATTCTGGTTGACCCAGGCCTTTAATTTATCAAGGAGATAGAGAGCTATGTTGCGTTTCGAGAATAAGAAAGTGTTGATTACAGGTTCCGCATCGGGCATTGGCCGTGCCATTACCCGCAGTTTCGCCGCTGAAGGCGCTACCATTGCGATGGCTGATCTGAACATGGAGGGTTTGCAGGCCCTGGTGAAAGAACTGGGCCAGACACAGGGCAAACTCTTCACTTATCAACTGGACGTGACCAAAGCAGGCATGGTCAAGGAAGTGGTTGAGAAGGCTATTGCAGATATGGGCGGTATTGATATTTTGGTGAATGATGCCGGCGTTTCTACCATGCAGTACTCTTGGATGCTTACCGAAGAAGAGTGGGATTTCAACATGGATGTCAATGCCAAGGGGAACTGGCTGGTCTCGAAGAACGTAATTCCGCACCTGATTGCTCAAAAAGCCGGCAAGATCGTCAATGTGGCTTCGATGGGTGGACTGATCGGTGCTCCTCTGCTGGCTCATTATTGTGCTTCGAAATTCGCCGTTGTGGGGTTGACAGAGTCCATTGCCAAAGAGTTGGCTCCGTATGGCATCAACGTCAATGCGGTTTGCCCGGGGTTCGTGAAAACTTCCATGCAGAATCGCGAGGTGGTCTGGGAAGCCAAGTTGCGCGGCATCGCTGACCCCGAAGAAGTTCGTCAAGAATATATCAAATTAACCCCAATGGGTAGATTGAGCGTCCCTGAAGATATCGCTGGTTTGGTGTTGTTCCTCGCCTCTGAGGATGCACGCTTCATTACCGGTACCTCAGTGCGAGTTAGTGGTGGTCAGTAATTAGTTGAACCAACTTCATTTCATCTCACGTCTCGGAGGAAAAATGAAACACGCTCAGCTCAGAAAGGTTTTGTTCATCGCGATGATTCTTGTAACCATCGCCAGCATGCTCGCCGCATGCGCTCCAGCCAAACAAACGGCTGAAGCAACGGTGGCTGCTGATCAATCCACCGCCGCTGCTTCAGAAGAGGTCACTACCAACTCTTCTTCTGATCAGGTGGTGAATGTCCTTTTGGACTCTCATCCCTGGCAGCAGGTCATTGAGAAGCACATCCAGGAATTCACCGATCAGACAGGCATCAAGGTTAACATCACTGTCTTGGGTGAAGATGTGTACTGGGATCGTGTCAGTCTTGGTTTGAGCTCAGACAATCCCCCCTTTGATGTCTTCATGCTCTCGCCGAACCAGACTGGTTTCACGGGCTATCAGAACAACTGGATTGCCCCGCTGGATGATTATCTGAATGATTCCAACATGACCCCGGCTTCTTATGATTTCTCAGATATCTATCCGTACATTTCCGCCGGCTTCCGCTTCCCGGATGCGGATGGCAAACAGTATGGTATTCCCTTGACGATGGAAACCTACATGCTCTTCTATCGCAAAGATCTCTTTGCTGAGCAGAACATTGATGTTTCCACCTTGAAGACGGTTGATGACTGGATGGCTGCTCTCGATAAGATTCAGGCTGCCTACAAAGACCAGGGAATTTCCGCCGCTGTGATCCGTGGTCAAGATTCGACCATGCCAGATGAGTTGCTCGCTGCCGTCAACGATTACTGGGGCGATCGTCCTTTCCTGGCCCAGCGCATGTTCTACTTCGATGAAAACTGGACTCCTCAGTTCACCGACCCCGCGGTAGTCAATGGCTTCAAGCTGTGGGCCAAATTGATCTCGATGGGCCCTGTAGGCTCCACTTCCTTCACCTGGAATGATTGCGTGCGCCAGTTCGCGGATGGCAAAGCTGCCACCTACTGGTTCGATGCCAGCGTCTTCGCCAGTATCTTCGAAGATCCTTCCCAGTCTTCTGTGGTCGGCAAAGTGGGTTACGCTTCTGTTCCCGCCACGGCTACCGGTCATGGCACCACCAACTGGGCCTGGGGCCTCTCCATTCCCGAGAAATCCCCCAACAAAGATAACGCCTGGAAGTTCATCGAATGGGCGACCAGCCCCGAGATCGAAAAAGTGACTGCACCTTCCACTTACGGTCCCGTCCGCGCTTCCACCTGGGCCGCTATGGGCGATACCTTCGGCAAAGAATTCACCACTGCTGTTGACGAGAACCTGAAGATCGCTGTTCCGGGTTACATGTACTTCACCGGCTCTGGCGAGATCACCGACCGCATTACCGATGCTGTCATCCGCATTTCGCAGGGTGAAGATGCCGATACCGTCATGAAAGAACTCAACGATCAAGCGGCAGAAATTGTCAAACAGAACGGGTTAACCAAGTAATGTAAAGTCGTATGAAGGCGGGCGTAAATTCAAGATACGCCCGCCATTTTGTTCCATGGCAGGTGAATCGTGCTGCAAGAAACAATCAGTCTTCCCTCAAAATCGAAACGGGTCAGAAAGATCGACCAGAAGAAGTTGCTGGGGTATCTTTACCTGATTCCGGCCTTGCTCATTGCCGCGGTGATTATTCTCTACCCGTTGCTTTATGGCGCTTACACCAGCTTGTTCCAGTGGAACTGGACAGCGGGGATGCAGAATAAAGTCTTTGTTGGGCTGCAGAATTATTTCCAGTTGTTCTCGGATGACTACTTCTGGAATGCGATCAAGAATACGCTTCTCTTTACAGTCATCTCGATGACTGCCGAGTTGATCCTGGGGCTGGCCATTGCGCTTCTGCTCAACTCGATCACCAAAGGTTCATTGGTATTGCGTACGGTGATGATGTTCCCCTTGATGATCTCGGATATTGTGGCCGCTCTCATGTGGAAGATGTTGCTCGATCCGTCATCGGGCGTCGTCAATCAGATGCTGCAAATGCTTCACCTGGGTACTCCCAACTGGTTGGGGGATTCCCGTCTGGTCGTGCCAGCTTTGGCTATCGTGGATACCTGGTGGCAGACCGGGAACATCGTCATTATCTTGCTGGCCGGGCTGCAGAGTTTGCCGAGCGAGCCTATTGAAATGGCCGAAGTGGATGGGGCCAATGGCTTCCAGTTGTTCCATTATCTCATTTGGCCGCAATTGATCCCATTTGTCAAAACCGCGGTGATTTTTCGCTTGATCGACCTTATGCGTGTCTTTGCTTTGTCCTGGGCAATTACCGGGGGCGGGCCAGTGCGCGCTTCCGAAGTGGCACAGTTGTACATTTACAAGGTGGGCATGGGCAAATACCTGGATATCGGTTATTCCATTTCTCTGGCGTTTACCTTTGCTATTTTTGTCTTCCTGGTTGTTTGGCTGGTCAATAAATTACTGCCGGAAAAGAACTAGTCGTATGAATAAAATTCGGAAACTGGTGATCTATCTCGTATTGATCTTGCTGTCTTTGCTTTTCTTGTTCCCGATCTTGTGGATGGCAATGACGGCATTGAAGACCCCGGCAGAGGCAACTAATTTCTTGTCGTTTCCCTCTACCCCCCAATGGCAGAACTTCGTTCAGGCCTGGCAGACGGCTGGTTTTGGGGATGCCTTCGTGAATACCTTTGAGATTGGTGTGGGCACGGTGTTGCTTTCCGTTGCCGCCGGGATCCCGATGGCTTATTCTCTGGTGCGCTACCCGGTCCGCGGTGCCAATTTAGCCGGCGGCAGCATGCTTTTCATGCGCATCATTCCTGAAACTGTCTTTTTGCTGCCCCTTTACGTGATTTACCGCCGCACGGGCCTTTTTGATACCAAAATAGGCATGATCCTGGCCTTTCAGATTGTGACCTTGCCCTATACGATCTGGCTGCTGCGCAGTTTTATCATGGGCGTTCCTGAAGAAATCGAGAATGCTGCCCGCATCGATGGCTGTGCCGAGATCGAGATTCCCTGGCGCATTACCTTGCCCTTGATTCTGCCGGGCGTGTTCACCAGTGCGATCCTGGCGTTCATCTCGGTGTGGACCTCACTGCTGTTCCCGTTGACGCTGGCTTATTCCAAAGCTGAAACGGTCTCGGTGGCCATTTCCAGCTTCAAAGGCTATGGTACTTTCAACTGGCCGGTCATGGCAGCTGCCGCTTTGTGCGTTACCCTGCCGCAGATCGTCATGTTCTCCCTCATCAACAAGTATCTGGTGGCGGGCTATACTTTGGGTGCTGTCAAAGAATAAAGAGGATCTCTCCTTCTTGCCCTTCCCCGTCAGACTCCCCTGACGGGGAAGTTTTTATTGCTCCCCCAGTTTCTTCTTTTAAAACAGGAAGAGGCCATCCACGGATGGCCTCTTCGCTGTGTGACGCGCCAGTTATGGGAGTCGGGACCCCTCCCAGGCGCCGAAAAGGGTACAGGTATGTGCCGCCGCTTGCGCGGCCAGCTCCATGCATTGTGCGATCTCTTTTTTCATTACCCAGTGAGCCAGGAACGTTGCAATGAACGTATCCCCGGCACCCAGTGTGTCGACCACCTGGATTTTTTTGGCGGGCTGGAAGAAGAGTTGCTGCCCATCATAGGCGATGGCTCCTTCGTTGCCCATGGTGACGACGACCAGTCGGGGACCGCGCTGATACATGCCGCGGGCGACTGATTCCGCTAGGTTGTGCTCCCCGGGGTTGGTCGAGAAAAAGGCGATGTCGACGAAAGCAATGGTTTTGTCGATAAACTCTTCTGAATAGCGTTCCCCAAAATCCATTGAAACGGCGTTGCCTTTGCCATTGTGGAACGATTTCAGATGATCTTCTGTACCGCCCAGCCAGGTGTTGTGGACTAAAGTAAAGTTGTGAATGTAGCGCAGGGCTTCATCATCGATACAGAGATCGGCGGTTGCGCCGCGGTCTTCCTGCAGAAAGTAACGATTTCCATCTTCAGCGAGTTGCACCTTGGTGAATGCGGTGTTTGTGGGGTAGGATTGGCAGTGAGAGACGTCAATGCCCCTGGCCGCCAGGGTATCTAATATCGCCTGGCCATCCAGATCCTGCCCCACAGCGCCCATATACGAAACGTCGCAGCCCGCGAGTTTCATATGGATGGCAGTGTTCAGCGCATTCCCACCGATGAAATGTTCATTCTTCGGGGGAAGGTAGCGGTCGATGCAATTATCGCCGATGCATAACGCGTTGCTCATGGCCAGGTGATTTCCTTACCTTTACCCATAATTCCATGGCCCATCAAGACCCGTTCATCCAGATCGTGGATGCCGCGCAGAACGGAGGAGTACACCGCAAACCACTGCAGCGGGATCATCAAGACGAAGGGGGCCAGCAATGGATCGAAGCCGGCGTAATCTGCTGCGTCGAAGGAGATGACTTTGGCGCCGTTGGTACCCAGGATTGCGCGTACGCGTTCGACCATCGGGCGGGATTCATCCGTTCCCAGCAGCACGACGGCGGTGGGTTTCTCGCGGTCGAGCATTTCTGCTGGCCCGTGGCGGAACTCGGTGGCGTCCATGAAAGAACCGTTGACGCGCATGTTTTCCATGAAGACGGTTAAGCCGAATTTGTAGCCAATGCCGTAGAGCGGGCCGCTGGCCAGGGTGTAGAACATGTGCTCATCAACGTATTTCTCAGCCAGTTCCTTGGCCTTGGGTTCTTCATCGATGTATTGCTTTGAGAACAGGGCCGGCAGTTTGTACAACTGGTCAATTACCGGTTGGACTTTGGCACCCTGCAGTTTGGCCACGGTCAGTGCGAACAGATAGACAGCCTCCAATGGCAGGATGTAAAGGGCCTTGGAGTTGTAATCGATGACCACGTCGGCTTCTTTGCCCATCAGGCTGTCGGCTTTGTCTACCAGCACGATGGTGTGGGCTTTGTGCTCTTTGGCGAAGCGCAGAGCGGCTGCGGTATCCTCGGTGGCGCCGGAGAAGGAGGCCAGGAACACCCAGGAGTTTTCATCCAGTTGTTTGGGGTTGCGCCAGATGAATTCGTAGCTGACGTAGCAATCGCTGGAAATGTCCGTATATTTGTCCAGGATATATTTCCCAGAGTACAGGTTGACCCATGAATTACCGCATCCCACCCAGTAAATATGGCTGACCTTTTTTTCTACGGCTTCCTTGGCTAATCCCTCGATGAAGGCGGATTTCTCTTTGAGAAACCTCTCTGAATGAGGGCCGAGAACAGGGGCTGTAAACAGCTTGCTGTCTCTTGCGATATCCACGTACTTTTTCACATCCATAGAACATTTTCCTTTCGAAAATTGAATTCAGTTGGAAATTATCTGATAACGCTATCACAAATTATATCATATCCATCCGGCTTTATCAATCACTTTCTTCTGATTTTGGAAGGGGAATTTCGCCTTTTAGAGCAATAATCAGGGGCAAATTCTGGAATTTCCCTGGGCTTGACCAAAAAGAAAGGGGGATGAGGGGGTGAGTGGTGAAAAAGAGAAAAAAAGAGCTGCTGATGGTTGAAAACAAATGTGAGAATGTCTCACATTTTACCAAACAAAAAACCGCAGAACGAAGTCTGCGGTGAAAAGAATGCTTGCGGATTGTAGCTCAGGCGGTAGCCAGAATGTCGGCGAGCTTCATGACTTCGAATGAGGGCAGAATGCGGTCGGCACTGCTGAAATCCATGGCGGCGGTCAGTTCGTTGGGCACCACGGTACAGAAAATACCTGCTGCTTTGGCTGCCTTGAGGCCGTTCAGGGAATCCTCGAAGGCCATGACCTCTGCGGGCTTAAGTCCCAAATGCTGTGTGGCGAGCTGATAAAGGGCCGGGTCGGGTTTGACGTGTGCGACGTCGCGCGCGGTAAAGATGGCTTGAAAATATTTGTTCAGGTCGAATTTCTGGATGAAGCCATTGACCCATTCGGACGCGGAGCTGGAAGCAACATCCATGGGGATGCCGGCGCGGAAAGCCTGTTCCAGAAAGTTTTCGACTCCCGGGCATAAGGGCTGTTTTTGCAACGAAACACGGATTCTCTCGCGGATTCGTTGGTGAATCTCGGCGACCTCGATCTGGTCCCCAAGCTGCTGCTTGAGTTCCGTTGCGGGGTCGTAGGTACTGGGCCCGGTTCCGATGGCTTTCCACCAGTCTTGCAAGGTGTAAGTCAATCCATATTCGGCGTACAGTTCCTGCCAGCATTCGAATTGCGGCGTTTCGGTATCGAGGATTAAACCATCGAGGTCAAAGACGAAGCCTTTGATCATGAGATACTCCATTGAAATTCGCGAGCAATGTCGGCGAAGGGGTTGAGATGACGGCCGGTTTTTGGCCATATGCCCCTGATTTTAACATTCTTTTGACTCCAGATTTTATGAAACGCTCTCACATTTCATAGTTTCGCGGGAGAAAAGACTGGGTACTTGTGAGATGGGGGCTCATATTATAAAATGGGAATGATAGAATTCTTCATGAGCGTTCTATATCTCAATTGATTCGAGGAAGTATGAAAAGAATAGCTGTATTAACCAGTGGCGGAGATGCACCCGGAATGAATGCTGCAATTCGTGCAGTGGTCCGTACCGGTGTCATGAATGGCCTGGAAGTCTACGGGGTGAAGGGAGGGTACGAAGGTCTGATCAATGGCAACTACGTTCCTCTGGGCACTCGCGAGGTGGGCGGAATCATGCAGCACGGCGGCACCTTCTTGGGCAGCGCCCGCTGTCTTGAATTCAAGACCGAGGAAGGTCAATTACAGGCCATCCGCAATATGACCGAAGCCGGCATTGAAGCCCTGATTGTCATTGGGGGCAATGGCTCGCAGACGGGCAATCTGGCGCTGAGCAAACATGGGTTCCCGACCGTGGGGATTGCTTCTACCATTGATAACGATCTCGTGGGCTCCGATACCACCATTGGGGTGGATACAGCTTTGAACATTGCTCTGGAAGCGATCGACCGCCTCAAGACGACGGCATCTTCTCATCAGCGTGCTTTCCTGGTGGAAGTGATGGGCCGCAATTGCGGTTATCTGGCTTTGCAGGCAGCCATTGCCGGCGGGGCTGAAGCGGTGGTGGTTCCAGAGATCGAAACGGATCCAGAGAAGATTGCCACGACGCTTGTCTCTGCTTATGAGCGCGGTAAATCCCACGCCATTGTGGTGGTGGCGGAAGGTGCCAAGTACAATGCGACTGCCCTGGCAGCCTATTTTGAGCAGCACAAAGATCGTTTGGGCTTCGATTTGCGCATGACCATCATCGGCCACGTGCAGCGTGGCGGCACCCCCAGTGCGGTGGACCGCATTTTGGCCAGCCGTCTCGGCGCTGCCGCGGTAGAACAGGTGGTCAAAGGGAACTTTGGCAACCTGGTGGGCATTATCAAGGGCGACATTGCCCTGACTCCGCTGCAAACCGCCGTGGGTACCAAGAAGCCGCTGGATATGTCTCTCTTCGAACTGGCGGACGTACTGGATTAATCTCAATATTTACGGATTATCTATGGGCCGGGGAGTATTCCCCGGCCTTTTGTTGATTGACAGGGTAGAACAGAAATACTATAATAGAACTGTTGCTGAAGATTCCCTTTATTGCAAGTGGAAGTCTGTTTTGCTGCCGATGCCGACCTCTGGGTCGGTTTCTTCTTCTGGGTGGAGGAGAAGTCCGTTCTGTTTGTTGGGGGAAGGGGATGAACTTTTCACAAGCGGAATGGGAGGTCCCTCTGAGAGGGCGGGTTGTTTCCTGTGTTCAGAATTTATAGCGAGATTTTATGGCGAATCATCATATTATTCACGTGGATGGGCTTTCTAAATACTATCAGGTACCGGTTCGTGAAGCCGGGCTGAAGGCCTCGCTCAAGAGTTTGTTCAAACGCGAGTACAACGAGATCAAAGCAGTAGATCAGATCAGCTTCGCTATTGAACCTGGCGAGGTAGTGGGCTTTCTGGGCCCCAATGGGGCAGGCAAAACCACCAGTCTGAAGATGCTTTCGGGTCTGCTTTACCCGACCGCAGGGGCCGTGGATGTGCTGGGCTACACTCCTTCTCAACGCAAAGCCGATTTTATGCAGCAGATCACGCTGGTGATGGGCAATCGCTCTCAATTGAGCTGGGATTTGCCTGCGCTGGATTCTTTTGACCTGCAGCGGGCCATCTATCAAATTCCGGTCGCTGAGTTCAAGAAAACCCGTGATGAGTTCATCGAAATGCTCGATCTTCAAGAAAAGGTGAAGAAGCCGGTCCGCAACCTCTCTCTGGGAGAGCGCATGAAGGTCGAGATCGTTGGTGCACTGCTGCACAAACCCAAGGTATTGTTTCTGGATGAGCCAACTATTGGTCTGGATGTGACCATGCAGCGCCGCATCCGCACCTTTGTCCATGACTACAATTGCAAATATGGGGCAACGGTGCTGCTTACCAGTCACTACATGGCAGATGTCGAGGCGTTGTGCAAGCGTGTGATCGTGATCCATAATGGTAAATTGCTTTTCGATGGCCGTTTGAGCCAGTTGGTCGAACGCTTTTCCGCTTTTCGTACCATTCATGTGACCACCACTGCTTTTTGTGCCTGGGAACAATATGGTCAGGTGCTGACTCAAGAAAATGGGCAGGTGAGCTTGCGGGTTCCACATGCCCGGACTGCTGAGGTGACGTCGCGCATCCTCAATGAACAGGTGGTACAGGACCTGACGGTGGAGGCTCCTCCCATCGAAGATGTCATTGAGAAGGTTTTTAGTCAGAAAAGTGCTGAGGAAACCCCGGCATGAAAAGGCTGCTTGATTTTTATCTGACCAACATGCGCATCGCGGTTCAGGAGCAGTTCCAGTACCGCACCCAGAATTACCTCTTTATGGTGGGGATGATTGCGGAACCGGTCATCTATCTGGTGGTTTGGAGCAGTGTGGCTGCCAGTCAGGGCGGCTCGGTGGGGGGCTACACGGCTGGCGGGATTGCTGCCTATTACATCGTCTGGACTCTGGTACGTAATATGAATTTGGGCCTTTCCCCCTATAGCTGGGAGCATCGCATCCAGCATGGCCGTCTTTCGATCGAATTGATCCGTCCGATTCATCCGGTTCACACAGACGTGGCATATTTCGCTGGCTGGAAGGTGGTGGTCATTATTTTGTGGCTGCCGCTGGCGGCTGTACTGGCGCTGATTTTCAAACCCGTGCTGCATCCGACCGGGTTGCAGATCGTGGTCTTTTTCTTTGCAATCTGGGGTGCTTATCTGATCCGCACTTTGGCCATGATGGCACTGGGCATGACAGCTTTCTGGACGACGCGCATTGGCGCGGTCTTTGATCTTTATTTTGCTCTGGAACTGATCCTGTCTGGCCGTATGGTGCCCATGTCGTTCATGCCGGGCTGGGTGCAGCATATGGCGAACTTCTTTCCCTTCCAGTGGTCGTTTTACTTTCCGATCAACGCCCTGGTGGGGACCCCCACCACTTTTGAACTCTTCAGCGGTTTGCTGATTCAACTGGCCTGGATCGTGGGTTTTATCTTGCTGATCCGCTTGATCTGGCATTTTGGAATTCGTCGTTTTTCTTCGGTGGGGAATTAGGTGGCCGGTATGCGCACATTACGTTTGATCTGGAGTTACCTGCGAATAGGCATTGCCAATCAATTACAGTATCGGGCCAATTTCTTTACTCAATTGCTGACCTCCGCCATCAACCTGGCAACCGGGCTGATTGGTCTGCTGCTGGTCTTTTACTATACCGATACGTTGGAGGGTTGGACCCAACCGCAGTTGTTGACGGTAATGGGGGTGTATATCCTCATGGGCGGCATCATTCGCTCAATGATCCAGCCCAACATGCAGCTCGTCATGCAGGATGTCGAGGAAGGCACCCTGGATTTTGCTTTGACCAAGCCGGTCGATAGTCAGATCGTGGTCAGCATTCGCCAGTTCGAATTCTGGGAAATGGTGGATGTGGTGGTGGGTGCCGTGGTGATCGGCATCAGTATTCATCAGATGCAGGCAGTCATTCCCCCATTGGCCGGGATTGCTTTCTTGCTTGCTTTGTTGATGGGGGGCATTATGGTCTATTGCTTCTGGCTGATCGTGACCACCAGCGCTTTCTGGCTGACCCGGGTAGATCACATGGTGGATCTCTTTCAGGGGCTGTATGCGGCGGGGCGCTGGCCGGTGGGCATCTATCCCACCTGGCTGCGCGTTGGCCTGACTTTTCTGGTTCCGGTGGCCTTTGCGGTGACGATTCCAGCCGAGGCGCTGACCGCCCGTCTGACTTCCTGGACTTTGTTGGGGGAACTGGGGCTGACCCTGGTCTTCATGGTTTTGGCCCGTTGGGTGTGGCGGCTGGGAATGCGTCATTATTCCGGTGCTTCGGCGTAAGGGGCCCGACGCGGTTTGCCAGAGCCCCGAATCTCGCGTTTGAGGCCGGGCTAAGGTATAATTAACCGGTTACTGCCTGATTGTGAGGGATTTTTTATGGATTCTGGTTCTTTACAGCAAGTCGATATCGATGAACAAATGCGGTCTGCGTATCTCGATTACGCCATGAGCGTGATCGTGTCGCGCGCCTTGCCTGATGCCCGTGACGGTATGAAGCCGGTGCATCGGCGCATCCTGTATGCCATGGCGGATATGGGAATTCATTCCAACGGGTCATACAAGAAGTCCGCTCGTATCGTCGGTGAAGTGCTGGGCAAGTATCATCCCCATGGGGATGTGGCTGTCTATGACGCGATGGCACGTATGGCGCAGGATTTCTCGATGCGCTATCTGTTGGTGGATGGTCAGGGGAACTTTGGTTCCATCGACGGCGATTCCCCGGCAGCCATGCGTTACACTGAAGCTCGTCTGCATGCCCACGCTGAAGAAATGCTGGCCGATCTGGATAAAGATACGGTGAATTTTGTCGATAACTTCGACGGCTCCCTGCAGGAGCCCGAAGTGCTTCCGGCCCGTCTGCCGAATTTATTACTGAATGGCTCCTCTGGTATTGCAGTGGGTATGGCCACCAGCATTCCGCCCCACAATTTGCGCGAAATTACCGCGGCCATCGATTATCTGATTGATCATTATGACACTATCGATGATGTCTCGGTGGAAGATCTGATGAAATTTGTGCAGGGGCCTGATTTCCCGACCGGCGGCATTATCGTGGGCCGCGATAACATCTTGCAGGCCTATTCAACCGGCCGTGGGCGTTTGGTGGTGCGGGGGATGGCTCACATCGAAGAGATGAAGGGCAACCGCTACCAGATCGTCATTACCGAGATCCCCTATCAGATCAACAAGACCACGCTCATCGAGCGGATTGCTGAACTGGCCCGCGAGGGGAAGCTGGACGCGATTTCTGACCTTCGCGATGAATCCGACCGGCGCGGGATGAGCATTGTGATCGAGTTGCGCCGTGGCGCGCAGCCCAAGCAGGTGCTCAACCAGCTCTACAAGTACACTCCTCTGCAATCCACCTTCAGCGTTCATTTGTTGGCGCTGGTCAACAATGAGCCTCGTTTGCTTTCACTCAAGCGGGCTTTACAGATCTATATCGAACATCGCCAGGAGATCATCACCCGGCGTTCTCAATTCGAACTGAATAAGGCCAAGGCGCGCGCTCACATTCTGGATGGTTTGCTGATTGCTCTGGCCAATCTGGATGATGTGATCCGTACCATCCGTGAATCCAAGGATGCGGATGCTGCCAAGACCAATTTGATGGCTCGCTTTAAACTGGATGACGTGCAGGCGCAGGCAATTCTGGATATGCAGTTGCGCCGTTTGGCGGCTCTGGAGCGTCAGAAGATCGAGGCGGAATATAAAGAGGTCGAGGCGCGCATTGCTTACCTCGAGGATTTGCTGTCTTCCCCGAAGAAGATTCTGGCGGTCGTCAAAGAAGATTTGAATGAACTGACCACCAAATACGGCGATGAACGTCGTACCCGCATCATGGGTGATACCCATGAAGAACTCAAAGAAGAAGATCTCGTTGCTGATGAAGCGGTCTTGATCACCTTTACTCAAAAGGGGTACATCAAACGGGTGGCGGCCAGTATCTATCGCACCCAGGCCCGCGGTGGACGCGGAGTTTCGGGTCAGACCGTTCGCGATGAGGATGAGGTGATCCTCATGCTGCCGGCGCGTACGCTGCACACGGTGCTCTTCTTCTCAGATAAGGGCAAGGTCTATTCCGAGAAAGCCTACCAGATCCCCGATGCCAACCGTACGGATAAGGGCATTCCGATTGTCAATGTGCTTTCACTTGGCCCGGATGAACGCATTACGGCTGCAGTTTCTGTACCCAATTTCGATGATGCCAGCTATCTGACGATGGCCACGATCTCAGGACGTGTGAAGCGGGTGGCACTCTCAGAATTTGCCAGCGTTCGCCCCTCTGGGTTGATTGCGATTACCCTCGAAGACAAAGATGAACTGTGGTGGGCCAAACTCACCACCGGCAAAGATGACATTATTCTGGTGACCCGCGAAGGTCAGGCGCTGCGCATTCACGAGGATTCGATCCGCAGCATGGGCCGGCAGGCCGCCGGTGTTACGGGTATCAGGCTGCACGAAGGCGACCGTTTGGCGGCAATGGAAGTCGTTGAGCCAGAAGGAATGTTGCTGGTGGCAACGGAACAGGGCTTTGGCAAACGCACCCGTTTGGAAGAATACCCGGTCAAAGGCCGTGCTACCGGGGGCGTGGCGACCATCGATCAAAAAGCGCTACCCAAGATCGGCAAGATCGTGGGAGCTCGCGTCGTTCAGAATGACGATGAAGTGACCCTGATCTCTTCCGGTGGAATTATGCTGCGTCTCAAGACCAGCGGAATTTCCTCGAGCGGACGCGCAACCCGCGGCTTCAAGCTGCAGGACTTGGGCAAGGGCGATACGGTTGCTTCTCTGGCCCGCATTGCCGCTGCTGATTTGAAACAGGTCGATGCTGAAGCAGCAAAAAAATCTGAATAAAACAACGAACTGGCAGCTCAACTTGAACTGCCAGTTCTCTTTTTAACCCAAATTACTTCACGATCTAGATGTAGACTTTCTGAAACAGGATCAGCAGAAAGACGCCGAGGATGACCACGGCCAAAAAGAGGAACACAGAGATGACGAACCGCTGCGGGGCGGTCATTCCCAGCAGATTGCCGGGAATTCGCTGCTTCTGGGGTTCTTCTTCGACGGGCTCTTCCTCTAGAAATGGGTTGTTGGCAGAATTACGTAGATCATCAAGCATGTGTTTGCTCCTGAACGCCTCACTTACGCTTGAGTGGGGCTGAGATGAACGTCACCGACTTCGATCCGGTGCTGGATTCCATCTGAACTCTGTACCAACAGCGCTCCGGTTGAATCCACTCCGTACTCTGTACCTATTATAGAAGATTTTTCGCTTTCTTCAACTCGAATAATCTCCCCGCGGAAGGCCAGACGCCGTTCCCACTCTCTAAAAAATAGATCGCTCCCGATTTGTCCGCGCCAGGCCGCCAGTTGTTTCAGCACTTCGGCCAGCAGCTCAAAACGATCAACGGATTGCCGGGTATATTTCTCGATCCAGGTGGCGGGGAAGCGAGTCGTCGTGCCGGCAGGCAGTGCGCCAGCCTGGATATTGATGCCGATCCCCAGTACGATGCCCGCCAGTTGGCTGCCGCTCCAGGCGGCTTCGACCAGAATGCCGCAGCACTTTTGCCGCTCCAGCAGAACATCATTGGGCCATTTGATTTGGGGGTAAAGAGAATAGCGTTTTTCCAGCGCTGTCGCCACGGCGAGTCCGCACATGGGGGCAAAAAGGGCGCTCGGTGCAGCGGCTTCAACCACCGTAGGCTTCAGGATCAGGCTGAAGGCCAGCGAGGCATCTGGTTCGGTGACCCAGGTACGGTGCAGCCGGCCGCGCCCTTGAGTTTGTCGGTCAGCGATGACCAGGGAGAGATCTTCCGCGCCGGCATCGATCCATTGCAGGGCTACGTCATTGGTGGATCCTGTTTCCGCAAGCGCGCGCACGGCAAAAATGGAAGTATCTTTCAAAGCGCGGGTAAGGGCTTCTTCATCCATAACTTTGATTGTATTCCATCTGCTTCATTATGAATATTCTTTTCTCCACAGACCTCCATAATATCTTCGCTTTTTCTTGGCGAGGTTTTCATAGAATCAGGATGTAATTTAGTTTGAAATCAATGGAGATAAAATGAAAAAGAGCTTTCTGATTCTTTCGATATTTTTGATATTGGCAATGAGTGCCTGTAGCGCAGCCCCTGCTGCCACTACAGCGCCCACTGCCGCTGCCGCGACGGCTGCGGCTACCTCGAGTACAGCGGCGGCGACTTTGAACGCCGATTATGAAAATGCCGTTTCGGTAGCGGAACAACTGGTTCTGGGCATTTTAAGCCTGGATGGAACGGCCAATCAGGTCACTCAGGATCAGGTCACCCAGTTGCTTTCGCTGTATGAAACCTGGCAAAGCCAGACCGCGGGTTCCGGACCGATGCAGAACGGCGGCCAGGATGCCCAGTCAACCCCAGAGCCTCAAGCAACCGTGGACCAATCTCAGACTGATTCCTTGCTCCAGCAAATAGAGTCTGTGTTGACGGCTGATCAGATCAGTGCCATTGCTGCCATGCAGATCACTCAAGATTCCGCGGCAACGATTATGCAAGACAAAGGAATTTCCACCAATATGGGAGGAAATGGTCAGGGCATGGGGCCAGGCAATGGCCAAGGGAATGGCCAGGGTCAGTCGGGCGGCAATCCGCCGCAGGGTGATCAATCCACGCCTTCTGGCGATGGGCAGCAACCTTCTGGCAACCCGCCTTCTGATGGCAGTGGTCAGGGCGGTCAGCCCCCGGTGGCTGGCACGGATCAGGCCAATGGCGGCGCTCCTTCTAGAGGCCAGCCGGGCAGCGGAAATATGCTTCAGCCTGGATTGGTCAACGCGATCATCCAGTATCTGGCGAATATCGCCGGTGTCGAAGTTCCTGCAACAACTTCACAGAATACCAATGGTGCACCGGGAGGTGCACCAACTGGTTCTGCGAACGGTTCGAGCTCTTCCTCAGCAATTACCACAGTTGCGGCTACTTACACCGTAGACGGTGAGACGGAGAACCAGAGTGGGCAAAGCTATTCCGCTTCCGATCAGGATACTTCGGCGATCTTTGTGACCAATGGTGGTTCTCTGACCTTGAACAATGCCACGGTGACCACCAGCGGTAATACTTCCTCCACGGATAACAGCAGCTTTTATGGTTTGAATGCTGCCGTGCTGGCAAATCAGGGATCTTCTCTGACTATGACCGGCGGAACCGTGACTACTTCAGGCACCGGCGCCAATGGTGTTTTTTCTAGCGGAACGAATTCCAGTGTGACCTTGTCCGGTCTGACCATCAATGCTACCGGCGATGGCGGGCATGCGGTCATGGCGACTCAGGGTGGGGTCATGAACATTTCCGATGTCAACATGACCACCAGTGGGGGCAGCGCCAGCGCAATTGCTACCGACCGCGGCAGCGGCACGATCAATGTCACGGGCGGCACAGTCAGCACTTCTGGCAATAATTCCGCTGGCATTTACTCGACCGGTGTCATTACGGTAGACGGAACCAACTTCACCTCCAGTGGGGCTGAGGTGGCAGTGATCGAAGGAGCAAATTTGATCAAGTTAACCGATTCCAGCCTGACCGCGACGGTCGCGGATAAATGGGGCGTGATGATCTATCAGAGCATGTCTGGGGACGCAGAGGGCACCGAAGGAACTTTCGACATGACCGGCGGTTCGTTGACCCTTTCTGGCCTGAACGGACCTCTCTTCTATGTGACCAATTCCACCGCCAATATCCTGCTCAAAGGGGTTGCCTTGAACGTGGCATCCGGGAATCTGATCGACGCCGCTGCCGGCAGTTGGGGCAATAGCGGCAGTAACGGCGGCAACGTGGTCCTTACCGCCGATGGTCAGACTCTGACTGGCAACTTCATCGCTGATGCGATCAGCACGATCCAGGCGACTTTGCAGAATTCTTCGACTCTAACGGGCGCGATCAACGCGGAAAATACGGCGAAAAGTATCGTGCTGACGCTGGATGCTTCGAGTCTTTGGAACGTAACCGCTGACTCTCATCTCACCTGTCTCAACGACGAGGCGGGGATCAGCGGAACCACCATCAGCAATATCAACGGCAACGGGCACACGATCACTTATGATTCTGCCTCTTGCTCGGTCCTGAATGGGGCTACTTACACTCTGAGCGGCTCTGGAACGTTGCAGCCGGCACAATAAATTACTGGTAAAACAAATTTCCCCGATGAGTGATCTCATCGGGGAAATTTTATTTTCTTTACCGGCCGGGGAGTGAGCGCCTGCCGGAAAGCATTCATTGGTTACTTGGCAACGATCTTGATCGTGCGCGGTTTGGCTTCTTCGGCCTTCGGGACAATCACAGTCAGTACGCCGTTGCTCATGCTGGCTTCGATGGCGTCATCTTTCACGGCATCGCTCAGCTCAAAGCTGCGGCCAAAGCGTCCGGCTGGGAATTCATCCACCAGCACTTCCACTTTCTCGTCGGCAGCATCAGCTTTGTATTCGCCGTCGATGGAGAGCACGCCGTTGCTGAACTGGATGTTCACTTCTTCAGCGGTCAAGCCGGGCAGGAAACCTTTGACGGTATAGGCTTCATCGGTTTCGGTCATCGATACCGGGAAGGTCATTACCCGGTCACTGGCAAAATTCTCGTCGAACATGCGGCGCATCATTCGGCGACGGGCCTCAAGCACTGCAGATGGGTTAGCTACGTAAAGAGTCATTTCAAACCTCCGTTTGTTTATTTATGATGTTGCAATGATGATATTGCGCAAATATCGGAGGCCTGTTAACAGATTGTTGTAGTTATATAAGAAAAGATTGCTCCAGCCCTGCGGTTCTATGGTATTATCTCAACAGTGGATACTCGAGAAGACCGCATTACCATAATTGAAGGTCCTCCGCCCGTTTTTGAGCCGGCCAATGAAGAGTGGGTAGCCGGCATTGGCGAAGGGGCTACTTTTCACGACGCGGTACTGACCCGTTTGCGCACGTTCAATGGGCCGGCACTGGTCGAACGCTGTCATCGTGCCTGGAGTAAGAGCGATGCGATCTTTTTGCATTACCGCAATCGTCTGGGCCTGGAGCAAAAAGTGCCGATTCTGGCGGCTCGTTCAGATGAAACAGAGGGAGGACAGGTGCTCTTTCTGTGGACGGTGAAGCCCGAAAATGACGAGGAAGAAGAGGAGTTCGATTCTTCCGACGACGACTGGATGAATTAAATTCTTGCCCTTAAATGATAAACACCCGGGTGAGGGGGGCACCCAGATGTTTATCAACCTTAATATACCAAATTGACTCCTGAATTTCAATAGGCAAAACCTAAGAGTTTCTTAATCTGCTATCACATCCAGGGCCTCCCGCGAGGCTCTTTTTTTTGTCAGGAGTGCGAATTTTGTGTCTGTAGAGGAGTGCCCCGGGAGAGATTCGAACTCTCAATCTAAGCGTTAGGAGTGCTTTGCTTTATCCATTGAGCCACCGGGGCAGGCAAAAAAATTATAGCATTGCCATTCCGCCCCGGCAAGAGCCGGGAGTTCTGCTCAAAATTCGTGTAGACTAAATGAATTCACAAATTGGCACATTCCTTGCTATAATCAAACAGATTGTAGGAAGTGATTATGGCCTTTTCTGATCAAAATCAGTCTTTCTCTACTGACCCGGAACCCGAGCCGTCTGGCAATCAGCCAGGCGCGACAGGGCCTCGTACTTCTTCTCCGCGCCGGGCGAGCTCGCTGCAGGGACGGGTAGGGCGCTTCAGCCTCTGGAATGCCATCCAGATCGTGGTGACTTATGCTTTTCTGGCAGCAACTTTGTTGACGCTGTTTACCCCGACGAATCTGTTTACTGGTCAGATGGTAGATCGGCTCTTCTCTGCCTGGCAGGCCAACCCGACCTCGATTGCCCAGATAACGGCTCAGGCGCAAAGCACTGAGATGCGCATCGGCATCGTGGCCGGCCACTGGAAGAATGATTCTGGCTCAGTATGTGCCGATGGCCTGACCGAGCAGGAAGTCAACCTCAAGATCGCGACTCTGGTGCAGCAGAAACTCGAGTCGGAAGGATACACCGTAGACCTCCTGTCAGAGTTTGACGAACGCCTGTCGGGCTACAAGGCAATTGCGCTGGTCTCCATTCACAATGATTCCTGTACTTACATCAATGATGAGGCTACTGGTTTTAAGGTCGCGGCGGCCATGCATAACGCTTATCCAGAAAAGGCTTCCCGGCTGACTGCGTGTATGATCGATCGTTATCATGCGCGGACGGGCTTGCCTTTCCATGCCAATACAATCACCAACGATATGACCAATTACCACGCTTTTGATGAGATCGACTCCGAAACGACGGCGGCGATCATCGAAGCGGGCTTCTTGAACCTGGATCGCAAAATTCTGACCGAAAACACTGATCTGGTGGCGCAGGGAATTGTCGATGGCATCGACTGTTTTGTGCATAACCAGAGTATCTCTCCCACAGCGACGACAAATCCATGAGCGAAATTGACCCCCTCGGCGCCCGACTGGCAATTCAAAATGCACAATTTGCTTTGCAGAAGAAGCAATTTGTCGAAGCGCGTCGTTTGGCGATGGAGGCGGCTCAACTGGACCCAGATTTCGAGGATCCCTGGCTGATTCTGGCTACCCTTTCCAGCCCCAAAGCCAGTGTGGCGTATTTACAGAAAGCTCTCGAGATCAATCCGCACAGTGCGCGGGCGACCAAGGGCATGCAGTGGGCACTTGAGCGTCTGGCAACATCCAATGACCGTGAGGAGGTGAACCGTCATCAAACGGCACCCTTGCGGCCGCCTGAACAGGCACAGGCTTCTCTACCCGCCACGCAGCCCGTTGCTGTGGTTCCTCCTGTGGTGGAGGATACCCAACCCACAGTCCCCCAGCGCCCGGCGGGCGAACTGGTAACAGATGCCGATAAATATGCGGCTTTCAAAGTACAGGAAGAAAAGTCTCACGAAGATACCCAACCGCTGCGGGTCAAAGGCGGCGGTGCCGGGAAGCCTCCGGCTGGCCGGGCTGCAGCGGCGTCCGCGGCCAAACCTACCCATCGCGCGTCTGGCTTTTTGATTTTTACCCTGGTCCTGATCGGGTTGTTGGCGGTCCTCTGGCTGGCCTTACCTTCCTGGGCTGCGCTGGCGAACAGTGCTTCTACTGATTTACCGGCGGATGTGCTAGCTAAGCCCAGTCTTACCCCCACGAACACGGCTACCGTCACGCCTTCACCGACGCCAACTGAAACACCTACCCCTTTGCCTACTGCGACCCCGCTGCCTACGGATACGCCCTGGCCGACGGCCACGGCAGTGTCTTACGCGCCAACGGCAGATACGAGCTATTCCAGTTATGTGCAGCCTACCCTTTCTGCCGATACCTCCGGCCGTTGGATCGACGTGGATTTGACCAACCAGATGCTGTATGCCTATGAAGGCAGCACGGTGGTGGCTTCTTTCTTGGTTTCGACCGGGGTGGCCGCCTATCCCACGGTGACCGGGCAGTATTACATTTACGTCAAGTACGTGTCTACCCTAATGACCGGGCCGGGTTATTACCTGCCGGATGTGCCCTATACGATGTATTTCTATCAGGGCTATGGTATCCACGGCACTTACTGGCACAACAATTTTGGCACCCCCATGAGCCACGGCTGCGTGAACATGCGTACCTCAGATGCGGAATGGATGTTCAACTGGGCTTCGGTGGGTACCCTCGTCAATATCCATTATTGATCCCTATGCTCACTCAAGTTGACCTCAGCGGTGTTTCCAGACGGGAGTTTCTTAAGCTCAGTGGAGCTTCCCTGTTGGCGTTGTTTGCCCTCTCCACCCCCCGGCTGGTCAGCGCCAAATCCATTGCTGCGCAGGAAACCGATCTCTCGATGGGGCGCATTGTGACCAACAATGTGAAAGCCTACGATGTACCCGCCTTGGAGGGTAACGAGGTCAAAACCTATTACAAAGACCAGGTGCTCCCGATCGATGCGGTGGCAATTGGTACCGGCGAGCCTGCTTATAATCAGGTCTGGTACCACATGAATGGCGAAGGATATGTGCATTCTGGCTCAGTGCAGCCGGTGCGCATTGATCTCAATGCAGTGGCGTCGTCGATTGCTGAAGGGGGGCAGTTGGCTGAAGTGACCGTTCCCTTTACCGATGCCATCTGGAACCCGGTGCTTAAGAAACTGGTGGCTTACCGGCTCTATTACCAGACCACTCACTGGGTAGTGGGCACTCTGACGGATAATGAGGGTCTGATCTGGTACGAGATTCTCGAGGACTTCTACAACTTCCATTACTTTGTCAATGCGACGCATTTGCGCATGGTCACTGCTGATGAGGTGACCACGCTTTCCCCTGAGGTGCCGGCAGCCGAGAAGCATCTGCGTGTCCATCTGGATGAGCAGGCAGTGGTGGCCTTTGAAGGGGACACCGCCGTGCAGATGTTCCGCTGCTCCAGCGGCACCAAATATTTCAATACCTATCTCACCCCTACAGGCGATTTTACGACTGATTACAAGCGTCCTTCCCGCCACATGGTCAATGGCAGCAAGGCGGCCGCGAATACCTATGATCTGCCCGGAGTACCCTGGGTCAGCTTTTTCAATGAGGATGGGGTTTCTTTCCACGGCACTTACTGGCACAACGATTTTGGGCGTCCGCGCAGCCACGGCTGTATCAATCTGCCTTCTGAGGCGGCTAAATGGGTCTACCGCTGGACGCTGCCCAACGTGCCTTTTGCTGACCAGACTTTCTACAAACGTCTGGGAACGGCAGTCACGATCACCAAGGGTTGACCTGCCTTCTTTCCAACACACCTCTAACAAAAAACTGATAAAAATCACAGAGACTATGTCTTATAATGGTAGCAGGAGTTAGAGAGTATGAACAGCGAACCTTTATTTAAGGGGTTGGTGTTTGATGAAAATGATCAGCCGGTCAGCACTGCGACGATTGGAGAAGAACCCTGTTACGTGGTGAATGACTCTGGTTTCCTGCGCCACATTCCTTCACGGGATGTGGATTTGAAGGTGATCGATAGTCTGAAAGGCCAAATTACTGGTAATGAAGAACTGATTGCTGACCAGACGGCAAAAATGCTAGGGCAGGAGGATCTGTTTACTCATGCCATCATTCAGAACCAGCTAAAGAATCTGGATCAGCATTTCGATCAGTTGCTCGAAACCGGTATTCCCGAGGAAGCTCGTCTGTATCTGGGAATGACCGGGTTCAAAGTGGTCATCGATGTCCACGGTGAACTGATGCGGCTGGAACAGCCCAGCGCGCCCGCCCAGGACGGCGGTGATGAAGGTGATGAGTAATTTCGCGAGACCTGATGTGGAGTGATCCCTGCGATGTCTGAGAATATTATTTCTGTCAATGAAGCAGATTTCGAATTTGAAGTCGTGGCCTATTCCCAAAATACGCCGGTGATTGTCGATTTTTGGGCGGATTGGTGCCGTCCGTGCAAGCAGCTTTCCCCTCTGCTCGATCGTCTGGCTGAGGAGGGCAACGGCTCATTTCGCCTGGCCCGGGTGGACGTGGATTCCAACCCGAACCTGGCGTTGCGCTGCAAGGTGCGCACTCTGCCCACCGTGATCGCTTTCAGCGGCGGCAACGTGGTGGGTGATTTTGCCGGTATGCAGCCGGAAGAACGTATCCGCGATTTTATCAATCAGGTACTGCCTCCCAGCCCGGCTAATTTGCTGGTCGAGAAGGGCGATAGCCTGCTGGCGGTCCAGAAGCTGGACCAGGCTGAGGCCGCCTATGCGGATGCCCTGTCACTGGAAGAAAATTATCCCGGCGCATTGTTGGGCTTGATGAAGATCGCTTTGCTGCACGGGAATTCGCTGGAGGCGAATCGGCTTTTGCACATCTTCCCGGCGTGTCGAGAATACAACCAGGCAGAGCAGTTGCAGCCCCTGACCCAGGCAATGGAAGATTTCAAGAAAGGCATGCTTTTCCATGAAAATGATCTGGATGCAGCTTTTGCCAATGCCATTCGTCTGGTTATGAGTGGCAATCTTTATGCTGGGCTGGATGGTCTGCTCGATATCCTGCGGCAGGAAAAACATTACCGCAAGGATCGCGCTCGCCTGGTGGCGCTGGCATTGCTTGAACTGCTTGATCCGCAGGGCAGTGAAACCCTGCAGTACCGCAAAGAATTGACTTCCATTCTCTTCTGAAAATCAAAAAAGGCTGCCGCGGCAGCCTTTTTCAGTTTAATGGGCTTTAGCCTGTCGAGCGAGCGAAGCGAGGGAGACAAAAAACCACCCGCTAAGCGGGTGGAGACAAGAGGTTAAACCAAGAAACCACCTAAGAAGCTAGAATAGTGATTGTTCAAGCCACTACCGAAGCAGAGAGGTGATTTCATGGGAAGTACAGAAGATAGTTTAGCGCACACGAGGTGGATGTGCAAATATCATATAGTATTTACGCCAAAATATAGGCGAAAGATAATCTACAACCAATACAAAGAAAGCATAGGGAAGATATTACGAGACTTATGCAAGTATAAAGGGGTAGAGATTATCGAAGGGCATCTAATGCCAGATCATGTACACATGCTGGTAAGCATACCGCCCAAAATAAGCGTATCGAGTTTTATGGGATACCTGAAAGGGAAGAGTGCGCTAATGATATTTGACAAGCATGCCAATCTGAAATACAAATTTGGGAATCGGCATTTTTGGTCAGAAGGATACTATGTGAGTACAGTAGGGTTGAATGAAGCAACGATCAAGAAGTATATATCAGAGCAAGAGAAACAAGATATAGCAGTAGATCGACTGAGTGTAAAAGAATATGAAGACCCCTTCAAGGGGTAGCTAGTGACAAAGCCCCTTGAGGGGCAAGCGGAAGAGATAAAAGCGAAGTGGCTTGAACGAAGAGAAAGCCAGCGCCTTGAGGCGCTGGCTAGCATTAAAGGCTTATAGCCGCAGAGCAAACCACCCGCTTTACGGGTGGTTGTGATTCTAAATCAGGAACTTACTTGGTCAGGACGATCTCGCCCCAGGTGGTCGGGTCGACCAGAGAGCGGTACGGATCGGAGGAGACCATGGTCTGCTGCACGTTCTGGCTGGTGTTGTCGTTGTCGCTGACAGAGACCACAAAACCCAGATGCATGCCGGCAGTGGGGTTGATGCCAAAGACTGACCAGGGGATGCGTGCCTCATAGCGGTAGATACCGCCGGCTTCAGTGGTGAAGCCAATGGTGACGTCGCTTTTGGTGCCGTTCGATCCGGAGGGGAACCACAGGTAAGCGCTGGCGGGAATGCCGGCACTGGAATTCCCGGCGGAGATGCCTAACTGGTAATCGTCGGAATTCAAGGCCTGGGTGTAGTAATCACCTTGCAGGTTTTTATCCACCAGAATTTCGATGCTGTCGCCTTTGTAGATGTCCGCCCCGGTTGCGTTCTGGGCATAGACGTCGTCATAGACTTTGACGCCGACGTACAGGTAGTTGTAATCCCATACAGCGCCGTAAGAGGCTTCGAGATCGCTTGAGCCGGTCCAGTTGCTCCGACCAAATACGACCGAGGCTACCGGGTACAGCGTGGTGTAATCTTTCCATTCTGCCCACGAACCGTCGATGGTGGGGGTGACGGAGGCAATGTAGCCTGCCTGCATCACTGTGCCCGGACGCTGCATGACCGGCACGGCGGTTGGCGCCGGCGGTAGATAAACAGCAGTCGTCGCGGTCGGAGCTGTGGTGGCGGTGGGGGGAATGGCGGTGGGCGCTTCAGTGGGCACGGCAGTAGCGGGTCCTGGCGTGTTGGTAACCACCACATAGATTGGGGTCACCGTGGCCGGAATGTTCTTGCTGGTGTCGAATAAAGCGGTCAAAGTCATATTGGGTGTCAATTCGGTATTGCTGCTCTGATTTCCCGGTAAGAGGCTGCAGGCAGAGGCAACCAGAATGACCAAAAGAAAAGTGATGAGTACAACGAGCGATTTTTTCATTTTTTCCTCCTGAAGCGGACAGGGAAGATTCCCTCTACCCTATACAACAATTATATTGCATTAATCAAGCGTTGTTGCAACCTTTGCGCCAATTTGGCAGGTAGGGGCACACCTGACTTACTCGAATTAGTGTCCTAAAGGACGTATAGCTTCTTATTTTGTATTCAAACTGCCCTTAATTACAGGATTTATCTTAGTGCGCTAAAAATTGATTTTTTTGAGATCAAAATTACGATATTTATACAAAAGTGAGCAAGTCTGGTATTGCATTAATCAAGCGTTGTTGCAACCTTTGCACAAATTTGATTGGTAGGGGCACAGCATGCTGTGCCCGCTCTGTATCCACAGGTCGGGTCTTAAGGCCCGATCTACCTTGCCCGCAATGAATGGTAGAAGCGCGGTGCCACCGCGCCTCTAAGGAGTTGCCTCTTGCATCCCATTGTATAATTAAATATAGAACACAAATTCTATTGTCGAGGTCCTATGTCTCAATCGCCTGCTTTACCTGCTCACCGCCACCGTGGTGCCCAACCGGGCAATGCCAATGCCCTTCGTCACGGATTCTATGCCCGCAATCTGGATCGCTTTTCCCCACTCGCTTATGACGAAACAGAAATGCGCAATCTGCTGGGCGAGGCTGCCATGCTCAAGGATTATATGTATCGTCTTTACTCTGCCAACATTGATACCCATGACCCTACGATCATCCAGGAGACCTTGCATTCCCTATCTCTGGCAGGTCTGACTCTTGCTCGTCTTCTTCAGGTTCACAATGATATTCGACTCTTCTCGAATGCTCATTCCTCGCTTGACACGCTTCTTACTGCCATTGATTCTCCTTCTTCTAAGGATACTTCACACTCGCTATGAATGGATTCGTTTTGATTCGTTCCCGCAGTTATCGAAACCATGACGAATATCGTAATTTTTGTCTCTTCGCTGCCCTTTATTTTCGGTACCGGAGTGCTATTGTCTCTGCATGCTAGGATCTGCCTTGGCTTGCATTGATCTGGTAGCTTTGACCCATTTTGAATAAGGTAGGGCGCGGTGCCACCGCGCCTCTAAGAGGTTATCCCCTTCAGGTTCGCTCGTCCTCGTTTTTTGCGGGTTTCCTTGGTTATCGAGCCATGACGAATGTAGGGATTTCTGGTTCTTGGCTGCCCTTGATTTTTGGAACCAGAGTGCTATTGGCAGCGTACCTGCAGAAGTCCGTGCAGGGTGGTGAGGGTGTTCCAGTTGCGCACGGTACCTGCTCCCCAGATCCGAGGCAGGGCAGCGGCCACTTTTGAATTGCGGATGCTGCAGTGCAGCAGCAGATAAAGTTCACGGCCGTGCAGCCGAAAATCCTCGCCAATCGTGCACAGCGCGGCAAGACGGTCAGCACAATCGGCCGGAGCGGCAGCGGGGAAAAGGGAGACGTAGAAACTTTCACCTTCCTGATTGGCTGCCTGCGCGGTGGCCAGTTCGGCGGGCGAATAGGGGCAATCCGCGATCAGCCGGTCGATTTCCGCGGTGCTGCGCAGGATGACCTGAATGGGGAAGCCGAAAGTTTCCGCCAGGTGAGTTTCAAGCCGGGGACGCAGTTCGGCTTCAGTTACTGGCGAGGCAAAGATCACGTTGCCGCTGCGGATGTAGGTTTCGACCTCCTGCAGTCCTAGAGCCGTGCAGGCCTGCTGCAGGTCGGTCATCTTCACCTGATTTTTAGGCCCTACGTTGATGCCGCGTAACAGAGCCAACCATAGTGTCATTGAGCTTCTCCTTTCAAGGTTTTCTGGCGCGCAGAAAAAGGAACTGCGGTCTTTTCGTCAGGCGCTGATAGACTTCCGGCTGCGCGGCTCGGAATTCCTCGGTGGGCATCGGTTCGCTTAGCTTTTCGAGGAGGAAACCAGCCTCGAGTACAGCGGTAACGATCCGGCTGAGCGGCCGGCGGTAAAAGTGGACCTTGACCGGCCCGGAAGTCGTGTTCCATTCGTCCTCGAGCAGTTCGGTCAGGAAGTAATTTTCACGTTTGAAGACGGTGAAATCCATGAACGGGTGGTGCACCGAAAACACCAGGGTACCGCCCGGCACGAGAATGCGGCGAAACTCGCTCAGCACCTCTGTCCAATCCTTTAGATAATGCAGTGTCAGTGACGAAAGGACGACGTCGAAGGAGGCGTCGGCGAGATCATCCAGCGGTAGGTTGAGATCGGCCTGCAGGATGCGGGCGCGTTCCCCGACGCGTCGGTGGGTTCGCTCCACCATGTTGGGGCTGAGGTCGACAGCGGTGACCTGTGCTCCGTGATCGAGCAGCCAGGCGGTGTACCAGCCGGCCGCGCAGCCGGCATCCAGCACCCGTTTGCCTTTGACTTCGGGCAATAATGCCAGTGTGCCCGGACGCTCGTAATAAGCGTTGAAGGGTTTGGTATCGACATAGCTGAAGTAATAATCTGCCATTTGCTGGTAGGAATCCAGCGAAACAGAATCTGGATGGATCTTCATAAGAGGGCTTCTTTCTGCTTACTCGGCGCGGCAAATTCTGCCGGAATATGGGGAATCCACGCTGGGGGCGGCGACCTCGCTGAGTGCTCCGGAGCGGATCATGGATTGCAGTCTCAGGTACAGCCAGCGGTCGTTGGCCCCGGCGATCTGGTTCAACACTCTGCCGATTACTTGAGCAACGCTGACTTCCTCCGCAGCCGGGAGATGGGCGCGCAGGGCAAAATCGTAGAAATCCGCCGGTACGCTGGTGACGCTGCCGTTCAGAACGACGCGCAGTGGGGCGTTTTCTCGGCCAAGTTTCTCCCACAGCTCGGCATAGAGGCTGCGCTGCGTCGGTTCCAGGGGGGTCTCATATTTCAGCAGCGCCGGCAATTCTGTTGGGGCGATCTCGCCGACCCCATGTACCTCGACCAGACGATCTTGCCGTTCGATCCACTCAGGCACCCACACGACGGAAAACAAACAGGGAGAATCTTTCAGCCGGTGACACAGAAAGTACAACCCGCAGACTTCCATTGGATTGCCGGCGCGGACCCACACCCGCACGGGTTCCGCTGTGACACTGGCGGTCTCGAGATGGGTGATGGTGGCCAGGTTACCCTGCCAGATTGCCTCCGCCACCCCGGGAAAATCGGCAAAGAGGGAGGCGAGCGCCGTCTGGCGCAGCTCCAAACTGGCTGCGAGGGGAGCGATTTTCCCGATCTCGGCATACAGTGATAGCGCCAGTACTGTATGCGGTTGGTTGGTGATCAGCCCCTGATGCTGGGCTGCCTTTAACGCGCCGGCGGCGCTTTCTCCAAAAGCGAGATCGATCATCATGGAATCCTTTCACTGGCGAAGGCTGGTGAATTGTCCAGCATTCTATTCTGCTTTGTACTCAGCGATCAACCGGGCGGCCCAGATAAACAGCAGTGCGGAAAACCGGTCGAACTCGTTCTTGGCGAGTTGAGGCTGCTGTTTGAGTCGGACCCCAGTCTGCAGGATCTCCCGCTCCTGCGGGGCCAGCAGCGGTATCAGTTCCGCTTTATGCCTTACGTAGGTGCCCGTTTGCAGTGTATTGACCGCCTGTATGGTGAAGGCGGCGGTCTTATACAGGCCGATCAAGGTTTGGACGTCTTTTTCGTGGACGATGTTGTGCCCGCACGCGTGGTAGAGGTTACAGGCACCGATGCGCACCGCGCGCCGGATGTCTTCCTGGCTGATCAATGGCTGTACAAAGTCGATGCTTCCGAAGAGGGGCGTGGTGTCGTAATAGAACTGAAAGAGGTCGGAGCGTTCCCAATTGACCAGCTCCTGCCGGCCCGAGATGAAGCCGCACGCTTGCTCCCGGTGGGGAAGTGTATCCAGCAGGGCACTGTAGGCTTGGAGATCCGCAGGCTCGACCTGATCGAGGATGACCACGGCATCGATGTCGCTGTTCTCGGTCGCTTCGCCGCGGCCGTAACTGCCCTGCAGCCCGACGAATTGCAGCCGAGAGCCAAATTGTGATTTCAGTTTTTCCAGATAGGCTTTTATCCAGGTGTCGATATCCAGGTACATGCTTCACTCGCTTTCTTACTTCCGGTAATCCTTCCTGACGAAAGGTTCTTCGATGGTTTCTGCGGTCAGCAATTTATATTTCTGCGGGTGACGGTAAGCGTTGCCGTGGACTTCGTTTTTTCTATATTCCCTGATCTCGTCCATTGGGAAGTCGGCCAGATAAATCCCTTCCCGTTCCCCGGCTTCGATGATCAAAGTGTCCCTTGACCCGGGTTCGCAGGCCCGGTAGGCCATTCCATCGAAGGCAGTCGAATGACCATTGCAGTCAGGCTGCCCCAGAGGATAGTTCACGGTGGCAATGCCCAGCATGTTTTCATAGGCGCGTGCGCGCAGTTGAGAAAGGCGGTTGATTTCCATGGGGCAGGCATTGGGCACTAGAATGATCTCGGCCCCCTTCAGCATCAGAATTCGTGCGCTTTCCGGGAATTCGCGGTCGTAGCAGATCATTGCTCCGATCCTGACGCTTCCTTGCACTGTATCCAGATCAGCAGTGAAAAAATCATCCCCCGCGGTCAGCCGGCATTCTTCACTGAAATCACAGGTGTGGACTTTGGCGTAAGAGAGTACCTTTTTGCCGAAGCGGTCAAAGACGCACAGGGCGTTCCGCGGGGACGGGGCATACTCTTCCAGAAAGGTGATGCCAATGGCCATGTTGAGAGACTTTGCCAGTTGGCCGAAGGAGTTGACGAATTCGCTGTCCGCGGGCACGGCTTTGGCTTCCAGTTCAGCCGTAGCTTCAGGGATGGTGTAGCCAGTACTCCACATTTCAGGGAACAGGGCAATGTCTGCCCCCATCTCTTTTGCTCTTTTAAGGTTGACAATACCTTTATGCAGATTCCCTTCCAGAGTGTTCTCCGGTAGGAGCTGCAGTAAAGCAACTTTCAGACTTTTCATGGTGGCTCCTGGCGTTGCTCGAACGAGTTTTTTGAATTCCTAGGTACGCTCCAGCAGGCAGATGCACTCGATGTGATAAGTCTGCGGGAATTGATCGAAGGGAGTGACCTTCTGCAGCGTGTAGCCGGATTCAGTCAGCCGTTTTACGTCGCGGGCCAGGGTAGCCGGGTCACACGAGACGTAGATGATGCGCGGTGGGGCCTGATGGATCAGGGCTTCGGTCACGCGGCGATCCAGACCGGCACGCGGTGGGTCGATGACCACCAGATCCGGCGGCACGTCGAGGGCTGGCAAGACCTGCTCGACCGCGCCGACATAAAGTTCTACGTTATCGAATTCCTCCAGATTGACCGCAAAATCATCGCAGGAGGAATCAGAAAGCTCGATGCCGATAAGACGCTGCGCGTACTGAGCCAGAAAGGCCGAAAAGAGGCCAACCCCGCAGTAGGCGTCAATGACGGTTTTGCCGCTCAGATCGCCAGCCAGATGCAGCACCTGTTCGACCATTTTCCCGGCCTGAGCGAGATTGGCCTGAAAGAAAGATTTCACCGATACCTTGAACGTACGGCCGTTGACCTCCATCAGAATGAATTCATCCCCTGAGAGGACGGTCTGCCCGTCCAGGGAGGTATAAACCACTGAGATGGGGAAGTCTACCGAAAACTCGGGCGGCTGCGCGGCAGAGGATTCCAGACCAAGCAAAATGTCGCCTTCTTCGCCTTCGCGCAGCACGGCCCGCTCGATGCCGCTGTCGGCGGCAAAATCGAGCTGCGGCCACAACTCGTTGATGCCGGTCTGGGGCAGGTAGCATTCACTGATCTCGACCAGATCGCGTGACCCGGCACGCTGAAAGCTGCATTTGCCGGCCGGAGAAAGGTTAAACTGGACCGTGTTGCGGTAATTCCAGGGAGAAGGCGCGGGTACCACCGGCTCCACCGGGAAATCGGCGAATCCGCCCAGACGTCTGAGCTGGTCTTTGACGATACTTTGCTTGAGCAGGAGCTGGTCAGGATAGGAAAGATTTTGATAGCTGCAGCCGCCGCATTGTCCAAAATGGCGGCAGCGTGGGCTGATCCGCTGCGGAGAGGGCTGGAGCACTTCGAGCAAACGAGCGCGGGCGAAGTTTGTTTTCTCTTCGAGCAGACGTACTTTGACGGTTTCCCCTGGCAGGGCAAAGGGGACGAAGACGGCGCGGCCATCAGGCAGACGCCCCAGAGCATCGCCGCCGAAGGTCATACCCGTGATATCCACGGTAAACTCTTTTTCCATACGCGCACTCCAACTCTGCAAGATGCTCTCATTTTACCTTAGTCAGTTGTGAAATTCGTGCTCTGGAAATCTGGATTAAAATTAAATATCAATGGTATAATTTGCCCGCTCGATCATAAAGGTCGATGGAGAGGTAGCGCAGTTGGCCTAACGCGCCCGCTTGGAGAGCGGGTATACCGCAAGGTATCGTGGGTTCGAATCCCACCCTCTCCGCTGATGGTTCAACGGACAGCAGATTAATTCTGCTGTTTCTGTTTTAATGGGCAATCTCAGGGCAAGTTCTGGATCTTTTCATATATGCGTCTGAATCAGAGTCTGGTAGCCTAAAAAAAAATATTAAAACGAATGACAGGCCTGGGGGGGACAAGCCTGTCATTCTTCAGGGAGGGATATCCACCTTGCGGTGGATGACACCATATCCATACCATTAAGTAGTGTCTAAAAGATAATATACACCTTAATTGTCAGAATTGTATTAAAAATATATTAGGATTTATTTCTCCGGTTTATGCTTCTTTTGCGAAAAGATTTCCAGCCATTCGTCCACTTCGGCGCTGCTGAGCCGACGTTCACTGCCGGTTTCCGAGTGCGGCTCGGGTTGCAGCAGGGTCTGCGTCAGCTCACGGGCAAATTGCTCAGAAGAGATCACGGCAGCCCCAAGGTTGTGAGATTGGTTTTGCACATAGTGATCAGAGCTGATCAGGGTGTAATTGCGGCTGTCACGGCCTTTTTGCATAAAGAAATCGATGATGGCTCGATCCGCGCTGCTCGATTTGGAAATGACATGGATGTGTACGGCTCCGCCTTTGGTGGGTTGGGCAAAGCCGGGCAGTCCCCCATCGAAGAAAAGCTCGGCACGAGTACGCTTGCGGCGGCAATATTCACGGATCATCTCGGCCAGGCGCGGTTCATCATCCAGATCGCTCAAGTGCAGCCCGGGAACTTTGGGGATGAGATTGTGTCCGTCGATGACCAGAATCATGCAAAAATTGCCTTTCCTTTGCTCCCATTGTACTTTTATTCTATACTTGAAGCCAGAATGAGGAAAAAAATGAAACGACTCTGGCCCTTTCTGATATTGAACGTCATCATTTCTGCTGCGACTGTGCTGATCGTGCTGGCCATCTGGAGCAGTTCGCACCCTTGCGTCAGCAGTGCCCTCGTGAATGCCGCGGCTCCGGGAATCGTGGTGACGCAAGCCCCCACGGCTACTCTGCCGCCCCAAGGGGAGTCACTGTTTGAAATTCAGGCGGTGATCGGTGCTGGGGATATTCAGAATGAACACATCCAGATTCAGTATTTGGGCAGTGAGCCCTTGAGCCTGCAGGGATGGCAGATCTCTGATGGTAAGAAACATACTTATACCTTTGACAATTTTGTTATCTATAAAAAGGGAGCCTTCGATCTCTATACCCGCAGCGGCTATGACACCACCATCGAACTGTATATGGGCTTTACTCAGGCGCTCTGGCAGGATGCCCAGACAATCACGTTGCTCGATTCTTCTGGGGTCACGCGGCTCAGTTATTCCCTGACAAGATGATCTTAAAAGCCAGAACAACCTGCCTGGATTCGGGTAAAATGAAGGCGAGTTGAATTGCAATGAAAGAAAGGACAGCGTATGACCCAGGCACTTTATCGTAAATGGCGTCCCCGTAAGTGGGATCAGGTAGTGGGGCAGGAGCACATCGTGCAAACCCTACGGAATGCTATCGCCACCGATCGAGTGGGTCATGCCTACCTGTTTGCTGGGCCACGCGGGACGGGCAAGACCACAACCGCGCGCTTGCTGGCCAAAGCGGTCAACTGCCTTTCCCCAGACCTCGAAAATCGTCCCTGTGATGAATGTGCCAACTGCGTGGCGGTCAACGAAGGACGTTTCATGGATTTGATGGAAATCGATGCGGCTTCGAACACCAGTGTGGAAGATGTGCGTGACTTGCGGGATAAGATCAATTTTGCTCCATCTGAGGGACGTTTCAAGGTTTACATCATCGATGAAGTGCACATGCTTTCGACGGCGGCCTTCAATGCCCTACTCAAAACCCTCGAGGAACCTCCGGCCCATGCCATTTTCATTCTGGCAACCACTGAAGTGCACAAGATACCAGCGACCGTGCTGTCGCGTTGTCAGCGCCACGAGTTTCGCCGGATTCCGGTGATGGAGATCGTGGCGACACTTAAGAAATTGTGCGCAGCAGAGAAAATCGACGCTGACGAAGAAGCCTTAATCCTCATTGCCCGGCAGGCGACCGGGGCCATGCGCGATGCCATCAGCCTGCTCGATCAACTGGCCTCTACCGGAGAAAAGATCGATCTGGAATTGACCCAGCAGGTGTTGGGAACGGCCACCAATCAAACCGTTCTCGATTTGTACAGCGCACTGCAGCAAAGCGACAGCAGTGCCGGTCTGGAAACGATCCATCGCGCTCTGGATGGCGGCAGTGATCCGCGCCAGTTTGCCCGCCAGATGGTCGAGTATTTACGCAATCTTCTTTTGGTAAAGATGGGCAATGACGATCAGGTAGATGCCGGCAAAGAAATGAAAGAGATGATGCGCAGCCAGGCGAAAATGCAGGATACGACTGTGCTGCTGGAATGGATCCGGCTTTTCAACCAGACGATCACTGACACGCGCACCAGCTGGCAGCCCAGCCTGGCACTGGAAATGGCCCTGGTGCAGGCAGTGGCGGCCCCGGCTGTGGTGCCGAACCCTGCCTCCGTTGTGGTGCGGTCTACTAATCGGGCAGCGGTGCAAACGGCCCCTGCCGAAGCACCCCAAATGCATACGGTTCCGAAAGAGCCTAAGGCAAAAGAAGCTGCTCCCCAGCAGGTTCAGAACACTGTTGACGCAAAGCCGGCTGAAGAGGAAGCGGCGACAGAAACTGCTGCTCCGATGGCAGAACTCAACCTCAGTGTGCAAAAGCTTCAAGAGAATTGGGGATTAATCCGTGCAGAAGTCAAACGAGTTTCACCGCAAACAGAGGCTCTTTTGAATTCAACCAAGTCGCTGCAAATCAAGGAAGGTTACCTGGTGATTGGCTACAGCAGCGAAATTCTGAAGTCTAAAATGGATACTGCCGACAATTTATCTCTAACGCAGGATGCCATTTTGAAGGTGTTGGGCGTCAAGGTACCGGTCAAATGCTCCGTTGTTGGTGCCAAGGCCGGCGGGGTGACCGGGGATATGGGGGTGGATGCCGATGGGATCGTCGGCGCGGCCCTGAACCTGGGCGGTAAACTGGTTCATCGGGAATAATTCGATCACAGGAGTTGAAAAAATGGCAAAAGGCTACAATCGTCCAATGGGGGGCGGCGGCGGGATGGGCAATAGCGGTATGATGGCCCAACTGCGCAAAATGCAGGAACAGATGGCGGCGGCTCAGGAAGAGCTGGCCGTTGAGACCGTTACCTCGAGCGTAGGCGGCGGGGCGGTAAAGATCACCATGACCGGCGATCAGCATTGCAAAGGCGTGGAAATTTCTCCGGATCTGCTGAAGGATGCCGATGCAGAAATGCTGCAGGATCTGATCTTGAGCGGAATCAATCAGGCATTAGATGATTCGCGCAAGATGGCCGAGGACAAAATGGCGCCTTTGAGCGGCGGTTTGTCAGGGTTGGGATTCTAGGATCATCCTTTCATGGCAATTCTGCCTGCTCCTGTACAGAATTTGATCAACGCGCTTGCGCGGCTGCCTGGGATCGGCCCGAAAACAGCTTCGCGGCTGGCCTTCTATCTGCTGCGTTCTTCGGATGATCTAGGAGAACAACTGGCCAGGGCGCTGACAGAATTGAAGTCAGCTACCGGGACGTGTTCGATCTGCTATAATATCACCCTCGCCGGGCAAGAACACTGTGAAATCTGCGCCAATCCGCAGCGGGCAGATGGGACGATCTGCGTCGTGGAGGAACCCATGGATGTGCTGGCCATGGAACGCACGGGTGGTTTCAATGGCCGCTATCATGTTTTGCAGGGTGTATTGTCTCCGATCGAGGGAATTGGCCCGGATGATCTGAAGATTCGACAACTGGTCGAGCGTGTTCGCAACGGGGAGGCCAAGGAAATCATCCTGGCGACGAATCCAAGCATGGAAGGGGATGCCACTGCACTATATCTACGCCAGCAACTGCTGAGTTATCCAGTGCGGGTAACCCGCCTGGCCCGTGGCTTACCGGTAGGTAGCGATCTGGAATATGCGGATCAAAACACATTATTGCGTGCTCTTGCCGGCCGACAGGAAATTAGTTAAAAAGAAATCGGGATTCAAACATGAATCCCGATTATTATTTGCTTGTTTAAAAATTATTTTGTGAATGCAGCCACTTCGATGGTCTGACCGTTGTTCTGGATGCGGTAGTAGGGCATCCACGCGACGCCAAAGACTTCAGAAAAAATGCTGCTCTTGGTGGGGGAGAGCGGGATCTCACTGATCTGACCGATTTGAGTCCCCCATTTGTCATTGACGGTTTTCAAAGCGGCATCACGGGTAGTTTGAAGCTGCTGCAATTGCTCATGCAAGTTTTCCAGATCGAGTTTCTCTTTTCCTAGCTTATCTTTGGCAGTCTGGCGCATTCTCTCTTTCGAAACGGATGAAGACAGACTTTTCTTGCGGCCGCCAAGCATACTGAGGGCGAAAGCGCCGGCGCTGGCAACTTCTTCGAGAGTACGCTGATTGACAGAATTCTCGGCAGTCTTGACATCCATTTCCTGCGCTTCGATCTTGTTCTGCAGAGTCAGGATTTTGGTCGAGTAGGTCTGGTTGATCTTGTCGAGCTCGGCCTGCATGGCAGTAGCGACAGCTTGCTGGCATTGTTGCTGAAAGGCTGCGTCAGTAACTTCGGGGCCGGCATATAGTTTGAGCAGGTTGTTGGCCTTGACCTTAAGCGTGCACGAACGATAGATCCAATCCAGAAAATCTTTGCTGGTGTCACTCAGTTTGGCTTTGTCATTCAACCAGCCGGGGACGACATGGTAAGCCGCACCAGATTGGGGTTGGGCTGAGAGCTTTTGGGGGTCAACCGCGGGCAAAGTCATATCTTCCCAGTGAATCAGGCCACTGCCAGGGTCTTCGACCACGGCAGCTACTTTGCGGGAAGTGTCAATGTTGTATTGTCGGGAAGTATAGCGTACCTCTGCCTGGGCCAGCACTGCGGGGCGATAAACCAGATCGGCCGTAGTGACTGTCACTGGCTGATTGGCGGCACTGACTGCTTCATTGGCTGTCAAAGAGATGGGGAAGAAGTATTCCGAAACATTGCCCAGAATGGCGGGACGAGAATTGACGATATCGCCAGCGCTGCCTGACCTGGCCGGCTGAGTATTGGGCGCGGGAACGGCCGGAGTCGTTGGAGTGTCAGGGGACGACGATTGGGCAGAGGCAACAGTCAGTTTGGCCCCCACCAGGGCATTCAAAGCCGGAATTTGATTTCGGGTTAATGGACCGGCCAGGTAATTCAAAGCCCAGCGCGTGGTGAAAGGAGTAGGGGCAGAACGGTAGACGCTGTGCCACAGAAAGACGCGCTTCTGCAGCCCAGAGATCATTTTGTCATATTCAGCGACGTTGATGGCCCCACTGGCCGAAGACAGGCCTTCGAGCAAACGCTGCTTATCCTGGTCGGTTTGCAGGCGGCCGATCATCCAGGTGCCGGTATTGGAAAGAGCCTTGTAATCCACGTCCACCGGATTCTGGGTTGCCAGCACCAAGCCAACCCCAAAAGCGCGGGCCTGCTTGAGCATGCGTAGCATGATCGTTTTCGAAGGTGGGTTGGCGACGGGCGGCAGGTAGCCCACGATCTCGTCGAAATAGACCAGTGCACGCAAACTGCTGGTGCCGCGTTGGGCGCGCATCCAGGTCTCAATGGCGGCAAAAAGCAGGGTGACGAAAAACATGCGTTCATTTTCGCTCAGATGGGCAATGTAAAAAATCGAATGGCGCGGTTTGCCATTGGGCAGATAGAGAAGCGATTGAATATCGAGGGTTTGTCCGCTTTGCCACACCTGGAAGGAAGGCGAAGCCAAAAAGTTATTGAGCAGCATTGCCAGGGAGAAGCGGTCCTTTTCGGGGAAGAAGGAATCCATCGGGAAAGCACCCAGGCGATCCATCGGCGGATTTTGAACTTGCAGGATCAGGTCAGTCAGGGTCAGAGATTGTTTCTTACTCCAGGCGTTTTCGACCAGATTGGCCAGCAAGATATGTTCGCGCGAACGTAACGGATCAATATCCGTCATACCAACCAGCCCAAGCAGGGCGGTAATGGTGCTTGAAATGCGTTCGCGCAAACTCTCAGCGTTTTCTTCCCAATCGACCGCTGGGGCTTCGAAGGAAGAAAGGATATTTACTGGCAGCCCCAAGCTGGACCCGGGAGTGTAAATTGCAAAATCCACTTTCTTTTGCAGTGCGGCCAACTGTTCGGTGCCGAGGCCCCAATCGCTCAACCCCTTTTTCCACTTTTCGGCGATGGCCGCGGCTTCATCGGGAACAGATTTCCCGTCTGTTCGGGCCACATCTGGATCAACCCAGGGCTCAAAATCTGCCGGGCGTAATTCTGGAAAGTGCAGCAGCAGGTTGGTGAGATCACCTTTGGGGTCGATAATAATCGCAGGAATGTCGTGTAATGCGGCTTCTTCGAGTAAGCCGATGCACAAACCGGTCTTGCCTGAGCCGGTCATGCCGGTAACGAAAGCGTGAGTCATCAGATTGGTTGGGTCGAGCAAAATCTGCTCGGCAGTTGGGGTTCCGCTTTTCGGATCAACGGCTTTGCCTAAAAAGAATGAATTTGAATTAGATGCCATAGTCTCCACCTGTGAGTTTCTGTTGGCTTGATTATAGACGATAATAGTCTGGTTTGGCAAAATGGCGCGATTCTTGTATCCATAAGGGCAAGCCAGTGGTTAAATCATTGGTTGTATAATCTAAAAGCAAATCACGAACAGGGATGGCTGTGCTGTGTTTGATCTGAATATTTATTCCTATCCAAGCGAAAATTCGCAAGACCCCGGGCTGATTGTGGTTCCTGCCACGAGTAAGGTTGCCCGCGGCCGCGAGAATAATCTGCTGATCGTTTACTTTACGCTATCAGGGCAAACAACCATTACACCGGATCGTCTGCATAGCTGGATGGAACAAAAAACAGCGCTATTCTATAAGAACCCGGGGACGGTAACTGCCGGAATGCGCGAATTGATCGAAGCAGTCAATGCCGATCTCTTCGAACGCAATTCCCGCCCAGATCACCAGAATGGGCAGGTCGTGGTCCATTTACAGGTAGCAGTGGTCAAACGGGATATGCTGTACCTGGCGACCTGCGGCGCAGGGCAATCTTTTTTCGTGGGGGCAGAGTCTCTTTTTCAGCAAAATAGCGTGGATGAATCCCTGCGTGGGTTGGGATTAACTCAGGCAGCACCGGTGCGCTTTAGTCAAAGCCTGATCGTGCCCAATGATCTGCTGGTGCTGGCCGCACAGGCACCAGCGGCCTGGACGACTGATTTGATGGCGGGCGGACAATCGCTTTCGATTGAAGCTTTCTCGCGCCGCTTGTTTGCTGTTCCCGGCTCAGTGGGGCAGGGCGTATTGATCCGCTTCAGCGAAGGAAACGGTAAGGCAAATCTACTCCCCATAGGCACGGCAAAATCGACTCATGTGGAACCCGCTATCCCAGCGGCGGAAGGGGAGACCACTGTTTTGAAACGGATCCAGGCAGAAGCCAGTCAGAGAATATCAAAGGAACCGCGGCAGGTGCCAGCCGAAAAAACCGAACCCCAAGAAACGGCTGCAAACCCTATTGCAGAATCTCACCAGGAAATATGGCCCCGGCATGCAGAAAATCAAGCAAAGCCGCTGACGTCTGAAGAAGAAAGTGTGCCTGAACCGGAAAAGGAACCAGTTAATTCTGGCGCGGTGGTTCTTCCGGTGATCCAAACGGATCAGATCAAAACAGCAGTGAATAAGGCACTTAAGGGGAGCGCTCAGGCCAGCAACAAGGCTTCTCAATGGTTCAAAGAAAATTTTCCGAAGGTTTTCCCTGATGAGCCGGAAGAAGAGCTGGGCTGGTCAAAGGGATTGCTCATTGGTGTGGCAATTATTATTCCTGTAGTGATTGTGGCCATTGCGATGACCCTTTATTTACGCAATGGAGCTACCGGACGGGCAAATGACATGGTGACGATCGCCCAACAAATGGTTCAGCGCGCCGAAAGCCAATCGGGAGACCCGGCTGCCCAGTTAGAATCTTTGAATGAATCGATGGATTGGCTGGACAAAGCCGATTCTTATGGGAAGACCGATGCTTCCATTGCTTTGCGCAATCAGGTGCAGTCCGGCATCGACCAGATCGAGAATGTCATCCGGGTGGATATGACCCAGGCCACTGATCCACTGCTGCCTAACGTCAACATCACACAACTGGCCGCTAATGAGCAGGACCTGTACGCGCTCGATAGCATTTCAGGCCGGGTATTGCGGTTTACTTTGAGCGGATCTATCTATGTGCAGGATACCAGTTTCGATTGCGGTCCAAATTCTGATAGCCCCTTGAATTCGATTGAGGCGCTGGTAGATATGGTGCCGATCTCACAGGATAATTCCTATAACGCGACGGTACTGGCTGTGGACGCAGCCGGGGATATCGAATACTGTGTGCCTGGCGAAACCGGCTACGTGGCGCATCTGGCTACCCCCGATATGGGCTGGAATACCATTCAGTCGATTACTTATTCTGACGGGAATCTTTACGTGTTGGATGGTAAGGGGAATGCAGTGTATCGCTTCCAGGGTTCGGGAACCGATTTTGCTGAAAAACCAACTCTCTTCTTTGACGAAGAAATTCCCCCGCTGGCGGATGCCCTGGATATTGAAGAGATTGGCTATGAACTGTACATCCTGCGCGGCAACGGACAAATGATCAAATGTACCTACAGCCCCATCAAGGATATGAAATCGACCGAGTGTCTGACCCCGGCGCCCTTCCTGGATGCGCGGAGCGGCTCCACTGTCACGGTTAATTCTTTCCCGGAAGCACAATTCATCCAGATGCGCATGACCGATGCACCGGATTCTTCTTTGTATCTGCTGGATGCCAAAAGCGATACGGTGTATCACTTTAGCTATGCTCGCAGTCTGCAGCGCATTCTTCATCCACGGATGGAGGATGGCAATGACAGCACTAAAATGATCCCAACAGCATTTGCCGTCTCCCCCAGTCGACTGCTTTTTATCGCTTACAGCAACCAAATCTATTACGGACAAATTCCTTGATGAGTTCATTTTCTGAAGGCTTACTCGATTCCATTACCACTCCGACACTGTTGCTGGATGAAGAAATAGCGCGTCGAAATCTCAAACAAATGGCGCAAAAAATTCGTCTGGCCGGAGTACGTTTTCGCCCCCACTTTAAAACTCACCAATCCGCAGTCATCGGTGAGTGGTTTCGTGCTGAAGGAGTTACAGCCATTACCGTCTCTTCAGTAGAAATGGCAGAATACTTTGCTGCTGCGGGGTGGACTGATATACTGATTGCTTTCAGTCTGAACCTGCGCCAACTCGAACGTGTCGTCCGGCTGGCGGAGAAGGTGCAGCTTGGCGTGCTGGTCGAGGACGCAGACACCGTTCGCGAACTGGAAAAAGAAGCGTTGTCACAGATGGATGTGTGGATCAAAGTTGATGTGGGCTCGCATCGTACCGGATTGAATTGGGAAGATGTCGAGTCTATACGCGAGGTACAAGAAACTGTTTTGCGCTGCCCTCATTTGCATCTGAATGGGCTGCTGACCCATTCGGGGGCTACCTATCACTGTGAGACCCCAGAAGAGGTGGTACAAGTTTTTCGCGAGGGGGTCGAGCGGTTAAATGAGTTACGCGCTGAGTTAGAAAGCGGTGACGTACGTCTGAAAATTTCGGTGGGAGATACTCCTGGCTGCTCCTTGTGTCCGGACTTCAGCGGGATCGATGAACTGCGCCCCGGAAATTTCTTATTCTACGATGCGCAGCAGCTTCTCATTGGTTCTTGTACAGCAGAGCAAATTGCTGTGGCAGTTGCCTGCCCTGTGGTAGCGGTGCATCCCCAGCGCAATGAAGTTGTGGTGTATGGTGGTGCCATTCATCTTTCAAAAGATTGGGTAGATCTGCAGCAGGGAATGTCTTTTGGCCTGGCTGCATTGGATGTAGGCGGTCATTGGGGGAGTCCTATCCCAGAGGCGATTGTACGCTCGGTTTCTCAAGAGCACGGCGTGATCCGTTTTGGTGGGGGATTACCCGAAGGGGTAAAGCCGGGTGATTTACTGTACATTCTGCCAGCCCACTCCTGTTTGACAGTGCAGGAACAAAAAAATTACCTCACTCTGCAGGGTGAGGTAATCTCCACGATGAACAGTTGATCTTCTGGCTCAAGAAATGATCGCCAGTGGAATTGGTGAAAAGGTCAGAATGAAGACGATCAGAGCGATGATTCCCAAAGCTTTGCGTTTGCTATCCAGTTCTGTGATCTGATCAAGGGGTTCAGCATAGGATTGCCCGAAGAGAAAGACCAGAAAAGCCCATAACCACCAGCCGGACCAGCCAAATCCCAAAGCAATCAAGATGATCTCGATTACGGGTAGAACCTTGCGAGCGTTATTCTGTCCAAAGAGCAGATGGAACACGTGTCCTCCATCCAGTTGGCCCGCAGGGATCAGGTTCAACGAAGTGACCAGCAGCCCCACCCAGCCTGCCCAGGCTACCGGTGAAATGGTGACGTCGAGGCTGCCCAGCGGGGAAGGCGTGCCTGTGAAAAAATAACGGAGCCAGTGAGTCAGCAACGCTGTTCCGGTAATTCCATCTGGCTGCGGCAGCAGCAATCCAAAACGCAGATACTTCAGCAACAGATAGATTAGCGAATTACCTTCCATCTGGATTCCCTGACCGGCGGGAAAAGTCAACGGGATCTTATCAAGCGTGGAACTGCCCAAACCAATCCAGAGCACAACTAAAGAGGCCACAAAGCCAGCCAAGGGGCCAGCCACACCAATATCCATCAAAGCGCATTTATTCTTGGGTGGGCTTTTCATGCTGATGAAAGCCCCCATCGTTCCCAGAGAGGTGAAGGGCATGGGAATGAAAAAAGGCAGGGTTACTTTTACCCCGTGAGCCCGGCCAGCGAAATAATGTCCAAGCTCATGAATGCCCAGAATGGCAATCAAACTGACTGCAAAGGGCCAGCCATTGCGGAAAATAGCTGGAATTAACTGCTGGAGCGGGAGGGTGAGGTCAGTATTGGGATTGTAGATTCCGCCTGAGATCAAGACGCTGATCAAAGTCAACACGAATAATAAAATGACCAGCCAGGTACGCGTTGGCCTGGCTTCTGGTAATTCGGGGATGAGCAGGATCAGGTGAGTCGGTCCTTCTTTGCGGAAAAGCGGGGTGAAATGGTAAGGACGCAGACTTTCAGCCAGTTGGTCGTAAGCCTGAGCTGAATTGGCCGCGACGAGTTGACCACGGTAGCGGCGAATGTAACCCTGCTGCATTGTGCCAGCGGTGATATCGTCAATGCGAAAAATGCGCCTGACCTGGGCATCAATTAAATCAAACTGATCAAGAGAATCCATGGTTCCTCCTGCAAAATTTCTATTGGATTTCAGTATAACGGGGAATTATAGGAATGCGATTAGAGAAGAATGATCCGAGAAAACCCAGGGCAGCAGTGCATAAAACCACTGGGCAGTGGCCGTCATGAACCAGCCGAAGAGAACGCCCAGCACAATGCCAGCTATAACATCAGAGAGGTAATGCACGCCCATCCATACCCGTGCCAGACTGACCAACAGCATCCAGACCAGCAGGAGGATTCCCAGCCAGGTGAAACCCAGTCCCAATGCTAAAGTTGCCAGCATGGCCGTACGGGCTGCGTGGCCGGAAGGAAAGGAGTGGGGATCTGTGTTGCGATAGATAGCTCCCCATTCGCCATCGGGGCGCTGGCGACGGATGGTGAATTTGATGCCCAGTACCAGAAGCGCCAGTACGACCACCGCTCCAGCCATGAGCGCGACCATCTGGTGGAGCGCGCCTACTGTAAAGAGCCAGAGAAGAAACAGGGCAATCTCGATGAACCAGGAATCCCCAGAATGTGCAAAGAAAGCCGCAAAAGGTTTGAAACGATTGGTCTCGGGGTTCTGGATGCGGATGCGATCTGAGAGGGTGGCGTCGAGGGTAAGGATCTTCTTCAAATTCATGGAAGCTATTTTACCTTAAGAATGCCATCCTTCCAGAGAGTCTATTTCGCTTTTCTTTTCATATTTGAAAGCAGGGAGAAATTGACTTTGAAAGGGGATAACGTATAATGAAAACGATTCGCCTTGGCGGTCATCCGAATTCTTCTAATAGGGTCGCGCATGAAAAAAACATATTTCGGGATCGTGGTTTCATTGTTGACGATCAGTTCGTTAATTTTAGCGAGCTGCAGTGTAAAGACGACGATCGTGGATAACGTCTCGAGTTATACTCCGCTGCGGGTTTCTGCCAAAAGCTGTGATTACGGCGGGGAGATCAAATCCGTGGCCGCGCTCGACGAATATACCGTTAAATTTACCCTGTGCAACCCCGATGCTTCCTTCCCGGCCAAAATTGCTGCTCCGATCTTTGCTATTCAGGATCAGGATTTTCTGAGCAAGAATGAAGGAATCTCAAAGAATTTGACCAAGAACGTGAATGGGACTGGCCCGTATAAGCTGATGAAAGATACTCTGGTGGGGCAAATTCAGCTGCACACCGCCGAGAATTACTGGGGCATGATCGGGGGAACGCAAACGCTGAATTTCAACTTTATGAGCAATCCTAAAAATGGCCCGAGCACAACGGAACTCAATCAAGCCGATGTCATCACTTCTTCTTTGACTGGCCAGGCGCTTTCTTTCTTGATGAACAATGAAATTGATTTTCAAGCAAAAGCTCACCCTGCGTTGAATCTGGTTTATCTAGGCTTCAGCAACAAAGTCGCTCCGATGGATAAGGTGGAGGTGCGGCAGGCATTTGCCATGCTGCTGAATACTCAGACACTGGTCACGGATGTATTTCCACAGGGTGCCAAGGCTGCTTCACAAATAGTCTCAGCAGATTCTCCAAGCGGCTATGATGCTTCACAAACCTGGTATGAAGTTAATGTGAATACCGCCCAAGATTTGCTCAACAAGGCAGGGTTCGACTATAACCAGACCATTACTCTGGCATTTGTTCAAGATTCTTCTGAATTGATTCTTTCGCCGGCGGTGCTGGCTACGGCGATTCAAAAACAACTGGCGGCTGCCAACATCAAAATTACCCTGAAACCACTTAATCAGGCCGAGTTCAATCAGGCGCTTTCTAACGGGTCAGAGATGATGTTTCTGGATAGTTTTACCGCTCTTTACCCGGATGGAGCGGCTTTCTATGAGTATCCTTTTGTACGTCAGGCCAATCACTTTGGCAACAGCTACCCGGATCTGGTCAATGGACTGAAGAACGTACAGAGCAAGATGGATTCTTCAACGCGGTTGGAAGCTTTTCGCGAATTGAATCAATCGTTCAAGACGCTGATTCCGCTGATCCCGATTGCCAACGTGGCTCAATGGAGTTTCTTTGGCGAAGATGTCAAAAATGCCACCGTGAACGGGTATTTCGAGGCCTTTGAATTATTGAGCAACGGCAATCCTTCCCTGAATATTCTTGAATCGAGCCGTCCACTGAGTTTATGGCCAGCGGATGAGACCGATGCAGACACTTTTCGCCTGACCCGGATGCTCTACGATACGCTGGTTTCTTACTCGTTCGACTCGAATGAATTGAAATCTGATCTGGCGGATAGCTGGAAGAGTAATTCGGATGGGACACAATGGACTTTTACCCTGCGCTATAACGTTCACTTCACCAATGGCGCGTTGTTGGATGCCAATGACGTGGTTGCCTCGTTTGCGGCGATCTGGGATTCAACAGATACCAATCATCATGGTCGCAGCGGGGACTTCACTTATTATCGGGATTTGTTCGGTTCACTACTGAATCAATAAGAGAAAAAAAGAAGCGCTCAAACGAGCGCTTCTTTTTGGATCAATTACTTAAATTCCAACGTTTGATGGCGGAATTGATGATCTTTTGCACAATATCTTTGTAAGTATAACCGGCTGCGCGAGCAGCATAAACCAATGAAGCCTGCTCCGGGTCAGGGTGCATAAGCGGAATGGGGTTTACCTCGAGAATGTAAGGATTCCCGTCGGCATCCATGCGTAAATCCATTCGACAGACGTCTTCCAGCTCCAAAACGTGCTTGGCTTTCAGAGCAATGGCCTGAAATTCGCGTGTCTTTTCTTCAGGAAGGTGTGCCGGGCAAACACGATAGACTTCACTGTCAATGTCTTCTTTCTGCTCATTGGAATAAAACCCTGTGGGAGACACGATTTCGACGATGGGCAGAACTTCTTCCCCCAGAATACCGATGGTGAATTCACGGCCCTCGATATACTGTTCGACCAGAATATCCGCGTGGATCGTTTCCCAGACCCAATCGACCTGCTTTTTTAGATCTGCATAGTTACGGACCAGGGCACTTTCGTTGATGCCAATTGATGAGCCTTCGAAGGCCGGCTTCACAAAGAGCGGAAAATGCACGGAATGTCCCTCGAGTTCATCCGGGTGCTGCAGCACAAAGAAGTCAGCAGTGGGCAAACCGGAGTAACGGAAGATCCGTTTGGCAATGTGCTTGTTGTGAGAGAGTGACATCCCCAGCACGCCGGCGCAGGTATAGGGGAGGCGAAGGATATCCAGAATGGCGGGCATCTGGGCTTCGCGTGAGGAACCAAAATGACCCTCGCTTGAATTGAAGCAAAGGTCAGGATGAAAACTCTTGATGCTTTCGATTGAACTTAATTCTGCCGGGAAATACTTTGCCTCGATCCCTAAAGCAGATAACGATTCCAGAATAGAATCGACAGTTATCTTGTCATCTAGGTCGTCCCACCGCCCGGGAGGGTCTTCGGGTGTTACTGGTGCATCTTCTTTTAAGTTTGCCAATACTGCGACTTTCATATATTAAAATATTCACTCCTGTTTGTTTTAATAAAACAAGTTGATTATAATAACAAATCGTTATTCGACAAGAATCCAAAATGAGCATTTTATTCACTCACAATCAAGCGATAATAATGTAATTCAAGCTAGTTTTAATATTATTGACGTAGGATTGAAGTTGGTTCTTTAGCCTTTCTTTATTGTCACAATTGAATAAATTGGTAATTATCCTGAGATCCCTTTAGGAGGAAGTTCATGGTCTATGTATTGGTCGCCGTGGGTATTTTGGTCTGTGCAATACTCGCGATCCGGTCGAAACGCTTACTTATTTCAGCTATCTGGTTAGCCGTTACCAGCGCTCTTGTAGCTTTGATGTTCTACATGTTGGGCGCAGTTCAGGTGGCTGTCATTGAATTAAGCGTCGGCGCGGGGTTGGTTACCGTGCTTTTCGTTTTTGCAATCAACATCTCTGGTGAAGAAGGGATGAATTTAAAACCGGTGATGCCCAAGCCTTTGGCCTGGGGGCTGGTCGCTATTGCAGCCGGGCTGACCATCTACCTGACCGTCCGCGATGGTGGATTGGCGCTGGTAATTACTGCGACTCAGGAATCCCCAACGATTTTGTGGGCTTCACGGTATCTGGATATTTTGCTGCAAATTGCTTTGATCTTCACCGGGGTACTGGGGGTTTTAGGGCTACTTTCTGAAGGGAAACCAGAAATCCAAAAGGAGGATGAGGCATGAGCTCTTTACCCATCCCATTCATTGTGATCTTAACTGTGATCGGTTTGGCTGGAATTGGCTTGTATTGTTTGCTGGCCACTCGCAATATGATCAAAGTGATCATCGGGTTGCAGCTTCTGATCAAGGGAGTTGCGCTGGCGTTCGTGCTGGGCGGTAGTCTGACCGGGCAGCTTAACCTGGCGCAGACAATGGCGCTGACCGTAATCGTTGCAGACACGATCATCGCGGTGATTGGTTTGGCTTTTGCCGTTCAGGTACGCCACCGTTTGGGTACCCTGGATATCAAAGCACTCTCCACGCTAAAGAGGTAAACAATGAATCCAATTCTCATTCTTCTCGTCATTGGTTTACCCTGGTTGGGAGCAGCAATTGTCTTGCTGGCCGGGGACAAACATGAGAAATTGCAGCATACGCTGGCAGTGCTCTTTGCCCTGGCTGCAGCGGTAGCCGCCGTGTGGATGCTGCCTTTTGTGTCAAAAGACACCGTTTTTTCGCTTGATGCCAGTACTGTCTTTGGACAGTTCACTTTCATGGCTGACGGGCTGGGCGTTTTCTTGACCGTTATTGCGACCGTGATTGGCAGCCTGGCGGTAATCTTTTCGACCAGCTACATGAAAGGCGAAAAACAGCTAGGCCGTTATTATGCTTTCGTCTTGTTCTTCATTGGTGCCATGGCCGGTCTGGTGCTGACCAGCAATATGCTGCTGATGTTCTTCTTCTGGGAAATCACCGCTCTGTGCTCTTATGCTTTGATCTCCTTCAACAATGATGATCCCAAAGCGGTGCGCGGCGGCATGAAAGCCCTGATCATTACCTCTGTAGGTGGGGTGGGGTTACTGTTAGGTGCCATGCTGCTTTACATCTACAATGGCAGCCTAGATTTCAATACCTTCCTGGCAGACTCAAGCAAAGTGCCCGCCAATGTGCTGGGCATCCTGGCGTTCGGATTTTTGATCGCGGCCGCAGCCAAATCGGCTCAGTTCCCCTTCCAGACCTGGTTACCGGACGCGATGGAAGCTCCTTCCCCTATCAGCGCGCTGATCCATGCGGCGACGATGGTCAATGCCGGCGTTTATTTGCTGGCGCGTTTCTACCCGGCTTTCGCTGATGTTCCTGGATGGCGCGATGCTGTGATGGTGGTGGGTGTGCTCTCCGCGCTGATGGCGGCTATTATGGCGCTGGTCTCAAACGATCTCAAACGTGTGCTGGCGTATTCTACAGTCAGCCAGTTGGGCTATATGGTGTATGCCATTGGCACGGGAAATATTCTGGGCAGTCAGTTTCATCTGCTCAGCCATTCCATTTTCAAAGCATTGCTCTTTTTGGGCGCCGGCGCGGTGATCCACTCAGTGGGGACTCGCGACATGACCTTAATGGGAGGCGTGGGCAAAAAGCTTCCCTTTGTGAAATGGACTTTCTTGATCGGGGCTCTGGCCCTTTCTGGAATTCCGATCTTGAATGGTTTCTGGTCGAAGGAAATGATCCTCGAGGGTGGCTTGACCGGCGGATCGATAGTTTATTATGGCGTCATGGTCTTTGTGGCGGGGCTGACGGCCCTGTATACGTTACGAATGGTATGGATGGTCTTCTATGGCGATCCGCGCAGTGATTATCACGCACACCCCACAGAACTGGCCATGAAAGTGGCACTGGCTCCGCTGGCGTTTGGTGCACTGGTTTCCTGGCTGATCATTGGACGGTTCTCGACGATGCTTGAAAAGAGCTTGCCCTATCATTCACTTGAGGCCCTGGGAATCCGCGGAATGGTTCACGAGGTCGTTTCCTGGCCAACCCTCATTGCGCTGGGAGTGATCACGCTGGGTATTCTGTGCTGGGTTTTCCGGGAGAAATTGACCGGGCTGAAGAAGGCTCTGAACTGGATGCGCTGGTTGGCTGAACATTCTTTTGGCTTCGAGGCGATCAATACAGGCGTGGTCGATGGCGTCAATGCTTCAGCAGAAGGGTTACGGGTGACTCAAACCGGTCTCCTTTCATGGAATTTGCTGGCGGTGTTAGGTACGATCATTATTTTCTTTACTCTGTTTGCGGTGGGAGCCTGATATGAAGACAGATTTGATGACAATCGGCTTAATCGGAATCCCTCTGGTGGCTTCACCGATCATTTATCTGCTGGGCCGCTGGACGGCGCGTACACGCCGCATTCTGGGCATGAGCCTGGCAAAACTGCTTTCGCTGCTGGTACTGGTGGTGGAAGGGGCACTGTTATTCCTGTCAGTGATGGTCTGGACGCAGGGCGGCACGGTCAAAGCAACAATTGGGGACGTTCTCGTTGGGCTGGACGGCATGGGGTTGATGGTGGGGGCCATCGCTGTAGTGCTGGGCTTCTGCGTGATCTTGTTCTCATTCGCGTATATGAAAGATGAGAACGGGGAAGAGAAATATTATGCTTTGCTCATGGCGTTGATCGGATCGATCATCGGTCTAGGCTGCGCTCAGGATCTCTTCAACTTGTGGGTGTGGTTTGAACTGATGGCCGTCAGTTCGTTCTTCCTGGTGGCTTTCTACAATGAACAGCCTGCTTCTCTGGAGGCCGGGTTCAAATATCTGGTGCAATCAGCGCTGGGGTCAACTCTGGTATTGTTTGGCATTGCAATCCTGTTCGGAATTACCGGAACCGTGGGCCTGTGGAATATCTGGGCTACCGTGTCAAATCATTCACCGCTGGTGTATGTGGCGGGTGGCTTGATTGTGGTTGGCTTTGGCATCAAGGCTGCGCTGGTTCCATTGCACACCTGGCTGCCGGATGCCCATTCACAGGCACCGAGTGGTATCAGTGCCATGCTTTCGGGTATCGTCATCGAAGCCGGTCTGGTGGCTATGCTGCGCTCCTTGAGCATTCTGGCACAGAGCCAGTTCCCTGCCGGGACAGTGTTGCTGGTTTTCGGTTGTATCAACATCCTCTTCGGCAACCTGCTGGCTTTCCGACAGGTCGAGGTCAAACGGTTGCTGGCCTTCTCGAGTGTTGCTCAGGTCGGCTACATGCTGGTCGGTTTTGGCGTGGCGGTACTTTCGAGTAGCTACGTGGCGGCGGCAGGCGGTTTCTTCCACATGATGACCCATGCCATGATGAAAGGTCTGGCCTTTTTAGCGGCCGGAGCTTTCTTGTATGTACTGCACATTGGCAAGGGTGACCATGCTCCGTTGGTGATGGATGATCTGAATGGCGCCTCGCGGAAATATCCGGTAGTAGCATTTTTCCTCAGCCTGGCTCTATTGGGCCTGGGCGGCCTACCGCCAATGGCCGGTTTTATGTCGAAATGGCAAATTTTGGTGGCGACAGCAAGCGTAAAGAGTACGTTGATGATTTGTGTGATCGTCTTCGTAGCGCTGAACAGCGTTCTTTCTCTGGGATATTACGTTCCGATGATCAACCGTATGTACCGGCTGACGCCTTCTGAAACAGTAGCTGCGGGTATGCCGGTGAATTGGGTAATGATCGTCCCGATGGTGATCCTGACGCTGGGAATTCTCGCCTTTGGCATCTGGCCGGGTTGGGCGAATTTGCTCAACTACAATGCTGCTGCCAGCTTCTTGTATCCCTTTGGCTTATAGGAGAGGAAAACAATGTCTATTTTATTAACTCCTCCATTAGCGTTTCTGATCTATATACCGCTGGTCTTTGCCATCTTTTTCGTTGGCCGCGGGCTGGCAGGGAAGGGTACCCCTTCAGAAGAGAAATCCAGTCTGTACAGCAGTGGTGAAGAGGCCCCGACGGCTTTGGCGGCCCCGGGTTACCGGCCTTTCTTTTTGGTGGCGTTTTTCTTTGCCATCCTTCACCTGGGAATGCTGGTTCTGGCGACTGGAACGTTGGATGTCAAAATGATCCCCTATCTGGTGGGTCTGGTTCTGGCCCTGATCGCACTGATCCTGGGATAGTTTACCGGTAAAGGAGAAGAGCAATGGCTGATCCATTTCAAGATGTAATCGAAAAAGTAAAGACCTGGGCAAGAGTCAATTCGCCCTGGGCCATCCATTTCAACAGTGGTTCGTGCAACGGCTGCGACATCGAAATTCTGGCGACGCTGACGCCACGGTATGACGTAGAGCGCTTTGGCATCAAATTGCAAGGCAGCCCACGACATGCTGATGTGTTAATTTGCACCGGGCCGGTGAGTTTACAGGCCCGAGATCGTTTGATCCGTACCTATGAACAAATGCCTGATCCGAAATTTGTGATCGCGGTAGGCTCGTGCGCTCTCAGCGGCGGAGTTTTTCAGGGCTGTTACAATGTCGTGGGAGACATCAGCGAGGTGATTCCGGTAAATGTATACGTACCGGGTTGCCCGCCACGCCCGGAGGCAATCATTTATGGGGTAGTTCAACTCTTGAAAACCTTGCAAGGGGAATAGGAGAAATTATGGCAAAGAAAACTGTTGTGAAAAAGCCAGAAGAATTGCTCCAGGAGGCCCGTGAGCTATTGAAGATGTGGACGGTTTCTGAAAATACCCCTGAAGAAAATCGTCTGGATATCGTGATCAATGGGAATGAGCTGAAAGAATGCGTGCGAGCCCTGGTAGCCGCCAAATGGGGTTATCTGGCAGCCATTTCCACTCTGGATCATCCTGAGTATTCAATTGTGGAAAGCTCGAATGAGAAAGCGGTGGTGCCTGACCGGGGCTCTGTTGAGGTGCTCTATCATTTCTGCAATGGCGCAGCGATCACTACTTTACGAGTCACATTACCCTACGAGAATAACAAGGTTGAAAGCATCTGCGATATCATCCCTTCCGCGACTTTGTATGAACGAGAAGCCATGGAATTGATGGGGATCGAGTTTGTGGGTACCCCCAACGTAGATCATTTATTGTTACCTGATGGTTGGCCCGCGAACACTTATCCGTTACGGAAAGCATTTACTGGTTTAGAGAAAAAAGAGGAGAAATAAGATCATGGAAACGAATAAAGCCCCTGAAAAATTCATTGTTTCCATTGGCCCACAGCATCCGGCGCTGAAGGAACCTGGTCATTTCGAGTTTACCGTTGATGGTGAGATTGTCAAAGATGCCAGTGCCCGCCTGGGTTTCGTCCATCGCGGGATGGAGAAGGGCACCGAAAGCCGAAATTACGTGCAGGATCTGTATTTGATGGAACGCGTGTGTGGAATTTGCTCTCACGTGCATGCGATGGCTTTTGCCCTTGGTGCAGAAAAATTAGCTGGGGTACAGGCTCCGCCACGAGCGCAGGCTATCCGTGAACTGGTAGCTGAACTGGAACGTATTCACAGTCACATGCTGTGGTTGGGTGTCGCAGCCCACGAGGGCGGTTTCGATACTCTGTTCATGTTTTCCTGGCGTGACCGTGAGACAGTCATGGATTTGCTCGAGCAGGTGACTGGCAACCGGGTCAATTATTCTGCCAACATATTGGGTGGGGTCAAGGTCGATCTGGATGACGTCAAGAAAGATGCCCTGCTCAAAGGAATGGATTTTCTTGAAGAACGCACCCAGCACTATTTGAAAGTGGTAACTGAAGATGAGACTTTCTTGGGGCGCACCCGCAAAATTGGCCTGATGACCAAGGAGCAGGCAGAACTTCTGGGCGCTGTTGGTCCAACGGCACGGGCCTCAGGAGTTGAGCACGACGTACGCGTGGATTCTCCTTACGCGGGTTACACGGAATTCCCGACCAGGCTGATCACAGAACCTGCCGGCGATCTGGAAGCGCGTTTTGTGGTGCGCATCAACGAGCTTTTCGAAAGCTACCGTCTGGTGCGGGAGATCGTCGAGCATATTCCTGCGGGTGATCTGGCTGTGCGTATGCCGCGTCGCATCCCGGAAGGCGAAACAGTCAGCCGGGTCGAAGCCCCGCGCGGAGAACTTTTCTATTTCATTCGCAGTAATGGAACCGATCAACCCGAACGGGTCAAAGTACGCACACCCAGCCTGTGCAACTGGGCTTCGGTGCTGACCTTAGCTGTCGGGCATAAGCTAGCCGATATGCCGATGATTCTGGCGGGAATTGATCCCTGCTTCTCCTGCAACGATCGTATGGTCACCGTCAACCGCGGTAACGAGATGCAGGATTGGAGCTGGGAAGACTTACGGAAATACGGGATCGCTTATTACAAATGAACCTCACAATTAACCCCATCCTCGCACTACTTATCTTTCCGGGCGGAATCTCTCTGCTGATTTTTGGCCTGGTGTATGAATTTGGTGATCGCAAACTGGTAGCCCGGTTCCAGAACCGGGTTGGACCGCGCTGGTTCCAACCGCTGGCAGATTTTATCAAGCTGCTGGCCAAGGAAGAGATCATTCCGGCGAGTGTCAACCCGGCGCTGTTCATCGCTTTGCCAATCGTGGCATTGGCTGCTGCTCTGACGGCAGCGCTTTACGTTCCCATGTTTGGCTTACAGCCGGCCTACAGTTTCTCTGGCGATCTGGTGGTTACCCTGTATCTGCTCAGTCTGATGACCCTGTGCATTGGTCTGGCCGGGGCGAATACCAATGACCGTTTTTCTCTGGTGGGAGCCACTCGTGCCCTGACGCAGCTTTTCTCTTATGAGGCACCTTTTCTGCTGGCAATGCTGGGCCCGGCGATCGCGCTGGGAACCTGGGATATCACAGCAGTCAATGCTTCCGCTTCGCACAATTGGTGGTTCTTGCTGACTCAACCCTTTGGCTTTCTGGTGGCTTTGGTGGGCTTGATGGGCAAACTGGAATTACCTCCCTTTGATGCCCCTGAAGCTGAAACCGAGATTGTGGCAGGGGCTTTGACAGAATACAGCGGCCGCGGTTTGGGAATTTTCAGAATGGGCCGCAATATTGAACTGGTCATTGGGCTGACTTTGATTGCCTCTTTCTACATGGGCGGGTTGACCTCTCCGTTGGATTTCTTGTGGAAGACGCTGGTCTTGCTGCTGGTTACCGCTTTGCTGCAGAGCCTGTTCGCTCGCCTGCGCATTGATCAGACCGTGGGTATGTGGTGGCGTGTGGGCACGATCCTGGTTCTGGTACAATTGCTGGTGATCATTTTGGGCAGAAATCTGTCTCCCTTGATTCAGCCCTTGATCGGAGGTTAACGGTATGACGATTGGATCGATGTTTGGTGATGTGTTCAAATCTCTGTTCAAGAAACCAGTGACGGAAAAATATCCGTTTGCTGAATCGGTAACCCCAGAGCATTTCCGCGGCAAACTGGAATGGGATCCTGAAAAATGTACTGGCTGCCAGTTGTGCGTGAAAGATTGCCCCTCCAATGCGATTGAGATCATCACGATTGATAAGGTCAACAAGAAGTTCGTGATGCGTTATCACATGGATCGCTGCACTTTTTGCTCACAGTGCGTCCTGAATTGCCGTTTCAATTGCATCAATATGTCTGAGGATGAGTGGGAACTGGCTTCAGCAAAAAAGGAGCCTTTTGAAGTGTTTTATGGAAGAGAAGAAGATGTCACAGAGCTCATGGCACGAGCTGCTCGACCAGAAACTGGCGAAGGCTGCGCAGAGGAAAAAGCTCAATAATTCTTCTCCAAACCAGACCCTCAAGGTTGCTCTGGTGGGGGTGGGAAGTGAGTTGAATGGCGATGATGCTGCCGGGAATCAAGTTGCACTCCAGTTGATGGATTGCGCTGAACTCCCGGCGCATTTTATTGCTCTCAATGCAGGGAGTATTCCAGAAAATGCCAGTGGCCCTTTACGGCGTTTTCAGCCGGATCTGGTGATTTTTGTGGACGCGGCGGATTTTGGAGGGGCGCCCGGAGAAATCTGCTGGCTGGAAGAAGAGCAAATTGAGGGACTGAGCGCATCCAGCCACACACTGCCTCTCTCGATGTTGGGAGGCTATTTACGGGAAGAGCTTCATTGCCAGATCGAGTACCTTGGAATCCAGCCGCAGCGGATTGAGTTTGACGAATCTCTCTCCCCATCAGTTCAGAGAGCTACCCAGGAACTCGTCGAAGAAATAAAAAAACGATTTTGTTGAAAAAGCGCCCACAGATGGTTGTAATGCACCCCATTAGTTAGACAAAAGTTAAGTAGGAATGAAGGACTGAGTTCGGAATTGAACAGGACTCAGTCCTTCTAGTTTAATCTTGATCCTGCGATTATTGTAGTAATCAATGTACTCAGATAACTCTTTTGAGAATTGTTCTACGGAGGAAAATTTCCGGTGGTGGTAGAACTCAGTTTTAAGAATACCAAAGAAGTTCTCCATGACACTGTTATCGTAGCAATTGCCCTTTCTGGACATGCTTTGGCGGACACCTTTGTCTTTCAACATTTTTTGGTATGACCGCATTTGGTATTGCCAACCTTGATCTGAGTGAAGGATCAATTGGGTATTGTCGGGTATCTTCTGGAAGGCACTTTTGAGCATTTCAGTAACCGGGTGGAAACTTGGGCTGCTTGAAAGAGTGAAGCTAACGATCTCACTATTGAACAAGTCCATGATCGGGGAAAGATAGAGCTTCTGTCCCAATAGTTTGAATTCTGTGATATCTGTGGTCCACTTTAAATTAGGTCTCACAGCTCTAAAATCTCGCTGCAAGAGGTTGGGAGCGATCTTGCCCACTTCACCTCGATAGGAACGGTACTTCTTTTCCCGCAACATGCAGGTAAGATGAGCCTGCTTCATGAGTTTCATCACCAACTTATGATTGACTTGAAACCCTCTATGATGCAGTTCAAGCGTGACTCGCCGGTAACCATAGCGGCCTTTATTCTCCACACAGATCTGCTTGATTGCTTCTTGCTCGTTACTATGCTTTTCAGGTTCACACAGATGGCGTAGATGATAGTAATAACTGCTCCTGGGAAGGTGCGCTATTTTCAAGAGCAATGCTAAGGGGTATTTTTGCCTCAGTCCAGAGATTACAACTATCTGTTCTCTCTTTCGCGCTTTTCCCGCTCTGCAACCAAGGCATTCAATTTTTTTAGGTATTCATTCTCTGCTTCCAGATATTGAATCCTGTCCAGCAACTCTTCTTCCCTGGTCTTGGGCGGTTTTGGTTTTTGAACCCTTGGCCTCCGGCCTTTTTTCTTGTTTTCTAATCCCTCAATCCCGTTTTCCAAGTATCTGTGCTCCCAATTTAGGATTGTGCTATGTCTTATTCCCAATAATATTCCGGTTTCAGTGAAAGACAATTGGTTCTCATGCATGTATTTTAGTACTTCATATTTCTGCTTCCCCGTCCAACCATATACATGGTTCTTAAGTCCTTTTCCCCCGTGTTCTCTAAAGCTCCTTACTTCCCATTTCAGCACCGAATTGCTTATCCCATATCGTCTGGCTGCTTCCGCAATACTTTCTCCTGCCTCTACTGTTTTTATTGCTGCGATCTTCTTTTCCTTGCTATGCTTGCTCATAATAAAACTGCACCCTTTCTGTTGGTTGTGTCCAACTTTTGGGGTGCAGTTCAGGTTTCTGTGGGCGCTCATTTTACTCTGTTTGCAACTTTTCGTTGGCCATTTTCTCGATCACACTGATCACTGCGGAGTTATCAAGATTACCCTCGCCAGCCTGCAGCATGGCTGTATAGAGTTGCATATCTACAGCAGCCGAAGGCAGGGGAATGCCATATTCGCGGGCAGTTTCCATGATGATGTTTAAATCTTTGGCCTGCATGGAGGCTTTAAAGCCGGGCTGGCGGTTGGCGGCAAAGAGTCGATCCGGTTTAACATCGAGAGTCCAGCACTGGGCTGCCCCAGCTTTAATAGCCTGCACGACTTTTTGCGGATCAGCGCCAGCCTTCTGGGCAAAGATCAGCAATTCGGCCATAGCCACCATTTGAGCTGCCACCATGATCTGATTGGCAGCTTTGGCAATTTGCCCGGCTCCTGAAGCACCCACGTGGGTGATGGTCTTGCCCATCACGTTCAATACCGGGCGGACAGTCTCGAGCGCTTCTTCTGGCCCTCCGATCATGATGGTGAGGGTAGCATTGCGCGCGCCGATATCTCCACCACTGACTGGAGCATCCAGCGCTTGAACGCCGTCCTGGGCCAGCGCTGCGGCGATCTTGCGGGCTGTGGCTGGGCGAATAGTCGAATTATCCACAAAGATCAAACCAGAGTGTGCCCCGGCGATAATTCCTTTCTCGCCAAGGACCACTTTCTCGACATCTGGGCTATCGGGCAGGTTGGTAAAGACCACATCTACCTGGCTGGCAACTTCTGCTGGGGAAGAAGCGCGTATCGCACCCAGCTCTACCAGTTCCTCCACGGCAGCCTGACTGCGGTTATGCACGACGAGTGGAAACCCGGCATTCAAAATGTTTTTGGCAATGGATTTTCCCATCAATCCCAGACCGATATAACCGATTTTCATTGTTTTCTCCTCAAGATAAGTTACCGATAACCCCTACAACTTCATTTTGCTTTTTGCGTATACTGATTATAACGAAACAAAGGATGAATTATGGAAAATCAATCTGGAATCCCTGAATATTCCTCTGAACCCAGACGGCATCATCACCGCTCCGGCAACATCTGGTGGGCGCTGGTATTGATCTTTGCTGGTGCTATTCTTTTTGTGCAAAATTTGCACGTAGCTGAATTCACTTTTAACTGGTGGGCACTCTTTATTTTTATCCCTGTCATCGGCAGTTTATCTGCGGCGTGGTCGCAACTACGCGACGATGGCTATTATTCAGCCAAAGCTGGCGGCAGCATTGGCAGCGCGATCTTCATGGGCACCATTGCTACGATGCTGATGTTTGGCATGGATTGGTCAATCTGGTGGCCGCTGGTGATCATGGCTGCCGGTCTCTCGGCGCTACTGACCGGTATTGGCCGCTTGAGCCAGCTCGATAACCGCAGCCTTTCCGCTTTTGCTCGTTTGAGCGGTTGGTTTGGTTTGGGCGCATTGGTATTGGGGTTGGGTTTTCTGGCACAGACTTTACCGATCGCTGCTTTGCAGACTTACCTGATCCCACGCTGGTGGGCAGTGCCAATTTTGATCGCTGGGGCAGGTGCGCTGGTAAATATGCTGGTCATGTTCTTCCAGAATGGCGCTCGCATGAATTGGGCTGCCTGGTCAATGGGGCTGATCGCCGTTTTCGTCGTGGGAATTGGAATTCTGGCACTTTTTGCGCTGGATTGGAATCTGCTTCTACCAATCGTACTCATTGCCTGCGGTCTGGTCATCCTGGCGGGGTTCTTCAGCAACCGTAATTAACGCTGTCTTTGCACTGGAAATACGGACTGTTTTCGGTTACACTGTTTGGGCGATTCTAAGAAAGTAATCAATGGTGAACATGGAACAACCTCAAACAAAAATCCTGGTACTGATCCCGGCGTATAACGAACATGAGCACATCACTCGTGTGGTGAGCCAGGCACACCGCTATTTGCCGGTGCTGGTGGTGGATGATGGCTCTGCAGATGAAACTTCAGCACTGGCACGCGAAGCCGGAGCAATTGTGGTGCGGCAGGAACCCAATCAGGGCAAAGGGGCTGCCATGGAACGCGGCTTCAAGTATGCCCTGCAAGAAGGCTACGATGCTGTGATCACTGTGGATGGGGATGGGCAGCATAACCCAGATGAAATCCCCAATTTTGTCACTGAATTTCAGGCTCAGAGAAGTGATCTGATCATTGGCGAACGGGATTTTCGAAAGATGCCATTTGTGCGCATGTGTTCGAATACCGTGGGTACCTGGATGTTTTCGTGGGCGATGCAGCAGTACATCCCAGATAATCAGTCGGGCTACCGGCTGGTCTCAGCTAAATTGATGCGGGAAATGATCGAGAGCAGAAACCACGGTTTCGAGTTTGAAGTTGAAATGATCCTGCGCTGCGTGGTGGCAAAACTAAAATTGAGCTGGATCCGTATTCAGACGATCTATGCAGACGAGCATAGCCACATCACTCCCCTTCGACATGCCTGGCGATTTATTTTGATCACTTTCAATACCCGCAAGGTGGTCAGAGCCTACAAAAAAGCCTCAAAAGGGAAATAATCAAAAAAGACCGGTGCGCCGGTCTTTTTTTGTTAATGGGCTTTAGCCTGTCGAGCGAGCGAAGCGAGGGAGACAAAAAACCACCCGCTAAGCGGGTGGAGACAAGAGGTTAAACCAAGAAACCACCTAAGAAGCTAGAATAGTGATTGTTCAAGCCACTACCGAAGCAGAGAGGTGATTTCATGGGAAGTACAGAAGATAGTTTAGCGCACACGAGGTGGATGTGCAAATATCATATAGTATTTACGCCAAAATATAGGCGAAAGATAATCTACAACCAATACAAAGAAAGCATAGGGAAGATATTACGAGACTTATGCAAGTATAAAGGGGTAGAGATTATCGAAGGGCATCTAATGCCAGATCATGTACACATGCTGGTAAGCATACCGCCCAAAATAAGCGTATCGAGTTTTATGGGATACCTGAAAGGGAAGAGTGCGCTAATGATATTTGACAAGCATGCCAATCTGAAATACAAATTTGGGAATCGGCATTTTTGGTCAGAAGGATACTATGTGAGTACAGTAGGGTTGAATGAAGCAACGATCAAGAAGTATATATCAGAGCAAGAGAAACAAGATATAGCAGTAGATCGACTGAGTGTAAAAGAATATGAAGACCCCTTCAAGGGGTAGCTAGTGACAAAGCCCCTTGAGGGGCAAGCGGAAGAGAAAAAAGCGAAGTGGCTTGAACGAAGAGAAAGCCAGCGCCTTGAGGCGCTGGCTAGCATTAAAGGCTTATAGCCGCAGAGCAAACCACCCGTTTTACGGGTGGTTGTGATTGCCAAAAGGTTATACAAAGATTGGTCATTACTACCTCTTTTTTGTAAGATTAGGACAGAAAGGAAAGTGGATGATGAGAAAAAATCAATTTCGTTCTTTGTTGGTTCTTGTATCTGTCATTGCTACCCTTGTCATCAATGCATTGGCCAACATTTTGCCTCTCAATGGTTTAGAGACCGGGCAAATTTCTGACCAGTTTAAGGTTTTCTTTGTGCCGGCGGGATACGTATTCTCGATCTGGGGGCTGATCTATTTGGGGTTGATTGCATTGACGATTTACCAATTTACGCCTGAAGGGCGGCAATCGGTACGGATGCAGAAGATTCTGGCCCCCTTTCTTGTGGCCAGTGCAGCTAACTGTGGCTGGATCTTTTTATGGCATTACCAGTTTTTCTACTGGACACTGGTCGCCATGCTGGTATTGCTCGTCTCTTTGATCGTGATCTATCTGCGGCTGCGCCAGGAGAATGCTTCAGTTTCAAAACTCGAGAAATGGATGGTACGAATTCCTGTTTCGATCTATTTGGGCTGGATCAGCGTGGCTACCATCGCCAACGTAACTGATGTGCTCGATTATGCCGGGTTCAAAGGCGGAATGCTTTCTGGACAGGTTTGGGCAGCCATTTTGCTGGGAGTGGCTTCACTTCTGGCTTTGTTGATGACCGTTATTCGCAAAGACGTTGCTTTTGTGGCAGTTCTGCTCTGGGCGTTCATCGGAATTGCCGTCAAATTCAGTCAGGAGCCGGTGGTAACCACTGCTGCCTGGATCGCCAGTGGGCTGATGATTGGATTGATGCTGGTGAGCGGAGTTCTGGCACAGCGAAAACTGGCATAGGCTTTGGTCTTAAAGAAAAAGGAGAGCTGATATTTCAACTCTCCTTTTTGTGTTGTGTACTTATTTGCTCAAGGCAGAGAGCTGCTGGCTGAGCTTTTCGGCGGTCAATTTGAATTGATCTAGCCGACCACGCTCTTTTTCGACTACTTGCGCTGGAGCTTTGCTGCCGAAATCACTGGCAAGCAGTTTCTCGAGCCGTTCGATCTGGTTCTGCGTCTCGGATAGCTCTTTCTCAAGGCGGGCTTTTTCTTGTTCAGGATCAACCAGATCGGCCAGAGGCAGGAAGACCTCAATGCCAGCCACTACCAGAGAGACAGCATTTTCTGGGGTCTGGGCGGGGTGAGCGGTGATGGTGAGATGACTGGGTTCTAGGTTCACCAAAGAACATAGAATGCTCTGCTGTGATTCAAAGATCGGTTGTTTCTCACCAGCGGCAATGATGGCGCCAATCTTTTTGGCAGGAGCGACTCCTTTTTCGGCACGCAGATTGCGGATCGCCCGGACTACTTCCTGAATCAGGGAGAAATCCTGAATGGTCTGATCTTCCCAGCCCTCTGGCTCATCGGCTTCGGGCCAATGGGCAATGATCAGTGCTTCTTCCCAGGTCAGGTGAGAATTGTATGGAGTGAAACCGGCTTCCAGTGAGGCGGATTTGAGGGCCTGCCAGAGTTCTTCGGTGACGAAGGGAGTGAAGGGGTGCAACAGGCGCAGACAGGCATCCAGCACGCGCACCAGAGTAGAGGCGGTGTAATAAGCGCGATCACCGCCTTCAGCAAGCTGGGTCTTGGCAATTTCGAGGTACCAATCGGCAAACTCTCCCCAGAAGAATTCATAGATCTGCCGGCCGGCTTCACCGAATTGATAATTGGTGAAGAGGCGGTCTGTTTCGCGGATCAGGGCATTGAGGCGAGCCCAAATCCAGGAATCCGCCAGCGTCCATTGCGGAGCAGCGGCGGGTTTGGCAGGAGCCTGGGTGAGCGAACCGATGACGAATCGGCCGGCATTCCAGATCTTGTTGGCAAAATTGCGATTGCCTTCCACTTTCTTGAGGCTGAGATTGCTATCTTTGCCGGGGGTGGAACCCACCAGCAGGGTAAAGCGCAGTGCATCCGTGCCCAGATCTTCCATGACCACCAGCGGATCGATCACGTTGCCTTTGGTTTTGCTCATCTTCTGGCCTTTTTCATCCAGGATCAAGCCGTGCAAATAGATGGTGTGGAAAGGCGGTTTCCCGGTGAACTCGATGCCGAACATCATCATGCGGGCGACCCAGAAGAAGAGGATATCCGCGGCGGTCTCGAGTACCGAGGTTGGGTAGAAGTATTCCAGGTCAGGGGTTTTCTCGGGCCAACCCAGTGTCGAGAATGGCCATAACCCAGAAGAGAACCAGGTATCGAGTACGTCTTCATCTTGATGGATGGCATGGCTGTGACAGTGAGCGCATTCACTGGGGTCTTCGCGTGCCACGGTCATTTCGCCGCAGTCATCGCAGTACCAGACCGGGATGCGGTGTCCCCACCATAACTGGCGGCTGATGCACCAATCGCGGATGTTTTCCATCCAGTTGTAGTAAACCTTGGTAAAACGTTCCGGGATGATGCGGGTTTGGCCAGTCTTCACGGCTTCGAGCGCTTTATCGGCCAGAGGCTGAATCTTGACAAACCACTGGGTCGAGATCATGGGTTCGACGATTTCGCCGCCGCGCTGAGAACGCGGTACGTTCAGGGTGTAAGGCTGCTCTTTGATCACCAATCCCTGTGCGCGCATGTCTTCCCACAATTTCTTGCGGCACTCGAAACGATCCAATCCGGCATACGGACCGCCGTTCTCATTGATGTGAGCGCTTTGATCGAGGATGTTGATGAATTCCAGCTGATGATTTTGCCCAATGGCATAATCGTTGGGGTCGTGGGCCGGAGTGATCTTTACCGCACCGGTACCAAATTCACGATCCACGTATTCATCGGCGATGACCGGAATATGTCGGCCCAGAACAGGCACTACCAGTTCTTTGCCCAGGAATTTATGATAGCGGTCATCTTCAGGATGGATGGCTACTGCAGTATCCCCCAGAATGGTCTCGGGGCGAGTGGTGGCTACCGGGATGTATTCGCCGGAGCCATCGGCCAGCATATATTTGAAGTAATACAAAAAACCGGGTTCCTCAGAATATTCCACCTCAAGGTCTGAAACAGCCGTGCGCAGAGAGGGAGACCAGTTGATCATACGCGGCCCACGGTAGATCAGCCCTTTTTCGTAGAGGGTCACGAAGGCTTCGCGTACGGCCTTTGAAAGCCCTTCATCGAGGGTAAAGCGCTGGCGCGACCAATCGCATGAAGCCCCCAGACGGCGAATCTGGTGGGTGATGCGGTTGCCATATTTCTCTTTCCATTCCCAGGTGTGGCGCAGGAATTCCTCGCGGCCAATTTCGTCGCGCTTGATGCCCTGCTTGGCCAGGGATTTTTCCACAAGCATCTGGGTGGCAATGCCGGCATGATCGGTGCCTGGCACCCACAGGGTAGGCACTCCCTTCATGCGGTTGTAGCGGATCATCAAATCTTCGGTGGAGACGAACATGGCATGCCCCAGGTGCAACTCACCGGTCACATTGGGCGGCGGGATCGAGATGACGAAGGGTTTCTTGGTCGGGTCGAAGTTGGGCGTAGAAGGGTCGTTGGTAGGCTTGAAATAGCCTTTTTCTTCCCACATCTGGTAGAGACGCTGCTCCACAGAGCGAAAATCGTACGTTTTTGACATTTCTTCGGTCATAATGACATCTCCAGTCGAAATTCGAGATAATTAAATAAAAAACCTTTCATCCTGTAGAGGACGAAAGGGAAGCTTCCGCGGTACCACCTCGATTTGCCCTGATAAGGGCACTCTCAGCCGAACGAACATTCGGTTTCGCTGTAACGGGCTTCCCGTGCCGGTCTAGTTTCGCAACCAACGGATTTCTTCGGCAAGAATGATCAAATGACTTCGGTACCCTTGCACTGAAGAGGCTTTCAGCCATTGGCCTCTCTCTCTGACAGGTGAGGAGCAACCTACTCCTTTTGACCTAACTCGTATAAAATTGATGCTGTGATTATACAAACTTGGCAGCTTTTCGTCAATTGCTGATTTGTCTATGCTGCCCAAAACAAGGATGACCATGATCAACGAGGAACTGCTGCGCTGGTCGCAGCAAATTCAGGCGATTGCCCAAAACGGCATGGCTTATACTTCCAACGTGTTCGACCTGGGGCGTTTTCAGGAACTGCGCCACATTGCAGCAGAAATGATGGCGGCAGCCACCGGAGCTGAGTTGGCCGAGGTTTCCAGTGTGTTTGATGTGCAATCGGGTTATGCTACACCCAAGTTGGATGTTCGCGGAGTAGTGTTTAAAGAGGATAAAATCTTAATGGTCGAGGAACTCAATGACCATAAACGCTGGACTTTGCCGGGCGGTTGGGTAGATATCAATGAGCCTCTCAGTCAGGCTGTAGAAAGAGAAGTGCGGGAAGAAGCCGGAATGATTGTCAAGGCACGCAAAGTAGCGGCGATCTTTGATCGCAACCAGCACGGGCATCCGCTTTATCCCTTTCACCTGTATAAGATCTTCGTGATGTGTGATCTCATTGCTGAGGCGACCCCTGACCCGACCGAGACGGCGGAACCCTCATTCTTTGCTTTGGATGAGATCACCAATTTGAGCGAGGCAAGGGTAACGCTGGAAGAACTGAAGCGCCTTTTTGCTCACCACGAGCACCCAGAATTACCGACAGAATTTGATTGAACGATAAAGGATTATTTTGAAAAGGAAGATTCTTTTAATCTGTGCCATTCTGGCACTGCTAAGTCTGGCGGCCTGTCAGGGAAATATTCCTGCTGAGCTGACCCCAAGCGCAACTTCTCCATCTGTGTTAACCGAAGAAGCAGCGACGGTAACGCCCACTGCTCAAACATTGACTGTACAACCCGGTCAGTTGCAGGGTACGCAGATCTTCTTCATGCACCCCTGGGCGGGGGACACCGCTACTTTGATGCAGGCATTGGTGGATGAATTCAATCAAGGCAATTCCTGGGGAATTCGGGTAAATTTGATTACCTCAGGCTCTACTGGTTTGCTGATGGATGATCTTTACGATCGGCTGCAGACCTCCGTGCCCCCAGACGTAGTAGCTCTCCCCATTGATGAACTGGTAGCGCTGAACCGCAACAGCCAGACTGTGATCGACCTGACCTCGTTCGTAAGCTCCAGTGAGGTTGGCTTTTCTCAGAGTGACATTGATAATTTTTCCCCGCTATTCTGGAATCAAGACGAGATCAATGGCTACCGCTACGCCATTCCCGCTCAGCGGACGGCCAAGGTGTTGATCTATAACCGCACCTGGGCACAAGAACTGGGCTTCGAAAACCCACCCAGTACGCCGGAAGAATTCCAGACACAGGTTTGCGCTGCCCATGCGGCCATGAAGAAAGATACCGACGTCAGCAATGACGGTCTGGGCGGATATTACGTCGATACTGACGCCATGACCCTGGCAAGCTGGGGCGAGGCCTTCGGTGCAGATTATGTCCAGAACGGCAAGGTGAGCTTCAACTCCAGCCCAATGCAAGAGGCTCTGGCATATTTACATGACCTTTCCACGGCCGGGTGTGCCTGGTGGAGCAGCGATCATGCAGCCCCTTACGATTATTTCGCCGCCCGCAAAACGCTGGCGTATAGTGCTGACCTGCAGGATCTGCAGCGTCAGCAAAAGCTGATGGTGCTGAACGGCAGCGGCGATGATTGGGTGGTCATTCCGTTCCCGACAGAAAGCGGAACCCCGACTGTGCTGGCACAGGGCCCTTCGTATGCCATTCTGGCACAGGCAGCGGATAAACAACTGGCAGCCTGGCTTTTCATCAAATGGCTGAGTAATGCTGATCGCAGCGGCCTGCTGGTGAAATCGGCGGCTACCTTGCCTTTGGGAGACGCTCTGATCAATTATTCCATCGAACTGGGGGATTCACTGCCGCAGTGGACGCAGGCGGTCAATCTGATGCAGTACATTCAAGTGCTGCCCGTCAGCGCGGACTGGCCCAATGCACGCATGGTGCTGGAAGATGCCGGCGGACAACTTTTCAGCGGTACGGTGACGGACGAGCAAATCGCAGCGTTGACGCAGCAGATGGACGATACGCTGGACGAATTGATGGGTAGATAACATGACTGAGACGATCATTTATACGGACGGGGGCTGCGATCCTAACCCGGGGCCGGGAGGTTGGGCGGCCTTGTTGATTTACGGAGAGGCACGCAAGGAGCTTAGCGGCTTCGATCCGCAGACGACCAATAACCGCATGGAACTCACCGCCGCCATCCAGGCGCTGCAGGCTTTGAAAAAGCCAGCTAATGTGAGGCTGTACACTGATTCGCAATATCTACAGCGCGGCATCGAAGAATGGATGCCCGGTTGGCTCAGGAAGAACTGGCGTGGCAGCAGTGGGCCGGTGGCGAATCAGGATCTGTGGAAAGAACTGCTGGCGGCAATGGCTCCGCACCAGGTGAAATGGGAATGGGTGCGCGGGCATGCGGGTAACCCTAATAATGAACGTGTCGATTGGTTGGTGCATCAGGCACGCAAGAATCATTAGATTGTCAGTTGGCTTTCTGCTGATCTGGTTTGCATCAAAATTGCCCTGGCTTCTGTCAGGGCGTTTTCGTCGCTTAACGCCAGCAGCGTATCCCCGGATTGCAGTACGGTGCTGCCATTAGGCTGCAAATGTTCCTGACCCCGGTGGATCAGAATGATGAGATAACCCGCGGGTAATTGCAGCTCCATGATTGACTTCCCGGCACAGGTGGCATCCACTGGGAGCGTTGTTTCGATCAACTGGCTGGAAAGCGCTTCGGGGTGGATCAAAGCCAGGGGAGATTCCACCTTTTCTGGCCCGGGGACTTCCAGTTGGAGCCAACGCGCCAATTGCGGAATAAATGTGCCTTGCAGCAGGACCGAGGTGATCACCACGAAGAAAACGATATTGAAGATTAGATCAGCATCCTGCACTCCGGCTACCAGCGGATAGGTAGCCAGCACAATAGGAACCGCTCCGCGTAACCCCACCCAGGAGGTAAATAATTTTTCTCGCCACGAGTATCGGAAAGGAAGCAGGGTAAGAAAGACGGCCACCGGGCGAGCCAGAAGGACCAGGCTCACGGCCAGCAAAAGGGCTGGGCCGGCTACCTGGATCACGCGGCTGGGAAAAACCAGCAAACCCAGGGTCAGAAAGAGAACAATCTGAGAAAGCCAGGCGGAAGTATCCAGAAAGCGCATGGTACTGTGGCGGTGCAGGAAGTCTTTCTTGCCCATAAGCAGGCCCAGAAGATAGACCGCCAGGAAAGGGCTGCCTTTGAGCAGGCTGGCGACGGCAAAAGCGATCATGACCAGGGCCAGGCTGAGCACTGGATACAGGCCTTCGACACCAAGTCTGAGACGATTGATGAGAAAGAGCGCCAGTTGGGCAAAGAGCCAGCCTACCACCACTCCTACGACGATCTGCAACACCAGCAGCCCCAACAGAGAGAGCAGGGAAGTCTGGGGTGCGGTCATCAACGTGAGCAGGGATACGGTCAGAATGACAGCCATCGGGTCATTGCTGCCGGATTCGAGTTCGAGCAGAGAGCTCAAGCGCTGCGGCAGGCGAACCCCGCGGGAACGCAGGATAGAGAAAACCGCAGCCGCATCCGTGGAGGAAATGATGGCACCAATGAGCAGAGATTCAATCCAGGTCACCCGGAGCAATGCGTGGACAATGACTCCAAAGACCGCAGCAGTCAAAATTACCCCCAGCGTGGCCAGCAGAATACCTTCACGAGCTACTTTGCGGATGTCTTTCCAGGCGGTGTCCAGACCGCTCGAAAACAGGATCAAGGCCAGACAAATGTTGGCAATTTGCTGGGTCAAATGAGGATCATCGAAATAGATCCCGCCAATACCTTCTGAACCGGCCAGCATGCCAATGCCGAGAAAGAGAAGCAATAAGGGGATGCCGAAACGGTCCGAAACTTTGCTGATCAGGACGCAAAGCAGGAGGAGTGACGAGACGATAATCAGTAGAGTTTCAAAAGGAATGTTCATAACAGAATTATAACGAAAAAGAGGCGTTGCCGCCTCGGGAGGGAATTCGCGAACTTGCGATATTAAATAAAAAGAGGCGACGATGGGATTTGAACCCATGATCAGGGTTTTGCAGACCCTTGCCTTAGCCTCTTGGCCACGTCGCCTGGAACGATTGCATTTTATCAAAGACCCGTGCGCAGGTCAAGGACAAAAGAAAAAACCCCTGAATCAGGGGTTTTTTAGAGCGGGCGATGGGACTCGAACCCACGACCTTCTCCTTGGCAAGGAGACATTCTACCAACTGAACCACGCCCGCATGCTTGTTTCACAAGCACCCCCGATTCTACTAAAGAACTATTTCTTCGTCAACCCTTTTGGGGCAAACTGGAATATTAAAAAATGGCTTGCAAAAAATACTTGATGATCTAGAAACCTTCACTATAATCCTCTCATCAGGACTACATCATTCTTGCAACTAAACAGGAGAGTACCATGAACCGGAAAGCAATACCAGTAATTGTGTTGGTTTGCCTTGCTCTCATGCTGGCTGTCTCACCCGGTGAAACAGCTTTCGCATCCTCTCAAAGGCAGGCCGATCAGGGAATCACGGTGGTTCCCGTCAATGGAGATACGGTCTTCACGAGCACGGGTCTGAATATCGAGGATCTGGCGGGCAGTCAAACGATAGATGGGAAGATTTATCCGGCCGGGTTCGCGGCCAAAGAAGTTCAGTTCATTGGCAATGGGGTGCGGGTGGAAGGCCATGATTATGGCCAGGCCAGCGTGTGTTTTGCGTTCCCAACCTCTGAAAATGGTTGGGTGGGAAACGTTTACCAGTGGAACGGGGAAAAATGGAACAAGCTGGCAACCACTTTGGTGAATAATGGCGAAAACACCCCTACAGCATGCGCTAATTTTTATGGCAGTGGAGAGCTGGCGCTGCTCGGTGGATATGCGGGGCCGGCCGAAGTTGCTCAACCCTTACCCAGTTGTATCGATCCAGACGGGGAAGATGTGCGTGAGGGATATTATTCGGTCTTTCCCATGCCGGGAATCGTTGGGGAAGATGGCGGTGTTCTTGTGGCAGGATACTCTTTTTATACTTTCAGCGGCAGCGGGAGTTCTCCGGTGATCGTACCGAATATCCCCGTTGAAGCCTGGATACAGGGAGCGACTCCAGATGACGTCATCGTGGTGGTACAGGGCCACGGCAGCGGCATTTCGAACGCACTGGGTGCTACAGACGTGCTGGTGAAATTTAAGCAAATCAAGGAAGGCGATTTCGATTTTGCGCTGCACGTGGTGGTCGATGGAAAATGCCAGGTAGATTTTCACTGGCTCAAGTAACTTAAATAAAATGCCTCGCGAGAGGCATTTTATTTTTAAAGAGTATGAACGACTCTGCTAGAGGTTTTCGCGAATGGATAGCACTTTATCAGCATAATAGTAGCCCACGTTGTAGGGGCCATAGGCTTTCAAGGCATCACGCTCGTTGCCGTATTTTTGCAGCAGGTTGGCCAGCATGCGAACGCCATAATCCACGTTAAAAGACGGGTCGAGCAGTTCCTGGGTGGTCGGGCGGGAGGCAAAGCAGGGACCATTGGCACACATGAACCCCGCGGCGATGCCATCGCTGGGCATCACCTGCAGCAGGCCAACGGCGCCTGATGCCGAGATCACATCGGATTGGCCACCGCTTTCTTGCAGCATCACCGCTGCGATCAAATCTGCGGGAATGGCATAATTTGCTGCAGCCGCCTCGATCAATCCGCACCAGGGCTGGATGGAGGCAGGCAGAGAGAGGGAGCAGCCGGTGTTCTCGGCGACGGCTACCGCGGCAGTCGGCTCCGCTGCGGCAGGGGTGGCCGCGATCACGGGCTGGGTGGCGGTAAGCAGGCGGGCAATGAGAACCAGCAGCGCACTGCCGGCGAGAATGCCGGGAAGGATGACCTTTTGTGGGGAAAGTTTCATAGAACACTCCTTCTATAATCTGCAATGATAATAGCACGAGTGTTCTAATAATTCAAGTGGGAACTGGGAAGAACTTCAGGAAACCAAAGGAAAAGAGAGGCTTTAAGCCTCTCTTTGTGATATTACCGTTCCATGCTGACGACCTGGTGCTCCCAGCGGTGCCAGCCGTTGAAGCGCTCGTCCATGATCTTCTTGCCCTCGCCAGGGTTGGGCAGATCGATCAGCTCGAGATCGGCATCCACCATGATGCGCACCAGTTCGTGGAATTTCACCTTTGGGGTCCAGCCCAGTACGTGATTGGCTTTGGAGGGATCCGCCAGCAAATAATCTACTTCGGTGGGGCGGAAGTAGCGCGGATCGATCTCAACGTACTTGTGCCAGTCCAGGCCGACGTAGCCAAAAGCTTCATCGAGGAATTCGCGCACGGTATGCGATTCACCGGTGCCGACCACGAAATCATCTGGCTGACTGCGCTGCAGCATCATCCACATGGCCTCGACGTATTCAGGGGCATAACCCCAGTCACGCTTGGAATCGAGATTGCCCAGATAGAGGTGCTTCTGGGTACCGGCCATGATGGCGGCCAGCGCGCGGGTGATCTTGCGGGTGACGAAGGTCTCACCGCGGCGCGGGGATTCGTGATTGAACAAGATGCCATTGCAGGCAAACATGTTGTAGCCTTCGCGATAGTTGCGGGTGATCCAGTACGAGTAAACTTTGGCGGCGGCATAGGGACTGCGCGGCTCGAAAGCGGTGGTCTCGCTCTGGGGTGGGTTGGCGCTGCCGAACATTTCGCTGGTGGAAGCCTGGTAGAAGCGTTCTTCATAGCCTGAGCGGCGGATGGCTTCGAGGATGCGGGTGGTGCCGAGGGCATCCACTTCGCCGGTGTATTCGGGCATATCGAAGCTGACGCGCACGTGGCTCTGAGCGGCCAGGTTGTAGATCTCATCCGGGCGCACGTTGTAGATAACGTTGACCAGGCTCTCGATGACCGAAACGTCACCGTAGTGAAGATAGAGCTTGACCTCTTCGCCGTTGCGGTGCGGATCGTGATAGATGTGATCGATGCGGCGGGTATTGAACGTGCTGGCACGGCGGATGATGCCGTGGACTTCGTAACCTTTCGAAAGCAGTAACTCGGCCAGGTATGAACCGTCCTGCCCGGTAATGCCTGTAATCAGAGCTTTTTTCATTAAGCCCCTCCATTCTGGGTGGGTGATCTATTACTGAAGCGTAAGTATAATCATTGAAATCAGGTCTGTCAATTAATTTTTTTCGGACGATTGACCGCCGATTGGCCTGCTTCTGCACAATTCTCTTGCCAAGTCAGGCAAAGGTGAGCATAATAGAGGCGCATCCACGGTGCTTGACGCTTGATTTTGGCTGTGCTATAGTGACCCCGCCGGTGGAAAGGCCCAAGCGGCTAATTCTGAAACACAGAAGAGGGTATGAGTACATTTATCGTCATTCCGACATATAACGAGCGCGAGAATCTGCCGACGCTGGTGGAACGATTATTTGCGCTGCCTATCGATGATCTGCAATTGCTGATCGTCGATGACAACAGCCCGGATGGAACGGGAAAGCTGGTGGACCAGATGGCGGCCGAACAGCCGCAAAAGGTGTTTGTGCTGCATCGGGCCGGCAAACAAGGCCTGGGAACGGCTTATCTGCAGGGCTTTCAACGAGCGCTGGAACTGGGCGCCGACCGGGTGGTGCAGATGGACGCCGATTTTTCGCATCCGCCGGAGAAGATCGTCGAATTCATGAAAGAGATCCCGAATTACGACCTGGTGATCGGTTCGCGCTACATCGCCGGCGGCAGCCTGGATGAGTCGTGGCCGTTTTATCGCAAGCTGCTTTCGGGTTTCGGCAATTTCTACGCGCGCACCCTGCTGGGCGGGCACATCCGCGACATCACGGGCGGGTTCAAAATGTGGCGGCGTGAGGCGCTGGAACGCATGCCGCTGGACCAGGTCAAATCGAACGGCTACATGTTCCAGGTGGAGATGGGCTACATCGCTGAGCAGATGCACCTGCGCATCAAGGAAGTGCCGATCTACTTCGCTGAACGCATCCACGGGCAGTCGAAGATCGATTTCTCGATCCAGCTTGAGGCGGCGATCAGCGTGTGGAAGCTGCCGGGGCGGTACCGTGGCCTGCGCAAGGAAATGCACCAGCGGGCGCGCTGATAAGATAATCTTGGCCTCTCTGAAGAAGAGAGGCTTTTTTATTGCGAGAGACGGTTAGTACTGCGATCACAGTGGGCGAGGGCAGGTTTTCATAAGACAAATGCGGAGGCAGGGCCCAAACCCAAAAAACACTGGCAGCGCCAACCAATTTCAAGATCATGGTTTCGATAACTGCGGGAACGATTAGAAACGAATCAGGTGCAGTTCACAGTTTAGCGAAATGGAGACCTAAATGGGAGATGGCACTCAGGGAGAGAATGAATTGCAGCACAGGCCCTGAAATATAGAAAATAGATTCTAATATTAATTATACTGCGGGAGGCAAGGGGAAAATGGTGCGAGCGTAAAGCAGGGTGCAGTACTACTGCACCCTGCGGAAAATGTTATTTTTGCGGAGAGAAGACGGCGAGCCCGTAGCTGACGAATGCACCCAGAAACCCGAAGGCCATCAGCAGGGAACTGAGATTGCTGCCGCCGTTCGAGACGAAATCCGAGCCGGAAAGGGCGGCCAGCAGGGTGAAAACGAGGCCAAGGCTGGAGGCAACGATCCACTTTTTCTGATGATCCAGGATCGCCAGGACCAGTGAAGCAATCGAGACCAGCAGCAGTAAGGTACCGAGGACGGCGTGGATCGCGATCACGGGTGAAGAGGAGAAGACCCAGCTCCAGGCGGCTGAACTGGCGAGGCCTTCAGGAATCTCCAGATAAAGATTGGCGATCATCCCCAGGACGAAGAGAACCAGGAGAGTGTGAATGGTCCCTTTGGTAGTGCTGAGATAGGCTTTTTTCAATTTTTCAGAGTTTTGCATATTTCCTCGATCATTTTTCTTCTATAATACGACAAAAAGTGTCAGAATTGCATATGAATAGGATTGGATAAGCAAAAAGGGGACTGCAGGGGCCGCCCCGTAATTTTTAGCGGGTGGTCAGAGAAAAAGGGCGACGGCAAGTCATTGTCAAACCGGCCATGATAAATCATTTGATGTTATTGCCTCCAGAATGCTTAACAAATGTACCTGCAGGGAGACAAAGGCGCGGGGCATAATCTCACAAAGGAAAATGAGGTATGATAATTGAAGTAAGGGGAGATTTGAAATGAGTCGAAATCAGGAGGCAGTATTGCTGCAGCTACTTCTGAACAATATAGTAAAGCGGTTAAGCCTTATTAGGCGTTTTAAAGTTGAGATTTGGTATCTAGGGTAATAAGTAATAGAATATTCTGGGATACAGAAAAATGGATTAGGTATCTAACATCAGAAAGCATGTTTTATTGATTGAAACATGGAAAGAGGGGTCTATTTTCGCAGAAGGATTATAAACGAATTTTCTTGATTGATAATAATATGGGGATAGTATGAATGATTTACATATTTTGCTTGCAGATGATGAAAAGGGGATAATAGATTATCTTGCGCCTTTGCTGGAACGGTCAGGATATGCAGTTTCTCTTGCTTATGATGGACAAACCGCTCTTCAAAAAATTCATAATTTACATCCTGACCTAATAGTTCTAGATATTCTTATGCCAATTATGAATGGGCGTGAGGTATGTAGACAATTGAGGTCTGAGGGAAATTGGATACCAATTATTATGTTAACTTGTGTATCTGAAACGGCGGATAAAGTAATGAGTTTGGAAGAAGGGGCCGATGATTTTATCTGTAAACCTTTCGAACCTCAAGAGCTGATTGCTCGTATAAAAGCAGTACTGAGAAGAAGAACCGATGCACCGATCATAAAATCCCTTAATGACGCAGAACGTTTAAAGTCTTCAAAATTGATATTGGATAGATGGAAGCAATGTCTTGAGGTTAATGGGAAAAATATTCCCGTTTCAAACAGGGCATTTCAGTTGCTTGAACATCTCATGCTCCATCCAGGACAAATTTTTACCAGAGAGCAGCTGATGAATAGTGTATGGGGTTGGTCACAGCCAATAGCGAGTCGCGCTGTAGACGTAAGAATTGTCGAACTTAGGCATGCGCTTGAAGATAACAAGGAAGCTCCTAAATATATTGAAACTGTAATTGGAGTCGGATATCGATTTGTGGCGAAGGTTGAAATAGAAGGCAATTCATGAACAAAAAACGCTTGATAATCCCTCAAATTGGCTTTTATTTCCTTCCCTTTTTAATTGGTTTATTTATTGCGTTAATTTTTCTTTCCATTCCAAAACTCAATCCAATTTTTCGTTTTCAAGGCCGAATTGATTTAAGTGTGCTTATATTTCTAACAGGACTGATTTTGACGTTAGTTTTGCTTTTCTTAGGGATTAATAGAAAGCGAAATGCTCAAAGAAAAGCACTGTCTATAAAAGCAGTTCGGGAAGAAACAAAACAGACACGCCGGCGTTTTATTAAGAGATTGGATCATGAATTAAAGAATCCAGTGACAGCTTTACATGTTCAGTTGGATTATTTATTGGGCCAGGAAAATCACTCATGCAACGATCAAGTAATCAATGATATGAATGCTCAACTGGAACATCTTGATTCCTTAATTACTGGGCTGCGTCAATTGGCGGAACTTGAAGAAAAACAGATTGATTTTGTCCCAGTTGATATTGAAAAGCTTTTACACGAAGTGGTCGAAATAGCTCAAACAAACCCCCTTTATTCAGATCGAAGAATTAAACTCACTATCCTTCAGGTGCCATGGAAATTCAAATCAGTTCGCGGTGATTATGCATTGCTTTCCCTAGCCATTTATAACCTTCTTGACAACGCTCTCAAATTCACAGATTCTGAAGATAGTGTTGAATTGAGAGCTTTTCAGGTATTTCCCTGGCTAATTATCGAAACAATTGATACTGGTTCTGGCGTTGCGAAAGAAGATTTACCATTTATTTTTGAAGAGCTCTATAGAGGAGAAAATGCTCGCGGTTATGCCGGAAACGGTATAGGTTTAGCAACGGTAAAGGCAATTATTGATCATCATGCGGGGAATATTTCCGTAGAAAGCCACCCACAACAGGGCACGGTTTTTTCCATTCGACTTCCTCTTAACGCAGACTACTAAAAGCTGTTACAAGTTGTAACAACTTTGCAACATTTCTTAAACAGCAGCGTGCTATATTGACATTAATTTAGAGCAGTCTAAATTTTGTTTCAAGAGGAATTCAATGAAAACAAAGAGAATTGCCCGAGTTCTAGTAATTGCTCTGTTTGTCATCAGCGCGTTTTCAAGCGTCCCTTTGTCTGTTAAGGCGCAAAACGAGAGTCTGTATGAAACGTTGTTTTTTGTTCCAACGGGCGAAAATGGAATACATTATGCTGGAGTTGGTATTCCTGAAGCTCTTACTTGGGGGCCAGCAGCTTTAACTATTTCCAACGATGGAATTTTTTGGATAACAGATACGGTCGCGGGTAACCTTCTTGCATACAATTCAAAAGGTGAACTCATATCAAAAATTGACCTCAATGGATTGGTAGTTGGGGCAACTGATATTGTGGTGAAGGATAATAATATTTTTGTTTTAGACCAAGCTTCTCTTCCGCCCAAAATTGTTGAAGTTGATATGAGAGGAAATGTACTTGGGAGTCATGATCTTCCGAACGGGTTGTATCTAGAAAACGGACTGACTGGAATAACAACAAACAATCATGGTGATCTGCTCGTTGAACGTGAGTTCGGATCATTGGTTACTCAGTTTTTAGGTGACAATGGAGAACTCATTCAGAATGTTACGATTAACGGCTACATTCAGAATGGTAATCAATACTCAGCACATATTTCTGGCCTAGCTTCAGATAGCCCAAAACACGGAGAAATTGATGTCGCAAACACAAAAATCGATGTTGAAACTGCAAATGATTTGGGAGGCCTACAAATTCTAGGATTTGGAGCATCAGGAGACTTTTACGTTATTGTAGAAGAACTTACACAAATTCCTGAGTTGCAAGTGGACCAGACAATTCGGCATTACAGCATTGAGGGGAATTTGCTGGGAATTGCTCGGATGCCCATTAATGACCAATTTACTTATGTCGCGCAGGATTTTGCTTTAAGTCCAGACGGGAATTTATATGCTCTTGTGACCCAACCTGATCGCGTTGATGTCGTCAGGCTAAATTTCTTCGAAAAGTTGGAGCCAATTCTAAAGGTTGATAACACAAATCCAAGCTTTACAGTAGGTCAAACAGGAGACTATAGCCCACTATCGTGCGTTTCAAGAGACACTATGATAAGTACCGCTGCCAGCTATCGTAATAACTCAAAGTATTTTAATTCTACCAATACCGATGGAACATGTTCTGGCCGCGGGAAGCCGCGTTACATCAGTGGAGCAGGAACATATTCTAGCGTTCCATATGATTATAACGGTTTTGATTCTGTGAGCGGTTTTAATGGATACATGGATCCCAATAATTATCAAGCTGGTGATATTGACACAACTGCGTCAGAAAGTTGTTCAAAGGGAGTCGATTGTTCTGGCTATGTGAGTCGAGCTTGGCAGTTATCATCCAAGTATGACACGTGTACACTCGAGGATATTTCTACTCTTCTTTCTTCAACCAGTCTGTTGCTTCGTGGAGATATCATAAATAAGTGTAATGAACGCACTATGATTTTTGTGAGCTTCAGTGGATCAACAGGTTTTTATGATTATGAATCCACCACCTACAATTCATATGACCGTGTTGTGTACATAACCAGTACATGGACCCGTGTTTCATCTTATTCACCTCGCCGGTACAATAATGTCTGCTCTTAAAGTTTATGAGTTTGCATGCAATTAAGCTTATTGGGGGGGACGGAATAATCAATCTATGGGGAAGAATTCGAACCCCCCACTTTGTTTATCCGTGCCTCCAATTTTGAACAATAGTGGTAGCTCAATTTCCACGATGATTATTTCCTAGCCACTTCGTAATTCTTGTCTTTAAGGAATAATTTATGAGAAAGAAAATTGCTTTTTTCTGCTTGGGCTTCTGTATTCTGTTTAGCGCATGCACGTTCCCAATTTCTCGTAATCAAACGATCGATGAACTGTATACTTCCACCATTACAGTTTCTGTGCAACCAACTGTAAATGTGCCAACGCAGTCAGATCTTTGTCAGCCGATAATAATATCACCGTCTGCAGATAAAGTTCCCGTCTTTGTTTTTCTCCAAGATGAAGAACTATATGTTCAGGTAGATGGTAATTCGTCCACAAAAATTGGTAATTACTTTGATCTGGGTTCGATTAAGGAAGCCCGGATTATTGATGGAATTCTATATCTTCTTCAGGAAAACGGGATTCAACAAATTTATCTCGACAGTTGTGTCAAAAAAGTACTTCTGCGCTTCAACAGGCCTATTTCTTCTGGAATGTTGATGCCTGAATCTAGAGATCCCCGGGTATTTTATAACGGAATTACCGCTGATCTAGGAAATACTTTGATTGGCTATTATGATCCTTCGAACAATTCCGTAAACACAGTGTTAAATTACCAAGATCCTTTGGTTACACTCCGATTAGTTGGGACAAGCGAGGATGGTCAAGGTCTCTACTGTTACCCTGTGGGCCAAGATTCAGATATTGGGAAAATATTGTTGCTCAATATATCTCAAGGAGAAGTATCAAAGGAATTACCAATTCAGGGATGGTCCTATATAGCCTTAGCACCCAATTTGCGCCTCTTAGCTACATTTGCCAGAATTCCTGATTCTTCTGGCCAAATGGAGAATAGTATCAATCTCTATGATCTTCCTTCACTTCCACTGACCTCTCCACGTATTATTTCTTTTCAGAATTCGTCAGACGGAGTTGGTTATGGAGGTTTGCATTGGTCTTCAGACAGCAGTAAGATTTATTTTATTATGATCGATAATGTTGATGACCCATCAGCCTCGACTCATGCGGATTTGGTGTATCTCGATGTGAAAACAGGAGTAATTCATAAAGCAGTACCAGTTTCTGATCCGACAATTCATTTGGGTGGCATAAGTCCAGATGGGAAAAGAGTCCTATTACGTCAAGAGACAAATGATGAAGCGATTTTAATTGACACAGCAGACCAAGAAATGCATTCATTTACTGTCCCACTTGATGCAATTTTGGTTGATTGGAGATAAAGTTTGCTTCCATTGAATAAAGCAAAATTCGGTTCACATTTTATTTCTGCCTTTTTATTGATATCTTGCGTTGCTTTGTTGCTTATTTCAGCCTGTGTTCCTACCTTTGAATTGAAAGTTACAATCCAAAATCAACCTTTGTTGACGCTTGGGAAAATAGCCTATATTAATGGCGGCGATATATGGATCTACGATCTTGATAATAGCCAAACGACACGATTAACCCATGATGGATATAACAGTCAACCACAATGGTCGGAAGATGGGGAGAGAATTGCGTTTATAAACAAGGGCCAGCTTTATGTTACTAATGCTACTTTGTATCAGCCCCAGTTAATTGATAGTCGCCCAGTTGATTGGTTCAACTGGTCTCCTGATGGAACATACCTTGCCTATTTCATAAATAACGTTGGTATTTTTATTTGGAATGAGGCTTCACAAAACAAAAAAATAATATTGCCGGTTTTTCATGACAATAATCCTAATAATTTCTTCTGGAATAATAGTGGATTTATTACTTACACAATTGGTTCGGTCATTAATGGGGATTACTGGGTATCAATTAATCGAGTTGGATTGAGTGGCGGGACTGTTGAAACTATCTTCACGACCAATGAATTGCAAGGCGTTCCTTTGTTAGCAAACGTATCTGCTGATGAACAGTGGATTACTTATTGGCTATGGGATACAACTGTCAGCTTTCCAGAACAAGATGGTTTGTCAATTTGTTTATTACACGTTACAGATAAAAAAACTTATTGCACGAAATCACAAACAATACCCTCAAACGATTTCATAAATTGGACATTTGGTAGTTATGTAGCTTTTATTTCAACAAGAGCCAGTACAAACCAATTTAAAAATAGTTTAGTCGTTACCAACAGCACCAATTCGTCAGAATCGGAGTTGATCAAATTTACCGACGGTCAAGCTCCCATCCATCCTGAAATATCCCTGGACGGAAAACTTATTGCTTTTAGTGCTGAGCCTGAACTAAAACAAAATACTTTTGAAACACAAAAGCAACAGAGTGAAATTCCCTGTAACCGCCGGATTTGGTCAGTAGATATTAACACTAAAATCATGCATCAATTAACTTCAGATGAAGAATACTGTGATGATGATCCGGAATGGTCTGTAGATGGAAGGCGATTGCTTTTTTTACGTGTAAGTGACCAATATGCCAGCTTATGGTTGATTAACTCGGATGGTCGAGATCTCCACCAGGTTATTCCTGAATTAACCCCAAAGCCTGAACCTATTGGAGAGTATGGTTACATCAACAAAACTTATTGGTGGGATTGGTGGCGTCCCAAATCTTCATAGGTATTATTGCGAGCTATTTGACTTGTGTTTGTTCACAAAAATTAAAAAAGCAAGGCAGAGGAGCCAAATGGAAAAAACACTGGCCATTCAACCATATTGATGGATGAAGCCAGAATAGCATAAGCCTTTGCTATCTGGAACGAAAAAAATCAAGTTGTTTGGCGCTGGGTGAAAGAGGAACGTAAAGTTCTCTAAACTACATTATTGTTGATCGGATCAACGTTTTTTGTTAAAGTAACACAAACTCCGAAGCATTATGCTTCGGAGTTTGTAATTGAGACGAAAAGGGTAACTACTTTTTGAATACGATCTCTTTCTTTTCGGGGTCGAGATCGACGGTGACGGTGTCGCCTTCGCCGTATTCGCCGGAAAGCAAGCTGATGGAAAGCGGGCTTTCAACGTATTTCTGGAGGGCGCGTTTGAGAGGACGGGCGCCGAGGGCCTGATCATAACCTTCGCCGGCCAGCCAGTTGCGGGCGGCGGGGGTGAGTTCAACCTTGAGGCCGTGTTCTTCGAGACGGCTGCGGATCTCTTTCATCTGCAGGTCGACGATCCTTTCCATTTCTTCTTTGGAGAGGGCAGAGAACATGATGATCTCGTCGATACGGTTGATGAACTCGGGGCGGAAGGTGCTCTTGAGGGCCTTCTCGATCTTGTCGTGCGCTTCGCGGTCTTCGTCGGTGTCGTCCTTCTGCAGGAAGCCGAGAGTGCCGGCGTGGCGGACATATTCCGTGCCAAGGTTGCTGGTCATGATGAGGACGGTGTTGCGGAAGTCCACGGTGCGGCCCTGACCATCGGTGAGACGGCCGTCGTCGAGGATCTGCAGCAGGGCATTCCAAACGTCGGGATGGGCTTTTTCGATCTCGTCGAACAAGACCACGCGGTAGGGACGGCGGCGGACGGCTTCAGTCAACTGGCCGCCTTCTTCATAGCCAACATAGCCCGGAGGGGCACCAAAGAGGCGCGAGACGGTGTGCTGCTCGTGGTATTCGCTCATATCGATGCGTACCAGAGCATCTTCATCGTCGAACATGAATTCCGCGAGGGCCTTGGCCAGTTCGGTCTTGCCGACCCCGGAGGGGCCGATGAAGATAAAGGAGCCAATGGGACGGCGCGGGTCTTTGAGGCCAGAACGGGCACGACGGATGGCATCGGCGACGGCGTGAATGGCTTCTTCCTGGCCGATGATGCGCTCGTGCAGACGATCTTCCATGTGCAGCAGGCGCTGGGCTTCAGTTTCCAGCATCTGACTGACAGGGATGCCGGTCCACTGGGCCAGGACCTGGGCGATATCGTTCACGTCCACGACCTCATCCAGCTTGTGTTCGGCTTCCCAGGCATCGCGTTTGGTATTGAACTCTTCTTCGATGCGCAGACGCTCGGCTTTCTTACGGGCAGCGCGCTCGTAATCACGTTCGACGCCGGCCTGTTCTTCTTCCGCGGCCATCTTATCCAGCTCCGATTTCATTTGCTTGAGTTCGGGGGGCAGCGAGTAGAGAGCCACACGCAGTTTGGCTGCGGCTTCATCCATCAGATCGATGGCTTTATCCGGCAAGTGGCGGTCGGTGACGTAACGAGAGCTGAGACGGACGGCGGCCACCAGGGCGTCATCCGAGAAATGTACTTTGTGATGGGCTTCGTAACGATCGCGCAGCCCTTTAAGCATCTCGATGGTGTCTTCTTCATTGGGTTCCTCGACCAGAACCGGGGCGAAACGGCGTTCGAGAGCGGCGTCTTTTTCGATGTGTTTCTGGTATTCATCGAGGGTGGTGGCGCCGATGCACTGCAGCTCACCGCGAGCGAGGGCTGGCTTGAGCATGTTCGAGGCATCCATGGCGCCCTGAGCGGCACCGGCCCCAACAACGGTATGCAGTTCATCGATAAAGAGGATGATCTCGCCGTTGGAATGCTGCACTTCTTCGATGGCGGCCTTGAGGCGTTCCTCGAACTCCCCGCGGAAGCGGGAACCGGCGATCATGGCGCCCAGATCGAGCGATACCACTTTTTTGCCGATGAGGATTTCAGGCACGTCGTTGGCGGCAATCTTTTCGGCCAGGCCTTCAACAATTGCGGTCTTGCCAACGCCGGCTTCACCGATGAGCACCGGGTTGTTCTTGGTGCGGCGGGAAAGAATCTGCATGACGCGCAGGATCTCTTTATCCCGGCCAATCACCGGGTCGAGCTTGCCCTCACGGGCTTGCTGGGTGAGATCACGGGAATATTTCTCAAGGGTGCGGTAGCGGGTTTCGGCCTGCGGATCAGTGACACGCTGGCCGCCGCGCAACTGCATGATGGCATCGAGAACACGATCACGGGTAATGCCGGTGGTCTCGAGCAAACGGGCCGCCGGGGTATTCTTTTCATTCAAAATCGCCAGAAAGATATGTTCGGTGGAAATGTACTCATCCTTGAGCTTGCTGGCCTCTTCATTGGCCAGATCGATGATCCGCTTGACACGAGGGGTGATGAAGATCTGCCCGGCCCCGCCGCCGCCAAAAATGTTGGCTTTCGGGCTGGTCTTGAGAATGTAATCGAGACGTTCGGCCAGAATCTTCGGATCCACCTTGAGGATTTCTAAAATCTGCGGAACAACGCCTTCGGGCTGTTCGATCAATGCCAACAGCATGTGCTCGGTATCGATCTGATTGTGCCCGTAGCGCTGGATAATTTCGGCTGCTCTTTGGGCAGCTTCTTGGGCTCTTTCAGTAAAACGGTCAAATCGCATCATTTGGGGTTCCGTCCTTAAAACAGAACTAATCTTATCTGGTGATTATAGCATCGGGTGGATAAGAGATTTGCCTGAAATCTATTAACAACGCATCAGAATTGTTTATAAACGACTTTTCCTTCGACCATGGTCAGATGAACCTGCAGCTTTTCGTCCACCAGCACCAGATCAGCATCGGCATTGCGGCTGAGATGGCCCTTATGTTCTTCGAGATGGATGGCCTTGGCGGGATTAAAGGAAGCAAGTCTAACCATTTCTCCGAGGGGGCGACCGGTGGCGGCCACGATGTTGGCCAGGGCGCGTTCCATGGTGAGGATGGAGCCGGCCAGGGTGCCATCATCCAGGCGAACGGCGCCGTCTTTGACGGTAACGTGGGCATCCTTGAAGAGGTAATCACCTTCGGGCATGCCGGCCGCATTGATGGAATCCGAGATCAGGATGACGTGGTCGATGCCTTTGGCTTTCACCAGCAGCCGCATGGCTGCAGGGTGCACGTGGATGTTATCCGCGATCAACTCGCACATCAACTGCGGGAAATCAAGCGCTGCGCCAACGGTGCCCGGCTCGCGGTGATTGAAGGGGCTCATGGCGTTGAAGCAGTGGGTGACCTGGGTCACGCCCATCTGGATGGCAGCCTGAATCTGCGCATAGGTAGCGTTGGTGTGGCCGGCAGAAACGGTGATGCCGCGGCGGGCACATTCGCGGATGAGCCACTCGTTTTCGGGAACCTCGGGGGCGACTGCGACCAGACGGATGAGATCGGTGTTGAGAAATTCAAGCGCTTCTTCGCGGCCGGCGGGGCGGATGAAGGATTTATCCTGTGCGCCGCAGCGAGCGACGCTGAGCCAGGGGCCTTCGAGGTGGGCGCCGAGGATCTTGGCCCCCACTTCATTGCCCATCACGGCACGGGTCACTTTGAGTGCGTCGCGGATGGCCTCGTGCGAAGCCGTCCAGGGGGTCGCCAGGAAGCCGGTCACCCCGTGACTGGCGTAAAAACGCGACATTTCCTGCAAGCCCGGTTCGGTAATGCCGAGCATCTCATGCCCCAGGGCGCCGTGGGTATGCACGTCAATGAAACCGGGAAGAACGGTAAGCCCCTGACCGTCTAAAACAAGATCGACCGGAAAATCTTTGGGTTGTCCTTTGCCCAAACTGCGAATTTGGTGGCCTTCGATACTGATCCAACCAGTGTTCCGGTTATCCTGTTCGTCAATGAACTGAACGTTTTTAAGAAGGATCGTGGTTTTGCTCATACGCTGATTTTATCCTTTTCGAGCGAACCCTGTCAAATTCAGGCACGGGAATCGAGTGCTGGAGGGGAAGGGCAAATTTACTTCCGGTTTTGATCCAGCAGCCTATTGACTTTGGTTTTGAAAATCATTATAATATTTTTAACTAACACGTGTTACTACTCATAAATATGACAAAAAAACGCGTAACCAGTTTCGATGTTGCTGAAAAATCAGGGGTTTCTCGATCCACTGTTTCTTTTGTATTAAATAATATTACCGACGTCCGTATCAGCCCCGAGACGCGCCAGCGTGTGCTGGATGCTGCCCGTGAGTTGGGCTATCATCCCGATTCCGCGGGCAGAAAACTGGCCAGCGGTCGGTCGAACACACTGGGGCTGATCCTGCGTCAGAGCCGCGAACAGGTTTTCGCGGATGCGCTGCTGCCACAGGTCGTGCTGGGAGTGGGGGAAGCGGCCAGCCAGGAAGGTTATCAGGTGCTGCTGGAGGCCATCAGCCCGGAAAATCAGAATGGGTACATGCATCTGATCCAGGAAAATCACGTGGACGGCATCATCCTTTCTGGCCCACAGCAAAACGACCGCGAAATCATTGATCTCTATAATGAAGGTTACCCCATTGTATTAATGGGACAATTACCCGAAAGCTCACTGCCTTACGTGGATATTGATGCCATCGATGGTTCTTACCGGGCAGTCAAACATTTGATCGAGGCGGGGCATCGCCGCATTGGCCTCATTACCAATGCTCCTCTGGAATATACCTCAGCCCAGCAACGCTGGGATGGTTATTGCAAAGCACTCAGCGAAGCGGGGATCATGGTGGAAAAAGAACTCATGCGGACGGGGTATTACACTCCGCAGAGCGGCTACAGCGCCATGAAAGAGCTGCTGGCGCTTGCGGTCATCCCGACGGCGGTGTTCATTGCCAGCGACGTGGTAGCGCTGGGGGCCATGCAAGCGATCAAAGATCAAGGGCTGCGCATCCCCGAAGATATCGCGCTGGTCGGCTTCGATGATATTCCACTGGCTGAGTATTTCGACCCTCCGCTTTCCACAATTCATACCCCTTCGTATGAGCTGGGAAAAACGGCTGGGGAAGCGCTGCTGTGCCTGCTGCACGGGAAGACGCTGGAAAACAATACGCAATTGCTTGATTCCGAACTGATCCTTCGGCGGTCAAGCCAGCAAAAAAACAATAACGTGTCAGGTTGAGTTTTCTTATCTCAAATCATTAACACGTGTTACTAGGGCTAACATGAAAGTCTACTTGAAAGGAGGTCGGTCAAAGCGAAAAATTTGTATCGAGTGCTCGTTCCGTAGCGCAAAAAAAGTTTCGATATTCTAAGGAGAGATGAGAAACATGAACACAAAATTCGTGAAAGTTTTTGGTTTGATTGTCGTCGCCACCATGCTGCTTGCGGCATGCGGCCAGGCTGCAACCACGGCAGCCCCTGTGGCTACCACTGCCGCCGCAACTACTGCTGCTCCGACTGAAGTAGCTACCACTGCCGCTCCCACCGCGGCTGCCGCTACCATTGATTGCGGTGAAGCCAAAGCGGGCGATAGCCTGACCCTGGTCTATCAGTGGTCTGGTTCTGAGGAAGAAAGCTTCAACACCATCCTCAAACCATTCGAAGATGCCTGTGGTGTCACGGTCACTGCCCAATCCACTCGTGATGATGCTGTTCTCGATACGATGGTCAAGAGTACTCCCCCAGATGTTCTTTTCTGGCCGAATCTCTCACCGATGAAACTCTATACTGATAAACTGATGGCTCTGGATACTGTCAGTGCCAACAAAGACAACTATGCTTCCTTCTGGATGGACATGGGTTCTGTGGACGGCAAGTGGGTCGCCATCCCGGTAAAAGTAGATGTCAAATCCATCATCTGGTACAGCCCGACCCAGTTTGCTGCCTTTGGCTATCAGGTCCCGACCACCTTCGATGAATTGAATACCCTCGTCGAGAAGATGGTTGCGGATGGCAACGTGCCCTGGAGCATGGGCTTCAACAATGGCGGTGCCGCTGATGGTTGGACCGGTACCGACTTCGTTCAGGATATTCTGCTGGCCACCAAGGGACCGGCTTATGTCAACGATATCATCTCTGGCAAAGTTGCTTACGATGACCAGGGTGTACAGGATGCCTATGCCACTTATTACAAGTGGGCTTCGGATGCCAAATACACCGTGGGTGGTGCAGATGGTACTGTCAACACCAAATTCCTGGATGCTATCTACAAAGTCTTCTCCAATCCTGCTGAGGCTATGATGGTCAAACAGTCCGGGTTCGCCGGCGGCAGCATTGCCACCCAGTTCCCCGATCTGAAATACGGCACGGATTATGACTTCTTTGAATTCCCGGGCGTGCAGGGTTTGCAGGGCGGCGCTGACTTTATGTTCTCCTTCTCTGACAGCGCGGCTGCCAAAGCTCTGGTTTCTTACCTGACCGGTACGGTCGGTGGTCAGAACTGGGCCAAAGCCAACTTCGGCCTTTCCCCCAACAAGAATGCTGACGGCAACTACTCTGATCCGCAGTCGATCAAACTGAGCACCATCCTGAGCGGCGCGACTGGTTTCACCTTCGATATTGGTGATGCTATCGGCGCTCCGTTCAATAATGCTGAGTTCAAGGGCGTTGTGGACGTGGTCCAGGGTAAGGATATTGCTACTACCTTAGCCACAGTTGCTGCTGCACAAACAGAATCCCTTAAATAGTTTCTGACGATTGAATTTCGGGGCATGGATTGTCGTACCATGCCCCGAAGGTATTCTTGAAACGGTTTGGTAGAGGAGGTAGGACCCATGGTACCCAAAATCATGCGGCAAGGGAAGCTGGCGCCCTGGCTGTATTTACTCCCCGCCTTTTTAATGATGGCAGTCTTCATTATTTATCCCACTATTGCGACAATTCGTTTGAGCTTTCTCGACAACACGGGCACTAATTCGGCGGCCACTACCTGCGCGGCAGGGCAGCCCTGCTGGGGCGTCTTCGAGAATTACCGCTATGCTCTGACCAACCCGGATATGCTGATTGCTCTGCGCAATAATGCATTATGGTTATTACTCATGGTACCGGCAACGGTAGCCGGTGGGTTATTCTTTGCCATTCTGGCTGATCGAGTTCCCTATGAAAAGCTGGCCAAGTCGATCATTTTCATGCCGGTGGCAATTTCGTTCATTGGCGCCGGTATCATCTGGCGTTTCGTCTACGACTTCCAGAGCGGCGGCGGAGCGCAGATCGGCATCCTCAATGGCATTATTACCGGGCTGGGCGGCTCCGCGGTGACCTGGCTGAGCAACCCCGCCATCAGCAACTTTTCCCTGATGATCGTGGGAGTGTGGCTGTGGGCCGGGTTCTGTATGACCATGCTCTCGGCGGCCATCAAGAACGTGCCCAGTGAAATTCTGGAAGCAGCCCGCGTGGATGGGGCCAATGAATGGCAGGTCTTCTGGCAGATCATGTTCCCCACGATCTTGCCCAGCGTGATTGTAGTCTCCACGACCCTTTCCATCATCATCTTGAAGATCTTCGATGTGGTATACGTGATGACCGGCGGCAATTATGGCACCGAAGTCATCGCTAACCGCATGTTCAACCTGATTGTGACCAACACCGGGCGCTCCACGGCGCTGGCGGTGCTGTTGATCGTGCTGACGATCCCGATCATGATCTTCAACATTAAACGCTTCCGCAAAGAGGAGGCATCACGATGAGACCTCTTTCACGTTTGAACCTGTTCTTCAAAAAAGTACCGGTTAACCTGGCCGTGATTATTATGTGCGTCCTGTGGATCGTACCGACCCTGGGTCTGTTCGTGACCTCCTTCAGAACGCGTGAAGCGGTGCGCACCACCGGCTGGTGGACAGTCTTTGCCGGCACCCCCAAAGTGCTGGGAACCACTGAGTATGACACTTACTGCGCTTCTTGCCACGGCAACGATGGGAAAGCTATCACCGCTGCGGATCTGAGCGACGCCAACGTGGTATCGCAGTATCCGAGCGCCTCGAGTTTGCTGGTGATGCTGCGCCAGCCTCTGGCGGATGGGACAGCCCACGTTAACAACCCGGCGCTGCCCGAAAACACCAAAGATGCCATCGGCACCCTGTCGGACGTGACTTCTTATCTGCAAACGCTTTCCGGGCAAAAACAGTCGACCAACCAGTTTACCCTGAAGAACTACGTGGATGCTATTGTTGGCTATAAAGGGACGCAGGATTATCTCTCGGATTGCGAAAAACAAGTCACGAGTACGCTGGCGGTTTACAAGTGCAACGCCAGTGACATTCTCAATTCGGCGGGCATGGGCTCAGCCATGATCAATACCCTGATCGTGACAATCCCGGCAACGCTGGGGGTGATCTTTTTGGGCGCGCTGGCTGCTTATGCCTTCGCCTGGCTGGATTTCAAGGGGCGGCAATGGATCTTTGCCCTGCTGATCGGCCTGCAGGTTGTTCCGCTGCAGATGGCGCTGGTGCCTATTGCCCAGCTGTATACCCAACTGGGGATGCAAAGCTCTTTCCTGGGCATCTGGCTGTTCCACATTGGTTTTGGCCTGCCCTATGCCATCTATCTGATTCACAACTTCATCGTGACTATTCCACGTGACCTTTTCGAATCGGTTTACCTGGATGGGGCCAGTCACTGGATGGCCTTCCGCAAACTGGCACTGCCATTGGCCATGCCGGCCATCGCCTCGCTGGGAATCTTCCAGTTCATCTGGGTGTGGAATGACTTTCTGGTGGCCAAGATCTTCCTGACCACACATCCGGTGCTGACAGTGCAGATCACCAATTTGCTCGATCCGCGCGGACAGAACTGGCACATCCTGACGGGTGCCGCGTTCCTTTCGTTCATCATCCCGATGATCGTGTTCTTTGCTTTCCAACGTTATTTTGTTCGTGGCCTGACTGCTGGATCAGTCAAAGGTTAATTTATCGAATCTCAGAGGTTAATGGTTTATGCGTTCCAATCAAGACAACTGGTACCAAAATGCAATTTTTTATGAGGTGAACACACGTTCGTTCTATGACAGTAACGGCGACGGCCAGGGAGACCTGCTGGGAGTACGGGAGAAGCTGGATTATCTCAAGGGGCTGGGGGTAGATTGCCTGTGGTTGCTGCCCGTGTATGCCTCTCCGATGAAGGATGGCGGCTATGATATTTCGGATTTTCGCGCCATTCGCCCCGACTTTGGCACGCTGGACGACCTGAAAGAACTGGTCGTGGCTGCGCATACGAAAGGCTTACGTGTGATCATGGACCTGGTACTGAACCATACCTCTGATCAGCACGAATGGTTTCAGAAGGCGCGGGCGGACCGACATTCGCCGTATCGCGACTATTACGTGTGGCGCGATGATGAACAAGGATATCGAGACGCCCGCATCATCTTTCTAGATAGTGAGAAATCCAACTGGAGCTGGGATGAGAAGGCTGGTCAGTATTACTGGCACCGCTTCTACTCTTTTCAGCCTGATCTGAATTACGATAACCCACGTGTCGTCGAAGAGATGATTGGGGTAATGGATTTTTGGTTAGCGCTGGGGATCGATGGTTTTCGGGTAGATGCCGTGCCGTATTTGATCGAACGTGAGGGCACCAACTGCGAAAATTTGCTCGAAACCCACGCCGTGCTCAAAAAAATGCGTGCATTCGTTGATGAAAAGTATCCGGGACGGGTGCTGTTGTGCGAGGCAAACCAGTGGCCGCACGATGTGCGGGCTTACTTTGGCGATGGGGATGAATTCCAGATGGCGTTTCACTTCCCGTTGATGCCACGGATGTATATGGCACTGAAGCAGGGTGATTACGCGCCCATCCGTTGGGCACTGGAAAACACCCCACAAATCCCGGAAAATTGCCAGTGGTGCACCTTTCTACGCAATCACGATGAATTGACGCTGGAAATGGTCACCGAAAAAGAACGGCAATGGATGTGGCAGCAGTACGCGCCAGAACCTGGGATGAAGCTCAATCTGGGCATTCGCCGTCGGCTGGCTCCCCTGCTGGATAATGATCCGCAGCAAATCGCGCTGGCGTATGCGCTGCTCTTTGCGCTGCCGGGGTCGAATGTGCTCTATTATGGGGATGAAATTGGTATGGGGGATGACATCCAACGGCCTGATCGAGATGGGGTGCGTTCGCCGATGCAGTGGGATGCCAGCAAGAACGCGGGCTTTTCGAGCGCAGATACCCTTTTTGCTCCGGTACTGGGCGGCGATTTTGCCCCAGCGAGGGTAAACGTAGCGGCCCAGCAAACGGCCCCACACTCGCTCTTCAATCAGGTACGCAAAATGATCGCGGTGCGCAAAGCCCATCCGGCGTTCGCCAGTGGAAAATACACAGAAGTGGCTTCTCCTGCTGATGCAGTGGCGGCCTTTCTGCGTTCGGATGAAAATGAGCGCATCCTGGCGGTGCATAATCTGGGATGGGAAGGGCAAACCTTTGAATTTCCACAGGAACAGGCCCAACGAGGTTTGGAGGACTTGCTGACCGGGGAGTGCTACACTGCTGTGCAGGGGAAATACGCTTTGAAGCTGGCGGGGAAATCTTTCTGCTGGTTGAAAATTCTCTAAGTTGCTATTCTCTCGAACAACTTATTTGCCATGACATCCGCCCGGAATTACCCGGGCGGATGTCGATTTACGGCGGTGAGAAAAACTTCAAGGAAATTGTGTAGGTTTGTCAAACATATTGGACAGAGTTAAGGAAGAATTGTCTAGGAGAAAGGAAGCCCAGAGGGCGCATGGGGGTATTGTTAGAGCGCTGATTGTATCTTTTCAGCTGATTGGCGAAATCTGCAAACGAGTAAAACTTGGCAGAGTTATATAACCTTTTCTGATCTTCACGATGGCTTCTTTCGACTTTGCCATTATGTCTCGGTGTATAAGGTCGAATGTATTTGTGGCGGATCCCCAAACTTTGCAGTCTTGCTTCAAATAGAGTCAAGTTGTCTTCGTCGCGAGTTCGCAATAACCGTTTGGTGAATTCAGTGCCATTGTCCGTTTGCACACATTCGATCTTGATCCCTTGCCTGGCATACCAGGCAACGGCATCCTCCAGAAATTGCAGAGAAGAGTAAGTGTTTACTTCCTCAAAGGCTCCCAGGTAACGTAAACGGCTGTACTCATCAATGGCTGTGTATTGATAAAACTTTTGCCTCTTTTCTCCTACAATACACTCTACTGGCACCCATTTCACATCGATTTGAACTCGCTCTCCTGCATGGCTCATCTGCTCGTAGGGTTTGGCCTGATATTTCTTCTTCACGCTCTCTTTAGGAGCGAATAACCCCAGATGAACCATCAGTCGAAAAAGGCTTACATAATGCCTGCGATAGCCTCGTTCTCGCAGTTTGAACCAGAACTCCATTAGTCCAAGTTGTGGGTTCCGTCGCCGCATATCGGTGACCAGTTTGATCTCTGCCTCGTTTTGCTGGTTGGGGTGCCTGTGAGGACGGCGGGATCGATTTGCCAAAGATTCAACTGTCCCGTCATATCTTCCCAGCCAGAAGTAGATATAGGATCGGGCCTTGTTGTACTTCCTTGCCGCTTTCGTTACTCCTTTGTCCTGAGCATATTTCACAATTGAGTTCCGGTATTTCATTTCCTGTGTTATCGTATTCATAGCAGGATTTGGTGACCTCCGTTTTGTTTTGGTTTCAGCGCTATAACAATAACGGTTCTTCCCTTTTCCTGCTATCTTTTTATTCTCCTCTGTCCAATATCTACTGTAATCCTACAACTTTGGCGTAACACAAGGAAATTGCTGCTTGACAGACGGGAATCCATTCGCTAAAATGAGTTTGTTAATAAAAATCTTATGAAAGGATAGGCGCAGCATGAATCAGATCGACAGCAAAGCAAACAGCATCGTTTTGATGTTCGGCCTTACCAATGGTTTCGTTGGTGGGGTTGCTCCTTCTCGTAATGCGCCTGTTTCCAGATAAGATTCAAGGATCGTCCAACTGGCCACGGCGCGTTACCGCTCCGTGGCTTTTTTCTTTAAATCCATCTGCCGCGGAGCCAACAGCCGCGGCCTTTTTAATTAATAAAGGAGAGAACATGGCAGAGGGAATGAAAGTAAAGTGTCGTTCAAGGCAGTAGCCTGGTTGTTTTTTTTTGTTTTTGATGGTGCAGGGAGGCCGAAATGCTAGAAGCATTACTCAAATTCGGCGGATATCGAGTAGATCGATTTTTCAAAGCTGAACAGAGCGGGGAAGAGTTTGCTCTGTATCTTTGTTCATGCCAGCAGACAAACGGGAATTACTGTCTGGCCGCCAAACACCAGCTTCAGTATGGGCTGGTGCAGATTCACGCGCATGACCAACTCAAGAACCTGGCGGGAATCTACATTGATATCAATTTGCCTGAACAACTCAATCGGCCGGCTTATCTCGAACTCAAACGGGATCTGCGGCAGGGAAAATTCCAGCATGTGCTGGTGCTGGAAGATGAGCTGATCGTAGGCAATTGTGATGTGGAACGGGACTGGCAGGCCCTGGCGGCTGAGATTTCCGGACTCAAATTCTTCACCTTTGAGCGTGGAGAATGGACTTCAATCGTAATGCAGCAGCATCTGGCATTCGATATTGCAGGATAGGTGAATCCGATGACCAACGCAATTGTGGTTGAAAATGTATATAAAAAATTTGGAAGGAGCCATGCTCCTCTGTGGAAACGTCTTTTTCAGAAAGACGCTCTGGATGTTCAAGCGAACACCGGTACAGAAGAACGCGAACAGGTGCATGGGCACCGGCTGATCGTGGCGGTTGATCACGTTTCGTTTTCTGTTAAAGAAAGAGAAATCTTTGGCGTACTGGGGCCGAACGGGGGTGGCAAATCAACCCTGATCCGGCTGATCTCGACGCTGATGATCCCCGATCAAGGGAAGATCACCGTGCTGGGCTTCGATGTGGTCAAGAACCCAATGAAAGTGCAGCAACTCATCAACCGGGTTTCGGTGGAGGCGTCTTTCTTCAAAAAGCTCAGCCCGCTCGAAAACCTGATGTACGGCGCGCGCTTGTACGGCATGGATAGCCGGCAAACCCGTAAGCGCATCTTCGAAATTCTGGGACGGCTGGGATTGGACAAACGTACGATCACCAGCCCCATGGAGGAGATGTCGCGCGGAATGCAGCAAAAGGTGGCGATCGCGCGGGCGCTGCTGTCGCAGCCGCAGCTTCTGCTGTTGGACGAACCCACCACTGGCCTGGACCCGCGTTCGAAACGGGATGTGCAGGCAGTGGTGCGGGAAATGCGCGAGAACGACGGCACTACAATTCTGCTGACCACGCACGACATGGCAGAGGCCGAGAACCTGTGCGACCGCATCGCCATCATGTCGAGCGGTCGGGTAATCGCGCTGGATACCCCACAGGGGCTGAAACGACTGATCCAGTGGAAGGACGGCAAGGAACCTTCGCTGGAGGACGTTTTCATCGAATTGACTGGCAAACCTCTGGTGAACAAAGAGGAAGAGGAGCCGGACGACGAAGAAGAATAGGCCAGGGCAAGCCGGAAACCACCGGCCTCCCCTGAGAAAGTGACGGACACAATTATGGCAGTACTGACTCAACAATTCCGCGCTTCGTATGCTTTTTTCGAGCGCAATATGAATCTCATCAAACGTTACTGGTCGTGGGAAGTGGTGTGGCTGGTATATTCCACCGCGGACTGCCTCTCGGTCAGTTTCATCGGCCTGGGCATGCAGCAGATCAGTGGCAGCGAGATCAGCAATACCAGCTACATCGTGCTGTATTTACTCATTGGAACGCTGGTGTGGCGTTTTCTGTCGCAAATTTTTTACTGGATCACGGACCTCATCAACATCGAGCGCTGGGAGGGAACCATCGAATATACACTGATGGCCCCGGTGGCGCGCATCACTCACATGACCGGACAAACCGCTTTCGCGGTGGTCTACGGTTTCATCTTTACCGGCGTCATTCTGATCATCACCGCGCTGGTCTTCAAGATCGACCTGAGCAATGCCAATCTGCTGGGTGGGACGATCGTCTTGCTGTCAGGCAGCTTCAGCTTCGTTGGGATCGGTATCATGGCTTCCGTGCTGCCGCTGCTTTTCCCGGAGCGCGGTTCGCAGATGACGCACGTATTCATTGCCCTGCTGCTGCTTGTCTCAGGCGTGTATTATCCGGTATCGGTGCTGCCGGAAGTGCTGCGCAAGGCTTCCGTGTTCAGCCCGGCCACTTACGTGCTGGACGGCGTGCGGAAGGCGCTGCTTGAGGGGGCACCCACGGCGCAGCTCTGGGGCTATGTCTGGCCGGTACTGCTGATGGGGGCGGCCTTGATCCCGCTGGGACTGGTCATCTTCAAACAGGCGGAATTGTACGCCAAACGCAGCGGAAAGCTGCATCGCAACGGCTAAAGTTAAAAGAAGGGCATTCACTGCCCTTCTTTTGATATACTAGTACCCGGTCAAGTCAAGGAGTATTCTTTCCTTTCCATCATCAAGCTTTTGTTTTATTATCAGTGCAGCGAAATCAAAGAATAGGGTTAGCCGAAAACATCCGTACTGCTCAGTCATTGTGCTGACGGCCGGTGCGAGAAGAAAAACATCCTGGGGAAGGTGAGCATGGTTTCAGAGATCAAAGCAGTCGTCTATGACATGGGGGGAGTGATCCTGCGCTCCGCCACTTATGAATACCGTGATGCTATTGCGGCACGGTACGGCATGAGCCGAAAGGAACTGGAAGCTTTGATCTTCGACAGCCCTTCTGCTATCGCAGGGACATTAGGGAAAAAGACCAGTCGGGAGCACTGGCAATTTGTATTCGATACGCTGCAGGCGACGGCTGAACAACGGAAGACCTTTGAAAGTGAATTCTGGGCCTGCGACCAATTGGATCACTCCCTGGTGAAATTTCTGGGAGATCTGCGCCCGGAACGCAAGACCGGACTGCTCAGCAATGCCTGGACAGGTACACGCGAACGGCTTTTTGTGGAATATCACTGTGAGGATGTGTTTGACGTCAGTCTGTTCTCGTACGAAGTGGGGCTGGCAAAACCAGATGAGGCTTATTACCAGATGATCCTGGACCAGCTCGGAGTGCAAGCTACCGAGACGATCTTTTTGGATGATAATGCCGAGAACGTCGTCGCGGCGGCCCAGATGGGCATGAAAGCCATCCGTTTTCGTAACCATGACCAGGCCATCGCCGAAATGCAGGCGCTGCTGTAATGCTGGAATACGAATCCTTCGCGCCGCAAAAAGACCCCTTTTGCATCGCTGTTGTGGCGGATAGCCATATCCCTGACCACACTCGCGCCTTCCCGGCGGGGTTCGATACAAGGCTGGGTGCAATCAAGCCTGATCTGCTGCTGCACGCCGGCGACATCATTCTGCCCGAGACGTTACGAGCACTTGCAGCGTTCGCTCCAGTGCGGGCTGTCAAAGGCAATCGTGATTTTCTCTTTGGCAAAGAACTGCCGTTGGTGCGAGGAATTGCGGTATACGGACAAAAAATCGTGCTTACGCACGGACATCTAAATACGGCAGTGTACTGGCGGGATAAAGTTGCTTTTGCCCTGCGCGGATACCACTTTGAGCGCTATCTGCGGCGCTTCGAACACTGCTTTCCGGAGGCTAACGTAATCGCGTTCGGGCATACGCACCGCTGCGAGAACCGATGGGAAAATGGGCGTTTGTATCTGAACCCGGGTCTGCTGAGCGGTAGGGACCAGCGCTTCCCGACGCCGCACATCGGCGTACTCAACATGTATGAAAATGGTACAATAGAGGCAAACCTGATCCCCATCGAAGGAGAAGGACAATAGAAATTGTGTGGGGTTTTTACCCGATCAACCGATTCACTCAATTCGACGTGAAGGTATTTCCTATTCTTGACCGGTTCGTACAGTCTTGATATAATTGAGGTTTGCATATCCCAGCCACCATTTTGCCTGGGGTCTATCTATTCTTTTGCCAGGTTTGAAATCTTTTAGGAGAAACCTATGGCTTCTGCTCTTCCAACTAAATCTTACGCTCGTATCCCTGTCAACTTTAACATGCCCAATCTGATTGAGGTGCAGCTGGATTCTTTCCGGCGCCTGAAATCAGACGGTCTCACGGATCTCTTCGATGAGATTTCGCCAATCGAATCTTACAATAAGGGAATGAAGCTTTACTTCCCGGGCCGCAGCCCTGAGGCGCAGCAATGGGGATTAAAGTACTGGTTCGAGGAACCCAAACACAGTATCGACGAATGTGTCGAACGCGATCTTACCTATTCAAGCCCGCTGTACGTTTCTGTGCTGCTGGCTGGCCCGGACGTTCCTCAGCCCGTGAAATCCGATATCTTCCTGGGCGACTTCCCAGAGATGACCGACAAAGGTACCTTCATCATTAACGGTTCGGAACGTGTTGTCGTCTCTCAGTTGATTCGTTCCCCAGGTGTGTATTTCGAAGCTCCAGTTGACCGCGCCACCGGGCGTCGCCTGGCAATGGCCAAACTCATCCCGGACCGCGGTGCCTGGATGGAGTTCGAAACACGCAACAAAGATTTCGTTATCCTGAAATTTAACCGCAAACGCACGGTTCCCATTACGATCTTCCTGCGCGCGCTGGCGGCAGTTGATGACATGCTGCCCGGCGAAAGCCCGCTGAAGACCGGTTCAGATGAAGAACTGATCGCTTTGTTCCACGATATTGATACCAATCCCGATCGCCAGTTCATTGCCAAGACCATTGGTCAGGAACCGGTATGGGATCTTTCGGATGGACAAACCATCGCACAGGCTGCTCTGATCGAATTCTTCCGCCGCATGCGCCCGGGCGATCCGGCCAATCTGGAAAACGCCAAGCAGTTCCTCGAAGAGCAAATCTTCGATATGCGCCATTATGATCTGGAACGTGTCGGCCGCTACAAACTGAATCAGAAGCTTGACCTGATGGATCGCATCCCGGTGTCGCACCGCAGTGTGACCAAATGGGATATCGTCTATCTGGTGCGCCGCATGATCATGATCAATAACGAGCTGGAAGACAAAGATGACATCGATCATCTGGGTAACCGCCGTGTCAAGACCGTGGGTGAATTGATCCAGAACAAGCTGCGCATCGGTATGCGCCGTATGGAACGCGTTATTAAGGAGCGTATGTCCATTCGCGATCAGGACCAGGTTTCACCGGTCAGCCTGATCAACATTCGCCCCATCGTTGCAGCTCTGCGCGAGTTCTTTGGCTCGAGCCAATTGTCGCAGTTCATGGATCAGACCAACCCGCTGGCAGAACTGCGCCACAAACGCACCCTGTCTGCTTTAGGCCCTGGCGGTCTGCGCCGTGAGCGTGCCGGTTTCGATGTGCGCGATGTGCACAACTCACACTACGGCCGTATCTGCCCCATCGAGACCCCAGAAGGCCCGAACATTGGTTTGATCGGCCGTCTGGCCAGCTACGCTCGTGTCAATGAATATGGCTTCATCGAGACTCCTTACCGCAAGGTAATGAAGAGTCTGAGCAGCGAAGACAGCCGTTTGCTGGACCGCAAACTGCGTGAAACCTTAACCGATGAAAAGACGGGCGAGGAGATCGCTAAAGAGGGCGAGCGCATCACCAAAGAAATGCTGCCCAAGATCAAGAAACTCAAACGAGCCACCATCTTTGTGGTGCCATTTGTTTCAGAAGAAGTCGAATACCTTTCTGCAGATGCAGAAGATAAATGGGTCATCGCGCAGGCGAATACCCCATTGAACCTGAATTACGAATTCGAAGCAGCACAGATCTCTTGCCGTCACCGCGGTGATTTCATCACCTCCGGGGCGGACGGCGTCAACTTCATGGACGTGGCTCCGCATCAAGTCGTGGGCATCAGCGCTGCGTTGATCCCTTTCCTGGAGCACGATGATGCGAACCGTGCCTTGATGGGTTCCAACATGCAGGCGCAGGCAGTGCCGTTGATCAATCCGGATATTCCGTTGATCTCGACCGGCATGGAGCGCTACGCGGCTCTGGATTCCGGTCAGGTGCTGGTTGCGGAAGAAGACGGTGAGGTGGTTTCAGTTACGGGCCATCTGGTGAACGTCAAGAACGCTGAGGGCAAGGTGCGCACTTACACCCTGCGCAAATATCAGCGCTCCAACCAGAGCACCTGTATCGATCAGCGCCCGGCTGTGATCAAGGGCCAGCGCATTCATAAAGGCGACATTCTGGCGGATTCCTCCTCAACGGTAAGCGGCAATCTGGCCCTGGGCCAGAACGTCGTGATGGCCTTCGTTTCCTGGGAAGGTGGTAACTTCGAGGATGCGATCCTGATCTCGGAACGCCTGGTGCAGGATGATAAGTTTACTTCCGTGCACATCGAAAAGTACGAAGTTGAGGCCCGCGATACCAAATTGGGCCCAGAAGAAATCACCCGAGATATTCCGAACGTGGGTGAAGATGCCATCAAAGACCTGGATGAACAGGGCATCGTGCGCATCGGCGCTGAAGTTGGCCCGAATGACATTCTGGTTGGCAAGATCACCCCGAAAGGTGAAAAAGAGTTAACCCCTGAAGAGCGCTTGCTGCGTGCCATCTTTGGTGAAAAGTCTCGTGACGTGAAAGATACCTCTCTGCGCATGCCTCACGGCGAGCGCGGCAAGGTGGTGGACGTCAAAGTATTCACCCGCGAAGATAACGTCGACCTCTCGGCAGGTGTGGATATGATGGTACGTGTTTCAGTGGCACAGCGGCGCAAGCTGACCGCTGGCGATAAGATGGCCGGACGCCACGGAAATAAAGGTGTCGTCTCGCGCGTCGTGCCAGTGGAAAACATGCCGTTCTTGGAAGACGGGACCCCAGTTGATATCATCCTTAACCCGCTGGGTGTGCCTGGTCGTATGAATATTGGCCAGGTACTGGAAGCTCATCTGGGCTGGGCAGCCAAGGAACTGGGTTTCGAAGGAATTACCCCGGTCTTTGATGGCGCCAATGAGTATGAAATTGAAGCTGAACTGGCGCGCGCCTGGCTGATGGATTATGCCTGGAAAGTGGCCGGTGAGAAATCATGGGAATGGATGAACGGTCAAGACTATGACCCCGAATCCATCAAAGATGACGAAGAAGTGCGTCTGCTGTATCTGGAGCAGGTGCTGGGCAGCGGGTACGATGTTTCACGCATGGCCACCGATAAGGTGTATGCGCGACGCGCTAACCTGGAATTCTGGCTCAAGGATAGTGGCTACGAACCTGAGAGCCTGTTGAGCTTCGATAACCTAAAACCGGGCACTCCCGAATTCACTGACAACGACCAGAAAGCCATCGATGTGTGTCTGCGCTTCTGGCTTGAGAGTGAAGGGGTGGACATCAGCGGCATCAAAGAAGAAGATCTGATGACACGCGCTGAACAGCACACCCTCGAAACCGGGCATCCGGTGCCGACCCTGGGCAAACAAATCCTGCGCGATGGGACCTCGGGCGTGGAATTTGATCAGCCGGTCACCATTGGCGTCATGACCATGCTCAAGCTGCACCATTTGGTCGAAGATAAAGTCCATGCTCGCTCCACAGGCCCTTATAGCCTGGTGACCCAGCAGCCGCTGGGTGGCAAGGCTCAATTCGGTGGTCAGCGCTTTGGTGAAATGGAAGTGTGGGCGCTTGAGGCCTACGGCGCGGCTTATACCCTGCAGGAAATGCTCACTGTCAAATCGGATGATGTGCAGGGTCGTGTTAGCACCTACGAAGCTATCGTCAAAGGCCAGCCAATCGAAGACCCGAGCTTACCGGCTTCCTTCCGCGTGCTGGTGAAAGAGCTGCAGAGTCTGGGCCTGGCCGTTGAAGCGGTCATGGATAACAAGGAAGTGATCCGCTTCGGTAAAGATGAAGAGCGGGTGAAACCTCCCAAGATGGAAACCGGCCTGTTAGGGCTGGGTGAAGAGCTGGAGGGCCTGCTCTAAGAGAAAAAGCGGCGATGAGTGATCCATGGGGTTGCTCTGGGCGAAAAAAGAATTCTTGACTGCCTTTTTGCCCCATGATATAATCATGCGCCGTTGTGAATTTTGTGGTGATCAGAGTCCCTGGAGTCAATCCGGCGTGGCCATCATAGCAGGCGATGGCCTCGCCCTATTATGTAAGAAGTTAGGTAACGGCATTAATTTTACGGAGGCTAAGAGACGTGCCAACAATAAATCAGTTGATCCGAAAAGGACGTGAGACCAAAAAGGTCAAAAGCAAAGCCCCGGCTTTGCAGTATACGCTGAACTCGATGAAGCAGCGACGTACACGCCAGGATAAAGGTGCTCCTCAGAAGCGTGGTGTTTGCACAGTCGTGCGTACCATGACTCCTAAGAAACCGAATTCGGCGTTGCGTAAGATTGCCCGTGTTCGTCTTTCCAATGGTCTGGAAGTGACCGCATACATTCCAGGCGAAGGCCATCAGTTGCAGGAGCACTCTGTCGTGCTTGTCCGCGGTGGTCGTGTGAAAGACCTGCCTGGTGTGCGTTATCACATTGTGCGCGGCACATTGGATACCACCGGTGTTGCGAAACGGTCTCAGGGCCGTTCCAAGTACGGCTCTAAAAAGCCGAAAGAATCATAATACTATTTAGCCGGAGAGTTTGAATGCGACGGACTAAACCAGAACCTAGAGAAGTTCCTGCTGATGTGCGCTATAACAGCGTGCCGGTGAGCTTTTTCATCAACCGGATTATGAAACGCGGCAAGAAAAGTGTTGCGACCACCATCGTTTACGATGCGCTGGATATCGTCAAAGAGAAGACCGGCAAAGCGCCGATCGAAGTCATGGATGCCGCTTTGAAAAACGTCGGCCCGATCATGGAAGTCCGCCCACGCCGTGTGGGTGGCGCGACCTATCAGGTGCCTATGGAAGTTCCCGCCAGCCGACGGATGACGTTGGCCATGCGCTGGATCATTGATGCGGCTGCTGCGCGTACGGGCAATTCCTATGCTGAGAAGTTGTCGGCTGAGTTGATGGATGCCGCCAATAATCAGGGCGCTGCTGTGCGTAAACGTGAAGAGACTCACAAGATGGCGGAAGCGAACCGCGCTTTCTCCCACTTTAGAGTGTAATTAAGAAATTATTTGTAGAGGAATCAGGTTTTTCATGTCACAGAATTTTCCACTAGAGAAGTGCCGTAATATTGGAATTATTGCTCATATCGATGCTGGCAAAACCACGACGACTGAGCGAATTCTTTTCTATTCCGGCCGCACATATCGTATTGGGTCGGTCGATGACGGCACCACGGTTACAGACTGGATGGTTCAGGAGCGCGAACGTGGTATCACCATTGTTTCGGCTGCTGTAACCGCTGAGTGGAAGGGCTATCAGATCAACGTTATCGATACCCCAGGACACATTGACTTCACTGCTGAAGTGCAGCGTTCTTTGCGTGTTCTGGACGGTGGCGTAGTCGTTTTCGATGCCGTGCAAGGGGTCGAGCCACAGAGCGAGACCGTTTGGCGGCAGGCTGATCGTTATAGCGTACCGCGTATCTGTTTTGTCAACAAAATGGATCGTACCGGAGCCTCCTACGAATATACGATTGGGACGATTAAATCCCGTTTGGGCGCCAATCCAATTTCTATGCAATTGCCAATTGGCAGCGAATCTGCCTTCAAGGGCATGATCGACCTTCTGGAAATGAAGGCCATCTACTTTGAGGATGAATTAGGCAAAGAACCCAAGGTAACTGAGATCCCGGCTGATTTGAAAGCCAAAGCTGAAGAAATGCGCGGCCAGATGGTCGAGAAGATCGCCGAACTGGACGATGACCTGACCATGAAATACCTGGAAGGCGAAGAAATCAGCATCGATGAGATGAAGACTGTGCTGCGACAGGCAGTCATCCAGAACAAGGCTACTCCTGTGTTCTGCGGTTCTTCCTTGAAGAACAAAGGCGTTCAACTGGTGTTGGACGCAATCATCGATTATCTGCCCTCTCCGCTGGACATTCCCCACGTCAAAGCTACTTTAACCAAAACCGGAGAAGACGTCACTTTCCCGACGGATGAGAATGCTCCGTTAACGGCGCTTGTCTTCAAGATCGTCGGTGATCCCTACGTAGGCCGTCTGGCTTACTTCCGGGTGTATTCCGGCAGAATCAAGACGGGTGAAACTGTCTACAACTCTTCAAAGGGCAAAAAAGAGCGCATTGGCCGTTTGCTGCGAATGTACGCTGATCGCCGTGAAGACATCGAAGAGGTCAAGGCAGGGGATATTGGCGCGGTGCTGGGCTTGAAGGAAAGCTTTACCGGCGATACTTTGTCTGATGGAGATAACCCGGCATTGCTCGAGAGCATTTCGTTCCCGGAGCCGGTCATTTCCATTGCCATCGAGCCGAAATCCACCGTCGATCAGGAAAAGATGGGCAATGCCATCCAGCGCCTGACCGAAGAAGACCCGACCCTGCGCGTCCGTACCGATGAAACCACCGGTCAGACCGTTGTCTCGGGGATGGGTGAGCTGCATCTGGACGTTTTCGTGGATCGTTTGAAACGCGAGTTCAACGTTCAGGCCAATGTGGGCAATCCGCGTGTGTCTTACCGTGAGACCATTACCCGCCCGGTCAAAGCGTATTCCTATAAATACGTCAAGCAATCCGGCGGCCATGGTCAGTACGGTCACGTCGTCTTCGATCTGGAGCCATTAGATCGCGGGCAGGGGATTGTCTTCGAGAATAAAATCTTCGGCGGGTCAATTCCGAAAGAATACATCCCCGCTGTTGAAAAAGGTGTCAAAGAAGCTGTCGAGGCGGGCGTGTTGGGGTATCCCGTGGTGGATATGAAGATCGCCCTGGTCGATGGTTCTTATCACGAGGTCGATTCGAGCGAAATGGCCTTCAAGATGGCCGCGATCATGGGTTTCCGTGAGGCCATGCAGAAAGGCAGCAGCGTTTTGCTGGAGCCGATCATGAAAGTGGAAGTCACGATCCCGGAAGAGTACCTGGGTGAGGTGTTAGGTCAATTGACTGCCCGCCGTGGTGAAATTCAAGGAACGGACGTCCATCCAGGCAACACCCAGGCAGTGCGCGCGATGGTGCCTGCTGCCGAAATGTTTGGTTATGCGACCCAGTTGCGTTCAGGCACACAGGGCCGTGGTGTGTTCACGATGGAATTTGACCACTATTCACCTGTGTCTGATTCGATCAAAGAAAAGATCTTAAATAAATAATTGAAATTTTTCTGAGGATACTCAAGGAGCTTCTGGAATTATGGCCAAGCAGAAATATGAACGAACGAAACCACATCTGAATGTGGGAACAATGGGTCATATTGACCATGGCAAGACCACTTTGACGGCCGCGATCACGAAGTACTGCGGGATGTTAGGCCATGCTGAATATCGCGCGTACGATCAGATCGATAACGCGCCGGAAGAGAAAGCCCGTGGTATTACCATCAACATTGCCCATGTCGAGTACGAAACGGATAAACGGCACTATGCCCACGTGGATATGCCGGGACATCGTGACTACATCAAAAACATGATCACTGGTGCGGCTCAGGTGGATGGAGCTATTCTGGTAGTGGCAGCGCCGGATGGCGCCATGCCGCAGACCATCGAGCACGTGCTGTTGGCGCGCCAGGTGGAAGTGCCAAGCATCGTAGTGTTCCTGAACAAGATCGACCAGATGAATGATCCGGAACTGCTGGAGCTGGTTGAGATGGAACTGCGCGACATGCTGACGAAGGAAGGCTTCCCTGGGGATACGACCCCGATCGTGCGCGGCAGTGCATTGAAAGCACTGGAAAGCACCTCGACTGACCCGAACGCACCGGAATATGCCTGCATCAAAGAGCTGCTGGACGTAGTGGATAGCTACATTCCGGAACCGGTACGTGAGCTGGACAAACCCTTCATGATGCCAATTGAAGACGTGTTCTCGATCAAAGGCCGCGGCACTGTGGTGACCGGTCGTGTGGATCGTGGCGTCATCAAAGTCGGCGAACCGGTAGAGATCGTTGGTCTGCGCGAGAAGAGCATGAGCAGCGTGGTGACCGGTGTGGAAATGTTCCACAAGATGCTGGATGAAGGTGAAGCTGGAGATAACCTGGGCCTGCTGCTGCGCGGTATTGAGCGCACGGACGTGGAGCGAGGTATGGTGGTTGCCAAACCGGGCAGTATCACCCCGCACACGAAGTTCATGGCACAGGTGTACATCTTGAAGAAAGAAGAAGGCGGACGCCACAAACCATTCTTCAGTGGGTATCGACCGCAGTTCTACATCCGGACAATGGATGTGACGGGATCGGTGAAGCTGCCGGAAGGGGTAGAGATGGTGATGCCGGGTGATGATGTGACGATGGAATGTGATCTGATCATCCCGGTGGCGTTGGAGCAGGGTTCAAAGTTTGCTATTCGCGAAGGTGGTCTGACGGTTGGCGCCGGTGTGATCACTAAAATCTTGGCATAGGTAGAGTTATGATGGCAAAACAAAAAATTCGAATTCGTCTAAAAGCTTATGATCACCGCGTACTCGATCAATCCGCCAAGCGGATTGTCGAAACTGCGGAACGCAGCGGGGCACAGGTTGTTGGTCCAGTCCCCCTTCCGACACGTGTTGAGCGCTTCACTGTTCGTCGTTCAGCATTCATCGATAAAGATTCGCACGAACATTTCGAAGTCCGTACGCACAACCGTTTGATTGATGTCCTCGATCCAGATGCCAAGACCATTGATATGCTGATGCGTCTGAATCTACCGGCTGGCGTGGATATCGAGATCAAGATCTAAATTATTACCGACGGATTCGTATTTTAGTATCGGTAGATCACCTTAAAAACTGGTAATACACTGGCTATTTACTGCGTTTCGCGGTAAAATAGTTCGGTTTTGGATATCGCAAGATATCCGAGAGGCAACTCAAGAGCGACTGTGTAGGCGCACGCGACAAAACTACCAGTGACGCAGCAAGTCGCTGACTGAGTTGTACAGGGATGATGCAACCTAGCCCAGGTTGACAGTCTCTATACAAATACTTTAAGGAGTACAACTGAAATGTTAAAAGGGCTGATCGGGAAGAAAATCGGCATGACCCAGATTTTCGATGAAAATGGCGCGGCATTACCTGTCACGCTCATCGAAGCTGGGCCATGCTTCGTTACCCAGATTCGCACGGTTGAGAAAGAAGGTTACTCAGCCGTTCAATTGGGTTACGAAGAGGTCAAACCGAAACGTTTGACGAATGGTGAGATTGGTCACCTCAAACGTTCCAACCTGCCCCCACTGAAATACCTGCGCGAATTTCGAGCTAAAGAGGTCGAAGTTAAAGAAGGCGATAAGCTGGACGTAGCGGTATTTGTGGTTGGCGAGAAGGTGGATGTCTCAGGTACGAGCAAAGGGAAGGGTTTTGCTGGGGCCGTGAAACGCTATCATTTCCGTGGTGGACCGAAAACACATGGTCAATCCGATCGATTGCGTGGGCCAGGCTCTCGTGGTTCAACGACCACTCCAGGTCGTGTCTACAAGGGTACTCGTGGGGCAGGTCACATGGGCAGTGACGCTGTAACCGCACAAAATCTTAAGGTCGTCCTGGTCGATGCCGAGCGCAACGTGATCGGCGTAAATGGTTCTGTTCCGGGTGCACGTGGCGGCCTGGTCGTGATTCGTGAATCACGCAAACAGTAAGCATTGAGAATCATTTACCTGGACTAAGGGAGCTAATGACTATGGAAGTTGATGTCGTAAACATGGAAGGCAAAAAGGTCAAGACCGTGGAATTACCGGCCGAGATCTTCGAAGCCCCAATTATTGTTGATCTGATGCACCAGGCATTTGTTCGCCAAATGAATAATGCCCATCTGGGTACGCATGAGACCAAGACCAAGAGCTTTGTCTCTGGTGGTGGCCGCAAACCCTGGCGACAAAAAGGGACTGGCCGCGCCCGTCAGGGCTCCACGCGCTCTGCGCAGTGGTCCCGTGGCGGTAAGATTCATACTCCCCATATGCGCTCGTACGTGGTTTCGATGCCGCGCAAGATGCGTCAGGCTGCTTTGCGCTCGGCTTTGTCGAGTAAAGCTGCTGAGAATCAGATCGTGGTGGTTGATGAATTGAAACTGGCCGAACCCAAGACCCGCCTGATGGCTGGTGCTTTGAATAATTTAGTCGGTGAAGCGAGCGCTTTGGTGCTGATCCCGGGAACGGAATCCTTCGAAGACGTGATTCGCTCGACCAGAAATATTCCAGACGCAAAAGTGCTGCACGCGGGCTATTTGAATATCCGCGACCTGCTGGTCTTCGATAAAGTATTGTTGCCAGTGGCAGTGCTCGACGTGATCAAAGCGAATCTGGGATAGGTAGGAGATAAAAATGAGCACGATTTATGAAGTACTCCACCGCCCTATTGTGACTGAGAAGTCAAACTATCAGGTAAACCGCCTGCATCAGTATGTTTTTGAAGTTGCCGCGGATGCAAATCGCACCCTGGTGAAAGATGCAGTTGAACTCCTCTTTCATGTAACAGTTGTACGGGTGAACATTATCAATGCTCCTGCGAAGCGGGGCCGCAACGGCCGTAATCGCCGTGTCGACATCAGCAATGCGGGGTATAAGAAAGCAATCGTCACCCTGAACCCGGAAGATCGAATTCCGTTATTTGAAGGGGTTGAATAATGACGATTAAGATTTATAAACCAACGACACCCAGCCGCCGTGGAATGACCGGGTACACCTTTGATGAAATCACCAAAGACACCCCGGAACGGTCGCTGATTGTTTTACGAAAAGCCCATGCCGGTCGTAACAATTATGGTCGTGTTACGGTCCGCCACCAGGGTGCTGGCCAGCGCCAGTTCGTCCGTATCGTCGATTTCAAGCGCAAGAAGCTGGATATTCCAGCGAAAGTGGCTGCCATCGAGTACGACCCGAACCGCACGGCACGCTTGGCTTTGCTGGTCTATGCTGACGGCGAGAAGAGCTATATCATCGCCCCGCTGGGCCTCAAAGTGGGTGATACTGTCATGTCCGGCCCGAATGCAGAAATTCGTCCCGGCAATTGTTTACCAATCTCGAACATTCCGGTTGGTACCATGGTGCATAACATCGAGATGCGCGAAGGCAAAGGCGGTCAATTAGTGCGTTCCGCCGGTACTTCAGCCCAGTTACTGGGTAAAGAGGGTGATTACGCTCAGGTGCGTATGCCTTCTGGCGAAGTCCGCCTGATCCGTCAGAAATGCTATGCTACTGTTGGCCAGGTAGGCAATACGGAACACAGCAATGTGAAACTGGGTAAAGCTGGCCGCAAACGTTTGATGGGTATTCGCCCGACCGTTCGCGGTACTGCAATGAGCCCACGCGACCATCCGCATGGTGGTGGTGAAGGCCGTCAACCTGCTGGTATGCCGGGTCCGAAGAGCCCCTGGGGTAAACCCACCCGTGGTTACAAGACTCGCCGCAACAAGGTCACCAACCAGTTTATTGTTCGCCGTCGCAATGCCGGTAATCGGTAAGATTGGTGAGTCAATATCTTAACCGAGAGAGAGGGACGAAAATATGTCACGATCGCTTAAAAAAGGGCCGTTTGTAGCCCCTAAGCTGTTGAAAAGAATTGAGGCAATGAATGCAGCGGGTGAAAAGAAAGTCATCCGTACCTGGAGCCGGGCAAGCGTGATCTTCCCGCAGATGGTAGGGCATACTATTGCTGTGCATGATGGCCGACGGCACGTACCCATCTATATCACCGAAAACATGGTGGGGCACCGTTTGGGCGAGTTCGCTCCTACCCGTCATTTCCGCGGGCATACGAGCTCAGCCGATAAAGCCGCAGGAGCTAAATAACTATGGCCACTGATATCCGTGCTGAATTAAAGAATTGCGGTGTCTCTGCGCAGAAAGCGCGCCTGGTTATTGACCTGGTTCGGGGCAAGCCAGCTGTTGAAGCCTTGACTACCTTGAAGTTCACCAACAAAGTTGCCGCCTACCACGTGGGTAAACTGCTGGCTTCAGCAGTCGCCAACGCAGAAGAGAACTTCGGCCTCAGCCGTGAAGATCTGGTTATTTACAAGATCACGGCTGATGAAGCCCCCACCCGTAAGTGGCGCCGTTTTGGTGCCCGTGGTCGCTTCAAACCTTTGTTGCGACGGTCTTCTCACATCACAGTAGTACTGCGAGAGAAAGAGTAAAGTCAAGCGGGGCAGGTGAATAGCCGCCTCGATCGAGAAAGACACCAGGAGAAATTATGGGTCGTAAAATACATCCAATTGGTTTTCGTCTTGGAATCAACAAACCCTGGGAAGGGCGCTGGTTCGCCGAAGGTGGTGAATACCGCGATCAGCTCCATCAGGATTTGGTAATCCGCGAAATGGTCCGCAAGGAAGCAGATAAAGCAGGTATCTCGGCCGTTGAGATCGAGCGCTTCCCCGGTAAGGTAAAGGTAGTGGTTCACACTGCCAAACCCGGCATTTTGATTGGCCGCAAGGGTGATTCTGTCAAGAAAATCCGCACCGATCTTGAGGCTTTGACCGGCAAGAAAATCGATCTTGAGATCAAAGAGATCAAGAACCCGGATTGCGATGCTTATCTGGTGGCAGTGAATATTGCCGGACAGATCGAACGCCGTGTCAGTTATCGGCGCGCAATGAAACGTGCTTTGCAGCAGGCCATGCGCCAGGGCGCACTGGGCATCAAAGTCTCTGTGTCTGGCCGCTTGAGCGGTGCTGAGATGGCGCGTATCGTGTGGCTGCGTGAGGGACGTGTTCCTCTGCAAACCCTGCGTGCTGATATCGACTTTGCCCGCGCCGAAGCTTTGACCACTTATGGCCGCATCGGTGTCAAAGTCTGGGTATATAACGGTGAAGTTTTGCCGGGTGTGGAAGAGAAAGTTGAATCCACCGAAGGTGTGTACGTTAGCGAATAGACTCCACGCTGAGCAAAAAACTCACGTGAAACGAAAGAGGTAGCTGCTATGTTGATGCCAAAACGTGTAAAGTGGCGTAAAGCTCAACGCGGTCGCATGAGAGGGAAGGCTCTGCGCGGCGCAGATATGATCTATGGTGAATATGCCTTACAGGCGTTGGAGCCAGGCTGGGTAACTGCCCGCCAGATCGAAGCTGCCCGCCGCACCATCGTCCGCGCGATGAAGCGTCACGGTAAAGTATGGATCCGGATTTTCCCCGACAAACCATATACTCACCGTCCGCCCGAAACCCGTATGGGTAAAGGGAAAGGCGCCGTGGAGTACTATGTTGCAGTCGTGAAACCCGGAAGAATCGTGTTCGAGATCAGTGGTTTGGATCATGACGAGGCAATTGAAGCTTTGAATCAGGCCTCCTACAAGTTCTCGATCAAAACCAAGATTCTCTCTCGTCATGAGGGAGCAGGAGAGGCTGCATGAAAACTTCTGAGATTCGTCTTCTATCCACTGATGAAATCAAGACCAAGCTGGGCGACGCTCGGAACGAATTGATGAACCTTCGTTTCCAGATTGTTACCGGGCAACTGACTGATACCAGCCGTCTGAAGATCATCCGCCGACAGATCGCTGTTTACGAGACTATTCTCCGCGAACGCGAACTCGGCAACGTATCGGAAGGTGCAAAATGAACGAACGACGTCGATTAACCGGTGTAGTCACCAGTAATCGGATGACCAAAACGGTCGTGGTGGTGATTTCGAGAACCTACCGCCATCCGTTGTATCGCAAGGTTGTCCACACCAGCCACAAAGTGAAAGCTCATGATGAACTGGGCTGCCACATTGGTGATGAAGTCACTGTTGTGGAGAGCGCTCCGTTCTCTCGTGAGGTGTGCTGGGTAGTTGAATCCATCGTCAAACGCGAGGGCAAGACCCTTGACCTCGCCGAGGAGGCGGTTCAATGATTCAGCATGAGAGTCGTCTAAAAGTTGCCGACAACACCGGCGCGCGTGAGCTGCTGGTGTTCCACATCGAGGGTGGTTCCACCCGCAAGTATGGTGGGGTGGGCGATATTGTGGTGGCCACTGTTAAATCTGCTGCCCCGCAGGGTTCCGTCAAGAAGAGTGAAGTGGTGAAAGCCGTGATCGTGCGCACCGCTAAAGAGTGGCGCCGCGAAGATGGTTCCACCATTCGCTTCGATGACAATGCGGCCGTGATTCTGGATACGGATGGTCAGAACCCCAAGGGCACCCGTATTTTTGGCCCAGTTGCCCGCGAGCTTCGTGAAAAAGGTTTCATGAAGATCATCAGCCTGGCACCAGAAGTGATCTAGGCCAGGAATCAGGAGCGATAAGATGAAAGTAAAAATTCGCAAAGGTGATCAGGTAGAAATCGTCACGGGCCGAACTGAAGACAAAGGCAAACGTGGTGAAGTGATCAAAGTGTTGCCTGAGGAACAGCGCATTGTGGTGCAGGGAATTAATATGCACACCAAACATCAGCGCCAGGTTCAATCTCAGGGCCGCACGGTCAATCCTGGAAAAATTCGTTATGAATCTGACATGAGCATTTCGAATGTCATGTTGGTCTGCAAAAAATGCAACAAACCGACCCGGGTCAGCCTGGTTCGTGAAGACAACAAGACCAAACGAATTTGCAAGAAATGCAATGCGGACTTGGACCTGTAGTCCAAGGCGGAGTAGATCAAGATGAATTATTTGAGAGAAAAGTACGTAAAAGAAGTATCTCCGGCCTTGATGAAAACATTGGAACTTACCAATGTGATGCAGATCCCTGCGATCAAAAAGGTCGTGGTCAATATCGGCCTGGGTGAAGCAATGGATAACCCCAAGGCTTTGGATGCGGCAGTTGCTGACTTGACCGCCATCACCGGGCAGAAACCCGTGATCACGAAAGCACGCAAGAGTATCGCGAACTTCAAACTGCGTGAAGGCCGCGCCATTGGTACTTCGGTTACCTTACGTGGCGACAAGATGTGGGCTTTCTTAGACCGTTTGATGAACATCGTGCTGCCCCGTGTGCGTGACTTCCGCGGTGTTTCAGATGAATCTTTCGACGGACGTGGGAACTATACCCTGGGTCTGCGCGAACAGATCATCTTCCCGGAAATTGAGTATGACAAAGTGGATAAAGTGCGCGGCATGGAAATCACCATTGTCACCAGCGCCACCTCTGACGATCAGGCTTTAGCATTACTGCAAATGCTTGGCATGCCTTTCAGGAAGGATTAGTATGGCGAAGAAATGCATGGAATATCGTGAACAACGGCGGAAGTATGATATTCAGGTTCGTAACCGCTGCAAGCGTTGTGGGAGACCACGTGGTTATATGCGCCGATTTGGCTTGTGCCGTATTTGCTTTAGAGAGTTAGCTCTCGAAGGCCAGATCCCCGGCGTGACCAAATCATCCTGGTAGCGCCCATTCGGAGGAAGAAACATGAGTGTTAATGATCCAATTGCTGATATGTTGACCCGTATCCGGAATGGCGCCATGGCAGGCCAATCCGTAGTGGCTATGCCTAACTCCAAGATCAAGGTAGAAATTGCCCGCATCTTGAAGGAAGAAGGCTTCATCGAAGGGTATGAAGTAGTCGATGGCGAGAAAGTCTTTATCAAGACCTTGCGCATCAAGTTGAAATACGTGGGTGAACGCCGCCAACGGACTCCAGTGATCACCGGGCTCGAAAGAGTGAGCCGACCTGGACGTCGAGTTTACACACAAAAATCAGACATTCCCTGGGTGCTGGCTGGCATGGGTATTGCCATTCTGTCCACGCCAAAGGGTGTGATGACCGGCCAGAGAGCCCGCCAACTGGGTGTTGGTGGTGAATTACTCTGCAAGGTCTGGTAACCCGGTGGAATGAAGGAGGTTTGAAACGTGTCTCGTATAGGTCGGTTACCAGTTACAGTTCCAGAGTCGGTGAAAGTTGATATCAACGGCTCTGAGGTTCACGTGAAGGGTCCGAAAGGCGAAATGAGCCGAGCTTTTTCGCCGGCGCTGGGCATTGCTTTTGAGAATGGGGTGATCAACGTCACCCGCAGTTCAGAAGAAGCTACAGTGCGCGCTCTGCACGGAACCACCCGTGCTTTGATCCACAACATGGTGACCGGTGTTTCTACCGGGTTTACCAAGGTGTTGGATGTCGATGGAGTTGGCTACCGTACAGAGATGGACGGTCAGAAACTCGTTCTCTATGTCGGTTACTCTCATCCGGTTGTGATTGAACCCCCGGTTGGGGTGAGCTTTGAAGTGGATAGCAAGACTCGTGTCGTGACCATTCATGGTTATGATCTCGAAGTTATTGGCCAATTGGCTGCTGACATCCGCAAGATTCGACCACCAGAACCTTACCTGGGCAAAGGGATCCGCTATCATGGCGAGAAGATTCGTCGCAAAGCGGGTAAAGCTGGCAAAGGTAAAGGCGCCGGAAAGAAATAGGTGAATGCATATGTCTAAATATTCACGCAGTGAAGCAAGAATCCGCAGACATGCGCGTGTTCGCAAGAACATCAGCGGATCTGCAGTCCGGCCGCGCTTAAGCGTATTTCGCAGTCTGGCTGAGATTTACGTTCAGGTAATTGATGACGAGCAGGGTGTCACTCTGGCCTCTGCTTCGAGCATCGATAAAGAACTTCGCGAGAAGGTACAAGGCCTGAAGAAGGTTGAACAGGCTCGCCTGGTAGGGGAGCTGGTAGCCAAACGTGCTCAGACCAAGGGGATCAAACAGGTTGTGTTTGATCGTGGTGGTTTCCGCTTCAGCGGGCGCGTAAAAGCATTAGCTGATGCAGCCCGTGGGGCTGGCCTGGAATTCTAGGCGACGAGATAAAGTGAGGGCCTAAATATGGAGCAAATGGAATACCAACCATTAGAACAACAATATGACGAGCGCGTCATTGAAATTGCTCGTGTCGCAAAAGTTGTAAAAGGTGGCCGTCGGTTCCAGTTCCGCGTCACAGTTGTGACCGGTGACAACCACGGGAAGATCGGCATCGGCATTGGCAAAGCCAATGCTGTGCCAGATGCCATGCGCAAAGCGACCGAGCGTGCACACAAAAATATGCACCAGGTGACCTTGGCCAATACCACGATTCCGCACGAAGTCACCGGCCGGACCGCAGGAGCAATCATTTTGCTCAAACCTGCTTCCCCGGGTACCGGTGTTATCGCTGCAGGTGCTGTTCGTGCCGTACTGGAAGCTGCTGGTGTGCGCGACATTCTGACGAAGAATCTGGGTAGTTCAAATGTTTTGAATGTGGTGAAAGCTACCTTCGAAGCACTGGGCCAGTTGAAGTCGCCGGAAGTCGAAGCCGCTCATCGCGGGAAATTAGCCAAAGACCTGGCCCCTTATTGGGAACGGAGGAACAATGGCTAAAAAAGCACAAACCCCCAAGATGCTGCGCATCACTCTGGTGAAGAGCGCAATCGGTTACTCTGTGAAACATAAAGAGACCATCCGCGCGCTGGGATTGCGCCATTTGCATCAGACTGTGGAGCAGGCTGATTCTTCAGCGCTACGCGGGATGCTGCGAAAGGTCAATCATCTGGTGGTAGTGGAAGAACAGGAAGCAAAATGAAACTACACGATCTCATGCCGAATGAAGGCGCCAAAAAAGAACCAAAGCGCAAAGGGCATGGCATTTCTGCCGGTCAGGGTAAGACGTCAGGCCGCGGTACAAAAGGTTTGGGTGCTCGCGCCGGTTCCGGTGGTCACCTGTACCGCCAGGGCGGCAACCTGCCTTTCTTCCGTCGCTTACCATTCATGCGTGGTGAAGGGTTCACCCCTCCTGCGCGTGTCGAATTCAATGAAGTCAACCTTGACCAACTGGCCGCTTTCGAAAAAGGGAGTGTCATCACCCCTGAAGTGTTGGCCCAGGCAAAATTGCTGCACAAGCCGGGTAACCCGGTAGCAGTTTTAGGTAGAGGAGATTTGAAAGTTGCCCTTACCGTTCAGGTGCACCGTGTCACGAAATCTGCCAAGGCGAAGATCGAAGCTGCCGGCGGCAAGATTGAGCTGATCGCCTAAGCGGTAAATGAAGGAGTAAGTACTCATGAAGCGATCATCAGCTTGGCGCTACTTATGGAAGTCTGAAGATATTCGCAAGAAATTGATCATCACCGTGCTCTTGCTGGTGCTCTATCGGCTGGCAGCGAACATCCCCGTGCCAGGTATCGATCGTTCAGTGATTTTGTCACTGGCGAACAGTACCAACACTGCAGCGGCGAATCTGTTCAACATGCTGGATTTGCTCTCAGGTGGTACGATCTCGAATTTCTCTATCCTGGCGATGGGCGTGTATCCCTACATTACCGCTCAGATCATCATTCAGCTCCTGGTCCCGATTATTCCTGCGCTGGAACGGCGTATCAAGGATGATCCGAGACAAGGGCAGACCTTGATGGAAAAGTGGACCATGATCCTGACCATCCCGATGGCTTTCTTGTCGGCAATCGGTCAGGTGAATATCTTCAATTCCATGCTCACCAGCGGCAGTGTTTTGCTCACCCCCTTTGGCTTTACCGGTGCTTCATTGCTGCCGACACTCACCATTCTTTTCAGCATGGTAGCTGGCACAATGTTTGGCATCTGGCTGGGACAATTGATCTCTGAGTACGGTATCCCGAACCAGGGCCTTTCTCTGATCATCTTTGCCGGTATTGTTGCCAAGATCCCTTCGAAATTGGGAAGCATTCTGGCTGACCAACAAAATGGTTGGTGGATGTTCTTGCTGATGATTTTGATCTTGACCTTGACCATCTTCGCTATTGTCTTCGTTCAACAGGGACGCCGCAATGTGCCGGTGCTGTTCCCTGGCCGTCGGGTGGGTAACCGCATGTCGATGCCAGTACGCAGTAATTTGCCCCTCATGGTCAATATGGCAGGCATGATCCCGTTGATCTTTGCTCAGACGATCTTGTCGTTCCCGGCTCTGGTGGCAAGCTATTTCATCAAACCGGGTGTGACCACAGGCTTCTGGTATGGCGTGTATTCGCTGTTTGGTGGTTCAGGCTGGCTGTACCCGGTGCTGTACTTCCTGTTCGTCGTTGGTTTCACCTTCTTCTACACGGATGTTTTGTTCACCCAGCAGAATTATGGTGAGACTCTCAAAAAACAGGGTGCGCAGATCCCAGGTGTGGTACGTGGAGCCCCCACTCAGAAGTATTTGACCAAAGTTCAGCGCCGCATCACCTTCCCGGGTGCTTTCTTCCTGGGCTTCGTGGCAGTGCTGCCTTACATTTTGATGCTCTTCCTGCCCTTATCACAGTCGACTCTCTTCGTGATCTCTGCGGCTGGCTTGCTGATCGTTGTGGGTGTCGTTCGCGATACGTTCACGATTATCGAAACCGAGCTGAAGGTTCATGGTTACGAAGACAGTATCATCAAAGGCTAACATGGCGAGATTCTACGTCTTACTGGGGCCCCCAGGGGCTGGAAAAGGAACTCAGGCAAAGGTTATTGCCGAGAAGTATGGATTGGTCCACATTTCTTCGGGAGACCTTTTCAGAGAGAACCTGAAAAATGAAACTGAATTAGGAAAGCTTGCCCAGGGCTATATGGCCCGGGGCGAGCTTGTTCCCGATGATGTCACCATTGCGATGGTGCGTGATCGCATCTCCCGACCTGATTGCAAGAAGGGTGCGTTGCTGGATGGTTTTCCCCGCACACCGGCACAGGCGGATGCTTTGGCGACGATGTTAAAAGAGTTCGACAGCAAAGTCGAGCTTGTTCCCTTGATCGATGTTCCGGCGGAAGAACTGATCGAACGCCTGAGCGGACGCTGGACCTGCCGCAAGGAAGGTCACGTGTTCCATCAAAAGTTCAATCCCCCGCAAAAAGCTGGGATTTGCGACATCGATGGTTCCGAGCTTTACCAGCGCGACGATGACAAGCGTGAAACAGTGGAAAACCGCATCAAGGTTTACACTGCTCAGACCGCCCCATTGATCGAGTATTACAGCAGCCGTAATCTTTTGGTGAAAATTGACGGCCAAAAATCAATTGATGAAGTGACGAAAGATTTGCTGACTGCTATCGAGAAAGCGTGATGTTATGTCTTGGGATAGACAAATCACTATCAAAACAGCTCATGAGATTGAATTGATGCGCGAAGCGGGCCGGATCAATGCGGAAGCATTGGCGGCAGCGCGGGCAGTCATTCGGCCGGGCGCGACGACAGGTGATTTGAATGCCGCAGCGGAAGAAGTGCTGCGCAAACATGGTTGTTACAGCCCTTTTAAAGGGTACCCAGGTCCATACCCCTACCCGGCCAGCACGAATGTAAGTGTAAATCACGAACTGGTGCATGGCATTCCAGGCAAGCGAAAGCTTAAAGAAGGGGATATCGTTTCGGTGGATTGCGGCTGTGTCTATGAAGAGTTCGTGGGCGATGCCGCTTTTACCGCCGGTGTGGGCGAGATCTCTAAGGAAGCGCAGAGATTGATCGACACCACCGAGGGTGCTCTTTATGCCGGTATCGAAAAAATGGTTGCCGGCAATCATCTGGGCGATGTCTCTCACGCCATCCAGGAATATTCTGAAGGCCGCGGATATTTCGTGACCCGTGAATATACCGGGCATGGGGTGGGACGCCGGATGCATGAAGGACCGATGGCACCGAATTTTGGGACGGTCGGAAAAGGGATCGTCTTGAAAGTAGGAATGACCATCGCGCTGGAACCCATGTTGTTGGTCGGTACTGAAGAGACCTATGTGTTGCCTGATCAATGGACGGTTTCTTCTGCAGATGGTTCTTTGACTGCACATTACGAACACACGATCGCCGTTACGGAGAATGGTCCCCTGATCCTCACTACGCAGGGAGATGGTTCCATTCCTAGACGGAATTCCGAAGAGAAGGTATAATCCTAACTTCGGATTAACAGCAATTCTTTTAAGGAGTTTGTACCATGAAAGTATCACCATCCATTCGTAAGCGATGCGCAAAATGCAAGATCGTGAAGCGCAGTGGCAGATTATATGTGATCTGCGAAAACCCAAAGCACAAACAGCGACAGGGATAAGGACATATGGCGAGAATTGAAGGTGTTGATCTTCCGCGTAATAAGCGGGTCGAAGTCGCTCTGACTTACATTTTTGGGATTGGTCCCACTCGTGCCAGTCGGATCGTTAAGGAATCGCGCGTTAATCCGGACACACGCGTCAAGGATTTGACCGAGAACGAAGTGAATGCCTTGCGCGATTTCATTTCGAAGAACTATAAGGTTGAAGGCGATCTGCGCCGCGAAGTGCAGATGAACATTAAACGCCTGGTTGAGATTGGCTGCTATCGCGGCATGCGCCATCGCCGTAATTTGCCAGCTCATGGTCAACGGACACGCACGAACGCACGTACTGCTAAAGGCCCGAAGAAGACGGTTGCCGGTCGCGGTCGTCGCCGTGGCGCTGCTAAGAAGTAATTCTGTTGAGCTGAGCATGGTCAGGTGGGGTGCCCTTCTCCCCCGCGGCGACCTGACCACGTGATCTCACAGTGTTTACTTGGAATTTAAGACAAGAGGTTAACGAGGAATTATGGCTCAAAATGTACGCTCTACGCGTCGCGCAGGCGCAGCCCGAAAAACGAAGCGCACCGTTGCCTCGGCACAGGTTCACGTTTTTGCATCTTTCAACAACACCATCGTGACCGTGACCGATCAGCAGGGGAATGCACTTTGCTGGGGTAGCGCTGGTTCCGCGGGTTTTAAGGGTTCACGCAAGAGTACGCCGTTTGCGGCTCGTCTTGCGGCTGAACAGGCCATCAAGGCTGCCCAAAATATGGGTGTTCAGGAAGTGGATATCGTCGTGAAAGGACCTGGCCCTGGCCGTGAGTCGGCCATTCGTGCTGTTCAATCCACTGGATTGAAAGTCCATTCGATTTCAGATATCACCCCAGTCCCACACAACGGTTGCCGGCCTCCGAAGAAACGCCGCGTGTAACAAAGGAGAAGGAATAATATGGCTAAGTACACTGGTCCGGCATGTAAACTGTGCCGGCGCGAAGGTGAAAAACTATTTTTAAAGGGCTCTCGCTGCTTTTCTCCGAAGTGCTCCTTCGAGAAACGCGGGTTTGCTCCTGGTCAACATGGCCGCACACGCCAGGGTCGCTCTGAGCGTGAGTCGGTTTATGGCCATCAATTGCGCGCCAAACAACGCGCTCGTCGCGTTTATAACGTTTTGGAACGACAATTCAGCCGCTACTATACGATGGCGTTACGCACTCGCGGTATGACCGGTTTCAACCTGTTACAGACACTTGAAACCCGTCTGGATAATGTTGTCTTCCGCATGGGTCTGGCCGAGAGCCGGAACCAGGCACGTCAGTTGGTCAATCATGGTCATTTCAAAATCAACGGTCGTCGTGCAGACGTCCCCTCGATGCTGGTGAAACCTGGGGATGTGATTACCGTCAGTGAGAACTCAAAATCAACCACTTATTTCAAAGAATTGGCTGATGTTGCAGAGAAACGTCCTTGCGCGGTCTGGATGGATCGCGATCTCAAGGGCCTTTCCGGGCGCATTTTGCGCTTGCCGGAACGGGCTGAGATTGACGGTAACATTGATGAACAGTTGATTGTTGAGTACTACTCAAGATAATGTCCACGATGCCGAAACCAGGATACGAGAGTGTATCGGAAAGGGGCAAATTGTGTGTGCTCTAACTAATATGGTGACTCCAAAAGTTGAACGCGAAGCAGAAGCGCGCAACTATGGGAAATTTGTAATCAGCCCCCTTGAAAGAGGGTTTGGCGTGACACTCGGTAATGCACTTCGCCGTGTGCTGCTTTCTTCCCTGGATGGCGCTGCGATTACTTCCATGCGGATCTCGGAAGTTACCCATGAATTCATGGATATCCCGGGCGTACGCGAGGACGTGATCCAGGTCATGCTGCAGATCAAACAAATTCGCTTGATCTTGCATGAGGGTGAAACAGCTCACCTGCACTTAGATGTGCGCGGAGAAGGTGTGGTGACCGCAGCAGACATTCAAACCCCTGCTGAGGTCGAGATTGTGAACCCGGATCTGTATCTGTTCACTGTGGATGATGCCAAGACTCGTCTGGATATCGATTTCACTGTAGAACGTGGCCGGGGTTACTCGCCCTCTTCTGACCGCAGTGGCAAGCTGCCGATCGGTGATTTGCCCGTCGATGCAATCTATGGTCCTGTAAAGCGTGTGAACTTCACTGTCGCTTCGGCGCGTGTAGTACAAAGCACCAACTATGACCGATTGATCCTGGAAATCTGGACGGATGGGACAATCAGCCCGGAGAAAGCTTTGGGGACTGCCTCGAAGATCATTATCGATCACCTGCGCTACATCTCTGGGATCAGCGAAGAGACTCTGCTGGTGGGTGCCGAGAAAGTAGTTACCGGTAGCCATCTGACCAGCGAAGCCGCTGAGACTCCCATCGAGAATCTGGATCTTTCCGTGCGGGTCTACAACTCCTTGAAACGCACCGGTATTCAAACGGTGGGTCATGTGCTGGAGTTGCTCGATAAAGGCGATGAAGCAGTCATGTCCATCCGCAATTTCGGCGAGAAAAGTCTCGACGAACTGCGTGAGAAGATGCAAGAAAAAGGCTTCATGCCAGACGATAAAGATGTGGAGTGAGTTAAAATGCGCCATCAGGTAGCAGGTTTTAAATTAGGACGAAGTAAAGGTGAACGTATTGGCTTACGCCGTACGATGGTAAATCAATTGCTGGAGCATGGTCGGATTCAAACCACCCATGCCAAAGCGTTGTTCATCCGCGGCGAAACTGAGCGTTTGATCACCCTGGCCCGCCGCAGCAGCAAAGGTACCGCTGAGCAGAAAGTCTCTGCCCGCCGCATCGTGGCTGCTCATCTTGGCAACAATGCCGCCATGGTGAAGAAATTATTTGACGAAATCGCCCCGCGCTATGAAAATCGCAACGGCGGTTACACCCGGATTTCTAAATTGGGGCCACGTCAGGGCGATGCCGCTGATATGGTCGTAATTGAGCTGATCGAAGAGTAATCCAACCGGCCTGGTTCAGGACGGTATAAGGATGGCACGTTACCAATTGAGGCTTGCTTATGACGGGACCCAGTTCTTTGGGTTCCAGAGGCAAGGGAATACCCGTACAGTGCAAAGTGTGTTCGAAACTGTGCTGCGTGAACTGGGTTGGCAAGAAGAAGCAATTCTTTTTGCGGGCCGCACCGACACAGGGGTACACGCTGCAGGGCAGGTAGTGGTTTTTTCACTCGAGTGGCCGCACGGCGATGAGAAGCTGATCAAAGCGATCAACGCCAAGCTGCCAGAAGATGCCGCGGTACGCGAGATTCACCGGGTTGCTGCTGATTTCCATCCCCGTTATGATGCAGCAAGCCGGAGTTATCTGTACCGCATCTACCAGCACCCTCAGCGCGATCCGCTCGCGGATCGCTTTGCCTGGCAGCAATGGCCAATGCTCGATCTCGAGCGTTTGAACCAGGGCGCCAGTTTGTTGATCGGGAAGCACGATTTTGCTGCTTTTGGTCGGGCGATGAAACCCGGGGCGAGCACTTTCCGTGAGGTGAGGCAAAGCCACTGGAGTGAAGAAAACGGCCAGCTGCAGTATTTCATCGAAGCCAACGCTTTCTTGTATCACATGGTACGGCGCAGTGTCTATGTGCTGGTGCAATTTGCTCGTGGCAAGATCAGCGAAGTGGAACTGCGCAAGGGAATCGAAGAAGCAATTCCGATGAAACCCGGGTTGGCCCCTGCCAGAGGATTATCACTTATCGAGGTGAGCTATCCTCTTCAGAAAAGCAGCCGCAAGGGTGACGAAGAAATCTTAGATAACATAGCCTAATACTTTAGGTTGATGGAGAAAATATGGTAGATAAGACTTACGTCCTGAAAGGGACTCAAGAACCAGAGTGGCTTCTGGTAGATGCAAAAGGTCAGGGTGTTGGCCGCTTGGCAACGCAGATTGCCCGCTATTTGCTGGGTAAACACAAACCCACCTATACCCCAGGTGTAGACATGGGCGATGTGGTCGTTGTCATCAACGCTGCTGATCTTTCCATTACGAACAAGCGCCTCGAGACCAAGACTTACTATGGTCACTCAGGCTATCCCGGCGGTTTGAAAGCGGTTGGGATGAAAGAACAGATGCGCGTTCACCCCGAGCGTGTCATCTTCGCTGCTGTGTGGGGCATGATCCCGCATAATCGTATGGGTCATTCGATCATCAAACGATTGAAGATCTATCCTGGCAGCGAGCATCCGCACACTGCACAAAACCCGAAGCCGGTTGCATAAAGGAGCAGGTGAATTATGGTTCAATATTTTGAAGGCGTTGGTCGCCGCAAAGAAAGCACTGCCCGTGTTCGCTTGATGAGTGGTAGCGGTGTCTTTACCGTCAATGATCGCCCGGTGGAAGAATACTTCCCCCGCACCGGTGATCTGGATGCCATTCTGAGCCCGCTGGGTGCAACTGGTCAGGATCGCAAGACCTTCGATATTACCGCAACCGTTAACGGCGGTGGTGTTACGGGTCAGACTGATTCTGTCAAGCTGGGTTTGGCCCGTGCCCTGGTCAAGCTGAACGCTGAGAACACCAGTCTCTTGCGCAAATACGGTCTTCTCACTCGAGATCCCCGCATCAAGGAACGCAAGAAACCAGGTCTCAAACGCGCCCGCAAGGCACCGACCTACACCAAACGTTAGAATTTTTCAGGAATATTTCCTGATACCAGCGAGATACAATCCGGATGGCTGATCGCAAGAAGCATACCTTTCGATCAGCCGCCCTCGTGATTGTATCTTGTTGTTTAAGAAGAAATGAGGCAGCATGAGTGAACAGAAGTTATGGATTGTAGGGGTCGAATCTCAGCCGGATCAGGCCAGAAAACTTTTGCGGGATGCCAGTGCGGTACTCTACCGCGGAAAACTGGCGGAGGCCTGGCTCAAAAAACTGGATTGCGGAAAATTACCGGCGCGCCTGATCGAACCGGGCGCCCCAGAAGGAATGCAGCAGGCGCTGGACGCTGCGGCAGAGGGGTGGGTTACCGGCAAGTCTGTGGTTTACGTCACTGCGATCCAACCTTTTGCTGCTGACGTTTTTGGTCGAAGTTTGCGCGCAAAACTCCCTGACGCTGAAATGGAGATGCTGCCTGGAATGGACCTGAGCACCCAGGTGCTGCAGCGAATCGGAACGTTGGGGGAAGAGGTTTTCTTGACTTTGGATGGGCAGCGGCTGGCCGGAGTGCATCACCTGCCTTACGACCCGACCCAGGCCGTGCTGATCCACTTTGCAGAGGGACTGACAGATGCAGCGTGGGTCGAGGCGCTGCTGTGCGACGTTTACCCGGCTGGACACGAAATCTGGCAGGCACGGGTTAATGATTCCGTTGAACTCCGCTGGCAAAAAATCCTTCTCGATCAAGGGGAGCATCTTTTGCAGGAGAGTGTGGCGTTATTTGTGCCGGCGCGCTCAAACGATTCTTCTCTGGTCAGCTTCGAGGAACTGATCGCGCACTTACGCGCCCCTGTGAACGGCTGCCCGTGGGACCGCAAGCAAACGCATGATTCGCTGCGTACCTATCTGTTGGAAGAGACTTACGAGGCGCTGGATGCGTTAGATCGTAAAGATCTGGAAGGATTGCAGGAGGAACTGGGGGATATCTTGCTGCAACTGGCCCTGCATGCCCAAATCGCAACAGAAAATCACGAATTCAACTTCGAAGGCGTGATCGAGGGCATTCACCGCAAACTGGTTTACCGCCATCCGCACGTGTTTGGCGAAGTCCAGGTGGACGGGGCGCAGGGAGTGGTACAGAACTGGGAAAAACTCAAACAACAAGAGCGTAAAGAAAACGCTGAAAAAGCTAATAAAGGGCTGCTGGATGGGATTCCGCTGAGCTTTCCGGCGCTGGCACAGGCACAATCGATCCAGGATCGCGCGGCACGGGTGGGTTTCGACTGGAAAGAAATCGAACCAGTGGTGCAGAAAGTGATCGAGGAGTTCAATGAGGTCAAGACGGCCCCGAATGATGAAGAGCGTGCCAAGGAACTGGGCGATCTGCTGTTCGCGGTGGTGAATCTGGTGCGCTGGTATCACGTGGACGCAGAATCCGCGCTACGAGGAACTAACGTCAAGTTCCGGCGCCGGTTTGCTTACATCGAGCAAAAATCGCAGGAACTGGGCAAGCCAATGCAGGAGATGTCCCTCGACGAAATGGATGGCTACTGGAACGAAGCCAAAAAGCTGGAAAAATAACTCTGCTTACTGGCCAACGCGCCAGTGCTTAACGAAATTGATTTGAAAATCGGATTCAGGGGAACTCTTCCAGGGGGTATCGGTCTGTCGGCGCAGTTCGGGGATGCGCTGCAGCGCGGCTTCCCCTGAAAGTCCGTGGCGGACGAGATAGCAGCCGACTACGGTGCCTGTGCGGCCCACACCCCCAACGCAATGGAGGTAAACTTTCTTGCTGGCGGTCAGGTTTTGATCGATCAGATTCAGGATATCCGTCATCATTTCTTCGCCGGGAATGTCGTAGTCGACAATCGGAAAGCTGTAGCGTTTGACGGAAAGGTTGTATTCTCCCGCTTCCTGAGTCAACATGCCCTTGTAGGGGAAATAAACGTCGCTGTGCTGAGTCAAATCCACGAAGCAGGTGATACCGGCACGCAATAAAGACTGAATCTTCAAGCGGCCGACATTTTCGTCTGGTGAGCTGGGGTAGGCGCCGGCTGCAAACTGGTTTTCGAGCACCCAATATGAATCTACGTTGGGGATAGCGGTCATGTTTTGTCTCCTAAAAGGAATGGGTCAGTGCCGTTTGACCTTTTTGGGGGTAACGTAGCGGCGCCGGTATTGCAAGAGTAAAACCAGCAAGAGAAACTGGTAAATCGCGAAAGCAATGGTCGAGAACTGATCGAAATAAAAGGTCAACAAATTGACCGCGGTCAGAGTAACCAGCAGATCAAAAATCCCTAGCCAGGTGGCCATCTCTTCGTGATGCGTAAAGAAACAGATACCACTGGCCAGCGCGATCAATCCCATTATACCTTCGAGCAGAATTTGTACCTCGAACCAGTTCATGCCGCCGGCATCACGGATGAGCCTGTTTTGGGTGAATTGTTCGACCAGAAGCTGGAATTGCTGCGCATCGTGAGTGCTAAGAAACATCACGGTCTGTGAGACCAGGGCCCAGCCTGCCCAAAGCAGCAGACCCAGGATCACAATGCGGCGTAGATTCTGCCGGGTCAACCAGCGCGATTCAAAACGCCGATAAGCGGCTTGAATACGTTCGACCAAAGTAGGGTCGTGAGGGGCAATCTGGGGCCGCTGCTGGAGAAAGGTTTGCAGGCTTAGCGCCAATCCACGAAGCTGATCGTCGCTGCAATCTGCGAGAACTTCTTCCAAACGAGTGTTCAGTTGTTTGAACTCGAATTCTGAAAGGTCCCGATCGAGTACTTCAACGAAATCTTCAAGAATGGCATACATCTCGGCGCGGTGAGAAGGCTTGCGCTGATGCCTGACCTGTACAAATACAAGTACGGTCAGAAGGAAGAAAGTGTAAATGATCGGTGCGGCGGTGGGGTAGAAATAATCATTGGAACTGGTAATGAACTTACCAACTTCATCGATGAAAAGGCCCACACCGATGCCACTGACCAGTGAGCTCAATTCGAGTGCCCACTGATTGGCGAAGATCAGCGGGATCAAACTGGCAATAAAGAGGAAAAGCCCGCCCCAGAGCACGTGGGCAATGTGCAATTCCCCGCCGCCAATCTGTGGAAAGCCGGTCAGATTGAGAAAGATGCGGGTAGCCGTTACGGAAAAAGCAAAGCTCAACAGCAAGATCAAGACATAGGTGGGCGCATGACGGCGCTGCACGGCAGAACGGTCTTTCAGTGGATTTTTGGCAATAGTGGTTTTCGACATAAGTTGACTCAATACTTCAGGCTGGATCCCCCAATGAACTCGCGTACAACTGAATCAGAGGGAATATTTTTCTCGTCTCCCAGCGGATGAATGCTTGCCAGCAACTGGGCCACGCGATCCGCACGGGTAAAGGCATCCTGACGCAGCGGATCGTCGCGATAGGCGGCCGCCCACTCCGTGAAGGAGTGCAGCATGCGCTGGGCGTAGATCGGCAATTCGTAAGGCATGGCTGAATTGATGATGCAATCGCTGTCATTGATGTGGGGCAGAATATTGCGCATTTCGCTGGTACGCACATAGTGCCAGTGCTCCAGGGTCTGACGTGGATCGTAGGCGCGCTGTGACGCGTCACGCAGCATGCGCCGGATCAAACGAATATCCGTCCAGCGCACGTATTCATCATCGACCCCTTTCATCTGAAGCAGGGGTTCGAGGTATAGCTTGAATTTCTGCTCGGCCGGCACATCACTGGTCATAGGGGGATACATGCCGTGCAATGAATCGATCAGGATCAGCTCATTTTCATTAAGGTGCATCTTTGTGCTGCGCGCCGGGTCGCGCATGCCGGTATGAAAATCATAGAAGGGAACGGTAATCTCTTCCCCGCGGATAAGAGCTGCCAGATGGCGGTTAATGAGCGGAATATCCAGGGCGTTGGGGGTTTCATAATCATGATCGCCAAATTCATCTTGAGGGTGCATGTTGAGATCGAAGAAGTAGTTATCGACTGACAGGGTGACCAGCTTCAAGCCGAGGTGCTCGAGGCGCGCGCCCACCTTCAAGGTGGTGGTAGTCTTGCCAGAAGAAGAGGGCCCGGTGATGACGATGATCTTCAATTGATCACGGCGCAGTTCAATCGCTTTGACGGCGGTTTCGACATCGACGTTGTAGGCAGCTTCGGATTCGGTAATGATTTGGGGAAACTCTCCGCGGTCGAGACGTTCATTCAAGTCGGCCACAGTATTTACCCGGTGCGCAACCGCCCAATCGAGCACGTGCCAGATCTTGGCCCAGGGGATCTTCTCGGAAGGGCGGGCAATCTGCGCTTCTTGCTGCTTGCGATGGCGTGCCCGTTCATCGCGATACAAAATGTAGGCTTTGGCTACGCGGGCATGGCCGTTTTCGATCAGCACTTTCTCGACCAGGTCTTGAATGGTCTCGATGTTGGGGATCTTGCCCGCGGGGGTTTGGGCTTCGAGAAGGGCTTCTACCTGGGCGGCCAGGTCTTCCGCCAGCTCTCTGTCTCGCCCCCCTACTTCCACGGCGGCACGATAAATGGCGTTGGTAATGCGTTCACGATTATAAGGGACAATGGCCCCGGTGCGTTTAACGATCTGAGTGATCTTTCCCATCTAAACCTCCTGCGAAAGCTGGAGTCGATATAATTGATCCTTCCTTTTATTATACAAAAGATAGAAAAAGAACCGCATCCGAACTCAGAAGCGGTTCTCGAAAGCTTCATTACCGGGGATCAATTCGAGGATGGGGTAAAAGGACTTACAGACCCATTTTGAGCTACAAAAATAAGATCGCCTGCATGGTAGACACCTGATGGACAGGTCCCTGCCTGGACGGCGCTGCTGATGAGAGACTGCAGCGTGGCGGGGTCAGCCGCCTGAGTCTCGAGCGTGGGCCCAAGCTGGCAGCTCTGGGCGGTGGGGATTTCGTCTTTGTGGGCAACTACCCAATCGATGGAAGAAACTGTTGAGGTAATGCGCGGCAGGCTCATGCGGTCATAATTCGCGGTAAAGACCGATGGGGTAAGCTGCGGTTCATCTGCATTATAGGCTTCGAGAATAGCGGCCACCGGTTTTCCTTCGGGATTCCGATAATTCTTGAGCAAATCAATGCCTTCCTGCGTGGAAGGCCAGATGCCGTAGGGCAGAGCAATAATGTTGCCCAACTGGGTATCGAGATCGGAACGATTTGCCAGGGCCAGATAATCGCGGACGGTCTCGTCATTCTTCTGCAATTGATAAGTGATGCCGTCGAGGCTGGTCGCGGAGAGGTCCACGTGAGTATACGTGTGGTTATAGATCTCGATATTGTGCTCCATCATCCACACGATCGTATCTGCCAGCTTCTTTTTCCAGACTGAAGCATCGGAACTGACGTAGAACCAATCCCCGATCTGCAGATCGCCATAGTATTTATCGCCCGTGTTGACGTAGATCGAGGCGGCATAGCCAAAATCGGGATGATCCTGCGAAAACTGGTAAAGGATGCCCAGCCCAGAAAGCTGGGAGGGAACCCCATCTTCATCAATGTAAAGCTGATCGGCAAAGATACCGTCGTCCAGGGTGAAGAGCAAGGGCCTGCGGCCCGCAGGGACACTGAAAGTGCCGTTGAGCCAGGAACTCATCGAAACCAGGCTGTAACCGGCATCATAAAGTTTCTGCAGCTCTGCCTTCAAGTCAGAAAAGCGGGTATAGGTGGAAGTGGCGTCATGGGTATCGTTGGCAAAACGGTGATAGAGAATCGCCGGTGCCTGAATCTCTCCGCTCATGACCGTGGCGGTGACGTAATAAGGGATGGGAGTAGCAGTGGGAACAGCGGTGCTGGTGGGCAACGGAGTGCTGGTCGGCAGCGGAGTGGAAGTAGGTGTGCTGAAAAGCGAACCAGAACAGCCGGCAAGAAAGGCAAGGGTTAAAACGCTGGATAAAACAATGAATAATGGACTTTTTCTCATGTAAACTCCACAAAAGGCAAACGCAGATTCCCGGTTTTGATCCGGGAATCTCAAATCCTGTCTCCTGAATTATAACTTTTATTGAAATGACTTACAGCTTGGGCAGCAAGATTCCCTGCTGTTTCTGGTACTTGCCTTTGCGATCGGCGTAAGAAACTTCACACTCGGCATCGCCCTCGAAGAAGAGCACCTGGGCAATCCCTTCATTGGCGTAAATCTTGGCGGGCAAGGGGGTGGTGTTGGAAATTTCGAGGGTAACGTAGCCTTCCCATTCGGGTTCGAAGGGGGTGACGTTAACGATGATGCCGCAGCGGGCATAGGTACTTTTGCCAACGCAGATGGTAAGGGTGTTGCGCGGGATGCGGAAGTATTCCACGGTACGGGCCAGGGCAAAGGAATTGGGAGGAATGATGCAAATATCGCCTACGAAATCGATCATGGATTTGGTGTCGAACTGCTTGGGGTCCACCGTGACGGAAAAGACATTGGTGAAAATCTTGAACTCATTGGCCACACGAATGTCATAACCATAAGAAGAGAGACCATACGAGATCACTCCCTGGCGAACCTGATTCTCGACGAAAGGTTCGATCATGCCATGTTCCTGTGCCATCTTGCGTATCCACTTATCAGAACGTATGCTCATTGTCTCTCCTCATCATTTTTTCGCGATAATCTCTCTAGACCGGGAATTGAGCCCGGCTGGAGAGGATTTCATTCAGTTTGGTTAGCAGAGATTGGGCTTCCTGCTGGTTGGATTGGAGCGTCTGGGTGAACTCAGCAGCTTTGGTAGAATCTTTGAGGCTTTTGACGTTCACCAGAATATTCAAACCGGCGCTTTGTAAGGCTGCTTCAGCCAAATGAACGGCACTGGCGGCATCCGAAATGGCATTCAGGTTGCCCAACTCGGCGGCCTGGACTGCCAAACGCATGACCTCAAGGGCCAATTCCACGGTGTGAGCGGGCACCCGGGCAGCTTCAAGGGTAGCGGTTTCCATGGCTGCGGCGCGAGTGGTGATCTGCTCCGGGTTGTCTTTGGGCAGGTGGGAAGCGGCCATAAAGCCTTCGAAAGCGGCGGAGTCTTCCGCCACCAGCCGGCTAAGCTGATCGCGCAAAGCATCTGCGTGTTCGATCAACGGCCACATCCGTGACTCGACATCGGCGTATTTTTTCTTGCCCACGGTCAAACGCCCGACCATGGCAACCAGCGCAGCCGCGGCTGCCCCGGTATGGGCAGCTGCGGAACCTCCACCAGGGGTGGGGGAAGCGCTGGCCAGCTCGGCCAGGAAATCCCCCTTGTCAGGTGTACTGGCTTCGGGGGCACGGAGCACGTCGTAAAGGCGGCTTTCGAGAATTTGCCCTGGTTCAAATTGATCGAGCTGGGTATACCAGACGGCTGCATCGACGAGGGCTTCTTGCGGGACCAGGCCGACCAGCTCACTGTGGTGGATGCCCACACCGTAGCGCTCTGCTTCACGACGGACCATTTCAACCACGCGGGCAATAGGGGTCTGACGGTAATGGGTCAGGTTCATCGAAACCTGAGCCCGGCCTTCGACGAGTACTCCCATGGCTTTGACATAATGCAGTCCACCCGAAGAATTGCGTACTGCTTTGGCGATCTTCTGAGCAACGGCCACCTCGCTGGTGGTCAAATAGATGTTGAAAGCAATCAGGGGCTGGCGAGCACCGATCACGGTGGCTCCGGCGGGACCCAACTCAGTCGGGCCAAAATCGGGTTGGCGATCGGGATTGGTCTTGATCTCTTCTTTCAGCCCCTCATACTGTCCTTTGCGAATGGTTTCGAGATTCTGACGTTCAGTGCGAGTGGCTGCTTCTTCGTAGAGATAAACTGGAATAGAAAGATGTTCGGCGACGCGTTTGCCCAAACGGCGGGCGATCTCGATGCAGTCGCTCATGGTCACGTCGGTAATGGGGACGAAGGGGACGACGTCGGTGGCGCCGATGCGGGGATGAGCGCCAGTGTGCTGGTTCAGGTCAATCAATTCGGCGGCTTTTTTGATGGAGCGAAAAGCGGCTTCTTCAACCGCGGCGGGCGTTCCCACCATCGTTACCACCGTGCGGTTATGGTCAAGATCAGAGTGCTTATCCAGGATCACCACACCGTTGACACTGCGGATAGCAGACAAAATTGCTTCGACCACTTCGGGCCGGCGCGCTTCAGAATAATTGGGGATACATTCCACCAGGGGATTCGACATGTTCACCTCGTAAGAGATAACGATGTGTTTATTATAACCGAGGGAAAAAGAAAGCAGCGATTCTTCACCACCATTGTTCTTTGGAAAAGTTGAAAAATTCCAAATTCACGTTATTTTCACGTTACTTAAATATTACATGAGTTATACTAGATTTAGTTTCATCCGATAAAAGCAAACCCGGTGAAAGCCGGCGACGCAAAGCCATGGGTCTACCATCCGCGAGGATCACGATTGCCAGGCTGCCGAGAGAACAGGTTCATCGGATGGCCTTTCGACTTGTTTCATCATTCTATTTATAGAACCGGCTCTGCCCGGTCAGGCAAAAGGAGAAAAGCCATGACAAAGAATATCAAAGTAGTTCTAATCGTTTTAGCTGCTCTCGTAGTAGCAGGCAGCGCGTATGCATTCGCCGCCGCCAACGTTGTCCCCGATACTGCTGCAGGCTATGCAGCTTCGACGGTTTCTGGTTACACGGTGAGCAATATCGTGTATGACCTGGATGCCACGGACCCCACAATGGTGGATGCAATCAAGTTCGACATTGCCCCGACCAGCGGCTCGGTGGTAGCAGCGCTGGTAAAGGTCCAGACTGCTGCTGGGGGTGCCTGGACGAACTGCACCCTGACCGCAGGGACTGCACCTTCTATGTCGGCGACCTGCACCTATGGGACGCTGGCAGTGGCAGATATCACTGCTTTGAACGTGGTGGCCAGCAGCACCACCGATCCGGCTGAATAAAGCTTGAATCGACCATCAATTGAGAAGATAAGACCTGGCTTCGCCGGGTCTTATCTTAACTCAGTTAAAAGGTCTTCCTCTCAGAACAAATACGAGATCAGAAAATTGCGGTGAATGAGTAGTCAAATTTTGCGCGTCAATCACGGCAAAAGATTCCCGACGCTTCTGGCAAACCTGTTTTTGTTTGCCGTGCTGGTGAGTGTCTGGTATCTGCTGGCACCGATGGGACTTGGCGGGCAGGTAGCTTACGTGATGGTCAACGGAAACAGTATGGAGCCCGTATTTCACCTGGGCGATCTGGTGATCATTCGGCAGGCAGACACTTATCAGACTGGTGATATTGTCACCTATCAGGATGCGGAAACTGGAACTTACGTGATTCACCGAATTGTCCAAAGCATGGAGGACCGGTTTCTCGTCAAAGGGGATAACAACTCGTGGGTGGATGCTTATCAGCCTACCCCAGAAGAAATCATTGGCAAAGCCTGGCTGTACGTGCCGCAGGCGGGAAAAATCGTGGAGTGGATACGTACGCCGCTGCATGCGGCGTTCGTGGCAGGTTTGCTGGGAGGTGTTTTCATGTTGGATGTGGCCGTGCAGGCGCCTAAAAACAAGAAGAAAAAGAAAACGAATTTTGCGTGGGGAGGGTGGTTTGAAGCAGCTTTATTGACGCTGGGAATACTGGCGGTCCTTTTTCTTATTCTAGGCATCATCGCTTTCATTCGCCCTGTTTTACGCACCGCGGAGCGAATTCCTTACACTCAAACCGGCGTCTTTTCTTACATGGCGGCTGGAACATCCGGCATCTACGATACGGATTCAGTACAGTCGGGGGATCCGATCTTTACGAAGCTGACCTGCAATCTCAATCTAAGCTTCAACTATACCCTGGAAGGGAATCAGGTCGAAGCTCTGACCGGCAGCCAGCAATTCTACGCGCTGGTGAAAGATGAACAAAGCGGTTGGCAGCGAACTTTGCCGTTGACCGCAGAAACCGCTTTTAGCGAAAGCCCATTTTCCAACTCGACCTCCATCGATCTGTGCCAGGTTGAAGCGCTGGTAGCCAGCATGGAGCAACAGACCGGGTTTCGCCTGAGCAACGTCTATTCGCTGGAGATTGTGTCGCGGGTGACGGTGAATGGGCAGATTTTTGGCCAGCCATTGAGTACCGTTTTTGCTCCTGAACTTACTTTCCGATTCGACAGCCTGCATTTCTTCGTCGAGGAAAGCACCACGCAGGCAAATCCTTTGCAGACCGTGCAGAGCGGATCCATCACGAACCCCAACCGGGTACCCAACACGATGTCCGTTCTGGGAGCAAAGGTTACCGTTGCCGGGATGCGCGTTCTCGCGGTGGCGGGATTTTTGCTGGCCTTGTTGGGATTGCTTGCCCTGTATCTGTATTTCCGCGGTACTTCGAAGAACAGCCAGGCAGCTTTGATCCAGTTGAAGTATGGCGGTCTGATCATCGACGTCAGCGACCGCGGTCTGGGGGACCTCTCTTCCGTGATCGAAGTAGCAACCATCGAGGATCTGGTCAAGCTGGCTGAACGCGAAAACGTGATGATCATGCACGTACGGGTAGAACGGCAGGATTCCGTCTTTTATTATCTGGTGCGGGTCAACGACACAGTCTATCGTTACGTCTCGGGAAAGGGCCGACTCGACAAGTAACTGAGCCTCTTGAAGGAGAAAAACGATGAAACCTCGACATTTTGTGCAGCTCATTTTGCTGGTAACCGTGGTGCTGATTGTCTTTAGCGTTGCGGAGGCATTCGCGGCGGGTCTTGACCTGCCCAAAACCAACGTAGGTGATCAATATGCTCCCGTGACCGCTGAAGAGCTGCGCCCGGCGGAGTGTGCCGGGCTGATGCTGACCAACGTGGTGACCGGTGCGGGAACGATCACCGGAACAGCCGGCAATGACCTCATTCTGGGCAGCAGCGGTGCTGACACAATCGATGGCGGGGGTGGCAATGATTGTATTCTCGGCGGCGGCGGAGATGATCAACTTGACGGCGGCGAGGGAACAGATGTGTGCCTGGGCGGAGCCGGCAGTAATACGTTCAGTAATTGCGAAACAGCAGGGGAATAACACTGGGATGGGGGATAGCTCTGGAAAATCCAGAAAATCAATTGTTTTTCAACAGTTACAAATTCAGCCAGCGGGCGGCTGCCTGAGGCAGTTCAGCCGCGGAGGCAACGCGGGTAGTGCAGGTGGGCAGACTTTCGATGAATTGGCGGCCGTATTTCTTGGTGAGGACGCGTTTGTCGAGGATGACCACGACGCCTCGGTCGGACTGGGTGCGGATGAGACGGCCAAAACCCTGACGGAAGCGCAGAATGGCCTCGGGCAGGTTGTATTCGTTGAAGGGATCATCAAAGGTCTCTGAACGGGCGGCAATGATGGGGTCAGAAGGGACGTCGAAGGGCAGCTTGGCAATGACCACCACTGACAGGGCTGCGCCGGGGATATCCACGCCTTCCCAGAAGGCGCGTGTTCCCAGCAAGACCGCTTTCTCGGCGTCGCGGAAGGTCTCGAGCAGCGTGTTGGTCGAGGCACCTTCGCCCTGCTCAAAAACCTGAATGTCGGCGTCCGCCAGTGCCGGCCCAATGCTTTGCGAAGTGCGTTTTAGCTGGGCATAAGAGGTGAACAGCACCAGCATGCGTCCGTTGGTGGCTTTTGCCATGCGAATAATGGCAGATTCCACGCCGCGCTGGTAGGCATTGGCATCCGAGGGTTCGGGAATGTCATTGACCATGTAGAGCAGGGTGGAAGTCTCATAATCAAAAGGAGAGCCCAGGACGAGTTCATCCGCGGTATCAGCGTTCAAACGGTTGCGCAGATAATCGAACTCTCCGTGGGTGGTCAGGGTGGCTGAGGTCAGGATGACGCAGGCCTTCTCGTTCCACAGGTATTTTTCCATCAGCGGACCGATGTGCAGCGGCGCGGATTGCAGATTTAGTTTGAAATTATTGGGCAGCAATTCGGCCCAGTACACGTTACTTTCATCAGGTTTGAACACCATGCCATTGACGGTGTATTCCGCCTCGTTCAGGCGGCGAATGACACTAGCCAGGCTGCTCAACGCATCTTGAATCTCTTCGTTTTGCTCTTCGAGACTATCGACCACGGTTTTTTGAAATTCACTCAACTGAGCGATCAGAGCACGCAGCGTGCCATCGGCTTTATCCCACGAAACCTCGACCTCAGACCAGATGGGCAGCGTGCGGGTGGCGGGCAGAATGCGCACCTGTTGACCGTAGCCATTGATGGGCTGGCCTTCGCGCTGGTCTTCCATGAAGAATTCCATACTGTGAATGAAGTCAGAGAAATCCGTTTCGGTGTGGAAGATCAAATCGGTTAGTTTGCGGGCGGTTTCGTTGAGCGCGGCGAAATCCGCCGGCGACATGCCGTGGCTGATCAGCGTCAGCAAATGGCCCAGCAAACCGTTGGAGATGCCGCCGATCTCGCGCAGCAGGCGGACGAAGTCAGCCTGGTTGATGTGAAAGCTCAAGGCGCTGGTCGTAGCAGATTCAATGTGGTGACCTTCATCCACGATCAGGTATTGATAATCGGGCAGCACCCGGCTGCCGGTGACCACATCCGCCAGGAGCAGGGCATGGTTGACGACCAGAATATGCGCTGATTGAGCGGCCATGCGCATTTTGTAGAAGGGGCAGGCACCGCCGGTGCGGGCCAGACAGACCTCACCGCGGCAGCCCTCATCCTCGGCAGAAAGATTATTCCAGATATCGCGTTCTGCAGGTCCATTGAGGTTGATCTCAGAACGATCCCCGGTGCCGCCCAGATAAAGCCAGACAAGCACTTTGGCAAGCACCCGCAGTTCATCAGCACTCTGCGGACCGTTCTTGCGCAGGCCGTCGAGACGGCGTGGGCACAGGTAATTATTGCGCCCTTTGACCACCGTGGCGCGGACTTCACTACCGAGCGCGGCTGCCAGATCAGGAATATCTTTCTTGATCAACTGATCTTGCAGGGTGATGGTGTTGGTCGAAATCACTACCCGGGTGGAATTCTTGAGAGCGAATTCCACAGCCGGGATAAGATAAGCAAAAGATTTACCGGTACCGGTACCAGCTTCGACGAGCATATGATGGCCTTCTGAAAGAGCGGTCGCCACGGCGCGCAACATTTCGATCTGCTGAGGGCGGCTTTCGAAGGCTTCGAAGTAACGTGAGAAAGGCCCGCCGTGCTCGATCAGTGCCGCCAACTCATCGGGGTCAATCGGCTCAGGAGTGTCTTTGGGTACCAGCGGCGTCACGGCTGGCGCGGCTCCGCCAAACAATTCACCATAGGCATCCTGGCGCACCTTGCGGGCTTCAATGGGCATGCGGCCTTTTTCGCGCAGCGCTTGCGAGAACATCAGGCTGCCATCCCAGTCGAGCGGTTCGCTCAGGCGCACGATCTCGGCCAGCAATTCCAGCGGCAGCTCCAGAATCTTCTCGTAAAGTGAAATCAAGACCGCATGGGCCAGGCGGGCATCATCCAGCGCGCGATGAGAATTGGGGATCATGATCCCCAGGGTTTTGCCCAGCGTGCCCAGGTTGTAGCGGCTATTACCCGGCAGGGCAATGGCCGCCAGTTCGTAAGTATCCACGGTCTGGTTCAGACGCAGAATATTCTGTTTTTGCAGAAAGGAGACATCAAAACGAACGTTGTGACCCACAATCGGGTCATTGCCGACGAAATCGGCCAGCTCCTGGGTGACAGCGCGGATGGGAGGGGCGTTGCGCACCATCTCATTGGAAATGCCGGTCAATTGAGTGATCATGGGAGGAATGGGCCGGCCGGGATTGATAAGCTTGGTCCATTCAGCTTCGACGCGATGGCCAGAAAAGCGCACCGCGGCAATCTCTGTGATCGCATCGTGCTGGAAATCCAGCCCGGTGGTTTCGATATCGATGGCGACCATTGAATTCATGAGGTGATTATATCATGCGTATAGCGTTTCAAGATTTTTCCGCGGCATCCGTGTCGGGTTTGGAAGTGAGAAAGCGGAATTGACCATGCTCTTTCATGTATGCGAAAAAGGCCGGGATAGAAACGGCAAAGAATTCATTGTAGATCTGGGAAAGGTGATCGATATCGACGGGTAATGCCCCAATGAATTGCTGCAAGTTGATCCCATCCAGCGCTGCGACCATCAGTACCGCCAAATAGATATCCTCATCTGATTGCTCAGTGGAGAAAACGTAGTTAAAAAGCTCGGCAGTGCGTTGTGCCTGAGCGGAGTAATCGGTAGCAAACTTCTGGCGCAGGGCTTCATCCCCAAGAGCAGCCTGATAAGCCAGATAGTAACGCAGGCGGCGTACACTTTCTGCCTGCAAACGCTGGGTGGTCAGACGGGCAATCTCGCCCAGCACGGCATCGGGGGAGGCAGAGCTCATCTTGCGCATCTGCATGACATTGGACGTGATGGCGGTAGCGTAATCCATCACATCGTAAAGCAGCTCTTCCTTACTTTTGTAGTAGTAGTAAATCGCCCCAGTGGTGATGCCAGCTTCTTCGGCGATGTCACGCATCGAAGTCTTTTCGACTCCCTGGCGCGCGATCAAACGCTGGGCTGCGTCGATGATCTTTTGTTTGCCATCTTTTTGCATATCTCTATTCTACCCTGAAAATTTCCCGGTTGACATCGCAAGAAGGCTTCTGTATAATAAAAATACCTAACGATTGGTATGTTTACATTTTTCAATATCACAATTCTTGATCCGTTTTGACACGGCTTTTCCTGCCTCTGGCAGATACAAATCCTTAAAACGGGAGTTTAGAGAAATGTTCTTATTTGAACAGATTCCGTGGTACTCAGTGCTGATGTGGTTTGCCGTGCTGGCGGGCCTGATCCTGCTCAACGAACTGGCCCGGCTGAACAAGTGGGTGGCCTTGTTCTTCTTCGTGGTGCTGCCAATCGTTCTGCCTTTCACCGTGTGGAAAACCACTGCCGGCGAAGGTTCCAGCGTGGGAGATTGGTTCCACTGGGTAAAGGTCTACTCCTCACTGGCGGGCTGTCTGGGCTTTTTAGCCCTGCGCTTCGTCAAGGGACTGAGCAAGAATAAGTTCGCTTTGATGTTCCCCCCGGCCATTCTGGCGATCAACATCATGGAAGCGGTGGTGCGTGATTTTCAGTGCTTCGGCATCAATGGGCTGGTGGACGGCATCTACACCATCGGCGGCCCGTGGAACATCATGAACGGCATTGCCGGCATCATTAATATCATCACCATTACCGGCTGGATGGGCATTTTCATCGGCAAGGACAAAAAAAAGGACATGCTGTGGCCGGATATGCTGTGGTTCTGGATCATCGCCTACGACCTGTGGAACTTTGCCTACGTGTACAACTGTGTTTCAGATCACGCTTTCTACGCCGGCGCCGCCCTGCTGATCTCCTGCACCATCCCGGCTTTCTTCATCAAGAAGGGTGCCTGGCTGCAGCATCGTGCACAAACCCTGGCCTTCTGGATGATGTTCGTAATGACCGTTCCCAGTTTCGTAGATACCTCGACATTTGCGGTGAAATCCTCGCATAATGTCGTGGCCCTGTGGGTAGCCAGCGGATTGGCTCTGGCTGCGAACGTGGCCGTGCTGGTATACGAGATCATTACCCTGGCCAAGACCAAACGCAACCCGCTCAAACAGGAACTGTACACCGAATTGCCCGGGTATAAAGAAGTGGTCGAAGTTAACAAAGCATAACTGGATCAACACAAAAAAACAGAGAGCCTTCTCACTGGGAAGGCTCTCTTCTTTTCTTAAGGAATGATATGATTAAACCAATCTCATCATTCGGAGAATCCCATGCCAGAACTGCAAAACACGATTTTTCGTTTTCAAATCTTCCCTGAAAATGGGGCTTTTTCAATCCTGACACAGGAAGGCCAGTGGCCCAACTTGCTCAAAGCCCATCTGGGGTTGGAATATCGGGTGGGGAAACGCCGCTACCAGGCCCTGACTGATGGATGGCCGGGCTGGCAGAGCGGCAAAGTGGAGACAGAAGGCAGTCTGCATGGCGCCATGCAAAGCCAGACCTTCACGGTACGCGATCTCCCTGGCGGTGTGCGCGCGGAACTGACCTTTGCCCTGGTGCAGGAATATCCCCTGGCGCTGTGGAAGGTCAAGCTATTCAATGAGGGGGCAGAGCCCCTGTTTGTTGATCGGATCACCTTGCTCAAGATCGACCCGGCCCGGGCCGGCAGTTCTCTGGCGTTCCAGCAGGCGCGCGCAGCGGCTGAGATGGGGTTCTATCACAACGGCTGGCAATCCTGGTCCCCGGCGGGCTGGGTGAGGGGCGACGGCTGCATGCCGCGGACGCGGTTGGGCGGGCTGCAGGCCCCCATGATCTACAACGACGGTACCCCGCGCCTGCAGCGGCGCGGCTGCTTCAGCAGCGATTCCTTTGCTGTATTGAGTGACCAGAAGGCGCGCAATGGTCTGGTGCTGGGTTTTCTGGCACAACGAGAGCAGTTTGGTTCCATCAGCGCTGATCTGCGCGGACAGCCACAGCTGAAGATGTGGGCTAATGGGGACGGCGTGCAGGTAAACCCCGGCGCAGCCCTTGAGACCGACTGGGCGGTAGTGTCACCGGTATTGCTGGATCACCGCGAACCGCTGGAAAAATATTTCGAAGCGGTGGCGCGCGAATATCAGATCAAAGTGCCGGCTGAATCACCGGTCGGCTGGTGTTCGTGGTATCACTTTTACACGAACCTTTCTGAAAAAGACGTGGAAGCCAACCTTGATTCCATTCTGGCCAGCCAGGAACGGCTGCCAGTGCAACTGGTGCAGATTGACGATGGATTCGAAAGTCAGGTGGGGGACTGGTTCACTTTCAAGCCCACTTTTTTGAATGGGGTAAAACCGCTGGCGCAAAAGATCAGCGCTGAAGGTTTGATCCCGGGATTGTGGCTGGCGCCCTTCATTGTCCATCCAAAATCTGAACTCTACCACCAGCACCCTGACTGGATCCTGCGGCGTGCCAATGGCCGGCCGGTCAATGCCGGCTACGTCTGGAATACACTGGATACAGCGCTGGATCTGACCGTGCCGGAAGCGCTGCAATATGCCTGTGACGTCATCCGCACGGCAGCTCACGAATGGGGCTACCCCTATTTGAAGCTGGATTTTCTGTACGCGGCAGCGCTGCCGGGGAAGTATACCGATCCGACGAAAACGCGCGCTCAGGTACTACGGATGGGCATGCAGGCTTTGCGTGATGCCATGGGGCCTGAAGTAACCCTGCTGGGCTGCGGAGCGCCGTTTGGCTCCATGCTGGGGCTGGTCGAAGCCATGCGCATTGGCCCAGACGTGAGCGGTGACTGGCAGCCGACGTTCAATGGCATTCGGGCTTTCATCCAGAATGAGCCCTCTTTCCCCTGTGCCCGGAATTCGATCCGCAATATTCTGACACGGGCGAACCTGCACGGGCACTGGTGGGTCAATGATCCAGATTGCCTGCTGCTTCGACCGAATACGCATTTGACCCTGGCTGAAGTACAGACTTTAGCAACTGCCATTGGCATGACCGGCGGTTCGCTGCTGGTCTCGGATGACCTGCCCAAGCTGCCGGCGGAGCGTCTGCGTCTGGCTGAAGTGCTGCTGCCGGTATTGGGGCAGCGGGCACGGGTGGTGGATGGTTTCGATGCGGAAATGCCAACGCGGGTGCGCCTGGATGAGCTGAACGCGACCGGAGAAGGGTACTTACTGGCCCAGTTCAACTGGCAGGAGACGGCAGCAGAAATGCAAATCGATCCGAAGGCATTTGGCCTGGACGAGACAGCTTATCAGGTATGCGACTTCTGGCAAGAGACGACTGGGGTGATCGCAGCAGGAGGAAGTTATTCTGCCGGCATGATCCCGGCACATGGTTGTGCGCTGGTGGCCCTGCGGCGGCAAGCTGCTGAGGCCACTTATCTGGGCAGCAATTTGCATTACTCGATGGGTATGGAAGTCGCGGAATGGCAGGCGACGGCAGAAGAGGTAAACTTTACCCTGCGGCTGCCCCGCCAGACGGAAGGACGAGTATGGCTTGCCCTGCCCTGGCAGCAGGCGCGCGCCTGGATCGATGACCGCGAACAAACGATTTCCATTGGCGCCAACGGGGTGGCCGAACTGCCTGTTCAGTTCAACGGTTTCTGCCGGATCAAGATCGAAAAGAAATAAATATAAAAAGTGCCAGGGAGTTTTCCCTGGCACTTTCGTGTCTTGTGATCGAAACTCTATTTTACGGTGGGCAGCGGTGGCTGTTGATTGCGGTTGGCTTTCTTGGCTTTGCTGCGGCGTACCAGCCAGCGGACGAAGAAGAAGATGGGCAAGCCGATGATCGCCAGGATGGGGAGTGCCACGATCACGAAGTAGATCAGGAAGTTGACAAACCCCTTCAAGAAGTTGACCAGTGCTTGCAGTGCATCACGCATGATGCCCGTTGGCTGCCAGCCGGCTACCGTAATGGGCTGAACGGAGGCTTTGGCTTCGAGATCGATGGTGATGGAAGAAGTGGCGGAAGCCTCTTCGTAATACTGCATCTGGCCCTTAATGACCTCGATCTGTTCGGTCACCTGCATTTTCTGATTGTAAATCGCCAGCACATCATCAGCCTTCTCGGCTTTTTCGTACATCTTGGAAAGCTCATCGGCGGCTTGCTGCAAGTTGCGCAGGCGAGATTGCAGGTCGGTGTAGGCCTTGGTCACATCTTCACCGGTGACGGACTCATTGGTCACGTACTTGGCAGCATCCCCGGTCATGGCCTTGATCTGATCCATAGCGGTGTTGAGCTTATCTGCCGGGACGCGGATCACCACGTTGGCAGCGGGGAAGGTGTCGCCGGAAGAAGAATAGGAACGATAACGGCTGGAAGAGACCGTGTATCCGCCCATATCCGAAGCCATTTGCATGATGTCTGACAGCGATTGCGATGGGTCATCTACCAAAATACTGAGCGTCGCATTCTTGACGATCATCTGATTGCTTTCGTCGGCGGTGGCATCGGTGGCGCTCTGAGCGGATCCACCGGCAGCTGCACTGAAACTCATGTCTTCCGGCATGGCGGCAACAGATGGACTTTCGAGTGAACTGGTGACGTTACCGTCGTAAGATTTTCCGGAATCATAGACGGCGCTTTGAGCCCGGCTGGCGCAGCCGGTCATGATGAGAGCACAGAGTACTAGGGACAAGAGCAAGCGTTTCGTTTTCATTTCTCCTCCTGGAACGAGCATTGGTTGTTCTTGAGACGTTCTCAACTGTAATCTGGTTCCCGTTTACCAGCCTTCTTCCAGACGCCGGCACAGTTTTTCGGGAAGGCCAGCTTTTTCGATGGCTTTCTGGGTCTTTTTGACATCATACTTGACGCGGTGAATTTCCCAGGTTTGTTCTTCGGGGTCGAGAATTCCATAAGAAGCGCGGGGATCGTGGTCGCGCGGCTGACCGACTGAGCCCGGGTTGAAGATGCAGCGGGATTCGATCTTAAACACGTTGCCCGGCTGCAGCAGCGTGCGATTCACGCTATCCCCGCTGGCATTGACGGTGAAAGCCAGGGGAAGATGCGAATGCCCGACCAGTGCCAGCTGCGTCTCGAAGAAAGCAAAATTAACCATAGCTGACATTTGATCGATCAGATATTCCCAGGTGGGCATACGTGGGCTGCCATGAGCCAGAGTTACCCAATCAGTGCTTATCGTTTCGGGTAGTTTGCTGAGGAAATCGAGATTGTCGCGGCTGATTTCGCGCTTGGTCCAATAGATGACATGGCTGGCTTCATCGTTGAAGCGATCGATGTCACGGCTGTTGACCACGGCCAGGTCGTGATTGCCGCTGAGACAGGTCAGGTTCGGCAGCGTGGCGATCCGTTCCACACACTCGTTGGGGAAGGGCCCATAACCTACCAGATCACCGAGGCACCAAACGGCATCAACGGTGACGGCCGAGGCCAGTACGGCTTCAAGAGCCGGGTAATTTCCATGAATATCAGAGATGACCAGAATGCGCATGAGGTTTAATTTATCCGATCTGTGATGCGATTTTGGCGATGATCTTTTCGGCCACTTCGTATTTCGTTAAAAGGGGCAGAGTTTCCTGCGACCCCGAATGCTCCAGGAAAACCACCTGATTGTTTTCCACTTCAAAACCGCTGTTCGAGCGGCTGATGTCGTTGGCAACCAGCAGGTCGAGTTCTTTTTTGATCATTTTCTCGGCAGCGTTTTCCAGCAAATTCTCACTCTCCGCAGCAAAGCCAACGGTCACACGCGGAAAACCACTGGCCTTTTTTTGCTGCGCCACTGCCAGCAGAATATCCTGCGTGGGAGCCAGATCCAGGGACAGGGCAGCGGACTTCTTCTTGATCTTCTCGCCGGCCGGATGAGCTGGAGTGAAATCCGCTACGGCAGCGGCCATGATGAGCGCGTCGGCGGTCTGGGATTCCGCCAGGACGGCAGACAGCATGTCTGCGGCGGTGACCACCGGGATCATTGTCACTCCCAGCGGTGCTTCCAACGTGGTAGGCGCGCTGATGAGGGTTACCTCTGCCCCGGCATCCAGAGCGGCCTGGGCAACTGCGAAGCCCTGCTTGCCGGAGGAGCGGTTGGTGATGCGCCGGACCGGATCAATGGGTTCCTGTGTGCCGCCAGCGGTGACCACGACCTTTTTGCCAGCTAGGGGTCCGCCGCGGCTGAGCAGATAACGAGCATAGCTCAGAATACGAGCGGGTTCCTCGAAGCGTCCCGGCCCGGTCAGCCCGGAAGCCAGGTGCCCTTCCGCTGGGCCGAAGAAGTGCGCCCCACGCGATTTCAGTGTTTCCACGTTGGCTTGAGTCGCCGGGTGGCTGAACATTCCCAGATCCATGGCCGGGGAGAGCAATAATGGGCAGGACGCGGCCAGCGCGGTCACGCAGAGCAGATTGTCGCCGATGCCGTGAGCCAGCTTGGCCAGGGTCGAAGCGGTAGCCGGAGCAACAAGGAGCAGATCAGCACTGTGGCCCAGATTGATGTGAACGACGTGGGCCTCTCCACCCCAAAGATCCGCATCGGTGTAAGCTTTGCGGCCAGTGACTGACTGGAATTGCAGAGCGGAGACGAAATGCAGCGCAGCCGGGGTGAGGACCGCATCTACCAGCGCGCCGGATTGTGTCATTTTGGAAGCCAGTTCAACGGCTTTATAAGCGGCCACCGAACCGGTGACCCCGAGGACAACGTGTTTCTCTGCAAATGGATTGGTCATCTTATTGATTCATCTCCCAGATCAGCCGCAGCCCGTCCAGGGTCAGCCAGGGAGCAGTGATCTGAATGACGTTGGTTTGTTGAGCGATCATTTCGGCCAGCCCCCCGGTGCCGATCACCTTCATATTGGGTCCCATTTCTTTGGTGAAGCGTTTGACCATGCCTTCCACCATCGAAACGTAACCGAAGAGAAGGCCTGACTGCATGGCATGGATAGTGTTTTTGCCAATTACGTTGGGGGGTGCTTTGAGATCGACGCGAGGAAGCTGAGCCGTATATTTGACCAGCGCTTCAGCGGAAATGCCGATACCGGGGGCAATGGCTCCTCCCAGATAAGCGCCGGCAGTATCCATGATATCGTAGGTGGTAGCGGTGCCAAAATCCACGATGCAGGCCGGCCCGCCGTAGAAATGTTTGACGGCGACCACATCCACCAGCCGATCAGCACCCAGGCGAGCTGGTTCATCGATCTGGATCGAAACCCCGGTCTTCGTGGTGTAATCTACATTTAGAGGCTCAGCGTCCAGATAGGTGTTACAGGCCTGGATCACGCGCCCGGTCAATGGAGGAACGACAGAGGCCATGCAAATGCCTTCCAGCTGCTGTGAGCTAACGCCGGCGTGATCCAGCAGATCCGCGATCATGAGCCCGTATTCGTCTGGCATCCGTTCGTGGTTGGTAGCCATCCGCCAGTGGCGCTTGAGGGTTTCCCCTTCGTAAAGGCCCAGAGTCACATTGGTATTGCCAATATCAATCGTCAGAAGCATATTGCCTCACTGTTTGACTTTATTGTACTAGAAAAAAGAAGAGATGCACCGGGTTCTGCAGTGCACCTCTTGAGGTTGCGTCTACTGGATGGCTTCAATGATCTCGGCAGCGTGATCATAACGGCCGAAGGCGGGCATGATGTAAATGCCTTGAGCGAGCTCCTTGAGCTGAATGGCCAGCTCCGCAGCCAGCTTGACCCCAGCCGCAGCCCCATGTTCCCCGGCGGCGGCCATTTGCTGCAGCGCTGTCTGAGGAATGTCGATACCGGGTACCTCTTGCTGCAGAAAGTTGGCGTGACGCAGGCTGGCCAAAGGCAGCAAGCCGACCAGCATCGGAATGGGCAGCGGAGAGCCCTCCGAGGCCTCAAAGGCTTGTTTGAACTCGGTCACGTGACGGATATCGTAGATGGGCTGGGTCAAAATGAAATCGGCCCCGGCTTTTAATTTGCGGCGCAGGTTCTTGATCTCTCCCTGCATGTCCTGCGGATTGAGATTGAGGGCACAACCCACAAAGAAGTGGGTGGGTTGGCCGATCTCATTGCCCGAATGGTCCAGACCGGCATTGAAACCCTGCTTGATGAGTTTGATCAGACCAGAAGGAACCAGATCGTAGTTATCCATCGCGTCGGGGTAATCGCCGATCGAAGTTGGATCGCCCATGACGACGAAAACGTTGCGCACATCGAGAGCGTGAGCCGCCAGCAGGTCGCCCTGCACACGCAACAGATTGCGGCCGCGGGTAGGGAAGTGCAGGGTGGTTTCAATGCCCACCTTGCGCTGGATGAGCTCGCACACGGCCCAGGGGCTCATGCGCATGCGAGCCATCGGACTGTCGGCTACGTCGATCACGTCTGCACCGGCTTCGGCCAGCAGGCTGGCGCCGGCCAGCAGTTTTTGCGTGGTCAGCCCGCGCGGCGGATCCATTTCGACGGCAATGGCGAATTTGCCCGCCTGCAAGCGGCTGGCTAACTGAGTGGGCGGGAGCGCAACTGCTTCAGCGGTGGAAGTGTCTTTCTTGAGGCTGGTAACCTCGATCTTCTGGACGTTGGCGGGGTTGGTTTTGCTCACGGTGCTCGAGATCGAGGCAATATGGGCGGGGGTGGTACCGCAGCAGCCGCCGATCACGCTGGCCCCTTCGCGCCAGAAGGACAGGGCATAATCGCCAAAATATTCCGGGCCAGCCGGGTACATGATGCGGCCTTCGACCTGCTGCGGCCAACCGGCATTGGGCATGACTGAAAAGACGCCTTCGGGAACGGCCTCGCGCATCTGTTTGAGCAGATTGAGCAGTTGATTAGGCCCGCCTGAACAATTGATGCCGATCACGTCCGCCCCGGCCGCATGGATGCGGTGCGCAACCTTGGCCGGGCTGTCACCCAGCAGGGTCAGGTTATCGCGGGTAAAGGTCATCGAAGCCAGCACCGGCAGATCAGGGGCGCAGGTTTTGGCAGCGCGGATGGCTTCGACGATTTCGTAAAGATCGGCGAAAGTTTCGAGAATGAGCAGATCGACCTGGCCTGAAGTCAGAGCACAGATTTGTTCTGAGAAGGCAGCGAACGCCTGTTCGGGCTGAACGCGGCCAAAGGGGGCCAGACGCACTCCCAGCGGTCCCACGTCACCGGCAATCAATACATCTTTGAAAGAAGCCTCGACCACTTTGCGAGCCAGGTCCACCCCGGCACGGTTGATCTCGGTCACTTTTTCTGCCAGACCGTGTTGGGCCAGTTTAAAACGGTTGGCCCCAAAAGTGTTGGTCTGGATGATCTGTGCGCCGGCTTCGATGTAATCGCGGTGGATCTCGGCCACCAGGGCGGGCTGCTGAATGTTCAGGGCATCAAAGCACGTATCCAGCTTGACCCCGCGGTCGTGCAGCAGGGTGCCCATTGCGCCGTCCGAAATCAAGGGACGGCCGGAGGCAAGGAGTGCTTTGAATTTGGATGGTTCAGACATACTTAACCTTTCATTTCATTAATTGTTCAACGCGTGATTCACCAGTATTGAAGTACTTGGCCGCCGGATGGTGGACGATGATCGCGATAGTGGATTGCTCAGGAACCAGTTGATACGCCGGGGTCAGGTGCATGCCCAGTTCTTTTTCGGCGGGCAGCAGTTTGAAGACCTGCTGATGATCTTCCAGCTCGGGAATGGCCGGGTAGCCCCAGGAATAACGTTTGCCCTGATCAGCCGGAATGCCCATCTCGCGGCGGACATGCTCGTGCAGGTAATCTGCGGCGGCTTCGGCGGTTTGAACAGCCAGTCCGTGGGTGAAATAGGCCTCGCTGTAATCGCCGGCTGCCTGCAGACGATCGAAACGCTCCGTGGCGGCCTGTCCGACAGTCACCACCTGGAAGGCAACGGTATCCATCTTACCTGAAGACACCGGCAGGAAGTAATCTGCCAGCGAGAGATTTTCTTGAGCTTTCTGACGCGGGAAGTGGAATTTGGCGATCACCTCGGGCTTGCCCTGCTGAACGGATTCAGGGGCATAGACGAGCAGATTCTGACCATCCATTTGAGCCGGCCAGAAACCATAGATGCCGCGCGGTTTCAGCCACTTTTCCTGCAAAGCTTCGCTGCACATATGGGCCAAACGGTCTTCGTATTCTTTCTTGAGCTTCGTCCATTCCTCGCCGTGGGTGTTTTTGGCACCCCACGAGAGGCGGAAGAGCTCGTTCAAGGCCAGATGCTTGAATACCACCTCAAGCGGCATTTCCTGCACCACGTGGGCTCCCCAGTGTTGAGGCTGAGGAATGAATTCCGCGGGAGGAACAGCGGATTTTTCTTCATTGGTCTCGACGCTGGCAGTTGCCACGCTGCGGCTGAACTCGAATTCAGATTCCTCTTTCAGCTTCTGCACGGCGGCAGCGCGGCTCTGGGGATTGCTGAGCGCATCCATCGTCGAGAGACCTTCGAAGGCATCCTTGCAGTAGAAAACGCCCGGCTCATAGAGTGAGTTGTCTTCGGTGCGCAGAATGCGGCGGCCGAAACGTTCATTGATGGCCGCTCCGCCGATCAGTACCGGGAATTTCAGGCCGCGGCGGTGCAGTTCATTGACGATCAGCGGCATTTGCTTGCTGGTACTGACCAGCAAAGCGCTTAGCCCAATCGCGTCGGCTTTTTCTTCGACGGCTTTGCTGATGATGGTTTCGGCCGGGACCTGTTTGCCCAGGTCGACGACTTCGTAGCCATTGTTGGAAAGGATGGTCTTAACCAGGTTCTTGCCGATGTCGTGTACATCTCCGTAGACGGTAGCCAGCACCAGTTTGCCTTTGCTGACCCCTTCTTTGCGTTCCAGATAGTTCTCTAGGTGAGCAACGGTTTTCTTCATCACCTCGGCGGACTGCAGCACGAAGGGCAGGATCAATTCGCCGGCGCCAAATTTGTCGCCGACCTCTTTCATGGCCGGCAGAAGGACGGAATTCAGCACCCAGACCGCGCGTTCCTGGCGCTCAGGCCCGGCAGGGATGGCGGCTACCAGTTCGTCGATATCCGCTTCCACGCCTTCTTTATCGCGGTGAACGATCTTCCAGTGCAGACGCTGATCGGTGCTCATGGTTTTGAGCAGTTCCTGCTGGGCATCTTTCTTCTCAGCGGAAGGCCCGGCGGCCTGGAAATGTTCGATAAGCTTTTGCAGCGCATCCGGTGTGCGGTCAAAGATCAAATCTTCGGCTAATTGCCGTTCGGCCTCGGGAATCTCAGCGTAGGGGGTAATGGTGGCCGGGTTGACAATGGCCATATCCAACCCGGCCTGAACAGCGTGGTAAAGCATGACGCTGTTGATGACGGCGCGCGCATTGGGGGCCAGACCGAACGAAACGTTGCTCACTCCCAGTGAGGTGAAGACCCCGGGCAGCTCCGCTTTGATACGGTGGATGCCCTCGAGGGTTTCGATGGCGGAGTGGCTGAATTCTTCGGAACCGGTGGCTAAGGTGAAGGTCAGCGCGTCGAAAATCAAATCTTCGGGGCGCAGGCCGTGTTCATCGACAGCGATGGAGTACAGACGTTTAGCAACCTCGAGCTTGCGCTCAGCGGTCTTGGCCATGCCCTGCTCATCAATGGTCAGCAGGATGATCGCGGCATTGTAATCTTTGGCCAGGTTTAAAATGCGGTCCGCTTTGATGCGGCCGCCCTCCAGGTGAGTGGAGTTGATCAGACAGCGGCCGGGAGCAGTCTGCAGGGCCACCTCGATGACATCGGGTTCGGTCGAATCAATGACCAGCGGCAAACGGATCGTGGCAGAAATGGTCTTGATGAGCTTCACCATCGTTTCGGCTTCATCCGAACGCTCGGTCAGCGCCACGCACAAATCCAGACCGTGAGCCCCGCTGTTCAACTGCTGTTGGGCCAGGGTCAGCATGCTCTCATAATCGTTTTCGAGCACCATTTTCTTGAAATTGCGGCTGCCCTGGGTATTTAGCCGTTCCCCGATCAGGAAGGGTTTGGGTTCCTGCTCGATGGGCTGGGCCTGGATTGCAGAAGCCAGTACCGGGGTGTGCTGTTTTTCAACCTGAACCGGCGGCAGGGTTTTGATCTTTTCAACCAGCGCTTTCAGATGATCGGGGGTGGTACCGCAGCAGCCGCCCACCACGCGCACTCCATTTTTCTGGGCAAACTCGAAGAGTGATTTTGCAAAAGGTTCCGGCTCAAGCGGATAAACCGCCTGGCCGTCCACGTTGAGAGGCAGACCGGCGTTGGGGATGCAGGAAACGGGTAAAGAAGAGTTCTGGCCGAGGAAGCTGATCGGTTCGCGCATTAAATCTGGGCCAGTGGAGCAGTTGAGGCCAATCACTTCGATGGGCAGCGCCTCGAGGATAGCCAGAACGCCGGTGATGTCGGTGCCCAACAGCATACGTCCGTTGGTATCGAGGGTCACCTGAGCCTGAATGGGCACGCGGATACCGGTTTTTGTGAAGGCTTCTTCGCAGCCGAGGATGGCAGCCTTGACCTCAAGAATATCCTGGGAGGTCTCGATCAGCAGCAAATCCACACCGCTCTCGAGCAAAGCACTGGCCTGCTCGGCAAAGAGGCCTTTGAGGTCGGCAAAGCTGATGTTCGAGAGTTCAGGGTCGCTCATGGAAGGCAGCTTGCCAGAAGGGCCCATCGAGCCGGCCACGAAGCGCGGCTGACCGGTAGCCCGGGTAAATTCGTCTGCAAGGCGGCGAGCCAATTGGGCCGCCGTGTGATTGATCTCGGCCACGCGATCCTGCAGGCCGTACTCTTTGAGGGTGAGACGGTTCGAGCGAAAAGTGCAGGTCTCGATAACGTCTACGCCCACCTCGAGGAAGGAGCGGTGCACTTTCTCGACGGCCTGGGGATAGCTGATGACCAGAAAATCGTTGCAGCCATTCGTCCGCTCACCGCCGAACTGCTCCGCGGTGAGATTTTGGCGCTGCAAATTGGTCCCCATTGCGCCATCGAAGACCATGATCTTTTTGGTCATTGCGTCCAGGTAAGCTCGATTGGTGTAGTTACGATTCATTCTTGACCTCCGTGGTCATTCGATGTGGATTAAAAAGGCCTCTCATTAATGAGAGGCTGGTTGGCATACCGATACTCTCATCTTCCAGGTCACTCAGATTTGTGAGTGCTGCCGGATTTGGCACCAGCTTTTTGTGCGGTTGCCGAGGTTTCTCAGGGCCGGTCCCTCCACCTCTCTGGATGAGCGGGTAAGCAAATGCTTACCTAGAATATCCGAATTTTACCATAAAACGGAAATGCAAGCGGGGTTGGGAAACGAGCGGGCAAACCAGACGATTTTTTGGCGTTTGCTCCCCTGAGCGTTATAATTGAGGCAGTGGATATTCCTGAAAGAAGGCAGACACCCGTGGAAAACCAACAACCCTCTTCATTTCAAGCTGTTTTGATCACCAGCATACTTTTTGTGCTGGTCGGTGGGGTAGGGTTGGTGCTGCTCTTCAATTTGACTGTGCCCACCCTGGGCCCGCGCTGGCTGCTGTTCTTTCTGGTGACCCTGGCCGCTAGCGGGCTGGCCCTGCCGGTGGCTTATTTTCTCAATCTGCGCTTCCCGGGCAGTCAACCGGCGGGAACCAACGTGCTGATGCGCGAGGCCCTGTTTTTTGGCATTTACGTGGATGTGTTGATCTGGCTGCGTTTTGGAAAAGTGCTAAATTTTGCCATCGGCGTTTTTTTGCTGGTGGGTTTCGCTTTGATCGAACTGCTGGTGCGCTGGCGTGAGAACAGCCGCTTTCACCCTGGTTCTGAAGAAGAATAATTTTCCCGAGAAGATGCCCGGGCAACGAAGGAGTTTCAATGAAATCTGATCTGGATCGCTTGATGAAAGAGCAAAACATCGATGTACTGCTGGTCACCGGCCCGGCGCAGCATAACCCGGCTATGGTGTACATGACCAGCGGCGGCCACATTACCAAAGCTGACGTCATCAAGGTGCGCAGCGGCGAGACCGCTCTGTTCCACGGTCCAATGGAGCGGGATGAAGCGGTCAAGACCGGACTGCGCACGATCAGTTATTCCAATTACCCGATGCACAAGCTGCTCGCAGAAACAGGCGGCGATGCCATCGAGGCGGTTGCGCTGCGTTATCAGAAAATGTTTGCCGACCTGGGAGTGAGTGCTGGCAACGTGGCCGTGTATGGCAATTCCGAGGTAGGGGGGATGTACTCCATCTTCAAAGCACTCGAAAAACGCCTGCCCAATCTGCACCTGCGCGGCTACGTCGAAGACGAGATTTTGATGGCCGCCATGATGACCAAGGATGCCGATGAACTGGAGCACATTCGCCAGATGGGCAAAGTAACTGTAGGGGTGGTGGGCAAGACCGCTGATTATCTGACCTCTTTCAAAGCGAAAAAAGGAGTGCTGGTGCATCCGGACGGTGCGCCGGTCACCATCGGCGAGGTAAAAAGCAAGATCAATCTGTGGCTGGCAGAAGCGGGTGTCGAAAACCCGGAAGGAACGATCTTTGCTATTGGCTATGATGCCGGCGTTCCCCATTCGAGCGGGACGGAGTCTGACCCGATGCGCCTGGGGCAGACCATCGTGTACGATATTTTCCCGTGCGAAGCGGAAGGCGGCTATTTTTATGACTTTACCCGCACCTGGTGCCTGGGTTACGCACCGGATGCTGAAATGCAGCTTTACGAGCAGGTCAAGTCGGTGTATGACACCGTGAAGTCGGAATTGAAGGTCAATGAGAACTTCGGCCGTTATCAGGTGCGTACCTGCGAATTGTTCGAAGCCATGGGGCACCCGACGGTGCTGCATACCCCCACGACAGAAGAAGGTTACGTGCACAGCCTCGGTCACGGCGTGGGGCTGAATATTCACGAGAAGCCGTATGCCGCTACCGGCCGACCGGCTGCTTCTGACATTCTGGCTCCCGGCGCAGTTTTTACCCTGGAACCCGGGCTGTACTATCCCTCCAAGAAGATGGGAGTGCGCATCGAGGATACTTTGCATGTGACCCCAGACGGGAAATTCGAAATCTTTGTGGATTACCCCAAGGATTTAGTCTTACCGGTGAAATCAATCGAGTGATGAGTGTTATGGAAACGAAAAATAAATCAGTGAATCCGAATAAGATCCGCATTCTGGGGATCGAATCCTCATGCGATGAAACCGCAGCGGCCGTGATCGAAAACGGCCGGGTGATGCTTTCGAATGTGGTGGCGACCCAGATTGCCATTCACCAGAAATACGGCGGGGTCTTTCCCGAAGTGGCTTCGCGCCAGCACATCCGCACCGTGTATGCCGTCCTCGATTCTGCGCTGGAACAGGCACATCTGAGCCTGGCAGATATCGACGCGGTAGCAGTGACGCGCGGCCCTGGCCTGGCCGGCTCGCTGGTAGTGGGCTTGAACGCGGCCAAGGGAGTGGCACTGGGACGTGATCTGCCGCTCATTGGCATCAATCACCTGGAAGGTCATATCTATTCCGCCTGGGTGTATCCGCAGGATACTCCCAACCCGCCGCCGGCCCCGAATTTTCCGCTGCTGGCGCTGCTGGTTTCGGGCGGCCATACCGAGTTAAATCTGATCACCGATCATCTGCATTACCAGCGTCTGGGGGCAACCCTTGACGATGCCGCCGGTGAGGCTTTTGATAAGGTGGCCCGCTTGATCGGGCTCTCTTACCCGGGAGGGCCGTCAGTGCAGAAAGCGGCCATGGAGGGGGACCCGAATGCCTTTTCCTTCCCGCGGGCGCGGCTGGATGGTACCTGGAATTTCTCGTTCAGCGGGCTGAAGACAGCGGTGCTGCGTGAAGTACGCAAACTTGAAGAAGAAAACCGGGTGCTGCCGGTCAACAATCTGGCCGCCAGCTTTCAGAACGCGGTGGTGGATACCCTGTTCAGCAAGACGATGAAGGCTGCCCGTGAATATGGCGTCAAAGAGATCGTGGTGGCAGGCGGTGTCAGCGCCAATAAGGCACTGCGCGAGGCTTTTCTTAATCAACAGGAATACAAAGTGCATATTCCCCCTCTGAGCCTGTGCACGGATAATGCCGCCATGGTTGGCGCAGCCGGGTACTATCATTTCTTGCAGGGCCAACGCGATCCGCTGGACCTGGATGTCAACCCCACCTGGCCGCTGTCTTAATGTTACCTTCCCGACTGGAAATCATCTAAATGAGTGAGAACGAAACTTCTATCACCGCTCTCTCCATCGACCGCTTGCAAGCGCAGGATCGAGAAGAGTTTGCGGCACTGGTTGAAGCGACATCCCGGCCGCTGTACAGTCTGCTGCTGCGCATTCTGAATGATGAACAGGATGCCGAGGACATTTTGCAGGAGACCTACATCAAGGCTTACAACGCCTTACCGGGTTTCGAGGGCCGTTCTTCGCTGAAGACCTGGCTATTTCGCATCGCCACCAATGAAGCGCTGATGCTGATCCGCAAGCGGAAACCCATCGAAGCCAGCCTGGAAGTGGATGACGACGATGATGACCTGGAAGCGCCCAAAGAGATCGTGGATTGGTGCTGCATCCCTGAGCCTGAACTGATGAATGCGGAAACGCGTAAAAAGCTCAATGAAGCAGCACAGCATCTGCCGGTAGGACTGCGCACGGTGTTTTTGCTGCGCGATGTGGAGGGGCTTTCGGGTGAAGAAACTGCCACAGCAATGGGCATCAGCGTGGATAACGTCAAGACCCGCTTGCTGCGGGCGCGTATGAAACTGCGCGAAGAGTTATCGGCTTATTTTGGAGAAAGGTTGAACCATGGCCGTGCATGAACATAAAACGGAACATTGCGAAGATTATCTCAAGCAGCTTTCCGATTACATCGATGGAACGCTCAGCCCGGAACTGTGCAAGAAGCTGGAAGCGCACATGGCCGGCTGTGAGAACTGCACCGTGGTGGTCAATACTTTGAAGCGAACCATCGAACTTTATCAAGACGAGGCAGGTGAGGCAGAACTTTCACCAGCAGCGAAAAAACGTTTGTATTCCCGACTTTCTCTGGACGAGTTTCTTAAATAGCGTCACCTTTCCCGACTTCATTCATCTATATAGATAAGAAAACTGGATTTCAGCAGGCAGACGGCTTTACGGCTGCTGCGGGGTGCTGGAATCTCAAACCATGATCTTAATAGAGGTAAAAATGGAAAAGCTGCTGGACGCAAATGTCGAATCTCAGGTCAAAACTTTGTTCGCTGAGATGAAAGAACCGGTTGAAATCCTTTTCTTTGGCAATAAGGAAAATTGCGAATACTGTACTGAAATTCAACAGTTACTGACCGAAGTGACCGCTTTATCGGATAAATTGCACCTGACCGTCTATGATTTCTCTGCAGATCAGGCCGAAGCTGAAAAATACTCCCTTGAAGAATCCCCGGTCTTTATCATTGCCGGCAAAGAGGGAGATAAGGTTGTTGATTACGGCGTGCGCTTCTACGGCATCCCCAGCGGGCACGAGTTTTCTTCATTCGTGAATGACCTGGTGCTGGTCTCGGGCCGCGATTCGGGCCTGGCCCCTGAAACCCGTGAATTTTTGAAGGGGCTGACCAAACCGTTGAGCCTGAAGGTCTTCGTGACCCCCACCTGCCCTTACTGCCCGCAGGCAGTGATCCTGGCACATCAGATGGCCATGGAAAGCCAGTGGATCACGGCGGATATGGTCGAAGCCACCGAGTTTCCGGAGCTTTCGGATCGTTTCAGCGTCTCGGGCGTGCCGCAGACCACCATCAACATGGGCGCCGGTACTGTAGTTGGGGCTTACCCCGAATACCAGCTGGTCGAGGAAATCAAGACCGCTTTAGGCAAGTAAAGGCTCCTTCCGCTATAATTAGAGCGGAATAAAGGAGGTTGTATGGATGCCAAATTAACCTGGAAGAATGAACTGGCTTTTACGGGGATCGCGGATTCAGGAGTTCCCCTGGCGGTCGATACCAGTGTTGCTCACGGTGGTTCCGGTGAAGGCGTGGCCCCGATGGAAATGATCTTGATGGGCCTGGGTGGCTGCACCGGGATGGACGTGATCTCGATCCTGGAAAAGAAACGCCAGGAGGTGACCAATTTCGAAGTACGGGTCCACGGCGACCGCGCGGAAGAACACCCCAAGGTGTTTACCCACATCGTGGTGGAGTACGTGGTCAGCGGCCATCAGATCGATCCCGAGGCGGTGAAGCGCGCCGTTGAACTGAGCGAAACGAAGTATTGTTCGGTGATGGCCATGCTGCGAAAAGCGGCCGAGGTCGAAACGAAGATCACTATTCAAGAAGGATAACTCAAGAAATGAAAAGGCACCCGAAAGGGTGCCTTTTTTGCGGTTAATTTCCGGCGGTGATGAAGCTCTTGGGGGAAGAAGTGGAGCTGGCATCTATCTCCAGACCATTCTTGGTCAGGTACCCTTCGTAGGGATTGTTGCCGTTGTGCGGCGTCCAGCCATCCATTACAAAAGGCACAACACTATCCGCGGGCATCCATTCGCCGTTATATTTGCGGGCGATGTGGACGTGCGTTCCGGTGGCCTCGCCCAGACACGAAGGGTGGCCTAGCGGATCACCGGCTTTGACGAGCTGCCCCTGGCGCACAATCTTATCGGTCAGATGCAGGTAGAGAATGTCCCAGCCGGTATTTTCGTCACCATCTTCATCTAGATCCAGCATGACCATGCCGGAGTCCGCTTCTGTGCGGACCACTTCGCCATCCGCGATGGCCAGCGCATATTCCGAGGAAGGAGAGCAGCCTGAAACCGGGGGAGCAAAGTCAAGCGCGGCGCGCGGGTCGCCCTCTCCCCAGCCAGCGTGCGGAGCACCGGTGAAGGCCCAGGTCTTGCCCACCGTGAAGGGGAGCAGGAAGGTAGGCTGGGTCAGGCTGCCAGGAATGTGCGGCTGCACGTCCTGCCAGGGATCCCCAAAGAGGCTGCGGTAGGTTGCGGCCAGGCCATTATCGTAGATAGCCCGGTTGTATTGATCGATGGGCAGCAGCAAGCTGAAATAATGATGAAAGGCCACTGTCGCCGCATTCTGCCAGGGATCGGGGTTCTCGAGAGTGCCATCCTGCCGGGTGATATTGCCAAAGGACCCCACCCGCCATTCGTAATATGCATTGTTGAGCTCGTTGGCTGCCCAAACCAGCTGTAAATAGAACCCCTGATGGCTGCGGTCTTCGTATCCCAGCGGATAATCTTCGAGCGCAGGGTCAAGCACGGGCTGGCTGAGTGCTCCTGCCTGATATTCGGCCAAAGCCAGCAGCACGCGTGGATTGATGGAGTATTCCTGGGCAACGTATTCGATCACGGCCCCGCCTGTGCGGGTGAGGTTGCCGGCAAAAGCCGTATAGTTTTTCAGCCAACCTGGCTGTGAATTGACGAATTCGAGGGTATTGAAATTAGTCGAGGCCGGGCCGTAGACGTAGAGTGAATCCGGCAGAATCTGATAAGGGTTGCCCCACAGCGCTTTGTAATAAATCGGAATTTGCATGGGCATGCCGGTAGGCAAGGTGGTGGCATTGGCCGGGATCGAGGGGTTGGCTTCACGAATCTCTTTGACCGTGGTATTGAAGTGCGCGGCCAGGGCCGGCAACGAGTCGCCCATCTGTACCACATAATCGACGAGAGTGCCCGGTTCATAGGTCTGCCGGGTAGGCAGCGGCGTAGCCGTGATCTCTTCGGGGGTGGAAACGAGCGTTTCTGCTGCGGCAGGCTGCCCCGCTCCCGCTTCCTGCGGCAGGCAGGCGGTGAGGAGCATTAAGAGAACGATCAGGATCAGAAAACACCTGACGGCGATCCGTTTTGAGAGCAAGCGATAAACTTTCATTCGTTAATTTTAAGACCTTATTGATCTGCAGGTCGAAAGATCACACTCTTGGGTGAAGAATTGGATTGGGCAATGATGGTGGTTTGCCCATTGGAAAGCGTGCCCTGATAAGGGGCACTGCCGTTGGCAGCAACGTATCCGCTCATGGTGAAGGGAACCGGCCCACCGGCCAGCATCCACTCTCCGTTGAATTTGCGTGCCACGTGAGTATGGGTGCCGCTGGCTTCTCCGCCTTCGCAGGAGGGATGACCAATTTTATCATTGGTTTGCACCACTGTGCCCACTGTAACCCGATCTCGGGTTTCGATGTGCATGTACATGATGTTCCAGCCGGTCTCTTCGAAGCCGTCGCCGTCGAGATCCTCGATAACCATGCCGTTCTCGACACGGACGATCACGCCGGGGGCCATCGCTGTGACCCAGTAATCAGAACGCGCACAGCCAGATTCGGTCGATGGAGGGGCAAAATCAAGCGCCGCCAGGGCCCCGCCTGGCCCCCAGGCAGGGTGCGGCCCGCCGGTCAGGCTCCAACCCTCGCCGGGCTGGAAGGGCAGGGCCAGCGTAGGCTGGCTCAGATTGGCCGGGTAGAGCGGTTCCACCGTTTGACTGCGTGCCCAGAAATCACCGAACATCGCGGTCATCAGCGTAGGCATGCCCTGATCGCCATACAGCGCAACGTTCCAGTCTGCCGGACCGTAAAGCTGCGCAAACAGATATTGCAGTGCCGCGGAACCGGCGTTGAGCACCGGGTTCATGCGCAGTTGAGTGCCGTCGCGGTAAGTCAACTCAGATAAGGTGCCCGCGCGCCAGCCGTAGTAACCGATCGAGAGCTGCTGAATGGCCCAGCTCAGTTGGTCATAAAGACCGCGGGATTCGAGTTTTATGTAGCCCATTGGGTAATCGGCCTCGGCCAGGTTGGTCGGGGAACCGGTGACCCAGTGGCTCTTATATTCGAGGACAGCCAACAGCAAATAGGGGTTGCAGGAATTTTCAGCCGCAACCAGACGCACAATCTGTGCTCCGCTCAAGGTACTGGAACCAACGGCTTCGGTGTAGCGCTTCAAATAACCGTTCGTCTGATTATTGATGTAATCTTCGATGTCGAAACTGGCAGCGGAGGGGGAATAGACCACTTCGCTGTCGGGCATGATCTTGAGTGGGGAGGTAACGTTTTCCAGAACATCCGGGATGACCAGCAGAATGCCCGGGTTGATCAACCCGGTGGCCGGGATGGTCTCACTGGACTTGATCTGCTCGGCCGTCACGCCAAAACGCCCGGTAATGGACGGCAGTGTATCCCCGGATTGCGTGTAGTATTGAATGGGCGGTCTGGCAGTCGCATTGGGATCGAGTGTATGGGTCGGCGCGGGAGTTTCAGTGATGGCCGGCATCTCGGTAAAAGTCGGCAAAGAAGTTTCCGTGGGGGGCGCCGGAGCGAGCGTTTCAGTGGGTGTCAGAGTGGGCGGCAGGGTGACTGCCGCGGGCGGATTGACCAGCGCCGTGCTGGTCAACTGGGCCGGCGAAACGTATCCCTTGGAGCAGGCCAGGATCGTCCCTAACCAGACCAGGGCGGCAGCGGCCAGTTTTATTCGTCTAGCGTTGAATCTGATTTTGTGCAACTCTTCCGTCCCAGGCGGTGACCGTAACGCCGCCGCGTGTCAATGTACCATTATACTGGCTGCCATCGCCGGCAGAACTCCAGCCATCCATCACGAAAGGCAGGGAGCCGTCAGCAGCAATCCATACTCCATTATACCGTCTGGCCAGATGCAGATGGGTGCCATTCGAGACTCCGCCTTCACAGGAGGGATGGCCAATGCGATCCCCGGCTTTGACCACCGTCCCGGCCGCGACGCGGTCGGCCGCAGCCACGTGCATGTAAAGGATCGTCCAGCCGGTCTGTTCCAGACCATCGCCGTCGAGATCGAGGATCACCTCGCCATTGCCCGAACGCGCGATCACCCCATCCGCCACGGCCACTTCCCAGATCGAGGTGGAATAACAACCGTAATGACTATCGGGCGGTGCAAAATCGAGTGCTGCCCAGGCGGAGCCGTCGCCCCAGGCGGAATGCGGGCCGCCGGTGAACGACCATACGTCGGTATTCTCGAAGGGAAGCTGCAGAACGGGCTGGCTGAGCCCGGCTGGCAGCAGGGGTTCGACAGATCGGTCGAAGGGAATGCCAAAAAGCTGCACGTAAGCAGCGTACAGCCCGGTTTCAGACACCGCCGCGGACCAATGTGAAGCGTCGTCGAGCAGAGCGAAGAAGCGCTGCACGCTGACTGTGCCGGCATTCAACCCGGCCGGGAAGGTGACCAGGTTGCCATCGGCCAGCGGCGCGGCAGCCAGGGCGTTGATGCCCCACAGGGAATAGCCGTAATTTAACTGGTTGGCGGCCCACGAAAGTTGCTTGTACAATCCCTGGCGAGACTCGTCGACCCAACCCAGTGGATAGGAGGTCTGAGCGGCGTTGGCCCGGGTTACCCAACCTGATTGATATTCGAGCAGGGCCAGCAGCAGGCGCGGATTTACCGAATATTCCCGGCTGAGCGTATCGACCATCTGTGCCCCCGTCCAGACGACGCCATCCACCTCTTCGCTGTAGCGGCTGAGGAGGCCTCCTTGAGACTGGATAAAAGCAGCGACGTCAAGGGTGGCACTCATGGGTCCGTAAACCAGTTCGGAATCGGGAATTATTTTGAAGGTTGAGGGGGACAGAGTCGGCTGCGGAACGGGCAGCGTCAGTACCTGACCGACCTGCAGCCAATCGTTTACCGAAAGCTGATTGGCCGCGGCCAGAGTGGCTGCATCTAGTTGATAGGCAAGGGCAATCGAAGCCAGGGTATCCCCGGACTGCACGGTGTACTGCAGGGTCTGGGCGCGCAGGGTAGGCACCGCATGGGCGCTATCGGGGGTGGGGGTGAGGTAGGCGACGTTGGCCGGGCGCTGAGTGGGCAGGGCTACTGCAGCGGTCCCAAGCGCGGCTGGCGCGGCGGTACTGGTGTTCAACAGCCAGGCATGGGTGTTTGGGGCCGGCTTGATGCATCCGGCCAGCAGCACTGCTGCGATCAGCCAGAGCGCAGCCGGCGCAGTGCGAAATTTCATTGCAGCCCTTTGACCAGCAATTCGGGGGCAATTGGCGCGCCGCCCAGCAGGTGAACGTGCAGGTGGAAGACAGTCTGCCCGCCCCCGCGATTGGTATTGATGACGATGCGGTAACCGGGTTCCCCGATGTGCTGCTCAAAGGCAAGTTTGCGGGCAATCAGCAGCAGCCGGCCAATGAGGGCCGTATCTTCCGCGGCAACCGTATTCAGCGAGTCGATGTGTTTCTTGGGAATGATCAGAAGGTGCACCGGGGCCAGGGGACGAATATCCTGAATGGCGACGGCATCTTCATCCTCATAGAGAATGGTAGCGGGAAGTTTCCGCTCAATGATCTGACAAAACGGGCAATTTTCCATAATGGTCCTTCAGTGCAAGAATTTGGCCAGTAAGGGAAGAAACCGGCACAAAAGAATTCTTTTGTGCCGGTGAAAAGCGAACTAAGCTTTGTATTCTTCGCCGCGGATGAAGGCCTCGGTCATGTCTTTGCAGATGTTATCTTTGAACTGCTTTGGAGGCGTCTTCATGAAGTAGGAAGCCGGTGCCACCAGCGGGCCGCCGATGCCACGGTCCATGGCCAGCTTGACGCAACGGACAGCGTCGATGACCACACCCGCCGAGTTCGGGGAATCCCAGACTTCGAGCTTGGCCTCGAGGTTGAGGGGTACCTCACCGAAGGTCGTGCCTTCCATGCGCACGTAGCACCACTTGCGGTCGGTCAGCCAGGGCACGTAATCGCTGGGGCCTACGTGGATGTTATCAGGCGCCAGTTTGTACGGCAGCATGGAGGTAACGGCGCCGGTTTTGGAGATCTTTTTGGATTCGAGGCGTTCGCGCTCGAGCATGTTCATGAAATCGGTGTTGCCGCCGAAGTTCAACTGATAGGTGCGGTCCAGGCGGACCCCGCGGTCAACGAAGAGGCTGGTTAGCACCCGGTGCAGAATGGTGGCCCCAACCTGGCTCTTGATGTCGTCGCCGATAATGGGCAGGTTGGCTTCGGCAAAGCGTTTGCCCCAGTATTCCGAACTGGCAATGAACACTGGGATGGCGTTGACCATGCCGCAGCCCGCCTCGAGGATCTGTTCGACGTACCACTTGGTGGCCATTTCAGAGCCGACTGGCAGGTAGTTGATGACCACGTCCGTGCCGGTATCTTTGAGAATCTTGACGATATCCGCGGTGGGGCCGGGGGCCTTGGTGAGAATCTGTGAAAGATATTTGCCCAGACCATCGTGGGTCATGCCGCGTTCGACCTTTACCCCCAGATGGGGAATGTCGCAGAATTTGAACGTGTTGTTGGGGTAAGAGAACAGGGCTTCTGAAAGATCCTTGCCCACTTTGGTATCGACCACGTCGAAAGCGGCTGAAAACTCGATGTCGTCTACCCGGTATCCGCCCAGGTTGACGTGCATCAATCCAGGCACGCGGTCTTCGTCTTTGGCATCCTTGTAGAACTGGACGCCTTGAACCAGGGAAGAAGCACAGTTCCCCGCCCCGATAATGGCTACTCTGACCTTGTTATTGGTTGTCATGAATATTTCTCCTCAGGAATCGATTCAAGTTGCCTATGCTATAATTCATCCTGTCACTGGATAGAAAAATGACAGAACAATATCATGATTATACTCGCCGTTTGGAAAGACTGCTCGAGGTATGCCGTAATTTATCAGCTCACCTTGATCTGCAGCCTTTTCTGCAATCCATCATCGAAGCGGCTTCTGATCTGACCCTGAGCCAGAGCAGCCTGATCCTGGTCTACGAGAAGGAAGAGAATGCGCTGCGGGTCGCGGCGGCCCCTTTCTACCAGCTGGATGCCCTCCAGACCATCGCGGTGCCGCTGGATTCGAGTATCGCCGGCAGCGTATACCGTTCGCAGCAGTCCTTCCTCTATCGCAAGGCCGCTCGCGCGGAGGGCAAAGATAAAGCCCTGGATTGGGAGTGCAAGGCCGGTGCGGAATCATTGATCGCGGTGCCGCTGATCTATCAGAGCAAGGCTGTGGGCGTACTTGAAGCCTGGAATAAAGCGCAGGGGAATGCCTATAACGAGCAGGATCTGCTCTTTCTGGATACTCTGGCGGCGCAGGCAGCCACGGCTTACCAGAACCAGTACCTGATTCAGGAAAGTGAAACCGCTTACCAGAAGGTGCTCGAACTGGACCGTATGAAGAGCGATTTCATCGCCATTACCTCGCATGAGCTGCGTACTCCGTTGGGACACATCATCGGGCACAGCGCTTTTCTGGCCGAGACTGCCACGGAGGCACAAAAAGAAGACGTGGCCATTATTGAGCGCAGCGCTGCCCGGCTCAAGGATCTTGTCGAAGAGATCGGCGACGTGGACCATCTCACCAGCGGTTTCGGAGTTGTCAGACGCCAGACGGTTTCGATTTCCCTGCTCCTTCAGCAAGCCGTCGGGTCTTTTCAGGAACTGGCCAGTACCCGGCGCATCCGCCTCAGACAGGAATGCAAGCAGAACGATCTCAGTCTGGAAGGCGATGCTGAAAAGATCGCTATTATTCTGCATAACCTGATCCAGAACGCGCTGCTCTTCACCAATCCGGGCGGGGACGTCAAGGTGACCGCCGAACGCCTGCCCGGTTACATCAAGATCGCGGTCATGGATAACGGCATCGGTATTCCGCGGATTGAGCAAGAGAACATCTTCAAGCGTTTTTACCAGGTCGAGAAACACCTGACGCGCAAGCACGGCGGCCTGGGGTTGGGGCTGTCGATTGCACGCGAAATGGTCGAGCTGCATGGAGGGAAGATCTGGGTCGATAGCGTGGAAGGCATGGGCAGCCGTTTTTCGTTCATCCTGCCGCTGAATGCAGCCCAGGCGAGCGCAGCGGAGAAGGTTTTTCTGCAGTAATCCGGGCAAATTCGTCCCTTGCGGGGATGGGAAGAGGTAAGGTATAATCGGAATCGTTCGGGGCGTGGCTCAGCCCGGCTAGAGCACTCGGTTCGGGACCGAGAGGTCGAAGGTTCAAATCCTTTCGCCCCGACAAAATCACCAGTTCAATGGTGATTTTTGTTTTAATCAACTCAGTTTTTAGCTTTTGAAACAGAATTTCTGAACACTTGATTGATTCTCAAGTTGATTTGCCGTAGAATGTTAACGAAATAAGCATTTGAGTAAGCAGAGTGGGGAAATTGGAGTACTCAACCCAAAACACATCATGCCCCTGATCCTCTCAATATTCCCTGAGTTTGATTTCTGGCAAGAATCTTCGACAACTCTTTTTCCTCCGTAGAAGCTTTTTTGAAGAGGATCAAGACCTATAGTTAATCATCGACGGCGAAAATACAGGCTGCTGTAATATCGCGCAGGAGAAATGCGATGAATTCTTCACAACTTCCCCCGCCGCTTTCACCACCGCCCTTGCCTGCCTCGGAGAACTCTTCTTCCTGGTGGAATAAAGTGCTGCAATGGCTTCACCTGACGACCTTTTCAAAACCGATTCAAGCACTCATTCTTTGCAGCTTTTTCGTTGGCTTTCTTTTCTTTTCGCTGTTCATTACGGTACTGGCAGAGGTGATCCATGAGCCGGTTCCTGCGGCTGCTCCTTCGTTAACCGCTGTTATCCTGGCTGGTGACCTGGCAGTAACTCCTTCCAAGATGGCTATTCCTTCCCCTGCGCTGACGCCAACTTTGACGTACTTTCCCTCTCTGACAGCGACGAGCGGGTTTACTTCAACGATTACTCTGACGGCAACTGCCACGTTTACACCGACAGCTACCCTGACCCCAACGGTAACTTTGCCGGCGATCAATCAGGCTTCGTGTATCGACCCCAGCGCTCAGCGCCAGACCGGGATCGTTACCCAGGTGATGGATGGAAATACAATCCACGTGCAGATCGATGGAAAAGATTACGTGGTCCGGTATATCGGCATTGCTGTTCCAGAAGCGGGGGCTGCCGGAGCAACTGCGGCCACAAGCTATAACTCTCAATTATTGATGGGCAAGCCCGTGACACTGATCCGCGACGTGTCTGAAACGGATGCCGGCGGCAGGCTATTGCGGTATGTTTTGGTAGAGAATGTTTTTGTCAATTACGTGCTCGTTTCGCACGGCTTGGCCGTGGCGAAAAGTGATTCCCTGGATACGGCATGTGATCAGGTGTTCGTGGATGCCCAAAAGCAGGCCAAGGTTAATCAAATGGGTTTATGGCTTCCGACGGTTACCCCGGTTCCTTACGTACCTCCAATTGTGGTGCCTACCCCAACGGCGGCAAACCTCTCGAATGGCGGCAATTGCGACCCTTCCTATCCTACGGTCTGCATTCCCCCACCACCGCCTGACCTCGACTGTAAGGATATCCCCTACCGGCGATTCCGGGTGTTGCCGCCCGATCCGCATCATTTCGATGGAGATCACGACGGCATTGGCTGCGAAACCTGATTCTGTTTATTACATTGCACCGGTTCTATTTCATCTCCACTGCAAATTTGTGCGATAATCACCCCTGTAGTGGAGATTTTCATATACAATAGCGGTAGAAAGTCGAGAAATTCATTTGCAGGGGAGAGGTATGCCGCAGTTTTTATACGATAACATCTCAGCACAGATCGAGGAATCGATCCGCAGTATGGTGACCGGGGAGAAGCTGCCTTCTGAGCGGACGCTTTCGGCCCAGTATGGGGTGAGCCGGAACGTGCTGCGTGAGGCGCTGCGTTCCCTCTCTGAAAAGGGACTGCTGGAGATCAAGCCCGGCAAGGGAATCTACGTGGCCAACCTCGAAAACGAGAAGGTGGTCAACCGGCTGGGGACGATGCTGCTCAAAAACCAGAACAGCTACCGCAACAATTTTATCGACATCATCGAGGCGCGCTCGATTCTGGAAACGATCGTGTTTGAGATGGCAGCGGATCGCGCTACCGAAGAGGACCTCAAATCGATCATTGCCATCTGGTACAAAATGGGGCGCTGCAAAGGCAACGTGGAGCTGTTCAACCAGTATGATCTGCAGTTTCACCTGCGCATTGCCGAAGCCACCCATAATTCTGTCTTCCCCGTTTTCGTGAATACGCTGTTCGAGATCACCGGTGAAGAAATGTTCATGTACATCCGGCTCAACCCAGATAAGATGGGTGAGGTGCAGCTGGAGCACCTGGAATTGATCGAAGCGATCAAAAGCAAGAACAAAGAGCGCATCCGCGAAGCTTCAGCACGGCACTTCAACATCGAAGAGATGCTGGGCCACGTGCAATCCATGCAGGAAGAGTAAGAGCAGCTTTCCCGCCGCCCCCCATTTTTTAAGATAACGGTGTTGACTTTCTTGGGAGCGCGTTGTATTATGTTTGTGGCGATAAATTTTTTACCCTTGAGTGGTAGTACCAGTAGTACCAACATCTAGAACTTGTAAAGGTAACCGATGCTGAAACGTAAACTGGCTCCCGTTTTCTACGTACTCCCCGCTTTATTGCTTCTCACAGTGTTTATCTATTACCCCATTGTGCGCAACTTGGGCTACGGTTTCACCAACTGGAACCTGATGTCGAACGTCAAAGAGTGGGTGGGTCTGGAAAATTACGTCAAACTCTTCCACGCTGCTGACTTTCAGAAGGCGATGCTGAATAACCTGCGTTATGTGGTCATTTCGCTGATCTTCCAGGTGGGCGTGGCTTTGATCTTTGCGGCCATGCTCGAAAACATGAAGACGCGCTGGCTATCGACCATTTTCCGCACCACGTTCTTTCTGCCCTCGCTGATCTCTTTGACCATCATTGGGCTGATGTTCACGTTCATCTACAACAAAGATGGACTGCTGAACGGCGTTTTGAGCTTCATCGGGCTGGGACGTTATGCCAAGGGCTGGCTGGGTAACGGGGATACGGCCATCTATGCCGTGATCGCCGTCTCTCAGTGGCGCAGCATTGGCTACACCATGATGCTGCTGATCGTAGCCATCCAGCGCATTCCGCGCGAGATCTTCGAAGCGGCCCGCATCGATGGCGCCTCCAGTTTTCGCATTTTCAAGGACATCACGATCCCCAATATCAGCGGCATGCTCAAGATTGCCATCATGATCAACATTGCCGGTGGTTTTCTGGTGTTCAACGAAATCTTCATCATGACCTCAGGCGGCCCGTACGGGTCGAGCAACGTACTGAGCACGCTCATGTATGACTACGCTTTTGTGCACAACAAGATGGGTTACGCCTCGGCAATTGCCAACGTGATCTTGATCATTTCGCTGCTGTTTTTGCTGCCGCAAGCATTCGGAAGAAGCAAGAAATAGACGCTACCTGGATTGGGAGAATGCGAATCTTATGCTAAAGAAACTCAAATACTACCGCGGAGAGGTGATCACCATTGCCATTTTGATGGTCTTTTTCCTCATGATCATCTATCCGTTCATCTGGACGATCATCAGTTCCTTCAAGAGCACTCAAGAAATCTTCGAAAACATCTGGGGCCTGCCCGCACAGTGGCTGTTCTCGAATTACGTTCAGGCCTGGCAAAGCGGTGTCGCCAAGTATTTCTTGAACAGTGTGGTGGTTACGGTGGCCACGGTTTTATTGACCCTTACCTGTGCTTCTTTGTTTGCCTACAGCATGGTGATCCACCAGTACCGTTTCAAGAAGGTGCTGATGGCGCTGGCAGTGGTTGCCATGTTGTTTTCACCGATCGTGAGCCTGATCCCGCTGTTTCAGGAAATCCAGGCGATGGGGCTTTACGATACACGTCTGTCTTTGATCTTGATCTATTCGGCCTATCAACTGCCGGTTTCTTTTTTGCTGCTGCATGACTATTTTGGTTCCATCGATCACGATTATCTGGATGCGGCGCGCATCGACGGCTGCAGCGATCTGCGTGCGCTGTTCTCGATCTTTGCCCCGATGAGCAAACCGATCCTGATCACCTGTGCCGTGCTGACCGGTTTCTACGCCTGGAATGAGTTCTCGTTTGCTCTGATCATGGTCAAAAATGACGCGCTGCGCACTATCCCCGTGGGACTGCTCTTCTTCAAGGGTGAGATGCACACCGAGTGGGGCGTGCTGCTGGCCGGGCTGGTGATCTCGGCTATCCCGATCGTGGTGTTCTTTATCTTTGCGCAAAAATATTTTATCGCCGGTCTGTCTGGCGATGGGATCAAAGGTTAATGGAGAAGGGAATCAATGGGATGAAGGTATCGACACTGGACCTTGAAGAAGAATATCGGAATCTGCTGGAACGCGAGTTCCCGCTCACCCCTATTCTACACACGCAGTTGAACCGCTTGAACGATCACATTCTGGAACAGGTGGATTCATTATTTACCTATGGCTATGACCTGAAGCCAGAAATTCTGGGCAAGATGAGTTCCTTGAAGTGGCTGCACGTCGGGCAATCGGGCATGGACCCACTGCCTTTCGACCAGCTGCGGGAGCAAAAGGTATTCATCACCAATTCACGGGGCATCAATTCTCCGACAATTGCTGAATACGTCATGTGCGCTCTGCTCAATGTAGTGCGGAAGTCCTTCACCTATGCCGAGAAGGCCAGACAAAAGGTCTGGGATGTGGATACGACGGTGGATGAATTGCTGGGCAAGACCCTCGGTATCTTTGGCATGGGTATGGTCGGCAGCGAGATCGCCAAACGGGCTAAAGTATTTGGCATGAAGGTACTGGGTGTGGACGTGGTTTCGCCCACCACCGCTGATGTGGATCAGATGTATTCGCCGGATCAGCGGTTGGAAGTACTGCCGCAGTGCGATTTCGTGGTGCTGTGCATGCCTTTGCTCCCTTCCACGGCCGGGATGATCGGGCGCAAAGAATTGACGATGATGCGGCCAACGGCCTGGCTGATGAATGTCGGGCGCGGTCCGCTGCTGGTGGAAAGCGATCTGCTGGACGCCATTGATGCCCAAAAGATCGCCGGCGCGGTGCTGGACGTTTTCGCGGAGGAGCCGCTGCCAAAGACAAGTGAACTGTGGAACCGGGAAAACATCTGGATCACTCCGCATACCGCAGGAGATCACTTTGCCCAGTACGCTCCCCGCATGGTAGAAATTCTGCGCTTCAATCTGGCTCAGTACCCGAGCTTCGAGCAGATGAAGAACCCAGTGAAATATTGATATCTCAACAAGATAAAGGTGAAATGATGATAGAGACTCAGGTAAAACAGGTACTCGCTTCTCTGGCAGGGAAGCAATTCGATCAGCTTTATTTCGTGGCCTGCGGTGGCTCTTCCGCGCTGATGTACCCCGGGAAGTATCTGGTCGACAGTTATTCGACGAAGATCAATTCCGATTATTACAATGCCAACGAATTCATCTATCTGGCCCCGGCAGCCCTGGGCGAGAAATCCCTGGTGATTACCTGCTCGCAGGAAGGGAAAACCCCTGAAACTGTCGCGGCAGCAAAATTTGCCAAAAGCAAGGGCGCCACGGTGATTGCCCTGGCCATGCGCGATGGCACCCCGCTGGAAAAAGAAGCCGACCTTTTTGTTAAATACGGCGATTATAAGGTCTGCCCGGTCATCGACTCGAGCTATGGTGTGGTCTTCATGCTGACGGCCGGGATCATCGAGCAGCAGGATGGCGTGCAGATTTTCGACGGCATGATCGCAAACCTGAACCGTGCCAATCAGGTCGTCCAGAATGGCCTCGAACACTTCCGCCCCCTGGCTCAAAAATTTGCTGACTCCTGCAAAGATGCCAAAGTGCTGTACTCCCTGGCCAGCGGCCCGGACTATTCGCAATCATACGTTTTCTGTAACTGCTACATGATGGAAATGCAGTGGATCAACGCCATTCCCATCCATGCAGGTGAATTTTTCCACGGGCCCTTCGAGATCATCGAAGAAAACAGTCCGGTCATTTTATTGATGGGGCAGAGTAAATCCCGCTTTTTGGAAGAGCGCGCGTTGAGTTTTTGCAAACGGTATACCCAAAATCTGTTCACTATCGACACAAAGGAGGTCAATTTCGAAGATATTGAAGAAGAATATCGCGGTGTTGTTGCAGTGTTGGTGCTCAACAATGTCTGCCGTATGTTCTCACAAACGATTTCGGTCGTGAGGGAGCATTCATTGGATATTCGACGATACATGCACTTAGTTGAGTACTAAACCCAAATCATTATTTCGAGGAGAGGTATGAAATGAAGGCAAAATTGGTTCGTCTTGTTAGCATTGTGTGTTTGTTCGCTCTCGTTTTAACTGCTTGCAGCAGTGCCAGCACCCCGGCGAGCACTCAGCCTGCCGCCACCGAAGCCCCCGCTGCAGCAACCACTCAGGTCGCCGCCAGCGAACCTGTTGAAATCGAAGTCTTTACGCGCTTTGCGGATGGTGCCAGCAAAGCTTTCTTCGATGAAACTGCGGCCAGTTTCATGGCTGAACACCCAAACATCAAAGTGACCGTGACCAGCGCCGATAATCAGACCTATAAGACCGAGATCGGTGTCCGGCTCGCCAGTGATTCCGCCCCGGATGTGTATTTCGCCTGGAGCGGTGTGTATGCCAAGAACTTCGTCGATGGCGGCAAGGCCCTTGATCTGACCAGCTACATCAATGACGATCAAGCCTGGTCGAGCAAGATCATTGCCAATCAGTTTGGCCCGTTCACCTTCGACAGCAAGGTTTATGGTATTCCCATCATCATGGATGGAAAGGCCTTCTATTACAACAAGGATATCTTCAAAGAATTGAACCTCAGCGTTCCTGAGAACTGGGACCAGTTCATGCAGGTATTGCAGACGTTATCGAAGAGCCAGTACATCCCCATTTCACTGGGCAACATCGATGACTGGGCTACCGGCCATTACATGACCACGTTGAATCAGAGAGTCGTCCCGGCTGACGTTCTGGCAAAAGATTATGCTCTGGAAGGCGATAACAACTTCACCGATCCGACCTACATCGATGCCTTGAACTACCTCAAAGATCTGGTGCCTTACTTCACCCCGGAGTGCAACTCGGTGACCTATGATCAGGGCATCAACGATTTCGTGAGCGGTAAAGCGGCCATCTATTACGAACAGTTCAATCAGGTTCAGTACATTGAGCCGGCTACCTTTGATTGGGGTTGGTTTGACTTCCCCGATATCGAAGGCGCAGCAGGTGATCAGAATGCCTTAACTGGTGCCCCGCAGGGTTTCATGGTCTCAGCTACCACCAAACACCCGGCTGAAGCTGTTGAATTCCTCAAATATCTGACCAGCGTAGACGTTGCGTCCAAGATGGTGAAAGAAACCAGCATGATCAGCACAGTCGATGGCGCGATCAATCAGGATACCGCCGATGACAAATTTATCCAGATTGCTGAAAGCATCAAAGCTGCCTCGAGCATCAATCTGTGGCTGGATAATGCCACCAACAGTGAAGTCGCTGCGACTTACCTGCAGGGCATTCAGGCGATGGTGGGGGGTGCCATGACCCCGGAAGAAGTGATGCAGTCCGTGCAAGAAAAAGCGGCTGAAGTAAAAGCGGCTCAATAAAACGAGTCTTGTGTTCGATCATTCTCTTTAGAACAGTATGAATCGCTGGCACGGGTATTCCAATTCCGGATTGGAAACCCGTGCCCCATTCTCAAACTAGAGGAACCAGCCAGATGAAATTCGCTTGCGTCGGGGATAACTGTATTGATTGGTATGTGAATACAAAAGCTCTGTACTGTGGTGGAAATCCGGTCAACGTGGCAGTGTATGCTATCCGGGGCGGGGATTCGGCGTCATACGTCGGAGCGGTGGGTTCTGACGAGTTCGGCCAATTCATGCTGCAATCACTGAATGCGCATCAGGTAGATACTTCGCACGTTCAGGTGCTTCCCGGCAAGACCGCGGTCAGCCGGATCAATCTGGTGGATGGGGAACGCGTTTTCTGTGGCTACGATGAGGGAGTGCTGGCTGATTTCCGATTGACCGATGCCGACCTGGCATTTATTCGGCAGCATGATCTGCTGGTCACGGGACGATGGGGAAAGATCCAGAATCGTCTGGCGGAGATCAAGGCAAACGGGACGCCAATCGCATTCGATTTTGCCACAAAACTTGGCGACGAGATATTTCTCTCTGCGATCGACGCGGTGGATTATGCGTTCTTTTCGCGCGAAGAGGATTCCCCGCAAGTCCGCGAAGAGATGCGGATGATCCACTCACACGGGACAAAAATAGCTGTTTGCACTTTGGGGGAACACGGCAGCCTGGCCTTCGATGGGAAGGATTTCTTCACGCATGGAATCGAGCCTTGCGAGGTCAAGGACACGATGGGGGCCGGGGATAGTTATATGGCTGGTTTTTTGCATGGCGTATTACGTCATCTGCCTGTGACTGAATGTATGCGTCTGGGTGCGGTCAGCAGCAGTTTGACGCTGCAGTACTATGGGGCGTGGTAGAAGGTTATCTCGAAAAAAAGCTGCTTAGCGGTCAGTCTTTGTAAATATTATTTTCAAATTATTGAGGAAGAAACTCTTCCTTAATCCGAGTTCATGAAATAACAGGTACTTGGCTATGGAAACGTGGGAGTTTTCTACTTCCATGGTATTTCCCTTTGTACCCATAGTCTAATTAATCAGTAATTACTCTCGAATTAATTATTCGAGAATGGCACTCAGGAGAAGAAAGCCACATTCATAGATAAAGTCTTCTGCATAGTGAGAAACAAGGATAGGAATTCATTACTTCGCATGGAAAATGATCCCTTGTTTGAGTTGGAGGAATTTCTGAAATGGATAAAATTAATTCATCGAGAAATTCATCCGTTAAGATAATAAGAGAACAAATTTTGCTATTATGGGGGAATGCTGATTCCTCAGACGAAACCAATTTTCATTGCGGAGGGATTTATGAGTTTGGAAGATCAAGAAACGCATTCATGTTCAATATGTGGAAAAGAAAACTGTGTTTTATTTGAATTCAATGGAAGCCAGTACTGTTTAGAACATTATCAGCAAATAACGAATGAACAATCCTTAAAACCACAATTATCCAGCAGCGAAAAATCGTATCAACAAAAGGCATCCGAATTACCAGGCTTGTCTCTTTCGCAAGATTCTAGCGATGAAAGCAAAGCTGGTTTAGAAAAAGAGAAAGTAGTGTTTCTGGCGTCTTCCAAAGGGCATCATGAACTTCCTTTATCTGGTTTGGTCCCGCCACCTGTCCCTCCAGTACCTGAAAAAACATTTCCTGAGAATACGTTTCCACCAACAACGACATCTTCCGTGTCTGATACGAAGAAAGGTCCATCGGTTGGATGTGTAGTATTTTTGGCCATTGCTGCACTCATTGGCTGGATCCTTTATTTGGTAAATATCTCTAAAATCAATGATTATCAAAAGCAGGTGAGTTCGCTAGAAAATCAGGTGAGTAATTATTCGCAAAAACTGGATCAATATGAATGCTCTGGTGTATCCCAGTATTCTTTAGATTTCTCTTCGGAAGAAATGATCCAATCTTCACTCAATGAACTCGTTACACAAGAAACGGGGGAGGTTGCCAGTCAGGATTACTCGAATATATTTAGTAATGCACGAGTTGCACTTTATAAAGTCCATACTGATCAATATCTGGAAGAATTCGTCGTTTTTTATGAAGGTGACTTAAGCTACTCCAATGCGGTTTTTTGGATCAACCGTTCTTGTTAATGGGCTTTAGCCTGTCGAGCGAGCGAAGCGAGGGAGACAAAAAACCACCCGCTAAGCGGGTGGAGACAAGAGGTTAAACCAAGAAACCACCTAAGAAGCTAGAATAGTGATTGTTCAAGCCACTACCGAAGCAGAGAGGTGATTTCATGGGAAGTACAGAAGATAGTTTAGCGCACACGAGGTGGATGTGCAAATATCATATAGTATTTACGCCAAAATATAGGCGAAAGATAATCTACAACCAATACAAAGAAAGCATAGGGAAGATATTACGAGACTTATGCAAGTATAAAGGGGTAGAGATTATCGAAGGGCATCTAATGCCAGATCATGTACACATGCTGGTAAGCATACCGCCCAAAATAAGCGTATCGAGTTTTATGGGATACCTGAAAGGGAAGAGTGCGCTAATGATATTTGACAAGCATGCCAATCTGAAATACAAATTTGGGAATCGGCATTTTTGGTCAGAAGGATACTATGTGAGTACAGTAGGGTTGAATGAAGCAACGATCAAGAAGTATATATCAGAGCAAGAGAAACAAGATATAGCAGTAGATCGACTGAGTGTAAAAGAATATGAAGACCCCTTCAAGGGGTAGCTAGTGACAAAGCCCCTTGAGGGGCAAGCGGAAGAGAAAAAAGCGAAGTGGCTTGAACGAAGAGAAAGCCAGCGCCTTGAGGCGCTGGCTAGCATTAAAGGCTTATAGCCGCAGAGCAAACCACCCGTTTTACGGGTGGTTGTGATTTATCCCTGACTAGGCAACGTATTTTGTAAAGGGAAATCAATGGGAGGAAGAATGGGCAAAAATAGTGAAGAACAGGTAGTTTGCTCTGTTTGTGGAAAGAAAGATGGTGAAATTCGTGAGCTAAACGGTAAATATTACTGTACAGAACATTTTCCAAAGACTGATGGTGAAGCCACCCTCTCATTTCAGAATGTGGAGTCTGGATTTGCGAACGAAGGATCAATGCTAGAAGATGCTTCTAAAGTTAAACGTGATCATGATTTCCCAGTTCCAGAAAAATTGTCTGCCTATAAGTATCAAAGATCTAGTGATACTACAACTGGTCAAAAAGTTCCTGACCGCTCCTTAGTGATTAATCCTTCTACTGCTAGAACGGAACAAGAGGTAGTTGAAGGTGAGGTAGTTAATGAGGATTCCTTGGCCGAACAAACAAAGCCGAAAACGGCCGTCGTTGTGCTGGCTATTTTAGCAACGATTGGTTGGCTGCTTTTCTTTATTTGGGTTGGCAAAGTTTCGCAGATGGAAGACAAGCAAACGGCTCTATATGCAGATATGTCTGAATTGCGCAGCGATTTGAATAATCAGATCAGCACTCTTCAAGCACAGGTGAATGATTATTCCAGTCAATTGACTTCAGCGAAAAATCAGATCAGTGGCCTATCTTCTACTGTCTCGCTTTTAACGTGTTCCGAAGCCAATGGGTATACTTTTGACTATTCTTCCAGTGCAGATATGTTGACCTCTCTAAAAACTCTGGTCACAGGAGAAGATCAAGCCGTGACCAATTCCACATATGAAAGAGTTTTTAGTAACTCAAAAGTTACTCGTTATAAAATTTGGACAAAGGACCATTTACAGGAATTCATTGTTTTTTTCACAGATGATATTTATGATCATTCCATAATCTTTTGGGTGGATCGTGCTTGTCTCATTCATTGAGGGCTTTACCAATCGTACTCTGGAATCAATCAGTAAAAATTAAAGAGAGCGGATATGACGATAAAACGCATCATTGGAATTGATTTTGGGAATACAGATACCGTTGTAGCTTATCGGGACCACGTTGACAATATCGCTTCCGAGAACATTCATTACCTTCACGGGATCGATTCACTGCAACGAACCATTCCAAGTCGGGTAATGATGAAGGGTCAACAAGTATGGTGTGGCGAGGATGCGACGGATGAGAATGCTCTTGGCAACTTGAAGACCATGCTTGGAGATCCTCAAAAGCAGAGTACGGCCAAAGTTGCCATCACTGAATTTTTTAAATACCTTTACCGTTTGTATGAAGAACAAACTCAGGATGATGGGAAAGTGCCTGATATTATCCAGACTGTTATCGCCATTCCTGAGGCATCTGAGTGCGAAGCTGGTCAATTCTTGATTCATGCCGCTGCTGAAGCTGGATTCCCTGAGGTGATGGCATTCGATGCGGCTATGCTCATTTTAGGGGGATATCTGATCAGAGATTTTGACCGTTTGCAGGAACAGGCAAACCAGCATGAAGACGGCTCATTATGGTTTCTCATGATTGACTCTGGGGGAGACAAAACTGATGTGGCGTTGCAGCATTACTTACCTCAGGGAGAAGGTAAACTGCAAAAGTTTATACTCAAACCACAAGAGGTAAAGAATCACTTTTTTGGCGGAAGCCAGATCGATTCTGCAATAGTGGCATTGGTGACTGACCAGATTAAATCGGCGACGGGGAATCCAGTGAATATCACGGCATTTCAAAAGGGATATGGGCAGGAGCTCGAGAACTGGAAACGTGAGGAATTTTGTCCGCGTTTGAGCGAACGCTGGTCTATTTCTAGCTGCCCAGTGCTCGAAAAATATGCCAAGAAAATGGATATTGACCGTTTGAAGTTTGGTGAACTGGATCGGCATTCTTTCCAGAGGGCTGTCTATTTTTTTGGACAAAATTTTGTCAACTTGATTAATGAGTGTTTAATCCATGCAGTCGAAAGTGTGCCAGAGTTTTCTTCTGCTGACAAAATTGATTTTGCGATTCTAACTGGGGGAAACAGCAACTGGTATTTACTAAAGGATATGCTGACCTCTTTTTTGCCGGATTTTGGGGTTATTCATCTCAACCAATTCAAGACAGATTATGCACGTGTCTTGAGACAAGATAATCCCAAAATGGCTATAGCTGATGGAGCAACACTATTGACATTTTTCCCGACTGTAATGCTGAAAGAAATTGTGACGGTTGATGCTTCGGTGAAAAGATTGATACGGATTTCAGGCAATGCTGAGGCGGATGAGAAAAATTTGAAAGAATACATTGTCGAAAATCCACTAGATGTTGAGGCACTCAACCAATTGGGTTGCTTGTTAACTTCAGCTAAACGTTACTCTGAGGCGGAGGGTTATTTTGTACAGGCACAACAAGTGGACCCGCAAATAATCGCTACCTATGTTAACCTTGGGAACCTTTTCTGTTATCAGAATCGTTGGGGAGATGCAGAGGCGACTTACAAGAATGGGTTAACCAATAACAAAAAAAATGGTGAGTTATCTTTCCATTTGGCGGAAGTATTGCTTGCCATGAACCAGAATGAGAAAGCCGTGAAAGCATTCCAGCAAGCGGTAAATGCTGGCTATGATGCAAAATCTCTGTATCTGGATTGGGCTCGAGCTTGGCAAAATTTGAAGAAAGTAGATGAAGCAATTTCCGTATTACAGCAAGGGATCGAAAATGCTCCTGACACTGTAGAGAATTACCTTGAGTTGGCAAAAGTCTTTCTCGCTGAAAAGCAATATGCAAGTGCTGAAGGTATATTAAATCAGTCGCTTGGAAGAAATCCAGAAGATGAACATACATTAACTTTGCTTGGAGAGGTATATGAAATAAATGGCAAGGTAAAAGGTGCCATTCAGGTATATGAAAAAGCGCTGCTTATTGTGCCAGAAAGCTCCCTTGTGCTAGCGGCTTTAGGTAGACTTTATCTGACGGAAGGAAATTTTAGGCAATCGGAGAAATTGACTTGTGCCGCTTTGAAAATCCAGCCGAGCGCAGATTTAGATTACCAGCTGTGCACACTGTATAAAGTATCTGGACGAAAAGAACAGGCGGCTATCCAATTACAGGAGGCAATGCGAAAATATCCGCAGGAAGCGCGGTTTGTGGTATTCCACGCTGAATTGTTGGAAGATGAGGAAAAATTTGATGAGGCTGTGAAAGATTATCGTCATGCACTTCAGATTGATGATTGTAATCTCACAGCTTTGAGTCGATTGGGTAATCTGCTTGACGATCTTGGGCAAAGTGCCGAGGCTATCGAGTGTTTCCGCAAGTTGATTGAGATCGACTCCACCAATGCAACAGCTTATAAGAATCTGGGTTATCTGTTGGAGTGCCAGAAAGATTTTGCTGCAGCGGAAGATGCTTACTGGAAAGCAATCCAGTATGATCCAGAAGATCTTTCAAGCTATCATTACCTAGGGGAAATGCTTAATTCACAGGGTCGACATGATGAAGCAGAAGCTGTTCTCAAGGTAGTTCGGCGCAAAGAAGATCTTAAAATTGAGTTATCAAAATAGGGATTATGGGTTTGCCATCACAAGAGCAAAAGTTCAAACTCTTTTTCATTGGCAATCTCACATTTAAAAAAGTAATTGTCTGTAAATATCTCGATATTTTCTCGACAATTAACTCTGGAATTTAGCTTTTCAGCGTGCATATAATGATTGCAAGCAAAGTGGGGGAGTGTTGGGTTCGTTGATAAAGTGCCTTGGGAGAAGGGAGAGACGATGCCCGTACTACTGGTTAGCTATCAACTTAAGAATTCGGATCATGATTATGGTACATTCCAGGATATGTTGCTGAGTTACCCGGGGAAGCGGGTGAACAAGAGCACGATCTTGCTTGAGACACAGGATAGCCCGCAGGAGTTTTTCGACGGAATCTGGCCGTTCATCGATGCGCAGGATTCTGTTTTTGTTTTCCGGCTAGGAAAAGATTGCTGTATCCAGGGGGATGAGTCGGTGCAGCAATGGGTGAATGACCACCTGAACTGAAAAGCGCCTCCGAAAGGGGAGGCGCTGATTGAAGCCAAGCAGAAGGACTATTTGAACCAGAGTCCTGATACGGCGCTGGTGCCATCATTGGGGATGACCACACCCATTGTCAGTACTTTATTGGCGAAGGTGAGTTTGTAGTTCACCCGATAATAAGTGCTGACAATCTCAACGTTGATCGGCTCACTGCCCTGCAGTTCTCCATAGGCACTGAATTGCTTGATCATGGTTTCGAAGCTGTCTTTCGTGCTGGCTTTGGCCATCTGGTCGTCGAAATCCTTGGAATAGAGCGTGAAATCATCCTGCTGAATACCATCCAGGATGTCTTGAGCCATGGGATCGGCGGTGGAGATGGCTTTATCCTTTTCGTCACCCTGTGCATAGACTGGGGTAGCCTGTGTGGAGCAGGCTGAAAGGGCCAATGCGGCCATGCTGATCAATAAAACGAACAAAATCATTGATTTTTTCATCGAAATATCCTCGTCTCTGAGTAGAAATCCTCGGTCATGATTATAATCCCACTTTTGGGCGGGAAAAGACTTCCAGAAAAGAAGAAAGTTATAAAAAATCAATAATAACTTTAACAATATTGAATATATATTGACAAATACTTCAAATATAGCTATTATAAGTGCAAGAAAATTAATTGACCCTCAAGCTCGGACAACACTGAGCGCAAAGAAAGGCAAATCATGAAGCAAACAATCGTTCCGATGAAAAGCGACGCCAAACTGGTCGTACGCACCAGCGCGGATTTATTTATCGAAGGCAGTGATCAGGCGCAACTGGTAGCAACGGTAGATGACAGCTATTCCTTTCGCATGAAAGATGAGAATGGCACGATCTACCTGTATGCCGATTCCGACACCAAGCTGGTAGTGCCGACAACGGCCAGTCTGGTGCTCGAACGTGTCAGTGGAGATGCCAGCCTGCTGAACTTCAAAGGCAAGGCAGAAGTGCAGAAGATCGGCGGAGATTTCCACTTTCAAGGGCTGAGTGGGATTACCATCGAGACCGTAGGCGGGGATTGCATTTTCAAAGAGATGACCGGTCCGGTTGAGATCAAGCGGGTGGGAGGCGACCTGGATGGCTTTCAGGTGACGGATATCCGTGCTTATGGGGTAGGCGGTGATATTGAGTTGTCTGCGGTTAAGGGGAAAGCCCAGGTGACCGCCGGGGGTGATGCACATTTGCAGTTGACTGCTGACCCCATTGTGGAGACGAAAGTCACGGCAGGCGGAGATATTTATGTGGGCGTGACCGAAACCGCCAATGCCAATTTGGTGATGAATAGTCACGGTGAAGAAATCACGGTACATGCCTGTGGACAACAATTGGACATCGAGGCAGAAGATTACACCTTACCGTTGGGGCAGGGAGGAGCAGAGATCGTCCTCAATGCCGGCGGGGAGGTTCGGGTTCGGGAAGGGAAGGAAGCGATGGGAGAGTTTTCATTTGTAATCGAAGATATCAATTCAAGCTGGCACGATTTTGGCCGCGAGATCGAGGAGAAGATTCGCCGCAGCATGAAAGGTGTCAACCATCAACTGCGCCACGCCAGTTGGGAGGCCAGCACTGCCATGCGCAAGGCGGCCGAGCAGATGGATCAGTTCTCACGCAATTATCAGAGCGGTCGCGACAACCGGGTGGTTGGTTTTGGTTTCGATGCCAATGAATCTGCTGCGCCAGCCAAAGAGAAATCAGGTGCTTCGGATGAAGAGCGCATGATGATCTTGAAGATGCTGCAGGAGAAGAAGATCACCGTGGAAGAAGCTGAAAAACTGTTACAGGCACTGGAAGGGTAAGAAGGCGATGACACTCGATGAAAGCAAGCTCGATATTCTGCGCCGCGTTGAAGAAGGTAAATTGACGATTGAAGAAGGCGCTCATTTGCTCGAGATTCTGGAACGCGGAGCTGAAGCACGGCAGGCGCCCGCAGTGATTGCGACGCCAGAGCAATACGTGCCTGCCGGAGCGGTGAACGCGGTCTTTACTCCGCGAAAGTCGACCGAAAAACTTGAAGTCCCGGCTGGCTGGCGGGCTCTGTGGGGAATTGTGCTGTGGCTGGGAGTTGCTTTTTTGTCGCTTTCTGGCTACTGGCTGTATTCCAGCTATGCCCGCTCTGGGATGGGAGTAGGCTTCTGGTTTGCCCTGTTCTTTTTGCTGTTATCCATGGCTATTATTTTCTTGGGGTGGCAAATCACGGCCAGCCGCTGGGCATTGATCCGTTTGCGCGGACATGACGAGGAGAAAGAAAAGGAGTTCGATCTCTGGGCTCCGCTGCCGTTCAACATCGCCCGCTGGTTCTTCCGCACTTTTGGTGCCAGCCTGTCGGATTCGGTCAAGTTCCAGAATATGGAAGAGATCTTTGACGAGATGGAAAAATCAATGGAACCTGGTGAGCCTTTTGTGATCGATCTCGAAGGAGAAAAAGGCAGCCAGGCCAATATCAACATCGAATTCTAGAATGCGATGTTGTGGTAAAACCGGCGCTGAGTAAATCAACTCAACGCCGGTTTTTTGATCACAGTATTTAGCGAGAAAGTGTATGGATCACAACGTGCTCCCGCAATTGACGGGAATCAGTGAATCACGCCGAGTTTTTGCCCTACCTTGCGGAAGGCAGCCAAGCCCTGGTCGAGGTCATCCCGGCTGTGAGCGGCGGAGAGCATGACGCGAATGCGGGCTTTCCCGCGCGGAACGGTCGGGAAGCCCAGCGGCATGGCAAACACGCCTTCGGTGAACAGTTCACGGCTGAATTGCTGGGCCAGCGGAGCTTCTCCAAGCATGATGGGGGTAATGGGGGTGGTGCTGACGCCAGTATCGAAGCCAAAATCTTTCATGGCGGCTTTGAAATAACGGGCGTTTTCCCAGAGGCGGTCAACCAGTTCGGTCGAAGCTTCGAGCAGATCAAGAGCAGCGATGGTAGCGGCCACGTCTGGTGGGGTAACCGCCGAGGAGAACAGGAAAGGTCGTCCGCGCTGCCGCAGCCATTCGATGATGCGGGCATTGCCGGCCACCACTCCACCGACCCCGCCAAAGGCTTTCGAGAGAGTACCGACTTCCACATCCACTTTCCCATGCAGATTGAAGTGATCGACGATCCCTCGCCCACCACGACCGAGTACTCCTTCGCCGTGAGCGTCATCGACCATCAGCATCACGTCATACTTGTTGGTAATCTCGTAGATCTGATCGAGGGGAGCGACATCACCATCCATGCTGAAGACGCCGTCGGTGATGGCCAGAGCCCGGCGATAGGTGCCGGCATTTTCGTGGATCACTTTTTCGAGATCAGCCGGGTTGGCATGAGCAAAGCGGACGATGCGCGCGCCGGAAAGGCGGCTGCCATCAATGATGCTGGCATGATTCAACTCGTCTGAGAAGATCACGTCCTCTTTGCCGACCAGGGCCGGGATGGTAGCCAGATTAGCGCAGAACCCGGATTGGAAGGTAATGGCAGCCTCTACCCCTTTGAAGGTGGCCAGACGGCGTTCCAGCTCCAGATGCAGGGCCATTGTACCGGCAATGGAACGAACAGCACCGGGGCCAGCTCCGTAGCGATCCAGTGCTTCTTTGGCCGCCTGGATGATGGCCGGATGATCGGCCAGTCCCAGATAGTTATTCGAGCAGAAGTTCAATACCTTCTTGCCATCGACTATTAGCCAGGCACCTTGCGGTGATTCGAGCGTGCGGATGTTGTTGTAAAGCCCCGCTTCTTTCAGTCCATCCAGCTCTTGTTGTACCCACTCCAACCTTTTGATCATATTCACCTCTTCGAGAAGGAATCGATTCCCCGGTACGAGCGTGGGGCAGTGTCATTATACATCTTTGCTGATTTTTACCTGTGCCAGCAGCCCTAATTCCGCCAAAGATTGCTGCAGGGCATTGGCGCTGCCAGGTTTGAGGATGACGGTCTTATTGTTAAGTACTTCTCCAAAATAACGGGAGATGTGCGGGTTCTTTTGCAGCATGGGCAGTAACTCAGGCTTATCCAGACGCAGCAGGGTTACCGGCTCGAAAAGGATCTCGGAGCCGTACTTTTCCCAGCGGTCGAGGGCTTCGCTGATGGATTGCGGTATCGATTTCACGTGGGCTAGCTGCAGGATTTGCAGCAATTGGGTAGGCCGCAGCCCCTGTTCACTGGCCTGGGCCAATGATTCAGCGGTGAGGCGATATTTACCAGGTTTCTTTTCGTCGGTGACCGGGGAACAAAAGCGGGCAATTTGATAGCGCAGCGGGCGGGGAACGTCGCGGTTGAGGAGCAAGGTACCATTGTTGAGCAGAGTGACCGAGCCATTTTCGGAGCGCACGTGCTGCGGAGCCTCATTTTTCAGCAGAGCTGCGCCGAGCGGCGAGAGGCGGAAGGAAAGCGGACTGGCTGGCCGCTCTGCGCGGGCGAGGTCAAGCACACCCAGCCAGTGCAGCGGGCCTACCAGCAGGTAGCGCAGCAGTGCCCCGTCGATTTTATCCCAGTTGGTGAAGCCGCGCAGATATTCATGGCTTTTCTGTTCCAGAATGAACCAGGAATCGTAATCGCCCGCGGGGCGCTGAAAATCAGGCCGGTGGGTTTTGATCTGGCTGAGCAGCGAAGGGATCGACCACCACGAGGTGGAGCTGACAGTGCTCACGATCTGCAGCAGCAATTCACGCGGGCTGCGCGGGTCATTTTGCCAGTTGCCCTCACAGCTCAAGCCGGGGAGCATGCGCAGATCATTGATCTTCTGACTGCTGCGCCAGGCAGCAAAAAGAGCCAGCAGTGCTTCACCGCGGGGTAGCGAGAGAAACTCTTTCACTTGTTCCGGGTTGGGCAGGTGAGTCGGGGTAATGATCCCTTTTTCGGCCAGCAGATTCAGCAAAAAGGCCTGATAAGCCCGCCGGGGCACATTTTCTTCTTCGGTTAGCACCTGACGGTTCATGCGCAGCGAGGCCAGCAATTCGGTGATGTCATCGAGCACGGCATCGTCGGCTGGCACAGGAATCTTCTTTTCGGCTTCACTGGCCGGGCGCGGCAGCAGAGATTCACTGATTGCCTGGGCAGGTGCAGGTGAAAAAGCAAGAAATTCATCCGGGATGAAAGCGTATTCCTGCGGGGTGCCGGTGAGATTCAAGAAAGCTCTGCCGATCAGCCCGCGGTACCAGAGGAATTCACTGGCGTTTGCCGGGTGCAGATCCGGTTCTTCACGGGAACGCTTGGCTAACCCAAAGGGCCGCAAATCCCCAAATTCACGGGAAAAGGCAGACCAGGTATCCTTACCCTGGTGGGTCAAAAGATAATTCCAGGCTTTGGCAGGTTCGGCAGGCAGTGCATCGATGATCTCGGCAAACAATTCTGGGTCCAACATACCGGCGGCCATTTCTGACAGGGCTTCAGTAAAACTCTGCGCGGATAGCTCAAGATTCCAGGCACGGGCAATGCGCTGGAGAAAATCAAGATCGGTTGGACGCAAACGTTGTTGTAAATCGGGCATCATTGCCTCTCTCTTGATTATACTGGCAGGTGGGGGACTCGCCGAAGTGGGCAGGTGGATTAATTGACGTTCCTCTGGCTTGAAGTATAATTTTTATTACCTTTGATGTTTCGGGAAAGAGTAAATGGCCTTAAAAGGCAATTTAAAAGATTTCTCCATTACGCAATTGCTGAACCTGATCAATCTTGCCATGAAATCAGGCGCTTTATACATTGAAGGGACCACAGATATTGGCCATCTCTATTTTCGTGATGGCAAAATGACTTATGCGATCATTGGCCAGCAAGAAAGGTCTTTGCTGCAATTAATGGTTGAAAGCAAGAAAATCTCGCAGGCGCAATATTCTTTACTGCAGGAGCGTATCCAGGGCATGAATGACAAAGAGGTTGGCCTGTACCTGGTCAACAGCGGTTACGTTACCCAAACGGACACTTTTAAGGTGCTGGACGATTCGTTGACCGCAACCATGCGGACGCTGTTTACCTGGACCAACGGTTACTTCCATTTCGAGCAAAACGAGCTTCTGCCTGAGGATAAGATCCCGGCGCGCTTGTCCCTGGAAAATCTGATCGTCGAAGGTGCCCGCAAGACGCAGGAACTCGAAGAACTCAAAGAAGAAATTCCCAGCCTTGAGATGGCGCTGAAATTTGCCGACCGCCCCGGTGTAGACATTCATCAGGTGAATCTGACCCCAGAAGAGTGGCGGGTCATTTCGTACGTCAACCCCAAAAACACGATCCAGCAAATCGCATATACTACCAAACTGGATGAGCTGCAAATTCGCAAGGTGGTGTATGCTTTGGTACAGGCTGGTCTGGTTGAGATCATTCGTCCGGGAGGGGCTCCTGTGCCGCTCAAGGGAAAGGTGATCCCGCAGATGGATAAGAAAGAACAGAAATCATTGGTAACCCGGTTAATCGAACGGATTCGCTCCATTTAACCAAAGATAGAGGATGTCGACCATGCAAACTCAGACAGTAAAGATCGTAGTGACAGGCCCGTTCAATTCTGGCAAGACGGAACTCATTCGTTCCGTCAGCGAGATCGACGTGGTCTCGACCGAAAAGAAAATCACGGCAGAAGCCGAAAAGGTAAAGGAGTCAACCACAGTCGCCATGGATTTTGGCCGTATCACTGTGGATGATGATCTGATCCTCTTTCTGTTCGGTACCCCCGGGCAGAAACGCTTCGACTTCATGTGGGAAATTCTTTCTGAGGGAATGCTGGGCTTCATTGTCATGGTCGACAGCACCCGCCCTGAAACTTTCAAAGAAGCACGCAGTATTCTCGAGACTTTCCACGCTTATGCTCCCACCCCCTACATCGTGGCGGTGAACAAGCAGGACCTCCCGGATGCCTGGGACGTCGAAGATATCCGGCTGGCGCTGCGTCTCGACCCGTCGGTCAAGATACTCCCCTGTATTGCCAAGAAAAAGAGTTCGGTCAAGACTGTGCTGTTAGAATTACTGTATGCGATCCTAGATGAGGTAGAAGGAAATAACGGAAATTAAGGTGAAAAACAAAAATGCTCATGGAAAATAATCTGCCAGGCAGTGTCTATTTTCTGGGGTTGCAAGAAATTCTAGGGCCGGAAGAAACAAAAGAATATTTCGCTGCCGCCAGTGTCTCAGGGAGACGGGAATCCGTTACCCCCGCGTGGAAGAAGATGGAAGCGCACTATGGTGCCAAATCAGTGCGCGGGATTGCGATCTGTGCCGGGCGCGCTGCGTTCAAGTATTTATTGACGCAGGAGGGCAAGGAAATTGGGTTCGAATCTGACGATTTCCGTTTTTTGCCGTTGCGGCTCAAATTGAAAAGGGGACTCACGTTGCTGAGCGCCTGGTTTACCCAGACCTTTGATACTTCCATTGAGTTGGAACCCGCACAAAAAAATTGGCTGCTCAAAGTGTCAGAACCAGCGGAGCGGGCGGAGAAGCGCTTTACCGATGAAAACAACTGTTCTTTCTTCATTGGTTTGGTACAGGGTTTCATGACCTGGGTAGGGGGCGGAAAATATTATCGTGTGGTCGAAACCCAGTGCCGCCATCAAAATGCTCCTTATTGCTGCTTTCAAATCGATAAAACCCCACTTGAATAAGATAACAAAAAGACGCTTGTGAAGACTCACAAGCGTCTTTTTCTGCATCAGAAAAGCTAAACGAGTTCTTCGCGAATCTTCGCGCTGGTAAAGTCCATGATGGCTACGATGATGACAATAGCCAACACGACGGTACCTGCTTTGTGGTATTGCAGACTGCCAAAGTAGGTAGACAGGGTCATGCCAATGCCGCCGCCACCGGCGAAGCCGATGATGGTGGCCATACGAATATTGATATCCCACTGATAGATCAGGTACGAGATAAAGGGAGGAATGATCTGCGGCAGGATAGCAAAACGGATCATCTGTAGAATGTTGGAGCCAGTAGCGTTGAGAGCTTCGATTGGCCCGGCGTCGATGGTCTCGATTGATTCTGAGAAAAGTTTACCCAGCAGAGCGAAAGTGGTAATCGCCAGCGCTAGCATACCGGCGAAGGGGCCGATACCGACCCAAAAGACAAAGATGGCAACGTAAAGCAGGGCTTCGATGGAGCGCAGAATGTTGAAAAGCCCGCGGGTAACGTAGAAGAGCACTTTGGTGAATGGGTTATTCCCGGTCAGGTTCTTGGCTGCCAGAAAGCTGAAGGGGATAGCGAAGATAGCTCCCAGTGTCGTTGCCAGGAAAGCCTGCATGACCGTGGTGATCAAATCTTTGACGACAACATTCAGCACGCTGGCAGAGAGGTCGATCGTAACAAAGTCGCGGATGATCGAGCCGAAGTTGGACCCGGGGTGGAACAGGTCTTTGAAGTTGATGTCCGTAATTTGCCAGCAGTACATGAAGACGATGATGCCGAGAATGATGTAAACCACTCGCAGTATTTTGTGATGGGCCTTTTGCGTTTTCTGTGGTTGGTCAGCCAGAATGCGATTGCGCCAATGGCTGCTGATAGCATCTACCAGAATGATAACTACCGCAACTGCCCAAAGAGCTGCTGCGTACATCTGATAAGCACCTTGCCGGATCGTTTCGACCACAAAGAAGCCGATACCGCCCCCGGCGACGAAGCCAATGACCGTGGCCGAACGCATGTTGATGTCCCAACGTAACAGGGTGTAGGAAAGGAATGGTGGAACGATCTGAGGAATGACGCCGTAGCGCAGGATCTGGAAGAAGTTGCCGCCGGCGGCTTCGATGGCTTCGACCGGGCCGGGATCGATGTGTTCGATCTCTTCAGAGAACAGCTTGGCCAGGGCGGCAATGGAGTGGATGGTCAGAGCGATTACGCCAGCAAAAGAGCCCAAACCAACCCAAACGATGATGATCAGCCCCCAGACAATGGTATCAATTGCCCGAATGAAGTTGAGAATCAGACGCATCACAAAATAGATGGGTTTTCCACCCGGGATGCGCGACATGATGTTGTAAGCGGCCAGAAAGCTGACGGGTATGGCGATGATGGTCGAGAACAGGGTGGCCATCAAACCAATGGCAATGGTTTCAACCAGTTTGCCGGTCTCGGTACCGGGAATGCGGTCGCCTTTTTTGGCCATTCCCAGCCAGATCTGCCAGAAGGGCGGATCCACTTTGCCCTTTTGCCCGAAAATGTTGCCCAGGTTTTCGCTGGGGCCAATTGGTGCAGTGGGCTTGCCTTGAATTTTGTTGGAAACGAAATCGACCAGGCACGACCAGCCGCAAACGACGGTTTTGCCACCTTTTACGGTGGAAATGTAATCGGGGTTCGCCAGTTGAGTAGCAATGGCTTTCATATCCCCGAAATTGTTGACCATCCGACTGATGTTGACGTCGGTGATATTCCAGGCGACGACGTAGAGCACGATGGCGGCGCATAGAACCGCGAGCATCGGTGAGAGAGATTTTCCGCGTGCCAGCCGGTAACCATCGAAACTGTTCCACAGCCAGAACAAAATTGTGGGCGCCCAAAGCCATGAGGTGGTCCAGGAGCCAATTTGAACTTTGCCAATATTGAAATGGGCAAAAGACCAGTAGGTAAGATAAGTGCTGATCAAAGCGAAAGCGAGAAAAGCGATTCCGCGCCAGACCTTTTTGGCGAGCATTTGCCCAAGGCCTGGAATCACCAGACTTGCCAGTGCAGCCAGAATGGGATTAAGTCCTTCTTTTTCGTTGGATTGAGTCATTTTGTCAACCGCGGCCTAAATAATGGTGATGCGTTCTGCTTCTTGCCCGTAGATTGACTTGAAGTGCTCGTCATCGATTTCCTGGGGCAAGCCATCGAAGACCAGGTGACCATCCTTCAACGCGATAGCGCGGGTCGCGTAGCGGTGCACCAGATCCAGGAAGTGGAGGCTGCACAGTACAGTAATGCCATATTCTTTATTTAGATTTTCGAGGTACTTGAGAATGGAGTGTGCCAGAACCGGGTCAAGAGAAGCTACTGGCTCATCGGCCAGAATCATCTTGGGTTCCTGCATCAAGGCTCTGGCAATCCCTACGCGCTGCTGCTGCCCGCCGGAAAGGGAATCAGCGCGGACGTGGGCTTTATCTTCCAAACCGACCATAGCCAGATCTTCCATCGCTTTCTTGCGATCTGAGGCCGGGAATATACCAAACAGGCTGGGAAGAGTGGCAACATAGCCCAGTCTCCCCGTTAACACATTGGTCATTACAGAAGACCGCTTGACCAGGTTGAATTGCTGAAAAACCATGCCGATTTGACGGCGAATTTTGCGAATGTCACTTCCTTTGGCAGAAGTAACATCGATATCGTTCCAGATGATCTTGCCTTCGGTGGGTTCGATCAGGCGATTGATGCAGCGGAGCAGGGTAGATTTCCCGGAACCACTTAATCCAATGACGGCAAGAAATTCACCATCCTTTACTTCGAAATTGACGTCAGTCAAAGCCTGGGTTCCGTTAGGATACACTTTGGTTAAATGTTCAACTTTAAGCATTGGCTATTCCTTGCTGCGGATGTGTAGAAACTTGACTTTAATATAGAAAAAAACCTGGCAGGCGATTTTACTCACCTGCCAGGCAACGGACACAACTATTTGACCAATTCGGCGGGATCTACGCCAGCGTCCTTGAGGATCTTGGCGAAGTCATCGTAGAAAGTGGCATCGATTTTTTCCATGCCGTTGATGTTGTAGAGTTTCTTGAGGATTGCAGCACCACCGGGATCCTGTTCCATCGCGAGCAGGCCATTGACGACTGCTTCAGTGATCTTGGGATCAAGGGTTTTCACAACCTGAACACCGTCATTCGGGATCTTGTCGCTGACCATGAAGGGCACGACAACGGTGGCGATATCAGGATAAGTCGCAGCCAAATTGGCGGACTGATCGGTCAAGACATCGACGTAAGCCACACCTGCATCGCACTGACCCTTATAAACACCAATCCCGACGTTATTATGGGAACCGGCGTTGATGGCAGTGATGTCAGTATCGGGATCGATTCCATTGGCTTTCATGATGATGCGTGGGATGATGTAGCCGGAAGTGGAGTTCGGATCGACGAAGCAGAAGGATTTGCCCTTGATATCAGCGAGGGTCTTGATGCCAGAATCGGCTTTGGCGATGAACTCAGCCTTGTAGAAAGGCTGCATAGTGGTGGCCAGGCTGGCATCAGGATCAATAGCGTTGGTGTTGTACTTGCGCAGGTTTGCCAGTACGGGTACGATACCGTACTTCTGTTCAGCCAACAAGATCGAGAAGGTGTTCAAGAAACCGATCTGAGCCTTGTTGCCGCCCATGGCTTCAATCGAAGCGCCAAAACTAGTGCCGACTTCGATTTTGAAGGAAAGGCCAGTCATCGAAGACAAGCAGTCAGCGATGGCATTACCGGCAACGGTGATCGCTCCGGTATCGCCAGAGGGAACGAAGGCGATCACCAGGGGATTATCGGGGGAACCGAGATCACCAGCTTTGACCGTGGGGGGGTTCGCCATCAATGGGCAGGATGGGGTCGGCAGGGTAGCCGTCGGTTCAGGGGTCGGAGCCTCAGTGGGGGCTTCAGTCGGAGCTACCGTAGTAGCTGCAGGAGCCTCAGTAGTCGCTGGGGCAGCGGTCGGGGCAGCAGTTGCCTGAGCGCAGGCGCTCAAGACCAAAGAGCCAAGGACCAAGACAGAAATTAAAGCAAATAAAACTTTGTTCTTCACTTCTCTCCTCCTTGAAGATTATGAAAGGTGTGCTTGATCAAGCACATTCCCATCATATATCTTTCGAAAATAAAAGGCAAGCCTGTTTCCTACGCTTGCCTTAAAGGATGGGAAATTTTTAAAGTTTTAACTTTTCAAAAATGGAATCTTGATCATTCATTAAACCCAGCCAGCCCCAGGGCTTTAGGTCCAGTATGGACTCCAAGTACCGGTGAAACGATAGAGATCATGAGTTCACAAGGGTGAAACTCTTCTTCTACGCGCCGGGCCAGCGCCTGAGCTTCTTCGAGGGCAGCATTATGCAGCACCGCAATATGCAGAGGGCGGGTAGTATCCAGGTTCTTGAAGAAATTGGTGAAGAGCCGGTCAATGGAGATTTTACGGGTATGCGAGATGCCCACTGCTTCCACGGAACCAGATTCATGGTTAACTTTGATCTCTGGCTTGATGTGCAGCAGGCCCGAGATGAGGCGGGCGGCACCAGCAATGCGACCGCCCTGAATCAGATATTCGAGGGTTTCGAGGGTGATGTGAAAATGTTGTTTCTGACGGATTTCGTCTACCTGGGCCACGATCTCCGCTGCGCTGGCGCCTGCGTCCCGACCACGGGCTGCGGTAAGTACCTGCCAGCCCAGGCTCATCGAATTGGTTTTCGAATCGAGGATGTACACTGGTACGCGGAAGTTATCGGCAGCCGTACGTGCAGATTGGATCGTTCCGCTCATGGCACTGCTGATGGTGATGACGATGATCTCTTCCGCGCCTTCTTTCACGGCTTGTTCGAAGGTGCTCAGAAAAAGGCTGGGAGCTGGCTGCGAGGTAGTGGGCCGGAGGCTATCCGTGCTTAACCTTTCGTAGAAATTTTCCGCACTCAGTTCGACTCCATCCAGATATTGCTGCTCTCCCCATACGATGGTGAGAGGAACCACGTAAATGTGGTGTTTCTCGATCAACTCTAAAGGAATATCGCAGGTGCTGTCGGTAATAATCGCTATATTTTTCATCAGGTCTCACTTTGGAGCGAATTATAGTGGCTCTGCTGGCTATGTAAATATGTCTTGAGATAGATATTCTCAGGCTGGCAATATAACCAGAGGCGGCTGAGCCAGCCGCCTCTGAGTGTACGCGCGAAATTGTTTATCGAGATTTTGCAAGTAAGTAGGGCCGCATCTGGTCGATGGGAACGTTTTCGTCCTTTTTGAGACCGAACACGACATTGTCTGTAGCGCAATAGTAGAGCTTCATCCATTGCCCAACAGATTTTTCGACGAGCCCGCGCTGGCCAGATTCCTGATCTCTTTGCGCCTGGTAACGCGCCAGCAAACGGGTTCTGAAAAAGAGGTAAGCACCAAAAGCGACCACTACCATTGCCACCATGTACCAGAACGCCCCATACTGAGTGGCAAAGATCTGATAGAGGAAGAACAAACTGAGCAGAAACATTCCCACAGCGACCCAATCCGGGTTGATGGCACGGGAAGCGGTAGATTCTCCCTGCGGGGGAGCAAAAGATTCCATCAATTGACGATAGTAGCGGCTGCCCTTCAATTTATCGCGGCGTTCAACGGGAATCTCTTGCTGCAGCGCATCGATAATGGGAGCTTCAGCCTCGTCGCCGTGCTTCAGACGCACCAGGCTTTGGATGTAAATTTCGCTGACCTTGAAGGTTTTTTCTTCGCTGCCGCATACCGGGCAGGTGAGTTTTTTGACGGTCATTGTTTTCTCTCCCAGCTTAGTTGATGCCCAGTGCGAAGAAACCGATGCCGAGGTTCAGTGGAATCCACCAGTAGGAAGAGAGAGGCATGCCCAAAAAATGGGTGGCAGCTACCACAGCGCCAAAGGTAATCAGCACGATTGCCCCAGCCACCAGCCACCAGCTACGGATATGCACTCCCAGACGGTTGTAGCGGACTTCAGGTTGCATGCCATTCTTTTTCGTATTCTTCTTCTGGACGGCAGCATACTGATGCTGGGCTCGTTTAATACGCTGGCGCTGGATTACGGTCAAGCGCAGGTAAAAGAGCAAGACACAAACGATCGTAACGATAGTGCCGGCATCAAGTGACATTTTCACATCCTGTCGAAGCGGGTTGAATAAACTTTCAGGCATTATGGAGGATACAAATCTCTTTGTCAATAGTTATTGTACAAAAGTTTTGCTCACAGTCGAATTGATTAAATACATGGGCGCTGGCGGTCGTTTGAATCATCGGATTATTACATTAATCACTATTTTTGTGTTTCGGTAACATTCAACTTGTATTCAGTTTTTATTTTTGCTATTATGATTTCAGGTTTTATGCAGAGACCTATTGCCGTATTCCGGAAAATCCATATAATTGATTCCTTGGGTCTGTAACTGGCTGTCAGATTTAAAAAAATGTAGGAGCAAGTTGAATTACCGAAGCACGAATTTGGCCATTCAAGAAATTTGCGCGGAAATAGGGCGTATTCCGGTTTCATTGGGATGCAAGACTCTATCTCCCAAAGTTTCTGTCCCCTGGTTTCATACACGTCTGCACGTATGAAACCGTTTTTTTTAAATAGTCCCAGTGATTACGAGAAACGCAGTTTCTCTGTACTCAAGATCAGGAACAAAGGAGGCCACATCAAACATTCAAAGGAAAGAGCAACTCATCGTCTTCGTGTTTAATCTAAGAAATTTTAAGGAGTGAGAATATGGCAAAAAGTGTCGAAAAATCGACAGCATTAGTCGGGTATTTGCCGCAGGACGTTCCGCCAGTTGGCTCAATGATTAGCCTGGGTTTGCAGCAGGTCTTAACCATGTTCCCGGCAACCGTGCTTGTTGCAATTTTGACCAAGTTTGATGTCAGCGTCACATTGATGGCCTCTGGTATTGGCACGATCATCGCCTTACTGGTTTCAGGCCGGCGGATCCCAATGTACTACGGCTCAAGCTTCAGCTACATTTCGGTGATCATCACTACCATTCCAACGGCTGTTTTGCTGATGCCGCTACTACCTACTGCCCCGATGGCGTACGTATCGTGCAGGTAGGTATCATGGGCACCGCCGTACTGGAAATCCTCATTGGTTTGTTGATCATGGCTGCCGGTAAGGAAGCTCTGGATAAAGTGCTGCCTCCAGTGATCACGGGTTCTGTGGCGATCATCATTGGTATTTCTCTGGCTGGAACAGCTTTGTCTGAAGCCTCGCAGAACTGGGTGGTGGCTTTCATCACTCTGTTCATCACCATCGTTTTTTCTGTCTATCTGCAGGGCAAGGGCCTGATCGGTATGCTGCCTATCCTGTTTGGCGCAATCGTTGGTTGGCTGGTTTCCTTGCCTTATGGCCTGGTCGACTTTGGCAAGATTGCAGCGGCTTCCTGGTTCAGCCTTCCGCCAATCACTTTGCCGGCCTTCACCGATCCCCATTCGTGGGGGGCTGCGTTGAGCATCGCCTTGATTGCTATTGCGACTGTGCCTGAATCGACTGCTCACCTGTATCAGATGAGCCTCTACATTGATCAACTGGCGCTCGAAGTTGGCAAGAAACCTGTCGAGATCAAACGCCTCATTGGTTTGAATCTGGTTGCAGATGGTTCCGATGACCTGGTAGTAGGTTTCTTGGGCGGTTGCGCTGGTACCAACTATGGTGAGAACAACAGTTTGATGGCCATTACCCGCAACTACTCCACGGCCGTATTAATGACCGCAGGTGTGATCGCCATCCTGCTTGGTTTCATCGGCAAACTGGCCGGTGTCGTCAATACCCTCCCGACCGCAGTCGTGGGTGGTCTATCCATCTACCTGTTCGGTGTCATCGGTATGCAGGGTGTCGCGCTTATCCAGAGCGAGAAGGTTAACCTGTTTGACCCGAAAGAACTGGCAGTGGGTGCTGTGATCCTCGTCACCGGTATCGGCGGCGCTCTGGGTCTGGCCAACGGCCTGTACCCGTTCATTATCCCGGTGATCTTCCCGAATGGTATCCCGGCGATCGTGTTCGCTGCATTCGTTGGCATCATCTTGAATGCCGTCTTCCTGTTGATCAAACCCGCCTGGTTTGGCATCCAAGACCGCGCGAACATCAACTATTAGTATCGAATCGGCTTTTCTCCCTCCTTCGATGCTTGCGTCGGAGGAGGGAACTATCCGCAGCATGTTTTTCGGGGGGAAGACCGCGAAGACATACTGAACTCAAAAGACTGGAATTCATATGACAAATCCCCATCCAGGACTCCCAGAATTAGAGTATCTCAAACCAGCTTCTCTTGCAGAAGCGAGCAAATTCCTTGCCGATCATGCGGGTCAGGCGCGCCCGTTCGCAGGTGGAACGGATTGTTTCGTCCGGTTACGAGATGGTGTACTGAAACTGAATGCGCTGGTTGATGTAAAAGGTCTGGAAGGAACGCAGGAAATTTCTTTTGATCCTTCAAAAGGATTAACGATCGGAGCAGCGGTCACCATGAATCGTATTGCTGCTCATTCTGATGTCATCAAGTATTATCCAAATCTGGTTGAAGCTGTAAACTCGGTGGCCAGCTATCAGCTGCGTAATCGCGCGACGGTGATCGGAAATATCTGCAACGCTTCCCCGGCCGGCGACACGATTGGCACCTGTCTCGTGCTGGAAGGCGTATTGAATGTACATGGCGTAGCGGGTATGCGCCAAATTCCTTTGAAAACATTCTTCACCGGTCCCGGAAAGACAGTTCTCCAACCGGGGGATATCGTTATTTCGATTACTTTGCCTGTCCCTCCGAAGGGATTCGTCGGCGTCTATAAGAAATTAGGCCGAAACATTATTAGCGACCTTTCTATTGTGGGCGTGACCGTGATGGGTTACCCCAGCAGCGAGAGCCAATCAGGTTATCGGTTCAAGATTGCTCTGGCTTCTGTGGCGCCCACGCCATTCGAAGCAGTTCAAGCCGAAGCAGTGCTTTCTGAAAAGAAAGTCACGGCTGAGACGATTGCTGAGGCTGCCCAGGTGGCTATGGATTCGATCAATCCGATTGACGACGTGCGCGGTTCAGCGCGATATCGCAAATACATGGTGAGAAATCTTACCCGCGAAGCGCTCACTGAAGTCTGGTCAAAATTGACGCATTAGGCGCCAAGAGAGCTTTCTCCTAGAGGAGGTACGCATGGCTTTAAAACAGATCACACTCACCGTGAATGACCTCGTCGAGACGGTGGATGTACCCCAAAATATGACCCTGCTGCAGATGCTGCGCGAAAAGCTGTCGTTAACCGGCACAAAAAACGGCTGTACGGCGGGGGAATGCGGTGCCTGCACCGTCATGATGAACGGTGAGCCGGTCAACAGTTGTATGGTGCTGGCTGCTGAATGTGACGGTGCAAACATCGTTACCGTCGAAGGCCTGGCCAAAGACGGCAAGCTCAGCAAAGTCCAGGAAGCCATCATCAAGACAGGCGGGGTCCAGTGCGGGTTCTGCACCCCGGGTATGCTCATCTCTGCCACGGCTTTACTCGACAGAAACCCCCATCCCAGCGAAACTGAGATTCGTGCTGCCCTGGTGGGCAATTTGTGCCGCTGTACTGGCTATTTCCGCATCGTCGAAGCCGTCAAAGAAGCGGCGAAGATGTAAGGTTCAGAATCGGATCTATCCGCTAAGGAGCCGTATTATGGCAAATACGAATACGAAAGAGAACCCTACCAGCCTGATCGGCGCGAGCATGCCTCGCAATGATGTCTATGAAAAAGTGACTGGAACGGCAGTTTATACCGATGATATCCAGTTTGGCGGCAAATTACTCTACGCACGGGTCAAGCGCAGTCCCTATCCGCACGCATTGATCAAAAAGATCGATGTGAGCAAAGCGTGTGCGTTGCCTGGCGTCAAAGCCGTGATCACTGGAGCCGATTTCCCTAAGAAGATCGGTCTGTACTTGAAGGACAAGAACATTCTGGCAATCGATCGGGTGCGCTTTATTGGCGAAGGAGTGGCTGCTGTGGCAGCAACCAGCAACGAGATCGCCATGAAAGCCCTTGAATTGATCGATGTGGAATATGAGGAACTGGAGCCAGTCTTCGATCCTGAATTCGGTGCCTCAAAAGAAGCACCCCTCATTCATCCTGATCTGGGCAGCTATTCTTGGCCCGATTTTATCTTCCCGGAACCGGGAACCAACATTGCCAACCACTTCAAGATCAAGAAGGGCGACATCGACAAAGCCTGGGGTGAATGCGCTTACGTCGTCGAGCGAAAATTCAAGGTGCCGCACATTCAGCACGTGCCCATCGAGCCCCATGTGGCCGTGGCCATGCAGGACGAGAAAGGCAAGATTACTTTGTGGGCTTCTTCACAATCGCCTTTCGCGCAGCGTGCTTTGATCGCTGAGACGCTGGGAATATCCCCGACGGATTTGCGTGTGATCGCTCCCTATGTAGGCGGTGGCTTTGGCTGCAAAGCCGGTGTGACCATGGAAGCCATCCCGGTGGCTCTGGCAACAAAATGCAAAGGCTGGCCAGTGAAATTGCTGCTGACCCGTGAAGAGGAGTTCTTCACCAACTTTGTGCGCCAGGGTTTGGTCAGCATCGTCAAAGCGGGCTGTGATAAAAATGGCCGTCTGGTGGCGCTGCGCAACATCATGTATTTTGACGGTGGTGGCTCTACTGAGTACGGGGTGAACGTAACCCGTGCCGCTGGCTATTCCAGTTCTGGGCCGTATGATATTCCTAACGTGCAGACCGATTCGATCTGTGTATATACCAACCATCCCATCGGCGGTGCTTACCGCGGCTTTGGTATGTCAGAGCTACACACCGGTTTGGATCAGGTGATGGATGAACTGGCCGAAAAAGCCGGCATCGATAAAGTGGAATTCCTGAAGATGAACGCGGTCAAAGGCGGTGATATTTTAGACACCGGCATGACCATGCATCCGAACGGTCTGGTGCAGTGCATCGAGAATGTAGCCAAATCGATCGATTGGAACGAAGAGAAAAAACCGGTCAATCCGAATAAACTGCGTGGAAAAGGAATTGCCGTGGCCTGGAAGGCGCCGGCCATGCCTCCGAACGCGGGTTCGAGCGCGTGGGTGGAACTGGCCGAAGACGGCAAAGTAACGGTCGGGCTGGGTGGTCAGGAAATCGGGCAGGGAACCTTCACGGTCATGGCCCAGATGGCTGCTGCTGCTCTGGGCGTGAAATACGAAGACGTGCGCATTGCCGGCCCGGTCGATACCCAGTACAGCCCGTACGAGTGGCAGACTGTGGCCAGTCGTTTGACCTGGAGCATGGGGAATGCCATCCGCAATGCGGCACTCGATGCGCGCAAACAGATTCTGGACGTGGTGGCGCAGGCCTGGCACGAGAATGCCGAAGACCTGGATATCGTCAACGGTATTGTGGTCTCTTACAAATCCGAGAACGAGACCTCGCTCAAGAATATCGCGATCTATGGTATCCCCAAAGAGAACAACGAAGGCTGGATCGGCGGCCCGATCATCGGGCGTGGCAGTTTCATGCCGACTTACGTGACCAACCTGGACCCAGAAACCGGTCAAGGTCCGCGTTCGGTGGTCCACTACACAGTGGGCTGCGAAGGTCTGGATATCGAGATCGATAAAGAGACGGGCGCGATCACGGTGTTGAAAGCAGCTGCGTCCTTCGACGTCGGGCATGCTATCAATCCGACTCTGGTCAAAGCACAGATCGAAGGCGGTTTTGTACAGGGGTTGAGTTCAGCCATGTTCGAAGAGATCCGGCTGCGCAAGGGCGTGATGACCAATCCGAGCTTTATGGATTACCGCATTGCCACCAGCGCAGATATCAACTTCCACCTCGAGACCCCCTACGTTGAGGTTCCCCAGGACGACGGCCCGTGGGGCGCCCGCGGAGTTGGGGAGCACCCGATGGTGCCGACCATTGCCGCGTTAGGCAATGCTATCTATAACGCAACCAAGATTCGTCTGCAAGGCCCTCCGTATTCCGCCGAGAAGATCTATCTGGCAATGGTCGATAACAACGTTGTGAAGTAAATATTCGACGTCCTGCCGGGAAAGCACCCCCCGGCAGGACGCTGGAGAATACATCATCATGCAAAGGAGAAGGTAAGGTATGGATTACGATTTGATCGTTCGAAACGGTGTCTTGCGCGGCGATGTGCACAAGAAAGTGGATATCGCGGTGAAGAACGGGAAGATCGCCGAAATTGCTCCAGCCATCCAGGGGAAGGCGGCGCAAGAGATCGACGCTGAAGGCAACCTGGTAACAGAGTCTTTCGTGAACACTCACCTGCATTTGTGCAAAGTGTACACTTTGATGATGATGGATGAGGCTGCCCTCAAAGATTATCACGGAAGCGACATGGGCAAAGCCATGACCGCTATCGAACTGGCTGCCCGCGTAAAAGAAAACTACGACGAAAAATGGATCATCAAGAACGTCCGCAAGGCAGTGGCTCTGGCTGCCCGTTATGGCTGCACGCACATCCGGGCTTTTGCAGACGTGGATTCCAAGGCCAAACTCGAAGGGGTGAAAGCCTTGATCCGTGCTCGTGAAGAATTCAAGGGCATTGTCGATATTCAGGTGGTAGCTTTTGCTCAGGATGGCCTGGTGCGCGAACCTGGAGCGGAAGATCTGCTGCGACAGGCTATGAAATTGGGCGCGGACGTGGTTGGGGGTATCCCCTGGATCGAGTACACGGATGCCGACATCGCCGAACACGTGCGCATCTGTTTCCAGATTGCTAAAGAATTCGATAAACCCGTTTCCATGCTGGTGGATGATGCTGGTGACCCAGGTCTGCGTTCTCTGGAGTTGATGGCACTGGAAACGATCAAGACTGGCTGGCAGGGCCGCTCCCTGGCGCATCATGCGCGCGCTATGTCGATGTATGCCAAACCTTACCTGCAGAAACTGACTGCCCTTCTGAAAAAGGCGGATATGGGTGTGGTCAGTGATCCGCATACCGGTCCGCTGCATGCCCGTGTGCGTGAGCTGCTCGAGGAGAACGTGCTGGTCTGCCTGGGCCAGGATGATATTTCCGATGCTTACTATCCGTATGGGCGTAACAACATGCTGGAAGTCGCTTTCTTGAATTCTCACTTGCTGTGGTTCACCACCCGCGAGGATATGGAAACCCTGTATGATATGGTGACCAAGAATGCGGCCCGGGCGATTGGTTTGAAAGACTTCGAGTTGAAAGTGGGCGCTGAGGCCAATCTGGTGGTGCTGGATCAACCAAACGTGCTTGAAGCATTGCGCTTCCACGAGCGTCCCAGCTACGTCATCAGCCATGGTTCACTTGTCAATCAGCAAGAAATGAATAAAATAATTAAGGAGAATGCTTGAGCTCCTGTAAAAACTGAGTGGAAATACCGCAGATTTGCGTCTGCGGTATTTTCTTAAGCAGTTTGTGACAAATGAATATGACAGTTCGCAGTTGACAGTCGGTTCATGGAATCGATATATTAAAATTGCGTTTCGAATCAGAATTTTATCAATAGAACACGAAGACGCACTCGTATGTGTCTTTTCGCTTATTGGATTAATCAAGGTTTTTAGGTCAGAACCATCGTTCTTTCATCATGGAAAATGCCTGAGCCCATTCATTAATCTATGCCGGCATATATGGGTCTTTTTCCCTGACTGAAAACTTTGAATTTTTATTGTTAACAAGTGAGTATTACTCCTGGAAAATGGATTTTCCTGGCTGATTCAGACTATGTGTGAAAGGAGATTGAAAGAGAAAGTATTCAGGCGTTTTATCTAACCATTCAATTAATTTAGAAGAGGAGAATATTTTGAAAAAATCATTTGTACCTGTCGTGTTCGTTGTTTTGATGATCGCTGCGTTACTGGCGGGCTGCGCATCCGGTGGAACCACGGCTTCCAAGAGCGATAAGCTCAAGGTCTTTGGTGCTTTTGCTACCCCCATTCAGGAATCATGGGATGGCGCTATTCATAACGCGCTCGAAGCCGAAAAAGAAGCTGGCACAATTGATTACACCTACACCGAGAATATTGGTTATTCCGGCGATATGGAACGTATTCTGCGTCAGGTGGCGGAACAGCAGAAACCCGATCTGATCATTGGTGATGCTTTCGGCAACGAAGAAGCAGTGCGCCGTGTGGCTGCCGACTTCCCCGATATTGCTTTTGCTTTCGGTTCCTCCTACGGCCCAACCGGGACCAATTTATCGGTCTTCGATAACTGGATTCAGGAACCGGCCTACCTGTGCGGTATGATCGCAGGCGGTTTGACCAAGAGCAATACCATTGGCGTTGTCGCTGCCATGCCGATCCCTGAAGTGGACCGCCTGGTGAATGCTTTCATCGCCGGGGCCAAAGAGACCAATCCTGACGTCAAAGTGCTGGTGAGCTTCATCAACAGCTTCTACGATCCCGCGGCCGCCAAGGAAGCTGCATTGGCCCAGATCGATAGTGGCGCGGATGTGCTCTATGCCGAACGCGATGGTGTCATCGATGCTGCTGCTGAAAAGGGTGTGTACGTCTTCGGCAACATGGCTGATCAGAATTCTCTGGCCCCCGATTACGTCATCACCGGCCCTGTCTGGGATATGGGCCCAACCGTGAAATACCTGGTCGCTCAGGTGGAAGCGGGTACCTACACCTCTCAGGATCTGAAAGATTTCAGCATGTTCGCCAAGGGCGGCGCTTATCTGGCTGATTACCACGGCAATGATGCCAAGATCCCGGCTGATGTCATGAAAATGGTCGAAGATAAAGAAGCAGCCATCAAAGCGGGTACCTTCCGCGTTGATATCAACGAAGCTGAGCCTGCCTCAGTCAACTAGCCTTTCAGGGGGACGGTGGCTGGGCTACCGTCCCCTTCTTTTATTGCAGCTTAACGCAACGTGGAAGGATGGACTATGTACGCCATTGAAATGGTGAATATCAACAAGCGGTTTGGTAATTTGCAGGCGAACAAGGACGTCCATTTTTGTCTGGAACAGGGTGAAATCCATGCTCTTCTGGGTGAAAATGGCGCCGGCAAAACCACGCTGATGCGGATTCTTTACGGTCTGTATCATCCTGATTCCGGCGAGATCCTGGTCAACGGAGAGAAGACGCAGATCAGTTCCCCAAAGGATGCCATCCAGGCGGGGATTGGCATGGTTACCCAACACTTTACCCTGGTGCCGACTTTAACGGTAGCCGAGAACGTGGTATTGGGATACACCCATTCCGCCACGATCTCACAAAAAGAGATCGAAGCGAAAGTAAAAGCTTCTTCTGAAAAATTTGGCGTTCAGGTAGACCCGTCTGCTCTGGTCAAATACCTCTCAGTAGGGGAACGACAGCGGGTGGAAATTCTCAAGGCGCTGTATCGCAATGCCAAAGTGCTCATCATGGATGAGCCAACAGCAGTACTCGTTCCGCAAGAAGTCGACGCTTTATTTGAATCTCTTCTCAAACTGGTTAAATCCGGCCTGTCGGTGATCTTCATCAGCCATAAGCTCAATGAGGTCATGGCCGTTTGTGATCGCATTACTGTATTACGCGATGGCGAAGTTACCGGAATTGTCAAGAAACAAGATACGACTCAAAAAGATTTGGCCCGCATGATGGTAGGGCGCGAAACATCCACCCAAAGAATGTCCTCTACCCGGAAACGTGGACAGGTAACCTACGAAATGAAGGACCTGCACGTACTGAATCCGCAGGGATTGGAAGCATTGAAGGGGATCAGCCTGTCGCTGCACAGTGGAGAAATTTTAGGCATTGCCGGGGTTTCGGGTAACGGACAGTCAGAGTTGACCAAGGTGCTGACTGGCTTGCTGACGCCGACGCAAGGCAGTGTTACTCTCGAAGGTCAGGATCTGACGCATGCCTCCCCAGCGGAAATCACGCAGGCAGGAGTAGGCCGGACGCCGGAAGATCGTCATGAGGGGATGATCGGCGACCTGACCGTGGCCGAAAACCTGGCCATGGAAGACCTTGATCACTATACCCACAATGGTTTTCTCGATCAGAAAGCGATTCTCAAGGACGCAGAGCAAAAGATCAAAGATTTCCAGATCAAGGCGGCGCCGACAGATGCTTTGCGCAAACTTTCAGGCGGCAATATGCAAAAAGTCGTGCTGGCACGGGCACTTTCCCGGCACCCCAAAGTGGTGATCGCCTCGCAGCCGACGCGTGGATTAGATGTAGGGGCCACCGAATATATCCGCAAGCGTCTGACGGCTGAACGCGACCGCGGAGCGGCTGTGCTGCTACTTTCAGAAGACCTGGATGAGATCATGATGCTTTCAGATCGCATCGCGGTCATCTATGAAGGCTGTATCAAGGGAATTCTTTCGGCATCAGAGGCCAGCACGGAAAAGTTGGGCTTGCTGATGGCTGGGGCCTGCTAAATTGTCGTCTCGGAGGAATCATCGTGTTCAAATATAAAATTGTGCGTTCTCCTGCTCCTGTCTGGATGCGAACCCTGATCCCGGTCGTGGCGATCTTGCTGAGCTTCATCATCACCTCCATCTTCGTGATCATCGCTGGCGCGAATCCGCTCGAAGCGTTTTATTACTTTTTGATTGCCCCACTTTCCAGCCAATCTTCGGCGCTGGAAGTGCTGGTCAAATCTACTCCATTGCTGCTGACTGGTATCGCGGTTACCTTTGCCTTTACCGCCGGATATTACAATATCGGTGCTGAAGGTCAGCTCTACGCAGGCGCAATTGCCGCGGTCTGGCTGGGAGTGACCTTCCCACAGTTACCTGCGTATGTGATCCTTCCCTTGATGATCTTGGGCGGCTTTCTGGCCGGGGTGCTGTGGGCATTGATCCCGGCTTTGCTGAAGGTGTATCTCAAGATCGATGAGGTGGTGACCACCTTGCTGATGAACTCGATCATCATGTACTTTGTCAGCTATTTGCTCAACGATTTCTGGCGCAATCCACAATCTGGTTATCCACAATCACCGGATATCAGTGCTGCAGCGCATTTTGCCCGTCTGGTTCCCAAGTCACGGCTGCATGCTGGCTTTATCATGGCGCTGATCGTGGTGGTGATCGTGTACTTCTTGATCAAACGTACTCCGTTGGGGCTGAAAATGCGCGCGGCTGGAGCAAACGCGGCCGGGGCCCGCTTTGCTGGTATCAACGTACCGCGGACTATGCTGACTGCGGCGCTGGTGAGCGGCGGAATTGCCGGTCTGGCTGGGATGGGAGAAGTGGCCGGTATTCACTTCCACCTGATCGAGGCTCTGTCGAGCAATTATGGGTACACCGGCATCATCGTGGCAACCCTGGGTGGGCTGCATCCGCTGGGGGTGGCGCTGTCTGCGCTCTTCATCGGTCTGATCGGAACTGGTGCACAGACAGTCAGTTTCGCGCTTGGAGTGCCTGTGTATCTGGGCGACATCGTCCAGTCCACTTTGCTGCTGGTAACGCTGGGTATGCTGCTCCTGCAGAATTACCGGATTGAGAGGCGCTAAATGGAAGATTTTATCGTAGGTTTTTTGGCAGCTACTTTGCGGATTGCCACTCCGCTGATGTTTGGCACGCTGGGTGAATTGTTCTGCGAGCGGGCCGGGATTTTGAACCTGGGCATCGAGGGGACCATGTTCTTTGGCGCTTTCGTAGGGTTTGCTGCGGCAGCCAAAACTGGCTCCTTGATGATCGGCTTGCTGGCAGCCATCCTGGCGGGTATATTGGCCGGGCTGCTCATGAGTCTGCTGACGGTGATCCTGGGGGTCAATCAGCATGTTTCTGGTTTGGGCATCACCCTGCTGCTGACGGCGCTGGCAATGTTTGGCTTCAACCTGATTTTTGGCGCGAACCGCGTGCTGCCTTCGATCGAATCCTTCCCCCAGATCAAATTGTTGGGAGACATTCCCATCCTCGGAGAGATCTTTACCCAATATGGGCTGACCTATGTCGCCATTTTGCTGATTCCACTGTGCGCGTGGGTGTTGTACCATACCAGTTTTGGCTTGAACCTGCGTTCAGTCGGGCAAAACCCTGAGGCTACCGATGCCGCCGGAATCAACGTTTACGGACTGCGTACCGTTGCTTTGATGATCGGTGGCGCATTGATTTCGGTCGGTGGAGCGTTCCTCTCGCTGGCGCAACTGGGTACCTTTACTTTTGGTATTATCAATGGCCGCGGCTGGGTGTGCATCGCTCTGATCATCTTTGCCAACTGGGAACCAATTCGGGTCTTCTGGGGGGCACTCCTCTTCGGTGGGGTATCCGCGCTGCAGTTACGGCTGCAATTGACCGGCCTGAAGCTGCCCTATGAAGCCTTTTTGGCTTTGCCTTACGTGGTCACGATCATTGCCTTGAGTCTGGCGGGGCGGAATGCTTCTTACCCGGCAGCTTTACTCAAGCCATACAAACGGGAATGAAAGTCACGAGCGCTGATGCAGATCGGCGCTCGTCCTTTTTAAGGTCACTTCATTTATGTGACAATCAACCACGCAGTATGCTATATGTATCACTTGCATTGTCAGGGAGCAAAACCTAAACTGAGGATGCGAGAATGAATCCTCAAGAAATAACTATTGGAGGTTTACATGGAAAACTCACAGAAGGATCGCGCAGCATTCAATCAAAAAGTGGTTGAATTACGCGATCAAATGAAGCTGGGCGGCGGGCAAAAACGCATCGACGCGCAGCACGAGAAGGGGAAAAAGACAGCACGAGAACGCATTGAACAATTACTGGATAGCGGCACGTTTCAAGAGATCAACGGCTTCATGAAGAACCGCCATACCGATTTCGGGATGGACAAGGACAAACTTCTTGGAGACGGCATGGTGGCGGGCTTTGGCAAGATCGATGGCCGCCGCGTGTGCGTCTACGCCCAGGATTTCACGGTCATGGGCGGTTCCTTTGGCGAGATTGCCGGGGCAAAAGTTGCTCACGTGATGGATCTGGCGATCGAAGCCGGTGTGCCGGTCATTGGGCTGAATGACGGCGGCGGTGCCCGCATTCAGGAAGGTGTTTTCAGTCTGGCTGCCTTCGGTGAGTTGTTCTATCGCAATACCCAGGCTTCGGGAGTGATCCCGCAGATCAGCGTCATTCTAGGGCCGTGCGCGGGCGGGGCCGTTTATTCGCCAGCTTTGACCGATTTCATCGTCATGGCAAAAGGCATTGCCAACATGTTCATTACCGGGCCCGAAGTGATCAAGACGGTTACCGGTGAAGAAGTAGATGCTGAGACACTGGGCGGTGCGGGCACCCATGCTGACGTCAGTGGGGTGGCCCATTTCGCGGTGGATAGCGAAGGTGCCGCTTTTGCAACGGTACGCAAGCTGTTGAGTTATCTTCCCTCCAATAATGCCCAGCCGGCTATGATCACCGATCTGACCGACGATCCGTGGCGCATGGATGCCGAGCTGGATACCTTGATTCCAACAGATCCTTCGGCCAGCTATAACATGAAGGACGTGATCAACCGTGTCTTCGATCTGGGCTCCTTCTTCGAAATTCAGGAAACTTTTGCCCCGAATGCCATCATTGGTTTTGGCCGCCTGGCCGGGCTGCCGGTGGGCGTGGTTGCCCAACAGCCGAATTACATGGCCGGCTGCATCGATATCAACGCTTCTGACAAGATGGCGCGCTTTATCCGCTTTTGTGACGCTTTCAACTTCCCGATTGTGACCTTCTCTGATTCCCCCGGTTTCTTGCCTGGTGTTTCTCAGGAACATGGCGGCATCATCCGCCACGGCGCCAAGATCGTCTATGCGTATTCGGAGGCTTCGGTTCCAAAATTGACTGTAGTCACCCGCAAAGGCTATGGCGGCGCCTATATCGTCATGGCCAGCAAGCACATCCATTCGGACATGGTCTTTGCCTGGCCGGGTGCGGAAATCGCTGTCATGGGCGCGGAAGGCGCGGTCAACATTTTGTATCGCAAAGAATTACAGGGCAAAGAAAACGCGGAAGAAGAACGGGCCAAACTGGTCGAGGAATTCCGCGAGAAATTTGCCAATCCTTACGTTGCTGCAGCCAACGGGTTTGTCGATGACGTGATCCTGCCGCACGAGACGCGCGCGCGCCTGATCACTGCGCTTGAGCTGCTGCGCGATAAGAAATCCACTGCTCCTGCCAAGAAACACGGCTGCATGCCACTCTAGAAGGGACAGGAGGATCATCGTGAGTAGTGATTTCGCAACAGGTTTGATGGTCAGTGTGGTGGGTTTGCTCATCACCTTCATCGCGCTGGGAGTTTTCATTGGGGTAATCTATTTACTCAAGGCCCTGTTCCCGTACAAACCAGAAGCTGAAGAAGAGAAAGAGGGCGAAGAGGCAGAGGAAGTGGTTGAGATATCCTCTGCTGAGGGTGAGGAAGAAGTGGCGGCGGCAATCGCGGCAGTCCTCTACCTGAAAAAAGAAGTTCGACTGTCTTTCGAGACTCCCGGCAAGAACACTTTCTGGACTGCGCGTTAGGCTGATCTGGACAACGATAAGGAGATATTGAGCAATGAGTAAAAAGCTTACAGTAAAAGTAAATGGCAACGCTTATGAGGTCGTAGTGGGAGACCTTTTTCACAACCCGGTGGCGGTGGCAGTGAACGGTAAGGAATACCAGGTGGAGATTGGCGAAGCGAGTGAGACCAACACGCCTGTGGCCGCAGCGCCAGCTCCTGTGCCAGCCAGTGCCCCTGCGGCCGCGGCCGCGGTAGCAGCGCCGAGCGCGGAAAACAGCAATGTGCTGGCTGCCCCCATGCCAGGCAAGATTCTGGATATCGCAGTCAAAGCGGGAGACAAGGTCAACCCGGGCCAGCAAATTTGCGCTCTGGAAGCAATGAAAATGAAGAATATCATCCGCACACCGCGCGCCGGAACGGTAGCCAGCGTGGAAGTGTCGGAAGGCCAAAAAGTGGCTTTTGGTGCTGTGATTATCCGCTTCGCTTGAGGGTGACATGGACTTTTCAAAAATTCTCGTTCTCCTCGATGCATTCAAAGCCCTGCAATGGCAAAATCTGGTCATGATTGCAGTGGGCGGAGTGCTCATTTACCTGGCAATTGCCAAGGACTATGAGCCCTCCCTGCTGCTGCCGATTGGCTTTGGCGCAATTCTGGCGAACCTGCCATTGACCGGAGCAACTGAGGCCGGCGGCTGGTTGAAGAATCTTTATGATGCCGGGATTGCCACAGAATTGTTCCCGTTGTTCATCTTCATTGCCATTGGCGCCATGACAGATTTTGGCCCGCTGCTGGAAAACCCCAAGATGGCTCTGCTGGGAGCGGCCGGTCAGTTTGGTATCTTTGGTACCCTGCTGCTGGCGCTGGCATTGAAATTCCCGCTCAATCAGGCGGCTTCCATTGGCATCATCGGTGCCATTGATGGTCCGACGGCCATTTACGTTTCGTCGAAGCTGGCGCCTGAACTGCTGGGCCCAATCACGGTGTGCGCTTACAGCTACATGTCGCTGGTACCGATCATTCAACCGCCGATCATGCGCATCATGACCTCGAAGGCTGAAAAGACCGTGCACATGCCTTATTCGATCAAGCCAGTGTCGCCGATTGTGCGCATTCTCTTCCCGATCACCGTAACGGTAGTGGTTTCTCTCATTGCCCCTAAGGCTTCACCGTTGATCGCTTCATTAATGTTTGGCAACCTGATCCGTGAATGCGGTGTGGTAGATCGTCTGAATGATGCGGCACAAAATGAACTGGCCAACCTGACCACCCTTTTCTTGGGGCTGGTAGTGGGCGCAACCATGAACGGGGTCGATTTTCTGAAACCTTCCACCCTGCTGATCCTTGTTCTGGGTCTGCTGGCTTTTGGTCTGGACACTTTCGGCGGCGTGCTGCTGGGCAAATTGATGTATTTGCTCTCAGGCAAGAAATTCAACCCATTGATCGGGGCCGCGGGTATCAGTGCTTTCCCGATGTCTGCCCGTATCGTGCAGCGCTTTGGGCAGGAATACGACTACACCAATTATCTGCTGATGCATGCCATGGGCGCCAATGCTGCCGGCCAATTGGGCAGCGTGATCGCAGGCGGCGTGGTGCTGGCAGTGATGGCAGGAATCATGTAATTGTGAGCTGAGACCTTCCTCTGGATGAACCACTGGTTCTGCAGAGATTTCGCTGGAAAGGAGAGATCCATTGGCTGTCAAATCAATTATCAAAGCAAGTGAATATCATGACTCGGTCAGCTTGATGATCGTTGCCAAAGAATTGGCCAAGTTCCCGGGCGTGCAGGATGCGTCGGTGATGATGGGAACTGAGGCGAACAAAGCCTTGATGGAGCAATCCGGGCTGCTGACGGAAGAAGCCAAGAGCGCTACTCCCAATGATCTGGTCATTTCTGTCCGAACGGAGGGAAATGCGGAGGAGGCCCTGGCTGAAGCTGAGAAACTGCTGAACAAAAAAGCCGCTTCAGGCGGCGAGGGAGTGGAATTCCGCCCCAAGACGATTCGTGGGGCAATGAAGACCAACCCGGATGCCAACGTATGCATCATTTCCATTGCCGGACGCTACGCGGCGGAAGAAGCCTGGGAAGCTCTCTTTGCGGGTATGCACGTGCTGCTGTTCAGTGACAACGTGAGCAAAGAAGATGAACTGGCACTCAAGCAGTACGGCCGCGATCATGGGCTGCTGGTCATGGGCCCCGGAGCTGGGACGGCGATCCTGAATGGGGTGGCACTGGCTTTCGCCAATGTCATTCCGGCTGGCCCGGTGGGAATCGTTTCCGCAGCGGGGACAGGCCTGCAGGAAACCAGCACACTGCTGGCAAAGAACGGCGTGGGCATCACGCAGGGGATCGGTACTGGCGGCGGCGATGTCAAGAAAGCCATCGGCGGCATCATGTACATCGAAGGGCTGAAGGCTTTGCAGGCGGACCCGGCGACCCAGGTGATCTTGATGGTCAGCAAGCTGCCAGATGAAGAAGTAGAAAAAACCTTGCTTGAGCAGGCAGAAAAGAGTCAGAAGCCAACCGTGATCTGTTTGATTGGCGGCAAGACCCGCAGTGATACTGTGCCGGCCAACGTGACCGTGGTCAGTACGCTCGAAGAAGGTGCGCTGGTTGCAGCCAAACTCGCTGGTGCCAAGATCGGGGATATCAAAGGAAAGATCGCGGCTGAAACGGCAGAGGCCCACCAGTTGGCGAAAGAAATCAAATCCGCTCTCAAACCCAGGCAAAAGGATTTACGCGCTTTGTTCTCAGGCGGCACGCTGTGCTATGAAAGCCAGGTGATCTGGCGAGATGAATTCAACCTGAAAGTGTATTCCAATGCTCCGCTGGATAAACACGATCAGATGAAAGATTCCACGCGCAGCGAAAAGAACGTGGCGGTCGATCTGGGTGAAGAAGAATTCACCGTGGGCCGTCCGCACCCGATGATCGACAATGATCTGCGCATGCGCCGCATCCTTCAGGAAGCCGCTGACCCGACGGTGGCGGTCATTATGCTGGACGTGGTTATTGGCTACGGCGCTCATCCCGACCCGGCCGCTGAATTGACCGAAGCCATCCGCAAGGCTGCCAAGCTGGCCAGGGATGCCGGCCGCGAATTGATCTTTGTGGCCTCAGTAACTGGTACCGAACAGGACCCGCAGGGGCTGACGCGGACCACCGAGATTCTGCAGTCCGCTGGGGTGCACGTGATGAAAAGCAATGCCATGGCTTCGCGCCTGGCAGGGTTCATCGTTGCCTGATTCCCTTGAGACTGAGAAAGGATGCGATAAATGGCTGAAAGAAAAATCCAAGATCTATTCGGCAAACCCATCGAAGTCGTGAATGTAGGGCTGGCGTCGATGGTCGAACCGCTGAAAGCACAGGATGTGCCGGTAGTGGATGTCGACTGGCGTCCTCCCAAAGAGGGGATCAAGCATTTGCGCTTCACTCAGAATGGAAAAACCATTGATGAGGCCAATGCAGAGGCAGTTGCCCGCATCAAGAAAGCCCGCCCGATTCTGGTAGGCATGGGGTTGGCCAAGGATGTCATTCCGGGCTATCACGACCATCTGATCCTGCACGCAGGCCCGCCGATTTCGTGGGAACGCATGTGCGGCCCGACCAAGGGCGCGGTGATGGGCGCTCTGATCTATGAAGGCATGGCAAAAGATGAAGCTGAAGCCGAAAAGATGGCTGCTTCTGGCGCGGTCGAGTTTGCTCCCTGCCATCATTTTCATGCGGTCGGCCCGATGGCAGGTGTGGTTTCTCCACACATGCCGGTTTTCATCATCGAGAACAAGGCTTTTGGCAATCGGGCTTACTGCACCCAAAACGAGGGGTTGGGCAAAGTGCTGCGTTACGGCGGTATGGGCCCAGATGTCTACGCTCGCTTGAAGTGGATGGAAGAATCTCTTTATCCTACCCTGAACCGGGCACTCGAATCCATGCCGGAAGGCATCGATATCAAAGCTTTGATCGCACAGGCGCTGCACATGGGCGATGAATGCCATAATCGCAATCGCGCGGCAACCTCTTTATTCCTGCGCGCGATCGGCCCTGCTCTGGCTCGCACCAATCAGGATAATGAAAATCTGGCCAAGGTGATCGAGTTCATCGACAAGAACGATCATTTCTTCCTCAATCTTTCCATGCCGGCCGGCAAAGCCGCACTGGAACCCGCTGAAGGGATCGAGGGATGTTCTATCGTGACTGTCATGGCACGCAACGGTACGGATTTCGGTATCCGCATTTCAGCGATGCCGGATACCTGGTTCACGGCTCCCGCCGGGATCGTCCAGGGACTGTACTTCCCGGGCTTTACCGAAGCTGATGCCAACCCGGATATCGGCGACAGCACGGTCACGGAGACAGCGGGTTATGGCGGTTTTGCCATGGCCGCGGCCCCGGCCATCGTCCAGTTTGTGGGTGGCACCCCGCAGGATGCCATTGCCAACACACTGGAAATGTACGAAATCACCTTCAGCGAACACGAGGGCTTTACGATCCCGGCGCTGAACTTTAGAGGGACTCCATTGGGCATCGACATCCGCAAGGTAATGGAGACCGGTATTCTCCCCAAGATCAACACGGGGATTGCTCATAAGAAACCTGGTATTGGCGGCGTCGGCGCGGGCATTTTACGCGCCCCCGAAAAAGCCTTCCAGGATGCATTTGATGCTTTTCGTCAGAAATGCCAGTAGTTTATTCTTGAAAAGGAGCAAAAATGAAACTGATCGATCTTACTCTACCTTTGGGTGTGGCAACCCCTGCCTGGCCGACCTATGAGCCACTGCAAATCAAGTACTTCAAACGCCTGGCTCCCAATGGTGCCAATGGCCAGCTCCTCACCCATTCCAACCACCTGGGCACTCATCTGGATGGAGAATGCCATTTCTGGACTCCGGGGAAAGATATTGCTTCTCTGGATATGGACTACCTGGTACACGATGCAGCCATCGTTGATTTGAGCGATTGCGCCGGGGATTATGACGTCTACACCTCGAAGCAGGTGATGGACCGCGTCGAAGTCAAGAAGGGCGACATTCTCATCATCCACACTGGTTACCATCATTTCGGCTGGGACATGCCTACCGGTGACGAAGTCCGCTACATGGTACAGCATCCGGGTCCGGACCGCGAATTTGCGGAATGGGCGAAGAAACTCGAACTGCGCTGGATCGGTGTGGACTGCGGTTCTGCGGATCATCCAATGAACACCATCATCCGCCAGTGGATGCCCCGTCAGGCCAAACAGGCTGAAAAAGTCTTCAAGAAGAAATTTGGCAAGAGCCTCGAGGAATTCTACGGCGATGACAAATATCAGCTGATGCACCTCGAAATGTTCCCCTACCACGTTCTGCATGCGGAATGCCTGGGCGGCGACATTGATCTGCTGCTGAACCGCCGTGTTCAGGTCGGGTTCTTCCCGTGGCGCTTTGTAGATGGTGAGTCCTCCATTGGCCGCTGTGTCGCTTTCGTTGAAGACGATGAGTACGAAGATCTGATGAAGAAGAAAGCTGCCATGCCGAAGACCAAATTCGGTGACTGCTATGAACTTGGCCACGTGGAATCTCTGAATAAGCTGACCAAAGCCAATCTGGCTTAGAAAATAAAAAATAAAGGAGTTTACTGTGAAATTTGACCTTCCCGAAAAAGCATCCGAGGAATCCCTGAATATCGATTGCCGCGAAATCGAGGCAATGCTTCAGGGCCCCGCCATGCAGCTCAAACCCTGGCCAGGCGCCCAGGTAAAGTTGAAAGACGGACGCATTCTGTATATCCGTGAAGCCCGTCTGGAAGAAGCCCCCAAGATGTTGACCTACATGGAAAAGATCATGCACGTTGATCACGATTTCTATGACATCGTGGGTGCCCGCGTCTACGCCGAAATTCTGGGCTGGTACCGCCACCGCATCAAGGATCCCTATACCCTGGTAGGCTTGATCGATGGCAAATGGGCTGGTTTTGCAAACGGACGTTTGATGAATGAGGACATCAACATCAGTCTGCATACCATGGCTTTGCAGCGCGGCGGCCGCATTGGTGCCGTGATGTATTACGCCAAGGCCTACTACGGTTTCGAAATGCTGGGCATGAAAGAATGGTGGGCAACCTACGAATCTTATAATGGCTGGATGCGCTGGGGTCTGGGCATGGCTCAACCTTCCTATCCTTGGCCGGATGTACAGCATGAATTAGGCGGAGCGAAAGTGTACTACGTGACCAAGAAGTACTGGGATCAGTTGATCAAGCAGTACGTGCAGCAGATGGCTGGTGCTGATCTGGACTTCAATGTCCCCGATTCTGTCCGCAAAGCCAACGAAGAAATGATCGTTCCGGACGAGATCCTCGCCTAATCAAGAACGTCACCTGTAAGTTAAAAGGGAACCCATACCGGGTTCCCTTTTTATTTTGTTAAAGAAGAGGCGCAGGCAGAGGCAATCCCTACCCAGGTATCCACCCCAGAAGAATGGCCAAATTCCATCAGCCACTGAGCAAATAACTCCGGGAGCTGGTACGCTTCATTGAGCAGCCAATCCGTCGCGGTAAGGAAGATCTCTTCAGAAGCGCCAATGCTGGCGGCTTCAAGACGATTTGCAGAGATGTAAGTCGTGCGGCGGTAGGCAGAAAAGATCAATTCGGCAGCCAGATGCGAAAGAAATGAGTGGCTGGGGTGGGAGCGAGCTTCAAAGAGAAGGAAACCGGCGAGCCAGTCATCCCCGGAGGGGGTGAGCCCCCCGCCGCGCCCCAGCAGAACATGGGCCGCCTCCAGACAGCCTTCCATGTCGTTGCGCCGATAAGCCGCCGAGAACCCGATGGCTGCTTTGCGAATGGAGGCCTGCTCAGATGAATCTTGCCCGGTGTTGCTGGCCAGAAAGAGGAACCCTTTCTCTGGATTATGGGTCATCAGTTGCCCGGTCAAACGCTGCAAACGAGCATCTTGCCCGGTATGATCCAGAGTGATTTGCGGGGCTGGAAAGGGCCGCCAGATCTTGGTCTGAGTCAGGTCGATCTGGTGTGCGGTACGCGTAAAGATCACTGCCTGATCATGAAAGAACGTTTCTTCGTTGTTTTCGAGAATCAGGTGAGTGAGCGTACCCTCAGGTAAAAGAATATTGAAAGGGCTGTGAAAAGGCGATTCGGTCAGAAAAACGGTTGCTTTGTCGAAAACGAGAAAGACACCTTTTGAGGTAATGCCCATTACCTTGCCTGTTACCGCGGCTTGCAGCTTCGAAAAGGCAAAAGAACCTACTTCACTTGCTGTGTACGTATTCCCCATCTCACCCCTCGTTTCACTCGTAAATAATAGCCATGTTCCCCAGTACACCCCAGGAGTTCAGGAAGACATCGGTCGGGGTGTCAAAAAATTTGCCATTGGTCATGTAACGGATCGAATCCGTGGAATACCCGGTCAGAATTACCACGTGCTCATAAGCGGCAACGATCGTCGTGCGCCCCTGCGAATCGATGTATTCCGTTGGGATGCCGCCTTCCATGTTGCCGATCACCCAGACGATGATCGGCTTGGACTCGGCCAGTTTGGTTTTGACTTCGTCCAGCGTATAGCCTTTTACCGCTTGAGCAGGTAACCCATATTGCTGCAGCAGGTCTGCCACGGGGCCGGCATAAATGCCATAAGCATAGGGAGGAACTTGCCCCCAAACGCTGTTTACGTCCCCGACGAATCCGTAATCCGGGTTATCTGAGTGAGGCAGGGCAACCTGAAATGTATACTCGTAAATAGGCACTCCAAAGAAATTGGCCCAATCGACAGAGGCTGAGGCTTCGCAGCCCAGGTGATAAACTTGCTGGTGCCCGGTGATGCCGGTGATGTAAAAGGAATCGGGGATAGACGTGGGCGTGGGCGAAGGGAGTGGAGTGACGGTAGGCGGTGATGTAGGGGTTTCTGTTGGTGGCAGTGAGGTTGGAGTGGGCTGAGAAATAGTTGGGGTGGGGCTGGGAAGGGGCGCCGCATGAATCTGCGCTGCGGGAAAAGCAAAGAACACAACCCCCAGGATGGCAAGACCTGACAATAGCAACGCGATGCTCATTCCCAGAAAGATTCTGACTGTGGAAGAAGAATGCTGATCCATGCCCTTAATCATACCTGAAACGAGGCCGAATCTCGTGAAGATTTCATGGAGTTAAACGAAATCACTCCCCTAGGGGAGTGATCAGGTGCCGAGACTGGGAATCGGACCCAGGACGCCACAATTTTCAGTCGTGTGCTCTACCAACTGAGCTATCTCGGCTTGAGGTTTGTATTTTACCCGGTGAAAGGGGAAGTGTCAAGAAAAAAGCAGAAAAAAGCAGAGAAAAGCGAGAAATCCCTCTCATTTGCCCGGGGAGGCGAAATTTCTCGGTCAGATCCAGCCCTTCAGTTGATAGACCCAGTAGCCGATGTATTCTTTGAGGCATTTCGTGGTGAGCGAAAGACTGCTGTAATTGGGCACCAGGTTGATCAAGAGTTCCTGCCAGTCTGAGGACCAGAGATTGTTCCAGGCAGCTTCGGTGATGGTGAAATCTGCCGGGGAGGGGATGACCTCACAGCCCTGTTTGGCAAACACGGCCACGGCACGGGGCATGTGAGTGGCTGACGTGACCAGGATCACGGTTTTGGCGCCGGCTTCTTTGATCATGGCGCAGCTATACAGCGCGTCTTCGTACGTGTTCTGAGACTTCCCCTGCAGCAGCATGGCCGATTGCGGCACTCCGAGCATTTCCATCACGGATTCCATGTCTGTAGCGGGCGAGGTATCCCCCAGGGCCAGAAAATCAATGTCTCCGCCGCTCAGCAAAAGGGTGGGGGCAACCCCCTGTTTATAGAGGGAGGCGGCGTGGAAGAGCCGATCTGCCGCAGAGTTCAATTCTACCTCGGGCCGCGGCGAAAGCGCTGGCTCAGTCGCTCCGCCCAGCACGACGATCATGTCTGCCTGAGCGGGAATATTCGCGGGCAGATATTTCCATTCCAGAGAGCGGGCGAGTGAGTACGCGATGTACTTATTCCCGCCCACGAAGAGCACAATTATGGTTAACCAGACTCCAGCCAGCGCCAGTTTTCTCTTTTTCCACAAGATCAGGGTAAGAAGGAGCAGCAGGGTAGCCAGCCCCATTGGGTAGACGAAGAGCGGAAGGAATTTTGAAAGAAAGGTGAACATAGGTTCTCCAGATATTTTGAATTGACTTTGAATAAAATTTTGCTACACTAATGCTATATAAATTATCTTTTTTATAAGGAGAGAACAAATGGATTCAAGTTATAACGGCGGTGGGTTGGGTGTTTTCGGAACTCTGGTGTACATTGTTGTCATTGTTTTCTATTTATACTGCATGTGGCGGATTTTCGTCAAAGCCGGGAAACCGGGTTGGGCAGCCATCATTCCTATCTATAATGTGCTGGTGGAGCTCGAGATTGTGGGCCGCCCCTGGTACTGGCTGCTCTTGATGTTCATCCCTGTTGTTGACATTGTATTGGCCATCATCGTGCTCTTCCGGATGGCGAAGGTATTCGGTCACAGCGTCGGGTTTGGCTTTGGCCTGCTCTTCCTGTCTTTCATCTTTTTGCCGATTCTGGCTTTTGATCAATCCACCTATCTGGGGCCAAACGTCGCCTAAAGTAATTTTTCTGTAACCCATAACCCCCGAAGAACGTATTCTTCGGGGGCTTTTAATTGTAAAATTAGCAAAGGAAGAGTAACATAGAAATGCCAACATTGAATTCGGGTCCATTAATTAATGAAACTGGAAACAGCAGTAATTAAGACCAAGATCATGATTCCAAGGCGACGTAGCGAGGTGCTCTCACGGCCCCGCCTTTTGGCCTTTTTGGAAGATATTCTTGATGTTCGCTTACTCATTCTGGCTGCCCCGGCAGGGTACGGCAAAACCTCCTTGCTGGTGGATTATGCCTACCATACGCAATTACCGGTGTGCTGGTACTCGCTGGATGCTCTGGATACCGATCCACAGCGTTTCATTGCCCACTTTATCTCTGCGTTACAGATTCGCTTCCCCAAGTTTGGCAAACTGGCTTTCAGCGCTCTCTCGGAATTCAATGAAGAAAACCTCAATCTCGATCCGATCATTGCCGCAATCGTCAATGACGCTTTCGAGAACATCACCGAGCACTTTGTCTTCATCATCGATGATTATCATCTGCTGCGCGATAACAAAATCATTGAGTCTTTCTTGAACAGGATTGTGCAGGAAATGGCAGAGAATTGCCATTTCATTATTGCTTCACGCATTTTGCTTACCCTGCCCGATCTTTCCTTGCTGGTGGCCCATAACCAGGTGGCGGGACTGAGCTTCGAAGAGCTGGCGTTTTCGGCAGAAGAAGTTAAGCAGTTGATCCTGGCAAATTATCATCAGGTGATCACCGATGAACGAGCGAACGAACTGGTTTCGCAAACTGAAGGGTGGATCACCGGGTTATTGCTCTCGACGCAGCTTTCTCAGAAGGGCAACGAAGAACGCATGCGTCTGGCCAAGGTCTCAGGCATTGGAGTCTACGAGTATCTGGCGCAGCAAGTATTTGACCGGCAGCCTGAGGAAGTGAAACGGTTCCTTCTGCGCACCTCGCTCTTGGAAGAGTTCGATGCTTCCCTGTGCTCTCAGGTCATTGGCAAAGCCCTTGATCTAGGCCGATACCCCTGGCATGAAAAACTCGATCAGATTTTGCACGACAATCTGTTCATCCTCTCTGTTGGGGAAGACACTCTTTTCTTGCGCTATCATCATCTTTTCCGTGATTTTCTGCAAAATCGCATGCGTCTGGAGTATCCCGAAGAGACGGCGCGGATTGAGAAGATGCTGGCGCACTATTACAGCGAACACCACCAATGGGAACAGGCTTATGCTATTTACCGTCGCATCGGGGAACACAAGGAATTATTGGAGCTGATCCATGATGCCGGGCTTTCCATGATCACCCAGGGAAAGGTGATCACTCTGGCTAAATGGTTCGACGAAATCGACGAGGATGAGCTGGTAGCTCTGCCTGAGTTGCTCTCGATCAAAGCGACCATTGCTTTGATTCGTGGGGACGTCGAGGGCAGCCTGCGTCTGTTGAATCAGGCCGTGACAGAACTGCGTGTTCCCGGCAAAGAGGTAGACCTGACCCGTTCGCTGAACCGGCGCAGTATGGTCAATAACCATCTAGGGAAATATACCGAGGCACTCCACGACGCGGATGAATCAATCGAAATCACGGAAGATGAAAAGGGGATGGAAGTCAATCGGGCCGAAGCTTTCCGTATGCGTGGTCTATGCCTGTTTCAACAGGGAGATTTGCTGGGCGCGCTGGATTCATTGATCAAATCACGCGACCTGTTCGTAACCTTTGGCAATGAAGAAGACGTTGGTGAAGTGCTGATGGAAATGGGGCTGGCACAGCGGCGCTTAGGCAATTTCGAGAATGCCGAAAAAGCTTATGAGGAAGCATTGACCCAATGGCACAGTTCTGGGAATGCTTTGCTGCAATCGCACGTTCTGAACAATCTTGGCTATTTACAAAACTTGCGCAGCCAATATGAACAGGCTTCGCTTTCATTTGAAAAAGCACTTCAATATGCCAGGCTGGCGGCCTATCCGCGCGGAGAAGGCTTCTATCTGATCAGTTTGGGCGATCTCTATCGGGATTTGCGTGCTTTGAATGAGGCCGAACAGGCTTATCAGATGGCAGAGAAGATCGTGGAGGAAACCCACGATAGCTCCATGGAAATCTACCTGGCACTTTCCAATGCGATTTTATCCAGATATGCCGGGAAATATGTGCGAACAACAGAGATCATGCAGAATGCCAAAGCTCTGGTGGAGCGAGAAGGCTCTAAATACGAAAATGATCTCTGGCGCCTGGAATTTTCGATCCTTCAGCTTGCTCAAAAAAATACGGCCGGGCAACTGGATGAATTGAATCAATTACAGAATACGTTCGAGCGGCAGGGGAATATTACGGATGCTTATCGTACTAACCTGCTTATTGCCGTATGCCTGTTCATAGAAGAAAAATGGGCGGCCGGCAGAGGAATCATCCAGGAAGTTCAGGAATCTCGCATCCGTGAAGCGGCTTCGAATTTGCTGATGCAAATTTGTCTGGAATTTGCGGATGTCTTTCGCGCAGCCGCGCAGCATCTGATCGGGTTAGAGCCTCTGCTGGATTTGATTCAAGATTCGACCACTTTCGAGCGGAAAATTCCAGAAATCCGCCGCTTATTGAAGCGACAAAACACAGTGATCCAGTTCACCAGCTTCCAGGTGACCATCCGTGCTTTGGGCAAGATGCAGGTGAAGGTCGGAGATCACATTGTCAATACTTCCGACTGGAAATCGACGACCGCGCGTGATCTTTTCTTCTTCCTGCTGGCTCATCCCAACGGCGCGACCAAAGAGGAAATCGGTGAAGTTTTCTGGCCTGATTCCACCCCTGAAGAGCTGCGGCTGCGTTTCAAAAATACCGTTTATCGCTTGCGCCGGGCGGTCGGGAATGAGGTAGTGACTTTTGCTGATGAAATCTATCAGTTCAATCACTCCATCGATTATGACTACGATGTGGAGCGTTTTCAGCGTGAATTTGCCCTGGCACAAACGAGTGAGGATACAGAGGCCGAGATCAAGCACTTCAAAGCTGGCGCGGCTTTGTATCAAGGCCCATTTCTGGCAAAAATCAATCAAAGCTGGGTACTGACCCAGCGTGAACAATTTGAGCATCAATTCATCGAAGGATCATTGAAGTTGGCTAACCTCTTGATGCAGCAAGGGCATAACAACAGTGCCCTACAATACTGCAAACGAGTTCTCGATCAGGATTCCTGTAATGAAGCGGCCTATCGGCTGATTATGCTGACATACGCGGCTATGGAAGACCGGGCAGCGGTCAAGAAGACCTTTGAGACCTGCCGCATTACGCTGGAAAACGAACTGGGGATCGAGCCCAACGAGACCACCCGTAACTTGCTGGAAACTCTCTTGAGCTGAAGATGCTTCTGAATTTTTGGCTTCCCTGAGCGATCAGGGATTTTTGTTTTAAAAATCTCTAATGGAAATACCGAATTTGGAGCCTTGTTTGAAGCCTGTTTTGAAGCCTGCCTGGATACATAATAAGACAGTAAGTTCAATTTGATCAATTCAGGAGATAAACATGAAAACCTTAGCCAGCAAAATTTTAAAGAACGCCCGTGTCATCCTCTTCGTCGTTGTATTAGCCATGTTCGCAATCGCTGCCAGCGCCCCGGAAATCATCGGTACCGCTCGCTAATCCTTCATGATCCTTGGCGTTGCAGTAGCAATTGGGCTATTGGCAGGGCTAATCAGAGCAGCGGTCGGCAAAAGAGAATATAGAGTATATGATCTCAAAGCGCCGTGGCTGGTATTAGTGGCCTTTATTCCACAGTTCGTGGTTTTTTTTCTGCCCTCCACAATGAAGTTTGTTGATGATGCCTGGGCAGTGGTTCTGCTGGTCGTAACACAAGCATTGCTGCTTTTGTTCGCGCTGGTGAACCTTAAAAAATTAAGCTTTATTCCGATCAGTTTGGGCTTTCTGGCCAATTTTCTGGTCATCCTCCTCAACGGAGGGTTGATGCCCATCAGTCCAGAGACCGTGTTGAAACTGGTTCCCGATGCTCCCAAAGGTTTTTATACACTGGGCGAGCGTTTGGGATATGGAAAAGATCGTGTGCTTTTAGAAAGCCAGACTCGATTGGCGTTTCTGGACGACCGAATTGTTACTCCCCAATGGATGCATTACCCGGTAGCTTTTAGTTTGGGGGATCTGGTAATCTCTGCGGGAGTGATCTGGCTATTATGGTCTTTAGGTGGTCCAGAAAAGGCGAATGTGCGGAGAGATGTTCATGAGTAACTATTTTAAGGACTTCGACCAAAAAGAAGAATTCATTGCGCCGCGTGAGCGGGAATTCAGCCGGATTTTGACGGCGGCAGTTGTGAATGAGAAATTCCGCAAACAACTGCTTTCTAATCCTGCGCTGGCAATTCGCAATGGGTTTGGTGGGGAAGCCTTTCATCTGGCCAAGGATGAGGCAGATCGCTTGTCGACAATTCACGCTTCCACTTTGGCAGATTTCGCGCAGCAGATGAACAACCTGGTTTCAGTGTAAGTTTATTAGCAATTGACCTCGGTCGAAGCAGTCTCACTTCCTCCGAATCAATTAAAGGTATAGAGGAATGACCCATTATATAGAAACGAGACGTGAGTTTGTGAAAAATACTGGGGCCTCCACCCCGGCTGTAGATTCGATAGACCGTTGGACAGGGCTATCGAATTTAAGCCGTTATTTACTGGAAAACAATGCAGTTCAAGATCTAAGCGAAAAAACGGCACGTTCTGTTTTTGAAATTTTGGATTTGGATTATTGTCAGGTAGCTACGCTGGAGAAGAATGGGCACTATTATTACCGGGCGATTGCTCAAAAAGAGAGCTGCGGTATCTTCTTTCAAGCAAATGCACCTGTTTCTCAATTAGGCGAGAAAACATTTCACGAGATTGCTTTTTCTGAACCGGCTCTACGGCCGTTCTATATGAATGAGGCATTTATTCCTGAAGAATGCATGGCTTGTTCGGGTACTTTTGACACCCAAATTTGGCTGGTGCCATTGAAGGCAAATGGCAAACATTTAGGCTTCCTGGTGTTGGGCAAAAGCCAAAAATCGAAAGCAATCCAATCATTGATCGAATCTACTCATCTGGTCGATCTGATTGCCGGGCAATTTTCGAATGCCCTGTATCGTGTGCATCTAAACGAAAAGCTCAGCGAAACTACAAAAGATATCGTTCAGGCGCTGATGAAGGCACTGGCGGCACGCGATCTCGAGAGTTCCAATCACAGCCAGCACATGGCTGAACTCTCTCATCAGTTGGCGATCAAGATGGGTTGCACCGAAGAAGAATCACTGGATATTTATCTGGCGGCTTTGCTGCACGACATCGGCAAGATTGGTGTGGAAGATGAAATATTGCACAAACCTGGTCCGTTAACTGCCGAGGAATGGGAAAAAATGCGGCAGCATCCTCAGATAGGTGCCCGGATCATCCAGGGAATGACCCAGTTGGATGAAGTGGCCCCGCTGATCCTGGAACATCACGAGCGGATGGATGGATCTGGTTATCCTTCTGGCTTGAAGGGGGAGCAAATTTCTTTTGGCGCCCGACTCATCGCGGTAGTGGATTCTTTCATGGCGATGATCGAAGAGAGAAAGTATCGCACCCGCAAGAATTTTGGCGAAGCGCTGGATGAACTCAAACGAAACAAAGATATCCTGTTTGACAGTAAGGTGGTGGATAGTTTTATTGAGATGATCCAAAATGGCGATGTAAATTACCTCTGACGAATTTCACACGAAGAAATTCATTCGAAACGCTGCAGAGGGGGAAAAGAGTGGGATGGCCTGAAACTTTCAGACCATCCTTCTTATTTAAGCTTAAATTAAATTCCGACGCGACAGTAAGCTGTCGCGTCGGAATGGAGAAGAAGAGAGTGAGAGTTAAGAAGCGTAGGCGATGATGAAGAGTCGACCCCAGGAGGAATTTCCGTTCTTGGCGATGCAGGTTTGCAGTACCAGTGCGCCGCTGTTGCCGTAGGTTTGCATGAACAGGTCTGTGCTGCTCAAGGTGGTGGAGGGATCATTCACGTTCACGAAGTTGGAGTAAGCGCTTTCAGGGGAAAGTGCCTGATAGCTCAGTACACTGCTGACGGTGTAATTCTTGGTGGAACCATCGCTGAAGGTCACGGTGATGGAGGTTCCGCTATACAGTTTGCCGAAGTATTTTCCGGCCAGGTAATTGTGGGCCAGAATGCCCAGGGAACCATACTGAGAAGCCATCCCAAACTGAGTCAGGGTATTGCTGCGGGTGGAGATGTAGCCTGCGTTGCCGGAAGGCTGCTGCACTACAGGGAAGTCAAAGACGTCGGCTACGGTGACACGAGCAACGCTGGAGCTGCCTTCATTGGCGGTTTTGACAGCCTGGATGGAAAGGGGGGCCTGAACGGGAGCGATACCGGTAACTGTAATGGGGAGTGCGGATTGAATCGGAGCGAAGGCCATAGCGAAGATGGTCATTACCGAGAGAATTGCCAGGAAGAGTTTGGAAGTCGTTTTCATTTCATCACCTCAAAATATCTAAAGAATTACTTTTTACTTACAAACTTATTATAGTAAATAAAATATAAAATAACAATAAGAAAATAGTAATTTTTAACTAACTGTAAGGTTAGTTAGGGGTGCCTGAAAATGCTTAAAACGGGGATTTAAACGCGAGAAGGTGCACTGAATTCAGTGCACCTTCTGCCATTAACGCAGTTCAGCAAAATAAACCATGCCGAGAAAAATTGGGCGAGGCAGGGGAGAAAAATGACAGCAATGAGGTGGCTTGTTACTGGCAGCTCAGGGCTATTCGACGGGGAGAACTTTTTCGGCGCGCAGGAGAGGTTCCAGGGTAGCGGAATCCAATTCAATTTCTCCGCTGATCAAAAAGGGAGACGAGGAATGATGCAAAACACTGCGGGCGCTGCGGTACGCGTCTGGGAAGAACACAATATCCAGCATGCCGGTGAGGTCTTCAAGAGTCATGAACATCATGGTATCTCCCTTGGCAGTGCGGCTGCGGTGAGAAGATTGCCGAACCCCGGCTACGGTCACCGGCTGGCCGATACGCTCGAGTGCCCGCATGATGGAAATAGCCCCAGCTGCCTGAATTTTCTCGTGGAACAGGTCCAGGGGGTGAGTTTCGACGCTAAGCCCCAAAAGTTCTTCTTGAGCGGCGGCTTTTTGCAGAATCGACCAGTCTTCGGGCGAAGATTCTTCTTCGGCAAAAAGACTCATTTGTCCATCACGCCAACTGCCTTGCTGCAGCCGCCTCAGCGCGGCGGGAATGGTTGTGAGGTTTTGAAAGGCATCGACGCGCGCCAGACTTTCTGCCTCGGCGGGACGGGGATCGACCTGCGAGAGGAATTCTTCGAGTGAGTGAAAAGGCCGGTACTGTAAAATGCGAGCCAGGGTACGCTGGGTCAGCCCTTTTACCTGATCCAACCCCATGTAGAGATCCTGCGAGTTTCTGTCAGCAATGAAATTGCGGTTGGAGTGATTTACATGGGGGGGATGTACGTGCAGCCCCAGACGGCGGGCCTCGCTCAGATATACCCGCTGGCTGTAATATCCTCCCCAGTTGGCCAGAACGGCGGCCATAAATTCAGCCGGGAAATGTGTCTTGCACCAGGCAGAACGCCAGGAGACCTGGGCATAAGAAGCTGCGTGGGCCTGCGGGAAGCCATAGCCAGAAAAGGCAGCCATCATTTCCCAGAGACGCTCCCCGGTCTCAAGCGGAATATCACTTTTGGCAAGAGCTTCATTGACGAATTTCTGCTTCAGTTCTTTCATGTGACCGCCGGTGTCGAAATGGCTCATGGCGCGCCGCAGCAGGTCGGCATCGGCCAGGCTGAAACCGGCAATTTCATGGGCAATGCGCAGAACCTGTTCCTGATACAGAATGACCCCAAAGGTGCGATCCAGATAGGGAGCCAGCGAGGGGTGAATGTGGGTGACAGGTTCTTTGCCCTGAAAGCGGCGCACAAAGGCATCCTTCAGCCCACCCTTGAGCGGACCGGGGCGATAGAGTGCCAATGCCGCCATGAGGTCATCTTGAGTGCGGGCATGGATCTCGCGCAGCGTGGTGCGCATACCCGGGCTCTCGATCTGGAAGCAGCCGATGGTTTGCCCGGTTTCAATGCGGTCAGAGGTGGCGCTGTCTTCTTGTGGAACGGCATCGAGTACGGCCAAACGGGTCGAGTATTGGGCAGGTTCCTTTTGCTGGATGAATTCCCCGATGTCGCCCAGCACGGTCAAACCGCGAATGCCAAGCAGGTCGATCTTGACCAACCCCAGTGCTTCAAGCGATTCGAGGTCGAACTGGGTGATAAGTATGCCTTTGCTGCCCGAACGCATGACTGGCACGAGATCGGTCAGCTTGCCGGGGGCCACAATCAGTCCGCCAGCGTGAACGGAAAGGTGGCGGGGCAGTTTGAGCAGAGCCGCCGCCTCTTTGAAAATTGGCTGATAGGCGGGTCCGGTATAAGCGGAGCTGAGTTCGGCGAAAGCACTGGCGGGGTCTTCACTCACCGAGGTAGATTCCATTCTGGCCCAGAAGGCATGGGGTAACTGTTCTGTCATGGCACGGATCTTCTCCGGGGGCAGCCCATGGGCTTTGGCTACATCACTTAATGCGGAGCGCGGGCGAAAGCGGTTGATCGTGGCGACCATAGCTACCCGGTCGGCGCCGTAAGTGGCAAATACGTGTTCAATCACCTTCTCGCGGCGGCGTGAACACAGATCGGTATCGATGTCGGGAGGGGTCGAGCGGGCAGAGTTCAGAAAGCGTTCGAAATACAGGTTGAGCCGCAGCGGATCGGGGCTGGTAATGCCCAGACAGTGGGCCACCAGTGAAGATGCGGCCGAACCGCGCGAGGAGTAAGGGATGCCTTGCTGGCGAGCAAAATTCAAAATGTCTTCGACAATCAGGAAGATGGGCTCGAAACCCATATCCGCAATGACCTCGATCTCGTGATCAAGCCGGGCCTGAATTTCTGGGGTGATCTGGCCATAAAGCTGGCGGGCTCCGGTTTCTGCCCGCAACCGCAGGGCCTGAGCGGGTGTCTGCCCGGCCGGCAGGGGTACCGTTGGCATGTGCGGAATGCCGAGGGGTAACTCAAACTGGCAGCGTTCCGCTACCGCCAGGGTATTTTCGAGCGCTTTGGGGAAGTGCTGGTAGCGCTTTTCCATCTCGGCTTCGGAAGCAAAGAAGGCATCCACAGGGGCACAGGCCTGGGCGGGCAATTTGGCGAGCGGCTGCAGGGTGCGGATCGAGGCCAGCGTGCGCTGCAGGCTGGCCTGGTCGGGAGTCAGAAAATAGATGGGCCAGTGGGCCACGATGGGTAAGGAAAGCTGGGCTGCTCGCCGAGAAAGCTCGACACCGCGGCGCAGATCACTCAACCCCAGGTAGAGCGCGTCGGCGTAGATCTCTTTCAGCGCCTCAAGTTGAGTTTCTGCTGAGGCAATGGCAACCAGCCCGTGCGCACAGGCGTTCAACTGTTCAAGAGAGCAACGTGTATTTTCGGGCGCAGCCAAAGCAGCCGTGCTGCTGAGGCGGCACAGGTTGGACCACCCCACATCATCTGCGGCCAACAGGGTGAGTTTTCCGGCAGCGGTCTCAATATCTAATCCCAGAATGGGGCGGACTTCAAGGTCGTGGCAGGCGCGGGCAAATTCGACCGCACCGGTCAGGGTGCGGAAATCGGTCAGGGCCAGTGCCGGCATGCCGGCATCGTGAGCGGCCTGAGCAAGTTCTGCCGGTAAAGGCAACCCGCGTAACAGGGAATAAGCCGAGTGGGTATTCAGGTGGATCAACATTGGATGATCCGCAGAAGACCGGTCAGGAGAGCCATCATATTCCTATAATAGAATATATATTCTATTTTGTCAATAGAGTCTCTCTGCCCAAGAAAAACAATGGAATCGCTTCACAGAGCTGAGAGCCAGGGGAATTCAATAGATGGCCATTCTCAGGATATAATTGGGACTGGATAAATTGCAATGACCAATGTGCTGACTTATTACATTTCTTCGATCGCAACCCTCTTCACGGGAGTGAAAAATCCGCTGGCCTTGATACGTCTGGCCACGCGCAACCCAAGCGACCAACCCCTTTTGCTCAAGTTAAAGGAGGGGACCAGTTTCTCCGTGGTGACGCTGATGGATGCCTGGATCCTGAAAGAGACGGTCCTCGACCGGCAATACGAACAGGCTTCAGTGCCGCTGCAGCCGGATTGGGTGGTGGTGGATATCGGCGCGGCGCTGGGCGATTACAGCGTCTGGGCCGCACGGCAGCTTAAGCAGGGACGGGTGATCGCCATTGAGCCTTTCCCGCAGTCGATCCAGTTGATTCGGGCCAACCTTGCAGTGAATCAGATCAAGAACGTCACGGTGCTTGAAGCTGCGGTGAGCAGTCGGGCCGGCCAAACCGTGCTGCAGCTGGTAACGGGGCAGGCGGTGCAGCATTCTACCGCCGCCGGGAATGGCAGCAGCAGCGTGACGGTATCCACGGTGACACTGTCATCCATCCTGAAGCAGATTCCAGAGGGACGCATCGACTATCTAAAAATTGACTGTGAAGGGGCAGAATATGATATCCTCTTCGATACCCCCAGCGATGCCCTGCAAAAGATCGAACGCATCTGTATGGAAGTCCATGACGGCATGACCCTGCACGATCACCATGAAATGATCCGGTTTTTACAGAGCCAGGGATACAGCACCCGGCTGACCCCGAACCCGGTCCATGCTGAACTGGCTTATCTGTACGCGGAACGAAATCGGACAAGCTAATCTATAAAAGGAAAACTAGAACCAATGGAAGAACCAAGCGTCCTTGATTATTTAAAAGAGAAACTTAATCCACGGCATTGGGGAAAACCTTCAGAGGTCTTGCCGGATGAGGGCGAGGCAGGGGAGCCATTGCAGCAGAAACCGCTTGAACCCGCGGCGGAACCTGCCCGGGCCAGACACGGGCTTTCATGGGCCTGGCGGGTCTTGCTGGCCCTCGTGCTGGCCTTTTTTGCGCAAAGTTTGCTGGAACCCACTTCTTACAATTTGACGGGTTCTCTGGTCTTCTACGCGGCGGCCCTCAGTGCACTGCTGCTGGCGGTGCGCGCGGACGAATTGAAGATCGTCGCGCCAACCCCGGCTGAAGCGATCAAAGACGAACATGGCATTCGCATTCTTCCACTGTACCTGTTTGTTTTTGTAACCCTGCTGGCTTTCTATGAACTAAAAGATAACCAGTTCACTGCTTTCAACGTTACCCTGTGGCTCGCGGCGCTGCTACTGGGACTGATCACCTTCTGGCGACCGCAACAGCCGTTTGACCTGCGGGCTAAATTACAGCAGGGGATCAATTACCTCAAAAAACCCTTCATTAATTTTCACCTCACTTCCTGGCAGTTGCTGTGCATTGCCGTTTTAGCGCTGGCGGCCTTTTTCCATTTCTATCACCTCAGCACGGTTCCGCTGGAAATGACCAGTGACCACGCCGAGAAACTGCTGGACGTCAACGACGTGCTGCACGGCAAATTCTCGATGTTCTTCCCACGCAACGGCGGGCGTGAGCCGATCCAGTTCTACCTGGCGGCAGCGCTGATCAAATGGTTTGGCGCCAGCCTGGGCTTTACCACGCTGAAACTGAGCATGGCCCTGGCTTTCATGGTTGGGCTGATCTTCGTTTATCTTTTGGGAAAAGAATTTGGCAACCGCTGGACCGGGCTGCTGGGAATGCTTCTCACGACGTTTGCAGCGTGGACAAACATCATTGCCCGAGTTGGCCTGCGCCTGATCCTGTGCCCGGTGTTCGTGGCCATTGACCTCTACTTCCTCTTCCGGGCCATCCGGCGCGGCAGCCGTAATGATTTCATCCTGACCGGCATCTTTCTGGGGCTGGGGTTACTGGGCTATTCGGCCTTTCGCATTATGCCCGTGGTGGTGGTGCTGGCCATCCTGATCTACGTACTGCACGAACGGGAACGAGCCCGGCGTAAGCTGGCCTGGCAGGGATTGGGCCTGATCGTTGCTTTTTCGTTTGTGCTGGCCATGCCGCTGCTGCACTTTGCCCTGCAGTACCCGGAGGCATTTGGCTACCGCACTCTCACGCGCATGACTTCAACGGAAGTGGCACTGCCGGTCAACCTGGTGAGCACTTTCTTCTCGAATACCTGGAATGCCATTACCATGCCTTTCTTCCGCGACGGCAGCACCTGGGTGATCTCGGTCACCGACCGCCCCGCGCTGGATATCATCACCGCCGCGCTGTACCTGATCGGGCTGGTGGTTGTCCTCATCCGCTGGATCAAGACGCGCAACTGGCAGGATCTCTTCTTTTTGGCGGCTATCCCGGTGCTGATGCTGCCCTCGATTCTGGCGCTGGCATTTCCGAACGAAAATCCCTCTTTGAGCCGCGCCGGGGGAGCGGTAATTCCCATTCTGCTGATCGCGGCCATTGGCTTCCAGAGCATCTTGACCAGCATCTGGCAAAAAACGCGCTCTGGGCTGGGTAAGGGGCTGACCGTTTTGCTGGCGCTCCTGATCGTGACCCTTTCTGCAGCACAGAATTATGACCTGGTCTTCAATCAATACAACACGTCTTACGCCAACGCCACCTGGAATACCAAAGAAATGGGCGAGGTGTGCCACGATTTCATCGATTCGGTGGGTGCACCCGATACCTGCTACGTAGTTGGGGTGGCCTACTGGGTGGATACACGGCTGGTCGCGATGGTGGCGGGATATCCGACGATGGATTACGCCATCTGGCCCAAGGATGTGCCTGCCACGAAAGACGATCCGCGCGCCAAGATGTTTATTCTGAAAGCGGATCAACCGGATGCCATCAGCCAGGTAGAAGCGATCTATCCGAATGGCTTCGCGACGCTGCACTCTTCCGCCATCCCCGGGAGAGATTTCATTGCTTATTTTGTTCCGCCAACCACGGTTGGCCAGTAACCAAAACTATTTAAAGAGGTGCGAAATGGTCGAAAAAGGAAGTTCTATTGCCGGGTTGATCGATCATACCCTGTTGAAGCCGGATGCAACCCCTGACAAGATTGCAGTCTTATGCGAAGAAGCATTGAAATATCATTTTGCTTCAGTGTGCGTGAACCCCTGCAACGTGAGCCTGTGCGCTGATCTGCTCAAAGGTTCCGCGGTCAAGGTTTGCACGGTGATCGGTTTCCCGCTGGGGGCCAACGTCAGTGCCACCAAGGCTTTTGAGACGCGCCAGGCGATTGAAGAAGGCGCTGCTGAGGTGGATATGGTCATCAACATTGGTGCTTTGAAGGCTGGCAATGATACCCTGGTGGAAGAAGATATCCGCACGGTAGTCAATGAAGCCAAAAAGCGCAAAGCGCTTTCGAAAGTGATCATCGAAACCTCCCTGCTCACGGAAGAAGAGAAAGTGCGCGCCTGTCAGCTGGCCAAAAAGGCCGGGGCCGACTTTGTCAAAACCTCCACTGGCTTCTCGGGTGGGGGAGCCACAGTGGCTGATATTGCCCTGATGCGTAAGACTGTTGGTCCAGAAATGGGCGTCAAGGCCTCAGGCGGCGTTCATTCGCTCGAAGAGGCTCAGGCGCTGGTGGCAGCCGGTGCTACCCGCATTGGGGCGAGTGCTGGCGTCAAGATCGTCGAAGCTGAGATGGGGAAGATTCCCCCCACGGAAAAATCCACATCGGCTTATTAGTTCAAATGACCCGCTGCAAAAGCGGGTTTTTTTATTGTATGGTACCCGGATTCTGCATTGCCAAAAAGAAAAGCACTATGGGTTAAAAAGAGGTTTTTTAGCAAGCAATGCAACAATTTCATGTCAAGATGATGATTCCTCACTTACTTTGGATGAATTTTCGGATTTGAGTCCAGAATCAAATTTCACTTTCATATCTCACGTAATGATCTGTATTCGAGCAAGGCGAGAAAAATCTTTTCTGCATCCGATTTTTTGAAATGGAGTACCAGGGACGCCAGGTAATGGAGGAAACCATGCTAAACTTAAGGGTGTTCAGCCACAGCCATCATCCTTTGGGGTGAAATTACTGACAAAAAATATCAGGCCCGGATTTTGGCAGGTATATTTTCAAAATGAATATTTCTATTGCATCTTTGGAGTGAAATATGAAAAAATGCTTCACTTACATTGCTTCTGCTTTCATACTTCTTTCAGTGATCAGTAGCTGTTCATCAACGCCGGTTGACCAAACTTCTAATTCTCTACTGCCAACACAAACAGTCATGATCTTACCAACGCTGACTTCTCTGACAGCTCCAGTTTTTCCAAAGCCGGCGCAGTCTCCAAATTTACTGCCAGTCAACAATGCAGCAGAAGTTTGGGAGAATAATACCTGGGTTGTGAAAAACTTAGAAGGAAAGATCACAGCTGTTTGGGCGGATGCGACCCAATCATGGACTTATGATTACCGAACAATTCAAATAATTTTTGGGGGAGCTACAAAACCGAATACCGCTTTAGGTATTGACAGTGTGCATTTGCCATTTGTAGTTCCTTCTTCGTGGGAAATACCTTTACGCGAAAATGAAATGGATCCTGATCCACTTGTACCATCGGGAGTGATTAATAATTTCCAAACATATTCTTATAATTATGACACTCGAGAAGGTTTGTATACCTATGTGGAATTTGGGGTTGATTATAGAGGTATTGTGTTGGCAGAGTCAGCAGGAACAGCGTTGAATGGAGGTTCAACGATTAAGGGAAATACATATGTCGCTGGTTTTTCATTTATCGATCCCAACCACCCTGACTTAATGTATTTGATCACTATGCCTATCTATGATAGTGAGAATGGAAGTACATGGATTGACCTTAACCCCAATGTTGCCTTACATGGAAACAGCGATTTTGTGCGGGCAGATAAAGATGATCCAGATTTATATACAGTCTTGAATCCGAAAGAAGTAATTCAAGTATTAAGTGATCCTTCTGTGATTGGTAGAAGAATGGTTATTGGTTTGAAGATTCCAATCGATGGCCAATTATATTCTGACCCTGCAATTGTTCAGCAAAATAAATTATTTTACGATTCTGTTATTGCCGGCTCGCCAATTGCCAATATTGAAACTTCTGCGCATGTTGAATGGTTTCGTCTTCCAAAAGATTTAGATTTTCATGTTACAGAATAATTCCGCATTATCATCTATAATATTTTTGAAAAAAGATCGTGGGCATTTCGGCCATTTCACAAATTTTTGTCTTCTACTTAAATCGTCTTTGGAGAGCCCTATCCATTGATGCAGGCAACGTTATGTCTGAATATTTCGACCAACGGTGTGAGAACAGTAATATTAATGCTGAGGGGGCTGGTCTAAAACCAGAACTAAAGTGAAGAGGTAGTATTTTTTCCTTGTCCCGTAGATTTCTGATATCTTTCAGCAGGAAAATACAGATCTTGTAAATATCAGGACCGGCTTACGAATAAAGGTTCACGTTAGTGAAAACAAAAGAGGGCTAAATGACAAAAGGGAAAGTGTTGATTATTGGTGGTACCGGGTTCCTGGGTTACTATGCCGTTCGTGAGTTACTGAAGCGGAATTACGCTGTTTCCATTCTGTCACTGCCGCCGCTGCCGGCGGAGGGCCTTTTCGCGCCAGAGGTGGAGATCGTGCTGGCCGATCTGAACAAACTAACGGACGCTGAAGTCGAAAAGTATTTGAGCGGACACGATGCGGTTATCTTTGCCGCGGGGGCGGATGATCGGGCGACTCCGCCAGCGCCGGCATATCCCTTCTTCCATAAATATAACGTCGAGGCGACGCGCCGCCTGGCGACCCTGGCAAAACAGGCCGGGGTAAAGCGTATGGTTGTGCTGGGTTCCTACTTTGCTTATTTCGATCGGGCATGGCCTGAGATGAAGCTCAAAGAACACCATCCCTATATTCGTAGCCGGGTGGAGCAGGAAGAGATTCTTTTCGAGATTGCCGGGTCGGAAATGGATGCGATGGTGCTGGAGCTGCCCTACATCTTTGGCTCCATGCCGGGGCGAAAGCCCATCTGGACCCCGCTGCTGCACTATCTGGCGGCAACGCCGGTCCTCTTCTACACCCACGGCGGCACCAATTGCGTGGCGGTGGAACACATTGGTGAAGCCATTGCCGGGGCAGTGGAATTTGGCAAAGGCGGAGAGCGCTACGTGATTGGAGATGAAAACCTGACCTGGAAAGAACTGCTGGGAAGGTTGAGTGAACTTCAAGGGAAACGCAAATCCGTGGTGACGCTGCCCAACTGGATGGCTACTCTGGCGGGTGCGGGATTGAAGCTGACCCTTCGCCTGCAAGGAAAAGAAAGCGGCCTGGACCCGATTCAGTTAATTCGGCTGCAGACCGCGATGACTTTCTTCGACCCGGAACTCGCACGGACGGTGCTTCATTTTGGCAGCGGTGGCCTGGAAGCCGCGCTGCAAAAAACGATCGAAGCTGCCGGGTAACGATGGAGAAGGATTCTATTTGAAGTTATCCGCCAGATACTGGACCAGCACTGTTTCTTCATCCGCTGAGAGGGTAGCCCCTCTGCTGATCATGTTATCGACTACCTGTTTCCATTGATCCGAGGTCAGATGCTGCGTGACCACTTTAGCGGTGGAGTGGCAGGCAGTGCAGCGGGTATCAAGCAGCGTTTTGCCATCGGCGACGGCAGAAGGATTCCCGCTGGCGGAAGTGGTGGAGGGTGTGGCGGTCTGGGCTGCACAGGCGCCTAGAAGCAGTGCAGCCACGATGATAACCAGGAAGACCCAGGCAAATTTCCTCATGTAAATTCTCCTCAATTGGATGATAATTGAATTGTATAGCATCTGGACTAAAATAGTTCCATGAATTTCCTGGCAATTGCTCCATTTCTGGCAGTTTTGCGGATGAGTTGTGTATAATTACAAATGAATTACCAAGAATTGACAGCGAAAAAAATCAGAGGGTGTTATGGACCAAAAGACAATCCTGGTGATCGAAGACGACGACATCGTCGCGCAAACCATTGAACACTGTTTGCGTCGAGAAAACTTTCGAGTGATTCTTGCGCAATCAGGGGTGGAGGGTTTGCAGCTTTGCCGCAGACATCAACCCAACCTGGTGGTGCTGGATATCATCATGCCAGGGATGGATGGGCTGACCGTGTGCCGGCAAATGCGCCAGGATCCGATGATCGAAGATACCCCGGTGCTGATGCTGACGGCCAAGACCCGTGATGAAGATAAAGTAAAGGGCTTTCTGGCCGGAGCGGACGACTATCTGAGCAAACCATTCAACGTGGATGAATTCATTCTGCGCGTGCGGGCCATTCTGCGCCGTACCGAGGGGCATCGCTCCCACGCTCGGCCGCGCAACAGCGTTCTGCCCAATGGCGATGAAACAAAAGCTGATGTGATCGAGATCAACGGCTATAGCCTGGATACACGGACCTTTGAGTTGGAAACCCCCGAGAAGGGCAAAATCCGCTTGACCCCGATCCAATATGATCTGTTATTCCATTTGATGCGCCATGCCGGCGAGATCTTTTCGCCGAACCGGCTTCTGGATGAAGTATGGAATTACCCGCTGGACTCCGGCAGCCCAGATCTGGTGCGGGTACACATCAAGAACTTACGTGAACGTATTGAAAATGACCCCAAAGCCCCCGCGTTCATCGAAACTGTTCCTGGATTTGGATACACCATCCGTGCAGAAGCGAAGAACGAATAAGAGGCTCCCTTGACTGCCAATCAAACTGCTATTCAGGCAATCCATCTTTTAACCAAATTGAACAACCCGCAATTGAGCCTGGCTGATTATGAGGCTGAATTTCTCAAAGGTTTGATCGAGCTTCTCGATGCGGATTATTCCGTCTTGCTGCGTACCGATGATCAGGGAGGCAGCCGGGCCAAGCGCAAAACTGCATTGAGGCAGGGGGGCGAGGTCGTCGAGGAGGACGTGCTTTTCGAGCGGGGAATTCTCTACGAAGCTTATGATCAGTTGAAGATCATGGAATGCTCCGCCAGCGAAAAGGGAGACGTCAATGTCACAGTGGACGTACCGGCGGGGGTGACCCTGCGCAACCTGATCGCGCTGCCGCTGATGTACCAGACGCGCCTGTTTGGCATTCTGGCGGTGGGCAATTCAAGCGAGTTCCCGTTCGATCGAAGCAATCAAGACGTGATCTTGCATCTGGCCGGGGTGCTTTCGGCGCACATCCATTCGGTCGAACTGATCCTGAACCTGGAGGAGAGCAACGACAGTTTGCTGTTGAGCCAGGAACAGCTTCTCAATTCGCGTAACACCCTGCGCACGCTTTTCGATAACATTCCGGAATCCTTCTACATTGTGGACGAATTCTTTACCCTCATTGCCATCAACCAGAGCCGGGCAGACCGGGCCGGCCAGCCGCCGCAAAAGCTGGTGGGGCAGAAATGCTATGAGCAATTATTCCAGTTGAATGCGCCCTGCCCGGGCTGCCTGGTGCAGAAGACCCTGCAGAACAATCGGGCCGACGTACGCCGCATGCACTATCTGCAGAAGGATAACAGTAATCTGGAGTGGGAAATCCATACTTACCCGGTGCCGCTGGTAGAGGGCAAGCTGCGTCAGGTGATCTTGCTCGAGCAAAACATCACCGAGAAGCGCAAGCTCGAAGCGGAATTGATCCAGAGCGAAAAGCTGGCTGCCGTCGGGCAGTTGGCCGCGGGAATTGCACACGATATCAACAATCCGCTGACTTCGATCATTGCCAATTCGCAAATGCTGATCGCTGACATCCCCGAGGATATGGCGGATTTACTGCACAGTGCCAGGCTGATCGAGCTGGCGGGGACCAAGGCGACCCAGGTGGTCAAGAACCTGCTTTCGACGGCGCGCAAAGAGGAATTCACTTTTGAGCCGATCGATCTCAACGAGAACATCCAGAGTTCGCTGATGCTGTTATCGCACGAATTCATTTCACGCAACATCAATATCTGCTTCAACCGCGGCTACGAGATGCCCATGATCATGGCCAGCGATAATCACCTGCAAAGCGTGTGGACTAATCTGATCATGAATTCGATCGAGGCCATCAGCGGGGAAACGGGCAAGGTGACCATCTCGTCGCAGTTCGACGGCAGCAATTTCATCGTCAAGGTCGAGGACGACGGCAACGGCATCCCGAACGAGTGTATTGGGCAGATCTTTGAACCCTTCTTCACGACGAAACGCTCCGAAGAGGGCACCGGGCTGGGACTGACCTCAGTGCGGCGCATTGTGCAGGCGCATAACGGCCAGATCATGGTGGAAAGCGAAGAAGGCAAGGGCACCACGTTCACGGTGGTACTGCCGAAAGAACAGAAGTAAAATAATTTTTATGAGAGTTGTCCAATTATTAACCTGTATAACCCCAACAAATTTACCTTTCTTCAAAGAATTATCAAAAGAGATCGGGGATTTACATATTTTTATATCCACTCCGAGGGAAAAAAACCGAAGTTGGCCAATCCAATGGGATGATCTAAAAATTAAGGTCCAAAAAACAATAATTATTCCAATAAGTTTGAAGTACCAGCATGGAGTAATAGAAAAAACGTATATGTATATTCCTTACGACACATTGTTCATTTTAGTGAAGCTTAAGCCTGAATGGATAATCACCAATGAATTTGGCGCAAGAACATTTTTTTCTGTGATCTATAAAATATTCCACTCAAAAACAAAAATTGCAGTTTCGGTAGGACTATCTGAATATTCTGAAATGAATAGAAGTAAATTTAGGAAATACTTCCGTAAATGGTTGATTAAAAAGACAGATATTCTTTTTGTCAACGGTGAAAGTGGAAAGAAATATCTCCAAAAACTCACTCCTCCAGAAAAACCTATTGTTGTGATTAATTACACTGTTGATTTGACACCTTATTCATCAATACCTCTAAAACGAAGTTCACAAATATCCAAGCGTTTTCTATATTCTGGAAGGCTAATTCCATTAAAAGGATTAATTGATTTTTTATCTGTTTTGTGTAGATGGGCAGAAGTACATTCTGAAACTGAATGGGAATGGTGGCTAATCGGGGATGGACCTTTGGCAAATCAGATTCAAGAATATCCCCTACCTAAGAATCTTCATGTGAAATTGTTTGGTAGAGTTGAATATTCTGAATTACCTAAATACTACGCTCAGGTAGGAGTTTTTGTTTTTCCGACTTACAAAGATGAATGGGGCCTTGTTATAAATGAAGCATTAGCATCTGGACTCCCTGTTATTGGAAGTATTTATAGTCAAGCAGTAGAAGAATTAGTTGCTGAAGGAGAAAATGGCTGGTTATTTAAAACAGACAATTCCACGGAAATATTTGAAGCTTTAGAAAGATTTTACAAAACGAGCAAACAAGGATTGAATTTTATGAGAGAAGCGTCAAGAAAAAGAGTTCAACAAATTTCTCCAAATTTCGCTGCACAAAAAATGGCCAAAAGTATTTCCGAAATAAAGTAAAGAAAAATTAAGAAAAGTTTTCATTCTTGTTTAAATAACGATTTGTAAAAAAAGATAATAACAATAAGATTTACTAAGGCAAGCACAATTTGCATTATTCCTGCCCCGACTAACTCAAATTTATTAATTATAAAGATCCCCAACCCAGAAAAAACTAATACCCCAATTATTTGTGACCAAAAAATTCCATCAGGTCTTTGACATGCACGAAGTGAAATACTTATAATTTGATTTGCAACGCTAAATAATAGTGCAATTCCTAAAAACAAAATTAACCAACTATAGTGTATATAATCTGTAAAAGGAAACACTAGTGCAATAAATTCTTTTCTGAAAAAAGACAATACAAATACATAGATAAATACAAAAGAGAGCACTAAATAAAGGATTTTTCTGGTTTTCTGATGAATAAATTTACTACCAGATTTATTTATATCACTTGAAAGTCCTGGAAGAAGATAATTGCTTATTGCAGTGACAAATTGCTGGACAGGAACAGTAAAGTTTTGAAGTGCACGAATAATTCCAGCATCTGAATAACCTATGAAAATTGCAGTAAAGGGAACAATCACTGAAGAATTCAACCAATAAACTATTGATGATCCAGTTGCCCATTTCCCGTATTTCCAATGAGGAGAAATAATCTCGCTTATTCGAATTTCTCCTTTTTTGTTATTTTTTAGATAAAGACTAATTTGTAATATTATGAAAAGTGAACTAATCAATCCAGATATTCCCATTAAATAAAAGGCAATTTGACTAGAAAGGACTCCTTTTTTGAATAATAAAAAAGTACTTCCCAATAGAAAAAATGTGTAAACAGAAGATCCAAAAAATGCAAAAGATGGCTTTTGAATAGCATAACAAAATCTTCTGCCAAACCAATAATTTAGAATACATGGAAGCGTCAAAATTAATGGGAAAACCAGTTCTGTTAGATCATTATCGGGAATGAGAATATAACCGAAATAAATAAAAATCGATAAGGAAAATGTAAGGATTGTATTCAAAAGAAGAATTTTATTAAAATACCCCTTAATATTTTCTTGAAAAATAGTAGGAACTAAAACGCTCATTGGTTCTAGAATTAGAGCATTTTGAAAACCCGCTGCAAATAGAAATATTGAGAAAGCTACAGAATATATGCCATATGAAGTTGAAGTTATTGAACGAGCTAATAGAATATTTAGAACGAAATTATTTACTGAATATAAACCTTGTTCAAAGATACTAATGCCAATATTTCTTATTGGCATGCTTTTTGTTAGAAAAGAAAGTTGCATTTTATCCACAGTTTATTCAATAATTTGATTAGGATGTATTATAAGGTAAATGGGTTTTTATGAAAACGTATTGTGAATTGAGTAGGATAATAGAAGTAGATCAATGGAAATCCTTTTAGCTAAAGGGTGAAAAGTGATTTCGAAGAAAATAAGAGTTAGTGTTGTGATGCCAGTATTTAACGGCGAGCGTTATATTGCTCAATCAGTAGAAAGCATTCTAAACCAATCATATAAAAACATTGAACTCATTGTTGTTAATGATGGTTCTATTGATCGAACTTTAGAAATCTTACAACAGTATAAAGAAATAAATGTAATCAATCAGGAAAATCAAGGAACGGCGAGTGCAATAAATAATGGTATAAAAATTTCAAATGGTGAGTTTATTGCAAGAATCGATTCAGATGATATAGCATTTCCCATAAGAATAGAAAAACAAGTAAGGTATTTAAGAGATCATCCAGATGTAGGTTTGCTCGGCTCGGGTGCAATAATTATTGATATAAAAAACAGGAAATTTGGCTACCAGAAAGTGCCCTTAACTGACTCGGAGATTCGTTGGGCCAGTTTATTTAAGTCCCCATTCATTCATCCATCGATAATGTTTAGACGGGAAATTATTGAAGGCATGCCAACGCTTTATGATGCTAAATTCTTGAATTCACAAGATTATGATTTATGGGTGAGATTAATCGAGAAAACCAAAACCGCGAATATTCGGGAACCTTTGCTCTATTATAGAATCCATTCTAAGAATACGACTTTAAACCAAAGAGAAATGATGTTAATTAATTCAAACACTATTTCGATTAAGGCTTTTGAAAATTTTCTTCCTCTTGCTTTGCAGGATTTTCAAAAAGACGATTTGTTCTCTTTACAGAGTTTATTATTTTCTGGATCGAGAGATTACAATTCTTTTGGAGATGATAGAATCCATTTGATATTGAGATACCTCACTATATGGGATCTATACAGAAAGAAATATTTATTATCTTCAAAGGAAATGAAGACGATACAAGATCAAGTTATTGTCAAAGTCTGCCAGTTAACTTTTTTCCCACCAATTTCAAAAGATTCAAGTAAAGTAATTCAAAAGTTAGATTCCCTTGATAGTAGCTGGCCATTAATTTTCCTGAGATCGATGCCTTATGCAGCACAAGCTCTCTTTCGAGAGAGAGTTCTAAGGAAAGTGTAGAACTGATTTTTTTGCCTGCAATATAGAGACATTATGAAAATCTTGATTATCCATAATCACTATCAACAAGCCGGCGGAGAAAATATAATTGTCGATGCACAGGTTGAATTATTGCAAAAATATGGGAATGAGATTTTTTTATACCAAAGAGATAATAAAGAAATTGAGAATTATTCACTAATTAAAAAGTTCTTCTTTTTCTTTTCGACTATGTTTTCATTTCGAACGGTGAGAGATGTCAGGAACCTAATTCGAAAAGAACGACCGGACATTGCCCATGTACATAATGTTTTTCCTTTGATCTCCCCATCAATTTATTGGGTCTTAACCAAAGAAAAACTTCCATTTGTTCAGACAGTCCACAATTTTCGTTTTTTATGCCCTAATGGGTTATTCTATAGACAAGGCCAAATTTGCGAATTATGTAAAATGGGTCATTATGGTAATGCGGTCCGATGGAAATGCTATCGGAACAGCTTTTCTCTTAGCCTTTTATACGCAACGACGATCTGGCTGCATCGGAAGATAGGATCCTTCGATCTGGCTTCACTTTTCATTATTGTGAATCCATTCACTCGAAACAAGATATTGGAATCAACCCTGACAAATGAAGAGAAAATCCGATTTATCCCAAATTTTTTTCAGCCCTCAGAAATGGATGAATCAGCGGGACATGAGGCCGGTATTGTTTACCTAGGCAGATTATCTGCTGAAAAGGGAGTTGGCGATCTTCTTGCGTGCCTAAAGTTAGTTCAAAAAATTACGTTCACGATTGCAGGCACAGGTTCAGAGGAATCTCATTTAAAGGAAATTGCCAAGTTGTATCCTGAAAGAGTGTGTTTTACTGGATTTGTTTCAGGAAAAGAAAAAAGTAGATTGATCAATCAAGCTCTTGCTGTCGTATTACCATCAAAATGTTATGAGCAATTACCTTTGGTAGCACTTGAAGCAATGTCGGCTGGTAAGCCTTTGATCGTTCCAGATATGGCAGGATTGGGTTCACTCGTAAAGAAAGATGAAACCGGGTTGCTTTATAAACCTGGAAATGTAGCTGATCTTGCAGAGAAAATTCAGAGGCTTGTTAATAATCCTGAATTGGCAATAAGAATGGGAGAAAATGCCAAAAAAGAATATGAAATAATTTATTCCCCCGAGGTCTATTACCGAAAGTTAATGGCTCTTAATCAAGAAATCCTTTGTGCAAAGTCAAATTAAATGCTTTTTGCAAAGGAATGACTTGAATCAAGTCTATAATATTTCAATGCTGCATAAAATTCTCGGTTCCTCCATTTCCACTACTTCTTACTCTGCCGCCACAGCCCAGATCCTGACGTGGGCACGGGCTGGGGAATCACGCAGTGTGTATGCTGCCAACGTGCACATGGTCATGGAGGCCTACGACCACGCTGATTTCAGAACGGCGGTGAATGGGGCGGACCTGGTGACGCCAGATGGCATGCCGCTGGTGTGGGCACTGCGTCGCAAAGGGGTAAACGGGCAATCACGGGTCTACGGGCCGACGCTGATGCTTGAGGTGCTGCGTGCCGCGGAGTGCGAAGGGATCGCGGTGGGGTTTCTGGGTTCCACGGCCGAGATCAGGCAGGCGATGCTGGCGCGATTCGCGGTCGAGTTCCCGCGGCTGCGGGTGTGCCCGCTGCCTGAGATGCCCTTTGGCGCGCAATCCGCAGAGGACGATGCCGCGCTGACCACCCAGATTGAGGCGGCGGGGGCACGGATCCTTTTCGTGGCGCTGGGCTGCCCGGCGCAGGAGCGCTGGATCGCTGCCCACCGTGGCCGCATCCACGCGGTGATGCTGGGGGTGGGGGCAGCGTTTGCCTTCCACGCCGGCGCGGTGCGCCAGGCCCCGGGATGGATGCAGCGGCTGGGGCTGGAATGGCTGTTCCGCCTGACGCAGGAACCCGGGCGGCTGTGGAAGCGCTACCTGAAACACAATCCGCGTTTCTTGATTTTGGAAGGCATCGAGCTAATTCGCGATAAAATGAAGTAACGGGAAGGGAGTGACCTGGGGAGATGCTGCGCAGATTTTCGACGAATTTTGCCATCTTTTCGATTGGGCTGGACGCGATCATTGTGCTCCTCTCGATGCTCTCCATGTCAGTGGTGCGCGTCTGGCTGAACCCGGTATCCTTCATTGCTGAAATTCCTGCGGGTATCCAGTATCCATTATGGCTGTACGTGACCTTTCCGCTGGTGTGGGTCTTCATCCTGGCCGCATTTTCCATTTATGACAGCAAAAAATTCTTTCGGGTGGTGGATGAGCTCTCCACGCTGACAGTGGCTTCTTTGATCGCTGCCGTTTCGCAGGCGGGCATCCTGTACCTGACTTATCGTGAGTTCTCGCGTGCGCTGTTCCTGCTGATCGTGTTCTTTGCCTATCTGCTGTGCGTGCTGTGGCGTCTGGGCGCCCGGGTGATCTTCCGCCTGCGCAAAGAAACACTGCACAGCGGGGAACGCCTCCTCATTGTGGGCAGCGGGAGCGAACTGCAGAAGACGCAGAAAATCCTCAAGCAAAATCTCGATCCGCGCCTGGAACAACTGGCGATCCTGGATCTGAAAAAAGGTGAAATCGGTGCCGAAACCCCGGAACATTGCCCGCAGACGATCCAGCGGGTGATCGGCGAGATCGAGCGCATCGATGCCAGTGACGTGGTGGTGGCTTTGCCGCGCAACATGAGCGAATGGATCGAGGTGATCGCGACGGCGGTGGACGTGCTGCCGCTGGGGGTGTGGGTGGCGCTGGATTATTACGATCTTTCTTTTGCCAACGCTCACGTCGAAAATCTGAATGGAATGCCGCTGCTCGACCTGCGCGCCCCGGCACTGAATGATTATGCCCGGGTGGTCAAGCGCAGTTTTGACCTGGTCATGGGAATGGTCAGCCTGATCGTGGTTTTGCCGCTGATGCTGGTGGTGGGGCTGGTGGTACTGATCGATGCCGGCTGGCCGATCTTCTTTTTGCAGCCGCGGGTGGGGGAAAATGGCCGCCTGTTCAAGATGATCAAGTTCCGCACCATGGTACGCGATGCTGAGAGCCGCCAGGCCGAAGTGCAGCACCTGGACGAGAATGGCAATGTCATCCACAAGACGCGCTCCGATCCGCGGGTGACGCGTTCGGGGCATTTTCTGCGCCGTTTCAGCCTGGACGAACTGCCGCAGCTCATCAACGTCATCAAGGGCGAGATGAGCCTGGTGGGGCCGCGGCCGGAACTGCCTGCGCTGGCCAGCCAGTATGAGCACTGGCAGCGCCGCCGCCTGTCTGTCCCGCCCGGGATCACCGGATGGTGGCAGGTGAATGGGCGTAGCGACCGGGTGATGCACCTGCACACCGAGGACGATCTGTATTACATCGAAAACTACTCCATCTGGCTGGACCTGCGCATCTTGATCCGCACCATCTGGGTGGTCATCATGGGGAATGGAGCCTACTGAGTTGAAAAATCCACGCCTCTCTGTCCGCGTCCGCCGGGCGTTTTTCTTTGCCTTCTTTCTGTTCATGGCCCTGTATCGGGCACTTTACGTGTTTGGCATTTACGGGGCAACCTGCCCCTCGGACTGGTTAACGATCACCGGGCCGTGCCAGTGGAGCACGGCGCCCTTCGAGATCATGCTGTGGGGAGCGCTGCTGATCCTGTTTTTGCTCGAATTGACCTGGTCACGGGATTGGGCGAAGTTTGGCGCAACCTGCAAAAGGTTTTGGCCGGTGTGGGGTTTTGTCTTGCTGGCCGGGGTTTCAGCGTTTTGGTCGGTACAATGGCAGATCACCTTGTACAAAACCGGGGTGTTGCTGCTGACCACACTGGTGGCAGTGTATTTCGGGGAATCCGAAACGTTTTCGGGTATGCTGCGCTTCTTGACCCGGTTCATGGGCGGAGTCGTGCTGCTCAGTTACGTTTTCGTCTTGTTTCTGCCCCAGATCAGCATTATGCACGATCCGTTCTATCGCGGTGCCTGGAACGGTATTTTCTGGCATCGAAATTATCTGGGCTGTTTTGCGGCACTGGCTGCCGGGCTGGCGCTGCTGCATCTGCTGCAATGGCGATCTCTGCTCCGCTGGCAGCGGCTGCTGACGATTTTGCTGCTGGTGAGCAGTGTTCTGCTGGTAGTGAAAAGCAAATCGGCTACCGGGCTGATCACCCTGCTGGCGCTGATCGCAGCCTGCGTCTTGCTGGCGCTTTGGCTCAAGTGGGGGCATCATCTGCGGCGGCGCGACTATGCCTGGATCCTGGGCGTGCTGGGCCTGGTAGCCGTGTTGATACTGGTCAACCTGAACTTTCTCTTCGGCCTGCTGGGACGCAACACCAGCCTGACCGGGCGGGTGCCGATGTGGAGTTACGTGTATCACAACCTCTTCGCGCAGCGTCCGTTGTTGGGCTATGGTTATCAGGCGATCTGGGCGCTGGACGGAATCCGCAATCAACTGGGCGACATTTTCCACTGGGATTCAGTGGTCATGGGCGATAATGGTCTGGTGGATATGGCGCTCCATCTGGGCGTCGTTGGTCTGGTCTACCTGTTTATCCTGTTCATCGAAGCCGTTTTTCGATCTTTCCGCTGCCTGAGAGAGCAGCGTCAGGCTGAAAGTTTTTTGCCTTTGCTGCTGCTATTGTTCACTCTGGTAGGGAATATTGCCTTGAGCCTCTTTCTGCAATCTGAAACCTTTGTGTGGGCATTGCTGGTGGCCAGCCAGATACCTCTGCTTGCCCATGCGCGCCTGAAGGTGAGACTCTGGAATTAATTTTGAATTAAATCAGAGCGACCCTATTGACAAACATTTTTGATTTACTATAATTAGTTCCAGCAGCGTTATTTAGCAAGCAAAATAATTGAACAATTTTTTTGGACGAGAATCAATTTCGAAGGAATGGTGCGCCTTAGAACACCTGCAGACCGAAGTTTGTTTCGGTTTAAGGAATTTGTTGACATCCTCTTTAGCCAGAGGTTGTTTCTCTCCAGTTGGGACCCAGGACACCTGCCTGGGTCCCAACCTTTAACCGCGAAATTTTGCTGGGGTGGGATATAATCACCTCTTCAGAGGTGAGACGTTATGGCATTGATCAGTCTGCAAGAAGTGTGCGTGGGTTTTGGCGGGCCGTTGCTGCTCGAAAAGATCGATCTGCAAATCGAGGAGGGGGAATGGGTGGGTTTGTTGGGCCGTAATGGGATGGGCAAATCAACGCTGCTGAAGCTGATCCACGGCGAGATCGAACCGCAGGAGGGCATCATTGCTCGTCAGCAAGATTTGCGCGTAGCCTATCTACCTCAAGAATTTCCTCTGGGCCTTTCGGGCACGGTGGAACAGATCGTGCGCAGCGGGTTCGCTGATGCCGGTGATCTGTTGCCGCTGGAGTTCAAGGACGAATGGCAAAAGCAGCTCCAGGTCGAGCAGGTCATCAGCCGCATGGAACTGGATCCCAGGAGCGCGTTCGAAACCCTCTCGGCAGGGATGAAGCGCCGGGTACTGCTGGCGAAGGGACTGGTCATCAATCCCAATTTGCTGCTGCTGGATGAACCCACCAACCATCTGGACATCAATTCCATCGATTGGCTGGAAGGCTTTTTGCAGCGTTGGGGAGGCACCCTGTTCTTTGTGACCCATGATCGGGTGTTCCTGCAGCGAGTGGCTCACCGGATCGTCGAACTGGACCGTGGACGCCTGTTTGACTGGAATTGCAATTACACCACTTTCGTGGAACGCAAAGAAGCGGCCCTCACCGTAGAAACGGCGCACAACGTCTCATTCGACAAGAAACTGGCGCAAGAAGAGGCCTGGATTCGCCGCGGCATCGAGGCCCGTCGCACTCGCAATGAAGGGCGGGTGCGCGCGCTGAAACACCTGCGCGAGATGCGCAGTGAACGACGCGAAATGATGGGACAGGTCAAACTGCAGTTACAGGAAGCCAAACGTTCCGGGCGGCTGGTGATCCGGGCGGAGGACGTACACTTCCAGTTTGGTGATCGGCCCATTATCGAAGATTTCAGCACCGTTCTGCAGCGTGGGGATAAGGTGGGCATCATTGGGCCCAACGGTTCAGGCAAAACCACCCTGCTGCGACTGCTGCTGGGTGAACTGGCCCCGCAGCGCGGGACGGTGGAACTGGGAGCCAATCTTGAAGTGGCCTATTTCGATCAACTGCGCACCCAACTGGATGAAAGTAAATCCGTGCTGGATAATGTGGGCGAGGGCCGCGATACCATTACGGTCAACGGCAAGACGCGCAACGTTATCGGCTATCTCGAAGACTTCCTCTTTTCACGGGAACGAGTCCATGCCCCGATCAGCGCGCTTTCTGGTGGGGAGCGCAATCGTCTGCTGCTGGCACGTTTGCTGGCGCGGCCGGCCAATCTGCTGGTCATGGATGAGCCAACCAACGATCTGGATATCGATACGCTGGAAATGCTCGAGGATCTGCTGCTGGATTACAACGGCACTTTGCTGTTGGTCAGCCATGACCGCGAGTTCTTGAATAATCTGGTCACCAGTACCATCGTTCTGGATGGAAAGGGCGGGGTCAAAGAGTACGTTGGCGGCTATGATGATTACGTGCGTCAGGCACGCGCCGGAAGCCCCTCCGCTGGTATTGCCGGGAAGACGCGACCCGGAGCGGAGAAATCCGCAGAGAAACCGGAAGCGGTGGGGGAAAAACGTTTGACTTACAAAGAGAAACAGGCACTGGCAGCCCGCAAGCAGGAGCTGGCGGATTTACCTGGGCAGATCGAATCGATTGAGGCCGAGCAGGCGCAGCTCAGTGCCCAGATGGCTGATCCGGGCTTTTATCAGGGGAACGAGCAGAAGATCAGTGAAACAGCGGCTCGTCTGCACGATCTGGAAGCCAAACTGGCGACGGCGTACCAGCGTTGGGAAGATCTGGATCAGGAATTCAATTCTGAGAACCCTAATTGAGATAGGCTTCCAGCGCGGGCAGATCCATCAATTCTATGCCGTCTCGAGCAAGACGGATCAGGCCTTCATCACGTAATTTGCACAATTCGCGTGACAGAGAAGGTCGAGGAATACCCAATAAATCAGCCATTTCCTGACGGGATTCGTGAAAATGCAAGCGGTTGTGCTTTTGCTGTGTTCGAGTATCCAGCAGGTAAAAGATCACCTTTTGGCGCACGCTGTGTTGGCTAAGTGTTTTCACCTTCTTGTTCAACATCAGAATTTTGTTCGAAAGCAAACTGACGAAATTCTTCAAAAAGGGGTCTGAACTGTTGAAGAGTTTTAAAATATTTTCCTGTGAGAAGAAAATAATTTTTGCGGTTTCTGCCGCCACAATCGTAGCCGGGTAAAACCGTTGCCGTGAAAAGATGATGACTTCACCGAAGGTGTTTCCTGGGCATAAAGTATCAATTACCACTGTGCTCCCTGTGACCAGCATCTGGGTCACGAATACTTTTCCCGAAACCACAACGCCGATTACAGTACATGGGTCACCCTCGAAGGCGATCGTTTCGCCGCGCGAATAATCCTGAGTGTGGTAGGGCTTATTTTTAAGCATTTCTGACACCTGTACGGCGGTCAATCCCTGAAAAAGGGAGCACTGCAGCAATTCATAGATCATTTTTTGTCTCCGTAACAAATGTTACTGAAATGAGATAATTTTACTCCTAAAATAGAAGAAAACACAAGAAAGAGTAACCAGAAGATGAAACGCGATATTGTCGAAATCGATGAAGAAAGATGTAATGGATGCGGCGCCTGTGCAACAGCCTGCCATGAAGGCGCGATCCAGATGATGAGTGGAAAGGCCCATCTGGTTAGTGAGGTATATTGTGATGGGTTAGGTGCCTGCCTGCCGCATTGCCCTACTGGGGCCATTACTGTGGTCCAGAAAGAATCAGCCGCTTTCGATGAAAAAGCAGTAAAAACCCACTTGCAGGCTAAACCTGCCAGTGTCATGCATATTTCTCAGCCAGCAGGCAACGGGCATGTTTGCCCGGGGAGCGCGGCGCGGCAAATGCAGCCGGCCCGCCACGCAATGCCAACTTCTGTGGCTGTCGACGACGAAAGCGTCGATTCTGAATTGAGCCAATGGCCGGTGCAAATGAAGCTGATCAACGTGCGGGCGCCGTATTTTCAGAATTGTGATTTGCTGGTGGCAGCTGATTGCAGTGCTTTTGCTTATGCACGCTTCCATGCTGATTTCATCCGCAATCACATTACTGTCATTGGTTGCCCAAAACTCGATGATAACTCGTATTACATCGATAAGCTGACTGAACTGTTGGCATTGAATGATATTCACAGCATTACTGTCGTGCGTATGGAGGTTCCTTGCTGCAGTGGAATCACTGAGGCAGTCAAGCGAGCCATGCTGACAAATGGCAAGATCCTACCGTACCGCGAAGTGGTACTCAGTGTCGAAGGAAATATTTTAATTTGATCGGAAAAGGAGAAGATAATCATGGATGAGGCGATGTTTTGTTATCAGTGTGAGCAAACTTTCCGCGGAGAAGGCTGTGTGACACAGGGTGTGTGTGGTAAGGATCCAGATGTTGCGGCACTACAGGATCTGTTGATCCATCAGATCGAAGGTATCGGCTATCTTGCGAATGGCCAAACTCTGGATAATGAGACGGCTTGGTTTGTGATCGAGGCCCTGTTCTCTACTTTAACTAACGTAAACTTTTCTGCAGAGCGATTTTATCCTATGCTGCGCAAAGCGCAAACCATCAAGAAGATCTGGCAGGATCAGGTTCAACCTCAAGGGGATGTTCCCCCAGCGGTGCGATATGTTTTGCCCGAATCACGTCCGCAGATTCTGGTACAGGCGCATCTGCTCAATATGCACGAGACCAATGAAGAGAAAGACGTCAAATCTTTGAAAGATACTCTGCTTTTTGGTTTGAAAGGGATGGCAGCGTATGCACATCATGCCTGGGTACTGGGCTATCGGGATGAAGGGGTCAATCTCTGGTTCATGCGCGGTTTGGCAGCTATGGTAGATTCTTCTCTTAACTTGAAGGACATGCTCTCTTTGGTCATGGAGTTTGGCCAGATCAATTTGAAGTGCATGGAATTACTGGATGAAGCTAATACTTCCACTTATGGGCACCCGGAACCCACTTCGATTCTGGTTACGCATAAGAAGGGGCCTTTCATTGTAGTCTCTGGGCATGATCTGCACGATCTTTATCAAATTCTGGAACAAACCGAAGGAACTGGGGTAAACGTATATACCCACGGTGAGTTGCTGCCGGGCAACGCTTACCCGGGACTGAAAAAGTTCAAACACCTGATCGGTAATTTTGGTGGGGCCTGGCAGAATCAGCAGAAAGAATTCGATCACCTGCCGGGATGCGTGATTATGACGACCAACTGTTTAATGGAGCCTCGTGATTCTTATCAGGATCGTATTTTTACCAGCGGGGTCGTCGGGTTTGCAAACATGACCCACATCGAAGAAGAGAATGGCCGGAAGGATTTCTCACCGGTGATCCAGAAGGCAATAGCATTGGGCGGTTGGCAGGAAGATGAGCCCGAAAAACGCATTCTGACCGGCTTTGCCCGCAACGCAGTGCTCAGTCAAGCAGATAAAGTGGTAAAAGCGGTGAAAACTGGAGAGATCAGCCACTTCTTTCTGGTGGGGGGATGCGATGGAGCTAAACCGGGACGGAATTACTACACTCAATTCACTGAGAAGACACCACAAGATTCGGTGATCATGACCTTGGCCTGCGGTAAGTATCGTTTCAACAAGAGAGAATTTGGTACGGTAGCAGGATTTCCGCGTTTGATGGATGTAGGTCAGTGCAACGATGCTTACTCTGCAATTCGCATCGCGCTGGCTCTGGCTGAGGCTTTCAATTGCTCCGTCAATGAGCTGCCATTGACTTTGGTCCTGTCGTGGTATGAGCAAAAAGCGGTGTGTATTTTACTGACTTTGCTTTCATTGGGGATCAAGAACATCTATCTGGGGCCGACGCTTCCGGCATTTCTTTCGCCGAATGTGGTTGATTTTTTGGTCAAACAGTTTGATCTCCATCCCATTTCGACCCCGGAAAATGATCTCGGAAAAATCCTGGCGTAGCTTTTAAAACAAGAACCCCTCCAGTTATTTTGGAGGAGTTCTTGTTTTTAGAACTGTTTGAAAGCCAGAATTTGCTCGATCACATCATCAAGCTCTGAATCTTCGAGATTGTAGAACAAAGGCAGGCGCACCAGACGATCGCTGATATCTTCGGTGACCGGGCAATCCCCGATCTTGCCGCCGAATTTCTCCCCCATCTGGGAGAGATGCAAGGGTAGATAGTGGAAAACGCAGGTCACCCCGTGGTCTTTCATCCAGCTAATGAAACGAGTGCGCACCTCAAGAGAAGGCATCAGCATATAGAACATGTGGTAAGGCTGCTGGCAATACTCGGGAATGATGGGCAGACGCACGTTGTGCTGCTGCGCCCAGCCAGACAGGGTGGAAGCATATCTTTCCCAGATGTGCCGGCGCCGCGATTGGATCTCTTCACGGGCAGTCAATTGGGCGTACAGCACCGCTGCCAGTGCCTCAGAGGGCAGGTAACTCGAACCAATATCCACCCAGGTATATTTATCGACCTGGCCGCGGAAGAAGCGGCTGCGGTTGGTACCTTTTTCACGCAGAATCTCGGCGCGGTCGTTAAGTGTCGGATCGTTGATCAACACTGCTCCGCCTTCTCCGCAGCTGATGTTCTTGGTTTCGTGAAAGCTCTGGGTCGCCAGATCGCCAAAGGTTCCCAGACTCTTTCCACGATACTTGCCGAAAAGCCCGTGAGCATTGTCTTCCACGACTTTCAACCCATGCTGGTGGGCAATTGCCAGAATGGATTCCATTTCGCAGCCAACCCCGGCATAGTGAACAGGTACAATGACTCGGGTACGCGGTGTAATCAGATGTTCCAGTTTTGATTCATCCAGATTCAGGGTGTCAGGGCGGATGTCAGCAAAGACCGGCCTGGCTCCGCGCAGTACGAAAGCATTGACCGTCGAAACGAAGGTGAAAGAGGGCAGAATTACCTCATCCCCTGCTTGAATATCGAGCAGCAGGGAGGTCATTTCAAGGGCATGCGTACAACTGGTGGTCAGCAAAACCTTCTGTGAGCCGGTAATCGACTCGAGTAAAGTGTTACACTTCTTGGTATAGACTCCATCTCCAGCCATATGCCCCTGCCGAAGGACTTCAGCGACCAACTCGATTTCACCGGAGACAAGTGCTGGTTTGTTGAACGGAATGATCTTGCGATCCATGATGAATTACCTCTCTTCTTTATAGAAAAACCATTTGTGATACCAAAGTGCGATAGAAGCAATCGAAAAACCACATTTTTGATAAAGCTTCAAAGCATGGGCATTGCGTCCTTGAGTGACAGTGGTTACCCGATTGATCTTTTGGTGTTGAAAATAGCGCAGCGCCTGCACGATCAATTGAGGGCCCAGACCGCGGCCCTGATACTGCGGAGCGACCCCAACCAGGTCGATCTCCCCGCAGCTCTCCGGGCATATCTTGGCAGTGACGTAAGCGCAGGCTTCCCCACCGGCACGCCATGTAAAGACGCGGGTGTTGGGATCGCGCACCGCTTTTTCAACCCAGGTTGCGTAAAGTTCGCGGCATTTTGGGCGCGGGAAGTGAGTGTCGGTGAAGAATCGTGAAAGGGTGTGGTTTTCCGCGGCAATCAGACGCAGAGCGGGGATATCCGCTACGCCGGCATCCTCTATGGGGAGATTCGGTTCAGGGAATTCAAGGGCGTTAAGATTCGGAATGTGTAAGGTAATGCGAAGATCAACCAAGTGAAAATTCTCGCGCTCGGCCAATTGAACTGTTACATCATTGTCTAGTTGCGAAAGGAAATAGACGCATTCAAGCTGATTTACTTCGACAAATTGGTTGATTGCAACCAGTGATGGTTCATCAAGGAAATCTTGGGTGATTCGGCCGATGCGGTGCCCAAAGAATTGACTATCCCAATCAAGAATTTGAATCATTGTTCTCTTCTTTTATGATGTATGCTGGTTTATCCATCAGTCTGAAGTGCATACGAGCTAAATATTCACCAATTATCCCCAGAGAAAAAAGCTGAACCCCAGAAAAGATGATGATGATTGAAGCGAGAAAAGTAAATCCCGGTACGACTCCGCCCTGAATTATGAAGCGGATGATGACATACAGCAATATTAAAATGCCGAAAAGCAAAAACGTGAACCCAATTGCTGTTGCAATCCGTAAAGGGATTGAAGTAAACCCAGTGATCAGGTTCATTGCATGCATTACCAGTTTGCGGAACGTGTAATGAGAATTTCCCGTTGCCCGTTTATTGTGTGGGACCAAAACGTACCCGATTTTAGAAGTCCCCCAAGTTAACAGGACGTCGAGAGAGACTGTTGGCCCATTATATTTCGCGAAAGCATCCCGCAAATCGGTGTAGAAAGCACGAAAAGCGCTGACGTGACGGGCAGAGTGAGTGTTCATTACCGAACTGAGGGCTATTTTTGTTATGGTCGAAGCAGCATCGCGAAAAAGGCCATGCTGTTCTTCAAGGGGAGCCCCATAAACGAGTTCATCGCCGCCGGCAAGTTTGTCGAGCAAAACAGGGATATAAACTGGAGAATGCTGCAGGTCGTCATCCATTGTGACGATTACTTCATTTTTGGCGGCACGGATTCCGCATAGCAGGGCATTGTGCTGCCCATAATTGCGCATCAAATTGATGCCTCGAATAACTGGGTATTGTTGCTGGAGGCTTTGAATTACTGACCAACTTGAATCAGAACTGCCATCATTAACAAGCACAACCTCATAAAGAAGATGGAGCTGACTCACTGCATCGTTGATTTGTGAAAGCAAGGCAGGCAAGGTCTGTGCACCATTGTATACTGGGATCACGATCGACAGGGATGAAATAGGTCGTGTCATGGGTTCACCAAACAATTAATATTCGGCATAAAATCACTCATTTCTTTGCGGTCATCTGTATTATCAGACGTGTGCAGGAGGTTATTCCAGGTGTTGCAAAGCATAACTTGATCATCTGGATTCTCAAATTTTATGTTCTGGGTGGCTTGAAAAGCTTTGTCCAATTGGTTTGTGTTGGCATAAGCATCAATCAGTGGTAACCATTCGGCGGGCACTTTGGGTTGATATCCCTTGTCAGCCGCTTGTTGGTATAGGCCGATAACCTGCTGCCAGTCACTTTGCTGGCGGGCCAAATCAGCTTTTTCGAAGAAATAGCACCATTGGTTGGTATCAGGCTGTGCAAACAGGTCTGAAGGCAAGGTGGCTGGATTTTTTGTTTCGGTGAGGATATCTTCTGGATTAGAAAGTGGAATGACCTGGGACCAAAATTCTGACCTGGGTCCAGATTTAGGTACAGCGATGGAATCTTCAGGAGTAAGAACCCGTAAACAAGCGCCAGCGGGCTGAACAAATGCCACAAGATTCGAGGTATTCCCTGTAAACCGGAATCCGCGGTAAGTATAGGATATTGGTTCATTCGCTGCCAGAGAAGAAATAGCAGAGGCTTCTCCGCCGGAAGAAAGGAGCATCATATACGAAATGTTGGCTGATTTATTCTCTGGTGCATAGATCAGGTTCAGTGGTGCTGTTAATGATGTGCCAGAATAATATTGGGAGAATCCAAGATCGTCGGTGATTAGCGTGGTACCAGGTTTTAGCCCTGGAATGCGCCAGGTGAGCTGAGCAAAGAAATCAGTCTGCTGTTGCCAGTAAAGCATAAAGCTGCGTGCCGCCAGAAACTGGGAACCGATTGCCAGGCTGGCAATCAAAGAAATAAGGACCACTTGCTGTCGGTCTGTACGCAGTAGTAAACCGATCAACCCGGTAATGAAGAGAGCAATCCCGGGAGAGAGGGCCAGTAAGAAACGATTGTAAGGAAAATCCAATGATATTGGAAAGCCTGCCACAACAAACGGAATCATTGCGGTCAGGGATAGAAAAATTCCGATCCAGAGGAATGATACTTCTGCCCTAACAGAAGAGGAATCATTTTCACCTTTTGCTTTTTGTAAAGTAAAGAAAATAAGTACAAAACTGACAACGATGAGCCCAACCATCAGGATTGAACTGCTGGTAAGCAAATTTCTCTGGAAGATTTTTGGCAAATCAAACCAAACTTGGATGGCAGTATTGTAGAAATACCAGAAAACATTGCTGAAGAGATTTGCTAAAGTCGAGACAGGTGAAGAATGAAGATCATCTAGTAAATGGATCTGGTAACCATAGGATTGGCTGAATAAGACACGGAAACTCGTAAAGCCGATCAGAACAATTAAATAAGGAATCCAATTAAGTAATGCCTTTTTAAAAGGACTTCTATTCTGTTGGTTTTGATTCGTTACGACCCATAATAGAATTGGCCGGGCGAATTCCAGACCGTAGAAATACTCTTCTGGAACAATCCCGATCAACTGACAGGCCAAAGCGCCAGCCAGCCATAATTCACGGTGTGTTAGCGAGCGAACCGCTTGGATCATCAGGATATAGGAGAAGATGTAAACTGCTAAAAGGAAATATACCTGACTATACATGACCGAGAACCAGTGAAACTGAAAGCCAGGATAAACCATGAATAGAATTGCTGCAGTTAAGGTGAGTTGTTTTCGCTCAGGTAAAATTATATTTAACAAGATCCAGAAACTGTATATGGATAGCCAACGGGTAAAGACGGCAAAAATTTGCCATCCCAAATGCGAACCGTTGAACAGAGGAACAAAAATCATGTAGACATAGGCAAAGAATGGCCGGTCATTATGAAAAAATTCTATGAAATGGTTGGGACCAAATAACTTTTCGAACCAGACGATGTACCAATCGTCCAGGTAAAAGCCAAGCCGTGGAGCCAAAATACCGTAGCCAAGTATGCAAAGAAGCAATAAAAAAAGAGGCTGAAAGTAAACTGAGCCAATAAATTTTTTCCAAAAAACCTTAAATTTCATTCCTCGCTTCCTTTTCGCGCAGTTCCCACAAAGAGCAGGTAAGAGTGGAGAATGCGGAATGTCGTATGGAAAATGGGAGTGAAATGCTTTAATAAGAAATCATCCATATCTGAAACCGTTCTTGGAAAAGCGCCCAGGTCATACTTCAGAAAAAAACGTCCCAAAGGGTTCCGCGAATCAACGATTGGGTCGAATAGAAGAAATTGTCCATCTGGGGTGAGAACCCTCAGAATTTCCGAGAATAATGCTGGAATGGCAGTATCAGGAATGTGATGGGTAACGGCGGTTAACATCACTAAATCTACCGAACTGTTTTTTAATGGTATTTGACAAGCATCGGCCATAATTGAGCTGTTGTGTTCTTGTCTTTTCAGACTGGTGCTAATTTTTTCCAAATCCAAATCGAGACAGATATATCGATTCGTTTGATGGATCAAATGTCGATTTAAACCTGTACCACCACCCAGATCCAACACATAAGAAGTGGAGTTCAATGATGATCGTTCAATGAACGTTTTTAAGCGTTCGTCAATAATGGGTTTTCCAAAAAAGAATTGAATGGCATCATAAATAAAGGGAATTTCTGCTATTTTCTGGCGATTCATTTATCCCCGACAGAGCATGGATTTATTTTTTCTTTATGGCTAAGAGTTATTTTATTATATCGCTATCTTGCTTAATTTTCGGTTCTTTCTTCGATTACACGGGTTGGTTTAAGATCGAACGGAACACCATCGGTTTGCCCTCCTGCGATGAGGGTTTTAACCGTGGCTTCAGAGAGGGGAACTCCTTCTGCAAAGGCGCGTTCTGCATTCTCGAATTCTTTCTCACCATGGATATAGATGCGTTCTTCCCCGCTGGCTTTAGGCGAGTGGCGCATCAGGTCGAGCAATTCATCCATATCTTTCTTGAACTCAGTCAGCTCGCGGAAGGCCTCGATCTTGACAGCGGCGAAGAAATGGCCCACATCGCAAACGCGGTCCTGAGTAGCATTGCCCACGTGAGAGCTGAAAGCAGCGCCGGCCAATACTCCTGAAAAGATGTCGACCATCAGCGAAAGGCCATAGCCTTTGTAGCCGCGCATCAATTCAGAGCCGCCCAGAGGCAGCAAAGCGCCGCCATCGCGGACAGCAGCCGGGTCCTGGGTGATTTGACCGTTGCTATCCACTCCCCAACCTGATGGGATGGATTTCCCTTCTTTCTGGTAAACGTTGATGCGGCCGATGGGCACGATGGAAGTGGCCATGTCGAGCACAAAGGGGCGTGAACTCCCGGCGGGGACGGCGACGGCGATGGGGTTTGTGCCCAGCACCGCCTGACGGCCATGGGTGGGAGCCACCAGGGGAGCAGAGTTGGTGAAGCAAATACCGATCATATCCGCGGGCAGGGCCATCATGGCATAATACCCGGCAATGCCAAAGTGATTGCTGTTGCGAACAGTTGCCATGGCCAGACCGCTGAGTTCAGCTTTGGTGATCACCTGTTGCATGGTTTTGACGCTGACCGGGTGTCCTAAACCATTGCCGGCATCCACTGAGAGCGTGGTGGGGGATTCCCGCAGGATCGTCATGGGGCAGGCAGGGTCGATCAATCCTTTGCGCAGTCGGGAACCGTAATAACTGCTCAAGCGGATCATGCCATGTGAGTCTACCCCGCGCTGATCCGCGGCCAGCAAGACGTCAGCGGCCAGTTTTGCATCACTGGCAGAGACGCCCCAATGGACAAAGTAATCGATGATATACTGGTGCAGTTTGGCGAGGGGAAAATAATAGGTTTTGCTCATGGCAGCTCCACGCGCGGGATAGATTGAATTTATTATACCCGTTTGGAATTTTGCTTGAGGGAAATGCTTTTCTTATGTATGCTTAGCAACAGGAGGAAATCATGAAGCGTACTTTCATCGCAGGATTCATTCTGATCATTGGGTTTCTGGGGTTAGCCGCCTGTGGGTTGGTTTCGTCCAGTTCACAAAATCCGGCCAGCGGAATGCAACTGGCAACGCTAAGCGGTAATGATTCGACTACAGCGGTTTCCACTTCCACTGCAAGTCTCGAGAATCACGGTGATTATTTCACTGATGATTTCAGTGATCCTGGATCAGGATGGGTAGTTTCGACGACCGAAAATGGATCAGTTGGCTATCAGGATGGAGCCTATGTCATCGAAGCGAAGAACAATCAAGTGATTATTTGGGGAAGGGCACACCGAGAATTTGAGGATGTGCTGATCGATACAGACGTGCAGGTGCCTACTGGAGAGGAGAATGAGGATAACTCGATCAGCGTGGATTGCCGGGTACAAGAGAATGGTAATGGATACAGTTTCGAGATTTCAAGCGACGGAATGTACGGTATCCATAAATTTACTGACGACGGTACAAAAACGTTGGTTCCGTGGACTTCCAGCCAGAATGTGCCGACCGGGAATCAAGTCATCCATTTAACAGCTTTATGCCGCGGGGAAGAGCTATTCTTCTGGGTCAACCATGTGCCGGTAGCCTATGCTCACGATGATGAGTTCTCGTCCGGGGATGTGTCATTGTCCGCTTCTTCGATGAAAGAAAATAAGCCTACTCGAGCGGTTTTTACGAATTACTCTGCGGCCGATCCGAACTCGGATGCCATTGCTTCAGTTAATTTAAGCCAAATGCAGCTTTCTGTGATCAATGATTCTGGCCAGGACATCTGTATGGTATTTGCTGTTGACCCAGATAGCCCCACCTGGGGGCAGGATCTGCTTGATGCCGATCAGATCATTTCTGATGGAATGACGCAAACCTTCCCAATGTATTTTCCGGGGTTGAGAGACGTCAATATTGAAGATTGTGATTCTCACCCTCTTTATACAGGTGTCAATGTAGATTTTAGCCAGGACGTGACGATCACCGTGCCAGATGCACAACAACTGCAGGATTGGGAGTTCACCGGAACTGACCGGGCCTGGATCACAGGGAATACCCATTCCGGGCATTCTGCGCTGACCAATGATGATTATCTTTCCTTGTATGCTGATCGTCCCAATCAGATGGTGGAAATCGCGTCGAATAACTTTTCGATTGCGGATGTCGTAATGGTAAGCAGCGCTACCCTGGTCAATGATACCGAGGATAACCTGTCTCCATTTGGATTGATGTGCCGGGTACAACCCAATGGGGATGGCATTTTCTTCGCGATCTCTGGCGATGGGCATGCCTCGATTCGTTATGTAAAAGATAGCTATTATTATGATCTGACCGACTGGGAAGTTTCTGATGCGGTGAATCAAGGGGTGGATGCAAATATCATCGAGGGAGATTGCATTGGCGAAACCTTCACCCTGTATATCAATGGCAGCTATATTGGCGAAACTCACTATCAGGACTATGCTTCAGGAAAAGTGGGTTTGGCGTTGATGGGTTACCCAGACGTGACTCAGGTCGATTTTGACTTTCTCAAGCTGTACGCGCCACAAGAAAATTAAACTGATCTGTTGAAAAGAATGCACCCCGCGTTTGACGCGGGGTGCATGGGTTTCTAAGGGAAGAAGCGAGAAGAATCAACTGAGCCCGATGATCCGACCGGTATCCGGGTCGATGTCGATTTCCATGAAGATCGGACGGGTGGGTAGACCGGGCATGGTTGACATCGTTCCCAGCAGCGGATAGAGGAAGCCGGCCCCCACCGAGGCGCGTACATCGCGAATGGGAATGCGGAACCCGGTTGGAACACCCTTGAGCGCAGGGTCATGCGACAGGCTCAAATGGGTTTTCGCCATACAAATTGGCAGCTTATCAAAGCCCAGACGGGTATACTCGCGGATGCGTTCTTCGGCTTCTGGAGAATAATCGACCCCGGCCGCACCATACACTTCACGGGCAATGGTCTCGATCTTTTGCTTGATGGATTGGTCGAGCGGGTACAGGAACTGGAAATGGCTGGGTTTTTCGCAGGCAGCGACCACGGCCTTGGCCAGATCGATGGCACCTTCGCCGCCCTTTTCCCAGTGGTCACAGATGACGGCGTCTTCCGCACCACCTTCTTCGATGGCGGCTTTGCGCACCAGTTCCAGCTCGGCCGGCGTATCGGAGAGGAAACGGTTGACGGCTACTACCACGGGGACACCATATTTCTTGGCAGTCTGGATGTGATGCAGCAGATTGCCCATGCCGGCACGCAGCAGTTCCAGATTTTCACTGGTATAAGCCGGGTCCAGCGGTTTGCCGGCGACCACTTTGGGGCCGCCGCCGTGCATCTTGAGCGCCCGCACGGTAGCGACCATAACCACCGCTGAAGGAACCAGCCCGGAGTAACGGCTCTTGATGTCGAAGAATTTTTCCATCCCCATGTCGGCTCCAAAGCCGGATTCCGTGATGACGTAATCTGCCAGCTTGAGCGCAATTTTGTCGGCGACGATGGAGGAATTGCCGTGGGCAATGTTGGCAAAAGGCCCGGCATGGACGAACACTGGAGTGCCTTCGACGGTCTGCATCAGGGTGGGTTTGATGGCGTCGCGCATCAGTACTGTCATGGCACCGGCAACGCCCAGATCTTCAGCGGTGATGGCTTCACCTGACTGGCTGATGCCGATTACGATCTTGCCGAAGCGTTCGCGCATATCTTTGAGGCTGGTGGTCAGGGCCAGAATGGCCATGATCTCAGAAGCGACGGTAATATCGAAGCCGGTTTCGCGGGTAAAGCCTTTTTCATCCGGCCCCTGTCCGATGGTGATGCCGCGCAAAAAACGGTCGGAGGTGTCGATCACGCGCCGCCAGGTGATGGTGGCGGGGTCGATATCCAGTCGGCAGAGCTTGCGGCGTTCTTCGCCGGAGAGTTCGTCGGGGTCGGCCGCAGTAATGCCCAGCTTTTCCAATCGTGCGACCATGCTGCGCGTGAAATGGCGCTTGCCGCTCTTATCTGCAGGGAGCAAGCGGTTGAACAGTTGCTCGTCCGTGGCGTTGGCTTCGTGGAACATGCGCGCGTCAATGGCAGCGGCCAGCAAATTGTTGGCGGCAGTAATGGCATGAATGTCACCGGTAAGGTGCAGGTTGAACTCTTCCATGGGCACAACCTGCGAATAACCGCCGCCGGCGGCCCCGCCCTTGATGCCAAAAGTAGGCCCTTGTGAGGGTTGGCGGATGCAGGTGAGCACGCTCTTGCCCAGATGGGCTCCCAGCGCCTGGGAAAGCCCGACGGTCGTAGTGGTCTTGCCCTCTCCCAGCGGAGTGGGGGTGATGGCGGTCACGTCAATGTACTTGCCATCCGGGATGGACTTCAGACGCTCCAGCACTTCCAGACGCACTTTGGCTTTGGTATCGCCATATAACTCGATTTCGCTGTCGAGCAAGCCAAGTTCATGGGCAACCTGGGTAATGGGTTTGAGAGTCGCTTCCTGGGCGATTTCGATATCAGAGGGGACGGGGTAACGCCTCTTTAATGGTGTGGGAGTAAACGGCATACGATCGGGAACTTTGGATTCAGTCATAAGATTCTCCTTAACCTGCTTTTGATTAAAGACCAATTTGCAGGGTTAAGCAAGTTAATCTCAAAAAGAACGATACGGATTCTGAAATATTGTATACAATATTAATGTATCGACAATTCATTATGGAATTGATTGCGAAAGGAGTGGTAAGCCATGTTAGTTCGAGAACGTATGACCAGCCCAGTATTAACCATTACCCCGGAGGTGCCCGTCCAGGATGCCCTGGCACGGATGCACAGCGATAAGGTACGCCGCTATCCGGTGGTGGATAAGCACGGAAAATTACTTGGTATTGTGACAGAGGGCGATTTATTGAATGCCAAACCCTCTGAAGCTACCACCCTAAGCGTCTGGGAAATCAATTATTATCTGAGCAAGATCACAGTGGAACGGGTCATGGCTGAGAAAGTGATCACGGTGACCGAAGATTGCCCCATCGAAGAGGCTGCGCGCATTATGGCCGATAACGAAATCAGCAGTTTGCCCGTTATGCGCGGCAAGAGCCTGGTGGGGATGATCACTGAGACAGACCTCTTCCACATTTTGCTGGAAATGATGGGCGGGCGTACCCCGGGAATTCGTCTGACCGTCGAAGTTCTGAACAAACGCGGCAAACTGTACGAGATTGCCGGGATCATTCAGAAGCTGGGCGGCGATATTCTGGGGGTGGCGGCTGTCTTGGGAAAGCGGGCCGAAACGCGCATCTTCACCCTCAAGGTAGACGGCATCAAGCTCGAAGATCTGCGCAAGGCCATCGAGCCGGTGGTCGAGCAGGTCATCGATATCCGCGAAGCAGACGTCAAGTAAAAGCGGAATGAATTTGCAGAGCGGCGAAGTGAAATTCGCCGCTCTTTTTTTAGGAGAGATTCATGCGTATTTTGATTCCCCTTTTTTCTCCTCCGACGGGCACCTGGGGCGGTTTGACCCGGGTGCTGGCAATTGCCACTGCCGCTCAACAGCGCGGACATGAGATTGCCTTTGCTGCTTCAGGTTCCCTGGCCAAACAATTGCAGGAACACGCATTCCCGGTCTTCACTGTGCCTGCGCCTACGTTGTTGGGGCTGCCCCGGGCTTTTTCGGACCGGATCGCGGCACATTCGCAAAAAGCACAAATCCCGGTAAAGCCGGGGAAGGAAGTGGGAAATTTCTGGTTCGTGCTCACTTTTGTTGGGCTGGCACAGCCGGCATATCTTCAGCGGCTGGTGCAGGCTCAACTGGCTGCCATTGAGCAGTTCCACGCAGATTTTCTGTTTACCGATGCCGACCCGGCAGCCTACCTGACCGCGATTATCAGTGAATTGCCGGTGGCAGGGAATTACGCCACCATCATGGAAAAAGGTCAGGATACACCGCTTTACCGGCACGTTGAGAGAGCGGCTCAACGAGTGCTGCGTTCGTTCAACCGACCGGCTGTTTCTTTGCATGATCTCTATTTTGGTCCCGGGGTGCTCAAGATCATCCCCTCGATCCCAGAGCTGGATGGCGCGTCAGAGCAGCAACCGGATATTTGTTATACCGGTTCCTTGCTGGGGCAGATTGGCGCAGCCACCCTCACAGCGCGGATCGACCTGGATGGCCGCTACGTCTACACCTATCTGGGCACAGGCTCGCTCTCGCTGGAAACGGCGCAGCGGGTCTTACCGCAGGTTTTTCCAGCGGGAGGGCCGTTGACCTGTCTGGTGGGAGTGCAGGGGTTGCCCGGAGAGTTCCAGTTGGGCAACGTACATTTTATGGGCTACGTTCCGGCGGAGCAGGTCTTGCCGGCTTGTGAGTGGACGATTTGTCATGGCGGGCAAAATACGATCATCCAATCGCTGCAGCACGGCGTTCCTTTGATGATCTTTCCGGGGGCGATCTTTGAGCGGCGCTTCAACGCGCGCAAGGTGGTCGAAGCGGGTGCCGGATGCATGGGCGAAGTGAATCAGTTTACGCCAGAGTGGTTGGCCGAGGCAATGTCCCAGCAAAAGGCTTGCACGGAACGGGCAAGTACCCTGGCACAGCGGATTTCTGTTTATCACGGGGCAGAAACAGCGCTTTTGGCCATGGAAAACTGGCAAAAGAGATAATCCTTAACTCTTGTCGTTTTCGCGATTCCGTATGCTATAATCTGGAATATCGGTGAAGTTATGCCGGTATTTCTGCCCTTTTCAAAAAAAGGAGGATCAAATGGCGGAAGTAGCATATTGCATGAAATGTAAAAAGAAAGTCGAAATGATCAAGACCGAAGAAGTCACCATGAAGAACGGTCGCAAAGCTTTGAAGGGGAAATGCTCTGTTTGTGGCACGGGGATGTACAAAATTCTTGGCAAATAGCTGAGAGCGACAAAACCGCACTTTTGAGTGCGGTTTTGTTATATACTGAGACCAGTGGTGGAAAAAGACTCAGTCGATTAAGAAAACAGGATCCAGTTATTCATGCTGCGCGCACTCAACAATCGAAAATTTGCCTACCTGTGGTCGGGGCAAACTATTTCGCGTCTTGGCGATAGTTTGTATCGTATTGCTCTGTCGTGGTGGGTACTCGAAAAGACAGGATCGGCGCTGGCGATGGGAACAGTCAATATTGCAGCGATGATCCCGATGCTGGTATTTATGCTGTTTGGCGGGGTCTTCGTGGACCGGTTGCCGCGGCCGCTGGTGATGTTTGGCTCTGACCTGCTGCGCGGCGTACTGGTAGCGGCGGTGGCACTGCTGGCAGCTCTGAATTGGCTTACCCTATGGGAGATCGTAACCGTCAGCGCGCTGTTTGGATTGGTCAGCGCGTTCTTTGAGCCAGCCTATATTGCCGTTTTCCCGGAGATGATCGAAGCGCAGGATCTGCCCAGTGCCAATTCATTGACCACCCTGAGTCGTGAGATCACGGGGATCGTGGGCCCGTCGGTGGGGGCCCTGCTGGTGGCGACCGGTGGAACTGCCCTGACTTTTGGCTTGGATGCGGTCTCATTTTTCATTTCTGCCCTGACCCTCATCCCGCTGCTGCGCCTCAGGGAAGTCTTGCCCCAAAAGACAACCCCGGCGGTACCCCTGAACGTGTGGGGCGATCTGGCCAGCGGCTTCAAAACGGTTGCGGCTACTCCGTGGCTGTGGGTGACCATTTCGGTGGCGGCCATTGCCAACATGATGGAAGGCGGGGCCATCAATACCAGTTTGCCCTTCCTGGTGAAGGATACCTGGCAAATGGATGTAAAAAGCCTGGGCTTTCTCTACTCTGCGCTTTCGATCGGGGCAGTGGCAACGGCAGTGGTAATGGGTAACTGGAAGAAGCTGCGCAAACGCGGCGTTGTGGGCTATCTTTCGTGGTTCGTCATTGGGGCGACCATTGCACTGCTGGGACTGCAGCGGAATTTTGCCGTCTCGCTGGTGATCATGGCTTTGATGGGGGTGGGGGCGACCAGCTTTGGACTGATCTGGACGAATTCGCTGCAGGAGATCGTGCCCAAAGATCTGCTGGGAAGAGTCTCGAGCATCGATTATCTGGGCTCCTTTGCGCTGCTGCCCATCGGGTACGCAGTTGCTGGCTGGGCGACGGATCAGTTTGGCGCGGCGGCGGTGTTCGTCTTTTGTGGTTCGGTGACAGCGGCACTGGCCCTGCTCGCCCTGGCACATCCGGCTATCCGTAAGATGGATTAATCCGCCACGAAAATCCAATTAATAAAAACACTCCCCAATGGGAGTGCGAAGTTGGTGGGGCGAGAGGGGGCCAGCCCCCAATTCATTTGCTATTCAATTAAATAAAAACACTCCCCAATGGGAGTGGAAAGTTGGTGGGGCGAGAGGGGGTCGAACCCTCACGATGTCACCATCGACGGATTTTAAGTCCGTTGCGTCTGCCGATTCCGCCATCGCCCCAGCAAGTGTAATTTTATCGCAAACGCTTGCCCAGTCAAGGCAAAGGCCGGATTCAAATGGAATTCGGGGTAAACCAGCCGAGTTTTTTCTCGAGCTTTGCCAGGGTAGAGTATCCGTGCACCCAGAAGGGGGAGATACGGCCTACCACCTGCGCTGTGGGGATGGCTGCCTTCAATTCAGCGGCAGTATCGATGGCCCCAGAGAAATCGAGGGCCATGCGCCCGACCTCGTGCGGATCGTGCGCATCCGAGCCGGCTGTGCCGGGCAGGCCAAAGCGTTCCGCGAAAGCCAGAGCTTGCGCGTTCCAGCTGGCGCGCAGCACGCGGGCATTGGCAATCTCAACGGCATCCACGAGTGGGGCTATTTCTTCGAGCAGGGGCAGCGGCCAGCCGCTGCGGTAGGGATCGAAGGGATGCGAAACGCTGATGAAAGCCCCTTGCTGGCGCAGCAACTCGATGACCTTGAACGGGTCGAGCCGTTTGGGAATCTCCGTGCTGACAAAAGCGGCCAGAATTTCGCCGTAAGTGGTTTGAATCTCTTCCCCCACGATCACAAAATCCGGTTCGAGACGATGAGCCGCCAGGGCACCGCCGATCGAATTGTGGTCGGTGATGACCAAACGGCCCAAACCATGCTGGTGGGCCGTTTTGAGAAGCTGAGGAATGCTGGCGACGCTATCGGAGGAAGAATACGTGTGACAATGAAAATCAATTTTCAATGATGCGACCTTCGCTGGTAACGATGCCTAATGATTTTCCGGAGACATTCCAGATCAGCAAGCCGATCAGGAAGCCAAACCAGAAAGTAGCCAGGCGGAAGAGAATGGTAGCCGCCGCCGCAATTGCGGGCTGGAAGCCAAGCAGCAGTGTCAGCAAAGCGGCCATGGCCACTTCGACGACGCCCACCCCAGCCGGGAAAGCGGAAAGAATGCCCATGAGCATGGAAAAGGCAAAGACAAGGAAAGCAGCCCCCACGATATACCAGGAGAAGGAAAAGCCAAGCCCTACCAGGATGCAGACCAAGGCGGCGCCATCTGCCAGCCATGAGACCAGCCCCAACAGGCTCGACAATGCCAGCGGACCAATCCCCAGCAGCTCAGGGTTCCCGTCCATTGAGCGGCGTAATTCAGGCAGCGCTTTTTCGAGGAAAGGTAATTTCTCGCTGAGGTTGAAGAGGCCCTGCATCATGGGCTTGATCTGCAGAAAGAAAATCGCGACCATGAAGAGCACCAGCACCAGCAGGAAAAACGGCCACAGGTCGGGATAGGCAATTGTGCCAAAGGCGACCAGCAAAAAGATGCTCAATCCATCGGAAATGTGGTCGATCAGAAATACGGAGACAGCTTTTTCGACCGGCAGACCGGAAATGCGGTTCAGCCAGATGCCCTTGAAAGATTCCCCCACTTTCATCGGGGTCACCGCCAGCGGGAAGGCCGCCGTAAAGAGGTGAAAGCTCTGCCCCAAAGTAAGCGGTTGGTTGCATCCGTAACTCAGACAGAAATGTCGCTTCAAGAAACGGAAAAAGTAATTGACCAGCGAAAGTAAGATCGCGTAGACAAAGAAAAGCCAGTGAAAATGGAGGAATTGAAGGCTGACCTTGTTGACGTCCCCTAAAATCATCAAGCCAAACAAAACGCTGATCCCCAAAATGATGCCGGGGAGGAGTTGATGATACACAGAATTTTTCGCAGCACTCATAAATTGTCCCTGTTCGGCGTTTGCTTTCTTTTTATTCTCAGTTAATTATAGAACACTGCACCCGGAAAATAGTCACTTCAAATCACCTTCCTATCATACTCGAAATATTTTAAGTTGACAAATCTGAGAAATGATTAATAATTAGCCTGTTACCCCTTCGTTATCATCTCTTTGAGTCATTCAAAATCCAACCATTGACCCAATTTATCCAGAAAGGAAGAAGGAAGAATGAAACGCGTATCTATTATTTTAATTGGCAGCATGCTTGTCGCCTCCATGCTGCTCGCTGCCTGTAGTGCTGCTGCACCAACAGCTACTCAGGCCCCTGCGACAACTGAAGCCCCGGCAGCAGCCACTACTGCTGCGCCTGCGGCTACCGAAATGCCGACCATCACGGTCGCCACCGATGCTACTTTTGCCCCCTTCGAAATGACGAATGACGCCGGCGACATGATCGGTATCGACATCGATCTGATGAATAAGATCGCCGAAAAGATCGGTGTTCAGGTTGAGTGGCAGAATCTGCCCTTCGATTCTGTCACAGCGGGCATTTCTGAATGCCAGTTCGACGTGGCGATCTCGGGCATCTACATCACCGATGAACGCAAGAAGACCATGCTCTTCACGGATCCTTACGGTAACGCCGGGTTGAGTATCGCGGTGGCGAAAGATGACGATACCGTGACCAGCCTGACCGACCTCAAAGGAAAAGTAGTGGCCGCCCAGTTGGGTACTTCCGGTGAGGAAGAAGCCAAAAAGATCGAAAACGTGACCTACAAGCCGTACGATTCGTACGAACTGGCCTTTTTGGATCTAGCCAACGGTCAGGTGGACGCCGTGATCGCGGATACCCCGGTGGCAGAAGGTTATGTGAAAGAGAACCCGGATAAGATCAAGGTGGTCGGGGAACCCTTCAACAGCGCGGATTATGGGATTGCTGTTTGCATGAAAGAAACGGAACTGCGTGACAAGATCAACGTCGCTCTCAAAGAATTGATGGATGACGGAACTGTCACCGCTATCTTCAAGCAATATAATCCGTAACATCAGTTGAACTTCGAAAACCTGCGGGGATGTTTGAGTATCTCCGCAGGTTTTTTACCCCCATCTTGGAGGCAGGGATGAGTCAATCGTTAACCCAGCCTGGCTGGAAAGAAAAGAAAAAGTTTTATTTCGATCGATGGTGGCTGCTGTTAGTAGCCGTTATCGCATTGATCCTGCTGCTTGTTTTCACTACCCCTGATCCATACAAACGGATCGTGCTTTACGTGCGTGCCGGCATCTGGACGACGGTTTCACTGACGCTGATTTCTTTTGTGCTGGTGTTATTCGTTGGTTTGCTGATCGCCTTGATGCGCATTTCCAAATCGAAAATTCTGCGCGGAATTTCTACCGTGTTTGTGGAAATCATCCGCGGTATTCCTCTGATGGTGCAGTTGATCTTCTGGTATTTTGCTTTCCCCTCGGTGATTCAGGGTATTGGGGATTCACTGCAAATTGCATCTCTCTCAGATTTCAAAACAAATGCCATTGCCATGGCGATTCTGGGCCTGACCATTTGTTACTCGGCCTACATGAGTGAGGTCATTCGCGCCGGTATTCAAAGCATTTCGAAAGGGCAAATGGAAGCCGCCCGCAGTCTGGGAATGACCTATTTTCAGGCCATGCGTTACGTGGTCCTGCCACAGGCCATTCGTGTTATTTTACCGCCGGTGGGCAACGAATTCATCACCCTGCTCAAGGATTCATCGCTGGTTTCAGTGGTGGCGGTGGCTGATTTGACCCGGCGCGGACGGGAATTCATGGCGGCCAACTTTCAGCCGATCCAGACCTGGGCGATGGTCGCGCTGCTCTATCTGGTGCTGACCTTGTTGGCTGGCCGGGTGGTTGCCTGGCTGGAAAGACGCTTCCATCTGGAGAAGTAAAATGGCCCCAATCATTCAAATCGAAAACATTCACAAACATTTTGGCTCGGTGGAAGCCCTGCGTGGTGTCAGCCTGAACGTCGAAAAAGGGGAAGTCGTTGTCATCATTGGCCCTTCAGGCTCTGGCAAATCCACCCTGCTGCGCTGCATCAATCGTCTGGAAGAGTTCGATTCTGGCAAGATCATCGTGGATGGCATCCCACTGGAATCCGCGGCCAACATCAATGCGGTGCGGACTGAGGTGGGCATGGTTTTCCAGAGCTTCAATCTCTTTCCGCATCTGACTGTGCTCGATAACATCATGCTGGCGCAGCAGATCGTGCGCAAGCGCAGCAAAGCTGAAGCAGAGCAGATTGGCCGCCAGTTATTGAGCAAAGTGGGCATTCACGAGAAGGCAGAGGCTTTCCCGGCGCAGCTCTCAGGCGGTCAGCAGCAGCGTGTGGCCATCGCCCGTGCTTTGGCTATGAACCCGAAGATCATGCTTTTTGATGAACCGACCAGTGCCCTCGACCCTGAAATGATTCAGGAAGTGCTGGACGTGATGATGGATCTGGCCAAAGAGGGGATGACGATGGTGGTGGTCTCGCACGAAATGGGCTTTGCCCGCGCGGCTGCACACCGCGCCATTTTGATGGATGGCGGTCAGATTATCGAAGAAGCTCCGCCAGATGAGTTGTTCTCCCATCCCAAAGAAGAGCGGACGAAGTTGTTCCTGAGCAAAATTCTGTAAAAGTGTTCTTCCGGCCCTGAAAAGCCGGATTTTTTGACTTTTCATCCCGTTTATGCTATTCTTTGGGCTTAGATATTTGCATCTTCAATTCTAAAAGGATTTTTTATGCAGCGCGAAAGAGTCTCCGATAATGTATATTGGTTTCAGAGTGAAGTCTATGCACAGGTCACTGCCGGTGCCATCACGGGGCCGCAATGGGCGGTGGTTATTGATACGCTAGCTTTGCCCGAAGAAACAATAGAGATGCGGAGCTATATTGAAGAACAACTGGGAGTTCCGGTTCGTTACGTGATCAACACGCATTATCACGCCGATCATAGCTGGGGAAACTGCTTTTTCCCCGGGGCAACGGTGATCGCCAGCAAGTTGTGTCGGGAATTGATTGCTGAAAAAGGTGCTCTGTCGCTGGAAGCCGCCAAGAAACAAAACCCGGTATTCAAGCAGATCAAGCTGGTTTTGCCTCACCTGACCTTTGGCGAAGGAACCTTATCTTTGCGGGTGGGGAAGAAAACGCTGGTGATGCAGGCAACACCCGGTCATTCCAAAGACGGCATTTCTGTGTTAATTGAAGAGGACCGCGTTCTCTTTGCGGGAGATGCCTTTATGTCATTGCCTTACTTCGTAGATGGGAACGCGGATGAATTAGCAGCTACCATCAAGAAGATCGGCAAGATGGGCCTGGAAAATATCATCCAGGGGCACGGCGATATTATCTTGCGTGGAGAGATCGAGGAAGCAACCCGCGAGAACCTGGCTTACTTGGCCGCTGTCCGCAAGGCGGTCAAATCTGCCAGCAAAAAGCGTGAGCCGCTCGAAGCTCTGGCTGAGATCAACGTTGAGAGCTGCGGCAAGAGCCGGGTGAACCTGGGTGGACTGGCCGAAGAGCTACATAAGCGTAACGTGATGTACCTGTACAAACATCCAATCGAGGATTCTGAACAAGCGATCTAAAAAGAAAAAACTGGCGCTCAGCGCCAGTTTTTTTTTAATGGGCTTTAGCCTGTCGAGCGAGCGAAGCGAGGGAGACAAAAAACCACCCGCTAAGCGGGTGGAGACAAGAGGTTAAACCAAGAAACCACCTAAGAAGCTAGAATAGTGATTGTTCAAGCCACTACCGAAGCAGAGAGGTGATTTCATGGGAAGTACAGAAGATAGTTTAGCGCACACGAGGTGGATGTGCAAATATCATATAGTATTTACGCCAAAATATAGGCGAAAGATAATCTACAACCAATACAAAGAAAGCATAGGGAAGATATTACGAGACTTATGCAAGTATAAAGGGGTAGAGATTATCGAAGGGCATCTAATGCCAGATCATGTACACATGCTGGTAAGCATACCGCCCAAAATAAGCGTATCGAGTTTTATGGGATACCTGAAAGGGAAGAGTGCGCTAATGATATTTGACAAGCATGCCAATCTGAAATACAAATTTGGGAATCGGCATTTTTGGTCAGAAGGATACTATGTGAGTACAGTAGGGTTGAATGAAGCAACGATCAAGAAGTATATATCAGAGCAAGAGAAACAAGATATAGCAGTAGATCGACTGAGTGTAAAAGAATATGAAGACCCCTTCAAGGGGTAGCTAGTGACAAAGCCCCTTGAGGGGCAAGCGGAAGAGATAAAAGCGAAGTGGCTTGAACGAAGAGAAAGCCAGCGCCTTGAGGCGCTGGCTAGCATTAAAGGCTTATAGCCGCAGAGCAAACCACCCGTTTTACGGGTGGTTGTGATTGATCACATATTGCCGATGATGAGGATAAACTCCCCTTTGCGCGAGCCTACTTGTTTACGCACATTGTCTACTTCACCGCGGTAGATGGTTTCGGTGGGCAGGGTAAGGTCAAAGGCCACCGTTACCCAGAACCCTTTGCCGAAGACTTTGCTGACATCCTCGAGCAGGGTACCGAGGCGATAGGGGGTATCCATGACCACAACGGGCATTTTCAGCGAGCGGTAGTGGGTGAGTACTTTGCGACGGGTATCCGGGTCGCGGGGTAAGAACCCACCGAAGATGAAGCGTTCCAGGTGGAAATCCAGGATCGACAGAGCTGCCATGAGTGAAGAGGGGCCGGGTACCGGAGATACTTTTACGCCGGAGCTGGCGGCCAGCTGGATGAGATAATGACCTGGGTCAGAGAAGACCGGTGTGCCGCAATCCGAGAAGAGGGCCAGGGTCTGGCCGTTCAGCAGGCGCATGAGCAGATCAGCCGCCATTTCTGGCTCGTTATGCTCATTGAGCAGGATCAATTCTTTTCCTTGAATGCCCAACTTTTTGAGCAAGGTGGTGCCGGGTTTGTATTCTTCACAAATGACGGCATCGGCTTGCTTCAATACCTCGATGGCGCGCAAGGTAATATCGTCGGGGTGGCCGATGGGGGTAGCCACAATATACAGGGTGCCTTTTTCTGCCATACTTACCTCTTTCTTCCCCCAATTTTACCCGATTCCCTGGCAAGGGGGAGACCGCTTTTTCGCGGTAAACTTAGGCATGCGTTGTTTCACTCAAAAGGAATGGTCCTGATGAAACTTTCTCGACTTTCGAAAATATCTCTGCTTCTGGCAAGTTTCTTTCTGCTCGATAAATTACTCGCCATTGTGCGCCAGATCCTGATTGCCCGCCAGTTTGGGCTTTCAGCTGAGCTGGATGCTTTTAACGTGGCCAATAACGTCCCGGATCTGCTTTTTGCGCTCATTTCGGGAGGTGCACTGGCGATGGCTTTCATCCCGGTGCTTTCTGAGGTGTTGACCAAAGAAGGGCGTGATTCAGCCTGGGTACTCTTCAGTCACATTGCCAATCTGGCTTTTGTGGTGACCGCCGGTCTGGCGCTGCTGGTTGCCCTGTTCGCCGGCCCAATGGTGCGGGCAGAGATCGGTATTGCCCCGGGTTTCAGCGCCGCACAGCAGGATCTGGTGATCCGGCTGATGCGCCTGAATTTGATTGCGACAATTATCTTCTCGATCAGCGGGCTGGTGATGGCCGGGCTGCAGGCCAACCAACACTTCTTTTTGCCGGCGCTGGCGCCGATCTTCTACAATTTGGGGCAGATCTTTGGCGTGCTCATTCTTTCCCCCGAAAAAGGGTACACGCTGGGGCCGATCACCTTGCCAACTTTCCATCTGGGAGTTTCGGGGCTGGTGTATGGGGTCATCATCGGCGCCGTGCTGCACCTGCTCATCCAGGTGCCTGGATTGGTCAAATTTCACTTTCATTGGACCCCGGGCCTGGCGCTGCGTGAGGAGAACGTACACAAGGTGCTGCGCTTGATGGGCCCGCGTCTACTGACCATGTTCTTTATTCAGTTAACTTTCTTGATCCGTGATAATCTGGCTTCTCGATTGGCTGCCGGGGCGGTGACCTCGCTGACCTATGGCTACATGTTGATCCAGGTGCCGGAAACCTTGATTGGTACCGCCATCGGGACGGCGCTATTGCCGACGCTGTCAGAGAATTTTGCCCGCAAGGAACAGGAACTCTTTACCGGTACCATCGAGCGGGCTGTACAGGTACTGACCGCGGTGACACTGCCGATCGCGGCGGTGATGGCGATTGGGATGCGGCCATTGCTGGCGCTGGCGTTTGATTTTGGCGATGCGGGAACGATGCTGCTGGCCGGGGTAACCGCGGCTTTTGCGGCCGGACTGCTCGGACAATGTTTGAAAGAGGTTGGCGTGCGTGCTTTCATGGCCCGGCAAAATGCTCTGATCCCCTTGCTGACGGCCGGAATCAACGTGGTGCTCTACATTGGGATCGGCACGCTGCTGTATCGTCCGCTGGGGGCGGCTGGCATTGCGCTGACTGATTCGGTGGTCTTTACCCTGGAGGCACTTTTGCTCTTCTTGTTGCTTGGCCGGCGCATGGAGCGTCCGCTGCAGCTGGGTAACCGTTTCTGGCGTCCGCTGGCTGCACTGGCCACAGCCGCCGGGGTGACCTGGCTTACACAAACCTGGCTCAGCGCACGAACTTCCCTTTGGGTGGCAGGTACGCTTCCCCTGCTGCTGGGGCTGGCCGCGGCCCTGCCCTGGATCTGGAAAGAGATGCGCACACTAGCCCAATTATAAAGAAGAGATAAAAAAAGAAGGGCTGCTCATTATTGAGCAGCCCATGCCGTTCTATTTTTTGAAGAGTTTGAGAATCAGCAGGAGTACCACAGACCCGCCGAAGGCTACCAGGAGCGATGTCAGATTGAAGCCGGTCACGGCAGCACCGAGCCCGAGTACGCCAGAGAGCCAGCCACCAAGCAAAGCGCCGATCACACCCACGATGATGTTTCCTAACAGGCCCATACCACGGCCTTTGACAACTTGTCCGGCCAGCCAGCCGGCGATCGCACCTACTAAAATCCACGAAATCAAATTCATATTGAAATCTCCCTATTTTTGTCTTGATTATAGCAAAGTTCATCCGGTTCTTGTAGGGATGATCTGGGAATGATCATGGCCTGGGTGAATCTTCCACGAGCTGTGAGAGTTTTACCAGACTGTAAGAACGTTCGAATTGAAGCGGCAAAGAAAGAAGATCTACCTCGTGTGCCGAAACTCCTTTTACATCAGCCAGGTAATGGAGCACCAATTCCTGGTTATTCCCGAGAAGATAGAGATTAGGATTTGATGCCAGCGAATCCATTAAATTGTTGATACCGTATTTCTCGAGCTGATGATTATATTCAGGAGAATTGATCATCCAACCAGTAGGAACGATGGCAAATGGCAAGGTTTGGTTCCGTAAGGGGGATACCCATTCCAGGGGGAAGCTGCCCGCTTCTACCACGACCAGTGAGTCACGATCCTGCGGTAATGCATTTGTGACTTCAGCGAGAATATAATCTCGACTTACTTGGTGGGTTAGGTTGATCTGGTCTGTGCGTACCAGCAGCAACGACTGGCAAAAGAGCAGGAAAGCGAAAAAGGCAAGTTCTTTCTTCTGATTTAAAGCGAATTGGCTAGTCGAAGAGAATTCATCTTTTATTTGGCCTTCATATAACAAGATCAAGCAAAGAATCAACAACGCTGGAACGAAAATGTAGTAGGGCAAGCGCAGAAAAATTGAGAGCCCCAGCAAGAGTAGAACAGCATAGAAAGATGTCCCGATCAGCCATTTTCGCTGACGGGTTGAAATGGAGCGCGGGGAGACAAAAATAACGCAGTAGACCCCTAGCAGAGCCAGTATCTCGAATGGATTCTGAGAAGCCAGAGTTTGATAGGATTGAAAAATGGTATCTGGTTCATTGAGCGAATAACGATATTCCTGGTTGATGGCTTGCAGATTTTGTAGAGTAAAAACGTCTCGATCGACAAACAACCAGTTCTTGAAGAGCTGGTAACCGCTCTCTCCCCAGCCGAGTTCTTGCCAGAATGCTTGATGTGATTCGTCATCCTTTAGTTTGGGGGTGCCGTGGATAGCACCTCTTTCTTGATTGTATTGCAGGTAGGTATTCCACTCGGGAGAACTCAGATAGGCTTGCTGGTTGACCCACACCGCAGCGAGGGATAGCCCGCCTGCACAAAGAAGTGCAAGTAATAATGGAAGCGACTTTTTCTTGAGCGGAATGGCGATGAAGAGAGGGAGAAAAAGGAGCAGCGAGAGTCCCAACGCTTGAAATCGGATCATTCCGCTCAGGGTCAAGAACAGAACTCCTCCTCCCAGTTGCCCCCAATGAGCTTTAGCACTGGGTTCGACTGCGGAGTTGAGCAGAAGGATCAGACCCGCAAAGGCGCACATCATGGCAGTGCTGGTGAAGTTCACGGTGAAAAACAAGCGGGGAACGAAGATGAAAAAAATTGTTAAAGGAACCCAGGGAATGCCCTGCTTGTTGAAGTGATTCAGAATGGCCCCAAGTAGAATCAAGCTGCTGAGAAACAACGCTAGCAGCAGGTAAGTGGTGTACCAGTTTATTCCGGGCCAAAGGTGGAACATGCCAGTCAGGGTTTGACCGATCAGTACATTGGAATAAATCAGGTGCGGATCTGCAATGCCGTTGATCTGTCCAGAAGCGGTAAGCATCATGAAATAATCGTCATTGGCCCCATAGGACATATTGCCAAACAGAAGTAATAAAAGAATAGTAAGACAAAAAACAGAATACCACGTCGAGTGATTTTTTAGGGTAACCCTAATCTTAATATTTACAAGATGTGAGGATAGATTAATTGAAAACCAGCTGCCCAATAGAAACAGGAAAATCCAAAAACTGATAATAAAAAAATGATTATTATTCTTGATATCTAGAAGTTTTATTGATTGGGATAGAGGTTGCAAAGCAAAGTTAAAGAACTCAAGCCAAATTAATTGCACTACAACAAAGAAGGGAATTTGTTTTAGCCAATTACTCCAATGTTTGTCGTTTTCATTATGATGATTATTAAACCAAAAATGAAAAAATATGAGAGTAGAAAGAAAAAGGTAACCGATAAAGAACAAAAAGCCTTGGATTTTACTTGAGATCATAGCAAGGTAGCTAGATTGATCCCAAAAGCTGCTGAGAGCAAAGAAAAAAGCGAAGAAGCTTAAAATCATTAGCAGTAAAGAAAAAAACACTTTAATATTATTGTCATTATAAAGAAACGCAAATAATTTGCTAAATGGATTATTCTGAGCTTGGCTCTGTAAAGATTTTATCCAGAAATAAAGCATTGTTCCTAAAATCAATACAATGAAAAAAATCAAAAGTATTTTTCTTGCGGAAAGTCCGAGGATTAAAACGCTTTTTGTTTCGCTTTTCGTCTGAAACAGTTCGATGATTGCCCAAAGACCAACTAAAAAATTCGTAAGGATAAATAAAGAACTTTTTAAGTGAGTACGCATTACCTATTTCCTTGTAGATGAATAGAGACCGATTTTAGAGAAAGAAAATTAATCAAAGAAGTGATAGAAGATAAGACTTTAAGGCGGGGTTAACTGTTTTCTGTATGTTAAATTTAAACTGTTCTTCATCGATGAATTTCATTCGATAGGCAATTTCATCAGGATGTGAAATTAGAAAACCTTGCCTTTCTTCTACTGCCTGGATGAAATTAGCAGCTTGTAATAAAGATTCTGGAGTACCGGCATCTAGCCAGGCCATTCCCCGCCCGAAAACGCTGACGTGTAAAATCCCTTGTTCAAGATACATACGGTTAATATCAGTGATTTCAATCTCACCACGTTTTGAGGGTTTCACTTGTTTGGCAAATTGAGTAACTTGCGAGTCATAAAAATACAAGCCTGGAATTGCATAATTTGAGCGTGGATGCTGCGGTTTTTCTTCCAGACTGATTGCATTGAATTTGTCATCAAATTCAACAATCCCAAAACGTTGCGGATCCTTCACTGGATAGGCAAAAATGAAAGCACCGTTGATTACTTTTGCGGCTTCTTGAACTTTGTCTACCAATCCACTCCCATAGAATATGTTATCCCCTAAGATCAAAGAACATGGTTGGTTTTGGATAAAATCTTCGCCAATCAGAAAAGCATCAGCGAGCCCACGAGGTTTACTTTGTGGAAGATACTCGATTTGCATTCCCCAAGAAGAACCATTCCCCAATAGTTTCTGGAATGCTCCTAAATGTTCTGGATTACTGATAACAAGAATCTCACGAATTCCCGCCAGCATCATTGTAGAAAGCGGGTAATAGATCATTGGTTTGTCGTATACGGGCAGTAATTGTTTGCTTACGCATGTAGTTAATGGAGATAATCTTGATCCATTACCCCCCGCAAGAATGATTCCCTTCATGGCTGAATCCTTATCTACTGGTATAGTTGGCTTTTAAAAATTCGGAGAAGCCTTGGTTTTGATTAACTTCATTCATCCAAGTTAAGTGTTCGAGGTACCATATCACAGTTTTCTTAAGCCCAGAATACAAATTCTCATGCGGAGACCATCCTAATTCATTATGGATTTTTGATATGTTGATGTCATATCGGCGATCATGGCCTGGGCGATCAGTTACATGTTGAATTAACTGCGCATGGGGGCGATAGGGTGACTTTGGCAATAATTCATCCAGAATGGAAGTGATCTGTGTGACAATTTCTATATTGGTCGGCTGGTTATTCCCCCCTATGCAATAAGTTTCGCCATTTTTCCCGTATTGAAGAATAAGATCAATTGCTGAACAATGATCTTCGACATACAGCCAATCTCGAATCTGTTTCCCATCTCCATATATAGGAAGAGGTTTTCCCTGAATTGCATTTGAAATCATCAATGGAATCAATTTTTCGGGAAATTGGAACGGGCCATAATTATTGGAACAATTACTGATCGTTACAGGCAAGCCATAAGTTGTAAAGTAAGCCCGAACGAGGTGATCACTGGCGGCTTTGCTCGCAGAGTATGGGGAATTTGGAGAATAAGGTGTGGCTTCATTGAATGCAGGATCTTTTGAACTGAGTGAGCCAAATACTTCATCAGTAGAAATATGGTGAAAACGGTGGCCGCTAAATTTATTGCCCCACGATCGACGAGCAGCTTCTAGCAACACCCCGGTACCTAAAACATTGGTACGTAAAAATTGAAGCGGATCCATAATTGATCGATCGACATGGGTTTCGGCTGCGAAATGAATGACTTGATCAATATTATAAGTGCTAAAAATTGAGTTTACAGTCTGTTCGTCACAAATATCACCATGAATAAAGTGATAACGTGACTCGTGCTCAAAATGAGCTAGATTATTCTTGTTGCCAGCATAAGTGAGTGCGTCTAGATTGATTATCCGAAAATCATCGTGATACTTTAATAAATAATTGATGAAATTTGATCCAATGAAACCACACCCACCCGTGATAAGGACCGTATTCATACTGCTCCCAGGAATTTAATGTTCCTAATTATATCTTGATTTCATTATCAAAGAGGAAAACCCATTGATTTACGGATTGGAGATCCTTTCCACAATGGTGGAAATTCCCATGCCGCCGCCGATGCATAGGGTAGCCAGGCCATAGCGGCTGGCACGGCGTTTCAGCTCGTGCAGGAGGGTGACCAGAATGCGGGCTCCACTGGCCCCAATGGGGTGCCCCAGGGCGATGGCACCACCATTGACATTGACCTTTTGTGGGTCCAGCTCCAGCTCGCGGATCACGGCGATGCTCTGAGCGGCAAAAGCTTCGTTGGCCTCGATCAGATCGAGCTGTGCCAGCGATATGCCGGCTTTCTGCAGAGTTTTGCGGGTGGCACTGACCGGACCGATGCCCATGTAAGCCGGATCTACCCCTGTCTCAGCGGCAGCTACCCAGCGGGCAAATGGCGTTATCCCCAAGGAATGTGCTTTCTCAGCGGTGGTTACGATCATTGCGGCAGCTCCATCATTGATCCCCGAAGAGTTCCCAGCGGTGACGGTGCCCTCAGGTTTGAAAACCGGGGGTAGGGTTGCCAGGCTGGCCGCGGTTACTCCCGCCCGCGGGAATTCATCGCGAGCGAATTCGACGGTTTCCTTTTTCATTTTGACAGTTACTGGAACAATCTCGTCTGCGAAGCGGTTTTGTTGCCAAGCGACAGCACAGCGTTGCTGGCTGGCGGCTGCGAAGGCATCCTGCTCAGCACGGCTGACGGCATATTTCTCAGCAACCAGTTCAGCCGTCATCCCCATTGGGTAGTGCCCATAGGCATCTTGCAGCCCATCCAACAGCATTTCGTCTTGCAGCGTGCCATCGTTCATGCGGTACCCGAAACGAGCGTTCGGTAGAAGGTAGGGCGCACGGCTCATGTTTTCCATGCCGCCGGCGACGATCAGATCGGCTTCTCCGGCACGGATCAGGCTGGCAGCCAGATTGATTGCCTGCAGCCCGGACCCGCAGACGCAGTTGATTGTGGAAGCCGGGATTTCGATGGGCAGCCCGGCCTGAAGAACCGCCTGCCGGGCCGGGTTCTGCCCCAGCCCAGCCTGGAGCACGCATCCCATCAAGACCTGATCAACGACTGTGCCAGGAACGCCGGCTCGATGGAGGGCTTCGGTGATCACGATGCTTCCCAGTTGCTGTGCTGGGATGGAACTTAGCGCACCGCCAAACTTACCAATAGCGGTGCGAACCGGGCTGATTAAAACGATTTCTTTCAAAAAGTACCTCCATGCGATGCTGGCTTCAAAATTCTGCCTGATTATAAGACCGAAAAAGAGGTGGGCTAGAATTGTGATAGGTTTTGGAGAGGGCACCGCAGAAACGTTCCCTCTTTTTTGACGTAAAATGAAGAGGAATCCCTGATCTAAGCCCTGGAGGAAATATGTTCGAGCAAACACTGCGGGAGCAGGTTTTTGAAACTGCTCAAAACATGGTAAAAGATCGACTTGCTTATGGGGCGCAAGGAAACGTCAGCGCTTTTGATCGTCAGCGTGGTTTGGTTGCCATTACACCGACAGCAATTCCTTATGCTTCCATGCATGTAGAAGATATCGTGATTCTGGATCTGGAAGGAAAACTGGTGGATGCTTTGTGGCGCCCAACCAGCGAAACTGAAATGCACCTGGTTTTCTACCGCCAGCGGCTTGAGGTTAATGCAGTAGTGCATTGCCATGCCCCTTATGCGACTCTGTTTGGTGTGCTCAATGAACCGATCCCGGTGGCACTGACCGAAGCAGCCATGTGTCTGGGCGGAGCCGTCGAAGTGGCCCCTTATCGCCGGCCGGGAACCCCAGAATTGGCGGAAGTAGCTTACGAAACCATGCGGCATGGGGTAGCGGTGGTGCTGGCTCAGCATGGACTGCTGGCGGTGGGAGTGGATCTCAGTCAGGCTTATGATACCGCGATGGCCGCGGAAACTTCAGCCCGCATTGTTTACATGGCCCGGGCCATGGGCAGAGAACCGCAATTGCTGTCTGAGCAGGAGATTCACGAAATGCGCCGGCTTTATCTTTCTGGGTATCATCCCAAACCAGTACCAGTTATTAAGGAAGAATAAATCAATCGTCCCGGAGGTTCTCCGGGACGATTGGCTTGGCTTGTTTAGAGAAACAGTTTTGGCCTCTGAAATTTGGCCCTGGCAATCGTTACCACAATCAGATCAGCGATGATGAAGATCAGACTGATGATCAACAAAAGTTGCGTATAGTTGGTGTTCGTTAAAAAAGTATCCAGTGCGCCTAATGAATTCTTGGGCAGAAACTGAAGAAGGATTGTTGGCGCGACGAAAATTACCATCATTACGATGGCCAGTTTTTGATATGCCTGCCGCGCGGTAGCAGCACGCAGTGAGACCAGCACACCCAGACCGGCAATGAACAAACATCCAAGCAACACAAACAGCAGCAACGCGCCAAAAAAGCCCAGCGGGTAGAAATGGATTGAGCTGTTGGGGTTGGCAATATTGACGGTCAAGGCTCCTACCAGCAAGTTGACCAGCGCGAGGACGAAACCATAGAGCACAGCAGCGATGATCTTCCCAAACAGGATCGCTGAATCGCTTAACCGGCTGGCCAACAGGGTTTCGAGAGTGTGTCGTTCACGTTCGCCGGCAATGGCATCCGAAACCATCCAGGTGGTCATGAAAACGGGCATCCACGACCATACGAGCGGGAGCAGAGGAACAGTGAACCATTGTTCACGTGATTGCAGTGGCATAACGATGCCAAAAACTGCTACCATGATGAAGATGTAGAGAATACCGCTGCGTTTCGAACCGCGCATGAGCAGCATCTCATTCCATTCTTTGCGGATAATTGTAAAAAGATCAGTAATCATTTTTCTTTCCTTCTTTATGCCTGGTTGTCTTTCACCAGTTCCAGGAACACTTCTTCCAGGTTGGCTTTGCCTTTCTTGACCTCATCGATTGCCATACCCTGCCCGATGAGAAGCTGTACCAGCGGGGAAGTATCCACGTCACCGGTCAGCTCAATGCTGACACGGTCATTATGTACCTGCACGGATTTGACTTCTGGACGAGCAGCAAGCAGATCGGCGATCCCGGTGGGGATGTTTTTGCCGGTGACTTCAAGACGATGATCTTTGCCCTGTTTGCGCAGTGCGTCTGGGGAACCCACGGAAAGCAGTTTGCCCTGGCGAATGACGGCAACCTCGTCGCACAGTTTCTCGGCTTCGGGCAGATTATGGGTAGTCAGAAAGACGGTCATGCCCCCTTGACGTACCAGCTGCTGAATGTCTTCGAGCAAGGCGGCTGAGGCTACCGGGTCAAGCCCGGCAGTGGGTTCATCCAGAAAGAGTAAGCGTGGACGGTGCAGCAGGGTGCGGGCGATGGCTAGCTTTTGCTTCATGCCGCGGCTCCAACCTCCAACCTGTTCTCCTCGCCGGTCCCATAGATCGAGACTGGTAAGCAATTCCTGAATGCGGCTTTTTCGCTCCGCAGCAGAAAGGTGCCAGACACGGGCATAAAAATCTAGATTGGCTTCAGCACTCAGTCTTTCATAAAGGCCAGTCTGTTCCAGTAATGCCCCAGATTGCGTGCGGATTGTTTCTCCCTCCCGAAGGGTATCTTTGCCAAAGACCTGTGCGGAACCGGAAGTGGGTTCAATCAATCCCAGCAGCAACCGAATGGTGGTAGTTTTGCCTGAGCCATTGGGGCCTAAAAAGCCAAAGATCGTTCCAGCGGTCACGTCAATCGATAAATCATCGACGGCGTGTACCTCTCCAAAATAGCGGCTCAAGTTTTGCGTGTGAATAATCTGTGAAACCATTTTTCCTCTCTATTCTTGCGATAAGTGTTTCATAATGTTCTGCATTTGCTTGCGGTAGTTTTCGAAAGCGACACGACCGGCAGAAGTTTCAGAAATCAAAGTTTGCGGCATCTTTCCGCGGAAAGTTTTTTCGATAGCGACATAGCCTGCCTCTTCCAACCGGGAAAGATGGGCGGAGAGATTGCCTTTGGTCAGCCCGGTCTCGCGCAGCAGGAAAAGGAAATCCACTTTTTCGACCGGGTACAAGATCGACATGATCAATAATCGCGCTGGCTCATGGATGAGCCGGTCCAGTTCAGTTAGCTCTTTAAGGTCCTCATTCATCCTCTGCTCCTTGCTCACGGGCAGCAGTGGAGCGCAGGTAGCGAATAAAAACGATTGCACCCGATATGACCCACATCAGGCCCAGGCCTGAAAAAATATAAGCTGCGGCCCATTGATCGGAGAGGTTGGCCCAAGACAGTGCTGCTCCTAACACCAAACAGAAGAACCCCTCGAGATAAAAGCGCCGGAGATCCAGCCAGATGCCCAGATAAGTAATAGCCAGCCCCATGCAAGCTGCCAGCAGTAAGGGCCAGTAGCGATCTGGAATCAACTGATTGAATAACCCAAGCAGCGCGGAGATAAAAAAGGCTGCCAGAAAAGGCAGCAGAATGCGGCGCAGCTTCTGGGAGGGGGTGCGTTTGCGATATTCCACGTAACCAGTACGCGGGTAGGTAACCTTCTCTTTGATTTTGGGTAGAAGATTGCGGGTCAGAAGAGCTGCACCGAAGATGAGCAGCGGCTGCCCAATGCCCAGAATCCAGTTCCAGTAGGGCTGTCGGGTGACGACGAGAGCTGCCAGAAGATCGGTCAGCCCCAGCAGCAAGATGACCAGGCCCCCAGCAATTTCGGAGAGCCCGTCAATGTACCAGTAGCGTAAGGTGCGGGTAAGATCTCTAGAGAGTGAATTCATAGTCGTTTTCTCGTAAACTAGTTTGTATTGCAAACTAGAATAATTATAACCTGATGAAAAACCTTGTCAAGATGGGGGGTAAATTGAAAATCGCCTATTGACAATTCGATGAAGATATCTATAATATAAACATACTTTATTCTCTGAATAAATTAACTAACCATGAGCAAGATTACCCGCGGCGACCGCGACCTTATTCGCTCCATCAATCGATCACTGATCCTGAACGTCGTCAAGACGCAGGGTGAGGTATCGCGGGCGGCCATTGCCCACCAGACGGGGCTGAGCCCGGCTACGGTAACAGCAATTACCGGGCAATTAATCCAGGAAGCTCTCATTTTCGAAAAAACGACCGGCGATTCTACTGGGGGGCGGCCGCCAATTATTCTGGCGCTCAACCCACGGGGTGGATTCGTCATTGGTGTCAAATTGATGGAAAATCATGCGGTGGCTGCCTTGACCGACTTAAATGCCACTGTTCTTGAAAAAGAGATGGTCGATTTTTCAGAAGAGCGGGTGGAGGTAGTTGTCGAAGAATTGGTAACGCTGGTAACCCGCTTGATCCATCAAGGAGGGATCAAGAAGAAACAGCTCTTGGGGGTCGGTCTGGGACTGGCGGGTGTCGTTGACTCGAGCCGCGGAATTCTGAGGCAAAGTCCTTTCTTTGGCTGGAAGGATACCCCTCTGCGTGACCTTTTGCAGGCCAAGTTGCGGGTGCCGGTCTACATCGATAATGACGTCAACACCCTGACTTTGGGCGAGAAATGGCTGGGAAATGGCTTACCGGTGGATGATTTCATCGTCATCACGGTTGGGCGCGGTATTGGCATGGGCATTGTCATCAATGGCCAGATTTACCGTGGCAAGGGCGGGGGCGCCGGCGAGTTTGGTCACGTGGTGGTTGACCCGGAAGGGCCACTGTGCGATTGTGGTAAGCGGGGCTGCCTGGAAAGTTATCTGAGCGACCAGGCAATTCTGGCGACTGCGCAAAAGGAAGTTGATGCGAGTATTCAGGATCTGGGGCAGTTGTTGGTTCTGGCTCAGGCTGGCAATCATGCCGCTGCGATGGTGTTGACCCGTGCCGGCCGTTTGTTGGGGCAGGAAATTGCCAATGTAGTCAATATTTTGGACCCGCGCCTGATCTTGATCAGCGGGGAGGGCGTGCGCATGGGAGATATTTTCTTCTCGGCGCTCAGAGCTTCATTTAAACAGCACGTGATGCCTGGCTTGGCAGAGGATACAGAAATTCGCGTTATTCCTTGGGGGGATGACGTGTGGGCACGAGCGGCTGCGAGTGTCGTGATTGGTGAGTTGTTCAATTCACCAATGCAAAAAGAAGAGGTTCGCTAATTTTTTTAGCAAAACATTATTTATTCAGTATCAAAAGTAATCAACATCTCTACGCAAGTAGAGTTTTGAGATGAAATAAAAAAAGGAAAAGGAGTTCGAGATGAAGAATAGTAAGTTGTTCGCTGTTTTATCCGTCTTTCTTGCTCTGGGTATGCTCTTAACTGCATGCTCTTCAGCAGCCACTCCGACTGCAGCCGCAACTGCTGCTTCTACCGAAGCCGCTACTACTGCCGCAGCGACCACTGCAGCTGTCCCTGCTGAGACGGTCACCGTGCGCTACTGGCACACGATGGATGATGCCGAATCCGCACAGCTCGACAAGGTTATTGCTGCCTTCGAAGCTGCTAACCCTGGGATCAAAGTGGAAGCCACCCGCTATGCCTATGGTGATTTCAAAACTGCTTTGACCACCGCAATTGCGGGTGGGGACGTTCCGGATACTGCCCGCCTCGATATCGTCTGGGTTCCTCAATTTGCCAGTCAGGGCGCTTTGATGCAGCTGGATGGTGCATTGGCTGATTTCGATACCATCGCGGCTGACACTTTCCCTGGCCCGCTTTCCACCAACAAATGGAATGGCCATTATTATGGGTTGCCGCAAGACACCAATACCCAGGTGTTGGTCTATAGTAAAGATGCCTTCGCTGCTGCCGGGATCGATGCCGCGCCGACCACTATGGATGAATTCGTCACCGATGCTTGCAAGCTGAGCAATGCCAGCACAGAAACTTATGGGTATGCTGAGGGTGGCACTTACTTCTGGGCTCCAGCGCCTGTCTTCTACGCGATGGGCGGCAAAGTGACCGATGACGCCATTACTACCGCTACCGGTTACATCAATGGGCCTGAAAGCGTCGCTGTTTTCACCATGTTGAAGAAATTGTATGATGATGGCTGCATGTCCCCGAACCTGCTGGGTGGTGGTGTGGCTACTGATGCCGGTACCGGCACTGGAAAATATGCCATGATCATCGATGGCCCTTGGATGACCAACATCTATGCCTCCAACTATCCTGATTTCAAATACGATTATGCTCTCGTCCCTGCCAGTGACACGGGTACCAGCTCTGTCGTAGGTGGTGAAGATGTAGTGGTATTGGATGGTACCAAGAATAAAGAAGCTGCTTTGAAGTGGGTCGATTACCTGATGAGCGCTGATGCTCAAAAGATGATGGCTGAAGTGGGTGTGATGCCGACTTTGTCCAGCCTGACCGGCGATCCTGCACTGCCTGCGTATTTCTCCGTCTTCATGGAACAGTTGAAGACTGCCCAGGCTCGCACCGTCAGCCCGAAATGGGATGACATGGATACTGCTATCAACAATGCTTACCAGCGCATCCTCAAGGGTGACCAAACTGTTCAGGCTTCCCTGGATCAGGCCGCTGAAGAGATCAATGCTCTCTTGAAATAACTTCAGTCTTTGTGACTTATGCTGGCCGGTGGGGTTTGTTGGCCTCACCGGCCAAACTTCTAAATAGATTGAGTAAAATTATTGTCGAAGAAAAAAATTGTGTCTAGAGGTAATAAAGAATGGTGCAAACTCAAAAGAAACGTAATCAAATCATCCCAGCTTTGATCTTTTTGTTGCCCGGGTTTGTTCTATTCTTTATGTTTTTTCTGGGACCCCTGCTGTATTCTTTTCGCATCAGCTTCTTCGACTGGAATTTTGCTCACCCTGATCGATCGACCTTTGTCGGTTTGCAAAATTACATTAATGAATTAAAGAGCCCAATTTTCCATCGTGCAGTGATCAACACGGCTGTTTATACCGGCATTACGGTGATCGTCAAAATGGTGTTGGGTTTCTTTGTGGCAGTACTTCTCAACCAGAAAATTGGCGGAAGGGCTTTTTTTCGGGTGGCTTACTATTTGCCAGTGATCACCAGTTGGGTCATTGTTTCACTGCTGTTTACTTACATGTTTAGCGGCCAGGGCGGTTTGGTGAATTATTTCCTTAAAGACGTTCTGCACGTAATCAACAAAAACATAATGTGGCTGGCAGACCCAGTTTTGGCGTTGGTGCCGGTGGTGCTGGTGGATATCTGGAAAGGGGTGGGCTGGACCGTCATCATTTATCTTTCCGGGCTGCAGGCCATCCCGGTAGAGTTATTGGAAGCTGCGGCTGTGGATGGTGCCAATCGCTGGCAGCGTTTGATCAAAATCATGCTGCCCATGATGCGTGGTACACTCACTTTTCTGGTGGTGGTGCTTGTATTGGGTGGCTTGAATGCTTATGTACCCTTCCAGTTGATCACTCATGGTGATCCGATGGATCAAACTCATTCCATTTTGACTTTGATGTATCGTTCGACTTTCCAGAATCTTGATTTTGGCAGCGGCGCAGCCATCAGTTATTTGTTGACCTTATTCGTTTTTCTATTGAGTTTCGTGCAGTTGAAGCTGCTCCGTAAACCGGCTGGAGAATAAGATGAAACGATCACAACTTACTTTTCGAATCTTTACGTACATTATTCTCGCGATTGGGCTGGGAATTGTGGCGGTGCCATTGTGGTATATGGTTTCAACTGCCTTCAAGCCACAAACGATGGTCTTTGAACTGCCTCCGCAACTATGGCCAAATCCATCGACTTTCAATAACTTCATCAAGGCCATGACCACTGATAATTTTGGCCTGTATTTCTGGAACAGTGCCAAAGTGGCAGTGACAGCCACTCTACTGACCGTTTTGATCAGTTCTATGCTGGCTTTTGCTTTTGCCCGGCTCGATTTCAAATTCAAAGAGCCTCTGTTTTATCTGCTGCTGCTGGGGATGATGGTCCCGCCGGTCATGCTGATCATCCCGCAGTTTGTGATCAGTCATTGGCTCAAGCTGTATAACAATCTGTGGGGTTTGATTCTGGTGTACGTTACCATGAATATTTCGATGCAGACCTTTTTGCTGCGTGGGGTATTCGAGGATGTACCGCGTGACCTCGAAGAGGCAGCCATGATCGACGGTGGTGACCCGTGGACGATCTTTACCAAGATCATTTTGCCACTTTCGGGCCCGGGCATTGCCGTGGTGGTCATCAATTCCTTTCTTTATTCCTGGGAAGAGTACTCGTGGGCCAATGTCAACATTGGGGATGCCACCCAGCGCACCTTACCGATTGGGATTGCCCTCTTCCAGACCGCTCATTTGACGGAATGGGGACAGGTCTTCGCGGCCTCTCTGGTGGCTCTGGTACCAGTTGTGATCATCTTTCTGGTCTTTCAACGTTACTTTGTGCAGGGCATTTCAACGACTGGGATTAAAGGTTAGTCTGTATGGTACAGAAGTTGTTTTTGGATTTTTCGATTGCCCCTGATAAAGGGACTTATTTGAATGAAGAAGAGGTTTCTCTTGAGTTACGGGTAACCGCTCGAGAAACATGCAATGCTTCTCTTGAGCTTCGTTACTGGCGCGGACTGGTAGAAGTGAGCCGCCAAATTCAGGATTGGCCCTTACAGGCAGGCAGCAACCAGAGAGAGATCATTTTTGGCGCGCCGGCAAATCTGTCTGAAGGCGGGTATGGAGTGGAGGCACGTTTAAGCAGTGGAGGGGAAGAAGCCAGATGTGAGACGGCTTTTGACTTTTTGTGTGACTGGGCGGAATTTCCACGCTATGGCTTCGTCTGCGATTTCACCCCTGACCGCCAGGATGCTGAAGCCACCATTCAGGCCTTGGCCCGGTTCCATTTGAATGGCCTGCAGTTCTATGACTGGCAATATCGGCATGACGATCTGGTTCCGCCGACAGACGAATTCATCGATCCGTTGGGGCGGCCGCAGTCGCTCCAGGCAGTGCGGGATCTAATCGCGGCTGCGCATCGACACGGCATGAAAGCCATGCCTTATCTGGCGATTTATGCCGCCTCAGCAAAGTTCTGGCATGCGCATCCTGAGATGGCGCTCTATGATGAAAAGCATCAACTCGTCCCATTTGGCGAAGAATTTCTGGGCATCATGGACCCTACCGCCGGCACGGGTTGGAGTACGCATTTGCTGGCAGAATGCCGTCGCGTGTTGGGGACGCTGCCGTTTGACGGCTTGCATATCGACCAATATGGCGAGCCACAAACCGGGTTTAATCAAGAGGGGGAGCCGGTAGATTTACCCCGCGCGTTCAGCGATTTTATCCAGGCAGCAGTTGACCAGCATCCGAGACGACCGGTGCTGTTCAACGCGGTGAAGAATTGGCCGATCGACAGTCTGACCAAAGCGCCGGTGGCTTTCAATTACATCGAGATCTGGCCGCCCAAAATCACTTATTGGGACGTGGCCGAGATCGTCCGCAATGCGCGCCGCCTTTCCGGGCAGAAATCAGTGGTCATTGCCCTGTATATCCCTGCCAATCGCCCCATTAATAATCTGCTGGCGGATGCGGTTATCCACGCCTGTGGAGGAACTCGTATCGAGGTGGGTGAAAATGGCCGGCTCCTGTCGGATCCCTACTTCCCGAAACACGAAGCCATGAGCCCCTCATTGGGGGAAGGCATCCGGCGGCAGACAGAATTGCTCATGCGCTATTCTGACTGGATCAGTCCGCAGGTGAGTGAAAATGAAGCGGTGCAAGTAACGGCCCCGGCTGGGGTGTTTACTGCCTATCGGGATGCGAAAGCGGGCGCTTCAATCAGTCTGGTCAATCTGCAGGCTGGAGTTCCATTGAGCTGGAACGAAGATCACGCTGCCCCTGAAGAGTTCAAAGATTTTGAGGTGTCGCTGGTTTTTTCTGAACTGGTTGAAAGCGTCTGGCTGGCCACAGCAGATCAAGATTCGCTCACAGCGGCATCGATTCGTTTCGAGCAGATAGAAGGCAGGCTGATAATTATCGTACCCGAGCTGAAAATCTGGGATGTGCTTTTGATCAAAACATCGATGCAAGTTCGATGATCTTTATCGTTTGCAGGAGCTGGAAAAATGGATTTATATCATCGCAGCATAGACATTATCAAAGAAAACCAGGCGGCCAGTGGTGCTTATGTGGCTTCACCGAGCTTCCCGACTTATCATTACTGCTGGCTGCGCGATGGCAGCTATATTGCCTATGCCATGGATACGGCTGGCGAACACGACAGCGCAGAAAGATTTTTTCGTTGGGTGGGGCGTGCCGTTGTTAAATATGCGGGCAAGCTGGATGTCATTCGTGACCATCTTTACAAGGGATTACCGCTGGGCAAGGATGATTTCTTGCACACGCGCTTCAGCCTGGATGGGCTTGAGGATACGCGGGATGCTGAGTGGGGTAACTTTCAGATTGATGGCTATGGTACCTGGCTGTGGGCTTTGGCTGAGCACGTTTCCATGACAGAAAACTGGCAGCTTTTCGCGGAACTGCGGCCAGCAATTGACGTTACCTTGCATTATCTGGAACTGGTCTGGCAGCTGCCGAATTATGATTGCTGGGAAGAACACCCAGATTACCTGCATCCCTATACTCTCTCTACTGTCTATGGTGGGGTGGACTCGATTGACCGTTTGATTCGAACGGCCAGGCTGGATTCATTCCCAACGGATGTGAAGAAGTTAAAAAACGAGGTTAAGGACTTTATTTTGAAATACGCGGTGGATGGTGGTATGTTTGTCAAACACGTCTATCCGGCGGAAGCGGCAGAGGAGCCTTACCCTCTGGTCGAAAGTGGAGTGGATGCCAGTTTGCTGGGCCTGGCCCTGCCATATCAGGTAGTACCATTGAATGATCTGACCCTGAGCCACACTCTGGCTCGCATCGAAAGCGATCTGCGCCGTCCGGGTGGAGGGCTGTATCGTTACAAAGAAGACGTCTATTACGGCGGCGGGGAATGGATCTTGCTGACGGCCTGGCTGGGGTGGGTGGAAGCTCGCTCCGGAAAGTCCGCTCAGGCTCATGCCTTGCAGACCTGGATCGAAGCACAGGCCGATGCAAATGGAGATCTGGCTGAACAGATCTGCGACCATCCGCTGTTCCCGCAAGAATATCAGCCCTGGATCGAAAAATGGGGCCCAATTGCCAAGCCCTTGCTCTGGTCCCACGCTATGTATGTGATTCTGGTCAATGAACTGAGTAAATGATCTTGGAAACGGTTTCTGACCTTCGTTGGCAAATGAGGCTGAAGATTTCGAAAAACAAAAAGGTCGTTCGTTTTAAAAACGGACAACCTTTTTTTAATGATTACCAATACTGAGGGAGTATATTGCACTTTATGGAACTGAAGTAGATTGGTAATCTTTTCGATAGACGTCGTAATCGAGTTTGTTTTCGCTTTTTGCTACCAACATTGAGGTAAAGGTATCAGAGTCGACATTGAGGATTGTGCGCAGCATGCCAACGAACCATTCGACACCAGCAAAGAGGGCGATTGATTCAAGAGGTAATCCCATTTGGGGTACGACGATTGACAGGGAGACCAGACCAGCGCCGGGAACGACGGCATTTGCCAAAGAAGCGAAAGCTGTCAAAATAATGATATAGACGATGTTGTTGAACCCATACTGGATACCGTATAACTGGGCGATTGTAACGACCGTGATTGCCATGTGCATGGCAGCCCCATTACTGTTGAGACTGACTCCCAGAGGCAGAACAATGCGGCTGACTTCCTTTTTGATTCCCAGTTTTTGCTCAGCATCTTCCATTTCAACAGGGAGGGTAACCGCAGAAGAGGTTGTTGCCAGAGCGACCAGCGACATCCGCAGCATGCGTTTGACAACTTCAATAAGGGGAATTCGTGTGTAAGCAGAGACAACCACAATCCACAAGATCATGAAAATCAGGGTTCCCAGTGCATAGTAGCCTAAATACTTTGCCAACGGAATGATCACTTTGATACCAAATTTGCCGATGGATGAAGCGACCAGACAAAAGACACCAATTGGGGCGGTTTTCATCACCATGCCAATGATCCGCATGATAACTTTGTTGAATTCTTGGATGAGATTGTAAAGGGGGGATACTCCACCTTTGTTTAAGCTGCTGAGGGCCAGTCCAAAGAGAATGGCAAATACAATGACCTGGACGATCACGCCGTTGGTCATTGCCTGCACAATATTGGTGGGGAAAAATCCCAGCAGAGTATCAGCGAAGGAGCTGGCCTGAACTTGCGTTACTTGAGTAGAACTTGAGATACTCTCGAGCGAGACATTGCTACCTGGTTTTGCGATCAGGGCGATTGCAACACCGAAGGCCGATGCCAGAACCGTCGAAACCGCAAAGATCACGACTGTTTTGATGCCGATTTTTTCCACTTCACTGGGCTTGATTCCCCCAATAGCTTCAATAATTTGCCCGGTCACAAGGAGGATGATGGACATTTGAATCAACCGTAAAAAGATCTGGCCCATCGTCTCGATAATTGGAAAATTTTTGCCGACGATCAATCCAAACGCTAGCCCAAGGACCATGGATAGCGTGATTATTGCGGTCATACTGATCTTGGGTTTCTGTTTTATCATCACATCACCTTTTTTCTTTTATCGATTGGGGTGTTTCGATTTTTTGACAGAAAAAGTACAGCGTCAAACCTTAAAGAACTGCGTTGTTTGTGATATTTTGGGTAGGCGTAGATTATAACTTTATATACAAAGTATTTCTAATGATGGTTTACTGCCTCCATTCAAAGAATGGAGGCAGTAGCACGGAGTGAGTTATGCGGATTTTGCTGATTCGAGAATGGCCTGATCTTCTTCAGCCTGTTCTTTGGCAGCCAGTTCGACGAGTTCGTCTTCGGTCATATTGCGTGAGCGCTTGACGATGTCAAGATTGAGAGCATTTTCGCTCTTGGCAACGATCATGGCGGAAAGTGCATCACCGTCCACATTGAGGATGGTGCGCAGCATGCCAACGAAGATTTCAACACCCGCGAAGAGCGCGATTGATTCGAGCGGCAGGCCCATCTGCGGAACCACAATGGTCAAGGAGACGATGCCGGCACCCGGGACCACCGCGTTGGCGACAGAAGCCAGTGTGCACAGCAAGACCATGTACAGAATATTGCTGCCGTTGAAAGCGATACCGTACATCTGAGCGATGGTGATCAGAGTAATCACCATGTGAATGGCGGCACCATTGCTGTTTAAGGTGACACCCAGAGGCATCATGATGCGGCTGACTTTCTTGCCAACACCCAGTTTGTTCTCGACGTCCTGCATGGCAGTCGGCAGGGTCACAGCTGAGGACCCGGTAGCGATGGCCATCATAGACATCTTACCCAAACCGCGGATGATATCCAGCGGGCTGACTTTGGTCACGAGAGTGACGACGAGGATGTAGACGATCATGAAGACCAGGTCGATGATGGCAAAGACACCCAGGTATTTCGCCAGCGGAATGACCACTTTGATGCCATAAGAAGCAATGGAAGAGGCAATCAGGGCGAACACACCGAAAGGAGCAACTTTCATGATCATGGTAACGATGCGCAGGATGACCTGGTTGAATTCTTTGATGATGTCAAAGAATTTGAAGTCGTTATTCTTGTTCAGCATGCTTATGGCGACACCGAAGAACAGGGCAAAAATAATGACCTGCATCGTGCTTCCGTCAGACATGGACTTGATGATGTTGCTCGGGAAGAAGTTCAGGATGGTATCGAAGATCGTGGACTGGTTGGCTTCGACTGTGGTTGTGGTTTGAATGGCGGTCATATCGACGCCAGTACCTGGTTTCAGCAGATACCCAAAGACAACTGCGAAGACTGCGGCCAACAAGGAACTGCAGAAGAAGATGATCAGGGTCTTATAACCGATTTTGCCGATCTCTTTCATCTTCAGTGCGCCAATGGCCTGGATAATTTGGCCCATCACGAGCAAAATAATGGACATCTGGATCAAGCGAAGGAAGACCTGACCAACGGTTTTCAATACGCTGGTCACAACAGGAACGTTCGGAACAAGCAAACCGTAGATCATGCCCAGCACAACGCCGATCATGATCCAGGTAGTCATTCCAATCTTCTTCTTTGACGTTTGTTCTTGCGACATCTAGTGCCTCCTAAAGTGAATCAAAATGAGATAAATATGGGAAATAAGTGTTCACGAAGCGAGGTGGAAAAAGATTTCCAGCTTCGGTTTTGCCAAGAGCAATACTCATCCCCAAAAGTGAGTCATAACCCGAGGTGGAACCAATTGTTTTTATTTTTTCGATGGTGTTGCGAAGAGTGGGTAGATCTTGGTGATCTACTGCCTGACAGAATTCTTGATAGTATTGACTGATGAAACCATCCTTTAAGCTGCGAAGATAGGCAACGCTGATGGCAGTGGTATGGTGCTGGATAAACCGCATCAGAGAATCAAGTAGGGTAGAGGAACCATGAAACAGCTTTTCAATCAGGAAATATCCCATGAGCAGATCATCCCCGCTTGGGGTCAGCCCTTTTCCTCTCCCGACGAAGTATTTCAGCTCTTCTGCGAATTCAGCAGTTTGCCCAGGAATTTCGCTGAGCCGATAAAGATGATTTTCGATCCCCTGGTGCAGCGGCAAGCCAGAATGATCCAGATATTCTCGCGGAGAAAAAAGATCGGTGAGTAACGAAAGACGACCTGGCGTTGGAAGGATCGCTTCCAATGCCAGATCTATGATCTGCAACCGCCCGAGGTTGATCTCATAAACCTCTCCAAAGGTTGGGAAAAGCACCAATTGATTCCTATCCATGTTTACGAGATCATCCTCTTTCAGATCATCCAGAAGTATGCTCATCAGATCCTTCTCGATATTTATTCCAAAGCTTGAAAGTTGATTCTCCATGATGTTGATATTCACCAACTCATCTTCGAAACAAATATTGAAGCTGTGGCGGAATCGGCTATGAATCTTGCCAATTTTTCGCTGCGAGAGAGAGAGGGGCAATGAAGAACTCATTGCCCCATTTTCAATGACGACTGTCATTCAGTCTTGATACCCAATTTCTTGGCGTAAGCCAGGATCGCTTTTTCGAAACAAGCTAAAGGAGCGCGAGCAGTTCCGGCCCCTACCTGACCGATCCCAGCCTTTTTATGGGCGATGCCGGTGTTGATCAGAGGGGTGATCCCGGTGGCGACAACTCTGGCTGCATCGATTCCAAGGCAGGTGCCTTTGAAATTCCAGTTCGGAATGCTCCAGTTGGCATTGTTGGAGATGCAAATCTGGTTCATTTCGTTCGAAATTTTCAGAGCATCATCATAGCCACCACCTGAACCGACAAAGCGAGTTACGGCGGGCGCTGCAACGGTCGCCATAGCGCCCACCCCAACAGTTTCAGTAATGGCACTGTCGCCGATATCGGGGTTGGCATCTTTTTCGGTGTAACCGGTGAAGTAGAGACCGTGCGGCATATTGACCGGAGCTGTAAACCATTCATCTCCCATGCCGGCAATGCGAATCCCAAAGTCTTTACCGTTGCGGGTCATGGTGGTCACGACGGTGCCTTCCTGAACTTTACGAGCGTAATCGACGATCGCTTTACCAGCGGCCATCATGACATTCAGGAAGAACTGATCGGTGTTAGCCAGGAAGCGAATTACTTCCTGTTTTTCTTTGCGGTCGACATCCAGGGCATCGATCAGCGGGATCAATTCCTTGAGCAAAACCAGAGAAGCAGCAATGTTGCGCTGATGAAATTCGTCACCCATGGTGATAGCTTTCGAGATCACCACGTTGAGGTTAATTCCCTCTGGGGTGCTCTTGATCGCTTTGGCAAGCATTGGCCCAAGGACGTCTGCCATCCAGTGCAGGCGGGTAACTACTTCTTCGCTGTAAGCACCGAATCTCAATACTTTGCCAATGCCTTCGTTCATCGTGCAATAGGCTAGAGTACCATCCACTTTGTTCTGGACGACCATGACGGCCATATTACCGGAAGTGATACCGCCCATGGGGCCAACAGCGTGCACGTGGTGGCATGGGACAAAGTTGATTTCTCCGGCTTCGAGCATACGGCGGGCATCGGCCTCATTGGTGGCCCAGCCTTCGAAAAGTGCTGCCCCAACGCATGAACCTTGCATAGGGCCAGTCATTTCTTTGTATTGAATGGGAGGGCCAGCGTGTAACAAGGTTTTGCCATTGAGGATCTCGATCGCTGATTTGGCGGTAATGACATCCACCAGGAAAGGTTGAGATTCTTTCATCCGTTCGATCACTTGCTGATTGGCGGCCTGAATTGATTCGATGCGGCGAATTTCATTCAATATGCGGATCAGTTTCTTATCTCCGCCGGCAGCGGGTTTCCAGTTAAGCTGCACAGATTGTCCGCCAAACTTCTGGATCGAGTCGTTGAAACTCTTTAACCCAATGTTGATCACATGAGGTTTACTATTCAGCAATTGCATGACAGAGGCACTTGGTTTTGGTAAAGACACTTTGGGGAATTTGGCCACCACTGAAAATTTCTCTTTTTCAGTCAGGGTTACTCCCTTTATTTTGAGTGCCAGACGGACGGCTTTCGCGTTGCTGCTTTCAACCAAAGCCCCAGCTGCCCTCAACGTTTTCACTGATTGTTCATAATTCTGTGGGTCTTGCTGTGTGCCGCAGACTGAGGTGATGACATATAACTGGTGATGTTCTTTCTGTGCTTTACTCAGGATCTCATGAATCGTTGGAGCTAAAGCGTTAGCCATATCTGGATGTGAACCATAACCCAGAACGACATCGAGCAGGATGATGCCGGTCTTTGGATCAGAGCCAAATTGCTTGAGGGCTTCGATGCGAGTATGCGGATCGATCATGGGGTGGGCCCGACCCTGGGTATACTTGTCGTCACCATAATCGATAACCTGATACCCCTGTTCATCGAGCAAGAAACCTTCTTTGTGGATCAGCTTTCCCAGTTTCAGCGAGTCTGAGATCAGCATGGCGGCTTCACTGCCAAGAGTGCCGCCTGAGTACAGCCCTTTGACAGTGGCATCTTTGGCGACTGTTTCTTGAGTCTGGTTATCGAGGGGTTCCTGATAGCTAGACTTTACTGGCAGGCCTTTCGCCAGATCAACTGCGATCCGGGCGGTTTCTTCGAGAGTGTGAGCCAGGTATACATTCCCTTCGTGGTGATCTGGGTTTTCGCCCAGGAAAATGGCCACGACGGGTTTAGAAAGATTATGCAGTAGGTTCACGATCTCATTACGCACAGAAGCTGCAGGCGGTTTAGAAATCAGCACGATTACATCTGCGGGGCTATAGTTCTCGAGTGCAATGAGAGCATCCTTTACGGTAATGGCCTGAACGGCATCGGAAAGATCCCGACCACCGGTGCCGATGGCGTGGACTACTCCGGCACCCAGCCGATCAATCAGAGAGGATACTTCTTGAATACCGGTGCCAGAGGCTCCGACGATGCCAATATTGCCAGTTTTAACGACATTGGTGAAAGCTAATGGAATTCCAGAGAGAATCCCGGTACCACAATCGGGCCCCATCATTAGCAGACCTTTTTCATGGGCCAGTTTCTTCAGCCGAACTTCATCTTCAATGGCGATATTGTCGGTGAAGGAGAAGATATGCAAATTTTTCTCGAGTGCTTGTTCGATAACATCAGCCGCATACTCACCGGGGATGGAAAAGAGCGCAACGTTTGCATCCGGGAGCATTTCTATTGCTTCATCCAGTGAGTTTGCTTCGGATGTAGCACTTTGGTGTTTCTTCACAGTGAGATCCGCTAAAAAGTCGTCGATTTTCTTTAAAGAATCTGCGACGACTTGATCACTTTCGGCTTCCATGATAATGACCATATCCGAAGGGGAAGCTGTTTTGGCTTCTTCAGTGAGCAGATTAGTGTTCTTGAAGATGTCTTTATTGGCATCTGTACCCATCATAATGGAACATTGCTTGACCCCCGGGATCGCGTTGATCGCGTTGGTCAAGAGCATCAGGTTGACCGAATCTTGATAGTTATTTTTCTTGATGATTGTTCTTAGCATTGGCTTCTTCCTGACTTTGCAAGATTTAAGAGACCGAAATCAATTAAATGGTTTCTGATATTCACCTCGCTTTTCTATGGGGAATGTTGAGCGCTTCAGTGCTCACGAGTTTGGAGTTTTGGATACAGCGGCAGCACTTTTGTCTTTCTGGCTGCTTTGTTTTACTGGAATTAGTTTAACAAAACTGGTATACTCCGTCATTAGCAAAAGAAGACAATTAATGAAGCTTGATTTATCCTTTAGAGATAAATCAAGCAGGAAGTGAAAAGATGAAGCTAATCGATCTGGTTAATTGTCGAAGCTTGCAGGGGGCAAAGCTGGTGGTAGGGATTTCTACTCCAGATTTACCAGTTACCGGGATCAATATTCTCGAGGCAACAGATATTGAACGATGGGGAAAAGCGGGAATGGTGTTGCTGTCGAGCTATTTCGCTTTGCAAAAGCATGATCATGATGAGTTGAGAATCTTTTTCGAAAAGATCAAACAGATCGGGATAGCAGCGATCATTATTAAAGTGAATCGCCTGGTGAATGAAATTCCGCAGCAGTTTGTGGATTTATGCCGTGATTATGAGATTGCGCTTCTTCAGATTGACGATCAGGTCAAATATGAAGATATCATCGTTGAGGTGCTGGGATCGATCCTGGCAATGCGTGAGCAAAGGCTATCCCTCTATTACAAGATCAGTAAGTTAAGTTCAGAAATGACCCTGGAATTACTCAGCACCCAAGAGATTCTGGAACGGTTCAAGACATTGATGGGGTTTGAACTGACTTTGATCGAGAAAGATAAACGTTACCCAATCAGTACGAACCCGGTTTTAGCGAAATTTACTCTTGTAGAAGCATTGCCCATCTTTGTTTCAGAGTATATGACCTTTGATTATCGACGCTTTTCATGCCAGTACGAAAAATTTCTCAACCTGGAAAACCAATGTGTGTTATTAGTCGATTTTTCTACCAGTGAAGAAACCGAAGCCACTCTCGTTATCCATGAAAAACCAGAAAGGAGGATCGACGAAGATGATATTATGGTGGTCGAGAATCTGGTCCGGTGCCTGCAATTGAATTTGCTGCGCAAATCGCTGGGTAAACAAAAGAAAATGATGAACACGAATTCTCTGGTGAACGATCTATTGCGGGGTTTGGTGAATGAACCGGCAGAATTTGATTCGGTTTGTGCAGATCTGAAGATTGATCCCGATTCAAATTGTCAGGTTTTGACTTTCGACTATTATTATCCACGTGAAAATGATCTGATCGCGCTCTTTGAGATTAAGGATCACATTCGGGCAGAAATCAAGCGAATCCACCGTAACCTGGTTTACTATATTACGCCCAGATATGATCAGTATATTTTTACCTTTGGGGCTCAAGCCTCTCGCTTTGTTGAAAAAAGTATGATCAAAAAGATTCTCGATGATCTTCTTCCTGGAGATTCACAATCGCCGGTGAAGTATTTTTGTGGAATTAGCGATTCATTCCCGGTTCGAAAAATCACGCTGGCGGCAGAGCAATCGAAATCGGTTGCCGATTTTCTTTCACAAAACCATATTGGGAATACACTCAGTGAATATAAAGATTTGGGTTTCTTTAAGCTTTTTTTGAGCAAAGAAAATTCGCAAATGCTGGATTTTGTCCCAGATGACCTGATAAGAATGCAGCACGATTCAAAAGAATTATTCAATACGCTTTGCGTGTATCTAAAGAACAATCAGAGTTACAAACTCACGGCTGAAGCGATGTTTCTTCATCCAAAAACGGTCAAGTACCGCATTGAGAAGCTGGTCAGAGATTATCAGATCAATTTCGGTGACATCCATTCTCTGGCCATTTTGCTCGCCTCTATTGAGATCCTTGAATTTCAACGCCGAATGTGATCACGGTGGCAGGCTGGATCAATGATTGGGGGAAAACTGGCTGTTATATAAGTGGGCGTAAACACCATTTTTTTCGAGCAGCTTTTGGTGTGTTCCGCTTTCAACGATATTTCCTTTGTCCAATACCAGGATCAGGTCTGCATCGCGAATGGTTGAAAGACGGTGCGCGATGATAAAAGAAGTTTTCCCTGCAGACAGCTCAGTAAATGCTTTTTGGATGATCAATTCAGTGCGAGTGTCAACACTGCTGGTCGCTTCATCCAGAATCAGCATGGGAGGGTTTACCAGCATGACCCGGGCGATTGTCAATAATTGTTTTTGCCCCTGCGAGAATTGATCACTGGAATCATCGATGACAGTATCATAACCTTGTGGCAGGCGACGAATAAAACTGTGAGCATTGACCGCTTTGGCGGCAGCGATGATCTCGTTTTCTGTGGCGTCAGGTTTACCATAAGCCAGATTTTCACGTACAGTCCCGGTGAAAAGCCAGGTATCCTGAGGTACCATTCCGAAGCTTCGGCGTAAGCTATCTCGCGAGATGCTTTGAATATTGGTGCCGTCGATAGCGATCGTGCCGCTATCGATTTCATAGTAACGCATCAATAAATTGATGAGGGTGGTTTTCCCTGCACCTGTATGACCAACAATGGCGATGCGGCTGCCAGGCTTGACCGTCAAGCTGAAATCTTGAATCAATGGATGGTGAGGATTGTACGAAAAATCAACATGCTCGAAAGAAATCTTGCCTTGCGTAGGAAGTACTTTTAGTTCTCCGAAGCTATCTGGTGATTCTTCAGGCAGATCGAGAATAGCGAAAATCCGTTGGGCAGAGGCAAAGGAGGCCTGAATTTGCGTGATGACTCCGGTAATCTCATTAAAGGGACGGGCGAATAGATTGGAATAGATCAAAAAGCTGGAAATCTCTCCAATAGAAATCTTTCCATGGATAGCCAGAATGCTTCCAAAGATGCCAACGGCAGAGTATGTTAAGTTATTGACCAAACGTGTCGAGGGGTTGGTTAGTGAAGAAAAGAATTGCGCTTTCACTCCAATTTTATAGAGGGAATCGTTGAGGCTCATAAATTGTTGGGCAGAGCGGGCTTCGTAAGAGAAAGCCTTGACGACTTCTTGACCACCAATGATCTCTTCAATGTAGCCATTCAGGGTGCCTAGACTTTTGGCTTGCTGCTTGAACATTTGCTGGGTGCGACGGGTAACAAAACGGGCAATCAGAAAAGAGAGCGGCGCAGAAAGGAGTACCACGATCGTCATACTGGGATTGAGGTAAAGCATGAACCCGAGTGCCCCCAGAATTGTAAATATCCCAGTGATCAGAGTGGAGATGCCTTGCAGCAGTCCATCAGAGATTGAATCAATATCATTTACAAAACGGCTGATGGTATCTCCGCGGGGGGTATTATCAAAGAATTTTAAAGGCAGTTGATTCAATTTTTCGAACAGATCTGCCCGCATGTCATTGACACTGCGGTAGGCGATCTGGTTGGTGAGCGAGGTGAGCAGCCAGCTGAAAAGGCTTGCGACGAGATTAATAAGCAGCAGAATAGATAATATGCGAAGAATGGAAGGAAAATCAACCTGGCCAGAATCTTTCATGAAGTCGATCGCTTTCCCGATGAGCATTGGTCCTAGCAAGGTAGCAATTACGCTCAAAAGTGCTGAAAGAATGGAACCCAACAATAAAAGGGGGTGCCTGGTCATGTAAGAGAAAAACTTGCGAAATTGTGGATGGGTCATGCAACACCTTCTGAACCGGCAAGCTGGGATCGATAGATCTCTTGATAAATACGGCAAGTATTCATCAATTCGTCATGAGTTCCAATGCCAGCCATATGGCCATCATCTAATACCAGAATTCTGTCTGCTTGTTGAATCGTGCTGATGCGCTGTGAAACCATCAAAAGAGTCAAGTTGTGACTGCTTCGACGAATTGCCTGTCTGAGCGCTGCTTCAGTTGCGAAATCCAGCGCGCTGGCAGAATCGTCAAGGATCAGGATCTGGGGATGGCCTACCATTGCCCGGGCGATGGTCAATCGCTGCCTTTGCCCGCCAGAAAGATTTGTTCCACCACGAGTGACTGGAGCGTCGTATCTGCCGGGTAAATCGATGATGAACTCGTGTGCCTGGGCTATTTTTGCCGCAGCAGCCACTTCTTCTATACTGGCATTGGGGTTTCCCCAACGAATATTTTCAGCAACGGTTCCAGTAAAAAGGACAGCCTTTTGAGGTACAAAGCCAATTTTCTGACGTAACTCATGAAGCGGAAAATCTTTGATATTTATTCCACCAATCAAGATTTCTCCATCTGTGACATCATAGAACCGTGGAATAAGATTGACGAAAGTTGACTTTCCGGAACCGGTACCGCCAATGATCCCCAGGGTTTCTCCTTGAGCCACACGGATGGATAGGTTACTCAAGGCTCGATCACCGGTAGGGTTGTATCCAAAAGAAACATTTCTGAATTCGATCAACGGGGCAGAGGTATTTACGGGGACGACACTCTCTGCTGAGTTTTCAATGATGGAACTGGAGGTTGTCAGCACTTCAGTGACACGTTTGGCGGAGGCGTAAGCTTTCGTAAAGATGATCACCAGATTGGAGACGACGATCAGCGCCAGCAGAATCTGAGTGAGGTAATTCACGAAGGCAATAATGTCTCCCTGCGAGAGAGTGCCCGAATTGATATGGATGCCTCCCAACCAGAGGATGGCCAGAATTGCCAGATTCATTACCAGTGTGGTCAACGGATTGAGCAAAGCAGAAATTTTTCCGACTCGAACGGCGGTTATGGTCAGATCGTCATTTGCTGTTTCGAATTTCTGCTGTTCATTCCTTTTCTGGGCAAAGGCTCGGATGATGCGAACTCCTGAAAGATTCTCTTCGAGAATTTGAGCGATACGATCCATTTTCTGTTGGTATTTTGTGTAGAGCGGAGAAGTCTTGTTAATGATCAGGTAGAGGACCAGGCCCAAGAAAGGTGTAGCGGCGATCAGAATCAACGCTAAACGAAAATCAAGAATCATTGCCATGATCATCGCTCCAATGCAGATGAAAGGAGCCCGGATTACCAAACGGATGAGCATGGCTACAGCGAGCTGTAGCTGGTTGACGTCATTGGTAATGCGGTTGATCAGAGTCGAGTTCCCCCAGTGGTTAATTTCTGCATGTGAAAGTGAAAAAATATGGGTGAACATTGCATTGCGCAGGGTAGTGCCAAACCCCTGCGAAGTACGAGCGGCAAAGTATTGACAAACTAAAGAGCTGCAGAACCCTAGCAATGACATTGCCAGCATCACAAATCCCATTTTGATTACATACGCGGTGTTGTGTTGGTTAACACCATTGTTGATTATTAAAGCCAGAATGGTGGGTAAGAGGAGTTCAAAGATTGCCTCGATCAACTTGAATATTGGCCCGAGGATGACTTCTTTTTTGTAGGGTTTTAAATAGCCGATGAGTTCAGACATGCTGTTTCTTTCTGACCAGAGGGATAAGAAAATGGACGGTAAAAATTGTAGCGCAGAAATAGCTATATGATAAATATCTATATCGTATGTATACTATATAGAAAGAATATGTGAGATAACATGGATACTCGTCGATTGAAATACTTTCTTGCAATAGCTGAAGAAGGTCAAATTTCTTCCGCTGCAAAGAAATTACATATTGCACAGCCGCCATTAAGTCAGCAACTCAAACAATTCGAAGAAGAATTGGGGGTTACACTCTTTGAACGTGGCTCCAGAAGGATGAAACTTACCCCTGCTGGTGAGATCTTGTTGATCCGCGCACGGCAAATACTGGAACTCTCTGACGTGGCAGTTAAAGAACTCAAGGATTATTCCAGAGGGTTGAATGGGACTCTTTATCTGGGGACAGTTTCTTCATCGGGAGGGGTGCTGTTAAATGAAAGAGTAATGCAGTTTCATCACAACTATTCTGGAGTAAAATTTGAGATTTTTGAGGGGAATACTTTCACGCTGATCGATCTGCTCAACAAAGGAATCATTGAGATTGGTATTGTCCGGACGCCGTTCACGGCGCTTGGATTCGAGTGCCGGTATGCCGAGCCGGAACCTATGATTGCAGCAATGGCCCCGGAATTTGATTGGGGGATGGAGAAGACGAGAATTCCTATAGCCGATCTGGCAGGAAGGCCGCTGATCGTTTATCGTCGTTTTTTGAGGCTGATCCATGATACCTGCCTGGAGCAGGGTTTTGAGCCGGATTTCTTCTGCAAAACCGATGATGCGCGAACTGCGCTCTTATGGGCGAATGCTGGACTGGGAATAGCGATTCTGCCTCGTTCCGCTTTTGGTTTGGCTGATAACAGCCGCCTGATCTATAAAGAAATCGCGTGTGATGAATTACAAACCCGGATCGCTGCAATTTGGGAAAAAGATAAATATATTTCAACCCTGGCTAAAAATTTTATTGAATGTTTTGGCGGTGAGTAGTGTCTGCGAGCGCCCCCGGGGAGGCTCGAACTCCCAACCTACTGATTCGAAGAACCGTCCTGTGGAGTCCATGCCGTATATATGGGGGAATAGAGTATGCGAGGTAGCATATATGGGGGTAAAAAGCGTCCAGGAAGTCCATTTTTGGCACTAAATCCACACGTTTTGCACGTTTTTTGCACGTTTTTTTGGTAACTCACAAAAATTTCGCAGCATTCCCGTTTTTCTCGAATTCGCACAGGTGCGGCCAAATCTTATGAAGGAGGTCGCAAATGTCGATCCAATCAACAAGAGCAAGAGAAAAGCTCGTGCTCTCCATCCATTTCACTCTCTATCCAGGAGTGGATAACAATTTCATACGTTTTATTCAAACAACACCCCGGCGCAACTTAGCCAGGCGGGTGTGCGAAGCCATGGATACGTATCTCAGTTTAGCTCACCAAAATGATCTAGAAAAGCGGTCATTGAAGGTGAACCATGAATGAGCCTATTTTCTTTGGCGAGGATCTTGGTGCCGGCGCGAATAAGCTCTATGGCGACCACGGCGGGATTCAGCTTCAGGCTGTTGTGGCTGCCGATACAGGCCAACAGGTCAGCCAGTTACTGGGGTTCCGCAACCGCAAACCGCCCATGAAGGTCGGAGTCGGTGGCATGAATTTCTATGTTGGCCCGGGTGCTCATGACTGGGGACGTCCGATTGAAAACCTGGACTATGAACGCATGACCGGCGTTCCCGAAACCCGTGCTATCGTATACGGCATTCTCAGCTGCTACATGAACCAGTTTGGGATAATCGGTACTCCCATCAATCTGATCGTCGGTCTTCCTCTGGAAGTTTTATCCGGGGATCAGGCAGCCGCAAATGCCGAGAACGTAAAACGGTGGTTGGTGGGGGATCACGAATGGGAGGCTGATGGACAGCATTGCTCGATCCAGATCGGTGAAGTGAAAGTGACCAGCCAACCCTCCGGTGCACTCTTTGATTATCTGCTGGATGATGAGGGACAGTTCATCCCGCAAAGGCGGGCTCATTTCAACCAGGAGATGGGGATCATCTCGATTGGTTTCAATACGCTGGAACTCCTGACGGTCAACGACCGGACGGTGGTGCAGGCCATGACCGCCGGCCGAACCTTGGGTGTACGCCGGCTGTTGGAATTACTCAACGGAGACAACCTGCATACCCTGGGCGAGCTCGATACCAAACTGCGGTCATCGAAGCTGGAAGTGCGGCAGGCGATTCCCGTCTGGGCACGCGAAGTCACCGGTCAGATTGAAAAGACATGGGGGCCACGCTGGCGTCGTTTTTCGCAGCTCATCATCGTGGGTGGGGGAGCCATTCTCTTGCGTGAGCTTCTTGTTGAGCGGTTCAGCGGCAGAGTGCATATTCCTGATGATCCGGTGATCTCGATCAGCCGGGGATTGTATAAGCTGGCCAAGCAACAGGCCAATCGGAGGAAAGTATGAGTCCAAAGAATGATCGTGACGATGGTGCACTTGCAATATCTGTGCACATCCACCTCCGTTTGCGACCTGGCGAAGATGACGACCTGATCAAATTCTTCAATCGGGCAGGGTATATGTGCAAAGCGCGTGCAGTCAAAGCGGCTTTGCGAATGGGCGGACTTCCAACCGACGACTCCTTCTTCATCGCTGAAGAGGGTGGCGCGGAGGATGCGCTCAATGATCTGTTGATCTAGGGCTCAAGGAACCGAATGTAGAATTTCCACATTCGGTTCCGGACCACAATAAATAGGAAATAAAAATGGACCAAATACTAGAAACCTCTAAAGAAAGCTCTGATCTTGAGCATCTACGATCTGTGATGAATTTCCACTTCGGTCAGTTCTATAAAGAACTGGGTGTCTCGCTGGATGAGCACATCGTTCTGCATGCATGCGCAGTCATTGAATACCTGATTTATTATCGGGGCAATGATCGGCGAATGCAGGAGAAACTTCGCTATCGATATCCGGCAGCCATTTTTGAAATACTGGAACACAAAAACCATCAACAATCCGAGTACCTGGAAGATGCCGAACAAAGAATTCTCCAGAGCAATATTGAAGCGTCTCGGTACAAACAAGAGAAAGCAGATGTTGACCAGAAAAACTACGCGCTGACCGCTGAGAATGAGCGACTGCAAAAGGTAATCCGGCAACAGAACCAGGTGTTACGTAACCTGCAGGATCGGTTGGACAGCGTCAATAATTCGGGTCAACAATTCGGTTAAAGTCCATATTAATCAGCCCTTTAAATTACGGAGTGAATTTTTGCCATGAAAGAAAATCAGAAATCGATCAATCGCTGGATTGACACACACGATCAATCCGACCGACTAAACCAAATAATGTATTGTTTCTCACACCGCGGAATTGCCACGGGAGAGCAGGTTGAAATCATGACCGGTTTGGGACAGCATCCAGTTCGGGATGCCTTGAAGATCCTGACCGAACCGCCAGGTGGATTGGCGTCGGCATTGCGGACGATCAACGTGACGATGCCAGGACAGCGAGGCAGACCTTACGCAGCCTTTATTCTCACTGAGGATGGGGCGGCGATGTTGGATGAAAATCCACGCAAAGCACCGAAACTCGATGACCCTGTCGAGGCAGCCCATGCCTTGATGGAAATGCAGGTATTCATCGCTGCCTACCAACAGGGCAAAAAAACCGAGTTGGAGAAAGTTCTACCCTTTAGCGGATTACGCAATATTCGTGCGGACGTATTGTTTGAGAACACGCTCCTCTTTGAGATGGAGCAGCAGGCACGTCTCAATGACGTGCCCAGGATTTCAGACAAGCTGGAACGCCTGTGTCTCTTCTTCAATTCTCCGGCCGGCAGCGAGATTGACCACAAGGTGAGGATCCTTTTTGCACTGGCGGGGAATGACGGCAAAACAATCGCTGTCTGGCAGCAGGTGCTTGGCGCTCTGAAGAAGAAAAATGGTTCCATCCCGTTTGAGCTCTACTGGAAAGAGATCGGAGCCTTTATACAGTGTCCCGAATGGGGAAGCGTTGACTCCTTTCAGCTCCTGGAGCCGGCAGCCATGTTCCAGCCAGAACTGCCACCCGCAAAGGAAAACTCGACAACCCAAACACCTTCAACCCCGAGCTTTACCCGGAACGTACCAGCAGAGTTGAGCGAATTGAACATGGTGATGGGTATCATGGAGTCCGAAATCGGCAAGTTGGAAGGGGAGGCAAAGGGAAATCGTTACCAGTTCTTCCAGATGATGGAAGTGATCTACGACGGATCGCATTACAAAGGAGGTCCCGTTGATCGTGAATCTGCTTATCCTGCGACCTCCATAATGCTACTTTACCGATTCCTGCACATGCATCAAAACAAGGAGTTGCTCGAACAGCTTCAGTTTGGATATAAACGGGTGCAGCAAAGTCAACGGCAGGCGTTAAACATTTTTAGGGATCACCTGACCCGTTTCTACTGGGATATCTTTCTCCGCTATTTCAACTTCGGGCGCGGCGGTCCGCTCAGGGTCAGAGTAGAAGTACCTTCTTTTGATAGCAGTCGCTCTGAGATTTATCCCGTAGCGACTATTACCGATTGGGAGATGCTGCGCGGCGAGGAAGGGTATGTTCAAAGTGGTGAGCCAGCCCATGCTGAAGAAGCCTTGAGCTGGGTGTTGGAAGCCATGCACCTCTATGCGTTTGATTTGGGATTGGCGGGAGTAAAGCGGGGAAAAGAAAGATAAAAATGGTTAGCTGCAAAAAGATTTTTGCTTTACTTCGGCGCCGAAATAGAAATCTCATTTCACTGACATCTACAAAGAATTGCTCCTTTTTAAAGAGCAATTCTTTTGCTATCAGGGTTATGAATTGTAATTAGCCAAAGCCTAAATCCATAAATGTAACTCAGTCGACGCAAAATCAGAGAGGATAGTTGTCTACCGTTTTACGTTTCCGGCAGTTGGGAGAGTGATATTCATCCAAGAAACTTAGGTAAACCAAAACCATAAAAAAGATCAATTTGGCGGAGAGAATCTAACTGTTCGTGTGCACGCCTAGTTATGAGACTTACGGTTTAATTCTTTTAATATTCAAGCTATCCGAAAAGCAATTTGCCTATCCACCAAATTGATTGCCCAAAATTCGAAATCAGTTGTTCGCCTTGCCTTAGAAATGACTCACTATCGTCGATTCCAGCGAGCTTTAAAGCATCTCCAATCATCGTGCTAGTCGGGTGTGCATCACCTACTCGCATGTCATATGTACCAACAATTGGGCCAAAGACTTGTTGCGCTTTATCGACTCCTACCTTCTGGGCCAAGACATCTTGAAGAAGTTTATTTGAACCAAGTTTTTCCTTCTCTGCATGAGTAGAAAGTTTACGAAGGGCACGGATATCAAGTCGATCAGAGAACACGCGAACAAGTTCTTTCGCTAATCCAAGCAATGAGGCTTGATCCTTACTTGCGAAGCGGGAAATATGTTGCATGACCGCGGCATCATCTATGTCGTGAATGAACAGAGTAGTGTTGAATTCTTGGCGAAAACTCTCTTCCAGTATTCGCATGCACTTGAATAACAATTCTTCAACTGCGTGCGTGGATGCCGGCTGAGCTTTCACTTGTGCAGCTAGTAATTCATTTGAAACCTTTCCATCTGGAACGACGTTATGAGCTGCCCAAATGTGTTGCTCCCATGCGGAAAGACGGGCAACATCAAAAGCGTACACCGTGATTAAATCCGAAGAGTTTATCCCAAAGTGCGTCCTAGCCCCGGAAGTGGAACAAATACCACCTGTTTCCGCCGTATACCACTCCAGAGAAAAACCACGATGATTGAGAAGCTCATTGACTACGCTGGGGTGAAACCACAGCCATCGACCGATGTCTTCATTGTCCAAATCGCCTGATGCCATTCGTGTTCCGTCAGTCCCTACTATGAATTGTGGAAGAGTTTTATCAGCATCTCCTCGAACACGTACGCTCACTCCTTGGTGCTCTATCCACTCTTCTCGCCAAAACTCGCCCTCTACGCGAACACCTTTAAAACCACTTCGATTCCCATGAGAACTTTCAGAGGCTGTATTGTGTTCGCTTTCTGGACCCATCACTGGGGCATCTTCGTCTTCATCAACATCAGTTCTCCAGATTCGAAATGCTGCCCAACTTCCCCCATAGACTTCATCCAAACTACGAATTAGGAGTTCGAATCGCCCACCATCTCGCTGTTCTTGTCGATTTGCTAGATTCGCATATACGCTGCCTTCAATTGCTGTGACATTTTCTACTCTTTGGCGGTAGTAAGAGAGCCGAAGCGAAAGGTTCCTTGCTGCCAAATAGTCGATCAGAAATTCACGTTTGATCTCGATAAGTCGATGATGTCCTTTTTCATCAAGAACCTCACGAGCCACAACTACGAAATCCTCTTCTGGCCTTACCCAGTTTGTTCCTTCTTTTATTAAGTGCAGGGCAACAACCAGATCAGGATTTAGAATCCATAACCTTCCGCCTATTACCGGTTGAGGGTGCTCGAATACAAGATTAACTCCGATTGGTTCTTTGTCGTTGTATTGGTACTGCTCGATGGATGAGTAGTAACCGTCGTCATAAGCAAATGGTTGTACATCATGACCGATTCCAATATTGCTCCAGCCAAGTTGTTCTGCGATTTCCTTATACTCCGGTGAGAACGCTACAGACCCACATCCAAAAAATTCGTTTATGTAACCTATATCCTGATCTTTACCTTCCTCGTTGTTCCAGGACGCCCTCAAGGGAACCCAGGTCGCTCTGGAGAAGGATCGGCGAGTTTCTTTGGTTTGGAGAATCCAGTCTTGATTCATAGACTACCTTTTAAAATAAGCAAAACGGTTTGCGTTTCTAGGGGGTGGGAGAGTGTGGTTGGAGATTGGGACTGAGAAATCTCATAGACAGAATAACACTCAAAAATGGTGATGAAACTAATCTATCCAATGTGTATTATGTTTTCGCACTATTTGAATTAGAAATAAAATTAAGAGAGTTTTGGTATATATTTCATTGAGTTTTGAAAGTTGCTTGCTCCAGATATACTATCCAGCACACCAACAGGAGCATCAATAATTATATCCAATGCTCGTTTTATATGGATGTTTTCAGTCTTCGTTTTTAGATGATTTGCCAATTTCCGAACTCGTTTATCTACTTTAGAGCGACTAAATGCTGCCGTGAACTCAGCATCGCTCATTAAACGTAAAAATTCGATAATTTCTGACTCTGAAAAACCATTAATATATTTAATGTAGTATGGTAATGCACCTTCATCAACACCATCTTTGTAACCATGACCATTGCCTGCATAGCAGATACAAAGTACTCTAACCCACATTGACCGAGCTGCACGTGGAATAGTACCGTTTGAAGGAAGGGAATCTTCTAATGACTTGGCATGAGGATATTCGTTATAGAAATTATTGAATTCAAAATGAACACTCTTTAGTATTCCAAGTTTGTCTATTAACTCCCCCGCAAGACTATCTTCATCTTTATAACTTTGACCATCTACTATTTGCAGAAATTCTTGTGCAGCATCCTTTCTCGTTATTTCAGCATTTTTACGAAATACTCCATACCTTGACCCTATTTCATACTTTCGATCATTTGAACTTACATTCCAAACGTAAGTAGCGATACCGCCAATATTCGATTTTACATTGGGTATTTGTTTAATGTCGGTATACATTCCAAACATTGTCCAAAGCAAATCATCAACTCTCTCTTGTGGTAACTTTTCAATTTCAGCGCCAATTATTGGAAAATCATCTGTGGGAATGATTTCGGTACGGACATTGGTTAGCAACTTGTTTATAGAAATAACATCATGATTGGGTTCAGCCATTATTGCATATCGTAAACAATTACTAAGCCATGCCAGCATTTCATACCCATCAATTTCATTTTCATTTGGATGTGCAGCACTTGCATGATTCCGCATAAAATTGACATTGTCAAGCCGCTTATAATTTACGTCATTTATTAAACCGATTCGACGACATGTTTCGAGTAAATCATGGTCATCAACACGATCAAGATCATCAGTTGTGGATAAATTTTTATTTCTAGAACTCACTTTTTCGGCGATAGAAAAAAAGTATTCAAGGTCGAATTTTGCGGCTAATCTTCGCAAGGAACTAATAGTTTCATCCCATAGATAATTGAGAGCACCATCAAATAACCCTACAGCAATTGCAACAGTAAATTTTGTAAGATAAGTCGCTTTTTCTCTTTCTTCAATAGGAAGAATTGATAGTGCTTCTGCCAAAGCAAAAATAACTTTTTTTCGTTGATCCACGGATGACAATATGTTTTCGGTAGGAAGACCAACTTCATTTAAAAAATTGGCGATAGAAGGACTAAAGCTGCTAATGGATTTTTCTAGTTCGCTTGATACAGGGACTGGAACAGGGATTATGCTTGTCATTATGGTTTCTCGTCTTTTTGAATTGACAGTTTATAAACTTTCCAAGGGGCATGACGCTAACAAATTAATCGGATTTTAATACTTTACAATTATGCCATGAAATCAAAAAATACCTCAAGAAAGGCGTTATTTAATCTAAAGCTGAATAACATTTGACGTTTACCAACTAATCCCTGTCTACATTAATTTCTATACATATGACATGGTCTGCGGAGGAAAGTCGCAAGTGCAGAATTTGAAAAAATGACTTTTTCGGTATTTACTCGACAACAATTTGAGGTTTACTTGATTTATTTCTGTATCGTTTCCAGATTCTTTAGCGGTAAAGCTGTAATGTTCTTCAGTACAGGAAATTATTCATTTCCAGGATAAATGAGCCAAAGAAGTTCAAGGGATAATTCTGATGAAGCAATCCGCATCGAAGGTGTTAGGGTGGGGGTTTTGTTAAACTTGATTTCGATGGTGTATCTGTTTCCTCCTGATTGAAAGGCCGAATCGAGTTCGGCGCCGGCATGCTCAGGCAAATTCTATTCTCTACCGCAAAACTGCTGCAGCCAGGCTGATATTTCTTCCAATGTAACCTTTGATTGAGCGCATGCCAGGGTAAAACGCGCCATTTCTTCGTTTGAAACAACCAGAGAAAAACCATTAAGTTTCATGAAAAGAGCAGCAGCAGTAATGGTTGTCCGTTTATTTCCATCCACAAAAGGATGATCTCGAATGAGAGAATCCAATGGAGAAGCTGCTTTTGAAAATAGATCGCTGTAAAGATCGTTTCCACCAAAAGTCACCGGGGTCTTCCCAAATCTGAAAGCAACATGGAGAGGTCCCGGACACCGTGTGCACCCCCCGTGCTCTGGATCAGGCGACTGTGTATAAAAAGGACTTGTTCAGGCAACAGATACCGAATTACTTCGCCAATTCTTCCAGAGCAGGACGATATTGTTCAATAAATTCGTTGACCTGATGAACAAAATTTTCATCCACACCTGCTACTGCCTGAGGTTTCTCAACTGGCGTGAAGATTGCGCGCTTCTTCTGCCGATCTAACTCCTAAGATACATTTTCTCCGTCAGCAGCCCAAGCCCATCAAGGATCTCTTTGGGAAGTGAAATAACCACACTGTTCCCATTTTTAATAAACGCCGTTCCATATCTACCTCCTGTGCTTACGCTGTAAGTACATCACAAACACCTTGGCCTTCTCAAGCCGGGGTGTGAATTCAGAATCATGGGTTATGTTTTGAGGATGCGTCTAAACTTATACCCGTAAAAATGATAAAGTGCCCCAAGGGGATACCCTTTGGGGCACTTTGCTAACGCGATCCGCGCTGGAAAAGATCAAAGTGGTCATTTGATGGCCTAGTAAAATGCTTAGGGAATATGATGTTGTAAAAGTTTGAGGTTTTGGGGAGCTACGTATCAAGCCTCTATTCGATCCATCGTTTATAGTCTGTTCAAGGGTAATGCAGTGACTCCCTCTCCAAGAGGTAGAACCGTGTTACCTGGATAAATCACATATCCGGGCAAAGCGTTTTCCTTGAAATCACGTTGGAAGGCATGCAGTTCTTTTGCCATTTCCAGCCGTGGGGTTTGTGACAATTTTATCTCTAGCGGGACCAGGCCAGATTGGGTCTCGATGATCACATCCACTTCCGAACCTGCCACCGTCCGCCAGTAATACATTGCAGGCTCTTCGCCGCGGTGCAAATAGGTTTTATAAAGATCCGAGATCACCAGGTTCTCGAAGATTGCCCCACCCATTGGACCTGCTGCAGCATGTTCGGTATCCCGCAGACCAACCAGATAGCATAACAGCCCGGTATCAGTAAAATACACCTTTGGGGACTTAATGAGGCGTTTACCAATGTTGGCGTAATATGGATGCAGGATGATTACTTGAAAGCTGGCTTCTAATATGGAAATCCAATCTTTAGCTGTGTTGACCGCGATCCCCACATCACGTGCAAGGTCACTCAAGTTCAAGATTTGAGCACTGCGGGCAGCCAGGGCACGTAGGAAAACCTGAAATTGGGTCAAATCGCCCAGATTGCGCAGGTTTCTGACATCGCGTTCCAGGTAGGTTTGGATGTAACTGGATTGCCAAAGGTGTGCATCTCGTTCTGGATGAGAAACGGGTTCGGGATAGGAACCCCGCAAAATTGCTTCCCACAATTCAAAAGGGGTTTCCGAAGGCTGGCTGGAGGCTGGTAAATTCTCCCAGGGAAAATTATTATCGGCCATCCGGGCAATTTCACGGCGGGTTAAGGGCATCAGTTTGAGCACCGCAGCTCGCCCGGCCAGGCTTTCAGTCACCTGTGACATCAGCAACAGGTTTTGCGAACCGGTCAGAATGTACTGCCCGGTTTTACCCCGATTGGCATCGATTTTTTCCTTAATATAAGGAAGTAATCCTGGTGAATATTGAATTTCATCAAAGACGATTGGCGCAGGGTACAGATTTAAGAACCCGCGGGGATCGGATTGTGCAGCCAGGCGCATATCTGGCGGTTCAAGGGAAATAATCGGGTATTGCTCGCCAAAAAGATTCTTCAACAGCGTGGTTTTGCCAGATTGACGTGGGCCGACCACTACGACTGCGGGAAATTCATCAGCAGCTTTACGCAAGATCGGGCTAAGCTGGCGGGGGATATATATGTCAGTCATTTTTCCTCCATGTGCTATATTGCAATTGTACTGCAAAATAACACATTATTTCATTCAACTGACTATTGATCGGATTATTAGGAGAAGGGTTTGATGATGCTCGTCTTGATACATTATTTTTGGTTTTGCCAATTGCCTGGCGCGGAACAGTTGCCCAGTACGCCGGACGTTTAAATCGTAATTATGATTTAAAGAGAGAAGTGATCATTTATGATTACGTTGATATCATATCCAGGTACCAGTGTTGGCAGGAATATTTAGAAAACGTATAAATGCGTCTCAAGCTATTGGTTACAAGGTGAATTAATTTCTTTGGAGGGAATGTAAATATCTTTTATGCCGAATATAGTGTGCGAATGGTTTTGCACGCCTGATTGACTACACGGTCAGAAATCCAAAGTGATGAACCTGCAAAAGCATCTACAGAATTCAATGCCTTGTTTTCACTTTTAACTTGCCCGACAGCTACTGTCCAAAGCAATAAACCAATAGACCCATGAATTTCCAACCGAAGAGACTCCCCAAATTGTCTGGCGATAGCATCGTCAGTCAGCAACCATTCTGCTTGCATTTGCATGGTTAGTGCAATGGCAGCTGCTTCACCTTCATCGATCTGTTTTCTCCACTCGAGCGTTTTTCTGTGATTTGGTTCCTCCAGCTCTTTGATGGTAACCCAGTTGGGCAACTTGATATCAGATGCATTCCGTTTGAATTCTTCTGCCACGACAGAAGGAATAATTATTTCTCCTGCCAGATCCAATAGATTGATGATATTTGTTCACAAAGATGTAATAGAGGGCCAGTGTCACGAACGACGATCCGTCTCATGCTTTTTGATCTTTCTGTGTTACAACCCAGGCGACATCATCAAGCTGGTACTTTTCTGTTATAGAACGATCTACTACCAGTTTTGGCACCAGTCGAATGATCCCGTCGGTATCAACAACCGCTTCAAGCAAATCGCCTTCAGCAATTTTGGCTTTACGACGAGTTGGAGCAGGTAAGGTATTTTTTCATTCTTACCGACTTGCAGGTATTCAGGCATGAAAAACTCTCTTTCTGACATCCTGAGTATTTAAATCTACATAAATTTCACAATTCATACAGAACTGATCGGTGAGGTTATTACTCTGGAATGCGATCCAAATTCTTCCAGCTAATTAAAGTGCCGGCACTTGTTTGCATTGATTGCTCACCACCATAGACCACATATTCCTGATTCTCGGGAAAGTCTGCCAGAGATCGCCAGTAATTTAGATTTTCAAAATAGCTGGTGGATATAGTTTTTCCGGATTTAATCTCAACCGCAGTAACCCTTTCGCCATTTACCAATAAACAATCAATTTCTTTGCCGTGGTTATCCTGCCAATAATATGGCTGACTGTTCTTACCCCGGTTGAAACTACGCTTGATGAACTCATTGAGAATCAAATTTTCAAATAGGGAGCCTTTCATGTAATGCAAATTGACTTGTTCTTGCTCGCGTATACCAAGAAGTGAACAGGCGACCCCGGTATCATAAAAATAGAGCCTGGGTGATTTCACCAAGCGCTTGTTGAAATTACGGTGGTATGGTTGTAGACGATATAGGATGTAAGAACTTTCCAAAATCGAAAGCCACGATTTGGCAGTGTTGGGACTGATACCTGCATCATTGGCCAGGCTGGCACAGTTCAGTGGTTGCCCGATACGGCCGGCGCATAATTGCGTGAATTGGATGAAGGCATTAATATCCCCAATATTTTTGATCATGCGCACATCCCGATCCACATAGGTCTGAATGTAGGATGGATAAAAATCAGGTGGTGGAATGGTTCGGTCGTAAATCCGTGGGTATTGACCTTTGAAAATCAGGTTTTCGTAAGAATTTGCCAATGGTTCAAGTTCTTGTAAAGAGAATGGCAGCAAATGCAAGACTGCGGTGCGACCAGCCAGGGTTTGGCTGATTTTTTCCATTAAAAAGAAGTTTGAGGAACCGGTCAGAATAAATTGAATCTGGCGGTTTTCATCCAAAATTCGCTGGATATATGAGAATAATTCAGGGGTATTTTGGATTTCATCCAGGAATACGCCATTGGGGTAATTGGAAAGGAAACCACGCGGGTCGGTCAACGCAATCTGCCGGATATCAGGCTCCTCAAGGGAGACATAGGGCAAGTCAGGGAAAGTGGCTCTGACAAGGGTAGTCTTGCCAGACTGCCGAGGACCGGTGAGCGTGATCACCTGGAACTTCTGCGCCAGAGAAGTCACTTTGGATGCCAATGTTCTTTCTATCATTAATAACGCTCCGATTGAATAAGGATCAGGCGATCTGGTAATTTATATCTCCATTATAACAATATTGTACAATAATGCAATTGAAATGCATAATTGTACAAAACAGTCGTCCCTCCTGTTCTGATTTACGTTTAACACTTGAAAAAGTAATACAAATGTATTACTATAGATTAAACAAAGGAGCTAAAAGCCATGCCGATAAAAAACTCATCCACTAAAGCAGTTCGTTCGTTTCGACTTAGCGTCGAATGTGTCCGTCAATTGAAAGATCTCTCCAGTAATATGGGGCGCAGTGAAGGGGATGTGGTCGAGGTTTCAATTGACCGAATGTATCGGGAAGAGATCCGGTTTAGGAATTTGATGATTAGTGAAGGCCAGAAACCTGAAGATAACTACAAGGTTGGAAAGGAGTAAGAATTACGATGATTGCAGGATTCTTTCACTATATTTGGAAAGTGATCTGGAATTTATCAGTGATCCTTGTCTGTGCCGGCTTAGTCTTTATCGGTTTCAAAGCCAACCAACCCATGTTAGTAGTTGGAGCACCAAAGGGAATGACCTACGTTGAATTCATGGAAGACAGAATTGATGCTGCGAAAACAGTTGAACCTTCGAGATGCGGCTGGGGAATGATGCTTTCACTCGCGACCCTTGGTCCGATCTACAGCGTGGTTTATACAACCGTGGCAATCAATCCTGATGGCACTCTGGCTAAAGTGACTGCTTCCGATCCAGATATCCCGAAGGGAGTTGAAGATGCCAGGTGGTACGAAGTTCCGGGTATCTGGTGGGGTGTAGTGGAACGATTATCATGGACCATGCTGGGAAAGCCGGCCAGCACGGGATGTCAGTTTAGGGAAGTGAGGTAATGATGAGAGGGGGAAGTCTTTGGAAAGGCTGCACTAAAAATCACTTAAGCCATTGATAACTCATGCATAAATATTTCTAGTATTAAATTCACATGATTTCTTGGACCAAACTTTTTATGAATTAAATCGATTTGAGGAAATATCAGTATTTATTGCCTTAATTTATTAATGCCTTAAAATTTCATGATACCTTTCTTTAAAATCCATACTTAAGGTCCAGCTCCTCTGTCAACCAGGGAAGTAATTTCTTTTTTCTCATATTCTTGACAATCTTTTGCCAGCTAATTTTTCTGAGCATTTTAGGTTCTAGAAGAGCATTTCTAGTTTCTAAATAAGCAGCGAGAATATTTCCGTCGGCTTGGCAGGAAGGGTTCCGTTCATCATAAATGAGGATCGCATGTCCATGATTTGCCGATATCGATTTATCAGGTTTTACACCAACAGATAAAATATTTCTAACAAGTTGATAATTCTTATATAAAGGACATGGGCTTAGGTCTGTGTCATTTTTCCATTTAAACAAACATGGAATATACCGCCAATATAGCACCCCTATTTCGGTTAATGAACATCGTTCTTTTCTTGATCTTTGTCTTGAATAATCTCCCTTGCATAATTCTTGATCATAATTAGATGCAGTTGGAATGATTTGTGGCCTGGAACAAGTTCCTACTTCTGGCTCAGTAAACTTGCACTCGATTGCGATTTGGTAAATTCCGGAAATATATCCATCCAGACTTGTTTGGCGCGGTTCACCCAAGAAATCAATATTGTGCTCCATCGAAAAATTTTCTGATGAAATTCTTGCTTCACCAAATATGGGTAACCCTTCGTCAGAGTTTAGATCTGATAATTGTTGCAATGAATTAGTTATAGCCAAATTCCCTAATATACTTAGAGCCATTGCTTGCGAACTGGTCATGCTTCCAAACCATTTATGCCTTTCTCCATCTGGAATCAAGGCAAGTAGTTTGTCCTTTTCTTGTTTTCTTGAGTCGGGATCGATGAGGACGTTGCGCCAGGCTTCATTTCTGGTGAAGACTGGAGGTCGTCCATCCGGCACAAATTGCCTTTCGAAAAAACCTGCTTCTGGTGGAAAATTAGATTTTTGATAATTCCAAAATCTATCGTTAAGAATATCTTTGAAGTTTGACATGAAGCAACCTTGATTTACCTAATTATTTAGTTGCGAAATTTTTGAAAACACATCTTAATCTTTTAACTGATGTTCATCTATTTTTGGGAATTGCTTTCTACTTAAATCTACTTAGGTATTCTGAAATAAATCGGTCAACCTGAAAAACTGGAATAGTCGACTTATGGAATGCTGATGTCATCATTTCGGTACTGACAACTAGAATAGGCTCCACTTTCCATTTTTTATTATCATGTATTCCAACAGAACCCAAGACGGATGGTAAGTTTTCCTTAATCCATTCACTCCGTTTATTATGCTTTTTCACCGTTGCTTCCTTTTTGCTATTTCCTGTAAATAAGGCTTCTAGCTCATGGGATATTTCAATTGCATTTCTTGCGACTTCTAAATCCTTGCATTCAATAACTGCTATTATTCGTTTATTAGGAAAAAACGCCATTACATCAATATCGCCCAAATCGTTATTTGGATAACCGATCCTTTTTCCGTTTATTGATTTTACTTTTTTCCGAGATAAAGCACCGGGCACAATTGCACAGGCATCAAATACTCTTTGATTAAACTCCTCGCCTTTTTGTGTGCTATTCTTGCCGATAAAGTCTTGCATTGCTTTACTGCCATATCTATCTTGAAGGCGACCTGAGACTACAGCCTTTAAGAGATAATCAGTAGATGCAAATAGATGTCTCACTCCCCAACAAACATTTTTCTGTCCATTATTAATCATTATCAATAATGGACGCCTTATATATGACAATCCTCGACTCATTCTCCAGGGATATACATCTGTTTTTAAAAATGGTTTAGGAGGACTTAAGAATTCTTCCCTTGGTCCAAGCGAAAGAAAGTTGACCATTTCTTGCGTTTTATCTTGGTTCCAATGAAGGATTTTTGATAATTGTTCAACTAAAGTGTTAAATTCCATTGTTTTATATTGAGCTTGACTAATATCTAAACTTAAATTACCTAATTCTGAAATAAAGAGAGTCAAATCCGAAAACTTTATTCCAAATTCAGCCTCAAATGCTTGATTGAGTTCTTTTACCTCAAGTGGAAAATCTTTGGGTTCAATTTCTGGTCTTTCTTTCCACCATTGCTTAAAGCTATCACCTGCGTGATTAATTTCATCTACAGAACGATGGTTTTGAAATGTGTTTACTTTGGAGTTAAATTCACTTCTGTTAAAACCTAGCCTTCCTGATTCTAAAAAAGCAAAATCAAAGTTAAATAATCCATATTTTGCCATATCGCTTTGATTTGCTCGAGCGATAATTTCAGAAGACAAGGCCATCATGTGATCATATACTTCAAAACTAATTGGATTTTTCCCGGATGGGGGTTGAGCAACTACATATTCGATTAAGAAACGACAACTCAATGCTGCATCATCTATTTCAGGTAATTCTTTTACTAATTGTTCAACTAATTCTTTAGATGAACTAAAACAAGCTAATTGTGTAGGAATGGTTATTCGCCTATTTGACCTTTGGAAAATAATAGCTTCATAATGTGTAACTAAAAAATCTAACAAATGTTCTGGATTTAAATCATCAATTATGCTTGCTAATTTCATGAATAAGAATTCGACAATTTTGTTTAAGATAATTACATGTTGAGATTTTGGAATTGGTCCTGGTGATAATTGAAATTCTCTCTTGATAAAATCTCCTTCATCGTCTAGGACATTACTGGTATCTGCCTCTTGAATTTTTCTAAACGCAATCGGATTTCCAGGAAGCATTGTAGGATTGATACTTGGGTCTATAGAGAGAACTTTCTTTTTCCTTGGAAAGGATTTCTCCAGTTCTATAAAATTATGAAGTTGATTCTGAATTTTTCCTGCTTGCTCTACCCACCCATTTTTCGCTAATAGAACAGAGAAACCTTGTATTACATAATCTACAATTTTGAGCTCACCTGAATTATCTGGCGTGTTGATCCAATTTACTGCGTTTACCGAAATGTTTATTTCCATTTTGGTGTTTGAGGGAAAACAAGTTGAAACAAGAGGAGTATTCTTGTTACTTTCATCATCGTTATTTTCTTGATTGATTAACACCTCAAAATGTAGAGGATTATCGAGATTTATTTGTGAGAAACAATGGGGACAGGTAATATAAAATTGCCACAACCAGTACGATATTATATCTACGAAAGCAAATGGATTTTGTTTTTCAGACATTTGCGATTCTTTTTCATAATCAATAATTGCAGTGACCCAAATGGTGGAGTTTGGAAGCTCAATAACCAGTGCAATTTCTGAAGGATTGAAATTTATAGGAGTAAATATTGGGCAGGATCGATGGCGATAAAAATTCTCGACTTCGAACCAACCATTTGACCTATATGATCTCACCGCATGGATATCCACTTTTTCGAGATAATCTTTTATTATTCCCAATTCACTTCCAGGGGCAATGTTTATAAGTGTTGGCCTTGCATCATCACTTAAATAAAAACTAAAATGATTATCGCGATAGATTGAAAACTCATCCAGAGCTGACCATGCAATTACCTTCGTTGAATCGAGGATAGCCTGTTGTGCTTTAGCGAATTTATACAATAAGAATTGATCAGACGGAAAAAGTACGCTGAGAATATTAAGTTCATTTGCTGAGAGAACTGTTGCGATAGCTTTTTTATTGGTTTTATCAAAATTCAAGCCCATAATTGTGGATCGCCCAATACCTACTTGTACAATTAAGTAAAAAACACCTCCTAAATTAACAGTGTCTGCGTACAACTTTTGCTCAACATAAGCTAATCGTTCATCAATAATTTTCCCTTGATTCTTATTGACCTTGTCTTCAAATACTTCTTCTCCAACATAATCTCGAAAATCATCAAATATGACCCCAGCATAAAGTACCTTATCTGTATCCAGGTTCCAAACACTTTCGTGAATTTCTATACCCAAATCTGGTTGGTCGAATTCAAATTCAGGTTCACCATAACCTAGCCGATGGAGTGATGAATCAACCGAATAGAGAACTGTTGTTTTAAATTCAGCGAACAATAAATCCAGCAAGTTATTTTCTTTTGCCGCCAACAAAATATGCTGGCGAAGAGTCGCTAGTAACATCCATGGTTCTGCAACTATGATTTGATCTTCGAAGCGAATTAATGGGCGTGAATGTAAAGGACTATTTTGAAATGAATACGAGTCTGAGGTTAAAAGCCCGAAATCCTGTATAAATGGTCCAATAGCTTCATATCCAATATTTAAGGGATCTAGCAACTCTTCCAATTCTTCTACGGAAAAAGTGACTATACTTGTTTTTTGAGTAATATCTTTGGGGACATAAATTGAGCGCGATTTCATTACAGGCAACATATTTCTTTCCAAACCCATTGTTCTTGCTATTATGTCACTTATAGCCAACAAACCAAGATTCATTTCATAGATCCTGTTACGAAAATCTTTATAAGGAATAAACTTCTCCCTAAGAAAAATCGCATGGTTTAGATTCTTCAAAATAAATGTTGGCTCAGTGATCTGACCAGGAAAAACTAAATAAGATCCACCGAAGTAAGTAAACGCCTCGGTAAATGCATTTGAAGCTGGGTCTTCCTGAGATTGAATATCGCCTTTTCCCAAAGGCGGTTCATTAAGTATTTGGGACAATTTATGTCGTGATACTTTGGGCTTGCCCGGTATATAAGGAATACAGTTTATTGCGTGGGCTAAAGCCTCAATTCGAATAGATTGACTAGCGTTTTCGGGATAGAGTTGTAATACGGCAACTTTAGCCAGCATATCTATCGGATCATAAGGTTTTATGACCTCGATAATTTCAGACAGATAATCAAAATTCTTCATCTAATATCCTGTCCCTAAAAAGCAAAGAAGTAGTTAGCTCCTTTTTATTGAAATGTATCCATTGAAAGTAAAAGTGATTAATTATTTGGCGGTATTTATAATTTTAGAGTATGCCCATTCATCTCTAGCCACGTGATCTTATTTTCATAATCAGGCATTAAGGCATGAACCTGATTCCAGAAGGTTTTGCTATGGTTTTTTTCGGAAATATGAACAAGTTCATGAATAACAACATAATCGATAACAGGCACTGGCGCCATTGCCAAACGCCATGGAAAACTTAATGTCCCTTTTGCACTACAAGATCCCCAACGTGAAGTAGCAGATGTAATCTTTATTACCTTTACCTTTACCCCAATTTTTTCAGCATACCAGGCAACACGTTCTGATAGTACGTCGTAAGCTCTTTCTTTGTACCACTTGACAAATACTTCCTCAGCTTTAGGCAAAAAAAACCGGTCTATAAAAAAGAAATTCCCCAACTTCAAGGGCGTTTCTGCCTGATCAATTATTTTTAGTCGGTAAGATTTACCTAGATATAGAAATCCTTCTCCATTTACAAATTCTTTTTTACTGGTTTGTGGATATGAAGACAAAACTTCTTGTTGTTTCGCTTCAATCCAGGTAGTTTTTCGATTTATGACCGATAATATTTGTTCATCAGTTGCATTAATAGGGGCTCGGACCACTAATCTTCCATCACGTTTTACAATCAGCGCGATGCTTATCCTATCTGTACGAATAACTTGATCAACCTTTATCATACTTTTGACCGAATATGCATTGCTAACTCAATGATCTTCTGCGCGACCTGATTTCGGTTTCTTACAAAATCGGGTTTATCTTTGAAGGTCATCAGTAAATGCGTCAAGATAAATGATTTCAACCGTTTTTGGGATGGATAATTTTCCCAAAAATCTACCTGTTGGGTTTCTCTATGGACAATTTCAAGAATATCGTTAGTAGTGCTAAGTAATCGATTTTGATCTTCGACTGATAGATCTTGAAATTCACATGTTCCATATATTTCACGTTTCAACAGTGCGAGGAAGGGGAGTTCAGTCTTAGGATTCAGCCCATAATTATTTTCTTCTGCTCGTCCTTTTTCAAGAGTTTGTAATACTTCTTCAAGTTCTTTTGCTAATTTGTCCCAATTGTCTCGATAATCAGCCAGAACCTTTTCTAGTTTTTCGCCAAGACGATCATAAAATTCAGGGTCAGTTTCATAGTTCTCACTGATATGTTCACGAATAGCAGTTGTAATCTCTTCTGCAGTAGCCCGAGATGTCTTGTTCAATCGAATTTTTGCCTTAAACGCGTCGGAAAAGATAGGCAAAGGTGGAATTTTCGGGTCAATCCCATTAGAGATCAAGAATTCATCAACGATCTCGCGAATTTTCCGACTGGCATCTCTAATGCTTAATTTTTCATCTCGGTAGCGATTACGTGCAGACTCGCTAATCCATGAGAGCATTTTTAAGTCATGAACAAACCGAAGAGCTTCAGGATCAGGAAGCACTCGGTCGATAGCTTTATTGAAGGTTCGTAGCAAGCTAATAAACTCATCTCGAACCTCACCATCTGCCAGAATATCAACGCATGCATCAATATCACTAAGATTAACGTCAAACTGTTTAAAGAAATCTTTCATTTGGCTATGGATATATTTGAGATTGTCTTTATCTGCGCTCTGGTCAATCACAACAGAAAGAATTTCGTTTGCATCCTTTTCATCAAAAACAGATAATGCTTCTCGCAAATGATGTGCAATGCCAACATAGTCAACAATATAGCCACAACTTTTATTTCTACTTACCCGATTAACCCTTGCAATCGCTTGCAGTAGATTATGCTCCTTGATGACATTATCTAAATACATGACTTGCTCTATAGGTGCATCAAATCCAGTAATTAACATGCTTTGCACAACCAGAATACCAACATCTCCTGAGAGACCTGCGTCATTGGTTTGATCAAATGGAAGTTTAAAGCTAGCGATCACTTGCTCGTGTTGATTTTCATCGGTGAAGGGCTTATAGACTGCGTCATCATTGTTTGTTCCTGAAATCACAACTTCAACTCTAAGTCGTTTGAGCAACTCAAGATCTTCAGTGGAACCGCTAAATTGCTGAACCTTATCCTTGATGAGATCATCTAGTGCTCTTTTATACCTAATTGCGGCTAATCGAGAAACCGCTACCACTTGTGCCTTAAATCGGTTAGGGAAGACTTGTTCCAAATAATGATCCAACATATCCGCAGATTTATCACGAATCACTTCTTCTGCTTCAAGGTAGGCGCGCCATGTATAGCGGTCCAAAATTAATTGCCGTTCATCTTTATCAACCGCTGAAAATACATCTTCAAAACGGCGATTCATCTCTTCTTTGTCTGTCACGCTCCCTTTGTGGGTTCGACCTTCATAAACGATCTCGACAGTAACTCCATCTTCAACTGCTTGACGCACTGAGTACTGGTCAATATACTGTCCAAAAGTAAGTTCCGTTTTTTCTATCGGTGTTCCTGTAAATGCAACTCTCACTGCGTTTGGCAGAGCGACCTGCAAATTTGCTCCCAACAGTTTGTATTGAGTACGATGAGCTTCGTCAATCATCACCAGGATTTTATCGGATACGTTTAACTGTGGAAATCGTTGTTTTAGTTCATTTTCCTGGAACTTGTGGATCATCCCCATAACCAGGTCGGGCGTTGGTGAATGTAGATATTCCTTTAGTGTAGCGATAGAAGATGCCTTTTTAAGGCTGTATCCAACTGATTGAGCTGTGTCTCCTAATTGCTTTTCTAGATCGGTACGATCAGTAATAAAAACGATTTTGTATTGGTTCAAGCTAGGATCGTGGAACATCGCACGAACCACAAACATCATGGTAAGCGATTTTCCTGATCCCTGCGTGTGCCATACAATCCCACCTTTTTCTGCTGAGGTGCTTTTCTCCTTCAACCGGGTGATGATCTTTCTGGCAGTTCTGTATTGTTGATAACGAGGTACCAGCTTAATAATTCGCCCTTTATCATCATTGGCAAATACAGTGAAACTGTGGATGATATCCATCAGGTTGGTGGGAGAGAGCATACCCTGTACTAATACTTGCTGGCTGTTGACTGTTTCACCGCCTTCAGTATCAATATCTGCCAGTTGATATGGGTAAGGGTCTTTCCATTCGATAAAGTGCTCCAACTCGCCAGTGATGGTGGAGTAGCAGCATTTTTGACGGTAGGTGGCTACTTGAAACTGGTTGTACCAGAAGAGTTTTTCATTGCCTTCCACTATCTCGCGCCGATTGGCATAGCGTTTCAATTGTTCGACCGCTTCACCCATTGGGTCGGCAATAGCCGGAGACTTGCATTCAATAACAACCAGGGGTAAGCCATTCACAAATAAAACAATGTCTGGAATGATATGTTTCTCTGTGCCGGGAACAGTCAGCTTAAATTGCGATGCCGCAAGAAAGCGATTGTTCGCGCTGTAGCTAAAATCCAAGAATCGGACATTTGGACTCTTCTCGCGGGTCTGATGGTTTATATCTGCCGGCCATCCTTCCAACAGCAAATCAAGTATTTCCTCATTTGCTTTAAGCAGACCATTTGCTTGTGGAGTCTGAATCCGGTGAACCATGGCCGCTAATTGTTCTTCTTCCATCCAGGGATTTATTTGGCGCAAAGCTGTAAGAAGTTCGCTTTCGATAATTACATCTGAAAATGATTCACGCAGAGTACTGGCTGGATCATATTTATCGCCTTTTAAAATACGCCAGCCTAATCCTTCTAGTTGACGCAATAATGGCTCTTCTACCTGTTCAAGTTCATTGAGACGATTTTGATCCATATTAAAAACCCCGTTTCTATGTTTTTTAGATTATCACAGCTTATCGTCCACAATCCTATTTTTCGACTTTTCATCTTCGCCAGGTTTCACTCCACCACTAAAGTATGCGGTGAATTCTCCAGCGTGAATTGCTGTTTTAATTCTTTGATGAGATTCCTTGAGAATCCTAATACCTATTTCAACCTGATCTGAGGATTTAATTGAAAATTTCGCCCACCTTGGCGAGAATTTTTCATTTACAACTTTTGTACCATCAATTGGTTCACCGCGGCTGAAACACTCGATTTTAATTACTGTAGGTCGAATCTCAATAGAAGCAAATGCTTTTTCTGGAGAATAAACGCCAATATATTTCGCCCTAATATTCATCCAAATTTCTTCGTCATATTCACGAAGAGCTTTTTCGATCTGTTTATACCAATCTTGAATTTGCTGAGGAACTTTGTGGGTTTCAAAGATTTTAATTAATGCTTCCTCCCCAGTTACTCCTGGTTCAACTGATGGGGTAGGTTTGTTAACTGGCCAATTTTTCATATCAATGATCTCGCTCTTTAGTTCAATCACTTCTAAAGGACAATCTTCCCAATCATGTTCCCAGCAAACGATCATATCGCATGCTTTTACATCGTGACCATGCTGCTTAAAATTAGAGGATCGAAATTCAAACTCGATTAAAATCCGCTCCCAACCCTTTCCAGTAAACCTTCTTGCTACACAATCTGGAAAACCGGGCTTGATTTCTTCTATATACATATGCAAGTCATCAACCACACGTCCAAAAAGAAAAACTACACCATCTTCATTGATTGGTGAATAAACAAGACCTCTAAAATTAATTAAATCGCCAACAATTGATTGATCTTTATTCATTTTTATGCCTCCAAAATTCCTTTATGCATGAAGATGATTTCTATTTGTAAAGTAGACGGTGGTATTTAATCTCATTGAAGGTTTTTACTCCTGTTTACCTGCTTGTTTTTTTAGTTCTTTTAACCTCTTTTGTAAACTCTCGAAATGTTCAATCTCAAGGAGCAAATCAGCTGGTTTAGGTTTTACTGCACCGAGAGCATCACTGTGTAGATGCCCTTCTAGATTTCTGGATAATCTCTCGCAACTGTCAACTACATCTAGTACAAGTTCCGGCTCCCAATAAATTGTACTTAATCGACCAAAACTTATCCGTTCACTGAACCTCATCACGACTTCATTTAGAAGATCAAAAATAATGAATGCTTCATATGTTGTTCGGAGTGCTCCAAAACCCTCGCGTAAAAGAGATTCTTGCACAGCAGCATCGGCTTGAAGGGCCTTTGAATAGAATTCATGAGCTTTTGTGGCTTTTCGGTAATCTCTTTCCAAAGCGGGTGAGTTATCAAGATAGACGTAACCTGGCCTTCCATCATCACCATCCCGCTTAATCCAATGAGTTGAAATTGAAATCTCTTCATCCTTTGCATATTCTTTTATATAGTATAGAAATGGTAAATCATGAGTAAAGATAATAACCTGTAGACCTTTAGATTTATTTACTAACATTTTGGCAATAGTTTCCCGCCATTCTAGATCTAGCGAAGTAACTGGGTCATCTAGAATCATTCCATTGCTGGTCGTATCCAATTCTATCTCGGTGAGAAAATCAGCTAATGCTACGGCGCGTTTTTCTCCTTCACTGAGCACTTTATCCGGGCGTGCATTTGTATCTACTGCGGCTTCTAAAACGATTTGCCTGAGTGTTTTCCCCTTTTGACCAGGAGTTGTGATTTTTACTTTGAGTGGTCGTCCCATATCTTTTAAGGTCTGTTCAAAGAGCCGAAGATACTCATCGGTGACAAGTTCTTTAAATAACTGATTATGTTTCGTCGTGATATGGTGGGTTGTTCCACCTACCGTTTTTGCTGCCTGTGCCCACTTTAATTTCTCAACATATTCTTTTACTTTTTCAAAAAGTGGTCCAAGTATAAAACGATGATCCAATTCCCTTTTTTCGTTTTCTAACTTATTGACTGTCTCTTCTAAATCCATCTCTTCTATGTCTTTTAGTTTTACTTTTATATCGTTAATGAGGTTTTTTAACGCGCTCAAGCAAGAAGGATCTATTGGTTGACAATTGCCAGGTTTGATATTCGCTAACGAATCGCTCATGACCGTATAGCGAGCTTGATAACCAGCAACCAAAGTCTCAATTTGAATTCGAAGTTCCGGGTTGTAATCTGCAATCACCTGATAGAGTAGAGGTAACTCCAGATTCATTTTAAACAATCCGAGACTATTCAACGCTTGTTGATCTTTCTTCAAGGATTTCGCAGATTCATTCAATGCTAACTGCGAGTCACCTTTAAGATACTCCCACATTTGGAGAATGAGCTGGGTAGCTTCTTCTGATAGCGGTTGCTGGCAAAAAAGACAGGGGTCCCCAACCTGAGGATATTTTTTTTCTCCACTATCTATGGCCCATTCTCGAGCAGTTTCCAAAAATCGCTGCCATGATGGTGTTCCCACATCCGGTAACTGGGAATTTTGGAAATGATTGTTATCCAGATTATCTACAGATTTTTGACACCGTTCATGATACAGTATCGACTTGTTGATCTCTTCAATTCTGAGGTCAGCAAGCATTTCATCCACCAGCGATAGTTGAGTTGATAGGTTCTCTAGTGCATGAATCTGATTTTCAAATTTTGTAATTTGCTCTCTCACCTTATCTAAGGCAGCATTGGCAATCTCAATTGCTAGGTCACTGCGTCTTCTTTTTTCATCATCCGTTAAAGTTGCAAGTTCCTTCAAACGTTCAAGATTCGTTTGAGGGCTTAATGTTGAAATGATGTTGTTAACTTCGGAATTACCCTGAAAAATAGTGGCATACTCACAAGGTTGACAGCAATCTGTAACAATTTTTCCCAACCTGGAGCGTACTTCATCTGTTACCTCAGATAATTGTTGTAGATATGCCAAACCTGCTGGAGAAAAGCTAAATTCATTTTTTCCAGACATATGGGTTTGAACACTGGTCGAATCAAATATGTAGAAGGAGGATAGCTGAGGACAAGGATGGTCGATACGATGCTGAATTGTTTGTTCGGCACCCTCAATTATCAGTTCAATTTCTGCTGTCGGTATCACTTTTCCTGTAATTGGTTTGGTCACATCGGGCAAAACTTCTCGGTCACCACGAGTAAAGCCGGCACTGCCCAACACCCGTGCGTAGCCAGATTTTCCTGATCCATTCTCCCCATATACGACTGTCAAACTGGAATTAAATGTTAATGTTTGGTTTTCTGCCAAAGCATTCACATTTTTTAGGTTGGTTATGTGCTTTAATAGGGTTTTGTGTTTTTCCGCGTCAGGAGCCGAGGCAAGCTGATAAAAATGAGGAACAGAACGGACGCAACTCTCATCAGCCAATCCCTCGTCTTCAAGAAGAAGTTGGAGCAGGGTCTGATAATTGTCTTCAGTGAATTCCTCGCCCGAAATGACCTGATCGAGAGCAACCTGCTCCCAGTAGGGGAGTTCTTTCCCCCATTCCACAATTTTAGCCATTACAGTTTGCATAATAACCTTCCCCTAAATCTGTAGCTCAGAAATCAATCCTTGTTTTTATTTTCTTCAGCAAGAAATGCTCTATATGTATGCTTAATCCAATATGCTCGTAAATGTAAATAACGATAACTCAATATTCCAAAAAACAATAATCCAACTGCCATGCAAATCCATGCCAATGCTGGATGGATTTCAATATATTTTGAGAACAGAATCCATAGCATTAAAGGAACTGGTAATAAGATACTCTCGGTAAAATTTGCCAAATCCTGAGCGCGGATCGCCAACGCGCCTGCCTCGCCTTTTTGGTTGATGACTATTGCACGGATCTGGAAGAACCAATTAGCGATATTGGTTTCATTAATTTCCTTTTCTTCGCCATAAATCTTCTTGAGACGTTGGATTACCAGACGAATATTGGTATGTGAAAGACGCTTTCCTTTGTGAAGGCGTATTCGCCATCCTGATTTCGTTTGGTAATCCACAACCCAATTTTTTGGATCTCCAAAAATTCGACGCAAAAGCTTGGTGACTAAAGTATTCACTGGAGTGAGGATAAAACCGATGACGTAAGGGAAAATCAACAGAATTATGCCCATAACCAATGAGCTGACTTTATCTGTTATTTTCTGTAATTGCTCAAGTTCATTGATTAGTTTTGAACTATCGTTTATTGGCAGATAGATCAATCCAATATTAAATAGCCAGAGAAATCCAGCCACATAATAGTTGAAGAAATCTTTGATGGTTATAAAACCTGGAAAGTTCATTCCCCCTCCTGATTATTCTAGTAATGCGTTCGCCCGCACTTTGCCGGTGAGCAGGTCTTGCATGAGACCTTGACGAATTTTATACAACTTTTCTTTACATCGAATTGTGAGATCTATATTCTGTTCAATACCTGACATAATATTATTTATTCGGTCTTGTTCTAATATTGAGGGATGAGGAACAAGGTAATTTCCAACATCCTCGCTTGATACCCCAGAAACAGCAACTTGGCGTATAAAAATATTTTTCATGCGCATTCCATAATCTGAATTTAAAAACAAATTGATAAAGCGAGGCCGAATTAAGTTTCTTCGTAGGCGAACTCGAATTATGGATGACTCGAAGGCAACTTCTTCCTGTAAATTAGCAACTAAAGAGCATTTACCAGCTCCTTCGAAATTAAGAGAACGACGGGCAAATAGTAAGTCGTCTTCCTGAAGCCTAAAGGTTCTGAGTTCTTGAATTGTTAAATTCACTTTTGCAGCATTAGTTGGATTTACAACATCACTGCCAAACATCTGTGGCATATGGATCATCTTATAGCCATCCCCATAGTAACTTGGGGACTTGTATAAACCATTTCGCGAAGGTTCGGAGTAAAACGAACTCAACTTTTCATAAGGCCATTTTTGCCCAGAATTATCTAAAAAATCGCTAAAAACTCCATGTTTGATGCGTTGGTATTTGCGGATGAGGGCTTCCGTCTGCTCGATGGCGTCGTCCACTGTGGTGAGGATCTCAGCGATTTTGTGCTGCTCAGATATTGATTCGGGGATTAGCAACCGAATATCAGAAAATGGACCGATATTGATCGATGTCCGCGTTGATCCGCCTGCGCCTTCTAATATTTTCTTTTGCCCATTTTCCCAAACAATCATATAAAGAATTAATTTTGGATCGACCTTTTTGGGGTCGCAACTTACCTTCATGCAACTGGAGGCAATAATTCCATCAGTAAAGGTTTTGGGAAACATTCCAGATTTGCCAATTGTGGCTCCTGTTTTGGCAATAATCAAATCCCCAGGCACTACTCGACTTCGGTTTAATTGATTTGCTTTCTTTTCTGAAATAAAGACTAGGTTTTCAGGACTGAATTTTCCAGAAAATGACAGGTTCTCAATGCGTACCAGCGGAATTCCCGTTTCGGTATATTCATCAGAATGTAACTGCGTACCAAATGGGCCATCTACAATTGCGAACTTATCTTTTTTCGCAATTTCCGAGAATGAATATTCACGCCATAATGATGTTAAGTTTTCGCTATTCATAATCAGTTTTTATAACCAAGCACACGCAAGTAAACTTCGACCGATGAATATGCCAGCTCTTGCTTGCCTGTAATAGTCTCCAAAGATATGAAATATTTATCCAACAACTTTTCATATAAGTTAATTGTAACTTTCAACTGATTTTGGAAATACCCTCTCGCGACATCAATAATAAGGTTGTGAATTCTTTGGAGTATTAAAATCTTGAGTTCATGAATAGCAAGAGTCTTGCGTCGATCAATAACTAAATTTTGTAAACTAGATCTTTTCTTGTTTAGTTCGCTTTTTGCTCCTTTGATTGTCTTTTCCGCTATGTCTATTTGTCTCAAGGTTTTTTCCAAACCAATCACATCATCAGATCCCATTCCTGTTTGATAGACTGCTTTCATCTCAGCTATTCGGTTCTTTATAGCCTGTTTCACTTCACCAGCGCTAGGTATACTTTCCCCTTCTTCATTTTCTTCATTTTCAACATCCAATTCCACCGCTGCTAGTGCCTCATCCAACTCGGTTTGCAGGTCTACAGTACGGGCTTCCAGCGTTTCTATCTCTGCTTGCTCTTTCTGAAAGAAGGCTTTTAGAATGTACTCGTCCGGGATCAGGCTGGGGCTCCAGCCGGCGGCAACGATAGTTTTGAAATCATAACGCTCAGACTCCCACCAGTTGGCAAAAATGCCGGCGATCTGGAATTCATCCAGCACACCCACCGGCAGCAGCGCTTGCAGCAAGGTGTTTTTAAAGTGCCGGCGAAATTCAGCCAGGTGGTTCTGCCCTGGGAAATTCTCTATCGCTTTCGCTGCATCATTCCACCAACTCTCCAGACGTGCTTCTAGTTCTGCCTGGCAATCTTTGACATTCGGGTGGTTCTCGATCAGCGGGCGAATATTGGCTTTATTCTGGATCTCTAGCTTGAAATCATAATAATCTGCATCGCGCTCCACGAACACCACCTCGGGGCCTAGTCCAAAGCGTGCAAGTCGGTCGGCATAGCGGGTCACTTCGCGCTTTGGGACGCCGCCTATCAGGTGAGCGCGTACATCTTCAATCTCCGGCTCGGGTGAATTATCCACGTAGCGGCGGATGTTCAGGTTGTAGTCATTGGCAGCCAATTCGTCCAATGTCACCAGGCGTGAATAGCGCAGGATTCCGCGGTGCTGGCGGTAGACTTGAATGATCTTTTCCAGGTCTTCTGGCCGCAAGTAGTTTTGCGCGCGTCCTTCTCCGTATTCAGCGTCGGCATTGATGAACAATACACTACCTTTTTGTTCTTCAGGGCGATTTTTATTGATCACCAATACACAGGCAGGAATACTGGTGCCATAGAACAGGTTGGGCGGTAAGCCAATGATTGCCTCCACGATGCCCTCTTTGAGGATACTCTCGCGAATGGCTTTCTCCGCTCCGCCGCGGAAGAGCACGCCATGCGGCATGATCGTCGCCATTTTCCCGCCGGGTTTTACCGAAGCGATCATGTGCTGTACAAACATCAGATCGGCTTTCTTGCCCGACTCAGGGGTAAAGCCGTGATGGAAGCGCTGCGGAAATTTCATCGTAGTGCGTGAATAGTTTTGTGAGAAAGGTGGATTAGCGATTACTCGGTCGAATTGCTTGATGTAATTGCGTTCCTCATTGATAAAAAATGGATTTTCAAGTGTGTCCTCATTTTCGATGTGCGCATCCGGGATATTGTGCAGGATCATATTCATCTTGCAGATTGACCAGACCGTACCGTTGTTATCCTGCCCATAAAGTGCCAGGTTACGCCCATTTTGTCCCTGTTCTTCCACATATTGTTTGGACTGAATGAGCATACCGCCTGACCCGACCGTCGGGTCATACACGGTCATGCCTTCCTGCGGCTCAATAATATTTACCAGCAGGCGAACCACGCGATTAGGCGTATAAAATTCGCCGCCTTTCTTTCCGGCGCTGTCGGCGAAATCTTTGATCAGGAATTCATAAGCTGCGCCAAGTAAATCAGGAAATTCAAAGTCTTCATTCGTGAGACGATATTTATCAAAGTGATCGATCAAATCCACCAATTGACGGTCCGAAAGGCGAGTTTTTCCTTTAGGAGCATTGAAATCGATATGCTTCAACACACCAGTTAATTCTGGGTTAGCATCCTCTAAGGCGGCCAGGGCTTTATTTAATTGGTTGCCTACATCTTCTTTTAGATTGACTATGTAGGTGATTTTCTCATCAGGAACTTCATGGGTTCCTGGTCTCCAGCGCGCACGTTTGGGTACAAAAAAAGTCTCGCCGTATAAATTCGAATCTTCAATCAGACCTATTGCATTTTCGGTTGAATACCCGGTATCCAGCCATTTTTTGTATTCAATTTCCTGCTGTACCTGAAATTGATCAGATAAACGCTTTAAGAAGAGCATACCGAAAATATATTCCTTGTATTCGGATGCATCCATCTTCCCGCGTAGGATATCAGCGGCTTTGAAAAGATGTGTTTCGAGTTGCGATAGCGTCAATGATGCCATTATCGGTTTTGCATTCCTTCATTCTTATTAATATCGTTTTCTTTGTTCTGGATCCAATCAAGAATAGTTACACGGCGAAAACGCCAGTGTTTGCCGACTTTGATGCCAGGTAATACCTTATCCTGGGCGAGTTTATATATAGTCGATTGGGGAATGCGCAGATAAGTAGATACTTCTTCAGCCGTCCAAAACTCATCCTTTTCAGCCATTGTATCTCTCTCCCAGAAATTGTTGTTTATTACAGTTGTTCCAATGATTATAGCAAATGTATCAAAATCTGATATTCAATTTCTTTTCGAATCCTAATTTGAATCGAAAAGATAGTAGGACAACTCCTACAGGTTTGTGATTCAGTCATATTTCGTTGCAATAAGTTGTCATAAATGATAATTTACTGCAATAGAATTCTTAAAGGTTGATTTAAATTTTCTCCCCTTACTTTTTATTCCTTCCCCTTTGAAATACGTTTGGCTTCTTGTTCAAAGTCACTCAAATAATTCCGATCCTGCTCGATACGGAAATGGTCGTATTCTTCTTGAGCGAGCCGAGTGGCAACTTCATGGGATACTTTTCCTGGGTTGTGAAGAATATCGTATTCATTGAATTCGAGAAAAGCATCTAGCTTCTGCACCCAATCCTGCATTTTCATTGGGATGGCTCGCTCGGCTTGGTTTTCGGCGTAATCAAGATACATTGTTACGATGCGTTCTAGGCTTTTTATTTCTTTTTCAGTCAGGTAGTTCTTAGCGATTGCCACGTCTGTTTTGAGGATCTTACCTTTAGGAGCATTTTTCCACGTAGTTAATCCCATATTTGGTAGCGAAGCTTTGGCGCGTTCAGCAACAATCTCTGCTGCGGTCTTGCCGGTGATTGCCCAATGGAGTTTATTCTGTACAGTGTGGAAGAATAATTTAGTGATTTCAGCGTTGGCAGAATAATCAATGCTGCACTGCTCGTAAATATCCGTGATCTTCAGATAGAAACGACGCTCGCTTGCCCGTATCTCACGGATACGCTCAAGCAACTCATCGAAGTAATCTGGTCCGAAACGTTTATTAAGTTTCAGGCGTTCGTCATCTAGTACAAATCCTTTGACAATGAACTCGCGCAGTGTTTGAGTAGCCCAAATTCGGAACTGGGTTGCCTTAAGGTTGTTCACCCGGTAGCCAACAGCAATAATGGCATCTAAATTATAAAGATCTAAATCTCGTGTTACTGCTCGTTCTCCTTCTGTTTGAACTATTCGAAATTTTCGAATAGTTGCCTCTTCTTTCAATTCATTGGATTTGAAAATTTCTTTTAAGTGATAGTTAATAGTGTTTACTTCCACGTCAAAAAGATCTGCCAATCGACGCTGACTTAGCCAAAATGTCTCATCTTGAAAAACCACTTCAACTTTAGTGATTCCCTCAGGGGTGGTATAAAAAATGATTTCGCCTTCGGGCGGGATTAAATTATCTGCCATTTCTCATTTCCTCTGTGCGATTTCACTATGCTTATTTGCTTCTTTACAACAATTATCTTACATGGAAATTGAATAAGTGAGTAAGCTTTGAAAATATTTGCCTAATAATTTACAAAGCTACTTCACCTTTGAAAACGAATCTCCTTTTTCCACTAGGATTCCCCATTTTACCTTTGTGCATTAAGGCCAAGTGATCAATACAGGTTGATCATCGCTAATATCGTTTGGACTTTTTATTATCTTTGGAGCGTCCTTGCCAAGAAATCTTGGCAGGTGGTTTTGCATGATTGAAAATGGACTAATGTACGAATGGGAGAACGGAAAAACTTAGGACATTATCGCTATTCTTAAAGAATTAAGAAAGTGAAAATATAAACCAAGTGTACAATAATGATACTTATTTAAACTTTGTAAATGTGAAATGTGAAAAAAGTAATTTGATGGAATTTTGCATAATCGTCTTCTAGAGGGGTGTTTTTATGTTTCACAAGCTAAAAATCTTTTTACATACAGATATTTGGGGGATTATTACAAAGAGCATTGTAAAGATCTTTTTGAAAAAAAGGCAATTTCGGACAAATGAAAGCACGCCATTTGATCAACGTGAGCCTATTGTGGGGAATGGGATTATTGTATTACCTAAAGATCAATCCAATGCCCAAATTGAGGAAGATCTTGTAAATTCTGAAAACAATATAAACAAAGATATTGCGAAAAATAATTCCAATACTATTTTTCAAGAGGATTTCGATCAGCATGCTTATTCTGATGGTTATAAAGAAGAAGCATTTGAGGAGCTATTAGAGAAGATACGATCAATCAAGCCAGCAAAACACAAGGGACATTGGACAAAAAACAGGCAGATTTTGCTTTTAGTTGTTATTGATTTATTTAAGAAAGAAGAGATTGCGAATAATCAAATTTTTCTTAATTCTTCCCTGGAAGAAAAGTTTGAAATTCTTTCAAACCAATATAGAAAATCTGAAGAAACGATCAGAATAGAAAATCCATTTTATTACTTAGGAAGATCAGGTTTTTTGAAGCATAAAATATTTCCCGGTAAGGAACAAGATTATGAAAAAATTGGTAGTACTTTTATTCATAAATCGCAATTACTTCAGTGTATAGAATTTGCGTATATTGATGAAAGATTCTTGAGATATTTTAAAGAAGATGGTTTCAGAAATCAAATTGAAGAAACTGTTATTAATTGTCTAGAGGATCTTGTTGAAAAAGATAAGCTTGTACTTAAACAAGGTCCAGAGTTATTAGATTCTTTGGATCTACCCATCACCGTGGAAAATAATCTCAACAATGAAGACCCTCTTACAAGCATTAAAAACGAAGCGCACGTGGAAAGTTCGGATCAATCTATAAAGGAAACATTTACTAAAAGCATATTTACTGAAATTTCCCCAAATGCTCTTGAAAAAGGCGAAGTAAGTGTATTTGAAACCGAAAAGAAGGAAGAGATAGAATTATCTAGTGCAGAAAAAGGCGATTTTGACACAAATACATTTGATATAACGGAACAATTTAATAGACCGATATTTGAGTTAACTCCGAGTGCATTTGCCAAGAAGAACCCCCAAACTCTTCATAAACCACGTTCAAAACAAATGCGGTTTAAATATGACCTTGAATTAATTCCTGAAATTAAGAAGGAGGAATTGTCACATTTTCTTGAAGTTATTGAACATGGGGAATTAAAAAATTTTGGCAAGATTGAAGTTTATAAACTTGAAGAGTATTTCTTAAATGTTTTTCAACAATATGGCATGATTGGTGAAATTCCATTATCCCAATCTAATTTTAATTATTTATGTAAATTGATTCAAAAGAATTATATTTCTCGCGGTAAGCAGAAAATTGAATCAGTACCACCTGCGGTTTTTATTGTAAGTATGGTCTTTTGCGCAAGGTATTCGGAAGAAGAGGCGCGTAAATTTTGGGTACCTTACACCGATCAAGTCTGGAACACGGAACCTTCGCAATATTTTCAATTAAAGTGTAGGAATTATTTCAAAGAATGCCGTCGGTTTCTCACTGAAAAATTCCATTTTTCTTTTCCAACGATAACAGAAGGTGACGTTACCAGACCAGTTTATTTTCAAGCAGAGATCCCTTATTATCTTCAATACGCCTTTGCGTCATGGATAGTAAGTCACTTCAAGGAGATCCTGAAATATTCGGTATCGGATTTGCCTGAGATTTTACAACATTCATCTAGCTTAGAGTATTCACCAAGGAGGTTAAGAGATTTTATACAGAAAGATGAAACAAGGGAGACTGCTGCTCTATTGATTCAGCAGATGGCAAAAGCAGTTAAGCTGTTTGAAGAAACTGAACAATATGAAACAGTTAAATCTGTAATGAGTTCTCCCATCCAACAATCTTTATGGGAAGAAATCTTTGAGCAGATAAAGAATTCAGATTTGGATGATATTAAGGTCCGTAACCATGCTTCTAAGTTTTATTGGAGTTGGGATTCAACACTCGAAGAATTTTGTCTTCGACTTTCAAGAGTTGTGTCGTCAAAGAGTGAAAAACCTAATTTACTGATTTGGGTTGACAATAAAGAGGAAGATCTGAAGTATCAAAAGATAATTGAAAGCATTTATCCATGGAAGTTAAGTAACGGGGATTGGGAAATTGAACCAGTCACATTGCGTAAATTCGGAAATATAGATGGCAAGGTAGTAATCCTTTCGGACGAATTTGACCTAAATAACGAAATTGCTGATCAAACTGCACATATAATCTTTGAACGAGAGATCCCTAAGTTCACAAACGAATTGGTATTTTTTAATGCTGAAAATTCATCAACTTTCTCTAGACCAACCGAGAAAATTGAAAATGGTGGTAAATGGATCATTGTTGCTAAAGAACCCTTTGAAGTTATCAAAGATAATAGAATCCTTCCTTTTGAAAATCAATATATTCCAGAGATTTTTGAGCAGCAAGAATTCAGATTTGTAAGAAAATTCTCAATTTCTCTGCCTGTAACGGTAAGAACTACCACTAATTCGTATGGCTTTGATATTCCAAAATCCGCCTCAGTACTGCAATATTCATTAATTGGGGAAAATTCAATCTCTGGTTTATCTCCTAAATTACCACCAATATATATTTCAAAGACCATAAGAATTAAATTCCAAGGACGCATTGATCATAATGAATTTGCGAATATTTGGTTATCCATGCAAAGGGGACAAAAATTCATAAATTCATTTTCATTGTCTGATTTAGAATCACAAAATCAATTGCTGCAAAATGGAGATTCATTTGAATTAAGGCTTAATGAATTTCTAGAAAACCCTGGATCATATTCTATAAATATATTGCATGATTTGCATCCCCTAATTGAAGATCCAATTGAGTTTTCTTATCTTCCTAGTGTGACCATTGAAGGACCGAGCCCCAAAGAAGTTTATTCGCCAGTCAAACCAGTTCAAGTACTAATCAAGGGAGTTGATTCGATTTTTATTAAGACCTATGCTGAAGAAAATACGAAGGTTGATTGTAGAAATAATGAAACTATTTTGACTTGGAAAGAGTTACAGCAATCAGAGTGTCGTTTTTCACTTGAATGGGAAGGAAATATTATTCCTTTCTGTTGGGAAATAAATCGAGTTTATGCCTGGGTTGACGGTATTGGTATAAAGAAAGAAGTTCGCGAGGGTGATTGTTCATTTGTCACAATACATGTTCGCGGAAAAGCAAATTCTCCATTTGTTTGGTCAATAGATAGCAGCGGAAAAAGGAGAAACACGCACCTTAATATTAAGGGCGAATTAGATGAACCTTTTGAGCAATCGGTTCTGTATGATATGGTGCGAGATAGTGATCTTGCTGTAACAAAAATAAATGTAGAAATTGATAATGTATCTTGGAATGTCTTCAATTTCAAAAAAAATGTCGAAATAACAATTCGTTCCCTTATTTATTCGAATGGCAAATTGCAAATTAAATTTGGTGCATGTAGTCGACTTTTTGGCAATTATGTAGTTCAAATTGTTTCAAAAGATCATACTCGATTACCAATTCTGGTATCTGAATATGAAAGTTTACCTGAATCAATCGATAAACTAATTGATTTGCCAGTTGGAAAATATCAAGTAGAAATTTTACTCAACAGTGAGTTGGTCATAAGTTCAGAGATATTTGAGTCTCTTGATCAAAGCAAAATTTCGGTTTCGTCCAAACCTTCGATTGACCTATTACGCAAAGGTCATCCCATTTCTCGTAAGGCACTATTTGAAAATCTGACTATCTCTCCTTCTAAAATGCCACAGAATATTTCTAAAGAAGAGTATGGTGAATATATTGCTCCGGTTCAACAGATATTAAGTAATAATGATTCGTCATTTTGGGTGACCAATCTAGATATAAGTGATGCTTTTGTTAAGCTTCTACCTGCTTGGATGGTGACTAATTACCCAATACGATTTCTAAACAAGGATTTTGGTATTCCATTCCATATTTTCCCACAGCAATTAGCTTTTGGACTTAAGTATGGAAAAGGCTATATGCGAGCAAAAATCGAAGATCAACCAGTAAACATATATGCGGCTTGGAAATCTTCAACCTCATCTAGTTTTGTTTATCTTTGGCTTATGTTTCCACAATCTGAGAATGTGCGAGATTTTAGTCAAATGGATGAATTTGATATGTGGCCAGCGTATCAATGCAATAGATGTGGGTTGATTGTGGGTTCTAGAAGTGGTAGCTATATAAAGCTTCCTCCCGCTGTTGTATTACAACACAAACATCTTAATGAAATTTCAATTAAAGATCAGTTTCGCGACACAGTTTATGGATCACATATTACTGGATCTATGATCCAATATAAAGAAACGACATTATTGCATAACAACCCACCTCAAACAGTTTTAGGAATAAGTACTTTACATGATTTCCAAAATGGGAATGCAAGAATTATTCAAGGAGAATTGCCAAAGCCAATCATATTTGAGAATTCATCACCTTACTACTGTGCAATTTCAGAAGTAATGGAAAATTATCAGGACAATTCTAAGAGAAATTATGTACAACAAATTCTAGGTGAATCGGATTTATTCCGAAAGATATTTGAATATGTCAATATTAATCAAGGGGATGTGCCAGCCTTTGCTGCTACGATTAGAATGCTCAAGGAAATGAAGGACCAAGATGCGATTAGTGCCTTACCTAAGGTGATTCTACTTCTGAGCGTGGCTCTACGCCTTAAAGGTTTTAATCCAGAAGAATTTGAGACATTTATTAATAAGATAGAAATTTCTGAAAAGAAATTAGTGGATTTAACTTATAACTCATTTGTTTGTTGCCCAAAACTATTAGAATGGTCAATCGCTTTTTCTGATCTTTTTTTCATTCATGCAATTTCATAAAGGATTAAGCAAATGAATTCAATTGAAATTACAGAAAGATTAAATTCAGAGCTGGTAAATTACCTAACAACTACCTTTGATGTCAATAAAAATGGTGATGAAGAAGAACTTGCTTATAAAATCCGTGAGAGTTTCGAAAGACCCGGAGCTCTATTCCGTGGCCCTTTTCTTGAGTTAATCCTTCCTTATAAAATGGGGCTTTCCATTAATCAATTAATAGAAAAGGGAGTATTATCTCCAAAATTAACTCAACTGCAAAGCTTTAAGTTGGAAGATCCAGAGCCTATTCCTCTCGATGCCAAATTGTATCGTCACCAAGAAATTGCAATTCGTAAGCTGAGCTCAGAGAAAAAAAGCATAGTAATTTCTTCAGGAACAGGTAGTGGAAAAACAGAAGGTTTTTTAATTCCAATTATTAATGATTTACTTGAGGATGATACGCCTGGTGTTAGAGCTATTCTTATATATCCGTTAAATGCATTGGTGAATGATCAGCTGGATAGACTTAGAATTCTCTTGAAAGGAACTGATATAACCTTTGGCCGTTATACAGGAGAATTACCCAATGAAGCGAATCGAAGTGAGGAAACTTTACCCAACGAAATAATCAGCCGAAGTGAAATTCGTGATCAAAAACGAGTTCCCCAGATTCTCATCACAAATTATGCAATGCTTGAGTATTTATTACTACGGCCAGAAGATTCATTAATTTTTGAATCGGGTAAATGGAGATTCCTAGTCCTCGATGAGGCACATACATATGCAGGCGCTCAGGGTATTGAAGTATCTATGCTCATGAGAAGGTTAAAACAACGATTGGGCGATCGAGCTTCTGAGATGCAATGTGTTGCCACAAGCGCTACGTTGGTAAACAATGACGCTGATGCCGCAGTCGATTTTGCAGAAAAACTTTTTGATGCTCAAATAAATAAGGACGATATTATCTTTGGTGAAGTGAATCAGCAATATTTTGAAAAGAACATTGAAGCTCATGGCGACATTCATTATGAAACATATGTTCATGAGAAATTCCAAGATTTACTTGTTGAATTAAGGAAAGATGAAAAGGATTATTCATCTATCCTTCTTCACCTAATTGAAATCGGTATATGCAAAGAAGATATTCTTGCTAACGTTCCTAAAAATGAAGCAGAAATGCCAGAATTTTTATATGGGGAATTATCTAAAAATGCAGAGCTTGTTCGATTAAGAAATTGGATGATAGAAAGGCAGCGTCCTGTCGAAGTAACAGAAGCTGCTGAATATATGTTTCCCAAACTAGATAAACCAAAAAGCAATGATGCTCTTTATCATCTTATTGAACTAGGAGCTCATATTCGCCCTGGAATTAGAAAATTACCTGTCCTTCCAGCAAAATATCATCTTTTTGTAAGACCTCCCCAAGGAGTTTGGGTTTGTATAAACCCCCTCTGTCCTGGAAAAGACGAAAATTCCACTTCCCAATGGTCCTATTTGTATAGTACTCCCCATGAGACTTGTGACAAATGTGGGGCAAAAGTTTATCCCATTGGTATGTGTCGTCAATGTGGCCAAACTTTTATAATAATGCAAGAGAGAGAAAATATTTACGAACCGGTAGATGGTCAAATCCTTGAAAACGCTCGGAAACGTTATTTCACATGGAAATTAATTCATGAAAACCAATCCTTAGGTATCGAGGATGAAGAGCAGAATGTCGAAGAAGTTGAAGATGTCACCCAATCGAATGAGGGATTTATTCTCTGTCTTTCCTGTGGAAAAGAAAAGAAGTTGTGTAATTGCGAGAATCCAATAAAATCTATCCCCCTTTATTGTATTGAAAAAAAAGAAGTAAGGAGAAAGGGGGGGGTGGAAATAACTCAATTAATTCCTGTTGATGAAATTCGTAAATGTCCACGTTGCTTAACAAAATCGAAAAAAGGTACTGAAGTAGTAACTCCAGTAACTGCATCTGGTGAAACAACGCTTTCAAATTTGGCATACGAACTGTATCGTCAGCTTCCCCCTTCTACCAAGAAAGAGATATCAAGCAAACCAGGTGAAGGCAGAAAACTGTTAACTTTTTATGATAGTCGTCAAGGAGCTGCAAGATTCGCTGCTTTTCTCCAGGATTCATGCAATAAACAGAATTATCGCCATTTGGTTCCTGAAGCTACTTCTCAATTAATAAAGGAAAATGGATATAGTCCTGCGCTAGATGGCTTAAGTAATAAGTGTATGGATTTAGCCTGGCAGTACAGGATCATTCAAAATGACCCTGATTCTAGCTTTTGGCGAACCAATGCAAAAAGATTTAATCATGAAGAAAGAGAAAAAAATAAAACTATTCTCAAAGCACAGATTCTCGGCGAGTTTACAACAGGTAGCAGAAGTCGCCAATCACTTGAACAAATGGGCTTTGTTGGTATCGATTATTTTGAAGAGGATTACTTACCTGATTTTGCGTTATTGGCGAACAAGCTTCATCTGAATAATGAAAAAACCAGGGCATTAGTTTCATATTTCCTTGACGAGGTTCGCTTTCAAAAGTATGTAAAATTGCCAAGCGGAATTTATCCTGATGACATAAATTTTGGTGGAAATTCAGGCAATGCCCGTTTGATTAGGCAAGGTAACCCTAATTATGGCGAAGTCAGGTGGATCGGTGAAACGGCGAATCAACGTCGCAGACAATATTTACAACTTGTAAATTCAAGGAATCGCCTAGATTCATCCGATGCGGCTGTGATCAAAGGACTCGGTGACATATGGGAATGGCTGATAGATGAAACTGATGTACTTTTGGGGTCGCCAGAAAACGGCTTTCAATTAAATTCTGATCGATTGTTTTTTACTACTAATTTACATTGGTATCGATGTAATAAATGTCTACGGCTTTTTTATCGCGGGAATAGTCTTCCTTGTCCTTTCCCGGATTGTGGCGGCGATCTTCAAAGTATTGATATCAATTTTCTTCAAAAGAATAATTATTTCTATAACCTTTTTAAGAAGGAGCTGATACCTGTTCGCGTTGAGGAACATACAGCCCAGATTGACCCTGAGAAAGGCAGAGAATACCAAGATAATTTCAAAAAGGGGAATATTAATATTCTCAGTTGTTCCACTACCTTTGAAATGGGTATTGATCTTGGAGATCTTCAGACAGTCCTGCTTAGTAATGTTCCACCTACGGTTGCAAATTATCGGCAACGGGCTGGACGTGCAGGAAGACGGACCAGCGAAACCGCATTTATATTAACATGGGCTTCAAATCGTCCTCATGATCAAGCGTATTATGACGATCCCATTGAAATTATTAGTGGGAATGTTGCAGTTCCAAAGATTGCAATTGAAAACGAAATCATTCTTCGCAGACATACGAACGCAATCTTATTCAGTTCCTTTATGCGTTATCTAAATAATAATGGATGTGAGAACTTAGCACAATGTGGAAGTTTCTTTGATTACGATGTGCTTGATAAACCGCATTTCAGTCACATAAAGAAATGGAGTGAGGACAACAAATTAATAATTGGAAATCTACTAAAGACCTATGCTGATTTGGTCAAATGGAACCAAAATGAAATTATTCAGGATGGTTTACAAAACTTCTTGATTGATATCACCAAACTTAATGATGTGGATTATCAGCCAATTGTTAATTATTACAATCAAAGAATAGAAGAATTAGGTGAAAGCTCAAAAGATCCAAGCTTGACCCGTGATGCTGCAGAAAAGATTATTAATCAACAAGAATATTTCCGAAAGCTACGAGAAAAAATGAGAAACGAAAAGTTGATTGATTTTCTTAGTAACAAGGCGGTTCTTCCAAGCTATTCTTTTCCTCTGCATACGGTAGAATTATTGCTTCCAATTACAATACGGCAAAATGAACACTTGCGGTTACAACGCGATATTCGCCAAGCGATTAAGGAATATGCACCAGGTTCAGAAATTGTTGCTGATAAGCGAATCTGGAAAAGTCTCCGCCCCTTCTTTCTAAAAGATACTGCAGGAAAAACTGAATACTATATTTGTAAAAATTGCCAAAATCTCTTAATAAGTGAAGCGCCGGGTTTACCAATAAATACCGATAATGGAAATTGCCCTGTTTGTGGTGAACCAGTAAGAAAATCCAAGAAATTCGTGGAACCCGATGGATTTATCTCGGATCCCAAGAGTGGAAAACCTGCGAAGCAATTTGTAAATGTAGAACCAAATCAAATGCGTTCCGCACTTTTACCAATGAAAACTATTGAAGAAGAGCAATTGGGGGAATTAATATATCTTGCCTATGAAAGAAATGGTCAACTACTCTATGTAAATGAAGGGAAACAGGGGAGAGGGTTTAAACTGTCACTTGATAAATTCAATTTGTATTCTGAAGAGACAAGCGGAAACACGGAAAATTTTTCATTAGGCCATATTCAAATTACAGACACTTTACATATTCGTTTTAATCCTACCGGCTCTGTAATAATTCCAAGTCCCTTAGATGAATCTTTCTGGCTTTCGTTAATGTATGCAATCATTCACGCAGCAAGCCATAAGCTTCAAATAGAAAGAAGAGATATTGATGGTGTTCTTTCCCCACGAAAGTTAGGAGATACCTGGGAACAGACCATAGTTTTGTACGACAATGTTCCTGGAGGAGCAGGCCATGTAAAGAATATTCACCATCATTTAATAGAAATTCTTCAAGAAGCAGAACGAGTTCTTAATTGTGATGATTGTGGAATTGATACGAGTTGTTATCATTGTTTGAAAGATTATAACAACCAATATTTCCATGAATTTTTAAGGCGAAAAGATGCTCTAAAATTTGTCGAATTGCTAATGGGTAGGATCTCACCAGTTAAATCAGATATTCCCAATGCGTTTAGAGTGGTAAGTCCAAATTCGGCCATTTGGCTTTTAAGAAAATTAGAGAATACACGTTCATCTCTTGATCTTGCTCTCGAAGAAATAACAGTAGGACATCCTTGGGGGGATAACTATTTATGGCTTGATAACCTTAGCGATTTGATGAATAAAGGATGTCAAATTAATTTATACTTGAAAAATTTGCCTGAAGCAAATGCCCAAGGATTGAGTATTTCAAAATATCTTCAGGTTCTGATCAATAAAGGATTGAAACTTTGGCTGATTAAAGAACTGCCGAAAGTTCAATTAATCATTGATAGTGAATCCGGTTTGGACTCAAGAGCAATCTGGTCTGAAAATGAGAAAAGTATCAAACTTGCTAATGATTTGGGATGTGAAAATTTGTTAACGACCATTTCATCAGAAGGCATCGAAAAATCGTTACTACTATTAAAGTCAATATCAAGTGAACCTATAGTAGCTGAGCAATTGTACGCACCAGCGAATGTAAAAGTTATTAATATTCAGGCACAAAGGCAAGGGAAAATAAGTGAAGAGGAGTTATTTGGAGAATTATTCCAAAAACCAATTAAGAGTATTACGGTTAATGATCCGTATCTATTTACTTATGAACAAATTGTGAATCGTTTGGGTACATATATCGCTATGGCAATGAAACATACGACCCTTGAGAAAATTAGCATTTACACAAGAAGCGCTCAGCCAAATAATGAACAGATGAGTGCCGAGAAAAAGATTATTACTCTGTATGGAGAAAAAGTTGTATTTAATCACACTATCCCAGAGCATGATCGTTATTTGATAATTCAACAGGAAAGCGGTGAAAAAATTCGAATTTTGATAGGTCGGGGTTTAGATTTTATTCAGCCAGATGGTTCGGTGAAATCCACATACATAGTGATAGAAGATCCATGGAAAGGTTAGTCGATCTACTGCCTTTTTAAAAGTGCCCAAGAATTTAAAAGCCATTCTGCCTTTGAAAACAAATCTTCATTATCCCCCTAGGATCACCTCCTTTCATTTTGTACAATAAGACCAAGTAATCGACATAGATAAATCGTCGCTGAAATCGTTTGGACTTTCTTATTATCGTTGGAGCGACTTGCCAGTTATTCATGGCAGGTCGTTTTGTTTTCCAGAGCAGAGAGGAGGTGATCGAGGAAATTATCGATGGGAAGATAAATACATACGCCAGCCACGCCAAACCCTTAAGCATGTGGCATGGTTGGCGGGTCTCAATCACTTACACTGAAAGGAAAATGAATGGAAGAAGAAAATACACAATTTATCAATTTGCTCACCGGCGAGGAGATTGCCAAAATTTTGCATGTCTCACGGGCATATGCCTATCAGCTTATGCGCCAACGGATCATTCCAACGGTCAAGATCGGACGCAGTGTGCGCGTGCGGCCGGCGGATCTGGAGGAATTCATCGCCAGGAATTTAGGGCAAAACAGCCTAATTGCTGGACGCGGTAGACAGAACTGATGTTCCATTTCTGAGAAAAGATGCTACAATGATTTGTAACAACCGCACCTTAATAAATGAATATCGAGAAAAACGTGGATTGCTGCCAGATGTTTCGCAACAGGAGGAAACAATGACACAGCAATCCAGAAAAAGCAAAACCAGGCATCGTGGACACAACGAGGGCAGTGTCCGCCCAACTCCCAATGGAACCTGGCGGGCATGGGTGACGTTGAAATCCGGAAAGAGGATCAGTAAGACACTTCCTACCAAACCAGAAGCTCGTGACTGGTTACAGCAGAAGATGATAGAAGCAGAAGAAGCGCTTGATGCGGAGAAGACACTAGGAGAGTATATGTTGGGATGGTTTGAGAACCATGCCTCGCAGTTGAAGGAATCCACCCGCTGCGATTACCAGATTATTATTCACAAGTACATCTTACCGGCATTGGGGGAGGTGGTGTTGAACACGCTGCACCGATCGGTATTTGATTCGTTCTATACCAACCTGAGAAGAATACCGGTCGGTGACACGCAAATCCGTTACATCCACCGCATTCTTCACAAGGCGCTTCAGGACGCAGTCGATGATAGAATCCTTACCTTCAACCCGTGCGAAGGGGCCAAGGCACCCAAGAAGCAACGCATCCATCGAGTCTACTGCCCGTTGAATGAGGAGCAAAGCATTCTCTTGATGAACCAGGCGAAGGGAACCCCGTTGGAAGTGTTAATCCACCTGGCTCTCAAGACGGGTATGAGGCAGGGTGAGTTGTTCGCCCTGAAGTGGGAAGACATTCTCTGGGAGACGCAGCAAATTCACATCCAACGCAATTTACAGCGTGTCCTTCGGGATGGCAAACAGGTACGCAACTTCAGCACTCCTAAAACTGCAACCAGCGACCGCAAGATCATGGTGGGTGTGAAGACGCTCGAAGCGCTAAGGGCTCAACAAAGAGAGGTTCAGCTGAAGAAAGCGCTGGCGAAAAATCGCTGGCAGGAAAACGATCTGGTCTTTCCTTCCAGCACAGGTACACCGCTGAATCAAAGTAACGTACTGAAGCAGTACGCCGAGATTCAGAAAGCAGCAGGACTGAAACACATCCGTTTTCATGATCTTCGCCATATCGCTGCTTCGATCATGCTCAACCATGGAATCCAACTTCTGACAGTCTCCTACATCCTTGGGCACTCGCAACCTTCGACTACATTGAACATGTACGGTCATCAATTTAGTGCCATGGAGCTGCAAGCGGCCTGTCTGGTGGATGACATCTTTGATCAACCCCAAGTTCAACCGCAAACTCAATCCAGTCCGCTGCCTGTGGAGTTTCTCTCAGTCTCGAATCTTAAAAAATGATTTTTCAATCTTAAGAAAAGTTGAGTGAAATTCAAAAAGTTTTGCACGTTTTTTGCACGTTTTTTTGCCCAAATATGGCTATCGGACGGCACAAACCACCATATGTGCCGTCCGACTACCTTCAAACCCCTATATATAGGCGCCCCCGGGGAGGCTCGAACTCCCAACCTACTGATTCGAAGTCAGGCACTCTGTCCAATTGAGCTACGGGGGCGAACGCTTCATTTATACTGCAATTATCAACGTCTGTAAAGAAAATTGCTCCGTCTGCGCTTGGGTTTCACTGCGAGATGCGATAAAATGATTCTGTCTTGGGTTCATTTTGGGAGGCAAAATGGAAGATTATCGCGTGAAACCGCATCAAAAGATTGACCTGGCAAAGGATTGCGATCCTAACGATTATGGCGAGTGGAAGGGGAAAAAGGCCAAGGGCGTAGCCCGGCTGACAGAACTGCGCGCTGAACTGGATGCACTGCAGCAAGTGCTGTACGCGGAGCATCAGCATAAGGTGCTGGTGCTGATCCAGGCCATGGACACTGCTGGCAAGGATGGCACGATCCGGGCGGTATTCGATGGGGTCAATCCACAGGGCGTTCACGTGGCCAGCTTCAAGGTGCCAACCCAGATCGAGGCGGATCACGATTTTCTCTGGCGGGTGCATGCGCAGGTGCCGGCGAAGGGCGAACTGGTGGTTTTTAATCGTTCGCAGTATGAGCAGGTGCTGGTGGTACGGGTCCACAATCTTGAGCCCGAAAAAGAATGGCGCAAGCATTATCAGCAGATCAACGATTTCGAGAAACTGCTGACGGATACCGGTACGACGATCCTGAAATTCTTCTTGAATATCGATCTTGATGAGCAAAAACAGCGTTTACTCGAACGTATTGATACTCCTGAAAAGCAATGGAAGTTTTCTCCTGGTGATTTGCCGGAGCGTAAGCTCTGGTGGCAGTATATGGAGGCATATCAAGAGGCGATCTCTCAGACTTCAACGGAATATGCTCCCTGGCACATCGTCCCAGCCAACCATAACTGGTATCGAAATCTGGTGGTGGCTGAGGTGATCGTGGAGGCTCTCAAGAAGCTGGATATGCACTACCCTCAGGCTGCGGAAGATCTGGATCAATACAAGAAAGAATTAAATGAAGAGGTCATTGAGAAGAAGGAGAATTAGAGAACTCTAATTCTTTCGACTGAATCCTTCTTTCCTTTCCTCTGCCTTTTCGGATACAATACCCCTTAGGGTAGATGCATGGATGAAACTGCATTAGTCAAATCTGCGCTTTCTGGTGAACTGGATGCCTTCAATCGGTTGGTGTTGGCTTATCAGGATGTTGCTTTCAATGTTGCTTACCGTATCCTTGGAGACGAGGACCAGGCGGTGGATGCGACACAGAGTGCTTTTCTGTCAGCGTATAAAAATCTGGATGCATTCCGGGGCGGATCGTTTAAGGCCTGGGTGCTGCGGATGGTGACCAATTGCTGTTACGATGAATTGCGCCGCAAACAACGTCATCCAGTGGTGCCGCTTGAACAGCGGGTCGATGAGGAGGGGGAAGAGGTTGACTACAACGAGTGGCTGCCTTCTGATGACCCTACGCCTGAAGTTTCTCTGGAACAGGCCGAAGTGGAGCACGCGCTGGAGCATTGCTTGCAGGCACTGCCGCTGGATTTTCGCAGTGTGGTGGTGCTGGTGGACGTGCAGGGGATGGATTATGGTGAGGTAGCCCACAGTCTGGGTAAACCGCTGGGAACCATCAAAAGCCGTTTAGCTAGAGCGCGTAGCCATTTGCGCGATTGCCTGCAGCAATTTCAGGAACTTTTACCGGCAAAATATCGTCTTGAAGATGAGGTACGCAAATGAAAGAGAAAAACTCACTTCAAGATCTGCAACTAATTTCCGCGTACCTGGATCATGCTTGTTCTGCAGAAGAAACACTTCAGGTAGAATCCCGGCTTAAGACAGATACAGAGTTCGCTCAATTATTCCGTGAGATTGCTTATGCCCGGCGGTTGCTGCGTGCGTTGCCGCTCAAGAGGGCCCCGCGGAATTTCACTCTTTCCGCTGCCCAGGCGAAAGTGCGTCGCCCTCGCCGTATCTTTTTTCCATTGCTGAATTTTGCTTCAGCTGCAGCGGCCTGTTTGCTGGCGGTGATGCTGATCTGGCCGCAGTGGTTTCTGCCGACCCGTGAGGCAGCGGTTCCCACAGTTGCCCTGTTTGCTGCCTCGGCCACGGAAACAGGCGCTGTCGAAGCCACTCCAACCCCGATGATCTTTACCTGGGAGGGCAGTTACAACACGGCAAAGGGAATGGGTGGTGGTGGCGGGAATGGCAACCCGGCAGCTTCTGCCTATTCAGCCAATGATTATTTGCCGATAACTGAAAGCACGGAAGAACCCATGATGTCGCTCGGGGCGCCGGCCTCGACTGACGATCAGGGCAGTGGTGGATCGTCTTCTAACAACCCGATTTTGGGTATCGCGGCTCCGGCGGACCAAGGTCAAATTCAACCTTCGGCCACCGCTGAGATCACAGTACAAACGACCGCCGCAGAGACTGTATCTGAGACACGCAATTCTCTTTTACTCTATGAAATTATTCTGGGTGCTGTGGCTTTGATCAGCGCTTTGGCTGCCTGGCGCGTGCGAAGGTAAACTTATTATGCCTCCACGGCAGTTTCATTATTGTCCCATTTGTGCGACTCCTCTCCAAAAGAAAATTGTGCTCGGTGAAGAACGACTGGCTTGCCCGTCCTGTGGCTGGGTACATTATGAAGACCCCAAGGTAGCTGCCGGGGTGCTGATTATCGAAGCGGAGAAAGCTTTGCTGGTCAAGCGCGTAATGGAACCTTTCACGGGTTTATGGAGCATTCCGGCAGGTTTCGTGAACGCTTTTGAAGACCCGGCACGGGCGGCTGAACGCGAGTGCCGCGAAGAGACTGGGCTGATTGCTCAGGTTGACCGTCTTTACCTCATGGAGACCGGCCGTGAGCATCCGCGTGGGGCCGACATTTTGTTGATTTATTCTGCCAGCATTCGCGGTGGCGAGTTGCATGCGGCGGATGATGCCGCAGATGCAGGGTGGTTTTCTCTCGATGCTTTACCCCCGCTGGCATTTGCTTCTACGCAACGTTTGTTCACTCAAATTTCCCATTGAATTTCAGACGGACTCTTTTCTCTTCATGTTAGAATGGTATAGAGGTTGCACCCAACCCGTTACCTGATCAGTGAAAGAGAAATCTCATGCCACGAACCTCATCTAAATCATCACGCTCCCGCAGCAGTACTTCTTCCCGACGTTCGAGTTCAAAGAAATCTGCTGCGCGTAAACCTGCCCAAACCGTTTCGCCAGAAGTGAAGAAGGATATCATTGGGGGATTGCTGGCAGCAGTGGGCGTGCTCAGTTTGATCGGTTTCCTGACCGGCGATAAAGGGCTGGTCACGGGCTGGTTCAGCCATTTGCTGCGTTTGTTTGGGGGGTGGGGCGGAATCTTTCTGCCGATCGTTTTACTGACCGCGGGCCTGTGGATTCTCTTCCGCAATGTCGAAAAGTTTCCGCGGCTTTCCCCTGGCCGGGTACTCGGTCTGTTTCTGCTTTATTTTAACTTGTTAACCTGGTTCCACTATTCTCTCGGTGGCGGTTACGTTACCGCAGCTTTGGGGCAGGGAGGGGGGTATCTGGGTGCCTTCTTTGCTGACGTGCTGGAGCGGGGTTTTGGAAGGGCGGGTATGGTGGTTTTCCTGATCGCCTGGGACCTGGTGGCCCTTCTCTTCATCGTTGACCTGTCTTTGCCTGACTTGATGGCGAAAATTTCTGCTCTCTTTGCTCATCCTGCGCCAGTGAAGGCAAAGCCAGTTCAGACACCAGCGCCGAAAGAGGGAGTGCCGGTACGTAAGCAGACTTTTCACGCGACCCAGACACAAGAATTACCCGATGGCTTTAACCCTCTCAACCTTGATGAGGAAGAGATCATTGAATCGAACCCCCGGCCAGTCCCTCACAAAGCAACGGAGCCCGTACACGCAGATTCCAAATCTCAAACAGCCGCAAGTTCAACTTCTGGAAAATCGAGCCCGGAGCCGCTGGTGGTAACTCCGGCAAAGACCGTGAAGCCAGCAAAACCCTGGCCAATACCGGCTGTCGAGGCCATCCTTGACCCTGCAACCCAGGTGATGATCCAGGGGCAGGTCGATAAGGATCGAGCTCGTATCATTGAAGATACCCTGGCTTCGTTTAATGCCCCGGCGCACGTGGTCGAGATCCATCGCGGCCCTACGGTGACCCAGTTTGGGGTGGAGCCTGATTACATCGAGACGCGCAATGGCAAGATGCGCGTGCGCGTTGCCAAGATCGTGAACTTGACGGATGACCTGGCGATGGCCCTGGCTGCCCCCAGCATCCGCATCGAGGCGCCGGTGCCAGGCCACAGTTACGTGGGGCTGGAAGTCCCCAATAAAGAGATCTCAGTGGTGGGCTTACGTGAGGTGATGGAAAGCGATCCTTACCGCAAACAGAAATCGTCTCTGCGATTAGCTCTGGGGAAGGATGTGGCCGGCAAACCGGTCTGCGCCGACCTTACTACTATGCCTCATCTGCTCATTGCCGGTACTACCAACTCTGGCAAATCAGTTTGTGTCAATTCGATTTTGTGTAGTTTATTATTGAGCAATTCACCGGCAGACATGCGCCTGGTGCTGGTGGATCCGAAACGGGTGGAATTGACCGGTTATAATCAGATTCCGCATTTGCTGGCGCCAGTGGTAGTCGATGCCGATCAGGTGGTGGGGGCGCTGCAATGGGTCATTCGTGAGATGGATGCCCGTTATCATACTTTTGCGAAAATTGGGGTTCGGAATATCGCTGAATACAACAGCCGCAGTGGAGATCATCTACCCTTCATGGTAGTAGTGATCGATGAATTGGCAGATCTGATGATGCTGGCTCCCGAAGATACTGAGCGCTGCATCACCCGCCTGACCCAGTTGGCGCGCGCCACAGGGATTCATCTGATCGTTGCGACACAGCGTCCTTCTGTGGACGTGGTTACCGGTTTGATCAAGGCAAATATGCCGGCCCGCATTTCGTTTATGGTTTCATCCGTAGTGGATAGCCGGGTCATTCTTGATCAGCCGGGTGCCGAGAAATTATTGGGCCGGGGGGATATGCTGTATCAAGCTCCGGATTCTCCTGCACCAATACGTTTGCAGGGGACTTATGTTTCGGACAGTGAGATTGTGAGGCTGGTCGAAAGCTGGAAAGTCATTGCGTTGAATCGTGATCGTGATGAAGAAGTTGATCCATTTGCGAACGCTTCCTTCGAAATGATGACCAATTCAGCCCCATTGAAGCAGGGCTCTTTCTGGGAAGAGGGCGGAGAGGGAAATGGCAAATCCTCGATCATTGATGAGGCCATTGAAGTGGTCCGCCATGAAAAGAAAGCTTCCATCTCGTTGCTTCAACGCAAGATGAGCATTGGCTACGCCCGAGCTGCCCGCATCATCGACGAGCTTGAAGAGCGCGGCATTGTGGGCCCACAGACCACCACCTCGCAGGTACGTGAGGTACTGGATTATGGTGACGCTGGTTTGACAGAATCAGATACTGCTGAAAACGAATAACAAAAACGGAGCCAGATCACTCTGGCTCCATTTTTCCCCTAAGTTAAGTTTGGGCTTTCCCCCTCCCTGATTTCAATCATTAGTAACAATAAAACTCGTGGGATTCGCCGCTGCCGATGGTACCGTGATCGTAGGCACCACCACATCCCCAGGCATCGTAGGTATAGGTTCCTGGGCATACACTCAGAACAGTGACTCCGGTTCCCAGGTTAAAGTTAAAACTGGCTGGTCCACTTAGGTTCAGAGTGAGGTAACCGCCAGTAGTATTGTCAATTTCGATACTGGAATTGATCGAACAGGCCAGGGTTGCGGTAGGTCGAGGAGTACTTGTGGCCGGAATGGCCGTAGGCCGTGGAGTGGGGGTTTCAGTGGCTGTCGCCGTTGGGGTGGCTGTGGGCAGTTCAACGGCTTCGATGATGTAAGTTAGCGTGTAGCCGTCACCTTTTTTGAAGTCCCCCCAGCCATCATCAACATCAGCATCCAGCACATAACCCGCTTCGATACGGTGAGTGTCTCCCAGCGCCCAGCCATCGAGAATGACGCCCCACTGGTAAGCTGGAACATCCTCTTCATGGACGTAACTGAACATCATGCCGTATTGAGGCCAATCCTCCTGAAAGTAATCCTGACCATCGATCTTGAAAAACCATTTAATATGGGGGATTGCTTCTTCGAGATGTTCATCATCAGCTGCATACCAGTAATCGCCAACCCAGACTGCCTGATTATAAGGAATCTTGACGTAATTGGGATTGTCAAAGTCGAGACTTTCTTCAAGATAATCATCGACTGCTGAAATATTGTCGCATTCGTCTTCAAATGGACAGATAGTCAGCGAAACTGGCGGCAGCGGCGTAGCAGTAGCAGTGGGTGTGGCGGTGGCAGTGTTTGTACTGGTGGGCGTGGCCGTGGCGAAGAGATTGCGAACCCTTTGCGGAATCAGGGAACAACTCAGAGTGATTGCCAGGATCATCAGACTGAGCAAGAGGGTGATCGTTCTGCGTTTCTTTGACATGGTTTCCCTTCTTTCTGAAAATAAGATAACCGGTCTTTTTTAAGAGAGCCAGGGCTCTCGCTTTCAGCTTTGGCAGGAATGGTGTTACTGAAGGCTGAAATCGTAAGGATTGAATCCATTAATTGCCATGACGTACCAGGCAGTAGGAGCAATGTGGGGAGTATCCGAATATACCCACGGATCCCCGGTAAACAGGTTGAAGCCGGTAGGCAGTTCTGCCACCGTAGCCGCCGGGAAAACCCCGCTGGCGAGCTGGATGCCTGCCAGTTGGTTCAGCAATTCGACGGAATCCCGGTAACGCCCTGCTTCAGCGAAGGCAATAGCAGAGAAAGCAGTGCCTTCTGTCCACCAGCCTTCTTCATTCTCAGCTTGATGGAAAGGCATTCCCCCGTCGACTTTTTTCATTGACCAGGCAGTATCCAGTGCTTGCTGGTAAGGCGCAAAGTCATCATTCCCCAGTGCCATCAGGGACCAGACCTGTGCATCCAGCACCAGGTTAGTTTTATTAGGGGTGATGCCATCTTCGGTAGTGCCGGTGTAGAAGTAACCCGCTTCTTCATCGTACATGGATTGTAAAAAGGTCAGCGCATTTTCCAGGCCGAGCTGATATTTTTTGTCTCCGGTGATCTGATAGAGCTGCTTGAACGCTGCATAGGCGTCGATATTGTGTTCCGTTGACTTGTAAGTGAAGAGGGTTACTGCTTCACTGTCTTTCCCTTCCGGCCAGCCATCATATCCGGCAGTAAACCCCGGTGTATTGGTGGAACAATTCTTGATTACCCACTCCATGATTGTTTCGGCGGTCTTGAGGTAAGTTTCTCCGCCATAAAGGTGGTAGTATTGCAGCAGAGCGAGTGCTACGTACGAAGAGTTCCCGACGTTGGTGCCTACCTGATATTCGTCTTCGTAATACTCTTTCGCGGTGCTGTCATACCATCCGGGCAGGCGAGCCCCGCTCTTCCAACCGGGGAAGGGACGGATGTCTCCATAGGAATAAGCGTTGCGGATGCGGTCGGGTTGATAGCGATCGTTCTCGACGGCGAAAACGAAGGCATCGAGAATGCGCTGGGCCTGCTTCTGCTCGCCGGCAGAAAGAAAGGCCATGGCGGCCAGAGCATTGTCATAGCTGAAGGCTGCATTCTGGATGTAGATCTGGTCTGGGTGCAGCGCGGCGTTGGTTTCATACGACTGCAGTAGCACCGGGGCATTCTGCAGGTCTTCAATAGGCCCTTCAAAGCGGATATCATCCAGATAAAAAGTAGACTCACGGTTCCCGCTTTTGTTTCCACTTAATACGAAGCCAAACCCGCAGCCAATGTAAGAAAGGTCAACCCCGTTCAGGTCGATGACGTAAGTTTGCCATTCAGTGGTCAAGGAAATGAACCCGAGGCTGATCTTATGAGTACTATCGGGGTAATCTGCCACCCGGGCAAAGGTGCTGCCATCATAGCCCAGACCGGCCGTGAAGAATTCGACAGTTTCTCCCCCTTGCTCTCCCTTTGCCTCAAAGACCAAACGATCTGCCCCAGTCAAGTTTAGACCCGTGCCGGGAATTTCACCAAAGGAGAGGGCGGGTACTGTTTCTCCCTGCGGAAGAGAGCCATTGACGAACAGCCAGCCCCCCCAGGAATTTCCTTGAGTCTTTACGCTGACTTTAATGGCACTGCTGCCTGAATAAGCGTCTTCTTGCCAGTTTTCGTCCATATCCTGGACGTAATCAGAATTTCCGTCATCGATCTTGGCTTTTTGCGTAAAATGGTTCAGCGCATCTGAAAAGTCACGATATACATAGAGAACATTGTCTCCGGCAGTAAGTTTGTTCTCAAGGTAGCGAAGCGCATTCTCTTTGGCGGTCAGCAAAGAAGCATCCAGCGCAATCGGTTCTTCCTTTTCGACTGTTGGTGCCAGGGTAGGTTCGGTGGTAGCGGCAACCTCCTCTGTCTTGGAAGGAAGCTGACTGACGTTTTCACCCTGGTTTTGCGGAACGCATGCTGAAATCAGGCACAGGCAGAGAAGAGCAGGGAGAATTCGTTTCATGTTTTCCTCTTTCTGAATAGAAGTAAGTTAAACTGAACTTCAAATTTCCGGACGAAGACCGACCGGAAAAAATGGAGCGCAAACAATAAAAGGTGTATTAGATTATTACCGACTAATTACTTGATTAACTAAATTATAGTGATTTTGACCCCCGTTTGGGTGTGCCAATTGCACACAAAGGAATTTACAGATTTGTAAAATAAAAAACCGATTTCCTCTTCAGAGAGAAAACCGGTTTGTCGAGATGGAACAGGTTGAACGAAATTTTATTTCTGGTTGGACCGAAGCCGTTCCAGGTTTTCGCGAGCAACGGGTACCATTTCCAGAAATCCGTTGAGTATCTCACAGGGATACTCTGTGCACGCACCGCAATTCACCACCCCATGCTGATTGGCGCAAGCACGGATCTCGCACTCAGCGCAATGACCGCACCAGGGCCCTTCACTGGCAATGCAGCCATTGCAGGCTACAGCCGCGGCCGTAATATCCGGCGCATTGTACTCGGCGCGCCAGCGCGCCGCGATTTCTTCCAGGGCAGCCTGGTCTTTGGCCTGAGTTGCCAGGTAAGCCTCACATTTGGCGCAATTTAGCCCACAACAAGCAATCATTTCATCCATTTCGTCCCTCCGTGAACTTGATGTCTAAATTATAGTACATAATTTCTATTAACTCAATAGGTAATGTCTTTTGTGAAAACGTGAAGGGAATCAGTCTTCTGCCAACAGGATGACTTTATCTGCGGATGAGAAAGAAATAGTCTGGGCTTTCTCTGGGTTCAAAACCACTCCGTAAGCTGCGTTTGCCTGGTGGGCCAGGTCCATCAGACGGTAACCGATGGCGGTTTTCCCTTGTCGGCGCGCAGATTCTATCACGGTGTAGAAATTTACTGGCATGCCCGCCTGCACAAAATCGGTCATGGGGTAGAGGTAGATTTCAGAGCCTTCCGGGTTGAACAGATCAGTAAAAACGCTGTTGAGAACCTTGTTTTCAGAAACCTGGGTCAGAAGCAGACTGATCAGTTTATCGCTGACGATGAAATCGTCGGCTTGAGCCACTTCTGCCAGGTTACGGTTGCGGATGTCCATCATTTCGCTGACGATTGAAAAGGTCTTTCCGGATCTTTGCTCAATATCCCGCAGATGCAGTAACGTGATCAAGGTTTTGGCGTCGGCTTTTTGGGGATCCAGTTCGTCACAATAGCACAGGATGATGATGTGCGAATATTCCTCCAGATGAAGTGAATCGAGCAATTGCCGGTCAGTTGTGTTGCCTGATTGAAAATGAATTTTTTGATTTTTCAACTCTTCCTGCAAAGTTGGAATTTTGGCTTGCAGTTCCCGGCAATTGGCGACGATGGTCAATTCTGAGCCTGACGAAACGTAGTTATCCAGTTCGTGGACGGCTCTCCAACCGCGCCAGTTCCAACCCAGAAGGATGGTCTTTTCTATCTGAGGCTGCTGTGTGTTGAACGAAACGATCAAATTCTCCTGGAGTTCGGCCTTGCCATCTAAATGGATCTGGTCATCATCGGCACCAATGATGATCAACCTGTCATCTCCCAGAATAGGCGTATCCATTGGCGGGTTCAGGATGGCTTTTGCGTCAGCATGGATGATCCCCATTACGCAATTTTTGTTGAAAGCGCTAAGTATGTCGCCGTATGTTTTGCCGACGAGTGAGGGGATCGCCGAGGTATAGATTTCATCGCCTTCGAAATCCATCAGATCAGTGTAGATCACTGAGAGGCCTGATTGTCGGCAGGTTTGCGCGATGATACGGGCGATAATATCCCCAGTTTGCACAATCTCGACCTCATCTTTCCCGACTATTTTGGCCACGCTGCAGTTTTCTGCTTTACGCATTTCAGCGATTATGTGGAAGGGTTCATCGCGGTGAGAGGGATAATTCACAATGGCCAGAATCGTTTTAATGACTTCGGCATCCGCTGCATCACTGTCCGCCTGACTCAAAATGATGATTGATTTAGAGGAATTGAGGGAAACGATATTAAGGTCATTGAGTTCAAGGGGATTGCCTGTGCGACAGATGAGGTGAGTTTTCCCGGTATGTTTGATGCGCTCACGGAGCGCGTCTTCCATTTCTACTTTATCTTTGTTTGCCATGACCACAATACTTGACTGAGGCTGGTTTTCATTTGCCTGAACCAATTCAGCCAGGATGGTGAAGATTTGCTCAGTCCACCCCAGAATGATGGTTTGATTCGTTTCAAGAACGCGTGAACGGCCTTTCCGTAAGTCAGAGAGTTTGCTCTGCAGCCCGCTGGTTAATACACTGACCAGCGTCGAAATAATGAATATGCCTCCCAGTGTCACGAAAAGGATTATGATCCGATAGGCCCAGGTTGATTCTGTACTCAACGGATCGGAGTTGAGGGTGCGCATTAACGCTTCCCAGATTGCTTCGATAAAGCTGATGGGTTGGTTTGTATCTCCGGCCGGAACCTGAAAACCGGCGATGATCAGCCCGGAAAGGAGGATGATAACCAGGGAAAAAACTCCCAGCCAGACAATTAGTACCCCCGGTCCCCTGGAAAACGTGTTGTCTACCGCATAGCAGATTCTTTCTTTCCACGAAGATTTTGGCTTCATTTTTATCCTCCCTTAAGCCAATCAGACACAAGTTGATTTGCCTCTATTTTAGCAATTCTGAAGAAAAAGACAAATTAAAACAAAAGCACCTCGAGTTTTCTTCGAGGTGCTTTAGAAAGTTTGGAACGATCTTACAGTCCGGCAGCGCGGCGCAGTTCGTCGGCTTTATTGGTCTCTTCCCAGGTGAATTTGACGTCGTCGCGACCAAAGTGACCATAGGCGGCCGTCTTCTGGTAGATGGGTTTGCGCAGATCGAGGTCGCGGATAATGGCACCCGGGCGCAGGTCGAAGAGTTCGCCGATCAATTGAGCAATCTTCTCGTCAGCGATCTTGCCGGTGCCGAAGGTCTCGACGTTGATCGAGAGCGGATGTGCGACGCCGATGGCATAAGCCACCTGGATTTCGCAGCGGTCCGCCAGCCCGGCAGCCACCACGTTCTTGGCTACCCAGCGGCAGGCGTACGCGGCTGAGCGGTCCACTTTTGTGGGGTCTTTCCCGCTGAAAGCGCCGCCGCCGTGACGGCCCATGCCGCCATAGGTATCAACGATGATCTTGCGGCCAGTGACGCCGGCGTCACCCATTGGGCCGCCGATGACGAAACGCCCGGTGGGGTTGACGTAAATCTTTGGAGATTTATCGAGCAACTCGGCCGGAATGACCGGGTTGATGATGTGTTCCACGATGGATTCTTCGATTTCGCTGTGGTTGACATCCGGGGCATGCTGTGTGCTGATGAGCACGGTATCGACGCGTACGGGTTTGCCGTAGGCGTATTCGATGGTAACCTGGCTCTTGCCATCCGGGCGCAGCCAGGGCAACGTGCCCGCTTTGCGGACTTCGGCCAGCTGGCGGGTCAGCTTATGCGCCAGATAAATGGGCATCGGCATCAGGGTGGGGGTTTCGTTGCAGGCGAACCCGAACATCATCCCCTGATCGCCAGCGCCGATCTCGTTGAGCTCTTTCTCGGTGACTTCGCCATCTTTGACCTCGAGCGATTGATTGACGCCCATGGCGATATCCCCAGACTGGCTGGAGATGGCGGACATCACGGCACAGGTATTTCCATCGAAGCCTTTGTCACTGCTGTCGTAGCCGATGCCGGTAACCACCTTGCGCACCAGTTCGTCGAAATTAACGAAAGCGTTGGTGGTAATTTCACCCAGCACCATGACGAAGCCGGTTTTGGTCGCGGTTTCGCAGGCTACGTGAGAGCGGGGGTCTTGAGCCAGGCAGGCGTCAAGAACGGCGTCACTGACCTGATCGCAGAGTTTATCGGGGTGACCTTCCGTTACCGATTCAGAAGTGAATTTGTAACTTGGGCTATCCATGAAAGTGCTTTTTGACATAAATGAGTCTCCTTTAAAATGAATTTGCCCCTGACCGGAGATACTCGAGGGGCAAAAATGCAACTGCCCTCCTATCTTCCAGATCCTCTGTCGGAATTGGCACCTTGGAGTGTTATCTCCTGGTTGCCGAGGCTTCATCGGGCCGGTCCCTCCGCCTCTCTGGATAGAAGTGCCGTTTAGGGGCTATTTAATTAATGAGAGTTTATCATGGATAGAGAACAGTGTCAAATGACTCAGGTAAGAGTTTCTTAATCCAGAAGCATGACTTTTGGGGGAGACGGTATTCGTTTTGACGTTCAGGTGGCCTCTTTGTAGTGCGGTAGAAATGCGCTACTATAAAAGAAAGACCAGACGCTGAAGGAGGTGGCCCGTGCAGATCGAAAAAGGGTTGTTGGCGGTACTGCTGGCTTACCTTTTGGGTTCCGTTCCCACGGCGCTTCTCCATTCACGCTGGGCACATGGGCAAGACATACGCAGTCTGGGGGATGGCAACATGGGGGCGCGCAATTCCAAACGTCAGTTTGGCTGGCGAGCCGGTGTTCTGGTGGCCCTGGCGGATATTGTGAAAGGCGCTCTGGCGGTTCAACTGGCTGTGCTGTTGGGGCTGCCTGAAATCTGGCATTTCCTTTGCGGTTTTTTTGCCGTTCTGGGGCATGACTTCCCGATTTTTGCCCGCTTCAAAGGCGGGCAGGGCTTTGCCGCGACAACGGGGGTATTCCTCAGCCTGTTTCCCTTCTGGACGCTGGTGGGGTTCACCCTTTACACGGTTTTGTTTTTGACAACACATCACTTTGATCTGGCTGCCTCCATTGGCATGGGCACGCTGGCAGCAGCCGAAATGCTGAGCGGAGCTTCGCTGGCGGTGATGATCTTTATCATCGGCATCTTGCTGCTGATCCCGGCCAAGAAATGGCTGGACCGCAAACGTGGGCCAGAGATTGCTGCCGGGCGTACCGGCGTGAACTAATTGTCGCGTTTGATGGTGAATGAATCAAAATCGTGAGCCACGACGGCATTGGGGTAAACTTGCTGTGCCTCGGCCAGCACGTCCTTGTCGCGATAGCGCCGTGAAAGGTGCGTGAGGATGAGATTTTTCGCACCGATTTGATTGGCAAAGGTAGCAGCCTGTTTGGCGGTGAGGTGAGCGAACTGTCGGGCCATATCGGCCTCTTCTTCAAGGTATGTTGATTCAATGACCATCCCATCAACGCCCCGGAGCAGTTCCACGAGACTGTCGGTTTCGCCGACATCCCCGAAAGCAGCCAAACGGGTACCGCGCCGGCTTTCTCCAAGCACCATCTCGGGTTGGATCACCTGACCATTGGGCAGGGTAATACTGTGCCCATTGACCAGTTCGTGGCGCAGGGGACCGTTGGGTACCCCCAGGGCTTCGGCTTTTTCGGCCAAAAAGGGACGGCGACTCTTTTCTTCGAAGAGGTATCCCAGACAATCCGGGCTGCGGTGCAGTACCGGGAAGGCGGAAATGGTGAAGTCGGGGCCATCGAAAAAGACGCCGCTGGTGACGGGAATAAAATTGACAGGCATGGGGGCACGTCCGCCGCGCAATACCACCGAATACAGCAAGTCGTGAATGCGCTCCAGAGCGGCAGCCCCACCGTAGATTTCGAGCTGATCGATCGTTTCCCAGCGCATGAAGGTCGAAAGCAGACCGGCCAGCCCCAAGATGTGATCCAGGTGGCCGTGGGTGATCAGAATGCGGTTCAAACGTTTGAAGCCAATGCCTGACTGCAGGATCTGGCGCTGGGTGCCTTCTCCGCAATCCACCAGAAAACGGTACTCGTCATGTTGAACCAGGTAGGCTGGCAAATTGCGTTTAGGGGAGGGGGCTGAAGCGGAAGTGCCTAAAAAGGTGATCTCAAACAAGGCGAATATCCTTTCTTTCAGCAAGTATTTTACCCTATCTTTCTCTCAACGGAAAAAGTCACTTTGGTATGAATATTGCAATTTAACGAGAAGAAAGTTTGCAGTTTGTGGCTGGCTGGCAGTAAAATGAAAGGAAATCAAGCGGAGGTTGATTATGGAAACGTTGAATGTAACCGTGGAAAAGCCCGAAGACATCAATTTCATTTTCGGCCAGTCTCATTTCATCAAAACGGTCGAAGATATTCACGAAGCGATGGTAAATTCCGTTCCTGGCATCAAGTTTGGAGTGGCTTTCTGTGAGGCTTCTGGAGCGTGCCTGGTGCGCTACTCCGGGACTGATGAGGCCATGATCGAGCTGGCCAGGAAAAATGCCTTGAAAGTAGGCGCGGGGCATACCTTTTTCCTCTTTTTGGGGGAAGGCTTCTACCCAATCAACGTGCTGAATGCGATCAAGAATTTGCCGGAAGTGTGCCACATCTTTTGCGCGACGGCCAACCCGGTGGAGGTCATTCTGGCACAAAGTGAGGCGGGGCGCGGAGTGTTAGGGGTGATCGACGGAGAAAGCCCCAAAGGTGTCGAGGATACTGAAGGGATTCACTGGCGCAAAGACTTGTTACGTAAAATTGGTTATAAAGCGGCCTGAACCATTGAGGCGATGATTTTGTTTGGCGGAGGGAAGAAATGAAGAAATCGATTCTGATCCTGGTGCTGGCCAGCCTGATCCTGGCTTCTTGCTCCACATTCACTGGTGGGAATGACCAGACGGTGAGTGATGAAGAAATGGCCACGCGCGTTGCGCAACTGCTGTCCACCATGACGACACCCACTCAGGAGATTCAATTCCCGGCTACGCCGACCCCTCAATTGGTGCTGCCCACGGCTACCCTTGAACCTGCCACTGCGACGCCAGTGATTGCCGATCTGGTGACCACCGAGGCGCCTACGGCTACCCCGACGCTGATGGCCGACGTTCCTACCGCTACAGCAATGCCCACCGAAGACCAGGCCAGGGATCTGCCCACCGCCACACCCACGGCGACGATTTCTCCCAGCGACCCGGCAGCTCTGCTGGGTACCCCGACGGGAGTAGATAATTTCGATTCTGCCAGCGCCTGGACCTGGCCGACCGGAGAAGATCAATATCTGCGGGTCGTTTTCTCGAACGGGATCATGCAGATGACCGGTCTGACCAACTTTGCCGGCTGGCGCCTGCCGCTCATCAATCAGCAAGTAAACACTTACATCGAATTGACCGCCAATTCAGGGGCATGCACGGGGAAAGACAGCTACGGCATTATTTTCCGCGTGCCGGTCTTCAAGGACCCCACACAGGGTTATCTGTATGAGGTCACCTGTGACGGCTACTACCGTCTGTGGAAGTGGGATGGCAAAGCGGCCACCAAAGGGTTGGCGACGACCCTGATCGCCTGGAATCAATCCTCGCTCATCAATACTGGTGCCAATCAGACCAACCGTCTGGGGGTCAAGGTAAAAGACAATTCCTTCACCATCTACATGAATGGTATCGAGTTGGGCTCTGCCTCAGATTCCTCGTTCGGCGCCGGATTCTTTGGGGTCTTTGTCCGCTCGGCCGAAACTGCCAATTACACGGTCAATTTCGACGCCATGAAATTCTGGGAAAACCCCTGAAATTGATCTCGATTGGATCTTTCAAAAAGCACAAATGAGCCATTTGTGCTTTTTTGTTATTCTTTGGCAGGCATTTGAAAACTCATTTTAATAAAAATATACCTATAAAGGTGAAATTAGGTATAAAATAAAACAGACATCATTACTCGTAGAAATTGAATACTGACAAAATTTTGCTGGAGCGAAGGAGGAATTATGGCAAAAGTAGTTGTGCTTGGCTCAGGGTTTGCGGGGCACACCGCAGCCATGTATCTGAGAAGCCGTCTGGGCAAGGAACACCAGGTCACCGTCATGACAAACAACGATATGTTCAGCTACCTTCCATCCTGGGTGTGGGTGGGGGTAGGCCACATGAAGCCCGAAAAAACGGTATTCAAACTGAAACCGGTTTATGATCGCCTGGGAGTTAACTTTGTTCACGCGGCCGCACGCGAAATTCACCCTGATGCCGGGGAGCAATATATTTTGGGTGAAAAGGCCGGCACGAAAGAACCTGTCCGGCTGGATTATGACTATCTGGTGATTGCCACCGGTCCCAAACTGAATTTTGCCGGCACGCCCGGTTTGGGCCCGGAGACAGGCTTTACCAACTCGATCTGTTCATTGCCGCACGCGATTAAGAGCCGGGATGCTTATCTGGCTCTGGTTGAACGGATGAAGCAGGGCGAAAAAGTGCGCATTGTCGTTGGCACCGGGCACCCCGGGGCGACCTGCCAGGGAGCTGCCTTCGAGTACCTTGAAAACATCCATAAAGACCTCGTCAAGCGTGGTTTGCGCGCTCAAGCTGATCTGTTATGGCTGTCGAATGAGCCGGCGCTGGGCGATTTTGGGGTGGATGGCATCACCATGAAGAAAAAGTCGGGTCTGGTTACCAGCGCGGAATTCATCGAGGCGGTATTTCGTGACCATGGCATCCGCTGGCAGATTCAAACCGGGGTTACCAAAGTCGAGCCGGGCAAGCTGTATTGGGAAAATTATGCCGGCGAGTCGGGTGTAACGGAATTCGATTTTGCCATGTTGATTCCCCAATTTCTGGGGCAGCCATTTAAATACATTGGCAAAGATGGCAGCGACGTGTCTGCGAAACTGGTCAACAAAGCCGGTTTTGTGCTGGTGGATGGCACGTATGGCTTGAATTATGAAACCCTTTCTGAAGATCCGGATGCCTGGCCGGCCACTTACCAAAACCCGCAGTACCCGAATGTCTTCGCTGCCGGGATCGCTTTTGCGCCTCCCGGGCCGATCTCGGTTCCGCACGTGAACAAAAATGGCTTATCGATCACCGCCGCGGCTCCGCGCACCGGCATGATCTCTGGAGTCATTGGCCGTATTGTGGCGCTCAACATTGTTGATTTGATCAAGCAAGGCAAGGTAACCCACCATGAACGTATGTCCGAGATGGTAGCGGCCTGCATTGCTTCTATGGGAGATTCTTTGTGGGATGGCAATGCTGCGGTGATGATCATGTACCCGGTTGTGCCGGATAAAAAGCATTATCAGAATGGAACGGGCCGGGATCTCTTTGTTTCATTACTGGAGCTGGGCCTGGCCGGTGCCTGGATGAAATTTGTGCTGCATCATACTTTCATCTGGAAGTTCAAGGCTCGCCCGGGTTGGAAGATCATCCCCGAATAATGGTCAGGTAAGTCCTTTTCTGATGGAGGCGATATGGAAATTACCAAGCAAGATAAAGCACGTATGAATTCCAAGATCTACCAGCTCTGGCGTTTTGTGGTTCTGAATCTGAAGATCTTGACGGCAGTTGATCATAGCAAGCGCTCCTGATAATTTTTGCTAGAGTTTCAGAAATCGGGCAGGCATCTCGATCAGACAGGTGCCTGTCTTTTTCTTTTCAGTTTTCGTGCGTTACAATAAGCCTGAGAAATCAAAGAGAGGATCCCCAGCCCATGGCCGAAAGAAGCCGGAAGTTTTCTTATTCGGGCACCCAAAAAGTTCATACTACACTGTTTCCCAGTCAATCAGGCCGTGGATCTGGTGCGGATCATCGAACCGGGTGCATGGTTTGCGGTGCTGAACTGGTCTATTTTGCTACTTTGCAAGAGAAGACCTGCACCTATTGCGGTCGGACGCTGTTGGCCGACGCCGCTTGCGTCAACGGACATTTTGTTTGCAACGATTGTCATCGCTCCGATGCGCTGGCGATACTCCGCGTGGTGTGTCTGAGCAGCCGGGAAACGGATTGCGTGACCCTGATGCAGACGATTCGCCAGCATCCTGCCTTTCATATGCACGGCCCGGAACATCATTCTCTTGTCCCGGCGGTGATTCTGACCGCTCTGCGCAACAGCGGGGAAAACATCAGTGAAGATCAGATTTTGACCGCCATCCAGCGGGGGGCGACCATCGTGGGCGGTTCCTGCGCATTCAATGGCATTTGCGGTGCTGCCAGTGGGGTTGGAATTGCCGTTTCCATTTTGCAGGGAGCGACACCCTACACTGGGGATAAACGTCAGTTAGCCATGCAAGCGACGACCGCCGCTCTGCAGAAAATCGCCTCTTACGACGCAGCCTGCTGCTGCCAGCGCGATAGCTGGCTGGCACTTATCGAGGCAGCCAGGTTCCTTGAAAGTGAGATGGGGAAACAGCTGCAGACTCATTCCATTCGCTGCGAGCAGTTTGCTCACAACAAAGAATGTATTCATAGCCGCTGTCCGCTGTGGCCGGCTGGGCAGGGGAGGAATGGTCTGAGGTAGAATAAGAAAAACTCAAGAATGAGGAAGAGCAATGAAATCTTTTCGTAAAGAACTCTGGATGAATTTGCCGCAGCGCTATGGTTTCGTCAACATCACGGATGAAGTGGCCAGTGCGGTCAAGGAAAGCGGAATCCGGGAAGGTCTGGTACTGGTGAATGCCATGCACATTACTGCTTCGGTTTTCATCAACGATGATGAACCTGGCCTGCATCACGACTATGACGTCTGGCTCGAAAAACTGGCCCCACATGCGCCGATTGCTCAGTATGCGCATAACTTTACTGGCGAGGATAATGCTGATGCGCACATGAAGCGGCAGATCATGGGGCGGGAAGTGGTGGTAGCCATCACGCAGGGCCAGCTTGATTTTGGTCCCTGGGAACAGATTTTTTACGGTGAATTCGATGGTCAGCGTCGCAAACGGGTGCTGGTCAAAATCATTGGTGAATAAGAATTAACTCTCCCGGTCACGCAAAGCCGGGAGAGTCGTTTTACTAAGCTTGCTCAGGCTCCGATGGATTCGACCAGATCGGCAAATTTTTTCACCCTCAAGGCCCGCAGCAGTCCCGGGAAGAACATCAGCCGAAAATTATTGGTCATCCCTTCTGGGGTTTCTTTGAAATCGTCGCGTACCCACCAAACGATGCTGGCCCAGATCGCCCCTGAGAAATAATCGATGATGTAATCGATGGGGAGGGTTATGTGATCGATCTTTTTTTGCGCCCACGGGCTTTCAGTGATCAGCTTCATGCACAGCCGATAAACCATCTGGCGGAAGTAATCGTAAACTTTGTTCGATTGCTCTTTGGTAATGCTCGAGAAAATATCGGCATTCTCTTTGACGGTTTCGAAAATGCTGGTGATCAGGCTGTTGTTGCTTTCGCGGAACCAGAAAACGAGGGGGCGTTGGGTAATTTCATCCACCAGCTGGGAGAGGTGGTTTTCCAAACCTTCAAGCAGGAGTTCTTCTTTGCTCTGGTAATGCAAATAAAACGTCGTTCGTCCAACGTTGGCGCGTGAGGTGATCTCTTCAACGGTGACGCTCTCATATCCCTTCTCCTGGCTCAATTCGGCCAGGGCCTGGGTGAGTGCTCCGCGGGTACGGGCAATGCGACGATCCTCATGTTTTTTTTCTTTCATTTCACATCCTGTTCACCTGATGATCTTTCGAAATATCTATTGACATTTCAAAACAATCGATATATAAATAATGAACAATGTCTATTATAATACATTGTATTGAATAATACAACTTAGCTATGGTGAAAGAGCAAGGCAATCGGGTTATGGCAAAGCAAAAACAATCTTTAGAACCGATCATCCAAGTACACAATCTGGTGAAAGTATATCAAACTGCCGCCGGGGATTTTACCGCCCTGCATGGCATTGATATGGAAGTTTATCCCGCGGAACTATTGACCGTCATTGGTAAATCAGGAGCAGGCAAGACAACCCTGATCAACATGATCTCAGGGATCGATCACGTCACCTCAGGCGAGATTCTGTTTGGGAAGCGCCGCGTCGATCAGATGGACGAGAATGAACTGGCAGCCTGGCGCGGCAGAAACCTGGGCATGATCTACCAGTCCTTTTATCTGATGCCCAATTTGAATTTGATTAATAATATTACGCTGCCGCTTGATTTTGCCGGGTTATACCGGCGTGATCAAGCCAAGGCGCGCGCCCTGGAGTTGCTGCGCATGGTCGAGCTGGAAGAACATGCCTATAAGTATCCCTCGCAAATTTCGGGTGGTCAGCAGCAGCGCGTGGCTATTGCCCGTGCGTTGGTCAATGATCCGCCGGTGATCGTGGCGGATGAACCCACTGGCCGTCTCGATTCGGTGACCGCGGAAGTGATCTTCCGCATCTTTGAAACGCTGGTGGCACAGGGCAAGACAGTGCTGATGGTTTCTCACGATCTGAATTTTGCCAGCCGTTCCACGCGGACGCTCGAAATTGCTGACGGCCGCATCACCGGTGAAAGGCGGAACAATGGCTGAGAAGAATGAAGCTCCTCTGATTCGCATTCAGCATATCTCGAAGGTTTTTCGTACCGGGGCTGGGGATTTCACAGCTCTGGAGGACGTTAACCTCGATTTTTACCGCGGTGAATTCATTGGTGTGGTGGGCAAATCGGGCAGTGGTAAGTCGACATTGGCTAACATGATCACGGGTATCGATCACCCTACCGACGGCGAAATTGTCATCGATGGGAAAACGGTCACGAGCATGAATGAGAGTGACATGTCTGTTTGGCGCGGCAATAACCTGGGTATTGTTTTTCAGTTTTATCAGTTGCTGCCTATGCTCAGCTTGCTCGAAAACGTGATCCTCCCAATGGATTTTTGCAACCGTTTTGACCCGGCAGAGCGTGAGGTGCGGGCGCATGACTTGCTTAAGCTGGTAGGGCTGGCTGATCTGGCCGATAAATTGCCAGCGATGACCTCTGGTGGGCAGCAACAGAGTGCGGCTATTGCCCGAGCGCTGGCGAATGACCCTCCAATTCTGGTAGCAGATGAGCCTACCGGCAACCTTGATTCGCGCACTGCCGAATCGGTATTTGAACTGTTCTGTCAGCTGGTGGATCAGGGCAAAACGATCATCATGGTAACCCATGATCCGGGTCTGGCCAAGCGCACGACGCGGATGGTGCATATCCGCGATGGCAAAGTCACCACGGAAGAGGAATAAAAGAAATGATGTTAAGACCTCGTTGGCAGAAAGTTCTTTCTGATCTATGGAAGAATAAAACACGTTCTATTTTGATCATTGCTTCCATTGCTGTAGGCTTACTGGCAATTGGCATTATCAGCAGTCTTTACTTCGAGCTTAATCAGGATATGACCCGCGGATTTCAGCGGATCAATCCGGCCAATATTCAGTTTAAAACCAGTCTGGTGGACGCAGACTTCATCGACCATCTGAAAAAGATCGAGGGGGTGCGCGAGGTGGAAGGCGCCCGCGATCTGACCATGCAGGTGAAGACGGCCGCCGGTAACTGGAACACGCTGAATATCCAGAGCAAAGATTTCTCGAAATCCACGATCAATGACATTTCCTTGCTGCAGGGTACCTGGCCGCCGCAAAAGAATCAAATTGTTCTGGCGGATCACAAACTGAAGGACCTGGATGTCAAGCTGGGGGATTGGATCACCCTGCAGAATTCTGAAGGGGATCAATTCCAATTGCAGGTAGTGGGCTTTATTCAGGATCAAATGCTGGGTACTGCCGGTGGAGCTGGCGGTTTTTTTGCTGCGGAAGCACAGGGTTACGTCAGCAAATCGACACTGACTACTTTGCACGTGGCCGGTTCAGATTACTACAACAAGATTTACGTGACGGTGACCGGTGACGCTACGGATGAGAGCAATCTTGAAACCATTGGTACCCGCGTCTATAACGATCTGGATGACAACGGTATCACCATTGGCAATTATTCCTTGCGCAGCTCGTTGGGGCATCCCAACATTGACCTGGTCAATGCAATTGTGGGCATCTTGTTCATGCTGACCTTCTTGATCGTGTTCTTGAGCGGATTTCTGATCACCAATACCCTGCAGTTTCTCTTGAATCAGCAAATGCAGCAGGTCGGGATCATGAAATCCGTTGGGGCAACGCGCCGTCAGATCATTCTGATTTATGTGGCACTGATCAGTATCTTTGGCATTCTGGCTTTCTTCTTGATCTTGCCGCTAACGCGAATGGCCACGGATAAGTTGATGATCTTCCTGGCCGAACAGATCAACTTTACCTATTTTGGTCCGCGATTGAACCCGTGGGTACTGGTGATCCAGATCATTCTGGCGCTGGTGGTTCCGCTGGCGGCGGCCAGCGCACCCGTACTGCGAGGCACCCGTCTTTCTGTGCAGGAAGCGTTAAGTGGTATTCAGCAGCAGACCGGGTCGGCAGAAATGGGCAAGCTCGATCATCTGCTGGCCAATATCAAGGGAATGAGCCGACCTATCTTGCTGGCCGTTCGCAGTGTGTTTCGTAATAAGGGCCGTTTAATTCTGACCTTGGTCACGCTTTCACTGGGCGGTGCGGTGTTTATCTCCGTTTTCAGTGTGCGCATCTCTTTCAATAATTACATCGCTCAGTTGAATCGTTACTTTCTAGCGGATCTCAATATCTCCCTGGCTGAACCGGAACGGGTGCAGGAAGTGGAACAGATCATCCGTCAAAATGCTGAGGTGAAGTACGTTGAAGCCTGGAGTGGGGCCAATGCTTCGATCATCAATCCGGATGGCAGCACGGGAGATAATGTCAATTTTTCAGCTGTGCCTAATGACAGCGATTTGATCAAACCGATCATCATCGAAGGCCGCTGGCTGGATCCTCGCGATCAGAACGCTATTGCTCTGAATGATCAGTTCCACGCGCGCTACCCTGATCTGAAAATAGGCGACACGCTTACCCTCACGGTCAACGACAAGAAAACCAAGTTTGTAGTGGTTGGCTTCTATCAACTGGCCGGCAAGCTGGGTGGGCTCTCGAGTTATGTAAATCTGGATTATTTCGACACTTTGCCGGGACAGGTACAGAATCAGGCGGCTGTCTTCCGTGTGGTTGCCAAAGACAAGCTGGATGCTTCTGGCCAAAAGAAGCTGGCTTCTCAGGTTCAGTCGGCGCTAGAAGCGAATGGCTATCAGATCGGTTCTATCTCGACTGCCAGCCGGATTAACGAAGCTTCTTCTGAAGGCTTCAACATTCTGACGACTTTCTTGCTCATTCTGGCGATTCTGATCGCGCTGGTGGGCAGCATTGGCCTGACCGGCACCATGAGCATGAATATCATGGACCGTACCCGTGAGATCGGCATCATGCGTTCAATCGGTGCCTCAGACGGCGAATTGATCCGCATGGTGATTGTGGAAGGTTTGATCATCGGCTGGTTGAGCTGGATTCTGGGGGCGGCTTTGTCCTTCCCGATCAGCGCCGTTATGTCAAACAGCATCAATGAAGCCTTGTTTGGTGCTTCTTCCCGTCTGGGCTTTTCGATCACCGGTTTTTTGATCTGGTTTATCGTGGTTTCGATTCTTTCGGTGGCTTCAAGCATTACTCCTGCCAGAAGTGCAACACGCTTGACCATCCGTGAAGTTTTGTCTTACGAATAGTTTGGTAATTCCAGGAGGCGTTATGAAACTCTTAAAAATGAATTCAAAAGTGAAATGGATTGGAAGTGCTCTGGTGGTACTGTTGGTGATCTCACTGGTTGGACTGGTGGGGTGCAGCCAGACAACCACCAGCAATCCAACGGTTACCCCGGTGACGGTTGCGAATACCGTGATGGCCGAAGGCCATCTAGAACCGCTGACTTCGACCTGGCTGAGCTTTCAGACCTCAGGTCGGGTGGATGAAGTGCTGGTGCAGGAAGGCCAGAGCGTGAAGAAAGATCAGCCTCTGGTACGACTGGAAGGTTCCGATCGCGCTGAGGCAGAGTTGACTGCTGCCCAATCGGCGCTGTATCTGGCACAGCAGACCCTCGCTGATGCCAAAAAATCCGATTCGCTCAAAGCGGCGGCGGAGTTGAAGCTGGCTGAGGCGCAACGCAGCTATAATACGGCTCTCGGGAACTACAATGACCGCGGCGATACGCAGGGCAATGACGAGCAGATTGCGCTGTATGAGGCCAAAGTGACCATGACTCAAGATCAAGTGGATAAGCTGCAAGACCGCGTGGATGGGATGAGTGAATACGCGGATAGTGACCCTGCCAAAGCCAAAGTAGTGGCTGATCTGAATCAGGCCAAGCTGGATCTGGATAATTTGAAGAAGCTGCGTGATTATTACGCAGACTTGCCTGATTCTCTGGATGTGCAGACTCTGACGGCCAGATTGAATGTAGCCCGGGCCACTTTGCAGGACGCGCAGCGTGATTATGACCGTTGGAAGGATGGCCCCAGCAAAGAAGCTCTGGCGGCCTTGCAATCCCAGGCAGATTCCGCGCAGGCGGCTGCCGATGAAGCACAATGGGCCTACGATCAACTGGTGCTCAAGTCCCCTTACGATGGTGTTTTTGTCCAGTGCGACCTGACCAAAGGCGAATTCATTACCGCTGGCATGAAAGCCGCGCTGGTGGCGGATTTCTCTTCCTGGCTGATCGAGACCGATGACCTGGACGAGATCGAAGTTGCTCAGATCGACAGCAGCCAGCCGGTGACGATCACGGCTGACGCACTGCCGGGTGAAGAATTTACCGGTACCGTTGACCGTATCCTCGATAGCTACACTGATAAAAATGGCGACATTCTTTATACTGCCAAGATCAAACTGAATTCGGATGAACCAAAACTGCGCTGGGGAATGACCATGCAGCTTGAGTTTCAGAAGTAGCCTTTTGCCAATCACAACCTCCTCTTCGATGATGAAGAGGAGGTTGTTTGTCTGAGTGGGGGGAACAAGGAGAAGGATCACCGGGGAACTGCCCTGGTTTTCGAAGTGACGAAAAGAGGGGCATCGGTTAAAATCAGAGCATGTCTTTCAACCAGATTTACTTTGCTGATAACCTGAGTGTATTACGCACTTTGCCGGCTGAATCGGTGAACTTGATCTATATCGACCCACCCTTTAACACCGGTCATAAACAGGTGCGCCACCAGTTGAAAACGGAAAGTGCTGTTGAGGGGGATCGGGTGGGCTTTGCCGGGAAGCATTACCAGACGCACAAACTGGGTTCGATGGCTTACGATGATATTTTCGATGATTTTCTGGCTTTTCTTGAGCCGCGGCTGCGTGAAGCCTGGCGAGTTTTGACCCCGAATGGCAGCCTGTATTTTCACATCGATTACCGCGAAGTCCATTACTGCAAAATATTGCTGGATCAGATCTTTGGACGGGATTCTTTCTTGAACGAGATCATCTGGGCCTATGACTATGGCGCCCGCACGCGCAAAAAGTGGCCAGCCAAACACGATAACATTTTGTGGTATGCCAAGAACTCGGAAGACTATGTGTTTAATTACGAGGAGATCGACCGTATTCCCTACATGGCCCCAGGGTTGGTCGGGCCAGAGAAAGCCGCTCGCGGCAAAACCCCAACGGATACTTGGTGGCACACGATCGTTGCCACCAACGGACAGGAAAAGACAGGCTACCCAACCCAAAAACCGATGGGAATTTTGCGCCGGATTATTCTAGCTTCTTCCCGCCCGGGAGATACCGTGCTTGATTTTTTTGCTGGCAGCGGTACCACTGGAGCGGCCTGCCTGGAATGCGGCCGGCGTTTTATCTTGATAGACAACAACCCTCAGGCGCTCGAGACCATGTCCAGACGGTTTCAGGCGAATCCAGAGATAGAATGGATCCAATAAAATGAAAAATCTTCCGGTTCCAACTTGTGACGAGATGCTGGCGCAGCTGCGCAGTTTGGGAAATTCAACCAACGTGGCCGGGCAGCAGCGATTTGCGATTGTAGGCGGCGAGCAATTGGGCGTTTCACTGCCTGAAATTCGGCGCTTGGGGAAGGGCATCCATAGCCACGAACTGGCGGCCCAATTATGGGCCAGCAACGTGCACGAGGCGCGTATCCTGGCCGCCCAGGTGGATGAACCTGAAAAGGTGACTTTGCAGCAGATGGAAGCCTGGGCCAGCGAGTTCGAGAGCTGGGATGTCTGCGATCAGGTCACGGATGAGTTATTTATCCATACCGCCTATGCCATGCAGGTGATCCCGGAATGGGCGGCACGGGAGGAAGAATTTGTGCGCCGGGCGGCTTTTGCCATGATTGCCGCGCTGGTTATCCACCGCAAGGATATTCCTGATGCCCAGGTACGGCCATTCTTTGCTTTGATTGAGGCGGCTGCCGACGATAATCGCAATTTTGTCTGGAAAGCGGTCAACTGGGCGCTGCGCAATACCGCTAAGTTCCGCCCGGAATTACGTGGCGAGGCCATTGCCTGCGCCCGACGAATTTTGCTGCGGGATACCCCCGCTGCGAAGAAGATCGCTAAAGATGCTTTGAAAGAATTCGAGACGAAATTCGGCACTGATTTTGTGCAGCAATATTGAGAGGTTAAATGACTGAGCAGGTTCCTATTCTGGAATTCGATCACGACCGTGGTGCAATTTTGCTGCCTGACCCTTACCGGACTGGTGACAGCATTTTGCCGAACACGGCAGTGTTATGTTTTTTTTACGACATTCTGGCAGATATGCTGGAAAAAGGAAAACTGCGGCCTGTGCACGAACTGCATTCTGAGATTGGAATGCACCCGGTCTATCTACATGAAGAAGGGGGACGTCCGCTGGTGGTTTTTCATCCAGGCGTGGGAGCTCCCCTGGCGGCAGCCTTTCTCGAGGAGTTGATTGCGTTGGGTGTAACGCGTTTCGTTGTCTGCGGGGGCTGTGGTGTACTGGACCGCGACATTGCGGTGGGGCACCCGGTGATTTTGTACAGCGCGGTACGTGATGAAGGTACCTCATATCACTATTTGCCGCCAGCGCGTGAGGTGGAGCCTCATCAGCAGGTGACCCAGGCGTTGATCCAGGCATTTACTGAAGCGGGTATCGAGTACCGCATGGGCAAGGCCTGGACAACAGATGGCATCTATCGTGAAACCAAGGGCAAACGAGCGCTTCGGATTGCCGAGGGCTGTTCTGTGGTCGAGATGGAAGCGGCGGCCTTATTCGCGGTGGCCAAGTTCCGCGAGGTGATGCTGGGCCAGGTGGTCTATGGCGGGGACCTGGTCGTCCCTGAAGGTTGGGATAAACGCGGCTGGCACAAACGCACCAATGATCGCCAACTGCTTTTCGATCTGTCGATGCGGGCAGCCCGATTACTGAGCTAGTCAATCAGCCTGATAAAGCTGCCGGTGAACTGTGCTGAGCGCGCGGACTTGATCCACGGCGTGATAAGAAGACCGCACCAGGGGGGCGCTTTCTACCCATTTGAACCCCAGCGACAATCCATAGTCTTTCAATTCAGCGAATTCTTCTGGCGTGTAGTACCGTGACATGGGGAGGTGCTGTCGGCTGGGCTGCAGGTATTGCCCAATGGTGAGAATATCGACGCCCCAATCTGCCAGTTTTTGCATAATTTCATAGATCTCGGCAGTACTTTCGCCCAGACCTACCATGATCCCTGATTTGGTCAGTACGTCCGGGTCGAGTTTTTTGGCATTGCGCAGGGTGGCTTCTGACCACTCAAGATGATCCTGGGGCTGAACGGTCTTGAAGAGAGAGGGGACGGTCTCGACGTTGTGGTTGAGAATCTCGGGGCGGGCGTCCATGACGATCTTGAGCGCTTCGAGGCTGCCCTTGAAATCAGGGATCAGTACTTCCACCGAGCAGCCGGGCTGCAGTTCGCGAATGCGGCGGATGACCATGGCGAAAATGGGCGCGCCGCCGTCTTTGCGTTCATCGCGGTTGACACTGGTAATGACGGCATGCTGCAGTTGCATGGCATGAACTGCCTGCGCGACACGCTCAGGTTCTTCCCAGTCAAGGGCGGCAGGCATTCCATGTTTGACGTCGCAGAAACGGCACGAACGCGTACATACGTCCCCCAGCATTAAGAAGGTGGCGGTACCGCTGTTCCAGCACTCCCCCATATTGGGGCAAAAAGCTTCTTCACAAACGGTGTTCAGTGCTTTTTTGCGCATCAGAGCTTGCAAACGGGTAAAGGTCTCGCCGGAAAGCGGGGTTACCCGAATCCATTCGGGCCGGCGCATGGGGCGCGGAGCGGAAGAAGACTCGGGGATACGGTCGCGGGTAGGGGTAGCTGACATGAATCCTCCTGTGGAAGCTTCCACAGGAGGAAATTATACCCGAGATAAAGGTTCAGTTGCTGAGATGAGTTGAGATTTTGTATCCTAATCGGCCGATATTCCCGATGAAATCGGGGTTGACTCCCCCTTCGGCGAATTGTTGCCGCAGTAGATAGACCAGATATTTCAGCCGGTTGCGAATGGCGGCTGAATCTTCATTCCAGATGGCCAAACAAAGTTCTTCATAAGTGACGATTCGGGGGGAATTCTGCACCAGCAGCATCATGACGTCGAACATCTTCCCGGTCAATTGAAAGCATTTGTCGGCGTAGAAAACTTCGTGGGTATCCAGGTCAAGGATTAAGCCGATCGAATCGATGCTGAGCCGGCTGACACGAGATTTCCCGATGGCGCGGCGCAAGACGGATTCTACCCGGGCAATAACTTCAGACGTATCGAAGGGTTTGGTAATGTAATCATCCGCACCCAATTCCAGAGCACGAACGATGCTTTCGGTCTGATTGAGCACAGAGAGGATAATAATAGGCAGATCCACGATCTTTTGCAATTCCTGAATGGTTTGCCAGCCATCCATTTGCGGCATCATCATGTCAGAAATGATCAGGGAAGGTTGAATGGATTTAGCACGTTTGAGAGCTTCCAGGCCGTTGGCAGCACCGAAGACTTCATAACCTTCTCGTTCGAGAATACCCCGCAGAAGCAGGATGGTATCGGCTTCATCATCGATAACCAAAATTTTGGCCAAACTTTTCTTCTGGGGAATGATCCCCTGGCGCAAAGGGACTAAGGTTTGTGAAACACCCATCGAGTAGCTGATTTCGGTCATGCTTTCCTCCCAAAAAAATAACCGGCCGTTAATTACAGGTCGGTTTCGCTACTCGCTCGCTGATCATCCCCCATAAAGGTAAGCGACCAATTCAGGTGATCAGGTCATTGCATCCAGTAATAATATTGTATATTAAAAATCGCACAAAAGATACACCCAATTTAAAAAGGAGCAAATTCTATGAATTTGCTCCTTTGAAGAGTACTCAGTTTTATTTGACGGTGATCAGCACCGCGCGAACTACCAGGCGGTGAGCATATTGCCCGGTTTGGGCATCATAATCCTGGCAGGTAACCAGGGTTAACCAGGCCTGATCTTGATGCTTGAAGACGTAACTGGAGTTCTCAGGTGAAATGCTTTGTACGTCACGTACTTCGTACACATATTGCTGATCCCAGGCATGGATGATTACAGAATCACCATACTTAAGCTGATCAAGTTGAGCAAAAGGTCCAGGCAGACCATTGGCATCATAAACGTGAGCGGTCAGTACGCTGTTACCGGCATAGGTAGGGAAGGCGGTACCGTTGAGCCAGCCGGTTTCTTTGCCTAACCAGCTTACGTCCCAGCCTGTATCTGTCTGCGGAACGCCTGTGATTGTGGATTGCAGATTGAGGCCGGGAATCTCCAGCCAGATCTGATCCATGTTTTGATATTGCGCAGCACTGGGTTGGGCGGGTAAATGGGTGACTGTTCCCGGAGCAAAACCAGTGAAGGGAATAGGCAGCCCTGTTACAGGAATCCCCAGGGTAGTGGCGGTTTCAGAAGTGCCTCCACCGCCGGTGCCGCCTCCCGAACCGCCTACGGTCAGGGTAAAGCTGGCAAAGGGTTTTTCGATCTCACCGTCGTTATTGGAATCCGCGGCCTTGGCGTAGATGGTCACCGTGCCGCTATGCAACCCGGTCAATAGCCCGGTGATGCGATCCACGCTGGCAATGCTGGGATCACTGGAGTACCAGTAGATTGTCTGGTCATCCGCGGTGTTGGTAATGGTGCCGGTGAAGGAGGAACCAGTAAAAGAATTATCCAGTGTGCTGGCCAGAGAGCCAGTGAGCAGATAGGAGCCTCCGACGGCCAGGGTGGTTGGGGGGGTATTTACCTTGATCTCATTGACCAGGGAAGTGAAAACACTATTTGAAAAATTGGCTGCAGTTGCATTCTTGAATTTTGCTGCCACAGTTGCGGAGGGACCATAAGAAGAGTAATCGGGGTAACCCGATATTGACCCATCATTGGGATCGGTGATGCTGCTGGCAGCAGTGATGCCAGTAATGGCTTCTTGCAGAGTGTATTTTGCCAGTGAGTCAAAGTCGAAATTGTAGAGAACAATGTTGGCCGCATTGCTGGTGGGGAATTGAATGATTCCATCGGCAGAGAAGGGAACCAAAGCCGTGCTGGTGAAAAGAGAAGTAACGCCGGGAACGGCTACGACATTTGCTGAACGTGAAGCGCCAAAATTGGGTAAGTTAAAACTATTGATCTTACCGGCTGAATCTGCTGCAATCTTGATATTGGCGCCGGGCGCATGGCTGCCAGCATTATTGATTGTGGTGGCAATTGTTGCCAGTTGATTGGTCAGACTCACGGCGGCGCCATCCGGCACCAGCCAGGCATTGTCTTGCAGATCAAGAATTGATTTATTGGCAGTTACGGCTGGCAGGGAGGGGTACACCTGAATGGCACTTGTGCCCGAGCTATTGCCATTACTCCTGTTGTATTGCGCGTAACGGAAGTCGGTGGGCACGACGATATTGTCATAATTCCAGCTTTGGATGTAAATGTGGTTGTGATAAGAATCCGTTGGCAGCGAGAGAGTACCTGTAAAGACAGCCGAATTTTGATTTTCTGGATAGTAATCGGAGCTGACGTTTTCGATCTTGATGCTGCGGCTCAGTGAATTATAGGCTCCGTCAGCAACGATCGTGACGTTCTTGAAATAGTTATCCTTGCTTTGATTGGAACTGATGATGCCCAATCCAGCAGTTGTTTTGACGTTGCGGATAATGATATTCTCAAAATTGTGCTGGCCGCCTGATTTGTAGAAGTTCATGGCCAGATTCTTGTTATATTTTGTAGAATCGAAGCCGGTATCTTCATTACTGGCGCCAACGTTTTCCAGAATGCAGTCTTTCATGACAAAACCAGCACTGCCCTCTGTTCCACCGCTGTCTCCGGCGAAATAAAACATGTACTCTCCCCGGTTCTTAGAAAGTCCGCTTCCCCCGGTGGGGTACATATCATATCCCTGACCATCGAAGATCAGGTTCTCGAAGTAAATGTTTTGAGAATAGATGTTGTAGCGTTCCATCGTGTTATTGATAGCGGCATTGCTATCGCTACGGGGAAGGCGGCGCAGGGTGACGGCGGGTTCCCCGCCGGCAGTCTTGTTCAGACCGATGTAAGAAGCATTGGTTTGGGAAATCCCTACGTAGTTGGTGGTGTCATGATCTGTGTAAATGCCATCGTCAAAGAAAACAGTCGCATTTACCAGCGGCCCGTTATGGGTCAAGAGCGAAACGCCGCCGATCTTCATACTGGTCAGATTATCCCCAACAAATACCTGAGTCAATGGGTACGTAGTTCCTTGATAATCAAGAGAGGTCCAACCAGCTTTCGCGGGATCTTGGGTGACCAGGTAGTAGTTCAGGGTGCCATCTGTAAAGGTATTGGTGGGCTCCACGTAAGAGCTGGAATTTTCCAGTTTAACTGTGATCTGGGAACCAGAAATGGCGGGGGGCGTTCCGCCATTATTGATGATGGCAGAAGCGGCTACAAGTTTTTGTGGCAGCAACCCGATCAAAAATGCCAGCGCAATCAATACGGGAATTGCTTTTTTAGTGTGCCACTGTGCGCTGTTCTGTTTACTGTTTTTTATTGACATGGAAGCCCCCGGTGAAGATGGATTAAATTAAAAACCGACCCATTAATGGGCCGGTTTCGCATTTGCTCGCTGAATACTCTCTCGACGTGATTGAGAAAGCGACCAGTTAAAGTATTCAGGTCATCACATCCACATGATTCCTCGATTTTACTTCAATTTATTGCGCTACGCATAAATTTTTATGATTTATTTACAACCAATTTATAACCCAGACGGTCGATATTTTGAATAATGTCGAAATCAGGGTCAATCTGCAGAAATTCCTTGCGCAGCAGATACACCAGGTATTTTAAACGGTTTCGTACCGAGGTGGAATTTTCTCCCCAGACAGTCTCGGCCAATTCCTGATAGTTGACTACCTTGGGAGCGTTCTTGGCCAGAATGGTTAAAACTTCGAACATCTTCCCGGTCAACTGAATGCGTTTGCTGCGGTAAACAACCTCGTAGGTTTTCAGGTCGATCGAGAGATCCACTTCAGGGAAGTTCATTGAAGTGACCGTCATCGTTTTTTCTGCGCGGCGCAATACAGAATGAACTCGCGCGATCAATTCGTCATTATTGAAGGGTTTGGTCACATAGTCATCTGTTCCGGCACGCAAAGCATTGACGATGTCTTCTTTGCGGTCTACGGCAGATAAGATGATCACCGGCACGTTGCTGACCTTGTGAATTTCTTCAAGAGTTTCCATGCCATCCATTTCGGGCATGAGCAAATCCAGAATAATAATGGAGGGGTTTACATCCACCAGCTTTCGCAAGGCTTCTTTGCCGCTCAATGCCCCAGAAACGTTGAAACCGTTGTTGATGAAGATCTGTTTTAGCAACGTGATTGTATCCGGTTCATCGTCAATGACCAGAACAGTTCTTCGTTCCGTTTGATGAAGTGAATCTAGATCGACACCGTTTCCAGAATTTGCTGACATACCCATCTCTTTAATGATCTCTTTTCCCATAAAACTAGCCTCCCAGCAGATTTCCCGCCATTCGGATTGGGGAGTACTATTGATATGCGTTATTTATTTGTAACCTTTTTGTCAATTAAATGATAAGAACTGCGTATCTGAATTATATCAATTCCGGAAAGTAATTCAAGCAGAAATATTGTAAAAAAAAGATATAGTAGGCAGAATTTAGACATTATTTACTATAATTTTGCGCCCATGTTATACTGCATAAAGGTTTTCTCAGGAGAAAATTGTGCTGACATTGGTTTCGACCCCGATTGGTAACCTTGGCGATATGTCTCAACGCGCGCTGGAAACACTGCAGCAGGCGGACGTGGTGGTAAGTGAAGATACCCGTAAGACGGGCTTCTTGTTGAACCATTTCGAGATCAAAAAGCCGCAAATTTCTTTTCGAGAAGATAATGAGCAGCGGGTACTTCCTAAGTTAATGGAAGAACTAAATTCAGGACGTAATATTGCTCTGGTGACTGATGCCGGGACGCCGGCCATTTCGGACCCGGGATTTATTCTGGTGCGGGCAGCGCTGGCTGAGAACATCCCGGTGACGGCAGTTCCAGGCCCAACTGCTTTAATCATGGCGGTGATTCTTTCGGGGTTGCCGGTGCATAGCTTTACCTTTCGCGGATTTGGTCCACGCAAACACGGCCCGCGTAAACGCTGGCTGGCAATCGATGTTGCCTCTCCTCACACCCTGATCTTTTATGAGAGCCCGCATCGTTTGATCGCCTTTCTGGAGGATGCGCTTGAGGTTTACGGTGACCGGCAGGCGGCGGTGGCCAATGATCTGACCAAAAAGTTTGAAACGGTACTGCGCGGCAGCCTGAGTGAGTTGCTGGCTCAGTTTAAAGAAAATCCCCCGCTGGGCGAGTATTCAGTCGTCATCGCTGGTGCAGGGGAAAAGGATTTAGATAATTCAGACGAAGAGGATTAGCGCGTGGGCAAGAAATTGAATTTGGTGTTCACGTCGTAATAATCTTCATTCTCAGCATGTTTCAAGCGAGCAACGACCCAGTAGGTCAAGGGGGTCATCAGAACTTCGATGCTCACCTTGAAAATGTAATTGGTGACTACCAGAGTCCAGAACAAACTCCAGGGAAAAACAGAGAACGCGCTGGCCACGGCGATAAAGATCAAGGAATCCAGTGCTTCTCCAACCAGCGTCGAACCAATGGTCCGTGACCACAGCCACTTACCGCGGGTAAGCACTTTCATCTTGGCCAGGATGACCGAGTTGGAAAATTCCCCGGCCAGGTAGGCCGTCAAACTGGCAATGACGATGCCGCCGGAGCTGACGCCCCCCAGCACGTTATTGTAGGCCATTTGCCCGGTTTGGGCCTGCCAGGTGGCTTCACCGGGCATGATGCGCACCAACCAAAAAACCACGGCGCTCAAGGCCAGGCAGCCGAAACCCGTCCAGATGACGCGGCGAGAGCGCTTGAAGCCATAAACTTCGGTCAGAACATCCCCAAAGATGTAACTGATGGGGAAGAGAATGGTGCCGCCATCGAAGGCTAACCGCAAGCCAAAGATGGAAACACCCCAATCGACAATCTTCGCAGAGGATGCAATATTGGAGACGATCAAAACGGTGACGAATAATGCCATGACCAGATCAAAATAATGATAAATACGCGGCTTTTGATCTGGGTTGGTGAAGGGGGAAAGGATTTCTTTTACGTTCATGTATGCTATTATAATGGGATTATCCTAATTTCTGGCGTGTTCTCATGCATCGATTTTTTCTCCCGGCGAGTTCATTTTCTGCAACAGAAGTCCATTTCCCCGAATCCGTTTCACGGCAAATTGTCCAGGTATTGCGATTAAAAGTGGAAACGGAGGTCACCGTGCTGGATGGAAGTGGGCAGGAATATGCTGTGCGTCTAACCTCGGTTGATGCTCATCTCTGTGTAGGGGTGATCGAGAGCAACCAACCTTGTTTAAATGAACCTGAAACGCAAATCGATCTTTACTTGTGTCTCACGCAGCGCGAAAAATTCGAATGGATCCTGCAGAAATGCACGGAATTAGGGGTAAGCCGCTTTGTGCCGGTGATCTCCAGCCGCAGTCTGGTGCAGGAGGAAAAAGATTTTGTCAAAAAGCTGGAGCGCTGGCAAAAGATCATTCAGGAAGCAGCGGAGCAATCACACCGCGCCCGGGTGCCTGGGATCGTGCCTCCTTTGCATTTTCGTGAAGCGCTGCAGCAAGCTGCCGCAGAGGGTAGATGTCGGTTGATCCCCTGGGAAGAGGAACACAGCCTGTCGCTGCACGCGGCTTTACAGCGTCACCCCCAAGAGCATTATGCGGTTTTGATTGGCCCGGAAGGTGGCTTCAGCCCGGAAGAAGTAGGGTTGGCACAAGCTGCTGGTTTTCTTTCTGTAACACTGGGGCCAAGAATCCTGCGCATGGAAACGGCGGCCATGACCGCTGTGGCCTTGATCCTGTACGACCAAGGCGAGATGGATGCCTAGATCAAACGGCGGGGCAGCAAATTCTTGAGATGATCCCCCATCTGTTTGCCGCGGCCCAGAATCAACCCACGTTCGTTTTTCACAATCACCATAGTCCCCTTTGCGCCTTGAGCTACTTCAGGGACGTCTTTCCCTTTCATCCACAATTCGGTGTCTGCCTCAGAAAGAGTTATCTGAGAGGACTGGAAACGACTGCCAAAACGGCAGACCCAGTCGTGCGAGGGCATCCAGTCATCATCCCCGGCGTCCTCAGCCAGCAGCATCCCGGTTGACTCCAAAGGCAGGGAAACAAAATCACTCAGCACACGTTCCGGAAAGACGAACACTTTGTTTAGCCGGGTTACCAGGTGCAGATGATATTCCTGCAGAACGGATTCGAGAGCGAAAGCAAATTGATCACGGAAAAGCCGAAAAAACCGTTGTTCCTCAGCGCCAGTACAGGGCTGAAAGCCAGTGCGCGATAGTTCGCGGGCGGGAGCCGGTTTTTGTTGAGTTTCGATCGAGTCTGTTTTCTGCAGCAGGCAAGCAAAAAAGCCGGCAGTCTGGAGGCGGTGCGGCCACAGGCGAATGGAGTGCGCGGTTTCAGGGTGGTAATTCTGCCCCTCGGCGGCAGTCAGCCCGGGAGCCGGGAAGGGCAGCGAGGGTTGTACATCGATTACTTTTACAGCGCTGCCGAAGCGGGTGAGAATGGCATCGATCACTCCTTCGTCTTCTTCCGGCATCAACGTACAGGTAGAGTACACGACCTGGCCGCCAATTTTCACGGCTTGCAGGGCGCTGGTGAGTAATGCCTGTTGGCGTTTGGCTAATGTAGAACTTTCTTTGGCGGTGACCGGTCGGGTGGCATGAGATTCAGCGGTGCGCAGCCCTTGCATCGAACAGGGGGCGTCGATCAGAGCACGGTCGAACAGTTCTGGGAACCAGGGGCCGAGTTTTTCACCGGGAAACTGGCTGATTGCGGTGTTGACCGCGCCCCAGTTTTGCAGAACGATACGCAGAGCGGGGATACGTCCATGGCTGGAGTCATTGGCAAAGACCAAGCCATGATCGTGGGTCCGGGCAGTCAGGTGAGTGGTTTTCCCGCCAGGAGAGGCAGCCAGGTCCAGCGTCAGCCCGGGATCAGTTTCATCAATGTTGAATAATTCCGGCGGCAGCATGGAAGCCGCCTCTTGAATGTAGTAATGCCCCAGGCGGTGTTCGATAGTCTGACTGACGGGGGTGCCTGCCTGGTCATCAATGCGAAATCCGTCGCTGCAAAAAGGAATGGCTTCGGTGTGCCAGTGGTAGCGCTTGGCCCATTCCATGATTTGCCGGGCATCAGATTTGAGCGGATTCACGCGCAGGGTGGGCAGCAAGGGGTGCTCGACTTCTTGCTCCAGCGCAACGAATTCCTGCGGATCAAGCAGGGGTCGAAAGTGCTGCAGCGATTCTTGACGGAATTGCTCAGCCGAAAGGGGAGCGAGTGTTTTTTTTTGTTTACGTTTCATGCGTTTTTCTCGATGCAAAATACGATCTCATTGTCGAAAGGAATTTCGGTGATCTTCCAGTTCAAGCCGGCCGTGGTCTCTTCCACTAGGCGGCGGTGTTGTTCAATCTTGGGATGATTGCCAGTGAGGTTTTGCGTGGGCAGGGAGACCAGCAAATAGCGGGCGTGGATACGCTGCCAGAATTCACGGTTACAGCCATGCTGGCGGGCTTCGAAACGGTGGGCTTCTTTGAAGAACAGGGCAACGTCGGCTTCGATGGAAGGCGGTTCGACCAGAATATCCTGATGGATGGCCAGCCGCGGCAGGTGATTGATTTCGAACAGGGTATTGATGGCATCCAGACGGGGCTGGTGCAGGTCATACGCGTAATACTGGGTCTTGGGAGATAACTCCATCCACGGTAACGCAAAGGGATTGAGGGCGCAGGCAAGATCCAACAGAACGTGCGGCGTGCCGGTAAAAGCGAATAGCCGTGGATAGAATTCTTCCAGAATGGGCAGTCGTTCGCGTGTCGAGGCGTGGGTAGCCAGCACTTGATGGCAAATGGCCTGAATTTCTTGGGGATCCGTTGCTGCCTGTTTTAACTCAGACTGCAGTTGGTCATAATCGGGGTCCCCCAGATAGCCAGCGACCAGGTGGTGCAGTTTCTCGCGCACGATACGTTCGATCTCCCGCGGATTCCGGGTAATTAGTTCCGCGTGGGTGATCAGATCTTGAATGGTTTCTGCTGGAAGCTGCAGGGAACGGTATTTCCGTGAGTTTTGCAGTTCAGCAATCAACGTGGCCGCGTCGAGAAGGGATTCATTCTTCTTGCTCATTTTATTTGCGCACCCAGAAAGCCAGTTCGCCAGGATAAAGGTAGCGTTCGACCTGCCAGGGTTTCCTGGCAGTGAGTTGTTCAAATCTTTGCGTGTAGTTTTGGATCATGCCTTTCGATTGTCCACCCAGGCTGTGGGCCGGGAAGGTGACCAGCAGGTTTTCTGCAGGTAAAAGTTCCAAAAGGCGCTGAGCAGCCGCTTTATCGATCTGGTCGAGGCAGGGGATGGTCTTGAGCAGCATTGCCAGTTTCACTGGCTGCTGTGGAACGGCCTGGGTCAAATCCAGCACCGTTGCCTGACCGCGGATATGAAAGTGTGCCATGAAGTGATTGAGAAAATCAATCATATCCGCATAAATGTCACACGCATAGTAGTGAACGTCTGCCGAAAAGGGCATCCAGGGCAGGTTGAGCGGGTTCAAACCGCAGGCAAGGTCAAGAACTGAATCGATGGTTCCGAGGGGGGCCAGCGCTTCTTTGAAAAAAGTCTGGTGAATTGCGAGCCGTTCCTGGGTGGAGGCGTGCAGCTGCATCCATTTTTGCAGGTGTTGCTGAACGACAGGCGCAGAAAGGTCTGACGGAAGGTGGACCAACTCGTCCAGAAGACTGGCATACGGAATGGGCTTTTCCTGATAAGCAACTCCCACCTGATGCAGCTTGTTGCGAGTAGTCTTCACAGCTTCCTTGAGAGAGCCCCGTTTTTGCAGTTCGGCATAGCCGATCTTGCGTACCAGGGCTTCGTCAATGGCAGCATATTTCTCGTTTTGCTTCACCTGGCGGAGCAATTCCTCCAGAGTGGCGGGGTCAACGTTCATGCGTTCTCCCGAGCGCGAATACGCTCAGTGAGCTGTACCATGAAGCGCAAATTGTGTAGGGTAGCCAGGCGCATGAAGAGGGTATCGCCCATCTTGAAAAGATGATGCAGGTAACCTACGGAGTAGTGCTGACAGCACGGGCAGTCACAATACTCTGAGATGGGGCCGGGGTTATGGATAGTTTCTTCATCATTGATATAAATGTACTTAAGCCAGTCCCCGTGCAACGGTGCGCTGGGAGGGACCGTGAAAGTGTACAGACGGCCGTGGCGGGCGTCACGGGTAGGCATGGCGCAGTCGAAAATGTCATATCCCAGATCGTAGCTGATCAAAACATTTTCGGGGTGGCCAATCCCTAACGCATGCATGGGGAATTCAGACGGGATGATCTCGCGCGTGTAAGCAATGATGTCGGTGAGCAGGTGGCTGTCTTTATCCAATGGCCAACCGCCAAAACCATAGCCATCGAAACCGATTTGCAGCAAGGCTTCAGCACAGCGCAGCCGCAGTTCCGGGAACCCGCCGCCCTGTACCACAGCGAAAAGACGCGGTCGGCTATTCTCGTCCATTTTCTTCTGCTCTACCAGACGCGTAAATTCTTTCTTGCATTGTTTTGCCCATTTGATCGTGCGTTCAACCGATTTTTGCTGTTCGGCGAATCCTTCATCAACGTGGGTGCAGTCATCCAGGCAAATGACCACATTGCTGCCAAAACTCATTTGCAGCTGGATGGATTTTTCGGGGGTTAGCTGATATTTGCGGTTGCTGCCTTCGGGCTGGAAAATGATGCCCTTTTCAGTAAGGGAACCGAATTTGGGGTTCTGCCGGATCAGCGAGTAAGCCTGGAAGCCGCCCGAGTCGGTCACAATCGATTTCTTCCAGCCTGACATTTGATGCAGGCCGCCCAGGGATTGTACCGTCGAGGAGCCGGGCTTGAGCATCAGATGAAAGGTGTTCATGACCAGAGCGTCGATGCCGACATTTTCGAGGTCTTGGGAATCTACAGAGCGTACCACTCCATAAGTGGCATCGGGTAGATAGATCGGGGAAGGAACGTCCCCGGTAGAGAGTTTGACAATACGTTGGCTCATACAGGTTTAAAACGCATGGCTGACCAATCACTGTTGATTGAGAACATGCCATTTCCTTTCCAGTTCTTTTGGGCAGCGTAGACGTAAAGAATTTCTCCGTTGATATCCGTTCTCACTTTACCAGTTTGCTTGGGGAAGCAAACCCACAAGATGGTGCTGGGGCGCAGATGAATTTTCACGTGAGGAAGCTGTTCGTCCAGCTCGGTATATGTACGAATGAACAACTGCACGACATCTGCCTCTTGAGGTGATTCAGCCAGACGCGCAAAATCAGGGAGGGGAAGCAAACTTTCGAGGTAACCCGATGGCGGATTTATCACTGCCAGGGAACGCCCGGGTTTGAGCAGCATTTTATCGCAAATTGTTTTTTCTGCCATAGTTACTTCTTCACGCTAATTATAAAGGAGGAAACCGCGAACTTCGGGGCAGTTTCAGACCTGGAGAAAATCACCAATATTGGCGAAGATCGGATAAGAAAAGCTTTTTCATATAAAAATCAAGCAATTCATCGGTATAATCTCAAGACTGAACTTGATTATTTCTAAACAGGAAGTACTTTTGTTTTTTCAAATCGATCATCTCGTTTTTCGACACGCCGGGTTATCCCCTCAAGCCTTTCCCACTCTTAACGATCTTACAATCAACATCGACCGTGGTGAATGGATCGCTTTGGTTGGAGCGAATGGCTCGGGAAAGACGACGCTGGCTCGTATGCTCAATGGCTTGCTGCAGCCTCAGCAGGGCCGGGTACTGGTAGATGGTCTGGATACCCGTGAGGCTGCGCATCTATCACAAATTCGTGCTCGGGTAGGGATGGTTTTTCAATCCCCGGAAGACCAAATTATCTCCTCGCTGGTGAAAGAAGATACCGCTTTTGGCCTGGAGAATCTCGGCATGCCGGCGGATGAAATCAACCGGCGCGTTGAAGAGGCGCTCAAAGCAGTAGGAATGTGGGAAGCACGGGACCGTGCTCCGCATTTGCTCTCTGCCGGGCAGATTCAGCGGGTGGCGTTAGCTGGGGTGTTAGCCATGCAGCCGGAGTGTATTATCTTCGATGAATCCACTGCCATGCTCGACCCGCACGGCAAGCAGGATGTACTGGCCCAGATGCAGCAGCTGCATGCGCAGGGAATGACGGTGATCATGATTACTCATTCCATGGATGAAGCTTTGCTGGCCCAACGGGTGCTGCTGCTGGATCATGGACAGCTGGCGTTTGATGGCTCCCCACAGGCCCTTTTCACTCAGCCGGAGTTGGTTACTCGCTGCCATCTAGAATTACCGTTTACCTATCAGGTGAACCAGCTACTGCAATCAGTGTTTCATACAGAAATTCCACTCTCCGCTTCTCTTGAGCAGATGCTTGCACAGATCCCCTCCTCACAGCAGAGAGAACAGAAATTCTTTTCTCAATGGGAGAAAGGGACTGCTGAGATCGAGGTGGAGCACTTAAGTCATACTTACATGGCAGGTACCCCCATGGCTCACGTTGCTTTGCACGAGGTGAGCTTTGCGGCTTGGAGTGGGCAGGCCCACGCGCTGATCGGGGCGACCGGTTCGGGAAAGTCCACTTTACTGCAGCATTTGAATGGTCTCTATCTACCGCAAGCGGGCAAGGTCCGTGTCGGAGAGTTTGATCTAACTGCTCCACAAATTGATTTGCGCCAGCTGCGTCATTATGCCGGGCTGGTCTTTCAGAATCCGGAGTTGTATTTCTTCGAACAATACGTCGGCGATGAAATTGCTTATGGTGCCAAACTCTACTATGGGCGCGAAGGGCTGCGCGAAAGAGTACAGCTTGCCATGCAGCAGGTCGGCCTGGATTTCGAGGCATTCAAAGATCGGTTTACCAATACTTTGAGCGGGGGAGAAAAACGCAAGGTGGCCTTGGCTTCAGCACTGGTGATCGAGCCGCAGTTATTGATTCTGGATGAACCAACGGCTGGTCTTGATCCGCAATCGCGGCAGGGATTACTGCAGGTTTTGAATCATTTACAGGCCAATGGCCGGCAGCTGGTACTTTCTTCACATAATATGGAAGACATCACTGCTTTGGCAAAACGCGCTACCGTGATGGCACAGGGAACCAGCCTGGTGACAGATCGGGTCGCTCAAGTTTTTTTGAATTCGTCTTTGCTGGCACAGGCAGGGTTGTCTATTCCGGCGTCAGCTCAATTGAGTCAAGCGCTGAAAGTGAAGGGCTGGGAGTTGCCCGAAGATTGCTTTTCATTGATGGAAATGAAGACGGTATTGTTGGCTCAGCAAGGGAAAAACAATGAATAATTCATTCGAGTTTCTCCCCCTCGTCACGATCGGGCAGTTTTTTCCAACAGGCTCGATCTTTCATCGACGTGATCCACGGGCGCGTTTGCTCTTTTTTACCTTGATTTTGCTGGCGATCACTTTTTCGCCTTCTTTACTGGGAGTCATTGCCGCTTTGCTGGTCACTCTGGTGGGTTTGATCCTCTCACGAGTCCCTCTCCGATATGCTCTTAAGGGGCTGCTGGCCCCGCTGCCTTTTTTGATCTTTATCGCTTTGCTGCAGTTACTTTTCTTTTCGAGTACGACGGGGACAGTGGTCTATTTTAAATGGGGCATCATTGTCTTGACCCAATCCAGTTGTTTGGCGGCCCTGCTGTTACTGCTTCGCTTTTTGGCACTGATCCTGTGGCTAAGTTTGATGTCTTTTTGCTTGTCTTCTTCTGAAGCGATCAGTGCGATGAGCGCTTTGCTCAATCCTTTGAATCGTTTGGGCGTTCATACCATGGATCTGGTGATGTCGATTCAGGTAGCCATGCGATTTTTACCTCTGCTGGCCCAGACCGCAGAACGGATCGCCAAGGCACAGGCTTCACGCGGAGCAGAGTGGGGCACTAAAAGGGGAGGAATAATTGCTCAGATCAGGCGAGTGGTTCCGCTGATCGTACCGCTATTCGTTACCTCATTGAGACGATCTGATACCATGGCCCTGGCGATGGATGCTCGCGCTTATGGCATCCAGGACCGCCGCACTAGCCTGTATCCGTTGACGTGGAAAGGGCGGGATACCCTTCTGCTGCTGGTGGGAGCAGTGCTGACAGCAGGAATTTTGGTGATCAAATAGTCCCCTCGTGAGCGAGGGGACTATTTTCTTCTTTTAGAGATCGGCGCCTTTTTTACGGCGAATCTGAAGCTGCAGGGTAATGCCGACCACGATTACCGTGATGACGGCAGAAACGGCTGCTTCAAGCAGGCCATTCGAAACGACTACACCAGCTAAAATTGGCCAACTGTAGATACCCAGAATTCCCATCATCCCCAGCACCAGTACTGTGTTGGTCAGGCTGCCTAACAACCCGGAAATGGTTAATCCCAACACCGGGATGCGTTTAAGCGATTTCCAGATCAGCCAGGCGACCGGTCCAATGAACAGGCGCGGCAGAATGGAGATCAGCGGATTGGTGAAAACAACGTCTCCGGGGCCAGTGGGGGCAATGGCGGCCTGCAAGAGACTGAACAAACCAAAGATGAGGCCAATTCCGACACCTACAACTGGGCCTTCCAGAATGGCTCCAATAATAACCGGAACGTGCATGATGGTGAGGGAAATTCCGGCGAACCAGGGAATAAAGCCCCAGTGAGTCAAACCAAGCAAAATGGAAACAGCGCCCAGAGCACCGGTGACCACAATTTTACGGGTACGATCTTGTGCCATGTATTCTCCTCGAGACGATAAAGATTTCTCGCCTCTATTTTAACATAGCCGAGACAGCGTCAGAAGAATTAAAAAGCAGGGATTTTATCGAAAATCCCTGCTTCAGGTCTATTTTGGTTTACTCGGTCGGTTTCTTGCCAGAGGGAAGAGAGAAGCGAACCTGGGTTCCTTTCCCAACTTCACTGCTCAGGTGAATTTCACCGCCTTGTGCTTCGATCAGACTTTTGGCAATCGAGAGACCCAGTCCGCTGCCGCGATAATCAGGGGTGGAACGGTCGTTCACTTTGTAGAAACGATCAAAGATCTTGGCCAGATGTTCGGCCGGGATGCCTGCTCCATTATCACTGACCTCGATCCAGACTTTTCCTTGTTTGACCTGAGTGTTGAGTTTGATCCAGCCACCGGGATGATTGTTGCGGATGGCATTATCGATGAAGATGAGCAGTACCTGCTTCAACCGCACCGGGTCTGCATAAACACTCACGGCTTCGGTAGAATGGTCGATGGTAATTTGCTTTTCTACCAGAGCGCGTTCATTCTGACGGACCAGCTCCTCGAAGAAATCGGGCAGGTAAATGTTCTGCAGTTCAAGAGGCAGACGCTGAGCGTCAAGGCGCGAAAGCAGCAGCAGGTTTTCGATCAGCTTGGTCATGTAATTGGCATCACTGAGAACATCATCCAGAAGCTGTTTTTGCTCTGAGGATTCACTTTGCCGCTGGGCGATTTCTACCCCCGCATGGATCAAGGTCAGGGGAGTACGCAGCTCGTGACTGGCATTTGCCACAAAGGTTTGCTGACGTTCCCAGGCAACCTGAGTGGGCCGTATCGAACGGCCGGCCAGCAGCCACGAAACGATGGCCAGCAGCAGCAGAAAGATTCCCCCGATCAGCCAGATGCCTTTAACCAGTTGTTCCAAAACAGCTTGCTGGGCTTTCAAGGACCGGCCAACCTGGATGATCCCAATCTCATTGGTAATGGGAACCCGGTATGTGAGCAACCGCACGGGGGTGCCGTCTTCCAGCTTGATGGTGCGATAATCATAACCGTTGACGATTGCTGAAGCAACCGCTTCTTTGTTAGCGGGCAGCCAGGAATTCGTGACCACCGTCCCGGTCAACGGAGTGCCTTCAATGGTCAGCGGTAAGGCAACGATATCAGCGATCTCGCTGATCTCTACTCGATCCACCGAGATCGTGTTCTGTGATTGTGAATCTGCACTCGATTGACTTTGCTGAGACTCATCATTTAACTCATCCGGGTCGATCACCAGGTGTGAGTCATTGCCTTTACTGATGAGGTTTGCCTGTACCAAAGAGCTATAGAGGTCCACGGGCATGGGCAGGTGAAAAGCGGCAAACTGCAGCCCCATTTTCAGGCGCAGTGCTGAATCATTGTTCTGCCGAAAATAAAAATTGACCAGCGAATAGGTACCCACGCTGATCCCGCCGGCCAGGATAATGCCGGCGACCAGGTAGATCAGGACGAGCTGAATACGCAGGCGATTAAGCAAATGCTTCATTCAGACGGTAGCCGAACCCTCGCACAGTTTCAATCGGATTTTCTCTGGAATCAACACGAATTTTTTGTCGTAAATAAGAGATGTAGACGTCCACCATTTCAGGCTGCACGTTGGTCTCATACGACCAGACGTAATCCAGTATTTCCTGGCGCGAGAGTACTTGCCCAGGGTGACGCATAAAGAATTCCAGCAGGTCCCATTCCTTTTTGGTCAGGTCGATGACTTTTTCTTCGCGGCGTATCGTATGGGCTTTTATGTCCATTACCAGGCTCCCCAGCCGAATTTCCCACTGATCTCCGGTATTACTAGCCATGCGCCGGCTCAAAGCGTGGATGCGCGCAATCAGTTCGTCGAAGGCGAAGGGTTTGGTCAGATAGTCATCAGCACCGCTTTCAAGGCCAGTCACCCGGTCTTCAATCTGTCCGCGCGCGGTCAGCATAAGCAAACCGGTCGGCAGACGCGCCGCCCGAACCTTGCGGCAAATAGTGGGCCCATCTTTACCAGGAAGCATCCAATCGATGATGCCTACGTCATAGACTCCTCTTAGGGCCAGCTCCAGGCCGGTATCGCCGTCATTGGCAACATCAACGCTGAAATTTTCTTGCTCGAGAACATTACGGATTAAAGCACTCAATCGTTTATCGTCTTCTATCAAAAGAATTCGCATATTTTTTCTTCCAATGAGGTGAGTAATTACCTATTTATTGTATCGCGTCAACCTTGGAAAAAGATTGGAAAACTGCTTTCCCTTTCCAAGGAAAAATCAAGACTATTTCGGTAAAGTTAGAGCATAAGAATATTGGTGAACAGGAATTTGCAATGAAAACAAAGGGTTTACTCCTTCTCTCAGTGTTTATTACCGCTTCTTTGCTTACGTTTACCGGCGGCATTCTTTCAGTTGCCGGAAAGCAAAATGTGAGTACGACCAGCCAGACGGTAAATCAGCAGGCGACTCGCGAGGCAGAGTATCAGACTTTGCTCAATCAGGCCAATCAAACGATTGAACAGGCTAATACTCAAATTGCCAGTTTGCAAGCACAATTACAACAGGGGGCTTCAACCGCTTCTCCTACGGCAGTCAGCTATCCGATTTTACCGGATCAGGCAGCGGCAATTGCCAGTAATGCCAGTGGGGAGGTGGTTCAATCTACTCCCCGGTTGGTGAATTACAACGGTTCAGTGGCTTATGAAGTCACTTTTACGAATGGCAAAGTTTATGTCGATGCCAATTCAGGAAGCGTTCTTTATAACGGCGTTGCCGCGGCCCAGGTAATTACTGCCGATCAGGCAGCTCAAATTGCGGCCCAATATATTGGGAATAATGCTGTCAGCGGGGTTGTGTCAGGCCTTTACAGTGGCAGCCCTGCCTATCAGGTTACTTTCCAAAATGGCGAGCTTGTTTACGTCAGCGCCAATGGGACGGTTCTTGCCGTACAGCTTCCCTCCAGCAATTCAGTGGGGCGCGAAAATGAAGGCCAAGACGACTAATCGAGGAAATCATGGAAAAAGGAATGAATGCTCATAAAAAGAAAGAGATGGTCTCGCGACCTTTTAAATATATTATTGCTGCTGCTTCCGTAGCGGGGACTTTGGGCTTATGGGGAATTTTCAGCCAGGCAGAGGTGCAGAATAATACGGTAACGACCGTGGATGCTCTTCCAACGGTGGCAACCCTTGTGGCGGATGCAGGAGTTTCTTCCTCGTCTGATGTTGCGGTTTCAACGACCAGCAATAATACGATCGATGCTTTGCCTGTGGTGACCCAACCCACAACAAGTGTCTCCTCGCAGCAAAATGGGACCGTAAACTATTATGCGCCGGCCCCGGTGACTTCTACACGTTCGAGCCGCTAATGAATACCTTTACCTTTCGAGCCATGGGCTCCCAGATTTTGATTGCGATGGATACGCAGCAGGGTGTGCTCTCTGAAACGAATCAGGAAGTAGTACGCTGGTTCGAGGAGTGGGAACAGCTCTTCAGCCGTTTTCGCATCACTGCTGAACTCAGTGAACTGAATGCACATACTGGTCAAGATTGGCCGGTGAGTGAAACGTTTTTCAGGGTGCTTAAGCAGGCACTGCAAGAAGAAAGACTTTCAAACGGATTGGTTACACCGGCAGTATTGAATGCACTGGAAGCCGCCGGCTATGTTCAATCTTTCGAAGATCTGGCTGATTCACTGGCCACTTCGTTACGGCAGACGTATATCAACAGCGGAAATGCCCAAGACATTTCCCTGGATGAAATTCGTTTAACGGTACATTTGCCGGTAGGAATGCGTTTGGATCTGGGCGGTTTTGTAAAGGGATGGGCAGCAGATCAAACCATGCAGCGGCTGCAAGGAACCGCCCCGGTGCTGGTGGATGCTGGCGGAGATATTGCGATCAGCGGGCCAATGAAAAACGGAGATCTCTGGCCAGTGGGGGTGGCTGATCCATTGAGCGCAGATGCTTCTTTGGGCGTTCTTATGCTGGGCCGGGGGGGAATTGCTACCTCGGGCAAAGATTACCGCCGCTGGATGCAAGGGGATCGCTGGCAGCATCATATCATTGATCCGCGTACGGGGCGGCCGGCAGAGTCGGATCTGATCAGTGTGACCGTAATGGCTGAAAACGTGATGGAAGCCGAGCTTTGGACCAAGGCAGCACTGATCGTGGGCAGCACGCGGGCAATTCGTTTGCTGGCGGAGAATGGCATCGCGAGCTATTTACTGGTAATGGAAGACGGGCAGCAAATTGAGTCGGTCCCGTTTTCGCAGGCAAGATGGAGTGAGAAATGGATCAACCAGAAAAACAAAATTTCAGCATAGAAGACGCTCAGCCTCAGATGAGTTTTATCACCGTGTTTTTGATTTTGGTGGCGATTGTCTGGGGAGTGGCGTTGGGGCTGGTAGTCTTACCCGGTTTGTTGCCTGGATATTCTCAATCCCTCTCATCGACTCAACCCAAGGTATTCTGGTATCTGGCGCGCAGCAGTGCGATTGTGGCTTACTTTTTATTGTGGCTGACGATGGTGTTCGGCGTAGGGGTGACCAATAAGCTCTCGACTCGTTGGCCGGGGCTGGCTCGTACCAATGAGTTACACCAATACGTCAGTATTTTGGGCATTGCTTTTGGCTTGTTTCATGGACTGATTCTGTTAGGGGATCAATACATGAATTTTTCCTGGTGGCAAATTCTGGTTCCCTTTTCAACTTCAAGCTACCGTCCGTTGGCTGTTGGTTTGGGACAACTGGCTTTTTATAGCTGGGTCGTGATCTTGATCAGTTTTTACGTGCGGCGCAAAATCGGAGCCAAAGTATGGCGTGGGATTCATTATTTCAGCTATTTTACTTATCTCGGCGTGTTGGTCCACGCGCTGCTGGCGGGTACAGATGCGGCAGCTCCCTGGATGATCTGGTTCTACTGGATCACGGGTGGCGCGGTTCTGTTTCTCACTGTGTATCGTGTGCTCTATGAAATGGAAAACGCCCGTCAGAAAAAAGAGCGTTTGCTGGCACGCAATCAATTGCAATCATCAGACTAAAACATATCTTCTCCTTCTCTCAACGAAATTGCCCGGAATCCCCGGGCAATTTCGTTTCAGGGCTTTGGCTTTATAATTCAAGTAACCTTATCTCTAAAGGAGAGATCATGTCTACCCAAACCCCACCACGCTGGGATTTAACCAATGTCTATCCCTCGTTAGCCTCAAAAGAATATGCCGCAGATGTACAGAAACTTGTGGCGTTGATTGATGAGCAAAGCGCGTTTGTCAATGGTCCGTTGCAGAAGCTGAATGCTCAGTCTCCTTTACCTGAGCTGGCAAAAGCTTGCGGCGAGCTCATCGAGCGTGCCAATCAAATTCTGTTGATTGGCGGTACATTGCGTGCCTACATCGAATCGTTTGTCTCCACCAACTCTTATGACAAAGAGGCGCTGGCAAAACAATCTGAGTTTGATCAGATTGCGGTCAAGATTGACAAGCTGGAAGTGCTGATTCGCGGGTGGCTGGGAAAGCTGGCAGAGGTATTGCCTGATTTCATCAATCTGGATCCTCGCACGCAGGCCCATCCCTATTATCTGCAAGAAACAATCAAAGCCAGCCGTTATCTGATGTCTGAAAAAGAGGAAATGCTGGCAGCAGAATTAAGTCTGAGCGGTTCGAATGCCTGGTCGAAACTGCAGAGTACCGTTACCTCACAATATACGGTTCCCTTTGAACTGGATGGAAAACTGCAGCGTTTGCCTATGCCGGCGCTGATCAATTTGCGTTCTCACCCCGATGCTGAAGTCCGCCGCCGGGGTTATGAAGCTGAAAACCAGGCCTGGAATACCTTGAAAGAGCCAATCGCTGCGGCGATGAATGGCATCAAGGGAGAGGTAAATACTTTGAATGCCCATCGCGGGCGTAAAGATGCGATCGATGCCTCAATCGATCAATCTCACATTGATCGCGAGACTCTCGAAGCCATGCTTTCTGCCATGCGTGATTCTTTCCCGACTTTCCGCAAGTATTTCCGTTCCAAAGCCAAGCGTTTGGGGAATGAAAAAATGCCCTGGTGGGATGTGTTTGCGCCGGTGGGCGAATCAACCACGATCTATTCTTATGATGAAGCCAAAACTTTCATTCTGGAAAAATTTGGGGAGTTCAGCCCACGCTTAAGCGATTTTGCCAGGCGTGCTTTCGAACATAACTGGATCGATGCCGAACAACGTGATGGGAAACGGGGTGGAGCATTTTGTATGGAAGTCCCGGGCGTGGGAGAATCGCGGGTAATGTGCAATTTCGATGGTTCACTGGATGGCGTTTCTACCATTGCTCATGAATTGGGCCATGCTTTTCATAATGACTGTGCGGTGCGTGCCCACAAGACAGAAATTCAGAAATTTACCCCGATGACCCTGGCGGAGACCGCCTCGATCATGTGCGAAACCATCGTCAGTCATGCCAGTTTGAAAGCGGCTAAGGACGATAATGAGCGTCTGGCGATCCTGGAATCGAAGATCATGGGCGACTCACAGGTGATTGTGGATATCTATTCACGCTATCTGTTCGAAAAAGAGGTCTTCGAACGTCGTGAAAAGGGCGAATTGAGCGCTGAAGAATTGTGCGAGATCATGGAACGCGCTCAACTGGCTACTTATGGGGATGGACTGGATGAACGTTATCTGCAGAAGTGGATGTGGACCTGGAAGCCGCACTATTACTCTGCTCAGCTCTCGTTCTATAACTATCCGTATGCATTCGGTCTGCTTTTCGGCACTGGCTTATACGCGATCTATCAAAAACGCGGGGATGAATTCGTCGACGATTACGTGCAGCTCCTCGCCAGCACTGGCGAAGCGCCTGCGGCGGACCTGGCGGCACGCTTTGGCATCGACATTCGCCACAAACAATTCTGGGCGGATAGCCTGAATATCATTGGACAGCAGGTCGAAGAGTATATCAACATCAAGTGATTCAATACCCATGAGGTCAAACGACGGAGTTCAAACGAACTCCGTCGTTTCTGTTTCGCTGGTTGTATAATTCCAGCAATGGACGTTCACTCTTTTTCTCAGCAAATTATTCTGGTACGCGGAGGCGGTGATTTAGCCAGTGGAGTGGTTTTAAGGCTCCATCGGGCAGGTTTTCGGGTGATCGTTGCTGAACTGGCTTATCCCCTGGTAGTACGCCGAAAAGCTTCTTTTGCCCAGGCTATTTTCGAGGGAACTTATCAATTAGAAGAGGTCATGGCAAAACGTGTGGAGCATTCAGAACAGGTACAGGCAGTACTTGATTCTGGATATGTGGCGGTCATCGTGGATCCCAGTGTAGACTTGCGGAAAACGATCCCATTGTTGGCGATTGTCGATGCTCGGATGACGAAATGTGCTCCCGATCTGGGGATTGATGCTGCCCCGATCACCATTGGTTTAGGCCCAGGGTTCGAAGCAGGGGTGAACTGTACGGCTGTAGTGGAGACCAATCGCGGGCCTTTTCTCGGACGAGTGTACTGGCAGGGCCGTGCTGAGCCCAACACGGGCATTCCTGAAAGTGTGCGTGGATTTAACGTAGAGCGAGTACTCTATGCTCCGTGTGAGGGTGTTTTGATTGCTCACAAAGAGATTGGTGATCTGGTAGAAGAAAACGAGGTTATCGCTGAAATCGCGGGTGAACCCGTGCGGGCAAAATTCAAGGGAATTCTGCGCGGATTGATTCAATCCGGAATGAAGGTTACCCAGGGGCTGAAAATAGGGGATCTCGATCCGCGCTGCGATGGACGTTATTATGCGCTGGCCTCAGATAAGGCACTGGCAATCGGGGGCGGGGTGCTGGAAGCTTTATTGGTGGCCTGGCGAAAGCAGGGAGAAAAATGAATCTGGCAGAAGCACTTCATCTTGAATTACCCACGGCCGTAGCAATCACCGGGGGCGGCGGCAAGACGACTACTCTGCGCACATTGGGGGAACAACTCTCGGGTAAAGTTTGGGAGAGTACGACCACTCATCTCGGAACAGATCAGCTGGATATTGCAGAGCATCACTTTCGGGTGGAAGACGTTGATCAACCCAGTGTCTCTGCCTGGCTGCAGTATCGCACTTGCTTGCTTACCGGGGACTTTACCCCAGATGATCGAGTTCATGGGCCGACAGAAACGCAAATGGCTGCCATTTACCAGGCGGCTTGTGAGCATCGAGTTTCACTGGTGCTCGAAGCAGAGGGGTCACGTTCCCGACCTTTGAAGGCTCCCGGGATAAATGAGCCAGCCACCCCTGCGTGGTCTCGGGTGGTGATCACGGTGGTAGGGCTGAGTGTGTTAGGAAGCCCATTTGGGGAAGAAACTGTGCACCGGGTACAGCCTTATGCCGAAATAACTGGATCAGCCTTAGGTGATCCGATTACTTTAACGCAGATTGTGAAGTTATTGACTTCCCCACAGGGGGGATTGAAGAACAGCCCGGCAGCTTCTCGCAAGATCGTGCTGTTCAATCAGGCAGATACCGAACAGTTGCGCGGTAAAGTTCGCGAGTGCGCGGCCTCACTTCTCGAGGGTGGCTTTGACCAGGTTCTGATCGGCTCGTATCGGTATTCGCCGGAGCAGTGGTTGAGTATAGAGTAATTTATTGCCGTGGACGGTTTTTACGCCGTTGCCGGCTGGTCGGGTGGATGTTGCGGGCTACTGGTGCTTGAGAAAAGAAGCGTAACTGGGCACGGGTCAAGGGGGGAAGATTCCAGGCTTTGCGGGCCTCATTACAGCGGGCCAGATTCTCGGCGTCTGTGATCAGGCAGCCATTTTCGTAATGCAAGCCAAAATCGCGGCAAGGGGAAGAACGCCGGTCATAGATCAGACAGCCAACTTTTTCACCGATCTGTCCCTGTAGAGCGGCGCAACGCGGCTGGGGTTGGTTTGTTCCCTTCATGCATTGCAAAAATTCATTGACTTCTTCAGTCAGTTCAGTGGGTACGCCATTGGTACAGGCAGCATTGGTTTCTTCCCAATAAAAGGACACCCTGAAAAAGGCGCAGCAGGCACCACACAGGACGCACGGATTTTCAAGCCCCATGAAGCGCGATTATATCACCGGCATAAAAAAAGACCAGAGGGGAACTCTGGCCTTGGAAAGAGAGCGGTGCTTTTTACATCCAGTGTAAAACGGGAATGAACACGACCAAAGAGGCAATGATGATGCCCCAGACAGTGCCGGTAGCGATCAATTTGCTCTTGAGGGTTTTCATGTCATATACCCAAAATGACATCACAAAGAAGGGCAGATAGCCGATGAGGAAGATCAACCAGGGGGCTGAACGATTCCACCAGGAATATTCCCAGGTGAGAACGCCGGCGGCGTTGAGGATGATCTCGATGCATGTGCAGAAAAGTGAACCAACGATGGCGAAGAACCAGCGGTTGGGCAGGCCAAGGATTTTGGTTTTTTTATCAGGCAGCAGCATTTTGCCCCAGATCAGTCCGCTCAGGGCGAACATGAAGCAGATCTCAATGTTCAGTCCAGAGAGGATCAGGAAAGCAGTCTTCCCCGGGGCGCCCCAGACAGGTGCATAGTTGGTGAAGTGAAGGACGAGCGAATTCCAGATCTCGTTGATCCAATCCATGCCCCAGAAAGTCAAGGCAGCCAGAACAAGGCTCCAGTTCCTTTTTTCGACTTCTACAGTGTATACGTAGAAGAACACGGCCAGCAGGGGAATCACGTACCATTGGAAAGTGGCAGGATCCCGTAAAATGGATAGTGCTTGCTGTGCAGATTCGGTTAACATACCTGCTCCTCAAAAATAAGAATAAGAATTCATATTTATTCTGCGCCCGAAACAATAATTTGGCAAACAAGAAACCCACCTGAATTGTTTTCTTTGATCTCTTTTCTTTGCTAATATATTAGGTATGAAAGAGCAACCTTTTCCCTATCTGGAGCCAAGAGGCTTTTCTCGCCCGATCCCATTGGAACGCTGGCTACCGGATTGCCCGGTTGGGGTAATCGATCAGTATCTGTACCAGAGGCAAAACGAAGCGGGCTGGGTATTGGATCCATTTGGGACCAATCCATTGCTTGATCTTGAAGCCGCACACAGTCGACGAGTTTTGGCGGCCGTCAATAACCCGGTGCTGGTCTTTTTATTGCGGATGCTGGCTCATCCCAGAGAAAAAACAGAATTTGTATCCGTGATTTCACGCCTGGCTTCGCAATCACGCGGTCAGGAACGGTTGGAATTACATCTCAAACGTCTTTATCAAACACGATGTCAGAACTGTCGTTCTGAGATTCAGGTAGAGGGATTTCTCTGGCAAAGAGGCAGCGATCAGCCCTTTGCCAAGCTGTATACCTGCCCAAGCTGCGGCGATACGGGTGAGCGACCTGTCACTGAAGAGGATCTGCAAATACTGGATCCTTTGCGCAGAGGAGAAGCGCTTCATCGCGGACGTGCTCTGGCACGTGTACTTCAGGATAGCGAACTGGATCGAGAGACGGTGGTTGACGCTTTAAAGGTTTATCAATCCCGACCATTGTATGTGCTCTTTACTCTGCTGAATAAGATCGAGGGGATGACCTGGGGAGAGGGGGAAAGAGAACTGGCGGATGCCATCATGGTCAGCCTGTTTGAAGCAGGTACTTCTTTATTTACCTGGCCGCTGACCAATAATGCTCCTCATCTTCTCAACGTACCGCAGGTCTTCTTTGAAAGGAACCTGTGGAGTGAGCTGGAAAAGTGTATCGATCTCTGGTCACAGCCTGCTTCTCAAGTTGAGATCAAATTCTGGCCTGAGGCACTTGAGAAAAATGGCATTTGCCTGTTTACCGGCCCGATCCGCAATCTGAAATCATTGCCAGATGAAGTGCAGATCGCTTCTCTTCTGTGCCTCCCTCCCCGGCCAAGTCAATCTTTCTGGACACTTTCAGCTTTATGGTCTGCCTGGCTGTGGGGTAAAGAAACTGCCAAGACCTTCACTCAGGTGCTGGACCGGCGCCGTTTTGACTGGCATTGGCATTCACGGGCTTTGCAGCAGGCTTTTGCGCACTCGGTCAAACTGCAGGCCCCGCCCGGGGAAGTGTATTTGCAAATCAGTGATGTCAATTCCAATATGATCTTTGCCACCTTTGCCGCGGCGGCTCAGGCCGGTCTTTTGCTCAAGGGTTGTGCTTACCAATCCGCAGAAAAACCTGTGCAATCCATCTGGCAAAAGAATGAGCGGAATCTGGTTCCAGTTCTTTCGCCGGCAGCTTATTCACTGGCGGCACACGCAATGCGTTCTTTCTTGCTGGAGCGTGGGGAGCCATGTGAGTTCTCGCGTCTGTATACAGTAGCGCTTACTGAGTGGGCGCGTAAAGGGCATCTCTCCCTGCCAATTGCAGAATTCGATCAGGAGAAGAGCAGTGAAATTCAGATGGGGGTGGAAAAGCTTTTTACCGATCATGAAAGTTTTCGCCGTTACGATGCTTCTTCACAAGAACTCGACTCTGGAAAGTGGGGACTGGTTGATTGGGAGGGTGCCCAAACCGTGCTTGATGATCGTATCGAAACAGCCATCAATGAACTTTTGCAGAAGACAAATTCTTTGCCGTCATTATCGATCCGGCAGGCTCTCAACCAGCAATTCACTGACTGCTTGACCCCGGCCAGCCCGGAAATCGAGGAGATCTTGGTTTCTTATGCAAATTGGCAAGACGCAGAACTTGCCTGGCGATTACATGAAAATGAGCTTCAAGCGAACCGTCTGGCGGATTTGAAAGAAATGAAACGACTGCTGCAGCAGTTGGCCCCCCGATTAGGATACGAAACTCGGGAAGAAGAAATTTGTCTCTGGCAAGAGGGGAAACGCGTAGCCTACTGCTTCTTCCTTTCGACTCAGGCGAATCTATCCACGGCAATTGATGCCTGGACGGGACGGGAAGGTGTGCCAGTTTTTCTTTTCCCGGGCAGTCGGGCTAAGCTGTTATATCAAAAGATGATGCGGGATGGAAGGCTCAGGGAACGCAGTTCTGGCTGGCAGTTGGTCAAATTCCGTGCCTTACGCGCTCTGGCGGCTCAATCTGACTTGAATCGGGCTACCTGGGCGATGGGGCTCGGGAATGATCCTCTTGAGGAAGCGGCCACGACTCAACTGCGCATATTTGGCTGAGGCTCAAGGGTATCCGGGGTGACTGCCGGGCTGGTTAGCTTCTTCCCATACCAGAGAATAATCCAGAGCACCAGACCGATGTTGATCCAGAATGAGATTTCGGTTAAATTGACGGGCAAGTCATAAAGCCAATTAATATAGGAGAGCAATGAAGAAATCTCCACCAGAATGGCCGGCCAGATCGTTTTGCGATCCAGAAAGAGCATGACGAGAAAGAAGAGAGTCGCTGGAAAAAAGTAACGGTCATGCATCTTGGGCATAAAGAAGGGGACAAGAAAGGTAAGATAACAGGCATCATACCCATAGAAGAGAGTTTCTTGCCGAAAAGGCTTTCTCAGTCGATAAATCAAATAGAGGGCGACAAAGCAGGCGGTAATTCCCAATCCGATCCAGACCATGCTTTCGGAGTATAGTCCCATTTTTCCAAGTGGAAAGAATAGAGAAGGCGCATTCATCGATAGTGAGGGATAAGCATTCGCCTGAGTGAAGTAGATCGTGAGTAAGTCAACAAGAGGCCGCCCGGCCAGCCAGGCTGGTAAGAGGCTGAGAAAATAGATTACTGGCGGCCAGAGAAGAGAGTACCAGGGGAATTTCTTTTTGAGCAGTAAGACTAAAAAGAGCGGGGCCAGAAAGATTGACTGAGCTTTGAATACAAAAGCGATGGAAAAGAGAATCAATCCACCGACATACTTTTCTTCTATCAAGGCGGCTATCGACCAAAGCAAAAAGCTGGCGTAGATTACATCACATTGTCCCCATTGGCTGCTGTCGATAAATACAGTTGGCAGTAGCAAAACAGTTATAAAAGCCAGCCGCGCGTATCTCTTATCGGAATAAAAGTGGGTAGTGATTCGATAAACCGCAAAAGCTGCTGAAATATCAAAGATAACTGAGATCAATTTGATCGCAGTCAGGGGGGAAATCCCTTTAAAAAGGGTTGCAATGCCAATGAGATACAAGTAAGGGGGATTGTAATTATAGAAATTATCGGCAAAAGCATGCCAGAAACCGTGTGCGGCAATGTAATCATACCAGGGGAGTAAAAATACGTTGGCGTCCATCGTGACAATCGGGAATAACTGCCAACGGACGTAAACTGCCAAACCAATTCCGGCGATCAGAAATAATATCTCGCCAATAGATGCTGGTTTGAATGATTTCATTTTTTCCCTTGGAAATAGGATGAGTTATTTGACCTGCTGGAAGTAAACCAGCACCAGGTTTTTGTTGCAGTCGCTGTAAGTATTCAGCACGACCTTATCTGAGATAGCCATCCCAGACTGATCTTCGAGCTGCAGGGTGAGCTTCCCGGTGGAGTCAATGGGCGTATCCCCGATCTTGAACTCATATCCAGACTCTCCATACCAGGCTTGAGCGCCACCAGAAAGAGTAGTCAGGTCAATCGTTTTGCCGTTATAGTAGCCCTGTAAATGTACCCGATAACCTACCATGTGGCTGCCCTGAATGCTGAGTACCTGGCCAGCAATACCTTGCCAGTTGCAGTTTAAGTCGGAGTGAAACACGGTATTGGCCATAGCTACTGGGTCCCCTTTGATGGCAAAGGGATATTTGGCAGTTTGATCCGACGTAGGTTGAGGGGCAGAGCCTGTGTCTGCAGGCAAAGTGATCTCACTGGTCGGGGAGGGGGCAAGGGTGGGCGTATTGGTTGGAGCGGGCGTCCAGGTGGGTGGGAGCCGCACAGGCGTTGGCGTGCTGGTCGGGATCTGGATCAGAGCCGGCAGAGTGGGCGGTGGAAATGGGTTCGCAGCACTGGCAGGGTTGGCAAAAAGAACAGCGAAATAACAGATGGCAACGACAGTTGCAACCAAAAAGAAAATCGAGAGGATATCCCAGATCTGATTGCGTTGTGTTTTCTTGCGGCGCTGCTTTTGTCTTTCGGCTATTTCTTCTTGATCTGCGAAGTTCATTTTCAGTCCTTGCGATGGAATGAATACTCTATGGCAGCGTGATCACGATGGTTGCAGAGGCTTTTTGGTCAGCTAGCCATTGTTTAAGCTTGGCTTCCTGCAGGGCGCGGCGGGCATCCACAGAAAGAGGATGATTCGCGTCGCGTTCGACAACGTAAATGATGTGATAACCCAGGTCGCTTTTGATCACATCGCTGTATTGTCCAGGCTGCAGCGCAAAGGCGGCAGTTTCCACGTCAGGTTGGGTCAGGTATCCCTGCGGGAACCAGCCCAGGTCTCCACCGGTAGTGGGGTCGAGGGTTGAGGCTAACGTTGCAAAATCCGCACCATTCTTGAGCTGGGTGAGCAAACTTTGGGCGTTGACCATATCTTGCACCAAAATTTGGAGGGCGTGTACCTGATCTGCGGTTTCGGGGACAGAATTGATGATCTGATCGCGTTCCCAATCGGCGCGAATTTCCAGACTGAGGGCAGCTCTAAAGCTTTCGTCAGTATAGCCGTTGCTGCTTTCCCAGGCGGAAAATTTTTCCGCACCGCCAAGCTTGCTTACCAGAGCATCGATACGGCTTTGCAAGGTGGCATCATCCAGGGTAAACCCACCCTGGGTGGCGGCATCTGCGAGTAAAAGCTGATCGGTGAAGTTTTCGATGACCTGATTGCTTTGATCTTCTGCTGAAGCGGTAATGCCTTGAGCAGATTGGGCCTGCTGCAGGCGGGTCAGGTCTGCCTGATATTCGGTAACGGGAATGCCTTCACCGTTGACCTTGAGTGCCATGGGTAGTTCGGTGGCGGTAGGGGTAGGAATGGTTGTAGCAGTAGCGGTGGGCGTTGGCTGTGCCCCAATTCCATTACACCCCGCCAGAATGATCAGTGTAGAGACGACAAAGAGTGAAAAAATTTGATTTCTTTTCATTCGGTAGATTATACACGAATTCGCATAAATAAACTCCGGTAAGGGTACCCTTACCGGAGTTTGACTGTTTCGACGAATGGATTAGTAATCCATTGGGGGTTGAGCAGGAGCAGGCGGATTCTTGTCCGGGATATCCGTGATCAAGGCCTCAGTGGTCAGGATCATGGCGGCAATGGAAGCGGCGTTCTCAAGAGCTCCGCGGGTGACCTTGGCGGGATCGCCCAAACCACCCTTGATCATGTCAATGTAGTCGTCGCGGATCACATCGTAACCAATCTGATTGCTCTTCTTGGCTTTCTGAGCAGCACGGACGTTCTCGATAATCACGGAACCGTCTTTGCCGGCATTCTCAGAGATGCGGCGCATGGGCATTTCGAGGGCTTTGCGGACGATCTTGACGCCGATGTTCTCATCTTCACTGTCGAATTTCAGGTCATCCAAAACGCTGACTGCATTGATGAGGGCGACACCACCCCCTGGAACAATGCCTTCCTCGACGGCGGCACGAGTCGCGGAGAGGGCATCTTCAACACGATGTTTCTTCTCTTTCAACTCGGTCTCGGTTGCAGCACCCACACGGATGATAGCAACACCGCCAGAAAGTTTGGCCAGGCGTTCCTGCAGTTTTTCACGATCGTAATCGCTGGTGGTCTTCTCGATCTCAATGCGGATCTGCTCGATGCGGGCTTTGATCTCAGCATCATTGCCTTTGCCGCCCACGAGGGTAGTATTGTCTTTGTCGGCAGAAATTTTCTCGGCGCGGCCAAGATCGGCAATGGTGACCGATTCCAGCTTGCGGCCGGTCTCTTCAGAGATAACCTGTCCACCGGTCAGGATGGCAATATCCTGCAGCATGGCCTTGCGGCGATCACCAAAGCCAGGGGCTTTGATGGCGAGGACGTTCAGCATGCCACGCAGTTTGTTCAAGACCAGCGTGGCCAGGGCTTCACTGTCGATATCTTCAGCGATGATGACCAGGTCACGTTTGCCGGTCTGGACCAGTTTCTCGAGGATCGGAACAATATCCTGAGCGGCAGAGATCTTCTTGTCGTAGATCAGGATGTATGGCTCACTGATGATGGATTCCATCTTGTCAGTGTCTGTGATGAAGTAGGAGGAAATGTAACCGCGATCGAACTGCATGCCTTCGACGTATTCTTTTTCGAATTCCAGGCCTTTGGATTCTTCAACGGTGATGACACCGTCTTTGCCAACTTTGTCCATGACTTCAGCGATCAGCTCGCCGATGGAGGCATCCTGAGCGGAAGTAGTGGCGACGTTGGCGATGTCTTCACGGGTCGAAATCAGAACAGCCTGTTTCTTGATCTCTTCAGAGACCTTCTGGGCGGCGGCTTCGATACCATGTTTAATGAGCATGGGGTTGCCACCAGCAGCGAGGGTCTTCAGGCCTTCGTTGACGATGGAATGAGCCAACAGGGTGGAAGTGGTGGTGCCATCCCCAGCGATATCGTTGGTTTTGGTAGCGGCTTCTTTGATCAACTGGGCGCCCATATTCTCGAAAGGATCTTCCAGTTCGATTTCTTTGGCGACAGTGACACCATCATGAGTGATGGTCGGGGAACCAAATTTGCGGTCGATTGCCACGTTGCGGCCTTTGGGGCCGAGGGTGGTGACGACAGAATTGGCGACAATATCAATACCGTTCTTTAATTTTCGGCGTGCGTCTTCACCAAAAACGATTTGTTTAGCTGCCATATGAGACTCTCCTTGATTTAGAAAATGACTTTATTTGGTAACGATTGCGAGCAGATCACTTTCGCGCAGGATCAAGAGTTTCTTGCCGTCTACCTTGATCTCTGTGCCACCGTATTTGGCAAACAAAACGGTATCGTTGACTTTGACATCCATGGGGATGCGATTGCCTTTGTCATCACGGTCGCCTTCGCCGACTGAAAGAACCACACCCTTCTGGGGTTTCTCTTTTGCGGTCTCAGGAAGAACGATGCCACCGGCGGTGACTTCATTTTCTTCCAGGGGTTCAACCACGACACGACTACCAAGCGGTTTCAAATTGAATGCCATATATTCCTCCTGCATTTATTCTTGAGTTTTTAGCACTCTCAATGCTGGAGTGCTAATTCTTTTGAATAATAATCGGCTTTAAGGTCGAAGTCAAGAGGGGATAGCTGGTTCTAATAGAATTCTGATATTAGTTGAAGCCGTAACTGGCGCAGATGCCTTCGCCTTCTTCGACGATGGACATGATTGTTTCGTCGCCTCCAAAAGCCGCAGCAATCTGTTTGAAAAGAGGCATGGCAGTAGCGCAATAATTATTGGAGGGCTGATGCAAGCCTGCCAAATCGGAGGCATAGGTGAAATAGTAAGCAACTGAGGATGCTGAGAGAGGTTGACCCTCAATGGGAATGTTGGGAATATTATTGGGGTCACAATCCTGACCGCTATTGCGCACATAGCAGCTCTCGGCTGCCGTACAGCCGCTGATGTAACACTTCAGGGCTGGGATGGCGCCTTCGTAGTTACGTGATTTATAGTAAATGATGCCCAAGCGGCCGTATACAGTGGGGTCAGCGGGGCTGTATTGGACGGCTTTGATCATATTACGCGAGGCAGAGAAGAACTCACCCATTTGAACATAAGTATTGGCAATGGAAATCAGAGGAATGGGATCATCCACTCCCTGCTGTTCATTGATTTTGACCGCTTTGGCAAACATTTCCAGTGCCAGTTCATAATTGGCATTTTGTGAAGCTTTATTCTGGCTGAGATCTGCCAGCTTACGGTAATTTGCACCTATCGAGAGATAAAGTGAGTTCATGTTCGGGGTAATGGCGGCAGCTTTTTCGTAGTAATTGATGGCCTGAGTATAGTTCCCCAGTGATTCCTGTACGTAGCCGGCTACCCGGTAAATATCCATCTCGGTGGTCTCTTTTTGCAGGGCCTGGCTAATGTATTGATCTGCCTGAGACCACTTTTGTTGATCGACCAGAAGTTCGGCATAATAGGCTTTGGCCAGATCATTGGTACTATCGTATTGCAATGCCTGGACGGCATCCTGTTCTCCTTCGTTCAGGTATTTCTGGTAGTCAGCTCCGCCAATCGAAGAGTTACCATACCAGTCATTAGCAAAGGCTTTTACAGCGTAGAGCATGCTGTTTTCTGGATCGATGGTTAACCCCTGATCGATGGAAGCAAAGGCTTCCTGCAGGCGGTCACGTTTCCCAGAATCTGTCGTGATCTGCGTAGTGGAATAAACCTGAATGCGGGCTAATTGGGCCCACATGTCGGCATTGTTGGGATCCACCTTGAGTGCATTTTGATAGGCTTCAATGGCTTTTTCGAGGTTCCCGGCCCGGAAATGAGTATCTCCTTCGAGCGCATAGGAATTCAGCGTGCGGGTAGGGGTAGGGGTAGGGGCCAGCGGAGAAATTAGCTGCCCGGTATCGAAGGCTTTGATCACAAATAGTCCAGCCAGAACCACCAGGAGCCCTACAAAAATTCGCACCGGGTTAGAAGTTCTCCGTGGCTTACTAAAGATTGGTTTTTTATCGTTCAGGTCAATCATTTTCGATTATTTGATTAAGGAGTAGCGGTTACCTGCGGAGGGGTCGGTGTCAGGGTAGGCGTAGCTTCTGGGGTAGAGGTTGCTTCCAAAATGTAGGCGCCAGGAGTAGCGGTTGGCACATCCGTCGCGCCTTGTTTGGCCAGCAATTCGCAGGTATTGATAGCATCTTGCGCGTTATACACGGCAATATCGTCATTTCTCATCCCGGTGGCAACGGCCTGAGCAATTTGCAAAGCCAGGTTACATTGACCGATGCGGGAAAGGGCCAGGGCGTAAGTGTAGTAAAAAGTGCCGGCAGTACTGTAATCCATAGTAAGACCCTTGACGGTCACCCCTGTATTGGTGGTACCGCCCTGGACCGCTATTTTGAGCACATCCACGGCATCCTGATACTGCTGATTTTTCCAGTAGGTCAAACCCAGGTTGCCATAGAGATAGGGGTCGGAAGGGTCATCCTGCAAAGCTGCTTCAGCATATTGAACCGCTTTGGTAAATTCGCCATTGAGGAGATAGGTCTTGGAGATCATCGTTTCTGGGTTGGGATCTTTGGGGTTAAGCGCATTGGCAGAAGTAAACTCGGTAATGGCTTTGTCGTATTCTTCCAGGGCTTTATAGTTGATCCCAAGATTAAGATGCAGGTCAGCGATGTAAGGGTTGATAGCAATTGCGGCCTGAAATTCGGTGACGGCTTCTTCATAGTTGGCGGTGTAATTTAAGACCAAACCACGGGCGCGGTGAGTTTCTAAAGCACTGGGGGCCAGTTCGACGGCTTTTTTGGAAAAATCGATGGCGTTCTGGCTGGTATCGAGAGTGCCCACGTTGGCGTTGACCATGTCGATATACACTTCAGAAAGATAGGCGTAAGCGGCGGCATTGTTAGGGTTGATGGCGATGGCGTCTTTCAGAGCGCCTTCGGCGGTGATATAGTCACCGGTAAAACTGAGTGCCCAGCCGCGTAAGGCTATGGCCTGATCGTTTTGCGAGTTGAGCAGCAACGCGTTTTCGGCTTGTTTTACGGCATCTTCATATTCGCCGGTATAGATTTCAAGACGGCACAGGGCCAGATAATTCGACGGGTTGGTTGGATCCACCGTAATGGCCTGTTTATAGGTATTGATGGCCATAGTATATTTGCCCTGGCTCTCGAGGTTCTGTGCGTCGGTGATATACGATTCCGGGGGACGGGTGGCGGTGGGGGTTGGTTCAAAGAAATTGGGAATGGTCGGCACGATGGTACGATCGGCATAGATCAACAGACCAATGACCAGTAAAAAGATCAGTACCCGAAAGGGGTTCGATCTCTGTCGCCGGTGCGACATGTTCCACTTGCTGCCTTTGATGTACATTGTTTTTCATCATACCAATGGTCAGAATCAGCGTCAAGGCCAGTGATTGCGTGCGACGGGTGCCGCGGAGTTGGGCCCAGTCTGGCATGGCCCTTATTTTAGGCTGGCACGTGAGCAATTTGCGGGCAATTCAAAAGGATTAGGTATAATTGAGACGATCATGACAGACCTGACCAGCTTAGCCAACACACAATTGGGGATCAAACTCTCCGCTGCTCAGCAGGAGGCCTTTGCCGTTTATGAGCAAACGCTGCTGGAGTGGAACGAGAAGTTCAACCTGACCGCTATCCGCGATCTTGAAAGTATCCGGATCAAGCATTTTCTGGATTCATTAACCTGCATTCCAGAAATAAAAGCTATTGCCCCGAACCGGCTGATCGATGTGGGTACTGGGGCAGGGTTTCCGGGCATTCCCCTCAAAATCCTTTTCCCGGGGATGCAATTGACCCTGGTTGAATCGGTGGGCAAGAAGGCCGGTTTTTGTGAGCACATGGTGAAGCTGCTGCATCTTGAAAATGTCAGGGTCTCTACCTTGCGCGCAGAAGAAATTGGCCAGCTCGCGGAGCATCGCGAAAAGTATGATTGGGCAATTGCGCGGGCGGTAGCGGCCATGCCGGTTCTGCTCGAGTATTTGATCCCGCTGGTACGGGTAGGGGGAGGCATACTGGCACAAAAGGGCGAAAGTGCCCACGCTGAAGCCCAAACTGCTGAAAAGGCCAGTCAATTGCTGGGGGGAAAACTGGACCACATCACTCAGGTAAATTTGCCTGGGGTGGTTGAAGATCATTTTCTGGTCGTTTACAAAAAGGTAGCTGCCACTCCGGCCCGGTATCCACGCCGGACGGGAGTGCCATCTAAAACCCCGCTCAGTTAGCTGTCTTTCTTGTGAATATTGCCCTGATCGACCCACCAGCGCTCGCATTTGCCTGAGAAGTTGCTCGGGAAAAGATTCATATCGGTGGTGGTCAGAATGGCCTGTTCGGCGCTGGTAAGGTAGGTAAGCAAGCTTTCACGGCGGGCTTCATCCAGTTCAGCCAGGGTTTCATCAAGGAGCAAAACGGGCATTTCGTCGGTCTTTTGCTTTAACCATTCGATTTCGGCCAGTTTTAACGAGAGCAGGGCAGTGCGGATTTGTCCACGGGAGCCAAAGTCAGTTAAATCGATACCATTGCAATGGACACGCATTTCATCACGATGCGGGCCGATGGTGGTCACGCCGCGCAGAATCTCTTCGCGATGCAATTGAGCCAGACGCGCGATGAAACCCGTCTGAAGCTGTTCAAGGGTGAATTTTCCTCGTTCGACCTTGGTTTGCATCGGCAAAGAAAACTGATTCTGGGGCTGGACTACCGGGTCATAGGCAGGCTGATAATAAAGACGCAGCACTTCTTTCGAATCGGTGAGGGCGCTGTGAATGCGAATGGCAATCTCGCCGATCTCTTCAATGGCCTGGATACGTGCCTGCATGAGCAGTGCTCCTTTCGTGGCCAGCACTTGATCCCAGAAGTCAAGTTGTTTTTCATCTCCGCCGCGCTCGGAGAGTTGTTTGAGCAGGGCATTGCGTTGAGAAACTGTCTGGTTATAGTCAGCCAGGGTCTGCGTGTAGTTACGATTGGATTGGGCAATGGCCAGGTTCAGATAGCGGCGCCGCTCTTCAGGCCCTCCCTCAATAATACGCGTCATTTCGGGCAGGAACATCACCGCTTTGAATGCCCCTACCGCCTGGTTGGGGGAGATCTTCGTGCCGTTGAGCAGCACTTCTTTGCGCAACCGTGAGCCGCCGTTGCCGTTGAGTTCCTGAATCAAACGGATTTCAAGACGTTTTTCTCCTTCTTGCGTGGCAAAGCTGGCAGTCAGGCGCGCCACAGCCAAAGATTCCTGGCTGGCGAGAAAGTTGATCAACTGACGATCGTGAGAAGCATGCAGTGAGGTGAAGGTAGCTAAAAAAAAGATGGCTTCAAGCAGCGAGGTTTTTCCTTGAGCGTTGTTCCCCTCTAAAAGTAAAATTTGGCTGGGCAAATCCATGTCCAGCCGGGAAAAGAGACGAAAATTGGTCAGGGAAAGGTGGTTCAGCCGCATAGATCAGTCCGCTGGAACCTCATCCTCTTCGGTAGGCTGCCAGACCTTATCGGTCCGGTCGGTAAACAGGATGCCATCCAGATGGTCGATCTCGTGCTGGAAAATGCGTGCCAGCCAATCTTCGGCTTTGATCTTGACAGGTTGGCCGTGGCGGTTCAAGCCCTTGACGACCACTTTGCGAGAACGTTCCACGCTGCCGATCAATTCAGGAATCGAAAGGCAACCTTCGATTCCCTCAACCAAATCTTCAGAGCGCTGAACGATTTCTGGGTTGGCAACAACGAACAGTTTCTTGGGCACCGATTCATCGTCATCATCGCCGTATTCGATCACGATCAGTTGCTGCAAAATTCCCACCTGAGGAGCGGCTAAACCCACTCCAGGGGCATCGCGCAGGGTTTCGATCATGTCGTCAGCGAGTTGTTGAAAATCTTTGCCAAAATCGGTCACTTTGTGGGCTTTTCTCCGCAGGACCGGATCGGGAGTAGTAACAATATTTAAAACTGACATTCGCAATCCTTTATTAAATCGATTCTGTTCAAAACCGTTCTCATTTTACTCGTTTTGAGAAGAATTTTCATCTTTCTTTTGTTCACGGAGCTGATCGTAGGTGGCAAACCATTCGGTCATGCGGTTGCGATCCATTTTGCGGGCACGGTCATTGAATTCACGGAAGTGATTGAAGATCTCGGTCTGTACCACGGCCGGGTTATAGACATTATCAAAGGTCAGTTCTTCATTGCCGATCTGAATGCGCACAGTACCAAAATTCAAGGCCATTGCCACAATGCCATTGCGGCGGTAATCAACCATCTGAATATTCTTGAGCGGGGCCGCGCGCCGATTTTCGTGCCCCAGTGGGCGCTGATCGACGTCCACTACCTGATCTGGGGTAATGATATAGACGTCGTTGCGCCAATCGACATATTGATAAAACCACCAGACCCAGCCCGTAATGGCTACCAGAATCGCTGTGGCGTAGATCAGGCTGGCATTCAGCGTGAATACATCCAAAAAGCGCAGCAGAAAGAGGACGATCGAAGCAATCAAAAGCAAATTGGGAATCAATTGCTTCACGAGCAGCATCATCCAATGGGTGTGATAAATGATGGCTCCATCCTTTTCGGCACGCAGCCGGAAGAATTTGGCCAGCAGATCAGAAAAGGAATCCCCGTAATAATTGATTGGCAGGTTGGTTGAATTCTGGGACGGTGCAGAGGGGATACTTTTGGCCTGTCCAGGGTGAAGCCGCTGTTCCAGCATGGACTGCATGGCCTCTTTTTCTTGTCGGTTCAATTCGGCCTGCAAATAGCTGCGCCGGTGGTCGAGATACTTCATCACCAGGTCTGCATTGGGAATGCGGTCCAGAGCCAGGTTGCCGGTATAAGAGCGGGCAGTGACCCTGCCATAGCCGAGCAGACGGCCAGCAAGGGAAGTGCTCATGCCCACCGACAGGATGGCTGGAATGGGGGTTTCCTGGCGCGATTCCATCAATCCGATCAACAGTTTTTGTACCAGTACCCGGTCTTTGGTGAGGGCAAAGTATTCATTGCGCCAGGCCAGGATATCCCAGACAGAAAAAACAATTCCCAGACTTAATGCCAGCAGGGCCAGAACAATCCAGATAAAAGCATCCTTCTCTGCGGTAAACGCTTCAAAAAGCAGCCAGCCAAACCCAGACAAAGAGAGTACCCCAATGGGGATCAGCTTCATCCAAAGGAAAAAGGGATTATCCCGCAAAACGATATAGAGTGTTTCGCCAGGAGAACGCCATCTGAATTCGGTCACGCAGAGGTTATGAAAGGTTGCGGCGAACATCTTGAAAATGCGGTCGAGCAGCGCGGATTCCTGGCGTAGTGCTTCCAGATTCGCACGGGAGAGGAACACCAGTACAGCCGGGGTGGTGGTGATAGCGGTAGTCATGCGGCGGGCGGTAAAAAGGGACTCTTCGCCGAAGTGATCGTAGGGGTCGAATTGCTGCAGGGTATGCGGCTGAGCCTCTTTCTTTTTCTGTAACTTGAGGGTTACTTTACCCGAAAGCAAAAAATACAGTGCATTGGCTGGGTCGTTGGCGGCAAAGATTACTGTTCCTGCCGGAACCTGAATTTCTTCCAGCGTTGGCAAAATCAAAGCCAGCGTTTCACTATCCAGATCGCTAAAGGGATAGACTTCTTTTAAGTAGGGGAGCATCTTTTCGCTGATTTGACCCATAGCTTAAGTATAGCTGACCTTTTGCGAAACCTTCACATTTGTGACCCCGGTTATCTGGTAAAATCGGAAAAGGCATATTGCCAGGAGTACAAAAGAATGATTCGTATCAAAAATTTTTCATTGCTGCGCTGGATTTCACTGGCTTTAATCCTGTCGGCGGCACTGATTTTAGTTTATGAGTTGATCAGCTTTAGCCGTCTGCGTTCAGGCTTTTCTCTGGGAACGACCATTGCGGATGTCCCGGTGGGAGGGCTGACGCTGGATGAGGCGGCGGACCGTTTGACGCAGGCTTACTCTGTGCCGGTGGAGCTTCATTATAATGATGCGGTGATCCAGGTAAAACCAGCGACACTGGGGTTCTCGCTGGATCTGAATGCCATGATCACGGCGGCTGACCAGAAACGCAGTTCCAGCCCCTTCTGGTCTTCTTTCTTCAATTACCTTTTCAATCGCTATCCTGATTCAAGCAGTGTTCCGTTGGTGGCGACCATCAACGAAGATACCCTGCGTGATTACCTGAACAGTGAAATTGCCCCGCGTTATGATCAGGCACCGGACGCTTATTCACCGGTACCGGGTGGAACAACTTTCGTTGCCGGGCAGGCGGGTTCGGTGTTGAATGTGGATCGCTCTGTACAATTGGTGAGCATGGCATTGCGCTCCCCGACTTCGCGGATTGTCAATCTTTCGGTGGATAAGGTCGATTCTTCCAAGCCCTCGCAAGAAAATCTCAAAGTGCTGCTTAAGCAGATCATCGATAATAGCGGATTCACCGGTGTGGCGGAAATCTATTTGCTGGATCTGCAAACTCAGCAGGAATTGCAGCTGGCTTATCAACAGGGCGAGGAACTGGCCCCCAATATTGCCTTTTCAGCGGCCAGCACGATCAAAGTTCCCATTATGGTTTCCGTGTTCAAGGATGCCAAGAAACCCATCTCCAGCGAAAATACGGCTTTGCTGGAGGAAATGATCGAAACATCCAGCAACACTGCTCCGGATAAGCTGATGCAAAGCGTCATCGATCCCAACTTGGCCCCGGTCATGATCACGAATGATCTGGAAGCGCTGGGGTTGGAAAATATTTTTCTGGGCGGTATGTTTGCCGATGGCTCTGCTTTGCTCATTTCGCCCAAGACAACCGCGAACCAGCGTACGGATATCAATACCAATCCCGATGTTTACAGCCAAACCACACCGGCGGATATGGGAAGTTTGCTGGATGACATCTATCAATGTGCACAAAATGGAGGGGGAACCTTTGCCGCGGTATTTCCACAACAGATCACTCAGTCTGATTGTCGGACGATGATCCTGTACCTGACGCGCAATGATCAACCGGGCCTTTTACGGGAGGGGTTGCCAGATGGTACCCAGATCGCTCATAAGCATGGCTGGGTGACAGATAATACCACAGATGGGCTGATGCATCTTGTTTCAGATGCTGGCATTGTCTATACCCCGGGCGGTAACTACATCATGGCTGTCTACCTGGCTGATACTCGACAGGTAGTTTGGGATACTGCCAATTATCTGATCGCCAGCCTCTCGAGAGCGGTCTATAACTATTACAACCTCTCCGCCCAATAATTATCGTCGTGCCGAAAGATCTGCACCGCAAAACAGCTCATCTTGCGGGTTTTTTCAGATTCAAGTATAGTCAATTGGATTCGTATCCAGTATCAAGCACTCTGAGGATAAAAACATGGAAATATCTACTCCTGTTAAAGATAACAGCCCCTGGTTAGACAAGCCAGTTTTTTCTTTCTGGCCCAAATTTACCATCGAGCATTTGCTGATTGCGATCATCCTGATTATCGCGGTGATTACGCGTCTGTATAATCTGGGCGCTCGCGACATCAGCTTCGATGAGGTAAATCACGTGGTTCCCTCTTACGAGCTGTATACAGGGCAGGGATACGTGCATAACCCGATCACCCATGGACCGTTACAATTCCATTTGATCGCGGCTTCGTATTTCCTGTTTGGAGACAGCGATTTTTCGTCGCGCATTCCCAGTGCTGTCTTCAGCATTTTAACCATCGCTTTTATCCTCTTTGCCTTCAAGCGTTATCTGGGCAGAGTGGGCAGTCTGGTGGCCGGCACACTCTATTTGATCTCCCCCATGATCCTGTTCTATGGCCGTTATGCTCGTGATGAAGCTCTATTGGGCTTGTTTGGGGTGATGCTCTTTTTCTACGTATTTTTCTACCTTGAGAAAGGACGGTCATCTTCGCTGTTGATCATCGCGGCGCTTCTCTCACTGCAGATGACCACTGAAGAGACAGCTTACATTTACACAGCGATTCTCTTGATCTTTCTGGGGGTACTCTTTCTGGAAGACGTCTCACGAAAACACTGGCGTCGGCGCAAGGATAAGCAGGCATTTTCTTTTGCAATGGCCGCATTGATTTTGCTGGCCGGGCTGGGAGTGGCCGCCAGCGCCATGGAAGCCAAGGCGAATTCCACCACACAGCCCTTCAAATCGGCGGCATTGCAGAGTTTGCTGCCGGTTTATCAAGCTACCCTAATTGCCTGTGTCGCATTGGCGGCAATTGCTCTGGTAGTGATCATCTATACGTTGCTTAAAGGGCTGGGCTGGAACAAGGTCAAAGAGATCCGCTCTTTTGATTTGCTGCTGCTTACCTTCACGCTGATCCTGCCTACACTGACCGCATTCCCGGTCAAGTTCCTCGGCTGGGATCCCATCGATTATTCCCAGGCCGGGTTGATCCATACCTCGATCATTCTGGTACTTATGACCCTGATTGCCATTGTGGTGGGGTTGCTGTGGAAACCTTCTCTCTGGCTGACCAGTGCGGCTATTTTCTATGCTATTTTCACGGTGTTTTATACTACTTTCTTCACCAACGGGCAGGGGTTTTTTACCGGTATTGTTGGTTCGTTGGGATACTGGCTTTCTCAGCAGTCGGTTAACCGCGGAACACAGCCCTGGTATTACTACCTCTTCTTGCAGCTCCCCATGTATGACTACCTGGGTGTGGCTGGATTGATTCTGGGGGCAATCTATGCCGGGCGGCACAAGTTGTATTCGATGTTTCCGGGGATCGCCCCAATTGCCCAACCTGCCGAACAGCCCCTGGCAGAGGTAGCGGCAGAACCGATCGACACAGCGGAAACTGAAATCGGCGAAAATGTTGCAGCGGAAGGAGAAGCCCTTTCTGAATCGAGCGGAGAGCCAATTGAAACGGAAGAAAACGCCCCGCGGCGTTTGCCTGTGATGGCTTTCTTCGTGTATTTCTCAGTCATGAGCCTGATCGCTTACAGCATTGCCGGCGAAAAGATGCCCTGGCTGACTTATTACATCGATATGCCCATTTTGTTGGGCGCGGGGTGGGGAATTGGCTATCTGATTGAAAGCGTTCCGTGGCCGCGATTGGCAAATCGCAAGGGGCTTTTCGCCCTTTTGTTGGCCCCCATCTTTTTGGTTAGCCTGTTCATGGCAATTGGCATTTTGGTGGGGCCGAACAAGCCCTTCCAGGGGACGACGCTGGATCAGTTACAAACGACCAGTACTTTCCTCTTTTCGGTGTTGGCTTGCGGTTTGAGCGCCTGGGGAGTGCTGACTTTTCTGCATGATTGGGCTTCGCGTGATCTCTGGCGTCTGCTTGGGTCGGCTTTCTTCCTGGTACTGGCGGTTTTGACGGCACACTCTTCTTACCAGGCCAATTACCTCAATTATGACTATGCTACTGAGTTTCTGGTTTATGCTCATGGTGCCCCCGGCCCCAAACAAATTCTGAGCCAGGTTGAAGAGATCTCTGAGCGGACGACTGGTGGCAAAGACATCAAGGTGGCTTATTTAGGGGACAATCTGTACCCCTACTGGTGGTATTTCCGCGATTATCCCAACAAAATGTGGATCAAGGATGACGTCTCTAAAGAGCTGCTGAACTATCCGCTGGTGATCGCTGATGACGCCACCCTCTCGAAGACACAGTCGATTCTGGGGGACAACTACGTTCAGTACGACTACAAGCGCTTGTGGTGGCCAATGATGGATTATATGAACCTGACCCCTGAGCGGGTATGGAACGCAGTGCGCGATCCACAAATGCTTGAGGCGTTATGGGATATCTGGTTCAACAAAGACTATACTCTGTATGGAACGCTGACAAACAACAAGAATCTCACCGTGGCGACCTGGCAGCCTTCGTCTGGAATGCATTTCTTCATCAAGAAGGATATTGTCAGTCAAATTTGGGAGTACGGTAGCAGCCCGGTGGCCAGTACCACTTCCAACGTGGACCCGTATGCCAATAACTACGTTGAGCTTTCAGCTGATGCCTTCTTCGGGCAGGCGGGTACAGGCAACGGACAATTCGCCGACGCCCACGGAATTGCGGTGGCGCCGGATGGAACAATCTACGTGACCGATTCCAATAATAATCGGGTCGAGCATTTTACTGCGGATGGTCAATTCATCAATGCCTGGGGCACTCTGGGCAGCGTCGATGAAGGAACTGCCCTGGATGGAACTTTCAAGGAACCCTGGGGCATCGCAGTGGGCCCGGATGGATCCGTTTACGTGGCGGATACCTGGAACTATCGTATCCAGAAATTCAGCGCGGGCGGCAAATTCCTGGCCAAATGGGGTGTTCCTGGGCAGGGAGAAAGCCCGAATGCGTTCTGGGGTCCGCGCGGAATTGCCGTTGATCTGGTCGGAAATGTCTATGTGACCGACACCGGTAATAAGCGGGTCGTGGTTTTCGATGCCAACGGTAATTACATTACCGAGTTTGGTTCCTATGGTTCTGACCCCGGTCAGTTCGATGAACCGGTTGGAATTGCGGTGGATAACAATGGGGTGGTGTACGTAGCTGATACCTGGAATAAACGCATTCAGGCATTCGCGCCTGATGGAACTGGTAAGGGGTTTACTTTCTCGCGCATGTGGAATGTTGATGCCTGGGATAGCCAATCTACTGACAACAAGCCCTTCCTGGCGGTGGATACAGAGGGGCATGTCTATGCCAGCGACCCGGCGGGTTATCGTGTGCTGGAATTCACCTCAGATGGGCAGATCGTGCGTGTCTGGGGACAGTACTCTAGCGGTATCGACGGATTTGGCAACCCGGTGGGCGTTGCGCTGGATGGAGCTGGCCATCTGTGGGTGATGGACTCAACCAATAGTTATGCTCTGCGCTTTTCTGTGGTGGCCTCGAACACGGTAGGGTTGGGTGACCTGCCAGCTTTGCCTACTTCCCAAACTCCACTGAGTTTCGATTCTTCCACCAATACACTGGTAGATGCCGACCACGTTGCCTATTACCAGCTGGACGCCAGTATGAAGATCTGGGTACCCGTTGTGCCAGAATCCGTCTCGAAGATGTTCAGCGAAGCGCTGTATCCGATCCAGGATGCCAGCGGTAACTGGACCTTGAAGACGAAGGATAATACCACGGTCTATGAATGGAATGCCAACACGCTGACCTGGCAATTACTGGCGCCAGTTCAAGCCACGACGACGAATTAAATGCAAACGGCTTGCTCAATCGGGCAAGCCGTTTTTTCTGTTAAGCAGACTTTTTATCGTCGACCAGAAAGCGGCTCAAAACAAAGCTGACAATGCTGACAATAATGGCTCCCAGGAAGGCGTACCAGAACGGCTGATCGGGGATAATGAATCCCACCTGGAATGCCCGGCCGATGGCGCCAACAATCAGGAAAAGGATTGTGTTCACCAGTAAAGTGCCCAACCCGAGGGTCACGATCAGCAGCGGGCAGCTGGCAACCATGAGTACTGGGCGGATCAAGGCATTGACCAGGCCGAAGATCAGTCCCAGCGCCAGATAGGCATACCACAGGTTATTTTGCATGAGAATGTGCCCTGAGAGCAAGGCAACGGCCGCATAGAGGGAGACAGCGTTGATAATGACGCGCAGAAGAAATTTTCCCATTTTTCTTTCCTTTCGTTTCTCAATCATATACGCAAATTGGAACAGAAAGTTGTAGCCAGACTCATTGAGGGAGAACAGGTGGAATAGTGTATTCCATCCAGATCAAGGTATTGATTTCTTTCATTCCCAGCGCTTGAAAGGCAGCGACAGCCCGATGAGCCGGGTAATTGACCTGAATACGCAGTGGATGTAAAGAGCGGCGGGCGATCTTCGACACCAGAGCCGGGATGGCAATCTCTTCGTAGGCCGGGGAAGTAGCAATCCACAAGTAGTCTTGCAGCAAATTGATGTTTTCGAGAGTGGCCAGCCCGATGAGCTTTTCTGCCTGGGTAGCTTGCCAGAAGTGCAGAGAATCTCCATTGAGCCAGCGCGAAAAGTCATTGAAAAACCCGGGTTCCTGTTTGGAAATCTGGTAGGGGAGAAACCAGCTCACTTTTTCGGGGTAAAGCTGATTGAGCCATTCACGCTGCTGCGACCAATTTTCTGCCTGGCGGGGGGCGATCTTGATGGCTGGGGTGGTGAGATTGGTTAAATTGGGTGGCCTTTTCTGAATGCCCCAGTTGGTGCGGCGGGTGTATTCCACGAATCCCAGGGATTCATAGAGAGAGATGGCGATCTGATTGTCTTCGCGTACCTGCAGGGTCACAGAGTGCCCATCGTGTTCCTGGGCATGCTGCATGGCACGTCGGGTCAGCATGCGGGCGATGCCGCGGCCACGATATTCCGGGTCGACCGACACGTTGGCAACAAAGTACAGGTTTTGCCCGTTCTTTTTCATGTAGATCAGGGTTACATTACCCACGATGCGATTATTCTCGACCCAGATATAGCCGTGAAAGGGCAGGGGAGAAGTTTCGGGTGAGGTGGCGTCCAGATAGTAAGGATCGCCATCACGGCCAACCCGACGGATGTTCTGCAAATAAGTGCGGCCTTCGAGATCCATGTGGTCAGAGAAGCACAACTCGACCAGGTTGGTCACCTCAGCCAAATCCCTACGCAGCCGAATGGGACGGATATGCGGATCAGTTGTCTGTAAAGCGAGTGCCATATGGGGAATTTTACACCTAAGGCTGAGGATTTGTCTTAAGAAATGCTCAGGCGGACCCTTAGGATCCGCCTGAGTGAAGAGGGATTACAGAGCTGGTTCGGGCATGAAAGGCAGATGCCGAGAGATTTCTTTGACCTCGTTGTCGGGGTAAGAGTAATCTTCCATATCTCCAGAGAGATAGCGGTTATAGGCAGTCAAATCGAAATGCCCGTGGCCAGAAAGATTGAAGAGGATCACTTTCTTTTCACCAGTTTTACGGGCCTGTTCGGCTTCATCCATGGCTGCCAGGATGGCGTGGGCAGATTCTGGGGCGGGCAGGATGCCTTCGCAGCGGGCAAACTGGACTGCTGCCGCGAAAACGCGGGTTTGCGGTACCGAAATGGCTTCGATCAGGCCAGCGTCATAGAGTGCCGAAAGCGTGGGAGCCATGCCGTGATAGCGCAGACCGCCAGCGTGAATGGAAGGCGGCATAAAATCATGCCCGAGGGTGTACATTTTCACGATTGGGGCCATGCCAGCAGAATCACCAAAGTCATAAGAGTAGATACCTTTGGTGAGTGAGGGCGTCGCCGTGGGCTCAACAGCCAGCAGACGGGCGCGCTGCCCCGATTTGAGATTCTCACGCAAGAAGGGAAAGGCGATCCCAGCAAAGTTTGAGCCGCCGCCCACACAACCGATCACGACGTCCGGGTACTCACCAGCCAGATCCATTTGTTTGAGGGCTTCTTCACCGATCACGGACTGGTGAATGAGCACGTGGTGCAAGACGGAACCCAATCCGTATTTTTTGGCCCCTTTTGAGATGGCGGCCTGTTCGACCGCTTCTGAGATGGCAATTCCCAATGAACCGGGGTTGGAGGGGTCTTCTGCCAGCAACTTGCGGCCAAAGCTGGTCTGGTCACTGGGGCTGGCAAAGACACTGGCCCCGTAAGTTTCCATCAAATAGCGGCGGTAGGGCTTTTGGTCGTAAGAAACGCGTACCATGTAGACTTCCAGGTCGAGACCATAGAACTGGCAGGCCATTGCCAGTGCGGAGCCCCATTGGCCGGCCCCTGTTTCAGTCGTCATGGCTTTCGTCCCGGCAATCTTATTGAAATAGGCCTGTGGAACGGCAGTGTTGGACTTGTGACTGCCCGATGGAGACACGCCTTCGTATTTGAAATAAATGTGCGCGGGGGTGTGCAGGGCCTGTTCCAGCCGGCGAGCACGGATCAACGGAGTGGGGCGCCACAATTTGTAAACCTCCAGGACTTCTTCGGGAATAGGGATGTAGCGTTCTTGACTGACCTCCTGCTCGATCAGCCCCATGGGGAAGAGAGCGAGCAGGTCTGCGGGGGTGATGGGCTGTTTGGTCTGTGGGTTGAACACTGGGGCAGGCGCCACTGGGGAATCCGCATTGATGTTGTACCAGAAATGCGGGATATCCGATTCGTTCAAGAGGTATTTCGTTTGGTCTTCCATAGTCAGCTCCTTTGAAATGAAAGTGGGTGATGAGGAACTGACAAAGAAAGATCGTCAGTCCCTGGTTATGGGGACGGACGATCAGGCCCGCGGTGCCACCCCGATTAAGCTGGTGAATAAAAAAATCTCCGGAGAATTGCTCCCGGAGATTTGGATGTGCCAGCTTCACTCGTTGAGTACGACAGAATTGTTTATACTCGTTGCCCTGTAACGGCGGCTTTCCCGGCGATGGTTACTCGATTTCTCTTTCACCTGGCTGCTCAGAGGTCCATTCGATTTCACTTGTCGGGCAGGTTTTCACCGTCTCCTGCTCTCTGTGCCGATAGACTGAAATGTACTCGTCCTCGTCAAAGCATTTTCATATGTGATTGCGTTTATTATATTCTTTCTGAAAGACAAGTCAAGAGGTCAGACTAATTAATGCGGAAATGGGTGACCCCGGGGACGGTGCTGATGAAATCGTGGATGTCTTCGAAAGATTCATCCTCGATGGCTTTGATCACCAGATTGACTGTGGTGGATTGGTATTCCAGATTTTGGTCAATGCCCATCGAGATAATACTTTTGTTCAACTTGTGGAACCCTTCTTCAAGGGTTTTGATCAGGGCCGGGTTGTTCTTGGCCGTGACCGAGACGCTGACCGTGGTGTAAACCCGAATCAGTTTCTTTTCCAGAATGTTGAGCAAAACCAGCACGGCCAGCAGTAGCAGGGTCGTGGCTATCCCGGCAAAATAGTGGCCAGCCCCTACAGCCAACCCGACCATTGCGATCGTCCAAAGTGAGGTAGCGGTGGTTAATCCCTTGACGTTGATGCCATAGCGTAAAATGGCCCCAGCACCCAAGAAGCCGATGCCAGAGACGACCTGTGCTGCCAGACGAGCGGGGTCGCCGGTGATAGCGGGTAAAAACTGCATCGATAAATTGATCGAGATGGTCATGGCCAGACAGGAGCCCACAGCCAGGATCGTATGCGTCCGCAGCCCGGCAGGTTGGTTCTGGCGTTCGCGCTCGAAGCCGATCACCATGCCCAGCACAGCGGAAATACCCAAACGTAAGAGAATCTCGAGATTACTGATCATGATCGTTTCTCATAATTATATCGGCGAAATAATCTCTTTCAAGCGAGGCAACACTCTCAGAAGAGTGGAGCTGGAAGACCGGTGCAAAAGCGGGGAAATGCTCAAGTACTTCAGTATACAGTTGCTGGGCCAGCCGGCGAACAGCAAAATGCGCATTGGGCGCCGAACGCAACTGGATGAAATGCCACAGGCTGCGTAAGTTGCTGCTCAGAAGGAAGCGGCGCAGAGCGGCATTGGGCACGACGTATCCGCCCAGAGCGGGGAAGGCATCAGAAAGCTCAGTGAAGAATTGCTGCGATTCGTGCATGGCCTGATGAAATTGCGCTTCACAGCCCGCCTGGCGGATCAGACTGGGCAAGGCATAACCCAAATTGGCAGTCAGCGGCTGAGGCGTAAGCGTAAGCATGCGATGACGTTTCACTTCATAATAAGCCCCCTGATCGAGAGTGATGTCAAAGGTCAGAACAGCGTATTCCAACTCACGCAGTGGGCTCTCATGGCAATTTTCGAAGCAGACCATTTCACGTGCGACCCGCCGTCGTTCAGTCACGGACCAGGCAGCCACAGTTTCCAGACACTGCGCGTAGGCAATATCATGAGTGCGATAATAATAAGCGGCCAGAAGGCGGTTTTCAGCATCTGGATCGATCGAGATGAGCTGGCACCACGATTGCGGTGGGCGTGCAGACGGGATGTGCACGGTGCAGGTCTGGATCTGCTGCAGGATTGGATCGGGATTGGCATATTTCAACAGGGTTGGGATGGCGGCCACGGCAGCGGTTTTAATTTCAGCGCCGATGGCACGCACTTCCTGCAGTGGGTGAGAGAGCATTTTGACCAGTGCATGTTCCAGGGCGCGGGCGTTGATGGTCATCCCCACGTTGGCCAGCACCCCGGCAGGAAGCAGATAGCGGCAACTATCGATGGTGGCAGAACGAATGCGGCGCTGCCATTGTGAGGCGGTTTCTTCAGGTGATTGCAGAGAAGCCTGGCTGAGATAGCGAGTGACCTGCTCGATGCAATCGAGGTAGGTTTGCAGCAGCATCTGACAGGTTTTTATATATTTAGCCTGCGATGGAGAGTTCCCGGCCAGCTCTGGCGGTATAGAAAAGGCATCATCTTTCCAGGTCTGGTAGCGAGTAGATTTTTCGGTGTAGGAAGCCAGTCGGTTTGATTCCAGACACTCACAGGCCAGGCGTGAGATATTCTCGACGGCGATATGCAGGACGGCATGTTCTGCCACCGATGAATGGCCATAACCAACTACCCATTTTTCGTTGAATTCAGCGCTTTTTTCGGCATTGAGTTCATCGGCAATGACAGCAAAAGATTCCGGTGAGCGTGAAGTTTTGGCAAAAGCTACGGCAATGGTTTCAGGGGAATACTTCTGGGGATCCAGCAGGTAGATATGGCGTTTATCTGGCATGGTTAAACAGCTCCCGAGTCTTTTCGATATCCCGGTTTACCTGGGCGATGAGATCGGCAGAACTGGCAAAGGCTTTTTCGGGGCGCAAATATTCCAGCAAATCCAATTTCAGAAAGTCACCATAGAGATCGCGGTCCAGGTCGAGTAAATGCGGCTCGACGCGCGGATACTCGAGCGGGTTCTCGAAGGTGGGGCGTACGCCAATATTGGTGACGGCTACGTAAGCTGAACCATTGACGAAAGCGCGGCAGGCGTAAACTCCGCGGGCAGGCAGCAGCCGTTCGCGCGGCAGGTCGAGATTGGCAGTGGGGAAACCAAGCTGATTGCCGCGATGTTCCCCATGGATCACTTTCCCGCTCAAGAAATAAGGCCGGCCCAACATTTCGTTGGCCTCGCGGATAAGTCCTTCTTGCAGCAGGCTGCGAATCTGGCTGGAGGAAATGGTGGCTTCCCCCATTTTGATGGGGGGAATCACTTCTACTTCATAACCAATGATCTTGCCCAACTGCTGCAGAGTATCCAGATCACCAGCCCGATCACGGCCGAGAGCAAAATTGAAACCGATCAGCAAATGGCTGACATCCAGTTGATCTTTGAGCATTTGCATGAAGTTCAGCGCCGTCAGGTTGGCCAGTTGAGCGTCAAAAGGAAGGGTAAAAACCTCGTCCACGCCCAGCTCTTTGAGAAGGGCTTCACGTTCGTCTGGCTCGGTCAAGTTGTGCCCCAACGAAGCTCGCCCGAAATAAACGGCCGGGTGGGGATGGAACGTGACGACCACGGCGGGGGAATGCTCAGCATGCGCCTGGGTCACGAGTTGTTGGATGAGGGTTTGATGCCCGCGATGGACGCCATCGAAGGTGCCTACGGCTACCCAGGCTTGTTTGATGTCGTGACGGTCAAGTTGGATGAAATCGGTCATGGGCTAATTATAGATGAATGTAGATTAATCAACTCCCCCTCGCGTGTGGCGAGGGGGTGAAATTTACGAGAAGAAAACTTTCTTGGGCTGCCACTCATTTGTGGCCTCGTCCAGTTCCAACAGGGCAACCAGTTCCCCTTGTTCACTGATGCCGCGGGCTTTGGTGCCTTCAGGGTTCTCCGCTGGGACGCGGTTGCCGTGGCGCACGGCCTCGATCTGCTCGTTGTTCAGTTCCAGGGCTGGCCAGTCCGCGAGGGCCTCAGCGGCGGGAATCAGATATTGATACCAGGTGCCGTCGGCGAAGGCTTCATTCAGTTTGCGCAGAGGAACGGCATCACGCAGGGTGAACTTGCCGCTTTTGGTACGGCGTAGCCCAGTCAAAGTGGCGCCGCAGCCCAGACGATCACCCAGATCATGTGCCAGCGAGCGTACGTAAGTGCCCGAAGAGCAGAAAATATCGATCACAGCTTCGGGGGGGGCCCATTCGAGCAATTCCAGTGAATACACACTGATAGTACGGGGCGCGAGATCCACTTCTTCGCCCTCGCGAGCCATTTCATAAGCTTTGCGGCCCTGTACTTTGACGGCTGAGTAGGGAGGGGGAACCTGTTCGATGTCACCAATAAAGGTTTTCAGTTCTTTTTCGAATTGCTCTTCAGTAATGTTGTCTACCGCAGCGGTAGAGGTTTGTTTGCCATCTTCATCGTAAGTATCTGTAGTCTTGCCCAGCGTGATCACGGCCTGATACCGTTTATCTGAGGCGGAGACGTACTCACTCAAGCGGACGGCTGGCCCAATCAAAACGATGAGCACACCCGAAGCCCGCGGATCCAGCGTGCCCGTATGCCCGGCACGACGAATGTTCGTGCCTTTGCGGATCACCTGAACCACATCGTGAGAGGTCATTCCTACTGGTTTATCGATTACCAGCACCCCTGAGATGGCATTCTTCATATCAAAATTGTCTTCAAACGTCATTTTCAACTCCATTAGGTCTTTCTTCCACTTTTTCGAGGAGGAAAATTAAGGGAGGAATCACTCCAGCCCTATTTATCACCAGGATTACTTTCTCTGATTTGGCTCAGATAGGAACGGGTTGCCTGCAGGACAAGATTCTGCACTTCTTCCAGCGTTCCAGAGATTTCGGCGCCAGAAGCAGCCGGGTGGCCGCCCCCTCCAAATGAGGCCGCCAGTTTGGAAATATCCAGGCCGGCTTTGGCGCGCCAACTGATCTTGACGATGTTGTTTTTTTGTTCGACGAAGAGGACAACGACATCCATGGGATCGATGCTCGAGAGGACGTTAATGAGATCGGCATCGTCAGTTAAAGTATAACCAGATTTCTTACGATCTTCGAGGGTCAACGCACTCCAGATGAGAGTACCCTCACGCTGTAAGCGAGACAAGCCGAAGCCCCAATATTGAGCAGCTTCGAAGCTGCGACTTAAGAGGGCTTTGTTGTAAAGTTCCGTGATGTTGGCTCCCCGATCCATCAAATTTGCGGCCAAACGCAGGGAATGAGCCGTTGTATTGGATGTACGGAAGCCAATGGAATCACTCAGGATGCCGGTCAGAAAAGCTCTGGCGGCAGCCGGTGGGATGGTCAAGCCCCAGGCTGGCACTTTCTCAGCCAGAATAGCAGCTGTGGCAACGGCATCTGGGCAAACGTAATTGATCTCAGCAAAATTTTCGTTGGTAATGTGATGATCGATGGCTATATTGACTGTCTTACCGTCCAGTACACCGCCGACGCGTTTGAGGTCAGAACAGTCCACAGCGATGTAGAGGTCACATTCTTCGGTAAAGCTGGTCTGGTAGAGATCGCTGCCTTCCAAAAACTTGAAGGTATGAGAAAGCCCATCCCTCAGGACCATCTGTACCTGCTTCCCGGCAGCCAGCAGGCAAAGCCCCAAGCCAAGCGAGGAACCAATGGCGTCTCCATCGGGGCGAATATGAGTGGTAATGCCGATGCGTTTTGCTTCAGAAATTCGATTGCGTATTTTCTCGTCCAGCATAAATCAATCTACTCTATTCCTCTTTGTGAATGGAAGCAATCAATCTTTCAATGCGATCGGCGCGCTCTGGGGTAACATCCCAGTGAAAGCGCAGACGCGGAAAAGTGCGCAGCTTGATCTTTTCAGATAACGATTTACGTAAGAAACCAGAAGCATTTTCTAGTGCCTGCAGTACTTCTTGTGAACGCTCGATGCCTTCGATGGCAGAGACATAGATTTCGGCATAAGATAATTCGCGATCCACTTTGACTTCGGTGATGGAAATACCCTCGAGACGCGGGTCATGGATTTCGCCCATTACCAGCATTTCTGAGAGCTCCTGCCGGACGCGATCACTGATTCGTTTTAACCTCAAAGAAGAGGGCATGACTTACTCCATTTCTGTCCAGATCAAGCTTACTTAATGTTCTTTTCCAGCGTAAAGCATTCGAGAGTGTCGCCTTCAAGCATATCATTATACCCTTTCAGCGAGATGCCACATTCGAATCCCTGACGTACTTCTTTTACGTCATCTTTCTCATGTTTCAACGAAGAAACTTCTCCTTCGAATACTTTGCTGCCATTGCGCAGCACGCGAATCTTGCCATTGCGGCGCAGTTCGCCTTCGGTGACACGGCAACCGGCGATCGTGCCCACTTTGTTGATCTTAAAGATGGCTTTGACCGTGGCGGTTCCGATATGAACTTCCTTGACTTCGGGCTCGAGCATACCTTTCAGCGCTTTTTCGATGTCTTCGGTCATGCGGTAGATGATGTCGTAAAGGCGGATCGAGATCCCTTCGCTATCGGCCAGACTGCGGGCAGAGTTCTCAACCTGCACGTTGAAACCGATGACGATGGCTTTGGAAGCAGTGGCCAGCATGATGTCGTTTTCAGTGATGTTGCCTGGCTCAGCCTGCAGAATGTTGATCTTGATATCCCCTTTGCTCAGGTCGTTAAGGGAGTTCACGATGGGTTCGAGAGAGCCCTGTACATCTGCTTTGATGATCAGTGGTAACTCTTTGACCTCGCCTGCCTGGAATTTCTCGAAGAGTTGTTCCAAAGTGGCTTTGGGAGCATTATTGTTGATCTCAGCCTGTTTGGCATGATTGGCTTCAATAATGGAACGGGCTTCGCGTTCGTTGGTGACCACCTGGAATACTTCACCGGCAGCCGGTACGTCGCCGAGACCCAGAACCTGAACCGGGGAAGAAGGCCCGGCAGATTTGATCTTGTGTCCGCGGAAATCAAACATGGCACGGATTTTGCCAAACGCGTTGCCGGCAAGCACGGTATCCCCTTCTTGCAGCGTGCCATTTTGCACGAGCAGGGTGGCGGTGGAACCTTTGGCCTTGTCGAGACGGGCTTCAATGACGGTACCGATCACTTTGCCATTGGGGTTGGCCAGGATATCCATATTATCCGAGACCAACAAGATGGCTTCGAGCAGATCTTCGAGCCCCTTTTTCATTTTTGCAGAAACGGGAACGACCAGCGTATTGCCGTCCCACTCATCGGGAACGAGGCCATTATCGGCCAGTTGATGTTTGACGTAATCGGGGTTGGCATCGGGGCGGTCGATCTTGTTCAGGGCCACGATGATCGGAACGCGGGCGGCTTTAGCGTGGGCAATAGCTTCACGAGTTTGCGGCATGACGCCATCTGATGCCGCCACGACGAGGATGACGATATCCGCGCCTTGAGCACCACGGGCGCGCATGGCGGTAAATGCAGCATGGCCCGGGGTATCCAAAAAGGTCAAGAGACGATTCTTGTGTTCAACCTGATAGGCACCGATGTGTTGGGTGATGCCGCCAGCTTCGCCGCTGGCAACGTTAGTATGGCGAATGGCATCCAGCAAGGTAGTCTTACCGTGATCAACGTGCCCCAGAATGGTCACGACCGGTGGCCGATTGACCAGATTCTTGCGGTCCTCATTCATGATCAACTTGCGCCACAGAGGAATTTCACCCTCTTCTTCTGGCTGAGTGGTATCGACCAGTTGTTCCTGTAATGCTTCGAACCCGAGTTCAGAGGCGACAATTGCAGCAGTATCGAAATCAATCACCTGATTGATATTCGCCATTACCCCGTTTGCCATTAATATCTTGATAACCTGAATTGGGCTGGCTTCCATTTTCTGGGCCAGGTCACGTACGGTGATGTTGACTGGAAATTCGATCTTCTTTTGCCCATTTTCGCTCATAACACACCTCCAAAAAAAGTACCCCCCTGTAAAACACAACCCTGACGGATTGGAGAATATTCTATTTTCACAAGCGCACTGTTCTGTCGGTGTGAAGGGCAACCGGGCTGAAGATTATCGAATCATCTGTTTCCCTCTTGAGCAGGCAGATCATTTGAATCACGTTCTGCCTCAGATGGATCTTCGGCCGGCAGCGTCTGCGCAAATTCCAACAGCGCTTGCCGGTCGGTATCCGATAATTCAGTTTTTAAGGCACGGGCGACAGATCCTTTTACGGCCTTTTCCCAGCAAGAACGAACTCCATGGATGTAAGCTCCACGTCCGGGAGCTTTTCCGGATGGATCCACTTGGATACCTGACTCTGTTCTGACCACCCGGATAAGTGCTTTTTTAGGGAGTACTTTCTGGCAGCCAATGCAGGTCCGCTGTGGAATGTGTTTCGTTCTCTTCGGCGCTTGTTTAGACACCACTCTTTCTCGCTAGATAAATCTAATTGTCCCAATCCCAGCCATTATCATCACCCCGTTTGTGCTTTTTCCGCGCAAAGGTGAGATCTTTGTCTGGATCGTAGGTAACTTCAACGTGCTTGCTCTTTTTCTTATTCTTTTTTGCTCCGTCTTTTGTGCTTTCGTCTTCTTCTTCATCAGTGGAAGCAACATTTTCAAGGACTTCTGGACGCAGGGAGAAAATTTCTTCAAGAGATTGTTCTTCTTCCGGCTCGGACGCAGGCTCTTCAGTTGTTTCTTCAGCCGGCTTGACTTCTTCCTCTGCCGGTGCGTTTTCTTCGGCGACAGCCTCGGCAACCTCTTCAGTTACTGGTGCTTCAGCGACTGGCTCGGCGGCCTGGGTTTCCGCTTCAACCGGGGCAGCTGTGGCAGCTTCGGTTTCTGCTTTTGCCTGTTCTTCAAGTTCAGCCATCAAGTTGTTGATGGAATCCATTGATTTCGGCCCGATGCCCTGCAAGCGCAGGATGTTGTCGGAATTGACTTTCATCTGGATGGCCAGATCGCCTACGGTAGCAAAACCGGCTTCCTGCAGAGTATAAGCAGCAAACTCGGGCAAGCTGCTATCCAGAATATTGGTTTCGAAGGCCTTGCTGGGAATGCCTTTCTTGAGTTCAGCAAAGCGGTCTTCTTCAGCCTGTTTCTGTTCGGCGGTCTTGGCGGTAGCCTTCTTTTCGATCCGATCGACGAATTTGGACATGAAATCATATTCTTCAGGGGTCAGCGGCTTACCCTCACCCTTGCGCGCCAGCAAATCTTCCATCTTGGCAACATTTTCTTTCTCGAGTTCAGCCATTGCGCCCAGAGAAGGATCGTTCTGCAGCTTGTAAAGTGTATCGGCAGCGGCTTCTGGCAGACTCTTGATATCAATACGCCAGCCAGTCAATTTGGCAGCCAGACGGGCATTCTGTCCGTCGCGGCCAATCGCCAGACTGAGTTGATCTTCAGGAACAACCACGGTGGCAGTCTTGCCGCCGCCGCTCTTCTGCTCATTCAAGTAAACGCCATTGACACGGGCCGGGCTGATGGCTTTGGCAATGAAGATGGCCGGGTCAGCATTCCATTCGATGACGTCGATCTTTTCATCGTGTAATTCTTTGACGATGGCCTGGATACGTACCCCGCGGATACCTACGCAGGCACCTACCGGGTCGATCCCTTGCTGGGTAGCCGAGACGGCCACTTTGGCGCGTTCCCCAGGCTCACGGGCAATGGAACGGATTTCCACGATGCCGTGGAAGATCTCAGGCACTTCGTTTTCGAGCAAGCGACGCAGGAAGTTGCGATGCGTACGCGAGAGGATGATCTGTGGCCCCCGTTGATTGTCTTTTACCTCAGAAACCAGCGCGCGGACACGTTCATGAATGTGGAAGCGTTCGCCATTGATCATTTCTTTGCGCGGCATGCTGGCTTCGGTCTTCATTTCAAGGCCAATGGTCAGCCCGGTGGGGCCTACTGCCTGAACGACACCACTGACGATCTCGCCCAGTTGCTTCTCATAATAAGAAAGCTGTGCCTGGCGTTCCGCATCGCGGATGCGCTGCTGGATGACCTGGCGAGCGGTTTGGGCAGCCACACGGCCAAAATCAGCCGGGGTAGCATCTACCATGACCAGATTGCCCAGTTCAACTTCGGGGTCGTAACTCCGTGCCTCAGCCAGGGAAACTTCAGTGACGGGGTTCTCTACCTCTTCCACGACCTCTTTTTCGGCAAAAATAGTGATTTTGCCGGTCTCGAGGTCAATCGAGGCTTCCACTTTGCGGGCAACATCGGTTTTCACCGAGCGATTATAGGCTGAGATGATCGCCGATTCGAGAGCCTTAAGGATGATCTCCTTCGGGAGACCTTTTTCTTCGAGGACCTCATTGAATGCCAGGGTAAATTCGTTCTTCATTCCTTTTTTCTCCACCTGATTTCGAAGTAAACAGGGTACATAATAAGAAAAGTGGGGGATACCCACTTTTCAGTAACGACAGCTTCAGTTCTCAAACACAAGCATTTTATCATATTGTCAAGGTAGATGCAAGCCTCTCAAAGAGACGGTTTGCCAATGGCCTCTTTAAGAGAGCGCTGCTGTTCTTCCGGGAAAACAGGTAATGCGCGGCGGACCAAGCGTGTCAGGTCATTGGAATGGCCCTGCCCCAGTGCTCGTTTGAGGAGGTAGACGGTTTCTTTGGGGGTGCGTCTGGTCAGGGCTTCGACGACGGTTTGCAAGGTAAAGAGAACTCGCGCCTGGGGATGGGGCAATTCCAGCGCGACCAGATCAAACACTTTGGGTAGGTCGGCAAAATCAGCATCTTCGATGAAGGGGAGCAAACTTTGCAGACCAAAGATCTGATCTTGACTGCTGTCACTTTCGAGCCAGGTCTGAATCACCGCCAGCCATTTTTGCGGCACCTGCCGGCGCAGCGCTGAACTGCCAACATCATGGGTGTATTTGAGCAGCTCGCGGTCTTCGTTGGGGGTGGACCAGCGGTGCAATCGATCTATGATCGCCTGGCTGTAGTCAACCGGGAGCTTCCCTAACAAATAAGCTGCCAGAAAACGCGGCTCGCGTTTTTCCTGGCGCCAAAGCACGTCGATCACATCCAGCGAGCTGAGCGGGTTTTCAATGCACATTCTGCCCAATTCCAGCTCAAGCTGGTGGGTGATCAGCGGAACGACGTTGTAGGCGGGCAGAGTCAGATCACGGCGGCCGGCGTCAGATTGGGTAAAAGTGCGATCTGAATAGAATTCGTAGAGATCCGCCAGCGCTCTGGCGAAATCGTCCGCTGAAGCATAATGCTGGAGGAGTAAACGAATCTGGGTATGCAGGCGGGTGAGTTCAACAGCGGGCATAGAATCAGAAGGCGAGGTTTCCCTCGCCTTTCCTCAAATGTTTGTTTTAGTAGGCCTTGGCGAAGTAAACTTTTTCGCTGGCATCCTTGCCGCAGACGATGCATTTGCCCTGCCCGCCGGGTTGTTCCAGCGGAATGCAACGAGTCGTGGCTTTGGTATCTTCCTTGACTTTCGCTTCGCAGGCCGGGTCACCGCACCACCACGAATAAGCCCAGCCATTCTCGACGACCTGCTTCAATTCATTGTAGTCGGCCGGGTCATAGATGTGGCTGTCGCGGAAATCACGGGCGCGGTCATACAGCGAAGCGTGCATCTCGGTGAGCAGTTCGGCGATGGCACCAGGCAGGCTTTCTTGCGAGAGAATCTGCTTGCCTTCGCGGCCAGGAATGTCACGGCGGGCTACCATAATGCTGTTCTTTTCAACGTCTTTGGGCCCGATTTCGATACGGATGGGCACGCCGCGCAGTTCCCAATCGTTGAATTTGAAGCCTGGGGTGACCTCAGTACGATCATCAACTTTGATGCGGAAGTCGTGCAACTGCTGACTGATGTGCTCGACCACCGGCATGACGGTTTCGCGTTCTTTATCGTTCTTGTAGATCGGCACGATCACGATCTGGATGGGAGCCAGCTTGGGAGGCAAGACCAGCCCCTGGTCGTCGCCGTGGGTCATGATGATGGCTCCGATGAAGCGGGTGGAAACCCCCCACGAGGTCGTCCAGCAGTACTGCTGCTCGTTGTTGACATCCAGATACTGGATGTTAAAGGCTTTGGCAAAGTTCTGCCCAAGAAAGTGCGAGGTACCGGCCTGCAGGGCCTTGGTGTCGCCCATCATGGCTTCGATTGAGAAGGAATTGATGGCACCGGCAAACTTTTCGGTGGCGCTTTTGCGGCCAGGGATCACGGGCACGGCGGCTTCATCCACGGCAAAGCGGGTATAAACATCAAGCATACGCTTGGTCTCGGCCTGGGCTTCTTCGCTGGTGGCATGCGCGGTGTGGCCTTCCTGCCAGTAGAATTCGAGGGTACGCAAGAACAGGCGGGTGCGCATTTCCCAGCGGACTACATTGCCCCATTGGTTGATGAGGACGGGCAGATCACGATAAGACTTGATCCATTTCGAGTACATGTAACCAATAATGGTCTCGGAAGTGGGGCGAACGACCAGCGGTTCTTCCAGCTCCGCACCGCCGCCGATGGTGACCACGGCCAGTTCCGGGGAAAATCCTTCAACGTGCTCTTTCTCTTTTTCGAGGAAGGATTTGGGAATCAGCAGCGGGAAAGCCGCATTCTGGTGACCGGTGGCCTTGAAACGGCGATCGAGGGAGGCCTGAATGTTTTCCCAGAGGGCCCATCCATAGGGGCGGACGACCATGCAGCCGCGTACTGGTGCATAATCGGCCAGTTCAGCTTTCTGGATTAACTGGTTATACCATTCGGAATAATTTTCACTGCGGGTAGGAAGTTTATCATTGCTCATGGGCGTCTCACTTATTGGATGATTTCATTACCTGAAGAAGCTTCTTCTTGTGTACAGTCTTCTTCTTTAATTCTTAGGAAAATGATAAATGTATTTTACCAGCCTGCGCGGATTCCAATGAGAGGTTTCCGCAATTTTGCCTTACTTTTTCGATCAGGTTTACTGGCCCTGAGTGGGGTCATCCCAGGTGCGGCGATAGTTCTTAGCCAGTTTGTGCAGGATGGCTTGCTCCAGGTCGATCTGTTCCACACTGGCAAGTTGCAGCAAATACAGGGCCACATCCGCCAGTTCCTCGGCCAGAGCGGAGGGGTCAGCGGTTTCATCGTGCCACTGAAAATGTTCCAGCACTTCCGCGGCTTCCAGATTCAGCGAGATAGCCAGATTACGCGGGGTTTGCTGACGCGGACTTTGAGGATCATACCAGCCTTTGCTCTGTACAAAATCGTTCATCGCGGCGGTCAGTTCATTTAGATTCATGCCTGGCCGGCCTTGAGCGAATCGATCACTTCCAGAGCTTTGCGGGCGGAAATGACCTGTTCGGGGTGCCAGCCGGGTTCGGAGACCATTTTCTGCAGATGGGTATACACGGTGCGCTGGCTGTCGGCATCTAGAAGAGAGTAAGCACGGATGATCTGTGCCTCTTCACGCGAGAGCAATCCGTCCCAGGTTTTTTCGAGAAAGGCTTCAATCTTGTTCATTGGATACATCCTGTAAATAAAGATTACCAGAGAGAGAAAACTCAGTCAAGCCGGGAAAAGAAAAGGCTGGGAAGGATTCCTTCCCAGCCTGGAGACTTCTGATGGAAGATTACTCTTCCTTCTTGGCTTCCTGCTCTTTGGCACGGGCATCAATGATGGGTTGGGCAATGTGGGCCGGCACAACTTCGGTATGATCGAATTCCATACTGAAGAAACCACGGCCGCCGGTGATGGAGCGCAGGCTGGTGGTGTAACGCAGCATCTCTGCCAGCGGAACGTGAGCTGTGACCACACTGTTGCCGTGTTCCGTTTCCATACCCTGAATGCGGGCACGGCGAGTGTTGAGATCACCCATGACATCACCCATGTTGGCTTCGGGGACTGTGATTTTGACAAGCATGATCGGTTCGCGCAGTACCGGGTTGGCATCGCGTACAGCCAGTTTGAAGGCTTCACGGCCGGCAACCTCGAACGCGACTGGTTTGGAATCCACGGGGTGTTCCTTGCCATCGAAGACAGAGACGTGCACCCCAGATACCGGGTAACCAGCGATAACGCCTTCTTTCATCACGGACTGGATGCCTTTGAGGATCGAGCTTGAGTAAGACTGAGACACTGCTCCACCGAACACATCCCAGGTGTAATCGAAATCTTTATCGGTGATGGGATTGATCTTGAGGTGGACTTCACCGAACTGGCCAGAGCCGCCGGATTGTTTCTTATGCCGGTACATGGCGGTAGCGGGTTTGGTGATGGTCTCTTGATAAGGGACCTTGGGCTCGGTGATGATGATCCCAACCTGGAACTTGGTTTCGGCGCGGCGGATGGCAACGTCGATATGCTGATCACCCATACCCTGCAGAATGGTCTGCAAGGTGGTGTTGTCATTGTAGTGGGTCAGGGTCATATCCTCTTCGCAGAGGCGGGCCAGGGTGGCAGAAATCTTGGTAGAGTCGGCCTGCGTTTTGGGGAATACCGCGACGCGATAGAGCGCGTTCGGGTAAGTCGGGATCGGCAGGGTTAGCGGGTGGTTCTTGTCGCACAGCGTGTTGGTAGTGGAGGTTTCGGTCAGCTTGGGAACCACGCAGATATCGCCGGCGTGGATGGTCTTAACCGAGATACTCTCTTTGCCGCGAGGAATGTTCACGGAACCCAGACGTTCTTCAATCCCTTTGGTCTGGTTCCAGACGCGCACGTCTGCGGAAATCGTCCCGGAGTAGATGCGGAAGAAGGTCTGCTTGCCGACAAATGGGTCAGCCGTGGTTTTCCAGACGTAAATGGCCAGCGGGCCGTCATCTTTGGCAGTAATTTCTTCTTTGCCAGCTTTGCCTTCTGCTGTAACTGTGGGAATATCTTTGGGAGAGGGCATCAAATCGACGCAGGCATCCAGAAAACGGGACAGGCCCATTTCAGAGACACCCGCAGAGACCAGCACCGGGATGAATCCACCGGAACGGACCACATTGGTCAGGCCACGGATGACTTCTTCTTCGCTCAGCTCGCCAGATTCGAGATATTTTTCAAGCAGGGAATCATCGCCTTCGGCAGCGGCCTCGACCAGTTTGGCGCGGGCGGCTTCGGCATCGTCTTTGAGTTCAGCCGGAATCTCGGCGGTGGTTTTGCCATCACCTTTATAGGCTTTCATGGTCAGCAGGTCGATCACGCCCTGGAAGCCCTGTTTTTCGCCCCAGGGGAGCTGAATGGGGATCAAGCGAATTTCGGAAAACTCTTCGACAGATTTCAGAGCTTTCTGAAAATTGGCGTTCTCGCGGTCCATCTTGTTGATCAAGAGGAAACGTGGCAAATGAAATTCTGTGCAGTAGTTCCAGGCAATTTCGGCGCCGACTTCCAGACCGTTGACGGCATCTACAACTACGACTGCGCCGTCTGCAACGCGTAAGGCTGAAATAACTTCGCCGATGAAATCAGTGAACCCTGGAGTATCCAGGAAATTGATCTTCGTATCCCGATATTCAACCGGAATCACGGAGGTGTAGAGTGAAATCGTCCTTCGGGCTTCCTCCTCATCAAAATCTGAGGCGGTTGTGCCGTCTTCAATCTTACCCATGCGGGTGGTTGCCCCGGAGAAATGGAGCATCGCCTCGCTGAGGATCGTCTTACCTGCGCCGGAGTGTGAGACCAACGCAATGTTGCGAATTTTTTCAGTCGAGTACTCTTTCATGAAAAAGGCCCTTCTCTACGCTAAGATGATTTCTTCTGGTAATTTTACGAGATACAGTCATTCTTGTCAAAGAATATTTTAATGAATCCGCTGCGTGCCAGTTTTGGGACGATAAGTAAGGAGAAATTCTCACCCGTGAATTTCTGGAATCCAGGCAAAGGGGAATGACTACCTCTCCCAAGACGAAAATCTTTAATGCTGAAGTCAAGCGCCGGTGCAAAGGTCGACGGTACAATAAACAGGGAACGATATTCATGAACGCAACGTCTAAAAAGTACTGGCTGGGATTTATGATCGCTGCTTTAAGCCTGCTGCTGCCGGCGCCGGCACGTTTGCATGTGTTCGCCGAAGACCAGAATTCGTTGACTTCTGGAAAGGTAGCTCAGATTGTGGGCGCCACGAGTAGGGTCACTGAGATCGAGACGGCGGATTTTGATCAAGATGGGCAGAAAGAGTGTCTGGTGCTGAACCAGGCGCGCGGAGAAATCACCGATTGTCACGGGAAGGTACTGTGGAGCAGCCCGGACGATTGGCAGGTGCAGCAGATTCAGGTAGGAGATCTGAACCGGGATGGGCTGCCTGAAGCCGTGCTGCTGGTGTGGCGGCCGTTCCGACCCTGGCCCATCGATGCTTTTCTGCCGGCTGGAGGACGGATCGAGGAATTCCATGATCGTGACCAACGGAGCTGCCATGTCATTTTGATTGGATGGACGCATGGTGGCTATAATGAATTATGGGCAGGGTCAGCCTTGATCCAACCGGTTACGCAGCTCAGGCTGGTGGACCTGAATGGAGATGGTCAGCAAGAGATGGTGGCTCTGGAAGAGGATTACGACCATCCAGAACGGGGCGGATTCCTTACCGTCTGGCGCTGGAATGGATTTGGCTTTTCACTGGCGGGTCAAGATCGGCATCGATATTTTCAAGTTCAAGTGATACACAGTAACAGCCAGGAGTGGATTGTGGCACAAAATTAGGAGGAGAAATGAATAAAAAGATCGGGTTTTCTTTATTTGCGATTTTACTGATCAGCTCGCTGGTCTTAAGTTCCTGTAATTTTCCTTTGCTGCAGGCGAGCCGGGGAAATTCAGGCTCAACTTCACCGGCCAGCACGGAGACTTCTGGTCTGGCGAACCAGCTCGGGACGGGGGTTTATGATTCTTCTTTTGCAGCTTATGAAGAACCCAGCGTTTCTCTGCCGGACAAATTCACCAGGGATTACACCCTGCCTTTGGACTTGACCCAGGTAGGCAATCTGAGCAATTTTTCGCTGACAGATAGCCAACTGGCAGCTTTGAAGGCCAATGGCTTTGTGGTGGTACCTCCCTCGAATGATTCGAATCGCAATTACAACGAGTTTTATCAAGCCTACGAATCCATCCGCTATGAAGAAACCCCGCTTTTTGTCACCACCGATTCGGTGCTACACGTGTACCATCTAGTCTTCGATAAAATGCTACGTGATCTGGAGCGCGACAGCTTCATCCCGACTTTGAAGGAATTGACCTCTATCATGGTGGTCGCGACGGACAACCAGTATCAGCAATTAAAAGGAACCAGTCTGGAAGATGCGGCAGTACGCAACGAGGCTTTCTTCGGCGTGGCGGCTTCTTTGCTGGGCACCGGGGACTCGATCCCGGCGGAGGCACAAACTTATGTGGATGCTGAACTGGCTTTGATCAATGCCCATCAGGGTACAGATATCTCTCCTTTGTGGAACCAGGAGAATCAAGCTGCAGACATGAAACTGGTCGAGGATTATTCGCAGTATATTCCGCGCGGGCATTACACCCTGAGCCCCGAACTGGAGGCGTATTTCAAAGCCATGATGTGGTACGGCCGTCTGTCTTTCCGGCTGAAAGACACGCAGGAAACCGAACGTGCTCTTTTGCTGACCCAGGCAGTGCGGACTGCCTCCAGCAGCGAAGGCAATACGGCACTTGATCTCTGGCATACCATCTATGATCCGACCGTCTTTCTGGTGGGCAAAGCGGATGATCTGGGCATCGATGAGTACGGCAAGATCTCTGATGCTATCTATGGCACCAACCCGGCCGCGGCTGATTTTGGTGATGCGGCCAAATTGCAGCAATTTATCGACACGGCCCGCCAACTGCCGGCCCCACAGGTGAATTCGATGTGGGTGTATATCTGGCAGGACCGGGATGACGTGACCCAGGGATTCCGCTTTATGGGGCAGCGTTTTACTCTGGATGAATACGTTTTTGGTCAGTTGATGTGGCGCAAAGTCGGTACGGATACCCAACCGCGCGATCTGCCCAAAGCTCTCGATTTCTTTGCCGCAACCGGGTCTGATCAGGCACTCTCGATTCTGACCGACATGGGAGAACCTGATTACGCAAATTATTCTACTCAGATGGCCAAGGTGAAAAACGAAGTTGCTCAGTTGGGCACGGATTCGTGGACGCAAAACGTCTACTGGAGCTGGCTATACAGCCTGCAGTCGGTCACCGCTGTGAAAGGGCAGCAGTATCCGATCTTCATGCAGACCGATGCCTGGGCGAAAAAAGACCTGCAAACGGCACTCAGTTCATGGACAGAATTGAAGCACGATACGATCTTGTATTCCAAGCAGGTGATGGCAGAAATGGGCGGCGGTGGTGCAGAACAGGCCCCGAAGGGGTATGTGGAGCCTGCTCCTGAGACTTACGCGCGGATGCTGGCACTGGCCGATATGACCCGTTCCGGGTTGGAAAGCCGCGGTATCTTGAGCGATACCACGAAAGGCAATCTGGATAATCTGATCGACCGGCTGAACTTTCTGCTGGACATCTCGCAGAAAGAGTTGAACCATCAGGAGATCAGCGAAGACGATTACTGGCAAATCCAGTACTATGGCGGATGGCTCGAGGCTCAGACGATTGCCGCAGCCGATACCGAAGCGGCAGATCAGGGCCGCAGCTATCTGGAAGATCAGAAATCCGCGCTGGTTGCCGACGTGGCCACCGGGATAGGTCGCGTTCTGGAAGAAGGGGTGGGGTACCCGACTTTGATCTACGTGGTGACCCCAGATCAGCCTTATCAGGTGGCGGTGGGTGCTGTATATACCTACTACGAATTCACCGTTCAGCCCGATCAGCGCATGACCGATCAAACCTGGCAGGAGCAATTGCTTTCAGGGAATCCACCAACCCAGCCGGATTGGACTTCGGCTTTCATCGTTAAATGAGATCTCTGGCAAGATTTATGCGAGGAGCGCTGGCAACAGCGCTCCTCCTGCTCTGTGGCTGTCAGCCGCGGACAACGGTGAGCCTGACCTTTGGAGGCGACATCTTGCTGGCGCGTGATGGGCAGACGCTATTTTCTTCCCCAGATCAGCCCTGGCAAAACCTTATCCCTGAATTGCAGAAACGCGTAGAATCTGGCTCTCAGCATTTCTTTTGGGTTAATCTGGAATCGCCCCTGACAAAGCAGACGGTTCCCGTCAAAGCGGAAGGCTATCAACTCTGCGCCAATGCTGAGACTTTGTCCGTGTTGGAAGTGGGGGATGTTTCACTGGTTAATCTGGCCAACAACCATCGTTTTGATTGCGGAACAACAGCCGCTGAGACGAAAATGCTGGTTGAGAGTGCTGGTATCCAGACTGTTGGCGCTGATCTGACCCCGGTTTCCTTTGATACGGACGCAGGTCGGGTCAGTGTGATCGCGGCGGACGAAATTGTAGATGCTCCTGCTCAGGCTGATCTGTTGAGCGCTGTCAAGGAAGCGCGCGCTCATTGCGATATTTTGATCGTCTCGCTGCACTGGGGCAGCGAATTTCAGAGTGGGGTCAGTGTACAGCAGGAGGCTCTGGCACAGAATCTGGCGGATGCCGGGGTGGATGTGCTGTGGGGTACCCATCCCCACGTGCTGCAGAAAATGGAATGGGTGAAGACTACCGAAGGCCAGCACACAATGCTGGCCATGTACAGCCTGGGAAATTTACTCGCAGATCAATGGATGATGCCAGCCACACAACGATCCGCGCTGGTGACGCTGCGGTTTGCCGCGGGGAAGATTGTGGGGATCGACATCCTGCCTGTGCAAATGGACCGCGTCAGCAACAGTTTGCTGCCGGCAGATGAAGAGAACCGCCAAAAGATATTGGATGATCTGCAGGTAAAGGGGCTAAGTCAGAGGGGGATAGTTTCTAGCTGGTAAGTACTTTTTCCATGCGCCAGGAAGGTTCCTGTACGGTGTGCCATTTGTTTTCTTCATCGGGGTAAGACCAGATGCCGGGTTCCTCGGCGACGATCTGGAAACCAAGGCGGGTGTAGAGGCGCTGCGCATCCAGATTGTCACGAGCCACGTTCAAAGTCAGCCGCTTGAAACGGCGTTCCAGCAGATATTCTTCTACAACGTGTACCATTTTTGTTCCCAACCCCAGGTTGCGGAATTCTGGCTTGATGCGGAAAGAGTACAGGTAGGCGCGCTGCCAGCCATCGGCCAGTTCAGGACGATCACTGATAAGCTGCACGAATACCTGACCCAACAGGCCATACAGCTGTGTCTCGGCAATCCAGATCATCGAAGTGCCCTTTTGCATACGGATGTAGGCATTAGCATAGAGCAGGCGAAAGTGCTTAAACTCGCCGTTCCATTCCATATCCGGTAAATCCGTTTTCACGGCCGGTCGGATGATCGGGTGAAAGGCATCGAGGTCAAGAGAAAGCTCAGAATACTGTTCCACCATTTTGGCTCAACTTGAGGTCAGCTTTTGCAGCAGGGCGGCCTCTTCTTCCTGGCTCTGGATTTTTTCGTCGATCCAGGCGTTTCTTAACGTGTGCAAAATCTCACTGTACTGCGGACCGGCGGGGAGCCCCATTTCTTTAAGTTTATTCCCATCGGTGAAGGGCATCAAGATGGACCAGTGGGTAAAGTAGCGCAGCAATTTCTCTTTAAACTGGCTGTTCTGGGCCAGCAGCCAGAGCGCATATCCGCTGACACGCGGGCAGCCCTGCAGGGCATCGGCAAAAGCACTGTTGGGTTGATCGATCAATCGCAGACGGTCCTGCCATACTTTGGTTCCCTTACCCAGTGCTTCATACAACTCGTTGCTGACATGCAGACGCTGGCAGGTTTCGCTGGCCACCCTATCGCCCTGAGGGATCAGCCACACGAGGTAACTGACTGCCTGACGCAGAGAGAGATGATCGACGTTTGCAGCAAAATTCCATTGTTCGCTGCCGAGCAGCGCGAATGCTTGCAGCAAGGCGGGTTCCAGTTCAGCCGGAATCTTTAGATCTGGCTGCAAAGCGGAAAGAAGGCCCAGCTCTTGCAGACGCAGCAAAATGGGGAAAGGCTGATCTTCTTTGAAGATCAAATTAAATTCATGGCGCAAGCGATCCCCGCTGACTTGTTTGAGAAGAGGTTTGCCTTCTTCAATGAGCTGCAAGGTGCGATCTTCAATATGGAAATGGAAACGTTGTTCAAAGCGAACGGCGCGCAGCATCCGGGTGGGGTCATCCACAAAGGAAAGAGAGTGAAGCACTTTGACCTGTTTCTTGTGCAGGTCATTCAGCCCATCCCAGTAGTCGTAAAGCTCACCAAAGTGGTGCCCATCCAGGCGCAGGGCCATGGTATTGATGGTGAAATCACGGCGGTGCAAATCCAGTTTGATGCTGGAACGTTCCACGGTAGGCAGAGCACTGGGATGGTCGTAGAACTCGGTGCGGGCGCTGATCAAATCCAATGAATCGGGTAAGTAATCCGCCTGATCGGGGGCCAGCCCCAGAGCGGCCGCAAAGGCAGGCTTGTTGGTTTTGACCATCCATTTGGCAGTGCCAAAACGCTTGTGCGAAGTGACTCGTCCGCCAAACCTGCGCATCAGCCGGTTGGCCAGAGCAATGGCGTCTCCCTCGACGACGATGTCGAAATCGATGGAAGGCCGATCCAGGATCAAATCGCGCACGAATCCGCCGACGATGTAGATCGGGGTCTTTTCATGAGCGGCTTCTTCTGCTACCTGGCGGATGAGGCACAGCCGTTGAGGAGGAAGGGCCTTTTCGAGCAGGTCGGCGTAATTCAATTTGCCCGGGACAAAATTGTTTTCGCGTGGCAGGGTTTTAAGAAAATCAGTGCGGGTCACGATGCCGATGACCATTTCTGTCTGCGGGTCGATCACCGGTATCTGTCCCCAGCCAGTCGTGGCCATCAAAGACTGCAGCCGATCGATGGGGTCGCCTGGCAGCAGAGAATAGCTGCCGGCTTCCATCAGACTGCCGGCCGTCAAATTGAGATGGTGGGCAGAGGCGCGGTCTACGGCACGGCGGGTGAGCAGGCCAACGACTTTACCCGCATCGACGACCGGGAAGCCTTCGTATCCATAGCGCTGCATGACGCGCTGCGCTTCATAGAGAGTGGTCTCTGGGGTAAGCAAAAAGGGTTGTTTTGACATGATCTTCCCGACGGTAACTGCCGGGTGGATCTCTGTCTGGAGAATTTCGATCAGTTCTGCAGCGATATCTTCAGGGGTGAGTTCTTTTTCTGGTGTGTGCAGTTTGCGGGCATCGATCAGTGCAGAGGCTGCACGATCGTGGCCGCCGCCACCAAAATGCCGGACAATGTTGGCGACGTTGACCTGATCCGAGGTGGAACGAGCGACCAGACGAATGCCTTCACTGGTTTGAACGAGCAGGAACAGGCCATCCGGGTCGAGCAGATCGCGCAGTTTATGGGCCACGCTCGAAATCTCTTCGCGCATGTCACGGGCATCGCCAGTGGCAATGATGATCAGTTTTCCCTGCAGAGTGAGGGTGTGAGCTGTGGTGAGCAAACGGTCGGCCAGACTTTTTTGGGCGTCGGTCAATGCCGGGTTGAGGTATTCGGCGGCGATCCGCAAACTGGCCCCCGCTTCGAGTAAGGAGGCACAGGCACGAACGTCGCGCGGGGTGGTGAGGGAATAGGTCATGGCGCCGGTATCTTCGTAGATTCCCAACAGCAGCAGGGTAGCCTGGATCATGGTCAGCCTGGTCAGTTGTTCGGCAAGTCTTTCAACGAAAAGGGTGGTGCAGGCACCGGTCTTTTCTAATTCGACCTGCCAGTCAGCAGGCAGATCTTTGCGGCGCGGATGATGATCGATTACCCGCACGCGGGTGCTTTGAGTGACCCCTTTCAGGGTGACCAGTGACTGGGTGTCGACCAGAGTTACTTTTTCGATGGGTTCTGGGGGCAGATCACGGCTTTCGATGAACGGAAGCTCAGTGCCATAAACGTTGATGAAGTGGCGTACGTTGCGATTCAACCGTACCGCCAGCAGCGGGCGTGAAGAATCTTCCAGCAGCCAGGCCCCTAAAGTGGCGCCCAGCGCGTCGAAATCGCTCTGCTCATGAGTCAGAATCACATTCATATTCTTATTTTAACATGAAGGCCTAAAGTAGTTTCTGATATTTTCCAGACGAGGGGTAGACTACAGCCATCAATTTTGCTTTCTTAATGGATTGGAGTACAATTGTCCAATTCATCAGGCTCAGTTGGCGCGAATCTGATGAAATGAATGAGGCAGATCATGACAGAGAAAAAGGTAATTTTGGTCGTTTTAGCTCATCCAGACGATGAAACGTTTGGCATGGGAGGTACTTTAGCCCTGTATGCCCAAAAGGGCGTGGAAGTCAATCTGGTGTGCGCTACCCGGGGTGAAGTGGGGGACGTGCCCGCAGAGATGATGAAGGGGCATAGCAGCGTAGCAGAACTGCGCGAGCATGAATTAATGGAGGCCGCTGCCATTCTGGGCCTCAGCCACGTCGATTTTCTGGGCTATCGTGATTCTGGTATGCCCGGCAGCCCGGATAATCATCATCCTCAGGCTCTGGCGGCGGCGCCGCTCGAAGAAGTTGCGACCAAGGTGGTGCAATACATCCGCAAGTACCGTCCACAAATCGTGCTGACTTTCGACCCGATTGGCGGCTATCGTCATCCGGATCACATTGCCATTCAACAGGCGACGGAGAAGGCTTTTTACACTGCTGGCGACCCTGCTTTTGTACCGGGCGAATTCCCGGCTTACACGCCGGCCAAACTTTACTTTCACACCATGCCCAAAACCGCCCTGCGCATGGGGATATTCTTTATGCGCCTGATGGGCAAGGATCCACGGAAATTTGGACGCAATCAGGATATCGATCTGGTCTCGATCGCGGAGGTTAGCTTCCCGATCCACGCGGTAATTCGCTATTATGCGGTAGCTGACCTGCGTGACCGCGCGGCTGCCTGCCATGCCAGCCAGGGAGGCACCCAGATCACCAGCGGTGGAGTGATTGGCCGTATTCGTCAGTTCTTTGGGGCCAAAGATTTATTCATGCGTGCTTTCCCGGCGCCAACGCGACACATCGAGAAAGACCTCTTCGAGGGTCTGGATTAAAACAAAAACGTCTCCCTTTTCAAGGGGAGACGTTAATTTTTGGGGGAAGAACCTGGTATTCTGTCAAACTTTCGCCTGATTAGGTGGAGCGCTAGAGGCGAATGGTTGCTCCGCAGAATTCACACTTGATTGTATCCTGACCGCGTAAAATGGGTTGGTTGATGAGACCGCCGCAGTTGGGGCATTGGGTGGGGGCAGCTTTGACTTTTTCCTGGGCGGTGGTATCCACCGGAATGACGCGTAGTGAGTCGATCTCGTGAGTTTTTACCAGCACGATGGTTTTCTGCCATTCCTGGCAATCCTGATCGAAAAGATGGAGCACCGCATTCGGTGAAAAGGCCCCAGAAGCCAGGGTCAATTTCAGCATGTCGACGTTCTTGAATACCCCTTGTTTTTCTCCGGATGCTTCTTGAATCAGAGCAACCGGGACTTCGAATAGGAACTGCTGTACTTTTTGCTTTTCGGTAGTGACGAAGAGCACTTTCTTGGTGGCAATTTCCTCTTTTTGTTCGAAGATCAAGCGCTGATCAGTCAGGTAAAGCACACCTTCAGGATCGTTCTTTTCTTCTTTGCCATTTTTGCACCAGACCGCTTTGACTGCGCGGACCACCGATTCTCCAGAAAGCATCTGAAAACTGGCGAGATCGACTTGATCCAAGGCATATTCGATCTCACGTAAATCCCGGTCGTACTGGCTGGCATCCGAGCTGATGCCAGAGAATAAGCTGTTCACAGCATTTTTGGCAGCATCGCATTGACTTTCGAATCCATCCAGTTCATTTTCGATGGCCGTAACCATCGGCAGAGCCGGGTAATTTCCCAGCGCGTTGAGGCGAAGATTGATGGCCTGCAGCGAGTTCTGCAGTCGGGTGGATTGGATGCTGATCTGAGCCTGGATGGAGCTGGCTTGCGCAGCTATGCGGTTGCCCAGGTCGACAGCGCTCTTTTCTAGAAGATTGTTGTAAGCGTATTTGCGCTGCCGCAGAGTGCTCACACGAATGGTGAAGTTGCTGATCTTGCTTTCGAGAGAAGTGTAGCTATCGATGCTCGATTTCAAGCTGGCGTCATCGCGCAGGTTATCGAGTTTGAAACGTAAAGAATTGACCTTGCTTTTGATCTCATCACTGCTGACAGGTTTGGGTGCAACCATAGTATTTCCTCCATTGGGTCGGTGGGTGGTGGGTGGTGGGTGGAAAAGGACAGGGCTAATTATCGAATAAATTCTTTGGCTTCACTTCCAGCTCGGTTAGTTCCCCGGTGACCACGAAGATGGTCCGCTCGCAGATGTTGGTTACCCGATCGGCCATGCGCTCGATATTATGGGCGACCCACATGAGCAGATTGGCGTGGTCGATGATCTCGGGCTGTTCCACCATCGTTTTGATGATGAAACGTTCGGCGGTGTTGAACAATTGGTCCACCTGGTCATCCTGCTGTGGGATGGCGCGCGCTTTATCAGCATCTTCTTCCAAGAACGCGGTCAGGGACTGGTGGAGCAGTTCCACCGCGATCTGGGCCATCTTTTCGATTTCCTTGATGGGTATGGGAATATCGGCATCATCCAGATTGAGGATGACCTTACAAATTCCTTTGGCGTAATCTCCCATGCGTTCCAGCTCAGAGGCAATCTCGAGCATCGCCGCCAGTCGGCGCAGATCGCGGGCCATGGGCTGCTGAGTGGCGATCAGGATCAGAACATCGTTTTCGATGGTGTAGCGCTTTTGATTGACGACCTGATCATCCAGATAGATTGTACGCGCGGCGTTGGTATCCCGACGGCGCAGCGCATCGACAGCTTTTACTGTAGCGATCTCAACCAGACTTCCCATAATCAGCAGCTCATCTTTGATTTGCTGCATGTGAAGAATAAGATTATCCCGAGACATCTAATAACTCCTGAATTAACCGAAACGACCGGAGATATAATCTTCGGTTTCTTTATGCCTGGGGTTGGTGAAGATCTGGCGGGTATCGCCGTATTCCACCATCTTCCCGGCGCGGTCGTGATCCATGGTAAAGAAAGCAGTGTAATCCGAAGCACGGCCGGCTTGCTGCATATTGTGCGTTACGATAATGATTGTATATTGTTTTGAAAGTTCGCGCATTAAATCTTCGATCTTTAACGTGGCAATGGGGTCCAATGCGGAACAGGGTTCATCCATCAAAATGATCTCAGGAGTGACTGCCAGGGCACGGGCAATGCATAACCGCTGCTGCTGCCCCCCCGAGAGGGAAAGAGCCGGTTTCTGCAGTTCATCTTTTACCTCGTCCCAAAGAGCCGCCTGGCACAGGGTGGATTCCACCAGATCATTGATCGAGCCCGAGTAGTGATTTACTTTGGCTCCCCAGGCAATGTTGTCGTAGATCGACTTGGGGAAAGGGTTGGGCTTCTGGAAAACCATGCCAATGTGTTTGCGTACCATCACCGGGTCGACGCTGGGATCGTAGATGTTCTCGCCATGAAAGAGGATCTTCCCTTCGACGTGTGCCCCTGGAATGAAGTCGTTCATGCGGTTGAAAGAGCGCAGCACGGTGCTCTTGCCGCATCCCGAAGGGCCAATGATGGCAGTGATCTTTTTTTGCTCGATCTGCAGCGTAGTTTCTTTCACCGCCCGAAAAGATCCGTAATAGATGTCGAGATGATCGGTTTCGATAGCGTATTCACTGGCTAAATTGATGGTTTGATCCATGCAGGCTTCCTGAGAACTAAAAGTCTTGGTGCGTTCCCATTATAGTGGAAATATTGTGGGAATCGTTTATCTTAGTTGGCATTATTCTTCGCGATTGGGATCGAAAAGAAGAAAGTGCTGCCTTCCCCGGGGCGGCTTTCTGCCCAGATCTTGCCGCCGTGAGCTTCGACCAGATGGCGGCAGATGGAAAGTCCCAGCCCGGTACCGCCGCTGGTGCGGGCGCGGTCGGCTTTGTAGAAGCGCTCGAAAATGCGGGCCAGATCGTCGGGGGGAATGCCGATGCCGGAATCTTGGACTGAAAAGATCACGAATTTTTCTTCCGCGTGGGCACTCACCTCGATGCGTCCCCCGGGCGGAGTAAATTTGATGGCGTTGTGGATCAGGTTGACCAGAACTTGCTGCAACCGGCTGGAATCGACGGCGATCTCAGGTAAAGTTTCGGGACTGGCGTTGAGCAGTTCCAGGCTGGAACGCTGCGCCTGCAGGGTCATGCGTTTAACGGCGGGGTCGATCACCGCGAAAGGCGTGATCTCCTTCTTTTGCAGCGGCACTTTGCCTGATTCGATGCGGGAAAGCTCCAATAATTCCTGGACCATCTGGGTCAGGTTGTCGATCTCGTCATCCATTTGAGATAAGAAGCGCTGGGCGGCCGGGGGATCGGTAAGCGCGCCTTGCTGCAGTGTTTCGGTCAGTGCTTTGAGCGAAGCCAGCGGCGTGCGCAGCTCATGGGAAACATTGCTGACAAAATCGCGGCGTACTGTTTCGAGCTTCCGCTGGGTGGTCAAATTCTGAAACAGCAGCAAAGTGAACTCAGGCAGGGAAGGTTTCAAACGGGTACCGATCACCTGCAGATAATCACGGTTGATAGGGGTCTCGAACGAGACTGTCTGCTGCTGGTTGGACTGCTGGCAAAGATTCCAGACGTTGACGATCTCGTGGGCACGCACGATCTCGATCAGAGTGCGCGGTGAAGAAGCGATGTCTTCGTAGAACCCAAACAGGTGGCGGGCAGCCGGGTTGATCAGGGTAACGATGCCTTCAGAATTGACCAGAATGGCGCCATCTGTCATGTTGGTGAGGATGGCGGCCAGTTTCATGCGTTCATTCTTGAGGTCGGTGATTTGGTGATTGAGCTGGTTGGTCAATTCAAAGAAGGAACTGGCCAGCGTGCCAATTTCGTCATTGCGTTGATTTAGCTCGATGTTCCAGGTCTGACCCTGACGGACACCCTCGACGGTATCGGTCAGCCTGGCGAGCGGGTTGTTTTTACGGAAGGCGTAGAACAGGCTGTAAAGCAAAGAAATGAGGATGATGACTGAGGAGAAGATCAGTAAAAAGAGGCGAATCTGGTTGACGGAGGCATCGAGAGAAGCCAGAGAGATCGAGAGGCGCGCAATCGCGATTGTTTGGCCGTTTTCTTCCACGGGGACGGCCACATAGAGGTAACGAACCCCCAGCGTGGCGCTGGTACGAATGTCGGTGCCAAACTGGCCTGAAAGCGCCGATTTTACCTCGGGACGGTTGGCGTGGTTTTCCATTGTGGCCGGGTCGGCCTCATTATCGGCGATGACCAGTCCATCCGGCAGAATGATGGTCACCCGATCCAGCGTCCCTGCGGAGCTGGAAGCGACCAGATCGGATAGTCCGGCATAGGGGTAGCCTTGCTCGATGAGCGGGGCAGTCAGCTCGGCATACAGATGGGCCTGATCCGTCAGATTATTTTTCCAGTTTTCTTCGATGAAGTTTTGGAAGTAATTGCTGAGATAAAGACTGATGCCGAGCAAAGACACAAGCACCAGGGCCAGATAGGGCAGAGAGATTTTCCAGACATACGAACGCTTGCGCATGAGCATTATCCTTCGAAGCGATACCCGGCTCCGCGGACGGTGACAATACGGGTTGGGTTGGAAGGATCGGTCTCGATCTTTTCGCGCAGCCAGCGGATATGCACATCCACGGTGCGGCTGTCACCGGTGAAATCCCAACCCCAGACCTGTTCGAGCAGGGCATCACGTGAAAGCGCCCGGGCCTGGTGCTGCATGAAGTAGAGCAGCAGGTCATATTCTTTAGGCTTCAGGTCAAGCACCTTGCCATCCAGCATGGCTTCCCGACGCTTAAGGTCAATGACCAGATTATTGGAACGCAGTTCTTCTTTCTCAGCTTCGATTTTTTCAGTGGTTTGCACTTCTTCACGGATCAAGCGCACCCGGCGCAGCATGGCTTTAACGCGGGCGATCAATTCGCGCATCGAGAAAGGCTTGGTCATGTAATCATCGGCGCCCACTTCCAGACCGACAACCCGGTCGATTTCCTCTTCACGGGCGGTGAGCATGAGAATGGGAGTATTCATCTCCTGACGCAGGATACGGCATACTTCGAAGCCATCTTTTCCGGGAAGCATGATGTCGAGCAGGATCAAATCGGGGTGCAACTCACGGGCTTTGGCGATGGCAGTGTTGCCATCCCCGGCAACCACGGGTTCATAGCCTTCGCGGGTTAGATTATAGGCAAGCGTCTCTTGCAGGGCTTTTTCGTCTTCGACGATCAAGATCTTTTCTGGCATGATTCCTCCACTACTAACTGGCGAAAAAGGGTCTCCAATTGGGCAGCCAGTTTCTGCCGATCGAAGTGGGAGACCACATACTCTCTTCCATTTTGCCCCATCTGACGGCATTTCTCTGGATCAGCGGCCAGTTGACGTGCAGCGGCGGCCAGAGCGGCACTATCCCCGGGAGGGACAAAGATTCCGCCCCGGGCTGCTTCAACCACTTCGCGGATCACTCCGTCAATGACCAGCAAAACGGGTCGGGCCGCGGCCAGATAATCGAATACCTTGTTGGGGTAGGTGGTTTTATACAGCTCCAGCGGCTGCAGAATAGCGATGCAGGCGTCAGAACCTGCCAGAACGTCTTTCATTTTTTGTTTGGGCACAGAGGGCAAGAAGAGCACGTTGGTCAATTGCATCTGCACGGCTGCTTCTTGCAAATGAGCTTTTTCTTTTCCGTCTCCCACGAAAACATAGCGAATTCTGGGATCGGAGAGGTTTTCACGGGCGGCATGCAGAACGACTTCCAGGTCGTTCGAAATCCCGTGGGCACCGGCGTAGAGGATGATAAATGCATCCGAGAGCCCATGCTCAGCACGAAAATCCAGGCCGCGATCCTGTGGATCGAACATGTGCGGATCGACCCCATTAGGGACAAGCTGGACGTTTTTACCTCCCTGACGGGTCACATAGGGGAAAAACCCCGGTGAATTGATAATGATCTGATCAGCATGCCGGTACAGAAAGGATTCCAGCCAGTACGACATCTTGATCAGAGTTTTATTCGTGAGCACACCCACGCCAATGGCAAATTCAGGCCACAGGTCGCGAATCTCAAAAAGAAAAGGCTTCCGCTTGAGCCGGGCCAATAGCCAGGCTGTCCAGCCCTGAAAAATTGGCGGGGAAGTGCCCCACACGGCATCGACGTTCTTGACCCCCAGCCCAACGAAAAAAGAGGAAAACATGAAGCTGAAAAAATTGATCAGGCGATGAAAAAAACTGCGGTGCAGCGCCGGATAAACATAAACCCGCAAGATGGTGATGCCGGGCTCGGGGATCTCTTTTTCGACCCAGTGAAGGCGCTTGGTGCTGGAGCGGCCCGTCAGATAATTGATGGGGCTGGTCAGGACGGTAACCTGATGGCCTTTTTCTGCCAGGTAATGAGCAATCTCATAATGCCGGGTTCCCCCGGCTTCGTCGAGATTGGCGAAGGCTTGGTGAATAAGCAGAATGTGCATAGATCGAGTGTAACTCACTTCTTTACAGAATCAAATGGGATTTAATTTCCAGAGAATGGAATACTGAATAGGTGATTGCCAGGGAAAGGGCCGGCTGCTTGTGTAAATAGGTGGGAGAGACCCAGCCACGCAGCGGATCTTTGGTTTTTCCTTCCAAGGGAGTGCCGGCGCGAATCAACGAGATTTCGCCGGGAATGTCGCTCTCGTCTGCCGGGTTGACCGCGGAAAGCAGCAGCGTGAATTGCGCAGCGTCATGAGTCAGTTTGATGCCGTTCTCCAATAGCTGCCATTGCCAATCTGGGAGCAGAAAGTGGATCGTCACTGGCACCAGCTCGCGGTCCGCCTTGGCCAGCTCAATCTGGTCGAGCATAACCATGCCTTTGCCCGGAGCAACCACCAGGGTACGAATTTGCGTGTAGGCTACTGGCAGGTCGCAATACACAATGGCGGCTATATTATCCGATTGGGTCGGAATGACCTGAGCCCGTGGACGCTTGAGCCAGAGGAACTTGCCAGAGCGCAACATCTGGTCCTGATGAGCGACTGTGACCGTGTTGTGGACGGCTGTGGTCGCCAATCCGTTCTGCCAGGGATCGGCGAGGTTGTAGGCGTACGTACCGGCATCGGCCAGCAGATTTACTCCATTGTGCCAGAAATCTACGATCAATTGATCGGCATGAGCCGGGCGGGAGTGGTAACGCAGCGCACGCAAACTGGCCCAGGTGGCAGCGTTGCCCAGACGCACATAAGAAGTTTTCAAAGGAGGGGAAGTGTTCGCGACAGGGGAATTTGGAATCTCTACCCCCAGCCAGCGGCTAAGCTCATCCCAGGGACCGCGTTCCAGCCAGGGGGCACCAAGAAAACACTGGCTGGCTGCCTGCAGCGTGGGACGGTAATCAGAATAAGCGGAGGCGCCAAAAGCCAGCAGATTGGTGCCATCATTATGTCCCAGATTGGGGACCTGCCCGCTGAGCGCATCCAGTTGCCCTCCCAGCCAGCGGGTGGCCAGTGCCAGACGCTCTTGGACCTGCGCGGATGGGCGCAGGTGAGCCAGGGTGCTGGCGCGCATGAAAAGCAAAGCCAGATGCAGCATCAAACGATGATAATTGTTGCTATGCTGACTGTAAGTGCCGTCTTCTTCAATTTGATGAAGAATACCGGCCTCGAATTCGTGAAAGCCGGCCTTCAATTCTCTTTTCCCGCTGGGAGTATCAGAAAAGACCAATCCGCCCAGCATTAATCCCAGAGCTTCGCTGAGCAGATGGTTGTTGTTCTGAGAGTGAGCATAGGTCAGGGTAAGGGAAATGCGCTGACTGTGCTGCCAGAGAGCCGTGCACAGCTCTGCCTGCCGCGCTGTCGTGGTGGCAGACGAGCCAGCCAGGCATTGAGCGGCCAGCAGCCACATGAGCATGCGCAGAGCAACTTCCTGAGCCGAGGCCCAGTTAGGCCCAAGCAAGGGAGGGTTCAGATGCCTGAAATCAGCGAATTTTTGCCAGAAGAATTCGGCGTAAGCCTCTTGTGGCTCAATCTGGTAGGCCTGGCAGAGAGGGATCACCCAGTTAAAGCGAGCAGGTTCCCAGATTTGTTTGATATCCAGCCCGGCCAGAGTATCGCCGTAATGCGGCCAGGGCAGCAACTGTTTTTCAGGCAGAGTAAAGTCAAGAGGAGCAGCTTTGCCGGAAAAGGGGTGATATTGTCCATTTAAAATTTCAGCCGCTTGCTGTAATATTTCTTTTTTTCGTTCTTCGGTGAATTCATGGTCAGGGGAAAAAAGATAGGCACGTCCCAGCGCCGCCTGAGGATCGGGCAGGGGCGGGCAGGCAGGTAGGATGGTTTTTTCGAACCGGCCAGAACGCAGTTGCAGACGATATTCTGCGTAAGAGGCGAGTTGCCCCGGCCCCAATTCAGAAAGCAAAAGGAAGGAACGCTGCAGCTTATTCACAACAGGATCAGCCGATCTGAATTTCAGCGCCCGTTTGCAGTGATTCCATCACGGCAAAGCTGGCACGGGTAACCGCGATCAATTCAGCATAAGGAATGGTCGGGCCGATTCCTTCGACGATGGCGTGGTAGAAGGCTTCCCAGGATTGCCGATGGCCTTTTTCCTGGCGGAGCGCCGCGTGCTGATGTACGCGCTTGGTTTCACTGGTCAGGTCGAGGGTGCGGAAGTCATCCAAAAAGCCAATCTTGCCCTCACCGAAGACCTCAATCCGTTCCTTAGGGGTGTTCTTGTTGCCGTTGGCCAGATAATCGATTACCGCAACGGAATCATTGGCAAAACGGAAAGTCATGCTGACGTTGTCAGAACGGTATTTTCCGCCGTCAGGGAGGGCCGTCGCGCGAACGGCGACTGGCAGACTGCCGGTCAGGAAAACGGCAAAATCGATGAAATGGCAGCCTTCGCCGATGATGCGGCCGCCACCCTGAGCAGGATCGTGCAGCCAGTGGGTGGCAGGCAAGAACCCGGCGTTGGCGCGGTAATGGATGTACAGCGGTTCACTGGTACCGGCAAAAAACTGCTTCAACTGCACAGCAAAAGGAGCAAAGCGGCGATTGAAGCCAATAGTGAGCAGGGAACTGGCTTGAAGTAATGCAGCTTCGATCTGGGCCAGTTCTTTCGCATTCAGCGCCAGCGGTTTTTCGCAATACACATTTTTGTGCTGTTCCAGAGCGGCGAGGATCTCGCGGGCATGTTCTTGATGGCGGGTGAGCAATAAGACGGTGTTGATTTCAGGATTTTTGAGAATTTCAGCATCGTCTGAACTGGCAAACTGGAAACCAAAGCGGCGGGCGGCAATTTGAGCGGTCAATCCGGCGGCCGAAGCAATGCCAACTCTTTCCCCTAAGCCACTTTTTTTGAGAGCGGGCAGGAAAGTTGCCGTGGCATAATTACCCGCGCCCAACACCCCGATCTTGACTGGACTGACGGCAGCGGGAATGGGGGAGGCCAATCTCACCGTTCGCTGTAGAGCAGCTTTTTCAACGATGGCTGGGTAGGTTAACAGCACCCCCAGGAAAGGTTGGCCGGTTTTGCCGGTGATCAGCTCATAAGCGGCCGGGGCTTGATCAATGTCGAAGCGATGTGAGATCAGAGGCTTGACGTTGACCTGACCGCTGGCCAGCAATTCTACAAAGGACTGCATGTTACGGCCTTCCGTCCAGCGGACGTAGCCCAGCGGGTAATCCTGTCCGCCTTCTTCATAGACAGGGTCATAACGGCCTGGCCCATAAGAGCGGGAAATCTTGAAATCAAGCTCTTTTTCGTAATAAATCTTGCGCGGAATATTGAGACCGACGGCGCCGATGGCGACCACTTTGCCATGATCGCGGGCCAACTGCCCCGCCAGTTCAATAGGATCATTCGAAGTGGCATCGGCGCAGATCAAAACCACGTCAAACCCCCGATTGTCGGTAAAGGCCAGTGCGGCTTCTTCGCAGCCTTCACGGGTTGCCGCGGCAAAGCCGAGTTCCTGCGCCAATTGAATCCGTTTGGCAGAAAGGTCGATGCCAAAGACCGGGCAGCCAGCAGCCCGGGCAATTTGTGCAGCCAACAAACCAAGCAACCCCATGCCAATGACGCAGACTCGTTCCGCTAGCTGGGGCTCAGCCAGACGAAAGCCCTGCATTGCAATGGCGCCCAGAGTTGTGAAGGCGGCCGATTCAAAATCGACTGTATCCGGGAGTTTTACCAGCAAATTTCGCGGCACCCGGTCATATTCAGCGTGCGCGGCAAATCCACCGCCGCCGCAGGCAACACGATCTCCGACAGCAAAACCTTCCATCCCGGCACCGACTTCGGTGATTGTCCCGGCGGAGGAATAACCCAGGGTCATGGGCTGATCAAGCCTGTTAAATGTAGCTTCCAGCGTGGGCAGAATGCCTTCGCGTTGAGCTTTAGAAAGCACCTGTTTCACCAGATCGGGGCGGGAAGCGGCCTTTTGCACCAGATTCTTTTCGGCAAATTCAACAACCATGCGTTCCGTTCCCGCGGAGACCAGCGAGCAAGCAGTCTTTACCAGCGCATACCTGGCCTTTACAGAAGGGACAGGCACTTCCACGATGCTGGTCTGACCGTTATGCACATTTTGTAATAATTGCTTCATGGTTTCACCTTTTTCGATTATATTCTACAATACACAGTGTGTGTTAATCCCGGGAAGGGAATCCTCATGGCAAATTTACAACGTACTCACCGCTTGCGCATTCTGGGAATTGTTTTGTTCAGCTTTGCCTTTTTGATGGTGGGGCTGAAATTGCTGGTTACCTCGGCTATCTCTTTTGGCGCGGATTTCTCGATCTACTGGCAGGCGGGCAGAGCAATTGTACTACGCGGTGCCAGCCCATATGCTGAATCAACGACTCAACTGATCCAGCAAGGGATCTATGGACGGTTGGCACGGGCAGGTGAAGATCAGGTGCGTTACGCGTATCCGCCTTATAGTTTGCTGATCATCTTTCCTTCTGCTTTTCTCACTTATCCTTGGGCACAGGCTTACTGGATGGCGGTTAATCTGGTGCTCATTTTTGGTGCGGTACTCAGTCAGAGCAAGCGCTTGCCGGTGTGGTGGATTGGTACGCTGGTGTTCTTTTACCCGATCAGCCGCGGCGTAATCCTTGGCCAGTTTGCGCTCATGCTCGGAGCCTGTCTGATCTTTCTCTATGCGCTGCTCAATCAGAAATCCCCCTCGCCAGCTGCTCTGTGGGGAGCAGGTATTTTGATGGCCTGGACGGCCATGAAACCGCATTTGGCCGGATTGGTGCTTCTCTTCTATTTATTGGATTCCATTCGCCAGCGCCGCTGGGCGGTACTGTATGGGCTGGCGGCTGGCTGTTTGCTGTTTGCGGGGATTTCATGGCTGCTGGTACCAACCTGGGTGACTGACTGGATTCATCTCATTCGTGATTATGTTGGATACGTTCCCAACCAGCCAATTGTGGGAAGCTGGCTGGCCTTGCTGGGGATCGATTTTTCGATCATTGGGGTAAAAGTGGGATTGGGCATCCTGGCGCTGGGGGGAACCGTTTGGGCTGTGCTGGCCTGGTGGCGCGGGAAACTCCCGGACTTTCTGGCTTTGGGCTGGCTGATCCTTGAGGTGCAGCTGGTCAATCCCAATCCGAACAGCTTGCTCTCGGATCAAATCGTGTTCTTGCTGCCGCTGCTGGTATGGAGTATGCAATCCTCAGTGAGAAACTGGATGAAAGGCGGCTGGTGGGTAGCTTTCGTGATCGTGCCCTGGGCCTTGTTCGCTATTTATCTGCAGGGCAAAGAACCTTATCAGGCGGCATCCGGTCTGGCCCTGGTCTTCACTTTGTGGTTCGGCGCCAGTTTGCTTGATCACTGGGTACGGCAACATCGAGTGAGGCAAAATTCTTTAATTGAAGAGGCACAAGTATGAAGTGGACGTCGCATAAGGGAACTGGCGAGAAAAAGCCTCTTTCTTTGATCGGGATGATCGTGTTGATTACCCTTATCGGGGCGGTGGTGCGCTGCTTTTACGTCTTCAGTGCCTCTTTCCCATTGAATGATGGGGGCATGTTCTACGTGATGGTGCGCGACTTGCAGGCCAACGCATTTCGGCTGCCGCTCTATACCAGTTACAACGGGGGCAACATTCCCTATGCTTACCCGCCGCTGCCTTTCTACCTGGCCGCCGGATTGAATCAGTGGCTGGGTATTGGGCTGATCTCCTTACTGCGATTTTTGCCTTTGCTGTTCAGTATTGCGACGATCCCGGTCTTTGCCTGGCTGGCGCAGGAAGTTCTAGCCGAAAAGCATCCTGTGGCCCTAGCTACGCTGGTCTTTGCCTTGCTTTCTCCGGCCTATGAATGGGAGATCATGGGGGGCGGGCTGACCCGTGCCCCGGCTCTGTTGTTCACCCTGGTCGCGCTGGCTTTTCTGGTACGCTGGTGCCGCAAACCTGACTGGAAAGATTGGGTTGGCGGGGTAGTATTTTCTGCTCTCACCGCTCTTTGCCATCTTGAAATGCTGTGGATGCTGGCGCTGAGCCTGCCGGTGATTTATCTTTATTATCGAAAAGATTGGCAGCACCTTACTCACTTGATTCTGGCCGGGGTTGGCGTGATTGCCTTAACGGCGCCCTGGTGGGGTACCGTCGTTTCCCGGTTTGGCTTCCAGACCTTTTTCGATGCCCTTCATAGCGGCAATTTCAACTGGCAGACACCGCTGGCAACACTGCTGGGGTTGCTGCCCGTACAGGATTTGAATGAGACAGTTTTCACCTTGATTGCACTGGTCGGCGTTTTCGTCATGCTGCACAAGCGGTATTCATTCCTGCCGGTCTGGTGGCTGGTTTTTGCTCTGCTCGACATGCGCAGCAGTCAGCGCAGCATGGCCATTCCGCTGGCGATGCTGGCGGGGGTTGCCTTGACGGCTGGGTTGGTCTGGATCAGCCGGTCATTGGGAACCAATGAAACGGAAAAGTCCTCGATCTCTGCAGAGATCGATTTTGAGAACAGATGGGTAAAAGGAATCTTGATCCTTGGGGTAACCCTGGCCATTTTTCATGATCTGATCGGCTTCTATTTACCCGATACCTATCTCAAGTCTCTCAACCCCGAGAACCAGACGGCAATGGCCTGGGTGCAGGCCAATACCGAAGCCGATAGCCAGTTTCTGGTCATTGATTTCCCTTCTGGCTGGCACCTGGATCTGGTGGGGGAGTGGTTCCCGGCGCTCGCGGGACGCAAGAGCCTGTTCACCGGGCAGGGACAGGAATGGTTGGCCGATCGTCAGCAATTGAAAACTGTCACGGCACTGAATGATGTCAATGATTGTCGGTGGGTGGGGTTGACCTGTCTGCAGCAGGTGGTTGAGGAAAATCAATTCGATTACCAGTACGTGTATTTTACCGACAACAGCGATTCTGTTACGAAGGAGCCGCTGTTTACCTCGATTTTAGCTTATGAAGTGGCGCAAAATTCTGGCTATACCCTGATCTATCAAAACGATGACGTACGGATTTACCGCAAAAAATGACCTGCGGGCGTGAACCTGGCATAAATCCTGCATCTTTATTGGGGAATGATTTGAACAGGAGGCCAGGATGGTCAAAAAATTAATCTGGTTATCAATTACCGTTTTATTAACCGCAGTCACCGTGTACGTGACTGGCGGGGGAACAACGCCAACAGTGACCCCCACGGCAACGCTGTGCGCGGACTGTACGGCGGTTCCTACCTCTGATGTGACGACCATCCCTGACACGAATACGGCTACACCGGCAGCTACCCTGACGGCTACGACTGCTCCGACTGCTACCGCCACGCTGGTTCCCACGGCTACTTCCACCCCGGCGCCAACGGCGACGCCTACTCCACTGGCTTATGCTGTCCAGGCAGATACCCCGGTGTATATGACCAATTTCGCTCACACCGATGCCGCCTGTAACTGGGCAGGGGTTGCCGGGCAGATCTTTGCTTCTGATGGCACGCCGGTACAGAATTACATTGTCAAGGTCTTTGGTACTTATAATGGCTCGGCTTTCAGCAGCCTGGTGATCAGTGGAATGGTGACCAACGATCCGTATGGGCCGGGTGGATATGAAGTGGTGCTGGGGTCCACGGCAGTCAATACCAGCAATACCTTGAGCATCCAGGTGTTTGACAATGCAGGCAAAGCCATGACGAGCCCATTAATTTTCAGTACCTATGCAGATTGTTCCAAGAATCTGGTGATTGTCAATTTCAAAGCCAATTGAGTCAATTCATCGAAAAGTTTCCATCCACTCGAAAGAGTGGATTTTTTATATCGTATAATCGATATATCAAGTATTAAGGAGAGATTCAATGAATGAGGATTTTTCTCCATCAGATTATTTTCTGCGAATCTTGCATTTCTGGTGGGTAATCGCACTCGTCATGATTGCGGGTGGAATTGCGGGTGTAATGGTTGCTCGAGTACACCGACCAGTTTATGAATCCAAGGCCATCATTAATACCATTCTCGATTATTCAAATTTGGAAAAACTGGATGACTACGAATCCGATCAAATCTACCTCACCGTCGGTGAAATTATCGGCTCTGCTGGGGTGAAGGATGCCGTGGTTCAGAAAGCACAGCAGGAGCAATTGCCCTTCACTCAAGCACAAATTCTGGATAGCCTGTCACTGGATCGGGTAGATACGCGTTGGGCGTTGCGGGTCCGGCTGAGTGATCCGCAGCAGGCGCAGCAGGTCAATCAGTTGTGGGCGGATGCAGCCATGCAGGCCTTGGATCAGATGAAAATCGATGCGGTTACCGGTTATGCCAGTCAGCAATATATTCATTCGTTGGTGACCTGCCTGCAGCAGACGGTGATCCTGGAATCGGGCTCATCTGAGTGCGAGAGCCGTGATTTTGCCGATATTCAGCAAGAAATCAATTCGATCGTTACTGATCCTTCCAGCCAGATTGCTTCAGGCTCCCTGTTGGTCAATCACGCCAGCTTTGAGCTTACCCAGACTCCTTCTTTGCCGGGGAAACCAGTCTTATTTGCGCAGAATTTATCAGGGCTGGTGGGGGTATTCCTGGGCCTGATTGCGGGGCTGATACTCCTGGCGATCAAACCGCGGGAAGTCTCTCAGCAGAAGGCGTCATAATGGCAAAATGGTTGGAACGGCTTACCTGGATCTTCTGGTTGGCTCTGGTGGTGAGCTTGCCTTTCACCAGTTTGCCGCTTGTGGCAAAGTTGATTCATTCTTCTTCGGTAGCTCCGGCAGCGCTGATCTTTTTGGGATTGTTGTGTGTTACCTGGCTTCCGGTGTACCTCTGGAAGAAGGGTACTTTCCCGACACAGGTTAAGATAGCGCTGGCTTTTTTCTTGACGGGTCTCATTGCGACAGGAATCAGTTTCTTTTTGGAAACCCCTTCATTCAAAGATGAAACTTTACTTTCTAACGTGGTCTCTGGGCTGGTCACTTTTTGCATCGGCATACTTTTTTATTTGATCACCACTGTTTTGCCGCATGATAACCAGAAGATTCGCCAGACTTTACAAGCAATCAACTGGGGTGGGGCAATCATGCTGGGCTGGGACGTGCTGGTCAGTGCCATCACCTTTTTATCCCCTGGTGATACACCGACCTATTTGCGGGTGGTACAGCATTTGTTTACCACCACCACTTTCTTCGGAATTCGTTCTGTAGGTTTTGCGGCTGAACCTTCCTGGCTGGCACATATTCTGAACATGGTTTATTTGCCTTACTGGCTGGGAGCGACGATCAGCAACTATACCGCAGCACGCAAGAAAATCTGGAAGATCTCTCTGGAAAATGTCTTGCTGGTGGTGGGCTTTGGAGTATTGTTCAAAACCCTTTCCCGTGCCGGGTTGGGAGCTTTCATTCTGGCTTTGGGCTTTTTCTTTGTGCAGCTCAATGTCTGGGTGGTAAAGAAAATCTCTCAAAAGGTAGGGTCGAAAACCGCACGTGGTCTGGTCACGACCGGGTTGATTCTGGGATTGCTGGCGCTCTATGTGGGGGGAGCAACTGGCATGGTTTACGTGTTGAGCAAGATCGATCCGCGCATGGAACAGGTTTTTTCACTGAACATTCTGACTCAGTCGGGTTTTACCAAATATGCGGATACGCTCCAATTTGGGGAGCGTTTCACCTACTGGCAGGCAGGTTGGCGTACCTTTAACCAGCATCCATTGATCGGAGTGGGGATCGGTAACGCTGGCTTCTACTTTACTCAGAATTTGCCGGATAATGCCTGGAACCTGGCCGAGGTGCGGCAGTTGATCTATCATACCAGCGGGCTGATGAATGTTAAAAGCATGTGGTCACGAATTCTGGCTGAAACAGGGATTGTCGGGTTTTCCTTTTTCCTGCTGCTGCTGGTTGTTACCGGGATCACGGCTTTCAAGCTGACCCAATCCGCGAACCGTATGAAGGTGACCGTGGGCAGGATGGGAATCTGTATGTTAATGGCATTTATCATCGAGGGTTTTAGCGTGGATAGCTTTGCTCTGCCTTATCTCTGGTTTACCTTAGGCCTTGTAGCAGCTGTCTGGCGCTGGAGCAGTCAAACACAAACAAGACAAGGGGAAACAAATGGATCGTTCTGAAAAAGCAATCTTAATTGTATTTTTGGTGTTGATTGTGCTGGGATTGTGCCTGGCGGTCACCTGTGGACTTTCTTTGCGATTTACTGATCTGGGCAAGGAAATCATCTCAGATGTTCAATCTACTCTGGATTCGACGGCAGATTGGGTGGAGCCGACCGAGGTGATCTCTACCCCTGCTCCCCGGTCAACCCCGACAACCCCTCATACCTTTAGCGATACGCCGGAGCAAACTCTGGCTGCCCTGCAGGGCACAACGATCCCAGAGGCAGATTGGATTCAGCTCTCTGAGCAGTTTTACGGAATTACGCTCTCTTCTGAGCAAATGATTCATCCAGCCCCACAATATCACAATGGCGATGAAGCTCAATTCTGGGTGATGGATGGGGATACCAATGAGAACCAACAGGTGACGGCAACCTTGCGTTATCAGACGGATCATGTCTATTTCTGGGTCGAAAATGGCGTGCAGTATGACAAAGTAGCTTTAAAAAAAGCTGTTGAGACTTTTTCGAACAAGATCTATGAAACTGACCGTGAGTTTTTTGGCTCCGAACGCAACCCTGGGATCGACGATGACTCGCATGTGTACATTCTTTACAGCACGGGGATCGGTGATAACGTGGCCGGGTACACTTCTTTCAGTGACTCTTATCCCCAGCAAATTCAGCAGTACTCGAATCAGCACGAAATGTTCTACTTGAATGCTGAAAACCAGGATCTGGCAGATACCTATGTTATGGACGTCATGGCACACGAATTTCAGCACCTGATCCATGAAGATCACGATGGTAATGAACAGCTCTGGCTGAATGAAGGTTTCTCCGAACTGGCGGTATATTTGAATGGGTATAACCCTGGTGGCTTTGATGAACTCTTTGCCATGGATCCGGATATTAATTTGACCGAATGGCCGAATGATGATTCGGCGACCAGTGCTCATTATGGCTCAAGTTTTCTGTTCACCCTTTATCTCTTGGATCGCTTTGGGGAAGATACTACCAAAGCAGTTGTTGCCAATACGGATAATGGGATGCAGAGTATCGATGAGGTTTTGGCGCAAAACAACGCTACCGATTCATTGACGGGGAAGCCGGTCACGGCGGATGACGTTTTTCAGGATTGGGCCGTGGCGAATTATCTGGATAATCCTTCTCTGGCTGATGGGCGTTATGGATACGCTAATTATTCAGGCGTTCCCGACTTTACCTCTGCCGCTGTGAGCGAGGTCTGTGGTTCTGGTACCATTGATGGAGATGTCAATCAGTATGGTACTGATTATTATGCTTTCACCTGCAGCCAGCCTTACGAGATTGTGATCGATGGGGCCCCGACTGCCCCGGTGCTTTCAGAATATCCGCTGGAAGGCAGCCATTATGTGTGGTCGAATATGGATGATATGTCGATTACTCAGATGACGAAGACCTTCGATTTTACAGATCTGAGTGGAAACATCGATTTTATTTATCATACCTGGTTCGATATTGAACAGGATTACGATTTTGCCTATCTTTTGGCCAGCACGGATGAAGGGCAAACCTGGCAGATGCTGGATACCCCATCGTGCACTACCAATAACACAACCGGGAATAACTTTGGCTGTGGTTACAATGGTTCCTCTGATGGCTGGTTGACCGAGGACGTAGATCTTTCTCAGTTTGCGGGGCAGAAAGTCATGTTGCGGTTCGAATACGTGACTGATGAGGGGGTTACCGGAGAAGGAATGGTCATCGATCAAATTTCGGTTCCGCAGTTGGGCTATGAAACGGGATTCGAAAGCGACGATGGCGGCTGGGATCTGGTCGGCTTTAGCCGCATTGAAAATCAATTGCCGCAAACTTTTCTGGTTTCTTTGATCAGCGGATCGGGCAATCAGACCACGGTGGAAAAATATCAGGTGAGCGATGGCCAGCCTTTGATTCTGACGATCGACGGAGCAGACGTAACGGTGATCATCAGCGGTACTTCACGCTTCACCCGGCAGCCCGCGGAATATCAGATCGAAACGGATTTTAATCAGTGACCCTTTGACGATTGAGATAAAACAAACAAACGACTGGCCTAACGCCAGTCGTTTGTGGTTATCTGGAATTTCTTTTGCTTAGCGAGCTGCGGCGACCAGTTCTTCTTCTTCACTTTTTGCGACGGCAATTCCTTTTTCAACATCCACTTTGGTCAGGATGATGATGCCGACGATAAAGAAGAGAACGAGTGACGCAATGCTCAAACGTGATTCTCCCATGATGGTTGAAACCACTCCAAAAATGGCTGGCCCCAGAATGGAAGCGAATTTCTCGAAGACACTGAAGAAACCAAAGAATTCAGCCGATTTGCTCTTGGGAATCAGCTTGCCGATCAAAGAGCGGCTCAAAGCCTGACTTCCTCCCTGTACGGTGGCAACGGCAAAGCCAAGTACCCAGAATTGCCATTCGTGGTACAGGAAGTATCCCGCCACCGCGATAGCGGTATAGATGGCCAGGCTGATGTAGATGGAATTTTTGGTACCGATCTTCTTGGAAAGCCAGCCGAACAAAAAGGCAAACGGGGCAGCAACAAATTGGACCATGAGCAGAGTGCCGATCAAGGTGGTTTGGCTGAACCCCAGTTCGGTTCCATAAGCTGTAGCCATCACGATAATGGTGCCGATCCCATTGGCATAAACCCAGAAGGCCAGCATTGCCAGAGAAAGCTCGCGATATTTGCGAATTTCTTTGAAGGTCTTGATCAGGCGCCGGAAGCTGACGGTGATCGGGTGTTCAGATTCCTCACCCGCTTCAATGCGGCGGGGAGGCTCTTTGACATGGATCAATAACGGGAGGGTGAAACAGGCCCACCAGATCGCAACGGTGACAAAAGAAAGACGCGTCATCAGGGTGGTATCCAGACCTGGGATCAGCCCGGGCAGAACCATGATCATGACCAGGTTGATGGCCAGCAAAAGACCGCCGCCGATGTACCCCATAGCGTAACCGCGGGAAGAAACGTTATCAATCTCGTCCTGTGTGGCTACGTGCGGTAACAGCGCGTCGTAATAGACCAGACTGCCAGCAAAACCGATGTTGCCAAATACGAAGAAAATGGATGCCAGAAGCCAATCACCCGATTGGACCAGATAAAGCAAGGCAGTACCGGTTACGCCAAAGATCATAAAGGCGGTCAAAAACTTCTTTTTCGAGCCTCTAAAATCGGCTATCGCTCCCAGAATGGGGCTAATGATCGCTGCGATCAAAGCGGAAATGGAGGAGGTGTAGCCCCAATAGGCAGTAGCAATATTGCTGGGCAGATTACTGGCGGCTACCGAAGCGTAATAGACTGGCAGTACAGCAGCCATGATGGTGGTCGCGAAGGCTGAATTGCCCCAGTCGTACATCGTCCATGCCCAGATCGCTTTCTTGTGTTGCTTTTCGTTTTCGACGGGTAGAGGTGCAGTCGCTTCCATAAAGGAATCCTTTCGAGTGAGATGTTTTCATTATATAGGGAATATCCCTTATTATGACAAAAAAATAACCCCGCTGGTCAAGGCGGGGTTAACAGTTTGTAAAGGTTTCTCTTACAGCCCTAATTTATGGATGGTTTCTTTCAGCACCTGGGCAGATTGCTGCAGCCCTTCGACCTCTTTTTCGTCGAGTGGCAGCCGCAGGAACTTGCTGACACCATCACGCCCAACCACACAGGGGAGGCTCAGGTAGACGTCGTTGATACCGTAATAATCGTGGATCATGGTCGAAACGGAAAGTACGGTGTGCTGCCCGCGCAGGATGGCTTCACAGATGCGTACCAACCCCATGCCAATGCCGTAAAAAGTGGCACCTTTGCGTTCAATGATGTGATATGCTGCATCGCGGGTCTGTTCGAAGATCTTGGCGTAAACGTCTTCGTTATACTCTTCGCAGTTCATTTTGCAGTAGTCCGAGAGAGCCATGCCGGCAATGTTGGCCGACGACCAGACTGGTACTTCGCTGTCGCCGTGTTCACCAATGATGTAAGCATGCACACTGCGTGGATCCACGCCGGCGTGCTGGCTGAGCAGGTAGCGGAAGCGAGCGGTATCCAGAATGGTCCCTGAGCCAATCACGTGGTTGGCAGGCAAGCCCGAGAGTTTCATGGCGGCATAGCTCAAGATGTCGAGCGGATTCGAGGCGATTAGCAGCAGACCATCCGGGTTGTACTGGATCACCTGAGGGATGATCGATTGGTAAATGGCATAGTTGCGCTGTACCAGATCAAGGCGGGTTTCCCCAGGCTTTTGGGCCGTGCCTGCGGTGATGACGACGATTGCCGCGCCGGCACAATCAGAATAATCCCCTGCCCAGATGCGAGTGGAATGGGTCAGGGGAACTGCATGGTTGAGGTCCATGGCCTCACCTTCGGCGCGCTGTTTATTGCTGTCGATCAAAACAATCTCAGAAGCGAGACCGCTGCCCAGAAGAGCATAAGCGAATGTGGCACCGACGTTGCCCACGCCGATGATCGCGATTCGGGTCGAATTTCGATTTGTGGTTTTCATAATTCATCCTTTATTGCGATATATTATACAATATTTGTCAGAATAAGAACAACAATCTCATTCTTCTTCTGTTAATAATAACCAGATTTTGCTTTTTTATCTTTTTTTTGAAAATGTTATAATTTTTTGTTACGTTTGTGATAGAATAGCGGTATAGAAAATATGTTCAAATGGAAGATGCTCAATGACTCAAAACACGATTCGGGTAACGGGTGCTCGTTCTCATAATCTAAAGAATATCAATGTCGAGATTCCACGCGATAAGCTGGTGGTGATTACCGGGTTGTCTGGTTCAGGAAAGTCTTCGCTGGCTTTCGATACGATTTTTGCTGAAGGGCAGCGACGGTACGTCGAAAGCCTTTCAGCGTATGCCCGTCAGTTTTTAGGGCAGATGGAGAAGCCAGATGTCGATTCGATCGACGGCCTTTCCCCGGCGGTTTCAATTGATCAGAAAGCCACCTCGCGCAATCCACGTTCGACGGTGGGGACGGTCACCGAAATTTACGATTATCTGCGTCTGTTGTTTGCGCGGGTGGGGGTACCTCACTGCCCGATCTGCGGACGGGTCGTGGTCAAGCAATCCGCGCAGGAGATCGTCGATCGCATCGAAGCCATGCCAGAGGGGAGCAAACTGCTGATCCTGGCGCCGGTAGTACGGGCACGCAAGGGAACCTATCAAGCAGTCTTTGAAGAGATTCGCAAGGCCGGGTTCGTGCGGGTGCGGGTAGATGGAACGGTGTATAACCTGGAGGATGAGATCGAGCTGGACCGCTATAAGATTCATACCATCGAGGCGGTAGTGGACCGTATCGTCGTTTCTCGAGCAACAGAAACCGAAGAAGTCAAAACCAACCGTTCTCGTCTCACTGATTCGGTGGAGACCGCGCTGAAGGTGGGCGAAGGCTATTTAACGGTCCAGAATCTGTCGGCAGAGCCGGCGCAGGATATTTTCTTTTCTGAACACCTGGCCTGCCCCGAACATGGGATCAGTCTGCCTGAGATTGAGCCGCGTACGTTTTCTTTCAATACTCCGCATGGTGCCTGCCCTGATTGTGAAGGGCTGGGCAGCAAGCTGGAGATCGACCCGGAGCTGCTGATGCCGGATGGCGAGCGTTCGCTGAATGACGGTGCTATTGCTGCACTGGAATGGAATGGTCCACGCGATCAAGGCGGATATTACTGGCAGATGGTGGAAGCCGTCTCCAAAGAATACAAGATTGATCTGGATGCGCCGGTCAACACGATTCCGCAGGAGAAGCTGGAGAAGATCCTGTACGGCACTGGCAAAGAGGCTATCTCGATTACCATGGAAGGTCGCCACGAGCGGCAGACCAGCTTTCAGGCCAGCTTCGAGGGAGTGATCCCTAATCTGGAGCGGCGCTATCGTGAGACGAACTCGGAATACATTCGCAATAAAATTGGCGAGTTTATGAGTGATCGTCCCTGCCCAACCTGCAAAGGACAGCGTTTGCGCCCGGAAGCTCTGGCAGTGACGGTGGATGGTCATAACATTGTTGAGGTCACTTCCTGGCCGGTCAATCGCACTCTCGAATTCATTCAGAAGTTGTCGGGAGAGAGCGGAATATTGAATGCGCGTCAGCAGGCCATTGCAGAACGTATCCTCAAAGAAATTCAGGCGCGTCTGGGTTTTCTGGTCGATGTTGGCTTGAACTATCTGACACTGAGCCGCTCTGCCGGTTCACTCTCCGGCGGCGAGGCACAGCGGATTCGTCTGGCAACCCAGATTGGTTCACACCTGATGGGGGTGCTGTACGTGCTGGATGAACCTTCTATTGGGCTGCATCCGCGGGATAACGACCGGTTGCTGGCAACCCTGAAGCACCTGCGTGATCAGGGCAACAGCGTGCTGGTGGTCGAACATGATGAAGAAACGATTCGCTCCGCTGACTGGATCGTTGATCTGGGGCCGGGTGCAGGCGAACACGGAGGCAAAGTCATTGCCGAAGGCCCGGTAGAGGCAATTCTGGCGAACCCCGAAAGTTTGACCGGGGCTTATCTGTCTGGACGGAAGCAGGTGCCCATTCCCAAGAAGCTGCATCCACGGAATGGCAAGATGCTTAAAATCGTTGGCGCCAGCGAGAACAATCTCAAGAACATCACTGTCGAAATTCCGCTCGGACAATTTGTGTGCATTACCGGGGTCTCGGGGTCAGGAAAGTCGACCTTGATGAATGATATTCTCTATAATTACCTGGCACGCGATCTGAATCGTGCCCATACCCAACCTGGAAAGGTAGAGCGGATCGAAGGCCTGGAGTATCTGGATAAGGTGATCAATATCGACCAATCTCCTATTGGCCGTACCCCTCGTTCAAACCCGGGTACTTATACTGGCATGTTCGATGAAATCCGTACTCTTTTCGCGGGCCTGCCCGAAAGCAAAATGCGGGGGTACAAGTCTGGCCGTTTCTCGTTCAACGTTCATGGCGGGCGGTGTGAAGCCTGTCAGGGGCAGGGACAGCTACGCATCGAGATGCAGTTCCTGCCAGACGTGTACGTGCCCTGTGATGTTTGTCACGGAGCTCGTTTCAACCGTGAGACGCTGCAGGTGAAATTCAAGGGATTATCGATAGCGGAAGTGCTGGATACCACGGTCGAATCTGGTCTGGAGTTGTTCGAGAATATCCCGGCGATCTATAACAAGCTGAAGACCCTGCAGGAAGTTGGCCTGGGCTATATCCGCATCGGGCAGCCGGCAACGACACTTTCTGGCGGCGAGGCGCAGCGGGTCAAGCTGGCACGTGAACTATCGCGGCGAGCTACCGGGCGCACCCTTTACGTACTGGATGAACCCTCGGTGGGGCTGCATGCCGCGGACGTGCACATGCTGATCGACGTTCTGCAGAAACTGGTCGATTCGGGGAATTCCGTGCTCATCATCGAGCATAATCTCGATATCATCAAGGTGGCGGATACGATCATCGATCTTGGCCCCGAGGGAGGGGATATGGGTGGGGAACTCATAGCCACGGGTACCCCCAGCGAAATTTGTCAGGTGGGTAATTCTTATACCGGGCAATTCCTGAAGGATTATCTGGTGCTGCACCATCAACTGGAAAAAGTGGAGAAGATGGCCTGAGCCAGATATTGACCGCTGTGCGTGGTTATGATAAAAATAGCTGGTAAGTTATTCTACAGGAGTGTGTGTGTTTAATTCGTTTGTCTCGGTCATTGTAAGCAGAAATGGATGGTGTGTGCGCCCGTAAGGGTTAGGTTTCGTTTGTCTGAAAACAAGCCAACCACGGGTGCATCACTTTCCCCGTGGTTGTTTATTTAACAATTCGTTGCTGCAGTCAATGTCAGAATTGCTGAATTGTTAATGTTCGAGCCGTTTGTTCCGGTCAGCCATGGGATTCCCATGGCTGATTTTTGCTTAAGGGCCCAATGAAGAAGAATTACACACTTGAATATCCGCGTCGTCATGACAAGAAGAAAGATCTTTCAAAGAATCATAGAACAGAGGAAAGACGAGAGAAGAAACGAAAGCAAAAAGAATATGATACCGAAACAACCTTCCGATGTGCTCATTGCGGAATGCTGGTGAATTGCAGTCGGGAGTATTCTGGCGTCAATAATCGCAATCATTGCCCGAATTGTCTGTGGTCACTGCACGTTGATCTGTTCAAAGCCGGTGATCGCAAAGCGGAATGCCATGCGCGCATGCGCCCAGTTGGGTTGACGCTGAAACATTCCCCCAAGAAGTATTCCAGCGAAACCACTGGTGAACTGATGATCATCCACGAATGTACCGCGTGCGGAAAGATATCGATCAACCGCATTGCAGCGGATGATTCACCGGGAAATTTGCTGGCGTTGTATGAATCCTCGGCGCGTGATGAGCCTCACCAGCAGGCAAAATTGAAAGATATGGGGATCTTGCCAGTGAGTGCTGCCGATCTGACCACCGTATTCAGCCAGCTATTTGGCTGGCAGTCGATTTTGGAGGAATTTTCTGCGGCCGAACAGGGTGCAGAAGTCTCTCTCCAGGAATCCAGCACTATTGGAGAATAAAGAAAAGGGCCAGCGAGTTTTCTCGCTGGCCTCTATCGATTGATTTCCAGTGTCAGCTTGGGCAAGAGCCTTCTGACGAGCATAAAAAGCAAATAACCAATGGCGGTGCCAAAGATGTTGAGGATCAGGTCGTCTACGTCGAAAGAACGCGGCAAAAAGAGTTGCCAGGTCTCGATCAATAATGAGAAGGCAAAGCCCAACAGCAAAGTTTTCCAGAAGCGCCGCATTTTCGGATAGAGCAAGGCTGCCAGCAATCCGAGGGGAGTAAAGAGGAAGATGTTGCCGAAGAGATTGATGATCGACCAGATGTTCTCGCTCTGAATGATGGCTTTGACCATCTTATAGATGCCAATGAAGGGTACCAGGTTGATATTTCCGACAAAAGTCAGTGGGTGAAAAAGAATTTCAAGAGAAACCGTGTTCCAGAGAATGTAAAACACATCCACGTACAACACGGTGGTCAATACCAGACGTAGCCAGTTGATCCGCTGCCCGGATTGGCGGCGGTGCAGGATCGTGATCAGCCAGTACAGCGCGAGCAGAGGCAGTGCAAGCAGGAGCACCTGCAGAAAGGTATCAAAGAAGTAACTCATTCCCCAAGTTTACCAGAGGAAAAGACAGAAAAATGAGAAAAGTTTGTGCTCTCTTCTCAATGAAAAAGCGGCAGTCTGTTTTTAGACTGCCGCCTGAACTTTCGTGTTCTGGAGATCAGATATCCAGATTTCTCACTGCATGAGCGTGAGTGACAATAAAGCGGGTGCGCGGAGGAACAGCACTGCCCATGAGCATATCGAAGGTGCGATCCGCAGCGGCTGCGTCTTCAATGGAAACGACAAGCATGGTGCGGGTTTCGGGGTTCATGGTGGTTTCCCACAACTGGGTGGGGTTCATTTCACCCAGACCTTTGTAGCGCTGAATCTCGGCTTTTTCTGCCACGGCACCCAGTTCTTTGAGATAAGCATCTTTTTCGACGTCAGTGTACACGTATTTGTGATTGCCTTTGTGGCTGATGCGATACAGAGGCGGCTGGGCAATGTAAACGTGGCCTTCCTCGATCAGTTTCGGCATGTAGCGGAAAAAGAAGGTGAGCAACAGGGTACGAATGTGGCTGCCATCGACATCCGCATCGGTCATGATGATGACACGGCCGTAGCGCAGGTTCTTGATGTCGAAGTTATCGCCGATGCCGGTGCCTAGAGCGGAGATAATGGCCTTGATCTCTTCATTGGAGAGGATCTTATCCAGGCGGGCGCGTTCTGTGTTCAAAATCTTACCGCGCAGGGGCAGGATTGCCTGGAAGTGGCGATCACGACCTTGTTTGGCTGATCCACCTGCCGAATCACCTTCGACGATGTACATTTCAGATTTGCTGCTGTCTCGGTCAGAGCAATCGGCCAGTTTTCCGGGCAGGGTCATGCTTTCAAGCGCAGATTTGCGGATGACCAGATCACGGGCTTTGCGGGCGGCGTCGCGGGCGCGGGCCGAAGTAAGGCATTTCGAAACAATGGCTTTCCCGGCGGCCGGATTTTCTTCAAGAAATTGACCAAAGGCTTCTCCCACGATCTGCTGCACGTAGGTCTGCACTTCAGGATTCATCAATTTGACCTTGGTCTGGCTTTCGAATTGCGGATCAGGGTGCTTGATGCTGACGATTGCGGTCATGCCTTCGCGGGTATCATCCCCGGTGAAGTTGGGATCGCTCTCTTTGAGCAGATTGGCCTTGCGGGCGTAATCATTGATGACGCGGGTGATGGCTGTGCGTAAGCCGGTCAGGTGAGTACCGCCATCGATGGTATTGATCGTATTGGCGAAGGAAAAGATCGATTCATTATAAGCATCGGTAAACTGCACGGCAGCTTCGATGCCGATATTTTCGACTTCCTTTTCCACATAGAAAACGGGATGCAGTACCTCGCGGTTGCGGTCCAGATAGCGGACAAAGGAAACGATGCCGCCTTCGAAGAGGAAGGAGGCTTCGTGTTCCGGCGGGCGCTCGTCCACGAGTTTGATCAGCACGTTTCGGGTAACGAATGCCATTTCGCGGAAGCGCTGTACCAGCGTGTTGAAGTTGAAATCCAGATCGCCCTTGAAGAGTTCGCGGTCGAAACGGAAGGTAGTGGTGGTGCCGGTGCGAGCGGGATCGCATTCGCCGATCTCCTTGACTGGTTCCTGGGGAATACCGCGTTCATAGCGCTGGAAATAAATCTTACCGTCACGATAGACGCGGACTTCACACCACTCAGAAAGAGCGTTCACTGCAGAAACACCGACGCCGTGCAAACCGCCGGAAACCTTGTAGCTGTTGTGTCCGAATTTGCCGCCGGCATGAAGGACGGTCATGACGACTTCCAGTGCGGATTTCTTTTTCTCGGGGTGAATATCCACCGGAATACCGCGGCCATTATCTGAAACGGTCAGGCTGCTGTCGGGGTGGATGGTAACCTCGATGCGATTACATACCCCAGCCAGGGCTTCATCGATTGAGTTATCGACCACCTCATAAACGAGGTGGTGAAGCGCTTTCAGGTCAGTCCCGCCCACGTACATACCAGGGCGGCGGCGAACGGCCTCAAGACCTTCAAGTACCTGAATATCTTTTGCACCATAAGAGGATTCAACGGGTTGTACCAAAAGGGGCCTCCATTTACACGGGCTTACTCATCGGCGTGGACATGTGCTGGATCGTTTCCTGCATCCAACGCAGCCCCTCGCGATAATAGATGAAACTGGCTGCCAGTAAGGCAGTAACGATAAAAGCATGACCAAAGATGCTGATCGTCAGAAGCCAAGAAGTGGCGTCTGGAATCGACCAGACCATGTTCAGCCCTTCACTGATGACAGCCGCGGTGATCACGAACATCCCAGTTCCAGGGAGGAAATAGCGGATCATGCGCATGCTGAGCATCATGGAAGGAAAAGCTTTCTGATTGATGACGAAAATGCCATGCGGTGAAAAGACCAATGGCATGACTAACCAGAGAACGGCAAAAATTCCTAACAACAAAGCGAAATCAGCCAGTTGAACGTTGATAAATAAAATGGCCGAAAGCAGCATCATGGCCGGGAAGGCCAGAATCATGACCACCACCAGCAGGATCAGGGCCATGGCAATCGATTGACCAAACTGGAACAAAAGTTTTTCGAAATTGACCTTTTCTTTCGACTTGGCGGTGGCCTGTGCCAGAGAATTGAAGTACAGACTGCCCAGAAAGAAACCGATGATGACGAGGGCCAGCAAGATCAAGAAGGCATTTCCCAATGAAGGAACCTGGTATTGCAGGGTATTGGTGATCGGGGAATCCACCACGGTTTCACGCGAGAGAAAAGTCGGCACTCCGATGGGAAAAGTACGGATCAGCGTGGCCAGATTGAAGTGGGTGAAGAATTGTACCCACATCTTTTGCATTGAATCAAGCGTGCTTTGAAAGTCAGCTCCCTGTGCCTGAAGCAAGCTCTTCGACAGCAGACTTAATTGGGGCAGGATCAATTGATCCAGTCGCAGCTTGGGACCCAACCAGAGAGCCCCATCCAGCACCACAGGGATTGCGATCAGCCAGATGTTGTTGGCGACAGTATTAAAACCGCTCACCAGGGTAGGGAACAGCCTGGGTGGTTGAGATTCGGTAATAGTAGGAGGCGTATTCATACGATTAGTAATTTTACCATAATACATGCGTTCTATTCCTGACCCAAAAGGGTGAAAATGCCGCTGGTATGGAGCAAAAAGCTGCCCTCGCCTAAACCGGGCGCTAAGTGTAGAATAAAATGGATGAACGAAAGACATGTATTCCCAGATCAAACGCGCTTGAGTGTGGTCACGGCAATGATTTTGCTGGCCTATGCATCTGCCGCGTTTGTGCATTTCCCGCAAAATACGATTTCGTTGCAGCTGCCGGGTTTCCTGTTTGTGGCAGAGATCAACTTTTTCACGGTGATCTCTTTGCTGGTTGCCGGGATGGCCGCTGCTGGCAGCGATTGGGTGATTGCGGATCACCCTGCCCTGGGTGAAGGTCCACGCTGGCATCACTGGCTGCTGCCCTCTCTGACGGCTTTGGTCATTGGAGTGCCTTTGAATGAAATTGCGGTCAGCGCTGCCTGGTGGGTGATCTTTGCCATGGGCGGAGCCCTGTTTGTGGTGGCTCTGGTGGCCGAGTACATTTCCGTGGGCACTGGTGATTCTCTCTATCCATTTGCTTCCATGAGCCTGACGGTGTTGGCGTTGGCGCTGTTCCTGATCCTGGCGATCACTGTGCGCGGGGCCGGGCTACGTCTGTACGCCGTTCTGAGCGCGGTGATCCCCGCCACGGCGTTGGTAAGTGCTCGAATCCTTAATTTGCGGTTGATGGGAAAGTGGCCGCTGCACTGGATCGCTGGAATCACGGTGATCGTCAGCCAGCTGGCCTTGTGCCTGTTTTATTTACCTATTCAGCCAATCATGTTTGGGCTGATCTTGCTGGGAGCAGTTTTTGCCATGATCGAGTTGGCGGTGGCTGTGGAAGAAAGCGGAGAACTTGCCCACCAATGGCTGCGTCCCACGTTGATTTTTGCTGGTTTTCTTTTCCTATCTGTCATTTTGTAATCGATTTGCAAGGAGCTGACGTACCTTTTTGACTTCAGAAGGGTTATATCTGTTAAGTTCGGAGGAGAAATGGCTACCAAAATCTTATTCGTATTGGTGATTTCCTATTTGATCGGTGCAATCCCGGTGGGGTATCTGATTGTCAGAATCTTCAAAGGGATCGACGTGCGCACCGTGGGCAGCGGCCGTGTAGGTACTACGAATACTGTGCGTGCTGCGGGTCCGCTGGCGGGTATCTTTACCGCTATCCTGGATGCCAGTAAGGGAATCGCTGTGGCAGCCATTGCCCATGCCATGATGCCGGCAAGCATCTGGATGAAAGTACTGGCCGTGGTCTTGGCCGTGGTGGGGCAGATCTTCTCGATCTTTCTCGTCGAACGCGGCGAAAATGGGCGGATCCGTTTACGCGGCGGTGCCGGCGGGGCTACCACTTTTGGCGGCGTAATTGCTCTCTGGCCAGTGGCAGTTTTGATTATTTTGCCGCTCGTGCTGGTGGTCTATCTGGGGATTGGCTACGCCTCTTTGACTACGATCAGCATTGCTTTCTTTTCACTGGTCATTTTCTTCTTCAATGCTTTGCAGGGCACAGGTCCCTGGGAATACCTGTTCTACGGTGCAGCTACTTTGTTTATTGTCTTATATACTCTGCGCCCCAATTTGGAACGACTAAAGAACGGTACCGAACGGGCGGTAGGGCTGCGTGCTTTTTTACAGAACCGGGCCGAACGTGCGCTGCATTCTGATCAAACGAAATAGTAACTTCTGAAAATACAAAAAAACCAGATACTTGAGAAAGTATCTGGTTTTCATTTTCTAGGGTTCCGAGATCACTTAATAATTTCGTAAAGCTCGATCAACACGCCACCGGTGCTCTTGGGATGAATGAAGGCCATTTTGCGGCCGGGAAGTTCAATCGGTTCTTCGTTGATCAGACGGATGCCTTTGGCTTTAAGGTCGGCAAGCATGCCGGCCACATCGTCTACCTCGAAGCAGAGGTGATGCATCCCTCCCCCGCGCTCAGCCAGAAATTTGGCTGCCCCGGTATCAGGAGCCGTTGGTTTTACCAGCTCTACTTCTGTATCAGCTACCGGCAGGAAAGCGACAGTAGATTTTTGCGAGGGAACGTCTTCGACGTGATCGACGGCAATACCCAGTGCATCGCGCCAGAACTTAAGCGCCTCGTCAATATCGGGTACGACAACAGCAATGTGATTGATCTTTGTCAGTTTAGCCATGCGAGATTCCTTTCGGTTATCCCCATACCGGGGGCTGATATTCTCCCCATACCTGGCGGAGGACACCGCAAATTTCCCCGAGGGTGAGGTCGTGTTCGACACATTCGATCAGAAGCGGCATCAAATTCTGCTGGCTTTTGGCGGCTTGAGCCAGCGTGCCCAATAACTCAGCCGCTTTTCCTTGATCCCGGGATTGGCGCAAGGCAGCCAGACGCTGGCGCTGGTTTTCTTCGATGGACGGATCTACTTTGAGACGCTCCAGTTCAATTTTTTCATCGGACTGGAAAGCGTTGACCCCTACCACAACCTGTTCGTTCTTTTCGATTGCCATCTGGGCTTGATAAGCAGCCTCAGAAATTTCGTTTTGCATAAATCCTTTTTCGATGGCGGCCAGTGCTCCGCCCAGGGCATCGATCTGTTGAATGTAATCCATGGCGCGGCGGGCAATTTCATCGGTCAGGTACTCGATGACGTAAGACCCAGCCAGAGGATCAACCGTGTCGGCTACCCCAGATTCATAGGCGATGATCTGCTGAGTGCGCAGGGCAGTACGGACGGATTTTTCGGTGGGCAGCCACAAAGCTTCATCCATTGAGTTGGTGTGCAGAGATTGTGTCCCGCCCATTACGGCAGCCAGGGCCTGCAGGGTTACCCGCACGATGTTATTTTCGGGCTGCTGCGCAGTAAGGGTAGAGCCGCCCGTCTGGGTATGGAAGCGCAGCATCCACGATTTGGGATCCAGGGCGCCAAAGCGTTCGCGCATGATCTGGGCCCACAGGCGGCGTGCCGCCCTGAATTTGGCCACTTCTTCGAGAAAATTGTTATGGGCGGCGAAGAAGAAGGAAAGCTGCGAAGCGAACGCATCTACCTGCTGACCAGTTTTGATGGCTGCCTGAACGTATTCGATGGCATCAGCCAGGGTGAAAGCGACTTCCTGCACGGCGGTCGAACCGGCTTCGCGGATGTGGTAACCCGAGATGCTGATCGTATTCCACAGAGGGATTTCTTTTTCGCAGAAAGAAAAAACGTCGGTGATGAGGCGCAAAGAAGGGGTAGGCGGGAAGATGTAAGTTCCACGCGCTACATACTCTTTGAGAATGTCATTCTGGATGGTACCGCGTAACTGTTTCATAGCGACGTCCTGGCGCTTGCCAACGGCAATGTACATGGCTAACAGCACGGCGGCCGGGGCGTTGATGGTCATGCTGGTCGAGACCTTATCCAGGGGAATTTGATCGAAGAGAGTTTCCATATCTTTAAGCGAGGAAATGGAGACCCCTACCTTGCCAACTTCGCCCAGTGACATGGGGTCATCGGCATCGTAACCAATTTGGGTTGGCAGATCAAAAGCCACGGAAAGGCCGGTCTGGCCCTGATCGAGCAAATAGCGGTAACGTTTGTTTGACTCTTCAGCGCTGGCGAAGCCGGCGTACTGGCGCATGGTCCAGAAACGGCTGCGGTACATGGTGGGTTGGACGCCGCGGGTGAAGGGATATTCGCCTGGAAAGCCCAGATTTTGCATGTAATCGGAATCTTGTGGGGTCGCGGCGCGTGGTAGTGGAATCCCTGAGGGGGTGGTGAATTCAGCTTTGCGTTCTTTGTACTTGCTGACTATGGGTTGAACGACTTTCTCCTCCCAACGTGCTTTTTCATCATCAAGGGTCATAAGAGCCTCTTTACTCAAGAATGGTCACGCACTGACAGTATACCCTAACTGAGCAGTCCATTGCAGTGATGAAATTATGATACACTTTAGCTAAATCTCCCAGGAAAAATACGATGAGCGACTTCTTACAACTTGCAGTATTACTCGTAATCATATTAGTAGCAGCAAAGGTGTCTGGTTATTTGAGTACGCTCATCCATCAACCAGCCGTTTTTGGTGAACTACTGGTCGGCGTGTTGCTTGGGCCTTCTTTGCTCAACATTACCCAGCTTTCTTTCATCACGAATACGCATGTCGGTGATTTCATCAGCGAGATGGGCGAAATTGGGGTGTTATTGCTGATGTTTCTGGCTGGTCTGGAATTGCATCTCAAAGATCTGGCTAAAAATACGCGCGTCTCGGCCACCGCAGGAATTCTGGGCGTGATTTTGCCAGTTGGGATGGGCCTTGGTTTTGGAGAATTGACTGGCATGGATTTCAATCACGGGATGTTTCTGGGGCTGACCCTGGGAGCGACGTCGGTTTCGATCTCTGCTCAGGTCTTGATCGAGTTGAAGAAAATTCAATCCAAGGTCGGTCTGGCTATGCTGGGCGCGGCTGTCTTCGATGATATTCTGGTGATCTTGCTTCTCTCCACTTTTCTGGCTTTTTTGGGGGGTGGAAGCAATTTTGGCGAGATCGTCATGGTTTTTGTCAAAATGGTGGTCTTCCTGGCCCTTTCAGTTGGGGTGGGGCTGTGGCTGCTGCCTTTGATCACTCGCTGGACCAGCAAATTGCCTATTAGTCAGGGAGTTGCTACCCTGGCACTGGTCATTATGCTGATCTACGGTCTGGCCGCTGAGCTGTTGGGTGGAATGGCGGCTATTACCGGCACATTCATCGCGGGTTTGATGTTTGCCCGCACGCCTGAAAAAGGGATCATCGAGACCAATCTCCATTCAATGGCGTATGCCTTTTTTGTGCCGATCTTTTTTGTCAGTATTGGCTTGAGTGTCAATTTACGCACACTGGATATTCAGGCTTTGTGGATTATTTTGGGAATTACTGTGATCGCGATCCTCGGGAAAATCGTTGGCGCGGGAGGAGGAGCACTGCTTTCAAAATTCTCGTGGCGCGAATCATTGCAACTCGGTATTGGCATGATCTCTCGAGGTGAGGTGGGACTGATCATTGCCAAACTGGGGCTGGATTCTGGTTACCTGTCTGCTGATGTATTTTCTGCCATCGTGGGGATGATTCTGATCACGACCCTGGTGACGCCGCCGTTATTGCGTACGGTTTTCAAGAAAGATGATGAAGTTTCTCCCCTTCAACCGGCCCTTGAAGCCGAACCAGAGATTAAAAAGGAGAATTCATAATGTACATGATTTTGCTCGTTTTACACGACCACAGTCGAATGAGGGAAGTGCTTTCGGCGTGGGAAACCACTGGTGTCAGTGGTGTGACGATCCTGCCCAGCACTGGTTTACAACGACTGCAGAGCAGTGATGCTTTTCGAGATGATATGCCCTTGATCCCGAATCTCGAAGATTTAATGCAGTACAAAGAAAAGACAAACCGCACTCTATTCACCATTGTGCCTTCTGAAGCAATTGTGGATAAAGTGGTCGATGCCACTCAAGGGGTGGTGGGTGATTTGAATTTACCCAACACGGGGATTCTGGTTGTGCTGCCCGTTCTCCGCGCTTATGGATTGGATCGAAAAGACTACCAGAATGAAGATACTGACCGTTGACATCGGTACCGGTACGCAGGATATTTATCTCTTCGATTCACAATGGGGTATAGAAAACGGTTACAAGCTGATCCTTCCGTCGCCGACACTGATGGTGCGGAAGGAACTGCAGCAGGCTGCCCGGGCCCATCAGGACGTGCTCCTGTCTGGAGTGTTGATGGGCGGCGGTCCGTCAGGCTGGGGGGTATTTGATCACCTTCGGCAGGGGCTGAAAGTCTACGCTACGGCTGAAGCTGCACTCTCTTTCGATGATGACTTACAGGCATTGCAGCAAAAGGGGATTTTGCTGGTCAGTGAAGAGGAAGCGCGTACGCTTCCTCGAGAGATCAGACGTATTTGCATGCGTGATTTTGATTTCAATGTCATTCGGGAAGCGTTCCACCTTTTCGGCGTTTCTCTTGACGATCTGACCGCGGTAGCCATCGCGGTTTTTGATCACGGTAATGCCCCATTAGATATCTCGGATCGAAAATTTCGCTTTGATTATTTGGATGAAAGAATCCGTGCTGAGAATCGCCTTTCTGCTTTCGCATATGCGGCAGAAAAGATCCCGGCGCAGATGACACGTTTGCAGGCAGTGGCCAACAGCTCCCGGGATATTCCGGCACAGGTGATCGTGATGGATACTGCTCCCGCGGCGGTTTTAGGCGCGACGCTGGATCCATTGACCCAGCGGCACGAGCGCGGCCTTTTTCTGAATATCGGGAATATGCATACCCTGGCTTTTCGATTGGGATCGGAGGGAATCGAGGGAGTTTTTGAACACCATACGGGGTTACTGGACCAGGCCCACCTCGAAGAACTGCTGCTGAGATTTGCTGAAGGCAGTTTGACGAATGAGAATGTCTTTGGTCATCACGGTCATGGCGCGCTGATTTACTCGGATCAACCTTTACCCATGGATCACGAAGATTACAACCTGGTCGTGACTGGGCCACGCCGCAGTGTTTTACAGACTTCCCCTCTAAAGCCTTATTTTGCTGCGCCTTATGGAGATATGATGATCGCGGGTTGCTTTGGTTTGCTGCGGGCAACAGCGGATGTAATCCCGGAGCTGCGTGAACCCATCCTGGCGGGGTTGGCCGGAAAAAATGCGGCCGTGGCTCCGTGGGAATTGGAAGCATGACTTTGCTGAAATTTCTTGACCATTTGGGCATGCTCTGGTAGAATTTTGTCCGTTGATGCCCCCATCGTCTAGGGGACCAGGACGTAGCCCTTTCAAGGCTCAAACCAGAGTTCGAATCTCTGTGGGGGCACTAAAACCCGAAATCGCCGCAAGGCGATTTTTAGGTTAAACCCGAGTTCCTCCGTGAGGGGGCGGGCGGATCTTTGTGGGGGCACTAAAACCCGAAATCGCCGCAAGGCGATTTTTAGGTTAAACCCGAGTTCCTCCGTGAGGGGGCGGGCGGATCTTTGTGGGGGCACTAAAACCCGAAATCGCCGCAAGGCGATTTTTAGGTTAAACCCGAGTTCCTCCGTGAGGGGGCGGGCGGATCTTTGTGGGGGCACTAAAACCCGAAATCGCCGCAAGGCGATTTTTAGGTTAAACCCGAGTTCCTCCGTGAGGGGGCGGGCGGATCTTTGTGGGGGCACTAAAACCCGAAATCGCCGCAAGGCGATTTTTAGGTTAAACCCGAGTTCCTCCGTGAGGAGGCAGGCGGATCTTTGTGGGGGCACTAAACCCGAAATCGTCGCAAGGCGATTTTTAGGTTAAACCCGAGTTCCTCCGTGAGGAGGCGGGCGGATCTTTGTGGGAGCGCTAAAGCCGAAATCGTCGCAAGGCGATTTTTAGGTTAAACCCGAGTTCCTCCGTGAGGAGGCGGGCGGATCTTTGTGGGAGCGTTAAAGCCGAAATCGTCGCAAGGCGATTTTTAGGTTAAACCCGAGTTCCTCCGTGAGGAGGCGGGCGGATCTTTGTGGAAGCACTGACTCATATATATAAATTCTAATAGTTGCTTTTGTGGCATCAACAAAAAAGCGGACACTAAGGGGTCCACTTTTGTTTTAAAGGACAGGTCTTTATAAATTGCTAATAAAAAACCCTCATCTTACATGATGAGGATTTTGAACTCGAAATATTGGATGTGTTACTTTTCAAGAACGCCGGTCAGATCATGCGTCATGGCACCATCGATTCTGACGGGGACGATTTCACCGTCTTCGGCATCATCTTCCAACAGAACGAGGCCGTCGATCTCAGGAGCATCACGGTAAGTGCGGCCGACAGAAAGCCCGTCGCCCTGTCCTTCGATAAGCACATCCATTTTCTTACCGATCCAGGTCTGATTTTTGGCAAGGGAAATCTTTTCCTGCTGCAGCATCAGACGTTCCAGACGTTCTTGTTTGACTTCTTCCGGGATAGGATCGCCCAATGGTTCGCTGGCCGTCCCCGGCTCAAAAGAAAAGGGAAAGGCGCCCACGTGATCGAACTGCATTTCCTGCAGAAAGTCCAGCAGCATCTGAAAATCTTCTTCAGTCTCGCCAGGGTAGCCGACGATGAAGGTGGACCGCAAGGCGAGATCAGGCATTGCCTGGCGCATCTTGGCAATCGTCTGATGTACCCAGTCAATATCCGAAGGGCGCTTCATGCTTTTCAGCAGGCTCGGAGAAGCGTGCTGCAGGGGAATATCCAGGTAGTGCAGCATTTGCGGAGAACCTGCCATTACCTCGATCAAATGATCGGTGACGTAACCAGGGTAGGCGTACAGGATGCGTACCCAGGGGATCTCTGGAACACGCGGCAGCAAATTCTCGAGCAGGGTAGCCAACCCATCTTTCATGCCCAGATCGTAACCATAGTCGGTGGTATCCTGGGCGATCAAGATCATTTCTTTTATGCCTGCGACCTGGAGGGTTTCAGCATCATGCAGGATCGACTGCATCGGGCGGCTGACCGTAGTTCCCTTGATCAAGGGAATGGAACAAAAAGCACACGGGCGACGGCAGCCATCAGCGATCTTCAGGTAAGCACTGGCACCTTGTAGCGCGGTGCGGGCGATACCTTTTTCATCGGTGCCAATGGTGGGGAAGTCAGGTAAATGGTAGCGCGGTGCGGGCGCAGCACGCATTTCGCCCAACAGATCGAGAATATCCATCCAACGGCGGGAACCGAGAAAGCCATCCACGCCTTCGATCTTCTCGATCATGAGCTGGCGGCTGCGTTCGGGTAAGCATCCGGCGGCGATCAACTTCTGACCGGGCTTTTTGTGCATTGCCAGATCTTGCAGGACCTCGATCGATTCCTGGCGTGCCGAGTCAATAAAGCCACAGGTGTTGACGATCAGTACTTCCGCTTGACCGGGTTTGTCGACACCGCGGTAGCCGTTTTGTGCCAGCAGAGTAGCCATGGATTCAGAATCCACGGTATTTTTGGCGCATCCCAGTGAAACCAGATAAAAAGAGTTTTCTTTCATTGAATCCTTAGAAAGTAGGAGTGGGAGAAGGCATTGGAGTTTCGGGGGTTACAGTCGGCGTATTCGTTGGCTGCTGAGTCAGGGTAGGTAACTGACTCGGGGCTGGGGTGGCGGTGTTCAGCGCGCTCAAATTAGTGTAACTGGTAGGGCCAAATCGATACTCTTCTACCTGAGAGGCATTGCCTAAAATACCCAGGCTGGTTTGATTGTAATAAACCTCGATGGCTGATCCATCGCCGGTCAACAAATCGATCACACTATTGCCATAGAAAGAGTAGATCGAGCCCGGAGTGACACGGTTGAGAAAGGCGCTTTTCCCATCCACGGTGACTTGCATGAAGGCGCGGTGGTGGGCAACAACGATGACCTGAATCTGGCTGGTACTGGTGGCCAGCAGTGTTTCCTGCAGGTTATCAACAGGAGTGAAGGCGGAGAGCCCGGCTTCGGTGGCAATGGCGGTGGCGCCTTCGATGGTGACCATGTCCGAACTGGCTGGTGTACCACTGGCAAGCAATAGATCGGAGATCGGAATGGCAGTGGGGTTGGCCGGTTGCGAATTAATGCTGAGCAACTGCACTGATCCCCAGATAATGAACACAAAGAATACCAGAAACAACCCGCCGGTGAAGATGAGGTCGGGGGAAGCCAGACGGCGAATGCCGGTGAGTTTTTCTGTCTGGGGTGTGACGGGCAGGGGAATGCCGGCTTTTTCTGGCGGCAAGGTTTCAAGCCGTTTCTGCTGCAGCGCTTCGGCAAAACGCGACAGAAAGGCTTCTGAATCCAGCCCCAAGAAGCTGGCATAATTGCTCAGCATGCCGCGTCCCTGGACGGTCGAGGGCAATTCATCGAGATTGCCTTCTTCGATCGAGTACAGGTACACCTCGCGAATCTTGATCTGTCTTTCGGCATCTGCCAGAGAAAGTCCCAGAGATTCGCGTTTCTCACGCAGTTCAGTGCCCATAGCCTCGCACATGGCGTGATAACTGGTGCTGACAGGGGGGACAGTTTGCCCGGTCTTAGGCCCCGCAGAGGCAGAAGGCGCTGGTCGTGCAGATGCCAGAGGTTCTCCCTTTTTGACGATGCGATAGGGAATCTTCTCGCTGAGTTTGCTGAATGAACCCTGCAATTTCTGCGCGCCAGTGTTGAAACCCTCTTTGAGCGAGTCCTTGCCTTTTTGCAGCAGGTCATCAACTACCTCTTTTGCTTTTTCTTCGAGGACAGGTTTGCTCTCTGTGGGTTGAACGGGAGCCACCGGTTCCACCGGGGCTTCCGCTGCAGTTAATTGGTCCAGCAGCGGGTAAGGATTTAGATCAAGAAAATTGGCGTACAGACGAATAAAGCCGCGCGCCTGTGCTCGTGAGGGCAATTGATCGAAGTCATCATTTTCAATTGCCTGCAGGTAGTTGGAGCGAATCTTGATCGCTTGAAAAACCTGTTCGAGCGTCAAGCCTTTTTCTTCGCGCTTCAAGCGCAGTATTGTTCCGACAGTTTGGTCCATCATTCCTATATTTTATACTAAAAAACCGGCCAGCCAGCCCCCAGGCTGAATTGGCCGGTTTTTTCTATTCGATTGATGTGCTACTCTGCAGAGGTTTCTTCAGCAGCAGGAGCTTCGCTGGCCGGTTCTTCGGCAACAGGAGCTTCAGGAGCAGCAGGTGCAGGAGTGGCTTTCGCAGGTTCGGGTGCTTCCCCTTCGCGATAAACCATGACTTTCACTTTTGGGGTGAGGTCAATGGTCAAACGAATGTGAGCGGGATGTTCACCCAGATTGCGAATTGGTTCGACTTCCACCTGGCGACGGTCGATCTGGCTGCCCAGTTTCTTGTTCAATTCATCCGCGATCATCTGGGAGGTGATGGAACCGTACAGTTTGCCCGTCTCGCCAGCTTTGCTGGTGAAGATCAATTCGACGCCTTCGACCAGTTGAGCGAGGCCGCTCATTTCCTGGTTCAAAGCAGCGCGAGTGACGGCGGCTTTGGCGCGAATTTTCTCGACGGATTTGAGCGCACCTGGGGTGGCGAGCACGGCCAATCCCTGCGGCAGCAGGTAGTTGCGCCCGTAGCCATCCGCGACCTTTTTCACGTCGCCGGTGTGCCCCAATTTGTAAACATCTTTGATCAACAGTACTTTCATTTGACAAGCCCTTTCGAAATGAGTGATTTGCGGCATGCGAAGGGTACAACGCATGACCTATGGATTTTACCTTAAGGATGCAGGTTTGGTCAATGATGACTGATTTCAGGGATCAGCTTTAAGCGAATCACGCGATAATGCAGCAGTGCGTTCTGAATGTGCCAGCGCGAGCAGAAGCAAAAGAGCCAGCAGGGGCAAACCAACGCTGAAAATGTCGTGCTGGAGTTTCACCGCCAGGAAGAGCAGCCCAAAAGCCAGAAGGCTCCAATTGAAATAAGCCAGGTTGGTCAGCCAGAAAGAATGTTTCTTTTGTTCCACGACCTCAGTGATCATCAACATGGGGAGGAGGACGAAGAGCAGGTCGTAAGCGCGCAGATAAGGGGTGATCAGAAGCGTGGTCAGGGTTACCAGGGCAATCCCCATTTTGATGGATAACTGAGAGCGATATTTGAACAGGAATCCCACGACAACCCCGATGACCAGAATAGAGAGGATTCCCCAGAGGGGGAGCGTGAGGGCAGGATCATTGCCGGTAATCACCCCGGCCAGGCCATGCAGGTTGGGAAAGAGGTTGTTATCCTCCGATTTATGCAGCAGCACGTGCAGGTAATCAACAAACCAGTGCGGGGAGATTAGAAAAGGAATCAGTTGAATGCCCAGGGTGAACCCTGCCAGCCAGAAAAAGGGTTTCCACGCGCGACGAAATAGCAAGAAAAGGCCGAAGAGAGCGATCAGCGGCAGACCCAGATTGGGCTTCAGGCTGAGCAGGGCCAGAAAAAAGCCAGCCAGTGGAATTCGTTCACGTTCATAGAAGAAAATTGCCAGAGAGAGAAAAAGAAAGAGCAGGGCATCGAATTGCCCGACTGTGAAGTTCAAAAAAACCGGGCGAAAACAAAATGAAGCGAGAATGATCGGGAAACCGTAGCTCTGCCAGCGAGGAATATGCCATTCGGATAGCAGCAATAGAACCCCAATGGCAATGCCCAAAAAGCCTGTGAAGAGCCAGAGTGTGCTGGCCAGGGGGAGCTCAAGCCAACCCAGAGGAAGAAGGAAAAGGGCTGTGCTTAGAGGGTAGACGTAAAAAAGATTCTCGATCCAGATGGATTGATAAAGGCCATGATTGGCAACCCATAATTCGGGCTGATAGACATTTTCTCCGTGCAGGGTCATGCGTGAGCCCAGCCAGAAGGTGAAGAAATCTAAATTGCGGTAGGCATCATTGACCTGAGAAAGGTAGAAAGCTAGCGCCGCAAACAGGACGATCAAGAAAACAAGAAAAGCGAGGAGGGCAGGATTCAGTTTGGGTGATCTCATGACAAGCATAATTGTATAGCATTTGTTTTTTCGATGCGAATGTTGAGCAGAGAAAATTTAAGGTAGAATGAATAGACTCCTTTTTCAGGGAAAACAAAAATGCGTTCTTCATCGGTTGATTTTTACATTCTGGAGACTTTGCGTGAGGAACATTCCCATCTCAGTTCACACGAGGTCTTTGAACAAATTCAAAAGCAATTGCCGGCGGTAAATCCTTCCACGGTGTACCGCGCTTTGGATCGGCTGGTCAAGTGCGGCAAGGTATCGGTCTCGGATATGGGGACTGGCGCTGAGGTTTATGAGCTGGCTGAAGGAGAAATCCATCATCACATTGTGTGTCAGGGCTGCGGTAAGATCATCACCCTATGCCACGAAGATGTAGATCCTTTCTTTGCCACACTGGAGCGAAAAACTGGTTTCCACATTGTGACCAATCATCTGGTTCTGTTCGGTGAGTGTGCCGATTGCCAGAAAAAGCGTGTCGAAGCCGGGCACAGCGCAAAAGAATGATCATTTCCCCCAGGGGCAAAAACTCCATTCAGATAATTACACCAAAAATCAGGTACCCATTTTCACAGTGTCCTTGCGTACCACATTCCCCGGTTTCATTTTTTTTGTAAAATATTTTCTCCGTTGGGAGAATTAAAAAAAGTAGTTGAAAAATGGCATTCCAGTTTTTCAACTACTTTTTTTGAAGAATATTTTGAGAATTTTTTTCCAAACAAGTTTTATCAATCGCTAACCAGCATTAACTTGGCCCATTTGCCATGCAGGATGCCGATGCCTTTGATCATGTGCAGCATTATTGTGAAGAGCAGAATTCCACCGATCACCACCAGCGGCAGTGACCAATCAGGCAAGAAGAGGGGGGTATTGATATAGATCACTGGCAGATGCAGAACATTTTGGAAAAATGGGATGGAGAATGCACCCAAAGAAACGCCAAGAAAGGCTGCAATGAGGGTGAGGTAAATCAGGCTAAGGGGGAGCTGCAGCAGGGTGTAGCCCAGAGTCAGCCAGACATTCTTGTCTTTGAGCAACAGTTTAAGCTGTTCGGTCCACTTTAAGCCGCGAGGTTTGAAGAGTGGACGGTGCGGCATGCGTACTCCCAGCAGGGCCTCCACAATTCTGCCTTCCAACAAGCCAATGCCGCGCAGGGAATAGAGGAAGAAGAGCAGGAAGAACAGGCCAAAAATAAAGATCAAGAACGAGATCGAGAGAGAAAGGCCTGCGACGGCCCAGCTAAAGTAAACGGTTCCGGTCACAACGCTGATGAGCATAAAGAGCAGCGCACTCCAGGCACGCGTATCAGTATAGATGCCGAAGAAACGGCCTAAAAGTGACCGCTTTTTCTTTTTCTGCACAAAGGATTGCGGTGGAAATAAGCGGGTTTCGGCTTCGACATAAGCGGTAGCGACTTCCTGCGGGGAGCCGTATTGGGCAACTGCCTGGGAGAAGATTTCAGGACGATTTTCGGCATTGGCTGTAAGCAAGGCATCGGTGAGATATTCTTCCGCATCGGAGAGCGCATCCTGTATAGTTGCCGGGTCTGCTCCTGCCAGGGCAGCTTTTAATTCTTGCAAATAATCTTTAATGTTATTCATGACTTTACTTTCCTTCCAGAATCGAATTCACGAACAGGCTGGTTTGCTGCCAGATAGCCTGCCATTCCTGCAGCGTTTCGTGGCCTTCTGCGGTGATGGCATAATAGCGTCGGGGCGGGCCTGAAAAAGAGGGCTCGACCTGGCTGGAGAGCAATCCACTCTTTTCCAGAGAGCGTAAAACCGGGTACAAGGCCCCCAGTTTCATCAACTGGATCTTCTGATTTTCCTTTTCCAGATTTCGTGTGATCTGATAGCCGTAAAGGGGCGTTTCGCTCTGGTCTAGAACGCTGAGCAGAACCAGGGCGGCAATTCCGGACATCATCTCTTTCTGGAATTTTTTGACATTGGGGTTCTCGCTTTCCATAAAAGTTCCTTCCGATAGGATCAACTTATTACTATTGATAAGTTAATAGTACTGATTAGTTATCAATATGTCAAGAGTCAATTGGTTGCATTTTGCCAGAGAAGGGGCATCCGTACTATAATCATCCAAACACGGAGGTATGTCTATGGAAAAGGATTTCTTGTGGTGGCGCGACGGCGTGATCTATCAAATTTATCCCCGTTCATTCGCCGACAGTAATAATGATGGGATTGGTGATCTGCAGGGAATCATCAGCAAACTGGATTACCTGGCTGATCTGGGCGTTGATGCCCTGTGGCTTTCGCCCATTTATCCTTCTCCCGACCGTGATTTTGGCTATGATGTTTCGGATTATTTCGACATCGATCCCAAATATGGTACTCTGGCAGATTTTGACCAACTGGTGAGCGAAGCCCATAAACGGAATCTGCACATTATTCTCGATCTGGTACTGAATCACACGTCAGACCAAAGCGAGTGGTTCAAACAATCGCGTTCCTCAAAAGAGAATCCCTACCGTGACTGGTATTTGTGGCGCTCCGCACCCAAAGGCCAGCAACCCAACAACTGGCATTCCGTTTTTGGCGGTCCGGGCTGGCAATACGATGCAGCTACGGGTGAATATTACTTTCACATGTTTGTCCCGGAGCAGCCGGATCTAAACTGGCGTAATCCGCAGGTTTATCAAAAGATGATGGACGTCTTTCGCTTTTGGCTGGAACGCGGAGCGGATGGCTTTCGTCTGGATGTTTTCAACGAATATTTCAAGGATGCCCAGTTCCGGGATAATCCTCCCAAGCTGGGAATTCGGGCCTTCGATGCACAGGTGCACAAGTATGACGTCAGCCAGCCGGAGATGTTTACCGCGCTCAAAGATATTCGTACTATTCTGGATAGCTATCCGGAACGGTACGCAGTGGGCGAGACTTTCTTGGCTTCAACGGAAGAAGCAGCGGCTTACATTGGCCCCAATAAATTACATGCCGGCTTCGATTTCAATTTCTTGAGCTGCCCCTGGAACCCACAGCGTTTCTTGAAAGTGATCATGAAGTGGGATAGCTTACTTGCCGAAGATGCCTGGCCGAATTATGTGCTGAACAATCACGACCAGCGCCGTTCCGCCAGCCGTTATGGGCAGGGTGAGAACGACGAACGGTTGAAAGTGGCTGCCACCCTGCTGTTGACGCTGCGGGGGACACCATTTTTGTATTATGGGGAAGAGATTGGTATGCGCAACGTTCCGCTCAAACGCAGTGAATTGCAGGACCCGGTGGGAATCCGCTTCTGGCCGATCCCGGTGGGGCGGGATGGCTGCCGCAGCCCAATGCAGTGGAACGACCACAAAAACGCTGGTTTTTGTGAGACGATGCCCTGGCTCAAAGTGCACCCTGATTTTGTTATCCGCAACGTGACTGCACAACAGGCAGAGCCAGATTCTCTTTTGCACTTCTACAAAAAATTACTGGCTATTCGTAAGGCTACTCCAGCGCTGCAAAAGGGGAGCTTTGTTCCTTTAACCTATGAACCACGGCGTTTGCTGGCATATCTCCGTCAGGATGCGGAACAGACCGTTCTGGTGGTGCTCAATTTTGGCAAACGCAAGGTACGCTTCGCTGCTGGTCCACGATTGCGCGGAGACTGGCAGTTGTTGCTTTCTAACAAGCGCAGCAGCGTGCCGGCGATTAAAGATGGTTGGCTCCCGTTGATGGGGAATGAAGCCAGCATTTACATTCGAAAAAGTTAAGCCGTCCATTCAGAGTGTATTGATCAGAGACAAGGTCAGGGATAGCGCATTAAGCTATTCCTGACCTTGTGTTCAACATTTGTTAAACATCTCGCGCTAGACTCATAGGCAGAGATTAAAAATGGACGATACACGCGACCCTAAAAAAGTTCTTTTTCTATGCACTGGTAATTCCTGCCGCTCACAAATGGCAGAAGCGCTGGTCAATTTCTATTTACCCGACCGCTGGATGGCGGTCAGTGCGGGGATTGCTCCCGCGGGATACGTTCATCCTCTGGCCTTGCAGGTATTGGCTGAGCTGGGGGTCGAGCATCATGGTACCAGCAAATGGGTGGAACAGTTCATTGGGCAAAAATTTGACCGGGTGATTACTTTGTGTACCGGGGCAGAATATAACTGCCCGGTGTGGCTGGGGGAGGGCATCAAAGAACACATCGGCTTTGCTGACCCGGCGCAGTTCCCGGGAACAGAAGCCGAAAAACTGGCAGAGTTTCGCCTGGTACGCGATGACATGCTTGACCGCATTGTTGAATATCTACGAGTACGTTAGTTCATTCTCCTACTTCTCGGTTAAAAAGGATCACCGGCAAGCGACTGCCGGTGATCCTGAATTTACAGCAATTTTTCAATTGCAGAAGCAAATGTCTCTGGTTCAACATTCGGTTCAAAGCGCGCCACGACATTTCCCTGACGGTCCACCAGAAACTTGGTGAAATTCCATTTGATCACCCCATCCAAGAATCCCCCCTTCTGTTTTTTCAGAAAGCGGTACAGCGGATGAGCATTTATGCCATTGACTTCTAGCTTAGCAAACACCGGGAAGTGTACGTCGTAATTCATCTGGCAGAAGGTCTGAATTTCGGCATCTGAGCCTGGTTCCTGGTGGGCAAACTGATCACAGGGGAAGCCCAGTACCTCGAATCCGCGGGCATGAAACTGTTGATAAAGAGATTCCAGCCCCTTGTACTGAGGGGTGAAGCCGCATTTACTGGCGGTGTTGACGATCAGGAGCACCTGCCCCTGATATTGCGAGAGGGGAATTTCTTCTCCGCTGGCTTTTTTAACTTGAAAATCGTAGATTGTCATTCGTGTGTCCTCCTGAATTCAAATCTACCTAATTTTATCTTAATTGGCTGTGACATGCAAAAAAGAGAAAACCTTCTATAAAAACAGCCACCTGTGCAGGTGGCTGTTTCAGACGCTACTCTTCTTCATGGAAAGTGCCGTTGACGGCTCGTCCCACCCCCATGTATTTGAACCCAAGCGATTTCAACTGTTCAGCGTCCCAGAGATTACGTCCATCCAGCAGAATGGGATGTTTCATGATCTGGTAAATGCGGGCAAAGTCAAGTTGCTTGAACTCATTCCAGTGTGTGGCCAGCAGCAAGCCATCGGCATTTTCGGCTACCTGATAAGGATTGTCGCACAATTCCACCTTTTGCACGACCCGGGCGGCATTTTCCATTGCCTGCGGATCGTAAGCCTTGATGTGAGCTCCCTCATTTTGCAGCAGGTGAATGATCTCGAGAGCAGGGGATTCACGGATATCGTCGGTGTTGGGCTTGAAGGCCAACCCCAGCACACCGATGGTTTTGTCGTTGAGGCTGCCCAGTGCTTTGCGCAGTTTCATAACAGCGCGGCGGCGCTGATTTCGGTTGATCTCCATCACTGCCTGGAGTAATTGCGGCTGAGTGCCATGCAAAACGGCCATGTGTTCCAGCGCTTTAACGTCCTTCGGGAAGCAGGAACCGCCCCAGCCCAGGCCGGCATCCAAAAAGCTGGGGCCAATGCGTTTGTCATACCCCATGCCGCGAGCTACCTCGTTGACATCCGCTCCCAGCGCCTCACACATGTTGGCGATCTCGTTGATGAAAGAAATTCGCGTAGCCAAAAAGGCGTTGGAGGCGTATTTGATCATCTCGGCAGTACGCAAATCGGTGATCATGATGGTGCAGCGCAAGGGCTGGTAAAGATTGGCTACTTTTTGCGCGGCTTCTTTCTGGAGCGACCCTAATACCACGCGATCGGGATTCATGAAATCACTGATGGCTGAACCTTCGCGCAGAAATTCGGGATTCGAAACCACACTGAAATCGAGAGGGTGGTCCCCGCGACGCTGTTGAATGACCTCTGCCACCCAATCCCCAGTACCCACGGGGACGGTGGATTTATTGATAACGATAATTGGCCAGTCGACGGTATCGGCAATGGCTTCAGCGGCAGCTCGTACGTATTGCAGATCGGCCTCGCCATCATTCCCGGAGGGAGTGCCAACAGCGATAAAGGCATATTCCGCTTCTTTCAGTGCCTCCTGGTAATCTGTGGCAAAGAACAGCCGGCCGGAACGTACATTCTGGCTGACCAGTTGTTCCAGGCCGGGTTCGTAGATGGGCATTTCGCCGTGATTTAATTTATCGATGCGTTCGTGATCGACATCCAGGCAGGTGACCTGGTTCCCCAAATCAGCAAAGCAGGTACCGGTCACCAGACCGACATAACCGGTACCTACGACACAAATCTTACTCATAGATCCTCCAGCGAGGCAAAGTTTTCACAGAACTTTATTCTACCATGAGCCTTTTCATCCTTTTTTCTCTCTTATGTATAATAAAAGAAAACTTCGAGAAAGGATGAAAAATGCCAGCCAAAGTCATTGATGGCAAAGCTGCCGCAGAGGAAATTCGTCACGAGGTTGCTCAGAAAGTTCAGGAAAGAATAGCGGCCGGGAAATCTCGGCCGGGATTAGCCACCGTGCTGGTGGGGGAGAATCCGGCCAGCCAATCTTACGTACGTTCCAAACAAAAAGCTTGCGCTGAAGTGGGCATTGAGTCTTTTGGCTTTGAACTGCCGGCGGATGTCAGCCAGGCAAGACTGGAAGGGTTGATCCAGGAATTAAGCGTGGATACGCGGGTCAACGGTATCCTCGTGCAGTTACCTTTGCCAGAAGGGATCAACGAAGAGCCAGTATTGCGGGCAGTGGCGCTGGAAAAGGACGTGGATGGCTTTCATCCCATCAATATTGGCCGATTGGCTCAAAAGGGCCGTGAACCGCTGTTCGTTCCCTGTACCCCTGCTGGGGTAATGTATTTGCTCGAAAAAGAATTGCCCAGCCTGGAGGGGGTCAATGCAGTGGTGCTGGGACGATCCAACATCGTGGGGATGCCGGTGGCTTTGCTGCTGGTACGGGCCAATGCAACCGTAACGATCTGTCATTCACGTACCCGAAACCTGGCAGAAGTGGTGCGTCAGGCAGATGTCCTGATCGCTGCAGTGGGGAAAACAGAAATGGTGCGCGGTGATTGGGTGAAACCGGGAGCGGTAGTGATCGATGTGGGCATCAATCGGGTTGAGGATGCCAGCCGACCGCGTGGCTATCGTCTGGTTGGAGATGTGAATTATGCTGAAATCAGTCAGGTTGCCGGCGCGATCACGCCGGTGCCGGGAGGGGTAGGACCGTTGACAATTGCCATGCTGCTGCGCAATACTTTGCATGCCGCGGAACTTGCCGATCCAAAATCGTGATAAATGTCCTATTGTCTGACAATTGACTTTTCGCTTAAAAGTGGGTAAACTCAATATACTATTGTCTGACAAATATAGGCGAACAGCTCTACGCTTCTCGTTTCAATTCAGGAATGGTAAACCCCATGACGACTCTTTTAGTCAAGAACGCGCAGCTCTTAGTCACAATGGATGACCACCGCCGTGAAATATCGGATGGTGGTCTTTTTATTCGTGATGGTTTCATTGAACAGGTAGGGGAAACCCGTGATCTTCCGCAGCAGGCGGATGAATTGGTGGATCTTTCGCATCATCTGGTACTGCCGGGGTTGATCAATACGCACCATCATTTCTATCAGACACTGACTCGAGCCGTTCCGGCAGCGCAGAATGCTAACTTATTCAACTGGCTGGCCACGCTGTACCCGATCTGGGCACGAATGACCCCGGAAGACATCCGTATCTCAACGCAGACAGCATTGGCGGAACTGGCACTGTCGGGCTGCACGACTGCTTCCGATCATTTGTATTTATTCCCCAACGGATCCAAGCTGGATGATGAGATCGAAGCTGCCCAGGCAGTGGGAATCCGGCTGCAGGCCTCGCGCGGTTCGATGAGTCTGGGGCAAAGTAAAGGCGGCCTGCCCCCAGATAGTGTGGTAGATAGCGAAGAAGATATCCTGGTGGATAGTGAACGCTTGATCCAGCGCTATCACGATCCCAAACCAGGAGCCATGGTGCAGATTGTGCTGGCTCCATGTTCTCCTTTCAGCGTTACCGGTGACTTGATGAAGCAAAGTGCGGCACTGGCACGGAAGTACGGGGTGCATCTGCATACCCATCTGGCAGAAACTCAGGATGAGGAGCAATTTACCCTGCAAACCTTTGGCTACCGACCAGTAGCCTACATGCAATCGGTGGATTGGGTCGGGAATGATGTGTGGTTCGCTCATTCCGTACACGTTTCGCACGAAGAGATCGAAGTCTATGCCCACGAAGGCTGTGGTGTAGCCCACTGCCCCTCTTCAAACATGCGCCTGGCTTCAGGCATTGCTCCACTTCGAGAAATGATGCAAGCCGGTGTGAAAGTAGGTCTGGGAGTAGACGGTTCGGCCAGCAATGATGGCTCCCATCTGCTGGCGGAAGCCCGGCAGGCAATGCTGCTGGCACGGCTCAAAGCCGGGTTGGAAGGAGCCTCGCTTTCTTCTACGGGCAGCGAGTTGTTAACTGCACGGCAGGCACTGGAATTGGCAACACGCGGCGGAGCGGCGGTTCTGGGACGGAAAGATATTGGCTCCCTTGAACCTCATAAGTGTGCTGATTTTATTGCCATCGACTTGCAGCAACTGGATCTGGCAGGGGCGCTGCATGATCCGCTGGCAGCGATCGTTTTCTGCCAGTCGGTGAAGGTGAACTGGAATTTTGTCCAGGGGAAAGCGGTGATCAAGGAAGGCAAACTGGTGGGGTTGGATCTGCCCACCCACATCGAAAAGCACAATCGGGCAGCCAGAAGGCTGGTCGAAGGCTGATCGGGGAAGATAGCATCGCTGAGGAGAAAACAAGATGGGAATGGATTCTTTCTGGTTGCAAAATGCTCGTGAACTGGTGGATTGCGCTATGGGGCGCGTGCCGGCGGATCTGGTTATCCGCAAGGGAAAGTGGGTTTGCGTTCAAACCGGCGAAATCATTCCAGACACGGATATTGCGGTAAAGAGTGGCCGCATTGCCTATGTGGGCGAAGATGCCAGTCACACGATCGGCAAAGAAACACAGGTAGTCGATGCCCTGGGCAGATTCATGGTGCCAGGTTTATTGGATGGCCACATGCACGTCGAGTCGGGCATGGTAACGGTCACCGAATTCGTGCGGGCAGCGCTGCCGCACGGTACAACGGGTATTTTTGCGGACCCGCATGAGATTGCCAATGTCTTTGGCTTGCGCGGGGTGCGTTTGATGGTGGATGAAGCTGCCCAGCAGCCCATTCATGTTTTTGTGCAGATGCCCTCCTGTGTGCCCTCCGCACCTGGGTTCGAAACGCCCGGCGCCGTTTTAGGGCCGAAGGAGGTCACGGAAGCGATGACCTGGCCAGGAATCATTGGTCTGGGCGAAATGATGAACTTCCCGGGCGTCTTTAATGGAGATGATAAGGTACACGCAGAGATGTCTGCGACCCGCTGTGCCGGCAAGGTCATTGGTGGCCATTATGCTTCACCTGATCTGGGCTTACCCTTCCACGGGTATCTGGCGGGAGGTCCGCAGGATGACCACGAAGGCACCCGAGAAGAGGATGCTATTGCACGAGCGCGGCAGGGGATGAAAGTAATGATGCGTTATGGCTCTGCCTGGCATGATGTGGCAGCACAGGTAACAGCGGTGACCCAAAAAGGGTTGAACCCGCGCATGTTTATCTTGTGCACGGATGATTCCCATTCGGCTACGCTCATCAGCGAAGGCCACATGGATCGGGTGATCAGGCACGCAGTCGAGCAAGGACTCGATCCGATCATTGCGCTGCAGATGGCAACCATCAATACCGCTGAACATTTCGGCGTTTCGCGCGAAATGGGCATAATTGCTCCCGGGCGGTACGCGGATGTTTTGCTGGTCAAGGATTTGCGCCACTTCACAGTCGAAACCGTGTTTGCCAAAGGTATCGAGGTTGCGCGTGAAGGGAAATTGCTGATCGAACTGCCCAAGATCGAGTATGCCGATTGGGCCTGTCAATCAGTTCACCTGAAACGGCCAATTGTGGCGGAAGATTTTCGCCTGCCGGCCAATAACGGGGCAGAGGTTATAGCCAATGTTATTGGGGTCATCGAGAATCAGGCGCCCACCCGACATCTTAAGATAAAAATGCCAGTGGTCGATGGCGAGATCAAACCAGAGATCAAACGGGATATCGATAAAATCGCACTGGTAGAACGCCACCACGCCAGTGGTAAAGTGCAGGTAGGGCTGGTTTCAGGCTTTGGCTTTTCCCGCCCGTGTGCGATCGCTACGACCGTGGCGCACGACAGCCATCAAATGATCGTCGTGGGCACCGATGAAGAGGATATGGCGTTAGCGGCCAATACTCTGGCAGAGTGCGGCGGCGGGCAGGTGGTTGTCTCACAAGGGAAAGTGCTGGGCAAGGTTGAATTACCGATCGGCGGACTGATGTCGAATGAAAGGGCGGAAGTGGTTGCCCGAAAAGCGGCTTCCGTGCTGGAAGGTTTCAAACTGTGTGGCTGTGAGCTAAACAACCCCAACATGCAGTTGAGTTTGCTGGGGTTGGTGGTTATTCCTGAGTTACGCATCTCTGATCTGGGACTGGTCGATGTCACCAAATTCGATTTCATCCCGGTCATTGAACCCATCCGATGAAAGAGTCAACGCTCATGATGAAAGAAGAAACAACCTCCACCAAATCAGATACTCTGCATCCATTTCAGCGCTTGCAGGGCGAACTCTCGCAATTGATCGCGCAATCTGAGATTGGGGAGCGCTTACCGGCAGAGCCAGAACTGGCTAAAAAGTTAGGCGTTTCGCGGGCAACTCTGCGTGAAGCGATGCGTACTTTTGAAGGCCAGGGCCTGGTACGGCGCAAACAAGGGGTGGGTACTTTCGTGGTGGGGCAGGCCAGGGTAATCGAGAGCGGTCTGGAAGTGCTGGAAAGCATCGAGACGCTGGCGCATCGCATTGGTTTGCCGGTTGCCATGGGCGAAATGAACGTCATTCAAATCCATGCAAACGCGGAAGAGAGTGAAGCGCTGAATGTGGAAGAAAGCACTCCGCTGGTCAAGATTTCACGTGTGATCGAGGCGGATGAGAGGCCCGTGGCTTATTTGACGGATATTCTGCCTTTGAGCGTAATTCCCGAAAATGATCTGGCAACCGGGTTCACCGGTTCGGTACTGGATCTGATGCTCAAGCGCGGAACGCCGCATTTCTCGAAATCTTTCACTGATATCCAGGCCGTTTCAGCTTCTGCTGAAATTGCCAAGAAGCTGGAAATCCAGCGCGGAGATGTTTTATTGATGTTTGTGGCCCGTCTTTATGACGAGAATGGGGTTGTGGTCGATTATTCAAGCAGCTATTTCCTGCCCGGGTATTTCCGTTTTCACGTGGTGCGCCGCGTCGAAGGAAGTAACGGAATTTCGTAGCCGCCGTCAGGAGAGGAGGATTCGTATTTTAAGTCATCATTAATTTCTTTCGTTGCTGATGTAACTCATTCAACTATTAATCAGGAGATTAAAAAATGCGTAGCTTTTCAGGTCGAGATATTCTTTCTTTAAAAGATTTTGAGCGCGAAGAATTCTTCCACGTGTTCGAGACTGCCGATGAAATGGCCCCAATTGCCAAGAGCCGCCGCAATTCAGATTTGCTGGCTGAGAAGACGATGGTTACCGCGTTCTACCAGCCCAGCACCCGTACTCGTCTGGCTCACGAAGCCGCCATGCATCGTCTGGGTGGTCACGTGACCGGTTTTTCAGACGCAAAAATGACCCGCGCCGGTGACTGGTATCAGGAATCCATCAAAGATACCGTCAAAATGCTCGAGTATTACGGCGATGTCATTGTGATGCGCCACTTCCAGCAGGGTGCCCCCATGGAAGCTGCCAAATGGGCTTCTGTCCCCATTATCAATGGCGGTGATGGCTGGGGTGAACATCCGACCCAAATCTTGACTGACCTGTACACGGTGCTGACTGAAAAAGGTCATATCGATGGTTTGAAGTGGTTGGCGGTGGGTGATATGCGCATGCGCACCATGCATTCCCTCTCGTATGCGTTGACCCAGTTCGACTGCCCGATCACCTTCGTGGCTCCCCCCGAAATGACCCTGACCCCTGAGTTCAAGGCCGAGCTCAAACAGTACAGTCTGAACTTCAAAGAGGCTGAACACGTCGAGCAGGCTATTGCCGAAGCAGATGTCATTCTGGTCGAGCCGGTAGTGCAGCCGGATTACACCAAGAGCCGTCAGGAAGCCGGTGAGCACGGAATGACCCCTGCCAACTACAAGATCACCCGCGAATTGCTCAGCACCAAAGCAAAATCCGACGCGATTCTGCTGCATTCTTTGCCGCGCATGGATGAGATTCCTCCGGATGTGGATATCACCCGCTGGTCCCGCTACTGGCAAGAAGCCTTCAATGGCGTGGTCATGCGCATGGCCTTGCTTGCCCTTGTCTTGGGTGCGATGGAATAATTAATGATCTCGGGGCTGCGCAGAAATGCAGCCACAGCCCCATCTTAAGCAAGTGAAGTGATTGGAGGAATGATGCAAACTTTTTTACATGGACGCGATCTCATCGGTGATCTCGATTTCTCGAAAGAAGAAGTCGAAACCGTCTTGGATGTCGCTTTCGATCTCAAACGCAAGCGCGCTTTGAATGAATTGACTCCGTATCTGCGCGATAAAGTGCTGGCTATGCTCTTCTTCTTCAGCAGCACCCGCACCCGCGGTTCTTTCGAAGCCGGGATGGCTCATTTGGGCGGTCACGCTGCTTTCATTGAATCACGCACCACCCAGATCTCTCATGGGGATACCCCGAAAGAGATCGGCGAGATTTTTGGCCGCTACTTCGACGGCATTGCAATTCGCCACGTGGATTGGGGCGTCGGGAACGGCTACCTCAATGAAGTGGCTAAGGCTTCGCGTGTACCCGTACTCAATATGCAGTGCGATATCTATCATCCTTTCCAGTGCCTGGCAGATTTGATGACCATCGTCGAGAAAAAAGGCCGTGATCTGCGCCGCAAAAAGATGGTGGTGTCATGGGCTTATGCTGCTTCTTATCAGAAACCCATGTCTGTGCCGCAATCCCTGGTGCTGCAGATGCCCCGTTTTGGCATGGACGTTGTGCTGGCCCATCCCCCTGAGTTCAAGCTGATGCCTGAGATCATGGATCAGGCACGTGAGCAGGCCCGCAAATTCGGGACGGGTTTTGAAGTGGTCGATGACATGGATGAAGCATTCAAAGATGCCGATATCATCTACGCTAAATCCTGGGGAGCGATGGTGCACACTCCCGATCCGGATGAAGGTGCCAAGATCATCAAGAAATACGAAAGCTGGATCACTGATGAACGCCGCATGAAGCTGGCCAAGCCAGATGCCATTTATATGCATCCGTTGCCGGCGGACCGCAATATCGAAGTTACCGATGGTGTCATGGATGGACCGCAGTCAGTGGTTTACGATGAAGCTGAAAACCGCATGCACGTGCAAGAAGCCGTTATGGCTTTGACCATGGGCTAAACCTAACCTATAGAAATGTAATTGGAGAGATGTGAGTATGGTGAAAAAAGGTGTAGCAGTTGTCGCAGTTGGCGGCAATTCACTGATCAAGGATGAGAAGCATAAGTCAATTCCTGATCAATACGAAGCCGGCCGAGAGTCCATGCGTCATATCGTGGACATGATCGAGCAGGGATGGGAAGTGGTTGTTACCCATGGGAATGGTCCACAGGTGGGTTTCATCCTGCGCCGTTCCGAATTATCCATCAATGAGTTACATCCTGTTCCCCTTGACTATTGTGGTGCCGATTCTCAAGGGTCGATTGGGTATATGTTTGCTATGGCTCTGGATAATGAATTCAAAGATCGCGGTATGAAGAAGCAAAGTGCCGCTGTGGTTACCCAGACGATCGTTGACCGCAATGATAAGGCCTTCCAGAACCCCAGCAAACCGATTGGCTCTTTCATGGATGAGAAAACTGCCAAAGAACATGCTGCAAAAGAAGGTTGGACCGTGGTAGAAGATGCCGGCCGTGGCTGGCGCCGCGTTGTGCCTTCCCCAATTCCGCAGCGCATCGTCGAGGCTGACGCGATCAAGAAATTGATCGAAGCAGGGTTTACCGTAGTTGGGGTTGGTGGTGGCGGTATCCCGGTGGTAGAAGATGAAAGCGGACACCTGGTAGGCGTAGAAGCCGTGATCGATAAAGATTTTGGCTCTTCCGTTCTGGCGAATCTCATCGATGCCGATCTGTTTGTCATCAGCACCGCAGTAGAGAAAGTTGCCATCAACTTTAACAAACCTGACCAGAAGTGGCTGGATCGCATGACAGTGGCTGAGGCCAAACAATACATGGCTGAAGGTCATTTTGCCAAGGGTTCAATGCTGCCGAAGATTCAGGCAATCCTGAATTACCTCGAACATGGCGGCAAGGAAGCTTTGATCACCAATCCTGAAAATATCGGACGCGCCCTCAAGGGCGAAACCGGTACCTGGATTGTCAGGTAAGACAGCCAAACAACACAATCCGTTCAGGTGCTGTTCGAGATCGGCAGCACCTGAACCAACGGAGCGCTGGTTAAGAACCTTAAAATATTGTATATTTTAAGTATTAACTTTTGGTGCCTTCGTGTACAATAGGAGGGTATTGATACTTCCACTGGAAAGTGCTGCTGGAAGTATAGCGTGATTGATCTCTCATTTCTTGACAACAATTACGACTTCAGCCAGGAAAGGAGGTGGAGTTAACCCAAGTTAGCTTGCTTCCATGTTTTTCGTTTTTTAAAAACAGTTCGTTCCATTTAATTCAGGAGGAGAATAATGTTTTCGAAACGTACTTGGCTTGTTGTAAGCGTATTGCTCGTTTTAGCAATGGCTCTCTCGGCTTGCGGTAAGGCAGCTTCTACTGCCGCCCCGGCTGAAACCACGGCCCCCGTTGCGACGGATGCTACTGGCTCTTGCGGTGCAGATGAATTCTGTTTCGGTATTCTGCTGGTCGGCCCGTACAATGATAATGGCTGGTCAACTGCCACATATCTGGGCGCTCAGTATGTGACCGAGAAAATGTCGAAGGTCAGATTCCTGTATGCTGACAATGTGAACACCTCATCCAACCCGAACACCACCGCTGCTCAGTTCGCTGAACAGTTGCTGGCTCGCGGCGCCAAGGTCATCATTTTCAACTCTGATGATATGAAAGATGGCGTTACCGAATTCACCGCTGCGCATCCTGATGTTCCCGTGATCTGGCTCACTGGCGATTTTGCCTGGAAAGATGGTCAGCGCTATCAGGCGGATATGAAGAGCGAATCTGATTTAATGGGCCGCATGGAATATGGCAAGATGATTGCTGGCTGTGCTGCTGCTTTAACCACCAAGACCGGCAAGATCGGTTTCCTTGGCCCATTGATCAATGATGAGACCCGCCGTCTGGCAGATTCTGCTTACCTCGGCGCCAACTATTGCTGGACCAAAGTAATGGGCAATACCACCCCATTAGATTTCAAAGTGACCTGGATTGGTATGTGGTTCAACATTCCGGGTGTTACTCTGGATCCGACTCAGGTTGCTGATGATTTCTATAACAGTGGCTATGATGTGGTGATCTCGGGTATCGATTCGACCGAAGCGGTCACCGAAGCCAAGAAGATGCGCGATCAGGGCAAAGACGTCTATGCCGTGCAGTATGACTATGAAGATGCCTGCAGCGTAGCTCCGGATGCCTGCCTGGGCGTGCCGTACTTCAATTGGGGTGTCGTCATGCTGCCCGTGATCCAATCCGTTCAAGATGGAAAGTATACTCGCCAGTTTGTTTGGGCGAGCCCCGATTGGAAAGATATCAACAATGCTGATACCTCAGTAGTTGGTTTCAAAAAGAGCGACGGACTTTCGGCTGATGCTTCAGCAAAGCTCGATTCCTTCATCAGCGAATTGGCTGGTGGGCTCAACCTCTTCACTGGCCCGATGAATTATCAGGACGGAACTGTCTTCCTGAAAGATGGCGAAGTAGCCACCGATCAGCAAATCTGGTACATGCCTCAGTTACTTGAAGGAATGACCGGCGACAGTATTGCCAAATAAAGTATCTACAAAGAGGGAAGGCAAATTTTGCCTTCCCTCTCCTTAAATTAATAAAAATATTGGCCGAGTGAGGATACATGGACGTTGAGTTACGCAATATTCACAAAACATTCGGAAAAGTTCATGCAAACGACAACATCTCACTGCTAGTTAAATCTGGGGAAGTTCAAGGAATTCTTGGAGAAAACGGCGCTGGGAAAAGCACTTTGATGAAAATTCTTTCCGGGTTTATTCAGGCGGATTCCGGAAGTATTTTGTTGGATGGAAAAGAAGTGGTCATTCAATCACCGGCGGATTCGGTGAAATTGGGGATTGGTATGCTGCACCAGGACCCACTGGATTTCCCTCCAATGAAAGTCATCGATAATTTCATCATTGGCAGTAAGGAAGGCACTTTCCCGAATCGGAAGAAAATTCTGAAGGAATTTGTCGAGCTACAAAAGCAATTCAATTTCTCTGTTTCACCTGATGCATACATTGAAAATTTATCTGTTGGTGAGCGGCAGCAACTTGAAATTCTTCGTTTGCTCTGGTTGGGGGCCGAGGTTTTGATTCTGGATGAACCGACAACGGGTATTTCTGCTGCCCAAAAGCAACAGCTTTTTGCTATGGTACGCAAGCTTTCTGCACAAGGGAAAGTGATCATTTTTGTTTCACATAAACTGGAAGAAGTGGAATCATTGTGTTCACAGATTGCCGTATTTCGTCAGGGAAAGAATGTCGGGCAGGTAAAACCTCCCTATGATACTGATACCCTGGTTGAGATGATGTTTGGCAAAAAATTGAAGCAGAACGAAAAAAGCTGTGAATCACAGGAAGATGTGAATATCGAGGTCACCGATTTGCAGATCGATGACGTTCGTTTACCGATTCAGGACGTTAGCTTCTCGATTCAGCGCGGAGAAGTGATTGGCTTGGCGGGTATGGAAGGCTCTGGACAAAGCCAAATTTTGCGCGCGCTAGCGGGGATCATCCGCCCTGCGAAGGGACATATCTGGCTTTATGCTGATAAAGAAAATCGCCGCGATCTCGTCGGGAAGCATTATTTTGATTTCAAGGATGCGGGGATCTCCTTCTTGCCGGCAGCCCGTTTGGAAGAAGGGCTCATTTCAGGATTAAATCTCGAAGAACACTTTATTCTGGCAGAAGAACAGAAGAGCTTTTTTATCAATAAAAAAGCGGCGCAGGAATTAACCGAGCACCGGATTCAAGATTTCAACATCAAGGGTACCGCCGAAAACAAAATTGAATCTCTTTCAGGCGGCAATCAGCAGCGTGCTGAATTAGCTTTGCTGCGGCAGCCTTTGACTTTACTTTTGCTGGATCATCCTACCCGCGGGCTGGACATCGAATCTTCCATGTATATCTGGAGCAAGATGAAGCAGCGCTGTAAAGAGGGTGCCAGCATTATTTTTATCTCCTCTGATTTGGATGAAGTTCTGCAATATAGCGACCGCGTTCTGGTCTTCTTTGGTGGGAAGGTATCGAAACCTTTCGATGCCTGCCACGTTTCGGTAGATCAGTTGGGTCAGTTGATCGGCGGGAAAGGCTGGGAATGACATTATGGAGGATAACACTACCATGACGACTAAAGAAACTGAAAAATCCCCGGCACGTCGTTCCTTTTTGACCACTCTCCTGACCAATCGTTTCAGTTCAATGACAATTGCCGTATTGCTGGCGTTGATCTTTACTTGCTTGCTGGTCTGGGTAATGCAGGCAAATCCCATCAAAGTTTTCAAGGTGATCTTCACGGGCGCATTTGGCTCAACTGATGCGATTACCCAGGTTTTACAAGCCTGGGTGCCACTGGTGCTGGCTTCAATTGGCCTGATGTTCACTTTCACTGCCGGGCTGTGGAATATTGGTATGGAAGGGCAGATCGAGATGGGCGCCATTTTTTCTTATGGTGTGATTCGTGCCCTTGATGGGTCCAGTGTTGCAGCCGGCTGGGTAATTACTCTGGCTATTTTGGGCGGTATCGTAGGCGGAGCTGTCTGGGCCTTTCTGGTGGGGCTGCTCAAGAACTATGGCGGTGTTAATGAAATCTTTGGCGGGCTGGGGTTCAACTTTATCGCGGATGCTGTGATGCTGTTCCTGGTTTACGGTCCCTGGAAGCCGGAAGGGGTTGCCAATGGCAGTACCAAAATGCTGGATAAGGTCTACTGGCTGCCGCAAATTCAGGGAACTTATTTGAGCTTGTGGGCGCTGGGAATTGCCATTGTGGGAATTTTGCTTACCACGGTAATCTTGCAGGGGACTTATTTCGGCTTGAAATTGAAGGCAGTGGGCAAAAACAATAAATCATCGTTTTTGCTGGGAATCCCGACCAACCAATATATGCTGCTTTCTTTCATCCTCTGCGGTGTGTTTGCTGGTTTGACTGGTGCTCTGCAGGTGACCGGTTTCAACCATGTATTGCGCAACAGCATTTCAGGCGGCTACGGATATCTGGGGCTGATGGTGGGCATGCTGGCCAACATCCAACCTCTGGTGACGGCACCGATTGCTTTCGTATTCATTGCCTTGAGCAAAGGAGCTTCCAGTTTGGGCATCGATCTGAAACTGGATTCAAACCTTTCGGGTGTGATCCAGGGGTCGCTGGTGATCTTTGTCCTCATCATGGACGGCGTACGCCGGATCATCTCCAAGAAAAACAAAGGAGCAGCAAATGGATAGCTCTTTAACCAACAGTATCGGTTCAATCTTTGCCTGGGCTGGTCCGGTGATCTTCGGGGTAATGGGTGAAACCATTACAGAACGCGCCGGACTGATGAATCTTTCTTTAAACGGCAGCCTGATCTTAACTGCAATGGTGGGTTTTGCCGTAGCGACCGTTTCTCATAGCTTTTGGGCTGGTTTCCTGGCCGCCGCACTGGTGGGCGCCCTGGTGGCTTTGCTGATCGCTTTTATGAGTATTGGTCTGAAACAATCGCAGGTTGCGGTGGGTTACGTTTTAGCAATTGCCACCAAGAGTCTGGCTTATTTTTTGGGTGCCCCTTACGTAGGGAAACCGGTTATGCTGCTTCCTCAGGTGGTCATTCCGGTTCTCTCGGATATTCCCTTTATTGGGCCAATCCTTTTCAAACAAACTTTGCTGACCTATTTCAGCTATTTGCTGATCTTTGTCTGCTACATCTACATTTTTAAGACCCATCAGGGGCTGATGCTGCAGGGGATTGGTGAAAAGCCATCCGCTGCCTACGTCCGTGGGGCAAACGTGAATTTGCTGCGCTACCTGTATACGGGCATCGGCGGTGCTCTGGTAGGCGTGGGTGGGGCGCTGTATTCCTTAAGCGTGAAGACCTGGAACGGACAGCTTTCGGGCTTCGATGGAATTGGCTGGATCATCCTGGCGATCACGATCTTTGGCGGCTGGCATCCACTGAAAGGTGCTCTTGGCTCATATCTGTTTGTTTTGTTACAATATCTGGGGATTGTCTTACAACCTCTGATGCCGAACGTGAATTCACGTATCTTCCAGGTGGCTCCCTTCCCGCTGATGATTCTGGCTTTGCTCTTCGTCAACGTTGGGAATGCAGACTGGGTAGATCGTACTCTTGCTGGTTTACCGGATAATGTGAGAAAATCTCTCTCCAAAGTGTTACGGGCCTTGCGAACTTCACCGCCAGCAGCTTTGGGTATTCCATTTGAAAATGAATAGGATTCTCGCATGAGTCAATTTTTGGGTTACCGTTGTTCGATCTGTCATAAAGAAATTCTTCCGAACTCGATCGTTTACACTTGCCCAAATTGTGGTGGCAATCTGGATATCCTCTTGGATTACAAAAACATCCAGACGAAGTACCAAATCGAAGATATTACTTCGCGCACCGATTTTTCATTATGGCGCTATTTGCCGCTTTTGCCAGTTGAGGATCCCGGTGGGGTGGGTACACCGTTGCGCTCTGCAGGTTGGACGCCGCTGTATACTCCTCAGCAGTTGACCGAAAAGCTGGGGCTGCAGAGTTTCTGGCTTAAAGACGAGGGGCGTAACCCCACGGCCTCTTTCAAAGATCGTGCCAGTGCAGTGGTTGTAGCCAGAGCCCGGGAAATTGGGGCCGAGATAGTGGTGACAGCCTCTACCGGCAACGCGGGAGCTGCCCTGGCAGGAATGTCAGCGGCAATTGGACAAAAAGCGATTATTTTCGCTCCCAAGACAGCTCCGCAGGCCAAGATCGCTCAATTGTTGGTGTATGGCGCCAAGGTGATTCTGGTGGATGGCAATTACGACTCTGCCTTTGATTTGACCATTGAGGCGGCAAAAGAGTTCGGCTGGTACTGCCGCAACACGGGCTACAATCCCTTTACGGCAGAAGGAAAGAAAACGGCAGCCTTTGAAATCTGGGAACAAATTCTGTTGAATCAATCTGAAGATGCCCATACTCTGAACGTGTTTGTATCTGTAGGGGATGGCAACATCATTTCTGGAATTCATAAAGGGTTCAAGGATTTGTTTGAATTGGGTTGGTTGCGCAGCATGCCCCGCATTTTTGGCGTGCAATCTGAAAAATCAGCGGCTATTGCCAACGCTTTCTTTGCTGGGGACGAAAATATTATCCCAATCAGTGCTACCACAATTGCCGATTCAATTAGTGTTGATCTGCCCCGTGATGGTATTCGGGCCGTGCGCGCTGCGCGCGAGACGGGGGGAGCTTATCTCACGGTGAGCGATGAAGAGATTATCCGCGGCATCGGTGAGCTGGGCAAGTACGGCATTTTCGCGGAACCGGCCGGTTCCACTGCTTTTGTGGGACTGGAAAAAGCGATTGCTGAAAACGTGATTGAACCGGATGACCCAGTGGTGGTTATCAATACCGGGAATGGGTTGAAAGATATCCGCGCTGCCATGATGGCTGTACAGGCAGCCCCGGTAATCGAGCCTTCGATGAAGGCACTGAAAGCCTATCTTGAGAGTGAAAAGGCCTAAGGAAAGAATGAAACCTGTATACAGTGTGATCGTCCCTGTTTTTAATGAAACGGGCTGTCTGGAAGAACTCCATCGCCGGGTAAGTGAGGTGATGGAAAAGACAGGGGAAAGCTGGGAATTGGTGCTGGTAGATGATGGTTCTACCGATGGTTCGACCGAAATGATCCATAATTTTGCCCAGACTGACTCTCATGTACGCCCGGTGATCTTTGCCCGAAATTATGGTCACCAACTGGCCGTAACGGCCGGGATGGATTATTCTCGCGGTCAGGCAGTCATCGTGATCGATGCTGACCTGCAGGATCCGCCTGAGGTAATGCTGGACCTTATCGCAAAGTGGCGTGAAGGCTACGAGGTTGTCTATGCCGTGCGTGAAGAACGCGAGGGCGAGAGTGGGTTCAAGCTTTTCACGGCTTCGTTATTTTACAAGGTCATTCACAAAATCACTGATATCAAAATCCCGATGAACACGGGAGATTTTCGCTTGCTTGACCGCAAAGTCGTGAATGTGATGAACACCATGCGCGAACATCAGCGCTTCTTGCGGGGAATGTCGATCTGGACCGGTTTTCGCCAGATTGGGGTCCCATATAAGCGGGCTGCCCGGTTTGCGGGCAGCACCAAATATCCCTTGAAAAAGATGATCAAGCTGGCAATGACAGCCATTACCAGTTTTTCCTATTTCCCGCTGCAACTGGCAACCTGGGTAGGAGCATTCTTTACCGCAGTGAGTTTCCTGTTCCTGGTGGTGATGATCATTCTTCGCTTCGCGGCTCACTCAACTTTCTTAGCCGGGCAGGTAACTACTCTGGTTGCTGTGATCTTTCTGGGCGGCATTCAGTTGATCTTCCTGGGCGTGCTGGGTGAATACATTGGCAGAATTTATGATGAAGTTAAGGGTCGTCCGCTGTACACGACGCGAGAGACACCCTCTGACGAAAATAACTAAAATGGAGCTGATAAAGAATGGCAAAAATTGATTTAACCGTAATCAAGGACAGACAGGAAAGAGCGATTAACCGCTGCCGTGAACGCAATATCATTCTGCCAACATTCGCTCAAATGAAAAATCCGGACCTCATTCCGGCGAAAACCAAAGAAGAACTTCGTTCCATTGGCCTGTGGGACGTGCACCCGCGAAACCTTTTCCGCATTAGCTGGAAAAATGAACCAGTTACTAAGGGCGGTGGTTTCGGTGGCGTGAATTACATCGAATTTCCGAGCAGTCTGACCGGTACAAAAGCACGCGTCGTTGCCATGGTTGGAAAATGGTTCCCCACGGGTGCGCACAAAGTTGGCGCTGCTTATGGCTGTCTGGTACCACGCCTGGTGACCGGTCAATTCGACCCAACCAAGCAAAAGGCAGTCTGGCCGTCCACTGGTAACTATTGCCGGGGTGGGGCCTATGACTCCGCTTTGATGGCCTGCGAATCCATTGCTATCTTGCCAGAGGGAATGTCCCGCGAGCGCTTCGAGTGGCTGCAAAAAATTGCCAGCGAAGTGATTGCCACCCCGGGCAGCGAATCTAACGTCAAAGAGATCTTCGACAAATGCTGGGAATTGCGCAAATCTGGCCAGGATTTGATGATCTTCAACCAGTTCGAGGAATTTGGCAACTATCTGTGGCATTATGAGATCACCGGGCACGCTTTTGAAGAAGTGCTCAAGAAGGTAATGGGCCCGAAAGATAATTATCGCGGTGTGGCGCTGACCACGGGTTCCGCCGGTACCATTGGGTCTGGTGATTACATGAAAGAGATCTTCCCGACCAGCAAAGTGGTCGCCAGTGAAGCGTTGCAGTGCCCCACTTTGCTCAACAATGGCTTTGGCTCCCATCGTATCGAAGGAATTGGCGATAAACACGTGCCTTGGATTCATAATATCAAGAACACTGATATGATTGTGGCGATCGATGACAACGCTGTGGTCAACATCATGCGCCTCTTCAATGAGCCGGTGGGCCGCAAATATCTGGTGAAAAAGGGCGTACCGGAAGCCATCGTTGATCAGCTTGACTTGCTGGGTTTCTCTGGCATTGCCAACGTTCTTTCAGCCATCAAGTTTGCCAAGTACAACGAGTTGGGTGAAAATGACATTGTGCTAACCGTCCTGACCGATTCCATGCAGCTCTATGGCAGCCGGATTGATGAAATGAATAAGCAATTTGGTGAATTTACCGAAGCGGACGCTGCGGCTACTTTTGCCCAGTACCTGCAGGGTGTCACCAGCGATAATTTGCTTGAGCTGACTTATGAATCGCGCAAACGTGTTCACAACCTCAAGTATTACACCTGGGTGGAACAGCAAGGCAAGACCTTTGCTGAGATTCAGGAACAATGGTACGAACCCAACTACTGGACGGATGTGCAGGGCCAAGTTGCCGAGATTGATGATCTGATCACCGAGTTCAACGGTAAAGTCGGGCTGCATTAATTTATCAGTCTTCTGTGAGGAACCGGGCCATTTATTGACCCGGTTCTTTTATTTCGTCTTACAATAATCTCAGGACAAATTGCTATGGACGAATACTTGCCGGATGCTGCTTTGATGCTGATCGGGGTCATGCCTTCCAAGCGAGATTTCGAGATTGCACGCTTGCTGGGATGGTACCGCATTCCACTGCGAATGGCACCGAAGATCGTCGATGTCGATTACCTGGCGTTCTACCAGACCAGCGCCTTTGGGCCTGAACGCAAATGGCGGATTGAATCCTTTGCGGAGGTAAGGGGGCATGAGCTGACCACTCGCGGCGAGCTCTTGCGCTCCGAGCCAGATCATCCACGGGCGCAGGAAGAGTATTACAAGATTGAAATTGGGCCGATCCGGATCCGCCCCAGGCCAATCTTTGCCGAGAAATGGAAGCGGATCACTTTTCTTTACACCACAGGAACGTTATTCAATGCTGCCCAAACGGTCAATGATCTGGTTGTTCGTTCGGAAGACCGCATGAGTTTGTGGCGCAGTTTGCGTGAAAAAGCCGAGTATCATGCCAATCAACAGGAAGATAGCCCTTCTTTACCGAATGACCCGGCTTTACAGCAATTTTTAGCTTCGTTTGCCTGGTTTGATCATGGAGATGAGGATAACTTCAAGAATGAAAACTGGTAGAATTGGGAAACTGATGTATACGAGGAGACCATGTCCACTTTAATCAAGAATGGAAGAATCGTTACTCCGGCTGAAACCTTCCAAGCAGATCTTTTGATCGAAAAGGAGAAGATCGTCTCGATTGGAGACCTTTCTTCTGTTTCCGCCGATGAGGTGATCGATGCCGCAGGCCTTTATGTGTTGCCAGGTGGTGTGGACGCACACGTGCATCTGGATTTACCCATGGCTGGGACTGTTTCAAGCGACGACCATTATACGGGTACCAAAGCGGCGGCGTTTGGGGGCACAACCACGGTGATTGATTTCATTTCGCAGGATTCAGATGATCTGGTTTCTCTGGTGGAAGCGATGCGTGCCAAGGCAGATGCCAAGGCAGCGATTGATTACAGCTTCCATATGAATATCACGCACTATAACGAGCAAGTGGATCGAGCAATTCCAGAGCTGGTCAAGCGGGGAATTACCAGCCTGAAGGTATTTACTGCCTATAACCATCGTCTGCGTTTGCAGGACGGTGAAATTTTGCAGGTATTGCGCACTGCCAAGAAAAATGGTCTGCTGACCATGATGCATGCCGAAAATGGCGATGTGATCGATCTGCTCATTCAAGAAGCGATTCGCGCTGGCCATCTGGCTCCGATCTGGCATGCCCGGACACGCCCTGCCTGGGGTGCAGAGGAAAGCGTTGCCCGCGGAGCGGCTCTGGCCGCGACAGCGGACGCTCCACTTTATATTGTGCACATGAATGCCGGGGGTGAGGTTGACCAGCTGGAGTATGCCCGCTCTTTGGGCATCGCCGTCATGGGCGAGACCTGCCCACAATATCTTTTCTTTACCGAGAAGGAGCTGGAGCGCCCGGATGGAGCCAAATGGATCTGCTCTCCGCCGGTACGCACCGAATCTGATCAGCAGAGGCTATGGGAAGGTTTGGAAGATGGCGTGATTCAGACAATTGCTACTGATCACTGTCCGTTTTTCTTCGATGGGACGAAGCCGATCCTATACGAAGGCAAGCCCGTCCAAATTCCAGGGAAAGAGTTGGGAAAGGACGATTTCACGAAAATTCCCAATGGGCTTCCGGGGATTGGTGACCGCATGCCGGTAATGTGGGATGCCATGGTGAGTTCGGGACGATTCACGGTGAATCAGTTTGTGGAATTGACTTGTGCTAACCCGGCTAAAATCTTTGGCATGTACCCCAGAAAAGGCTGTTTGCTGCCGGGTGCGGATGCCGATGTTGTGCTTTGGGACCCAGAAAAGCGGGTTAAATATGGAACGGCTTTTTCGCAACAGCGGACTGACTATAATCTTTACGAGGGCTGGGAGTTGAAGGGGTTCCCGGTACGGGTGATCTCGCGCGGAAAGACCCTGGTAGAAAATGGTACCTGGTATGGAAACCCGGGTGAGGGGAAATTTGTTGCCTGCGAACCCTTCCATGAACTGATTTAACTCTATGCTTAATTTTCTCCCTGCGCTTTTGATTGTGCTGATGATCGTGCTGGTTCTGGCATTGCCCCGAACCAGATTCCCCATCGGCACAGTCTGGCTTTTTCTGGCTCTGTTTACCCTGCTTAACTGGGCAGTGTTGATATTTTTGCGCTTTCATTTGCCCGCCATCATGCAGATCGGGAACTGGTTCCCGGTAGCGTTGAGCAATGATCCGATCGAGCTGGGAATCACAAAGCTGAACTGGCCGGTGCTGTTTGGTCTGGCTGCGGTCTTATGTGCGTCTGTTCTCAGTGGAAGCTCTTTTATTCAGGAGCCGCGGGTTATCTTTCGCTGGATAGAGGAATTGGTTTTTCTGCTGGTTGGGATGATCAGCATGTTGGCGCAAAGTTTGCTGGCGTTTCTGCTGGCTTGGGCGCTGATCGATCTGATGGAGATCATTCTGTTCGCCAGTGAAAATCAAGGAAGAAGTGTTTCTCTTCAGACGATTACCATCCTGATCAGTCGGGTGGTCTCTCTGGGGTTGTTGATTTCGGCGATGGCGCTGGGTTATCAGGATGGACAGGCAGTTCAGATCAGCGCGTTAACAGGTTTTCCGCTTACTCTGGTAATACTGGCGGCGGCCTTTCGCCTGGGTGTTTTTCCGTTGCGGTTACCTTATACACAGAGTTTGGCAAAAGAGCGCATTACAACCTCTGTGTTCCACTATTTACCGGCGCTGTCTACCTTTGTTTTGCTCAGCCAGATTCCTGGACCAGAGCAATTGAATACTGTTTTGAGCTTTGTTTTGCTTTTTGCCATACTTTCTGTATTGTTCGGAGCCATGAATTGGGTCACGGGAAAGAATGAGGAGGCTGCGGAACCCTACTGGCTGGTGACTTTCTCAGGGTTGGCGTTTGTTGCCTATTTCCGCGGGCAGCCGGCAGCGGTCATCACTTTGGCACTGCTGATGATCGTAATTGGTGGATGGATCTCCCTGGAGAAACCTGCATCGCAAAAGTTTGATTTTTGGGTACCAGTGGCTTTCTTGACTTTCACCGGGATTCCTTTTACCCCTGGAGCAAATGCTCTGGTGGGTTTGACTGGTTCTCCCTGGAAAGCGGCAAATCCGTTATTGTGGCTGGCAATTTTTGCTCTCACTTTAGGGTTGCTGCGCTTTTCGCTGATACGGTCAAAAGAAACTGCTCATCGTGAAGGCTGGATGAGGTTATTTGCAACTTTTGGCATGGGAATCTTGCTGCTTACTCCCTGGCTTGACTGGGTCATTTCTTTAGATACGTCGCGGGTTTTAGCTGCCTGGTTCCCTGCGCTTGTGATCAATGTTCTTTTGGCAGCCTGGGTGAGTGTTCATTACCTGTTCAAAGTGGATTTCGCGAGCCTTCTTTCGCCGTATGCAAAGCTGCTGGAAAGGGCAGATCAATGGGGAAGACGCACAGATCGGTTCCTGCATTTTGAATGGCTGTATCGTTTCTTGGGGAGCATTTATTCACTGGCAGGAAGAATCATGAACTGGTTTAATACGTTGATGGAAGAGCAGGGGGGAGTGTTGTGGGCAATTGTTTTCTTTGCCTTGCTATTATCACTTTTATTGAGCCGCGGAGTTGTGAATGGCTAACTGGGCCAATATTTTCCCGATTCTACTTATCCTGGTGTGCCTGATCGCAATTATCTTGTTTGCTGATTGGCGTCGGACCGTAGTGGCGCTGGCAGTAATGTATATCGGGAGCTTTATCCTCTTTTTGCAGGTAATGCCGATCACACTGGCTTCAGTGAAATTGATTTCTGGATGGACCAGCGCTTTATTACTGGGCTTGCTGTTGCCAGCCCAAGCTCATAAACCTGAAACAGGGGTACGTTCCAAGCTGTTGTTCTACCTACTGGCTCTGGTATTTATCTGGATTCTGGCTTATCTGGTTGCAAAACCATTGAGTTCCATTATGCAATCGATCCCCGAGATTATTTTTGCCGGGCTGGCTATCTTTGGCACAGGACTGTTTTTGTTGGGAATCCGTTTCGAGCCGCATTCAGTTATTCTGGGAATCTTACTGGTGTTCTCTGGTTTCGAACTATTGTATGCCAGTGTCGAAACCTCGGTGCTGATCAATGGCTTGCTTTCGGCCATTAATTTGCTGATGGCTTTGATTGGCTCTTTGATGATTGATATCACAAATCGAGTGGAAACCGAATGAGCGCGCCTTTCTTGTGGATCGTGATACCTTTTCTGGCTTCTATAGGAGCCTGGTTTATCCAGGACAAACGACGTTTAGTCTTTTATCTCTCCACCGGGCTTTTTGCTTTATTGGGGTTGACGGCGCTGGCACAGAATATTGGTGGAGTTATCCGGCTGGGGTCGACTACGCTCGAATTAAAGAGCACCATGATCTTTATGGGCAGAAGCTTTATCCTCGAAAATAAAGATCGCTTTTTTCTGGCGTTTGTCAGTTTTGCTACACTGTTCTGGATTTTGGGATCAAGAATCTCGCAGGCCCCGACTAAATTCATTCCGCTTTCCATGATGGTGGTCTCTCTGTTTACCGCGGCACTGGCAGTTGAACCTTTTCTTTATTCTGCGGTAATCATGGAACTGGTTGTTTTGGTAACTTTGTTGTTATTAATGTCGCGTACCCAACCGATCAAAAAAGGGATCCTTCATTACCTGATCTATCAAAGTCTAGCCATGCCATTTATTTTACTGGCTGGCTGGATCCTTTCAGGAAGCCAGGCAAACCCCTCCGATGCCACGCAATTGCAGATAGCTGCTCTTTTGCTAGGGATTGGCTTTGCTTTCTGGTTGGGCGTTTTCCCATTTCACGTTTGGATTCCGGAACTGGCTGAAGAAAATCAAGCTTATCCAGTAGGATTTTTGCTGACCCTGCTGCCCCCGGTGGCTTTGATGATCATCCTTAAATTCATCAATGGCCTGGTATGGCTGCGAGATACAGCCTATTTGCCCTCGGTTCTACAAATCGTGGGCACAGTGATGATCGTCACAGGTGGGCTGTGGGCGTCAATGCAGACCAGCCTGAAAAAGATGTTCGGTTACATTATTCTGGTGGATAGTGGTTTCATGCTGTTGTGCATCAGTGTGCGGGCCCAAATTGGGCTGGAGTTATTCTACCTGTCACTGATCCCCCACGTGCTGGCGATGGCGGTGCTGACCTATACTCTGGCCTATTTCGAAAGACATCAGATGGAACCTTCATTGGAGGCATTGCGCGGAGAAATGAAGAACCATCCGCTTGTCTTTATCATTATTTTTGTGGCGCTTTTTTCGATTATTGGGCTGCCTTTTTTTGCCAGCTTCTCGCTTCATCTGGCACTGTTCGAAAATTTAGCGGTTCAACCTGGCGTGATTATCTGGGTGCTGATCGGTTACTTCTGTCTGCTGATCGCGGCTTTCCGTTTGCTGGTGGTTTTGCTGGAAAACCGCTATACCCAATGGCGAATTTCAGAATCACGAGGGGACTTGCTCTATCTCGTGTCAGGAATCTTTATCCTTTTACTGATGGGAATATTCCCCTCGGTGTTTATCGGGGGCATCTGGCAAACCTTCGCTGCGCTTCTTTCATTGGGGTAGTGAATACCCTTTGAAGCAGCGCTTTTTCCGGTTATGATTAACTAAAACGTCTCAAGGATACAATATGGAATTAGACGAACTTGAAAAACGACTTGAGTGGCTGGATTCTGAACGTCAGAAATCCAACCTGGAAATTAAAGAGCTGCGAGATAAAGTCTCCACTCTAGAAGATCTTCTGCAAAAGCAAAAAAAGGAAACGGCCGCTTTAGGACGTGAGTTAAAAGCGGTCTCTACTACCACAGGCCGGGTTTCACAATTCGATAGCGCTCTCGAGCAGGTGCGAACGGATCTGGTTAAACAGGTGGCCGATCTTGAGAAAAAGGTCACTGCCAATCTGCGTAGTCTCGAAAAGCAAGAAAAAGACGACCAAAACAGCCTTGGCAAACGCATTGGAGAGATTCAGACAGTGATCCCGATGGTTACTGAGGTCAAGAAGAGTTTGCAAAATCGTCTGGATGAAGAAAGCCGACTTTCTCGGCGTCTGGATACACTCAACAGTTATTACGAGAATTTGAATCTTTCGATCAAAACTTTTGAACAGGCGAACAAACGTTTTGCCGATGATAATCAGTTGAATAATCAACGGGTAAGCGATTTGCAGGTGGAAACCACCACTTTACGCAAACGTTTGGAAGAGGAAAGAAATCGCGGCGAATTGAATGTGGCGGCATTGCAGAAACTGGAAACTAGTCTGAAGGGTTTAATGGCTCAGGAAGCTGAACGTAAACAGTCACAGATCGCTTTCGTCGAAAAGATGTCTCTATCTCAGATTGAGCGTGACAATACCTGGAAAGCCTGGCAGGAGCAGATCAACTCACTGGGTGATTTGAGCACTGACTATGCCCAGAAAATTGCTGCCCTGGAGGCAACCCACAAAGCCATTAAACAATCGCAGGTGGAGCTGGATGAGGTTAACCTGCGCTTTGATCGCCGAATCAATGAGCTGACCGAGATGCATCGATTGAACGAGGAACGCTTCCGGCAGGAATGGTTGACCTTCAAGAGTGATGATCAAAAGCGCTGGACAAACTATCAGTTGACCCAAGAAGAACAACAACAAGACGATTCTCGGCAAATGGCGAAATTGCAGGAGCGGATTGGGTCGCTGGAAGATGAGCTGGAAAATTCAAAGGAAACAATCAGCTTGCTTACTGAAGAATCTGAAAAACAGCTCAAATCTGTGTTCACGGTTTTCCACGATTTGATCGAGTCTTTTGATCAGACTTTCCCTTCGAAATAAAAGTACGGGAAATTCCTCCCATTGACAGGGAGGAAGCCAGCATTTATAATGTTTTCTGCTCTGCCCTGGGAAACCAGGGTAAGTGAACTTATCCCCAACTTCCCCGCAAACTGGCGGCTGAACGCGAGAAAGCGGTGAAGTGAAGATTGGAGAATCAACAGAATGAAATATGCAATTGTTGAAAGTGGCGGCAAGCAGTATAAAGCCGTCGAAGGTTCCACAATTGAAGTGGACCTGTTGGACGTCGAGGCTGGCGCTTCAGTCGAACTCGATCAAGTACTGTTGCTGGTCGAAGACGAGAAGGTTTCTGTCGGTACCCCAGTAGTGAAAGGCGCCAAGGTAACAACCACGGTCGTCGATCACGTAAAAGGGCCGAAGGTGACGATCTTCAAGTATTCCCCCAAGAAACGCATCCGTGTAAAAACTGGGCACCGCCAGCAATATACCCAGCTTAAGATCGAATCAATTAAAGTGGAGTAGAACGAATGGCACATAAAAAAGGTGGTGGTTCCAGTCGTAACGGCCGTGACAGTAATGCACAACGGCTGGGCGTGAAAAAGTTTGCGGGTGAAGCCGTATTATCTGGCAACATTCTTGTGCGCCAACGTGGTACCAAGATCAAACCCGGTCAGAATGTGAAAGTCGGCACCGATGACACTTTGTTCGCTGTTGCGGAAGGCGTTGTCGAATATGAGACCCTGCCCAATGGGCAAAAACGGGTCCATGTCAAGCAGACCGATTCCAAATAGATTCGTCTTTACATATCCGCCAACGGCAATTGTAAAGACACAAGACACAGGAAGGTCATAGAATGAAAAAAGGGATTCATCCTACATATTATCCGGATGCAAAGGTGACTTGCTCTTGCGGCAACACCTGGACAACCGGTTCTACTCGGAAAGAAATCCATACCGAGGTTTGCTCGAAGTGCCATCCTTTCTTTACTGGTCAGCAACAACGCTTGATTGATATTGAAGGACAGGTAGATCGCTTCTACAAGAAGCTGCAGGCTCGCCAGGAATTCGTCGATCAGAAGAAAGCTCGCGAGACTGCCAGGACTTCGATGGACCGCAAGGTCTCTGAGCTTGGGCTGCCTGCTCGTGCTGTTGAAGCACTGGAAAAAGCTGGCTTGACCACAGTTGGGCAGGTGATTGCCAAACTGGGTGAAGGTGAAGCTGCTGTGTTGGCGATCGAAGGCTTTGGCCGCAAATCCCTGATTGATATGAAGAAGAGTCTGCGCTCGATGGGGTATGATCTCCCCGCCGCAGCAGAAGACATTGCTGTCTAATTGCGCTTGAACCTCAATCAACCTCCGCCACCGCGGAGGTTGATTTTGTTAACCTTAAAGTTGTTTTGACTATTGGAATAGTCCCCTATAATAGGGAATATAGCAAAAACTTCCTGGAGGAATGGATGGATCATCGGGTGGGTTCCATTGAAGTGATTTGCGGATCAATGTTCTGTGGCAAGACAGATGAGTTGATTCGCCGATTGCGGAGAGCTGAGATTGCGCGCAAAACAGTGCAGGTTTTCAAGCCGGCGATCGATAACCGCTATGAGGAACAGCGAGTTGCTTCTCACGCAGGTTCTACCTTCGATGCTGTGGCGATCAACAGCGCCAACGAAATCATGAAGAACCTGAAAGACGAAACGACTGTGGTGGGAATCGACGAGGCACAATTTTTCGATGAATCCGTTGTTGAAGTTTCGCAATATCTGGCAGATCATGGCATCCGCGTGATCATTGCCGGTCTGGACATGAATTTCAAGGGTGAGCCATTTGGTTGTATGCCTGTGTTGATGGCCCTGGCTGAACGAGTGGATAAATTGCAGGCGATTTGTATGGTCTGCGGCGAACCCGCCAGTCGTACCCAACGTCTGGTGAATGGAAAGCCAGCACGCTATTCTGACCCGGTGGTCATCGTTGGAGCGTCTGAAATGTATGAGGCTCGCTGCCGCCAGCATCATGAAGTTCCACGAGATTAATCAATTCTGGAGAATTTATGCGCGATTACCGAGAATTTTTGGGCGAAGTATTGATCCCTGAAGACAAGCTGCAGGCACGCATCGCAGAATTGGGGGCTCAGATCAGCCGCGATTATGTGGGGAAGGATCCGATTCTGGTGTGTATTTTGCGGGGTGGAGTCTTGTTCCTGACCGATTTGATGCGCAAGATCACCATTCCACACTCTATTGAATTCATGGCGGTTTCTTCTTATGGCGTGGGTGGTCGGCAAAGTTCGGGTAAGGTGCGAATTTCGCTTGACCTCAACGTGGATATTCAGAATCGGAATGTCATTCTGGTGGAAGACATTATTGACAGCGGATACACGATTGCGGCGGTATACGATTTGCTTACCACGCGTAAACCTGCCAGTATTTGTGTGTGCACGCTGTTGGACAAGGCGGACCGCAGAGAAGTGCCCGTTGCTGTGAAATATACCGGTTTTTCCATCCCGAATAAATTCGTATTTGGGTATGGCTTGGATATCGATGACTACTATCGAAATTTGCCGTTCATTGGAGTTGTCGATCTAGAAAAGTACCAGGCAGGCGCGTGAATCCTTTCGAAGAGAAGATCAAGAGTTCTTTTTCTGAGCTGATCTCTTTGAAGAGCGACTACCAGAAAATTTATCTGGTAGGAGGATTTATGCGTGATCTTCTCCTCAATACACTCAATCGAGATGTGGATATTGTATGCAACCGCGACTCTGTGTTCTTGGCCAAAAAATGGGCCGATAAAATGCGGGGCGCGTTTTTTGTGATGGATGAGGAGCGCAAGACCTGTCGCGTTCTCGTTCCACAGGGCAACAACAAACTGGTGTTTGATTTCGCTTTGCTGCGCGGGGACTCTATCGATGCGGATCTGGCACTCCGTGATTTTACAGTAAATGCGATTGCCGTCGATCTGGAAGAACCAGGTGTTTTGATTGATCCTTGTGGCGGGCAGGCAGATCTGCAGCTGCGATTGCTGCGACCTTGTTCCCCGAAAAGCATTCAGGATGATCCGGTGCGTATTCTGCGCGCGGCACGATATTCTGCCGCTTATACGTTGAATGTTGCCCCTGAGACTGAAGAACAGATCAACCAGCAAATTCACTTGCTTGATCAGGTTTCTGGGGAGCGCAAACGGGACGAACTTTTCAAGATACTTGGGCTTTCTCAAACTGTTGGAGCGTTGTTGCTGTTGAAAAAATGGCATGTTTTCGAGGTTCTGAAGGCGGATCCAGAGGCGGTGACGAGCCTTTCTCTGGTTGAGAGAGTCAATACATTGATCACAGAGAAATTCTCTTTGCTGTCAGCAAATGAAAAGGGGAATTCGCTCAACGATTTGCAGCAAAATATCCAGAAATACTTCGAACAATTAACGGAAAAAAATACCTCCGATCGGACAACGCAGCAGTTGCTTTTGCTGGCCTGTTTGCTGTGGAATCAAGGCACAGCGACAACCGAACAAAATCTGAAAGATCTGTTGCTCTCGCGTGAGGAATTAGAACGGTTACGAAAGGTTATTTTTAAACGGGATTTGCTTGCAAACGTTGACCTTTCTTCCGCTGAAAGTCAGCGAAGAACTGTCTACGTGTATTTCAGGGAAATGGGCAGCGCTGGGCTGGATCTGGCCGCGATCCATCTGGGTGAAGCCTGGTTGGCAGCAAAGAAGGAAGAACAGCTTCAAGAAGCGATCACATTATTTCGGGAATTGCTTTATTGCTGGTATGAATATCCAGAAATTACACACCCTTCCCCGCTGTTGAGTGGAAATGAATTGATGTTTCAATTCGATCTGACCCCTGGCCCCTTCATCGGCGAATTATTGGATCTGATGAAGGAGGAACAGGCGGCCGGGTTCATTAAAACCAAGGAAGATGCTCTCCGTTGGTCAGAAGAACAGGTCATGCGTTATCGCAATCGCAAGCGCTGGGCAGACTAAGCGACGCGCTACCCGCGGTGTATGGCTAACGCTTCTCTTTTGAGTGGGGTGGTGTTCGGGTTGATCTCTGTGCCGCGGCGGGTCAGATTATTGATGTGAGCGATAAGCACTGAACTTTTTACCGGCTTCACCAGAAAGTCATCGGCACCCATGTCTAAGGCACGTGCGACCAGCCCTGGGTTATCCAGAACAGAGAGGATCAGAATCGGGACGCGGCTGATGCTGCGAATTTCCTGGCATACCTGCCAGCCATCCATGCCGGGCATGATCAAATCCAAAATGACCACATCTGGATTGTGTGTTCTGAGCTGCTGAACCCCTGAGTCCCCAGAATTGGCAGTGAGCACCTTTGCCTCAGTTGGGGCAAGCATTAAGTTCAATAAATCTGTCATGGCTGAATCATCATCGATGACAAGGATTTTCATTTTTACTCCAAAATATTGTTTACCTTACAACAATATTATGAGGCAAAAAAATGGAAAATTACCTTTCAAATGGCTTACAGAATCCAGTATGAGCCCAATTGCAAAAAAAGTGACAAAAATAGGATCATCATACGGTAGGCATTTATGGTAAAATCTCTTACTTAAGGGTAAGATTTTCGAATTATCGCTAAGCGATAGTCCTTGCAATTAATTTTTTCTTGGAGGATAGAATGGCAGAAAAGAAATGGGTATACCTTTTCAAGGAAATCGAAAAGGCCGAAGAGTATGTCGGCGGCGATTGGGAAAAGGTAAGAGGTTTGTTGGGTGGTAAAGGCGCTAACCTGGCAGAAATGGCGCGTATCAAGTTACCTGTGCCGCCCGGTTTCACTGTGACCACTGAGGCCTGCAATGAGTATTCCGCAACCAAACAATTCCCGGCGGGAATGTGGGACCAGATGATGGCTTCCCTGAAGGTTGTCGAGGAAGAGGCAGGCAAGAAGTTTGGAGATACGCATAATCCGCTGCTCGTCTCTTGCCGTTCCGGCGCCAAATTCTCCATGCCTGGCATGATGGATACCGTTCTGAACATTGGTTTGAACGATGAATCCGCCAAGGGTATGGTGAAATTGACCAATAATGAACGATTTGTTTTTGACTCTTATCGACGCTTGATCCAGATGTTCGGTACTGTGGTCTTGGGCCTGCCTGATGAGGCCTTCGAAGAAGTTCTGGATGGGTTCAAGAAGGAAAAGGGTTACAAAGCTGATACTGATATGACTGCTGACGACCTGAAAGTTTTGGTCGAAAAATTCAAGGTAGTCGTTAAAAAACATTATGGCAAAGACTTCCCTCAGGAACCCCTCGAACAATTGAAGTTAGCTACCGAAGCCGTTTTCAAGTCCTGGAACGGAAAGCGTGCTGTCGATTACCGCCGCGCTACCAATATTCCGGATGATCTGGGCACAGCAGTCAACATCGTGACCATGGTCTTCGGGAACATGGGCTGGGATTCTGGTACAGGTGTTGCCTTCACCCGTAATCCATCCACTGGTGAGCGGGTGCTGTATGGCGATTACCTGCTGAACGCTCAGGGTGAGGATGTGGTTGCTGGTATCCGCAATACTGAGAAGATCGCCACTTTGGGTGAGCACCTCGCAGAAGCCAACAAACAATTCCTCGAGGTCGTCAAGACCCTTGAGATCCACTACAAAGATATGCAGGATGTCGAGTTCACTATCGAACATGGCCGCCTGTGGATGCTGCAATGCCGCAATGGCAAACGCACCGCAAAAGCCGCTGTGAAGATCGCTGTCGATATGGTCAATGAAGGCTTGATCACCAAAGAAGAGGCCATCGGCCGTGTGACCACTGACAACGTTGACACCTTGCTGCACCCGCAATTCTCCACCGAGACCAAAACCAAGGCCAAGAAAGACGGCCGCTTCTTCGCTTCCGGTGTCAATGCCTCTCCTGGTGCCGCTGTCGGTCAGGTCTATTTTGATGCGGATACGACTGAAAAGATGCACAAGGAAAAAGGTCAGGATACCATTATGGTTCGCCCGTTCACCAAACCAGATGACGTGCATGGTATGCTGGCTGCCAAAGGTATTCTCACCAGCGAAGGTGGGGCTACTTCTCACGCCGCTGTTGTGGCGCGCCAGTTTGGTGTGCCCTGCGTCGTTGGTGCTTCTTCTGTCGTGATCGATCTGGAAAAGCGTGTGATGGTTTGCAACGGTGTTACCGTCAAAGAAGGCGAATGGATTTCTGTTGATGGAACGACCGGTGAAGTTTACGTGGGCAAGATTGATTTGACCGTGCCTTCCATTGAAGAGCAGACTGATCTGCTGACCCTGCTGAACTGGGCTGATGAGATCGCTGGTATGCAGGTGTGGGCCAACTCTGACTATCCGAAGGATGCCCGCCGCGCCCGCTCTTACGGAGCCAAGGGTATTGGCCTGTGCCGTACCGAGCACATGTTCTTCGAGCCGGCTCGTCTGCCGATTGTGCAGCGCATGATCCTGGCCAAAGACGATGTGACTCGCAAAGCTGCTTTGGATGAACTGCTGCCGTTCCAGCGCTCTGACTTCGATGGTTTGTTCGAAGCCATGGATGGTTACCCGGTAATTATCCGCTTGATCGATCCCCCGCTGCATGAGTTCCTGCCTTCCGAAGAGAGTTTGCTCGAGGAAGTCATCACCATGCGTGTCAAGGGCGAGACCAAGGGCCTGGCCGAGAAGGAATCTCTGCTTGAAGCTGTCAAGGGGATGCATGAATCCAACCCAATGATGGGCTTGCGTGGTGTGCGTCTTTCCATTGCTATGCCGCAGATCGTTGAGATGCAGGTTCGCGCTATCTTCGAAGCTGCTTCTGACTGCACAAAACGTGGTATCAAGGTTCACCCTGAGGTCATGATCCCATTGACTGGGCACATCAATGAGCTCAAGTGGATCCAGCCGCGCCTCGTCCGCATTGCCAAAGAGGTAATGCAGGAGAAGGGTGTTGAATTCACCTACAAGTTTGGCACCATGATCGAGATCCCGCGCGCCGCTGTGGTTGCCGGCGAACTGGCCACTCTGGCTGAGTTCTTCTCTTTCGGTACCAACGACCTGACCCAGATGACCTTTGGCTACAGCCGTGATGATGCTGAACGCAGCTTCCTCGTGCGCTACGTTGAAGAAGGTATCCTGCCCAAGAATCCGTTCCAGACGCTGGATCAGGAGGGTGTGGGTAAATTGATGAAGATGGCCGTGGCTGATGGCCGCGCTACTCGCCCCAGTCTTGAGGTGGGTATCTGCGGTGAGCACGGTGGCGATCCTGCCTCTGTTGCTTTCTGCTACAGCATTGGTCAGAACTACGTGAGCTGCTCTCCGTTCCGTGTTCCGGTTGCTCGTCTGGCTGCTGGTCAGGCTGCCCTGAAACCCGAACTGGCTGCTGCCCGCAAGGAAGCCCTCAAGGCTTACAAAAAGTAGTTTGTGAATGAATAAAAAAGAATCGCCTGCTTATGCAGGCGATTCTTTTTTAAGAGCTTATTGGCGTGAGTAAATGGTTTTGTAAACTTCTAGAAATTCACGGATTTGCCGGATGTAGTTTTGGGTTTCGTAATTGTCGGGAATGACCTCGAGGAGTAAATCGGGATCGTTGTTGGAAAGAGATTCCCAGTTCAAGGTATAACCGATACCGCCGTTGTAAGAAGCCAGGGCAGCAATCATATTTTGATCGAAGTAGTTATACCATTTAGCCAGATAGTGCGTTCCTAACTTGATGTTGATGAGCGGGCGGGCAAGATCAGAATCTTGATAGTTTTGCGGCCAACCGTAATCAGCCTGAATTTCTTGACCAACAGAGGGCAGAATCTGCATCAGCCCCTCGGCGCCCTGGCTGGAGGTGATCTCTGGCTCGAAAAGTGACTCCTGTCGAATGATGCTGAACAGCACCAGCGAATCGAAGCCGTTCTCGCTGGCGGTGGGGACGATGATCTCGCGGAAATAAGTACCAAAGCGAACGTGATTGAAGTATTGTGGGGTTTGCGAGAGCAAGGAAAGGTCACCGTAGCCGATCATGTCTAAAATTTGACGGGCGCAGTAAATAGCACTCTGATTGAGTCCCAAATCGACGAGATGGTTCATCAGGCGAAAGCTATTGACGGCGTCTGATGAGAGGTCTTCCTGCAGCGAGTCGAATTCTGTCTGGGCACGATCCACCAACCCTAATTGCCAGAAAGCGTCTCCGCGTTGGTAGAGGATGTTGCTGGCCAGTTCTCCCGGCGAGAGCAAATCTACATCATTGGCGATGGTAAACTTGCTGCGCATCCATTCGGCGGCTTCTTTTTTCTCGCTGGCTAGCTCTACGCCCAGATCGATATTGGCGCTGGTAGAAAATGGTTTTTGATTTTGGGCCAGTTCTGCTGCCCGAATGGAATAATAAGAGGTGGGGTCTTCGCGAGCTGCCTGCTCAAAAGAGCTCTGGGCGCTGGTTTTATCGTTCAGGGCCTGCTGAGTTTTCCCGATCCACATCTCGGCGCGAGCTTTATCGGGAGCATTGGAGGTCAACAAGGCGTTGCGCTGGAAGGTGGTCAAGGCCTGGGCGTATTCACCAAGCCGGTAATAACAGATGCCGGCGTTGAATTGTGCCAGGGTGGATTTTTCGTAAGCGGGGTATTCGTTCGTAACCCGTTCCCAGGTCTGCGCGGCCATTTCAAGCAAGTTTCCTTGTTCGTAAATGCGGGCTGCCTGATAGAGATAAGCAGGCGCTTCATTGGCCGAGGAGGCTTCGGTTACATAAGTAAGCAGGGTTTGTGCGGCGGTTGGATATTGCTGTAACTTCTGATACTGGGTGGTAGCTTTTTCGATAAAGGCACTGGCATAATAATTGGGATCATTCGGGAACTTCTGGATTAACAAATTCCAGGTGGCGACTTCGTTCTCGTAGTCGCCCATTTCATAGTAAGAGTAAGCTTTATATGCCAGCACATCAGCGGTGTAATCGGCATGAGAAGTAATATAGCGATCAAAGGCTGAGATGGCCATGCCGTATTGACCAGCATTGTAATCGATGATGCCGCGCAGACGATCGTCGACAGATTGATTGGCATCGACCAGAGCTACCAATTGGCTGTAGGTATCGTAGAAAGCCGGGAACTGCGCTACGGAATCCTGAAAACGGGCATAAGCTGAATCAGTGTCGCCTTTTTGCAGATAGAGCCGCCCCAGATAGAGATTGGCAGTGGCTTTGGTGGAATTCAATTGCGCGGAATCATAGAGCGCCAGGTATTGAGCAATGGCTGAATCTACTTCTCCACTGTCAGCAGTAGCCTGGGCAGCTTTCAGCTTTAGCTCTTCGAGGTATTCGGGGCGGGCAGTGGTGATGGCCTGATTGTAGACATTCAAAGCATCCGCATTGTTGCCGGCCTGGACCAGAGCGTCGCCCTGCATTTCGAGAATGTCTGCCGCAATGGGCGAATTGGGAGTAAGGCTGAGATAGTCACCGTAGGCATTTGCAGCGAGTTGATACTCTTTAATTTCAGTATAGGTCTGTGCCATAAAGAAATAGGCAGTATTACGGGTGGTGCCGGCAGGCTGATAGTTGATCACCGATCCAAAGGTCTCAATGGCCTTTTGGTAGTTCTTTTCGTACTGGTAAATCCGTCCGATCAAAATCATGGCCTGAGAAACAATCTCAGGGTCGGTAGAAGTCTGGGCAGCAGCCAGTTGGGTCAGGGCGTTATCGTAGTCGCCATTGTAAAACTCTTCTGCGCCGGTGACATATTGCTGTTCTGGAAGGGGAGTTGGGGTGATCGTGGGGGTGGCGGCAGCGGAAGATGCACCGCTTGACTGAGAGTTACTGGTGGAAGCACCGTTTGCTGCTGGCACACAACTTGAAAAGGCCAGTGTGAATGCCAGAAGAAATGGAATGATTTTCTTGTTCATTGTCCTCTTTTCACTACAGATTCACGATAAACTGACCTCTAAATTGTAACCTGATTCATCGGGTAAAAAATGGATTTCTTTGGGTAACCCTTCAGGAATGGTCGCTGGCGGAAAGCGCAGCCCGGACCCGGATCATTTCGGCAGTGATGCTGATGCCAATTTCTTCTGGGGTTTCGGCCGAGATTGCAAGCCCAATCGGGGCATGTACCCGTGTAAAATCTGTCCGGGTAAAGCCATCTTTCAGCAACTCCTGGTAGACCAGCTCACATTTGCGCTGGCTGCCGATCATCCCGAGGTAGCACGCGGGGGTGCGCAGCGCTTGCTGTAATACCTCGCGGTCGTTCAAGTGTCCGCGGGTAACGATCACGATGAAGCTGTTCTCGTCGATCTGCAGGCGGCTGAAAATGCTTGAATAAGAATCAAGTACGATGATCTTATCCGCTGCCGGGAATCGCTGCGAATTGGCAAAATCGGCACGATCATCCAGAATGACTGTCCAAAAGCCGACGTCTTTGACGTAACGGGCCAGACTTTGCGAGACGTGCCCGGCCCCGAAAATGTAAGCGGTACCAGCGAGATGAATGGGTTCAATGATGAGGTGCTTTGACCCACTCTGGCGATGCTCCACCTGGTGAACATGCGATATTTCTTCTGGAGTAATCGGAGGGGGCAATGTGGGGGAAGAATCCTGGCCCACCAGCCAATGACGAAGCGGCTGGTGGGGCTCGATCTGGGTGAGCCACCAGGCTTTTTGATGATGGTCAACTTTTTCTGAAAGATCGTGCAGAAAAGCGAGGTTTTGCGGATCGTGGACGTCAAAATACTCGAGCAGCACCTCAACTGTGCCGCCGCAGATCGCATCCATGGTCGAAGCGTCGGCACCGGTAAAAGAGAAGGTACGCAGGCGTGGTTGATGGTCGCTCATCACCTGACGTGCTAGTTCGATGACCTCAGCTTCTAGAATTCCCCCGCCGATCGTGGCATAGATCGAGAGATCAGGCTTGACGATCATTTTGGCTCCGGCCGAGCGCGGGGCTGAGCCGTTGCGGGAGATTACCGTAGCCAGCACAAAATCTATCCCCGACTGGCTCAATGTATTCATTTCAGAGATGATCTTTTCCATGAGGTGCTTTCCTTTGGGGGTAATTAAATATTTTCTGGCCGGCTTTGTCAATGAGTGAATTTTGACCTGTCAGGCCAGTTTTGACGAAATTATTGCAGAATCAGTTGCTTCATGTTAAACTAGAGGGGCAGTAACGCTCTCTGGAGAGGGCGTTTTTTGGTGTTGAATGAGAACGATTGAATGGCTTCCTGACCCCGATTCTGTCAGGCTGATTGATCAGCGGAAACTCCCCAATCAGCTCGTCTATCTTAACATCTACAGCGCGGGTGAAATGGCGGAGGCCATCCAGACGATGGCGATCCGCGGTGCTCCGGCGCTGGGGGTTGCAGGGGCAATGGGCCTGGCGCTGGAAGCTCAACGGCTCTTTCCCAAAAATAAGACGGACTACCGCGCTGAATTGTGCGAAGCCGCAAAAATGCTGCGTTCAGCACGACCCACTGCGGTTAACCTCAGTTGGGGGGTGGACCGACTGCTGGCACTGGTCAATTCATCTGCGATTACTGAGCGTGACCTGGCAGACCGACTGCGGGAAGAAGCCCAGAAAATGGCCGAGGAAGATGTGACCACCAATCTGCGCATGGCGAAATTTGGGGCCAGTCTGATCGCTGATGGGGATACCATTCTCCATCACTGTAACACTGGTTCGCTGGCGGCAGTCGATTGGGGGACTGCATTGGGCGCCATTCGCTATGCCTTCGAGAGCGGCAAAAAGATCCATCTTCTCGTGGATGAGACGCGGCCGCGCTTTCAGGGAGCACGATTGACGGCCTGGGAGTGTCAGCAATATGGCATTCCTTTCGAAGTGATCCCGGATAACGCAGCGGGATATTTTCTGCACCGCGGCGAAGTTCAGAAAGTTATGTTTGGTTCTGACCGGGTTGCTGCCAATGGCGATGTGGTCAACAAAGTGGGCACTTACATGCTCAGTTTGGCAGCACACGCCAATGGTGTACCGGTGTACCCGGTGTTCCCGATCTCCACGCTGGATATGAGTTTGGCGGCAGGTGATCTGATCCCGATCGAGGAACGCGATCCCCAAGAAGTGACGGCGGTGAGTTTTGCAGGCGAGCCGGTGTATCCGGCACGAGTGGCTGTTCATAACCCGGCCTTTGATCTGACCCCGGCCGAACTGGTCAGCGCCTGGGTGACCGACCGCGGCATCGTGCAAAAACCGTTCGGCCAAAATATCCAGCAATTCATTTATAATAACGCTTCAAGCAGGTGAGGAATGTCGATCGTTTTAACTGGTTCTGTAGCTTTTGATTATCTGATGACCTTCCCCGGATATTTTCGGGAGCAAATCATCCCCGAAAAACTGGATTGTATTTCGCTGTCTTTTCTGGTCGATACCCTGACCCGGCAGCGCGGTGGTATTGCGCCGAACATTGCCTACACTCTGGCACTGCTGGGGGATTCCCCGAAGGTAGCGGCTACAGTGGGGCAAGATTTCGAAGAGTACCGCGCCTGGCTGGAAGCGAAGGGCGTGGATACCACTTACATCAAGGTTATCGCGGATAAATTCACCGCTTCTTTCTTTGAGAATACCGACCTGGCTAATAATCAGATTGCCAGTTTCTACACCGGTGCCATGGCGGATGCCGGGCAAGTGTCTTTGAAGGACATGAAAGCAGGCGAAGCTGATTACGTGGTGATCTCGCCCAATGATCCGGGCGCCATGGACCAGTACGTGCGCGAATGCGGCGAACTGGGCATCCCTTATCTGTATGATCCGTCGCAGCAAATTGCCCGCAACGATCATGCCGAACTGCGGCGCGGTGTAGAGGGAGCGCAGGCGGTCTTTTGCAATGATTATGAGTATGAATTGCTGCAAAAGCATACTGGCCTGAGTTCTGCTGACATCGAGAAAACCGTGGAATTGCTGGTGGTCACGCTGGGCGAAAAAGGTGCGGTGGTCAAATCGAAGGGGCAGACGTACAATATTCCTGTAGTGCCGGCGGTGCAGATCGTTGATCCAACCGGCGTCGGTGATGCCTTCAGGGGTGGATTCCTGCGCGGCTACCATCTGGGGCTGGATTTGCAGACCTGCGGGCAAATGGGAGCCTTAGCGGCTACCTACGTGCTGGAACAAAAGGGTACACAGAATCACCACTATACCCTGGATGAATTTGTTAAACGTTATCGTGAGCATTTCAATGATCACGGTGTTCTGGACGTTTTAAGAAAATAAGGTCTATCTTATTTGGAGGAACTGATGGCAAATTATGATGTAAAGGATATGAAGCTGGCCGAAGGCGGACGTTTGCGCATCGACTGGGCTGAACGCGAGATGCCGGTTCTGCGCCAAATCAAGGAACGCTTTGCCAAAGAGCAGCCCTTGAAAGGCGTTCGCATCTCTGCCTGTCTGCATGTGACCACTGAGACTGCCAACCTGATGAAAACCCTGCAGGCTGGCGGCGCGGACGTGATGCTGACCGCTTCTAATCCGCTGTCGACTCAGGATGATGTGGCAGCTTCTCTGGTCACTCATGAAGAGATCCCGGTGTTCGCAGTCAAAGGCGAAGAGAACACCACCTATTACAAACACATCCACGCGGTGCTGGATCACAAACCCCAGTTCACCATGGATGACGGTGCTGATCTGGTCAGCGTGCTGCACAAGGACCGCCGCGAGCTGTTGAGCGGTGTCATTGCCGGTACCGAAGAGACCACTACGGGCGTCATCCGCCTGCACGCTATGGCAGCGGATAAGGCGCTGAATTACCCGATCATCGCCATCAATGACGCCATGACCAAGCATTTCTTCGATAATCGCTATGGTACGGGCCAATCTACCCTTGACGGTATCATCCGCGCGACCAATGTGCTGCTGGCGGGCAAGGTCTTTGTTGTGGCCGGCTATGGATGGTGCGGCCGTGGTCTGGCTTCACGTGCCCGCGGGATGGGTTCTGACGTGATCGTCACCGAAGTCGATCCGCTGAAGGCCCTTGAAGCCGTGATGGACGGCTTCCGCGTCATGCCGATGGAAGAAGCTGCCAAGGTCGGCGATTTCTTCGTGACCCTGACCGGCGACCTCAACGTCGTCGACAAGCATCACTTCGAACTGATGAAAGATGGTGCCATTGTGGCCAACTCAGGCCATTTCAACGTCGAGATCAACATCCCGGCACTGGAAAAGATGGCTGTGTCGAAGCGTCTGGTGCGCCCATTCGTGGATGAATACGTGACCAAAGACGGCCGCCGCATCCACATTCTGGGCGAAGGACGTTTGATCAACTTAGCTGCGGCCGAAGGCCATCCGGCTTCCGTGATGGATATGTCCTTTGCCAACCAGGCACTGTCGCTGGAATATCTGGTCAAGAACGCTGACAAACTGGAGAAGAAAGTCTACTCCGTGCCGGAAGAGATCGACCAGAAGATTGCCAAGCTCAAACTGGCCGCCATGAACGTCGCCATTGATGATCTGACCCCAGAGCAGGTCAAGTACCTCGGCTCCTGGCAGGAAGGTACCTAATTCACGACGGTTTTTGTCAATCTGGCCCCTGGTTTTTACCGGGGGCTTTTTTTATTGGGCAATGACGGCCATGTTGCCGAGCGTGGCCCAGGAACTGAGAAACTGCTGGGTAGAGCGGGGATAGATCACGCCGCCGTCGAGAATGGTCACAGTGACAGCAGAGTAGCCTATGATGATAACCGTATGCTCAAAGGGGACCACCGTGGTGGTATGTCCGTTGGAAGCCGTGTAAGACTGTCCGCTGACCCCATACCAGGTGTTGCCATAGACCCAGACGATCACCGGGTTGCCGGCCGCGAGCTGAGCTTTCAGAGAGTCGAAGGAGTAGCCGTGGACGGCGGTGGCATTCAAGCCGTATTGGCGCAGCAGAGCGGCTACCGGGTCGGCGTGCACCCCATAAGAAGCAGGAGGAATCTGGCCTTCTGCGCCGTCGGGGCTGCCGACAAAGCCTGAATCGGGATCATCCGAAGAGGGCAGGGCATACTGGAAGGTATCTTCAGCGATGGAAACGCCGTAATAACGGGCCCAGTCCACGGCGGAACGCGATTCACAGGAGAGCGCATGGCTTTGATTGTAGCCGTAGATGCCGGAGAGCTCCACTGATTGGCTGAAGGAAGTCGGGGTGGGGTAAGGTGTTTCGGTGGGGAGCGGAGTCGAAGTTGGCAGCGGCGTGTTGGTGGCTGTGGGGGTGGCGGTCAACGTGGGCGTGGGGGTCGGCGTATCCGTGGGCAGCGGCAGAAAGGGCGTGGCGGTGGCCGGGGTAAGCGTGATCAGGTCGAGGCTGAGTGGAGTAGGCGGGCTGGATTGCCCATGCACCTGCGGCACCGGTCCCAATGCTCCGGTGAGGAGCAGGTAGGCTGCTCCATTGAGAAGCAGGCCGATGACGAGAACCGCGATCAGCGCGCGTACGAGACTGCTGCGGCTGACAGGCGGCGGAGAAGCTGGTTCAATCGGGGACATTGATCACGATGGTCAGTGGATCACCAAAAGGATCCCCATTGGCATTGAAGGCCTGCCAGGTGGAGGAGTAATTGCCGGGCTGATCAGGGGCCGTGAAGAGAATGCGGACGGTGGCTTCAGTACCGCCGCGCGCTGGTACCAGTGCCTGCGGGCTGACAGCGCCAAGGTCATTGCCATCGATGCGTTGCAGCGTATAGCCATCAATCCAGTTGCAAGTGCCTGAATTGCGCACCAGCCACTGCTTATCGAGCTGAGAATTGGTCTGCACAAAAGTGCCGTCGGGAAGGGTCAGGTCTTTGACATAAGAAAGAACGTTCTGGCAGTTCTCGGGTTGAGCTTCCGCGGCGGAAGTGGGGGCGACTGAAACAGTTGGTGAGGATTGGGGCTGGCGGGTGGGGGCTACATAGAGCGAACTGGTGCTGGAATCAACAGCCCGTACGGGGCCGAGCACAATGCACCCTCCCAGAAAAACCGGGAGGGTCAAAATCAGGATCAGGAAACGAAACGAATGCGCTCGAGTCATCCTTCTCGTCAGGGGGAAGGTTATTCTTCCTCGCTGCTTTCTTCGCTTTCGCCCATGCCCACGGTGAGAGGAATTTCCCCGCCAATGGCGCGCTGGCGAACCGCGTTTTCGATTTCCTTGCAGAGCTCGGGGTTCTGACGCAGGAATTCTTTGGCGTTCTCGCGGCCCTGGCCGAGGCGGATATCTCCATAGGAGAAGAAGGCGCCGCGTTTTGTGACGATGTCGAGGGCGGTAGCCAGATCGATGATGTCACCTTCCTTCGAGATGCCTTCGTTGTACATGATGTCGAACTCAGCAGTGCGGAAGGGGGGAGCCACCTTGTTCTTGACGACGCGCACACGGGTGCGGTTGCCGACGATCTCCGCACCGACCTTGATGGACTGAATGCGGCGGGTATCCAGACGGACCGAGGCGTAGAACTTCAGCGCCAGACCGCCAGGGGTGGTCTCAGGATTACCGAACATGACGCCGATCTTCTGGCGCAGCTGATTGGTGAAGATAACGGCGGTTTTGGTCTGGTTGATGGCCCCGGAAAGTTTGCGCAGGGCCTGTGACATGAGGCGGGCCTGCATCCCCATGCTGGCATCGCCCATGTCGCCTTCGATCTCAGCACGCGGAACCAGGGCAGCCACGGAATCGACGACTACCACATCCACAGCGCCGGAACGGACGAGCGTTTCGCAAATCTCGAGGGCCTGTTCACCGGTATCGGGCTGGGAAACGAGCAGGGCTTCGATGTTCACACCCAGGCGCACCGCGTAAGCCGGGTCGAGGGCATGTTCCATATCGATAAAAGCCACCGTGCCGCCCATCTTTTGGGCTTCAGCGACGATGTGCAAGCAAAGTGTGGTCTTGCCCGAAGATTCCGGGCCATAGATCTCGGTAATGCGGCCACGGGGAATGCCGCCGACGCCGAGGGCGATATCCAGGGAGAGGGAACCAGTGGGGATGGCTTCAACTGCCAGCTGGTGGGCCTCGCCAAGGCGCATGATGGAACCTTCGCCGTAGCGTTTGACGATGTCGCCAAGTGCTTTATCCAGGACGGCGCGTTTGGCTTCGTTGACCTGGGGATTATTGCCGGAAGATGCCGATAATTCACTTTGACCGGATGGAACAGGTTTTTTTGCCATGAATTTCTCCTCAAAAGAAGTCAAGTCAATTATATATGAAATTCAGTGAGCCCCAAAACTTATTTCTCTTTGCTGAGCAAAATGAGGCAATGCTACGATGCTCTTGGCGGCCGTGGGGAAGCTCACCGCTAATCAGAGCGAATCAAAAATCTGAAAAGAACCAGAATAGCTCTCTGTACCAAAACAATAATGGTTTCGAGACCAGGGAAAGCTCACCGCTAATCAGAATGGATCAAAAACCTGAAAAGAGCCAGAATAGTTCTCTTTACTAAAACGATGATGGTTTCGATAACTGCGGGAACGAAAAGAAACGAATCAGAAATTTGAAAAGAACCAGAATAGTTCTCTCTACCAAAACGATAATGGTTTCGATAACTGCGTTAACCCTCATATAACGCGGGCAGGCGAATCGAAACGAAACCTCGCTCAAAACACCTCTATCATCGGCTTGTAAAAGCAGAAGTTGGGATTGATTCATAAAGAGCATTATAGTACATTTGTTCAATTTGTCAAGAAATGGCTGTTTTGATATTTTGAAAAGTGGCTGGTTAAATCTTTTTTGTGAAGTATTCCTGTAATTTGGTAGATGCTATACTTTGTTAAGTGTAATGACGTGAGGGAAAAAGCCAGTAAGAGAAAAATGGCTGTAAAAGTGAGTTGTAAATCTCAGCTTTATCTATTACATGCTTAATACTAAAAAGTTGAGAAAAAACATTTATGTAGATGATGAAAATGTTACACGTTTACCGCGTTACTAACTAGATGCAGAAAAATTTGTCAGAGGGCAAAAATTACCGCTGAAGCTAGTGAAGATCAATCGATTTCACCGCAGATACCAGTTCTTTTTTTATTTGTTCCCAGGATACCTGAATGCACATTCTGGGCATGGGTTGATCGTCAGCGTCAGAAAAATAAACCAGGGATTTGAGGATATGGGTTTCACTATAGTCGCTGTGGGAATATTTCTCTCTTGTATAAGCTAAAAGCGTTTCCAGAGAGTATTTCTTTAGAAGAAAATAGATATCAATAAAATCTTTTTTACTGCCTCTGGCGCTGACTGTTTGTAGCTTAGTGCAGGCAATATCTATTATTGAACTGATTTGAATTCCCTGCCACTTGATGAAAGATTTCAGCGTGGGATAGGGATACTCCAGAAACTGAAGCTTTACCCCATCCAGAAAGGTATTCAATGTTCCTTTCTCTAATTCAGTTTGGGAAAGAGTTCCCAAAGAACGGATTTGTCGTTCAACCTCTTGGGGCTGAAATGATTGTTCACAGAAAAAGTCTAAATCCTCCGATTCTCGATGCCCGAGATGCAGAGACAAAGCTGTGCCGCCAGAAAGATAGAACCGTGTCAAAAAAGCAGGCCGGGTTTCTTCAAACAGGCGTAACAAACGGGCTGTGTGAACAGGTAGGGTCTGCGGGAAAAGGGTAGGGCTCATGATAAGTAGATTTTCCAGAAGTTGCTTGATTTGGGCTGTAAATGTAAATCAGGGAGCAACAGGCGCACTTCTTCTTTTGATATTTTCGTGAAAAGCCAACGCACTGAGACCAGATCCCCTTTTTCAAGGAGGGTTTGAACAATATAGTTTTTGTGCTTCTCCCAGGAAAGATCGGAAAGGTCATCTCCCCAGAAGTATTTTTGCGCCTCAAGCGGTAAATCGATCATGTGCTTCCTCTCTTTAACACGTTTGAATTCAACAAGAACTTGCGTTCTTCCTGATTCCATATCATTATAGTACGTCTGGCGAAGTTTCTATTCGCTGACGGCCATTCTCCTGAGAGGGAAGGATCGCCAGAAAGTGAAGGCAAAATTGCGTCAGACGACAAATCAACCTTAAAATATATTAAAAACTATTGACATTTGTCTTAAAAATTTGTAATATCATTCAATATTAACAATTACATAACGAGAGATTTAGCGGCTGCATCTCGAAAGAGATGACGAGGTGAAGGTTCTTCTTCGCGAGAGGAAGTTAACCCTGCGGGGGATAAGTGCAGGGGAAAATCGAATGATCAGCGGATGCCTTCGAGGTCTACCAAGGACTTCTTTCTCCCTTCCAGAAGCGATTGAATTGAAAACCGTTTGGTAACAGGCGGGACAAAATGAAATCATTGGCCAGGCATGGAAATTGGCCTGTGTTTTTGTGTATGGAAGGGCTGCGTGAATAAACTTCAAGGCATGCCCAGGCATGTCTTTGTTATTTAAATTTAAGGAGTGAGCTATGGATAAGAAAGAGTTGTTTGAACGAATCAAGGCAGATGGAGTTGAATTTGTCTCCTTGCAGTTCACCGACGTTACCGGCGCTGTCAAGAGTGTGGATGCCCCGCTGCCGCAGCTGGAAGAAGCTGTAGAGAACGGTTTGTGGTTTGATGGGTCTTCCATCGAAGGTTTCACTCGAATCCAGGAAAGCGACATGCTGCTGCGTCCGGACATCGACACCTATGCGGTGCTGCCGTGGACTCCGGCTGACCGCCGCCGCGGGCGTATCTTCTGCGACATCTTCCACCCGGATGGTTCCCCCTTCGAGGGCGATCCGCGCGGGGTGCTGCGCCGTCACCTGGCTGAGCTGGATAAACGCGGCTGGACCTTCAACGTGGGTTCCGAGCCGGAATTCTTCCTCTTCCGCCACGAGGATGGGGTTCATCCCGTTCCCCACGACATCGGCGGGTATTTCGATTTCTCCCCGAACGATGAGGCGGCACGAGTGCGCAGCGAATTAATGCATGCACTCACTGTAATGGGCCTCGAGATCGAAGTCGGCCATCACGAAGTGGCACTTGGCCAGCACGAGATCGATTTCCGTTTTGCCGATGCTATGAAGTCCGCGGATAACGTGGTCACCCTCAAGTACGCTGTCAAAGCCATCGCGGCCCAGAACGGCCTGGTGGCCTCCTTCATGCCGAAACCCGTTTTCGGGATCAACGGCTCCGGGATGCACTGCCATCAGTCGCTGTTCGACAAGAAGGGCAACAACCTCTTCTACGATCCTTCTGATCCGTACAAACTCTCGAAGATCGCTTATGGTTTCATCGCCGGCGAACTGGTGCATGCCCGTTCCTTCTCAGCCATCACTGCCCCGACGGTCAACTCTTACAAACGTCTCGTCCCTGGCTACGAAGCCCCGGTTTACGTGGGCTGGGCGCAGACCAACCGCTCGGCGCTGATCCGCATGCCGCGCTACAAAGAGGGCAACAGCAAGGCTGTGCGCGCTGAACTGCGCTGCCCGGATCCAACCTGCAACCCGTATCTGGCTTACTCCGTGATGCTGGCTTCAGCACTGGATGGCGTCGATAAGGGAATGACCCCGCCTTCTCCGCTGAACAACATCAATGTCTTCGAAATGACCCTGGCAGAACGCAAACGCGCCAAGGTGACTGAACTGCCGGGTTCTTTGAAGGAAGCTCTGGTAGAGATGGATAAAGACGAAGTGGTGAAGAAGGCTCTTGGCCCGGCGGCTTACGAAGCCTTCGTCCGTGCCAAATCCGCTGAGTGGGAAGCCTATCGACTGACCATCACCGATTGGGAAGTTGAACGCTATCTTGAACTGGCCTAACGCCGTTCTCCTTTTTGTCTCCTAGACAAAAAAAGGGTCACCCGAAAATCTTGGGTGACCCTTTCACTTTTAAAGTGTGGAAGTGAATCAGGGGTTCAGCCCTTTTTCGATGCACTTTAGCCAGATCTGGGCAGAGGCAGAGAGGGTACCCGGGGCAATTGCCAGGACCGGAGCGGTTAGAGCGGCCGGGTCAGCATCCGTAATGGAAATGGCCTTGATGCCTTCCACTACCGCGCGGCTGGGAAGCGGCCCAAGGACAGCGGCGTTGGTGCTGAGGGTATCGCGCATCATTTCCACGTTGGGGACGAGCAAACCGGCCCCGGCAGGGTCAGGACGTCCGGCGAGGAGGGCCTGGCGGAAAAGGGTCTCGACATCCTGTTCTGAGGGGTAAACCCCGAAGCTGATGTTTTGCGCGGAAAGGGAATCGGGTAAAGCCGCGGAAAAACAATCGGGGCAGGTTTTCTGCAATTCTGACCAGGAAATGATCTGGCCGGAGAAGATCTTCTGCAGGGTGGCTTTATTCAGGCTTTGCAGCGGGTTGGCGCTATTGACGGCGACTACCAGGGTCTCACTGCCTAACTGGTAAGCAGGCTGGGGCAGGGAAGCCGGAGCTCCCCAGCGTAACTGCACGGTATCGGCCGCGGTGGGGACTGAAGCACTATCCACGGTATCGAAAACAATCGGGAAATCCGCCAGATTGACCGCACAGGAAGAAGCCGTTGGGGCCAGCCAGTAGAGCGAGCTGGAAGTTTGTACCTGCAAGACGGGCTGAGCGACTGCGGTGCCAGAGGGGAGACTGACGGCGGCGGTGGCAGCCGGAGTGGTCTGGGCAGAGGCCGCTGTCGGGTGAAGCGCACCAAAAAGCAGCACTCCTACGGCCAACAGAGCACAATAGACGGCAAAAATCCAGAATTTTTGGCGTTTGATGAATTGCAGCAGCCAGTGGATGGAAAGATAGCCCACAATGGCGGCAGCGATGAAGCCAACCAGCAAGACCGGCAGAAAGCTGCCCAAATTGGAAATCTGCAGCAGATCTTTGGTACTGACGATGCCCGCGCCCAGCATGACGGGGATGGACATGAGAAAGCTGAAGCGGGCGGAAGACGAGCGGTCGAACTGACGGGTCATGCCGCCGGCGATGGTCGAGCCGGAGCGGGAAACACCGGGAAAAATGGAGACGGCCTGGAAAACCCCGATCCAGAGAGCGTCGAGCCAGGTCATGTCTTCCATCTGGCGAGTGCGTTTGCCCACCTGATCGGCGAGTACCAGCAGAGCGGCCGTGAGGAACAGAAAAAGCGCGGTGGCCCGCGGACTGGAAAAAGCTGCCTCCACCTGATCCTTAATGAGAATCCCGGCGATGCCGGCGGGAATGGTGGCCAAAATCAAATACCAGCCCAAACGAGCTTCCGGGTCTTTGAAGGGCGTTTTCTCGATCAGCCCTTTGAAGAAAGCTTTGAGAATGGCTACCAGATCCTTCCAGAAATAGAGGATCACGGCAATCAGCGTGCCCCACTGTACCAGAACGTCAAAGGGGAAAATCTGCTCGGCAGGGAAGGACCAGTTGAGCAGATAAGGGACGAGAACAAGGTGGGCCGAACTGGAAATGGGCAGGAATTCGGTTAATCCTTGCACGATCCCCAAAATCAGTGCCTGAAGAAAGTTCATGATCTATCCTTTTTTGCACGCGGTTGGTAACGTGCCAGGAACCCGGCGGCAAAATCGGTGTAGCGATCTTCGAGGATTGCCTGACGGGCGGTTTGGACGAGTGAAACCAGAAAACGGATGTTGTGAATCGAGATCAGGGTGGCCGCCAGCATTTCTTTGGAAACGATCAAATGGCGCAGGTAACCGCGGGTGAAAGTGCGGCAGGTGTAGCAATCGCACTGCGGGTCAATGGGACCATGATCGTGGGCGTAGCTGGCGTTCATCAAATTGATGCGGCCGTCGTGAGTAAAGGCGGCGGCATGGCGGGCCAGCCGGGTGGGCAGCACGCAGTCGAAGATATCCACCCCGCGCAAAATGCCGTTGATGAGATCCTCAGGTGAACCTACGCCCATCAAATAGCGCGGCTTTTCTTGCGGCAGAAAGTCATTGACCACCTCGAGCATGGCATTCATCTCAGCTTTGGTCTCACCAACGGAAAGCCCGCCGATGGCGTGGCCGGGAAAGCCAAGCGAAGCGATGAATTCCGCGGATTGGCGGCGCAGTTCGGGCGAGATGCCTCCCTGGACAATGCCAAAGAGTGCCTGATCGGGGCGGGATTTGGCCCGCAGGCAGCGCTCGGCCCAGGCATGGGTGCGGCGCATGGAATCGCGGATGTAAGTCTGATTATTGGGGTCGGCACACTCATCGAAAGCCATGATAATGTCAGCACCCAGTTTCTCTTGAATCTGGATGGAACTTTCGGGGGTAAAGCGGTGGGTTGAGCCATCAATGTGGCTCTTGAAGGTCACCCCTTCCTCATCCACCTGGCGGGTATCGGCCAGGGAAAAGACCTGGAAGCCGCCGGAGTCGGTGAGCATGGGATGTGGCCAGCGCATGAATTCATGCAAACCACCCATCTCGGCGACCAGATCTGCACCGGGACGCAGATAGAGATGGTAAGTATTGGAAAGGACGAGAGAAGCGCCAATCTCTTCGAGCTGGGCCGGGGTAACTGCCTTCACGGTAGCCTGGGTACCCACGGGCGCAAAGACCGGCGTCAGCAGGTCCCCGTGCGGGGTATGGAAAACGCCAGCACGTGCCTGCCCTTCCTTTTTAATCAGATCGTAAGTAAAAATTTGTTTTTCCATAGTTAGCGTGATCATATCCCGAAGAAATAATGGCGGAGAAAGTGCACTCCTCAGCGGAGCAGGCTCTTTTCCTTAATAATCTGTACTGCAAAAATATCGAAAGTTCATTTTTACCATTGGCGGCAGTGAAACGGGCCCGCTGGCCTAATTGTACTTGAAAACCCGGGAAGAGGCTCACGGCCGATTTCAAAAAAATTCGAGTCTTGCTCATGAATTAAGGGTCGTTTATACTTGGGGGATGAACACGGACGCATATTCTATTTGGCTTGAAATCAACTTAGGCGCAATTCGCCGTAATATTCAAAGGATTGCCAAAATTACCCAACGGCCGGTCATGGCTGTGGTTAAGGCTAATGCTTACGGGCATGGCCTGTTCGAGGTTTCGCAGGCGGCCGAAAAGGCGGGTATTGCCCGCCTGTGTGTGGCCCGCCTGGAAGAAGCGCTGGCGTTACGCGATGCTGGTATCCATGCTCCCATTCTGGTGCTGGGATATACTTCTCCCCTCGACGTGCCCAAGGCAGTGCGGCGCAACATTTCACTGGCCTTGTTCAACGCAGAGCTGGCTCCCCAGTATCAGGAAGCGGCTTCCACCACGGACGGCAAATTGAACGTCCACATCAAGGTGGATACGGGGATGGGCCGTTTGGGCATCTTCCCGGAAAACGCGGTGGAATTCATCGCGCAGGTTGCCCACATGGATCACATCAACATCGAAGGGCTTTTCACCCATTTTGCCAGCGCAGATGAACCGCAAAAATCTACCACGGACGAGCAGATCGTCCGCTTCAACCGGGTGGTCACGGAAGTCGAAAAGTTAGGCATTCGCCCCGCCATCGTCCATGCCGGGAACAGCGCGGGTACGCTGTATTATTCCCAGGCCTGGTACGATGCTGTACGGCCGGGAAATGCCATCTACGGTCTCAACCCTTCACAGGAAGCCCCGCTGCCGACAGGTTTCGAGCCGGCGCTGGCCTGGAAGACACGCCTGACCTCGGTCAAGACACTGCCGCCGGGTTCGGGCATCAGCTACAATCACCGTTACGTGACCCAGGGATACGAGAAGATCGGGGCCTCGGCCGTCGGTTATGCTGATGGACTGCGGCGCAAGCTGGATAACGTGGCGTTGGTCCGCGGTCATCGGGTCAAGCAGGTGGGCATGGTGTGCATGGATCAAACCATGTGGCAGCTTGATGACGTGCCTGAAGCCCAGGTGGGCGATGAGGTCGTGCTCATCGGTCAGCAAGGTGATGAGCGCATTACCGCAGAAGAAGTGGCGGCAAGCTGGAACACCATCAATTATGAAGTGGTGTGCGGCCTGTCGGCGCGCGTACCGCGTTATTATATCGACGATTAATCAAGAAGGTTTTCATTGCTGAATCCGCCCCAACGTAAAAACTGGTGGGTCTATCCACGCATTCCGGCTGAGACCGATCAGGCTCTTAGTGCTTTCCCGGATATTCTGCGCCAACTGCTCTTCAACCGCGGCTATCTGACAGAAGCGGCAGCAGTCGAGTATCTCAATGCCTCTCAACCGCTGGGGAACCCCCTGCTTTTACTGGACATGGAAAAAGCGGTCAAACGACTGCTGCATGCCATCGATCACGGCGAAACCATCGTCGTCTACGGCGATTATGACGTTGATGGCGTCTCAGCGACTGCGCTGATGGTGCAGGTGCTGAAAACTCTGGGCGCCAGAGTCAGCCGTTACATCCCCAACCGGTTCGATGAAGGCTACGGCGTCAATCGTGAAGCAGTCACTGTGCTGGCGGATTCGGGAGTTAAAGTCATTCTGACCGTCGACTGCGGTATTCGCTCCGCGGAGGAAGCCGAACTGGCCCGTACGCTGGGAGTGGACATGATCGTGACCGATCACCACTATCCCAAGGGTGAGCTGGAAGGGGCTTATGCCGTCGTGTGCCCCAAACGGGAAGGCGACCCATACCCGGGGAAGGATCTGGCCGGGGTGGGGGTGGCTTACAAAATGGCAGATGCACTGTTCACACTGCGTCCGCTGGGCGGGCACAGCGCTGACGAGTGGCTGGACCTGGTGGCGCTGGGCACGGTAGCCGACGTGGTACCGCTGACCGGCGAGAACCGTGTGCTGGTACGGCGCGGGCTGACGTTGATCCATCAGGGGCAGCGGGTGGGGCTGCAGGCCCTCATCCGGGTGAGTGGGCGCAATCCACAGCGAATTTCCGCCAGCGACATTGGCTACATTCTGGGCCCACGATTGAACGCTGCCGGCCGCATCGACTCGGCCGTCCAGGCCTATGAATTGCTGATGACCGACTCGCTCGAAGAAGCCGGTACGCTGGCACAAAAGCTGGATAATCAAAACAGTGAGCGGCAGCGAATTACCAAAGAAACTCGTGCCATTGCTGAAGAACGGATCGGCACGGAACCGGACAGCAATCTGATCACTTCTTTCGACCCTGAGTATAACAGCGGCATCATGGGGCTGGTGGCCACCAACCTGGTTGAAACTTATTACCGGCCGGCTATTGTGGGCACAGTAGAAGCAGAATATACGCGAGCGTCATGCCGCAGTATTGCGGAATTCCATATCACCCATGCGTTGGATCAGTGTGCCGATCTGCTCGAACGCCACGGCGGGCACGCCATGGCCGCCGGCTTTACCGTCCGCAACGAACGGGTGCCAGAGCTGGTGACCCGTTTGCAGGCAATCGCCGATGAAGAACTGGGCGGGCGGGACTTGCGCAAGACTTACAAAGCAGATATGGAACTCCCGATTCAGCGTGCCCGAGAAATTCGGCTCACGGATCTGGAGCGGCTGCAGCCCACCGGCATGGAAAACCCGGATGCTGCCTTCATTTCGCGCAACGTCGCGGTGCGCAACGCACGAGCGATCGGAGCGGACAAAAAGCATTTGAAGTTTACCTGTGTGGCCGGGAATTACCTGATGGATGCGGTTGCCTGGCGGCAGGCGGACTGGTTGAGCGAAATGCCCGGGAACTTCGATCTGCTGTACATGATCGAAGAAAACGAGTACATGGGGAACCGTACTCTGCAGTTGAACGTGCGCGACATGCGTCCGTCGCACTGGGAAAGTAAGTAGAAATCATCTCATGTCGAAACATTTGAAAGCGGTATTACTGGCCGTGCTGGTAACGGTCATCTGGTCCACCTCGTGGGTGCTCATCAAAATCGGTCTGCGGGAAATCCCGGCGCTGACGTTTGCCGGGCTGCGTTATTTCATCGCATTTCTATGCCTGCTGCCCTTTCTATTTCAAAAAGAAAACTGGCGCCAGATCAGATCATTTGGCAAAAAAGACTGGCTGACCCTGTCTCTGTTTGGATTGGTCATCTATACCCTGGCACAGGGCGCGCAATATCTGGCGCTGGCCTATCTGCCTTCGGTTACCGTCAGTTTGCTGCTCAACTTGAGTACGCTGTTTGTGGCATTCTCGGGAATGGTCATTCTGCAAGAGAAACCAAGCTGGCTGCAGTGGGGCGGTGTCTTTCTTAACCTGGCCGGCATTACCATTTACTTTCTGCCGGTGAGCTTTTCTGGTGGGGCCTGGTTAGGGTACATCTTCGCCTTCATCAGCCTGGCTGCCAACATTGGGGGAACGCTGCAGGGACGGGAAGTCAACCGCAGCGGCAAATACAGCGCGCTGGTTGTGACCATCGTCAGTATGGGCATCGGTTCCGCAATCATGCTGATCGCCGGGATCAGCATGCAGGGTTTGCCCCCGATCAGCCTGCAGGGCTGGGGGATCGTATTGCTGCTGGCTGTGGTCAATACCGCATTTTGTTTTACCATGTGGAATTACATTCAGCAAACCCTCACTGCCATGGAGGCCAGCCTGATCAACAGCACCATGGTGGCGGAAGTAGCTGCCCTGACCTGGGTCTTTTTGGGGGAAAGTCTGACCGGGCGGGAAATCTTTGGGTTGGCTCTTTCCATTGTGGGCGTGCTGATCGTCCAGATCAATTTGGGACCGCGCAAAGCACGAAAATAGAACGGCTTCTGCTCTGGGGGAAAGTGCTTGCTCTACCTTGCTGTTTTGTTAATCAAAACAGGCTGCGCAAACGGGCAGGAAAGAGTATTATTAAAAGCAGCAGCAATATTTCATTCATTTTTCTTAATCTTCGGGGAGGGATTTCATGGCAAGTGATTTTTCCCAGGCGACAAATAATGTTCCGGTCGTCCCCACCGCATCCGGAAAGGGGTTTGTCCCCCCACAAATCAACTGCGTCGAGGATACCGGGCTGGGAATGCTCTGGCTGCAAGACCTGGCGCTCAAAATCTTCTATTTCCAGGGTTTTCTAACCGGATCAAAAGTAGCTGAGTTGATGGCGCTGCCTTTTTCAGGCACGGTTGATCAACTGCTGGAAGGGCTCAAACGCGAGAAAATGATCGAAGTTCGTTCCTCGCAAATGGGATTGGGAGAAGCCGCGTACCTGTACGCTATTACCGGGGCGGGAATCATCCGTGCCCGTGAAGCGCTGGAACGCAGCCAGTATGCCGGCCCGGCGCCAGTGCCCCTGGAAGTGTATAACGATTCCGTGCGTCGGCAGAGCCGCGGACGGGTGCAGGTCACCCAGCGGCACATGCGGCAAATTTTGGGCGATCTGACCTTCAGCGAAAAGACTTTCCACCGGTTAGGCCCGGCAGTGAACTCGGGTACTTCCATCTTTATTTTTGGCCCGCCAGGAAACGGCAAAACCAGTGTGGCCCGCGCCATTGGCAACCTTGTGCTGACGCAGACCATGTACATCCCCTTTGCCATCTACGTCGATGGTCAGGTCATCACGGTATTCGATAACGTCAACCACCAACTGGCCCCGGAAGAGGAATCTACCACAACTCCCGGCCGTGGTGGGCTGCGCAAGGACGCGCGCTGGGTGCGCATCCGCAGGCCCTTCATCATGGTGGGCGGTGAATTGACGCTCTCAGGACTGGACCTGGTTTTCGACGATACACTGAAATTTTACGAAGCACCTTTCCAGGTGAAGGCCAATGGTGGCATTCTGCTGATCGATGATTTTGGCCGACAGCAAGTGCGGCCGCGCGATCTGCTGAACCGCTGGATCGTGCCTCTGGAAAACCGCATCGATTACCTTTCGCTGCACACCGGGCGCAAGATCGAGGTGCCATTTGACGTGCTGGTCATGTTCTCGACCAACCTGCCGCCCAAGGATCTGGTGGATGAGGCTTTTTTGCGTCGTTTGCGCCATAAGATCGAGATCGGTGACCCTACTTACGATGAATATCGTGCCATTTTCAAGCGCGTTGCCGCATCGAAGGGAGTACAATACTCCGATGAGGGGTTGGCATACCTGCTGCAGGAATGGTACATCAAGCCGCAGCGCAAGATGCGCGCTTCGCATCCGCGCGACCTGTGTGATCAAATCGTGGATATTGCTCGTTACCAGGGAGTCGAACCCAGCATGACCAAAGAACTGCTGGATCAGGCTGCCGAATCTTACTTTGTCGAGTTGTGAGCCTATGTTCAATCAATTTTCTCGTCCCATCATCTTTGGGCACCGCGGCGCCTGCGCCCATGCCCCTGAAAATACCGTTGCTTCTTTTCGCCTGGCCGTGGAAGAAGGCGCCGATTTCGTCGAACTGGACGCCAAACTTTCGAAAGATAGCCAAGTTATGGTCATTCACGATCAAACCGTGGACCGAACCACCAATGGCAGCGGCCGCATCAATGAATTGACGCGAGCTGAATTGCAGGCACTCGATGCCGGCAGCAAGTTTGCGGCTCAGTATGCTGGCGAAAAAATCCCGACGCTGGATGAAGTTTTCAAGGCAGTTGGGCAGCAGATCTACGTCAACGTAGAGCTGACCAACTATGCCAGCAAAAAGGATGATCTCATCGCGCTGGTGGCAGAGGTAGTCAAGGCCAATCACATGGAAGACCGTGTCATCTTTTCCTCTTTCTTGCCGGGCAATTTGAAAAAGATCCATGTCCTGATTCCACAGGCCCCAGTGGCTATTCTGTGTTTGCCGGGAATTCAGGGAGCGGTGAGCCGTTCCTCCTTAATGTTGGGCGTTTCCCCCAAAGTCGTGCATCCGTATCTCGCGGATACCACGGCGGCGATGGTGAAGAAGGAACACGCACGCGGGCGGCGAGTGCACGTGTGGACAGTGAACGAAGCCCAAGACATGGAAAACTTGCTGAAGATGGGCGTGGACGGTATTTTTACAGATGATCCGGCCAAGATGAAGAGTATTCTCAGTAAGTGACGACAATTTGTCGTTATAATTAGAAACAAGTTTCTTGTGCACAGCAGCAAACGATTATTCTGGCCTCTCTTTGCAAAAGAGCGGCCAGAACAATCTTTTTGTATTTAAATCTCTTTTTTGGGAAAACTTTTCTGTGAAAAAACACCTTGCTCTGCTTTTGCTTCTCTCGTTGGTGATCCAGACGTTCGCGCCGATTTTGGGCGTGCACGCGGCAGGGAATGTACCTGCCTCTGACCCGGAGCAGAAGGCACGGGTGCTGCTGGCGCAGATGACCCCGCAAGAGAAGGTGGGCCAGCTTTTTTTGGTCTCATTCAAGGGCACGGATGTAAGCGAACAGAGCCAAATTTACGATCTGGTAAAAAATCATTTCATTGGTGGGGTGGTGCTCGATCAGGCCAACGATAACTTCACTGGTGAAGATACTCTGGTCAATGCACAAAACCTGATTGCCGGGCTGCAGAGTGTGGCATTGTCTGAAGATACCTTCAAGAGTAATTCCACGGATATTCAGGCCAGCAAACGGCAAATTCCCCTGTTCATCGGCATCTCACAGGAAGGTGACGAATCACCCAATGATCAGATCCTCACCGGGATGACCCCGCTGGCTAATGAAATGGCGATCGGGGCTACCTGGAATACCGCCAATGCTGAGGCTACCGGGCAGGTGCTGGGCCGAGAATTACACGACATTGGTTTCAATATGCTCTTTGGCCCTTCGCTGGACGTGTTGGATTCGGTGCGCACGGTCGATAGTGAAGACCTGGGCGTACGTACCTTTGGCGGCGATCCATTCTGGGTGGGGGAGATGGGCAAGGCCTACATCCAAGGAGTGCACGAAGGCAGCACGGATCAGATCGCGGTCATTGCCAAAAACTTTCCAGGACGAGGCAGCGCTGACCGGCCGGCTGAGGATGAAGTGGCCACCGTGCGCAAATCACTGGAACAATTGAAGCAGATCGAGCTGGCACCATTCTTTGCAGTAACCAACTCCAGCAACAACGTCAGTGAACAAACAGATGGCTTGCTGGTTTCGCATATCCGTTACCAAGGGTTTCAGGGAAACATCCGCGCGACCACGAAACCCGTGTCGCTTGACAGCAACGCTCTGGAACAAATCTTGTCGCTGGACCCAATCTCAAGCTGGCGGCAATCGGGCGGGGTGATCGTCAGTGATGATCTGGGCACGGCTTCCATCGAGAAATTCTTCGACCCGACCGGCAAGTCTTTCGACGCGCGCCAGGTGGCTAAAACTGCCTTTTTGGCCGGGAATGACCTGCTTTATCTGGGTAACATCGTCTCTTCGGGGGACGAGAACAGTTATTCTTCGACGATCAAGATTCTGGATCTTTTCGTGCAGAAGTATCAGGAAGATTCTTCCTTCGCGGAAAAAGTGGATGATTCGGTTTTGCGCATCCTGACCTTGAAATATAAGCTGTATTCCAGCTTTACGATGAACCTCGTGCTGCCTGATGCAAACGCGCTGGCGCAGGTAGGCCTTTCAACGCAGGTCACCGCGCAGGTAGCCAGCCAGGCAGTGACTTTGATCAGCCCGGATCTCGCTGACCTTGATTCTGTGCTGCCCAATCCGCCTCAGGGGAACGAGCGGATCGTCTTTATTTCAGATACAGTTACTGCCAAGCAATGCAGTACCTGCGGCTCGATGCTGGAATTTTCAGCGGATGATTTTCGCAATGCGGTAGTGAAGCTCTATGGGCAGAGCGGTAGTGCGGAGATCCAGGATTACCATCTGACTTCGATGACCTTCGACGATCTGGAAAGTTTTTTGGATCAAACCGGCGATGTGATCACCTTGCAAGATGAACTGGCTTCGGCTGACTGGATCGTGCTCTCGATCGTAAGTGACGCACAATCAGGAGTCAGCAAGGAATTGATGCGGCGTTTTCTCTCTGAAAAAGCCGAGTTACTGCGCAATAAAAAGGTCATTGGTTTTGCTTTCAATGCCCCTTATTATCTGGATGCTACCGATATTTCTAAATTGACCGCTTATTATGGCGTTTATGGAAAAACGACGCCTTTTGTCAACGCGGCGGCACGTGCCTTGTTCCAGGAGCTGGTCCCTTCTGGAAACCTGCCGGTTTCTGTGCAGGGAGTCGGCTATGATATCATCACGGCGACTACCCCTGATCCAGATCAGGTCATTCAACTGATGGTTGATGAGAACTCAAGTGCCACGGCCACTCCGGGAACGCCGCAGCTCACCCCAACTGCCCAGACCGTATATAACGTGGGAGATACCTTACCCATCCGAACGGGAATCATCCTGGACCATAACGGGCATCCGGTACCGGATGGTACCATCGTGCGCTTCATGATCGACACCGGTTCCAGCAGTGGTTCGGTGGAGACCGTGGAAACGACCACAGTGAGTGGGGTGGCCAAGACCACTTATCGCATTCCCAGCAAGGGATTGCTGGGAATCACCGTCCAGGCGGAGCCGGCGCTCGTTTCCCAAACTCTGCAACTGGATATTACTGATAAAGGCGGCGTGTTGACGGCCATTGAGCCAACCTTCTTGCCGACCAACACGACTGGAGAGACCAGCGATACCGCGACCACTCCCCCGCCGGCAGTGCTGACTGCCCCAGATTATCATTCTGAGGGGCTGCCTACCCCGGGAGACTGGTTCCTGTCTACGATCCTGATCCTGGGATTGGCGGCAGGCTTGTACTGGCTGGGCAGCAACCGAGCTTCTACCCAATGGGGAATCCGCTGGGGAGTGCTCTCGGTTGCGGGCGGCTACCTGGCGTATGCTTACCTGGTGATCGGCTTACCGGGCAGTGCATATTTGATCAGCCAAAGCGGTTCACTGATCATTGCCTTGCTGAGCCTTGGCGGCTCCTTATTCGGCTGGGTGGCGGCTTTGGTCTGGTGGCGAGTTGAAATGAACAAGAATCGAAAAGAACACACCGGTTAGTTTCCCGGTTGTGCTGCCAAACATGATGCTGAAATATCGCTTGTGGGTTCGAAAATTAAAAGTGAAGCAGGGTGATCAACAGAGTGATGACCGCCAGCGCGGCTGAGACAATCAGCAGGCTGCGGTCCACTTTGTTTTTTAACCAGGAATAACGCATAGGAATGCGGTAGCTGCCCGCTGAAATCATAATGGGACGGCTGCCGATCAAGGTTTCGCGGAAAGCCTCCACAGATTCGGGACGATTATCGGGGTGCAGTTCCATGGCCCAGAGGATGGCTTTCTGCGTCCGCAAACTGACATTGGGGTTCAGCAGACGCGGTTCGGGCAACGCATCAGGATTCAAGAAACGTTCGCGGGCATCGGTGGGTGCATGATTGGTCAACAGATGATACAGGGTGGCCCCGAAAGAAAAAATATCACTGCGGACATCGGTATGGCCGATATCCCCACCGTATTGCTCAAGGGGAGTATAGAGCGCTGTGCCCTGTCCCTGCAAAACCGTGATGGTCACCTCGCCAGGAGCGAGAAGCTTGACCAGGCCAAAATCGACCAGTTTGATGACCCCGGTAGGAGTCAATTTCATATTGCTGGGTTTGATGTCGCGATGCAAAATGGGCGGGTTCTGTTCGTGCAGATAAGAGAGGGCATCTGCCAGTTGATTGGCCCAATTCAACACGCCCAGTTCGGGAAGGAAACTCTTTTTTGCCATGGCCTCGGTCATCAGGGTACGTAAGTCTTTACCGGGGATGTAATCCATGACTAGATAATCGCGCGGACCGTTCGAAAAGAAATCGGAGACCTTGGGCAGGTTGGGGTGGTCGAGGCGTGCCAACACGGTCGCCTCACGTAAGAATTGATCGCGTGCTTCCTGCACCATTTTGGCCGGCAGGGTGCGGTCGTGTTCCACTTCTTTGAGGGCGCACTGGCGGCCTTCCAGACGCAGATCATCCGCGAGATAGATGCAGCCCATCCCACCCTGTCCGATAATTTTTCGGACACGGTAGCGACCGCGAAGGGTTTCTCCGGTTTTTAGGGGAACAGGCATATTGTTGTCCTCAGGAAAAAGGTGGCTAACGATATACGGCCAAATTTCTCAATATCTGTTATATTATACATTAGAGGATAGTACCTGGGATGGGAAAAGAAAATTCTACGAAGAGCAATCTTAAAGGCATCGGTGATAATCATTCAGGTGTTCTGATCGCGGAACAGGGACCGCTGGAAGGACAACGCTGGAACTTAGCCAACGAGCTGACAATTGGGCGGGCAGAGGACTGCGACATCCAGATCATTGACCGGCAGGTCTCACGTTATCATGCCCGCATTGGCTATGAAGAGCGGGAAGTGGTACTGGAAGATCTGGGCAGTAAGAATGGAACCTACATTGAAGGGGAACCGATTGGTGAAAAGATCATCCTTTCGGATGGAACCTCTTTTCAGGTAGCCATGCTGCAAAAATTCGTGTACTACGTTTCTGATGCTACCATGCCGCTGGAAGACGTGCCCTATCTGGCCGAGAAAAAGAAGAAACAAGGACTGATCCTCGAAAAAAAATCACGCCAGGTCTGGGTGGGGAACAAAGAAGTTTTGCCCCCCCTTTCTGTTCCCCAATTCAAGCTGCTGGAATTACTGTATGAACAACCCGGGCGAGTAGTCACCCGTGAGGAATTGATTGCGACGATTTGGGAAAATGAGCAGTCAGACGGGGTATCCGATCAGGCGCTGGATGCTTTGATCAGACGCCTGCGTGACCGGTTGGCCAAACATGACCCGGATTTCGATTACATTGTAACCGTGCGCGGGCATGGACTGAGATTGCAAAACCGAGAATAGAATAAACAGAACCGGTGACAATTGAAAAGTCACCGGTTCTTCGTTTCTTGAGTATCCTGAATTTCTCAGGCTTTCATCTTCTTTTCCATGTTGTAGCGCAGTGCTTCTTTGTAAATCGTGTTGAGAATTTCGAGCAATTCTTTCGATTCATTATGCGATTGAGCTTCAGCGATGATCGAATTCAATGCCTGCAGAAACTCATCGGTGATCATGCCGTCGTGCTGGACGAGCAGCTCATGCCGGGCGGCTTCATCGGGAGCATCAATCATGTGCTGGATGAGCTCAATCTCGGGCGGGGGAGCGCTGAACTTTTCAATGATCGTGGTAATCTTCTGAATTTTCTCGAGGCGTGCCGAGTCGTTGGCCTGATTGGCCTGGGCGAAAGCATCGCGAACGGCCTGGGAAAAGAATTCATCGTATTCTTCGAGATGTTTCTGCACTTCCTCTTCCAGGTTCTCGGCAGAAAGAAGGGCCTCGAGCAGCTTATTGGCGGCTTCGGCATGCTTCTTGATTTCGAGATCGTAATCGCGGGTGATCTTGAGCAGACGATCACGCAGCTCAACGAGCGCAGACTTGTCGGCATCAGCCGATTTATCGATCTTTTCGGTCAAACTCTGGAAGAACTGATAATCGAGCGCATTGCGGGTAAGACTGACCACAGTGGTCAGGGCGCTCAAGGATTTGATCTCGCCCAAAATTTCGAGCAGGCGTTCGCGGGTCAGCCCGGCCTTGCTGGCTTCCTGGATGGCTTTGATAGCGCTTTGGGCTTCTTGATTCTGCGCCAGCAGCTCACGGCCTACTTCAGTCTGCTCCATCAACTCTTTGTTGAGAGCAGAAAGCATCTGGGCAGATTTTTCATCGCCCTGCATGATGGAGGACTCAATGAGAGTTGAGAAAATGGCAAAGAGGTTGCCATCAGCAAGAGCGCTGTTTTCAGCAATGACCTGTTTGCGGGCCTCGGCATCAGGGGTCGAGATCAGTTTCTGAATGAAATTGATGCGTTTTTGCTGGGCTTCGAGCATTTCTTTGGTAATGCCATCGGCCTCGAGAATGCGGTCGATCAGAGTCTGGTATGTGAGCATTACCTGTGGCTGGAACAAATAGCCCTTACGTTTTTCAGCAGGCAAAGCACTGACCACCTGATTGATCAACGGACCGATCTGTTTTTCTTGATCGTTTACAGCCACTCCCAATTCGGGCGGGAAGTAGGTCAGGAGCAGTTCTTTTTCGGGGTCGTGGTAAACGAGAGGAACACTGATCATCCCTTCGTAGCCACAAGCCTGGCAGCGTGAGACGTTGGTTGTACGGCTCAAAAGTTTTTGCTTGGCCGTTGGATCGGTGTTCATATCGAAAAGCTGCTGGACTTCAGCAAGCATTGGTTGATGACAACGAGGACAATTGGTTTGAATTTTTGGCATTTTTCTCTCGCTTCTTCGAATTAAATTCTCCAAGATTATACCATTGCGGATAGGTTTTCCCCAAATTATTCGTTTTTCATCACCGGCAGGCTGAAGCAGACGCGGGCGCCCTTCTGATTTTCAGTATCCACCCACATTTTTCCGCCATGTGCTTCTACGATGGCTTTGGCCAGATACAGACCGAGACCGGCCCCCTTGGTTTGCCGAATGGCATCCGGGGAGCGATAGAAGCGGTCGAAAACAAAGGGCAAATCATTGGGATCGATGCCGGGCCCCTCGTCGTTAACGCAGCAGACAATCTGATCACCGCGTAATTCAGCAGAAAGGGTGATCTTGCCTCCTGGAGCGTATTTGATGGAATTGGATACCAGATTCGAGAATACCTGGTTAAGACGGGTTTCGTCCGCCAGAATCACCGGAAGCGGGGTAGGGATATCCACTTCGATGGTGTGCTTGGTGGTCTGGGTGCGAAACCGGGCGGCGACATGCTCGATCAAATCTGCCAGCTGCAGATCGGAGCGTTTGACGCTGAAGCCGCTGGCTTGCAGCCGGGTGGCATCCAGCAGATTTTCGATGTACCCACTCAGGCGATCAGCTTCTTCTTCGATCACCTGCAGGCTTTCCTGCACAATGGTGCTATCCCACTGGGTATCTTCGCGGCGCAGGGTGCCGACGTAGCCCTTGATCAGCGCGACCGGGGTCTTCAACTCGTGGCTAACCACCGAAATGAAAGTGGATTTCATCTCCTCTGCCTGTCTGAAGCGGGTAATGTCGCGTACCGAAGTGATGATGTTGAGCAAATTACCCTCTTCCGAGATCAACGGCGCGTAAGTGATGCCCACCGGCAGGGCCGGGTAGCCATAGGGACGCTGCAGATCGCCTTCCACGTACAGGGTGGCATGAGAAGTCAACGGCCAGCCACCGGCGACTGCCTGTTCGAGCGTCATCTGCTGGGGTTTCTTGGCCCAGGTGATGACCTCGTCATGCGGACGGTTTTGCAGCGCCTCAAGTTTTTCGCCAATCATGTGGCAAAAGGCCGGATTGCAGCGTTCCACGCGCAAGTCGGGAAGCAAGATCAAAATGCCATCCGCAGCAGAATCGAGCAGCGCATTTACCCGGCGCCGGTCATTATCCATTTGCCGGTAAAGCTGGGCATTGTGGACGGCAATAGCCGCCTGGTCCGCAAAGCTCGACAGCAAGATACGATCATTGGGGCTGAAGGCCGCAAACTGGCGAAAGACGAAGATCACGCCCACATTACGGCCCGCAGTATTCAAGGGTAAACCCACACTGCTCAGGCGTCCCAGGGTCACCGCCTGGGTAAAGGCAGAGAGGATGCGGTTGATGGCCAGAACCTCGTTCTCGCTGGGGCTCTGCAGATCAGTGGATTGGGTAAATTGCTGTTCAAGGTATTCCTGAAAGGCAGGCGGCAGACCAGTGGAGACGCGGATCTGCCAGCCCTGAGTTTCGGAGCGCAACGCGATCAGACCGGCCTGACCGGCGAGCATTTCGATGGAAATATTGAGAATTCGTTCCAGAAGTTTATCGAGATCCAGCTCCTGGGTGAGAGCTCGGGAGATTTCCAACAAATAATCGCGTTGGCGCACTCGAAAATCAGGCAGCATATCGGTTTATCCTTTGGCGATACTCACTTCTGTGGCCGTGACATCAGAAAAGGTTTCGGATTCGGCCAGGGAGATCGCTTCTTCGAAGATTTTAAGACCTTCTTCCGCTTCAGCCTGCGACAGGGTCAATGTGGGTGAGATACGGATGGTGCTCTTGCCGCAGCCCAGCGTCAGCAATCCACGGTGGAAAGCGAGTTCTTCTATTTTATCGCGAAGTGCACGAGCGGGTTCCCGGGTAATGGGATCCTGAACGAATTCTACCCCGATCATGAGACCGATTCCACGCACGTCCCCGATAGAAGGATGGGCTGCCTGCATCCCGCGTAAGCGATCCAAGATGTAGGCGCCTACTGTACGCGCGTTGGCCATGTATTCGTGCTCGATCAAATCGAGGGTTACCAGAGAAGCGGCACAGGCAAGCGGATTGCCGCCGTAGGTGTTGCCATGGGAACCTTTGGGCCAGGTGACCACAGATTGGCGGGCTACCATCGCGCCCATAGGGACCCCAGAGGCGATGCCTTTGGCGACCGAAATGATATCAGGCTCAACACCGAAATTCTCGATCGACCACCAGCGGCCGGTGCGGCCGACCCCGGCCTGCACTTCATCGGCGATCAGCAAAATGCCGTAACGGTCACATAAGGCGCGCAGTTGGGGGAAGAAGGAAGCCGGCGGCACGATATATCCGCCTTCTCCCTGGATTGGCTCAACCAGAAAAGCTGCTACTTCTTGTGGAGGAACCATTTTTTCGAAGAGTTCCTCTTGAATGTAGCGAATGACAGCATCCCCCACATCCTCGCCGGGATGGGCGAGCAGTACCGGTCGATAAGGATCCGGGTAAGGTACGTGAGTGACCCCATTCATGCTGGGGAAGAACCCCTGGCGGTAATAAGGTTTGCTGGCCGTAAAAGAAAGAGCCCCCATCGTGCGGCCATGAAAGCCGCCGGTGAAGCCAATAAACTGCGGGCGCCCGGTATGGTAGCGGGCCAGTTTGATGGCTGCCTCGACGCTTTCTGTTCCCGAGTTGGTTAAAAATGAGATCGCGTCCTCAGAAAACGGAGCGATGCGATTCAAATACTCGGCAACTTCCACCCACTTCTGATGATAGAAATCTGAAGAGATGTGGATAAATTTTTCTGCTTGTTCTTGAATTGCAGTAACTACTTTGGGATGGCTGTGACCGGTAGACGTAACTGCAATGCCTGCGGCGAAATCCAGAAAACGGTTTCCATCGACATCCCATACTTCTGCGCCGCGTCCATGATCCATAACAAATGGATATCCTCTGGGATAGGATGGAGAGACTACCTTTCGATCTCGTTCAATGAGACTCTGTGCGATAGGCCCTGGTAAGTTTAGCACCTTCATAGCGCACCTCCTTCTTTGTGGTGGAGCCATTGACTTACTTCGGTATTCAATTGGCTTACATTAAATAATTTTAATCATTATAAGGGGAAGGCTGGGTTTCGTAAACTAAAACAGAGGGGGGAAAAGGGGAAGGGTTAACGATCTTCGGCAAGAGCAAAGGCGCCCAACAGACCGGCCTGGTCGCCCAGTTTAGCGGGCTGGATGGAGAAACCCTCGAGGTATTTTGCGGAAATGGCATGAGCACGCAGAGATTCCCAGATGGGATCGAAAATCAACGGGCCACTCAATGAAACGCCTCCCCCCAGAATAACGATGGAGGGATTCAATACAGCGAGTAAATCAGCGATGGCACGGCCGAGGTAGAAGCCAGCGCGGCGGTAAGCCTCAATAGACAACGCATCGCCCTTTTTGGCAGCGAACTCTATTTCGAGCGCGGAGGCAGGGTGAGCCACCGAGAGCAAACTGGGCCGTCCCGACAGGAGTTCCTGCTCGACGTACTTTTCGATGGCTGTGCCTGAGGCCAGAGCTTCGAGGTGACCACGCAGGCCACAACTGCATACGGGTCCCTCTTCTTCCACGGTAATGTGCCCCAGTTCTCCGGCGCCGCCAGTGACCCCAGTGACCAGTTTTTCTTCGATGATGATGCCGGAGCCAATGCCGGTGCTGATCGTAATGTAGATCAGATTGCGGTGACCGATGCCGGCTCCATATTTCCACTCGCCGTAAGCAGCCAGGTTGGCATCATTCCCCACCAGGGCGGGGATATGGAAGTGATCCTGTACGTATTGCTGAAGGGGAAAATGAGTCCAGCCCGGAATATTGGAGGCAAAATCAATCACGCCATTTTCAGGCAGAACATTACCGGGAGCCGCAATAGAAATGGCAGTAATTTCTTCGTGCGGCGGCCAGATCTGCTCAACAAGAGCGCACAGCCGGGCTTCAGGAGATTGGCCTTCTCCCTGAGTCGTGATTTTCTTTTGAGTGAGGGGGATGCTATGGCCTCTTTCGAAAAGAGCGGCACGAATACTGGTGCCTCCGATATCGACAGCGACGATTTTCTCCATGCGGCTATTATAGCATGGCGGCTAATTTATTTGACGGTGCAATAAAAGACTGCTATCATTCACACATATGCGTTCCTCTAGACGTCGTTGGTTTCAACGTGCCCTACAATATGCCAATCGTTCCCTGCGCTGGTTGATCCCGGGTATTGGGGTAAAACGCTGGGTCGCTGTGATTTTGTTGGGGACAGTTTTTCTGGCGCTGGGTTTCGCGGTTCTGATTCTGGATGTCTATCGAACAGCCCCAGAGACCTGGTGGCTGCCCGTCCTTTCTATATTGTCACTGCGTTTTCTGGATCGTCCGCTGCGGGCTTTGATCTTCGGCTCCATTGGCATTGGACTGGTCATTTTAGGTATTGTCAAACTGAATCGCACCTTGCTGAGGCCTTTCCTGGCACCGGGGCGGGACGTGATCGACACAGTTTCGGATTACCGCCGGCGTGAGCGCGGTCCGCGCATTGTGGTCATTGGGGGAGGGACCGGGCTTTCAGCATTGCTGCGCGGCATCAAAGAATACACCCGCAACGTTACGGCGATCGTGACCGTGGCCGATGATGGCGGTTCCTCTGGAAAACTGCGCAAGAACATTGGCATCTTGCCGCCGGGGGATATTCGTAACTGTCTGACGGCTCTTTCAAGTGATGAGGAAATGCTGACGCAAATCTTCCAGTACCGCTTTGGCGAAAATTATGGCCTGAGCGGACATTCGCTGGGCAATTTGCTGATCTCCGCGCTGACAGACATCACCGGCAGTTTCGAAGATGCCGTTGCAGAGACCGGGCGGGTACTGGCGGTGCAGGGGCAGGTGTTGCCTTCCACACTGCACAACGTCAGCCTGGTGGCTGATGTGCGTTTGCCGGATAAAGACGTGGAAGTGCGTATCAAAGGCGAGAGCCAGATCCCCAAGATTGGCGGCAAGATCAAGCGTCTGTGGATCGAGCCGGGTAACCCGGCGGCTTTTCCGCCGACTATTCAGGCATTGTTGAATGCGGATCTGATCATCATTGGCCCAGGCAGCCTGTATACCAGTCTGGTTGCCAATTTGCTGGTGCCTGACCTGGTGGAAGCCTTGCGGGTAAGCCGGGCGTATAAATTCTACGTGTGCAACGTGGCGACGCAGGCAGGGGAAACCGATGATTTCACCGTGGAAGATCACGTTGAAGTACTGGATCGCCATATTGGCGCCCATATCTTTGATCTGGTGGTCTGCAACCAAAAAATAGAAGCTGCCCCGCCAAATGGAGTACAATGGGTAGCAGTAAATCCGTTGCGAGAAAGTGGTTACCCGATTTATCAGGCTGATCTGCTGGATGAAAAGAACCCTATCCGACACGATTCAGCCAAGCTGGCGAAAACAATCATGGACCTGTATTACGAACGTACCGGCCCATTGAGCAATCGTGAGGATAGTTCAACACTTTAGTGGATAACAAACCATGTCTGGACATGGTAAAATCTGGTTAGATAAATTTAGGAGGCATTAAGATGACAGTGAAAGTTGGTATTAACGGATTTGGTCGTATCGGCCGTCAGGTTTTGAAAGCCATGATCGAACGTCATGGCAAAGAATTGGAAGTTGTCGCAATCAACGACCTTTTCGATACCAAAACCAATGCACAGCTTTTCAAATACGATTCAAACTACGGTATTTTCCCGGGTGAAGTCCTGGCTACGGACAACAGCCTGATCATCGATGGCAAGACCATCCGTGTCTTCGCTGAAAAAGATCCGGGTGCGCTGCCCTGGAAAGAACTGGGTGTGGATATCGTCATCGAATCCACTGGTCTGTTCACTGATGCCAACGGTGACCCCGCCAAGGGCAAACCGGGTGCCCGTGTGCACATCGAAAAAGGTGGCGCCAAGAAAGTTATTATTTCGGCACCCGCCAAGAACGAAGACATCACCATCGTGTTGGGCGTGAACGAGAGTAAATATGATCCCGCCAAGCATCATGTCATTTCCAATGCTTCCTGCACCACCAACTGTCTGGCCCCTGCTGCGAAGATCGTGAATGACAACTTCGGTATCATTCACGGTGTGATGACCACCATCCATTCTTACACCAATGACCAGGTTATTCTGGATCAGGGCCACAAGAAAGAACTGCGCCGCTCTCGCTCTGCCGGCCAGAACATCATCCCCACCACCACCGGTGCTGCCAAAGCCGTCGCTCTGGTTATCCCCGAGCTGAAGGGTAAATTCGATGGCTTCTCCCTGCGCGTCCCAACCCCGACCGTTTCCATCGTCGATTTCGTGGCCAATATCGAGAAACCGACCACCAAGGAAGAATTGAATGCCAAGTTCGAAGAAGCCGCTAACGGCGCTTTGAAGGGCATTCTGGGTGTGACCCACGGCGATTACAATGATCCGTTGGTTTCGATGGACTTCAAAGGCGATCCTCGCTCCTCGATCGTTGACCTGCCCACCAACATGGTGATGGACGGCACTTTGATCAAGGTAGTCACCTGGTACGACAACGAATGGGGTTATTCTTGCCGCGCCACTGATTTGGCTGCTATGGTTGCCAAGAAACTCTAGTCGGCCGTTGACTTTCGAGTCTTGAAATAAATGTGATGCGTAATCGCCAATCTTCGATTGAGTCGGTTACGCATCACTTCACTTTATCAGGAGGATTCCATGTTCAATAAAAAGACTATCGAAGATATCGATTTGAAGGGGAAGAAAGTGCTCGTGCGCGTGGATTTCAACGTGCCGTTGAAAGACGGCGGCGTGGGAGATGACACCCGCATCCGTGCAGCACTGCCGACGATCGAGTATCTGCTGAAACAGAACGCGGTCGTGATCTTGTGCTCTCACCTGGGACGTCCCAAGGGTGGCCCGGACCCCAAATATTCTCTCAAACCCGTGGCCGATTATCTGGCTAAATTACTCAAGAAACCGGTAGCCTTTGCCCCGGATTGCATCGGCCCGGAAGCTGAAGCGGCTGCCAAAGCGCTCAAACCCGGTGAAGTGCTCGTGCTCGAGAATACCCGCTTCCACCCGGAAGAGGAAAAGAACGATATGGGCATGGCCAAACAGTTGGCTTCTCTGGCGGAAGTTTTCGTCAATGATGCCTTTGGCACCGCTCACCGCGCGCACGCCTCCACGGAAGGGGTAACCCACTTCCTGCCGGCGGTAGCGGGCTATTTGCTGGAAAAAGAGATCAAATATCTGGGCCAGGCCATTGCTGACCCGAAACGTCCGTTCGTGGCCATCATGGGTGGTTCCAAGATCAGCGACAAGATCGGTGTCATCAAGAACCTGTTGACCAAAGCCGACAGCATTCTGATTGGCGGCGGCATGGCCAATACCTTTTTCAAGGCACAGGGATACCCGGTAGCGGATTCTCTGGTAGAAGACGATTCTCTGGAAACAGCCAAAGAGTTGCTGAGCCTGGGCGGTCAGAAACTGCGCTTGCCCGTGGACGTGGTACTGGGTGACCGCTTCGACGCCGAAGCCGCGACCAAGACCATGTCTGTTGGCCCGATCCCAGAGGGCTGGCGCATTTTGGATATTGGCCCTGAGACCGTCAAAGCCTACGGCAAAGTGATCGATGCCGCAGGTACCGTGGTCTGGAACGGCCCGATGGGTGTCTTTGAGTTCCCGAAATTCGCGGTGGGGACCTTTGGCATTGCCAAGGCTATCGCTGCCAGCAAGGCCGTCAGCATCATTGGCGGTGGGGATTCCGTGGCCGCGATTCAGGAATCTGGTCTGGCTGACAAGATCACCCATATTTCCACCGGCGGCGGTGCTTCCCTGGAAATGCTCGAGGGCTTGGATCTGCCGGGCGTTGCTGCTTTGCTCGATAAATAATAATTTCTCTAGGGAGGGACGATGAAAAAGTGGCCGTGGTGGGTAAAAACGTTAGTGATTCTGGTGGTTTTGTTTGGATTGATCCAGTTAATTCCGTTTGGACACAATCACCAAAATCCGGCGGTGGTGGTCGAAGCCAACTTTGACGGCCAAAGCACAAAAGATATGGTGAAAGCCTCTTGCTATGACTGCCATTCGAATGAAACCGTGTGGCCGTGGTACAGCAATGTGGCTCCTGTTTCATGGCTGATCGCAGCCGACGTGGCAGAGGGACGCGGCAATCTGAATTTCAGCGACTGGTCGAGCAATTCTGTCGTCAGCCAAGAGTTATTCGGCGCTGCGGCTGAGGTCGTGTCGCGCGGAAAGATGCCGCCTTTCTATTATGGCTGGATGCATCCGCAGGCAGTGCTCGATGCCAGCACCCGGCAACAACTGGTGGATGGCCTGCAGAAATCCGCTGGCCAGTAATTCATCGTTCTTTCACGAAGCAATATTGGACCGGGTTCCGCAACGAACCCGGTCTTTTCTTGGGCGGGGACAGCGAAGCGCTCTCTGGACAAATCAGGGGCGGTGATGTAAAATTCTTTTCGCTGCTAAAAATGGTGCTTACCCTTGACCCTCGCACTGTTTTAAATTGTTGGAGGAATTAAGTTGGCGAATATTAAATCTGCAATCAAACGCAACAAACAGAACGAAAAGAAACGCATCCGCAACCGCGTCTATCGGGGTACGGCCCGCACATTCGTTGCCAAGGCCCGCACCGCGATCAATGCCAAGGATGCCGAAGCCGCGAAAGCAGCTACCCTCGAGGCCATCAGCGCTCTCGATAAGGCTGCGCAGAAAGGTGTTATTCACAAGAATAATGCCGCACGGCGCAAGAGCCGCTTGATGAAAGAGCTGGCGTCTCTGCAATAGTCGTACGTTTGAAAGGCAAAGCAAGCGGGAGCCCCTCTAACTCCCGCTTTTGCTTTTTAATGAGAATGAACCGCCTGTGATATAATCCTTCAGGATTGTCCATTTTAATTATTGAGGTTACCGATGTTCGAAGCGGAACAAAAAGTCGTCGAAGAAAAGATCAACCAATACTGCCGCGAAAAAAGCTACCCGGCACCGGAATTGCGATGGACATGGATTCCTTTCAGCGGACAGTGGGGGATTTCCACTTCGTTCTTTCAACTGGCTTCGAAAAGTTTTGGCGGAGAAAAGGGCAACGTGCCCCAGCGTGCACAGCAGATCGCGGCTGACCTGGCAGAACTGCTGAAGGACGCCCAGGGATTTTCACAGATCGAGGCGGTTAAGGGATACCTCAATTTGATCTTTTCCCGCGAAGACTACATGCAGCGGGTGATCGATACGGTGCTCGAGAAGGGCGCCGATTTTGGCCGCGGCGAGCGGAACCATCAACAATGGATGGTCGAATTTTCGCAGCCCAACACCCATAAGGCATTCCACGTTGGACATTTGCGCAGTGCCATTCTGGGCGACGTGCTGGCACGCATTCTGGATTATGCTGGCTATGACGTGGTGCGGGCAAATTACCCGGGCGACATGGGGCTGCACGTCATCAAATGGCTGTGGAACTACATGAAATACCACCGGGGAGAGAAACCCGAGAAAGATTTTACCAAATGGATGGGGGCGTTGTACGCGGAGGCTTCCCGCCGTCTGGAAGAGAACCCCGAACTGGATAGCGAAGTGCGGGCACTGTATGCGCGCTGGGATAAACGCGATCCTGAGGTCGTTGAATTATGGAAAGAAACGCGGGAGTGGTCCCTCGAGGGATTCAAAGAAATCTACGATCTGCTGGATATTAAATTCGACCGCTATTATTTCAATTCGATGTTCGAAGATCCCGGCCGTGAAATTGTCGAGCAATTGATCAAAGAAGGAATCGCTGAAGATGACCGCCCCGAAGGCGGAGCGGTAGTGGTCAAGATCGACGAGAAACTGGGTCTGAAAGCAGAAAAGTATCGCGTGTTCGTGGTGCTGCGTTCAGACAGTACGGCGCTGTACGCCACGGAAGATCTGGGGCTGGCACGGCAGAAATTCACGGATTACCCGCAGTTAGAGCGGTCTTTGTACGTGGTCGACGTGCGGCAATCGCTGCATTTTCAACAGTTATTCAAAACTCTGGAACTGGCCGGCTACCCGTGGGCAGAACGCTGTCAGCATGTGGCTTATGAGCTGGTCAACTTACCCGGCAACGTTGTCATGGCTTCACGCGACGGCACAGTCGTGCTGCTGGAAGACCTCATCCGTGAGGCGACGGAACGTGCTTTGCAGGTGGTGCGCGAGAAGAACCCAGATCTCTCGGAAGAGCAGAAGCTCGAAATTGCGCAGGCTGTGGGAATCGGTGCCATCAAGTACCCGATGCTCTCCCGCGAAAGCACCAAGGTGGTCACCTTCGATTGGGAGTCCGCGCTGGACTTCAACGGGCAGGCTGCCCCTTACATTCAGTATGCTTACGTGCGCGCTGGCAGCATTCTGCGCAAGGCCGGCGGAGCGGTTCCAACATCGGTGCGCCCGGAGTATCCTTTGCAAGAAGCGGAAGTCGCGCTGGTCGATTTGATCAGCCGCATTCCGAATGAAGTTCAAAAAGCCGCTCGTGATTTGAAACCGCTGGTGATCACTTCACTGGCTTTCGAGCTGGCACAGGCATTCAATGATTTCTATGGTCAGTGCCCGGTCTTACAGGCTGAAGAACCGATTCGCAGCAGCCGGATTCGACTGGTGGCTGCGGCCCGTCAGGCACTGGCAAATAGTTTGGCTTTACTGGGCATCACAGCCCCACAAGCGATGTGAAGATTGTCTTGTAAACCAAATTATGGACTAAGGAGACTAAAATTTATGACCCGAATTCGAACCTTGATTATGGGAGCTGCCGGTCGCGATTTTCACAACTTCAATGTGTTCTTCCGCGACAACAACGATTATGAAGTAGTGGCATTCACCGCCACGCAGATTCCCAATATTGAAGGGAGAAAATATCCGGCGGCACTGGCTGGTTCGCTGTATCCGAACGGCATCAACATCTACCCGGAAAGCGATCTGGTGCGCCTGATCAAAGAGCTGAAAGTGGAACAGGTTGTCTTCGCTTACAGCGATGTTCCTCACGAAGTGGTCATGCATAAAGCTTCCACCGTTCTGGCTGCCGGGGCGGATTTCCGCCTGATGGGCACCGAGACCACCCAGATCAAATCGACCAAACCGGTCGTCTCGATTTGCGCTGTGCGCACCGGGGCTGGCAAGAGCCAGACCACCCGCCGCGTGGCCAAGATTCTCACGGATATGGGCTACAAAGTGGCCGCCATTCGCCATCCCATGCCTTACGGCGATCTGGTGAAACAGAAAGTTCAGCGCTTTGCCACCTATGCTGATCTCGACAAGCACGAATGCACGATCGAGGAACGCGAAGAGTATGAACCTCATCTGGATAACGGCGTCATCGTGTATGCCGGTGTGGATTACGAAGCCATTCTGCGTCAGGCCGAGCAGGAAGTCGACATCGTCCTGTGGGACGGCGGCAACAATGATTTCTCTTTCTACAAGCCTGATCTGAATATCGTTGTCGTGGATCCGCATCGTGCCGGCAACGAAAAATCTTACCATCCCGGTGAGACCAATGTGCGCATGGCGGACGTTTTCGTCATCAATAAGGTCGATACCGCTGACCCCGAAAAAGTCATTCAGGTACGAGATACCATCCATGAGTTGAACCCCAAAGCGGTGGTCATCGAAGGTGCCTCTCCGCTGTTCGTGGATGACCCGGATGCCATCCGCGGCAAACGCGTACTGGTCATCGAAGACGGTCCGACCCTGACTCACGGTGAAATGGCTTACGGTGCTGGTTGGGTCGCGGCCCGCCGCTTTGGCGCCGCTGAGATCGTCGATCCGCGCCCGTTCGCGGTTGGCAGTATCCACGACACCTACGTTAAGTATCCGAAGACCGGTACCATTCTGCCGGCTATGGGCTATGGTGACAAGATGGTCAAAGATCTGGAAAAGACCATCAACAAAGCCGACGTTGATCTGGTCATTTCAGCAACTCCTATTGATCTGACCCGCATCATCAAGGTCAACAAACCCATGCAGCGCGTGCGCTATGAGCTGCAGGAGATTGGCAAACCGACTCTGGAAGACATTCTCAAAGCCAAATTTGCCAAGAAATAAGCGGTAACCCTTTTATCAGGAATTGGGTGTAAACTGTTGTCAGGAAAGACGCCCAATTCCTGATTTTTTTTCGAAAGAGCAAACTATGTTTATCGATGAAGCGAAAATCTACGTACGATCCGGCCGCGGCGGCGCGGGAGTGGTCCATTTTCACCGCGAGAAATTCGTACCACGCGGCGGCCCGGATGGTGGAGACGGGGGACGCGGCGGGGACATCATTTTCGAAGTGATCCCTACTTTGAACACGCTGCAAAGTTTTCGCTTCAAGCATAAGTTTGTGGCTACGGACGGCGAAAGCGGCGGGCCAAGCAATATGACGGGCAAATCGGCCAGCAATCTGGTCATCCACGTGCCGCCGGGAACGCTGATCTACGATGATGACAATGGTGAACTGCTGGGCGATCTGGTCAACTCTCATCAAAAGCTGACTGTCTGTAAGGGCGGGCGCGGCGGATTGGGCAATCAGCATTTTGCCACGTCACGCAATCAGGCACCGCGGACGGCAGAAAAGGGAGAACCGCCGGAAGAAAAGAACCTGCGTCTGGAATTGAAACTACTGGCTGATGTGGGTATTGTTGGCGTTCCCAACGCGGGTAAATCGAGCTTTCTGGCGGCAGTTACCAACGCCACCCCGAAGGTAGCAGATTACCCGTTCACCACTCTGGAACCCAACCTGGGCGTGGCCAACCTCGATGAGGATACCTCGCTCATCCTGGCGGATATCCCCGGGCTGATCGAAGGTGCACACGAAGGGGTAGGGCTGGGCTACGATTTTCTCAAACACATTCAGCGCACTAAAGTGCTCATCCACGTGCTCAATGGTCTGGCCGATGATCCACTGGCCGATTTCAGCCAGACGAATAGCGAACTGGCCCTGTTCGACCCGCACCTGGCCGAGAAACCGCAGATTGTGGTGCTGAACAAGATCGACCTGCCTGACGTACAAGAAAAATGGCCTAAGATCGAGAAAAAGCTCAAAAAATCAGGGTATGAAACTCAGGCCATTTCAGCCGTAACCCACGAAAACCTGATGCCGGTGTTGTGGAGGGCGAAAGAATTGCTCAGCCAGGTGAAGGAAGCGGAACCCGAGGAGAAGATCCCGGTGTACGCTCCCGAAGAAGACCCCAAGGCATTTACGGTGGCCCGCGAAGGAGAAGCCTGGCGGGTGAGCGGCAAAGCCATCGAACGGGCAGCCGACATGACCTACTGGGAACACGATGGCTCCAGGCGGCGCTTCCAGCGCTTGATGGAAAAGTTGGGCGTGGACGACGCGCTGCGCGAAGCCGGGGTGCAGGAAGGCGACTCAGTTTTCATCGGCGAATACGAACTGGAGTGGCAGGAATAATGCGCGTTGGCATTTTTGGCGGAACTTTCGACCCCCCTCACGTCGGGCATTTGATCCTGGCGGAGGAGTGTCGCACACAGCTCAGGCTGGATCGGCTGCTGTGGGTGGTGACCAACCAGCCGCCGCACAAACTGGATCAAACTCTCAGCCCGGTCGAAAAACGGGTCGAGATGGTACAGCTCAGCATTGCTGGCAACTCACATTTCGAGCTTTCGCGGGTCGATATCGACCGACCCGGACCGCATTATGCCGTGGATACTGTTCGCTTGCTGCAGGAGCAACTGCCAGAAGCTGAATTATTTTATCTGATGGGGGGAGATTCGCTGCACGATCTGCCGACGTGGCATGAGCCACAAGAATTCGTGGAGCGGTGCGCGGGGGTAGGGGTGATGCGCCGCCACGATGATCAGGTGGACCTGCGTTCGCTGGAACAAGTGCTGCCGGGACTTACGAAAAAGGTAGCTGAAGTAGAGGCACCGATTCTGGAAATCTCTTCGCATCAAATCCGGCAGCGGATCATCAACGGCGATGGCTACCGATATTATCTCAAGCAAGAAGTCTATGAAAAGATCTGCGAGTGGGGGTTATACCGGTCGCGCTGATCTTAACCAACCACAGCTTGCAACCAAATTGTACTGATCCCCAGCGAAAGAAGTGTGATCAAAAAGCCGGCGCGGGTGTATTCCCAAAAGCTTAGGGTCACGTTGCGCTGTTTGGCCGATTCTGCCACGATCAAATTTGCCACTGAGCCGAGCAGGGTCAGATTCCCGGCCAGCGTGGAAGCGGCTGCCAGTGTCAGCCAGCCTGCAACTGGATCCACCATCTTGACGATCAAGGGCTTGAGCAGCAGAACCGCAGGCACGTTCGAAACCAGGTTGCTCATGATGACCGTGACGGCTGAGAGCGAAGCCACATTTTCTTTACCGCTGAAGTGAAGCAACTGCATCAGCCAGGCGCTTACCCCATTCTGTTCGAGGGCACCTGTGAGAATGAAGAGCCCTGAAAAGAAGACCAGCAGCCCCCAGTCGATCTCAGAGAAGATTTTTTCAGGTTTGACACGACGAGTGATCAAGAGAACACAGGCTGCCAGAAAACTGGCCAGGGCGACTGGCGCTCCCAGCAAGAAAGCGATCAGCATGCCGGCAACGACGAGAGCACTTTTGATCAACAGTGGCCGGTAGAGGCGGATAGTTTGAGTGGGGGGAATGGCAAAATAGTTCTGACGATGGAACTCGCGCGGGTAAAGAAGGACCACAATTACCCAGACAAAGACGAGACTGAGCAGCGCGATCGGAGCCAGCCGGAGGAAGAAACTGGTATAAGAAATGCCAGAAGCTACGCCGATGATCATATTCTGCGGGTTGCCGGTGATGGTGGCCGTCGAACCGATATTGGCAGAGGTAGCCAGCGCAATCAGGTAAGGAATGGGGTCGCGGTCAATGGAAAGCAGCAGTTCCAGCAAAAAAGGGGTGAAAATCACACAGATGGTATCGTTCAGGAACAGGGCACTCATGATGCCCACAAACAGGACCTCGATCGCTAAGAAAACTCGCGGAGAGCGGGTCAGACGCAGCATTCTGGCACTGATCAGACGGAAAAAACCAGAAAGGCGCAGATTGGCATTGATGATCATCATGCTCAACAACAGCATCAGCGTATCGATGTCGAGAAAGCCGGGAATATTCTTGAGCGAAATCTGTCGGAAGAGCAGCAAAAAGCCTACCCCAATCAAGGCAATGGTTGCCCGGTTGGCACGCAGCCAGGGAAGAAAGCCAAGCGCTATCCCCACATAAGTGAGCAAAACAATAATTAGGGTAATCCAGAGTGAGGTCAAGTTTAAAACAAGATTGGAACCATAGAGGTTCCAATCCTCCTTGTGCTAAAGAGACTAGAGTTCTACGTTGAACTTGTGGTATCCATTTTTACATGGATTGCCCCAGGCAACGACCATTTGCCGTGCGGTCAGATCCATAATCAGGCTGACGATCGTTTTTTCTCGATCCAAAGGGTCGAGATCGAAGATCGAGTGGTTACAGATCGAGTCTGGATAATTGACGTGATCTTGCAGGATCCCTTCGATGGATTTCAAGGTGTGCTTTTTATTTTGACTGAGCATACGTTTGGCTCGCATGTACCGCACACGTGTGTGGATCAACTCGTCAGATTCACTTTCGATCTCCTGCATTTTGGGAGAAAGATAGTGATTGGTATGTGCGAGATAACCTTCTTCACCGTAGAGGATATCGAAATTACGGGCGGAAACCTCGACGTTGTAAAGTTCCCCGCTTTCGTGGGCGATCAGGTGGTTATATCCGGCCGCGCGCAGGGGAACGACGGCGTGGCGAAAGGCTTTACCGATGGTCTTGGCGCCTAGAACAGCCCGCGAAACTACCACACGAGGAATACCAATGCGCGTATCCGAGGGATAAACGGTATCACAGCACTGAGCAATGCCGGCGGCATTGAAACCCACATTGGGGAGCAAGCCGCCATAAGACATGGCCAGGAAAGGTGGTTCGTCATCGGTTTCGGCATGCACAATGAAAACATCCGGCTCATCATCCGGCAGCCAGTCTTCATTGTGAGCGACGAGCACGTGCCCATCCGCAGTGTTGTTTTCGTTCACGGCCAGGCTGGTACATTTGGTCAGATGGAGGGCATCGGTGGTAACGGCTTCGAGACCGTTGACCACGGCCAGTTCGGTGTAGTTGACATTGGCGCCTTCAGCCATGCCCAGCAGTTCTTCCACGTACTGCGGATATCTTTCCTGTGCGAAGGGCATGTACTTGCGCGCCTGAATTTGCGCCCCATCCCAGGTCAATTGCAGATTATCGTAGGTGGATTCCACCAATTTGCGGGCGTTCTCGATGCTGTGTTCGACGAGGGGGCGCAGCGCTTCACCCATCTGGCGTCCGATTTCGCGATGAGAACCTTTCACGTGAATCAAGGGCGGGGGAGCGGGGTGGACTATCGTTGAGGTATCATTCATGGCTTAACTATAAGCGGAATCGACAGCCTGCGCAAGAGAAAGAAAATCCTCCAGCTTTTTGCTGGAGGATCAGAAGGTCATTGCGGTGAGTTACTGTTGCTGCAGGACCAGATTTCCTACGGCCATTTCGACGTCAATGGTCAGGGTTGGCCCAGAACCGGAGGTCTGGTACTGCGTACCATTCACCGTCCAGGTACCGTGGGTCTCGACGTTGCTCAAGCCACCGTTGAGATTAATCGTGGCAGAAGTGCCTTGCGGAATGACGATCTTTACCTGGCTCAGGCCTGAGCTAACCTTTACATTCATGTCCTGAGTCAATTGGCCGGAAAAATCGAGGGTGTAATCGCCGGCGCCGCTGCTGAAGGTCAGCGAATCGGTATTGGCGTTGGCCAGGCCCAACAGCTCCACACTCGAAGCCCCCGTTTTGTAGACAAAACGCTGCATGACTGCTGGATTGAGTGAGTCGAAACGAACTGTAGCTTTACTGGCGCCGTCGTTGATCTCAAGATTGGTCAGCGGAACGCCGGAAAAATCAAGGGTACCGGCGTAGGCCCCGGCTGAAATTTCCAACGAGGTGGGGGTGTCACCCATCTGCAGCGTCCAATCGTTGATGATATTGCCGTCAGGAATGCCGAGGTTCTGGGAATGTTCCTGAGTGAGGATCATCTGATTGTTCAACAGAGAAAGAGTGGGTTCCCAGGAAGAGACGTTGTATTTCACTGTACCGCTCAACCACTGGTCAGAGCCGCCGGTGATGTTCAAACGGCCGCCGCCCATCTCAAGCTGGATATCTCCGTGATCATAATCGATGGGTTTGGACTGTGAGACAGCAAAGGTCTGGGTGACCGAGGTATTAATCGAAGGCACATTGACCGTGAAGGAGCAACCCAGCAGGACTACGGCGATCAATACAAAGGGAATGAACTTCAAGACACGCATATCGAGATTCCTATTCTTTATCGGTCCCGTTGCTCTGCTGCGAAGCCGGAGGAACAGGCGGCAGTGAGGTAGTCTGTGGAACGGCTGCCGGCGGAGGGGTTTTCCCGGCCGAGGCACTGGTGGAGCCAAATTTGGTGATCACAATGGCTCCCAGGCCGACGAGGCTCAGGATAGCGCCAATGATCCAACCCACGCAGGGGATCAAATTGATGGCACCGATCAGCATACTGATCAACAATGTACCAATGCCTGCTGAGACAGCGGGCGCCCAGTTGCCCTTGGCAGCATGGGAAAGCTTTTCGCCCACAAAATTGCCGAGGCCAATCCAGCCGAAGGCCAGCGCCAATCCAAAGAGGATGACGTAGAGAACCGCTACCGGGATCAGGATCAAAGTGATGATCAGAATCACCAGCAGGATCGGTGAACCAATCACGGCCAGGAGGCCGACTGCTCCTGAGATCAAGGGTTCTTCTTGAATGGCGGCAGACAGATTATGGGTTTGCCGGGGCAAGATCAGCCCGACGACCACAGCAAAAGCTGCCATCGCAAAAGCTTCAAAAGTTGCCGTTAGAAAACTGGCCAGCAAATTTTGTCTGCTCTGCCACGGGAATTGCCAAACGGGATTCGCGTTCCCTCCCTTGGAGGGGGTCTGTTCGGTAATTTGCCCATTGACGGTGGCCGAGTCCGACTTTTTCAAGCTGGCGCCCACGGTAACGATATCCCCGTTGACCACTGCTCCGTCTGCTAGGGTGATGGCGCCGCCAATTGCGACGAGATTGCCATCCAGCTTGCCGGAGAGGGTGATGGTTCCTCCCGTGAGGACGACGTCCCCGGTGATGGTGGCTCCCGCTTCAATGTTGGCGGTTCCGCCAATCACTACCAGGTTTCCGAGCAGAGATTCACCGCTTTGCAAACGGAAAGTGTTGCCGACCACTACCTTGTCACCTGTATAAGTAGGCGGGTTACCCGGCTGTGGTGTAGGGGATTGGGCCAGGACTGGTGTGGTAATCAGCAAACAACAGGCCAGTGCCAGCAGAGTGAAGAGAAGTTTCTTTTTTATTTTCATAGGGTTGCCCGAATACCTTTCCGTGCAATGCGGAGGAGCGTGATGCCCCAGGCCAACAGGGTCAGGCTGACCCACATCAGGGTCGAGACGATGATCCAAACCGAGAGCCCGGTGGGTACCGCATTAAAGAAGTGACCGACAAAACTCCAGAACTGGGTTACCTGATCGACCAACTGCACAAAGTCGGTGAACAGATCGGTCATAATTGTGATGGGAGAAACAGGAGGAAGGAGGAAGGCACCCAGCGTGATCAATGCAGCCAGAGTGCTTGAAACCATACTGATAATGATGATGCGCTTTTGTTCTTGTTCTTTCTTCTTGCGCCTTTCTGGCAAACTGGCTTGCCAGCGGGCAGTAAAACCAGACGGGGGAGCAATGACAGCGGCAGTTTTCAGTTCGTGATCTACTACCCGCAAGGATTGATCCAGGCGAGCACACTGCGTGCATTGGGCAATGTGCTGGTCTAACTCTCCTTTTTGCACTGGAGTAAGGTTTTCTCTTTCCATGAGCAAGTTTTCATAGTACCGGTGATTCATGAGTCCTCCTCTCGTTCACAACCAGCATGGGATTCTGTGAAAGCATCTCTGCCAGTTGTCTCCTGGAACGATGTAAACGGCTTTTTACAGCACTTACAGTTAATGACAACATTTGACTTATTTCTTCCTCTGAACAGTCATACCAATATTTCAGAATTACCGTGGCGCGGTCCTGAGGATTGAGCTGATTGATGAGTTGATGGAGTGCATCATTCTCCTGGTTGTGGCTGAACTCTTTTTCGGGGTTGGGAATGCTGTGATCTTCAAGATCGAGATCAGGGAATTCATCTAGCTCGAAAACGGGCAGCTTACGCTTGCGTTGCTGATCGATACAAAAATGGGCTGCAATCGAGAGAAGCCAGGTGATGAAGGGGCGTGCTGGATCGTATTTCTTGAGGTTCTGATAAGCGCGCCAAAACGTTTCCTGGGTAGCATCTTCTGCAGCCGTCGATTCACCCAGCATCCGATAGCAAAGGTTATATACCGGTGCCTGGTAAGTTTCTACCAACCGTGAGAATGCTTCATCATCTCCATTTCTGGCTAAATCCAGCCATTCTTGTTCAGAATCGGTCACGTAATCCTCAATTTTGTTATTCTAAAGAGGTATACGAATCCATGTGAAATAGGTTGCAGAATCAAGATCAGAATTTGATCTCTTCTTTGCCGGCAAGTTTCTCCTGGATTTTTTGGACCACAGTATCGAGGTGTTTGGGCTCATGGACAAAATCGAGATCATCGGTGTGAATGGTTAGAACGGGGCACAGGTCAAAGTGGGCGATCCAGTCCTGGTAGAAACTGTCGAGCAGTTCCAGATAATCGCGTGAGATGGAAGATTCCATTTCGCGGCCGCGGCACTGGATGCGTTTAATGAGGGTATCTACCGGGGCCTCGAGGTAAATCAATAAAGAAGGCGCAGGCAGTTTCTTCACGACAATGTCGAATACCTGCCGATAAGTTGCATAATCACGTTCGGTAATGTTGCCCATCTCATGCAGGGCGCGAACGAAAATGTAAGCATCTTCATAAATGCTGCGATCGATGATGGCGGAATGAGAATCTTCGTACATATCCAGATGCTGCTGCGCGCGGTGCCCCAGGAAGAAGATCTGGAGGTGAAAAGACCACTGTTTCATGTTGGCGTAGAAGTCAGGCAGGTAAGGGTTATCGGCCACCGATTCGTAGGCAGTCTTCCAGTGCATTCGTTCGCCGATGCGTTCAGTCAGTGAGGTTTTCCCTGAACCAATATTCCCGGCAACCAGAATCAGACGTTTGGGCATGAGATTCTCCTCTTATCAGTTGAAGTTCTCCTATTATAAGCGATTCGCTGGCAGGCTGGATTTGTGGTATACTCACTGCGGCGTAAAAACGCCAGCAGTTATCGTGCAGCAGTCATGTCTCGCCGAGACCGGCGAGATTTTTTGTGTGTTTGAGGAGTTTTTTCTATGGTTTACCAGTTTCAAGAACTTGGCTTGCAGGATCAATTTGTGCAGGCTGTGCGGAAGATGGGTTTCGTTGAGCCGACGCCCATTCAACAAGCCGCAATTCCAGCCTTATTGGCTGGACGGGACGTTATTGGTCAGGCTCAAACGGGAACCGGGAAGACGGCAGCATTTATGCTCCCTCTTCTGCAGGGGCTAAATCCTTCCATCCACAGCGTGCAAGCATTGGTTCTGGCGCCTACTCGCGAATTAGCGAAACAGGTAGCTGATGCAGCCAGTCAACTTGGACAGGAAACTTCGGTGCGAATTTTAGCGGTCTATGGCGGGCAATCTTATACCATTCAGAAACGTGCTCTCGGAAGAGGTGTGGATGTAGTGGTGGGAACGCCTGGCCGTTTACTTGATCTCATCCGACAAAACGAATTGGATTTGAGTCAGGTCAGCTATCTTGTGATCGATGAAGCAGATGAGATGCTGGAAATGGGCTTTGTCGATGACGTTGAGTCAATTTTGAAAGAACTTTCTGCTGATCGCCAAATTGCTCTTTTTTCGGCTACCATGCCGGATGCAATTCGTAAATTAGCAAATCGCTACTTGAACTCTCCTGAAAAAATTTCAGTCAACCCTGAGCAGATCACTGTTGCTGAAACTACCCAGCGGTTTTATCGGGTGAGAGAAGAAAGCAAAATGGCCGCGTTGATTCGTCTGTTGGAAGTAGAAGACATCGACTCAGGCTTGATCTTTGTCCGGACGAAAATTCGTTCTCAAGAGATCGCGGATGAATTGTCGACTATTGGTTTCCCCGCTGATGCTTTGAATGGTGATCTCAATCAGGCGCGCCGCGAACAGGTGCTGGAGCGTTTTCGCCAGCATAGCTTAAAGATTTTGGTGGCAACCGATGTCGCAGCCCGTGGTTTGGATATCGATGATGTCACGCATGTGATCAACTATGATTTTCCACAGGATGCGGAAGATTACGTTCATCGTATTGGCCGTACTGGCCGCGCCGGCAAATCTGGGGTGGCAATTTCTTTGATCACTTCGCGAGAACGTGGAATACAAAAGCAAGTGATTGCTTACACCAAACAGCCTGTCGAAGAATGTGTTTTGCCTACCATTGAAGAGGTGGAAAAACGGCGGGAAGAACGATTGTTGCAAAAATTGTCCGATCAATTAATCGTTGGGGTTTCCCCCGCTGAGCGAAAACTGGTGGAACAATTTGGCGACCAGGGTTTAACCCCTGTCGAAATCGCTGTAGCCGCAATTCGGTTCATGCGTGCCAGCGAAAGCAAACTGAAAGCTATTGAAATCAAAGAACCCGTTCATGAAGAACGCTACAAGCACCTTGAGGAACGCCGCTCACAGGGGAATAGATCAAAAGGAAACTGGTCTGACCGTGATGAGCGCCGTTCTCCAAAAGGAAAAAGACGTGGCCGCGGCAGTGATGCGGGTATGGTCCGCCTCTGGATGAATTTGGGTAACAAAAATGGGATTCGTCCCTCAGACGTGGTTGGCGCCATTGCCAGCGAAGTCGGCATCCCCGGAAAAGCCATCGGGGCCATCGAAATCCTGGCAGATCATACGTTCGTAGATATTTCGGAGCAACACGTTCACCGCGTGCTTAAAGAGAGCACAGGTAAATATCAGCTCCGTGGGCAAGCTGTCTTACTGCGGCTGGCAGACCATACGACAAACTGATATCCTATCCGGCAGTTCTTTGATCTGCCGGATTTATTTTTATCATATAAGTTATGACGCGGTGAAGTGGGTTGAAAGGTCGCTGGAGAATCAGAGATATTTCATCTCGGGACCGTAGGAGAAAAATGGGCGCTTCAGAAAAACTGCAAGGGATTCCTCCTCGTAAAGCAATTTATCCGGGCGTAAAGGTATCCATTATCGAGAAACAGAATCAGCCAAGCGGAAAAAGGACTGAAGGGGTTGTCGTAAGGCTGCTCACGAAAAGCCCTACCCATCCTCATGGAATCAAAGTAGTGTTGACAGATGGAAAAGTGGGGAGAGTTCAAGAAATTCTGGAAGATTAAATAAAATAGCTGCATCTTAATGAAGAGATGCAGCTATTTGCTTTCTGCTATTTGGTCAGAAAGGCGGCCCCCACCAGGCCAGTACCTGCGTGAACGGAGAGGCCGGGGGAAAAAGGCACGGTAAAGACTTCGGTCGGCAAGGGGAGAGCTTCACGTAATTTGCCTTCCAGATATTTGGCGTCTTCCGGGTTATTGATGTGATAGAGGGCAGCTTTCTCGATGGCTTTTCCTTTGACCGAATTTTCGAGCAGTTCCACCAGACGCTCCAGAGCGGCCTCGCGGGTGCGGATGCGTTCAGTCATTTGCAGAGTACCCTCCTTCATGGTGAGCAAGGGGCGAATATCCAGCGCGCTCGAAAAACCGGCAAGAAGTTTCCCAACCCGGCCGCTCATAGCTACATACTTCAAGGTGGAGAGGGCGGCAAAAGAGGTGAGTCTGGAAATTTGCTGCTCTACCAGTTGCCCGGCTTCATCCAGACTGGCGCCCTTCGCGATGGCTTCGGCGGCAGAGATGGCTAAAAAGCCCTGTCCGATGGTCATGAATTTGGAATCAATGACCTTGATGCGCCGGCCTGGAAATTCGCGAGTGGCTTGCTGTGCATTCTCATAGGTAAGACTGTTCCTGGCGCTGACGCAGATACACAGAATCTCTTTGGCACCCGCCACGAATGCCTCATTATAAGCAGCGGCAAAAGCACCAGGGGTAGGGGCGTCAGTGGTAGGGAGTTTATTGGCATAATCGATCTTGGAAAAGAGCAATTTGTCATCGATCTCACTATTGGTGGCAAAACTCTCCTCTCCAAAGCGGATCATGATGGGCACAAGTTTGATGTCGAAGCGGGCGGCTAATTCGGGAGTCAAACTGGAATCACTATCGGTAATTACCTGAATCTTTTGCATAGAGACCTCAATAAAAAGTAACCTGAAAGTTATTCAACACTAATTATTTGTTTATTTATGATATATTGCTGAATGCAATTATATCCTCTTTCGATAATTATATCTTAAATAGCAAGCGAGCCAGAAATTTTTCTGGCTCGCTGATATTTCTGAGGATACAGCTTTTGACTACAGAGAATAGAAAACAGCACCAACCATGCCTGAACCGGCATGGACTGAAAGGCCTGGGGTGAACTGGACCACCAAAACTTCTTGCGGAAGCTGGAGTTTTTCACGCAGCCGTTCGGCGAGGATCTGGGCATCTGTCGGGTTATTCACGTGATAAATGGCAACCCGTTTTACCGTCTTGGAGCCAATCGAATTGCAGATCAAATTGACCAGACGATCCATGGCGGCGCGGCGCGTGCGGACTTTTTCCAGCATTTGCAGGGTGCCGTCTTTCATGGTGAGCAGAGGACGAATATCCAGAACCGTGGCCATACTGGCAACGAACTTGCCAACCCGGCCGCTCATGGCCAGGTACTTCAGAGTAGCAAAGGAAGCAAAGGTGCACAGGTGAGGGATCATGGCTTCTGTCATGGTGGCGGCTTCTTCGAGCGAAGCTCCTGCAGCAATGGCTTCCGCGGCGGCAATGGCCAGAAAACCCTGCCCCATGGTCATGAACAGGGAATCCACAACCCGGATGTTCTTTTCGGGGAATTCGCGGGCGGCCAAGAGTGCAGACTCGTAAGTGCTGCTGACTTTGCTGCTGACACAAATGCACAGGATCTCCTCGGCGCCGGCGGCAAAGGCTTCAGAAAAAGCCTGGATGAAAGCGGCTGGGGAAGGGGCGGCAGTGGTGGGCAGTTTACCAATCTGGTCAATCTTCTCAAAAAGGAGTTTATCGTCGATGGTGATGTTGGTGGAGAAGGTTTCTTCACCGAATTGGATGGTGATAGGAACCAGGGTAATACCATATTGCTGGGCGATTGCAGGTGAAATACTGGAATCGCTGTCTGTGATCACTTGAATTTTTGGCATAATTTCCTCGGATGAAAAAAATTAAATGATACCTTTGGGCTTCTTAATGCAGGGGTTCAATACTTTTACCCCTACATCCTCATAGATGGTAATGTCTTTGGTGACGATGGTGTGACCGTACACCAGAGCAATCGCTAATTCAATCGAATTGGCGAGGGTCAAAGCGCGACCCAGCGAGCGTAATTCCGCCAATACTTCCCCCCACTTAATGGCGACGGTTTCTGTGACCGCGCAAAATCTTCCGCTGAAGCGAATCAGCAGATCATTGGTAAGCCAGGAATGGTGTTTCTCTTTTTCTTTGCCATCGGGTTCTTGAGCGATGAATTCAGATAGCTGCGCCAGGGTGGCAACGCTGATGAACAACGTTTCTTCCTCCTGCTGATCAAGCCATTGCAAAATAATGGGATCAGGAGTCGGCGAAATCAAATCAGCGACGATGCCGCTATCCAGGAGAAAGGTCATCGCTCCTCGCGAATTACTTGGGCCAGGGTGCTGGAGGAAGGAGGCATTTCTTTGAGAGGCGAACTCTGAAAGAAATCAGACAGGCTGGAACGAGATTTTTGCAGCTTTTGATAATCGGAATAAGAGAGCACTACCGCCACTTCTTCTCCACGGCGGGTGATGATCTGAGCCCCTTTTTTCAAGGCGAGGTTGACTACTTCACTTAGTTTATTCTTGGCTTCCTGAAACTGCCAGTGTTCGAACATCCGCTATGCTCCTGTCTAGACTGTCTAGATTCAAGTATAAGCGATAGCGGAGTTTCGTCAATAGGCCGGAAGTCACATTCAAACGGATGGAACGGGCCAGATTTTACCAGACATCGATATGCAGCCGGGAGAGTGGGTCAATAGCAATTTGCTGGGCCCGTCTGGCTTGCGGAGCGGGATAGCCCAGCGCCAGCCAGCACGGAAATTCAAAAGTGGCCGGGATATGGAGGGCTTCTTTGACGATCTTACTTTCTTCTGGGAAAGGTATGCGGGTAACGCCAAAAAGTCCCTGATCTGCGGCCGCAATGAGGATGTTTTCGATACAACACCAGATCGAAGCGAAGGCATTTAACCCAGAAAGCGTCTCAGGGTGCAAAACTGAGCCGAGTTGATCGAAGAGGGGAATGAGCAATACAGGGGCGGAAAGGAGCATGGAATATTGTAATGGAATTGCATCCAGATACATCTCGCGTTGGGTGGCATCTTGCATTCCCCAATTGTCGATTACTTTCTGGCTCCCTTTGCGGTCGAGTGGGTGGATCACCTGATCCAGCAACTGGCGGCGCCGATCGAGATCAACCAATGAAAGAAAGTGCCATTGACGCAGGTGGTTGTTGCTGGGGGCGGCGAACCCGGCCCGAATCAGGATGGCAACCTCTTCTTGCGAAACGGGACGATCGTCGAACTGGCGGATCGTCTGACGAGAAGCAATGGCTTCCAAAGTTTCCATAAGACCTCTTCGTGTAGAAAATATATTCTATTCTAGCGCAAGGAAAGGGATTCTGCAAGTATTTGCGGAATCTCAGAAAAGGTCAGACCCTGGAAACAGCAGAAAACTGGCGACGATTGGCGAAGAACACTCCAACCAGGAAAGCAGTTTGTACGGCGCTGGTTAGGAAGACGAGCCAGTAGATCTCAGTAAACCCACCAATCAGCGCGAAAACGATATCGGTGAGATGCAGAATTGTAGGAATCACGAAAATTGGCCAATCTTCGCGAGTAAAGCGAGCCGTCATTCGTCCGCGCCAGAGGAAGAGCAGCAGCAGAACGGGAATCAGCAGGTGAATGCCCAACATGATCCACTCGGCTATAGAGCCTTTTTGCATAAACGGCTGCAGCCACAATAGGAAGTTCGAGAGAGGGCTGATCATCAGGAGCAAAGCCACGATCATGCTCAAAAATGGGTAAAGAATGCCTACCCCTTTATTGTGTCCACTACGCTGGTACCACCAGCGTCCCAGCAGGATGCAGGTGCTTCCGTAGAGCATGATAAGCATCCAACCGGGGAAATTGAAAACCGGAATATGCAGGATGTTGGGATAGGTGGCCGGGTCAATGAGCCAGTTCCAACGCCCTGAGGTAACTCCACTCATGGGGAAGACCTGACGGATTGCTACCGGGTCCAAAGAAAAATCCTGGGCCATGCCGAACAATCCCAGAATGGGTGGCCATAACCATTTGGGCAGGGTAGTTTTCTCAAGCAGCCACAGACCGGCAAAGAGAACCAGAGCCTCGATCAAGGGAACAGAGAAGGGTACATAACCGATCATCAGCAATGAACGACCATACGAATACAATCCCATGACGCAGGCGGCATTTTCGTAAATCGAAGCATACAAGAAGATGAATGAGAAAAACTCAAGCAGGGTGAAAACAGATTTTTCCTTGTCGCGTCGGATCATTACCGATAAAAAGTAGGCCCCCAGGAGCAAGGCAACGATGTCTTCGATCAACCAGGGGAGGGGGAAAGGTTCCACAAAGAGGTAATCCAAAAAGGTTTGCATTTTGTCTCCAAAAGAATCATTAAATCAACACGGTGTTGATTATACGTATTATATTTAAGAAGGTAGAAATTTCATGAACATGAAGCTGGATTCTGTTGGATAATCTACAAATGAGGGCGAAATGTCGAGAAAAGAGAGCGAATTAGATCCGCGTGTGGTCCGGTCCCGTCGGCAGCTGCAAAAAGCGCTGATGGAACTGGTAGCCGAGAAACGGTATTCCGATTTGTCGATTCAAGAGGTGACCCAGCGGGCTGGGTTGAATCGCTCGACGTTTTACCTCCACTATACTGGTTTGCATGAACTGCTGGAAGATTGCGGCAAAGAGCTGTTCAATCAACTACATGAAGTTATCTACGAGAAATTCAACCAGAAAAAAAGCTCTGCCTCACAAGATATCGAGAGGTATACGGCATTTGTTTTCGACCATCTCGAAAAGTATTCTTCTTTCTATCGTTCACTGTTGGGACGAAATGGTGACCTGGCTTTTCAGACCTTTTTCAGGGAGCAGCTTGAAGAATTGATCTTCGAACCGATGAATATCAATGCCATCAATACCCTGGAACAGGAAGTTGTGCTGCGTTTCTATACGGCGGGGTTTACTGGAATTGCGGTATGGTGGCTGGAATCCGAACCCAGAATCTCGGCACAGGAAGTGTCGCATGTGGTGGTCAACGATCTGATCGCGGGATACCTCAAATTCGTTGCCATGTAAAATGAAATTTCGGGTATGATTCAGCGCTAATATTCCCAAACTGGGGGAAGGAAGCAGGTCAGAATGTTGAGCATGGGGTGGAAGGGATTGATCCTGGGACTGTCGATTGCTGCCCCACTGGGACCAATCGGATTATTGTGCATTAATCGCACTCTCGAAGGCGGACGCTGGAAGGGCATACTGAGCGGATTGGGAGCAGCAAGCGCAGACGCTTTCTATGGCAGTCTGGCGGCCTTAGGATTGGCAGCATTGTTCCAGCGGGTCAGCTGGGTGCAGTACTGGACACAGCTCATTGGCGGGGCATTCATTCTGTATCTGGGAGTGCGCTTCATGTTCAAGAAGGCAGCCGCAGCCCAAGAGAATCAGGCCCAGCAAGGTGAATCCTGGGCAAAAGTTTACTTCACCACCTTTTTGCTGACCATGAGCAATCCGATCACGATCTTCTCTTTTCTGGGAATGTTTGCTGGTGCAGGGGTCAGTACCCCGGCTACGGCGATCTGGATCGTGCTGGGAATTTTCAGCGGCAGCATGCTGTGGTGGCTGATTCTGGCACAATTGACCCATTGGCTGGGAACAAGACTGAATGCCGCCATTTTACTGTGGATCAACCGGGTAGCCGGCCTGGCGCTGGTGATCTTTGGCGGAATTTCTGTTGGGAAAGCGTTGATGGCTTTGTTGGGTTGAGCGATTTTCTTGAAGCAGAACTGTCTTTATATTGTTTTTAGTGCAATTTTTTGTTTTGGTTGCTATAATTATTTTGTTACAGGTGGGCAGTTTTATCCGTTAGCAAATCACTACACAATTGAATACTGTATACCCGATTTGTGACTTTGATATATTTCCGGAATCACTTTTGAGGGCAATTTGAACGAATTAGCTATTGCAGTTGTTGCAGTTCGTTGTTCGAGTTGCGGACAAACTTTTGGTATTAGCTATAAGCAGGTTATCCAGGGGGAATGGATAGCCTATTGGGCGTTTCCGTTGACTGACGCAATGAGCCGACGAGAGGGATATGCGGATACACGGCTACAAGGGGTATGCAAGTTCGATTCTACCTACCCTGGTTGTCCTTATTGCCACAATACTGGGTTGGTGCAATGTGGCCGTTGCCACCATGTCAATTGTTGGGATGGAAGAACACCTGAATTTCATTGTTTTTGGTGTGGCAACTCCGGTGCAATCATTGAAAATGGCGATTTTCATGATCTGCAGGGAGCTGGTGATCTGTAACTTACATTCAGTTTTTTTGAAAGGAGAACACAATGTCTGATGCACTTGATTCGGTAAAGTTTGCAGAAAATCCTGAACCCCGCTGTCCGTGTGTGCTGCTTCTCGATACTTCTACTTCGATGGCAGGTGCACCAATTGACGAGTTGAACCAGGGACTGATAGCTTTTCAGGAGTCATTAAAGCAGGATGATCTGGCAATGCTGCGGGTGGAGGTATGTCTGATCAATTTTGGGCCGGTGAATGTACTGCAAGATTTCGTTTCTGCAGGTGAACTGGTAGTGCCTACATTGACCCCAAACGATGCGACGCCAATGGGTGAAGCGATCACTACTGCGCTTGATAAGATCGAGCAGCGAAAGCTGAGTTACAAGGCGAATGGTATTTCTTATTACCGACCGTGGGTATTTTTGATCACGGATGGTGCGCCAACCGATGAATGGCAGGCGGCTGCGCAAAGGGTGAAAGATGCTGAAGCACGTAAGAAGGTAGCCTTCTTTGCGGTGGGGGTAGAAAACGCTGATCTTTCGATTCTGGCACAAATCACACCGCGAACTCCGCTGAAACTGAAGGGGCTGGCCTTTCGTGAAATGTTTGTCTGGCTGTCTTCGAGCCTTAGCGGGGTATCTCGCTCGACACCGGGAGAGGATGTACCCATTCAAAGCCCGGCTGGTTGGAGCAATGTATGAGCTGGAAGGCCGCGGGAGTTTCGGTCATTGGCAGCAGTCACATCCGTATCGGTAAACCTTGCCAGGATTCCCATGCGATCCAAGCGCTTGAAAATGGCTGTTTGATCGGCATTGTCGCCGATGGTCTGGGCTCAGCGGAAAGATCCGAGGTGGGCTCGAATCTGGCAGTGCAAAATGCTATGGCGATGCTGGTTGCCGGGTTGACTGTGGGTATTCCAGAATGCGATAACGATTGGCAATCTTTGTTAACGAAGGCATTCACAGAGGCCAGGGGAGCTCTAGAGGCGGAAGCTTCCCACCTGCAATGTGAATTGCGAGAACTGGGCACAACGCTGATCTGTTTTGTCGTGGCCAATGGTGAAATTGCCATTGGCCAGATCGGCGATGGGGCGATTGTGGCTCAGTTTACTGACGACACTCTGGTCACTCTTAGTTCTCCGCAGCGAGGAGAATTCGCAAATGAGACTGTGCCCTTGACTATGGAAAAAGCGCTTGAACGGGTACGTTACCATGTACGTCCAGCGCAGATCAAGAATCTAGCTGCTTTTTCGGATGGGCTTCAAAATCTGGCTTTGATCAATACTACCTATGAGCCTTTCGAACCATTTTTTTCTCCTCTGTTCGAGTTCCTCTCAGGCAATTCCGATCGTGCGCAGATGGAAGAGAAGTTAGGTGTATTCTTGGGGTCCGAAAAGATTTGTGGGCGAACGGATGACGATAAGACGTTGCTATTGGCTGCTCCGCTATTTGATGCTGCCTGATCAATTATTCCTGGGATAAAGGTATGCCGAATTACACAGATCAAAACGGGAAAAAGGTTGTTCTAGGTAAAGAACTCGGAAAAGGTGGTGAGGGGGCGGTTTATTTACTGAGTGGTGATCCGAATTCGGTGGTGAAGATCTATTTTCCTCCGAAGCGGGCTTATTATGAACCGCGCTTGGGTGTGATGATCGCCAATCCGCCTGAAGATCAAACTCGCAAACTGAGTCCTCCTCACATTTCCATTTCCTGGCCGGAGCGCTGTGTTTATGAAAGCGGCAAATTTGTCGGTTATACCATGCCACTGATCCAAAAAGCACCGGATATCTACAAGATTTATGCGCCATCCATGCGCCGACAGGAGTTCCCAAATTTCGATTGGGGACATCTGCACCATGTGGCATTGAATCTGGCCATCGCGGTTAATGCCTATCACGCGAAGGGGTACATCATTGGTGACCTGAATTCAAAGAACGTTAAAGTGCATAAAAATGCAATGGTCACCATGATCGATACTGATTCAGTACAGGTAAAAACACCTACCGGGCAAGTCCTACGCTGCCCGGTAGGTACGCCCGATTTTACTGCTCCAGAATTGCAAGGATTGAAGCTGGATCAATATGATCGGGATGAATACCATGATGCTTTTGCATTAGGGGTAATGATCTTCATGTTGCTGATGGAAGGGTATCATCCTTATACCGGCGCACCGGTGAACCCCTCCATCTCAGTTCCTGCCCCAGCTTATCAGTATTGCATTAAAAAAGGTATTTTCCCTTATAAGAAAAATTCTCAGTTCAAGCCTCCACTCAATGCGCCAGACTTTGCTAGCCTACACCCTGAGATACAGGCGCTTTTTATCCGCTGCTTTGATCAATCTACTGGAAAGAATCGTACAAATCGTCCCCTGCCAATTGAATGGTACCGGGTGTTACATAAAGTGGAAAGCGAGCTGGTAAGCTGCAGCAAGGGCCATAAGTACTTTTCGGCCTATGGCAGGTGTCCGTGGTGTGCACGGGCAAACGCTCTGAGTGCGATTTCGGTGAGCATTCCCAGACCGGTTGTAACGCCTGTTTCACCGAAGCCGGTTACTCCCGTGCAGACACCATTGCGGCCAGCAAGGACCTCACTCACGACTCCACGAATGCCGGCGCAGCCAACAAAGCGCAAACTCTCCGGAACGGTTAAAACCATTATTGTCGCCGGTTCTGTTACTGGATTGGGTGTACTTTCTGTGCTAACCATTAACTCGATCAATGGAAAGACGGGTGGCAATTCGATCAATATTCCGTTTGTTAATTCCCTGGCTACTCAGACAGCAGGCAATAATCAACAAATTACCGATCCTGCTGTGATGGTAAACAGTTCTTCCTGCCCTGGAGCAGCCAATCTGATCATGGGCATAGGAGATCACGTTCTGGTGAATACCAGCAAAAGCCTGCGTGGGCATAGCGCTCCTAATCTGGAGGACAGCAGCGTCAATATTCGCTTTCAATATGGTGATTCTTTGACGATCATCGATGGGCCGGTATGTGCTACTTCTTCAACGGGGCAAGCCTACTGGTTATGGCAGGTGCAAGACCTAAGTGGAAATCAGGCCTGGGTGGCCGAAGGGGACTCTGGTCTTTATTACCTGCGAAAATAGGCGAATTAAGGCAGCCCAGCGCTGGGCTGTTTTTTTACTTATCCGCGATGACATCTTTCCACTTGATGAAATCGGATGTTGCCTGCAGCCAGACACGGGCAATGGCTTCTACGGCATCAGCCAGGGAGGCCAAACTCATGTTGGTGAAGGTAATGGAGGGATTGCTCTTAAGCTGCAGTTCTGTCTTATCCCACTCAGTCGTTTTGGTGCCTTCCGGCAAGTAGGCATGGGAGAGCAGAAAAGAATAGCGGCAAACATTCAGCATATAGCTTTCAAGGTTCCCGCAGGCACCATAGCCTGAAACAAAGCGGCGGTGATTCAGTTCTTCTTCTACCTGAGAAAGCAGGCAATTTGTCTCAGTGTACCCGGCACGGACCAACGGGTACCCCTGCGGATCATAGAAAAAGCGTTGATTGGGGCGGTCAATCTCATAGCGGGCCACCACTTCACGTTCCCAACGGGTCTCGATGGCATCATGCAGGTCGAAGGAACCATACATTGCAGAGCGTCCGTCACAATGAAGCGGCATGTGGGCATCGGCAATATAGTGGCTGAGCATAAACAGAAGTAAAGCAATGTGATTGTCGTTGGGGGAAAGGGACGAGCCTTTTTCTTCGTTCTGCTGAATTTTGAAATTGTCGATGACGGAATGATAGAGAGAATTGCAGCGCTGCGGCAGATCATTTTTGGCATCGATGGTTACGCCGGCACTTTTGAGTGGAGAATTCTGCCCGGCACGAAAGAGCAATGAAGTTCCCGGCAAATTCGTGTATTCGAGTGGGGGAGAGGCTGATTCGCAGCGGTATTTCATGATGTGGCTGGTGCCATTATCGACAATCACTTCATCCGGGTACCAGGAGCCACGGATGACACCATCCTTGTGGTCAGAGAACCAATCGACCAAGAAATCGGCTTCCGGACGCAAACTGGCCGGTACTTCGGCCTTCTGCAGACGTTCGATCGCTTTAAACGCAATCCAGGCGTGGGTAAACTTTTTCATTTTTCCCTCTTTTCGTGCGCAACATTTCTTTCATTCTAGCACGCGCGGCAGGGAAAACCTATCTACGAAGATTGGGCGGGGAGCTGAGGAAGCGGGTCGTGTACTACACGCGCGAAAAGACCCGCGGCGATGAAGCGGGCAATCGTCGAAATGATACAGACAACGAAGAAATTGGTACGCACAATGATGGCGCTGCCTACCGCGGCTCCGAGGGCGAGCGAACCCAACACCACGATCTGATAGAGGGCGGAATAACGCGGCACCTGGGCTTTGGGGATGGAGGCCAGCAGCAGATTGAACGAAACCAGATTGAACATGCCCCATACCACGCCACTGAAGGCATTGATGACCGCAATGTGCCAGACCTGCGAAGCAAAGATCCAGGCCACGGGCAGCAGAGGAATGAGAAACATGCTGAGCACCTGCAACCGGCGCGGACCGATGCGGTCGGCGATGGTGCCAAACTGGTTCTGAGTGGCCAACGTGGTCATCGAAGTAACCACGGCCAGAAAGCCTACTGATGCCGCGGAAAAATGCAGCCCCTGTACCATATAGACGCTGAAGAATGGCCCTGAAATGTTGATCGCAAAATTCCATACGGCGGCGGTAATGGCCAGCGCGGTGAATTGCGGCTGATCGACGAACATACCTGGAATGCTGTGCAGGGAGAAGTGGCGTGAGTGCGGAATGGGCTGGGGTTCATCTGTAGGGGTATCGTCAATGTGGGAATAGCTGAAGATCGAGGAGCAACCGAACACGAAGGAAGCCGCCATGGCAATCTGGTACCCGATCGGATTGACCAGCAGGGTGATGATCTTGCCGGTCAGCAGGGTGGCGATCATGCTGGTGATGCTCATGACGAAGTTTCGGGAGCCAAAAAAGCGGCCGCGCCCTTCAAGGGGAACAATGGTGTGTGTCACCGCCATCCAGGCGGGGTAGGCCAGGTTGCCGGAAGCGTCGCGCAGCAGTGAAAAAGCAATGGCAACCCAGACAACGGCAGGGCCTTTGACAAAGATCGGCACAAAGACCAGCATCAGCACCGCCAAACGTCCCAGAGCGCTGAAAGACAGGTTGACCCACTTTTTATGAAGAGTGTGTTCCGCAATGAGCGCACCCGGCAGCAGCAGGATGGCGCCGATCAGGTTGGTGAGACTGTTCATCAGCCCAATCTGACCCTCATTGGCTCCCAGCGCCAAGATGTACAGGGTGATGAAATTGATGACGATGTTATCGCCGGCGGATGCGAAAAGTCCATCGAACCAGAACCAGCGTAAATTGCGGCGGACAGGAGCGGGCTGCGTGCGTCCCCACTTTCCGCCGATAGGTAAATTCCGCAGCCAGTGCCGGGTGCGGTAGAGATTGAAGGAAAGATGTTTGGTTAGCGAGTGAAACATTTCATCCTTTTTGTCTGTGGATTGCCTGAAACTGAAGGTAGAGGCAAGCGGGACAGAAACGTTCCAGTTGAGCGAGCCAGGATTTCATCACAATAACGATCAGCGATGAGGCTGCAATGCAACGTCAAGATAAGTGAGAACTGTGTTGATTTTACTCGATTTTGAGGCTTTCCCAATCCAGAATCAAGGAAAAATCATCTCTGCGAGAGGATCTGGTCGATTTTTCGCAAAATCAGGGCTTTTTCGGCCGGATAAGCGCTGACCTCGAACAGCCGCTCCGCCAGCAACGGCAGACGCCAGATTTCACGCTCAGCAGCGGAAAGCGGCAGACGGCGCAGGTACTCGCGGCGGTAAGCGGTGGTCAGCAGGCTGCGGCCGATGGTCAGCAAACGCCGCTGCAGCGGAGGCACGATGGGTGGGATTGCCGAGGTTTCAAGGATCATCAAGGAGCGCATCAGGTCAGAGGCGGGCAGGCCGCGAGTGGCTGTCATCCAGTCGATCACGACCGGGCCGTGCGCGGTGAGGAGGACGTTCTCTGGGTGGAAATCACCGTGGCAAAGAGCGGAGCCGGCCGGCAGTTCGGCAAGACGGGCAAGGATCGGCTCGCGCTGGGCTGCAGTGAGGGCCTCGGTGCGCTGGATGGCGCGGCGCATCTGATCACGGTGATCAGGCAATTCCGCGGGGGCCGGGCAGCGGTTCAGGCGTACGTGCAGATCGGCCAGCTGGCGGGCAAGGGCAATCAGATGGGTGGGGTGTTGCTGCAATTCAGCCAGCAGAGACGGCCCGCTGACACGTTCGAAGACGATGCCGCAGCGCTCCCCGATCTGAACGAGCTGGTGGGCGGCAGCGGCGGGAAACCCGGCTGCGACGGCAGCACAGGTGGCAATATATTCGCGGCGGATGGGGTCGGGGTTCATCCAGGGCTGGTAGAGTTTGAGCACTTCCTGCTCGCCCAACGCAAAAACCTCGGCGGTCCGTCCATTGCCGATGCGCTGGTCGAGGGAAAAGGTCATGGGGGTAAATTCGGTCATTCGGGCTGCTCTCTTCTTTAGATTCTTGTGTGTCTGGATTGTGCTCCAAAAAGAGGAAAACGACAAGAGAGCGGCGGGGCTATAATCGAGGCAGAGAAAGGGATGCCCTGATGAAAGCAATGGTGCTGGAACGAATCATGCGCATGGACGAGACATCGTCCCCGTTGGTGCTGAGAGAAGTCGAACGGCCGGTGCTGGCCGGCAATGAGGTACTGATCGAGGTGGCAACCTGTGGGGTGTGCCATACTGAACTGGACGAAATCGAGGGCCGTACTCCACCGCCGCGGCTGCCGGTCATTCTGGGGCACCAGGTAGTGGGGCGGATCGCGGCGCTGGGCCCGACGGCACAGCGTTTCAAGGGCGGGGAACGGGTGGGGGTGGCCTGGATCTTCTCAGCCTGCGGAAAGTGCGAACATTGCCGCGCTGGTCAGGAAAACCTGTGCCGCGAATTCCGTGCGACGGGGCGGGACGCCAACGGCGGTTACGCTGAGTACATGACCGTGCCCGAGGATTTCTGTACCCCGATCCCGGTGGTGTTCAGTGATGCCGAAGCGGCCCCGCTGCTGTGTGCCGGAGCGGTCGGCTATCGCTCACTGAAGCTAACCGGGCTCAAGGATGGCCAGCCGCTGGGGCTGACCGGTTTCGGCGCTTCCGGGCATCTGGTGCTGATGATGGTAAAGCAGCGTTACCCGCATTCACCGGTATACGTCTTCAGCCGCAGTGAAGGCGAACAGGCTTTTGCGCGGCAACTGGGGGCAGCCTGGGCCGGAGGCATCGAGGCGCCGCCGCCGGAGCTGCTGCAGTGTATCATCGATACCACACCCGCCTGGACGCCGGTGCTGGCGGGGCTGCGGGCATTGCGCCCGGGCGGGCGGCTGGTCATCAACGCCATCCGCAAAGAAGAGGGAGATCAGCAGGCACTGCTGGGGCTGGACTATCCGGCGCAGTTGTGGCTGGAAAAGGAGATCAAGAGCGTGGCCAACGTGACCCGCGCGGATGTGAGCGAGTTTCTGCAACTGGCCGCGGAGCTTCCGATGCGGCCGGAGGTACAGGAATACGCGCTGACGGAGGCCAATCAGGCGCTGCGCGAGCTGAAGGGGCGACAAATCCGCGGGGCGAAGGTGCTGCGCATCAGTTAGTCAGCAATAAGGTGCGGTGCCACTGCACCCTACCTGAATAACTTTTCATACTAAATGGCTACGATCCAGTCTTAAGTAATTTCTGGTATTTCTGACGAAACTTGGCTACTTTTGGCGCTACGACAAACTGGCAATAGCCTTGCTGCGGATTGCGGGCGAAATAATGCTGGTGATATTCCTCGGCGGGGTAGAAGACATCAAGGGGAAGCAGCTGGGTGACGATGGGATCGGGCCAGAGATGCGCCTGGCCCATTTCGTTGAGGACGGCTTCGGCCTGGGCTTTTTGGGTAGCGTCAGCATAAAAGATGGCGGAGCGATACTGGCTGCCGACATCCGCGCCCTGACGGTCGAGGGTGGTGGGGTCGTGGAGGGTGAAAAAGATGTGCAGCAGATCCGGGTAAGAGACCACGGTCGGGTCGAAGGTGATGCGGACGCTCTCGGCATGGCCGGTCAAGCCAGTGCAGACCTGCTCATAGGAAGGGGAGGGGCGATGTCCGCCGGTATAGCCGGAGACGACGGCGCTGACGCCGCGCACCTGCTCGAAGACGGCTTCAAGACACCAGAAACATCCGCCGGCGAGGGTGGCGTGGTCAAGGGGTTGTGTGTTCATGAGTTTATTTTACTGCTAATTGGATAAGAATTGTATTAATATTAGCAGGAGCAAGATCTGGTTCACGCGGAGAAAAGGCGAGATGGGAGCATACTATTTTATCTACGATAGTCTTGAAAAATCTTTTTCAATATCTTTAATGCATTGAAATATTTTTTTGTGGAAGATATTTTTAATTGTCTGATCAGTCATCCCATTTATGTTTATTTTAAATATTTCTGAAACAATATTGTTAATTTCAGAAGGTGAATAATAATCAAATTTTGGAATATATTTTGTTTTAGTAAAATTTTTTGTGACCTCAAAATATGATCTATTTATTTTTTTAATTTGATTTTGATAACTTGCAAGACCAAATCTAGATATTTGATCTGAAATAAATTCATCAAGGCCGTATAAGATCTTCTTATCTGTAATTTGTGAAAAGTAAAAAATCCAACCATATTTTTTTTGATCTACTACACAACCAGTTATTCGTAAATTAAGAATAAATATCAATAGGTCTAAATTTTTCTTCTTCGCATATTTATAACTTGTAAAATACCTAATAATTGAAGCACAAAACTTTTCGACATTCTCTTTCTTTATAGAAATTTCATTTTTTTCGAAGTGATAACCAAGGTAATTAAATCCTTGTGCAATATCTGCCATTAAAAATTTATCCTTGTCTTTTGGCGGATGTAAAGTTACCTGCAGTTCTTGAATGTCTTTTTGAAAATCTTTATAAATTTGAGTAGAATCTTCTTTTTTGCAAAAAATAATAATGTCATCTACATATCTATAATAACGGAAAGTACTAGATGCATAATATTTATAATCAATTGGCAAAAAATAAATGTTTGCAAGAATATTTGAAATGGATAATCCTTGCGGAACCCCCACATTATTTTGTTGAATCTGGTGGCAGGGTTTTGAAACAGTACTTTGTGAAATTGCTTTCTGGAGTAATGTAGTAATTTCTACCTTTCGAATTTTTTTATGAATTTGTTCGAAGAGTTTTTCATGATTAATTGAAGGATAATAATCAATAATATCTAAACGGATTAAATAATCAAAATTTCCGGATTTATAACTTTTAATTGCATCATTAACTAGTTCATGCAATGATAAAAAATTATCACCGAAAAGTTCAATTAAAATGATGGAAAGTGCTTTTAGAACTAATTTATCTCTAGTTGTTGGAATTGAAATAATTCTTGGATATTTATGAGCGCTTTTTAATATCAGCTTTTCTTTGTACTGTGAAAAATTATAAGAATTATTTTCTACTTTTTTATGAATTAATTCTATATGAGAAGATATATTTTTTTTAAAAGTGTCCGCACTTATTCCATCGATTCCAGGCGTACTATGATTATTAATATACTTATCATATGTATTCTCCAATTTTTTTCTGGAGAACTCTCTGGAAAACAATTGGGAGGCAGAATGGCGCAACTTTATTTTGACCATAAATTAATCAAAAATTGAATAATAAAAGGTGATGTGGCGAGTAAAACTAGTAAAAAAAGGAAAGCAATTTTTGATCCAAAATATGAAAAATAGTCGATAAATGTCATTTTAGGTAAAGTAGTATCCTTATCTTTTCTTTTTTCAAAACGAAGACATAAATAGTCATAAGGTGTATGATTTTCAACACTTGTTAATGCTTTGTTATATTCTGTAGAAACTTCTTCAATTTTAAGTTTGTTGTTTTTCTCTTCTGCTTTATTAGCTAGAAAATATAATTTTTGTAATTCAAGGTAACAACTCTTAAAATTATTGGCTCTTTCCGAAAATTTTTGACCAGATATATACACTGTAACTATCAAAATAATTATTGAACAAATTGCGATAAAAATGTTTTCTTTTTGATTCGGATAAATAAGTAACCATATACTTTTCCCTGCTATCCATGCTGAATAATAGATAATTGCTAGATTTGCAATTGTGTTGTAAAAATTAAGTCTTTTTTCTGAGTTTATTCGTGCTTTTCGGGTTATCCAAATTTGATCTGATAATTTCATAAACTCCTCCCTAAAAATGAGACTCTTTGATTAACAAAGGATAGGATCGCTTCATATAGAAGCTTAAAATCGGTAATTAGCCGTATTTACAAGAATCCTTCTGAAATAAGAAGTTTTCAACAAAGAGTCTCTTTAATATTTTATTACTAAATAGGCCATTTTATATATGGTAAATCAAGAAAATAATAAAATCATTATTTTGTTTGTACCACCAGTATTATCCAATTTTCGTAAGGATTGCCACTCACTTTAGAATCTGCCAAAGTTTTCTTCATTACTGAAAGCGTCGTATATATCGTTTGAGGTAAATTAATGTTCTTTATCCTTTGGTGGGCAGGGATCATTTCCCGGAGCGATGGTATCTTTGCTGCGAATCTGTCCGTTTAATCCGTGCGTGGAAACTTCCCCACCCCCTTGGTTGTGAGACATTTCTTTGGCAGCTTGTTCGGCTTCTTTTTGAGTGGTATGTAAGCTAGAAGCTCGATCTGAGTCGTCTCGTTTGTTGACCCAGGTTCCATCGGGTCGTTTATATACGGATCTGTTTGGCATAGTTACCCTCCTAAAACCTTGATCGGTAGTGATCAATTTGTTGTTTATGAAGAAATTATTACGGTTATATCCTAAGCGGGGCGGATGGCCATCCGCCCCTACCAGGGTATGTTGGTTAATTTAACATTCGCTGTATCCGCAGGTATAGCACTTGCGGCAGCCCTCTTCGTTGACGAGGGTGGCCTGGCCGCATTCGGGGCAGAGGTCGCCGATCTTGCCAAGGGTTTCAGGGCTGGGGGCCAGGGATTCCGCGGTGGGGGTGACGACCACGGGGGTATCGAGTGCGGTGCCGAGATCCGCGGCGGCCTGGTTGAGGACGTCGAGGAGCGGGGTAGGCGTCGGGGTATGGGCGTGCTTTTCGGCGTCGGCGAGGCGGGCGGCACGGTCATTGAGGTACTCTTCGAGCACCTGAGAGACGCCATCGGGCAGGGAACGGACGCGGTTGGGGCCAAAGCCGAGGGAGCGTCCGCCGCCGATGCCGGCTAACTGGCGGGCCAGGTCGGTGAGACGCTGCGAGGGCTCGATGGGCGAGGCCAGACGCAGGACGTAGCTGATGAGGCGGCCGATGGCTTCGCTGACGGCGGCGGTATCCGAGCCGGCCTTGGCGGTATTGATGAAGACCTCGAAGGGCTGGGCGCCGTCGTTCTCGTTGATGGTGACGAAGGCCTTGCCGAGAGGAGTGTTGATCTCGAAGGTGCGGCCGACCAGGGCACGCGGGCGTGGCTTGCGCGACTCGGTCCAGAACTTGAACTGGCCGCTTTCATCCGCAGCGGGGAGGGCAGGCTCCGTGCCGGTTTTCTTGCTGGCGGTGGCGCGGGTCTCGAGCACCACCTTATCGCGGGAACCGGTGACGTAGACGGTGATGCCCTTGCAGCCGAGTTCCCAGGCGGTCATGTAAGCGGTGGCCACGTCCTCGACGGTTGCAGATTCGGGGAAGTTGACGGTCTTCGACAGGCTGTTATCGACGAAGGCCTGCAGCACGGCCTGCATGCGCACGTGCTCCTCCGCGGAAATATCCGAAGAAACCACGAAAACGTTCTTGATCTCGACGGGCAGATCGTCGCATTTCTGGCAGGTGCCGTCGCGCATGACCTGCTCGACGACCTCCTGACGGGTAGCTTCATCCAGACCGGCCTCGATGAGGGCGGTCTCGAAGGCGGGACTGGCGTAGGTGAGCTGCAGATCGGTGCCCTTGTCGTTGACATGGCGGATGTAGGCCAGGGCAAAGACCGGCTCGCAGCCGTACCCTTCGCAGCCGGCCACGGTGGCGATGGTGCCGGTGGGGGCGACGGTGGTCTGCGCAGCGTTGCGGATGCCGTACTGCTTGATGCCGGCGGTAATGGAGGCCCAATCGACTTCTGGGCGGCCCCAATCCTGCTGATTCTCGATGAGCGATTCCGGCGCGGTCCAGACGAGATTGTGAGAGTCGTAGATGCTGCCTTCAATGGCTGGGAAGGGTCCGCGTTCGCGCGAAAGATCGATGCTGGTCTGCATGGCAACGTAGCGCACGTACTCCATCACCTGTGAGGCGAAATCCTCGCCGGCGGGGGAGCCGTAGCGGACGCCGACGTGGTACATCAGATCGGCCAGGCCCATGACGCCCAGACCGATGCGGCGGGCGCGCAGGGCGGCCTCGCGGAGCTGAGGCACCGCGGGCACGTAGGCGTTGGCGTCGACCACGTCATCCAAAAAGCGGACGGACAACTGCACCGACTCGCGCACGGCTTCCCAATCGACGGTGTGATCGGGGCCAAGGTGCTGGGCCAGGTTGACCGAGCCCAGACAGCAATTCTCGTAGGGTCCCAGCCACTGTTCCCCGCAGGGATTGGTAGCTTCGAGGGGGTACAGATGCGGCACGGGGTTGGAACGGTTGGCCGCATCCAAAAAGAGCACGCCCGGCTCACCGTTGTGATGGGCCTGCTGGACGATCTTTTCGAAGAGATCGCGGGCGCGCAGGGTTTTGTACTTTTTGAAGGGGATGCCGGCGGTTTCGGCCTGTTCGAAGGTGCCGCTGAAGCCTTTGGCACGCGGATCGGTCAGTTCGGGGAAGCGCAGCGTCCATTCGAGGTCGTCGCGTACGGCGGTCATGAAGGCGTCGGTGATGCCGACGGAGATGTTGAAGTTGGTGATCTGGTTCTCATCTGTCTTGCAGGAGATGAATTCCTCGATATCCGGGTGATCCACGCGCAGCACGGCCATGTTGGCCCCGCGGCGGGTGCCGCCCTGGGCGACTTCGCCAAAAGCGTTGTCATAGACACGCAAAAAGCCGATGGGCCCGGTGGCCTGGCCGGCAGAGGATTTGACCAGGGCGCCTTTGGGGCGCAGGCGTGAGAAGGAGAAGCCGTTGCCGCCGCCGGTCTGCTGGATGAGGGCGGCATTGCGCAGGGTCTGGAAGATGCCGGCGGGGTCGCGGCCCATGTCATCTACGATGGGCAGCACGAAGCAGGCGGCCAGTTGTCCGAGAGGGGTGCCGGCGCCGGTGAAGGTGGGGGAGTTGGGGAAGAAGCGCTTGGACGTGAGCAGACGGTAATAACGGTGCGACAGTTCGTCCACGTCAGTGCCGCGGTTTTCTTCGACTTTGGCAATGTTATAGGCCACGCGCCAGAACATCTCTTCCACGGTCTCGACGGGTTCTCCGTCGGCGCCGTGGCGGACGTAGCGCTTGAGCAGCACCTGACGAGCGTTGTCGGTGAGATCTACTTTGTTCAATTCGGGGGAACTGCTGGATTGCTCCAGCAGGGATGTTTGGGTCAGGTTGGTCTGCGGGGCCATGGTTGTACTCTCCTTATGTAATTATGATTCCAGTAATTGATCGATTTCTTCGCGAATGGATTTGAGATCGCCCAGGTGCAGGTACACGATGGCAAAACGGACGTAAGCGATCTGGTCCAGGTCTTTCAAGCCGGCCATGACCATGTCTCCGACGATGCGCGAAGACACCTCTTCGCGCCCCATCTTCTGGAGAGCACTCTCGATTTCCCCAACCAGGTGGTCGATGGCGGCGGCGGAAACGGGACGTTTGGCGCAGGCAATGCGGATGCCCTCCAGCAGCTTTTCACGGCTGAATTCTTCGCGGGTACCATTGCGCTTGATGATGAGCGGTACGGCCAGAATGGGCCGTTCGTAAGTAGAAAAGCGCTGTCCACAAGATTCACATTCGCGGCGGCGACGAACTCCGCCACGAGAATCGTGAGTGGTATCAATGACACGAGATTGATCGTGTTGACAGTAAGGACAGCGCAATTTGTTCTCCTTGTGGAATTGTAAGCTTGGGCGACCGTTTGATCTCCACCCAAGGTGCCGCGATGGCGTGCTCAGAAAACGATACCCCCATATATGGGGGTTATAACGGTAATATGCCGTATATGTATGCCAATAATGATAGCACACTTGACCCAGTGATTCAAGATTGCGAATCGGGTTTTAATCTTAAAAATCAAGTGCTAAAAGGCAAAGGGAAAGGGATAAAAGTTAGTTTTTCGTTGGGCCAGAGCCCCCAGATATGGAGAGGGTCTATCTGGAATGAGAAGGAAACCGCCAGACAAAATAATAAAACTTAAAATTTAGCGGGGAAGGGGAGCAGGTTGGGAATGACCCGGGCCGCAGAAGGGAGGATCAGATAATCAAAAAGCTGACGGTGACTGGCCGTCAGCTTTTGCGCAACAATAGAGGAGGCGGGGATCAATATTCCCCAAACACTCCTGATTCATCTATGGAGGACCGCTTCAGAACTTTCGACAACCCACAGCGAAGTTTAGAAGTTGGTTTTGGGCTTGCGCATGAAGGAAGGCAAGTCGATGTTCTGCGGGTCCACAATGATCGATTCGAATTCGCCGCCCTTACTGCTGGCAGCATCCACTTCGACCTCTTCGTTGAGGTGCGGTTTCATCACGTTGAGGGTCTCCTGCAGGCGGCCGGCGTTGCGATTGGATTGGCTGAGAGAGCGAACCCCACCGGCGCGGTCAAAATCCGTGGCGATGACCGTGATGCGAATCTCGTCGCCCATATTCGGGTCGATGACGGCACCGAAGATGAGGTTGACATCGGGAGAAGCGGTTTCTTTGATGATGGCGGCAGCCTGATTGACCTCGAAGAGCGACAGGTTGGGGCCACCGGTGATGTTGAAGAGGATACCGTGAGCGCCATCGATAGTGATGTCGAGCAGTTTGCTCGAGATGGCTTCTTCAGCGGCCTTCTGGGCGCGATCTTCCCCGCTGGCGCGGCCGACGGCCATCAGAGCGGCTCCGCCCTGAGACATAATAGCGCGCACATCAGCAAAGTCGAGGTTGATGAGGCCGGGAACGGTGATCAGTTCGGAAATGCCCTGAATGCCCTGGCGCAGCACGTCATCGGCGGTGCGGAAGGAATCCTGCAGGGTGGCCTTGCGGTCGACGATCTGCAGCAGGCGATCATTGGGGATCACAATGAGGGTATCGGCGTGTTCTTTGAGGTTGGCGATGCCCTGTTCGGCAGACTGGAGGCGTTTGGCACCTTCGAATGTGAAGGGGCGGGTGACCACACCGATGGTCAGAGCGCCAATTTCCTTGGCGATCTGGGCCACGATGGGGGCCGCACCGGTACCGGTACCGCCGCCCAGGCCGGCGGTCACGAAGACCATGTCGGCGCCTTTGAGGGCTTCATATAATTCCTCGGAGGATTCTTCGGCAGACTTGCGGCCGACCTCGGGGTTACCGCCAGCACCAAGTCCGCGGGTAGTTTTGTCGCCAATACGGACTTTGGTCTGAGCCTTCGACAAGACGAGAGCCTGCGCATCCGTATTCACGGTGATGAATTCGATGCCCTGCAGCCCTTCGTCAACCATACGATTGACGGCGTTGCAACCGCCGCCCCCTACACCCACTACCTTGATGCGGGCAAAAGCTTCGTTCTGTTGGGTTCTATTGTTGGTCTCCATAGTATTATCCTCCATTATATATCAGCTTGCATAACGAGTCAGCAGTCAACTGGCAAGTTATTCTTCGTCATACGGCAAAAGCCGTGTCAACCACTTTTTGATCTCGGGCCAGTTCACCGACGGGAGCGGATTCTTGGGTCCGCGTGGGCCGCGGCGAGTAGGGGCAGGGCCGAGGTTGTCGTCCATCAGCTCAGCCCATTTGAGCAGGCCAATGCTGGTGGAATAAGAAGGGGACTGCAACTGATCGACGAGCCCGATCAGGTTTTCGGGGCGGGCCAGACGCACTGGCATGCCCAGCACGCGGCTGGCAAGGGGGCGAATGCCCGGGAGCTGGCTGGTGCCGCCGGTCAGGACCATGCCGGCCGGGAGCAATCCGTCGTAGCCGGAGCGTTTGATCTCCTGCAGCAGCAGTTGGAAGGTCTCTTCGACGCGGGCTTCGATGATGTGAGCCAGATCGCGGCGGCGCACCTGGATGGGCTGCTCTTCCCCGTATGCACGGGTGGTGAAACAGTCATCCTCGGCGATCTCGTCGCGGATGGCGTAACCGTACTGTTTTTTGATCTGTTCCGCGGTTTCGGGGCTGACGCGCAGGCCAACCGAGATATCTTGAGTGATGTGATTGCCGCCAACGGCCAGGACCATGGTGTGCCAGACGTCGCCGTTGATGTAAATGGCCATGTCGGTGGTACCGCCGCCGATGTCGCACACGACCACGCCCATGTCGCGTTCGGTCTTATCGAGCACGACTTCCGCTGAGGCGAGGGGGTTGAGCACGAACTGGCTGACCTCGACGTTGGAAGCCTGCACGCACTGGCGCAGGTTCTCGACGGTGGCTTCAGCCGCAGTGATGATGTGGGTCTCGACCTCAAGACGATAGCCATACATGCCAATCGGAGAGCGAATGCCTTCCTGACCATCGAGGTTGAAGCCACGCTGAATAACATGGATGATCTCGCGGTTATGTGGAATAGCGATGGCACGGGCCTGATCGATGGCACGGTAGATGTCTTCCTCTTCGACCACGCCGCCAGAGATGCCGACCACGCCGCGGGAATTCACCGAAGAGACGTGAGAGCCGGCCAGACTGACCAGAGCCGAAGTGATCTCGAGCCCGGAGGTGCGCTGAGCCTTCTCGATCGAGCGAGAAATGGCCTGGGATGCTGCCAGGACGTCCACAACCGTCCCCTTGCGGATCCCTTGCGAAGGCTCGATGCCGACGCCGAGGATGCGCATCCCGGCTTCTGCCTCGAGACGCGCCACCAGGGTGCAGACTTTGGTGGTACCGATGTCAATACCGACTACAATAGGTTCATCCATAGCTTACTCCGTCCGATAAAACGGTGAATCGACATTCGCTACACTGATCAGGGTGGGGGTGATCCCCTGCGCCTGCAGTCGTTGAATAATTGCCTGATACTCGGCCTGCTTGAGGGCAATGTTGCTCAGATCAAGGCCGAAAAATACCGAATAACCCGCCGGGTCCTGCCAGCCCATGCCAGATACCGGGTCGTACACCAGTGAAGCCCCGGAAGGCAGTTGAGCGCTCATGGCAATGGCTGCAGAGAGGATCTGCGGATCGATGTAAGAGGGGCCAGTCGCAACGGCAGCAGCCGTGGTGTCGGCAGAGCTGTCGGTGCTGGTGTCAGCGGCAGCAGCGGTGCTCTCAGCGGGCGCGGCTGGGGCGGCCACTGCGGATTGAATGGTCAGCAGTGAACCGGCATCGCCGCGGGCGGGCATGACCACGCCGTCAGAGGCGATCCACTGGGTGGTGCCGTTGGCAGCCCAGGCCAGGATTGGCTGACGTTCTTTGACCGCGAGAGCTACTCCGTTGGGGAAGCTGATCGAGAGGCGCACCGACGAAAACTCAGGGAAGGCCGTGGTGATGGCGGCTATGGCGGCGGAGCGGTCGAGGGTAAAGATCGATTTGGCGCTGGCCATTACCACCGGGGTCACGTCCGCGGCGGTCACGCGCTGGGCGCCTTCGAGTTTCACGGTGGCGACCTGGAAGGTGTTCATCGTGGCCATGAGAATGACCACAATCAACAAGGTAAAGGCGATGAAGAGCGAGGCTGTCTGCCAGTTGAACTGCACCGAAGGCAGGGCCGGCATGCGAATTTCCACGCCGTTGGCGCTGTGGGTGTAGTGCAATTTGCGGGCATTCGTCGAGCGCACCGAAGAAGTGGTCGGTACCGCGTACGGTGAGGTACGGCGCACCGCAGTCGCGGGTGCGTGACCCACCGCCGTCGAGCGGACTGCCTGCTGGCGCACGGTGGTGCTGCGCTGCTGGCTCGACTGCTGGCGCTTTTGACGAAGCTGATCGGCTCTGGAAAGCCCAGAACGGCTGCTCTCAGACATTATTTACTGCTCCTGTAAATACGAACGGTCGCAACGCGCTCTGACTGGCGGCGCACGGCGAGGTCGACTAACTGCTGTACCAACTCGGGGTAGGGTAAACCACTGGCCGCCCAGAGTTTGGGGTACATGCTGATCTTGGTGAAGCCGGGGATCGTGTTGACCTCGTTGAGGAACAACTCGTTGGTATCACGATCCAGCAGGAAGTCCACACGGGCCATTCCCGCGCAATCCACGGCGGTGTAGGCACGTACGGCGTATTCCTGAACCTTCTGCATCGTCTCGGCATCGATGGGGGCGGGGATGAGAAGCTCAGAGCCTTCACTGATGTATTTGGCATCGTAGCTATAGAAATCATCGCAAGGGCGAATCTCGCCAGCCACAGAGGCTTTGGGGTCTTCATTGCCGAGTACACTGACCTCAATCTCACGGCCATTGACACCGCGCTCGATAAGAATGCGGCGATCATACTGAGCCGCTTCGAGCAGCCCTTCGTAGAGATCAGAATGGGTGCGGCATTTGCTCACACCGACTGAAGAACCCATGTTGGCGGGTTTGACAAAGACCGGGTAAGTTAATTTTTGTTCGACGCGCGCCAGAACGGCTTCCATTGAATGCTGAATTTCGGAGCGGGTCGCGGTTACCGAGGCGACCACCGGAATGTGGTTGGCCAGCATGACGTCCTTGAAGAGGATCTTATCCATGCCAACGGAAGCTCCGAGGACGCCGGCGCCAATGTAGGCGACATCGGCCAGCTCGAGCATGCCCTGCAAGGTGCCATCCTCGCCAAAAGTGCCGTGCAGCACCGGGAAGATGACCTCAAGCGAGGCAACCGCGGTCAATTTACCGTCTTTCAGTGAATAGAGCATGCCTTTTTGCTGCGGTTCAGGCAGGAGAACGGCCTGAGTCAGACCGGCAGTGGAATTGTTCTTGAAAGCGTTCAAGACATCTTCCCCGGTGAACCAGGCACCTTCGTGCGTGATGCCAATCTGAAAGATGTTGTATTTGCTGCGGTCCAATACCGACAGCACGGATTCAGCACTCATCAATGAGACTTCGTGCTCCCCGGAACGGCCCCCGAATATGACGCCGATGTTCATTTTCTCTGCCATGTCAGTCATCCTGCCAATCTCCAAGAAGTTCAATTTCCAGTTCGAGAGCGACTGAAAATTGTTGTTTTACGGTCTTCTGAACCAGTTGGATCAACTGGTAGTAATCTTTCGCGGTGGCGGTGCCGTCGTTCACGAAGAAATTTGCGTGAACCGGGCTGACCTGTACTCCACCAACCTTCGTTCCTTTCAAGCCAGCGGCCTCGATCAAACGTCCGGCGAAATCGCCTTCGGGGTTCTTGAAGGTCGACCCGGTGCTGGCCCCAGCGGGCTGGGAACCGCGGCGTTTGGCATTGAGTTCCTCCACGTAGGCTTTGACCTGGGCCGGGGTGGATTCACTGAGGTTAAATGCCGCAGACAGGATCACCACCTGCTCCGCTTCACGTTTGAACTTACTGGAGCGGTAACGGTAGTCCATCTCTGTGCTGGTGAGCGATAACTCACCTGATTCTCGGTGCAAGATATTTGCCAACGCCAGAATTTGCTGCGTATCCTGACCACGCGCGCCGGCGTTGCCGTAAACTGCCCCGCCGATTGTGCCGGGAATGCCGGCAGCCCATTCGAAGCCGGAAAAGCCCTCGTCCACGGTCAGACGAACGACCGCGGCCAGGGTAGCCCCTGATTCAGCGAAGAGCTGCGGCTGGCTGCCCGAGCGATCGATCCGCATCTCTTTGGCCTGGTTGTAGAGCATCATTCCCTGCCAGCCAAAATCGCTGACGATGATGTTGGAGCCATTCCCCAGAATGCGGAAGGGAACGCCTGTTTCCCAAAGGAAACGAGCATCTGCGGCCAGCTCCGCTGCGGAAGAAGCCGCGGCAAACCAACGCACCGGGCCGCCGACACGGGCGGTGGAATAGCGCGCCAGGGCAACCTCTTTTTGGAGGCGAGCGCCGAAGTGTTGCTCGATAACCATTTCATCCAAATCCATCATTTTCAATCCTATAGCTCATGCATGTGTTCGATCAGGCGGCGGACGATCATCTGCCGCTGCATGCGGGGCATCTCGCGAAAGTCTGTGGGTGCCTGTTCCGGTTTGCGAGGAACCTGAATACGCGGAAACTCGTTGACCACAAATGAATAATTGACGGCCACTTTCGACTCAGGAATGGGGTTGGCAGATACTTCTTTCATCTCAACTCTTCCTTTCTTGCAGGTCGTGATAAACCTGATGGCTGACCTGATCGGCATCCCCAGCAGAGAGGACCAACAGCACGTCCCCAGGCAGGAGGATTTTCTCAGCCAGAACGATGGTTTCGGGCAGGGTCCGGCAATAATAGGCTTTGCGGGCGGGCATCTGAGACACCAGAGATGCAGAGGAAAAGGCCTCGATGGGCTCACGGGCCGGATAGACCTCGGTCACGATCACCTGATCGGCAATGGACAGAGATTGAATGAATTCCTGGGCCAGTGCCTTGGTGCGCGAGTAAGTGTGCGGCTGCCAGACGGCTACCAGGCGATGCCCGGGGTAGCGCGAGCGGGCTGCAGAGAGCGTCGCCTGAATCTTGGAAGGGTGATGCGCGTAGTCATCAACAACGATCACCCCATTGGCCTCTCCCAACACATCGAAGCGGCGCCCGGTACCAGTGAAGTGAGCCAGGGACTCGCTGGCTTTGGCTACGTCCAGCCTCAAAGCAAAGACGGCGGCCAGCACGGCCAGGGAATTGCGGACGTTGTGCTCGCCGGGAACCTGCAGGGAAACCCGGCCATAAGACTGGCCCTGAATGGTGAGCGCGTAATCAAATCCGCCCCGGCGGTTGGCAAAGCAATTGCTGGCCTGAACTTCAGCTGCTGCGTTCAGGGCATAGGTCAGCGTCTGCAAAGATGCTGGCTTCGCAGCCAGAAGAGCGGCAGTATTGGGGTAATCCGCACAGGCAATCAGACGGCCGAGTGGCTGAATATTGCCGAGAAAAGCGGAAAAGGCGGCCAGATAGTCGGCTGGGGTGGGGTAGCAATCGGGATGATCGTATTCCACGTTGGTGAGCAGCACGAGATCTGGCTTCAGCCCCATGAACATGCGGTCATACTCGTCGGCTTCGATGACGAAGTACTTGCCCTGCCCGGCGTGGGCATTGCTCGACAGGTCTTTCGAGACCCCGCCGATAATGTAAGAAGGATCCTCGCCCAACTGTGTCAGCACGTAAGCCAGCATGGCTGTAGTGGTCGTTTTGCCGTGAGAACCGGCGACGGCAATACCAAAATGATCACTGAGCAGTGAACCCAGAAAATCTGAACGTTTGAGCACCGGAATGCCAGCGGCGCGGGCGGCGACCACTTCGACGTTTGTGTCAGGAATGGCGGAGGAACGCACGATCACATCCGCGCCCTGGATGTTCTCTGCAGCGTGGCCCTCAAAAACCTGGGCCCCATGCTGCTGGAGATCAAGGGCGAGTGCAGAGAGCGCGCGATCAGATCCCGTCACCGTGTAGCCCTTCTCGAGCAGAACACGAGCGATGGAAGACATCCCAGTACCACCAATTCCGATCAAATGAACGTGTTTCATTAGATAAATACCACCAGAACCAGAATGAAAGCAATCGCCACTGCGAAGTAGATCGTAGGAGAGGCGGATAACCAGACCGGCGGCAAAACTTTGACGAGCGATAAGGCCGCCTGCCCTGCCTGGGTGGTTGCATCCGGGGCAGAGACAAAAGAGAAAGGATAACCGGCTGTGTGCATGTAATACCACAGAGAGCCAAAGATCAAGAATCCGTTCAAAGCGCCGATGAAGAAGCCGAGCAAGCCATCCTGCAGCAGGTGGCGAATAAAGCGCTCGCTTTCAGACAGGCGCGGAATCTTCGGGGTTTGATAGCCAAAGAAAACCAGACCCGAGAGGATGATGGTCTGCAGCCAGAAGACCGTCTTGGGGCTGCCATTAGCAAAGGTGTCCTTGAAGAAGGGTACGTAAGTTTGCAGTACATTCAGGGCAAACATAGCCAAAATGACGCTGAAAGTAACCAGCATTTCTTTGGCCCAGCCGCGCATGGCACCAATGATGGCGAAGAGCACCACGAAGATCAAGAGCATGACATCGAGACTGATCATTGACGGCCCTCCTGTTTTGCCTGATGCGCATCTGCCAGTTCCAGAACGAGTTTGGCCAGATAATCAGCGGCTCCCACAGAGACGTATTCCAGATTGCGCATCATCAGATACATTTGAGCGCGATTTTGGCCTTTACCAGCAAAAAGCTCGTGCAGAGCGGGTATTAATTCAATCGAGAGTTTCTCGTTTTCGATCATGCGGGCTGCCTGATTGCGGACCAGGAAATCAGCGTTGACCTTCTGATAGCGCCAGGCGAAGGGGTAGGGAACCAGAATCGCTGGTACATTGAAGTAAGGCAGTTCCCCAAGAGTCGAAGCCCCGGCGCGGCAGATGGCCAAATCAGCACAGGAAAAAGCAGCTGACATTTCTTCGTGCAGGTAAGGATAAATATGATAGCGAGCAGAAAGATCGGCCGGCAGACCGGCGGCTACTGCCTGAATCTCGGGATAATCCAGCATTCCGGTGAGATGGATCACCTGATAATCCGCCAGCAGGGCCGGCAAATTATCGAGGATCGCCGTATTGAGCAGGTGAGCGCCTTTGCTGCCGCCGGTGACCAGAATTACTGGCAGATCAGCGGTGCAATTCATCTGGCGCAGCGCGTCAGCGCGATCAAGTTTCTTCAATCCGGCGCGCAGCGGATAACCGGTGACCACAAAGCGGGCATCGACTTTGAAGTAGTTCAAAGAGTCGCTCACGGTCAGGGCAACCTTAGCTGCGAAGTGTGAGAGCACTTTGAGGGCCATACCGGGTTCGATATCAGGCACAAAGAGAAACTGCGGGATTCCGCGGGCGGCCAGAGCCATTGGCACGGCGACGTAACCGCCGGTGAAGAGGATCGCATCCGGCTTGAATTCTCGGAGAATGCGGCGGGAAGCGGCGATCCCCTGGAACAGCTTGCGCGTGTTCCCAGGAATGCTGTGCAGCCCGACGCCGTGTAAACCAGCAGCCGGAATCGAACGGTAGGGGATGTTCTCGCGGGTCACGAGAGCTTCTTCCATACCGCCGATACCGCCAACCCACAGGGTTTGGTCGATACGATCAGCGAGTGCCTGATAGATCGACAGGGCCGGATACACTCCGCCGCCTGTCCCCCCGGCGCAAATCAACAACCTGGCCACGAGAACTCCCTTCTGAAACTGATTTCGACAGTTTCGAATTTCGGGCAATGCCCATCAAAATCCCGATTGCTGCCAGCATGGTGATCATGTTTGAACCACCCGCGCTGATGAAAGGTAAAGCATTTCCGGCTACCGGGATCAGGTTGACCACGGTGCCAATGTTGATCATCGCTTCGATGAAGATCCAGAAGGTGATGCCGGCGGCCAACCACTTGCCTAATTCATCTTTGGCGCGATTCGAGATCACCAATCCACGCCAGAGAATGACCAGATAGAGAGCCACGATCACGAAAGCCCCAACCAGTCCCAATTCTTCAGTGATGACCGCAAAAATCGAGTCGGTCTGAGCTACCGGAAGGCCAATGAATTTGGTGGTGGAACGGCCAATACCGACGCCAAAGACGCCGCCGTTGATGATGGCCTCAAGAGACCACTTGACCTGGTCAGAAGCGTGTTCCGGGTTTTGCAGACCATTCCAGTAATCTACGAGGCGAGTTTTGGCACTTTTGTAGACCATGACCACCAGAAAACCGAGTACTCCTGCCACGACCACCACGGTGAGGATCTGGCGCAGCTTGCCGCCGGCGATGAAGAAAAGAATACCGCCGAGCAAAATGATGGTAGCTGCTGCGGAAACATCCGGTTCGGCCAGGATAAAGCCGGCCGTGATGCCAAGAATGGTCATCAAGGGGATCAGGCCAAAGCTCCACTGATCGAGCACGTCCTTCTTGCTGTACAACCAGAAGCACAGGTAGAGGATGATGACCAGTTTAGCCAGTTCAGATGGCTGAATGGAGCCATTGAACAAGGAACGCTGGGGCCCGGCATCGGAACTGCCGAAGACCAATACTCCCAGAAGCAGTGCCAGGGTGACGATCATGATGACCACGATCCAGCGACGAATGCGGTGGTAGTCGAAAAAGGTCAAGAAAATGGCGATCAGGGTACCCAACAACGCCCAGGCCATTTGACGGGTCACCGTGTAATACTGTGAGAGATTGCGACTGACCAGATACTGCCAGCTTGCCGAATAGACTTCGAGAAAGCCGATCACCAAAAGGGTAATGACCGCGATGCCGAGAGGCAGATCGAAGTTATCGGTGAAGAAATTACGGACGGATTTCGTCCGGGCAGGTACAGCGTTAGTAGCGTTCATGGCAAGTTATTGACCCATTTCTTGAAGAAGTTTCCGCGTTCTTCAAAATCACGGAAAGAATCAAAACTGGTGCAGCCGGGCGAGAGCAGGATGACATCTCCAGACTCGCAAATGGTGGCTGCCTGATAGAGGGCGTCTTCAAAGTCTTTGGCGCTGGCAATGCTGGTGAGACGCTCACCCGGGGAAAGAATGCCGAGCGCGGCCAGAATCTTGAAGGCAGCCTCGCCAAAGACGATCACGTGATCAACGCGATTGTGGATCAAGCGAGCGAGATCTTCCCAGGGTAATTCTTTATCTCGGCCGCCCAGAAGCAGAATGATGGGTTCGCTGAAAGAATGCAGCGCTGCCATTGTCCGTTCGGGAGCGGTAGCGATCGAATCGTTGTACCACTGGGCCCCATGCCAGGTGCGGACGAGCTCGAGACGATGTTCAACGCCCTTGAAATCTTTGACCGCGGCTTCCATCGCTGAGAGGGGGAAACCCGCTGCATAGGCGATGGCACAGGCAGCCAGGACGTTGAGCAAATTATGTTCGCCGCGCAGGAGGATGGTTTCACGCGGCATCAATTTAACGGTGCTATCGTTGGTTTGCAGCATCAGATTCTTGCCATCGAAGTAGGTACCTACTTGCCCGGCCATGGGCCGTTTGAGGCCGAAGGAAATCAACTGACCCTTGACTTCGTCACGCAGATTCCAGGAACCGGGGTCTTCGCGGTCGAGAATCGCAATATCAGCGGTGGTCTGGAAGGTAAGAATGTGGGCCTTGGCGGCAATGTAATTGGCCATGTTGCCGTGCCGGTCGAGATGGTTGGGGGTGATGTTGAGTACCGCGCTGATGTGTGGGCTGAGCGTCATCTGTTCCAACTGGAAACTGGAAAGCTCCAGAATGACCGTATCCCTGGCAGCGATCTCATCGAGAAATTCCACCAGCGGTTGACCGATGTTGCCGCCGATCCAGGCCTCATTGGGTGAAGTGATGGCCAGCTTGGCCATGCGTCCGACCAGAGTTGTGGTTGTGGTCTTACCGGCGGAACCAGTAATGCCAATCACGGGAGCCTGGACGGCTTCCATGAAGATCTGCGAATCATTGGTAATCGGCAAGCCGCGTTCTGCGGCGGTCTGCACAATGGGCAAGGAAAGGGGAATACCGCCGGAAAGGCAAACCAGCTCGACGCGGTCAAGCAGATCCAGCGGATGAGCGCCAAAGACGCACTCCACCTGAGTGCCGGCAAATGACTCTTCCACAGAAGCCAGTTCTGCGGCAGAGCGTTTATCGTTCAAGATCACCCGGGCACCCTGATGGTTCAGATAGCGTGCCAGAGCCTGACCCTGACGAGCGGCTCCCAAAATGAGAATGCGGCGACCAGACCAATCTTTCACAACCAACTCCTTAAGCCAGCGCGATGGCAATGCCGAACATGGCGCCGATCAAACTGATCAGCCAGAAGCGCTGAACTACCTGCGTTTCACTCCAACCGGAAAGCTCAAAATGGTGGTGCAGGGGGGCCATCTTGAAAAGACGCTTGCCGTGGGTAAGTTTAAAATAACCTACCTGCAAAATATCCGAGAGAGCATTGGCGACTGGGATCACAGCGATCAAGGGCAGCAAGAGCCACTGCCCGGTCATCAAAGCCACCACCCCGAGAACGGCCCCAAGAGACAGGGAACCCAGATCGCCCATAAAGAGCATGGCGGGGTGAACATTGAACCACAAGAAACCAAAGAGAGCGCCGACCAGAGTGAAGCAAAAACGACCGACAAAGACATCGCCTTGAACCAGCGCGATGGCACCGTAAGCGGCGAAGGCAGTGGCAGAGATCAGCCCGGCCAGACCATCCAGACCATCGGTGAGGTTGACTGCATTCGACATGCCCACAATGATGAGGGTGGCGATGGGAATATACCAGCCGCCCAGGTCGATGATGGCTTTTGTGCCTGGCCAGCGCAGATCAGGAACCTGCAGCACATTACGCAGGAAGTAGGTAGTAATCAGGGCCAGGATCACCTGCAAAATGAATTTGGTGCTGGCGCGCATTCCCAGACCGCGGCGCGGACCGCGAATGCCTTCCCAGTCATCGATCGCGCCCAACAGGGCAAAGGCGATCATCACGGCCATGGGGAGGATAACAGAACTCCCTAACACGTTCAAACCGAGCAGGGAAACTGCATTAAGCAGGATGGTCAGAATGACTACCGGAACCAGAATCATCAGACCGCCCATAGTGGGGGTGCCCATTTTGGTGATGTGACTTTCAGGCCCCTCGACGCGAATCATTTTGCCGATCTTGAAGTGCTTCAAGACGCGCAGCAAGGGATTTCCCCAGATGACGGCCAGGATAAAAGCTAGACCGCTCAGAGCAAGTGCCAATGATGTATCTTTCATTCCTCTACCTCCAGGTCTGAGACGATGCGGTCCATGCGCAGGCCATGAGAACCTTTCACCAGGACGACGTCACCTTCTCGAAGAAGGCCGCGCAGTGCCTCGACAACCTGATCTGTGGTGTCATAATTAGTTACTTTTTGGGCCGGGCAGCCAGATTGCAGGGCGGCCGCGGCAATCATTTTGCCTTTTTCGCCGAGGGTAAGTACGTATTCGGCGATTTCGGCGGCACGAATTCCGACCATTTCGTGTCCAGATTTCTCATACTGCCCCAGCTCGAACATCCCGCCCAAGACGGCGATGTGGCGGCCAGGAATCTCATCCAGCAAATTCAAGGCGGCCAGGGTCGATTCTGGTGAAGCATTGTAGGTATCATCCAGCATGAGCGCGCCTTGTTGGGTTTTCACGGCTACCAGACGCAACTGGTTGCCGGAGTGAGTTAATCCCTCAACGATCTCGGGCCAGGAAAGACCCTCGACCAGACCAGCGGCGGTAGCGCGCAGTGCCGTATGAACTGAATGCTGCCCAATCAGGGGTACCTGCATGGAGTATGCATCGCCGCGGTAATGCAACCGGAAACTGATGCCCTCGAGTCCATGACCCTCGATCTGATCTGCCCAGAGATCTGCCTGGGGATTCAAACCGTAATACAGGATGTTGGCCTGAGTCAGAGAGTTCATGGGACGGATCCACGGATCGTCGAAATTAAGAATAGCAGTTCCTTCAGGAGCTGCAGGCAGGGACTGTACCAGCTCGCTTTTCCCACGGGCGATAACTTCCTGCGAACCGGCACGCTCGGCGTGGACGGTGCCAATGTTGGTGAGAATACCTACCTGCGGCTGAGCCATCTCGCAAAGCTGCCGAATCTCCCCTGGGACGTAAAAGCCCATCTCGGTGATGGCCCGTTCAGTGCCGCGGGAAAGTTTGAGCAAGGTGAGTGGCAGGCCAATTTCATTATTGAAATTTCCCAAATTCTTGACGGTGCGATAACGCTGGCTCAAGACATCCGCTACCAGTTCTTTGGTGGTGGATTTGCCGACGCTGCCGGTGATGCCGATGACGCGGATGTTCAGGCTGCGGCGCCAACCTGCGGCTATTGCCTGGAGTGCGGCGATCGTGTCCTCGACGCGCAGCGCGAAGGGGGCTGGCGGGAAGGTATTTTGAGCGGGTAAAGGCTGGCGCACATCAACCACCGGGATCGCGGCGGCGATATCCTGCTGAACCAGTGCCAGGGAAGCGCCATTTTTGAAAGCGGCTTCCACGTAGGCATGCCCATCTGTGCGTTCCCCGGCAATAGCGACGAAAAGTGCAGCGGGGATTGCCTGGCGGGAATCTACCACGGCTTCACTGAGCGCCAGGGTGGCGTTCGCATAGCGGATCCCGGTAAGTGGTTCGAGAACATCAGCCAGAGTAAACATCATCAATCCTTTATTGCCCCTGCAAGCCCGAACGAACACTGTCAGGAGGAATATTCATTAGTACAACCAACTGCTTGACTTCATCACTGAAGACAGGGGCAGCGACCACGGAACCCCAGATCGAACTGGAGGGTTTTTCAAGCCAGACGTAAACCAGAAACTGCGGATCATCCGCTGGACCCCAGCCGATGAAAGAGGCATTGGTCTGATTGCTGGAGTATTCGCCGTTGACAGCGATTTCGGCCGTGCCGGTCTTGCCAGCCACCGTGTAGCCATCTACCAGAGCGTCGGAAGATTCCTGCTGCAGAGAGGTGACCAGCATTTGTGTCAGAGTGTGGGCTGTTTCAGCTTTGATGGGCTGCCCCACAATCTGGGTGTTGGTGTTGTACTGTTTGCCATTTTGAATGTAGGCTTTCAGTACATGGGGAGCGACCATTTTGCCATCGTTGGCGATGGAGGATGCGGCCATGACCATCTGAATCGGGGTCACGGCAACGCCCTGACCGAAGCTATTGGTAGCCAGGTTGACTTCATACCACATCGGGTCGCCCGGTTCACTTAGTGGGAAGACTTCTTCCCCAGCTAGATCGATATTGGTACGGTGGCCGATATTGAAGGCATCGAGATATTGATAGAACGAGGTCGGGCCCAATTGCAGGGCTACCCATGAAAGACAAACGTTCAACGAGTGCTGCAGACAGCCGATCATGGTCTGGGGGCCCCAGGCGCCGCGGTCCCAGTTGTAGATGTCCCAGCCGCCGACGTTGATCACACCGGTATCTGTGAAAGGAGTATCCGGGGTCACTTTGCCGGCATCCAGAGCGGCAGCCATGGTGAGGATCTTGAAGACAGAACCTGGTTCGTATACCTGGCCGATGGCTTTGTTATAGGGAACTCCATCGGTGTAGATCTGGCTGTAATTCCAGTACTCATTCAGATTCATGCGTGGGGTGCTGGCCATGGCCAGAATCTCGCCATTCTTGGGATTCATGACGATGATGGTACCGTTGACGGCACCGGAGTCTTTGACGGCTTTATCGAGAATGTTCTCGGTAGCCCGCTGAATCTCGCGGTCGATGGTGAGAATCAGGCTGGCGCCAGCGGGAGCAGTCGGGATAGACTGTAATTCGTAAGGATCCAGCGGAATCAGCACCTGTTCCTTAATTCCGGCCAGCAGATCGTTGTATTTCTCTTCCACGCCGTAGAAACCGCGGCCGTTTTCGCGATCGCGATAGGAGTAAAAACCGATCACGTTCGAGGCCAGATCGTTTTCGGGATAGATGCGTTTAAGGTGAGCAGTCCAGGTCAGACCGCGCAGAGAGGGCAAATTGGGGTTGCTGCCGTAGGGATTGGATTTCTCGTAATCGGCCTTGAGTTTCTCAATTTGGGCGATCTTGTCAGAGTCAACGAAATCAGCCAGAGTCACGTATACCTGTGAGCCCTCGATGTATTGTTCGCTGGCCTGGGAGAAGACCGTGTTGTAATCGGAACCGACGACGGAAGCGAGAGTCTGGGCAACGGTGGTGGGATTGGTCACGTATTGCAATTCTGCACCCAACTCGTAGACTTCTTCGTTGCCGGCCAGTAAGTGCCCCCAGCGGTCATAGATATATCCGCGTTCGGACTGGATGGTGGTGACCTGATAGCCGTAATTCTTGGCCCACTGCGAAAGGTTTTTTGCTGAAGCACTGGTCTGAATGCGGATCATTTGAAAAACAATCAACCCTGCGAAGAGGGTCAATAGAATTCCCAATATTTGGATGCGGGAGAGGTTCTTCAAGTTCGTCATGAGCCCCCCTTCACGCTGCTGCTCAGACGATTGATGCCCTGGAACAGCCAATCCCACAGCGATTCGCGGTATTCAGATTTGACCACGACCGATTGGGATTGGGTAACCCCAGGGGGCGGGGCAAGAATGGCAGTGGCGCGCCCGGTGTAACCCGGAACAACCACGTAGACGACCTCCGCAGGATCAGCCAAAGTGAAGCCTAACGCCTCAGCACGGGTTTCCATCACCGCGGAAGAGGAGTTCAAGGCTAGCTGGGCTTTGGCATCGGCGATCGAGCGTTCCAGGGTCTTGCGGTCATAATTGAGATTGTAAGTTTCCAAACCGGCTTCGGCGGCTTGGCCGCTGATTGAGAGATATAGGCCAGCAACTACCAAAACGATCACCAAACCCAGCAGAAACAGGCCAACGAACTGGACTTGAGAGCGCCAGGGGGCCTGTTTGAATGCCTGGGAAAAATTGAGCTTTTTCCAGAAGGGCATCTGTCTGCGGTTGGTGTTTCTTGATTCGGTCATGCTTGCCTGTTCTTGGTACCTAAAGTTTTTCGATTATTCTTAACCGGGCACTGCGAGCCCGAGGGTTGCTATTGGTTTCTTCGTCATCAGCCGTGATTGGATGACGAGTGATCTCTTTGATGCTGGCCTGATGCCCACAGGTACAGACGGGCTGATCGGGTGGGCAAAGGCAATCGGTACTTTCACGGCGAAAGTACTGCTTTACGATGCGGTCTTCCAAAGAGTGAAAGGAAATGACCGCTAACCGACCGCCTGATTTTAGGGCTGTGATTGCCTGGGGAAGAAAGGATTCGAGAGAGTTCAGTTCACCATTAACCGCGATACGCAAAGCCTGAAAAGATCGTGTTGCGGGATGGATTTTACCACTGCTTCTGCCGGCAACTCTGGCGATCTCTGCAGCAAGCTGCAGGGTGGTGGAGTAGGGGCGGTGGGCAACGATAGCACGGGCGATTTTGCGTGAGAGTCGTTCTTCTCCGTAGCGGAAAAGAATGTCGGCCAGATCAGCTTCTGGAAGGGTATTGACCAGATCGGCGGCGGTGGTCTGCTGGGTGGAATCAAAACGCATATCCAACGGGCCCTCTTTGAGGAAAGAAAAACCGCGTTCGGGTTCGTCGATCTGCATCGAAGATACCCCCAAGTCGATCACGATCCCATCCACCTGCGGCCAATGGTATTGCTGCAATGTCTCGCTGAGAGCAGTGTAGGAGGCGTGTACCAGAAGAGCACGTTCCCCAAATTGCTGTAAACGCTGGGAAGCGATGGTGAGTGCCTCCGGGTCGAGATCGAAGCCCATCAGCCGGCCGGAAGGGCTGGACGCCTCGAGAATTCCCAGGGCGTGCCCGCCGGCGCCGACGGTGGCATCGATGTAATAGCCGGTGCTATTCGGACGTAAAGCATCTATAATAGGATGGTAAAGAACAGAGATATGAGGAACGGTGTTTGGACTCATATCACAAGGTAAGGTTCAGGTCATGGTAGCGCTGCATCAATGCTTCTTTGCCGCGCGGCGCGCTGTCACGCGCTGCCAGCAGAGTGGGGTTCCAGAGTTCCAGATAGGTGCCCATCCCGACAAAAGTCACGGTATTCTCTAATGAAGCGGCGATGCGCAGATAGGGCTGCAGCAGGAACCTTCCGGCGCTATCGAGCGTCACTTCTGCAGCAAGTGAATACCAGTCGCGCCGGGTTTGCTGGGCTTCATCGTCCAGAGTGCTCATTTGGGAAAGCTTATTGCTGAAATCCATGTAACGTTCGGAGTCGACAATGATCAGGTTGTCATCGAACCCTTTTGTAATGAATGCTCCTTTATCAGACACGATGTCACGAAAGCGCACCGGAAAAGTGATGCGACCTTTCTCATCCATCGTAATCTCTGCACGTCCCAGGAACATCAGTTCTACTCCTCTTTTTTACAGCAAACGCCGGATTTGATCCGGCGTCGTTCCCACTTATTCCCACTTGCTACCACTTTTATACACAGTATAACGAATTCTTGACGAATATTCAAGAGTCAACCCACTGTTGGTGGGGACAAATTCGTCGGTTATTAAAAGGAAGGAAAAATGAAGAAAAGTTTTATTTTGAGTGTGCTTGTCTGTCTGATTTTGAGCGCCTGTGCGGTTCCTGCGACAGTAATGCAAACCGCAACTGTGGAACCAACTGCCGCTGTGACCACACAGTCCAGCGCAACACCCGCGGGATTAAGTTTGATGGTGTTGCAGGGAGCTGAGATCACCTCGGCTTTACTTAAACAACCGGTGCAATTAACTGAGGGAAAGTTTGAAAGCGACGATGCCAATGCTCCATTAACCGTGGAACTTTTGCCGCAAACAGTGGTAGCTGATCTCAATGGAGATGGACAGACCGACGTGGCTGCACTGATTGCCGAAAATGGCGGCGGCAGTGGCACTTTTGTTTATCTGGAGGCTTTTGTGGCGACGACAGAAGGATTTACCCAAAGCGATCCGGTTTTGATCGATGATCGGCCGCAAATCCAGTCGTTCACGGTAGCGGAAGGAAAGATCACGCTGAAAGCGGTGATCCACGGCGAGAACGATCCGATGAGCAGCCCTTCATTGCCGGTTCAGGAAACCTATTCTCTGGTGCAGGGACGTTTGACCCTGATTGGGTTGAGCCAGACCCTTGCGGGTACGGAACGCCGCATTGACCTAGAATTGCCGACAGAGGGCAGTCAGGTGAACAGCAGCGTGACAGTCAAAGGCTCGATGCCAGTAAGCCCTTTCGAGAATAACCTGCGTTATCGCTTCTATAATCAAAATGGAGAAATTTTAAATGAAGGCCCCATCACCGTTCAAGCAAGCGATGTGGGGCAGCCGGGCAGTTTTGACGTCTCACTGACTGTGCCGGCAGGTGCCAGCGGCGAAAGAATTCGTTTGGAAATTGCTGACATCAGTGCCAAAGATGGCAGCCCGATCTGTCTGGCGTCAGTCGACTTGCTGGTCAAATAATTCAGAATCAATTGCCGAGGGAAGAGTGTTAGTAAACTCTTCCTTCGGTTCATTATAGGTAAGGAAACCTGGTCTTTGCCCTAATCGAGGTGGAAGTGGTGCAGCATGCGGTGGAAGATGGGAGCAAAGAGAACTCCGGCCACGATCAGGAATACGATACCAGAATAGAGGGAGTACAGCCCAGCGAAGATCTTCCCTGCTACGGTATGCAGCGGATCCACAGGGCCCATGCCGCCCAGCAGCATGGCTGAGTTCAGAAAGGCATCGACCCATGAAAGATTTTCGAGAAAATGGTAACCGGCCATCCCGATCAGCAGCGAGCCGCCAATGATGAGTAAGACGATGCCAATGTGTTTCAACTGACGTTTGAAAAAGGCGGGGCGAGAAAGCAGAGGCTGCCCGCGGGTTTCGAACAGGAACAAGCTGTGTGTTTTTTTCGTGCTCATCTTCTGCCTCAAGCTCCTATAGATCAGCAATCTTTGAGCGATATTGTAACGCTTCTGCCAGGTGAACAGGCAGAATTGTTTCGGTATGGGCCAGATCAGCGATCGTACGTGCCATTTTGATCAGGCGGTGATAGCCGCGGGCGGAAATATCCATCTGGGCAAAAGCTGAGCGCAGAAGTGTCTGACAACCTTCGTCGAGGGGACAAAAGTGAGCGATATCCGCGGGGCGCATATCCGCATTGCAGGTCAAATCGGTGCCGCGAAAACGCTGCTGCTGAATTTCACGGGCTGCCTGTACACGTTCGCGAACCTGGGCTGAACTCTCGCCGGGGCGCAGATCGCTTAGCTTTTCGATTTCGACGCGGGGAACTTCAATATGGATGTCGATGCGATCCAGCAACGGGCCCGAAATGCGGTGCTGATATTTGGTGACCAGTGCCGGGGCACAGGTGCAGGGATGTGTGGGGTCACCATAGTAGCCACAGGGGCAGGGATTCATGGCAGCAATCAACTGGAAATTAGCCGGAAAGGTGAGCGAACCCTGAGCCCGGCTGATAGTCACCTGCTTGTCTTCGAGCGGCTGACGCAATACCTCGAGCACACGTGAACTGAACTCGGGCAGTTCATCCAGAAAAAGAACGCCGTGATGGGCCAATGAAATTTCACCGGGATGCGGCCAGTTGCCGCCGCCGACCAGACCGGCGTGGCTGATGGTGTGATGCGGGGCGCGGAAGGGACGGGTGCGGATCAACGGCGAATCTGTTGGAAGCTGATCTGCTACCGAATAGATGCGAGTCACATCCAGAGATTCTTCGAGGGTCATGGTAGGCAGGATGCCTGGCACGGCACGTGCCATCAGGGTTTTGCCGGAGCCGGGTGGGCCGATCATGAGCAAATTGTGCCCGCCGGCAGCCGCAACCTCAAGCGCGCGTTTGACGTGCTCCTGGCCTTTGATGTCACAAAAATCGTTGTGTACTGCCGCAGGGAGCTGATCCACGGATAGGCGAGGCTGCGGAGGAATACGCTGCTGACCGATCAGGTGGCTGTAGAGTTCACCCAACGAGTGTACCGGGATCACCTCGAGATCCGAAAAGATGGCGGCCTCAGGGGCGTCCTCAGCGGGGACGAAAACGCGCTTGAAACCCTGATTGCGGGCCACGGCCGCCATCGGCAGTACACCGCGGATGTGACGGACACTGCCGTCGAGCGAAAGCTCCCCCATGACGATGCTGCTTTCCAGCGCATCCGCAGGGAGCTGCTCATCCGCAATCAGTACGCCCACTGCAATAGGCAGATCATAAGCTGAACCTTCCTTGCGAACGGTCGCCGGGGCCAGATTGACGCGAATCCGTTTACGGGGATAGTTGAGGCCGGCGTTGCGGATGGCAGACTGCACCCGCTCACGGCTTTCTTGTACAGAGACGTCGGGGAGACCGACAATAACGATCGGAGGTTTGAACCCTGGAGTCAGATCTACTTCGACGTCGACGACGACCCCCTCCAGTCCGATGACGGCACAGGCGTTTACCTTGGCTAGCATGGCTTAAGTGTAGGAGGGGTAGAGAAAATTGTCAATTGAAGGCTTCACGATTTGTTAAAAAATGCAACCTGGCTGACGAAATCTCGTAAGTAAGGTATGTTGAAAACACTGGACTCTCTACAATCAATGACGATTACTGCTGCAGCGCCTTCGTTGCAGGAGTTTGTGCAGCACCAGACCGAGGTCAACCGGCAATTGTGGTATGCGGTAAAAGCGCAGTTGCCCGGCTTCAATATGGTTTACGGTGAGGCGGCAAAACGCGGCAATGAGCGCAAGCTGAATGAGGCCGCGGATTGGCTGGCGGCTTCGCTGCAGCGCCAGGAAGCCGGCAAAGGGGTTACCCCGGAGCTCTTTCGCGAGGTAACCGGGCATAAGCTGCAGGTACTGGGAATGGACGTGCTGGGGCTGAGTCACGAGCAATTGGGCGTGTTCGAAAAAGAAGGAATTCTCGAAATCAGCCAGCAGTTCTTTGATGAGGCACGGCGTTTCGACCCCAAAATCTCAAGCGCGGATATCTTCCAGGCAAGCCGCAACGTATGGACGGCAACTTACCTGCAAATTCTACTGGGGCTGGAAGCGCGCCTGACCCCGTCGGTCTTCGGCTACAGCATGCTGTACCCGGTGACCGACAACTTTCTGGATGATCCGGCGCGCAGCCAGGCGGAAAAGATCGAGTTCAACGAGCATTTCTGCGCCTGGTTGAATGGAGAAAGGCTGCAGGCAGCCAACGCGCATGAAGAGGCAGTACAGACCCTGATCGGGAAGATCGAGGGCCAGTATGCCCGCGATCTGTATCCGCAGGTGTATGAGAGTCTGCTGGCCATTTTCTGTGCCCAGCAAGAAAGCACACTGCTGCCGGCAGCACCGGTCTCGCCATATGCGGTGGATGTGTTGGGGGTTACCCTGCGAAAAGGCGGTACCTCTGTTCTGGCGGATGGCGTGCTGGCGGCCGGGGAATTATCCCCGGCGCAGATGGCGATCATTTTCGATTACGGCTGTTTTGCCCAATTCATGGACGATCAGGAAGACGTTGATGCCGACCTGCGCGACCAGGCGGTGACCGTATTCAGCGCGAGTGCTGCGGCGGGCAAGCTGGATGATCTGATGAACCGTCTCTTTGCCTACGCGCGGGTGCTGCTGAACGGCCTGGATCTGTTTCGCAATGAACGCACGGAACCGCTGATCGAGCTTTCGCTGAAGGGGATTGATCTCTTGATGATCGATGCCTGTCTGCGTACCCGCAGTCACTATTCACGCAGCTATCTAAATTACCTAGAGTCGTTCTTCCCGGTACATTTCAGAGCTATGGGTGGCTTGCAAAAGAAGATCGACCGCAATCACCTGAACATTGGCCGCATTCTGCCAGTGCTGTGGATGAAATAAAGCATCAGCTCCCCGAAAGGGGAGCTGAGATTTTAATCGAGGTTGAGCGAAGTCCAGCGGGCATAAATAGCCGTGGAAAGAAAACGGCCGGCCGACTGTTCGCGCAGGCCGATCTCGCCGCAGTGGGTTACCCCCGAGTAGGGGCGCATGATCTCTTCCATTGCATAGTAGAGGGTCGCGGCTGAGGCTTTGACCGCGTAGGCAGTCATTTGCACGAAGAGCGGATGCGGATCGAGGATCTGTTGACAGGCCTGCAGTAGGTTGGGAATGAGCTTGTAGAATTCCCAAACCTCTCCTTTAGGACCGCGTCCGAATTTGGGCGGATCGAGGATAATGCCCTGATAGCGTGAACCGCGGCGGGCTTCACGCTGGACGAACTTAAGCGCATCATCGATGATCCAGCGAATGGGCAGGTCTTTGAGGCCAGAAAGGGCCTGATTGTCATTGGCCCAGGTAACGACCTTACGCGAGGCATCCAGGTGAGTGACCTGAGCCCCGGAACGCGCCGCGGCCAGTGTGGCCAGGCCTGAGTAGCCAAACAGATTGAGCACTTTGGGGTGAGAAGCACTTTTCTGGATGACCTGATCGGCCCAGTCCCACTGACAGGCTTGCTCTGGGAATACTCCCAGATGGCGTGAGGAAGAGGTTTGCACCCAAAAGCGCAGGTCCTGATAGGTCATTTGCCAGCGTTCGGGCAGTTTACGCGCGTATTCCCAGTGGCCGCCGTTTTCTTCAGGGGAAGGCTTGTAGGTGGCCGCGGCCTTTTGCCATTCACTGTGCGGCAGCGCCGGCTGCCAGACCGCTTCAGGTTCCGGGCGAATCAAACGATAGGGGCCAAATTGCTCCAGCTTGGACCCATCACCGCTATCCACCAGAGCATAATCCGTCCAGTTGTGGGCGGCCAAAAATTCGAATGGGGGAAAGAAGTCATCTTGTGCAGGCATGGTCATCCTTTTCTTGATCGCCTCAAGTATATCAAAGGAAAGGGAGGAGAGGGCTATAATTGAAGCATCATTTCAGCGATAAGGATGTGTGTATCCATGTATGATTTTACTACTGTCCCCGAACGGCGCAGCACTGAGAGTGTGAAGTGGGGAGTTTATCCGAAGGATGTTTTACCCATGTGGGTGGCTGATATGGATTTTGCCTCGCCGGCGCCGGTCATCGCCGCTTTGCGTGAGCGGGTCGACCACGGTGTGTTTGGTTACCCCATGGTGACGAAGGAAATGAAAGAGGCTGTTGTCGATCGCATGCAGGAACGCTACCAGTGGAAGATCGACCCGGAGGATTTGCTGTTCGTGCCGGGAGTGGTGCCTGGGTTCAATCTGGTGTGCCAAACTTTTGCCGGCCCCGGAAGCTCGGTTATCATGCACACCCCCATTTATCCTCCCTTCCTCGAAGCTCCGCTGAATGCCGGCGCTGAACGGATCACGGTGGATCTGGATACGGCGGCGGATGGACGCGCGATGGTGAATGAGGCGGCGTTTGCAGCAGCAATACGGCCCGATACAAAGGTATTCATGCTGTGTAATCCGCATAATCCGGTAGGGCGGGTATATGAGCGCGTAGAACTGGAACGGATGGCCGAAATTTGCCTGCGCCATGATTTGATCATCAGCAGTGACGAAATCCACTCGGATCTGGTCTTTTCAGGACACCCGCACCTGCCGATTGCCTCCCTCGACCCAGAGATTGCCCGTCACACCATCACCTTAATTGCGCCGTCAAAGACGTTTAATATCGCCGGGCTGGAATGTTCGGTGATCATTTGTCAGGACCGCGAAACGCGCAAAAAACTTGAAGCGGCCCGGCGCGGTCTGCTGGGCGGAGTCAACGTGCTGGGGCTGATTGCCGGCACCGCGGCTTATCGGGAAGGAGATGCTTGGCTGAAAGAATTATTGCAGGTACTGGAAGGCAATCGCAATTTTCTGGTGGATTTCATCCAGAAACGGATGCCAGAGATACACATCACCGCGCCGGAAGGAACTTATCTGGCCTGGTTGGACTGTCGGGAACTTCCTGGTGTTGATGATCCCTCTCCTTTCTTTCTGGAGCAGGCGAAGGTGGCACTGAACGAAGGCAGCGACTTTGGAACAGCCGGCAAAGGGTTCGTGCGCCTCAATTTTGGCTGTCCGCGCTCGATGCTGGAAGAAGCGCTGCAGCGCATGGAAAGTGCCGTCGTCGCGTTACGCTGAATCGTGAATTGATTAAGTTAACAAAAAAACAGAGCTGTTTCACAACAGCTCTGTTTCGGAATTCGGTTGAGGATCGACTAAGCGACCGCAACGACCTCAGCGGCTTGGAGCCCTTTGGGACCTTTTTCGACCGAAAATTCGACCTTCTGACCTTCTTTCAGGACACGATAGCCTTCCATTTGAATGGCAGAAAAGTGAACGAAGACATCTTCCCCACCATCACGGCCGATGAAACCATACCCCTTGGCGGGATTGAACCATTTTACGGTCCCAACAAAACGTTCAGACATACTTATCTCTCCATCAAGAAAAGAATGATTGGTGTATCCGAGAGACACACCTTCGATGGTCAAGATTGTAATGACATCCTTTTTAAGTGTCAAGCAAATCCTCTTATGATTCGAATGATTAATCATTAATGTTTTTGCCAAGCGCCACAGGCAATTGGCTCCAATTTTGCTTATTGAAGCACATTTCACCTTTTGATCACCAGTGAAATAAATAACTCGATTCAAGCAAACTGACCAGGTTGTATGTTGATCAACCGAAATAGGGGAATAAGTTTTGCTGTACTGAGAAAGCGTTATCTTAAGAAGATGAAAAAGCTTAAACAGAAACTTTATAGACATCTAGAAAGTTGCTATAATGTAATTAGGTGAAAATGTTTTATATACATTGATGCGGGGAATGTTTTTTTTCAATTGACTTAATCGTTTAGGCAAATAAATTGAGTACTTGAACGTCTGAAAAGAAAGGGGAAACATAAAAGAAAACTTTTCATTGGCTTACTGACAGCAATGATCTGTATCTTCGCCGCAGTTCAGGTAGTACAAGCCGGAACAACCAGTTTTGACGTGTTGGTTCCGCGATTAGGAAGAACCGTCAATACCAACGTTACCACAAAGTCTACTTCTACTCAACAATGGGCTGTCTATAATATTGCAGTGGGAGCAAACAAAACAGTAAGTTTCAGAACTTATACCAGTTCAAATTCGGCTGTAGGGAGTTGGGTAAGTGGTACTACAGGGTCACAGATTTACGCACCTTACAGCACTACTCAATCTGTTGGCGCTCTCATCTACTTGAGAATTAAGACTGCGGTAAGTGAACTGGTAACCGTTGAGGTCAGCGGTACATTTGATTCATATTAGTCAAAAGGGAAGCCCATTCCCCTTTTAGAAAACTAGCTAGTTCATTTTCTGACGTAACTGTGATATGCTCATGTTTTTTAAAAAGGAATTCATTCAAACAGTATCCAAACGAGAGTTTTTTGCCTCCATATTAGTTGGTTTTGGCTTGCTTTTTATGGGATTGGGTTATTTCTATTCTCTCAATCCTTCGCCTCCACCCGGTGCAAATCCGGCATATTACAATGCATTTGATGCCTGGCGCCAGGGTTTGAAAGCGGGAATATTTGTACTTTTCGCCCCTCTGCTGGCTTCTCTTTCGAGTGCTTCTTCTTATCTCGAAGAAAGAGAATCTCGTTTTAGTCGTTATGTTTTACTGCGTATGCCGCACAGGCAATATCTGGTTTGCAAGTACCTGATCAATGTCATTGTGGGAGGGCTATCCATTGCCATCCCCCTCCTGCTTTTTTATGGTTATACTCTGTTGGTTTACGCGCGTTCTCTTCCCCCACTTTTGCAAACGCCCTATACTGAAGAATGGATGCGTGCGCCGGGCTTTTTGGGGGGAATCTATAGTCTGCATCCCAGTCTTTACATTTTTGCCCGTATCGGACTTGGTTTTGTATTCGGTATTACCTATTCAACTTTGGGGATGGCAGTTTCCAGGTTCGTTCACCATAAATATCTGACCACCATTATTCCGCTACTTTTTTACTGGCTTTTGGGCTTTATTGCTAATTTTATTAACCTACCTGTATATTGGTCTGCTTATGCTTTACAAACTGATGGCATCCTGACTTCTTCACTTGCAAATATTCTTCTTCCGATGCTGTTGTTATTCACATTAACTACATTGTGTATTTTCATTTCGATCAAGAAATATGATAGCAAGGAAATGTATTAAAAGGGTGATTCATGCAAAGTAAGCCTCGAGACTGTCCATGGAATGCCTTTGCAAAGATGTTTTTCCAGCATCGTTTCCTTAATGGACGCTGGTTAGCTGTCATGTTCTTTTTTTCATTGACGACTTCTTATGTATCCCTGACCGTTTTACAAACAGCTCGGAGCTTAAATTCCTTTAGCAATGTATGGGATATTTTGGTTAGCATTCTGAACAATCCCCAATTGATTCATCATGGAATGACCAATCTATTCATTTTTATGATCAGCGACTACACGGTTTATGGGCAGTTTGACCAATCTATGTTAATACGGACGGGCTCCAGGAAAACCTGGTTCAACTATCAGGCGATCAGCATCTTTCTCACAGCGATCCTCTTTTCAGCTTTACTCTTCTTCATGGTATTTTGCATCGCTTCCCTGGTTTCTGTCTGGGGATGGGATTGGAGCCCAATTGCTTCAGTAATTATCGGAAAGCAGCAAGTTGTTTCGCAAAACATTTTGCAGTTTTCACCAGGCTGGATAACGTTCTTCATGCTGGTGTTTCTATCCCTGGCTTGGACAGGAATTGGGATAGTCGTGAACTGTATTACAATGGCGACTCAGCATGCGGTTGGGGGATTCATTGCCGGACTGGTTCTCAACTACAGCGTATTCCTGATCTGGTCGGCTAACCTTCAAATTCCTTGGCTGCAAAAAATTTCTTTTCATCACTACATGTTCTTTTTAAGCAATATCCGTGATCAAAATTCTCTTTTACCCGTATTACTTTTATCTTTACTCTACTGGAGTATCTGGATTGCCCTAAGTCTGTTCATTTTTCAACGCGTATGTCAAAAAAAGGATTTTCTGGTTAAAGAATTGGAAAGACAGGCTGGATAAACAACATGACTTCTTTTTTTCATAAGAAAAACGTTTTTCTACTGGATGAAATGCTTCATCTGGTAAAAATGAACTTGGCAATCTTGCACCAAAGTCCGCTTTTTATTGTCTTTGTGGCTATCTCGAATTTCGGATTTGGCTTTTTTGCTGCGATTCAATTAGGGGCCCTCAGTCACAACACTTCTTCCGCGCCGGTAAATCTCGGAGATGGATTCTTTTTCCTTTTTTCTGGGCCGGCTCTAAAAAATAGTTCGCTTTTGCCGCTCATCGTTTGGTTAATCGATCTGCTTTTTTTCTTGATATTTACAGGAAATTTGGCAAGCAAGCAATTCAGTGATTTACAGACTTCAATTCTTTTTCGTTCCAAATCGCGGGCGAAATGGTGGGTTGGCGTTATTCTTACGATCTTGTTGATCTCAATTGAATATACAATGATCATCTTGGGGTCGGGAATCCTTGGTCTTCTGACTCAGTTACCCTGGAATACGAATCTAAGTTCTTTCTTCCTGGATCAGAGTCTTTGGCAAGCAGCAGCTTTTGCTTCATTCTTCCACATCCTGTTTTCTCTGGCAGTACTTGAAATTTCATCATTCATCGTTATCGCATTGCTCCAGGTGCAATTGACATTCCTTCTGAAACGTCTGGCATTCGGAATTTCTTTCATTCTTTTGCTGGCAGCAATTACCTGGGGAATGGGCTTTTTCGAGAAAATCCAGGGCTGGCAAATCGTGCTTCTCCCGACTCAATCCATCTTAAGCCGTCACTGGCCCTATGAACCGGCATTGCCGGTTTTTACAGTTCAGTTTTCTCTTCTTTTCAACTTGATCATAGTGCTTGTATTGTGTCTGGGCGGCGGACTTCTTTTGCGTCACTATGATTTCTTAGGATTTGATTATGACAAATGAAAAAATTGTTCCAACCTGTTCATGTGCAATTTGTATCGAAAATGCTTCGAAAAGCATTCAAAAACATCTGGTTTTAGACAATATCAATTTTCTGGTTCATTCTGGGGAATTTATCTGCATCCACGGCCCAAATGGGTCAGGAAAGACGATGCTTCTTCGAGCGATTAGTGGATTGATACGTATGGATTCTGGCCGTATCCGGGTATTTGATCAGGAAATTGGCCGGGGAGATGAGTTTCCTAGAGATCTTGGCGCTTTAATTGGCGCTCCAGGATTCTTAAAAGAATATTCCGGCTTATATAACCTTGAACTTTTGGCTTCGATTCAAAACCGGGTCACTCGCGAAGAAATCATCGATTTCATAAAACAGGTTGGATTGAACCCTGATGATCACCGGCCTGTTAAAACCTACTCTACAGGTATGCTGCAGCGTTTGGGGGTTGCCCAGGCAATCATGGAACGCCCCAAATTATTGTTACTGGATGAGCCCACCAGTTCATTGGACCCAGACGGCGAAGAACAGATAATGTCATTATTCAATGCTCTTCACGACGAGGGTGTTACGATTATCCTGGTTAGTCACGATAAGAAAGACTCGCTGGCCCACTATCAATCGATTTATCAAATGAAGGCGGGGTACCTTTATTTGGAAAAATCAATACAGGATAGCTCTTTATCATAATTGCTAAGATGAATAGAGTGTGTAAATCTGAGTAGTAATACTCCCATAGAATCCATGACCACACCATCAGCGATTTGCCTAAACGAGCGGATTTGTGTAGTGTGTTGATAGCGAATCCAACTAAGTAGTGCTGAAACCCTAACGAAGCGCTTACAACAAAGAAAATACCCCAGGGCGAGGTATGTGTGGCCCCCTTGGCTTTTTTCAACCCTTGCTATTAATATTACTTTTAATTTTGTTATAATCAAAAAGGAAGTGGGGATAAGAAGAAGATCTCAGTCTATTCATGTTTTTCTTGTAAATTTTAGGAGGGTTACGATGAAAAAGAAAGTGCTGTTCGCGCTTGTTATTGTCATGGCGTGGATGGTGACTTCTACTGCTGCGTTTGCCAATTCTAACAATGACGCAGTGGTTGTTCCAAATGAACTCCTGTGGAGCTTCAAGGGAAAATTCATTCTTCGATCCGCATGGTCAACGAAAGCACAGGAGAAGTTCAAGTCTTCTATCCCAAACTAGTAGGATCGCATTATTCTGAGAACGGATCGTCCTATCTGACTTACGAATTCGGAATCCCTGCAAAGGCCACACAAATCTCTAGCAACATTTCAAATTCAATAAGTTCCCTTTTACCAAAGTCTGTTCAAGTAAGCTCAAAAAATTACTCTGGTTGCGATTCTCCCATTAGCGGCTGTGCGAGCTTAACCTTTTTTTACTGCTGCGTCAGACCACATGTACGCTAATTCGATAAGTGTTACCTGGACAAGGATAGACCCAGTTGTTTTGTTCACCTCAGGCTCTTTTGGCGCCGCTTGTTACGCCAGCTGGTACAGTAAGTCGGGTATTTGTAACACATTTAGCACTCGATCTATCACTTCACCGGCCAGCGGAACAGCGTACTCCATGACGCCGCCTTTTGCTGGTTCCACAAACACAACATATTATGATGACTTAAATGGACAAAAGGCATTTCAGAACTTAACAATGAAAAGAGGAAATACAACTTGGACCTTTAGTTTTTGTGTTGTTATGGGTGGCGGCTCAATTATCTATGGCTGTTATTGATTGAAAAAGTGCTGAAGAAAGCAATATTTGGAAAGGCGGTGTGCGTATGAATCCTAAGAAATTGCATTTTCTCGTTATGATCCTATTTCTGGCAATTCTAATTGCGCTAGATTTTTGGTCGCAGGCATTATTAGAGACGCTGGTTAGTAAAGATGTTCCTTATCCCCCCATTTGGTTTGAGGTTGTCAGGTATTTGCTCCTCTCACTGCTCGTGTGTTTTTTTGTTTGGTATTCGTTTGTTTTCAGCCCTGGAAACAAAGCTGTTTCAATCGGATATTTAGCTGTTGGGTCCTTTTTGTTCCTGCTTCTTACCAAAAATGATTATTATTTTGCACATACCGCTTTTCTATTTTCGCCCAACCTCAATCAACTTTATGTTGATTTAGTTACGCAAGACCTGAATATGGCCCGGATAGGCGCCTCTACAGTGGTTGCTCTTGGTTTAATATTCTTGTTTAAACCAAGGGTATCCAGAAATGTTTCGTGATCGTAAAAAAGTTGTCGGGGGAGAAATTTGTATCACCGACTACTTTGCATTACGGCTACTCCTATCCGAAATTTTGCCGCAGCAGATCAACTTATTAACATCACTATTTCTCCTGATATAGGGAATAGATGAAACCTGCCAAGCACTGATCTCGCTGGTTTAATATGAATTCGCTGAGTACAAATCTGAACTATTTGATCTGTAGCTATTAATTATTTCTGATTCATTTTCGCCGACACGCAGGTTTCAGGCTCTTTTCACTTGCATTGACAACGGATAATCTTTTTAAGAGGGATACTTAAAAACGAAAAAATGGACAAAAAGCGCCAAAAAAGGACTCTCAGCTATAATTGGTCATATGAATTGGCTTAAAAAGTCAGTGATTTTCCTTCTCATCCTTTTGCCGCTGGTCGCGACTGCATTCCTTCCGCTGAACGCGGAGGCGCTGGACGTATTGTCTGCCAGCCGGACCGCTGAATCCGCCAGACAGGCCGGCAATCGCAAGGTGGAGTTCGATGCCCTGCAGCAGGTCAGCGAGTATCAGCCCTGGCGCAGCGATCTCGTTGAACAAATGGCTGACTTGCAGTTTGCCATGGGCAATTATCAGCGCTCACTGGATTTGTACCAGCAGGCCGGCAAGCTGGGCCCGTTGCTGGCCGAAAGTTACTTTAGTGAAGGAAAAGACTGGGAATCACTGGGGGAAAGGGATCAGGCCAAGAACAGTTATCGGCAGGCCAGCGAATTTGCCAATCAAAGCGTTGATTTCTATCTCTCTGTGGCCAAAGCTCAGGAAGGCTTGAATGACTCGATCGGTATTCTGGCCACATTGCTGCGGGCTTACAAACTCTCGCCTGGTGACCTGCCGCTCAATTATGAACTGGGCGTTCAATTTACTGCGACTCAACCAGAACATGCCTTGCCTTTTCTTGAAAATGCCCAGACTGACCCGGTATATGCAACTTACGCGGCTGCATTAAAGGAGACGATCACCGCTACGAACTCTCTGGGGGAAAGCGCGGAGCGCTACGTCTATTTGGGGCAGGAGTTGGGCCAGATCAGTGAATGGCAGGCGGCTGCCAGCGCATTTTACAAAGCGACGCAACTGGATGAACAAAACGCCATTGCCTGGGCGCTTTACGGCGAAGCGGTGCAGCACGTGGGTGAAGACGGTTACCCGGCCCTTTCCAAAGCGCTGCAGCTCAATGCGCAATCGGATATCGTCAACGGGCTGATGGCGGTTTATTATCGACGCCAGCAGAAATATGATGTGGCGATCACTTATCTGTATAAAGCCGTCGAGAATAATCCTAATGAGAGCACCTGGCAGATTGAGATCGGCAACACGCTGGCTTTGCAGGGTGATCTGGCAGACGCGTTGATCCATTTGCAGGTGGCGACCTTGATGGAACCGGATAACTGGGTGCCCTGGCAATCGCTGGCCACCTTTTGCATTAATTACAACTATTATGTGCGTGAAGTAGGGTTGGATGCGGCGCGAAAAGCCTTACTGCTGGTACCCGGTTCTCCGGCACTCCTTGATATAATGGGAAGTGCGTATTACTCTCTGGGTGATTTGGATAATGCTGAACGTTTTTACCGGCAGGCGCAAGAAGCGGCTCCCAATCAGGCAGAAATCCTGTATCATCTGGGACAGTTGTATCTGCAAAAAGGCGAACGCAGCCAGGCCATCAATTATTTGCAGCAGGCGGCGGAAAAAGCGACGGATAGCCGTATCCGCGACAACGCCAATTTGCTGATTCAACAGAATGGCGGAAATTAACGAAATTCAGGAAGTCAAAGTGAAGATTAAACGTCTGCTCGTGATCTTGGTTTTGCCGTTTCTGCTGGGTGCCTGCCAGGTGGTTGATTCATTGACCCCGGTAGAAACTGCGGCTGCCCCTGGGACTGTCTTGTTTGCGGATGATTTTGCCAATAATAATGCCCACTGGGGAATTGCCGATACCGCGAAAGGAGCGGTCGCACTGCTTTATCAGGGTATGGATATTCAGGTGAAGCAGGCCAATGCCATGATGTGGACGGTAACTCAAAAGAAGTATGCAGATACTCAGGTAGACGTCGATGCCGTTCTTTTGAATGGTTCACAAGATGACGCTTTTGGGACGATCTGCCGTTTTCAGGATAATGATCATTTCTATGGCTTTCTGGTTACCCATGATGGTTATTATGGCATTTTCAAAATGCAGGATGGCAAGCTGGTGCTGGCGAATGCTGAGAGTAACCTGCAATACAGCGACGTTATCCGTCAGGGCGGAGTGGTCAATCACATCCAGGCTACCTGCCAGGGTAACGTGCTGAAATTGAACGTCAACGGGCAACTGCTGGCCATGATCGAGGATGACAGCTACGCCAGTGGCAAGGTGGGATTAATGGCAGCAGCTTATGCTTCCCCGAACGTTGAGTTGTTCTTCGATCATTTTCTCGTGACCCAGCCTTAAAGATGAAAGTATTCTTCGATTGCGTCGGCTGCCGGTTAAATCAGGCCGAAATTGAAAAGATGGCGCTTGATTTTCGGGCTGCGGGTTACGATATTGCCGAAAATGCGGCAGAAGCAGACCTGGTTGTGATTAATACCTGCGCCGTGACGGCCGCGGCTTCTGCGGATTCACGGCAAAAGGTACGCCAGGCGAACCGCGCCGGTGCACAGCGGATCGTGGTTACCGGCTGCTGGGCAACTCTGGAGCCTGACGAAGCTATGGGGTTTGCGGGGGTTAGTACGGTTATCCCTAACGAGCAAAAAGATCAACTGGCCAGTCAGGTGTTGGAAAAATCAATCGAGCCTTATGAACTGGAACCGCTGGAGCGTGATCCGTTGCCGGGAATTCACCGGCGTACGCGCGCTTTCATTAAAGTGCAGGATGGCTGTGATAACCACTGTACCTTTTGTGTTACCCGTCTGGCACGTGGAAAATCCGTTTCGACGCGGAAAGAAAGCGTTCTCGGAGAAGTCATTTCTGCTGAGAAGGGTCAAGTCAAAGAGATCGTTCTCAGCGGAGTGCACCTGGCCTCGTGGGGAAGGGATCTGCCGGGCGAAGAACGTCTCAGTGACCTGATCGAGTATTTGCTGGCGAACAGCCGGGTTGAACGGATCCGTCTGTCATCGATTGAACCCTGGGATCTGGATGAGCGATTCTTTGATTTATGGCAAAACCCACGTCTGTGCCCGCATTTCCATTTGCCGCTGCAATCTGGCTCAGGCGAGACGCTGCAGCGTATGGCGCGGCACAATACTCCCGAACAATACCGCGGCCTGGTGGCGAGTATCCGCAGCCGCATGCCAGAAGCAGCCATCACCACCGATTTGATCGTTGGTTTTCCCGGTGAAACAGAGACCGAATTTGCCGAAAGTCTGCAATTTGTGCGCGAGATGCAATTTGCTGGAGGGCACGTCTTCAAGTATTCTGCACGGGAGGGGACGCCGGCGGCCAAGTTCACAGGGCGGGTCAACGGCTCGCTGGCACGAGAACGCAGTCAATCCATGCGCGCCGTGCTGGCGGAAAGCGAATCCCGTTATCAGCAGCAGTTTTTTGGCAGAACCGTCAACGTCTTATGGGAATCAAGCAGCCAACTGGACCAACGTGGCTGGAAGCTGCACGGTCTGACTGAGAATTATCTTTCTGTATCGGCCTGGGGGAAGAGAAATTTATGGAACGAAATCAACCAGGTAAGGATCACTGAGGTCAAAGGTGGTCTTTTATCGGGTGAAATTCTGGAATCATAGGTGAAACATGAGTTTATCGGAATGGTGGCAAAAGGCAGTTTTTTATCAGATCTATCCTCGATCGTTCGCGGATGGCAATGGTGATGGTATGGGAGATTTTGCCGGGATGGTGCAGAAGCTGGATTATCTGCAATCTCTTGGCGTGGATGCCGTCTGGCTTTCCCCGCATTACCCGTCACCGTTTGTGGACTGCGGTTATGATATCTCGGATTACGAAGGCATTGCCCCGGAATACGGCGACATGGCGACTTTCAAGAAGTTTCTGGATGGATTGCATGAACGGGGTATGCGTCTGATCCTGGATCTGGTACTCAATCACACTTCCGACAAGCACCCGTGGTTCCTTGAATCGCGTTCAAGTCTGGATAACCCGAAACGAGATTGGTACGTCTGGAAAAAGGGGAGGGAGGGAAACCCGCCTACCGATTGGTATTCCACTTTTGGCGGCAGCGCCTGGGAACTGGACCCGATCACCGGAGAGTATTACTATCATTTCTTCTTTAAGGAACAACCCGATCTTAACTGGAACAACCCGGCAGTCAAGCAAGCCATGTTCGACATGGTGCGTTTCTGGCTGGAAATTGGGGTGGATGGTTTTCGCCTGGACGCGGTCGGGACCATTTTCGAGGATGAGCATTACTTTAATCACAACGAGAAACGTTCGCTGAAAGAATTGATCCAGCTGGAATTGACCATCAAATCACTGGAAGAACGCGCTGATCTTTCGGAAACTTATAAGAAAGTTTTTCAGTATCAGCATGACATGCCCGGGGTACATGACCTGATGCGTGAACTGCGACAGGTGGTCAACGAATACGATCACCGAGTGCTGGTGGGCGAGACAGATGATCTGAGCTTCTACGGCACCGGCAAGGACGAACTGGATCTGGTTTTCAATTTTCCGTTGATGGAAACGACCCAGCAACTCACCCCGAAATTCATCCACGACAATCAGAAAGCGCGGCTCTCGCAAATGCCGGCGAGTGCCTGGCCCTGCAATACATTCGGCAATCATGATTCCCCACGCTGCTATTCGCATTTTGGTGATGGCAGACACAATTCGTTGCAGGCCAGACAATTGATCACCTTGCTGCTCACGTTGAAAGGAACTCCTTTCCTTTATAATGGCGAGGAAATCGGTATGTCAGATTATCTTCTGCAAAGCCCTGCCCAGTTTCGCGATCCGCTGAGCCGGGAATATGCCCTCGTTATTCAGGAGTTACAGAGGTTGAGCGAAAAAGAGGCTACCCATTTCGGGGCGGAGCGCGGCCGGGATAAATGCCGCACGCCGATGCAATGGAACGATGAAACCAATGCCGGTTTTTGCCCGGAGGAAGTTTCACCGTGGTTACCGGTCAATCCAGATTACCGTCTTGGGGTCAACGTAGCCGAAGAAATCTCCAACGAGAATTCGCTGCTGAACTTTTACCGCAAACTGCTGGCACTGCGAAAATCCGCCGCAACCCTGCAAACGGGAAATTTTGAAGAAATCCCCGATATGCCAGCAGAAATTTATGCTTTCAGACGCTTTGATGAAAAGAATGAGTTTGCTATCCTGTTCAACTTTAGTGATAGAGAGATCTCATTTGTGCTGCCGATCGACTTCGCAAGAAACAATTCTCTTGTTCTCGAAGGAAGTGGGCAACAATGGGCAGAAGAGATGGGTAAAGCTCGACTGGCAGGATGGGGTTGTGGAATCTTGAAAAAAGCCAGTGTATGAAAGTGAAAATGACAATCCAGTATAATTTGTTTATACTCAACTGGTAAGCTTAAGAATGGATTGACCCGCCATTTGAATGGGCGTATAATTTTTTGCCTTGTGAGAAAAAACTGACAGAAATTTGAGAACAACATGAATATCGATGAAAAGAATGGGAGTACAGTAATCTCAAAGACGTCCGATTACGAGCCAGGGAACAACTGGCGGAATTATCTTATTGGGCGACCTTTGAAAACAGCAGATGCTCCTCAGCAAACAATCGGCAAGTTCCTGGGATTGGCCGTTTTCTCATCGGATGCACTTTCTTCTGTGGCTTACGCGCCGCAGGAGCTTTTGCTCATCCTATCCATTGCGGGAACCCAGGCACTGCATCTGGCACTGCCGCTAGCGATTGGTATCTGTGTATTGCTGGCAATCCTGATCCTTTCTTATGAGCAAACGATCCATGCTTACCCTGACGGCGGTGGTGCTTACATCGTCGCGCGTGATAATTTGGGTGAGCTGCCCGCTGAAACGGCGGCCGCAGCTCTGCTCACTGATTATGTTTTGACCGTGGCCGTATCTATTTCTTCAGGTGTGGCACAACTGGTATCGGCTTTCCCAGGGTTGTATGAGTATCGAGTAATCATTGCCGTCGCGCTGGTGCTGGTAGTCATGCTGATCAATCTGCGCGGTGTCAAGGAATCGGGAATCGCTTTTGCCATTCCAACCTATTATTTCCTGGTCATGATTTTCATTACCATCCTGGTTGGATTTATTCGCTTTTTTGCTGGTACTTTGGGGTTGGTGCCGAACGCACCGATGGATATCATTGGAATGCGGCAGACACTGGAACCTGTCACGCTTTTCTTGATTCTGAAAGCTTTTTCAAACGGTACAACCGCTGTAACCGGTGTCGAGGCGATCTCCAATGGTATTACTGCGTTCAAGGAACCTCGCAGTAAGAATGCCGGCCAAACCCTGATCATCATGGGTTTCATTCTGGGTTCAATGATGATCGCGATCACTTTTTTGGCGAACAAGATAGGTGCGCTGCCTTCTGATGAAGAGACGCTCATTTCGCAATTGGCCAGGACAGTTTTTTCGGGGACAGGGGTGATCTACATTGGAGCGATTGTGGCTACCACGGTAATCTTGATCATGGCGGCGAATACAGCTTTTGCGGATTTTCCACGGTTGAGCGCCATTGCGGCCAATGATGGATTTTTACCTCGCCAATTGACTTACCGAGGCAGTCGTCTGGTTTTCTCGCGTGGTATTGTGTCACTGGCAGCGATTGCCTGTTTTCTGGTAATCATTTTCCAGGCGAGTGTTTCACGCTTGATCCCACTGTATGCCATCGGCGTTTTCCTGTCGTTCACGTTATCACAGGCGGGGATGGCTCATCGCTGGTGGAAATCTGGCCATTTAAAACCTGGCCAGGTGATCAAAGAACCCGGCTCAGATGTGATCTATGATTCGGGTTGGCATTACAAAATGGTTATCAACGGCTTTGGCTCGATCTGTACCTTCGTGGTCATGGTGGTGTTTGCGATTACCAAGTTCGGAGATGGCGCCTGGATTGTAGTTATTTTGACTCCATCATTGGTGGCGATCTTCTCCTTGATTCACAGTCATTATAAGAGACTGGCGGGTCAGCTTTCTTTGGAGAATGTCAATCCGCTTCCGCGCGTGGCTCATCAGAAAGTGATCATGCCGATCAGCGGTGTGCATAAAGGCACGCTGGCGGCCCTGCGCTATGCAAAAACGTTATCCGAAGATATTACGGTGGTGCATATTTCCAGCGATCCGTCAGAGAACCAAAAGATCCAGGAGAAATGGCAGATCTGGGGGGATGGGTACCGACTGGTTATGCTGGATTCCCCTTATCGTCTCTTTATTGAACCTTTGCTGACTTACATTCAAGAGATCGATGCCAAAAAACAGCCGAATGAGATCATCACGATCGTGGTGCCCCAATTTGTACCGAAGCACTGGTATGTGAATATGCTGCACACGCATACGGCGGATACTTTGCGCCGTGTCCTCTTGTTCAGAAAAGATATTGTGATCACAGAAGTTCCTTACCAGGTAGATTGAAAGGATTTGCGAAAAGATGAAAGCAATCATTGTGGGATGTGGCAGGATTGGTGCGGAATTAGCTTACCGGCTATTCAAGCGCGGTCATGAGGTTTCGATCATCGATAATGTGCCGGCTTCATTCAATAACCTGCCGCCCAATTTCGAGGGGCGGGTGCATGAAGGGGATGCCTTGAATCAGGACGTGCTCATTCGCGCTGGGATCGAGCATTGTGACGTGGTGGCCGCTGTTACCAACAACGATGCACTGAACATGGTGGTGAGCCACGTTTCGAAGAGTGTCTTCAACGTTCCCAATGTGGTGGCCCGGAATTATGATCCGCACGTGCGCGAATTGTTCGAGACTTTCGGCATTCAGGTGGTTAGTTCCACCGGGTGGGGGGCGCAGCGTATCGAGGAGTTGATGTATCATTCCGAAGTACGGACGGTGTTCTCGGCTGGCAATGGCGAGGTGGAAGTATACGAACTGACAATCAATGCGGCGTGGAATGATCAGACAGTTGCCGATCTGATCCCGTGCGAGGAGTGCAAACCCATTGCGGTATCACGTGCCGGGAAAGCCTTCCTGGCAGATGGCAGCACGACTTTGAAAGAGGGTGACATTTTGAACGTTGCGGCCACATTCGACGGTATTGAAAAAACGCGTCATCACATGGAAAGTCGCGTGAAGGAGGCCTGACATGTTTGTTGTGATTGCTGGTGGTGGAAGAACAGGCGCTCAACTGGCGCGATATTTACTGGATGAGGGGCATCAGGTTCACCTGATCGAAGACCGCAAAGAAGTGCTGGCGCGGATTCATAAAGAATTGCCAACCGAAGTCATTTTCTCAGGCAATTGTATGCACCCTGATGTACTCGAGCAGGTAAATATTCGTGATGCACACGTTTTTGCGGCTACTACTACTTCAGACGAGATCAATCTGGCATTATGCTATTTCGTCAAAGAAAAATATCATACGGCCAGAACGATTGCTCGGGTCAATAATCCGCGCAATGCGTGGCTGTTCGATGACAAGCTGCACGTGGATGTGGCGGTTAATCAGGCTGAATTGCTCTCTCGCTTGATCGAAGAAGAAATGTCGCTGGGCGACATGATGACTTTACTGCAACTGCGGCGCGGCCGGTACTCACTGGTAGAAGAGAAGATCCCGGCGCACGCCAAATGTCTGGGCAAGATGATCAAGGAATTAACCTTCCCGGAGAACTGCGTTATAGCGGCAATTATCCGCAATGGCGATATTGTGGTACCAAGCGGAACGACAACCTTCGAGGAAAATGACGAGGTGTTAGCGGTTACCGATGAAGAAGGTGCCAAGGCCCTGGCAGAGCTGTTTGCCAAGAAGTAATTGCACAGAAAGAGTTTGACCGTTAAGAAGCGTTGAGGTATAATTTAGCGCTGCTGTGTACCAATTAGATTGCATTTGAGAGGATTAGAATGACCAAACGGACCTATCAACCGAGAATTCATCGCCGTCTTCGTGTTCATGGCTTCCGCTCCCGCATGGAGACTCAGGATGGGCGCGAAGTTTTGAAACGCCGCCGCGCTAAAGGCCGCCGCAAATTGACGGTTTCGATGAATAACCACGTCAAAAGAATTCGCTGGTAAACCTGGCCCTTTTGTCATCATCCTCTTGGATGATGGAGCTGTAGGCAAGGTAATGTTTGAACCGCAAGTATTGGATTACCAGTACAAATGATTTTAAGCGGGTGAGGCTTTCAGGAAAATCGTATGCCCACCCGCTTGTGGTCATTATATGTGCCAAAGGAACAGCAGAAAATTCACGAGTGGGGCTGATTACCGGTAAATCCATTGGGAAAGCGGTACGACGGAATAAGGCAAGACGAAGGTTACGCATGATCTTTGGCGAATTGATGCCAGAGTTTACCAGTTGTGTCGATATGGTAGTCATTGGCCGACCCGCTATGGATCGAGCCAGCTACGTCGAGATCAAAACGGCTATTCGTTTGTTGTTGGAACGGGCACGTGTAACAGGAAAAAATGACAGTTTATGAAGAAGATCAGACGGTTCGCAAGGTAGAACCGCGTTTACGAGATTTGCCATTCTCGATCTGGAATATTCCGAGGTTTATACTGCTGACTTTGATCAGAGTATATCAATTCGTTATCTCTCCGGCTTTACCCCCAGATACATGCCGTTTTTATCCTTCTTGTTCTCATTATGGGTATCAGGCAATTTACAAATATGGTGCCATTAAAGGAACGATGATGGCAGTCTGGCGGGTCTTACGGTGCAACCCATTCAATCCCGGCGGGTACGATCCCGTCCCTTGATATTCATTTTCAAGATATAATGAATCATCCCACGAAAAAAGGGTACCAGAACAATGAAAAAAAATGGTTTATTTGTAGTGCTCTCCATCCTTCTGCTTGGGATTTTCCTTACCTCTTGCTCGGGTGCTACGACGACTACGAGCTGGGGAGGTGTATCAGCAAGCGATTCGGCAGCGTATTTCACCAATACCACGCAAGTCATGGCGGTGAACGCTGATAGTGGAACTCTAATTTGGTCCTATCCTGAGAAAGCAGCCGCCACGCGGCTATTTTATGCTGCTCCGGTGGTAGCTGGCGATCAATTGATTGTGGGGGATTATACCGGTGCAGTCGTGGCCCTCGGAATCAAGGACGGCAAAGAATTGTGGAAATTCGCTGACGCGAAAGGTCATTTCGTCGATTCCCCATTGGTGGTCAACGATTTGATCATTGCTCCTAATTCTGATGCAAACGTTTATGCTTTGGACATGGACGGAAAGCTGGTCTGGAAATATTCCGGTACTCACGCTTTCTGGGCAACCCCGGTCAGCGATGGAACGAACGTTTACGTCACCTCACTGGATCACAACGTGTATGCGCTGGATCTGAAAACCGGGAACATGGTCTGGGCGGCTGATCTGGGCAGCCCGGTTGTGGGCAGCCCCTTACTGACCGAAGACGGAACCCTGTACGTGGGTACCCTCGATAACAGCATGTATGCTTTGAAAGCCAGTGATGGTTCACAGGTCTGGAAGCAGACTGTGGGTGGTGGCGTATGGTCGCAGCCGGTTCTAACCGATGGCAATCTCTATTTTGGCGACGCTTCCGGAAAGATCAATATTCTGGCGGCAACGGATGGCAAGATCGTCCAATCAGTGGATATGAGTTCGGCCATTCTGGGGAATGGCGTACTGGTGGGGGATCATCTGGCCTTTGGCGATGAAGCTGGGGACGTGATCTATCTGGGAAAAGATGGCAGCCGCATTGCCACTCCTTCTGTCTCAGGCAGCATTTACTCTAACCTCACTTTCGCTAACGGTCATCTCTATGTTCTGAGCACGAAAGGCGATAAACCGCTGTATGCTTTCGATGAAAACGGTGCTCAAGTGTGGAGCTACTCGAGCAAATAAGGATAAATGACCATGTGGGATTCTCTGATCATCAAACCGTTTATTAATTTTCTGCTGTGGATCTACTCGTTGGTAGGAAACTTAGGGGTAGCGATCATCCTCTTTACAGCGGTGACTCGTTTAATTCTATATCCTTTGACTTCCAAACAGATCAAGTCTTCGCAGGCCATGCAGGATTTGCAGAAGAACAAGAAGTATCTTGAAATCCAGGAAAAATATAAGAACGATAAAGAGCGCCTGGCGCAAGAGCAGATGAACCTGTACAAGGAACTGGGCGTCAGTCCCTTTGCTTCTTGTCTGCCGACTCTGATCCAGTTCCCGATCATCATTGGTCTGTATCAGGCATTAATCCAGACGGTAGCTTCGGCCCCAATGGATCTGCTCAACCTGATCCGGCACCTGTATCCGGGGTTCCTGAAAATGTCGACTCTGTTGCCCCTGAATACTAAATTTCTGTGGATGGATATGGGGCAGGTAGAGCGTCTTTATATCCCGGGGCTGAGCTTTGGCATCCCGGTACTGGCTATCATTGTGGTGATCACTACCTATATTTCGACCAAGATCATTACTCCGCCCCCACAACCTGGGTCGACAGCCAATGACCAAAGTGCCATGATGAATAACATGATGGCGATCTACATGCCGCTCTTGATGGGATGGCTGGCCTGGACTTTATCTTCTGGTCTATCCCTTTATTTCGTCGTGACCAACCTCATTCAAATATTACAGTACGCAGTTACAGGGAAGGTTTATTGGGGTAATATTTTACCAGGGAAGAAAGCTGAACCTACCAAAACTGCTTCAAAAAAATAAAATCGAGGCAAAACCATGAGTCAGGAAAAAACAACACTTGAGATCATAGCGCCTAGCGTGGAGGAAGCGATCAATCGTGGTCTGGAGCAACTTGGCCTGCCGCGTGAATCGGTGGATATCGAAGTACTCGATAATGGAAGCCGTGGGTTATTGGGAATTGGCGGCCGTCAGTCACGGGTGCGCCTCTCGATCAAGGAGGCTGAGAAAGCTGATGTACCGGCTGCAGTGGCGGTGAAATCGGCTGCTTATGATGCTCCGGCTGCCGCTGAAAGTGAAAATCTCCAGTTCCATGATGTACCGGCGGCTGATCTGACCGACGATGACAAAAAAGCCGGCAAAGTGACCCAGGATGTTGTTTCGGAGCTGCTCGAACGGATGCACGTCAAGGCGACAGTGACCACCCGCTTTATCGAACCGGTAGATGAAAACGATGATCGCCTGGTGCTGGTGGATATCGAGGGGAAAGATTTGAGCATTCTGCTGGGGCGCCGCTCGGAGACTTTGAATTCTTTGCAGTACATCACCAGCCTGATCGTGAGCAAAGAACTCAATCGCTGGGTTCCTATGATGATCGATGTGCAGGGTTACCGTGCACGCCGCGAACGCCAGCTCCGCCAATTAGGGCGCCGCATGGCCCAGCAAGCGGTCGAGACCGGCAAACGGCAAATTCTTGAGCCAATGCCCGCCAATGAACGCCGCGTGATCCATCTGGAACTGCGCAATCATCCGCAGGTGACCACCGAAAGCACCGGGGAAGAACCCTTCCGCAAGGTGACAATTATCCCGAAGAAATAGGATTTTTTGCTTTTCTATTCAGCCAGGCCAAATCAATGGTCTGGCTTTTTTATTCCAATATAGTAAAATGGAGTTGTCTGACAAAATGGAGGCTGCATGAATGCGGTAGATATCATTATTAAGAAGCGTGACAAGCAGGAATTGAGCAAAGAAGAAATCAATTTCTTCATCCAGGGAATTGCCAAAAAAGAAATCCCTGATTATCAAGCGGCGGCCTGGGCAATGGCCGTTTTATTGAATGGTATGACCGATCAGGAAACCACCGATCTGACCCTGGCAATGGCACATTCCGGGCAGATGATTGACCTTTCCCACGTGATTCCAAACGAAGTGGATAAGCATTCTACCGGTGGAGTGGGCGACAAGACCACCCTGGTGGTTGAACCGACCGTTTCAGCCTGTGGGTTACCGGTTGCCAAAATGTCAGGCCGCGGCTTGGGCTTCAGCGGTGGCACGCTGGATAAAATGGAATCCATTCCCGGTTTTCGCACGCAACTGAGTGAAGAAGAATTCATTCACCTCATCCAGACTACCGGTCTGGTGTTGGCCGGGCAAACGGCCGATCTGGCCCCAGCGGATGGCATCCTGTATGCCCTGCGCGACGTCACCGGCACGGTGCCGTCGATTCCGCTGATCGCTTCTTCAGTGATGAGCAAAAAGATCGCCGGCGGTGCGCACGCCATCGTCCTTGATGTCAAGGTAGGCAAGGGCGCCTTCATGAAGAATCTCGATGATGCCCGCCAGCTTTCGCGTTTAATGGTATCGATTGGAAAATTGAGTGGACGTAAGGTAGTGGCCCTCCTTTCGGATATGAATCAGCCGCTGGGCAACGCGGTGGGGAACGCGCTGGAAGTCAAGGAAGCGATTGCAACCCTGCACGGGCACGGCCCAGCAGATTTCACAGCGCACTGCATCGAAGTGGCCAGCCACATGCTGGTGGTAGGGGGAAAGGCTGCCGATCTGGCAGAAGCCAGGCGGACCGTCGAGGAGGCACTGGCCGCGGGGCAGTCGTGGGCGCAGTTCCGCAAGCTGGTGGTTAATCAAGGCGGGGATGTGAGCTACGTGGATGACCCAGAAAAACTGGCCAGGGCCCCACTGATCGAGACGGTAGCAGCACCGCGCAGTGGTTTCATTCAGGAAATCAATGCGCAGGTGGTGGGCGAAACCTCAGTGGAACTGGGTGCTGGGCGAATCAAGAAGGGTGACCCGATTGACCCGGCGGTAGGTATTATTATCCAGCACAAGGTCGGCGATCAGGTGAAAGAAGGCGAGCCTCTGTTCACCATTCACGCCAATGACAAACAGAAGCTGGCGGCTGCCCGAGAACGCTTATTGGGCGCACACGTGATTGAAAACCAGACTTGTGCTCCGCTGCCGCTCTTTTATGGAGTGCTTGACTGAGGCAAACACAAAGCTGACCAGAAATGGTCAGCTTTTTTCTCGCTGTATAACGTCGAATTGATTGTAAAAATGCCGGATTGGTGGCATAATTGGCGGATATAAAAGCGAAGATAGAAAAGAGTAGCAGAAAGCTGTTCTTTCAGCGAACCCGGGGCGGTGCGAGCCGGGCAAGAGAACTCCTGCGAAAATCCTTCTGGAGCTGCAATCCGAAATCCGCAAGGTGAGTAAGAAAGCCGGTTTTTCGACCGTTACCCTGAAACAGGTTTAAAAAGAAAGAACCTGACCAAGCGTCCTTTATGGGAAGCAGGGTGGTACCACGGGAATTATTCTCGCCCCTGAAAATGGGCGATTTTTTATTTAACAGGAGGCCGAATGTTCAAACCAGTCTCTCCCAGATTCAACGTGACCCTCTCAGAAGAGGAAGTGCTGCGATTCTGGAAGCAAAAAGATATCTTTCATCAGACGATGAAGGCCCGCGAAGGCGGCCCGGAATACGTTTTCTTTGAAGGCCCGCCCACTGCCAATGGGAAGCCAGGCGTGCATCACGTGCTGGCGCGTGCTTTCAAAGACATTTTCCCGCGCTACAAGACCATGCAGGGATACCACGTCAGCCGCCGCGGTGGCTGGGATACACATGGTTTACCGGTGGAAATTGAGGTCGAGAAGAAACTGGGCTTCACCAACAAGCAGCAGATTGAGGATTACGGCATCGAGAAATTCAACAAACTGTGCCGTGAATCCGCATTCACTTATATTCAGGAATGGGAAAAGATGACTGACCGGATCGCCTACTGGGTGGATCTGGATACGGCCTACATTACCTATAAGAATGAGTATATCGAATCAGTATGGTGGATTCTCAAGAATTTCTGGGAGAAAGACCTGCTGTATCAGGGATACAAAGTAGTGCCTTACTGCCCGCGCTGCGGTACGCCGCTGTCAGACCACGAGGTAGCGCTGGGCTACAAAGAGGTCAAGGATCCGTCGGTCTTCGTGCGCATGCCGCTGGTCGATGAGCCGGGAACTTCCCTGTTGGTCTGGACGACTACGCCCTGGACGTTGCCTGCCAACGTGGCGGTGGCAACCGGTGCCGAGGTGGATTACGTCAAGATCGAACGCGACCTGCCAGAAGGTGGCAAAGAACGCCTTATATTGGCCGAGTCGCTGCTGGACAAGGTCTTTGGGGATGAATCGGTAACGGTGCTGGAGCATTACAAAGGAAAACAACTCAAGGGGCGCCGCTACTCTCCGCTGTATACTTTTATGCCTGTCGATAAACCGGCACATTTTGTCATCAACGGTAATTTCGTCACTACTGAAGATGGCTCGGGTCTGGTACACATTGCCCCGGCCTTTGGCGAAGATGATATGGCTGTCTCTCTTGAAAATGACCTGCCCATCTTGAACACGGTCGCGGAAGACGGCACTTTCATCTCGGACGTAAAACCCTGGGCGGGAATGTTCGTCAAGGACGCCGATCCGCTGATCATCAAGGACCTTGAGGAACGCGGGCTGCTCTTCCGCATGGAAAAGCACCTGCATACCTATCCGTTCTGCTGGCGCTGCGGCACCCCGCTGCTGTATTACGCTCGCCCAACCTGGTATATCCGCACCAGCAAATACAAGGATCGTTTGGTAGCGCTGAACAACGGCATCAACTGGTACCCGGAGCACATCAAGAACGGCCGCTTCGGCAACTGGCTGGCGAATAACATCGACTGGGCCCTGGGGCGGGAACGCTATTGGGGTACACCGCTGCCCGTCTGGGAATGTGAGGACTGCCACAGTCAGGTGTGTGTGGGTTCGGTCAAAGAACTGTCAGAACGAGCCGGCAGGGATTACTCCGACTCCGATCTACACCGTCCTTACGTGGATGCCATTACTTTCAAGTGTGAAGAATGCGGCGGCAAGATGCACCGTGTGCCTGAACTGATCGATGTGTGGTTCGATTCTGGCTCCATGCCGATTTCGCAATGGCATTACCCGTTCGAAAATCAAGAGAAATTCCAGAACCAGTTCCCGGCGGATTACATCTGCGAAGCGGTCGATCAGACCCGTGGCTGGTTCTATTCACTGCACGCTATCAGTACTTTGCTATTCGATAAAGCCTGCTACAAGAACGTTATTTGCCTGGGCTTGATCCTGGATGGCAATGGGCAGAAGATGTCGAAATCGCGCGGCAACGTAGTTTCACCGTGGGAAGTGATCGAGAAGAATGGCGCGGATGCCATGCGCTGGTATCTGTACACTGCCAGCCCTCCCGGGCAGGAACGCCGTTTCTCGAGTGATCTGGTCGGTGAAGTGCTGCGCAATTTCACCCTGACGCTGTGGAATACCTATTCCTTCTTCGTCACCTATGCCAACCTGGATGGCTGGACGCCGGACCCGAACGCCAAGCTGGAATACAGCCCGCTCGACCGCTGGCTGCGTTCCTCGCTGCATGCTCTGATCCGCGATGTCACCAATGCCCTCGAGAATTACGATGTATTGGGCGCAACTCGCCCCATTGAGTCGTTTGTTGATATCCTTTCCAACTGGTATCTGCGCCGTTCACGCCGTCGTTTCTGGAAGAGCGATTCAGATGCGGACAAACAAGCTGCTTACGCTACCTTATATGAAGCACTGGTGGCGCTGAGCAAACTGTTCGCCCCAACCATGCCATTCATGGCCGAAACGCTGTACCAGAACCTGGTGCGCAGCACGGACCCGAACGCGGAAGAGTCGGTGCACCTGAGTGCCTGGCCGAAATATGATGCCAGTGTGATCGATGAACAGTTGAACCGCGAAATGGCGCTGGTAATGCGTATGACTTCTCTGGGGCATGCCGCCCGCAATAAAGCCAACCGCAAGGTGCGCCAACCGCTGGCGGAAGTTGCTTTTGCAGTAGCGAACCGTGAGGAAGGCCGCGTATTACTTGAGCACGCCGACCTGATGGAAGAGGAACTTAACGTCAAAGAAGTTCGGCTGCTGAATGCAGCAGGTGAAGCGGTCAGCTATGCCCTCAATCCGCTGCCCAAACAATTGGGGCAGAAGTATGGCGCCCTCTATCCGGAGCTGCGCAAAGCGGTACTGGCTCTCAATGTCGAAGAGACGGCGGTCAAATTGCTGGCCGGCGATTCGATTCAAGTGCGTGTCAACGGCCAGAGCTATGATCTGCTGCCTGAAGAAGTGGAAGTGCGGGTACAGGCCAAGAGCGGATATTCCGTGGCCGCGGATGGTGCCTATCTGGCGGCACTGGTGACCGATCTGACGCCGGAGCTCATCCAGGAAGGGCTGGCGCGCGAATTTGTGCGGCGCGTGCAGGATCTGCGTAAATCGGCTGATTTCGAGATCGCAGACCGCATTGTGCTGTACTATACGGCGACCCCGGGGCTGCTGGAAGCGATCCAGGCCAACCAGGAATACATCATGAACGAAACCCTGGCGGTGGAACTGCATCCGGGAGAAAACCCGACAGATTTGCCCACTGTGGAAGATGAATTCGACCACGAAAAGGTGACCGTCGCCATCGAAAAAGTCAAATAGCCTTCACCAGGCCCCCGAAAGGGGGTCTGGTTCTTTAAAACTACTGAATTTGGGGTAAAATTCAATGAATTGATTCCCGGAGGATGCATTTGAAGGCTTATCTCAAGAAAACACGCTGGTTATATCTTATTGCGGCAATCATCATCGTGCTCGATCAGGTCACGAAAGAATTGGTCCGCACCCTGATCCCTTACGGACAATCCTGGTCACCGTGGTCCTGGCTGGCGCCCTATGCGCGCCTGATCCACTGGTCGAACACCGGGGTAGCCTTCGGCATGTTCCAGGGAAAAAGCATCCTGTTTGCTGTGCTGGCGGCGGTAGTAGCGGCAGCTATCATTTATTATTATCCGCAAGTGCCCGAGCAGGATCGGGTATTGCGATTCGCGTTGGCCATGCAATTGGGCGGCGCGGTCGGGAATCTGATCGACCGCATTTTCCAGGCGGGGCAGGTGACCGACTTTATTTCGGTCGGAAATTTTGCTATTTTCAACGTGGCGGATTCCTGTATCACCGTTGGGGTGGGCGTTTTGCTCATCGGCATCTGGCTGGAAGACAAACGTGAAAAAGAGCAGAAGAAGCTGTCAGAGACGACCGATTCTGGAACCTCGAATTCGGATAACGTTCAACCTTGAGTGACCAACACAAAAAGTTTACCGTTGATAGCGGGGGGGCAGAGCGGCTGGATAAGTTTCTGGTAAGCCAAATTCCGGAACAATCCAGAGCCAGACTGCAGGATTTAATCAAATCGGAAAAGGTCACCGTCGATGGAAAAGTGGTGACAAAGACGGGACTCACGCTCGAAGTCGGGCAGATGGTCGAAGTTTGTTTACCTGAACCGGTGCCCAGCGGGCTGATGCCGGAAGATATCCCTCTGGATATTCTTTACGAAAATAACGACCTGGCCGTCATTAACAAACCGGCTGGGATGGTTGTGCATCCCGCGGCTGGACATGCGACCGGCACGCTGGTACAGGCAGCTCTGGCAGCGATCCCTGATTTGCAGGGGATCAACGGCGAAGAGCGCCCCGGAATTGTGCATCGTTTGGATAAAGAGACTTCCGGCCTGATTGTACTGGCCAAGAATGAGCAAGCTCACCGTTGGCTGCAGGATCAATTCCGCCTGCGCAAGGTGCAGAAGGTGTACCTGGCGCTGGTGGATGGCAAACCGCCTACGCCAATGGGCCGCATTGAAGCGGAGATTGCCCGCGACCCGTCGCACCGTAAAAAGATGGCGGTGGTTTCCAATGGGCGTGGCCGTCCGGCGGTCACCGAGTATAAAACTCTGGAAGAATTCGATGGGTATACCCTGATCGAAGCTCATCCATTGACCGGGAGAACTCACCAGATTCGCTTGCACATGGCCTTTATTGGCTGCCCGATCGTGGGAGATACGATCTACGGTCATAAGAAGCCCAGTCTTGACATGGATCGCCATTTTCTGCATGCGGCCAGGATCAGCATTAATTTTCCGGGCGAGAAAACGCCGCATACGTTTGAAGCGCCTTTGCCCGCAGAATTGCAGAATATTCTCAGTCAACTTAGAAGGTAACCATGAAAATCATCGATTTGCGTTCAGATACCGTCACTCACCCTACGCCAGCCATGCGTGAAGCGATGGCCGCGGCTGAAGTGGGGGATGACGTCTTTCGTGAAGATCCCACAATTAACCGGCTGCAGGAGATGGCTGCCGAACGCATGGGCAAAGAGGCCGGCCTGTTTCTGCCAACGGGGACGATGGGGAACCTGCTGGCCGTTATGAGCCACTGCCAGCGCGGCGAAGAAGCCATGATGGGCAAGTTCGGGCATACCTTTCTGCACGAAGCTGGCGGGGTTTCTGCCCTGGGCGGAGTTTTTGTCAATACCCTGCCCAATCAACCTGATGGCACGCTGGACCTGGACGAGGTGGCTGCCTGGATCCGTTCAAACGACATTCACGAGCCGCCTTCAAAGCTGCTCATTCTGGAAAATACCCAGAACCGCTGCGGTGGTGTGCCCATCAGCGCGGAATATACCCGCCGGGCAGCCCAATTGGTGCATCAGCACGGCATGAAGCTGCACATCGATGGAGCACGCATCTTCAACGCTGCCGCGGCGCTGCACGTCCCGGCACGAGAACTGGTTGACGCTGCGGATAGTGTGACCTTTTGCTTGAGCAAAGGGTTGTGTGCCCCGGTGGGTTCTGTCTTGTGCGGCAGCGCGGAATTCATCGAGAAAGCACGCCGCTTGCGCAAGATGGTAGGCGGCGGCATGCGTCAGGCAGGGATTCTGGCGGCGGCGGGGATCGTGGCGCTGGAGCAGATGACCGAGCGCCTGTCTGAGGACCATCAACGCGCCCGCAAGCTGGCTGAAGGGTTGGCCGGGATCAAGGGCATTACCCTCCCAATGGGAATGCCGCAGACCAATATGCTCTTCCCGGAATTGAGTCTTGACGCACGGGTGCCTTTGGCGACGTTGGCGCAGGAACTGCTGCAGCAGGGCATCAAGATCGACGTTGTTTCTGAGCGTATGTTCCGGTTGGTAACTCATTACTGGATCGATGATGCCGACGTCGAGCGTACGATTCTTCAGTTCAGCAGCTTGCTGGCTGCATGATTGGGTCAGAATCCGATTCATTGTTATAATCTTAATAGCCGCTTTATTTGCCTATTTTAAACAGACTAGAGGATAAAACCATGAGTGAATTCATCACGATTGAGCAAATCGACGAGGCCGTCAGCGCCATTCGCGCCAAGACAAAGGTTTCCCCAAAGGTGGGGCTGGTTTTAGGTTCCGGATTGGGCGGGCTGGCTGAGAGTGTCAAGAATGCAACGGTCCTGCCCTTCAAGGAGATTCCAAACTGGCCAGTTTCGACCATCCAGGGACATGCCGGGCGTTTGCTCATTGGTGAGTTGTTCGGTCAGAATGCCATGGTCATGCAGGGACGGGTACATTTTTACGAAGGCTATTCGATGGGGCAGGTGACCTTTCCCATCCGGGTGATGCAGCGCCTGGGCGTGCAGGTGATCATCCTCACCAACGCGGCTGGAGCCATTAATCCCAACTTTGAGGCAGGCGATGTGATGCTGCTTACTGATCAGATCAACATGATCGGTATGGGCGGGATGAATCCACTGCGCGGCCCCAATCTGGAAGAATTTGGCGAGCGATTCCCCGATATGAGCCATCCTTATGACCCTGAACTCCTGAAACTGGCTGAAGCGTCGGCTCAAGAAAAACACATTGGCTACCAGAAGGGTGTTTACATTTGTCTGGCTGGCCCCTCTTTCGAGTCGCCGGCAGATTTACGCTTCTTGCGTGCTATCGGCGCGGACGCGGTGGGGATGTCGACGGTCCCCGAAACCATTGTGGCCCGCCATGGACGTACGCGGGTGCTGGGTCTTTCCGGCATCAGCAATAAGGCCAACTTGAATGGCAGTACCGAGACCACTCATGAAGAGGTGCTGGCAGCAGGTGAGATGATCGTGCCTAAACTTTCTGGCATCATTCAGGGTGTCATGGAAAAATTGAATCTGTGATTGGATAGATAGTCGAACATGGCAACCCTTTTACGGTTCTTATCGAAATATGAAGTCCTCTTTTACTTCTTGCTGGCGATTGCGGTAGTGGTATCTTTGCGCCGGGTGATGACCGCCTGGAAAGATTGGCGCACGGCGGTGTTTGGTATCGAGAAAGAGACCTCACAGCGTATTTTCAACCAGTCGATGACGGTGCTGATCCTGTGCGGATTCTTGGGGATGACCTTATTTGTGACCAATACCTTCGTTACCCCAACGGTACCGGGGGTGCAGCAGGTCATGACCCCAACTGTCGATCTGACCGCCCAGCCTACCGCCACGATGGATGTGCAAAGCCTGATCACCGAAACTACTTCTGGGTTGGTGCCGACGCTGGCCTCGTTCTTCTCTGAGGGCTGTATTCCGGATCAGATTGAGTGGACGGATCCGGTGGACGGCGATACGATCAGCGGCACGGTCACACTGCAGGGGACGGTCAACGTCACGGATTTGGGGTATTATAAATATGAATACCGTTCCTACGGAACTGATTCCTGGACGACGATTGCGGCTGGCAGCACCAAGGTCGTGGATGGTGCGTTAGGTGGTTCGTGGGATACATCCGAATTAACCCCGGGGGAATACGAACTGCATCTGGTGGTCACCGATCACCAAGATACAGCTTTGCCGGAATGCACCATTAAAGTAACCATTGCTGCACCGTAATTCTGGGAGGGTGAATGTCTGAAATTGAAATCAGACCGGCGATCTCCTCTGATCTTTCCTTTTTGATGAAGATGGATCACTCAGTCGAGACGACCCACGTCTGGCAAATGGATCTGAACACCGATCTCGCGGAAATTGAGACCCGCTTTCGTGAGATTCGCCTGCCGCGGGCAGTGCGTTTGGAATATCCGCAAAACGCCCAGGAGATGGCAGATACCTGGACGCGCAAAGCGCTGTTTCTGGTGGCGCTGGCCCAGGGGCAGCCTGTGGCTTACCTGACGGTAGAGATTAGCCAAACTAAAGTAGCCCACATTGCCGATCTGGTGGTGGATCTGCCTTATCGGCGGCAGGCAATTGCCTCGGCGATGGTGCTGGCAGCCGCCAAATGGGCCGGGCAGCGCAACATCAAACGGGTGATGCTGGAAATGCAGGCTAAAAACCATGCTGCCATTGAACTGGCCCGCAAACTGGGTTATGAGTATTGTGGTTACTGCGATAATTATTTCGCCAACCACGATATTGCTGTCTTTTTTATGAGCAGCCACAAAATTTAAAGAAAGTCGATCAAATATTGGCCGTGTTATTTGTGGGCGTGACGAAGATACTGGTAACCATCAATGAAATTCTGACCGCAGGCATTGCGATCACTGCATTTTCATTGCTGCTGTATGCTCTTACCTTTAATTTGCGCAACCGGGTGGCCCGTTCTTTTGCGGTCATTCTGTTCTTGATCACGGTAATTTTTTCCGCGGAATCGCTGGGTACCACGGCCACAAATCTTGTTTTCATTGACTTCTGGCTGAAAATCCAGTGGGCAGGCATTCTTTTTATGCCGCCTTCCTATTTGCATTTTTCGGATGCGCTGCTCTCCACCACCGGGAGGCCCTCACGCTGGCGCCGACGCTGGGCAGTACGGATTTCTTACCTGATCTCGGCAGTGCTATTATGCCTGCTGCCTACCCATTACTTTCTCGGCCCGGTGATCGTCAATCAAAACCCGGTGCCTTTCAATCAGCCCACGCTGCTGACCGAGTTGTTTACGGCATATTACGTGGTACTGATGATCCTTTCCTGGGTCAATTTCATCCGGGCATATAAACGGACGGTCACCCAGACCAGCCGCCGGCGCATGACCTATCTGGTGATCAGTGCTGCGGCCCCGGCCATCGGCAGTTTTCCTTTTTTGCTCTTTGGCGCGGATTTCGCCGGCAACTATTCGCTGGTATTCTGGCTGCTGGCGATTGTCGTCAATCTTTTCACTGGCACTTTAATCGTGGGCATGGCTTACTCGGTCGCTTTCTTTGGCGTGCCCTGGCCAGATCGGGTGGTCAAGAGCCGCCTCATCAAATGGCTTTTGCGTGGGCCGTTTACTGCCAGTATGACCCTGGCCTTGACCACTATTGTGCGTCGAGCCGGGGACGCTTTTGGCAATCCTTATTCACCCTTTGTGCCGATCACGATGGTAGTTACTTTCTTGCTCTTTGAATATGCCATCACGTTGTTCTTCCCCAAGTTCGAGCAGGTATTTTTGTTCGGCAAAGATCAGAAGGAACTGCTCCAACTGCGTGACCTGGAAGAACGGTTGATCACCCGCGGCGATCTGAGTCAGTTCCTCGAAATGGTGCTGGCAGCGGTCTGCGATCAGGTGCAGGCTTCGAGTGCTTATTTGCTGTCTACCGTGGATGGGGACAACGAAAAGATGGAAATGATTGCCCGTACGGGGAATCCGAATTTTGACCTCGATTCGCTGGATGGATTGGCAGATTACCTGGCTGACATGGAACCTGGCGTTGAACTGGTTAACTGGAACGGCGATCTGCTCTTTCCTTTGCGAGATGGAGAGGGTGAAGACCTGCTGGTGGGCTATCTGGGCGTACAAAACGCCAATGATGGTCTGGTCGAGGATACAGAAGTGCTGCATGCAGTTCACCTGCTGAATCACCGGGCAGCCATTGCCCTGAGTGATCGTGAAGTGCAGGAACAGGTATTTACCAAGCTGGAAAAGATGGATGCCCAGGTGGAAATGATCCAGGCACTGCGCGCCGCCGGGCGCTATGATCGTCAAGGGGTGCTGTCGGATGAAACTACGCTGGAAAATAAAGAACTTTCGCAATGGATCAAAGATGCTCTGACCCATTACTGGGGCGGACCCAAGCTGACCGAAAATCCACTGCTTAGTTTGCGGGTGGTGCAGCAAATGATGGATGACAAAGAGAATAATCCCGCCAACGCGCTGCGAACTGTGCTAAAAAGTGCCATCGAAAGGCTTAAACCAGAAGGCGAGCGCAAGTATACTAGTGAGTGGATCTTGTATAATATTCTTGATTTAAAATTTTTAGAAGGGAAGAAAGTGCGAGAAATTTCAATGCGGCTGGCAATGTCTGAGGCGGATCTTTATCGGAAGCAACGCGTTGCCATTGATGCTGTGGCGGAAGAGATAGCAAAGATGGAATCTCTCGCGGACAAAGAAGTCAAGTAGCGCATTTATTGACACATGGGGAGGCCAGATGGCAGATAAGAACGAAATCGAAGAGAACGATTTTGGAATCCCAGAACTGGATGAGGGCTGGTGGAATTCAGTCCTATCCGATGAGAGTGCGTATTCGGTTGAGCCTAAAGTCATCAATTGCAAACCTTGCTCACAAACCTCAGCGGGAAACATCAACTGGGCGTGTATTCAAGAACTTTTTGAAAAGGATGAAGTTGTCTTGCTGCAGGTGCAGGGATTCAACCGCGGCGGTCTGCTCGTTCAGGGCAACAGCATTCAAGGGTTCGTCCCCATCTCGCACGTCGTGGACGCCCCTGCCAATATCCCGGAAGAGGAACGCTACCATTTCCTCGAGGGATATGTAGGCAAATCTCTCTATTTAAAGATCATCGAGTGCGAACCCAGCAGTGAACGGGTGGTTCTCTCGGAGCGGGCAGCGCAGGCCGGGCAGGGAAAACGCAAAGAGTTGTTCGATTCCCTTAAACCCGGCGTGATCGCCTGCGGTGTGATCACGAACGTGACCGATTTTGGCGCTTTCGTTGATCTCGGTGGGGTAGAGGGCCTGATCCACGTTTCAGAAATTTCGTGGGGACGGGTCGAGAAACCGACCGGGGTATTGCGGATTGGGCAAACGGTCAAAGTCATCATTCTGCAGGTACAGGAAGAGAATTCGCGTATTGCCTTGAGCATCAAGCGCCTGACCCCCAATCCGTGGGATGGATTGCAGGAAATCTATCAACCCGGAGATGAAGTGGCAGCAACGATTACCTCGATCATGAAATTTGGCGCATTTGCCAGATTACCAGAAGGGGTAGAAGGCCTGATCCACGTTTCTTCCATGCCGCCTGAAATGGCGAAATCAGATCTGCGTAAGGCCTTCTCGATTGGGCAGACAGTACAGGTCAAGATCCTTCACATCGATGCCGAACGACGGCGGCTTGGGCTCGGATTGGTATCAGAGGAATGAACTTTCGCAAGAACGTACCCGAGACTCGCGAGGTTGAACCCCTGCAACTTAAACCCAGCTGGATTGACCGCTTCAAGCAGAGTTTACGACATTCGCGGCATTTCGGTTGGGACCTCTTGGGTACCTTTCTTTTGCTGGTTACCATTCTTTCTTTGCTGGGATTAATTGGAATCTCTCGCGGGGTATTGATCACTCCGTGGGTAAGTTTTTTGCGGCAGGGGTTGGGGTGGGGAAGTTACCTGTTTTTGATCAGTATTGGCTACTTTGGAGTAGCCTGCTTTCTCTACAATGCCGGGAAAATTTCGGGCTTGCCGGTGGGGCGGGTGCTGGCTCTGGAAGTGGCCTTCTTTTGTTTGCTGCCCCTGCTGACGGTGATCGGCGGCGGTTCGCTCGATCGGGCTATGCAGGGTTTCGATGGGGGAACCATTGGCTGGGGTTTGATGAATCTTTTCTGGCCGACTATTCCCTTGTTCCTGGTAGGTTTCTTTTTCACCGTATTGGTCGTTGTTTTCTTGCTGATTGGATCGGGCGGAGTGCGTCCCTTATATCGGCGATTGCTGGAGTGGAGCGAAACCACCAGCGCGACGACAGAAATGGTTCATTCTCCCGAACCTGAACCGGCTCAATCAGAAGTTCTCCCCGTTGAAGAAGCACCGGCGGTGGTACTTTCTACCCCCGTGCATAAAGAAAGCCAGTTGCCTCCCTTGAATCTGCTCCTGCAGGAAACCAGTTCTGTGCCGGATGAAGCGCAGATCCGCTACAACGCGCGCAAGATCGAAAAAACATTGGCTGAACTGGCCGCGCCGGCGAAAGTGATCGGCTATCGGGTAGGCCCGACAGTCACCCAATACGCGGTGGAACCGGGTTTTATCGAGCGCAATGGCGCGGATGGTAAGCCGATTCAGCAAAAAGTGCGGGTGTCACAAATTGCCAATCTGAAACGGGATCTGGCATTGACCCTTTCCGCGACCAGTTTGCGCATTGAAACCCCCGTGCCAGGACGGTCTTACGTGGGCATCGAGGTGCCCAATTCGAGCGGCTCGGTGGTACGTCTGCGCTCGATCCTGGAATCGAACGAGTTTCGCAAAATGTCTTCCCCACTGGGGCTGGCCCTGGGCAAGAACGTCTCGGGTGAGGCCGTGGTGGGAGATCTGGAAAAGATGCCGCATCTGCTCATTGCCGGGACGACGAATTCGGGCAAATCGGTGTGTATTACCGCCATTACGGCCTGTCTGGTGATGAATAATGCTCCCAGCGATCTGCGTCTGGTCATGCTCGATCCAAAGATGGTGGAGTTGGTTCGTTACAATGGCTTGCCTCATTTACTTGGCAAAGTCGAAACAGATGCCGAGCGCATGCTGGCAGTGCTGCGCTGGGCCCTGGTTGAGATGGATACCCGCTACCGCACGATGGCGGCGGCGCACGTACGTGACCTCAAAGATTACAACTTGAAGATGGTGCGCAAAAAAGAACCCACTTTGCCGCACATCGTTATATTGATCGATGAACTGGCTGATCTGATGATGTCCGCCCCAGATCAAACGGAGCACAGCCTGGTACGACTGGCCCAGATGGCAAGAGCGACCGGTATTCATCTGGTAGTAGCCACCCAGCGCCCCAGCGCGGATGTAGTGACCGGGCTGATCAAGGCTAACTTCCCCGCGCGCATTGCTTTTCTGGTAGCCAGTTCGGTGGATTCTCGTGTTATTCTGGATACAAATGGGGCAGAATCTTTGCTGGGCAAAGGCGACATGCTTTTTGCCGACCCGCAAAAGAGCAATCTGCAGCGGGCGCAAGGGGTCATGGTCAGTGATCAGGAAATCGAAAAGATCATTAGCCACTGGCAAAAAGTGAGTGAACCCTCCTATGAAATGCCACCCTGGGAGAACCTGATCAGCGAAAGCCAGGAAAGCGAAAATGGGGATGATCTGATCGAACACGCCATCGCGGTGGTCAAAGCGGCCGGTAAGGCCAGCGCTTCGCTGCTGCAGCGGCGCATGCGCATTGGTTATCCGCGGGCGGCGCGCCTGATCGACCAGCTGGAAGAGATGGGCATCGTTGGTCCCTCCGTCGGCGCGGGTAAAGATCGCGAAGTGCTCATTGGCCCGGATGACGAAGCTGATCTGGAACGGGATTGATTCCTCGCTTGACAAGCGGTGCGATGAAAGATAGTATTTCAAGATTATTTTAGTGAGAAGGCTGGCATTATGAGTGAAATCGAAGAGACAAAGCAAAAAGAAGGCTGGTCATTTGAGAGCTTCATGCGTAAGACATTTAAGGGCCTTCTGGATGCGATTGCCGGTTTTCTCTTGAAGATCGGGTTGACTCCCAACGCGGTGACCTTGTTTGGAGTGGCTTTCAGTGCCGGGGTTGCCGTCTTGCTGGCATTGGGCCATATCACCTGGGGGGGCATTCTGATGGTGCTGGCAGCTCCGATGGACGCACTGGATGGCTCCATGGCGCGGCTGAGCGGCAAGGTCAGCAATTTTGGGGCTTTTCTGGATTCGGTGACGGATCGTTATTCTGAAATGATCATTTTGGCCGGACTGCTGGTGTATTTTATCGGCCAGAGCAACACGACGGCAATCCTTTTGATCTTTGCGGCTGCCGTTGGCTCGATTTTGGTCTCGTATACCAAAGCCAGAGCCGAATCCCTCGGGTATAATGCGAAGGTGGGAATATTGACCCGGGTAGAACGGGTGATCGTGCTGGATGTTTGTTTGATCTTCAATATCCCGATTGTGGCACTGTGGATTCTGGCGATACTGGCAAATTTCACCGCATTGCAGCGCATTTTCTTCGTCTGGAAACAGGCCAAACATTCCTAATTGAAAGGACCATTTGTCAATGTCTGACGGATTTATGATTTTAGGTTTAAAGGTACATTATTACGGCGTGATCATCATGTTTGGCGCGGTGCTGGCGGCTTTTCTGGCAGTAGTTGAAGCCAAACGACGCAAGCTGGATTCTGAAATGGTCTGGGACATGCTGCCCTGGCTGTTGATTGCGGGTATCGTGGGCGCACGGCTGTGGCATGTGTTTACCCCTCCCGAGTCGATGCTCGTCAATGGGCAAAATCCTTACTTTATTCATCCGCTGGATGCTCTGAAGATCTGGAATGGGGGGCTGGGCATTCCTGGCGCAGTCATGGGCGGTGCACTGGCATTATTCATTTATTGCCGGGTGAAAAAGGTCAACTTCTTAACCTGGGTGGATATCATTGCTCCCGGGCTGGCGCTGGCACAGGCGGTAGGTCGCTGGGGAAATTTCGTCAATCAGGAAGTCTACGGCTTGCCCAGCAAGTTCACTACCTTCCCGCTGGCAATTTTCATTGATGCGGCGCATCGTTTACCTGGCTACACGGATTTTGCCTACTATTACCCTACCTTCTTTTATGAATCCATGTGGAATTTGCTGAACATGGCCATTTTGCTGCTGCTGGCACGCAAGGTGACGAACTGGTTGAAGGACGGAGATATCTTCCTGATCTATCTCATGTTCTATTCCTTTGGCCGTTTCTGGCTGGAGTTTGTGCGGTTGGAGTATTCCCCAATTGCCGGGATCAACATCAATCAAACTTTAATGGCGGTTGTCTTCGTTGTTTCCTTGGTTGCATTGGTGCTGAAACACGTACTGGCCAAGAAGAAAGAAACGACAGCGGCTTAATCGTCTTTCGGAATCAAGCAATGGTCACCTGAGTATAATAAGGGTGACCATTTTTATTTCACGGAGGAAAAATGGAACAATTAACCATTTTGGGTTCTGGATTCGCGGTCGCGAATCAATATCAAGATAACACTCATTTACTGGTGCAGACCGCGGCACACACTGTGCTGGTGGATTGCGGCAACAATCCGGTAGGGAAACTGGAACGGGTAGGGGTGCCTTTGAACCAGGTGACTGACCTGATTCTGACTCATGCACACGCGGACCATATTGGCGCTTTACCGTTGCTGCTCATGGATATGTGGCTGAATAAGCGCACCAACGCTCTGCCTGTTTATGGATTGAAATACACACTTGAGAAAGCCAAAGCATTGCTTGAAATCTTTGACTGGCAAAAATGGCCGGGCATGTTCCCGGTGGAGTTTCATGAAGTCGAGGAAAAAGCCGGGCAGACTTTGCTTTCCACGGCAGATCTGACGATCACGGCCGCACCGGTCAAGCACGTGGTTCCCAATATGGGATTACGTTTTGCATTCGCGAGCTCTGGACGAGCGCTGGTCTATTCCAGCGACACAGAACCCTGTGAGTCACTGCTTGACCTGGCTCGCGGTGCCAACGTCTTGATTCAGGAATCCGCTGGACCGGGTAAAGGTCACTCTACCCCAGCAGAAGCGGGGCAGGCAGCTGCGCAGTCTGGGGTAGAAGAGTTGGTTATGATCCATTACAACCCGGCGCGCAAAGAGATCGAATTGCAGATGGAAGCGCATCAGTATTTCAGCGGCAAGATCACCGTCGCCAAAGATCTGATGGTTTTGCGCTGATCACCATCCCTGCAGAAATTCGCGCCATTCTTCATTTTCGGGCAACTGACGGGCAAAACGATACATTGCTGAGGCGGAAGGCGCCTGGGGAATGTGCAGCAGTTTCATCCCGGATTCACTGAGAAGGCGGCCTCCTTTCAGATGATTGCAGGCCGGGCAGGCCGCCACCACATTGGTCCATTCATGCTGTCCACCCAGATGGCGGGGCAAAACGTGGTCGATGGTCAAGTTGGTGGTCTGTTTGCCGCAGTACTGGCAGGTATAGTTGTCGCGACGGAAGATCTCTTTTTTGCAGAAATGAACTGTGGGGCGAGGGGCATGAACCATCATGTCCAGACGAATGACCGAGGGGATAGGGAAAGTGGCATTGGCTGAATGAATTACCCCCCGACCATTCATGACCAGAGACGCTTTTTCAGACAACATTAAGCCGACTGCGCGATGGAGATTGCATACGTTGATCGGCTCAAAATTCGCATTGAGGACGAGCACCGCGTTTTCCATAATAATATACTGAAAAATTATAGCACCCTCGGCCGGTGAACCCAAATGGGAAAAGGAGAAAAGAAAAATGCGCGTAGTCATTATGGGCGGATCAGGTCTGATCGGACAGGCACTGGCCCGGGAACTTATCCACACTGGGCAGCATCAGGTGACGATTCTCAGCCGTGGCGAGTTCACGGGTGAACGTGCCGGGCAACTGTGGCTGCACTGGGACGGACTTTCCGCGGCGACGTTGACTTCTTTGATCGATGGGCAGGACGCGGTCGTAAATCTGGTGGGAGAGAATCTGGGCGCTAAACGCTGGAGCCGGCAGCAAAAAGAGTGCATCCTGTCAAGCCGGGTCAATGCCAGCCAGGCGGTGGCTCAAGCTGTAAAAGCCTGTCAAATTCCGCCGGCTGTCTACGTCCAGGCCAGCGCAGTCGGGTATTACGGCACTGGAGAACGCTTGGTGACAGAAGAGAGCGCTGCCGGGTTGGATTGGTTGGCAAGAGTATGCCAGGAATGGGAGAAGGCCACTGCCAAAATTGCTCAAACGGTGAAACGTGTAGTGATCGTGCGCACCGGGGTGGTTCTGGAGCGAAACGGCGGCATTCTGCGGCAACTGAGCCTGCCCATGCAATTCTGTCTGGGCGGCCCTCTTGGTTCGGGAAAGCAATGGATTTCGTGGATTCATCTCGAAGATGAAGCGGCGGCGCTGCGTTATTTACTCGAGAGAGAAACCTGTATGGGAGTTTACAATCTGACCGCTCCGCAGCCGGTGCAGCAACAGGAATTTGGGCAATGTCTGGCTCAAGTACTGCACCGCCCGTACTGGCTGCCGCTGCCGGGTGGGGTGTTGAAATTGCTGCTGGGAGAAATGAGCACTCTGGCACTGGAAGGGCAGCGATCACTGCCGAAGCGGCTGCAAGAGGCCGGTTTTTCTTTTCAGTACCCTGAATTATGCACGGCCTTGCAAGAAATCTATTTCCAGCATCCTTAAAAATAAGGAAGAACGGCAAAGCATTGGTATAATCTATTTTTAAGATTTTCACGCTCAAGGAGGTCCGTATGAATATTGATGAACAAGTTGAATACTTTATGCAGGGAACTGAATACGGCGACGAGAACCTGAAGAAGACGATGGCGGCGGAATTGCGCGATCGTCTGGTTCTCTGTCAAAAAGAAGGACGTCCTTTGCGTGTCTATTGTGGTTTCGACCCACGGAAAGCTGACCTGCACCTGGGGCATACTGTTCCCATGCGCAAATTGAAGCAATTTCAAGAAATGGGGCATGAGGTCAGTTTTGTGATCGGCAATTACACTTCGCTGATCGGTGATCCCTCGGATAAAGACGTGCTGCGTCCGCAATTGACCCCTGAAGAAGTGCAGGCCAATGCCGAAACTTACGCCGAGCAGGCGTTTCGCATCCTCGACCCGGCCAAAACCAAAATCCGTTATAACGCTGAATGGCTTTCTGGGCTGACTTTTGCTGAATTGATCAAATTGGCCAGCAACTTTACCATCCAGCAATTTTTGACGCGCGAAAATTTCAAACTGCGCTGGGATAAAGGCGATGCGGTGTATCTGCATGAAACTTTCTATTCCATCATGCAGGGCTACGATGCCTATTCTCTGCGCGCAGACGTTCAGGTAGGCGGCTCTGATCAGCTTTTCAACATCATGACCGCAGGCCGCAAGATTATGACCTCAATGGGTGTTCTGCCCAACATTGCCGTCATCTTGAGTATTTTACCCGGCACCGATGGTGTGGTGAAAATGAGCAAGTCTCTGGGCAATCACATTCCCATCAACACGGATGCCAACGATATGTTTGGCAAGGTGATGAGCATTCCTGATTTTGCCATGGGCTCTTACTTCCGACTGGTAACCCCCTTGACCCCGCCTGAAATCGCAGTGATCGAGAACGGAGTCAAAGAAGGTACACTGCATCCACGTGACGCCAAGATGAAGCTGGCCAACGCGATTGTGGGCGCCTTTTACAGCCAGGCCGAGGCGGATACTGCCCAACAGCTATTTATCGAGACCTTCTCGAAGGGAGCGATTCCGGAAGATATCCCGGCGTGCAAATTGGTTGCCGGTCAATCGATCGTGGATCTGCTGGTGGACCAGGGGTTGGCCAAGAGCAAGTCTGATGCCCGCCGTCTGGTCGATCAAAAGGGGGTAAAATTCGAGGGCGAGGCGGTCGATTCTCCCAGCGCCGTTCTCGAAAAAGAAGGCGTGCTGCAGGTAGGCAAACGCCATTTTCTTAAGTTAGTCAAATAGTGAATCATAATGAAATTGGCCGGGATTCTTCCCGGCTTTTTTATTATTGTGGCAGCGAGCTGGAAAGGGAGTTGAACAGAGCCAACCCGATCTGGTTGGCTTTTGCCGCAGAGCTGTCTTCCAAAGCGACCACGATCACCACAGGAACGCTCTGCCAATCGGGAGAAGTACCGGCAATGAACCAGCTAATTGTCTTTTCTTGATCCTGAACCTGTGCCAGGGTCTTCCAGATGGAAGCATTGTTTTGCAGGAGCAGTTTCACTGCATCGGTGGCATCAAAGCTGGAGAGCTGTGTTTGACTGCGGCTGCGGTCTAATAAAGTCCAGACGCCGGCTGCGTTCTGATAAGCTGTGACCAGAGTGGGTGAAACCCGGGTACCGCCATTGGTTAATTCGGCTGCTGCAATTGCCATCTGCAGGGGAGAAATGCGGACGGAATCGGTGGTCACGTATTGCGAAACGTCAGAGAGCGAGGGAATAGCTGTCGCCGATGCTGTTTCGACCTGAACGTCAGGTTGGGAAGCAAAACCCACAGTTTTGAATAAATTGGTCATGTCATTGGTGGTAATGGCCTGACTCAGGCTGGTGACCGCCCCACTGCAGCCAGAGGAGATCAGGGAAGCCCAGGTCGGATCGGCGGTCGGGAGAACGGCACAAGAAGACTCATTCCCCAGAGAAGTGGCCCAATCGTAGGAAGGCACAATCGAAGGCAAAGAATGCAGCGAAAGATATCTTGCCAACACCAGGGAAGCCGAAGCGGTTCCCAGCGGGTACTGGCCCATGCTGGCCCGGTTGAGCAGCGGGGCGGATGAATCATCCATCCACTGCTGCCATTCAGTCGAGAGATCATTGGCATTGAAGGTGGGTGAGGTTGCCATCGCCAGAATTTCACCGCTGTCAGCGTTCATCATGACCAGAGCACCGGTCTGCCCGCTCAGCAGTTCGTCTGCCTGTTTCTGGATGGTTAAATCCAGGCTCATGCGAATGCGCAGCCCGGTGGGGTATTGGCCGTAGAGTTCACGATCAAGCCAGATGGTGGTGGTATCGTTGCCCAGCAGACCGCGCAAATAGCCATCCATGCTGGCTTCAACGCCGGTTTGCCCATAATTGGAGTCACTGTAGCCTACCGTGGCGCTGAGGTCAGGGTAGTTGAGGGTGCGAACATAGCTGCCGCTGTCACCGGAAGATTGGGCAATGACCACGTTGTTGCGGTCCAGAATTTCACCGCGCAAAACGTAACGATCCGAAATAAAGCGGCGCAAATTGTCATTGCGCGCGAGCAGGTTATCTGCCCGAACCATGGACCACCAGCCCACGAACACGGCTACGAGGGTTAATCCGAGCAAAAAGATCGTACCGATGAAGATGTAGGGCCGGCCGTTGTCGATCATAGCCGGTTGATCTTCAGCCTGATTGCTGATGATCATCAGCAGGAAGAGGGAGAAGAAAGAGGTTAACAGCGAAGAACCGCCGTATGAGATGAAGGGCAGGGTGACCCCGGTCAACGGCAGCAAACGGATCGTTCCGCCCAGAATGAGAAGCGCCTGTGAGATCAGATAAGCGGTCACTCCCCCAGCCAGAAAGCGCTGGAATTTGTTGGGCGCGTGCAGAGCAATGCCCAGACCGCGGATGGTGAGAATGGAGTAAGTCAATACCAGGGCAATGGCTCCCGCCAGGCCAAATTCCTCACTGATGGCCGAGAAGATGAAGTCGGATTGCGCGACGGGGACGACCCCGGGGCTACCCAGCCCAATGCCGCGGCCGAATAGACCGCCATTGGCTACGGCCAGCAGAGATTGCACGATCTGGTATGATCTCCCGCTGGGGTCGAGCCAGGGGTTGATCCAGGCGCCAACCCGCAGGCGAATCACATCGAACAGGAAATACCCTGCCACGAGGGCGACAACTACACCGATGAAGCTGAAAAGCAGAATGCGGCGTTTGCCAGAGGCCAGATAGACGATCAGGGTGTAGATGATGATGAAAAGGGAGGCGGTTCCCAGATCACGCTGAGCGACCAGAATGAGCAGAGCTGCTCCTCCCAGGATGATGGTGGGGGTAAGCAACTGGATGAGGCGAAAATTGGCGGGCAGGCTATCCGCCAGATAAGCGGCCAAATAGATAATGAGCAGAATCTTCAGAAACTCCGAAGGCTGCAGGTACATGCCGGCAATGTTGAGCCAGAGGCGAGGACCGCTGCCACCCGGGTAAGTACCCAGAAAGAAGGTCAATCCGGTCAGGACCAGGCCACAGATCAGCCAGACATATTTGTAACGGCGCAGAATGGTGAAGAGCTGGGGGATGCGCAGACCAATCACGATGGCGGTCAGACAGATCAGCAGCCAGAGCGACTGCTTAAAGCCAATCGATGGGTCAAGGCGGAAAATTTCAAGCAATCCCCAACCTGAGAGCAGTGCCACAATGGGCAGCAGGTAGGGATCACGATCAGGCAGATAGCGATTGACCTGACGATATACAACTGAGAAACCGATCAGCCAGACCAGAAAACCAACCCACTGCTGCCAGCGGTAATCGGCCACCCAGGTATGCAAGCGGACCGCCGGGCTGAACATCAGTACCAGACAGCTCCCAAAGATGAAGAGAGTTGCCAGGCGCATCAGCCGGCTTTGCAGCTGATCTTTTGGAGCCGGGGTAGCTGGAAAGAGCAGGTTCACTTTAGGTATTTATCCACCAACAAACTCAATTTGGCTTTTTCTTCTGGATCCATCGCGTCTTTATACGTGATGAAGGCATTTTCGAGCGCATTCTGACAGGTCACACAATTGTTCTCTTCGGGCAATTTCTCGACCAGGCTCAGGATAGTCTTTTGAGCAACTTCTGTATTCTTACGCAGTGTATTGACCACCATATCCACGCTGACCGCGGCTTCGGTCGTATGCCAGACATCGTAATCGGTAACGTGAGCCATCACAGCGTAGCAAATCTCGGCTTCGCGGGCCAAAAAAGCTTCAGGCGAAGTGGTCATGCCGATCAAAGACATGCCCCAGGCGCGGAAAGTGTTGGATTCAGCTTTCGTCGAGAAGCGCGGGCCTTCGATGGTGATCATGGTGCCTCCCAGATGAGCACTGGCGCCATAAGCAGTCACGGTCTGGTACAAAGTGGTGGAAAGTTCCTTGCAGAAGGGATCCGCGGTACCGATATGGACCACCATGCCCTTGCCAAAGAACGAACGCGGACGGTTGCGGGTGAAATCAAAAAGCTGATCTGGGATGACGATCTCGCCGGGGATAAAGTCCTCGCGCAGTGAGCCGCAGGCGCTGACGCTGACGATGCGGTTGACGCCCAGACTTTTCAGCGCCCAGATATTGGCACGGTAGTTGACTTCAGAGGGCGGCAAGAAGTGACCAATGCCATGTCGGGCCAGAAAAGCCACCTTGCGGCCAGAAAGTTCGCCCACCGCAATGGGAGCAGAGGGCTTGCCAAATGGAGTATCCGGATAGATCTTTTCTACTTTTTGCAGTGCCGGGAAGTCGTACAGCCCAGATCCGCCAATAACGCCTAAAACAGGTTTTTCATTCATGATGTTCTCCCTTCCTTGTGTTTACTCGAATGTTTCGATGTCAATGAGAACAATTTGCCGACCGATGCGCAGTTCATCCCCTTTGATGATGACTGTAGCAGTTTCGACGCGCTGATCGTTCAAAAAGGTACCATTGGTGGATTGTAAATCTTCTACCCACCATTGCATATAGCGGTAGATCAGGCGGGCGTGACGCGAGGAGACCACTTCATCGGGGACGCAAAGATCGCACTCTGGATCCCGACCGATGATCAGTTCAGGCTTGTTAAAGACGCGCGGAGAATTATCCACGTCTGATTCGAGGGTGAGTGTGATGCGGGGAATCTTCTGAGTGGTGACCACCTGGCTCTGGAAGCGCAGATCGCGCCATAAAGTGTAGATAGCCCAGCCCAGAAAAAGGTAGAGCAGGATCATCAAAAGATAACGTAAGATGAGAATCAAGATAGCAAGCATGTCATTCCCCTGAAGGTACGATTGGTTTGATCTCGGCAGTTCTCAGACGCGGGGTTTCGGGGGTATCGCTGTTTTCTTCGGCGTAGATCAATTTGATCCCGGCAATGGAAATCACGTCCCCGGGTTTCAATACCCGTTGGCTAACCCTCTCTCCATTGACATAAGTGCCTCCCGTGGAACCAATGTCGAAAAGGATAAAGCCATCTTTCATAGCACGAATCTGGGCATGCGTGCGCGAGACGCGCAGATCATTCAATACCAGATGGTTGGAACTTTTACGGCCAATGTTGATGACCGGCTTTTCGAGGGGGAAACATTTCTCGTCTTCCAGAATCAGCATGGCTCGGATATCCGCCGCGGGCGGAATGGGATGTGTGATCATCACCGGGACGGCGCTGGTCTGTCCGTTTTCAGGGCCATTGGGGATGGCCTTGATCTGGACTTCGCTCTTGGGCAGTGAATTGCGGCTCACCAGAGCAATCTCTGGATTCTGGTCGAAGTGCAGATCCAGTTCAGATGCGACATCATTGAAAAATTGCTGCAAAATTGAGTTCCAATCAGATTGACTCTCAATGAAGCGTTTATCAGCAGCGTTCAAATAAAGGGAATAACGAACGGGTAAGGTTTCGCTTTCTTGTTGCGCGTCCAGCAGACACTCTTCAATGGCCTCAATCAAGTGGTGCAGAAACGCTGACCGTTCGTCCATCCACGGAAAAATCAAAGAATCGCCTTCAAATAACGATTTGAAGGTGTTTTCAATCAAGTCAAGGCGTGATTTCATATATGTTTATTATAACCAATGAAAATTGGATTTTTCTCGAGAAAATGGTTTTATCCCTGTTCTGAGTTTTCAGCCGCAGCACTGGCAATGAAAGCAAATCGGGCCCCGGTAAGTTTGGCCAGATCTTGCACCGGCAATTTGATGTTTAGCCCTCGCTGCCCACCCGAAATGTGAATGGCGGGATACTGCTGAGCGGAGGCATCAATTACCACAGTAAAGCCTTTGTTAATGAGCGCCAGCGGAGAAATTCCGCCGGCCAACAAACCGGTCAGGGCTTCGGCTTCTTTTTGCGTGGGCAGATGTACTTTCTTTTCACCGCAGAAATCGGCTACCCGCTTCAAATCCACTTCATGCGGGCCGGGGATGACACACAACAGGGGTTTCTTTGTGCCGCGCGTAACTACGATGGTCTTGTAGACGATCTCAGCGGGCAAATGAAGCAGTTCTGCGGTCTCAAGAGCGCCAAGTTTTTCAGGAGGCAGTTCGAAGGCTTCATACTTGATTTTTTTTGAATCCAGCATGCGCAGCACGTTATTGGTTACCGCCATTTTTGCCTTTCATGACGTAGATCGGGTTGCTGAAGATCCAGCCACGGCGCTGCCCTTGAAAATCGAGGTGAGCTTCTACCCGGTAAGCTCCGGGCTCAGTGATGGGGTAGGCCAAATGATCCATTGCGGTGGATTGGTAGATCGTTTTGCCGTCTCTGATCAGCGCAAGTTCCGCTGCAGCCGGTAAACTGACCTGAACCGTAGCGCCGCGGGAAAGCGCCAGGGATTCTCCCAGGCTGGCAATCGCTTCATCATTCGAGATGGTGAAAGAAAAGCCGCGGCTAGGGGCCGGCAGATCGTAGGCCACGAAAGAAGCTCCCGTGCGCAGGGCGGTATAGATCAATTTTTTGTCATGCTCCAGATTCCCATTTAGTTCTTCTGTGAGCAGCAGGTGGTTGGTGATCGACGAAAAGTGGAACTCATACGGGAAAATGATCTTTTTGAGCGGGCCCAGGTTGAAGTGGAGCGCGTGGGCATCTACTCCGCCGACTGCGTTCAGGTGCTGTCCGGCGGCCAGGTATTGGTCCCAGCGGGCCAGCGTGGCCGGGTTAGGTCCGACCGACATTTTCTCAGGGAAGAACACGTTGGTGAGCAATTGGGGCAGAGTGCGCGAAACAGTTTTCAACTCACTGAGCTGATTCCATAATTCAAAGCCCGTGAAGCCTTTTACCTGCCAATCGACCCAGGAAATATCATCTTCATGAACGATAGGAAGATCCATTTCATCGGGATGGGCCAGAAAAGCCAGCCCACCGCGGCGGGCCACTTCATTGATGAGCTGCTGCGGATCGGAGGCATAGGTGGCTACCTCGGATTCCGCACCAAAGACGAGCAGATGGTTTTTCTGTGGCTCCCGATCTTGATTGTGGACCTCTTCGCCCGTCAGGGCCAGTACTTTTTGCCCGTTCTGCTGGACATAACCTTCATACCCTTTGACCCAGACGTTGTGATCAGTAAGGATAATGACATCGACGTTAGCCTGGAGGGCAGCGCTGGCAATACTGGAATAAGTTCCAGAGCCATCAGAATAGGTAGAGTGAATGTGTAAATTACAAAGAATTTCTTTCATCAGGTTGACTATTTTGCCATATAAACGGTATAATTTTGCCTGTTGGCTAATTCAGGAGGTTAAAAGTGAGTTCCTATATCGACATTGCGTTAATTATAACTTCAATCGCTTTGATTGTTAGCGTCATCTTGCAGAACAAAGGAACCGGGTTGGGCGGTTTGACGGGTGTTGACACCAGCACCGTGTACATGTCCCGCCGCGGCATTGAAAAGACCCTTTTCTGGATCACGATCGTTCTCAGTGTCGTTTTCTTCATTTTGACCATCACCGCTGTATTAGTCGCATAACTCTGTTTCAGTTCGATCGAACAGAGACTCCCATAGATTCGAGGGCGACTCACCTTGAAGAAGGAGAGTCGCCTTTTCGTTTATAATAGGGCTATGAAAAAATACCGTTGGCAAATCATCATCTTATGCTTAACCGGCCTGATCGTAGGCCTTTTGTTGATCCTGGAGAGACAGGGGGGGCTGCTCAATCGCGAGAATCCACAGGCCGCTGAAGGCGGTGTCTACACTGAGGCGCTGGTAGGCTCGCTGCAACGGCTGAACCCGTTGTTTGACAGCAATAATCCTGCCGATCAGGATGTCGACCGGCTGATCTTCTCTGGCCTGGTCAAATTTGATTCACGCGGAATTGCTCAGCCTGATCTGGCTGATTCTTGGACTATCTCACAAGATGGAACGATCTACAATTTCACCTTGAAGAAGAATCTCGTCTGGCAGGATGGAGAGCCCATCACCAGTGCCGATATTGTGTTTACCACCGGTTTGATCAGTCAGGGAGGAGATGCCATCTCGGCTGATCTGAGCAAATTCTGGGCGCAGGTCAAAGTGGTCAGTCTGGATGATTCTCATTTCCAGTTTGTACTGCCTGAGGCGTTTTCTCCCTTCCTGGATTATCTGACCTTTGGGGTCTTGCCCAAGCATTTGCTGGGATCAATGACCTATGACGAAATCGTTAATTCCAGTTTCAACTTGCAGCCAATAGGCAGCGGTCCCTATCAATATGATTCTCTCGCAGTAGAGAATAATACGATCACCGGGGTTACCTTGACCCGCTTTGACAGATATGCTGGGGATGCAGCTTACATCGACAAAATCGTGATCCGTTATTATGCAGATTCCGCTTCGGCCTACCAGGCATATCTGGATGGTTACGTGCAGGGAATCAGTAATGTTACCAATGATGTGCTGCCCAAAGTGCTGGCTAATGAAGACCTGAATTTGTATTCCAGCCGTTTGCCCAAGATCAGTCTGGTCTTGTTCAACCTGAATGATTCCTCTGTGCCTTACTTCCAGAATAAAGAAGTACGTCAGGCACTTTACCTGGCAATCAATCGTCAGCTCATCGTGAATAACGTTTATGATGGGCAGGCAATCCTGGCAAATGGGGTGATCTTCCCGGGGACCTGGGCATATCTGGATTCACTGGAACCCGTTAATTACGATCCTGAACAGGCAGCCGAGTTGCTGAAACAGCAGGGTTACGTGATCACGGGGGATACTGACCCGGTGCGCAAAAAGGATGATACCGCGATCGATTTCGTGCTGTCGTACCCGGATGATGATCTGCACAAGGCCATCGCAGAAGAAATTCAAAAGGATTGGGAAGCTCTAAATATCAAGGTGACCCTCGAAGCTGTGCCGGTGGCCAGTTTCGTCAGTGACAAACTGAATTCCCGTGGCTATCAAGCGGCTCTGGTTGATCTCAATCTGGCCAACAGCCCCGATCCTGATCCATATCCTTTCTGGGATCAGGGACAGATCAGCAGCGGGCAGAATTACTCGCAGTGGTCAGATCGTACGGTCAGCGACACTCTGGAACAGGCGCGCGTTTCAACGGATTTTGAAGAACGCGTGCGGCTGTATCACAACTTCCAGTATCTCTTTTCCGAAGAGAACCCGGCGCTGCCGCTCTTCTACCCGGTGTATAACTACGCAGTGGATAAAAGTGTGCTGGGCGTCTCGATTGGACCACTCTTCAGTACCGCTGATCGCTTCGATTATGTCAATTCGTGGTACATGGTCTCAAAACGCAATACGGATAATTCGGTTTCAAACTCGCAATAGACTTCGTACGTTAAAATTTTTTGAACTGTCGATTGGCAACCTCCGTTGTTCTCAGAGGTTGCCAATTTCTTAAGGATTTAGCAGCAGGTTGGGAGGAAGCAATGAAATTTTTCACGGGCAAAGGGGATACGGGGACTACCGGTTTGATCGGCAGCCGGCGCGTTTCGAAGGCGGACTTGCGGATCGATGTGATCGGTTCTGTAGATGAACTGACCGAGTTCATTGGCAATGCCAAGTGGCAAATTCCCGACACACCTGAACGGGAAATTTTGGAAAGTATCCAGCGCGACCTGTATCACTTAATGGCCGAACTGGCCTGGCAGGAGGGTGACAGCACGGTAGGACAGCTTTCTGCGGAGCGATTGGCTTTTTTGGAAGAACAGATCGCTGCTCTGAGCGAGGCTATTGCTTTCCCGAAAGGGTTTATCCTGCCGGGTGCATCGCAAAGCGCGTCCGCATTGGGGCTGTGCCGGGTGGTAACGCGCCGGGCAGAGCGCCGGCTGGTTGAGTTAAACGCGCTGCAAGCTTTTACAAATGCAACCCTTCTGGCATATGTCAATCGTCTGTCTTCATTTTTCTATCTGCTCGAGGTCAAATACTCTATTCGTGAGCAGGATGCTCAACTGCCCTATACAAAAAGGAATCTATGATCGGCACATTAATCAACGTTGGAACTGTCCTGCTGGGAGGAGCATTGGGGCTTTTGTTAGGCTCCCGCCTGAAAGCGCGCTTGAAGGAGACCGTCGTGGCCGGTATTGGCCTGTTTACCCTGGTCTATGGTGTTTCGCTTTTTCTCAAAACCGAGAATTCGCTGATCGTCTTGGGCAGCGTATTGATTGGCGTGTTATTAGGGGAATGGTGGAAAATCGAAGATGGCCTGAATCATTTAGGAGTATGGCTGGAAGCGAAGTTCAATCGAAATCACACGGGTGAAACGAACGACCAGTTCATCAAGGGATTCGTGACCGCTTCGCTGGTATTCTGCATTGGCCCGATGGCCATTCTCGGATCGATTCAAGATGGGCTGACGGGTAATTACGATACACTGGTCATTAAATCGATTCTGGATGGATTCTCTGCCATGGCATTTGCTTCCAGTCTGGGAGCAGGAGTTTTGTTCTCAAGTGTCATGATCTTGCTGTATCAAGGCAGCATTACTTTGCTGGCCGGGCAACTGCAGGCTTTGGCGACGACTTCGATGATGAACGAGTTGAGTGCTACCGGGGGAGTGCTGTTGGTGGCGATTGCGGTCAGCAGCCTGCTCGAGATCAAAAAGATCCGCACTGGCAGTTTTCTGCCGGCATTGATCATTGCTCCGCTGATTGTGTGGATTTTATCGCTCGTCCATTAGAGCCGCTTCAGTGCGGATCAATTACTGTGTATTGCCAAAAGAGGAATCTCCCCAGGTGATCTTGCTGGCGCAGCAGCGTTCCGCCGGGATACTGTTGCTCGATGGTGGATAAATCTGCGTCGGAATTGAGAAAGACAAAAACTTTTATTGGGCCGTTTGGAACAGGGGGAGTCGCTTGCGGCAGAGCAAACTGGTCCATATCTGTGCCCACAGCATCGGGTGCCAGGAAGGGCAACACTTGCAGTGAGCCGTAGCTAATCAACGGGTAACCCCAGTAATAAACGTTTTTGGGGCCGGGAATTTTGTTGAGGTTCTCGGCGAGATCCGTTTCGATCTTGGCCCCGATCCCTCCAAAATCACTTTGCGGTGTGTATACCTGAAAATAGAAATGAATATCGACCCAGCACAAGATCAGCGCCAATAGGATGGCAGTACCTTGCAAAGCCAAGGTTGGCAGAAATTTGAGACGCGCCATTTCATGGATGAGCCAGTTGATACCTAGTGCGACCCCGAGGGCGCAAACCGGTGCCGCTGCAACGTAACGCTGGGCGGAGGGCGCGTTCTCGGTGAATCCTCCCAGCAGGCTGAAGAGGAGCACCCAGAGGAGAACCAGATGTGCTCGTGGATCGCGGAACATGCGCAGGCAGAACAGCAGCCCGACGGCGAAAAGAACCGCCGCAGCGGGCAAAAGCATGGCCGTCCCGGGTTTGTAGAAATAATCAAGCGGGTGCCAGAGAAAAGCCCCCAGCCCGATTAGCGCCTGGCGAATGACAATCCAGGCTTCGGATTGGCCGGTTTGCGACATGACGATCTGCATCCAGTTGCCAGTAAAAATGGAGCGATTCCCGTGCACCCAAAAAGTGTCAAGATGAGTCGCGTAGTAACGCAGCAGTGGAAAGAAGGCTGTCAAAAAAGCCAGAAGCAGAAAAAGAACGCCTGAACGATTCCGTTTTAGCTTCTGCGGATTCGAAAGCATTAGGATTACTCCCCAGAGAAAAGAAAGCAAGAGCAGCAGTTTGCTCGTTTCGTAGAAGTAGAGGCTGAGCCCCAGGCACAGCCCGGCCAGTGCCCAGAGGTAAGAATTTTCGCGTTTCCATCCTTTCCAGAGCAAAGTCAGGGTCAGACAGAAAAAGAGCCCATCCCAAACATTGTTGAGAGCAATGCGGCTGAAATGAATGGCAAAGGCAAACCCGGTCATGAAGATCGCTGCCAGAAGGCCCACGCGATGGCTGAAAAGTTCTCTGCCAAGCCAGTACACAGCCCCAGCCGTCAACGCACCAGCCAGGGCAGAAAATACCCGCAAAGCAAAGATTGTCTGTCCAAACAGGAGGATGGAACCGGACTGGAGAAGGCCAAATAGGGAGGGAAACCCATACCAGCCAGGGATAAATGGATTATCGATCTCGCCGTGCAAAAAGCTGAGAGCAAATAAACCGGCACTGCCTTCATCGCCAGAGAGGCTCTGGGGAATGTGGGCTACATCGAAAATGCGCCAGTAAAAGGCTGCCAGGGCGAACAAAGTAAACCAGAAAAGGGTTTGCAATCGTTGACGGCGGGATGAAGTGGGGTGCCGGTTGGACAGGAACAGAATCAGCAATAATGCCAGCAGCCAAAGCAGAATGGGCAGCACAGGCACTTTCATGTGTAATTCAAAGCCGGCACAGAAAGAAGCAACAACTGAGACTGCCAGCGCCAAAAGGAGCCAGAATAAGGGTGAATTCCCCCTGATCGTTGATTTCAATCTCTGATGCATGAGTGTTATAACGATTCCTCGCGGAAAATAAAACCTACCCGGTGATTATATCTCCGGGTAGATTATTCGATCAAATTGTGGGGAACACTTATTTGCCAGCTAAGGCGTCTTCGATGGCTTGCTGCATATCTGAGGAACTATAGAGCTTGCCATTGACCATGAAAGCAGGTGTGTAATTGACACCCTGACCAGAGGCATAAGTGTTAGCATCAGTTACATCTTGCTTTTTCTCACCCGATGTGAGGCAGGCGGAGAACTTATCCATATCCAGATTCAAGGACTTGGCGAATTGAGTGAGCGAATCTTGAGTGTAATCGCCAACATTCTCGCCAGTGTAGTTGGAAAGTATATAATCACGGTACTGCCAGAATTTTCCCTGATCGTTGGCACACAGTGCTGCTTCTGCAGCGATCACGGATTCCTGCCCTAAAAAGGCCATGGGGGTATAGGTGTAGTAGACCTTGTTAGTAGCAATGTACTGGCTGATGATGGTAGGCTCCAGATTTTTCCAATAGAGCTGGCAGTAGGGGCACACGAAATCAGCGAATTCAACAACTTTAACCGGGGCGTTGGGGTCACCCATCGATAACCCGTCTTGCATAGGTTTATCAGTGGTATCTACAGTTGCGGCCGGGTTAGTGGCAGTACCTCCACTTGCATTGGTTTTGGGTAAGTTCGCGAAAACGATCAACCCAATAATTGCGAGAGCAACGACACTGATGAGTACAATTACCCAGGTATCCTGTCGTTTTTGTTTGGCACGGTTCTTTTTTGCAATGTCACGCTTTCCCATAATTCTAGCCTCCAATTTGGATAAATTGTCTCATAAAAGAAAACGTTTGTCCAGTTTTCCTCAAAATTAATTTATTGTGTCAATACCGGGTACTCTTCATAAGTCAAACGAAAATTCAGGCTCTGATACAGGTGCAATGAAGCCAAGTTGTCATTTTGAGTATTGACGGTAATCTGGGTGAAGCCGCTTTCAGAAAAATAACTGAGCATCTGACAGACCAGAGCTTTGCCCAAAGAGTGTTTGCGAAATTCAGGCAGCACGGCCAGACGAGCCAGGTGCGCATTGAAGTTGGCTGCGGTACTTAATTCATAGCCGATGATCTCATTGTCGTATTCTACAACTGAAGAATGAGCGGACTGAAAGTAGGCTGCTTCGAGGGCAGGTTCAGAGTTTACCCAGATTGGTTCGAAAGAATGGGCATCGACCTGACTGACGATTGGAATATCGCTCAATTCCATTGGCCGAATCAGAAAATCCCTGGCAATCGGAACTGTCGGGATAGGGTGCTGAGACCATTCCAACACGACGATTTTCTGCTTTGTATGAAACCCATTCTGCAGAAGCAGGTGGGTGAACCATTCCTGCAGCCCAACAGCAAGGAGAGACGTGTGGACGGGCTCCAGTATCTCACCCGCGCACTGGATCAATCTTTGCCAGCTTTCCTGAATGAGAGCCTGATCACTGGCTGCAAAGCAGCGAATCCAGGCTGCGGCGGGAGGATCAGGAACGCAGTTCAGAACGGCCCGGATTTCGCTCCCCTGTGACAGGATCAAAAAAGGTTCCTGGCCAAGCCATTCGAAAGTATTGCGCCAATCGAGGTGGCGATGAATCCAGCGAGTAGAATTGAGAAAAAGCGCCAACTGCGAAAGATCTTGCGTTGTCGCTGGTTGAACAATCCATGAATCGCTCATAGCAAAGGGTTAATCGAGAGATCAGTGACCGAGCAGGGCATTGACCACTTTCCCCAGCGCGGAGGCAAAGAAGCGATCTTTGAGCGAAGTGCCTGATTTGTCGGCATAAGCCGACTGGAGGGTGGCAACCGCGTTAAGCTGTTTGCCCGTCTTGATCTGGAGATCAGAGATCGAGCGCAAAGTGATGGCACGCATCTGCTTCTCGCCGCAAGATTTAAAAACTTCTACGGCAAGCTGATATTTTTCGAGAGCGAGGTCATATTCTTTCAAGGCTTCGTAAGCACTGCCGGTATTTGCCAGCGCCATACCTTGTTTTTGCTGATCTCCTGCTAGGGCAAAGGTCTCTTCTGTGCCAAGAACGGCTTCAAGAGCTGCCTGAGCATTGCCGGAGTGGAGTAAGGCCACACTGAGATTATTCCGTGCTTCAGCGACCTCAGTGGATGTTCCTTCCGTCTGCAGGAGGTCAAGACATTGTTGAAAATGGGCGGCAGCAGCAGCGTATTGCTTCTTTTGGAATTCTGCTTTGCCCTGTTCTGCGAGTGTTTGAGCTTGATTAGGCATAATGAGATCTAGTAAGTGATTTCCAGCAAGCTGGCGGCAATGGAGCGCAGTTTATCAGCTTCCATCTGACTGAGGTGCACTGCCAGATCAAGATACGGGCGATTGATCGGGTTGGCAATGAAATTCTGCAGTTCTTCAGGCAGATCGTTTAACTGGGCTGCAGGAGCCGTGGCAGGGGAGAGGGGGGCCTCAGCCGGTGGTTGATTGAAAAAGTCTGCCAGCGGAATTCCCAGCGTTTCGCAGATGTGCAGTAAGGCCGGGAAGGGGATAATTTCGCTGCCGTTTTCATACGAGACGATATTCTCTGGCGAATATCCGGTTTGCTCAGCCAGTTGATCTTCTGAAAGGTTCTTTTCAGAACGATGCTGTTTGAGCAAGGTAGCAATGACATGATTGCGCAGACGTACCAGGTTCAGGTTCATCTCGCGGCTGATCTGGGGCCCGGCAGCCGTACCCGCGGCTGGGCCCTGGAGCAGCAATTTCAAATCCGTTTCCAGATAAGCTGCCAGTGATTCCAGTTGAGGAAGGGAAGGAGCCAGTTCACCTGCTTCGATCTTTTCGTAATCATTGCGATCCAGGTCGAGCCACAGGGCACATTCATCTACCTGCTTTTCGGCTTTTTCCCTGGCCAGGCGAATGAGCATCCCTACTTTTTTTGCGCGCAGAATGGCTAATTTGTCATCCATGATCGTTTCCTCAATTTTCTAAAGTTACTTTCCCTTATTATAGCATCGACGTTAGTGAAACTTCGAATTCGAGGTTTCCCCATGCAGACCTGAAAGGTTATATCCAAATAACTCAGGAGAGAAGGTGAAGCCGTTGGCTTCGAGACGGGTGCAAAAGATAGGCCGAATTTGCGTCGAACGCAGGGAGCCGAGAATACGCCCATTCAGGTCAACGCCAGTCTGCTCAAAGCGGAAGATGTCGGTGAGAATGATGTTCTCCGCTTCCATGCCTGAGACTTCGGTAACGGCGGTGACCCTGAAGGTGCCATCTTTCATTTTTGCGATCAAAGTGATGAGGTCAACAGCTGAAGTGATCTCTTCGCGAATTTTCGTTGCTGGCAATGGAGTGCCGCTCATCTGGCTCAGGGTTTCGAGCCGGTGAATGGCATCGCTGGCAGAGCGAGCTTGCAGCGCAGCCAGCGATCCGCTAAAGCCAGTGTTGATCGCTTCGAGAAAAGAAAAACATTCTTCCCCGCGCAGGTTCCCCAGAACAAGGCGATTGGGGTTCAGCCGGATCGCGGATTGCAACAGTTCCAGGGGGGAGTTGACACTGGCTACCCCGGCCAGAGACTGATTCGTCTCCAGGCGAAGAAGCTGGGGCTGCGAGAGATTTAACTCAGGTACGTCTTCGATGACGGCAATCCGTTCTTCGGTGGGAATGAAAGAGGCCAGACTGTTCAGCAGAGTAGTTTTGCCGGCATTTTCGAGGCCAATGACCAGAATATTCAAATGCGAGGCAACACAGGCCTGTAGAAGCAGCAGGATCGGCTCAGAGATCACTTCGTTGGCAATCAGGTCTTGATGGGAGATACGGCTGGGAGTGAACTTCTGGATGGCAAGAATGGGGGCGCCAAAGGCAATGGGCGGCAGGAGGATATTCAACCGCGAATTGTCGGGCAGGACGGCAGACAGAGAAGGCGACTCTGGGCTCAAGGTCAGGCCCAGGCGATGGACATTGCGGTCGATGAAATTCAACAGCTCTTGATTGCTTTTGAAACGCACCGACGTTTGACTGACCTCGCCGTGACGACGGATGAACACAGCTTCATTGCCTTTGATCAAAATCTCACTGATGCCGGGGTCATCCATCAGAGGCTGCAGAATGCCAAACCCTAACACCTCATCGATGATCTGATGGAACAGGGGAGTACGAATTTCGTCGGAAAGATTGAGCTTCTGTTCCTGGAACTTTTTGAGGATCAGATCGATCAAAATCTGGTTATAGTCTTCTGGGGCAATGGCTGAGGTATCAAAGTCACGTAGAATTTGCTGAACCAGATCATTCTTCAGCTTGAGGATTTCAGAGGATTGGGGAATGGACGGAAGGGAATTTTCCATACTTACCCTTCCTGAACCAAATCAGAGTCGGCAAAGATCCAGAGGATATTGGCTTTGTTCACGGCCAAGAATTGCGTTTTGATCACAGCTTGTGCAGAATCGGAATCGGTGGGGGTAATGGTGACGTCAGTGATGGCCAGAAAAGGTTCGTCTGCATCCAGAGTATCTTTGATGCGCTGGTTATTGCGAATGAACAGCGTTCCATGAATTTGGGCATGCTTAAGCTGAATAGTTACCCAGACAGCTTCTTTCTGGATAATATCGGTGTAGATCTTCCCCTTCTCGTCGAAATGAGTGACCATGACTTCTCTCGGCTAAATCGCTGGCATTTGATAGCCCAGGCCGGTGCGGGTGACGATATGGATCGGGGCATGGGGGTTATCTTCCAGCTTCTGGCGCAGACGGGCGATACTGACCCAAAGGATCTCTTTTTCATCGCGGTAAGAAGGCCCCCAGGTGGCTTCGAGGAGTTCCTCCGCGGTCAACACCTGGCCCAGGTGGTGGGCGAAGAAAATGAGCAACTTATATTCGGTAGCAGAGAGGTAAATCTGTTTTTCGTCTTTCCAGACCTCGGCTTTGGCAATGTCAATGCGCAGATTGCCGTGGATGAATTGGCGAGCTTCGGCCACTTCTGGCTGGCTGTTGACCCGACGCAATACTGCTTTGACGCGCGCGACCAACTCGGTCGCTGAAAAGGGTTTGACCACGTAGTCATCCGCGCCGATATTCAGCCCGTTGACACGGTCGTGTTCTTCTCCCAGCGCGGTGAGCAGGATGATGGGTACGTTGGAAAACTGACGAATCCGGGTGCAGGTGGTGATGCCATCCAGTTTGGGCATCATGACATCCAGCACGATCAGATCGGGCATGGCGTGAGAAAGGGAATCAAGAGCCTCTTCGCCATTTTCGGCGGTAGTGACTTCGTACCCTTCGGCTTCGAGGTTGACCTTCAATAATCTCACGTAAAGCGGTTCGTCATCTACAACTAGAATTCGTATTCCCATTTTCTCACTCCGTTGGAGAAGGCGTGTTGCGCGGCTGATAGATCGGCAATGTGATCGTGAACGTCAGACCCCAGCCTGCCGGCAAACTGGCTTCAATGTGGCCGGATTGGTGTTCAATGATTTCTTTGCAGATCGAGAGCCCCAACCCGGACCCATGAACTTTGATAGATTGGTCCGGGTCGCGGAAGAAACGTTTAAAGATGCTGTCGAGATATTGTTCGGCGATCCCCGGGCCGGTATCGCGAAAATCAATGATGACTTCCTGCCCTTGCTGGTGCAGAGAGATGAAGATCTCGGCTCCCGGGGCATATTTTTCAGAATTGGTAATGAGGTTATCGATGACCTGGGCAATTCGATTGGGGTCGCCCCAGACTGGGCGGATGGCCGAGTCAAGATCAAGGTGAAAGACCAGGCTGGGATGATTGATCTGCGCTCGAGCGGCCTCATCACGGATCAGGGCGTCCAGACGGACGATCTGATTATCAAAGCTCATCTGTCCGCTCTGCAGACGGGAGGAATCGAGCAAATTATCGATCAGTGCCTGCAGGTGATTCGACTCACGTTCGATGATGCGCAGAAACTCTTTCTGGGTATTGACGTCCCATTGAGTGTCTTCCCGCAGCAGGGTGGTGGTATAGCCTTTGATGAAACCCAGTGGGTTGCGCAGCTCATGCGAAATGGTATTGATGAAGTTTTGCTGTAATTCGGATTTGCTGGATTGATTACGAATATTCTGAGAGTATTCTGCCATGATCTTCTTGAGCAGAGCAATCTCGATTTGATGGGAGAGAAAGCAGGCGTATTCAATCTCTTTTTCGGTGAAGTGCGGCCCGCCAAAACGGATCAAGATCAGGGCACCGCGAATTTCTTCGAAGGGGTTGAGGGGAATCCCCAGCGTGAAGGGAGAATTGAGGCGATTGTCGGCAGAGACGAAAGGAGGTTCCTCCCAGATCTGCTGATGCTGCTGAGTGACCTGATTGGCAATCGCTTCGCCCCATGAGACATCTGCTTCTCCCGATTTGCCCCGGCCAAAAGATCTGGCGTAAACCACATCCAAATGGCTATCATTGGTATCGGTGAGATAAATTGCCAGGTTATCGACGACGAACTCGCTGCGTGAAGTATTGAGCAATTCATCCAGAAGCGATTTCCAGGGTTGGTTCTGTGCGCTGATCTCGCTCAGACGGCACAAAAACTGACAGGTATAATCGGAGTCTTTAGATGAAATTTGCATATATTCATTATACAATGCAATTATTCTTTGCAGATAGAAAACCAGAAACGGCTTCCCCGGCCGGGCTGAGAATCCACGTGAATCTCGGATTCGTGGGCAATCAGAATTCGTTTGATTAGGGCCAGCCCCAGACCGGTACCTCCCTGAGCGCGAGTAGAGGAACCATCCAATTGATGAAAGAGATCAAAGATTTCTTCTTGTTTGGAGGGGTCAATGCCAATGCCGTTATCCTGCACAGAAAAGAGGAAGCAGTGTGTTTTCTCAGAAATGGCGAGCAAGATTTCTCCCCCGGGGTTGGTGAATTTGATGGCGTTATCGATCAGGTGATTCACTACCCAGGTAAGTTTGCGTTGGTCAGCGCTGAGTGATTTGTGCTCGATCTCAACTCGTTTGCGCAGGGTGACATTTTTTTTCGCGGCATTTTCGAGGTTGCGTTCAAAAACGGCCGAGGCCAATTGTTCTGGGTTAAAAGATTCTTTGATGATAACCAGGTTGTTGGTCTCACTGGTAGAGAAGAGAATCAGGTCATCGATCAGGCGCTCTAGACGGTTCGTTGCCTTGCGAATGGTCAGCAAGGATTGCCTCTGGTTGGCGCTCAAGGGTTCGCTATTCTCGGCGAGCATTAACTCAACGTAACCGAGGATGTGGGTAAGCGGAGTGCGCAATTCGTGTGAAATATTGGAGACGAAATTTACTTTGAGCTTGTCGAGTTCTGACAGCTTCTGGTAAGCAACTTCCAGTTCAGCAGTGCGTTCCTGTACCTTCTTTTCGAGCGTTTCGTTGGCCTGGCGCAGATTATTCTGCAGGATCAAGATTTGCTGGGTGATGGAACTGTTCAGCGTATCCTCATCCAAAAAGCCCATTTCAACCAGCACCTGGCCAATCAAAGGGGATTGCCCCTGTAAGCGAGCTTCTTTTTGTTTTTCCAGTGCCAGCGTCAATTGCTCGGTAGTGATCTTCCCCTGTTCAACCAATACATCACCCAAACGCGGAATTAAAACCTCAGGGGTAACGGCCATTGTCTCTCCTCCTTAAAAGAAACACAAAACAGAACTCAAAACCTTTTTAATCATGACACGATCTGTGAAATTTGTAAACAATTCTCAGTGAAATTTTTACACTATAAAGAATTCAAAGTATGAACAGTTTTTTTTCGGTGGAATAAAAAAACGTCAAAGCTGGCTCGCTCTGACGTTCTTGGACCATGACACTTGGAAAGTTATTCTTCCAGCAGGCTGGAAACAATCGCGTTCAACTCTTCATCCGAATAATAGTGGATAGTGACCGTACCGCCTTTGGCGCCGTGGGTAAGAGAAACTTTGGTCCCCAACCGGGTCTGCAGGCGTTCTTCGAGTTCTTTGATCTCGGGGTCAACCGGTTTTTCGACGACAGGTTCTGGCTTATGCCCCTGCATTTTGCGCACCAGTTCTTCGGTTTGGCGGACGTTCAGGCCTTGATTGAGAACGGTCTGCAAAGCAGCAGTTTGTGCCTGTGAGGTGGTCAATCCGAGGAGCGCGCGGGCGTGCCCTTCAGAAATCGTATCGTCAGAAAGGGCTTTAAGTATAGAATCGGGTAATTTCAACAGCCGCAGCGTATTGGTGACTGAGACGCGGCTCTTGCCAACGCGGGCGCTGATCTCTTCGTGAGAAAGGTTGAACAGATCGGCCAGTTCTTGATAGGCCTGGGCAGTCTCGAGCGGAGAAAGGTCAGCACGCTGAACGTTCTCGATGAGGGCCAGTTCGAGGCGTTCCTGGTCAGAAACGTCGCGGACGATGACGGGAACCTGCTCCAGACCAGCGATACCGGAGGCGCGCAGGCGGCGTTCGCCAGCGATCAAGGTATACATGCCGGTGAGCGGGTCGAATGAAACGATCAGAGGTTGTAAAATGCCGTGTTCGCGAATGGAATTTGCCAGATCTTCGAGATCTTCACTATCCATGCGATCACGGGGCTGGTGGGGGTTGGGGACAATGAGATCGCGGTGAATGAACATCGGACCGTTGTTATTCGCGCTTTGATCGGTTACTTCTCCGGGAATGAGCGCATCAAGCCCCTTTCCCAATCCACCTTTACGAGCCATGGTTACCTCCCTGTAACATGTTTGGATCAAACGAAACGCCATCCTGAGTCATTACCTCGCGGGCGAGGGCGGCGTACATCTTGGCTGCATTGGTCTCAGGAGCGTAAAAGGCAATCGGCAGACCGTAAGAGGGTGCCTCGGCCAGCCGGATGCTGCGCGGGATGATGGAGTTCATCACCTGGGTGGGAAAGTGTTTCTTGACCTCACCGACAACGTCCATGGCCAGATTGGTGCGGCCATCAAACATGGTAAGGATGACACCGCGCACTTTGAGCTCTGGGAAGAGCGAGCCGCGGATGCGGTTGAGGGTCTGAGTAAGCTGGCCGATTCCTTCGAGGGCCAGATATTCGCACTGCACCGGGATAAAGACGCCATCCCGGGCAGCCATCAGTCCGTTCACGGTAAGCAGGCTGAGCGAGGGGGGGCAATCTACCAGAATGTAGTCGTAACGGTCGATGACTGGCTTAATGGCTTCGCGCAGACAATACTCGCGGTTGGGCATGTCGATCAATTCCACTTCAGCCCCGGCCAGAGAGGGGGAAGCAGGCAGCAAGTTGATCTTCAGTTTGGGGTTGAAAAGAATCTGTGGCGCGATGGGATCCTGCCCCAGCAGCACTTCGTAGGTGCCTTTCTTGACCCCATATTTGTCGATACCGAGTGAAGAGGTGGCGTTGGCCTGCGGGTCCAGGTCGATGAGAAGGACACGCTGACCGTAGAGGGCCAGGTAAGCTCCGAGATTGATAGCGGTTGTGGTTTTGCCCACTCCACCTTTTTGATTGACGAGAGTATGAATGTGTGCCATAGGTCCGTTATTTGATCATTTCCGGTAAGATGGATTGAACTTCAGTCGGGGCAGGAACCCCGGCCAGCGAACGACGAGTCACCGAACGGGCGGCCAGTTGAGTGGCAACCCGGGCCGATTCCCACGGGTCGTGGGTAAACTGATAACGAATGAAGAACGATGTGGCAAAGATGTCGCCAGCCCCTACCGGGTCGACTTCGTCTTCGTGCGGCGGCGTAATGTGGCGCACGTCGCTGTTCCAGTATACGCGGGCGCCTTTCGCGCCTTCGGTCACGACCAGCACGGGTACTTCTTCGACGTAGGTCTGGATCACTTCTTCGTTGCCGCGGACGTCTTCGATGCTGAGCACGACCACGCCGGCGTGACGCAGTATAGCAAGTGCATCGGGCCAATCCGTGAAAGAGATCAGCCCTGCGTCATTCCAGCCGCGCAGCCAGCCTTGCGGTGTAATACCGACCAGCGAATTCGGAAAACCGGCTGCCAGATCATCTGCCAGTTCCGCGGCCACCGGGCCAAGGTGAACGATTGGGGTCTCGCGCCAGGCATCCGGGATATCCGCCAGGGTGATCTTGTCGGCGACTCCGCGAATGTGCTGAATGCGCCCGGCCGGAGTATTCACGTTTTCAAAGGTCGAATTCTGCGCTGAGGGCTTGCGCACGATCTGGATCCCCTCCAGTTCCGGCAAAGCCAGGTCTGGCCGGCAGGCAGTAACAATGCCGACCTTTTTGCCGAACGCCCGGGCCGTCAACCCGGCATAAGACACAGTGCCCCCCAAAACAAAGCCGGTGGGGGTAACATCTTGAGTTACATGTCCGATCAATAAATAATCAACCGGCTCAATTTTGGCAAGTGAATTCATTAAGCGTATCTATCCCGTTAAGAGTGTGGGTCTTCTTCGTCACCGAAGGAGAACGAGTCGTGCGCATCAGTTTCGTTGACCTCGACGCGGGCACCCGGTACAGGCGTTCCGCAGTAGGGGCAGAGATTCCAGGGGAGTTCAATGCTCTTGCCGCAGTGAGTACAGGTTTTCTTCAGGCGCATGTGGCAGTTGGGGCAGGCGACCCAGTCTTTCTGTACGCGGCGATTGCAGCCAGGACAGACCGCAATGTCATCGATGGATTGGAGCAGCGCTTCTTCTTCGAGCGAGTGCTGATATTCCTCTTCGAGGGTTTCGGGCGGACGCAGCACCAGATAAACCAGAATGCCGGGCAGGAAGAGAAGTGCAACCACGATTACGGCCAGGATGCGCATGAAAGGATCGCGGCTGCGCTTGCGAATATCGCGGAAGGTCCAGAAGATAAGCGCCAGCCAGAGGGCAGCCACGAAAGCAGCGGCGAACCCGGTGGCGATCATGGAAAGCTGTTTCAGAAAAGCCGGATCAAGATTCATAGCGTTCTCCACCCCAAAATTATAGCATGGATGGAATATTAACGAAGGATGAGAGCGGATAGAAATCAGCGATTTTAAGGATTGTGAGGTTGCAAGAAGACGGCGAAATTGGGAATAACTATTAGTGATGAAGACAAATAATGGTAGTAAGGACCGCTCTCATCGCGATTATCGAAATTCCCCTCATTCTTCTTCAGGAACTCTGCGCGCGCGCGAAACTGCCGGCAGCTTTCGCATCACCGACCTGGCCGAGGATGAACGCCCCCGCGAACGGCTGGCCGAGGCCGGCGCGGCGGCGCTCAGCAAAGCGGAATTGCTGGCGATTTTACTGCGCGTGGGGCTGCCCGGTGAAAACTCGGTGCAGCTGGCACAGCGCATCCTCGATGAACTGGGCGGATTGAGCGGCATCCAGCGTGCCAGTGTCAGCGAGATGTGCAGCATTCATGGATTGGGGCCGGCCAAGGCGGCTCAGATCAAGGCGGCCATCGAGTTGGGCTCGCGTCTGGTGCGTGAGCAGCTTGAAGAACGTGGGGCGATCAGTTCACCGGCAGAAGCAGCGCAGCTTTTGCAGCTCGAGATGCAGGGCCTGCCGCAGGAGAACCTGGTGGTGCTCAACCTCGACACACGCAATCGCCTGCTGAGTAAAGAGACGGTGTATAAAGGCTCGCTTAACCTGTCGCTGGTGCGGGTGGGCGAACTCTTCCGCAGCGCGATCCAGAAGAACGCGGCTTCGATCATCCTGGCTCACAACCATCCCAGCGGGGACCCAACGCCCAGCCCGGAGGACATTGCGCTGACGCGTTCCGTGATTCAGGCCGGCAAACTGCTCGATATCGAATTGCTTGATCACATCGTCATCGGCAACGCCCGGTACGTCTCGATTAAAGAAAAAGGGCTGGCTTTTTCGTAAAAAGTGGGTATTTTTGTTGACAAATGGGGGGGGTTCAGGTAGAATTTGCAGTCGTTGGCGAGGTAGCTCAATGGTGGAGCAGTGGACTCATAAGCCATTGGTTGTGGGTTCAAATCCCACCCTCGCCACTACTCTTTTAAACCTGGTCGTGCCAGGTTTTTCTTGTTTAATCTGTGAGTAGATCAGACTACGTCGATCTTTTCAAGCTTTATCGGCTTCTCAATATGTAAAATGTCGGGTTGTGTTTGGCAGGTCGGGCCTTAAGGGCCATCCTACTGCTGATATGCAATATCGATTCTTGCTTTGCGTCAGAGTGGTATACACCCAGCAATTTGCAAAATGTGAAGGGGTCAAATTTTAGGGGGCGGGGGAGAAAACGGCTTATGATAAACCCTTGGACAAAAATCCATTCGCAATTTGGACAAGTGGCTTAATGACAATAAATGAACTAATTCTTCTTAATATTTCCGATTTGTTTAAAATCTTAGCTATTGGAGGACTAATCAAATAATACAACTTAATAAAATTTCTGCCTACGAGCGAGTTAAGTAGGATTTGATCTCGAAACTTTCTTAATGTCAGGACATAAGGATGGTTATAGTCCTGCATCGTGGCCGTTGCAATAAAACAACCTGTCTCGGCTTTTTCAATTACGGGTGATTGAAAATCTGGTTGAATTTGTTTCAACATTATGCAGTATTCGGATAAAACTGAACGCATTTTTGCTTCAGTGTTTGGTTCGAGGGCAACAGTATACCGGCTTTGATTATCTTCGGAAGCTACTCCTTCAATAAGCGTTTTAGTTGCTTCAATTCCTAATTGTAGAGCTTTTACATTTTTGGGATCGTAAAGAAGTACACCATTTATTAAACCAGTAATCAGTACAACATGATTCCCAAATTCGCCCCATGCATTATTATTTGCGGTAATTATGTTTTTCGCATAATCCAATGACATTTTATAAAAGGTACGAGCTACTGAGATAATAGTTTCATTTGATTTAGAAATGTATTTATTTCGTCTTTGGTCGTCAATAGGCACTAATGCCAGTAATTTATCTAGAGCGGCAACCATTTCAAATAATCTGGGGTTATCAAGAGTAGTCAACCATCCAACTGACAATACTTTGCCAAACCAAGCATTCACATTCTCTGGGTCTTGCTCAAGAATTCTGTCACAATATTTATTAGCCTCCTCATAATTTCTTCCCTGCATTGCAGTTTCCGCTAATTTAAAGAGAGTCTCAATAGAAGGAGAAGTTTTTTCTTCTTGGACGGTTGAAATAATAAATTTCGTTCCACAATAATTGCAAAAGGCTTCTCTGCTTTCTGAAGGCAAAGAAAGTGTACCCCCACAATTAGGGCATTTAACAGGTATGAAATTCATTTTCCCTCTACTTTTTTACCGACCTGATATTGAAATTATCTGCATTTTTCAATGGATTTATTATTATTATACAATACCTACTTTAAAAGTTATCAACGGGGCATACATCTTTTATGTGCTTTCATCAAATCAGGATTCGCTTGTTTCAAATATTTCTTCAATATTTGCAAATCTGCATGATCCTATTAAATCTTGCAATGCGTAAATATCCATGCCTGATTTTAGACAGGTGAGTGGGAACCACAATATAGTAGGTCGGGCCTTAAGGCCCGACCTAAGAAGTTATTCCTAATTGGTCATTCCCAGATGGCGGCTTCTCGGTGAATTCACCGCGAGACATCGCGTTTTCCTCCCGGACCAATTTTGGCCAGATATTGGTGGGTAAATTTTGCTTTTAATACTTTCCATCTGACTGAATAATTGGCATCCCCTTCTGGCAAACGCCAGAGACAGTGCAGGTGATCAGGGAGAACGCAGACAGCAATCATTTCTCAAACGTGTAAACGGCTTCGTTTTCTTGCTGGGTCAGCTTGACCAGACCGAAGCTCTGCAGGGTAGCTTCAAAATTGGGGTCGTGAGTGTACTGGGTCAAGTCAATGACGACGTACTCGACTTTATAGCGCTTGAGCAGCTCAATGGAGTGTACATCGGGGAAGCCGGCCATGATTGGCTCGGCGTAACTCCATTGTTCCGGTTTGTTGGCGTTGAAGAAGCCGCCCAGGAAAGGTTTGTTGTAGAAGAGGGTATAGTACAGCTCTCCTTGATTGGCGGAGTTGCCGAAAGGCATGTCAACGACGGCGCCCTCATCGGGCTGCTGCCCCAGCCACAGATCGACGGGGCGCGGCTGCGGCTGATAGAGGTAAGTAGCGTAAGTGCCGGGGTAGAATTCAAAAAAGGCAAAGAGGAAGACGGCGACGCTGAATAATACTGCCCAACAAGCCGATAGCTGCCGGCGCACGCTGTCGAATCCAAGTGCAGCCAGAACGGGGATGAAAATGAGGGCAAAAAGTCCAAAGCGGGCCAGGGCGCGCATTTTGTTGTAAAAAGGCAAATGATTGAAAAGCCAGGCGGAGGGCAGGTAAATGAGCGTCTCGGTTTTATGGAAGAGCGGCTGCAGGAAGGTGGGTATCTGCCAGACGACGTTCTGGTTATTCCAGTGCAGGTTGATGCCCAGAGCAAGGATAAAGGAGACGATGATCACCACAAACCCGGACCAGATCAGCCAGCGGTGTTCAGAACGACGGCTGCGCACCAGGGCAACGATCATGAAGATCAACCCGACCAGTCCGATGTAGAGCGAAGTCTCATTCCATAGCGAGCGGTCAAAATACCGGCTGAGCAGACCGCCGAAGAGGAAATGATCCGACGAGGGCAAAAAGAAATCGGTGGGGCTGGCTGAATACATGGCGGCGTATTCCATGGATCGGCTGGCAATACCGCCGGCTTCAGAGAGGGTCACGAACGGCCGCAGCGAATAGTAGAGGAAAGGTACGCTGAGCAAACCAGCCAGGATCAGGTTGAACCAGAAATATTTGTTTTTGAAAGCGGCAAAGCGGGTGAAGATCAGATAAGCCAGCACCAGTACGCCCGAGAAAAGCAGGGTCATGTACAGGTAGTACATTGAGGTGAAAGCAATAGCCCCCAGGGCCAAACCGGTGAGCAGAATGTAGCGCCAGTCGAGGCGACGGCCGATCTTGAGCAGCTCGTAAAGTCCCCAGAAAAAGAGCGGGAACCACTCGATTCCACTCAGGTTGAGGTGGCCGGCGAAAAAATGAGCAATATGGTTGGGTGAAAAGGTGTAGATCGTACCGGCGAGAAGAGCGGCCGCTTCAGAGTGGGTCAGATGGCGAATCCACAGGTACATGAAGAAGCCAGCCAGCACAAAAGTAATGAACATGGCGATGTTATAGCCAGCAATGGGCCCCCACAGCACGCTGAAGGGCACCCCCGGCAGAGCCGAAGAAAGGGTGGTATCAGTGGTGGAGAGGTTCCAGCCCTGCGGATAGTTCATCCAGGGGTTGAAGAAGGGGTGCCCCTGACCTTCGAGGAAAACTTTCTGATACCAGCGGATAAGCCAGACAAAGTAGATGTTATCGCCCATCCCGCCCAGAACGGAATCAGTGAGGTGAAAGGCCAGCGGGTAGGTCATGAAAACAGTCGCGGCACAATAATAAAGGAATACCCAAGCGGGCTGGAATTTTTTGAGGAAGTTCTTCATGAAATCATCCGGTTAATTAATTGTGGTGAAAAAACAATGGAGGTTTTCCCTGCCTGATAGGTCCATTATACCAAATGGGGCATCCCTCAGGGAGAAACCGTAGTACTTGCAGCAGGAGAAGGGGTGGGGAAATGGCTGAGGAAGAAGGGGGCAATGCGGGCAGCGATCTGAATCTGAGTCAACGCAGCCTGAGTGGCTGTATTGGAGGCGGTGAAGAGGGCCTGGATTTGATCATCAGATTGACCGGTCTGGAAGGCCTGATAGGCTGCCACGTTGGTCACCATCCCATCGGCCAATGCAGAACGGGGAGCCTGCAGGCACATGGGCACGGAGAGTGCGCGTACTTCAGCAATCACCTCATTCATCTGTGCCAGCACGGATGCCAACGCGCCGCGGCTGGTGCTGTCGGCATTGGTATTGAGATTGTCCCAGCGGGTGAGCAGCGCGGTCAAATCGGTGACCGCCCGGTTGACGCGGGCTGTACCGCAGGGGCCATAATAGATAAACCATCCCAGCGCGCCTGCAAAGAGCAGGGCAGCCAGCAGCAGGATCAGGGTTTTTCGTGGCAGGGGAGAATGCATCTGCTTCGCTTTCTGTCTACAGTAATTGGAACAGCACCGGCAGGAGGAATAACAGGCTGAAGATCAGCGCCAGTTTGCCGGTGTTGGCGAGCAGCAGATTTAGCCGCGTACCGGATTGCGTATAGATCATGCGAATCATCTGGATTGCAGAAGGCAGACTGACCCAGGTGAGCAGGGCCCACCAGGAGATCATCCCAGCCGCGGCATAAATTGGGATCAGCAGGTAGGGCAGCAGAATGCAGATGATATATTCGCCGCGTGAGAAGCGAGCGCCGAAGAGAGCTGACAGAGTATGTTTACCCGAGAGGCGGTCATCAGCGAGGTCACGGTAATTGTTAACGACCAGAATGCCGACGATGATGAGGCCGATGGGCAGCGACATTCCCCAGGCAGCCGCGGTAATACTACTGGTCAGGACGTAATAGGTGCCGACCACAGAGGCAAAACCAAAGAAGAGGAGCACGAATACCTCGCCCAACCCATGATACCCCAACGGAAAAGGCCCACCGGTGTAAGCCACTGCTGAGATAATGGCTGCTGCTCCAACAGGGACGACCCACCAGCTCACGGTGATGGCCAGGAAGAGCCCGAGCAGGGCAGCCAAGGCAAAGGTAATGCCCATGCCAATTTTTACCTGCGCGGGAGGAAGCAGTCCCGATTGGGTGACACGCTGTGGCCCCTGCCGGGTGCCGGTATCCGCACCGCGCTCGAAGTCGAAGACATCATTGGCCAGATTGCTGCCGATTTGCAGCAGCAAGGCAATGAATAAGGCTGCCAGAAATTGCGGCAGGCGGAAGGCATGATCTTGAATGGCCAGGGCAGTGCCGACCAGTACACCTGAAACAGCAGCAGGCAGGGTGCGCGGGCGAATGGCCAGCCACCAGATCTGCACCGGGCGAAGAGCAGTATCTTTTGAAGTTGTCATGGATGGTTCCTGTTTTCCGTTGAGGCAATTATAATGCAGACATGACCAAAGAAATGTCGAGAGGCGCAGAACGAGCGCGTTACGTGAATGGCCTGTTTGCCCAGATTGCCGAGCATTATGACCTGATGAACCGTTTGATGACCGGCGGTCAGGATCTGCGCTGGCGCCGTTTTGCCATCCAAAAGCTGGCGGTGCAGCCGGGCGAACGGGTGCTCGATTTGGGCTGCGGCACCGGCGATCTGGCGCGTGAAGTACTGCGGGTCACTCCCTCCGCACAGGTGGCGGCGGCGGATTTTACCTGGCAGATGATGGCGGTGGGTAAAGTACAAAAAGGCGCATTGCCTTTCGTAACCGCTGACGCATTGCAAACACCTTTTCCGGGGGAATGCTTCGACGGCGTTGTTTCAGGTTATCTCATGCGTAATGTAGGGGATCTAGAAGGAGCGATCCGCGAGCAACTGCGTGTGCTCAAACCGGGTGGACGTGTGGTCATCCTGGAGACGACACAACCCGGGCGCAATTTGCTGTCGCCATTCATCTGGCTGCACATGCACGTGGTTATTCCCTTGCTGGGTGGGTTGATCTCGGGGGTTCGTGAGGCGTATCAATATTTACCCAATTCCACTGAAAAATTTCTAACGGCAGAAGAATTGACCGAACGTCTGCGGGCTGCCGGATGGGTAGATGTTGGCTTCAGACGCTTTATGTTCGGCACCATGGCCTGCCATTGGGCCCGCAAACCCTGATTGAAATAAAATTTCATTCCAAGACCGCTGTAAAGCGGTCTTTTTCTTTAACCAAAAGTTAATCACCTGTTCGGCACTCCTTAAAAATGGGTGGGTATGCTGTACATAGTTAATTGTTTGATTTGAGGAGAGGAAAAAATGTATTCAACAATTGTGTTTTTTGTGGTGATGGCTTTGACCGTTTTCGTTTTTGCAATCGATATTCGCCAGAAAAGAAGCCAACTTTAACAAAACGTTAAGTTGTTGTTCCCAGCCCATTAAAACCGGGCTGATATCCTTGTATCGATCTAAAAATTAAGGAGAAAATATGCGTAAGAGTTTGATGGTTTCATTGTTCGCCCTTTTGGTCGCTGCATTCGCTTTGAGTGCTTGCGGTCAGGCTGCCACGCCGACAGCCACTGCTGAAGTTGCTACTACTGAAGCAGCCGCCCCCACCGTTGAAGCTACCGCGACCCTGGCCCCCGGATCTGTTCAGATCAATGCCGGTGGCGCTACCTTCCCATTGCCCGTTTACACCCAGTGGACCTATGCTTATCAGTATGTCGATCCGTCTGTTGTGATCAACTATCAGGGTTTGGGCTCCGGTGCTGGTAAATCTGGCATCATCGATAACACCCTCGATTTCGCTGGCTCTGATTCATTGCTGAACGATGACCAGTACACCCAGGGCAAAGACCTGCAGATGTACCCCATGCTGGCCGGCGCTGTGGTCCCTGTGTACAACATCTCCTGGGCCAAAGATTTCCCCGCTGATACCAAGGCTCCCGCTCTCGTACTCGATCGTCAGACCCTTGTTGACATCTACAATGCCAAGATCACCAAATGGAATGATCCCGCGATTGTGGCTCTGAATCCTGGTCTGGATGGTTATCTGCCCGATGCTGCCATCACTGCCGTACATCGTTCCGATGGCTCTGGCACGACCGAGATCTTTACCAAGGCTTTGACCTCTTTCAGCACCGATTGGACTGCTGGTGGTGCTTCTTCCGTGGAATGGCCTGTCGATAAAGCCGGCAACGGCATCGGTGGTAAAGGCAATCAGGGCGTAGCCGCTGCAGTCATCAACACCAAGAACAGCATTGGTTACGTCGAGCTTTCCTACGCGATCTCCAACAGTATGTCCATGGCTTCCCTCATCAACAAAGCCGGCAAGACTGTGGTTGCCAACGCTGCCTCGGTTGAGTCTGACATGGCTGATTTCGCCAACGCTTTCGATGCGAAACTGAATGCCACCATTGTTGACGGTGAAGGGGAAGGTTCCTGGCCGATCACGGGTTACACCTACCTGATCCTGCACACTACCTCGATGACCGATTGTGTCAAAGCTCAGAAGATTGTTGAGTACGTGAACTGGACTCTGACCGATTCTGGTGCCGCTAAAGTGGCCGCTGACCTGGGCTACTCCGTTTTGCCGGCAGCCGTCCGCGATCAGGTTCTCGCCAAACTCGGCGAAGTGACCTGCAACGGCCAGCCCGTCAAGTAGTCTTCGAAATCTAAATCCTCTGATTCTGGAGGTACGCAAGCAGTACCTCCAGAATTCGTCAAATATGGGACGCAATGAAAAAACCAACGAATACTGAAAATTCCTGGAAAAAGAAGTTTGGTTCCATTTTGAATCATGGTGATCGGCCCTGGAATAGCCTGATCATTCTTATGTCAGCACTGATCATTTTTTTGATGCTGGCAATTGGCTTTTTATTATGGAAAGATTCAGCCGAATCACGCAACGTTTTCTCCTGGAACTTCTTGATCCCTACCCAGGATCCTACCTGGAACCCGGTCAGCAATGAATTCCAAGCCTGGCCCTTTATCTATGGCACCCTGATCACCGCTCTGGTGGCGCTGCTCATCGCTTTACCCATCAGCCTGGGAATAGCCATTTTTCTGTCTGAACTTTGCCCAAACTGGCTACGGACCCCGCTCAACTGGCTGGTCGAATTGCTGGCTGCCATCCCTTCGGTGGTTTATGGCCTGTGGGGCATTTTCATTTTTCTGCCGTCGGTGGTTACCCCCATTGGAACGGCGTTGTACGATGCGTTTTCGCACCTGCCAGGGATTGGAGTTTTCTTTGCTGGCCCAATTCCACAAAGCGGAGCCTCACGGCTGGCAGCCAGTCTGATACTGGCGATCATGATTATCCCTACCATTGCGGCGGTGAGCCGGGATGTGCTGCAGGCAATCCCCGATTCACAGCGAGAAGCTTCGCTGGCACTCGGCTCGACCCAATGGGAAAGCATCTGGCAAATTCTGCTTCCCTATGGCAATTCGGGCATCCTGGGAGCTGTGATCCTGGGGCTGGGACGCGCTTTGGGCGAAACCATGGCGGTTACGATGGTCATTGGCAACAGCATCGAGGGAACGATCTCCATTTTGCGCCCGGGTTATACCATGGCCAGTATTATTGCCAACGAGTTTGCTGAAGCAGTATCCAGTTTGCATACTTCTTCTTTGATTGAAATTGGGTTTGTACTGTTTGCCATGACCTTGATCTTGAACATGATCGCACGCTTGCTGGTGTGGAGCGTTACCCGCAGAAACCCGCAGGAGGCCCGATCATGATTCCTAATTACACTGAAATACTGCAGGAAGGGGTGCGCACCCGCACGCAACGGCGCAAAGCTGCCAACGTTTTTATGCTGTCTTTGACCGGTGCGCTGACCTTGCTGGCTTTGGTTCCTTTGTTCTGGATTATTGGTTACGTGATTTACAAAGGGGGAAAATCGATCAATCTCGACTTCTTCACGCAACTCCCCAAGCCTATGGGGATGGAAGGCGGCGGAGTCTTACATGCCATTGAAGGCACCATTATCGTGACCTTAATGGCAACCGTGATTGCTTTTGTACCGGGGGTAATGGCAGCTTTTTACGCGGCGCGCAACCCCAATACTGTATTGGGAACGCTGCTGCGTTTCAGCACAGATGTGCTTTCGGGGGTGCCTTCCATCGTAGTGGGCCTGTTTGGATACACTTTGATCGTGCGGCCACAGGGCCATTACTCTGCACTGGCAGGAAGTGTGGCGTTGGCCATCTTGATGGTACCCACGATCATCCGCACGACAGAAGAGATGCTGAAGCTGGTGCCTTCTTCCATGCGCGAAGGCTCGCTGGCACTGGGGGCGTCAGAGTGGAAGACCTCGCTGAGTGTGCTGCTGCCCGCAGCCATGAATGGCGTAATTACCGGTGTATTGCTGGCAATTGCCCGTGCTGCCGGTGAAACTGCCCCCTTGCTGTTTACTACTTTGGGCAATGAACGGTTTGACTTGAAAATGATCATTACCAGCGGCATCCAGAATCATCAGAGCTTCTTTGCAATTCTGGGCAGAATTTTTGATTCGCCGATCGATTCCCTGCCGTTGACCCTGTGGAAATATGCACAGCAGCCTTATCCGGAACGGGTTGATCAGGCTTGGGCAGTGGCTCTGGTATTGATGATCCTGGTTTTAGCGACCAACATTTTAGCGCGCGTCTGGATCGAAGTGCGCAAAAAGAAACTACGAGGATAGTTATGGTCATGAACATCGCTGTTAAAGAAAATGAAGAAGAGATGGTGGCGGAAACCGCAGCAATCAAAATGAGTGCCAGTCAACTTTCCGTCTTTTATGGCAAGTTTCGCGCGCTCACCGATATCAACATGGAAATCCGCGAGAAGAAAATCACCGCTATCATTGGCCCTTCGGGCTGCGGTAAATCGACCCTGCTGCGCTCTTTCAATCGGATGAATGATCTGACCCCCAGCGCGCGTATTGAGGGAGAGATCAACCTGGATGGCGATAATATCTATGGGAAGAAAATCGATGTGGTAGACGTGCGTCGGCGCATTGGCATGGTATTTCAGCGGCCCAATCCGTTCCCCAAGAGCATCTACGATAATGTCACCTATGGACCCAAGCTTTATGGCGTTCATCAGCGCGGCATTCTGGATGGGATCGTCGAGAGCAGTTTGCGCCAGGCAGCACTCTGGGATGAGGTGAAGGATAAACTGCATCAATCGGGTATGTCACTCTCGGGCGGGCAGCAGCAGCGCTTGTGCATTGCACGCGCTCTGGCGGTGCAGCCGGAAGTCATTCTGATGGATGAACCGGCCTCGGCGCTGGACCCAATTTCCACCCTGCGCATCGAAGAGCTGATGCACGACCTGGCCAAGGATTACACTATCATCATTGTGACCCACAATATGCAGCAGGCTGCGCGTGTTTCAGATTATACGGCCATGATGATGATCGATGAGGCTCGCTCTGGGCGGCTGATTGAGTATAATTCAACCAACATTATCTTCACGCGTCCTCAGGATAAGCGTACCGAAGATTATGTAACTGGACGCTTCGGCTAATCCGATTGGAGAGAAATTATGGAAAACGAGTCTCAAGAACAACACCAGTCCGTAAGGCGGACCCTCGAAATTGAGTTGCAGGAACTGCGTGATGAGCTGCTCTATCTGGGCAGCATGGTCGAACAGCAAATTCTGGGCTCAGTGGACGCTTTGAAGAAACGGGATATCGATCTGTCGAACAAGATTATTGCTACCGATCAGGAAGTCAACAAAAAACGTTACGCAATCGAAGAGAAAGTCATGATTGCCATTGCTACACAGCAGCCGATGGCTCACGATCTGCGCCTGCTGGCCTCGATCCTGGAAATTTCAGGCGAGCTGGAGCGCATGGGCGATTATGCCAAAGGGATTGCCACGATCAATATCCGCATGAACAACGAACCTTTGCTGAAGCCGCTGGTAGATATTCCCCGCATGGCCGTGAAGGGGACCGACATGCTGCACCGGGCCTTAACCGCTTTTATCAACGAGGATGTCGAGGAAGCCCGGCGTATTCCGCAGCAGGATGACGAAATCGATGCACTGTACGATCAGATCTATCGTGAGTTGATGGTGCTCATCATCCAGGACCCGAAATCGATTCAGCGGGCTAACTGGCTGTTGTGGGTGGCTCATAACCTGGAACGGGTAGCCGACCGGGTGACCAACATTTGTGAGCGGACCATTTTTAGCGCCACCGGCGAAATGCACGAGATCGAATCCGAAAGCAAGCCGCAATAATCTCTTTCATAGAAAAAACTCCAGTTCATAATTGAACTGGAGTTTTTTTGTCATGGGTCAGAAAAATCAACCTGGCTGTGAAGCCGAAGCGTTTTCAGAACCAAAAGGATTGTAAGTGACTTCCATCTGTTCGCGGAATTGCTGGGTGTACAGCTTGAAGTATTTTCCGCGCTGTTTGAGCAACTCGGCGTGAGTACCGATCTCAGCGATGTGCCCGTTTTCGATGACCAGAATGCGGTCTGCTTTGCGGATGGTCGAGAGGCGGTGAGCGATGATGAAGCTGGTACAGCGCTTGAGCAGGGGCTCCATGCCTTTCTGGATCAGGGCTTCGGTCAGGGTATCCACGCTGCTGGTGGCTTCGTCCATTACAAAGATCTCGGGGTCAGCCAGAATGGCACGGGCCAGACTGATCAACTGCTTCTGACCTACCGAAAGCAGGTTGCCGCCTTCGCCGACCTCTTCTTCGAACTGGTTCGGGAAGCGCATGATGAAGTCGTAGGCACCCACCAATCGGGTAGCTTCCTCGATCTCGGCATCTGTGGCGCCGAGGCGCCCGTAGCGGATATTTTCGCGGATTGACCCGGAAAAGAGGTGTGGGGTCTGCAAAACGACGCCGATTCGCGATTGGATGGCCTGCAGCGAATACTCCAGGTAATCGTGGCCACCGATGGTGATCTTGCCCGAGACTGGCTCGTAGAAGCGGCAGAGCAGGTTGACGATGGTCGATTTGCCGCCGCCAGTGGGGCCCACCAGAGCAATGGTCTCTCCGCGTTTGACCTCAAGAGAGAAATCTGTGAGGACCGGCTCATCATCTTCGTAAGCGAAGTTGACGTGCTGGAAAGAAATATCCCCGCGGATGGTGCCGGGATCAAAAGCGTTGGGGCGGTCAGCCACGGCTGGCTGTGAGTCGATCAGGGAGAACATTCGCTCGGCAGACGCAATCGCCAGTTGAATCTCGGAGAACACCCGCGCCAAGTCTTGAATCGGCCACATCATGAAGGTGATGTACGAGACGAAGGCCTGAATGTCACCGATGGTCATCGAACCCATTTGTGCTTGAAAACCGCCGTACCAGACGGTGGCCCCAACGGCCATTGCTGAAACGATCTGCACGGTGGGCAGGAAAAGCGCACTCCACCAGGCAGCCCGATAAGAAGACTGGTACATTCCATCAGTGATGGTCTTGAATTCGGCCAGATTGGTCTTTTCACGACCCAGAGCTTTGATGACGCGTACGCCGGTAATGTTCTCGTTGAACGAGCCGACGATCTTGGAGTTCATTTTGCGCACCCGGCGGTATTCTGACAGGATGCGTTTGCGGAATTCGACGGCGATCACAAACAGGATCGGCAGCAGCACCAGCACGATCAGGGCCAGTTTCCAGTTGATGGTGAACATGAAGATCATCGAGGTAAAGATGCTCATTATGCCCCAGGTGGAATCAACGGCTCCCCAGGTGACCAGATCGGCCACTCGTTCTGAGTCTGAAGTGACGCGGGCCATGATCCAGCCAACCGGTGTCTTGCTGTAGTAATTCAGCGACAAGGCCTGCAGGTGGTTGAACATGCTTTTGCGCAGGTCATAGCGGATGCGCTCACCCAGAATCCCGGCCAGGTAGATGAATGAAAAGACACCGATGGCCTGAACGATGACCAGCGAAGCGTAGAGGATGACGATATGCACCAGGTAAGGGGCATTCTTGGCAACAATACCCTGATCGATCATCAATTTACTGAGATAAGTGAAGATCGAATCCATCATGGCCACCACTGCGATGGTGATGAGGAAGCCGATCACCCATTTGAGGTGCGGTACCGTTAACCCCAGAATACGCCGGAAAGTTCGTCCGTCGAAATGGGATTGAAATTCTTCTTCTTCGAAATATTGATCAGACACCTGAAATCTCCTTCTCTAACTCATCTTCGATGCGTGTCTGGATGCTGTAGATTTGCTGATACATGCCCGCCTGGGCCATCAGTTCGGCGTGAGTTCCATGCTGGATGATGCTGCCTTGATCGAGCACGATGATCTGGTCGGCATTGGTGATGGATTGGATGCGGTGAGCGATGATAAAAGTCGTGCGATTTTCCATGAGTTTCTGCAGCGCTTCACGAATTTCTGCCTCGGTCTCGGTATCCACCGCCGAAGTGGAATCGTCGAGGATGAGGATGCGCGGGTTCTTCAGGATGGTACGGGCAATGGTGACGCGTTGTTTCTGCCCACCCGAGAGGGTGACCCCTTTTTCGCCCACCAGAGTTTGATACCCTTCAGGGAAAGAGACGATCACGTCATGGATTGCCGCAGCGCGGGCAGCAGCTTCGATCTCAGCATCACTGACTTCACGATTGACGCCGTAGGCGATGTTTTCACGGATGGTACGTGAAAACAGGAAAGGCTCCTGTTCCACGATGCCGATGTTCTGACGCAGATATTGACGCGGGTAACGATTCAGTTCAGTGCCATCCAGGTAGATGTGCCCGGAGGTGTACTCATAGAAGCGCGGCAGCAGGTTGACCAGACTGGTCTTGCCGGAGCCGGTCGAGCCTAACAGGGCGATCACCTCGCCGGGTTGAACGGTAAAACTGATGTCTTTCAACGCGGCGGAACCTGCCTCATACTCGAACCCCACCTGAGCGAATTCCAGTTTGCCCTGTGGAGCCGCTTTGGGCAGGAAATCCCCTTGCTGCAGTGGTTCGCGGTCCTCTTTGATGATGTCCATCACGCGCGAATACGAAACCAGACCGCTGGACGTCTGCACAATCAGGCGGCCCAGGTTGCGGAGAGGGTAAATGATGTACACGACCAGCCCGGCATAAGCCAGGTAGGTGCCCAGGCTGATCTCGCCGTTGATTGCCATGAGCGCACCGATCAAATAGCCGGCCAGCATTTGCAGCCCGCACAGGATATCCGAAGCCGGCCAGAAGAGCGAGTTCATGGTCAGCAATTTCTTGCCGCGCAGGAATTTTTCCCAGTTATCCTTTTCGAATTTGCCCATCTCGTAATCCTGGCGCGAAAAGGCCTTAACCACACGTACACCAGCCAGGTTTTCCTGCAGGGTGGTGGAAAGCACGGCTTCCTGCTCCTGATAGGCTTCGTAGGCTTTCGAAACCTTTTTGAAGAGCCACATGGATACCAGCAGTACCAGCGGAACCACGACAACAGAGTAGAGGGCCAGACGCCAGTTTAAATTCAAGAGCACGGCAAAGTTGATGGTGAACTGCAGAAAGATACGGCCAATACTGATCGCCTGATCGGCGAAGAAGCGGCGCACTGCATCCACATCGGAAGTACTGCGCTCGATTAACTCGCCAGTCTGCATCTTGGAATGGTAAGTAAAGGTCAGGTGCTGGATGTGGTCATAAAGATAGTTGCGCAGACGCCGGGTAATGCCCTCGGAAGTCCGGGCTGCCAGAGCGCCGCTGAGGAAAGTAAAACCACCTTCACCCGCAGCCAGCAGAAGGAAGCCGGCTGCAATCAGGGGCAGGGAATAGGTATGAACTGCTTCGAGCAGGTAACTATCGACGAAATAGCGCAGCAGAAAATAAGTGAGCGTCTTGGCGGTTGTGGCCAGACCGACAGCCGCCAGGGCGCCAAGATAGACTCCACGAAAGCCGGCCATTAAGCGCCACAGCCCTTTCAGGCGATCAGGCGAGATGGTCTGCTTCAGATCCAGCTCGTCAGTGAGCTTACTGTTCAAGGTAACCTCTCTTCAATTGTGTATCACAAGGACGATGGTCAGACGGTGTCAGACTGACAGTGCGGACAGATGAAACTGCTGGTGCTGCCAGTTTTGATCTTGATGATTGGCGTCTGACATTGCGGGCAGGGCTGCCCTTCACGATAACCGATCAAAACATCCTCGGCTAAAAATCGGCCTTTGTTCCCAAAGAGATCTGTTTCATAGAATGCTCCTCCTTTGGCCAACGCAGGTAACAATCCAGAGCGAGTGGCCTGATAAAGCTGGTGGATTTCTTCTGAAGAGAGCGAAGCTATTGGCCGCAGCGGGTGCAGGTGAGCCAGGAAGAGAATGTCATGGATGTAGGCATTCCCAATGCCGGCAAACCGGGTTTGATCAAGCAGAACGGCTTTGACCTTGCCTTTTTGCTGACGAAAACGTTCAGAAAAGGCCTCTTCAGACAGGTCCAAAATATTTGGGCCTAACTTGGCGGTCATCTCATGCTGAGCGAGGGCATCCATTTCGGCGTAATGGAGGTACCCAAACCACCAAAAATTAATGACCAGTGCGGAGTCATCGGAAAAATCAATGATGGCACGAAATTTTGACGGCAAATTCTGACGATTGGTGAGCAGAATTTCGCCGCCCATGCCCAAATTGAGCAAGATCCAGCCCCGAGAAGTGCAGATGAGCAACCATTTGCCATGATAGGAGACCGTTTCGATCATTGCTCCAGCGATGCGCGTCTGGAACAGTTCCACAGGAATATTCAAACATTTCGGCTGTTTGATTTCGAGCGCACGGATGTATTTCCCGGGCAAGGCCTGGTTCATCTCAGCACAACGGGAAGCAATCTCGGGTACTTCGGGCATATTTTCCTCCGCTGATGGCACAAATATTCTATCATAGATTGTCTCAGAAACCAATTCTCCAGAGAAAAATGGCCGTTTTATGGCAGAAAGATGACCGCCATTGACTTGTAAAAATAATTCATTCTGACTTATAATGAGTTCACTATACTCGTTCCGGAAGGAGGAATTAATGGCTGGTGTAACATATGAACATGTTGTAAAGAAATTCAACGATTTTACTGCAATCAATGATCTCAACATCAAGATCGAGGATAAAGAGTTCTTGGTGTTGGTTGGTCCTTCTGGCTGCGGTAAAACCACCGCACTGCGCTGCCTGGCAGGTTTGGAAGAGGTGAGTAGTGGTAACGTGATCATTGGCGACCGCATTGTGAATGATGTCGCTCCGAAAGATCGCGATATTGCTATGGTATTCCAATCTTACGCTTTGTATCCGCACATGACCGTTTTCGATAATATGGCCTTCGGCCTGAAATTACGTCATATTCCAAAGGCGCAAATCCAGAAACGCGTCGAAGAAGCTGCCCAGATGTTGGGCATCGAAGCCTTACTCAAACGCAAACCACGTGAACTTTCAGGTGGTCAGCGTCAGCGTGTGGCTGTAGGTCGCGCCATTGTTCGCGAGCCAAAAGTATTCCTCTTCGATGAGCCTCTTTCCAACCTGGATGCCAAACTGCGCGTGCAAACCCGTGCTGAAATCAGCAAGATTCATAATCGTCTGCAGACCACTTTCATTTACGTGACCCACGATCAGACCGAAGCCATGACCATGGCTACCCGTATCGCAGTCATGAACAAAGGTGTTTTGCAGCAACTGGATACTCCGCAGAACCTGTATGATAAACCCGCCAATATGTTCGTAGCTGGTTTCATTGGTTCCCCGGCAATGAACTTCTTCCCCATGAAGGTCACCAAATCCGGTGAGAATCTGTATGTCGATAATGGCACGATGACCGTCAAGCTGCCGAAAGAATACACGGGCACCTACGCTAATCTGGTAGGCCACGATGTGATCTTCGGTATCCGCCCGGATGATATCCACAACCCGGATTTCGCCCCCGCCAACATTCATGGAGAGACTGTCGAAGCCACAGTGGATGTGACCGAGTTGATGGGCAATGAAATCTATGTTTACCTGATGAACGGCGGCAACAACTTCGTTGCTCGTGTTGATCCTCGCAGCCGCTACAAGATCGGCGAAAAGGTGAACATGCTCTTCAATATGGATAACTTCCATATCTTCGATCCGTCCGACAACCCGGATAACCCGGTCGCGATTCGTTAGAACGGTATATAATTCAGTAAGTGAGAAGTAGCGCAAGAGATTCTCTTGCGCTACTCTTGTAAAATATCAAGCGGTAAGGAGTTTGCCCATGTATAAACTGGTTCTGCTGCGACATGGCGAAAGTGATTGGAATAAAGAAAATCGTTTCACCGGTTGGACGGACGTCGATCTTTCTGAAAAGGGAAAGGCCGAAGCCCAAAAAGCTGGCCGTCTGATGAAAGAAGCTGGTTTTGAATTCGACATTACCTATACTTCTGTTCTCAAACGCGCGATCCGTACCATGTTCCTGGCACTGGATGAAATGGATTTGCTGTGGATCCCGATGGTGAAATCGTGGCGCTTGAATGAACGCCATTATGGCGCGCTGCAAGGCCTGAACAAGGCTGAGACGGCCAAGAAGTATGGGGATGAGCAGGTGCACATCTGGCGGCGCAGCTATGATGTACAGCCCCCGGCCCTGACCAAAGAAGATGAGCGTTTCCCAGGCCATGATCGTCGCTATCATGACCTCACGGCGGATGAATTACCCGTTACGGAGTGTTTGAAGGATACCGTGGCCCGCTTTTTGCCGTTCTGGCATGAGACAGTTGCCCCGGCGATCCAGTCCGGTCAGCGCGTGTTGATCGTGGCTCATGGCAATAGCCTGCGTTCGCTGGTCAAATATCTGGATAACGTCTCAGACGATGAGATCGTGGAACTGAACATTCCTACCGGCGTGCCGCTGGTGTATGAATTGGATGACCAGTTGAAACCGATTCGTCACTACTATCTGGGCGACGCGGATGAGATCAAAAAGGCTGCTGAGGCGGTTGCCAATCAGGGCAAAGCCAAGTAAACCCTAACCACGTAAAAAAGCAAACCGGCTCGGAAGAGCCGGTTTTTTGTCGCTATTTCTTGCGATGTTCGAAGATGAGATTGTGTGCGCCGCGCAGACCGCCAAAACCCAGAATGATGGCGCCTGTGAGGGTAAAGATGCCCATAAAGGTGAACGCATCTGACCAGAGCTTTTCAGGGAAGAGACGGATGAGGGAATCATTAACGTAAAAGAGCCAGGTATCTCCGGTGAAGAAGATTGCGTGAAAATCACGGAAGAGGGTATCAAAATTGATGACTGTGCCCAGGAGCACCAGAATAATGATGGCAACGGTCAACAGACCACCGCGGGCCACTCCGCGCCAGAAAACCTCGGACCATTTCTGGACGTAACTCCAGATCAGTAAAAGCAGGAAGGCCGCCAGACAGGCGTACCAGATCTTCAAAGTGGTCTGGATGAGATCTTTGACGTCGTGCATGTGGCTTAATTCGCGCTCATTGTAGAAAGAAGTGCCATCGGCGAATTTAAGGTCACCCAGGAATTCAATGCCCTGATCGTTGGTCAGATAATCGAGAGAAATCTTGCCCCAATGCAGGCGGTCAGCGGTGGTAAACCCAAAGGGGTCTGCCGGGAAGTTGGACAGGTTGTATTCGTAATCCAGATAGAATGGATTTAGAAGGATGCGGATGGCCCCCATCATCAATAAGAAGGGGATCATCAGAGTTACCAGAATCGAAAGCGCGGAAAAGAGTTTTTTCACTGCAGGGTATCTACCTTTCCAGAGAGGAGATAGTTCAAGACCAGTGAATTGGTCATTTGCTCGATGGGGGCCAGATCGTCGGTAAAAACGATGCCGGGTTCAGTTTGCGCATGCAATCCATCATAGGTCTGCGACATGATTTCAAGAAGGAATGGGGGAGTATCTGATTGGGAGTAAAGCTGAGCGTAGTTATCTCGAAAGTTTTGAATATCCGTGGTGGCTTTGGTGGCGAAAAGCATTGAGTTATAAGATTCGGGCAGGTCTGAAACGTAAAGGGTCGGGAAGATCGTGGCTGCAGTTGCGTATAGCGAATTGATCAGGCGGCGATCTTCAGGGGTGCGGCCAATGTTGATGACCATGACCCCGCCGGGTTTGAGGTGATCGTACACGATCTGAAAAAACTCCTGCGAAACCAGCGAAGCCGGGATGTAAGGCGGGCGGTAGGCATCGATGCTGATGATGTCGTACTTTTTGGGGCTGTGGGCCAGCGCCCAGCGTCCGTCTTGAATGATCACGTTCAGGTTAGGCTCGTTCATTGCGAAATACTGGCGGCCGACCGCGATGATGCGGGGATCGATTTCAATGCCGTCGATTTGCACTTCAGGGAAAGCAGCGGATAGCTCTTTGGCAGTCGTTCCGGCTGCCAGGCCGACAATGGCCACGTCGGTCACGGAATCCAGGCGGATCGGGGCAGAATTGAAGAAGGGCGCGGCCAGCACTTCTTCCCAGGTGCCATAGTAGTTATAAACGCCGGGTTTATAGATCGAGTGAATGCCCTGACCTTCATTCAAGCGCAGCAGGATGTAACCCTCTTGTTGGATGACCTGAATGTAGTTGTAGGCAGATTCGGTTTCATAGACCTGGCCGGGCGTCTTCTTTTCAAGCCCATTGGCCCCCAGAAGAAACAAAACGATCAAAACCAGTGGCATCCACAGGTAGACCAGCAGTTTTTTGACGCCATCAGCAAGCGAAATGCCGATCAAGGCGACGGTCAGAAGCAGCGCACTGATGACCAGAAAGGTGCGATAGGTACCGATCAAGGGGATGAGCACCAGAACGGGGAGAAAGGTGCCGATGAAGGAACCTAGAGTGGAGATGGCATAGATTCGGCCAGAAATCTTGCCGGCTTGAGCCGGGTCGGTAATAGCGAGGCGAATCGCAAAGGGAGAAGCCGTCCCGATCAGCGTGATTGGGAGGATGAGCAGGATCATCACGGCAGTGAATGAGCCCAACAGCACCCCTAGCTGCAGTGCATCAAAGGCATTGGCAGCCAGGATGAGAATAGGGCGGGAGATCACCGGGATCAATCCAACGGCCAGTGCTCCCCAGGCCAGAATGCGGAACAGGGTCGAATACCGGGGAGAACGATCTGCCCAGGCCCCGCCGATGAAATAGCCGGCGGTCAGGTAGATCAGAATCAAACCAATGATACTGGCCCAAACCAGATTTGAAGAGCCAAAATAGTTTTCGAGCAGGCGGGAAGCGGCAAATTCGACGGCTAAGGAGGCTAAACCAGAAAAGAAAACGGTAACGTAGAGGAATTTGCGCATGCAGTGATTATACCGTAGGACGACTGGCGAGATTGTGATGGTGAAGAGGAATGGCGGTCATTCTGTCGAGAGCACCTTGCACACCTGTGGGGCCTCAGAGCGGATAACGCGGTCCCAGGAGGCCATCAAGACTTCGAAGGATAAGTTGGTGTTGAAATGCCCCGGGATCAACTGCGACCACTGGATACTTTCGAATTGCCCGGCCGCGTTGCCGGTAGTCAACTGTCCGCACACGTTCTGAAAGAAAGTCTGGCTGTTCAGCAGCAGGGCATGCTTTTCGTCGTCCGAACCGGCGGGGGCAGTACTGACTTGAATGTTCGAGATGCCGAACCAGTTGGCAAAACCGTTGTAGCCGGCAGCATCGGTCATGATTGCCCCATCGACTTCCACTTTGTAAAGCTCAGCGATCTTGCTAATGAAGCGTTCCGAGACGGAACCGGCGCTGGTCAGCGTGAAAGCTTCGGCGATGGTACTGTTCTGACTGCCGTCATAGGAGGGGTACAGCGGAATGAACATGACTTGCGGAGGATTCGAGTAATACGTCAGCACGATCCATACCTGTACCAGTTTTGGCGAGGATTGCGTCAGGTCATCCACCTGGACGAGGAGGAAATTCTGCTGAGCCGCGGCCATAGCGGTGGCCTGGTTGGCAACGCTGCTGCTGGCGGCAGAAGTGGCTGTTGGGTTGGAGCGAGACGCGACGAGATAGCCCACGATTGCGCAGGCGGCAAACAAAAGAAGGGCCAGAACCAGGGAGGGCTTTTTCATCGATTCTCAGAACGGTTAGGCGAACTCACCACCTTTAATCCACTTTCATTTTACCATTATGCGTGTATTTTTCATCCAATGAACCCCAATTTAAAACAAAAAACGGCCCACAGGCCGTTTTTTTGAAAGTCAGGGGATTTACCCGAGAATTCTGGACAGAGTAAAGGCCAGGATGCCGGTAGCGAAGCCGGCGCAGGCCAGCATGGCGATCAAGGCCACCTGCCGGACAAGAGCATCGTTATGATAAAAATTCACGGCCGCTTTGACCGTCTTGCGTAACCAGGGAGATTCGGTTAATTGCGGGATGATGAAATCCCAGAAGCGCAGTTCTACTTTTTGAAAGAGGGTAGCAATCATAATGTTCCTTTCATCTGGAAGTGGTGACTTTTACGATAGCGCCTTGCTCATTGACGTTGACGCGCAGGGTGCGGGGCAGAGACTTGCCATCCGCGGTCTTGACCTTGGTGGCAAAGATGAGCAGGGTTTGCGCACCCGATTGGCGGACGCTGGGGCGTACGCCGGCAAATTCGGGATACTGACGGTAGATCGAATGACAGGCGCGTTCGATGGCTCCTGAATCCATAGCAACCTCCTAGTGCACTCTCCGGCGCAGAAAAGCCGGAACGTCCAGATCGACCGGGGTACCCGCCATCTCGAATTGGGGGTAGGCAATGGCCGCTGGAATCTGTTCGCCCACGAGGACGGGGGCATCTGACTCAGCCGCGGCTGATTGGGCGGGCTGTTTGACTTCATGACGGGCTGCGTCGAATTTCAAGCCGGTATCCATTGCGGAGGCGCCGATGCCGGTGATGACCAGAGTGACCTGCACCCGATCTTCGAAGCGGTTATCGCACATCACACCGGGAATGAGATCGATCTGCTTGTTGGTTTTCTGCTGCAGATAAACCAGCGCGTCAGTGATCTCGGCGAAGGAAAGATCTTCCCCGCCGGTGAAGTTGGCAATCACGCCGCTGGCATTTTCCAGATTGATGGTTTCGAGCATGGGGTGATGCAGGGCATGTTCCACGGCCTGCACGGCTTTTTGCTCACCTTTGCCGGTACCAATAGCCAGTAAGGAGCCCCCGCCGTTCTGCATCATGGCACGAACGTGGGAGAAATCCACGTTGATCAGGCCAGGCTGGGTAATGAGTTCGGAAATCCCCTGCACTCCCTGGCGCAGAATGTCGTCGGCCAGCCGAAAGGCCATTTCCATGGGCATATCGACCGGGGTGACCTGCAAGAGGCGGTCATTGGGCACACTGATAAGCGTATCGGTAAATGGCTGAAGTTTCTTCAACCCTTCCTGGGCATTCTTGCTGCGGCGGCCGGCTTCGAAACTGAAAGGAGTGGTCACAATGGCGACGACCACGGCTCCCAGGCTTTTGGCTACCCGGGCGGCGATGGAGATCGCGCCAGTGCCCGTGCCACCGCCCATTCCAGCGGTGAGAAAGACCATATCCGCACCCGCCAGAGCGAGGTTGAGCTCTTTGTAGCTTTCCTCAGCGGCAGCTTCGCCGATCTCCGGATTGCCGCCGGCTCCCAATCCACGGGTCAGTTTGGGCCCTAACTGGATCTTGGTAGGAGCCAGGCTGGATTGCAGTACCTGAGCATCGGTATTGGCAGCAATGAAATCAATGCCTTCCAGCCCCAGCTCGATCATGCGGTTAATGGCATTTTGTCCGCCGCCGCCCAGACCGAGAACTTTGATCGAAGGCAGTTTGGCTTCGATGGGAGTGTGAGAAACGGGAGTTGCGGGAATGGATATGCTCATATTTACCTCTCTGCCAGTTGTGTTGCAATACTCGTACCATCTCCGCTGATCCGGTCCACTGTGGCCCCGGCTTTGCGGAGGGTATTGAGCGCTTCTTCGGAGAATTGGCCTTCACCGCCCACAACAGTGACCTGTGCGGCCAGGGCAGCTTCAGCCAGAGAAAATCCGATGGTCGGCTGATATTTGCGTACGAAGGGTTTGATCACTTCTAGATGCCAGTCTGCAATACCCCACTCATATTTGGGCAGCAGCAGGTAGTGGTGGATGGAAAAATTTGCTGGTGCTGCCGTGGAAGCAGTTTCTGAAACGTGGCTGGCGGTGCCCTGCGGAATCGTGTGTGCGGCCGCAGTTTGTGCTGCGGGCACATCGGCAAAAACGCGGTATGCCGCATTGACAGTGTCGGTTTCGCTTACCCAGGCAAAGCTGGCGTTTTCATCTGCGGCTGTGGCTTGCAGCAGCCAGAAATTGCCGGCCAGCAGAGGTAAAGAAGCGGCCAATTGGGGCAGCGCGGACTTGATCTCACGAACCCAGCTGGCTTGCTCAGTTTCGCTGAACGAATTTGGGGTTGCCAAATCTTTGCGGCCGAGACCGAGCAAAAAGAGCGGCAATTGTCTGCCGAGTGTCTTTTCAGCGATTTCTTCCAGCCAAAAGGCCTGATTGAAACCGACCTGGTTTTCATTGGCAGCTGGGGTGAAGTAGGGCTTATTCTGCGGCCAGGCGGACGCACCGTCTTTGCCCCAATCGATCGAATGCCCGAAGGAGCAGGCATAAGCTGCCAGGGCCATCTTGTTCAGCAATGCTTTTTGATTGCGACGCTGCAGCGATTGCAGGGCCAGGGCGAAAAAGGAGAGATCCCAGTAGCTGCCACCTGGGGTCAAGGCCGGGAAGATAGGGATCAGGCCCGCATTCAGACATTCGTTGGCCAGTGGTACAAAGCGGTCGAGAAAACTCTCCACCAGATTGGCCTGGGACCAGCCAGCGGCTGACCAGCCGGCGTGATCGTTGGGACGGTCGAAAAGGAGCACGTAACTGGCTCCCCATTTGCCGTAAGCGTTCAGAATGGCCTTGAGATCGGCCGCAGCCGGTGCATTGGGCAGGGAAAGAGGCAAATGGATGATGGGGGTGATCCCGGCAGCGAGTAGCCCTGAAATAAAGGTCTCGGGGATAGCGCGCGAGGCTTCAGCATGCAAGACCAGCCAGGCAGCGCCAAGGTTGCTGAGATGCTCCAGCGCAGCGTTCAGGTCTTTGTGAGTGTAGTGGGCAGAATCGGGGTAATACTGGAACCCCAGAAGATTATTGGTAGGAGAATGGGTTTCTTTCATCGGTTCACCTGTCTCTGCATATTAAGTAGCAAGATATGTGCCAGAGGACTGTTTTTCTATAACCCAATCTTCTGCTATAATTCCCTGCAGATGATCTTGATTACAGGTGGTACTGGTTTTGTCGGCCGACATCTGGTGCCGGCTCTGGTCGATTCCGGGCAGAAAGTGCGCATTTTACTGCGCCCCTCTGCGGAATCGCCCAAAATTCCTCGTGGAGTTTCCGTAGAGGTGGCAGTCAGCGGTTTAAATGACAGCCGCGGCTTACGGGCGGCCATGAAGGACGTGGACATCGTTTATCATTTTGCCAGCGCCGAACGCTATGGCGCACGCGGCAATCTGAACGAAGTCGATGTGGAAGGCAGCAAGGCAGTGGCGCAGGCCGCGGCGGATGCCGGGGTACAGCGCCTTTTCTATCTCAGCCACCTGGGTGCCAATCGCAGTTCCGCCTTCCCGGTTTTGAAAGCCAAGGCCATCGCCGAGCGCTGGATCACCGACAGCGGGGTTAATTACACGATCTTTCGCATGAATGCGGTTTACGGGGCCGGGGATCAATTTACCGAGCCTATCCGACAACTTTTAACGAAGACCCCAGGACTCTTTCTTTTACCTGGGGATGGTAATACCCTGCTGCAGCCATTGTGGATTAATGATCTGGTTTCCACGCTGGTACTGGCGCTGGAAAATCCTAAGACGCTGAACCGCATCTACAATATTGGCGGTGTCGAAATTCTCTCGTATCGGGAGATAGTGCAGGCCATTGCCCACAAAATCAAGGTGCATCGGCTGCTGCTGCCCTTTCCGCTGGGATACATGCGTACGCTGACCCTGTGGGTCGATCAACTGAACCCAAAATTCCCCATCTCTACCTTCTGGTTGGATACCCTGGCCGAAAATCGTACGGCTATGGTCGATCTTCTCCCGCGCGAGTTCGGTGTAATGCCGGCCCGTTTTCGCCAATCGCTGGATCATCTTCAATAGACAGGAAGAATCTCTCACTTATGCCCAGACACGCTCTTTGCATCCATGCTCACTTCTACCAACCTTCCCGTGAAGACCCTTATTCCGGGATCATCCCTCAAGAGCAAGGAGCCGAGCCTTTCAGAAACTGGAATGAGAAGATCAACGCTGATTGCTATGCCCCCAACGCACGACTGGGGAACTTCGAAAAGATCAGCTTCAATCTTGGTCCAACCCTGACGCGCTGGATGGAGCAAAACGCGCAGGATACGCTGGCATTGATTACCGAGTCAGAACGACGCTACATGAATCGTACCGCAACGGTCAATGCTATGGCGCAGCCATATCACCATACCATCCTGCCGCTGGCATCGCTGCGCGATAAACAAACGCAGGTGCGCTGGGGAATTGCCGATTACACCCACACTTATGGATTTGCCCCTGAGGGCATGTGGCTGCCCGAAACTGCCGTGGATGAAGAAACGCTGGCGGTGCTGGCTGAAAACGGCATTCGCTATACGATCCTGGCTCCGTGGCAGGCAGAAGGCGAGGTGGATGTGACTCAACCTTATCGGGTGGAACTTGCGGGTGGGCGCTCGATGTCTGTCTTTTTCTATCACAGCGGGTTGAGCACGGGTATCAGCTTCAACGCTGAAACTACCGCCAATGCAGATTCGTTTATCCAGAATTGCCTCAAGAATGTTTACTCTGCCAATGACGAGCAAGATCAACTGATCCTGCTGGCATCAGACGGCGAATTGTACGGCCACCACCAGCCTTTTCGGGATCTCTTCTTGAGTTACCTTCTTGATGGGGCGTTGACCCAGGCCAGCATCGAATACACCACTCCGGCCAAATGGCTGCGCGAACATCCACCGGTGAAAACGGTGCAGATTCGCAACCGCACTTCATGGAGCTGTATGGAGGGGGTGGAACGCTGGCGCGGGGAATGCGCCTGCACGCCCCATGGTGCCTGGAAAAAGCCTCTGCGTGACCTGATGAATCAGGTGGCGGAGTTGGTGGACGCCTGTTACCTGGATTGTGCTGCGAACTGGCTGCGTGAACCGTGGCGGGCTCGCGATGAATACATCTCGGTGCTGTTGGGGGACGTCTCTTTTGCGGCCTGGTTGGATCAAGAGGGTAAAGTGCCCCTGGATCAGTCTGAAATCGGCCAACTGCAGCATCTGATGGCTGCCCAGTTCGAGCGGCAGCGCATGTTCACTTCGTGCGGCTGGTTCTTTGAAGATTTCGACCGCATTGAACCGCGTAATAACGTTCAATATGCGGCTCACGCGATTGCCTTAAGCGAGCGGGTCAGCGGCAAAGACCTGCGTTCTGGGTTGGTCCCAGCACTTGAGGCCGTGAAGAGCTGGCGCTCTGGTGTCACGGCCCGTGATGTGTTCGAAGGTGCCCTGCAACGTTTCGAAACGGATCTGCAGCGCTAGACTTTCAATAAATCCAGAAGCTTCTCGATCTGATATTCTGAAGATTCATCTGCCTGGAGAATTTCCTGCAGCAGAGTGTAGGCCCCCATCAACACCTCGCTTGATGAAGAGGAAGTCGCCTGGGGGTTCATTTCGGCATCCAGATAAGCAATCATGGTCATCCACCAGGCAAAATCGAGCATGGCATCGTGATCGTACCAGAGTACGTCTTCGAAGCGGTTGACGTGCAGAAAGTCGAGAATCTCAGGTACGGTCAGCCAGGATTTTACGATTTCGGCAGTGGTTTGATTGCCAACCTGGCGGTACCAGTCGTGCTGGGTGGTCAATAATTTCAGCGCTTTGATGGCATGATTAGATTCGGTCTCATCGCTGCCCAGTTTGCGCAGCAGGGCGGCAAAGGTCTTGTAAAGCTGCCATTCATCTGCCCAGGCCAGCGAAAGCAGCTCCGGGCTGCCTTGCAGGCTGCCCAATCCAACCTGTCCAAAGAGCGTCCAGGCCAACAGCGTGTGCTGCCGCAGGCCGGCAAAGGAATTCGCCAGATAGGCAGATGCGTTTTCGAACTTTTTCATATGGCTTTGGCGAGCTTTGGCGGGCAAAGTGGGCAGAGCAATTACCGTTTGCAGTCCCTTCAAACTGGTCTGAAGTGCCAGATCGAATTGGTGCAGAGATTGGTGAGTAGCCCTTTCGATGCCCTGCAGGAAGGCAGAGAGCTTCTCACGGGCCTCCGCGGTGACAGAAGGGGGTAAACTGTCGTTTCCTGCCTGAAGCAGCGAATCCAGATAATTGAAATAACCTGAGTTGATCATTTCTTTGAAGGGCTGCAGAACTGGCTGGATGAAAAGCTCGGTCAGCCCCGATTGGATGTCGGGAATGCCGCCTTCGCCTAAGTAATCAGCCAGCCGGTGGTAATCGTGCTGCGAATCCGAAGAAACGAGCTGAAAGTTGCAGAAGACGTGGTATTCGTAACCGCTCAAGCGAATGTGGAACCCGTTCTGACGCAGTTCCTCGACACGACGGATATACTGCAGGCCGCTGATCTGGTCGCGGAAGAGCAGGTATTTGTGAGCAGTAGTGGTCACGTCCAGACAATCTGCCAGACTTTTCTGGGTCAGAGTACCGCTGGTGAGACGCGCAGAGGAAGTCTTCAGCCAACCTTCAGAAGAATGCAGGCTGTTATTCACGATGACCAGGGCGTGTTGATCGGCAGAAGCGTTGGTAAAGGCAAAGACGTTTTCATTCACATGCCCATTGGTGGTAAAGAAATCGAAAAGCCAGAAATTCTCTACCCCAGAAAAGAGGCGGCGCATGTGCAAGAGGGGGAAGATCTCACGCTGGTGCCGCTCAACGAGGGCCGTATCGACTGTTTCATCCTGATAAGCATGGCGATATTCCATGCCATATTTTTCAGCAAAGCCTTCAATCTGACCGTGACCGAACATGGGCAGCCCCGGGAAGGTAGCCATCAGGGTGCATACCCCGAAATATTTATCTCCTTTGCCAAATTGATCCACGGCCGTACGTTCGTCGGGATTGTTCATGAAGTTGACGTAGCGCTTCAAAATTTCCGGCTCGAATTCAAGAGTATTCTTGATCAATTGGCGATAACCGGCATTGTTTTCATCGCGCAGCATGTGCATGAAGGCGCTGTTGTACACCCGATGCATCCCCAGCGAACGCACGAAGTAGCCTTCCATCATCCAGAAGGCTTCGGCGAGGAGCAGCGTATCCGGTGCATCCACAGCCATACGATCCACCACCATACGCCAGAATTCCTCAGGCATGGCAGCGTCGAACTGGTCCGCGGTCATGGCATGTTCTGAGCGGGAAGGGATCGCGCCGCCGCTGCCAGGTTCCGGGAACCACAGGCGCTGCACCTGTTTCTTGGCCAGCGTCATGGCTGCATCAAAGCGAATGATCGGGAACTTGCGGGCTACTTCCAGAATGGTCTGGTAAACGGCTTCCTGCACGTCGCGACTGAGGTAATTCAGTTGGGCAGTGTCGTTCCAGGGCATCGAAGTACCGTCGTTGCCATGATAAATGTATTTGGTTTCACCGCTGTGATGATCGTAACGTTTGAAGACCACGGCTGCATCGGTGCGCGAATAGTAGTGGTCCTCAATCTGGATCGTGACGTTGGCCTCACTCGAAAGATCCGGCCCGGTAAAGGAATAATTCGGGTACGGGCACTGATCGACGCTCAAGAAACGCTCAGGATGGTGCAACACCCACTCTGAATCGATGCCCATGTGATTGGGAACCATGTCGCTGGCCAGACGCAGTCCACAGCGGTTGGCAGCATCGCGCAGCTTTTCGTAGGCAGCCTGTCCGCCAAGATCGGCGGCGATGTCGTAGGAATACAACGAATACGCAGAAGCAATGGCATCCGGATTGCCGCATAACTGTTTGATCGTGGCAGAAGCCCGGCTGCGTTCCCACAGCCCGATCAGCCACAACCCTGAAATTCCGCTCTCGGCCAGGGCGATGAGCTCTTCCGCCGGGATTTGATCCAGTGTGTGAATGTCGCGCTGGTATTTCTTGCTGAGCTGACCAAGCCAGACGTAGGTATTCTTGGCCATCAGCACCAGCCCGGGCATCCAGTCGCGGTCCTGACTGAAGGCAATGCGCTCGCTGGCAGCACCGTTCGCCAGCCAGCTTTTGCGGTCGTAGACCGGTACCGGCGCGGGTCCCGGTCCGCCAAAGGAGAGTTTGTTTTCTTCCTTCAAGTAATCTAGCCCGGAAAGCAAGCGGTAGAAGTATTCGCCCAGCAAAGCTGCCCAGTGATCGCGAATGTACTCAAGTTGACCGGTCAGCGAATGAGGCACACGACGGGACGGAGTACGCAGCAGATCAAGGAGAGGCAGATTTTCAGGCCCAAAGGGAGGCTGTTCAGCGAAGAAATCATTGAGCTGCTGGAACAGGGCAGTATATTCGCGTGATTCGGTCAACTGAGAACTTTCGAAAAGCTCAGCGTATTGATTCAGAGCGGGGTTTTGCTCGGTTACCCAATACAGCACCAGTTCTTCGAGCACCAGATTGCGGTTGGGTACGTCCTTGGTATTGCCAAGGAGGTAGTCCTCGGCGGAGATTTCTTTTTTGTAAACGGCAGTGGGCGGGAATTCTTTGATGAAAAGCAGCAGGGTTGAATCGAGTTGCTTGGCTCCCAGTGTTTTTTCAAGCCTTTGCAGCATGGCAGGCAGGAGCAGCAGATTCTTTTGCTGGCGGTAAAGAAAGAAAATGTAGTGGAAAATCTCATCCATCAAGCCGAGGGCATTGATCTGCCCGGCGCGGGCGGATTGCTCCGGAAACCGGATCAGGTCGCGCTGTTGATTGATCTTGCTGGCAAAGAGGCGCACGGCATAGAGATCGGCGAAGAGAACGTTGCCATCCAGAGCAAAAAGGGTATCGTCAAATTGAAATTTCTCCCGGCTTTGTCTCGATATATGAAATTCCATAAGTCTCTCCCAGGGCGTGTAACAGAATTACTTCCATTATAGTCAAAACAGGAAAGTCGCAGGAAATTTTAGCGAAGCAAATCGGGGATTGCGAAAAAACTCTCTTTTTGATCGGCGAATGACAGATCGGCTACGAGAGTGCCCTCTTCTGCCGAGCGGCGCAGTGCGCGGGCAGTGATCTCTGGTGACCAGCGGAAAATGGATTGCACCATACGAGCGGTGGCGGCTCCAACTGAGTGAAAATAGGTGAGCAGCAATTTCTGGCGGGCTTCGTTTTCACCGATCGAGCGGGCCTGTTCCAACAGTTCGGGGAAGTAACGGTGGGTAAGGTCGTAGACGAAGGCGTAATGCCAGCGCCCGGCTTCGCTGATCGCCACTGGCAGCACGCGCATATCCATTTGCAGGGTGTCGAGAGCATTATTGAAGGCCGTGTTGGAGGCTTTCCCGCTCAGATGCGCTGTCTTCCGCAAGGCCAGGGTATCCAGCGGACCTTTTTCAAGCAGGGCTTCGAAAACCAGTTTGGTTTCCTGGGTCAGGGTTCCCATTTGATATTGTTCCGCAAAATCATCTTCTGGGGAACCGTAATTGGGGGAAAGTGCATACAGGTAAGGGGCCAATTCAAGCGAAACAAAGGTATTGCGGCCCTTGAGCAGGCGCGCATAGTACCAGACCTTCTGATCCAGCAGACTGTCCTTCCAGCCCCAGGTAATGTGGCCGGGGTCATCGTGATCATCAGCCACTGGCCGATTGCCAGCTGCCGCTGCCCACAAACTGGGGAATTCCGTGTCTTTGATGGGCCAGAGGTAGGCAAGCCCTCTTTCGTTGACGAATTCAATGGCCTGCTGTGGATTTTTCAGACGTAATTGCGGAAGGGTATGATAGGTTTGCGCACGATACGTCTGGAGAAGTTCAAGAGTGAGCGGGGTGATCATTGCCTCAATAATAACATGAAAATCTGTTCTAAAGACTTAAAAAGCCGCACCGGAAGTTCTTCCCGATGCGGCAAAGAGTATTCGGTTAGATCGCCTGCAAAATGTGGGTGATGATATTCGAGCCGCTGCCGCCGATGTTCTGTGCCATGCCAATACGAGCGTTTTCCACCTGCGTGCCCGTGGCTTCGCCGCGCAGCTGCTGAACGACTTCCACGATCTGGTACATGCCCGTGGCGCCGACCGGATGCCCGCGGGCTTTCAATCCGCCGCGGGTGGCGATGGGGATGCGCCCGGCAGGGGTGATCTCACCGTCGTTGGCCAATCGTGGACCTTGTCCGCGCTCGGCAAAACCATTGGCTTCAAGGGAGAGCGCGGCCATGATCGAGAAGGCATCATGCAGTTCGAAAAGGTCGATCTCTTGTGGGCTGAGCCCGGCCTGAGCATAGGCCTTCTTGCCGGATATCTCGGCAGCTTTCAGCCATAATGGATCGTGACGCTGGTCGATGGCAATGGAATCCGTGGCGGCGGCGGAAGCGGCTACCTTAACCAGCGGAATGCCGCGGTTGGCCTGCACGTATTCCAGCGGTACCAGAACTGCCGCGGCGGCGCCGTCCCCAATGGCAGAAGCGTCCAGCAAATTGATGGGATCTGCTACCATGCCGGCTTTTTGATAACCCTCAAGTGTGATAGGCTCATGAAAGCGGGCAAAGGGGTTATGAACCGCATTGGCATGGGCATTGATGGAGAAAGCGGCGAAATCTTCTTTCTTCCAGCCGTACTCGTACATATAGCGGCGCATGATGAGTGCGTTCAGGGCAACGAAGGAAAGTCCCTGGGCGGCTTCCCAATCAGCGTCCGCAGCGGTCGCCAGTTCGGCGGTGATCTCCGCGCTAGGCGAATCGGTCATCTTTTCCACTCCCACGGCCAGGGCGCTGTCTACCTGCCCGGAAGCGACGGCCATGACCGCACTGCGGAAGGTCGCGGCACCTGAACTGCAGGCGGCTTCGATGCGCAGGCCTTCAGCGTAGCGCATGCCGATCCAATCAGCGATGTAAGCTCCCAGGTGCTGCTGCAGATTGGCTGAGCCTGACATCATATTGCCGACGTACACCGCGTGAACGCGATCCAGACCGGAGTTGTGCAAGGCAGCCAGGGCAGCATCCCCGGCCAGTTCGCGCAGAGATTTTTCCCATTGTTCTTCAACTCGTGTTTGTCCAATTCCGATCACAGCAACTTCGCGCATGAGGTATCCTTTCGTGTCATCAGAGAAAATTATATCGATAAAATCTCTCAGGAACTATCAGAAATAATTAATTGCGCAGGTTTATAATGGGAACGACTTATGTTATTGGAGGAATTCTTTGAAACGCACTTTATCTCTATCGTTGCTTATTCTCGTGATCTTCACGATTTTTCTGAATAGTTGTGCTCCGCAAGCTGTTGTTTCTGTAACTGCGACCCCGGTGGCAAGCCCCACTGCTACAGCAGAACCGGCCCCGGTGTTGTGGGTCTCGCCAGAGGTGCCGCTTTCTCTGCAAAATGAAATTCAAAGCAGTCAGGTGTTGCAGGTGGCGGAAAATGAGTCTGCTGCTAACCTTGAGTTGGCTTTGTCCGCTTCTGACACGGCAGAGGGATCTCTGGGGCGGATCGAATGGGTCTATGCTTTGGCTGCGCCATTCCCAACTGTGACAGATAACGTTTCGTTCGAGGCGCTGAAAGCCGCCTGGCTGGGTACGCCCCCTGAGGATGATAGCTTTGAAAAACTGCAGGTAAGCAGTGAAACCAAAACGGTTTTCGATTCCCTGTGGGGAACCGCTTCGACAGATACCGTGGCGGTGGTGGATGCCAGTGCGCTGGAAACCAACGATTTTCAATCCCTTAAAACCTGGGCGATTGTGCCTTTCGATGCCCTGACCCCGCGCTGGAAAGTGATTCAGCTTGACGGGCTCAGCCCACTGGATAAACCGCTGGATGTGCAGAGCTATCCGCTGAAAGCGGATTTTGTCTTTCAGAGTGCGCGTCAGGATGCGGTAATGCAGCAGGCGGTTACCGCACTGCTGGCACAGGTGCCGGTTACCAATCGGGAAGAATCCAAAATGACCGTGTTGATGATGACGGGTACCACTGCCCTGGTGCGCGCTATTGCCTATAAGATGGAAATCAAAAGCCTTGATTACCCAATCGAGAAGATCAAAGATTGGTTCAAGAACGCTGATTTGATCCATGTCAGCAATGAAGTCTCTTTTAATGAGGATTGTCCCTTCCCGGATTATGCCCAGGTGGGGCTGCGCTTCTGCTCGGCGCCAAAATATTTACAAACCCTACAGGATCTGGGTGTCAACGTGGTGGAACTGACGGGCAACCATGAAAATGACTACGGTTCCCAGTACCTGGATTCCACCATCGATACCTACAAAGCGCTGGGCTGGTACACGTTTGGCGGCGGCAAGACGGAAGACGAGGCCAAAGCTCCGGTCAAGATCGAGGTCAATGGCAACAAGATTGCCTTTATTGGCTGCAACCCGGAGGGCCCTTCCACAGATTGGGCTACCGATAGCAGTGCCGGCAGCGCCCAGTGTGATATGGATTACTACAACAAGACCATCTCCGAGCTGAAAGCGGAAGGTTACGTGGTGGTGGCGACTTTCCAGCAGTTCGAGGTGTATACCTACCTCTATGGTGATCAAATCGCCAGCGATTTTCGGAATGCTGCGGCAGCCGGGGCAGATATTGTCAGTGGTTCTCAGTCGCATTATGCAATGGGGTTCCAGTTTGAGGACAACAGCCTGATCCATTACGGCCCGGGCAATTTCCTGTTCGACATGATGACCTATGAAGGGGTAGGGGACGACATTCGTCGTGAGTTTATTGACAAACACGTCATTTATGATGGAAAATATATCAGTACGCAGTTGTACACTGCCTATCTGGTCGACTGGGCACAGCCGACACCTATGACCGCGGATCAGCGGGCAGATTTCTTGAGCAAAGTATTTAGTGGTAGTATTTGGAGCGAAAAAAAATGAGAATCATTGATATTTCAGTTACAATCCGACCGGGAATGCCGGTCTGGCCGGGCGACCCTGAAGTCGATCTGCACCGTCGTGCCAAGATCGAAGAAGGTGCCCATGCCAATGTCACTCTGTTAGCTTGCAGTGCCCATACCGGCACTCACGTAGATGCGCCCTATCATTTTCTGCCCGATGGCGGCACGATCGAGAGCCTGCCTCTGGACGCGCTGGTTGGCCCCGCACAGGTGGTGCAGTTGCCCAGCAGCGTGGAGGTCATCAACGAAGAGGTGCTGAAGCAGCTTAAACTAGAACCGGTGGTCGAACGCATTTTGTTCAAGACGCGCAATTCAGAGCTGTGGAAGGATCCCAATGCCCCTTTCAATACCACTTTTGTGGGAATCGATGAAAGCGGCGCGCGTTTCCTGGCGGAACGCAAAACCAAACTGGTAGGCCTGGATTATCTTTCCATTGCCCCCTACAAGAAGAGCGGTCCGACGCACAACGTTTTGCTGGGCGCGGGAATCGTCATTGTTGAGGGCCTGAACCTGGCTGATGCCAGCGCCGGGAAATATACTCTGGCCTGTCTGCCGCTCAAGCTCGAAGGTTCGGATGGCGCGCCTGCCAGAGCAGTATTGATGGAAAGTTAGCTATCCAAGTGGAAAGGTCAACCCCTTTCCACTTTTTGTTTCCTGAAAATCATTTCGTCTGGTTTTGTTTTATGCTAGGATAAGATCAATCCATTTCTTTCATTTGAGGTCTGGCAATGATCGATCTTCCTGATTCTGAAATCCTGCCGCTGTCGCTGCAGCACAACTTTTGGACCTGGTCGGCCCAGGCACACGTTACCCCCATAGCCATTAAAAAGGCCAAGGGCGTGTATTTTTGGGATGTAGACGGCAAACGCTACCTGGATTTCAATTCGATGGTGATGTGCGTCAACATTGGGCATGGCGACGAACGCGTTATTGAGGCAATGGTTGATCAGGCGCGTGAATTGCCCTTTGCTGGGCCAGGAATGGCGACCAAGCCGCGAGCGCTGCTGGGAAAACTGCTGGAAGAGATCACCCCGGCCGGGCTGAGTAAATTCCTCTACACCCTGGGCGGTGCGGATGCCAATGAGAATGCCATCAAGTTTGCCCGGGCTTATACCGGCAAGAGCAAGATTTTGGCGCGTTACCGTTCTTATCACGGCGCCTCTTATGGGGCTGTGGCGGTTACGGGCGATCCGCGGCGTACTGCCTGGGAACCAACGGTCATGCCGGGGGTGGTGCATTTTCTGGATCCTTACCGTTACCGGTCAACCTTTCACCGCAGCAACCCTGAGATTTCTGAAGCAGATTTCTGCCGGGATTATCTGGCGCACCTTGAAGAGATCATCCGGTATGAGAACCCGGATACCATTGCCGGTATCCTTATGGAAAGCGTTACGGGTACCAATGGGGTCATCATTCCGCCAGAAGGGTACATGCAGGGGGTACGCGAGATTTGTGACCGTTATGACATTGTGATGATCGCTGACGAGGTCATGAGCGGTTTTGGCCGCACTGGCAAATGGTTTGCGGTGGATCATTGGAACGTCCATCCAGACATTCTTACCATGGCCAAGGGGTTGACTTCAGGATATGCCCCGCTGGGAGCTGTCGCTTTAAGGCCTGAAATTGCATCTAAGTTTAATGATCGAGTTTATGAAGGTGGCCTGACCTATAACGGCCATCCGATCTCACTTGCGGCAGCCATTGCCACCATCCAGGTGATGCAGCAAGACCATCTGGTCGAGCATGCGGCCCGGATGGGTGAAGCGCTCAAGCAATGCCTGACTGAGATGGCACAGAAACATCCAAGCGTAGGGGAAGGGCGGTCGATTGGCCTGTTCGGAATTCTGGAACTGGTGAAAGATCGGCAGACCCGCGAGCCGCTGGCAGAATTTGGCAAAAGCAGTCCGGTGATGAGTGAGGTCAAAAAATACCTGCTCGATCACGGAGTTTATCTTTATATGCACTGGCACACGATCCTGATCTTGCCGCCCCTGATCATCAGCGAAGAACAATTACGCGAAGGTTTTGCTGTGATCGATCAGGCCCTGGAGATTGCCGATCGGGCCGTGCTCCAATACTGAAAGGACTAAACATGGCAAACGATTCAACCAAACAGATTCAACACGAAAACGTCATCATTCTGGGAGCTGGCCCGGCTGGGCTGGTAGCCGCTTTGTATGCGGCGCGGGCAGAGTTGAATCCCTTTGTATTGACCGGGATGGAACTGGGTGGTCAGGCTTCATTGACCAATGTGATTGAGAATTACCCTGGCTTCCCGGATGGAGTCAGCGGTTCACAGTTGGGAGAAATGTTCCAGCATCAGGCCGAAAAATTTGGCGCGCGTTTCGAATTTGACGCGGCCACGGAAGTTGATTTTCGCCAGACTCCTTTTCACATCAAGACTTATGGCAAGGAATTCACTGCCAATGCGGTGATTCTGGCGACCGGCGCCAGCCCGGTGAAGCTGAACGTTCCTGGCGAAGAGTTGCTGACCGGGCGTGGAGTTTCGTACTGCGCCACCTGTGACGGCTGGTTCTTCAAAAACAAAGAGGTCGTGGTTGTAGGCGGCGGCGACAGCGCTCTGGAAGAAGGTCTGTTCCTGACTCGCTTTGCCAGCAAGGTGCGCATTGTGCATCGTCGGGATGCTTTGCGCGCCAGCGCATTGCTGCAAAAACGAGCTCTTGAAAATGAAAAGATCGAGTTCATTTTCGACTCGGTTGTGGAAAAGATCAATGGCGAGGGGAAGGTTGCCAGCGTTGATCTGCGCAACGTCAAGACCGGGCAGGTAACGAATCTGCCGACAGACGGCGTGTTTGTCTTCATTGGGCACACCCCCAATACGGCACTCTATAAGGGCCAATTGGAGATGGATGAACGAGGTTTCTTGAAGGTGGACGAGAAGATGCAGACCAGCGTCGCTGGTGTTTTTGCGGCCGGCGAGGTGGGGGATCCGATGTACAGGCAGGTAGTCACCTCTGCTGGATTTGGGGCGGCCGCTGCCATTCAGGTCACTCGCTATCTGGAAGACCGCTAAACGATCATCTGAAATGTAAAACTGACGGACAACGTGATTCTCATTCGCGTTGTCCGCTTTGTTTTAAGGATCTACTTTTTTGGGAACAGTAACTTTTTAATCTTCCTCATTCGGAGGATGGAGGATCTGAAACAAAACGGCATCATTCGTAAGAATGATGCCGTTTCAATCCAGAAGAACGTTCGAGTCTATGGGGTTGCGGTAGGACTGATTCCGCCGCCATTGGTGCCAGCCCAGCCGAAGACGCGCATGGAGCTGGTGGTACCGTTGACCATGTAGATGGGGGTACCGTCGGCATTGGAACCGGTCTGGATAGCAACCACGACCCACCAGCGGAAGATGTGGCTGGTGTTATCCATAGGGCGCAGGCTCAACGGTACGGAGGCTTTGGTATCGGTCACGTACTGAACGTCGCGTTTTGTGCCCGTCGAAGAAACGTCTTCGATGGTGACCATGTAGGCTTCATTGCTGCGCAGTGTACCCACCGAAGACCACTGCAAGGTGATGGTGTCGGTAACGCTCGAGTACACGATCCCATCGTTGGGCAGCAGCAGGTTAGGGGCTGCATACGGAGGTGGGGTAGTCGGCGTCGGCGTTGGGCCTTCAGTTGGCAGACGTTCGCACAAGGGCAGGTTCAAAACCTCGCCTTTCCAGACATTGTCGGAAGAAAGATTGTTGTAGTTCTTGATTGAGTCCACGCTGATGTTGTAGTTCAGCGAGATAGAACTCAAGGTATCGTTATCGACCACAGTGTACTGAATGGTCTGGCAGGCAGAGGATGTGGCCTCAGCCGCACTGAGAGTAGCGGTAGCCTGCGGGGTGACGGTCGGGGTAGGCCGCGGAATTTTGATCGCGGTACCCGGATAGAGCGTGCAGTTGGTGTCGAGATTGTTAAGGTCAATGATGCTGTTGATGGAGACCCCATAGATGACTGCCAGGCTTGAACATAGATCCCCAGAGACCACGGTGTAGTCGATTGGCGCTAATGGAGTATAAGTGGGGGCCAGGGTGGGTTCTTCAGTCGGCTTGGGAATCGAGGTGTTGGTTGGGGTCACCGTGATGGTTGGAGTACCGGTAGGAGTGGCCACGCGCCCTGTGCCTTGCAGAATGAGGAACACGATCGCTGCACCAAGTGCCAGGATCAGCACAATCAATCCCAGCGCGGCCGGCAGGCTGAGTTTTAGCTCAGGCAGGCGCGGACTTTCGACTGGATTGGATTGCACTGTTTTCGTTGAGGTCGGAACCGAAAAGTTCCGGCCGCAAACCAGACAGCGGGTAGCATTTTCACTTAAGCGTGTCCCGCAAGTTGGACAAACTTTCGTTTTTGGAGTTGTATTTTCTGGGCTCATAATTCAGTTTACTCACTTGAAAACCGCATTATACCACAGCGGTAGAAGGAGCTTCCTTTTCCTTTGTGATCCGATCAGAATGTGATATTCTTTCACTCAATGGTCGAAACCAGTGTTTATTTGCACATACCATTTTGCCGCCGCAGATGCGGGTATTGTGATTTTAACACATTTGCGGGAATCTCTCACATGATTCCGGCTTACGTCAAGGCCTTGTGCACCGAGATCGAGGCAGCCGCCCAGCAGCAATCCCAGCGGGTTGAACTGGCAACAGTCTTCTTGGGGGGAGGCACTCCCTCGCTTTTATCCTCACAGCAATATCAGCAAATTCTGGAAACCCTGCACACTCATTTCGATTTTGCTTCTGAGATCGAGATCACCAGTGAAGCTAATCCCGGCACGGTCACGGCGGAGTCTTTGGCGGCTTTGCACGACATGGGGGTAACCCGGATGAGTTTCGGCATGCAGTCGCCCCATCCACAGGATCTGGCTGTGCTGAATCGACAGCATCGTTTTGAGGATGTGGTAAACGCGGTGAAATGGAGCCATCAGGCGGGTTTCAAGCATGTTAATCTGGACCTGATCTTTGCTATCCCTGCGCAGACGCTGGAGCGCTGGCGTGCTGCTCTGGAGATGGCGGTGAATTTTGGCGTGGATCATCTTTCGTTATATGGGCTGACAATTGAAGAGGGGACGCCTCTTTATCGTCAGTATCAGCGCGGACTGCTGGATGACATTGATGAAGAGGTTGCGGCACAGATGTTCGTTGAGGCACGCTCGCTTCTGGCGCAGCACGGCTTCACGCAGTACGAGATTTCAAACTTTGCCCGCGCAGGGGGGATGTGCCGGCATAACTGGAACACCTGGAATTATCGGCCCTATTTTGGCCTGGGCGCCGGCGCGCATGGATTCGTAAATGGGGTGCGCACCCGGAATGCAGCTTCGGTAGCTGCGTATATTCAAAGAATGCGTGCTCTGCAAGGAAAATGGCCGGCGGCAGAAGAGGTTGCGGCCATTCCATTCGAGGAACAGATGCGCGAGTGGATGTTTGTTGGGCTGCGTAAAACGGAAGCAGGGGTATCGCGCCGTGATTTTGCAGAGCGCTTTGGTCGGGAGATCGATGAAGTATTCCCAGAGGCTCTGGCCTGGTGTGAGCGTAATGAATTACTCGAGGAGTTTGGTCCTGAGCGCGAGAGTCTCAGGCTGACAGACCGCGGTCGACTGCTGGGGAATCAGGTCTTTATGCAGTTTCTGGGGGAATGAGGCTAATAGACGATCACTTGCGTGCCCATCCCTATGGTGGACATTTTCTGCGGGTCCGCGGCAGGGGTTAACCAGCGGAACAGCCATTTGGCTTCATCATTGACCATGTTGATGCAGCCGTGGCTCATTGGGTTGCCAAAGTTTTGGTGCCAGTAGGTCCCGTGGAAGGCGACTCCCAGCTCAGTCTGAAAGAAAGATGTCCAGGGCACACCGGGCAGAATGTAGGCATCCAGATCGGTGGTCAATTCTGCTCCCCCCATGTGTTTGGAGATCATCTTGTTTTCCACGTAAAAAGTGCCGGTGGGGGTGTTATACGGGATTTCATTCAGGGGCTGGTAATCCAGCCCGGAAGAGATTTTCGTTTTGAGCACTACTTTGGTGTCTTCATAGGCAGTGAGTTCTTGCTTGTCGAGTGAGACCTCGACGCGTTTCTTGGTGGGATCCACATCAGCCGAGATGGGGGTGAGTTCGCTGGCCGGGATCAGACGCACATGCTGTGCCGGAACGTAGTAGTCAAGGGAGTCGAACTGCATCATTTCGTCTTTGATGCGGTACCAGGCTTCACCATCAGGGCCTTCAACTACATCGGTGACCCAGTGGGTAGTGGAGTAATACAGACGGTACAGCTCCGTCCAGGAGTCTTTGGTACGGTGCAAGTAGCTCTGAGAATAAGGCACGGTGATCTCGGCCGCGTGAATGGTTCCGCCCATATCCTGAACTACCGGGTTCAAGTATGCTTTGACCCGCTGAGTGTGCGCTGAATTGATATAGCCGCCCCACACTTTATACCAGAGATGGTTGGTATAGGGTTTCTTATCGGAATAGACTTCGTTATAGATGTGAAAGACTTCATCCCGATAGTGCTGAAACTTGATCGTGCTTTCTTCGTTCGGCTCGCTATAGACGCTGATGGAATCAATTGCTACCCGGCCCAGGTTTTCACCATCGATCAATTCCCCATAGTTATAGACGGGTTTGAAAGCCAGACTGGCTAAACTGAGCGCACCGACCTTTAAGAAATCACGACGGGTAATCTTCATTGACATTGCAATGATTATACCAACAGATTCCCGCGTGATTCCTTAAAGACGACTAAAAATGTCTTAATTATTTTTTGGGAAACCAGGGGATAAAAGCACTGGTGGTTTGCATATACTCACGGTAGCCAGGTTTGGTTTCAGCCAGCGTTTTTTCGAGCAGCGCCACTCCAGAAACTTTGACCAGGAAAAAGGTCATCAAAAGTGGGCTGAAAACTGTCCACCAGGCACCGGCGGCAAGGGCAAACAGGTAGAAAGCCCACCACTGCGCGGCATCGCCAAAATAATTGGGGTGACGAGTATATTTCCAGACGCCGGTGTTGAGCAGCTTCCCTTTGTGGGCAGGGTTGGCGCGGAACTGAACCAGCTGCGCATCACCAACCGCTTCGAAGAAGAAGCCAATTGCCCAGATGACCATGGCGGCATAATCCAGCCAGATCAGGTGAGTCATACTGTAGTGATATTGGGCTGCCAGGAGTGGAGCGGAGATCAGCCACATCAATATGCCCTGCAGCAGAAAGACCTTGAAGAGGCTGCGTATCCACCAGCCGTGGCCGGCTTCTTCGCGCCATTTTTGATAGCGAAAATCTTCTGGCTTTCCCCAGTTGCGGATCAAAATGTGCAGGGTCAGGCGCATTCCCCATAGGGTCACCAGCGCCAGAAAGAGCCCCTGACGCAGAGATATAGGCCCATGCAGGAGCAGAGCATAAAACCAGGCAGAAAGCACAAAACCTGCTCCCCAAAAAATATCCACGATGCTCGAATTTTTAAGCAGCAGGCTGACCAGCCACAATAGCAACATCAGAGCGAGGATCAGTGCTCCTCCCCACAAATAGTAGTGTAAAAAAGAGTATTCCATTCGATTTATCCTTTAGCAGTCACGGCGACGAAACCTACCACTCCTGGGCCAAGATGGGCACCCAGCACGGGGGTAACGTCGACGGTGTAAAAATGTTCCGGGTCGGGAAAATATTGCTGGCTGCTCTGGTAAAGCTCTGCAACTTTGTCTTCGGCATGTGTGTGGACGATGGCCAGCTTTTCGAGAGGTCCAAGAGATGCCAGAATCTTGAGCAGGTGCTGTACCGAACCCGAAAAGGTGCGGGCAGCACTGGTGGTAACCTGGCCCCGGTTCATTTCAAGAATGGGCTTGATCTGCAGTAAACTGCCCAGTTTAGCTTTGATGAAAGAAACTCGGCCGCTGCGCTGCAGATAGGTCAGGGTGTTGGCAGCCGCAAAGGTATAAGTGCGCTGAGCCACATCCGTGATGCGCTTCAAAATTTCTTCCAGTGGCTGTCCGTTTTGGGCGGCTTCAGCCGCGGCCTCGACGACCATGCCCGTGCCGAGGCTTAACTGCCCGGGGTCAAAAACCTGGATCAATGAGGTTTCCATGGCCTCAGCAGCCAGTTGGGCGACGTTGAGAATTCCGCTCAAGACCGGTGAAATGTGAATCGAGAGAATTCCGCTGGCGCCTTCTGTCATCAGTTGCTGGTATACCCGGGCAAAGGAACCAATGGCGGGGGCAGAAGTGGTCGGAGGTGGGTTGTAACCGGGCAGTTTCTCGTAAAACTCACCCCGGGTGAGCTCTACCCCATCCAGATAACTGCCATCAGGAAAGTTGATGTAACAGGGAACTACGGTGATGCCTAACCTTTCGATCACTTCCTGGGGAAGGTCGCAGGTACTATCAGTAACAATTTTGATCATTGTTCCTCCCTAATAAACCTAATAAATTTTCTCAACTATATCTATATTATACAAAATGCACCAAATGAGGGAATTTTGTATAAGGTTAAACAAAAAAGGCAGTGGTTAAAAACCACTGCCTTTTCGTGTCGAAAATAATTTTATTGCTGATCGCGGTTCCGGTTCTCGGTTTCGAGGGTGGTGATGCCGTTCTTTACCTGATTGAGCAGCCGGTCCAGTTCAGCTTGCATGTCTTTGAGACTCTGCAGCACGTACTCATCCGCATCGCGCTTCATTTGGTCACATTCCTGGCGGGCCTGAGCAATGATCTGATCCGCACGGGCCTGAGCTGCCTGGGTGATGGAATCTTTTTCGACCATTTTATCGGCTTTATCACGGGCCAGAGACAGAGTGCGGTTCGCTTCTTCAGTGGCTTGAGCCTGCATACGGTCTTTTTGCGCAACAACGGTCTGCGCCTTTTTAATCTCTTCAGGGATGGCCACACGCATCTGGTCGATGAGATCCAGCAAGCGGTCCTCATCCATCACCACGCTGTGGGTGAACCAGATAGGGCGGCTTTCGTTGAAGAGCTCCTCTAATCGGTCAATCAGATGCAAAATGTCCATACATTTGTCTCCTGCAAATAAATTATACATTTATTTGCATTAAAACGTTGCAAATTTCGCGCCGTTTTCAGTCGCGAATGGTCTGGGTGGGGATAACCGGGTGGTTTTCCCCAAGTTCTAGAAATTTTTGCTGCAAAGCAATCTCCACCGATTTCGGTACCATCGAAGAGACGTCCCCTCCCAGAGAGGCGATTTCACGTACAGTGGTCGAGGAAAGGAAGGTATGCTCCTCACTGGTGATCAGGGCCAGCACTTCGACGTCAGGGGCCAGACGGTGATTGGCCAGACCCATGCGGAATTCGTATTCGAAGTCAGAGAAGACGCGCAATCCACGTACGATCACCTGAGCCTGCATTTTCTGGCAAAATTTGACGGTCAGGCCGGAATATCCCATGACTTTTACTTTGGGTACGTTGCGAAAGACCCCTTCTACCAGTGAAATGCGTTCTTCTGGGGTGAAGAGGAAGTTTTTGAGCGGTTTGTCATACACAGCTACGATCAATTCATCCACAAGCCGGGAAGCGCGGATGGCGATGTCGATGTGACCATTGTGAATGGGGTCAAACGAACCTGGGAAAACAGCTCTAATCATGAATAATCCTCAACTGATGTCTGTAGGAATGGCTTGCCAAAATTCACTCAAACGCTCGTGCAGGGGTTGATTTTCTGGTTCAGAAAGGGTAGGGTCTTTTGCAAAGAGATTCAGGGCCAGATTATGCGCCTTTTCGATGGTTTTCACGTCGGTAAAACTGGCCATCTTCAGTTCTGAGAAGCCAGATTGGCGGGTACCAATGAAATCACCTGGACCGCGTTGCTGCAGATCTTTTTCGGCCAGGATGAAACCGTTGTTGGTCGATTCCATCACTTCCAGACGTTCATTTTGCACGGCATCTTCATTATCTGGGATGAGCAGACAGTATGATTTCACCTGTCCGCGGCCAACGCGTCCGCGCAACTGATGTAATTGCGCCAGACCAAAGCGGTTGGCGCCTTCAATCAGCATGAGAGTCGCATTGGGCACATCCACGCCGACTTCCACGACTGTGGTCGAAACGAGGATTTGATATTTCTGGTCGTGAAAATCCTTCATGACCTTTTCTTTTTCATCCGGTTTCATGCGGCCATGCAGCAATCCGATGCTGAGATCGGGGAAAATCTCTTTTTGCAGATAATCGTGCTCTTCCACGGCGGCTTTCGCTTCATCATCTTCTCCCTTTTCAATGAGCGGATAAATGATGAAGGCCTGGTAACCCTGCTGTACCTGAGAAAGGATCATCTGATAGGCCCGTTCACGCTCCAGCGGATGCAGGATGTGGGTCTCGACGGGGATCCTTCCCTCGGGCATTTCATCGATCACTGAGACATCGAGGTCGCCAAACAGGGTCAGTGACAGTGAACGCGGAATGGGCGTGGCGGTCATGACCAGCAGGTGAGGGGTTTGCCCTTTGCTGCGCAGCGCTGCGCGTTGGGCCACGCCAAAGCGGTGCTGTTCATCAATGACCACAAATTGCAGATTCTTGAACTGGACCGGGGCTTCGATGAGCGCGTGGGTACCGACGAGTAATTTCACACTGCCGTCCTGCAGCGCGGCGAATAATTCTTCGCGTTCCTTGGTTGGGGTATCCCCGGTAAGCAGGCGGATTTCGTCTGGATGCAAAGGAGATTCTTCTGGCATGGCAGCGGTGATCTTCTGCAAGGTTTTGAAGTGCTGTTCGGCCAGGATCGAAGTAGGGGCCATAATGGCACTCTGCGCATCGCCGGCAGCTACAACGCAGGCTGCCAGTGCAGCGACAATGGTTTTTCCTGAACCCACGTCGCCCTGAATCAGTCGATTCATTGGCCGGCCAGATTGCAGATCGCCTTTGATCTCTTCGAGGACGCGGTTTTGGGCATAAGTCAGCTTGAAGGGGAGGCTGTTCAGCAACGTTTCAAAAAGTGGCATTTCCATGGCAAAGCGTTGTGCAGTGCCAGATTGCCAGCTCTGTTTTTGCTGCATGACTCCCAATTGCATCAAGAAGATTTCATCAAAAGAAAGGCGTTCACGGGCAGAATTGAGCAGGCCTTGATTGGCTGGGTAGTGGACCTGATGCAGCGCCACAGAGAGATCAATCAGGTTGGCAGAGCGTTTGATCTCGTTGGGTAAGAAATCCCCAATCTTGTTGCCGTAGAAGTTGATCAGCTCATGAATGTCTTTGCGGATTGTGTTCTGCGTCATGCCCGCGGTAAGCGGATAGACTGGAATAATACCGTTGGTATTCAAATGAGTCTTTTCCAGCGGCTCATACTCGGGGTTCTTCATCTGCAGGCGGCCCAGATACATATCGATCTTGCCGGAGATCACCAGTTGGGCGCCGCGTTTGAACTGATTTTCCATGTAACGGGCTACATCCGCCCCATAGCGGAAGAAGATCAGGCGCAGAAAGCCGGTGCCATCGCTGACGACCACTTCGATGCGGGATTGATTCTTGTATTTCTGGTGGGTGACCAGCGTGCTCTGTACGGTGGCGATGATGGTCAACTCATCCCCATACTCCAGACGGTTGATGGGTTTGAGCTGTGAATAATCGTCATAGCGGCGCGGAAAATAATAGAGCAGATCGCCCAGTGTATGAACGCCAAGGGACGAATATTTCTTGGCGGTCTCTGGGCCAATTCCGCGGATGGTGGTCAGCGGGGCTTTGAGGCCTAATCCCAGTGAAGGTGGCTTGTTTACGGTTCCAGAGACTGCCGCAGCAGGCGGTGTCGAAACAACGGGGGCAGGGGCATCAGGTACGGTTGCTGCCGATGCGGATGGTTCAAGCCTTTCCCCGGTTTCTTCTGCCTGTGGTTTACAGGCGAGAAACGCAGCTTCAGCTTTGGTCACTTTAGGTTCATTGGGGTAGGCAGCTTTGATGACCTCGATCAGCTTGATCGTTTTCTCGTATCGCTCCGGGATAGAAACTTCACTGTAAGCCGCGAGTGCTGTTTCGATGTTCTGCAGCACTTCTGCCGGGACATTATCAGCGGCTGCTTCATGCAGCCAGGCAGGCAAGAATTTTTCGATCCCACCAATGATGGCGCGGTCGGTAAATTTGAATTGCTGTGCCTCGAGCGTCAAGATTTTCAGTAATTTATCGATAGAAGAAAGCATATTCTCATTTTACCCCAAAGGAAGGGCCAATCATTTCTTAATCTGGAAGTGATTTTGAGGGTTGTATTGTAACGGAGATTACAGATTTTCCATCACGGTCATGCCAAATCCCCGCGGACCGAGAAAAGTGGAAAGGAATGGGCTGAGGAGGTGTTCGGTGTATTTCGTTTCCGGGAAAAACTCTTCAATATGCTGATGAAGTTGTTTCGATTCATTGATGACCGGCGGAGCTGGCTGCAAAAATGCTACATGGCGCAGATCGTCGAACTCATCCAAAAATTCGAGGAAATAGTCAATCGCTGCCCGCGGATTTTTGACTTTTTGCATGGGGTTGAGCTTGCCTTCTTCCATGACGAACAGCGGATAGAGATTGAGCATTTCACCCACGGTTGCCTGTCCGCTGTCGATCATGCCGGCTGATTGCAGATAGGTCAGATTGGGAGTGCAGAAAAGGGAGTAAATGTGCGGAATCTGCAGCCGGATCGTTTTTTCGACTTCGTCAGCGGGGATTCCCTGAGTCAACAATTCCGCGGTGAATTGTGTCAGCATTCCCATCCCCAGAGAGACGTTTTGTGAGTCGATCAGGTGTAAATTGGCGTGGCCATGCAGTGAAATCGTTAATTGCTCTATCGCATCATAAAGCGGATTGATTTCTTTGGATAAGAGCAAGATAAAGATATCATCGTAATAGGGCAGAGAGGCTGTGATGGTTTCTGCCAGTTGTTCACGGGGGGCAGGGAGAATATGGGGGCAAAAACTGCTGGAGGTATAAGCAGGCAATTCACCCACTTTGAGAATTGTCGAAGCTATCTCGTGGGTGGGTGAATAACTGAACTGATGCTGGAAGATTTTGAGACACTTATTACCAGGAAAGCCCGGATAGGTAAATTGAACAGAGCTATCGGTAATGATACAAGTGGAGGCCATGGTTATTCAATGCTCAAGATCATAAAGTAATGCGGTTGACCACCCTCATGAATTTCGACTTCAATGTTCGTGAAGGTTTCTTCGATTTTCCCGGCGATGGTTTCGACTTCTGGCTCGGTAATATTATTGCCATAGAAGATCGTGATGTGTTCGCGATTTTCGATTTCCATCTTATGCAATAATTCGATGGCGGTTTTTTCGAGTTCATCAGCGGCAACCGCCAGTTTTTCGTTTTTCAAACCAATGTATTTACCCTCTTCCACGCTGACCCCGTCGATCTCGACGGTACGGGTGGCGATGGTGATCTCACCGCAGTCGACTTCGGTGATGGCTTCCTGCATTTCAGCGAAGACGTCATCAATGTCGCCATCTGGTGAAAGCCGCAGCAGGGCAGAGAGCCCCTGCGCAATATTCTTGCTTTGCAGTACCTGAACGTTCTTGGTGCTGAGAGTTTTGGCGGTATCCGCGGCCAGAATGATGTTCTTGTTATTGGGCAGAATGATGACGTTCTCGGTAGGAAGATCTTCGAAAGCGTGCAGAATCTCTTCTGTGCTGGGATTCATGGTCTGCCCGCCGCTGACAATGGCGGCAACGCCCAAACTGGCAAAGATCTTCGAAATGCCGTCACCGGGAGAAACTGCCACCACGGCAATCTGACCGGGCTCGATGGGATGCAATTCATAAGCGGGCGCGGTGGCTTTTTTCTCGGCCATCTGGGCGCGCAGATTTTCCATGGCGATCTTGGTCCAGGTACCCAGGGTAGAAATGTACTGTACCGGTTCTTCCTGGCGGCCGTCTTCGACGTGGATGTGCATGCGGTACATACCGTCGCCTTCGCCCACCTGGATCGAAGTCCCCATCTTTTCAAGTTCCTGATAGAAAACTTCCAGATTCAGGGGCACGGTGGGCTTGAAATCTACCACGACCTCGACGTCTTGCCCATCTTCGACTTCTTCCAGGGTGTCTTCGAGGTTCATCGTGGAGATCTGCTGGACTGCTGTGGCTGTGCCCTCGAGCGGCTGGTGATTGACGAAGCGCAGCATGCCATCCAATAAATAGTACAGGCCTTTACCGCCAGAATCGACCACGCCGGCCGTTTTCAGAATGGGTAAGAGATCAGGAGTGCTTTTTACCGAAACATCAGCAGCTTTTACCGCAATGTCAAGGATCACGGTCAGGTCATCGGTGTCTTTGATCGCTTCACTGACGGCGGTTGCAACGTCCTTGATCACGGTCAGAATGGTGCCTTCGACTGGACGAACTACCCCTTTGTAAGCCGTGTTACGGCTTTCATTGAAGGCAGCGGCCATCAAATTGGCATCCATCTCGGGGTAAGAATCGAGCGCACGCGCAAAACCACGCCAGATCTGTGAAAGGATGACGCCAGAATTGCCGCGGGCTCCCATCAGGGCGCCCTGGGCAACGTCTTTTGCCATTTTGCCGATGTTGGTTTCTTCGGACTTCAATACTTCATTATAGGCAGCCTGCATAGTGAGCAGCATATTGGTGCCCGTATCGCCATCAGGAACCGGAAAAACGTTCAGAGAATTAACGATTTGCTGATTGGACTTTAACCATAAAAGGGCTGCTTCGACCAGCTTTTTAAAGGATTGTCCATCAATGGAAGTAACTTTTGTAGGTGAGCTGCTGACCGTTGGCTCGGTAAGGATAGAATTGCTATTCATTTCGCTCCAATTACGATAAAGAAGATATCAATCAGAATTACTGATACGCAGACCGCGAATATGGACGTCGACATGATCAACGGTAAGCCCGGTGTCTTTCTCAATGCGATACTTGACGTTCTCCGAAATGCTGGAAGCGACCGACTTGATGCGCACACCATACTCCACGATGACGTACAGATCGATCGAAACTACATTGTCTTCGAAGTCAACATCAACCCCCAGAATGGGGTCTTTGACGAGTACCTGTGAAAGACCTTCAGCCAGGCTCTTGGCAGCTAAACCAACAACTCCATAAGACTCCATCGTGGTGTGGTACGCGATGGCGGCAATGGCTCGATGTGAGATGAAGATACTTCCAAGTGGATTGTTCACTGTGCTCATGTTTTTATCCTTTTGTTTATAACAGCATTTCTTGAAAAAAGATACGGTTTGTGATACAATCGCAGCTTGCTAGTGGGTTGCATACAACCTTCATTTTACCCAATTTTGTAATAAATGTAAGGAAAGGAACTTAAAAAATGGCGAAGTGCGATTCCTGTGGAAAAACAACCACCTTTGGTCACAACCGCAGTTTTTCTTTGAGAGCAACCAGACGGGCCTTCAAACCCAATCTGCAAAAGATCACTGTGATTGAGAACGGTAAAAAGGTTCAGAAAACCTTGTGCGCGAAATGCATTCGTACGATGGTAAAGAGCCATTAATTTCGTTTGACCTGGTAAAAATACGGCTTTGTGCCGTATTTTTATTTTAAAAACCTTCGGCTGGCTTTTGTGACCAGCCGAAAATTTATTTAAATGCCTGTTTGAATTCGGAAATTCCGGCGGCGATTCCGCCTGGATGTTTGAAGATGGCAGTGGCAGCCACAAAGGTATCCGCGCCGGCAGCAATGCACTGCATTGCCAGATCGCGGCCAATGCCGCCATCCACTTCGAGACGGATGGGCAAGCTGCTATGTTCGATCATGTGCCGGACTGTGCTGATCTTGCTCAGGGATTCGGGAATGAACTTCTGGCCGGAAAACCCTGGGTTCACGGTCATTACCAGAATCATATCCACAAAGGGGAGAATCGCTTCTATGGCACTGGCAGGGGTTCCGGGGTTAAGGGCAACCCCCGGATGTGCCCCGAGGCGGCGGATTTCTTGCAGGGTGCGGGCGACGTTGGGATTTTCCTCGATGTGGATGGTGACATTGCTGGCGCCGGCCTGAATGAACGGCTCGATATAGCGCTCACTGTTTTTGATCATCAAATGGACGTCCAGCGGCAATTGCGTAATCCGATGACAAGTTTCCACGATGAACGGGCCCATGGTGATGTTGGGGACGAAATGCCCATCCATGACGTCGATGTGGATCCAATCTCCTCCGGCTTTTTCGACCTGCCGGAGCTGATCTTCCAGAGCGGCGAAATCAGCAGAAAGGATCGAGGTAGAGAGAAGGTTTTGATTCATAAGGTATCCTAATGAATGAGAGAGCGAATGGTAAACCACACGAACAGCCAGAAGGGGATCAACCCTCCTACGACTAAAATCGTGGCTAGTTCCAGCAGAATCGTTTTCCAGTCAGTGGGCTGATCTTGCGGCACCTGTTCTGCCCGACGCCGCACTGGCAAAACGGGTTCCATCCGCTGCGTGGGGAGTGAGGTGTTGTTAGTTACGGGTGGCGGGGTCAACAAAAAGTTTTCGCCCTGCTGGTCGAACGAGAGCAGTACCCGGCCCAATTGATCGGCGGTACGGAAACGCTGCGCCGGTTCGCGTGAGAGTATCTTTAAGATGAGACGATCCAGCGGTTCGGGAATTTCAGGGTTGAGGGAGCGCGGCGAAACTGGATCAGTGGTCAGACGTAAGGTTGCCAGTTCATCGGGATCGGTTGTTTCGAAGGGAAGATGGCCGGTGAACAATTCGTACATGACCACGCCCAATGAATAAACGTCAGAAGCCGGGGAGGGGGCGATCCCCTGGGCCTGTTCGGGGGAAAGGTATTGCGGTGAACCCCAGACCACTTCCTGCTTTTCTTGTGGGTCGATGGTGGCCAGGGCACGGGCAATGCCAAAATCGGTGATTTTGAGACGGTTGTCGGGGGTGACCAGCATGTTGTGCGGTTTGACGTCACAGTGAACAATGCCAGCACGGTGTGCATACCCGAGGGCGGCGCAAGCCTGCAGGATCAGCGGCAGGCCTTCTTTGACTGAATAATGTCCTTTTTTGCGAATCTGCGTCTTGAGATCAGTGCCCTGTACGAACTCCATGACAATGAAAAGTCCGTTGGCATCGAAACCGAAATCGTAAATGGTCACGATGTTCGGGTGAGAGAGATTCGCCGCAGACTTGGCTTCCTGGCGAAAACGCTCACGAAAACCTTCATCGGCCAGAAAATCATCGCGCAGCAATTTAACTGCTACCGGGCGTTCGAGCATCTGATCGTAGGCCTGGTAGACCAACGCCATCCCACCTTTGCCGACCTGATGGATCAGGTGATAGCGGTTCCCCAAAACGATGGTTTGCTCAGATTCCTGCTGCATATTGGCGATTATATCACAGGCAGCCTTTCTCCCTTTCGCTTATAATTCAACGTATGTACTATGTTTTTGATAATAAATAAGTAGGGGGAGGAGAAGAAGGGGAGAAGGTCAGGCAGAGGGAGAAGCCAAGGTGTTGGCCACGGTGGGGGAAGATCCCTGCGGTGCGGAAGGTCAGAATGGCCCCAGCGAAGACGAGCTGGGGCTTTTTGCTGAGCCGGCAGGCCGGTGGGGTGCAGCAGTCGGTGAGGCCGGCAGCAGAAGTGCCAAAGCCAGAGTCAGAGGTCAAAGGCGGCCCCTGCTGGCCGTTACACGGCCAGCAGAGAGCGGGCCGCCAGGTGGCGAGGCAGGGCAAAGTAGGGTGGGTGCCCCGGCCTGGCCAACACAGGCCGGGCGCACCCGCCCCCCGCGCCACCCTTCCCCTTCCCCCCGCCCAAACCCACCCTCCCAACCCCTGCACCCGTAGCGGTGTTTGGAACATGGGCGGGGGGAGCAAGGGGCACTAGGGTGGCGCTGTCCCAGCCAGAGGCGGGGTGATGATCATGGGGGCTGCGCCCCCACTCCCCCCTGTTCTATAATAGAACAGAAAAAGGAGGGTAGAAGTATGTACATCATCTTGAACAAATGGCAGGTGTTGCTGGGGCTGCGCGAGCTCAGCGAAGAATGGCACACGGTGGAGAACCGGCGGGGGGAAGTGACCTTTCAGCGCAGATCGATCATCATCGATATTCTGCAGCTGCTGCGTCTAACAGACTGTGCCTCATTTGAAGCGGTGTTCGGCAAAGGGGAAGGGTCCCGCATGTGGAAGGCAGAGCAGTGAGCCGGCTCAAGCTGTACCCGCGCAACATAGGGCCGCATGGGCGGCTTTCACCGCGGCAGAGAGAGGTGGCGCAGCTGATCGCCAACGGGTACACGTGCGAAGAGATCTCTTCATTGCTGGGGATCGAGAAGCGCACGGTGCAGTACCATCTGCACGGGGCCATGGAACGGTTCCGGACGGGGACGGTTCCCTTTCTGATCTACAAAATGATTCGCTGGGGGGAATTACCGCCAGGGCGAGAGCTGACAATAGAGCAGATACGCCAGCTGAGGGCGGTACCTTATGCCTACACCAGCCCAGAGATGACCGAGCGCATATTGGCCGGCTTTGCGGGCAATGGGGAAGAGTAATTCCCTTCATCACAAGCGGGGGGTAGGTAAAACTGCAGGTTTATCAGCCTCGCCCAGGGCAAAACCAAAAGGGCACGGCTGCTCCTGCTGCGCAGGGCAGCCTCGAAGAGCACCGCCCGCCGGCCAAGCCGCCGGGCTTGAGCCCCCTGCCCTCAGTCCCGCGGCCCCCCAGGGGGCCTACCCCTGCGAGCCTTCACGCTCGGTCGCTTGACGGCCCCGAAGAGCGGGGCCTGCTTCCTCGCAGACGTTCAGGCGCGCGCCGCACGCCGAGGGCCCCCGTTCGCGGGCTCATGAGCCCGCTCACTCACCGGCGGGGCAAGCAAGGGGGTACCCACCCTTCCTTGGCGCGGGGCTGCGCCCCGCGTCCAATCGGGCGGGTACCAACATCCGCCGGCGGGGCCCTGCAGCCTTTCTCCCTTTCGCTTATAATTCAACGTATGGTGATCAACAAACGAGTATTAATTGCGGCAGTTCTTATCGCAATTGTGTTGGTGGTCTATGGAATTCTGACCCTCAATGGAGTCAATTACCGCAGCCAGCAGGATCATCCTGCCACCGCTTACATGACCCTGATTGCCCCGGGAGCGATCCCGACCCAGGATCTGTCTTTGTTGCAGGCAACGCCGACTGCCACAGTGGATCCAGCGCTGGGAGATCTGAAGGGAATTCAGGTGGGCAAATACGTGCAGATCAGCGGTACTGGAGGAGCCGGTTTGAACGTGCGGGCTGACGCGGGACTGAATGGCAAGATGATCTTTTTAGCGAGTGAGTCCGAAGCCTTTCGCGTCATTGATGGGCCGGTGTCGCAGGACAATTTGATCTGGTGGAAACTCTCGACCCCTTACGATAACGAACGCCAGGGATGGGCGGCGGCTGATTACTTGGCCCTGATCCAGGGGCAGTGAAAAAAATTTGGACGAGAATAGAATGGCGGCAGGTAGTTTTTTTTCTTAGAGCAAAATTAAGCGGTGATCGCCTGTTGCCTGAGACATCAATGACGTTTATAATTTAATCCATAATTAATTTATTTTTGAGGCATCATGCAGTTATCTCCTGATCAACCAGGTACTCGACGCATCACTCAAAGTTTAGAGAATCAAAGCGGGCCGGTCTTGCAGCTTCAATCGGGAACGGTTTTGGTTGATCGTTACCAGATTCAAGACGTAGTGGGGGTTGGGGGCATGGGGTCGGTATATCGGGCCCGTGATCTGCATTTCCCCAATGTGATCAAGCTGGTGGCGATCAAGGAAATGATCAACCAGGCACCTGATCCCTTGATCCGCGAGACAATCGTCAAGAATTTCGAGCGAGAAGCCAATATTTTGGTGACGCTCAATCATCCCTCGATTCCCAAAATCTACGATTTCTTCACGACTGATAATCGGTCTTATCTGGTACTGGAATTTATCAATGGCCACGATCTGGAGGCCGTTCTGAAATCTTCTCTGGAACCCATCCGTGAAGATCAGGTAATTATGTGGGCGATTCAGATTTGCGATGTGTTGGAATACCTGCACACCCATAAACCTGAACCGATCATTTTCAGAGATATCAAGCCTTCGAATATCATGATCAACCAGAATAATGATGTGGTACTGGTGGATTTTGGTATTGCCAAGATGTTCAAGATGGGGCAGAAGGGTACTATGATCGGTACGGAAGGTTACTCCCCGCCGGAACAATACCGGGGAGAGGCCACATTGCAAACCGATATCTATGCTCTGGGTGCGACGATGCATCATTTGTTGACGCATCGTGATCCGCGTTTGGAAGCTCCCTTCTCATTTGCAGATCGCCCCATTCATCAGATCAATCCGGCGGTTTCGGCTGAGATCGAAACCATCGTCAATACTGCTCTGGAATATAACCCGGCCGACCGTTTCGCCTCGGCGGCGGATATGAAGCTGGCACTGATTACCCTGGCAAAACGCACAGGGGCTTTGCCGCGAGCCGCTTCAACAAGCCTCAATTTTGCTTCACAAGAGGTGAAGCCGTTGTGGTCGTTCGAATGCGAAGATGAGATCAGGGGAACTCCCGTTGTCGAGAGCGGCATGCTGTACGTGGGAGCTTACGACAACAATCTTTACGCACTGGATGCTGCCAAGGGGCAATTTGCCTGGAAGTTTGCGACCAAGGGTGGGGTGGTTAGCCGTCCGTTTATGGCAGAGGGAAATCTCTTTTTTGGCAGCGAGGATAGCAAGCTGTACGTGGTACAGGCACGTTCGGGCAAACTGGCCTGGGATTTTGAGACCAATGGCCCGATCCGCTGTTCCCCCAAGGTGGCTGAAGGGCACGTTTTCTTTGGCTCGGATGACGGTGATCTTTATGCAGTAAATATCTCGACTTATCAGAAAAGCTGGTCGATTCGCACGGAAGGGGCCGTGCGCTCTTCGCCTTTCTTGACCAAGGATATGATCTATTTTGGCTGCGAAGCAAATGAGTTCGTCTGCTCCGATTACCGCGGAATGGTCAAATGGCGCTACCTGACCAAGAGGCCGGTGACTTCTTCGCCCCTGGTATCGGATGGCATCGTTTACTTTGCCTCACAGGATGCCAATTTTTACGCTCTTGATGCCAAGTCAGGGTGGGTGATCTGGCGCTTCCGTATGGGTAAGGGCAGCGTTTCATCCCCGGCGTTGCTGGAGAACTCGCTGGTCTTTGGTTCGGCGGATAATTATCTCTATTGCGTCGATAAATCCAGCTCGCGCGAGTTGTGGCGTTATAAGTGCGAGCATCAAGTGAGCGGTTCTCCGCTGATCTACAAAGACGCGGTGTACTTTGGCACAGCGAACGGTATTTTTTATGCGGTGGACGTCAAGACCGGCCGCCAGCGCTGGAAATTCATGACCGCGGGTCCGATCACGGGAAGCGCGACCGCGATCAATGATGTGATTTATATCGGTTCCACAGACCACAAAATTTATGCGTTGATGGCATAGACATGATGGAGGTAATCCAGTGGTGAACTTTTTGCAAAAATTATTCAAGAAAAAAGAAAGTCAACAACCGGATATAACTACACCGAGTCTGACCATGGTCCAAACAACGCCGTTGACTGAGGATCAACTGAAAATCGTTTCTCAGGAAACTACTGCATTAAAACCGCCGCAGTTTTTAATGGGATGCGGACAATCAGCCGGGCTGCAGCGTGACCATAATGAAGATACTATTTTCTTCATGAGTTCGCTCCTGGCAGATGGGGTCAATGATCTTCCCTTTGGGCTGTGTGTGGTCGCGGATGGTATGGGCGGTCACCTCAATGGTGAAGTGGCTTCTGGGGTGGCGGCCAGGACGGTCGCGCGAATTTTAATCAACAAGGTCTATTCTCACTTACTGGAGATCAACCCCGATCCGATGGATGAGAGTTTGCAAGAGACCATCGAGCATGCGGTCAATGAGGTGCAGAAAAGCGTGCTGCGTTATGCCCCTGGGGGGGGGACGACCCTGACCATTGCTTTGCTTCTGGGTGAACAGGTAACCATTGCTCACGTTGGGGATAGCCGGGCTTACTTTATCTACCCGGATGGGCGTATTCAGCGGCTGACCAAAGATCACTCTCTGGTGCAGCGCATGGTGGATCTCGAAGAGATTACCGAGGCCGAAGCCAAGAATCATCCGCACCGCAATGTGTTATTGAAGGCTATTGGTCAATCAGAGCCAGTTTATCCGGATGTGCAGACACATCAGATTCCCAAGTTTGGCTATTTGATGCTGTGCTCAGATGGGCTGTGGGGAGTGATCACCGAGGCAGATATTTATCGCTTCATTTCTTCATCGAGTGACCCGGCGGTAGCCTGCAAAGAAATGGTCAATGCTGCCAATGAACACGGAGGCCCTGACAATATCAGCGTGATTTTGGTTAAATTCCAGGGTTAATGCAGGGGATATGAACGGCGATTATTACCAAATTTTGGGGGTCAATCAAGACGCCACTCTGGAGGAGATCAAGCGTGCTTACCATGAAAAAGCGCGCCAGTTTCATCCGGATTTAAACCCTGATCCTGTGGATTCTGAAGAATTCCTGGCGATTCAAGAGGCATTTGAAACGCTCAAGAATTCTGAACAGCGCCGGCAATATGATCAGACTATCTCGAAAGGGATTTATTTACAGCCGGTTACCCGCATCCGTTATTTGACCAGCCGCAAAGCTATTCCCCGTCTGGGGGAAGATCAATTGATGTACCTGTTAATGGAAATCGAGTGCTTGAAAACGGATGAAGAGATGCACAGTCCGCGGGCCCACGTTTGCCTGGTCATCGATTGTTCCACTTCGATGAACGGGAAGCGTCTGGACATGGTCAAAGAGAACATTACTCGGGTGCTCGATCAATTGAACGAACGAGATCTTCTCTCGATCGTGACCTTCAGCGACGAAGCGGAAGTCTTTCTGCCGCCTACCCAGTTGAACAATCTGGAAGTGATCAAGGCCAGAATTTCACAAATTTCTACTTCGGGCAGCACCGAGATCAAGAAGGGGCTGAAGGCAGGTATTGATCTGCTCTGGCAAGGGCAGCGTGAAAATTTCTCGCGTAACCTGATCTTGCTTACCGATGGACACACCTATGGTGATGAAGAAGATTGCTACCGGCTGGCTGCCAAAGCCGCAGACCAGGGAATCATGATCAATGCGATGGGAATCGGTCATGAGTGGCATGAGGCTTTTCTTGAGAAGATGACTTCTTTGACTGGCGGCACCACTCTCTTCATTAATTCAAAGGATTTTCTCTCTCATTACCTCAAGAGTTTTTTCAGTTCTTTAAATACCATCTATGCCCAAAACCTGCGTCTGTCACTGCAATTAGATTCGCGACTGAGTTTGCAGTATCTGTTTCAGCTTGACCCGAACGTGGTTCAGCATTCTCTCGAAGGAACGCACATCATGTTGGGGGACTTGTATTATGGAAAGAAATCGGTTTTTTTGATGGAATTTACGGTTCATCCCTTGATTAAAAAGGATAAGGACGTAGAATTATTAACAGGGCAAATTATCATGGATTTGCCCCATGAAGAACAGAAGAAAGCCAGACTGTTCCCACATTTGTCTTTAAAAGTTGTCGATGAACTGGTAGGGGATCGTCCGCCAGAAGAGATCGTTCGGGCATTATCCAAGGTTACCTTGTACACCATGCAAGAGCGATCGCGGGAGGATGTAAAAATTGGTAGTATCATTCGTGCCACCCGTCGCTTGAATTACCTGGCCTCCCGACTGCTTGCGGAGGGCGAGGTACAATTGGCTCAGCGGGTGCTGTCTGAGAACGAAACGATCAAAGAAACGCAGCATTTCAGTCAAGACGGAGAAAAAGAGCTTAAATACGGTACCAAACAACTCCTTGCTCTCCCGAACCCTAAATAAGGACTACGTATCATGATCATTTGCCCGAATTGCCAGCACAAAGAATTACCGGGGGCCTTATTTTGCAGTGAATGTGGAGCACAACTGGTAACAATTGATGTGCTCAATACACGTTCGATCAAGAAGACAACGTCAGGGTTGTTGGAATCCCCGACTGTGGTTCCCCAGGTAAATCCAGTTCCAAGTGCCGGCAAATCGAGTGAACCAAGTATCAGTCTGCATATTGTTGATAGCGGTCAGGTCATTCACTTGAAAGAGCGCAAAGAATTCACTTTGGGAAGAACAGTTGAAGGTCAGCCAATCCTCCCGGATGTCGATCTTACCCCGTTTGATGCATTCTCTTTGGGCGTTTCACGTTTACATGCTGCCTTACGTATTGTCAATCACGACGTCGTGGTAACTGATCTAGGGTCATCGAATGGCACCCGGGTGAATGGTCAGAAGATCGTTCCTCATGTCGATTACCCGATCAATCACGGGGATATTGTTGCTTTGGGGAAGCTGAAGATTCAGATCATCATTGCTCAGTAGCGGAGATTTCATGCCAACAATCATTATCCATTTAGCCAATGAAGATGCTGTAGTTGGGGAGGTCGAGAATCTGCCCGGGAAAAGCGATACGATGGTCTTTGTGAAGAATCCACGCCGCAAAGATGGCAAAGATTTGCCCTATCTGGAGCAAAATGTGACCCAGGTAGTCTGGCCGATGCACAAGATCACCTTGATCGAAGTCGTACCTGGCGCAGAAGACGAGGAAATCATTAGTTTCGTGAGGGAATAGTTCCATGCCAGATGATTCATTCCGCAATAAAAAAATCCTGGTCGTCGATGACGAAGAGCGCATGGCGCGTTTCATTCGTCTGAATCTTGAACATGATGGCTTTCAGGTGGTGGAAGTTTACAAAGGAATGCAGGCTGTCCAGGCACTGCGTGATCAAATGCCGGACGTTGTTTTGCTGGACGTCATGCTGCCGGATATCGATGGCTTTGAGGTTTTGCAACTGATCCGTGAGGTCAGTTCTGTGCCGGTAATCATGCTTACGGCCAAAGGCGAAGAAGATGATCGGGTGCGCGGTCTGGAACTGGGCGCCGATGATTACATTACCAAACCTTTCAGCCCGCGTGAACTGGTCAGCCGCGTAAAAGCCGTTTTAAGGCGCACAGAAGCACCAGGAACGGGCAGTAAGGACGTCATTGAGGTAGATGATCATCTCAAGCTGGATTTTGGCCGGCGTGAGGTCTGGTTGGATGGTGAGCTGGTCAAGCTCCGCCCGACGGAGTATCGCTTGCTTTATCACCTGGTACAGAACGCTGGCTGGGTTTTGACCTACGATCAGATTTTGTCAAAGGTGTGGGGCTATGAGTACCGCGACGAACCGCATTACGTGCGCCTTTATGTCAACTATCTGCGCCAGAAGCTGGAGAAAGATCCGGCCAACCCGGTTTATATCCTGACCGAGCGTGGAGTGGGTTATCGTTTCGTTGATTTTCACCGACATGCAGATGAAGCTGGTAATCAGACGAAAAATTAATAATAATTGGGTAAAATAAGTAAGAATTAAAAACTTGAGGAGCTTTAGAAATGATAGAAGAACCCATTCATGTAACTGATGCAGCTTTTGAGAAAACTGTGTTGCAATCTGCCTTACCGGTGATCGTTGACTTTTGGGCTCCGTGGTGTGGTCCCTGCCGTGCCGTTGCTCCCATTCTGGAGAAAATTGCCAAGGAATATGCTGGCAAACTGGTGGTAGCCAAGGTCAATACCGATGAAAACTCTGAATATGCCGTCAAGTATGGTGTGCAGGGTATTCCCACCATGCTGTTTGTTTCCAAAGGCAAAGTGATCCATACGCAGGTCGGTATGGCTCCTGAACCCACCCTCCGCACGATTGTCGATCAATTCCTGTCCGTTTCCGCGAATTAGCACGCATCAAAAACAATAAAAACGGCTGTCTCTTTTATTTGAGACAGCCGTTTCACTTTAATGCACTGGGAATTAACTGGGGGAAGCAAAAGCACCAATGACTCTCAGAATATCGAAGCCTTCGGCGTAATGGCGTTCGGCCAGGGCACCGTGACGGACCAAAGTTGCCCGGGTGACCTCGGGGTTGAAGTAATATTTCGACTCATAGGTGTGATATTGTGCCAGGGCGTTGATCTTTTTCTCGACGTCTTCTTCGGTAACTTCAACCAGAAAATTCGGGAAGAATCCATAGCTGGAACGGATGACATCGAACCCGAGGACGGTGATCCCGCGAAAAGCCCGCAAGGCTTCACCGGTCACAGTGCCGTGATCCTGATGGATGTCAGATTTGGTATGGACGAATACGATCTCAGGGTGAAAGTCATGATTGATCTGGATCATGTATTCGAGAATTTCCTGGCGCGCCTGTGGGAAGCGCCGTGTCTCGAACTGTCCCACGGTGACATTCTCTTTGGGTAACCCCAAAGCAGCCATACTGGCATAATGCTCGGTGACAACATTCTTGAGCAAGGGATTCTTCTGATTGTCACTGAGCGTGTAACAATGCACGTCGGTTTTGGCAGCGATATGAGCAATCAAAGCGCCGCATCCCAGTTCGATGTCATCGGGATGCGCGCCAATGAAGCAGACGCGCTTACCAAAAAAGGTCATATCGTGATTCATGTTGCCCTCTTATTTGGTGGCCAGGAATCCGCCCACGACTTTGGTCATGACCAGCTTGCCTTCTTGATCCAGACGTTTCTTGGCGACTTCGGTGATTTGATCCATGATCTTTTCAAAGTCGTCTTTGCTCTGGAAGAAACTGCTCCACAGGTGACGATCTTCTGACATCGAAGCCCGGGTGTAAGCCATGTAGGGCTCGACTGACTCGAAGGTCAGGGGATTTTCAAAGATGTGGACTTCTACTTTGGAATACAGCGATTTGATCGTGGAGAGAAATTCACTGGAATAGCGTGAACTGCCGGGCATGAGCGGGATTTGCTTGCCGGTAGCTTCACGAATGATATCGTAGAAGACTTTCTTGTTTTCAGGCATGGGCCCGGTGGTAAAAAGACGGCCGCCGGGTTGGGTGACGCGGTGCATTTCACTGATGGTGAAGGGAACATTTTCGGCATAGTAGATAGCGAAACAGCAGGAAACGAAATCGTAGAGGTTATCTGTGAAGGGGAATTTCTTGTTGAAATCCAGGTAGACGAATTCCATCCCTGAATTGCGTTTCTTGTCTTCGGCGCGTGCCTGATCAAGCAGGTCTTCTGAGACGTCGCCGCCAGTGATTTTGGCGTTGCCGTGAAGGTTATCGTAATAAGAAAAGCACTGTTTCCCAGAACCGCAGCCAACATCCAGAATGACGTTGCCCGGCTGTAGTTTGATCAGATCGATCACCCAGGCGTCGATATCACGAGCCCCGAATTTGGAGTGGATATCAATGCGAGTGGCTAGATCTTTGGTCGTTTCTTGAAAATCGATTTTCATAATCCCTCGAAATCAAATAGTTTGGGTAAGTATAAATGCTGGGAAACGGTTGTCAAGCGGTTTTAACAAATTCTCGGCAACATTTCTCCGGCCAGAACATCGAGCAGACGGTTGCTGCCCAGACGCGTTTTCAACAAGACACGAGGTCTGGCCGATTCTGTGACACTGCCGATGCGTACTGCTTCTTTGCCATATTTTTGATCGTGCAAGATCGTCAATGCCTGATCGACATATTCCTCGGGCAGAATGATGATCACTTTGCCCTCGTTGGCCACGTAAAGTGGATCAAAGCCCAGCATTTCGCAGGCGGAAGCGACGGCAGGTTTGATGGGGACGGTTCCTTCATCGATGGTGATGGTGACGTTGCTTTGCCGGGCGATCTCGTTCAGGGTAGTGGCCAATCCGCCACGAGTCGGGTCGCGCAGCACGTGGACCTGTGGAATGGCACTGGTGAGATTGTGGATCAGGTGGTTCAGTGGGGCCACGTCCGATTGAATTTGGGTTTCGAAGCCCAGATCACCACGGGCTGCCAGCACGGCAATGCCATGATCGCCCATTGAACCAGAGATGAGTACGGCATCTCCGGGTTTGGCATACTGCCCGCCGATTTGCAAATGATTCGGGATCCAGCCAAAACCTGAGGTATTGATGAAAAGGCCATCCGCTTTACCGCGTTCGACCACTTTGGTGTCGCCCGCCACGATTTTCACCCCGGCCTCGGCAGCAGAAGCGGCCATTGATTTCACGACTTCGCTGAGCACGGCAATGGAAAGCCCTTCTTCCAGTATAAAGCCGGCAGTAAGTGCCACCGGGTCCGCGCCGGCCATGGCGACGTCGTTGACGGTGCCACATACCGCCAGGCGTCCAATATCTCCCCCGGGGAAGGTGAGCGGGAAGACAATGTGGGAATCCGTGCTGACCGAGAGGCGGCTGCCGTTTTGCGGCGTGCTCAATTGAGCAAAGTCATTGCCTTCTTGCAGAGCAGGGTTGTCAAAATAAGGGGCGAAAACCTCGCGAATCAATTCTTCGGTCATGCGGCCGCCCGAGCCGTGCCCCATGACGATTTGATCGTGATGATGCAAAGGCACCGGGCAGACCGGTCCTTGCATGGTGACGGTGGATTCACTCATGATTCAGTTCCTCCCTCGCATAGCGATAATACGCCGCACAGGCGCCTTCTGAAGAGACCATGGTGGCTCCCAGCGGGAATTCGGGTGTGCATTGTTTGCCAAATGCCGGGCATTGCGGGGGCTTTAATCGGCCCTGCAAGATTTGCCCGGAAACACATAAGGGTGATTCTTGAGTATGGATGTCGCCGACTTCGAAAAGCTGTTCCGCATCGAATTCGGCAAATTCAGGGCGCAGCTTCCAGCCGCTCATCGGGATCATGCCGATGCCACGCCAGTTGCGGTCACAGGGTTCAAAAACCTTTTTGAGAATAGCCTGCGCTGGCAGGTTCCCCTCGAAGCTGACCACGCGTTCGTAAGCGTTCTCGACGTTGTGAGTACCCTGTTCAAGCTGCTTAACGGTCATGAGAATGCCTTTGAGCAGGTCGATGGGTTCAAACCCGGTCACGACGATGGGAATCTTGTATTTCTCGGCCACAGCCGGGTATTCCCAGTAGCCCATGATGGCACAGACATGCCCGGCAGCCAGGAACCCCTGGACGCGATTATCGGGCGAACCAAGAATGGCATGCATGGCCGGCGGAACGGTAACTTGAGAGACCAGCACCGAGAAATTCTTGACCCCCAGAGCTTTTGCCTGAATAACGCTCATAGCGTTGGCTGGGCCGGTGGTTTCGAAACCAATGGCAAAGAAGACTACCTTTTTGTCGGGATTCGCCTGAGCAATTTTCACCGCGTCTAGCGGTGAATAGACGATCCGGACCTGCCCTCCGGCGGCGCGAACCGAGAAAAGATCTTTGCTGGACCCGGGAACGCGCAGCATGTCCCCGAAAGAACAGAAGATCACGTCCGGTCGGGAGGCAATGGCCAGAGCGCGGTCCACCAGTTCCAGCGAGGTGACGCATACCGGGCAGCCGGGGCCATGTACCAGTTCAATTTCGGGGGGAAGCAACTGATCGATGCCATTTTGCATGATCGAATGAGTTTGTCCGCCGCAGATTTCCATGATGACCCAGGGATGGTGGGTAACCTGGCGGATTTGATCGACCAGTTTGCGGGTCAGTTCTGAGTCGCGGAATTCATCCAGGTAGCGCATGGCGATCAGGCTTCCAGGGGAGGAGTATCATTTGCCAGTTCGCTCTCGATTTCACCCAGTTCACGCAGGGCGGAGAGCGTTTCTTCGGCTTCTTTCTCGCTCAAAATATTCAGCGCGAAGCCGGCATGAACGATGACGTAGTTGCCGAGCTGTACCTCAGGGATAGCTTCGAGGCAGACCTCACGCACAACTCCGCCAAAATCGACTTTCCCCATCAATACACCAGGGGTGGGGGTAATCTCTGTTACTTTACCTGGAACGGCCAGACACATATTTACCTCTAATTCTTTCTCGCATAAGCTGCGATCATCACTTGACCAAGACTCAAACCACCATCGTTGGTGGGAACCTGTCGATGAATCAACGTGCGAAACCCCGCTTGCTTGAGCAAATTTAATGATTTGTTGAGCAATGTAATATTTTGCCACACCCCTCCAGAGAATGCAACTACCGAGAGGCCTGTTTGGCTGCGGATTTGCTGGCTCAATTCACAGACCAGTTGCGCCAATCCGTTGTGGAATTTGGCGGAAATCGTTGCCGCCGGGAGCCCCTGATGCCAGTCAGCCAGAATTTGCTCAAATAGCGGCGCGATCTGGATGGCTTCGCCTACTGTTTCCAGTGAGTAAGCCGCGGTTTCTTGTGGGTCACACAGATTTTCCAGTTCGATGGCGGCCTGTCCCTCATAGGTGGCTACCTGACGGATGCCGATCAGAGCTGAGATGGCATCAAAAAGCCGCCCCATGCTGGTGGTGTAGGGACAATTGATCTTCAGATTCAATTGGGAGCGTAAAACGTTGCGCTCTTCAGAACATAATGCCTGTTGCGAAGGCAATTCTGGTTCCCAATCCAGACCGCAGGCGGCTAAGTAGGCCAGGGCAATGCGCGCAGGGAAATGAGTTGAAGTATCTCCGCCGGGGAGAGGCATTTCAGCCAGATGGTAGCGGCGCTCGAAACTGGCATATCCGCCTACCAGCACTTCGCTGCCCCAGATGCGCCCATCCGTGCCCAGCCCCGTGCCATCGAAGGAGAACCCGATCACAGGATCGGTGCTGGTCCAACCGTTATCAGCCAGGCAAGCGGCCAGATGGGCATGGTGATGCTGTACCTGGATCAGCGGCAGGCCTTTTTCAACGGCATAATTCTGGGCGTAGCGGGTCGAAAGGTAATCTGGATGCAGATCGGCGACTACCACTTCTGGCTGAATGCGAAAGAGACGGGTAAAGTGTTCGATGCCTTGTTCGAAAGACAGGAGGGTTTCGTAATTTTCGAGGTCACCAATGTGGTGACTGAGAAAAGCATAATTTTCACGGGTGACGCAGAAGGTATTTTTGAGTTCGGCCCCAACAGCCAGGGTTTGCGGCAATTCTTGCGGCAGCGCAATGGATTGGGGAGCATATCCCCGTGAGCGGCGAATCGGATAGGGCTGCCCGGCTACGATGCGGTAGACGGAATCATCCACGCGCATGTGAATGGGGCGGTCGTTCATCAGAAAGCTGTCAGCGATGGGGTTCAGCCGCGAAAGGGCTTCCTCATCCACAAAGGCAACCGGTTCCTCACTGAGGTTACCGCTGGTCATGACCAACGCACTTGAGAAGCCCGTTTCTGGTTCAAGCAAGAGCAAGTGCAGCGGCGTGTAGGGCAGCATGAACCCCAGCGTGTTTTGCCCGGGAGCTACCGAGGCAGCCACGTGACTTTCAGGACGCTTCTGGAGCAGCACGATGGGGTGCTGCGGGGAAGTAAGCAGTTTTTCGTCTGCCGGGCTGGTCGTGCAAAATTCTTGAATCGCCGGGATGGAGAAAGCCATCAGCGCGAAGGCTTTGTCGCTGCGTTTCTTGCGCTGACGCAGTTCAGCCACCGCGGTTTCGTTTTGCGCATCACAGGCCAGATGGTAGCCACCCAATCCCTTGATCGCCACGATCTTCCCTTCGCGTAGCCACTGACGCGCCAGTTGAATGGCTTCTTCTTTTTCAGCCAGCCGACGGCCGTTGGCTTCCAGCCAGACCTGCGGTCCGCAATCGGCGCAGGCGGTAGGCTGGGCATGAAAGCGGCGATCCAGAGGGTTTTCATATTCATGCTGGCAGGGTTCACACAGCTTAAACCCGGCCATAGTCGTTTTCGGACGGTCGTAGGGAATATCTTTGATGATCGAGAAGCGCGGCCCGCAATTGGTACAGTTGATGAACGGATAGCGGTAACGTCGGTCATGTGGATCGAACAACTCGCGTTCGCAATCTGCACAGATGCTCATATCCGGCGAGATGGGCACGAATTTGCCCTCTTCTTCGAGGCTGGGTTGAATGACGAAGCCAGAGAAGCCGCTTACCGTAACGGTTTCGGCGGTGCAGGAATCGATGCGGGCCAGGGCAGGCGGACGGGTCTGCAAATCGCTCAGGAATTGCTCCAGAGCATTTGCCGGGCCTTCCAGAACGATGTCGACTCCGCTGGAGGAATTACGCACCCAACCGGCCAGTGCATACTTTTCCGCCAACCCATAGACAAATGGGCGGAAACCTACTCCCTGGACGATGCCGGTGACTTTGATTTTTTTGCCAGCGATGCTGCGATCCATTATCCTTGCCGGTATTGCTTGACCTGAGTTCTCAGCCAATCGACCCAGGCGTCAACGCCTTCCCCGGTACGGCAGGAAAGCGGGAAAGTGATCAGGCCAGGGTTGAGCATCTCGACGCCCTTGCGGAAGTAATCAAGATCATATTCTACATAAGGGGTCAGATCGGTTTTGTTGATAATCAGTACATTCAATCCGCGGTATATGTTCGGATACTTATAAGGTTTATCGTCGCCTTCGGGTACGCTGGCTACCAACAAATTGATGTGTGTTCCCAGTGCCCAGGCGGCCGGGCAAATCAAATTGCCTACGTTTTCCACGATTAAAACGTCCAGACCCTCGAGCGGCATCTGGTTCAATCCATCACTCAGCATGGCAGCTTCAAGGTGGCAATCGCCGCCAGTGTTGATCTGTACGGCGGGCATGCCGGCTTTGATGACTTTATCCGCATCAATGGTCACCGGGGCGGTATCGCCTTCGATGACGCCGATTTTCATTTCGTTGGTGAGATGTTTGATCGTTTGCAGAATAAAGCTGGTTTTCCCGGCACCCGGGGAGGCCATGATGTTGATTGAAAAGACATGGTGGTCATCCAGCAGATTACGATTTTCTTGGGCCATGCGATCATTGGCACTCAAGATTTTTTCAACGACAGGAACTCGGATTGCACTCATTGGAATACCTCTTCGTCTTTTTCTATCTCGATGCTGTCCAGATAAAATTCTTCCCCATGCAGAATGCTGGAGCGGTAGCTGCCGCAATTGGGGCATGGGGTTAACTCACGGCCGATTTCAAACTCGGTCTGACAATCGTGACATTTCAGCAAGGCGGGAATTCGTTTGAAGTTGAGTTTTGCCCCTTCACACAGGGTGCCTTCGCTGATCGTGTCCCAGTAGAATTGAACGGAGTCATCAACGATGCTTGACAACCGCCCAATGACCAGTGAAATACTGGTGACTTTACTGGCATTGGCTTTCTTGGCATTCTCTAGGGCGATAGATAAGATACTCTCAGTTACCGATAATTCATGCATAGTGGTCTAATTATAAGCTAAAGCGGATAGAAATGGGGGAATTTCAGGGTCTGATCTCGCTTATAGTGGCAGCGTCTTCTTTCACAATCAAATTGAGCAGCTGTAACCGGGTGGTTAAAAAAGTTCGGGCAGCTACATTGGAGATCCTTTTATAGACACAAAAACCGATGTCGTGATCTTCTTCACACATCGGGATCAAAATGCGGGTATCCATCTTCAACAAACGACAAATGGTAGCCGTGACGACAGTGCCAGTGCGCTGGCGTACGACCGGGGTCAGTGCGGACCAGCCGCAGACGTCTAGCGGGCCCAGGCGTGAGGTGTCGATATTGCCGTGCCCCGGCACAAAGGATTTGACGATCATTTCCCCATCCAGCAGGATGAACGTGTAATCCAGCGGATCGCCCTCGGTGATGAGCTGAACGTTGGGTTCCAGTTCGATCACGCTGACCGCAGTTGCCAAACGGGCGAGCTGGAAAGGTTTCAGTTCGAGAAAAATCGGGATACTTTTAAGGGTTTCAATTATTTCCTGGTGCTGTTTCATTAAAATTCGTGTCCTTGTCTAGTCATCTTTACCTAACAATAACAAGAATAACCGTGATGCGTAAGTGACGATCAGCACTTTCAAAGAGCCGCTTGTCATAAACGGCTAAACTATTGTGGGCAATTCATCCATTCTTGAATGCGATTGGCGCCGACTGGGATCAATGCCTGGGTATCCGCGGAAAGGCTGCGGGTGAATTTGAATTCGTAGCCGCGCACAGAGACCAGAACCGTCTCGGGAGTATGTTGATGCAGCACCTGACACAGCGAGAGCAGGGTGCCGGCGGTCATGTGATGGGTGAAGGGGGAGGACTGATACTGGGCCGTGACTGACTCCAGGTGGACTTCTTCAGGAATGTTGCCAGTGTGGGCATCCATCAGGCATACCCGGTCGTAGCGGTCCATGTCATCAGCCAGTTCTGGGGTGAGCTGCAGGTGAAAATCGAAGGCAAAATCACCATATTGAACCGGCATTTCGTCCTCGGGCTGGGCAGGTACCGGTGCACCAAGGCGGTGCATCATTTCGCAAAGCAGATGCCAGGCTACTCCATCATCCTGACGGTCGATGTTGCCATAACCTAAAAACAGATACTTCAAGGCGATTCCTTTCAAAAAGCGATGCCATGCTGAGATGGCATCGCTTGGTAGCTGAATTCTGTGGCGGAACTAGTCCCGGCGCAGCGTTTCGACTAAATCGTCGTGGGCATCCCGAATTTCAAGGATGATCGGCATCTGTCCGACGGCATGGGTCGAACAGGAAAGGCAGGGGTCGTGGGCGCGGACCGCCGCTTCTACCCGGTTGAGCAAGCCTTCGCGGATATCCGGGCCGGTAATGTAAGTCTTGGCGACGCTATCCACCGCTTCGCACATGGCCCAGTTGTTGTGACCGGTAGAAACGATCAGGTTGACCTTTTGAATCTTGCCGGTCTCATCTGCCCAGTAGTGGTGGATCAAAGTTCCGCGCGGAGCTTCGATCACCCCCACGCCTTCGGGCTGCGGGTTGTGGCAGGTATTCAGAATGTCCGTGCTGAAAATATCCGGGTCATCCAGCAGGTCTTTGACGTGCTCCGCCGCATACAGGCATTCGATCAGGCGGGCATAGTGATAATACAGGGTATTCTCGACTGGTTTGCCCGGGTTAAGAGCTTTGAAATGCTTGAGCTCTTCGTTGGCCAGAGGGGTGGTGATACTTTCTGAGTTGTTCAAACGGCCGAGCGGACCAACGCGGTAGACGCCCTGGGGATAGCCAAGTTTTTTGTAGTATGGGAACTTCAGATACGACCAGTTTTCGACGTGTTCCGCGATGTAATCAAGGTAATGACTGGGCTCGAATTTTTCGAGCTGCTTGCCATCCGCACCGATCAAACGGATCTGACCGCTATACAATTCCAGCGCGTTGTCGGGGTTGACCAGGCCGAAATAACCGGTGGGGAAGACGCCAAACTTGTTGATGTCTTCCATGTGAGCTGCGGCCCACTCTTTGATGATCTTCAGGCCAGTCTGGATGGTGGCGATGGTCTCATCGTAACCGGCCAGAATAGCGTCACGTTCGGCGGGTTTGAGCGCTTTGTTGACGCCACCAGGAACGGCGAAAACAGGATGGATGCGGCGTCCGCCCAGAGTGGCGATGATCTCCTGGCCCCATTTGCGCAGGTTGACGGCTTTCACGGTCAGGTCAGGGTTGGCCTGCAGCAATCCAACGACGTTGCGAGTGGCCGGGTCACTGTCGAAGCCAAGCAGCAGATCAGGGCCGGCCAGCTCAAAGAAGTGCATCCCATGCGACTGGACGATCTGGCCCATGTGCATGAGTTCGCGCAGCAGCGAAGCCGGGCGGGGTGGCTGGGCTCCCATCACGGCATCCCCGGCTTTTGCCGAAGCCAGATGGTGGCTGACCGGGCAGATGCCACAGATGCGTGGGGTAATGTACGGCATTTCGAAGACCATGCGGCCTTCGCAGAATTTTTCGAAACCACGGAATTCATTGATGTGCAGGTAAGCGTGCTCAACTTTACCGGCATCATTCAAGCGAATGGTGATCTTGGCGTGTCCTTCGATGCGGGTCACGGGTTCAATGGTGATTTTTTGGGCTACCATCTCATTCCTCCTGGGTTTAGTGCCAATCCAGCTTGTCGCCCTTCATTTCAGGAATGCGACCCTGGGCTAATTCGCTCAAGACATAATAGATTGTGTCAGCATCCGGTGGGCAACCGGGGACGAATACATCCACGGGAACGACTTCGCTGAGTGCGCGAACCTTTGTCGGCTTGCACAGTTCCGGGTCGTCAGGGATTTTTCCGCTTTCATCGGTGCTTTCCGTCTCGACGTAGGCACGCTTGAGAGATTCTTCGATGGTGAAGAAATTACGCATGGCAGGTACGCCGCCGAAAACAGCACAATCGCCCAGCGCGACCAGAATCTTGCAGCGACTGCGCATTCGTTCAGCAACTTCTTCATTGGCAGTATTGTTGACGCCGCCTTCGAGGATGCCCACATCCACACCTTCTTCATCTGGTACCTTTAAATCGGTGATGGGGGTGGAACGCAGGTTCGCCAGTTCGACGATCTTGGCAATCCGCTCGTCCATATCCAGCAGGGACATGTGACAACCAGCGCAACCGGCCATCCAATCTGATGAGACTTTAGGTTTACCCATATTTTCTCCTTTATCCTTGTCTCAAGGTTTATTTCACGATCTCAGTAACGGCTACCCGCTCGTGGAGCAGAGGCGCCCAATCTTTCGGTAAAGCAACGCCGGTTGCTTCTGCCAATGCGGCCAGAATGTCAGCACTGGGGCGAACTTCCGCGGTCGGGGTCAAGCAGCGTTTTGCGGTTTGCATACGGCCATCCAGACTGAGGTAATGACCTTCCTGTTCCAGCCAGTTGGCAGCCGGCAATACTACGTCGGCCACCGCAGTCAGGGCAGAAGCCTGGCTGGCAATCACCACTTTGAAGGGAACTTTTTCGAATTCCTTGAGCATTTTCTGGCTGACCTCACCGTCACCCAGTGCGGCCAGCAGGGCCTGTGCAGAATTGATTTTGACCGGCTGATCCAGTTTCATCTGTGAAGCGGCCAGACTGTTGGCGGAGCCTTTCAGGCTGATCAGCGACGCGCCGATCAACTTGGCGAAAGCGGCCAATGCTTTAGCAGATGCGCTGGCGCCGTAGACGATGACCGGCTTTTGTGCAGAAGCAATCACGAAAGCGGCATCCAGATATTCTTCAGATTTCATACCGGTCTTGCTGGCGAAACCATCCAGATCACTGGCTTTGATTTCTGTCTTGCCCTTGGCCAAACCAAGTTTGACCACAGCAGCGGAGAGTGCGTTCAAGACGTCGCCATAAGCGGCGGCCTTGCAGCTCAACACTTTGTTAGCCAGAGCGGAGAGAGCGTTTTCGCCTTCATCCACTACCAGCAGACGCGGACCGTTGCCCAGAACGCGTTTGATGAAGAAGCCAGCCACCTGATGATCTTTCGTTACATCGGCGCCCATGAGCATGAAGCCATCGGCACTGAGCATGTCTGCCAGTTTGCCTTCGAAGGGTTTGCCTTCCGCTTCCGCAAATTTGGCGGCTTCAGCGGTGGTGTCGCCTTCTTCAAGGCTGGTGGCCAGTTCGCTGCCGAGGCCAGTCGTCAAGGCCTTGAAATTCGCCAGAGCTTCGATAGGCAGTCGGGTAGAGATCACAGCGGCTGATTTCTTGGTTTTCAGTTCAGAAGACGCAATTTTTAAGGCTTCCTCCCAGGTACTGGCTTTGAGGCTGCCATTCTTGCGTACCATTGGGGTAACGATGCGTTCGCATTTCTCATCCAGAGGTTTGAAGCGGCCAATTTCGCAGATGACGCCTTCGTTGACTGGTGCATCCCAGTTGCCATCAATGCGCAGCAGGTTGTTATCACGGGTCAGAACGTCGATGCCGCAGCCAACCGAGCAGCCCACGCAGATCGTGGAGGTCTTTTCAGCCTGTTCATCGTGACCGCGGTAGGCACTCCAGCGGTCGATCAAGGCGCCCGTCGGGCAGACCTGGACACAGGTACCGCAGGAGATGCAGGTACTCTCGCCCAGAGAAACGCCGGTATCCGCCACCAGAATGCTGCGGGCACCGCGTTCCTCGAAGCCGAGGGTGTAATTGCCGACCAGTTCACCGCAGGCACGAACGCAGCGGCGGCACAGGATGCAGCGGTTGTTTTCCAGAATGATGTAAGGGTGAGATGAATCCATGGGGTAGGGCTGCCAGTTTGGCTGCAGCGGCCAGTGGGTCATCCCTTCATGATAGGCAGAATTCTGCAGTTCGCAATCGCCACCACTCACCTGGCAATAAGGGCAGAAGTGATTCCGTTCGCTGAAAATGAGGGTCAGAACGAATTTGCGGGCGTCTTTCACCTTCTGAGTATCGGTTTTCACGATCATATTGTTACTGACCGGTAATGTGCAAGAAGGCTGCAGCGTCCGAGCGCCTTCCACTTCAACCAGGCACAAGCGGCAGCCGCCGTAGGGGGTGAGGTGGGGATGGTCGCAAAGGGTCGGAATGTCGATCCCTGCAGATTGTGCTGCACGCAGCACAGTGGTACCTTCGGGAACTTCTAGTTGTTTGCCATCGATCGTAACGGTGACCATTATCGAATCTCTCCTATCAAAAAATTCTTGAGATAATCTCTAGATTCTCTTTCCACTCATTGGGCAAATGCCCGTTGGGCAGACTTTCAAACGTATGTGGGCTTCGACCTCGGCTCTGAAGTAATTCATGATGTCGCGGATTGGCGCTCCAGCCGTCTGGCCGAGTCCACAATTAGAAAGCTGGTATAAGTTATCACTCAGATCCATCAGATCAGTAAGATCCTGCAGTTCTCCTGTTCCTTCTGAAATGTTGGTCAAGATCTCGTAAGCGCGCTGGGTGCCGATGCGGCAGGGAGTGCATTTGCCGCAGCTTTCGCGGCGAAAGAAATTCAGCAGCACTCTGGCCAGATCGACCACGCAGGTATCTTCATTGCAGATTAGCAGCGCACCTGACCCCAGTGAAACTCCTGCTTTGGAGAAGGAGTCAAAATCCATCGGAGTATCCTGCAGGCTGGCGGGAATGATCGATCCAGAGGAGCCACCGGTTTGCGCTAACTTGAAGGACTTTCCGTCCTTGATTCCCTTACCGTAGATGGCGATCACCTCACGCAAGGTGATGCCCATTGGGACTTCGATCAGGCCGGTAACGTTGGTGTTCCCGAGGATGGTATATACCTTCGTGCCCGGGCTGGAGACGGTACCAAAGCTGCGGAACCATTCGGCGCTGTGACGCAGGATTTGCGGCACATTGGCCAGAGTTTCCACGTTGTTGACCAGTGTTGGCTTATCCCACAGACCGTTGGTCGTCGGATAGGGCGGGCGCGAGCGGGGTTCACCGCGTTTGCCTTCGATCGATTCGATCAGGGCCGTTTCTTCACCGCAAATGTAGGCGCCGGCCCCTGAATGGACATGCAGGTCGAAGGAGAAATCTGTGTTGAAGATATGCTCTCCCAGAAAACCCATCTCATGGGCCTGTTCGATGGCGCGCAGGACGCGTTGCTGGGCCAGAGTATATTCTCCGCGAATGTAAATATAGCCTTCATCTGCGCCAACCGTGTGGGCGGCAATGGCCAGGGCCTCGATGATCGCATGCGGGTCACCTTCCAGAATCAGACGATCTTTGAAAGTTCCCGGCTCGGATTCATCAGCGTTGCAAATGACGTATTTCTTCTCGCTTTTCGTCTTTCTGACGAAGCGCCATTTGGCCGCGGTTGGGAACCCGGCTCCCCCACGTCCACGCAGGCCAGATTTTTCGAGCGTTTCGAGAACGGCATCTGGGTTCATGGAGGTGAGCACTTTGGCCAGGGCTTCATAGCCATCGTGGATCAGGTAATCGTCGATCGAGTCGGGATCGATAATACCAGCCCTTTCGAGAACGATGCGCTGCTCTGCCGGGAGGGTACCCTTGCGCGCCGAAAGCCAGGCGATCTTTCCGGTCAATTCGCGTGTGGGGGCTTGTAACCCGGCAGCAATTCTTCCTTTGTAAAGGTGCTCTTCCACTAAAAAGTGGACATCTGAGGCTTTCACCGGCCCGTAGATCACAGCTTCCGGGTAAACAATAACCAGGGGTGCTGCTTCGTGCCGGCCAACATCTCCCACCATCGAGAGTGAAACTTCATTTTCCAGATCGAAAGCTTTGATCTCTTTTTGCAGAGCCTGATAGACTTCTTTGGCCCCGCGTTCGATACTGGTGGGATCACTGGAGACGAGAACCATGGAACGGATCGCTTTCATGTGAGTCGCCTCCTTTAGTGATAACGAGCGAGAATATCGGGGATCATGCGCGGATTGACATTGCCGTAAAGATCATCGTCGATCATCATTACGGGCCCGACACCGCATACCCCGAGACAACTGGTAGTTATTAAAGACCACTTGCCATCTGCACTGGTTTCATCCGCTTCAAGCTGAAGCTCATCCACCAGAGCTTGCCAGACCTCACGGCCTCCGGCAACATGACAGGGAGCGTTCTCGCAAAACTGGATGACATGCCGACCGCGCGGTTTTGTCGAGAGCATTCGATAAAAACTGGCCACTGAGAAAAGCTGGCTTTTGGGCAACTTGAGTTGTCTGCTGATCTCATCCAAAGCCTCACCGGGCAGGTAACCAATTTCCCGGTTGACGTCGTTGAGGATCGGGATCAACTCGTCTTGACTTGCTCCATACCTTTGGATAGCTTTTTCAACGATGGGTTGAACGATCGGTGTGCTATCTTTTTTCTCTTTTGTCATTCTATCCTCCTCGCTGCGTTGATCAGACGTGCTTTGGATTGAAGGGAGTTCAACTCCCAAAACTACTTAATGACAATGGCGTTGAAGTTACAGACCTGCATACAAATACCGCAGCGGACGCAGATGTCCGGGTCGATGACGTGGGTTTGGCGCCGTTCGCCAGAAATGGCTGAGACCGGGCAGTTGCGGGCGCACACAGTACAGCCGGTGCAGACCCCATCGGTGATCTCATAGCGGATCAGGGCTTTGCAAACCTTGGCGGGGCAGCGCTTCTCGTAAATGTGCGCTTCATACTCGTCGCGGAAGTGTTTGAGCGTGCTGACGACCGGGTTGGGAGCTCCCTGGCCCAGACCGCACAGGCTATCCTGGCGAATCTGCTCGCAGAGCATTTCCAGCGTTTCGATGTCGCCGTCCTGACCTTTTCCGTCGCAGATGCGTTCGAGAATTTCGAGCATGCGTTTGGTGCCCACCCGGCAGGGGGTGCATTTACCGCAGCTCTCATCCTGGATGAATTCCATGAAGAAGCGGGCGATGTCGACCATGCAGGTGCCTTCATCCATGACTACCAGACCACCAGAGCCCATAATGGAACCGGCTTTGCCGAGTTCTTCGTAATCCATGGGCAGATCCAGGTATTCTTTGGGTAAACAACCGCCCATCGGGCCGCCGGTTTGGATGGCTTTGAAACCTTTATCATCCTTGATGCCGCCGCCGACGTCGTAGACGATCTCGCGCAGGGACAGCCCAAAGGGAACCTCGATCAAACCGGTATGTTTGACATCCCCGGCCAGAGCGAAGGTCTTGGTGCCCTTGGATTTCTCAGTGCCCATGCTGGCGTACCATTCTGGTCCGCGCAGGACAATCTGAGGAATGTTCGAGAAGGTTTCTACGTTATTGATGTTTGAAGGCTTCATGAACAGGCCTTTGACCGCCGGGAAGGGCGGGCGCGGACGTGGTTCACCGCGACGACCTTCGATGGAAGACATCAAGGCGGTTTCCTCACCGCAAACGAAAGCCCCGGCACCCATGCGTACTTCGATGTCAAAATCGAAACCGCTGCCCAAAATATTCTTGCCCAGCAAGCCCATTCCGCGGGCCTGTTTGATGGCAATGTTCAGGGTGCGCACGGCGATCGGGTATTCTGCCCGGCAATAGATGTAACCCTGATTGCAGCCAATGGCGTAGGCCCCGATGATCATCCCTTCCAGCACGGAATGCGGATCGCCTTCGAGGACACGACGGTTCATGAACGCACCCGGGTCACCTTCATCCGCGTTGCAGATGATGTACTTCGGGGTCTCAGCGCTGGCGCGGCAGAATTGCCACTTTTTCCCGGTCGGGAAGCCAGCTCCACCGCGGCCGCGCAAACCAGAGCGCAGTACGATATCGATGACCTGTTCTGGGGTATATTCGGTCAGTACTTTACCCAGTGCCTGATACCCGTCTTCGGCAATGTAATCTTCAATATTTTCAGGATCGATGACACCGCAATTGCGCAGAACGACGCGTACTTCCTTGGCCGTAGGTGCGCTTAATTCTTCATCATTTGATTTTTTGACTTCTTCGACGAACCGTGAAGCCACGCGGCCTTTGAGGAAATGCTCTTTGACGATGTAGGGGATATCCGCCGGGGTCAAATGGGCATAATGTACCCCTTCTGGATAAACCATGATCTCAGGACCGTGAGCGCAATCACCGATACGTGAAGTTTCGAGAACTTGCACTTCATCATTCAGTCCTTGATTAACCAGTTCATCCTGCAAGGCATCCATGATCTCATGGGCACCTTTTTTCAGGCATTCTGGATCGACGCAGACTAAAACATGTGAGCGATAATACTTCATTAGATACCTTCTCAGCTTCGAATGAGATGTGATGCAATAAAACACTTACATCTGGATCACGTGATCGGTGACCGGCTTTCCATTGACGACGTGTTCATGGAGAATGCGCCGGGCTACTTCAGGGTCGACCTTGCCATAGGTGACTTTGGGCTGGCTGCCAATGACTACCTGCACGATGGGTTCTTTTTCGCAGAGCCCAATGCATCCCGTCTGGGTAACGATGATTCCGTTCAAGGATTCACTCTCGATGGTATCGAGAATGGCTTTCATCGTTTCACGAGCCCCTGCAGCAATCCCGCAGGTACCCATTCCCACAATTACCTGAGCTGTGCCTGAAGCCGCTTTTACTTCGCGTTTCTTCAGTGCTTCTTCTCTGGCTTTTTTTAGATCATCAAGGCTTTTGATTGTGGTCATTTTTCTCTCCTGAAGAGCAAATTGACTGAATTTCTGAATTATTCGGGATCACCCGTTTGAACAGTGCGGATTCCGTCACTGATCATTTTGCGTAAGGCAGCGATGATTTCTGGTTCGGTGAAGGGAATTCCATCCAGGCCAGATTTGATCTCACGATCATCCAGCTCGAATACCCGGTCGTTGAAACGGTAGAGCAAGAGCCAGTTGATCTGGGGGTTCAAGATCAGAAGCTGGGAATAAGTCTCTGCCAGATTTCCAAGAGGCATGCGGTCGATGTGGCTTCTTTGAAATTGCACTTCGACCCTTGTCCCCACCCCAAGCTGGGAAGTGATCTTGAGAAATCCATTGCAGGCTTCGGCGGCTTCTTTCAATAGCGGCAGTCCCAGCCCAACCTTGCGGGTGGTGCGCGAGGTCACGAAAGGATCCGTGATCTTGGCAACCGTTTCCGCATCCATGCCTTTGCCGTTGTCTTCGACGCTCATTTGTAAAAGGTCTGTCCGGTCATCTTCGATGACGGCCAGCTTCACCTGGGTGGCATTGGCTGCCACGCTGTTTTCGGCAATGTCCAGCAGGTGAAGGGAAAGTTCACGCACAGGTTTTACTCAGTTACAATCTGGATCTTTTTCAATTCTTGCGGCAATCGATTAGGTTTCATGCGGCCGATGACTTCATCATCTATCACAATCACCGGGGCCTGTGAGCAAGCGCCCACGCAGCGGCAAACTTCGACGGTAATATTGCCATCGGGGGTGGTTTGCCCGGGCTCCACACCGAGAATTTGTTTGGCTTTTTCGATCAAAGCGGGGGTGCCTCCCACGTAGCACGCCGTGCCCATGCAGAACTTGACGGTATGTTTGCCGCGGGGGGTAGTGGTGAAGAAGGAGTAGAAAGAGATCACTCCATGTACCCGAGAAACGGGGACTTGTAATTTTTCTGCAACGTACTGTTGCATTTCTTCTGATACAAAGCCGATATTTGCCTGAAGCTCATTTAAAACAACCATCGTGGCCCCTGGCCGGGTCTTGTTTTCTTCGATGATCTGGTCAATGATTGCTTTCTGGGTAGGATCCGTCAGCGGGTCATTGATTGCGACTTTGCTCGATAAATCTTCATTCGCCATAAACACACTCCGATGCAGATGAGTTAGGTGTTGAATACACCTGGTCAGACATTCGTTAAACCGCGCTCACAAGGCAAGCGTGTAGAGCTTGAACAATAAATAAGCTACCAGTATTCAATTATTCCAATATCAGGTATTTCAATAACTGATTTTACTGCATTCCGCTTTTTCCGTGGTTATTAGTAATGAGAAAACTCTCAACCTTTTTGATGATTTTATAAAAATTTCACAATTTGACCAGTGAATTTAATCACGGATATTCACAGTACGACCATCTTTTCCTTCGATGGCCAGTAAAATTTCACGAATAGAGGGCTCTGCGAGGAGAAACTCGTTCATTCCGTCCAGTTCGTCCAGCCGATGGGCGTCTCCGCCCTTGAGAAGCGGATAGCCCGCGATTTGGGGAAATTGAAGCGCGGCCTGATCCGCTTTGAGGTGGCGCGAAATCTCGACACACTGAATGGGAATGTCCAGCGGCACGAACCCCAGATTTTCGAGCAGGCCAAAGGCTTTGCGGTTGACATGGGCCGGGATGAATAGCCCGCCCAGATCCTGGACAATTTGCCAGGCCCGATGCAGGGTCAGTGAAGAAGAGATGATCAGCATTTGTTCTTCGCGGCGGATGAAATCTCCGGTTTCATCCACCACAAATTGTTCTCCGAAATGATCGGGGTCATTTTTTATCGGGGGTAGGGTAACGGAGACGATTTTTTGAAACTCTGTGATCTGTTCCAGCGTATCGAAGAAGCACAGCGAGTGTACTTCTTCGATGGTTTGCAGTTCCATGCCCGGCAGAACAGTCAATTGATGCCCCTGAGCCGCCTTTTGCACAGAAGCGATATTGGCCGACGAGTTGTGATCGGTAATGGCGATCAGATTGATGCCGCGGAGTTCGCACTCCTCGACAATCAACGGCGGGATCATCTCGACTTCGGCGCAGGGAGAGAGAACGGTATGGACGTGAAGCTCAGCGCGAAATGGATGCAGCAACGCGGCATCTCCTATTTGAGTTCACCTTTCGCACATTGCAGCCCCAAGGCCCATAAATGGCCAACGATGGCAAAAGTCTGCTCGGGGGTAGAAAAGAGGTTGATCCCTTCTTGATTGGCTTTTGCGATGGTTTCTGCATCAGGCTGGGCGTTTTCGGTAATAATGACCGCGGAGAGATCAAGTAAGGTAGCCACAGCCACGATGTTGGCATGGGCCTGCAGGGTAACCCACACCGACCCATGGACTGCCCCGGCCATGACGCAACTGAGCAGGTCAGAAGCGTAACCACAGGTGGGTTGGATAGCGGTGTAGTCCTGAGGCGCGGTCAAGGGGGTAAGCGCTAACTGATCAACGATTTGCTGAAGATTCATATCCACTCCTGTTATCCAGAGTTTCCTTCACCGACAGATTCTTTTTGCGGCAGCAAGATCTTTAATTTCAACGACGTTCCTTTGCCCAAAATGGATTCAAGCCTCATCGAATCGACGCAGCGCTGGATGTTTACCAACCCCATGCCGGCACCAAAGCCGAGTTCACGCACGGCTTCGCTGGCAGTGGAATATCCGGGCTGCATGGCCAGTTCGATGTTTTCGATGCCGGGGCCATCGTCATAGATATTAATTGAGATTTGATTGGGTTCAATTTCGGTGCGGATGATGCCGCCGTTATTGGTGTGAATAATGAGGTTCATTTCGGCTTCATACACTGCGATACCCGTGCGGCGGGCAATCTGCGGATTGGCCCCCAGACGCAGCAGAGCACGTTTGATGGCCGAAGAAGCTGCGCCGCCATGGATGAAATCTCCCTGCTTGATGGTATAGCGCAGGATCAGGCTGGAACGATCCGATTCGATATCTTCGAACAGATGGCTGGCTCGGTAGCGCCGTACCTCTTCTTCTTGGATATCTTTCTGGATGGCTTTGAGAATGCCGCGGGTAATATCGCCTTTGGTAATGATGCCGATCAATTTTTGCTGAACATCGAGCACGGGCAGACGGCCGTAATGGGAATTTACGAACATTTTCAGAGCTTCGATGATCGGGTCGGAGCCGCGCACGGTGACCGGGTTGGACGTCATGTAATGGCCGACTGGAGCTTTTAGATCGTTTTTTTGCAGGCAGTGGATCAGGTCTTCAATACTGACGATGCCAGCCAGTTCCCCATTATTAAGAACAGGAGCACCCGAAATCCGGTGAGTCCGGAAAATCTCGAGTGCTTCTTCCATCAATGTCTCAGGGCTAACGGTAATGAGATCCTTTGACATGACCTCTTTTACCTTTAGCTCATAGGCTAACTCTTCAGATCGAGTGATGTTTTCTGCTTGTTGATCGGTGATGATCCTGCCTTGAACCGCGGAGGATTCAGCCATCCTGCCTCTCTATTCTTCGCAACCACACTCTGGGTCAGAGACCGAGACTTCGAAACTGGGCAACCCCGCCTGGTACAACCGTCCGCATAACTCAAACATCCCATAGCGGGAAGAGATCAAGGCAATGTGTTCCGCTTTTGCCAGCTCGATGGTCTCGCTGGGGGGAACTTTGCCGCGGACGAGCACGATCGCAGCCACATCGGCCATTTGCGCCGTGCGAACCACCTGCGGATTGCACAATCCGGTAAGAAGTACTGCTTCAGGTTTGATTGAGGCGAGAACGTCGCTCATCAGATCAGCTCCGCAGCCTCCCTTAACCTCGCGGTTCAAGTTGGCGTCCGGATTCAATAAATTACCATCAATTAAGCTGATCAATTCTGAAACGTTCATTTTTCTGCCTGTTCTGGGAAAAGAGAATAATAGTTATCATACCTTGAAGTAAACAGTTTATGCAAGTAGAAACATCGCTTTCTTTCATTACTTTATGCTAAAATCTGGGTATCTTATTTTCGAAGGTCGCGCTTATGAAAACCACCATTCAAGCTGTCAAAGGAACACGAGAATTTTACCCGGAGAGTATGGAAGTTCGCCAGTGGCTGTATTCGAAAATTCGTCAGGTGAGCGAATCTTTCGGATATCAAGAATGGGATGGTCCATTTCTCGAGAAGATCGATCTTTATGCTGCCAAGTCAGGCGAGGAACTGGTCAAAGAGCAGGCTTTCGTTTTCCCGGATCGCGGCGGTGATCTGATCACCTTACGCCCGGAATTGACTCCGTCACTGGCACGTCTGGTGGCCCAAAAACAAAACGAGTTGGTCTATCCACTGCGCTGGTGGTCTTTCGGCCCGTTCTGGCGCTATGAGCGTCCGCAGAAGGGACGCACTCGCGAGTTCTTCCAGTGGAATATTGACCAGATCGGCAGCAATACTCCTGAAGCGGACGCTGAGATGGTGGCAATCTGCGCTGGATTTATGAAGGCGGCCGGCGTTTCTTCTGATCAGGTGAAAATTTCGGTCAATCACCGCAAGCTGATGGAGCGTGAACTGATTGCGCTGGGCATCGAGAAAGAAAAACACAAGTCAGTCTTCCGTCTGATCGATCGCCGCGACAAAATGCACGGTGATGAGTGGAACAATTATGGCCAGGAAATAGGCCTTTCTTTGGGGGATCTCGAGAACCTGAAAAAGCTGCTCGACGATCAGAATTTGTGGCAAAAATCAGAAGAACTCATCCGCATTTTCGCCGCCCTTGAGAAGATGGGCGTCCGGGATTATGTGCGTTACGATCCCTCGATCATCCGCGGTCTCGATTACTATACTGGCATCGTTTTCGAAGCCTGGGACGTGACCGGGGATGGCCGGGCCATTTTGGGCGGAGGCCATTATGATAACCTGGTCGGCGATGTTGGCGGTGATCCGCTGCCGGGAGTGGGCTTTGCCATGGGCGATGTCATGATCACCCTGCTGCTCGAAAAATTTGGGCTGCTCCCCAAAGTGGGGCAATTAACTCAAACCGCGTTGGTCACTGTTTTTGATGATTCTTTGCTTGGGCAGTCTATGGCTCTGGCCAGTTCTCTGCGGCAGGACGGCATCAAGACCATTTGCTATAACGAAGCTGCGAAATTACCCAAACAATTGAAATTCGCTGACCGTATGGGCATCACCGTGGCCGTGGTCCTTGGCCCGGATGAAGCGGCCCGTGGGGAGGCCACCATCAAGAATTTGCCCACTCGTGAGCAAAAAACGGTGGCTTTGGAAAAAGTCGCCGAAACCGTACGTGAATTCCTTGCGAACGCGTCAGGGCTGTGATAGAATTTGGTCGTTCATGGTGGGTGTAGCTCAATGGCAGAGCGCCGCTCTGTGGAAGCGGATGTTGTGGGTTCGAAACCCATCACCCACCCAGATACCTAAAAGACCGCTGTTTTAGCGGCCTTTTTCTTTTTAAAACGTTTTATTGATCTTGATAGGGAAAATCGGTGGGGTGCACTGAGGGCGGATCCAGCCAACGTAAGAAACCTTTTGCCTGGCGCCGCTGCGGAGAAGAATTGTCGAAGGAAGCCAGAAACAGGTTAAGCGCAATCAAAAAGGCGCCGATCCATTGATCGGTGGTCAAACGGTCGCCCAGCCATAGTTGGGCAATGACGATGGTGACCAGCAATTCTCCCAGGCCGAGAATGGAAGTTTGCAGCCCGCCGATACTTTTGACCCCCAGAAACAAGGTCAACCGCGAAACGAAGGTGATGACGGCCAGAATCAATAGCGGCATCCACGAGGTACCGCTTGGAGGCAGAGAAGGGGAGAAGATTGCGAAGGCGACGGTAACGGTAACGGCCATGGAAATCAGCGTATACAGCGTCACTGTAGGCGCAGGCACTTCATACAAAACGCGCTGATTAATGATCAGATGCAGGGCATACAACAGCGAGGCGGCGATCATCATGGCAGCGCCGACCAGATCGATCTTGTGCTGGGCGTTGGAGACCAGCAGGTATACCCCGGGCAAGATCAGCAGCAGACGCAAAATGGTGATGCGGCTAACCGATTGACGATCCAGTACCAGCCACAGGGCGACGAAAAGGGGATAGAACGAATAAAGCAGCTGGCCGATACTGGTATCCAGACGGGACAGGGCGGTGTAATAGAAAATGGAACCGACGCCATTGACGAATCCAGCAATGGCGCATCCGGCCAGCCCCAACGGGTAGATGTAGAAGAACGCGCGCTTGAACACCAGCAGGTAAGCTAACAGCAAAATGACAGCAATCGATGACCGGATGGCTACGACGGCCAGAGGGGTAAAGCCCAGCAGCATGGATTGCTTACCAAAAATTGGGGTCAATCCAAGCAGCAGAGCGGAAGAAATCGAAGCAATAATCCCTTTTTTTCGCTCGTCCATTCGCTTACTTCAATAAAGCGCGTACTTCATCCAGCAGTTCGTCATTCATGAAATCACCCTTTTGCATCAGAGATTGAATGTGCCCTTTGAGACGGTTCTTCTCTGCCGGGGTGAGTTCCTTGGCGGTGATGACGATGATAGGAATGTCTTTTGTCTCTTGATTCAATTGCAGGGCATCCATGACTTGAAAGCCATCCATATCCGGCATCATCAGATCAAGCAAGATCAGATTGGGATGCTCTTTCTTGATCATCTCCACGGCGTCTTTGCCGTTGCTGGCTTCATATAGCTTGTAATTCCCTTGTGATTGCAGGATACGACGGATCAAGGTACGCACATTGGGTTCGTCATCGACAATGGCGATGCGCGGGAAACGGTCAATCCCTACATTGCTCAGGGCAGCCAGCAGCCCTTCTTCGCGCCCATTCTCGTCCAGACTGTCACTGGTGACGTTGATGTTGCGTTCCCAGCCTTCGCCGAGGATATTACGTTCGATCGACATGGTGTGGCCGGTGCAGTTGACCACCACAATCTCGTCCGCTTTGATCTTGCCGGCACGTACCAGCTTGACCAGCCCGGCAAAAGCCACTGCCGCGGCGGGTTCGATGGAAAGCCCTTCCATCTTTGCCAGGAAATGCATCGCGCGGAAGGCTTCTTCATCGCTTACGCTTTCGAATTCCCCATCACTGGCGGCTTTCATCTTCTTGTAGATTTGCGTATAGGTTCTGGCTGGATCCCCGGTGGCCAGCGTTTCAATAAGGGTATGCGGCGATTTGACCGGAATGGCGGTGTCTTTTTTCTGCTTCCAGGCGTGCACCATAGGAGCACAGCCTTCTGATTGGATCATGGCTACTTTGGGCTCTTGATTGGTCAGACGCATCAAATGCAGTTCGTGAAAGCCTTTCATCACGCCCAGCGGCCCCATGCCGCCGCTGACTGATTGAACATACCAATCTGGACTGCGCCAAGGCGTAGCCTGTTCTGTCTGGTCCGGGGCAGTGGGCGGCCCAAACAGGGCGGTGAGCTGCTCGGTGATCTCGAAAGCAATGGTTTTCATCGATTCCAGGCAGGGAATACTGCGCGCGCCCAGATCGAGGAAAAGATTTCTTTGTTTGGCAAATTGTGCGGCTAGTTGTTTGGCTTCGTCGTAAGTTCCGGTGATCTTGACTACCTGAGTGCCATAGAGCGCGACTTCGCGCATTTTAGCAGCCGGTACGAGTGAGGTCAAAAAGGCCCATAATTTGATACCGGCGCGGGCAGCGTAGGCCGAATAAGAGATGGCGACGTTGCCGGTGGAAGCGCATACCATTTCGTTGATCCCGGCTTCTTTGAGCGAGGCCATCATCAGCGCTGCCTGCCGGTCTTTAAACGATGTGGTCGGTCCCTGCCGTTCATCTTTGATGTAAAGATTGTGCAGCCCCAGCATCATCCCCAGGTTCTTGGCGTGGATCAGCGGCGTGCCGCCTTCTCCGAGAGAATAATCCGGGTTGGGGTCACGGATGGGCAGCAGTTCGCGGTACCGCCAGATATCGAAGGGACGCCCGGGTAAAACGACTGGCAATGTGAAGGCAAGATTCTCGTAATCATAGATTGCTTCACGCCACAGACTGCCACATTTCGGGCAAGCCGGTGCCCCGGGCAAGAAAGGTGATTGGGCACCACAATCCAGACAGACAGTAATGAAATGAGAGGACATTTACAGGTTATCCATTCAAAGAATTGGTTTTGATGCGGTTCAACGATTCTTCGATATATTTCAGCAAATCTTTCTCTTTTAACATCCCTTTGGTGAGCAGATGGTTGCCAAACTCAGAAAGCTGCTTTTGTTGGTCGGTGTCGAGATCAGCTCCGGTGAGAATGAGAACCGGTACCTGGCTAAGTTTGGGGTCAGAACGGAAAATTTCCAGCAGGTCGAAGCCATTCAGACCGGGCATGAATAAGTCCAAGACGATCATATCTGGTACGGAATTGGTGAGTGATTCGAGGGCGTCGCGTCCACTTTCAGCTGTGGTTACGGTGAAGTGGCCGGCATCTTCGAGCATCTTTTGCGTCAGGCGCAGGTCTGCCGGATCGTCATCCACGATCAGGATGTTGTGCAATTCGCCGTCACTTTCGAGACGGTGGACCGCGCGGATGAGGTCATCCTGAATGAAGGGCTTGACCAGATAATCTGAGGCCCCCAAACTGATGCCTTTCTCCTCTTCTTCGAGGATCGAGCAGATCAGCACTGGAATGTTGCGGGTAGCTTCATTTTGCTTCAATTCGCGCATCACCTGCCAGCCGTCCTTGCCGGGCATCATGATGTCGAGCGTAATGGCCATGGGCTGCAGCGTTTCAGCACGTTCCACGGCTTTGGCGGGGTCGGTTTCAGGGATGACCTGGTAACCACTGGATTGCAGGTAGCGCTCATACAGAGCAATGACCTGCGGGTCATCATCGATGGAAAGGATGATGTTTTTCTCATGGATGAGTTCGTCCAGTGAGATTTCTTCTTTGGGTTCTTCCAGCGGCAGGGTAAAGAAGAAAGTACTGCCCTGACCCACTTCACTTTCCAGCAAACCAATGCGGCCTTTATGCATTTCTACCAGAGAGCGGCAAATGGAAAGCCCCAGACCCGTTCCACCAGTCTTGCGAGTAGGTGAATCATCCACCTGCGAGAAGCGCTGGAACAGCTTTGACTGATCTTCCGGGGCGATGCCGATACCGGAGTCTTTGACGGTGACCATGATCTCGGGCTTTTTCTCCGGGCTTTCAGAAAGCCTGGCCCCGATGGTGATATCGCCTTTTTCAGTGAACTTGATTGCATTGCCGATGAGGTTTGTCAGTACCTGCCCGATGCGGATCGAGTCGAGTTTAACCAACGGCAGGTTGGGAGCCACATCCTGTACCAGATGTACAGGTTTGTCTTTGACCAGCCCCATTGCTGTCGAAACGGTAGAGTTGATGATGTCGCTGATGTTGCTTTCTTCAAGCTGCAGTTCCATCTTGCCGGCTTCGATTTTGGACATGTCCAGAATTTCGTTGATCATGTTCAATAGATGCATACCTGAAGAATAGATCGAGCTGATATCCTGTTTCTGAACGTCATTGATGGGGCCATCGATGCCTTTGAGAATGACGCGCGAGAAACCGATCACCGAATTAAGCGGGGTACGCAGTTCATGGCTCATGTTCGCCAGGAATTGATTCTTGACACGATCCAGTTCACGCATTTCAGCGACGGCTTGCTGTGAAATTTCGTAAGCATGAGCATTTTCAATAGCGATGGAGATCTGGTCAGCCAGAATCTGGAAGACCGTAATTTCGCCCGCTGTGAACGCATTTGGACGGCTGGATTGGAAGTCGAGGGCACCGGTAACCTTGCCGCTGATTTTCAGAGGCAAAGCCAGTTCTGAACGTGTATCAGGCAGCAGCGGATTGGGGTAGAAGATTGGACTGTTGGTGGTATCCAGGATCAGCTCGGGATTGCCGCTGGCGGCACAAACTCCCAGTGCTGATTTGGCACCGATAGCGATACGGGTCTGTTTTTGCTTCAATTCTGCCCCGGCTTTGCCGGTGGCTTCCTGAATGGTCAGATAAGTACCGGTCTCGTCCAGCTGATAAATGGCGGTATGGTAGAAGCCAAACCGTTCCTCCAACTGATTGACAATGCGGTTCAACAGAATATCGAGGGACAAAGTACTGGTAGTATCGCGAGCCAGTTCAGCGGCTGCCTGCAGCTCAAGGGCGCGGCGCTGGGTCTCAGTCAACAAGCGCTGACGTTCAATACCCACCGAAATACCGTTGGTAACGATCTGCAGGGTATGCACTTCCTCTTTCTCAAACTCGAAAGCACGCGGCGTGCTGGCCAGGATGAAACCGGTAACTTTACCCGCGGAAACCATTGGCGTAATGGCCATGCTTTCGAAGGACTTCGCGGCGCAGAATTTCTTGAAATCTTCTGCCAGAGCATGGTTTTTCGTAACCTGAAATACGATGGGTTCCCCTTTGCGCAGCTCGAGCGAAGTGAGCCATTCTTCCGGCAAGAAAGAATCTCCTGCAAGGTAATGATGGTCGCTGGTGTAGGAACCAATTTGAATGTATCCGCTGGCGTTCTCTTCCTGACCAAAAGTATTCAGGAACAAATGCAGTGCTTCTGCTCCCTCTGGCAGGGCATTTTCCCCTACCAGTTCGATGAGTTCCTGAATGTTGGTGGATTCAGCGATACCACTGGAAATCTTGTAAAGCAGCTCAGTCTCAGCCAGAGCTTCTTGGGTGCTTTCGAACAGGCGCTGGTTCTCGATGGCGGTGGCCATCTGGTCTGCCAATGGGGGCAGCGAACGTAATTCCTGTTCCAAAAAGCGATGCTTGACCACCGAGATCAGCATAAGAACACCGCTCTGATGTGAACCAGACCACAGGGGCAGAATTGCCATGGAGTGAATGTTTTGCCGGGAGAGAATTTCCTGCAGGTTCTTGTCAACCTCAGATTCGGCAATGTTGTCGTAGAACACCGGGTTATTCGTGATGAAGATCGGGCTGTACAGACTGGCCAGATATTCTGTCTGGACGGGGGGCGGGGGTGTGCCCACACCGCTGTAATAATTGGCTTCCACGTACATGCGCTCGATCTGGTTGGTACTGTTGTAATCGAACAAGATCAAGATACCGCGGTTGATGGTGGTGGAATGGACTCCCTGAATGATCGCAGAGAGCATTTCTTGAGTGGTGCTGGCCAGCGCCAGTTGGTGCGAGGCCGAATACAAACTTTCGGTCTCTTCCAGGGAGTTCTGCACCTGCTTCAGCAATTCCTCGCGGATCAGGGTATTGGTGAGAGCGTCCGAAGCGATGCGCAGGATGTCGATCTCTTCCTTGATCCATTCGTGGCGGTCGACGAAATTCTCAAAAGCAATGAAGCCATAACGATTTTCACCGCGCGGAATCGCCAGCAGCAGCAGGGACTCGATCTTTTGGGATTGCAGGTAAACTTTCTCAGCACCCTTGGCGGTGGTGGCTTGCTGCACATGCCAGCCGGTCAGACTCAGATCATTGAGCCATTCAGGGTATTCTGTGGCCACCATGCGCGAGAGCAGATCATTGCTCAACAGTACGTTGGCATCTTCTTTGATGTAAATTGGTGCAGCGGACCAGACCAGCCCGCCATCTTTTTCCAGGGTGGGCTCGGCGTAATAGGTCCGTTCGCAATCCGCTGCCTGGGCCAGATATTCCAGGATTTGCGGCAAAGTAGTGGAGCCCTTTTCACTCAAGGTCGCGACTGCTTTGGTAACGTTGGATTGGAACCGCTCGCGTACCTCAATGGTAGCCAGTGCTGACCGGATGTTTTCGAACAAGGAGGCGTTTTCGAGCGAAGTGGCGGTCTGGGTAGCAATGGTGGAGACCAGTTCGACTTGAACGTGGTCGAATACTTTTTGCGGATCATCGCTGAGCAGAGTGATGACCCCCAAACCGCGTTCACCGATCATCAAGGGCACGGCCAGCATGGCTGTGGGCCGTTTCAACGGATGATCGAATTCCTGATCGCCCAAAAAGAGTTGCGGATCTTTATTGAGCACCAGCGGTGCGTGCGATTTCAACAATTTTTCCTGGTAACCTTCACCACACAGGCGCGAGGGGAGCTGCTGTTCGCGCCCCTTGGCGATGCACACCGGGAAGGAGAACGACTCGACATCGCTGTCGTAGAGCGAGATCAGCAGATCTTTCACATCCAGGGTTTCCTGCAGCATGGAGGCAACCAGCTTAAAGATTTCTTCGCGGCTGATCAAGCGGCTCAACTGCTGCCCGACCTGGTTCAAGGTAGCCAGATCACGATTACGCCGTTCAGTCAGGGCTTCCGCTTTGATTCTTTCAGACAACTCTTTTTGAACGGTAGAGTAAAGCTGGGCATTTTCAAGGGCCAACCCTAGCTGATTCGAAACCTCTTGCAGCAGCAAACGGTCTTCTTCGGACCACTTACGTTCGGAGTTGGTATCGACCAGCTCGATCACCCCTGTCTTTTGGTTGCGCAGGGTAAGTGGGCTGACCATAATGGCCGGGCTTTCTTCTGATGCTGGTGATGAAACTACGACGTTTTCTCGGAAGCTGACCAGTGCTTGTTGCGTCCAGACGTTTTCAGAGGGTTTGAGAACGTCGCCATCCAGCGCAATGCCCTTTAATTCCGCGTTCTGCAGCGGAGCGGTTTCACCCAGATGGGTTTCAGAGGGGAAGGAGGGCAATGGGCCCAGTGGGGCGGTCTTGGAGAGCTTTGAAAAATCCTGTTTGTTCTGCCGGCTTCTTCGGTTAGGCAGTTCTACCACCCGTTCAGTTTTTTTGGTTTCTGCTTTTGGCGCAGTGATTTCGGTTGTCTCCGGCTGAACGGACGGCTCTGGCTCTGCTGAAACAGTGCTGATGGAATCTTGCGGGAGTGATTCGGGTTGTGCCGCCGAAATTTCTTCTACCGCTGCCGGTTGGGTTTCTTCTTTCTCTGGCTCCGGTTCAGTAGAGACGGGTTCATTGTGAACCTGAGAGAGCTCTTCTGCCAACTGGAGCAGGCTCTCATCCAGCGTTTCTTCTGTGATGGGTTCTGCGGGCGGGGTAGCGGCTTCTTGGATTTCGTGCGTTCCCTGGACCGGAACCGTTGCATCCTCCACAGTGGGGGTGCTTACCGCCTCTGCAACGTTTTCAACTTCGTTGGCCTCGATGGCAGGCTCGGGGAGGGGTTCCGCTTTTTCTGGCTCAAGGGAGGCAACTACCGGCTCCTGACGAAGAACAGGCTCAGGTTCCTCGGCCAGCAACTGGGTGAAGCCGCGGAACACATATTGACTTTCGCCTTCTGGCATCACTTTGAACACATGGAAGCGGGTAAGCTGTACTTTATCCCTGGCGTCATCCATGTGCAGCACAACTTCAAAGGGAAACTGATCCTTCTGGATATTTTCGAGGAAGGTTTTACGGTCAGATTTCACGATGTGACAGTTGAGTAAGGGCGAGCCCAGAAAATCACTGCTTTGCAGGCCCAGTGCCTGGTTTACCTCATTACTGCACTGCGTGTAAATGCCATTGGCATCCGTTTCCCATGACCACGAGATCAGCTTCGCCGCTGTCGAGGGCATTGCTTCCAGGGGTTCCTGATCGTTGATCGTGGCAAAAAGGTTTTCAAGCCGGTTATTAATTTTTTTCTTCGACATATTGGATGATCTCCTGAGCAAGAAAACGGTACTGCAACGCCGAACGACTCTTGGGGGCGTGATAGATGATCGGCTGCCCGGCAATGGGGCTTTCACGCAATTTAGTATCTACTTCGATGACGGATTCGAAGACACCGTTCGAGAAGGTGGTGCGCAGATGATCGGCCAGTGAGCAATGAATGCGGTTGCGCTTATCGAACAGGGTGAGCAAAAGCCGGTACCTGAGCTTGGGATTTCCTTCGGAACGGATCTGACGGATCGTTGCCATCATGTTGCGCAGGGCGAAGACCGAATAATACTCTGCCTGAGTGGGCAGGATGAGCAAATCTGAAGCGATCAGTGCATTGGTGGTGAGCGCGCCTAAGAAAGGCGGGCAATCCATCAAGATGAAGTCGTAATCTGCTTTATGTGCTTCCAGCAGGTTGCGTAAAAGCATCTTATATTCGGGGTATGAGGGCAAAATGCGTTCCGCCAGCCCCAGCTGGTTGTTGGCGGGCAGCAGGGTCAGGTTGGGCAAATTGGTGGAACGGATCACCTTTTCGAATGGGACCTGATTGATGAGCAGATCGATCACCGAGTAAGGATCATTGGGTGTGCTTTCTGACATCGAGAGAGAAAGATTAGCCTGTGGGTCGAGATCGATGGCCAGAACCCGGTAACCGGCTTCGACGAAGGCCCCGCAGAGTGAGAAGGTGGTGGTGGTTTTGGCGACTCCACCCTTTTCATTGGCAATGGAGATGATCCAGGTCATTTTGTCCCCCCTTTCTCAGACGTATTTTCATCAGTGGAGAAGGATTCGTAGGAATCGACGGTGCCGGGTAGATTGATAACGATCTGTGCTTGAGAGGCACCCAGATGCCGTTTGAGTTCTTCCAGGGTGACTTCGAGCATTTGCTGCGGATCGTTGGTCGAGCGGATTTTGCTGGTAATCTCGAGTACGCGGCGTTCGCGATCCGCACGGCGAATGGTTTGCTCGAACAAACGAGCGCTTTCAAGTGTTTGGGCTAACTGATCAGATAGGGTTTGCACAGTGACCAGTTCGTTTTCGCTCCAGGTAAAATCTTTCTTCCCGTTTTCCTGCATGTGGATGACGCCAATGACTTCGCCGCGCAGGAGGATAGGCACTGAAAGGGTGGAGTAAGGCGTTTCCACCGGGCTTTCCTGCACTCCAGAACGGGTCACAGGCCGGCCAGATTCGAAGACCATCTTGATCTCAGGCAGGTCTTCAGTGTAGGCTGAAAGACCTTGCGCGTTATATTTGTAGCTGGTGACGCCGGCATCACTGGTTCGCTTGGTCCATTCCTGATTCAGATATTGACGGTGCAGGTTTTGCGCTTCATCCAGCGCTTTTTGTGTTTCTGCCAGCAGCATGTTGTTGTTGATAGCCACTGAAACCTGGTCAGCCAGGGTAGTGAACAGCTGAACGTCTTCTTCTGTGAAGGCGTTCGAATCAGTGGACTGAATATCCAACGCGCCGATGACCTTGTTTTCAATCTTCAGCGGCAGGGCCATTTCTGATTTAGTTTCGGGCAGATCAGGGTTGTTGAAGTAGACGGCATCACGACCCACATCGGTCGCAATACGCGGCAAGCCGGTGCCGGTGACGTAACCTACGATACCGACCTGGCCGACTTTCAATTTATGCTGGCGATTCAACATGCGTTGCCCACCTGCGGAGTTTGAGGCGCGCAGCACAGCATATTCATTTTGATCATCCAGCAGGAAGATACCAGCATGATAGAAGTTGAAACGATCACTGATCAGTTCGGTTACCAGGGTTAGCAAGGACTCAAGGTCGTTTTTGGAGGCAACGATACGGGCCACATCCGTCACGGTTTGCAGCTGTCTGGAACGATAGCGCAAGGCCTCGTTTTGCTGGGCAATTTCTTGTGTACGTTCACGGACGCGATTTTCCAGGTTGGCAAAGGAGGCTTTCAATTGCTGCGCCATGGAGTTGAAGGCTTCACCCATTGTGCCGATCTCATCTTTTGAGTTCACCATCACGTGAACGTCCAGATCGCCTGCGGCGATGGTCTGAGCAATTTCGGTCAGGTCAATGATTGGGCGCGAGAACAGGGTGGAAGCAATGGTGATCAGTATGCTGACGATACTGGCAATGAGCACTGCAACCACGGCTGTGGATTGCTGCAGGGATTGCTGAGCACTGATCAATGCGGTCTTTTCCTGCAGATAAACCACGTACCATGATTGGGTAGTCAAGCCGCCATAAGTGGCCGAATTGGTGACGGTAGTGCTGCCAGTGGTAATGGGCACATCAAAGAAAGTGTAAGGATCCTGCCGTTGATGCAGAATGGCATTGGCAATTTCATCGATTGGCGAAGAAAGCTGACTGGCAGCCAGGTAGGAGGGTAATTTTCCGGCTACGATCAAAGAAGTGTAGGTATCGACGCCAAGGGTTTGGATGGAATGGTAGAGCAGGTCAGGGTTGGCAGTATCGGCCAGCCGGATACCGTTTTCATCGATCAAAATTGGGTAGGAGTGTGATCCCACCAGACCGGCCATTTTTTCAAGTTCCGCCTGCAGAATACGGGCATCGTAGGTCATGCGTAAATAGCCGATCGTTGTTTGCGATTCGGTGATGATCGGGGTGATGAAGTAAATATAGGCTTCACGGGTACCCGACACGAATTCAACCGAAGAGGCATATCCGGTGTGGGTAGCAGAAGCGTTTTGGAAATAGTCGGAATTTAATTCGGACTTGCCGGTATTATCGGAGTTGGTATCGTAGATATCTTGGCCCAGCAAGTTCAACACACCGAAAGAAGGAGCATAGAGCTGGCTGTTCGCTTGCAGTGAATTCAGGGTTGCGGCCAGGGCCACTTCCTGGCTGGTACCGCTACGGTTGCCGGTGAGTTGAAGGTAATTGATGACTGCGGGCAGGGCGGCTGCATTCTTGAGCGTGGTCAGGTTGGAGTTAAAGAAATCGTCCAGTTGTGACACGGTCAGTTCTGTAGCCACACGCAGGGAGTCGTTCGTCTGGCTCGAGATCGTGCTCTGAATGGATCGAGTGTTGATGAGGGCCAGAATGACCAGCGGAACGATGGCCAGTAAAAGGGCGGCCAGGGTCAATTTCAAACGCAGTGAAGCCGTGATTAAGCCGCGGCGCAGTAACTCGATCAGCAGAACAATGGCACCAACGTCCAGCAGGATGATGAACAGGTTGACGATAAAGTTCGACAGGTGTGGCATATTGCCCAACACGGCTAGAAGGGCTGAGGCCAGCGCTCCAAAGAAGCCGATACCGATCATCCATTCATTCAGCCAGCCGCTGGGGTTGAGGGCGGTGAACAGGAAGGCAACCACGATGGCTACAAAGGCAATGGGCAGACCATAGGCAAACGAGACGATCCCTCCCGTCAGCACGAAGGAAGTTTCGACTGCCAGCAAGGTGATCAATAGTTTGACGCCGACTGGAGCGTTCCACAAGGGTGAAAGGGTGAAGATCACCAGCAAAGCAGAAATCGCGAAGCTGGCTGCCAGCAGGTACAATGGCCAAAAACGGAAGACGATGCCGCCTACGAAACTGGTCAGGGTTGCCAGAGCCAGCACAGCCGCCAGCACGAGGAGCATGGTTTTGAAGAACGATGCCGATTCGGAGTGAGCGGTGGAATGTTGTGGATTAGGTATGGTAGTTTGGTCTGACATGATCCCTCCGCCTACTTATTCTCATTGGCGCGCAACTGGATGCGCACTTCGTCGATCCCGAGTGATTTCCCTAACTCAGCGGCCGTGGTACGCAGGATCGAGTCGATGTCTGTGGCTGACCGCAGTTTGGTAGAAATCTCACCGACCAGATGTTCGCGATCCGCACGCTGCTGAATTTGCTCCAACAAACGGGCATTTTCCAGAGCCAGGGCCAGACGATCAGAAGCATTGCTGACAAGTGCAGTCAGGTCGCGCGGAATTTCTTTCCCTTTGTACTTGATGTTCAATACTCCCAATACCTGATCACGCAGGACGATGGGCACGGCCATGATCGATTCATCGCTATCCGGGTTATTTTCATCTCCAGGGGCTGCGGTGATGATTTCACCGTTATTCATGGCCTCCTCAGAGATTTTGAAGGGCTCAAACTCGGTCGAAAGTGTATCGTTGACAAAGGCATAATTCAGATTCTCTTTGATACTTGCCAGATGGCTGGTCCAGGCACCGCGGGTATAGGATCGGTAGCTCTCTTCCAGGTTGGCAACGTGCTCTTGCAGGGTCTGGATCTGGGTAGCTTTATCGATGACCAGGGCCAGTTGGTCGGCGATGGTCTGCAGCATTTCGATGTCTTCATCTCTAAAGACGTCAGTTTGTTCAGCCTGCACATCCAGCGCGCCCAGAATTTTTTGCCCGATGCGCAGCGGAGCGGTCAACTCTGCTTGAGCTTTGGGAATGATGAAACTGCGGTTGACGCGGGTTTCTTCAGCCAGATTATTCGACAAGAAAGATTCACCGTGCAGGATGACCGAGTTGATGATGCCCGGTTCCTGAACGCGGATGCGGTACTTTCTCTCGAGCAGGGCCTGGCTGCCTTCGCCAGTTGCCGCCACCAGAGAGGCGGTCTCGCCTCTTTCGTCAGTGATGAAAATGGCAACGTGCTGATAGTTGAGCTGGGTGCGGATCAGATCAACCGAATCAGTCAGTAGTTTGTCGATATCGGATTGGTGCGAGATCTCGCGTGAGATCTGTCGGGCGGTCACCTGGCGCAGACGCCGGCGGTCGAAGTCTTTTTCGAACTCGGTACGTCTGGCCTGCAAGTCCAGGTTTTCGCGGGTCAACTGATCATTTTGCAGATTGAGTTCCTCGACCTGACGGTGCCAGGTGCGCATGAACTGGGAGATTGGCCCGGCTGTGAGGATGAGCAGGAAGGTGAAGTTGACGATGACCGAGATCCAGTAGAGTAACGTGTTGTTCTCGACCAGCGAAGAGCCAACTTCGATAATGCCGGCATTGATCAGATAGCTCATGATCGATACCAGAATTGTGTTGATGCCAATTTGCAGAATCCACAGGCCGCGTTCTTCGAGCAGAGCAATCACCAGCACTGAGATCAGCAGATAGAGCAGACCATTAGCATTCATCCCTGATTGGTAGAAGCTGATCACGCCGGTCAGCAGATAGGCGATGGTCAGGAATCCGATCCGGATCGTATAGGGGATCATGCGGGCGAAGGTGATTAAAAAGACCAGCGCGTAGGCAGCAAAGACAATGATCGTGGCGAAGGTGTCTTCTTGCTGGAAGGCATTGTAGAGATTCAGAAAGAAGAGAATTGTCCCCAGAATCAAGCTGCCATTCAGAAAATTCTGCAGCAGCGTTTCATTGGCGCCGCGGATCATTTTCTGCGCGTTAACGCTGGCGGTTTCTCTGGATTCGGAAATATTCGAGGAGTCAGACAGGATCATGGATTATCTCCCTCGCTTTTCATTGTTCTTGCCCAGGTTGGTTTCTTCGGGCGGCAGCAGTGAGATCGTGGCCTCCGAGACCGAGGGCAGATGCCCAAATTCCTGGACGGCGGTCTTGAGAATGTCTTCGATGGTCAGTGCCCGCGAGAATTGCTCAGAAAGCTCATTCAATTTTTGCTGGCGCGAGGCCGTTCGTTGGGATTCATCGATCAAACGGGCGTTTTCCAGTGCCGAGCTGGTCTGGGAAGAAATGGATTCCAGAAACTCCATTTGCTGAGCATCCAGTGTATCCCCGACGACTTCCAGGTCGATTTGCCCGATCACTTCGTCACGTAAATACAGCGGTACCTGTACCGTTCGGGTCGAACCCGCATTGGATTCGAGCTGTGAGTTTTCGAATTCCGCTTCCAGATCCCCGTGGACGGCCAGAGCTTCACCCCAGGCCTGCTGCACAAAGGCTTTGTTCAGCACGCGGATTTCTTCCAGCGTCTTCTGCGTTTTTTCGAAGGAACTGTTGTTTTCCAATGCGATCGCCAGGTTATCGGCAATACTTTGCAGCACCAGAATATCGTTCTCATCGAATGCGCCTTGCTTCTCGGATTGAATGGTCATGGCGCCGTAGATGTTGGCAGTGGTGGCGATTGGTAGCGCCAGCTCCGAACGGGTCTCTGGCAGCAGCGGGTTGTCGAAGTGGACGGCCTCGGCGCCAATATCCAGAGCAATACGGGCTTTGCGGGTATGGGTGGTCCAACCGATCATGGAATACCCGCCCACGGCCAGACGGTGACGGTTTGCCATCATTTTGCGGCCGGCTTCACCGGTACCATACTGCAGCACAGCGAACTCTTTCATGGGATCGATGAGGAACACACCCACGTAGTACAGCGCAAATCGTTCGCGTACAGCGTCCGAAACTTGTCGGATCAGCAGCTGTGGATCAACGATGGAGGAGATGGACTTGGTGATCTCGGCGGCGGTTTTCAACTGTGTCACACGCCGTTCCAGAATGGAGGTTTGCTCATCCATTTTCTGGGTCAGCGTGTCTTTTTCTTCACGAAGTGAGCGGTTGAGTGAGTTGATTTCCAGGTAGCGCGATTTGATTGAAGCAATGACCAGGTTGATGGTGATGCCGGTCAGCAGTACGATCAACAGATCGATCCCCAGCGAGTTAACTGTGAAGGCCAGCCCCACGCCCTGGACAATGTTGGTGAAGCGCAAAGTGGCCCATACCAGCAGAGTGGTCAGGCTCAGGAACAGCCCGATGCGTGAGGGGGTGGTGTAGAGCAGGGTGGTCGAAAGGAAAGAGAAGAGCAGCAATAGCAGGATGGAAATGCCGGTCCAGCCAGAATTGAAATACACCAGGTTGGCGACCACAAAGATGATTGCCAGCGCTACGATGGAACGTACCCAGTACGAGAGTTTGCGCAGGGCGAAGAAGGTCAGACTGATGACCATCAGGCCAATGGCACTGATGAAAATGGCGTAGGTATGGTTGCGGAAGGAGGAAGCCACAAAAAGCAGCGTGAAAACCAACCCAAACAATCCGCCTACCAGAAAGAGGGTTTGCAGAATTCTTTCCTGCCAGAGCTTCAGCTTGTCTTCAGGGTCGACGCTGGCAGGTGCCTGCAGGGGAGAGAGGGAACGAAAATACCCGATCATTCTTGCTCCTTCTGGCCAGTAGATTTCTCAAAATTCGGAGAGATCTTGATGGTGGCCCGCTTGACGTTCAGGGTCGAACCAATTTCATTGATGGTTGTCTGCATGATGGTATCCATATCGACCGAGCGGCGGATTTTGCTGGTGATTTCGAACAGACGCTGCTGACGCTGTACCTGATCGCGCACCTGCTCCAGCAAGCGGATGTTGGTGATGATGGCACCCATGTTGGCGGCCAGGGTGGCGACAAATTCCTGGTCGTTTTCGTCGAATTTAGCCAGTGTCGTGGATTCGATGTTGATGACTCCCAGCAGCTCATCCGCGAATTTGACGGGGACTGCCAGAATGGAGTTGGTCTCGAAGTTCTGCGGCTGGTAAGCCGGGTTGGTCTGCGCATCGGCAACCATGACTGGGTTGGCACTGGTCGCGACCATACCCACGACGCCGCGTCCAAAGGGGATGCGCCGGGTGGTCTGGTCGGGGTTGGCAATACCGGCGGTGGCGCGGGTGACCAGCACGTCTTTTTGATCGACCACGAAGTAGGTGATCTGTTCCCCGGGCATTGCCTGGTGCAGCACTTCCATAGAAGCGCGCACGGCATCTTCCACCGTCATCGTTTCCACATTGGCTTCGGTTACTTTGTGCAGCAGGCGGTGCCGTTCTAGAGTTTCATGGGTGTGGCTGAACAGGTCTTCGTTCTGGATGGCGATGGCAGTCTGGTTGGCCAGAATTTGCAGAACGTTGATGTCTTCTTGCGAGAAGGCATTGAAGGCTGTGGATTGCACATCCAGAGCACCCAAAACCTGCTCACCAATTTTCATTGGAATGGCCATTTCAGAACGGGTATCTGGCAGCAGTGGGTTCGCGTAATAGTTGGCTTCTTGGGTCACATCGCCAATGACGACTGGTTGACCTTTGCCGGTGGCCTGACCCACGATGGAAGGTGAGCCAACGGCCAGTTTATGCCCGGTGGCTTTCAGTTGCGCGCCGGCTTCTCCGGTGGATTCGCGCAGGGTGGCGAATTTACCCAGCGGATCGAGCAGGAAGATGGAAGCGTGATAGAAATTGAACCGTTCCTTGATCAGGTTGACCAGGCGGTTCAGGGTCACTTCTACATCCATGGTGCCGGCAGTGGATTCACTGGCGATTTCAGAGGTAGTCAACAATTGCTCAGCGCGCTGCTCGGCAATTTGCTGCACCTGCACCAGATCGGTGATCTCGTGCGACACGCTCAGCAGCCGCGCTTCTTTTTCGGGACCTTCGGCCAGCGGAATCCGGCTGGTGATCATCCAGTGCACTTTCCCTTCCGGGCCGACCCAGGTTTCTTTGTGATTCGTAATCGTTTGCTGCCCGGCGAGCAGTTGCTGTACGGCTTCGGCTTCGCTTTGCTCACTGTCAGGCCGGTACACAAAGTTGTCTTCGGTTCCGATGAGCTCGACCGGGGCGGATTTGCCCAGGAAGTGGCTCAGCGATTTACTCAAACGCTGGAAGACGTTGCGGCCGTCTTTCACCGAAACCTGGTCAGGCAGCACGTCGAGCAGTGAATCGAGCAAGAATTTCTCGCTCTGGTAAGCCTGTTCAGCGCTCTTCCAGTTGCTTTCAAGCTGCTGCGCGGTCAGAGCATTGGAGAAGCGGTTGGCGATCAATTCAAGCACGGTTTGGCTTCCCTGCGGGAAGGCCTGTTCGCTTTCGGAGGTAAACAGGGCAATCGCGCCGATGGTCTGGTCGTTGGCGCGCAGCGGAATGCCCAGCCAGGCGCGGGCGCTGAGCTGGAACTCAGATGAATGAATGGCAAAACGGGTCAGATTCGCCGCGTTTTCGAAGTTTTGGCTTTCACCGCTTTCGATGATCTGGGCAACCAGGTCATTCTCAGCCGTATAGGCCGGGATATCCAACACTTCGCCGCCGCCGGCGCAGTAATAGGGAATTTCGATCAGCCCAGCCGCGTTTTTAAGCGCAACACACAGGCCAACGTCTTCCCCGTAGGCCTGACGGAACTGGTAATGCAGCTCACTCAGCGTTCCGCGCTCGGCAAGGTTCTTGACCGCGGCACTTTGCTGCAGCAATCCGATTTCTTTTTGCCGGCGTGCCAGAGATTCACTCAAGTGGATTTTGCCCAGTGAGTTGCCTACGGTTTCGGCCAGGTTCAAGTAAGGCTGCAGTGCCGGTTCAGAAAGCGGAGTTTCTTCACGTGAGCCGATGGCTAGCAAGTGGGTGAGCTGCCGGGCTTCATAGACAGGCAGCAACGCCAGCGACTGGCAGCCACGCCGTCCAAAGAAAGCGGTCAACTGACTGTAATCGCTCAGTACCTGGAAGTTATCGATCAGCACCATTTCGTTTTCGTTCATGCTTTGTAGCGCGTTCTCGAACGGAATGTGCATCCCCAGCAGCGATTGATCGGTGATCGAGAGCTGAGAATCTGCAATATCGATCACTTCGATTTCATTCCCAACCACGCTCAGGGTGAAGCATACGTAGGCTGATGGGGTGAATAGATTGTTGATCTCGCTCACCACTTCCTTTTCAGCCTGAGCCTGGGTAATGGCACGGCTGGCGGAGTACAGAGCGGCGGTCTCTTGCAGGTTCAACTGGGTCGTTTCCAGTAATTCGATGTTGCGCATACCCACGGCGATCTGGTTGGTTAGAGTACTGAAAGCCGGCATGGATTCGAAGTCGAAGGCATTGACGTTCGGGCTTTGAATGTCGAGGATACCGGCCAGACGATCACCGATCAGAATTGGCAGGGCAATTTCAGATTTGGTCGCTGCCAGTAATGGCGCCGGCAGCAAACGCGGCCGCTCGTTGAGCACGTTCTGCGACAGACGGGCCTGCCTGTTGGCGGCGGACCAGCCGATCAGCGAGGTGGCATCGATGGGCAGACTCAAGTGCCGTTCCGGCAGCTTTTCTTCGGGGTCGGCGGCAGCATCCTCGGTCAGGATGACGTTTTTCAGGTTCTTGTCGGCCAGATAAATAGCAGCGTAGGGGAAGCCCAGTTTGCTGACGATGGACTGGGTCACTTTCTGCAGAATTTCGTTAGTGTTCGGGGAAGACACGGCTTCCATGGCGATTTCAGAGGAAGTGCGCAGTTGCTCCGTACGTTCGGCAACTCTGGCTTCCAGGGAGGTATAGAACGTGGAAAGCTGGGTCACCATGTAGTTGAAGGAAGAAGCCAGCAGGCCAATTTCATCACCGCGGTTGACCACGGCTTTTTGGCTGAAATCTCCATTCGCGAATTTGCGCGCTTTCTCGGAAAGATCAACCAGCGGAACGGCGATCTGACGGGCACCTACGAAAGCGATCACGCCTGCCAGGACTGCGGCACCAGCCAGCAGAATGAGGATGAACCGCAGTAATTGCTGCAATTGCGCCTGCACGTCCTGCAGTGGGACTTCGATGACGTAAGTGGCGCCGATGGCGTCAATGGGGCGGATGTAGCTCAACACTGCGTCATTGTTGACGTTGGTGTACGAGAAATCCTTGCCGCCGCCAGATTCCCGGATCATTCCCAGCAGGCTTTGCTGCAGCGTCTCGGGGAAGGTCTCCAGATAAGGGGTCTGCATCACCGAGTTCAGCGAGACGATGTCTTGCTGGGAGGTCACCAGATAAACGTTGGCGGTGGTGAAATAAGAACCCGGGTTTTTCAGAGCGGTGCTGACCGCAGAGGGATGCGAGTAGAACAGGAAGGTGACCGGGGAGGTCTGCCCCTGCATTTGTTTGGTGTAGGCAGTGATCAAAATCAACTGGTTCGGATAGTTGTTATCGGGGTTGAAGATCAGAGCTGAATTGGCAGTGCCGATCAAATTCATGATCTCTTTTTCGTTCGAGATCAGGGCCCCGATCTGATTGGCCTTCGAGCCCAGCAGCACCTGACCGTAGGGGTTGACGGCGTAGATGGCCGAGACGTTGTTGGTCGAAAGGCTGCTGATGGTTGAGTCGATGTAGTTGTTCAGGGTTGTGCTGGAAAGGAAGTAATTGGGGTTTTCGCCGCCTTCGACGAAGGCGTTGATGATCTGAGAAGAATTGGCGAAGCCGATGATGGCGGATTTGGTGGTGCTGTTAACCTGTTCGATCTGAAATGCGTTGGTCTGGGAAAGGGAGGAAAGCTGATTGATGGTCTGTGTCTGGATGGAATTCTGGAAACGGACGTAACTGGTGGCACCGATGATCGTGGCGGGCAGCAGAGCGACGACCAACAGACTGAGAATAACGGTACGGACCAGACTGCCGCGAAACACGGGGGCAGATTTCTGCGATTGGATGTCAGCCGTTTGATCACTCATGTTTCCACTCCTTAGTTGTATTCCCAGACAGCTTTACCGGCGAGGATTTGTTTGATTTGCTCAGGGAACCGGTCCGGGTCGAGCGGTTTGCCGATGAAACCGTCAAAACCTGCCAGACGGGCCGTTTTCATTTGTTCCGGGCCGGCCACGGCCGTGACCGCCACGATGGGGATGTTGTCGAACTGGCGCGATTGGCGAATCTTGCGCATGGCTTCGTAGCCGTCTTCGTACGGCAGGCGGATATCCATCAGCACCAGATCGATCTTTTCAAGGTTGCGTGCGAATTCGACCACTTCGTAGCCCGAGGTTTTCCATTCGCACTGCACACCCAGCGAACCCAGCAGGCGGGCGATCAATTTGAAGTTGCCGATGTTGTCTTCGACGACCAAAATGACGATTGGATTGGGGTTGTTGGTCTCGGATTTACCGACAGAAAGGTCACTGTTATCCATTGAATTCTCCCCTGGAGGTAGTGGGACGTAGAAAATAGGCGACTTTGTCAAGAAACGTATCGATGTCGATGGGTTTTTCAATGTAGCCGTCGCAGCCGGCCCGCAGTGTCTTTTCGCGGTCACCACGCATGGCGTTGGCGGTGATGGCCACAATTGGGATTTGTTTGATGCCGGGGATGGTCTTGAGTTTGGCGGTCAGCGTATAGCCGTCTACGTCAGGCATGTTAATGTCCATCAGGATCAGATCGGGGCGTACCCGCCGCAGGTGATTGATGGCTTGCAGGGCATTTTCGGCTTCCAGTACCTGATAATCGGCGGATTGCAGCAGGCGGCGTACCAGAACGCGGTTCTCGAAATTGTCTTCGATGTGAAGAATGGTTTTCTGAGGAGGCATGGATTACACCTGATTTCGTAATGGTTAAATGCAATGCGGAGGCAGTCTTCTGCCACAGTATGTTTATACACCAGAAGTTATGAAAAGTCAGGCGGGAAAGCCTAACATTAATGAAAGGTAGGGGGAAATTTAAAAGAAAAGAGCGGGTGATGGGATTCGAACCCACGAATATCACCTTGGGAAGGTGATGCCTTACCACTTGGCCACACCCGCATTGCGTTGCTGCTTTACTTAAGCAGCGAATCGTATTATACCAAAAAAGTAGAAAACACCAGAGGCTTTTAGGAGGGGAAATTATGCTTGAATCGCCGAGTAAATTACAGAAAAAGCCCATTTTTGCCCTTACTTTTCTTACCCTTGTTGTTTTCGCTGTTTTTCTGGGGTTCGTTCTCTATCGGGCCTGGATCGGTGATGACGGCTTTATCACCCTGCGCGTCGTGGATAATTTTGTTCACGGCTACGGTCCGGTCTGGAACGTCGGCGAGCGGGTGCAGGCTTACACCCATCCGCTGTGGCTGTTCCTGCTCAGCGCGGTTTACGCGATCACCCGTGAACCCTATTTCACTACCATCACCCTGGGGCTTTTCCTGTCTTTTCTGACTGCCTATTTTCTGTGTTTCAGGGTGGCCCGCACCTGGGAATCTGGGTTGATCGGTGTTCTGTGTCTGGCCCTTTCCACGGCTTTTCTCGATTATTCCACCAGCGGCCTCGAAAATCCGCTCACCCATTTACTGCTCGTTCTCTTTGCCTGGGCCTATTTTCGCGGCACGGAAACTCCTCGCCGGCTTTTCGTGCTTTCGCTGCTGGGATCTCTGCTGGCCGTCAACCGGCTGGATGCCTTCCTGCTGGTGCTGCCGGCGCTGATCTATGCCTGGGGACGGCAACGTTCTCTGCGCAGCCTGGGCGTGATGCTGCTGGGGCAGTTCCCCTTGCTGCTCTGGGAGGGGTTCTCTCTGGTCTATTATGGCTTTCTGATTCCCAATACGGCAGTGGCCAAACTATATACCGGGCTGCCGCGGATGTATTTGCTGGCGCGCGGCCTTGATTATCTGAAATACACCGCGGTCATCGACCCCTGGACGCTGCTGGCGATGGTGCTGGGGCTGCTCAGCCTTCTGCTGGCGCGGCCGAGCCGGCGGCGGTTGGCTTTTGCCGCGGGGATGCTGCTTTATCTGACCTACGTGGTATTCATCGGCGGGGATTTCATGGGTGGGCGCTTTCTGACGGCGCCTTTCTTGATGGCGATGATCCTGATCGTCCAGCTCTCTTTTACAAAAAAGAAGCGAATGTTGTGGGTGCTGTTTGGATTGATTGCTGTAGGTTTTTCTCTGTTTTCATTTATCTGGCCGTGGCGCAATACGCCGACGAAAGAAGCAGGTTCTTTTATTGCCATGTCGGGCATCGCGGATGAGCGTTCCTATTATTTTTCGGGCAATGGCCTCTTTTCGGGTTATGCCTGGAAAGATCTGCCGGCTTACTATCAGCGTTATGGGGGTGAGGAACTGCGCCGCCGTGGGCCGGCAGTCATCGAGACCAACATGATTGGTATGCTGGGATATTATGCAGGGCCACAGGTGTATATCGTCGATGGGCTGGCTCTTTCCAATGCTCTTCTGGCTCGACTGCACCCTGACGGCGGCAGTATCCGTATCGGCCATTTCACCCGCCGCATTCCGCCGGGCTACGTCGAGACTTTGCAGACCGGCACCAATCATATTGCAGATCCACGTCTGCACGCGTACTATGATCACTTGCTGCCCATTATTCGCGGCCCGCTGTGGAGCCGCCAGCGCTGGCATGAGATTGTGCAGATGAATCTGGCCCGTTACGAGTATCTGATCGCAGATTATCGCTGAGAGCTGCTGGCTGCGATGGTCACGTCGGTAACCAGAGTGGTGTTGCAGCCCGAATCCTGCCAGTACCCGATGTATTCCCCATTTGGGTTGTAACCTTCGATGCGCAGGATGTCCCAGCCTTCGACGAGGATGGTATCGCCGTTGTGGATTTGCCCCAGGGCGTCTTCCATCTGCTGATTCATCGGAACGGTGTGCAGCAGATGGATCTCTCCCTGCAAGGGGGCGTCCGTGCGGGCTACCCAGGTGAAGTGGTGATTCTCGACCGTGGTGAATACTTTCTCGGGGTCGGCGTAATCACCGCTGGTGACCAGAATGTCATACGATATGATCGGGAAGAGTTTTTCGTGATCCATCGAAATGTGTCGGACTGTGCCGGCAAAGGTACGGTCGTGATTTTGCTCGTAAGACAGATCGAAGTGCTGGCCGCTTTCCAGACTGATCTTGTGAAAGCCGTCCGTGACGACCATGCTGTCGAAATCCTGCAGCGGGGCGGAGTTTCCCTGGCCGAGCGAGTAGAACAACGTTAGCGCGATCACGATGACGGCGATCAGGCTCAGGATGGGTACCCAGATCAGGGCGAGGGAATGGCTGCGTGCTTCGTAGGTTTCTTCGGGTTCGCTCATCGGCGGCTTTCCTTGACTCTTGACAGCAGATATTATCGAGTATAATAGGCGAAAGTCAGAAGTTCAAGCTGTGGAGGTGCTGCGGAAATTCTGTTCAGTTTATGGAAAGCCAAGCGCATGGCCCGAGTCATTTCGGGTGACGAGGATGAGGGTTCTTTATCGCGAGATAAAGCTAACCGGGATACCCCGGGAAAATCGAAAGATCAGCGGAAGCCCTCCGGGTGGCACACAGCCCCTGCACTTTCCATCCTTTTCAAATAACTCAACTTTTTGAGCAGCGTTATGCTTTGCTCGAATTCTTGCTCTTCATCTCAGGGTGAAGTGCGTCTGTTTGAATACGGAGGAAGTATGTGTGGTATTGTCGGTTACATCGGTGAGCAGGATGCCACACCGATCATTTTGAAAGGCCTGAAGAAGCTGGAATATCGGGGTTACGACTCCGCCGGCCTGGCCGTGCTGACGAATGGACATATCGAAGTCCGCCGCGATGCCGGCAAACTGGCCAATTTGGAGCATCTGGTCGATGAGACCCCCATCCACGGGCGTCTGGGCATCGGCCATACCCGTTGGGCAACTCACGGGGAGCCCTCGGCGCGCAATGCCCATCCCCACATGGGTGCCACCGGCAAGGTGGTGGTCGTGCACAACGGCATTGTCGAAAATTTCATCGAACTGAAAGAAGAATTACTCAAGGGTGGGGCAAAATTTCAATCGGATACCGATACCGAGACCATCGTACTGCTGGTCGAAAAATACATGATTGCCGGCGATGATCTCGAGACCGCTGCTCGCAAAACCCTGTTGCGCTTGAAGGGCGCACATGGGGTGGTTATTTTTTCTTCCAATGAACCCGATAAGATCATCGCTGCTCGCATCGGCAATGCCGGTGGGGTAGTGCTGGGCCTGGGCGAAGGCGAGAACTATATCGCCTCTGACATCCCGGCCATTATGGAACATACCCGCCGCCTGGTTTTTCTGGAATCGCGCCAGATGGCGATCGTCAAACGCGATGGCGTGACCATTTCTACCATCGAGGGCAAACCGGTGACCCCGCAGATTTCGTCCATTGCCTGGGATCCCGTAGCCGCTGAGAAGGGCGAGTACCGCCACTTCATGCAGAAAGAGATCCATGAGCAAGTCCGCTCATTGAATGACACTCTGGCCGGGCGCGTCGATTTCGAAGAGGGCACGATCCGTTTGCCCCAGTTGAATCTGACCGATGAAACTGCGCGCAGCATCAACAAGATCGTCATGCTGGCTTGCGGCACTGCCTGGCATGCGGGCATGGTGGGCAAGATCCTGCTCGAACGCATTGCCCGCATCCCCACCAGTAACGAGATTGCCTCTGAGTTCCGCTACGCTGATCCTATTGTGGATACTCATACTGTGGCCATGGCCATCAGCCAATCCGGTGAGACCGCTGATACCCTGGCGGCCATGGAAGAGGCCCGCAAACGCGGTGCCCACCTGTGGTCGATTGTCAACGCCATTGGCTCGCAGGCCATGCGCGTGGCTGATGGTTACATTTCCATGCAAACCGGCCCTGAAATTGGCGTGGCTTCAACCAAAGCTTTCACCGCACCGCTGGTCGATCTCTACATGCTGGCGATCTTGCTGGCCGACAAACGCGGCACCATCGACGCCGCTCAGCGCAAAGCGCTGGTGCATGATCTGCGCCTCGTACCTGAGCTGGTGGGCAAGTGCCTTGATCGCGAAAAAGAAGTCGAAGCGGTGGCCCATGAATTGAAGGACACCCACGACATGCTCTATCTGGGCCGCGGCATCAACATGCCCATTGCTTATGAAGGCGCATTAAAACTGAAAGAAATTTCGTATATCCACGCTGAAGCCTATCCCGCTGGTGAAATGAAGCATGGCCCCATTGCGCTGGTGGATAAGAACATGCCGGTGCTGGCCCTGGCTACGCGGGATCAGTGGTACGAGAAGATGATCTCGCAGATCGAACAGGCCAAGGCGCGCGGCGGTATCGTGGTGGCCGTGGCGACTGAAGGCGACGAGCGGGTTGCCAGCCTGGTGGATAAGGTGCTCTGGGTGCCCGAGACCCCCTGGATGCTTAGCCCGATCATCAACGTCATTCCGCTGCAGTTGCTGGCGTATCACATTGCCTGCCTGCGCGGGCTCGACGTCGATCAACCGCGCAACCTGGCCAAGTCTGTTACTGTCGAATAAATTGCTGATATCCTTCCGAGGAGAAGAAAGATCGGCTGAGCGCACTTTGCTCAGCCGTATCGTTTTAAAAATTGAAAAGGGGGAAAACGCTGCCGCTGTTATCTCCTTACAATGCCTGTAAACAAGCAGGTCGGGACCATCCGGTCCGACGAAACGTAATTTAGAGTGATCTTTTTTTTGAATTCTTTTCGGGTGAATCAATGTCATTTGCGGACAAGATATTTTTAACTTGGCTTGGCGTTCATTAGTGGGTAGGGGCATGCCTCAACTTGACTTTCTTCTCAATCACGATAAAATGAATCCAAATTGACGGTGCGGAGGTCACTGCGTAATGCCTCACGGGAAAAAGTAACCGAAGGGGAACGTTGCCTCACGGGAAGATGTTACCGAGAAAAAGTGCATAGTTGGTGGACTTTCTGATCGATAGAATTACGTAGAGTAACTGGATTGAGCTGGACATAGATATTCATTAGCCTGGCCTTGATTTCAAGAGGAATTTTCTTTGCTGCCAAAACACGTTGGTAAGGGGTAGCTGCTGTGTCGTAGTGTTTGATCGTACGTTCTTCAGTGACCTCCTTGGAAATCAGTTTAAGCACAGGTTGAAAGAAATTGAAGTAAAGACTGAGGTCAGTATAAATATCTTGCAGAAGATTATACTCGGCGGTAGTCTCGAAGCGGTCATAACCAACCAGATGACGTACCACAGACCAGTTTTTCTGTTCGACATGAGCCTGATCGTTCTTGTGATAGGGTCTTGAACGGGTAAAAGTGATCTTTTGGTACTGGCAATATTCGAGCAGAGTCTCGTTGATGAACTCACTGCCGTTATCGGAATCAAGACCAAGGAGAGCAAAGGGGAGATGAGATCGCATGGCTTTAATGGCTTCGAGGACAGTATGCCGATTACGGGGAAAAACAGCCTGACATTCTGTCCAGCCGGTAGAAATATCCACACTGGTCAATGTATTCACAAATTGGCCTTCAGTAGTGTCCCCACAGTGGGCGACAAGATCGATTTCCATGAATCCAGGCTTTTCTTCATCCCAGGGAGTATAAGTTCGTATGGGAATTGACTTTTTGAGCAAGGTACCTGGTTTGGTGGTACTCAACCCGTGGGGATGGTCCCGATAAGTTGAACTCAAACAGCGGTCGATGCTTGAACGGCTCATCTGGAGTAATCGTTTCTTTGTCTCTGGGGCGAGGTGGATTTCCTGATTGCGTTCCAGAACTTTTACGATCTCCGGCAGGAAGGGCTGCAAACGTCTCGAACAAATCTGACCACAAATCTCCCAGATGTACTCCAGTGCTGTAACTACTTCGCCTTGATAAATCCTTCGCGGCCCCGGCTTTTTTGAATACGCTTTATGCCTCAATGAGTTCAATACCCGAATGGCATACTTACGGTGATACCCGGTGACTGCCACAAATTCATCCAGTATCTTCTGCTTGTCTTTTCTCCCAGCTTTTAGGTAGCGTGGTTGAACTATGGCTAATAATTCTCGTTTACTTCTTTGGCTCATCATAGCTCCCTCGGCAGTTCTGCTTACTCTGCCTAGGGTAACATCTATTATGAGGCAACGTTTTTCCTAAAGTTACTTTTATTTTGAGGCAATACGCACTGTGAATCGGATCGGCATATCCGAAATACTATGTTAAAATGCAAGGGGTTTTATTAATGAGGAAACAGCCGGATGATAGAGTCGGCTGAGGTGAAAGAATGTTTAATGCGGATACGGAACTTTTCTTCCCGATGCGGGTCACACCCACACTGAAGCACCTGCGCGGGCCAGCCTGGGACCGGTTGATCGATGAGGTCACTGCTCCAACGGCGACCGAGGTCGATAAGATTGCTTTTTCAGAACTGGTGATCAAGTTGGCGGGCTGCTCGGGCTGCGACGCGGATTCTTTTCGCGCCATGCGTGGATGCACCCAATGTGCGCACACCGTACTCAAACGCTATAAGGGCAGTGATACTGAACTGCTCGAAATGTACGAGCAGTGCCGCAAAGACGTTGCCGAGTTCCTCTCCAAACGTAAAGATTAAAGGAAAAGACAACCCATGATTACGTCCGATGATGTATTAAAGGTATTGAGTACTGTTCAGGAGCCCGAGTTACACCGTGACCTGGTGTCTTTGAAAATGATCGATCAGATCGAGATTCAAGGGGAACAGGTCAAATTCAAATTGACTTTGACCACACCGGCTTGCCCTCTTAAGGGCAAGATCGAGAACGACGCGAAGAAAGCCGTACTGTCTTTACCTGGCGTGAAGGAAGTTGAGATCGTCATGGATGCTTCCGTGCCGGGCGATGGCAAAAGCCGCGAATTGCTGCGTTTGCCCATCCGCAACGTGGTGGCGGTGGCTTCCGGTAAGGGTGGGGTCGGGAAATCGACGATTGCGGTCAATCTGGCCGTTTCTTTATCCATGAAGGGTGCGCGGGTGGGTCTGCTGGATGCAGATATCTATGGCCCGAACATCCCTACCATGATGGGGGTGGATCATTTGCCTGCCCCGAAAGATGACCGCTTGATCCCGGCAGAAGCCTATGGCGTCAAGATGATGTCCATTGGCTTTATGGTGCGTCCCGGTCAGCCTTTGATCTGGCGCGGCCCCATGCTGCACACGGCCATCCGCCAGTTTCTTTCTGATGTCGAGTGGGGCGAACTGGACTATTTGATCATCGACCTGCCCCCCGGTACAGGCGATGCTCAGCTCAGCTTGATCCAGTCGGTGACATTGAGCGGCGGGGTGATCGTGACCATGCCGCAGCAGGTTTCGCTGGATGATGCCACCCGCGGGCTGGCCATGTTCAAACAGTTGAACGTGCCGGTGCTGGGAGTGATCGAAAACATGAGCTACCTGGAGATGCCCGATGGTACCCGCATGGATATCTTTGGACAGGGCGGTGGCGAGGCTATGGCCAAGAGTGCCGGGCTGCCCTTCCTGGGCTCGGTGCCCATTGACCCGGCGGTACGTACAGGAGGCGATTTTGGCAAACCCATTGTGTACGCTCACCCCGAGACGAAAGCGGCACAGGTATTGAACGAGATTACTGAAAAACTGGCGGCCCAGATCAGCGTGGCGGCTTTAACCGGCGCTGAAGCGGCGGCCTGATCAGAAAGTGAGAATCATGGAACAAACGACAACCACTCCCAAGATTGTTGGTGTGCGTTTTTCACGGGTGGGCAAGATCTATCATTTCGATGCGACGAAACTCGAGAATTATCGTCTGGGCGACGTGGTCATCGTGGAGACCAGCCGTGGCTGGCAGTTGGGCGAGATTGTGACCAACGTGCAGAACCCTGAACCGCCCCCGGAGGGGACCTGGAAGCCCATTGAGCGTCTGGCGACCCCGCGCGATTTGCTGCAGCGTCAATCCTGGCAGGAAAAAGAGCCTGAGGTCGTTACCGCGGCCAAGGCCCGTGCCGCTGAACTGCGTTTGAACCTCAAGATCATCAATGCCGAGTACAGTTACGACGGTACCCGTCTTTCGATTTTCTTCAGCACGGATTCTGAGGAAAAGGTCGAGTTGAAATCTCTGCGCCCGGATATGCAGCGCATGTTTTCCCCGACTCAGGTGGATATTCGCCAGATTGGCCCGCGCGACGTGGCCAAGTATTTTGGCGGTATGGGTGCCTGCGGCCTCGAGACGCGCTGCTGCTCGATGTTCATTACCGAGTTCAGCTCCATTTCCATCCGTATGGCCAAAGAGCAGGGTATTTCGCTGACCCCCACGGAGATCACGGGCATGTGCGGCCGACTGCGCTGCTGCTTGATCTATGAATACGAGACCTATGTGGAGGCCCGCAAGTCGCTGCCCAAGAAGAACAAGCGCGTCATCACTCCTGATGGCGAAGGCAAAGTCGTGGACGTGGCTCCGCTGCGTGAGGGGGTCATCGTGGATTTGGGCGAACTGGGCCGGCGCGAATATCCCAATTCCCAGTTGAAGCCGGCTGAGGAGTATGAAGCATTCGTGCACAAGGCAGAAAACCCCAGCTGCGGAGGTTCTTCGGGATCTGGCGGAGGTTGTAACCGCTGCCAAAGGGCAAAATAATATGGACGATTCTTCGGCGATTTGGAATTCTACTAAGAAAATTCTGGTCATCCTGGCTCACCCGGATGACCCGGATTTTTTTTGCGGGGCGACTCTGGCCCGCTGGGTTCAGCAGGGGCATGAGGTGCGTTATTGTTTGCTGACCAAGGGTCAGAAAGGGTCGCAGAACGTGCATGCTTCCCCTGAGAAGCTGGGCGAACTGCGCGTCCAGGAGCAGACGGCGGCTGCTGCGGCCATTGGTGTGAAGAGCGTTGAGTTCCTGGAGTACATGGATGGGGAAGTATTTCCTGATCTCGAGATGCGCCGCCAGATCGTGCGTGTCATCCGCAAATGGCAGCCGGATATTCTGGTGGGCTGTGACCCGCAGAATCTCTTCCCGGGCGACAACCGCATCAATCATCCCGATCACCGCGCCGCGGGGCAGGCGGTTGTGGATGCTGCCTTCCCGGCGGCGGGCAGCCCCATGTTCTTCCCCGAGTTGATCCTCGAGGAGAATCTGCCAGCGCACAACGTGGAAGAGCTCTGGCTTTCGGCGACTTCCAACCCCAATTTCAAGCTGGACGTTACCGATAATTTTGCCGATAAGCTGCGCGCCTTGCACTGTCATCGTTCCCAGATTGGGGAAGCAGCAGCTTTCGACGAACACATGCGTTCACGCTGGTCTAAAGACCCTGCCACGGGGGAAGAGCGCTATTACGAGACTTTTCGGCGCATCATTTTGCGATAAATCCTAAATCATCAGATTAATAAAAAGAATCAACCCTGAAAATGAGTGGTTGATTCTTTTTATTGGCAGTGATATACTCTATATGATCTGAATAATCAGATGATATAGGGAGCGCGTATGGAGTTCAGTCAGCCTGTATTTTCTACCCTTTCAGAGTTTATGCAGTACATTGCTGCTTTGCCCGATGATGGGGATGGCCGGGTACCGCCTTTGAGCGAATTGAGTCAAATTTTGGGCATCAGCGTAGCCACGCTGCGTGAACAGCTTGAGGTGGCACGGATGATGGGAGTGGTCGAAGTAAAGCCCAAGGCTGGCATCCACAAACTATCTTATTCTTTCAAACCCGCCGTGATGACCAGTCTGACCTATGCGCTGGCTTCGGAATCTACTCCTTTCGAACAATATGCCAATCTGCGCAAGCATCTCGAAGCAGCTTATTTTCTCGAGGCAGTTCAGAAGCTGACCTATGAAGAGAAACATGACCTTGAAACTATCGTCGAACGGGCGGAAGAGAAGCTGCGCCGCAGCCCGGTAGTGATCCCAACGACAGAGCATCGCGATTTTCATCTTTCCATTTATCGCAAACTGAATAACCCTTACGTTTTCGGGCTGCTCGAATCTTACTGGGAGCTCTATAAAGCTGCCGGTTTCGAGATCTATCCGGATATGGAATACGTTAACCGTATCTGGCAATACCATCGCAAGACGGTGGATCTGATCAACGCGAGGCAATACGAGCTGGCGTATCAGGCTCTGATGGAGCACATGGAATTGATCGCCCAGAGAGAAAAGAAAGTTCTTCGCCAGTCTTTCGAATAATTTATCCCAAACTTGGAGACCTAAAAGATGGTGAATCAAAATGAAGTGATAAACGATTTTTGCATCACTTTCAGTACGGTGAACGGGTCGGGGAGTGCTACCGCCAATACAACGATCATGCGGGCCTTATTCCGCATGGGCATCCCGGTATCCGGGAAAAATATCTTTCCCTCGAACATTCAGGGGCAGCCTACCTGGTATACCCTGCGTTTGAGCAAAAAAGGCTACCTGAGCCGCGTCGAGAAAGATGACATTATTGTGGCCATGAATCCTTCCACCCTCGCGCGCGAGATCAGTTATCTGAACGAGGGCGGTGTCTTATTGCTGCCCGACGATTTCAAGGTCAGCGACATTCGCCAGGACATTGTGGTTTACCCGATGCCGGTAAAGAAGTTGATCCGTGAGGCGGATGTTACCCCGGCTTTGCGCGACTACATTGCCAATATGGTTTATGTGGGCGTACTCAGCTGGATGCTGGGCATCGATCTGGAACTGGTTCGTTCTGCGCTGGATTTTCATTTCAAGAGCAAGAAAAAAGCAGTCGATGCCAATTTTAATGTCATTCAGGCAGCTTTTGATTGGGCAACTGCCAATTTGACCAAACAGGACCATTTCCGCGTCGAGCAAATGAATGGTGTTGAAGGCATGATCATGTCGGATGGCAATACCGCGGCCGCGCTGGGTTCCATCTACGGCGGCGTGCAATTGGCGGCCTGGTATCCGATCACCCCGGCAACCAGTCTGGCGGAAACACTGAACGAATACCTGCCGGAATTGCGCAAGGATCCGCAGACGGGTAAGGATACCTGTGTAGTAGTGCAGGCGGAAGATGAGCTGGCGGCGATCGGCATGGCTATTGGCGCGGGTTGGGGCGGGTTGCGTTCGATGACCTCTACTTCGGGGCCTGGGCTTTCTCTGATGAGTGAATACATCGGCCTGGCATATTATGCTGAGGTGCCGGTGGTCATCTGGGATGTGCAGCGTGTGGGTCCCAGCACGGGGATGCCTACCCGTACTGCTCAGGGTGATCTGACGATGGTTAATTTCATCAGTCATGGCGATACTCAAATGATCATTCTGATCCCCGGGTCGGTAGCGGAGTGCTTCGAGTTTGGCTGGCGGGCTTTCGACATTGCTGAACGCTTGCAGACCCCGGTCATCGTGCTCTCGGACCTTGATTTTGGCATGAACCAGTGGCTGAGCCCCAAATTTGTCTACCCTGACGTTCCCATGGATCGCGGGAAGGTGCTCTGGGAAGATGATCTCGAGGCCAAGATCAAAGAGTGGGGCGGGAACTGGGGCCGATATCTGGATGTGGACGGCGACGGTATTCCGTACCGCACTTTGCCGGGCAATCTCAACCCGAAAAGCGGTTATTTTGCCCGCGGTACCAGTCACGATGAATATGCTCATTACACCGAAGCTCCTGAGGCCTGGGAGCGGGTCTTCAATCGCATTGCCCGAAAATTCGAAACGGCGCTGCAATATTTGCCCAAGCCAGAAGCAGTACGCAATTCCGGTGCCCCGCTGGCAATTCTTTCTTCGGGTTCGGCTCATCCCGCGGTGATCGAGGCCCTGGATATGCTCGAGGCTGCCGGGCTAAAGTGTGATTACCTGCGCCTGCGCAGTATCCCCTTTGCCGAAGAAGTCGCAGACTTTCTGGCAGCACACACGAATATCTTTGTCGTGGAAGCGAATCGAGACGGGCAGTTGCTGCAACTGTTGACCATGAAATATCCGCAATTCGCGGAGCGTATGGTCAAAGAAGCTCACATGGACGGGCTGCCGCTGACGGCAAAATGGATCTTTGACCAGATCATGACTTGGGAGAAGGAGAAATAATCATGGAACAATCCGCAACCAGTGTCAATCAGGTGGGATTAACTCGTAATGATTACCGCGGCGCTCCCTCGACGTTGTGCCAGGGCTGCGGGCACAATGGCATTGCTGCCCAGATTGTGGCTGCCTGCTATGAAATGAATCTGGTTCCAGAAAAAGTGGTGAAATTCAGCGGCATTGGCTGCTCCAGCAAGAGTCCCACTTATTTTCTCGGTCGTTCCTTCTCGTTCAATGGCCTCCACGGACGCATGCCTTCTCTGGCGCTGGGCGCATTATTTGCCGACCACACTCTGAAGGGCATTGGCCTGAGTGGGGATGGCGACTCGGCTTCGATTGGTATGGGACAATTCAAACATCTGGTGCGCCGTAATTTGCCGATGGTATATATCGTCGAGAATAATGGTGTCTATGGACTGACTAAAGGTCAGTTTTCCGCGACGGCGGATCGCGGTTTGTCGCTGAAAAAACAGGGAACGAACCCTTATACCCCCATCGACATTGCCATGGAAGCGCTGGTCTCGAATGCAACATTTGTGGCACGTTCCTTTGCCGGGGATCCGCGTCAGGTCAAGGAATTGATTAAGGCCGCCATTGCTCATAGCGGCATCGCGGTGCTTGACATTATCAGTCCCTGCGTAACCTTTGGCAATCACGAAGAGTCGGTGCATTCCTACTCCTATGGCAAAGAGCACGAGGAACCCCTGCATGCGATTTCTTTTGTCCCTGCCCGCGACGAGATTACCGTTGAAGACTTCGAAGAAGGCACAATTCGCGAGGTGACCCTGCACGACGGCAGCCAGGTGATCTTGAAGAAACTGGAGCAGGATTATGACCCGACCAGCCGCTGGCAGGCGCTGCACATGCTTGAAGAGGCCCAGCAAAACAACTGGCTGGTCACGGGGTTAATCTACGTCGACCCGAATGCACCCTCTATGTATGATCTGTACAATATGCCTGCGACTCCTCTGAATCGCATGACGGAAACCCAGCTCAGGCCGTCAGCAGAATCTCTGGAACGGATCAATGAATTGATGTTCTAACCTGAATACGTAAATCCCCTCGCGAGAGGGGATTTTTGATGGTTTAAGAGATGTTTTGAAAAGAAGATCGATCACGCACTTTTTTCATCGATGGTTTTCAGCAGCCGAAGTACCCGCAGGGTGACCCATTTATTGGGCCGGTTGCGGGTGCCAAAGTCGGCCCAGGTTTTGCGGTGATAGGTGTATTCCAGTGGCCAGCGCCCCTGTTCGTCTTGTTTATTGAGAATCCAGGTGAGTGTATTCTGCAGCCGCGGATCGCGGCCATAGCCTAAGCCGGCCAACGCTTCCAGCAGTTGCAAAAGATCGGTAATGTAGAAGATCGGGAATCCCGGCAGCCACCAATCGCGGTTGGGTTTCTGTCCATCCGGGGTGGGATATGCGGCTGTCAAGGGGTCGATGCTCAGCAGAAAATCTACTCCGGCTTGAATAGCGCGCTGTATCAGCGGAGTCCGTTTTTCGGCCGGCCAGTTGGCAAAGGCACGCATGATCTTGACGGCTCCCCAGGCACAGGGCTGCCCCTGATTAGCTCCACAGGCAAAATGAGGGGCGCATTTGTAAGCGTAGTAACGTACGGCTTGTTTCTTTTCCGTGAGCGGAGCCACTCCTTCACCGGTATTGCTGCGTGCCATCCAGTCATAAGCCATTTCAAGACGGTCATCCGCATAGCCCAGTTCGGTCAGCGCCCAGCACATGTTGCCCTGCAGACAATCAATGGTTCCCCCGGGTGCCCCGTTGTAGGAGATGCTGCCAAAAGGGGTGAAGGCATGATCGAGGTAATAAGCGCAGGCAGTCGCAATCCGCGGATCGTCAGCCGCCGCAAGTCCCATTTGAGCCAGAGTGAGCAGAGACCAGACCCCTGAAAAGTATTTGGGACCATAGCCGCCGCCGGGTTTCTCCCAGTAGCCTTCTGGAGCCATGTTTTCAAGAATGGCACGCACCGGTTTAGACTGCAGCGCTGCCTGGCGGGCAGCGGCCAGTTCAGCGTCGTCAGGTGCAAGTCGGACCAGGTATTTCAGTGCCTGATACCGAGCCGCGGGGTCATCGGGTTCAAGCACCCAATCAAAGGAATTGGCTTTGAGAAGATCGTGTCTTTCCATGCGGTATCCTTTCCCTGAACCGGCAAAAAAATCATCCGCTTTCAGTATACATCGAGCGGAAAGAGGAGAAAAATTATTTTGTGAAAAATGGGATTACCCGACGTTTTCGCTCTGCACGATGGGCCGGTGTGGGTCACGGATCCATTCACTCCACGAACCAGCATAGAGTTTGGGCTGCGGCAGACCAGCCAGGGCAAAAGCGAAGATCAAATGGGCAGAAGTGACTCCGGAACCGCAGTAAATGACGGCTTGCTTGCCGCTGGCGAGCAGGGGCTGCAGGTGCGCCCGGATTTCAGCGTCCGGCTTGAAACGTCCGTCAGTTTGTAAATTGGCTCCATAGAAAGAATTGAGCGCGCCTGGGATGTGACCCGCCACGGGATCGATGGTTTCTTGCTGACCGGCATAGCGCTCTGGGGCACGGGCATCGATCAATTGCCATATCGGGTGGTGCAGATTTTTTTCTACTTCAGCAGTGCTTACGATCCAGTCCTGAGCCGGGGTTCCGGTGAAAACTTTCGCGGGGTGAGGCTGCTGTCCGGCCTCGGTGGGGAACCCCAGTTTCAGCCACTCCGTGAAGCCGCCATCGAGAAGAGAGACTTTCGTATGTCCGTAATAATTAAGCAGATACCACAATCGGGCTGCAAAGCTGCCAGAAGCACGATCGTACGCGATTACCCAGGTATCTGAGTCGATTCCCAGCCGGGACATGGATTGTTGAAAAGCTTGCGTGGCAGGCAAAGGATGTCTGCCCGAGGAAGCGGTGACCGGGCCGGAAAGATCACGATCCATATGCGCATAGACCGCTCCTGGGATGTGCTGCTGTCTGTAAAGATCGGCGCCTCGTTCTGGGTGGAGCAATTCGAAGCTGCAATCTACGATCCTCACGCTTTTGATGGGGAGAAGAGACTGCAATTGCTCGCACGAGACCAGCAGAGGCACCGACACTTGGTTCATTGATTATTTGGCTTCTTCGCCAATGTTGTGCAGCATGGCCAGATTGGGCAGGTGCAGGGCGGGCAGCGGGAAGCCGGTGATCAAAATTACCTGATCGCCAATTTTGAATTTGTGCTCTTTCTGCAGCACTGTATCCACGCTTTGGATGACCTCTTCCAGCGAATCCACGAAGGGGATCAGCACCGGGGTGACGCCCCAGTACATATTGACCAGATTGTAGACGTTTTCGTTCGGGGTAAAGGCCATGATGGTTACTCGCGGACGGGCTTTCGACATCAGCAGCGCGGTGCGCCCGGACTGGGTGAGAACGGCACAGGCAGCTACTTTGCGGTCGTGCGCCAGTTCGCGGGCAGCGCGGGTCATGGCAATGGCATCATCCTGCAGAGAATCTTTCGGGAAGTCCACCGCGTGGCCCCATTCTTCGATGTGGGCTTCGGCTTCGCGGACGATGGAATCCATCATCTTCACGCTTTCCACCGGGTAGCTGCCAGAAGCGGTTTCGCCAGACAGCATGACGGCATCGGTGCCATCGAAGATAGCGTTGGCGACGTCCGAAGCTTCCGCACGGGTCGGTCGAGGATTGTGGATCATTGAGTCGAGCATCTGGGTAGCCGTGATGACCACCTTGGCATGGCGATTGGCCATGTGAATGATCTCTTTTTGAATAATCGGTACCAGCGAGGGCGAGGTTTCGATGCCCAGATCGCCGCGGGCAACCATCACACCATCGGTTTCGTGCATGATCTCATGCAGATTATGGATGGCTTCCGGGCGTTCCAGCTTGGCAATGATGCCAGGGCCTTTCTGGTCGGGCAGAAATTTGTGGATCAGTTCGCGCACCGTGCGAATTTCAGCCGCGGTGTGTACGAACGAAATTGCCACAAAGTCGACGCCTTGCTGCAAACCGAACTGCAGGTCGACGATGTCTTTCTCGGTTGGGATGGGAATCTTGAGATCTGCCCCCGGCAGGTTGACGCCTTTATGCGAAGTGAGCAATCCGCCCAGCACCACTTTGGTGACCACGTTATCGCCTTGAACGGCAGTGACTTGCAGCTCCAGGTGACCATCATCCAGCAAAATGCGATTGCCGGTCTTGACTGCGCGGGCCAGATTGGGTACGTCCAGAGGAAGGTAGATTTCACCCTGAATCTTTTGAGGTTCTCCTCCTTCGATGGCGTACAGATTGACCACCATGCCGGGTTTCAACTCAACGCCGGCATCCGGCAGAACCCCCACCCGCAGTTTGGGTCCCTGCAGATCCTGCAGGATGGCGATGGGACGTTTCATTTCTTTGGACAGGCGGCGAATGGTCTGGATCAGCTGCAGATGAGATTCATGGGTGCCATGTGAAAAATTCAACCGGGCCACGTTCATGCCCGCTTCTACTAATTTTCGGATTGTCTGTTCATCAGAGGAACTCGGCCCCAGCGTACAGACAATTTTTGCGTAACGCGTCATAATAGATCAGTCCTTTTAACGAAATAATTCACAAGTCTATCATACCCGAATGGTCCAGAATCGGCAATGAGTAAAAAAACACCCCGGCATTTCACCGAGGTGTAGAGGTTATTCCATCTGTAATACTTCGCTGATCCTGGTCAGCGCCCAATCGATGGTCTTTCGATCGATGATACAGGGCGGGGCAAATCGGATCACGTTTTCGTGGGTCTCTTTTGCCAGAATCTGCTTCTTCATCAGAGCCTCACAGAAGCGGCGTGCGCCTCCGGCTTCGGGTTTCAGCTCGACGCCAATGAGCAATCCCTTGCCGCGGATTTCCTTGACGTGCGGGCTGGGAATGGCGCGCAGACCGGCCATGAAATATTCGCCCATATTGGCGGCGTTTTCCACCAGGTGTTCGTCACGGATGACTTTGAGTGCAGCACGGCCCACGGCTGCAGCCAGTGCGCTTCCGCCAAAGGTGGAACCATGTTCCCCAGGCTGCAGCAGACCCATGATGGGACGATCGGCCAACACGGCAGAAATGGGCATGAATCCGCCGGAAAGAGCTTTGCCAATGATAACCATATCCGGGCGAACCCCTTCGTGATCGCAGGCAAACAGCTTGCCGGTACGGCCCAAGCCAGTCTGGATTTCATCGGCAATGAAAAGCACGTTGTTTTTCTTGCAGATTTCGGCGACCTGTTTCAGGTAACCAGTCGGTGGGATCAGAACCCCGCCTTCTCCCTGGATAGGTTCGAGCATGACGGCCGCTGTGTGCGGGGTAATGGCCTTTTCGATAGCCTCCACGTCCCCATAATTCACGTTGATGAATCCCGGAGTGAAGGGGCCAAAGTCACCTTTGTAGAAAGGTTCGCTCGAGAAGGAAATGATCGAAATCGTGCGGCCATGGAAGTTGCCGTTAGCGACGATGATCTCAGCTTTGTAGCGTTCGACGCCTTTAACTGCATAAGCCCATTTGCGGGCGATTTTCAAGGCAGTTTCGACTGCTTCTGCGCCGCTGTTCATCGGGATCGACATTTCATACCCGGTCATGTCGGCGAGTTCTTTGTAGAACAGGGGAAGCTGATCGTTCCGGAAGGCACGCGAGGTAAGGGTGACCTTCTTGGATTGAGCAATCATCGCTTTCAAGATCGCTGGATGAACGTGTCCCTGATTCAACGCTGAATAGGCGCTCAAGCAGTCGAGGTATTTATTGCCCTCGACGTCATAAACCCACACTCCTTTGCCTTTGTTGATGACGACATCCAGAGGGTGGTAATTATGTGCTCCGTATCGATCTTCAATTTCGATGTATTCCTGACTATTCATATCCTTTAGGCCTCAAGAAGTTTGTATAGTACAGCTTTTTGTGCATGCAAACGGTTGTGCGCTTCGGGGAAGATCACAGAATGCGGGCCGTCTGCGACTTCATCGGTTAATTCCTGGCCGCGATGAGCGGGCAGGCAGTGCATCACAATCACGTCTTTATCGGCTTCACTGACAAGTTGAGCATTGACCTGATAGGGCGGGAAGACAACTTTGCGCTTCTCCGTCTCAGCTTCCTGGCCCATGCTGGTCCAGGTATCGGTATAGATGACATGGGAATGTTTGACAGCTTCGTGGGGATCGCGCAGGAAGTGGAGCTGGCTGCCGGACGCACTGGCGAAGGTTTTGGCATCCGTGATGGCTTTCTCGGGCATATCGTAGCCTTCTGGGCTGGCAATGGTGAAATTGGCGCCGAGTTTACTGCAAATGTGCATCAATGAAACAGCTACGTTATTGCCGTCCCCGACAAAAGTGACGTTCAGTCCCTTGAGATTGCCGAATTTTTCGTAGATGGTCAGTGCATCGGCCATGCCCTGGCAGGGATGGTTGTAATCGCTCAAGCCGTTGATCACCGGGATCGAGGCCCATTTGGCCAGTTCCAGCACGTGCTCGTGAGAAAAAACACGGGCCATGATGACATTGACGTAACCCGAAAGAACACGGGCCACGTCCGCAATGGATTCGCGTTTGCCAAGGCCAATTTCATCCGGAGAGATGTACAGTGCGTCGCCGCCCATGTGGCGCATCGCCATATCGAAGCTGATACGGGTGCGCAGGCTGGGCTTTTGAAAGATCATGGCAAGGACTTTACCCTTGAAAAGTGGGGGATTTCCGCCATTGAAATGTTCCTTTTTGAGTCTCACCGCCAGATCAAGCATATCTTGCAGTTCGGCAGGTGAATAATCAGAAATCGCCAGAAAATCTTTTTTCATGAAAACCTCTTCGAATGTGAATAAGATGCTTAAATGAGTATATCACAGCCCCCTGAGGGGCTGGTATGGGAGAGATGTCTCAATTGTGCAGCAGAAGGGCACTATTTCCCGAAGCGCAATTTTTTGATGGCCGAGTTGACCATCATATCCATGACGGGATACAGGCCGCGTCCCAGCAGGTTTTGCGCTACAAACATCAGTTTGCCTTCCGAACCCGGCAAGATGATGTATTTTCCTTTTGCAACCGCATCCAGGGTTTCCTTGGCGACAGTGTCTGCTGGCATGAGACTGGCGGAGCCGGCAACTTCTTTGGTAATAAAGGGTTTGAACTGGCTTTCGTATTTTAATTGAGGGGTATCTGTGTCTGGGGGAAAAACCACCGACACCTGCACTCCATACGGCTTGAGCTCGGACCGCAACACGTCAGAAAACCCGGTGATGGCAAATTTCGAAGCGCCGTAAGCGGAGTAACCATACACCCCAATGAACCCGGCCATGGAAGAGATGTTGACCACTGTTCCGGAGTGGCGCTCTTGAATCTCAGGCAGCAGTAATTTAAGCACGTTGACGGTGCCAAAATAGTTGACATCCATCATCCAGTGGAAGATCTCAAGCGGCAGTGCCGTGAAGCGCCCGGGGTGGGCGACGCCGGCGGAGTTGATGACGATGTCGGGAACCCCTACTTCAGCCTTGAATTTGGTCAATACGGCCGACAGCGCTTCATAATCGACGATATCTGCAGGGAGGGTGTAGACTTTCTGGTCAGCATTGACTTTGCAGGCAGCAATCTCAGCAGCAGCCTGTTCCAGAGCATCAGCATGCCGCGCCAGAATCGCAATGTTCCCGCCGCGAGCGGTAATTTCTTTTGCCAATGCCAGTCCAATGCCGCTGGAACCGCCGGTGATCAGGGTCAGTTTATTTTCATAGTAGTGATTCATCACGTATCTCCTTGGATCAGTGCCCGCAGCAGGAACAGGAACCACCGGAGCAACTGCCGCAGCTGCTGCCGGAAGAAGAGTGGCTGGAAGAGCCGCCGCTCATCTGTACGCCGCAGGTGGTCAGGCAGCGTTTGGTCTGCATGGAATGGCAGCGGCTGCACTCGATTGGGGCATCTGCGTCTTTCATGCTGCGCAGGGATTCGAAACTTTCCCCGCATTTTTCACATCGATAAACATAGGTTGGCATAAATGACCTCGAATAAAAATGATCTTTATCCTATCACGATTTATCGCTGGTATCGAGCAGGGTGTAGGCGGCAATGCCAAAAGCAACAGCGACGTTCAGCGAGGATTTTTCTCCGCGCATGGGGATGAAAAGCGTAGCGTCGGCAAGGGCAATGATCTCCGGGTCGATGCCGGAAACCTCATTGCCGACGACGAAGAGATAAAGGCCTTGCCCTGAAAGTGGAGGAAAAGAAAAGAGAGACTGGGCCTGGGGAGAGGCTTCCAGGGCCAGGAGGAGAAAGCCTTCTGTTTTTTTCTGGCGCGCCCAATCCAACCCGTTGCGTACGTATTCCCATGGAGTGAAGTCTTCTGCGCCCAACCCCGTTTTGGCGATCTTGGGATGCTCAGGGGTGGGTGTAGTGCCGGCGCAGTAGATCTTGCGTACCCCGGCCCCATCCGCGCTGCGGAAGATCGAGCCCACGTTGAGCGTCGAGCGGAGATTATCCAGCAATACCTCCACCCTCGGCAGCGAGGTTTCGGCTGGCGTGTGGGCACGCTTGAGGTTGGTGAATGGCGCTCCCTGCGCCGTCATGGGGGCTCCGCAGAGCGGGCAGCGCGTCAAACTGCGCTCAGACAGATTATTAGGGCAGCGGAACCGGCAAGCCGGGTTTTCGCACTGAAAGATCTGAAATTCCGGCTCACGCATTTTTACACGGTAACGACAGAATCCGCTTCGGTCATGCAGGTAATGATATCGCCCATCCCGCCGACGATACCGACGGCCACCTGTGATTCCAGGCCAAAGAATTCCAGGCAGGTCTGGCAAAGAATGATGCGCACGCCGAGGCTTTCCAGCTTTTTGAGAGGCTCGATGACTGGTGAACCCTGGCAGGCCAGTTTCACCCCATCTGTATACAGGCAAATGGCACTGGGTAAAGGACGGGAATCCTGAAGCAGGGTGAGGAATTTGCCGATCAGTTTTTTCTTCAGTTCGGTACCTGAGGTGTTGCCCATGCCTTCACTGGTAATCAAGTAGACGATGGATTTCATTGTATCCTCCTAAGACTGTGCGAAGAGAAGTTGGGTTCTCTCGATATCTACGGTAAAAGGATCGATGTGCAATTCTTCCAGTACTTCTTCCGGGCGGCCGGTAGCACTGGGCAGAGAGGTCAGGATCATGGCGAGGGTGAGCGGATTCAAAGCCTCGAGGGTCAGGGATTGAACCAGAGGGCGCAAATCATAGCCTTTGCCGCGGCGTTCGCGCGGTAAGGTGGTAGCCGCGAGTACATGTTCCATGCGTGCCTGGATCTCAGTTTCGGGCAGGGGATCATCACAGATGATGCGGTATGCGGCTGCGTTGACCAGGTTGGGCAGAGCCGGGCTGGCAGGGGGGATGAGCGAGATACGGCGTACCTGAATACCCGGCTGAGCGGTTTCGGTGATGCGCTGGGTGAGTACCTCAAGGGGTTCATCGGTATCGAACCATACGTCGACGATTTCGGCACTGCTGGTGAACCCAAGGGGCAGCGGCGCGGCTTGCTGCAGTTTTGGCTGGGGGTGGAAGCCCTGCGAATAGGCCAGCGGCAGGCGGGCCCGGCGGAAGGTGCGTTCCCAGACTTTGTGCATATCCAGATTGCCAGTGTATTGCAATTCACGACCTTTGCTGTATTCGATGCGTACGCGCTGCATTATTTCACCTCCGGGCACAGCCACAGCTCGCCGGGGTTTTCGCGGCGTAAATTATTGAAGACAGGCAGAATGCCGCAGGCATGACAATCCTGCCGGCAGTCATCGGTCAACTCGCCTTCCAGAGATTTCTGGTACTCTTTTTCGAGGTAAGCACGACTTACCCCGGCTGAAATGTGATCCCAGGGGAAAACCTCGTTGAGATCACGTTTGCGGGTGACGTAGAAGTTGGGGTCGATCTGGCAGTCTTCAAACGCGGACATCCAGACGTCGTATTTGTATTGATCCTGCCAGGCATCGAACTTGGCGCCTTTTTGCCAGGCGGAATAAATGACCTCTCCTAAACGACGATCTCCGCGGGAGAGGGCTGCCTCAAGCAGGGTCTCTTTGGGGTTGGTCCAGGTGAATTTCAATCCAGGACCGCGCAGGTTGTCGCGCAGGATCTTCTGCTTGGCGTAGATGGATTCCATCTGATCGGTGGTGGTCCATTGGAAGGGAGTGTGCGGTTTGGGGACGAACGTGCTGACACCCACATGCAGGTTGGCTTTCTTGCCGATGATCTTGTGCCCTTCGCCGATGACCCTTTTGCAAACGTTGACGATGGCTTCGACATCCTCGATGGTTTCATCGGGATGGCCGATCATGAAATACAGTTTGATGGTAGTCCAGCCGCGCCGGTAGATTTCTTGGGTGGTTGTGATCAGATTCTCGACCGAGATGGGCTTGTTGATGCGATTGCGCATGCGGTCGGTAGCAGCTTCGGGGGCCAGGGTAAAACCGCCCTGACGGGCACCGCGAAGTTTTTCCATTAACTCGACCGAAAAGGATTCGATGCGCAGAGAAGGCAATGAGATGGTCAGATGTTTCCCAGCGAAACGATCACTGATGGTTTGCACCAGTTCGTTGATCTTCGTGTAGTCGCTGGAAGACAAAGAAAGCAAAGCAATTTCTTCGTAACCGGTGTTGGTAAGGGCTTCTTCGATGCCGTTGACGATCTGTTCCACCGGCCGTTCCCGTACCGGGCGGTTGATCATGCCGGCATGGCAGAAACGGCAGCCGCGGGTACAGCCGCGCATGATCTCTACCGCAATGCGGTTGTGCACCACGTCAATCGAAGGAACGATAAAGTGGGTTGGCGGCGGAGGCAAGATTGGTACAATGCGTTTCATGATCTGGACGGGTACATTTTCTTGCACCGGGGTGACTGAAGCTACCGTACCGTCAGCATGATATTGGGGAGTGTACAGCGAAGGAACGTAAACCCCGGCGATTTGGCTCAAACGGGTGAGCAAAGCCGCTTTATCTGCAGTTGTCTCTGTTTTCCAGAGCTGGTAGGCATTCACTACTTCGTTGAGGACCTCTTCTCCTTCCCCAATGAGGAATGCGTCGATGAAGCTGGCCATCGGCTCGGGGTTGAAGGTGGAATGCCCGCCGGCGATGACCAGCGGATACTCTGCCCCGCGTTCCGCACTTTTGACCGGGATCCCGGCCAGATCAAGCACGTTAAGAACGTTGGTGTACAGGGTTTCGTAGGGAATGGTAATGCCCAGAATATCGAATTCGCGCAGCGGATGGAAGGATTCCAGCGAGTATAAGGGAATGCCCGCGTCGCGCAGTTCCTGTTCCATATCCAGCCAGGGTAAATAGGCCCGTTCGCAGAGTACGTCTGGGCGCTTATTCAGGATTTCGTAAAGCAGCATCACGCCCAAATTGGGAACGCCGATGTCGTAGATATCCGGGAAGATAAAGCCAAAATGGGTGGAAACAGAATCCCATTCTTTGACGATCTGGTTCAGCTCACCGCCGACGTAACGACCGGGTTTTTGAACTTTCGGTAAAATACGGCGCAGTTTCCTGCGAATTTCGAGAGGGGTAGGCACCAATAAACTCCTGAATGAAAGTGTGTTGCTATTTTACCCGAGAAAGTAAATTTCTCTTACAACAGACTTTTTACTGAGCCGCCATCCACACTGAGCATCACGCCGGTGAGGTAAGATGCCACAGGCGAAACGAGAAAGACGGCTGCTGCTGCAAACTCGCGGGGTTCTGCCAGACGTTTCAGAGCGCTTTCTGATGCCTGTTTCTGCAGTTCTTCATCTACTGAAGTATGGTTGGCAGCTGCCCGATTTTCGAGCAGCGAAGTAACTCGCTCTGTCTTCGTCCAGCCCGGCAAGATGGAATTGAAGCGGATGCCCTTTTCTCCCAGTTCCAGAGCCAGTGATTTGGTCAACCCGACAGTTGCTGCCCGAATGCTGTTCGAGAGGATCAGGTTGGGGATTGGTTGTTTTACAGAAGACGACGTAATGGTCAATACAGCCGCAGCCGTGCTCTTTTCGAGAAATGGCAGAGCTGCCCGGATCAGGCGCACGTGGCTCATTAAATTGACTTCGAAGGCTTTCTGCCAATCGGCGTCGCTGAAGGAATCGAAACGTCCAGCCGGCGGACCGCCTGCGTTGGTGATCAAAATGTCCAGCCCGCCGTACTGGTGAACGGCCTCCGCAATCAGCTTTTCAGGGAAGCCGGGTTCTGCCACATCCCCAGCCAACGCCGTGACTTCGGCTCCGGTGGAATGATGAATATTGGCCGCTGTCTCGGCAAGTTTATCCTCATTGCGACTGTTGACAATGACTTTGCATCCCTCGGCTGCCAACATTTCAGCGGTGGCGGCTCCCAGCCCGCGTGAGGCCCCGGTAACCAGGGCCACTTTGTTCTTCAACTGCAGATCCATATTTAGCGGCTTTCCAGGTGAGTTTCCAGAATCTGTTCATCTGGCCAGGTAGATTCGATCTTTTTGACAATTTGGTCCAGCATTTGTTCGTTGTGAACAGAATCAGTCGAGAGTGCTGCAATACCGATCCAGGCAGATTGCCAGACGTCTTGCAGGCCAATTTCAGAGATAGACACGTTGAATTCCTTGCGAAGGTGTGTCAGGATGGGTTGCAGGCGGCTTCTCTTCTCTTTTAAGGAAGAGCAGCCTGGCAGATAGAGTTTGATGGTCATTAATGTTAACATATCATCCCCGTTTCTTCTTGCCTTGCTTTATGGTTCGCGCAAGATTACAATGCCTTTATTAATATAATCTAGAATGGCAAAAAAATATATGGACAATCTTGAAGAAAAATATCAGCAAACCCTCGATTACCTGTACGGCTTTGTTGATTTCAGTTTAACCCGCCAGGACCGTCTGGCTGCAGCAAATTTTGACCTGCAGCGGATGGTCGACTTAATGAAATTGCTGGGTGATCCTCAGCAAACTTATCCTGTGATCCATATCGCTGGCACCAAGGGGAAAGGCTCTACAGCCGCCATGACCGCTGCCATTCTGCAGCAAGCCGGGTATAAAGTGGGGCTGTATACCTCCCCGCATTTACAGGATTATTGCGAGCGCATTCAAATTAACCGCCACAATATTACTCATGAGTACATGGTGGAACTGGTAGAGAAAATCAAGCCCGCTATCGAGAAAGTTCCGGGTCTGACGACATTTGAGATCACCACGGCATTGGGGTTCACTGCCTTTGCAGAAAATCAGGTGGATATCGCCGTGGTCGAGGTCGGTCTGGGTGGGCGTCTGGATGCCACCAATATCGTGAATCCACTGGTATCGGTGATCACCTCACTGTCTTACGACCATATGAACGTGCTGGGGAACACCCTCAGCCAGATCGCTGGCGAAAAGGGAGGCATTATCAAAAAGGGACGGCCGGTGATCGTTTCTCCGCAGGAAGACAGTGCGCGTCAGGTGATCGAGCGCATCGCCGCGGAGCGTTACGCTCCGCTGACCCAGGTTGGGCGCGACGTGCTTTTTGCCTCTGCAGAGCGTTCGCTGGATCAGCAATCCTTGCTGATCTGGACCGGAGCGGAGCAGGAGAAAATGAATCGTTTTCTGGAAGGGGCAGATTCTTCCTGGCAGCCAGAAAAGATCACCATTCCGCTGTTGGGGTACCATCAGATCCAGAACGCGGCGACCGTTTACACTATCATCCAGCAGGTGCGCGCCGAGGGAATATCTATCCCAGAGGAAGCGATTCAGACAGGTTTCGCTGCGGTGAAGTGGCCGGGCAGATTCGAACTACTGAACAAAGATCCTATTCTGGTCGTGGATTCTGCCCATAATCTGGATTCAGCCCTGAAATTGCGCCTGACCATCGATGATTATCTGGGGTGTCAATCGGTGATCCTCTTGTTTGGCGTTTCTGAAGATAAAGATATTGCCGGCATGTTCACCCAGTTGATGCCGCGGGTGAAACGGCTGATTGCGACGCAAAGTACCCATCCGCGCGCCTATTCGGCAGAGAAACTGGTAGAATTAGCGCATCAATTTGGCCGCTCAGCGGTGGCAATACCCGATATTGCTGCTGCGCTTGAGGAGGCAATGAACGAAGCGGATCATGAAACAGCGGTCGTTGTTGCGGGGAGTATTTTTGTGGCTGCGGCTGTGCGTGAAGAATGGCCAGAAGTTCAAAAAAAATTATTGAATTACCAGAGTACTTGAGGATGAGATGAAAACCGAGGAATGGAAAAAACGGATCGATAATCCAGAAGAATACACCACAGCCCTTTACCAGCGAACGGACGAACTTTATCAAGTGCCTGATTCCGTTCCAGATGAAAATGGCATGATTACCTGCCCGGCGATGATTATGCGGGACATTGTTGTCTTCCCACGCATGGTTTCGCCCATTTTCGTTGTACCCGGGCCGAACCTGGATGCTATCAACTACGTACAAAAAGAAAATCAAACGATGATCGCCTTGATGCTCAAAGACAGCGATATCGAGAATCCCACCCACGACGACTTTCTGCAAGTAGGGGTCGAGATTGCGGTGGGCCGCTTGCTGTCTTTGCAGGATGGCAATGGCTCTGCCCTGGTGCAGGGACGCAGTCGGGTCAAGATCATCGAGATCATCGAGAAGGATGATTTCTGGTGGGTGAAAGGCCAGGTCATCGAAGAGGATGAAACCAGTAATCGCCAGACTGAGGCCTTGATGCGCACTTCGCGCGACCTGTTTGAGCGCTGTGTGCAGTTGGACCGCACCCTCCCGGATGAAGCTCATTTGTTTTCCATCAACATTACAGAACCGGGCTGGCTGGCGGATATGATCGCCACGGCTGTTTCGTTGCCTTACGACGAACGGCTGGAGCTGCTTACCATTCTGGACCCCAAAGAGCGTTTGAAAAAAGTTAACTGGCTGCTGGCTCAAGAGCTGGACGTCTTGCAGCTTGAGGACGAGATTCAGACCCGCGTGCAAAGCGAAGTGGATCGTTCTCAGCGTGAATTTTACCTGCGCGAGCAATTGAAAGCCATTCAAAATGAATTGGGCGAAGGGGATGTCTGGTCGCGCGAACTTGTGGAACTGAAGGCTAAGGTCGATGCCAAGAAGATGCCGGAAGAGGCCAAGACCCAGGCTAATAAAGAGATCGAGCGCTTAAACCAGATGCCGGCCATGGCCCCCGAAGTGGCGATTTTGCGTACTTATATCGATTGGCTGCTGGATTTGCCCTGGGAAGATGCCACTGAAGATAATCTGGATGTATTGCATGCTTCCAAAGTGCTGGACGAGAATCACTTTGGACTGGGCAAGGCCAAAGATCGTATTCTGGAGTACATTGCGGTCAAGAGTCTCAAACCCAAAACGGATCGTCAGCCGATCCTGTGCTTTGCCGGCCCTCCGGGGACGGGCAAGACCTCATTGGGGAAGTCCATTGCCGCGGCTCTGGGACGCAATTTTGTGCGTCTTTCGCTGGGCGGAGTGCGTGACGAAGCGGAGATCCGTGGGCATCGGCGCACTTACATCGGCGCTTTGCCCGGCCGCATTATCCAAACCATGAAGCGGGCGGGTTCGATCAATCCGTTGTTCATGCTGGATGAGATCGATAAACTGGGCAGTGATTTTCGCGGGGATCCCTCCTCCGCGCTGCTGGAAGTACTCGACCCGGAGCAGAACTTCTCGTTCTCGGATCATTATCTTGAATTACCTTATGACCTTTCCAAGGTCATGTTTGTCACCACAGCCAACAATCTGGGCAACATTCCCCCGGCGCTGCTTGATCGCATGGAAGTGATCGAGTTCCCAGGCTATATTGAAGAAGAAAAGCTTGAGATCAGCCGGCGTTTTCTCATCCCGAGACAGCAGGAAGAAAGTGGCCTGGAACCGGGCGAGCTGCAGTTTGATGAAGCAGCCTTGCGCAAGGTGATCCGCGAATATACCTATGAAGCCGGGGTACGTAACCTTGAACGTGAAATCGGTCAGCTTTGCCGCAAGACGGCTCGCTTGAAGGCCGAGAAGAAGCGTTTTGCAAAGACCCTCAGCGCGGCGGCAATTGAGAAGTTCCTGGGCCCGCCGCAGTTCTTCTTCGCCGAAGCGGAACGCGAGGACGAGGTAGGGGTGGCTACTGCCATTGCCTGGACGGAAAACGGCGGCGATATCATGCCAATCGAAGTACTGGTCATGGAAGGCAAAGGCAGTTTGCAGATCACCGGCCAGGTAGGCGAGGTCATGCAGGAGTCAGCTCAGGCTGCCCTTTCTTACATGAAATCGCGCGTCGATCCGCTGGGAATTGATCCAGAGATTTTCGAGGATATTGATATTCACATTCACGTTCCCGAAGGTGCCATTCCGAAGGATGGCCCCAGTGCCGGGATCACGATTGCCACAGCTTTGATCTCAGCTTTTACCGAACGGCCCGTGCGCAAAGAAGTCAGCATGACGGGTGAAATCACCCTGCGCGGCAATGTATTGCCCATCGGCGGGGTGCGTGAAAAGATTTTGGCGGCCCACCGTGCTGGTTTGAAGACGGTTATCTTGCCAGAGAAGAACGCCAAAGACCTGGTCGAGGTTCCCAAGAAGGTTCGTGAAGACTTGAAGATCATCTTCGTGCGCCACATGGATGAGGTCATTGACATTGCCCTGGCTCCTGCTTTAGAGAACGGCAATCGTTTTCTCAAACGCATTGAAGAAAAGAGCAAGAAGGTCAGAAAAGACGAGAAGTAAGATGGAATTCAATGGATTGCTGAAGATCACTTATCTGGGGCAGGCTGGCGCGCTGATCGACTGGAGCGGAGGACGCTTTCTGATCGATCCTTACCTTTCGAATTACGTTGTTGCGGGCGGTATTGGCTCGGCTGAACTGTTTTCACGGGCTTTCCCGGTCCCGCTGGCTCCAGAAGAGATCACCCAGGTGGCAGTTCTTTTCATCACTCATGACCACGCTGACCACTGCGATCCTGATACGATTTTGCCCTTATTGACGTCCAACCCGGCGTTGCACATCGTTTGTCCACGGCCCGCGGCTGATCACCTGCGCAGCCTTGGGGTGGCGGAAGAAAATTTGCTGGTGCCGCAGATGGGAAAGCTGACTGAACTGGCGGGCTTGCAATTCTATGCTGTGCCGGCCGCTCATTATGAATTTGAAGTGGATTCAGACGGGAATTATTCCTATCTCGGCTACGTGATCCATGCCGGTGAAACCTGGCTGTATCACGCCGGCGATACGATTCTCTATGATGACATGGCAGAGAAAATTTTGGCGCAGACAAAATCCATCGACCTGGCTTTCTTGCCGGTGAATGGACGGGATGGCTGGCGCGAACGTCTGGGAATGATCGGCAATCTGGATGCTGCCGAGGCCTTGGGTCTGGCACAGCAAATCCATTGTGAGGTGCTGATCCCGATCCACAACGACCTCTTTCAGGTGAATCATGTCAACCCGGCGGTGCTGGCTGATCTGCTCGATCGCCGTGCTCCGCGGCAAAAAGTGCACTGGCTGCAGCCAGGCGAAAAGTTTTTCTTTCAAAAATAAAAACAAAACACCCCGGTAAAAGCCGGGGTGTTGCCTACAGATAAAGGGAAGGTTCAGTTGCAGGAGCAGGAATCGCCGCAGCCGCAACCACAGCCGCAATCATCCTCTTCTTCTTCGCTGTGAACGTGACCGTGTTCCAGCTCTTCAGCAGTAGCAGCGCGCAGAGAAACGACCTTGACATCGAAGGTCAGATCTTTGCCGGCTAAGGGGTGATTGTAATTGAGGGTTACCGTTTCTTCGCCGACTTTTTCGATCACTGCTGAAACAGGACCGCTTTCGCCGTCATCCACGGCCAACTCAATTCCTTCTTCTAGAGGAATGTCCTCCGGAAAATCGGAGAGGGCGATCTCTTCGACGGCATCTGGGTTGTATTCGCCATAGGCATCTTTGGCAGCGACGACAACCTTTTTGGTTTCGCCGGCGGCCATCCCTTCCAGAGCTGATTCAAGGCCTGGAATGATGTTTTGATGCCCCTGGAGATAATCCAGAACGCCATTTTCTTCGGAAGAATCAACGACCTCGCCGTCGACGGTGAGAGTATATTCCAGACTCACCACAACATCTTTAGCGACTTTATTCAGTTCGGATTGTGCGCTCAAGTTAAGCTCTCTTTCTTGCGTGAAATAGGCTCGAATTGTAACATATTCTCCTTAAAAAATCATCTTTCTCTGTTTTATAATCAGGGCAATCGCATCAAAATGAAAATGGCAAGAGAATTGCAAAGAAGGAGGGAAAAAAACAAGGAAGAATGAAGTGTCCAACGAACCAAGAACCGGAAACATAACAAAATGTTTTACACAAGTAACAGATCCAAGAATAGAGCGAAGCAAACGACACAAATTGATCGATATCATACTGTTGGCAATTTGCGGAGTAATATGTGGAGCTGATAGCTGGGTAGATATAGAGATGTATGGAAAAGCCAAAAAAGAATGGTTGAAAACATTTTTAGAACTACCCAATGGGATACCTTCACACGATACCTTTGGAAGAGTCTTTGCGGCAATTGATCCAGATGAGTTTGAAAAGAGTTTCAGAGAATGGGTTCAAACCATTCATGAATTAACCCGGGGGCAAGTGATAGCCTTAGATGGCAAACAGCTTCGTGGTTCACAGGAAAGCGAAACTGGAAGAAATGCCATCTATATGGTGAGCGCATGGGCTAGTGAAAATCAATTGGTACTGGGACAACAAAAAGTAGAAGAGAAATCTAATGAAATCACAGCAATTCCTCAATTACTGAAGATATTGGAAATAGAAGGATGCATCATAACCATAGACGCTATTGGAACTCAGACCAAAATAGCCGAAATGATACTAGAACGAGGCGGTGATTATCTTCTAGCTGTAAAAGAAAACCAAGGGCGATTGTTCGAGGATATGCAATACATATTTGAAGTAGACAAACAATATAATTTCAATGACGCACCATATCAATACGCAAAGACAGTAAACAAGAACCACGGACGAATTGAAATCCGTCAATGTTGGGCAATCTCTGATCCAGAATATTTATCCTCAATCCGCGAGAAGGATCGCTGGCCTGGGCTGAAAAGCCTAATCAGAATTGAATCGGAGCGCAAGATTGGTGAGACCACCGAATCTCAAGTGAGTTACTTTATCACTAGCCTTGAAAATGATGCGAAGAAGATTCTGCATGCTAAACGTAGTCATTGGGGAGTTGAAAACAGCCTTCATTGGGTCTTAGATATTGCATTCAATGAAGATCATAGCAGGGTACGTAAAGATAATTCACCCCAGAATTTCGCCATTATCAGACACATGGCGCTTAATTTACTAAAATTGGAACAATCTCTAAAAGTTGGTATCAAAGCTAAGCGTTTGAGATGCGGTTGGGATACTGATTATCTACTAAAGGTCTTTTCTCAATAAGATGCGATTGCCCTGGTTTTATAATCAACTTAAAGGACATACGCGATGAAACTGGTGAGTGTTGCCGAAATGAAGCAAATTGAACAGCAAGCCGTTGCCGCTGGGGTCAGCAATGAGCAAATGATGCGGCGGGCTGGAGCTGGGGTAGGCCAATGGATCAGTGAGATGTATCTGGAGGAAGACCCGCAGACTGTGATTGGACTGATTGGTAAAGGAAACAATGGCGGGGATGGCCTGCTGGCACTCCGTTTTTTACTCGGAAAGGGCTGGCGGGCGGTGGCTGTGCTGATGGGCCGGTCTGAAAGCGATTCGCTGGTACGTGAATTCCAAACTGCTGGTGGTGAGATCGTTCCCGCGCCGGCGCCGGCGGCTCTTGCGTGTTTTCAACAGCCTGAATTCGTACAGGCGATTTTGCTCGACGCTGTTCTGGGAACGGGAATCAAATTGCCTCTGCGGGAAGAGGTGAGTCAGCTTTTGCATAGTGCTGCAGCGGTTTTTGACGGGCATGAGGTGATTGCTCTGGATTGCCCTTCTGGAGTAGATTGTGACAGTGGTGCTGCTGCCGAAGAGATTCTGCCGGCGACAGCGACCCTGTGCATTGAAGCGGTGAAACAAGGGTTGGTTCAGGAACCGGCTGCCCGCTACGTGGGGGAACTGGCCGTAATTCCTTTGGATCTCCCTGCTGAAAAGCAGGAGGATGAACCGAAAAAGTTCATTGTTTCAGCGGAATGGGTGCAGGCAAGATTACCCCACCGTTCCGCTTTCAGTCATAAGGGTACATTTGGCAAGGTGATGGTAATTGGCGGTTCTGTCAATTATTGTGGGGCTCCAGTAATGGCCGGCAATGCGGCTTATCGGGTGGGCACCGGGTTGGTGACCCTGGCGGTTCCGCAGACAGTGGCTGGCTGGATGGCTTCTTCCAACCCGGAGATCACCTGGCTGATTTTGGATGAAATGGATGGCGTGATCGCTGAAAATGCTGCCGCATTGATTCGGGAACGCGCCACGGATTATTCCTGTCTGGCGATTGGTCCGGGGATCGGGCGTGAGGAAACCACCGCCGCTTTTCTGACGGACATTTTGCTGCCTGATCAGGCTAAAAAACGTGCCCAAACTGGCTTCGTAAAATCAGCGGCAACAAGAAATGCGCCGGAGGTTACCTGGCCAGGAATTGTTTTGGATGCCGATGGGTTGCGCTGGCTGGCGGAACAGGGAAACTGGGCCGGGCGTGTCAATGCCAGTCTGGTGCTTACTCCACACCCGGGCGAAATGGCGGCTTTAACCGGGCTTTCCATAGCTGAAATTCAATCCAGACGCTTGACGATTGCCAGTGAATTTGCGCAGAAATGGGGGCAGGTGGTGGTGCTCAAGGGTGCATTTACGGTGGTAGCCGCTCCAGATGGCCGCGCGGGAGTGATCCCGGTGGCTACTTCTGCTCTGGCAAAAGCGGGCAGCGGGGATGTATTGAGCGGTATGATCGCTGGCTTGCTGGCACAAGGTATGGAATGCTTTGAAGCCGCGGTGTGCGGTGCCTGGATTCACGCCCGCTGCGGTGAGCTGGCTGAAGAATGGACAGGTGCGGCGGCTTCTGTACTGGCCTCGGATTTGATCGATTGTATTCCCGAAGTGCTGCAAATGATCCAGTAAAAGAAAACGCCACCATCTGATGATGGTGGCGTTGTACTTGATTACTCTTCAGCGGCCGGTGGGGTGGCCTTCTTGGGTTTTACCTTGCTGACGGTCTCTTCGAGAACCGTCTGACCCTGGCTGGCAACTTCATTGGCTTTCTTTTCTGCCAGACGAATCAAATCCTGAGCTTTTTCGACGGCATCGGTAGCGGCATCTTCCGCTTTGCGATAGGTATCTTCCAGAGAATCACTGGTTTTATCGCGCAGTTCAATGGCTTTCTCTTTGATGACTGCTCGAGTTTGCTCCCCGGTTTGCGGAGCGTAGAGCAAGGAGACTACAGCACCGGTAATGCCACCGATGAGAAAACCCAGTACGAATGTTCCGAATCCATTATCACGTTCTGCCATTGTTGTTCTCCTTTCGAATCGTGAATACCAAGACTATTTGCGAAAAATTCTGAGTAGATCCAAAGCTTTTTTGATCCCGGCTAGATAGCCATTGAGCTTGATCACCGGTTCAACAAGATTGTCACTGAGAAAGGCGGTTGTTCCCTTTAGAGTTTTCACTGTTTCAGAAGTAGCTTCCAGAATGGGTTTAACTTCGTTTTGCAGCAAGTTTACCAGTTTGGCAAGCTGAACAATGAGAATTACCAGCGCCGCTCCCAGCACCAGAAATTCGAAAGCCATCAAAATGATGAAAATATCCCGAATCTGGGTGGTGACTGTGGCAGGGGCTTTGGCTAAAAAGAAAATGGCCGTCGCCAGCAGCGCTAACAGCGCCACGGCAATGACCACAATGAGCCAGATTTGAATCCCCTTGGATTGTTCTTCTTGGGGCGGTGTTGTGGAAACGGATTCAACGGGAACAATGCTTTGCTTTGTCTCTGTCATTTTTTAATTATAACATACTACAAAATGCTCCCTGATTTTCGGATTTTGGATTTTCAGGTGCAAAAGAAAATGGACCAGAGGAAAAAATTTGCAGTTTATCTCTCTTCATGTTAAACTTATGGGTTGCCATGTCGAAAACATTTCTCGGCTTCCTGCTCGCCCTCGTTTTTCTTTCTCCAGTTCACGATTCCAGTGAATTGGTGGTTATTACGCCTGCCGCGGATCAGGTGATTCAGGGAAAGACGACAATATCGGGAAGCTTCAATACCCCTGCTGTGGCGGGGAAACTTGAGTTTTCGTATGCTTACGCAGAGGCATCCCAGCCCAACTGGTTTTTGTTGGGAAGTGTGGATTTGCCAGTGCAGGAGAATGCCTGGTTCACCTGGGATACCAGCACGATTGTCGATGGTGATTATCAATTGCAGGTAGTTTGGCTTAAGCCCGATGGCAGTCAGGTGGAGCAGATCATTACTCCCTTGCATGTCCGGAATTACACCGCCGTGGTACCCAGCCAAACGCCCACCCTGGCATTGTCGGCAGTGGCAGAAGCAACGCCTACGCTGACGCCAGCCCCTGCGCCGCCGCAAACCATAGCCGAGAACCCGGCCGCGCTCTCTACAGCGCAAATCGCGGCGAGAATTCTGGCGGGCGGAATAGCGGGAATCATCCTGGTGCTCTTTTTTGAAATTTATCGGTTGATTCGTCGATCGAAAAATCACAGGTAAGGTGAAACGTGGATGCTCTCTTTGAAAAACTGCATCAGAAGTTGAATAATGAACTTCAGACCAGTGGCGGGATTTATCTGGTCGTGGGGTTGGGAAATCCAGGTCGGGAGTATCGCAATACCCGGCATAATATGGGGTTTCTGGCGCTGGATCACCTGGCTGCTCACTGGTCCATTACCACCCTTAAAGTACAGGGCAAGGCGATCATTTCCACGGGGCAATATGCCGGGAATAAAGTGATCCTTGCCAAGCCGCAGACCTACATGAATCTCTCCGGGCAGGCGGTATCGGCTTTAATGAATTTTTACAAAGTTCCGTTGGAACATTTGCTGGTGATCCACGACGATGTGGATATTCCTTTTGGCACGATCCGTATTCGCCCTGGCGGCGGGTTTGGCGGGCAAAAAGGGGTGGGCTCGATCATCGAAAAGCTGGGCACCCAGGAATTCGCCCGCATGCGTCTTGGAGTCGGGCGTCCGCCTGGCCAGATGGATACGGCGAATTACGTTTTGCAGTCTTTCTCCAAAGAGGATGAAGAGTTTCTGCAATCGGTATTCGCGAAATCAGACGAGGCGGTGGAGACCTTCATTACCGAGGGATTGAATACTGCCATGAATCGGTTTAATGGTGTAGTTTAGAAGGAAACGAGATTTCGGTGCTGGATATCCTCCGCAAACATTCTGCCTATATTGACGTTTTGGATCGAATCAAGGTCGGCAACGAAATATCGGGGCTGGCTCTACCTCGTTCTGCGCGCTTGCCGGTATTGGCGGCGCTCTCTTTGGATCTCAACGTTCCCATTTTGCTGGTCACTGATCGTAATGATCGTGCCTTGATGTTAATGGACGAGTTGAGCTTCTGGCTGCCGAACACACCGCGATTTCATTTTTCTGAACCAACGCCGTTGTTTTATGAACCGGCTGCCTGGGGGGCTGTCACTCGCCGGGACCGTTTGCAAGCCATGACGGCAATGGCCATGTACCACTTACCTGGGGCCAGAAAGCCGGAAATTCCCCCGGTGGTGATTACTTCTCTGCGTGCCTTGATGACGCGCACTTTGCCGCGCCGTGATTTTCTGGTCAACAGCAAGACGATCCATTTGAATCAGACGGTTAACCCTGAAGAATTGCAGCGTCAGTGGGTGGGCATTGGCTATGAGGCTGTGGATACGGTAGTCGATTTCGGACAGTTTTCGCGCCGCGGCGGTATTCTGGATGTCTGGACGCCGGCTGAACCTTTCCCGGCCCGACTGGAATTCTTCGGCGACGAGGTGGATACTTTGCGCCAGTTCGACCCGGCCAGCCAGCGCACGATCCGTAATCTCGAAAGTTTGCTGATCACTCCGGCCCGCGAATTTCTGCCGGCAAAGGCCGCCGGCATCGTGCCGGATGGCGTTACTCTCGATGAATTCTATTTACCATTGATCCATCGGATGGCTTCTTCGTTGCTGGATTATCTTCCGAAAAATGCATTGATTTTGGTGGATGACGTGGGGAACAACCAGTCGTTTGCAGAAGAGATCGAAGAGCAGGCGGTGAAACTGAGGGAAGAAAGCATCAATGAAGGGATCCTCCCGGAAGATTTTCCCATTCCCTATCTGACCTGGTCAGAATTGATTGATACGATTGATTCCCTGCGCTGGTGTGAACTGGGCCGCTCGACTTCAGAAGAGGCCAGTCCATTAGGAGAGTCTTTTGCTCCCGGTGATCGATATGGGGGGCAGTTGAAACCTTTTATGGAGGCTCTTGAGGACGATTGCCTGAATCAGCTCCCCATGGTGGTAGTTTCGCGTCAGCTTTCACGCCTGAAAGAACTGTGGGACGAGCAGACCTCTGAACTGGATATGCCAGAGAAGCCCGATTTTCGCGAGGGTACATTGACTGAGGGCTGGGTACTCAGCGAAAATGGCCGGTCGCAGATGAAGCTGATCACTGACAGCGAGATCTTCGGCTGGGAGCGTCCTCAGCCACGGCCCCGCCTGAAAACGACCCATCAACCCCCCGAAGCCACTTTCACTGACCTTAACCCAGGTGACTGGGTGGTGCACGTTGATTATGGCGTGGGGCGCTTTTCGGGCTTGGTGCGCCGTACTCTGGATGGCACCGACCGTGAGTTTCTGTGTGTCGAATATGATAATGGGGATCAACTCTTTGTTCCTATCCATCAGGCTGATCGGTTAAGCCGATACATTGGCCCGGAAGGAACCACCCCAACGCCTTCCCGTCTGGGCAGCCCGGAATGGGCGCAGACCAAGCAGAGTGTGCGCGAAGCGGTCATTCAGGTGGCTCAGGATTTGTTGGAGCTATATGCCCGGCGCGAATCCGCCAAAGGACACGCTTTCAGGCACGATACCGTCTGGCAGCAAGAACTGGAAGCCAGCTTCCCTTACATCGAGACCGAAGATCAGATGCGTGCCATCAATGAGGTTAAGCAGGATATGGAGCGGGAGCGCCCCATGGATCGGCTGCTATGCGGTGACGTAGGCTACGGCAAGACCGAGGTAGCGCTGCGGGCTGCCTTCAAGGCGGTGATGGATGACAAACAGGTGGCGGTTTTGGTCCCCACCACCGTGCTGGCCCAGCAGCATTATGAGACGTTCAAACAGCGTCTTTCCGCTTACCCGGTCAGCGTTGAAATGCTGTCGCGTTTCCGCTCTCCGAAGGAGCAGGATACGATTGTCGCCCGGCTGGCAAAAGGAGAGGTGGATATCATTATCGGTACCCATCGCTTGCTCACCTCAGATGTGCTTTTCAAGGATCTGGGGCTGGTTATTATCGACGAGGAGCAGCGTTTTGGCGTCACCCACAAGGAACACTTCAAGAAGCTGCGCACCGAAGTGGATGTGCTGACCTTGACTGCTACCCCGATCCCCAGGACGCTGTACATGGCTTTGACCGGTGTTCGTGACATTTCAATCATTAACACACCTCCGGCTGAGCGTTTGCCAATCATTACCCACATTGGCCCCTATTCTCCGAAGCTGGTGAAGCAGGCGATTTACCGCGAACTGGAACGCGGCGGTCAGATTTTCTTTGTGCATAATCGGGTGACAACCATTTATGCCATGAAGGCGCACTTGCAGGACATTGCCCCTGAAGCCCGCATTGGCATTGCCCATGGACAAATGAACGAGATTGAACTATCGAAGGTCATGTCGCAGTTTTCGCGGGGAGAGATCGACGTTTTGCTGTGTACCTCGATCATCGAATCGGGGTTGGATATTCCCAATGCCAATACCTTGATCGTCGACCGCGGCGACACTTTTGGGCTGGCCCAACTTTATCAATTGCGCGGCCGCGTTGGGCGCGGGGCGCAGCGGGCTTATGCTTACTTCTTCAAGCATCGCAAAAAGGCCCCAACCCCTGAGGGTCAGGAGCGTCTGGAGACGATTGCCGAAAATACCCAGTTGGGGGCGGGTTATTCCATTGCCATGCGCGACCTGGAAATGCGCGGTGCCGGCGAGATGCTGGGCATGCGGCAGTCGGGATACATTGCTTCGGTGGGCTTTCATCTCTATGCGCGTATGCTTTCTCAGGCAGTGCAGGAGCTGAAGAAGTCCACCACATTGATCAATCAGAACGTCGAGAAGGCTTTTGGACTATCCGCGGCTTACGTGCCGGTCTCTGTCGACCTGCCCCTTTCCGTGGGTTTGCCGGCCAGTTATGTATCGGATATGACCCTGCGTTTGCAGCTATATCGACGGATGGCGACCTTGCGCGATGAGTCGGAGCTGGACGCATTGGCAGAAGAATTCAGTGACCGTTTTGGCCCCTTTGTCGAACAGGTCGAGAATCTGATCTATCAGATTCGGGTAAAACTGCGGGCTGAGCAGGCAGGCTTGAATTCGGTGGCCGTTGAAGGGGAACAGATCGTGCTGCGTTACCCGCCATTGCCTAATGGGGTGCAAACCCGTGAACTGAAATTTGTGCATCCCTCGGCCCGGGCGGGGAAGAACGCGTACTGGATGCCCTTCGATGATTCCGATGAGCACTGGAAAGACGAATTACTGGCGGTGATCGACGAGATCATTGCTGCCCGGCGCACTTTTTCTGCCTGAGTACTTCTCTCTCTTGGAAAGTTGAACAAACGTGCTATAATGGGAACGTCCAGCCGCTCCTGCTGGGGGGTGGTGATGTATCGATGATATTTTGACCGTTTGACTCAATCCGTGATTTTTTGCGAAACTTTAAGGAACGGTCGGTTTTTCTTTCCACCAAGTTGTGTGAAAGCTCCATTTTAAATGGAGTCAGAAGAGGATTCACATGGATTTTAAATTAAAAGCTCCTTTCAAGCCAACCGGAGATCAGCCTGACGCGATTGCCAAAGTGGTAAAGGGACTGCATAAGGGGTACCACGATCAGGTTATTTTGGGGGCTACCGGCACGGGCAAGACTTTTACCATGGCTAACATCATCCAGGAAATGCAGATGCCGGCACTGATCATGGCGCACAACAAGACCCTGGCTGCCCAGCTTTACAGTGAGTTCAAAGAATTTTTCCCTGAAAATGCCGTGGAATACTTTGTCTCTTATTACGATTATTACCAGCCGGAGGCGTATGTTCCCCGGCAGGATTTGTACATTGAGAAAGAAACGGATATCAATGAAGAGATCGAACGTTTGCGGCTGGCTGCCACTACGGCACTGATGTCGCGCAAGGATGTCATCATTGTGGCCTCCGTTTCGTGTATTTATGGTTTGGGCAGCCCGGAGGAATACGGGGGAATGGTGATTCGCTTTGATGTGGGCGAAATCTACCGCCGCAATGCCTTGCTGCGCCGTCTGGTCGAAAGCCAGTATCAGCGCAATGATCTGGAACTGCGTCCTGGCGTCTTTCGCGTTCGCGGAGAGACCATCGAGATTTTTCCGGCATACGAAGAACATAAAGCGGTGCGGGTGAATTTCTTTGGCGATGAGGTCGAAAAGATCACGGAATACAACCCGCTGACCGGCGAGGTTTTTGATGAACCAGCTCATTTCGAAGTTTTTCCGGCTAAGCATTACATCGCCAACGAAGAACGGCTGAAGCAGGCTATTACCGATATAGAGAAGGAACTTGATGATCAACTGACTTATTTCAAGAATAATGGCAAGCTGCTCGAGGCGCAACGTTTGGAGCAGCGCAGCCGTTATGATCTTGAAATGCTGAAAGAGGTAGGCTATTGCTCGGGCATCGAAAATTATTCGCGCCACCTTGACCAGCGCCCGGCGGGCTCCCCGCCGTGGACACTGATGGACTTTTTGCCCAGCGATTATCTGCTCTTTTTGGATGAGTCCCATATGACGGTTCCCCAGATTCGGGGCATGTATCACGGCGACCAGAGCCGCAAAGGGACTCTGGTGGAATACGGCTTCCGCCTGCCTTCAGCGCTGGATAATCGTCCGCTCACCTTCGATGAATTCGAGAAGAAGATGGGTTATACCATCTATACCTCTGCCACCCCCGCAGAATACGAAATGAAGAAGGCCAATCAGGTGGTCGAGCAGATCATTCGTCCCACGGGTCTGCTCGACCCCGAAATCGAGGTCCGCCCCACCAAGGGGCAGGTGGATGATCTGTATAAAGAGATCAAGGTACGTACGGAGCGCGGCGAACGCGTACTGGTGACGACCCTGACCAAACGGATGGCAGAAGACCTCTCTGATTATCTGCTCGAATTAGGGGTCAAGGTGCATTACCTGCATTCAGAGGTGGAAACTCTGGAACGGGTCAGTATTTTGCGCGATCTGCGTTTAGGCGTTTTCGACGTGATCGTGGGCATCAATCTGCTGCGTGAGGGTCTGGACCTGCCTGAAGTTTCGATGGTGGCGATTCTGGATGCAGATAAAGAGGGTTTTCTGCGCTCAGCTACGGCCTTGATTCAGACCGTGGGGCGTGCTGCGCGTAACGTGAACGGCAAAGTTATCATGTATGCAGATAAGATCACCGATGCCATGAAAGTGGCGATCGACGAGACCAACCGGCGCCGTAAGAAGCAGGATGATTTCAATAAAGCCCATGGCATCGAGCCTTACACCATTATCAAGGAAGTGCACGATATTACCGAGCAACTGAGTGTTTCTTCTTCTGTGGCGGAATCGCGGGGCGAGTATCGGGCCGGCAAGAAGAAGGCTCCGGGGTTGCCTGAAGCCGAGATCAAGAAACTGATCACCGAGATGGAACAGCAGATGCACGAGGCAGCCAAAAATCTGGAATTCGAGCAGGCAGCGGTATTTCGCGATCAGATCATTGACCTGCGCAATTTGCTGGCCGAGGAATCCAATTTGCCGCCCTGGGAAAAAGCTCGTCTGATGGCTGGCGAAATCGAATAATTCTCTCTCATAGTGGTCGAAAAAGAAAAAACGGAAGGTTTAACAATCATTAACCTTCTGTTAAATGGTTAAAAACAGTAGCGCGGTAAATTAATAGACAAAAGGATACAGGTAAAGGAGCGAAAATGTTAGCTTATCAAGAAAATTACCGCACTTCGTGGAGCAGTTTGCAGGAACCGGTATGCACCTCTCGGTATCCGAGTGCTTATTTACGCTTATTGGCCGCCCTTGAAAATGGGTGGTTTATCCTGCACACTGAAATGATCCCTTCCTGGGACCAGAATGGTTTTGTCTACCGCATCCAGTTACAGCAAAAAGAGCATGAGCGAACGGAAGAATTGATCCTGCCCAAGAACGGGGCTGTGGATGAAATTCTCGAGCAATATACTTCGCTGGCTTGTTTGAGGTAAGTTTTATTCGGTAGGCAAGATACTGAACTGCGAATAGAGAGATGAACTCTCTCCCCATTCATTTTTGACGCTGAAAACCATCGAGCGGCTGGGACCCACATGCACAGCGTCTAGAAGTTTCTGCAGATCGATCTGCTCTCCTTCAGCCTGAATTTCGACTGAACCATCGTAGCGATTCCGTACCCAGCCGTTTAATCCCAGACTTTCCGCTTTGTCTTGCACAAAATAGCGAAACCCGACTCCCTGTACATGCCCTTCTACCAGGATGTGCAGGGATTTATTGTCACTCTCCGCGTCGACCATTTTCTTCTCTTTTCTTTTCGAAGATTCTGCGTGCCACAAAAAGAATGCCCAGTAACACGAGAATAGCCACATAGATGGGCCAATAGCGCCAGTAATTCGTGCCTGAGTGGCTCTGACTTTGCAGAGTATCGTGCCAGGATTGTTCCAATGCATCCAAAGATTGCCCATAGGTGTTCTCAACCTGATGAGAGCAGTCCAACCCGGAAGCAGAAGCCTGTAACAGGCTCAAGATCCTTTCGGTGCCGTAGGCGGTGGCAAGATATTTCACAAATGCGCCCGATTCTGCATACGATTGCGTGGAGGTGGCACTATCCGCTGCAAAAGGCGAACATAATTTTTCAAGGGGAATCCAGTCGCTCGCGCTGGCGGCTTTTTCAAGGACACGGGCATAATCTGCGTTGGGGTAAGTTTCCGCGTTGACGGCCAGTCCCTCCATCAACCAGGCGGGGGCCGCGGAGTAGTTTTGCTGGGTGACCTGATACTCGAGGAGATGAGTCAATTCATGCGGGATCTGCCGTTCCAGATCTTGAGTGGAATTGAGGTCTGCTGAGGCAGACACCAAAATGAGATTATTCAGTGGGAAGGCTTCTCCGGCAATTCCGGCGGGGTCAGCAGCATCCAGAACAGCCTGCAGCGCAGCTTGGTTGGGGTAGACGTAAATGTTGACAGGTAGATTTGGAGAAACTGGTACCCATTGAGTGGCCTGTTTCAATCCGTTCAGGGCCAGTTGCTGCAATTCATCCCCGGAGGGCGCTTTGCCGTCGACCCAGTGGATAACGAACCATTTGGATTCGCTGTCTTGCCAAGAATAGCGATTGTCGCTGTAATCGACCCAGTAGGCGGGGGTAGTGATGCTGGTTCCATCCACAGAAGTCAGTTCAAACCAGTAGTAAAGCCGTGAAAAGGGCTGCGCCTTGAGCTGGCTTGTGGAAAAACTGCCGCTCAGAAGGGTTTGCTGTGAAAGAGAGAGCGGAAAGGACTGAACTGCATTATCCCCAGATTGTATCAAGAGGTTGGCCTGGGAGAGCTGCGTGTCTGGGCTGATTTCTGCCTGGACTGAAAAATCACCACCGAACTGGTAGGTAAATTGAACATTTGCCAGTTCGGTGGAAAAGCTCACACTGGGAACAGCGGAAGGAAAGGCCAGGTGAAGGAACAGAGGGAGTAGCGCCAGCCAGCGAGCCATCAACTTTTTGCCTAGTTTTCGTATTCCTCGTCTTCATCGATGCCGAGAAAATCAGCGTCGTCCTCTTCTTCCTCCTCGTCATCGTCATCATTATCGTCTTCCCCAGCGGAATGATCCGGTGAGTCGAATTCCATCATTTCCATGCCATCCATCTGGCCGCCGAGTTCAAGGTTATCCAGAGCCTTCTCGATCCACTCGGCTTCATCATCTTCACTCGTCTTTTCCAGCAGTTCTTCGAGCTTCTTCTTGACGCTTTCACCGCCGATTTGCGAGAGTGACCAGATGATGGCAAAGCGTAATTCCTGGTCATCCAGAGTTTCATCCAGTTTTTCGATCAGAATGTCGCGGGCGTCTTCTAATTCCAGTTCACCGGCAGCGCGGACGGCTTCGAAGAGGATTTCACCGTCTGAAGAATCCAGATGACTGATGACGCGTTCTGCCCAGCGATCATCGGCAGAGCGGCCCATGGCGTACAGGGCAGAAGTCAGCCATTGGATGTCTGGCTGAGAAAGGGCATATTCGATCAATTCCGGCACCTTGGGATGGCTGGAATAGCCCAGAGATTCGAGTGCGCGGCGGCGCACCTGCGGCAGATCTTCCCCTTTGACTACATCGATCAAATTTTGAACGTTGGCAATGCGCAGGGTGTCAGAAATGGCTTCCAGCTCGCCGAGCAGGACGAATTTTCCCAACGCTGAAGCAGCAGCGGCACGCACATCTTGAGAGTCATCGGCAAGCATCAGTTCGGTGAAGATCGGGATCAGGCGCGCTTCTTCGCATTCCCACAAAAGCCGGATGGAAAGCACGCGCACGGCCGGGTCTGTATCCTTTACTGCCATTTTGGCCAGTTCATCGAAGCTGACCAGGGTATCTGATTCGGCCACATTCTCCAGGTCTTCCAAGAGAGCGACTTTGCGCTCTGTTTTGATCTCTGGCCAGACAGCTTTCAGATCGTGCAGATTGTTGGGAGTCAGATCAGAGAAATCCCGCAGCAAGCGGGGAGGAAAGGGATGGTCGTAGTCTTGCAAAGCATCCAGCACGGGTGCAAATTTAGAAAGTTTTTCACTCATAGTTTTTTCTCGATAAAAGTTATTTTAGAACGACCGGGTTGAAGATATCATTGATGATCAGTACTACCATCAAGATCATCAGCAGGGAATAGCCGATCAAGTGTACTCGATTTTCCAGCTCTGGGGGAACCTTCTTGTGGAAGAAAAGTTCCGGGATCAAGAAGAGAATGTGCCCGCCATCCAGAGCTGGGATGGGGAGAAGATTAGTATAACCAAGGGCGATGGATAAGATCGCAATAAAAGAAAGCGTTACCATCCCGGCATCTGAGGGAACTGCCTGAGACTGGGTGGTGTCTTCCGCTTTTACCTGATCGAACATGGAGTAAAGCCCCACGACGCTGACCATACGGGCACTGCTGGGAGCAATTTCACCGCGGATCAATTTTACCGGGAGCATGATGAGCTGTGCCCCCTGATCCAGGGTAGAAAGCGCAGCCGCTGGCACGGCCTGGGTGAAAGTCACCGGGATAGAAGGGTTACTCACGCTGATGCCAATCGAACCCTGTCCTTCGGGAGGATTGGTGCGGGGTACCAGGGTGACATTCAATGTTTCTGTGCCCCGTTCGATTGTTAAGACTGTTTCTTTGCCCTGATGATCCTGAACCAGAGAGAACAGCGTATCCAGGCTATCCACTTTGGCCCCATCGATGGTGGTGATGATATCTCCAGATTGAAGCTGCGCCGTTTGGGCAGGAGAATTGTCACTTACCCCGGTGATCATGACTCGCGTTGGGTCAGAGGAGCCGACCCGCATGTAAATAATTACGATCAAGATCATCCCGAGCAGCAGATTCATGAATGGCCCGCCGAGCAGGGTAAGAAGACGTTTCCACGGTGAAGCAGCCTGAAAACTGCCGGGCTCGGTATCTTCGCCGGTTTCTCCCTTCATGCGGCAAAAACCGCCAAAGGGGATCCAGTTGAGGGTGAAATCGGTGCCCGCAAATCGGAAGATTTTGCCAATGCGGGGAGGATAGCCAAACCCAAATTCTTCGACTTCGATACCGCTTAATCGGGCAACAATAAAATGGCCAAATTCGTGGATAAAGACCAGCACGCCAAAGGCCAGAATGAACTCCAGTATGGTAACCAAAGTGTTTAACATTGCAGATCGTTTTCCTTAATTATTCCTGTGCATCCAATGTTTCGTAAGTCCATTATAACCAGTGAATACAAGAAAAAGATTAATACGCTAGTCCAGGGCCGCCTTGTCACCGGGGTGGCAGAGGATGACCTGATGGATGCCTTCTATATTCAGTAATTTGTGTTCTACCTGCTTTTCGCTGCCGGCTTCACAGAGGATGTGCACGTTGGGGCCAGCATCCAGGGTGGCTGCGACGGGAAGACCCAGTTTGCGCCAGGATTGGACTGCCTTGATGACTCGAATCGAGTCCGGTTCCCAGTAAAAGAGGGGCGGTTTGGAGGTCATCATTACCGCGTGCATCATGCTGCTATCCAGTTCTACCACCTCAGCCAGGGCTTCAAAATCTCTGGCTTTGATCGCTTGCCGGCAAATATCCAGGCGGCGCAGGGAATCAGCCACCCGGGTTGCCTGATAGGGGCTGGTCGCGGCGTTTTGGTGCCCTTCTGACGAACCGGTGGTTTTTGGGCCCTCTTCAATGACGGTAATGCAATCGATCAGGTTCCAGTGTTCTGGTGCGGCGATGGAAAAGGCGAAAGAATCGCGGTCGTTGATCCCTTTTTGCCATTCAACGAAACCGGCAGGGATGGAGCGGCATGCAGAACCGGAGCCGCGACGTGCCAGACGAGAAAGATCGATTTCGGTGAGTTCCAATCCCATGGCGGCAACGGTGGCCAGCGTTAGAGCAGCGAAGCCTGATGCCGAAGAAGCGATTCCGGCTCCCGTCGGGAAGTTATTCTCGCTGAAAATGTGCGCGTGGGTCGAAATGCCACGGATGCCTCTAAGTAAATTGAGATGCTTGAGGACCCGTTCGTAAGAGGAACCTTTCTGCCGTGTTCCATTGAGATCGAAGATATCCATGGGGAAACTGGTATCGAAGGTGACGCGGGTACGTGTTTCAAGCTCCGCCAGGTTCATCGAGATCGATCCATTCTCAGGAATTCTGAGAGCGGTATCGCGGTTTCCCCAGTATTTGATGAAAGCGATATTGGGATGGGCAACAGCAGTAGCAGTGGAAGTGGTCATTTCAATCCCTTTCGACACTAGTTTACCATGCTGTCAGGCATTGTGCAGATTCGGTCGGAAATAAAACAGGTTGGGCCGTTATTGGGTCCAACCTGTTCGGGGTTCGAGAAGGCCTTACTCTGCCAAAACTTTGGCGAAATCGGCTGGCACCACACCAGGGGATTCCACTTCATTCTGCTGATAGAATTTTTCGACGACCTGATTGATGGCAGCCATTTCGAAGGGGCAATCTTCCAGTGACTTCTCGAGGTCGATCAGGCGATCAGCCGGGAAGAAGAAAAAGTCACCGGAAATGTGCACATCTTTTAAGATGCCTTCCTGATTGACGGCGGTAACGCGGATCAATCCACCCGGGGTCTTGAGCATCTTTTGGATGACATAAACGCCTTCGGCAATTTTGACCTGTTTTGAATCTGGACGGCGGCGATCATTCGACAACAGCCATTCAGGGGTGTTCATTTCTGCCAACAGTTCATCGGCTTTGTCGGTCAATTCGCTGTCCAGATCAGCCGGGACTACATCCCCTAACAATTCTCGATAGCGGGCACTCAGAGCGTCCCCCAGATCTTTATTAGCCGGGATTTGCCCTGATTCGCGCAGGAAAGTGGTGAGATTTTCGTACATGGTCTTGTGGACTTTGTCGCGGAATTTCTCATCCGGCACGCGCAGGCATTTTGACATGGTATCGTAGTCGAAATCTTGAATGAAATTGCCGACCAGGATGCGCATGTCGTCAATCTGGGCAGCTCCGGTTCCAGAGATCTTGCGCCCGGAGGTGATGATGTCGTTGACGGGTTTGTATTCAGCCGGCACGCCAAACTGGCGGAAGGTATCGATCACGGGCTGCAGGAAGACCTTGTAGAATTGAGCGATATTGGCGGGGACGCCCGGGTGTTTTTCATTGATGATCAACTGGAAAAAGAGCTGCATTCCATCGAGGTAAACTGCGCCGCCGCCGACTTCGCGGCGGAAAACGGGAATGTTGTGCTCTTTCGTGTAGGCAAGGTCGATCTCTTGCTGTGCATCTTGGTGAAATCCGATGCACACATAGGGAGTGGCCGGGCGCAGAACGAACAATGCTTCACGGCCAAGGTGAGCCGCAGCATGATAAAGCGCCTGGCTGTATTCCCATTTGACTGCGTCCAAAAAATAATATTTCATAGGCTTGAGTTCTCCTTCGCAATTTCATTCTGCCATTGTTCGATCATTCTCTCAGCACGGGAAATAACCTCGGGCATCTTTTCTGCGATTGACTGGCTCAAATCCAGACCAACAGAGATGTCTTCTGGCTGAATGCCGATCAGGTGAAGATGTTCAGGTAGTTTCCCGCGGATGTTGGCCAGCCCCAGCACTTCCTGAAAAGTGATCTGGTGCTGCGAGAGCTTCACCCCGGCATAGAGCGGAATCTGCTCTTTGGTTAGTTCCACGACGGTACCGGCGGGTTTGCCCACGTTTACAGCGTCGAGAATCAGCAGGTGGCTGCATTCTTCGACGATCATGAGCAAGTTCAGCCCCAGTACACCCCCGTCAAGCAGCTCAAAATCGGTCTGCTTGCCAATCCTGGCGTCCAGGAGTTTGACTGCCTGGACGCCTAATCCTTCATCTCGGTTGAGCAGATTGCCCAACCCCATTACCACTTTGCGCAGTGAATCGGTCATGATTTTATCGGTAGCAAATGCTCAATCCGGTCGCTGTCTCTCCAACTTCTTTCCCTTCGGCATCAACCATGTGAATGGCGCAGGCCATGCAGGGATCAAAGGAGTGAATGGTGCGCAGGACTTCAAGCGGCCAGTCCGGTTTGGCCAATGGGGTGCCCACCAGAGAGGCCTCGTAAGCTCCCGGCTGACCCTTGTGATCTCTTGGTGAACCGTTCCAGGTAGTCGGGACGACCATCTGGTAGTTCTCGATCTTGCCATCGTTGATCACGATCCAGTGGCCGAGAGCGCCGCGTGGGGCTTCCATGTATCCAAAACCCTGTGCGTGAGAAGGCCAGGTGATGGGATCCCATTTTTCGCCGTTGTAGGTTTGGGTATTGCCGGCCTTGATCTCTGCGATCAGATCATTATAGTAAGTGCGCATGGCATCGGCATAGACCTTGGTCTCGACAGCGCGGGCGGCGGTGCGTCCCAGAGTAGAGAAGAGGGCAGAGGTGCCAACGTTCAAAGAGGACAACACCAGGTTGACCAGCTCTTTGGTTTGTTCGTGACCACCGGCGTACATCACCAGCACGCGAGCCAGAGGACCTACTTCCATGGGGGTTTCAGCCCAACGTGGGGCTTTCAACCAGGAGTATTTTTTGTCGACTTCGAGGTAGTCATAGGGAGGCTTCGGCCCGGTGTAATCGAAGTTGGTTTCACCCTTCCACGGATGCAGGCCAGACTTTTCCCCACCTGAATAATCGTACCAGGAGTGGGCCACGTATTCCTGCATGCGAGCGAAGTCGCGCGGATCGGGCATCTGGATGTTATTCAGGTCGCGGTTGAGAATGACCGCACGCGGCACCAGGAATTTCGAGACGTCGCTGTTGTCTTCACCGGGGAATTCACCCCAGGTCAGGAAGTTGCCCAGACCTTCACCAATGCCGCCGTATTCCAGGTAGTAAGGAGCGATGGCCAGCAGATCGGGCAGATATACCTGATCGACGAATTCGATCATTTTATCGATTGAATCACTGATGATGGAGAGGCGTTCAGCATTCAAAGCGGTGTCACTGTTCAGGTCGATTGGCATGGGCACGCCCCCCACCACAAAATTGGGGTGCGGGTTTTTGCCGCCGAAAATGGTGTGAATTTTGACGGCGTCTTTTTGCCAATCGAGGGCTTCGAGATAGTGAGCAACGGCCAGCAAGTTGATCTCGGGCGGCAGCTTATATGCCGGGTGCCCCCAGTAAGCGTTGGCGAAGATCGAGAGCTGACCGCTGTCGACGATGGCCTGCACTTTCTGCTGCACACTGGCGAAGTAGGCCGGAGAAGATTTCGACCAGCTGGAGATCTTTTGCTGAATGGCCGAGGTCTCGGTGGGATCCGCTTTAAGCGCAGACACGACATCCACCCAGTCGAGAGCATGCAGGTGATAGAAGTGCATCACATGGTCATGCACGTATTGCTGGGCAATCATCAAATTGCGGATGAGGTTGGCTGCTTTAGGGATCTTGATGCCCAGAGCATCTTCCACTGAACGAATTGAAGCGAAGGAGTGGACGGTGGTGCAGACGCCGCAGGCGCGTTGGGCAAAGGCCCAGGCTTCACGCGGGTCGCGGCCGCGCAGGATTTTTTCGATTCCACGGACCATTGTGCCCGAGGAGTACGCATCGGTGATCTTGTTGTTGCCGTCTACTGTGACCTCGATGCGCAAATGGCCTTCGATACGGGTAATAGGATCAATTACAATTCTTTGCTCCATGGATCACTCCTTATTCTTCTACCAGTGAATCCGCGACCAGTTGGCTCAGGCCAGCAACTTTCACATCCAGATTGAAGTGCTGGACACAATCCACGAACTGTAAGCGGCAATTTGAGCAGCTCATCACCACGGTTTTGGCACCCACTTTTTTCATCTGATCGATCTTTAAGCCGAAGGCTGCGTAACGAATGGGGTCAGCTTCTTTGATGGCAATGACGCCGCCGCCACCGCCGCAGCAAATTGCTTCTTCTCGATTGGGTGACATTTCTTTGAAGTCGTGTGGGGCCAGAAGGTTCAGTACGGTTCTGGGTTCCTTGATGTGACCGCCTTTGCGCTGAATCTTGCAGGCATCGTGGAAGGTAATGGTTCCATTCCCATCCAGCGCACCTTCTTTTAACTTGATGCGGCCGGCTTTGAGATATTCGCCGATCAGCCCAACGATGTGAGTGATCTCGATCCCTGCGGGGACGTCCATCAGATTGTAGGAAGTCCAACGCAAGGCATCGTAGGCGTGACCGCATTCGGTAACCACGATCTTTTTCACACCCAGTTCAACTGCGCCGTCAAAGACACGCTTGAGGAACATTTTGGTGCGCTCAGCATTGCCTTCGTAGAAGCCAAAGTTGACCACTTCGCGGGCATGCGTGCTGAGTGTCCATTTTTCGCCAGCCGTATTCAAAATTTTGGCGATGGCAGCGATATTTTCAGGGAATTTCATCACCTCGATGGAGCTGAAGACCACCAGAGTATCGGCGCCTTTAACATCCATGGGCAGGTCTACTTCCCATTCATCCGCGACCCATTCCATACGGCTTTCATAAACGTCATCGGTAACGCCCAGCGGGCTGCCTTCTTCAACTTGTTTGTTGACGGCTGCCATAAGATCTGCCGGAACGATGCCCGCATCTGAAAAGCCTGCACGGACTTCGTGAATCAGGGGTCCGATCTGAATTCCCATCGGGCAAACCATGGAACATTTGTTACACATGGTGCAGGCTTCGTAAACGATCTGGCTGAAATGAGAGATTTCTTCATCAGTAATGCGTTTATCGATTCCCAGGGCTAATTTCATCTTGCCGATGAGGGTGAACCGCTGCTCATAGGCGCGTTTCAGCAGCTCAATTTTCCAGACGGGGGCGTATTCGGGATTGCCCGTTGCCTGATAGAAGTGGCAGGCTTCAGCGCACATGCCACAGCGGGTACAGGCCTCCAGTTGAGAAGCGACGGATCCACCCGTTTCTTTTACAAAAGTATTGATCACAACATTCGTTTCCATGTCACTCCTCCTCTAGGGCTCCACTGCTCGTTTGCCGAAATCTGCCCCGTGGATGGCTTTCGAGAAGAAATAGAACATGAAGTGAGAGATTCGGCTCAAAGGGATCCAGATCAGCAGCAAATCAACGGATAACATGTGCAGGCTATACAGCACTTCGTACGGGAACCACAGGTGATGGGTCATGATATAACCGGTCACCATAGGTAGGAACACGATCAGCATGTTTAAGTATTCAGCCGGCCCAGAGATCAGTTTCAAGACGGGGTTGATGAGACGATTGATGAATAAGATGACCATGGCGATGATTGTCACTGCTGCCATCCAGTCGACAATGGGCAGGGGCAGGGTGGGCCAGGAAATTCCCAGCAGGCTCTTCCAGACCAGCATATGGGCAGTTCCCAGAACCAAAATGACGAAGAGACCCAGATGGAAGAGACCGCCGGCAATATAAATCAGCGGGTTTTTCTTGAATGTGTTTTTGACCCAGGGAATAAATGGCCAGGCGATGATCCCCTTCAAGTAAGATTTGAGTGCGCCGCCCAGTTTGCTGCCGCGGGCAGGAACTTTATCAGGAGAATACCCCAGAAAAAGCACACGCACCAGTCGATAGGCCATCCCGGCGATGAAAAATAGCAAAGCGACCTTGAATAAAGGCCCACGGGCGAAGGTAAGAACGTCAGTCCAGTTCATCTTCTTCTCCTCTATTTGGTTTCTTCGGTTGATTCATGTTCAGCTTTATTCTTCTGACCATGATTAACGGCGGCGACACCTGCTCCAACGACAGCGCCGGCTGCCAGAGCAGCGCCAGCCGCGACGGCAGTGGGCCGATCAAGGGGGGCAGACTGACCTTGATAGAATCCGCCGCCATCCCAGAAGTTGGGTTCAGAACAGCCCAGGCAGGGGTGACCAGATTGAATTGGGAAGGAAAGCCCGCCAGCCCATTTGATGGAAGCGCAGGCATTGTAGGTAGTGGGACCCTTGCAGCCGAGTTTGTAGAGACACCAGCCTTCTTTGGCACCTTCGTCATCGAACGAATTGGCAAATTTGCCGGCTTCGTAGAAGGGACGGCGCAAGCAGCGGTCATGGACGGTCTTTCCGTAGAAGGTCATGGGGCGATTGAGATGGTCCAGCTCTGGCAGTGATCCAAAGACCAGGAAGTGAGCCAGCACGCCGGTGAACACTTCCGGAATGGCGGGGCAGCCCGGAATGTTGACCACTGGTTTGTCTTTGATAATTTCTGACACGCTGACAGCGCCGGTTGGGTTCGGGTTAGCTTTGGGCAATCCGCCGAAAGCGGCGCAGTTACCGGTGGCAATGATCGCGGCCGCGTTGGCGGCTGCATCTTTCAGGAGATCCAGAGAACTCTTGCCGCCGATCGTGCAGTAAACGCCGTCATCTTTGGGCGAAATAGAGCCTTCGACCACCAGAATGTATTGACCGGCGTATTTCTGCATGGCAGATTGTTTGGCTTCTTCTGCCTGGAATCCTGCGGCTGCCGACAACGTTTCGTGATATTCCACCGTGATCTGATTCAGCACCAGATCAACGAGGGTTGGTGCCTGGCTGCGGGTAAGTGCTTCGCTGCAGCCAGCGCAATCCTGAAACTCCAACCAGATGACAGGTAAGCGAGACTTTGTAGAAAGGGCCTTCGCCACCAAATCAGCCGGCCGGTAGCTTCTTCCAAGTTTGGAAGAAGCTCCGGTCAGTTTCACTGGAGGTAGATAGGTTAAACCGATTGCTCCCGCGACTGCGCTGCAAAGTTTCATGAAATCGCGACGGGAGACTCCCTTGTCTTTCATTTCATCAAAAATACTTTGTTCGGGCATTGGTCCCTCCATTCGTGCTGAAAAGAAATGGTACACATCCAGAAAAATACAAACACTAAACTAAGCTTAAGATCAACGATCTAAACCTGAGAAACTGCTTATTTGCAAACTTTTATGATTCGTTTGTTGTTAGGCGGTGATGTTTATTGTGCTGTTTTCTGGATTAGCTGCAGGAAATATTCTCAGCTTCCAATTTTGCCTGATAAGCAGCAACACCTTCAGCGCCTGAAGCCAGGCTGCCTTTTTCACCATTCCAATCGGTGGCCTGCATTTCAGCTACCCAACCCTCGCCGTAAGGATCAGACACGGCCAAATTGGGGTCGGCTGCCAATTTTTCATTGGCGCGCAGGAGAACTCCGCTGATCGGGGCAGGGACAGGACCTACGAATTTGCTGCTCTCGACGGTGGCAATGCTTTTTGCTTGTTTGACTTCCTGACCGATGTTTTTGGCTTTGACCGTAATGGCTGCCAGTTTTCCACCAGAGAGTTTGCCGGCAACGGCGGTGATCCCTACACGGATGACGCCGCCTTCCATGGGTTTGGCCCAGACGTGTTTTTCAATGAGATAGTACAGATCGTCAGGTAAATTGCATCCACGAACATTAGCCATGAGATTCTCCTTTACTTAGAACGTCAGAACGGTCTTGCATTCTTCGGCGATCTGCCACATTGTGGCACCGCCAACCATTTTGACACCATCGATCAAATCACTTTGCTCCAGGCCGTGCAGTTCCATTGAAGCCGTGCAGGCGAGGAATTCCACACCAGAATCCATTGCATCTTGCAGGAAGCCGCTCACTGGTTTACCGCCATCTTTTGGGAAAACGGTCTCGGCCATTCCTTTCTTCAGAAGCAGGGTGCCGTCGATGGTGAAGAACATGACTACTTCATTTTCCATGGCAACAGCCAGACTGGCGAAGAAGAAGGGGGTTGCACAGCGGTGCGGAGTATCCGGCCCGCTCGTCATAATGATCATTACTTTATCATCTGCCATTTTTCTCTCCTGGGGCTAGAATGAGAGGGTCACTGCGTTTTCGCTGGCGTAGCTCAAGAAAGTAGCAGCACCACCGATTTCAACGCCATCAATGAGGTCTTCTTTCTTGACACCCATCACGTCCATCGACATCTGGCAGGCGATCATACGCACACCGCCATCTACAGCCATCTCAAGCAGTTCGCTTAATTTGGCCACGTTGGCTTTGTCCATCCAGCTGTGCATCATGCTGGTGGCAATGCCGGTCATCCCCGGGAGCATGCCAACGATATTAGGAACGGGCATTGGCATCGCCGGGTTGGCGATGGGGGCAACTTTCAGTTTATCGGCATTCTCTTTTTTGATGATGTCCAGACCATAGAAGGTGAAGAAGATGGCAGCTTCCATATCCAGGGCGAGGGCTGCAGTGGCCAGGATCAAGGGAGGGTAAGCAAGATCAAGGGTGCCATGCAGGGCAATAATGGCTAATCTTTTACTGCTTTCAGTGCTCATTTATTTCTCCTGTTTGAAAAAATGTGAAATGACTGTTCGCTTACAATCATTTCTTGTTGACCAAAGGAAAAGGGAATTAGTGTTTCTTGATGTAGAAAACGAATTTTTCGCCTTCTTTTTCAGAAGCGACCAATTCGTGACCGGTCTTCTCGGTCCAGGCGTTCATATCGCTGGTGGAACCGGGATCGGTGGCGATCATCTTGAGAATCTGGCCGGCTTGCAGCCCATCCACTGCCTTTTTCGTTTTCAGAATCGGCATCGGGCAGGACATTCCGCTACAATCTAAGATTTGATCAGGTGTTACAGACATTTTATTTCTCCTTTTTAAATTATTTCGAAAGTGAAGCGTTGATAGAACTCAGTTCAGCGATTCGCTTCAATCGACTCATAAGATCAGCTCGTTCAAACAAAATTGCTTGAACAGTAGCTGCTACCTTTGGTGTCCATTCCTGGACCTGGTCTTGCTGATATTTTTTCAAAACAGGGATTTTTTTAGAAGCTTCTTGCAATTTTTCTTCGGATAAGCGGTGCTTTTGGGCTAATTCATGAACACGTTCAGAATGCTCTTGAGTATCTGCTTCGTTGACAAAGTATTGACCCGCAATCAGCCAGGCAATTTGTCTTTCATCCGCTTCGATGGGGGAACGTTTATAACAAAGCCCTGCGTGGCAAACCTGGAACGTGGGGTTTCCAGTCGATTTTGTGGCGATCGAACGCCACGAAGCACGACAGGCTTGCTGGCCTGATTCACAGGACATCATTAATTTGCAAAATGGATTTGAGAAGATCGGTTCTGTGAGAGGTGTCCCCTGCATGGTCACAGTTACTGCTCCAATTCCAATGATTCCCGCAAAAATTCCCTCAACTTCACTCACGCAATTTGCAGGGAAGTCACAAAGGGTTTCCGTGGATGTATCTTCAACGGGGGGCTTTTTGTCGCCGAGTAAGCGGTCAATCTCGCTCTGCGGAAAACGCCATTGGTTGCCAATTTTGACCCCTTTGATCCTGCCGTCATCCAGCATGCGATAGACAGTGATGCGGTCAATCTTAAGCAAATCCTGCAACTGCTTTGTTGTGAGTAATTCTGCCATGATATGTATCTAAATGTTACTAAATGATATATAATGTTATAGTAACACTTAACTCCTTTCTTTTCAAGTAGAATATTGAAATTTTGAGAGAATTATAGTATGAAGTAAGGTAAGTTCATCCAATTCAAAGGAGATAAAAATGAATTTCGGTTGGCCTGAGATCTTGATCATCTTGGTAATTGTGGTTCTGCTGTTTGGGGTGGGGAGAATCAGTAAGGTGGCTTCAGAAATGGGCCATGGTATTCGTAATTTCAGAGATGCTTTGAATGGAGACGAAGGGAAAGAAAAAAAAGAAGAAAAACAGTAAGCAAGGCAAAAAAAGGGAAGCGATTCAAGAACTGTTTTGCTCACTTTCTTGATATTCCAGAGAAGAGATTGCGCAACAGCATAGTTTAGCTGTTGCGTTTTCTTAATGGGCTTTAGCCTGTCGAGCGAGCGAAGCGAGGGAGACAAAAAACCACCCGCTAAGCGGGTGGAGACAAGAGGTTAAACCAAGAAACCACCTAAGAAGCTAGAATAGTGATTGTTCAAGCCACTACCGAAGCAGAGAGGTGATTTCATGGGAAGTACAGAAGATAGTTTAGCGCACACGAGGTGGATGTGCAAATATCATATAGTATTTACGCCAAAATATAGGCGAAAGATAATCTACAACCAATACAAAGAAAGCATAGGGAAGATATTACGAGACTTATGCAAGTATAAAGGGGTAGAGATTATCGAAGGGCATCTAATGCCAGATCATGTACACATGCTGGTAAGCATACCGCCCAAAATAAGCGTATCGAGTTTTATGGGATACCTGAAAGGGAAGAGTGCGCTAATGATATTTGACAAGCATGCCAATCTGAAATACAAATTTGGGAATCGGCATTTTTGGTCAGAAGGATACTATGTGAGTACAGTAGGGTTGAATGAAGCAACGATCAAGAAGTATATATCAGAGCAAGAGAAACAAGATATAGCAGTAGATCGACTGAGTGTAAAAGAATATGAAGACCCCTTCAAGGGGTAGCTAGTGACAAAGCCCCTTGAGGGGCAAGCGGAAGAGATAAAAGCGAAGTGGCTTGAACGAAGAGAAAGCCAGCGCCTTGAGGCGCTGGCTAGCATTAAAGGCTTATAGCCGCAGAGCAAACCACCCGTTTTACGGGTGGTTGTGATTTAAAATTATCTTCTGCGGAAAAAGGAAAATGTGGTTTAATAGAGGGCGCGTCGTAAATCCCAGTTATTAAAGCAAAACACTAACAGAACGGTTTATTGAAAGGCGCAATAAAATAAGTCAAGGTCGTTATCGTGAACTCAGCAGAAAAACATGATCTGAACCAAAAAATATCTATCTCAAGCACAACTGTTCGTTTTTCTCATGTATTTTTTGAATCTATTCTTCTCGCGTTCCTTTTTTTGAGCATTGAGTGGGGCTTTTACGTTACTGAAGCGTCCATTTCTTTTATGTACAGGCTGAGCTTTTGGGAAAAGGCCCAGATTGGCTTGCTGAGTGCTTTTGCTGGGATGCTGCTGACGGCTATTGTGGTTCTGATCTTTGCAGCACTCGATTGGCTGGCTCGCAAGATCTCTGCTAAAGCCGGGGGATATTTGCTGGCTTTCCCTGAGGCCATTTTGTTGGGTGTCTTTTATCTCACGGTCATTGATAATTTTACTTATACCGTTTTCCATTTCGGCCTGAGTACAATTTCCTGGCCCATTGCCATCATTTATTTTGTCCTGTTCACTGCTTCCTGGGTGTATATCGATATGCGTGTGGCGAAGCCGCGCAGTCTGCCGCCGCAGTGGTTTGAACAGGGAAAAACTTATCTGGCTTTGGGAATCAGCGTAATTTCTCTGGTGGTCGGGACAGTCGCTTATGCCAATTCTGATCTGAAAGCTGCTGACAGCGTGGTTCAGCGCGAAAGTACTCAGCCGCTGCCCAATATCATCTTGTTAGGTACTGATGGGCTGAGCGCAGCCAACATGTCGGTCTATGGTTCCAGTTATGAAACGACTCCCTTCCTGGATGGGTTTGCTGAAAGCTCTCTGGTAAGCGAAAATAACTTTACCAATGCTGGCCATTCGATGGGGTCTGACGTTTCTATGCTGACAAGCAAATCTCCTTTGCTGACAGGGGTTCTTTATCCCCCTGATATTTTGCGGGGAGAGGATATCTCAGAGAGTTTACCGAATATTCTGAAATCGTTGGGCTATGAGACGGTGCAGTTGGCTGTGCCGCATTATGCGGACTCAAACGTGGCCAATCTGGAAGGCAGTTTCGATTCGGTTAACTGTGAGCCAAATTCTCAACTGGGCTACTGGTTCAATAAGAGCACGAATTATCGTTTCAATGACGAGCTATATTTGTTCAATTCCATTTTCTCAACTGCCAAGAATCGGTTTTTTGAAGTTTATTTCATTGCAAAAATGGATAACCCCATTGCCGATATCACGGATCTGAAAGCCTATCGAGATTCTGATGTTGAACGCATGAATTGCCTTTTTGATGATCTTGATCAGGCGATGGCCGATGGAAAGCCTCTTTTTGCTCATGTGCACATGCTTACAACTCATGGTTCCTTGTTCTACCCGGAGCATCAAACTTTTTCTGGCGGAATGGTCCAGACCAAGAACTGGATGACGGAATTTTATTCAGATTCTATTCTGGATTACGATGAGTTTGCCAGCGAACTGGTTGATCATTTGAAGGCCATTGGTCAGTACGAGAACACAATTGTGGTGATTTATTCAGACCATGGGGAACAGTGGTCTTCGGATCGCCGCATTCCTTTAATCTTTCATTTCCCTGAGGATGAATACGCGGGGCAGATTACCGAAAATACCCAGAATATGGATATTGCTCCAACTCTTCTTGATTACTTGGGCGTGGAGCAACCGACCTGGATGACCGGCAGCTCATTGCTGCAGCCCCTCGACCCCAAGCGTTTGATTATTTCAACTTATACCAAGTCGATTGAAGGGGATGATTCTGGTTTGTGGGGAATCAAAGGCGGAACAATTCACGCGCCATTCTACCAGTTTAGTATCGTGAGAGCAATGCAATGTCAGAAGATGATCACTTTTGATCTGGATAAAATGACGGTAAGTGAATCGAAAATCGCTAATTACGTGAATCCGTGTGATAGTGATTCACTGGATAGTCAGGATGAGATCAAAATGCAAGTTGGAAACTATCTTGAAAGCTTAGGTTTTGATTTGCCAGAAAACTGGTAGGTCACAATTTATAAAATAAGAGGCCATTATGTATATCGATCCAGGAACGGGAAGTGTGCTTTTTCAAATCATTATTGCTGGTTTGTTGGGCGCAGGGGTTTTCATAAAAATATTCTGGAAGAAGATTGTTTCTCTTTTCTCGAAGAAGGATGCAAGCGGCGCCTCGACGTCAGAAAGTCCATCAGAAAGTGAAGGAGAAGCAAAGTGAGCCAAAAGGTATCCTCTTCATTTCGGGATCCTTCGGGGGTTGTCTTTTCCCGTCAGGGGAAACTCTTTCGCCAGGTAAACAAAAGTTATCAGAGTGATTACGATTTACTGATGACCTCTGGTTTATACCAGCGGCTGGTCAAAGAGAAGAAACTGATCGCTCATACAGAAGTTGATGAAGCTCCGCTGGAAGCAGACTTGTGCTACAAGGTAATTGCTCCAGAGCGGGTGGAGTTCATCTCCTATCCGTATGAATGGTGTTTCTCACAATTGAAGGATGCGGCATTGCTGACCCTCGCCATCGAAAAAGAGGCCCTGGAATTTGGCATGGCGTTGAAAGATGCCAGCGCCTATAATATCCAGTTTCAGCAAAACCGGCCAGTTTTGATCGATACGTTGAGCTTTGCTCAATACGTTGAGGGTGAACCGTGGGTGGCATACCGGCAATTTTGCCAGCATTTTTTGGCTCCCCTGGCATTGATGGCAAAAGTCGATTTGCGCATGAATAAGGAATTGGTCAATTACATTGACGGAATTCCGCTCGATCTCTGCAGCGCCTTGCTGCCGCGTTCCACTCGTTTTAATCTGGGCCTATCCATGCACATTCACATGCACGCTAAAGCCCAGGCGAACGTAGATGACGCAAAAGCAGAACAAAGTAAGCGGCCGCAACAAAAGGTCTCGAAATATGGCCTGATTGGTTTGGTCGATAGCCTGACTTCTTTGATTTCTGGCCTGCAGTGCCAGATTGTGGGCAAGACCTGGGCGGATTATTATTCTGAGACAAATTATTCCGATAGCGCTTTCGAGCAAAAGAAAAAGATCATCGCAGAAGTAACGCACGAGCTTAATCCTGGGGTGGTTTACGATCTGGGGGCGAACACGGGCATCTTCAGTCGGGAGGCTGCTCAGGCTGGGGAAGCACTGGTCATTTCCAGCGACATCGACCCTGAGGCAGTGGAGCTAAATTATCGTCAATTGAAGAGCGAGAAAGGGGTAAACCTTTTACCGCTGGTAATCGACCTGACGAATCCTTCTCCTGCGATTGGCTGGGAAAACACTGAGCGTGAATCTTTTCTGAAACGGGGCAAGGCTGATCTGGTGCTTGCTCTGGCGTTGATTCATCATCTGGCAATTGCCAATAATGTTCCTCTGGAAAGAGTAGCGGAGTGTTTCCAACCGTTGGGGCAGTACTTGTTACTGGAGTTTGTTCCCAAAGAGGATAGTCAGGTGAAGCGGCTTCTTTCTACCCGGGAAGATATTTTTGACCAGTATACTGCAGAAGGTCTGAAACAGGCTTTTTCTGCATATTACCGGTTGGAAAGAGAAATCCCGGTTGGGGGATCGAAACGGGTAATGTACCTTTTCAAAGCAAAATAAATGGGCAGAGCTGATGAAATTTTCATCAGCTCTGTTTTATTTCAGGCAGATAGATTGTAAACTGTGTGCCTGGGCCAGATTCTTGTGAATTGAGAAATACCGGGCTGACGACGGTGATTTTCCCTTCTTGTGATTCGACCAGTTGTTTGGCGATAGCCAAACCCAGTCCTGAGCCACCACTGGCCCGACTGCGAGACTTATCCCCGCGATAGAATCGGTCAAATACATTGGGTAAGCTTTCCGGATCGATTCCGGAGCCGGTATCCGTGATCGAGATCAGTACTTGATGCAAATTGGCATCATATTGAGTGCGGAGAATCACTTTTCCATTCGGCGGGGTATAGCGGAAAGAATTCGCGAGAAGATTTGTGATGATCTGAGTAAATCGATCTCCATCAATATTGACTTCGGGCAATGGTTCCGTCAGGTTGATTTCCAAGTCAATGCCATTACGCTTGGCTTGCACCTGATAGCCATCTGCGATCTGCTGGAGGAGCAAATTGATCTGGTGGGGCTGTCTTTCCAGCTTTAATTGCCCGGCTTCAGCCAGTGTCAGCAAGCGCAGGTCCTCGATCAAGCGATTCAGGATCGTTGTTTGTGAATAAATAGCACTGATCTGTTCGTTATCTGCCGGGAAAATACCATCCTGGATTCCCTCGATCGTTGCCTGGATTGCGGCAAGCGGGGTGCGAAGTTCATGAGCAACATCTGCCATCATGTGTTCTCTTTGTTTTTGCGCGTTTTGAAGGTTAACCGACATGGTATTGAAAGACTGAGCCAATCGGCCAATTTCATCGCTGGAATGGAAGTCCACTTTTTGCGAAAGGTTTCCCCCTGCAATGGAATCCGCGGCTTTGGTCAATTTGCGCAGCGGGGAAGTAATTTGGATAAAGAAAAGGGTTCCAATCAAGAGAGAGAGGATGGCTGCCAGAATGGCTGATTTAACGATGGCGTTTTTCACCGAAGAAAGAAATTGCCCGGCAGGTGAACTGGCATTGAGAAAAGTTCTGTTCGTAATGATCACTGTACCAATTTGTTTTTGATCTAAAAGGATTGGCTGACCTTCTTGCAGGTTGGCTTCTTTCAGTGTTTGATTTGTTATTGTGGATTGGCTGTCATAAAGAACTACTCCGTCTGCATTTGTCAGGATTAGCCTTTGATTGAAATCCTGCGAGGTACCCATGGGGGGAGAGCCGTTATTCCCATGCATTTGCCCCATCATCTTGCCGACGTCGCCAGGTTCCAGATTTGAAAAGAGTGTGTTGCTCTTGATGTATTCATCAATCCCTTGCCAACTATTGTTCTCCTGATAAAACTGGGCCAGTTGAGGGGCTAATTGTTCTGCAATGAGTTTGTCGTTTTTGGTGGTGTACAGGGTAAAAGCTTTTTCTGTTGAACGTGAAATGAGTAATGCAATCAGTGAAGTACTGACTGCGATGACCAATAAAAACGCACCTAAGAACTTGAAGATCAAGCTTGATTTCATAGAAATATCAGCAGTTTAATTTGTATCCCACACCGAAAACAGTTTGAATATATTCCGGCTGTTTGGGGTTGGGTTCGATTTTTTGGCGAAGATTCTTGATGTGAGCGTCGATGGTTCTTTCATATCCCTCGAACGCATCCCCCTGAGCGGCTTCCATAATTTGTAGGCGTGAATAGACCCTTTGCGGCTGCTTGACAAAAAAGACCAGAATTGCAAATTCTGTAGGGGTTAAATTAAGTATTTCATCGTTGACTTTAGCCAGATGTTTGGCGGTGTCGATGAAGAAGGGCCCTACGATCAGGGTATCTTCCGCTGGTGAAGTGGGTTGTGCCCGGCGCAGAATTGTGCGTACGCGGGCAACTACTTCTCGTGGACTGAAGGGTTTGACGACGTAGTCATCCGCGCCTAATTCCAGCCCAATCAAACGGTCAGTCTCTTCCACCCGTGCAGTAAGCATCATGATGGGAACGTCGTTTTCACGGCGGATCATGCGGCACAACTCGATGCCATCTATCCCAGGCAGATTTAGATCCAGAATGATGAAATCAATTTTCTGGTTAAGAAAGAGGTCATATGCTTCATTGCCGTTGTAGGCTTTGTAAACTCTGTAGCCAGCTTTGGAAAGATATCCTTCCAAAACTTTAACGATTTGAGGTTCGTCATCGACGATCAATACATGCGTGTCTGTTTCACTATTCATGCCTTTATTATAGTGAATTTCTTTGAATATCTTGTGAAGGGAAACTAATAGGGGTTTAATCAAGCCTGTTTCTTTTGATAAGCAATTACATCTACATAGAGGAAAGGAAATCTAATCATGGCAAAAAATACCAAAACAACGAAACAAAAGAAAAGTAAGGTACCGATTTGGGTATGGATTGCTGGTGTGGTAGTTGTGGCTCTGGTGGTTATTCTAGTGGTTTCCAACCCGGGAGCAAATTCACAGTCTTTACCATCCGAAGTGAGCGTGAAAGAGGCGCAAACGCTGGTGGACAATGGGGCTTTTCTTTTGGACGTGCGTGAGCAAAGTGAATGGGTTGCCGGGCATGTGCAGGGCGCCACGCTGATTCCCCTGGGTGACCTCTCTGGTCGTTTGAGCGAACTGCCCCAAGATACGCCCATTGTGGTTATGTGTCGGACAGGGCATCGGAGCGCTCAAGGCCGGGATATTTTGCTTCAGGCCGGATTTACTCAGGTTACCAGTATGTCGGGTGGAATCAATGAGTGGATCGCAGAAGGGAACCCGGTCGTCACTGGGAATTGATCACAACTGTCGAAATTATCTTCATAATTTGTTCATTTTCTCTTCTGAATTGCTTCATAACCTTTACGTAAACTAAGAAAAGATCAAAAGAATGAACAATTATGGAGATAAAAAATGAAAAACAAAAAATTACTGTTAGTTGGTACTGCTTTCCTCTTTGTAGCTTTGGCTGTTGCTGCGGCACTGTCATTTGGCACCACGCAGGTTTCAGCACAGACAATTGAGCGTCAGGGTAACCCGAATGGCTTTGGTACCGGTACTGGCACCGGGATTGGTACTGGTGTCACCGGCACCACGGGTTATCATGGGATGGGCATGAGCGGGTACAGCGGCTATGGATATGCCGTAACTCCCCTCACCAGTGAAGAATCCACGGCGCTGCAGAATGCGATTCTTGAAGAATATGGTGCGCTGAATCTGTATCAGGCCGTAATCGATCAATATGGCGATGTGTACCCATTCGATCAGATCGTTCTGGCTGAACAGCAGCACGTCAATGCTCTGGTACGTCAGGCGACCAAATATGGGGTGGCAGTGCCCGAAAATCCTGGGTTGACTGCTGAAACTTCTTTCGCTACTTTGCAGGGTGCCTGCCAGGCAGGCGTGGATGCCGAAATTGCTGATGCAGCTTTGTATGATGATCTGCTGCCCATCGTTTCCGCTCACAGCGATCTCATTCAGGTTTTCACCGCATTGCAGAGTGCTTCACTGAATTATCACTTGCCGGCTTTTGAGTTGTGCAACTAAGATCCCAGTAAAAGGAAAAGGCTTGCAATCTAAAAAATTGCAAGCCTTTTTTGTTATTCATTTTCGGAAGCAGGTTCTTTTTTATGGGAACGGAATTTTTCAGTGATGGCTTTGATGATGGGGCAACGGTCATAAAAGGCCGAAAAGATTACCAGGCCTCCAAGTACCATTAACCAGATCGTTTTCCCGGTAAACCATCCGGTCAGGAGTAAAGCAATGCCGATCAGAACGCGCAGCAGACGGTCTACGGGCGCGATGGGCATGATGGCCGGCTTCTTTTGGTTCAGAGTCGCTTCAAAGAAGGTGTCAATGGCATTGGTGCTTTAAAACCCGGTGCGGCGCAAAATCTCTTTTCCGCTGGCAAACCCTACCATGGTGGGAATGCTCATGACTCCCAGATGGCGGAGCACTTCTGGGGATTCATCTGCATTGATCCTGACGATATCTACTTTCCCTTGATATTTCGCAGAGACTTCATTGAAGCCAGGTTCCATTGCTCGGCAAGGTTTACACCACGGGGCCCAGAGATCTACCACTAAAGGTTTTTGGTTGTGGGCGACCAGACTTTCGAATTTGTAAGCTTTCATGGGATCCTTTGGAAATAGAGAAACTCATTCAGGGCAGGGGAACCCTGAATGAGTGTGGGGGAGAATGATGGAATTAGCTTTTCTTGGTGGAAACCTTGAGAAGAGCATACAGTGGGCAGAAGCCGATGACCCCGGTCAACAGAGCAATGGCTCCCACTACCAGCAGAACGATGCCCAGAGTTCCAGAGAGTACTCCGGTGAAATAGAGAACGATCAGCACGAGGCCAACAATGACACGTAAAAAGCGATCAATACTTGATTCATTGGTTTTCATTTTTTTTCTCCTTTATTGTTTCACTTTATTTGATGAAGCTGATCCAAAAAAGTAACAAAAAGAGACATTTTTGCCTGCTCCTTTTGCGCAAGCTGTTTTGTTGTGGATGGATAGAGGAAGCGAAAATAGTGATCCCTGACTGTACGACTTTCTCAATTTTCTCAATATAAATAAGTCCGCTTTCGCGGACTTATTTATGTTGAGAAAGATGCTTTTCAAGCAGAAATTTCTTGTGACTTCTCGAGCCTACGTTCTTCTTCGCTTTTCTCCATGTTGCGTTTGAGCAATTTCAGGCGAAAAGTTTCTTCTCGATCACGTTCTTCGAGTGAGCTGACGATGAAAGACACCGTATCTTCGTATTCAGGGATGAAAATGTACTGCAGCGCATTTACCCGTCGCTGGGTTTTGCGCATTTCTCCTGCCAACCGCCAGACGGTAGTGGTAACCATCGACAGTTCAGGGATCAGCGTAAGCACTTTCGCGAATGCGGCGCTGGCTTGATCAAGGGCTGCCGTGGTATCTCCCAAACTGTAGGGCATCTCAGAGGGAGTCCCCTGTGATTCGATCACGGGTACAGACACTCCCATTACCCCGCGATACTTCAGGGTAACGTCCACTGTTTTGTTGGCGGCTAAGGCAGCCCATTCAACGCGCTCACGTCCCATCTTCAGCTGAGCTTTTTCCATGGCACCGTAAGCCTCGCTGAGCAGCTGGTAAACCCGCTGCTGCAGTTCTTCGGCATTATGAGCCATGCGAATCAACTCAGAAGTCAATACTTCACGTTTGCGATTGAGGATCTCATAACCCTCTTTCGCGAATTGAAGCTCTTGTTTGATCCTGAGTAAGTTGCTGCGCGTTGGCGCAATATTGTTTTTAGCCATTGCTGCCCTTGTAGTAGGTCTTGATCTCGTCCAGACTGAGGCGGGTGAGTTCTTCTTTGGGAAGCATGGAAAGCAGGTTCCAGCCAATTTCAAGGGTCTGGTCGATGGTACGGTTTTCGGTCAGGGATTGAGCGATGTATTCGCTCTCGAAGGCTTTCCCAAATTTCAGGTACAACTGGTCTACTTCACCCAACTCTTCCTCACCAATAACAGAGGCCAGGGAGCGGACATCCTGCACGTGGGCGTAGGCCGCGTAGAGCTGGGCGGACAGGTGCGGATGATCTTCACGTGTATGACCTTTGCCAATGCCATCTTTCATCAAACGTGAAAGGCTGGGCAAAACTGAAATAGGGGGATAAATGCCGTGCTGATAGAGGCTGCGGCCCAGTACGATCTGACCTTCGGTGATGTAACCGGTCAGATCCGGTACCGGGTGGGTGATGTCATCGTTCGGCATGGTCAAGATGGGGATCTGGGTAATGGAACCCTTGCTGGTTTTCACACGGCCGGTCCGTTCGTAGAGGGAGGCCAGATCACTATAAAGATAACCCGGATAGCCTTTACGACTGGGGACTTCACCGCGGATGTTGGAAATCTGGCGCAGGGCTTCGCAGTAGTTGGTCATATCTGTGAGAACAACCAGCACGTGCATTTGTTTCTCGAAGGCCAGGTATTCTGCCAGGGTAAGCGCGGCGCGTGGAGTGATCAAACGTTCCACGGCCGGGTCATCTGCCAGGTTCAGGAACATAGCCACACGGGTCAGAGCGCCGCTTTCGGCGAACGAATTGCGGAAGAATTCTGCTACATCATGCTTAACGCCCATAGCGGCAAACACGATTGCGAATTCCTCGCTGCTTTGCGTTTTTGATCCGGCTGGAGAGCCCAGAGTGGCCTGCCGGACGATTTGAGCGGCCAGCAGATCATGTGGCATACCCGAGCCAGAGAACAGTGGCAGCTTTTGCCCCATGACCAGGGTGTTCATACCGTCGATGACGGAGATACCGGTCTGGATGTAGTCTCTTGGGTATACACGAGCGGTAGGGTTGATGGGCTGACCATTGATATCGGCATAGGTACTGGTCAAAGGCATTGGGCCGCCATCAATGGGGTTACCCAGGCCATCGAAGACGCGGCCGAGCATTTCTTCGGCAACAGGGATGTGCAGCGGCGAACCCAAGAAACGAACGTTGGTGCCATCTACAGAGAGGCCTGTGGTGCCAGAGAAGACTTCAACAACCGCTTCTTTTTCACCTACCTCGAGGATTCTTCCTCGACGAACCTGACCGGTAGAATCGATGACTTCAACCACTTCATCGTAGCCTACCTTGCCAGAATTCTCGACAACGATAATTGGGCCATTCACACGGCTGACGCCGATAACTTCCTGGCCGCCGCGATTCGCTAATTCACTCATTTGTAATCTGCCTCCAATTGAGTCATTTGCTCATCAATCGCCTTGTGAATGTCATCAAGCTTTTCCAGTTGTTCATTGGGGACTTGCGTCTTCATACGAATGAGCGTATCCACCACAGGCAAATTGTGAATGACACTGATCGGCGCACCGGCTTTGATGATGGCGTGGGCGCGCTCGTTGAAATACAGGATTAAACCCAGCATGCTGACCTGTTTCTGGATCGTTGAATAGGCATCGACGGTATCCATTGCATTTTGTTGCAAGAAACCTTCGCGCAAAAGGCGGGCGGTTTCCAGAACGAGGCGTTGCTCATCGGGTAACGCGTCGGAGCCTACCAGTTTGACGATCTGCGACAGGCGATTCTCTTCGCTGAGGATTTCCATGGCCTGGTTGCGCATCTTGTACCAATCCAGGTGAACCTGGTCATGCCACCAGCCAGCCACGTCTTCCAGGTACTCACTGTAGCTATCCAACCAGTTGATGGAAGGGAAGTGGCGGGCTGAAGCCAGAGATTTATCCAGGGCCCAGAAACAGCGGATGAAGCGTTTGGTATGCTGAGTGACTGGTTCAGAGAAGTCACCACCTGGGGGGGATACGGCCCCGATGATACTGACAGAGCCTTCGTTCCCAGAGAGGGTCTTGACGTAGCCAGCACGTTCATAGAATTCAGCCAGACGGGCGGCCAGATAGGCCGGGTAACCTTCTTCGGCCGGCATTTCTTCCAGACGGCCTGAAACCTCTCGCAGGGCTTCAGCCCAACGCGAAGTGGAGTCGGCCATCAAAGCGACGTGGTAGCCCATATCACGGTAGTATTCAGCGATGGTAATGCCGGTGTAAACGCTGGCTTCACGAGCTGCCACTGGCATGTTGGAGGTATTGGCGATCAAAACGGTGCGTTCCATCAATGGGTGACCGGAACGGGGATCAATCAACTCAGGGAATTCCTGCAGCACTTCGGTCATTTCATTGCCGCGTTCACCGCAGCCAATGTAGATCACAACCTGTGCATCTGCCCATTTTGCGATCGAGTGCTGAGTCACGGTCTTGCCGGCACCGAATCCGCCAGGGATGGCGGCAGCGCCGCCTTTTGCCAGCGGGAAGAAAGTATCCAGTACGCGCTGACCGGTAACTAGCGGAGTGGTCTGACCCAGACGGGTCTGATAGGGGCGCAGACGGCGAATGGGCCATCTTTGCAGCATGGTGATTTCTTTTTCTTCCCCCGAAGCCAGTTTCAAACGGGCAATGGGTTCTTCGATGGTGTACATTTTTTCTGGCGCGATCCAGGTGAGGGTACCAGAAAGATCAGGGGGAATCATGACGCGGTGTTCAATAGACGGTGTCTCAGGGACGGTACCGATAATGTCTCCCCCTTTGACAACGTCGCCCACTTTGCGAGTGGGGGTAAAACTCCAGCGATCCTTGCGGTAAAGAGGGGTCAGGTGCACACCACGGCTGATGAAAGAGCCGGTGCGCATTTCGATGACAGGCAAAGGCCGTTGAATACCATCAAAAATACTGCGCAACAAACCTGGTCCGAGTTCGACGGAAAGCGGAAGCCCGGTACCAAAAACTGGCGATCCAGGGTTCATGCCAGAGGTTTCCTCGTAAACCTGGATGGTAATGGTATCTCCATCCAGACCGATGACTTCACCTACCAGGTGTTCATCACCGACTTCGACCAGCTCCATCATCTGTACCTGGCGAGATCCCTTTGCCCGAATGACAGGACCATTAATCCATGTGACGGTTCCTACACGTTCACTCATAGACTTTCTCCCATCAGCAGGTGATAAACAGGAGCGCGGAGTTCATTTTCCAATTTGCCAAGACGAGTTTCAAGTGTATTGTCAAAGTTCAAATGTCCATCGGGAGTAACAGCGATCACCCCTGTTTTATCAGTAAGATCATCACCTAAGGTGATTTCAACGTTTAATTGAGAGCTTAATTTCTTGATTAGCGATTCTTGTAAGATTTTTTTGGTTGTTTTATCGGCACGCAGAACGACTTTCTTTGAGCCAATTTGTTGAATGGCTTCGCTAGCCAGTTTTTCAATGGTGGCTTCGTAATCACTCCACTGCTGAACAGAGGTGATTTGGGAGGAGGCAGCTTCAAAAACGCTCAGCAACAATTTCTCACGTGCTTCCAGTTGCATGGTGCGTGCTTTCAACTGCGTGGTTGCCAGTGCCTGACTGTGGATGCGTTCCGCATCCCGTTTGGCCTGCCCTAAAATCTTTTCTTGCTCAGCAGAAGCGTCAATTTTGGCACGATTGCGAATTTGCTCTGCTTTGATATTGGCTTCAGAAATTAATTGCTCAGCTTCAGCCTGTGCCTGCTGGAGAATATCTCTGGAGAGCCGTTCGATATTTTCATCTGGTGTCATACAAATCCTATCCAATTCCAGGGTAATCTAGAGCTTTACCCCAATAGCACGCAACAACACATCTCCAATAGAAGGTTGGTCAGCACTTGTCCCGTTCGGGCCAGGAATTTCCACCACCAACGGCACAGTACTGCGCTGTCTGAGTTCGTCCATCCGCGTCTGAATTAGACTGGAAGCATCCTGGGTAATTAAGATGATCCCGATCTCTTCAGTTTGCAGGGCATCATCAAGTGCTTTATTGATCTCTTCGGGTGTGGAGGCAGTGATGCCTTCCACTCCAGCAAGCGAAAAACCAAGCACGGCTTCAGGATGACCGATTACCAGAACTTTCATAGAAAATTACCGATTGAGAATCATGAAAGCAATGATCAAACCGTAGATTGCCACACCTTCTGCCATACCAACGAAGATTAGGAGGCGGCCAAATGTTTCTGGCTTTTCAGCAATTGCGCCAGCAGAAGCAGCACCAGTGCTGGCAACGGCAATACCCGCACCGATACAGCCCAGACCAGTGGAAAGAGCTGCGGCCAGGGTAGCATACGGATCAGCTACGGTAGCAGCATTGGCTAAACCGGCAGCTATAACGGTAGAAGGAGAGGCTAACCAGACAATACCTACCGCTGCAACCATCAAACCGACGATCAGGTTGAAGCCATTGAGTCCAAGGGTGAGTGTACGGGTGGCTTTGGCCGGCTGATTTTTATGATCTTTCAAGAAGAAGATCACCGCAGGGATAATGGGAAGTAAACCGACAAGAACAGCAATCACTAGAAACATTTTCTTTTCTCCTTAATTTATTATTTGTTTTCTGCAGGGTGAAGGGTAAGAGGTTCGAATTTCTTTCCACCACCCGTGAAGAATTTTCCAAAGATTTCGTAGTAGGTGAGACGCATTGTTTGAATACCAACGATCAACCCTTCAAAGCCTACGATGAAGAGCAGACCAAGAAGGAACATCAGCCAGTAGCCAATTCCTTTCGAGGGATCTACTATTTCAGCAAGAATAAAGAAAACAGCACCTAAATTTCCGTGAGCGACAGCAAATGCGCCCACACGAACAAAGGAAAGGCTGTTGCTCAAATAGCTGATAACGGTTTCAAATAACTCGAAGAAGGCCTGTACAAAGAACAAAGCAAAGCCACCTTCGATCAGAGGACGGTACCCTTCGATCAGGTGAATAAAAACTTCAGAGAACATCATTCCTATGACGCCAATGATTGAAGCGATCACAAAAATATAAATAGGTATTGGAAAACCAGGAACCAGAGCAGAAAGGCCTAACCCGATGAGAGACCAGTAAAGTACCAGACCAATCACTCCGTTGTGATTGAAGAAAGCCAGAGACCAGTCTTTCACTTTCAGCGCGTTGTAGATATTGATCAAAAAGCCCAGACTCAGCACGATCATACCGCCAGCGATGGTAATGATCAGAATGGTCATGATGTTTTTCCCGGGCTGCATCCACAGCGGATGAAGGATTTCTTCATAGCCAAAGATGCTGCCGTAGAGGAAACCAAAGATCATCGAAAAGATACCGCAGGCCAACACGATCGGGCCTAAACTGGCCAAGCCTTTGAAGGCTTTTACTTTCTTGCTGGTGACGATTGCGCCTAGAATTGCCAGTATTAGCCCGTGGCCAACATCACCAAACATGGCCCCGAAGAGCAGGGGGAAAAGGATTGCAACCAGTGGAGTGGGGTCCAGTTCACTGTATCTAGGTTCGGCGTAGGTACGCACCAGCATCTGGAAGGGGCGAATCAGTCCGGGGTTGCTTAATGCGATGGGAACTTCGCTCGCTTCTTCGACACGTTTGGCAATTCTTGATTCCAGAAGTGCATCTTTCGAGACGGATTTGATCTTTGTTTTGAGAGATTCGATCTGAGAAGAATAGACCCATCCCACGATGATGTAGGTGTATTTTAATTTGCCGTAATGGAGAATTGCCGCGGTCATCATTCGGCTGCAGCGTACCTTCCATAAAAGATCGGTCAGTTCGGATCGTTTTTCTTGCTGAGTGACTTCCAGTGACTTTTTGAGATCCGCAATCTTGGCTTCGCACTCTGAGATTTGTTCTTTTGTGGCGGTGATGATCTCCGCCGGCGTCCCGGTCTGGTCTTCAGGCAAATTGATGGGGTCCAGAAAACCGGCCCGGGTAGCACGGGCAAACATATCTTCATTTTCACGCGAAGTTGCGACGAATACGACGGCCTTGGGTCCTTTTTGGCTGAGCGTGTAAAACACGTAGGGAATACGGCTCAGGCTTTCTTTTAGTCGGTTGATTTGCTCCGGAGGCATCATGCCCAGAGTTGAGATGAGATAACGAGGATTTCGCAGTTTGGAAATATCCAGATCGATATCGGAGATCGGTGATATTTGTTGGATCAGGTTTTGCAAATGCTCGATCTGTTTATTCAAACTGCTGATTTGATCAACTGCATTTTTGACCATTGTTTCGATGGCATCGATCGTCTTTTCACTGGCTTCAATCTCCAGCAGCTCCCCATAGTCCTGTTTGGAGGGAGTAGTATCTTGCAGCCCAAGTGATTGGAAGATCGATTGCAGATGTCTCTCAAGTAATGCGTATTGGGCAGCCTTTTCTTGCCAACGATTCTCTTGGTCAGGCTCTTTCTCAGAACCTAAATAGTTGACGTCTTGTTGGCTGAAAATACCTTGGCTGCTGAGTACCTTCGTTACTGGCAGAAGGTCTTTTGCCGGGACAACAATTTCGATTTCAGACATTTCTTGCGGATAGAACATAATCTCTCCGATAACTGATTACAAGGATAAAGATTCCACTAAGAGACGATCAGGAACTTATTGATCTCTTCGTTGGGTAATTGATTGGATTTGCCTTCGAGCAAAACGACAAGATCTTGAATCTCCATGTCCAGCAAAACCAGGAATCCTAATGGAATACCGATCTGGAATGGATTCCCCACAAAAGCGGCATGACATTGGGCGGCAATGCGTTTTTGCAGTTGCAGCTCTAGTTTGGGAAGCCCTGCCTGGAGATCAGAGAGCATTTCATCCACGCCAGCAATATCCGGGTAGAGACGTTTCACGATTTGCTCGACATCTGCCCCTGCCGCTACGGCATGGATGTCGCTGTTCGATACATGATATCCAATTGGCAGAGTGTAATTGATGATCTCTTCTTCACTGAGGTGATGATAGGTGCGGTATCGGATCGCCCACATCAAGTTATTCATGTCCAACAAGGGGCCAATGATCTTTACCGCATATTCCTGGTCGGCTTTGGGCAGGGTTTTAACGGCTTTCCAGAGATTTCTCCAGTAGTCCAGGTCCAACGCTACTTCGATGGGGAACAGGGATTGTTCTACGCTGTAGCGTTTCACTGCAAAGGTCAGCGTCTCATAATACTGGGTCGATTTGATCATCTCAATCGCTTGAGCAACGTTCTTTGACTCAAGCATTTGTTCTGCGGGTAGAACGTTATCCCCGATCATTGGGAAAAGTACGTAACGAACTCGATCCCAGGTGGAGTCGGTAACGATACCCCGAAGAATCGCTTTCAGGTTATTGACTTGATAGTAGTCGTAAAGTTGGGCGAGGATGGCTTTGGTGTAATCTGGGGAGCCATTGATGATGGAGTGGAATAACTCACTCATGCGGCCGCGCATCAAAAAAGCTGCCCGGCGAGCGGTTAATTCCTTGTCTTTAGCCCGTTCCAGATAGGGGCCATAAGCGGTATGTTTGAGTTGGGTGAGCAGAGCCTCCAAATTTGCTGACTCACTGAAATTTATGAAGTCCTGCCTGGCGAGCAATGTGGAATACATTGCTCGCACCCTTGCATTAATAGCTGCGAAGCCAGTTGTTGCATCGGGGGCCATTGTTATGCTTCCCGGCTGAGAATTCGGGCGATCACATAAGAAACGGCGCGGTCAAAGTGGCGCTTTGCCAGTGCTTCGTTGTGGTGAATGGTTTCTTCTGCTTTGGCAAGAATATCGTCGCTCTCTTGTTTTGCTTCAGCCTGAGAAATCAACTCTTGTGCCTGGTGTTTAGCAGTGGCTTTCGCACTTTCGATGATCTTTTTGGCTTCTTGCTCAGCTTCTTGGGGAATCCGTTCGGCTTCAGCTACCGCTTTCTGATAAACTTCGTCGGCCTGATTCTCGATCTCAATAACATCCTGGATCCGTTTATCGTTCACGTGAACTCACTCCTCAATAACAATATAGACTATTTATAAGGATGGTTAGATTATACACCTGCGAAAACCAATTTCATCGGCCACTAGACCAGTTTTAACTCGTTTTAATTTTTTAAGCTATGAATTGGAGCCGGAATTTTGCCTCCAAATTGAATAAACCGGCTGGATTTTCCCAAATTTCGGATGGGCATGATGGCGCTTTCGCCAAAAAGCCCTCCAAAAGCTACAAAATCTCCCGCTTCTTTCCCGGGTACCGGGATAACGCGCACGGCTGTCGTTTTGCTGTTGATCATCCCGATGGCCATTTCATCCGCGATGATGGCGGAGATGGTAGCGGCGTCGGTTGAACCCGGGATGGCGATCATGTCCAGCCCAACGGAGCAAACACTGGTCATGGCTTCCAGCTTTTCCATGCTCAAAGAGCCGTTGGCAACGGCTTCCGCCAAGACGTGGTCTTCGCAAACAGGAATGAAAGCCCCTGAGAGCCCGCCGACGCTTTGTGAGGCGAACACACCACCCTTTTTCACGGCATCATTGAGCATAGCCAGAATGGCGGTGGTGCCGGGTGCTCCCACAGAATCCACCCCCAGGATTTCAAGGATCTCGCCGACGCTGTCGCCTATGTTGGGGGTTGGGGCAAGGGACAGATCGACGACCCCAAAGGGGATATCAAGCTGCTGGGCTACCTGACGGCCGATCAACTCACCGCAGCGGGTAACACGGAAAGTGGTTTCTTTGATCTCTTCTGCCAGATCCTGCAAGCCGAGATTGCCGGGTTTTGAATTGGCGATTTTGCGTTCCACTGCTCGGGCTACCACCCCAGGTCCGCTGACGCCAACGTTGATGACGATCTCATGCTGGTCAAGCCCGTGGATGGCGCCCGCCATGAAGGGGTTATCCCCCGGCTGATTGGTGAAAACGACGAATTTGGCAGCAGCAAAACCGCTTTGCGCTGCGCTTTGATCCGCCAGTGTTTTAATGGTTTCGCCCATCAGGACCACGGCGTCCATATTGATACCGTGTTTGGTAGTGCCCACATTAATTGAGGAACACACTTTGTGGGTCTCACACAGAGCTTGCGGAATCGAGGCGATGAGTTCGCGATCTCCGCAGGCAAACCCATTCGAAACGTCAGCAGAATATCCGCCCAACAGGTCAACCCCGACTTCCGCGGCGGCATCTTCCAGAGCATGGGCGATCTTGATGAAATCAGTAGGGGAGAAACCCGCACCAACGTTGGCTATGGGGGTAACGGCCAGCCGTTTGTTGACGACCTGAATGGCGTATTTGCTGCTTACTTCATTGCAGGTCTTTACCAGTTTGGCGGCGTGCCGGGTGATCTTTTTCTGAATGGCGCTGCAGGTCTCTTCGGCCGTTTCGCGATGGCAGTCAAGCAGATTGATTCCCATGGTCACCGTACGCACGTCCAATTTTTCTTTTTGGATCATTTCGACGGTTTCGAGAAATTCTTGGGGTTGGATCATGGGAAAGCCTCTTTCTTGATTAATTTACAGGTAAGTGAATTTCGTTGACCGCTCTGAACAAATCCAGGTGCTGCAGAGAGATTTCGAAGCCGGTTTCTTGGGCAAGTGTTGCCATATCTTCCCGGATCGACTGGATAGCCGGGGCAGCAGTAATATCAATGAACAGGATCATCACGTACTGATCATCGTTGCGCGTGGTGGAAAGATCCAGAATGTTGATGGAATGTTCCTGACAGAAATTGGCAATCGCGGCAACAAAACCGATCTGATCTGACCCGGTAACGGTCAATACGTAGGTATCGGCAGGGTAAGTATTGGCAGGGATCACTTTTGTTTCTGCCACGGGTTTGACGGCGATGGCCAGATGAGGCTCTGTTGGCGTATTGATCTCTTCCAACCGCGTCGAGATTGTCTCAAGCGAGGTATCGGCAGGAAAGTCGACCAGCAGGATCATGGTGAAATAGCCGCACAGCACACTTTGACGAATGTCGGCAATGTTCCCCTGAATTTCAGCGATCTTTTGTGAAACTCGGGCGATGATTCCCACCCGGTCTTTCGACATGATCGAGATGACTACTGTATTGTTGAGCGTACTCTTTTCCATAGACTAGACACCAAAAGATTATTTTATTCCAATTGAGTAACTTCGGCCCCAGTTTTGGCAACATGAGGGAAGAAAGTCTCAGATTCCAGGCCAGCGCCGGTGAAAGCAGAGCGAATTGCCTGAGCAATAGGCTGATTCAATTGGGGAGAAGGCGAAAATGCCAGCAAACTTGGCCCGGCCCCCGAGAGGACGGTAGCGATGGCACCGGCTTCCTGAGCTTTTTCGATGGCCGAGAATGCCCCCGGGATCAACGGTAACCGGTAAGGCTGGTGCAGGCGATCTTGCAGGGAGGTTTTCAGTAAATGAGGATCTCCGGTTTTTAAGGCTTCCATCAAAAAGAAGGCGCGGCTGGCATTGAAAACCGCATCGTGGTGAGTGACATGAGTGGGCAGGGCGGCGCGGGCAATCTTGGTCGGGAAGCTAAAGAGGGGGTGCACCAGTACCAGTTCCAGTTCAGCGGCAACGGGTAAAGCAAGTGTCTGAATAATACCGGCATCGGTCATTGTGGCAGCAACCAGTCCCCCCATCAAACATGGAGCCACGTTATCGGGGTGGCCCTCCAGCCGGGTGGCCAGGGCCAGTTCGGCTTCAAGATCAGGCTGTTTGCCCAGTAGGGTTCGTGCGATCAAGATCCCGGCGACAGCGGCGGCTGAACTGGAACCCAGTCCGGAGCCTAAGGGGATCCGGTTGAGACATTTGAGAGTGATCCCGGCCGGGAGGGGCGCTTGTTGTGCATTGGCATAAGCCAGCATCGCCTGATAAATGGCATTGTTTTCATTGGGAGCAAGAAGGTCTTCCCCGACTCCCTTGATCTTGATGATTAAAGTTTCGCCCTGGGTGTGCACAAACACCTCGTTTTCGAGGTCAAAGGCCATTCCCAGACAGTCGAAACCGGGGCCAATATTGGCAGTGGTAGCCGGTACCTTAACTTGAAATTGCATCATTTTCCTTCGCGGGCCAGAAAATCTTCCAACGCATTCATCTCCGCCGGGAGAATCGTGGGCTTTTTCATTTCTCTGGTAATGATATCCGGATCTTTCATTCCGTGTCCGGTACAAACCGCGGCAACTTTTTTCCCTTTCAGATTGATCTTGCCCTCACGTAACTCGTGGGCCAACCCGGCTACGCCGGCGGCAGAGGCGGGCTCCACCCAGATGCCGTTGGCAGCCAGGCGCTTTTGCATGGCTAGAATTTCATCGTCGCTGACAGCGATGATCCGTCCGTGAGATTCTTCGGCAGCGGTCAGGGCCTGCTCTCCACGGGCCGGCTTGCCGATGCGGATGGCGGTAGCCACGGTTTCGGGATGTTCGACGGGGTGTCCCAGTACCAATGGGGCGGCCCCGGCTGCCTGTACGCCGAGAATTTGCGGCAGTGCCATATTTTCGCGGGCATGCAGCTCAGTAAAGCCCATCCAGTAGGCCGAGATGTTGCCGGCATTCCCTACAGGCAGAGCCAGCCAGTCAGGAGACTCTCCGAGGGAATCGACGATCTCGAAGGCGGCGGTTTTTTGCCCTTCGAGGCGGTAAGGGTTGAGCGAATTGACCAGAGCGATTGGGTATTTTTCTGAGATGGCAACTACGAGATTCAGGGCATCGTCGAAAGATCCATCGATCTGGATGACTTCGGCCCCGTAAGCTACAGCCCCGGCCAGTTTGCCGGTGGCCACTTTCCCTGCGGGAATGATAACGATGGAGCGCATTCCTGCCCGGGCGGCATAGGCGGCGGCGGATGCTGCTGTATTGCCGGTGGAAGCACAGATGACCGATTTGGCACCGCCTCCGTAAGCTTCACTGATGGCAACGGTCATGCCGCGATCTTTGAAAGAGCCGGTTGGGTTCATACCTTCAAATTTGATGTACAGTTCGAACCCACCGCCGAGTTCCTCTGCCAGTTGCGGCACCGGGATCAGGGGAGTGTTCCCTTCCAGCAAAGTTACTGTGCGCGTGTGGGCGGGGATCTTTAAAAAGGGTTTGTAACGTTCGAGAACTCCAGCGTAGGCGCTCATTTTATATACCCCTGTTTGACGAGTAATTCAGCATTGTAGATAGACCCGCCGGCGGCACCGCGGATCGTGTTGTGCGACAGCACCACGTATTTCAGCCCAAAGAGTGGGTCTGGGCGTACCCGGCCGACGACGGTGGTCATACCCTTCCCGGTCATGCGGTCCAGACGGGGCTGGGGGCGGTCAGGTTCGTCCCGCACCACGATCACTGGCTGGGGGGCAAAGGGCAAATCACGACTGATCTCGGGGGCCTGGTAGGCGCGGAAAGCTTCAACAGCCTGTTCAGGTGTGGCGGAATGTTCCAGTTCGACTGAGACGCAGACCATGTGTCCGTCTACGACGGCGACGCGGTTGGTGTGAGCGGAAATTACGAAATCCGCCGGGATGATTTCATTGCCGACGACTTTACCCAGCATTTTGCGGGGCTCGTGCTCGACTTTGTCTTCTTCTCCTTTGATCAGCGGAATGACGTTATCGATAATGTCGATTGAAGGAATCCCCGGGTAGCCAGCTCCTGAAAGCGCCTGCATGGAAACGGCGAAGACCTTCTTCAGTCCAAAAGCATCGTAGAGGGCTTTAAGAGAAACGGTCAGCCCGGCACTGGTGCAGTTGGAATTGGTAATGATGGCCCCAGACCAGCCGCGCAGGCTGCGCTGAATGGGGATGATGTCAGTTAGATCGGGGTTAACTTCCGGGAAGAGAATGGAAACGTCTGGGGCGGCGCGGTATGCCGACGCGTTGGAGCAGACAATGCTGCCGGCGCGGGCAAAGGCGGGTTCGATTTCCACCGCAGCATCCGCCGGCAGCGCCGAGAACACCAGCGGGCAGTGAACTGCTTCTGGGGAAGTGGGCTGGATGGTCATTTCTTTGACCCAATCGGGCATATCCCCGGGCAGAATCCAGTGGCAGGCATCGCCATATTTCTGACCAACAGTCCGATCAGAGGCAGTGATGACAGTTACCTTGAAATAAGGGTGGCAATCCAATAATTGGATAAACCTTTGTCCGACGCTGCCCGTGGCAGCCAGCACAGCTACTGGAATTCGATTCGACATTTTATCTCCTGAAATTTGCCTGTCGGCAAAATATTATTGAATCAATTGGTGGAGCACTTTCAAGGCTTCCTGCACCTGGGTTCCATCGACGACCAGACTGATGGATACTTCTGAGGAACCCTGAGCAATGGCAATCACGTTGACCTGATGATCGCCCAATACGCTGCAGACGCGACCAGCGACACCGGGAGTGGCTTTCATGCCTTCTCCCACGACGGTAACGATGCCGACCTCATCGGTTGCCCAGATGCGATCAATATCGCGGCTTTGAATTTCACTCTGAAACGCTTTGGTCAGGGTCTGGATGACTTTTTTACTGGAAGACGCGGGAACGGCAAAGCAGATGCTTTGCTCTGAAGAGGCCTGAGTGATCAGGGGAACACTGGCCCCGGTTTTGGCCACTGCATCGAAGGTTTTGGCGGCGACACCCGGTACGCCCAGCATGCCGCGGCCTTCGAGTGTGATGAGTTGCAAATTACGGATGGTGGTAATGGCTTTGATGATGCCGGGTTGGGCATCCAGGTCAGCGACCAGGCGGGTGCCGGGATGAGCGTAATTGAAGGTATTGCACACCCGCAGACCGATCCCGGCTTCGATAACGGGTCGGATGGTCTTGGGATGCAGTACTTTGGCCCCATAATAGGCCAGTTCTGCAATCTCGCGGTAGGAGCACACCGGAACGGTGGTGGCGTCGGGTACCAGGCGTGGATCGGCGGTCATTACTCCATCGACATCGGTATAGATCCAGACGTCATCTGCGGGCAGCGCGGCCCCGATCAGCGCGGCAGAATAATCGCTGCCGCCGCGTCCCAGCGTGGTAATGTTACCTTTTTCGTTGGCGGCCAGAAAACCAGTTACCACCGGTACGATGCCTTGAGTCAGGAGAGGCTGCAATACCTGGCGGGTCAATTCGTGGGTCTTCTCCATGTCAGGGTGGGCATCGGTGAAGTGATCGTCCGTGCGGATCAGGCGAGTGGCTTCAACGGGTTGAGCGGGAATGCCGGCGGATTCGAGCGCGGCCGAGAGCAGGGGAATGCACATTCTTTCCCCCGCCGAGGCAATGGTATCCATGATGCGCGGGGTAGATTCTCCAAGAACGCTGATGGCCCAGCATAAATTCAGAATCTGCTCCACGATGGCTTCCATTGCGTCGAGAGCGGTCTGACGTTTTTCAAGGTCGGCGATCAATTCATTCGCGATGGCGGTGTGGCGGGCACGGATAGTCTGGGCGGATCCCGCCAGCAGATCAGTATCCCCGCTGGCCATCTTCAGCAGCAGATCCGTCACTCCGCTCAGCGCTGAAGTCACTACCACTAAGTTTTTCCACTGTGGGCGTTCGGCGGCAACGATCTGGACGACTTGCTTCATAGCAGCCGGTGTTCCGACTGAAGTGCCGCCAAATTTCATCACCAGGGTATTCTTTTGAATAACAGGTAGAGCGAATGCCATTAAAAACCTCCATGCAGACTTCCGGAATGGGAGCTTTAAGTAATTTCTCTGCTATTTAATTATTGTAAATGAAATTGGATACCAGCCTTGAGTGATACGAGGACTCAGCGTGGAGTAATCGGAATATTATACTTCACTGAAAAGAAAAGATAAATATTAAAAGTGTCTTAATCAAGAGCAAACAGTGAAAATTTTACCGGAATTCCGCCATTATTTAAGAGAATTTCGTTTTGTGGCGTGCCCAATCCCAAAGCGTGGATCAAAGGAGGTTCGCTGCACAGAATACCCAGCTTCCAGCCGGTGTAAGAGCGCTGCAAAAGGGCTCCAAAGCTGGCGTAAAGGTCACGTAGATCTTTGTTCGAATGGATGCGTACGCCGTAGGGCGGATTGGTGATGACGTAGCCTTGCGAGGCCAGAGCCGGCAGATCAGAAATTGCATGGCGGGCAAACTGGATGTCGCTCACCACGCCTGTGCGGGCAGCATTGGCTTTTGCCATCTCGATGGCACCTGAATCGCGGTCCGAACCGTAGATTAAGGCCTGAGCTGGGGAGATCGCTTCGCTGGCCTGATTGAACAGGCGGGCATAATCGTCTGGCTGGTAGGTGGGCCACTGCATGAAAGCAAACTTGCGATTGATCCCTGGAGCGATGTGGCGCGAGATCAGAGCCGCTTCGATAGGAAGGGTGCCTGATCCGCAAAAGGGATCGACCAGGGGAAGGTTCGGGCTCCAACCAGAGAGAGAGAGCAGGCCAGCGGCCAGGGTTTCCCGCAACGGAGCTTTGGCAACTGCCTGACGGTAACCGCGGCGGTGCAGCAGTTCCCCGGAAGAATCGATGCTGATTGTACACAGGTCGTTGACCAGGCGCACCAGAATCAATTGAGCGGGCTGATCTTTGGGGGCAGGGCGGGGCTCCAGATGCAGATGGTCAGCAATAGCTCCTCGGACTCGTTCGGCAACCGCGTCCGAGTGATACAGGCGCGATTTGTGACAGGTGACTTTGATCTCGACCGGCTGGCCGGGGCGCAAAAAGGTTTCCCATGCGAGACGTGAAGCTTTTTTGCGCAATTCTGAAAAGGCTGCCGCGTAGAATTCACCCAGACGGACAATTACCCGGCTGGCAGTGCGCAGTTGTAAGTTGCAGGCATAGATTTGATCGAGTGTCCCCGAAAATTCCAGCCCGCCCTTTTCTTCCTCGTTGGCTTTCTCGTTCTTTTTTGCCGGATTCGCCTGAATATTCAGCGCACGGCATTCTTCCAGCAGGGAGGGTTCCAGGCCTGGCAGGCAGGAAAGATAGATTGGATATTGAGAAGAATTCATTTTGTGCTCCGCTTCTGTTGGGCAGGATGGTGAATGGAATGGGTGGCAGGACGGTGGTTGGCCGGCCCGGTGAGAATTTCTTTTTGCTTTTCTTTGCGCTGCAGGTTTTTTTCTACGAAAAGGGGTTCTTTCGTGAAAGGATCCATTTCAGTGTAATACATGACGCTGGCATAAGTCGAGGGAGTAGGGGTAAATACCTGCACTTGCTCAGGGGCAATGTGCAGCTTTTCTGAGGCAAAATCTTTCAGCTTTTTCATCTCACGGTCGCTGCAGCCTGGGTAGGCGGCGATCAGGTAGTAGGTGAGATATTGTTCTTTGCCGGCAGATCGGCTGATCTGATCGAAAGTCTTCTTGAAATTGACCAGCGAGGTAACGGGCGGTTTGCCCATCAAACGTAAAACCATGGGATCGGTATGTTCAGGAGCAATCTTCATTTGCCCGGAGGTGTGATATTGGGTCACTTCCTTGAGATATTCCAACCCATGCGCAGAATCGGCCATGACCATGTCATAGCGGATGCCCGAGCCTACGAAAACGCGCTTGACGCCGGGAATTTCTCGCAGCTGGCGCAGCAGATGAGTTTGCTGCGAATGGTCCAGTTTGAGCAGCGGGCAGATTTCCGGAAACAGGCAGCGCTTGTGCTCGCAGGCCCCGGAGTTCAATTTTTTGCTGCATTCCAGAGCGTACATGTTGGCGGTAGGGCCGCTGACGTCCTGAATGATGCCTTTGAACTGAGGTTCCTGAGTAAAACTTCTGGCTTCGTTCAAAATAGACTCTTCGCTGCGTGAGGCAACGGTTCGGCCTTCGTGGACGGCAATGGCGCAAAAGTTACATTCCCCATAACAGCCGCGGTGGGTGGGGATCGAAAAACGGATCGTCTCCAGGGCTTTCACGTTCCCGTGGGCGGCATAATAGGGGTGCAGGTCGCGGGCAAAAGGCAGCGAGTACAGGTGATCCAGCTCTGACTGTGAAAGGGTGGGCTGGGGCGGGTTTTGAATATAAAACCGGTCCCCTTTTTGCTGGGCCAGCCCTTTAGCGGTGAAGGGGTCATTGTTTCGGTAAAAAAGGTGAAACATCTCGATGAATTTCATCTTATCAGCAGTGACTTCTTCGAAAGAAGGCAGCGTTAGGTAGCCTGCGGGTACCGCGTGGCTTAAATATCCCAAGCCGCGGATATTCAGAGGGGAGCTGCCTTTTTTTAGAGCGGCGGCCAGTTCGAGAATGGCTTTTTCACCCATGCCGTAGATCAGATAATCCGCTTTGGAATCGAAAAGGATCGGCGCGCGCAGACGATCTGACCAGTAGTCGTAGTGGGTTACACGGCGCAGGCTGGCTTCGATTCCCCCCAGCACGATGGGAACGGAAGACTTGAAGTAGCGTTTGATCAAATTCGTGTAGGCAATTACAGCCCGGTCTGGACGGCGATTATTTTCTCCGCCTGGAGTGAAATCATCGCTGTGGCGTTTGCGCAGGGTGGCTGTGTAATTGGCGACCATGGAATCCACTGCGCCGCTGCTGATGCCCCAGAAAAGCCGCGGTGTTCCCAGACGGGCGATATCTGCATCCGAATCGAGAGCAGGTTGGGCAATTACGCCCACCCGGTAACCGGCATCCAGAAGTACGTGGCCGATCATGGCGATGCCTGAATAGGGGGTATCGATATAACTATCCCCATTGACCAGGATAATATCAAGGGCATCCCATTTGAGTGCAGCAACTTCTTGTGGAGTGGTCGGTAGGAACAAAATACTCTCCTTTTCGTGTAGAGAGTATACCATGAGGGCTTAACTGCTGATGAGTAGCTCCAGTGAATCGGTGGCCTGTAGATAGCTGCGAAATTCAGCGGTTTCGGTGTAAAGTGTTTTGATGCGGGCTTGCAAATGGGCTATTTTCGTTGGCTCGGGAGCGGAACGGGCAGCGCTTACAAAAAACTCGTTTTCGTTCTCCTGATCGATATGCAGATTTCCGGTGGCTTCCAGCCACAGCAGAATTAAGCGTGCCAGTGCCGGGGTGGTGGCGGTTTCCGCTGCCAGCAGGGTGATGTTGATTGGAGCAGCGGAGTGTTGCGCAAGAAATCTCTTGACGGAGACAGCGGATTTTTCGATCAGGGCTTTTAAGCTGCTTTCGGCAGGTAAATGGCTGAACCAGTAGATCGTGCGGGGTGAGGTTTTCTGGAGCGCCTGATTGAGAATTTGCAGGGAGGGGGGAAGTCCCCAGAGGACGAGCTTGGAGCAAGCCTGCAACTGCCAACGGGTCAGAGCCGAAAATGGCGTGTCGATTGTTCCTTCTGCCCAACACAGGCAAGTGGGGTCTTGCACCAGTGCGAGAATTTCTGCTGGGCTGGGAGGGGTACGCCGGAAATCAACGATCTGAATTGAGCTGGGCTTGAACTTATGCTGGCTGGGGGCATCGGCGGTTTCACGAAATTCTTCCCATTCAAAAACTACCTTGGGCTGAGAAGAATAGGTGCTGATCCGTGCCTGATACAACAGATCAAATTTTCCTTCGGGTTGGCTACGGCCGGCGCCCTGCCACCAGGTGAAGCAGTTTTCCTGTCCGGATGACGTATGCAGGATGACTTCCAGATGCTCTTTGGTTTTGCCAAACAGGCGTGTCTCACTGATCTCGGCTTCTTTGATCGCAAAGCGCAGAGGAGGATTCCCCGGCCCAAAGGGAGCCAGACGCGAAATCTCCCGGATGGCATCCAAATCCAACATTTCAGGGGAAACGTAGGCGTCAATTGGGAAGGCAGGTGATACGGCATTTTCGGTGACCATGCGCTGGATCGTTTGGTACATAGCGTGCTGAAATTCGCTGAAATTTTCCAGTTTCAGCGACAGGCCTGCTGCCATGGGATGCCCACCAAAGCCCAGCAGACAGCGGCTATTTTCGCGGATGGCCTGGGTGATGTTGATGCCTTCAATCGAACGACAGGAGCCTGACAGAACGGCTTCATCTTTGATGTTCAGCAGGATGGCGGGACGGTGATATTGCTCGACCAATCGGCTGGCGACGATGCCTACCACTCCGGCTTCCCATTCAGAATGGGCCAGGATCAGGATAGGCCGTTCCAGAATTTGCGGGGTTTGTTCGATCTGGGCCTGTGCTCCTCGATAAACCAGATCGCATTCCAGCTTGCGCTGAGCGTTCAGCCCTTCGATTTGAGCATATTGGGTTGCCAGTTTCACCGGGTCGTCTGTCAGTAAAAATTCGACCATGGGGTTGGCATCGCTGAGCCGCCCCACCGCGTTCATGCGTGGGGCAATGATGAATGAGACGGTTTCTTCGCTTACTTCGGCGGGGACAACGTTGTTTTCGTTGAGAATTTTGGCCAGCGCCGGGCGGGGAGCGCGCTGGAGCTGCTGCAGCCCGCGCTGTGCCAGATAACGCGTATCTGCGGTCAGGGTGGCCAGGTCAGCGATCAGTCCCAGCGCGACGAGATCCAGAAGGGTGGGCGGAAATTCGGGCTTTCCCAGTTCTGCACACAGGGCTTCCACCAGCTTATAGGCAGCTCCCACGCCAGAAAGCGAGCGCAGCGGATGTTCTTCCGGCAGGCGCTGGGGATTGATCACGGCCAATGCCGGCGGAAGCTGCGGCGGCAGGGAATGGTGGTCGGTGAGGATTACTTCTACTCCATGCTCTTGCGCGTAGACAATTTCGTCTCGTGCAGAAATTCCGGTATCACAGGTCAGCAACAACTGGATTCCCTGTGCCAGGAATTCTTGCAGGTACTCGAGTTTGATGCCGTGAGATTCGGTTTTGCGTACCGGGATGTGATAACGAACGTCTGCACCCAGAAAGCGGAAGGCTGAAACCAGCACGGTAGTAGAGGTCTGCCCATCTACGTCGAAATCGCCCCATACGCCGATGCGTTCGTGATTCAGCAAGGCATGTTGCAGTCGGGCGACGGCAAGGGCCATATCCGGCATTTCTGCGGCTGAAGTGGGGATGTAGCGGTCCGGGTCGAGAAAAGCCAGCGCTTTCTCAGGATCTGTTAATCCGCGCCGCACCAGAGTTTGCAGAAAGAGTTCTGAGCCGGGCAGGGCGGCACGCAGTTCAGCCGGGATGGTGACTGGCTCTGGATCAATCCATTGCGGAGTAAACAGACGTTTCATTCCTGACCGATGTCCAGCTGGTCGAAATCGATTTCAAAGGCCGCATCCAGATCTTCTGCGCTCACACTCTGGTCCAGAAGATTGCCGGCCAGTGTGCCCCGATTACACAAAGAGCGATACCGGCAGAATTTGCACTTCCGTTCATCTTCAGTCAGCGAAAATCCACTTTCGTCCAGAGCACGAATTTCATGGATCAATTGTGCCAGTGAATGCTCATCGGCAGCGAATTTCTGCTGCGAGTAGGCGAATTCTACGAGTTGGTCCGGGGCAGCGGGATACCAGTAGATCATTTTGATCTGTTCAGGTGTAAAACCAGGTTGGGTGGCTTGCAGGGTACTGAGCACAAAGGGATAAACTCGCGTTTGCAGACGGCCGGTCAGCCATTTTTCTTGGGGAGGATGCTGAGAGGTCTTCCAATCGTAGATCGTATAACTCTTTTCAGCCGGATTGGCAACAATCAGGTCATATTTTGCCAGCAGGCGCGACCCCGCAAAGGGAATGGCGTATTGAATTTCGCTCTTTTTAATACCGGGGAGATTTTGCAGCCCCAGCGCCAAAAAGGCCTGCCACCAGGTGAGTAATTCTGGCTCGTCAATTGTCGCTTCGAGAGCTGAAAGAGGCAGTCCGGCAAAATACTGCTGAACCAGAAGGTGAAAACGCTGCCCCAGTTCGATTAAGCGTTCCTGCTCCTGTATTGGTTGGCTTTCGACCGCGGGCCAATCTTGGCGCAGCAGGTAACGCAAATAAAATCGACGCGGACAATCGACGTAATCCTGCAGATTGTGCTGGCTGAATGCAAAATGATCAGGAAGCTGCATGATTGGCCTCCAAAAATGCTGCCATGGCCTGTAAAGGAAGGGCCATTTGACTGGATTCGCGCTTCCCGGTGTTCCACATGATGACCAGGTTTTCTCGGGCACGGGTAATGCCCACGTAGAGCAGCCGCAGGCGTTCAGAGGAATAGCTGATGCGCGCTTCTTGAGTGGCCATGCCTTCTTCCAGATAGAGGGCAGTGGCATCCTGATCGGCCAATGCCTTCAGTTTAGCCAGGACTTCAGCTTCGAGATTGATCTGACCATCAATGAAGTATTTTTCACCTTTGAATTGGTCGAAAGGTTGTGCTGACGGAAAATCATAGTTGTTTACCGACAGCAGGTAGACCATGTCCCATTCCAGCCCTTTGGCTTTGTGATAAGTGGATACGAAGACTTCTCCGCGGTGCTTTTCGGGGTCGAAGCCGGTATCTTCCTCTGAAAAGCCCAAAAATTTGCGGTGGTTGCTGGCAATGTCACCCAGATCAAGGGCAAAATCGGCCAGCTGGAATTCAGGATGGATGCGGGCGGTGAATTCCAGTAGGAGAGCGATCTTGTGTGCCAGGGCCAGATCAGCGGCGCGGGTGAATAACTCGCTGGCGATGGTCAGGATCAACTGATCGATCGGAAGAAGAGTGGCTTGATGCCAGTGGATGACCTGATCACGGAACGCTGCCAGATGATCTGCAGCTTCATCGCCCAGATTAGGACGGATGACCTGATTCAGCCAATCCTGTTCGGGTTGGGGATAAAGATAATCTTCCAGCTTGGCACAGTTTTTGAGAGCGGTGCGTATTTTTTCGACTGCTTGTTTTTCTTCGGCGGAGTTTACCTGCCGCAGATAGATTTCAGCATAGGCAGCTGCCAGCTTAATCGGAGAAGTGGGGTCGGCCAGCGCGTTGATGACCTTTTCGAGAATGCGGCAGGTCGACCGCGTGGATTCGCTGCTCTTGAGCATTTCTACTACCGGAATATTCGCTTCCTGAAGTGCCGCGACGACTTTTTCTCCGTGGGCACCGATGGGGCAGAGTACTGCAATGGTCTTGTCAGGGTGGGCTGGCAGCCAGCGCTGGATCGATTCGACTACTTTGCCGATCTCTTGATCAGGAGACAGTTTGGATTTGTAAACATAGATCGAATTTGGCTGGTCTGGCGGGTTGGGCTGGGGATCGTCCGCTTCGGTGGGCACAATGTAGGGGGGCGTGAGCGAATCCCGCAATTCGGGCACGGGATGTTCTTCCAGAGTCCAATCGATCAACTGATTGGCCAGGCGGATGATGCTGCGGCTGGAACGGCCTGAATTGGCCAGATCACGGCGGATGACCCCGGGTTCGACCAGAAAATTCTTCAGGAATTTGGGGCTGGCCGTGGTGAAGGTTTCATAGATGGCCTGATTGGGGTCTCCTACCCGTACCCAGTTGCCGCCCTGTCCCACGAGCAGGCGCAGAATTTGCTCCTGAATTTGCGAGGAATCCTGAGCCTCATCTTCCAGAATATAGGGCCAGCGGTAGCGTAGCCTTTCCAGATAATCAGAGTCGGTTACGAGCACGCGATAGGCCAGCCGTACCAGATCCGAGAAATCAACCGCATTGCGCGAACGCAGCCCCCGTTGATACTGGAGGTAAGTGTTGATGGCCATCGTGAACAATGGATCCTCATACTGGAACTTGCTCTGGCGCTCCTGGATACTTTCTGGGTCGAGCTGCCAGTCCTTGGCCTGGCTGATGAAATTGGTGTTGATCGAAATGATCGTATCATTCCACTGCAGCCGGGTGCGGCTATCCAGGGGATAGAGATCCGCTTTTACGTAGCGATTTTCGACTTCGGGATGGCTGCGCAAATAGGTGGCACAGATTTCCTCGATCATGCGGCCAGCTTCGGCTTCATCGATGATATTGAAGCGTTCACTGACGCCGGCTATTTCAGGACGTTCACGGACGATATCGTGGGCCAGCCCGTGCAGGGTACGTACGCGGTAACCGATGTCGGGCAGTAAACCCTGCTCTTTGATGAAGCTGGCAATACGGGTGGAGAAATTATCCACTGCCGAATTGACCAGCGTGACGATGAGAATCTCTTGATTGTCCTTGAGATGGGTTTGCGTGATCAACTGGGCTGCCAGAGCGGAGAGGGTATGCGTTTTACCGCTGCCGGGAACTGCTGAAACCCCCATCCAGCCGTGGCTGTATTTCAAGATCTCTGCCTGCATCGGACGGGGCTTAAACATTGGCGGTTTCCTTCCCGGCGGAGATACTGCGTAAAACCGTCTGCATGGCAATCAGCAGAGCTCCCCGTTCTTCGTTGCCGGACTCGTTCATCCCGATGCTGAGCAGATCCACATGCTGCGAACAGCGACTGAGCAAACCGCCGACCACCCGGGCCAGGGTTTGTTCATTGGTCTCGATTTCATTTGCAGCAGTCCATTTCTGCTCAGACGGCCAGTTGCGGCTCAGAATGTAGGGCTGAGTGAGGGGTTGGTCCAGCCGGGCCCACCATCCAGACGAGCCAATATCCAGCCAGAACTGGTGCGAGGCCGGGGAATTGCTCATCAAGAAGGTAAAGGCGGGTGCAATCAGCACGCTTTGACGGGTATCCTGTTCTTGCCAGGGTTCCAGATATTGCGCGGCGATCACGCCTTGCTCGATCATGGTCACGAATTCTCGAGAAGTTTCTGCAGAGGTCAGCTTGCTTAATCCTGAAGTAGCCTGACGGAACTTACGTGCCGATTCGATCAGACGATTGACGATCGAGGCTGCTGGGTAATCTTCGTGAAAAGCAAATCCGGGCTGAGAGAGCAGTTCGCCGAACAGACGGCTCAAAAAGATATCCAGTTCTGCCTGATCTTGTCCAGAAGCGGTCAGCCATTGGATAAGCTGGTCAAAGCGGTTGCCAATGGTGAAGGTGATGCGTTCCTGCATTTCTGGACGGATCTGGGCAAAAGAATTGAGCGGATTTTCTTTGCGATTGGGCAGGTACAGAATTTGCGCCAGTAGATCAGCGCGGATCAGATCGCAGCCTGGAAGAACCTGCATCAGCGCATAACGCAGTTCGTGGCGGCTGGGGGCCAGATTCCAGCCTGGAAAAGCCAGTTTGGCCAGGGTAAGCATGGCCTTGGCCGCGGGTTCATCACGCAGGCTGCGCGAGGGGCGAAAGGTAAAGAAAGGGATTCCAGCTTGCTGAAAGCGCTGGCTGAGGGCAAAACGCAGCGAATCGCTCAAAAATGGGGTCAAGACCACGATTTGACCGGGGTCGATCCCTTCTGATTGAATCAGTCGTGAGATTTCCTCGGCTAACCAGTCCAGCGCCTGGGGGTAGAAGTGAAAGGATTCAATGGCAAAGCCGTCAACGATCCCTGCGTTTTGAACTGGCTGAGCTTCGTGCTGGTAGATGGCCTGCTCTAACTGCCGTTGGAACAGAGTAATTGCCTCAGACTGCACCAGGGATGTTGTGAACTCAGTTTGTTGCTGGCAAGCGGTAGAAAAACGCTGTGCCGAGCCTGGGTCGGCCCCCATGAAGGTGCGAAACCCTGAGTCCTGGTCCTGAATAACCAGAGCAGAAGTAAAAGAGGGCAGCCAATCCAGCAAGAGGTCGTGTGTCACCGGCACGTCTTCCTCGACATTGTCGTAGATGAGGTGCTGGTATTGGTGGGTTAGATACTCACGGCATAGGGCAGCCGGCCAGAGATGGCGGTGGAAAATCTCGAATTGCAGAGAATAATCCAGCAGGTTGTGTTCCAGACAAAAATGACGGAATTGCAGGGCACATTCCTGCACCTGATCGTAGATAGCCAGCCGGTCAGATTTCCCGATCCAGGCAGATTTCAGACGTCCGGCAATTTCATTGATGGGAAACCCCACCACCGCGGATTTGTTGAGATTATCCAGCACCTGGCTGAAGATGCGGTTGGGGTCGATCACAAGGCTTTCGAAATAGCCTTTCTCGAGCAATGGGCTGATGATCTGGGCCAGATAGTATTGCGCGGTTTCCAGCGTCAGAAACTGCGGCGGTCGGGTCGGGTTCTTGAAACCGGCATTTTTGCCCAGCATGGGCCAGAACAGGGCAATACTTCTCTGTGCCAGACCGCCCAGAGTGAGCAAGTCGACGTTGCTGCCCGAAAATTGAGCCAAGTCCAGCAATTGTCGATAGGGAATGCCCAAACTGCGCTGCGGCAGCAAGATCAAGACGTTTTCACCGGCAACCCCCGATTGCAGCAACGCTTGCAGGCGGGCTACCCCCGCCGTTGTTTTGCCGCTTCCGGCTGGTCCGCTCAAAAAGAGCGAGGCAACGGAATCGAACCGTGCAACGGCTTGCTGTTCGCTGGATAAACGCAAATCACTCCCCATCTCGTCTCGGACGATCAGTACGGTAAACCCGCGATGCTGTGTAAAACGGCACGCACCAGTAAGGTATCCGCTTCGGAACGGTGTTCATTTATCAACGGAATATTGAAGTGGGCCCCGGCTTCTTCGAGCTTGAAATATTTCATCGAGCGGCGGGTGGGGTCCCAGATACCGCGAAAATCGGAATAAATGGGGAGCACATCCACCATGTTCAGGTTGTCGCGCCAGGGAAGACGATAGCGGGCGTGGGATTGCTGCATCATGCGGTAGTCGAAAGGTGCGTTGTAGGCGGCTACCGGGCGGCCAAAAAGAAAGGAGCGAATCCGCGGCCACAAGATTGGCCAGGATTGCGCTTTGGCAACGTCCGCGTCATGGATATGGTGTACTCGCTGGGCATCGGGAGGAATGGGTTTGGTAGGCTTGACCAGTGATGAAAGCAAAGTCTTGCCGTCGAAGTCAACGATGGAGATTTCGATGATTTCATCGTCCTTTTCCAGCCCGGTGGTCTCGGTATCGATATACACTGGTTTTTGATCGATGATCTTACGCGCCAGTTCGATGGCACTGTTTTGGGTAGTGTTGGTTGCGTCGCTCATATTTTTCCTTCCTCAAGGACGATTCCACTCGTCGATTTGCTCTACTTTGATGGTCATGTTGGCGGTTTCTTGCGCGGATTGGAAGACGCCAAAATAGCCTTTATCGGGGAGATCAGAATTATCGATTTGCCCGACCAGTTTGCCGTTCAGGTAGAAGGTGAAATGGCTATCCTGCAGCAGGACGCCAACGCGGTTGGTTTGTCCGCTGCCAGCCAGAAAGGCTGGGTCACTGCGCAGGTCTTGCAGGGCGTGGAAGTTTCCAGCTCCATCCATCCGGTAAAGACCAAATTGTCCGCCACAGGTCACTGCGAAATAATAGCCGGTGCCGTCAGTATAGGTGGGGGAGCGCATCACCAGACCGTAAAAATCAGAACCGCTGCAATTCACGGTAGTAAAAGTGCCTTCCAGATAGAGATTGCGCGGGGTGAGATAAGCCAGACGCCAATGGATTCCGCCGTTGAGACGGCTGCTTTGCATAGTCATTTCTCCGTTGGCGATGCTCATGGTGATTGCATCGTCTGTATACGGTGTCTTCAGTCCGAAGGAACTGCCGCTGTCAAAAGATTCCGAGAAAGTGGGCGTTCCAAACTGGACGCGCGGGTCTTCTGGTGAAGTGGTAGGGGTGGGAGATACCGTAGCCGTTGGGGTGGCGGTAGCCGTCGTGAGCGGGATGGGCGTAAAAGTAGCTGTGATTTCTTCTGTGGCAACGGCCTGCAGTGTTTGAGCTACTTTGGTGCTTACCTCGCTGGCCGAAACGGCGGAGGTTTTGAATAATGGAAAGTTACACGAAGAGAGAACCAGTAAGCTGACGATCATTACAGGAATGATTTTTTTCATATTCGCCTCAATTATCATGGTTGTATTATAACTATTTCTGAAAATACTTTCTAATCGGTGCTCATGCAGTAAAATCATCCCATGCAAAGAGCCAAAACTATCCTTTTCTATAAACCCGACCTGGTACTCTCGACATTTACCGATGAAGGCGGGCGGGAAACGCTGCAAAATTATATTCCCTTCAAAGGAATTTATTCCGCTGGCCGGCTGGATTATGACAGCGAAGGACTCTTGATCATCACCGCTGATGGCGGATTGATCCATCGTTTGACTGACCCTGTGCAGCATGTCGATAAGACCTATCTGGCGATGGTGGAAGGGGATGCGGATCCAGCTAAGGTACACCTGCTTGAAAAGGGAATTCAGTTGAAGGAGTTCCGCACCCAACCCTGTCAGGCCATGATCGTTGCTGAACCTGCTCTTGAACCGCGCCGCAGGCCAGTTACACCGCATGGGCCGACCTTTTGGATTCGCATTCAGCTGCGGGAAGGCAAGAAACATCAGGTACGACACATGACGGCGGCGATTGGCTACCCCTGCTTGAGACTGGTTCGGGTGGCGATCGGCCCGCTTGGGCTGGGAAACTTGCAGCCTGGCCAGTGGCGTGAATTGACGGAGCAGGAAGTGAATTTGCTTAAGGGCGGAAAAAGGTAGTGTTGTATAATTTTCTTTGGTATGAAAACAGCCATTCTTCAGCTTGAAAGTTATGATAGTTTTTCGTCGATCCGGGATAAATTTGAGTGGGCGCGTTCGTCCAGAGTCTTGATCGTCTGGCCAAAGCGCAACTCTCCGGTTCGAGATGTATTTGAGCTGAAGCAGCTTTTACGTGAGGCACAGGAGCGGGGAACACAGGTTGCTCTCGTTTGTCGTGATGCCTGGGTGATGGAAACTGCCGCTGAGTGGGGCATTTCCGTGTTTTCGTCAGTAACCCTGGCGGAAAGAACGCCCTGGCAAGAAAATCAGACGCGTTTTTCTCCACGGACGCTGGATACCGGCTTGACTTTCGCTCAGGAAAAGCACGAGCATCCTCAGAGCGAATCAAAATTCTGGCAACAGGTCACTCGTTGGGGCGGGATTGTTCTGGCCGTGACAGCCGGGGTCCTTTTGATTGGCTTTTTCCTACCCGGTGCCAAAGTGATTCTTTCGCCCGAAATTCAGTCACGTACAATTGAAATCCCGGTCTGGGCTTCACCACTAATTGAGACAGTGAACATCAACGGGAATATCCCTGCGGAAGAAAAGACACTCGAATTGAGTGGCGAAATGAGCGGTACCAGCACCGGCACCACCCAGGTGCCCAGCGGCAAAGCTGTCGGCACGGTCACGTTCACCAATTTATCCGATCAGGCAGTGACCTTGCCCAAAGGCAGCCTGGTTGCGACCGCGGAGGATCCGATCAATCAGTTTTTGACAGATGAAGAGATAACCGTCCCCGGTGGGAAAACCCCAGAGGCAATGGTTTCGGTTACCGCAGAGCAACCGGGTATGCAGGGCAATGTTGCGGCAGGAAGTATTACGGTTCTGCAGGGTTCACAGGGCGCGGTACTCACGGTAACCAATGAGGAATCGTTTACCGGAGGCAGTGCGGTGGACTCCCCTTCACCTGTTCAGTCGGATCTGGATGCTGTGAAAGAAAAGCTGCTGGCCGAATTGAAACAGGAAGCGCTGGCGGAACTTTCTGCAGAAAATCAGCAGACGCTTTCGACGGCAGGGATGGCTATCACTGTGCTCTCCGAATCTTCCAGCGTCGAACCGGGCCAACCAGGAGATTCATTTACCCTTTCTATGCAGGTTCGTTTTGCCATTATGACTGTCAGCCAGTCTGATTTGCAGTCGTTGGCAGAGCAGGCTTTTGCTGCTTCATTGGCAAATGGAGAGGCGCTGTATACTCCTCCTGGTCAATTTCAACTAGAAGAAGCGGGAACACAGGTGACCCAGGAAGAAGGCACCAGTTGGAATCAGCAAGCAACTGCTCAGGTAGGCTCCAGAATTGATGTAGACTCTTTGACGACGCAATTATCCGGAATGTCTGTTCAGGAGGCGGCTCAATTCTTGACAGCTCATTATGCCCTGTCGCAGTCCCCAGTAATTCAGGTGTTTCCGGGCTTTTGGCAGCGATTGCCGCAAGCCAGTTTCCGCATTCAGATTCAGGTGGTAACGCCATGAGAACGGGCCCAATTCTGGCCGTTGACCCCGGCGAGAAGAATATCGGCGTTGCCATCAGTGACAGCGAAGCCAATCTGGCTCGTCCTCTGCAGGTGATCCGGCACGTTTCCATGAGAGTGGATGCGGCGCAGATCGTTGCTTTGGCTGAAGAGAATGGGGTACAGCAGATCATCGTTGGGCTTCCAACGGGGGGAGCTGGAGAATTGATCCGATCAAGCCGTCATTCTCTTAAGATGGTTGAAGAGATCCAGTTTCAGACGGCGATCCCGGTGCAGACCTGGGATGAAAACAACAGTACTCAGCAGGCCCGTCAAAATTTGCTGCTGCTGGGAGTGAAACGAGAAAAACGTGGGGGGCACCAGGATGCACTGGCGGCGGCTGTGATCCTGCAGTCCTACCTCGATCATTTTGTGAGTGAGACCACTGATGACAAATAAAGCAAAGAACAATTCGCAATTTAGTTTCGGCATTTTGGTGTTGCTGCTCTTGATGGTCGCCTTGGGCGGCATGGCGCTCTGGTTGGCCGTGCCCTTCTTTGCACAAAGTCTTTATGGAGAGCCGGCGGATTATCTTACACCCACCCAGCGCTGGATGTATTCCGCGCAAATCTTGTCAGCCAATAAAAAGCTGACCCAGGCAACTTGTGCAGCTTCTTCGCAGAGTGCGCTGCCCAGCTTTAACATCGAATTGGGGGATTCGGTCAATCTGATCGCTGAAAAATTGCAGGCAGCCGGGCTGATCAGTAATGCCGGAGCGTTTCGAGACTACTTAATCTACAAAGGAATGGATATCAATATTTTGGCGGGTACCTATTCGTTTAGCTGTGCTTTAACCCCTGTACAGATTGCAGCGGCGATTCAAAACCCCTATTTGGAGAATGTCGTTTTCGACATTCTGCCGGGCTGGCGAGCAGAAGAAATTGCTGCTGCGTTGAATCGCTCAGGAATTGAAGTCAGTGCAGCCGATTTTCTGGCAGTGGTGCAGAACCCATCTGGTTTGCAATTGCCGGCTTACCTTCCGGCGGGGCAACCACTGGAAGGGTTTCTTTTCCCAGGCGAATATACAGTTCCCCGACAAATCTCTGCTCAGCAACTGGCGCAGATGATGATCGACCGTTTTGATCAGGAAATTACATCCACCGGGTTGAATGCGGAGGCCAGTCTCGGCCTGGATTTTTATCAAAAAGTGATCCTGGCTTCAATCGTCCAACGTGAGAGTTATGATGCTGATGAGCGCCCGATCATTGCTTCGGTGTTCTACAACCGTTTGAATTCAGGAATGAAGCTGGAAACGGACCCGACGGTGCAATATGCTTTGGGCTACAGCAATGACTATGGCTGGTGGAAAAGCCCACTGTCTTTGGATGACCTTCAGGTACAGTCAAATTACAATACTTATTTGATTGCTGGTTTACCACCGACCCCGATTGCGAACCCTGATCTTTCCGCACTGGCTGCTGCGGCGAACCCGGCGACGACGGATTACCTTTATTTCCGGGCAAAATGTGATGGCAGCGGTACCCATGTTTTTGCCCAAACGCTCGAGGAACAGAATAATAATGCCTGTCAGTAATTGAATTTTTTAGATCAAAAGCGGTCCTCTGAAATACTTTGGAGGGGCGCTTTTAATTTAACCAGGAAAACAGTTAATCGCTTTGCAGGTGTGGGGCTAACACGCGGTTGAGTCCGAAACTGATGAGAACGAAGGCCAAACCAGTCAGAAGCATCAACGTAATGGGTTCAAGTACCCAGAACTGAGAGCCATAGAGGGCGCCATTGTGCAGAGCGGAATAGATGATTCGCCCCCAGGTGGGGTAGCGGGTATCGTAGATGGTGAAAATAGCCAGTGTGGCTTCCAAAAAAATGAACCCTGGAATTAACATGACGATCTGAGGGATAATTACCGGCATGATTCGCGGTACCAGGTAGTGCCGGATGATGCGCCAGTCGCTGGCTCCGTAAGATTTGGCGGCTTCGACGTAGCCGGCTTGTTTTTCCTGCAGAAAAGCGGCGCGCATTACCTTGGTAGAGCTGCCCAGCACGTTCGCCAGGATGATGATGCCAATGATCAGCCACAGGCTCAGGTTGTAATACGAGTAGAGCAGTACTCCCACTGCCAGTACGGGCAGGATCAGATTGGCTTCGGTGGCGTGTTGGACGACGAAATCTACCCAGCCGCCTAGCCAGGCACTGGCTGCGGCTAAGATCAGCGAGATCAGACTGGTGAAGAGGGCGCCAAAGACTCCGATGAACAATGCCAGCGGCAATCCCCACAGCAAGGGGATGAGCAGATCTCTGCGCAGGTAATCTGTGCCGGCCCAGCCTTCCACTTTGCCAAAGACGACCCACTCAGCATCTAGATTCCCTTGCGGCTCGAAAAAAGTGATATCCAGGTCAAGCGAATAGCGGCCTGGCAAGGTAGAAAGTTTTTTCGCATTTGGGTCAGTGAACAGTAGATAGTAATCTGGGTTCTGCTTGACTTCTGCAGTGGTGAACCATTGATTCAGGTTGGGAAAATCCCGCAGAATTTGAGAAACGGGGATGTTCCCGGCAAAAACGTAGTTCATTCCGCGGGTGAGAGCCGTGTTCTTGAGTTTGATCTGGCGCCCATCTGGGGTAGTCCAGGTTACAGCCATGAAGGGGTTCTTAGTGGAATATTCTGGGGAAAGATACAGCGCCAGTTCGCTCGGAAAGTCGGTTGAGGCGTAGTCGAAGGGAAATTCAAGGTGAAGGTGTGGATTGCCGGCGGCATCGGTGGTGACTTCTTTGAGAGCAGTCCCTTCAGCGGTGTTGAAGATGAGAGTTTCCGGTAATTTGTTCTTACGGAACCAGTTTACCCATTTGGGTTGAGCAAATTTGGCGACGGTGGGGTTCCCGGTCAAATTGGATTGCGTCCAGTTCTTCCCGACGGGGTTATAGGGAATGAAGATCATGACCAGAATAGCAGCGATGACCAAAAAAGCGGCCAGTCCAAGGCCTACTCGCGCGGCAGGAACCCGATAAATATCCCGCAGCAGCTTTTGAGCAGAATGTGTGAATTCAGCCCAATTTTCACGGAAATGGGCAATTGAAGAGGTCAAGGCTTTGTGTATGGTTGCCAGCCGGATCGGTTTTCTGCGTGGGGCGGAGGAAGCGGCTGCTGCCGGTATTGAATTGCTCCGTGAGAAGAGTTTTTTGATCCAGCTTTTGGAAGGTTTGTCAAAAGTAAGCAGAGAAGATTTTTCTTGTGAGCTTAAACGCAGGCGTGGGTCGACGATCAGGTAGAAAAAGTCCAGGGCAAAGACCGTGGCCCCCAGCAAATAAGCGAAAATCACGATAATGCCAATGACGATCCCCATTTCCCCGGAGTACATGCTTTCGGACCGGAAATTTGGCAGCGCATCGATAAAGAGTTTGCCGATTCCTGGCCATTGAAAGAAGTATTCCAGAGCACAGATCATTTGCCAGAACCCCACCAGCGTTAGGGCCAGATTGGTGACCAGATAGGGCAGAGCCGGGCGCAGAATGTAGCGTTGATTGATGGCTTTTTGCTTGGTTCCCTTTGCCTGGGCCAGCATGACGTAATCTTCCTGGGCGTAGATCAGCAGGTAAGAACGCCATCCATAGACTAATTGAAAGATCAGACTCAGAACGATAGCCGTGACCGGGAGGACGAGATGGTAAGCCACCGCTCCGATTACTCCCAAGGTCGTGGAGGGAGGCATGTTGTCAAAGATTTTACCAGCGGGGAACCACTTCAACTCTGCCGAGAAGACCAGCACCAGCAATACTCCCATGACCCAGCTCGGGACAGAAGACAGTGGGGTCAGGATGCCTACCAGCCGGTCGAGCCAATTGCCTTCATTTCGACTGAGGTAGAGCGCCAGCGGGATCCCCAACAGCGCCAGAAGCAGGTAAGATACCCCAGAAAGCAAGATCGTATAGGGCAATTTAGCAAAGATGATCTCGCGGATCACCAGCGTTTGCGTAACTCCCTTTGGAGTATTGATCCAGACGTTGAAATTTTTTCGATCGAGCGCATCTCCAAAATCCAGGGTCAGCGCCTGCCAGGTATAACGGATGTATTTGGGCCAAAAGGAAAGGGTCAGCCCTCTTGCCGTGGCCATTTTTTCAGCTTCTACCTGAGTATTGCCATGAAAATAAGGATTTTGTCCCAACACAGCTACTTGCTGATTGATTTCACTGCGGATGATCTTGTCGATGCCGCCGTTATGGTTGGCCAGGACAACGATGATGAAGATCCCCACAAAAATGGTCAAAGCAATTGCCAGAAAACGACGCAGGGCAAAGCTCAAAACGCGGAACGCGGGCTTGCTCTGGATATTGATTCGAGGAGTTTGTTCGACGTCGGTGGGGGTAGTCTCTGAGGGAGCGATCATGGTTTTATGTCTTCAAGAGATGGATTTACTTCATGATAACATACCCAAATTGTTTCCCGCTAGAGTCAAAAACATATAGAACGAGAAAAGGCTGAGCATTGCTCAGCCTTTTCGGAATCTTTTCTGGGGTGGGTTACTTGGCGTTATACCCTGGACCGGTTGAGAAGAAATCAGCATTCTTCTTTACGGCTGGGGTCAGGTCAACCACTTCACCGGCTTTCAGCGTACGGGTACTTTCGAGGTGAACCGGGTTGCCGTCATGGTCTTGCCCGTCGTAGACCTCGGTAAAGCCACTTGTCCCGGCGGGTGCGGTCATGACCTCGCCGCCTTTGGCTTTGTAAGCCGCAGGAACTTCGTCATCCAGGAAAATGGCGCCGAAGGGACATTCGGCTTCACAAGCGCCGCAGTCGATGCAGGTATCCGCGTCGATGAAGTAAGAAGGCCATTCACCTTCAGGCTTTCCCGGGACAATGCATTCTACTGGGCAAACAGGTGCGCAGCTACCTTCGCGCAGACAAAGAGATGTAATTACGTGTGCCATGTTACCTCCAAAAGGGAAACATTAAAGGGCTGCAAGGTATCTTTCTTCGGCCACTTGCCAATCCACCAGCGGCCACCAGCTTGAGAGATACTCTGCACGACGGTTTTGATATTTGAGATAGTAAGCGTGTTCCCAAACATCAACAACGAGAATTGGCGTCAGATTTTCCTGTAGAGGGCAATCTTGATTCGCTGTTGAGTGGATCACCAGTTTTTTGGATGGATCGACACTTAGCCAGGCATAGCCACTGCCAAAGCGGCCCAGTCCGGCCTTTTCGAATTCAGCTTTGAATTGGTCGAAGGAGCCAAAAGTAGCTTCAATGGCTTTAGCCAGCGAGCCTACTGGTTGGCTGGCGTGACTCGGGGCCATAGAATCCCAGTAGAGGTTGTGATTATAGACACCTCCGCCATTGTTCTTCACCGCGGTGCGGATTTCTGCCGGGAGTTGATCCAGAGAAACCAGGATCTTCTCCAGCGGCCAGTCGAAAAACTGCGGAGCTTTCTCTAATGCGGCGTTGAGGTTCTTCAAGTAGGTCGCCTGATGCTTATCGTGATGAATCTCAACCGTACGAGCGTCGATGATCGGCTCTAGTGCACCAAAATCATACTTCATGGGTGGCAATTCAAATGACATGAGTTCCTCCTGGTGTCAAATATCCTACCAAAATTTGGTATATCCATTACAATAAAAAATTCTAGTCAGCACGAAGCGAAATGTCAAGTAAACCCGATAAATTACATTCAAATTGTAAAAAAAGAGAAACATAAATTGGAAAATCGCAAATCAGTATTTTCACCTGTCGCCGGGCTGTTTCTGGGCATAATTGCTGTTTCTTCTGCCTCATTATTGATACGTTTAGCTCAGCAAGAAGCTCCTTCACTGGTGATCGCTGCGGTCAGGCTTGCGGCGGCTTTCTTGATCTTGTTCCCGTTTTGCTTACCGCGACTCAAGCAAGACCTTCTTCATTTTGACCGAAAGACGATCTTTTTGGTCTCACTTTCTGGGTTATTTCTGGCTTTTCACTTTGCCTTTTGGGTAACTTCGCTCGAATATACCAGTGTCACCAGCTCAGTGGTGCTGGTGACCACGGCTCCTTTGTGGGTAGCGCTATTATCTCCCCTTGTTTTGAAAGAAAAGAATAATCATTGGATCTTGCTGGGGCTGGGAGTGGCTTTGCTGGGGAGCATTGTGGTGGCATTAAGCAGCAGCTGCACGCTGGCGTTTACAGGTGTTTCCTGTTCGTTCTTTCAGCAATCGATCTCTCTGCGCGCTTTTTGGGGTGATCTGATGGCCCTGGCGGGGGCCTGGCTCTCCGGTGGATATTTATTGATAGGGCGAAAGGTGAGGGGCAAGGTCTCACTCCAGTCGTATTTGATCATTGTCTATGGGGTGGCTGCTCTGGCGTTGTTGCTGATGGCACTGATCAAGGGAGAAAGATTTACCGGTTATTCGCCAGAGATTTACGTCTGGATGCTCTGTCTGGCGATCTTTCCGCAGGTAATCGGGCACTCTGTGTTTAACTGGTCATTGAAGTATTTGTCGGCTGCTTATGTTTCCATTGCTTTACTTGGCGAGCCCGTCGGGACGGTGATCCTCTCGATGATCTTCTTACGCGAATATCCTACTTTGCTGGAATGCGTAGGGGGTGTTTTGATCATGTTGGGAATTTGGCTGGCGACACGATCCCAGAATAAATAATGGGCCTTTCGGCCCATTTATTTCAGTCACGTGAGTATAAGAAGTTCAAATCTTTCAGCCGTTCAGCCAGCGCTGTATTGATCTGGTCTGGAAGGTAACGCCAGCCCCAGTTGCCGGAAGGCCGTCCGGGATAGTTCATCCTGGCCCGGGTATCCATGCTTAAAAGGTCTTGCAGAGGGCACAGCGAGAACATGGCTACCGAAGACCAGACGCCGCGGATCAGATCCCACGAAATATCTTGCCCGGAACGGGCCAGGTAGCGGCGGCAAAGATCTTTTTCTTCTTCGGGAGCTGATTCGTACCACCCCAGTGAGGTGTCGTTGTCGTGAGTGCCGGTGTACGCCACGCAGTTGCGTGGGTAATTATGCGGCAGAAAAGGATCTTCGGGGGTAGAGCTGAAAGAAAACTGGAAGATCTTCATTCCAGGCAGGGCATTTTCATCCCGCAGTTGTACCACATCCGGGGTAATGGCGCCTAAATCTTCGGCGATGATGGGCAGATCACCTAATTGCTGCTTAATGGCATCAAAGAAATCCTGACCGGGACCTTTGACCCAGCGGCCAACTTCCGCGGTGGGCATGCCAAAGGGGATTTCCCAGTAGCCGGCAAATCCACGGAAATGATCCAACCGGACGATATCGACAGTCTTTAGCACTGAACGGAACCGTTCGACCCACCAGGAGAAATTTTGCTTTTTGTGTTCATCCCAGCGGTAGAGAGGGTTACCCCAGAGCTGCCCGGTCGGAGAAAAATAATCAGGTGGAACGCCGGCGACAACAGTGGGTTTACCGGTTTCATCCAGATAGAAGAGTTCGGGATGTGACCAGGCATCGGCGGAGTCGTAGGCAATGAAGATGGGGATATCCCCAATGATCTGGATTTCTTTTTCATGAGCATAGGTGCGGACGTTATCCCATTGCTGATAGAACAGGAACTGGCGCAGCTTGTGCTTTTCGATGGCATCGGCATGTTCTTTGGCAAATTTTTTGAGAGCTTCGACCTTACGGCTGCGCAGTTCTGCCGGCCAGTTATCCCACGAAACACCCCCTTGATCCTCCTTAATGGCCATGAAGAGGGCAAAGTCGTCCAGCCACTGCTGGTTCTTTTTGCAGAAGGCGGCATATTCTTTTCGGATTGGGGCAGCCGCTGAGCTTTTGAAGTGCTCAAAGGCACGGTCGAGGAGTTTCAGCTTCCACTCGATCACCGGGCCAAAATCCACGCTTCCTGCCTTGAATTGGGGCCGATCTGCTAAATCAACACGTGTTAGCAAATCGCTATCCATTAACAGGGCAGGGCTGATCAAGTATGGGTTGCCCGCAAAAGCAGAAAAGCACTGGTAGGGGGAATCCCCATATCCGGTGGGGCCGAGCGGCAGAATTTGCCACAGGTGGCAATGGCTTTCGGCCAAAAAGTCAATCCATTTGAAAGCTTCCGGCCCCAGATCGCCAATTCCATCTGGCCCGGGAAAACTGGTGGGGTGCAGCAAGACACCCGATGATCGTTTGAACTCCATGAAAAATACCTCCCGAAAATAACTTCTGAATACTATAGGATCGAATGATAAAGTTCAATGTATTTCTTCGCTGAAATTTGCCAGGAAAAATCCTGCTGCATCGCATTTTCTTGTATTTTACGCCAATCAGTCTGATTTAAGAAAATCTGGAGCGCTGTTTGAATGGTGGTGGCATAACAGTGGGTATCTTGTTCCGCGCATAAAAAGCCGGTACCGTGGGCTGGATTCTTGCTAAAATCGACGATAGTATCGACCAGTCCGCCGGTGGCCATTGCCACCGGAACACAGCCATAACGCATAGCGATCAGTTGCGCCAGTCCACAGGGCTCATAGCGCGAGGGCATCAACAGAATATCTGCTCCAGCATAAAGTCGATGTGAAAGTGCACCGTCGAAACGCAAAATGGTGCGAATTTGCTCAGGGTACTCCTGCTGCAGAGTGGTAACCTCTTTTTCCAGCATCTTATCGCCCGTGCCCAAAACAATTAATTGCCAATTGCGCGTATCCAATAAGCGAATGGCAGATAGGATGGTGTCGATTCCCTTTTGCCGATCCATGCGGCCGATGAATGTAAGCAAGGGAATGTTCTCTTCTTGGGGGAGCGAAAATTCATTTTGTAAGGCCCGTTTATTTTCGCGGCGATCTTCGAGAGTGATGGCTGAGAAAGTTTGTTTCAGACAGGCATCCTTCTGCGGATCCCAGATCTGATAATCGATGCCATTGAGAATACCCGTGATCCTGGTGCGCTTGGTCAGCAAGAAATTTTGCAGATCACAGCCATATTCTGGAGTAAAGATTTCTTGAGCATAGGTGGGGGAGACGGCTACTACTTTGTCTGCGGAGTTGATCCCCATGGGCAAAGGTAATTGTTTTGCCCATGACGGCATGCGGGGGTTGCGGCAGGGAGGAACGGCAAATTTTTCCAGGGCTTTCTCGGAACCAGTCCCCATAAAAGGTAGATTGTGCAGGGTGAGAATTGTTTTGACAGAAGCAAATTCGGGGAAGGCCTCAGACATTTTTCGAACTGCGTGCAAGGAAATAGCTGTATGCCAGTCATTTGCCTGAAGAATGTCGAACTGCCAGTGCAAGACCTGAGGTAATTTCAATGCTGCCAGTGAGAAAAAAATGAATTTCTCAGCATCCTGCTCGAAATTGGTACCGTAGACTGCCCCTGATTGCGAAATGGGCAATCCATCGATCAAATAAATGGGAATGTCGTATTTCTCGGTGACAAAGAACTGAATGTCCAGAAGCCGGTCCTGGTAGCGGATCTGACTGCTGCCAACCGGTTTCACTTCGATCCCAGATTGGCGGATGGCCGGGTAAAAGGGAATTGCCAGGCGAATATCGATTTCTGGCCGGCTGTGTTTGACGGCAAGGGGCAATGAACCAGCGACGTCGCCCAGACCGCCAACTTTGACCAGAGGGTCAGCTTCTGCGGCAATGAACAGGATGCGAAGCGGATGATCAATCATAAATTGTCTTGCAGACACTTTCGTAAAGCAAAGAATTAATGGACCATTTCGATGTAATCTTCTGAGGTGGTTTCCTGGATATCCACGCCGAGGAATTCGATCAACTTTGCGACGAGATCTGCTTTATTTTCCGCGTCCTGACGGCTCCAGGTGCGGCTCTTGATTTCGAGGAAGCAGCCGATCTTGGGCGTGGCGATTTCATCCAGATTGATGAAAAACTCAGTGTTCATGAATTTTATCAGGAACCGCCGACGATCTTTCTCAATTTCCTTTTCCAGATGGGGCTTGAAGTATTCCCGGTAGAAGCGTAAAGTTTGCGAGGCCGGGGCCAGATAGCGAGAGCGGGAAAGCAAGACTTCCTGCCCAAAATTGCCTTCACTGGTCGGGCCGATCAGCGTCAAACGGGAACGGACATTTTCAACATCGCCTTTCTCGTTGACGAAATCGTCTTCGCGATAACGCAACATGCCTTGTTCAACGTCTGTGAAGAAGAAATAATCGTCATATTCTTTGTAATGGCGTTTACGCACGATTTCGACTTCGGGCGAATTGACGATCTTGGCAAAAATAGGCTCCAGGTCATTGACGCGAACTTTGGCCTGAATTTCAAAGCTTTCCTCTTCGGAGGTACCGCCGATGGCGATCAGCTTCGAAAGCACGGAGGTTTCACGGTTCATCAGGAAAAGGTCGATTTTTTTAGCGTATTCCTGGCTGGCGGCGATCAGTTCGTCTTCATCCAGTGTGTTCAATTGGTGGTTCTGCATCAGCCATTTGCCATTGACCATGACGTCGCTCACATCGGCCGCTTTGGAAGCGTAGACGACCTGGGCATAAGTCCCCTGCGGGTCGTGTTCGAAATGCGGTGAATTGTGCAGCTTGTTGGTATCGAGCAGGATCAGATCAGCACGTTTGCCCGCGGTAAGGGAGCCAGTCAGGTGACCAATGTGCAGAGCGTTGGCCCCCATGCGGGTTGCCATGAGCAGCGTTTCGCTGGCAGGCAGCGCGGTGGGGTCGCCGCCGAATCCTTTTTGCAGGAAGGAGGCCAGCCGCAGTTCCTCGAACATGTCCAGATCGTTGTTTGAAGCAGGCCCGTCCGTGCCAATTCCCACGTTCAACCCCAGTTCGAGCATTTTCTTGACCGGGGCTACCCCAGAAGAAAGTTTCATGTTGGAAGAGGGGTTGTGAGAGACGCCGGCATTGTAGTGCTTCAAAGTGTGAATTTCGCCTTCGTCGATGTGCACGCAGTGGGCGGCAATGACTTTGGCGTCGAACAGCCCTTGCTTTTTTACGTAGGGGACGACGGGCATATCCTGATCGCGGCGCATGTTTTCTACTTCAAGCGCGGTCTCAGAAATGTGAATGTGCAGCGGAACGTCAAATTCAGCGGCCAGTTGGGCGCAGGCTTGCAGAATTTCGGGTGTGCAGGTGTAGGGGGCATGTGGAGCAACAGCCGGTACGATCAATTCGTGATCTTTCCAGCCCTGAATGAATTCGCGTGACATGGCCAGAGATTCTTCGTAGAACTTCGAATCTGGGGTGGGGAATTTCATAACGGATTGCCCGCATACGGCGCGCATTCCTACGCTGGCAGTTGCTTTGGCAATGTCTTCTTCGAAATAATACATGTCGTTGAAAGTCGTGACCCCTGAGCGGATCATTTCCGCGCAGGCCAGTTTGGTGCCTAACTGGACGAAATCCGGAGAGACGAATTCGCGCTCAACGGGCATCATGTAACCCATCAGCCAGACATCGAGACGCAGATCGTCTGCCAGACCGCGTAAAAGGGTCATGGGCACGTGGGTGTGGGCGTTGACCAGACCTGGCATGAGGATTTTACCAGCGCAGTCGATTACCTGATTCGCGGTGTATTCCTTTTTGATCGCCTCTTCCGGGCCAACCGCTACGATCGAGTTCCCAGAGACAGCCAGCGCGCCCTGCCGATATTGATGAAATTGTTCATCCATGGTCAGGATATTGGCATTGGTAAAGAGAAGATCTACGTTTTTCATTCAATCCCTTTCTGCTGATTCTCAATTAGAAGTTGACGAACACTTTCGAAAAGGTTATTGATTGCCCATACGGGACCCTGCGATAAAGGGCCATTATAAACGTGGTTGAAACGATTGACTTTCTTGGCTGTAAGCTGGATAAATTCGAGTTTGCCCTCTTCAGCGCTTTTTGTGTAACGTGCGTCTACCTGAATAGAATCGGGTTGGCCTGGATCGTATTGGTTCTGTAGCTGAGGCTGCGGTGATTCAAGCTGTTCTAATCGGATCGAAGAGAGTTTTCCCTCAGCCAGTTCGCTGGGCCAGGCTTCTTCCAATCCAGAGCTGCGCAGGGAAAGAGTAAGGCCTTGCTCAGAGAGCAGACGATTGATGCATTGGCACAACGTTTCGTCATCGAAGCCAAAGATTTTTCCGGGGAAAAGGGCCACAATCTGTCTTTCGATCTCGTTGATTGACTGATCGGCTTCGACGAGCGAATTGGCTTTCGCTGCGATGCGTATATCCACAATTCCCGGATGAGCCAGCAACCCAATAGTAGGATTGGACATTTTCTCGAATTCACCAATGGCAGCATCGACCACACTTTCTCCGATACCGGCCAGGTGGATGACCCGGGCTTTAATGATGCCCTGCAATTGATACTTCTCTTTGAGCAGGGGGATCACAGCGGTTTCTGTCAGGGTTTCCATCTCACGGGGCACACCGGGCAGACTGATGACCAGTTTATTGGTACGCGACATATAAAAAGCCGGCGCGGTTCCTACAGGATTGTGGATGACAACAGCTCCGATGGGGAGGAACGCTTGCCGGCGATTGTTCTCGGTGGGGACGAGGGAGCGCTTGAGGAATCTTTGCTCGACCTCCTGCCATAACTCGGGATGGAAAAGAGTCTGAGTTTGAAAGGCCAGCGCAACGGCATCTCGAGTGGGATCATCCACGGTGGGGCCAAGACCTCCGGTGGTGATCACAATATCGGCGCGGGATAGCGCTCCGTTGATGGCATCAGCAATGCGTACGGCATTGTCACCAATCATGGTGATGCGAAAAAGATCTACGTTGATTTCTTTAAGTTGTTTGGCCAGATAACGGGTATTGGTATCCTGAATTTCTCCGAGGAGTAATTCAGTTCCGATGGTGATTATTTCTGCGGATGGCATTCGACTCCCATAAATTTTGTAATCATTAATTGTGTTTAGTTTAACATGAAACAATAAAAAGGCAAGATAGGGTAGAATCGATTTCAGGAGAATCGCATGGCAGAAAAGGCGAAGAACACATATCGAATTTCTATTGGCCGCTGGGGAGAAGATCGGGCGGCTGAATACCTTGAGAAACAGGGAATGACGATTCTGGCGCGAAATTACCGCACTCAATTTGGTGAAGTGGATATTATTGCCCATGACATGGAGGGCACCCTGGTTTTTGTCGAAGTGAAAACCCTTACAGAAGAAAGTTTTGGTTTCCCCGAACAGGCAGTGGATGATGAAAAACTGGACCACATTTATTCCGTGGCTGAAGAATATTTAGCCGCTCATCTGGAATACGATGAATGGCGGGTGGACGTGGTCTCGATTCAAGGGAAACCCGATTCTGATATTCCGCAAATCGAGTGGTTCAAGAATGTCAGTTGAGAAAAAGCCGGTAGTGCTGATCTTGATTGGTCCAACCGCGGTGGGCAAGACAGATTTGTCGATTGAACTTGCCCAGACTCTTCACTGCGAAATCATCTCTGCTGATTCGCGGTTATTCTACCGTGGCATGGATATTGGAACCGCCAAACCGACAGTCGAGCAGCAGCAAATGGTTCCTCATCATTTGATTGATATTGCTGAGCCAGATCAGGTAATTTCGTTGTCGATTTTTCAGCAAATGGCGCTGCAGCAGATTGCTGAAATCGGCGGGCGCGGAAAGATTCCCTTGATTGTTGGAGGAACCGGGCAATATATCAAAGCCATTACAGAAGGCTGGGAAATTCCCCCACAAGAACCCGATGAACGGTTGCGTTCTGCGATCGAAAAGTGGGGCGGGAAGATTGGGGTGGCCTCTCTGCATCAGAAACTGGCGATTATTGACCCGGCAGCGGCGCAAAAGATCGAGTACCAGAATATTCGCCGCACGGTGCGGGCCCTTGAAGTCATTTTTCTGACCGGAAAACGATTTTCTGAACAAAAGCAGAAAAAGACGCCGCAATTTAATTTCTGGATGATCGGGTTGAATCGTCCACGGGTAGAGCTATACGCCCGAATTGATGAGCGGATCGAAAAGATGTTTGCCGAAGGTTTGGTCGAGGAAACAGAAAAATTGCTCGCTCTGGGTTTCGACTCTGCCAATCCCAATTTAAGTGCCATCGGCTATCGTGAGGTTGGCGAATATCTCGCGGGAAAAACCTCTCTAGCGGATGCCAAGGCAATGATGAAAAAGAAAACGCGAGAGTTTGTTCGCCGCCAGGCGAACTGGTTCAAATTGTCTGATCCTTCCATTCACTGGTATGAGATGGAAAGTAATGTAAAAGATCAGATCCTTTGTGATCTTAAAGAAAGTGAAATTTTGCATGTTCGGTAAAGTTTGGGTAAAACATTACGACCCCGGTGTACGTGAATCACTGGAATACCCTGATTTTCCGCTGACCGCTTTTCTGTTGAAAAGTGCTGCACGATTTCCTCAGCATGCTTGTTTGGAATATCTGGGAAAAGAGTTCTCTTATGCTCAGGTGCTTGATTCTTCGCGGTGCTTGGCTGCCGGTTTGCTGCAGATGGGGCTGGCTCAGGGGGATGCAGTTGGTTTGATGCTCCCGAATACCCCAGAATTTGTGATGGCTTATTACGGAATTCTCTTTGCCGGGGCAATTGTGGTTCCGCTTAACCCGGCTTTCCCCTTGGCTGAATTGAAAGAGCAATGCCGACGGGCTCATATCAAAGCAGTGATCGCCGAAATAGAGCGCGGCGATATTGCTCGGCGTTTGAAGCAGGAAGGATTTTGCCATTCTCTTCTTCTGGTTCAAAATGAATCGAATGAAGTTTTGCAGAGCGAAAAGGATGTTTATTCTTTTCAGCAAATGATTCAGACAAGTTCTGTTTTTGATCTACCGGCCAGTATCGATCAAAAAACGACGGCTGTATATCAATTCAGTGGAGGAACGACGGGAACTCCCAAAGTGATTCAGGCCAGCCACCGCAATCTGGTGGCCAACACGCTTCAATTCAAAGAGTGGCTGGTGAATTTATGTGAGGGGCAAGAACATTTTTTGGCAGCGATTCCTCTCACTCACGTTTATGGGATGGTGATTGCGCTCAATGTGGGGATTGCGTCGGGCGCCACGCTTCACTTGATCCGCGAAGGAAGAGATACTGAAAAAATCGTGCGGACGATCCAAAGTCGTTCCATCAGCTTCTTCCCGGCAGTTCCGGCAATCTTTCACTCGATTAACCTGCACCCGGAGGTACGGGCAGGGAAGATCGATCTGCACTCGATCAAAGCCTGTATTTCTGGCTCTGCTCCTTTGCCCGAAGAGGTACGCAAGGAATTTGAGCGTCTCACCGGCGGAAGTTTGGTAGAAGGTTATGGGCTTTCGGAAGCCCCGACCGCTACCCACTGCAACCCGATTTTAGGCGAAAGACGCAGCCATTCCATTGGCTTGCCGTTGCCAGACGTGGATTGTCGCCTGCTTCCCTTGACCGGATACCCGGATGGGGAGGGAGAATTGTTGATCAAAAGTCCCCAGGTGATGGAGGGCTATCTGGAAAACGCAAAAGAAACGGCGGCGACGATTGTCGATGGCTGGCTGCACACCGGGGATATTGCCCGTATGGATGCCGAGGGCTACTTCGCGCTGGTAGGCAGAAAAAAGGAACTGATTAAGGTGGGGGGCTTTCAGGTCTGGCCCAACGAGGTGGAAGAAGTGGTTCGGCGCTTCCCTGGGGTGTTGGATGTTGCGGTGAAGGGTATCCCTGATCTTGCCAAAGGGGAAAAGGTGGCGGCCTGGATAGTGACTCGCGAGGGGAGCGAACTGGATACCGAAAAGCTGATTGCTTTTTGCCGCAATGAACTGGTTCATTACAAGGTACCCAAAGAAATTAAGATTCTCACGACACTGCCTCGATCTGCCGTGGGAAAGGTGCTGAAACACCAGCTTAAATAAAATAGATGCCGCTTTCAGCGGCATCTATTTACGTGTTGATCAGTCTTCCACGGCAACCGGAGTTCCGGTATTGTGTTCTACTGGCGGCGGGAAGATCTTTTCGAATTCCTCTCTCGAGAGGGTTTCGACTTCCAGTAATTTTTGAGCTACCGCGTCCAGCCTATCGCGATAATCGGTCAGGATCTGACGCGCGCGCGCGTAGGAGGTATTTACCAGAGCACGGACTTCAGCGTCGATCTTTTCTGCTACTGCTTCTGAATAATCACGCTGTTCACTGATCTCACGGCCCAGGAAGATCAATTCTTCTTTTTGACCGTAAACCATTGGCCCCAGGTCTGAGCTCATGCCCAGCCGGGTCACCATTGTGCGGGCAAGTTTGGTGACGCGTTCGATGTCGTTCGACGCCCCCGAAGTAATATCGTTGAAAACGATTTCTTCGGCAACACGACCGCCCAGCAGGCCAGTCATTTCGGCCAGCAATTTCTTACGCGCCATCAAGATCGAATCTTCCACCGGCAGGGCAAGCGTAAAGCCGCCAGCCTGTCCGCGGGCGATAATCGAGACTTTTTGTACCGGGTCAGATTCCGCAATGGCGTTCATCACTACAGCGTGTCCGGCTTCATGATAGGCCACGATGCGTTTCTCATTATCCGAAATCAAACGGCTCTTGCGTTCGGGGCCAGCGATGACGCGCTCGATGGATTCTTCGAACTCAGACTGCCCAATGCTGGTGCGGTTACGCCGCGCCGCCAGGATGGCTGCTTCGTTGACCAGGTTTTCCAGGTCTGCTCCGACGAATCCCGGGGTAGATTTGGCAATAACTGCCAGATCGACATCCGGCGCAATCGGCTTGCCTTTGATGTGTACTTTGAGGATCGCCTCACGGCCTTTGACATCCGGGCGATCCAGCACCACGCGGCGATCGAAACGGCCCGGGCGCAGCAAGGCTGGGTCCAGAATGTCGGGACGGTTGGTAGCGGCCATGATGATAATGTTGGTATCGGTATCGAAACCATCCATCTCTACCAGCATCTGGTTCAGGGTTTGTTCACGTTCATCGTGACTGCCGCCCAGACCTGCACCGCGCTGGCGGCCAACCGCATCGATTTCATCGACAAAAACGATACAGGGAGAATTACGTTTGGCCTGATCGAAGAGATCACGCACGCGACTGGCGCCTACACCGACGAACATTTCGACAAACTCAGAGCCAGAAATGGAAAAGAAGGGTACGCCTGCCTCGCCAGAAACAGCTTTGGCTAATAAGGTTTTCCCTGTTCCCGGAGGCCCAACTAAGAGGACACCTTTGGGAATTCTGGCTCCCAGAGCAATGAATTTCTGGGGTTCGCGCAGAAATTCCACGACTTCTTTCAATTCTTCTTTTGATTCATCGACCCCGGCAACGTCAGCAAAGGTAACAGTGGGGTGATCCCCAGAGAACATACGCGCACGAGATTTTCCAAACGACATGGCTGCGTTGTTGCTGCCCTGTGCCTGGCGAAAAATAAAGAAGAAAGCAATCCCCAGCAGGATAAACGGCAAGAAATAGATCAAACTATTTAAAATGTTGATCCATTGACTAGGGGCTTTCACCTCGACCAGAAGTTTACCGGTATCTGGGGATAACTCTTCAGGGGTTACTCCCAGGGCCAGAAGTTGATCGACCAGGGTCGAATTCGACTCTTTGATCGCGGTTTTGATGGTCCCATCAGGATAGGTGATTGTGAGTTTATCCTCTTCCACGGCAATCTTAGAAACGTTGCCGTGAATGACTTCATTGGCTACCTGGTTGATGGTTAAGACAGAATCGGCTTCAGATGAACGATTGAATCCGAATACCAGTAACACAATGATAGCAATGAAGAGCAGAGCGTAAACCACATACGATTGTGTACGAGAGTTCACTTATTCCTCCAAACCAAGTCAGGATATCTCTGACATTAGTTGTCAAAATTATATCAATCCTTTTTTTTCAATACCAGTCCAGGTCAAGGTTTTTAGCGAAGATTAATAAAGTTCTTATACCAGTAATTAAAACGGCTATTTTTTGACCGTAAAGAGCTCATCCAGTGGATGGCAGATGCCGCAGCCAATTTCAGGGGTCTTTACGGGTGATTCAGATTTTTGACAGTAAGCGGTAACGGTTACTTTTCTCTTGCCAAAGAAGCTTTTCTTGATCACTGGGGTAAGTACCATAAAAGTGCAGGCATTGGCCCGGCGAATCGCGGGAACAGGACAGTTTTCGCACAGCCGAACTTCCCAGCGTTGGGAACCCGTTTGGTTCCCGATCAAACGGCACTCCTCTTGATTTTTCCCACGGTAGTAATCACCATAGAAGTAGGGGCAATCAAAGCCGAACGGGGTTTTCATTGATTTCCTCCCGATAAAAAAATGTCCCCTTGGGAGGGGACAGAGTGATTTTTACCCAGATCACTACACTCTGGTGACGTATTCGCCGGTGCGGGTATCGACACGGATTTTGTCGCCAGTGTTGATGAAATAAGGCACGTTGACTTCATAACCCGTTTCAGTGGTGACTTTCTTGGTAACCCCGGTGGCAGTATCGCCTTTGACGGCGGGTTCCGCGTAGGTGACCTCAAGGTCCACTGTAGTGGGCAGTTCAATATCCAAGGCTTCACTGTTGTAGAAGGTCAATTTGACTTCCATCTCAGGCTTCAAGAAACCAGCGTATTCGCCCACGATAGAAGAGGGGATGGCAGGCTGCTCATAAGTCTCGAGATCCATAAAGTAATACAGCTCACCGTCGTTATAAAGATATTGTACGTTGTGAAAATCGAGGCGAACATCTGGGACACGATCTCCAGAAGTAAAGGTTTTCTCTAGGGTAGTTCCACGGCGCAGATCACGGGCTTTGATGCGGATGGTGGCATTGCCGCGACCAGGTTTGTTGAAGGAATATTCGAGCACCCGGAACAAGTTTCCATCAAGTTCAAAGATGACACCTTTTCGGAGATCATTTACATCAATCATAATGATACCTTTCTCTCTAACGCGATTTAACCGGCTGAATTATAGCGCAGGGGACTGAGACTGACAAGGACAGTCTTAGGGGCGAGAAGTTGGCAGGCGGCGTTTGAGCAGAACAGGCCCTACCCGGTCGATCACCGGGGCAAAAAGGTATTCGATGAACGGGCTGAAATACATGAAGAACGGCACATAGGCGAAACGCCGCGGCCGCTTGACTAGGCTCCAGGCAACGTCAGCTATCCGCTCGGGAGCGATGGCTGATTTTTCGGCCGGGATCCTTCCGCCATTGGCATAAGTTTCAGAATTATCAAAGAAATGAGTTTTCACTGGGCCGGGGCGAATGATCGAGATGCGCACTGGGGTTCTGATAATCTCGCGGTACACCGATTTGGTGAACGCATCAAGATAGCTTTTCGCGCCGGCATAAAGTGCAATTCCTTGTTCGGGCATTTTCCCAGTGATCGAACCTATGTTGATGATCCGGCAGGGTTTCCCTGATTCGAGCATATGCGGCAGAAACAACGAGGTCAAATTGAACTGCACCCCAAAAGTTGGACACAACCAACAGAAAGGGTGCAGTTTTATTATGAGCAAGCATAGCAAGGAAAAGAAGATCGCAGCAATAAAAACAGTAGAGGCAGGAGAAAGTATTGCGGAAGCAGCCAGACGATATGGGATAAGCAATTCGGTGCTGAAATGGGAAGTAAGGAGCTTTAGAGAACACGGGGGAAAAGGACTTAAGAACCATGTATATGGTTGGACGGGGAAGCAGAAATATGAAGTACTAAAATACATGCATGAGAACCAATTGTCTTTCACTGAAACCGGAATATTATTGGGAATAAGACATAGCACAATCCTAAATTGGGAGCACAGATACTTGGAAAACGGGATTGAGGGATTAGAAAACAAGAAAAAAGGCCGGAGGCCAAGGGTTCAAAAACCAAAACCGCCCAAGACCAGGGAAGAAGAGTTGCTGGACAGGATTCAATATCTGGAAGCAGAGAATGAATACCTAAAAAAATTGAATGCCTTGGTTGCAGAGCGGGAAAAGCGCGAAAGAGAGAACAGATAGTTGTAATCTCTGGACTGAGGCAAAAATACCCCTTAGCATTGCTCTTGAAAATAGCGCACCTTCCCAGGAGCAGTTATTACTATCATCTACGCCATCTGTGTGAACCTGAAAAGCATAGTAACGAGCAAGAAGCAATCAAGCAGATCTGTGTGGAGAATAAAGGCCGCTATGGTTACCGGCGAGTCACGCTTGAACTGCATCATAGAGGGTTTCAAGTCAATCATAAGTTGGTGATGAAACTCATGAAGCAGGCTCATCTTACCTGCATGTTGCGGGAAAAGAAGTACCGTTCCTATCGAGGTGAAGTGGGCAAGATCGCTCCCAACCTCTTGCAGCGAGATTTTAGAGCTGTGAGACCTAATTTAAAGTGGACCACAGATATCACAGAATTCAAACTATTGGGACAGAAGCTCTATCTTTCCCCGATCATGGACTTGTTCAATAGTGAGATCGTTAGCTTCACTCTTTCAAGCAGCCCAAGTTTCCACCCGGTTACTGAAATGCTCAAAAGTGCCTTCCAGAAGATACCCGACAATACCCAATTGATCCTTCACTCAGATCAAGGTTGGCAATACCAAATGCGGTCATACCAAAAAATGTTGAAAGACAAAGGTGTCCGCCAAAGCATGTCCAGAAAGGGCAATTGCTACGATAACAGTGTCATGGAGAACTTCTTTGGTATTCTTAAAACTGAGTTCTACCACCACCGGAAATTTTCCTCCGTAGAACAATTCTCAAAAGAGTTATCTGAGTACATTGATTACTACAATAATCGCAGGATCAAGATTAAACTAGAAGGACTGAGTCCTGTTCAATTCCGAACTCAGTCCTTCATTCCTACTTAACTTTTGTCTAACTAATGGGGTGCATTACAAATGCGTAGGCGCTTCGATATCCAGAGCAATTAATTGTGCAGCCACTTCCCAGGGCATGCGCGAAAAATAGCCAAACCAACCGATGCCGGCGTTATTAACCAGAATATCAGGTGCGCCAGTATCAGCGAGGATGTGTTGGGCAAGCTCGCTGCGGTTTTGCGAGAGGCTCAGATCGCTGGGGTATACTTCCGCCTTGCCCCCGTTGGCACGAATTTCACTGGCAAGGAGATTAAGCCTTTCAGTGTTACGCGCCACAAGCAGTACTTTAATCCCCTGGCGGGCGAACTTTTTGGCAATGGCTGTTCCAATTCCGCTTGAAGCACCGGTAATGACAGCGGTAGTCTGTGACCAGTCGTTTCTTCTCATCAGTGTTTCGTTCGAACCCTTTGCAGTTTTTTCTCAGCTATCCACCAGTTTACAGTATCTTCCAAAGTTTGTTTCAATGAGCGGGGCGAGTAACCTAAAGACTTTCTGGCTTTTTGGTTGTTGATTACTGCATTTGTGTGCAGGGTTTCGATGCTGTAGCTGGTCAGCCGTGGTTTAGATTTAGCCAGTTTGTAGTAGAACTGCACGAAGTTTGCAGAAAAATAAGCTAGTTTGGTCGGGATCTGGATCAGCAGTGATTTGACGTTGACCAGTTCTTTGACCATTCGCCAGATATCGATGACTCGCACCAGTTCTCCTGAGAGAATATAGATTTGCCCGGCAGTTCCGCGATCACGGGCGGCGATGATTCCCTGAACCACGTCGCGAACATCGACAAAATCATAGTTTCCTTCAATCAAAAAGTCGACCCGATGTTCTATCCATCCATGAATGAGAATCCCTAGCTCAGAATTCTTGTAATCGTAAGGGCCAATCACCCCGGTGGGGCAAACAATGACAGCCGGGAACCCCAATTTGGTTTCGGCCTGTACTGCCAGCGTGGCTTCTGCTTTGGAGCGATCATAGGCCGCGATCGTTGATTCGGGGTCGATGGGTACAGACTCATCGATGGTGACACCAAAGGGCATCCTTTTGAAAGCATGGATCGAACTGGTGTAAACAAATCGCTTGATTCCTGCGGCATGTGCTTCTTTAACGATATTTTTGGTGCCGTTCACGTTGACGTCATGAACGATGGGGTCTTGTCCCGGCATGATCGAGATGATCCCGGCCAAATGGAATACGCAATCAATGTCTTCCAGTGCCGGGCGAATCGAAAGGGGATCAAGAATATTCCCCTCAACGATCTCGATCTCCAGCCCCGCAAGAGGAGACAAATCTTCTCCAGGCAAGACAAAGGCCCGTACAGATTCTCCGCGTTTGAGTAATTCTTTGACCAGGACATTTCCAATGTGACCGGTGGCACCGGTAACTAAATTTTTCATTTTTATACTCCATATTAGTTTTACCCCCTTAAATATAAAGAAGAAATTTGCATTTACTATATGACTTTTAGACTATTCTTGGATGAGAGATCATTAACTTAAAAGAGGTGGAGCAAACGCTCCACCTCTTTGCTGTTTCTGTAATTAATTAACCAACTTTTGGCTCGATCAGCCCATAATCTCCATCGCGGCGTTTGTAAAGCACGTTAATGGAACTGGTGTTGACATTGTAGAAAATAAAGAAATCTTCATGAGCAAGTAAGGTCATTTGCTCGATGGCTTCATTTTCATCCATGGGGATCAAGGTAAAGGATTTTCTTCTCACGATCTGAGAAGGAGCGGCTTCTTCGATTTTCTCCATGAAAGTGGTGTCTCCTGCCGCTGAAGTGCCATCGCCACGACCACGATTCCGTTTCCCTTTGAAGCGTTCAATTTGCCGTTGCATCTTGTCGGCGGCTTTATCGATAGCCGTCATCAAATCGCCCCCACGTTCCTCAGAACGCAACGTGAAACCCTTTCCTTGTAAGGTAAACTGGGCCACATCGCGGTCTTTTCGGTTGCGAATTGCTCGGGAAGAAGCTAACTCAACCCGGGTTTCTTCTATTTCAGGGAGAACCCGTTCCAATCTGGAGACCTTCTTGTTGATATATTCCTTGATCTGGTCACTGATTTGCAGATTATTTTTGCTTGAAATTTCAACTTTTTGAGCCATTGTTTCCTCCTCGTGATAAAAGTGTGAACAGGAACGTCAGCCGAAAAGTTCTTATTGGAGATATTTAATTGTGCGCGCTACGGTTAGACAATAAACCTCACAGCAACCAGCATTTTGAAGTACTTGTGCACAGGATTCCAGAGTAGCGCCTGTTGTTGCTGTGTCATCTACCAATAAGACTTTCTTATTAACTAGTTTAGCAGAATTTCCTAAAAATGCGCTTTGAAGATTCTTAAATCTTTCTTCGCGATTTAGCTTGACCTGTGTTTCTGTTTCTTTGACCCGGTAAACTGCTTTTGTCTCAAGGGGAATTTGCAGCAGATACGAGAGCGGGCGGGCAATAACTTCGGACTGATTATATCCGCGAGCAGCCTGGTGTTTTTTGCTGATCGGCATGGGCAGTATCAGATCGAAAGTCCATTGAGTGCGCGCCAGAACTTCGCATAGATGATTTGCTAGCAGAATTCCTAGCTCCAGATTTGATTTATATTTCAAACTATGTAAGGCTTCTTTGACTCCCCCCTCATATTGAGCCCATGATCTGGCCTGGGTAAACGGCGGATGCACCTGGCGGCAGCGTTCACAAAGCTGTCCATTGAGCGTTGGGTATCCGCATATGGGGCAGCAGTTGGACCCGATAACAACTGCTTGTGCCTGACAATCACTGCACCAGACACTTCCTGGTTTTGAGCAGGTAACACATTCTGGTGGATAAAGAAAATCTACCGTTTTCCAAAAAACACGGTAGATTTTTTCTTTTACAGAGGTGTTCAGCGATTGATCTGGCAAAATTTTATCCACCCAATAAACCAGATTGCATAACTGAAAGCACAGCAGGGGTGAACAGGATAAGCATTAAAGAGGGAAAAATCAGCAAGATCATTGGAATCAGCATTTTGATAGGGGTTTTATGAGCTTCCTCTTCGGCCAGCTGACGGCGTTTCACTCGCATCTGATCGGATTGAACTCGCAGCACCTTGGCCATACTCACACCCAGCATTTCGCTTTGAATGACCACCGCTACAAAGCTGGTCATTTCAGGAATGTCGATGTTTTCAGCCATGTCCCTCAGAGCTTCGCGGCGGAGCTTTCCCAGTTGGATTTCTTGTATTACCCGGGCGAAACCGTGTGAAAGTGGAGAATCCCATTTTTCAGCGACTTTAACCATAGCGGCATCGAAACCTAAGCCAGCTTCAACACAAATGGTCAACAAGTCCATTGCATCCGGCAGGGTTTTGCGGACACTTTTTTGGCGTTTACTGATCAGGGAAGAAAGATAAATTTGAGGGAGGAAGAACCCCAAGAAGAATCCTAGAATGGAGTATAAAAATTTTTCTCCAATTGAAGTACCATTCATGAGAAAGCTGGTGACGACGATCATCAGAGCGCCCAACCCAACTGCGCAAATGAATTGCATGGAAAGGTAAAGGGAAGGATCCAGATTAGAGGGGCTTCCTGCAAGTTCCAACTTACGAGAAATACTGCTTAACCAGTTTTGCGGGGTAAAACGAATGGCAAATTCACCCAATTTACGCGCTATTGGCATGATTACGCGTTGGGTGAAGGGTTGAGACATTTCGATTGACTCAAGATCGATTTGTTCGTTCGATTGGCTGATCGTTTCCAAACGTTCCTGAATCAAGTCATCCGTTCGGGCTTCTGGATTGCGAATACCCACAATCACCAGCGTGATTGCGCCGGCAAGCAACAAGCCAACAATGATAATAATGACGATTACCATAGCATCTTCTCCAATCGATTGATTACACTTCGATCGTAGCCATTTTTTGCATGACAAGGTAGCCGGTGACGATCAATACTACTGCTCCGCCAATAGCAATGTAGCCGCAGGGGATGCCGGCATTTGCCGCGGGGTCGACCAGTAACATGATATATTGGCGATTCAATACATAGAGCAAGAGAACCACAATGATGGGCAAAACAGAGAGAAATTTACCAGAATACATTTGCTGAGAAGTTAAAACGCGAATTTCGCCTTTGAGCTTAACCCGGTCACGGATCGTGAAGGAAATTGTTTCGAGAATTTCAGCCAGGTTGCCACCGACCTCACGCTGTACGTTCATGGCTGTGACGACCAGATCAAGATCGTCGCTGGGAATACGCCGCAGCAGGTTATCTAGCGCTTTTTCGGTCGCAACGCCCAATTGAATTTCCTGGACTACACGGCGGAATTCATCGCTGATGGGGGAGGGCAGTTCTTTGCTGACCGCTTCCATGGCCTGCAGAGTAGAATATCCAGCACGCAGACCATTGACCATTAAACCGAGCATATCTGCCAGCTGCTCGTTAAATTTGATTAAACGTCGGCTTTGTTGTCGTCTAACGTAGATACGCGGGAGAAAGGCACCAAAAACGGCGCCAGCAATAGCCAGCAACCATGAGTTGGAGCCGATGAAAAAGCCCAAAACGGCAACCAGAAAAGAACAGATTACCATCAGGGCAACATACTCACCGGGTTTGAATTTTAAATCTGCCCGTGCCAGGTCACGCGAGATCGTATCGCCGAAGGAAGATTTTTCGACTCGTTTTGTGATCCAGTCGGTCACTGGGGCGGGAGCGTTCTTTTTGGTATCTTCGGCAACTACGGGTTCAACGTATTCGCCAAGGCGCTCTTCTTCTTCGGATTTCTGGCTGGAAATGGTGAAATAGATGCCTACTCCCAGCAAAACCAGAATCAAGGCCCCGCCAATCCAAAGAAACATTGTTGGATTCATATTCTTCCTCTTCTAGATTCTTTTCACGCCAATGCCAAAGACAGAGGGCGGCAGGTGGATGCCCGCAGCTTCGATCTTTTCCATGAATTTTGGCCGTAGACCGGTTGGGCGCATGCGTCCAATCACTTTATTATTTTCAAAACCGACTTGCTCGAACACGAAGATGTCGGTCATGGTGATAACGTCCCCTTCCATACCGCTGACTTCCGTGACGTTAACTACTTTACGTGTGCCATCGCGCATACGTTCCTGATGGACGACCAGTTCGATGGCTGAACTGATCTGTTCGCGAATGGCGCGTACAGGCATATCCAGACCTGCCATCAAAGTCATGGTTTCCAGACGGGAGAGAGTATCACGCGGACTGTTGGAGTGCAAAGTGGTCATGGAACCATCATGGCCGGTGTTCATGGCCTGCAGCATGTCCAGAGCGGCCTCATCACGAATTTCACCGACGATGATTCGGTCAGGACGCATACGCAGGGCATTGACTACCAGGTCGCGGATGGTGACCTCACCTTTGCCTTCGATGTTTGCCGGACGAGACTCGAGGGTAACGACATGATCCTGGCGCAATTGCAGCTCGGCCGCGTTTTCGATGGTAACAATACGTTCGTCTGCGGGGATAAAGCCAGAAAGCACGTTCAGCAGTGTGGTTTTCCCTGAACCGGTGCCGCCTGAAATAACCACGTTGATTCTGGCTTTCACACAGGCATCCAGAAAAGTGATGGCCTCGGGGGTGATGGAACCAAATTGAACCAATTGGTCGAGAGTAAAGGGGTTTTTAGAAAATTTACGAATAGTCAAAACTGGTCCGACCAGCGAGATGGGGGGAATAATGGCATTGACGCGTGATCCGTCGGGTAAGCGGGCATCTACGTACGGGCTGGATTCATCAATACGGCGGCCGAGTGGTGCCACGATACGTTCGATAATGCGCATTACATGCTCATTATTTTCGAAACTCAAGGGAGCTTTTTGCAGCTTGCCGCGCCGCTCAACGTAGATGTTCTTGGCTCCGTTCACCATGATTTCTGTTACAGTATCGTCCTCAAGCAATGGCTGCAAGGGGCCAAAGCCAAGAATTTCGGCGGAAATCTGTTCGAACAGACGGGTTTTTTCTGATCTGGAGAGGATGAAATTCTCTTCCAGCAAGATTTGTTCGAAAAGGTCCTGAATGGTCTTTTTGACTTCTGCAACTTTGGTAACGTCAACACTGGGATCAAGTTCAGACAGCAGTTTCGTTTGAACTCGGGTTTTGAGGTCTTGATACGTTTCTTGACTGGTGCCGCTTCCCATCATGCGGTGATTCGCCTGTTGGTTCCCATTTTGGAACGAAGTAGGTGAATTGGGCTGCGCGGGTGTGTTCTGTTGATTATTGGGGTTTGAAGGATCACCAGATTGAATTCTACGTAAAATTGACATTTAGCTAATCCTGATAAAAGTTACTGAGATGTTTCTGAAGATTTTTTGATCATATCTTTGATTGTGTTTGCCAGGTCTGCAATTGCTTTCCCTGCGGGGATGTTTTTGTTGTCTACATAAAAGGGGATGCCGCGGTTGATCGAGTAGTTGATCACTTTTTCTTCCAGTGGAATTGCTACACTGACACGCTGTTTTAGACTTTCGCTGATCCTTTCAGGGGAAATGGCGATACGTCTGTCGTAACGGTTCATCACAAAGACGATGCGGTCCCGACCAATACCCGAGGCATCAGCCAGCATCAAGAATTGATTGGTGTTCTTGATCGCCGGAATATCCTGACTGGTGACCAGAACTATGTAATCGGCAATATCCAGACAGGACTGAACCACTTCGGTCAAATAAGAGGTTGTATCGATCAAAATGTAGTCATAGAGCGAGCGCATGAATTCCAGAATTTTGGAATATGCCTCGCCAATTCCTGCATCCACGAATTGACTCTGGTTGGGTGCAGTCATGATGTCGATATTGGTAGCCTTATTTTTGACCAGAACATCGTTGATGATTTCATTATCGAGATCGTTTACTCGATCGATGAGATCAAGAATGCTGTTCTTGCCATGTTCATTGAAGAATACAGCGACATCTCCAAACATCAAATTGGAATCAACAATCGCCAGTTTGTTATTGGCATCTTTGAGAGCCACAGCCAGGTTTGTGGTAACGGTCGTTGTTCCACAACCACCTTTGGGAGAATACACAACGATAATTTTCCCGGACAGCCCTGGCATCATCATACCGGGCATGTTGGGGAGTGGTCCTGTACCGCTGAATGCAGTAACTTTGGCACGTTCTTCTTGTGCCATAGTTCCGGCCCGCCGAATGGCAGCGGTAAGCTCATCAATCTGGGGAGGCTTGGTAAGAAAATCGCGTGCACCGGCCAGCATAGCACGACGCATGTAATTGGCATCGCTTTGCACAGAGAGAATGACTACTTGGATGAAAGGCAGCTTTTTGCAGATCTGTTCTGTGGCTGTGATCCCATCCATATCGGGCATGTTGATGTCCATGACCATCACATCAGGTTTGTATTTCTGAGCTGCTTCGATGGCCTCGACCCCAGTTTTTGCAGTGCCTACCACTTCGATGCTGGAGTCGAATTGAAGCATGCGCAAGATCATCTCGCGTGATTCATCAGTATCATCAACAACTACGACTAAAGTTTTATCTGCCGCCAAAATTATTCTCCCGTTGAATCCTCTATGAGGATTAAGGTTGAGTTACTGCATAATCATTGAATGTGGGGAAGACCAGTTGATCGACCCGTGGTTGTGTCGCATAAGGCAGCTTAACCGGGGAGGGGATATTTTTCTGATCCATCACGTATTGCAAGGTAACCGGGTCAGTTGAGATCACGCTGTTGTCACCGGCAGAACGCAGAGCCATGGAAAGGGTTGTGCCCGATAACTCAAGGTAATTCAAAATGATCATATCTTGAGGGGAAACGATCAGCGTAACTGATCCGGGATAAGTGACAGCATTGGCAACAGTAGATCCATCTGGATTTGTGACAACCGGCGTGGGTACCGCTGTAGCGTTGGGGTCATCACTGTTGATCGGGAAGGTTCCCACGCGCAAGACTTCTGCATCTTGAATAATGGTCTGGCAGACGAGACGTCCACGCTGCTGCTCAGAAGGAATAACATAGATGGGTTGGTTGGTTGAAGGATCGAGTTCATATTGACCTTTTGGAGATCCTTGTGATGTAATTGTCAATGAAGAAGTCGCCGGTGCATTTTCACCTGCTCTTATACCCGCATTAAAGGTGAGCGCAGTTTGATCTGGCAAAATGGTCTGAAAAGTAGTATCTACATCTACCAGTTGCATGCAGCCAACTATCATTACATGATCGCCCTTTTGTGGAGCATAGGCGACGGCGGTCTCTGGGCTGATGGCAATCGAGAAAGCGGTCATTCCACTGGGAATATCATAGGAAGCTAATGAGCCTTCGTTTTCATGAATGACCATATTTGTGGTCAGAGGGACTCCCGAATCGATGTCGTATTTAGCTTTCGTACCCACCGCATCTTCAATGCTTTCGAAGAAGGTGCCTTCTGGCATCTGGTTTTGAGGGTATTCAATCGTCGTCAGGTAATCTGCCGTAATTAAAGTACCGCGTTTGATTTTTTGTGAAGCGACGACGATTTCTGCCAATTGAACATTGGGTGTCGCTGTCGGCACAGGCTCCCCCGGGTTAGCTCCAGATTGGTTGGAGTTTAAAAGAAAATACACCGCTACCAACCCGACGATCAAGATCAGTACGATGATGATTAATATTCTGCTATTTTTCTTTTTCTGAGCAGCCATCCGACCCTCCTGCAATAAAACAGACTAAGTGAGTACGAGTTTATTATACGGCAAGGTAAGGCAAAGAAGATAAAAAATATCCTTACAAATAAGAAAGGCTCTGGTAGCCCAGAGCCTTTCTTATTTGTTGTGAATCGAGAAGACTATGAGGTCTTCAGGGAGGAGCTGATGTTGCTGAAGATGCCGCCGATCTGGGGACCCAAGATCTTGAGGACGACGATCACGACGACCGCGATCAGGACCAGGATCAGAGCATATTCAATCAAACCTTGACCTTTTTCTTTTTGTGCGAATAACATAGATGACTCCTTTCAAAAAAATTGGTTAATCTGATTATAAGGTTATGTAAAAATTATTCAAGCAGTGTACATTACAATAACCTTACAGTTATCGTCAACTGCGCAGAAAGTTGACTACAAATATTATAGCAAATACTGGAGAAAAAAGAATTACCAAAAGTTTACAATTAAGAAGATAGCTGAGAAGATATTTGACTAAAAATTCCCCCAAGATAGGGGCCAAAGAAACGCAGGGCTACCAGCACGACCATTGCTATGAGAACAAGGATCAAAGCATATTCGATTAGCCCCTGACCATTGATAAGTTTTGCCTTTTCCATAGTTTTCCTTCATTTCTTTTCTTATAAAGAACGATTAAACAATTATATATCTTGTTAAAAAAATATTTCAATACACTTTGCTTCTTTTCCGTAAAAATATCGTATATTATGTAAAGTGTGATTATGAGATTGATATAATTATAGGGATCAATGGAGGAGAATATGAGCGATATTTATGATAATGTTGTTTCACAACAGGACGTGTTTAAGAAAATACTTTCAAAAATTCCTGGCTTCAAAGGATATTTTGAGCGCGCTGATCGGAGATCTGCCGATAAGTTGTTGCGTGAAATGATTGCGGATCGGTTCCAGGAACAATGGACCCGCCTTTCGCAGATACAGAACGAAATGGTTAAAGCTGGAAATATCGATGTCCTCGATGATATCGAATCTGCCTCCATTAAGATTAGAACTTTCGTAGACCGTGTCCGCACAGCGGCTTATGGGTATGCCGGTTTCTTTGATGCGGTCAAAGTAAATGAAAAAGAATTGGAACAGCTTTATCAATATGACCTTAAATTATTGAGTCTCTTAGATGGGCTGACTTCAGCAGTTGATAATCTGGAGGCTTCCGTGAATTCAGATGGTTTCCCGGCGGCAATTCGCAATACCGTCCAGAAAGCTCAGGATTCAATCGATGCTTTCAATGACCGCTGCGAATTGCTCAAGATGGGGCAGCAATAATCTTTTGATATCCCTTTGAGGAGAGAGTAAAATGGCAAGAATTTTTGATGTTATTGAATATCCTAATGAGATGACCGATGAGCTGGTTCATCGTTTTCCTGAGCAAGGGGTGGCTGATCTGCGCATTGGCTCACAGGTGATTGTGCGCGAATCGCAAAAAGTGGTCTTTATGCGCGATGGGCAGGCCTTGGACACTTTTGGCCCGGGACGCCACACGATTTCTACGGCAAATATCCCTTATCTCGTCGATTTATTGGGCAAGGCGTTCAATGATCGCACCCCATTCACCGCAGAAGTGTATTACGTTTCGACGAAAGAGTTCCCGGATCGCAAATGGGGAACTGCTCAGCCGATTATGGTGAGCAATAAGGGGGTTGGCCTGGGAGTCGCTCTCTTAACTGGATATGGCACCTATAGCTTCCAGCTCAGCGATGCTCAGCAATTTGTGACTCAGATTGTTGGCGCCAAAGCTTCTTTCCGCTTGGTAGATATCGAAGATCGTTTCAGAATTATGCTTCTGTCAAAACTGACCGATGTCTTGGCCGAAACAGGGGCCAAGAAAAACGTCTTTGAAATTCTGGCTTTGACCGAAGAATTGGGAACCGCGGTTCGGGTGAAAGCCAATGATGATTTTGCCGCTTTAGGGGTAACCCTGAAGTCTTTCTACATTGGCAACATCAAGCCTTCTGAAAAGTCGGCTGAAGAATTACGCAACATGGGCATGCTGGATATGCAGACTTATGCCCAGCTGCAGGCCGCGGATGCCATGCGCGAGGCAGCCAACAATCAGAATGGCGGAGCAGGTTTGACCGCTGGAATTGGTGCCGGAATGGGGATCGGCAACGTGCTGAATCAATCGTTGCAGGGCATTGGTTCAGCGGCTCAATCTGCTGCTGGCGCGGCGCCTGCAGGGTCAAACGCTGTTCCGGCAGTGATGACGCCGGCTGAAGCGGCTTCTGTGATGCGGGTGAGTGAAGCCGATGTTTTGGCGGCAATTACTTCTGGCGAGTTGAAAGCCAAAAAGATCGGTGAGTCTTTCCGTATTTCGAAAGAATCGCTGGATGCTTATTTGCGCGGCTAAAAGTTAGCCAAAGGAACAGACGAGAGCAGGTATCTTCGGGTACCTGCTCTTTTTGTAAAGGTTGACAAAATCAATATGGTATAATTTTTTAGTTATTTTATTCGACCCTTAGGAGCATCAATTGGTAGCCAATCCTTTAAATTGGTTAATGGGATTATTCTCATTAGACATAGGCATTGACCTTGGCACTGCAAATACCCTTGTAAATGTTCGTGGGAAAGGCATTGTCATCAACGAACCCTCGTGGGTGGTAGTCAACAAACGCACAAAGCAGACCATTGCTATTGGCGCAGAGGCAAAAGAAATGGTGGGTAGAACGCCAATGAATTTTGTGGCGATTCGCCCTCTTCGTGATGGAGTGATCTCTGAATTCGAGATTACCAAAGCTATGCTTGAATACTTTATTGGTAAAGTTCATCAGCAAGCAGTAGTACCGTTGCCAAAGCCTCGCGTGGCGGTCGGAATTCCGTCTGGAGCTACTCAGGTAGAGAAACGGGCTGTTTACGATGCGGCAATGGGGGCGGGGGCACGAGAGGTTTATTTGATCGAAGAGCCAAGAGCCGCTGCTTTAGGGGCTGGCTTGCCCGTCAATGATGTAAAAGGCTCTATGATCGTGGATATCGGTGGGGGAACGACTGAAATGGCAGTTCTCTCGATGGGTGATGTGGTTGTTTCTCGTTCTTTGCGAGTTGCCGGGGATGAACTTGACGAGGATATCATCCAGTATTTGCGCAAAAAGTATAACTTGCTTGTTGGCGAACGCATGGCAGAGCAGATCAAAGTAACAATTGGTTCTGCTTATCCATTGCAGACTGAATTGACGGCAGTTGCCCGCGGACGTAATTTGATCACAGGACTGCCGGGCTCAGTAGAAGTTTCTTCTATTGAAATTCGTGAGGCCATGTCTGCCTCAGTACAAATCATTATCGATACGATTCGAGATGCACTGGATGAAGTTCCTCCTGAATTGGTATCAGATCTTTTGGATAATGGTGTTTGTCTGGCAGGCGGTGGTTCCCAAATCTTAGGCCTGGTTCCGCGGTTGAGAGATGAACTCAATTTGCGCGTCTGGATTGCCGATGATCCAATGACGTGCGTCGCTCGTGGAACGGGAGTCCTTCTTGAGAACCTGGATCTTTATCAGCGCTTTATCGTTGAACTGGATCAGGTTCACAGCTAGAGTAAAGTTCTTCAAAAATGAAAAGAATATCCAAAAGGCAGTGGTTAATATTTACCATAGTGTTGGTGGCTATCGGGATTATTTTACTTGCCTTGAGCGGCTATTTGAATGTCATGATTGGTAAAGCGGCCAGCCCGGTGGTAGGGGTTCAATCCTGGGTTTCAACTCGTTATCAGGCGATCTATGATTACTTTACCGTACCGCGTGATATGAACACTTTGCGTCAGCAAAATGCGGTGCTCGAGAATGAGGTTTCTCAGTTACAATCCCAGATATTGGAATTGCAGCAGCAATTGAGTGAAACGGATATTCTCTATGCCCTTCTCGATTTTGCTCGTACAAAACCAGAGAATAAATATGTCGCGGCTTCAGTGATTGGCCGGGACCCCAGCCCTTTCTTGAGCTATTTGATCATCGATCATGGCTCTGACGACGGTATCCGCAAAGGAATGCCGGTAGTCACCCAACAGGGATTGGTCGGGAAAATCGATGCGGTTACGGCTACTGCTGCGCGTATCCAATTAATCACCGACTCTGGCTCAGTGGTCAATATTACTCTGCGCGACGCAAAAATTGATGGGCAGGTTTCCGGGTCAGTTACCGGAGATATGAGCCTCGAACGGGTATCCACCACGGCTGATCTGAAGGAAGGTGATCTAGCCATTACCAGTGGTCTGGGAGGTACTTACCCCTCGGATATTGTGGTAGGGCAGATTCTGTCGCCCACTCAAGGGGAGAATGATTTGTTCCAAACCGCAGTGGTACAGCCAGTCGTTGACTTCTCAAATCTCAAAGCTGTTTTGATCATCACCAATTTTACGCCTGTGGATATTTCGCCACTGGTTCCAACGACAACTCAGTAAAATGGCTGAATTACTGTTCTATCCAGTTCTTCTGTTATTGATCATTATTGAGTCTGCAATTGTTCGAACGCTTCCGCTTTTCAATGGAACGGCTGACTTGTTGATTCTGTGGTTGGCCGCCTGGGGGCTGCACAATAAAGGCAAGCAAGTATGGATTGGAGCTATTTTTGTGGCTCTGGTGATGTCTTTTGTTTCAGCAGTACCCTGGTATGCCTACTTTTTTATTTATCTGTTTGTGGCTTTTCTCAGTCGCTACATGAATCGGCACTTTTGGCACAATCCAATGATTGCATTGATTCTGGTAGTTTTTGTTTCGAGCATTGTCTCGGGTGGAGTACAATTTGCGGCTCTATACGTACAGGGTTCTTCTTTACAGCTTTTAACCGTAGTAAAGTACGTAATCATTCCTTCAGTGTTTCTTAACTTGCTTTTTGCTATTCCGATCTATGCTTTGGTCAATGACATGGCTCTTTGGGTCTATCCAATTGAGGTAGATGAATGAACGACCATCATTATGTAAAAACTGATTCAAAAGAATGGCGCTATCGCGTCTTTTTCATCATTGTTGGCTTGATTCTTGGCTTCTACGCGATTAAGCTTTTTATTTATCAGGTAGTGGATCATGCTGAATATGCCGCCGTAGCTGATGAAAACCGGACGCGAAATGTTAGCGTGCAGACTCTGCGCGGAAAGATTACGGATCGCAATGGATTCATCCTTGCCGAAAATGCTCCGTCGTATGACGTAGCCGTTGTACCAGCGGATTTACCCTCTGACACTGGGTCAAAAGAAGAGATTTATCGGGAACTCTCTCAGTTGATTGATGTTCCGGTCTCAAATGGGGTGCTGAATGATGAAACCGCCAAACTATTTACCCCGTGCCAAACAGATTTTGGTATCAAGGAGATTATAACAATCGGTGATACCAATGCGCCGTATACTGCTGTGAAGCTTAAATGCAATATCAGTGAAGAAACGGCAATGATGATTTCAGAAAAGGGAGATACCTGGCCGGGAGTCGAGATTGAGATTTCACCGGTGCGCGAATATCCTACCGGGTCTCTGACCGCGGATGTAGTTGGTTTTCTGGGCCCAATTACTGCAGAAAACAAAGATCAGTATACGACGAAAGGTTTCGTGGCAGGCACTGATAAGGTGGGCTTTGCAGGTGCGGAGCTTTCGCTGGATAAATATCTGATTGGCAAGAATGGTCTGCGGGTCGTAGAAGTAGATAACGCTGGAAAAGAGATTCGCAATCTGGAAACGCCGGTTGACCCGGTTTCGGGCGACAACATTGTCTTGACCATCGATACGCGTCTGCAGAATGCCGCTCAAAATGCGTTGATTTCTGAAATGGATTATTGGAATACCTATCTGGGCCGAATTCAATCCCAGAATGGCGCTGTGATTGCGATGAACCCCAAAACGGGGGAGATTTTGGCATTGGTTTCGATCCCGAGCTATGAGAATAACCGTATGTCGCGTGAAATCCCCTCCTACTATTACAATCAGTTGAATCAGGATCCATTGAAACCTTTGTTTAATCATGCAATTTCAGCGGAGCAGCCACCAGGTTCTGTTTATAAATTGGCTGCTGCCGTTGGGGCACTTAACGAAAAGGTGATCACTCCAGATCAAGAGATTCTTTGCCCGGGTTCGATTACTGTGGTTCAAAAATATTCGATTAACGATCCGGGTTCAGAGCTCGAATATGCCAGCTATGACCGTAACGGACATGGTATCTGTAACTTCATCAAAGGCGTATCTCTTTCAGATGACGTTTATTTTTACAAAATTGGCGGCGGATACGAAGATGAAGTACCCAATGGCGGGTTAGGTGCCTGGCGGCTGGCAGAATATTCGAAGGCTTTGGGCTATGGTCAAACTTCTGGCATTGAGTTGCCGGGTGAGTCTTCTGGCCTGGTTCCTGATCCTACCTGGAAACGCATCAACCAGTCTGAAAACTGGTCCGTGGGCGATACTTACATTGATACGATTGGTCAGGGTTATGTACTGGCTACGCCTTTGCAGGTACTGCTCTCGATGGCAACTATTGCCAACGATGGAAAACACATGAAGCCAACCATTATTAAAGAAATCCAGGATGCGAATGGCAATGTAGTAAAGTCTTTCGAGCCGCAGATGCTCTGGGATATTACCAAAGACCTGGTGATCAGTATCCTGGATGACAACGGAAATCCAACGGGAGAGTCGAAAGTAGTAGAGGCCTGGGCAGTACAGGAATTGCAGCTTGGATTGCGTGAGGTGGTTGTAAGTGGTACCGCTAAGAATCCCTTTGCTGATCTTTCGATCCCTTCTGCCGGGAAGACGGGAACGGCCGAGTATTGTGATGATGTAGCTCAGGCAAAAGGCCTGTGCATCACGAATAGCTGGCCCACGCATTCCTGGTACGTGGGCTATGCTCCCTATGATAACCCTGAGATTGTGGTGGTAGCCTTCGTTTACAATGGTGGTGAAGGTGCCAGCGTAGCGGCTCCAATTGTAGAAAAAGTGATGGCAACTTATTTTGAGATGAAGGCCAATGATGTGGCCAATGGAACCTCAAACTGGTAGAGGAATTGCTAGGATAATGGCTGAAACGGATTTACAGATCAAAGGAATCAACGATGGATTGCTGATCACCCTCTCAGGGAAGAACTGGGAGGAGGGTAAGCAATTGATTCTGACTCGGCTGGATGAAAAACTGGATTTCTATCATGGGGCCAGATTGGCAATTGATACTGGAGATATTGTTCTCAAAGCAGCCGAGATGGGGAAACTTCGCGATCAGCTTTCTGAACGAGGCATCAATTTATGGGCGGTTCTCAGTACTTCTGCGACGACCCAGAATACAGCGAAGACTCTGGGCTTGGCAACACAGGTAGGTTTGCCGGCAAAGAACTTAAAAAAAGAGAAAAGCGGTCAGTTCTTTGAAGCGGATGCTGCCGCCTGGATTGAAAAAACGTTGCGTGCCGGTTATAAGGTGGAAACCAAAAACCACGTGGTCGTGATGGGAGATGTAAACCCCGGTGCAGAGATCATTTCTGCGGGTAGTGTGCTGGTCTGGGGGCGTCTGTCAGGCTCTGTTCATGCCGGTGCGGATGGCAATAGGGAGGCCAGAGTATATGCGATGGTGATGGAGCCCAAAAGTCTGCTGATTGCAGGAATTGCCGCAACCCTATCCGTTAAATCACGAAAAAAAGTGTCTGAATTTGCTTATCTAGCTGAAAATTCAGTTATGATTGAAAGTTGGGATATTAAAAAGAGCCACAGAGGAGATCTATGAGCGCAACAGTTGTCACAATTACTTCAGGTAAGGGCGGAGTGGGAAAAACCACTACAACTGCCAATCTGGCTGTCGCTTTGGCAAGTCAGGGTCAAAAAGTTTGCTGCATCGATGGCGATATTGGGCTGCGCAATCTGGATGTCGTGCTAGGGCTGGAAAATCGCATCGTCTATGATTTGGTCGACGTGATCGAAGGACGTTGCCGTTTACGGCAGGCCATGATTCGCGATAAACGTCTGGAAGAGCTCTATTTAATCCCGGCGGCGCAAACGCGGGATAAATCGGCGGTTTCTCCCAGCGACATGGTAAAGTTGTGTGATGAACTGCGTGCTGAGGTGGATTGGATTCTGATCGACTCACCCGCAGGAATCGAACGCGGTTTTCGCAATACTATTGCTCCGGCGGACGTTATCTTGGTGGTGACGAACCCCGAAGTATCCGCGGTGCGCGACGCTGACCGCATCATTGGTCTGGTTGAAGCGGAAGAAAAGGGTCCAGCCAAATTGATCATCAATCGTGTGAATCAGGCCCTGATCAAACGGGGAGATATGCTCTCTGCAGATGATGTGGTGGAATTACTGGCCATCAAACTGATTGGGGTAATCCCTGACGACGAAAATGTAATTATCAGTACCAATCGTGGGCAGCCAGTGGCTTTTGATCCCAAATCGAAATCTGGGCTGGCCTTCAAGAATATCGCTCAGCGTCTGCAGGGGCAGGAAATACCTTTTATGGATTTGGACGTGAAAGATGATATTTTCGCTCGTATCTTTCGCGGCAACAACTAGGGCGGAGGTGAGGAATGGCTGACTGGATGACAAAAATTTCAGGCAATAAGAAGCAAAGTGCCAATGATGCGAAAGAAAGGTTGAAACTCGTGTTGATTCATGATCGGACTGAATTAACTCCCGACGAGGTCGAGAAAATGAAGAATGAACTTCTCGAAGTGATTTCTCGTCACGTTGAGATTGACAAGGATGCGGTAAAAATTACGATGAATCAAGAGGGCCGCGAACAACGTTTAACGGCTGATATTCCTTTGCTCTCCTCAAGGAAGCGTTCGATCGGATAGGAATGTTCAATCGCAGTTTATGGAAGCATTTTGATTTCTGGCTGTTCGGCGCAGTGCTCTTTTTGAGCATTTTTGGGGTGGTGATGATCCGCTCTGCCGTAGCTGGGAATGCAACTCTGGCAGGCTATGCCAAGCGGCAGGCAATTTTTCTAGCCGCGGGTGTTTTCATTATCTTTGTCTTGACCATTATCGATTACCGCTTTTATCGAAGTTTCTCCAAATTGCTTTACGCCTTTACAGTTGTATTTTTGTTGTTCATTCTGGTTTTGGGCCAAAGCAGCTTTGGCGCCCAACGCTGGCTGGATATTGGCCTGGTAGTGGTGCAGCCTGCAGAGATTGCCAAGATTGTGATTATTCTCGTGTTGGCAGATTTCTTCGATAAAACTCAAAATGATCCTAAGAATATGCAATGGCTTTTGAAAAGTCTGGCGATCGTCGGATTTGTGGTAATCTGGATTTTGCTGCAGCCGAATTTAAGTACTTCTATCTTGATCTTTGTACTTTGGTTTTCAATGGTCTGGATCAGTGGGCTGCCGATCAAATATATCTTCATCATGGCCGGGGCAGGGATTGGACTGTTTGTAGCTGCCTTTCCTTTTTTGCAGACCTATCAGCAGCAGCGCATTTTGAATTTCCTGTTTCCAGACCCCAATGCCACACACGGGAATGCTTATAACGTTCAGCAGGCGATTGTCTCGATCGGTTCCGGGGGTTTGTTTGGGCAGGGATACGGGCATGGTACTCAGGTACAGCTGCGGTTTTTGCAGGTGCGCCAGACAGATTATATTTTTTCAGCGATGGCCAATGAATTTGGTTTTGTGGGTGTGATTCTCATCATCCTGTTGCTGGTCTTTGTTATCGCCCGGTGTATCCGCGCCGCTCGTTTGGCCAGCGATGTTTACGGATCGATGATCGCTTATGGCTTTGCAACTTTGATTTTCTTTCAAATGATTGTGAATATTGGTGTAAACTTAAACGTCATTCCGGTAACCGGTTTGACATTACCTTTCATTAGTTACGGCGGCAGTTCTTTGGTATCGCTGTTGATCGGTATTGGAATGGTAGAGAGCGTCGTTGCACGCAGAAAATTGATCCAAGATTAGAGGAAATCATATGCCGGATTCATTAAAACCTGTACGCGTTCGTTTTGCACCGTCTCCCACAGGGCACATGCATCTGGGGAGTGCTCGTACTGCCTTATACGATTATTTATTAGCCAAACAGACCCACGGTCAATTTATCCTGCGAATTGAAGACACGGATGTAAAACGCTACGTTCCAGGTGCGGAAGAAGAGTTGATGGAAGGCCTGCGCTGGTTGGGCCTTGAATGGGATGAAGGCCCGGACAAGGGTGGCCCTTATGGCCCTTACCGTCAGAGCGAGCGCAAAGAGATCTACCAGAAATATGCACAGCAGTTGGTGGACGAGGGCAAGGCGTTTTATTGCTTTTGTACCCCGGAGCATCTATCCCGGGTACGTGAAGATCAACAGCGCCGCAAGATTCCTCCGCATTATGATGGCACTTGCCGTAATTTAAGCCGTGAAGAAGCAGAAGAACGCATCAAAAACGGCGAGAAATACGTTATCCGCTTCAAAACGCCCAAAGAAGGGGCCACTACCGTTCACGATCATTTGCGTGGCGATATTACCGTCGAGAATCATACTCTGGATGATTACATTCTTGTCAAATCTGATGGTTGGGCTTTGTATCATTTGGCGGCCATGGTAGATGATCACCTGATGAAGATCACCCATGTCATTCGCGGTTCGGAATGGCTGCCGACATTCCCTTTGCACGCGATGCTTTATCGTGCTTTTGGCTGGGAGGAGCCTGTCTGGGTTCATCTTTCCGTATTCCTGAAGCCGAGCGGCAAAGGGAAAATGAGCAAACGTGAATCAGCCGAATTGATCAAGGATGGCTATTCGATTTTTATCAAGGAATTGAAACAGTTGGGCTATTTGCCTGAAGCCGTGGTGAACTGGACCTCCTTGATGGGGTGGAGTTACGACGACCATACTGAGTTCTTTAATCTGCCTGATCTGGTGGAGAAGTTTAGCATTGACCATTTGAATCCTTCTCCGGCAGCCATCAATTTCACCAAATTTGACTATTTCAACGGGTTGCACATCCGCGCTTTAACCGATGCAGACCTGGCTCAGCGCGTGAAGCCCTTCTTTGTGGAACAGGGATATCAGGTAGAGGATGCTCAGCTTCTGAAGATTGCACCGATCATCAAGGAGCGCATTGGTACCCTGGATGAAGCGGTCCCAATGGCGGGATTTTTCTTTACGCAAGAGGTTACCCCAGTTCGCGAAGAACTGGTTGCCAAAGGGTTGACTGCTGAACAGTCAGCCGCGGCCGCCCAGAAAGCATTGGATCTGCTTTCAAGCTACTCGACGATAGATCTGAATGTAGTCGAACCGCCTATGCGAGAGTTGGCAGATCAGCTACAATTAAGCATCGGTCAGCTCTTTGGAATTCTCCGAGTGGCAGTGACCGGACAAAGAGTCAGCCCTCCGTTGTTTGAGAGTATGGAGATCATTGGGCGGGATGTAGTGTTAGAAAGAATCAAGCGAGCCATCGCCATTCTTCAGTGACATGAGATGAACCCCAGCGAGAAACTGGGGTTCATCATTTAACCTGATTCGTCTAAATGGATATAATATTAGGAAATTTGGAGGTTAAGATGGAGAGTACGTCATTTCAAACCATGGATGGAAAGATCGTCCTGCGGCTTCAGGATCGTGTTTGCGATACACCTGAAGAATTATTATCGAGTGAACAATTTCAGCGCATTTTGAATCAGTTCATCAAAAATCTGGAGCATAAGAATTCCACTTTGCTGACAGTTTTTGGTAAGTCACAAACCGACGCGGAGGATATTACACGCCTGAATGAAACCTTGATCTATTTAACCCGTCTCCCGGCCAACCTGGTACAAAAGGTGGTGGATGGGTCTGAGGTATTTTTTACTGATAAAGATCTTTTCAATACTTTTATTGAGCAGCTTTATAACTACTGGCGCCATTTTAAGCGTTTGATCATCAGTGAAAGCACCGAAGGAGATTCACAGAATCATCCTTATCGCACTTTCAATCGCACCATCGAACATTTGACGACGCTGGTGCGCAGCACTTATCGTGATATCCAGGCCAATATTACTGGTGTTTATCCGCGTATTTATCGTCAGGTCAGTGCGGGCGCGGAAATCTCAGCCATTACCGAGAAGCAAAGTATTCCGTACCCGGCTGCAATTGCCCGCGTTACTGAAGGAATTCCCATTATTCGTCAGGTACTGATCTATCCGCCTCTGATCTTTGAAACCTCTTCCAATAAGCGCGTTGGATTTTTTGAGCGTGTAGCCAATAACCCCATTCAAAATTTTCATCTTGATACTCAGCAATGGCTTTGTTACCCGGCTAAAATTGGAGAGCTGACCGTCATGGTCTATTTCTTGCTGAATCTCTTTGAACTCAGCTTTGCTCTTTCAAACCTCTTTGAAATGGCAAGCGATGAAGACTTGAAACGTACCCCAGACGCCGTGATGTTCTTTGGCGCTCCATTGGACCAGATCGATGCGGATAAAGCTCACAAAACCTATTTTTACGATGATGAAGCTTCTGGTTCGCTCATTGGCATTGTTCCGGCCGGGGCCGAGATGGAATACTTTGGCTATCTGAAAAAGATGTCGCTGACCTTGCATAATATCAAGACCATGAAAAAAGGGTTCATGCCTTACCACGGAGCCATGTTCCAGATTCGCATTCGCGAAAAGGGCGCTTTCAACTTCCTCATCATGGGGGATTCCGGTGCCGGGAAATCCGAAACGCTGGAAGCCATGCGTGCTCTGGGTGGGGAAGAGATCGATGAGATCAACATCATCGCGGACGATATGGGGTCTCTCAAGATCGGGGCGCAGGGTGAGATTCTTGGCTATGGTACCGAAACGGGAGCTTTTGTCCGTCTGGATGACCTGCAGCCTGGCTATGCCTTTGGACAGATCGATCGGGCCATCATTATGAATGCCAATCAGATCAATGCCCGTGTCGTGCTGCCGGTGACTACTTATGAGCGCATCACCGCCGGCACGAAAGTGGATTACGTTTTTTATGCCAATAATTACGAAAAAGTGGATGACACGCATCCAATTTTGGGGCGGTTTTCAAGCAAGGAAGAGGCTATTGAGGTTTTTCGCAGTGGCCGGGTAATGAGCAAAGGAACCACCAATACCCAGGGCATCGTGGGCACCTATTTTGCCAATGTGTTTGGCCCGCAGCAATACCCCGAGCTTTACGATGCCATCTCCGATAAGTTTTTCTCGCAGATGTTTGCTTCGGATGTTTTCGTTGGCCAAATGCGTACTCAGTTGGGTGTTCCCGGCATGGAACGCTCCGGCCCCGAAATTGCTGCCCGTGCCATTCTGGAAATGATTAAAAAGGATTGCTAAGCGAATCACAACCACCCGTAAAGCGGGTGGTTTGCTCTGCGGCTATAAGCCTTTAATGCTAGCCAGCGCCTCAAGGCGCTGGCTTTCTCTTCGTTCAAGCCACTTCGCTTTTATCTCTTCCGCTTGCCCCTCAAGGGGCTTTGTCACTAGCTACCCCTTGAAGGGGTCTTCATATTCTTTTACACTCAGTCGATCTACTGCTATATCTTGTTTCTCTTGCTCTGATATATACTTCTTGATCGTTGCTTCATTCAACCCTACTGTACTCACATAGTATCCTTCTGACCAAAAATGCCGATTCCCAAATTTGTATTTCAGATTGGCATGCTTGTCAAATATCATTAGCGCACTCTTCCCTTTCAGGTATCCCATAAAACTCGATACGCTTATTTTGGGCGGTATGCTTACCAGCATGTGTACATGATCTGGCATTAGATGCCCTTCGATAATCTCTACCCCTTTATACTTGCATAAGTCTCGTAATATCTTCCCTATGCTTTCTTTGTATTGGTTGTAGATTATCTTTCGCCTATATTTTGGCGTAAATACTATATGATATTTGCACATCCACCTCGTGTGCGCTAAACTATCTTCTGTACTTCCCATGAAATCACCTCTCTGCTTCGGTAGTGGCTTGAACAATCACTATTCTAGCTTCTTAGGTGGTTTCTTGGTTTAACCTCTTGTCTCCACCCGCTTAGCGGGTGGTTTTTTGTCTCCCTCGCTTCGCTCGCTCGACAGGCTAAAGCCCATTAATAAAAGCCATTGGGATCACTGGAAACGATTAAGTAGCCATAATGGCTGCTTTCATCGTAAAAAGAGGTACGTACAAACCCATAGACACATCTGACTTCCCCAGCGTCGGCCGTGGTAATGGTAGACCAGTGGTCACAGGTTCCGCCATCCGAGAAATGAAGTGGTTCGGTGGAATCAGCGGTGAATTCCTTGGGCGTCGCAGTGGGGACCAATGTAGCGGTGGCTACCAGAGTTGCTGTCGGCAACGTAGTTTTTGTCGCCGCGGGTGTGGGGATAGGGGTAGAGGTACTGGTGGGTACCGGCGTTTCGGTCGCCCGGATAAAAAGAGCTTTTTCCACGCTGCAACCGCTTAGAACAATGAGTCCGATCAGGCCCAACAAGCAGATGATCATAAGTAGCTGAGATTTCTTCATGTTTCCCCTCTCGTTGAGTGAAATAAAAAAATCCGTGCAATGCCGGATTCTTTTATTCAAACTGGCTAAAACTGTCGGGGCGAGAGGATTTGAACCTCCGACCTCTTGCACCCCATGCAAGCGCGCTAGCCGGGCTGCGCCACGCCCCGAACAACGGTTAGCATTATAGTCCGAAGTATTCTATTTGACAATAGAAATTACAGCATTTCAGAAAATCTCATCCCAGCTTGACCCGGCGCAGCCGCAGACTGTTGGTCACCACGAACACGCTGCTGAAGGCCATGGCCCCTGCCGAAAGCATGGGGTTCAAGAACCCCAACGCTGCTGCTGGGATAAGAATGATGTTGTAGAAGAAAGCCCAGAACAGGTTTTCCTTGATCGTGCGGATGGTGCGTCCTGAGAGTTTGATGGTTTTGACCACGCCATTTAGATCACCGTTGATCAGCGTAACCGGCGCGGAAGCAATCGCAATATCCGTACCCGTGCCAATTGCCAGCCCCAGGTCCGCCTGGGCCAGAGCAGGGGCATCATTGACGCCATCTCCGACCATTGCCACCACGTGCCCCTGTTCCTGCAGCTTCTTGACCTCAGCGGCCTTACCATCTGGCAGCACACCAGCAATGACACGCTCGATTCCAGCCTGGCTGGCAATGGAGTGGGCCGTCTGTTCGTTGTCTCCGGTGAGCATTGCCACTTCGAAGCCCATACTTTTTAGCTCTTGCACCGCGGTGATCGAGCTTTCTTTGAGCACGTCCGCTACCGCCAACAGAGCTGCGATTTGTCCGTTGATGGCCACAAACAGGGTGGTCTTGCCTTTCTTTTGGAATTCCTGATTGCTGTCGATCATCTCAGGGGTGAGCGATGCCGATTTTTCCATCAGTTTGTCATTCCCAATCGCGACTGCCATCTGCTCCACTTGGGCGGTGACGCCCATCCCAGGGATCGCCTGGAAATTTTTGATCTCTTTCAGGGGCAGTGAGCGGTTGCCCGCTTCTGCAACAACGGCCTGCCCAATGGGGTGTTCACTGCCATTTTCGACAGAGGCCGCCAGCGCCAGAATTTTTTCTTCGGTGATAGAAGGGTCAAAAATGTGAATATCAGTAAGGACAGGCTGACCCTTCGTCAAGGTACCGGTTTTATCCAGTACGATCAGGTTAACCTTTTGGGCAACTTCCAGCGCCTCACCTGAACGGAACAGAATGCCTGATTGTGCCCCTTTACCGGTGCCCACCATGATGGCGGTAGGCGTTGCCAGCCCCATCGCGCACGGGCAGGCCACAACCAGAACCGCAACTGCATTGATTAGCGCACGCGTAAAAGCGGTCACGTCTGCCGAATTGGTTGGAGTTTTTACCAGAAAGTTCCAGACCAGAAAAGTGATCAGAGCAATGGTCATCACTGTGGGGACAAAGATGGCGGAAACTTGATCGGCCAGTTTCTGGATCGGGGCTTTGCTTCCCTGTGCTTCTTCGACCAAACGGATAATCTGCGACAGGGTGGTTTCTTTGCCCACCCGGGTTGCCTGCACTTTCAAAAGGCCCTGTAGGTTCAGTGTGGCGCCGGTAACCGGATCCCCTGTAGTTTTGCTGACGGGCAGGGATTCGCCGGTGAGCATGGATTCATCCACACTGGAATCACCTTCCATTACCACGCCATCCACCGGGAATTTTTCTCCGGGGCGAATGACGATCAGATCGCCTTTTTGCACTTCGTCCACTGGGATGGTCACTTCCTTCCCCTCGCGGATGACGTGCGCCTTGGTTTCGCGCAGGGCCATTAGCTTTTTAATGGCGGCGGAGGTATTGCCCTTGGCCTTGGCTTCGAGGAATTTTCCCAGACGCACGAGGGTGATGATCATGGCTGAGGTTTCGAAGTAGAGATGCCCGGGCAGTAAATTCAGCAGGATGATGATGGAATAGAAGTAGGCGACGGAAGAGCCCAGCGCAATCAACACGTCCATATTGGCAGAACGATTGCGCAGCGCCTTATACGCGCCCACATAATACTGCCAGCCCACGTAAAACTGCACCGGGGTGGCCAGCAGCAGCGAGGCCCAGCGGAACCAGGTGTAATGGGTGATCGCCATTGGAATGACGCCAAAATCTCCCAGCATGGTACCAACGAAAAGGGGAAGGGTAAATGCGATACCGATGGTGAGCAAATGCCTTTGGTGGTTGATCTCCCGGGTGCGGGCTTCTGCTTCCGCGTCCTGGGAATCGTCAGAGTGAGCCAGGATGGTGAACCCCAATGCCTTTACCGACCGCTCGATCTCTTTTGGGTCCAGCAGTGTCGCGACGAACTCAACGTGCAGTGAGTCGTTGGCAATGTTGGCTTTGGCATCGAGGACGCCCTCAGTCTTCTGCAGACCATTTTCCAGACGGCTGGCATCTGTGCTGTCACCAATGCGCTCCAGAGCCAGATCTAGATTGCCGGTAGCGATTCCATAACCAGCTCTTTCGATCTTCTGGATGATCGTATCGAGGGAAAGGGCGGCCGGATCGAAATCGATCACCGCCCTTTCAGATGCCAGATTGACCACGGTGCTCTGAACACCATCCAACTTTTTGACGTTGCGCTCGATGGTGGCCACACAATTGGCGCAGGTCATTCCAGTTATCGGTAAAACGACTTGTTTTGTCTCTGACATGTTTTCCTCGATAAAGTTTGCGATTGAAACCTATTTCTGAACCGGGTAGTTGATTTCAGCCAGCAGTGATTCGATCTTCTCAGGTGAAGCCGGGGCATCGAATTCCACTGTCACTTTCTTGGATTCAGCGTTGGCGTCGACTGCCTGTACACCGTCCATCTCGGAAAGCTCCATCTTGATCGTGTGCACGCAGTGATTGCAATGAATCCCGGGGACTTCATAAGTAACAGTTTGCATAATTTTCTCCTTTAATCTTTATACTTTGGTCGCTGTTTCGTAGATTTCAGCAATTTCTTTCAGTTTTTGTTCACGATCGGCAGGGCTATCGCCACGGATGGCCGTCACCACGCACGAATTCAGGTGAGCATCCAAAATGGTAATGCTGACTTTGTTCAATGCGGCCTGAACGGCCTGTATCTGACGGATCACATCGATGCAATACTCGTCGTTTTCCAGCATCTTTTCGATCCCGCGTACGTGTCCTTCGATGGTTTTGAGTCGATCCAGTGCGTTTTGATTTTTCATCCTCCTGCCTCTCTACCCTACCCCCGTAGGGGGGGATACCTTATTTATACTAAAATAGACCTCTCTTGTCAAGATTAGATTGCATCCTTTATGATGAAAGAAGAATAAATCACGTCGTGGTAAAATTACTAAAAAATTTCTGTTGCAAAGGTTGCAATCATGAATGATTTAGAAGCTAGATCGATCAATGCTATTCGCTTTTTGGCCGTAGATGGGGTGCAGCAGGCGAATTCCGGTCACCCGGGTTTACCCATGGGCACTGCCGCAATTGCTTACACCATTTGGACTCGTCATCTCAAGTTCAATCCTAAAGATCCTTCCTGGCCAGATCGTGATCGTTTCATCTTGTCTGGGGGTCACGGTTCTATGCTTCTCTACAGTCTTTTGTATCTGAATGGCTTTGGCCTGACTCTGGAAGATCTGAAACACTTCCGACAATGGGGCAGTTTGACCCCAGGTCACCCTGAATATGGGCTGACCCCGGGTGTGGAAACCACCACTGGCCCCCTGGGGCAGGGTCTATCGAATGGGGTTGGGATGGCGATTGCTGAATCCCACCTGGGTGCTGAATTTAATCGCGAAGGCCATAAGATCGTTGATCACTACGTTTATGCCATCGTCACAGATGGTGATTTGATGGAAGGAGTTGCTTCTGAAGCTGCCTCACTGGCGGGTCACCTCAAATTGGGTAAATTGATCTACCTTTACGATGACAACCGCATCAGCATCGATGGCCCCACTGATCTTTCTTTCACGGAAGATCGCGGCAAGCGCTTCGAGGCCTATGGCTGGCAGGTGCTGCACGTAGCGGATGGCAATAACGTTGCTGAAATCGACGCGGCCATCAAAGAAGCCAAAAAGGATGAGCGGCCTTCCCTGATCGTCTGCCGGACTCACATTGGTTATGGGCTGCCTACTCGCCAGGATACCTCCAAAGCTCACGGAGAGCCCCCGGGTGATGAGGAGTTGAATGGCGCCAAGCGCAAATTAGGTTGGCCCGAGTCACCACGTTTCTACGTGCCGGAAGACGTGGCAGAGTTCTTCAAGAAGGTGGCCGCTCAAGGGGAAGCCAAGGAATCTGAATGGAAGAAAGCCTTCGCAGATTACACTAAGGCCTATCCGGATCTCGCCAAAGAATTTACCCGCCGTCAGAATTCAGAATTACCTAAAGATTGGGAAAAGGCTCTGCCTGAATTCCCGGCTGATTCCAAGGGGTTGGCCACCCGGGCTGCTTCTGGCAATGTTTTGAATGCGCTGGCCGAGGTTTTGCCGGAATTAATGGGCGGTTCAGCCGATCTGACCCCATCGAATAATACCTGGATCAAATCAGCCACGGCCTATCAACCCGAGAACACCATTGGCCGCTACCTGCATTTTGGGGTGCGTGAGCACGGCATGGGTGCCATTGTGAATGGCCTGGCTTATCACAAAGGCTACATTCCTTTTGGAGCAACCTTCCTGGTATTTACCGACTACATGCGCGGAGCGATTCGTGTAGGCGCGCTTTCGCATTTGCACACGATCTGGGTCATGACCCACGATAGCATCGGCTTGGGCGAAGACGGCCCAACCCACCAGCCAGTGGAACATCTGGCCGCCCTGCGGGCCATTCCGAATTTGCTCGTGATCCGTCCTGCTGATGCCAATGAGACCAAAGAGGCCTGGCGTGCTGCGATCCTCAATCAGCATCGCCCCACAGTCCTGGCCTTGACCCGCCAGGCACTGCCCACGCTGGACCGCAGTCAATATGCTTCTGAGACCGGCTTGCAGAAGGGTGCCTATGTCTTGGCTGACCTGGGGCCCAAGAAACCCGAAATGATTTTGATGGCTTCTGGTTCCGAGGTAAGCCTGATCCTCAAGGCAGCCGAGAAGCTGGCAGAAGCGGGTCACGGCGTGCGAGTGGTTTCATTCCCCAGTTGGGAGCTATTTGAAGATACCGACGCTGCTTATCAAGAAAGCGTCTTGCCCAAATCGATTCACAAACGTCTGGCGGTCGAAATGGCCATCCAGATGGGTTGGGAAAAATACCTGGGCGACGAAGGGAAGATGATCTGCATGCACGGGTATGGCGCTTCCGCTCCGGCAGCCGTCCTCTTTGAAAAATTTGGCTTCACAGTTGACAACGTCGTCGCTGAAGCAGAAAAATTACTCAAGTAGTGAAACCATGAAAATTGCTGTCGCGTGTGATCATGCTGGTTTTCCTTTGAAAGATGAGATCATTGCTGCCATTCAAGAGACGGGCAATGAGGCCATTGATTTAGGCACTTACAGTCAGGAACCTGTGGATTACCCCGATTACGCCGAAAAGGCGGGTCGGGCCATCCTGCAGGGTCAAGCTGAGCGGGCCATTCTGTTGTGTGGTTCCGGGGTAGGCGCTTCGATTGCGGCCAATAAGATCAAGGGCGTGTACGCCTGCATTTGCCATGATACTTACTCGGCTCACCAGGGGGTAGAGCATGACAATATGAATGTGCTTTGTCTGGGCGGCCGCATTATTGGCGGGGAACTGGCAAAGGAGCTTGTCAAAGCCTTTCTCAATGCCCGGTTTACCGGGGAAGAGCGCCACAAAAGGCGAACCGGTAAAATCGTGGCTCTGGAATCACATTTTGGCCAGTTGAACGGGAAATAACATAAACCCCGGTGGTAGCCCACCGGGGTATCCATTAAAAGGACTGTTTTATGAATACAGCAGAAGAATTATTTCAATTAGGGCAATCGATCTGGTACGACAATATTCAGCGCCGCTTGCTCAATAATGGTGAACTGGAAGGGATGATCAAGCGCCACGAGATTTATGGCGTGACCTCGAACCCCAGCATTTTCCAGAACGCCATTGCCAAAACCAATGATTATGACTCCGCTCTCAAACCAATGGCCTGGGCGGGTTGGTCAGCAAGTGACATTTTTTGGGAGCTGGCTATCGAGGATATCCGCGCCGCCGCCGATCTCTTTAAGCCGCTCTTTGACGAAACCAGCGGCGGAGATGGCTACGTCAGCCTGGAAGTAAACCCGATGCTGGCTCATGATGCCGAAGGCACTTACCGGCAGGCGCTGGAACTCTGGAAAAAGGTTGGGCGCGAAAACCTGATGATCAAGATCCCGGCCACGAAAGAGGGCATCGGGGCCATCAAAAAATGTATCGCCGATGGTTTGAATATCAACGTGACCCTGATCTTCTCACTGGAACGGTATCAAGAAGTGATCGATGCTTATCTCGCGGGCCTGGAGCAGCGTGTTCAGGCCGGTAAACCAATCGACAATATCGCTTCCGTGGCTTCGTTCTTTGTCTCGCGCGTTGATTCCAAAGTGGACCCACAATTGCAGAAGATCGTTGATGCCGCCTCTGCGAAATCGGCTGTAGCTGCCAAATTACTGGGCAAGATCGCCATCAGCAACGGCAAACTGGCTTATGAGATCTTCAAAAAGAATTTCACTTCAGAGCGCTATCAAAAATTAGCCGAAGCTGGGGCACGTCTGCAGCGTCCGCTGTGGGCCTCGACCAGCACGAAAAATCCCAGTTATCGCGACGTGATCTATGTGGAAGAGCTGGCGGGCTCGGATACCGTCAATACGGTACCGCCGCAAACCCTGAAAGCCTTCCTGGATCATGGCAAAGTGAAACTGACGGTTGAAAATGCCTTGTCGGAAGCTCACGCTCATTTTTCTGACCTCGAGAGTCTGGGCATCTCCATGACCACTGTGACAGATGAACTGGAAGCAGAAGGGGTGAAATCCTTTGCAGATGCCTTTACTTCCTTGCTGGCCACGATTCAGACCCGGTCCGATCAGGCAGTTGCTGAACTGGGCACGCTGAGCCAGTCGGTCAAGCAGGAAGTCAGCCAGTTAGAAACCGTCAATGCCGTCAAACGGCTTTTTGACGTGGACCCTACTTTCTGGACGGAGGATCCTGCCGGGCAAAAAGAGATCAAGATTCGCTGTAACTGGCTAAATGCCCCGTGGACTTCTCGTGACACCTACGAAGAATATGAAAAACTTCTCTCTTACTGCCGTGGGCAAAAGATCACCCATGCCCTTCTTCTCGGGATGGGAGGGTCTTCTCTGGCTCCTGAAGTCATGCGCTTGATCCACGGATTTTCAGACGAAGAGGGCAAATCTGCCCTGGATCTGGCTATCTTGGATTCGACTGATCCGCTGCAGGTTGAAGCTGCTTTCCAGCGTTCCGCAGTGGAGCACACGCTCTACATCGTTTCCAGCAAATCCGGTGGAACGGCCGAGGTGAATGCTTATTTTGATTTTTTCTGGGCAAAAGCGGAAGAAAAATTGGGCAAGAAAGCGGGCGAACATTTTGTTGCCATCACTGATCCAGGTACCAAACTTGAAACGCTGGCAGAAGACAGGCACTTCCATCAGATTTTTGCCGGTGACCCGATGGTGGGCGGCCGTTTCTCAGCCCTGACAGCTTTTGGACTGGTCCCAGCGGCTCTGGTAGGCATGGATCTGGAAAAATTGCTGGTGCACGCTCAGATCACCGCCAGCCAGTGCCTGCCTGAAGTACCTTTCGGCGCAAACCCCGGTGCCATGCTGGGAGCGATAATGGGCACCGCCTGGAAGGCCGGGAAAGATAAGCTGACCGTCATTACCGACACGGATTGGAACTCTTATGGTTCGTGGCTCGAGCAATTGATTGCTGAAAGCAGCGGCAAACTGGGGAAGGGCATTGTCCCCATTGCCGGGGAGCCTGCCATGGCAGCAGACCGCTACCAGAAAGATCGCTTGTTTGTTTATCTGCGCTCCACGGGTGAGCAGGAAACCTTTTGCGCTTCTCTCCGTCAGGCCGGGCAGCCGGTGCTTGAGTTCACGGTAGCTTCCCCCTATGATCTGGGCGGTCAATTCTACCTCTGGGAGGTAGCGACTGCCATTGCTTGCGCGATGCTCCAGGTTAATGCCTTTGACCAGCCAGATGTACAGGACAACAAAACACGTACCGTGAACAAGATTGCTGGCTTCAAAAAAGAAGGAAAACTGGCAGATTTTGCGCCTGCCTTTGAAATCGAGGGAACGAAGTTCTTTGCTTCTCAAGCAGTTTCGCTGATATCCGAGAAGAGTATTCAGGAAACGTTGCTGGCTTCTCTGCAGAAAGTCGTTCAAGCCGGTGATTTCATTGCAATCAATGCTTACCTGCCGCGCAACGCACAATCCGATACGGAATTGACCCAGTTGCGTCAACTGCTTCTTGAAAAATTCTCCTGCGCTACCACGCTTGGCTTTGGTCCGCGCTTCTTACATTCTACCGGGCAATTGCATAAGGGCGGTCCCAAGAGCGGCGTTTTTGTACAAATTACCGCGGATTCCGCCCTTGATTTTGATATCCCGACGGAAGGGATCACCTTTGGTACGCTGGAACGCGCCCAGGCTATCGGAGATTTCGAGGCATTGGAAGCTCGCGGTCGGCGAGTGATCCGCATTCAATTACCCCGCCCGGATGCCTCTCTTTTGGTGAAATAATGCCAGATCGATTAGACGATTTCGAGGCCTATCGCGCCAAAATGAATGACCGCATCCTGCAGATCGATCATTTGGGCATAAAACGTTTCTTCAATCTGGATACTGCGGCCTATCAATCGGCTGCCCTGGACGAGAACACGAAGGAACTGCTGGGACTGGTGGCTTCGACCGTATTGCGTTGCAACGATTGCATCGATTATCACATTTTGCAATGTGTCAAAGTGGGCTGGAGCGATGCCGAGATTTATGACGCTTTGAACGTAGCGCTCGTCGTTGGGGGCAGTATCGTCATTCCGCATCTGCGCCATGCTGTGGAATCCCTCGATCTGGCCAGAACGAAATAAAAAGATCGAAAAGGCCGGCTCCAAGATTGGAGCCGGCCTTTAGCTTTAATCATTGTGAATGATGATGCATGAACACGAAATTACTTCTTTTTCTTGAGACTCCTGATCCCCAGCAAGATCAATAAAACCGCTGTCAGGTGAGAAAGGATCCAGAGTAGTCCCTGCATGCCTTTGCACAGCAGAGAGATTTTCCGACCATTTTCCACCGGCATCTGTACGGAACCATTCCAATCGAAGTTCACCAGCTTCTCAAGATATTGATTGGCTATGCAGCCTTCCAGGCTAAAAATGTAAATGCGCTCAGTAAAAGAACTGGCTATGAGCAGATCGCGGCGCAAATCCAGCCAGCGCATTGCCTTCATGGGTTGACCGTCATCCAGAATGACCCCGCCGCCAGTGCTGCCCAGGCCAATCCCTTGCGCTTGGTGTGCATAGCTCCAGAGAATGGCATCTCCATTTTTATCAAACCCGCTGCTGTAGAGCATCAATACTTCGCGATCAGAATTCAGGGCCGTAATTCCCATCGCTTTCGCAAAAACGTTCGAGTCTGCGATCCGTTCATCTACAACAAATGGAAAGTTATAAGTTTCTACTGCATACCCGTCGTTTCGGATCAAATTGATCAAGGCGCGCAAATCGCCTTCCAAACGTCGGTATTTCCCGGTTTGGAACATTCTCAAGAAAATATTGGGGGTGGTTTTGATCCAGTTGGGCCCAAAAAGGCTTATCTTGTTATATCGAGGTTCGATATCCAACCCGATTGCCGCCCATTGGAGCTTATGTTTCACCGTCCAGGCCTTGAATTGGGCATAGACGGTAGCTGTTTCGGCCACGGTATCCAGACTGGTCCAATAGCCTTTTTCTTCCGGCAGCAGAATCCAGGCGGTCATGGGGATACCGGCTTTCATCAATTGCTGAACGATTGCCGCCCGTTCGTTGGAAAAATCCTTAATCCCTAAACTGAGGTTCGCGTGCAATTCTTTGAGAGTGTGAATAGTAGCTGCGGAAAAGCATTCCTTGAGTTGCTCAGCCGGGAGTTCGCAGAAAAAAGTCAGGCAAGGTTGGGACTTCATTGGTGAATTAAGACTCCTTTTTAAACTTTAGCAAATTTACCGATGCGGGAGCCAGATCGACGACCAGATCGTTCCCGGTTTTCATGATGAAATTGCTGGAGTGAAAGTGTACCCGATTGGGGTGCTCAAAGGTATTGGCATCCAGCGGATGGTTCGCTTTGAGTTCCTGCCATTCCACTGCCTGGAAATTCTCTTTCTGTGAAAAATCTACGTGCACCTGATTCCGTTTTTCGGGATGGCGATTCACAAGCAGCATAGCAATGGCATCGCCCTCTTCGCTGGCAGTCGCGCAAGCATCCAGGTAAGGAACGTTTTCATGTGCCTGCACGTTTTCGCCAAGTTTGGACGCAGCAAAAGTTTCGGATTCGCACTCGAACGGCAGCACGTTTTCTTCCAGTTCAGCAGCAAGCTGGAAAGGATAATAGATTGCGGTGGCGATGGCAGTTTTTTCATTGGTCTTGACCAGCGGCAAAATGTTGACCAGTTGTGCCAGATTGGCAATATCGACCTTTTTGAAGCTGCGATATAGCACGTTGATAATTCCTGCTACGTAAAGGGCATCGCGCATAGTGTAAGTGACCTGATGCATACTCTTGGCATTCTCACCGGGAGGCAGCCAGATATTCCACTCATCGATGCATTGGGTGATACGGTCTTTCCCTTTCGAGGATTGAATTTGCGCATCGACACGATCGATGATCCATTGAAAGTCGATGGGCGCAGCCACAACCGAGGCAAAGAGTTGGGCCGGGTCGTAGCTTTCCCGCCAGGATTCCTGCTCAGGCTGGTAGATATGCCACGAAAGAAAGTCAAAATCATCCGCACAGGCCGCAAGTACTTCGCGGTTCCACTGGCTGGCCGGATCATTTTCACGATCTGTCAGCGGATTATTTCCCACCGCAATGATCTTGATGGTGGGGTCAACAGCTCTCATGGCTTTCACAAAGCGATGCAGGCGCTCAGCGTATTCTTTGGCGGAGGTGGTGCCAATTTGCCACGGTCCCCAGACTTCATTTCCAACCCCCCAGTATTTGACGGCATAGGGTTCTGGATGGCCATTTTCTGCCCGGCGCTTTCCCTGTTCACTGTCCGCTGCAGAATTACAGTACGCTACCCAGCGGGCAGCCTCTTCGGCTGAGCCGGAGCCATCGTTGACTACCAGATAGGGCTCGATATCCATTTCTTCGCAGAAGGTCAGGAACTCATCTGTTCCGATCTGGTTGGATTCTTCCGCCTGCCAGGCTGCATCGTGCCGTGCCGGGCGTTTCTCTTTAGGGCCAATCCCATCTTCCCAGTGATAACCGCTGGCGAAATTACCGCCGGGGTAACGGATCATCGGGATCTGCAGCTTCGTCAAAAGCTCTATGGTATCTTGCCGCAAAGCTGAGCCATCTTTCGTCCAGATGCCGTCGTAAACGCATCGCTCCAGGTGCTCTACGAACTGCCCTAGCAAGAAAGGAGAAGCCTCACCCTGCGGGGTTTCGACATTGATCTTGATCTTCGAGACAACCGGCTTCTGAAACAAAGCCATCCAGGCCGGTTTGAGATTCTGATACTTTTTCTTTTTGACCGAGTCCGCCAGAGTAAATTCAAGCAGCCCTACCTCACGGGTCTCAGCCTCGATCTTGACCGGCCCCGAAAGGGAATGCCCGACGACCGTGATTCTGATCGAGATTCCAATAGAAGCCAGCAATGGAGTTTCTTTGTTGATCTGGCTGGCGGGGTAGGGCGCGGCATTTTCAGGGGCCACAGTGATCTCTTCTGGAGTAACCTTCTGATCGCCAACGTGCAGCGCAAATGCCGTGATGGTAGCCGGGGCAAAAGTGTCCAGCAAAACGAACTCGAAACCCTGAGCGTTTTCCTTGAGACTGCCCGGGACGATCAACTTTCGCAAAACGAATTCTGGAATAGCCATTATTTCACCTATACATCGAGAGTTTGCAGAGTGGCCTTTTTCTTGCCGATCATCAGGATGGGAATGATCGCCAGCAGAGTCGCAGCGGCTGCAGCCTGGAAGATCAGCCCGGTCGGGATGAAGGCTTCCTGACCATTGAGTGTGGTATGAATGCCATACGCCGTTGTGAGCCAGCTTCCCAGCAGCGGGCCGGGAACCATGGTGAAGGCCACCGAGAACATGATGACGAAGCCGCCAAACTGACCGCGTTTATCCTCCGGGAAAAGATCTTTCGTCCAGGCAGAGGTCGCGATGGTCCAGGCACTGATGGGGGCCAGCCACAAGATACCGGTCAGGATCAGTCCCAGATTGGTGCGCGCCAGTGAGAAAGCGAACAGTCCGATGGCTTCGAAAATGATTGCCAGAATGGTCATACGTTTTCGTCCCCATTTGTCGACCAGCAGTCCCAGCGGATAGGCAGCCCCAATTCCGCCGATCAGGATGGCAAAGAAAACGATCAGTGAAGATTCGAGGTTGGTTTTATTCAAGAAGTGATTGACGTAGATCAGCAAATACGGGAAGAAGATTTGCTGCGCGACTCCCCACAGGGTGATGGCGATTAAAACCAGCAGCAGATCGCGCGAGAGTTTTGAGTTTGAGTCCTTGAAGGTACTGGCTAACTGCGACCAGTAACTGCCCTCTACGGGCTTGGCTTCCCCTTTATTTTCTTTGAGAAGCAGCCCGGCGACCAACCCCAGTACCAGCACCATTCCACCCACGATGTAGAAGAAGGCAAAGTAACCGAATTTATCGATCACGATCCCGGCACCGCCATAAACGAAAAGCAGGGCCACCCAGCTCAAAATTTCCAGCACGCCCATGACCTTGCCGCGGTTTTCGACGGTGGTAATGTCGGCGACGTAAGCGTGAAAGACGGAATCATTGGCGGTGGAACCCAGAAAGGTCATTACGCAGTCAAAGAGAATCGCCATGAAAACGGCCACTCCAATCGACTTGAAGAAAGCCGCGGTCGGGAACGCCGCCGTTGTGATGCCCCAGAGGATGTATCCGATCAGCAAGAAGGGTTTGCGCCCCCATTTGCTGCGTTTGCGATCACTCAGAGTTCCCATTGAGATTGAGGCAATGGTGGCTGTGATGGCACTGGCCGCGACCATCCAGGAAATCGGGCGCGGATCAGGGGTGATATTGTTGTAGATGAAGGTATTGAAGTACTGATTCTCGACGCCCCAGGCCAGGGAGCCCAAAAAACCGAGAACGATGATGGCAAACCAGGTTCGCTTGTTCAGCATGGAATTCTCCTCTTTGCAGGAATTAGGAAATAGTTTGAGCCAGGGCAATCGCGCCAAGTTCACCGGCGCGGTCTCCCAGACCAGGTAGCTGAATGAATTGATCGGTCTCTTGCAATAATTTTTCATTCTGAACGTAACCGTTCAGGCAGACAACTGTTTTTGCCCGCACCTGAGCGATCAACCCCGGAATTTTCATGACCCCGCCACCCAGAATAATGCGTTCAGGCGAAAAACTGACGATCAGGTTCCCCAGTGCATAAGCAATGTAATCTGATTCCAGCTGCCAGGCAGGGTGATTCGCAGGTAAAGTCTCGGCGGGTTGTCCCCAGCGTGTTTTGATCGCCGGTCCGCTGGCTAATCCTTCCCAGCAATCTTGATGGGAAGGGCAAATGCCGGCAAACGGATCCTTGCTGCGGTCATGCGGCAGAAACATGTGCCCAACTTCTGGGTGAATGGCACCGTGCAGGGGTTTTCCTTCGTTAATGATGCCACCGCCAATGCCTGTGCCAATTGTGATGTAAATGAAATGCCGGCACCCCTGTGCATTTCCCCAGCGCCCTTCTCCCAGAGCTGCCGCCGTTACGTCCGTGTCGAAAGCAGCTGGAATTTTCAGCTGTTCTTCAAAATAATGTACCACCTGCGTGTTGCGCCAGGCCAGTTTGGGGGTGGAGGTGATCCAGCCATAGTGGGATGACTCATGGTCCAGACAGACTGGGCCAAAGAAGCCCAATCCGGTCGACTCAAGCTGAATCTGATTTTCTTGCTTTACCTGTTCAAAAAAATGGATTACTTTGGGAAGCGTTTCTTCTGGAGTAGTCGTCGGAATACGAAGCTCCGCCAGAATGTGTTCCGGATCGCTGGCAACGATACAATTGAATTTTGTTCCGCCAGCTTCAACACCTGCATACCACTTAGTCATTGATTCACCGTTGATAAGGAAGTTTTCGTTAATCATAGCACAATCAAACTGTTCGAAATAGACGAATCACAGTACGGTATAATTTGTCTATTCAACATTTTTTGTGTCAGCAGTTGAGTTAACCTGCTCGGCTTTCATTTTTATTTTCCGACAGGGAAATTCAACCATTTTTATTTTCATCGAGGGAGTAATGGATCTTTTTGAAAAATGCAGGAATTACACAGATGCCCGCGAAGCCATCGCTCGCGGCATCTACCCTTATTTCATTCCTTTGAATGAAACTGAGGGTACAGAGGTAGTCTATCAGGGCCAGCGCTTGATCATGTGCGGCTCGAACAACTACCTGGGGTTGACCACTCACCCCAAAGTTCGTGAAGCCGCCGTGGAAGCGACAAAGCGTTATGGCACAAGTTGCACCGGTTCTCGCTTTCTCAATGGTACTTTGGTCATGCACGAACAGCTCGAAAAGGAGCTGGCCGAGTGGGTGGGCAAGGAAGCCACGCTGGTTTTCTCAACCGGTATGCAGACCAACTTAGGCACGGTCAGCGCCCTCATCGGGCGCGATGACGTGGTGATCCTCGACAAAGAGGATCATGCCAGCATCGTGGATGGTGCCCGTCTGGGTTACGGGAAGATCGAACGCTATCGCCACAATGACCTGGATCATCTCGAAAAAGTGCTGCAGTCCATTCCTGAAACAGCGGGGGCTTTGCTGGTCGTGGATGGCCTCTTCAGCATGGAAGGTGATCTGGCCCCCATTCCCGAGCTGGTGAAATTGACCAAGAAATACGGCGTCCGCTTTATGGTCGATGACGCTCACGGTATGGGCGTCTTGGGCGGCGGTCATGGTACTGTAGCGCATTTCAACGCCACTGCCGATGTAGACCTGATCATGTCCACCTTCAGTAAGTCATTTGCCTCACTGGGCGGCTTTATTGCCGGGGATGATGTGACCATTGATTACATCAAGCACAATGCGCGCTCGCTGATCTTTTCTGCCAGCATTCCGCCTGCCAATGCCGCGGCAGCTCTGGCTGCCTTACACGTGATGCGTGACGAGCCAGAACGGGGCACCCGCGTCTGTGAGATTGCGGCCCGGATGCGCCGCGAGTATAAGGCAATGGGATTCAACATTGGTAAGTCCGAGACTCCGGTTATCCCCATTATCATCGGGGATGACGAAAGAACCTTCCTCTTCTGGAAGACTCTCTTCAGCAACGGCGTTTTCGTCAATCCGGTGGTCTGCCCGGCTGTCAGCCAGGGGCATCAGCTCCTGCGTACCAGCTACATGGCTACCCATACCGATGCCCAGATGGATTTCGTTCTCGAAACTTTCCAGCGTGTCGGCAAAGAATTAGGGATCATCTAGTCATAAAAAGAGCCCGGTCAGAGATTTCTGGCCGGGCTTATTCTTTACTTCATGATAAACAGAATGCCGATCGTTCCTGGTCCGCAATGACTGGAAATGGTCGCGCTGGCGTGAGTGGAACAAATTTCTTCGATATCAGCAATTTTCTTGAGTTCACCAGTCAGGTAATCTGCATCCGCATCTGAACCCGGGTGGGTGATAAAAACCCGGTGCAGATCGATATTGGGTAACTTCTTCTTGAAATCAAGCACCATGGAATCGAGAGCTTTCTTGCGGCTGCCGCTGACTTTCTCTTTGATCCCCAGGGTGCCATCCGGCTGGACCTCGATCACCGGGCGGATGCGTAATAGACTGCCCACTACGTGCTCCATCGCGGAACAACGGCCACCCATGTAAAGATAATCCAGGGTATCGATCACAAAGCTGGTATAGACTTTGGAGGTCGTTTCTTTCAGGGCCATTTCAATCTCGTCGATTGTTTTTCCCTCTTCCCGCATTTCAGCCGCTTTCATCACCAGCAAGCCAATCCCTGTGGAAAGGTTGAGCGAGTCGACCACTCGAATATCCGCATCGGGCAGGCTTTTGGCTGCCAGTTGGCCATTTTGATTGCTAGCTGAAAGCTGTGAAGAAATACTGATATAAATTCCATCCTGATACGGCTTGAAGGCCTCGGTAAAAGAAGCTACTGATGGTGCCGAGGTTTTGGGGAGTTTCCCAGTTTTTTCGGCATAAGCAAACAATTCACCCGAAGTAATGTCCACACCATCCAGATAGCTCTTCTCGTTGATGAAGACCCCCAGCGGAATGATGTGAATGTTATACTTTTTGATCTGTTCTGGCGACAGATCACAGCAGCTGTCAGCAAAGATTTCCATGATTGTGCTCCTCGAATAAAAATGATTGTTTACAGCAAATGAAGATAAATGAATGAATAAATGATCTTTTGATTTTAATCCAATTTTGCTAACTAAAAAGGAGATTTCCATTGTTGAAAATCTCCTTTTGCAGGTAACTTACCGCGAAAACGTTCCGCCGATCAGAACAATCCCCAATCTTCCCCCAACCCTTCTTCCATCATCGAGAAATCCCAAACGTCCATTCCTAGATCGATCCCTACCGGCCGTTCCAGCATTTCTTCTGCCTTCTGACGTACGGATTCAAGCATTGATGGGCCATAAGGGCAAAATGGAGTGGTCAAGATCATCTTGACGATGGCTCCATCCGCGTCGATCTTGACATTGCGGATCAGTCCTAGCTGGATGACATTCAGCCCTAACTCCGGGTCGACAATATCACTCAGCCCCTTCTTGAGCTTGTTAGCCAGTTCGGGGTCAGTTTCTTCCGCTTCCCAGGCCGGGCGGTTAGTACCGGGTTTGCCATTTTCCATTATTTAGTTTCCATCAGGCTTTCTTTAGAGATAATGTAAGAGCACTGATTGTCTCCGTCTAAAACGCACTCCACTTTCTGGGTGGGGGCAGAAAGGAAAGCGGAGATCAGTGTTTGATCCATCAAACATACTTCCGGATGTTCCTGGCCCACGTGGTAGAACGGGCACGAAACCTCACGAATTTTGTAGTCTTCACCGATCTTTTCCCATTCGATCTCGAAACCCTGTTCCGCCAGGGAACGTTTGATGAAATTCAGCTTTTCTTCGATGGGCAGTTTCTTAATGCGCTCTGCCTGATCAGAAGCGATGCTGGTCGCGATTTGCGAGAAGATGGATTCAATTTCATTCTCAGGCATGCGCATTTTCAATTGCGTCAGCAAAAGATTGGTTAACTGCAAATAGCGGGTAGGGAATTTTTCCATCCCGGTTTCGGTCAGTGAATACACCATCCGCGGACGACCCACACCGTGCCGGACTTCTTCAGCCTGTACCAATCCATCTAGCTGCAGATTGGTGAGGTGGTGCCGGGCGGAAATGGTATTGATGTTGACTGCTTCGGCCAGATCGTTGATGGTCGACTGCGGATGATTCAGCAAGGTCTGCAAGATTTTCTCGCGTGTGCTTTTCATAAAACCTCTTTCTCAAAGCAGAGTCATAATATCATATTTCGAGAATATTTGTCAATAAATAGATAAATATCCAATAAATAATAAGAGAATTATTAGAACAATCTCGATAAATTAGGTATTTATTGACCCGGTACACTGGGTATGCTATAATGTTGCCGTTGTTATAATTATTATGAATTAAATGATAATTATTAACAAATCGACCCTTTATTATATGAATAGGAGTTCTCCTCCATGTCAGAATTAACGATCAAAAATCTGCATGTCAATATCGATGAAAAACCAATCCTTAACGGTGTCAACCTGGTGGTTCCGCAGGGGGAGGTGCATGCCATCATGGGCCCCAATGGGACCGGCAAATCCACGCTGGCAAATACTTTGCTTGGCCATCCGTCTTATACTGTCACGCAAGGGGAAGTCTTTTTCAAAGGCGCCAACTTGCTGGATCTCTCGACAGATGAGCGCTCGCGTATGGGGTTGTTTCTGGCCTTTCAATACCCGGTTTCCATCCCTGGAGTAACCGTCGCCAATTTCCTGCGCACTGCTCTGAATGCGCGGCGCAAACAGGAAAATCCAGACGAGAAGGGCATTCCCATTCCCGAATTCCGTAAATTATTGAAATCCAAAATGGATGAGCTGAAAATCGACAGCTCTTTTGCTGGCCGTTATCTGAACGAAGGTTTTTCCGGTGGCGAGAAAAAACGTATCGAAGTACTGCAAATGGCCGTCCTGGAGCCTGAAATTGCGATCCTGGATGAAATCGACTCTGGTCTCGACATCGACGCGTTGCGCATCGTTGCGGACGGCGTCAATCTTTTGCGTGAGAAACAGAATCTGGGGGTTCTGGTTATTACTCACTACCAGCGGCTCCTGAACTACATCAAACCAGACGTCGTTCACGTGATGATGGATGGCAAGATCGTTGAGTCGGGTGGCCCTGAACTGGCGATTCATCTGGAAGAACATGGTTACGAGTGGGTGCGTGAAAAAGTCGAGGAAGAATCGCTTTAGTGTTTCCTCTTTTATCGTGAAAGCGAGGAGCTTATGGGTACCGAACAAAACGCGAAATTTCTAAACGATCTCGGCGAGTACCAGTATGGGTTCAAAGATCCCGAGACGTATGTTTTCAAGTCACAAAAAGGCCTGAATGAGCAAGTTGTCCGGCAGATCTCGGCCATGAAAGGCGAGCCGGATTGGATGCTGCAGTTCCGCTTGAAGGCCCTGGCGCATTTTCAGCAGCGCCCGCTTCCCACCTGGGGCGCGGATATTTCCAAACTCGATCTGGATGACATTTACTATTACGTCCGCCCAACGAATGAATCTGGTCAGAGCTGGGATGACGTTCCGGAGACCATCAAGAATACTTTCGACAAATTGGGCATTCCTGAAGCCGAGCGCAAATTCCTGGCTGGAGTCGGGGCCCAGTACGAGTCGGAAATGGTTTACCACAACATTCAAGAACATCTTGCCAAACAGGGTGTGATCTTCCTGAGCATTGAAGAAGGGCTGCGCCAGCATCCTGACCTCTTCCGTCAGTATTTCGGCACGGTCATTCCCATTGAAGACAATAAATTTGCGGCTCTGAACTCGGCCGTCTGGTCCGGGGGCTCTTTCGTGTACGTGCCTAAAGGCGTTCACGTGGAATTGCCGCTGCAGGCTTATTTCCGCTTGAACGTGGCCAACATCGGCCAGTTTGAGCGGTCTCTGATCATCGTTGATGAAGGCGCCCAGGTTCATTACGTCGAGGGTTGTACGGCCCCGCAGTACTCTACCAACTCCTTCCATTCAGGCGTGATCGAGATTGTCGTCAAAAAAGGCGGCCGCATGCGCTATACCACTATCCAGAACTGGTCCACCAACGTTTACAACCTGGTGACCCAGCGGGCAACCGTGGATGAAAACGGCACAATGGAATGGGTCGATTGTAACCTGGGGTCGAAAGTCACCATGAAATATCCTTCCTGCTATCTAATGGGCAAGGGCGCTCATGGCGAGATCCTTTCGGTTGCCTTTGCCGGCAAAGGTCAGGATCAAGACGCCGGCGGCAAGATCTTGCACTTCGCGCCTGACACCAGTTCCAAGATCACTTCCAAGTCTATCAGCAAGAACGGTGGCCGTTCCTCTTATCGCGGTCTGATCAAGGTGGCCAAAGGGGCTACCAATGCCAAGTCGAACGTGGTTTGTGATGCTCTTCTGTTGGATCCCGCTTCGCGGTCGGATACTTATCCCACCATTGAGATCGACGAAGAGGACGTGACCATTGGTCACGAGGCTTCAGTCTCCAAAGTGGGTGAGGAACAGCTCTTCTATCTGATGAGCCGCGGCCTTTCTGAAGAAGAAGCCACCACCATGGTCGTTTCTGGCTTTATTGAACCATTGGTTAAAGAATTGCCGATGGAATATGCGGTTGAAATGAACCGGCTGATCCAGTTGCAGATGGAAGGTTCAGTAGGCTAACCCAGAGGAAAAAACAATGACTGAATCTCCAGCAATCGTGATCAAAAAGAAAACACTGACTTCTGCAGGGATCAAGGAATTCTCTTTTTCTCCTGACTTTGCTTCTCTTCCACAGAGCGTTCGGGCTTACTATGAATCTGCCTGGAAGCGCTACCAGCAGACGCCTTTTCCAACGCTCAAAGATGAGCCCTGGCGCCGTACCGACATCCGCGCACTGCAAACGGACCTCTTTGCGACGAATACGCAGGCGGCAAGCTCGGTTCCTGAGAATTTGTTGGAACCTCTGACTGATGAAAGTCATGGGGGGCAGATCGTTCTCACTCCCGGCCATTCCCAAATTTTCCTTTCGCCGCAGTTGGCCAGCCAGGGAGTGGTCTTCACTGACCTCCAGACAGCTTATGCCCAGCATCCAGAGCTTGTTGACCGCATTCTGGGAAAGTTGATCGACCTGGAAGACGATAAATTTGGCGCGCTCGCGGCGGCTATGGCCAAAGATGGTGTTCTTCTCTACGTTCCTCGCCATGTGAAAGTGGAAACTCCATTGCATTCCCTGTTTTGGGGTGCTGGGGAGCATGCCGCTTTCTTCTCGCATTATCTGGTTTATCTGGACGAGGGTGCAGAAGTGACTTATGTTCATGAATCTTCTTCTCCTGCCGGGCAAGCCCAGGCCATGCACTCCGGTTTGATGGAGCTTTACGTCGGGGAAGGCGCCAAATTGAACTTTGTTGAACTGCAATCCTGGGGCGACAATATGTGGAACTTTACCCACGAACGCATCGATGTCGCCCGTGAAGGCACTGTCGATTGGATTTTCGGCGCTCTGGGCAGTCATCTGACCAAGAACTTCTCCGATCTTAATCTGGTCGGCGAAGGCGCTACCGGCAAGATGTCTGGCTTTTACTTTACCGAGGGCAAACAGCACCTCGATCATGACACACAGCAAAATCACCTGGCTCCGCATACCACCAGCGACCTCCTCTTTAAGGGCGCTCTGGTGGGGGAGAGTGAATCTGTCTGGCAGGGAATGATCTACGTTGCCCCCAATGCCACCAAAACGGATGGGTACCAGGCCAATCGCAATTTGATTCTGGATCCGCGTTCTAAAGCCGATTCAATTCCCGGTCTGGAGATCTTGACGGATGACGTCCGCTGCACGCATGGCGCCACAGTCGGCAAGATCGATCAGGATCAGGTCTTCTATCTGGAAAGTCGTGGTTTAGCCAAAGAAGACGCCGAGCGCTTGATTGTGGAGGGTTTCTTTGACCCGATCATGCAGCGGATTCCTTTCGATGGCGTAAAAGCGCGTTTCCAGCGCGCAATTATTGAGAAATTGGAAAGTTTCCACCTCGAAAAGGCATAACCTGTGAATTATGCTAAAATGAATGGATTAACTTTCAATTTGGAGTAGACAAGCATATGGCATCTGTACCATTTATGAAACCACCAGAACATGAATTTCAGTACGAAGTGGGCGATACCGTTGAGGTGTTTTGCGACCACGAAAAGGGAGGCGAGCGAGTCCGCGGTTGGCTGCGCGGTATTGTCGTACAGGTGGACCCGAAAATGGTAGCCGTTCAATTCCGTTCCAATGTCTTCCTGACCGATGGGTGGATGGTGCCGGACCACATTCTCTGGTATCCGCAGAATTCCCCTCACATCCGGGAACCGTTGAAAAAGCCCAGTAAATCCGATTCCCAGCAAATCGGCGACTTATAAAGGATATCATGATAGCTTCAAGCATTGCTGAACAAAAAGTGGCTCTGATTCGCAAAGATTTCCCCGTACTTGAACGTGAGGTGCATAACTCAGTTCCGCTGATTTACTTTGATTCGGCGGCCACGTCCCAAAAGCCTCAGTCCGTGATCGACTCGATGAATGAATATTATCGTCTTTACAATGCCAATATTCATCGAGGGGTGCATACCTTAGCCGAAGAAGCAACTGCAAAATATGAAGAGGCTCGCGCCCGGATCGCTGCTTTTATTGGTTCTCCCAAAGCGTCCGAACTGGTTTTTACCCGCAATACCACTGAATCGATCAATCTGGTGGCTCAAACCTGGGGACGGGCCAATCTGCAGTCTGGGGATCTGGTCATTCTGACCGAAATGGAACATCACTCCAATCTGGTTCCCTGGCAGATTTTGGCAGCTGAAAAAGGATTTCGCCTTGAATTTATCCCGGTCACAGACGAAGGCCTGCTTGATCTGGATGTATACCATCAGCTTCTCCAACAAAATCCGAAACTGGTGGCTTTCACTCAGTTCTCGAACGTACTGGGAACCATCAACCCTGCCCAAGAGATGATCCAGGCAGCTCACGCTGCCGGAGCACTGGTTTTGATCGATGGCGCTCAATCCGCCCCACATATTCCCGTCTCCGTTGTTAATCTGGGAGCTGATTTCTTTGCCTTTTCCGCTCATAAGATGCTCGGGCCTACCGGCATTGGAGGTTTGTGGGCGAAAGAAGAATTGCTCAAAGCCATGCCGCCTTTCCTGGGCGGCGGGGATATGATCAAGCGCGTCTATCTGCGTTCGTTTACCGCCAATGATATTCCGCACAAGTTCGAGGCAGGTACCCCGGCCATTGCGGAAGCGATTGGTTTCGGAGCCGCCATTGACTACCTGAATTCCGTCGGTATGCAAACGGTCGAGTCGTTGGAACGGGAGATCACGGCATATGCCTACGAGCGAATGCGCCAAATCAAAGGCCTGACAATTTTAGGCCCCGCAGCAGAAAAAAGGGGAGGGGTGATCTCCTTTACCCTGGAAAATATTCATCCGCATGATGTTGCTCAGATTCTGGATTCAGAAGGCATTGCTGTTCGTGCCGGGCATCATTGTGCCATGCCGCTGCACGATCGTTTCCATATTCCAGCCACTACTCGTGCCAGCTTCTATCTCTACAACACGACCTCCGAAGTCGATCACCTGGTCAAGGCAATCGAGAAGGTCAAGCAAGTCTTTGGAGAATAAGGATAGCTATGGACGACCTTTATCGTGAAGTGATCATTGAACATTACAAAAACCCGGAGCACCGCGGCGAACTGGATCCTCATGACATTTCATTTGAGGATGAAAACCCCCTGTGCGGCGATCATATTCGCATCGATTTGCGTGTAGATGAGAATGGCAAAATCACCGACGCTGCTTTTGACGGTCACGGGTGCGCTATTTCTCAGTCTTCTGCTGATCTTTTACTGGAAGATATCATCGGCAAGAATGTCGCAGACGTCAAAAAAATGACCAAACAGGATGTACTGGATTTGCTGGGCATTGAATTAGGCCCGGTTCGCTTGAAATGTGCTTTACTGCCGCTGAAAATTCTGAAAGCAGGGGTCTATGGGCTGGGAGAGGCTTCGGACGATCTGGTCGAAGGGGAGAGCGAATGACCGACGAAAAGCATTATCAATTCGTTGAAATTGCTCCCGTTTCTGATCTGCCCGTGAATGAGCGGCTTTTTCTGGAAGTAGGGGAATTACCGGTAGTGATCTATAACCTCAATGGTGAGTATTATGCCACCGGTGATGTCTGCAGCCATGATCGCGGCCCCATTGGGGAAGGTCAGATTGAAGGCTACGAGGTGATTTGCCCTCGTCACGGAGCCCGTTTCGACATTCGCAGTGGCAAAGTGAAGCGTTTTCCGGCCGCGCGGGATATTCCCAGTTACCTGGTAAAAATCGAAGCAGGCAAGATATTTCTGGGAATTCCTCAAGAATAGCTTACTCTTCGTGTAGTCGTTCGATCTTGGCGCCCAGGGCCCGTAATTTTTCGTCCACCCGTTCGTAACCACGGTCGATTTGACCCACGTTGCGAATGATGGAGGTACCTTTGGCTGAAAGTGAAGCCAGCAGCAGCGCCATTCCCGCCCGGATATCCGGGCTTTCCATTTTTTCGCTCATGAGCTGGGTCGGACCCTGCACAATGCAGCGGTGCGGGTCGCACAAGACGATCTGAGCGCCCATTCCCACCAGTTTGTCGGTAAAGAACATCCGCGACGGATACATCCAGTCGTGGAATAGCACGGTGCCTTTTGCCTGGGTGGCCAGAACGATGGCAATACTCATCAAATCTGTCGGGAAGGCCGGCCAGGTATTGACGTTAATGGTAGGGATGGCCCCGCCCAGGTCCATTTCTACTTTCAATCTTTGTTTGGCTGGCACAAAGATCGCGTTCCCCTTTGCTTCCCAGGTCACTCCCAGACGTTTCAGCACCAGTTGGATCATATCCAGATATTCCACGCCAGCGTCTTTGATGGTGATTGTGCCATGCGTAACCACGGCAGCGCCCACAAAACTGATCACTTCCAGATAATCGGGCCCAATGGTGTACTCCCCGCCGTGCAGCCGCTCGACCCCCTCGATTTTCAATGAATTCGAACCAATGTGGCTGATCTTGGCCCCAAGTAAATTCAAAAAGTGACACAATTCCTGAATGTGAGGTTCGGAGGCGGCATTTCGAATGGTTGACGTACCCTTCGCCAGCACGCAGGCCATGATCGCGTTTTCAGTGGCTGTTACGCTGGCTTCATCCATCAAAATGTCCGCGCCAACCAGTTGTTTTGCGTGAAACTCGAAGGACCGCTCACAATTTACTTTCGCGCCCAATTTTTTTAGGGCCAGCATGTGGGTATCGACCCGGCGGCGCCCAATAACGTCCCCGCCAGGAGGGGGTAAAACCAGATCCTTGGCCCGCGCCACACCCGGCCCGGCCAGTAAAATGGAGGCACGGATCTTCCGGCACAGATCCGGGTCAAGATCGGTGGGGCGCACCACTTTGGCCTGCACCTTCCAGGTATGTGCATCCACGATGTCAATCGTAACACCCAGGCTCTGGATCAGCTTGCGCATGTTTTGCACGTCCTGAATATCCGGGACGTTGTGCAGAATCACTGGCTCATCGGTCAGCAGACAGGCAGCAAGGATGGGTAAGGCAGCATTCTTATTACCAGAAGGGGTAACGGTCCCATTCAGCGGAATTCCACCTTCGATAATAAACTTTTCCATGACAACCTCCAGATGAAATCAGTGTTAAAGTTAAACAGATCAAGAGTGTTGCAAATATCATAACAGGTGCTTGAGCATCATGTCAATGCAAGCCAAATTTGCCTTGAAAAGAAAACCTTCGATTTTTTATCTCGACCCATATCCTGATAATCAGCGGATTATCCTCCTTATTCACGGGCTGGGATCAGATAGCAGTTCGTGGCAATTGCAGTTTCCTGCGCTGGATGCGCTGGGCTACCGACCGATTGCCATCGACCTGCCAGGGTTTGGACGTTCTTCTTATCCGTTGAAAATCTGGCGTATCCGGCGTGTAACAAACTGGATTGCCCAGGAAATCGTGGATTCCTTTCCTGAACCGATCGACGTCATGGGTCTTTCACTCGGGGGCGTGATTGCTCAAAAACTGGTTCAGGCTCGTCCGCAGAAAATCAAAAAGCTGATCCTGGTCAGCACTTTCAGTCGTTTGCACCCCCGTCTGCGCAAGAATCTTCCCTATCTCCGTTCCCGCATTATTCAGATCTTTTCCGGCAGGCTGAAAGAACAGGCGCAAAATGTGGCCGATCACATTTTTCCGCAGGCAGACCAAAAATTATGGCACGATTATCTTTATGATCAGATTTGCCATGCCAACATCCGGGTGTATCGTCAGGCCATGCTCGAACTGGCCAAATTCTCCAGTTTTCGCTTTCTCCGCACACTGAAAATTCCCGTTCTGGTAAATTACCGGCACTGCGGATAACACGGTCAGCCTGGAAGATCAGATGCAGTTAGCCAAGCGCATTCCAGGCTCAACCCATGTTTTCATTCAAGGGGGTGGGCATGCCGTGAATGTGGATCATGCAGGCGAGTTTAACGCAGTGGTAACCAAATTTTTGGGCCAAAAAATTTAATTTTTTTTAACTTTTTCTTGAAAACGGAGTTATACTCCAAGCAAACTTTCATTCTTTTTCATTTTATTCAAAATTGAGGATTATTATGTTCAAAATTGAAAAGATTGATACCAGCAACAAAAAGCAGGTCGATGAATTTGTCCAATTTCAATATGATCTCTATAAAGGAACTCCGCAATTTTGTCCCCCGTTTCGCGGCGATATCAAATTGATGCTGAACCGCGACAAGCATCCGTTCTACGAGCATTCCCTCGCTGATTTCTTTGTGGTTCGGGATGAGAATGGCAAGATCGTGGGCCGCATCGCTGCCATGATGAATAATCCATTCAATGAATATCACAAAGTCAAAAAAGCTCAATTCTACCTTTTCGAATGCATCGATAACCAGGAAGTAGCAAATATGCTCTTTCAGGCCGTTTTTGACTGGGCTCACGAGCATGAATTGAACGAGGTGGTGGGGCCAAAGGGTTTTTCCGCTTTCGATGGCTATGGCATTTTGGTCGAGGGGTTTGAACATCATCAAATGATGACGATGATGAACTACAACTTCCCGTATTATGCCAAGCTGCTGGAGAACCTTGGCTTTACTAAGGAAGTTGATTTCGTCTCCTGCTATATTTACAAGGATAAATTTGTTCTGCCCGAAAAGGTGCGTAAAGCATCCGAGTTGGTGCAGAAACGTGGCTCCTTCAAAGTTCTCCAGTTCAAGAACAAGCGTGAAATGATGAAACATGCCTGGGAAATTGGCGAGGCCTATAACAAGACTTTTGTCAACAACTGGGAGTATTACCCCCTGACCAAAGGTGAGGTAAAGCTGCTGCTCGATAATCTGCTGGTCGTAGCTGATCCCAAATTGATCAAGTTGATCACCCACAACGATGAGATCGTTGGCTTCCTCTTTGCATTCCCAGATATCACGTCCGCTTTGCAGCGCCACGATGGCAAGATCACTCCGCTGGGAGTTCTTGACATGATGCGCGAACTGAAGAAGACCAAATGGGTATCCGTGAACGGCGCTGGGGTACTCCCGGAGTATCATGGCCTGGGTGGTAACGCTATTATGTATGCAGAAATGGAAAAGACGATCAAAGAATTCCATTTCGATCACTGCGAAATGACTCAGGTCGCTGAAACAGCCGCGCAGATGCGCAAAGATCTGATTAACCTGGGCGGTCAGCCTTACAAGAATCACCGCATTTTCCATAAAACCATCTAGAACTTATTACTGCATCGTCTGACAGGGTCCTCAAAATTGCTGGGGACCCTGTTTTTTTGGAATTTTTCTCAGACGGATTCCGGTATAATTAGGGGGTATTTGGAGGTACCAGGTGCAAAACATCAATCAACGACGTTGGCTCACTTATGCTGCGGTGATTTTGCTTTCACTGGCAGCTTTGATTTTTGCGAATTACCAGTTTGCTAAAACCAGTCCCGGTGGCACTGATTTTCTGGTGCATTGGGAAGGCACGCGTAATTTCTTTACCACTGGCACGAGCCCTTATTCTGATGACACAGCTTTGAAGATTCAGACGATGGTCTATGGCCGGGCTGCCGAGGCTGGAGAACACGAACTGCGGGTGGCTTATCCGCTGTATTCTCTCTTTTTCTTTGCTCCCTTTGCGCTGATCAAGGATTTTACCCTCGCCAGAGCCGTCTGGATGGCTATACTTGAGATCTGTCTGGTGCTGATCGCCATTTTGAGCTTTCGCCTGACTTATTGGAAGCCCAGCCCGCTTTTGTTTGCGCTTCTGGTGTTGTTTACCCTTTTCTCGTACCACGGCACCCGCCCGCTGATCAACGGCAACGCGGTGATCGTGGTCACTCTGCTTTTGCTGGCCAGTCTTTTGATGATCCGCGATGGCAAAGATGAAATTGCGGGGTTTCTGCTCGCCATTTCAACCATCAAACCCCAAAACGTCGTTTTGTTGATTGCCTTTCTGCTGTTCTGGGCCTTTTTCAACAAACGCTATCGTTTGATTGGCTACTTTCTTGGCAGTATGGTGATTCTGGTGGGTTTTTCCTTCTTACTGATCCCCGATTGGCTTACCCAGAATTTCCGTGAAATCTTGCGCTATCCCTCCTACAACCCGCCTGGGACAGTCGGCGCGGTGATGATCTCCTGGTGGGGCGATATTGGTACTCGCCTCTCTTACGCACTCAGCGGGGTCTTGATCGTCCTGCTCGGTCTGGAGTGGTGGTTGGGAAGGTACGCGGCCAACAAATATTTCTTGTGGGTAGCCTTCCTGACTCTGGCTCTCAGCCAGTGGATCGGGATTCAGACCGATCCGGGTAATTTCATTCTGCTTTACCCCGGCCTTTTCTTCTGCATGGAAATGATCTCCAGCCGCTGGAAGCAAAAGTCCGCTGGTTTTCTGGTCACTCTTGTGGCAGTGTTAACTGTCGGGATTTGGGCACTTTTCCTGGCCACAGTGCAGAAAAGTTACCAGCCCATCCAGAGTTCGCTGCTTTTCTTCCCGCTGCCGATCGTGGCCTTTCTGCTGCTCTATTGGGTGCGCTGGTGGACCACCCACTCGCGGAACATTGAATTACCCAACCAGACACTCGAGATTTGATGTCACGCCGGCAATACGTTCTTCTGTATCTGGCAAGTTTGCTTTTCTGGCTTCTGCTCAGCACCCTCCAGAAGACGCCTGGCTACATGGATGCCGCTTATTACACCTTGATGGGCAAACAAATTGCCGCAGGCCAGGGCGGCGTTGAACCCTTTATCTGGACTTATCTGGCGAATCCGGCTCAACTGCCCAATATCAGTTTTACCTACTGGATGCCGCTGACCAGCGTTATTGCCGCCTTGGGGATGATTCTTTTTCACTCGCAAAGTTTTTTTGCAGCTCGCTTCTTTTTTATTCTGCTGGCCGCTTTAATTCCCGTTCTGACGGTCCTGATTGCTGAACACTTCACCCATGAGCGAAAATATCTGGTTTCGTCCGCTTTTCTGGCGGTCTTCAGTGGGTATTTTGCGGTTTACTTTACCATTCCCGATTCATTTGTTCTCTATTGCGTTCTGGGCGCGCTCTATTTTCTTTTATTGCTTTCGCTGTTCTCTCAGCCTGCACAGCCAAAGACCTTTGGCCTGGTACTGGTCCTGGGGTTCGTTGCCGGTTTGATGCACCTTACCCGCGCCGATGGCATTTTGTGGCTGTGCGGAATATTTCTGGCGCTCTGGATGCTGCGCCAAACTCGATCTATTGGGCAATCCTTGTTGTTTGCCGGCCTGGCGCTTGTTGCCTACGCCGCTGTTCTTTCGCCCTGGCTCATTCGTAACCTGATTGTCTTTCACTGGGTTTTCCCGCCCGGATCGAATCTATCCCTGTTCTTCACAGGCTACAACGATCTCTTTGCCTATCCGCCTGAAAAGCTCACATTGGCCCACTTGTTCTCCGCCGGTGCCGCGAAACTGATTCTGGATCGTCTGCTGGCATTGCTCAATAATTTGGGCACCTGGGTAGGAATTGCCGGGCTGGTCATTTGGGCACCCTTTGCTGGCTATGGCTTGTGGCTGCAGCGCAAACAGAAGATCATCCAGTTTTACTTGCTTATGCTGGGCCTGCTTGCTTTCTTGATGTCACTCGTGTTCCCCTATGCTGGTGTGCATGGAGGCTTCTTCCATTCGTTGAGTGCCTTCCAGTGCCTGCTCTGGGCCATGATCCCCCTCGGTTTCGCCGCGGCCATTACTCGTATCGCTCACTGGCGCCGATGGAAGCCTGAACGTTCTCTGCGTCTGCTTGGCAGTACTTTCCTCGTTCTCACAGCGCTTCTCTCGGCTGGTTTCTTTGCCAGCAAGACTTTTGGGGGCAAATTTGATGCACAATATGTCGAGTTCGCCGGGCTGGGCAACTTTTTGCGGGCACACGGCGTTTCCAGCGACCAGCAGTTCATGGTCAACGATTCTCCGGGCTTTACCCTGAGCACAGGTTACTCTTCCATCCAGATGACCTCTGGAAGCCTCTCAGACGCTCTCAGCGCGATGAAAAGGTATCAGATCCACTATTTGATCGTCGCGTCCGACCACACCCCTGAATTCGATGATTGTTACACATCGCTTTGCCAGGATCCCTCCCTTTCTTATTGGGGACAGTTTGAAAAGAGCAAGATTTATCAGGTTACCCTGCCATGAAAACATTCCTCTTGAAGCACCCGGCTTTCGTGATCTTTTTTCTATCCTTGCTCCTGGCAACGGTCTTTGTCGTAAGCGGACAGATGCAATCCGGCGGCGGATTCCCGCTGGATGATGCCTGGATTCATCAGACCTATGCCCGCAATCTGGCCGCCTCTGGCCAGTGGAGTTATACTGCCGGCACTGTCTCGGGAGGGTCCACTTCTCCGCTGTGGACCCTGCTCATTGCCGCCGCGGACCTGATCTCAGCGCAGGCGGGTCTCTGGTTAACCTTCGTTTTTTCGATTCTGCTGTTCTCTTTGACCATCTGGCTGGGGGTAAAAACACTCTCCGCATTTATTGATCTTCCCTTCTCGGGTCTCCTTTTGGCCGCTTTTGTACTTGCCAGCGAATGGCACCTGCTCTGGGCCGCCGGCTCAGGGATGGAAACCATTTTGTATTCTGCCCTCATCCTGGCTTTATTCTTTCTGTTGGCGCAAGAACATCCGCGCTGGGGGGAGATTGGCTTGTTTGCTGGCCTGATTCTCTGGGTACGTCCTGATGGGTTGACCCTGCTTGGTCCCATTTTGTTGGTGTTCGTGTCGCGCTGCCTCCAGAAAAAGGAGCCAGTTCGTGCCATTTTTGCGCTTGTTCTTCCATTCGTCGTTTTGCTGTCAGCTTACATTGCCTTCAATGTTTCTACCACTGGCGCTTTCTTCCCCAACACCTTTTACGCCAAGCAGCAGGAATACAGTGCCCTCTGGGCACTACCTTTGTTGACTCGCATCGGGCAGGAAATACTGCCCATTTTGACAGGAACCGGCATCGTCATCCTGCCCGGATTTATCGCCGCCATCGTTTATACTTTCCAGCACCGCTCAGTGCCTGCTGCCAGCATGATCCTGTGGATTTTGGGAAGCATCCTGGTTTATGCCAGCCGCTTACCGGTAACTTACCAGCACGGGCGCTACCTGATACCTATCATTGCGCCTTATCTGGTGGTCAGCTTGCTGGGAATGTTTTGGCTGCTCCAGCGCATCCGCCTGCCGCGCTGGCAAAAGCTCGGCCAGTTTTCCTGGGCCACTTTGACCCTGTGTACTGCCGTGGCTTTCTATTTCACGGGCTTATCCGCTTATTGCCAGGACATTTCTTTGATTGACCATTTGATTGTTCAGCCAGCCCGCTGGGTAGCGGAAAACGTTCCTTCTGAGAAGATCATTGCGGTCCACGACATTGGGGCAATGGGATATTTCTCCGGCCATCAGCTCGTTGACCTGGCGGGGTTGGCCAACCCGGAAGTCATTCCTTTTATGCGCGACGAGCCCCGCCTGCATCAATACCTGCTGGAAAAAGGTTGTGCTTATTTCGTAGGTTTTTCTGATTGGTATTCCAGTTCCAGCCAGTGGGGACGGGTAGTTCAAACGTTCACTGCGAATTACCAAAATCAACCACAAACAGTTGTGATCATTGATTTACAATAGTTCAAGCTATAATAAGTATGCTATACTTTTTTATTAATTCAGCTTGTACTGGCAATCAGGAGTAATCGATGGACAATCAACCCAACACGGATGCAAATTCTTCGGATAACTTCATTGATTTCTTGAAAGAAGAGCTGCAACAAACCAATGCCAGTATCAAAGAGATCAACACCACCATCGATCAGAGTCAGACTGAACTCAATCGTTTGACTCAGAAAAAAGCCAATGTAACCGCTCAATTACAGCAGGTGCAAACGAACCCCGATAATGCCTCTCGACAGAGCATTCGGGATATTTTCACTAACGCGATGGATGCCCAACAGCGTTTGCTGGTGGTCAGGGCTCAGGTCGATCGCCTGCAGGAGCAGCTTGCCGGACTGCAAAAATACAAGAAATTACTGGATACAATTCTCGATCATTTCGTCGGCTCGAATCAATTGCCCAGCCAGGCGGGGCAGCCGCAAAATTCGCTGGCCACCCTTGAAATGCTGGTTAACACGCAGGAAGCTGAACGCCAGCGTTTGTCGCGCCAGATGCACGATGGACCCGCCCAGGCGCTTTCGAATTTTATCGTTCAGACAGAGATCACCTCGCGCATGTTCGACATGGACCCCACTAAGGCCAAAGAAGAACTCGAAAAATTGAAGACTTCTTCGATGAACACCTTTCAGAAGGTGCGTTCGTATATCGATGATCTGCGTCCCATGATGATCGACGACCTGGGACTAATTCCCACACTCAAACGCTATTTGATGAACATCAAAGAACAAACGGGCATCGAGGTAGGCAGCAATATCTCGGGCGGGGAGCAAAAGCTGGACCCCTTTCTGGATATTTTCATCTTCCGCTCCGTTCAGGAGTTAGTGGGGAATTCCGTAAAACACAATCTCGAGAACGCCAGCAAAATGAAGATCGATGTCAGCCTTTCTATTGATCCAGCCAATATTAAATTAGCGATCAAGGACAATGGCAAAGGGTTTGATACTGGTTCCTTGAAAGATTCTGGCGGCCTCGGCTTGAAGCTGCTGCAGGAACGCGTAACGATGCTGGGTGGCTTTTTGAACATTAACTCCAGCCCAGAAAAAGGCACGGATGTCAATTTGCAGGTACCTATTCCCGATCAAGCGGCGAATAGTTGATTTGTATCATCATTTTTCATCCAGGAGTTCAATATGACAAAGACAATTGGAATTTTAACAGGTGGTGGTGATGTTCCAGGCTTGAACCCATGCATGAAAGCTGTAGCCATGAGCGCTTTTGAACTGGGTTACAAAATGGTGGGCATCCGCAGAGGCTGGGCTGGCCTTTTGCAGTACAACTTGGACGACCCTGAAAGCCGCGACCAATACGTCCGTCCTCTGGATCGCGAGGATGTGCGCACGATTGACCGCTCAGGGGGTACCTTTCTCCACACTTCCCGTACCAATCCGCAGAAAGTGAAAGCCGGCACGGTTCCCGAATTTCTCAAGAATTCCCAGTATGGCAAGCAGATCGCCCCAGATGGGATGATGGATTACACCGACTACATTTTGAAGGTGCTTGACAATCTCGGCATCGATACCCTGGTCACCATTGGCGGCGATGACACCTTGAGTTTCTCCGTTCGCCTCAGCAAAGAGGGTTTCCCGGTTGTGGCTATTCCCAAGACCATGGATAATGATGTCTTCGGCACCGATTACTGCATTGGTTTTTCTACTGCCGTTACCCGCAGTGTGGATTTCATCACCAACATGCGCACTTCCGTGGGTTCCCACGAACGTATCGGTATCGTCGAGCTGTTCGGCCGCAATTCCGGTGAAACCAGTCTGATCACTTCTTACCTGGCTTACGTTGATCGCTCCATTATTTCTGAAGTCCCCTTCGATATGGATAAGTTGGCCAAATTCCTGGTAGAGGATAAGAAGAGCAATCCTTCCCACTATTGCATGATGACCATTAGCGAAGGCGCTACCATCGAAGGTGGGGATATCGTCGAAACTGGCGAGGCGGATGCCTACGGTCACCGCAAACTGGGAGGGGTCGGCGAGATCACGGCTTCTGAGATCAAGCGGCTGACTGGTTACGATATCATGTATCAGCAATTAGGCTATTTGATGCGCTCCGGCGCTCCTGACTCTCTGGATCGTATGGTTGCCATGTCTTATGGCAATCTGGCCGTGCAGTTGATCAAACGCAACGAGACCGGCAAACTGGTTGCCCTGCATGGCGGCAAATACACCACCGTACCCATTAACATGGTCCTGGCCGGACAGAAACGCGTGGATGTGCCCAGCTTCTACGATATCGAGCAATACAAGCCCAAGATTCGCGATTTCATGGGCATTCCCATGTTCTTGAGCTAAGTTTCTCAAACCCAGACCTGGATAAGCAATTATCCAGGTCTTTTTGGAGCGCAAATGACCGATCTGAACCCACAAATCATCCTGCCCGGGCGTTATAGTTTTGTGGCCCGCACGCTCACGCTGCTGCTGCGCGAGGAGAAAGTACTCATGCAAAAAGCCCCTCTTACCAAAAAGATATGGGCGGGCCACTATAATGGCATTGGTGGTCACATTGAAAATGGCGAAGACGTTCTTTCTTCTGCTCGCCGCGAATTATGGGAAGAATCCGGGTTGGAATGTACCGACCTGCATTTGTGCGGCGTTGTCACCATCGAAGTACAGCCCTCGCAGGGGATCCTCATGTTCGTGCTGAGCGGATCCCACCTCGTGGGGGAGCCACGGCCTTCCGAAGAGGGAGAACTGGAATGGATTGTCGTGGATGAATTGCCTCAATACCCCGTGGTGGAAGACATCCCCATGCTCATCGAGAAGATAAAAAATAATGACCAGATCTTCTTTGGTCATTATTCCTACGATTCAGTCGGAAAATTGGTCGCTACTTTCAGCTATTCTGCTCCGCAACCGCTTTAGGCTCATAAAACAACACTACCGTGGATCCATACTGGCGCCGGTCGAATTCGACCAGATTCTGAAGCTCTACCGGTTCCAGTTCGACCGGATGGATTTGCACAATTACCCAGCCGTCCTCAACCAGCCAGTCCATGTGTTCATCCACCAGGTGCAGTGCCGTCAGCCACATTTGTTTGTACTGCGGCGGCGCGATGTAAATGTAATCGAACTCCTGATTGGCTTTCCCCGCCAGAAAACGGAAAGCATCCATCTGATGCACGGTAGCTTTCCCTTCGAGACGGGTAGTTTTGAGGTTATTTTTGATGGTAGTCACGGCCTGGGAATGCAGGTCGATCAGGGTAGCTTTTTCAGCTCCGCGCGAAAGTGCTTCGATTCCGATACTGCCCGTCCCACCAAACAGGTCGAGAAAGTTTCCGTCCACAATATCCGTTGAGAGAATGTTGAAAACGGCTTCCTTGACGCGATCTGTGACCGGTCGGGTCGTATCTCCGGGGACCGATTGCAGTCGGATTCCTCTGGCTGTGCCGCTGATGATTCGGGGGCTGCTCATAGAGGGTTATCCCAGATATTCTTCGACGACTTCGCGGGCCGCGAAAAGGTTCGCGTCTGGGGCAATGATCGGGGTAACGCATCCCGTTCCCAGAATGAACCGCTTGCCCTGCGTGCGTTCGATGGCGCGCCGGCTTTCTGCCTTGACGCTTTCAGGCGTGCCGTATGCAAGCGTTTGCCACTGCTGCAGCCCACCGCACACCGCCCCGCGCGGGAACAGTTTTTTCCCTTCATCCAGCCCCGGATATGTCTCCAGATCGTGCCAGTTGAGCACCTGTACCGGGTACTGGCTTAATTCGTCGAACATAACATGGGTACCGTGCAGATGTCCCAGGTTGAACCAGAAGTCCTTGGCCGCGTCGAGAATTTGCAGATCGAAGGCAGCTCCAAATTTCTGAAATTCTTCCCGCGTAAGCAGGGAATATTGCGCCTGCTGCACAGCGAAGAAGATTCCATCCACGTGAATGGTCTTCAGCAGCTGGATAAATTCGAGGGTCAGGTCAGTAATGACCTGTAAGGCCCCCAACACCTGATCCGGGGATTGGCGCAGGTGAGCTACCAGATTTTCTTTGCCGACCAGATTCTTCGCCTGCGAAAGGGGACTGAAAATGGTGGGCAGGACCGGGGTGTTATCGGGGGTGTTCTTGCGCACCAGCTCGAAAGCCCGCAGCTGCTCAAACAGTTTGGATCCCTTCATCGGGAAGAGTTGAATCTTTTGCCAGTCTTCGGCAGTTTGTACCGGCTGGTGCACGTATTGCCGCGTTCCTTCCGGGTTACCCCGCCATTCATCTTTCACTCCCCAGTCCAGCAAGCAATAGGAAGAAGCTGAGGTGATCTTGACGAAATCAAAATCAAACCGTTTTTGAAAGTTCAGCACGGAGCGCGCCAGCGTCTCAGGGGATTGATCGTCCACCGGGAAATGCCGCCACAGAGAGACAGCAGGACGATCAACCTGCGCGCCCTGAATGGTTCGTTCGATACGTTCTCGATGAGACAGATTCATTTTGCACCCTCCTTCAAAGTTGAAAAATCCTTGAAAGTCCAGTAACGATTGGCAAAATAATTCCATAACATCACGATCAGGATCACAGTCGCCAGGGTCACGTTATGCCCGACAATGGTGGGGGTCAGAATGTGCGGAATGTACCTGGCAGCCAGTCCGATGATCGGTTTTTCGATCAAAGAAAAGAGCAGCGTTCGAATTCCCAACCCGACCACGTTGACGATGGCAAACTGACTGAGTTGCTTCATCACGGATACTTTGCGGGTTTCAGGATAGGTCCACAGACGATTCCAGGTAAAGTTGTTGAATACACTGACCGTGAAAGAAACGGCCTGAGCAATGGTTGAGGGTACGTGCAGCAGAGTCGCCAGTAAATTGAAAATACCAAAATCGACGATACTTCCGCTGATGCCCACCAGAGCAAAACGCAGGAAGCGGCGCCTTTCGAGGGAGTCGTTGAATACGGTCATTTTGCGAAATTTTGCCCTTTGAAATATTGAATGGTTCGTTCAAGACCAGTTGCCAGATCGATGCTTGGCTGCCACTTCAAAATGGATTTGGCGCGGGTAATGTCTGGCTGCCGCCGCTGCGGATCGTCGCCCAGGCGCTGATCTTTGTGAAATTCAAGCCCGGCCGGGTTGTCGGTCAGGCGGTTGATCTCTTTGGCAAACTCCAAGATCGAGATTTCTGCGGGGTTGCCAATGTTAACAGGCATGTGCTCGTCTGACATTAACAATCGATAGATTCCCTCGATCAGATCTTCTACGTAACAAAAACTGCGGGTTTGCAGGCCATCTCCATAGATGGTCAGTGGTTGCTTCTGCAGCGCCTGCTTGACGAAATTAGGCACTACTCGACCATCATCCAGACGCATCCGTGGGCCATAGGTGTTGAAAATGCGCACGATCCGGGTATCCAGGCCATGAAAGCGATGATAGGCCATGGTCAACGCTTCAGCAAAGCGTTTGGCTTCATCGTAGACCGAGCGGAACCCCACCGGGTCAGCGTGCCCCCAGTAAGACTCGCTCTGCGGATGCACGGTCGGATCACCGTAGATTTCACTTGTAGAAGCCAGCAAAAAACGGGCTTGATTGGCCTTGGCCACGCCCAGCGTATTATGAGTCCCCAGCGCGCCAGCTTTCATCGTTTGGATGGGCAAATTGGGGTAGCTGTAAGGGGATTCCGGGTTGGGGCTGGCGGGGGAGGCAAAATGCATCACCGCATCGACCTTGCCAGGCACGAAAATATATTCCGAAACGTCGTGCCGGATGAATTCAAAGTGCTGGTTTCCCGCTAAATGGGCCAGATTTTCTGGATTACCGGTAACAAAGTTATCCATTCCAACAACATCATGACCTTCAGCAATTAATCGGTCGCAGAGATGCGACCCTAAAAATCCTGCTGCACCAGTGATCAGTACACGCATTCAATATCTCCTGAGCAATAATTATTTCCAATCAATTTTACTTACCGAGCCATCGCCGGTGATCTGGGTGATTGCACCGGTATCCGGGTCGACGAACTCTAAATTTCCTTGCGCAATAAAGGCTATCACAGATTGGGTTTCACCGGAAGGAGCCCACACGACTGATTGTGGAGAAAGTCCCTGCACCCCTTCACCGGGGAATAGCTTTTTTGCGTTTGAACCATCGCGGTCCATGACCCGCAATTCATACTTGGAAGTATCGCTTTGTTCCGGGTTGATCGCAGAGAGGTAAGCCACCGCAAAATTGCCGCTGTCTGCCACCGGAGAGATCACCGGGTAGCTGAACATGCCAACATTTTGCTGGAGTGCAAAAATACTTTGTGAAGCACTCAAATAAGCAAAAAGGTCGAAGCTGGTACCGTCCGCCTCGGGCAGAACGGCATACAGCACAGCATGGTCGGCTGTCCAGGCCAGTTGCGGCACCCAGGCCCAATCTCCCTGCGTCTGATAGGGGGTGAATTCCTGAATCGGGGTTTGGGAACCGGCTTTCGAATCGACCAACCCAATGCTGTCTGGGCGAGCATACGCAATTTCCGATGCATCCGGTGAAAAAGAGTAGCTTGTTCCCCACCAGCCATAAATTCCGCCGGTATTGGTATCGATCAGGGCCTTGGTCGCCAGCACTTTTCCGTCCTCACCAAAAGTCAGAATTTGCAGGTCGTTGTTGGCCTGCCAGCCCGGAGCCGTACTGCGCCACTCCACCGTGGAATAGGCCAGGGTAGCTTCTTTGCCGGGGACCCATTCCGCGTAGTTCACCACATTTTTGACATCCAATGCAATTGGAGCAGGATCGTCTTGAGTTAGATCCACCACCCACAAAGAGTTGATGGTCTGCTTTTCATCCTCGCCGGCTGAACGAGAAAAGAGCAGCCAGTGCCGGTTAGGGGAAAGAGAAAAGATTCTCCCATCCAGATCACCGCTGTTGACCACTTCCCGGCGATTGCCAGTGTTGGCCTGCATGATCCAGGCGTTTGCTGAGGAAATATAAGCCAGCGTGCCGCTGATCTCGACCGATTTGAAGGGGGACTGAATGCCCACCATAATAATCTCAGGCTTAGCCGCCTGGGTGGTTTCTGTTTTAACGACAGTCCGCGACTGCTCGACGCCATCTTCAGCCAGTACCCGATAGGTGATCGATTGCACGCCGTTTTCTCCTGCCTGGATCAGCAGGGTTTGCCCGACGGGCAGCGATTCATTCTTGACCGTCTGACTTTCGAAAGGCAGCGTCTTTTCTTCAACCTCGAAAGTCTCGGTCACCCGCACGATTTGGATAGTTTGTGCCTGGCTAACGATGCTGTCCAGCGCTGGTGTAACCGTATCCAGTGGATTGAGGCTCAGGCCGGCCTGAGCAAGGATTTGCTGAACGGTCAGGCCTTCGGGTACCGAGATGGATGAGGTTGTCTGGTCATGAAGGAGGGTTACTTGAATAATCTGTGCCTGGGTTGCAGTCGGCTGGCACGCGGACAGAAGAAATATCAATATAATTAAGAATGCCAAGAGCGATTTTTTCATTGCCCATTTCTCTGGGGACATCAACTATCGAGTATAATCAACAGACCATTTTACCAATTGGGTAATTATAGCATGAGTGAAAATCCTTCTGAAACCAATTTTATTCCTTTGCAAAAGAGAGTGGAATCATTGCTCTTTGTTGCCACTGGTCCAGTCGCTCCCAACCAGATTGCTGAAGCACTTGATTCTGACGCCAAGCAGGTCGAAGAAGCGCTGAAACAACTGGGGGAAGATTATGCCGCCAGCCGTGGGGTCTCATTGCAATGGCACGGCGGCAGGGTTCAGCTCACGTCGGCTCCCGATTGCGCGATGGATGTAGAAAAATTTCTGGGTCTGGAATCCTTTCAGCGTCTAAGCAAGGCTGCTATCGAAGCGTTGGCGATCATTGCTTACCGGCAGCCGATTTCCCGTCCTGGTATTGATGCTGTCCGCGGTGTTTCCAGCGATGGCGTCATCAAGAACCTGCTCAGCAAGGGTTTGATCCAGGAAGTCGGCCGTGGGGAAGGTCCGGGCCGGCCCATCCTTTTTTCGACTACCACTGATTTTTTGCAGCATTTTGGCTTAACCTCGTTGGATCAACTCCCGCCATTTGAGGTTTCTACAGACGAAAACGAACCCAAGAATACGATCCTGAAGGATTAAGCAAATGGAAGAACGATTACAGAAAATACTGGCTCGTGCTGGCTATGGCTCACGCCGTTCCTGTGAAGAGTTGATCATCGCCGGCCGAGTGACGGTCAATAGCGTGCGTGCCGAAATCGGGCAGAAAGCGGATGCCGCCAGGGATCAGATCGAGGTGGACCGCAGTCTGATCCCTCAGGCAAAGCCAATGCTGTATTATGCCTATAACAAGCCGCGCTTCGTGCTTTGTGACAAAGTGACTGGCGATACCCGCCGCACCGTTTTCGACCTGGTTCCCAATGGGGAAGAGCTCTCTGTGGTCGGCCGTCTTGATTTCGAAAGCGAAGGGCTGGTCCTCCTGACCAATGATGGAGAAATGGTCAACCGCCTGACCCATCCGCGCTACGAACACGAAAAAGAATACCGCGTGCTGCTTGCTTCACGCCCAGACGAGAAACAGCTTGATGCCTGGCGCCGGGGAATTGTGCTTGAAGATGGTCATCGCACTTCGCCCGTGGACGTCCGCATCGAGACCACCCTGGGCAAAGGAGCCTGGATGCGGGTGGTGATGAAAGAAGGGCACAAACGCCAAATTCGCGAGACCGCCAAGACACTGGGCCTGTTCGTGGTGCGCATTGTCCGTATTCGCATTGGGGCTCTGATTCTGGGCAACCTCAAATCCGGAGAATGGAAAGAGCTTTCCGAATTGGAAGTAGAACAGCTCAAATCGGGCAGCACAGGCGCCCCACGCAGACGTCATTTCACTTCTAGCAAGAAAAATTTTCCTGCGAAGAAGCCAGCGGGAGCTACTCCGCGGAATCAACCTTCTCAACAGCGTTCAAAAAAGAGACCCGAGAAGAAACGGGAAAGGTAGCTCTTTTCTTTCACTTGCGGTAAACACTTACCAGATTCTTGAGGTAATCCTCCCAGACCGTCAGCCCGCTGCCACTGAACACCGAGGTTTCGATGATCTCGGCATGTGGGTTGACCTGCCGGATGTATTCCTTGCAGCGTTTTAAATCAAAGCGTAAATAAGGCAATAAATCCAGTTTGGTCAGCACCACCACAGAAGCCAAATGGAACAGAAGCGGGTATTTGATCGGTTTATCGTCACCTTCTGTGATGCTCATGATCGCCACTTTGCCAATTTCGCCCAGATCAAATTCAGAGGGGCAAACCAGGTTGCCAATATTTTCGATGAGCAGAAGATCAATATCAGCCATCGGCAATTCTTGCATAGCTGACCGCACTTGAGCGGCTTCGAGATGACAACCCGAGAGGGTGTTGATCTGTACCACGGGCACTTTGGTTGCCGCAATGCGGCTGGCGTCATTGCTGGTTTGTTGATCCCCCTCGATCACTGCACAGCGCAATCTACCTTCCAGATCACTCAGGGTCTTTTCAAGCAAAGTGGTCTTGCCGGAACCTGGTGAACTGATCAGGTTCACTGCCACCACGTTCTTCGCTTTAAGAAAGACCCGATTTTCAGCCGCGATCTCGTCATTTTTCTGGAGCACATCTTCTTCCATCGTGATCACGCGAATACGCTCCGCGTCGATTGGCTTTGAAATTTCCTTTCCAGTCACTTTAACCTCCACTGATGGCGATTACCTTTAACTCTCTGCCCTGTTTGATGTCATAGTTTTCCCCCAGACAGATCGGGCAGCGCAGATCTTCGCTTTCTCCCACGTAATCTGTTTCACAATCCCGGCAGTACAGGAGTAACGGCAGCTTAATAATTTCCAGCTCTGCTTCTGCCAGAGTCGTCTTCTTTTTGAGGACGGAAAAAGCGAACGTCAATAATTCGGGCTCCACTCCCGAAAAAGCACCAATCTGTACATCCACACGCCTGACCGTAGATAGTCCGTTTTTCTTTGCAGCTTTCTCTGCAATTTCAATGATATTGGCAGCAATACCCGATTCGTGAATAGGACCCTCTTTTCTGATTCGTACGTACTCTGTCAAACCTTGTTTCCTGATTTCAATCCACTGCGAACAAAGCGAAACAATACTTCTTTGTTTGACAGAGTACGAATTTCAATGACAGAAATTGGTAAACCAATCTCATAAGCATCCTGCAGTAAACTTACTGAGCCATTGGCTGAAATACTATTTGCTCAGTATTTTGCTCTTCAAAATACTCACGATCGACTCTTTGCCAATCTGCCCCCATAAGGCTTTATGGGTGGGGTAGATTTTGGGATATTTCTTGCGCGGCTCCATGTGGTTGACACTCTGTTCGCATTTGGTTACACACAGGCCGCAGCCTAGGCATTGGGTAATATTAACAACCATTTTGCCATTCACGATCTCGCGGCAATCAACAGGACAAATATCGATACAGGCACCGCAGGCAGTGCACTTGGCGGCATCATGGCTCACCACGTAGCGAGAAGGTGCCCCAGAACTGGTAGAGCCATGATGAATGGCATTCATGATTACACAGGAGCAGGAACAGCAATTACACAGGGTACGCAGATGTCCCTCAGCGTTATCGACATTATGAACCAGTCCAACCTCTTCGCAATGACGCAGAATTTCCAGCGCTTCAGGTTTGGTCAGTTGTCTGGCCAACCCGGCTTCGATTAACCCTTCAGCAAATTCATTGAAAACGAAACAGGTCTCCAGTGGATGTTCGCAGGCTTTGCCAACCACCACACGTGCTTTACGGCAGAAGCATTCAGCTACCCCCACCACATCCTGGGCATTGACCATATCGGTTACAACGTCGATCGGCATGACCTGCCTCTGATCGGGCACCGGCGCATCCAACCGGATAGCGTCGTCGGGGATCTTGCCAGTCAGAGTGTACTCCACCGGCAAAACCCGATAGTATGGGGTCTTGTTGGGGTTGGCGACAGAATCTGCCTCGATTATGGAATCCATGAAATTGGCAAAGATTGAGCGGGCCTGTGATTTTTCCTGGCTGCGCACTTGCTGTTCTGTCATGAAAACTGGGTTCCCACGTTCATACGCACGGCCGCGGGTCGTTTCGTAGGTGAGCACGTAGCCTTTAGCAGCCATGCGAAGCGCTGCCTCTTTGACGGTTTTCTCGTCAATACCATGTTTGGCAGCTTTTTTGACCAGATCATTGTGGAAGATCGCGCCGTTAAATGGCATCAAGAACAGCACACGCAAATCATCTTCCGTTACCGTTTCTTTCAATGCTTTGATGAATTCGTCTTTTTGTGGAATTTCCCCCAGCATGAACTCGTAGAACTTGCATAATTCGACGTACAAGTCTTTGTTCGCCATTGATTTCCTCCGGGTGGAAAGATATTAAATTGGATTTTAAGCAGTGCGGATAAAATCGCTTGCTTTAAGCATATACCTGTTCTGAAAAATAGACACTGGTTTGCACGAGGTAATTTCCCAATTTAACGCAAAAACTGCACCCAAAAGTTAATAAGGGTGCAGTTCATATTCCGATCTCTTTTTTATTTATTTTTTTCGTTTCTGCTCGATGAGTTCGATCACCGGTTCAGCGTCAAAATCTGCCTCTTTGGCTTTGCGCCGAATAAAATCTTTGAACTTCTCTGAGGTGGTGTAGGGAACCGGGGAGCCTTCGCCTTCGACTGTAGCCCGATCATTGGTAAACAGCAAGACGGGGCTGCCTGTAACCTTCTCTTTGCTCACGCCCACCTTCAGCAAATACCGCTCCAGTTCTTCCTTGGCAATTTCAGCTTCGCCTACAGGGCGGCCCATACCTTCTTGACCAAATACCTTCATGAAGAAGTTGCCGCCTTTTTGCCGCCATTGCTTTTTATTGGCATCGTAATACAGCGTGCCTTCCTGACCATAGGGCAGAATGGAATAGATCCCGGCCGGCCCGACCAGCAAATGCGAGACACCAGTGGTGTAATGGTACAGGCTGTAGTGGTCATCCAGGCCCTTCAGGGATTGGCTGATTAGTTCGTCCGGGCGGGGCGATTTGCCAAAGCGGTTCAGATAGAAATTACCCACCTGAAACAGGATGAACCCCAGGATCAGGGTAGTAAAGGTAAAGGTCATGTAGGTTCCCTGAGAATCCTTGAAGGAATAAAACATGCCCACCGCTAGCACTACCAGACTGCCGATCGAGGTGATCTGCCCAATTCGGTTGTTCCGTTTGATCAATTTTTCATTTGCAATGATTTTCATGTTCAGCCCTTACTTTTCAGAGGATTGGGGAATATGTTTTTCGATTTCGAGTTTGATGGCATCCAGCAGGTGGGCATCAATGGTACTCCGTGCCAGACGCACAGCCGAAACCAGGGCGCGTGCATCCGAACGCCCGTGGCCTACGAAAGCATACCCGTTGACGCCTAAAAGCATGGCCGCACCAACCTCTGCCGGGTCCATTTTTGTCTTCAGTACGGCAAAAGCCGGTTTAGCCAGCAGATAGCCAATTTTCGACAGGAAACGGGCCGAGATACCCTCTTTGAGCAGGTCTGTGATGAATTTGGCCACAGCTTCGCTGGTCTTCAAGAAAACGTTCCCGGCAAAACCGTCAGCCACCAGCACGTCCACCATACCTGCATAGACTTCCTTGGGCTCCACGTTGCCGTAAAAATTCAGCCCGCTGGCCTGCAGCAGCGGATAAGTGCCTTTCACCAGTTCATTACCCTTGCCGGCTTCTTCACCATTCGAGAGCAAGGCCACTTTCGGGTTCTCGATTTTCAGCACGGAATTGGCATAGGCAGAGCCCATGACCGCGAACTCCAGCAAAAATTCGGGGCGGCAATCCGCGTTGGCGCCGGTATCTAGAAACACACAGCGGCCGCCGCGGCGGGTGGGGATGAAACTGCTCAAGGCGGGGCGGCTGATCCCCGGGATGCGGCGCAAGATGGTCACCGCATTGAAATATGCACCCCCGGTATTGCCAGCGGTGACGAAAGCTTCCGCTTTTCCATCCCGCACCAGGGCCAAACCGACTGCCATCGAATTATTAGGCTTCTTGCGTGCTGAATCCACCGGTTTATCGGTCATTTCTACCACGTCAGGGGCATCCACAATGTTGAAAGTTTCGTGAGTGAGGTTTAATTCCTTGACCTTGGCCTCGATCAAATCTTTCTTCCCGACCAAGATGACCTCTTCATGGAACTCTTTTTTCAACTGGATGGCTGCGAGGATCTCAGGAGTAGGGTGATCATCACTGCCCATTGCATCAAGAACAATTGCCATGTTTACCTCTCAGGTTTTAATATTTCAATCGAATATGCTTGACACAGTCCAATAGCCGATTATAATAACGGAGCATTGCGCTGGTGCTGGAATTGGCAGACAGGCATGGTTGAGGGCCATGTGCCGCAAGGCGTGTGGGTTCAAATCCCACCCAGCGCACTCACAAGATCGCCGCGAAAGCGGCATTTTTGTTTTAAAGAGCACATTACACAGTTCTTTGCGCGGTAAAATCCGCGATCATAAGCAAATTGTGCTTGGCTTCGCTCTCAGCGAAGGGCAATAATGCTTCTTTCGCCTGGTCTACGAATTTCTGGGCTTCACCCAGCGTCTGCTGAATAATGGATTTATTGCTGCCGATGGCGCGGATAGCTTCTTCCATTTCATTTTCGTTGCTCAGGCCGCGGTGCGCCACCAACGTTTTCACGAACCCGGTTTCAGGGTAAGCCTGGATAAACAACAGCATGGGCAGGGTGATCAACCCTTGCCGCAGGTCACTGCCCACCGGTTTACCCACCTGGGTGGCATCTCCGACGTAATCCAGCAAGTCATCGATGATCTGAAAAGCGATCCCAAGAGAATAGCCAAAGCGGGCCAGCCGCTCGATATTCTCCTCAGATACACGCGACAGGATGGCTGCCGACCGGGTCGAGGTTTCAAATAAAGAAGCCGTTTTCGCATAGATGCGTTGATAATAATCTTCGAGTGAAGAATTGTAGGGCCCGTCAAAAAGTTGCCCCAGTTCGCCGTTGACGATGATGGCAAGTGTTTTCGAAAAGAGCTTGATCACTTCCAGATCGTTGGTCGCCGCTGCCAGTGACGCTGCTTTCGAGAACAGAAAGTCTCCGGTCAATACCGTCGGGGCGGCATTCCAGTGCGAATTCAGGGTGGGGACACCGCGCCGCAGCGAGGAACCGTCGATCAGGTCATCGTGAACGAGTGTGGCCGTGTGCAAAAGCTCGATCGAGCTGGCCAGATTGATCAGCTCTTCTTGAGGACCGGCACACATCTTGCCTATCAGCAAGATCAACAGCGGACGCATTCGTTTTCCGCCCGAAGCTAACAATTGATGCAGGGCGGCTTCAAGCTGGGCGTGATATCCAGCCGTCTGGCGCAGCATGCGCTCTTCGACCAGGCTGATTTGTTCTTGCACATCCGAGGGAATTTGAAAAGTCGAGATCAATGCGATAAATCCTATAAGAATATTTTAGTACTATTTTGATAAATCCGTTCTAATAACTCTTCTTCTGATTGATCTCGTAGCTCAGCGAGATACCGGCCAACAAAGGGAAGAAAAGCCGGTTCGTTTCTTTTTCCGCGCTGCGGCACCGGAGAAAGGTAAGGGGCATCTGTCTCCAGCACGATTCGCTCGCTCGGGATCACTCGAAAGGCCTCGTGTTTGAGCAGTGAGTTCTTGTAGGTGAGCTGTCCGCCGACACCGAAAGAATAACCTGCCTTGCTCAAACGGATAGCTTGCTCAAGATTACCTTCATACGCGTGCAGGATACCCGGGTTCTCGCGCATCTTTCTCGAGAGTAGTAACCCCATCATATCCTCCATCGATGCGCGGCTGTGTAAAAGTACCGGTTTTGCCAGTTTCTCTGCGATTTCGAGCATCTGGCACAACAACTCGCTTTGCTCCTGCTGATGGGTGGCATCGTGAAAATAATCCAGACCGATTTCACCGATCGCAACTACTTTTGGATGCAAAGCGAGTTGTTCAATTTCAACAATTTCTTCTGCAGCGATAGTTCTCTCATTGCACTCGGTAGGGTGGATCCCCACTGCTGCCAGCAGGTTGGGGAATTCTTCTGCCATTTGGACGGCCTTCCGGCTGGAATCGACATCCCAGCCCGGCACTACAATGACCTGTACCCCTCCATCGCTTGCTCTTTGCAGTACTTCAGTCAGGTCCTCGGCAAACGACTCGTGGTTAAAATGGCAATGAGTATCGAAATAACGCAATTCTACAAACCAGCGATCTTCAATCCATCCTTCAGGATGGCCTGTACCTTCTCTTGGTGGGTCGTCTCGCAGTATACCCGCATGATGGGCTCTGTACCTGAGAAACGGATGAGCAGCCAACCGCCGTCTTCCAGCAAGAATTTGAAGCCATCCAGAGTGTTCAATCCAGTGACTTTCAAGCCGCCAATGGTCTGCGGCTTGGCATTACGAATAGCATCTTCACGAACGCTTCGGTCTCCCTCAAACATGGTGTCGATGCGGTCGTAATAATGGGCACCCACCTTCGAAAAGAGATATTGCAGCAATTCTGAAGGCTTCTTCCCGGTCTTGACCATGAAGTCGAGCATGTACAGCCCGGCCAGAATGCCGTCGCGCTCCGGTACGTTGCCGCGGAAAGCATACCCGCCGGATTCTTCACCGCCCATCAATGCGTTGGTTTCAAGCATCTTGGGGGCCACGTATTTGAAACCCACGCCGGTTTCATACACCGGCACGTCATACAGTTTGCCCAGTTTTTCGAGCATGCTGGTGGTGGAAAGGGTCTTCACAATAGCACCCTTCTCCTTGCGGATTTCCAGCATGTAGAGCGCCAGCAGGGCATACACCTGCAACTGGTTGATGAAAACGCCGTTTTCGTCACCGACACCCACGCGGTCAGCATCGCCATCATTGATGATCAGCACGTCGGCATGATTATCGACGGTTGCCTGCAGCCCCACGTTGATATTGGGGGGGATCGGTTCCGGGCGTTTCATCTCGGGGAAAATCGGGTTGCGTGTGTTGTGAATCTCGGTGACTTCGGTCTTATCGCCAGCCAGAAGCCGGGTGAACCAGCCCGCGCCATTGCCCCACATCCCGTCGTACTGGATGCGCAGCCCCGCCTTGCGGATCGGTTCAAGGTCGATCAGGTCCTTCAGATGCTCGATGTAGTTGATCGAGGCGTCGAAGCGGGTGATCTTGCCAGCGGCTTCAGCTTCCGCGCCGGGCAGACGCACTACCTTTGCCTCATCTTCTGGGATCAGGCTTTCAATTTCCTTCAGCTCATCCGGGGGAATGGCTCCACCGTGACTTTCGCGTACCTTGAAGCCGTTGTCTTTCGCCGGATTATGCGAGGCAGTGATGTTGACAGCAGCACAGGCTTTTTTGTCCACTACCGCGTAAGAAATGACCGGAGTAGGGGTCGCCCCATCGGTCAGATACACATGAAAACCATTTCCCGCCAGAACTTCCGCCACGGTTAAGGCAAAATTTTCCGAAAGGAACCGTTTATCGTGCCCAACAATAACATCCTGACCCTGTTTCTGATGCTTCTTAAGATAATCTGCAAAACCCTGCGAACAGCGACGGACGTTTTCGAAGGTGTAATCTTCTGCAATTGCACCGCGCCATCCATCTGTTCCAAAAATGATCTTGTTTGTCATCATAGACCTCGCAATCAAATTGGTTATTTTGCAGTGATTATATCAGCGTTTAGGTGGTCGTTCCACGTTTCGGTTAATGCTATAATCCTCACTGCGAGGTAATATGGATAGAATATATCTTGATTATGCAGCTACGACCCCACTGGATCCTCAAGTACTTGAGACCATGTCCCCTTATTTCACCCAGATTTTTGGTAATCCCTCTTCCAATCATTACTTCGGCCAGCAGGCTGAAGCTGTTCTCGAAACGTGTCGCACCAAAGTTGCCAGCCTTCTGGGCGCTCAGGCAGAGAACGTCCTGTTCACTGCCAGCGGTTCCGAAGGGGATAACCTGGCTGTGAAAGGGGCAGCTTTTGCCCAGCGCAACGCTCGTGGAGCAGATACCGTGCTGATCAGCCCGGTGGAGCATCCCGCTGTGGCCAATTCTGCCAAGCAGTTGCGCAACGAATTTGGCTTCAAGCTGATCGAGCTGAAAACCGATAGGGCCGGCGCCGTTCTTGCCGAGGATCTGCGCACACAGCTTGCCCAAAATCAGGTCGCCGTCGTTTCGGTGATCTACGCCAACAACGAGATCGGCACCATCAACGACGTAGAGACGTTAGGCGCAATCTGCGCTGAACAACAGGTTCCATTCCATACAGATGCCGTGCAGGCCTGTGCCTGTTTGCCCATTGATTTGCAGCATCAGAAGATTGATCTGCTTTCGTTCGCTGCTCACAAATTTTACGGTCCCAAGGGGGTGGGGGCCTTGCTGCGGCGCGGCACGCCTCTGATCTCCCATACTTCTGGAGGCAAGCAGGAACACAAACTGCGCGCCGGGACACACAATGTACCCGGTATCGTGGGCCTGACCAAAGCCCTGGAGTTGGCCTTGCAGCGTCAGCCGCAAGAGGTAGCCCGTTTGGCCCAATTGCGTGATCGTATCATTCAGACAGCCTGCGCGGAAATCTCGGGCTGCCAGTTGACGGGCTCTGCGCAGAATCGCTTGCCCAATCACGTCAGCCTGCTTTTTGACGGAATTTCCGGCAATGACCTGGTCATTATGCTTGACATGGCAGGTTTTGCCTGTTCTTCTGGTTCGGCCTGCAAGGTGGGCGATCCCAAGCCTTCGAAAGTGATCCTGGCCCTGGGCTACCCTGCCGAAGGGTCGCTGGGGTCGTTGCGGGTCACTCTGGGCAAAGACACTACCGCAGACGACGTGGATCGCTTCCTCGAATACTTGCCGGCAGCGGTCAAGAAATTACGGAAATAGCCATGGATTCTTCCCGAAAGAAGGTCGTCATCGCCATGAGCGGTGGCGTAGATAGCTCGGTGGCCGCGGCGCTGCTCGTACAACAGGGCTACGAGGTTACCGGCATGATGTTGAAGCTCTGGTCGGATGATTGTGACGAGGCTGAAAATGCCTGTTGCCCGCCCGAGGCCATCAATCAGGCCCGGCAAGTTGCGAATCTGCTCGGTATTCCCTTTTACGTCCTCGATGTACAGAAAGAGTTCAAGCAGCAAGTGGTTGATCGTTTCATCGAGGCCCTTAACCTCGGGCTAACCCCCAATCCCTGCTATCTTTGCAATCAGAAGATCCGCTGGGGAGTGTTCATCGACCGGGTGCTTGATTCTGGCATTGCTTATTTTGCTACCGGCCATTACGCACAGGTAGAGGCCATTGAGGGCGCTTATGCACTGCGCAAAGGTCTAGACCCGAAGAAAGACCAATCTTATGTGCTTTCCGGTTTGAGCCAGGAACAGCTTTCGCACACCATCCTGCCTCTGGGCAAATTAACCAAGCCCGAAGTTCGCCAGTTGGCCCATCAATTCATCCTGCCCGTAGCCGAAAAACACGATTCTCAGGATCTCTGTTTCATCGGTAAAGCCGGTTACCGCGAATTTCTCAAGCGCAATTCGCCAAATGCCTTTGCCGCCGGGGAGATTCGTACGGTCAGCGGCACAGTTGTGGGCAGCCACGCTGGGCTGGTTAATTACACCATTGGGCAGCGTAAAGGGTTGGGCGCCGGCAACGCCGAACCGGTATACGTGGTCGAGAAAGATACGCAGCAGAACGCGGTCATCATCGGCACCGCTGCTGATCTTGGCAAGGATCGCTTTCAGGTCGTTAACCTGAACTGGATTCAGCCGGTACAGGGCCAGCTTGATCTGCGCTGTGAGGTAAAGATCCGCTACAAGGCGCTTCCCGTGTCTTGTGTGATCCACGATCCCTCTTCTGCCGAGATTCAGGTTCAGGTCGAGCATCCGCTGCGCGACATCACTCCCGGCCAGATCGCCGTTTTCTACGCCGGGGATACCGTAATCGGCAGCGGGATGATAAAATCAGTATCCAGTAGCGGAGGGAAAGAATGACTTTGGCTTCTGTGGTCTTTGGATTGGTGATCGCTTCCATTCCCGCCTGTCTGGCGAACTTTTTGTTTGCCGGCAACGGACGCAAACTGCTTGTGCTCAATCTCTTCGCCTGGGTGGGCTTTTTTGCCGGGCAGGCAGTGGCTATGTGGCGGGGCTGGTCTTTTCTTAAGACCGGACCGTTGATTTTGGGTGTTGATCTTCTCTTTTGCTTGGCATTCATCGGGTTGGGCTACTGGCTGACCAATTTTCAGCCAGCGAAGCGCTGACCTTTTCACGGAGGCATTCTTTTGAGCTGGGAATCTCATGGCAGTCTGGTCAAAGCAGGTGATCTGGTTCAGTTGGTGGGCTTGAGTTATAAAAGCTACATCTTTCCGCTTGAACCCGGCAAAGCACTGCATACTCATCGCGGGGTGGTTAAACACGACGATCTGATTGGCTTGCCCTGGGGTACCCAGGTCTTCAGCCACATTGGCAGCCCCTTCTTTTTGCTGCAGCCTTCTTTGCCTGACTTGCTCAAGAATGTTCCGCGGGCTACCCAGATTCTTTACCCTAAAGATATTGCGTATATCTTAATGGTTATGGGTATCGGTCCCGGCACACGTGTGATCGAAGCTGGGACGGGCAGTGGAGCATTCACTGCTGCTCTGGCACACTCGGTGGGAACCACTGGCAGTGTATATTCCTATGAGTATCGCGAAGAACATCAGCTCAAAGCTCGCCGCAATCTGGATCGCCTCGGCCTGGCTGAGCAGGTGGAGTTCAAACTCAAAGACATTGGCACGGGCTTCGATGAAACCGAGGTAGATGCTCTGTTTCTGGATGTAGCCAATCCTTATGATTACATTCAGCAGGCACGGCGTGCTTTGAAAGCTGGTGGCTATTTCGGCAGCATCGTGCCCACCGCCAATCAGGTGATTACTTTGCTCAACGCCCTGCGCCAGAATGATTTTGGCTTTATCGACGTTTGTGAGATTTCGTTGCGTTACTATAAACCTGAACCCACCCGATTTCGGCCTACAGATCGGATGGTGGCCCATACCGGTTACCTGATCTTTGCCCGCCCGGTGCTGATCAATCATGAAACCAGTGACAAGAAATTGCTCAAAGAAACTGGTGCCATCGGTTTAACCGAGGAAGAAGAGTGGGATCAGGAGTTGACCGATCAGGCAGCACAAGACTGAGAAAAGTTGGGGGAAAATGAATCATCCTGCAGAATTGATTGATCGCATTAAACAGCGGTTAGCTGGGCAAAAAAGCCCTGACCAGCCCGCTAAACCGGGGCTCACGCCCGCTGCTGTGCTCCTCCCGTTGTATTTGGACGCCAGTATCTGGAAGCTGCTTTACATTCGCCGCGGCAATCAGGGAGAATTCCATCGCGGCGAGGTCGCCTTCCCTGGGGGTGCAGTCGAACCCGAAGATGCGGATCGCGCTGCCACTGCCTTACGTGAAACTCACGAAGAACTGGGGATTGCCGCTTCGGCAGTGCAGGTTCTGGGGCAAATGCCAATCCACGAGACAGTTACCGGCTATATTGTCACGCCCGTGATCGGACTTTTACACTGGCCGGTTTCCATTACACGCAGCCAGGCAGAGGTAGATCGCGTTTTTTCGATTCCGCTTGACTGGCTGATGCAAAAGGAAAACTCCAGCATTCAGAAATTCGACATTCCCGGTCATGGTCAAATATCGACTACTGTGTATAAAGATTTCGACGGCGAAAGATTATGGGGCTTTTCTGCCCGGGTAACCCAGCAATTCATCGACCTCATTAAACAAAAATAGAGCAGATTTCTCCGCTCTATTTTGATTCCAACAGTTTTGGTTATTTGCCGTCGTCTTCGGCGTCTTCGTCTTTCTTGCCTTTTTCGATGACTTCTGGCTCAACCACTTCACCTTCAGCAGCAGCCGGTTCAGGTTCAACTTCTTCGGCAGCCGGTGAGGCGATCAGAACGATTCTTTCCTCAGGTGAATCCATCACTTCCACGTTAGCGGGGACAGCGATGTCTTTCACGTAAATGGCATCTCCAATATTGGCCAGATGTGAAACATCGATGACAAATTGTTCTGGCAGATCTTTTGGCAAAGCCTCTACTTCGATAGAGTCGATCCCTTCCACCACGACACCGTTGAAATCTTTCACGGCAGGAGCAAACCCGGTCAGGGTAATGCCCACTTTGGTGCGGATCTTCTCGGTTTGCGAAACAGCCTGGAAATCGATATGAATGAATTGATTGCGGATATAGTCACGCTGTTTTTCACGTACCAAGGCTGCATGTTCCTCACCATCGATCACAAGCGTCACAATGCTTGAAGAAGTGACCGAATTAAGCACTTTGGTGGCAGCTTTGCTGTCCATTACGATCGGTTCAGAAGTGAACTTGTGACCGTAGACCACACCCGGCAGCTTACCTTCGCGGCGCAGTACACTGACCTTTTTGCCAGTGACAGAGCGCTTGGAAGCTTCAATAACGTTCTTTTCCATTTTATTTTCCTTCGGTGCCTCTCACCGTTTCCGGTTACCTTCACCTGTTTTGGATTTTTACCCTTTACGGGCAGCCAATAATTTTATCGTGAAGCCAGATTCCAGTCAAGAGAGCCAGTCGAAGGTGCGCGAGACGGCTTTTTTCCATCTGGCATACAATTGGGCGCGTGTTTCCTCCGACATATTGGGCTTCCACTCTTTGTCCTGGCCCCAATTTTTCTTAAGCTCATCCAAATTTTGCCAGAACCCGACGGCCAGACCGGCTGCATAAGCCGCTCCCAAGGCAGTGGTCTCGGCAATCCGCGGCTTGACCACCGGCACGTTGAGAATGTCTGCCTGGAATTGCATGAGCAGTTCATTGACCACCATACCGCCGTCCACTTTCAGGCTGGCTAGCTTGACCTGCGAATCGTTTTCCATGGCGTCCAGCACTTCTCGGGTTTGATATGCCGTGGATTCAAGCACGGCCCGGGCGATGTGCCCTTTGTTAACGTAGCGAGTGAGGCCCACGATCACCCCGCGTGCATCCGCGCGCCAGTAGGGCGCAAACAGCCCTGAAAAAGCCGGTACAATGTACACGTCCCCATTATCCTTGACCGTACGGGCCAGCGGTTCGATATCAGAAGATTTCTCGATCAGTTGCAGATTGTCGCGCAGCCATTGTACCAGTGCGCCGGCAATGGCAATGGAGCCTTCCAGGCAATACACGGCCGGCTGACCATCCAACTTGTACCCGGCTGTTGTCAGCAAACCGTTTTTGCTCAAAACCGGGGTGGTGCCGGTGTTCATCAGCATGAAGCAGCCTGTACCGTAGGTATTTTTGACCTCACCGGGTTCATAACAGGCCTGTCCGAACAGTGCCGCTTGCTGATCACCCAGATCACCAGCCACCGGCACGTTTTCGATACCCAAACGAGAGTAGCCATAAACCTCAGACGAAGAGACAATCCGCGGCAGAATGCTGCGAGGTACGCTCATCAGATCCAGCATTTCCTGGTCCCAATCCAGCGTCCGGATATCCATGAGCAGCGTTCGCGAGGCATTGGTGACGTCAGTCACGTGAATACCGCCGCGCGGACCGCCCGTCAGATTCCAGATCACCCATGAATCCATGTTGCCAAAATAGACCTCACCGCGGGCAATGTCATCGATGATCTCCGGGTGTCGGTCCAGGATCCATTTGATCTTGGGGCCGGAGAAATAGGTGGCCAGGGGCAGCCCGGTCTTCTCACGGATTTTCTCCGCCAGACCTTTTTTCTCAAATTCAGCGCAGATTTCATTGGTGCGCGTATCCTGCCAGACGATCGCCTTATCGTACGGCCGCCCGGTGATGCGATTCCACAAAATGGTTGTTTCCCGCTGATTGGTGATGCCGATAGCAGCGATATCCTCTGCTGCCAGGTTCGATTTTCGCATGCCGTTCGTGATTACTTCTAGTGTGTTGTTCCAGATCTCCATGCCATCATGCTCCACCAAGCCGGGAGCCGGGTAATATTGTTTGTGTTCTTTTTGATCGATGGCAACGATATTCCCCTCGTGATCGAAGACGATGAAACGTGTGCTGGTTGTGCCCTGGTCGATGGCTGCAACAAAATTCGGCATTGAACCCTCCATTTTTTAAGATCACTTTCCTGAGTTTGTCTGGGTTCATTATACAATTAAGGCATCAAAGCAGAGGTACCTCAATGAAGAAGATGTGGCGGATTTGGCCAATTATTTTCATGATTTCAAGCTGCACTTTTCCCGGCAATTCTTCCCGGGCAGTTTCCCCAGCCATTCATGACCTGCAGGGATGCAGCCATACTTCACCCTATGTTGGGCAGACAGTTTCGCATGTGACCGGCATTGTGACCTGGAAAGATCAGCGCGGTTTTTACATGCAGGACCCCTCTCCGGATGATCGTGCCTGCACATCAGAAGGCATTTATGTATTCACAGATCATTACCCCGAGAATATTCCGGGCGATTCTGTTGCCGTTTCAGGCCAGGTGAAAGAATTTGCTGCCAATAACAGTGCCAAAGACCAGCTCACGCAGACTGAGATCATCTCACCCAGCATCGACTTGCTCTCTTCCGGGAATCCCTTGCCCGACCCGATCCTCTTGGGCAGCGCAGGTCGTTTGCCTCCCGATCAGATCATTGAAGATGATGACTTTACGTCTTTCGACATCAATCAGGATGGCCTGGATTTTTACGAAAGTCTGGAATCGATGCGTGTCGAGATCGACCAGGCTGTGGTGGTTCAGCCGGAGAATTCTTATCACGAAATTTACGTCCTGCCGGGTGAAATGCAGTCGCTGAACCAGTTCTCCCCCCAGGGCGCCTTGCTGCCAACGGCTTCAGACCAAAACCCCGAAAGAATCCAGGTGGTCTTGCCCGCTTCATTCAAGAAATCCGTTTCTCTGGGATCTCGATTTGCTACCCCGCTGATTGGCATCCTCAGCTACGCGTACGGCAGTTATACGCTGATCGAGACCAACCAGCCGCAGCTCAGTGACACCGAGGTCGTTTCTAAAGAAAAGTTCACCGCCGCCCTTTCTTCGAACAGCCTGCTGATTGCCACCTATAACGTTGAAAACTTGAGCAGATTCGATTCCGCGCGGCTCAAGTCGCTCTCCACCCAGATTGTCACTTCACTCGCTTCGCCAGACATCCTGATCCTGCAGGAAATTCAGGATGACAGTGGCGAAGAAGATGATGGCACCATTTCTGCCAGCCAGACGCTGCAGGCATTGGTCGCCCAGATTCACAAACAGGGCGGACCTCAATATCATTACGTGGATAATCCGCCAGCCAACGATTCCAGCGGCGGGGTGGGTGGGGGCAATATTCGTACGGTCTTTCTCTATCGCACGGATCGCGGATTGAGCTGGCGCAATGATTCTCTTGCAGTCAACGCAGAAAACGTGGCCGCATTTCACAATAGCCGACCGCCAGTTTTGGGAACCTTCCAGTTCATGGGGCAGCATATGGAGGTTGTGGGGGTGCATCTGGTTTCGAATCTGGCGAATACAGCCGAGTTTGGTGCCATCCAGCCGCCGTCTCGGCCTGAAGAGCCCAAACGCATCGCTCAAACGCAATGGATCGCTTCTTTCGCTGCAGAATTGCAGAAGGATGACCCTGCTGCCTGCATTCTTGTTGGGGGTGATTTTAACGACACGCCAGAATCACAGGCATTGGCACAATTTGCCTCTGATCATTGGATGAATCTGGCCAGCACCGTTCCTGCAGAATCCCGTTATTCCATTCTGTATCAAGGCAGCGCTTCTCTATTTGATCAGATGCTGCTGAATCGTGCCTGTGTCAGTCAGGTAGAAATCCAATCCACGGTTATTCATTTGAATACTGGCCTCCCTGAGTCGAAGCAGATGTCAGATCACGATCCTTTCTTGCTCGAACTTACTTTTAAATAAGAGTAGCCACAGGCTACTCTTATTTCGTGACTAAAGGCTTTCTCCCAGAGCTCCGGCCGGGGATTCAGTCGGGCCTTTGTGCAGAATTCGCCGTTTGTTTTGGTCAGCCACCTTCTGAAAGTGGTAACCATAGACCGTCAGAGTGATTGCCAGCGGGAATTTGGAGGGGAAATGGAACAATGTCCAGAAGAATAGATTCCAGTAATATCCGGCAACTTTCGGGTTGAAGCCGATCAGCACCACCGTCTTCAGTAATGCTGCCACTTCATTCCATTCAATGGTTACACTGGATTTCGTCGGTTGATACTCGCGCAGGAAGGTTTTGATGCGCTGATAGAAGTACTTCGGCGCATAGATGTGATCCATGATCTGCAGATAGCCATCGCGCAGCACACCGGCATCCATCACCGGGATGATGTTGCTGGTGCCGTCAGTGTTATCCCCGGTCATCTCTTTGATGATCCGGCCCTGTTGCTCCAGCTTGTTATAGAGTTCTGTCTTATTGGGCGCCTGCAGCAGCCCTACCATCGCGGTGACCACGCCGCTCTTCTGGATGAAATCGGTCATCCGGTTGAAGATCGAGGGAGTATCACTGTCAAACCCAACGATGAACCCGGCCATGACCTGAATGCCGGCTTGTTGAATTTCATGAATGTTGGCGATCAGGTCCCGTTTGACATTCTGCTTCTTATTACAGCTTTGCAAACTGTCTTCATCCGGGGTTTCGATGCCAATGAAAACCGAAATAAAGCCGGCCTGTACCAGCATTTTCATGAGTTGTTTGTCATCTGCCAGGTTGATGGAAACCTCGGTCAGGAACAGGCAGCCTACTTTGCCTTTCCGCCAGCGGATCAATGCCGGTAAAACTTCTTCTTTGAGATATTTTTTGTTGCCAATGAAATTGTCATCCACGAAAAAGACGTTGCGCCGCCAGCCGGCTGCATAGAGCTGATCCAGCTCGGCAATGATCTGTGCTGCTGTTTTCAAGCGCGGTTCGTGCCCCAACAGAGCGGTCACGTTGCAAAAATCGCAGCGGAAGGGGCATCCGCGTGAAAACTGGATGCTCATACAGTCATAATCCGCCAGCTTGATGATCGAGATATCCGGGGCCGGCGATTGGCTCATGTCAGCAAATTGTTCTGTCTGGTAAATGTGCCTGGCTGTGCCGGCCAGATAGTCGCGGACAAATTCAGGAACAGTGATCTCGCCTTCGTTCAACACCAGATAATCAACGAAATCAAACTGGGTATAATCTTCGGTAAATAAGGGCCCTCCGGCAGCGACTTTCTTGCCGCGCGCCTGCACTCGTCGGATGATTGCCTCGATTGTGTTGCGTTGGATATCCATGGCACTCACGAAGACGAGATCGGCCCAATCGATATCCTCATCGGTAAGCGGATAGATGTTGGTATCGATCAACTTCTTGTTCCACTCCTTCGGGAGGAGAGCCGAAACGGTCATCAGGCCCAACGGGGGGTTGCTGACTTTCTTATCGACGAACTTCAATGCATGCTTGAAGCTCCAAAAAGTATCTGGGAATTCCGGGTAGATCATTAATAAGTTCATTTTTCACCTTGTTGTGCCCTAAGTTTAGGTCTCCCTCATCACCTTGTAATGTGAAAAAGGTCATACTCCAAAGCCTATCCAAAGATAGACTTGCCCTGAAAGTATGCCTTTCGATCAATTCCCCTGAAAAATCAATGTTGCTATAATTACCTCAATGAAAAGGACTGCTTTCTCCGATTTCAACATTTCCAGCGGTACCGATCTTGCCTTTGCTTTGGTGGTGCTGATTTCGTATTTCACCACCTTCAGTAAACCGCCGCAGACTTCTCTCTTTTTGATTACGGTCCTCATTTGTTTGGGGATTGCCTACATCACTTTAGGGATTTATGGCTTTGCCTATGTCAACCAGTTAGGCAAACTGATCCCCAAACTGATCTATTTCGGGGTACAGCTTGTCATTGGCGGTCTGATTGTTTATTTTGGCAAGGGCGCCGGTTTCAACGCTCTCATTTTGCTGCCCCTGGTCGCTCATACGGCCATGTCACTGGATCATGACTGGATTCTGGTGGTTAATGCGGGTATTTTCATTACTTATGTGCTTTCGATCATGAGTTACACCAGCAGTTGGGGAGTGGTCTGGGAAGGGCTGCCTGCTTTCTTTGCCGGCCAGGTGTTCATTTTGATCTTTACCGAAATGGCCTATACCGAACAAAAGGGACGCATCAAGATGGAAAAGCTGGCGGGGGAGCTTTCTGAAGCCAATCACCACCTCAGCGAATATGCCACTCAAGTCAAGGATCTGGCGGTTTCGCAGGAACGCAACCGCCTGGCTCGCGAAATTCACGATGGTCTGGGCCACTATCTGACCACGATCAATATGCAGATCAAGGCAGCTCTGGCAGTTATTCAGGAAGACCCTCAGAAGTCAGCGCAGCTTCTCGAAAAAGCACAGGACCTTTCCGCTACCGCATTACAGGACGTGCGCAACAGTGTTTCCGCTTTGCGCGAAGATAACCTGGGCGCTCTGACCCTCTCTGAACGCATTGAGAAATTGATCACTACCTCAGAGAGTGAGGGACGCAAATTTGATTTCACCGTGCTGGGTTCTCCTCGCCAGATTCCACCGCAAACCGACGTTACCCTGTTTCGCGTCGTCCAGGAAGGCATCAACAATGCCAATAAGCATTCTCAGTCAACTCAGGTTAAAATAGTACTGAGTTTTGAGAATACCCAAGAAATCACCCTGTCTGTCACCGATAATGGGGTTGGTTCCGACATCGCGGAGGGCGGCTTTGGCCTGATCGGGATTCGCGAACGTGTTCGGCTGATTAATGGCAAGGTAGAGATCAAAACAGCAAAAGGCGAAGGATTTCAGATTCTGGTAAATATACCTGGATAAAGGCTATGACGATCAAAATATTAATTGTCGATGATCAATCCTTGTTTCGCGAAGCGTTGCGTACGCTTTTGACTGCCTATCCTGATTTCGAGATCGTGGGGGATGCATCCAATGGGGAAGAGGCGATTCGCATGGTGCTGCAACATTCCCCTGATGTGGTGCTCATGGATTTACGCATGCCGGTAATGGATGGGGTCGAGGCAACCAAACGCATCATGCAGTTGAATAAACCCACCCACGTGATCGTGCTGACCACTTTCGATGATGACGAAAACGTGTTCGAAGGGCTGCGCGCCGGCGCCGTCGGCTATTTGTTGAAGGACGTATCCTCAGAGAAGCTCACTGAAGCCATTCGGGCAGCCGCGCAAGGAGAGTACTTTCTGGTTCCTTCCGTTACCGCCAAGGTGGTGTCAGAATTTTCCCGCATCTCCAAACCAGTGTCGAAGAATACCGAGAATTTTTTGCCTGATCCGCTGTCGCCGCGCGAGATCGAGATCATTCGCCTGGTAGCCACCGGGGCCAGCAACAAAGAAATCGCGGCCAAACTGGTCATTTCGGAGGGGACCGTCAAGAATCATCTCTCCAGTATTCTGAGCAAACTGAGCGTTCGCGATCGCATGCAGGCGGTCTTGAAAGCAAAAGAGCTCGGTATCATCAATATCTAAAGGCAAGGGCTTTCCATGTTACACAATCGCACGGACAATCCAATGAAAAAGAATAATCAAATTACCACGCTGTTTGGATTGATGTTAATCGTCGCTGGGGTGTTCTTTCTGGTGGACCAGCAGTTGCATACTCAGTGGCTGATCATCTCGATTCCCGCTGTTTTGGGCCTGCTCCTGTTGATGTACGGCATCGTGTTCAAGGGCAAGGGTTGGCTCATTGCTGGGCTGCTGGTCACCAGCATCGGGTTGGGTGCCTTTCTTGCGCTGCAGCATTTCTACGAATTCCCCCTCATCAGCCGTTTTGGCTATTTGGCCCTCTTCTTTACTCTCAGTTGGATCATCATTTTCATCATCCTGCGGCTTTTCTTCCAGAACACCGCCTGGTGGTCGCTGATCTGCGCCGCTGTCTTTGGCGGAACCGCCTATTCCTTGCTCTTTTCCAAAGCCACCATTTTCGACTTTGTGATGAGCATTTGCCTGCTGTTGGGGGCCGTTTTTCTGCTCTGGGGCTATCTGCAAAAGTTACTGGGGCTGGTCATTCCGGGCTGTTTGCTGATTACCATTGGCCCAGGCATCTCCATCGCCTGGAGCCGCGCCGCCAGCCCGCAGGGATTGGTGGAAACCGGGGTGATGCTGGTCTGGTTTGCCCTGGGCTGGCTGCTCATCACCGTTTTCTCGCGGATTATTCTCAAAAAGTTCACCTGGTGGCCGCTGATTCCCGGGGGAGTGCTTGCCATGGTGGGTTGGGGGCTGTATATCGGCGGCAATCCAGCCAACGCGTTGGGCTTTGTCGGCAATACGGGTTCGATTGCCCTGATCATCTTTGGGGTTTACCTCCTCTTGCTGCGCTTCGGCATGCAAAACAAAGACTAGCGCTGTGCTAAATTCCATTTCTTGATTTCAATCTGCCCAGAATCAAGAGGAATAATATCGGCCAAACAATTTTCCCCTGTTTAACAGGGTATTGGAGTTCCCCTCAAGGGAACTCTTTTTTGTCTTCGGCAAACTTGACACCTGAGCTATAATTAAAGTATGGAACATGTATTCTATTTAGCGCAATCCCTGTTGTTGGGTCAGGGAACGCTGTAAGAGAATCGTTTCGATTCGCTCGCCTTCGTTTTTTTTGAGGGTCCCGCAGTTATCGAAACCATGAAGGTGAATTCCATTTCAAACTTTTTTGCGCTTTTCATTCGCTCTGATTAGCGCAAGTCTATCTCTGCGTTTTCCTTCGAAAATGGGGCAGGTGATAACTTGGTCGTAACAATGACAAAAGTGACCCTTTTCAAGAAAGCGCGCCTCTGATAAGATAAAGGGTTGTTAATTCTGGAAGGGTATTAGAGACTGGATTCAACTCATGGAAAAAGTTCGCAATGACATTCGCAACGTTGCCATTATCGCTCACGTCGATCATGGCAAGACAACCTTGGTAGACGGTTTACTCAAACAGGCCCGCGTATTTCGTGAAAATCAGCAGGTGCAGGAGCGCGTCATGGACTCCAATGACCTGGAGCGCGAGCGCGGTATTACCATTCTGGCCAAAAATACGGCCATTACCATCCCTGATCCCAAAACGGGAGAGATGGTCAAAATTAATATTGTCGATACCCCAGGGCACGCCGATTTTGGCGGTGAGGTAGAGCGTGTCATGAACATGGTCGATGGCGTGCTGCTGCTCGTCGATGCTGCAGAAGGCCCCATGCCGCAGACCCGCTTTGTGCTCAAGAAAGCCCTTGAAATGGGCCACAAGGCCATTGTGGTCATCAACAAAATGGACCGCAAAGACGCTGACCCCGAACGCGCCGTCAACCTGACCTTTGATCTCTTTGTGGAACTGGGCGCCAATGATGAGCAGTGTGATTTCCCCATTATTTACTGCAACGCCATTACCCAGCAGGCCGGGCTGACCTATCAACTCGAACCGAATTTGCAGCCTCTTTTCAACGCCATCCTTGAAAACGTTCCGGCCCCGGTCGTGGATGTAGATGCGCCCCTGCAGCTTCTGGTTACCAATCTGGGCTACGATGATTACCGCGGCGTCACTGCCGTTGGCCGCATTCATGCCGGTAAGATGGTCGCCGGTGCACCAGTGGCCCGCATCCTCAAAGACGGCACCATTGTTCCCGAACGCGCCCGTTATTTGTACGTCTACCAGGGCCTGGATAAGGTTGAGGTGGAATCAGCCACTGCAGGGGACATCGTGGCCATTGCCGGCCTCGAAGCCATCAACATTGGCGAAACACTGGCCGATGCCGAGCATCCGGTAGCACTGCCGACCATCACCGTCGAAGAGCCTACCGTGCGCATGACCTTTGGCGTCAACACGTCGCCCTTCACCGGCAAAGAGGGCAAATGGAGTACTTCGCGCAAATTGCGGGATCGCCTCTTTGATGAATTGAAAAATAACGTAGCATTGCGTGTAGAAGAAACAGACAGTCCAGATACCTTCCTGGTTTCGGGTAGGGGAGAGCTGCATCTGGCTATTTTGATCGAAACCATGCGCCGTGAAGGCTATGAATTTCAGGTTTCCCGGCCCGAGGCCATTTTCAAATCTGGTCCCAATGGGGAAGTGCTGGAACCGTTTGAAGACCTTTCCATCGATACCAGTCCCGATACCGTTGGAACTGTGGTCGAAATGTTGGGCAATCGCCGTGGCAAAATGCTGGATATGACCAACAATCCCGATAACACCGTGCACCTGAGCTATCTGGTGCCAACTCGCGGCCTGTTGGGCTTCCGCTATCAGTTTCTGACCGCCACCCGCGGCATGGGTATTCTGAACACCCTTTTCCATGGTTATCTGCCTCTGGCCGGCCCAATCTCGGCCCGTGCCACCAGTTCCATCGTCGCCTGGGAAACCGGGCAGGCTTCTACTTATGGGCTGAAGAACGCCGAAGAGAGAGGCGTCCTGTTCTATGGCGCCGGGGTGGATGTCTACGAAGGTATGGTGGTCGGCGAAACCCAGCGCCCGGATGACGTGACCGTCAACGTATGCAAGAAGAAGCACCTGACCAACATGCGTTCTTCGAACAAGGATATCGAAATCCGCTTGACCCCGCCACTGGAAATGAGCCTGGATCAGGCCATCGAATATCTGGCCGAGGATGAGCTGCTCGAGGTAACACCGCTCAATTACCGCATTCGCAAGCGCATTCTGGATACTGAAGAACGCGGCAAGCAATCCAAGAAGGCCAAAGAAGTTTTGGCCGAAGACTAAAAGTTTGTTAAATTTTGATTAACAAATGCTATTGACTTTCGCGAATAATTATGATAAAGTTATTCGCGTAGGATGCTTAGTAGTTCTTGTTGGATGTAAAAAGACAACCCCAAGGCGTGAAAGCACCAGGGCTGTCTTTTTTTGACCGCTCCGATAGAACGAAAACACTATCCTAATATTTGGTCGTTTTGCTATAGGAGGCAAATAAATGTCTGAACGGATCGTCGGTACGGTCAAGTGGTTCAACGGAACCAAAGGTTATGGCTTCATTTCCCGCGAAGGCGGCGAGGATGTCTTCGTGCACTTCTCCGCTATCCAGGGCGAGGGTTATCGCAACCTTGAAGAAGGCCAAAAAGTCGAGTTTTCTATCGAAAAAGGCCCGAAAGGCCTCCAGGCAAGTAATGTTGTTGTTGTCAAGTAATTAAACAATATTGCATAAACTGGATCCGCTCCGAGAAACTCGGAGCGGATTTTTTTTATTTCTTTTCTTCAATGGCTTCCCAGTAGCCTTTATCCAGTTCGTCATCGGTGAGGTGAGCATAGCGTTGGGTCACTGCAATATTCTTATGCCGTGCCAGCTCCTGAGCCAGTTTGAGATTCCCGGAAGAGCGCAACACGCGAGTGACGAAATAATGCCGAAATGAGTGTGGAGTGATCGTGCCCACGGCTTCTTTGCCTAGAAACTCTTCTACGCGGCTGGTCACAATATTGCGGCCTGTGGTCGTGGTCATGGGTTTTATCTTGCTGCCAGCACCGCGGTCGTGACGTGCGAAGAGCGGTAAAGAAGAGAGCGCCCGGTTCGAAGAGCCATCGATCTCGCGGCGAGCGTTCAGGTAATCAGATAAGGCATCTGTGGCCCGCGTTGAAAAGCGCACAATGTCCTGCCGATTGCCCTTGCCGATGATCATGGCTTTTCCTTCATTCCAGTCCAGATCGCCGCGCCGCAGGGCACAGGCCTCGTGCACGCGCAGCCCGGTATCCGCCAGCGTCAACAAAAAAGCCCGATCCCGCAGATTGATCAGCCGCTCTTCGCTCGTTTCATAGGGCTTCTTGGAGAGATCAGTTGCGCATAGCAGAACTTTTTCAATGGCTTTGACCGGGAACTGCGGTAAGCGCTGTCCAGGCCGTCTGGCACGCTGCTGGATGAGCATCTTGATTCGGGGCAGGTTCACATTGGCCAGATTATCGGCAGTCAGAAAGGAATAGAAACCTGTAGCGGCCGTCAGATACAGCCGTTCCGTTGTAGCAGCCAAAGACTTGAGGTCCTGCGCCAACCAGGTAATGGCATCCTCATTGAGTCGAGAAAGATCATCCTTCTCGGTATCCAGGCCATGACGCTGCAGTGTTTCAATAAAATAGTGCATGGCATTGGCGTAGGTCACCGCGGTGCGCGCGCTGCGTGCCAATCGGACAGATTCAAGATACTGGTCAATAGCGTTCTGGATGGTGATCATCTCACAAAATCTCCTTTAGGATCATCGTTACTACGATTATAGCATGTTTATTATAATAATACTTATCGAAACCATGAGCTTTACTGGTTTTTCAGCCCTCCCCCGATCCACGCAATTCTGTGTAAAAACCGGACAAAGACAATATAATAAAGCCATAGGAAAAATCGATGGATCGGATCATTGCAATTACTTCCCCTATTTCCAATCAATATTTGATCGTAGGCAAAACTGCAGCTTTGCTGATCGACACTGGAATTGAGTACAACTATGCGCATCTTATGAGATCGTTCCGGGCAGCTTCTTGCCGACCCGAAAAGATCGTGATTACCCATGCCGACGGCGATCATGACGGCTGCCTGCAGCGCCTTCAAAATCAATTCCCGGCCGTGCTCTGCGCCGCCTCACCGCTTGAGGCCCAGGCAATCCAATCTGGCAACGTCTCGCGCATTGTCAAACCAGTCGGCGCCATAGAAAAGCTCTTCTATGGTTTGGCAGCGCCGCTCATGCACGTACCGCCGGCCGCTATCCAACAAACTCTGCAAGAAGGGGATACCCTCCCCTACCTCGGGAAATTAACTATTCTCGAAACACCCGGCCATACCCCCGGTCACATTTCTCTTTGGTCAGAAGCAACGAAAACTCTCTTTAGTGGGGATTCCATCCGTATTCACGGTTCTCATCTAAAGCCTTCTTCCGGTGCAAACACCTGGAACCCCGAAAAAGCCCAAGTATCTTTTGAAAGACAACTGCAGTTACAGCCAGAACACATCTACGGCGGACATGGGATCTGGCACAACTCAAATCACCTCGAGCGGAACGCATGACAACCTCTTATCAGTTTCATTACGGGCACGGTTATACGCAATTTTCTTTACCGGACCAGGTAGCTTCTTACGAGATTTTGCCTGCCAAAATTGAACCCCAGCAGTCCGCATCCCAGATCATTCAAAAAGCCCTTGATCACCCGCTGGAAAGACTCACGCTGTCACATATCTTCCAGCCCACAAACCGGGTAGTAATTGTCATCAACGATAAAACGCGTCCCGTGCCACACGCCGTTCTTTTGCCGCCTCTGCTGCGCCAGTTGAAAGAACTGGGAATCTCTGCAGATCAAATTACCTTTCTCATTGGTATGGGTACCCATACACCTATGACCGCCAGTGAATTTGATAAAATTCTCCCTCCCGAGATCATCCAAAATTACCGCATTGTGGCCCACAACTGTGATGCGGAGCAGGAATTGATCTACGTAGGAACAACCAGTCGGCAAACCCCGGTCTATGTCAATCGCCTTTTCCACGCCGCGGACGTGCGAATTGCCGTTGGCAATATCGAACCACATCACTTTGCTGGCTTTTCTGGAGGAGCAAAAAGCGCCTCCATCGGCGTATGTGGACGTAAAACCATCACCGCGAACCACGCCTTTCTTCTCGATGAAGCCGCTCATGTTGGTCACTATGAAGACAATCCGTTACGCCAGGATATTGAAGAAATTGGAGCCATGATTCACCTGGATCTGGCTTTGAATGTAGTAATGAACTCCGAAAAGCAGATCCTGTCTTGTTTTTGGGGACGGCCTCAAGCCGTTATGCAGGCAGGAATTTGTGAATCCCGCAAGGTTTCGATGCAGCCTGTGCCCCAATTGGCTGATCTGGTAATTGCTTCTGCCGGCGGATTCCCCAAAGATATCAATCTCTATCAGGCGCAAAAAGCCATGACGCACGCCTCTCTGACTCTGAAACCGGGTGGAATCATTCTACTGGCCGCGGCTTGCGAAGAAGGGGTCGGCAGTCAACCTTATCTCGACTTCATGCAGGGAGTAGATTCAATCGAGGCCGTTTATCGCAAATTTGACCAGCTTGGCTTTCAAGTAGGCCCCCATAAAGCCATTCAAATTGCCCGGATTTTGCAAAAGCATCCCATTCTGCTAACCTCCAATATTCCGGCTGAAACCGTCCAGCGCTTGCTCCTGCAACCCTGCTCCAGCCTTGATCAGGGCATCCAGACTGCTTTTCAAATTAATCCACACATTCACACTGTAGCAATTATGCCTTACGCCGTTTCAACCATTCCAGTATTCGAGGGATAAATAATGGAAACTCCAAAAATCTTTCAACACGCCGATCTTGATGGTTCCTCCTTTTTTTGGAAAGGCAACCCAATTGGTGTCCTGACCCTGCATGGCTTCACCGCCACTACGGTTGAAGTTCGTCCAATCGCAAAGTTTCTCCATGACTTTGGCTACACAGTTGCAGGCCCTTTGCTGCCTGGTCACGGCCATACAATTGAGGAAATGAACAGCGTGAGTTGGCAGGACTGGTATCAAGCCGTAGAAAAAGAGTATCTGCGTCTGAAAGCAGAATGCAATAAGGTGTTTGTCTTGGGTGAATCCATGGGTGGTCTGCTGTCAATGCTGCTCTCCATTCGTCATCCCGATATTGCAGGCACATTGCTCTTTGCCCCGGCTTTGCAGGTTCCCGGGCTGGCGCCAGCGGAATTCATCTGGCCATTCAAGCCTTATATTTTCAAAAAAAGAGTCGACGAGACCATGGAATGGCAGGGCTTCAACGTTGTGCCCTTACACGCGGCCGCCCAATTACGCAAATTGCAGCGACAGGTACGCCATCAGATGCAGAACATGTCTACCCCGACCCTAATTTTCCAGGGCAAACTGGATCACTCTATTGATCAAATGAGCTCGGTTGTGATACTGGAAGGAATTGCCTCCGTTGACAAAGAGCTGGTTTGGATGGAAAATTCGACGCACTGCATTCTGATCGACCAGCAGCTCCCCGACGTAGAGGCCACGGTGCTTGAGTTCATCCGCGCGCACCAGTAGCGTGCGTGGCCTTTCAGAATGATTGGGGTTATAATGGATAAGGTTTTCATGCCGGAATGGAGTGATTTACACATGGAAAAGAAACAAAAATCAATCGGCAAAACGACAATTGCACCCGAGGTTTTGGTATCAATTGCCCAACTCGCTGCGCTCAGCGTAGAGGGTGTCAGCCACCTCACCCCAGTCCCTCGCGAAGTCAACACCCTGTTTAAAAAGGGTTTGGCTGAAGGCGTGGATATTTCAGTCGAAGATGATGTCGTCTACATTGATCTTTATGTTGTCTTGAAGCGCGATTTCAACGTACGCGATGTCAGCCACAACATTCAAAATCAAGTATCCCGCTCTATCTCTGAAATGGTTGGAATGGACGTTGGGAAAATCAACATTCACGTCGAAGATATCGCATTTGCAGAAAAGTAGAATTCATCAATGAAATCACGTACCAAGGCAAGAGGCATCGCCTTGCAAGTTCTTTACGAATATGACCTGACTGGGCATCCCATTGGAGAAATTCTGGAATCCCGGCTTTCAGAAGAAGAGACGGACGAAAAGATCCAGGAATTTTCGCGTTCCATCGTCATGGGAGTCGTTCCCATCATTGACCGTCTGGACGCTATCGTCGCCGAACACGCTCCTGAATGGCCTATGGATCAGGTAGCAGTGATCGACCGCAATATTCTGCGCATTGCCCTGTGGGAATTTGCCGTCTCTGAAGTTACCCCTATCAAAGTAGCGATCAACGAAGCCATTGAGCTGGCCAAAGTCTTTGGTTCAGACAGTTCTTCTCGTTTTGTCAACGGTGTGTTGGGCAGCCTGGTAGACCATCAAGAAGAAATTCACCAATCCTTCATACGCTAGTTCTTTTGAATCAGTGAATTGACCCAAACTATGACCTTCTCCAAAATCAAAAAACACTTGACGAGATCGCTGAAGGTTCTCGTTCTCTCAATTCTCTCATTAGCTTTATTGACTTCCTGCACCAATCCGCTTGCCAGTTTGCTCACCGGTAAAAGTCAAACTCAACTGAGCTTTCCGCAAGCAGAAGTAGTGTTTCAAGTAGTCCTTCCAGCCGCTTTACCTGAAAATAACAGTCTCTATCTGGAAATTGTCGATGACGTCACCGGAATTGCTCTGAACCCGGTACGCTACGCGATGACCCAGCAAGATGAGCGCACTTATTACGTAAAAGTCGTTCTGACAGTTGGGTCCGTCGTGAAATATCGGTATTCGCGCGTCTCTGATGCCAGCATCGTCGAATTTACACCCCAGGGCAATCAGGTCCGTTATCGCTTGGCCAAGATTTCTGGCCCAGCCATCGTTCAGGATAGCATTGCCGCCTGGATCGATCAGCCTTACACCGAAGCCATTGGCCGTGTGCGCGGGCAATTCATCGACTCCGCGAACAACGCTCCCATTCCCGGGCTGCTGGTCACTGCAGAGGGAATACAGACCATCACCGCGTCGGATGGCACTTTTATCCTCGAGGGCCTTACCCCTGGCACCCATACCCTGATCGCTTACAGTACAGATGGAACCTATGAAACCTTCTCGCAAGGAGTCACTATCGCCGAAGAGGCCACCACACCGGTATTTGTGAGCCTCACCAGACAAAAAACGGTCACGGTAACGCTCAACGTCAGCTTTCCGGATAATTTCTCTACGCTTTTACCCGCCCGAATCGCCAGCAATGATTCTGCTCTGGGCAATTCTTACGCTGACTTGTATTCTGGCTCCACTGCACTGGCTGCCAACCTTCCTCAGCTTTCGAAGATCAATGAACACCGTTATCAGGTAAAGCTCACCTTACCTGTAGGCTACGATTTTCGCTATAAGTACACCCTTGGGGATGGCTTCTGGAACAGTGAACTGGGGCAAGACGGGCAATTCGTATTGCGTCAACTCATCGTTCCAGAACATGATCTGACCATCAACGACGTGGTTCACACTTTTACCACCCCTTCTGAGGGAACAGTTTCGTTTCTGGTCACTGCGGATGCCTTACCCGCCGGTGAAGAGGTCTCAATTCAGATGAACCCATTCGGCTGGTTCGCTCCCTTGCCAATGACCAAAATCAGTGATACACAGTGGCTTTTCACTCTCTATTCGCCACTGAATTACTTCAGCGCGATCCAATACCGCTATTGTCGCAACGATCTCTGTGAGTCCACACAGGCTGTTGGGACAGATCAACTGGCTTTCACGGTCAATCCGGATAGCCAGACTTTTCCCTTTGAAATTACCGGCTGGAAAAATTATTCAGTCGCCACCTCCCCTACCGTGGTTGTGACAGATGGGGGAAATATATCCATACGGCCAGATTTTATGGCTGGGTTTGAGGTTTCCAGCCAGTATTCGCCGTTATACGATCATCGTCTGGCTTCTGGATTACAAAAAATTGCTTATACCGGTTCGAGCGACGTAGTGCTTTCGCCCACCTGGACTGCTACACGCAATTCCCCGCCCTATCTTGAGCCACTCCCCGGCAAAGATGTTTCCTGGACGCAGATGCAAACCGAAATCATTACTGCCAAACAGTTAGGGCTGAACGTTTCTCTCTTCCCGGTCCTAAACTACCCCAACGGGGCCGCCCAATATTGGGCAACTGCCTCGAAAGATGCAGGTTGGTGGACCAGTTGGTACGACCGTTATCACCGCTACATGATGCAAGTAGCTGATTGGGCCAATTTAACTGGGGCAAAATCTATCATTCTGGGTGACCCCAGTGTCTCTCCATCGATGGGCAATGGAACTTTAGCTGATGGCAGCACTGCAAATACCCCTGCCAACGCTGATGACCAATGGCGTCAATTGGTTCAAGATATTCGCTCGCGTTTCTCTGGCACCATTCTGGGGACAGTTACCGCGCCTGATACCCAGGCACTCCCAGGATGGCTGGATTCGGTCGATGGGTTCTACGTCGTCTACTCCCCCGCTTTATCCCAGACCAGCAATCCCTCAGTAAGTGATCTGGAAGCCCTGTTCCAATCTGATTTGGAGCAAAACCTCTACCCCCGCCTCAGCACCTTGAATAAGCCAGTGATTCTGGCTCTGAATTATCCCTCAGCCAGCAATGCCTTTGCCGGCTGCACGGATGTTTTAGGAAGTTGTCTGGGGAACTGGGGCAACGATCAGCTAGATTTTGTTCCCCAAACTTCCATTTACAATGCGGCCATTATCGTTGCCGGAAAAGAAACCTGGATCAGTGGATTCATCGCCAGAGGCACGCAACCGATTGCTACAGTGATGGATTCTTCAACGTCGGTACTTTCAAAACCAGCGAACGATGCGTTATGGTTTTGGTATTACTACATCTTAAATAAATCCCCACAATAAGGAGCGTTCACATGCCAATCCTTTACCCGACTAGCGATTTCAAACTTGAACCGCTGGGGTTGAAAGTAGAGGAAAGAAACTTAAGCAGGGCGCAACTCATCGAAAAAGCAATTCTTCATAAAGAAGGTCAACTGACCGAAAATGGTTCGTTATCTGTATCCACAGGAAAATTCACCGGCCGTTCTCCTCAAGATAAGTATATTGTTCAATACGCTCACGATAAAAGCGAATTTCCCATCGATTGGGGAAACATCAATCACCCCATCGCTCCGGAAAAGTCAGAAAAGCTCCTCGGCAAGATGCTTGCCTTTAGCCAGACAAGGGCCATCTATGCTCAGGATCTCTCTGCCGGGCATTCAGAGCGTTATTTTCTCAACCTGCACGTGTATACCGAATTTGCCTGGCAAAGCCTCTTCTCGCGCAACCTCTTTTTGCCGGCAAACTCAAACTCTTCCGCATTAGGTAGCTTCGATCTTCTCTCGCTTCCTACATTCCATGCTGATCCTGCGACGGATGGCGTTTCTTCTAGTACGTTTATCATCCTGGATTTTGAGAAACGTCTAGTCTTGATTGGCGGCACGGCTTATGCCGGCGAGATCAAAAAAGCCATTTTTACGGTGATGAACAAACTTTACCCGGAACAGGGCATTTTACCCATGCACTGTTCCGTCAACGTTGGTACAGATCAGCAATCCGCTCTCTTCTTTGGACTATCCGGTACGGGGAAGACTACCCTCTCTTCAGATGTGGATCGCTATCTCGTGGGAGACGATGAGACCGGATGGAGCAACGAAGGCGTATTCAACATTGAAGGAGGGTGTTACGCCAAGACAAATGGGCTGAATCAAGAGATGGAACCCTTGATTTATAGCGCCAGCACAAGCTTTGCTACCCTGCTGGAAAATGTCGTGGTAAATTCCCAAACCCGGCGGCCTGAGTTCAGCAACACCACCGTCACTGAGAATGCCCGCGCTGCTTACCCCCTGGAATACATTCCCCATGCAATCCTCTCCAAGAAAGCTGTCCATCATCCCAAGAACATCTTTTTTCTTTCTGCGGATGCTTCAGGGGTTCTTCCTCCCATTTCCTGGTTAAAACCCGAACAAATTCTGCGCTATTTTCTGGCCGGGTTTACCTCCAAGATTTCCGGCACCGAAATGGGTCTGAATCATGACCCACAAACCACTTTTTCTGCCTGTTTTGCAGCCCCGTTTCTGCCTTTGCATCCCAGCATTTACGCCAATCTTCTTAAAAAACGCATTGAACAACACCAAACCGATGTCTGGTTGATTAACACTGGCTGGACAGGGGGAAACTATCAGCAAGGGAGCCGTATCAAGCTGGCCTATACTCGTGCCATGATCCGTGCAGCCATTAATGGCCAAATACCTCTGAATTCTCTCAAAGATGAAGGGATCTTTCATCTGTCTGTGCCCACCCAGGTACAAGAAGTTCCAAATCAAATACTCTTCCCGAGCCAGACCTGGAATTCTCGAGAAGAGTATTTGGCGAAAGCTGAACGCTTACTCACCCAGTTCAGCCAAAATGAAAAATGAGCCGGGTTACGGCAAATAGAACATTACTACCGCTGCGATCACCAAAAAAGGAACATACGGGATGGCTTCATAGGCCACGTAACTTTTGGTAACCAGTTTATAAAGGATGTAGAGCAGCGAAAAAACGCCGCCGAGGAGAATCCCTATCACCAACATGCCCACAATGTGTGGCCAGCCCATGATCAGGCCCAAATAACCGCTAACAATTACATCCCCCAGGCCAAGCGCCACTTCATCGATCTTCTGATGCCGCAAATTTTCCAGTACGCGGTTGAAGAGAATTCCACCTAAATAGATCAACAGCATGATCGCGGTGCCGGCAACTCCACCAAAGATCATTTCTGAAGGCGAATGAATGATCAATCCATAAATAATTCCCAAAATAATGCCCAGAATATCCGTTTCCAGCAAAACCGCCTTGTAACGAAAGTCAATCAGCATTACCAGGCCAAAGAAAGCAAACAACGGCAGACTGGCCCAATAGGATAACGGTTTCGCCGGGAAAAGAGCCAACAGAACACTGGCAAGAACTGCCAGCAGAGGCACCAGCCAGTTACCAATGCGCGTCGATTTTCCGCAGTTGGGGCAACGGAAAGAGAATAAAAAATTTCGCGAGGAATATACCTCACCGCATTTCTCGCACTTTGGAATCCATTTCAAGTGCGAGATCTTCTGTGTCAAAGTCTCCCGTGGGAACTCTTGCTTGCACTTTGAACAAGCCGGGCTAAAAAGATATTCCCAGATATCTTTAGACTCACCGCAGTTCTGGCAAGTGGGAATCGATTCACGTAAACCAGGCAAAAAATCGGCCAGAAAATTGATCAAAATACCCAGACCCGCTCCAACAATCACTACAATCAATAAGCTCATCGTTTCCTCTTTTCCACTATTGCGGATATTTCCTCACTTGTCAGCCGATAGGCATTGGCACCCGCCAGTTGTGTGGAAAGTGCCCCTGCCACATTGCCCCACATCAAACATTCCTCAACTGTTTTCCCGGAAAACCAAGCTTTCAGGAAACCAGCATTGAAACAATCCCCTGCACCTGTAGTATCTACCACAGTGACCGGATAAGCCGAATCGTGGTAAAACTTCCCCTCGTCACAGCACCAAGCTCCATTTGCACCATCTTTGACGATCACCGTCTGGCAGTATTCTCCAAGCTGCATCACCGTTTTCTCGATATCCTCGTTGCGAGTCAAAGTGGTTGCCTCTCTGCGATTGGGAGCAAAGAAACGAACTGCCCGCAGCGCCGACTTCACGTGCGGAGTACTCAAGCTGATGTCGGCAGAACAATTTCCATCCATAAAAAGCTGCATTTTTTTACTCTTGGCGAGCAATGACCCTGCTGTTAATGCAGCCCCGTAAATGAACGATGGGACAATAACCAGTTTCGCCTGCGCTTTGGTCATACCTTGAATGGCCGTTTTGACCATATCTCCCTGATCATAATAAGCAACGAAAGCGCGATCATCAGCGTAAGAAAGCGATACAGTGATCTTCCGCATCCACTTGTCATGGAACACAAAGAGATCTTCTGGAAAGTCCTCCGCACGCAAACGCTGCAGGATGAACTTACTAAAATCATCGGTGCCAAATTCGACCGCCCAGGCAGTTTTCACCCCCAGACGGTGCAAAGCCAGCGAAGTGTTACAGGCCCCACCCGGCTCCATGGCCAGTGCCTTCGATTCGATTTCCGCGCCCTTGATTGGCATAGAATCCAGACCGGTGAAGATCAAATCGAGGCAGTAATCTCCCAGAACGATGGCATCGAAATCCATACTATTTCACACCAGCCAAAAATTCTTCTCCGAATTCTTTCTTGAAATTTGTTACCAGCGTCGCTGCCAGTTTTTCATCCGCCACCAATGGATGGATGGTCAGCGCTTGAATTGCCTTTTCTGTTGACCCCTCCACCGCAGCAGCAATGGTAAGCTGCTCATAGGCTTTGACCCGCGCCAACAAGCCCAGACAATCCAGCGGAATATCCCCAATAGCCACAGGTTGAACCATATCTTTTCCAACCACACACGGAACTTCTACCACACAATCGTCGGGCAAACCGTGTATGGCTCCCTGGTTTAAGGTGTTTACAATATGGATCTGCTTTTCTCCCTTTTCAATGGAACGGATCAAACGCAGTGCCACGTCAGCATAGCCGCCCTGAAGTTCCAGGGTGATCGGCTCATTAGCATCCACCATAGACTTTCCGGTCTCATTTTGCATATAATGCAAACGGCGCTGTTCCAGGTAACTGGTATAACGTTCTTTGATTGCTTCGGGTTCAGAAAGCTCAGCTAAATCGGCATAAAAGCGAGTATTGGCTGCCAGTATCTCTTCCCCTCGAGTTTGTTCATTGCGCAAGATATTGTTGACCGCGCTTTTAGAATAGTAATAGTAATACAGATACTCATTGGGGATCATCTGTAAAGATTTCAACAATGAAGTCGTAAATGGCAGCAAATCTTTGATGGGCAAATGATCTATGCTGGCCATGAGTTCAGGCAATAGATCTTTTCCATGAACTTTAATTGCCCGTGTCCAACCCAAATGATTCAGGCCAAAGTATTCGGTGTAAACCTCGTTCTCGGGTAAATTCAAGAACTTGGCGATCACGCGCTGTACCTCGGTGGGAGCGTCACAAATCCCCACGGTTTTCGTCCACCCTCCCGCCCGGATTGCTGCTTCTGCCATCATGCCGCTGGGGTTGGCAAAATTGATCAGCCAGGCGTTGGGGCAAACATCCTTCATCAACTCAATGTAACCCAGCAAAACCGGGATAGAACGAATCCCCATCGCAAAACCACCCGCACCAGTAGTTTCCTGCCCCAAAACTCCTTGGGCTAAAGGAACCCGCTCATCAATGATGCGTGATTCAATTCCCCCCGCCCGAAAAGTTGTGATGACATAGTCGGCTCCCTCAAGAGCCTGCACCGGGTTATCGGTAATTACACGTTTGACCGAAGAATGGGTTTCATCGATGATCGAGCGGGTAACCTTTTCAATCTGCTGTAAATGATTGACGTCGATATCCATCAAAGCTAACTCGGTCAGGTTAATCGAATCTGCCTTGCGCAAACATTCCTTAACGATCAAAGGAGTTCTTACCCCACCCGCACCAATGATTGCCAGTTTCATAATTAACACCTTTCAAAAGTGATTTTGATGTTTTCGGTACGAGTATAATTCTAATCAAATACTGGAGTAATGTCATCTATGGAGCGCACTTCTTTACAACAATTTATTGACCGGCTGGAAAACACTCCAGATCTCAGTTTGAATATTCCGTTTCTGCAAGCTTACCCGGAACAGCCCGCGGTATTTTCTCCTTTTCCCGGTTCTGTCGAACCGAGTCTAATCGACATTTTGACCGAATCCGGCATTCAAAAACTTTACAGCCACCAATATCAGGCCATTGAGCAGATCAACGTCGGGAAAAACGTAGTCATCAGCACCGGCACTTCCAGCGGCAAAAGTCTTTGCTACCAGATTCCAATTCTTTCCGATCAGATTAAAACAGGGGCTTCCACAGCCCTGCTTCTCTTCCCCACTAAAGCACTGGCCAATGATCAGCTCGCCGCTTTGCAGCATTTCACGCATCTAATCGCCGAACAAAAGCTGGCCAGATCCGTTCTCCCCGCTACGTATGACGGAGATACTCAAATTTCCCTACGGCCAACTATTCGCGAAAGCGTCAGCATCCTGCTCACCAACCCGGATATGCTGCATCTGGGCATTCTGCCACACCACACTTCGTGGCAGAAGTTCTTCAGTCAGCTTAAATACGTTGTCGTCGATGAAATCCACATCTACCGTGGAGTATTTGGCTCGCACGTAGCCAATGTTTTGCGCCGTCTATCCCGTATCGCCAATTTCTATGGCAGTAAGCCTCAATTCATCCTGACCTCAGCCACGGTGGCAAACGCCCAAACTCATGCCGAAAAATTGATTGATGCGCCCGTCGAGTTAATCAATGAAGATGGCTCCCCTCACGGCAAAAAATTATTTGCCCTGTATAATCCCCCTATTGTCAACCAGGAACTGGGGGTACGTCAGGGGTTGATCACCACCGCCGTGCAATTCTCAGAATTGACCCTGCAAATCAATCTGCAGTCTCTGCTCTTTGCCAGAAGCCGCCGGTCAGTGGAATTGATCATCCACGAATTGAAAAACCTCCACCCCAACTGGGCGCGATACTTTCGCAGTTATCGCTCCGGCTACTTGAAAAGTGACCGTCGTGAAATCGAACAGGGATTAAAGGATGGCAGTATCCGTTTGACCGCGGCGACCAACGCGCTGGAACTGGGAGTCGATATCGGCGGGGTCGATCTGGTACTGATGGCAGGCTACCCAGGCACGGTCGCTTCTACCCGACAGCAATCTGGCCGGGCCGGGCGAAAGCACCTCCCCTCAGCGGCGGTCTTGATCGCCTCAATGAATCCGCTGGATCAATTTCTCTGCCGTCACCCTGAATACATCATGGAAAAAGACCCTGAAGCAGTGTTGATTGATCCGGATAATCCGTTGATCTTGCTGCAACAATTACAATGTGCCTCATTTGAATTGCCCTTTCGGCAAGAGGATGGCTTTGGCTCCATTGATGCTGATACTTTGCATACCTTCTTCCAGGTTTTGATCGCGCAAGGAGTGCTGGTTGCCAACGCTGATCGCTATCTCTGGATGTCACAAGATTACCCGGCCAATTCATTCTCGTTACGCAGCACAGCCGCCCGCTCTATTTCGCTACAACTGGAGGAAGACAATGACTCGCGCACTCTGGGTGAACTGGATTACGCCAGCAGCCTCTGGATGACCCATCCCGGCGCTATTTATCTGCATGAAGGGGATCCATATTTCGTCAAAGAGTTGGACCTTGAGAAAAATGTTGCTCTTCTTGAAGCCAGCAATCTCTCCTATTTTACAGAACCCATCAAAAGTCAAAAGGTCGCCATTATTCAGGATTTCAACCATGACGAAAAGCCAGCTTATGATCTCCATTTCAGCGAAGTAGAGGTAACCACCCAAATTACCGGTTACAAGAAAATCGATTGGAATACTCGAGAAATTTTAGCTATCGAACCACTTGAAATGCCAGAAACCGTCTTGCGCACTTATGGCTTCTGGATGGCAATTCAACCAGCCACAGTAGAAAAAATGCGTCAGGAAAAGATGTGGCTCAGTGACCCCAATGATTACGGCGCCAACTGGGAGCAGCAAAGACGCCTTGCCCGCGAACGGGATCATTTCTGCTGTTCGCTATGTGGGGCACCCGAAGGTGAGAAACCCCTTCATGTCCACCACAAGATTCCTTTCAAACTTTTTACAGATCCTGGAGTTGCCAATCAACTTTCTAACCTGGTAACGCTATGCTCGAACTGTCATCGTCTGGTCGAAATGAATGTCAAAATCCGCAGTGCCATTTCTGGGCTAAATTACTCCCTTTCTCACCTGGCCCCCCTGCAGGTGATGTGCGATGAAAATGATCTGGGTTCGTATGCAGATCCGGCGGCAGATTTTGCGGATCAACGGCCTGTCATTATGCTCTACGATGCCATCCCCGCCGGCATGGGGCTGGCGCAAACTCTGTACACCCATCATCAAACCCTTTTGAATAATGCGGCCGATCTGATTGATCACTGCGCCTGCGATGACGGATGCCCCTCGTGTGTTGGCCCCATCAGTGAAACTGGCCTCGGCGGGAAAAAAGAAACGCGTTACCTGCTTACTTTGCTCTCTGGAGACAGCCTGAATGCCTGACTCTCTTGCAGATCGTTTAAAAGCGCTGGGGCTTGTCACTGCCGCTTCTCTTGAAAAAAAGCCTCTGCCGCCACAGGCTGTCGATTTTGCGCAGCAAGTGAACGCGCAGGAAGTTCGCAATAGTCTGGGCACGGCTTATCTTGTCGAGACTTCCTATCCGCGTAATTACCAGCACGGGGTCATTAATTTCACACAGGTAAGCCAGTTTTCTTCCCTTTCTCGCGCCGCCAAAGTTCAGGGAGAAATTGATCCAGACATCTCACGATTGCTCTTTCTGGATACAGAAACGACTGGGCTATCGGGCGGAACAGGTACCTTTGCCTTTTTGGTCGGATTGGGGTATTTCACAGCCGAAGGATTCACTTTAAAACAATATCCTCTGAAACAGCCCGCGGATGAGGCTGCCATGCTGCTCGAGATTCTCAATCTCAGCGAACATTATTCAGGGATCGTTACCTACAACGGCAAGGGGTTCGATGTTCCTCTATTGCGCTCACGCCTGATTCTGAATCGTCTGCCCAATCCTTTTGAAACAATGGCGCATTTTGACCTGCTGTATCTTTCTCGGCGCATCTGGAAGAATCGTCTTCCCAGTCGAACCCTGCAAGACCTGGAACACGAAATTCTACAAATTCCCCGCACCGAAGAAGAGGTACCTGGATGGATGATCCCACAAATTTATTTCGATTACCTGCGCAGCGGAGATGCCCATCCACTTAATGGAGTGATCTATCACAACGGAATGGATATTCTTTCTCTGGCAGCGCTCTTCTTATATCTTTCGCATTCGCTCGAAAATATTGAAGAGATGGATCGTTTCAATATCATTGATTATTTTTCTCTTGGACAGATTTATTTCGATCTTGGACTTACGGAAATCGCTGAAAAGATTTTTCTGCATTGTGAGACCAATGACGCTTTGCCTGATCCCCTGAAATTGCTTTCTTACCAAAAACTTGCTTCGCTTTATAAAAGCCAACGCAATTATGAAAACGCCCTGCTTTACTGGCAAAAAGCCTTCCACTTTGAAGACATTTCTTCGATGATCGAGATGGCAAAGTATTACGAACACGTTTCTATCGAATATCGTTCTGCTTTGTATTGGACAGATACAGCGATCACCTTTTTATCAAAAAGAGGGTATCATAATTATCAGAACAAGAAACTTGGCAAAGAATTATTGAAACGAAAAGAACGTTTACTTGTAAAAATCGAAAGGAAGGACAGGAATGTTTGAGCGAAAACTGGGTGATAACGTCGTTTACGTTGCCAACGGAATGTTAGAAGCGGAATCTGTCAAAATTCTGCTCGAATCTTTTCAAATCCCCGCCTACGTTAACCAGGAATCAGCCGGTTTAACTTATGGGTTGACCGTTGGTCCTTTGGGAGAAGTGGATGTTCTGGTTCCCCCTGAATATCTTGAACAAGCCAAAGGGGTGATCTCGGATATGAAAAATGGTTTGCTGGAACAGCCGGGCGGTTCTGCGGATGAAACAGAAGATCCGGATGAGAATTAGCCCTTTGACGAGCGCAAACGCTGATAGTCTTCTGGTGTATCCAGGTCAGATAATACGTCTGAATCTTTGACCAGATAGTATTCCAAATCATGTTCATGCCGCTGGATAAAGCTACGCAAGGTTTCCGGCGGCATAATGTTTTTAAGCTCATCCAGATACTGGCTGGCTACCAGCCAGGGATGCCCCCGGTGCATGTTCTGACTGGGAATCACGATCTTTTCAGGAAAAGATTGTGACAGATGCAGCATTTGCTTGAGATCATCCGCCGAGATCAAAGGTTGGTCCCCCAGCGCGATAAAAACCGGGCCAACCTGATTCTCTGGTAAAGCATCGATCCCTATTTTCAGCGAGTCGATCATTTCGCCGTTTCCATAATCAGGGTTATAAACGAGTTCTACCGGGTAGCTGGCTAACTCGTGCTCTACCTCAGCCCGATATCCCCCAGTTACCACTACGATTCTCTTCACACCGGCCTTCAAGAAAGAGCGAGTGATCTTCCCAATCACCGTCGAGTTTCCCCACGGCATGACCAGCTTCGCTTGCTTCATGCGGCTGGATTGCCCCGCTGCCAGAAGGATACAGGCACTCTCACTTCTCATGGCATTTTACTTTCCTCATTTCGAAAAATGGGCAGTATTTTCTAAATAGCTGCCCATTCAACCATCCATCACCAGAAGCGATCACTCGCCCTTATGATCAATTGCGCGGCTGACCCGTTCTGCGGTCAAGGGGAATTCATTGAACCAGACGCCAACTGCATCATGTACAGAATCAGTGACAGCTCCGGCAAAAGGAAGGTAAGGCATTTCTCCCATTCCCCGCGCCCCCCACGGCCCAATCGGATCAGCGTATTCCAAAATCACTGAATCCACTTTTTCGGGCACATCCAGTACCGTTGGGATCAAGTAAGTCGAAAGACGGCTGGTCAGCGTATGCCCATTGACCTGAATGAAATTTTCCATCAAGGTATAACCAGTGGCTTGAACCACAGCCCCTTCCACCTGGCCTTCTACTTGCTGACGATTAATGGCCTTCCCCACGTCGTCCACAGTGATCACGTGCTTCAGGGTGATTTCCCCAGTCTCAGTATCTACCTCAGTTTCAACCGCCTGAGCGACATATCCATAAGCGAAATTCGGTTCGCTTTTGCCAGTCTGGGGGTCATAAGGCGTAGTTTTGGGCGGGCGGTACTGAAAAGTGCTGATTGCCGGCCTTTCTTCGGCTTCCCATTTTTTTAATGCTTCAGCGGCAGCCCCTTTGATGGCATTGCCTGCCATAAAGGTCATGCGCGAAGCGCTGACGCTGCCCGAATTCAGGGTCTCCGCTGTATCCGAGGCAATCAGTTGAATCTTCTCGATCGGAACGTTTAGTGCCTTGGCAGCCATGATCACAAAGGCAGTATGGGCCCCCTGCCCAACTTCAGCTCCTGCATGGCGCAGAACCACTTTTTCAATCTCTGAGCCGCCATAAAGTTCCACAATTGCCCAGCAGCTCTCCGGCGCGCCAAAAGAAAAGCCAATATTCTTGTATCCGCAGGCAAAACCCAGACCTTTGTGAACTACCGGATCTGAACCCGGCAGGGTTTGGGGTTTTTGCCAGCCTCCCTGTGGATCATGAGTCCAGCCGGCTTCCAAGGCGCATTTTTCGACCACCTGCTTGATGGTTACGCCCTTGGGCAAAGGAGTTCCCACGGAGAGCAGATCCCCTTCGCCGAGCAAATTTCGAACACGAATCTCCACTGGATCCATATGCAAGGCTTCGGCCAGCTTGTTCATCTGACATTCTGCTGAAAAAGCGGCCTGCGGCCCGCCAAAACCTCGAAAAGCTCCATTGGGAATGTTATTGGTAAAGATAGCCCGCGAATCCACTCGAACATTGGGAATCACGTAAGGTCCGGTGCAAAGAAGGGTGGCATTCCCCAATACTTTCGGAGAAGTATAGGTGTAAGCGCCCCCATCTGCGTAGAGATCAACTTCCGCGGCAACAATCTTGCCCTCTTTGGTCGCTCCCCAACGGGAGTGAATGTGATAAGGATGGCGTTTATGATGGCCAATCATGGACTCTTCTCGCGTCCAGATAATCTTGACTGGACGGTTGATTCCGCGTTCTTTTAAACGGTATATTGCCAGCGCCAAAATGATCTGCACGGACATGTCTTCGCGGCCGCCAAAAGCTCCGCCAATGGCGGGATAAATCACTCGCACCTGCTCTTTTTCAAGATTCAGAGCGTGGGCAATTTGCTCCTGATCTTCATGCACCCATTGGCCGCCCACCACCACGGTAATCCGTCCCTGCTCATCATAATAAGCAATCCCAGCTTCTGGCTGCAAGTAGGCATGCTCCTGAACCGGGGTGTAGTAATCGTCCTCAACGATGACATCCGCCTGCTTGAAACCATCGTCGATACTCCCTTTCCGAATCCGAAAATGGGTAAATTCGTTGGATTCGCGATCTGGGTGGATCAGAATGGTTTCTGGTTTGAGCGCTTCGTGCACATCAGTTACGATGGGCAGATCCTCATATTCTACACGGATTAGCTTGCGTGCCTGTTCCGCACTTTCTTCCGATTCCGCCACTACTAAGGCCAAGTGATCGGCTTCAAACCGAACGTGGTCGGCAAAAGGCTTATTCGATCCCGGCCCACACAAAACAGGCTGGTCAAAAACGCCCAGACCATATTCGTTATTGGGGACGTCTCTGGCAGTCAAGATTGTAACCACGCCAGAGACAACCAAAGCCTCAGTTACATCAATTTTTTTGATAACTGCGTGAGCTTTCCCCGCAAACAAAACCTTCATATAGAGTTGCCCTGGCAAATTGAAATCACCCGGGTACTGAGCTTTTCCGCTTACTTTGGCCTGCGCATCGATTCGTACATAAGAGTCGCTTGTTTCAGCCATCGATTTTCTCCTGCGAAATTATTTTCGCTGTACTTTATCGAGGGGAACATCGTAAGGTCCATAACGGCTTGGACCCCAAAAACGATTCACAACAAAAGTGATTACCGTTAACAATAAATACAGCACAAAAACAAAGATCGCCGTGTAAAAGATTTTGACAATCAACATGGGATCCGGCAGATTCTGAACCACCAATTCCGTAGGAATCACCACCCAGGGAATCGAGGCACGGTTATTGATCAAATAATCGGCCGTCACATAAGAAATCACTGGAATTACCACCAGAAGAACGCAGCCAATTCCTCTCCATATTGGATGAACTGGTTTTTTAGCGGGGTTTTCCTTCCGCTGTGGTTGATACATTGAATACTTCGACATGCTTCCCCTAGCTTTCTTCGCTCACCGATTCAATCGCCTTCACAATCTTGTAATAGCCAGTACACCGGCACAGATTTCCGGTGATGGCTAACTTAATTTCATCCACGTCTGGATTCTTCTTCTCTTCAAAAAGTTTAACCGCCGACATGATAAAACCAGGAGTGCAATAGCCACATTGTACTGCCCCCTCGCGAATAAACGCATTCTGCACCGGATGCAAGTTCTCCCCATCAGAAACGCCTTCAATGGTCGTAATGGTTGCACCTTCAGCACGTGCCGCCGGCACAAGGCAACTCATTACCGCAACCCCATCCAGATAAGCCGTACAGGCCCCGCATTCTCCTTCGCCACAACCTTCCTTTGAGCCAGTCATGCCCAATTCTTCACGCAGCATGTGCAGCAAAGGCTTATTGGGGGATGTGACCACTTCAACCTTCTTTCCATTCACAGTGGTATGGATCGTGGTCTGGCGGTCGATCACGGTTTTCTGGTAGCCCTTCTCAGTGTGATTGGGCTTGCTGGTCCCCCAGAGCAATACCGGGGCAACCGGTACTTCATCTGGCTTCTGATTCAATAAATCCAGCAATCCGCGCTTGACCAAAATGCAACTGATCTTCACGCGATAATCAGCCGAGCTGCGAATATCCGAGATCGGTGAAACGTCCTCTGCTACCAGGTCAGAAGCCTGCTTTACTATTTCAGCCGTTAACTGCTTGCCTGTTAAAAACGTTTCTGCCTGCTTGGCGTGGATGATCACTGGAGCTACTGCGCCTAACGTGATCTGTGCCTCTATTACCTTTTGATCGGCAAGAGTTAAGATCACAGAAGCATTCACCAACGAAATAGCCTGCGCCTTACGCAAGGCATACTTCTTATAGACACTGACCTGATTGGACGCCAATGGTTTGAAAACAATTTCAGTACAGATCTCATCCGCGGCAATTACGGTCTTGCGCACTCCTTTATAGAAGTCCTTCAGCGCCACCTGGCGCGTTCCACGCGCCGAGGCCAAAGTCAATGAAGCATCCAGAGCCATTAATGGCGAAATGGTATCATTAGCCGGCGAACCAGTAATTATATTTCCCACCACGGTACCCCGATTGCGAATTTGCGGCGAGCCTACGCCAAAACATGCTTCCACCAATAAAGGTGCCTGTGCGTGAAGCAAAGAGGAACCCACAACATGGTTATGGGTCACCATTGCTCCCAAATGGATCATGCCCTGCGAATCTGTCGTAATTTGATCTAGACCAGAGACCCGCGAAACATCAACCAATACATCACGATCAGAATGAGCCCCCTTCTCCAATTCCAGAACCAGGTCTGTTCCCCCGGCAATGATCTTGGCTCGGCCTTGATATTCGGCCAAAGCTGAGAGTACTTCTTCGAGTGTAGCGCAATTGATATAAGTATTGATCATCGATATCCTCATCGTTCCGACATGCTTTTTCCGCTTGTCTGGTTAGCGCTCATCATAATTTCAGCCAGAATCGAAACAGCAATTTCTTCCGGCGTTTCTGCATGTAATTCTATACCAATCGGGGAGTGAACTCCAGCCAATTTTTCGCTGTACTCGCCCTGTTTAAGGATTCCTTTTTTGGTGTTCTCCCAGCGACGCCGTGACCCAATCACCCCGATAAAACCGGCTTGTGAATCAAGTATCGCGGGTAACCCCTGAATGTCGATTTCTGAGCCCCGAGTTGCGATCACTACAAAAGTATGCGGCGTGAACTCCATCCGTCTGGGCAATTCTACCATTGGGCAAATAATGATTTCATCCGCGCCCGGCATCGTCTCTGGAGTACAAAATTCCGCGCGGTCATCACTGACAACCACGCGATAACCCAACCACCTGGCCAGAAAAACTACCTGCCGACCTACATGGCCAGCTCCTACTACCACAATGGTGAGCTTCGGCATAATTGGTTCCACAAATACCTCCACCTGACCGCCGCAAATTCCGGGGTCGCCAGCAGATGGGTCCACCAGTTTATATTGCAAAATCGTGCTTTTTCGCGAAATTAAAGCCCGCTTCGCTTCATCAATTACCCGGCTTTCAATTTCTCCCCCACCAACAGTGCCTTCGATATGCCCGTCTGCATAGACCAGCATCTTGCTCCCTACATGGCGCGGAGTCGACCCTTTCGCTTCGATGATCGTACATAAGACAAACGGAATCCCCTTCATTTCGTTTTCAGCGATCGAGCGAAAGAGCGACATTTAAGCCTCCAACAAGCCCAGTACCACCGGCAACAGTTGCTTCTTGCGGGAGACCACTCCTTCTGCCAGACGCGTTCCATCTGGCAAAGGCTGATAGGGCAACTCATCCAATACAGAAGGCGGATTCGAAAGCAGCAGTCGACTGGAACCGCGCACCACGTCCGTGACCAGCAGCATCGCAAAATCGACGCTGGTCGTCTTGCGTAAGTCATCCAGAGCTTGATTCAAAGGGACCACATGAGCTGCGACTTCATTGAGAGAGCTAACTTCTACCTGTGCAATCGCAAAGCGTTGTTCGCCGGCAGAATACACCTTCATGTCACTGTTGACCACTTCCTGCGGGGAACGAGTAGCCAGACCAGCGCTGGCAGAAAGCACCTGGGTGCCAAAAGACTCACGAGTCTCATGCTCAATAGCACTGCCGCGGACAAAAGTCCAGCGTGAAAGTCGTTCGGCCGCCACTTGATCACGCTCAGTTGTCGTGGGAGAAGTAAGATTCAACGTATCGCTCAACAAGCCAGCCAGCATTACCCCAGCAATTTGCCAGGGAGCGCTCAACCCGGCTTCTTCGATCTTTTCTGAGACCAAAGTGCTGGTGCTGCCTACAATATCCACCGACATTTTAATCGGGATGTGCGTCGATGGGTTTCCCAAACGATGGTGGTCCAGAATCTCCAGCAATTCCGCTTCTTCTGAAGAACCCAGCGATTGCTGCCGCTCATTGTGGTCAACCATTATGATCTTCAACCGTGGAGGATTCAATAAATCACGCTGACGGCAAATGCCTAAATAGCGCCCGGCCTCATCCACCACCCAGAATTCATCCCCTTCTTCACGCAGCAGGCGCTGCAATACATCTTTGATCTTGGTGCTGGCTTGAAATTTGAGTACTCTGGTATTAGCGGCCTGATTGCAGGGAAGATTGAGAATCTCAGTGATCGTCAGATTCTTGCGGTTAGGCTTGACCCCTACCTGATGGCTGAGAAAATCGAACAAACTGCGCCCGGTGATCAGACCATAGGGAGTGCCGTCCTCGTTAATCACTGGAGCGATCCCGTTGGTACGGCTGGCAATTACCCAGGCGTCAGTCAGAGGTTGATCAGGGGTGGTCGTATCCAATCTACGCATTACCGATTCAAAACGAGGAGAAGCATCGGTAATCAGCACAGGAGGGTCGGTCCCTAAAGTTTTGAGTACCCAGATTGATTGAGCATTCAGGGCCCCAGCGCGTGCAGCAATTACCTCCAAACCATCCCGCTCGCGCAGCAACCAGGCATAAGAAATTGCTGCCGCGATTGAATCGGTATCGGGGTTAACATGGCCAATTACGTAGATGGGTGATTCCATAAAGTATTCTCTCTCATTTAGTGTGTAAAGCGTTCAAAATTCTCTCGGGGGTTGCCGGGTTTTGGTGTAGATCTGCCCCACAGGCATCCAGAATTGCGTTGCCAACAGCGGGGGCCACCCCATCCATGGGAATTTCTGCGACTGCCTTGGCCCCAAATGGATGAGTCGGCTCAAAGGTCTCCACAAAAATCGTCTTCAACTCCGGCATTTCATCCGATCGGAAGATATGATAATCAACAAAGTCCTTTTCGCGGGCCCTGCCTTTTTCATCGTAAAGCATTTCCTCGCAAACTGCATACCCGAGTGCCTGGATCATTCCGCCTTCGATCTGGCCAGATGCAGTGATCGGATTCACTATTTTACCAGCATCCACCGCCATTACCAATTTATCGACGGTCAATGCCCCCGTTTCGATATCCACTGTGACTTCGGCAAATTGGGCAGCGAACGGCGGCGGCGATGAAGGAGCCACATAGGAAGCCGTTGCCATGATCTGTTCTTGCTCATTGTGATGCAACGAATCCAGGGCCACTTCAGCCAGAGTAACTGAACGGCCATCCGCACAGATCGCCTTGCGGTCAGCCAAATGGATCTCCTCAGCGGCAACCGGGTGATCCTGCGTACTCAGCATCATGGCAGCACGTTTCTTAATTTGTTCTGCAACCTCGCGCGCCGTTTTGGCCACTGCCGTCCCCGAAATGTATGTCGTACTGGAGGCATACGCCCCTTTATCGAAAGGAGTAAAGTCGGTATCCGAAGAATAGACGATCACGTCCTCCACCGGAACACCCAAAGTCTCCCCAACCATCTGTGCCAGAATCGTATCCGAGCCAGTACCCAGATCAGTGGCCCCGATCAGCAAATTGAAGGAGCCGTCATCATTGATCTTCAGCGAAGCCCCACCCATATCCAGATAAGGAATGGCCGTTCCCTGCATCACCAGGGCTACACCAATCCCTTTGCGCAAATAAGGCTTGCCAGGGACTTCATGCCACTGAGGGTTCTGATATTTCTTCTGCCAATCGATGGCTTTGCTGCCCAACACAGCACATTTTTCCAACCCCACCGTGTGGACGATTTCTGGACGCGGTTCACGGCCTTCACTCCAGGATGTGCTGAACGGCTGCAGTTCTTCAGAACGCAGTGCATTCTTTAACCGGAATTCCAATGCATCCATTCCCAGAATACGAGCAATCTTTTCCATGTGGCGTTCCACGGCCCAGTATCCCTGTGGCACTCCATAGCCACGAAAAGCTCCCGCCGGAGGAGTGTTGGTATAGACGATGTCCGCATAAAAGCGAATATTGGGCTTCTTGCGGAATTCACCATCCCCAACGTATAGTGCCATTGCTTTTTGGCCAGTATTTCCGGTCACCGTCAATGCATGACAGCCGTAAGCCCCGGTGTCTGAAAGCGCGTACATTTCATTGGCTGTGATCGTCCCATCGTTTTTGACACCCGTCTTCATGTGAATCTTCATCGGATGGCGCGAACGTGCCGCAATAAATTCTTCCTCGCGGGTATATTCCACCTTTACCGGCCGGCCGGTAGCAATCGTTAAGTGGGCTGCCACATCCTCGATCAAGACTTCCTGCTTGCCCCCAAAGCCACCGCCAACGCGAGGCTTGATTACACGGATGCGTTTCACTGGCAGATTGAGGACTGGCGCCAGCATACGGCGCACGTGGAAAGGCACCTGCGTGCTGGTGCGGATCACCAACCGATCATCGGCATCCCAATAAGTGATCGAGACATGGGGTTCGATATGCGCTTGCTGCACCTTGGGAACTTCGTAGTCACCTTCAATGATCTGATCTGCCTGAGCAAAACCTTCTTCGACATTGCCGACATCGATCCGAATTTTGGCGGCCAGATTCCGCGCCGGGTCAGAATCAGCAAAATTGACGTATTCCGGCTCGTCGTGCAGGCGAGGAGCATCGGCAGCCATCGCCTGAGATGAATCCAGCAATACGGGTAACTCCTCATATTCGACTTCGATCAAACGCAAAGCCTGATTGGCAATCTGTTCATTTTCAGCAGCGACAAAAGCCACCCGATCGCCCACAAAACGCACCTTATTATCCAGACTGAACATATCCAATGGCCCGGGGATCGGGTCAGATTGCCCGGCGGTAGAATAAGCTACCCGCGGGAGATCCTGCCAGGTAAGCACAGCGTGGACTCCCTTTAATGCCTTTGCCTTACGGGTATCGATTTTCTTAATACGCGCGTGGGCCACCGGGCTGTGCAGGACTTTTCCAATCAGCATACCGCGCAGATCGATATCATCAGTAAAAGCCGGCTTTCCCTGAACCAGCTTCATTCCATCTACTTTTTTATCCGGCTTCCCAACATGAGCATATTCAGGAGCCGGGGTTTCGGTAGACATCTCTGGAAGTACCGCATTGATCAATTCCGCTTCCAGGTCAGCATTCTTGAGAGAGCCTTCCCTTACCCGTTGAGCAAACTGGATCGCCTTTACCGGCTTTTCATAGCCAGTACAGCGGCAGAGAATGCCCGAAAAAGCATCCCGTATATCCGCTTCGTCAGGGGTATTATTTTCTTTAAAGAGCGACTCAGAGGCCAAAACCATTGCGGGCGTACAATAACCGCACTGGATAGCTCCCGAATCAATCATGGCGTTTTGAATCAAACTCAGGCCAGCCGTTTTCTTCCAACCCTGATCTGGATTTTCTCCAATGCTCTCTATGGTTTGAAGCAGATGGCCTTCTGCCTGTGCCGCCAGTAAAGAACATGAATTTACCGGCTTTCCATCAAGCAAAACAGTACAGGCACCGCACTCCCCTTTCTGACAACCGCCAAATTTGGTACCAAAGAAACCTTCAGCACGCAAAAAAGCGAGTAAAGTCATCCCCGGGTCGATCTCTTTACTGATCTTCTTGTGGTTAACCTCGAGAGTGATTTTCATCTAATGCTCCTCGCCTGCAAACTCAGCTACCAGACGCGCAGCCAGTTTTGCGGCCGCCTGACAGCGGTACGCTGCATGAGCCCATTCATCTTCCGCATAGGCAAAAGCCTGATCCACGGCCTTCGCCGCATCATCTCCCATTTTGCCGTCCAATGCCAACACAGGTACTGCGCCAAAGCCGCCTACCGCCACGCGCAAGCGTTGATTGGACCACTTTGCCGCTGCCACAGCGACAACCGGAACGTCCTTGGGCGTTCTGGCCACCGCCGCGAAGCGATAACTCACCTTTGGAAGGTTAACCTGTGTAATCAGTCTGGCCTGTCGCCATTCATTTCTTTGCGGAAGCCAGTTGCCCAGAGAAATTTCCATGTCTCCCGGCTGCCAGATCAATGAAGCATCCAACCCCAGTAAAAGAGTCAATAACGGAGAGCGTCCATTGGCCGAAGCAACCAACCCGGCCAGGGTACCTACATTGCGCAAGTTCTTCCCAGCTTGATATCTGATTACTTCGGATAACTGAGTATCGGCAAAAAAATGATCCAGTTGGGCCAAAGTAGCAGTCGCACCAATCTCGAACTTCTCCCCCGCATCCGTGATCGTATTCAAAGCAAGGTGCTGCAAATCAATCACAGCCACATCCTCTTGCCAAGATTTACTCAGAATACTTCCACCACCCATCGGCACAGAAGGTGGTTCCTGGCGCGCCAGAAGCGCCAGAGCTTCTTGCAGAGATTTGGGACGCTGATACTCAATGATCATGGTTGCCCTCCATCTTCACTCTTTTAGTCAAAATCGACCCATTGATCCTCGGCAGGGTCAATGGATTCAGTCAACTCTTTTCCTGGTTGTACAAGAGTCACTTCAGCTTCGGCCAGCACCTCTCCAGCTTCATTCTTCAAGCAGCTAGTTGTCAAAAAGATTCTGCCAGCTTGCTTTTCCTGTTTGCCTTCGATCAAGACCTTTTCACCGATGCGGACTGGCTGGCGAAAATGAACAACCAGCTTTCCGGTCACCAAAACAAATTCTGGACGTTTCCCGCGCATGGTGGCACGCCCTGCTGCTTCATCGAGGACAGAACTGATCACCCCACCATGAACGATACCCGGGTAACCTTCGAATTCCTTCGGAAAAACATGTTCGGCGTACGCCCGACCCTCTCCGTCACTGATGAAATCGATGTGCAAACCGTGTGGGTTTTCTATACCACAGACAAAGCAATGATGTGTGCTGGATTGTTTGATCATTTCCTTCTTCTTTTATTTTTGAGCAAAAGTATCAATTAACAATTTAACATCCCCGCCCACAGGGTACAAAATGGGGCAGGTACAGCCATTTTCACAATACTGGGCCACTTTTCGACGTGCCTCTTCTGGCGTACCTGAAGCAGTGATCCGTTCGATCAGATCCACTGGCACCAGATGCTTGGCCTGGGCAATCTGTTCGTGAGTAGCCGGCCAGCCCAGAATCGACTGAATTTGCTGGACAACCTCAGTCGAAACGCCTGAGGCTTTGGCAATGTGCGGCTGCTGAGCCAGATACTGGCAAAGCAGTTCCCGGGTCGTATCAATCGCCTTATCGTGGTCCAGATCGACTGAGCACACAATCAACTGCGGACGATCAATGGCGTCGAAATCACGGCCAGCCTTTTTGGCACCCTCTTTCAGCAGATCAAGGGCTTTGAAATTGTATTCCGGGGGAACGCAATAGTTCATCACTACGCCATCGGCAATCTCACCGGTCATTTCCATCATCTGGTCACCAGTTGCACCAATGTAGATCGGCACATTACGCGGTTCTCTACGGCCATGAACTACATCCAATTCAATACCGTTGACATGAACAAATTCACCATCAAAAGTAACCCGTTGCATATTCAATAACCGCTTTAAAACCGTGACTGTCTCTTTCATGGCCGTCAAAGGTTTCTTGCGATCAATACCCACATTTTTTGCCAGTGGATCCCACCAGGCACCGATACCGCAAATGATGCGGTCTTGCGCCAGGTCATCCAAAGTCAAGAAGGTTGAGGCCAGCAGACCGATATTGCGCGTCCAGTTGTTGATTACCCCCGACCCGACTTTCAATTTTTCTGTGACTGCAGCATAGGCAGCCATGGGGACAATGGCGTCACGTACCAGCCGGGATTCTGCCTGCCACACCGCTTCAAAACCGCGCTCTTCGGCATAGCGGACATATTCGAGCCCTTTGCGTAAATCATGCGCATCTTGCAGGTATAAAGCTACTCTTTGGGTCATTTCTCCTCCACGCTCATTCGGTTTTTGTGAATTGTGCTTGCAGTTCATGTAATAAATTCAAGTCTTCGGGTAAATCAAGATCAAGCGCAAACTCTTGTGATTCAACAATCTCAACTCTGGCATTGGCTTTTCTAGCCAGATCAACGTGAAAATTGAAAGAACCTTCACCATAATGAAAATCGATCAGCGAAGCCGGATTGATGTATAGTGCATTCGTTCCATCGTGACGCCGATCCGGAGCAATGATCACCTCAGGTGGATTACCAGAATGAGCAATGAACTTTTGCACGTCCCCCGGTTTGATCAGAGGCAGATCTGCCGGCATCACCAAAATTTCTTTGGCAAGATAAGTTTGTGCCACCAGAGAAGCTCGCCGCAACGCGGTGTTCAGTTCAGGGCTGCCATCTTCCAGTACGGTACGGGCTTCATAATCACGCGCAATCGCCAAAGCAGACGGATCTCGAGACACCACCAGGATCACATCGATCTCTGGTACTGCTTTAAGCGTTTTGATTGTATTGACCAGCATGGATTCATTGAGCGCGGTTCGCTCATCTTCAGTCAGAACACCGGACAGGCGGGATTTCCCTCTTCGCAATGGTTTTACCGGAACTATCGCCCAAAGTGTCATCCAACTATCCCTTTTCTACTTTTTCTGCAAACGATAAAGTCTTCTTCGCTAATTCAATTCTACTCTGATTGTCAGACATTAATGTGTTCGTCACTAAGGGTATTATACCGCACTGGTCAATCAATGTTGCCTGCTCCTTGTCAACCGAGTCCAGAATAAAACCGCTGAGTAACTTGCCATAGTGTTCGGCAACCGCCCTCGCGCTTGGGGTAATCCCCATTTCCTGATACATCTTGGCAGCCGGGCCCTTAACAGTTTGCCCGCCGATAATGGGCGAAACCGCAAGTACGTTCTTCGTTTCGATAATTGCCTGTGCCCCGGGCACCGTCAGAATTGGGCTAATGCTCACCCAGGGGTTGGAGGGACAAAAGATCACCCAGTCACACTCTCGCAGCCATTCTGCTGCTTCTGCGGAGAGACTTGCTTGATCAATCCCTTCAAAGCGGACAGAACGCATCTGGGGTTGGCATTGATATTTAACAAAATATTCCTGAAAGGGCAAATCCCCTTTTTCTTGGGTGGCAACAATTGTATGCACCGGCGAATCCGACATTGGGAAGACGCGGTGCGCGACCCCCAGACGATTGCAAATAATGTGGGTTACCTCGGTCAGTGTTTTTCCGCTGCGCAGCAGATCCGTTCGCAGCAAGTGGAGGGCAAGATCCAGATCACCCAGATTAAACCAATCTGGAGCCCCTAAACGTTTCAATTCGGTTAGAGTGTTCCAGGTTTCGTTATTCCGCCCCCAACCGGTAAGCGGATTCGCGAGATTAGCCAGCGTATAACAAACCGTATCGACATCCGGCGAGATTGAAAGCCCCAGGTGGACAAAATCATCTCCCGTATTGACTATCACTGCCAGTTCTTCTGGCCCCAATAACTGAGCCAGTCCCCAGGCCAATTTTGCGCCGCCCACACCGCCAGCCAAGGCAACAATTTTTTTCATTGTCGTCCCAGCCTGTAAATTGAATCAATTCCCGAGGCTTCGGAAAGCATATAGAGCAATCCCAATCGCTTGACTGTAATGTCAAATTGTAAGGGATGCTGACTCAATTCTGTAAAGGAACAATTGAACTGGTCATCACTCAGTTTTTCCAGATTCAAAGAGATATGAGGAATCCAGTTCTGAGGTGAATAATGCTGTTTGCAGCCTTCCGCATAAGGGGTCAATTCCCGCCACAGACGTTCGTGCATTTCCAGCAGCAAACGAGTCTTTACAATAATGATGAACAAGATGCGATGATCGTTGGCAAAGACACCCAATCCAGAGGTTGTGATCTGGAAAGGGGTAAACTCCAGTGCCAGTTGAGTTAATTTCTCGCGTACCTCAGGCAAACGATAATTTTCAGCCGTCTGCCACGAAAAATGGGGAACCGCTTCCGATGAAAAACCGGAAGCATTGCAAATCCCAGCCAGTTGCTGCCAGGGACCGTTGACGTCAGTTTCAAAAAGGGAAGCGATGGAATACAATGATCTCTCCTACCTGAACAGATCATGTTCTTTCGCGCGGATCAACTCCTTCAATTCTCCCTCGCGCAGTTCATAGGGAAACCCGCGGACAAAGATCACCGGTGTTTTCTCGGCAGCTTGCCCCATCAACAAAGAGGCACCCGCAGCCAATTCATCTGCTGCAGCCACCTGAGTGATCTTCAAATGAAAGCCAAACAAATCTTCTGTCCCGCGCAGATCAACCAGCCCCGGCAAACCCGAAAGCCCAATCGAAGTTCCAACCGTACCATTGCGCCACGCACGTCCGTGAGAATCGATGATCAAGACTCCCAACCGGCATTGGAATCGTTCTTCCAGTTCCTGGCGAATTACTGCCGCGGAATGATCCGGATCTTTGGGCAGCAGCAATACCCAATCCGCTTCATTGCCCCATTCTCCATGTACGTTGGAATGATCGATCCCGGCATTGGCACTGATGAAACCACATTTGTGCTCAACGATCAGCGTATTGGGTGCAGTGCGCACAACGCAGTTGCTCTCCTGCAAGACCAGCTCAACCATGCGGGCATCTTTGCCCGTTACCTCAGCCAGATGCAGTGCCTCGATAGAGGGATGCACCGTGGTCAAGTTCACCATCCGACCTTCGGCCTTTGAGACAATTTTTTGCGCCACCACAAAGATGTCACCGTTTTGGGGAACGATCTTTTGCGCCAGGGTTTTTTCAGCGATGATCCCACTCAGGTCATCGCCAGAATGAATCAAAGGAATATCTTCTATTGTTGTTAATGAGAGATTCATAAGAATACCAGTATCAATCGTTAATGCCGGTGATCTTGATTCCGGCGGCTTTTCCTTCAAATTGCTTATTCAGGCCAATCAAAATCGAGGTCATTCCCTCGATCACCACCGCATTCTCGATCACCCCGCCATCCCAGCCCAGCATTCCCGCTTTCCGGACTAGGTCAATGACAACTTGACGGTTTGCCTTGCCAGTACCGCAAACCAGCACATCACAATCCACCTCTTCATCATTCAGCAGGCGTTCATAAGAGATATTCTGAAAAGCAGCCACTACGGAAGTCTGTTCGCCCAGGTAATTCTGGGCCTCTTGAGCTGCGCTGCCCGCCGCAGGCATTTGCACTTTCGCCACCTTGGGCGGTACCAGTGGAACGGTCACGTTGATCAAAATTTTGCCCGTCAAATGAGCCTTGACTGATTCAAGCATACTCATCTGCGCGGAATAAGGTACTGTCAAGACTGCCAGGTCGCACCAGGCAGCCGCATCGGGGTTCACCATCGCATTCACCTGCTGCTGACCAAGCTTTTCATTTAATTCAGCGGCAGCCTGCTCTGCTTTCTCCAAGGCGCGCGAGCCTATCGTAACCTCGTAACCTGCTTTCGCCCAACGATAAGCCAAGCCCTTCCCCTCTTTGCCAGTTCCGCCTAATACCGCTATTTTCTTCACTTCTTGGAGAGCTTCTTCTGCCATAGTTCCTCTTTAGAATTGTTGTTGATATCTTTTCCAGGTCGCTTGAGCTGCCGACATTGCCCGCTGAGCAATCTGCTTTTCGTCCAGCGTGAGTAACTCGCGGTCACGCATCAGCCACTTACCAGCGACCATAGTCCCGGTGATCATTGAATCACGAAAACCAAACTGAATATGCCAGGGCAAATTCCCTGCCGTAAGCGGTGTAAACGGAAGATAATCCACCAGGATCAAATCCGCCTGGGCGCCTTCCTCAATAATTCCGATCTGACCCTCTTCGGCAAAGAAATGAGAGGCCAAAGCCGCATTATTCTGAAAAGCAATCTCTGCCAGACTGGCCCCGTTCATCCGCTGCGGATCCTTGTTCCACAATTTGTGCGCCAGATAAGCAGCTTGATACTCGTCCAGCATGGCGTTGGAAAAACCATCATTGCCAAGACACACTTTTACGCCCATGCGCAAAGCTGAGTCGATATCTGCCAACCCCACGGCATTATTCATATTCGAACGAGGCTGGTGGCTTAACCAGGTTCCGGTCTCAGCCAACAAAGAAACCTCTTTCATATCCATGTGCACCCCGTGAGCAATAATCGAGTGATTCCCCAGCATGGCATGTTTTTGTAAGCGATCGATTACACGCAGCCCAGTCTTGTTAAGCGAATCATATTCATCGACCTGATGCTCCGCCACATGGATGTGAAAACCTGTATCTGAATCTACAGCGGCACGGCTTTTCTCAAGAGTCTCTTCTGAAAGAGTTAAGCTGGCATGCAAGCCGAAGGTGGCCTTCACCCTGCCTTCAAAACCACCTTGTCGGGCTTTCTGAACCATGCGGATGTTTTCACGAATACCACGTTCCGCTTTTTCCACTCCACCGCGATCCGTTACCTCATAGCATATCACCCCACGCAGACCGCTTTCGAGAAGACAATCAGCAATGACATCCAGTGACCCGTCAATGAAATTGGGGGAAGCGTGGTGATCGAACAAAGTAGTCGTCCCGTGTCTGATCGCATCGATCAGGCACACCAGCGTGGAATACTTCACGGCCTCTTCATCCAGAGACTGATCCAGCGGCCACCAGAGTTTTTGCAGAATCTGCAGAAAATCCAGCGGGGGATCTCCCATCAGGGCCATTCCACGTGAAAAAGCGCCATAGAAATGGGTGTGAGCGCAGATCATTCCAGGCATCACCCATTGTCCGTGGACATCCACGCGCTCTTCCTCAGGATAATCTTGAATCAACTGGATTTCAGACCCGACGCGGACAATTTTCTGCCCTTTAATTAAAATCGCCTGGTTTTCCAGAATTTGATTCGGGGTCTGCCAGGTGATAATCTTGCAATTAATGATCAGCATTTTTCCTGCCTGAGTGAAAGAATACCTGCACAGGTATTGTAGCATAAACCCCAATACAGTCCAAAACCCGCTGTTGTAGCTTCTCATCCACCAATCCTTTTTTTTGTATCCCCTGCCTTGAGCAGCCAAAATTTGCTTAATGATTTAAATCGCATATAATCAAATCATTAAGAACAGGAGCCTCTACTGTGGATAATCGTCAAACTTCCCTTCAATTTGCCTCAGAAAATCAAAGTTATTTCTTAAACGGGTTGGATCAATTTGTAAGCATTCCCTCTATTTCAACCGACCCGGAACATGCAAAAGATATTCAAAAAGCCGCCCAGATGCTGGCGGACAAGCTCACCAGTCTCGGGATTGAAAAAGTCACTCTTCATCCCACAAAATTGCATCCCATCGTCACAGGTGAATATTTGCACGCCGGCGCTTCTCAACCCACCGTGCTGATCTATGGACATTATGACGTGCAGCCAGTGGACCCGATCGAACTCTGGGACCGCGATCCTTTTTCTCCAGCCACTCAGGGCGAAAATCATTTTGCCCGCGGCGTTTCGGATATGAAGGGCCAGGTCTGGGCAACACTCAGCGCCATTGAAGCCATCATGAAAACTGGGGACTTCCCCGTCAATCTGAAATTCGTTTTTGAAGGCGAAGAAGAAATCGGTTCGCTGCATTTTGCTGAATTTGTTCAGGCGCATAAGGACCTGCTTAAAGCCGATGTCTGTTTCAACCCCGATGCCGGCATGATCAATGCGCAAACGCCCTCGATTATTTTCGGGTTACGCGGTCTGGCATATTTCGAGCTGCGTGTTTACGGGCCAGCGCATGATCTGCACTCCGGATCTTTCGGGGGGGTTGTCCACAACCCGGCTCAAGTGCTGGCTGATTGCATTTCTGGAATGCACGATGCCAAAGGAAGGATCACCTTACCCGGTTTTTACGACAGCGTTTTACCTCTATCTGATAAAGAACGGGCTGAACTGGCCAGGTTGAATATCACCGATGAGGTTTTCTTGAAACAGACTTCTGTGCCTGCTCTGTGGGGAGAAGAAGGCTATACCAGCGTAGAACGTGAAGGCGCCCGCCCCACCCTTGAAATCAACGGTATGCTTTCAGGCTTTACCGGCGAAGGTTCCAAAACCATTATTCCAGCCTGGGCCATGGCGAAAATTTCTTGTCGGCTGGTTCCCAATCAGGATCCCCAGGAAGTTCTTGAACAACTTAAAGCTTACCTGGCTGAGAAAATGCCGAAAACAGTGCGCTATGAACTGAAATACCTGAGCGGCGGCAAAGCCAGTATTTCGCGCATCGACTCAAAAGAATCGCTTGCCTACGCGAAAGCTCTGGAAGCCGCCTGGGGAGTAGCCCCGGTTTACAAACGCGAAGGCGGCAGCATTGGAGTGGTGCCTGATTTGCAGGAATCTGTTGGCGTTGAATCCATTCTGGGCGGATTTGGTCTGCCGGATGACAACATTCACGCGCCGAACGAGCATCTGCACCTGCCTACCTGGTACCGTGGCATTAACGCCTTGATCCATTTCTTCTACAACCTGAAAAGGGAAGCATGAGCACGGAAAAATTAAAACTCCCCTCCTACGGCGGACAGGCATTGATGGAAGGCGTTTTGATGCGCGGCGCAAATTTTGTCAGCGCTGCCTTCCGTGATCCCGCCGGTCAGATTCAAATTGAATCGGAAGAATTGACCGGGATCTACCGCTCCCGCATTGCCAAGATTCCTTTCCTGCGCGGCTTGGTCATCCTCTGGGATGCACTGGGGCTGGGTACCAAATATCTAACCATTTCCGCCAATATCCAGACTGGAGAAGACGAAAAGATCGAAGGCCCCGCCATGACGCTGACTATTATTGTCTCTCTTGCCATCGGGATCGGGCTTTTCTTTCTTGCACCCGCCGCGCTGGTGCAATTGCTCGAGCGCTGGGTGAAAATGAGTGCCTTCGTAGGAAATCTTCTCGAAGGACTGGTTCGTTTAGCCCTGGTGATCGGCTATATGTGGGCAGTCGGGAAAATGCCGGATATTCACCGGGTTTTCATGTATCATGGCGCTGAACACAAAACGATCAACGCTTTCGAGAGCGGTGCCGAACTGACGCCTGAGAAAGTATCCGCGTATTCGCTTCAGCATCCGCGCTGTGGAACAGGCTTTGTTTTGATCGTGGTGATTTTTTCGGTCATTATCTTTGCCATGTTGGGACCATTGAGCATGTTTTGGCGTTTGGCTACCCGCGTTTTGCTGCTGCCAGTCATTGTCATGCTGGCGTATGAATACATGCGTTTTACTGCCAATCATCTGGATAACGCTTTTGTACGTGCCCTGGCAGCGCCTAATCTGGCAATGCAAAAGTTAACCACTGCCGAACCGACCCTCGAGATGCTGGAGGTATCGATTGCGGCTTTCAATCATATGTACGAGCAGGAGAAAGCGGTCAACCCTGCGCTGAAATAAGCGATGAAAACCTGGCAATTGCTGGTCATTGGTGTTTTGTGCGGAATTCTGATGGGAGGAATAATTTTTCTGGTGGCCTCCAGGCCATTCCAACCTTCTCTTGAGATTATTTCGCCCACACAAATGACCAGCATTGTTGTTTCTGTGGCAGGAGAAGTCGTCCATCCGGGAGTTTATACCCTGCCTGCTGGAGCCAGGGTCAATGATGCCCTCCAGACGGCGGGCGGTATCACAGCAGATGCAAACACCTCTGCCATTAACCTGGCTGAGACTCTGGAAGATGGGCAGCAAATTTACCTGCCGTCGTCAATTTCCACACCGACACTCACCACAGAACAAGGTAAAATAAATATCAATACGGCTTCATTAGAAGAACTGGAAGCATTACCCGGGATTGGCGCTGCGAAAGCGCAAGCAATCATTGACTACCGAAACACGTATGGCAATTTTCAATCAATCGACGATTTGCTATATATTTCGGGGTTTGGCCCGGCAATCATCCAGGAAATCGAAGACAGTATCGAGGTAAGGTAACCTTGGAGGAAATTATGGCTGATTCATTGAAAGAGAAATTCAACAACTTATTGCATGAAGCAATGAAGAACAAAGATGACGTCGCGCGCGATACGATGCGCCTGCTCTTGACCAATCTCAAATTGCTTGAAGTGGAAAAGAAACAAACTCTGGATGACACTGCCATCCTGGCCCTGATCCAAAAAGAGATAAAGTCCAGACATGAATCCATCGAAGAATTCAAGAAAGGCAATCGCCAGGATTTGGTCGAGCGCAGCCAGGCAGAGATCAAGGTATTGGAACAATTTTTGCCCAAACAACTTTCAGATGAAGAAGTAAAAGCGATCGTTACTGCTACCGTTGCTGAAATTGGCGCTACGTCGATGGCCGATATGGGCAAAGTAATGAAAGCCGCTCTGCCCAAAATGCAGGGTCAGGCAGCTTCAGATCGTGTCAGCGCAATGGTCAAAGAATTACTTCAAAAATAACCGTGCCCACACTTTTTTCAAGATTCTATCACTCCCTTAAGATCCGGCAGGTCTACCGCACAATTCTTGTGTTGGTAGCGGCCGCATTTTCTCTGGGAGCGCTGGTATTTCCCATTGAATTGCGTCCCAGTTCTTATCCCCTGGCAGTGGGGTCAGTCGCTGGGACGGACATCACCGCTCCTTATGCCGCTACCTTCGACAGCGAAGTACTGACTCAAAAGGCAAAAGATTCTGCCGCGAATTCTGTATCACCAATTTATCTGCCCTCTGATCCCGCCATAACCCGCGCCCAGATCGATAATTTGCACATCGTACTGAATTACATCGATACTGTCCGAGCGGATTCGCTCTCCTCGCAGGATCAGAAGCTGGATGATCTTTCCAAGATTTCTTCCATCACCCTTTCAACCGATTCTGCCGCGCTGATCTTGCAGCTTTCAGAAGCCGAATGGGAAAAAGTAGAAAATGAATCCCTCTCGATTCTGGAACAGATCATGCGCAAGAGCATCCGTGATTATCAAATCCAGGATAACCGCAACTCTGTTCCGAATTTGATCGACCTCTCGTTTTCAGATCTCGAAAGCAAACTGATTCAGGAACTGGTCAATCCGTTTATCACGGGTAACAGTCTTTACTCTGAAAAAGATACCGAAGTAGCCAAAGAAACCGCCATTGCGGCCATCACCCCGGTTAAGACCAGCTATATCCAGGGACAAGCCATCGTCTTACGTGGTCAGGTCATTAAAGATGAGCAATATGAAGCATTGAACTATTTCGGCTTTGTCAAACCCCAAAGCAAATTAAGTGAATTGATCGCGCCACTATTGATCGTCGTCCTGCTGGCCGGCTTCGTAGCACTCTATTTTAGCCGTCGGAAAATTTATCCCATCTCCGACCTGCGCAGCCTGACCCTGATCACGATCATGTATTTAATCTTCTTGTTCGCAGCCCGGGCTGTGATTCCTAATCGCACGGTGCTCCCCTATTTATTCCCGCTACCCGCTTTTGCAATGCTGCTGGTCTCTCTATTCAACCTTGAGGTTGCCACTGTTTTTTCTATTGTACTTTCTGTCCTCACAGCATTTGGGCTTTCAAATTCCGTTGAAATCACTCTCTTCTACCTCTTCAGCAGTTTGATCGGTGCGCTGGTACTTGGAAAGGGGCGCAAAATCTCAAGTTTTTTCTGGGCAGGGATCATGTCGGCCACTGCCGGCAGCCTGATTATCCTGTCGTTCCGCTTCACAGACAATACTACCGATTTGCTGGGGATGACCACTCTCATCGGAGCGACTCTCCTTAACGGGTTGGCCAGCGCCAGTATTACCCTGCTTTTCCAGTTCCTGGCAGCCCAAATTCTGGGCTTGACCACCCCCTTGAACTTGCTCGAGATTTCTCGACCCGATAACCCACTTCTGCAATTTATCTTGCAGAACGCCCCCGGAACTTATCAGCACTCCCTGCAAGTCTCTAATCTGGCTGAACAGGGCGCGAAAGCCATTGGCGCCGACCAACTGCTTACCCGTGTTGGAGCTCTTTACCACGATTGCGGCAAGGGGGTCAACGCCAGCTTTTTCATCGAAAACCAGATCCCTGGCAAGATCAATTCTCACGAAGATATGGATCCTTCTGAAGCAGCAGCGACCATCATCCACCACGTCCGTGATGGCGTCAACCTGGCTGATCGTCACCATCTTCCACCCAGGATCAAAGACTTCATTCGGGAACATCACGGAACTGCATTGACGCGTTATCAGTACAGCCGGGCTTTAGACCTGGCTGGCGGGGATCGCGCAAAAGTGGATGAACAGCTCTTCCACTACCCGGGGCCCAAACCCCAGTCCAAAGAGACCGCCTTGCTCATGTTGGCGGATGGTTGCGAAGCCCGTGCCCGAGCCGAATTGCCCAAAACCGATGAGGAATTGCGCATTCTCATCAAAAAGGTCATCGACGGCTGCATTCAAGAAGGCCAGTTGGAAGAATCCAGCCTGACGCTGAAAGATATCAAGATCATTGCGGATGCTTTCTTCCACGCCATGCTGAATACCCATCATCCACGTCTGAAATATCCCGAGACCGCGAATCAACTTTCTGAAACAAACGAAAAGGGTTAAGACGATGATTTCGATTGAATTCGAAAATATTCCGGTCGACAAAGAAATAAAAAAAATTATCCTGCAATCCGTGAAAATGGCTCTGGATGGTAAAGCAGCCGAGATCAGTCTCATTGTCTGTGATGATGATTTTATCCATACGCTGAATCGGGATTATCGCCACGTTGATAAACCCACCGATGTACTTTCCTTTCCGGCAGGTGAAGAAATTGATCCCGAAGAAAACGTGCCTTATCTGGGCGATATCATCATTTCTTTACCTCGAGCCACGCAGCAGGCAATTGAAGCTCAGCATCCGGTGAATGAAGAAATTGCCATGTTGGCGATTCACGGTGTGCTGCATTTGCGAGGATACGATCACGGGACCACTGAAGAGAAGAAAGATATGTGGGGATTACAAGAAAAATATCTGGAGCAAATGGGAATCACCATGGATCAATTTTCTGGTGACGAGGGAGAATGAATCGCAATCCCTCGTTTTTATCGTCGATACACAACGCCCTGGCCGGTATCCAGTACGTCATCCGTACACAACGAAACGCCAAAATCGATCTGGTCATAACACTGCTGGTGCTCATTGGCGCCATTTTCTTCCACTTGAATGCGTTCGAGTGGATCGCAATTCTATTTGCAACTGGCCTGGTATGGACAAGCGAGTGCCTCAATACTGGCATTGAAAAAGCGACCGATCTAAGCAGCCCTGAAATCCATCCACTGGCACGAGCCGCAAAAGACAGTGCCGCTGGTGGAGTATTAATTGCGGCGCTGACTGCCGCCAGCATTGGGGCAATCATTTTTCTTCCTAAATTCATCGCACTTGTGAGGTAAAAATGGGCAAATTTCTATTTGGCACCGTGGGTGCCCCCCTCTCCAATCCAAAGAAGCCCGGCGGAAGCGTTGGAGCAATCCAAACGCTCGCCTCACTAAACCTCTTCGCATTTGAATTGGGTTGGGTACAGTCGGTACGGGTCAGTGAAGAAACCTGCCAGGCCATCCGCCAAGAAGCCACTGCCCTACAGGTCCACCTCAGTGTACATGCTCCTTATTTCATCAACCTGAACGGCTCTGAAGAAGAATGGCCTAAATCGCGAAAGCGTTTGATGGATGCCGCTTATTATGGGCATCTGGCAGGAGCAACCGACATCATCTTTCACCCGGGTTCCTACTTTGAGCAAGCACCCGAACAGGTCTTGAAAGTTGCCATTCCCCGACTTGAAGATTGCGCAAAAGAACTGGTTGCCGCGGGAAACCCTGTCCGCCTGCGCCCGGAAACAATGGGGAAATCAGCCATGCTTGGTTCACTGGAAGATGTTCTGGCAATGAGCCAACAAATTCCGGAAGTACTGCCTTGTCTGGATTTCGCGCATCTGCACGCCCGTCCCGGAGACGGCTCGATGAATTCGTTAAGCGAATGGAATGAATTGCTCCACAGTTATGCCAAAGCTTTGGGCAATGATTCGCTCCAGCATTTGCACATTCACCTCAGCGGCATCGAATACACCGCCAAGGGCGAGAAAAACCATTTACCCATTCGAGAATCTGACCTGCGCATCCGTGAATTATTCACTGCGCTAAAACAAAACGACTGCGGAGGGCGCATCGTCTGTGAAAGCCCAGCAATGGAAGAAGATGCGCAATTCATGCAGTCGTTATGGAATGAGTTATAGATTTTTCTACAAATACTCTCGCAAATTATGTTCAACTGCATAAGCAGCCGCCTCAGCACGGTTACTGACGCCTAATTTGCTGAGAATGCTGCTGACATAATTCCGCACCGTACCTTCCCCCAGAAAAAGTGACTTGGCAATTTCTCGATTGGTTCGTCCTTCAGCAACTGAAAGCAAGACGTGTTTCTCTTGTTGGCTCAGATTCGAAAACGCTGAAGCCTCTTCTTCTTTCACCGCGCGGCGCACTTCTTGAATGACCCGCTGCGTTACTGCTGGATCCAGCAAGGCCTCACCGCGGCCCACCGATTCAATCGCTTTGATCAAATCGTCCCCGCCAATTTGCTTCAGCACATACCCAGACGCGCCTGCCCGAATCGCCGAAAACAGCATCTCGTCTTCCGCGTACGAAGTCAGCATAATCACTTTTACTTCGGGGTTATTCTGAATGATAGTTTCGCAAGCCTCTATCCCCGATGTACCTGGCAAACGAATATCCATCAGCACAACGTCTGGCTGAATCTTCCCCACCAGATCAACGGCTTCTTTTGCATTTCCAGCTTCACCAATCACTTCGAATTGAGGGTGTCGTTCAAGTAAAGTTTTCAATCCGAGTCTTACCACTTCATGGTCATCGACCAAAACGAGACGGAGTTTACCCATACTTCACCTTTTCAATGTGCGGTTCTTGGAACATTATACCCGACAACCCAGGTGACGAATGTTACCCAATTTATCCGTCAATTATCATCGAAACCGGGCAATGATCTGAACCCATGACCTCATCCTGGATAATCACGTCCTTTACCCTTGGCAGCAGCGCCTGCGACACGAGGTAGTAATCCAAACGCCAACCAATTCCCCGCGCTCGGGCATTGACCCGATAGGTCCACCAGGAATACTGCACCTTGTCAGGATAGAGCTCGCGGAATGCATCAACGAATCCGTGCTCCAGATATTTGTCGATCCAGACTCTCTCTTCAGGGAGGAAGCCTGAGATCTTCGAGTTTTCCTTGGGATTCGCCAGATCGATCTCGTTGTGCGCCGTATTGAAATCGCCGGTAATGACCACGGATTTTCCATGAGCGTGCATTTCATCGCACTGACGCAATAATTCAGCATAAAAACTGAGCTTGAAATCTACCCGCTCTTGCCCGCGCTGCCCGTTCGGGAAGTAGATACCAAACAAAGTAAACTCAGGCAGATCGACCCGAATCACCCTGCCCTCAGCATCAAATTCTTCTACCCCTAACCCCGTTGTGATGGATAGAGTGGGAACTCGATAATAAAGGGCTACTCCGCTATAGCCGGGGCGCTGCGCGGGATTCCAAAAATGGCGGTAACCCGGAATTTCGATTTCTTCCGCGGTCAGTTGTTCTTCTTTGGCCTTTATTTCTTGCAAACACAAAATATCTGGAGCAATCTGCTCAATGGATTCCTTGAATCCTTTTTTGGATACTGCCCGAAAACCATTCACGTTCCAAGTTGTAATTTTCATGATCCATCTCTCTCTGCTGTGGTAAACTTAGTTCCGGATATATTATGAAAACGACCGATATTCTCAACCAGTCTCACCCCGAGATCAAAATTCGCGCCAACTGGTGTAGTTCCTTCGGGTCAAAGCTTAAAGGGCTGATGTTTGTTCAATCCCTACCCGATTACTCTGGAATTATTTTAGTTGAAAATTCAGAAAGCCGCATTAATACAGCCATCCATATGCTTTTTATGAATTTCGACATTACCGCTGTATGGATCAATGCTGCCCATCAGGTAGTGGACGTCTGTCTTGCCAAGAAATGGCATCTCTATTACTCTTCCAGAACTGAAGCCCAATACGTTCTCGAAACTTCTACCCGGCACCTGCATGATTTCTCAATCGGCGATCAACTCACATTCAGCAATGAAAAATAAGTTACTTCCTCTCCTGCTTACCTTTTCGTTTCTGTTCACCCTGGCTTTCCCTGTAAAAGCACAAAGCGAAAACTATCCCTATTATGTCATCGAGTCGGGAGATACGTTGCAAAGCATCGCAGATCAATTTGGCATCAGCTTAACTGATCTGATCAATTACAACAATATCGCCAACCCAGACTTCGTTTCGGTAGGCACATCCCTGATTATCCCTGGCTTGGAAGGAATTCAAGGGCAAGTTGCCTCAACAGCGGTTGAGTTGGGTGAAAATCTCGAAACATTGACAATCAAATACCAGATTGCTCAATCTCTGCTGGTCAAACTGAATCACATTACCAGTCCGGCAGAAATCAACGTTGGAACTACCCTGATCTTGCCAGTCATTGATGACGCCAACAGCAAAATTCCAGTCAATCAAATGGGAAGCGGGCAAACTCTGCTGGAATCCGCTGCTGAAACCAATAGTTCTGCCTGGAAGCTGATGCTGGAGAACAACGTTTCTTCGCAAAGCGCATTGCTCCCTGGCGACATGCTTTATCAGAACGCTTCGGATGGCAGTCCAGAGGTCAGCTCGATCGATGCCGGCCTCACTGCCGTGACCATTTCTCCGCTCCCGCTTGTGCAGGGAAAAACTTTTGAAGTATTTGTCAAGAGTCCGCAAAACGTCACGCTGAGCGGCAGCCTGAATGGCTATGACCTTCATTTCTTTCCAATAGATGATCAGACTCAAGTAGCCCTGCAAGGGGTTTATGCCATGGCAGACCCCGGGCTGGCACCGTTCACGCTTTCGGGCACTTACGCTGATGGGAAGACCTTCACCTATGCTCAATCGATCCTGCTGCTGAGCGGGGATTATCCCACTGACGATCCAATTACTGTTGATCCATCTTTGATTGATCCCGCCGTAACCCAGCCTGAAGAGGATCAAGTCAAGCAGATCACCGCACCTGCCACACAGACCCGCTACTGGGATGGAATGTTCCAGATTCCGGCTGTCTACAATGAGTACAATGCCACCTTTGGAGACCGCCGCAGTTACAATGATGGCGCTTATAAAAGTTTCCATTCCGGGGTGGATTTTGCTGGCGGCATGGGGCTGCCTATTTATGCCCCGGCAGCAGGGAAAGTGGTATTTACCGGACAGTTGACTGTGCGCGGAAACGCCACAATCATTGATCATGGCTGGGGAATTTACTCTGCTTATTTCCACCAATCAGAAATCGATGTTAATGTAGGCGACATGGTAAGCCCCGGAGACGTTATCGGCAAAGTGGGCAACACCGGGCGTGTCGATAATTCGGATGCCTTCGAGGGGGCTGGCAGCCACCTGCATTGGGAAATCTGGGTCAATGGAGTACAGGTAGATCCCCTGGAGTGGCTCGATAAACAATACCCATGAGAGTGAAAGGCAAGAAACACTAAGGTATAATTGGGTAAATCAAATTACTAAAATGGTGACTGGCACATGAGTTTAAGTGATGAAATCTGGCAAACTTTAAAATTTTCGGATCAAGACATCGAAAGTCTCTATAACCACCTTCTTGAGATTGAATCCCCACAAACACTTTCAGAATTAACTGATTTCCTGGTTCGCAAGAAAATCGAACAAGAGAAGAAAAAAGCAACCCAGGCTCTTAAAGCAGAGGGAAACCTTTATTTTCCCAAGGATCAATATAAAAAAGGTCAAGAATTATTATTTCCGAGCCGTGATTTTCAAAAAGGAAAGATCGTTGCCGTCCGTGATGGAATCTCTCCTGATTACCCTGAGTTGCAGGTGATCACGGTAACTTTCACAGGCGATGAACAGCTCGAATTTGCCAGTAATCTCTCTGATCATGCACTGAATACTTATACGCCGAAAGAAGAAACAGAACAGGCCTACCAGCCAGATTATGTTCTGGAAACATACGGCAAAACCCTCATTGGCAAATTATCAGAATTAGTGTCAACCAATGAAGACCTGATCAGCATCGGTGGAAGTTATTTCCCCCGATCTCTACTCGTGGACATCGGTGTTGGATATCTGAATCTGGCTGAAGCCGTCCTGGAAATGGCAGAAGGCGGACCTCTTTCTACGCCCGATCTGATTCAGCAAATTGAGCTACCTACCGATACCAATGCCAAGTTGACTGAATTTTCCATGAACTATGCGCTTCAGGAAGATCCACGTTTTGACGAGGTGGGGCCAGCTGGAGAAACTCTGTGGTTCCTCAATCGCTTGGAGCCAGATGAAGTCCGCAATGTGCCCATCATGCTTCAATATACTGGTGAACCGGTGACTCTCCCTGAAGAAATTGAGAAATTCGTAGATTTTGGTCCTGAGTTTTGTGATGAACTCGAGCCAAATTATCAATGTGATTCCGTTGACGACGTTACCATCAGCTTAACCTATCCCCATTGGCGGGCAGGCACTCTACCGCTGACCGGCAAACTGCAAAAGCTTTTCCCCACTGCCTACGAGACCCCGCGCATCAAATTCACTTTCCACAACGGGGATTCAGACGAAACTTTCAACGGCTGGGTGGTCCGCCCCTCACATTACATCTCAGGGTTAAGCAACTGGTACACCACCGAAGGGTTCATTCCAGGCAGTCAAGTTCATATTTCCCGCAGTGAAGTCCCTGGTGAAGTAATTATCAGCGCAGATAAAAAGCATAACTCCAAGGAATGGATTCGCACCTTCCTGGTGGGGGCAGATGGCAATTACGTGTTTGCCCTGCTTAAACAAGTAGTTACTTGCTCATTTGACGAGAGAATGGCAATTGCCATCCCGGATGTCAAAGCAATCGATGCCATCTGGGAAAAATATGCCAAAACCAAGCCACAACTTGAAAAGATCATGCAGATCATGATGCGTGAACTGGCCAAGCTCAATCCTCAGGGGCATGTCCACGCTCAAGAATTATATGCGGCAATAAACATTGTCAAACGCTGCCCGCCCTCGCCAATTATCAATATCCTTTTCAACAGTCCCTGGGCGACTCACATGGGAGATCTGTACTTCCGCCTGGATGATTCAAATTCATAAGGAAAATGATCATGTCAGACAACAAGCCTCATTTCAGTTTGATCAAACCTACTCTCGATACCCCCTTTCATATTGATTTCGACTGGTGGAAAGGGCATGACAGCAACTGGCGCGTTTTTCTCAAAGATTGTTTGTGCCCAGAACATCAGGTGGCCTTTGCCAATCAATCTGAAAGCGGCATGATCGATTGGGTTGACCCCGAAACCGCCGAAGTTCATCAGGTGGATGGGCTGCAATCTACTCTTATGTCTCATTGCGCCAAAGAGCCAGGTTTTCTCACCCAAAATACCGCGATGATCGATGCCCTTTTCCGCGTCTTTCTCGCCACTGGAAACAGCCCGATGACCCCCAAAGAACTTTCCGAACGGATCGGCAAACCGGCAGATACCATCTTGCGTACGATTTCTGGTGTGCAGGTATACAAAGGCATCCGCCCGGTACAATAAGATTTCGTTTCCAAATAGGATCACAACAGAAATTCTGTTAAGGATTCTCCATAAACGAAATCTTGTGTATTATAATAATCACCGTTTGCCCCCGTAGCGCAATGGACAGAGCACCAGCCTTCTAAGCTGTTGGTTGTGGGTTCGACTCCCACCGGGGGCGCTAGTTTACCTATTAGGAATCCCTAGGGTGGGCAAGATGAAACCTGTTAGTCTTTTTAACCCTATTCACCAATGGCTTTCTTCCCTTTCGACACAATTTAGTTTTTTAAGCGGATTTGCACTTGCCTGGGTTGCGAAAGATCAAGTTTTAAACAATCTAACAGGTTATTTACCAAAATTTCTGGCCTTGCGATTACCCACTTTAGGAGGAAAAGTTTTCTTGCTAATACTTTTCCTCGGAATATTTACATTTTTAATCCAGCTACTAATTCATTTTTTCAGAAAACTATTCCCTGTTTTCTTCTCCCGCCTGTTTTCTATTTCAAGCAGAGAACCTTCGATTCTTAAAACAGCAATTTCCTATTTCTGTGGCTTTTCCACTATTCTAATTGCCATTTTCTTTTTAAAAAATAATGGAAACACAGTAAAGGAACTATTCTTTTTAAACCCAATAGTTCTACCAATTTTATTGCTCTGGCTGGTAATATTAATAATTTTCCCTATCTCAAATTTTATTATTCAGTTAAATCCCAATTCAACTTCAAAAGTTAGTTTCACCCTTTCGAAGCTTAGAAAAGTCTCCCCCGTATTGATCCTTCTAGCTTCATTTGTCTTTGTTTTTCTTTTATTTGGATCGTTACTTAAAGCCAAATTCGGAGTCATTGACGACCACGAAATCATCCGATTTCTTGGGCCAGATAAGAAACTTGGAATCAATGAAATCTTCTTGGAACTAAAGCAAACTGAAGTGGGAAACTTTGGCTCGCTTGAACGTTTTCGGCCAGTATATTATTTTCTACGATTGCTTGAGTGTGTTATCTGGGGTGCACACCCAGAATTGTGGTACCTGGCACGGATCATATTGTTGACAATTTCGATTGCCACCACCTGGCATTTATTAGCCCAATTTTCTGGGTTCTTTACATCCAGCGCAATCACGGCTTATCTTTTAACGCTCCCTCTGTGGGTAGGAATATTTGGACGATTAGGTCCCAGTGAAGCTTATATTGCGGTAGGGTTACCCATTTACATCTGGGGTTTCTTAGCGCTTCTTTATGAAAAACTTCCTAAGCGAAAAAGTTGGTTAGCAAGCATTGCAATTATTTTTGGAACAATTGTGTGCGTTGGCTCAAAGGAGAACCTAGTAATCCTGATAATTCCTTCAACATATTTATTTTTTACTGGGCTGAGAAAAAGGAATTTTCTGACAATTCTGTCTTCGGTAATCAGCGACCTGGCCTGTGCCTTTGTCGGCATCGCAGTATTTACCTTAATAAACAAAAATGGCACAGATGTTTATGGCATGAGCGTGTCGCCAATTCAACGTTTTTTAGCGTTATTTTTAACCTATAAATCAATCTTTGCAAACCCACTTTTTTATATCGGATTGCTTTTTCTCCTTTATCTTCTCCTTCTCGCTGCGTTCAGAAATTACAAAACTGTATCTACCAATGTTCTCCATAGTTTGATAGTACTCTTAATAATTGCAAGTTTTGTTTTCAGTCAAATGTTCTTCTATCAAGGAAGTTGGCCGCTTAACAGCCGATATGACTATCCAGGAATACTTTACCTTCCCGCTATTGTCATCATTTTACAAAAAACAATAACCACTATCATTTCTGAAAAGATTCCTAATCTCCCCACTTCTTCTGTCGCTATTTGTGTAAGTCTGGGTCTGCTTTTACTTACTTTTTCAAGAGGATACCAATCAATTCTCTCGACAAATATATCAACTGTGGAAACAACCAATAATTTTGCTAATAAAGTAAACTCAATCATTGAATCAGCTAAATCGCATCCAGAAGACATAATTGTTTTAGAAAGCAGCAATGTTTGGGATTATGAACCAATTTTTAGTTATCAAATCTATTTAGTTAATTCCAGCGTCCAAAATCCAATCACCTTACGAATCCATAATTACTCTCCTGATTCGGTCGAAAAAGGGTTAGAAGTGGAATTAGCCCAAGAGTTAAGTAAGCTTAGCCAAATTGGGGATAATAGGTTTCAATCAATCTCAACTTTGGAAAAATATGGTTCAGATTGTATATCGGTCATGATATCGGCTGAAACAGAAACAAATTGTTCTATCGAAAAATAGTTTTGCTATTATTTATGCTGAATTCATTGCTTTGTTTTTCCAATCCAGTTCATGGAAAACAATTTATCGAAGTGTAAACGCTATGGAATATAAGAAGTGCAACTTCATTCGTTATCAAAATTCACTTAAAGAAGCAAAGTAAAATACAGTAATCAAGAATCACACAATTTCGCTGAAAAGCAAGTACTTTACCGATTTAATTTCGGAAGATGATAAAATAAAGGAAACTCTTTCACTCTTAATTTTTTAATTAATGGTGATTGTCAATAAGGAATTAAAATGAGCCGATCAAACCATGCGGGGAAAAAATCTAATCAGTGGTACACCATGGATGTCCATGTGCATACCCCTGCGTCAGAAGATTATCAACAACCCGAAGTCACTTATCTCGACATTTTACAAAAAGCTGAAGCCCGTGGAATTCAAATTCTCGCCTTCACCGATCATAATACGATTGCCGGTTACCGGACTTTGCAAGATGAAATCCAGCAGCTTGAGTTTCTCGAAAAGCTGAAACGATTACTCCCAGAAGAACAGAAAAAATTAAATGAATATCACCGTTTGCTGAACAAGATCTTGCTTCTACCCGGTTTTGAATTCACTGCTACTCTGGGCTTTCACATTCTTGCCCTGTTTTCTCCTCAAAAGAGTGTCCGTGAAATCGAACATCTTTTGCTGAGCCTTTCTATCCCGCCGCAAAGCCTGGATGACGGCACACCCGCTATTGGTGCCTCGGTTGACGTACTTTCAGCATACAGCCTCATCGATCAGGCAAATGGGCTGGCCATTGCCGCCCATGCCAACTCTACCAACGGGGTAGCCATGCGGGGCATGAATTTCGGCGGTCAAACCAGAATCGCTTATACGCAAGATATTCACCTGCATGCTCTCGAAGTCACTGATCTGGAAATGAAGGGCAATCGTACCACTGCAGCCTTTTTCAGCGGCACCAAACCCGAATATCCGCGTAGAATGCACTGCATTCAGGGTTCTGATTGCCACCGGCTGACCACTGACCCCGTCCGTAAGAAAAACCTTGGACTGGGAGATCGTGCTACAGACGTGCTGCTGCCTGAATTGTCTTTCGAGGACCTTAAAGAGTTGTTCCTGTCGAACGACTTCTCGCGTACCCGCCCCCATCGGGTCAAAGAAGAACCCGCTTTCGACTTTATCCAGGCTGCCCGTGAAGAAGGCTCCAACATCATTCAGGATTTTCACGAATCAGCCTCTGTCCGCGGTGGAAAATTATATGCCGTGCTCTCGGATATCTGCGCTTTCTCGAATACCAACGGCGGCACACTCTTCATCGGCCTCACTGCTGATCCACACGGGCCGGTACAGGGAGTTACTTCGCCTGACCAATTGATCAAACAACTCGAAAAAGAAATTCCCTCGAGGATCAGCCCGCCCGCAGTGAATACAATCGATATCCAAAAATATCGCGGAAAAGAAATTCTGCGCATCCTGATCCCACGTGGAGAAGAACCGCCCTACGCGCTGGATGACAATAAAATCTACATTCGCGAAGAGGATGAGACAAACTTGGCCGTGCGGGATGAAATCGTCAGTCTGGTACAACGTGGCCTGCAAAAATCGGGGACTGCTCCTGTTATTGCAGTCAGCAACACCCTGCCCAGTGAACCAGCGGTAACGGGCAACACACCAAGTATTGAACCCCAAGAAGATGCCCACACCGATCCGCGCACAGGGGTTGAGGTGCTTGACCCGATTCAGCGCGACGGCAAGCTCTTCTATTCCTTGCGCGACCTGCGCAATGGAAACACAGTAAAAAATGTCACCACTTCCTCCGCCAGACGCTTATGGCACTATGCGATTTCGAAATATGCAGAAGTAAGCCCGGCCATTGAAAAGGCCAACATCACCTGGCAAGGGAATTATGGGTTACTGCACAAATATTCCCACGGGAATAATGTTCACTTCGATCTTATTCAAAAAACAGACTCTGGCTATCGCTACTTCTTCGGAGTTACCCCAGATGGCATCCATGGTCCCTGGAAAGCCTTTTTCAGTGAAGAAGAAGGGAATTCATGAGCGATGGGGTGAAATGCGGAATCCTTACCATCTCAGATCGCTCTTCAAGTGGAGAACGGCCTGATCTTTCTGGACCCACGCTGGCAAAGCACGTTTCAAGTTTGGGATGGCAAGTAGTTCTCATGACCATCCTGCCAGACGAGCAAGCCAAAATTTCAGAGGTCCTGAAAGCCTGGGTAGATATCTCGAAGCTGGATATCATTCTGACCACTGGCGGAACGGGCTGCGCGTCGCGAGATGTCACTCCTGAAGCCACCTTATCTGTGATCGACCGCAATATCCCCGGATTGGCAGAAGCAATGCGTGCAAAAAGTATAGCTATCAATGCCCACGCCATGCTTTCAAGACTCATTACCGGAATACGGGGAAGAACGCTGATCATCAATTTACCTGGCAGCCCTCAAGCAGCGCTTGAAAACTTGCAAGTGATCGAATCGGTTTTGCCCCACGCACTTTCGCTTCTCCACGAAGACCCAAAAGCCGAAAATGAACATCAAGCCAATATGAACCGAGGTTGATTTGCCAAACGCCAGTTTCCACCTTTTCCAGCTTCAAAAAGTAGATGGCCGCCTTCTGCAGATCGAACAAAGATTTCTGCAAATTGATCTTGAACTTTCGAATAATCCAGAACTGGTAGCCGTTCAAAAGGAAATGGAATACGAGAACCGCGTTTTAGCCGAAAAAGAAAAAGCTATGGCTGAGCTGGGAAAAAACATCCAGGCCAAACGGATAAAAACTCAGCAGTCAGAATCCAGTCTCTATAGTGGAAAAAACTCCAACCCCAAAGAATTAGGCGATCTGCAAACAGAAATTCAGTCTCTCAAAAAAAGTATTGCTGTTATTGAAGAGCAGCAATTCACCCTGTTGGGAGAAATAGATGCCCTCACGCAAAATATAACCAAACTTCAAATTGACCATGACCAGATCACGCAAAAAACGAATACTCTCAACCGCAACTTACTGGTAGAGAAAGATTCACTTCAGGCAGAAAAAGAGAAACTTTGCAAAGAAAAAACCGTGATTCTCAGCCAAATTTCAGAAGAATGGCTCAAGCAGTATCAGACACTGGCGAGTACCAAAAATCATATCGCTGTGGCGTTGATTGATGAAGATTGCTGTTCGACCTGTGGGGCAGAAATCACGCCTCGCGATGTACAAAAGGCACGTACCGCGGCAACGCTGGTTTATTGCCCATCCTGTGGACGGATCCTTTACGCTGGCTAAGCGTACCAGGCTATGAAATTTCCACCGATTGATCTTTTTTCCTTTGGCCTTGGCTTCATACTGGCAACAGTATTCTGGCTGATTCTGTTGCGTGTTTCCAAGCTAATTCCACACTGGAAAAAGACCATCGCTGAAAACCGTGCACACCAGCAATATCAAAAAGACCTCGATCGCGAGCACGGATTCCGCTTACTGGCCCTGCGAAAAGCACAAGAGTCACACCTCGCTTTTCGCCTGTTCCCGCTGGAACAGATTTTGATCGAGCCAAGAGTGATCACCCCACAAAAATTCCTTCCGCAGTCGATGGAAGATTTCGATTCGGAAGCCCTTTATCATCTCTTGCCGGAACTGCCAGAGTTCCCAGCACTTTATACTCAGAGCCCAGTCGTATTCAATTCTCTTGAAACCCTGATTTCAGCAGGGCAACAGTTTATTGCCCTCTCGGCGGAACCTGGTTTCGGCAAAACAACAGCTCTGGCTGCCCTGGCAAGCCAGCTTAGCCGCGAATCCAACTCCAACCGGTACCTGCCCCTCTTTTTTGACTACAATGAATTGCAACTCGAAGAACGAGATATTCAAGAAGCAATTCTCGATCATCTCGCTCGCAGTATCAAGGATCTGCACCGGGAAAATGCAGAAGCGATACTGCGACATGCCAACGAAGAAAAGCGTCTTGTTTTCCTGATTGACAACCTGGATATTCTTCCTCTATCCGAATTCAATAAAGCGCTGCTGAAAATCGGCCAGATCAAAGAAAGATATCCCAATTCCTATTTTGTGCTGGCAGTTGACCCCTATATTCATGGAGAACTTCAAAAACTTGGCTTCGAAATTTTCCCTCTGGCAGCCTGGGGCGAAGAAGAAAAGACACGTCTGCTTCTCAACTGGAAGAAGGCCTGGATCAAACTGGTCAACGATTCCAAACAAATCAACGCCATCGAACGAGTTGCTTTCTGGCTGAAACAAGAAACGATATTTGACTCACCCCTTGAGATCACCCTGCAAATCTGGTCAGCTTTTGCTGAACTTAAAGAAAGCAATTCACGGCCCGGCATTTACCAGAATTATTTGCAACTTTTTACCAATGATCTTCTTGAAAAAGAAGAGATGGCCTCTTTACTCGAAGGGAACAATCTGGATCCAATCCCCACTCTTTTGAGAGAAAATTTTACTGGGTATCTCCAGCACATACTTGAAAGTAAGTTCAGTGAAGATTCTGGTATTCCCGTAAATGCTGCTGAGAATTCACAGCAAGCGAATTCTCTCATCAATAACCTTATTAAGAAGCGTTTTCTCTATCCGCTCGACGAAAATACTTTTGGCTTTTACCATTCCAGCATCATTTCCTATTTTTACGCCATAGCCAATGATCATCAGCGTCTTCCTGATTTCGAAGAAGTACTCCTGTCTCCCACGAAACGGCAAATCTTCAAGGATCGAATCACGTCTGAAGAGGATGCTCACCTCATTGACCACTACTTACAAAACAGCGATCCCTATTTTCATAGAGATTTGCTCTTCACATTACTCTGGACAAATAATTCTGGCACTCACCCCAATTTGAAACAAAAGCTTTTCAAATATTCTGCCCTGTTATTGCAGGACCCACACCTTCCGGTAAGCCTGCGCTTCCGGTTTCTGTTGCCCCTGGTGGAATCGAGAGATCCCTCGATTCTTTCCCTTTTCCTGTATCTCAGCACCCTGAAAGAGGAAAATATTCGCCGGGTCAGCGCTCTCGGGCTGGGCATGTTCCATGATGAAAAAGCCGTTGCGCAATTACGAAAACTGGCAGAAGGCGATGGTTCCGCGTCTGTACAGCAACTGGCCTGTATTTCGCTGAATCGAATTTGGAGTCAATCGGCGCAAGCAGCGTTGGTTGATCTCATCTTTGCTGCAGAAGAAAAACTTCGCGAATTAATCTGTGAACTGGTATCCCTGCATCATCCCGAAGGGGAACAAATCCTGCAAGAATTAGCCGAAACGGATAATTACCTGGCGCGCAAAGCAGCAGTGTATGGCCTGGTACATATCAACCAACCCTGGGTGAATCCCCTGCTTGAAAAAATGAGCATTGAAGATACTCAATGGGTAGTGCGCGATACCGCCAAGTTTGCCCTGGAACATCCGCGCAGTTCTGCCACCTTTATTGCACAAAAAACAATTCCCCCACTGGAGAACCCGTGGATCGTTCAAAAAGCCGAAGAATATTCGATCTTGTTGCCTAAAAAAGGCTTACCAGTAGACCTTTTAGTGACTTTGCTGGAAAAAGAAGATCGGGAAGGCAAACTCGCCTCGCTGGATTACCTCTCTCTGCAGCCTACCCCAGAAGTGATCGAAAAAATGAGGACCCTCACCTCAAAAGCAAACGAACCCATCCGAGATGAGATATTTAATACCTTGTTTGAATTTGGAAAAAATGGATTAGCAATACGCTAAGATCAACTCAGATGTTGCAGAATTCTCGCCTGCAAATCTTCAGGGGAAATATCCATTACGGTAACGATTTTATCCCGTGCAGTTAAACCTGAAATGATCTCAATTTTCGCCGGTCTGACGCCCAAAATTTCCGCCAGAAATTCAATCAATCCCTGATTCGCCCGCCCTTCTACTGGGGGAGCGGTCAAACGGATTTTTACCGTACCGTCATTCATGATCTCTGTGATTTCATTACGTGCCATGCGCGGAGTCACGCGAACGGTAATCGCGGCGCCTAATTTGCCATCGTGTAATTCAAAATTTCGTCCAGTTTTCATGCGAGCATTCTCAACAAAAGATATTCTACAAATTGAAGCAGCAGTAACAAAATTACGGGGCTAAAATCCATATTCATCAATGGAGGCACAACGCGCCGGATTGGCTCCAACAAGGGATTTACGATGCGATCCAAAAACTGTCGAAATGGATGGTAGGGTGACATGAAGAAAGAGATAATCGCATCCACAATAATGATCAGGGTAAGCAGCTGAAAAACAGCTTGTATCAGTGTCTGTGCCATATTTTGTAATTATATCTTCTTTTCATTAATTTTTTGTTGGACGCTTGCCCATAATTGATTCCCCAATTCGCACATAAGTAGCGCCTTCCGTCACTGCAACGCCATAATCCGCGCTTGTCCCCATGGAAAGTTCTGTAAAATGGGCCAGAGAGCTATTCGCGCGAACAAATTCAGCCAACTCACGGGTTTTGACAAAGTAACTTCGCGAGTCTTCCGGCCTTTCGGCCAGTGGCGGCATCGTCATCAAGCCCCGCAATTGAAGATGTGGGCAATCGGATTGCCAGCGAGCCAACTGCTCAGCAAAGACTGGCCAGCTTGTTTGATCCCATACAGGGAAGCCATGCTTTGTCTCTTCGCCACTGACGTTCACCTCGATCAAGACAGGCAGCGTTTTCCCTAAAACCGCATATTTCTGTTCAAGTTCGGTAAATAACTCGGGGCGATCCAAAGAATGAAACATATCAAAATGCTGGATCAGATATTTGATTTTGCGGCTTTGCAAATGACCAATCATATGCCAGTGCAGGCCCTCAGCGGATAAGCGATCACTTTGCAATATTTTTTTATGGGTTTCTTCTGGATAGTTTTCACCCAACTGAGTTGCCCCAGCAGCGATTACTTCTGCAATTTTTTCAACGGGTTGAAATTTGGTAACCACCACCAGGGTAATCGCCTGTGGATTTCTCCCTGCTCGAGTAGCAACCTCAGTGATCCCTTCTTGAACCCGATTGAAACGATCCTTTATCCCTTCATTCATTCCTTCCTCTTTGCAGCCAAATTGAGGGTCGCTGCAAAGCGGCCCGTCTTTCCCTTTTCAGCCCGATGGCTGTACCAGTCCTCGGTATGACAGGCAGTACAGAGCCCGGCCACTTCAATTTTCTTGACACCCGCGGTTTCCAGAGTAATTGTATTGGCTTTCCACAAATCAAGAAACCAACCGTCGTCTTTTTGAACGAATATTGTATCCAGTTCTTTTGAAAAATTAGTCTGAGCTGCCAGATATACTTCCTGCCCCACTTGGTAATGGCAGACCCCAATAGACGGGCCAATGCCTGCCACGATTTCTTCAGGCCTGGATTGATATTTAGCCTTCATCGCACGAATCGTTTCTGCAATAATTTGATCAAGCGTGCCTTTCCAACCCGCATGGGTAATGCTAACCACCCGGTGGGCAGGATCATAGAGCAAGATCGGCACACAATCAGCAAAGCGCATGAATAGAGTGATCTCGGCCTGATTGGTTACAATGGCATCCGCCTTCTGATGTTCTTCTTCCAATGGGCGCGGAGAATCAGTGCAAATCACCTCATTTCCATGAACCTGCCAGACATCAAAAATGGACTCCACTGGTCGGTTTATTGTCTCGAAAATGCGACGGCGGTTTTCCACTACATTCGTGCGGGCATCACCGACCGTTCCGCCTTGATTCAAACTGGCCCAGGGTTGTGGACTTACCCCTCCCTGACGCGTAAAAAATCCGTGGCTGACAATTTCTGGATCAAAGGTTTCAAATTGCCAGTAGGTCAAACCATTTGCAATGTTTTTTTTCATGACAGCGATCCTGACTTCGCCCATTTTCGGCGGAGAGCAATTTTTCGTCCTAGATCAAAGCGAATTTCTTTCATAGATTCTTCCATCACCGGGTAAACATACCAGCCAGTAAACAAACCAAACAGGGTTCCAGTCACTGTTCGCAAAAGCGGCGTGCTTTCACGAACGGGGAACCAGGCTGGCCAGCTTCCACCCAGGCTGAAAAGTTGTGAGCCGCCATCCAACGCGATGGGCAAAACCCCCAAAATTACCCAGAAATACCAGGGTAACTGCTTAATTCGCTTCCCGGAAAGCTGAAAGATCAACCCTGCCAGGATAAGAGAGGCATAGATTGCGACATCGCGCTCGCACAAGGCAACCTTATAACCCAACAAATCATTGCCAGTGAATTGGCGGGCGTAGGTAACATCCAAGGCGCTATCCCCAGTAATTTGCTCATAAGTGAGCACATTGGGTACACCTGCCAGCTCACGCGGATAGTAAGGCTGTTCTCCGTAAAAGAAATAGGAACGGTAAGCTAATTGATGGCAAAAAATGCTATAAACGCTATAAATTACGTGGGCTGGACCAGGGTGATCTTCCTCCATCAAGACAGGTGCCAGAAAGGGAATGCCCAGAAACAAGATCAAGAAACCGGTAAAAAACCACACGTAATTGTTAGAAAGCCAGTAAGAAAATTTTTCGGCCCCGGTCAGGATAAGTGAATCTTTCTTTTTTTGCGGTTGAGGCTCAATGGGTTGATTTTCAGAATTCTTTTCCAGACGATCACGATAGGCATTGACCGCAATCTGAATATCAATATCAGAAAAAGGAAATTTCAATCGGTAAGGACCGATCTGCAAGAAAGATGATTTTTCCTGAAAGCGATTGATCAGTTCAGGTTCGGCATCAAGTGAAATATCGATCAGGTCAAAACTCAACTGCTGTGCCTGTTCCAATAAATGCTGATAAACCGCATGATCCGGATCATCTATTGAGCGATAGTAATAAGTGATCTTCATGTTCATCCTCTAATTATAAAAGCCATTTTGGCGTCCACACCGCTAAATGGGAGAACAGCCCCAAGCAAAGCAGCAAACCGAAAAAGATCAGCAGATAACCACTGACCTGTTGAATCACCTGTAAGGTTCGCCCTCTTTTCTCCCATCTTCGCAAAGGGGATTCCAGCCCCAAAGAGAGAAGCAAAAATGGAAGTGAAATTCCGAGAGAATAAACGAGCAGCAATAAAACGCTTTGCCCTCGCGTTACTTCATTCGCTACAATGGCAGTCAGAATCGTCCCCAGTATTGGGCCAATACACGGAGACCACCCCGCACCAAATGCCAACCCCATCAAGAAAGCTCCCCACACTCCTCTGTCTGTGGCGGATAAAGCATGAAACGGCTTCCATTCATATTGAAGCGCAGGTAGCTTGATCAAACCGGTAAGCATGATTCCGTATATGATGATCACTACTCCACCCAAACGAGCTATCCAGGGCCTTACCTGATAGAGGAAATCCCCCAAAACAGAGGATCCCCACCCCAGGCCAATAAATAAAAGTGTAAACCCCAGGCAAAAAGCCAACCCATTAACTAATAAACGGAATCGTTGGGTGTTATCTCTTGATTGTGCCCCTAAAATTCCCAGATAGACCGGTACCATTGAAAATACACAGGGTGAAAGAAAAGAAACCAATCCTGCCAGAAAAACAGCAGCAAGATTTATTAGTACCATGAACCAGTTCCTTTCAACCCGAGGCTATTCAATTACCTGTACGTTCGTGCCTGCATAACCCAACTGTTCAACATGTCCATCATCGTAATCTACCTGAGGTAAAGACCAGCGGTAGACAAATTTTGCTTCATCGGGCGGAATATTTACACAACCATGCGACATGGGCTCGCCGTAATTGTTATGCCAGAAGGTCGAATGAAGAGCAACTCCACCCGTCGCAAAAATACAGGTCCAGTTGACCGCAAAAAGCTCATAACCAGAAGCTGCCGAGCCCCCAGCCATGTGAATAGAAGCATATTTACGGTTGATCACATGATAATCTCCAACTGGAGTTGACCAGTTATCTACGATTTGGCCTTCAGAATTATATTTTGCCCCAGTAGAAACTCGAGTGAACAAAACCTCATCTTTGCCTTCATAGCAAGACAGAGTTTGATGAGAAAGGTCAACCACAATCTTTTTATCAGTCACATCTGGATGAATCGGAGCAAGGTCTTCAGCCGTCAGTGGCTTAACCCCTCTGGCATCCACCCAGAATTCATCGCCGTAACTGCCATATTTCTCAATCATGTGATAGAGGGTATTGCCATTATCGTCTTGTTTCAAGTCATCTACCCAAAATACCTGGCTGTAATAAGCGCGGAATGGCTGATTGGCCGCAATCAATTCCTGTAACTTGGGGGCACGCGCAGGAGGATTGGCCAGGGTCATCTCGAGATAGGGCACCGTTACTTCCCCCCAGAAACCCACATCGGATCTCTGTTGAGGTAGGCTGGCTAATGGCTGATTCAGTATTGCCATTGTGGGCTGTACACGGGTGGCAGGAACATAACCATCCGGGGTTTCCACCCAGCGATAGTTAGTAGGAGTGATGGTCAAAGGAACACCAATCACGTCCCTCTGCCACTCAATGATGTTATCTTCATAGAGGGTCTTGACAGTGGTGCTTGCTGGATCAGGCTTGGATTTGACCTCGACCAGATCAAACACCCTGCCTAACCGCTTTCCTTGTTCAAAATCGGTGATATCGCGGTTGGGGGCAAAATATGGATGTGGGCCTGAGCGAAAAGCCATTGCGCCTGCGCTCAAAAGTCCCAGTTTTAGAAAATCACGTCGGTTGATACCTTTCATGTCATCCTGCCTGTCTACCAATAAGCTATAAGCTTTGTTGGGTAACTTCTCTTTTGATCTTTTCTATGTCCAGCCCCCATAAACTATCTCCTGCTTTGTAGGGGCTCACTCTCCGGATCGCCCGGTACAACTTTTCTGTACCCGAGCCAAGTTTTCCAGGCTGCAATCGCAAGCGAATATCGATCGCACGCGCAGCAGTAAATAATTCTACACTCAAAATATGCCGCGTATTGGCAAGAATTTGCGCACAATGTCGGGCAGCTGTCATAGCATTTGCGTTATGATCTTCCTGCTCGGCCGAGGTTGGCAAAGAATGAACAGAATCAGGTGTCGCCAGGGTCTGATTTTCCAATACAAGTGAAGCGGCCGTGTATTGCGGCATCATCACTCCTGAATTCAGCCCCGCATCTTCTGGAGTATCCACCAGCATCGGCGTCAGCCCCTGATTCAACTTTCCATCGGTAAGGCGGAAAGTGCGCCGTTCTGAAATAGCTCCCACTTCTGCCATTGCAATACTCAGAAAATCCATAGCCATACCCACCGGCTCGCCGTGGAAATTTCCCCCCGACAGGACCGCGTCATCGTCAAAGATCAGCGGATTATCCGTAGCAGCATTGATTTCTCGTTCGATCACGTCCTTTACATGATCCAAAGTATCTTTCGCTGCACCTAGAATCTGTGGGGAGCAGCGTAACGAGTAGGCATCTTGTACCCGCGCGGTTGAATCTACCAAAGTACTCCCGGCAAACAAACCGCGGATGGCCGCAGCCATCTCAATTTGTCCGTACTGGCCGCGAGCCAGATGAATTCGCTCGTCAAAAGCATCTGAACAACCCAGCATGGCTTCCAACGAAAGCGCGGTTGCCCGGGTGGAAAGAGACAGTAAATATTCAGCGTCAGCAACCGCCAAAGCGCCAACGGCTGCCGAGAAAGTGGCACCATTATTGATAGCCAGTCCCTCTTTAGCTCCCAAAATCAGGCGCTGAATTCCAGCGGCCTTCATGGTTGCCTTTCCCGACTGAATGCTGCCCTTGAATTCGGCCCGACCGGACTCTTCGTCCAGATCGTTGGTATCAGTAGTAAAGACCAGTGCCAGATGAGAAAGCTGGCAAAGATCACCGGAGGAACCCAGTGATCCCTGGCTGGGAATTACCGGGTGAACCCCTTTATTGAGCATATCCAAAAGCGTTTGTACGATCTCGACGCGAACCCCAGAGAAACCTTGCGCCAGCGTATTGGCCCGTACCAGCATGGCTGCGCGCACCACCTCGGTACTCAATGGATCGCCAGTACCCACAGAGTGACTGAGAATCAGATTACGGCTGAGCTGATTGCTTTCTTCAGTTCTAATGCGCCGATCAGCAAAAATTCCAAATCCTGTATTGATCCCATACACAGGTTTTCCGCTTTTGACAATGCTTTGCAAGCGCATCTGTGAACGTTCAATCAATTGCTTAGCCTGGTCACTCAGTTGTACTTCTTCACGCTCACGCGCCACTCGAACCACATCCGCAATGCTCAGCTTATGGTCACCTAATAGGATCATTTTACCTAATCATCCTGTTCTCAATTTTGATTTCTTGCCAAATCACGTTCAACGTCTCTCTTGGCAATTGCTTGACGTTTATCGTAGAGCTTTTTCCCCTTGGCAACGGCAATATCCAGCTTAGCCCGACCCTCTTTCAGATACATTCTTACTGGTATGACAGTAACACCCTTTTGGCGAATTGCATTCCACAACTCACGGATCTCCCGTTTATGCAACAGTAAACGCCGGTTGCGTTTGGGATCGTGGTTGGAATAACTGGCCGCTTCATAGGGAGCAATGTGAGCGCCTACCAGCCAGGCTTCTCGGCCATCCACCTGAATATAGGCTTCCTGCAGGCTAACCTGCCCGGCCCGGATAGATTTGATCTCACTTCCCTGCAGAGAGATTCCTGCTTCGAAGTGTTCGAGCAGGAAATATTCAAACTCTGCTTTGCGATTTTTGGCAACGGTCTTATTTTCTTCCATGGTCATCATTCTAACATAGCTGTCAAGGCTATATTCAGGCGTTTGATTCAGCTTCTTTTGTAATTGCTTCGGCTAATTCTGCCAAAATCTTCCCGGTCATGCGAGCGGTAACAGGAGCTTCGTGTTGCTGACACCAACCGGTCAGGGGTTGCTGCCAGTGGATCAGTGCCTTGGCATCCGCTGGATAATGGCTTTCGCGTGCGCCAATATTGATCCAATTTTTCGTCGCAAGAGCATCATTCCATTCTTCCCAGGTCGCCAGATCAGGAGTGAGCGAAAAAGTGGAGAGCGGGGAAAAGAAAAGCGGTCTCCCTGACGGAAATTCTTTTACCATGCTCTTCAAGAACCGGGCTGAATCATGAGTATTAAAGATCAGCCACAAAGGAAGTAACCCCGAGCGCAGGATCGAAGTGGCATCGTATTGGCTAAAAACCTCCACCACGACACCTGCCGGCTCACGGCCTTCAATTTCAAGCTGTTTCTTGACCATACGAAAAGCCAGTTGATTAAACCGGTTCGGATCATCAAAATGAATGCAGGTAAAACGATACCCTTCCCGTTCACAAAAAGTGCGCACCGCTTCTTTCAAACCCGGCTCAGACCCCCATTCTGATTCAGGTCCATCAATCAACGGGAAACCAGTCAGATTCCAGTTCGAGTCCGTGATCCCTTCCTGAGCACAATAAGCACGGATTCGTTCGCTTCCACTGATGAATTCTTCCGCTGAAATATCTCCCCAACCGCCTACCTGAAAGACATTCTTCTCACCTACTTTAAATTGCTTCCACTTTGCCCCTCCCTCCAGGTAAATAATCTCCCCATTTTTCTGCAAATTGCGGCGAATATATTCCTGGTAAAGTTCAGGCAGGTCAAGTAGTTTCAAACGCAGGTGGTTCACTCGGCGCACCAACCAGCCATCATGAATCGGGTCATAATGCTGAATGGACATCACTCCTGGGTTTCTCTCTGTCACAATCCGGGCAGTTTCAGCCGAAAGCTCATAATAATTTCGTACGTTTCCATCCATCGACCCATGTTCAAGTGTCATCACATAGGCCTGAGGCAAGAATGGGCCTCCCAAACCCAGAGCCAGGTGAGCTGTGGTTCCCCCCATCCCCACTCCCATCGTAATGGCCGGGAATGGGCCTTTCACTTCAGCATAATCATCCAACCTGGCCTGAATGAGATCGGCTATTTTCAAATTGCGCACTAATTCACTGGAAAGAGCACCCGACTTCTGTGCCCGCGGGATCAACCACTGTGCCACTCTCTGCGGGAAAGCGCCAACAATTTGAAGCAAAGTTCGGGTAAGCAAATCAAATTCATAGGCCTGTGAATACTTCCCTTGCAAACCAGCGGCAACCGCACGGGTAATGATCGGTGAAGAACTCTCACGACTTTCATACGCGATGACCATTCTTATGCTCCAGAAGAAGAGATGGATTGACTATTTTGATTGCAGCATCGAAAACATGCCAATAACCGCGCCCAGACCAATCAGAATAATAATGATCAGTCCAATCGGAATACTTCCTGTGCTGGCAACCCCAGAAGAATAAGTTGGCACACTAAGAGGAGCAGGCTGCGTATAAGTCGGTAAACTGGTCGAGTTTGGCGTGATGATAAATTGGGCAGCTAAAGTGGGGTCAATTGTCGCCGTCACCTTCGGCTGTGGAGTCGATGGGCTTTCTACCACCGGGACTTCTCCACCCGAAACATCCATATATAATGCCCAGATCCAACCTTCTCCGCCCTGAACACCAGGATACTCAATCAGCAGCCAATCACCAGCAATTGTCTTACCTATGACGTTTACTTGCTGCCCGGTGAGAACCACCCCAATTTTATCCGCCAGTGTGGAAGGATAATTTCGCACGTTGATATCTTCAGTCATTCCCAGCTTGGCCACTGCTACCGGGCCCAAAGGAGTTCCCGTCACTGTCGGAATTGAGCCAGTAGGCTGTTGAGCCTGCACCGTTTCAGGAGGGTTTATCGTATATAATAAAGAAACGAAAATGGTAATTATTACTCCTAATAACCACCATCGAAGTGTTTTGTGTTGAGTCATGTGCTCTCCAAAATTCAATTCATCTGAAACCTGATTATAATTCATTTATGGAACAACGCCTTTACCACGGAAACTTCACCAATAACGAAATCGCGGATGCTCTGATTGCCCATTTCGATCATGGATCCTATCGGGTACAAAAGGTCGGAGCAGGCAAAATCATGGCCGTGCAAATTGCCACCTCCCCATACGAAACCTCGGGAGGGAAAACCGCCCTCAGCATCACCCTCCAAAATGCAGAGGATGGCGTTTTGATTCAAATCGGGCAACAAACCTGGATGGGAGTGGCGGCTGATCTAGGGGTAACCACCATCGCAGCATTGCGAAATCCGCTCAGCCTTCTTGGTCGCTTGGATGATATCGCCCAAGATATCCAGAACTTACAACTCACCGATGAGGTCTGGCAAACCATTGATCAAACCTCGCGTGCTATTGGTTCAGGTTTCGATCTCTCGGCCCGCCTGAAAAAATATGTTTGCGAATATTGCAATACTCCTAATGAACCCGGGGCTTCCAGCTGCATCGCCTGCGGAGCACCGCTGGGGAATATTCAGCCACAGACCTGTCCAAATTGTGGATACATCATCTCAACGAATGAGTCTGTTTGCCCCAATTGCAAAAAACCCATTATTCGTTGATTCTCAGGAGTAACTCATGAAATTGAATGGCACGATCACTGATGTTCCGGGCATCAAAGTTGGCCATGCAGAAGATCTTCAAGCAATCACCGGGTGCACTGTGGTTTTGTGTGAAAAAGGGGCAATTGCAGGGGTAGATCAACGCGGCGGTGCCCCCGGGACACGAGAAACAGACGCAATTCGCCCGTTACATCTTGTCAGTAAAATCCAGGCTATTTCCCTGGCGGGAGGATCTGCCTACGGGTTGGATGCCGCCAGTGGAGTAATGAAATATCTGGAAGAAAAAGAGCTTGGCTTCGATACTGGAGTTGCCAGAGTTCCAGTGGTACCTTCAGCAATTCTCTTCGATCTGGCGATTGGCAGTGCTAAAATCCGCCCCGATGCCAATATGGGGTATCAGGCCTGCCTGAACGCCTCAACCGATGCAGTAGAACAGGGATGCGTGGGTGCGGGTACCGGTGCCATGGCCGGGAATGCACTGGGGCCTTCTCAAGCCACGAAATCAGGCATTGGCTCAGCCAGTATTGATATCGGCGGCGGCATCATCGTGGGAGCGATCATCGCTGTCAATCCTTTTGGAGACATCATCGATCCAACCAACGGAACCATTATTGCCGGAACACGCTCCATCCGCAAAGGCCCCATCAAGATTGGGGAAGAGGCCGTTTTTGCCAATACTCGAGATTTGCTCAAGACAACTATTGGGAAAACCGCTATTTCATTTGCCTCCTCCCATAATACTGTGATCGGAGTAGTCGCCACCAACGCTGCGCTTGATAAAGAAGAAACCAATTTTCTCGCGCAAATGGCGCAAGATGGCTTACCGCTGGCAATCCGCCCTGCGCACACCCTTTTCGATGGCGATACCCTGTTTGCACTTTCAACGGGCAGTCATCACGTTGACGTCAATGTCATCGGAACCTTTGCTGTAGAAGTAGTCGCTCAAGCTATCTTGAATGCAGTTCGCTCTGCCACCCTGCTGGGAGGGATCCCCTCGCTCAACGAATTATCTTAATTCCTTGTATAATACAAATTGTCGATTTTCTTCATTCAAAAAGGAATCAAAATGATAAAAATTATTGCCGATACCACTTCTGTCATTGAACCAGAAGAAGCACAAAATCTGGGAATTGTTATGATTCCACAAATCATCGTGTTTGGCGATAAGAGTTATCGCGATGATAACGAAATCACCACTGAAGAATTTCTCTCCAAACTCAGATCTTCTCCCGCCTTACCCAAGACTGCCGCTCCCCCGCCCGCGCTTTACACCCCTGTTTTCGAGCAGATCAGCAAAGATCATGATTCTGCGATCGTGATCTGCCCCTCAGCCAAGGTAAGTGGCACTTACCGAAGCGCCTCTGTAGCAGCGCAGGACTATCCTGATGCAGATATCCATATCATCGATACCTACACGATCGGTCCGGCTTTAGGCACTCTGGTCTACAAGGCCAAACAATGGGCTGACGCCGGGTTGGACGTACCTACAATTCTCGAACGTCTTGCTTTTGCCCGCAAACACAATCTGATCTATTTTTACGTCGATACTCTGGAGTACCTGCACAAAGGTGGCCGCATTGGTACCGCTCAGGCATTGATGGGAAGCTTATTGCAGGTTAAACCAATCCTGATCTTCAAAGATGGGCAGGTAAACCCCTTCGAGACTCAGCGCACAAAACGGAAAGCCATGGCCCGTATCGTTGAGCTGGTCAAAGCACAGTGTCCCCATAACGCCAATTCACAATTGGCCATTTTCCAGGCAGATGCCATGGAAGATGCACTCGCCTTGCGAGCAGAATTCTCCGAATTCATGAGCCTGGATGCCATCCGCATTACCAAGCTTCCTCCGGCGATCATCGTCCATGCCGGGCCGGGTGTTGTGGCAGCTTCTTTCTTCACGGAATTCCCGCAAGACTAGAATGTTCATAAGAGCACACTTTGGTGTGCTCTTATCATTTAACCCATGCTGACAATCTTATTCGAAAACGCAGATCTACTGGCCATAGCAAAGCCATCCGGCTTATTGAGCATCCCGGATGGCTTTAATCCCGATCTACCCAACGCCAGAGACATACTGGCTCAAGACTTTGGTAAATTGTGGACCGTCCATCGCCTGGACAAAGATACCAGTGGAATCCTGCTTTTTGCCAAGAACGCTGAAGCACATCGCGAACTTAATGAGCAATTTACCCATCATTCTATAAAAAAAGAGTATTGGGCCATTGTTTTGGGAAGTTTTCCTGAAACTCTGTCGATCGAAAAACCCCTCCGCATCAACGTAGGGTCACGTCACCGCACCATCATCGATGAAGTCAATGGCAAAGCGGCTAGAACGGATTTCGAGTGCCACGAAATATTTCATGAGAATTACTCACTTATTTCTGCTTTTCCTTATACTGGCTACACGCATCAAATTCGAGCCCATCTCTATTCGGCCGGCTACCCCATTCTATTTGATCCGCTCTACTTCACAGAACTTTCCACCCATCTTTCTCTTGAAGTAAATTGCCGACGCTTGATGCTGCACGCTTTTTCGATTCAATTCGTATCCCCGCAATCGTCTCAACCAATTACCTTGACCTGTCCTCTCCCCAAGGACTTCACTGACTGCATGCATCTGCTATCACAACCACCCGTAAAACGGGTGGTTTGCTCTGCGGCTATAAGCCTTTAATGCTAGCCAGCGCCTCAAGGCGCTGGCTTTCTCTTCGTTCAAGCCACTTCGCTTTTATCTCTTCCGCTTGCCCCTCAAGGGGCTTTGTCACTAGCTACCCCTTGAAGGGGTCTTCATATTCTTTTACACTCAGTCGATCTACTGCTATATCTTGTTTCTCTTGCTCTGATATATACTTCTTGATCGTTGCTTCATTCAACCCTACTGTACTCACATAGTATCCTTCTGACCAAAAATGCCGATTCCCAAATTTGTATTTCAGATTGGCATGCTTGTCAAATATCATTAGCGCACTCTTCCCTTTCAGGTATCCCATAAAACTCGATACGCTTATTTTGGGCGGTATGCTTACCAGCATGTGTACATGATCTGGCATTAGATGCCCTTCGATAATCTCTACCCCTTTATACTTGCATAAGTCTCGTAATATCTTCCCTATGCTTTCTTTGTATTGGTTGTAGATTATCTTTCGCCTATATTTTGGCGTAAATACTATATGATATTTGCACATCCACCTCGTGTGCGCTAAACTATCTTCTGTACTTCCCATGAAATCACCTCTCTGCTTCGGTAGTGGCTTGAACAATCACTATTCTAGCTTCTTAGGTGGTTTCTTGGTTTAACCTCTTGTCTCCACCCGCTTAGCGGGTGGTTTTTTGTCTCCCTCGCTTCGCTCGCTCGACAGGCTAAAGCCCATTAAATAAAAATAGGGCATCCAGAAATCTGGATGCCCTATTTTTATGTTACAGAAAAAAACTAACCGATCTTTGCCGGTCTCTTGCTGACAGAAACAGCCCAGATAATTGCGGCTAAAAGAACAACGGCCACAACAACACGGACAACCACAGCCCCTTCGTAGCTGACGATCACAGGAGCGGCCAGCAAGCTGATCAGGTTGACCACTTTAATCATCGGGTTCAAAGCCGGACCAGCGGTGTCTTTCAGAGGATCACCCACGGTATCACCCACGACAGCAGCCTTATGGCGCTCAGAACCCTTACCGGTGTTCTCAGCGAGATTGCGGGGTTCGTCCTCGACCATCTTCTTGCAGTTATCCCAGGCACCACCAGAGTTAGCCATGAAGACAGCCAGTAACTGCCCACACAGGATAACACCAGCCAGGAAACCACCCAGCGCTTCCACGTTGAGAGAAAGACCAATGAAAAGTGGTGTCAAGACAGCGATAGCCGCCAGCGGGATCAATTCTTTCTGCGCGGATTGGGTTGAAATGCCCACAACCTCAGCGTAATCCGGCTTCACAGTTCCTTCCATGATACCGGGAATACGGAACTGACGGCGAACTTCTTCCACGATACGGCCGGCAGCACGGCTGACCGCACGGATGGAAAGAGAGCTAAATAGCCAGGGCAAAGCGCCACCCAACAAGAAGCCAATGAACACACGAGTATCAGCAACGTTGATCCCCGTCAATGGTGTCATTCCTAAATTCGCCTGCACCTTGCTCACATCGGTGATGTAAGACGAGAACAAGCTGACTGCGGCAATCACAGCCGAGGCAATGGCAACACCCTTAGTGATCGCTTTGGTGGTATTGCCAACAGCATCCAGGTCAGCCATAATCTGGCGGGCCTTGAGGGTTTCCTCATCGGTCATGTCGTGCCAGGCCATCTCACCAATACCATTGGCGTTATCCGAGATCGGGCCGAAGGAATCCATGGCCACGTTATTCCCGGTGTGACTCAGCATACCGATACCCACCATAGCCACACCATACAAAACATAAATCAGGGTTTGGTTGGATAACACGCCCAGAGGATTGCTGCCTCCATAGAGCAGTAAAGCGCCAATGAAGGAGATCACAATCGCGATCAGAGCATACACACTGGATTCCATACCCAGAGAAAGGCCAGAGAGGATTGTGGTCGCTGGTCCAGTTCGGGTGGAATTGACAACGTCCTTCACTTCCTGGCTCTTGGTAGAAGTGAAAGCAGAGGTCAACGGGTTGAAAGCCACAGCCAGGGCAACACCGATGGTGGTCAGCATGGCCAGCTTCCAATCGTGAGCGTAGAAAATAGCGACGATGAAAGAGAAGATAATGGTGTTCACGCTCGAAACTTCATACGAGCGGAACATGGATCCTTCTGCATCGTGAGAGCGCAAGAATTTGATCGGGAAGTTTTCCCAGATCGGCACGGTGAAAGTACCCAAGATTGAGCTCAAAACACCAATACCACGAATGATCAGCGGATAAACAATCCATTTCAAGCTGCCATCCTGGCTATACAGAGAAAGGCCCAGGATCAAAGCAGAAACGATTGTGGTTTCATAGCTCTCGAAGATATCTGCCGCCATACCAGCGCAGTCACCCACGTTGTCACCCACGAGGTCAGCGATTACCGCAGCGTTACGCGGATCATCTTCCGGAATGTCTTTTTCAACTTTCCCGACCAGGTCAGCGCCGACATCAGCAGCCTTGGTGTAGATACCACCACCCACACGCATGAACAGAGCGATCAGCGTGCCGCCAAAACCGAAGCCAAGCAAAGCATCTGGAGCCGCTTTACCAAAAATGATGAAGATGACGGTACCGCCGAGCAGGCCCAGGCCATCTGTCAACATACCGGTGATTGTGCCGGCATAATAAGCAATGGAGAGTGCTTCATTAAATGAGCGGCGAGCCGCTGATGAAGACCTTACATTGGCTTGAATTGCCATGCGCATACCGAGTTGGCCCACAATTAAAGAAAAGGACGCCCCAAGTACAAATGCCAGAGAACGTCCTAAAGAGATAATTAATTGTGTGTTGTTGGGAAACTCTTCAAGTGCTTCGGAACTGGGTTTCACAACATAAACAGAAAGGAAGAGTGCCACAAACAGAATTCCGACTGCCGGAAGAATGGTTTTCAGTTGGCGACTCAAGTAACTGTTCGCGCCGACTCGAATGGCATCCCACACTTCCTGCATCTTTTTTGAGCCTTTATCCTTTTTCAGGACAGTGCCCCGGAGCAACCAGGCATAGAGGAGGCTAATGAAAGCCACGACCAGGACTGCGACAATGGCAATTTGTTCAAAACCGTTCATGCCATGTCTGGTGCCCATTCCTAAAAGATCTATCTGCATACTACCCTCCAGAAAAACTAAAATGAGAACTTGATGCGGATTTAAGAAAATTCACCAAACATTCTACCACTAGTTTATGGTTTTGTACGAGAGGATTCGAAATTTCATTATTTTGGTTATGTAGGATTACAGTAGATATTGGACAGAGGAGAATAAAAAGATAGCAGGAAAAGGGAAGAACCGTTATTGTTATAGCGCTGAAACCAAAACAAAACGGAGGTCACCAAATCCTGCTATGAATACGATAACACAGGAAATGAAATACCGGAACTCAATTGTGAAATATGCTCAGGACAAAGGAGTAACGAAAGCGGCAAGGAAGTACAACAAGGCCCGATCCTATATCTACTTCTGGCTGGGAAGATATGACGGGACAGTTGAATCTTTGGCAAATCGATCCCGCCGTCCTCACAGGCACCCCAACCAGCAAAACGAGGCAGAGATCAAACTGGTCACCGATATGCGGCGACGGAACCCACAACTTGGACTAATGGAGTTCTGGTTCAAACTGCGAGAACGAGGCTATCGCAGGCATTATGTAAGCCTTTTTCGACTGATGGTTCATCTGGGGTTATTCGCTCCTAAAGAGAGCGTGAAGAAGAAATATCAGGCCAAACCCTACGAGCAGATGAGCCATGCAGGAGAGCGAGTTCAAATCGATGTGAAATGGGTGCCAGTAGAGTGTATTGTAGGAGAAAAGAGGCAAAAGTTTTATCAATACACAGCCATTGATGAGTACAGCCGTTTACGTTACCTGGGAGCCTTTGAGGAAGTAAACACTTACTCTTCTCTGCAATTTCTGGAGGATGCCGTTGCCTGGTATGCCAGGCAAGGGATCAAGATCGAATGTGTGCAAACGGACAATGGCACTGAATTCACCAAACGGTTATTGCGAACTCGCGACGAAGACAACTTGACTCTATTTGAAGCAAGACTGCAAAGTTTGGGGATCCGCCACAAATACATTCGACCTTATACACCGAGACATAATGGCAAAGTCGAAAGAAGCCATCGTGAAGATCAGAAAAGGTTATATAACTCTGCCAAGTTTTACTCGTTTGCAGATTTCGCCAATCAGCTGAAAAGATACAATCAGCGCTCTAACAATACCCCCATGCGCCCTCTGGGCTTCCTTTCTCCTAGACAATTCTTCCTTAACTCTGTCCAATATGTTTGACAAACCTACAATTCGAAATTTCATTATTTTGGTTAATACTTCATTAGAAAGCAGTAAACTTATTGACTTTTGCCATCAAATTGTTGTATAGTGTATTTCGCTTAATTAAAGAGGATACTTACTAATGAGCGGAACTATCTCACCGCTCATTAGTTGCTCATAGGGTACTACGTTATTAACCAAAGTCTATTGAATTTCTAATCTTTTTTGTGTATGCTCAATTTAGCGAGTAGCTGTCCCTTGCTCGCTTTCACAGGAAGGTAGTCCGTTACTAAAATGGAAAATCCGATTATTAATATTGTTGATGACGATGATGAAGAATACCCGGCGATTGCTCGGCTGATTGAATTAGGCCGGCAAAAGTCGTATGTCACGATCGATGACATTCTACACTTCTTCCCCGAAGCGGAACAAGATGTAGAACAACTGGAAGAGACCTTTGCTGCTCTGATGAGCGCCGGAATTGCCTACGTTGAAGACGAAGCAATTCATGACGAACCTACTGAAGAAGAGCTTTCCAGTGCTGAAGACGAAGAATCCCTCGAAGCCCATTCTACTTCGATTGATGATCTCGAAAACATCGATACTGACGATACGATTGGGCTGTACTTAAAGGAAGTCAGCCGGGTTCCCTTGCTTACTGCTGAAGAAGAAGTAGAACTGGCCCAGCGCATCGAACGCGGGCGTATGGCTCGCGAAGAGTTGGCCCGTGGCAACGTCAGTATTCGTCGTCGTCAAGAATTACGCAAATTGATCGAAGATGGTTGGGCGGCTCGTGAGCACCTGATCACCGCCAACTCCCGGTTGGTCATCAGTGTGGCCAAGAAATACATGGGGCGTGGTGTACCTTTCCTGGACCTGATTCAGGAAGGCAACATTGGTCTCATCCGTGCCACCAAGAAATTCGATTACCGTCGCGGGCATAAATTCAGCACCTATGCCACCTGGTGGATTCGCCAGGCTGTGACCCGGGCCATTGCCGATCAAGGTCGTACGATCCGTGTACCCGTCCACATGGGTGATCAAATCAATAAATTGCTGCGCATCCAGCACCAATTAACCCAGCGACTGGGGCGTGAACCAACTGTAGACGAACTGGCCGTCTCTCTGGATGTTCCCCCGAAAAAGGTTGAGAACATGATCCAGGTTGCCCGTCGCCCGCTGTCTCTGGAAACACCAACCGATGACGAAGAGGATTCCGTGCTTGGCGACTTCATTGAAGATGATGAGGCTCCCCCGCCGGATGAATCCGCGACTTATAATTTGCTGCGTGAGCATCTTGAAGAAGTTTTAAACGGTCTTCCGCCGCGCGAAGTACGCATCCTGCAATTGCGCTACGGACTTCTGGATGGTCAGGCCTACACACTGGAAGAAGTTGGCAGAAAGATGGGCGTTACGCGCGAAAGAGTCCGCCAAATCGAAGCGCAAGCCCTGAGCCGCTTACGTCATCCCTCGATACGACGGAAATTACGAGATTACTTAGGCGAATAATCAAAAATACGGTATGATAAATTCATACCGTATTTTCTTGCTTAAACCAACAAACTGTTGCATACTACTTTAAGTAGGAGTAATACATATGCCAAATCTTTCTTTACGCGCTTACGAAAAACAAATTGAAAACCTGATCGAAGAAAACCGTATTGACGAAGCCATTGAGCATTGTCAACAAATTCTTCGTTCTTATCCCAAGTGCATTTCGACGTATCGCATCCTCGGCAAAGCCTTGCTGGAGGGGAAACGCTACGATGAATCTGCCGACGTTTTCGAGCGTGTATTGACTGTTTTCCCGGATGATTACATTGCCCACGTGGGGATGAGCATCATCCAAGAAAACAACGGCAATCTGGATGCAGCTATCTGGCATATGGAACTGGCATTCGATAGTCAACCTTCCAACATCACCATTCAAGAAGAATTAAAGCGCCTTTTGGGGCTGCGGGATGGTACCCACCCCGCCAAGATTCGCTTAACCCGCGGGGCGCTGGTACGCATGTATGCCCGAGGCGAGTTATATCCCCAGGCAATTGCTGAGATCAAATCCGCTCTGACAGAAGACAGCAAACGGGTCGATCTGAAAGTATTGTTAGCCAAAATGAATTATCTGCTGGGGGATTCCACAGAGGCATTGAATCTGTGTAACCAGCTTGTCAGCGAATTACCCTTTTGCTACGAGATCAACCAGATTCTGGTCTCTTTACTGCCCGGCTCTGATAAGGCAGAAAAGACGCCCATCTATCGTGACCGGTTACAGGCGTTGAATCCATATGAAGCCTTCGTTGGAGAAAAATATTCTTCTGATACTGAAGTACCGGATGATCAGGTGACTGTTGAACAGCTAAGCGAGATCAGCACCGGTTCCATTCCTCAAAATTCGGAATGGGTAAAAAAGATGGATAGCAAATGGGAAGAGGAAGAACCAGCGTCAAATGAGACCTGGTCACCTTTCGGCAACGATGCTGCCCCAGCGAACCCATTCAGCGATACTCCTCCTGTCGCTGAAGATACTCAAGCAGAAGCCCAATCGATTCCGACGAATGAAGTACCCGAGGCAAATTCTGAGGGTGAAAACCTGCCAGACTGGATGCGCTCCGCCGGTTGGTTGCCTACCAATGACACCACCGCTCATGACGCAGAAAGCCAAAATCCATTCGCGGATGACCAGCCGGCACAGGAGGCTGAATCTGCGGATCTTCCAGATTGGCTTCGCTCCCTGGCCCCAGAGGAACCCGAAAACACGCCTGCCGCGGAAACTGATTCGTCAACATTTATGGACAACAACGACCAGCCGGCCGCAGAGAATAGCGCTTCTGAAGAACCAGCAGAAACCGATCTCCCCGATTGGTTGAAAAGCTTCGAAAACGAAAATTCTCAGACTCAGCAACCTGGGGAAGAACTCCCTGATTGGATGAAATCACTGCAATCGGAAGAAAATCAACCCCAAGCTGAGACCACAAATTCACCCTTCGCGACAGAAACTACGCCTCCTTCAAAAAACGAAGAGGAATCTGTCCCACAAAAATCAACGAATACCTTGCCGCCCCTCTTCGATGAAGAGGAAGAAACAGCCACTTCGCCCAGTCTTCCAACCCAGGAAAGCGCGCAGGAGCCAGAATCCGATGTACCGGATTGGGTACGCTCCGTTATGACCGGGCCAGAGCCAACTCCAACTGAAGCAGAAAACGAAGTGACAGATCAAACTCAGCCACCTACAGCAGAGGAATCGGCAGCAGCAATTTCTGAAAAAACCGGCGACGACTTGCTCTCCTGGCTGCGTGACCTGAAGCCAGAAGAAGAAACCGGAGCTCCACTCTCAGAGGAAACAGAGGGTTCGACCGCTGATGAAAACGGGAACCTGGAAGACTTTTCTTCTCTGGATCGGTTGGAACACCTGACCGAAGAGTCTCTCCCAGCGGAACAGCCAGAAACTTCAAGCGCTGAAGCTTTTCACAGCAGTATGCTGGATTCGCTCAGTAGTGAGCCTGATATTCAGGAATCCACCGGACCTGTTTCAAGTGAAATGGCCGATTCTTTCGCCCCCGCTGAACCAGTCGCCTCCCCCATTCCAGAAGTCGAACCTGCAGTGGTTGCCCCGGAAGAAGCGGTTGAAGCCACAGAAACAGCCGGTAACGGAACCAGCCTTGAGCATTATGTGGAACAGACCCAACTCTACCCAGATGATTTTGCTGCCTGGCAGGCCCTGGGTGATGAGTATGCGCGGGCCAATGAATTTTCAAAAGCTCTGGCTGCTTACAATAAAGCAGAAGAGTTAATTATCCATTCTAAATAACGGAGTTAATTGTGGAACAAACCTTAGTCTTGATCAAACCAGATGGCATTCAGCGCGGTCTGACCGGAGAGATCATCAAACGTCTCGAAAATCGTGGCCTGAAGCTGGTCGCCGCCAAATTTTTACTGGTCAATGAATCCCTTGCCAAAAAGCATTATGCCGTTCACGAAGGGAAACCCTTTTACGCCGGCTTAATCAAGTATATTACCAGTTCCCCACTGATGGCTATGGTGTGGGAAGGCCCACAAGCCGTAGCAGCTGTGCGCCAGACCATGGGAGCCACTCGCCCCACCGAAGCAGCTCCTGGCTCGATCCGCCACGATTACGCGTTGGAAGTAGGTCGTAACTTAACCCATGCCTCTGACTCCGTTGAAAACGCCAAAATTGAGATCAGCATCTGGTTTAAACCCGAAGAGATCGTCTCTTGGGAACGTGCCACTGACGCCTGGATCCAGGGGCAAAACTAACCCGCTTCTTCACCATTTCTTTACAGAAAGCAAGAAATAAAGTATATTGGTGTCACTCTTGCGAGTGACACCTTTTGGGCGGGTAGCTCAGTTGGTTAGAGCGCCTCTCTTACACAGAGGAGGTCGCAGGTTCGAGTCCTGTCCCGCCCACTAGTACCTCCTATAGTGCCCGCTTTTTTCGTGCAACGAAATGAGCGGGTGATCTTTTTTCTGATATAATTACATTCCCGGGGATGAAAGGCTTCGACGGGCGAGGCTGATCCCGGAATGCGTGCCGAGAGGTACCGACCTCGTTAACTCAGTACAAACCTTTAAGTGCCAATCGCACAAACACCTACGCAGCTCTTCCTCTCGCCGCCTAGCGTCGAAGGATCCTGCGCCTGACACCTCGGTGTCACGTCTGTCTGCTCCGCACTCTTACCGGTAGCAGAACAGGCGTCACAAAGTAAGAGTGCCGCAATTCAAGCCGCGAGGATTGCGAAAGAGGGCTTTCGGGCCTGAGCGGATGGTCAACATCGGGTTCTGTGACTCTTCCTGACGCTGACGACACTCAAGAGGCTCTACGCATGTAGATTTCCGAGGGTTGAATCGTTCGGACGCGGGTTCAATTCCCGCCATCTCCACCTAAAAAACACCAGCTACTTGCTGGTGTTTTTTGATCTTGATTTATATCGTGCAAACCAGGCCTTTCAAATAAGCACCTTCTGGAAAGTTGAGGGCAATCGGGTGATCAGGCCCCTGCGAGAGCTGAGCCACGATCTTGGCTTCGACTCCTGCATCCAGAGCTGCTCCGCTGACAATCTTTTGAAAGAAATCGCGAGAAATTCCTCCCGAACAAGAAAAGGTAAAGAGTACTCCACCCGGATTGAGCAGCTTAAATGCCAGCAAATTGATGTCTTTGTAACCGCGAGCGGCCCGCTCTGCTTGAGCCACAGTTGGAGCAAACTTCGGTGGATCCAGAATAATGACATCATAGCTACGGCGGCTGTCACGGAACTTGCGCAATTCGGTAAAAACGTCTTTCTCGAGTAATTCTGACTCACGGTCAGCAAAACCGTTAAGCTCCAAATTGCGAGAAACTTCTTGCAAAGCTGGGCCAGAAGAATCCATCGAGGTCACGCGTTGAGCCCCACCAGCAAAAGCATAAGCGCTAAACGCCCCGGTATAGCAAAAACAATTGAGTACTGATTTACCAGCAGCATAACGCTGCAGCAAAGCCCGATTTTCACGCTGATCGAGAAAAAAGCCCGTCTTCTGACCCTTTTCAAGGTCAACTTCGAACGTAAGCCCGTTTTCAACCACATGGATTGGTTCAGATGGCATTTTTCCCCATATTAATCCTTTGCGCGCGTTCAACCCCTCCAGTTCACGCACGTCAACGTCAGAACGCTCATAAATGGCCGTACACCCATCGACCTGACTCAACAGCTCGATGATTCCCTGGCGATGAGCCTCGATTCCAGCAGTAAGAATTTGTATCACCAGAATCGAATCGTAACGGTCCACAATCAGTCCGGGTAAACCATCCGATTCACCATGAATCAATCGATAAGAATTCGTGGTTTGAGACACCCCAATCAAGTGCCGCAAAGCAATCGCCCGCTCGATCCTTTTTGCGAAAAAAGCCTGGTCAATCACTTCCTCTTCATCCCAGCACCACATCCGGGCCCGAATCTGGGAATCGGGGCTGAAGGAGGCCAGACCAAACTTTTCGCCCTCCCCGCTGCGAATGGCAACCGTGGCCCCTGGCTCAAGCCCCTCTGGAACACGCTCCAGGGCAGAAGCAAAAATCCAGGGGTGTTTCAGCCGTACTGATTTTTCGCGGCCTTTTTTAAGCGTAATTTCAGGTATTTTCATACAAGTTTTCCAGAATTCTGAATCAACTGATAGAGATCAGCTTCGCTCAATTCACGAACGCCCAAAGTACGCGCCTTTTCAAGCTTAGAACCGGCGTTTTCTCCCAAAACCAAGAAACTGGTGTTTTTGCTCACGCTATCAGTGGTCTTACCACCATTCTTTTCGATCAAAGTCTTGGCTTCATCACGCGAAAGCGTAGGTAAAGTGCCAGTGATCACAAAAGTGTAACCCATTAACACTTTAGGCCCAGAAGATTCTTCCTTTTGAGCCTTTGGCCAGACACCCGACTTGCGCAGCTTTTCCAGAACCAACTGGTTGGCAGGGCGAGAGAACCAGTCCACAATAGCCGCAGCAATATTTGGTCCAACGCCTTCAATTTCCATTAACTCTGGCTCACTCGCGGACTTCAGTTCATCCATATCGGCATAATGCCCGGCCAGATCAGTGGCCATCACTTCGCCCACCCCACGAATTCCCAGTGCATTGATCAAACGCTCCAGTGATTGAGCTTTCGAGACCCGAATCGCTTCAATCAAATTCTCCGCTTTCTTTTCAGCAAAACCTTCCAGATGAAGCAAATCGACAGCAGTCAAGGTATACAGATCAGCTACATCTTTAATCAATCCCGCCTCGATGATCTGTTCGACAATTTTGATACCCAGGCCAACGATCTCCATTGCCCCGCGTGAAACAAAATGCTCCACATTGCGCACCAGCTGCGCCGGGCAGGCAGAATTGACACAAAACCAGGCCACTTCTCCTTCAAAATGCTCGGTAGGTTGTCTGCATGAAGGGCAAACCTCAGGAACGGTAAAAATTCGCTCCGCGCCCGTTCGCACTTCTTTGATTGGGCCAATCACATAAGGAATGACATCTCCGGCACGTTTGATCAGAATGCGGTCCCCAATGCGGATGTCTTTTTCTTTGATGAAATCAAAATTATGCAGGGTGGCCTGCTTCACCACCACTCCCCCAATCTCGACAGCATCGAGAATGGCATAAGGGGTCAATACCCCAGTTCTGCCCACATTAACTCCTATATCTTTGAGAACGGTAGTCACTTCGCGCGCCGGATATTTCAGAGCGATCGCCCCGCGCGGATCCTTACCCACGAAACCCAGCTCGGCCGCTACACGCAGATCATTCAATTTAATTACCACGCCATCTACTTCAAATGGAATATGGTCCCGGCGTTCATTCCAGGCAGGAATCTGGGCAACCACTTCATCAATAGTGCCCAATTGTTGATTCAAGCTGCTCACCGGGAAGCCCAACGCTTTGAGGAGATTCAACGTTCCCCATTGAGTCTCAGGAGTCGGTTCTGACGAATCCACGATAGCGTAAGTCAGAACTGTCAATGGACGAGCTGCAGTTAATGCCGGGTCAAGCTGTCGTAACGAACCGGCAGCGGTGTTACGCGGGTTCAAATAAGTCTTCTGCCCGGCTTCTTCAAGCTTCTGGTTTAGCGCGTCAAAATCCTTCGAGAAAATAAATGCCTCTCCACGCACGACAAACCGTTGAGGAACGTGCATTCCGTTTTCCTCTACCGGAATGTGCAAAGGAATGGCTTTCACTGTACGCAAATTTTCAGTAATATCTTCCCCGACTTCACCATCACCGCGCGTCGCCCCACGTACAAAAATACCATTCTCATAATGCAATACCACTGTCAGCCCATCAATCTTTGGCTCCATCACAAAAGTGGAGTGCTGTACGCGATCGTCCAAGGCCACGATCCGCTCATACCAGGCACGCAGATCTTCCCCACTGAAAGCATTCGCCAGGCTGAGGATCGGGGCTGGATGGCGCACTTTAACAAAGCGGTCCAACGGTTTATCGCCAGCGCGCCGGGTTGGGGAGTCTTCCTTCACCCATTCTGGATGCTGCTCCTCAATACCGCGCAACTTTTTCATCATTTGATCGTATTCATAATCGCTGATCAATGGATCATCCAAGACGTGGTAACGATAGTTGTGAAAATGAATGTCTTTCACCAGCTGACGATATTCAAGAAATAAGGAATCCTCTGCCATAGGCCACCTCATTTGAAATTATAGCAGGATTATGAACAAATTTACTATTTATTAATAGGAACGTATTTGAAAACCAGATGCGTCTGGGGATTAATTCAGGTAGAATATTATTGTCATTCTCACGCTAATTGGAGGAAATATGTCTGGTGGAAAAATTGTTGCCATTATTGCAGCGGTTATCCTGATCCTGTTTGGAGCCTTAATGATCCTCGGTGGAACCAATTCCGCCGCCGGGGCGATTGGCTGGCTGCCCGTTGGGATCGTCTTTATTGGGATTGGATTAGTCATCATCTATTTTGCGACCCGTCAGGCCGCCAAAGCCGCGGATAATAACGTCACTTTGAAAATCGACCTGCCCGGGAATGTTTCCATGGACACCTTAAAATGCAAAAGCTGCGGGGGAACGCTGCAGCCAGAAAATATTCAAATGGTCGCAGGCGCTCCGGTAGTGACCTGCCCTTATTGCCATACGACTTATCAATTAACTGAAGAACCAAAATGGTAAGCGTTTATCTATCTCTGGGAGGGACGAATGAAACATCTTAGGTACGTGTGTTTATTGCTGATTTTCGTTGTGCTGGCTGGGAGTGTTACCCCTGTTCATGCGCAAGATTATCGCTTCCAGGTACCAGAAGAATCTGCAGTTGTCACGATCAACACAGACGGTTCAATCTCAATCGATTATTCGATCACTTTTAATAATGATTCTGGAGCGCATGCCATCGATGTAGTCGATATCGGCATGCCAAACTCAGATTACGTCTTGAAATCCATCACGGCCTCTGTGGATGGTTATCAGCTTAGCCGTATTACCAAGTCAGATTACGTCGATCCGGGGATTTCTGTTTATCTGGATAACCGCGAAATTCCCGCCGGGGGAACAGGCACGCTGGCGGTCCACGTAGGCACGGTCAACAACGTGATCTACCCGGCGACACAAACGGAATCAGAAAGCTACGCCAGCTTCGTCTTCTCGCCCAACTGGTTCGATAGTCAATACTGCTATGGAGATACCAACCTGCAGGTTACCCTCCTGCTGCCGGCTGGATTGCAATCCGCTGAAACCCGCTATTACACCCCCGAAGGGGGATGGCCTGGGCCAGATGAGCCCGAATCCAAAATTATGGAAGACGGGAAAATCTTCTTCACCTGGGTTTCAGATCAAGCCAATGCCTATACTGAATATAAGTTTGGAACCAGCTTCCCGGCCCGAGTACTGGCAGAAAATGCCATCGTCACTTCCCCTTATACCGGGCCAGGTACTTCTTCCACTTCTTCTTCCGGCTCAGATGGAATCAGCTTCGATACCAGTGCCATCTGTCCTTTTATCTTTTGTTTGGGCTTCATTGGTTTCTTCATCCTGATCATCTACTCTGCCACGGTCGGAGCCCAAAAACGCAAGATGCAATATCTGCCTCCAAAAATCTCGATGGAGGGACACGGCATTAAGCGCGGGTTGACGGCAGTAGAAGCAGGGATTTTGATGGAACAGCCTATGGATAAGATCATGACCATGATCTTGTTTGGCCTGCTCAAGAAAAATGCTGCGGAAGTAGTAACAAAAGAGCCGCTGGCAGTCAAAGCAGCCGATCCGCTGCCCGCTGACCTGTATGGTTATGAGACAGATTTTCTCAGTGCCTTTACCTCGACTTCTTCTTCTGAAAAGCGCAAATTGCTGCAAAAGATGATGGTCAACCTCATCCGCAGTGTCGGTGAAAAGATGAAGGGCTTCAGCAAGAAAGAGACCGTTGCCTTTTATCAAGATATCATGAAACGTGCCTGGGAACAGGTCGAGCAAGCCGCTACTCCAGAAGTCAAGGGACAGGTTTACGAAGACGTAATGGATTGGACCATGCTCGACAACGATTACGAGAAACGCACCACCCAGACTTTCAGCGGGCCAGTATTCATTCCGACTCCAAGCTGGTGGTGGCGTTACGAACCCAGCTATCCACGGACGGTTTCCGCGGCTCCAGTTTCCACCGCAGGGTCCTCCACTTCGTCAGGGAGCGGTGGACGGGTATCGCTGCCTTCACTCCCGGGTTCCGCGTTTGCCGCCTCTGTCGTGGGCAGTGTTCAGAATTTCTCGACCAACGTATTGGGGAATCTGACCTCTTTTACCAGCGGTGTAACCAACGTCACCAATCCACCCCCACCTCCCTCCACTTACCGCAGTTCTGGTGGCGGCGGTGGAAGTTCTTGCGCCTGCGCTTGTGCCTGTGCGGGATGTGCCTGCGCCTGTGCTGGCGGTGGCCGCTAAAGAAAGCATCTTATTTTATGTCAGTAAAGAGTTCTTTCGCTCGATTGGCTCATCGTTCACCAGTGGCAGCATTGCCTGCCACTGGTGTCTACCATTTTCTGCGTGAATCCGACGCCGAAAAAAGCCGCATTCACCTGCGTCTCGATCCGGATGGCACAGGAACTCTGATCATCAATGCCAATCGCATCTTTCACTTGAACCCCACAGCGGCCCTGATGGCTTATTACTCGCTTGCCCGTACTGACGAAACCGCTGCCGTGAAAGCCTTCGAAAAGCAATATCAGGTCAGCCGCAGTCAAGCGCAGCAAGATTTTGCTCAATTCCGTTCTGAACTGGAAGCACTGATCTCGCCAGAGACCTGCCCCATTTGCGATCTTGATCTTGAAACAACTGCACCATTCAGCAGTTCACCCACAGCGCCCTATCGAATGGATCTGGCCCTGACTTATCGCTGCAATAATGCCTGCGCTCATTGTTATAACGCTCGCTCACGAAATTATCCGGAATTAAAAACCGAAGATTGGTACCAGATTCTGGATCGTCTCTGGGAACTGGGAATTCCCCACATCGTTTTCACGGGCGGGGAACCTACCCTGCGTGATGACCTTCCAGAATTGATTCACCATGCCGAGCAGAATGGGCAAATCACCGGTCTGAATACCAATGGTCGGCGTATGAAAGACCCGGTTTACGTGCAGCAATTGATCGATGCTGGTCTGGATCACGTCCAGATCACCCTCGAAAGTCACCGCGCTGAGATTCACGACAAAATGGTCAACGCGACTGGCGCCTGGCAAGAAACTGTCGCCGGGGTCAAAAATGCAGTGAATTCCCGGCTGTACGTGATGACCAACACCACGATGCTGAAATGGAATGCTCCTTTTCTGACCGACACGCTGGAATTTTTGGGGCAACTGGGGTTGAAAACCGTAGGGCTGAATGCCTTGATTTATTCAGGGCGAGGCAAAACCGTGGGTACCGGCCTCTCCGAGTCAGAACTAATGCCGCTTCTCGACATCGCCAAGCAAGTCACCGAAAAATATAAGCAAAGATTGATCTGGTACACTCCCACAGAGTACTGCCATTTCGATCCGGTGCAAATGCAGTTGGGAGTCAAAGGCTGTACTGCAGCCCTGTATAACATGTGCATCGAACCTGATGGCAGCGTGATCCCCTGCCAATCCTATTATCAAAGTCTGGGAAAACTGCTCGAGAATTCTTGGAATTCCATCTGGAACCACCCACTCTCACAAAAGTTGCGCAACCGCCAGGGATTGCCTGAAAAATGTCATTCCTGCCTGCTGGTGCAGGAATGCGGCGGCGGCTGCCCGTTAAAATTCGAGTCTATTTCATGTGAAAGCTCTTCACAGGAGGGTTTATGAAAGTTCGCATTCGCTCGATTTTCGATAAATTATTCTTCACTCCCAAGCCATTTCCTCCTGGCAATTACCAAGCCACCCTTACCAACGAAGATGGCTCGCCATTGCGGCTGCATCTGCGGGTTGAGAAAGATGGTTTGGGCTTATTGATCGTCAACGCCTCCACCATTCTTCACCTCAATCAAACTGCGACCGAGATCGCATATCATCTCATTCAAAATACCCCAGCAGAAGAAGCCATTCAGGAAATGCTCAAACGTTATCGTTCGAGCTACACTGAAATCCACGATGACTTCAAGAACATGAAGATCCGCCTGACCTCCCTGCTGAACACCCCCGATCTTGACCCCGAAACTTTTCTGGATATCGAACGCGTTGACCTGCACGGACAAGAAATCTCTGCTCCCCTGCGCCTGGATTGCGCGTTAACTTACCAGCTTTCCAGCGGGGAAGCCAGCATCTATGCCCCAACGGATCGGGTAGCCCGTAACCTCGACAGCGAGGAATGGAAAAAGATTCTGGAAAAAGCCTGGGCAGCTGGAATTCCGCACATCGTTTTTACCGGCGGCGAGCCCACGCTGCGGCCAGATCTACCCGAACTGATCGAACATGCAGAACAATTGGGGCAAGTCACCGGGGTAATCAGCGATGGCTTACGCTTCACAGAAAAAGATTATCTCGAGTCGCTCTTAAAAGCCGGTCTGGACCACATTCTCTTTATCTTGAACCCGGAAGAAGAACATTCCTGGGAAGCTTTGCGGGATGTACTCGGAGAAGACGTCTTTACCACTGTCCATCTCACGGTAACTGCAAACAGACCTCTGGATGCCAGTTCCCTGCTGCCAAAGCTCTCTGAAATGGGAGTGAATTCACTCTCTCTCAGCACAGATGAACCAGAGATGCAAAAAACACTGGCTGCCATTCAACAAAAGGCCACCGAAAATGGTTTCACGCTGGTCTGGGATCTGCCAGTACCCTATTCCAGAAACAACCCCATCAGCCTGGAAATGGAATCCGCGGAATCACACAAAGAAGGAGCAGGCCACACCTGGCTCTACGTGGAACCGGATGGTGAAGTATTACCCGGTCAGGGCATCAACCGGGTGCTCGGCAACTTCCTGACCTCTGAATGGGAAGAAATCTGGCTGAACGCACGGAAATAATGGCCTTTTCTCTCGATCAATGGCACGCAAGGTACCTTGAGCAGGCGCAATGGACTGCCCCCTTGCGTGCTTTTCTTTTGCAGCAGCTTTCGTTACCTGCTCAGGCGCGCGTGCTCGAGACTGGATGCGGTACTGGTGCACTCTTCCCGAATAGGTCACAACTCAGCAATTATGAATGGTACGGCATCGATATCGCACCCGAGCGTTGTGCCTTTGCTCAAAAAGGAAACCCTGCCGCCATTATTTCTTGTGCAGAGGGCATTCGCTTGCCCTTTGCGAATGCCACGTTTGACCTCACCTTCTGCCATTATTACCTGCTGTGGATGAATAACGCTGCGCTGCCGGCTCTGCGGGAAATGGCGCGGGTTACCCGGCCAGGGGGTTACGTGATGGCCATGGCTGAGCCAGACTATGCTGCCCGCATCGACTTCCCGGCAGAAACCGCACAACTTGGGCAACTGCAAAACTCTTCCCTGCAGAAACAAGGAGCCGCACTGGATATGGGGCGGCGATTACCCGAACTGTTTCGCCAGGCGGGGATCAGCGAAATTCAGTTTGGACAGAGCGGTTTTCAGCGCGAGGTCACGGGGACGCCGCAATGGCTTGATTCTGAATGGAAAGTAATCGCTCAAGACCTGGCAGATACCCTCCCCCCTCAAGAAATTGCTCACCTAGAACGTCTGGATCGCCAACACTGGCAGAAAGGCAGCCGGGTGTTGCAGATCCCAACTTTCTATGCTTATGGCAAAGTGAAAGCTGAGTGAATGCATACACTCGTGCAGGATATTTTAAGATTTCGTTGCAAGCAAATGTCTTGAGTTTCCTTGACGCCCCCCTACCCCTATGGTAAACTATTGTCTGTTCGGGGGCGTGGTGTAGCGGCTAACATGCGGCCCTGTCAAGGCCGAGATCGCGGGTTCGAACCCCGTCGCTCCCGCCTGAACAAGAAAATGACTGCCTTCGAGGCAGTTATTTTTTTATCCGGTATAATCACAGCAGAAATTCATTACAGGAGGAAAATGCATGAAAATCTATATTACCGGCATCAGCGGTTTTCTCAGCATCAACCTGGTGCGCTATTTGCTGGCGCACGGCTATACCGACATCAGCGGGATTGACCTGGTTGATTTCGATTACCCAGAACGTGACCAGATCACTTTCTTGAAAGGCGACATCCGCGACCAAGAAGCGCTCAAGAAAAGCATGGCTGGCGCTGACATCGTGATCCACACTGCGGCCGCACTGCCCCTGTACTCACCAGAAGACATCTACACCACGGATATCGTTGGCACCCGCAACGTACTCGAAGAAGCCGTGGCCGTAGGCGCCAAACGCTTTGTGCACATCTCTTCTACGGCAGTATACGGGGTTCCCGATCATCATCCGCTCTACGAAACTGACCCGGTCAGCGGGGTTGGCCCTTACGGTGAAGCCAAAGTTCAGGCAGAAGAAGTTTGCCGCGAATACCGCAGCCGGGGGCTGACCGTCTCGACCATCCGGCCAAAATCATTCATCGGGCCAGAGCGTCTGGGAGTATTTGCCATCTTCTACGAATGGGCCAGCGAAGGGCGCGGTTTTCCAATGATCGGCAATGGCAAGAATCGCTACCAGTTCCTGGATGTCGAAGACCTGTGCTCGGCAATTCTGGCCTGTATGACCCTGGAAACCGAAAAAGTCAACGACACCTTCAATATCGGCGCAGCTGAATTTACCACCATGAAGGAAGATTATCAGGTCGTGCTGGACGAAGCTGGTTTTGGCAAAAAGATCGTGACCTTCCCGGCTAAACCAGTGATCGCTGTGCTGAAAGTGCTTGAGTTCCTGAAACTCTCGCCCCTGTATCCGTGGATCTATGAAACCGCGGCCAAAGACTCTTTCGTCTCCATCGAAAAAGCGCAGAAGGTGCTGGGTTATGCACCGAAATACTCAAATCAGGATGCCATGCTGCGCAATTACCGCTGGTACATTGCCAACAAGGACAAATTCAGCGGCGGCACCGGGGTTTCGCATCGCCTGCCCTGGAAGCAAAAAGCCCTCAAACTGGTCAAAATCTTCTTCTAGAGAAAAACGGGACACTCGAATGAGTGTCCCGTTTTCATTTTCGTCAGCAGAGCCCTATTTTACAATCACGCCGTGATATTCCTTGAGGTGAGCAATGGTGCGCTCCACCTCGGACTGCACGGTGCTCTTGGACCAGCCATTCACCTCAGCGAAGATCGCTGCAAACTCCTCCACCAGCGGACGGGTTACCTCACCCAGCCAGGCCAGCGTCGAACGCCGCAGCAAAACATCTTCCACGTGAACCGGTTTCTCGTTCTCTACCAGAAAAATCACTTCCCCGCGCTGCCAGTTGGCCTTGCTCTTCAGCGGAGAATCACCCACACTGGCAATTTCCTTGGCCACCAGCAACGAGCGCGTGCCGTAGCGGACAAAGAGATCCTGTACCACGGATTCCTTCACGCCAGTCTTGTCGCACACATACTTCACCATCTCAGCGCGTTCTTTGTCATTGCGCGGAAAATCCTTGCCGCCGCCCACCCCTAATGCCGCCGTGCTGCGAGTGCGCTTCTTGTCGAGCATTTTCAAGATCACGTCGGTGGTCTGTTCTGAGAAGGCACGGAAACTGGTCCATTTGCCGCCAACCAGGCTGAGCACCGGAATATTGCCCAACTTGTCTTCCTTGATGCTGTGGTCACGAGAAATCTGGCCTGTCGTCTTGGCCCTGGAATACTCCAGCGGGCGTACCCCGGTGAAGCGGAAAACGATGTGCTCTGGCTTGACCGGAATATCCGGGAAGACGCGAGAGACCAGATCGATAAAGTACTGCTCCTCTTCAGGCGTACAGCGCGCTTCATCCGGATTCTCAATGGGCAGATCAGAAGTCCCAATGATGACCTTATCCCAGAAGGGGAAGATCAACACGATGCGACCGTCTTTATTCTCGAAGAAAAATTCTTTATTGCCGATCGCCTGACGCAACTCAGGGAGATCAAGCACCAGGTGAGAACCCTTGGTACCACCAATATAACGTTCTTCAATGCCCATCTCGCGGTTGACCGAATCGATCCAGGGGCCAGCTGCATTGACGATGATCTTTGCCTGCACTGCAAAAGTTTCGCCGGTGACCTCATCCTTAAGAACCACGTTCTCCCCTTCCTTGCCAACCAGAGAAACGTAATTCAAGGCACGCGCGTGCGGGCCTTCTGCCTCGGCATCGCTGATCAAATCCATCGCGTAACGCTCTGGGGAGAGAATCTGACCGTCATAGTAAAGAGCCGTGTATTTGATCTGCGGGTTCAAACGCGGATACATTTGCAGAGAGCGCTTGCGGCCGTAGAATTCGTGGGTCGGAACGGTCTTTTGTTTGTGGGTGAAAGAGTCATACATGATCAGGCCAAACTTGATGACAAATGCCCCCCGTTCCGCCGGTTTATCGAGCCAGTTGAGAAATTTCAAGGGAGCATTCAGCAGCCCGGACCAGAATTTGAAAATCGGGATGACTGTCGGCAGCGGACGCACCACGTGCGGAGCATTCTCGATCATGCGATTGCGCTCCTGAACAGCCTCGCGCACCAGCCGGAACTCCCCATTTTCGAGGTAGCGGATGCCGCCGTGCGCCATGTGGGAAGATGCTGTCGATGCCCCTGAGCAAAAATCACTCCGATCAATCAAAAGAACATTGACACCGTTCAATGCCAGATCACGAAACGTTCCAATTCCGTTAATGCCTGCACCTACGACCAAAACGGTTACCTGATTGTTTTTCTTGAGCTGATCCAGAACTTCTGCTCTTTTCATGATGTGTGCAATCTCCTTGATTATTCCTTTGAGCTATCCAGTTTGGTCTGGATGCCTTGCCCCAGCTCCTGCGACCGTTCATAGGCGGCCAGAATGGCCCGCGAAATCGCCGTGCGGAAGCCAGCTTTTTCAAGATAATACAGCGCCTCAGCGGAAGTTCCGCCAGGGGAAGTCACTTCGTTGCGCAGCTTGGCCGGATGATCCTTTGAAAGGCGGTAGAACTCAACGCTGCCCAATATCGTTTGCGAAACAAGCTGCTCGGCAATGCGGCGTGGGAAGCCCAGATGCACGGCGGCATCGATCATGGCTTCCATAAAGAGGAAAACGTAAGCCGGGCCCGTGCCTGAAACCGCCGTGGCCATATCCAGATAAGACTCGTCATCCACATACACTTCTTCGCCCAGCGTGGTCAACAAATCGATGGTCGACTGTTTCTGCGCTTCGGTCACGCTCTCCGTCGTCGTCCATACCGTGATGCCTTTAGAAATACGCACTGGTGTGTTGGGCATGGTGCGCACGATGTTGGCATGATCAAGTGCCTTTGCCAAACTCTCGAGCTTGATACCGGCAATGACCGAAAGCACCACCGCATCCGGCTTCAATTTGCCTTTGATCGAGCGGGCTACCTGATTGAAGCGCTGCGGCTTGACCGCCAGCACGATAAAATCGGCATTCGCCACTGCCTGGCCGTTATCGGTGGTGATCTGGACGTGATAAAGGTCCTGCAAATGCTGATTGCGCTCCGCCTCTGGCCCGGAAATCGTGACATTCTGGGGGGCACAGATGTGGCTATTCACCAGGCAAGAAAGGATAGCTTCCCCCATCACTCCTGGGCCAATGACAGCAACTTTCATTTTCTCTAACATAGCATTCCTATCCTTTCGAGCGGGTACTGTTTTCTCATTTTACCGCGAACCCCCTCATTCGCAAAACGTTCTTAAGCCTTTCAGATTTTGCCGTTTTGCCGTATCATGCTTAGCGATGGAGACAAGCACGCCAGCTTTCATGATCCGGGAGATCCCGGTATACGGACGATTGATCCTGGCCCCTATGGACGGGTTTACCGACTGGCCAATGCGGTCGATCTGCCGCGAATTCGGTTCAGCCATGAGCTATTCGGAATTTCTCAACGGCATCGACATCACTCAAGGGAACCCGCACCTCAAAAGCCAGCTTTATTTCGCCCCTGACGAGCATCCGCTGGTCTATCAGATCTACGACGATGCTCCGGAGCGGTTCCTCAAAGCCGCGCTCAAAGTAGCCGTCCGCCAGCCAGACATCATCGACATCAACATCGGCTGTTCAGCACGCAACGTCGCCAACCGCGGGGCCGGTTCCGGGCTGCTCAAAACACCCGCCAAGATCGCGCAGATCGCTTCAGCCCTGGTGAGCCAGCTGCCCATGCCCATTACCGCCAAAATCAGGCTGGGCTGGGATGATGACTCGCGTAACTTTCTGGAAGTGGCCCGCATTTTGGAAGACTGCGGGGTGAGCCTGATCGCTGTCCACGGACGAACGCGGCGCCAGGAATATGGGGGCAACGCTGATTGGGATGCCATTGCCGCTGTCAAAGCCGCGGTCAAAATCCCGGTCATTGGCAACGGTGACATCACTGACTTCGCGCTGGCCCAACAACGCCTGCAGCAAAGCGGAGTGGATGCAGTCATGATCGGACGGGCCGCCATCGGCAACCCGTGGATCTTCGCCGGCTCGTCACGCGAGGAACAACCCGTCAGTGAACGCTACCGCGTCATCGAACGCCACCTCAAGCGAATAATCGAACTGTATTCCGAACGCATCGCCATGCTCATGTTCCGCAAGCACCTGCTGCGCTACATGCAAGGTTACCTGACCTCTGCGGAAATCCGCCGCAGTATCTTTTCTCACCTCGAAGCTGACCCGCTGCTCGCCGAAATCCGTACTTTATTCGATCTCAACTAAACCGGAGGAATCATCCATGAGTCTGCTCGAAGAAATCGTTGCCTCCCTGCCCGCTGCGCCCCAGCCGGTACGGCACGTCATGCTGGGCATCCACTGGACAACGGTGTGCAGCCGCTACTGCGGATTGGCCTCGACACTGACCAGCGAACATCTGGAACACGTCGATCTGGACGGCGTTGGTGCCTACACGAAACGTTCCGCACAGGAACTGGCCCGTATGGCCCTGACCGGCAACCACCTGGAACGCAGTATTGGCGTGGCTGCCCTCAATTCGATGATGGACGTTGAAGCACTGCACCCGGTCGAACTCAATGCCTACAACTGGCTCTTCGATCACGTCGCCGGCAAAACCGTTACCATCGTTGGGCATTTCGCCTTCGTGGATCACGTGCGCAGCCTGGCCAAAGAAACCTGGGTGCTTGAACGCAATCCCCGCCCCGGCGACATCCCAGCGGAGCAATCTGCGCCGTATCTGGGCAAAGCGGAGATCATCGCCATCACCGGCAGTGCTGTGGTCAACGGCAGCATGGATGACGTGCTGGCCATGTGCAACCCGGCTGCCACGATCATGGTACTGGGGCCTTCCACCCCGCTTTCGCCGCTCCTCTTCGAACACGGCGTCTCGATCCTCTCGGGAAGCCAGGTCACTGACGAAGACGCGGCTCTGCTCACCATTGCCGAAGGCGGCGGATACTCGCAATTAATGGGTGTGAAACGGGTTACAATATTCAAATAATGGAGGTTCCATGCTCAATACCGATTACTTCAACGAAATCCCGGCCGCGGTCACTGTGTGCGACGCAGACGGGATCATCCTCTACATGAACCAGAAATCACAATCCACCTTTGCGAAAGACGGCGGCGCGGCGCTGATCGGGCGCTCCCTGCTTGACTGCCACCCGGGTGCCTCGAAAGACAAGCTCAAGGCCCTGCTGGCCTCGCATCAGTCGAACAGCTACACCATCGAGAAGAACGGTGTGCATAAAATGATCCAGCAAATGCCCTGGTTCGAGAACGGCGAGTACAAAGGCCTGATCGAGTTCTCTTTCATCATTCCGGCAGAAATGCCGCATTTCATCCGAGGTTAACATGGCCATCTATCACATCGCGATCCAATCTGAATGGCAGGCCGGCCTGGACAAAGGCAGCTACAAACCGGCCGGCTTCGAACGCGACGGCTTCATCCACTTCTCGAAAAAGGAACAGGTGCTGCGCGTTGCCAACGGCCTGTACGCGAACCGGAGCGATCTGGTGCTGCTCAAGGTCGACCCACAGCGAGTGAGCTGCCCCGTCATCGAAGAGAACCTCGAGGGCGGCAGCGAACTGTTCCCGCACCTCTACGGTCCCCTGCCCAGCGCCGCCGTAATCGCCACCGCTCCGCTGACCTGGCAAACAGAGGGATATTCCTTCCCGAACAGCCTGGAAGATTAGCAAAGGAAACCTGATGAAACACTTTATCGTCGAAATCCAGTACAAAGCTCCCATCGAAGTGGTCAGCCAAACCACCCCCAAACATCGTGAATTCCTGCAAAAAGGCTACGAGCGCGGCTGGCTGCTGCTTTCAGGGCCGCAAAACCCCAAAGTGGGCGGCATCGTGGTGTGCAAAGCCCCATCGCTGGCAGAGATCCAGGCCTATTTCGCGCAAGACCCCTACGCCCTGGCCGGGCTTTCGGAATACAAGTTCACCGAATTCGAGCCGGTGAAATACGCACCCCTGGCAGAAGCCTGGGTGAAAGAGTAACGGAGGTAGAAATGAGCGAACCCAATACCCATTATGAAGAGTTTCACGTGAACGGCGAATCGCTGGTCGCCAAGATCAAGGAGATCATCCATGAAGGCAACGTGCGCCGCATCATCATCAAGGATGAGAAGGGCAATACCTACATTGAGATCCCGCTGACCGTGGGCGTGGTGGGGGTCGTGCTGCTGCCGGTGTGGGCCGCGGTTGGCGCCATTGCCGCGCTGGCCGCCAACTTCACCATCGGCGTGGAAAAGGCAGATTAAGCCGCGGCACTTCCCGCCCCCGCGCGGCAACTCGTGGTAAAATACACCTCGTTGCGTCCCTGTAGCGCAATGGATAGCGTGCCGGCCTCCGAAGCCGTCGGTGTGGGTTCGAATCCCACCAGGGACACTCAAGAGATGACCCAGGTCATCTCTTTTTCGTTAACTTCATGGTTTCGATAACTGTGGGAATCCTCAAAAAAAAACGAGGGCAGGCGAAAAGAAATGAATAAGGTACTGTTCCTCCTAGAAAAGGAAGTGACTTTCAAGAAGAAGAAAAATGTCTGCATATTGAGTCATTAACCATAGGCTCTATTCAATCAAATCAGAAACAAAAAGCCTAATTTTCTTGCATTAAAAAAGATTTTATCGATACAATGTTTATAATATTCCTATCATTAGGTAACTTCGGGGAAAATTTTTTGAAGGGAAAACTATGAAATTCGGATTCAGAAAAACATCACTTCGAAAATCCAGGCCGACCGATTACAGTAAAGAAAGCAGTAAAAAGTCCCCTTCGTATTTATCAAGTACCAGTGAAACTTACCCATTTACCAGACAAAAATAATTAGTTGGTAAAAGACCATTAAAGTGAAAACAATAATCAATGTAATAGATTCTCTTTACCAACAAAGTATCACTAAAAAACTCTATGTATACATACTTTCTGGAGTAACAATCATCCTATTATTAATAATTCCATCTTTTATTACACAGAGGAAAATATTTGTTTCATTTTGGTTTGATTTCTGCATAAGAATATTGATTACTTATTCCTTTTATAGTATGTTCCATTTTGTTTCACATTTAGATCAATATTATTCAAATTTTTATAAAGGCGTAATCAACACACTATCTTCTACCCCCGATAAGATAAAACAGATTGTCAATATCTTTGCGTCAGTATTTGCTGGTTTTGCAGTATATCTCATATATCATTCTGTATTAAACTTTTTTTCACCAAGTTTAAATAAATCTTCCGAATATATTTCTTTAGCCATTGGAATATTTGTTTTCTTACCGCTAATATCCCAATACAAAAAAAGATAATTAATTGGGTGATTAAACATCAAATGGAGAATTCGGCTAAATCACATGTGCCTCATCCTGTCCCCGCTTTTCACCTAGTTCTTAGGATCAAAAAAACTAACGGAAAACTTTTCATTTCTCCCCAATCCAAACCGGATAAGTTCGAGAAATCTTTGTATAATTATTCAAGCAGCGTTTGACTTCGAATCTAAAATCCAGGTTTTCTCAATCCACAGGAAGGGATACACATGGAAACTGATATTCTGGCACTGGCAGAAAGTCATTTGCAAAGCGTCGCGCATGATCTGGAGCAAGCTAAGAGCGACTTTCTCGAAAATGAAAGAAAGATCATCATCGAGTTGATCTATTCACAAGAAAATGTCTACGAAGGCACCAACCCGGCCTTTCTGAGCAGCGTGGTGCTGCCGCCTTTGCTGAATGAACGGCACAAACTGCAGGAGAAAATCCACCGTCTGAGCGAAATCTCAGAGAAAATGAAACTTTTCATTCAGGAAATGACCAACCCCGAAAATCTGGCTGCCTTCAAGGCCTACGCAGAATCCATGCTGGCCCTGAAATAAGCCACCCCGCGAATCGATCCGCCTGCACGACATTTGTGCAGGCTTTTTTATATGCCGCTAATATTTCTCCAATATGAAGCAGGTATAATGCAATTCAATCAACAGTAAAGGAGTCAAAATGTTCTTTGGTGGTGGATACCTGCTTTACATCCTGATCAGTTTACCGGCATTGCTGCTGGGACTGTGGGCGCAATTAAAGGTGAAGAGCGCCTTCAACCAGTATTCCAAGGTGCGCACCGTCACCGGGATGACCGGGGCAGAAGTGGCCCGGCGCATGCTGGATTCAAATGGCCTTTCCAATGTGCGTGTCGAGGAAACCAGCGGTTTCCTGACCGATAATTATGATCCCTCCAGCAAGACGCTGCACCTGAGCCCAGACGTCTACCGCAGCAACAGCGTAGCCGCAGCCGGGGTAGCCGCACATGAATCCGGGCACGCAGTACAGGATGCCAACGCTTACGCGCCGCTGAAACTGCGCGCGGCCATGGTACCCAGCGTGCAACTGGGAAGCTGGCTGGGCCCGATCGTCTTTTTCATCGGATTGTTCATCCAGAGCAACACCGGTACAACCATTGCCTGGATCGGGCTGCTGCTCTTTGCCGCAACCGCGCTCTTCGCGCTGATCACCCTGCCGGTGGAATTCGACGCCAGCAACCGGGCAAAAGCCTGGCTGGCCAGTTCGGGAGTCATGTACAATTCGGAAATGGAAGGGGTATATAAGACACTGGATGCGGCAGCACTGACTTACGTTGCGGCGGCCATTCAGGCACTGTCGACCGTGCTGTATTACGCCTTTCTGCTGATGGGCCGCTCGTCACGGCGCAACTGACCGCCTAACCAAGATAAAAAAGTCCCGGAGTTCAAAAACTCCGGGACTGATTTTTTAACCGGCCAGCAAACTGCGTTTGAGCGCATCACGCAGCGCCAGTGCCTTGACAGCACCCTCTGCGGCACAGGTCAGCGGATTATCCACGATGTACACCGGGATGCCCAAAGAGCGGGTCAGATATTTATCGATGCCGCGCAAAAGCGCCCCACCACCGACCAGGGCAGCACCGCGATCGATAATATCCGAGATCAACTCGGGCGGGGTTTTCTCAAGCACCTTCTTGGCCAGCTTGACCACTTCGGTAAGGCTTTCCTGCAAAGCTTCGACCACATCATCCGTGGTCAACACCACGGGGCGAGGCAAGCTGGTGATCTGGTCCACGCCTTGAACTTCCAGCGACATCTGTTCATCCTGTGGAATGGCCGCGCCGATCTTGATCTTAAGCTGTTCCGCGGTGGGCTGGGCAATGATCAAGCCAAAACGTTTGCGCACATAAGCCTGAATGGCATCGTCGAAAGCCAAACCGCCGGTGCGGGAAGCATCCGCAGAAACGATGCCATTGAGGCTCACCACCGCCACCTGATTGACGCCGCCGCCAAGAGAAATGACCATGTTGCCTGACGGCGTCGAAATAGGAAGATCCACGCCCAGGGCCGCGGCCAGGGGAGCCGGAATGAGATAAACCTCACGGCTGCCCGCTCCGATCCCGGCCTCGTGGACGGCACGAGCCTCCACGCTGGTCGCTCCATAAGGGATGGTGATCATCATACGCGGACGAAAAACGCGCATCTGGCCGCAGACCTTGCGGGCCAGATAGCCCAGCAACGTCTCGGTCACCTCATATTCCGCAATCACCCCGTGCTGCATGGGATGGACGATCTCAATTGTCTCAGGGACCTTGCCTTCCATATCCTGGGCAGCCTGGCCCCACTCAACCATTTTATATTCATCACTGACAATGGCGACCGTGGTCGGTTCCTGCAGTAAGATTTGCGAACCTTCGGCAATGACGGTATTGGTCGTACCCAAGTCGATTCCCAGTTCGCGAGTTAATCCTGGCATAAGTACACCTCATTCAGTCGTCAAGGACTGTATTTTTTGTCTAAATTCCAGCAGAACTTCCGTGAGCCTGTCTGAACCATTATTTTACATCACAAATCGAGTTTTCTGGGATAACCCGAGATTCGCCAAAAGATCAAGAGAAATACTGCAAAGCAATGCGCAGCCGCTCTTCGACGTCTTTCGGAGCATCCTTCGGGATCGTCTGCAAGGCTGCCTGGGCCTCGACCACGCTGTAACCGAGACCAGTCAGCGCATCGAGCACCTCCAGGTCGACGTTGCGGGTGGTCGTATCCGCTGCTGTGAACTCACCCTTGATCTTGCCTTGCAACTGCAAAACGATGCTCTGCGCCGTCTTTTTACCCACCCCGGGAACGCGGGTGAACAGGTCCGCCTCATCCGCGAGGATGGCCTGCCGGATCAAGCCAATCGACATCGTCGAGACAATGCCCAAAGCAGTCCGCGGGCCCACTCCATTGGCGCCCAACAGCAGCACGAAAAGATCGCGCTCCTCGGTCGTCTCAAAGCCAAAGAGGGTCAAGGCATCTTCGCGCACCACCAGATAAGTGAAAAGGGATTTCGGTTTAAACGGTTCCACCTCTTTGCACACGTTCTTGGGAACGAAAACCCGAAAACCCACCCCGTTGACATTGAGCACCAGGCTATCTTCGAACACCTGAGAAACGATTCCTTCAAGAGAGGCGATCATTTTTTACCCCGTTGCAAATGCTGATTAAAAATCTCATATAGAGTAACCCCGGTGGCCACCGCCAGATTGAGCGAATCACTTCTGCCGGCCATGGGGAGCGCCACCATCTGGTCACAGGCCTGCACCAGGTCGGGATGCAGCCCTTCGCGTTCACTGCCCATGAGAAGCAGCATGTTCTCTGGGTAAGCAACTGACTGGTAATTCACACTGGCGGCATCGGACGTGCCCACCGTAAACACAGCATGCTGTTCTTTCCAGCGGCGGAAGCTGGTCGTATCCGTTTTGATGAAGTCAATGGCAAAGAGCGCGCCCATACTGCCGCGAACCGCCGAAGGATCATAAGGATCGGTACAATTGTCAATCAAAAGGATCCCCCGACCGCCAACCGCATCCGTGGTACGCATGATCGTGCCCAGATTGCCGGGATCCGCCACAGAATCCAGCCCGACCCACAGGCCCATGTGCAGCGGGTCGAGAGAAGAAAGCTCATGCCACTCCTGGCGCACTACCGCGGCCAACCCCTGCGGGTTCTCCTTGAGACCAAAGCTCGCGAAAACGGCAGCACTGACCTCCAACACGGGTACCTGGGCAGATTCGATCTGCTGCATCACCTCGGCACGCAGATGCTCCGCCAGTAATTCAGGGGCCAGCAACAAAGTTTCAATACGCTCCGGCCGTGAGATGGCCTCGCGCACGATGCGAATGCCCTCGATGTAAAAAGTGCCTGACTCCTGGCGATATTTGCGTTCGCGCAATTTGCGGATGGCCTTGACGCGTTCATTGGCAGTGCTGGTGATCATCAGGCCCCTCCAATGGATTCCAGACGCTGGTAGGCGCGCGACTGCAGATGACAGAGAGCAATCGCCAGCGCATCCGCGGCATCGTCCGGTTTGGGAATGGCAGGCAACTGCAGAATCGTGCGGACCATTTCCTGTACCTGTTTCTTATCCGCGGAGCCATAGCCGGTCACCGCCTGTTTTACTTCATTGGGAGTATATTCCGCCAGGGGAATGGACTGCTGCGCCAGAGACAACAAGATCACCCCTCTGGCCTGCCCCACTGCGATGGCAGTGGTGACGTTCTTCTGGAAAAACAACTTCTCCACCGCACCAAAATCTGGCCGGTGGAGAAGCAATAATTCACTCAATTGCTGATTGATCGCGAGCAAACGCTGTTCCGCGGCCAAGCCGGCCGGGGTAGCGATGATCCCATAAGTGACCAGACGGATTTCTTTACGGTCGTTCTCTTCGATAATACCGTAGCCGGTGGTCGCGGTACCGGGATCCAGCCCGATGACCAGCATATTCCCTACTCAGACTCCATTGCTGCCATGGCTTCATCGGAGATCTTGAGGTTGGAATAGACATCCTGAACATCGTCCATATCCTCGAGATTTTCGATGGTGCGCAGCACCTGCATGGTATCTTCCACGCCCAGTTCCATTTCCTGATTCGGGATCATCTTGAGGCCCGCTTCATCTGGCAGGATATTGGCCGTGCGGAAGATGTCGATCAGGGTCTTGAAAGATTCAACCGGAGCCTCAACTTCGATCTCTTCGTCGTCCTGGCTGACATCATCAGCGCCACCTTCGACGGCAAGCTCGAAGATCTTGTCGAAATCATTTCCTTCCTTGGGGAAGGAAAAAACAGCCGCACGATGGAACTGCCAGCTCACCGAACCCAACTCACCCAGGTTACCGCCTGCGCGAGACAGCATGTGGCGCAGCTCCGCGACGGTGCGATTGCGGTTTTCAGTCACACACTCAATTACCAGAGCAACCCCATTAGGGCCATAGCCTTCGTAGGATACCTCTTCGTAAATTTCGCCGTCCTTGCCTTCACCCGTCGCTCTTTTGATAGCTCTTTCGATATTATCTTTGGGCATGCTTTGTGCTTTGGCTTTATCCACGGCTAACCGTAAGCGGAAATTCGAATCGATATCCCCGCCACCTTCTCGGGCTGCCATGACGATCTCACGCGTTAAGCGCGTGAAGACCTGGCCGCGTTTTGCATCAGCTACACCTTTTTTTCGTTTAATCGTCGCCCACTTAGAATGCCCGGACATACACAAGCTCCTTCAAAAGAGAAAAAATATTTTTTAGCAGAATATCCAGATTATACCATGCAATCCCAGAGCAAATTTGAGGGAAACTGGGCAGAAGCAGGTCTGCATTTTTGCTAACGGATTTGTAAACCTTCAATTATGAAATGGTTTTGCGCTTGTTAAAAGGAGGGTCAAAATTTACCCTTAGCGCATGATCAATTTCTTCAAAAGAATCCTGCTTACCGCAACCCTGCTCTTTTTGCTGCCCCGCCCTCAAGGGACACTCCTCCCCATTACCGGTACAAATTCCACAGATTCCACCTCCAGCACCGCCAACGTACAGACGCTGGCAGACTTCACCACCGATCTCAAAAATGGCAATGCCCGCCAAGCCGTGGGCATTTATGCCGACGAAGAATTTGCCCTGCCCATCGTGCAGCAGCCCAATGCAAACCCTTCTTTCGTTTCGCGTGAAGAAGAAAAAGTCACCTATTTCGCCATGACAGCCAGCTACGGCTCCATTGGTCTGGTGGCCCACAATGATCTGGCCGGGAAACATTTCTTCGATCTGCAAGAAGGGGATACACTGACCCTGGTGTATGGAGATGGTCATCAAAAGAAATATGAGATCAGCCACATCTATGCGCTGCAGGCGCTTTCACCCACCAGCCCCTATTCCAGATTTATCGACCCGGAAAGCCCCGAAAAAGTCATGAGCGTGGAAGAAGTGTTCACGCAGATGTATGGTGAAAAGGGCAGTCTGGTTCTGCAAACCTGTATTGCTAAAGAAGGCGTCGATTCTTGGGGACGGCTGTTCATCATTGCCGAACCCGCCCTTACCCCCAGTCAGGTCAAATAACTTCGTTATTCCGTATAAGGACTTGCCACCAGAATCAGACGGTGGGTATTGGAGATCTTTGGCCAGCAGGTGACCAGCGTGAGCCGAACGTCATCTGAGGTCGCCAGCCAGCGCGCGTTCTGAATGCGCGTCTGCATATCCACAAAGCGTTCCTGCAAGATCATGCGATTGGCCACGATGAACGTGAATTTGTGCGTCCCGGAATAGACGTAGATCAAATCCCCTAACTGAACGTTGACCAGATTGCCAAAAACTTCCCCGTACTCGTTGTGATGTCCGTTGATGACCGTGTTGCCAGGTTGGCCCAGGAGTGCCGAATCAGGGTGCCAGCCAGCGGCAAACTCATTGGGAGCTTCCCATTGACCAAAAGTTTCCCCATCGACGTTAGTGGAATTGTACTGAGCAATGATCACAGGCGCGTCAATTCCCACCGAGGGGATCACGATACGATCCGGGATCAGCGGAGTCTCCAATGAAGTATCCGCGCCGGGATGAACGAAATACTTCGTGCTGTTCAGATCAGCAAATACCGGAGCTGCCTGGGTTTTCTCGGCTCCCGCCGCTGAAGCAGTCACCGTCACCTGCGCCCGTGCCGGCAACGAGAGGGGAGTAATATTCACTTCGATGCTGGTAGAAGCAGCCGCAGTCGGGGCCGCAGCGGTCGGCCAAAACACAATGACCAAACCGATAATTCCCCCCACAAACAGCAGGCCACCCAGAATGATCAGCACCCAATCTTTGTACTTAATCCAGACATTTTTCATCGGATTAAGTATAGTACTTTTTACTCCACAGTGTTCACCAAACTTCCAATTCCTTCGATAGTCACCTCAACGCCATCCCCCGATACCAATGGTCCCACCCCGGCCGGAGTACCGGTAAAGATCAAATCGCCGGGTTCCAGGGTCATGATCGAAGAAGCAAAAGCAATGATCTGCGGAATGGTGAACACCATTTCTCGGGTCGAAGCCATCTGACGCAATTCAGCATTAACTTTGCACGAGATCATTACGTCCGCGGGGTCGAGATCGGTCTCGATCCACGGGCCGATCGGGCTGAAGGTGTCAAAGCCTTTAGCACGGGTCCACTGACCATCACGATGCTGCAAATCACGGGCAGTGACATCGTTGCCGATGGTATAGCCCAGAATGTAGCCCCGCGCGTCTTCTGCCGCTATCCAGCGGCCGCGTTTGCCGATCACCACGACCAACTCCGCTTCGTGCTCCACTTGCTGTGACTGCGGAGGCAAAACGATGATGCCATTGTGCGGCAAGATGGCGGAAGGTGGCTTCAGGAACAGCATCGGCACATCCGGGATCACCGCGTCCTGCTCGCGGGCATGTTCAGCATAGTTTCGTCCCATGCACAGAATCTTGGAAGGCACCACCGGCTCCAAAATTTTGACGTTTTTGAGGTCAAACGCTGTATCGCGGCGCATATACTCACCAAAAAGATCCCCCTCGATCAGGCCAACGCGGTCCTCGTTGATCCAACCGGTATGAATTTCTCGATCTGGAGTTTGAAAACGCAGAAACTTCATAGTTCTCTCCCAATTTCACTGACGATGCCTTATTATACCGACTCCAGAGGCAAACTGGATATAAATTGAGACAGGGCAATCGCATCAAAATGAAAATGGCAAGAGAATTGCAAAGAAGGAGGGAAAAAAACAAGGAAGAATGAAGTGTCCAACGAACCAAGAACCGGAAACATAACAAAATGTTTTACACAAGTAACAGATCCAAGAATAGAGCGAAGCAAACGACACAAATTGATCGATATCATACTGTTGGCAATTTGCGGAGTAATATGTGGAGCTGATAGCTGGGTAGATATAGAGATGTATGGAAAAGCCAAAAAAGAATGGTTGAAAACATTTTTAGAACTACCCAATGGGATACCTTCACACGATACCTTTGGAAGAGTCTTTGCGGCAATTGATCCAGATGAGTTTGAAAAGAGTTTCAGAGAATGGGTTCAAACCATTCATGAATTAACCCGGGGGCAAGTGATAGCCTTAGATGGCAAACAGCTTCGTGGTTCACAGGAAAGCGAAACTGGAAGAAATGCCATCTATATGGTGAGCGCATGGGCTAGTGAAAATCAATTGGTACTGGGACAACAAAAAGTAGAAGAGAAATCTAATGAAATCACAGCAATTCCTCAATTACTGAAGATATTGGAAATAGAAGGATGCATCATAACCATAGACGCTATTGGAACTCAGACCAAAATAGCCGAAATGATACTAGAACGAGGCGGTGATTATCTTCTAGCTGTAAAAGAAAACCAAGGGCGATTGTTCGAGGATATGCAATACATATTTGAAGTAGACAAACAATATAATTTCAATGACGCACCATATCAATACGCAAAGACAGTAAACAAGAACCACGGACGAATTGAAATCCGTCAATGTTGGGCAATCTCTGATCCAGAATATTTATCCTCAATCCGCGAGAAGGATCGCTGGCCTGGGCTGAAAAGCCTAATCAGAATTGAATCGGAGCGCAAGATTGGTGAGACCACCGAATCTCAAGTGAGTTACTTTATCACTAGCCTTGAAAATGATGCGAAGAAGATTCTGCATGCTAAACGTAGTCATTGGGGAGTTGAAAACAGCCTTCATTGGGTCTTAGATATTGCATTCAATGAAGATCATAGCAGGGTACGTAAAGATAATTCACCCCAGAATTTCGCCATTATCAGACACATGGCGCTTAATTTACTAAAATTGGAACAATCTCTAAAAGTTGGTATCAAAGCTAAGCGTTTGAGATGCGGTTGGGATACTGATTATCTACTAAAGGTCTTTTCTCAATAAGATGCGATTGCCCTGTAAATTGAGAGCCGCAGCAGTCGTGTTTTTCAGCGGCGCGTTGTATAATCTGGAAGGATTCTGCACGAAAAACTCGCTGAGGGAGATTCAATGAAACTCCACGAATATCAATCAAAAATGCTGTTCAGCAAGAAAGGGATTCCGATCCCGAAGGGGAGATTGGCCGGGGCATCCAGCGAAGTCAAGCAGATCGCAGAAGAATTAGGGGGACGAGTCATCGTCAAATCGCAGGTATTGGTCGGTGGACGCGGGAAAGCAGGGGGCATTCGATTAGCGAAGACTGCTGAAGAAGCCCAAGAACTAGCAACCACGATCCTGGGAATGGAAATCAAAGGACTGCCGGTACGCAAGGTACTGGTCGAGGAAGCGGTGCCCATCGAGAGAGAATTCTACGTCGGCATCGTCAATGACCGCCGCAGCAAATGCCCGGTGCTGATCGCTTCAGGCAACGGCGGCATGGATATCGAGGAAGTCGCCAAGACTAACCCCGAAAAGATTTTCCGCACCTCTATTGATCCGCTGCTGGGGTTGTGCGATTTTCAGTTGCGCAACGCTGCCATTGGTATCGATCTGCCGCGGGCATTGTGGAAAGATTTCATCGAGATCATCCAGCTCATGTGGCTCATCTACATCGAGAACGACGCCACGCTGACGGAAGTCAACCCGCTGGTCATCAACGCTGAAAAGCACCTGGTAGCGCTGGACGCCAAGGTAATCATCGACGACAACGCTCTCTTCCGGCACCCGGAACTGGCCGATCTCCGCGACATGGACGCGGAGGAGCCCGAAGAAACCGAGGCGCGGAAATTTGGCGTCACTTTCATTAAACTCAACGGCAACGTCGGCTGCCTGGTCAATGGTGCCGGGCTCGCTATGGCCACCATGGACATTCTGGAACTATGCGGCGGGAAACCCGCCAATTTTCTGGATATCGGCGGAGGAGCCTCTGCAGAAAAAGTAGCTGCGGCGCTGAAGATCATTCTCAACGACAAAGACGTGAAATCGATCCTCATCAACATTTTTGGAGGGATCACCCGCTGCGATGAGGTAGCCAAAGGAGTATTGATGGCGGCAGCCGACCTCAAGGCACAAATCCCCATCGTGGTACGGCTGGTGGGTACCAACCAGGTCGAAGGGCAGCAGCTTCTGCAGGAAAAAAATTATCCAACGGCGGAATCACTTTTACAGGCAGCACGAATGGCTGTGCAACTGGCCGGGGAGAAACAATCATGAGCATTCTGACCTCACAAAACACACGCTTGTTAGTACAAGGAATTACCGGCAGCGAAGGGCTCTTCCATACCCGACAGATGTACCAGTACAAGACCAACATCGCGGCCGGGGTCAGCCCGGGGAAAGGCGGCGAGTGGGTGTTGGACGGCAAAATTCCGGTCTTTGACTCGGTCAAAGCAGCCGTCGAGACCACTGGGGCCAATGCCACTGTCATTTTTGTTCCCGCCAAGCATACGGCAGATGCCATTTTCGAAGCTGTAGACGCCGACATTCCTCTGGTCGTTTGCATCACCGAAGGGGTTCCCATTCAAGATATGATGCGCGTCACCTGCTATCTGCAGGGCAAGAAAACTCGTCTGATCGGGCCGAACTGCCCCGGCATTCTTAGCCCAGGGGAAGGTAAGATTGGCATCATCCCAGCAGATATTACCTTTCCGGGGAACGTGGGGGTAATTTCGAAATCGGGTACCCTGACCTACGAGGTGCTGTATGCACTGAAACAAGCCGATAAAGGGGTATCGACCTGCGTGGGTATCGGAGGCGACCCCATCAAGGGCAGCAGTTTCATCGACATGCTGGAGTTGATGGAAGCGGATGCCAAGACTGATCAAATTGTGCTGATCGGTGAAATCGGTGGCCGTGAGGAAGAAGAAGCTGCGGAATACGTCTCGCGCTTCGTCACCAAACCGGTGGTAGCTTTCGTCGCCGGGGTTACCGCCCCTCCCGGCAAGCGTATGGGGCACGCCGGCGCCATCATCGAAGGCAAAGATGGCACCGCCCAGGAAAAGATCGAGATCCTCGAATCCTCGGGCATCCGGGTTGCACAGCACCCCGAACAAATTCCAGAATTACTGGCTTAAATTAAAGAGGTGCAGTCAGATGGCTGCACCTCTCATAATTCCAGTTGTGTCTCTATTTCTTGTGGCCGTCGATGTAAGTAACCGCATCTTGAACGGTTTTGATACTGCGGGCATCTTCGTCATTGATGTTGATGCCGAATTTTTCGCAGAAACCGTCGATCAGGAAGAACTGATCCATTGAATCGGCCTTCAGGTCTTCGACAAAACGAGTATCTTCTTTGACCTCTTTTTCGTCCACCTTTAAGACATCGACAATTACTGCCTTTACTTTGTCATATGTGTCGCTCATTTCAAGCCTCCTGGAATCTTTCTTTCAAATTCTGATATTGTGAATTGTAACTTTCCTGCTCGTTCTGTCAAGTATTCTTGCACACGCTTTTATGTTATGATGAATTTTGGATGAAACGTCTGAACACCTCCAGAACCTGCAAGCAAAAATATTCTTTTAATCAATAACACCGAAAAAGCCATTTCGATCTGCTATACTCAAGAACAATATGGAAAATCACTCGATCCATACACAACGCAAAGATGATCACCTGCGCATCAACCTCGAAGAAGATGTCCGCTCTGGCCTCCGCAACGGATTGGAGCGAATTCAACTGGAACACTGCGCCTTGCCTGAGTTCGCACTCAATGATGTTGACCTTAGCTGCGAATTTCTGGGAATGAAAATCGCGCTGCCGCTGCTGGTCTCTTCCATGACCGGGGGAACTGAGCAAGGTGCCGAAATCAATGCCCGTCTGGCTGGCGCCGCTGAAACGATGGGCGTGGCAATGGGGTTGGGCTCACAGCGCACCGCGCTGAAAAACCCGGCCGCTGAGGGTTCTTTCCAAGTACGCAAATATGCCCCTACCATCCCGATCTTCGCCAATCTGGGCGCCGTGCAGTTGAATTACGGAGTCACCGCAACAGACTGCCTGCGGCTGGTGGAAATGGCCGGAGCCAATGCGCTGATCCTGCACCTGAACCCGCTGCAGGAAGCGCTGCAGCCCGAAGGAGAGAGCAACTTCAGCAGCCTGCTGCCCAAAATCGAGTCCGTCTGCAAACACATACCCGTCCCTGTGATCGTTAAAGAAGTCGGCTGGGGCATTTCGGGCAAAGTTGCCTTTCTGCTCAAGCAAGCCGGCGTTGCTGCCATCGACGTGGCCGGAGCGGGCGGAACCTCTTGGGCACAGGTTGAGATGTTCCGTGCCAAAACTGAATCCGATCAGCGCATTGCCGCTCACTTCCGCGATTGGGGGATTCCTACCGCTACCGCTCTGCGCCAAATCCGTGAACTGAATCTGGGCCTGCCCGTGATCGCTTCCGGCGGAATCCGCAAGGGTATTGAGATCGCCAAGTGCATCGCTCTGGGAGCCGATCTATGCGGCATCGCCGGGCCATTTCTGCAAGCGGCGTCCCTTTCCAGTGAAGCCGTACTGGAAGCTTTCGAGGAAATTCGCAAAGAGCTCGCCATTGCCATGTTTGCCTGCGGGGCCAGCAATCTTGCCAAACTGAAAACTACAGGAACCTTTCCCCTTGACTGAATCCCTTTCACTGCCCCAATTGCAGGAAGCCATTGAAAACGAATTGATGAGCTGCGTCGGCCAGGCAGAAGATGCCCGCTATTCAGAATACCAATCCATGTTTACCTATCAAATGGACTGGGAAACCAGCGAAAACGCAAAACGCGGAAAACGGGTGCGCCCATTGCTGGTGCTGCTGAGTACCCATGCCGTGGGCGGGAACTGGAGCGATGCCCTGCCGGCAGCCGCCGCGCTCGAATTGCTGCACAATTTTTCGCTGGTCCACGATGACATTCAGGATAAAAGCCCCACCCGGCGAGGCAAAGCCACTGAATGGGTCAAATGGGGCGAAGCTCTGGCCATCAATACCGGCGACGGACTGCTGGCAATTTCTTCCCTGGCCCTGAAACGTCTCGCTCCCCGGCTGACAGCGAAAAAAACGCTGCAAATCCATGATCTCACCCACACCGCCCTGCTCAACCTGACGCGCGGACAATATCTCGACATGTCTTTCGAAACACAAGAAAACGTACCCGTGGAAGATTACTGGGAAATGGTACACGGCAAAACCTGCTCTCTGCTGGCAACCGCGCTTGAGATCGGGGCCCTGATCGGCGGTGCCGCCCCCTGGCAGCAGGCAGCCTTGCACACCTGCGGCATCCGCTTGGGAGAGGCTTATCAGGTACAGGACGACTGGCTGGGAATCTGGGGAGACAGCGCGCAGACCGGAAAATCAAATCAATCTGATCTGCTTGAGCGGAAAAAATCTTACCCGATCCTTTGCGCACTGGCACTAAAAGGACACTTCTCTCAGGCCTGGCACTCCCTGCCGGGCAGCATTCCCCCCACAGAAATCCCCGGGCTGCTGGAAGCACTGGAAAAAGATGGCATTCGACAGAAAACCGAGGCCAAGATGTCTGAACTTTACGATGATACTTTTGCCCTGCTGGATACCGCCGGTTGCAGTCAGGATACCCTCGCCCCCCTGCGGGAATTATTTACCAAACTGATCCGGCGCGCTCAATAAAGCAAAGGGCCAACGCACACAGCAGTCGGCTTGCAGCAATGTTCCTTTGCCAGCACGCGCATGGATTTACCTGTAGCCGGCTCGCATAACTCAGGAGCAATTTCCGCCACCGGCAAGATCAAATGGTCCAGTCGAAAAAGATTGGGGTCAAAAACCTCCCCGGCAAAGAACAGAATATCCAGATCGATCGTGCGGGGAGCATTCTTATCGGCAGTGCGTATCCGACCCAAAACAGACTCAATGTGAGCCAAAACCTGCTGCTTGAGCGCCTGACTGGAAAGATCCGTCTCGATCAAAACTGCTGCATTGAGAAAAGCCGGCCCATTGGAACCCACGGCAGCCGTCTCCCAACGAGAAGAAACCGCCAGAACTTTTACCAATCGTGCCAACTGGCGTAAAGCTTCCGGCAGGTTCTGGTCGGGAGAAATATTCGAGCCAAGACCAAGAATTGCCTGTGACATACTTCCTCTTAGCTACGGCTGCGTTCGATCTCGACCCCAACAGATTTCGAAAAACGCACCGCACCAGGCTTTTCAACGCGCACGCGTACGCTTACTACCTTTTCGTCTTCCAAAATGAGGCTGGCAATATCCGTTGCCAACGCTTCTACCGTATAACGCTGCACCTTCTCGACATGCGCCAAAATCTTCTTGGCAATCGTACGGTAATTGACACTGTCTTCGACATTATCTGAAATGCCAGCTTGATGAATATCCGCAGACATGACCACGTTCACCAGAATATCCTGGGGTTGTTCCCGTTCCCGATCAGAAATGCCAATCACACCGCGAATCAATAAATCCTTGATAAAAATCTGATCCATGTTTTCTCCTTGCTCAGATTAAATGTCTGCCCCCATCCAGATGAATGATTTCTCCGGTAATATATTCAGGGCCAGTCAGTAAAAAGCGGCACAGGTCTTCCAGTTCATTGATACTGGCCCAACGCTGCGCCGGAACGTTGCGCAAGATTGCTTCAGATTCACCACCATCGCTCGGAGGCAAAATAGCGCCAAGCGCAATCGCATTCACCGTCACCTGGGGCGCACCTGCCACCGCACAGGCCTGAGTCAGCGCGGCCAGGCCGGCCTTGCTGATGGTATAGCCAAAGTGATCTCTGCCGGGACGCAGAGCGCGCCAATCCAGCATATTGATCACGCGGCCCGGTTCGCCAGACGCATGCAAGCGAATGAAAGCCTGACTGAGTAAAAACGGAGCGGTCAAATTCACTGCCAGATTTTGCTGCCAGGTAGCCAGATCCGTCTCGAGAAGTCCGCCCGGCGGGAAAATCGCCGCATTATTGATTAAACCGTATAACGGGGTCTCCGTGAAGACAGCCGTAATCAACCGTTCCACTTCGGCTGGCTGTGAAAGATCAGCCTGAACGATGCGAGCCTGCACTCCCAGAGATTCTGCCTCGGCCGCCGTGGACTCCGCATCTGCCTGAGAATGACCGTGATGAATAATGACATCTGCGCCCAGATGTGCCGCGGTCAGCACCATCACTTTGCCCAGACGATAAGCAGAGCCAGTCACCAAAATCGATTTGCCTGCAAGGGGTTTTTGCTTCATTTCCATTTTTTAATAGTAGAAGTGAAAGAAAAGGATGTCAAGAGCATGACGAGAAAAGAACGCTTCTGTATAATGAGGTCAGTCAAATCAAGGAGTCAAAATGCAGGCTTATTCAAGTGGATTTGCCAAAGTTTATCAACAAAAATGGGGGAATTTCTCGGCTGTGGTTGCTCCCATTCTTCTCCATTTTTATCAAGAAACCGCCGCCGGACAAGAAAACCAACCTATTCTGGACCTGTGCTGCGGGGTTGGGCACCTGGCCCGTTTGCTGCTGGAAGCCGGCTTCCCAGTAACGGGACTGGATCTTTCAGAAGCCATGCTGCAACACGCGCATGAAAATTGCCGGGAATACATCGAAAAGGGAAAAGCGCATTTCATCCAGGGAGACGCCAGTGATTTCGCGATGGAGGGAAAGTTTGGTCTGGTCGTCTCGACTTACGACGCCATGAATCACCTGCCCGATCTGGAAACGCTGGAAAACTGCTTCAAGTGTGTGAGAAAACTGGAACCAACGGCATTCCTTTTCGATATGAATACACGCAAAGGATTGAAGCGCTGGAATGGCATTTCGATCAGTGAGGAAGAAGATCTGGTGCTGATCAATCGCGGCGTTTATGAAGAAGGGTTACCCAAAGCCTGGATGCGGTTAACCGGTTTTTCAAAACAAGAAGATGGCAGCTATGAACGCTTCGAAGAGACCGTTCACAATCTGGCGGTTCCATTGAACTGGGTCAAAGAAGCCCTGCTGCGCTCTGGCTGGCAAAAGATCCGCTTTACGACCTTGCGCGAGCTTAAACAAGATCTAGCGGAACCAGAAAACGAAGGACGCGTTTTCGTCGTAGCTGAACCATAAAAAAACGCTCCCGTGATGGGAGCGCAAAATTCCATTGTGGCGTGCCTCACTGCAAGAAGATCATGGCTACGCCCAGACAGGCAAAGACCCCGCCTACCAGACGATTCAGCGTTTTCTCGGAAACACGATTGGCCAGGCGAGCGCTCAACAGCCCCCCGATCACCGCAGCCACTGTCAAGATCGCTCCGGTAGAAAAATCGACATTCTCCTGCAACGCATAACCCAATGTGCCGGAAGCAGCCGTCAGCGCCATAATCAAAGACGAAGTACCGATGGCCATGTGAGTCGGGAATTTCAGAACGATCATCAAAACCAGCAGGAACATCAACCCCCCACCGGCACCGAACAGGCCGCTGATCACGCCCAGAATGATCCCAATGCCCAGCGTGATCAGACGATTCTTCCAGTTCAAGATCGCCAGTTTACTGTCACTCACCTCGCGGGTGGGACGGGTGCTCTTGATCCACATCGATATCGCCATCAAGAACATAAAAAACACAAAGCCCTTACTCATCAGATCGCTGGAAAGGGCCTCATTTGCCACCAACGCTCCCGCCTGGGCGCCCAAAATTGCACCCACCGCCAACCACAATCCGGCTTTCAAATTCACATTTCCGCGCTTGTAATAGGAATAAGCCACAAACAACGGCGTGATCATGTCAACAAACAAACTGGTTCCTACGGCAGTGTGCATGGAAAAGCCCAAGATCATCGTCAATAGAGGCACGACGACTACCACCCCACTGGCTCCGGTCAACCCCACCACCAGACCAGTTACCAGACCAATCAAAATCTTGATTTCAACCGGAATCATGAATTTTCCTGCTCCGTTTTTTGAGATTGTTCGAAAAGCAGTGAATTGAATTGTTCCACCACTTTTTCAATGTCAATATTGTCTGTTGTCAACGTCTTCTGCAGGTGATTCAAGATCAACGCTCCCAGGCCAATGCTCAGCACCATGTCCGCGGCCAGAGCAGGCTGCACCGACTCAATCTTGTTTCTCTCTGCCAGGCTCGCCATCCGCTGCCGCAGCTCTGTCTGAGTCGTCTGGATCATCTTCTGCAAACGCGGCTCGAGATCCCGGTTATGCTGAACTTCTGCCAGCAGCCCGATCAGGTTGAAATCCTGAAAGAAAGCCAGACGCTGCAAAAATAACTGCACCGCATCTTTTTGCGGCTGAGCCGAGTTCAAAATTTCCTGCGAAGCAGCAGCTATTTCATTTTCGAGGAGCGTAAAGGCTTCTTCTAAAATGGCGTCTTTACCATCAAAATAGTAATAGACTGATGAAGTCGAAAGGTCGGCCGCGGCAGCGATATCCTGCATCGTTGCCTGCTCATACCCTTTTTCTTTCAGTACCTGAATCGCTGCCTGAGTAATGGAGTCCTTGCGACTCTGGGCACGCTTTTTTCTGCGATTAATCCCTTTGAATAAACCCTGTTTCATTTCATCTCTTCATTCGAATTTCGAATTAACGTTTGATTTTCGAATCGCGGTTCGAATTATCGTCTTCTTTGGAGATACTGTCAATGGAAATTTTGCCTTTCTTTCTTGAAGATTTATGCTTCCTGTCGTAGAATGAAAGGGTCAAAAGATCGAGGAAGAGACTTGCACAGCAAGCACCGAAGGGGCAAACCAGGAAACTGGTGAATCTCTCAGGTATAAAGGACCTCCTTCTTTTTCCACTCTGGAAAGTGTACGTTCACCGAAGGGGCAAACCAGGTTCTCTGGCGAATCTCTCAGGTCAATCACAGAGGGCGCAGACTTGACTGCGCCCCATTTTCTTAATCCGTGAAGGAGTTTATCAATGGAAATCAAAGCAAACCTGAAATATGCCAATTCCGATGAATGGGTCTCTGTGGAAGGGAAAATTGCCACTGTAGGCGTTTCTGATTATGCTCAGGATCAACTTTCTGACGTAGTCTTCGTAGAAGTTACCCCGGCTGTCGGCGAAACCATCAAGAAAAGCAACACCATTGCTACCATCGAATCCGTCAAAGCCGCCGCGGACGTGGTCGCCCCGGTTTCTGGCAAGGTGCTCGAAGTCAACGAAGATCTGGCCAATTCCCCTGAGCAGGTCAATGCGGATCCCTACGGAGCGGCCTGGCTGCTCAAGGTCGAAATGAGCGACCCCAGCGAACTCGACACCCTCATGGATGCAAAGGAATACGAGAAGTATTGCGCTGACCGGAGCCACTAATGTTCATCCCTCATACTCAAACTGAAACCGATGAGATGCTGGCCGCCATCGGTTTGAGGTCTTTGGCAGATCTTTTCCAGGACGTCCCTGCTAAATACCGGTTTCCGAAACTTGACCTGCCTGATGCGCTTTCTGAAATGGAAGCGCTCAGTGAATTAAAGCAGTATGCTGCAGCCAATGAAACCGCCGAAAACATGGTCTGTTTTTTGGGCGCAGGGGCCTATCAACACTACATCCCCGCGGCTGTCGACAGCCTGCTGCGCCGCGGTGAATTCTACACCGCCTACACCCCTTACCAACCGGAAATCTCGCAGGGAACGCTGCAGGCCATCTTCGAATTTCAATCGTTGATTGCCAACCTGACCGGCATGGAAGTTGCCAACGCTTCCCACTACGACGGGGCCACCGCCACCGCAGAAGCCGGCGTCATGGCCTATCACCATTTCCGCGGCAAACGTAGCAAAATTCTGGTGTCAGAAGCCATCCATCCGCAGTACCGTGAAGTGTTGTGCACCTACCTGTGCGGCAACGAAAACATCCACATCGAATCCGCCAGCAGCAAACAGGAACCGCTGGCCGAACCCGCCGCCATGATCCCGCAAATCGACGAAGATACCGCCCTGGTGCTGGTGCAGTACCCCGATTTCTTTGGACGCGTTTATGATCTGACGGAATTGACCCAGAAAGCCCACGAAGCCGGCGCGCTGGTCGGCGTCATCGCCAACCCCACCGCGCTGGGACTCTTCAAAGCCCCAGGCGAATATGGCGTGGACATCGTCGTTGGAGAAGGCCAACCGCTGGGTATTCCGCTCTCGTTTGGCGGCCCGTATCTGGGCTTCTTTGCCACCCGCAAAGCCTACGCCCGACAGATGTCAGGACGCATCGCGGGCGAGACCGTCGACAGCCAGGGCCGCAAAGGCTATGTGCTGACCCTGACCGCACGCGAACAACACATCCGCCGCGAAAAAGCCAGTTCGAACATCTGCACCAATCAGGGATTGATGGCACTGGCAGCCACCATTTACCTCAGTCTGCTGGGCAAACAGGGTTTCAAACAGGTAGCTTCACTGTGCTACCAGAAAGCCCATTATGCCGCTCAGGAGCTGGGTAAACTGAAAGGTTTTAAAGTGCTGAGCCAGCGGCCCTTCTTCCATGAATTCGTTCTGGAATGCCCAAAACCGGTAGCCGAGATCAACCAATATCTGCTTACCCAGGGTTTTCTGGGCGGATATGATCTGAGCCGCAGCTTCCCGACGCTGAAGAATCAAATGCTGGTCGCCGTCACCGAAATGAACACACGCGACGAGATCGATGCCTTCATTGAAACGATGAAGGAGGTCAAACATGACTGAGCCTACCATCTATGAACTTTCCAGCCCGGGCCGCGTGGGAGTGAAATTCCCCATGCCAGACGTGCCGTTGATGGACATGCCGCAAGAGCTGCTACGTGAAGAACTGCCCCTGCCAGAACTGGCCGAGGTAGATGTGGTGCGCCACTTCACGGCACTATCACGCATGAATTACAGTGTGGATTCCGGTATGTACCCACTGGGTTCCTGCACGATGAAATACAATCCCAAGATCAACGAAGAGACCGCGCGCCTGCCGGGGTTTGCCAACACCCACCCGCTGCAGCCGGAAAACACCATTCAGGGCAACCTGGCCCTGATGTACGACCTGCAGGAAAGCCTCAAGGAAATTTCCGGGTTCAAAGGCGTGTGTCTGGAACCCGCCGCCGGCGCACAAGGTGAGCTGGTCGGCGTCATGATGATCCGCGCTTATCACCGCGCCCACGGAGAGGATCAGCGCATCAAAATGCTCATTCCGGATTCCGCGCACGGCACCAACCCGGCCAGTTCGGCCATGAGCGGCTTCGAGGTTGTCCCTGTTCCCTCAGACGCCAAAGGCAATGTCGATCTGACTGCCCTGAAAGCCATCTGTGATAACTCTGTGGCTGGATTGATGCTGACCAACCCCAACACCCTGGGGCTGTTCGATGAAAACGTTCTGGAAGTGATCCGGATCGTTCACGAAGCGGGCGGTCTGGTGTACGGCGATGGCGCCAACCTGAACGCTTTGCTGGGAATCGCCCGCCCGGGGGATCTCGGCTTCGATGTCATGCACTTCAACCTGCACAAAACCTTCTCCACCCCGCATGGCGGCGGCGGACCAGGTTCTGGCCCAGTCGGGGCTGCTGCCAAGCTGATCGACTTCCTACCCAACCCGATCGTCGATATTCTAGAAGAAGCCACTGACCAAATGCCGCCGCTTTTCGGCTTCGTCCGACCCAAGCACAGCATCGGCCGAGTAAAGGCCTTCTACGGTCAATTTGGCATGATGGTACGTGCCCTGACCTACATCCGCATGCACGGAGCAGATGGGCTGCGCAACATTGCCGAATACGCTGTGCTCAACGCCAACTACCTGCTGGCAAAGATTAAGGGGGCTTATTCTCTGCCCTATGATCGCGTGTGCATGCACGAGTTCGTTGTCGAGGGCTGCTGGGCAGATGCGCCTGAGGTACACGCCCTGGACGTAGCCAAACGGCTTATGGATTACAAGTTCCATCCGCCTACAAACTACTTCCCGCTCATTGTGCACGAAGCGCTGATGATCGAACCGACTGAGACAGAAAGCAAGCAAACGCTGGACCGTTTCGCCGATGCCCTGCTAGCCATCGCCCGCGAGGCACACGAACAGCCGGAATTGCTCCACTCTGCCCCGCACGACACCCCGGTCAGCCGCATGGACGAGCTCAAAGCCGCCAAGGATCTGGTGCTGTGCTGCTGGTTCTCTGAAGAAAAAGAATAACCGCCTAAAAATGATACCGCCATGAAGTCCTTGGCGGTATCATTCTATTTATGATCAAAATTCGCAACCTGCCCCCACGTGATTTTTCCGCGCTCAAGCACTTCCCAGGTACCGTTGGAAATCCTTTCGACGTGGTGCTGCATTCCCTGGAAAAATGGGATCACTTCCCAGCCTGCGTCGTACTGCAGCTCCTGGCAACGCTGACCGCCCTCGCCAACCTGCCGCGCTGGCTCCTTTCTGGCACCCTTCACTGGCAAAGTCTGCTTTTGCTGGTCTTTCTGCTCAGCGACTGGCTGTTGATCGGCCTGCTGCCGCGGCTGCGCCTGTCTTTTGGGCCCACGAAAACAATCGTACTCATCCTGGCCAGCCTGCGCACGCTCTTCTGGCTGCTGCCGTTGGGAGCCGCACTGACCGCCGAGATCATCGGTACGGTCCTCATCATCTATGGCTGTTATTACGAACCCTTCCACCTCGATGCGCACGGAGAAGTCTCTGTCACCCCGAAAAGATTTGCCCCACCCTCCCTTAAAGTGCTGCACCTGGGCGACCTGCACATGGAACGATGGACCCGCCGCGAAGAGGAAATCGTACGCCGCGCCCGCGAACTGCAGCCCGATCTCATTCTCTTCTCGGGAGACGTGCTCAATCTCTCGTATCTGCACGACCCTGTAGCCCAGCAAGACGCGCGCCGTTTCTTTCGCGCGCTGAGCGCCCCACTGGGCATCTACGGCGTGAGCGGCTCCCCGGCAGTGGATCTGAGCGAACTCTTCCCGACGCTGCTGGCAGATACCGGCTTTCAGCGATTGGATAATGAATGCGTCGAGATCGGGCATCTGTGTGTGGGGGGACTGACCTGCTCGCATGACCCGGCCCAGGATGAGCAACGTCTGCAGGAAATGTTGAGCCGACATCCGCTGAACTCCCAACGTTTCAACCTGCTGCTGCATCATTCCCCGGACCTGGCCCCGCTGGCGGCCCGCTACGGATTCGACCTGCAACTGGCCGGGCACACCCACGGCGGGCAGGTCTGCCTGCCCGGCTATGGGGCGCTCTTCACTGGCTCACTGTATGGCAAAACCTTTGAATCGGGGCATTATCAAGTCAACGGGATGGAACTCTACGTGACGCGCGGCCTGGGCCTGGAAGGCGCCATTGCCCCACGGGTGCGCACCTTCTGCCGTCCAGAAATGATCTGGTGGGAACTTTAATAAAAAAAGCGTAAAGAAAATGCCTGGTATATTTCAGAAATAAACTTGCCAAGACATTCCAGAATTAATTGTCTGTACGAAAATTGAATCGTTGTCTCCGTTTTTTCAGAAGCAACTCAAAACAGTATTGATTTTTAGATCAAAAAATATCCTTCGCGAGGTTACACAGTATGGAGAACAAACTTACACGCGAGCAACTCATTAAACAAGGTGCTCGATTTCAAAAAATGCAAGCGTTTTCAGCAAATATTCAGAATGTATTCAGGAATACCCAACGTAAAAAAATTCACCAGGAAGTATTTATCGACACCCCATTTGGTAAAACCAGAACCCTCTGGTATGGATTTGAAAATCATGCAAAGGCCCCTCTATTTTTTGATCTACATGGCGGCGGATTCGTAGTCGGGACTGCGGACATGGATGAAGCCATGAACCTGGAGTTTTGCAAACAGGTGGGCTGCAAAATCATTAGCATTGAATATGTCAAAGCACCTTCAAACCCTTTCCCCACTGCTCTCAATCAAATTTTTGCTGTTGTCAATCATGTTGTTGAGAATGCAGACTTATACGGAATCGACACAAAAAAAATAGCTATCGGCGGCCATAGTGCTGGAGCCAATTTAAGTACGGTTACCTGTATGAAAGCCAAAAAAGAGGGCAAATTCCAGTTTGCCTGTCAAGTATTGGATTATCCTCCCCTTGATTTAGCTACCAGTGCATTTGACAAGCCTCAACCTAAAGGCTGCATTCCCCCAAAAATAGCATTAATGTTTAATGCTTGTTATGTAGATCCTTCTGAAGCCAAGAACCCCTTTGTGTCGCCTGTCTATGCCACAATAGATGATGTTAAAGACCTTCCTCCTGCTCTGTTCATACTAGCAGGCATGGACTCGTTGCATGATGAAGGAAAAAAATACTATGAATTACTCACCACTGCTGGGGTCGTCGCAGAGTGTTATGAATATGCAAATGCGGTTCATGGATTCACTTTGAATCCATCAGTTGATACCACCGATGCCGTCTCAAAGATGTCAGAATTTTTAAAAAGAAACCTCAGTTAATTACGAACGAGAGAAAAAAACGGTGGAAATTGAAAATTGACGAAGGACAGAAAGCGTAAACAGATTATTCTGGACTTTCTCAGATGGGGGAAAAAGGAAATCGGCCGTAAAAGGACCCTCATTTTTCCATTTAGAGAAAACTCATCGACTTCTGGAAATAAACAGGCAATAGCACCAAGTTTTCACCAATTGGGAATTCACCACTCTGGATTACGGCAATGCAATCTTTGTGATGTCACAAAACAAGGGCCATGCCGCGACATGAATTTATTAGCAAAAGGCCTCCAAATAATATTTGGAGGCCTTTTCCAAAACTAAGGTAATTCATTTAAAGTTTTTCTTCGATCAGCCTGGCAGCCAGGGCCAGGGCATTCTCAAGCTTGTCCGGAACCTTACCACCAGCCTGGGCTAAATTGGGGCGACCGCCGCCGCTGCCGCCCATCACTTCCGCGGCAGAACGGACAATGTTACCGGCATTCAATCCCTTCTTGACCAGATCGTCGGTGACCGCGCACAAGATCATGGGGCGCTCATTGGTGACACTGCCCAGCACAACCACGCCAGAGGAGAATTTCTGACGGAAAAGATCGCACATCTGGCGCAAGGTCTCTACGTCCGCGTTCTTGAGAGCCACTGTCAGCACCGGTACTCCGTTCACCAGGGGAACGCTGGTCAGCTTCTGTTTGAATTCCTCGGCCACCCCTTCGGTCTTCAATTGATTAATCTCTTTGCGGGCATCTTCGAGCGCATCCTGCAGCGCCGTGACCTTGGCAGGAACTTCCGCCACCGGGCTGTTGAGCAAATGGGCTGTTTTCTTCAGCGCCATGTTGCGCTCATGGATCAATTCGTAAGCGGCATGGCCAGTGACCGCCTCGATACGACGGATGCCGGCAGCCGCGCTGCCTTCACTGATAATGATAAACGTGCCAATATCGCCAGTCTGGGCCACGTGGGTTCCGCCGCATAATTCGTAAGAAACCCGCTGCTGCGGATTCACAGTGACCGTCCGAACACGCTCGCCGTACTTCTCTCCAAACAGCGCCATCGCGCCTTCATCCATGGCCTCCTGGCGGGATTTCTCCACAATCGAGACCGGATAATTGGCGAGGATGTCTTGATTGACATCGTACTCAATGGCTTCAAGCACTTCCGCGGGGATGGCCTCGGGATGGGTAAAATCGAAGCGCAGACGATCTGGCGCCACCAGAGAGCCAGCCTGACGGGCATGATCGCCCAGGTGTTTATGCAGCTGGGCGTGCAGCAAATGAGTTGCAGTATGATTGCGCATGGTATCCATGCGCCGTACCCGATCCACTTTGGCAATCGCCAGGTCGCCTACCTTGGGCGAACCCTTTTCCACGACCCCGATGTGAATGATGACCCCGGCTGCCGGGCGGCGAACTTCGTCCACGTGCACCACCCAACTGCCATCCCTGGCAGTAATGGTTCCGGCATCGCTGGTCTGCCCACCCGATTCGATATAGAAGCCGGTGGCAGGCAAGATCACTTCCACGGGCTGGCCGATCAGAGCCTGTTCCAGTTCATCCCCTTCACTGAAGAGCGCCAGCACCTCACCCTCGCGTTCCAGCCACTCGTAGGGGTTATAAGCCACCCCGCCCGCAGTCAGTTTTTCACGTTCGATCAATTTTTCGAGCGCTCCGCGGTAAATTTCCACATCTTCGCCCCCAAGCGGACCAAAGGCCTTACCGGCACCAGACTGCACTTTGTGTTCTTTCATCGCAGCCTGAAAACCCTCTTCGTCCACGTCCAACTCCATCTCACGGGCCACATCACGGGTCAACTCAAAGGGTAAGCCATGGGTCGCGTACAGGTCAAAAGCCGCCGCGCCATCCAGACGCGTGCCGCCAGATTTCTTCAATTCTTCGAGCAGATCGTTCAAATGGCCCAATCCGGCCTCAACGGTGCGCTGGAAGCGTTTCTCTTCACGGGTCAGTGCATCCATAATCGTCTGGCGATTCTTGACCAGCTCCGGATAAGCGTCACCGTACTGATCGATGACCACGGCAGCCAGTTTGGCCATGAAAGGAGCCTCCAGACCGATCTTGGAAGCGAAGCGAGCCGCGCGGCGAATGATCATGCGGCAAACGTAATTGCGGCCAATATTCCCGGGAACCACGCCATCCGCGATCAAGAAAGTCACCGCCCGGGTGTGATCCGCCACCACCCGATAGGGGGTAAAGTTGGCATCCATCTCGGCTACGGTAGTGTGATTCAGCTCGCGAATCTTTTCCATGATTGGGGTAAAGAGGTCAGTGCGGTAATTCGAATTCACGTTCTGCATGATCGAGACGATCCGCTCGAAACCCATGCCGGTATCCACGTGGGTCGCAGGCAACGGATCAAACTGGGTCGCATTAATGCGATTGTATTGCATGAAAACCAGGTTCCAGATTTCGAGATAGCGCTTGCAATCCCCATTTACCGAGCAAACATGGCCGGGGACATTCTTCTTGTCGCAGAACTCAGGACCGCGGTCAATGTGGATTTCACTGCAAGGCCCGCAGGGACCGGTCTCAGCCATTTCCCAGAAGTTCTCCTTGCGGCCAAAATACAGCACATGGCCCTCCATCATGCCGGGCTGCTGCAGCCAGTAGCCGTGGGCTTCTTCATCCGCGGGGAGGTTCCCCTTATCATCTTTGAAACAGGTGGTATAGAGTTTGGTCGGATCGATCCCCCAGACCTGGGTCAATAATTCCCAGGCCCAGGTGATGGCCTCTTTCTTGTAATAGTCGCCAAAAGACCAGTTGCCCAGCATCTCGAAGAAAGTGTGGTGCGAATCATCACGGCCAACGTCTTCAAGATCATTGTGCTTACCCGCTACACGCATACATTTCTGCGAATTCACTGCGCGGGTATAAGGGCGCACATCCGTACCCAAAAAAACATCCTTGAATTGAACCATGCCGGCATTGGTAAACAGCAGGGTCTGATCCCCGCCGGGTACCAGGGAAGATGATGGCACAAAGGTGTGCCCCTTCGACTTGAAGAAGTCGATAAAGGATTGGCGTATCTCAGATCCGGTCTTGGGTAAGCTCATTTTTCACCTGTCATGGAAATTTTCATTGATTTTCAGCACTAAATAAAGATGCCTGAATTATATTCGAAGTGAGAGTCCCCTGCAACTTCAATTCCGGAGGTACGTATAAAATAACGAGGATAAAACTCAATGGTCTATTGACAACTGGTATTGATTGGTTAAAATATTGTTCGTTGAACAATATTTCATTGAGTTTGCGTTCATTGTTTATCAGGAAGGGATCAAATCATGAATCGAAAAGTCATTATCATTGGAGCCGGCTTGACCGGCCTCAGCGCAGGCATTCACTTGCAGCAAGCTGGGATCGACAGCGAAATCTTCGAATTGGCCAGCTGGGCTGGCGGCATGTGCACCTCATGGGTACGGCAGGGATACCGCTTCGATGGCTGCATTCACTGGATGGTAGGCACCCACCCTGACTCAGACTTCTATAAGCTGTATCGAGAAGTGGATGCTTTGGCGGCAGATACGCCTGTCTACAGCTCGGACTCGATCGAGATAGAGATCGATGGAAAAATGCACGTACTGCCCCTGCACTACCCTGAATTTTGCGATTACCTGCGTAAAATCGCTCCAGAAGACAAAGCCGGCATCGATCAACTCGACCGTGATCTCAAGAGAGTCACCCACTCGAAGCTCCCCTCTGGAGGACCAGCCAATTTAAAAGAATTGATGAAATTAATGCGCGAAAGCGGCGGCTGGCTGATGGTGATGGGGAAAACCGTCTCCAAGACCGTGGAAGAGTACATCCGCCCCATCAAAAACCCCACCCTGCGCACTCTGCTTTTTGATCTGATGCCCGCCAATTTTTCGGCGACTGCCCTGCTGATGATGTTGGGCACGCGCATGACTGGGGATGGCGGCTATCCGCTGGGCGGATCGCTTGAACTCATCCGTCGTGTCGAAAGCAAATACCGTGCCCTGGGGGGCGAAATTCATTTCAACTCCAGAGTCGAAAAGATCGTCGTCGAGAATGGAAAAGCCACCGGCATCGTCGTCAAGGGAGAATTCTTCCCGGCCGACGCTGTAATTGCTGCCGGAGACGCCTATGATACCCTGGTCCAACTGCTGGGCAAACAATATCCGCACCCTCAACTGGATCAAATGCTGAACTCGGCACCGCTGTTCAAGCCGCTGGGGGTAATCTCCTTCGGTCTCAAACGCCGCTTTGACATCCCGTATGCGCGTACCTATGAAGTACCCGAAGGCATCGAGGTCGCTCCAGGAGTCGTGCAGCACCGTCTCTTCGTGCACTCTTTCGACTTTGACCCTTCCGCGGCCCCAGAAGGCGGCAGCAGCGTCATGACCATGACCGAAATGCCGCTGAAATACTGGCAAGATCTGCGTGAAAGCGACATGGTAGAATACAAACGCCAGAAACAGGCGCTGGCAGACCGCTATGCTCACGCCATCGACGCTCGCATCCCCGGTTTCGCCGATGCCATCCAGGTGACCGACGTGGCCACCCCCGCCACCTACGTACGGCTGGCTAATCTCTATCAGGGTTCCTATGAAGGCTTCCTGCCCACTCCGGCAGCGCTGCGCAAATCCATCAAAAATACCCTGCCGGGGCTGCCCAACGTTGTCCTGTGCGGGCAATGGACTGTCGCTGGCGGCGGTCTGTGCACCGCGGTGGACAGCGGCAAAAAAGCCGCTGCTCTGACACAAAAAATCCTGAAGGATTAATTAAGGAGAGCCTCAGTGAACAAACGAGAACAACAGCGCAGCGAACGACGCGAACAAATTCTGAATTGCAGCCTCGATCTGTTTATCAGCCGGGGATACGAAGCCACGAAAATTCGCGACATTGCCGAACAATTGGGTATCAGCACGGGGTTGTTCTTTAACTACTTTGAATCCAAAGAAAAAGTCTATGAAGAGTTGATCCAGATCGGGCTGTCAGGTCCAGCGCAAGCGTTGGCATTGAACCGATCAGAGCTTCCGCCTCTCGCGATTTTCGAGCAGATGACTGCCTACATTTTTGAAGCGCTCAAAAATTACTCCCTGACTGCGCGAATGTTTCTGTTGATGAGCCAGGCCATAAAATCCAAAACCAATCCTGAAAGCGTCACCACGCTGCTGACCCAATTTGATGTGACCACCCCGCTGCTGCCGGTCATCACCCGCGGGCAGCAATTGGGGCAGATTAAAAACGGGGAACCAGTAGCCTTACTCATGGCTTATTGGGGAGCCGTGCAGGGAATTGCCGAAAGCTATGCTTTTCATCCTGAATTGCCTCTGCCAGAAGCCAGCTGGGTAGTAGATATTCTAAAAGCATGATCGTTTCACCCCAACAAAAAAACCTGCCGGTAGCATACAGCTCCCGACAGGTTTTTGATTTCAACAAAATCAGCGCGAGATTGCCAGCTTGACCACCTTGCCCTGAGAATCAAGGGTAACCCGAGCATACTGGCGGTGAATGTGCTGCTCATAATTGATCTGTTTGCTGAAGCTGACCACCACCCGACTGGACGGCCGCATTTGATTACTGGTACTTTTTCCCGTCCCCGCGACAGGAGAAGCATGCGTGCGCACATGTTGGGAATGGATGTGAACCTCCGCAAATTCGATACCAGGCAAATACTGACTGGCCAGTTCTTTGGCACTGGCAATTGCTTTGGCCGAGATTGGCGAGGACTTGGCCGCATCCATGTCTTGATCCACCACCGTCTTCACCACCGGATGATCTTTTTCACGAGTGATCGTTTTAGCAGAGACCTGGTAAGGATCATAGGCAATCAACGGATCGCCGTAAAGTATGAATGAGATCAACGTCTTTTGATCTTCGCCATCCAGATAGCCCTGGCGCAGATTCATTTCACGCACGAAATCTACCTTGGCTTTCATAAAAGCGGTCCCCACCGGCTGACCTTCGACCAGATACTTCATGACCAGGTTGCCCAGCAAATCAGCCCCAATGAGCGGCGTCGTAACCGAACCGTAAGCAATCGTCGTGGAACCGATCAGCGCCAGTACTCCTTGCCCTAAAAAGGTCATCGCAATGGAATCCGTTTCACTGCGGCCGGCAATGTGACCACCGTAGCAAGCCTCGCTGAAGACAATACGCGGGGAATAAGTGTTCTTTGTGAGTGAGGACGGCTGCAACGCAACCGGGTAATCTTCACCGCCGCTGGTGTCAGAAGTATCCTTCTGGCCATACCAGTTGGGCCCATCTTCGACACCATGCAGATTGAAATAAGCAAAAGGAGACGTATTCAATTTGTCAGCAGAAAAAGCCGTTTTCGTGCCGCTGGGGCAGAGATAAAGATTACGTGCTTCCCCAATCGCCCGAAAAGAAGACAGCGAAGCCCGCTGCCAGATGGCAGCCGTATAACCTAAATTGGTGAAATTCTTGGCGTAAGCCTGACTCCAAAAGAGGAGAAAATGCAGCAGCTGATTGATCCAACTTTGCGGCCCGACCTCGTCTGTGTGATAATCGGTCAGGTTGCGAATCTGGGTCAAGAGCAACCCCGAGTCGGAGCTAACATCCCCGGGCAGCCGACCCACGGGCCAATCCCCCACGTAGTAATTCTTGTCGAGAGAGCCATAAGGGTTATCCGACGGCACCGTGGCATCGGCATCATCAGTAGGATTGGGCAGCTTGTGGAAAGGTACCACGCTGTCATTTCCCACGATCAAAACACAACCGATCATCTCACCGGTCTTGGCCAGAGCAGCATCCAGATCCGCCAGGGCCAGTTTGATCTTCCAGGGGTCAATGGCATCCACAGGGGTAATGCCATATTTCCCGCAGGTGGTCAAATCATCAGGCAAAAAGACAAAGGAATGCCAGTTCTTGGTATTCTGGATGCTGGACGCCAGTTTTGCCAGTTCATCCAGGATCACCGCAGTGCTCTGCGCGCCATACTGGCTGGTCAACCCGCCTTTGGTGGTCAAAATCACATAGGATGGAAAACGGCTATCCGCCCGTGCCGAGCTGGGGGTCTTGAGATCATCAGCAATCTTGACGAATTCGCGCTCTACTTCCTCGACCACCGCATCTTTCTTATGTGCAGCAGCTTCTTTCACACGCGGGTTCTCAGGATAGGCCTCTTCAGCGGTTGGCAACACGCGATAGCCATCGAAAGAACGAACTTCATTCAACGGCGGCTGCACCGCGGCTGCCGGGGTTTCTGCCTCGTCAAAAGAAAGGGCAGATACGGCCTGAGGCTCGTCAACTGAAGGCTCACCTGCAGGGCCACCCGCCAGATGATTCATGCCATACTTACTGGCCACTTCGCCGGGAATGGCAAAAGATTCCACAATCTGCATCGATTCGGGATACAGCGGCTTATAAGCGAAAGCATCCCCCCACATCCGCGCGGGTACCTGACCCATTGGGTCAAGAGCAGCACATTCATGTAGTAAATTAACTGCCTCATCCGTTTTAGCGCTCTCCATCCACGTGCTGGACAACAGCAAGCTGATCTGGATGCTTTCAGGCCAGCGCGAATGGTAAACCCGCCCCAGATTCAGCCGGGCAGTCAAGTCATTGTCTTTTTCTGCCAGCTGTAAATGAAGCACCCCAGCCAGACTGGGAGCATCCTTCAAGGTCATCACTTCCATCAAAATTCCGCGGGCGGTTTCCGTCTCACCTTCTGCAAGCAGCTTTCTGACCAAGAACAGTTTTCCGCCCCAATTGGGCAAATTCAAGCCATTCTTCGGAGCTGCCCCCAGGGCCTGCACCAGACCCGCGGCCTGCTGAGCTTTGACGGCATCCAGACGCGGGAAAAGGTCCTCCGCAACGCGTAAAGCATCGAGATATTCTCCATCATTGCGAATGATCTTCTCAAGGATCGGCGCAGCCATCGTCTCACGGCCTTCCTGAACCAATCCCTGCACCAACATCAAGTTGATCTCGAGATCCCCAGGATAAGAAGCCAGCCAGGCAGTAGCCGCCTGACGAATGAACTGATACGATTTGCTTTGCAGGGCCGTCTTGAGGTACTGCAGTAATTTCGACCGTTCGATCATTTGCACATCAGAAGAATGGGTCATCATAGGTGTGAACTCGCTTCCTGTGAACTTTCTACCAAATTCAGTGCAATAACCGCGCCAAGTTGACGGCGAACGTTAAGATCATTGGGGGCCAATTCGGCCGCCTTGCGCAACAATGCTTCAGCTTTTGCATAATCACGGGCATTCTTCATAAGGGCAGCCGCAGCCAACACCGCTGACAAATTCTCAGGGTCAAGCGTCATGGCCTGTTCCAGAGTCTTCAGCGCAGAAGCGAAATCGCGCTGCTGTTCATACACTTTGCTCAGCTCAAGATAAGCCTCAACATCGTCACTCTTTTGAGCAATGCTCTGGCTGAAATGATGGATTGCCTGATCGAGATTGCCGCTTTCCAGTTCCAGTTGGCCCAGGAATTTTTGCATCTGCGGCTGTTCGTTAGCCAACTGCAGTGAGAGTTGAGCAGCTTTTTCAGCCCCTGCGCGATCTCCGGCCGCGAACTGAGAATCCGCCAGCATATTGAGCAGTTCCACATTATCTGGGTAGCGTTCCACCAGGCTCTCAAGTAAACTGCGCGCATTAGCAGGCCCATTGATCTCTTTGACCAGTTTGGCCTGTTCGATGAAGAGAGAGAGGGTAGCTTTGCTTGAGCGAGAAGCTTTTTCAAGGGTCTGCAACGCCAGCGGCTTATTCCCCAGCAGCGCAAATGCTTTGGCAGCCAAGAGCAAAGCCTCGGGTTGAGTCTCCTCCTGACGCAGTACCTTTTGCGCCAGTTCCAGCGCGGATTTGGCGTCCCCTTTGCCCATCAAGATCTGGGCACGAAGTAAATAAGGGCTGGCCGAGAATTCGTTGATCTGGCTGGCGCGTTCCGCCGCTGAAAGAGCAGCGTCAATCTGCCCGGATTGATAGTAAGCATCGGCCAGGCCTTCCCAGGCCTCAAATTGATTTGGCTCCTGCTCCGTTACCTGCTGTAAGCGTTCAATTGCCGGCTCAAAGTTTTTGGATTGCAGATAGACCTTACCCAATTGCAAAGCTGCGACGGAATCGTCGGCGTGAGCAGTCAGTACTGCCTCATAATGTTTGGCACTGTTTTGCCAATCACCCACCCGATTCCATAATTCCGCAGCAGACGCATGCCAGTTGCTTTCTTCTGGCCAACTTTCGAGGGCTTCTTCCATCCGATTGATGGCTGCATAAGTTTCCTTCTGCATCTGGCTGATCTTTGCCCCCAGTACATGAATCACCGGGAGGGCCTGTCGATCCTTTTCAGCCTGATCGATGGCCGCTGCCGCTGCATTCAGGTCACGTTCAAGAGAAGCCCTGGCCAGCAAAGCGGCTGTACCACTCTCGTCGAGATGCTTCTTCCCTAACTGGATCGCGGTTTGTTCCTGCCCAGAACGGATGAGTGCCAGCATCATGGCCTCGATATCCTCCTGAGAAGGACTGATCATCGCCAACCGGCGAATATTAGTCTGGTTCGGATCGAGAACAGCTTTGGCACGAGCCAGCCAATGCTCATTCTCTATGGAACTGCCCACTGCAGAATTTTCTGTCAGTGCCAGCAGTTCTGAGCGGTAAGAATCCACAGCGGTCTCGCCCATCCCATGCTGCTGCGCACCCAGATCGCCAAATTTGTAGAAAAATTCCAGTGCCTTGGTCAGAGTTTGCAGACGCAGAGAACTCGCACAAGCATTTTTCGGTTGATCGGCTGCGAGACGACGGCTGACAGCTTCGGCTTCCTGCCAGTGAGCTGCAGCAAAAGCCGCTTTGATCGCCTGACGCGCCTCACTGACTGCCTGAGCACTGGTAAAGCCCGGTGCAGCAACCACTTGCGGCAATTCCTGAACGAAAAGCGCTTCTGCCGTAGCCCAATCGCCACTTAAGGCAGCCTGACGGCTGGCATTGAGCTTCAGAGCGGCAGACTCAGGATATTTTTCGAGGGCGGTCATCAAAAGCTCACCCGCACGCTGGGTTTGACCAGCATCCAGCAAAATCTCACTTAATTGGGCCGCCAGCATGGGATCCGCCAGCGCCTTACTTTCCGCGGACATATCATCTAGCCAGATACCGATCTCATTGCCATCTCCCAGCGCATAATCCGCCTCGAGCAGCAGACCGGGTTTCCCCTCTTCCACCTCTCGTACCTGTGCATAATCAGCAGACTCAAAGGCCAGCTCCTGCGCCAACCCACCGGCCTGCGCGTCTTCATCAAGCATGGGTCCCCAATCTGCCGGGGTGAAGGACAAACTGACTTTTTGCGGGACCTGTTGATTGGTCTCAGGAAGGTTCTTGAGCAGTTCGAAAGCCAGCGCGGTTTTACCGGCAGCATGCTGAGTTTCAGCAGTAATCAGGCCCAACCATTTCTGGCTGCCCAGCGATTGCTGCAATTCACTCAGTATTAATTCTGCCTCGGCCGGCTGACCGTGACTGCGCAGATAACCTGCCAAATCCACTTTCGCCGCAACAGAGGAAGTGCTTTTCTCGCCAGCACGGTAACGTAAAGCATCCACCGCCCCGGCAATATCGCCTACAGCATCGAAAAGTCTGGCGGCACGGGTAATCAGTTTCTCTTGCTGGCATTTCACCAGACCATGTTTGATCTGTGCCTCCAGCGTCTGAACCGCCGCAAGTTCTCCATCCGCCAGCTTCATCTCGGCCAGAGTCAACTGCAGAGGCAAAGGATCACGATGCACTTTTGCCAGATTTTCAATGGCCTTTTCTGCCTCTTCCCGCTTGCCCAGATTGCTCATGAAATCAGCAAACCAGCTGGCGCTCTCAGCCACGTTCTGCGCTGCATCCAGCACCTGGTTGGCCTGAGTCACCGCATCGCTGATCTCGCCTGTTGTTTGATCGATCTCAGCCAGGGTTTGATTCACCCCTACCCAATCAGGATGGTTTTCAGTCAAATTCTGGATTGCACCCAGGGCCAGTTCGAATTTACCCAGAAAAGCAGCAGCACGAGCGAAACCCGCCTGGATGCGGTCAAACCAGCTAGAATTTTCACTTTCGCTGTCTTTGAGCAAATTGCTCAGGAATTCGAAAGCCTTCGCGGACTCGCCTTCTTTGATTGCCAGTTCTCCAGCCAGGGTTTTGGCTGCCAGGTTGTGAGGATCACGTGCCAATACTTCGCTCAGAAGCGCGCGCGCCCGCTGAACCGACTCATTTTCAGGAAGCCCCGTCTTTTGCACATTGCGGTAGTCTTCGCCCAGCACTGAATCGACATAAGCCAGACGCCACTCATCCTTGCAGCTGGTATCCGCGAGGACCGGCTCGAGCAAGTGAGCCGCTTTCTGGCGTTCACCTCTCTGCAAAGTCAGATCAGCGTATTCGTAAATCGCCTGCGGACGATCCGGGAAAGCAGTATAAGTTTTAGAAACGAGCTCTTCCAGCCCAGCCACGCCCAACGTCTTTTCCGCTGCGATCATGGTCAAAGCGGTCTCGAAATCTGTCGCGGTTCCATCGGCCTGCAGCAGGCTGAGGGCATCCGAAGCCTGGCCGGCAGCCAGCAAAGTCTTGGCCAGAGTCAGCACTACCCGCTGATCTCTCGGGAAAGTCGTATGTGCGGTATTCAAAACGGCAATGGCCTGCTCTGGCTGACCTTTTTCGCGATGCAGTTCCGCCATCAACAGCCAGGGATCAATCGACTCGGGAGCACTGGTCACCGAACGATTGAGAAAATCGAGAGCCTTTTCGCTTTGCCCCAGCTTGTGATGAGCAAAGCCCATCACCGCCAGCGCTCGCCCATTTTCCGGGTCAGAGCCAAGCACTTTTTCAGCAGTCTGCAAAGCCAGATCCGCCCGGCCCACCTTGACGGCCGCTTCAGCATACTGCAATTGATCGGCTTCTTCCGCGTCATCATGAGTAAGGAAATAATCTTCATAGCCTGCGAAAGCCTGTTGCCAATCCTCTGCCTGATAGTAGGCCTCGGCCAATTCCTTTTGCCAGGAAGCATTCTCAGGCTCAAGCAGGGTCAGATTCTCCAACGCCTGAATGCTCTGCTGTGGATTATGGACCTGCTGCGCCGTTTGCCACAACTGGCGATAGAGAGCAGCATCGGCAGGAGATTGCCGGATCAGATCTTCCAGTACCTGCGCGGCTTTGCCCCAAAGCCCAAGAGCCTCATATTGACCGACCAACTGGCGGCGATTCCAACCCACGGCACGCTGTGCTTTGAGTGCGGCAGGCTGCACCAATGCGTCGCTGGATTCACTAGCAATCTGCCGGGCCAACGTCTCATTGCCCGCCTTCATGATCTTCTCGGCGCCCAGCAGCGAAGCCAGCGGGGATTCAGAAGCGATCAAGTCCACAGTAGGCTCGCCGCCTGTCATCGCCAACTCAGTCATCACCTGCGGATCTTCTTTCACCACGGCGGGGATTTCCAACTCAACCGGAAGTGTCTCAGCAGAATGCAAGGAAGCCTTCTGCACCTGGACACCGGCATACTCTGCGGCAAATAATTTTTCAGCAGCGCTCAAATAGTGGTCCGCCAGTTCAGTTTCTCCGGCATACTGTGCCAGAGCTGCCAGCTGACGCTGGGTAATGGCCTGCCCCATGCTCTTTTCAGAGCTGGCCCAAACCTGAGCCACTGAGATTTCTTCTGCCTGCGGTCTGGCATGGCGTTCCAGCAATTCCGCGGCCAACTGATGAGGTAAAGCCTCGTCGCCAAGCTCTTCCAGCCCATGAAGGGCTTCAAGCTGCAGCGAAAGCGGCTGAAAATTCAGCAAATTCTTGTAATAGCGCCCGATTTCTTCGGACTCGAATGGCTGTGAAAAAAGAATCGACTGTACCAGCGGCAAACCAAATTCAGCCGTTCGGGCCTGAAGCAGGGCTTGCAAGAAAGAAGAGCGATCTTCGCTCCAGGCAAAAAGCAGAGAATAAATGCTCTGCCAGTATTCCTGCCAGGATTCGACAGAATCAATGCCTTGCAGAGCCAGTGCCTCTTTAAAAAGAGCCGTCCAATCTGAATTTTTGCGTTCCTTCTGATCCAGCGCCAGCGCCAGCAATGCCGCGTCCTGGAATTGCTGCACCGGCTGCTGCGCGTGCAGATATTCTTCATAAGCCAGCATCGCCCGTTCGAGCAAGTCAACAGAGGGTGTCGCGGGTTGATCCACAGGCTGCAGCAAAGCGGGATCCAGCTCGAATAAAGCGACCCTGGCGGGAGTCAATGCAAAATTCTCGTCTGGCCAATCTGTGACCAAACGATCCAGCAGATCGGAAGAAACCAGTTCTTTCCACAACAAATTTTCCCGCTTTAAAGCACGCAAAGCGGGAATCCGCTTTTCGGGGGTAAAGGAGCGATCCAGAATCTGTGTGAGCTTTTTGGCGAACATGGTGGTTTCCTTTCTGCCGGCAGAGAGCGAATGAATCAACTAGCGAATTTGCAAAACGATGGCGTAAGCGGCCCCAATCAAAGCAATGCCAATCATCAGCAGTAAAATGCCAACACCGGCCGCCGTTTTTACCAGTTCATTCAAGGCATCGATGAGTGAGCGTGCGTTGCCCACCAACCCGGTAATGTCATCGGTCAATCCCTTTTGGGCCAGTTTGGTCGTCTGTTCAGAAATGTTCTGCAAGTCCTTACCAAGCAGTTTCTTGACCAAAACGAAGACCCCCACCCCCAGAAAAACTAGCCCGGCGATGAGCAGGGTAATACCCATGGTCAAAATGAAATCATTTACGGTCATCGAAAACATAACACCCTCCAGAATTCAATCTCTAGAGGGTGTAATTGCAAGTTTTATGCCAATGAGAAGATCACGCTGGGTGACGGACCTCAGAAGGTAAATCCGCCATCTTGATCTTTTCTCCATCACACAGGATCATGGCCCGTTCAATAGCATTGGAAAGCTCGCGGATATTGCCTTTCCAGGTGTAATTCTGCAGCGCCTCGAGAGCCTGCGGCTCAATGGCCTGAACGTTCATCGCCATATTCATGTTGTAGTGGCGGATAAAATGGCCTACCAGCTCAGGCACGTCCTCACGGCGTTCCCGCAAAGGCGGCAGTTCGATCTCCACCACCTTCAAACGATAATAGAGATCCTCACGGAATTCCTTAGCCTCGATCATCTGAGGCAAATTGCGGTTCGAAGCCGAAATCACCTGCACATCCACCTGGACCGGCTGCAGCCCAGCCACGCGCAAAAAACTCTGCGATTCGATTGCGGTCAGCAGCTTGGCTTGAATCTCAAGTGGCATGGAAGAAATCTCGTTCAGAAACAAGATGCCCTGATCAGCGACTTCCATCAGCCCCACCTTGCGCTTTTGGGCCGCCCCCGTAAAGGAATTCGGCTCATACCCAAAAAGCTCGATCTCGAGCATGGTACTCTGAATGGCGGCGCAGTTGATGGATACCAGGGACTTAAAACGCCGCGTTCCCACAGTGTGAATGTACTTGGCTAAAACGTCCTTGCCAGTACCCGTCTCACCGGAAATCAACACGTTGGCCTTTCGCTGAGCTGCCTTCCAGGCCAGTTCAACGACTTCTTTCATTTTTTCCGATTTGCCCACCACAAAGTTGACCGATTGATTCTGCTCATCACGCAAATGATCAAGCTCACGGCGCATGGCAATAATGTCACTGGCTCGCTTGATGGATTTTTCGAGACGAGCGAAATCCACCGGCTTGGTCAAAAAGTCCATCGCACCGTTCTTCATAATTTCCACGGCGGTGTCAATATCACCATAGCCCGTAATCATGATCACCGGCGGATGATAAGGTAAATTTGCCATCTCAATCAGCAAATTGGGGCCATAGCCATCCGGCAGCTGCATATCCATCAGCACCAGATCACAATTGCCTTTGCCCACCTGTTCTTTTGCCTCGGCATAGGTCGCCGCAGTGATGGTGGAATAACCCTTCTCTTTCACCAGGGCTTCCAGATTGATGCGGGTATGCTCCTCGTCATCGACAATCAAAATCGTTATGCTCATTCAGAATCTCCCATTAATGCCGGCAGGCAAACAATAAAATGCGTCGCCCCCGGGAAGGATTTCACCGAAATACTTCCCTTGTGCGCCGTCACGATCTGCTTGGTAATCGTCAACCCCAAACCAGTGCCCTTGGCGCTGGTGGTCACAAATGGTTCAAAAATGCGTTCGCGCATTTCTTCGGGAATGCCCGGGCCATTATCCGAAACGGTGATCTCGACCATGGGCAGCCCCACCGAATTGGTATTCAAAACGGCATTGACCGCCAGGGAATCGCCGCTCAGTGACATGGCATCCACCGCATTCGAAATCAAATTGGTAAACACGCGGTCGAGTGCCCGCGGATCACCGTTGATCTTATCTACTTTGGGATCGATGTTGAGAAAAGACTTTATCCCGGCATTGGCAAAGCGCGGATGCCATTTATCCAGCAACCGTTTGAGATAGGGTCCTATCTCAATGACCTCGAGATGCAGTTCGTTAGAACGAGAATAAGCCAGCAATGACTCAAGCAGGTGGTTGAGACGGGTACAGTCATTGATGATGTTCTCGACAATCTCTTTCTTGGGATCCTCTGCGGATAGCCCGCTGCCCAGGCGCTGTGCCCCCAGCGAGATGTTATTGATCGGATTACGAATGTCGTGCACCACCGCGGCCGTATAATCGCCCAGCACCGCCCGGTGTTCCAGATGCTCCACAACGGCCTTGTGATTCTCGGTTTCGCTGATATCGCTGAGCAAAATCTCGATCGCCAGCAAATTCTCTTTTACCAGCACCGGCAGCACCTTCACCACCGCCGGGAAAGGTTCACCGCGGCGGCGATTGAGCGTCACCTTGCCTACATTCTGAGTCGCAATCCCCTTGCGAGCTTCATCCAGTGCCGGGGAAAGACGATCGGTACCAATGAGAATATTCCCGTAATCCTGGCCAGTAACTTCCTGCGAACTGTATCCCAAGATCCATTCAGCCGCTGGATTGATGTGCTGGATCGTAAAATCAGTGTTGAGCAAGATCACAGCCTCATCGATATGATTGATGGCCTCGTTCAAAGTATTGATCAAGTTTGTGTAGGAATGATTTTCGCCGCGCAGGGCATCGATGAGAAGATAATGGCGATACAAAGCCAGCATTTGATCAGTAATGATCTGCAGCAAGGAAGCATCCAGCCCGACAGGCATCTGCTCTTTGCCGGCGAGGACGATCAACCCTTCCATCGAGTCGGCATTGCGCAAAGGCGCTGTTACAATGTAATGATAGCCCTGGCTGCGCCCATATTGATGCAAATCCGTGAGAATACGCATCTCAGGGGTCCAGAAATGCACCTCGGTAAAGCGATAAGAATCCGTAAAGGGCATGGCCTGCGGAAATTCAGTGCCTTCCCCGGCAAAAGCGACCCGATAAAACTGCGGCTTGCGGTAATCGATCTGGTACAGCAAAGTCACTTCCGCGCTGGAAACCTGATGAACCAGCTCCACGGCACGAGTGAAAGCTTCTTCGAGGTTGTCACAATTGATCAACTGGGAAAAATCGAGCAATTTCTGATAAGCTTCCACCGATAAAGAAGCGGATGGTTTTTTGTCGGCTTCCGGCTCGGCCTGGATCGTCCTCAGCCAACGAGTGCTTTGATCCAAATAATTGAAGCGCAAAGGAATGTCGAGCACAGTGTGATCCTGCTTGCGCAAGGAACATTTACGCCATTCCCCAGAAGTAATTTCTTTAAGAGACAATTGCGGGAAAAGGAAGTCCAGCGGCTGACCGGCTACTTCCTCATTGGGGTAACCGCATAATTTCATGAATTCGCTATTGATGAAGGTAATGGTGTTCTCTTCTCCATCGAGCAGCGCACAAGGGGCCTTTTCCAGGCTAATCAAAGAAGTCAGCACCGGCATACCCGGTTCTTTGACCCGGTTAAACAGGCGATCAGTGACACTGCGCGGAAGAGAAGGACTCAATGCTGAACTGCCGTCTTACGAAGATGAGCGGGGAGAATCCCCTCGATCGAACGATATTTAGCGACCGTGCGGCGGGCAACCTCATAACCGCGTTCTGATAACATCTCGACCAGCTCCGAATCACTCAATGGAGAAGCTTCATGATCGATGATCTCCTTCAACACGGTGCGTACATTCAAACTGCGATCAAAGAACATGGCCAGCGGCACGATCTTTTTGTTGGGCAACTGCACTGCTTTGTTGGCCACTGCCCGTGAAATGGTGGATTCGTGTACTTCCAGTTCACGAGAAAGCCGGGCGCGCGTCACCGGCTGCAAAAATTTATCACCGTGCAAAATGAACTCACGCTGCAGCGTTACCACGCGCGAAAGCAGCCGCTCCATCGTATGATTGCGCTGCTGCAGGCATTTGACAAACAAAGAAGCTTTATCCAGATCCCCCTTCAGCTCTTCTTTTTGTCCAGGAACCGCTTCATGCACCGCCTGCTTAAAGAGTGGATTGACCCGCAATGTACCGCTCAGGGGCATGATGATTTCCACTACCAGAGGGTTCTCGGGATTTTCGTTGAGATAATTGATGATGATATCCGGGCGATGATAAACCTGCATTCCTTCTGCGCCGGGTGAACGCAAATCGCCCCAATGCGACCGCCCCGGGAAAGGATTGAGGTTATCGCTGATGAATTGACCAATGGACGCCACCTGCTTCTGAGATATCCCCAGATGGTGGGCAATTTCAGCATATTGATGATGGCTGAGCAAATCAAGACAATCACTGACCAGCGCCTTGGCCTGGGCGGGAACCGATGAAATTTCAGCCAACACATCCAGCTGTACCAGCAAAGCCTCGCGTGAGTCGAGTGACCCTACCCCGATGGGATCCGCGCGCTGGATCAATTGTTGTACCTTCTTTACTTTTTCCAGTGAAACATGCAAATACTGAGCAATATCCAGCAAGGTCGTGGTCAAAAAACCGTCTTCATCCAAGTGGGTCAGCAAAAAAGCGGCAATGCTGCGCTCTTCGTTCTGCAGGTCAGGAGCGATCTGGCGCAAAACATAAGTAGGCAGATCACTTTCTTCGGGAGCAAAAGGTTCCTGTTCTACTTCGGTATCGACGTAGTCTTTACGGGGAATAAAATCATCGCGCGGCGAGAGAAAAACGACCGGCTCTTCCGCGGTAGGATTAGTAGGTAAACTGCACACCGGGCAAACCCCATGTTCCCCCAGCAAACGGTGGCACTTCGGGCAGCGGCGCTCTTCCACAATTTCCAATGCCGGATTGGCTGCCAGCTCAGACTCGATCTTTTCGCCCAATTCTTCGGTGGTCAGCGTCAACAGGGCCATCGTCTGCGCCAGATGGGCAGTGGTCATGGGTCTGGAAGTAGGGATCTGAAACTGAAACATGGATAACCTCGTTTCTCAAGAAGAGTATAGCGTATTTAGCGATTCGGTGCAAGTTCTATGCCACGGATTTTTGACAAAATGATAGAATTGCAGCAAACAAATCAGGAGTATGCAATTGGACCGTTTGACCATCATTGGCGGTGGATTGGCAGGCAGTGAAGCTGCCTGGCAGGCCGCCGAACGAGGAATCGAAGTTGACCTTTACGAAATGCGCCCTACCCAAACGACCGGAGCGCATCTGACCGACCGTCTGGGAGAACTGATCTGCTCGAACTCGCTGGGTTCCGCTCTGCCCGATCGGGCCGCCGGGGTACTCAAGCAAGAGCTCAAGGCCATGGACTCACTCGTTTTGGCCTGTGCCGAAGCGTCCGCCCTGCCCGCCGGCGCCGCGCTAGCAGTGGACCGGGACGCCTTCGCTAAAGCTATCACCGAAAAGGTCAGCCAACACCCGTACATTCATCTGATCCGTGAAGAAGTGAAAGAACTCCCGGATGGGCCCGCCATAATCGCCTCGGGACCGCTCACTTCCCCTGCACTGGCTGAAGCCATCACTCGTTTCACCGGCCAGGAGAATCTCTTCTTTTTCGATGCCATCGCCCCCATCGTCAGCCGGGATTCCATTGACATGAACGTAGCCTTCCGGGCCTCACGGTACGAATTTCTGGAAGAAGGCAGCGGAGATTACATTAACTGCCCATTCACTCAGGAGCAATACGAAACTTTCGTCAGCGAGCTGGCCCAGGCACAGCGCATTCATCTGGAAAGTTTCGAGGGGCTGGCAGAACAGGAACGTACTGCCGGGCACAAATTGTTCTTCGAAGGCTGCCTGCCTGTGGAAGTACTGGCGAACCGTAACCAGAATTCGCTGGCCTTTGGCCCCATGCGCCCGGTTGGGCTGCGCAATCCACATACCGGCAGACGCCCCCACGCGGTAATCCAGTTGCGGCAGGATAATCTGAGCAATACTCTGTACAATCTCGTGGGGTTCCAGACCAACCTGACCTTCTCAGAACAAAAACGAGTCTTTCATCTGATTCCGGGGCTGGAAAACGCTGAATTCGTCCGCTATGGGCAGATGCACCGAAACACCTTTCTGTTCTCACCAGCACTGCTGGAGCCTACCCTGCAAAGCAAAACACGGCCAGAGTGGTTCTTTGCTGGCCAGATCGTGGGAGTCGAAGGCTACATGGGCAACGTTGCCAGCGGTTTGGTCGTCGGGATCAACGCAGCCCGGCTGCTGCAGAAACGCCCCCTGATCACCTTGCCGCCAGAAACCATGACCGGAGCCCTCCTCTATTACATCACTCACGCCAGCCCGGCTGATTTTCAACCCATGAAAGCCAACTTCAACATTCTGCCGCCGCTTGAAAACCCTTCGCGCAGTAAAAAAGAACGCGGTCTGGCACATGCAAAGCGTTCAGCTGCCTGGTTTCAGGAACATTTTCCGGAAAAGTGACATGAAAAAAACGCCAGGGTACGTCTCCTTGATTTTCTGTCTGCTGCTGGCTGCCTGCTCTGCCACGAATGCTAGCTCCACTGATCCAGCCCAAGAATTCGACGGGCAGCGCGCTTATCAAGACGTGGTGAATCAAATGGCCTTCGGGCCGCGCATTCCCGGCAGTGAAGCACATCAGCTAGCGGAGGAATACATTGCCACCGAACTGGAAAAGGCCGGCTGGCAGGTAGAATTGCAACAATCGACCGTCACGGATCATCCGGTCGTCAATATTCTGGCCTACCGATCCAAGACGGATCAACCCATCCTTTTGGGAGCCCACTATGATTCACGCATGATTGCCGATCAAGACAGCGATCCCAGCCTGACCACGCAGCCAGTGCCCGGGGCCAATGACGGCGCTTCAGGAGTCGCTGTACTGCTGGAACTGGCCCGTACGCTGCCCGCTGAGGAACAAAACGTCTGGCTGGTCTTTTTCGATGCCGAAGATCAGGGGCATATCCCCAGTTGGAACTGGCTGCTCGGTTCTACCGAATTCGCCGCGCACCTGACCGTGAAGCCCCAGGCAGTGGTCGTGCTGGATATGATCGGGGATGCCGATCTCAACATCTACCGCGAGATCACCTCCACGAAAAACCTGACAGATCAGATCTGGCAGACCGCAGCCAGTCTGGGGTACAGTCAGTACTTTATTGATGAAGAGAAGTATTCTATGCTCGACGACCAGACCCCCTTCTTAAATGCCGGCATCCCGGCAGTGGACGTCATCGATTTCGATTACCCCTACTGGCATACTGCACAAGACACCACTGACAAAGTGTCCGCGCACAGCCTGGAAATCGTCGGCAAGACGATCAGTGCCTGGCTAAAAACGCAATAATCACTCAATTCCATGCCGGTGAAAGTCTCTCCAGCTGCTTGCCCATGACGTTCCAGAGAGAATCATCTGCTCAATAGTTGGCAAAAACCCGAAGCAGGCGTAAACTAATCATTACCATTTTAACGAAGGAATGTCTGCATGACACCAAACTCAATCCATTTTGCACCTGCTGAACGTATTGCCTCCATCAAACCGTATTTCTTTGCTTCGCTGAACAAGAAGATCACGGATTTGAAGGCCAAAGGAGTCGATGTGATCCGGATTGACATGGGTTCCCCCGATCTGCCGCCGCAAGATTTCATCATCGACAGTCTGGTCGAATCCGCACGGCGGGCAGATACTCACGGCTACACCCCCAATGGCGGTACCCCCGCTTTTCGCAAGGCCATTGCCAATTATTACATGGAACGTTTCGAGGTTGAACTTGACCCCCAGAAAGAAACCATCGGCCTGATCGGGTCCAAGGAAGGTTTGTTCAATCTGAGTCAGGTGATCCTCAACCCTGGGGATGTGGCACTCGTACCCGACCCGGGTTACCCGGTATATACTGCTGGGGCAGAAATTGCTGGCGCCGAGATCGTCGCAATGCCCCTCTTGAAAGAAAATGGCTTTCTGCCCGATTTCGATGCCCTCCCAGCGGAAGCCCTGTCACGGGCTAAGCTTATGTGGCTTAATTACCCGAATAACCCTACCGGCGCCATTGCCCCGATAGAATTCTTCGAAAAAGCCGTCCTTTTTGCGCGCCAGCATCATCTGCTGCTAGCCCACGACGCGCCCTATACCGACGTCTGTTTCGACCACTATCATGCCCCCAGCCTGATGCAAGTACCCGGAGCCAAAGAAGTCGCCGTTGAATTCAACTCGCTTTCAAAAACCTACAACATGGCGGGTTGGCGCCTGGGGATGGCAGTGGGCAACGCTGAAGTCATCGAATACCTTTCCACCTACAAAAGCCAGATGGATACGTCAAATTTTGCTCCCGTTTTTGCGGCCGGCGTCACGGCATTAACTTCCGATCAGGATTGGCTTGAGGAGCGCAACGCTCTCTACCAAGAACGCCGTGACCTGGTGGTCAACGGACTGCGTGCAGCCGGCTTGAGCGTGGATACGCCGAAAGCGGCAATTTACGTATGGGCCGGGCTACCTGCCGGCGAGAACGATTCCATCCGTTTTTGCAACCGCATGCTGGAAGAGACCGGGGTCAGCACCACCCCTGGGATCGTGTACGGCAAGCATGGCGAAGGATTCCTGCGTGTCTCTCTGGGCACCGCCACAGAGCGCATCGCAGAAGCCATGCAGCGGATCATTCACTGGACAAAATAATTCATGGCCTCTAAAACAACTTTCCCAACGCACCCCCCAAGAGAACGCGTCTTTCTGGTCGGGGTCGAGATTCGTTCGGAACCTACCGAACTCAGCCTGGAAGACTCGCTGGAAGAACTGGCCCGCCTCGCGGAAACTGCCGGCCTGGAAGTGGTCGGCGTGACCTCGCAGCGGCTGGAAGCTGCCAACCCGGTTACTTACATCGGCAGCGGTAAAGTCGAAGAACTCTTCAGCCTGGTCGAAGAAACCCTGGCTGACGTGGTCATTTTCGACAATGAACTCAATCCGCGCCACCAACGGGAACTGGAGAAGCGCCTCGGCCTGCACGTGCGCGTTCTGGACCGTACCGCACTCATTCTGGATATCTTCGCCCAGCACGCCAGCACCCGCGAAGGCATTTTGCAAGTGGAGCTGGCACAAAATGAATATCGGTTGCCCCGCTTGACCCGTGCCTGGACCCATCTGGAACGTCAGACCGGCGGCGGCGGCGGTTCTGCCGGCTCAGTCGGCGGCGTCGGCCTGCGTGGCCCGGGAGAAACCCAGCTTGAAGTAGACCGCCGTTTGATCCGCAAACGAATCTCGATCTTGAAAGAAGAACTCGAAAAAGTACGCGCTCACCGGCAACGCTACCGCCAACAGCGCAAACGCTCGCGCATTCCGCTGATCTCGCTGGTAGGTTATACCAACGCCGGCAAATCAACCCTGCTCAATCATCTGACCCGTTCTGAGGTTTACGTGGCTGACCAGTTATTCGCCACCCTTGACCCCACCACGCGACGTGTGGAACTGCCAGGCGGATATAACGCCCTCGTCACCGATACCGTGGGCTTCATCCAGAAACTACCGACCCAACTGGTCGCTGCCTTCCAGGCTACACTGGAAGAAATTGCCGAAGCCGATCTGCTGATTCATGTGGTGGATATCACCCACCCCAACGCGCAAGCCCAGGCACATTCCGTCGCGGAAACCCTCAAAGAAATCCACGCCGATCACATTCCAACCATTATTGCGCTGAACAAGATAGATGGATTGTCGGACCCATCTCTGGCAGCAGAAATCGTCGGGGAATTCCCCAATGCAGTGGCCATCTCCGCTCTCACTGGCAGCGGATTCGATGATCTGAAAGAGATGATCGAATCCGAATTATTCGAAAACTACACGCATCTCTCAGTCGAAATCCCCTACACTGAAGGCCAATTGATCAGCCTCTTCCACGAACAGGGACAGGTGGAGTACATTGAGCACACGCGTAAAGGGGTCTTCTTGCAGGGGTTAATCCCCGGACGCCTGGTGGCTCGCTACAATGGTTTTCAAGCCAGTGCCCCCACTGAAAAACTGAGCGACGCTGACCTGATCGACAATCCAGAATCAGATAACGATCCAGAAAATTAAAAACGAAGAAGCTTCTCCAACTAGGGAAGCTTCTTTTGTTGTCATGCCTTGCAGAGAGGAAACCTCTTCATTCAGACGAGTGAATGGATGATGAAATTATTTCTTTTTGGTTTCTTTCTCAACACTGACGACTTCGCGGCCCTGGTAATGCCCACAATTGGGGCATACCGTATGAGGCAAGCGCATCTCACCGCAATTGCTGCACTGAACCAGGTTCATCGATTGCAGTGCATCCTGTGAACGACGGCGGTCACGGCGTCCTTTGGAAAGTTTTCGTTTTGGAAGAGGTACCATTCTTACGCTCCTGTCATAGATTCCCACGCCCGCCAATACCTTGACAGGCCGATACATTATATTGCCCCTGCCCCTGGCTGTCAAGCTAATCGCATCGGAATTAAAACAACCAGAAGAACCCTTGTCACAGCTCAGGCTTTGGGCTCTGGGTCAGAAGCAGATGGTTCCTCTGCGCCCAGATGATCCTCACGCAGATCATGCAGAAAGACCTGCAATACCTGGATGGTCTCTTCGATCTTGGGAGCCACAATCCCGCGCAGGCGTGCCAACTCCTGATTCCCGCTGGGAGTGATCGAATATGTGCGGACCGTACGTCGGGTCGGATCCGCCCACTCGCCCTGGATAAAGCCCTCTTCCTCAAGTTGAGTGAGCAAAGGATAAATCGCCCCCGGGTTCGAGACCCACTGCCCATTGGTGCGCGTGGCCAGAATGTCCATAATTTCATTGCCATAACGCGGCTGCTGCGCCACCAGATGAAGCACATACAAAGGCAGCAACCCACCACCTTTGCTCAGTAGATTCGCGACAAAGGGATTGAAGGAATCCATTCCTTGCTGCCAGGGGCCAAAGCGCCGCCCGCCAAAAATCCAGTGCTGCTCCGGCCAAACGCCAAAAAACTGGAAGAAATAATCACGCCAGGCCTGAACTTCTTGCGGAGAAGGAGCATGCCCATGGTGATGCCCCTCCCCTGGGTGAGAACGGCGGCGCTCCTCGCGCCATTCCTCCCAATAATTCTCACGCTCTTCGTGACGATGCTCACGCATTCTTTCACGATCATAATAGCGGTGTTCACGCTCAATTCTTGACATCGTTTCTTCCTTTTACCCAATGAACTGTTCCTTGAGTTATATCATAGCTCAAGAATTCTTTCTTTTTTCAGGCTTATTCTCCGCCACGACGGCGCTGACGGTGTTCGCGGTGATGATCTGGCTTTTTCGCCGCTGTCAGCTCAGGCAAAAGCACAGCGATTTTCTCGATTTCATCAGCATGGAGCTTTCGACAAACACCCGGGAGAACCTCTCCTTTTATCAACGCGTCAGCAAAACCCCAGCAATTCACAAACCCACACTTCCCGCAATTCCGGTGAGGCAAACATTCATAAACCGCCGTCTGCCGCTGATCACCGCTCGTAGCCGGCATATCAGGATCAGCAGGGAGAACCACTCCTTCGACCTCTTTTACTGAAGTATCCACGCTAAAACGGATCGCCTCGCGCAGGTCTGCCACCGCCTCGCGCGCTGAGTCCCCAGCCCCAATGGCCAGCGGAGGGCGCCAGAAAGCATGATAAGTGTGGGTGGTTTCATCAAAAACGATCTCGATTTCATCCTTCTCAGTTGTCATATCTTCTTCCAATTCACAGTTTCAACTTTGTTCGTTGTAATAATATTGAATTCAATATTATTGTAATAATAGAGGTTTTTCTCTCCCCTGTCAAGGGGGTAAACCCTGAAACTCTATGTTTATTCTTAATTTATTGATGTACAATTTCGATATGGAAATCAATTTTGCAGTCGCGAAGATCAACCAGTATTCTTTTTCTGAGAGCGGAGATACTCTCGAAACCGTTGAGCGACCCAATGGTGGCATTTCCATGGTTCTCGCGGATTGTCAATTTTCTGGGCATGACGCCAAGACGATCTCAACCATGATCGTCCGCAAGGTGGTCAGCCTGTTAGCCGAAGGAGTGCGCGACGGGGCAGCCGCTCGAGCGGCTTCAGATGCTCTGTACACCGAAAAAGAAGGCAAAATACCCGCCAGCCTGAATATTCTCTCAGTAGATCTGCAGACCAGCACCGTGGTGATTTCACGCAACAGCCCCACACCGATTTTCATTGCCCGTGGGGAAGAAGTCGAATGCATCGGCGGAGACAGTGAACCCATTGGATCCTCGCGCAACGTCAAGCCAGTCATCACTGAGTTCCCGCTGGAGAACGGTATTACCGTGGTCATCTACAGCGAAGGTGTGCTGAATGCCGGCCTGAACTACAACCAATCTTTCGATCTCTGCACCCTGCTTTCTGCCACTCTGGAAGAAGAACGGCCCTCTGCACAGGAAATCGCTGACACTCTGCTGGGGCAGGCCATCCGGCTGGACCAGAACCGGCCTGAAAAAGACATGGCCGTGGTAGTACTGCGTATCACCTCTGAAAAGAACGACCAAATTCGCCGCATGACCGTGCATCTGCCCGTTCCGCCGGCGCAATAAGGCAAAATTTGCACCCTGACAACGAGATGAACGCTTCCTTTTTACCGATCGTCTCTCCCCTGAAACCTCTGACTACTCCAATGAATGGGTAGGCCTTTCCGCCTACCCATTTTTATTTCCACCTTATGGAGGCAACACCGGTCAAATTCAGACAAAGAAATCCTCTGATTAATCGAATTTTGAGCAAGTGTACGTAGTCCAGTATCAATCATCCGCAAGTAAATCCAAAACAGGAGAGTGCTATGCGTAAAGAAGTGGTGCTGATCACAGGAGCAAACGGAGAAATCGGGCACGGACTGATCGCCCATCTGGGCAGCAAAAAGAACATCAGTATCGTCGCCATGGACGTGGCTCCGCTGGATGAGCGTCTGCGTCACAGTTGCGAGCATTTCATTCAAGGGGATATTCTTGACACCATGCTGCTTGGCCGGCTGGTAGCAGAATTCGAAATCCGTACCATTTTTCACCTGGCTTCCATCCTCTCGACCAAAGCTGAATACAACCCTGAAACTGCCCACCGCGTTAATGTAGAAGGGACCCTTAACCTGCTGCGGCTGGCAGTGGAGCAATCCTCCTGGCAGGGACGGCCGGTAAAATTCATCTATCCCAGTTCCATTGCCGCTTATGGCCTGCCTTCCCTTGAAATCAAGAAAAAAGTCGGCAAGATCAGGGAAGATCAATGGTTGAAACCCATCACCATGTACGGCTGCAACAAACTGTACTGCGAACAACTGGGCCGCTACTACACTTATTACTATCGGCAACTGGCTGCGGATCATGGCCACATGAACGTGGATTTTCGCTGTCTGCGCTTCCCCGGCTTGATCTCGTCTGTGACCATCCCAACCGGCGGAACCAGTGATTACGGGCCCGAAATGCTGCACCATGCAGCGCAGGGGGAACCCTATGCCTGCTTCGTGCGCGAAGATACTCGTCTGCCCTTTATGACCATGCCCGACGCGGTCAAGGCCCTGCTGATGCTGGAATGCGCTCCGCAGGAAAAACTCACCCAGCTGGTCTACAACGTCACCAGCTTCAGCCCCACGGCGCAAGAAATCTACCAGCGCATCAAAAAAGCATTCCCCAATGCAGTGGTTACCTTTGAGCCGCACGCCGCCCGGCAGGCAATCGTCGATACCTGGCCCGCCGACGTAGACGACACCGCGGCAGCCAACGATTGGGGCTGGAACCCCGACTATGATGAAGAACGCGCTTTCAACGAGTATTTAATTCCTTCGATCAAAGCCCGCTATCTACAGCCCGAATGAGAAAAATCGATCCATTCTTGTGCTAAAATTGGCACCAGCAAATTACAAATCCGTGCAATAGAGTTCCAGGCAGGTACATTTTTTTGTACCTGCCTATTTTACTGTTTGAGGATGCCATGCACTTTGTCGAACTGATGCTCATTGCCATTGGCTTATCAATGGATGCCTTTGCGGTTTCGCTGTGTAAAGGCCTGAACATGCCCCGTCTCAACTGGCGTCACGGGTTAATCATCGCATTTTTCTTTGGCGCATTTCAAGCTTTCATGCCGCTGGTGGGCTGGTTTCTAGCCGCTCAATTCTCGAATTACATCAGTAATTTTGACCACTGGATTGCTTTCGCACTGCTGATCTTTGTGGGTGGCAAAATGCTTCTCGAAGGTCTGCATCATTCAGAAAAAGAAGACTGCGGCTGTGAAGAAAGTCTGGATTTCAAAGAACTTTTTCTGCTCGCTATTGCCACCAGTATCGATGCCATGGCAGTCGGTATTTCATTCGCCTTTCTGGACGTAAAAATTCTGCCCTCGATCCTTCTGATAGGGGTAACCACCTTTGCCCTGTCGCTCATTGGAGTATTAATCGGCCATCGTTTTGGCGCCAAGTTCGAAAATAAAGCCGAGATCGCCGGCGGAATCATCCTGGTCCTGATTGGGGTCAAGATTCTGCTGGAACATCTGGGTGTACTGGCAAAACTTTTCTCATAGAAAGAAGCCGGAATGAAAAAAATATTTTTAACGCGGAGAATCTATCCAGAAGCAATGGAATTGCTGGAGAAGAATGCTGAAATCGAAGTTTGGTCAGCCAACACGCCAATCACCGAAGCGCAGTTGATCGAAAAAGCTGCTCAAGTGGAGGGACTTATCAGTATGCTCTCCAACCCGATCACTGAGAAGGTACTGCAAAGCGGGGCTGCTCATTCACTGACGGTGGTCAGCCAGATGGCCGTGGGGTACGATAATATCGCCGTGGAGCAGGCAACGAAATTAGGAATTGCCGTGGGGAACACTCCCGGAGTACTCACCGAAACGACCGCCGATCTGGCCTGGGCCTTGCTCATGGCGGCTGCCCGCCGTGTGGTCGAAGGCCACACTGAAGTCCACCGCGGTATCTGGCGTTCCTGGGGACCAGACGTATTGTGCGGCACAGATGTCTACGGTGCCACTCTGGGCATCATCGGTTTCGGACGCATTGGGCAGGCCGTAGCGGCCCGCGCTGCTGGCTTCCACATGAAAGTACTCTACACGCAGCGGCACCGCGACCTGGCGGCTGAAGAACGCACTCAGGCGCAATACATGACGCTGGATGAATTGCTGCGGCAGGCTGATTTTGTCACCCTGCACGCGTATCTTTCCGCAGAAACGCGCGGCATGATCGGCAAAGAACAACTGGCACACATGAAACCGGGAGCCATTCTAATCAATACCGCCCGCGGCGCCATGATCGATCAGGCAGCCCTCTATGAAGCACTAAGTGCCGGGCACCTGGCCGCAGCCGCCCTGGATGTCACTGATCCAGAACCCATTCCTCAGAACTCCCCGTTGCTGGAACTGCCGCAGGTCATCATTACCCCCCACATCGGTTCCGCTTCAACCCAAACTCGCCGGCGTATGTCGGTCATGACTGCCGAAAACGTGCTGGCAGGAGTAGCCAGAGAAAAGCTGCCCTATTGCGTCAACCCTGAAGTTTATGCGCAGCGTAAATAGATCATCAGATCATTGACGTTAGTACCGGTCGAACCGGTTTTAATGAGACCGCCAACCCGCTCGAAGAAAGTATAAGCGTCATTATTGGCAAGATAACTTTGAAGGTCCAGGCCCAGTACCTGGGCCTTTTGTGCAGTTGCAGCATCAACGATCGCACCTGCCGCATCTGTCGGTCCATCTTCGCCATCCGTTGCCAGAGTAAAGAACAAACCCTCGGGATCATCCGCCAGAAGAGGTACCGCGGCCAAAGCCGCTTCAAGATTGCGGCCACCTTTCCCCTGACCGTGTACCGTCACCGTCGTTTCACCGCCGGCAATACTCATTTGCAATCCAGACCGCCCCAGGCAGTGCCGCTGACTCTCACGAATGAACTGACAGCTCACTTCACGAGCTTCCCCGACCAGGGCGGAATTCAATATTTCGGCAGTACCACCCTTTTCGCGAATTGCCGCACAGGCCGCCTCGATGGCCAGACGATTGCTGCCAATGATCGTGTTATGTACCTGCTGCAGGCAAGGATCAGTCAGCTTGACCGTTTCGGGGATTTCCCCTTTTTGCCCGCGGGCGAGCAACCCCGCAACTGATGCCGGAATCTGATCCGTAAGATCATAGCGGGCCAGAATCTGCTGAACGTCGGCAAAAGTAGTCGAATCCGCCACAGTAGGGCCGCTGGCGATCGTGCTCAGGTCATCGCCGATCACATCCGAAAGGATCAACGCCTCAACCCGAGCCGGAGCGGCCAAACGTGCCAAACCCCCACCCTTCAAATTCTCGAGGTGCTTTCGCACCGCGTTCATTTCATTAATGGTGGCTCCGCTCTTCAAGAGCAACTGATTGACCCTCTGCAAATCAGCAAGTTCAAGTCCAGACCGCGGAGAAGAAACCAGCGCTGATGCTCCGCCCGAGACCAGCACCAATACCAGTTCATCAGTGCTCAACCCGGCCAGACAATCTGCCACTGCCGCGCCGGCAGCGACGCTCCGCGCATCCGGCACGGGATGGGAGCCCGTCAAGAATTTCACCTGTGGCCAATTGGGCAAATCCGCCGGCAGTACCTTTGAAACACAAACCCCACTCTCGACCCGAGCGCCCAGTTGCTGCAGCGCTGCGGCTGCCATAGGCAGGCCCGCCTTGCCAATACTGATCAATCTCGCCCTTTTGGTTGAATATTGGTAAGTTTTCCCTATGCAGACATTCCCATTTGAAAGTAAAATGGAGTGGTTCACTAGGGAAAATGGATCAGCACTCTCAAAAACCTTTTTCAGCAAGTCAGAAATAAGGTCGATTTTTTTGTGGTTAAGCGTGATCTGTTCGAATTGGGGTTGGTTTGGCATATTGTCTCAGGATATTCATCCATAGCGGTGAAGAAGAAGGTTTGCTAAAATTGCTTACAATGGTGAAGGTTGAAAATATCAAGTCCAGTTCAACTCAACAGCCATTATAAACATTTTATCTTTACTCTGCACATCAATTCTATGTTTTCTTAGGAGGAAACTCGTGGATAAGAAAGTGCTCAATGGTCTTCTCAGACCAAAATCCGTTGCTGTCATCGGTGCCTCAAACACCCCCGGCAAAATTGGCTACTCCGTCGTCGACAACCTCATTAAAGATGGTTATCAGGGAAAGATCTACCCCATCAACCCATCTTCTCCCGAAATTCTCGGGCTAAAAGCCTACCCCACCATTACTGATGTTCCCGGTTCCATCGATGCAGCCATCGTGACCGTACCTGCAAAAATCGTGCCCGCCATGGCCGAAGAATGCGGCAAAAAGGGTGTCAAAGGCTTTATCGTTATTACCTCTGGGTTCAGTGAAGTTGGCCGCAAAGACCTCGAACAGCAAATCGTTGATACTGCCCATCAATATGGCATGTGTGTTTTGGGCCCCAACATTGTCGGTACGCTCTCCAACTCTGATAAATTCAATGGTTCCTTCGCTCCCTGCCTGCCTTTAGCCGGGAAAGCTTCTCTGATCTCTCAGAGCGGCGCCCTCCTGATCGCCCTGGATGCTGCTACCTATACCCGCAAAGTCGGTTTCGATAAACTCGTTTCCATTGGGAACATGAGCGATGTCGATTTTGCTGATATCGTCGAATGGCTGGATGAAGACGAAAAGACTTCGTGCATTTCTCTCTACATCGAAGGCTTCAAAGATGGCCGCCGCTTCATCGAAGCTGCCCAAAAGACCAAAAAACCCATCATTGCGCTTAAATCTGGTGTTTCAGCGCACGGTGCAGCCGCTGCTGCCTCCCACACGGGTTCTCTGGCCGGTGCTGCCAAAGTGTACGGTGCAGCTTTCCGCCAGGCTGGCGTCATCCAGGCTGCGGATTTGAACGATCTGTTCAACAAGACCCAGGCCTTCTCTGAGCAGCCTGCCATGAAAGGCGACAACCTGCTCATCATCACCAATGGCGGTGGTGTGGGTGTGTTAGCCACGGATGCCGCTGAACGCTATGGTCTCCCATTGAAATTCGCCCCTGAAGACGTGCAGGCTGAACTCAAGAAACACATGCCTGAATTCGGTTCTGCCAAGAACCCGGTAGACATCACCGGTATGGGCGGCAATGAATGGTATTACGATTGTGTAAAATACGCTTTCGCCCACAAATGGGTGGATGGCCTGGTAGTGCTGTACTGCGAGACCGCAGTCACCAACCCGCAGGAAATTGCTGAGAGTATCAAGAAAGCCGTTGTCGATTCCAAAGTCAAAGACAAACCAGTCACTGTTTCATTCGTGGGTGGTGAGCGCTGCGATGCCGCTATGGGCTGGCTCGTCGAGAATGGTATCCCGGCTTATGGCGCCCCAGATCTGGCCGTACAGACCATGGCTGGTTTGCGCGATTACGCCAAACTGCATGAGAAGAAAGCTTCCTTCGACTTCAAATCCAACGCGAAAGCCCGCAAAACCGCTCTGGAAATCGTGGCCGCCGCACGTGCCGATGGCCGCAATGCCTTGACCGAGATCGAAGCCAAACAGGTCTTCAAAGCCTATGGCCTGCCCGTAACCGATACCCAACTTGCCAAGAGCGAAGACGAAGCCGTCACCCTGGCCAAGAAAGTGGGTTTCCCGCTGGTTATGAAGATCGTCTCCCCAGACATCCTGCACAAATCTGATGCCGGTGGTGTCAAAGTCAACATCAAAGACGAAGCAGGCGTTCGCGACGCCTTCAAAACCATCATGGCCAACGCCAAGAAATACAAAGCCGATGCCAACATCCACGGTATCGCTATTCAGGAAATGGCTCCGATGGGAACCGAGGTCATCATGGGCTCCGTCAACGATCCCACCTTTGGCCCAACCATGATGTTTGGTCTGGGGGGTATCTTCGTGGAAGTGCTCAAGGATGTTACCTTCCGCGTTGCCCCAATTGCCGATGATCAGGCGGTAGAAATGATCGGCGAGATTCGCGGCGCACCCATCCTGGCTGGCGTTCGCGGTGAAGCTCCGCGCGATCGCAAAGCCCTGGCCGAAACGATCACGAAGTACTCCAACATGATCCTCGACATGCAAGATGAGATCGCCGAGACCGATGCCAACCCTGTCCTCGTTTACGAAGATGGAAAAGGCCTCAAGGTCGTTGATGCCCGCATGATTCTCAAGAAGAAATAAGCTTTTCTCGCAAGAGAGTAAAAGCCGACAGTGAAAATCTGTCGGCTTTTTTCTTTTCCCCAATTTATTCCCTCGCTTCTCAACGGATTCTGCATACAATTTCCACAACTGAAAAATACCATAAATAAGAGAGTCATTTAATAATACGGGTAAGGAAATACCTATGCAGCGAGAAAATCTGATCTCTGTACCTCAAAAAGAAAAACCTATTCGATTATTAACCACAATCAGCCTGATTCTGATCGTGGGCCTTGCAATTTTTTTGCGCTTCTACCAGTTGGGCGCGAGTGGATACGGCAACGAATACTATGCTGCCACGGTCAAATCCATGCTCACCTCGTGGCACAATTTCTTTTTCGCCGCTTATGAACCCGGCGGATCCGTCTCCGTCGATAAACCCCCGCTGGGATTCTGGCTGGAAGCAGCCTCAACTTTGATCTTTGGTTTCAACGGCTTTGCATTGGCTTTCCCGAATGCGCTGGCCGGAATACTTTCTGTTCTTTTGCTCTTCTTTCTGGTCAAAAAACATTTCGGCGATATCCCCGCTTTGATCGCCGCTCTGGTACTGGCGTGCACGCCGATCACCATTGCCACCGAACGCAATAACACAATCGACGGCATGCTGGTGTTCGTCCTGCTGCTGGCGGCCTGGGCTTTCTGGAAAGCTGTCGACAGCGGAAAGAACCGGTACCTTTACCTGGGCTCCATTTTGGTAGGTTTGGGATTTAACATTAAAATGCTGCAAGCCTACATGGTGCTGCCAGCTCTGTATTTACTCTATTGGCTGGGATCCCGACAAAAATGGAGACAGCGTCTGCTGCACTTGGGTTTGGCTACCCTGGTGCTGGTCGCCGTATCTCTCTCATGGACGCTGATCGTCGATGCTACCCTTGCCTCAGAGCGGCCTTACATCGGTTCCAGCACCAACAATTCGGTCATGGAACTCATCGTTGGACACAACGGCATCGAACGTCTCACGCAAAACATGGGCAATGGCAGACAGAATGATGGAGCCGCGCCGGGAAATTTCAACCCGGGAACCGACGCTTCAGTACCGCAAGGTTTGGGGGAAGGGCCATTCTCACAAGAGGGAATGCAAGCCCCCTCTGGAAATCCGCCTCAAGGAAACCCCAACAGCGCCGGGCAACCTCCCAGCACGGATAACAATCTACCACCGCAAGGAAATCGCGAGGAAGGGACCCGCCCTGACTTTTCGGGGAACGGCCCCATGGGCGGGTCTGGCGGGCAAATGAACCCAGGCGGAATGCAAAACAGTACAGGCAGAGCTGGACTCCTGCGGCTATTCACCCAACCTCTGGCTTCGCAGGCTTCATGGCTGCTGCCTCTGGCACCTGTAACTCTGATATTGTTCAGTTTTCTGGCCAAACGCGCCAGCGCGCAGCGTGAGCACTGGCTGGGGCTGTTCTTCTGGGCAGCCTGGCTGCTTCCGATGGCGGGTTACTTCACCTTCACCACCGGTCTGTGGCACACTTACTACCTGATCATGCTTGGACCAGGCATTGCCGCACTGAGCGGAATTTCTGTCTGGCTGATGCTTAAATTAAAAGATCCGGCACCCACAACCGCAAAAATTCTGCTCACGCTGAGCAGCGGATTGACCATCGCTTTTGCCATGTTCGTAATTCTCAGCGCTTCTGCCAGCCTCAAAACCCTGGCCTATGTACTCCCCGCACTCTGGCTTGTCGCGACACTCCTGTTCTGGTGGCGGCCGCGGCAATGGAGCCTCTTGGCCGTATCTCTCACACTTCTGGTGGCCCCGATGACGTGGGCGATTTTGACCACGCTCAACCCTAACCCAGACACCAATCTGCCCAGCGCCGAACCTGCCGCCACGCTTTCGGCAACAGGCCGACTCAGCGGAAACAATCCCAGCACCACAGTTGATCCAACGCTGCTGGAATATCTGCTGGAAAATACACAAGAAAACCAATATCTGCTGGCCACCCAGAGCTCTCACGAGGCATCCCCTTACATTTTGGCTACCGGGCGACCTGTTTTAACTTTCGGCGGATTCACCGGGCAAGATAACGTCATTGACGCTGACCAACTGGCCGATCTGGTCAATTCTGGCAAAGTTCGTTTTGTGCTGCAAAGCAGCGAAACGTCCAGTGATTCCGGGATCAACAATTGGGTTAAAAACAACTGCACTGTGGTTCAGCTTGATGCAGATGCCACAACAAACTCATTCACCAAAAACGGGTCGCAAAACGGAACTCTTTATGATTGTCAAAAACCCAGCAAATAGTCAAGAAAACCGCCTTACTGGGTTTCAGTAAGGCGGTCGCCATTACAGCAGCAGATAGCTCAATATCTGGAGCAGACTGTCATACAATCCATGAGCAATCCCAGTAGCCAGAGTCGAGCCACCACGAATGCGCCAGCGTACCAAGCCAAAAAGCACTCCCAAAAGTGTGGTCATCCCCACCTGCAGCCAATTCTGATGCAGCGGGAAATGAAACAGCCCAAATAAAATTGCAGAAAGAAAAACGGTCCAGACACCAGAATCCGTCAATTTTTTCAGACGCTCATAAAAATAACCCCGGAAAATGAGTTCCTCGCCCAAGCCAACCAATACCCAATCATAGATCACATAGAAAATGAGGATCCCAAGTGAGCGAGCCTTAAAACTAAGCAATTGAGTACGGTCGACCCCCAGCAGCAGAGGGGCAACAATAAAGATCACCGAAAGCAATAGAAAGAAAACCAGCCCCACCCCAATTTGACGCGTGAAAGAACGGTTACTCACTCCCAGTGTCGGCCACAAGGGCTGATGAGTTACCCCGATCACGCAACCAACCCAACATAGCATGAGTAGATAGGGAACAAGAGTCAACAGCATTTTTTCAGCAGTTGAATGCCCATAAACCACCCAACCCGGGGTGAAATAAACGATCAACGCCAAAACAGCATAAGCAACACTCAGCTCAAGAATTATTTTTCCTTTGGCCTTCAAATGCCACCTCTAATTCAAAGAATGACCCATTCTACTCGAAAAACAAAAAAGACAGTGCGTGAACACTGTCCTTTTTACTGGTGATTACGATTGTTTCGCCCGTTTCACATAAACACGGATGGCCTCACGCATGAATTCTGCCAGATGAGGGTCTACCGCATCGTAGTTGGCTTTGAAGCGCGGATCTTCATTGTAGAGTTCAGCCAGGCCCAACAATTGATCCAGATCGGGCACCCAGAAGTACTCGATGTTGCGGCGCCAACGTTCGATCAAAGCCTGGACTGCAGCGGAATCCGCGCCTTGCGGCATGGCCGCCGCCAATTCCAGAGTAACCTCATGCATCTCAGCCAGCACCTTCTCATGTTCTTGCGGAGAAGCTTTCTTCCACTTGAGATTGCTGGCCTTTACCACCTCTGGGTCATATTTTTCCATCGCTTCCTGTTCATATTTTGCCTGTTCTTCATCCGAAAGACCGGCAAAGAATTGTTTTGCTTCCATACTCTTTTCTCCTTTCAAATAAAGCAAAGTTTCATCCACGGTCGCAACAATCTGTTCCATCTGAGTGATCCGCTGCAGCAGGATCCGGCGATGTTCCTGCAAAGCCTCTTGAATCGAGAAATCCTTCCGATCCAGAAACTTCTTGATCTCGCCCAAGGGCACATCCATCTTGCGATACAACAAGATCTGCTGCAGGCGCAGCACTGCCTCCTCCCCATAGTAGCGATAGCCGTTATCGCCCACCTGGGACGGCTTGAGGAGGTCAATCTCATCGTAATAGTGCAAGGTACGCGGAGTTACCCCAGCCAAACGACAAAGTTCTTTGACCGTGTACATAGCAGCAGTATAAACTATTCCGTAACGTTAATGTCAAGGGGAAAGAAAAAATCTCTGCCTTTGAGCAGAGATTCTGAACTACATTATTCAATATTACTTTGTAATTTTTTCCAGCTCCCCACCCAGGGGGTTCCCAAACGATTGCGCTCTGGCACAGTGATCGTTCCCAGGCGTTGAGCTACCTTTGCTGAAGTCATGGCCACCGTTGCCCAATCATCTTTGAGCAAAGCCTCTTTCATCGTTTGGCTGGCCCCCGCCGTCCATTCCCACTCCAATCGAAATTTATCGGCCTTCACCCAATAACCGCGTTTTTCCCAGGCAGCCACAGAAGCCTCAATGGTCGCGTTGATCTCCCCTAAAGCCAAAGCGATATAGGCAGCCAGATCACGGGTCTCATCATTCGTTTCTTGCTGCTTCATCAAATTGCGTAAAGCCAGTACGATGCTGCGGGTTAATGTATTGCGCTCCTTGCCAGCGCTATCTGGATTATATACTCGAGTCAATGAAGAACTCCTGACAGAAAAATAACCAGCAGTGGCTGGTAAGGCTATTATAAACGATATTTTTCACCCTCTACTAGCAACGCAATTCCCGTAAAAGAGAAGAAAATCGGGGTTGTCAAGGCAAGAGGCAGGGGGAAGGCTATTCTTCTATTATTGACTTCACTCTCCCTTCCGCTTATAATTTCTGCGCTTGGGGAAATGCTGGAATTGGCAGACAGGCATGACTTAGGATCATGTGCCGCAAGGCGTGAGGGTTCAAGTCCCTCTTTCCCCACACCGACTATTTAATTTTTTAATATACGAAGGAAAAAATACTTTGAAAATCGAGACTGAACTCCGTGACGATCACCAGATGAAAATTGTGGCTGAATTCGAGGCCGACATTCTGGAAAAATATAAACACCAGGCCGCGCGCAAAATTGCGACCCGTGCCAAGATTCCCGGCTTCCGCCCCGGCAAAGCCCCCTACGATGTCATTCTGCGCCTGTATGGAGAAGAAGCCATTGCAGAAGAGGCTAAAGGGCTGCTGGTAGATGACACCTACCCCGCCATTCTGGATGAAGCCAAGGTCAACCCGGCGGCTCCTGGCTCACTCGAAGAGATCAGCGAAACCGATCCCATCAAAGCAACTTTCCTTGTTCCATTGGAACCCACTGTGGATCTGGGTGACTACAAATCACTGCGTAAAAAATATTCAGTGAAAGCTGTCACCGAGAAACAGGTAAATGAGTTCATCGAGCGCATGCGCAAGAACTTTGCCACCGCTGAGCCTTCTACCGACCCCGCGAAGGAAGGTGACCTGGTCGCTCTCAAACTGGATGCCAAACTGACCCAACCCGTCGATGATGAAAAGCCAGAGGTACTGAAAGAATCGCCAGTACAGGTAGTCATAGGTGAAAACGACCCCGAAGAGAACGATTTTCCCTATCCTGGTTTCGGCGATAACCTCATTGGGCTGAAAGAAGGTGGAGAAAAGACTTTCACCTATACTTACCCCGAAGATTCCAAATATGATCGTCTGCGCGGCAAAGAAGTCGAGTTCCACGCTTTGATCGAAAGCATTAAGACACTGACCTTGCCCGAATTGAACGATGAATTTGCTCAGAGCGTCGGCGGCAACATCGAAGATATGCAGAATCTGCGCGACGTCGTCAAGACTCAGCTCGAAGATCAGGCCAAAGAAGAATATGATCGCGGTTATTTCGATGAGTTGATCGAAAAGCTGCTCAAAAGTGCCAAAATTGCCTACGCACCGCAGACTCTCGATCACGAAATGGAACACGTTGTTGAATCTATCACGCAGGATCTGGCTCAGCAGCACATGGAACTGGATACTTACCTGAAGACCATCAAGAAGGAAAAGGCCGCCTGGATGGAAAGCGATGTCAAACCTGCTGCGCAGAAACGGCTGGAACGCTCGCTGGTGCTGGATGAGCTTGCCAAGCTGGAAAAGATCGAAGTTGGCAACGAAGAACTGCAAAACGAATTCAACCAGATGATCAACGAAATGCAGTACAGCGTGGATCCCAAAGAGCTGAAGAAAGAGCTCAAATCTGAGCGCTTTGCCAATGCTCTGGCCATGGAAGCCGCGACCCGCCTGCTCAACCGCAAAGTGCTGGATTGCTTAAAAGACATCGCTACTGGTAAAGCAGAAGAAAAAGCTGCTGAGCCCATTGCCGAAGCTGAAGGTGAGAAACCTGCCAAAAAGTCGACCAAGAAAGCCGCGGCGACTGAAGTGGCTGAACCTGCTGCCGAAGAAAAACCGGCAAAGGCCAAGAAGACCACCAAAAAAGCTGTTGCAGATGAGGAATCCGCCGAAACTGCTGCTCCCAAAGCCGCCAAAGCCAAGAAATCTGATACAAAATAGATATTCGTGGTGTATAGTGGATGGAAACAGGAGGTAACGTGAACATTCCAGATTTTAAATCAGTCATTCCTATGGTCATTGAATCCTCTGGCCGTAGTGAACGCGCCTATGACATCTATTCCCTGCTCTTTCGGGAAAGGATCATTTTCGTAGGCACCGCCATCGACGATCAGGTGGCCAATGCAGTGGTAGCACAATTACTGGTGTTGAGCCGCGAAGATCCCGAAGCGGATATTCAAATGTATATCAACTCGCCTGGCGGACAGATCTACTCCGGGTTGGCGATCTACGATACCATGAAGATGATCCCCAACAAAATCAGCACCGTTGCTGTGGGTGTCACCGCATCCTTTGGAACCGTGTTGCTGGCAGCCGGTACCAAGGGCAAGCGCTATGCTTTACCGCACGCCACCATCCATATGCACCAGCCTTTGGGTGGTGCTGAAGGTCAGGCTTCTGATATCGAAATTCAGGCTAAAGAAATTCTGCGCCTCAAAGCCAGCCTGATGGGAATTCTTTCTGAAGCAACCGGTCAATCGCTGGAAGTCCTTGAGCATGACACAGACCGCAACAAGTATCTGGACGCTCAGCAAGCCGTGGAATATGGTCTGGTGGATCAGGTTCTGACCCCACCCAAGAGCTAACTCCAATCAAATTCAAAATAAACCGGGTGGCACAAGCTATCCGGTTTATTTTTCGGAGACGATTTATGCAGCTGCATCATCTGAAAAACATCAAGGCCCTCGTTCTGGATATGGATGGCGTTTTGTGGCGTGAAAATGAGCCCATCGGTGATCTGCCGGGAACCTTTGCTCGCTTTGAAAAAGCCGGCCTCAAAGTGCTGTTAGCCACAAATAATGCCACCAAGACCCAAGACATGTACGTCGAAAAACTGGCCGGGATGGGCGTGCGTATCAATGCCGAACAAATCATAAACTCAGCCATGGGAGTCGCTTATCTATTGAAGAAACGCTTCCCGGATGGCGGCCCGGTTTATGTAGTTGGGGAAGTCGGCCTCGTCTCCGCCCTGCAAAATGCCGGGTTCTATATTTCTGATGAGAACCCACTGGCCGTTGTCGCCAGTATGGATCGCCAGATCAGCTTCGGCAAGCTCAAACAGGCCACCCTGCTGATCCGTCGCGGCATCCCCTTTTATGGCACCAACCCTGACCGAACTTTCCCCACTCCAGAAGGTCTCATTCCCGGCGCCGGCGCCATTCTGGCATCGCTGGTCACAGCCAGCGATGTGGAGCCGATCATTGCCGGCAAACCATCGCCCACCCTGTATCAATTCGCCCTTGAAAAACTGGGCGTACAGCCTGAAGAAACCCTGGCCGTCGGTGACCGCATCGAAACAGACATCCTCGGTGGGCAAAAAGCTGGCCTGAAAACTGCGCTGGTCCTCTCAGGAATCGCCACTCGCGCCGAAGGGGAAGCTTGGCAGCCCAAGATCGACCTGATCCTGCCCGAACTGGGAGAACTTCTCTAAATGACGTCTGATTCTGCTCCATTGGTCTACGATCTGAGCTTTCCCCAACTTCAGCAATATTTCAAAGAGATAGGGGAATCCACCTTCAGGGCACGTCAGTTATGGCAGGCACTCTACGTGGATCTGATCAACGATCCGGCCGAGATCACCACTTTCGGCAAAGGGCTGCGAGAAAAGCTCAGCCAATCGCTGCGCTTTTGTGCGCTATTCCCCGCCCGCAAACTCACCTCTTCAGATCAGCAAACTATTAAAACGCTTTTCACTCTGACCGATCAGCGCGCTATCGAAGCCGTGCTCATGTACTATGAAGAACGGCAAACCCTGTGCATTTCCACGCAGGCCGGTTGTGCCATGGATTGCGCTTTTTGCGCTACCGGGCAGATGGGCTTCAAACGAAACTTGAGCGCGGGAGAAATCGTGGCTCAAGTGTTGTACTATGCCCGTTTGCTCAAAGAAGATAGCAAAGCCGTCACCAACATCGTCATCATGGGGATGGGTGAACCCTTCAATAATTACGAAGCCACCCTCGAAGCAGTCGACCGTCTCAATGACCCGGAAGGCTTCAATCTGGGAGCACGGCGATTTACCATTTCAACGGTAGGATTGATCCCTAAAATTGAGCAATTCGCGGCTGAAAAACGCCAGGTAAATCTGGCGGTCAGTCTGCATGCTGCCAATGACGAACTGCGAAGCTCTTTGCTGCCCATCAACAAAACTTACCCCCTCTTTGCCCTCATGCAAGCCTGCCGCAACTACATTGCCCAGACCAACCGCCGGATCACCTTCGAATGGGCCTTGATCAACGGTATCAACGACCGTGAATCTGACGCAGAAGAACTGGCGGTACTGATCAAAGGCATGTTGTGCCACGTCAATATTATTCCGCTCAACCCCACCACCCAATTTGCTGGTCAGGCAACTACCCGAGAACGGGCGCTGGCATTCCAAAACGTGTTAACCCGGCACGGAATTCCCTGTACGATCCGCTTACGCCGCGGCATTGACATCCAGGCCGGCTGCGGGCAACTGGCTTCTCTGGAAAACCTGGAGTAACCCCGGCATTTCTCCCGCCTTGAAAAAGGGCATGATATAATTTTTGACCTATGGCTGATAACCTCTTCTCAAAATGGAAAGATTCGCTTGACCGCACCCGCAAGGTCAGTTTTGGTCGTCTGGCCACCTTTTTCGGCGCCAGCGAGATTTCAGCAGAAAGCTGGGATGAACTGGAGGCAATGCTGCTCCAGGCAGACTTGGGTGTGGATACCACCCAGGCAGTGATCACCCAGCTTCAGAAAAAAGTTAACGATGAAGGCCTGACCAAAACGGAAGAACTCTCACAGGTTCTTGAGGCTGAACTTTTGTCACGGTTGACTCCTCCGCAGGAAATGGATCTCTCGCATCAACCCACCGTGATCCTGCTGGTGGGGGTCAATGGCTCCGGAAAGACCACCACAGCCGCCAAGCTGGGGAAGCTCTACGCCAACAGCGGCAAGAAAGTATTGCTGGCGGCAGCCGACACTTATCGGGCCGCGGCCATTGATCAGCTTCAGGTATGGGCTGAACGGCTCAACCTGCCCATCATAGCCGGGCAACCCGATTCCGACCCAGGAGCAGTCGCCTATGATGCCGTGCAGTCCGCACTTGCGCGCAAAACTGACGTGCTCCTCGTGGATACCGCCGGACGGCTGCACACCCGTTACAATCTAATGGAAGAATTGAAGAAAGTGCATCGCGTGGTGGGCAAAGCCCTCCCCGGTGCGCCCCACCTGGTGTTACTGGTGCTGGACGCCACAACCGGGCAAAACGCCCTGCTGCAGGCCAAAGCCTTTCAGGAAGCAGTGCAAGTCAATGGCGTAATCCTGTCTAAACTGGATTCTTCCGCGCATGGGGGGATGGCCTTCGCCATCCAAAAAGAACTGAACCTGCCCATTTACTATGCAGGCCTTGGGGAAAAGCCCGAAGATCTGACTCCCTTTGACCGTGAAGCTTTTGTCAAAAGTATTTTGAATCGTTAATAGAGGATTTTTATGGAAGAGCTCGTTTCAACACTGGAAAACAGTCAGTCTACCATCCACTCCTTAATGGAGCGTCTTTGACTTAACGACCAAAGAAAAAGAACTTAACGAACTTCAGAAAAAATCTGAAGACGCCAATCTCTGGAACGACCCTCACCACGCTCAATCCCTGATGAAAAAAATCTCTGACCTGCGCGACGAGATCGATCTGTGGCGGAATCTAGAAAAACGCATCACCGACTCACTCGAACTGGCCCAACTGGATGATCCTGCATTGCAGGCTGAACTGGAAACTGAGATCGCTTCTATCCAGGCGGATCTGCACAAAATGGAGCTTTCCACGTTGCTGGGTGGAAAGTACGATCGCGGCAATGCTCTGCTCACCATCAACACGGGTGAAGGCGGCACAGATGCTCAAGATTGGGCCGCTATGCTGGAACGGATGTATTTACGCTGGGCAGAACGGCGGGGATTTGCCACCGAAATTCTGGATTCCACCGAGGGCGAAGAAGCCGGCATCAAAACTGTCAGCATCGCCGTCAATGGGCCTTATGCCTACGGCTATTTACGTGCCGAAAAGGGAGTTCACCGATTGGTGCGGCTGTCTCCCTTCGATTCTGCGCACCGCCGCCACACTTCTTTTGCCCAGGTCGAAGTCCTGCCTGAAGCTGTACAAGAAGACCCAATGGTGATCATCAACCCCGAAGATCTTAAGATCGATATCTACCGCTCCTCAGGCGCGGGCGGACAAAACGTGCAAAAGAACTCCACCGCGGTACGGATTACTCATCTCCCCACTGGGCTTGTGGTTTCGTGCCAAAACGAGCGCTCCCAATTGCAGAATCGGGAAAATGCCATGCGCGTACTGCGTGCCCGTCTGCTGGATATTGCTCAGCAAGCGGCGGATAAAAACGTAGCTGACCTGCGTGGTGTTTATCAAAAAGCCGAATGGGGCAGCCAGATTCGCTCTTATGTGCTGCACCCCTATCAAATGGTCAAAGACCACCGCACAGAATATGAGGTCGGCAACAGTCAGTCCGTCCTCGATGGTGACCTGGACGGATTTATCGAAGCCTATTTACGCATGCCTAAAAATGGATAAAGAAAACAAAAAGTCCCGGAAGTTCCGAGACTTTTTTAGTGGTTAATCCAGAATTCTGGCTAACTCAAGGTAGGCCGGATCAAGCTGTTTGGGATGATCCACAACCTCTTTAAGTGGGGTCGTGACCACGTCGCCCTTGATCTCACCAACCAGAACACCGTAATTTCCCTTTACCATTTGATTGACCGCTTCGGCACCCAAACGGCTGCCCAAAATGCGGTCCACCGCACTGGGAGTGCCTCCCCGCTGAACATGCCCGATAATGGTCATGCGCAAGTCGAAACCCAGACGTTCGCGATGCTCCTCGAAATAATTCGCCAGTGCCGTGGCATTGTATTTGGCACCTTCCGCCACGATAACGATGGCATGAGACTTGCCACGTTCATATGCCGAGGCCAATACTTCAGCAATTTTCTCCGGGTCGGTTTCCACTTCAGGAAGGACCACATACTCCGCACCACCTGCGATCCCGGCCATTAAAGCCAGATATCCACATTTACGGCCCATGACCTCGATCAAAAAGGCACGCTGATGCGAAGAAGCGGTAGTCTTCAAACGATCGATGGCCTCAAGAGCAATATTGAGTGCAGTATCGACGCCGATAGTAGTATCAGAGCCCACCAGATCGTTATCGATGGTCGAGGCTACCCCAACTACCGGGAACCCCAACTTGTGCAATGCATAATTGCCTGTTTGAGAACCATTACCGCCAATGACTACCAGACCTTCAATACCAGCGCCATTCAGCGCCCGCAAAGCCTTCAATTGACCGGCTTCCGTCTTGAATTCTGGGCAGCGAGCACTTCCCAGAATCGTTCCGCCGCGCTGCATAATGCCGCCCACGTCGCGCGTTCCCAGAGGTACAAATAAACCATTAATAAGTCCTTCGTACCCACCTTTGACGCCAAAAACATCAAGACCATTGGCAACACCGGCACGTACCACTGCCCGAATGGCAGCATTCATGCCCGGTGCATCTCCTCCACTGGTCAGTACAGCAATTTTCTTCATGATTCACCTTGACTATTAAATAATAAAAAAGAAAACTTTACGATATTCTATCACGAATGTTCTGAAAAGGTACTTTTTGTAACATTGGTTCTCGTAATTTTTCCTTGCGGGCTATTTGACTGCTTTGGTAAAATTAGAGAAGTTCGGTAAGCTAAATCTCACTCCAAAGGGAAACTATGGCTCAATACCGGATCGAGAAACATCCTATTCTTTCTATTCCAGAACGAAAAATAATCGAATTTTCCTGGCAGGATCAGCATTTTTCCGCTCAAGAAGGGGAAACCATTGCTGCTGCACTGATGGCAAATGGCATTCACATCTTCGGGCATCATCACAAGGATGGCAGCCCTCTGGGGATCTTTTGCGCCAATGGACAATGCTCCCAATGTATGGTCATTGCCAACGGGCGCCCCGTAAAATCGTGCATGGAAACCATTGAGCCAGGGATGCGGGTTCAGCCCAACGACGGTCTGCCAGTGCTCCCCCCTGCCAGCGAACATACTGATTTTCGCGCGCTACAGGAGAAAACAGTCGAAGTATTAATCATTGGTGGAGGCCCGGCCGGGCTTTCCGCAGCCATCGAACTGGGCAAACTGGGCATTCAAACTTTGCTGGTAGAGGATAAACACCGTCTGGGCGGGAAGCTGGTACTGCAAACCCACCGTTTCTTTGGTTCGATGAAGAACGTCTATGCGGGTACCCGTGGAATCGACATCGCCACCCGCCTTGAAAAAGAAGTCAGACAATACCCTTCGGTTGAAGTATGGACACGCTCTACCGTTCTGGCAGTCTTCAGCGATCAAAAAGTTGGCGTCCTCCGCGATAGCGAGGAATACACCCTGGTTTGCCCGCAGGTGCTTCTCGTTACCAGTGGTGCCCGCGAAAAATTTCTGGCGTTCCCAGGCAATACCTTACCGGGAGTCTATGGTGCCGGGGCTTTCCAGACCCTGGTCAACCGCGATCTGGTGCGCCCCGCTGAAAAGCTTTTCATCGTCGGCGGCGGCAACGTCGGTCTGATCGCCGGCTATCATGCCCTGCAAGCCGGCATTGGCGTGGTGGGATTGATCGAGGCCATGCCTGAATGCGGCGGCTATAAAGTACATAAAGATAAACTCATCCGCATGGGAGTGCCCATCTACACCTCCCATACCATCCTCAGCGCCAACGGCAACGAAAGAGTCGAATCGGTCACCATCGCCCAAGTAGATGCGGATTTCAAGCCCATCCCCGGGACCGAGAAATCCTTTGTGTGCGATGCAGTGCTTATCGCAGTCGGGCTGGACCCGGTCAATGAGTTCTACACCAAAGCCATCGATTTTGGCGTATCCGCCTACGTGGCTGGGGACGCCGAAGAAATCGCCGAGGCCTCCTCAGCTATCTTTACCGGCAAAATCCGTGGGTTGGAGATTGCGCGCGCGCTGGGAAAAACTGAGGCAGAGATTCCCGCTTCCTGGCAAAAGACCAGTCAAATTCTAAAATCGCGCCCCGGCCAGATCTTCCTCGAACAACATCCCGACCTGCACGAAGGCGTCATTCCCATCTTCCACTGCAATCAAGAAATTCCCTGCAACCCGTGTTCCGGATTGTGTCCCAACGGGTTGATCATCGTTGATCAGAACGACATTCGTCAAATCCCGGCCTTCATTGGCAATAACTATTCCTGTCAGGTCTGCGAACGCTGCGTGGCCGGCTGCCCGGGGTTGGCCATTACGCTGGTAGATTACCGCGGCAACGCCGATTCGCCGCTCGTTTCAATCCCTTATGAATTTTCCCGCGAAATCGTGACCGCCAAAGACATCGTTACCGCACTGGATACCGAAGGCAACCCATTGGGAAATTTCGAAGTCGTCGATTTCCATACCATTCCCAGCAGCGACCGTACCCTGATCGTGGTTATCGAAGCCCCGGCGGATCTGGCCCCCTCGATTGCCGGCATCCGCATCCAGGAAAACCCTATCACCCAACCCATGACGCAGTATGTGCACCATGTAGCAGATGACACGATTGTGTGCCGCTGCGAGCACGTCACCGCTGGTGAAATTCGCGCCCTGATCCGTCAGGGTTACCGTGACATCAATGAGATCAAGACCGTGACCCGCGCCGGAATGGGTGCCTGCGGCGGCAAGACCTGCGCCTCACTGATTCACCGTCTGTTCCGCGAAGAAAATGTTCCAGTTAACGAGATTACCAATCCCTCAAAACGCCCGCTCTTTATGGAAGTGTCACTAGGAGTCTTTGCCGGTGAATCCAAGGAGGAATCCCATTGATGAACACTCCAGTTTACGATGTCATCCTCATTGGTGCTGGCTCAATCGGCACACCGACAGCATTCTTCCTGGCTCAAGCTGGCTTCAAAGTTCTCGTTCTGGAATCCGTTGCCAGCGTTGGGCAAGGTTCCAACAAACGCGCCATTGGCGGGATCCGCGCCACCCACTCTGACCCGGCCAAGATACAGTTATGCCGCCGCAGTCTGGAAATTCTCTCGACCTTTAAAGAGACTTATGGAGAAGATATTGAGTGGGATCAGTGCGGTTACTCTTACGTAGCCTACACCCCTCGTGAAGAACAGATTCTCAAAGACCTGCTGCCCATTCACCAGCAAGCCGGTATCCGCAATGATTGGTATGATGCCCAGGATTTTCTGAAGATCCTGCCCGATCTGAACCCAGAAGGACTGATCGGCGGAACCTTTTCCCCTGATGACGGCAGTGCTTCCCCGCTGTTGACCAATCATGCTTTCTACCAGCACGCCTGCGCCGCAGGTGCAGAGTTTCATTTCTTCGAACAAGTCACCCAGCTGACAGTCGATCACCAGCAAATCACCCAAGTTATCACCAATAAAGCCCGTTACTCCGCCGGTGTAGTCATCAATACTGCCGGCGCCTGGGCCGCCTCCATCGGCAAGCTGGCAAACATCGATCTTCCGGTCCAGCCCGACTCTCACGAAGCCGCTATTACCGAACCGGTAGCCCGATTCTTGGGCCCGATGGTCGTCGACATCCGCCCAGCACCCGGTTCTTCTAACTACTATTTCTACCAGCACATCACCGGGCAGATCATCTTTTGCATTACCCCTGAACCCAATGCCTGGGGATTCAACGTCAGTGAGACCAGCAGCTTTTTGCCCATGGTCTCCCGGCGGATGATTGACCTCATGCCCCGTTTGCAGCACATTCGCGTGCGCCGTACCTGGCGCGGATTGTACCCCATGACGCCCGATGGGTTCCCAATCTTGGGTTGGGCCAACGGAATCGAAAACTTTCTCCTTGGCGTGGGGTTGTGCGGCCAGGGCTTCATGCTTGGCCCAAGCTGCGGGGAACTGCTCTGCCGCATGGTTCAGCACAAAGTTACCGCCGAAGATGAGAAGATTTTGCCCCTCCTTGCCCCGGACCGTGCCTTCACCGGGCAAGAACTCTTGAAATGACCAGCTTCCGCGCCAATCCTGAAATGGAAAGATGATAGAATAGGGGTCAATATTTCTATCAAACGGACTGGACATGATTAAGGGTTTTATTTTTGATTTCGACGGCCTGATTCTCGATACTGAGACCCCCCATTTGCAGGCCTGGCAAGAAGTTTTCGCAGAATATGGGGAACATATTCAATTAGCCGACTGGCTCAAGCTGATCGGTACCGGGCCAGTCGATTATGACCCAGGGATCGATCTCTTCAATCGCCGTCAGGGCAATCTCGACCTCCAGGCTGTGCGCAAACAGGCTAACACATTGACCACTCAAAAAATGGCAAACATGCAGGTACTGCCCGGGGTGATCAACTTTTTGCAGGCTGCAAGTGAGCTAAATGCTCCTTTGGCTGTCGCCTCCAGTTCACCGCGAGATTGGGTAGAACCATTGATGCAGGAATTCGCTCTCACCCAATATTTTGACATCGTCGTCACTGCCGACAATGTCAGCCATGTCAAACCCGAACCAGACCTCTATCTGCTGGCTGCCGGGCATCTGGGCTTGAAGCCCACGGAGGTCATTGCCTTCGAAGACTCGGTCAATGGCATCCGGGCGGCACAAGCGGCTGGAATCTACTGCGTAGCAGTGCCCAATTCAGTCACCGGTCACATGAATGTCGAAATTGCTGATAAAATAGTGAAATCTTTCTTCGAGCTATCACCGCAGCAATTTTTGACCAGGCAAGACCTCAATTAAGGTAGAATCATTAAGTACTCCGTCCGGCTCGCCTCCTTTAACGAAGTGGATACTCTCTTTTCCCCGCGCAACGAATTCCACTAAATCAACGTTAAAGGAGCCCCCTTCGATCAACCTATGGTCAGTACTGAGAAATTAGCACCCTTACTTGAAAACCTTATCGAGACCCTCCCGGAAAGCTATTCGGTTGTAGACCGGGAAATGATCATGCACGCCTACCGATACGCTGAAGAAGCGCATAAGGAGCAAAAGCGTGCTTCTGGCGAGCCTTACATTACCCACTGCGTGGCAGTGGCGATGATATTAGCGGAAATGCGTGTACAACCGGCTGTCGTGGCAGCCGGTTTGTTGCATGATACGGTCGAAGATACCCCTGTGACTCTCAATGACCTGCGCCGAGAGTTTGGCGATGAAATTGCCAAACTGGTCGACGGCGTGACCAAATTGACCAACCTGCCCCGCGTCTCACGGGCAGACCAACACGAAAGCAACGGCAAAGATACCGACCTGCCTGCTGGAGAAGATGCAGCAAATCCAGAAGAAAGCCAGCAGGCGCGCGACCGCCGCCGGGATCTGGCCAATGAAACCCTGCGCAAAACCTTTCTGGCGATGGGCGAAGACATCCGCGTCATTCTCATCAAACTGGCGGACCGACTGCATAACATGCGCACGCTGGGCTACATGCCCGAAGCCAAACGGCGCCGCATCGCTCAGGAAACCCTCGATATCTTCGCCCCGCTGGCAAATCGCCTGGGAATCTGGCAGTTGAAATGGGAGCTGGAGGATCTGGGTTTCCGCTACACAAATCCCGAAAAGTACAAAGAGATTGCCCAAAACCTGGCTGAAACCCGCCTCGAGCGTGAACGCCAGATGAAAGCCATCACCGATCACCTGCAAAAATTGATCCAGGATGCTGGCATCAGTGCAGAGATCAGCGGACGCAGCAAACACATCTACTCGATCTACCGCAAAATGGTCGATAAAGATAAATCCTTCGACAACGTGCGTGACCTGCGCGGTGTGCGCCTGATCGTACCGGACATTCCCTCATGCTACGCGGCCCTGGGCATCATTCACACCCACTGGCGCCCCATCCCCAACGAGTTCGACGATTACATTGCCGCCCCGAAAGACAACTTCTACCAATCGCTGCATACGGCCATCATTTATGATGACGGCAAACCGCTCGAGGTGCAAATCCGCACCCCAGAGATGAACCAGAATGCGGAATATGGTATTGCCGCCCACTGGCGCTACAAGGAACGCAATAACCCACGCGACGAGCAATATGAACAGCGCATCAACTGGCTGAAGAAACTCATGGATTGGCGGCAAGAGGTCGAGGATGCCAACGAGTTCGTTGATGGCATGAAAACCGACGTCTTTCAAGACCGCGTTTACGTATTCACCCCACGCGGCGACATCATTGATCTGCCTGCCGGCTCAACCCCCATCGACTTTGCTTATCACGTCCACACCGAAGTCGGCAATCGCTGCCGTGGGGCCAAGATCAACGGCAAACTGGTCACTCTCGACTATCAGCTCAAAACTGGCGACCAGGTTGAAATTCTGGCGGCCAAACAAGGCGGTCCGTCACGCGATTGGCTCAACCCCAACCTGGGATTGGTGCAGACTCAGCGGGCCCGCTCCAAGATCAAAGCCTGGTTCAAGCGCCAGAATCGTGAGCAAAATCTGATCCAGGGCAAGGTCATTCTGGAACGCGAAATGCGCCGTCTGGGATTGACCGACATGGACCTGGATACCCTGGTGCACAGTATGGATTACCACAGTCTGGATGACCTGTACGTGGGCATCGGCTGCGGTGACGTTTCGCTCAATCACATCATCAATACCCTTTCTGAAGAAGAAAAGAACGACAATAACTTCCTCAATCTGCGTCCCTCGGCCCAATCCAAGGAAAACGGCAAGAATGCAGTGGCCGTGCTGGGCCTCAACAACATCCTCACCACCTACGCCAAATGCTGCAAGCCGGCTCCCGGCGATGAGATCGTAGGCTACATCACTCGCGGCCGCGGTGCCACCATCCACCGCCGTGATTGCCCCAACATCCTGCGCATGAAAGACCGCGAACGCATCGTTAAAGTGAGCTGGGGCGAGCCCAAGAGCACCTTCCCGGTCGAAATTCAGATCAAAGCCTATGACCGGCAGGGTCTGATGGGAGATATTTCCAATCTGCTCAACGATGAAAACATCAACCTCAAAGATATCAAGCTGACGGTCACCCACAACCTGGCCTACATGACCCTGGTGGTCGAAGTTTCAGATATTGCCCAGCTTTCACGTGTATTGACAAAAATCGAAAATCTCCCTAACGTAATGGAAGCTCATCGTTTGAAACCCGGATAATGATGATATAATATTGCCGTTTTGAAGTTGGAATTAGGCCTTTACGGGTTTTTAATGATGGGGTAAAATCGCCGTCATTCAGAACCCTGGTAGTTAAGGGGAGAAAAGAAGTTAATGGAAACACTCATCTACATCGCAACGATTATTGGTCTTCTAGATTCCGGTTATCTTTCGATTACAAAATTGACTGTCTCCGCTCTCTATTGCACTCCCGGTCTGGGAAGCTGTGAAACGGTGAATAATAGCATATGGTCCTACCTGTTCGGTATCCCGGTAGCCTATCTGGGATTTCTGACCTATGTGGCCATTTTGCTATTGATGATTTTCGGTAAGAAGATTAAAATAGTCGCTCCTTACCAGGAATATCTGTATTTCTTCATTACCCTGGTGGGAATTTTGTTTTCAGGTTATCTGACCTATATCGAGGTGGCTGTTCTGCATACTTACTGTCAATGGTGTGTGCTCTCAGCCATAATGATGACGATTTTGTTCGTTACTTCTGTGATCAAACTGGCCCGTCGCCAGCAATAATCAATATTCTTTTACAAGGAGGTTGGATAATGCCTCGAATTCGATGTCATTACTTAGATTGCGCGTTTTTGGATGATGGTTACTGTAGCGCAGGCATGGTTGAATTAGATCCAGACACCGGATGTAAAACATATTCAGCTAGCACTGAAACGACGGATGACGACAACTGGGAAGACGAAAATGAGCTTGATGAATGGGAAGAAGTCGACGAAGACGATGAGGACGATGAAAACTGGAGCGATGATGATGCTCCCGAAGATGAATACTAAACCTCAACATGACTGAAAAGAAAGAGACCCCGGTTCGCCGGGGTTTCTTTGAAAAAGGAACTGCGGTGGAAGAACCCGATTCAAAACAGGTTTTAAAGCGAAACATCCTGTTCAACCTCCTGGACGGAGGCTTTTTTGGTTTTGGGCTGGGCTTCGCCTCCTTCTCGACCATTCTGCCGCTGTTCGTGGCCCAACTAACCAATTCAGCCGTGCTCATCGGGCTTATCCCGGCCATTCACAACGTCGGCTGGCAATTTCCCCAACTGCTGACCGCGAAGTGGCTCAGCAAAATGGACCGCTACAAAAAAGTGGTGCTGCTGACCACCATCCACGAACGACTGCCATTTCTGGGGTTCGCCATCATCGCCCTGCTGCTGCCCTACCTGGATAAGCATCTGGCGCTGGTACTGACTTTTGCCTTGCTGGTCTGGCAGGCACTGGGGGCCGGCTTCACCGCCAACGGCTGGCAAAATCTGATGAGCAAGATCATCCCCCAGGACGGACTGGCTACCTTTCTGGGAATCCAAAGCGCGCTTTCGAACCTGCTGGGTGGATTGAGCGCTTTTCTGGCCGGGCTGGCACTGAGCCGGATGCCGCAAGATTTTGCCTATCCGTCTGTTTTCTTCGCGGCCTTCTTCTGTTTCATCCTCTCGTGGATCAGTCTGGCGCAGACCAAAGAAGCCACCCATACCCGTCCATCACTGGCAAACACAATCGAGAGCAAGCCCATTACCGTCCGTGCCATCTTCAAGAAAGAAAAGGGCTTTCTCAGTTTTCTGGTTTCGCGTTTTCTGTCACAATTCGGCATGATGGGGTTCGCCTTCTACACCATCTACGCCGTCGAACAACTGCACATGAATACTCTGACCGTGGGCCTGATGACCTCACTCCTGTTCATTACCCAAACCGTCGCCAACCCCATCCTGGGCCGGCTGGCGGACAAATGGTCACGCATGGGAACGATGACCATCGGTGGACTGTGCACTGTGCTCAGCCTGGTCAGCGCGCTGCTCATTCGCTCGGGTGGCTGGCTGTTTGCCATTCCCTTCATTCTTTACGGCATTGCCAATACCGCCTTCTGGACGGTGGGTATGTCGATCACGCTGAATTACGGCACCATCGAAGAAAAGCCTACCTACGTTGGTCTGGCCAATACCCTGGTGGCACCCGCCACCATCCTGGCACCACTGCTGGGGGGTGTGCTGGCCGATACTTTTTCGTACAGCACCATGTTCATCACCTCACTGGCATTCTCGATCATTGCCGAAATCTTCTTGCTGGCTCTGAATTTTCCGCACAAAGCAGCCGGCGAACCCCAAAGCTAATCTGCTTCATAAAAAACACTGCCTCATCCGCTGCCCTGGCAATCGCCCGGTGATTCTGCCCACGCGCCTCCTCATTTCCCGTTTGTAACCAGTTTGTAACTCGAATTTCTATAATTAAGGTGTTGGAGATTCTTCCCGGTCACAGCGTGGTCCGGCCGGGTCACTTTACAGGAGGTCTCATGCAGTTTCAATACACACCCACGCAAATGATGATCCAGCAAATGGTTCGAGAATTTGCGCAGCAAGAAATTCAGCCACTGGCTGCCTACACGGATGAAACATCCACCTTCCCGCGTGGCTCCGTCGAAAAGATGCAGCGCTACGGATTGCTGGGGATGAACATCCCGGCACAGTTTGGCGGGGGCGGAGCCGATGCCGTCAGCTACGTGATCGCTGTAGAAGAGATTTCGAAGGTCTGTGCGACCACCGGCGTTATCCTCTCGGCTCACAATTCGCTGTTCTGCGATCCGCTGTGGAAGTTCGGCACACCGGCGCAGCAAGAGAAGTATCTGGTGCCTGCCGCCAGCGGCAAAAAGCTGGGGGCCTTTGCCCTGACCGAACCCAATGCCGGCACTGACGCCGCCTCGCAGGTCACCCGGGCCATCAAAGTCGAGAACGGCTACCGCATCAGCGGTTCGAAGATCTTCATCACCAACGGCGGGGAAGCCGACTTCTACGTCATCTTTGCCATGACCGACGCGAGCAAAGGAACACGCGGCATCTCGGCCTACGTCATCGAAAAAGGCTGGCCGGGCTTCGACTTCGGCCGTGTGGAACACAAAATGGGCATTCACGGTTCCTCGACCCGCGAACTGATCTTCCGCGACCTGTTCGTGCCGCAGGAAAACCTGCTGGGTGAAGAAGGCAAAGGCTTCAAGATCGCCATGCAAACCCTTGACGGCGGCCGCATCGGCATTGCCGCCCAGGCAGTCGGGATCGCACAAGGGGCGCTGGACCACACCGTCACCTACATCAAGCAGCGCAAGCAATTCAATCAAGAAATTGCCAAATTCCAGGCCGTCCAGTTTACCATTGCCGACATGCAGACCCGCACCAGCGCCGCCCGCTTGCTGACCTATCAGGCAGCGGACGCCAAAGACCGCGGTCTGCCCTATTCAGAACAGGCCGCCATGGCCAAACTATACGCCTCAGAAACGGCGGGGTACGTCGCCAGCAAAGCCGTCCAGCTGCACGGCGGCTATGGGTACACCATGGAATACCCCGTGGAACGCATGATGCGCGACGCCAAAATCACCGAAATCTATGAAGGCACCTCCGAGGTGCAGCGCATGGTGATCGCTGCCCACGTGATCGGCTAGCCGGGAGAGAGGGAATCATGAAAATCATTGTGTGCATCAAACAAGTGCCCAACACCAAAGAAATCCGCATCGACCCCGAAACCGGCACCATGATCCGCAAGGGAGTGCCCTCGATCATCAACTCGGACGACAAGCACGCCCTCGAAGCTGCCCTGGCGCTCAAAGACGCAAACCCGGCAGAAGTGCACGTCACCGTACTGAGCATGGGCCCCATGCAGGCCAAAGACGCCTTGATGGAATGCCTGTGCATGGGCGCGGATGAAGCCGTGCTGCTGTCTGACCGCGCCTTCGGCGGCGCTGATACCTGGGCCACTGCGCATACTCTGGCCGCCGCCATCCGCAAGATGGGCGTGTTCGACCTGATCCTGTGCGGGCAACAAGCCATCGACGGCGATACCGCTCAGGTCGGCCCACAACTGGCGGACCGGCTGAACCTGCCGCAGGTCACCTACGCGCAGGCGCTGAGCCTGGAAGGTAACACCCTGACCGTCGAACGGCAGATGGAAGACGGATATCAGGTGATCCGGACTGCACTGCCGGCACTGGTCACCGCCACCCGCAAGCTGAACCAGCCCCGCTACATGAACGTCCGCGACATCGTGCGCGTCACCCGCCTGGAAGAGCCCGTGCAGGTCATGGGACTGGCCGACATCGACATCGACCCCAGCGAGATCGGGCTGAAAGGCTCCCCCACACGCGTCAAACGTTCGTTTTCGCCTACCCCGGGCAGCGAAGTCCGCTTTTTGGAAGGAGGCCCGGCCGAAATGGCGGCTGCCTTACTCACCGAACTGCGTGAACTCACCCTGGTGAAGAAATAAAGGAGCCCCGCCATGACCACTGATACCAAGAAAAACGTTTGGGTTTTCACTGAACAACGCGAAGGAACCCTGCTGCCGGTGGCGCTGGAACTACTCTCTGAAGCGCGAAAAATCGCCGCCGCTCTGGACGCGCAACTATGCGCCGTCTTGTTTGGAAAGGACGTCGAGCCGCTGACCAAGACACTGGCGGAGTATGGCGCCGAACAAGTACTGGTGTGCGACGCCCCTGAATTCGAGACCTACCAGACCGAACCCTATACCCAGCAGCTTTACACACTGGTACAAGAACACGCCCCCGAAATCCTGTTTCTGGGCGCCACCCACAACGGACGCGACCTGGGCCCGCGGCTGGCCTCGCGCCTGCATACCGGCCTGACCGCCGACTGCACCCAACTGGATGTCGACCCGGAGACGAAAGAACTGTGGATGACCCGACCGGCCTTCGGCGGCAACCTGATGGCCACGATTATCTGCCCGGACCACCGCCCGCAGATGGCCACCGTCCGGCCCGGTGTCTTCAAAGCTGAAAAACAGCCAGCCGCCCGGTGCGAAACAGTGCAGGTCCCTTCCGCGGTCAAGACGGCAGACAGGCTGACCGAAATCCTGCGCATCGTCAAAGAAGCCAGCAGCGAAGAAGACATCACCCAGGCACGCATCATCGTGGCCGGCGGCCGCGGATTGGGCAAAGCGGAGGGCTTCGAACTGCTGCAGAAGCTGGCCGACAAGCTGGGCGCTACCGTCGCGGCCTCACGCGCCGCGGTCGATGCCGGCTGGATCCATCCGGCGCGGCAGGTGGGGCAAACCGGCAAAACCGTACAGCCAGAACTGTACATCGCCTGCGGCATTTCCGGCGCCATCCAGCACCTGGTGGGAATGAATTCGTCGCGTATCATCGTCGCCATCAATCAGGATAAGGACGCCCCCATTTTCAAGGCCGCCCATTATGGCCTGGTCGGAGACCTGTACCAGATCATTCCTGAGCTGATCAAACAGCTGGATTGATCCATTTCATCGATAAAGGACAAAGAAGCGAAATGAAATTCGAAGAATTCACCATCGGGCAAGAGCATCACGAAAGTCACCTGGTCACCCAGGAAGAGATCAATGCCTTTGCGCAGGTTTCAGGGGATCATAACCCGCTGCACATCGACCCGGAATTTGCCAGTAAATCCATCTTTGGCCGCCCCATTGCCCACGGGGTACTTGGGCTCAGCCTGATCTCAGCAGCGCTGGGAATGAGATTCCCGGGGTTCGGCACGATCTACATGAGCCAGGAAGCCAAATTCATGAAGCCGATCTTCATCGGTGAAACCGTGGACGTGAGCCTGACCATCAAGAGCCTGGAGCCGGAAAAGAAGCGGATGGTACTGAGCACACGCGTGCTCAAAGAAGACGGCGAGGTAGCCATCGACGGCGAGGCCAAAGTGCAGTACAACCCTGATCTGTTCGTGACGCGGTAAACCCCAACCGCTGATCCCTCCCCTAGTGAACTCCCTCCGGCCGCCTGAATCAGGCGGCCGGATCGATTTCTGCGACAACCCTCCGCATGGTTTCGATAACTGCTGGAACGAATAAGAACGAATCGGCTGCGAGGGCAGAATGGAATGAAGATACTTTTGCACTGTGTCTACCTTTCGTAGCATACATTCCAAGAACCCTTCAAACACAATTAGAAATATTATTCTATATTTAATTATAACCATGGGGTCAAGAAGGGGACGGATTCAAGCACCGGGGTATAGTAGCACCAAACAGTAGTTCATTTTTAATTCAATTAGAAAGGAGAAAAAATAAATATGACAACAATAGAATTTAATCATACAATAGATATGATTAATCAGAGTAAGATCTCGGCCTTGAGGTTTTAAACGTTCATAAGGAGGAAAATAAAAATGAATGCTTATAATACTCCTGAAAAGATTTTTGACTGGGCCTATTGGCCAAACTTTGAGTTAGATATCGAATATTTAGCATCATTAGCAGACAGCGAAGAGTGGAAACCCCAAAGAATTACTCCTGTACCTCTTGGTGAAAAAGAAAATTACTACTATAAGTTTTCAGAAAACCATCCGACACTCGCAAGTTATATTCTCAATACTTACAAGCGAATCATTCAAGAAGGCATACTTGAGCGAACTTCAGATTTAAACTACGCCTATTTCAATACAGGACTTTTTTCTTCGCGAGAACAGATATATGCTGTTTTCGAAAAAAATAATAAAGTAGAAAAACAATATTGGAAATTCTCGAGGTTTTGTATAAAAAACGATAGGCAACTTCTTTCGTTTGGAATATTAGCAAAAATGTGTGACTACACAAAAATCCAATCAGACCTCATTTTTAATCCTAATAAGAGTATTATCCCAAATATTTCTCATATTCTTGAAGATCACTCCTGGAGATTTCCTCCTGATTTTCAATCAATAACAAAAATAGGCAAAGAAAATTTGCTCGACGGAGCAATACATAGGGCAGAGGATAATGTAAAACAAACGCCTGGGCTAGCTGTTCCTCAGTATTACAAAGGTGGAATTCAGTTATTAATCCCTCTACAATTAATGTCAGATAATCCCGAAGTAGCACTTGTTCTTGATACTTGCAGTGATCTTACATATCGAGCAAATACTGTATTCCCTCTAGACTGGGCATATATGAACGCAAGAGTAATTACAAAACCCTCTGTAAATTGGCTTGCATCTTAATTTTTTAAAAATCAATCGTTGATTTATACACTCTTTCAGAAATTTACAAAAGAGTCAAAGACTTTTATCAAGCTTTCAACATCCCGAGGATAAACTAAAGAAATTAGTCATCGAGTGTTACAACACATACAACTCTTGCTAAAGGAAGTGAAACACAAAATAGATTTATATTTTAATCAGCCCTCTAAACCCACGGACGGCATAATAGGAATCAGCGCCATTGTGATAGATGAAAACGGTATCGTAGCGGCGATCCCCGAAGAGGGCACCGCCCAGACGGCGGATGCGATCAGGGGTGGCCAGCCAGCTCGAAGTTTTGGTGTCGAAGGCACCCAACTGCTGCAAGGCACGGTACTGGGCTTCGGTAAGCAGGCTGATGCCCATGACCGCGGCTTCATCCAGAGCGCTGGAAGCGGGCTTGAATTCTTTGCGGGCTTCGAGAGCGGCGCGATCATAGCACAAATTGCGGCGCCCTGCAGGGGATTCAGCGGAACAATCGCAATAGAGAATCTCACCCGTGGCAGGATCCCGGCCAATGCAGTCCGGTTCGCCACCGGTGACTTCCATGGCAGCGAGGGAGATCAATTTTTCAGGCTGAGCCTGAAGGCGGGTAAGCACCTCCGCCCAGGTCAAGTCAGCATGGCGCTGAGCAAATTTTTCAAAGCGGGACTGCAAGATCACGAACAGGTCCGCGCGGCGTTCAGGGGATAACGTCTGTGGATCCAAAGACATGGGAACACTCCTTGTTCAGGCGGTAACCAGATCAAACTCCAGCCCAACAGAGAAAAATGGCGGCAAGGCTTTCGCGTCAGCGCGCCGAGATCAGAACGCTAGTCGTTCAGGCCCTTGCCGGCCAAAATCTGGGGAATGCACTTGCTGATGCGTGAGACGCGGGTCTGTGCCTGCTTGGGGGCGGAGAAAAAGAGGATGTAGGCACGTTGACGGCCCGGGGTCAAGGCCGAAAAAGCCTCCTTGACGGCCGGCTGCTGGGTAAAGATCATTTCCAGTTCGGCAGGGATGGGCTCAGGAGTGCGTTTGAACTCGACCTTCAAGCCCGCTTCTTCCACGGCAATCGCCTCTGCAATGTACTCCTTCAAGACAGGTTCCAGGGTCACGACCTCTTCCAGGCTGGTGAAACGCACCTGGCGGCCCGCCTGCACGTTCTCGGTCTGGATGATGAGGATATGCTGCTGGTCCTTGAGCAGCGCACCTTTGATGAAGAGAATGGCGCAATATTCCTTGAATCCGTGGATAAGAACGACGTTCTTGCCATTCAAGGTGTAGCAGGGCACGCCCCACTTCAACTCCTCGGTCAGAGGAAAGTCGAGAATCAGGCTGCGCAAACGCTCGAACTCTGAGCACCACTGCGTCTGGCGACCCAGAAAAGCATCCACTTTGGGGTTTAAATCAGGCATCGGTCAATCCTCCAATGGGCCGTGAAAGGGCCGAAAATCGGCCTGGGGCGGCCTCAAGCTTACTTCATTCCTATTTTTACCATATTTGGAGGATTAACACAAAAAAACAGAAGGGATTCTTGATCAGGTGCGGTGGCTCCGCACCTGATCAAGTTTGGGGCATCAATCCTAGGCAAGACTGAAGTGACAACAGCGTGGCCTAATTGGGAAAAAGATGCAAAAAGGGTGTGGTGGCACCAAACCCGACTGCTGCTACTGCCCCCCCTTCATCAAAATGGGCAACCCTTCACACTCTCTGTCAAAAATGCCATCCTCATCAAGGATATTCCAGAAACAATTAACGAGTTTGTTCCCATTTTCTTCGCTCCCAATACCACTCCTATAATACACATCACCGAACCTTTTTAATGCTTCATCACCTTTAAAATATGTTAGTGCTTCAAAAGAACCTCTTCCAGTTATATACATAGGAAAATCCTTCAACAAAGCCCCAATACTCCAATTTGGAGCTGGGTTATCCACATACCCATTCTTATTTACCATTTTAAAAATTGGATCAATAAACATTGAATAGACAAATTTCCCTTGACTATCCCTTCCAGGAAAAAATTCAATTGGAATTTTATATGAGTCCCCCTGATTATTAGTCCATGTATAATAAACTGAAGCAATAGGATTCAATTCAGTTTTACTAAAAACGATTACTCCCCCATCAAACTGTACTCCTACACTACCACCTCCAGCATTTATCAACACACCTGAATAATCAGGTAATATTTGTTCATGAATAACGATCAATACTCTCCCCATATCTTCCTTGTAACCCTCTGGATCATCAATTGGGGAGCGCACTTCTACACTCTGCGCGATTTCGTCAATTGTGTGCGGGATAAAAGCCAATGCCGCAGCAGAAAATCTGTCGGGGGTTGGCGATGGCGCTGGAGTAGTTGAGATAGCTATTGGTAAAAAAGTTGCTGTTACTGTCGGGAAGGATATCAAGGATTCGTTTCCATGCATTGCAGCGGGAACGCAAGCAGACAGCAATAAACAACCAAACAGAATAAAATATTTTTTAAAGACTTCCATATTGAGATCCTTCATCAACTAATTCCCACTTCATTTTCGACATAAACACTATTTCTGCTAGGTTACTATTAACTCAGTAAAAACTAAGTAATTCAGAATCACCGCATTTGTTAATTCCATTTATTAAATTGTTTTTGATACAAGAAGATTATATACTTTATCAAATGTATCAAACCAAAAGCTGCAAAGCCTGGAGACAAAAAATATTTGAGAAAAAATATGAAAAAATGTCTCGGGTTATGAATTCCATGGACGAACAGATTAAGGCAAAATATAATGAGTTAGAAAAACACAAAGCGATTGCTGAAAGTTAAAGACTATTTTTGGGGAGTATTCCCTATCAACAGGTATTGAGAAGCAGATGTGGACCACCGCTACTTAAAAAAATAACCCGCTCTTACGAGCGGGTGAGGCTGGGGGCAAAGGATTCGAACCTCTACAAGCAAATCCAGAGTCTGCTGTCCTGCCATTAGACGAGCCCCCAAAACTGACCGACGAACATTTTACCACCCCGCGCTTGCTCTGTCCAGTCTTTTTGATGTAAATGTTTTTGATGTAAAATGGTAAAGTTGGATGAAAGCGGCGGGGGTATAAATCTCCACAATAAATCCACACGAAACGAGTAAACTATGTTAAAATCAGAGAACTTGGTAAGCAGCAATTTTATTCTGCTACCTTTCCGCCTGCGGAGTTATCCACGATAACGACCGGGGGCTATCCCGAGGAAAGGAGGTTCTCTTTATGCGTAACTATGAGGTCGTGCTGATTCTTCATCCTGAACTGGATGAAACTGCTTTCAATGCAGCAGTGGATAAGGTTAAAGGATGGATCACCACCAGCGGCGGTTCCGTCTCCAAAGTGGATGTATGGGGAAAACGCCGCATGGCTTATTCCATCCGCAAACAACGCGAAGGTCAGTATGTGCTGATCACCGCCGAAATTGCCCCCACTTTCTGCACCGATCTGGAACGCAATCTGCGCTTCTTGGAGCCAGTCATGCGATTCATGATCACCGTGGTTGAGTAACTTTGAATTCAAGGATGCTTTGAAGGAGTAAGCCGTGAGTCGAGGGTTGAACAAGGTAATGATTATTGGTCATTTGGGACGGGACCCGGAAATGCGTTATACGCCCTCCGGACGACCGGTCACCACATTCACTGTCGCCACCAATCGCACGTGGAATACCGCGGACGGGGAGCGACACAGCGAGACCGAATGGTTTAACGTTGTTACCTGGGGAAACCTGGCCGAAATCTGCAAACAATATCTGACCAAGAGTCAGCAAGTTTACATCGAAGGCCGATTACAGACCCGCCGTTGGGAAGACGCTGAAGGAGTGAAACACTCCAACGTGGAAATCGTGGCCAGTGAGATGATGATGCTGGGCGATAAGCACGAAAACGGTCAGCAGAACCCGAACGATGCCACCCCCGAACCCGACCTGACCTCCGACGAAGAGTATCCATTCTAGGAGTATTTGAAATGGCTGAAGAAAATTCACAAGAAAACGAACAGCAGAGCAGCGGGCCTTCCCGGCGCTTTGTTGCTCGACCGAAGATTTGCCAGTTCTGCGCGGATAAGAACCTCAGCATCGACTACAAACAGGCCGACATGCTGCGCCGCTTCGTCACCGAAGATGGCAAGATCCGCCCAAGGCGCCAGACCGGCACCTGCGCGACTCACCAGCGCAAATTAGCGCTGGCGATCAAGCGGGCCCGCCACATCGCCCTGCTGCCCTTCACAGGCGAGCGCTGGTCAGACGCAATCCGCTAGAAGTCTCTTTGTTGGAGGCATAGATTTTCATCTATGCCTCTCATTCTATTGATTGAGGTTGAAATGGGTAAAGAAAGTTTTGAAAAAACGCCGAAAGAGTTGACCAAGAAACACCTGGCCAGAGTCGAGAAAGAGAATCGCCAGAGAAAGATCCTGACGTACGGAATCATCGGAATCGGCATTGTCATTGTCGGTTTGATCGTTTTCGGTATTCTCAACACGACCGTCTTGAAAGATTCCAAGCCGGTTGCCAAGGTGGGAAATACCACCATCACCGTCAAACAATTCGAAGATCGCGTCCGCTACGAACGTTACCAGCAGGTTCAAACTTTCGAAACCTATGCATCTTCCTACTTTGCTTCCTTCTTCCAGAGCCAGCTTTTGAGCATGCAGAACTCACTGGATAGCTACGTGCAGTTCGGCAGCGACACACTGGATCAGATGATCAACGAAGCAGCTTTACTGCAAAAAGCCAAATCGATGGGCATCACCGTCTCTGACGCGGATGTAGAAAACTACATCCAATCGCAGCTACAGTACTACCCCAGCGGTACCCCTACCGCTCAGGTACCGACTGCCACCATCACCTACTACCCCACTTCCACACTGAGCGATCTGCAGAAGTCGTTAACAGTACACACCCCAACCCCGACTGAAATGTTGACCGCTACTGCGGAAGGCACTACGGCTGCTGATGTCACCGGTACCCCCGCTGACGTGAGCGGTACCCCGACAGATGCCACCGCTACTCCAGAGGAACCGACTGCTACCGCTACAGAGGCTGTCACACCTACGGAAACCGCGACCATCACCCCGACCCCGACCGAGTACACTTACGAAGGTTATCAGAATCTGTACTCCACGATCGTAGCAAAAACCGCTGCCGATGCTTCTTTCTCTGAAGCTGAATTACGCGAATACATCCGCACTTACCTCATCGAGCAGAAAATCTATGAACAGGTTGCTGCCACCGTCGAACCCGAACAGGATATGGTCTGGGCCCGCCACATTCTGGTGGCTACCGAAGATGAAGCCAATGAGATCGAAACCAAGTTGAAGAATGGTGAAAGCTGGTCTGAACTGGCCGCCACCTACTCCACCGATACCAGCAACAACACCAACGATGGTGATCTGGGCTGGTTCGCCAAGGGTACGATGGTGTCTGAATTCGAAGACGCTGCCTGGGCATTGAAAGTAGGTGAGATCAGTGCTCCGGTAAAGACTGACTATGGTTACCACATCATCCAGGTGCTGGGCCATGAAAAACGCCAGTTGACCGCCGATGAACTGACGACGGCCCAGAAAGCCGCCTATCAGCAATTCATCACCGATGCCAAAGCTGCACTCACCATCAAGAAGTATGATGTCTGGGCTTCTGTGGTTCCTTCCGATCCCACCATCCCGGATGAATACCGCATCACTTCTACTACGGGAACGAACTAATCTTTCGGCAAGAAAAGCTAAAAGGCACCTGAAATTTCAGGTGCCTTTTTTGTTTCCTTCAATACGAGTGAATTGGACGCTATTTCGCCATGTCTTCGCTGACCTCATCCAGACGCAGGCTGACGACCTGGCTGGCGGAGTCACGGCCCATAGTAATGCCATAGATCACGTCGGCCACCTGGACGGTATTGCGGTTGTGAGTGATGACGATGAACTGGGTCTGGCTGCTGAGTTCCTTAAGCAGCTCGGTGAAACGGCCCACATTGGCCTCGTCGAGAGCAGCATCCACCTCATCCAGAACACAGAAGGGGGTCGGCGAGACCTTGAGCAAAGCGAAGATCAACGCTACCGCCGTCAATGAACGCTCCCCCCCTGAGAGAAGGGAGAGGCCCTGTTCACGGCGGCCAGGCAGCTTGGCTTCGATGTCAATCCCCGTCTCGGTGGGGTTCTCTTCGTCGGTTAGAATCAACCTGGCGGAACCACCATCGAACAGACGGGTAAAATACTGCTTGAATTCAGCCGCGACAGCGGTAAAGGTCTTTTTGAATTCACGGCGCATCAATTCATCGAGCTCGGCAATCACCTGCCGCAAATCTTCATCTGCCTTCTTGAGGTCCGCCACTTGAGATGTCAGGTAGTCAAAGCGCTCTTTTACCTCGTGATATTCCTTTTGCGCCTCGGGGTTGATGGCTCCCATGCGGCGCAAGAGCGCGCGCTGGCGGTTAATGTTATCTTCGAGTTCAGGCGGAATCTGCTTCAGCACCGGCAACTCGCCCACCCCTTCGAGCGGCAGTGGTGTGGGGCCAGAAACGTCTTCGGTGTAATCCAGTTTGACCAGGCCAAAATCCTCTTCGATGCGGCGACGCAGATTATCAAGGGCCTCGCGGTTGCGCGTATATTCAAGCTGGGCCTGAGTATAGAAGCGCTCCGCAGTGGTCTGGGTCTGCTGCAAAGTGGTGTAGGTATCCTGCAGACGATTATATTCCGCTTCAAGCTGCTGCAAAACGTGTTCCGCCGGCTCGATCTGGACGCGCAGGGCCTCAATCTTTTCATTAAGCTCGCTTTCGGCCTGAGCATTCTGCGTCTTCTCCGCTTCGATCTCGACCAACGAATTCTTCTGGTTTTGCAGCCGCGAAGTAGCGCTCTGACGCTGAGAGCGATTGTTGTTGACCACCGCCATAAACTCAGCATAACGGCGCTCGCCATCTTTGACCGCTCGAGCGCTCACTGCCAGGGTCGTGTTCCAATGCACAACCTGGGCCTGATATTCATCCGTCGTTTTGGTATAAGAAAGATTGGTCAACTCTTTGAGCTGAGCATTCTTTTGATTGATCTTTTCTTGTGAAGCCGTTATCTCAGCGGCCAGTTTCTTCAACTCGTCCATCACCGAATTCAAGCCATCAGTGACCGTAGCAAGCTGCTTCTTCTGCCATTCCTGCTTCTGCTTGACCTGCTCAAATTGCAGGCTCTTTTGCTGCATATCGCTGCGAAAACCGGATACCTGATTGCGGCACACCTTCATTTCAGCATCCGCCTGATGCTGCCTGTCTTCGGCCTCATGCAACTTTTGCTCGAGCTTCTGCACAGCCGCGGTGGCCTCATCAATGGCCAGGTCGGTCTCATTCAGCTTCTCTTCCAGTTCTTTGCGCTGCCGCGGACGGCCTACCAGGCTGGAACGGCCATCCTGACCGGCCACGACCAAACCGGTCGCGTTGAAGACCTCACCCTTCAAGGTAACCACGCGAGTCAATTCGGGATGTGCTTCGATCTGCTTGCGCGCTGAACGGCGATCACGCACGACCAGCGTCTTGCCCAGGAGCAGTTCGATAACCGGCTGAATCTGTGAATCCGCTTTGACGAGATCCGCGGCAATGCCGACGACCTCGTCCCCACGGATGGCAGAGAGTTTCTTTGCCTGCGCCGCCCAGCCGGACGGGATCAAGACCGTGCGGCCTTTTTCACCATTCTCGAGATATTCCAGAGCGCTTTCGGGGTCGGCAGCCGCATCCAGCAGGATACCGTCAAGGTTTTCACCCAAAACGGCGGCAATAGCTACCTCCAGTTCGGAGGGAACATTGATCAAATTACTGAGAATCTTATAGCCGCCGGCCAGAACCCCCTGCTCCACGGCCTGCAGCACACTTTTGGCCCCGCTGGCATAACCACTCAGCGATTTCTCGGCCTGGATCAAAACGTCAAGCTGGGCCTGGATACGGGCATTTTCAGCCTCGAGTTGATTCTGTTTCTGGGTCTGCGCGGTGATCTGTGCCTTGAGCTGCCCAATCGTCTGATTCTGCGCATCGAATTCTTCTTCCAGACGGTCATACTCGTTTTCAGCATCATCCAGTTTGCCCTGAGCCAGAGACATGTCTTTCTGAGCCGCGGCGAAATCATTTTCTGCCGAAGCCAGAGAATCGATCAAATTCTTCTGCTCAACATCCAGAGAGGCAAGACGGTTTTCCAGTTCCTGCTGATGGGCCTTCTGACGCACCAGGTTGGTCTCTTCATTGACCGTTTCACGGCGCAAAGCCCGAATCTGCGAATCCACCTCGTCTTTCTCTTTCTGGCGTTCGCTCAAAATCTTCTGGGCTTCATCAACCTGTTTCTGCGCATCAGCCATCTCCTCCTGGAGACGCTGTTTTTCTTCTTCCAATTCCGCCAGCCGCTCGGTCTGCGATTTGGATTCTTCTTCCAGGCGCGCCAACTCTTTTTCGAGGTTATCGATCTGATCAAGCTGGGCACGGTGGCGCTCTTCAAGCACAGCCAGGGTACGGCTGACGCGCTCCCGTTCGGAATGCAGGCCCGAAGACTGACTGTGCCACTCATCCAACCGGGTGCGGGTCTCACGCAGTTTGCCCCGTGCCTCCTGCACCTGCTGATCCATCTGGGCCAGATTGTCGCGGGCGGTCTTGACCTTTTCTTCCTGCACGTGCAGCACTTCGCGGACACGCAGCAGGTCTTTCTGCGAGTTGTACCAGTGATAGCCATACCAATCTTTTAACAGCAGGTTCAAATCGGCCTTGACACGGTCATATTCTTCGGCACGTCTGGCCTGGCGCTCCAGGCTGCGCAGACGCGGTTCCAGCTCACTCAAAATATCTTCGACGCGTTCCAAATTGCGCTGAGTCGATTCGAGGCGTGAAATGGATTCCTCGCGGCGGGAGCGGAAAAGGCCAATGCCAGCAGCTTCCTCGAAGAAACGGCGGCGTTCATCCGGTTTGAGCGACAGAGCAGCATCAACCAGGCCCTGACCGATGATCGTATAGGTACGTTCGGCCAGGCCGGATTGGGCCAGCAATTCGCTGATATCTTTGAGACGGACCTTCTGCCCGTTGAGGAAATAATCGTTGCCGCCATCGCGGTAAGCGCGACGGGCGATGGAAACTTCCGAGAAATCAATCGGCAGCCAGCCATCCTGATTATCGAAGGTAATGGTAGCCGAAGCCATGCCAGCTCGCGGACGCTGATCCGAGCCAGAAAAGATCATGTCTTCCGTCTTGCGTCCGCGCAAGAGGCCGTAGGATTGTTCCCCCAACACCCAGCGTAACGAATCCGAGATATTCGACTTCCCTGAACCGTTGGGGCCGACAACAGCCGTTATATTGCCAGGGAATTCGAACTGGTACTTGCTGGCAAAGGTTTTATACCCATGTAATTCAAGCGCTTTAAGTCTAGGATTCATGAAATTCCTGTACCAATATTTATTTTAAGGAGATATCGAGGTTCTTCAATGCATTGGCAGCCGCCGATTTGGTGGCAGCCTGTTTGGAATGCCCACTGCCTCTGGCAATCACTTTGCCATTGATGTAAACATCCACTTCGAACACTTTCGAATGATCCGGGCCGGAACTATTGGCGGTCACGTACTGCGGGGTGGCATACCCCTTGGCCTGTGCCCATTCCTGCAGCTTGCTCTTGGGATCTTCGTCTTTGTGATTAATGAGGATATCATCCGCGGAATTGAGCAGGAAAGGTGAAATGAACCGGATCACCCCTTCGATGTTCTGATCCAGATAGATGGCCCCCACCACGGCCTCGAAAGTATCACAGAGCAGCGCCGGACGTTCCTTGCCCCCAGCCTGGCTTTCGCCTTTGCCCAGACGCATGGCCTTGCCCAGATCGATCTGCACCGCGAACTCTGCCAGCTCTTCGGTATGCACCAGGGCTGAACGCATGCGCGTCAATTCGCCCTCGAGCATATCCGGGTAGCGATTATAGAGCCAGGCACCGACGACAAAATCAAGCACGGCATCCCCCAAAAATTCAAGACGCTCATTGTCTTCGACGGCATCCGCATGCTCATTGAGGTAAGAACGGTGAGTTAAAGCGCGGCTTAGCAACAGTATATCTGAGATGTTCAGTTGGAGACGCTTATTAAATTCCTCGGGTGACTCGGTCTCGACGAGCATCTTTGACTCTTTCAAATGATCCTCCCGAGAAGACAAGGAGCGCCAACCGTCTGCTTTCAGGCAGTTCGCGGCCACTATCTTCTCCTCAAAAAAGATTTGTTTTCAACCCTGTTCCGGTCAGGACCAACACGACCGGGTCAGGATCCTTGCCAATAATCTCAGGTAAAACAGCCCAGGCGAGAGCTGATGTAGGCTCGACGTAAAACCCTTGCGCGGCAATACTGTGATTGGCAGCGACCAGTTCTGGTTCATCCACTGCCAGGATACGGCCCGCCGTCCCGTGCAAGCGATGCAAAATCGCCCCTCCGCGCACTGGATGACTGACGCGCACTCCTTCTGCTATTGTATCCGACTGGAGGGGTTCTCGTAAAGTATATTCGCCATTTTCAAAGGCAGAAAAGACCGGGGCGCAGCCGATAGATTGAACCCCCACGTAGACAGGCTCTTTATCGATACTGGCAGCCTCTACAAGGGCTGCAAACCCCCGCATGAGGCCATAGAGCAATCCGCCATGGCCCACAGGGACTACAAGCGTTCCTGGAGCCTTGCCGCCCAACTGTTCCACCAGTTCGTGGGCGATCGTCGCAATGCCGAGCAATCCAAAAGGCAGGTAGGCGTGGCTGGCGTAAGCAATGCCGCTCTCAGCCCGCTGCTGCACGGCATCCGCGGCATTCTGACGCGGACCCGGAATGGCATGTACTTCGGCCCCATATGCCTGAATCTGCTGCAATTTCGGCCCGGAAGCAGCTGCCGGCACGTAAATCTCAGCGTGAATACCGGCGCGGGCAGCGTAAGCCGCAAAGGAAGCCCCGGCATTCCCGGAAGAATCTTCCACGGCCTGGGTTATGCCCCGGCTGCGTAAAAAACCGGCAAGAAGAGCACTGCCGCGGTCTTTATAAGAACCCGTCGGGTTGAGCGATTCCTGCTTGAGCCACACGGAATGATGGGCAAATTGTGTTTCGAGCAGCGGCGTATTGCCTTCACCCAGAGATACCTGCGGGGCATCCGCCAGAGCCCCAAAACTGGCCCGATAACGCCACAAACCAGGGGCAGAAAGATCCAGCGAGCGCGAGCAGGCAGGAAAATCAACAAAATCATAAACTCCCCCACACTCACAGCGGTAAGGAGTCCCCGTTGCAGGGTAAGAACGGCCACAATTGACGCAGACAGGCAAACTCATGCACTGATTATACAGGCAATCCAGACCGAGAGAAACAAATGACTCCGCCAGCATTTTAAGATTCAGAGAATGGGATTCTGCTATAATTGCGTCGTGGATTATCAGATTGCCAGTCACCAATCCGAAGGTTACCAGATCAGCACCGAGGTCTACAGCGGCCCGCTCGATCTCTTGCTGCAATTGATCGAGAAAGCCGAGCTGGACATCACCAAACTGGCGCTGGCCCAGGTGACAGATCAATATCTGGATTACCTGCACGAACTGGAACAGCAAAATGCCGCTGAGGTTTCCGCTTTTCTGGTCATCGCGGCCCGACTGGTGCAGATCAAATCGGCGGCGCTGCTGCCGCGGCCCTCGATCGTGGGCCTGACGCCTGAAGAAGACCCGGGTGAAGCCCTGGCCCAGCAACTGATCCTCTACAAACGCTTCAAAGAAATCGGGCAAATTCTGGAAATGCGCGAGATCGACGGTCTGCGCACCTATCTGCGCATGGACCTGGCATCACGCGCCCAGGTCCCCAGCAAATTGGACTTGAGCGAACTTACCATGGAAGAACTGCTGGAAGCTGCCCGGCAGGTCATGGGCAACGGCAACGCGCTGCCCCCCTTGAGCGAAGTGGTTTCCATCCCGCGCATTACCATTCGGCAGCGCATCAACTTCATCGTCGACCGACTGAGAAGCTCTGGGGACGTGACCTTCCACAAATTGCTCACCTCGCCGCAAAACCGGCTCGAGATCGTGGTGACATTTCTGGCCATGCTCGAACTCATCAAACGACGGCTGGTCAACATCAATCAAAACTCCCTCTTCGGGGATATCGAGATCCACTCAGAGGGAGAGATGGGCAGTTTCGACGATCAAGAGATCGAGTTCGACGAATAATTATTCAGACGACTGCTGCTCTTCTTCACTGTAAAGGTCATACGGCAGCCGGTTCCCCATCCACACCGCCATCAGACTCACATTATCTTCCGACTCTTCCAGGTCAGGCTGATTGGTCTTGACCTGAGCCAAAATGGCTTCGAAATTGTCCTTCTTAGGCCAGTGAATCTGAAAACCGGGCAATTGCGCACGGTCCGCGTCGGCCGGCAGAACGTTTTCCCACCCCAGTTCGGTCAAAACTTCCACCACAACCGTTCGCAATTGCGGATGAAGCGAACTCCAGCCCTGCATGACCGCGGCGGCAAATTCAGGTGCACGCTCAAACAAGCTCACAGAAGCCTTGACCTTGCGGCCGACCGGAGCCAAGTTGCCATTACGGAAGCCGGGCACAGAAACATGATGGGAAACGGCAGTGGTGATCACGGTGCGAGGAGCCTTATCCAGTTTCTCGAGGTTACTGAAAACCTCAGTCATGACCGTAATGCGGTAATCATCGCGCATGAAATCATTGACCGCACTGAAAGGCAAATATTCCATTTTTTCGGACATCATACTCCTCTTTTACAAACAGTATCGCTCATCTCATCGAGCATGGACATTTCATCTTCGGTCAAATGCCAACCCAAAGCACCCACGTTCATTTCCAACTGATGCGCATTTTTGGCCCCCGGGATGGGAATCACCCCTTTGCCCATTGCCCAATTCAAGGCCACCTGGCTGGCGGTTTTGCCATCGTGATTCATACCCAGCTTCTTCATCATAAGAATGAGCGGTTGTATTCTACCAAGAAACTCGCGGTTATACTGGCTGGCGCGCACCCCAGAAGGTGGATTCTCAGATGAATACTTGCCGGTAAGAATGCCCATCGCCAGCGGGCTGTAGGCAATGATCTTGATCCCGCGATCGGCACATTCTTTCATCAAACCGTTCTTCTCGATGCGGCGTTCCAGCAAATGATATTCCATCTGGGTCGAAGCCAGCGGCAGCCCCTCTTTGGTCAGGAAATCACTGGCTACCAGTGTCTGACGCAGATCGTAATTCGAGACCCCCACGGCCTCAATCAGCCCCTGCTGATGAGCCTCAAGCATGCACTCCATCCAGGTCGGGATCGAAACCGGCGGCATCGGCCAGTGAATCTGGTACAAAGCCACGGCGGGCAGTTCCAGCCGATCCAGACTGGCCCGCAGCGCGCGAGTAAAGCTCTTGCGGCTCAAACGCCAGGGAAAAGGCATGAACTTCGTCGCGATGACCGTTTTTTCGGACGTCGTTTTCAGCAATTTGCCCAGAAATTGTTCCGATTTTCCACGGCCGTACACCTCAGCAGTATCGAAGAAACGGATACCACTGGCAATTGCCAGAGAAAAAACCTCCTCAATATCCTGATCGGAGTAGCCGTTGCCATAACTCCAGACCAGGCGGTCGCCCCATGACCAGGTGCCAAGACCGATTTCAACGTGATCAAAAATAGGATGAGTTCGCATGCCAGTGTATTTTCCCTTCTCATAGAATCTTCCTGATTATACTTTTTTCTGGTTAAATTCCAATAACCTGTAAAACCATTAAGTTATAATAATTCATTGCAAATCAATTTTGACCAGGATTTCTCATGTCAGATGACGTTACCCCTATTCGCCAGCAATATCTGGATATCAAACAGCAATACCCCGACACGATCCTGTTCTTTCGCCTGGGAGATTTTTACGAGACCTTTGACGATGACGCTGAAACCGCCTCCAAGGAACTGGACATCGTCCTGACCTCACGCAGCGTAGCAAAAGGCATGCGCATCCCCATGGCCGGCATTCCCTACCACGCGGTGGATAATTACCTCTCGCGCCTGATCGATAAAGGCTACCACGTCGCCATCTGCGAACAGATCGGCAACCAACCCTCCAAAGGGCTGTTTCCGCGCGAGGTCGTGCGAGTGGTCACCCCGGGAACCATCGTCGAACCCACCCTGCTCAAGAATGACCAGAACAACTTTCTGGCCGCCGTCACACGCCAGGAAAATCTGGCTGCCGTGGCCTACGTGGATATTACCACTGGCGAGTTCTACACCACCCAATTTACGATCTCAGAGGGATTGGGTGAACTGCGCACCGAGTTGATTCGACTTAACCCGGCAGAAGTACTGGCACCGGAATCCTTCGACCTTTCGGCCGTCTTCAGCGGACACATTACCCGCCTGCCCGACTGGCGCTTCGAAACGGGACGCTGCCGGGGAATGCTGCTGAGCCAGTTCGAAGTGCAAACTCTGGACGGCTTTGGCCTGAAAGACCTGACCCTGGCCACCCAGGTCGCCGGGGTGATCTTGCAATACCTGCGAGAAACCCAGCCCACCGCCACAGCTCTGCTCACACACATCACCTCTTACTCGATCAGCGAATTCATGTCGCTGGACGCAGCCACCCGCCGTAACCTGGAGTTGACCGAGACCATCCGGCGCGGCGACAGTGAAGGCTCACTGCTGTCTGTGCTTGACCGCACCGTTACCCCCATGGGGCACCGGCTCATCCACCAATGGGTTTCGAAACCACTGCTGGACATTGAAGCCATTAACCACCGGCTGGACGTGGTGGAGTATTACCTGAACAACGGCGTCCTGCGCGCGGACCTGCGCGCCGCGCTGGCCAAGATCACCGATCTGGAGCGCATCATCAACCGCATCAGCGCTGAAATCGCCGCCCCGCGCGATCTGGTCGCCCTGCGTACCAATCTGGAGCGACTGCTCGAGATCAAGAAAAAGATCAGCGGGGAAGAAGCTGTACTGCAAACGATCCATGATGATTTCGAGCTGTGCCCAGAAGCTCTGGAGCTGCTGAACCGGGCCATTTCCGACGACCCGCCAGCCACCCTGCAAAATACCGGCGTCATCCGCCCCGGTTACTCTGAAGAACTGGACCACATCATCGAAATGTCACGCCACGCCCGCGAATGGATCTCGAACCTGGAGAGTGTCGAACGTGAGCGCACCGGCATCAAAAACCTCAAAGTCGGCTACAACAAGGTTTTTGGCTATTACATCGAGCTATCCAATAGCTACACGCATCAAGCACCACCGGAGTACATCCGCAAGCAAACGCTGGTTAATGCCGAACGCTACATTACCCCAGAAATGAAGGAATATGAATCGCTGGTTCTGAATGCTGAAGAACGCATCCACGACATCGAAAACCGGCTTTTCAAGGAAATCTGCCGTGAGATCACCCGTTCTGCCCGTCTGATCCAGCAAACTGCCCGAATTCTGGGCGAACTCGACGTTTACCTTTCGTTTGCCGAAGTTGCCGCGCTCTCTGGATACAGCCGGCCAGAATTAACCCGTGAACCGATCCTCGAAATCCACGACGGACGCCACCCGGTAGTCGAAACCACGCTGCACGGCGAACGGTTCGTCCCCAATGACACAATCTTCGAAGAAGGGGAAATCGTCCGCATCATCACCGGCCCCAACATGAGCGGTAAATCCACCTTTCTGCGTCAGGTCGCCCTGATCGTCCTGCTGGCGCAGATGGGCAGCTTCGTTCCGGCCGGCAAATCGCGGATTGGGTTGGTCGACCGTATCTTCACCCGCATCGGCGCTCAAGACGAAATCCACGCCGGGCAATCCACCTTCATGGTCGAAATGATCGAAACAGCCAACATTCTCAATCACGCCACGCCGCACTCCCTGCTGATCCTGGATGAGATCGGACGAGGCACATCCACTTACGATGGGCTTTCAATCGCCTGGGCCGTCGTCGAATACATCCATAACCACCCCGGATTGAAAGCCAGAACCCTGTTCGCCACCCACTATCACGAACTGACCCAACTGAGTGATCTGCTGCCCGGAGTACGCAATTACAACGTGGCCGTCAGCGAAGCTGACAATCAGGTGGTCTTTTTACACCGCATCGTACCTGGCGGCGCTGACCGTTCCTACGGCATTCACGTGGCCCAACTGGCAGGCATTCCGCGCCCGGTCATCCTGCGCGCTTCTGAAATTCTCAAACAACTGGAGCAATCTTCGGGCACCGCCATCGAAATCAGCCCGGCAGCTCCCCAGCAGATGGCCCTCTTCCCAGAAACCAACCCCATTCTCGAGGAATTAAAAAAGATCGACCTGAATACGATTCCTCCGATTCAGGCGATCAATCTGCTCTACGAATGGCAAAAGAAGTTCATCCCGCCTGACGAAACAGGCAAGAAAAAGAAAAACTAGCGCACCGGCGAATTTATCCCCACAATGTGATGCCGAAAGATGGCATTGGCTTCCCGTGACAGCCAAGGTTTAGCGCACAACTCTTCTCAAGACCAGGAGACAAATGCTGACTGCCAAAGCAATCGCCATGACTACGGCTCCGATCAAGAAAAACTGCTGAGCCACGGAAGTCAGCAAGAGATTCACTGAATCCCCCAAAACGGATTTCAGCGCATCTGGAACCAACTGGGGCAGCAGTGGGCGAATGAACAAAAAAGCCGCTCCCAACAAGAAGGAATCAAAGAGCGCGGCAATCAAACCGCTGATCCCCAGACTGTGCAGAAAGACTGCCAGACGTCGGGTGTTAAGCAGCAACAGAATTCCCGCCAAAATGACCGAAAGCCAGGGCAGATAATCTACCAGCGTGCGCACCAGACGATAGACCGCATAAACCTGACGTACCTGCTCACTCTGAACCAAACTGACATCGCCCAGACTGAACAGCGTATACGAATCCGGCAATAATGTGGCCGCGGATTGCACAGCGGTCTGCAAAACCGGATTGACGGCTGAGAGAATCGGTTCCGGCGGGGTGCAGGCAGACAAGAAAGACAAATCGATCTGCGACGGATCGATCAGCGCTACCAGCAAATTCTGCATCTGGTCGGCAGTGCAGGTGGGGTTCATACTTTCCAGCTGCTGTATCAATTGGGCTACCCCTTCAGCCGTTAATTTTTGCTTCACTGGCATCAAATCCAGGGTTAGTTCCAGACCAGAGCTTTTCAGGTTGAGAAAATCATAAAAGCTGGCCATCATTTGATTCGTTTGCTGCTGCAGATAATCAGCCGGCAGCAAGTAGCTGAAAAATTGCTGGGTTTGCTGCGGGGACAGGAACTGCAATAATTGACTGGCGGCGCCTTGAGACGAAATCGCTGATTCCAGCCGTTCTTGAACCAGAGTGGGTACTTTTTCATAAAGATTCTGAGAAACCAATACCTTATCCACAAACTTCTGATCGAACAGCGTCTTCTGCAAGGTCAGGCAAAGCAGCGTAACGATCAAAGACAGGGTCAGTAATACAGCAAAGAAAACTGTCCAGCCGCTGGCTTTTACCGGTTGATCGGATTGAGTCATCAAATGCCTCCCAAATCTATTTCTCTGGCACCAGAATCTTACCGCTCCAGCGGTTCAACTCGACGGTGACCAAACCACCATGAAGATCATCAAAAACTTCATGCCCGATGGGGTTACGCAAACAGTGCATCTCCGGTTTGAGGTAAGGTGAAAGATCGAGCATCACCTTATTCGTCTGGTTCGACACATTGCCCACCACAATTGCCAGATCGTCCCCTTCTTTGCGCAGAAAAGCGAAAGTATTGTCATCAGAAACCGGCAAAACCTCGAATTCACCCCGACGCAAAGCATTGGAATCATTGCGCAGGTGAATCAAGCTCTTCACCCACTGCAGTACCTCAAGATTCCATTTGCTTTCTTCCCATGGGAAGGCACGCCGGTTATCGGGGTCAGCAGCGCCCTCCAGGGCAATCTCATCACCATAGTAAACTGCCGGCGCACCCGGGAAGGCAAACAGGATCAGAAAAGCGAGTTTGAGTTTTTCGACACTCTTATTCAGCAACGTGAAGATGCGCTCGGTATCGTGAGACCCCAACGAGTTATACATGGCATAAACGTTGGCTTTGGGATAATGAGTAACCCAGCTTTGCATCTCGCGGATGAAATCGGAGGCCTTCTTCTTTTCGCCGAGCACATCCAGGATCAGCGTACGAATCGGATAATTCATCAAGCCATCAAAATGGTGCTCGCCGACCCAGCGCAGGTCGCCATCCCAGATTTCGCCCAGCAGGTAAGCCTCAGAATTGGTCTCTTTGACGATCTTGCGGAACTGATCCCAGAAACCGTCGTCGTCGATCTCATTGGGTACGTCCAGACGCCAGCCATCGATCCCCTGCTCCAGCCAGTAACGGGTTACCCGATAAAGGTAATCACGCACGTGCGGGTTGGCTGTGTTAAATTTGGGCAGGCTCTTATATTTCCACCAGCCCAGATAGGTCGTGGCGTCCCCTGGAGAATAGGCATCCACCGGCAGTTTCTTGACGTGAAACCAATCAAGATAGGGGGAATCCCACTGATTTTCGAGAATATCGTTGAAGGCAAAAAAGCCACGTCCACAATGATTGAAAACACCATCCAGAATGACGCGTACCTGATTGCGATGAGCTACATCGAGCAGACTTTTAAATGTCTGCAAATCGCCCAATTTGGGATCGATCTGGAAATAATCGACAGCGTTATAACGGTGGTTCGAGGCTGAGAGAAAAATGGGGGTGAAATAGAGCGTATTCACGCCCAGATCAAGCAAATAGTAGAAACGGTCGATCACTCCACGCAGGTCCCCGCCAAAGAAAGAGGTAATCGTCGGGCGTGAGTTCCAGTTGACCAGGTTGGGCGGATCATTGGTCAAGTCACCGTTATAGAAACGGTCCGGAAAAATTTGGTAAAAAACTGCATCCTGAACCCAATCGGGGACACTCATGGTTATCTGGCAATCCTTTTCAGCAGCATTTCGGGAGCATCGTTCCAGTCTTTTTTATCATACTCACCGCTGGCCAGTTTTTCGAGTACCTCGCACAATGCCTGATTCACCGGGGTAGAAATGCCCAGCTTTTGACCCTTGCGCACCACAGCCCCATTGAGAAAGGTCACCTCAGATCGTTTCTGCCCGGCATAAAGATCGATGTGAAAAGAAGGCATTTTCGCCCCACGACCTTTGCCCAGGCCCAGCCAACTTACCGGCCGACTGAGAAACTCGGGGCAAGTGTGAATCAGCTCCACCAAAGGTTTAATCGGGGTGCCCGGCAGATTCACCACCCGCAAGCCCAACGCCTCCATCACCTGCAGCGTCTCTTTGATCTGCAATACCTCGAGATGGTACACCTGGCGGTCGGCAAAAACCTGCGTTGGAGTCCAGTTCAAAATCGCCGAAGTAGCATTTCCCAACAGATTGGTGATCATCTTCGACCACTTCAAATCACCACGGCGAGGGTAACCCCTGGGGTTAAGCCCTGCCTGACGAAAAGCCTCGATAATTGAGTCAGAGAGCGGATGAACGCTCTCGATGCCGATGCCGCGCATCTTTTCGACCGCGATTGAACCCAAACCATCCTTGCTCACTGCCGTAGCAATGGAAGCCCCAATCACTTTCTCCTGGCCCAGCACTTCAGCATAGACCTCTTCGTTTTCGACGCCATTCTGCAGACAGATCAATGGCGGAAATTGCGCCGCCAACGGGCGAATGGTTTGTGCCAGCGAGCCCGAATCAAACGATTTGACAGCCACCAAAGCGGCATCATAGCTGGCCGCAGCCATCGCGTCAGGCAACGAAAAGAAAACCTGCTCGGCCATGAGAGAATGCCTGCCAGAGGGTAAATCCAAGTTCAACGGTTTCTGCACGGGTTTTTGCCCAGGCTCACCGCGCTCCACAAAAGCTACCTGATGGCCTGCCAGCAGCAGACTGCCCCCAATATAGGTACCGATGGCTCCCATGCCAAAGCATAAAAATTTCATCGTCTTACTCTCTTGCCCAATCCGGGTTTCCATTGAGAAAATCTTTACCGCCCATCCATTTTTTGCCAGCGGGCTGCACTTCAAGCAATTGCAAACTCCCTGAACTGGTCTGCACGGCCGGCAAACCAGCAAGGATCAAATGCCTACCCGGAACAGTGTTCGCACTCGGAATCACCTGTGCTCTGCGCACTTTGAGAGGAGCTTCCTTCCAGAGGAAATAAGTGCCGGGCCAATCATTGAAGGCCCGTACCCGGCGCTCCAGCGACACGGCCGGCTGCGTCCAATCGAGCAGCCCTTCTTCCTTCTTGAGCATGGAGGCATAAGTGGCCTCGCCCACCTGATCCTGCGCGGCCAGAGTACCCGCAAAAATTTCAGGAAGAGCGGCAAGCAACGTTCGGGCGCCCAGTTCAGCCAAACGCTGGCCCAGAGAATCCGCCGTATCCTCGGGACGAATATATTCTTTTACCTGGCGATAGACCGGGCCAGTATCGATGCCCGCGTCCATCTTCATAATGGAAACACCCGTAAATTCATCGCCGCTCAAGATCGCCGCCTGAATCGGAGCCGCTCCACGCCAACGAGGCAAATACGAAGCATGGACGTTAATGCAGCCCAGGCGGGGCAGATCAAGCACGTTCTGACGCAAAATCTGTCCGAACGCAGCGACCACAATCGCATCCGGATGCCAGCTCTCGAGCTGGGCAAAGGATTCCGGATTCTTCAAACGTAACGGCTGCATCACCGGCAGGTGCAGTTCTTCAGCAACCACTTTCACCGCCGGTGGGGTCAATACCCGACCGCGCCCGGAAGGCTTATCTGGCTGAGTGACCACGCCAACAACATTAAACTGCTGAGCCAGCGGTTTCAAGACCGCGGCTGCAAAATCAGGAGATCCCATAAATACAATGTTCTTCGTCATAAAGGAAATTTTAACATATCCCACTGCAAATGCAGGAGAACTTACCCATTTTTCTCAGGTTCAGTTAGAATAGAAAATATGGAATTTGCAAAAAAAGCAAGCGATGAATTGCACGCCGCCTTCCAGGCCCGTGAGTTCGAAAACGAAGGAATGGCACGGGTGTGTGCCCGACGTGCTGCCGGCTGGGCCATCAAAGATTACCTGCAGCGCAAGCACGTGCCCATCCCCACCCCCAACGCATTTGGCTTATTGAAAGACGAGTCAATTCGCTATTTTCTGCCCGCTGAGGCCGTTCCCATTATTGAGCATCTGACCCTGCGAGTCGGGCAGGACTTCAATCTGCCGGATGAAGTCGATCTGCTGCAAGAAACCAGGCACCTGCTGGCACTGTTTGACATTCCATTCACGGAAGAAGGTTAAATCATCTATGGCTGAAGGCAAAATCAAAGTTTATGGTACTACCTGGTGCGGGGATTCAAGACGCGCAAGACAATTCTTTGAAACCAATCATATCGACTACGAATGGATCGATATCGAAAAAGACCCCGCAGCCGTCAAATTCGTAGAAGAAACCAATCACGGCTACCGCAGCGTGCCCACCATCGTCTTCCCAGATGGGACGATCCTGACCGAGCCTTCGATCTATACTCTCAATAAGAAAATGGGTTTGTTGTAGCGCCCAGCCAAAACAGCATTAGTCTCTGGAACGCAGGCGGTCAACCAGCCAGAGCAGCACCAACCCGGTCACCAGACCGGCCCCAATGATCACCAGTCCGGTGTGAGGTTCGTGTCTTTCCAGAGCGACGTGCTGGGTACGCTCCAACTTTTTCTGCAATTGGTGAATAAACGCTGGATCCGGCTGCAGAGGCCGCAGCGATTCAGAAAGCTGTTTTTCAAGCGAACTAATGTAGTTTAATTCATCATTTTCGGTGAACATAGATCGATTCCTGCCCTGAACAATGCCATCCTATTCTTTCTGATAACCGATTCTGGTCATTTCTTCGCGCAAGGCAATCAGCGCGCGGTGATACAAGCTCTTGATCGCGCCTTCACTTTTGCCAAGAATTTCGCCAATTTCTTGATTCGAATAATCTTCAACAAATTTCAAGATCAACAACTGCTGCCGTTCTGGGGAAAGCCGGCGAATGCCCTCCAGGAGCATCTCCATCTCTTGCGTCTTTTCCACGGTCTTCTCAGGATGATCAATCCGGGCCGGCATCTCGATGGTATCTTCAAGCGGCACCTCTTTGCGGCGATGACTATCCCGATGCCAGTTGGCAATCAGATTATGGGCAATACGGTAGAGCCAGGCAGAAAATGGAACACCCTTCTCTACGTAACTGCCAATGTGCCCAAACGCCCGGTAAAAAACCCGCGAAGTAATATCTTCTGCATCCGTCTCAGAGCCAATGCGATAATACACATAACTGTAGATCTTCGAGACGTACTTGGCATACAGGAAGCTGAACGCTTCAGCATCCCCTTCGCGGGCACGTTGGACCGCATTTTCTTCTGTGATCTCATTCAATCCCGAATCATGGATCGAACTCATTTCATTAAACACCTGTCATCCCTGTTCGTTCTTCTCTTTATTTTACTTCTTTTGCCGCCACAACAGCAGCGTAGGCATTCAGAATACCATAACCCGCCGTATCATTCGGCGTTCCGGTATCGGTGCCACAATTCTTGAGCGTCCCTGAATATGGGGTTGCCGTCTCTTCGAGGATCTGTTTGGTCAGCTCAACATTCCCGATCAAATTCGGGTTTGCCGACCACATCAATGCCACAACCCCAGAAACCTGCGGTGCCGAAAAGGACGTGCCATCGGCCTGGGTGTACTGTTTACCCGGGAAAGCTGAAACAACCCCCTCGCCGGGAGCCAATATGTCAGGTTTGATCCGATCACTGCCATCGACCTTAACCGGGCCCAAACTGCTGAAGCTGGAGACGTTGCCGTTCTGATCGATCGACCCGGCGGTAAACACATCCACATAGATCGAGGGAGGATCAGAGACCGTACTGCAGCCATAATCACCCGTATTTCCGGCCGCCACCGACATGAAGATGCCTGCATCTTCCATGGCTGCCACCGCATTCGAGAATATCTGGGCATCGCAACCCTCGACCTCAGGGCAGCCCCAACTGTTGTTGACGATATTCGCCCCCTTGGCAGGAACGCCATCAGTGAAAGCATTGCCGCTCTGCGGATAGGGAGCCAGCATGAACTGCATACAATTTAGATATTTGGCCGGGTTACCCAAATTACGAGCCAGATTGACACAGCCAATCCACTGCGCATCGGGAGCAACGCCCAAATTCTTGCCGGTGATCAGTGCCAGCGTGGCCGTGCCATGCCCACCTGCGTCCGTAGGATAGATCGAGTGATTCCAGGGATCCAGCCAGTCATAGTCGCCGGAGCCGTCTCGACCGCGGTAAGAATCTTTGACCTCTGGGTGGTAACCATCCACGCCGGAATCTGTCTGGCCAATAACAATGCCCTTGCCGGTCACAACTAACTCATCATGCACCTCATCCACCTTGATCATTTTCATGTTCCAGGTAGGCGTGACCGGCTGGTTGACTTCATCCGTATTCGTCACCGGCACCGTGGAATGCAAAGGACGCAGTTCGGGGCTTTGCAGAATGCGATCCACGTCACTGCGGTGCTGCAGAATCATCGTCCGATATGGTCCGGCTTCTACCTCAATGGCATTGACCAGATAATAAGGGGTATAGCTGGCATGCCACCGATCCAATTGCTGGCGGAGATCCTGCTGAGATGAATCTGCAGTCTGCACCAGCAACTGATAAACGGCGGCGCGCCGCTCGTCTACATTCTGAATCTGGTTAACCTGAGATAAATCTGCCTGCTGCTTCATTACGATGAAAATCTTATCGCCAAAGAAGCCCGGTTGGCCCCACAGAAAGTAAATGGCAGCAACGACAGCCACAGCCACCCCGGTAAAGATCAGGTTCATTTTGATGTTCAGACGAATTTTATCCGCCACCTTGACGTAAGCCACCGACAGGATCACGAAGAAAAGCATAACGCCCATCGAAGTCCAGGCAGATCGGAAAGCCCACTCAATAACCTCACCGGGAGCGCTGCCAATCACCAGCGACAGCTCATCCGCATCATACCAGAGCAGCGGCAGCACCAGAAGCAAGCCGCTCAGCGCCCCAATGCCAATGCGGGACTTCTGAGCATCGCCTCGCCCCAGAATAGCCATCGAGGTCAAAAGCCAGGCCGCCGCCGTCAGCACAATCAGCATCAGAGGTTGAATGCCATTCAGTGCCACCGCATTGGTAGTCAGGACCATGAACAGCAGAACTGCCCAGCCATCCAGAAAGAAATCGCCGCGTGAAATTTCACGAGCAGGCGTTTGAGTATATTGAAAGAGAGAAGGATAAATGATCTCGACAAATAGCAATCCCCAAAAGGCACCCTCCACCAGATAGAGCAGCGTATCGTCCACTGAACCAAGAGCTCCCCAAAGCACCCATGGAATCAGCGCCAGCCCGCCCAGCATGGCATAAATGCCCCACACCCCGCCCTTGAGATTTTTCTCAACAAGAAAAGTGATCGGATGCCGTTGATGGATAAAGATCAAAATTGAAGCAAAGATCGCGAAAGTCAGAATTTCAAAAGCAGCTACCTGCTGCTGATCGGTGATGAAAAGCAAGCGCACCGGCACCAAAGCCAGGTTAAGAATAGCCGCCATGAACCAGACATGAAAGATCTGTTTCAGACGCGGCGTTTTTGCCACCGCATAAGCAATCCATAACCCTACAAACAAGAACAGGGAGATGAGGCCATGCACATAGATGCGGATATCGGGTAAAGTGGTCGAACTCTGGAACAGGCTCTGTTCCACTGACCAGGACAGGAACAGATCAATAAAGGAAAGCAAAAGGATGGCAATCGAAAATAAAATCATAGCGGCTTTTGCTTTGCCGCCAGTCAGTTTTTCGGTATCGATGACAGTGTTCTCAGTTTTTGTTTTCATCTCTCTATCCATTCATTTTTGCGGGCGAGTTATGGCAAAATTCACTTGCTCAAAAAAGTTTTTTGATTACACTTAATATGGTTGTTTTCATTATAAGTGCTTTTCCGTTCGATCAAGAAAAATTCTTCTCGGAGGAGAAAAAATGCAACAAATCGAGTTTTCCTGGAAGACTGACGATGGCCTCAATTTGTATGCAAAAGAGTGGAAGCCTGAAGGCCAGGCGAGAGCCGTTGTAGCACTCGTGCACGGCCTGGGCGAACACATTGGCCGCTACGATCACGTTGCTGAAGCCTTTGGCAAAACTGGAATCGCCATGGTTGGGTTCGATCAGCGCGGTCACGGCCGTTCCGATGGCATCCGCGGTTACGAAAAATCGTATGACACCATCTTTGGGGATATCACGCATGACATTCAGAATGCCCACGAACGCTATCCGGGGCTGCCCGTTTTCCTGTACGGACACAGTCTGGGCGGCAATTTGGTGCTGACCTATACCCTCAAGATGAAACCCGAGCTAAGAGGCGTGATCGCCACCAGCCCTGGGCTGGCTACCGCTGAACCGCTGCCAGCAGCCATGATGGTCATGACCAAAATTCTGTACCGCCTCGGCCCCTCCTTGAAGATCAAGAATGGCCTGGACCTGGACGGCCTCTCGCACGACCCGGAAGTCGCCAAAAAATATATTGCCGATCCACTGGTGCACCCCTACATTTCCCCGCGTCTGGCACTGGACATGCTCAACGCCGGCGATTACTGCGTGGAGCATGCGGCTGAATTTCCGCTGCCGCTGCTGCTGATGCAGGGCACCGCCGACCGTCTGGTCAACCCCAAGCGCACCAAAGATTTTGCAGCCGCCGCACCATTGAGCAAGATTACCTACAAAGAATGGCCCGATCACTATCACGAACTGCACAATGAACCAGATAAAGACGTTGTCATCCAGACCATGATCGACTGGATGAATCTTGAATTAAAATAATCTGAGGATTGAGTCACCTCCTTGACCTCGGAAAAATCAGAGGGTAGAATTAAACGGATTCATGTACCAGGCTTCACCACGTTTCTGACACTATCGGATATGGTCTGGCTCTAGGTCACGAATGATAGAAAATTATCAAACGATAAAAACCACTCACCCATGTCTCACCGACATCTGGAGTGGTTTTTATTTATTTCACGAAATTGATTGAGGAGAGTTTTTCACAATGAATGATTTTCTCTTTCACGACGCTCTTTCTGCTGTTGATCCAGATGTTGCCGCTTTAATCTCTTACGAGACTGAAAGACAAAATCGCAAGTTGATCCTGATCCCCTCTGAATCCAGCGCGCCCGCTTCGGTACGTGAAACGCTGGGATCTACTTTCCAAAATCTTTACGCTGAAGGCTACCCTGATGAAGAAATGCGCTGGATGAGTGAATCCGAAATTCTGGATTACCCCATGCGTCTGGCAGATTACCGCCGCTACGCTGATCCCCGTTATTACAAAGGGGTCGAATTCGCCGACATTGTCGAATCCCTGGCCCGCCGCCGCTGCGCCAAAGTTTTTGCCACCGAGAAAGTCTCGGCCGACCAGATTTTCGTCAACGTCCAGGCACTCTCTGGAGCACCTGCCAATAACGCCGTCTACAGCGCACTCATCGAACCGGGCGATACCATTCTGGGGATGAACCTGCTGCACGGCGGCCACCTCAGCCACGGTTCTTCCGTCAACCGCTCGGGCAAACTCTACAAAGTCTTTCACTACAACGTCGACCCCACAACCGAAAAAATCGATTACGCTCAGGTCGAAGCGCTGGCCAAAGAATGCCAGCCCAAAGTGATCATCTGCGGCTATTCGTCCTATCCGTGGGTGCCCGATTTCGCGCGCTTCCGCACCATCGCGGACAGCGTCGGTGCCTATCTGCTGGCGGACGTCTCACACATTGCCGGCATGATCGCTGCCAAAGCGCTGCCTTCCCCGGTTGGCTATGCCCACGTCATCACCTTCACCACCCACAAAACCATGTGCGGCCCGCGCGGCGCGGTCATCCTCACCACTGACCCGGCACTGGCGAAAAAACTTGACAAAGGGGTCTTCCCAGGGGAACAGGGCGGCCCGCACGTGCACGTGATCGCAGCTCTGGCAACCACTTTCAAGCTCGCCAAGACCGAACAATTCGCACAATTACAGCAGCAAATTCTCAAGAACGCCAAAGCACTGGTCGAGCAACTACAAAAACGCGGCCTGCGCATTCCTTTTGGCGGCACCAACACCCATCTGGCTAACCTCGACTGCAAAACTATCGTTGGTCCCGACGGCACGGCCCTATCCGGGGATATTGCCGCCCGCATCCTCGACGTCGCCGGCATTGTGCTCAACCGCAATACCATCCCGGGAGACAAGACAGCGTTGTATGCTTCCGGCATCCGTTTTGGCACGCCGTGGATGACCCAACGCGGGCTGAAAGAAGCCGAGATGGTTAAAGTCGCGGATATCATTGCTGATCTTCTTTACGCCACTACCCCGTACAAGGTGGAAACCCGCAAGGGCAGCGCTGTACGCGCCAAGGTCGATTTCAAAGTGCTGCAGGATGCACGCCTGCGTGTGCGCGCGCTGGTCGATCAGGCTGGCACGGACATAAAATTCACCCGTTCGGGATACCCCTTCTTCTATTATCTGGATGACCAGCCCGAAGCCAAAGGCGAGTGGGTGACACTCAGCCTGCAAGGCAATTCGCTGGCCCATTTCGTCAATTATGCCTTCAGTTCAGCGGTTGACCAGTTGAAAGTTGGAGAAAGCCAGGCCACAACGCTGAGCACCCCGCTGGGAACGGTCGCAGGATTCCTGACCTGCGCCGCGAGTGACCGCTACCTGTTCTCGCTCAAACGCTCCGATTTTGGGCTGGCAGCCACCTTCCTGCGCGATCTCTCTGACGGTTACATCGCTTTCGATGCCGACCTGCCGCGGCGTATCCCCGGCCCGATCGTAATCGCAGAAAGCCCGGAAGCCCCTATCACCCAAGCCAGTGGTTTGGCTGTGGCGGAGGAAAAGCCCTATTTCATTGGCAAAAAAGCTGGTTCCGCAACTGCCCTGCCTGAATTTGCGTGGCAGGAAAAAGAAAGTAACGTGCTGCTGCATACCCCGCTCTACGAAACCCATAAAGCACTGGGCGCCAAGTTAGTTCCCTTTGCCGGGTGGGAAATGCCGGTCTGGTACACCTCGGTGGTCGAAGAACACAACGCCACCCGTACCGCAGCCGGGCTGTTCGACGTAGCCCACATGGGCGTCTTCCAGGCAGAAGGCCCCATGGCCGCACTCTTTTTGGACAGCGTCTGCGGCAATGACATTGGCAGTCTGGCAGTGGGAGAGTCTTGCTACACACACTTCCTCGACCCCGATGCCAACGTGATCGACGATACCCTGGTCTATCGGCGCTCCACTGAGCAATACCTGGTCGTGGTCAACGCCTCGAACGACGCCAAAGACTGGGCCTGGCTGAATTCCGTCCGGGAGGGAAAAGTGTTGATCGACCGCCAATCCCCCCACGCCCAGGCCTTTGCCCGCCAGACAAAGCTGCGCAACCTGCGCGACCCGAAGGAAGGGGCTGACAGACGGGTCGATATTGCCTTGCAGGGGCCAAAATCACGTGACATTCTGCTGGCTCTGGGCTGCGACACTGCAACCTCACGAAAGATCAAAGCCCTGAAACGTACCGAATTATGCGAAGCCAAAGCAGGCGATTTCGATCTGGTCGTTTCCCGCACCGGCTACACCGGAGAGAAAATGGCCTTTGAGCTGTTTGTCCACCCGGATAAAGCCGCCGCGCTGTGGGAAGCGCTGATGAAAGCCGGTACCCCATTGGGATTGAAGCCCTGCGGTCTGGGTGCTCGGGATTCGCTGCGCACAGAAGCCGGACTGCCCCTCTACGGACATGAGATGGGCGGAGAGAAGAACCTGGGGGTAGCTGAAGCCGGGTTTGGTTCCTACGTGAAGGTCTATAAACCCTGGTTTATCGGCCGAGCGGCCTATCTGCAGCGGGAAGCCCAGCGGGAAAGCATCGTGGTGCGCTTCCGCTTCGGCGAAAAAGCCGTGCGTATGGCCCATAATTCAGATCCGGTACTGGATGGCAAAGGCCGCGTCATCGGCTTTGTCACCAGTTGTGCCATCGATAAAGAAGGGTACCTGACCGGACAGGCGTCCATCGAAAATAAGTATGCCGCCGAAGGAACCCCAATCTTTATTTATCAAGGCGCAGCCAGCTCCAAAAATTCCGCGAAAGCCCTGGCCGAGCTCAGCGAAGGGGATCGGGTTACCCTGCCTGCTGCGGCGATCGTCTTGAGCCGGTTTCCAAAACTTTAAAATTTCAGGTGGGCAATTGCCTCCTGTATTTCAACGGGAAAAATATGAAAGGAGAAAGTAACTATGCAGACCCCGTGGGAATCTCGTTTTGCTCAACGCACTCAAAGGATGAAGAGCTCAGCCATCCGAGAATTGTTGAAGATCACTGAACAAGAGGATGTCATCTCTTTCGCTGGCGGGTTACCTGCCCCAGATGTATTCCCGGTAGAAGAATTCAAACAGGCGTGCACTGTTACGCTGGAGAATTTCGGCTCACAAGCCCTGCAATATGGCTCCACTGACGGTTACGTACCCCTGCGAGAAATGATCGCTGAATATACCAATCGAGTGGGAGTCAACGTCGATATTCAAAACGTGCTGATCACTTCAGGTTCGCAACAGGCACTTGATCTGGTCGGCAAGATCTTCATCAACCCAGGAGACCGGATCGTGGTCGAATCGCCGACCTACCTGGGTGCGCTCCAGGCCTGGTACGCTTACGGAGCAGAGTTCGTCTCAGTCCCCTGCGACGAATACGGCATGGTCGTAGACAAACTGGAAGAAGCGCTGCGCACCGGACCCAAATTCATCTACGCGCTGCCCAATTTTCAAAACCCCACCGGGGTTACCCTTTCGCTTGAACGCCGCAAAAAACTCGTCGAAATCGCCGACCGTTATGGAGTGCCCATCATTGAAGATGACCCATACGGTCGGTTGCGTTATGAAGGGGAAAGCCTATCTCCCATTCAACTGGTGGATGCCCATACCCGCGACAACAGCCAAAAATACGCAGGGAACGTCATTTACCTCAGCTCCTTCTCGAAGATCCTCTCGCCCGGGCTGCGTCTGGCCTGGATCGTGGCCCCTAAAGAAGTCATCTCGAAATTGATCACTGCCAAACAGGGCACCGATCTGCACACCGCCACCTTCAACCAAATCGTGGCTACTGAGATCAGCAAAAACCATTTCCTCGAGCGCCACATCCTGACTATTCAGGATTGCTACCGCGAGAGAAGAGATGCCATGCTGGATTCACTGAGCGAGAATATGCCCGCAGGTGTCACCTGGACCCATCCTGAAGGCGGATTGTTCCTGTGGGTACAGACCCCACCCAAGATCAACACAGATGACCTGTTCGAAGTAGCCGTGAAAGAAAAGGTTGCCTTCGTTCCCGGTTCCTCTCTCTTTGCCAACCAGAAAGTCACCAATGCCATGCGGCTGAACTTCTCCGCATGCAAACCGGCCATAATCAACGAAGGGATTCACCGGCTTTCTGATTTGATCAAATCAGAGCTGGTCTAACAAAACAAAAGGCATGGTCAAGAGGCCATGCCTTTTCTCTTTAATATTCTCCAGATTACTTTGCATCCCACAGCTTGAATTCAGACAAGATCGAGCCGCCGACAAACTCGCGCAGCAGTGAGTTATCGGGGATCAGGTTCACGTCCACGGGCAGGAACCATTCGAGCATCGCCAGCAGCCGTTTGGCCTCGACATATTCGAGGGTGCCATAAGGGACCTGGCGCAGCAAAGGCTCGGCCATCAATTTCAGCGCGGAAAGCTCATAGACCAGCGCTGAATTGAAAAGCTTATCACCGTTTTCCTGGAAGGGGAAAATGTATTCCTTCTCACCGCGGGTCACTGAATCCCAGCGCTGAATCGTTTGCTGAGCGGTGTAGCCGCGCTCGCGCGCATCGCGAACAATGCGGCGGATCAGACGGGTATCTGTGGTAGAAATACGGTTGTAGCGATCCAGGTTCAACTGCGTCAGACAAGAAGCGTAGATCTTGAAAGTGTGACTGGCAGGAATATCTGGCAGCAAATTCGGGTCCAGACCGTGGATGCCTTCCAGAATGATCAGGTGATCAGTCGAGAGTTTGACCACCTCGCCTGCCTCGGGCTGCCCCAGCTTGAAATTGTATTTGGGCAGTTGTACCTCTTCGCCTGCAATCAAACGCTGCAGATCATGCCCCAGGCGGCGGCGGTCCATCGCTTCGAGAGCCTCATAGTTATAATCACCATTGGCATCCCGCGGCGTCTGCTCACGGCTGACAAAGTAGTTATCCATTTCAAGAGGATAAGGAGCAAATCCCTGGGCCAGCAGTTGAACCGCCAGACGTTTCGAGAAGGTAGTCTTACCAGAAGAGGAGGGCCCGGCAATCAAAATGATGCGCGCCTCATCAGAGCGATCAGCAATATGCTGCGCAATCTCAGCAATCTGCAATTCGTGTAAAGCTTCAGAAACCAGCACCACCTCACGCATGTTACCGGAAGTGCAGGCATCATTCAAAGCCCCCACCGAATCAATCCCCAGACGGGTCAGCCAGTTGCCATACTGTCGGAAAGTACTCAGCAGCTTGGGATAGCTGGTGCTGGGGTAGATATGGGTAGGAGAATTACGCCGGGGAAAATTCAGAACAAAGCCATCCCCGGCCTGATTCAGCTCAAACCATTGTAAATATCCGGTCGACGGCAGCATGTAGCCGTGATGATAATCGCGGTGATTGCCCAACTGGTAAAGTACCAGATAGCCCTTTTGCCGGTATTTCAGCAAACGCACCTTATCGGCATAGCCTTTTTGCTGAAAGTAATCAATGGCCTCTTCCAGCGGCACCGACTGCCGTTCAAAAGGAAGATCCGCCCTAACGATTTCGTGCATCCGGGTTTTCAGGGCTTTCAATTCGTCACTGCTCAAGGGTTCGCGACCAACCACCTCGCAGTAATATCCCCCCGCAGAAACGGAATGATCCAACGTCATGGAAACATTCGGGAAAAGTTCTTCAAAAGCAGCTTCGAGCAAAAAGGTCACTGAACGCCGGTAAATGCGGGCACCGTCGTCATCTGACATCGTCACTGGACGAATGCGGGCATCCATATCGATGGGATAGGTCAGTTCGCGCAGCTCACCATTCACAATGGCGCCCATAATGGGCGGGTCCTGCCAGCCGGGGATCAGTTTCACCAGTTCTTCCAGAGTAGCGCCCCGGTTGCCCGTATAGGCTTGACCATCTGGCAGCACAATTTCAACAGTCTTGCGAGAAGACTTGATTACAGGTTCTTGAATTTCACTCATATTCATCATCATCATTTTTTCTTTGAAGTATATCGCGTTTCAAAGACCTGTCAAAAGCCGCGTCGTTCTGACAATCTTAGTGAACTGATTCCAAAATAAAGAGAGAACTGCTCTCTGCCGGAATTTCAGCCGTCAGGGTAAAGCTGCCGCCGCTGCCCGCCGGCGCAATGGTAATGGAATCCTGCAGCGCCGAACCGAACAAGGGAATCAATCGATACTCCCCTTGCAGCGGCATACTGGCAGAGGAGAACTTGACCTCAGCCGCCGGCTGATCAGAAAGATTAGCGATCAGCAAAATGGTTTGATCTTCTGATTGGCGAATGGCTGAATAAACACTGGCCGGATTTGCCGTCAGCGGCAAATAACTGCCATCCACCAACGCCGGGTTGCGCAATCGGATGTTGATCAAAGAGCGATACAGATTCAACAAGGAATATGGATCTTCTGTTTCAGTTGCGACATTGGCCGTTGAGTAACTGGCATCGAGCGGTTCCCAGGGACTCACTGTCGAGAAACCAGCATTCTCTGAAGCACTCCATTGCATCGGCGTGCGAATTTTCTCATCGGGTTTTTGCCCTTCGGCACCGATCTCCTCACCATAATACACAAATGGAGTGCCAGGGGCCGTCAACAGCGCAAAAGCGGCCAGTTTAGCCTGAGCAACGTTCCCGGCTAACTGCGACATGACCCGATCCATATCGTGATTGGAAAGGAAAGTCGCCATGCCCTTGCCTTGATACAATTTCCACTCTGAATTTATCTGACTTGCAAGAGAATTCCCTTTAGCCTGTTTTACCTGATCGATCAAGATACTGGCCAGATTGAAATCAAAATCCATGTCGAAAGAATCAGCCTGAGTATATTTGATCGTCTGATAAGTGGAATCCCAAACCTCCCCCACTGACATAGCGGTAGGCTTGATGCCTTTATAGTACGTCAGAAATTGCTGGAACCACTGGATCGTCTGCTGTGTATTCGCCTGCGTCTTGCCCTCTTCAATCAAATGGCGAGCGCCATCAATGCGGAAGCCATCCACATTCATCTCCGTCAGCCAGTATTTGGCAACAGATTGAATCTCAGCCGTTACCGCCGGATTGGTGTAATTCAGGTCAGGCATGTCGCTGGTGAAAACTCCGTAGTAATACAACCCATTGGCAGCTTTGTGCCAGACATCTTCTCCCCAAGGGCCTTTGTAACCTGGGTCCGTTTGAGACCAGATATACCAATCATGATATTCACTCTGGGAATCCTGGGCAGAGACAAACCAGGGATTCTCATCGGAAGTATGGTTAATCACAAAATCGATGATCACGTGAATTCCACGTATATGCGCTTCTGCAATCAAATTCTTCAGATCATCCAGCGTGCCATAGTCTGGATTGACAGTAAGATAATCGGTAACATCATATCCATGATAGCTAGGAGAAGGAAAGATCGGCATCAACCAGATCGCCGTGATACCCAGATCCGTGGTGGTATCCGGGTCACCATCATTCAGGTAATCCAGTTTTTGCGTGATCCCATTGAAATCACCAATTCCATCTCCGTTACTGTCAGAGAAACTGCGCACAAAGATCTCATAAAAGACAGCGTGATCCCACCACTGCGGGTCATCAAAACTGTACACCGGCTGGTTGGAGATTACTGAATTTGCTCCAAACCACTTCTGGAAAAGTCGAGTTGGGCCAAACAGTAAAAACGCAGCAAGTGCAATACCCAATACCGGTAAACCCACTCCTAAAATTCGCCGCACACGATTCGCTTTCATAAAAAGGCCTTTCTTTTCCCAAACAAAATACTGATTCATTCTCACAGACAATTTCAAGACAGAACCTCCCGGTCCACGGATGGACCGGGAGGAGAACCGCTAAAAACTTGAACTTTATTTCACCGTCAGCAGTTGAATTTGAGCAAAATCATCCGCGCTCAGAGTATCCACATCTGCTGTGCTGGGCGTAAAAGCACTCAGCATTTCTTCCTGAGTTGGAGTAGTCTCTTGCCAGGCCAGATCGAGAATACGCGTCTGATTGGTTGCTGTATCTGAACCACCGCCAATTCTCCACTGAGCGGATTGTGATTGGACATCGCGCACCCGCCAGACTCCCGGAGAAGGATAGCCATCCTGTGAAAGCACCAGGCCCACATAACCCCACTGGGTTGGGTCACCCTCACCGAACGTCGATTTGGGAACCCGCAGGGTCACCTTGTTGTTGGCAGTATCCACGATGATCTTGAGACTCGAACCAGCAACCGACTTAGGCTGCAGGGTGGTTGGATCGGGAGCAAACACTCCTGGCTGCCAGCCCTCTGCCCATAGGGCATAATCCCAGCCGTCGCCGGCCGGCAGGGCCGCATTGCGGCCAGGCAAAAGAATCCGTGCACCAGTGCCTGCGCCGGGATCCTTATCTACATAAACATCCAGAGTCTGCAGTGACAGGTTATTCCCTGAATTCCACGGATTGGTAATCTGGCCAGCAAAAGTAAAGCTAAACACCATATCCGAATCGGTCATCCCCACTTCAAAAGAAGTCAGGTCAAAATCGCCAGCCGAGAAAACGGTATCCGTGGGATAAGTGTAGGTACCCGGTCCATGATCATCACCAGCTGGATCGGTCACTTGCAAAATCGGGGTCACGTTGCCGATATCTGGCAAGACCAACTGGGCTGGGCCCTCTTCAGGAAGAGTTTGAATATCACGCTGGCTGGTTCCCAGTTCAACGCGGAAATCCAGATTATCCCCAGACTGCAATTCGCCAAGAGCACTCAGCGGAAGTGCAACCTCAAGCACCGTACCCTGCAGCGCAGCCTTGGCCTCGGACGTTCCCTCAATCCAACTGGCAGGTGCAGCGGAGTAGAACTGAGTAGAAAGATCAGCCAGATTGACCTGCAGCAAATTGGTCGCGCTGAACCCCAGCAAAGTGGGTGAATCCGCATTTTGGGTCAGCGAAGTGATCGCGTTCGTGGAAGTGCTTCCCTTAGGGGCAGAAAGATAAATCCCGATTACTCCATCTGTCAGACTGGCCCAGTTCGACTTGGCATCCACCCGAATATACAGGTTTTGAGCATCCACGCCAAAATAAACACCGGCCCCGATATCCTCTGCGCGGGCCTGCACCCCACCGACTGTGGGATAGTATGCTGCCTTGGCCCACTCCTGGTCGCCAGCCGCTCCATCGATCTGCGGAGTAAACACCCCAGAGAATTTTTGAGAAGTATCCACTGCAGCCTCAGGAATGATCGGCACTTTCAGGAAGGTTGGCACAGGCTGATCCAGACTGGTATAGACTTTCTCAAGCAAAGAACGGAACCCCTGGTCGAAATAAGCGTCGTTACCCGAGTCTTGATCACTGCCATACCACCAGAACCAGTCGGAGCCCTCCGCAAAGTACATGTAGTTAAACGCGTCTTTCAATGCCTGATCTGAAGGAGCCTGTTTCTTGCCCAACTCATAATCCTGCAAGAATTTGCGCACTTTGCCCAAATAGTTCCAGGCAGTCGTTTCTTCTGGTTCACCGATCCAGGTATCATAATTGGCACTGAACCAGGCGCCTGAATACAAAGTGTCCAGTTTTTCTTGCTGGGGAAACATTGACAGGTATTCAGAAGGCGTGACCGTTTTGATCGTCTGGCTGGCAGAGAGATCAGCATAAAGCGCATTCAGAAATTCTTTGCCATCATTGTCATAGTTTTCCCAGGCGTTCTCTCCATCCAGAATCACACTCACCAGATGTGGACCAGTTGCCCTTTCCGCCTTCAGTTCGGCACGGATATTCTCAAGCCGCTGCATAAAATCAGCCGCCGCTTCTTTGCCAGGGGTCTGAGAATAGGTAAAGCCTAATTTATCTGAAAGCAAAGTATCCCGGAAGACCATCATCACTTCCGGACCTTGAATCGGGCCATCTGCTCGCCCCTGAACGAAATAAGGGCGGTAAAGCTGATCTGCCTCAAGCACTGTATCGCTGCTATCGCGAGTGAAAGAGCCAATCCCGAGAGAACTGGCTAACTCTTCTTCACCCGAAGCCATCCAGGTGTAGCCGGCATTGCCCACCAGAGGCACAATATCCTGCGAAACAGCCCCTTCCGCCGGCCAAAGTCCGCGGGGAGCTACGCCATAAGTTTCTGTGTAGATTTCAACACTCTGATTTAGCTGAGCAATGGCATCCTGCACATAAGAAAACTGTTTGGGTAATTCTGCGTTCGGATTGCTTTTCGCAGCTTCATTCGAGTTATAGATCAAGGGCAAAATCGGGTGTGCCAATGGAGTGGTAATCACCTCGATCTGACCCTTCTCCTGCAATTCTTTATGAATCGGCAATACTTCAGCCATAATGCGGCGGACTTCGCTGAAGATGGCTGCCTTATCTTCTTCACTGAAATCGTGATCTTTGGCGACCAAAGTTGCCAGCGGCTCCTTGGCCAGCTCATCCGGGTCCATCCAGGCCAGATTGAACCAGATCTGCAGATCACGAAAATCCTGTTCGCTAAAAGTGGTCATGGCCTTCTGAATTTCGGCATCACTGGTACCGCCACGAAGATCAAGCAGGCGTTTATATCCCGGATGCACACGAATCATGTGATCCCAGTTAGCATCGAAGAAACGGGTCAACAAGAACGTTTTCTCCTCATCGGTCAGGCTGGCTGCCGGCTTCTCAGAGAGCACCCAGTATTCATCCTTGGCCCCATTGTTAACATAATCATTCAACTGCTCAATCAAGACTGGAGTTAGATTAAAAGTCACGTGCACATTTGGATACTTGGCCACGGTAGCAGCCATGTCATAATAATCTTTGGTGGCATGAACTCTGACCCAGGGGCGGGTGTAATACCCGGCATCGTCTTTGTAATACAGCGGCTGATGTTGATGCCAGAGAATGTTCACATAGAGCACATCCTCTGAATTTGCCGCAGCAGTAGCCGCCTGAGTAGTATCGGCTGTCTGCCCCACCGGCTTCACCGCCTGCCCGCAGGCGGCCAATACAAACGTCAACAGAATCAGAGCCGTCATGGCTCGAGAAAGCTTTTTCATACGCGCGATTTCCTCCTTGCTTAAAACAACCCCGCACAGGCAAGAATGACGAGGCGGGGTTGTTCAGCCAACATTATGGAAAGGAAAAGATTATCCTTTGACACTGCCCAGGGTCAACCCGCTGATCAGCCACTTGGATGAATAGAGGAAGAGGGCCACTACCGGGATCATGACCAGAATAGAGGCAGCCGAGAACTGGCCCCACTGAGTCTGGAATTGACCCTGCAAACGCTGTAAGCCCAACGGCCAGGTGAGCATTTCTTCCTGATTTCCGAGCATGACCCGAGCCAACAGGTAATCATTCCAGGCTGTAGTGAAGTTGAAGAGGAAGGTGATCGCCAGCGCCGGGGTAGAAAGCGGCAGGAGGATATACCAGAACGACTGCAACTGGTTAGCTCCATCAATTCTGGCGGATTCCTCCAGATCAAAAGGAATCGTGTCGTAGTATCCCTTCAAAATCCAGATACTGAAAGGCACCGAAGTTACACAATAAGCAATGACCAAACCGCGGTAGGTACCCACCAATCCCAATTTAATGGCCAGAATGTAGATCGGAATCATTAACATGGAAGCCGGGATCATCTGAGTGGTCAGCAAGAAGATCAGCCCTACAGAGCGACCCGGGAACTTCCAGCGCGAGAAAGCGTAGGCTGCCGTCGCCGCTAAAATTACCCCAATGACCGCCGAAGCAATCGTAATCGCCAAACTGTTCCAAATCCAGCTCAAGAAAGGCTTTTCAAAAAGGATAATGTGATACGACTGGAGGGTCGCATCCGGCGGGATCAGAGACAGATCTGTCGAAAGCAAGCGATCTCCCGGCCGCAGCGAAACGGCAAAAATTCTCAATACCGGGAAGATAGACAGAAAACAGGCAATCCACAAGGTAAGGTGAATCAAAATCCGTTTGAAAGGAGAATCCTGGCGACCGCTATAAAAGAAAGATTTCTTGCGGCGCTTCACAACTGGCGTAACCACTGAATTCGTAGTGCTCATGATTCATACACTCCTTTCAAACTCTTCGTGTATTTCAGGTAGAAGATTGCATAGATCAAAAGCAGAGCAAAGACCACAAAGGCGAATGCAGCCGAGAACCCGTAGCGATTGTACTGGAAGGCGGCTCTGAACAAACCCGTGACCAGAATATCCGAAGATTCAAGCTCGTTTTGATTGATAAAGAAGGGAACGTTGAAGTTATTGAACGTCCAAAAGGTGCCCAGCAAAATGACCGGCGTCATGACCGGCTGCAGCAAAGGCAGGGTGATGTGACGGAACATTTCGAAGCCGCTGGCACCATCCATCTCGGCTGCCTCGTAATACTCGCCCGAGATGCTTTGCAGTCCGCCCAGCAAGATCACCATCATGAACGGAATGCCCAGCCAGATATTCACCATACACATCGCAATGAAGTTTGCGACCGGCTCAGTCAACCATTGCACTGGCTGCAATCCAATCGCTTGCAACACTACGTTGAAATAGCCAAAAGAAAAATTGAACTCACCGCGCCAGGCTAAAACTGCGATCACCTGCGGCACAGCCCACGGGAAGATCAAAATGGCACGGTAAATTCCCTTGCCCTTCATCTGGCGATTCAGCAACATCGCCAGGAAAAGCCCACCCGCTACGTGGAAGAAAACGTTGACCACCGTCCACAAAATGGTCTGCCCCAACAAGGGGAAGAACATTTTTTGCTTCAGCACCGGTTCGGTAAATACCCGAATGTAATTCGTGATGCCGATGAAAGACGGGTTTTTGAAGGATCTCAATGACATATTCGTCAGTGAAAGCCTGAACTCCCAGATGAGGGGATAAATGACCAACGCAATAAGTCCGATGGCAGCCGGTGCCAAAAGCATAAAGGGAAGAGCATACTTGTACTTCAGAAGCTTTACCAGCACCAGGTACAACAATGCTTCCAGGATCACCGTCCCGGCAAGAATGAAGAGGATAGTAAGCCCCACTTCATTGAGACTTTTTAGAAACACACCCGATGTGATCATGAGTGTTCCTCCTAGTTTTCAATTTCATAAAACGAAAATCCCAACTGCAGAAATACTTATCCTGAACTCGAGTTCAAAATAATCATCGGGATTTTTTGAGTATCGCACCCTCACATCCAGATGCGGAAATTTCTGAGATGAAATGTGAAAGAGGGAAATCAGGCCGGGCCAGAGAAACCCGCCCGGCCTGATTATTTATGAGAGAGGAAAGCCCCCCTCAAAATGGAGCAATTATTGAAGCTGAGAAATGCAGGTCTCGGCAGCAGTCTGGGATTTGGCAGCCGCATCGGCAGCAGTCTCGGTATTGGCGAAGACAGCCTGCATCTCGGGTTTCAAGCTATCCCACACGCAGCGCATTTCAACGACGGTGGGCATCGGGGTGCCGTTGCTCATCTGTTCAGCAGAGCCAGAGAGGATAGGATCATCGGTGATCATCTTATCGCTCAAGGCCTCTTTCAAAGCCGGCAGACGGGTCAGTTTAGAAACCATATCCAACTGGTTCTCTTTGTCAGTCGCGAAATTCATGAAATCAACAACCGCATTGAGTTTGTCGCCAGACAGATCTTTTGGAATCATGAAGAAGACGCCAGAGGTATACGGAGCGGGATAAGCGTTGGTGGAAGAAACCATGGGGATCGGGGCAACGCCCAGATTGTCGCCCAAGGCATCCTTGTATCCACTCAGGGACCAGTCGCCATTGATGATCATGGCAGCATTGCCCTCTTTGAAGAGGGTATCGGCGCCATCATAATCGCTCTCGGCCGGAACCAAACCATCGGTGTACTTCAGATCATAGACGAACTGCAAAGCAGCGGTCATTTCGGGGGTATTCAGGGTAGGAGTCACGCCATCAGCAGCGAAGACTTTACCATTGAAGCCACCCAACCAGGGGATGAAGAAGAAGGGCTCGGTCTGGTTGAAGACCAGGGCATACTTCCCAGGATTATTCTTCATGAATTCCTGGCCCATGGAGACCAATTCATCGGTATTTGCCGGAGCTGTTGCCATCAAAGACTTGTTGTACAGCAGCATCAGGTGGTTACCATTGGAGATAGGCACACCCCAGGTCTGACCATCAGGGCTCTTGACAGCATCGGTAGCGCTGCTCACGAACTTGGAAAGATCAACCAGATTGTCCACCGGCTGAATCAAATCAGCAGCAGTGAAGGGGCCAAGATGATCGCTAACCGTCCACAGCAGATCAGGAGCGGCACCGGCCAAGCTGGCGGTCTGGAAGTCTTCACGCAGGGTTTCAACATCTTTGTTGATCACAACGAAGGTCACTTCCGGATGGGCAGCCGTGTAGGCATCAGTCAAAGCCTGAACATACTGCAAGCCACCATCGGTCTCGCCTTCTTTTGTCCACAATGTGATCTCAACGGGGGTAGCAGGAGCTACGGTAGTAGCAGCAGCGGGTGCTTCAGTAGCCGGAGCCGCAGTAGGGGCCGCGGTCGGGGTAGCGCAAGCTGCCAATGCAAATGCAGCGACCAGAATAATGCTGATCAAAGGGAACAACTTCTTAGCCATTTTTCTCTCCTTAAATTTTTTCGATTACTTTTTTAACCTGTGACTTCTATTCCATTGTATAGATATCTGTCCAACCACCTCCCTTCAGTTTTAATTTTCAATCTCTTGATGCAAGATCAATGAAAGTGCTTGAACCACTGCACCCATTGCGGAAGACCGACGTCCTAATAAAGCTGTTGAGATCCTGAGGCGTTTCGACGCCATTCTCAAACTGCGTTTCTGTACGGTCTGACGGATCGGTTCGAGCAACAAATCACCAATTTGGGAAACTCCCCCTCCAATAATTATCATAGATGGGTTAAATAGATTAACTAAACCTGCAATGGCGGTGCCTAAATGCGCTCCAGTTTCAGAAAGGATCTGCTGCGCGACCAGATCACCATTACAAGCCGCTGCAATCACATCCTTGGATTGAATGGAATCCACAGGGCGAATTGTGCTCAATTCCGTACGCTGGCCTTTTTTCACCAGTTCCACTGCCCGTTTGGCAACTGCATTCCCCCCAGCCATGGCTTCCAAACAACCCCGGTTGCCGCAGGAGCATAACGGGCCATTCTCGTCGATGGTAATGTGCCCAATTTCGCCTGCGGAACCATCCGCGCCGTGATAGATCTGCCCATCCAACAGCATTCCGGCACCAATTCCCCGGCCCACTTTGACGTAGGCCAGATTTTCTTCGCCGCGGCCAGCGCCATAGGCCCACTCACCAATGGCACCTAATTCAGCGTCGTTCCCGAGTGTAACGGGCACGTCCCAAAGCGATTGGATATAGCTTTCGATGGGGAATTTGTCCCAGCCTGGCATAATGGGAGGCTCAGAGACCATTCCTCCGCGCAAGACGACCGGTCCTGGCACTCCCAGGCAAATCGCTTTGATTTCTTCCATGCGCAAATTCATTTCCATGAGCATTTGGTGTAAATGTTCATCAATTTGCGAGATAATTTTTTGCGGACCGTCATCGATATCGATGGTCCATTCGACATCCTTGACCACGTGCGCGGCATAATTGGCCAGCAACATGGTCACGTGAGTTGCACCCATATCCATCCCGACCACGTAGCCACGGTGCGGATTGATCTCCAAAACAATTGGTTTTCGGCCTGAACGAATTTGTCCTTCCACTTCATCGACGATCCCCATCGCCTGCAGATCATTGATGATCGAGGTAATCGCCGCCCGGGTCAAGTTCAACTCGCGCGCTAATTCAACTCTAGAAATTCCATTGGGGGTAAAACGAATTAAATCAATAATGGCATGTTTATTGAGGTTCTTGACATTCTCTTTCGGGACAGACCAGAAAAAAGTACTCACTAAATCCTCATTAAAACTGCTTTAATCTTATGTCCTAATTATATCATAGGAAAATCCAATGTCAAGCAAATAAACACAATTATATTTTTGTGTTAATTAAATTAATTCTAACTGTTCAATTGGAAGATCAGCGAAAAAGATCAACCTCTTGAAACAGGTATAATCAGGAGAACGAGGAAAACCCATGAAATGGCGATTATTGCTCTGTGAAGCTCAAAACGGCGCCTGGAACATGGCCGTCGATGAAGCGCTCCTCTTTGCCACGGCCAGCCATCAATCCCTGCCCACCCTGCGCCTGTATGGCTGGCAGCCGGCCTGTCTGTCTCTGGGCTATGCTCAGCCCTTTGCCGAAGTGGATGAACCCGCCATTCGACACAATGGCTGGAGTATCGTCCGCCGGCCCACTGGCGGGCGGGCGATCTTGCATACCCAGGAAATCACCTACTCCTTCACCGCTCCGCAGGAATTCTTCCTGGTCGCCGGTACACTCTTGGAAAGCTACCAGCGCATCTCGGCAGTGCTGTTACGAGCCCTGGAATTGCTGGGAACCCCGGCGCGAGCGGACCAGGAGTATCAACCCCTGACCGCTGAGCAGCGCAAGGAACCCATTTGCTTCGAGACTCCTTCCAATTATGAAGTCACTGTCAACGGGAAAAAGATCATCGGTTCCGCGCAGGCGCGCAAGTACGGTGGAGTGCTGCAGCACGGCTCCTTACCCCTGACCGGAGACATTGCCCGGATCGTCGAGGCACTCGTGTTTCAGAAGGAAGGAGAAAGAGAACAGGCCCGCCAGCGCATCCGCGCTCACGCCACCACCTACGCCGCTGTCTCTGGCCGAGAGATTTCCTGGCAAGATGCTGCACAGGGCTTCATGGACGCCTTCACCGAGGTCATGCAGGAAACGCCTGATCAAAGCGGACTTTCAGCAGAGGAAAATGCGAAAACGGCGGAATTTCTTGAATTACACTATGCGAACCCGATATGGACAAGAAAAATTTGAAACAACTAAAATCTCCAAATGCCAAATCTGGTACAAATCTTGCTACTGTAAAGAAGATATTTAACATGACCCTGCAATTACTCTTCTGGATCATTCTGGGAACCGGCCTCTTGATGCTGGGTTCACGAGGGTTGACCGGACTGCTTACCCGCAATCAAATCAAAACGGAAGAAGCGGTCACCCCCCAAACCGTGGCCATTGTCTTTGGAGCGGGCCTGCAGCACGATGGATCCCCTTCACCCGTGCTCCAAGATCGGGTCAAGACAGGAGCTGAGCTCTACTTCAGCGGCAAAGCCCAGATTCTGCTGCTCACCGGGGATAATCGTTTCATCGATTACAACGAACCGGGAGCCATGCGAGCATACGCCCTCCAGTTAGGCGTACCCGAAGAGGCCATTGTGCTTGATTATGCAGGGCGCAGAACCTACGATAGCTGTTACCGGGCCAAGCATATCTTTGAGGTAGATCAGGCAATTCTGGTCACCCAGGCCTACCATCTGCCCAGAGCCTTATTTCTGTGCAACCAGTTAGGCATCAGCGCGCAGGGAGTCCCGGCAGACCAGCGGGTATACCGTAAAAGCTCACTGCTGGTCTGGAACATCCGCGAAATACCAGCCTCTTTCATGGCACTGATCGACGTCTGGGTGCGTCATCCCCTCCCGGTGATGGGAACCCCAGAACCAATCAGCAACGATGAAGAATAAAGGAAAAGACATGGATAGAAAACAAGCTTTTGACATCGTCAACCAATACGTAAAAAACCAGGGGCTGGTCCACCACATGCTGTGTGTAGAAGCAGCCATGCGGTTTTATGCTGAAAAAGAAGGACAAGACATCGAACTGTGGGGAATCACTGGCCTGCTGCACGATTTCGACTGGGAGATTCATCCCACCCGCGAAGGCCATCCCCGCGATGGGGCTCCCCTTCTGCGCGAAGCTGGCGTCTCTGAAGAAGTCGTGCGAGCAATTCTCGCCCACTCTGACCTGCCTGAATATCCACGTCAGACCCGTATGGAAAAGGCCCTCTTTGCCTGTGACGAAGTTACCGGCCTGATCACCGCCGTAGCACTTGTGCGTCCCTCGCGTTCGCTGTATGACCTGGAAGCCAGCTCGGTGAAAAAGAAGTGGAAAGATAAAGCTTTTGCCGCGGGTACCAACCGCGAAGAAATGGAACAAGGAGCTGCCGATTTCGGAGTTCCCTTGTGGGAACACGTGCAAAATGTCATTCTGGCAATGCGCAAAATTGCTCCAGAATTAGGATTGGAAGGATCACTTCGCCCTGAATAATCCATTCAGGCGATGGAGGAGGATAAGATGACGCTCACTGGTAAAGGTATGATGATCTGGCAAATTCCGAACTGCGAAAGCGGCAACGTAACCACCATTGCCAATATGGCTGCCGCAGGCGGATTTTCGCACATTCTGATCAAGATTGCAGACGGTTCGTACGCCTACAACCGGGATAAAACTACCGGTGCTGATCTGATTCCCCCTCTGGTAAGTGCCTTACGGGCGAAAGGCATTGGCGTGTGGGGCTGGCATTACATCTACGGCGTCAATCCCACCGGAGAAGCCTCCATCGCCATCAGCCAGATGAAAAAATATGGCATGGATGGCTACGTCATCGATGCTGAAGCCGAATTCGAGAAATCGGGCATGACCACCGCCGCCTCGACTTACATGTCTGCCCTGCGAGCGGGCCTGCCCAGTACGCCCATCGCACTGTGCTCCTTCCGCTGGCCGACTTACCATCCCAGCTTCCCGTGGAAGGCGTTTCTGGATAAATGCGATCTCAACATGCCCCAGGTTTACTGGATGAGCGCCCACAACCCGGCAACCCAGTTAACCCGCAGCCTGACCGAATTCCAGGCCATCTCTCCCTTCCGCCCACTGACACCGACTGGACCCGCCTTTTACGAGAGCAGTTGGGCCCCCACCGCCGATGAAGTCGTCAGCTTTCTGAATACGGCGAAAAACCTGGGAATGACCGCGGCCAACTTCTTTAGCTGGGACGACTGCCGCAAGAACCTTCCTGCGGTCTGGACAGCCATTTACAACTACTCCTGGCCCTATACTTCCACCCCCACCACGCCAAAGGACATCACCCAGCAATACATCGATGCCCTCAATACCAAGAATCTGGATACCATCATGGCATTATTCAGCACTCAAGCGGTGCATATTGATGCTCAAGCCACCATTCAGGGCACCACAGCGCTGCGAGCCTACTTCAGCAATTTGCTGAACAACGTCTTGCCAGGGGCCACTTTCACGCTGGCCAACGCCTCAGGCTCCGGCTCCACGCGCAACTTCACCTGGACGGCCACCTCCTCGGCCGGCAAAGTGAAGGATGGCAGCGATACTCTCGGTCTGGTCAACAATGTGATCGCCTACCATTACACCTTCTTCAACGTCACCGCATCCTAACCCATTCGTACAGTGAAGCCGCTGCGGAGTATCCATCGCAGCGGCTTTTTGTTTTAGAAGATTTCTTCCTGCTTATAATCGTCAGAATCGATCTCGCGCGGAGGGGCTTTCTTCGAAGTTCCCGGTTTCTTCTCCCCCTTTGCAGAGGGAAGCTCTTCGCCACCCAAGAGACTCAGGTCAGTGATTTCATTCCCCGGCTTCGCCTCAATGATCCCCTTGGCGGTCAAACCCCGTTTCGCCAGTGGAACCGAATCCAATTTAATGACTTTGGCAGCAGTTTTCTTGAAGAACAGGGTCAAGCTCTGATTCTTCTTCCCGATGACACAGCCCGCCAACACAGCTCCGGGTTTCATCTTGCCCAGAGTCACGCCTTGCCCATAACGCCCCTGCACCGGGAATTCTTCTTTGTGCAAATGCCAGCCCAACCCATCTGAACAAACAAAGAGCAAATCTTCTCCGCGTGCCAAGTCTACCAGGCTCACGGCTGCTGCCCCCTCCGGTAATTTGATGGCATTCACCCCAGCCGCGACCAACCCCATTGTGCGGACCTCTTCACCTGCGAAACGGATTGCCATGCCATGACTGGCTGCCACCAGATATTCAGCTTTTTCAGTGGAGATCAATGCCCCCACCAGTTCATCGCCCTCATTTACCTTGGCCAGGGTAAAGGACTGTGAAGACACCCCCGGGAGTTCCAGCAAAGCTGATTTCTTAATCAATCCGGCCCGCGACAAGGTAACGATCACCTCGCTTTCTCCCTCCTGCAGTTTTGCCGGCAAACAGAAGATCTTGACCAGTTTTTCGTCGACCTCGAGAGAGGTGATGCGCGAATAATGCGGCAGCTCGTCGACATCTTCGAGGACCGGCAGATTATGCACCGCCACGGTCGCGCATTTTCCATCCGATGCGAGCAGATACAACACCTGGTGGGTATCAACGCACAATTCCTGCCAGGGAGCTTCTTTGCCGCCCGCTTTGGGTGCTTTTTCGTCATGCGTGCGGAAGAGCTTGCCCTCACGGGTTACCGCCACCCAAACCTTCTCCGCCGGGGTAACATCCTGCACCGTCAGCAATTCGTGAGCTTCCTCACCCTTCTTGAGCGAAATAATCTGAGTGCGACGACGATCCTGATAACGCAGCCGGATCTCTCCCAACTCATTCCCTACCTCAGCACGCATTTTCAACGGAGACTTCAAGATTGCTTCCAGTTCTTTGACGCGTTCTTTGAGTTCTTTGTATTCCAATTCAATTTTTTTGCGTTCCAGAGCTGCCAGACGCTTCAGCGGCATATCCAGAATAGCCTGTGCCTGAATCTCGGATAATTTGAATTTCTTCATCAAGCGCTGTTTGGCCTGATCAGAATCCTGCGAGGCGCGGATCGTGGCAATGATCTCATCCAACGCGGAAATGGCAATGCGGTAACCTTCCAGAATGTGCAGCCGCTCCAGAGCCTTCTTAAGATCAAACTCACAACGACGCTTCACCACCTCAATACGATGTTCCAGATAGACCCTGAGCGCCTGCTTCAAGGTCAATAAGCGCGGCTGTCCATCGACCAGAGCCAACAAATTGATGCTAAAGGTCGCCTGCAGCGGGGTCTTCTTGTAAAGTTCACGCAGCACTTTTTCAGCATCGGCGGATTTATTCAACTCGATCACAATGCGCATGCCCTGGCGGTCTGACTCATCACGCAGATCAGCAATCCCTTCCAGTGAGCCCTCACGGGCCAGTTCAGCAATACGCTCGATCAAAGAAGCCTTGTTGGTCATATAAGGCAGCTCACTGATGATGATCTTGCTCTTGCCGCGGGTCATTTCTTCCAGGCTGACCTTGCCGCGCACCATCAACTTACCCTTACCGGTGCCATAAGCGGAGAGAATGTCTTCCTGTTCACTTTCCTGGATAATCAGGCCGCCCGTCGGAAAATCAGGCCCTTTGACGAAATTCATCAGGTCGCCCACAGTCACGTCATCCAGCTTCTCCCAATTTTTGAGCATGTACTGGCAGGCATCGATGATCTCAGCCAGATTGTGCGGTGGAATACTGGTAGCCATCCCTACCGCGATACCGCTGGCACCATTGATCAGCAAATTAGGAATGGCTGACGGCAGAACCGCCGGTTCATCAAGCGTATCGTCGAAATTACGCACAAAATCGATCGTTTCCCGATCAAGCTGGCTCAGCATATCCAGCGAGAAATGAGTAATGCGCGCCTCGGTATAACGCATGGCTGCCGGGGGATCCCCATCCACGCTGCCGAAGTTCCCCTGCCCATCCACCATCGGATAGCGCATGGAAAAATCTTGAGCCAGGCGGGCCATGGCCTCATAGACGGCCTGATCACCATGCGGATGATACTTGCCCAAGACCTCACCCACGATTCTGGCCGATTTCTTGAAAGAAGATTCCGGGCGCAATCCCATATCATACATGGCATACAGTAAGCGGCGCTGAACTGGTTTCAAACCGTCACGCGCATCAGGCAGAGCTCTTGCAACAATGACACTCATGGCATAGTCAAGGTAAGATTGCTGCATTTCGTGATCGATATTGACCTTTTTTACATAGCCGATTTCCATAGCTCTCTCCTGATGTTATTTTCGAATTCCCTTGAACTTTATCACAGAGCGGCAATAAAAAAAACCCCGAGTCAGAAACTCGGGGTTTGATTCACAACAGTTCTTTACTACTCAGCTACAGGAGGAACCGTCTCATCGGCAACGGGAGCATCCGCTTCTGGTGCTTCACCTTCTGCAACTTCAGCTACCGGCACTCCAGAGATCACCTTGTCTGATTCCAACCCAATGAAGCGACCCGGTACAAAACCGGTGCCTGCCGGGATGAGTTTACCGATCAAGACGTTCTCTTTCAGACCGTACAACGGGTCTTCGCTGGAAGCGATGGCAGCGCCGGCCAACACCTTGATGGTGTGCTGGAAAGAAGCCGCCGAAAGGAACGAATCGGTGGTCAAAGAAGCCTTAGTCACACCCAGCAGAATCTCAACGAAGCGAGCAGGCTGCTTGCCTTCGGCGACCAACTGCTCATTGGTATGGATCACTTCCAGGCGGTTGACCACGTCCATCGGCAAAAACTTGGAATCGCCCGGACGCATGATCTGAACCTTGCCCATCAGTTTGCGGATGATGACCTCGAAGTGTTTATCGTTGATGTTCTGGCCCTGAGCACGGTACACCTTCTGAATCTCAGTCAGCATGTACATCTGAGCCGCCTCGCGGCCTTTGATCTTCAGAATGGTGTGCGGGTTGATGGAACCTTCGGTCAACTGCTCGCCCGCTTCTACCTGCTGCTCATCTTTGACCAGCAAACGCGAGGTGCTGGGAATATCATAATCTTCGCTTTCGCGCAGTTCATAGCTCACATAGACCTTGCGGCCTTCGACACGGACACGGCCATTGTGCTGGGCGGTGATCTGAGCTTCGCCCTGGTTGGCAATCAAGTCACCCAAACCGACCTCAGTAGCATCTTTCGCAACGATCTCCCAACCTTCCGGCACTTCGTACTCATCGGAGGTCATTTCGCTGTGATCAACGCGTACAACGCGCTGCTCCCCGGAGCGGTCCGAGGTAATCACCTTGGCCAGACCAGAAATGCGGGTAATGACTGCTTCGCCTTTCGGCATACGGCGAGCTTCGAAAAGCTCTTCAACACGGGGCAAACCAGTGGTGATATCACCACCAGCGGCAACACCACCGGTATGGAAAGTACGCAGGGTCAACTGAGTACCCGGCTCACCAATGGACTGGGCAGCCACCGTACCTACAGCAGCACCCAAGGTCACCAGTTTGCCGCGGCCCAGGTCCATGCCATAGCATTTGGCACAAATACCGTGGATCAATTCGCAGGTCAGCGGAGAGCGCACGTATACATCGGCAATTCCTGCATCGACCACCTTGCGGATCAGGTCATGGTCAAGCATTTCATCGCGCTCGGCCAGGACTTCCCCAGTCTTCGGATCGACGATACGCCCAGCGGTCATGCGGCCGTAGAGACGTTCGGCCAGTTTCTGACCGGCCACATCATCCGCCTTATGAATCCAGATGCCTTGAGTAGTACCGCAGTCTTCTTCGTTAACGATCTCATCTTGAGCTACATCCACCAGACGACGGGTCAGGTAACCTGCATCTGCAGTACGCAGAGCGGTATCGGCCAGACCTTTACGAGCACCGTGAGTGGAGATAAAGTATTCCAGAGCGGTCAGACCTTCGCGGAAGTTCGACTGAATTGGCAGGCGAATAATACGACCCGCCGGGTCAGCCATCAAACCGCGCATCCCTGCCAGCTGAGCAATAGGACCGAAACCACCTTTGGTCGCGCCAGAGTTGGCCATGGTTGCCAGGTTGCCATCAGGATCAAGGTATTTCTTGACCGCTTCACCCACGACCTTAGTCGTATCCTGCCAGATTTCGATGACGCGTTCATTGCGCTCCTGCTCCGTCAACAAACCACGGCGGAAGGAACGATTGACCTTTTCAACCTCGGATTGTGCCTCAGCCAGCATCTCGGGTTTTTCTTTCGGGATGGTGATATCCGACACAGCAATGGTCACACCCGATTTCATGGCATACTGGAAGCCGATATCCTTGATGCGGTCAGCGACCTCAGTGGTTACATCTTCGCCGCAAAGTTCATAGACATCAGCGATCAGGTTCTTGACGCCCGTCTTCTCGAGAGTGCGGTTGGTGAACTGCACCATCTCGGGCAAAATGCGGTTGAACAAAACACGGCCAGCAGTCGTGTGAATCCGTTGCCAGGAGGCTTCGGCCATGCGCTCATTCTTCTCATTGAAGTAGGTCTTCATGTAGATAGTAATGTTGGCATGGATATCCACCTGCCCCAACTGGTAAGCCAGATCCACTTCGTCGATATCCGCGAAGTTACGGCCGTCACCCTTATGCGGGCGATCATTCTGTTCAGTCAGATAATAGACACCCAGAACCATATCCTTAGACGGGCTGATGATTGGTTCTCCATCGGCCGGTTTCAAGAGGTTCTTGGAGGAAAGCATCAAAGTACGGGCCTCACGGACAGCTTTTTCAGACAGCGGCACATGCACAGCCATCTGGTCACCATCAAAGTCCGCGTTGAAAGCGGTCGTCACCAACGGATGCAACTGAATGGCGCTACCCTCGATCAGAATCGGCTCGAAGGCCTGAATGCCCAAACGGTGCAGGGTTGGCGCACGGTTCAACAAGACCGGGCGATCTTTGATGACCTCTTCGAGCACCTCATAAACCTCGGGGCGATTACGTTCAATGAAGCGGCGTGCACCCTTGACGTTGGCCGTGTAACCGCGGGAGACCAGACGGGAGATGACGAACGGGCGGAACAATTCCAGCGCCATCGTCTTCGGTAAACCGCACTGATACAGCTTGAGGGTCGGGCCGACCACAATTACGGAACGGCCGGAGTAATCAACACGCTTGCCCAACAGGTTGCGGCGGAAGCGACCCTTCTTGCCTTTGAGCATATCGCTCAGGGACTTCAACTCACGACGGCCACGGCGAGAAAGTGCCTTGCCGCGCTGTGAGTTATCGATCAGGGAGTCTACTGCTTCTTGCAGCATACGTTTTTCGTTGCGAACGATCACGTCCGGGGCACCCAACTCGAGCAAACGTTTCAAACGATTGTTACGGTTGATGACGCGGCGATAAAGATCATTCATATCGGAAGTAGCAAAACGGCCGCCATCCAGCTGAACCATCGGGCGCAGTTCGGGCGGAATGACCGGCAGCACCGTCAGGATCATCCACTCGGGATGATTGCCAGAACGACGGAAGGATTCCACCACTTTCAAACGAGTGGTTGCCTTCTTGCGTTTTTGCTTGCTCTTGGAAGTGCGGACTTCCGTCCACAGGTCCTCGGAAAGCTGGTCCAGATCGAGGCGGCGCAGAATATCATAGAAGGCCTCAGCGCCCATATCCGCACGGAAAACCTGGCCCCAGCGGGATTTCAATTCACGGTAGCGGCTCTCGCTCAAGAAAGTGAAAGGCCGCAGCTCCTGCAGCTCATCACGCAGATGAGCGGTCTGATCCTGAGAATCGCCGGTCTGATCTTCCAGTTGATTACGGAAGCTTTCCATCGCCTCTTCGGCTTCGGCTTTGACCTGCTCGACGCTCATCTGAATCTGTTCGAGATCGCGAGCGCGTTCGCTCTTGAACTCAGATTCGATCTCATCCAGGCGCTCTTTCACCGCACGCTGCACATTCGAAATGTGCTGAGCCGTAACGGTTTCACCCGCTTCAGCAATCACCACGCTGGCTGTCTCGAACAGCACCTGTTTCTTCACGGCCTGTCCTAATTGCTCGGTCAGCATGCGTTCGATGGACTGTCCTTCACGAATAACCGGATCAAGGCGAGCCGCAATCTGCTCTTCAGCCCGCGACTCAATGTCTTTCTTGCGCTGCTGAAATTCAGCTACTTTCTTATCACGAGCCTGTTTGACATCCAGAATCTGGCCATTGATCTGATTCGCATGTTCCCGTTCAGAAACGGTGATTTCGTCCTCGAGGCGTTTCAATGCCTTCTGGCGGGCATCATCATCGACGAAGGTGACAATGTACTGGGCGAAATACAAAACACGATCCAGATTACGGCGAGAGATATCCAGCAAAAGGCCCAGATAAGAAGGAATACGGCGAGTGTACCAAATATGGGCTACCGGGGTAGCCAGCTCAATGTGTCCCATCCGCTCGCGGCGTACAGCAGAACGGGTCACTTCCACTCCGCACTTATCACAAATAATCCCTTTATAGCGCGGATTCTTATACTTGCCACAATAGCACTGGTAATCACGAGTCGGTCCGAAAATCGCTTCGCAGAAAAGGCCGTCTTTTTCAGGGCGCAGCCTGCGGTAGTTGATCGTTTCAGGCTTAAGAACCTCGCCGTACGACCAGCTTTTGATGGTTTCTGGTGAAGCAAGATTGATACGGAGCGCTACAAGACTTTTTGTTTCCACTAAACGCCTCCTTAATGGGAACCTTAAGCGATTAAACACAAGGCAGCGCAATGAGAAGTTATCCTGCGCTGTTTAAGTAAATCGCAAGTAGTAAGAATATACATGCGATTGATAAGTATACCACGAATTAGCAATTCTTCAATAGATTTTATGGCTTTCTCTCTTTTTTCCCCTGCTGCAGCGGAATTTCAAGATAGAAAGTGCTGCCCTTTCCTAATTCGCTTTCCACCCACACATTTCCGTTATGCCGAGAAGCCACTGCTTTGACAATGGTCAGGCCAAAACCGCTGGCCGCGCCATTTTGATTTTCTTTGCGATTTCCTTTGGCAACACCCTCAAAGATGGTCTTCAAATCCAAAGGAGCAATCCCGGGACCATAATCGCGCACTTCAAATATCACTGAGGCATCTTTGGCTTGAACACCTACATTTATTCTACCATTCAAATGCGAGAATTTGATAGCGTTATCCATCAAATTCACCAGCGCCTGCTCCAGCAAACCGCGATCCGCCTCAACAAAGACCTCCTGCGCGGTAGTGAGTTCTTTCATGATCTGCACCTTGCGCTGATTGGCCAGCGGCTGCATCTGCCCGATCACCTGATCCAGCAGTTCCACCGGTGAAAGCTTTTCAAGGTTGAGCTCCTGCCCCGACTCCACGCGCCCGCGGTTAAGCAGATTCTCCACCAATCGGCTCATTTTCTCTGCGGATTGAGCGATCTTGGCAGTGTAGTCTTTCTGTTGATCGTTCATCTGCCCCAAATACTCCAGCATTGAGACGTAACCTTTGAGCTGATTGAGCGGTGCCTGCAGGTCATGGCTGACCGTCGAAACCAGCACCGTCTTCATGGCTTCCATCGCTTTGTAATCAGTCACGTCATGCAGCACGCATACCCGACCAACCTTTTTCTCCTCCACCTCAATCGAGGTCAGGTTCATGCGATAAATACGGCCATTTTCAAGGGTCACTTCGCGAGCTTCTTTCTCATTCCAGCGGGAACTTTCGAGGAAGCCCAAAATCGTTTTCGAGGACAGCCTGGGCTGAGCCGTAGATTTCTCAGCAAATTCGATCAACTCAGGAACGTCATGGGCCGCCTGATTGAACATCAGCACGTTTCCTTGCTGATCGAGCAGCAGCACCGGGTCAGGGGTGGCAGTCAACACGGACTCAAGACGGCGCTTGCCGACCTCGGCTTTGTTATACAGCGAAGAATTGGTCACAGCGATCAAGGTTTGGTTGACGAGAGTATTGAAAAAATTCACTTCATTCTCGAGAAAGCGATGCGTCTCGGCGTAACCGATCCACAATATGCCCAGGTATTGGTCCCCATCGCGCAAGGCAGCTCCCAACAGCTCGTTGGGCAGAGATTCGCTTTTGGCCAGCCCCATGCGTTTCAGACGAGCCCGTGAGGGAATCACCAGCAGCGGTTCGCTGCGCAAAATATCCAGCAGTACTTTGTCTATACCGGAAAAGTCTTCCGTTTTTTCGCCGGCAGCAAAAACCTGCAGCAGGCCCTCAATGCCGGTCTCTGGATGAAGCAGCAGTACGATGCGCGCCGAACTGGCGCCATAAGAAAGTGCCGCTTTTAGGATGTGCGCCGAGGAGCCTTCGATGGAGAGATTCCCCGCAATTCCTTGAGATACGTCAAGCAGGCGATCCAATTCATCCAGACGATCCTTCAAATTCACCCGCATGTGCTCGAAGGCTCCGCTCAAGCGGCCGATTTCGTCCACCCCGCTGGTTTCGATCGACTTTTCCAGGCTGCCATTCGAAATGGTCGTGGCCTGGTCTGCCAGTTTTTCCAGCGAAAAGGTAACATGCTGCAGCATGTAGCGCAGGAAGAAAAAAGCCCCCAGAGCAAAAACGAGCAGCAGCGCCAGCAACGGCACAGCAATCTGCAGCGCCATTTCTTGTGCGCGAGAAGCCGGCAGGGCGACCAGAATCGTCCAGTTCTTCTCGGAAATTGGCTCAGCGTAGACCACCCGGCGCGTACCGGTGCCGCTGGATTCATCATAGAATAATTGCTGCGTGGGTACGTTGCCCGAATAAGTCGTCATCACCTGCGAGGGGTTGGTATCGAACAAAATCAAGTGGTCGGCATCGAGCAATAAGCCTTCCCCACCCAGCGTCTTCAAGCTATCGAAGGCCTGGATGGTAGGCTGTGAGAACAGGTTCTCGTCCAAATCGGTACGCGCCAGCAACACCCCCTTTGCCAGCCCATACTTATCCGGGATGGCCGCCAGAAAAGAAATCTGCACCGAGCCAGAACCATTGGTAGGAGCCACCGTATAGCTCTGAATTTGAACGCCGTTGAGCGCCAGGGTAATACCAGCCTGTTCCTCAGCACTGAGGAATAACTGGTCAGAAGAGGTAAGCGGATAACCGGTAAAGGGAGCCCCGGTTAAATCGAAAAGATAAAGTTGATCAAAATAAGGCGCTGAACGGAGCTTTTCCTGCAGAAAAGCGCGGGCACTGCCGGTCTCTTCCAGCGGAATATTCGAAGAAACGATATCCGAGACCAGACTTTGCCCGGTCTCGATGATGTAGGGAATATTCTCCGCCGCGGTATCGGCAGAATTCTTCAACTGGCTTTCAATCATCGAACGGGCTGCCTGACCGGCCACGGCCCAGTCAGCGACCGCCAGAGTGATCATCAGCAAAATGATGAAAGGGATCGTCGTGATGAGGATGCGTGCCTGCAGCCCGGACTCCCCCGGGGAAGGCACCAATGCCTTCGGTTTCGTCCAACCAGATACTTTCTGAATCAGGATGATCGTGCCAAAAATCCCGGCCAGAAGCAACTGAATGCCGTTAACCACCATCAGAATCCAGGATTGGGTAAAGCTGTAATCCAGACGAGCGGCCAGAGTACCATTGGTGCTAAAAAAGGTACTGATGAGATAAATGGGGGTACTGAAAAGCCAGGTAAAGAAAGCCGCCCCCAATGGGTGACGCAGCATTCGGTAAAACAGGCTGCGGTAATTTTGCCGGAACATCAAAGAGAGGATCAACCCCAGGCCAGCCATCTCAAGGGGAGTGAAAATCGAATGCGTATTGAAGAGCGCATCCAGACTGCCGCCCACCAGCCCCAGGATCAGCGTTGGCCAGCTTCCCAGCAAACCCGCCGAGAAAAGCAAAGGAAAAGCGGCCAGCAGCAAAACCGCCGGCGGATTGCTCTCAAGGGGAACGTTGGGCAGCGGGATCGTTTCACCCCAGGGAATTTGAAAAGCCAGAAAAAGATTTGCCAGAACCGTAAATAGAAGCAAGAAAGAAAATTGCAGCCAGAAGTGAGGTTTTCGGGTTGAAAACGCTTCTTTCTGCATGAGCCAGAGCAATAACGCAGCCATAATGAACCAGCCGATCCATCCAACCAGATCGAAGGGCAGGTTCACGTACGGAGCATTATCAAATAAAACCAGATTCATTCTTTTCTGAACACCTATTCAGGCAAATGGGCCTGCTGGTTCAATTTCTTCCAGACAGAAGAATAGAGAACGCCATTGTGATGTGTTACCGGGATCTGACGTACTTCAGCCAGCCAGGTTTCTTCCTGAGCAGCGCTTCTGGCAAAACAGGAACGGGTAATTTCCTGCCTGCGTGCCACAGTCAGCGGGCGCTCTTCGGCTGCAGTGATGAAACTTTGCTCCAAAGCATCGCGGTCACGCAAGATAGGCTGAATGCGAGCCGCATAGTCTTTGAGAATCTCGCGATGCAGGGCTTCGTGACGCCAGAACAAAACCTGCTCGTCATATTCGGCACCCGGGACGCGCACCGATTCTGGCAGCCCGGCATCCATCCAAACTGGCTTGAACACGGAGGTGCAGGGAGCCGCCGTCCCCGTCAGCCAGTGAACAGGCTCGCCCTGCGCAGGCAGCACAGAGACCAGCGACCCGGCCGACTGACTGGTGCGGATTGGGCCCCAGCCGGCGTGCATGCACACGTCCGCGCCTACAATTCCGCGGCCGGGGTGAAATGGCTCGCGATGGGTACGTAAAATGCGCATCATGTCGGCAGCGGTCAAGCTGCCTTTTGCCTGGCAAAGCTGGTCGGTGGTGCAGCTTTGACGATAGCGCGCCTCGGCAAAACGGGTATAGAGCGGATCAGAATAGCAGGCCTGAAAATCGAAATCGGCTGCATCCCGGCACCAGCCCCGATCGATGGCGTGCTGGACCAGATTTTCAGAAGCGCGATCCCATTTCTTCTGAATGGTGATGCCGTTCGAAATCGAGCGAACGTCCTGGACTTTCTCAGCCGCCCACTCGCGGCCCACGGTCTCGAGCACCCAAGCTTCACCGCGGTCACAGATCAAATAGCTGTTGTGGTAATAAAAGGGATGGGCATAGCCACAATTCCCGCCCTGCCCATACTGCTCCAGGAGATCAATGATCACCTGCATGGCCCCGGCTGCGGTCTTCCCGCGCTCCAGCGCCAGGCGCAAGAAATCCATCCCGATCAGGCCCGGTTCCTTTTGGTAGGGCTCACGGGTGAAAAGAGCCTCGTTGCCAATGGTCACGCCAAATTCATTAGCCCCCATTTCGGCGCCCCAAATCCAGAAGGGTTTCGCAAGGAGAACCTGAAAGGTCTTTTCGACCTGTGGAATTTCAATGTAAGTACATTTGACCTTTTCCCCAGGCTGATGAGTGGCCGCCGGCACCATCACCAAGGCATGCGCTTCATTCGGGTCACGGTCTGAGTTTTTGGCAAACAAAACAGACCCATCCCGGGTGGAGTTTCCTAACGCTACGAAGGTATCGCACATATTGCACTCCTGATGGGAATTTGGGCAGAAAAGGTATCTGCAAAACTTCTGAGTTTATTATCCCTTATTTTGAGGATTGCGGTCAAGCAAGTTCATGGCTTCGTTGAAAACAGCCTCAATGGATTTTCCGTCAGAATCCAGGTGAATGGCATCTGCCGCTGGCTTCAGAGGAGCAATCTCGCGGGAAGAGTCGATTTCATCGCGCCGGCGAATCGAGCGCAGAATTTCTGCGTAATCAGCCGTCCCTCCCCGGCTCTCGATCTCCAACTGACGACGGCGAGCGCGCTCCTCCGCAGAAGCCTCAAGATAAATCTTCAGCTCGGCCTCCGGGAAGACCACCGTGCCAATGTCACGGCCCACCATCACCACCTGACCGCGCAGCCCAATTTCACGCTGCTGACGGGTCATGGCATCACGAACCCCTTTGTACGTCGAGACCTTCGAAACGTTGCCATCTACGCGCGGCTCATGCAGCCGCCAGGTAACATCCACATCATCGATACAAACTGTATACTTCCGTCCATCTTTCTGGGTCGGTGTTTTCACATCGATCACGATCTGGTTCGCCAACGCAGTAACGTCACTTTCATTTTCCACCGATTGCAACCGATCCAAAGCCGCCAGGGTCACCGCCCGGTACATCACCCCCGTGTCAAAATAAAGGTACCCCAATTGTGCCGCCATCCGCTCTGCCAGAGTCGATTTTCCGGACGCGGCGGGGCCATCGATTGCAATGATATTCGGTAAGCTCATGTTCGATCCTTATACAGTAAGTTAAGACCCTTTGAAGAGGTCAGTTCGTGCCCATAAGAAGATCTTCGTTTCCAGTTCTGGAACCTTGCGATAGCCAAACCATTTGACCCAATCACGCACAGTCATCTTCGCAAAATCAGGTGTCGATTCCCAGACAAGGGATTGTCCACGGTAAAGAGTGGTTTGGGCAACGATCATCGTTTCTGGAGAAATTACAATGGAAGGCGTGGCGGCTGCGTCCATGTACTCCAGACTCTGGGTATTCGGGAAGTCACGTAAAGCCCACGCCACAGAAGGCTGAGTTTCGTTCAAAAGCGCCACATCGATTGTGTGCTGATCTACTGAATTCCAGGTGGAAAGATCAGTCACAGTCTGAAGCGCCCAATGGCTCCCGGTAGGCAGTGCATCCGCGCGCCACAATTCTGTTTCAGGACGAGACCCCAACCCACCCGCCTTCCAGGCCATGCCAAAAGTTAAAATGACCAGCAAAAAGGCAGTGCCGGCCAGCAATCCCTCTTTGGCTGCCTGAACAGACCAGCCCCAGCTGATCAAACCGGTGACCACCACCAGCAGCAATACCGGCAAAAGAATGTACAGCCAGTAAAGATTAGAAAATGCGGTTGCCTGAACCCCAGCGGCCGCAGAAAGAATATTGAGATAACAAAAAACCAGCAAGGTGATCGTCGCCACCATCTGGAAGAGCTTCAGCAGGAATTCATCAGCATGGAAAAAACGCCACAAACGGTCCAGGCCCAAGGCCATCAGCCCCCACAGACCCGGAAGCAATCCAGCCCAATCATTCACCTGCCGGCCCGGGTTCGCCAGAATCAACGCCAAAGCCAGCAGCGCCCATACTCCCGCGAAAGCGCGAAACCCGGCATTTTCTTCCGTTTCTGGGTGAATCGCCCCCCACAGGGCCAGCAAAAGCGCCAGAATTTCAGCAGAGAAGAGAGCAATGAACATCACCGTCAGCCTGCTGCCAGTCTGTACCCACTGCGCAAAATACTCCGCTATACTGTTTCCTACTCCGGTAAGGGTATACGCCCGGAAGGTAAAGACCGTCCCCAGCAAGAGAAAAGCTGCCAGAAAAGCCGCAAAGAAGTTCCCCCACTTGACCGCTGGCTGAGATCCACTGCCCGGATTGATCTTGCGATAGATCAGCGTATAAAGCAGCCAGGCGAGCAGCAGGGAAAATACCCCAATCCACAGCGACGTACCCGCCAGAAGCGTCAGCGCGCAAGCAATGCCAGCGGCAACCCACTTCTGGTTCAAGAGAAAACCCAGAGCCGCTACCAGACAAACCAGGCCCAGAATAGTGCCCGCAGCTGTTCGCGATAAAGCGTTGACTGCCGGGTCGATTGCCAGGAAAAGGGCCATGCCCAGCATGGCGGTCCGCCCCGTCCAGCGCCTGAAAAGCAACGGCAAGAAAACCGTCAGCGATCCAAAAAGCGCCGGCCAGAAACGTGCCCAAAAATTGCTGGCACTGAATAAAAAGAACAAAAGGGAAGTCAACGCCGCGTAACCCGGCTGCCCGTTCATCGTCACCGCCTGACCTTTTGCCATTTTCATGGCAACCAGTGCATTGGCAGCTTCGACATCACCCAGAGGTAAAACCCCCAGGTGCACAAAATGCAGTACCACTGCCAGGGTAAAGGCAATGCCGAATACGGTCACTTCAATGGCTTGATCTCGGGTAACAGTTTTGTCTTCCATCTCAACTCTCTTTATTGAATCCCTGTTGTACCATAAATCGTTACAGAATTGTTCTGATAGAGCACGGTCAAATGATCTGCGAATTTTTGCGTATTTACCTGATACGCGGACTGCTCCAGATCGCCCACGTAGATATATTTGATGTCATATTTGGCAATAATGGCCTGCGCCTCAAACCAGGTCGAAGTCTCATATAGGCGCTGCACGTCTTGTCGACGCGACCCGATCTCTGTGTACCCTCCACGCCATTGGGATTCATGTCCCCACCAACCAATGACCGTCGGATCACCCGTTTGCTCAGAAACACGGGCGAATTCTGAATAGCTGCCTCCCACAGCTTCACTGATCACCCCCAACGGCTGCTTTTCCAGCCAATCCAGTGCCAGTTGTTCATCAGGGTTGGCCGTCTGGATATACGCATTCCCGTTCAAAGTCCAGGTGGCAGGCTTGAATGAGTTCGTTTTATTGAGCAGCATGATCACCGGATAGATCAAAGCAGACAGCAGCAGTACTGTCCAAAACAAGGTAAACAGGGTGTTCTTCCACTTCTTCAACTGGTTGAACAACACCACCGAAGCAAAGGCTGCGGCAATTCCCCAGAACATCCACGTTTGAAAATAGAACTTGAAGATCGTGTTCATGCGCGAACCAAACTGGTCACGCAGATAGAAATATTCCGGGAAGAGGGTCAGCCCCACCCCCATAAGCACCAGGATCAGGCCAAACGTCTCTGCCTGGATCGGTGAATTCACTGCCGGCACTTGTTCTGCTGATTCAGCGGCCGTCTCTTCTTCATGACGAGTTGAACTGGCAAGCAGTCCCCAAACCAAACACAAGAGAAGCGTCAGCGTAATCCAGGTACCCGGTTCCGTCAGACGCCGCTGCAGCGAAAGCCAGAGAGTAGCATTCCCATCTGTGGTACCGTGAATCGAAGCCATCGCGTTGGCTCCAGCCACCAGCTTCTGCCCTAAATCAGCCAGGAAGCCATTGCCGGAATTCAGCCATAGATTTCCAATCGGGCCTGCCGTAAAGAACAGCAGCCCCAGAAACGAAGAAACCAGCCAGAGAATGGCAATCAGCGCCAGGCTGAACTTCAGCCCCTGGCCCCATTTTCCGGCCACATTCGTTTTCCGCCAGAGATGAATGACCCAAATGAAGATCGGGATGAGCAATGGAGCAAACATGACCCAGAAATGCACCCCTCGGGTCATGAACTCCATGCTGGGCAACAGACCGCCTGCCTGAGAGCGAAAAGACAGGAAGAAAGGCAAGAAGAGAATGAAACCGGTCGCGCCGTAAGTCAGCCCGGCACCCAGGAATTCCCAGATACGCTTGCTGCTCCAACCCAACTGGCGAATGCGCAGGTAACTCCAGACCACACAAAAGAGGCCAATGTAAATGGGAAAATCCCACGTGTTGAAAAAAGCCATGCTGCCAAGCAGCAAAGCTGTCAGCCAAAATTGCCAGGTCTTGACCCATTTGCCCACATTCCACTCAATGGAAGCCCCATGCATCCCCAGGGTAAACAAATTCAGGCACAGCCCCATCGCCATCAAATCAAAAGGCATCGCCAGCACGTGCGGATGCAGATCAGAGAGCAAATAAGAGAAGAAAGGAAACTCATCGATGATCTCCACCGAGTTATTCACAGCGGTCAGGTCCTGCAATACCCGTGAGCCGCGCCACCAGGCCCAGTTGCGGGTTGGAATCCAGGTGAGCGGAGAGGTGGGGGCAATGTTCAGATCGTTGATAGCCAGCCATTGCCAGAACCGGGAGGTCAATGTGCCATCTGCACCAACTGACCAGAAAACTCCGCGTTCATGCAAAATTTCGAGCAGACCCTCAATGTTGCTGACCAGAAGAACAAAGAATGACCCCAGAATGCCGGCAATCCGTCCAAAAGCCTTACTGGTCTGACTGAAAAGATTGCTCTCGCCCGACTCCTGCTGCTGCTTCCAGAGTGTTGACAGATCGCTGACCAGAGTGAAAGCCGCGGCAGCCGTCATACCAAACCAGAGCGCCGCGGTCAGGTTGTAGCCCACCCCTGAAAGAACGTGCGTCACCCGGATCAACATGGCGATCACAACGTAACCAAAGTAGTAATATGAAATTGCATATCCCGAAAGCCAGGGATCCAGAGGCGGGAAAGAGGGAGAGACCAAAATAGAATTAATAAAAGCCAATTCCATTGGTTTCTCGGTATAAAGAATATCGGGGTTGGCAGCACGAACGACCGCCCAGCCGGCGAAGAAGATCAGAAAGACTGCTTCCACTGCCAGTACCGTGCGGATATTCTCTTTTAGCCAGTGCAGCAATTCAGGTAAACGATTGGGGAGCAGAGCAATTACTGAAAAACTCACCAGGATCAAAAAAGCAACAATCTCACCGCCCAGGTTGTTCTGCAAAATTCCCAGGCTGTTGAGCATCCAATACAGGTATCCCCACAACAGTAATCCCAAGGGTTTCGAAAAGCCATAACCTTTGCCGGCTAATTTTGGGAAAAACCGGTAGGCAATCGGGAAGGAAAGGGTACCGATCACCGTCAGGGTGAGGTACCACTTGAGAAAACTCAGCACATCACTCATATTGGACCCTCTTAATCGGTTCCGATCACTTCATAGATCGTGGTGTTCTTCTCTGAATAAACTTTCTTCCAGTAAACACCTTCGTATTGGGTGAATTTCACCAACCCGTCGCCGGGGTAATAAGATTCTTCCAATTGTCCCAGTACAATATACTTCACATTATACTTTTTGAGGAACGTCAGGGCAGTATTGATATCGGTCGTTTGATAAAAAGCCGGAATCTCATTGATGCGATTCCATACCACCGTATCATCCAGCACCCCACGCTGCTGGCGCTCATGCCAGTTCCAGCCCACGACTCCCGGCAAACCTGTATAGATTGTGAAACGCGTTCCCCAGCGATATTCGACCGTATTACCTTCGACGATCACCGGAGACCCCACTACGTTCTGCTGCATCCAGCGGATCGCGTCGTAATCCTGGCTCAAGTCAAAGGTAGAACCGTTATCGCTGTAGAAACTGGTCTTCATATACAGCATGCCATCCAGCGTATGCGGAGCATCCGTGCTCATACGGTCCGCAATCTTGTCTTGAGCGGCCGTCAGCGGATAAAGCAGCGCGCCAAACAGCAAGAAAGCCAAGACCACCTGCCAGAAAGCGCTAAAACGCGGACTCCACGAAGTAGCAATGCCGGGTACCAGCCAGATCAGAGCAGCAGCTGAACTTAGAGAAAGCAGCGTCCAGGCCTGATAGTAAAACTTGAAGACAGTATTCATGCGACCGATATCCCCATGCAGAGCAAAGAGCTCAACGAACAGGGTTAATGCCATCGCCGTCCCAATCATAAACAAGATCAGGCGTTTCACATCCGGCTGGTGCGGACGCAAGATCAGGATCAGCGCCCACAAACCGATAGGCAGGGCAATCCAGGCAATGTTCACGCCAAGCGCCACCAGAACCACCACCACCAGAACAAACAAAATGGCCAACACCTGCAAATAAAGGGAATACTTCTTCAACTCTTTCAGCGCCGAGACCGGCGTACTCGCCATCCACTCACGGGTTTCCCAAACCAGCCAGGTAACGATCACAAAGAGGAAGAGACCCCAGTGAGTCAGGTAAGACGCTACCGGAGAATGATCGCCCTGCCAGACATCGACACTGCCATAAGCCTGACCGTACCACTTGGAGAATGGCAGATACAGCGCAAAGAGCAGCCCCACCAGCAGTACCACTGAGAGACCCGCGTAGAGCGTGCGGCGGACCCAATCTGGTGCCTTGGGCAAGAATTTCTCAGGGAGGACGGCATAACGAATGGCAGTGTACAGAATGATGATGGCCGCCAACGCCAGATAAGTAGGCAAATCCCAAGTGTTGGTTGGGCGCAAAGCACCAATGACCACGGCCCCCAGGAAGAAACTGGCAGCATAGTTGCGAAGCTTTTCCTTCCAGGTGGAACCCCAATCCCAGCGTCCCAACAGCAGAGAAAGCCCCCAGACCAGAGCCAGCAAAGTGATCGACAATGCAATCAAATGCGCATGCAAGTCAGCATAAGTGAAAGTGAAGAACGGGAATTCGGTGATGGCTTCCCCAGGCAAGGCCCGGGAAGGAATCCAGTACCAATCGCCAGTCGAAAATGGCAGTTTGGCCCCCTGAAAGACCTGTACGATCCCAGCCAGAAACCAGCGCCAGCGTTCAAAAATAGTCGCATTCTCAATGACCCCGCCAGGGGCAACCAGCATCTGTGCCCCCTGCCAGATCATGCGCAGCGTACCCAGATTTCCCAGAATCAGCAAAGAAAGGGAAGAAAGGATGCCCCCGGCAAAGGCGCGCAGATTCGCCCGCCTGGCATCCACCTCAACATCCAGAGTTTGACCGCGCAAAACATTCCAGCCAATCGCGAAAGCCCCGATTGCCGTCAGCCCGAACAATGTCGGCAGAATCAAGTTATAAGCAATCGTCGGCGGAACTCCCAGCAGTTTGGTCGGCACCGCCACGATCACAAGGCCGTAATAATAGTAATTGATGTATCCGCCGGCAAACCACGGATCGTACGGCGGGAAGGTCGAGCTCTTCAAGACCGCCGTGAAGTATGACAAATCCATGGGTTTTTCGCCGCCCTTCCACGGATGCCAGAGATCAGGGTTGCCCAAACGAATCCCCAGATCAAGCAGGAAGAAAAGCAAGAAGATCAGTTCCACCATCAAGAAATAACGCTTGCGGGTGCGCAGCTCTTCTTTGAGCTCCTCCCGCTGCAGATAAGCCAGGGCAGCATTCCCAACCAACAAAACCCCAATCACCGCCAGAATCGTGGTACGGCTGAAGAGAGCACCGCTGGAACTGGCCAGCCAGGTAAACAAGGCCAGCAGCAGCAACCCCACCAACCGACTGACCGGATAGCCATGATCGGGCAGTTTCTTCAAGGCCAGACGAGTGAAAGGATAGACCAGCCAACCCAACAGCAAAATCAACAGGTACCAGACAATCGCAGTCACCCACTGATTCTGATTGATCCAGGAATCTGAGTTGAAAAGCTGACTGAAAGTGCCTCCCGCCTGCTGAATCTTCGCCATCGCGTCTGAGAGCATCAAAGTGCCATTGAACTTGCTGGCCTGCCCTGGGGTGAGATGAACCGCTTTGCTTAAGTCCACCGCGCCTAAAATGGAGGCTACTTTTTCAGCGGAATAATCCGCCGTCTTCTGGAAGATCAATACCTTAGGATGATCGTAAACCGTGAAGGCTTCTTCTGCTGACTGGTCGTTGATCTTCAGGGAACCCAAATTCGGGTCCGATTCAAACACCGCCGTCAGTTGATAGCCCAGGTTGCCGGTAAACATGCCTGGCTGAGCATTCTGATAGCACCACAGCAGATCTTTCTCTGCCGGGCAGCCCAGTAAATTGCGATAGTAAGTAATGGTCAGAGGATAGCGCTCTGGCACACGGGTGGTTGTGCCCCACTGGCGATTGGAAGTGATCACAATCGTATCGGAAGTATTGAGAATGTTCTCGAAACGAGTCAGTTTGGCAGCGGTGTCGTCCCAATACATTTCAAAATTCTGATTATTGCCGTAAATACCGTTCTGCGAATCCCAGATGTTGTACTGATACATGCTGAGCGGTAAGGCATCATCCCAGGAGGATTCCACCGCGATGACATCGTTATAGAATGCCAGAGCAGAGGTGGTGCCATCAGGCAAAGCGTCCACCCAGAATTTCATCACGTACAGTTTTGTCGAATCCAGCGCCAGACTTTGATCCAACGGGATGGATTTGCTCTCTCCACGCGGGTCCAATACCGGGGCAAAGAGATCACTCAACGAGCCAGTCGCCAGAATCGTATCTGGAGTTGAATAATCGGCAATCGATACGTGCAAAGCCTTGCTGGCCGCGTTCTGGTACAGATCCACTGCCCGATTCAATTCCACTGAATCGATAATTCCGTCCACCGGAGGCTTGAACGTGACCGAAAGGGAGGATCCGCTAAAAAGTGGTGCCTCAGGAGAGGGCAAATACTGAGTCAAGGTCTGCCCCTCCTTTTCCATGAGAAGGGAAACGTTGCCCATGATTTGCAACTGAGTTCCCTCTTCCACCACCTCGAAATCGATCTCGTACTTTTCAGACTTTTTCAGCGGCACTGCCCCATTCAGCAAGACAGCCGCCTGCGGGCCGCGTGAATCATCCGTGATGGCAAAGTTATTCTGCAAATAGCCAGAAGCCACCGGTGTTTTGTCAGTACCGTTAAGCTGATAGACCGTCACCAGAAAAGTAACCACTGAGTTCTGCGTCAACTGCAACTGAACGTGTTCCAGATTGACCTGAGTCAGATTGGCATCCTGAGCCGGCGAAAAAACGTATCGATAGGGAGAACCGGGAGTAATAACGGCCCCGTTCTGATAAGCCACCGGCTCCTGGGTTTTTACCCCGGCACTATCGATCTGTAAATCGATCGCCCCGGGTATATTCTGATAGATCCATTCACTGGCAGCGACTCGGGTGACCGGCCGGGTGTAGATGCGGGTGAATGCAAACGCCCAGGCCGCCGAGCCGCCAATCACCAGTACCCCAGCCAGAATCGCCAAAACACGGCGCCAGTTGATCTGCAAAACCGCTACCTTGCGCACTACATTCAAGCCATCTTCCCACAGTTTGAAGATCGTCCAGGAAGCTATGATCGCCAGGCCCGGATAGATCGGCAACTGGTAACGCATGGTACGCACCCACGGCAGCGCCTGAGAGAGGAAGTAGATCAGCACCCAGGCCCACAGCAGAAGATGCTTCTGCCAATCGCCCTTGAAAATGCGCCAGCCCATCCACAAGAAACCTGCCCAGGCCAGAATACCCAGCGGCAGCCCCAAGCCCCACTCCACCATGTTGGTCCAGGAAAAAGTGATCGGACGGCGTGCCCACTGCAAAGCATAGGGAACATCGACATTGCCGGTACTTTGATTCTGCAGTTCCTTCAAGCTGCTGATCCATTGCGGATTGATCGTGAAGTTAAAGAAAGACGGCCCGGTAAACGCATACGGCTGAAAAATGCGGAAGATCACGAAGGCACTGATCCCGGCCAGGACCAGGTTACGCAGCACTACCGAGATATCCAATGACGGGGTCGGGTGATGGAATTTCTTGTAGCGGATGAGTGCGGCCACCGGCAAACTCAGGGCCAGGGGCCAGACGCTGACCTTGCAGGCCATCGCCAGCCCAAACAGAATAGCGAATAGCAGGTAAGGTTTGAAAGAGCCCCAATCCGCTTTGACCCATTCCCAACCCGCGAATTCTTCTTCCGGGGCCGATGTCTCATCCCCAGAAGTCTCTTCGACCACCGGAGTGACCAGGCGCGCCAGCACATACAGGCCAGCCATCACAAAGAAAGTGGCAAAGGTATCGACTGCAAAGAAATGAGAAAGCTGGATCGGCAGCACCGACAAGGCCAGCAACAACGAGGCCACCAGCCCCAGCTTGGAGTTCCTATACAGACGCTTACAAATCAAATAAACAAAAAGGATAGACCCCAGATCAAAAATACCCGACATGACCCGCCCCACCAGATAAATCTGGCTGTAGCCGGTCATGTTCATCAGTTCGCCGACGTAATGCACCAGAAAAAGGGGCAGCGTGCCATAAACAAAATAGCTTTGCCCGACATTATTCGGATTCAAAGTGGAAGTTGAAGTATTGAAATATTCAGACAATCCATGGACCGGCTGGATCGCCGTCTCGACCATGGTCAGAAAGCGCTCATCCGGGTGAAGGTGATAATTGTCATCCCAGTTCACCCCGATGAAGCGGAAATAAGCCCCTAATACCAAAACGCCGATTAAAAGAACGTCCCAAATCCAGGAGAGATTCGAGATCTTCCATTGCCGGCGACCGGATTCCGAAGAAAATTCTGAGCGTTTCATGGAGACCTACCTTTCAGCGTCCGTTCGATCAATCGCTGCTGGTGTGCTTTAACTCTTGAGAGATTTCATTGAAAAGAATTTCATATTGCTCCGCCACACTCTCTGGCGAATAACGGGAAAAATCAGCGTCTTTTTCGCGCTCGATTTCCGCTTTATGCTGCATGACCTCGGCAATCCCCTGGGCCAGCCCGGCAGCATCCCCAATCTCGAAAATACGGCCCATGCGGTGCATCTTTACCGGCTGGCGTACCCCCGGCAAATTCGAGGTCACACAGGGAACTCCATTCATCATGGCCTCGATCTGAACCAGACCAAATGCTTCGGTAGAATTCAAGCTGGAAACGACCAGCACGTCCAGATTAGGGTAGAAAGCTGCCATCTGCTGCGGTTGTAAGGAGCCAACAAATTCCCAGTGACCGCTCTCGATATATTTTTGGATCAGTGGCATCAAACGGGCCAGGTATTGTTCTTCCCCAATGATATTCTGATAAGGACCCACAAATTGAACTTTCGCCTCCGGGTAAGCCTGCAAAATCGCCGGGAGCGCATTCAAGAGCACTTCCACCCCTTTTTCAGTGGCAAAGCGAGCCGCCATGCCAATCACGGGATGATGGCCCTGCGGGTTGTGCTGCTTGCCAAAATGCTGAATCGCGTCAGAGGGGGCAACCGGCAAAACGACCGGTGGAGGAACAATTTTCACTTTCTTCAAAAAGTGGCGTAAATAATGAGAATGATCAGCGTAATCTTGAGTGTAAGTCACAATACGATGAGAAAAGATCGCCGTGATCAAATTCATGATGTCCACGCCCCAGTTAGCGGCTTTACTCATGATGCCGGCCGGCATCAACAGATCACAATGATAAGTTGTGATCGTCGGCCGCTTCAACAGCCTGCCGCGGATCGAGATCCCTGCAGCATCGAATTGGGGCAGATGCAACTGGACAACATCATTTTCTTTTACCAGCCGGTTCGCCATCATCCCAATGGTTGGCATGATCACGCCCTTGCTGACCCGAAACCAGACTGGCACCCGGATGATCTTTACCCCTTCATCCATCTCTTCGCGCGGCAATGACCTCTCAAACTGTGAAGTCAACACAGTGACCTGATGGCCTCGTTTCACAAACGCTTTAGCCAGGCGCTCAGCATAGATCGTCAATCCGCTGATATTCGGGCGGTAATAGGTAAGAACGATCAGAATCTTCATCTTTAGAATAAGGAACGATTTTCTTTGACCCAGTTGAACAGGCGGGTAATCCCTTCCTGGGCACTGATCTTGGGAGACCAGCCCAATACCTGCTGAGCCTTACGAATATCCGAAATGTACACCGGCTGATCCCCGGGACGCCAATCCCCCCAACTGACCTCAATCTTTTTGCCGAGTAACTTCTCGAGCAGGGGGGCAAATTCCAGCCAGACGGAAATGGTATTTTCACGCCCGCCGCCAACATTGAAAATCTGCCCGGCCGCCTTATCAGGATGCTGGAGTGCCGCGTCATACGCATTCAGCAGATCATCGACAAAGAGGATGTCGCGTACCTGCTTGCCATTGCCGTAAATGCTGATCGGATGCCCGGTAATGGCCGCAATAATGAACCAGGCCACCCAGCCCTGATCTTCCACCCCAAACTGACGCAGCCCATAGATACAACTCTGACGAAAAACAGTCGTGGGCAGATCATAGATGCGCGCGTAATCACGCACGTATTGATCGCCCGTTCCCTTTGAACAGCCGTAAGGAGAATGGAAATCAAGGATCTGTTCTTCAGAAGCTCCCAGAGGCAGATCGGCGTAATCGTAGCGAGTTTCTTTCTCGATCACTTTAACGTTTTCCATTCCACCATAAACTTTATTGGTAGAGGAGTAAACAAATGAAGGATGATTCCCTGACAATCGAGCTGCCTCGAGGGTATTAAAGGTCCCTATCGCGTTAATTTCAAAATCGTTGCGTGGATCGGTGACCGAAGTAGTCACAGCCACCTGTGCGGCCAGGTGAACAATACGGCTGGCCTCACGGGCCGCGGCTTTGATCTCCTCGGCGTGCCTGACGTCCCCTACCACCAGCTGAAATGATTTCTCTCCGTGTTTCTGGCGCAGCCAATCCAGGTTGGTCTTGGCCCCGTGGCGGGAAAGGTTATCGAAAATGACCACCCTTTCACCGCGTGAGATACAGCGATCGGCATAATTGGAGCCGATAAAGCCAGCTCCACCTGTAATCAAGGTTATTCCATCCATTATTTTGACTCCATGATTTCTAATTCGATTCCTCGGCTGATTCTTTGTCGGCCTCGCCCCGCTGAATGTTCTGCATCAGCGAAGACAGGCTCTGGCCTTCACGAACCAGCCCCCATAATCCAAAAATAGCACTGATAATAAATTGTATTCCATGCTGTAACACCGCGTAAGCCAGGGCCACAGATTCCGTTCCGCCCAGGATAACCAGTGCTGCCACCATCGAGGCTTCATAAACTCCCAGGGCCGCCGGAGCGGAGGGAATGGCAACCCCGAGTGAGAGAACCCCACCCAGAAAAGCGCCTTTCCACAGTAAGGCACCCGGTAAAATCTGCTGCACCAGGAACCAATACATCCCGACCCACATGGCCCAAGAAAGACCAATCCAGAATAAACTCAGCAGGAACTGCACCGGGTTGGTCAAAGCAGAGAGACCATTCATCAGTTTTTCGAGCTGAGGCACGACGTACTTACTGACCCACTTCCAGTGGCTGCCCAGTTTTTCGATCCAGGCAGACACCTGAACTCGAAAACGAGCAATGAGAAACAATATCACCAGAGCAGCCGCCACCAAAATCGACACGGTCGTGGCAACCGTCTTTACCCAAGAAACCCCCACCACCATCGGCAAAGTAATCAAGACCAGCAGCACCGCGTAAGCCACATCAAAAACACGTTCAATCACGATCGTCGATAGTACGTGGAACATGCCCAGACCAGAAGACTTACCAATGAACACGGAACGAGCAATTTCCCCAGCCCGCAACGGGAAGATGTTATTGAGAAAATAACCTTCACTGATGCCAAAGAAGGCCTGCTTCCAGGTCACCCTATGCCCTAGAATGGTCTGCCAGGCTTTGCCGCGAACCAGCAAGCTGGTCGCCTGAATCAGAACCACTACCAACACGTACTGCCAGGTCGCAGTAGCAAAAGCCCGTTTGAAATCCTGCAAATGAATTAAACGGAACAGGGCATATAACGCAATCGCGCTGATCAATACCCCCGGTAACCAGCGCAAAACGTTCGATTTTTTCTTTCTCTGGGCGGAGCTCAATCGTCCTCCAGTTTCAAGACTGCCATAAAGGCTTCCTGTGGAATTTCCACATTGCCCACCATCTTCATACGATGCTTGCCTTTTTTCTGTTTTTCGAGCAATTTCTTCTTGCGGGAAATATCACCGCCATAACACTTGGCCAGCACATCCTTGCGCATGGCTTTGACGTTGGCTCGCGAGATCACCCGTCCGCTGGCAGAAGCCTGAATGGCCACGTCAAATAATTGACGCGGAATGAGGGCTTTTAGTTTCGTCACCAGCGCCTGACCTTTATGGTAAGCATCCTCTTTGTGAACGATGGCAGCCAGTGCATCCACCGGTTCTTCATCTACCAGAATTTCCAGTTTAACCAGGTTCCCGGGGCGATATTCCAGGAAATGGTAATCCATTGAAGCGTAACCCCGCGTACGTGATTTGAGTTCATCGAAGAAATCGACGATCAACTCAGACAGCGGAATGTCATAATTCAACTGCACCCGATTGGGAGCGGGATAATCCTGCGAAATAAAGGTTCCCCGCCGCGACGTAACCAGATCCATGATCACCCCGTAAAACTCAGTCGGCGTGATCACTTCCAGACGCATCCAGGGTTCGCGAACCTCGGCGATCAGGGTCTCATCCGGCAACTTGGCCGGCGAAGAAATCAGCTGAATTTCGCCATCATTCATGACCACTTCATATTCTACAGAGGGGGCGGTCACCACAATATCCAGATCATATTCACGCTCGATGCGTTCCTGGATGATCTCCATGTGGAAAAGGCCTAAGAAACCGCAGCGGAAGCCAAAATTCAAGGCCTGTGAAGTTTCAGGGTCGAAAGTCAAAGAAGCGTCATTTAATTGCAGCTTTTCGAGCGCTTCCTTTAATTCTTCGTAATCTTCGCCTTCGACCGGATAAATCCCGGCAAAAACCATGGGTTTGGGATGGCGATAGCCGGGCAAAGGTTTTGCCGCCGGGTTATTGGCCAGCGTCAGGGTGTCACCCACGCGACATTCTTTTACCGATTTGAAGCCCGTGGCAATGTAACCCACGTCCCCAGCCTGCAAACTCCCCGTCGCAACCATTCCCGGAGAAAAGATACCCACCTCGACCGGTTTCAGATCAGAGTTGGTCGCCATCAGACGCAAATTGCTTTCCATATTGATGGAGCCGTTGACCACTCGAATATAGGCCACGACCCCCTTGTAAGAATCGTAATGGGAATCGAAGATCAAGGCCTGCAGCGGCGCATCAGAATTGCCCTGCGGGGCCGGAATTTGCTCGACAATCGCATCCAGCAATTGATCAACGTTGATCCCCTCTTTCGCGGATACACGCAGTACCGATTCTGCCGGGGTGCCAATCAGCGCCTCGATCTCTTCGGCCGCCTCATCCGGGCGAGCAGAGGCCAGATCAATCTTGTTGATGACCGGCAGGATGGTCAGGTTTGATTCAATCGCCAGGTAAAGGTTCGCCAGCGTTTGAGCCTCCACCCCCTGAGTGGCATCAACCACCAGCACTGCCCCCTCACAGGCCTCCAGCGCGCGGCTCACTTCATAATTAAAGTCCACGTGGCCTGGGGTATCGATCAGGTTCAACTCGTAGCGTTTGCCCTGATAATCGTAATACATGCGCACCGCGGAGGCTTTGATGGTGACGCCTTTTTCGCGTTCCAGGTCCATTGAGTCCAATACCTGCTCGACCATTTCGCGATCAGAGATGGTATGCGTGATCTGCAACATCCGGTCAGCCAAAGTGGATTTGCCATGATCAACATGGGCAATAATACAAAAGTTACGTATAGTGTCAGCAGGCATAGTCGGTGATAGTATAACCTATTTTATTGGGATTCTTGGTAACCTCGACATCATCCTCTACTCAGCGGGCTCCACAAATAATGGGGCAATCCACTCTTCGAGAGACTTCAGGTTCTGACCAGGAAGCTCAAGGTGGACTAAGAATTCTGTGTTCCCCTTGGGCCCATATAAAGGTGAGCGAATCAGGCCGGTGATTGCATACCCTTCCGCCTCGGCTGCCGATAAAATCTCATGCAGCACCTGGCGATGCACCACGGCATCGCGGATCACTCCATCGCCGCGGGCCGTTTCTTTGCGGCCTGCTTCAAACTGCGGTTTGATCAGAGCAACAACCTCCCCTTTCTCATCAGCAAACCATTTCTTGAAAACGGGTAAAAATATCTTCAAGGAAATAAAAGAAGCATCAATGGTGATCAAAGAGATAGGCTCACCAAACCCTTCCACGTAACGGGCATTGGTACGTTCCATGACCACCACCCGTTCATCGTTGCGCATTTTCCAATGCAAAATACCGTAACCAACGTCAACCGCAAAAACCTTGCTGGCGCCATGCTGCAGCAAGCAATCGGTAAAGCCACCCGTGCTGGCCCCGATATCCGCACAAACCCGCCCGTGCAGATCCAGCAGGTCAAAAGCCTCCAGTGCGCCCAGCAGTTTTTCTCCTCCACGAGAAACAAACGGCGGCGGCTGGTCAATGGTCACCGTACTCTGAGGCTCGACCTTCGTCGAAGCCTTCAAGACTACCTGACCCGCCACCCGCACCTGCCCGGCCATGATCAAACGCTGGGCCTGCGAGCGGCTCTCGACCATCTGTTTCTGTTCAAGCAATAAATCCAGGCGTATCTTTTCCATGTCGTTATTTTACTTGTGAAGGGCAACTTGTGATATATTAATTCCATGATTAAATATCTCTTCAAAGCAATGCGTCCACGCCAATGGACGAAGAACGCATTCGTATTTGCAGCTCTGGTATTTGATCGCCAACTTCTGCATCTCACCTCGCTGCTGCATACTTTTCTGGCGTTTCTCATCTTCTGCTTCCTCTCCAGCAGTGTCTACCTTTTTAATGATGTGATGGATATCGAAGCTGACCGCAATCACCCGGTAAAAAAGAATCGCCCCATCGCCGCCGGGAAGTTGCCTATCCCAGTCGCTATCGCAGCAGCAATCATTTTAATCCTCGGCTCGCTGACGGGAGCGTATTTTCTCTCTGTTGAACTGGCCGTGATCGCACTTGTCTACTTGCTGATGAATCTGGCTTACAGCAAATGGCTGAAACACATCCCCTTGATCGACGTCATGATCATCGCTGCCGGGTTCGTCCTGCGCGTCGCAGCAGGCGTATCAGTCATCCACGTCGAACGGTTCTCACCGTGGCTATACGTGGTCACTACCCTGCTAGCCCTTTACATCGGCTTTGGTAAACGCCGGGCAGAGATCAGCGTCATGGGAAGTTCCACCGGAGCACACCGCAAAGTACTCGATGGTTATTCCATTACCTTCATTGATCAAATGATCACCGTGGTCTCAGCCACAACCATTATCGCTTATTCGCTATACACCTTCTCAGCACCCAATCTACCTGAAAATCATGCCATGATGCTGACCATCCCGTTTGTGCTGTATGGCATCTTCCGCTACCTTTACCTCATTCAAATGAAAAATGAGGGTGGCGAGCCCGAAGAAATCCTGCTGCACGACCACCCGCTGCAAGCCACCATTGTGCTGTGGGGATTGACCGTGCTGACAATTTTTTACCTCTTCTAGAATGCCCGCAATTTCCAGTTCTGCCCCTGGCAAGATGATCCTGTGCGGTGAGCACGCGGTGGTCTATTATCAACCCGCGATTGCCATCCCGGTGCTTTCACGCGCCACCACCACAAGTATTTTTGCGCATCCGCTTGATTCCACCGGAAAAGTGTTCATTCATTCAGAAGAAGCCAACCTTCACGAATGCCTGACTGACCTGCCCACAGAACATCCCGTTCGCCAGACCATTGAACTGGTGCAGACACACTTCCGACTTGACCATTTGCCAGCCTGCGAAATCCGTATTCATTCCAACCTCCCGATCTCTGCCGGATTAGGCTCTTCTGCCTCACTCTCGATCTCGATCCTCCGTTCTCTCAGCGAATTTCTGGGGCAACCTTTGTCTCTGGAACAGATAAATCAACTGGCCTACGAAGCAGAAAAGATCCATCACGGCAACCCTTCCGGCGTGGACAATACGGTCATTGCTTATGGCCGGCCGGTCTACTTTATCCGCGGAAAGCAGCCTGAATTTGTGCGGGTCAAAACAAAATTAAGCTTTTTGCTGGCCCACACCGGGGTCGCTGCCTCTACCTCCAAAGCAGTTGCCGAAGTCCGAGAGCATTTTAAGGCAGAACCGCAAAAATACTCCCGCCTTTTCTCTGAAATCGGCGCCTTAACCAATCAGAATCGAGAATTTCTGGCCAGCGGAGAAATTCACCCACTGGGGAAAAATCTGTCCCATAACCACAAGCTTCTGCAAGAAATGGGGGTTTCTTCCACAGAATTGGATCAACTGGTGAGCGTTGCGTTGGGAGCAGGCGCTTATGGAGCCAAACTCTCGGGAGGTGGTCAGGGAGGCAACATGCTGGCCCTGATCTCGGCCGAGCTATCCGATAAACTCACCCAGACGCTGCTGAGTGCCGGGGCCAAAAGCGTCATTGCCCTCGATCTGCCCGCCTCAGGAGAAGAGCAATGAAAAAATTGGCCTTTCTCAAATTAGGCGGCTCGCTCATCACCGATAAAGATCAACCCAATACCGCCCTGTATGACCGCATCGACCATATTGCCGGGCAACTTGCTCATTTTCGGGCAAGCTCTCCTGAAGTTCAGTTACTCATCGGCCACGGATCCGGTTCATTCGGGCATTCGGCTGCCAAACAGTACCAGACGCGTCAGGGAGTCACCACAGCCGAACAATGGCTGGGGTTTGCCAAAGTGTGGTTGGCCGCCCGAGCGCTCAATCAAATCGTGATCGCGAGCCTGGCCCGACATGGCCTGCCCGTGCTGTCCTTTCCTCTTTCAAGCATGGCCACCGTCGACCCAACCGGCAGACTTCACTGGCCCAGCGAGCCCTTGCAAGCCGCACTGGAACATGGGCTAATCCCGGTCGTCTACGGAGACGTGGTCTTTTCCGAACAAAAAGGCGGGACCATATTCTCGACCGAAGAACAATTCGCCGCACTGGTTCCCCTGCTGCGCCCCGATGAAATCTTGCTGGCAGGCATCGAACCCGGGGTCTGGCAAGACTTCCCTGAGTGCACCCAATTGATCGAAACGATCACCCCCAAAAGCTATCTCCAGTTCTTTGATAAAATTAAAGAGTCCGCCAGCATCGATGTCACTGGCGGCATGGCCAGCAAAGTTCGAGAAATGCTTTCTCTGATCGAAGCCTACCCCTGTTTACAAGTCCGGCTTTTTTCAGGGAAAGAAGAAAACGCTGTTTTTCAAGCACTCTCTGGTGAGTTGAAAGGGACTTTATTACAGCGAGACGATTAAAGGAGAATAAAATGAGATTCGACCGTAAAGTTTTGGAATCGTTCGAAGACCAGTTTTTGGCCCCTTACGCTATCCACGCCAGCCATTCGAAAGGCCGCATTTATCCCGAATCTGAACCTGAATATCGTACCTGTTTTCAAAGAGACCGCGATCGGATTTTACACACTACCGCCTTTCGGCGACTGGAATACAAAACCCAGGTCTTCATCAATTTCGAAGGAGACTATTACCGTACCCGTTTAACCCATACCCTGGAAGTTGCTCAGATCGGCCGCACCATTGCCCGTGCACTGGGGGCCAACGAAGACCTCACCGAAGCCATCTGTCTGGCCCATGATCTGGGTCACCCACCTTTTGGACACTCCGGAGAAGCCACCCTGAATAAAATGATGAAAGAGCACGGCGGGTTCAATCACAATCACCACTCTTTCAGAATCGTTACCGAAGTCGAAAAGCGTTATCCGGAATTCCCAGGGCTGAACCTTTCGTGGGAGGTGTTGGAAGGGATCGTCAAGCACGAAACCGAGTACGACAAATCAGACGCCAGCAATTTCGACCCACAGCTGCGCGGCCATCTGGAAGCCCAGATCACCAATGTGGCAGATGAACTGGCCTATACCTCGCATGACCTGGATGATGGACTGCGCTCCGGGTTGATCACCCCCGAGATGCTGACCGACATCGAATTATGGAAGATGGCAGCCGTGCGGTTTCGTAAACAAGGCGGTCAGGTAGATGACCTCATGCGTCACCAGATCATCCGTGAGCTGGTTGGGATCGAAGTCAACAGCATGATCCACGACACCGCCGCGCGCATCGATCAGACCGGCGTAAAATCGGTCGCTGAACTGCAATCGCTGCCTCATAACTTAGTCGGCTTTGAGACAGAAATGATCGAGAATAATCGCATTCTCAAGGAATTTCTCTATAACAATATGTATCGTCATTACCGGGTCGTGCGGATGCAGAAAAAAGCTGAAGAAGTGTTGACCCGCCTGTTCACCGCTTACTGCGAAACCCCAACCATGCTGCCCCCGCAATTTTATGAGCAGATCGAAGAAAAAGGGAAAGAACGCACCATTTGCGATTATCTGGCCGGAATGACTGACCGTTTTGCCATCGAGGAATACCAAAAATTATTTGATCCTTCCCTCTTACCCTAAGCGGGGATAAAATGAAATGCTACTATAAAAGTCTTATTGACTGGAGCTTCTATGAATAATCCTTCTTACTTAACTAAAGAGGGTGCAGAAAAATTGCATCAGGAACTTGAGCAATTAAAAGGCCCCTCCCGCGATGATTTATCCAGACGTCTACGTTTAGCCATCCAGCAAGGTGATCTCTCTGAAAACGCAGATTACATTGCTGCAAAAGAGGAACAGGGATTTCTCGAGGGTCGCATCGCTGAGCTCACCACCATCTTGAGTAACGTTGTGATCATCGAAGAAAACGCTGCCAAGAAAGATAAGGTAGATGTCGGCGTTAAAGTAACCATCCAGGAAGACGATTTCCCTGAGGAGACCTATTTTCTGGTCGGCCCGCAAGAGGCTAACCCTGCCGAAGGCCGCATCTCGCATAACTCCCCCATTGGCAGTGCCCTGCTGGGCCACAAAGTTGGGGACGTCGTCGAAGCGACCACCCCGGGCGGCACAGTCAAACTCAAAATCACTCACATTGAGTAACAAATATCTGGCAATAAAAAAACCCCTGACGGGGTTTTTTTATTGCTTTTCATCGAATCAGATTATTTTGCCCAAACGCTTAGTTCCAAAGTCAAGCGCTCGAAATAGGATCCGGCGGGCAAAGCGCCCTGACCATAAACCAGTTCAACCACCTTGGCCTGCAACTGCAGGGACGGAGTTTCCAGAATGATCTCCTGACCCGGTTCCACCTGGACGGGTTCCCCGCGAGATGCCAGACGCTGACGTACCGCTGGATCACTCATGGCCCGGGAACTCATCAAAACCTTGGTCACTGTCTGGGTATCATTCTTATCGAAGAGCCAGACCTCAAAGGCAGAGACCTTCTTGGGTTCGCCAACCCCGACCATATCTGAGATACCCACACCGCACTCCCCAAGGAATTCTCCGCGGGCTGTGTCGATACTGAAAGAATCATCATATAGATCGTCACCGATCTTATAGGTGGTCATAAAGTGAGCCGCCGGCATATCCGTGGCTGCGGCAGCAGGGGCAGCCGCCACCGGGGCAGAACGACTGGTTGCAGGGCGAGCAAAATCTTCGTCCTCTAATGGATTGGGAAATTCGTGTGTCTCAGTAGTGGTAGGAACCTGCTCACGCGGCTTGCGGTTCTTGAAGAAGAAATGGTAGATCAGATATCCGCCAATCGCTAAAAAGATCACGCAGAACAGGCCGGCCAAAATTCCCGAAATACCATTGTCATTTTTCTTGGTGGAATTCGTCGTGGTCGCAGCGGTGGGAGCCATCGAAGTCGTCTGTGTGTTCGCCGTGTCGCTGGCGGGGAGGGCAGACAGGCTTGAGCCAATGGCCAAAACCGTTTCATCGGCAGGAGAATAAGAGCAGCCATCCGCCTGGAATTGACTGACCGAAGAAGAATAATTCACAGCATTGATGCCCATGGAATCAAGTCGGGCTTGCGCCAGACCTGCATTCTGATTCACCTTGAAGGAATCAACCACCATGCAAAAATATTGCGCTTTGAGATCCTCACGCAAATAGCTAACGTCGGCATCCTTCCACTGTACTGGCCAAACCGCCCAACCCAGCACGGGTAAGCCAATGATCAAGCCCAGCACAAATCCGGCAACGCCTACCACCCAGGGGTTCTTGAAGATATCGCGGATTTTTTCCATCGTATTCTCCTTTACTGCTCTTCAATCCATTCTCCTTCATTGTATTGAAAGGGAAAGTTTAATGCAACTCGTTGTGCTGAGCAAATTGTTGCAATATTTATACCGATTCTTGAGCTGACTCACCAATCTGCTCGATCAGGAAGGTTTCTTCGCAGACGGTGCACTGCACTTCACGCTTGTTCTGGATCACCAGCAGGCCGCCGCAGTTCGGGCAAGGGGCAGCAATCGGCCGCTTCCAGGAAGTGAAGTCGCAAGCCGGATAGTTCGAGCAGCCAAAGAAGATGCGGCCCTTGCGCGTTTTGCGCTGAACGATGTCGCCGCCATCCTTCGGGCAGGTTACCCCGATCTTTTCAAGGAAGGCTTCGGTATAACGGCACTCAGGGAAATTGCTGCAGCTGATGAATTTGCCGAAGCGCCCCCAGCGGATGACCAGATCATGGCCGCAATTCGGGCAGGCACGGCCCACTTTTTCGAGCTCGGCTTTTTGAACCGGCATCTCAGACTGGGCTTTCTTCACCTGCGGCTCAAATTCCGTGTAAAAATCGCGGATCACGTTGCGCCATTCCCCGGTGCCTGAAGCTACTTTATCCAGATTGGCTTCCATATCCGCGGTGAAATGCAAATCCACGATCTCGGGGAAATGCTCCACCAGCAGATCATTGACCAGAATACCGGTCTCGGTCGGGGAAAGACGTTTGGCTTCGCGCACCACGTAGCCCCGCTGCTGAATCGTGGAAAGGATCGGCGCGTACGTCGAAGGACGGCCAATACCATTCTCTTCAAGCACCTGAACCAGTGAAGCTTCGGTATAACGCGGAGGCGGCTGAGTAAAATGCTGTTCAGGCAGCAAGCGTAAAAGCTGCTGCTTTTGTCCCTCTTCCAGACCCGCTGGAATTTTGACGTTGTCGGCGTCCTCGGATTTTTGATCTTCATCCTGAGCTTCTTCGTAAACGATCAAGAAACCCGGGAAGCGCAACGTCGAACCAGAAGCACGGAACAGATACTGGTGAGCACTGCCGGCAGCGGTCACATCCACTGACATCGTGTCGTAGATAGCTGTTTCCATCTGAGAAGCAACGAAGCGTTGCCAGATCAACTGGTACAACTTGAATTGCTCGGGGGTCAGGTGCGCTTTCAAGCGGTCCGGAATGCGGAAAACCGACGTCGGGCGAATCGCTTCATGTGCTTCCTGAGCGGATACAGCGCGCGTCTTGTACTGCGGCGCACTGGGCGGCACAAAGCCCTCCCCATATTGCTTCTGGATAAAATCGCGCGTCTCGGCCTGTGCCTGTTCCGCCACGTTGGTGGAGTCAGTACGCATATAGGTGATCAGACCTGTGGTTCCCCCTTCGCCCACTTCCAGACCTTCATAGAGCTGTTGAGCGATCATCATCGTGCGGCGGGCAGTGTACCCCAGTTTGCGGGAAGCTTCCTGCTGCAAAGTACTGGTGATGAAGGGAGCAGAAGGTTTACGCTTGCGTTCTCCTTTTTTGATCTTGGAGATCGCAAAGGGAGAAACCTCGATTTCCTTTAAATAACCATCGACAGTCTCTTTATTCGAAAGATCGGGGTCTTTGTCATCAATCTTGAGCAGGCGCACCAGGTAAGCCTGCGCCTTCGTCTTGGGAGTCACTTCAGCAGCAATCGACCAGTATTCCACCGGTACAAAAGCATCAATCTCGCGTTCACGTTCAACGATCAGACGCAAAGCCACCGATTGAACCCGGCCAGCGGAGAGCCGGCTGCGAACTTTTTCCCAGAGCAAAGGGCTGATCGAATAGCCTACCAGCCGATCCAGAATACGGCGGGCCTGCTGAGCATCCACCAGATTCATATCGATCATGCGTGGATGGCTGAAAGCCTCATTGATCGCTGGCTCAGTGATCTCGTGGAAAACCACGCGATGATACAGGTTGGGATCGATCTCGGCTGCCTCGAGCAAATGCCAGGCAATCGCTTCCCCTTCGCGATCAGGGTCTGTGGCGAGATAGATTTCTTCGGCCTCTTTGGCCAACGACTTCAATTCCTTGACCACCTGCCGCTTTTCATTGGGAACGCGGTACTTGGGCTCGAAATCGTGATCGACATCTACCGATAACTCAGAGCGCAGCAGGTCACGTACGTGACCCACTGAAGCACGCACCGTATAGCCCTTGCCCAAAAAACGGCCCACTGTTTTGGCCTTGGCAGGGGATTCCACGATCACCAGTTTGCCGCTGCGCGGTTTTTCGCGCTTCGACGGGGCAATCATGCCTTCATGTGCGGGGGTCCGGCCAATGCGATAAACCTTGGTACCACAGACACTGCACACCCCTACCGTGACCGGGGTGCCGTTCTTATTGAAATCAGCAACCGGGTTGGCGATTTCCCGCTTCTCTTTACAACGTACACAATAAGCTTCCACGAATTCCTCTCCTATAAGAAAGGTGTCAGTTGATTGTCTTTGAGGTATTTCACCAGATCTTTGACCTTCTGGCTTTCCCCGCGCGGACAGATCAACAACGCATCCCCGGTATCGACAATAATCACGTTATCCATGCCGATGGTCACCAGCAAGCGATCGGAATTCGTCGAGCAGATCAAAGAATTGGTCGTCTCAAAACCCAGGTGACGCGCATTAATCAAAATATTACCACGTTCATTTGCCTGTACAACATCAAATAGAGAATCCCAGCTTCCAACGTCATTCCAGTTGAGGTCTCCGGCCGGGATCACTACACAGTGATCGGATTTCTCCATGATGCCATAATCAATGGTTTCAGGGAGGATACTCTGCCAGGCTTCCAGAAATTCTCGGCTGGTATGATCCACACCGATCTGATTCTTGATCGCGGATAACTTCAGCCACAAATCTGGCATCAGCAACTTGAATTTATCCAGAATGACATCTACTTTCCAGATAAACATTCCCGAGTTCCAGCTATAACCACCTTTCTCAAGAAAGGCCTCTGCCGTATTGCGGTCAGGTTTTTCTTTGAAAGCCAGAACGTCAAAAACATCCATGCCATCAACCTGGCCAATTTTCGAGCCGCTTTCAATATACCCGTACCCGGTCGAAGCAAAAGCCGGGGAAACTCCCAGCGTGACCAGCATATTCTTCTGCGCCACATCATAAGCCGTGCGCAGCACTTTCTGGAACAGAGGAACGTTTTCGATGTAATGATCAGCGGTCAAAACCGCCATCACCCCCTGCGGATCACGTTTCTGGATCGCTGCGGCGGCCATTGCCACCACAGAAGCAGTCCCCCGCGGCATGGGTTCGATCAAGAAATTTTGTGTGGGCAATTCTGGATACTGCAGATGCAACTGCTCTGCCTGACCGGCCACGGTGACCACATAGATATTTTCAGGAGTGAAAAGACCACCCAGACGGTCCACCGCAATCTGAAAAAGCGTGCGGTTGCCAAACAGAGTCAGCATCTGTTTAGGATTCGCCTGCCGTGAAAGCGGCCACAAACGAGTGCCTCCCCCTCCAGCCATAATTACTGCGTAAAAATGATTCTCCATCTACCTTATCCTGTATGGTTCTTGTCTCTCTTTGGCTGCAACATAATTCATGCCGCCAAGATGAGTGGCCAGACCCTTCAGTTCCATCATTGCCAAAGTGGCTGAAACGGTCTGCACAGGTAAACCCGAAAGGCGTGAAATTTCGTCAATATAGGTTGGCTCCTGCGAGAGGTATTGTAACAACTTTTTCTCTTCTGGGGAAACCTCAATTACTTTTCGAGAAAATTGTTTTTCAGGAAGATTCTGCAACTTCAAGACATCCAGCAAATCGGTCATCTTCAGCAACGGCCTTGCCCCCTGTTCAATCAATTCGTTGGTACCACTGCTTTGCGGGGCCAGGATACTCCCCGGAACGGCAAAGACTTCGCGGCCTTGCTCAGCGGCAAATTTTGCTGTGATCAAAGCCCCACTGGTTTCGCCGGCTTCGATCACAATCGTCGCCAGAGACAGGCCAGAAATGATGCGGTTGCGCGGAGGAAAGTTGCTGCTTTCAGGTTGAGTGCCCAATGGGTAGTCGCTGATGACCGCACCGGCATGGACAATCTCATCTGCCAATTTGCGATGTTCCGGCGGATAGATCACATCCACCCCGCTCCCGAGGACCGCGATCGTTCTGCCGCCGCTCTGAAGCGCGCTTTGGTGAGCAATGGCATCTACCCCCCGGGCCAGTCCGCTGACCACCGTAACGCCATTTTCGGCCAGGAAGCGTGACACCTCCCCGGCTACCTGTTTGCCATAGGCTGTGACCCGACGGGTACCCACTACCGAGATCGCCCAATCATCTTCAGGCGCAAAAGAGCCATTCACAAAAAGCACCGGCGGGGGTTGAGCAATCTCACGCAAGCGGCGCGGATAATCTTCCTCCTGCCAGGTAAAAATCTGGATTCCCTGAGCAGCGATCTTCGCCATCACGGCATCCAGATCGACACTCTTGCGCACCTGCAAGAAATTCTCGATCACCCGCATGGGCAGACCGGCACTCATCAGGCCATTAATCGGGGCATTCCAGGCAACCTCAAGATCGCCAAAAAAGTCGAGTAAATTTTTCATGCGCACGGCGCCTATGCCGCGCACCAAATTGAATCCCACCCAAAATGCTTTCTTTTCCATCCCCGCAACCTTAATCCCAGATCGGACGATTCACTATCATCTCTTTCTTCTCATCGTCAACCTTGACGATAAATGAATCCACAGCCGGGATCAATATTTCTTCTGAATCTTCATCCAACTTGACCATATAAACATCATTGGCCCCGGTCAACATCACTTCCACCAGCTTGCCAAGATAGTTTCCATTTTCATCGAAAACCCGCATGCCCAGTACCTGATGAGGATAATAACGGCCCTCAGGAGCTTCTTCAAGATGTTCGGCATGCAAATACACCCGTTGATTTCGAAAAGTCTGCACCGCATCACAATCGGCCATTCCATCGAAATGGAGCAGATAATTCTGATCTATCTTGCGGATAGTCTCGATCGAATAAGCTTCTTTCTTCTCCCCAATCAGCAGAACCGTGCCTTTTTTGAGCTTGACTGGGTATTCCGGGTAAAGTTCGAAAATCACTTCGCCCTTCACCCCGTGGGGGCGGCGAATCCGCCCAATGCAAACGCACGAAGGCTCGCCGGGGTGCGGCGAGCCTGTTGTGTGTGCATGGTCTTTGGTAAAACCCTGATTCTCTATCATCGAGGTTCTACAACATCCAGTGAAGCCTGTTTCCCTTCACGCGCTGCAGCCACACGCAGCAAGATGCGCATTGCATTTGCGACCCTGCCGCCCTTGCCGATGACACGTCCCATATCTTCTTTGGCAACGTGCAATTCCATAGTCTCGCGACCTCCCGTGCGGGTCTGGCTTACCACCACCTGAGAGGGATCGTCGACCAAAGACAGCGCAATGTACTCGATCAGTTCTTTCACGGTTCCTCCTCGAAGAGACTAGAAAATCTTAGGCTTTAGCAGCGTGTTTTTCGTATGCAGTTTTTGCCTCAGCCAGCAGACCTTCCAACGCTTCACCTTTCTTAAAGCGCTCGAAGCGGTCCATCAAACCAACTTTCTGGAAAATGCGAGTGACGGATTCGCTGGGAACAGCACCGTTCTTCATCCACTCATACACCTTCTCCTCTTTCACCTCAATGGTGAAGGGATCGGTGGTCGGATTGTAAGTACCGACAATTTCCAAAAAGCGACCGTCGCGGGGGCTTTCTTTATCCGCAACAACGATACGATAACTGGGCTGATGCCGCATACCTGTCTTGCGCAAACGAATTCTAACCATCGAGCATGTCTCCTGTTTCAAATAAATGATCAAAAAATAGGGTGATTCAAAAGAATCGACTTTGGCGAGGGCACGCTGAAGGGGGCGCTATCCGCCGTTTTTTCTTTGATCACTTGAACATACGGGAAAGACCTCTCCCGTTTGTTTTCTGAATCGTCTTCAACAGCCGCTGAGCATCGCGGAACTGTTTGATCATACGATTGACATCCTGCACGTCCGTGCCAGAACCGCGAGCAATGCGGCGGCGGCGCGAAGCATTCAAGAGGTCGGGGTTGCGGCGTTCCTTGATCGTCATAGAACTGATGATGGCTTCCACTTTTTTCAACTGGGCTTCTGCTTCATCGGCCGGGACATTTTTGACAGCCTGTCCCATTCCACCGGGGAGCATATCCATAACCTGTTGTAAAGAACCCATCTTCCGCAATTGTTTCAACTGCTGGGCATAATCTTCAAGGGTAAACTGACCCTTGAGCATGCGATCTGCCTGTTCTTGCTGCGTCTTTTCATCGAAAGCTGCTTCCGCTCTTTCGATCAAACCAATCATATCACCCATTCCCAAAATGCGCGACGCCAATCGGGAAGGATCATAGGCTTCCAGCGCGTCCACCCCTTCGCCGGTACCCAGGTATTTAATCGGAACACCAGTCACACTGCGGACGGAAATCGCCGCCCCACCGCGGGCATCGCCATCCATTTTGGTCATGATCAAGCCAGTAATCTTTACCGTATCACGGAAACCCTCAGCAATGTGAACCGCTTCCTGGCCTACCATTGCATCCACCACCAGCAAGATCTCGTTGAGTTTGATCTTGCGAGCGATCGCCTGCAGCTCTTCCATCAAGGGTTGATCCAGCTGGGAACGGCCAGCCGTATCGATCAAAACCACGGTGTAACCGCCCTTTTGCGCTTTGTCAAAAGCCCGCGCAGCCAGCTCCGGCGGCTTGAGTGCTGCATCCGCGGCCACTTCCACCCCGATCTTTTCTCCCAGCGTCTGTAATTGCTTGACGGCCGCCGGGCGATAGGGATCACCCGCCACCAGCAAGACACGTTCGCCTTCAGAACGCAGCTTGCGGGCCAGTTTGGCTGCAGCGGTGGTCTTACCAGAACCCTGCAGACCAACCAACATGACCGCAACAGGTTTTGCCCCACTGAGGTTCAGCTTATCTTGCGGGCCAAGAGTCTGGATCAGTTCTTCATGCACGATCTTGATGACCTGCTGTGCCGGGTTGAGCGCTTGAGAGACTTCCGCCCCCACCGCGCGTTCGCGCACATGGGCAATGAATTCCTTCACCACCGCATAATTGACATCCGCCTCGAGTAACGCCAAGCGGACTTCACGCAGCATGGAATCAACATCTTCCGCCGAGAGCTTGCCTCTGCGCCGCAGTTGTTGAAAAATGGTATTTAATCGCCCGGTCAGGTTCTCGAACAATGAAACCAGTCCTCTTAATGAAAATGACTCCCTTTATAGAAGGGCCAGTGTTGGATTTTAGCCCGGAAGAGACGAATGGTCAAGGAAATGGGCTAACAGGAAATAGGCTGACAGGAAGCAAAGAAGAATGTTTTCGAAAAATTCTCTACCTCCAAACCGTCTCGCAAAGGAACGTCCCCAAAATAAGGTCATTCACTACAAATTATTACAAAAAAGTATTCTTTTGGAGCAACCTTTCGTGAAAAACCGGGTTATTACCATCAAATTATAGGTCATTGGAGGTAAAAATGGCACCCGTTATGGTGGTCACGGATAGCACAGCCAATATTCCGGAAAATCTGCTGAAGGATTTGCCGATTCGTATCATTCCCCTGCAACTCATCTGGGGCGATCAAATTCTGCGAGATGGCGTAGATATTTCACCAACAGAATTCTACCGGCAACTGCGCGAGGCGGAAATTCTGCCAACCACATCGCAGGCAACCCCCGAGGAGTTCAAAAAAATGTACAACGAACTGCTCGAACAGGGATACGAAATTCTGAGCATTCACATTTCAAGTAAACTGTCAGGCACGCTCGACTCTGCCGTGCAGGCCAAGAAAGCTCTGGCCCACAAGCCAATCGAACTGATCGATTCTGAAAGTACCAGTATGGCAATGGGGTTCCAGGTGCTGGCAGCCGCCCGAGTCGCCGCAATGGGCGCTTCACTGCACGACTGCAAAGCGGTGGCTGAAAAAGCCCGTTCGCAAACCGGCGTTTATTTTGCTCTCGAAACACTTGAGTTTCTGAAGCGCGGCGGCCGTATCGGCGGCGCAGCCGCCTTTTTGGGAACCGTGCTTAATCTGAAGCCCTTGCTGGAACTGCGCGATGGACGCATTGAATCAGTCGATAAAGTGCGCACTTTCTCGAAGACACTGGAACGACTGCTGGATCTTGTCGAAGAAAAACTGGCGGATAACCCCGGTCCGGTGCGCCTGTGCGTTATCCATGGGGATTCGCCTGCAGAAGCGCGGCAGCTTCTCGAAGGAGCGCTGCACCGGTTCAGTTCCTCCCTGATCACCGACGCCGAAATCTCAGACGTCAGCCCCGTGATCGGCACCCATGCCGGCCCAGGCGCACTGGGATTGGCCTTCATGGTCGGGATGTAATTCCCGCCCTATTGGCAACACAGCGACACCTGAGAGAGTTCCTTCTTTCAGGTGTTTTCTTTCCTCACGATGCTCACTCTTCCGCTCAGTTGGGCTGCCTCTGGTACAATAATCTCATCATCTTACGAACAAGAGGATTCCATGCGAAACATTTCCCCGCTCGGTGTACAGATCGCTGATATTCTTCTTCCCAATCGTTCGATCAACCTGACCCAATGGGCCGTGATTGCCTGTGACCAGTTCACTTCACAGCCAGATTACTGGCGCAAAGTTGCCCAACTGGTCGGAGATTCTCCCTCCACTTACCACATGATCCTTCCAGAGGTCTACCTGGGCACGCCTGAAGAAGCCAGCCGGCTGCATTCCACACAGCAAAAAATGAAGGAATACCTGGCTGACGGCACCCTGGAATCACACGAAGGCATGATCTACGTGGAACGCACGGTGGACGGTAAAACCCGCCACGGCATTATGCTGGCGCTGGACCTGGAAAAATATGATTTTTCGAAAGGCTCTCAATCACTCATCCGCGCGACCGAAGGCACCATTCTGGATCGCCTGCCGCCGCGCATCAAAATTCGCGAAGGGGCTTCCATTGAATTACCGCACATCATCGTGCTGATCGATGATCCAGAGAACCGGGTCTTTGCAGGCATCGAGAACAAAAAAGATTCCCTGCCTGTGCTCTATGATTTCGATCTCATGCAAGGCAGCGGCCACCTGTGCGGCCGGGACATTGATCAACCAGAGCTCGAGCGGGAAATCATTGACGGTCTCACCTTCCTCAGCCAACCCGAAGTTTTTCAGAAAAAGTATCAGGTGGGCACCGAGAAAGGCGTTTTGCTCTTTGCGGTAGGCGATGGAAATCACTCGCTGGCCACTGCCAAGTCGATCTGGGAGAAGATCAAAGACCAGGTCGGGCCTGAACACCCGGCCCGCTACGCTCTGGTCGAGATCGAAAACGTCCATGACAGCGGGCTGGAATTCGCCCCCATCCACCGCGTGCTCTTCAACAATCAACAAGACCCAATCGAAGCTCTGCAGGCATACTTCGGCACTCGTTTTTCTTTGAGCAAATCCATGACTGCTGAAGAAATGAAACAGCGAGTCAACATTTCGCTCCCGGGGGAACACCATTTTGGTATGATCACTCCGCAAGGCAGTTTTGTGGCGACCATTCGCCAGCCTTCTGCCAATCTGCCGGTGGGAACGCTGCAAACTTTTCTGGATCAGTGGCTCAAATCAGGGCAGGCAGGCACAATCGACTACGTCCACGGGGATGAAACTGTGTGCGAGCTGGGCGCCCAATCACATAACATCGGGTTTTATCTGCCTGGTATGGCAAAAAGTGATCTCTTCAAAACCGTGATCGTGGATGGCGTTCTGCCGCGCAAGACTTTCTCGATGGGTGAAGCTCACGAAAAACGTTTTTATATGGAATGTCGAAGGATCGCTCCTTCGGGCAAGGAGAAATAATGGACGATGCTCAAGTTCCTCCCCGTATCCGCACGATGCCCGAAAAACCGGCCACCCTCAGCGAGGTGACCGCTGTCCTCTCAGACGACGACCGCCGGGTACAGGTGCTGGTGAAATTAAGCAATGGATCTACCCAACCTGATCTCGAACTGATCCTGAAAGATGCAACCGGTACCGAACTTAGCCGGGCCATGATCCTGGAAAACTTCGGCAACGTTTTGAAATTCACCCTGCACATACGCGCCGTCCAGGTCACCTACCCACTATCAGTGCGGGTCGAACTCAGCTATCTGGAAAATGAGGTTTTCTCGAGCCAGGAAATTCAGCTCGCTCAAAAATAAGAATGAAACGCTCTCTGCTTGTTCTTCTTTTATCCGGTTTTTTGCTGAGCGGGTGCGCGTCGATGGAGCAGCTTACGCCTGCTCCGACCGCCCTTCCCACGCAGGTCACGCCTGTGATCCCAACGGCCACGTCTACAGCTACCCTGACCCCAACCGCTACTACCGTGCCTCTGGTCAGTGGAGTATGTTCCCCTTTGGCGAATATCACGCTGGAAGACCTGCGCTACATTACCTCCAATCCCTTCATCCTCAAATACCCTTTTCGCGAGGGAGTAGGCGATTTCAAGAATCATCCAGCCATCGATCTGGGTTTCTATCACACCAGCACAATCCCTCATTATACAGGTGACCCACTGAATACCGATGATGGCTACCCCATCCAGGCTCTCTTGCCCGGCAAAGTAGTGGCCCTCACCGATGACCGCTTTCCCTACGGGAACATGCTCATGATCGAAACCCCGGTAGAAACGCTTGCACCAGAATTACTGGCCCAGATCCAATTGCCGGATCCGCTGACAGAGGAAGACATTCAGCAGCATTCCCCGTGCGATCAGAGTTTGCCCAAGCTCACCTGGGATGACAATCACCGCTCGATCTATGCCCTGTACGCTCACATGAAAGACTCTCCTACATTAAAAGTAGGCGATACCGTTACCTGTGGGCAGATCATTGGAGCCATCGGGGCCACCGGGAATTCTTCTGAAAATATCGAACACCTGCATCTCGAAATCCGGGTTGGGCCCTCCGATGCGCAGTTCGGCACCATTGCTTATTCTTCCAATACTGATATTGCCACTGGCCAAGAAAGGTACAATTATTGCACCTGGGCATTATCAGAAGAATTTTATCCCATCGATCCCGCGCTGTTCTGGAGCTCTGCCAGTTCACAGCAGTAGCGAGCGAACCCAAGAAAGGCCGTTCATGAGCAAACCAACCAGAAAAAATCAGGTTTTGAAAAGTTCTCTTCTGGTACTGGTCATTGCCAGTCTGTTACTGACGGCCTGCCAGAAGAAAGAAAAGACAGCGGCTGCTTCAGAAGTTCAAGCAAACGTCTCTCCTGAAACCACGGCGACAGCCAGCCCCACCGCAACACTCTCCACTGTGCCCAGCCAAAACCCAGCCACCGCGTCTAAAAGTATTTCAGCCACGGGCAGTGCAGGCCTCGTCATCTTTGCCCAGGGGGATGGACTCTATACTCACCTGTTTACCTTTGGGCCAGATTCCAGCACGATTACCCGATTCACTGCTGATAACTGGGATGACACAGACCCGGCCCTTAGCCCGGATGGCACCCAACTGGCCTTCAGCTCCAACCGCAGCGGATACTGGGAAATCTATCTGCTTGACCTGCGCACCGAAGCTTTGACACAGCTCACCCACTCGAATGCCTATGACGGCGCCCCCAGCTGGTCACCCGATGGGCAATTCATCGTCTACCAAACGCTGGATGGCGACCATCTTGACTTGGTTGTGCAGTCCACCGTGGATGCCGGCGCAGCTCCCATCCAGTTAACTCTCAACACGGGGGATAACTTTGACCCTGACTGGTCAACAGATGGGCACACCGTGGTTTTCATCAGCAATCGCTCCGGCAGCGACCAGGTTTGGACGGCCGACCTGCAATCTGCAGAGGACCGCTTTCGCCAGATCACGAACGACAGCGAAGCGCAATACCAAACTCCGCGCTGGGCCCCAGACGGGGTACAGCTGGCCTGGTGCAAAATCAGCTCGTCCAATACCGTCATCGAGCGAATCGTCTCCGTTACCGCAGCCGATGCCCCCCATGAAGTGGGGCTGGGCTGCCAACCTGCCTGGTCAAATGATGGGCAAACGATCATGTCCATTCTCGATCAGCCTAATCAACACTACCTCACAGCTTATCGCCTCGACCAGGGAACCCTGGCAATTTCTCCGGTAGAAATGCCCCAGCGGGTTTTTGCGTATCGCTGGCTTTCCACCTCCCAAAGTCTTTCGTTGATCACATACGCCAGCCTGCAAACCCTGACCGCCCCCACAGCCTTATACGAACCCATACTTTCACTGCCCACCGCGGAAAGCGGACGCAAAGGAGTGGTTCCGCTCCAAGACGTGGACGCGCCACAGCCTTACCTGGCAGATACCACGGACGAAGCCTTTAACGCGCTGCGCCAGGGAATCGGCCAGGTTTCTGGTTGGAATTTTCTGGCTTCGCTTGAAAACGCTTATCTACCGCTCACGTCTGCAGGAGCCCCCTCGATCACACAAAACTGGCTGTATACCGGCCGTGCTATTGCAGTCAATACCGTTCCCCTGGATGCCGGCTGGATGACCGTTAGCCGCGAAGATTGCAACGGCCAGACCTACTGGCGTGTCTGGATCAAATGTCTCAAGCAGGACGGCTCCTGCGGTCAGCCCATGACCACAGCCGCCTGGGATTTTTCGGCACGTTTCGATAGTGACCCGGTCGCCTACGAAAATGGCGGCAAGATCACCCAGATCCCCAGCGGTTACTGGGTCGACTTCACCGAGTTTGCGGCCCGTTATGGTTGGGAAAGAGTTCCTTCTCAAGCCAACTGGCGCTATTACTACCCGGGCATTCTGTTCAATGAATTTATCTATGCTCAGGGCTTGAGCTGGCAGGAGGCCATGCTGGATCTGTATCCCGCCAGTGCCTTCACTGCCACCGGACCGGCAAATTGAGGCCATTAATGCAACCCAAGCATTTGCGCTTCAAACTCTTGCTTCTGCTACTGTCCGGGTTATTCTGTGCCCTTTTCTGGCAAAGTACTTTTCCGGCCAGCATCGTTCACGCTGATTCGGTGACAACCCCCACTCCAGAGGGGACTCCGGGGGAGCCACTGAAGCTGACGTTTCCAACTGCGGCTGAACATCCCATTTCCGGTTGGCGGCCGGCGTTATTCCCCATCCCCTATGCGTTGGGCCCTCACGACCATTTCTATCTCGACCGCCCCATCGCCGTTACTGAGGTCAACTGGCCGCTGCCCGACTATCGCTATGGATATCAAGAGGCCGAAACTGATTCGCCCCATACCGGCGTGGACATCGATGCTCCCCTGCATACCCCTATCCTCGCTGCCGGCGACGGAAAAGTCGTTTTTGCCGGCTATGGATTGGCCCTGGGCGGAGAAAACACAGCCGACCCCTATGGTCTGGCAGTGGTCATCAAACACGATTTTTCCTTCGATGGGCAATCATTAATGACTGTCTACGCGCATATGGAGAAAATTGAAGTCAAGGTCGGTCAATCAGTCACCACCGGCGAAGAGATTGGCCGCGTTGGCATTACTGGCAACACCACTGGCCCTCACGTTCATTTCGAAGTCCGTCTTGAAAAAGGCAATACCTACACCGTCCAGAACCCAGAACTCTGGATGGTTCCCCCCACAGATAGCGGGGTATTGGTGGCGCAGATCAAGAATAAGTATGGAGGCCCCATCAACGGTAAAACAATGTGGGTCAAATCACTGACCTCGGGTCAAACCTGGACGGTGATCACCTACGCGGATATCAATGTGCGCAAAGACCCGTATTATCAAGAAAACCTGACCCTCAGCGATCTCCCCACCGGAGAATATGAGATTTCTTGCCTGTATAATTACCATACCTACCGTTTCAATTTTGCGATTTCACCGGGAGCCATCACCCCGCTGGCATTTTCGCCAGAAAATGGTTTTGCCCTGGCAGACCTTTCTGATGCAACGAACGATGCTTTTCTTCTGCCAGTTAATCAATAATTAATCTTGCGTTTAATCCGCTCTTGACAATCTTCCCTTCGTGTTTGACAATAGGTCAGTTCGTTTTTAACTGGAGGATAATCTGAAGATGAAAAGAAGTTTAGTCGTTATCTCATTGATCATTATTGCCGCGGTCGTATTATCGGCCTGCAGCCAAACCCCAACCGAAGATCCCAACGCCGAGATCACGCGAATCGCCAGCACGGTACAGGCCCAATTAACTCAAATCTATTTATTGACACCGTCGGCCACACCAACACTTGAACCGACTGCCACCCCAACTTTGGTCCCCGCGACAGATACCCCATCTGGCCCCACTGAAACCGCCACAACTACGCCTTACCCGACTTATGCACCAGGTGCTACAGCTGGAGATAACTCAAAATTCACTGCAGACGTCACCATCCCGGATGGAACTGCTGTAAAAGCTGGCGCTGTTTTTACCAAAACCTGGAGACTGACCAACACCGGTACCACCACCTGGTCGACAGACTACAAGCTGGTATACGTCGACGGGAACGCCACCGGGCAAAACGGGGCTCTTTCTGTGAACCTGCCCAATGCAGTTAAACCAGGAGAGACCGTGGATATCAGCGTCAATTTCACCGCCCCTTCTGCCAGCGGCACCTACACCAGCTACTGGAGGCTGTTCTCTGCCAATGGGATGCTGTTTGGAGAAACCTGCAGCGTAAAATTTGTCGTTGGATAGGGCCAAGCCCTACCATTCTTTTGAGGCTGGAAAATGAATTCATCTTACGAGCAAGTCATTTCCAACCCCGAATCTATTAAAAAGGCAATCAAAGCCAGGGCATTCAGCCTTGGCTTTTCTTTATGTGGGATCACTGACAGTTCTCCCCTTGAAAGTTATGCCCGCTATGAGCAGTGGCTGGAAAAGGACTATCACGGGAAAATGACCTACCTGACCACCGAACGGCACCGGCACATGCGAGCGGATCCCCGCCATCTGGTTCCGTGGGTCAATTCTATTCTCGTGCTGGCGACCCCTTATCCATTATCGAACGAAAACCCTGAAGCGAACAACGGCTGGATTGCCGGTTACGTGGGGCAGCGCGATTATCATCTGACTCTGCCAGAACGCGGCAATGAACTGATGCATTCGCTCCAAACTGAGCTCAACCTGACGTTGGACTGGCAGATCTTCTGCGACAGCTCCCCGGTACTCGAACGAGAATTAGCCGTCCGCGCCGGGCTGGGCTGGATCGGCAAGAATTCCTGCCTGATCAATCCGCAGTATGGGTCCGCTTTATTGCTCTGCGAGATCTTCCTCTCGCTTCCACTGCCAGCGGATGCGCCATTCACAAAAGATTACTGCGGCACCTGTCACCGCTGCAGCGATCAATGCCCCACCCGCTGCATCTTACCGGAACGCTCCGTGGACGCCCGTCGCTGCATCTCCAACCTGACCATCGAAAACAAGAATGAAATACCAGCTGCTCTGATGGAGCCGGTCGGGCAGCACCTGTTTGGCTGCGACCGCTGCCAAATCGTTTGCCCGTGGAATCGCAAAAACCGTGGCTCACTCAATAAAACCAGCCAACGCTCTCTGGCAGAAATGCAAAAAGAACTTTTGCTTTCAGCCGCAGAATTTAAACAGCGTTATCACGAACATCCCCTCTCAAGAGCCAAGCGTCGCGGCTGGGTACGAAACCTGTGCACTGTTCTGGGCAATCTGTGCGACCCCAGCAGTCTTCCTTCGTTGCAAGAAGTCTTTCTCGACGATCCAGAACCGCTGTGCCGGCTGGCTGCCGCCCGTGCCATTATTCAGATCGATCCGACGGATGGAAAGCAATTTTTGCTGGAGCATGTAGCGCACCTTAGCACTGAAGAGAGAAAACAAATCACCAGCCTTTAAAACAAATCACTCCCTCTTTTATCCGAGGGAGTGATTCTGTATTTCACAATGCTTATTTGGTCGGGGTGGCTGAAGGTTTCGGAGTCACCAGATTGGCCGGGGTGCTGGTCGGGGCCAGTGTCGGGGTCTTGGTAACTAGATTAATCCGTATTTGTAATGTCTGCCCAACGTAAATGGTGTTCTCATCAGCTAATTTATTCAATTTGACGATATCTTCCACTGTACTATCGAATTCATCTGCCAAAGAACGGATGGTATCTCCAGATCGAATGGTTACAGAGATGGTCGTTGCGCGCGGCAGCCCAGTCGGTAATGGGGTACGGGTTGGCATGACCGCATCCTGCGCCGGGATGACAATAGTCTGACCAGGAATGATGCTGCAATTTTGATCAAGGTTATTCATCGCCAACAAAACCTCAAGATCAACCTCGAAGGCGGTGGCAATGGATTGACAATTATCCCCAGACTGCACCACGTACTGCTGCGGGCCAACAGGTGAAGGAGTAATGCTCGGTCCCATGGTTGGGGTAATCGTGGGAGTATCCGAGGGTAAAGGCGACGGTGAAGGTGTGAAGGTAACCGTCGGCGTGGGGGTCTTGGTTGCAAACATCCCGGCAAAGGGATTGTTGGCTCCCGCCACCACCATCACGATGATGAGGATACCCAGCAAGGCCAAGAACCCTGCCAAAGCACCCAGGAAGAACGGCATCATCTGCTGCCGTTTTCCGCTGTTGTGACTCACACTCTTGGGTGAAGATTTTAGGCTCATAGTTTTCCCTGTCTTTTCAAATCCAATGAATTTAAAGAAGTGATTTCTCGCTATTTGTTCATCTAACTGTCAAACCAATATGATACCATAATAATTCGATGCAAAAATAGTTTACCACTTTCGCCTACATGTTATAATCATTTCATTGAACTTAGCCATGAAGTAATTTTGGAGGCCTTTTATGGAAATGGAAATCACCCAATACAAGCATTGTGATCTGGTCAAGATCAGCGGCCGCGTCGACAGCTTTACCGCGCCGAAACTAGCCGATGAATTCGCCAAAATTACCAGCAATGGGCGATTTAAACTCGTCGTGGATATGAGCGGTGTCGAATTTCTTTCAAGTGCCGGGCTGAGAGTTTTGATCTCCACACAAAAAAACTGCAAGCGCTATAACCGTGGTGAGGTTGTGTTAGCCACCATTCCGCAAAACATTCTCGCAGTTTTCGAACTGGCTGGGTTTACTTCCATCTTCAAGATCTTCGACGATATTACCTCGGCCGTAGGATCGTTCTAGACTCTCCTATGCCGACAAAAACCTTTCCTGGCCGATATGAGAGTCTCGAGAAAATCGCCTCTTTCATTCGGCAAGAAGCCGAGAGCATCGGCTTTTCCCACGCGGATGTGTTTGCAATCGAGACTGCTGTTGATGAAGCAGTCTCGAATATTATTGAGCACGCTTACCAGGGAGAAGACAAAGGGGAGATCGTGTGCACCTGCATTGCCGAATCAGAACACATCATCATCATCCTCGAAGATACTGGTCTTCCTTTCAACCCCAAAGACGTTCCTGCCCCCAACCTGAAAGCTCCGCTGAAGTCGCGTAAAGATCACGGTCTGGGGATTTTCATGATGCAGCAATGGATGGATGAAGTACGCTACGATTTTAATCCCCAGCATAATCGGCTGACCCTGGTGAAATACAAAGAAAAGATCAAACAATGAGCCTTGCCGCAAAAGACCCGATTGCTCTGTGGAGACAATTTCTGGCGCTGGTAGAAAAACTGCTCAGCCAGCCCAACACGCACTCCATCGAACGGGTCCTGGTTTCGCAGGTTTCACAACAATTTTCTTGCTGCGCCAATCTCTATTATGCTGAACCCGCCTATCCCCTGCCTGGGGAACGACCGCTCTCCACTTTGCCGGGCGCTTCTTCGTCTGAGCTGGTTTATCAAGCCTATACCAGCCAAAAAATCCAAACCAATACCCGGGCTGATTCTTCTCAGCTTCCTTACGAGATTGCCATTCCGCTCATTACTCACGACACACTGCTGGCAATTCTCGAGGTTACCCGCCCGCCTGACAAAACCTTTACCCACCAAGAGATCGAACTGCTGGAAGGGGTTTGCGCCTATGCCGCAGTTTCACTGCAGGTTAACCGTCAGGTCACGCTGAAGAACTGGCGTTATGAGCAAATTTCGCTGGTACGTTCCGTCAGTGCCCAAATCGCCAACGTTATGGATCTGGATCAACTGTGCTCACGAGTAACGAAACTGATCCAGACCTCTTTCAAATATTATTCTGTTGCCATCTTCACCCTGGAAAAAGGGAAGAATGAGCCCAATGAACTGCAATTTCGGGCCGTAGCCACGGAGACCCTGCTCAAGCCCGTCCAGCAGCTCACCGCCAAGATCGGCGAGGGCATGATCGGTTATTCTGCCCAAACCGGGCAGGAACGGGTTGCCAAGAACGTCAAAGATGATGCCTTCTTCAAAGAAATCGATACTCTGCCCGAAACCAAAGCCGAAGCTACTTTACCGCTGCGGGTAGAAGGGCGCATTCTGGGTGTGCTCGACGTACAAAGCCGCAAGATCGAGAGCTTTCACGAATCAGACATGATGGTGCTGCGGGCACTGGCCGACAACATTGCCCTGGCAGTGGAAGGCACCCACCTGTATGAAAATCTACAGAAACGTGCCGATCAACTCAAAGCCGTTCTGGAAATCAATTACGCACTTTCTTCCATGCTCGATCTGGAAGCGCTGCTCGAAGAGATCGTCCAGCGCATCCACGATCGCTTCAACTACCCCTTCGTGCACATCTTTACCGTGCACACCGGGCGACGGAAAGTGATCTACCAGACAGGCAGCGGCATGCGTTACCAGCACCTGCGGTCTAACTCTTTTGCTTACGATCTGGATGCCCCCAAGGGAATGATCCCGCTGGTTGCGCGCACCGGGAAGCCCATTCTGGCCAATGACGTCGAGCAAGAGCCCTCGTACCTGCCTTCCAAGCTGCCCCCGCATAATACCCAATCTGAGCTGACCATTCCGCTGGTTTTCGGCAAGGATGTACTGGGAGTACTTGATCTGCAATCAGATCAGAAAAATTCGTTCGATGAGGACGATCTGCAGCTTTTCGAGGGGCTGGCAGCGGGAATTGCCGTTTCGCTGCGTAATGCCAACCTCTTCCGCTCTGAGAAGTGGCGCCGTCAGGTAGCCGATAGTTTTCAGGACGTGGCCGGCCTGCTCTCTTCGAACATTGAGCTTTCTGATCTGCTGGACCGGATTCTGGTCGAGCTGGAACGGGCTCTGCCCTGCAATGCCGCCGCCATCTGGCTGCAAGATGAATCTTCTGAATCAGAACCGGTCCTCAGATTGGGAGCTGTTCATGGAACCACTCAGGCCAAGTTAGCCAAGCTGATGGAAGAAAACCCGGCCGTCCGCGAGTTTTTAACCCAATCTTTGACACAGACCCAGCCTTCCATTCGCAAAAAAACCGATCCTTATGGTCCATTGGGGCTGGCCTGCAGCATGCAGACCAATTATTCTTCCATTGCCGTTCCTTTGCGAGCCGGAGATAAAGTACTGGGCTCCCTGACCCTGGCCCATCACCTGGAAGGACGCTACGGCTCAGAATCCGCGGCCATCTGCTCCACCTTTGCGAATTACGCAGCCGTGGCAATTCAAAATGCCCGCCTCTTTCAATCCGCACAGGAAGAAGCCTGGTCTTCAACCGTTTTGCTGCAGGTTTCAGAAGCCACCCAATCGATCAACGACGAGGATGAGCTGTTGACCACCATGAGCCGGCTCATTCCGCTGCTGGTCGGGATCGATCAATGTGCCCTCTATCTTTTCGATTCCAACACGTCACAATTCACAATGAAGTCCTGGTACGGGTTTCACCCAGAAGAAAAAGAAACCAACGTATCCGAACTTGATTCTTTGCCCTTTCTGAAACTGGTGACCACTCAAGAACCGATTTACCTGACCAACCCGGCAGAAGAAATTGGGCTGGCCTCTTTGGTGATCGGGGAGGGTGAAAGGACGATGGTTCTGCTACCCATCAGCGCCCATAACGAAGTGTTGGGCGCACTGCTGGTTTCGCACAATATTCCGATTGAGAAGAAAATCGACAATCGCTTCAAGGAACATACCCTGGCGATCTTGCAGAGCATCAGCCAGCAAACTGCCATTACCATCGAGAACATCCGGCTGGTAGAAACCCGGCAGGAAGAGGCTTATATCACCGCCGTTTTGCTGCAGGTGGCTCAGGCAGTTGTCAGCCAAAACAATTTACAAGATATTTTAGATTCCATCATTCACCTGATGCCCATTCTGGTAGGTATCGAAACCTGCGTTATCTACCTGTGGGATAAAGGCGAACAACGGTTCCTCCCCGCTCAAACCATTTCGAATCAACATGAAACTCGGGAATGGCTGAAAACGCACTCCTTTGCGGCAGGAGAATTCGCTCTGCTAGATGAAGTACAGCAGAACAATCAGTTAAGCGCCGGCCAGCTAGAATCAGCGGCCGTCCCGCCTGAAAAATGGGGAGCAGTGCCCAATTTACTTCTCGAGAATGCCAGCAATTTGCTCGAAAGCAGCCAGTACTGGCTATTGGGATTCCCGCTGCAAATTAAGTCAGAATTCTACGGCGTGCTGCTGACCTGCGAGAATGAATCCCCTTCACGCTACCCGCAAAAACGTATCGAGTTATTGAATGGCGTCGCCCAGCAAATTTCCCTGGCGATCCAGGATGACCACCTCCAGCAAGAAATGATTGGCCGGGAACGCATGGAACAAGAAATCGAGCTGGCGCGACAAATTCAAAAGACTTTCCTGCCCGAAAAACTGCCACGCGTGAAAGGTTGGAATCTGGATCTGCGCTGGAATACTGCCCGTGAAATGGGCGGAGACTTCTACGATCTTTTTGCGGTTCACAATCACAAATATGCCTTCACTATTGCTGATGTATCCGATAAAGGCATTCCGGCAGCACTGTATATGACCGTTACGCGCACGCTGCTCCATTCCAGTGCCATGACACTGGATACACCGGCTAAAGTGCTGAAGCAGGTCAATCACCAGTTGATGCTGGATACCCAAAATGGTATGTTCATTACAGCCGTTTTCGGATTTCTGGAACCCGCCACCGGCAAGCTGGAATACTCCATTGCCGGGCACAATTTGCCGCTGATCTTTCGGGAAGAGAACCAAACGATCGAGCAATTAAACAAAGATGGAATGGCACTGGGAGTCCTTGACAACACCCCTTACCATAACCAGACCATTACGCTTAACCCTGGAGACGCCATTTTGCTGTACACCGATGGCGTGACGGAAACCTTTTCACTCGAAGGGGAAATCTTTGGCGAAGAACGTCTGATCAAACTCTTTCAGGAGACCTGCCTGCAACACCCCGAAGACATTCTGGGAACCCTGTATGAGGCAATCAAAGAATTTCGAGGGAACAATGTTCTCTCTGATGATTTGACGATGTTACTCTTTCACAGAAAAAAATGAGCTTCCTCGCAGAAGCTCATTTTTATTGGCCAGAGAATAACGCCATCCAGATTTCCCAGTTAGTCACCTGGGTGGGTACCTGAGTGGCGATCACCAGCGGAGCCTGAGTGGCCCCGTTGGGTTCGAGAGGAATGATGAGATGCTCCCCGGGCCGGACCATGTGGCCATATTCATAAGCCCACTCTTCCACCGCGGCATCAGAGGTGGCATAACTCATTTGCGTATTCAACACGTTCAAAGTCTGCTGCAGGTTGGTTACCACCGTTTCTGCAGCATCTTTTTGTGAGCTCAAACGCGATAAATCACTGAGACGGTTATTCAAATCCATCACCAAAAAGAAAAGGACGATGATCGCTACCCCAAAAACAATCTTCTTGGTATCGATATGAAAACGCTTTTTCTTTTTGGAATCTTCCATAAATTAAGTTTACCTTAATTCTCATAAAGCATACAAGAACCCCTGTGCCGAAAACCCCATTGGTTTTAATCCTTGCCTGAAATCCTTCTTTTCGCTAGAATTCATTCATGCGTTTCGATATTTTTACCCTTTTCCCTTCAGTTTTCGCTCCCTATCTTGAAGTGAGCATCCTGCAAAAAGCACAACAGAATCACTTGATTGACATTGAACTCCACAACATCCGGGATTGGACAACCGACAAACACCACGTCACCGATGATACGCCCTATGGGGGCGGTGGTGGAATGGTGATGAAGCCCGAACCCATTTTCGACGCGGTCGAATCCGTGCTGGGAGCACCGCCAGAATGCCCGCTCATTCTGCTTTCACCGCAGGGCAGACCTTTCAGCGCTGAGATTGCACGAGAACTTTCTCATCTGCCCAGAATTGGCCTTTTGTGCGGCCGTTATGAGGGCATCGACGAAAGAGTCCGGGAACATTTGATCACAGATCAGATCTCGATCGGCGATTATGTGCTGACCGGGGGAGAATTACCCGCTTTGATCGTGCTGGATGCCGTCTCGCGCTTCATCCCCGGAGTGTTGGGGGACCCGGACGGCGCGGAAGATGATTCTTTTGCTTCTGGGCTGCTGGAATATCCGCATTACACCAAACCTGAAGAATTCCGCGGCTGGCACGTTCCAGAGATACTGCTTTCGGGCAATCATGCGTTGATCCAAAAATGGCGCCGGCGGCAATCGCTGGAAAGAACTTACAAACAGCGCCCAGATCTTCTCTCTCGCTACCCATTATCTGATTCAGATATAAAAATTTTACGAAACATCAAGGAAAACGGAGATCCAGAATGAAAAAATTCAATTACGGAAAGATATTTCTCTTAGGATTTGGTTTTTTCGGTGTCAGCGTTATTTGGACCCTCTACAACGCGTTCGTTCCCCTTTTTCTCGCCAACAAGTTTAACTTGTCCCCAGCCCTCATCGGCTTTTTCATGACCCTGGATAACATTGCTGCCCTGTTCATCCAACCCCCGGTAGGCGCCTGGTCTGACCGGCTGCGCACCAAAATTGGGCGGCGTATGCCCTTCATTTTGATTGGTGCCCCAATCAGCGCCATTGCCTTTGGCTTTATTCCCATGGCTGCAATCCTGCCCCTGTTCGTCGCCTGCACCAGCACCTTGCTGCTGAGCATGGCTTTCTGGCGCACTCCGGTCGTAGCCTTAATGCCCGACATCACTCCCTCCAAATTCCGCTCGACCGCCAACGGCATCATCAACCTGATGGGCGGACTGGGCACCATCATTGCTTCGTTGGTGGGTTCCACCCTCTATGAAATCAATGTCAACTTCCCCTTCTGGATGGGTTCTATCCTGGTCGTTCTGGCCGCCGCGTTGGTCTTCATTTTCATCAAAGAACCCAAAACCTATGAAGCAGCCGAAAAAGAGCCCAATATGTTCGCCAGCCTCAAGGAATTGGGGCAATCTAAAGATAAAAGCGGACTACGCATCCTCTTCGCCATTTTCTTCTGGTTCCTGGCCTATTCAGGGATCGAATCCTTCCTCACCCTGTACGCCACCAAGAGCCTGGGACTTTCCGCCGGCGATGCTGGTCGCTTGACCGGCCACATGGGAATTCTATTCGTCCTGTTCGCCATCCTGGCTGGCATCATTGGCACCAAGATCGGCCGCCGCACCACTATCTCCATTGGTATCGTGGGAATGACCACCCTGATCGTTTTAATCGCCGCCTTGCCAGCTTCCTTCCTGACCCAATACATTGCCAAGATCCCGGTACTGGGTACTATCCGGGTATTGAACCTGTTCTTGATGGGCGCCGGCATTACCTGGGCATTCATCAACATCAATTCGCTGCCGATGGTCGTGGATCTCACCACTGCCTCGCGCCTGGGCACATTCACCGGGCTGTATTACCTGTTTTCGACTTTTGCCAACATCGTTGGCCCCAACCTCAATGGCTGGATCGTGCAAATCAGCAATGGAAATTACAACAACGTCATGTACGCCGGGCCAGTTTTCCTGGTCATCGCGCTGATCTTGATGTTAGGCGTCAAGAAAGGTGAAGCCACCGAAGAAGACAACATTCTTCCACAGGCAAATTAGTGAATTCTGGCAGGGCTGACGATGTCAGCCCTGCCTTTTTTAACACTCTTAAAAGATCAAGAGTTGTCCAAACGTCTCTCTTGCGGCACCTGTGAAAAAACGTTATACTCTTGATGTAGTGGCAGAGTGCCACTCACTTTTCAATTCTCAAGGAGGAGAAGTAAATGTCTAAGAAGTTGTTCGCAATTGTTGCCGTCCTGCTCGTGGCTTCTTTAGCCCTGTCCGCTTGCGCTCAGGCTACCCCAGCCCCCACCCAGGCCGCCGCTACGACCGCTGCCCCCACTGTAGCTGCTACCACTGCTGCTGCTGAAACCACTCAGCCGGCTGCTAAGTTCAAGGTCTGCCAGGTTACTGATACCGGTGGTATCGATGACAAATCCTTCAATGCAACCGCATGGAAGGGTGTCCAGGATGCCATTGATCAGTTGGGTATCGATGGAAAATATCTCGAGTCAAAGGAAGTTGCTGATTTCGAGAAGAACATCAATGCCTTCCTCGATGAGAAATGCGACATGATCATCACGGTTGGTTTCTTACTGGGCGATGCCACCAAGGCTGCTGCCGAAGCCAATCCAAATGTCAAATTCTCCATCGTCGATAACACCTACGATACCGTCATCCCGAACGTTGTCAGCCAGGCTTTCCAGACCGATGAAGCTTCCTTCCTCGCTGGTTACCTCGCCGCTGGTATGACCAAGACCGGTAAAGTCGGTACCTTTGGTGGGATGCAGATCCCGACCGTCACCATCTTCATGGATGGCTTCGCTCGTGGCGTCGCTTATTACAACCAGGCTCACAACACCACCGTCGAGACCCTGGGCTGGAACCCCGACGATCAGACCGGTTTGTTCACCAATGACTTCAACGATCAGCAGAAAGGCAATGATATGGCCGTTTCTCTGATGGATGAAGGCGCTGACATCATCATGCCGGTTGCTGGTCCTGTTGGCCTCGGTGCTGCTGCCGCTGTCAAGTCCCGCGGTAATGCTTCCATCATCGGTGTCGATTCCGACTGGTTCCTGACCGCTCCTGATTATCAGGATATCGAACTCACCTCCGTCATGAAAATGATGGATGTCACCACCCTGCAGGTCATCAAAGCCGGTATGGATGGTACATTCAAGGGTGGTTCCGTGGTCGGTACTCTCGCCAATGGCGGTGTTGCTCTGGCCCCCTTCCACAATTTCGACAGCCAGGTTTCTGATAGCCTGAAGGCCGAATTGGATCAGGTCAAAGCCGACATTCTGTCTGGCAAGATCACCCTGAATCCTGCTTTCAAGCAGCAGTAGTTTTCTGCGAAACAAAAAAAGAGGTTGGAGAAATTCTCTCCAACCTCTTTTTATTTTACCAATCTATTACTTTGTCAGACAAATATCTTTTTTCATGGACAAGTTTTTTGCCTATGATATAATACTTCAAATTTATCTTTCACCTCAACGGAGAAGATATGGCTCCAATACTCGAACTCAAAGGAATTACAAAGCAATTCCCAGGAATCCTGGCCAACGATCATATTGATTTATCGTTGAATAAAGGTGAAATCCTCGCCCTTCTGGGAGAAAATGGTGCAGGCAAGACCACATTGATGAACATCCTCTATGGTCTTTACCAGCCAGATGAAGGGAAAATACTGGTCAATGGCGAAGAAATCAAGATCACTTCCCCTACAGACGCGATTAAAGCCGGAATTGGCATGGTTCACCAACACTTCATGCTTATTCCGGTTTTTACTGTCACCGAGAACGTCATGCTGGGATCTGAACCGACAAAATTCGGTGATGTGTTGGACCGTCCCAAGACTGCTGCCAAAATTCGTGAGATTTCATCCCAATACAAGCTCGAAGTGAATCCGGATGATCATGTGAGCGATATTCCCGTCGGGGTACAACAGCGGGTCGAGATCATCAAATTGCTTTATCGCAATGCAGAAATTTTGATCTTCGATGAGCCAACTGCTGTGCTGACACCACAGGAAGCTGATGAATTATTTGGCATCATGCGCTCGCTGGTAAAACAAGGGAAATCAATCATCTTCATTACTCACAAATTACGTGAAGTGCTTGAAATCTCGGATCGCATCATGGTCATTCGCCGTGGAGCGGTGGTTGGGGAAGCTGATCCCAAGACTGCCAGCGCCAACGAACTGGCAGAAATGATGGTGGGCCGCGAAGTAAAACTCGTGGCTGAGAAAGACATCCGCAAACCTGGTAAAGTTGTTCTCTCAGTAAAAGATCTGGTCATCGCTGACCACCTCAATCAGGTTATGGTTGACCACGTCTCCTTCGACGTTCATGCCGGGCAAGTGTTGGGCGTAGCTGGCGTGCAGGGCAATGGGCAAACCGAACTGGTCGAAGCCATTACTGGCCTGCGCAAATCTGTCTCAGGAAGCGTCACCTTCGAAGATCAAGAAGTTGCCAATGCCTCCACTCGCAAGATCACCGAACTGGGTGGCGCTCATATACCGGAAGACCGCCAGGCAGATGGCCTGGTCCTGCCCTTCCCGGTGGCAGAAAACCTGGTGTTATGCACTTACTATAAAGAGCCTTTTGCCAAAGGCGTTGTTCTTCAGTACGATAAAATCCTCGAAAATTCCAATAAACTGGTGAAAGATTTCGATATCCGCACCCCGGGATCCATGACCCCGGTTGGAACCCTATCCGGCGGTAACCAACAGAAAGTGATCATTGCCCGCGAACTCTCTCGCCCAATCAAACTTCTGGTGGCTTCCCAGCCGACTCGCGGTTTGGATGTAGGTTCCATCGAATACATCCACAAACAGATCATCAAGAAACGCGACGAAGGTTGTGCAGTTTTGATGGTTTCTCCAGAGCTGGATGAGATCATCGAGCTTTCAGATCGAATTGCCGTCATGTACCGTGGCAAGATCATTGCCGTTGTCAATGCCGATGACGTCACTAAAGAAACGCTCGGCCTGTTGATGGCAGGTGTCATCCCAGAAAAGCTGGAAAAGACTGCCGACCAGAAAAAAGTTGTGGAAACCACTTTCTAGAGGAGAGGTGCTCCATTGAAGAAGAACACGAATAAAACCCAAGAAATTACCTCCGCGATTATCCAGGAACTCAATGGCGAAGGGGAAACCAAAAAACAGAAGCGCAACGTCTGGCAAGTCATCCAGATCCCGGCGCTGGCCATCCTGACTGGTTTGATTATTGGTGCCATCCTGATTGCCGTCACCAGTGAGACAGTTTACGCTGCTTTTGCTCAGAGCTTCTGGAAAGGCTGGGCCCAGATTGGCACTGAAGTGGGCACAGCTTATCTGGCCCTGTTCAACGGCTCCATCGCCAACCCGGGTGCCATCGTAGCCGCTTTCAAATCTGGGGATCAGGCCGCCATTCGCAGTGCATTGAACCCCTTCCTCGAAAGCCTGGTGCAGGCCACCCCGTACATTTTTGCCGGTCTGGCAGCCGCCCTTGGTTTCCGTGCTGGCCTCTTTAATATCGGTGTAGAAGGTCAGTTATTCATCGGCGGTATCTTCGCCACTTATGTTGGCTACTCTATCACCACCCTGCCTGCCTACATCCATGCTCCGCTGGCTTTTCTGGCAGGCGCGCTGGGCGGTGCTCTGTGGGGAGTCGTACCAGGCTTGCTTAAAGCCACCACAGGCGGGAATGAAGTCATCAACTGTATTATGATGAATTACATTGCCTACCGCTTGACTACCTGGCTGTTGACTGGCCCCATGACCCGTCCCGGTATGGCAGGAATGCCCTTAAGCCCAATGATCCAAAAAACCGCCGAGATTCCGCAGTTCTTTAAATCGCCCATCCGTTTCCACCTCGGCTTCTTCATCGCTCTGCTTTTCGCCTTCATCGTGTGGTGGATCCTCTTCAAGACCACCTGGGGCCTGAACCTGCGTCTGGTAGGTGCCAATCCACGTGCTGCTAAGTACGCCGGTTTGAACATTGCCAAAACCACTATCATCGGCATGGCTCTGTCCGGTGCATTGGCAGGTATGGCAGGTGCCAATGAAGTTCTGGCTGTCAACCACAGTATGGCAACCAGCCTTTCTTCTGGATACGGGTTCGACAGTATTGCTCTGGCCTTGCTGGGCAATAACCACCCAGTGGGAGTGGTTCTGGCAGCCCTTCTCTTTGGCGCTCTTAAAAACGGCGCTACCAAGATGATGGTCGTCTCCAGCATTCCGATTGACATCGTCACCATTTTACAGGCACTGATTCTAATCTTCGTTGCGGCCCCTGCAATCATCCGCGCGATCTACCACTTGCGTGACTCGAAAGTCCAGACTCAAGAGATTCAACTGAGTAGCTGGGGAGGTAATTCGAAATGACAACCGCTACTTCCACTACCACCATTACCCGTACTCGCCTGAACGACATTTCCTTCAACCGTCGGATTGGCTCTGGAGTCGTCGAGCTGCTTGTGGCCGTACTGGTTTACTTTGCTTTCATCCGTACAATTACCAGCGATGTGGTCACCAAATTCGTCATGACCCCTGGCGGAATCACCGTTGGTAAAATGGGCGATTGGATCGTGCCTACTCAGATCACTCTGTGGATCATCTTAGCCTTTGCCCTGATCGTTGGCATCATCCAACTGGTCAAGGGCTTTGGAAAAGTCACCAACTTGATGATCGGGTTCGTTTTTTTGGCCCTGATCTTCGGTTTCTTGACCTGGCAGGCTTCCGGGAAATCCATCAATTTAGCCGGGATGCTTTCCAGCGCGGTTTCGATGGCCGTTCCCATCACGTTAGGTGCTTTTTCAGGAATCATTTGCGAACGTGCTGGTGTGGTCAACATTGCCATCGAAGGTATGATGCTGATGGGTGCCATGGTCGGTGCACTGGTAGGCAGTGTTACACAGAGCATCTGGCTGGGATTGCTCGCTGGAATTGCTGCTTCTGTATTACTTGCTGCCTTACATGCAGTTCTTTCGATCAAATATAAGATCAATCAGATCATTTCAGGTACCGTGATCAACATTTTTTCGACTGGTATGACTTCTTTCATATCACAAAAATTTCTGCAGGTTCACCAGGAATTGAATAACCCAGCGATGTTTAACCGTTTTCCGATCCCGGGGCTGGCCAATATTCCGCTTGTCGGACCGATCTTCTTCAATACGACCTTCTTCGTGTACGCCATGTTCATTCTGGTCTTCGTACTGCAATTTACCCTGTTCTCTACTCGCTGGGGACTGCGTCATCGCGCCGTTGGTGAGCATCCGAAGGCCGCAGACACTCTCGGCATCGATGTGATCAAGACCCGCTACATTGCTGTATTACTGGGCGGCATTATTGCCGGCCTGGCAGGAACCTTCCTGACCCTGGGTTCGGTGGGACGCTTCGATGAAGGCATGACTGCTGGTAAAGGTTTCATTGGCCTGGCAGCCATGCTCTTTGGCAACTATTCCCCCTTTGGCGCTCTCGGTGCCGGAATGCTCTTCGGCTTTGCCGATTCATTGGGATCCAAACTTTCTCTGCTGGGCAGCGCGATTCCTTCTGAATTCATGTCCATGGCTCCTTACCTGATCACCATGATCGTTCTGGCCGGGTTCGTTGGAAAAGGCCACGTTCCTGCCGCAGACGGAGAAGCTTACACCAAAGAATAACAATAGCTTTTCAGCAGAAACTCTTTCACCCCTTTCTACGTATAGAAAGGGGTGAATTAATTTATTGCTATAATCTACCTATCATCATAAAGGGAAGGTCAATATGGCATCTATCAACGTTCAAAATATTACGAAGAAATTTGGCACACAAATCGCTGTCAATGATGTCAGCTTTGATGTGAATTCAGGTGAAATTTTTGGCCTGCTTGGCCCCAACGGAGCTGGCAAGACCACCACCATTCGCATCATCCTGGATATCTTCAAGCCCGATTCAGGGAAGGTCGTCCTCCTGGGTGGGCCAATGGATGAAAGCAAAAAGAATTTGATCGGGTACTTACCTGAGGAACGTGGCCTGTATCAGGATATGCCATTGGATCGCTGCTTAACTTATCTGGCAACTCTGAAAGGAATCGATCAAGCCACAGCTCAAAAAAGGATCCAGACATGGTTGGAGCGTTTTGATCTGATTGAGCATCGGAAGAAAAAGCTCAAAGAGTTGAGCAAAGGAATGCAGCAAAAAGCGCAGTTGATCACCACCCTGATCCACGATCCAGAATTGATCATCATCGATGAACCCTTTTCTGCACTGGATCCCGTCAATACCCAAATGGTCAAAGACCTGCTGCGCGAACAGCGCGCTGCCGGGAAAACAGTGGTCATGTGCACTCATCAGATGAACCAGGTAGAAGAGCTATGTGATCGTCTGGTATTGATCAACAAAGGTCAAGCCATGCTTTACGGTACCCTGCATGAAATCCAGCAGAAATTTGCCAAACCCGCGGTACTGGTCAGTTCACCCGATCCCCTGCCCACGCCCATCGCGGGAGTTACCTCCATCGACAAAGTCAATGGGAGTTCTTTGCTCCATCTTGAAAAAGGGATCCTGCCGCAGACGATATTGCAGGAATTGATGTCTGCTCGCTTGACCATCGATAAATTCGAGATTGCCATGCCCTCGCTGGATGAGATCTTCATCGAGGTGGTTAAGAACCAAGAGGTACCCCATGAGTAAGTTTTGGTTGATTTTTAAACAAGAGTATAAGCGGCACGTTTTTCGCAAGCGGTTTTTATTTGCAATATTAAGCGTTCCGCTGTTCATCGGTGTGATCGCGCTGGTGGGGCTTCTCTCCGTCTGGCTGCAGTATAACCGCCAGCCAGCAGGCTACGTCGACGCCTATCAAGTATTAAGCAACCCGGTGCCCGTGCCGCAAAAAGGTTCCGGTTCCACACTCTTCCCGACAGTCGAGTTCATTGCTTATCCCGATGAAGCCGCTGCCAGCACCGCTTTAAATTCTGGCAGCATTCAAGGGTATTTCGTCCTTTCTGCGGATTACCTCAAAAATGGCTCCGTCACCTTCGTAAAATCCAGCAAAACCGGTTCCAACGTCGAAGATGATTTTTCGTCCTTTTTGAGCTACAACCTGCTTGCGAACAGTTCAAAAGCTGTCGCGACACGTTTATCCGAAGGGAACAACCTCATCGTGCGCTCCGCGGATGGCTCACGGGAACTTTCCCCGGATAACTGGCTGGCCATTCTGCTGCCCTTTGCAGCCGGTTTGCTCTTCTTCATCGCGGTCAACATCAGCGGTGGATATTTGCTGCAGGCAGTCGTCGAAGAAAAAGAAAACCGTACGATGGAAATCATTATCACGTCAGTCTCGCCGACCGAATTAATGGCTGGGAAAATTCTGGCTGACCTGTTGATCGGGCTAACGCAACTGGCCATCTGGGTATTCTTCGTCATCACCGCCGTGCAATTCGTGCCCTCTCTCGCTGACATGAGCGGCAGCGCGTCAATCGACATGGCTTCCATTTTACTCATGGTGTCCATCTTCCTGCCCGCCTTCATTATGGTGGCAGCAGCAATGGGCGCAGTCGGAGCTACTGCCAGTGAAGTCCACGAGGCGCAGCAAATTGCTGGCCTGTTCACCCTGCCCTTGATCATTCCTTTCTGGTTCGTTACCCCCATCATGCTTAACCCCAATGGAGCAATCGCAACCTTCTTGAGCATGTTCCCCCTGACCGCGCCTATCTCGATGCCGCTGCGGTTTGTCTTCACCAACGTACCCGTGTGGCAAATTGCGGTAACGATTGCGGCATTATGCCTGCTGGCTGTTCTGGCAGTCTGGGCAGCAGGGAAAATCTTCCGTCTGGGAATGCTGCGCTATGGCAAACGCCTGTCCTTCCGTGAATTATTTCAAAAAGCCTGATTCATGGAGGAGATACAATGAAAAAAACTTATTTGATCTTTCGCAATGAATTCATTTCGACTATTACCCGGCGATCTTTTCTGATCACCCTGTTTCTCTTCCCAATCATCGGCTTTGTCGTAATGGCCGTGATCTCAGGAGTGCAAAAATCAACTGGCTCTGATGCCAGTTCCATGATCAGCGATCTGCTTGTCCCATCGGCCAAAGAGACCCTGGAAGGTTTTGTCGATCAGAGCGGATTGGTGAAAACTATCCCCGAGGGTTACCAGTACCGGCTGGAACAATTTGCCAGCGAGAAAGATGCCCAGGAAGCCCTGAAAAGCCAAAAGATCTCGGCTTACTACATCATCGACACCAACTATCTGGAAAATGGCAATATCGTCTATGTACGCCCAGATTTCAATCCACTGGGGGGCTCAGTACAATCCTCATCAATCGATGCGCTGATGGCTTACAACCTTACTGGCGGCAACCTGGATCTTTATTACCGCGTACAGAACCCCATCAACGTCCAGACTCAAGAAATCGACTCCACCGGGCCGGTGCGCGATGAAAACAGCATGATGACCTTCTTCCTGCCCTACGTGGTCACCTTCCTGTTTTACATCGTCATTTTCCTCTCTGCTTCGCTGCTGCTCAACAGCATCACCGGAGAAAAGCAGAACCGCACTATTGAGGTGCTGCTCACCTCGGTGACTCCTGACGAAATGCTGACCGGGAAAATTCTGGCCCTGGGGGTAGCCGGGCTGATGCAAACGATTATCTGGTTTGGTTCAGGTTTGCTTCTGCTCAAAATATCCAATCAAACCCTGGCCCTTTCCGACGCCTTTGTGTTACCAGCCAGCATTCTGGCCTGGGGCATTCTGTTCTTCCTGTTCGGATATGCCGTTTATGCCAGCATCATGGCCGGGATCGGCGCCATGGTGCCCAACGTGCGAGAAGCCTCGCAATTTACCATCATTGTGGTACTGCCTCTGATAATTCCGCTGATGTTCATTTCCTCCTTGATCCAGGCACCCAACAGTGTGGTTTCGATCTTTTTGAGCCTGTTCCCGCTGACCTCGCCAATTGCCATGATGACGCGTCTTTCTGCTACCACAGTACCCGTCTGGCAAACCCTGCTGGCCCTGGCACTGGTCGGTCTCACCGCTTTCTATCTGATCAAAGTCATGGCAGGACTTTTCCGCGCTCAAAATCTTCTGGCCGGGAAATCCCCCACGGTTAAAGAATTTTTGCAAATTCTGGCAAACAAGAATTAAACTGCTCAGCGGCCGAAATCATTCGGCCGCTGTCTTTTTATTTTCTCGCGGAAAAGCATTGCAGAAAAACCCGGTATCCGCTACACTCAAAGCAGTATGAAATTCGCTCAGGAAATATTTATTGGCATCGATCTCGGAGCATCTCGGGGAAATTTCACCCTGGCTATTCTGGATGCCCGCTTGCGCATTCAGTTTTGCGACGTGATCAGCCCAATCGAATGGCAATCCACTGTGGCCGATAGCCAAAAGATCATTGCCGCGGTCAACGCGCCGTTGACCCTGAACCATGGCTACATGGCCGATACCGATTACCGCAGCCGGCTCCTGCCGGCTCCGCAGCGCCAGCGCTACCAGGAAATGCGCGTGTGCGAATACCAGCTTATCTGCGCCGGGCTTTCCCCTGCGCGTACCCCCCAAGATGTCGGCCGCTTTTCGCCCAAATTGCAGCGTGCCTTCAAATTTGCCTCCGAACTCGGTTCCCTTGGCTTTCAGTTCTGGCCCTTCCCCAACTCTCGCTACCAGATGTTCGAGACAGACGCAGATGCCATTGGCTGCTCACTGTTGGGGGTCAAACCTTTTGCACAAACTTCACTCGAAGGTCGTCTGCAGCGCCAACTTCTTTTGCAAAACAAAGAAGTGAACGTGGCTGATGCAATGGAATTCTTCGAAGAAATTACCCGACACCGTCTGCTTTCGGGGCGTTTACCCGATGAAATGCTCCTCTCGGCCTCACAACTCAATGCACTTTTGGCTGCCTTTACCGCCTGGGTGGTTGCCAATCGCCCCGCAGAGTATACCCAGATCGGTGAACCTGACGAAGGGGTACTCATTCTCCCGGCCAAACTCCCTGCCACTCTCTAATTTCTCTGCCTTGCGTCTTGAATTTTTTGATATATCAAGATTTTTTGGATATAATTCATCCACAAAGGTGAGTAAATATGAACTTTCAAATGTGGCTTAAAGCAATTCGAATCATTCCCAAAATCAGCAAGGAAGAATGGGGTCAACTGGATGTGATCTCGCGCTGGCTGATCATCACCCGGGCTGCCGTGCTGGTCATGACCCTGACCTCAGCCCTCATTGCCGGAATGCTGGCGATCACCATTGATCATCACCTCTTCGTGGGCTGGCGCTTTGCACTGGTTATCGTTGGCCTGGTGTTTGCCCATGCAACCAACAATCTGGTTAATGATCTGACCGATTACCACCACGGCGTGGATAAAGACAACTATTTCCGCACCCAATATGGCCCGCAACCTCTGGAAAATGGACTGATGACCCCCAAGCAGTTTTATGCCTATATCGGGGTCACCGGAGGAATTGCCACTCTGGCCGGTTTGGCCCTGATCCTGACCCAGGCCAGCAGTACCCCGGGGAATCCCTGGATCACGCTAGGCTTGATGGCCGCGGGTGCCATCTTCGTGCTGTTCTATACCTGGCCGCTGAAATATATTGCCCTGGGAGAATTGACCGTGCTGCTAGTGTGGGGACCTCTGATGATCGGCGGCGGCTTCTATGCCATCACCGGCGTATGGAGCTGGGGAGCCGTGGCCGCCAGTCTGCCTTATGCCCTGGCAACGGTAACCGTCATTTTTGGCAAACATATCGATAAGCGCCGTGAGGATCAGGCCAAACACATCTATACCCTGCCCGTACTCTTCGGCGAAACAACCAGCCGGGTACTGGTATTAGTCATGATGGCCTTGCTGTACATTCTGCCAGTAGTCTATCTCTTTCTCTTGCCGCAATATTTCTCCTGGCCCATCCTGCTGGTCTATCTGACGCCTTTCCTGCTCAAGAAGCAAGAACGCGAAATGATCCTCGGCATCTATACGCATCCCAGACCCGAAGAACCCCCGGCTGAAGCAAAAGAATTCTGGCCGCTGTGGTACGTGGCCGCAGCCATGATCCATACCCGGCTTTACGGCGGGATATTTGTCCTGGCGATGATCCTGCAGACCATTCTGTGGCCGTTGATCCATTGATCTTTTCTCCCCTTGCAATCGCAAGGGGAGTTCTGATTCATCACAAACACGAAACTTTGATATAATCGATACATCATCCCCACCCGGGGACTAAGGCGAAAAGAGATTGCAGAGAGTTGACGGCTGGTGCGAGTCAACAACCCCTTTCACCTGTTCCCCCCCGGTTGCCTCTGGCAGGGAGTCATCGCAGGGATCGCGAGATCGTAAGATGGCCGGTATGCACCGTTATCGCATCAATAAGGCTTTTCGCTGAGCGAAAGCAAATGCAGGTGGCACCACGAGTACGCCCCTCGTCCTGCGCAGGAACGGGGCGTAACTATTTAAACCGAGGTGCAAAATGTTTGATATCAATTTGATTCGTGAGCAACCCGAAGTCGTCAAAAAATCTCTGAAAGACCGGCAGATGGATCCCGCGCCCGTAGATGAGATTCTCAAGCTGGATGGAGATCGACGGGCCTTGCTGGTCAAGGTAGAAGCGCTCAAAGCGGAACGCAATACCGTCTCCAAAGCCATCAGCCAGATCAAAGACCCTGCAGAACGCCAGCAAAAGATCGAAGCCATGCGTCAGGTAGGCGAAGAAATCGCCAAACTGGATGAGCAGGTAAAAGGGGTCGAAGAACGCTTCAACTATCTGGTCTCCACTATCCCGAACCTGCCAGACCCCACTACCCCCTATGGTGTGGATGATTCCGAAAATATCGTGGAGCGCGTCGAAGGCAAACAGCGTGAATTTGATTTCACCCCACTGCCCCACTGGGACCTGGGTACCCAATTAGGCATCATCGATTTCGATCGTGGCGTCAAACTGACCGGTTCCCGATTCTACATTCTCAACGGTGCCGGTGCACGTCTGGAACGCGCTTTGATCGCGTATATGCTTGACCTGCATTCCAGACAGGGATATGAAGAACGCTATACCCCCTTTATGGTCAAAGCAGAAACTCTCTTCTCTTCGGGCCAGTTACCCAAATTCGTCGATAATCTGTATCACGACGTTGAAGAAGACCTGTGGATGGTTCCTACCGCGGAAGTTCCTCTGACCGGTATGTACAAGGACGAAGTCCTCGACGAAACCACCCTGCCGCAGCGTTTCACCGCCTATACTCCCTGCTTCAGACGCGAGAAGATGAGCGCCGGTCGTGATGTACGCGGTATCAAGCGCGGTCATCAATTCGATAAGGTAGAAATGTATATCTACTGCAAGCCTGAAGAATCAGAGAATGAACTGCACAAAATGCTCCAAGATGCCGAAGATACCTGCAAGGGATTGGGCTTAACCTACCGCATCAAGCGGCTGTGCAGCGGTGATCTGGGCTTCAATGCGCGCATCACTTATGACGTGGAAGTCTGGGCACCCGGCTGTGATGAATGGCTGGAAGTTTCTTCGGTCTCAAACGTGGGCGATTTTCAGGCCCGCCGCGCCAACATTAAATACAAACCGACTGACGGCAGCAAAGCCCGTCTGGTGCATACCCTCAACGGATCCGGCCTGGGCCTGCCCCGGACGCTCATCGCCGTCATGGAAAACTATCAGCAAAATGACGGCAGCATCATCATTCCAGAAGCGCTGCGCCCCTGGATGGGCGGCATCGAAGTGATCAAAAAGTAAGTAACATTCAAGAGTGCGGCCGTTGGCCGCACTCTTTTTTTCTAAGCAATCTTCTTTTGAACCTGAGCCAGGAGCCACTGGCTCCATTCTTTCATTCCGGCGCCAGTTCGACAGGAAACCTCGAAGACCTTCATTTTCGGATTCAACTCCTGTACCCGCCGATGCAATAAGGGCATATCGAAATCAGTGATCGAAAGGTAATCTGTCTTATTCACGATCAAAACATCACACACCGTGAACATGAGCGGATACTTCAGGACCTTATCATCCCCTTCAGGCACGCTGAGGATCATCACACGCAAATCCGAGCCGGTATCGAATTCGGCCGGGCAGATCAAATTGCCGATGTTCTCGATAAAGACCAGATCCAGATGGGTCAGGTCCAGATCACCCAGCCCGGCATTGATCATAGGAGCATCCAGATGGCAGGCTCCACCAGTCTGAATCTGCACCGCGGGTACCCCTTCGTGCAAGATCTTTTCGGTATCTACCGTGGATTCTACATCCCCTTCCACGACGCCAATGCGCAACTGATCTTTAAGCTGGCGCAACGTGGCAATGATGAGACTGGTTTTGCCAGCGCCAGGGGAAGCCATCAGGTTGACCATGAATACCTTTTTGCGGCGCAAATCCTCGCGGATCAATTCAGCCTGATTCTCGTTATCTGAGAGAATATTCTTACGAACGTCAATTATTTTTATTTCTTCGTTCATTTGATTTCTACACTTTCTATCAGTAATTCACGGCCCGCGGTAAGGTCATACTCAAAACCGTTACACTTGGGGCAAACGATTTTCTCTTCCACGTGTACGTCTGCGTGAAAAGTCGCCCCACACTGCTGGCACTGGAACAGAACCGGTACCTTGCGCACAGTGATTTTGGCCGTTTCAGCAATGGTGCCCTTACTGATGTAGTCGAAATAACGCTGAATCCACTCTTCTTCCAAATTGCGCATTTCGCCAATAACCAGCGAAATTTTGACCACTTCGCGAGCTTTATTTTGTTCCGCCTGTTCCAGAACAAGCTGCAAGATGCTTTTGGTAACTGCCAGTTCGTGCATGGAAAACCTAAATCTTCAAATTCAAACGTCCATCTTCCAGGAAGTATTCCTGAACGCTGGAACGCATCGGCATGGTTTGTTTGATCTTGATCGCTTCAACAGAGCAATGAGTCTTGCAAATTCCACAACCCACGCAGTACTCCTGATTGACAACCGCTTTGCCGTTCTCGTTCATGGTAATGGCGGCCTGCGGGCAGGGTTCTACGCAAGCTTCACAGCCCACACAAGTCTCTTCATCCACAATCGCGGTCCAGCCCGAGGGGCAGAAACGCTTCTTGACATCACGAGAGGCATTCTTCGACAGGTTCAGTGCCACACAGCAGCAGGGGCAGCAGAAACACATTTCCACGAAGTTCTCCATCGTCTTATTGGAGAAACCCCAGATATATTGTTCCACTTCCACCCATAGGGCCTGCCCAATCAAACCCAGTTCGGCCGCTTTATCGACACGAGCCAGAGCATCTTCCAGAGAAATCGGGTAACCCACTTTGTGATCGACTACCGTACGGCCGCTGTTGCTCATGAACAGACAGCAGACCTCTTTGGGATACTCCTGGCAGTCATTCCCGGCACGGCACAGGCAAACATTAGCTGAAGCAATATAGCTGGCATGACGCAGCATATCTTTTACCAAATCAATCGGCAGTACCTTACTCTCACCCTTATCACTGACATCCACGTTAAGATTCAATACCGTACCGTGAGAATAGGTTTTCTCTTCAGGGGTAAATTTCATCAAACGCTTATAGATCGGGCCAAAAACAGGGGCTTCCATGTGTTTGCTGCCCCTAACAATCATGCGAAACACTTTCAAAATAAAGTTCCAGGTAGCCGGCCGTACTCCAACCTTATCCACAATCCAATCACTGATCCCCAACCAGCTTTTCTTCACCTGATAAACCGGTTTTGTATTCTCTTCTGTCGATACCGTATTCATTTTCGATTCCATAATTTCGCCTCTATTTTTTACGGCCTTCTGCGCAGGCCTTGATGGTAGTCAACATTCCTTTGCACATAACAAAGGAGGGAATTCCCAAGAAAACAGCCACCAGAGCATGGCGGAATTTATCAAAGGGCTCGAGTACCGCGTCACAGCGGGTAAAGAAACGGGTTTTGCCTTCGCCATAATCCTCTAGAATGAAATTCCAGCTCCAGGCAAAGGCCGTCAGCTTGAAAGGAGGAATAAACGCTATGGCACCCTGATACGTCGAGGGGTGGCGTGAATCCGAGAGAGAAGTAAAATATTCACCTCTCTTGACCTCTTTTACCTCAGAGCCAATCCCCATTTGATGATAGAAGATATACTCCCCTACGTACATGTTCTGCCATTCCTCCACTACTGAGAACGTGTTAAAGATGTGGAAGCCAAACAATCTTTCGAGCCAGCCAAAGCTGTAAAAACCCGCACGGCGCTGACCCAATTGGGCCAGATAAGGCCAGACCTTTTCTTTCGGAGCATTCACAGTCACCGCCAACGTACCCCGCATGTGATGTGGCTCATTCCCCAACAATTCATCCCCCGGCAAGCGTTTCTTTTTTTCTTCCTCGGTGGGGGGATTGCTGAAGCCGTAGTAGAGCAAGCCACCCAGCAGGAGCAAACCCGCGACAAGAATACAAATGATAACAAACCAGACTGTGTGATGTGTGATGAAGTATTGCATTATGCCCTTTTTCTCCTTTCGTTAATTTTTTCCAGAATCTGTCTGGCAGCATACATGCCTGAAATCGCCGTGGGTTCTAGGCCCAAACCATTATGATCCCCGGCAATATACACTCTGTCATTCAAACGCTGCTCCATGTAAGCCCGCCCCATCACGTACATGGCCTTTTCCCAATCCACGGTACGCAATACGCTGAAAGAATCACATACCTGATTCAAATCCGCCTCTTTCGTGCGGGAATAAATCAGGTAGCTGCCATCCCATTGCAGCGCGGTTAAAATGATCTCAGAAGATGGTGGGAAAAGGTTCAGCTCATAGCGACTGAGTGCTCCCTTCAATTGAGCTTTCACATGCGTCACATAAAGCTGGCAGGCTTCACGAATTTCAGCCAGGCCTAGCAGTTTTTGAGTTACCGATGCAGGAGTAGCTACCACAATGTTCTCGGCCTGATAGGTATTCCCGGAAGCATCTTTCAGGGAAATCGCCTCCGGTTGGGAATCAATTGCGACAATCTCATCCTCAATAAAATGAGACCCCAGGCGAGCCCGGGTGGCAGCTTCATCGAAACGGAACTGGTGGATGGGCACCAGAATCCCCATGCTGACGTTGAGAAAGTCCAGTGCGGTGATCTGGTCCGTGCTCACCCCGGTGCAGGCATAAGAGAACTTGCCGATGTAATCTGCCGCCACTCGCTCATAATGTTTTTCCTGGATGAACTGGCGAGCCGGCTTCTGGAACAATTCCGCCATATAGGGGTCTGCCTCAAGGGCCGCACGCTGAGTCATACGCAGGCAGCGCTCTTTATAGGGTTCATAATGGCGCTTGAACTCCTGCATGGCCACGAAAAAGCGCAAAAATTCTGGCAGCAGCTTCAGCGTATGTCCGCTGATCACCGAAAAATATTCCTGCGCGGAATTATGAAAGCAAGCATGCAATGGATTGATCAACGTCGTGGGTACTACAAAACGTCTGGCATAATGGTAGTTCTGCATCACAAAGTAGGCCCCATAATTGATCTTCTCTGCCGGGTCGTACAAAACTCGTCCTCCCAGACTCTTTGAGATCAGCAGAAAATCATGACCCGCCTCAGAAAATTCTTGAGCGCAAGCCAACCCGGCCATTCCCGCCCCAACAATGATCGTTTTTCCCTGCATTTTTTTTAGTGCTCCTTTTTATTATTCTATTATTCCAATAAGGTTATCGATTTAATAAAAAAATATCTTCCTTATTCAGGAAGACTAAAGAATCACTTGCTTCAATCAATGCTTTCATCATCTCAGGCACAGGTATCTTTCTCCGGGCAATCTTCACACTTAAAGCCATACGGGCAAGGCGTAAAACCCTTAACGAAAGCGGTCTCAAGCAATTGATGATATTGATCAATGGTTTCCAAATTCAGTGAATAGTAAACGCAGGTCCCTTCGCGCTTGCGGGTAATCAAATCCGTGGTGTGCAAGATCTTGAGATGTTTGGTAGCAGATGGCTGTGAAATACCCAATATCTCGGCAAACTTACTCACGGTCACCGAGCTGGCCGGGCTGGACCCCATGATCTTCATCATCTTCACCCGCTGTGGATCGGAGAGCGCATCATTGTATTCGCAAATCAAATTCACCAACCCTCTACTTCTTCCCAATGCAGCCTCCTTATTACCTTATAGTTATATTACTATATCGCTATACCTTCGTCAATAAATTCCGAGTAAAGATTCAGAATTAAAAAGCGGCCTTCTGACGAAGGCCGCCTGAACTAAACAAAAATCTTCAGCTATGAGAAACGTAGGCTTCGAGCATCAAAAGATTCTTTTCGCCTGACATCTGCACCACCCCCAAGAGCTGCTCCATGGAAGACATTTCCTCGAGCTGCTCACTGACAAACCAGCCCAAAAATTCACGAGCGATGTGGTTATTCTCGCTGATGGACAGATCAACCAGAGCATAGATCTTATCTGTCACTACCTTTTCCCAATCCAGCGCGGCCTTGACGACCTCTTCCGCCGAAGCAAAATCTGTCTTCGGGGCCGGAATCGCCGGAATCTTTACCGTCCCCCCGGCATCCAGAACAAACTGGACAAACTTCTGGGCATGCGTCCGCTCTTCGTCAGACTGTTTGCGGAAAAGTTCTGCAAACTTCTTCAAGTGTCGTCCTTCGAAATAGGCTGCCATGCTCATGTACTGATTGGAAGCTTCGAGCTCATGCCCAATCTGGTCATTGATCTTCTTGTTCAATTTTTCACTGATTAACATGTTTCCTCCATTTCTTCTTTTATACATCTAATTTATCAGATTTGCGTCAACAAAGCAAATAGGAGGATAAAACGCAGATTAATTCTTTTGTTTTCGCAAACGTTCCAAGAAAGTGAGATAAATGGCAATCGAACCGGCTACCGCCGCATTCAGAGATTCGATATGCCCCTTCATGGGCAAAGCAGCCACAAAATCGCAGGTTTGCCGCACCAACTGACGCATACCCTCGCCTTCATTGCCTACCACCAGCGCAATCGGACCAGTGAGATCCAGCTCCTCAATGGGGCGAGAATCCGGACCGCCATCCAAACCCACCACCCAGACGCCTTGCTTCTTCAGATCTTCCAGGGCACGGTTCAGGTTCGCCTGAGCAATCAACATGCTCTCGCTGGCCCCCGCGGAAGCGGTCACCACTGCCGGCGTTACCTCAGCAGCGCGGTGCTGTGGAATCAGGATGCCATGCACCCCAGCTGCCTCCGCTGTGCGCACCAAACTTCCCAAATTCTGGGGGTTCTGGATCACATCCAGCGCCAGCAAGAACAGATCTTCTTGCTTCTCTGCTGCAGCCGCCAGGATATCGCTGATATCCACATAAGGGTAGGCACTGACCTCAGCAGCAACTCCCTGCGGGTTTTCGCCCATTTTCAGCAATTTTTCGCGGGGTACCGTCTCGATGGGGATTTTACGGGATTGGGCCATTTTGCTCAGATCAAGGATCTTGCCCTTTTCCTCTATCCCGGCAGCAAAAAGCAGGCGAAACACCTGTCTGCGTTTCGCCTGAATCACTTCTGTCACTGGGTTACGCCCGGTAATCCATTCCTTCAAGAGCAGCTCCTATTTCCAGTGCCAGAGCGTGCCCTCTTTGCTATCTTCGAGGACAACACCCAACTCAGTCAAACGATCACGGACTTTATCCGAAAGAGCCCACTGCTTGTTTTCGCGCAATTCTCTGCGAATCTCGATCAGCAAGTTCACGAACGGATCGGCTGCCTGATTCCCCGACTTTTCTTCTTTCAAAGTCAGGCCCAGAACACCGGTTAAATCAAGGATCACCTCTTGCACCGGGGTCAACTCCGCATCCGTCGCGCCATCAGCGCGAACCTGATTGATGACACGCACCAACTCAAAGAGCTGCGCCAGAGCGCCCGCCGAGTTAAAATCATCATCCATCGACTCGATGAAGCCGGCTTTGCAAATTGTGACCTGGCTGGCCAAATTTTTCAAGGACTCCTGCGGAGCGCCTTTGGCTCCCGGCAAAGCCGGTTTCAAACTGGAGCGCAAACGTTCGATAGCCTTTTCAGCCTGGTCAAGGATTTCTTCAGAATAAGAGAGTGGATTGCGGTAACCAGAATTCAGCACCAGCATGCGCAAAGCATCAGCGGGGTGATGAGCCAGGAATTCTTCAATGGTCACCAGATTGCCCACCGATTTCGACATCTTTTCGCCGCTCAACTGCAGCATTCCATTATGAATCCAGTAACGGGCAAATGGCTTGCCAGTAAAGCTCTCGCTCTGGGCGATCTCATTTTCGTGATGAGGAAAGATCAGATCATTGCCCCCACCGTGGATGTCGATCTGCTCACCCAGGTGATTCAGATTCATGGCTGAACATTCAATGTGCCAGCCCGGACGGCCCATCCCCCACGGGCTTTCCCAGGCGGGTTCACCTGGTTTGGCGCTCTTCCACAGCGCAAAGTCCATCGGGTTTTCTTTGCGGTCATCCACATCAATTCGAGCCCCAGCCTGCATTTCATCCACGCGGCGGCCAGAAAGCTTGCCATACCCCTTATCCTTCAGAACGCGAAAATATACATCGCCATCCATCGGGTAAGCAAAGCCTTTATCGATCAAGCCCTGGATCATCTTGATGATCTGGTCCATCTCGCGGGTGGCGCGTGGGTTCACCGTGGCAGGCAAGATATTGAAATCTTTCAAATGCTGTTCAAATTCATGGATGTACATCTCTCCCAACGCAAAGGGATCCATGTTCATCTGATTGGCCCGAGCAATGATTTTATCATCGACATCGGTGAAGTTCATTACGTGGCGAACATCGTAACCGCGATACATCAGGTAACGACGGATGATATCGAAAACCAGCGCTGACATGGCATGACCAATGTGAGCTTTGGAATACACGGTCGGGCCGCACACATACATGGCCACCTTGCCGGGTTCCAGAGTAACAAAATCATCTTTCTTTCGTGTCAGTGTGTTATAAACCTTTAAACCCATCGAATCTCTCCTCTAATGTTCGCCGTTACTGGAATCTTCGGGTCGAGCAAAGATCATCCGACCCGCGGCAGTCTGCAATACTTTCGTGACCACTACCAGGATCTCTTTCTCCATGTATTCGCGGCCATTTTCTACCACCACCATCGTGCCGTCATCCATATAGCCCACTCCCTGACCAGATTCGCGGCCTTCCTGAATCACGTGGACTGACATGATCTCACCGGGGAGCAGCACTGACTTAACCGCATTCGCCAGTTCATTAATATTCAAGACTGTGACCCCCTGCAATTCCGCCACACGGTTAAGATTGTAATCATTGGTCAAAATGGGGCAGCGCAACTGGCGAGCCAGTACTACCAGCTTATCATCCACCTCACGCATTCCTTCAACATCAATATCAGAAATCCGCACGGGGATGGTGGGTTCCTTTTGCAAAGCCGCCAGCACCTCCATACCGCGGCGTCCGCGCTGGCGGCGCAAGGCGTCAGGGGAATCAGCGATATACTGCAGTTCATTCAGTACAAAACGGGGAATTAAAAGCGACCCGGGTAAGAAACCGGTGCGGGTAATATCAGCGATCCGGCCATCAATAATGACACTCGTATCCAGCAAGATAGTACGATTATCCGCCCAGTTGGCATTACCAGCAGCGGGCTCCTTGTTACTGCCCGGGCCTGCCCCCTTGAACGAAGAAAGGATCGAAAAGAGGTCATCCTGACGGGTAACAAAAACCGCCACCCCGAGGTAGCCAAAGACCAGTACACCGATGAAAGGAAGAATTTGGCCAAAAGGTTTGGGCAGCAACGAGATCGGGAAGGAAAACAGCGCCGCCACCAAAAGGCCCGAGATCAATCCCAACAGAGAAGCGCTCAAGGTCTGGGCAGAGACGCGGGTCAAGACAGATTTGACGGCGCGCACCGGGCGGGTCGTCACGTAGGGGGTCAAGATCAACCCTACCAGAGCTCCTAACAGCCCAAATGTGAAAGTGTATTGTTCGACCGTCAACATTCCAGGAACGGCATTGGAATTAGCCGAAATTCCCAGATTCTGCCCCCAGACTACCCCACCAATGGCAAGTACGATCATGCCAATTAAACGAATGATAAATTCAATATTCATGATAATTGCTCCAAAATTAATGTTAATGTTCTAAATAATAGAACGATAATTCCTCTACTCATAGCATAACACTTGAAATTACCTACGTCAAATCATGGAAGACATTTTATATACAATATTAATAAAAAAACCTCGCACATTTTATGCGAGGTTCACTTGAGTGCCGGAGGAGGGATTTGAACCCTCATGAGCGAATGCTCACTACGCCCTGAACGTAGCGCGTCTGCCAATTCCGCCACTTCGGCTGGTTACGGGCTAAATTCTACCAAAATTTGATGGATTGTCAACCTTTAGACCTCCTCGAAAATGAAACTGGCAGAAATGCTATAATTTAAGGGTTGCGGCAGGCGTGTTTCTTGCAACAGTAATTCCATCTTCTCGTGAGGCAATCAACATGTCCAGAAATTCCTCTACCGACCTCCGTCCAACTCCTCCCCACTCCGGCAGTGATGAAACGGAGCACCTCGAGAACGAGTTACGGCTCACTCTCGAAGAAATTGCCCACCTGCGCAACGCGCTGGCAGAAGCCAAGATGAAATATACCCGGCTGCAACGGGAAGTTCCTGACAATTCCTACCCGGCGCCGGACGATTTCGAAGCATTGGCCCAATTTATCCACGAAATGGAACCGCTGATGTTCACCCTGGCCAACTACCTGGATATGCTTGAAAGCCAGACCATTGGTTCGTTGGGCTCCTTGCAGCTTCGTTTTCTCGACCGCATGAAGAAAACAGTCACGCAAATCCAGCAGCTCATGGAAGATTCACTGACAGCCGGCAACCCCATGCCCCTGCAAACTGCTGTCAGCTCAAATCTGGTCAATCTGCAGGAAGTGCTTCAAGAAGTGCTGAGCCAGAAAGCCAGCGAAGTAGAAGAAAAATCGATCAGCTTACAATTACAGTTCCCCGAGACCCTGCCCAGCATTTTGGGTACTACGGATGATCTCTTTCAGGTCATCGATCAGATTCTGGAAAATGCTCTGCAAGTCACCCCCAATGGAGAAATGATCCAAATCTCCGGGAAGAAAATCAATGAAGAACACGCCGATCAAGTGATCCTGTGTTTCAGCGATAGCGGCGGCGGCATCCCTGACGAATTGATCACCGGGCTGTTCTCCATCCGCGGCAAGTCGGCTATCCCCGGCTGCAGTCTGAATCGTTCGCAGCTCATCAAACTCAATGCCTCGGTTCAGGAGCAGGGAGGAATGCTGGAAGTCAAAAATATTCCTCAGCATGGGACAAAATGGATCATTCATTTTCTTTTGATCAAAATTACGGAAGCTGTGGAGTAGAATAAGCGGGTATGTTAAAGAAAGTCTTTCTTACCGTAATTGTTTGCTCATTCCTTCTGGCCGGCTGTGTCAGCGGATATTCCGCTCTGCAACAGGCCACGCCTATTCCTTTCAGCGACCTGCTGCTCACCACGGTCCCAACGGCCACTCCTTTCCAGCCCATCCCGCCTACCCCCACAGCCACCCTCATGGCAGTCCCCAGTGCGACCCCACTGCCCACCGGGACAGCCCTGCCCCAGTTTTCCACCCCTGATGCCAACAGTCTGGTAATGGCCACCGGGCAGATCAACATTCTGATCCTGGGCTCGGATGCGCGTGCTGACGGTGGATTCCGCACCGACGTTATCATGCTGCTTTCTCTCAATGCCACAAAAGGAACTGCTACTTTGACCTCCTTCCCGCGAGATCTCTACGTTAGCATTCCCGGGGTCGGCATGCAGCGGATCAACACTGCGCAGGAATACGGCGGTTTTTCGCTTACCCAATCAACCTTTTTCTATAACTTTGGGTTCACGCCCGATTATTACATGATGACCAATTTCAACGGATTCAAGAGCATCGTGGATACTCTGGGGGGAATCGATGTCAATGTAGCCAGCACCCTCAAAGATGAATGCAGCGTCCGTTCGCTGGTAGATGGCATGGGGTACTGCACCATCCCGGCAGGGGTATATCACATGGATGGCGAAACGGCTCTCTGGTACGTACGCAGCCGCCACTCTTCCAGTGATTTCGATCGTACCCGCCGCGCCCAGGAAGTCATTACTGCCCTATTCCAGACGATCGTCAGTGCTGACGGACTGAATCACGCTGCTGACCTCTACAGCGAATTCAACTCCAGCGTTGAGACCAACATTCCCCTGACCGAAATTCTTTCCCTGCTGCCACTGGCCAACCAGATCGCCAGCAACCCGGCTCTGGTACGCCGCTATGCGATTGGAGCCGCGCAAACTTACAATTACATCGTTCCCGGCTCGGGGGCAATGGTTCTTGTGCCCGATCAAACCGCAGTCATGTCCATCGTTCAGCAAGCCCTGAATTGAGCGAACTTTTCAGCAGTGAAATTCAATACAAAAGGATACACGAATAGTTGACATTCGCCGCTGAATCATGTAAACTATTTTGTATATCTACACGAAGATTTACGGAGGCGTTCTATGACCACACCGGTTGAATCCCATATTACCCCGGATACGCTGCTCAGCCCGGCCATCCAGGCCTGGCAATACTACTTGAATGATCAGGGCCGTTCTCTGTTTACCGTCAAGGCATTCATCGGTGATCTCAACTTGATGGCCAGCTATTTTCCGCCCGACACTAGTATTGGCAGCGTCACCACGGAACAGATCAACCGATTTCTGGATTGGATGCAAAACGAACGCCCCGTCCCCTGCAGCCCCAAAAGCTATTCCCGCCGCATTACCTCGATCAAAGCCTTCTTTCGCTGGCTGACACAATCGGGTCGTCTCACGACTGACCCCGCAGAAAAAGTGCTGCAGCAATCAGTGATCAGCCCGCTGCCAGAAGTGTTAACCTCCGAAGAGCAGGAAAAAATTCTGAAAGTAGCTCAGGATCAGTTCGAGGGCGCCAAATCAGATGCCCGTCCTCTGGCCCTGCTGCGGCTGCTGCTCGAGACCGGGATTAAAAAGGGAGAGTGCCTGGCCCTGAATACGAATCATCTCGAACTGGAAGACGAGGCAGCACCTTTCCTGTTTGTACGCTACCCCAGCAACAACAGCCGCTACAAGGAACGCAAAATCCCCTTATCAAAACGATGGGTAGAGATTTACCGGGTTTACCAGGCTCAGTACAAACCCATTGATCAGGTCTTTCCCTGGTCGCCGCGGCGACTGGAGTATTTACTGGAAGATATCGGGGTAGCCGCAGGGCTGAATAAGCATCTTTCCTTCGACATGTGCCGCTGGACTTCAGCCTTAAATGACTGGGTTGCCGGTGAAGACCCGGACACGATCCGACAAAAGCTGGGAATTTCCAAGATCCAGTGGCGCGAGATCAGCAACAAACTCAAACAACTGGCAGAGAACCAGCATTAATCGATTCTGAGCAGAGAAAACTTGAGAATTCGCCGGGTAGATTCGCTCACCCTGGCGAATTCTGCTTGACGCAAACCCGCCACCCATAACACACGGCCCTCCGCGCGCAAGACTGGCCAATGGCCGCGCGCCAGAAGAGGAATGTGCTGGTTCGTAAAGTAATCCCCTACCTTCATCCACTGCCCGCTCATTCCGAATGGAGTAAAGCGATCCCCTGACGCCGGCGGCGTCCACTCGAATTGTTCCGGGAGGGAATCCGCATCGAAACAGGCCACCTGCGGATCACAGTCAAAAGTAATTTCACCGGGAGCAAAAATTTCTCGGCGAATCTGCCAATGCCGGCTCAAACTTACCTTTTCCTCAGATAAATGCCAGGGAAGAGATGGTCCAGAAAGCCAGGGCCATAAATCTCCCAGATCGGCGCCGTCTTGGTAAAGCAATAGATTTCGCCCTTCTCCAGGAGCCAGAAAAAGGGACTTCAGCAGCGGTTTGCCCAACCTTGGATTCTTCTCACGGGCAAACGACAGCCCCGCCTCAACCACGGAAAACGAAATGTCGCGAATTTCCCCGCGCAATTCAATCATCCAGTTGCGCAGAATACGGCGCTGCAAAACGATATCCAGCTTCAGAAAACGTTCGCGAGACAGCAAAAAAAAGCCCTCTCCCTGCCGCAGCAGCACCTGCTTCTGGGCACGCTGCGCCGCTTCTTCCAGGAAGCGATTTTCTTCCGCGAGGATCTGCCCAGTTTGCTCCAGGTGTAATCTGACCTGTGGGTTGTAATTCTCGAGCAAAGGAATCAACTCGTGGCGAATCCGGTTGCGAAAGTATTTGGTTTCAGAATTAGTCTCATCCTGGCAGAACTCAATGGAATTCTCGGCACAGTAGGCTTCGATCTCTGTACGCGAAACCTGCAGCAAAGGACGCACAATGGGAATATCCAGCGAAAAAGCCGGGTTGAAAGAACGGTACTGCATTCCTTTTAATCCAGACATGCCTGACCCACGCAGCAAGTGCATGAGCATTGTTTCGCTCTGATCATCCGCCTGATGCGCAACTGCCAGAGCCTGTGCCGAATGCGCCGCCGCGAACTGCATCAAAGACCGATAGCGCAAAATACGCGCCCCTTCTTCGAGAGAGAAATGAGAATTCTGCGCGAATGAACGCACATCGACCCGTTCAATTTCTAAAGGGACTCCCCACTGCCGGCAAACCTCTTTCACTTGTTCCTCATCATGGCCCGCCGTCTCTCGCAGTTGATGATTGACGTGCCCGGCAATAACGGTGTATCCCAGGCGATGCAGCAAATGCAGCAAACACAAACTATCGGGCCCGCCAGAAACGCCCACAGCAATTGGTTTCTGTGGGTCGAGAAGGCATTTATCTCTTAAGAGGCAAGAAATCTCGATGAGATCCATAACGCGATTATAGCATTAGCAACAAAGTGTTTCTTAACGGAATTTTTCTTGCAGCTGCCCGGCATTTATGCTAGACTTTTTAAGATATAAGAAAAGGTTGAGATGCCAGAAAAGATACTGATCGTCGATGATGATGTAGAAACTCTGCGCTTGGTGGGATTGATGCTGCAGCGTCAGGGGTATGAAATCGTGGCTGCAGATAATGGCAGCCAGGCCATTTCCATGGCCAAGCGAGAGCTCCCGGACCTGGTGGTTTTGGACGTGATGATGCCCGACATGGATGGCTATCAGGTCACCAAAATGCTGCGCAAGATGCCTGAAACCGCGCTGGTACCCATTTTAATGTTCACCGCCAAGAGCCAGGTCGACGACAAAGTCGCCGGCTATGACGCCGGGGTAGATGATTACCTGACCAAGCCAGTTCACCCGGCTGAACTGGTAGCGCACATCAAAGCCCTGCTTTCACGCATCCGCTCTCACCCCGCTGCAGAGCCTGAAAAAGCCAAGAGTTATATGATCGGCGCCATGTCCAGCCGAGGCGGGCTGGGAGTTTCAACGTTCGTCCTGAATCTGGCCAACAGCTATGCTCAATTGAATAAAGGGACCAATGTCGTTGCCGTGGAATTACGCCCCGGTCAGGGAACCTGGGGATTCGATCTGGGTTTCAACAACCCGGAAGGGCTGAATAACCTGCTGCAAAAAAAGCCCAACGAGATCACCCCGGATCTGGTGAACAAAAACCTGGTTGCTACTACTTTCGGTGTCAAAATTCTCATGGCCCCCATTTCGGCAGCCAAAGTAGATTTTGCCACTCTAGGAGATTCACTGGCAGCAATTGTAGCCGCACTTGCCAAACTGGATGCGGTCATCTTTCTGGATATTGGCACCAACTTTTTGCCTGGGTTTGTGAAAGTCTGTCAATTGCTTGATAACCTGATCCTGCTGACCGAACCACAACTGGTCACGGTGAAGCGCACCAAAGTGCTCTCGGAGCAATTGGAGTCAGCCAATCTGAATGCAGGGAAGGTGATCGATCTGGTACTCTACAACCGGGTTCGCGCAGATGTTCAAATGAACTCGATTCAGGTCACCGAAGAGATGGATGGCATGCCCGTGGCCATCATGGTTCCGCCTGCACCCGAACTGGCCAACCAGGCCGCTCAACGGCACCTGCCCATGATCAATTTGCAACCCGATGGGCTGGTGGCACAACAATTCAATCGCTTCTCTGAAATCTTAACCGAACGCGTCGGACAGAAAAAATAAATCCGCTACATCGACCGTGCTCCACGTCGGCCAAACTGGCGTTCCAACAAATCCACCGAAAGATGGATCATTGTGGGTCGCCCATGCGGGCAAGTCCGCGGGGATAAACAGGCCTCCAGGTCACGGATCAACTGCTTCTGCTCATCTGGAGAAAGTACCTGCCCGCCTTTGACCGCCATTCGTTTACAAATTCGCGCGGCCAGACGTGTCTCGAGTTCATTCGCAAGCGGAGTCTCGTCTTCTTCGAAATCTTCTACCACCACCCTGACCGCTGCCGCCGGATCTTTCCCGATGAACATCTCGGGAATGGCACCGATGCGGAAAGCGTGAGCGCCAAACTCCTCCACCTGAAAGCCTAAATCTGTCAATGCGGGGATGGCCTCGCTTAAAAGGTGCGCGGTAGATGGGGGCAATTCCAGCACGACAGGTTCGAGTAATTGTTGGGAGTGTAAATTGGCTTTTTGTTTCATCATCTTCTCGAACAATACTCGCTCGTGAGCCGCGTGCTGATCGATCAGATAAAGCCCATCCGGGCCTTCGGCGATCAGATAAGTGGCCCCGATCTGACCAATCCAACGTAGCAACGGAATTGAACCGCTGGGCAGAATCGAAGGCGCCGACACGTTTTGAGAATCTGCCGTCTCCACAGAAACAGGGACTTCTCTGGCTCCCCAACCAGCCGGCTGATCCGCAGAAGGCGTTGCCGGCTCATCAAAATTCCAGGCCAGCGGGGTATGAACGAGTGGAGCGGGCTCAGTACGCCAGGTATTGGCATTCATTTGCGGCACCGGGGAATACGCCAACAGCGCCCGCCGGACGGCACGCTGCAAATGGGTAAATATTTCATCCGGGTAACGGAAACGTACTTCCGCTTTAGCCGGATGAACGTTGACATCTACCTGTTCAGGCGGCAAATTCAAAAATAAAATCGCAATCGGGTAACGGCCTACCATCAAAAAAGTCTGATAAGCCCGCATCAGCGCCGTAAGCAAAGTAGAATCCTGCACCCACCGACCGTTGACGAAAAAAGTAATCTCTTTACGATTCGAGCGGGTTTGGGTGATGGGGCTGATGTAGCCGGTAATTTGCATCTCGTCTTCGGCGAAATCCACTTCCAAAAGCTGTTTTCCCAGCTCTACCCCATACAATTGGGTCAAAATTTCACGATGATCGCCATTACCCGCGGTGTGCAGCACCGTTTTCCCTTCCTGGATCAAATGAAAGGATTTTTCCGGGTAAGCCAAAGCATAGCGGGTCACCAGAGCATCAATCTGCTGACGCTCTGTCTGTTCTTTTTTCATAAACTTCAAACGCGCCGGGGTATTATAGAAAAGGTCCTCAACACGAATCACGGTGCCGGCTGGGATGCCTGTATGAGACAGCCCCACCGTCTTGCCGCCATCTACAATGATCTTGCCGCCCTCAGTCTCTTCACAAGTGCGGGAAATCAGCGAAAAATGGGAAACCGAAGCAATCGAAGCTAATGCCTCGCCGCGGAACCCCAGGGTACGGATGTGAAACAGTTCTTCGGCCTGACGCAATTTGCTGGTAGCATGCCGCGCCACCGCCAGTTCAAGCTCATCTTCAGTAATTCCGCTGCCATCATCGCTGATCTCGATCAAACGCTGACCAGCACCTTCCACCCGTATCGTGATCCGTTTCGCGCCGGCATCGATGGCATTTTCGAGCAGTTCCTTCACCACAGAAGCGGGGCGCTCCACCACCTCGCCGGCAGCAATTTGAGAGGCAATTTCATCAGGTAAAATTCGGATACTCATACGTCAAATTATATCTTACCCATCGAGTACTTTCCTGTATTTTTGTCGAATGAAGGTATACTTTTAGAATGTTTTTTGAGACGATTCTTTTCGACCTGGATGATACGTTATATCCCGCCTCAAGCGGTTTATGGACCGTGCTGCAAAGCCGTATCGAATTGTTCATGACAGAGAGAATGCATCTGGCCCCTGACCAGGTGCCGGCCCTGCGCGAAGAACTGTTTCGTAAGCATGGTACTACCCTGCGCGGGCTTTCGGAGCTGTATCACATTGATGAACAGGAATTCCTCGATTTCGTCCACAACGTTCCCCTGGCCGATTACATTCAACCCAACCCCCGGCTCAAAGCGGTACTGAGTCAAATGCCCCAGCGCAAAATAATCTTTACCAATGCAGATTCCAACCATGCTACCCGGGTCATCAACGTACTCGAATTGCAGGGCTGTTTTGAGCAAATCATCGACGTTCGTGATATTCACCCCTATTGCAAACCGCAAAATGAAGCTTTTCTAAAAGCACTCGAACTAGCCGCCATTCCCCAGCCTCAGAAATGTTTGATGATCGATGATGCTCCGCGCAACCTGATTGCCGCAAAAGCCCTGGGAATCAGCACCGTCTTGATCGGCAACCACCCCAGCCCCGAACCCTTTGATCATTACATTAACTGCATCGATCAAATCGGAAATGTGCTGCAGGAATCCTGAATTACTCGACCAAAAATTCATTTATGATTAACCAAGGCGTGTTAATGTAAGTGGATATGATATTGTTGCCATTGTAGGAGATCGATATGAATAAAACTGGCAGAAATATATTAGTGATTTTTCTGGCACTTTTTTTGTTAGCCGGTGCCTTTTCTGGGGGATTACTGGTAGGATGGCTGATCCCGGATAAAACCGCGCTCGAAAGCTCTCTGCAAACCAGCTTAATGACTACGCCCACTTCCAGCACTTCGCAAAGTGAGCAGACTCTGTTCGACCCATTCTGGCAAACCTGGCAGATCGTGCACGACCAATACGTCGACCAGCCGGTGGATGACACCAAGTTGATGCAAGGGGCCATCCGCGGCATGCTGGAATCGTTGGGAGATAAGCACACTTCCTACATGGATCCAGAAGAATACCAGCAAGCAAATGCCTCACTGGCAGGTGAATATGAAGGCATCGGCGCTTACGTAGACGCCACAGGGCAATATTTGACCATTCAAAACCCGATGCCCGATTCCCCGGCAGAAAAGGCCGGCTTGATCCCTGGGGATGAAATCACCAAGGTGGATGGCAAAGACATGACCGGCATCGACCCCAGTATTGTGCTGCAGTCTGTGCTTGGCCCCGCTGGTACCTCGGTAACCCTTACCATCTACCGCCCGGATACAAAAGAGACCTTCGACGTCTCCATCACCCGCGAAAAAATCCAGCCCGTGGATGAGCAGGTGACTGGCAAGATGCTCGATAACGACATTGCCTACATTTCTCTGCCAACTTTCGGCGACAAAACCACCGATCAATTGAAAGAAGTGCTGAACACCCTGCTGGCAAACAACCCCAAGGGATTGATCCTTGACTTACGAAATGACGGCGGCGGCTATCTCAAAACAGCTATTGAAGTCGTTTCGCAATTTATTCCCAGCGGTGTTGTCATGTATGAAGAAGAAGGCAACGGAACCGAGAACACTTATAATGCTATTGCCGGTGGTTTGGCAACGGATATTCCACTGGTCGTGCTGGTTGACGGCGGAACCGCCTCTGCCGCAGAAATCACCGCCGGTGCCATTCAGGATTATGGCCGAGGCACGCTGGTAGGAGATACTACTTACGGGAAAGGCTCAGTGCAAAACTGGATCGAGCTCGATAACAGCCAGGGAGCCGTACGTGTGACCATTGCCCGCTGGCTCACCCCGAATCGACGCCAAATCAATGGAGTCGGCCTGACCCCAGATTACTCGGTAGAATATACTGAAGATCAGAAAAATGCCGGTATTGCTGATCCACAGCTGGCAAAAGCAATCGAATTACTCAGTGAAAGCAAATAAGTTGTGTTATTATTGGTAGGCAAAATCGATTTATCTGGATTTAATTGACAGTATTTTATGCAGAGGGTATAATCCCCTTTCGCTGATATTTGAACCTGGGAGAGGTAAGTTATGGACTCGAATGTTGTGGCGGATACAGACCGCACAATGGAAATACGACCAAAAACACAATTAAGTGGTAAGGTAACAAAAATCAAACTGGCCGGAGCTGTGGTCGATGTGGGTCTGGGAAAGCCAGCCGTTTTGCACATCTCGCAGATCGTCGCACCAGATAATGCACCAATCAAACGTGTCGAAGATGTTCTGCAAGAAGGTCAACAAATCGACGTGTGGGTAAAGAAAGTGGTTCGCAAAGACGAGGAAGAACGCGTCGAGTTAACCATGATCCGCCCGCTCGATCTGGAATGGCGTGAAATCAAAGTAGGGAACGTAGTCAAAGGCAAAGTTGTTCGGCTGGAGAAATTTGGCGCGTTCGTTGAAATTGGTGCTGAACGACCGGGTCTTATTCATATCAGCGAAATGGCTCATGGCTATGTCAAGCAACCTTCTGATGTCGTCAAAGAAGGCGACGAGGTAGAGGTTCAGATCATTGACGTCAACCGCCGCAAGAAGCAGATCAAATTGAGCATGAAAGCCTTGCAGCCTGAACCCGAGCCAGAAGTCAAAGAGAAAACAAAATTCACTTCTCAACCCCGTCCTGAAGGTGCTCCCAAACGGGAAAAGAAGACCACGCGCAAACCGCGCAACAAGGGCGATGAAGATAACACAGCTTTGCTCGAGTCCATCAATGAGCCGGCAGACGAAAATGAACCGACTTATATGGAAATCGCCATCCGCGAGGCCATGGAAAAAGCCAAGGATCGCAAGAAGAAGGCAGAGGAACGAAAGTCCAAAGCAGTCTCCCAGGAACAGGAAGATTTGCTCTCCCGAACCCTCGAAAACAAAGTTCAGACCAACTAAGCAACCTTAAGCCATCCCTCAACCCAGGGATGGCTTTTCTTTGGGAAAGTTCCGTTTTGTGCTAAACTGAATAAGATTGGACGGTCAGGGAAAATGACGCAAAAGGGAATGTTGAATATCATCAGGTAAATTGTGAGGAGGAGTCGGCAAATCGACCCTCCTCACTTCTTTTAAATTAAGGAGTGATGAATGACAGCCAAATACATTTTCTTTACCGGCGGTGTGGTCAGTTCGGTAGGCAAGGGGGTTACAGCAGCAGCCGTCGGCCGTTTGCTTAAACAACGCGGATTTAAGGTTGCCGTTCAAAAACTGGATCCCTACATCAACGTAGATCCGGGCACAATGAGCCCTTACCAGCACGGAGAAGTTTTTGTGCTGGATGACGGTGCCGAAACCGACCTGGATCTTGGCCATTATGAACGTTTTATTGACATTCGGTTAAATAAAGTCTGCAACATCACTACCGGGCAAGTTTATGCCGAGGTGATCAGCGCTGAACGCCGCGGTGATTTTCTGGGCGGCACCATTCAGGTGATTCCACACATTACCAACGAGATCAAACGCCGCATTGGGCTGGTAGCCAAAACTACCGGGGCAGAGATCATCCTGGTGGAAGTGGGCGGCACCGTAGGAGATATCGAGAGCCTGCCGTTCATCGAAGCACTGCGCCAACTTCGTTCAGATCTGGGCCGCGAAAACACCGTTTTCGTCCACGTGACCTGGCTGCCCTTCATTAACGCTACCGAAGAGCTGAAGACCAAGCCCACCCAGCATTCGGTGCGTGAATTGCGTTCTTATGGTATCTCCCCTGACGTCATCGTCGCCCGCAGTGATTACCCGGTGGATGAAAGCCTGCGAGAAAAGATCGCCCAATTCTGCGACGTGGAAAAACGCGCCGTGATCCCGATGGTCACCGAACCGATTCTCTACGAGATTCCCCTGCTCCTCGAAAAAGCCCACGTGGCAGATTATTTGATGGAGCGTCTTAAGTTGACCGAACCGCACGCGCCTAACTGGACGGCTTGGGAAACCCTGGCCAAAGAAACCCGGGCCAAGAAACCCAAGGTCTCGATAGCGCTGGTCGGAAAATACGTTGAACTGCACGATGCCTACATCAGTGTACGTGAATCATTAAAACATGCTGCATTAGCGCTCGGCGTCGAACTTGATCTAAAATGGGTTCATTCTGCCGATCTCGAAAAAGGGCGCTGTATGGACGTGCTGGAAGGGGTCAACGGTATCGTAGTCCCCGGTGGATTCGGCAGCCGGGGTATCGAAGGCAAAATTCTGGCCGCCCACTTTGCCCGTACTCACCAGACCCCTTATCTGGGCCTGTGCCTGGGCATGCAAATGATGGTCATTGAGTTCGGACGATTCGTGTTAGGCACAGACAACGTTAATTCTTCAGAATTCGACCGGTCGACTGCCAACCCGGTGATCGATTTGATGCCCGATCAGCAAGGCATTACCGCCAAAGGCGGTACCATGCGTCTGGGGCTGTATCCGTGCCAGCTGCAGCCGGGCTCAATCGCACGCGATGCCTATGGCACCGACGTAGTCGAAGAGCGCCACCGCCATCGCTTCGAATTCAACAACAATTATCGCCAGCTCTTCAACGAGCATGGCATGGTATTCTCAGGGCTTTCCCCGGATGGGCGTCTGGTAGAGATCGCCGAAATCAAGGATCACCCGTTCATGCTGGGCACGCAATTCCACCCAGAATTTCTCTCTCGCCCCACCCGACCCCATCCCGTTTTCGTGGCCTTCATGCGGGCTGCCTGTATCAAAGCCGGGGTCAAATACAATGATCCCCCAGAAGTACTGGAACCATAAGCGTTCCGGGAAGTTTCGTATTATACTAAGGACGATAGAATCGCTTAATAGGCGTTTATGCGCCTGCAATACTAGTCAAAGGATTGGTGAAAATGGATACAGTTATTGAATCAGTAACAGCGCAAGAGATTCTCGATTCCCGCGGTAACCCCACCGTTGAAGTGGAAGTCATCCTCGGGGATGGCTCTTGGGGCCGCGCGGCCGTTCCCTCCGGTGCCTCTACCGGTGTGCACGAAGCTCTGGAGCTTCGTGATGGTGATAAAGGCCGCTACAAGGGCAAGGGAGTACTCAAAGCCGTCGATAACGTCAACAACGAAATCGCAGAAAACCTGCTCGACTGGGATGCCACTGAACAGATGGCCATCGACAAGATGATGATCGACCTGGATGGTACCCCCAATAAATCCCGTCTGGGTGCCAACGCCATCCTCGGCGTTTCACTGGCTGTTGCCAAAGCCGCCGCGAACTCTCTGGGGCTGCCCCTGTATCGTTATCTGGGAGGCGTCTACGCCCACACCCTGCCCGTCCCAATGATGAACATCCTCAACGGCGGTGCTCACACCGCCTGGCAATCCACGGATGCACAGGAATTCATGGTCATGCCCTTCGGTGCTTCCTCCTTTGCTGAGGGTTTACGCTGGGGTTCTGAAATCTACCACACCCTGAAAGACGTCTTGAAGGCTCGTGGTTACGCTACCCTCGTCGGTGACGAAGGCGGCTATGCCCCCGCGCTGAAAGCCAACAATGAGGCTGTGGAAGTGATCCTCGAAGCCATCGAAAAAGCTGGCTACAAAGCGGGCGAACAGGTTGCCATTGCTCTGGATCCGGCTGCCTCCGAACTCTACGATGAAGAAACCCATCTCTACAATCTGCGCAAAGAAGGCAAGAAGCTGACCGGCGAGCAGATGGTGGAATTCTGGAAGAACTGGCTGCGCCAGTACCCGATCGTTTCTATCGAAGATGGCCTGGCCCAGGATGATTGGGAGAGCTGGAAACTGTTGACCGCAGAAGTAGGCGACAAGGTTCAGATCGTCGGCGACGACCTGCTCGTGACCAATCCTGAGCGCGTCCGCCGCGCCATCAAAGAGAAGGCCTGCAATGCCTTACTCGTCAAAGTGAACCAGATCGGTTCTTTGACCGAAACCATCGAAGCTGTCGAGACCTGCCAGCGCAGCGGTTGGCGCGCCGTCACCTCCCACCGCTCTGGTGAGACCGAAGACGCCACCATTGCCGACATTGCTGTTGCTTTCAACACCGGTCAGATCAAGACTGGTGCCCCTGCCCGCTCTGACCGTGTGGCCAAGTACAATCAGTTGCTGCGCATCGAAGCCGAACTCGGTGACACTGCCAAATATGCTGGTTGGGCTGCCCTTAAGGCACGCGAGTAATTTTTCTGAACGACTGAAAATCCGGAACCTGTTGGTTCCGGATTTTTTATTTCTGGAGAAAAATCAATATTTGCTGAATCGTCTGTTCTTGCTGCTCAGTGCGGCTGATCGTTGCTGTCAAATCGCCATTCTGTGGCCCGTACCAGCCAAATTGAGCATGATTGCCGCCGTGAATTTCGAAGAATTCGGCATCTTGCGGAAGCAGAGACCGGCTGGCTGCAATTTTATCTGGTGTTGCCAGCCCATCGTTGGAAGCCGAAATCGAAAGTACCTTTCCAGAATAACCGGAAAGATCATCACTGGTTGCCGGGTAAGAAGCCAGAAAAATCAGACCGGCGAATTGATCGCGATGCTGATTGAGAAAATGAGCCGCCATTGAGCCTCCAAGCGAATGTCCCCCAATGTACCAGTATTTTATCGTTGGGTAAGTCTGAAGCACCTCAGCGGCCTTCTCAACGCCAAATACAGCCAAATTCAACGGCATACGCGGAATAATTACCAGGATCCCCTGCTGAGCTAACGCATGTGCTAATGGAGCATAAGCCCGATAATCTACACGCCCTCCTGGGTAAAAGATCAACCCGGTGCTGGTCGCCTGGCTTTGGGGAGCAAAGATCAGCCAATCGCCAGTAGTGACTTTTACCTGTTCATCGCTTTGCAAAGCCAGCATGGCTTCAGACATGGGGCGTGCTGGAGTTTCTCCCCACACCACAAAAATCATACTCAGGAGAAAAATAACCGCCGACATTCCAAGAAGTATTTTCTGCCAAAGTTTCATCTTCCACCTCAATGGAGGCAATCTTATTCGATTTTTGAACTTCTTTCAAACTTCGGGGAATAAAACCTTATACAAAGCGATGCTCAATCTCTCACAAGCTGCAGCGCCTGGTCCCAGACCTGATCAAACATAGACATGGTCAAGCGGCCCGTCTGGGTATTCTGGCGGCTGGGATGGTAAGAAGCCAGCAGCCAAAAGTCACGTTCCTGGGCTTTGACGCAGGCCAGATGCGCAAAAGGCTGTTTGGCAAAGTGCAAGCCGCGCTCTTGCAAAATTGACTTCATTTCATCGTAAGCAATTTTGCCTAACGCCACGATCACCTGCAATCGCGGCAAAAGATCAATCTCAGTTTCAAGGTAAGGACGGCAATTGGCCAACTCAGCCAAGGTCGGCTTATTCTGTGGGGGCACACACCGCCCAACTGCAGTGATAAAGAGACGATGCAAAGTAAGCCCATCCGCCCGGTCGAGGGCAAAAGGCTGGCTGGCCAGGCCATGCCGATAAAGCGAATCGTAGAGAAATCGACCCGAATCGTCGCCTGTAAACATCCGCCCGGTGCGGTTTGAACCATGTGCCCCGGGGGCCAATCCCACGATCATGATCTGTGCCTGCGGATCACCAAAACCGGGCACCGGTTTCCCCCAATATTCGCAATCGCGAAAAGCCCGGCGTTTTTCAACCGCCACCTGTTGGCGGAAAGCCACCAGGCGCGGACATTTTTCACAGGCAACGATCTCTTCGTTCAATTCAGTGAAATTCACCGGCATTCCCCTACAGGATCAACATGGCATCGCCGAAAGAATAGAAGCGGTACTCCCGCTTGACGGCTTCAGTATAGGCATGCAGGATGGTCTCCCGCCCGGCAAAAGCGCTGACCAGCATGATCAGGGTCGATTCGGGCAGGTGAAAATTCGTCACCATCGCATCCACTACCTTGAACTGGAAACCAGGCAAAATGTAAAGTCGAGTCGGGCCGCTAATGGGAGCCACTTCTCCCGCCACCCGGCTTTGTGAAGCTGCAGATTCCAGGGTACGCACGCTGGTCGTCCCCACAGCGATCACCCGATGACCTTCTCGATGGGTCCGGTTAATCAATTCGGCCGTCGCTGGCGTCACCTCGCACCATTCCGAATGGATCTGATGTTCCGAGGGATCATCCTCAGTGACCGGCGCAAAAGTATCCAGCCCTACATGCAGCGTCACACGAGCAATATGAATCCCCTGCCCCTCGAGTTCCTGCAGCAAACGCGGTGTGAAATGCAGCCCAGCCGTAGGGGCCGCGGCAGAACCAGTCTGAGCCGGGTCCGCATACACCGTTTGATAGCGATTGGCATCCTTCAGCCGCTCGTGAATGTAGGGAGGAAGGGGCATTTCCCCTACCTCAGGCAGCAGCTCTTCGAGCGAAGAAGAAAACTGCACCACACGATGGCTGCCTTCCAACTCTTCGATCACGGTAGCCGTGGGCCCATCCTGGATCAGCGCCTGTGCTCCCACCGGCATCTTTTTTCCACCCACCAGCACTTCCCAGGTGTCAGGGGTAAGACGTTTGAGCAACAACAACTCCACTTTGCCGCCAGTCGGCCGGGTGGCTCTGATACGGGCCGGGATGACCCGCGTCTGGTTGACCACCAGCAAATCCCCAGGGTGCAGATAACGGCTAATATCATGAAAGATCGCATCTTCCAGAGTGCCGGTCTGGCGATTCAATACCATTAAGCGCGACGAATCGCGTGGTTCTACTGGGGTTTGAGCAATCCGCTCAACCGGAAGGTCATAATGAAAATCTTCAGTTCGCATGATCCTACTCTATTAAACGAGGTTGTTTTTCCTGGGCAGGATACTTCTTGCCCAAATGATCGTAGGCCTGGCGGGTCGCCACTCGCCCCTGCGAGGTGCGTTCCAGAAAGCCAAGCTGCAGCAAATACGGCTCTACTACATCCATAATCGTATCCGGTTCTTCACTGATCGAAGCCGCGATGGTCGATAGCCCCACCGGACCGCCATTATATTTATCAATCACCGCCAACAGCACGCGGCGATCCACATCATCCAGGCCCAGGCCATCTACCGCCAGTAAATTCAAGGCTTCCATGGCACAATTGCGATCGATGCAGCCATTGCCGCGCACCTGAGAAAAATCGCGTACCCGGCGCAGCAAGCGTAAAGCTACCCTGGGAGTACCGCGCGAACGACGAGCGATCTCGGCAATTCCTTCCCCGTCTGCCGTTACGTCGATCAATTGAGCAGCCCGACTGATAATCAACTGCATGGCAGGCTGATCGTAATAATCCAGGCGATAAACCGCGCCAAAGCGAGCCCGCAGCGGGGAAGTCACCAACGCCAGGCGGGTCGTCGCCCCAATGACCGTAAAACGGGGCAGTTTCAGACGGATGGAACGGGCGGATGGGCCTTTGCCAATCACAATATCGAGAGCATAATCTTCCATTGCCGGATATAAGATCTCTTCCACTGCCCGCCCCAGGCGGTGAATCTCGTCGATAAACAGAACATCACCAGCCCGCAAATTGGTCAGAATGGCAGCCAGATCCCCGGCACGCTCAATGGCAGGGCCAGAGGTGATCTTAATGTTCACCCCCATCTCATTCGCCAGAATATGCGCCAGGGTGGTTTTCCCCAATCCGGGAGGTCCATAGAACAAGACGTGATCTAGAGGTTCTCCGCGCTGGCGCGCCGCCGCGATCAAAATCTCCAGGTTTTCCTTCACCTGATTCTGGCCAATCAAATCAGCCAGACTGGCCGGCCGCAGGGATTGATCGAGACGATCATCAGGTTTGAGATCAGGGTCTGTGACTCTCTCTTCTTTGTTCACCATAACCCTGATTATACCCGCAAGTGTCTTTTCACAATCAGCGAGAGAAATATTTTCTGATATTGCCAATTTAGCCATTCAGGCTATAATAGACAAAATTTCAAGGAGCAATTATGCAAAATGTCTATGTTTCCAAACATCCACTGATTGCCCATAAGCTGGCAAAATTGCGTGATGTCAACGCAGACCCAAGAGTGTTTCGTGAGCTCGTTCGCGAAATTGCAATTTTATTGGCTTACGAAGCCACCGCAGATATGCAACTGGAACCGACTGAAGTCCAAACCCCATTGGCGAAAACAGTCGGTTCTGTTCTTAAAGACAAGATCGGCCTGGTACCCATTTTGCGCGCCGGGTTGGGAATGGTCGAGGGCTTCTGGGAGCTCATTCCCGGCTGCGAAGTCTGGCACATCGGCATTTATCGTGACGAACACACCCTGAAACCGGTGGAATATTACAACAAGCTGCCCACCGAGCCGACAGTCTCCATGTGCCTCATCCTTGACCCAATGCTGGCCACGGGTGGTTCCGCCACTGCAACCGTGGAAGTGCTCAAACGCTGGGGTGTCAAGAAGATCAAGTTCGTCGGTTTAATCGGAGCCCCTGAAGGGATTGCTCTGATGAACAAGACCTACCCAGACGTCCCCATTCACCTGGCTGCCATCGATGACCATCTCAATGAGCATGGTTACATCCTCCCGGGTCTGGGAGATGCCGGTGATCGGCAATTCGGCACCGCATAATTTATTGAAAAAGAGGCCTCCAGTTATTGGAGGCCTCTCGTTTTCAAGTAGAAAACTATTTTTTCGCTGCGGTCACAATCGTCACAAAATCAGCCGGTTTCAAACTGGCCCCACCCACCAGGGCACCATCGATATCCGGTTGCTTGAAATATTCAGCCGCATTGGCAGCAGAAACTGAACCGCCATAGAGAATGCGGATGCTCTGGGCAGCTGCCTCGCCCCAAAGCTGGCTCATTGCCGGTCGAATTGAATCTTTCAGCACGGCGTTGGCCCCTTCCGCGGTAGCCGCTTTGCCGGTGCCAATGGCCCAGATCGGTTCATAAGCCACCACAATCTTCTCGGCATCCGCGGCAGCAATGCCCGCGAACCCGGCCAGAATCTGGCGGGTGACCACGGCTTTGGTTTCACCAGCATCGTATTCCTTTTCGGTCTCGCCCACGCACACAATCGGGGTCAGTCCCATGGTCAGGGCAGCCTTTACTTTTTCATTGACTGTTGCATCGGTTTCAGCAAAATACTGACGGCGTTCAGAATGCCCCAGAATCACGTACTGGCAGAATTCTTTCACCATCTCGGGAGAGACTTCCCCGGTATATGCCCCGGAAGCCTTGAAATGCATATTCTGGGCACCCAGACCAATCTCGGTATTCTTCAGCAGGTCGTGTACCAACGGAAGAGAAGTAAACGGCGGGCAAACGACTCTTTCGACATCCGAAATTCCCTTCAACCCCGGCATCAGTTCATTCACCAGGGCTACTGCCTGAGCGGCAGTCTTGTTCATTTTCCAGTTTCCAGCTACTAAAGGTCGACGCATGATTGCCTCTTGTGAAGTAGATTTTTATAAAGTCGCCAGGACTCTATTTTATCGGTTTATTCGTTCATTATAGACGAAAAATAAAAAGGTGGAGATTTTCTCTCCACCTTTAGATCAGTTCGATAAGCCAGAGGGCGATTGAGCTTTTTGTTTCGAAATCACAATAGCCCGTTCAGCCGATTGGAAGAGGCTGGCACCCGCTACCATGAAAAAGGAGACAGCAGAAATCAACTGCCAGACCGGGAAGGCAAAGTGATGTTCCCGGAAGAGGAAAAGCGATGAGGCCAAAATGTAAGTCCCCATCAGCAGCTCAACCGCAGTGATCGGCGAGATGGGCAATGAGTAGCTGTTCTTGGCCCAATTCTCATGTACGTCCTGGATATTGTACTTGGGAGTCCGTTCAAAAACGCCGCTTTTCGAAGAAAAGCCCGTCAGAATGCCCCAGGTGCAGTTCACCGAAATTCCAATCCCCATCATGGTCAAAAATGGCAAAGTCGCAATACGCTTGAACCAGTTGGGATTGAACTCAGTTTTTGCCAGCGAGTACAAGAAGACCGGTCCCAAAGACCCCAGCATGGTCCAGCCAAACAGGGTCAAAAACTTAGGGATGAGCAATGAAACGGGAAAGGTAAGGATCATCACCAGCAAAGTCGCCGCATAGGGCAAGAAAAGCATGCCCAGATGAATCACCCCCATAAATTTCGTCCAGAAGGGAATGCGAGCGCGAAGCAATTTCCAAATCAATTTTTTGGAGACCTGGAAATTCCCCTTTACCCAGCGTACCTGCTGTTTCTTAAAGGCATCCATCTGCGCAGGCAACTCTGACATCACCACGATATCCGGAGCATAAACGTACTTCCAACCCGCCATTTCAGTGCGGAAGCTCAGATCGATATCCTCGGTCAAGGTATCTCCCTGCCAGCCACCGGCTTCTTCCACAGCAACCTTACGCCACATTCCGGCCGTGCCGTTGAAAGACATAAGCAAACCTGAACCTGCCCGGGCCGTCTGCTCCACCACAAAATGAGCATCCAGAGCCATGCCAATCAGATGGGTGATGAAATTGTAGTGGTTATTAAGATGCCCCCAACGGGTCTGTACAAAAGCGACCTTCGCATCTTGAAAGAAAGGCACCACCCGCTTGAGCCAATCGGGCTGAGGTAAGAAATCGGCATCAAACACGGCCAGAAAATCTCCACTGGCCTGCTGCAGCCCATTCTCGAGAGCGCCAGCTTTGAAGCCGGAACGATCATTACGGTGCAATAACTGAACATTGCACCCTTCAGCTTTGTATCGGGCTACCAGACTCGCCACAACTTCCTTTGTCGAATCTGTGGAATCATCCAGCACCTGAATCTGCAATTTCTCTGCGGGGTAATCCATGGCTGTCATGGCCTTGAGCAAACGATCGATCATATAGCGTTCGTTAAAGATCGGCAACTGAATGGTCACTTTGGGCCATTCCTGTTTCATTTCCGGGGTCGGCGTTCCCCAGATTTTTTTGCGATTGATCAAATAAAGAATGCTCAGTACCAGACTATTCAAACTAAACAGAAAAATCAATACCAATGAAATCGAATAAAGGACCTTTAATATTATTGTAAACACGGCGTAATTCTTCTCTCTCTAAATAACTCGATATACTTCTCATAAACGTTTGGTTATATCGCGGATTCTTAAGAGCATGATTAATTTCAGGTAAAATTCATCCTTTTCGCTGGTATTTTTAACAGGTTGACGAAGAAATTTATTACGAGTATTATAAAATCGTCAGGCTGACCAGAGGATCGCGAGGCATCAATGCCTCGAGGAAAGTCCGCGCTCCGCAGAGCAAGCTGCCGGGCAACACCCGGAGTGAGGATTCTACGGAAGAACTTACTGGATCGGGCCACAGAGACATACCGCCCCCACGGGTAAGGGTGAAAAGGTGGCGTAAGAGACCACCGGCGCTGCCGTAATGCAGCGGCCAGGCAACCCCCAGCTGGAGCAAGGTCAAGCAGGGATAAAGTCTGCGGGTTCCCGCAGCGGGAAGCGGCTCGTTTTCTTTTGAATCCCGGGTAGACCGCTTGAGTGTGCTGGCAACAGCACATCTAGATAGATGGTCCTCATGGAGAGTGCCGTGCGCGAGCATACCCGCTCTCTACACAGAACGCGGCTTATCGGCTGGCCTGACAAAAAAACTCGAGAAAATCTCGAGTTTTTTCTTTGCCTATTTTTCTTCATACATCCAGAGATGGCCGGCTTCCTGCTTCTTCTTTTCTTGATCGCAAACCGACCCCAAAGCACAATATTCACACGACGATTGCCCTGGATCATAAGTTTTCAATAGACCCGTCCGCCGCAGATGGTCCATCATAGCGCGCACCATTTCTGGGGTTGTCTCCAGCTCCCGGGCAAGCCGGGTGACATCAAAACTGCCCCCCTCACGAATCAATTGCAGCAACCGTTCGAGCATAATTTCTCCTATACCAGTAAAGCCACGTGATAGACGATCATCCCCATCACCGTGGAAAGCACCAGGAACATCAGCACACTGAAAGCCGTCCATTTAACCGAATTCGTCTCCTGACGAATTACAGCTACAGTCGCCAGACAGGGAATAAAAAGCATCGTGACCACTAAGAAGGAGAGAGCGGTGGCGTTGCTGAACGTGCTTGCCAACAAAGTCGCCAGACCAGCTCCCTGCGTATTGCCAAAGAGGACGCCCAGCGTAGCAATGGCATTTTCCTTCGCAGGGAAGGAGCTGAGCAGCGCCACTGTCAAGCGCCAGTCGAACCCCATCAATTTACCAAACGGTTCGATCCATTTGCCAAAGATGGCCAGATAACTGGTATCGATATTCCCGGCAGGAAGGTAAGACAGCCCCCAAATCACCATCGAAGCAATCAGAATGGTCGTTCCCGCTTTCTTGATGAATGACCAGGAACGCTGCCAAACCAGCAACCCCACCGTGCGCAGATTGGGAATGTGGTAAAGCGGCATCTCCATGATGAAAGCAGAGCGCTCGCCCTTGAAAATGATCTTGTTGAGCAACACCCCCAGAATCACCAGCAGAATGATCGAGAAGAGGATCAATCCCCACGAAACCAGAAAAGCGTTCTTCCCAAAGAAAGCTGGCGCCAGAAAAGCAATCACGGCCATGCGCGCAGTACAGGGTACCAGCGGAGCAATCAGGATGGTCAAAATACGCGCCGGCCAGGAATCAATCACACGTGTTCCCATGATCGCCGGCACATTGCAGCCAAAGCCCAAAAACAGCGGCAGGAAAGACTTGCCGTGCAAACCCATCATGTGCATGATGTTATCCATCACGTAAGCCGCACGCGCCATGTAGCCAATATCTTCCAAAAAGCCGAAAGAAGCAAAGAAGATAATCAAAATAGGCAAAAAGGTCAGCACAGAACCTACCCCGCCGATGGCCCCATCAACAATCAGCGAGCGCAGCCAGGCGGGAGAATTCGTCATTCCCTGACTGGCCCAGGAAGCCAAACGGCCCACGACAGCTTCATCCAACCAGGCCTGAGCGGGTGAGCCAATGGTAAAAGTCAGCCAAAAAACCAGCCCCAGAATCCCTGCCAAGATAAACAATCCCCACACTGGATGAGTAGCAATACGATCGATCCGCTCAGTGATGCTGATCTGCCCCATCTTAGGCTTTTTCACACAACGGCGCACAATATCGCCAATCCAGTTATAGCGGCTGGAAGCAACGGCCACCATTGCGTCATCATTCTCGCGCAAAATCTCGCTTACTGATTTTTCGATTTCAGGAGGAAGGGACGCCTTCAACTTTTTGGTGATCTCAACATCCCCCTCCAGCAGCTTCAAAGCCGCCCAATCTGCCGGATGATCTTGAGGAACGTACTGCGCAATTTTCTGTTCCACCAGATCGATCGCGTCAGCTACATCTTTGCGAATCTCGGGGACATTGGGGTGAACAATCGTTGGATGCTCGATCACCTCTTGTGCCTTCTGCAAAAGATCACGCACACCCAGGGCTTTGGTAGCTGTAATGGCAATCACCGGCAAATTCAAAGCCTGGCTGAGTTCCTGCGCATCAACGGCAATTCCCTCTTGCCTGGCAACGTCCATCATGTTCAAAGCCACTACGATGGGAACGGGCAAACAGACCAACTCCGAGACCAGATACAAACTTCTTTCCAGATTGGCCGCACTGACCACCGCAATGACGATATCCGGTTTCTCGGTCAGGATAAACTCACGAGTGATCACTTCTTCGGGTGAGTTAGCCGTCAAACTGTACGTTCCGGGCAAATCAACCAGGTGATATTCCCGCTCATTAAAAGAAAAATTCCCGCTGCGCTGCTCGACTGTTTTTCCCGGCCAGTTGCCCACATGCTGATTTAGACCTGTGAGCAGATTGAAAAGGGTAGACTTCCCCATATTCGGTTGACCGGCGAGTGCAATAACTGGAATTTTGTGACCTTTTGCATCTTGAGTACGAATCACTTCTGCAGTGGAGCTGGAATGACAATCGCTCATTTCTTTTCATCCTCGTAAACAAATATCTTGGCTGCCTCTCCCCGCCCCAAGGCGATCTTCATTCCGCGTACGGTAACGATCATGGGGCCATGCCCGAAGTTCTGGACAATCTCTACCCCGGTGCCCGGAGTAAATCCCAATGAAGTCAGACGACGGTTCAGCTCATTTCCCTCATGTAATGCTGAAATAATCACGTTCTTGCCACTGGGTATTTCTGAAAGGTAAACCTCATTGAGGGAATTTTGCATTACAACCTCCGCAAAGTCTTGATATAATGAATAAGAATAATGTTATGAAATTAGTATAGGCTAATACGAAATATTAGTCAAGATTATGCAGCAAGAATATGGGAAAGTAAAATGACAGATCAAACAATCAAGCATAGTCAAACCATCGAAGATTATCTCTCGCTTATTTACGTCATCGAAAGAGACGGCGAACCTGTCATTGGTGCCCGCCTGGCTGAAATATTAAAAGTATCCGCCCCTACTGTTACCAATACTCTGAAACGCATGGCCCGAGATGGCTTAATCACCCAACAAGAAAACGGCACCCACCTGACCGAAACCGGTTGGGATGCTGCGCGCCTGATCATGCGCAAGCACATGCTGATGGAATGGATGATGCTTAAAATGCTTCCCTGGTCAAAACTGCACAGCGAAGCTCACAATCTGGAACACGCCATTTCGCAGGAAGCCGAAAATGCTCTCTACGAAGAATTAGGGCACCCCAAGACCTGCCCGCATGGCAACCCTCTGCCTGGATGCGAAGATGCCGTCGAAAAATGGGTGCCTTTGACCGGGCTCCGTGAGGGAGATCGTGGAATTGTCCGCAGAGTGCACGAACTGGCAGAAGAGAATCTCGAACTGATGGATTTTTTGGAACGCAAGAAAATTCTGATCGGAACCCCTATTACGGTCACCGAGATCTTGCCTTTCAATCACACGATCACGTTGACCATAGAAAAAGAGCAGATCACGCTGGGGTTCACCGTGGCCCGCTACATCTACGTTGAAAAAATCGACTAAGCCTTCAGGGAGTGCTGACCGAAAAATCTGAGACGGAAACCTGATTCGACCACCAGGTGCGCAACCCGGCTCCCCCACTGGTATAGGAATTATCTGTGGCCGTCATCACCTGTGTGCCATCGATATAAGCCGTATAAGTATTCCCTACCACAGAGAGGGTCACTTGATGGGGAGCATAAAAGTCAAAACCCGCGGGTGGATTTGAAACCGCAATTGGGGTTGAGATTTCCGTTCCATTGGCGGAATATTTGCGCAAGACGAATTTATTTCCGTAACCTTCATCTAGCTGAAAACTGTACCCTGCATAACTGCTGCCGGAAGGGGTCAGGCGGAACATGATGCCATATCCGCCACCGCTGAGTAATTGAGCCGTGGTAGTAATTACGTAATCATTGGGCAAATTGCTCGTTTCCATGATCCGCTGGTCACCCGCGCTGGTGGTTACCAGATTACCGTCCAGCACGGACCAACGATTGGGGCCAAAAATCGACTTCCAATTTGAGAGATCAGAAAAAGTATCCGCAAAAACAGTGTTCGACTTATTCGAGAGTGTATTCGCTACACTCGTAAATAAGTCCCCCACATCGACCCCCGTAATCTTGAGCGCAGAAGCAGAAATGATTCCCAGCAAAAGAACAAGCAAAATGTACTCAACAAAGCCCTGGCCACGTCGGTAATTAGGCATCAATCCCAGCTTTATAAATTAATTAGATGGAACCTGCGTCGAAGCAATCGTGATCGAGCCGACAAAAACTTCGGCCCCATTCTGAATATCCACGGGCAATTCAACACCCTGCCCCTGATAGGCTACCAGCACCGTCTGATGGCCGTCAGGCACCCCTGACAGGCTGAAGCGTCCCTGTGAATCAGCAGAAGTGAAGAGAGAAGTATTCACCACATACACCTGAGCTGAGATGGGAGAACCCGCCGCGTTTACTACTGTTCCAGTCACAATTCCGTTACCGGCGGGGGAAGGAAAAACCTGATTCCCGAAGAGAGAAAAGGCCAGCAAAACCGCTGCAATCACCGCCAAGAGGATCAAAACCGGCTTCAGCTTATCCTTCTTCTGCTTCAGAGCCTGACTTTCAGCTTGTGCCTGCTGCTCTTCGGTGATCTCCTGCTGGATATCTTCGATTGTGGGTAAACCATCGATCTTCTTTTGAGCCATTTTCCACTCCAGGGTTAGCTTAACAGTGATTTTCTCACATTTTCAAGTTGAGGTGAAGTGAAATCCTCTTTCTTGGATTGCATGTCACTTGAGCTGAGCCGATAAGCCAGAGTCGAAATCGCCAGGCTGGTCTCGGATTTTGGAGCTACCGTCAAATAAGGATGCCCTTGATTGATGGCGCGGATCATATTCTTGCTATCGCAAGGAATTTCCGCCAAAATCTGTTTTTTGAGTCCGGCAGCAATCTTGGCGGTCTCCAACCCGGCTCCCTCAAAGGTATGGTTGAGCACCGGGAAAACCTTGTTGGCCGGGAAGCCCAGATCACTAAACACCTTCAAGGCTTGATAAGTAGCATTGACAGAAGCCAGTTCAGGAGTCAACATCAACAAAACGATCTCGGCCCGTTCCAAAATAGAAAGCACCGGATCCGTGAAGTGATTGCCGGCATCGATAATAAGATAAGGGGTCATGGTCAGCGCTTCCGGCCAAACCAGATCGATCAATTTGGTATTGATCAGCTCTGATTCTTCAACGTTGGGAGCACCTGGCATCAGCCAGACGCCAGTTTCATGCTTGAGCAACATCGAACGTAAGACACTCTCATCCACGGTGGGCTCCGCCCAATCGCTCAATGAAGTGATGTCCGAAACGGGGCGCAAATTCATCATCAAAGCACATTGGCTGACCCCACTGGCCATGTCCCACAGACAAGTCTCAATTCCCCAAAGCTGCGAGATCGCAATCGAGAGATTGACCGCCAGCGAAGAAACCCCTGAACCACCTTTCAAGCTGAAGACTGCGATCGACCGGGCGGAAACCTGAGCGATGGAAGTCTCGGTAGAGTGCTTGCGAGCCAACAAAGCCTTAACCCGCAATTCCAGCTCGGTCAGGCTGGCCGATTTGCCTAAATAATCATCCGCGCCGGCTTCAAGGCCCTCGACCTTATCGCGGGTATCTACATGACTGGTGAGCAAAATGATGGGGATCTTACTGGTTTCAGGCTGGCTGCGTACCCGGCGAATGAACTCGAAACCATCCATATCGGGCATGACCACATCGAGCAAAATCAAATCCGGGTGCTGAGAAGTCGTCGAAAGCCAGTTCAATGCTTCAACCGGATTATCATAAGCGGAAACCTCATAACCCAGCCGAATCAAGATCGCTTTTACTTTATATAAAGTGATCTCGCTATCCTCAACGATCAGAATATGGTCCTTGGGATCAGGCATCTTTCCTCCAAATTGAGTTATTGACGCTGAGAGTAGTAATCAGTCACTTTCGAGTAAGTCTCATCCAACTGGCTGATCAAGTCATCCAGTTCAGAAAAGCGACCTTCAAGGATCACATCTTCGATTGAGCGGCACAATGAAGCAACTCCCACCACCCCCAATTGGGCGCTGCTGCCTTTCAAGGTATGAATATGCGTCTTCAATTGATCCACGTTATTCGTGCGTAAATCAGCATGGATAGAATCCAGCATCTTTGGCGAATTCTTCAAATACATGTCGATCAAATCACGAGCCAGATCTTTCCCCTCATCCCCCATAAACTTGATGAATTCGTCCAACACATTTTCATCCACCAAAGGTGAAAGTGTCGTTGGCAGGGTTTCTGTCAGGGTTACCATTTTCTCTTCTCCAGTCCTTTTTAACATTTTTTCTACAGAGTAAAATGAATATGAAATGGATGTTAGGAATAAATTAATACTCGATAAGGTATTTGTTATATTTTAGCACCTGATATTTCGGTTCCCACCCAACGATTTTGTAAAGAAGGTAAATCTGAAATAACCGAATTAAAACAAAAAGCCGGTTTCCCGGCCTGATTTCTGATGCTGCGACTAATCCTTTTGCGCCGGTGCTTCATCCTTCTGTTCTTCTTTCAAAAGCGCTTCGATGCGGGCAATGACCATATCCATAGCTACCTCATTCAGCCCACCTTCGGGGATAATCACGTCTGCGTAACGCTTGGAAGGCTCCACGAATTCCAGGTGCATGGGGCGGACGGTACTGAGATACTGGGTAATCACGTTCTCAGTAGTACGACCTCTTTCGGTGATGTCGCGCTGCAAACGGCGGATGAAACGCAAATCAGCGTCGGTATCCACGAAGATCTTGACGTCGAACAGATCGCGCAGTTTCTTTTCGGCATAGATCAAAATGCCTTCGACCAGAATCACGCGCTGGGGTTTGACCGGGATCGTTTCCCCGGTGCGGCTATGATGAGTAAAATCATAGATCGGCAGCTGGATCGTTTCCCAGTTCCTCAAACGCTGGATATGCTCCACCAGCAAATCAGATTCCAGCGAATCGGGGTGATCAAAGTTGACCTGGATGCGCTGATTCAAGGGAAGATTGGTCAGGTCACGATAATAGGCATCATGGGGCAAATAAGCAATGCGATGGCGCCCCACCCGATTCAAAACAATATTGGCAACCGTAGTCTTGCCGGAACCAGAACCGCCGGCAACACCAATCACGAGGGGAGTAGATTTATTACTGGACATGCCCTCATTATACTTTAGCGAAGACAATCTCTCTACCCAAGAGAGGTTTAATTTTTAAGAGAATCTGCATATAATGGAAAAATGCCCACATTAACTCTCCCTCAAATCGGAATTCTCGTACTGGTCATTGTTGGCCTGATCGTGTTAATGCGCCTGATCCAACCCAAACTGAGCCCGGCCGAACGCTATTTGCTGCACGAAATTCAGCGCAAAAGCCCACAGGTGGATAACATCCGGCTGTACATGTGGATCAAGATGATCGTACACCCGGTTACCCAGCCCAGTGATCTGGAATATCAAGAGCGTTTTCTGAGCGATGCTGAGCAAATGAAGGTCATTCTGGAGCAAATGCAAAGCTTTGGAGCTGCAATCTTGTATCCGTTGTTTGGGTTCGAGGCCATGAACTGGCGTCTGGCCCCCGAACAGCACGATCCGCTGTTCGAGCGCATTGCCGCGCTGCTGATCATTCGCCGCTTCCCGCATACGGCAGAGGTGATTGAGGATTTCGTCGCCAAAGGGCCTGATACCCTGACCCGGCAGTTCATCGAGAAGAACTCAAATGCCTTTCCCCCTCTGAGCACCATTCAGCAGCGTTACCTTCATAACCTGGCTGCAGTACTCCAGATCATGGTCACCACGCACCGCAACGAGTGGTGGCCCGGTACCAACCCGGCCATTCAGGAATGGGCTGAATCCACCCTGCGGCGGTTAGCCAAAACCAGTGCAGATATTGATGTCTCTTTTCTGGAAAAACAATCCAATTCTGAGCCAAAAGCAGAGTAAAATCACTGCGGAGCAACCAAGAAATTTCTCCCCTTAAAAGTAAAGAGCCACCGGTGGGAGTCGAACCCGCGACCCGCCGCTTACGAAGCGGCTGCTCTACCAACTGAGCTACGGTGGCATCATTTATCGGCGCAAATTATATCAGCACCCGCACTGAAAAGGCAAGGTTATTCCCATGAATATTGCGATGCTTTCTTACCATACCTGCCCGTTGGCCACACTGGGAGGGAAAGATACTGGCGGCATGAACGTTTATGTGGCCGAACTGACCCGCCACCTGGGCCAGTTGGGAATCCACGTGGACGTATTTACCCGCTCACAGGATGAGCACGTACCCCACGTGGTACATAGCCTGGGATACGGCAATCGGGTGGTGCACGTGCCCGCCGGGCCAGAAACTCCCCTGCCGAAACCCCAACTGGCGGAATACCTGCCTACTTTTGCCGAAGCCGTGGCCCGATTCTCACAAGAAAAGGGCATCCACTATGACTTGATCCACAGCCATTACTGGATGTCGGGAATTGCCGCGGAAACATTGAAGGCAAAATGGGATGTACCGGTGCTGCAGATGTTCCATACGTTGGGATTGATGAAAAACCAGATTGCTCAGTCTGACGAAGAACGGGAAGGCGAGTACCGCATCAACGGTGAGAAGCGGGTGATGCAAATCGCTGATAAGATCGTGGCCGCCACCCCGGCTGAAGAAAAGCAACTCAATTCCCTTTATCAGGTACCACCCGAGAAAATCGTGACAATTCCACCCGGCGTCGATACCGCCCGTTTCTACCCGATCTCACAGGACGAAGCCAAAGAAGCAATCAACATCACCTGCAAGAACCGGCTGCTGCTCTTCGTCGGCCGCATCGAACCACTAAAGGGATTGCCCAACCTGATCCGGGCCATCGACATGATCCGCAAAAGCGGCAACCCCATCAGCCAACACTACTGTCTGGTGGTCATCGGTGGGGAACCGGACGCTTCCCCTGATACCATGACCCAGGAAATGGCCCACGTCAAAAAGCTGTGCAAAGAACTGGGCGTAGAAAACCTGGTGATCTTTTTGGGCAAAAAAGCTCAGGAAACGCTGCCCTATTATTATTCGGCCGCTGACATCCTCATCATGCCCTCGTACTACGAATCCTTCGGGATGGTGGCACTGGAAGCCATGGCCTGCGGTACCCCAGTGATCGCCTCACAGGTAGGCGGGCTGCCTTTTCTGGTGCAGGACGGCGTGACCGGTTACGTTGTCCCCGGCGGAAGCGCGGAAGCCCTGGTGCCCCCCTTGCTCAAACTGATGAGCGATGCGGATACCCGACAGAAAATGGGAAGCCAAGCCTCAGAATACGCACTGCAATATTCCTGGGACCTGATCTCCCAGCGCATTGCCGCAGTCTATCGGCAATTGATTCCCAATGTTGATTAGAAAGTCAAAAAGAGAAAAAGAAGCGCGCCAAAAACCGTGACTGCTGAATAGACACGGGTAGGCAATTCACGGCTGCGGAAAATAATTATCACCAGCGCGATCACCCCAATAAAGCCGGCGATGTACCGCAAAGCGGAATAGCCAAAATTAAAAAAGGGCGACCAGTTGACCAGATAAGAGAAACCCTGTTGATAGAGTTTCTCGAGCCAGCAAATCAGCAAAACAGCCATGGCAGAACGCATGCCCAGGGGCATCATTTTTTTCCACAACAAGGCCACGATGATCAAAGTAGTCAGCCAGAGGATCATACCTGACATCTGAAAAAGCTGTAAATTGCCCAGTTCTGCCGTAAAACGGATCACCTGCCAGAAATACAGCCCGGCAGCCATCCCATGCCAGGCACGCTGCGGTTCAGAAGTACGTACGACAAAGATGCGGTGCAGCTCAAAAGCCCCCAGCGCCAGCAGCAGGAAAATGTACACCAGCATACCCGGGCGGCCAATGAAACTATGGATCGGAACGGTCAACAGGGTCGTCAGCGCGTAAAGCAGAAAGAGCTTAACCGCATTGCCGATGCCATCGGTGATCTTGCTGGCTGATTCCGTGATAAATCCATTCATGGCGCATCCCAGATGAACAAAATAACAGCAATCTGGCAATTTTACCCGCTTTTCAGGGATTTGCCGGTCTTATTTCCCCTTTTTGTTCAATTTATCGGCACTGGTGAGAATTTGCCGGCCATAACGCTCGTGAATCTCGTCCAGCGCGCACAGCAAGCGATGCTCCTTCTCAGTGGGGGTCTCGAAAAGGCTCAACTGACGGGTGTTATCGGTTAGGCTGGAAACCCCCACTCCGATCAGGCGAATCTTCTTATCATGATCCCAGTTTTCCAGAAAAAGGGACCAGGCGGTCTCAAAAATCACGCCATCCTGATCTGTGGGCTGAGGGAGCGACACCTGACGAGTAAAGGTGGAAAAATCAGACCAGCGCACCTTGATGCGCACTACCCGGCCGCTGACCTCGCCTTTGCGGCAGCGAAAGGCCACCTTCTGGCTGAGGTCACGCAAGGTCAGCCGCAGATAATCGGTGGAATCCGTATCCTGATCAAAGGTCGTCTCCTGACTGATGGATTTCACTTCGCTCTCGACGACCACCGGGCGATCATCCAGCCCACGGGCGTGGCGGAGCAGATCACTGCCATATTTGCCAAACTTGCGCTCGAGAAAATCCGGCGAAGCCGCGGCCAAATCGGCCAGGGTACGGATGCCCAGGCCTACCAGCACTGCCTCGGTCTTGGGACCGATGCCCCACATGGCGCTGACCGGTAAGGGGGCGAGGAATTTTTCTTCCTGACCTGGAGGAACAATCAGGATGGCCCGGGGATAATCTTTGCCCACGCGATTACGAGCCTTACCAGTATCGGTAGCGATCTTGGCCACGAGCTTGTTGGTTGCTCCCCCCAGCGAACAGGGCAAATGTGTTTCAGCCGCCACACGCGCCTGCAGTTCACTTGCAATCTTTTCGATCTCGTCTGGCAAATCGGTTACATCCAGAAAAGCCTCATCAATGGACACCTGCTCAACCAGCGGAGTGTAAGAACCGATGATCTCCATCACCCGATGGGAAGCAGTGCCATAATCAGAGTGATGGTCAGAAATGAGAATAAGATCGGGGCACTGCGACAGCGCCCGCGCGGTAGGCATAGCGGAGCGCACCCCCCTGGCACGGGCAGCATAAGAACAACTGGCAATCACTCCTCGATGCCCAGCCCGGCCGCCAACGGCAAACGGCTTGCCCGCCAGAGAAGGATCCTTTAGCTCTTCACAGGCACAAAAGAAGGCATCCAGATCCAAATGAAGTATCTTACGCACGCCCATCCACACCTCCAGTTTCACAGCCCAACCGCGGCCAGCCCTTCCACGCCCAGCTTCGTGACCTCTTTATCCACAATCCACTTTTATTGATCGATCTCTCCCACACTCAATCCGATTAAAGTTCACACCTAGAGAGAATCACGAGAAAGATTCTTGCCAAGACTAAATCAACTCTAAGCACAACCCACTACAGTATGACATTATTTTGATTCCTGCTACAAATGAGCTGCTATTTTTTACAATAGAATTTTCGTTCTATATCTATTATACCCCATTGTTAACGTCGGTGAAGAAAAAAAGAGAGCCAGGGATTCTGGCTCTCTCGGTTAAACCGGTAAGTTATTTGGACATGGCTGATTTCAGCCCAGAGATGGTGGGAATGGCCGTAGGATCGGTCTCATAGGCCATGGCCAGGTAATAAGAAACATAATCACCGAACTGGACAGCCCGCCACAACTGCTCAAGATGAGTCTGGCCCGTGGCCATGAAACTATCCGTGCTGATGCCCTCGTTCATCATGATCTGCTGGGTCAGCTCAAAGCGGAGCTGATTACGGGGCAAATCAGACGTGGAGCGAATAAAGAAAGAGATGGCCTTCTGCAGCATCTCTTCGGGGAAAGAAATGCCCGCCAGAGTATTGTGGTCCGATTCGGGCAAAGCCTCAAAGGCAGCAACAGCTTTGGCAACCTCATTGATCTGGCACTTCCAGCGTCGCGCCACCGGGGCCATGTGACCCGCGGCAAAGAAAGTCGGGTAACGACCAACCAGCTGCCCGGCAGTGCGCTTGGCCGGGTTCTGGCTCAACGGACTTTCTGCACGTAGCGATTGCCGCTGTTCCTTGAGAGCCGCTACCGTTTGAGCCACGGCGTCGTTGACATCCGAGATCAGGCCCAGACGGTTGAACAGGGCCAACAGCAAACCATAAGAGAAGCCCACCGCTGCGCGCGGCTGCCCGGCGTGCTTGAAAGTCCAGGCCGGCAAACCGGCCTGTTTGGCCTTCTCGAGCAGCTTGCCGCCGGTAGAGATGGTCACGATCTGGCAATTGGACTGCACCGCCTGATCAAAAGCAGAAAGGGTTTCTTCAGTGTTGCCCGAATGAGAAGAAAGCACCGCCAACACCCCACGGCCCTTCGCCCAGGCCGGCAAACCATAATCACGCTGCACAAATACCGGCACCGGGCAAATATCAGCAAAGGTAGCCGCTACCAGATCAGCACCAATGGCCGACCCGCCCATCCCGGCTACCACCACAGAATCAATCTTGCTCATTTTCGGCAGATCAAGGGAAAGGCCCAATTTCCAGGCTTCTTCCAACTGTTCCGGCAAATGATCGATCTGAGCCAACATATCATCAGGATCGATCTTGGCAAACGCTGTGTAATCATCCAAGTTCATTTTTCTTCCAATCTACATAAGAAATAAAATACGAAAATCAGGCAATGAGAGTTTTCTCATTGCCTGAAGGCAAAACCAGCCTCAATTACTTGATCTTCTTGACCAGAGCGACGAACTCGTCCCACTCTTCCTGGAAGAAGTGTACCGTCACATTGTTCAGCTCAAGATGATAGGTCTTCTCCCCATCCGGCTCATCGGCAGTCCAAACCGAATAGTTATCGGTTTCAGCAATTGTCTTCATTACCAGATCGCTTTCTTCAGCCATTTTTGTGCTCCTTTTTACCTCAAGTTATTCTTTCGTTTTTTTCATGCGAGCGGCTCTTCGCTTCAAGAACCAGCCGCTGATTCTTTTACTCAATTCTTGCCAGCGTTCACGCAAAGTATCTTTAATGGAAGGCGGCGGAACTGGCAAAGCCATGTCCTCCCAGGGATCCAGGTCGGTCATTTTGCGGCTGATATAGTGCAGGAACAGCTTCAAAGAAGCCAGCACTGGAGCCGCCACCAATACCCCAATGAAACCGATCAACTTGGCACTCACGATCACCATGACCAATACCGCAGCCGGGTGCACTGAAAGAGCGCTGGACATAATGCGCGGACTGACAAAATTATCCATGATCACGTCCACCACGATCGCACTGCCCACAATAAGTAGAGCATAAGGGAAAGGCAGCAGGCCAAAAATCGTGGTCCCCTGAAAAAGCGCCACCAGACCGTAAGTCGTCCAGGCCACAAAAGGCCCCACGTAAGGCACAAAACGAGCCAGCCCGGCCAGCACGGCCAACGCCAGAAAGTAGCGCTCGCCTAAAGCTGCCAGCAGAATAGCATAGATGAAATAGGTCAAGACAAAAATGACCAATTGCCCACGCAGGAAGGCTCCCCAGATATTGGAAAGGTACACCTTCATCATCTCGAAATCGTACTCATAACGCGGGATGGTGAACTTGATCAGATTGGAACGGGTACCGCGCGATTCAACGGAAAAGAAATAAGAAACCAGGAGGGTAAATGCCGTCCAGGTAATGGTGCTGACTGCACCAGAAGCAATGTTGCCCAGCAACGTGCCAATCGAAGAAAGGATCGGGGAAAGTATCCCCTGTAAATCGGTCCAAAGCTGGGTAGCGTTGAGATTGGACAGATTAACACTGAAGGGGCCGATCATCCAGACCTGGCTGGTCAAGTCAGCAATCGTCTTTGGCAAATCCGTGACCAGCTTCTGCAAAAATGTCACGAGATTCTGTAATGGCTCGACCAGTGAAATGCCGCCCCAGGTTAATAAGCCGATCAAAATCAAAAAAATCAGCAAATAAAGGATTGTGGCGGCCGCGCGCCAGGGTAAATGAACTTTCTTGTGCAAAAATCCGGCCACCGGATAAAGCAGGTAAGCCAAAATGATGGCAAAGAGAAGCGGCCCCAGAATAAATTGAAACTTCCATATCAAAAAGCCAACCAGCACGACCAGGACCAGGGCAACGATCAGCTTGGTCGTGTTATTCCATTGCGGAATGGCTTCTTTGGGCTGTGAATCCATATTTCTCCGACTCCCGAATCAACGAGTAAATTATACGGTATATTTGCCTTAAAATCAGAGAGACCGGCACCCGCGCCGGTCTCTGGTGGATCATAAGCAGGTGCCTGCTTGAATGGCGTTGAAAAGTCCGGGGAACAAAGCGCAGTAACTGTTCGTCAAATCCACGATGATCCAGAGAATGATGCAAAAGACCAGGATCACGGCCAGGATGATGAGCAAGACCACCAGCCCCTTCGATTTCTTTTTAGGAGCAGGCATCGAGGTCATCGGAGGCGGCGGGGTCATGGAAGCACCCACTGGCGGCGTCGCTGGTTGCGACGGCGGAGCATAAGTCGGCGGTACCGCGGAGGGCGGTGTGACCGGCTGAGCCGGGGGCACAGCGACGGCTGGTTCGGGGCGAATGCGCGACACCACCACTGTAGCCGAGGGGTCTGATTCTTCAACCAGATAGTCAAGGCTGACCCGTTCACCAATAGTGATCTCGGTACCAGGTACCAACAAAGTCGGCGCGGTGATCCGCTGGCCTAAAATGAACGACCCATTGGTAGAGCCCAAATCTTCATACACATATCCTTCCCCCTGACGAGAAAGGCGGGCATGACGGCGGGACACCTCAGAATCATCGACGACGACATCATTATTGACATCGCGGCCTAAAAAGAGAACATCCTTCTCGAGGGAAAACTCACGATCTCCCGTTGGGCCATTCTTGAAAATTAATTTGTATGATTTCGCCATGTGCATCTCCTCATTTATCTGTTTAAGTTTAACAAGGGGGGAAATGAAAGTCAATCCAAAGAACAAAGTCTTTTAATCAAAAAACCCCTGAAACGAGGTCAGGGGTAATGAGCAAAAAAGTCCCCGCCGTGCCGTGTGCTGCGTAGTTTTGAACCTGCAAAATGCAGGGTGGGATTGTTTGCAGTCATTCTGCCTTGGCCAAAGCCTATCGCATCATTCCTGGCAGGAGCAATCCCGTTTTTTGGGTGTTGGCTCAAAACCGGTGATGCAGCATCACGCACACAGCAGGGTATCTTTCTTATACCATGTTTAAACCAAAATGTGTAGAGCACTTTCATCCTCTAGAAAGCATGATTCAGTCGTTTATCAGGAAGGCAATAAAAATCTCACTGCGCGGATAATTCCACCAACCAGGCATTTTCAAGCTGGTTCAGTTGTAAGCCGTATACCCCATAAAAATCTGGCGGATCAACCACTCTTGAGTTATTTACAAACTCTGGCTGTGGGATATCAAACAAAACAGCCAATTTATCCATCCCATAAGTACGGATCAAATAATCCGCAAACGAAGCAAATTCCGTAAGCAAGATATCGCGGTTTTGAATACAATCCTCTGACTGAGCATAAGCTTTCTCCATCTCCAGATTCTGAACAAGGGGCAAATAGGAACCCTCACGCAAAAATCGTCGTACTGCATCGTCAAGTGATTCATTTTTCCAGCTTTGCCAGTAATCTTTCGCCACCCAGGTAGCCATCCCCTCATTCAAAGCAATACTGGATAGCTCTGGATACTTCTGAGCAATCAAGACATGCCCCAACTCATGAGCCAATGTGGCCATTATTTGTTTCTGACTGGTATCACGATCAGCATAAATCAGGATCAATGGCAGATTTTCATGATAGGTCGTACCACGGGCAGCGCATTTCTCGGTTTTAACTGGGGAAAATAAAAGTATCACCTTGCCTGTAAGAGCAGAATTGATTCGAGAGCTATCCTCTGCGTATACCTGTTCGGCATCTACCACCCAGGTCGCGGCATCCACCGGAAGATAATTCTCCTGAACATAAAACTCAAAATGCTCGCTGGTCAGTTCCTTGTGGCTGGTCGCGAGAAGTTCTGCATAACTATCCCGGCAGTTTCGCGGGGCAAATACCTGCTGCAAAAATTTCTGCAAAGTAGAAGTTTGAGCATAAGTCCTTTGCGGAATCAGGTAAGGAGTTGGGGTAGAAGAAAACGAAACAGAGAACTGAGCAGCAGGCATTTTTTCATGAACGGTCAGTGAAAAGATTCCCAGACTGATTCCGAAGGCCAACACAACGAACAGCAGAACGATCAATTGCTTTCTTTTCATACCAGTTGCATCCCCATTTATTTAAGTTTACCTTTTTTTGAGGCAGAATCAAAGAAACCGCCCGACTCTCTGTCTTTGGATTAACAAAGGTGATATAAAATAAAGCCATGCCTGAAAGCAAGCGTCTGTTCATTGCCATCGAAATCCCTGCTTCCGTGCAGCAAAATATTGGGACCCTCAACGCCGCCCTGCGCAAGGCGGATGATTATGGATTGAGCTGGGTCAAAGCCAGCAACATCCATCTAACGCTGAAATTTCTGGGGGAGTCCCCGGTCAGTACCCTCGAAAAAATTGAGGCGGGGATGGCCAACGCCGCGGCCAATAGTTCCCCATTCGAGATCACACTGAGCGGATGCGGCTGCTTCCCCTCCCCAGCCCGACCGCGGGTGTTGTGGCTGGGAATGCAGGCAGACGCGCGGCTCGGCCAATTGCAGCGCGGTGTAGACGAGGCCCTGGTCGGTGCTGGATTTGCCCGCGAAAAGAAACCCTTCTCCGCGCATCTGACTCTGGCGCGCGTGCCCAATTTCTGCCCAACCGCCACCAGCCAGAAAATCTATACGCAGCTTATCACTCTGGACACCCGCCATCTGGGGAGCTTCACGGCCACTGAGATCACGCTATTCCAGTCGGTGCTCAGCCGGTTCGGGGCGCAATATACTCCACTGTATCACTGCCGGCTGGGAAAATAGAAGCGAAATATGTTAAAATCAGTGAAAAATAATTTGAGGTGAACTCTGGACGCTCTAGAAAAAGCACACGCAATCGTGTCAGTATTGGAAGACAAAAAAGCCGAAAAGATCCTCCTGCTCGACATTCACGAAGTTTCTGGTTTTACTGATTATTTCATCCTCTGCAACGGTACCAGCGACCGCATGCTCTACGCGCTGGCAATGGCAGTAAAGGATTACGTCAAGCAAGAATTTCACCACACCGTCGACATCGAAGGTGATGCGCGCGATGGCTGGCTGGTGGTCGATCTGGGCGATACCGTTGTGCACCTGTTCAGCCCAGAATTGCGAGATTATTACAAGCTCGAACAATTGTGGGATAAAGGCAAGAAACTGCTGAGCCTGCAATAAAAAGTGAATCCGCTCCTGATGTCAGGAGCGGATTTTTTTACTTGAGATTGGCCAGCACTTCCTGGCTGTGACCGGCCGGCTTAACGTCGGCGTACACTTTGGTAATCTTCCCTGCGGGGTCAATCAAATACGAAGTGCGGAAGATGCCATCGTATTCGCGCCCCATCATCTTCTTGCGACCCCATACACCATACTTTTCGCAGATCGCGTGATCGACGTCGGCCAGCAAACTGAATGGTAAATGGTACTTGGCCTTGAACTTGGCATGAGAAGACATGGTATCCGCGCTGATACCGAGGATCACCACCCCGGCCTTTTCGTATTCCGCATAATCATCGCGGAAGTTACAGGCCTCAGTAGTACAGCCTGGGGTATCATCTTTGGGATAGAAATACAGAAGCACGTTCTTCCCTGTGTAATCGGATAAGCGTTGAATCTTCCCCGTCTCATCCGAAAGAGCAAACTCAGGAGCAACCTCATTTTCTTTGAGCAGCATATTTATTCCTCCTAATAATATCTAATTATACCAATTTGGTGCACAAAAAGCCAATTTTGCTGCCTGCATAAGCTTCTGGAGGAAAGAGCCTCAGCCCAATCAATTCTGATAAGGTAAGAGGGCAATAAAATCATTGAGGGAATACTCCTGACGCACTTCCATACGCACCAGGTAATACAGATCATCCAAATTGTGCTGATAAGAAGTACCCAGCCCGACTGCACTGGAATAGCCTGCCTTCGAGGTATAAGTGACCACCTCGGAATCAATTACTCCGAAAGGATAAGCCAGCGATTTGATCGGCACATTGAATTGCTGGTTCAATTTGAGCAGCGATTCGCGAACCTCATACTGCAAATTACCCTCGTTCTGAGTCAGATCGACGTGACTCATGGAATGACTGCCGATTTCCCAACCCGCCTTGATCAACTGATTGATCTCGTCAGCAGAATCGTACCCCTCCGCGCCAATCCAGCGGACAATGATATATACCGTGCCCACATAGCCATATTGCTGCATGATGGGCAGTGCATTCTTGACCACATCTTCATCCCCGTCATCGAAGGTAATCACCACCGAACGCTCAGGTATCGAACCGCCGTAAACGATGGCATCCGCCAGTTGAGAAATGGTAATCGTCTGATATTGATGGTCATGCAGCCACTGCATCTGTTCCGCAAAGGCCGCCGGGGGAACAAAATAGCGGTTGCCAGTAGCGTCCTCCGCAATGTGATGATACAACAAGATGGGCACGTTCACCGTCTGCCCAGGTGATACCGTAATCATGACCGGAGCAGGGGTCACCGTGGGTGCAGCGGTCTCCGTCGGAGCCGGCGTGGCAGTGGGCGGAATGGGAGTAGGAGTAGGAGGTAAAGTCGGCGTAGGCGTTTCTGTCACCGGTTTAAGCAAATTCCAGCCGGAAGAACTGCCGGTCTGCCCGGCAGCACTGCACGCAGCCAAACCGAAAATCAAAAATACCCATAAAAACGTCAAAAAAAGGCTTCTTTTCATTCGACCCCATTCAATTAGAAAATCAGGACATCCACCATTTCACCTGCCATTTTGCCAGCCGCATCTGGCTCGATATGCAGCAGCCCAGCGGCGTCAGCAAGCTGAAAGATCAAATTGCTCTTGAAAAAGATCGGCTCCGCCAGCCATTCTGCGCCCTGTGGTACAAGGCGGACCGGCAGCCACTCTTCTTTACCCACCTGAGAAGATAAGTTCACCGTCAAACGCGCCTGGAGCATGGGCCGCGGCGCCGGGTTGATCTCACCAAGCATCCAGGCAACCAGGGGCTTGAGGAAAAGCTCGGCGATCACCAACGCGCTCATAGGATTACCGGGCATACCGATGACCGGTTTGCCATTACACACCGCAAGAATGGTCGGCTTTCCTGGACGAATGTTGATGCCATGCACCAGCACGCCAGGTTGCCCCAATTCATGAATCAATTCGGCAGTGATATCACGGCTGCTGACCGAGGAGCCTGCGGTGATCAAGACCGCATCAGATTGCTGATATGCAAGACGGATGGACTGGCGTAATTGTTCCCGATCATCAGGAACAATCGGATAAAACTGGTAACGGCCTCCGGCGGCTTCAACCACTGCCGCCAGCGATTCGCTGTTAATATCCCGCACCTGGCCTATGGAGGGAATAGCCGTTGGGGGAACAACCTCGTCACCACTGGAAAGAATGCCGAAAAGAGGCTTTTGAACCACAGATACCTGCGTCACCCCCAAACTGAACAATCCGCCGACCTCCGCCGAACGAATCCGTTTGCCGGCAGGGATGACCACTTTTCCGGGCTTAACATCTTCACCTTTGAAGATCACGTTCTCCCCGGAAGTCACTGGGGTAAATACTTCCAGAACCAATGATGATAGGGCACGACAGTTTTCCAAAGCCACCACGGCATCCACCCCCTGGGCCAGCATACCGCCCGTATGGATCAAAGCCGCCTCGCCAGGGTGCAGCACCAACGCAGGCTCCGCGCCCATTGGCAGCTCCCCAACAATCTTGAGACGAAGGGGCAGGCTTTCAGACGCGCCAAAGGTATCCGCGGCCTGAACGGCATAGCCATCCATCGCGCTGCGGGAGAAGGCTGGCAGATATTCCTGAGCCACCACTGACTCCGCGGTCACCCGTCCCAGCGCGGATAGAGAAGGAATCCACTCAGCGCCAGGATGAACCTCTCCCAACGCCTGATAAAAAACAGCACGAGCTTCATTTACAGATTTGAGTTTGAGAAATTCGGGCATAGGTCAATGAATCCATAGTGTCATAGTCGTGAGATACGCCATCACCGCAAAAGTGCTGACAGCATTCAAGCGCAGCATCCACCAGTTGGGTTTTGCCCCCTCAGCAATCCGCAGCATTTGCGCCACCTGCAGCAAGCCAAAGGGCAAAGACAGCAAAATGGGCCAGGAAACAATCCAGGGGACGCGGATGAGGGTAAAAGCCCCGATGAGCACATAGGCCACCAAAATCGACAGATTATGCAGCGTCATCACCTGCTGCCATCCCATGCGGGTAATCATGCTGCCAGTTGCATGACGGGTGTCAAAAGAAAAATATTCGAGAGACAAAGCCGCGCTCATGGCCAGGTAACAAAAAGTCAGTGGAAAGGTCATCATGCCAACCAAAGCATGAAAAGAATCCGCCTGGAAAAGATAGGCAATGGAAGGAATCAAATTACTGATGAGTAAAGCGGTGATGAGTTCCCCATAACCGCGTTTTTCGAGACGCAGAGGCGGAATAACGTCCACATAAACCAGCAGAAGAGCTGCCCCGAGCGCCAGAATTTCGGGCAGGTTGACCTCTTTCTCGACAATCAACAAAGTGGTAACCCCGGCACCAAGCACCAGAGCTACCAGACCAATCTCGAGGAGCAAATAACGCGGGATCGACTGCAGGGGAATAAACGCTGGTTCCTCACCGCGAATTTCAGCAGAAAGACTGGCCCCGCGAATCTCTTCAGGAGAAAAGAAATAAGCCGATAGAAAATGTTTGGCAATCAGCAGCATGAAAACCAGGAAGAGTCCCGACCAGGCCACCGGCCAGTGAATGACCTTGCCCAGATAATCAGCAATGCCCAGCCCAAGCGCGTAGGTCAGGAAAGCCCCGATCATGGTGAAGGGTTGAGCCACACGCAGCAACAAAACAGTCAGGGATTCTTTCTTTTCCATGCGATTCCTTTACGAATTCAACAGGCCAGTTTACGGCGTGGGTGTAGGCGTAGTCAGTGGAGCGGACGGCGTCAGCGTTGGCGTCACCGTGGCAGTACCTTCAGCCGCTGCCCCTCCAGAGATGGTAAAAGTGCCAGATGACTTCCAGGTGGAGCCGACAAAGATCTGTACCTCGTAATTGCCCGGCAGACACTCACCGGTGGTGCAATCCCAATCTGTGTAGCCAGCGCCGCCCGAGGAGTAAGTCCAGGCCTTAGTCTCCATGTGGACTACCTGACCATCGCGCAGCCAGATCGCGGACCACTGTACGCCCAGAGACATCTGGTCATAGGTAAAACCGCCATAGAGGTGAGCCACCGTCGAGGGGAAGCTGGTTTCATCATCCACCACCACGGAATCTTTGCTAAGCTGTGAAGCAAACTGCACCCGGCTAAAAATAGCGCTGGTATCGGGCCCCACCGGGGTCTGTATCGTGGCCTGAGCCACTTCGGGCAAGGAAGGGGTCAACGTATATTGCAGGGTGGGCGTGATCGTAGGGGTCAAAGTATCTTTGAGAGTGGGGGTGATCGTCGGCGTCAACGTGATCGTCGGAGTGCTAGTCACCGTTGGAGAAGGCGGAAAATAGCGGTAAGCCACCGGTTCGCCAAATTTGCCGATGATGAGGGCTACAATCCCGAGGGCCAGAGCCAGCAGCACCAGACGCCAGCCATGAACGACCAGATCGCGGCGCTTGCGGAAGAACTCGAGGTGCAGCCCCAGGCGGATTGAGCGGTAAGCCAAGATCAAACTGGCAATCAAACCCAGAATGAGAAAAGCAATGAGAACTTTTACGGTTGTGGCAATATCAATATTCATAGCTACTTCTTGTCTGCAATTATAGCATGGCAGAAATTGACATGTTTTGTCCGATTAAGGGACGATCAGGCGCCGATTTCCTGACGGGTCTCGGCGTTGCGGTTGCGGCGCAAAACATTTAAGATCCGCGGCAAAATTTGCTGGTAAAGAGTGTACCCCAGGGGACGAATTACCAGATCCCAGGCACCGCAGGTGCGCAATACCTCTGCGCCCAGGCCTTCCTTAAAACGAAAAACGCCAAACATGGAATCAGATTCGTCGAAAACATCGGGAGCGCCCCAAAGATCGTAACGTTCACAGCCATGAGCGCGGGCAGCACGCATGGCCTCCCACTGAAGCAGATTATTGGGCATTTTCTCGCGGTGCAGCCCGGTGGACATGCCGTAAAGATACCAGGCCGTCTTCTGAAAGTGAAAGAGCATCAAGCCGGCAATCTTCTGACCGTCAAATTCCGCTACCAGTGGGGTTAACATCCCCGCGGCGGAAAAACGCTGCCAGACAGATAAATAATACTCCTCGGCACGGATCACAAAGTGATCTCGAACCGAAGTCTCGGCATACATGCGATAAAGCTCAGGGAATTCTTCCGGGCGAGCAGTCCGCACCGCCACCCCAGAACGCTGCGCCAGACGCAGGTTGTAGCGCGACTTCTGCTTCATGCGCGCCAGCCATTCTTCTTCCGAACCGGCCAATGAGAGCAGCGCGGTGTTTTTGAATTGCACCTGGCTGCGGGAATACTGCCAGCCTTCTTCTTGCCACTCGGCCAGCGCTTGCTGCCCGACCGGATCTTCCCATGCGTCTGCTCGCCCCGGCACCCCCGTCCCCCGGCGCAATTCCGGATCAATCTTGAGAAAAAGTAAACGCAGCTGCCGCGCCAGACGGGCCAGATCTGCCATCACCGTATGACGCAGATCAGCGTCACTCCAGTCGAGCATCGGGCCACGCGGAATATAGCCCACGGCAATGCGCGGCCCCACTTTCAGAGGAGCCACGGAACGCACCAGCAATAAAGCTGCTGCCTCCGGCCGGGCAGAAGCGTCTTTCCAGACACAGGGATAAGCCTGCCAGCCCACCTCAGCCTTGATCTCAGCCCATTCTTTGGTCTGAAGCAAATGGCAGCCGGGAAGTTCACGGATCAACTCGTCCCAGGCAGCATCGAGAGGCAGAATCTCAAACATGTTCTTGCTCCGCCAACCAATCAGCCACGCAAGCTGTGCCACTCATCCCCGCCAGGGGCAGCTCCGACAACTCCGCCGGAGAGAAAAAGCGCACCGCTGTAGTTTCGGGGGAAGGCTGCATCTCGCCAGATTCGATCTGGGCATCGAAGATCACCACCACCCCATTTCCACGCGGATCATCGGAATAAAAATAAACGCCGGCCAAATTCCCAGGCACGACGCGCAAGCCGGATTCTTCGAAAGTCTCACGCTGCGCCGTCTGCATCGGGGTCTCGTCCACTTCGGCATAGCCGGAGGGGAAATGCCAGCAGCCGGCAAAGGGCGGATTCTTGCGTTGTACAAGAAACAGTTTGCCCTGCTGTTGGATGCGGCAGCCAGCGCTCATCTTTAGCTGCTCATAATGAATCCAGCCGCAGCGCGGACACACCTCACGCAGCCGATTCTCGATCAAACCAGGCTGCAATGCGGTACCACATTGAAAGCAGTAATGAGCCACGTTCACTCCTCCTGCCGACCACGAAGTTTCATGATGCGAAGGTAAATCTGGTAAATCGAGGGAGAGTAAATACGATCCCAGGCACCCACCGAGCGCAGCACCTGGCCGCCAAAGCCACGCTTGAAACGATAGACCCCCCACAGACCATCGTGGCTGGCTTTGCCGGTGAAATTTTCCTCGAGAGCCTCTTCATCCAGATCAGGAATGCCCCACAGGTCATAAGCCGTGCAGCCTTTTTGCCGTGCCCAGCGGATGGCTTCCCACTGGAGCAAATAAGTCGGCATGCGATTGCGTTCTTCATCCGTGGAGGCACCGTACATATACCAGGCCGTCTTCCCCTGAGCAAAGACCATGATGCCCGCCACAGGCCGACCTTCATATTCCGCAAAAAGCAGATCACAGCGGCCCGAAGAGTGGAACAGATCGAAAGCTTTCTGATAATAAGATTGGGCATGCACGCCGATGCCATCACGTTTTCCAGTAATGAGCATCATGCGCTGGAAAGCCGCAATATCCGCCGAGAGATGTACCTGAATACCTTTTTTCTCGGCCAGGTGCACGTTGTAGCGTGTCTTTTGCTTCATCGAAGCCAGAATCTGTTCTTCGGTGCCCTCGATGGGGACAAAAATGGTACGGCGTGGTTGGATCGGGTGAGAATGCTTCCAGCCCTTGCTCTCAAAGAAAGAGAGCGCTTCTTTGTCTTCCCAATGATCTGGCTCGACCTTGAGGAAAATCGCTTTGTGTTCGCGGCAGACAGCATCGATCTCTGGCAGCAATTCTGCCCAGTTTGTTCCCAACGGGCCCTTGGGGATGTAGCCCAAAGTAAAACCGCCCGGCAAAGAGCGGAATAAAATCTGTGCCCCGCAGGAAGCAGCGACCAGGCGCACCGGCTGCCAGCCAAAAGCGCTCTTCAGCTCCCCCCATTCAGCGGTCTGTAATAAATGAGTTTCAGGATGTTGGGCGGTAAATTGCGCCCATTCTGCAGCATTTGTTATCATGATTGGTCGATTGAAGTCAATTCCGGCGGAGGAGTAGCTGCCACCGCTGAACCCGGGATGGTGGCATCCACCATCGCCACGATGTCGTCATTGCGGCCATCCGCCGCCAACTGGAGCAAATGGTCAATGACCTTCTGCAGCTCTTCGCCATGCAAATTCGATTTGTCATCAAACTGGAAGATATCAGGGTGTTCTGTGGGGGCGAATTTATCGCCCTCTTCCCAGAGATCCTCGCTCAATTTTTCACCCGGACGAATGCCCGTAAAAACGATCTCAATATCTTTGTAAGGTTCGAGACCCGAAAGACGGATCAGGTCTTCGGCCAGGTCAACAATGCGTACCTGCTGGCCCATGTTCAGCACAAAAGTCTCTCCGCCCTTGCTCATCCCGGCAGCCTGCAAGACCAGGTAAACTGCCTCTGGAATGGTCATAAAGTAGCGTTCCATGTCGGGATGGGTGATCGTCACCGGTCCCCCGCGGGCGATCTGACGCTTAAAAAGCGGCACCACACTGCCGCGGCTGCCGAGCACATTGCCGAAACGAACCACACAATAAGCATTACCTGTGCAGCGTGCAGCGTCGAGCACAACCATTTCAGCAAAACGTTTGGAGGCGCCCATTACATTAGCAGGGCGAATGGCTTTATCGGTCGAGATCATCACCAGACGTTTGACCTCGAAGCCCTCGCAGACCCGCACCACATTGCGCGTGCCCATAACATTATTATTAATAGCTTCATCGATGTTCTTTTCCATCAGGGGCACATGTTTGTGTGCTGCCGCGTGGAAAACCACTTCGGGGTGATATTTGTTGAATACTTCCACCAGACGCGGATAATCGCGAATATCCGCAATCACCGGGAACACCGGCAAGGTGGGGAATTGTTCCTGAATCTCAAGCAGCGCTTCAAAAATGCTGTTTTCCCCATGCCCCAGCATGATCAACCCGGAAGGAGACCAGCGGGCAATCTGACGGCACATTTCGCGGCCAATGGAGCCACCGGCACCCGTCACCAGCACCAGCTTATCGCTGATCACCGAACCCACCAGTTCGCTCTTTACGTTGCTGGGGGGGCGACGCAGCAAGTCAGCAATATCCACCTCACGCAAACGGCTGACATTGACCTTGCCGCCAATCAGCTCATAGATCCCCGGCATGGTGCGAAAAGGAATCCCGCGCTGACGGCACGAATCCGCCACCAGACGAATCACCTTACCACCGGCACTGGGAATGGCAATGATGACCTCATCGACCTTCTTCGCATCGATCACGCGGGTAATGTCGGCCAGAGTCCCCACTACCGGGACGCCAAAAATTTGCTGGCCCAGCTTCACCCGGTTATCATCCAGAAAACCCACCGGCATCAAATTCAGTTCAGGGTTCTTCTGCAGTTCCTTCACCACCAGCACCCCGGCATCCCCTGCGCCGATGATGAGAGTGCGCTTGCTGGCTTTCTTCTGCAAATTGCTCATCGAGTTGCTGCTTTCCGCAATCAGGCGGATCATAAAACGTACTCCGCCCACCAGGAAGAGCGTAAACAGCCAATCGATGACGAGAATTCCACGCGACAGACCATTGAAAACTTTGGCGGCGCCCAAAATCACCATGACCGTCGAAACCAGCACGGAACTGGCGGTCACGGCAAAGAAGACCAGCTTCAGCTCCTGAACACTGGCATAGGACCACATCCGTCGATACAGACCAAAGAAATAAAACGTCAGCGGTTTCAAGATGAGGGCTACGCCGATCATCCAGTAAGCCATGGGCAGGTAGTAGAAGAAAACCTCACCCAGTTCAAAGCGTACCGCAAACGCGCCGAAAACGGAGGCAACGATCACCAGAAGGTCAAACAGCAAAATATAGCGGTTACGAAAAGTTACCTTCGCTTTCATCTTATAGTCCTTTAAACCCGATCACCGACCCCACCGTGCGGATAATGATCGAAAGATCGAGCATGAGGTTACGATGCTTGATATAGTAGAGGTCATATTCCAGCTTCACAGCTGTATCTTCCACCGTGGAGGCATAACGCTGGTTGATCTGAGCCCAGCCCGTCAGACCGGGGCGCACAAAGAAACGGCCACGATAAAACGGAAGCTGTTTCTGAAATTGATTGACCAGTTCCACCTGCTCGGAACGAGGGCCGACCAGACTCATTTCCCCTTTAAAAATGTTGATCACCTGGGGTAGTTCATCGAGATGACTGCGGCGCAGCCATTTGCCCCAGCGAGTGATGCGCATGTCATTGACGATGGCCATCCGTGCCACACCATCTTTTTCGGCGTCCTGCACCATCGTACGGAATTTGAGAATGTTATAAGGAACCCCATTTTTGCCCACCCGCGGCTGTGAATAAAAAACAGGCCGGCCGCTATCAAGCAAAATTGCCAGTGAAATGAAGGGGAACAAAACCAGCAGGAATGCTCCCCCAATCAGACTGCCCAGAATATCGAAAGCACGTTTGGCCGTTTCATAAAACGAGGAAACGTGCAATTGATCGATGAAAGAACGCAAAATCCAATCGGATTGGAGCAAAAAGATGGGCACCCGGCCAAAGATATCTTCATATTCCACCGGCAGAGAAGTAACCTCGATGCCCTGTTCTTCGGCCAGAAGAATATTGCGAAACAATTCCGCATTCAACTCGCCCGAAATAGCAAAAATGATATCCGAAATGCCGTGCTTGGCGATCAGTTCCATCAAGCCATCGCCGTTGCCGAGAACGGGAAAGCCCTCGATGGTTTGTCCCTGTTTGAAGGGATCGTCATCAATGTAACCTTCAATAATAAACGGCATGGGATTGATCTCGCGGAGCATGTGCACCAGCGTCGAGCCTGCCTTCCCCGCACCGATCACCAGCACCTTGCGCAAGAAAACCGGCGCAGTAAAGATCTGGATGTACAAAAAGCGCCAGACGACCATCAAAACAGTCGCCAGGCCCAAAAAGACCGCAACACCACGCCGCGGCAAAGAGTTGGGTTCAGACAGAAAGAAAATGACCAGATAAGCCAGCAGAAAGATCACGTCCGTCTGGGCAATCCCAGCCAGGGTATCCTTGCGGCGATTAGCCTTGCGAATGTCGTAGAGATCTACACTGATAATGACCCAGAAAATGGGCAGCAGATAAAACCAAAACGGAGCCCGTTCTCCCAAAAAGGCACTGGTGAAATCCAGCCAGTCTTTCTGGGCCCAGGAAAACAAAGCCAGAAATACCGAAAGATAGGTTACCAGCAAATCACCTATCAGTAAGACGATCTTGCGTTCACGAACGCGGATACGCCACTGGGTTTTCGAATTAATGCGTTCTACGCCCATCTATTCCTTTCGACCAGTTCCAGAAAGAATACTCCACCAGAAGCCACAACCCCAGCTTAAATGCATGGTCGTGATTGCCAGCGGAATTCCGATCAGCAGCAAGGGGGCTCGCTGCCTGATCGCTTCCTGAATCGAACCAGCCATCAGAATGAAAAGATACAAAAGAATCACTGCCAAAAAGAGCCAGGCCGCAGGATGCCAGAAGGCAGTCAATAATAATAACATCAAAAGTCCAAAAACAAAAAGGGGAGGCAAAGCCTGACGCCAGCGCAGGGTACGCGGATGCTGCAGCAGCATACGATATTTATAAAAGCCATAAGTGAAATACTGACGTGCCAGTGAGCCCAGATCGGGGCGGGAATAATAGGTTGAGCGGATGGTCGGATCGATCCAGATCTTGCCGCCGCTGGCACGCAGACGGGCGTTCAACTCGTAATCTTCATTGACGAGAAGACTTTCATCATAGTAACCGATCTTCTCAAAGATACTGCGCTCATACAGGCCAAAGGCCACCGTATCCGCGTAACAGGGCTCTTTGGCCCAGCGGTAACGGGCATCGCCCACCCCCAACGGATGGCGCACCGCCACCGCGATCGAACGTCCCATCCAGCTAGCACGGCTGGGAGCCACATCAATCACCCCGCCAATATCCTGGCCCCGGCCTTCATCAAAAGCACTCACGGAAAGCGCCACATAATTGGGCGCTGGCAAAGTATGAGCGTCCATGCGGACGATCAACTCGCCGCGAGCTGCACGGATGGCCAGATTGAGCGCTGCCGGGATGATCTTCTTGGGGTTATCGAGAATCCGAATCTCAGGCTGCACATGAGTCTGGGCAAAGCTGGTGATCTTTTCTCGAGTCTCATCTGTTGACAACCCATCCGCAAAGATTACTTCCAGATCCTGCAAGGGATAGGTCTGCGCAACAATGGCTCGCAGCAAATCATCGATGCGGGCAGCTTCATTGTAGCAAGGGATAATCAGAGAAACACGAGGGCTCATGGTGTTAACCAGCATTCTCTCTTTCTGGCTGAATTTTACCAGAGGCAGAGAGAATCCTACGCAGAAAGCTTAATGCGTTATTGCCACTGCTTCGATCTCGACCTGAGCATTCTTGGGCAAAGCCGCCACCTGAATGGCAGAACGAGCCGGGTAAGGTTCGGCGAAATACTGGGCATAAATGGCATTCATGGCAGCAAAATCACCCATATTCTGCAAGAAAACCGTGGTCTTGACCACCTGATCCAGACCAGAGTGAGCCGCTTCAAGGATCTTTTTCAGATTTTCGAGCGCCTGTCGTGTTTCAGCCTCAACCCCGCCCGAAACGATATTCCCCGTTGCCGGGTCCAGACCAATCTGACCGGCAGTGAACACAAATTCCCCGGCCTGAATTCCTACAGAATAAGGACCAATCGCACTGGGGCCATTGGCAACGGTAACTGCCTGCTTTTTCATTTTTCAACCTCCGATGTTATGCTGCTTTCATTGTATGCTAAGCAAGAGAAAAGGTAAATATAAAAAATCAGCTCCTCAAAAAGTGAGGAGCTGATCTGAGAAAACTCAGTATTTCAGTTCTTCCGCTTTGCCGCTGATACGCTTACGGAAGATCCAGTAAGACCAGATCGTGTACGCCAGCACGATGGGGACCATAATGGCCGCCACTGTCGCCATGACTTTCAAGGTATACGGACTGGAAGCCGCGTTGTAGATGGTCAGGTTGAAAGCCGGATCGGTGCTGGAGATCATCACGTTGGGGAACAACTGCCAGAAGATGGCCGCAGTGGTGACCAGAATCGCCGCAGCAGAGAAAGCAAAAGCCCAACCTTGTTGCTTGCGCGCTGTCATGAAGCGAACAGCGGTCAGGAGCACCAGCGCCACGAGCAGCGCCAGCCCGGCATTGAAACCAAAGCCACTGAAGAGTGGGACAAAGCGGTAGCTGGCTACAATAAAGAGCGCCATGACCACGAACTCGATCAGCCACAGAACATTAGCCGCTTTTTCTGCCTTCTTCAAGATCTCATCCGTCGTCCTCAGGGTCAGGAAAATGGCTCCGTGCAGGATAAAGCCGACCAGCCCCAGTACCCCTGCCAACAAAGCATAGGGATTCAACAAATTCCAGAAGCCGCCGGTATACTGCATAGCCGCATCGATGGGAACCCCTTTGACAATATTGGCAAAAGCAACCCCCCACAAAAGAGCTGGGATCAAAGAGCCAAAGAAAATCGCCCAATCCCAGAAAGCACGCCAGACCTTGTTCTCATCACGTGAGCGGAATTCGAAAGCTACACCGCGGAAGATCAAAGCCACCAGAATCAGGAACAGGGGCAGATAGAAACCGCTGAACAGAGTAGCGTACCACTGTGGAAAAGCCGCAAAGGTAGCCCCACCCGCCGTCAACAGCCAGACCTCGTTTCCATCCCAATGCGGGCCAACGGTATTGATGAGCACACGACGTTCCTTATCTGACTTGCCCAGGAAGGGCAGCAGAATTCCGACCCCCAGGTCGAAGCCTTCGGTGACGAAATAAACCGTGTACAAAACGCCAATCAAGATGAACCAGAGAATATTCAAATTCATGGCCGCCTCCTATGCTTTCGCCGTCGCTTCAACCGGAGCCAGGTCTTCAGAGCCAGCCCCCTTGACAGCATATTTCTTCAAAAGGTAGATATCCGCCACCATCAGCACGCCATAGATCAGGGTGAAGCCGATCAAACTGGTCAACACCATGCCGGCAGAAAGATTCGTCGAAACTGCGTCCTGTGTCTTCAGCAAACCAAAAACTACCCAGGGCTGACGGCCCATTTCTGCCAAAAGCCAGCCAGTCGTATTGCTGATATAGGGCAGGAACAGGAAGAAGGGGAACCAGCTCAAGAATTTCATCTTTTCAATGGGTTTCTTACGCAGCAAATAGATGATGACGAGCAGCGCCACCAGCAGCATGAAGAAGCCAGCAAAAACCATGATGCGGAAGGAAAAATAGCTGAGGGTAATGTTAGGAATGTAATTGCCCGGGCCATACTTCTGCTCATATTCCTGCTGAATATCGAGAATTCCCTGCACCGGCCCTTTGAAATCATCATAAGCCAGGAAAGAAAGCACCTTGGGGATTCGAATGGACACGATATCCGTCTGTTTCGCCTGATCAACCAGCGTAAAGAGTGAGAAAGAAGCCGGATCCTCTGTGCGCCACAATCCCTCGGCCGCAGCTAATTTCATCGGCTGAGTACGTACCATCTGCTGCGTCTGGTTGTGCCCCACCCCGATCACTCCCACTAGAGCGATCAAAGCAGCAATCGCGCCGATGCGGAAAGATTTGCTGAATAAATTGATCTCCTTCTTGCGCAGGAGATGATAGGCACTGATGCCCAACACAAAGAAAGCTGCGGTAGCCAAGCCAGAAAACTCGGTATGCGGAAACTCTACCCACAGGTTGGGATTCTTGACCAGATCGAGAAAACTCGACATCACGATCTTGCCATTTTCAGCCACCGTATAACCGACCGGCTGCTGCATGAAGGAATTCGCCGCCAAAATCCAGAACGCGGAGAGATTCGACGCAATTGCCACCAGCCAGATCGCGGTCAGATGCACCCCTTTGGAGATGCGATCCCAACCGAAAATCCAGACCCCCAGAAAAGTAGATTCGAGGAAAAATGCCAGCAGAGCTTCCACTGCCAGCGGCGCGCCGAAGATATCCCCAACGAAGCGAGAATATTCTGACCAGTTCATGCCGAATTGGAATTCCTGAACAATACCGGTGACCACGCCCATTGCAAAATTGATGATGAAAAGAGTGCCCCAGAATTTTGCCATCTTCTTGTAGGTCTCGTCTTTGCGCGTTAAGTAGAGCGTTTCCATAATGGCGACCAAAATGGAAAGGCCCAGCGTCAAAGGCACAAAGAAGAAATGGTACACCGTCGTGATGCCAAATTGCCAACGTGATAGTGCAGTAACATCCATATCCTTCATTCCTCCAGACATATTAAATTGTAAGAATGCTGATAAATTACATAAAAATTATACACATTTTGCATTTATCCTGCAACCATTTTAGCAGTTAAATCGTGATTAATTCTGGCTCACGCAGAACCAAAGACTCATTGTTTTCTGTCGTGCCAAGGCTGGTATAATTCGTACGGTTAACGCATACTATTCATTAATTAAAAGGGCTTATGTTAGAGAATACCGCTTCGATCGAAAAAAGATATCAGGAACTCACCGAGCTTCTGGAACAAAATGCTGAAGATTACCAGAAAGTGGCAGAACTGGCGAAAGAGCGTTCTGATCTGGAACCTGTCGTGCAAAAAGCCGGCCTGTACCGTGCTCTGCTCAAACAGCAGGAAGAAGCCCGTGAGCTGGAAAAAAGCGAAGACAGCGAAATCCGTGAACTGGCTGTAAGTGAGCTGGCCTCTTTAAGCGAACAAATCGAGAAGGTCGAAAAAGAACTCAAAGCATTGCTCGTGCCCAAGGACCCGCGCGATGACCGCAACGTGTACATGGAAATCCGGGCCGGAGCCGGCGGGGACGAAGCTGGCCTGTTCGCGGCCGACCTGTTGCGCATGTATATGCACTATGCCGAAGCCCGGCGATGGACAGTGGAAATGGTTTCAGCCAATGAAACCGGCATTGGCGGCTACAAAGAGGTCATCGTCATGGTCAAAGGTAAGGGTGCCTATTCACGCCTCAAATTCGAATCGGGCGTGCACCGCGTGCAGCGCATTCCCGCCACAGAATCAGCAGGACGCATCCATACTTCCACCGTTACTGTAATCGTCATGGCCGAAGTTGAGGATCTCGAGATCAATATCCCCGAATCAGATATCGAGGTCGAGGTGTACCGCTCTTCAGGTGCCGGCGGACAAAACGTGCAAAAGAACTCCACCGCCGTGCGCATCATCCACAAACCCACCGGGCTGGTGGTCGCGTGCCAGGACGAACGCTCCCAACTGCAGAACCGCATCCGCGCTATGAGCATTCTGCGCGCACGCCTGTATGAAATCGAAGAGCAAAAACGCCAATCCGAGCAGGAAGCAGCGCGGCGTTCCCAGGTCGGCAGCGGCGACCGTTCTGAAAAGATCCGCACCTACAACTATCCGCAAAGCCGGGTCACCGACCACCGCATCAATGTCTCCTCCTTCAACCTGCCGGGTGTCATGAACGGCGACATCGATCTGTTCATCGATGAACTGGCCATCCGCGACGAATCGGAACGGCTTTCTTCCACCGGGCTCGATGACGAAGATTAAGCTGCAGGAGTGGATGGATGGTGCTATTTGCTCTCTCGAGAATTCAGAAACCCCTTTTCTCGAAGTGCAGGTGATCTGCGCCAGCGTGCTGGGCAAGACCCGCGAATGGATTCTGTCACATAATGAACTGGAATTAGGAAAAGACCAGGTCGAGCAGTTAAATGCTCTGGTCACCCGCTTAAAAAATGGAGAACCGTTGGCTTACTTAACCGGCCAACGGTCTTTTTATGGACTTGATTTCAAGATCAGCCCGGACGTGCTTATTCCGCGACCCGAAACTGAGCTGCTGGTCGAAGAAGCCGCTACCTGGCTGGAAGAAAACCCGCACCGGCGCAAAGCCGTGGACGTGGGTACGGGGTCGGGCATCATTGCCATCACCCTGGCCGACCTGTGTGCGGACCTCGAAATGACAGCAATCGACGTCTCTGAAAAAGCACTGGCCGTGGCACAAGAGAACGCCCGCCAGCATCAGCTTGAGGAAAGAATTCGCTGGGAGCAAGGAGACCTGCTCAGTCAGCAAAGCGGGCCATTCGACCTGATTCTGGCGAACCTGCCCTACATCCCCACCTCGACCCTAAATCAGCTAGATGTGATAAAATTTGAACCAAGGCTTGCGTTAGACGGGGGGGCAAATGGGTTGATCTTCATCGAGCAACTGCTGAGCCAGGCCGTAACCAGGCTTTTACCGGGGGGGGCCATCTTCTTGGAGATCGAATCCACTTTAGGGGAAGAAACCCTGAAATTGTGTCAAACTATTTTCCCGGAAGCGAAAACTCATCTATTTTATGATTTTGCCCAGCTGGCAAGAGTCATTCGCATTGAAATTTAGGAGAGAAGATTATGGACACGTTAGTCATCCGAGCAGACGAACAAGAAGCGCTTCCACTGGCGATGGACACGCTCAAATCGGGAAACATCGTTTCCTTCCCGACCGACACGGTGTATGGTCTGGCTGCCGACCCTTTTAATATTTCTGCAATTATCAAATTATTCGAATCAAAGGGACGGGAATACAACAAAGCCATTGCCATTCTGGTCGGCAGCCTGGAACAGGTAGATTTGATTGCCGAGCGTTTCACTGATAACGCCGAAATTCTGGTCAAAAAATTCTGGCCGGGCGGGTTGACTGTGATCGTACCCAAGCGCAAAGACATCCCCGACCTGCTGTCATCGAACCAGAGCATCGGCATCCGCATGCCCAACCACCCGGTAGCGTTGGAGTTGCTGAAAAAATATGGCCCGCTGGCTACCACCTCCGCCAACCTGAGCGGCGGTCCAAATCCCCTGAATGCCAACGACGTATACATGCAATTGAATACACGCATTCCATTGATCTTGGATGGTGGTAATTGCCCTGGAGGTATTCCCTCTACTGTGGTCAACTGCACCATCGACGAACTGCAAATCCTGCGCGCCGGGGCCATCAGCGAAGCCGAACTGGAGCAGACTTTGTCTGACAAAGGTTAAAAAACACTTAATTTCGGTTAATCCATATTTAAAGAAAATCGATTATTATTAGGGTTGTATTCTCCTCATAGAACCCACGCGAATGAACCGCCTCATTCGCGTGGGTTCATTTAACAGAGGAATTAAGGGACAAAATCACGAGGGGACTGCTGCAAATCCCAATAAGTACGGAAGCGGCCCGTGCGCTGCAGCAAAGCCGACAAATCGCCAGCTTCGACCACTCTTCCCTGTGCCAGAAACAAAATCTCATCGGCATAATGCAAAGTGGAAAGTTGATGAGTGATCAGCAAAATGCCTTTGCCGGCAAAACTGCGAAACAACGTTGCCATCAATGTGTGTTCCGTGTGCGCGTCGAGATGGGCCGTGGGTTCATCCAGGATAACGAAAGGCGTATCCTGCAGGATCACGCGAGCCACCGCCAAACGCTGCTGCTCTCCGCCGCTCAAGCGCGCCCCCTGCTCTCCTAACCAGGTATCCAACCCCTCAGGCAAAGTAGCCAGCCAGGGCTGCAATTCTGCCTGATGCAGCGCAGCCAAAAGCTCCGCATCGGATGCGGTCGGGCGAGCCAGCAACAAGTTCTCACGCAGCGTTTCGGCAAAAAAAGTCGGCGACTGCGAGATCACCCCAAAGAGGCGGCGAGTACTTTCCGCTGACCAGTTGGTGATTGGCTCCCCATCCAGCCAGATCTGACCAGATTGCGGCTGCCAGAAGCGCATCAGCAAATTCACCAGGCTGGTCTTGCCGGCCCCACTGGGACCCACCAGTGCCAGCACCCTGCCGCGAGTGAGCGTCATGGAAACGTGCTGCAGTGCTTCCTCCGCCGAACCCGGGTAGCGCAAAGAGAGGTCATCCAGACGCACCTGCTGGACTGCCCGCAGCGCTGAATCAACTAAAGGTGCTGCCGTGTCTTCAGTCTGTTGGGCCGGGATGAACAAAGCCAGCAAACGCCGCGCCGAAGCCAGACTGGCCGTCAGATTTTGCGCTGCCGCCGGCAACGAATTGGTGGCCTCGAAACTGGCCATCGTCAGCAAACTGACCACCGCCAGTGAAACTCCACTGAGGTTACCGCTTCTCACCTGCGGGATGGCGGCCACCAGTACCCCGATCAGGGTTAGATTGGCCACCAGCAAAGTAGCTCCGGAATTCAGCCCGCTCAGAAAACCATAGTAAGACTGGATCTGCCCGCCACGCTGAGAGCTGCGCTCGATTCGGGCCAGCCAGCGTTGTTCGGCACCAGCAGCCTGCAGATCGGCCAGCCCCTGGAACATCTCGAGCATGTCCGCCGAGAGAGCCGCCCGGGTGCGCTGCATCTCCGCACCGGAGTGACGCGTCATCCAGATTGAAAGGGCCGGCAGGAACACACCGTTGAGGATCATTCCCAGCGCCAGGATCAACCCCAACTGCAGGAAGTAACCGCCCAGAATCAGGCTCATACCCAACGTGACAACAAAAGCCACCACCACCGGAGCGACTACGCGCACGTAGAAGTTTTCGAGCGTTTCCATATCGGCCATCACCCGATTGAGCAGTTCACCGCTGCGCTCCGACTGCAGCCCGGCCGGGGCAATGCGCTCGGCAGCTTCATATACCCAGACGCGCAGACGGCTGAGCACGCGCAAGTTGACCGAATGAGAAACCAGCCGCTCCAAATAGCGGAAAATGCCCCGTGAAATGCCAAAGAAACGCACCCCCACGATTGCCACCTGCAGCTCCGCGATCGAAGGATGTAGCGCCGCCATCGCAATCAAAAACGCCGAAGTACCCAACATGCCGATCCCGGCCGCAATCGTGGCCGTACCGATCAAAATCGAAAGCAGCACTTCTCCGGCAAAAGGACGCAAAAAACTCAATAACCAGCGCAAAGTTTTCATTTGTCCTCCGCTGTGAACGTCAACAATTCCTGCAGCGGCCCGGGCTGCCCGGAAAGAGCCGCAAAAGTGCCCCGCTGGACCACCTGCCCCGACTCAAGGACGATCAATTCGTCCGCAGAACGGAAGCTATTGAGACGATGAGCAATGGTCAACGTCGTCTTGCCCAACATCAAGCGTCGCATCGATTCCACCAGTTCTACCTCAAGCTCCGGGTCAAGATGCGCATTCGGCTCATCCAGCAAGAGCAGCGGAGTGTCACGCAGAAAAGCCCGTGCCAGAGCAATGCGCTGGCTCTGACCGCCGCTGAGGCGGCTGCCCCACTCGCCCAAAGGCGTATTCAGACGGTCCGGAAGAGAATGGATGAATTCAGCCAGGTGCGCCTGCTCCAAAGCCTGCCAGATGCTGGCATCGGAATAGCACTCATCAAGCAAGCGAATATTTTCACGTACGCTGGTATTGAACAACATGGGGCGCTGCCCCACCCAACTGACGTACTGACGCCATTCTGAAAGCGCGAAAGAACGCACGTCTGTGCCGTTCCACCGCAGTGAACCGCTGCCCGGTTCGACAAAACGCAACAGCAGGCGGAATAGTGTGCTCTTGCCCGCTCCACTGCGGCCTACCAGAGCATAAGATCTGCCTGAAGTCAGGGTCAGATCAATCTGATGCAGCGCATCCTGAGCCTGATCAGGGTAAGCAAAGCTCACACTCTGAAAATTCAACTCAAACGGCTGCTGCGGTGACCACACCAGAGGGGCTGGATTTTCCATCGACAAGTGCTGCGGTTCCGGTTCATCCAAAAGCTGGAAGATGCGTACCGAGGCCGTCACCCCATTCATCCCGGCATGGTAACGCGCACCTAGATTGCGCAGCGGTTGGTAGAACTCAGGGGCCAGTAGCAACACAAAAAAAGCCTGCTGAAACTGCAGATGCCCATAGAGCAGGCGCAGGCCCACCTCTACGGCCACCGCCGCGGTCGAGATCGTCGCCAAAAGCTCGAGCACCAATGCCGAAAGAAAAGTGATGCGCAAGACGTTCATGGTCGCGTCACGGTAGCGGTCGCTGACCTCAGTCACGCGCTGAATCTGGTTGCGACCCTGACCCAACAACTTCAAAGTGGTCAATCCCTGCAGCGTATCGAGAAAGTCTGCGCCAAGACGGGTCAGGGCCTTCCACTGACGTTTGGTCTCCGTCTCGGAAGCCTTGCCCACCAGCGCCATGAAAAAGGGGATCAAAGGAGCGGTAAGCAAAAAGACCAATCCGCTGACCCAATCAAGCGGGAAAACAACAGCCAGGATCATCAAGGGTAAAAAAACCGCCAGGAGCACCTGAGGCAAGTACTGGCTGAAATAGGCATCCAGTGCCTCGATGCCCTGCAACGCAGTGGTGACCAGCTCACCGCTCTGGCCACGAGTGGTATAGGCTGGCCCAAGGCGGTCGATCTTCTGCAGCAGCAATGAGCGCAGCGTCGTCTTGATGCGAACCGCCATCTGGTTAGCCAGAGTTTCGTTGAGCAGCGTGAAAAGTACGCGCACCAACACCACCGCCAGCAGCCAGCGCAGACCACCCGCCACCTGCGATAAAGTGGCCGCCTCAAGAAAAACTGAATTGATGATCTGACTGAGCTGGAGCGACTGCAAGATGATCAAGCCGCCGCTGATCAAGCCAAATAGAACCACCGCCGGGAAAAGCCAGCCGGTCTGCCGTACCATTGCCATGAGTCTGCGATTATTGAACATGGCTGTAATTGTGCCTGAAACGATCTAATTCGTCAAATCTGGAGGATAAAAAAAGCCCTTCTGCTCAGAAGGGCAAGTACTCAAGAGACTTACAGTACCTCGAGGGCGCGGATGATCTCTTTCAGCGCCGCGGTGAAAACTTCATTCATGACTTCATCAGCAGCCACGTAAGGCCCGCCAAAAACGCCATCTCCATAAAATTCCCGTGCCTGTTTGGGCGACAGCACCCGGCTGGTACCCAGGTAATCCTTCTCAGAAGGAGGAATCGCCGTCGAACGCACGAAGGGGAAGGCTTCAATCCAGTTAGCGTGGGCCGATTTAAGATTGTGCGACTGTGCTACCGCTGTCACCGCCTGCGAGGTCCACCAGGAATACCAGGAAATTTTCAGTTCAGGCATTTGTTCGATGATCTCATTCAGATGATTCAGCGCCGGCGCGTTCCCACCGTGCCCATTGAGGATCAAAATACGGCGGAAGCCAGAGGCGTACAGCGAATGAACAATATCTTCGACCAGGTTGCACAACGTCTCGACGCGGATACTGATCGTGCCCGGATAAGCCATGAAATAACTGGAATTGCCAAAATTCACCGGCGGAGCCACCACCACCCCGGTCTGCTGAGAGGCTGCATCCGCCATCGCCAGCGGTACCTTGACGTCGGTCATCAGATTAAGATAGCCATGCTGTTCTGTGGAACCCAGCACCAGCATCACGCGGTTATCCTTCTGCAAATACCCCTCGATCTCCATCCAGCTCATTTCACCCAGGCGCATGATGATCTCTCCTTTGTCAAGAATAAATCACAACCACCCGTAAAACGGGTGGTTTGCTCTGCGGCTATAAGCCTTTAATGCTAGCCAGCGCCTCAAGGCGCTGGCTTTCTCTTCGTTCAAGCCACTTCGCTTTTTTCTCTTCCGCTTGCCCCTCAAGGGGCTTTGTCACTAGCTACCCCTTGAAGGGGTCTTCATATTCTTTTACACTCAGTCGATCTACTGCTATATCTTGTTTCTCTTGCTCTGATATATACTTCTTGATCGTTGCTTCATTCAACCCTACTGTACTCACATAGTATCCTTCTGACCAAAAATGCCGATTCCCAAATTTGTATTTCAGATTGGCATGCTTGTCAAATATCATTAGCGCACTCTTCCCTTTCAGGTATCCCATAAAACTCGATACGCTTATTTTGGGCGGTATGCTTACCAGCATGTGTACATGATCTGGCATTAGATGCCCTTCGATAATCTCTACCCCTTTATACTTGCATAAGTCTCGTAATATCTTCCCTATGCTTTCTTTGTATTGGTTGTAGATTATCTTTCGCCTATATTTTGGCGTAAATACTATATGATATTTGCACATCCACCTCGTGTGCGCTAAACTATCTTCTGTACTTCCCATGAAATCACCTCTCTGCTTCGGTAGTGGCTTGAACAATCACTATTCTAGCTTCTTAGGTGGTTTCTTGGTTTAACCTCTTGTCTCCACCCGCTTAGCGGGTGGTTTTTTGTCTCCCTCGCTTCGCTCGCTCGACAGGCTAAAGCCCATTAACAAAACTCCGGAGTGAAAATCACTCCGGAGTTAATTTTACATCACAATATTGACGAGACGACCTTTGACGTAGATGACCTGTCGAGGAGTCTGACCAGCCAGGGTCTTTTGCACTGCTTCGCTGGCCTGTGCCACCCGTTTTGCTTCGTCGTCAGAAATATTCACGGGCACACTAATGCGGTCCCGCACCTTGCCGTTGACCTGAACGACCAGGGTAATCTCTTCATCCGCCGCAGCCTTCTGGTCCACTTTTGGCCAGCTCTGTGTATGAATCGAATAGGGCTTACCCAGCATCAGCCACAGCTCTTCAGAAATGTGCGGAGATACCGGAGCCAGCATTTTCAGGTAAATTTCGACCGCTTCCTCCCAGGCCGGGGTACCATATACCTCCGGTTTCAGACGCGCCATCTCATTCATCAACTCCATCAAACCCGAAACGATGGTGTTGAACTCAAAGGTTTCGAAATCATTGGTCACCACCTGCAAGGTTTGATGTACCTTGCGGCGCAACACTTTTTCGACTTCTGCGTTGCTCTTGGGAGCAACCGGTTCAAGAACCGTCGTCCAGACGCGGCGCAGCCAGCGCTGTACCCCATCGATACCGCCACTGCTCCACGGACCACCCATATCCCAGCGAGCAAAGAACATCAAGAAAGCGCGGATCGTATCCGCCCCGTAAGCCTGCACAAGACTATCGGGAGAAACCACGTTGCCGCGGCTCTTCGACATCTTTTCGGAATCCTCGCCCAACACCATGCCCTGGTTGCGCAGCTGGATCATGGGTTCAGGGCCTTTGGTAATGCCAATATCCCGCAAGGCTTTGTGGAAGAAACGTGTATACATCAGGTGCATGTTGGCGTGTTCGATGCCGCCGGTATAAGTATCCACCGGCATCCAGTAGTTATATTCCGCGGGATCGAAGGGGCCCTCGGCATAATCAGGACTCAGGTAGCGCAGATGGTACCAGGAAGAACACATAAAGGTATCCATCGTATCGGTATCCCGTTCAGCATCGCCACCGCACACCGGGCACTTGGTAAAACGCCAGGTCGGGTGCAGCTTCAACGGGGATTCCCCGGTAGGCTTCCATTCCACGTCATCGGGTAGCTTGACCGGCAGTTGATCTTCAGGCACCGGCACAATGCCGCACTTCTTGCAGTAGATCATGGGGATAGGCGCGCCCCAGTAACGCTGCCGGGAGATCAGCCAGTCGCGCAAACGATAATTGGTCGAGCCCTTACCCACACCTTTTTCGGTAACGTACTCAATGGCCTTATGAACCGACTCACTGCCCGGAGTGCCGGTCAGCGGGCCAGAATTGACCAGAGTTCCCTTTGCAGGGACGGCAGCCTCCATGGTGGAAACCTCAATCGGTTCCATGTCATCGGGCTGAACCACGATCTTGATGGGCAGATCGAATTTGCGAGCAAACTCGAAATCACGCTGATCGTGTGCGGGAACTGCCATAATGGCACCCGTGCCGTAGGTCATCAGCACGTAATCGGCAATCCAGACCGGGATCTTTTCGCCAGAGACCGGGTTAATGGCATAACCGCCCGTGAAGACGCCCGACTTTTCTTTGTCGGCCGCTTCGCGCTGAATATCCGACTGGCGCAGAGTCTCGGCCTGATAGGCCACTACTTTTTCTTTTTGAGCAGGAGTAGTCAGTTTTTCCACCAGCGGATGCTCCGGGGCCAGTACCATAAAGGTCACCCCCCACAGAGTATCGGGGCGGGTAGTGAATACTTCCAGCTCATCCCCTTGCTCGGTGCGGAACTTGACCAGCGCACCTTCGGATTTACCGATCCAGTTGGTTTGCAGCACACGTACGCGAGAAGGCCAATCGATCGTATCGTAATTCAGCAATTCTTCGGCATAATCGGTGATCTTGAAGAACCACTGTTCCAGATTCTTCTTGATGACCGGCGTACCACAACGCTCGCAGTGGCGGTCATCCCCCCAGACCTGTTCGCGCGCCAGAGTGGTATTGCAATTCGGGCACCAATCCACCGGCGACATTTTGCGATAAGCCAGACCGTGTTTGTAAAGTTGTTCGAAGAAAAACTGCGTCCAGCGATAATATTTTTCGTCCGCAGAAACGATCTCGCGGCGCCAATCAAACATGGCACCCATGCTTTTCAATTGAGTGCGCATGCGATCAATATTGGAATAGGTCCAGGTACGCGGATGAATGTTGCGTTTGATCGCCGCATTTTCTGCCGGCAGGCCAAAGGCGTCGAAGCCGATTGGGAACATCACGTTGAACCCATTCATGCGTTTGTAACGAGCGCGGGCATCGGAGGGAGCCATTGCGTACCAGTGGCCAATGTGGAGATCCCCTGACGGATACGGGAGCATGGTCAAGGCATAGTATTTGGGCCGGCTGTGGTCAATGTCGGAATGATAGAGACCATCTTCTTCCCACTTTTTCTGCCATTTACTTTCGATTTCCGCGGGATTGTAAATAGGAACTGGGTTGTCTGCCATTTTTTCTCCGAAAAACGCTGTTGAAATAAAAAAACCTCCGTCCACTCAGGGACGAAGGAATTCTCCGTGGTACCACCCTGCTTGCCAAAAAGAGAACCTTCTTGACCGCTCTGGACGCGATAACGGGCGTATCCGTGACCGGCTACTCCATTCACCGGAAAAGCTACCTTCTTGCGAAGGAACAGGCGAGTTCGATCAGTTGCGGTCCATTCCGTAGTGCCGGGCTCGCACCTCACTCTCCCGACTCGCTGCTGGATGATCTACTACTCCTGATTTTGCTTTTAGTGGACCCAGGGGGATTCGAACCCCCGACCTTCTCAATGCCATTGAGACGCGCTCCCAACTGCGCTATGGGCCCAAGATTCCTTACGACAAGCCTGCTTACCAGTGGACCTGGGGGGATTCGAACCCCCGGCCTCTTCAGTGCGATTGAAGCGCGCTCCCAACTGCGCTACAGGCCCGTTTTTGAAGGTAGCCAGATTCTACCCGACAGATGAATGTCTGTCAAGGATGGAAACCCGCCGGTTTGGTTTTCAGGTAAAATTGACAAATAATTAATCTTAAAATTTTTCCGTTTTCGAAAAACCTATTGACTTCGCCCCAGTGACGTGCTATAAAATAGCACATGTTATCAATATTCGGGCCTAAGCATCATCGAATTTCCACCCTCCCTTTGAAGGCGAGTTGGTGTTGCTTAGGTTTACACTATTGAGATAGTGAAGTAGTTTATAAAAAACCAAGCCCTCCCTTCAAGGAGGGTTTTTTTGTTATATGGTTTATTCCATCGAACGGAGGAAGTTGCCGCGAAGAGATAAAAAAGAGATGAAACTATTGTATAAAACGCACCAATACCCAAACCGTTTAAGAGAAAAGAAAGAGGAAGAAATGAGAAACGCAAGTTTTATCGCCATGTTTGTGTTGCTGATCGGGGCCTTTGCCCTTTCCGCTTGCGGTGCCGCACCCACCGCAACGGCTCCCGCTGCAACGACTGAAGCCGCACCCACTTCGGCCGCCACTACAGAAGCAGCCACAGAAGCACCCACTGCTGCCGCTACTGAGAGTGGTTGTCTTGGTGACCCGGCCAAAATGGTCGCTGACCTGAATTGCCAGAAAGTTACCATCGCCGTCGAAAATGCCTATCTACCCTTCAACTACATTCTGGTCAGCACCGGCCAGCCAGGTGGTTGGGATTATGAGGCCTGGAAAGATATCTGCGCTCGCCTGAACTGCACCCCGGTCTTCGTCGAGACCGCCTGGGATGGCATGATCCAGCAGGTGGCTGATGGTCAATTCGATGTCGGCGCCGACGGCGTTACCATCACCGATGAACGCAAACAGCAGGTCGATTTCTCCGATCCGTACAAAGTGGTTCAGCAAAGCCTGCTGATCCGCAAAGGAGACACCCGCATCAACTCCATCCAGGATATCGTCAATGATCCATCTCTGAAAGTTGGTACCCAGGTTTCCACCACCAACTACCTGGCCGCCGCCCAGTTCCTGCCGGAAGACCGCATCCAGGCCTTCGAGCAGTTCCCCTTCGCTGTGCAAGCACTGCTTTCTGGTGACCTCGATGCCGTCGTGATCGATGAAATCGTCGGCAGCGGCTACATCGCCCAGGATCCCGATAACCTGGATTTCGCGCCAGAACCAATTACCAGCGACGAAGAACTGGGATTCCTGTTCCCGAAAGGCAGTGCATTGGTTGACCCTGTAAACAAGGCCTTAGCTGCCATGAAAGCAGATGGAACGCTGGACGCGCTCAATGAGGCGTACTTCACTTCGAAATTCAGCCTGACGTACGACGATGTGAAATAACCCAATAGCCATTCTATGAGTCTCTATTCCCCGGTCGAGAAATCTTGGCCGGGGAAAGAAAGTGTGAAAGTCATGATTGTCAAAGAAGTACAGGAAGTCAACCTTCATAGCAGTGCTGCTGCCCGTCTCTCACAATCACGCTCTTCTCTAAGAGAGCGACTGAGAGATGTTCCGTGGTGGATGGTGGCAATTTTTGTAATTGCAATTGCCGTTGCCATTCTGATTTCCACGGACGCTAACTATAACAAAGCTTTTATTTTCATTAAAGCAGGTTTATGGGCTACTCTCAGTACAACATTCATCGCCTTTTTGATCGCCCTCGTTTTAGGTTTATTGACCGGTCTCGGTCGCATCTCCGAAAATATCGTTGCTAAAAATACAGCTACATTTTACGTGGAAGTCGTCCGCGGCATTCCGATGATGGTATTGATCTTTTTCATCGCCCTCGTGGGTGTACCGGCTGTCGTGGATGGGTTCAAGGCTTTGGGAGCCTGGCTTGGAGGCCTGGGCATCAGCGGTCTCTCGGCAGCCTTCTCGAATGCCAAAACCAGTTCAGTCCCCATGAACGTTCGCGCCATCATTGCCCTTTCGATCACTTACGGGGCCTTTCTGGCTGAAATTTTCAGGGCAGGTATCCAATCCATCGACAAAGGCCAGATGGAAGCCGCCCGCAGCCAGGGCATGACCCGCTGGCAGGCCATGTGGTACATCATTCTGCCGCAAGCCATCCGCAACGTACTGCCCGCCCTGGGCAATGACTTCATCTCCATGCTGAAAGACTCTTCATTGGTCTCCATCCTGGCCGTGCGCGACATTACTCAGGTCGCCCGCCTGTATGCCGGGAATACCTTCCAGTACCAAACCACTTACATCACCCTGGCCGTTATGTACCTGACCATGACCATCTTCCTTTCCTTTGTTGTGAAATTCCTAGAAAAAAGGTATCAGATCAATGACAGACACTAGCCCGATGGTCCTTGTTTGCGATTTAAAAAAATCATTTAATGGCGTGGAAGCCCTCAACGGGGTAAATCTGACCGTGAACAAGGGGGAAGTGGTCGTCGTTATCGGGCCCAGCGGTTCCGGAAAGTCCACCATGCTGCGCTGCATCAATCAGCTCGAACAGCAAACCAGCGGTGAAGTCTGGATCGATGGAGAAAAAGTCAGCCACGACCAAAAACAGCTCGATAAAATCCGCTCTGAGGTAGGCATGGTCTTTCAGCATTTCAACCTCTACCCTCACCTGACCGTTCTGGAAAACATCACCCTGGCCCAGCGGATCGTCAAGAAGATTCCGCAGAAACAGGCCGAAGAAATTGCTCGCGAACAATTAAAACGGGTTGGCATCGCCGAAAAAGCCAATGCCTATCCGCAGCAGCTCTCGGGCGGACAGCAGCAGCGTGTGGCCATCGCCAGAGCCCTGGCCATGAACCCCAAGCTGATGTTGTTCGATGAGCCCACCAGTGCCCTGGATCCTGAAATGATCAAGGAAGTGCTGGAAGTCATGCTCGATCTGGCCAAAGCCGGCATCACCATGATCGTGGTCACTCACGAAATGGGTTTTGCCCGTGCCGCCGCAGACGAGGTCGTCTTTATGGATAAAGGACAAATCGTTGAACAGGCGTCCCCTGAAGTTTTCTTCACTCACCCCGTTCAAGAACGCACAAAGGCATTTCTCGCACAAATTCTCAACAAATAAATCCGAAAGTCCATCCAGGAGGAGTTGAACTCGTTTCTCGGAGCGTTTTCTTTGCGACACGTTCAACTCGGACTATAATCTCTTCAGGAGAAACATCATGACTGATAAACGTCTTCAACTGCTCTTGGATTTAATGAAAAAAAATGATCTCGATGCCGTTGCCATCAACCCCGGGCCGGCATTGACTTATCTCACCGGGCTGCGCTTCCACTTGATGGAACGGCCCACTCTCCTGGTCATCAGCCGCACCCACCAACCCGTCCTCATTCTGCCCGAATTAGAGATCGGCAAAGTCAATTCCTCACGGATCCCCTTACAACCTGTTACGTTTGGCGACGACCCTGCTTTATGGCCGCACGCTTTCCTCAGTGCCATGGAAAAAGCCGGTCTGAAACACGCCAAAATCGGCGTAGAACCAACCCGTCTGCGCTTTTTCGAACTGGCCTTTTTGCAGAACGCCGCCCCCGAGGCCAAATTCTCCGGTTCGGAATCTTTGTTCACTGACCTGCGCCTGTGCAAAGATAGCATCGAAATCAATTTGATGCGCGAAGCGATCCGGATTGCGCAGGATGCCCTGCAGGCCACTTTGCCCGTTATCAAGACCGACCGTACCGAAAAAGAGATTGCCTCTGAACTGGTGGTCAACCTGCTGCGGCAGGGCAGCGAATCAGAATTGCCCTTTGCCCCCATCGTCGCCGGCGGCCCCAACAGTGCCAACCCTCATGCCGTTCCAACCGATCGCCATCTGGAAAACGGTGACCTGCTGGTCATTGACTGGGGAGGCACCTATGAAGGTTATTTCTCAGACTTGACCCGCACCTTTGCCATCGGCCCGGTCGATGAAGAACTGCGTACCATTTACGAGACCGTTAAACAGGCCAACGCTGCCGGGCGTGCCGCCGGTAAAGCGGGAGCCGCGGCTGCCGTGGTCGATCAGGCAGCCCGAAGCATCATTGAAGCCGCCGGATACGGCAAGTATTTCACTCATCGTACCGGCCACGGTCTGGGCATGGAAGCCCACGAGGCTCCTTATATGTTCGGGACCAACGCCCAAATTCTGGAACCCGGTATGGTATACACCGTCGAACCTGGCATCTACCTGCCTGGGAGAGGCGGCGTGCGCATCGAGGACAACATTGTGGTCAGCACGAATGGCTGCGAAACCCTCTCGAGCTTTTCACGAGAATTCACTACCCTGTAACTTTCAGCGAGGAACATTCATTGGATAAACACCCTGAGGTCCTTCACAACGCTGAACCGTTCTACCTTCCCGGCAACGAAACCGGCTGTTTGCTCATCCACGGCTATACCGGCACCCCCTTCGAAATGAAGATGTTGGCCCGTTCGTTGCATTCAGAAGGCTACACCGTGTACGCGCCGCGCTTATTTGGCCACGCCACCGATCCTGAAGATATGCTGCGGGCCCGCTGGTGGGACTGGGTCGGCAATGTAGAAGATGCCCTGACCCTGCTCAAAGCCACCACCCAGCGGCAAGTGATCATGGGGCTCTCGATGGGCGGCGCGCTGGCTTTATTGGCCAGCGCCCGGTACCCGGTTGAGGCTGTGATCTCCCTTTCCACCCCTTATGCGCTGCCGCCAGACCGCCGGATCGCACTGCTCAAACATTTTTCGTGGGTGTTTCCGCGCATTTCAAAGGGACAACCCGACTGGCATAACGCGCAAGCCGGGCAAGATCACATAGATTACCCCTACTTCCCCTCGCGCTCCATTCTGGAATTGAAACTGCTGCTCGACACCCTGCGTGTCGAAATCCCGAACGTGACCGTGCCGGCTTTCTTTGCCCAATCACGGCAGGATACCACCATTTTGCCTGAAAGCCTGGATTATCTGTATACGCACGTCATCTCCAGCCAAAAAGAAAAATTGTGGGTCGAAAACAGCGGGCACGTCATCATCCGTGAGCCGCAGCGCGAACTGGTATTCAGCCGGGTAAAATCTTTCCTCACCCAGGTACTGAACCCCGCATGAATCGTAACCTGCTCCTCGTGGCACTCTCATTGTTCACCTGGGGACTGGGAGAAAGCTTCTTCATTTACTTTCAGCCCCTGTACTTGCAGCAGTGGGGAGCCAGTTCCGTAGAAATCGGCGGCGTACTGGGCGGCGTCGGCGTTGTGCTGGCGCTCTCGCAAATTCCCACCGGGTTGCTGACTGATCGGCTGGGACCGAAGAAACTCATGTGGGCCTCGTGGATCATCGGCGTGGTCGCCGCCTGGATGATGGTCATTGCCCCCTCTCTCCCTTTTTTCATTGTGGCCTATCTGCTCTACGGTCTGACCGGCTTTGGCATCATCCCCATGAACGCCTACATCACCAATGTACGCGGCAACCTCAGCGTGGGGCGGGCATTGACCTTCGTCTCAGGCATGTATAATCTGGGCTCTGTCATTGGTCCAATTGTTGGCGGACGAATTGCCGACCAGTTAGGGTTGCACAGCATCTACATCGTAGCCGCATGTATCTTTGTGATCTCCACATTCCTGATTCTGCTGGTACAGACCGTGCACGAGGTACACCCGGATGATCTCAAACAGGCTGGCGGGCAAAAAAAATTGCTGCGGAATCCGCGTTTCTGGACTTTTCTGGCCCTGGCATTTTTTACCCTGATCGCTCTGTATCTGCCGCAACCGCTCAACTCGAACTTTCTGCAAAATCAGCAGCACTTAAGCAATACCACCATCGGCATAATCGGTGCCGTTGGCAGCCTGGGGAATGCCTTTGCCACCCTCGCGCTGGGCAACATTGCTCCTTTCTGGGGACTGTTGATCGGGCAGGCCTGGGTAGGAGTGTTCGCCGGTATCTATCTGCTGGGCAATTCCCCCTTCTGGTTTGGGTTGGGCTTTTTCTTCTTCGGCGGGTACCGCTTATTCCGCTCGATGACTTTGGCTTACGCCAAGCCCATGGCCAGCCTATCAGAAACGGGATTGCTGTATGGTTTGCTGGAGACCGCCGCCTCACTGGCGGTAATCATTGCCCCTGTCCTGGCAGGACTGCTATACGAGCAAGATCCCTATTCAATCTACCGAACTTCTTTTTGGGCCATTCTGCTCTTATTGGCCCTCAATGTATTCATGATAAAGGTGGTATTCCCGCGCATGCACCCGGAGTAAGCCTATGACGATCAATCAAACTTTCGTGCTCGGACCAATCGAGAACAACAGCTACGTGCTCTACGATGAAAATAGCCGGCAAGCCTGGATCATTGACCCCGCGATGGAGCCCGCTCCACTGGTCGATTTTCTCGAAAAACACCAGTTCACTCTTGAAAAGGTGCTGATCACCCACGGGCATTTCGACCACTATTATGGGCTCCCTTATTTGCAGAAGATGCTGACCACACCCTTCGCCGTCTATCTGCACCCTGAGGATCTGGCACTATGGCAAAGCGGCGGAGGTGCCAGCCACTTTTGGGGGCAATCACTGGAAGTGCCAAAGCCAACAAAGTTGCTGACAGATGGGGCCAGGCTCAGTCTGGGTGAAACAGAACTGATCGTTTTGCACACTCCCGGACATTCCCCGGGATCGGTGACGTTCTATTGCCCCAGCATGGCTACCGCCTATTGCGGCGATCTGATCTTCTTCCACGGCATCGGCCGTACCGATCTGGACGGCGGAAGTTTTACCGACATCCAGACCAGCATCAAGCAAAAGATCTTCACCCTGCCCGAGAACGTCACCCTGCTGCCCGGCCACGGCCCAGCCACCACAGTGGGGGAAGAAATCAACAATAACCCTTATCTTTAGTGTTTTTCTTTCAGGCCCATAATTTTTGTGGGCTTCTCGATGGAATCTCTTTTTTGACAATCAACAAGCACCTGCTAGAATAGAGCCAAAGATGGAATTTCGCCGCTTCGCTACAACGGTGAAAAAGCCAGAAAGAGGTGATCAATGCAATACGTCCGTTTTGGAAACACCGGGATGAAAGTCTCGCGCATTTGTCTGGGCTGTATGAGCTTTGGACGGCCCACCGAGCGCTGGCCCTGGGCTTTGAATGAAGAACAGAGCCGGCCTTTCATCAAGAAAGCACTGGATCTGGGCATCAATTTCTTCGATACCGCTGACATTTATTCCTTTGGCACAAGCGAAGAGGTCGTCGGCCGCGCTATCCGTGATCTGGTACCCCGACGGGAAGAAGTGGTGATTGCCACCAAAGTCAACGGCGTGATGGGGCCAGGACAAAATGACGGCGGGCTCTCACGCAAACACATTTTGAGCGCCATCGATGCCAGCCTGACCCGGCTGGGAATGGATTACGTCGATCTCTATCAAATCCACCGATGGGACTATGAAACCCCGATCGAAGAAACCCTGGAAGCGCTCAATGACGTCGTACGCATGGGGAAAGTCCGTTACATTGGCGCTTCTTCAATGTTTGCCTGGCAATTTGCCAAAGCGCTGTTCTTAAGTGAACAGCACGGCTGGAGCCGTTTCGTTTCGATGCAGCCTCATTACAACCTGATCTACCGCGAAGAAGAACGCGAGATGCTGCCGCTGTGCCGCGACCAAAAAATTGCCGTGATTCCCTGGTCCCCGCTGGCCCGGGGAATGCTCACCCGCGACCCAGCCAAAGCGTCAGAAACGGAACGATCGCAGTCAGACACCTTTGGCAAGGGGCTTTACCCCCGGCAGGACGATCTCACTATTGCAACAAAAGTGACTCAAATTGCCCGGGCACGCAGCATCCCCAATGCACAGGTAGCTCTCGCCTGGATGCTGGGCAAAGAGACGATCACCGCTCCAATCATCGGCGCGACCCGGCTGAGTCATCTGGAAGATGCCGCGGCGGCGCTGGATGTTCATTTAAGCGAGGATGAAGTGCACCAACTGGAAGAGACTTACCAACCGCATCAAGTGGCCGGATTCTCTTAAACCAATGTAAGTCATTAAATAAAACAGGCTATCCGCTGAAATGGATAGCCTGTCATTGTTTCTCTCTCAGTTACTTGGCAAAGTCGACCGCACGGGTCTCGCGGATGACCGTAACCTTGATCTGACCCGGATACTGCATGGTCTCTTCAACCTTCTTGGCAATATCGCGTGCCAAACGAGTGGCAGCCAGATCGTCGACCTCTTCGGGTTTGACGATGATGCGCACTTCGCGGCCAGCCTGGATGGCATAGCTCTGGCCCACTCCCTTGAAGGAATTGGCGATCTCTTCGAGAGCACGCAGACGCTTGATGTACTGCTCGAGATCCTCACGGCGGGCACCGGGGCGGGCACCTGAAATGGCATCGGCCGCCTCGACGATCACAGCCTCAATGGATTCCTGCTCGACCTCGTGATGGTGAGAGGCCATCGCATTGACCACCTTAGCGTTGACGCCGTAACGTTTAGCGAACTCAGCACCAAGCTGAGCATGGGTACCATCGGTGTTGTGATCCATGGCTTTGCCCAGATCGTGCAGCAAACCGCCGGCGCGGGCAATCTCAACATCAGCGCCCAGTTCAGCAGCGATGACCGCTGCCAGCTTGGCCACTTCCACGGCATGCGACAGTTGATTCTGCCCATAAGAAGTACGGAATTTCAAACGCCCGAGCATCTTGAGAATCTCAGGATGCAGCCCGGCCACGCCAGAATCAAAAGCAGCTTCTTCACCAGCCTCCACAATGGCCTTATCCACTGCCACCGTTTCTTCAGCCAAGATCTTCTCGATGTGCGCCGGATGGATACGGCCATCCACGATCAGACGATCCAGAGTACGGCGGGCAATCTCGCGGCGTACCGGGTCAAAGCAGGAGATGGTCACGGATTCAGGAGTATCGTCCACGATCACGTCCACACCCGCCGCCTGTTCAAAGGCACGGATGTTGCGGCCATTGCGGCCCACGATACGGCCCTTCATCTCTTCATTAGGCAGAGAAACGATCGAGGTGGAAACACTGACCACGTGTTCAGAGGCCACCCGCTGGATGGCATCGGAGATGATCTCGCGGGCGCGTTTCTCACCTTCGGCACGGGCTTCGCTTTCGATCTGGCGAATGATGCGGGCCATATCATTGCGGGCCTCTTTTTCCGCTTCACCCAGCAGCACCTGTTTGGCTTCATCCATGCTCATCTGGCTGATGCGCTGCAATTCCTCGAGTTGATCGCTGTACATCTTCTCAATATCATTGGCGCGTTTATCCATCGCACTCTGGCGCTTGTTCAGGTTCTGTTCGCGCTGCTCCAAACGCTCAATGCGGTGGTCCAGTTCGGCACGACGCTTCTGCAAGCGGTCGTCCTCGCGCAAAATATCCGAGCGGCGGCGTTGTACTTCTGCTTCGGAATCCTGCATCACTTTCAAAGCCTTGTCACGGGCTTCAATTTCGACAGTCTTCGCCTTTTCAACGGCCGCTTTGATGACGTTATCGGCCTGGGCCTGCTGTTCGGCTTTGAATTTGTCGGTAAAAACCTTTACCAGAATCAAAGTCAGAACGGCGGCCAGAACCAGGGCGCCTGCACCGATTAGAATGATCATTAGTCCTGTTTGCATAATATTTTCTCAACTTCCTCATTTTTCATCAGATATTTGCCCGGCTATTTCAGATTCCCAGATCGAACGGACGACAGGAGCAACGGTTCCATAAGAGAAACCACGCCGCAATAAAAAGGCGCTCATCTTCTTCCGGAATTCCGGCCAATCAAGGTCGGAATATTTCCGAATTTGCTGCATTGCTGCCTGCGTAGCCAGTTCATCGTCCTCTGCTGAACCGAGCAGGGCTTGATCAATTTGGTCCTCCGCAACCCCTTTTTGACGAAGCTCCATCCGAATCAGCCGACGGCTGCGCGGATGATAAGTATTGCGGTTTTCGACCCAGAGAAGGGCGTACTGACCATCTTCTACCAGGCCGGTCTGAGTCAAACGATCGACAACCTCCTCAACTCGGGTGGAAGAGAATCCCTTCTCTATCAGTTTTTGGCGTATTTCATGGGAAGTTCTTTGCTGGTGGTTGAGTAGAATCAATGCCCGTTGATAAGCTACTTCACTTTCATCCTGCTCACGCAACGAGTTGATCTTCTCTTCACTTAATCGCTGCCCGATTTGTAACCAGGCCGCGGTAATTCTTGAAAGACCAAAGGCATATTCGCCATCCAGATAAACACTAACTCGCTCTGGATTCTTTTTTTGCGCTTTTATGCCAGTAATCTCTCTCTCCACCATAAAAAAACAGCCAAAAACAGAAGTCAGTTTTGGCTGTCCAATTCAAAAAACAAATTTTCAGAGAAATTTGAAAAAACAGTTACTTTTGTGAATCCATGCGAAAGAATAAGGCAGAACAGAGTTCATTCTGACCTTGATCCATCCCGCGGAATGAAGAACGAGTCAATGAAATGCATAATGCTTGGGGGAGTTTTCCCCAAACATCTTGTGCTGTCGGCATTGAGTTTTTCACTTCCCTTAAAAGTAACATCCAAACTCCATCTGGAGCGATAAAATATCGACTGATTTTTTGAATTGGCCAGCACCATTTGAGACCCCACCTCAAATGGAAAACTTTCTAATAACGAATTATACATGAAATTTAACATTTCATCAATTAATTCTTAACATTTGTAATATTTCCTCATCCGGGCTGAAAAGAGCGATTACAATTTAAATACCGTCTAGAAAGGATCTGTCATGGCAAAGATTACCCCGCAAGAAGCTCTCGATTACCACCATTTAAATGGAATCCCGGGAAAGCTATCGGTCGTCCCCACCAAACCACTGTCTACCCAGCGCGACCTTTCCCTGGCTTACACTCCCGGGGTAGCCACCCCGGTGCTGGAAATCGAAAAGGATGCCAGCACCGCCTATGAATACACCAACAAAGGCAACCTGGTCGGAGTGATCTCCAATGGCACGGCCATTTTAGGGTTAGGCAACCGCGGAGCGCTGGCCTCCAAGCCAGTGATGGAAGGAAAAGGGGTACTGTTCAAGAAATTTGCCGGCATCGACGTGTATGACATTGAAGTCAATGCCACCGACCCCGAAGTCTTCATGCAGGTCGTCAAAACACTGGAACCCACCTTTGGGGGGATCAACCTCGAAGATATCCGTTCACCGGAGTGTTTTGCCATCGAAACCCAATTGCAAGAACAGATGTCCATCCCGGTGTTCCACGATGACCAGCACGGCACAGCCATCATCTTGGGCGCCGCGCTGCTCAACGCCCTCGAAATCACCGGCAAAAAGATTGATCAGATCAAGGTGGTCTTTTCGGGTGCCGGCGCGGCCGGAATCTCGTGTGCGCGCCAGCTGGTGAAGCTGGGGGTACCCCAGCGAAACATCTGGATGTGCGACATTCAAGGGCTGGTCTATGTCGGCCGTACTGAACTGATGTTCCCAGAAAAAGAAGCTTTTGCCAACGGCAGCTCCCCCGCTCTGCTCAAAGAGGTACTGGCAGGAGCTGATGTATTCATCGGGGTTTCCGTCGCCAACATCGTCGGCCCAGAAATGCTGCGCTCGATGGAAAAAGAGCCCATCATTTTCGCCATGGCCAACCCCGACCCAGAAATCGAGTTCGAGCTGGCTAAAGCCACCCGCCCAGATGCCATCGTCGCGTCTGGCCGCTCAGACTACCCGAATCAAATCAACAACGTGCTGGGTTTCCCATTCATCTTCCGCGGCGCACTGGATGTGCGCGCCACCCGCATCAATGACGAGATGAAGATCGCCGCCTCTCACGCGCTGAGTATGCTGGCGCACGAGCCAGTACCCGCTGCAGTGCTGAAGGCCTATGGGCTGAGCAGTCTGGAATATGGACGAGAATACATCGTGCCCAAACCTCTCGATCCGCGCGTCATGGAGTGGGAATCGACTGCCGTGGCTGAAGCAGCCCTGCGTAGCGGCGTGGCTACACGCTCACTCGATCTGACACAGTATCGGGAATCGCTGCGCAAGAAGTCGGAAGAACTTATTTAGCCAATTGCCGAAGTATGCTAAAATCAAACTATGGAGTCTGAAAAGAAGCTTCTTTCACCTGAACAAATTCACCAACGGCAAAGTTGGCTGCAAATCTGGCTGCCACTGATCCTCGTTATGCTCATTGCCGGTGGGCTGTTAGCTTTGCTGCTCATCACCAGCGGGAATGGGCAAGGCTCGCTCAATCAATGGTCCGCGATCTCGCTCATTGTTCTCATTTTCCCGGCGTTGCTGCTGTTGCTGCCCATCGTGGTCTTGCTGTTCTTTCTGATCAAATGGGTAAGCCAGGGAAACCACGCTTTGCCCAAAGTGGGTATCGCAGCGCGCGAAAAAGTCAGCAGGGTGAGTCAAAAAATCCAGAACGGGGCCAATCAGGTCATCGATTTCTTTCTGAGAATTGCATCTTTTCTGGATACTCTGAAATCACTTTTTTCGCGAAAAGCAGAATAACTCAAGCCGATCCAGATGCAGGAGACCTTTATGAATGAAAGCGCAAAAAAACAAACGGCAACCTATATCCTAGGTGGAGTCTTAGGCTTATGTGTTGGACTGGCAGCGTCTTACCTCTTTCTGAAGAACCAGGAATCTACTGAAGAAAACCAGGCTCTTTCCTCTCGAGATGGATTGAAAATAGGTTTGGGGCTGGTCTCTTTCTTAAAACAAATCGCCGATCTCGGCCATAAATAATACTTTCTTTGCCCCTCTCGCGAGGGGATTTTTTTCAGGCTTTCTACATGGGACAAAATAACATCGTCAGCCTGCTCATTGCGGGCGAGCTAACCGAAGATTTCATCATCGACCTGAACGGGAAAGCCAGAAACCGAGTAGCTGGAGGTTCGGGCGCTTACGCCTGCGCCGGCGCCCGTTTCTGGAATGACCGCATCGGTTTGATCAGCCGGGCCGGCAAGAGTTTCCCAGAAGAATGGCTGACTCAGTTCCGCAAAAAAGAGATCGATACTCACGGCGTGCTGAGATTGGCACAGGATTATGACCAACGCAGACACTTCTTCTGGCGAGAAAATGATGCATTCACCAATGACAACCCTATTCTCGGCTATGCCCGATATGGGTTGACCTTTCCCCACGAACTTCTGGGATACGCGCCAGTCAAACTGGAAACCATTGATCAAATGTGGAAGAACACTTCTCCACGACTCAACCCCACCTTTCCGCAGGAATATCTGGATGCGAAAGCGGCACACATTGCCCCGATATCTTTCCCTGCTCAAGTCAAACTGCTTAATTTGCTGCAGAAGGGTTCGCTGAACACGATCACCCTCTCTGCCTCAGATGATGCCATGATTCCCGAAGTGATCTCAGAATTACCGGGGATCCTTTCGGGGTTATTTGCATTTTTTGCCACTGAGAAGCAACTGATATCACTTTACAAGAACAAAGCCTGGAATGTATGGGAAATGGCCATGGACCTGGCAGCAATGGGAACCTCGATCATTGTGATCCATCGGGGAGATAAAGGCTACTGGCTTTATGATCGCAACAGCCAGAAAAAGTATTCGCTGCCCTTTTACCCGACTCGCTGGATTGACCCTACCGGCATTAAAGATGTTTTCGCCGGCTCTTTTCTAGCAAAATTCAAGCAGGAATATGCCCCGATCGACGCATTTTTGTATTCAGCAGCCGCCGCTTCAGTTGCTGTCGAAGGAACCGGTCCGTTCTATCTTCTGGATAGCTTTCCTGGGCTGATCGAAGCCCGGGTAGAGGTACTTAAAAATATGTTGTCCACAGTTTAAGCGCTGGGAGGAGAATTCTATGGATGCACTGATGCAGTTCGAAATTTTGATCACCCTTTTCTTTCAACACCTGGGAACCTGGCTGGCATTACCTTTCAAAGCCGTTACGTTTCTAGGCACCGAAGAATTTTATTTGCTGGTGCTGCCTGCCCTGTACTGGTGCGTGGATGCAACCGTTGGGTTTCGCATGGCAGTGATGCTGGTGTTGACCGGCAGTCTGAATGGATACTTCAAGGCCCTCTTTCACAGCCCACGCCCTTACTGGGTCGATGCCCGCGTCAAAGCCTATGCCAGTGAAACCTCATTTGGCCTACCTTCGGGGCATTCTCAGAATTCTGCGGCCCTGTGGGGAATTCTGGCCGCCAGCTTCAAGAAAAAATGGCTGACCATCGTCAGCATCATTGCTGTTTTTCTCATTGGCCTCTCGCGCATTTATCTGGGAGTGCACTTCACCCGGGATGTCTTGTGCGGTTGGCTCATCGGTGCCTTACTGGTCTTTGCTTACCTGTGGCTGGAAAAGCCCATCCAACGCTGGCTGGCCCCACGCTCATTGGGATATCAGATCACGGTCGCCTTCCTCGTCTCCTTGCTGTTGATCGGAATTGGTTTGGGAATCACCCATTTTGCCAGCTCCTGGCCAATCCCCAATGAATGGGTCAACCAAGCGATCCAATCTGGAGAAATGGCTCCCGATCCCTACAACATCGATGGATACTTCACCATTGCTGGGGTTTGGTTCGGCTTTGCCGGTGGTTACGCCTGGTTGCTCCATAAAAAAGGAACGCTGTCGATCAGCGGGAAAACCGGGAAACGGATCACCCGGTATTTGCTGGGGCTGGTGGGCGTAGTGATCATCTACGCCGGGCTCAAATTGATCTTCCCTACTTCACCCGACTGGCTGGGATACACTTTCCGCTACATTCGTTATGCTCTGCTCGGGCTGTGGGTATCTGCTCTGGCTCCCCTGCTCTTCGAAAAATTGCATCTGGATCAATAATTTGCATCTTTTTCGCACAAAGCACGTATAATTAACAAAAGGATTAGTGAGAGAGGAGCTATGCGAAGTTTTGGAAAATTCGTTTTAGGCGCTGTATTAGGGGGACTGGTGGGAAGCACAATTGCACTGCTCTTCGCGCCAGTCGCAGGACCGCAGTTGAGAATGCGGGTGTATGACTATTGCACCAACATCCGTGATGACGTCAAGAATGCGGCAGAACAACGCCGCCAGGAATTGCGGCACGAACTGCTGAATCTGCAGGGAAAAACAGAAGAATAAAAGCTAATTTGCTACATAATAATGAGTACCAAAAAGCCAGGCTTTACGCCTGGCTTTTGTTTGTGCGCCCAGCATGGGCGATGACTAAAGGGTGAAAGTCCCAAACAGAGGATGGTTGTACCAACTGTTAGCCAAAGGCAAGGGCGTCACTGCGAAGCGAGGTCTGGAGGAAGGCGGAGGCAAACCTGCGACTTGAGGAACACGAAACCGATAAGAGGCTGTGAGGTCGGGCGAGCTGGCAAACAACAACGAAGCCCCAAACAACCAAGGGCCGAAGCAGTAAATTGGACAAGTGTGCAGGGAAAGTCAACGAACTTACCTGGGGAGACCTGTGATCAAGCCGGAGACGGTAAACCTGTTTGAGAAAACAGATTGAGATGGCAGGAGTCAGCCGAGGCCATAGTACCGGAGCCGTCGCGAAGGGAAGGGCCGAACATCGAGAAAGGGCGAGTAGATTGAGTAGCTTGAGGGATGAACAAAGAAGGCAGCCTGCCCCAGATCGGGGAACTGCGGGACAGAGGCGGGAAGTGAAGCTTTCCATGACTGACCCGAGGGCCGAGCCGTCCCCAACGCGAGACAAAGGAAAGTCCAACGTAGAGCTGTGGGATCAGATTTGGGCACGAGAAAATCTAGTCATAGCGTTAAAGCGAGTAGAGAGCAACCGAGGCGCACCGGGCACAGACGGGATGACGGTGAAAGACCTGCGGCCGTACCTGAAAGAACACTGGTTGGAGATCAGGGCAGCCCTCGAAAGCGGAGCCTATAAGCCAACGCCGGTGAGGCGGGTAGAAATACCCAAACCAGACGGCGGGATAAGGCTACTAGGGATACCGACAGTGATCGACCGGCTACTCCAACAGGCGATCGCACAGGTGCTCACGCCCATATTCGAGCGCAAGTTTTCGACTCATAGTTACGGGTTTCGACCCGGACGAAGTGCACACGATGCCATAAAGCAGGCTCAGGAGTATACGCAAGAAGGATACGAATGGGTGGTGGACATCGATCTAGAGAAATTCTTTGATCGGGTGAACCACGACATGCTAATGGCCAGAGTGGCACGCGAGGTGAAAGACAAACGAGTGTTGAAGCTGATCCGAGCTTATCTGAACAGCGGTGTGATGGTGAACGGAGTGGTCATGGATACGGAAGAAGGCACGCCACAGGGAGGGCCGTTATCGCCATTATTATCGAACATCATGCTGGATGATCTGGATAAGGAACTGGAGAAGCGGGGGCACAAATTTGTTCGATATGCGGATGACTGCAACATCTATGTCAAAACGCAGCGAGCAGGCGAACGGGTCATGGAAAGCGTGAGAGAGTTTGTAGAGAAGAAGTTGAAGCTTAAAGTCAACCCGAAGAAAAGCAAAGTAGATAGAGCCAAAAGGGTAAAGTTTCTGGGGTTCAGTTTCTACAAATACAAAGGGGAAATGCTCATACGAGTAGCTGGCCGAAGTCTGGAAAGATTTCGGGACAAGCTCCGCCGCCTGACCAAGCGTACCCGGTCGGGCAAGCTGGAAGACATCATCCAAGAAATCAATACCTACATAGTGGGATGGATAGGATACTACCGGCAGGCGAATACGCCGAGTGTTTATGAGGAACTGGACGGATGGATCAGACGAAGGCTAAGACAAATGATCTGGAAACGATGGAAAAGAGGAACGGCCCGATACCGAGAATTGGTGAGATTGGGAGTTTCGAAGAGGTGGGCACAAGAAGGAGCAGCAGGAACAAGTCCCTGGCGAATGTCCAACTCACCTGTGATAAATGAAGCCCTAAGCAACGGCTATTTTCGTAACTTAGGGCTGAAGAGCATAAAAGGTCGGTACCAAGAACTATGTATTTCTTGATGAACCGCCGGATGCGGACCCGCATGTCCGGTGGTGTGAGAGGGGGCGGTTAGTCACCGCTCCCTACTCGATTTTGCAAATGAAATCTGCTAAAAGAGAGTGGGAGCGTCCCATTCAGGGGCAATCATCAAAGAAGAATCAAAAACTGCCTGGTTCACCTCGCGGCTTACCCGGTGCTCCGCCATTTGCACGGCCGGGAAGGGGCCAAGCAGCGTCAACAAACGCTCCACCGGTTGGCCCGGCTGCAGCCAACTCCAGGCAGCCTCTTTTTCGAGGATAACCGGCATACGATCATGAATTGCAGCCACCATCTCATTGGAGTGGGTAGTCAAGATCGTGCAGGTACGAATCTGTTCCCCAGCCGGGCCCTTCCATTCATCCCAAAGCCCGGCGAAGAAAAAAGGCCGATGATCTTTGAAATAAAAATAATGCGGAGAGAAGGCATCCTGCCCGGTTGTTTTTGCCACTCGTAGAATCCATCCGCCACCAGCAAACAACGGCGCTGAGTAAAAGACTGCTTGAAAGAGGGTTTTTTCAAAAGCGTTTCGCTACGCGCATTTATTAGCTTTATTCCAATGGCAGGATCTTTTGTCCAGGAAGGAATCAGCCCCCATTTCATCCATTCCACCTGACGCTTAAGCGGATCACAAACCACAGCCACCAGTTGAGTTGGAGCCACATTAAAGCGAGAAACAAAATCTGTCGGGAAATCCCCTAGATCAAGTTGTTCCTGTAATTCTGTTGACTGTAGTGTTACGGTAAATCTCCCGCACATGTGTCTCTCCTCACCCCAAAACAGATAGTTTGCACGAACATTGTAAACCATTATAATCAGAGTTAAATGGGCAGATTTTCACTGTCCCGTCAATTGGAGAGACAATGAAACGAATACATTCTTCTTATCGTGTTATCCTGGCTTTTGCCCTGATCTTGACCCTATCCGCCTGCACTTTCTCTACCGCTACGCCGGGCACGGATCACGTACAGACCGCTGTGGTCGCTACAATCCAGGCACTCACCCCCGGGGCGGCATCCGCCACGGATGAAGCTCACGCGCTGCCTTCGCCAACTCCCTCGCCGGCACCGGTAAACGTACGCGTCTCCTTCGTCGATTCAGCCGGCAATCTCTACGTCTGGACAGAGGGAACGGCTGCCCCAGTGTTACTGGTAAACAGCGGGGACGTCAATGAAAGCGATATTTCCTTCGATGGCTCGACCATCGTCTACACGCGTAGTTCTGATTACACCCTTTATGAGGTAAACAGCATCCAGTGGGACGGCAGCAACCCGCATACGATCTTCACCGCAGCACAGTTGCAGGCATTGCCTCGTGCAGAGGGTTCAATCACCCTGGCTCCCAACAAAATCGAGTGGATCGGCACCACCCACCACTTCGCTCTCAGCCTGCGAACAATCTTCGAAGGTCCCGGACTGAGCATCAACGACACCCTCTATCAAGTCGATGCCGACAGCGGTACTTCTTCGTCTTTGCTCACCGTATCAGACGGATTCAACTTTTCCTTTTCGCCAGATGGTGCCTGGTTGGCCATTACCCGGCCCACCGGAATCGACCTTTATACTGCCGCCGGCAGTCTGATCGCTGCTGACGTGGTTCACCATGATTTCGTCAACACCGCTTCTGAATACGCCTGGACGGCTTCCCCGGTCTGGCAGCCCGATTCCAGCGGATTTGTAGTAGCGGTTCCCCCTGCTGACCCCTGGTCAGATTCACCAGCCAATTCAGCGATCTGGTCCGTTACCACGGAAGGCACCGCGACTCAGCTCTACAGCGGGCAGATGAGCTACTTTCCTGCCCAAATTGCCAGTTTCGCCCTGCCCGTGGGAGAAATGGCCTATGCCAACCAGATCGGCGCCCCCACTGACAACAACTGGGCACTGTACATAGGTCAAACGAACGGAGCGGGAATCCACGAGATCGATAACGGCTACTTCAGTCTGCTCCCTATCTGGTCACCTGATGGACAAAATTTCGTCTACGCCAAACTGGTCGGTTCCGCCCGGCAAGCTTATCTGGTACAGGCAAGCGGCACCCCAGTGCAGATCGCAGATATTCCATCTCTGAATCAGGTATATTGGCTGGATAATATGCGTTTCATCGCTGCCAGCACCTCCGACAGCGGCGGTTCGCTTCTGCTCGAAACCCCAGGCAGCAGCACTGGTGTCATCTATAATGATGCCGGCAGCCGCCCTGGCTTTCCACTCATGTTTGACGTCAGCGGGCACTAACCTTTCTCACCAGCGAGCCAGAGCATACCAATACTGGCTCGCCAACCTCCATATTTGAGGAAATTTAATCGGTTATAATTTTTTCTTGATGTTGTTATTGTTCAGTAGTGCAATTCAGGAGAAAATATGAGCCATAAAAATACACTGGTTTTGACAGTGAGTTTGATCATGATCCTTAGCCTCGTGCTTACTTCATGCCAGACCCCACTCTCAACCGAGCAGATCAAAGAAACCATGAACGCAGCCGTCAATCAGACCATGACGGCCATGCCAACCGCCACACAAATCCCGACTGCGACCTCGACCCCTACCCCCGCAGCCACACCGACCCCTGAGCCAGTACAATACGGCCCCACGAACTTCCCGGATAACGTCGATCCGCTCACCGGATTGACCGTGGCTGACCCCAGCATTCTGAATCGCCGCCCGCTGATGGTCAAAGTATCGAATTTTCCGAAAGAAGGCAGACCGCATGCCGGCCTTTCTTCAGCGGATATCGTTTTCTCATACTATACCGGTCAATATGAAAGCCGCTACCTGGCCCTGTATTACGGACAGGATTCAACCCAGGTCGGCCCCATCCGCTCAGGACGCTACATTGACCGCTGGCTGGTCTATATGTATCAAGGGGTATTGGGATTGATGTATGCCTTCCCACCGGAATGGAGCGCCATCGTGGGGCAATTAGGAAGTTCTCGTACCGTTTCTGGCGGACCCAACACCTGCCCAGCCATTTGCAATCTGAACCTGGGTATCTCTGAAGTCAGCTGGTTCGCCAATACAGCCGAGCTCTCCAGCTACTACGCAGCCCTGTCTGGTGCGGATAATTCCAAACCCAATCTCGATGGGATGGCCTTCAATACACTTCCACCAGCCAACGGAGCAACCGCCAACGAAGTTACCGTGCAGTACTCCAACGCCAACCTGGAGAACTGGAAATATGACTCCGCCACCAAGAAGTACCTGCGCTACATTGACAGCGAAGACGCGGACGGAAATATCTCTCTGATCCCCCTGGTCGACCGGGATAATAATGAACAGTTGGCTTTCTCGAACGTGATCGTGATCTGGGCGCATTATGAGACTCTCAACCACATTGATACCATGCACGAAGTAAAACTGCCCGGCAACAGCGGCCCAATGCTGCTCTTCCGCGATGGGCAGGTCTTCGAAGGAAAATGGAAAGGTGTGAAAACCGACGGGCCCATCCAGTTCTTTGACAAAGACAACAACCCGCTGGAACTGCAGCCCGGTAATAGCTGGATCACTGTCGTCGGGGATATCTCTCAATCCAAAGAAATTCAGCCCGGTGTCTTTCAGGTGATCTTCTACACCGAATCCTATCAGGGATAGACAAAATCGTAGAACAAAAAATACCCCTTTCCGCGGAAAGGGGTATTTTGATCTTCACATAAATTTTGAGAGAAAATTACTGTCCGGGAGTACCTTCAGGAGTGGGTGTCATTGGAGGATTAGCACAATATTCGTTGGCCTGAGTCAACTTATCAGAAAGCTCCTGAGAGCTCACAATCGAAGCGCTGGTACTGTATTGATCGCGTGCGCCGCACCAATCATAAGTGGCTTCGAGAGCATCACCGTAATTTTCAAGAGAAGCTGCATAACGCTTGGTAGCGGTCATGCCATTGAAATCTGAAAAGTTGGGGTAACTCTGGGCCAGTTGCGAGAAATATTGGACGGCAATGCTGGGATTCGCCAGTTCGTAGAAAGTGCCTGTGATATACATCCGCGCCAACTGTCGATAATTATCCGCTTCAGAATCAATGGGGCCAATCTGTTCGGCCACCGCCAACAGGTAAATCCCCTTTTCAAGGTAGCCAGAGAGAATATAGTTCACTCCAACGTTCCGCAAAGCCAGATAATACATGCCATCCGTTTCAACCGGCTTATAGGTTGAGTCAAGATCACGCAAGGATGTCACTGTCGCATAGAGAGTCTTCCAATCCTGGGAAGCCATCTGCAGCTGAGCCGACTGGAACATAGCCGGAGCACCCCGGGTATCTTTGGTCGCCACCACTGTGGGTTCCGCAATGGTAGTGGTTGTTTGATCACCCTGACCGGAATTGGCTAATTCAACCATCACCTCGGCCAGTTTATCCGCTACGCCAGGAAATTGTGGATAAATCGAGATCACATATTCCAAGCGTTTTTTGGCTAGGGTAAGTTTGCCCTCCGTAATGTTCTGCAAACTCAACTCATACTGGGTCGTGGCCGCAATCAAACGCTGGTTCACCTCTTCTGCTTTACGTACCTGAATCGCGGACAGGTAACCCACGCCCATGCCAATCAAGGCAATGATCAACATGCCCAAAATTCCCAGAGCCACCCAGCCTCCGCGTTTTCGGCGGACTGGAGTTTCTTCAGGAGCTGGTTCAGCAACCACCTCAGGAGCAACTTCCGAAACCACCTTCTTGTGGGTGGATTTGCGAGTTGTCTGCACTGGAGCCGTCACTTCATCTGCAGGGACGCTCTCCACTGTAGATTTCGATCTATCTGCTGCCTTCTTCGGCAGCACTGGTGTTGTTTCATCTAAAGATTTCTTTTTTGCCATAGGGGCAATTATACCGTAAATCGAATCAATTTCTGTTAAAGGGGCATGAAAAACCACCCAGACCATAATAATGGAAGAATATACGCATCAATCTGGGATATTCCTTGACTCATCCCTGCAGGCATGGTAATATTATTCACGCGATGCGGGGTAGAGCAGTGGCAGCTCGTCGGGCTCATAACCCGGAGGTCAGTGGTTCGAATCCACTCCCCGCTACTAAAGTCAAACCAGAGTCCGTCGGGCTCTGGTTTTTCGTTAGCCTGGCGCACAGCGGTAGACATTTTTCCAAAAATGGAGGAATTTCTTATGAACCGCAGTTCGCCGGGTACGTCAAAATCCAAAGTTTCACTTTCCTTATCCAAAGCCATCGACGGCTTCCTAAAATTCAAAACGGCAGAGGGATTAAGCCAACGCACAATTACCTCCTATGAGTTCACTCTTGGTCATTGGTTGAAATACATCGGAGATCGAGAGGTATCGGATATTCAATCCTCCGACCTGACGGGCTACATGGCCTGGTTGAGAACCGAGTATAAACCGAGACGTTGGAACGGAAGCTCCGAGCCGCTGTCCGCCAAATCCATCCGAAATGTGTGGGTAACCTTTCGATCCTTTTTCGGATGGCTGCAGGTGGAGTTCAAGTTCCCCAATCCTGCTAAAGAAATCACTGCCCCGAAGTTTCAAAAACATCCTGTTGAAACATTTTCCAAAGAAGACGTTGAAAAAATCCTCAAGGCGTGTGTCTATTCCCGCGAATCGCAGACTGAGGAAAGGAAGAAGTTTGTAATGCGCCGGCCAAGTTCCAACCGCGACCAGGCGATTGTATTGATGTTGCTGGACACTGGATTGCGAGCAACGGAGTTGTGTTCTCTGATCATCAACGATGTGGATCTCAAGACCGGAAAGGTCACCATTCGTCACGGAGTGGCGGGTGGCGCGAAAGGCGGTAAAGGACGTACGGTGTACCTGGGTAAGGTTGCGCGAAAAGCGGTTTGGCGTTATCTTGCCAGCCGAGAAGATGGGGACGATCCCGACGCCCCCCTCTTCATCAGCCATGCGGATCGAGCTTTCAACAAGGACAGTTTGCGAGTTTTGATCAATCGGTTGGGAGACAGGGCAGAAATCAAGAAGGCTTATCCGCATAAATTCAGGCATACCTTCGCCATCACCTACCTGCGCTCTGGAGGAGATGTTTTTACCCTCCAATCGCTTCTGGGCCATGGTTCGCTTGATATGGTACGCCATTATGCCCAGATAGCCGAAGTGGATGTGGAGCAAGCGCATCGAAAAGCCAGTCCAGCTGATAACATGCGTCTGTAACCAAGAAATTTTCATTGAGCTAACTTTCCTGCGATAAACATCAATGCCTTTTTCTGGCTTTCTCGATCAAGCTTATTAAGGAAGACCTCAAGCTCATCACCCGGCGTGGACGTCGCCTTCCCAGACAGCCCGGCAATACGCTCTTGAACATCAGAAGAAAGCATGGGAGCGTAAGTGCTGTCAGTGATCTCGATACTCTCGTGCATCAGGTTCATGGAAACCGCTTTGTAATCCGCCATAGTCTGAGCATGAAGTAACCCGTAGACGGCGTGTCCATGCCGGAATTTATGAGGTGATTTGAATTCAAGGTTTGCAATGGAAAACAACAACTCCAGGCGTTTTTGAAGCGCCTGAGAACGCGTCTTTCCAGGTTCATCCTGGGAAAGAAACTGATCTCCCCAGGAATGCGCGATCGGTGCATACCAGGGGCTTGAGCCTGGAAGTGACTTTCGAACGATAGCATCCCACTGGCGGACTGGCGCAAGAATTTCAGGAATGTTCAATAGGAAAGTAGTCGCCTTCTTTCCATTCTTTGTATGAACGCCCAGTTCTGGCCATTGGCGAAGTTTGAGATTGTCAAGATCAACAGCTTCTATTGGTAATGTGGTAAAAGCGCTGGCACGCATGCCAGATAGGAAGAGCATTGCAGCAGCTGCTTTGTCGCGCAATAAGGCCAGGCTCTCTTCAGGAACAGGGGTGGTGAGTAATTTTTGGACCTCATCCAAAGAAACAAAAACGTTCTCTGAAGAAATTTGCGGTTGGCGCGGCCGCCGCAGAGTATCAATCCACGAAATGGGAAGGCTGTTCATTTCGCGAGGATATGTAACCTTCGCCCAACGAAAAAAGCGTTTACTTGAATCAATAATTTTCTTTTGGGATGCGCTGGCCAGGGTTCCTTTTCCTTCCTTACCTGGTAATGAAGATAGATAGGACGGGAGGGTCGGGCGAATCGTCTGCACCTGGCGGAAATTCTGATCATCCGCCCAAAGCAACAGATGACGCAAATAGAAGCGATAGCGTTCAACGGAGGCTTGGTTCAACTGCAGAACTTCCTCGAGGTACTTGAGATGTTCTTTGACTTTAAGATAGTTCTGGCGTTCGATCACGATGGGCTCCACGATTAATAACGGCTCCACAATTTGCACAAGTCCCTTTGATTAAGACCAGGTTTCCCTTGATCGGTTGAATCTGGGGAGAAAGTAATTTGGATACCTGGTTACAACGCAAACAATAGGCTTCATCTTCATTTAGCTTATTGGTTACTTTAGGTTTACGTTGGTTGTTGACCCATCTGGCAAACTCTTCCCCATTGATCCAGATCCTATTACGGTTGTCTCTTTGGTGGGGAACATCTATCTGTAACCAATCCCGCAATGTGCTTTCAGCAATATCCAGTTCTTCACAAATTTCACGCGGGGTATACAACATCGGCAATAACCCTGATGCTTTGATGATGACTTTATGTGGTAATTTTGTCCGGTGATTTCTTACTTCCATCCAACGATACTCCTAATTAAATTTGGTTTCAGCTGAAAATTTGATCCATTTCCTCAGCAGCTGCTTTTTGCATACTGTAGTCAATAAGCTGTCGTAACATGATCATTTTGGAAATAAGATCCGGATTTTTCTGATTATTACCCTTTCCAGTAAGGATCTTTAGGATTGAATCCGTTAATTCTGAGGTAAACATTTGCTCTTTCGAGGCATTCTTGTTGTGAGAATAATCGCCGATCAGATTAAAGATGTCTTCATTAGTGACAGCCATTTCTGAATCAATATCGTCATCAATGTCAAACATTGACCGAATTTCCAAAAATTCGTTTTCGATAGACATCAATAACCGGTGAATTTCCTTGATCCTCTTTGCTGTCTTTGATCGGCACAATTTTGACGGCTCAACTTCAGATAATTGAGATGCATAACCAGAAAGACGAATAAAATCATCCTGAATACTATCAATATGCGAGAATGTTTTTGAATATGAACAATTTGGTCTACAGGTCATGTGGCACCTTTCAATACGAATTTACGAGTAGCATAACACTCAGGCTAGGCAACCTCAATCTATTAATATCGATAGGGTCAAGCGCCTTCATACCTATCGAAATTGATATATAGATTTTTCCTTCTTCTACTTGCACAATAAGATAATCTCGCCTATAATTTTACTGAACAGATGTTCTAAAATAAAACTTCAAATTTTCTACTGTTACCTCACTTGCGCATACGACTCTAGAATGACCAACTCCCACTTATACAATCAACTACAAGGTCCTCTCTGGATAGATGCATGCTTGTTCAGGGGGGATTTATGCGTTATGAGCCATTATTTCAGGTCAACATAGGGGAGGATTTCTTCGATGCCATCCATTGTGGTTATCAATGATGAAGGATCTGTTCTTTACCAGAATGTCGTCGAAGATGTTCAGGATTTGGTAAAGATCATCCGGGATGGCAGGAATGTGCCTGGTTACGCTTTGGATGATTGCCCAAAAGTGCAGGTTAATGGTTTGATTGTTCTCGCGGGTCAACCACCTAAACCGAAAAGAAAAGTGCCGGCCTTATCAGAGCGGCAAATCAGTGTTTTGCAATTACTGGCAAGGGCATATACGCCAGAGCAAATTGCGCTAAAACTTGGGTTGACCGAAGCAACTATTCGATTACACATCAGTGCTTTGAAAAAGAAATTTGGCACAGATAGCCGTGACCAGATGATGGCGATGGCAGGTCAATTAGGTTTGTGCGATCCTTTTGAAACAAGCACGGTCCATGATCAACAGGAGGATCAGGCACGGTAAAAATGATCTGATGAAATGAAGGGGGATTCGTTGTCAGATTGAAGAAAATATTATATGATTAGAGGCGAACATATTTTTCATATTCCACATCGTAATCCTTGAAAAGTAAAGCCACATGTCCAACTTTCCGGCCTGGTTTAACAGAGCGTACAAACGATGGAGCCGATCCCAGGCGGGAGAGGAAGATTTCATAGCCTTTTGCGATTTGTTAGGCTATCCACCCTCCAAGGTATTGGGTTGGTTGCATGGCGAATATTTACCTGAAGGGCCAGAAACTCTAAGTATTGCTGGGATGCTCGGAACAGAGGTTTATTCAACTCTTGGTCTGCCTGAAGTGGATCCTGAATTATTGAAGGTTTATCATGCCTTCTCTCATTTGCGTGGTGAGTTTCGAAGTCGCCTGGCGCAGGCACTTTGGGAGGCAGAAAAGGAAATGAATGAGAAGGGGATCTCAGCTAGTTCGCCGGAAGCAGGGGGAATACTCAGTGCTGTATTTGCCAAATGGGGGATTGCACCAAATCCGAAGCAATAACCCCGATTTTCATAGCTTATTTGATTAGCAACTATCAATAATGAGTATATAATTTCTTTATACACATTCTTTTGATTTTAAAGAAGGTACTATGGACGACTTTCCACAAGTACTAACGATTGAAGAAGCATCAAAATACCTTCGCATACCTCTCTCCACACTTTATAAACTTGCGCAGGATGGAAAAATACCATGCCAAAAAGTTGGAAGGCATTGGCGATTTAGAAAAGAAACGATTGATAACTGGTTGGATGAGAATCGCTTTAGAGAATTAAAAAAGGATCAATAACTTGATGCAGACTATTCAAGATGAACTACTTAACCGAATATCTATTGCACCACAGCAGTACAATCGATTGATAATACTCCTTAATCCGGTTAGTCAGATAAATGACATGTCCAAGTTAGACATCGTTGGTAAACTGGGATTAAGATATATAAATCTAGGTTTGAAACTTAGTCAAATGCTTCTTGATCTAACTGAGCGGCAGCGGGTTTTAAAGGTGCCACAACTGGTAGATCAAATTATAGGAAGTATTGAGGATAACCCTGCCATACTAGATCACATAGAGATATTATTTGAACCAAGCTTACAACAAGATCCATTGCGGTTATTACAAGGGCTGTCCCGTAACAAGACTATCCTTGCAATCTGGAATGGTCAGGTTAATAATGGGTATCTGACTTATGCATCTGCAGATCATCCTGAATATCGCAAATATCCCATCCGTGAATTGAACATATTACCACTATCAGGTTATTCTGATTGAACTGCCAATTCCTCAGGAGCTATTATGAAATTTCGAGACCTAATCCAATTTGAACCCATTGAATCTGTTATCCAACTCCGTTCTGCAGATCAATTGACTAATGCACAACGTCTGGTAGCGTCATATGTTATTTCGAAAGATATGGCAGAACGAATTGTAAATCTTGTGATTCCAAATCTCCAATTTGATGAACCCTTTGATAACAAAGGATTGATGGTCGTTGGAAATTATGGTACGGGTAAATCGCACTTAATGTCTTTTATTTCAGCGGTTGTAGAGCATCCTGAATTAGTATCATTTATTCGCCCATCGGAAGATGTCAAAAAAACTGATGGAAAATATACTACCGTCAAAGATGAAATAAAGAGTATATCCGGCAAATTTAAGGTAATTCGAACAGAGATTGGTTATACCACTATGCCCCTCCGTGACATATTGGTTGCAGAGTTGGAAGAATATCTAACCTCTATTGGTGTAAACTTTACTTTTCCTCCGGCAAATCAGGTATCTTCATATAAAGATCCTTTTGAGCAAATGATGGCTGCTTTTAATAGTGTCTACCCTGATCATGGGCTGTTATTGGTGGTTGACGAGTTACTAGATTATTTGCGGACTAGGAGAGATCAAGAATTAATATTGGATTTGAGCTTCCTTCGTGAAATTGGAGAAGTTTCAAAAGATTTGCGTTTTCGGTTTATTGCCGGAGTTCAGGAAACCCTTTTTGACAACGAACGATTTTCATTTGTGGCCGATAGTATGCGTCGCGTACAAGCTCGATTTGAGCAGATACTCATCGCCCGTCAAGATGTAAAGTTTGTTGTTTCCGAAAGGTTATTGAAAAAAACAGTTGACCAGCAAGCCAAAATTCGTGAATATTTGTTGCGTTTCGCCCGTTGTTACGGGAATATGAATGAGCGTCTTGACGAATATGTTCGCATGTTCCCAATTCACCCTGACTACATTGATATTTTTGAACGTATTACCGTTGTCGAAAAGCGCGAAGTATTAAAGACTCTTTCGTTGGCCATGAAACGAATTCTGGATGATGAGATTCCCCAGGACTACCCCAAACTGATCGCTTATGATAGTTATTGGTCCAACCTCCGCGAGAATCCGGCTTTCCGGGCAGTTCCGGATATTCGAAAAGTTATAGATGTCAGCCAGACGCTTGAGACCCGTATCGAACAAGGTTTTACCCGTAAAGCATATCTTCCTATGGCCCGACGAGTTATTCAGGCGCTTTCTGTCCACCGTTTATCCACTAATAATATTCGTGCAAAAACAGGTCCTACCGCATCTGAATTGCGCGATACTTTATGCCTTTATCAGGTTGGCATTGAAGACATGGGGGGAGAGGCAGCTGATAATTTACTCACCCAGGTTGAAACAGTCCTTCGAGAAATCCTTAAGACTGTCAATGGGCAATTTATTTCTCGTGTGGAAGACAGCGGTCAGGTATTTCTTGATGTAGATAAGGATATCGATCATGCCGCACTCATTGATAAACGGATTGAGTCCCTAGATGCCAACCGACTCGACCTCGCTTATTATGGCGCACTAACTCGCATTCTGGAACGTACAGATAGTTACTATCCTGGAACACATTTGGCCTGGGAATATGATGATGGAATCGAATGGCGAGATCGCCACGCCGCTCGATCCGGGTATCTATTTTTTGGTACTCCAAACCAGCGTTCCACCGCTCAACCTGAACGTGATTTCTATATCTATTTTATTCAACCGCATGATGCACCTGTTTATTCCGATGAGAAGAAATCGGACGAAGTTTTTTGGAAACTGGTTAATTCAGATGATGAGTTTAGAATGGCATTAAGGCGTTATGCGGCTGCACTTGACTTGTCTTCCACTTCTTCCGGACAAGATAGAATCACTTATGAAACAAAAGCGGGAGAATTCCTAACCACAATGGTCAAGTGGCTACAGCAGCATATTACAACTGCATTTGAGGTAACCTGCCAGGGTGTTAGTCGAAACGTTGCCGAATGGATCAAGCATGGGCAAATTTCCGTTTCATTTAGTAGTAATCGACTCAATGTTCGTGATTTAGTTAATCTAGTAAGCAGCGTTTGCCTGGTGCCGAGCTTCCAAAATGATGCCCCCGAATACCCAGTTTTTTCTCTGACAATAACAAATAAAAGTCGGCCACAAGCCGCCCAAGATGCTATACGTTGGATTCGAGGAGTAACGAAGACACAGCAGGCTGCCGCGGTGCTTGATGCCCTGGAATTATTGGATGGTGACCGATTATCCATAGGCGATTCCCGTTACGCCAATCACATTATGGATTTACTTCGTAAAAAAGGAAATGGGCAAGTACTCAACCGTAGTGAATTGATTACTGATGATCATGGTGTCGAGTATATGTCACCTGACCTTTTCCGATTAGAACCCGAATGGGTTGCTGTTCTGCTATCAGCTCTGGTTTACAACGGCAACCTTGTATTATCCATTACGGGTAAAAAATTCGATGCGAGTATGCTGGATGCCCTCGCTGCAACACCAATTGACGATCTATGCCGATTTAAGTATATAGAATTCCCTAAAGATTGGAACATCCCTGCACTAAAAACCCTAGTGGAATTGGTTGGATTAGAACCTGGCAAAGCCGTTCTCATTACGCAGGGTAGTTCAATTGCAGACACAATCGTTTCCCAAGAATTAATCCCAAAGATTGGCGAGATGGTCAATCGCTTGGTAATGGCACAACAAACTCTTCAATCTGGACTATCATTTTGGGGAACACCGCTTTATTCCGAGAATGAGCGCAATGAATTTTTGTCAAGAATTGCTTCAGCGAAGAGTTTCCTTGAAACTACGCAGGCTTTCAATACACCTGGAAAACTAAAGAATTTTACCGTTGAAACGTCAATTATTCAGCAGCACCATGCAGCACTCGATACACTCAAAGAAGTGGAAGCTATACAAGCGTTAGTTGCTGATCTAAATCCATTGGCTAATTATTGTTCTCAAGCTGCGTTGGCATTACCCTCGGAACATCCTTGGGTTGAAAAGGTTCACGATCAGCAAGCACAATTTGTCGCTCATCTAAAAACCCCATCGAAACGCAATCAAGTTGGTTTTCGCCAGCAAATCCTTCAAAGCCTGACGCAGATGAAGAAGGAATATCAGGTTATTTACATCGGTCTCCATACCAAGGCTCGATTAAATCTAAACGAAGATAAACGCAAGGCGTCATTACTCCATGATAGTCGATTAGAACAGTTACGCAAACTGGCAACGATTGAATTAATGCACTCTGGTCAATTAAATGATCTTCAGAACCGGTTGATTGGTTTAAAGACGTGCTTTGCGATGACCGAAACAGATCTGCAATCAACCCCCGTTTGTCCTCATTGCGGTTTTATGCCGGCAGCCGAACCAGGAAATATTAATGCTGGCGGTCAACTAAAACAATTAGACCTGGAATTAGATGCTCTAGTTTCTGAATGGACAAAAGGGTTGTTAGACAATCTGGAAGACCCAATGACACAATCGAATCTGGAACTACTTCGCCCGGAATATCAAAAGGTTATTCACACATTTATCGCCGAACGCCAGTTGCCTGAGCCTGTCTCCAATGAATTCATTCTGGCGTCGCAAGAAGCGCTTTCCACGTTGACAAAGATCACCGTCAAGGTGGAGGATCTTCGCACAATATTACAGAACGGTGGATCGCCTGTGACTATTCAGGAATACCGAAAGCGATTTGAAGAGCACCTGACAAATCTAACCAAAGGGAAAGATTCAAGCAAGGTCAGAATCGTAATCGAATGAGTAGACTTCGGGAGGAATAATGATTACAAAATGGAAACTTTTCAATTTTAAATCCGTTCGAAGTCTGACCGAACTACCTTTGGGAGAGTTGACGATATTTGCCGGCCCAAACAGTAGTGGAAAAAGTACTATTCTCCAATCGATGCTTTTAATAAACCAGACTATCCTTAGCAGGGTAGAATCTCGCTCGGTTGTTTTGAATGGTCCAATAACCAAGCTAGGACAATTTGATGATTTGCGTTCTTTTAATAGCGATTCAAATCAGATAACGATTGGGTGGGAATATCAGCCAAGTGATTCCGAAGAGATGTCGCCATATTCAAGAATGTATGGAAGTAGAAGAAGAAATGGAACTCTTCGAAGCATAAGTTGCGATATGTCTTTTGATGTTGACCCGACATCTCCTCAACAAGATTTACTGCAATTAAACCCCCTGCTTTTTGCTAGTAATATTTCTTCAATATATCAAACTGATGACAGTCTAGAACATCGAGCATCAATTCAGATTACCAAGGCAAAGCCATATGCCGAAAAGTTCCGTGAGCTAGATATTGAAGAACCCGACGATGAAATCACTAAACAGAGCCTGGCTTATGATTTGGAACTCGACGATTCATCATTGGGTGAGTTTAAAGAGGACCTAACTTCACTGACCCCTATTGGCTGTACATTACGTCACTTTCTACCCAGAATTTTGACTGCTCGATTTGACTTTCGGGAACAAAAGGCAAATTTAATTTCCGATACAATTACTGAATTCTCATATCGTCCACTATCATATCGAAGACCTATAGACGGTTATACAATAGTTCCCGAGCCGATAATTAAATTACTTATTGAGCAAATCGGTGAAGAACTGGTATTGGCAGTTCTTCCAGGTTTACAGCAACAAACCCTTTTCCAAGAGAGTCAATATCCACCAGTGTCTTTGGAAGATTGGCTAGAAGGTTTAAGACGGATCAACTCAGCGGATCGCATAAAACTGCGAAAGGCAATTCAGGAACATGAACCCACCTTAGGCGAAGAAATCCATGCTCGTGTGATGAATTCAGAAGAATGTCAGAACACTGTTCAAATCAAACAGCTACCTTCCTATTTATCTGATGCAATCAGATTCATGGATTATGTTTTTACAAACCGCGTTAAATATCTTGGCCCTTTACGGGATGAACCAAAACCTTTATATCCTTTAGCTACTTCGGTTGACCCAACCGACATTGGATTAAAAGGTGAATTTACTGCTGCTGTCTTGGATCAAAATAAAGAACGAAAAATAAAATATATTCCTGCGAGTAGTTTCAAAGAACCTAATATCAATTCGGACGGAATCATTCGTTCCCTGGAAGCGGCAGTTATTGACTGGTTACAATACATGGGGGTAGCAGATAAGATACAAACCGAAGACAGTGGAAAACTAGGACACAAACTTCAAGTTACAACTCCTGGCACCAGTGTTCTGCATGATCTAACCCATGTCGGTGTTGGGATTAGCCAGGTATTGCCAATCCTTGTCATGTTCTTATTGGCTGAACCAGACACAACTTTAATTATTGAGCAACCGGAATTGCATTTACACCCAAAGGTGCAAACCCTTTTAGGAGATTTTTTCCTCTCAATGGCACTGCTTGGGAAGCAATGTATTATTGAAACTCACAGCGAATATATTATAAATCGCTTGCGATTCAGATCGGCTGCAGCAAAATCCGAAACGATCTCATCACTAATGAAAGTGTATTTCGTTGAGAAGAAAGAAGGAAATTCTGAATTTCGTCCGGTTCAGGTCAATAAATATGGAGCCATCATGGATTGGCCAGATGGGTTCTTTGATCAATCCCAATCAGCAGCTGAAGAAATTCTTCGAGCGGCAACACTGAAACGCAAAGCAGAGAAGGGGAAGTGATATGCCCAGTGTCACCATTGATACATGTGTACTTGCAGCTCCTCCAATGAGTACCACTCGCGAAGACATCTTTGAATATGTAGAAACTTTACTTGACTGGAAGAAATTGCTGGACGAACCCTGGGTTGCAATTTACATGAGTGAGTATGCTGCGGAAGCCATGATTGAAGCAGGGGTTTATCCCCTTCGCGACGAATTGAAACGTTTGTTTTCTGCCAAAGGGATTGAAGAATATGATGCTAATACGGTTGGATTGCTTACCGAAGAATTGTTGAAAAAGACCCCAGGGTTTGAAACATATTTCCGGATCCGCGATGTTCTATCGGAGGATGTCATTACATTACCTGATTTGCTTTCAATTCATACTGGACCTGAACTTTCCAGCGAATTGGCACGAATCGTAGTGATTATCGCGATTCTACGATCTTGTTGTCGACATCCAGTTTTAGATCATAGTCTAATTGTCAAGCCCTGGCAGGGAAGTACGGTTGTTCAGGTAAATGCCCATATTCATGATATCGAAACCACACGGGATGATTTAGTAGCGTTTCCCACTCCCCCCGAGCTATTCGAAGGCGATATCTTAACTTGTCAAAATTTTCGCGAATTTGTGCTAAATCTGGACGAGGTTGCTATCTGGGAAACCGCAGAAGCAGAAATCGGACTTAATCTAGCAGTTAAAATCGCTATTTATAAATCCCGTTTGGAACGAAACTTAGAGCCAAATTGGGATACCATTCAGGGATTCCGATTTGGGGGAGAGTTTTTCCGACGCATGCGAACCTGTGAGCAGGGAGGTAGCCCCGGTTTGGTTGAGCGTACCCTGCGCGCCCTGGCTGAGACAATCGATAAGCAACAAATGCGTGATGTTCACGAAAAAAGAACGGGCATAGGCGGTGGCGATCCGCAAGAGATGCGCGGGCAAGACAAAGCTTGGAGGCGTGATATTGATCGTGAATATCACCTTCACTATTGGGAATGTATGGATGGAACGATTGAATTCGCTTCAGTAGGACCTCATAATATGTTTGATATACCAAAATAAGTTATAGAAACGCACATTGCCTAAATCATGGATATTGCTTAACTTGATTAGTGCCAATCCCTCGACTAGGAGCAAAATTTAATGGCAACCTCTCAACAAGCTCAACTATTCAATACAAATCTAGAGAAAAAACAAGGTCCAGTGGAATGTCTGGGCATGACCTTTGATAACGATGAAAAGCGAAGAGCTTATTTCATTGAGCGGTTGCGTGAAAAATTGAACGACCCGGATTTTCGCAAAATTGAAGGCTTTCCGATCGGAGAGGATGAGAATATTCTCCGCTTGTCAGATCCGCCTTATTACACTGCTTGCCCCAATCCCTGGTTGGATCAAATCATTGGAGAATGGCAAACCGAAAGACAGGAGTCAACCGCAACCTCTCATTACCATAGAGACCCGTTTGCGGCTGACGTTAGTGAAGGAAAATACCATCCTATCTATAAATTGCACCCATATCCGACGAAAGTCCCGCATAGAGCAATCATGCGCTATATCCTTCACTACACGGAGCCTGGTGATATTGTTTTCGATGGTTTTTGCGGCACGGGTATGACGGGGGTAGCAGCGCAAATGTGCGCGGATGAAAATGAAGTGCGGGAATTGGGATACCGCGTTGATCTCGATGGAACGATCTTAAGACAAGAAACAGATGAGACCGGGAAATTACAATGGATACCATTTTCAAAGCTGGGAGCAAGGCGTGCTGTGCTTAATGACCTATCGCCGGCAGCAACTTTTATTGCCTACAATTTTAACTCCCCAACTGATGTGCAGGAATTTGAACGAGAAGCAAAAAAAGTTCTAACGGAGGTGGAAAAAGAATGCGATTGGATGTTTGAAACCAAACATACGGATGGCCGTACTGGAAAGATTAATTACACCGTCTGGTCGGATGTATTTATTTGCCCTGAATGTTCGAAGGAGTTGATTTTTTGGGAGGCAGCGGTTGACAAAGAGGCTGGGCAAGTATTGGATGAATTCCCATGCCCTCATTGCAACACAATACTAAATAAAAGCAGGATGGAGCGCTCTTGGGTGACTTTTTTTGACAGCGCACTTTCTGAGACCGTTCGTCAGGCGAAACAAGTCCCGGTGTTGATCAATTATTCCGTGAACAATCATCGTTTTGAGAAAAAAGTTGATAAAAGTGATCTCGACTTAATTAACACAATCGATTCAACTCAAATTCCACAATGGTTTCCTTCAAGTCGACTAATGAATGGAAAAGAAACCAGAAGAAATGATCCTATCGGGCTTACACATGTTCATCATTTTTACACGAAACGAAACTTATGGGTTTTAGCAAATTTCTTAAATAAAACAAAAAGCTTGAAATTGAAGATATTAATAACCAAAGTGGCGATGCAAATAACAAAACTTTATCGCTTCACTTATCAATCTGGTACCTGGGGAGCCGGTGGAGGACCATTATCTGGAACTTTGTATATTCCTTCACTAGTAAAAGAATTAAATATTCTAAAACAAATAACTACAAGTAAAGATGATTTTTCGAAAATAGAAACGTGCACGAAATTCCAAAATTATTGTGGCATGACAGGTTCATCAACCCGTTTGCCATTATCAGCGAACGAGACTTTTGATTACATATTTTTAGATCCACCATTTGGATCTAACCTAAATTATTCTGAATTGGCCTTTCTCTGGGAGTCCTGGTTAAAAGTGTGGACAAATAATACCGTAGAGGCAATTGAGAATTCGGTTCAAGGCAAAGGGATATTTGAATATAGAATCCTTATGACTGATTGTTTTAAGGAAGCTTATCGTTTGCTAAAACCAGGCCATTGGTTAACTATTGAGTTTTCAAATACACAAGCATATGTATGGAACAATATTCAAACAGCTTTGGCGGATGCAGGATTTATTGTTGCCAATGTTTCGGCATTGGATAAGCAAAAGAAAAGCTTCAAAGCCGAAACAACTCCAACTGCCGTAAAACAAGACTTAGTGATATCTGCTTATAAACCTAATGGAGGGTTTGCCCAACGATTCCAAACAGAATATGAAAACGAGACTGGCGTTTGGGACTTCATTAGAACACACTTGGGTTATCTGCCTATCCTAAAACTAAAGGATGATTCTCTTCAAACTATCCCCGAACGGGATCCTCGTATTCTATACGATCAGGTGGTAGCATTTTTTGTTCGAAATGGGTTCTTGGTGCCACTATCTACTCAGGAATTTCAATCCGGATTACGTCAACGTTTCCCTGAACGGGATGGAATGTTTTTTCTACCAGACCAGGTTACTCTGTATGATCGAGCTAAATTAAATTCTGGAAAGCTGGTTCAAGGCTCCTTCTTTGTTTCAGATGAAGAATCGGCCATCCGATGGCTGCACCAACAACTTAACCTGAAACCACAAACTTATCAGGAAATTCATCCTTCCTTTATCCAGGAAGCTCAGCGTTCCTGGAAAAAGAATGAGAAACCAGTGGAGCTATCTGCTCTATTACAGCAAAATTTTCTTTGTTATGACGGCAAAGAGGATGTTCCATCACAAATATATACATATCTAATATCTTCCTTTGAAGAATATCGTGCCATGCAAAGAGATAACCAAGCCTTGAAGGTAAAAGCAAAAGATCGGTGGTATGTTCCTGATCCTAATCAAGCTGGTGATCTGGAAAAGCTTCGTGAACGAGCGCTCCTTCGAGAATTTGATGGTTATAAGGCAGAAAAGAAGAAATTAAAACTATTTCGTCTCGAAGCTGTTCGTGCAGGTTTTAAAAAAGCCTGGCAGGACCGAGATTACCAGACAATTGTAAGTATCGCTGAAAAATTACCTGATACGGTTCTTGAAGAAGACCCGAAACTTCTGATGTGGTATGACCAAGCAATCACTCGCAGCATTGGGAATTAATTCTTATGACTGATTGGTCAGTAGGAGACTGGACCTGGAGTAAAACCTTTCGTCAATCATGCCTCGTGATTGAAACCCAAACACTTTGGGAAAACCGCCTGGTACGATTGTGGTTACCCACAACTAACACAGTTGTTCAAGTGCGGACAGAAGACCTTGTACCTATCGATACCTCGCAGGGAAAAAAAGCAGAAGAAATTGGGTGGATCAGCGCCGCAGCGCGCGTTTCTGATGCACTGGCACAAAATGTACTGCTTGCCCCGTTGGAAGCCGATATCATCCCATTACCCCATCAAATTCGTGCGCTCAGCCGAGCAGTTGCTGGTGGGCGTATGCGCTTTCTGCTGGCAGATGAAGTCGGATTAGGAAAGACCATCGAGGCTGGTTTAATCTTGCGCGAGTTGAAACTGCGTGGCCGGATCAGGCGGATCTTGATTGTCGCGCCCAAAGGCATTGCGGTTCAGTGGGTTGCAGAAATGAAGAACCGATTTGGCGAGGAGTTTCGTCTGCTTGTCCCTGGGGAATTCGGTGCATATCGGCGAATCGATGGTAATGAGAACCTATGGAAAGCCTATGATCAGGTAATTGTCCCGATGGATTCGGTCAAGCCGATGGAACGCCGGCGCGGTTGGACTCAGGCACAAATCCAGGCATTCAATCGAGAGCGTTTTGAAGATTTGGTAACAGCCGGCTGGGACCTGGTCATTGTAGATGAAGCGCATCGTTTAGGTGGAAGTACAGATCAAGTAGCCCGTTACCGATTGGGTGAGGGCCTGACTGGAGCAGCGCCTTATGTTCTTTTTCTCTCCGCTACTCCCCACCAGGGTAAAACCGATGCCTTCTTTCGTCTAATGAATCTCCTCGATGAACAACAATTCCCGGATGAAAACAGTGTCAATCGAGAGCGGGTTCAACCGTATGTGATCCGCACGGAAAAACGACAGGCAATAGATGAGAATGGGCAACCGCTTTTTAAACCGCGCACCACAAGGCGAATCCCAATTGCATGGCAAACTCGACATCAAACTCAACGATTGTTGTATGCAGCCGTCAGTGAATACGTGCGGCAGGGTTACAACCAGGCGTTACTTGAAAAACGAAATTATATCGGATTTTTAATGACATTAATGCAGCGGCTGGTCACGTCGTCTACCGCTGCTATTCGCACCACTTTAGAACGCCGTCTGGAAGTATTACGTTCTCCAGAAGAACAGTTAAGTCTATTCCCGATGGTGGATGAAGCAGATTGGGGGGATCTGGAGAGTGAAGAAGAGTTGGATGTCCTGGTTCATGCCCGCCTCTCTGGATTAAAGAACGAACAGCAAGAAGTCGAATTGTTACTCGAAACCGCTCGCCGTTGTGAACAACAAGGGCCGGATGCTAAAGCCGAAGCTTTATTGGATTGGATTTATAAAATTCAACAAGAAGAAAGCTCGCCTGACCTCAAGGTGCTCATCTTTACCGAGTTTGTGCCCACTCAAGAAATGTTGGTCAACTTTCTCAGTCAGCGGGGCTTTTCAGTAACCTGCCTGAACGGTTCGATGAATATGGAAGAACGGCAGCAAGTCCAAACCCAATTTGCTGGCTTAACTCAGATATTGATCTCGACAGAAGCCGGGGGCGAAGGTTTGAACCTGCAATTCTGCCATGTCGTAGTGAATTATGATGTCCCTTGGAATCCAATGCGCCTAGAACAACGCATTGGCCGGGTTGACCGGATTGGCCAAGTACACCCAGTGCGGGCTTTGAATTTTTTACTGGAAGACACGATTGAAAACCGTGTTCAGGAAGTGTTAGAAGAAAAATTAAAAGTTATTTTCGATGAATTTGGTGTCGATAAAACCAGCGATGTATTAGATACCAGTCAGGCTGAAGCATTATTTGATAATGTTTACATTCAGGCAATGGTTAAGCCTGATCAGCTGGAAGAATCGGTAGATACAATCATGCAAGTAGTGAAAGATCAAGCTCGTAGTGGATTAGAAAGCACTCATCTTCTGGGATCTCAGGGTGAATTGGATCCCTTGATTGCCAGAGAAACCTTGGATAACCCCATGCCGTATTGGTTGGAAAAAATGACCATCCAATATCTAAAGGCACAGGGGTATCATCCAAAAAGAGAAGGGTATGCCTGGATATTGAAAGCTGACCACTCAAAGGCAAAACGTAATATACACTCAGAGAGATCGGATGGAAATTCATCTGATGTGCTGATCCGAACTATTGAGGGGAAGCCTTTTACTTTTACGCCTCAAGACAAACGGATTTCATCCGAAACAAATCATCTAAGTCTGGATTCAGTCTTCTTACGTTCCATCATACGACAAATTCCTCACTTCACTCCAGAAGAATCAATCCCGATTGTATCCCTGCCGGGCATTCTAGAAATTTTACAAGGGTTATGGTCCTTGTGGCGAATATCCATTTCCTCGGCAGATTGGTCCGCCGAGAGGTTGATTCCAATTTTTTTGAATGAACAAGGACGCTCGTTTTTGCCCACAGGACGATCATTGTGGGAGATGTTGCTCGATCAGGAGATTCAGGTTGATGGCTATCAAGATCGTTCTGCATCCAACACCGCCTTTGAACAATGTCTTTCTGCTGCAAAATCACATGGAAAAGGGATTTTCATTGAATTAACCCAAATGCACCAAAAGCAGTTAAGCATGGATCGGGAAAAGGGTAATTATGCATTCCAGATTCGCCAGAGAATGATAGAACGAGTCGGGCTACCGACAGTTCGAGCGTATCGCCTGGCACAATTAGCGCAAGAACAACAATTATGGACAGCAGAAATAGAACGTAGAACCGCCATCCAACCCGAGCTAACAGCCATATTAATACTTAATATCCGACCAAAAGCGGCATGATTAAGGAATTTGCATGAATAACTGGAGAGATACAATCCTCAATGAGTTTACCCCTCAAGTAGCTACAATAACCGTAGTCGCCGACCCGGATGCTTTACTATCTGAGGAATTCATTATCCAAGAAATTCAGGCCAGAGGTTTTGATCTCGTAGTATTCGATGAACCTATTCCATTTCGGTATCTATATGAACTCAACTATCGGTCCCGTGTGGGAACGGGGGATTTAAAGGAACTAATCATCCTCCTGCGAAGTGAAGAAGATAATTTTGTAAAGTTACCATATGATATCTTGTCTGCTTCCCGAAAGTTAAGATTTGGTTTGGATCGTTTATTTCCTCAATTGAACCGTAGCATTTTATCCCAATTGGATCGCAGCTTATTGGATATTTTATATCAAGCTCAGTTTATTTATTCACCGCATCAATTGAGTGAAAATGCCACAAAAGATTTCATTCTTAGACATGTGTTTGAAATTGCCCCCGAAATGGTGAAAACGCCAGCAGATTTATTGCGGATTCTTCTACGAAAACATTATCGTGACCAAAAAATTCCAGCTTCGCTGGATCAATGGTTTCTACAGATGATCCAGCGAACTGGTCGCTTCGTTGATTGGCCGTTAGAAAGTATTATTCTAGATCGTGGGGCTTTTCTATCTTTCCTACAAGAACGTTGGCCCGCTTATCTGCACTCATTAGAAGTTGGTGAAGAGACTGTAATTCGGGATTTTAGCACAAGTTATCACCCAGCATTCGCAGGCCCAGCGATTCTACCATTTGGAAATGATGACGTAAGAGTCTATATCGATAATATGTTCGCAGAAGGGTTGTTAAAACCAATTCCTTCGCCTATGTTCACTAAAACAGAAGGGGTTGACAGTTTCGAGCGCCATAATCTACCGATGTGGATCAGGATGGGCATTCAATCAGATCCTGAAACGGAACGTTTTAACCGTTTACAAAAGATCCTACAAGTTATTGAAGAGGAATTTCCACCTGATACTGCTCGCCATACTGATTGGTTGAACCTTGCTATTAAATGGGCTGAGGCAAATGTATTGTGGTACAGTTCTACAATAATCAAATCCCGCCGTGACCTCCAAAATAGATATGAACCTCTTCAATCTAGGTATGGCACGTTACGGCAGAATATCGATTTGGGTTTTTTGAAATGGTTACAGCAGCGCTACGGAACCTTGTATAACTTACCAGTCATTGAGCCAGTCATGGTTCATCAAATTCCCCGATTCATGATGAAAGGCCTACAATCTCCAGGTGACCGGGCAGCGCTAATAATCATCGACGGCTTATCGTTTGATCAATGGATTATCGTTAGAGGGGTTCTTCAAAACCAACTTCCTAACTATAAGTTCCATTCAACCGGCACTTTCGCATGGATTCCAACGTTGACATCTGTCTCTCGGCAATCTATTTTTGCCGGAAAACCGCCCATGTTCTTCCCTGATCGGATATGGGATACTAACGGTGAAAGCACACTCTGGAGCCAGTTATGGGCTGATGCAGGTTTTGCAGATATTCAAATTTATTATCGCCGCATGACTGCAGAATTCGCAAAAATCGATCGAATTGAAGAAGATGTTTCCCTTCCAAAGCTCAGTGTGGTTGGTCTAGTAATCGATAAAATAGATAAAATTATGCATGGTATGGAACTTGGTACAGCTGGAATGCTAAACCAAGTACGCCAATGGGCAGACCAGGGCGATTTAGCAAAATTAATTCAGTTGCTGACCAAAAATCAATATCAAGTTTATATATCTTCCGATCATGGTAATATTGAGGCTACCGGTTTTGGACGGCCAGATGAAGGAGCAACCGCAGATTTGCGTGGCGAGCGTGCCCGCATTTATCCTAATGACTCGTTACGAGCCATTGTTAAAGATAAATTTTCCGAATCTATTGAGTGGAAACCGGTCGGCTTACCAGCGAACTACTATCCCTTATTGGCAGCTAACCGGACAGCGTTTGTCCAAAAAGAAAAACATACTGTCTGTCATGGCGGGGTAACTTTAGAAGAAGTGATTGTACCTTTTATTAAGGTAGAGAAATTATGAGTAATAAACGAGAAAGTCAGATTGGATATAACCGACAGGTAGAATTGGAATGGCTAGATTTTACAGCATCATTAATTGCCTCTGGAGAAACACCACAAAGTATAAAATCATCCTTAGATGAATACCTTAAAGATAGACTCTCAATCGGTAGTGATGCTGTCCGTGGAAGTCGTGGAAAAACAATTTCCATCTTATTAAGCATTTGGGTCACAGTTCCAAAGCATCTCACACAATTAAGAGATGATGCATTACATTTGATGAGACATCTATCTGCGAGCGAGCACCTAGCTTTACATTGGGGAATGACTATGACAGCCTACCCATTTTTTGGTGTTGTGTCTGACACGGCCGGTCGAATGCTCGGCCTCCAAGAAATGGTAAGTACATTAATATTGAAAAATAGGATGCGCGAAATATATGGACATCGCGAACAAGTTATACGATCTACACGCTTTGTTCTATACTCATTCACTGAATGGGGTGTTTTGATTGAAACTTCTGAAAGAGGTGTATATCGATTATCTGAAACGAAAAATCTTAAGGACCATCAGTTGCAAGAATGGTTAATTAAGGCTTTTCTTATTAGTGAAGGAAAAACTCTAGCACCAGTCAACACCATTATTCGTTCACCCAAGTTATTCCCCTTTAAGTTTGAAGAACCTTTCCGATCTGAGAATAGCTCTGATCTGGAATTCTTTCGCCAAGGCTTGGATGAAGAAATGGTCATGCTAAAATAATATTCAGATGATAGATTATTATGCCAATAAAAATAATAAGGTTGATATTAGAACGGGCTTCGATATTTGTCGAAGCCCGTTCCTTTTATATTCCAAATCCCATCTGTCCCTCCGGTACTACCTCCTTTCTTCGAGTCCGCCTAACTACCACAGTCTTCTGGCTCACCCAATCATCCCATGTCATCACTTTCGGACCAGGTATGATCACTGCGCTCGGGGTCGTCAAACTACCCATTGGATTGTGGCTGACCTGCAGGTCGTCAGCAAATAAGGTCTGTAAATCAGAGAGCTTTGCCCCCTCCAGCACATCACGAGCAAGCTGAGTGAGAAAGTCGCCTTCCTCCTCTGGAACAATCGCACCTCCGACCTCATCCCCATAAACGAGCTGCGCAGCTTTCATCTTTTTTCCCATCAAAGCCAGCGCTGTTGCTTCCATCGCTGACGAGTACACCGAGAAAATCGCTTTGACCGGCTGGGTCTGTCCCAATCGCCATACACGTCGCACACTTTGCCACAACGTATAGAGTGAATATTCGATCTCGAAGAACACCACGGTTGAGAATTGCACGAGGTCGAGACCTGTTTCCACAAGCCGAGGGTTACAAATCAAAACATCGATGGTATTCACACGTTTGGCGATCCATTCTTCACGCTTGCGTGGGTCAACATTACCGCTCAGAATGGAGACTCTTAGTCCATTGGCTTGCAGCGGCATCATCACCCGATCTTGAATATCGCGCGTGCCAGTCTGACGAACATAGACCAGGACTTTTCGCCCTTGCTGCTTCTCAACTCTACAGAAGTCAGCCAGCCAGTTCTCTTTCGGCAGCCATTTATGACCATTCGGATTGATTGCCGGCAACTCCATCAGCGGTACTTTTCGCACACTTTTACCATCGCCGTCATCCACCTCATCGACCACCACAACCTCATCCCGAAAAGCGGAATTCGGTCGTGCTAGAGTCCATTGAAGCCAGGTGGATAAGTAACGACTGGATTGGATAGCCAGTTGTTTCAAGCCGCTATCCATGCTGTGATACTGCTGTCCCTGGTCATCAAGCATATCCAGGGCAACCACTTCTTCCTTATACGATGGTAGAGCCAGGTTCAGATCTTTCAGGCTCAGGAATATGGTGGTATCCAATAACCGGCTCACGATGGCCGGGCTGACACCCGGCTGTTCTTTAGCCTGGTTACGGTAGCGCCGGTTGCCAGTATACACGCCATCTTCATCGGCGTCATCATTGCGCCTCCGTCTTCGGGTGGTTTCAAGCACTCCATACAACCGCGCCCAGCGTTTCTCGTCGTGGAAAGCAAAATCACGGCGGACACCATGATTCAGGCGATGCAGCAGCCAGAAAATTGAGGTGCTTTTGCCGCCAAAGAATGTCCCGGTGAGCGTTAGCGTCCACTTCACAGCTGTTACCAGTTGATGGAACGCGACTCCTCGATCTGATGACTTGGATTTGAACTGATGGACCTCATCGGCTATCAGAAGCTTGAAAGCGCCCTTAGCATGTTTGGTAATGTACTCCGAAATGCTATGTCGCCTCGCCCCGTTGAACTCAAACAGAGGTGTCCCACATAGGCGCGTGCCCCATACCGAGTCACCGTTGGCATCAAGTTTCGTCCTCCCGTCTGCATCCAACTCCCAGCCGGGGATTCGATTGTGACAGAATTGGCGTTTTTCTGCCAATTCAGAGGCATCGGTCACAGGAACGATGAATCCGTCCTTTTCAACCATCACGACATTACTGCAACCAGGACAAGCACAGGCATCCACAATCTTTCCAGTCAGTGGGTCTCTCGCTCTCCTGGTGATGACTGCCGGCTGCCATCCAGCCCCGAATTTGGCAGAGGTGTGTGCTACTACTGCCACCCATTTGGGCTTTGAACCTCCTTTCTTTTGAGCAGTGTCATAAGCTGCCTTATATTGATCCAGGAATTCACGGACGTCGTTCACATCATAAGCTTCGTCACTATTCCGACCGATTCGACGGATTTCTCGTGCATATGCTCCTGGGATCACTTCCTCGATCTCGCGGATCCATTTGGGTACAAGGTGTGGAGGACAAAGCACGATTGCAGGATAAGCATCCAGGAGCTCTATCACGCCAGTTGATATTGTCGTCTTCCCGGTCCCCATTTCTGCCTGGCAGTTGGCCACGCCATTTTTACGAATTGAACGAGCCAACGCTGCTGCCGCATGTCTTTGGGCAGGAAGCAATCCAGCACGCTCTTGTCCGGGAAGGGCTTTTCGTAGCGTACCAAGCCTATTGAGGACTTCAATTTCGGTCGCAGTCGGGTCCAGATTGTAGATGGGTTTATAGGTTTCCAGTACATGAGTAGCGATCTTTTCGCCGTGAACTTTCATGAACTCTGAAAGACCTTTAACATCCTGGATCACCTGGATACCATCCTGCTTCAACACAGCTACCGTAGTAACAAAACGATCCTTGTAGATTTCAACGACTGTATCCGCTTCTTTGGCATCCGGCTGCTCAGTCTTTTCGACCACCTTGATTACTCGTCCTTTGATTAGCATTGGTTTACCTTCTTCATCGGTCAACTTCACCGTGCCCATCATGCCAGAGGCCATGAGCATAGCGATATGACCTTTCTTCAAGGGCATGACCGGTTGGGAGAGTTGAGCCAGACCTCGCGTTGGGTGTATCAGGTCAAGCCAATCACTGGTTTTCTGGACACCTGCTTCCTTCGTGGCTTCAACCACCTCTTCCGGTTCCCAATCCGTTCGCTTGAACATAACTGGTTTGCCATTTGCTCCACGAAATGGCGCGGGCAATAGTTCATAGATCGGTTCAACAGCGGGATGGATAGGTTCCAGTTCAGTTGATGCCAGGCTTTGAAGCGAAAGAACCTCCTTGTCTGTGGGCAACTGGTAGAGTTTGCGCTTGTATGCCAACACCACCACCTGCTTAAACTTCTCGTACAATCCATCCGGAAACCGATAGATCGTGATGGCTTCATAATGCCCGGCCAAAAGCCGAGCAACTTCAATCATTCCCAGGATTTTCTGTGGGATGATATAGGTCAGCAGCCCGCCACGCATCAGTTTGGAGGAGGTCGTCTTGAGAAAATCCCATTCCAGTCGTTTTTGACCCTCAAAACGGTCAATGTCATAAGGCGGATTTAAATAGAGCCAGGAAATGCTTTCATCACTCAGAACACAAGCCTGCCAGGGAGCCTGGAAAACCTTATCCATCACGTTTTGAGCTTTCCCTGCTCGTTCAGGTGAGAGTTCAACCCCCCAGGTTTCGCAGTTGAGTGCGTTGCCCAAGGAAGAAGCAGCTTTTCCTTCGCCTGCGCAGGGATCAAATAACCGCCCTCTTTCGCTGAGCGGTTTCAGGTAAGTGCGGATGATCTCGACAACCGGTTCATCCGTGGGGTAGTACCCCATTCTTTCGATTGCTGGTGGACGCATTGTTCACTCCTTTACGAAAAAATCCCCGTAGGAGACGCGTCCACCCCCTTGAGGGGATGAAAAGCGCCCCCTCCGGGGTGATGTTGCGAATAGTTTTACTTGTTCTCTCAGATGGTCAGTGAGATTTCCTCCTGAGCTAATAACTCAGATAACAGGTCTTTCCAGTCAGCTTGCAGGTCAATTCTGGCACCAAGGATACAATCGCCACCTGTGGTCAGATCTTGAACCAACTTACGACTGCGAGCTTGTTTCCAAAGGGCTACTGACCATTCATCCAGGATCGGCACCTCCAGAGCTTCTTTGATTCGTTCAACGAAAAGCTGAATCAATTCCTTTCCTGGATCAGGTGTTCCTCGAAAAATAAGCAGATATGCACTGAGGTCTTCTGGTTCCCATTTTCCAGGAAGCGCAAGCCGAGATACAAACCCGACATGATGACTGGTGTATTCAGGCATGGCTTGCCAGGCTTGTTCATACTTATCAGTGGGAATCAGGAACACATCGCTTAGGCCGTCCTGAGTCATTTGTAGGGATTTCCCGCACATCAGAGTCACTCGAAGTGACTCCAGGCTGGTCTTGTAACCTACAAGGCCAATATACGCCAGGTTGTGATCGTTGTCATACGCAAAGCCGGTGGCATGTGCCATTGCTTGCCCGTTCCGAAGCTTTGGTACCGCTTCAGGAAATAGACGATCACCCGATTTGGAATCCCCGCTTTCCTTCGGAACAATCTTCCAAACAACAATCCCAGAATTGACTCGAGCCAGTTCTTCGTTGACCTCTTTCAGAACTTCGTACAGACCTTTCCAGGGTTGTGCTCCGGTGAAGGTGACGCTGGATTCGCTGCATTGAATATGGATACTCCGGTCCTTTACATCGAGGATTGCTTCACCTAGAGTAAGAATTCGGTAGTTAGCTAACACTTGGGGTAGTTTCTCACCCGATTTTGCAGTAAACAGGTAAGCTCCGAGTTCCGAATCGTAGTTAAGGAAGCCGGCTTTACCAACTGCATAATCGTATGGGTAAGCTGCCCGTGTCAGTTCCTGACCGAGATCTTCTCTCGAAGGTAAGCCACAGCCATCCTTATAAGCAGCGATAATGATCTTGCCCTCCTTCTGCCTGGCGATAATACGGTTCACTTTATCACGCAGGTATTTGTCTTCGTAAACATTCATGTGATCCTCCTTTGGATTAGATATGGATTGACTAACCAACGTTGAATAGCAAAAATAGCCAACGTTCTTGTGTTTCTGTATGCACTGCATAACAGAACATCAAACCAGGTGCCTGAAACGTGAATAATGTTTCAGCAACCAGGTTTTATGCCCTGTCCGTTCGCGTGTAAAATGAAGTGTGCCTTTTTTTTCGCCACAAAAACGAAAGCCGGACTTAATTATGAAAATTTATGAAATCGATGGAAAAAAATATCGGCTACCCAATGAACTTACCGATTTTCAGTTACAAATGTACATTCACTTGATAAATTGGAAATGGGCTCATCTGACTAAAGAATCGGGATTTTTCAAGAACTCTACTTATGATGCGTTGCTACCGGATGAATTGAAATTACAGGGCTATCCGCTGTATCGCCCAATAAAAGAACGTTTCCTGGATCATCAACAACGATTCCCCTTCAAATCCCATAAGTTTCTTGGACATGTGGCGAGTTCTCAGGCTGCATGCGCTAATTTGTTCTTGCCTCTCCTCGAGGATCCGCTGATCGCTGCCAAGGCTCTATGTGCTGTAAAAAAGGACCTCAAGTCAATTGCAACGGATCATCTAGACCGAGGATTTCGGATTGAGTTTTGGGATGAACCTGACAATGTGTTAAATGATCATACGAATGTGAGTGGAACCGATGCAGATATTGCTATTGCATACTATGACGATCTTGGCAATCTCAACCTATGGATGATTGAACATAAACTGACGGAAGTGGAGTTTACAACTTGCGGAGGTTTCAAGAGCCCGGGGCGCACTCCCTCACATGCCTGCGCAACAGCATCCGCGATTCTGGATAATAAAAATCTTTGTTATTACCACAGCAAATGTAAATTTCGTTATTGGGATATTACAGTGCAAGATACTTCACCGTTTAATGCCGACCGTATTAGAGAATATGACGAATGCCCATTCAAAGGGGGCATGAATCAGTTGTGGCGAAATTTACTGCTTGCCACAAGCCTTGAAACATCGCCCTCTCCCAAATGGCCTTACAAGAAGGTGTATTTTTCAGTGGTATATCATCCCCGGAATAATTCCTTACAGCCATCCATCAATGAATTTCAAAAATTGATTGGATACAACGACCGGTTCTTTGCGTTTTCATCGGAAAAATTGATAAACCGAGCAAAAGAGATAAATGAGCCTGCTTTATCTGAATGGGTACGCTGGTATCAAGGACTCTATTATTTCTAACCAAGAATCCTGAGTTACATCGGAAAGGTTCACGGGGAAGCCCATTGCTTCCCCGTGATTATCTACCTTCCATCGATATGCATGGGCATTAAAACGTATAAATTCTCTTCATCTCCTGTTGAACGGAGTACCGCTGGTGTGTTGTGGGCATTCGCCTCAATGGTCACTTTTTTGGTAGTGATTGCTTCCAACCCATCTTGCAAGAATTTCACATTGAATGCGATCTCCAATTCCTGTCCTTCAACCGTGGCATCAAGTTCTATCTCACTGGCACCGGTCTCATCGGATTCGGCCAACAGTTTGACCTTTCCTGTTTGATCAGCTCCGGGTTGAAAGTGAAACCGCACTACATTGCTACCTTCGCGAGCAATGATGCTGGCCTGTTTGCAGGCTTTGAGCAGGTCACCAGCGTCAAGGACTGCTCTGGTCTTGTGACCTTTGGGTAAAATTGCCTGATAATCCGGGAATTTCCCATCGATCAATTGTGAAACAATCTGCACGTTTTCACAACGGAACACCACCTGGCTGCCATTCGTGGGTAAAACAAGAGTGATCCTGGCTGTTTTAGTCGCGTTTAGGATTCGCATCACCTCTTTCAATGCGGAAGCCGGTATGATTAACAGCTGCTTAGCGAACGGTTCTGGAAGGATCGCTTTACAGATAGCAAGACGGAATCCATCCGTTCCGACCATGGATACGGTCGTTCCGTCCATACTCATCAAAACTCCAGTCAGTACAGGTCGGGTATCATCCATGGATGCAGCGAACGCAACCTTTTGGATCATCTCTTTGATCATACTTGCGTCCATTGAAACCCCATTGGTGATAGGGTACTCCGGGATGGTTGGAAACTCGGATCCATCAATTCCCTTGACGATCCCTTTATAAGTTCCGCACTTCAATGATGCTTCCGGTTTCCCATTTACCGAAAAAACGACTTCGGGATCTGTTAAGCTGTTGATCACATCAGTCAGTGTTTTGGCGGGTAAGGTCAAACCCAGGTCGCCGTCCAAATTGGCATCCATCCAAACCGTGACACCCACGGTCAAGTCGGTAGCCGAGAGGCGAAGCTGATCCTCATCCTTACTGAGCAAAATGTTCGATAAGATCGGTAGATGGGAGTGAGAACCTACCGCTCGCCCAACAATTGCCAGACTTTCGGAAAATGTATTCTTTTGAACTGTTACTTTGCAGGTCATTCTGTATCTCCTTGTTGTTTTATTGACTGGGCGTTTGGTCGTCCAACCAGTGTTCAAGTGCAGCAACGAGCTTATCGTCCTCGGCAATTTGCGACATGAGTTCATCCATGCTGGGGAAGTGCAATAGCTGTTGCTCCAATTGCTCGACCCATTCCTCCATTTCTTCTGACGAAAGGGAGAAAGGTTTTTCCAGCTTAACTCCCTGGTTCCATTGGGTTGCTTGAAAGCGATCTGCTACTTTGGATGGCGCAACGAAAGCTCGCCGCTCAACGAGATCGATAATCAAGTGATAGTCCGCAGGATTTTCAGAAGAACCCAGGTTGAAATCCGTGAGGAGAGGACGTACTGATTTATGTTGCACATAGGCCAGGTAGCCAGGCCAGAGACCAGTAAAGGTCACCAGACCATCCGATACCATGACCTCATCTCCACAGGGTTCCCACCATAGGACAAGATAATGGGCATTGCGATAATTTCGGTAACCCACTGCCTGTTCTAAAAGTGGCGCAGGTGGAACAGGGATTTTGAGTTGGATCATCTGTTTTTCCATATATCTCCTTTGTTACAAAATAATCTTCGAGTGGATAAGTATCCGGGTCCGGTTCAAGATCATGCTTTTCCGCTTCAATCTCAATCCAATCAGTGAGCACGTCCAGTTCCTCTTCTGTCATACGTGGCGGAGGAGGAAACCAATCATTCCAATCCGATTCAGGCGGACTGTCACCCAGACACTCTTCATCAAACTTGCCCAATATGAAATCTTCCAAAGACTTCTTGCAGCGTTCATCTATTAGGGCAATTTCTGCTTGAACCAGTTCCCAATTCACATCTTTTTGTGTTTCGCACAAAACCTCCAATTCTTCCTCCTTTGGTGAAATAATCCAACGTTACGCATCTAAATAAACCAACGTTGAAGCTATCTACAGACCAACCCTCAAAAGGTTGATCTATACATTTGCGCCAACGTTGTTCGACACGCAGGGGTTCAACCCCTGCGTGTCTTATAGTGATTAGAATTCGTCAAATAAATCTGCAGAAGCACCGCCATCTGGCCAGTAGGCCTCATCATCCCCCAGGCGGATTGCGTTTTCGTATTGCTCCGTGAGAGGACCTTCGTCATCATTGTCTAAATTCGATGTTATGAAGGCTGTGACGGTCGGGTGATCCGTTGTAAAAGAACGGATAGAACTTCGCCAGAATAGTACATCATCGTTCTGAAGAACTTTCTGGACTCCTTGCGCCAGGTCAATCAAAAAGTCTTCTTCCAACCGATCTGGAGGAAGACCGTGATCTGCCAGGGTATGAGCGATCTCTTCGGCAATTTGTCCCCAAGTAATGGCGAAAGCAGGTTTATCGATCGGGAATCCAGCCTGTGCCAAAATCTTGGAAACCTCGAAACCTGATTCCAGGTATTCAAGCTGTTGTAAGGTGGGCAATTGATCCATTTGATCCTCCATGAAATTAGCGGTTAAAAAAAGCAGGTTGGTAAGTATTCATTGCCGGCAGATATACCCCGCACATGCGCTTGTACAGCTCTACAACCAGAAAGACATCGTTTCCAGCGTACTTACGCAATGTTTCCGGATCCATGTTGACCACTTGAGAACCATCCAAATCAGGTAGCGGGTTTTTTATCCCATAGCGTTTACAGACCCATTTCAATCCTTTGGCCTGTCCCCAGTTGTAGAGGATTGCCATTAGATCGAGAGTGGGATCAATGCGAAATTTGGACAGTTGTGGTTGGATCGGAACCTGGATGCCAAGGTCGAACGACCGTCTGAGTAAATAAGGCAGGTCAAAACCGATGATGTTGTAACCGCATGAACGACCATCGGCTTTTGCGAACAAAGACCAAAACCAACGGATCAGATCGCTTTCGGTTTTGGTTTCAGGATCACCAATCAGGTGAACTTCTACCGAACTTTCAAACCCGTTTTGAAGCGAGATGGCGATAACCTTACCCAGATCAGCATCTAGTGGTGCCTGAGCTATTTGTTCTGCTTTCTTTTCGGTGATGTATTGGCCAATCTTGTCCTGATCTTTGTAGTTGGCAGGAGCAGAAGGCTCGGGTAAGAGCGCAATTGCATCCGCATTAGCGGTGGTTTCAATATCAAAAAACAAAATGGATTTCATGTTGACCTCCTTGTGTTCATTCGTGGATTATGAAAATCCCAGCCCTTTTTCCTTCAGGGACACCCATCGTGATAATCCAATGACCAAATGGTCCAGGACTGACACATCCAAGAGCTTGCCAGCTTGGACAATGGCGCGAGTCACGCTGACATCTTCGGGACTGGGTGTAGGATCTGTGCTGGGATGGTTATGTGCGATCAAGATAGCCGCCGCGTTCCGCTGCAGTGCTGGTTTGAATAACTCACCAACCCGCACCATCGAGGAATTAAGCGATCCGTGATATATCTCAATCACATCCAACATGCGGTTGCGTGTGTCAAGCGGCATCACAACCATGAATTCTTGTTCACGATGTGCAAGCATCGGCATCAAGATTTGAGCAGCATCTCCAGGTGAATGAATTGTTGGGCGTTCATCTTCTGGTTGAAGGAGCTTACGTCCAAGTGCCAAAGCTGCTTTGAGCCGCAGTGCAGTCAAGTTGCTAATACCCGGCACTTTGGCAATCTCATTCACATGTGCCTGGGCAATTTTCTGGATCGTGCCAAATTGTGCCAGCAGCTGTTCAGCGGACTCAATTTGATTTGAACCACCAATGATGACTGCCAGCAATTCAGCCAGACTGCATGCATCTGAATCCTTGCTTACCCGGAAAGCCGGCTGCTCACGAACGGGCAGGTGCTTGAGCCGGGGAAAGTTGTAAGTTTGAGGGTGTGCACTTTCTATAAGGTACGGTTGTAGGTTGTTCATGTCTGTCTCCTGTGAAATGGGGGACAGACCACCCCTGGAGGGATGCTGTCCCCCCATTTTGCCCCTTGCGGGGTCCATTAGGGTCCTGTAATTTATGCGGTCGGATCGTATCCGGTTTCAAGAAATACCTTGCGGCTGATTGCTTCGCATTCTTCCCAGGTCATCAATTCATCGCGCCGCACACCTGGGTATCCAGGTGCGGGAGGTATGAGCCAGGGGTTTTCTGCAAGGTTCTTTTTTATCCTTTCAGCTTTTGCATCCAGGAAATGACGCAGGCCGCCTTTTGTGCAGCGCCACCCCAATTCCTTGGTGTACTTGCCATCCCAATTCCGATCGCGGTAAGTCTTGCTGCCACAGATAGGACAAGGTGGCATCCCTTCTGGATCAGGCGCTCGTGCACCACCAGCTTGAAGGTAAAAACGAACAGCATCAATTGCTTCGCAATAAGCTGCACCACAAGAGCACTCCTTGTTTTTATTGACCCTGTGAAAACGAGGTTCACTGCCCGAACCAAAATCAACCAGGTATTGATATCCCTGGACGGAAATGGACGGCGTGAACACCGTAAAGTCTTCCCGGATCATTGCACTGCCATGCGCTTTTGAGATCCCCAGACTGCTTCTAACCGTACCTGCGGTTCTACTCGGAGCAAGTTCGGTCTTCATAAGCACTCTCCAGAAACCAATCCGCTGGAAGCAAGTGATCCTGCGGAGAGATTTGGATTTCTAGTTCTCCTGGTTCAATCGTTTCACAGATTGGTGCTTCTTCAGGATCATTCTCAACACGGACATCCCTCAAGTGAGGGATATGAACCACCGTAGTGCTGTCCTGATAAGGGCCACCGTGACTGTTCTTGGTAAATGGTTCCAGTCCATTGAGCGCGCGTACCCATACTGTTCCAGGTCTCGGGCCTTTTCCCACTACCTCAACGGGAATGACCGCATCTCCATAACATGTACCGATTGTGATTTCAGCTTTTACCATGTGTTCCTCCTGTGTTCTTTCAATAGGAATGAGAAAGGACATGCCATTCAGGGCATGTCCTTTGTTGTGATTCACCGGTGCGTTTTGACTCTGGCTAAAATGGAATTTCGCTTGGGTCTAAGTTTGGCGGAACCTGGGTATTTACTGCGGGTTCTGCTTCCTCCTGGTCTTCACGTCCAGAAAGAAAACGTACGGTCGAGGCGGTTACTTCGAATGAAGCGCCAACTTTTCCATTGTTTTCCCATATATGTGGCCCACCAGTTTCAGGATCGGGGTTTAGGCGTCCTTCCACTAACACCTTGCTTCCCTTGTGTAGGAATTCATTGCAGGACTCTGCTTGTTTTCCCCACACAGTCACACGGAACCAGGTTGTTTCTTTGACTGGCTGTCCATTCTGACCGTTATAACGGCGATTCGTGGCTACTGATAAGGTAGTCACGGGTTGTCCGCTAGGGGTAAAGCGCATTTCGGGATCTTTTCCCAAATTTCCGATGAGGATAATCGTTTGGTACATTGTGTTTTTCCTTTCTCTTTGGAATGTGGTTTTTTACGCTGCAACGGATGCAGGCGTCGGTGTGGCGCGTTGACTGGCTAGCCAATTACGCAATTCATCCTTTGAAGCAGGAACTCTCCCGGTTTTCTCTTTGAATTGGTCGAATGCCTCCTGTTCGGAGACATTGCCATTCACGGAGACACCATCCCCATACTTGCGTACGATAGAGGTGGTGGGAGGCATTGAATTTGCTTTCGAAGTTGGAATTGCCGTAGATGAGGTGCCATTGGATCGGTTTTGATCAAGGCCTGCGTTCTGAGCAATTTCCTTGTCATACAGCAGATTGCCGAACTGTTCACCCAACTGGCGGAAGCATCGCTTCAGACAGTCTGTGGCTGAACCTGCCAAGGCCATATCAAGAGCTTCGGGTGTATCACCAGTGAAGACACAACGACCAAGATCGGCGTGACTGTATGTTTTTCCATCCAGATCGACAGATACTTTGCCGGTGATATACACTAAACCGACTTCCTCGGTCTGAACATTCCCATTGGCATCCAGGGCAGGAATCTTGCGCTTTTCCTGCTGATTCCAGATCAGCACCTTTTTTTGCCAACGTACGATGACCGGATCACCAATCAAGTCAAATGACCAGGCAAATCCGAAGATACTGTTGGCTCGATCAATAACGTCGTATCCTTCCAGATATGGGACGGAGCCCATACCTGGCGCTTGGCGGCGTTTGACGCGAGACATATCCAATGGCTGGCGAAGTTCCCAGAGGATGCGGCTAAGCCGGTCGCTCAGGTTCCCATCATTTGAAGGGATGGTTTCATTCATGTGACTCTCCTTTTCTTGATCTATGTGAATTTGTGATTGCGCCGCTTCTAAGAGGCGGACACCTTCAATGTGTTTGCAGAGAATCTGAGGTCCCCGCTGCTGATAATCCATACAGGTACACGCCCAATTGACCTCTTCAGAACCACCTTGAGATGGTCTCAATGCGACAACATACGGTAGCTTGTCGCCATTTTTGACCGTCCATTGGTGGGGATTGGTTCGGGTGACCTGGAACTTGCCAGCAAGAATCGCAGATTGTGCGCGTTCAGTACGGTCAACTTGTGCTTGGGTAAGGTCTTGTGTTTTTTGCATAATCCTCCTTGTGGAAATATCCGACGTTGATTAACAAAAAGTCGATTCGAGAGATCAACTCATGGCTAAGCACCAGGAGTGTTCCGACGTTATTTGCTACCCGTGAATAAACACAGGGCAGAAAACGACAATGGTGAAGACTTTTTCTTCATCGCTGACATTTGCAGCCCTATGGATGTGAGAATATATGGGTGGGATGAGTCATTCATCCCACCCATACAGTATTGTTTTCTCCTTGTGATATGAACCTTTCTGCTTCTCAGCACGCCATGACGCCTCCTGGGAGGAAAAGGTTGTTTGTTAAAGTGCAAGCCCACTATCCGGGAACTCCCGGGAATAAAATGGAGGATCACTCGCTCCCATTACCAAAGGGAGCTTACGATGACAGTTCTCGAAATCCAGCTTGCTTTATGCAAGGGATCCGGACGTCATCTTGTGATCCTCCACGTACCCTGAAGTATTAAGAATTCACTTCAGGTCTGAACTCATCCATCTCTCGATTTTTTTACACGCGTAGGCCTTTTGCAGGTAATCCAAAAAGATAATTACCCATGCTCACCTTCGGTTTGTTGATCGGATGAGTTATTCAGCAGTTGCGTCAATTTCTCCAGAAGTGGATACCATCTCACTTGAATCATTCTCCGCTTCAGCGTGCTTGCCAGTCGTAACTCTCTCAATTGATCTGGCTTTTTTCTCGTTCGGTGCGGCAGCATCCAACACAATAATGCGCCTGGCGACTGCCTCTACCACGTTTCGGTCAATGAATACCTGGTTTTGTTTCAATTCGCATGCTTTGATTTCCACAGCCAGGTCAGTACAGTTTTTGGATTTCCGTGCTTTGTAGATAAACTCTTCCAAGCTTTCGCGGAAATCCCGAGACTGGAGGAAACCATGCACTCGCAATCGCATGCCGCGTCGGATGTGGATCAGCCCATTGGCTCCGCCATTTACCCGGACGTTGATGTAATCACCTGCATCACGTTCCAAATCCAATTTCTTGGCAGGTAGATCACTGTCTCGATAGATCACCAACCGGAAGAACAGGTCATCCATAAATTTCCATGGATCCCGTACCACGATTCCTTCTAGAACTACATCGTTTATCATCTGACCTCCTTGTTCTTGAAATCTTCTCCATCTTGGGTTAAAAAGAAAATGCCGGACAGATCCCAGTGGGTTATGTCCGGCCAACGATAGATGAAGAAGTTTTGAGTTGTCAATCAGAGTATAACAATTGCAACGGGCTTATCCTAGGTGGTCAATTTCAGTTCAATAATGCCACACTCCTTTATGGGTAAAAATCGATCAGTGCGTGAAGACACGTAGTTTGGCCACCCCGGTTTGAGTTACAAGCACCTTGGGAACTACTGATGGAAACAGGATAGATAAATCTGCTGACACAGAGACCCGTACCGTGTTATCTCCCCCACTGACTTGAATGTCTGTAACAAATGCATGCACCCCTTTAGCGGATAAGCTGGCTGTATTTGAAGTCACATAAGCCTGAGCGTTCCCCCAGGTTCTTGAAGTGGGAACAAGACTTCCGGTATCTTGAAAAACTTGCTGATTGATCTCAGCGGAAGCGGCAACTGCCGCAGCGTCTGCTGCCTTTGCCACTTCTGAAATGGCATAAAAATACCGTCCGAGTTCAATAGCCAATGCCAGGGCAGGAATCATCACCAACCCAATGAATACCGCCCAGAAAGTCATTGAATAGCCACACCGATCTCGCCACAGCATATTACCAGCCTTCTTGCCGAAATGTAGAATCGGCACGGACAGTAAACGTCTGCCCTGGCAATCCAGGGAACAGGCTGGTCAGAGGAGCCATAAAGTTGGGTACACTGCCGCTGACTTGGATCTTTAAAATGCTGCCGGCACTTCCTCCAGGAGCCAAGACACTGACCGAAGTATTTTCCAGAATCCCAGCCTGGGCGATTGCGTCTCTTGCTCCACTCATGGCATAACAGGCTGGGCATTGCTGCGCCACACTTCCCATACGCGCACCATGCCTGGCTGCGGCTTGCACTGCCTGTTGGGCATAGACTAACATCCCCAGGTTAACAATCGCCAACATGACCATAATAGCAATTGGAGTTGTAATTGCAGCCTCTAGCAATTCCATCCCACGAGTGTCTTTAATTAACCTCATAATCCTCCTTTAGGAATAATTGATCTGCCAGTTTTTGGAACATCCCCGACGGGGACATTGCTGGCTGACCATTGATTTGACTAGATTTTTCCAGCAATATCTGTCACGATGGCAGCGATATTTTGGCCCAGCAACCGGTACGCACCATAAGCCACCAGAACAACTACTGCAATGATCAATGCGACCTCAGTCGACTCAATTCCCCGGTTATCCTTTAGGAAACGCAATGCCAATCACCTCCTTCCTTCTTTAGAAATATGGATAGAGAACGAACAACAAAGTTCCACAAAAAATTGATACGACAAAAGGAATTTCCCTCTTTTTCTGAAGGCTCGCGATTACGCCCTGCACTCCACCGACAATTGATATCGGGATCAGAAAAATTGGATTTCCAAGAACCAGGGCGCCAGCAATAATCAGCTTGACATCCGCACCTCCCAAAACACCAAATTCCCAAAGCACCCACACGACAAGGATGAGAAGACAAATCAACGTTGCCGCAGGTTGAAAAATTGCAGCAAATGCGGACAACGTAAGAGCAAATGCTAGACGTTTTTCTCGGGGGTTGAAATCTGAGACGTGTGTCAGTGCAATCATCAACAATACTGGAGCCCATAAGCCATTGAAAAGGGCATAAACACCAGCACCAACCATCCCGCCAACGGTTAATGGCATAGGGACCTGGTACTTGCGGAGATCGTAAACCATGCAGGCAAAAAACAGGGCTAATAATGCAATGCTGGCAATCAGAATGAACTCCTCACGATATAGGTGTCTGATAAAATAAAGCCGGACATGTCTGCATATCCAGCAGGTTTTTGTCCGGCCAACGATTAGATTGATTATCTGTTTCTAATTATAGTGATGGAATGGCTTTATCCTAGGTGGGCAATTGAATCTTATCTGAAAGATTTATTTATCAAGTTTTTTAGAATTCGTATATACTGATTTCTAAAGGGTAAACCATTTCTCATTTCATCAAGATTTGTGAATAACTTGCCCTTCCTCTTCCTAAACAAAAAGAAGAATCTATTTCAACAGCAAGCCCAGACCGCAAAAGGGAGTTACATGGTTGATCAATTGCTAGATGGTACCGAAGAATCCTCAAAGAAAACGCTTGAAGAGATCAAAACCTTTTTTAGAAATATGATGCCAGAAGATATATATAAGGGTGCCTGGTTTGAGAAGTTGTTATATCTCGCTTTGAGCAATTATCAGAAAAAGGTAACGGCAGAATACTTTCAGAAGGAGTATCCTGGTTTGCCACCAGATGCAATCGTCGACTTAAGGATAGCATTAGCTAAAAAGTATGCAGCAATCAGCGGTGGCATGACAAGTTTAGCTTATTCAGGAGCAGTAGTAGCAACTATTGGTAAACGTGGTGGAGCCTCGAAGGTTATAATACCTGCTGCCATTACGACCCTTGTGGCAGATTTGGGATACACCAGTCTGCTCCAACTTCGCCTTGCGTACGATATCAGTATCCTATATGGGCATCCACTGGATTATGAAGATCCTCAAGACCTCACTGATCTTATCGATCTTGCCTTCGGTGTCAAAGCAGGAGAGGCACTAAGTAAAAGCTTACAACAACTCGCTCCCGAATTTATACGAGTATTCATCAAAAAAACACTAACGGGCAGTAGTCTACAAGCACTAAAAGCCCTGCCTGTCGTTGGTAAATACCTTCTTCAAAATAAGATTATTAAAGGAGCCATTCCAGGGCTCAATATCCCCCTTGGAGTAGGTCTGAACTATTACAATACCGACCAAATAGGGAAACGTGCCAGAACAAAATATCGGAGACGCGCCGCCATTGATGAGGCTGTGCGCGATTTTCCCCTTGAAGAAATTCAGAATAAATGCCTGTTTCTGAACCTGATCTGGCTGGCCATTTTTTCTGACACAAAAGTAACGCGTCCGGCAGCATGGTATCTTCGAGCATTTACCATGCGAATCCAGGAAATTGGGAGTATTCCAGATATAGAGAACTTTTCAAAACAAGTAAACTTCGATAAAGAAGAAATTCTCAACCTATTGGCGAACTGTTCTATTGAGGAAAGGCAAACTGTATTTAAAGCAATATGCATTGCTGTTGTGGTTGATAACAAACCTTCAGATACTGAATTAGCCTTTGTTCGAGAGGTAGTTCATCGAGCTGATATAGCGTTTGATGAAAATGGGCTTAATGAACTGGCGAAAAAATTTGGGTAGACCTGTCCCATTTAAGCCCTCAGAGAGCAAAATCATTACGCTCCTTGTCCCAGGCGTTTAGTAGGGTGTACTCGAGTGTTTCCCCACGGTGTATGAGAGGGAGGCCTCACAAGTTTGGCTATGAATGTATAAGCATTATCCAGACATTGCGGATTAAGCTAAAAAGATAGTCCCTACTTTCAAGATTAATACCGAGACTAACAATATCGGCAAACCCGGTAAACGGTGAAGTTTGATTTTCTGTTCCCGTACCATTGATACTACTCCCGAAGCAATCACAACGATTAGGTGAATAACCAGAAACGATATGATAAAGAAAATCCCAGGCCAGATAAGACAGATCGTAATTGCACTAACGGCATCCGCGCCACCCCACCACTTCAATTCCCAGGCTGCCCAGAAGCCAATGATTGCCAAAGCTGAAAGTGGTGAAGATTGAATCGAGAGGAATGCTCCCAAAAATAGCAATGGGAGCCAGGTGATTATTCGGCTTAATTCTTCCCAGCCAAATGCTTGAGATATTCTATACCGTTCACTAACAGCTGCAACTAAGACAGCAAGAAGGACTAATGCCCAGTCTCCCTGCCAGATCCGATAAAGGCCTGCGCCAATGAGAGGAATAACCACCCAGGCGCTGTGTGGTATTTCACTTTTTCGGATATCGAACCAAGATACGATTCCCAACCAGGTTACAACAAGGCCAAAAATAATCCAATCCATAACACCTCTTTTCTACGGCTTGATCTGCCCTTCGATACGTCGAATATATTCAGCGCCACTTGCACAACCGCTGGAAAAATTAACAGCAATGCTATTCCAACTGTTCGGATTTCCGGTTTTTCGAAGTGCCTGATAAACACATCCGGCGCCGGCATGATAATTTGCGAGAACCAGACGCCAGTAATCGTCATAACTTAATAATGCAGCTGGTTGTTTTCCGGTTGCTAGATTGAAAATTCGGGCTGACTGCAAACAACTTGCATTGAGGGTTTCAGCCAGAACTCGTATCGCTTGGTTTCCTTTTTCAAGATCAACACCCCCTGGACAATTCGGGCAGGTGGCCTCGATATCTCGTAAAACCATTCCGCGTAATAGGTATTGCGTTGAAGAATCCAGGAATTGATATTGGGTAGTACATCCTACTTCACCGTATGTTTGCCGGCAGATGGTTTGGAAATAAGCCGGTCGCCACATCAAAACAAGGTCTGCGCCATATGTGGTCATCTGACCCAATCCAATCTCACCTAGAGTCCAATTTGCCGCTGGCCAGAATTGCGATTCAACGGCAATGACAGCTTTAACTACCTTTGGGGGTAACTCTGCAGCCTGAGAAGAAGAGAGAATCACCGAGTCAAATTGATTCTGCCAGGTGAGCACCTGGTCTTTCGTAAGTTCGATTCCACAACCATTTGCGGAGCCATCAGGATTCAACCCTCGTGCTGGGCAGGTAGCGCCATCGACTAATCCGGATGACAATAACTCGGCAGCCAAAACATCATAACGGTTAGCAGTAGCTAGGTTCGTATTCCCCATCACTGGCATTAACCAATCAGGGATAGAAGTTGGGGTTAAACCATATGCCATCTGGCAGGTTCCACCGCTATCAGCCTTCACAGATGTTGTTTCCCAACTGGCGGTGGTCATCACGGTAAGGGCGGCTAATAGAATTCGGATTACGGGCGACCATGCACGGGATGCCATGCCACCTCCCAAACTACGCTGGATGTTCGATATGTCTGGCCAAAATCATCCGTCAAATCAGCCCATGCGGTCCAGATACCCTCTTCTGTGGTGCCAAAATTGAGATCTCCTGAATTTTCAGGAGTCACAGACCAGGTTGAGCCATTGCGGTTCAAAGAAAATTGAGCTCCCGATGGTGTCCGGACTCGTACCAAAATAGAATAAGGTGGAACACCACCTGTTACCTCGCCAGTTAGGGTCTGTGCGGGTTGATCCAGGCTAGGAGCAAATAACAGTAAACGCGCATATGTGACCGCTATTGTCCCGCGAAGTGGTGTAATCACAATAACCGTGACTGAATCGCTAGCAGTTTCATACTGATTAGAACAGGTGATTGTATAGGTGTGCGTTCCAGTCGGGACTCCACTCATAGGCTGATTTCCAGCTATGACCACATTCCCAACCCAGCTGCCATTTGAGCTGGCTGCTGAACAATTGGTCGCATCGCGACTGATCCAACTCAGGGTAAAGCTTGCGGGAGAAATTAATGCCAGAGGACCATCGGTGTTGTTAACCTTCAAATCCACTGCGGGTGGATTGTAGACAATGACAGTGACACTATCTGAAGTGGAACCAATGGGATTGGTACATGTCAACGTATAGGTGTAACTTCCGGTGGTAATGCCAGTGTAATTCGTCGAACCGGACTGACCCTTCGTTCCAGTCCAGCTTCCTGAGGCAGTACAGGTATCTGCATTATTGGATGTCCAACTCAGCAAATATTGAGCGGGAGAAGTCAGGCGGATTGTCCCATCCTGGTTATTCACTTTTAAATCCACACTGGGAGGGAGTGAGCACCGAATCGTTTTATTTGTTCCTGACAGATCAAACCAGGAGGAATTATAGGGATTTTGACCCTGAACGCGTACGGTGTGTTGAACATTGGGCGAGATCAATCCCCATAAATCTTGAGTGAACCCACAAGTGCCGCCCGTGCATGTTCCGGTCAGATCCGCCCTGTACTGGTTAGCGACTCCATTCACTACCAAATTACCATCTACCAGGATGCGGTAATTGATATCCAACCCTGGAGCGGCATCTTGCATCACCCAGCCGTAAGCACGACATTGGGATTGAGGTACTGTTCCAGAGGCTCCATCATGGTAGCCAGTAAAGGTATCTCGATAAGCCCAGATTAAGACAAAATCTTCAAAGTCGTGGTCATAACCGCCATTACTATTATCTTCATCCCAATCCCCCCAACATTGTGGAGTGCCAATAATGGTATCCCCGGAAGCAAGGAATGCTGTCATTAAACTGGTAAAGTCTCTACCACCAGCGCTTGGGTTGTAGTTTTGCGAATAGAAGTAATTTGGACAAAAGTAATCGTGATGAGGCGTTTTCCAACCCACATGCGGGTTAGCACATCCCCCTGAACCGCAGTTACCTCCATAACAATCACAACCTCTGATCTGGATCGTCTCACCCGCTGCAACCGTGATCGGGGTCAACACTGTTTGATTGTTAATCACATCCATATAGGTGCAGTTCTGCCCTACCCTGCAGCCATTACGGATGAAGTAATAGCGCGAAAAATACCCCGGTGAGCTTGAGGTGATGACATTCCATAAAACAATTCTTCCAGCTCTGGGGAATGTGATCGAAACGGGATTTCGATTATAAGAAACGATAGGATGGCCATAATCCGCCAGCGCTGAGATCGTGATCACCAAACCAATCACAATGGCAAGGATAATTCCCAGAAGTGTTTTCTTACGCTTCATCAGATTTAAGATAAATTTTTTCATTGGACAACCCCAGCGGATGCAAACACCCGAACGGTTTTCAATTCGATTCCGAAAATGTTTAGAATCGTCCATTGGATTGGAACCTCCAAATAGACTCCAACAGCAGGTTCATTACTAGACCAATCACTCAATCCATCTCCCAAGCGAACTGGACGAGGTGGAAATCCGGAAATCGTTCCTCCAAAAGGATCAGGCAGAACCCGAATTGACGAGGTGTACGCAATAATTCCACGCGCTTGCATAGCAGAATTAACTACGTTTTGGGCTTCATTACTGGCCACGGCTTGATCTAGTTGGATAAAGCCAGTAGTGAGAACAGCATCCCAGTCCCTTCCTCGGGATGCTCCTGCAAGTGCAGCCTCTTGCGCCACAGAATAAGCCCAATTACGTGCCGCATACAGCCTGTAAATATCCACGAGCCCACCTGCAATCACTACAAGCACGAGGATGGATAATAATCCCCACACTGCGGATTGTGCTTTTCTTTCAATAATCATCCCATTTCCAGTAAAAGCTTTTAAAGGGAATGGGATCATGGATACCGCTCCACGATTCCCCAGTGCTGAACTCGTATTGTCATGATGGGTTCAGAGAGGAAGGGAATATCTGCCTGAAATGGGGCGGAAGCCTCCAGGATAAAAGTAGTTCCAAATGGGCTGCCTGAAAGCCAGGCAGAACTCCGTGGAGTGCCGGCAGCATCAAAAACTTGAATGGTCGTAGCTTCAACCGTACCCATCACATTTTGGTTCGTCCCTTCTTGAATCAAGTTCTTTGCATAACTCCATTGGGTAGGATCTAGGGATAAAGCACGAACAGCTGCGCCGGCACTGCTGTCCAATGCCGCCCTCATGGCTACTCCACGACTGAGTTCAATACCACCAAAAATGACCAGTGCAAGCACCATCAGAACTAACAAGGCTTCAACCGCCGCCTGCCCCTTAGAATCTGATTTAAGACCCAATTTCGGCGTTGACATCATTGAACTTGACCTTTAAAGTGGAAAAGACTTCCCAGAGCGCGCCGCCAACCAGAGCGATGAAGATCGCCAGGACAACGATATACTCAACAACGCTCTGTCCATTTCGATCATGCAACATAATTCCTCCTTTCCTTGGAACGCTCCTCTGCACTTTTACAGAGGAAGCGGAGTGTTAATGTTTGGTATCTGGTCTTCAGGATAGAAGACCAGATACCAGGTTTGCTAATAAATTATGGGTGTGCAGCCGGCACAGCGATGCTGTTAATCCAGTCCGCAATGCTGCCGCCTTGGGTACCGATATTGCTCAGGATGGCCCAGATAGCCACTGCTCCCAAGACAACGGCGATCGCCAGAACAACAACAAACTGTGGAATTTCGGATGCTTTCTTATCGAACAACATAAACAGGCTCCTTTCCCTCGCACTATGGGCGGGGGTTTTGAAAAATGGGCTGGTACGCCCCCATCGCGGAGCGATAGGGGGTTAGAAACCGCCGCCAATCGACACCCCGGAGAGGGTTTTCAGGATGCGGTCAACAAGCGGGTAAAACAACAAGATAACAATTGGCCCAAGGAGAAACGGCATAGCCAATAAGGTGATGCGCAGGGGCAAACGCTGCATCTGTTCTTCGGATTGGTAACCGATCTCTTCGTTCAATTCTTCGATGACACTGGCAATCGCTTGATCAACATCGGAGACTCCTCCGGATTGTTGAGCAGCCTGGACACGTTGTACAACGCGAAGCAACTGGGGGGATTTCAAATCGTCAGATAATTGGTTAAGTAAATCCAACCCACTGCGAGCAGAACTACCCTGCAGCCTTTTTTGTAGACGTTGGTATACAACTGAAGTTTCGACGGTCGTCTTTGCCAAGCTCTCTAATCCAAGCAAGAGCGAACCTTGCAGGCTCATATGCAGACGTACATCGATCAGAAACTGACGAATTTGTCCGACCATGAACCGTTTTCGCTGCTTGATCAAATAGCGTTTGGCTAACCACACCAGGCCTGGCAATGCCAGGAAACCCAACCGGATGCTGGGAAGTTGCGGTCCTAAGATTGCCAATAGGATCAGTCCTATCAGGGCTGTACCCGCATAAAGCGCTCCCCATGGAATGTCGCCGAACCCCAAAATTGCTTCTTCTGTTCTTTTTTCTTCGCTTTGATATTTGGTCCCGAGTCCGAGAGCGTGTAAACGTCCACGCTGTATCGGACGGCTAAGCCTCCTTTCTGTTTCAAATAAAATGGATATTACGGTATTGGCAATCATGCCCACTCCGATTGCCAGACTAAAGCCCACCACAAGGGAAAAGGTATCCATTCTTAGACCTCTCCAAAACTCAATTGGTAGACTTCGTACTCAAAATACAAGCTGGCTAGCACGACCCCACAAATCATTACTGCCAATAACACCCGATGAGGTGCATCTTGTAGGAAAAAATCACGCCAGGCTGGTGATAAAACTACGAAGGACACGGAAGCGGCAACTACACCTTGTAACAGTCGGATTGTTCCACGAACAAGCGAAAGGGTCTGACGAGTCTTAGAGCGTAGCAGTTTTTGTCGGTGAGCCTCCTGTTCCAGTGAGACAAGCAACTCGTCCTGAATTTCTTCTGTCAGCTGAGCATTATTGGCAATCAAAGCCGACAGCCTTGATGTGACATTTCCGGGTAAGCCTTTTAATGCCTGTGCAGCCTGGGCAGGGGGTTGATGCATTCGTAAGCGGCTTGCGACCTGCTCGATGGCGTGGTTCATCACTCCCATAGGCAATTTGACCTTCATCAAAGCATTCAAAAGAGAGTGATCTACACTCATCAATGATCGAATTTGCAGGGCAACCGCTTCCGCATCCTCGTTGATTTGTGCGCGCTCGACCTGTTTTTGCTGAAAGTTGATCCAAATCAGGATGATCAAACCGATCAACAGTACAAGCGGTGAGAGCATAAAATCGTGGACTGCTATTGCTAACCCAGGCGTGGCAATCAATAAAATTAATCGTTTCCAATCCAACTCATTGTGTGCCTGGTAAGGCTTTTCTTGAATGACGCCCATCGCCCGTAGCCGGCGACCTGCCCAGGAAACAAATGTCCTGCGCCAAGTTTTCACTATGATTTCTACGCCAGATAACAGCGTATTGTACAAAGCTAGAAAGATGCCACCCGCCAGGAACACTGCTCCTGCATCAATTAAGAATCGAAACGGACTCATGCCTCTTCCTCCGGAGAACCTTTTATACGATCCAGTCTGGTCCAGTACCCGCGCGGAGGCTTTGGAATACCTAACGCCCTGCAGCGCTTTTCAACGGCTTTATCAGAAACTCCGTATAAGGCAGCAATCTGAGTAGTTGGAATTTCCCATACCAGTTGGCGTAATTCTTCTGGATCAATGATAAATTTCCGATCAGCCAACCTTCGGCAGGTATCGTTATGGTAGATCCGCCGATTTTTATGAGAAAGGGTGACTTTGAAAGGTTCTCCGCAATATGGGCAAATCAAAATTACCGCCTTATGATCCGGGTCATGTGAAAGTTTGCCGAGGGTTGTCAAAACTAGATTTTCAATCGTCAAGTTTTGCGGATTCCCATCCTTATAAATAACAATCTCAAATGAACGAAGCCACCGTCCTAAGCTGACTGACATCAGATGCCGGCTCAAGATCACCTTTCCATCTTTTCTGGCTAAAGGGTGATGACAATCCTGGAATTCCTGCTGTCCGGTTTCAGGATTGACGACTGGATGTATATCTTTGTGATAATCACAAGGTTCCATAAGTCACTCCTGGCCAATTAATATCGACTTATCCGGGTCATCATTTGTGGAGATGATTTGCCAGCATAAAAAACCATACATTGGATAAGTTGGCGGTTCCCAACCATAACGAATAAACCCGTTCGTAAGTCCAGTTCCCACATCATCCAGCACAATCATGGTGTCAATCATTTGCGCCAGGTGGCAATAATCAGACTCGCAATCCTCCCAATAAACGCCATTTTGAGTGACATAATCACCTTTCAGTTGAACTCCAATCAACTGTCCTTCTTGGATAGGATGGGAAATCAATGAATAGGCCGGTTTTCCAGAAAATTGAATTTCAGTAGCCGCCCAGGTGAAGCTTAGGTCACCGTCTGCTTCGAGATAGTAGACTTTCACCAAACTCATCGGTTGAATAAAATCGATCTGTTTGGTTTCACCAGCTACCCCATAAAAACGCCACGTTCGTTCTTGCCGGATAAAACGCAATCCTTGCCAGGGGGCATTCCGCAATTTGCTCTCGATTTCCTCGTTCTTATGATTCACATCTTCGAAATAATCTACACTTGATGGTGCTGGGTCCACTTTCATTAAGGCATGCAGGTTCCCGAAAATAAAAACCAGGCATCCTACGACAGCAAGTAGAAATACAACGACAAGGATCCACTTTACGAAGCGGTTCATTTTATTCCCTCCAACTGGTGATAGGCTTGTTCAAAGACAGGGAGGTTCTCATCACCTTCTGCCCGGTAAAGGTAGTTCAAACAATAATCACCTTTCGCATTAATTCCATTAATCGTGGCGATGGCCTGTAATGTGCGTTGAACTCTTCCTGATCGGTTGACTCTTCCCATCAAAGCAACAACATCCAATCCCATCGCAACCATCGAGCGAACAGCAGACAATCCCAATTCAGGCGCTGCAGCCAGGGCAAGTTGTTCAAGGCGCATCAGGGATTCTTCTATCGTCCCACCGTGAATGGTTGTCAATGCTTTGCGCCCCAAGCAAGTGGCTTTTAAGAATTGCAGTGCCTCATTTCCTACTACCTCACCCACCAGGATGGCTGCCGGGTTCATACGGGTATAAATGACGTTTAGGACCCAATCCAGGGTCACGCCAGGCGTGCCAGGCGATAATTCAGCTGGCGCTACTGTACGTAATAAAAATGGGTGCTGGATTTCCAATTCCCGGAAGGTTTCCAGCGCAGCAATCGGCGCAGATACAGGCAAAAAACCCGAGAGGGCGTTGAGTAAAGTCGTCTTGCCAGAACCCATTTCCCCGGCAATCATCAGGCTGCCGGCCAGGTTGGCTGCCATCCAGGCTAGAAATCGATCTGGTGTGTCTTTCAACGATTGGATCCGACGGGTCAGTTCGGACCTGGTATCTTTTTCGGCAGGGCTGGTAAAGGTCTGCAGCAGTCCGATTGATGTCGGATCACATTTGGCAAAAGTGCCAGTCTGCTCCATTTCTTCCAAGGTGCGAACACGCCGTCCGAAAGTACGGATATTGATTGCAGTCCCCTCGGTTGACAGGCGCGGAACGATGGCGGTAAACCGTTCTCCACCTGGCAGATCAATTAACACAGCCGGGCGATCTCCGCGTAAAGTAGCACCGCCTTGATCTGCAACATGCACAGCGAGGTTTTCGAAATAGCTGTCATCAGCCAGTTTCCCCAGATGATAAAAGCTCCCATCATATTCCACAGCTACCACCCCATTACGCACAAAGATCTCCTCCACGTATGGGTCACGCAGCAACTGATCGAGTAATCCCACCCCGGACAATGCATCCGTGATAATTTGTGCATTGCGGTTGACGGAACTACGATTCTCACCCTGATCAATCAAGATAGAGCGCACCTCATCATAGAAACGACGACGTTTTTCTGAGTCTGCTTCTCGCCAGCTGGGTGGGTTGATTCCGCGCTGTACCAATTCCTCACGGACCCGTTCGATCAGGAGCAGATCGGATTGGTTTAAGGGCTGAAGGGTTGGTGGAACGGTTGGATGGATCAAGGAAGTGCCAGAGTTGACCATAACAATCCACCTTGTTTTTTGCTTGCTGCAACCGCAGTGAGAATAACGTCCACATCTTTCGGCTCTACCGCCAAGGTAAGGATTTGGACTTGTTCGTTCTGAGGGCTGCCACCGAACGTTGAGTTATCCTCACTCTTCTGGTTGGATTCCGCAGCGACGCCTTGTGCATTGCGGACATCTACTACCAATACACTCCTGGCGATGAGCTCTACCTTGAAGGTGGATTGATCGTTGGCTGAAATCGCTGTGTTCTCAGGGTCAATTTTCTCGGGAAGCACTTGATACAAATTGACGTGTTCTCCGATTCGAATTTGTCCACCTACTGCAGAAACAGGTTCAACCGGGATTGAGAGAACTTCATATGCTGCATCGGCCAGTCGAAACGACGTGACTGGCACCGCATTTGCCTGAGCAACCGGCAGTTCTGCCGGCAACGAAACCGTGCTGATCTTTCCTTCCAGATCCTGGGTGGATTGGTAATAGGGTAAAGATGCCATCGTGCGAGGCATCTCGCGCATTTGAAACATGTCTGCATCTAGAATTGCGTAAGCAGGGATTGCATTGATGGGTACTGGTACCTGATAAGTGGAAACTTCTTTCAAATATAGATTGCGTCCATAGAAACCTGCTCCCAGGGCAACCACAACGGCAATTACACCAATAATAAATTGAACAGTTCGATTCATTAATTCCTCCGTTTCCAGCCGGTATATGCTTGTTCTAAAATGGGATCAGCCAATCGTGGGTCGAGCGACTGAGCCCATGTTTCGTTGTAAGGCAGCACAATCGACACCCCGCTTTCTGCACGATCAGAGACCGATTTAGCCATGTTCAAGACTAAATGGTGTGGTTCTGAAACTTCGCTCATCAATCGTCTGGCTTGTAATATGGCATCATCGCGAGGAGAGGTAACGACCAGGTTGATCAATCCAGGCTTGGGTTTCGACAATTCCGAGAAAAGGGGATGACCGGGAAAACAGTCCACGACAAAAAGTGTGTGTTTCCGTTGGATCTCTGCCAGTAGATTTCGAACCCCTTGCGGGTCTTCGCTCCAGAGGACATCGATCGTTCGGCCATCCATCGGGTATAAGCTGACCCCATTCCAAAGAGCAGGCTCTGCTTTATGAGTGGCAATGGTAAAGAATTCGGGAAGGTCGGGTGAAATTCGAGCGTGCAGTGCGCTTCCGCCCATACTAAGTTCAAGCAATGCCGCTGGCAGTCCTGTATTCCTGACGAAGCGTTTACAAACAGCCATCGCAAGGGTTGTTTTTCCCACTCCTCCAGACCAATTCACCAAATTAATCTGACGGGCTGGTAAGAACGAGACTTGTTTGGCACTGGTCAACCGGGCTCGCCCTAACCATTCAGCCGGGTCTATTACAAAATTGTCTTGAGTAACCACCGGGATCCCACTCTTATCCAGCGCACTATGAAGTACCTCTTCAGATACGTCTGATATTGGGAGCAGGTCACCGAGAATAACCAGGTGTACTCCAGACAGGTTCTGTAAAACACCACGAGTAGAGAATGCTTCCCGTACTGAGAGATTGTCAGTCTGGGAGAGTGCTTCCAATACTTTTTGATCAGGTTGATGAGCCCCAAGCAAAATATCAAGAGCCGAATTCCGTTTCAAATTAAAGGAATTTCCAAAACTAAATTTCATGTTGTTTTTCATCTCCTTGGATGTTTTTCGATGGGTAGGACAAATCTGCATAAATTGCCAGTAGCACCGCAGTAAGCAAAAGCAAGGTGGTTAAGACCGTCAAAATGGTTCCTGGTAGTGAACCGCTACCCAACTTGATATACACGATGGATAAACCACTAATCCCGGCAACTCCCAAGGATCGAATCCACATCAAATTGGTCAGAATGGCAGAAACAAATACACTGAATACCGCCAACCAGACCAATTCGTCTTGAACTGAAAATAATTTCATGAGTAGGGCGATACTCAAAGCCAACGCAAAGCACATGTTTGAAAAGTTCCGCGCCATATTTTTCACCAGAGTCCAGGAATCAATCGCCAAGGTACAATCCGCATGTAGCAGGCATATCCGTCAATCATTTTTTCTTCTCGAAGGATTCGCCAACATTGATTGAACGTCAGAGCAACAGATAAAAGAATGGCAGTGAACCAATCTGGAGAACTGAAAACCATCATTGCCCTGAACACCAGTTCTCCTAGATACATCGGGTGACGCAAAAACCGATAGGGGCCACGGCTGGTCAGGCCTCGGTCTGCAGGAGCAACCCCAAAACGTGATCCTAAAGTGATGAGAGACCACAAGATCAGCGAGTAGCCAGCCAGGGCAGGTATGAGCAAATACCACTCACTATGGCTGGAAGTTGTGAATGTGGGCAAGAATGCGGCGATCATTCCGAGCCATAATCCGGTGCGATCATATTGTTTCGCCGGTGTTCGCCGGGTGTAGAAGAAAGCTAATAACCCGTTATGAATCGCAAACAGCCAGGCCAGGATAGAAGGATGCTGCCAGGCTACCAACCCGGAAATAAGCGTGGCAAAAAGGAAGAAGCCAAAACCAACCAGGTCACGTATGCGATCAGAATGTTTCCGAATGAAATGGAGGGGATGGGTGACCATTACATCGCACCTAGATTCTGGACAATTGGCCATCCGATTACAGCCAGCAACGTCACCAGGAAAGGCAGGAAATAAAAAACCACCATTGGGATTACCAGTTCGGATCCCACTTTTTCTGCTCGCTGTTCAGCGGAGCCAATATAGTCAGCTGCAATACTGGTTGCCAGCTGTCCCATCAATTCCTGTTGGGCAGTACCGCGTCGGATGAATTCCAATTGAACAGACATGCCGATCAATTCGGGGAGATGCGATTCCTGGGCTTCGCGCTGCATTTGCTCGATCAGATCACGACCTTGCGCCATCTGAAGAACCCACCGCATCCATTTGCCTACCAAGCTTTGCGCTTGAGCTGTCCGACGTAAGGCTTCTTCCATCGAAACATTTGCAGACATCTGGGCTGAAACTAGCTGAACAAATTCTGGAAGTTGAGCAATAAACAGACGGCGATAACGACGGGCAACCCCGCCCATAGACATAGCAGGATATTGAAATCCAACTAATCCACCTACCAATGCAAAAACTGGTTCTGCTGTGGCTACCATCCCCAATCCAAACCCTGCTACAGCTAAAGCCACCCGCAGAGAGGTAAATTGCACTTCGTTCCAATCGTTCCAGCGATCTCCAATGTGAGCCCAATACAGATCTGCCCGTGTTTTCCGTAAAAAACCAGCTGGCGTCCATCTAGATATAGGCTTGTCTAGTGGAGATAGGGATTTACGCCATCCGGTCAGGATAACGCCATCTGCTGGCGTGAGAATCTCAGATAACCGGCCTGTGGGTGCTGCAGGTGCAAGTTCAAGTGTCAGGTAGATAACCAATGCAAAAACAGCGATTCCGGTGAGATAAATGAGTGCTGTCATCTACACTGCCTCCATAATCATGGAACGGATAATGAAGTACCCACCCACCATGGCTGCCATCGTGCCACCAATTACGATTTGAACAGGGAGGGCGGTTAACGAAGAGCGCACCATCGGGTCCTGGCTGAGATAAATCAGAATGAGGATCAAGACAGCTGGCAAAACTTTTGCTGATACCAGCGAATCGCCGGCTTTCGCCTGGGCTCGATTCCGTGCAATCAGGATTTGCTGAACCCGGCTTGAAATATCCATGAGCACTGCGGTGTAGGCTCGTCCGCCTGCTTCGGTATATCCTTCCAACAGTTGAGCTAGATTGGCCAGGGACACCGAAGGGCTGCGCGATGCCAGACTTCGTAATGCTTCCACCCTGTCTTTGATTCGCATTTCTGAAGCGGTCAGAATAAACTCTGGAGTAAGCGGATTGGTTTTTTCTATCTCCAAGGACTCACCGACTTGTTGTAAAACATCGGGCACAGATCCACCAGCGAGTAGACCAGCAGCAGTCCGACCAATAGCAATCGGGAGCAGTTGGTCAATATTCCGACCACGACTTTTCACTCGATCATCCAACCATGCGCCAGGAATGTAAATTAGGATTCCACCAATGACAATTGCCGGCAGACCGGGGAGGAACAACCAGGCAATGACCATGCCGCAAACACCAGCAGCGATACGTAGTAAGCGAAAGGTAACGGGTTTGATATTTTGACCGGAGGCTAAAAGTTTATACTCCAGCGATTTTTGATCGAGACTGGATAGAGTTCGGGCTGAATCAACAGTATATAAAGCGGATAATCTACCCGTTTTGATTTGCTTTGGATACCACAGCAAGAGCACCAAAGTAGTGGATAAGAGCCCAACCACTGGAATTAATATCGTCATAGATCCTCCAGGTAAGTTTAAAAACAAAAGCCAGACACTCGTGCTTATGCGCCTTTGACGTGCGCATCCAGCAGGTAGAGTCCGGCTAACGATTGAAAGAATAAATAATTAAGTTGTCAGATTAGATTGAGTATAGCAAGCGAAAAGGGCTTATCCTAGGGGGACATCAAATGTCAGTTCAAACTTGGTTGACTAAGGAATCAATCGTAAATAAGTGTATCCCCTCTCGCTCGGATCTATCTTCGAGATCAGGGGTAAAACCGTTGCGAGCAAATATGGCAAATTGAACTTTCTTGATTTCATGGTCTTTCGTTAAAACCACAACTTTTTGCTTGAGATCATCCAAAACACTCGTACCAACCGGATGAACAGTCCATTTACACTCTCCAACCAAGGCGATCTTGTCAGAATGATTGATCGCGAGAACATCGATCTCTGCGTCGCGATTCCACCATCCTCCGATTCGCTCAGGGAAAAAGTCCAATCCTCCAGCTTGGGCTAGACGTCCGGTGAATGTTATCGCGGCTTCCTCAAAGGCAGCGGCGATAAAATGATCCAAATCTGGCATAATCCGCTGCTGGAGAATCGCATCCGCTAATCCAAGATCAAGACTACTTTGATTGGGATGAACATAGCGAAACCAGAAACGGAGGAAATGGTCGTCAATTTGGTAAATTCCTTTTTTACTCTTTTCTGGCTGCGTTTCGGTTGCCGGCACACGCCGTGTAATTAACCTCATTTGCTGGAGAAGATCCAGATAACGCGCAACCGTCGTAACCTCCCCTATACCTGCGCCTTGTGCAATCTCATTCAACCTTGTTCGGCCTTGCGCGATTGCCCTCAAAATGGAAAAATAGTTTCGCGGCTCTCTCAGCTCTTCCATGAGAAGTAAACGCGGTTCGTTGAACAACGTGCCGGTCTGTGCATCCAAAATATGTTGCCGAATATTGGAAAAAATATCCTGGCTGTCTTGGAACGTGCGCAAATAATAAGGCATTCCGCCAACTACCGCCCAGGTGATGAATTTTTCTTCCGCGGAATAGCCTGGAAAAAACAATGCAGAGGAAGCCAGGTCCATGGGGCGCAGGAGCGTGCTGGCTGTTCGCCTTCCATATAAAGGAGCCTGATACCCGAGCACTTCTGTTTCCATCATACCAATATACGATCCACACAAAATCATCATGATTTGTGTGTTCTTGAGTTTTTCATCCCACACTTTCTGCAGAATGGATGGAATGGCTTTGTTCCCGCTGATCAAATAAGTGAATTCATCCAGAACGATGATCGGCTTGGATTGCATCGGCAGTTCGACCAACGCCTGGAAGGCCGCCTCCCAGGAAGGGAAGGTAAAACCCGCGGGAACATCCGCGTGGGTGAAGCCGTAGACCTGTTGCGAGAAGGTGGCCAATTGCTCTGAATCGCTGCTCAATGTGGCGATAAAAAAGATGTGCGGCTTATCTGCGCAAAATGCACGCAACAATTCTGTTTTTCCAACTCGGCGGCGGCCGTACAGGACGAAAAGTTCCGCCTGATTGGATCGATAGCGTTTGTCCAATAAATCAAGTTCCATCTTTCGGTCAATGAACATGGTTTCCTCCATGAGAAGGCAGTTTATCTAATACTAATCAAAATTATTATAATCATGATTAGTATAAAGTTCAATCGGTTATTTCAACACCCTTTTCCGCCATGGGAATTAGGGGACTTCTACACAGATACTTATGAAAAAAAAACGACACTCTACTAAGTGGCGTTTATCCTCATTAAAATCTTTCCAATTTGTTTTCCACTTGGTTTTGGTTGGATAAATTGATATCACAGCTTTTTAGCATAAATAGTTAATGATGTCTTTCAATCTCCAAGGTCGGTATTCTCTGACCTCGATGCTCATATTGATATGGTTGGGTCCCAGATTGGATCCTTCAGGCGGCGGTGGAACATTATGAATATGCCCGTGAAGGTTGATCCAACCGTCTTCAAGGGGGATGATCGGACGATGCGAAAAAACCAGGTTTATTTGGTGTCCCAATATGATCTGAAATGAATTCTTGATCAATGTCACACCATGTGCTTCACAATAGGTTTGACTCAGGCGATCATGATTGCCTTGGATTAAGAACATTTTTCCATTCAAAATCCCCGTTAGCAATTCGAAATGAATTTTCTTTCCTAATGCAAAATCGCCCAAGTGAAGGACAGTATCACCTGGGGCAATTCGATCATTCCAGTTCTTGATAATCAATTCTTGCCAGTTCTCTGGACGGTTGCAATACCTTCCAATGTTTTCATGGTAGAAATGGGTATCTGAAATGATCCACGTATCTGGTGTTATTCCGTATGGGTTGTCTGCGACTAGCATCCTTTTTGGTTCATTTTATCGGTTAATAACGATTACTTACTCGAATTTTACCCTATCAACTTATCATCAGTTGATATGTGCAGTTCGTAGGATCATCACAAATTGGCACTCAGTGACAAATTACGAAAACTCACCATTCGGGAATTTGATAAAATTTTGGTTTTATTTCAATTCCCCTAATTTTTCCCAGTAAGGTTCTATCGCTGAGGATTCTTCTTTATATCGATAGATGGGTTCAAAATACACATCACCGTTCTTCAAATCCTTGGACACATTGGATATGGCAATCACCCGACGAACCTCGTGACGGATACCGATTTGTACCAACAAATCAACCGCATCACAAATCATCTGATTGGCCTCATGTGGCTTAACTCCAGCATCCGCACCCATGACTGTTGCTAGACGGCGAGCTGCTTCACGGGGACTGTCCGCATGGAAGGTACATGCTCCGCTGTGGCCTGTCATCAAAGCCCGAAACAAACTCATGGCTGCCACGCCATCACGTACCTCGCCAATGACCAGGTAATCAGGTGACATTCGCATGGCATCATCGACTCCGTCTGCCAGAGTATACGGCCGGACATCCGTACCAATCGCCTGCGGGCGGGCTTCCACCGTCTGGACGGTTGGACGATCCACCCAGATTTCCTCTGGGTCTTCGATCTTCACGATGCGCCAGATTGTAGGCAAGAAATTGCATAATGCACTAAGCAGCGTGGTCTTTCCGGTTCGGGTTCCTCCGGAAATCAGGATGCGGGATCCTTTCTCCATGGCCTGACGAAGAACCTCCATCATTTCAGAACTCATCATTCCACGCTCCAATAACCACTCTGGTTTGACCGGCTTTTGTTCATAAAGGCGGATATTAATAGAAGGATTACGACCTGGTGGCGCAATGACTGGATGAAGCGCCTTGATCCGTCCACCACCTGGATTATGTGGCGTTGCCGGCAGTTTGGCATTGATACTTGGGTTGGTTTCATTCAGAGTTTTGTTTTGCGGACCAATCAAGCGATCCAACACACGCCAGATTTCCCCTGGTTCAGGCCTCAGCTCGATGGTCTCCCAACGAACCGATCCTTTACGCATGATTTGAAGAAGGCCGCTGGAGTAAATGGTGATTTCAGAGATATCTGTGCGTGCCGGCGGCAAAAGCAAATCTAAAAAACCCAATCCCAATATCCGCCGAGTGAGTTCCTCAGCAATAGCAGCTTCCTGAAGGGCACCAGGGCGGCAATTGCGTTTTCTTAGCGCAGCTGCAATCTGTGCTTCGACCCGCTCCCTAATGCGCTGCCGGTCGGTTTCATTTGGACTCTGAAGAACAGAAGTTGGGAAATCATGGTTGATCTGATCAATCACCTCGTTGTATACCTCAGATCGGATAGATTCGTCCAGGTTATTCCCGTTCGTGGCAGTGTCATACAAACCTAATATTCCCGGCATAGGTAACCTCCAACATTAGAAACTTTTCCTACTCAAGAGACAAAAATGTTATTCTACGTAAATCGAATTTTGGGTAGCCGCAAAATACCCTTTTTCCCATCCGCACGAGCAAGATTGTTTTCCACCAAGGGAAATAAAGTGTTGATGATGGCACGGATCCCTTTGGCAAACTCATCCCCTCGCGTCACCGGCATCAAGCCATCATCTTGTGCCTGAGGAACACCGGGATCAAAAGGTACAATGGCTGCGATGGGTGGAGCCCATCCCAAGGATTTGGAAAGCTCTTCCTGGAATAATCGGGGGGTAAAGCTGCTGCGATCAGATGTTTGGTTTAGAACCAGGTAAATCGAATCTCGGGCCAGACGTTTCTCACTTTTTAAGCCGGTTAACAATAAGGTGAGGGTGTGGCGAATCGCAGTTAAGTCAGCCAGAGTAGGTCGGGCAACGATCAAGGCATAATTGGCAAAGATGATCGAATGCATCATCCACAAATCTTCTGTGGTCGGCACATCCATGACAATAGCGGCATAGCGACCATCTTCTGAGTCAATCAGCATCCCATTTATGCTGCCTTCTCCGGTTCCTTTATTGGAGCTTTCCAGAATGTGCATGTATTCCAGGGAGGATTCTGGCGCAAGCAAGATCTCCAAATTTTCCTTGCGTTGGATTGCAGCCTGAAAAGCTGCCTTGCCCGGACGATCAAAGTATTCGGTTAAATTAGGGACATACCGCAATCCTAAATGGGGCGCAGCAGCTGGTGGCAACCCCATGGACACCAGCAACGTTTTCACACTGAGCCGGACAGACAATTCATAAGCCAAGTTTTCAGCAATGGTTGAGCAACCAGATCCACCCGCGTGCGAGAGGACAGCGATCCTTTTCGTGCCGGTGATATACGCAGATGTTCCGCTGTTGGAATAGCCGGATACCCCTTGCTGCATAGGTGCAGCTTGAGTCAGGCTTGCCCGGGCTGTCATCGCAGCACCATAAGCAGCCTGGATGATCTCGGTCCAATTGACCGGCGCAACGAAAACTCCTCGCACAGTATCTACCTTGGTAAACGCACCCTGAAAATCCTTTTGGGCCAAAGGCAGTACTACAATCGCTATTCCACGCCAGGCTGAAATTTTCTGAAGGGCACGAATTAAGGTATCCGGATCAGGAGCTATATCGGTCTGGACGATCACCAGATCCGGCCGCAGGTTGTTCAAGTTCGTCTCGAACATGGACCATTGAGCGGCGTGACCTGAGATCATAAAGCGTTGGTCTGCCAGGATCGGCTGCTGCATCTGGTAGTAAACAACATCATGACCGGCTCCTGCCAGCATGACGGTGATTTTATTGGTTTGGTAAGCGTTATCGCTCATTTTGACCTATTTCTTTCGATAATCGTTCATCTCGTTATATAACTCACCCATATTGAGGGTAATCACGTCCGCAACATCCAACGCCAACCCTGAGGTTGGTTCCAAGGCAAGGTGAATAATGCCATATTGGTCGAGAGCAGCCAGCAAGGTTGCTGGATCAACCTTGAATCCTGGAGTTACCTCGATCAACCCCGTGGGAACATCCAGAACGATCACACTACCTTCCTGAGCTGACATGCTTGTTCGAGCAGAGGAAAACAATTCTTCTTCACTGGCACCGGCTGGAACCTCTTCATAACGAAACGATTGAGGCACCAAGAGAACTCGCACACCTGTGATTGCCAATCGAGCGAGAGGAGAAGCCGGCGGAGCGGGGGTAGGAGTTGGGGTAGGTGTTGCGCTCACGCCAGGAGTGAGTGAAACAATGGGTGAAGTAAATTCCGCAATCGGTGCAGTAAACACAGAGGTGGTACTCGCCTTGAGAATATCTGGAGAAATCATACCAATCACCGTAACGGTCTGTCCTGGACGAAGTAAACCAGCCACGCCGCTGGCCAGGTCGACATGGATCGCCAGAGCAACATGCCCTTCTGGAAGTTCAGCAGGAATACCTGCACTGGCAATCTCTCCCAAAACGGAGGTAACGATCAGATCCCCCGGAGCTCGTCCAACAGCCAGGATCTTCCCGGTCACATCTTCAATTCTTGAAGTAGCATCCGCTGGTTTAGCTCCCATCGGGATGGTGCGTAACTCGACCAATTGGTCAGTCAGAACGGTTCCAGGGGCAATGGCGATTTTGGCGATCACCACCTGAGTTGGACGGATCACCCCGTTCAAGAGGGCAATCACAAGCAAACCGATGACAACGGCAAGTACAATTGCGGCAATGGGGGAACGTTTTTTTGTTTGCATGGGTTATTCTTTCTCCTTCGTAAAAATCATTGGATTTAGTATGCCCCGACGCGAAGCGTCAGCGGGATCGATTGGTTGCCAGGATGTCAGAAGCTGTCCGTTCCAGGGAAACAGCTCCCAATTCCTGGGTAATCTCGAGGTCAGAGGGTTCATTACTACGGATGATCAATGGGCGGACTAACACAGGTTCCAGCCAGAACACATCATCGCTGTAACCCAACTTGGCAATCGCATACGTACGCGGAATGCGTGCCAGGTAGCGTTTGTATTCGGTATTGACCAGCCCTTTTTCGGAGCGGCCTAAATGCGGCAAGATCAAATCCCGATCTTTGGGATCTTTGGTTTGGAACACAAATACATTCGCACAGGAGGATAGGATGCCTGAGGGTAACTCGCTTACGGTTTGAGCCATCAGATGCAGAAAAACGTTGTATTTTCTTCCGTCACGCCACATCGTTTGAAAAAGATGGCTGACCGGGTTACCCGACTCTCCTGATCCCTGATCAGAAGCAGCTCCACCTGAGACGCCAGTTAGGACTTTATTTGCTTCTTCAAAGAAGATTTGCATGGGTGGGAAATGTTTGCCGCCCAAGGCTTCGCGCCGGCGGGTGACCGCATCCGAATACAATATGCTGGCCAATAACGAGAGCAATGCTGCTTTGGAGTATTCATCCATTTCAGCGCCACCTTCGATGACAATGACTCCCCAGGGATTATCAGTGTTGCCCATCAATCCCAAATCTTCCACGCCGGTTCCACTGGCTGAAGATCCGTATTGCTTTGCCATATGTCCTTCGGAGAACTGCTCCAATCGAAGGAGGACTCCCTCCAGACTGGTACGACTTACTTGGTCACGTTCAAGCTTCTCTTTGTAGGTCCTTAGACGATCAACCCATTTGGAAACATCCAGTTTCCGGCTACGATAGACCGCAAGAGCTTGTAGTTCGGATGGCGAGAGACTTTCTAATAAGGTTCCAGGATGAAGATCATCCAGATCCTCACCAAGACTCTGACGCTCATAGCGGATTAACTCCACCTCCTGTTCATCCTGAAGATGTCCAAAGGGACCATTCTGCAGCTTGGGATCACCGGTCAGAACACCAGCCTCATAATACAATTCGGTTAGCGCACGGCGCATGAAACCCAATTGCCTGGCTCCCATCCTGCCTGCGTTCGCAAAAAGCTCAGCCACCATGCTACGGTAGCGTCCGGGTTCTATCCTTTTCGGTACTTGTAGAATATTCCATCGGAGAGGGCGCGGCGAACCAGGGTAGAGTTGGCGGATATCCACGTGTCCAAGACTGTCTTCTGAACCTTTCGGACCAACCCCTGGCCAGTTCAGTGCTTTACGCCAGCCCTGACCAAAATCCAATACAATGGTACGGTAATGCCAGAAACGAGTCGTTTCATAAGCCAGGCGTTCAGCAGCAATCGATTTACCAAAACCAGTATCCCCGACAAACGCAGTGTGAAAATGGCAGTCTGGCGATAACTTTAAAAATGTATCTGTTAGCAATCCTGTTTCACTCGACCACTGCCGGGCGAGAGTGATATTCCCTGGCATATCCGGATAAAAAGCAAATGCTGGGGTTTCTTCCTGGGTGGTGAGCGCTGATCCTTGCTCGAACATTCCAGGCGCGGTATAAGCTGCCACCTGAAGCATGGTGAGTAAGGTTGAATCTGCGTACCCACTCATTGCCTCTGGGATGGTTTCGATGCGGGTTGAAGGAGTAAACGCACGGGCATGTAAACCGATGTAAGCCTGTTCTGGATCGGTTAACGCACGCGTTTGCACGCCTGCGACGACATCCTCGGTGCCATGAAACGCTTCAGGGATGAGACCCATCATTGCCTGAATGCCTTGTTCACTGGCGGCCAATGCATACAAATCTGTGTAAAAAGCACCTTCCCGACTGGCAATATCCAGCAACTTGCGTTGAGTACGCATGATATCCGTAAGAAGAATATAAGGATCATCTTGCCATTGATAGGCATTCGAAAGTGAGAAAGAAGGTGCTACTCCAACGCTCATCCCAGCGCTAATTCCTCGTCCAATACTTTGCCCCAGGCCAACACCATCAGTCTCAGATTGAGCCGTGCTTTTTGTATCTGCATGGCTCTGGGTGGTAGATGTGCTGGTCGTGTCAGCCACTGAATCCGTTTCAGATCCAGAGGTTGTCCAAGCTTCCGACTGCGTGGATGAATGGCTTTGGGAAGTCGTATTCGATTGGCTCTGAGTAGTACTTTGCGAAACGGTGTCTGCCTGGCTGTGTGTGGACGAATGCATGCTCGAATCGGATGATCCGCTACTGACGACCACACCATCTGCTGAACCCCAGTTCGCATTGCCCCCTACATTGGCCGACAAACCTACGCCGGCTGGAGCAATGCTTCCACCCACACCGCCATTTACTCCATAGGAGGAGCTATCCGTATGGGAGTTCGCTACACCGGACGAATCGGAGTGAGACGTTCCATCTGTTACTGCTGTTCCTTCGGTATGGGCTGTCCCTTGACTGACTGCAGTTCCGACCGTGGAAGAAGAACCAATCGTATCCGTTTCGGAGACTCCAACCGTGTGCGCCCAACCGCTTGTACTGGCATGACCCGTGGTATGAGCCTGTCCTTCTGAATTTGCAACGCCATCTGTGGCAGCTACACCCTGGGTAACTCCGCTCGAATGATTTGTGCCATAAGACCTGGATGCGTTTTCGGCTAGTCCCCCAGTCAAAATGGCCGGCAGGCTTATTCCAAAAGAAGCAGCCCGGGTTCCCAACTGACGGGAAGCGTAAACGGAGGTATCTTCCAACATACCGGCTAACATGCGGGTAATATCTTCAAGACGAACATGATTGGTGAGCAGCATCAACAAGAATTCTTCTTCCAGGCTGCTCATACCGCGAAAGAGCAGTTCATTCTGTTGAATGGAATATTGTTGTGCACCCTGACTTCCAGATACTAATGGATCACGCATCGAAGAATCTCCCCCGCGGGCGTTCTCACGTGGATCTGGATGCCCGACAACCACAATGGCATAAGGCATCTGCTCCAGAGCACGCGCTAACCATTGAGCCACTTCAGTTGAAAGTGGTTCAAGGCGGATTTGACGGTAAGCACCCACCAATCCGGCTCGTAAGGCAGATAGATCGCGTAAAGAACGCTGGACAGCTTCATTTTTCTTTGGTGAAAACGCAGCGACTCCATAGCATTGAACAATTCCAACATTGGGGTTCTTAAAAACGCCGGCAGCCAGATAAACTAGATCCACTTGAGCGCCATACAAACCACGCAAGACCGTACGCATCTTCTGTAGCAGCCCGGCATCCCGGCGAGCTTCCAGAGAGATGTAGCGTAATTGCAGCAGCCGGACCGCCCGGTATCCCTGATATTCCCGCGCACCTTCCCGCTCTGTGACACGAAAGACCAGATAGTCAAGCTCATTTCGGTCGTTGAAATGTAGCTCTGTGCCTTCCACTTCCAGGTCATTTGGAATGGATAGAGAGTCCTTCGTTCTCAGCCAGGGTATTTTTTCGGTCAGTTTTCCAATAATCATGGTTCTCTTTTCTCCGTACTTGGCGTTCTGCCTCATCAAGTCGCCAACTTAACCAGCTGGTGAATTCGTGAGGCTGCTCTTGCTTGCGCAAGAGAAGCCCTGGATTGCTATTGCTTCACTGTTTCCCACCAGATTGCATCAACCACCTCATTCGTATTTGGTTCGACAACCACCACCTGTGGTGAACGCTGGCGATGGGGAGATGATGCTCGCTGGTCTTCACGAGTTGCGGAACGTTGCTCAAATGTTTCTTGTGGGTAACCTTCTTTCCTTGTTTCACTTCTCTTTTCAGAAGTATTCCAAGGTCTAAGCCGGAACAAGAGACTCATCTGGGCAATTAGCGCCGCAAATGCAGTGATGATGAGGACGCCTGCCATCAGGATGATCATGACGATCACGCCTAAAGCAGGTCCGCGCAGCAAATCCATCAGTTGTGACATATTGACCTCCAATCGTTGAAATAGAATCTGGCGTTAATCAAGAATTTCCGACGTTCATAAGACTCTCACCTAAAAAGGTAGAGTAATAAATCAAGCAAGCCCACGATTTTGTGTGCTGGTTTCATCTATCACCCTATCTTCTGGTTCGGTAACGATTGATCAACTCGCTGGCGCCTGCCAATGGATTGACCAACGACATCGGGTTGATCAGAACTTGCTGCAGCAACATGGCAAAATAACCTAACGGGATCACCAACCATAAAGCCCAAAGAATAATCGTAGTTACATTTCCGCGTGTATTCGCAATCACTGCTGATGCGCTTTCAGATGTCCCTATCAGTGCAGCCCATTGATCTGCTGATAATTGAGCGGTGTATGCCAGGTAGAGCCGGCTTCCGATGACGGCCAGGGAATAAATCGCAATTCCCGATTTCATATTCCACAAAAGGGTATGTTCCTGCATGTGCACCAGTAAAAGGATGATTGTGCCAGCGATCCACATTGCTGCACCCAGCCAGGGAACCGGTGCTCCCATCCCCCATTGGCTGATTACCCACAGCACCAGAATAACAGCCGTCGTGATTTGAGCCGTGTATAAATCAGGAGTAGGTGCCTCCCGTCCACTTCGTCCTGGTCTGAAAGCTGCTCTGGATTGAACACGTCGGTCAACAAAGCGGATGATCAACCCTGCGCAAAGAATACTTACAAAAGCAGCTCCAGATTCGCCAAGCCAGTAAACGGTTGCGAGAACACCGTTCAACAGGTAAGTAGGCAGAGCGGCGAGAAAATCTCCAAAGACGACAAAATAATCTGTCATGTACTAATGCCTCCTTACTTGTCATAATCGTTTCGTGGACACCACAACCCAATCACCAGTAGTAAATAGATGACGGCCATGAAACCCAGGACGACTGTCAGCAACACACCGACCGCAATCAATAAAATCTGCACTTTGACCTTTATGGCACCAGCGCCGGAAGAGCCACATATACTTGCATCGTTCCATCAATCCCTACTCGCCTCGGTTGGGTGATTGGAACTCCGCGGAAGCGAGTGCCCGTGGTAACTACATCCATTCGCAAGTTGAAGGTTCCTGGATCTGCAAATGGAACACGGAGTGCCTGACCAGTAGCAGTACAGGTGCCACCACCGTCACATCCGCCTGTCCATGAACCAATTCCAGGAATCAGGGTGAAATTTGCCTGGTGGACGAAGGCTTCATAATGGGTTTGACCTAATCTACCTGTGATCCAATCCTGGCTAGCGGCATCCAGCGCAGCAGTAGCTTGCAGAGAGGCTACCGCATCCGGTAAACGTTCCACATGTGTCCGGCATTCCTTGAATACCATTTCTGTATCTGAGACACCATCATTAACGGCTGATCCAGATCCGGTATTGCAATTGGCGGTTTCTCCGGAATTGGCTGAGCGGCACACATCTCTTTCTTCATAAATCGGCTCATACCAGGTGAAGATCACTGGAGGAACTGTCACTCTGACCTGGATATCTACACCGCGGCGATTTTCGGTATCTTGTCCCACAACCAGGGGATTGTTAGGCGCAGTTTTTTGAATGACGAGGACAGGTTGTTGCATCGAAACCGTTGGATCAGGACACTCCCTTGGGGGAGGAGGTGGGGTAACGATTCCCGAGCAACCTCCTGGAATGGCCGTACAGTTTTGTGAACCATTCATATACAACAAATACAACGAGCGGAGAGCGCCATCATTCCAAGTCATTTGAAGCAGGGTTGTGATGAATCCCCACCCGGAGAAATAGGTCCACACATCTTGCTGACCATTGAGAACCGCTCCCCAGAATTGATCCGGGCTGGTGTACTCTGGATGTTCCGCCTGTACCTTGCTCCAATCCAGATTGTCGCCGGCAACAAGCCCAAGAAAAGAGATCAGGCTGCCGTAACCATTTCCCAGTGATCCATAAGAGCCGGTCAACCCACTTTCTTGGGGGTTCATGGCCATAAAAAATAGCGTAGAGGCTGAGGGTAAGACGACGATATTCCCGCTAGGCGTTTGATAGCGGTGATAATTAGCATCAAGATCAATGGACTGGCCAAAGGGCAGTTCAATTGACATCCAATCGGGGTGATCTGTGGTAACTCCCAGATCAATCAAATCAGGATTTAGATTTCCATCCGGCTGAAAAACTTCTGACCAGGGATCAGTGCCCTGAGCATAAACAGCAGATGGAATGAGCAAGGTCAAGACGACAATGATCAGGAAAAATCTTTTCACTACTTCTTTCCTTCTTCTACAGTTGTGGTGGGAGTTTTTCCCCGAGCGAGAATGGCATTGATTTCTTCTTCCATCAGGAAACGATCAAACTTCCAACCACTTTCTGTTTTTGCGAGAACAACATATGCTGTATCCTGGGTTTTATTGCTACCCGGTAAGGGAGAAGATAGCATGATGGTCATCTGCCAGGCTTGCTCGGAACCATTGTCTGCTACTTTTTCTACTGCCTGAGCATCAGCTGTGACCACAGATTTGGCATCCACGTATTTTTCCCACATATGGTCTGCACCGGCTGAAAACACCTCACATCCAGCTGGTGTGCTGAGCTCGCAAATGCGATTGAGCCAGACATCTTTTCCTTCCAAGTAGTTCACCTGGAAGACTTTCTCGATGGCATTGACCGCTGCAGTAGACACCAGACTGTCTTCATTGGTTGATGCTGTTGAGCCTTGCTCCGTACGAAGAGGCCAGTTTTCGATCACCAGGATTCCTACAGCGATGACCACGGCCAGGATGACTGCAACAATCAAGTTGCGTTTTGAGACTGGAATTTCCTTCAATTTTTCTCCTTTCCCGATATGCGGGTTCAAAAGTTGGGTAAAACAAAAGCGACCAATCAAGTCTTCAATACCTGTATGCACCTTGATGGAAGGTGTAAACAGAAAAGACATTGATGGTCGCTCCAAGGATTATATGGAACAGCTGATGATTATCAGCGACCGAACTGATATTTGGTTGTAACTCCAATCATAGCAAGAGGAACCCCTTTATCCTAGGGGGTCAAATTCAATGAATTTTCGAAAAAAGCGGGGTTTTAACTTGACAAAGAAATACTAGAGTATTACATTATAGATAAGCTAACCGATAAGGAAAATGAGCATGCCGAAAACAAATTCTGCGAGTAAACCAGTACGTTCTTTTCGAATAAGTCCTGAAGGCGTGAGTCAATTAAGAGCCATGGCAAGCGTGATGGGACGGAGTGAAAGCAATGTGATTGAGGTTGCACTTGACCGAATGTATCGGGAGGAAATTCGTTATAACCGGGTCCTGCGAGAGAGAGCCCGACCAGAAGATCAGTATCAGACAGATAAAAAGAATGAAGGAGAAAATGAAATTCATCGTAGTGATTCTTAAGTTGATTGGATGGGTTGTCAAAACTGCTGCCATCCTGGCGATTTGCTCCAGTATTTTATTCATTGCCTACAAGGGAAACCAACCTATGCAGGTTCCTGAAGCTCCAAAAGGGATGACCTACTTCGAATTCGTTGCTGACCGGATAGATGCTGCAAAAACGGTAGAACCTTCCCGGTGCGGGTGGGGCATGATGTTATCTCTAGCTGCTCTGGGTCCAATTTATTCATTTGTTTATACCGAAGTGGGAATTCACCCGGATGGATTTCTTGCGCGAGGCACCGCCCCAGATCCAGATATCCCTAAAGATGTCGCAAATGCTAAGTGGTATGAAGTGCCTGGTGTTTGGTGGAATACGGTTGAAAGATTATCCTGGACGATGGTGGGAAAGCCGGCAGCGTATGGGTGTAAATTTAGGCCGGTACAAATAAACTCTTACTAGTAAATTAATTAAAGATGTTTTTGGCAAAATGATATAAGAAAAGGCGGAGAAAAATAAAATGGCAGCCAAATGAGCTGCCATTTCTCTCAAATTATTGAGTTATGCCGATTAATCCCCACTCAGTATTCGCCCGCGCATGCGGAGTTTCAAGATACTTTGTAAAAAATCAATACGAAAAAGCAGAGGTGCCTTGGGGATCAGAGCAAAAAGCTTGTGAACAGTCAAACAAATCAGATATTGTTACTGATCCTGTAAACCCCCAATCAGAGCCAAGTAAATCAGCAACACTACTAATAATATTCGTCATGCTACTTGTAAAGTAACCCGGAATATTTTTATTGTAAATATCTTGATCCTGTCCATTATTTAAAGTTAAGCCGCCACCTTTAGCGACCACTATCAAATGATCCCCTGAAAAATACAAATATGGAGATGAATATACAATCGTGTGGCAAATATTGTTTTCATTTAATCCATTAAAAACACTATGGAATTGTTTTTCATCATTCACCAAATAAACATCAATATAGTTAACATAACCCTCAATATTTTTAGATTTACAAGTGTCTAAATGGTTATTAAAACTTGGGCCAAAATTGAAGTAATATTTAAAACTCTGTTCTCCCAGTGTGGGATTTTTATTGAATGCTGAGTTTGCTTCTTCAAGATCAAGTTCCATATCTTCATTCATTACTCTAGAATAAACAGAAAAACTTGATGGATCGGGTGTTGGGGTAATGTTCATTGGTGTATATGGTTTATCAGCCCAATAAACCGTATAGGCCCAATAAGTTACTGACAAAATGTACATTTCTTCCAATTTGGACTGGTCAACAGAAAAACCATTTGGGATGCCAAGAGTTGTTAACGTGTTCTGACTAACATGCAGGCTGTAGTGCTCACTACTTACCGACCCAGAAGGAGAAAACCAATCTTTAAACTGAGGTAATTCGCTTAAAGTTCCAATACCTGGTTCTACAATAACAATGTTATCAGTTTCTCCATTTTGGCTCTCATTAATCATATTTGTTGTAGATTGTTGAGATGCAGAATTGCAACTTGCCAAAAGAAAAACAATAACCACAACAGTTGCCAGAATCCACTTACCAAATTTTAACTTGATATTCATCTAGTAATTCCTCCACATTATCATAAATTTGGTAATACCGAAAATCCACGTCTGATAATTTTCGCCAACAATTTCCCTCCAGAAGGGTGATGGTTGAGACCGAACTCAATTAAGTTTAACATAATTTCCTTCATTGCCTATTGTTATAATGATTCTTTTAGTAGCCCATTTCAAAAAATCAGATATGGTCTATATCTTCCTCGGCAAGTACTTCCTGCGCGGTATGATAGCTGGTTCGTTGAAGGGTTAATTGATCATCTCTCAGTGAGCTTCACCACAGGTGAAGTGCACTATCTTCTCCTCTTTGAGAAAGGGTTCCTGGGGAGTATCCGCAGGAACCCTTTTGTGGTTAAGCAATTATTCACATCAATTTATTTTTTTCACCTACGGAATTAACTTCCATAAAGAAAAATATCCAAATCCGTTATTCTTTACTAATGTATTTTCAGAATCTAAGGAAGTGTTTAACTGAACTACTTGATCGTCACAGTTATATTCAGAATCAGTAATGAAATCGAGCAAATCATATTGTTCTGTAAAGGTTTTACCATCAATCTCAAATTGGTATTGCATATCATTTTTAATATCAAAAAATATCAATTTCCCATTTTCAATTATATAATCAGCTGATTCTAACCCATTAATCGTTTGCTTTACAGGTTCGTAATATTCGTTTCCATCAGCATCGCGATGAGTAATTTGATATTGTTGAGAAAATTCCTCAGCAAACATAGTAAAAGTGCCATTTTCTTTAAACTCAATTAGAACGGTCCCAGTTGGTTCATATCCAATCTCTTCTCCATTATTGATATAGAAAAAAGCAAAACCAGTCCTTTGATCTATCCAGCTAGGAAGTTCATCATGGTTATCATCAATAAATCTAAAAAACATATCTACAATATCATCAGAAAATACGTATTGTCCAAGTAAACAATCGTCTTCTGTGTTTGGTCTTTGCGAATATTGAGTTACAGGGCTATTCAAGGAATTTTCTGTGGATATATTGTCTACGTTTTCTTGTGTGTTTTCCCCAGAGTTTTCTAATGTAGAAGAGGTAGTTATACTTGAATCAGTAGAATTTTGATGAAGAGGTTGACAACCAACAATAAAGCAAAGCAGAAAAATAGAGACCATACTGATTTTTTTCATAACCTTCTCCCTTTGAAAATATAATAATTAATTCTGAAATTCCACGTCAAATATTTTTCGCCAATATTTTCACTCCAGAAGGGTGATGGTTGAGACCGAACTCAATTAAGTGTAACATGATTGCCTTCATTGCCTTTCATCTTTAGTGGTCCTTGACACGTTATTAGTAGTCCTTATAATGGACCATTTCATAAAAATCAGATATGGAAAAGATTTTTCTCAGCGCGCTTTAAATACAAATAACAACTTGAGATAAAAAACGGTGGTTTTTCGGGGAAGGCTTTGTTCATAAATCTCGCGATATGGATATTTTGCATAATCCGGAGCAAGACGGTAATTAATTCCGAACCATGGCGGCTACCCGTTCCAGGCCAAGGCAGTTACTTTTGGGTTGTAGGAAACTATGCTTTATTCATTTTTGCTAGTAAAGCTATTGATGCTTGATTGTTATGTAAAAATGCTGATTGCTTTATTGCATTGATCATCATTGGATTATAGGCTATTGAAGAATCTAAGGCAATCTGAGTAAAAACCGCAAGGTTCTGGTAGAGGATAGAGCAAGCAGTACAAATTTTGACTCTAGGTTCTTTATGTGCCAATAAAGATTGAATCAATCCATGGTAGGTTGTATTGTCTGGATTCCTTTTCGAAAATTCAATTATCTTGTCCCCAGTTAATATCAATGCAACATAATCATCGTTTTTCTTAATAGGAGCGGTAATCCGATTTGATATTATTGAAAATATCGAATTATCCGTTTGGTCAAAAGATAAATTCAATAAAGCTAGAAAATTACCAATAATTTGATTTTTACCTTTATCTCTAGATGAAGCTAATGGCCACAACGTTCTAAGGGTTTGCAACCCAAGTTTTCGTACAAGGTTTGCAGCTTTATCTAACCGAAATAATTCAATTTGAACTTTTCTTATTAATTCTGGAACCACACAAATAATTTTATCTGGGACAAAGGGAGCCGTGGCCAACTCGCAAAATGTTAAATCTGAATATTTATTTGCAGAATATGCCGATGCAGATTGAATTATTTGATGAAAAAGTCCGCCTCCAGGCAAATCACCTTTCATATTTTCACTTAAATAACCAAATGAGAGATTATTTATTAAGGAGTTAAGGGCTTTAACTGAATTCATATTTCCAAGAATTTCCATTGCAATTACGTTTGAAGGGAATCGACTTGAAGTATCAGTAACCCATCCCAACCATTCACAAGCTCGCTCAGAATTTATTTGGTAAACAAAATCTAACGCTTGAAATATTCCATCAACTGAAAAGAAAACTGGCCGGTCTTTAATGATTTTTTCGAATTGCTTTTGGTTATTTGAAAACGAATCAGTTGACAATAAGGCTGGATAATTAAGATATTCACCAAAAGTTCTATTTGTTTCTGGGTTCTTTCGAACAAAATCAGGCACTATTTCATTGTATGCACCACAATGAGAACATTGAACCTCTGGCCAATTTGAATCATCAGGATCTGAAATACTATTTCCGCAATTGCCACAAACATTTGACATGGTCTTACACCTCCCTTTTATTATTAGTTATATATTACAATAAAACTCAAAAGTGTTAATCTATCGCATATTTTAATGTAACCGCGCACAAAAAGATCGCTTAGCAATAAAACACTTACCAAAAACGCAATATGGTATTAATTTAAAACCCCTTACAATGTTATTATTATCCTCACATTTTCACCCGAAGCGATCAAGCAGTATTCAACTTTGCCAAGAAACTGCTTCTTGTAGTGAATGAGATTATCTTTCAATTATTATTTGCATTACAGAATGTTCGTTAGATCCAGATTCAATTGTATTTACAACTCGATAACCTTTTTGAATTAAGTGATTTAATATTGAGTTGACCCCGACAATTTTATTGTCCTTTTCGTCAGTATAAATATATTCATATCCCGTTGTTGTTAAAGACTTTGTTATTTCAACTACAGAAGATTTCGCGGACTCTTTGTTTGGCGTCAATACTACTGCGCCAGTTGGAGAATTTCTCACTATAGTTGATGATTGGCTTTGATTATTAAAAATACTTGTTGCGATATTCTTAGTAATATTATCAGTGTCGACTGGGATTGAGTTCTTAATAGAAACAAAATTTTTTATTACAACAAATGCTCCAACAAGCAAACCAACTATTCCAACCCCCTTTAAGAAACGAGCAATTCTCAAAGGAACATAAAATTTACTGTGAGCTTCATCAGGGGTCAAATAGTAAGGACTTGGTAAATTATTCATCCAAGAAGTACTAATAATGAGCAATACAATTCCAACTACAAGAATATATAGACCATACTTCGTTAATAATGCTTTGGCTTTTTCCATGATGTTCTCCTGTTTTTGAAATTTATTTATTTTTATATGCGATCGATTAATTAATTTCGAATTAATTAATCTGCTTTTGTAAGAATTAGTATCTGTCCAGCGGTATTTAGCCTCAATTCCCCTTTACTAATTTCAACATCGTAAACAGTTGCACCGCCGATACCAAGTAATCCATCTAATTGAACTTTCATTGTATCGTTGTCAATGAAGGTATAAGTACCACTTGTTGACAACAAACCCGAATTAATTGTTAGGGTTCCATCTTTATAAAAATTAAATGAAGACCCAGCATCATCTGTCCAGGAACCAACAATGCTTTTAGAAACTGAACATGAAGCTAATAAAACTATGCAAATTATTACCAAGGATAGCACAACACTTTTTTTCATATTTCCTCCATTTGTGTCAATTATTATTTTTTAAAATATGTTATAAATTAAACTCTACTCCAAATCCAGAAAAAGGTCCAAAACCCTCAAACTCCAATATCAAGGTTTTAGCTTCGGATGGAATTACCGCTCTAAATCCCGGCAAATTATTAGTATCACTATCTATACACCATGGATAAGATGTGTACATAATTCCTGTTTCCGTTTTAATAATCACATCATCATTAGGTTCAATCATTAATTGTTTCGGATTATAGATGTCTGATTCATTACAATGAGTAGAATATCCAACATTGTAAACATAATCATAATAGTTTCCTAGATCATCCTTAAGCCGGATGCTTGACACATTATAGCGAAATAGTTTAGCTTCATCTCCAATAATACTTAATTGGATCGTAAAACCCACAAAATCCCCATCAACTAATAAACCTGACTTATCTACTACTAAAACATATCCATCAACGATTGCAGGCATCCCTGCTGGAATTATTCCCGCTGGACTAACCATACCATGGACTGTTGGGGTTGGTTCAGGAGTTGGTGTTGAGGTAGGAGGAGCCTGAGTAGCTGTGCTTGTAATCGTTGGTATTGCAGTCGGTGGTGAAAGTGTTGGTAAAGGACTTGGTGTAGGAGTTTCAGTTGGTCTAGCTAGAATCGGTGAACAAGAAGTAAAAAGAAAAATTCCAAGAATACAAATTAAGTTATAAATATATATTCGTTTCATTTGAAAATTTCCTCCTAAAATTCATTAAACATCAAAATGATAATTCAAGGTGTTTTGTTGATGATTACATCGCAAACAACTTATTGGACTAAGAAACAAGACTTTTCTCCTGAGTTGCGAACATAGAGACAATAGACATTATCTATGTAAAGAGGAAAACTTATTTGAAATTCAGCGTATCCCTCTGACTTAAGGATGTACTCAAAGCCACCAAGTTGTGTTCCTGAATCTAATGAACATTCAGGTTGTGCTAAAAACCTTTGAGTACCTCGCAAAATTTCAATATCAATTGTGTTTTCCGCAACACAAAAATTACTTATTGTAGAAATTATTTGATCTTTGTCTAATGTTGTCAAATCTACATTGTTAACCTTTACCAAAATGTCTTCTAATTGTATGCCAGATAAAGCAGCACCTAGCTCTGTATAAAGTTTTGTTACCATATTACCATTGAGCCCGATGCCAATTATTGCACGCCTCCAATACAATTGGACATCATTAAGGTTGCCAGTATTGGATTGGTAAAGGATCGTTGGTAATAATGAGTTTGTTATTGGCAATGTATCAATATCTATTTCTTCATCTAGTGGAGTGGGTGGAATTAGTTCAACATTCCCATTATCTACGAGAAAAAAACCGAAATTCGAAATTGGCAAAGAATAATTAATATCCGTTGTACTTTCGATACCAAGTCGGTTTTCCGAACCTTGCGAAAAACACCAAACTGGATTTTGGGTTCTTCCAATTACTGGATTTATCACCGTTGTCTGGCTAAAACAATAAAAACTATCCTCTAAATCCATCATGGGTTTTACCTGAACTAAATCTAAACCATTTTCTGCACGATTCTGTGCAGGATCATTGAATGCCAAAGGGATATTATTACCACGATAATCATACAAGAAATAGGTGTCCGGGTTGACTTCATTGTTATAAATAACAAATTCCGGATTTGAATTATCTATATGGAAAACATTTTTAAAAATAGTATCATCTACTTCTGAAGGGAAAACTTCGATACTATTTTTCCCATCGAAAAAATAAACTCCTGGGGTTGATGGTAATTTGTTTTTATTGATTTTTGTGAATTTAGTATCAGATGAATTGGTTTGAGAACACGACACTAATAGTGGGATGATCAATATTAAAACTGAGCAAAATTTTATGAATTCTTTAATCATGGCTCTCCAACAATTATTACTTAGAATGACAAAATAAGATCTTTTTTGCTATTATCCTTACTATATGCAATCCAAGCTAATGCAGTTAAGAACCCGATAACAACTGTATCAATTGCTGAAATAATTGTAAATATGTTTTATGAGGAAGTTCATTGCTCCCGTAGTGGTGTAAAGTTTCATTTCACCCTTATTAACACTAGTAGTATACACTTTTGCGATCAAAATATCCAGTAATCCTATTGAACTGGTTACAGTCACAAATTCCCATAGAAAGGATTGAAAAAAGAGAGAGTTCCAGTCAATATTGAAGTTGGCACAACAAAAAGTTAAATACAATCAACAGACAAGACTGTCCAAGCATCTAGAAAATACACTCTTTTGACAATATGTTCAGTTGATTGACAGAAAAAACTACCGATTTGCACACTCTTCCCCCTTAAGACTCTAGAAGAACGATGCAGACAGAACGGAGTGCACTCCGTTCTATTTTTCGTTCGCTCTTCTTTGAGAAAACCAGATGCTATCGTCCTTGCCTGCTCGCTTCCCATTTCGCAATCCGTGTAGATTTGTCAGAAATGAGTTGTAGTTTAACCCACTTAAAGCAAGGTTGATTTCTCCCTGAATAGCTCTCTGACAGTTTAAGTTGTCGCAAAATACATACAGGTTTCCGTTCGATGCTTCGTAAAACTTCATCCATTTCGTTTTTCGGGATATTTGATCCTTACTCACATCCCGCTCTACTTCGACGAATATTACCTCGCCTGTTTTGGAATCCACTGCAGTAATATCCGGGATATAGGTTTCGCCATTCGATAAGTTGATCGATTGTGCTCGTCCTTGAATTCTGTAACCTTCATCTACCAGGATTTCCCCGGCCTGAATATTCAGAATGGTATGTTCCGGTGAAGAATGATGTCTTATTAGAATATCAAATTCATTTTCCTTAGGAATTTTTCCAGTTAATACCTGGTATGCAACATGACCATCGCGAGTCAAATGCAACACTGCAGGCTGATTTCCGCCAGAACTTGATCCTTGCTCAACAACGCCACTTATCTGTTCAACCAAGATTGGGAATTCATTTCCTTCCGGTGACATTAGCCAATTCATCGCTTCATCCAGGTTTTTGTTTGCTATTGATAGCGAAAGACGTTTTGCCATCTGCTTTATGATGGATGGCCGTAAAGCAATCCCCATTTCACCCATCACAAGAATTGCCGTTGATGTTTTTTCATAGTTCTTGGACGACTGCCAGGTTTTTACCCAAGCTGGAACAGGCGTAAGGTCCCTCGATTCTTCAGTACCCGATTTTGGGGATTGAATGTCCTGGGCAACCTCATCTTTCTGAATCTGCCGAAGAGCAGCTAAGTGGGCTTCCAGTGCTGCTTTCTCTGCCTGTATGTTCTTTCTCGATTCTTGTGTGGCAATGAGCTCTTGCTCTAGATCAGTGTATTTCTGATTGAGTTCTTTCAAGCGCTGTTTTAATTCATTTATTTCCAAGGGCTCAATTTTCTTCGATGCTGGCCCTTGCAAAGTTCGCAGCCGAACGTGAATCAGATATGCCAGGTCATCATCGCTAAACGATTCCAATGGTCGGGTCGCTTTTTCACAGGATTCATCGTAATCCTGATCCAGAAGCCTTAAAAGTGCGACAAGATGTTTGTGGGCATTTTCCCATAATTTCTGAGCATTGGCTTGCATTTTTTGCTCGTGCTCCTCGCTTTGCCCGATGATTTCTCTGGAGATTCGAGTAGACTGATTGCGTTGGAATTCTTCTAACGTGAGATCAACCACTTGTTTTTCTCCAATTCCGATTTCATCTGGCGAGAATCTTCAAGTAATTGGATAGCCTGGTCCTGATTTTCTTGTTCTGGCGCGCTGACCCACTGTAGAGCGCTGCGAGCAGCTTCAAGATAACTCAGCGTTGTCGAGAGCATTTGCTCATGCATACCCATGCCAATTGGGGGCACCCGGGTCCGATCAACCTGTTGAGCGAGTTCAACAGCGTGCTGAAGAGTCTGTTGGGCGGATCTGGACTGTGAAAAGAGATCACCTTGTTGGTCCGCAGCAATAATATGAGCGATCTCGCCATCCAAAATGTTCAACTCAGATATCCATGATTGTGCAGATTTTCTGTAATCTTCCACTGCTTTGACCTCCGGCAAGAGAAGTACCGGTTTCCCCTGGTCATCCAATGGGGAAACGAACGCACCAATAATGGTAAAAAACACCGCAAGACCGAATAGTATCCAACCAAGCTTTTGCAGTTTTTCTTCAGAAATCTGGATTTCCGGTTCACTAGGATTATTCACTGTCATGACCCAATTCTCCAACTTCTAGGATTTGTGTGATGATTTCCAGATCGGTTACGGAATTTCGTTTTCCACGCTGTTTTAAATCTGCGATCACTTGTTTTCCGCGTTCATAATCAATATTGCGGATAAATTCAACTCGTTCGGCAACGACTTCAAAAACAGGGGTCGTTGTGTTTGGCCGGTAGCGCAGTTGAATATGCCCTTCAACACCGATCCGGCTGCCTTTCTGGACATGCCCGTACACCAATTCAGCCAGGGTGCCATAGACCAGCACTCGTAATCCCTTCACCGGTTTTGATTCCGGGCTGCCGTCGATCATCAGGTACAGGCGAACATAAGGGATAGGGTCTTGATTCTGGGGACGCAGATAATCAAAATAGATATCCCCGGTGATGTCACCCCGTTGCCACGTAAGATTTCCTTGCGCCATAATTTGTTGTCTCCTTTTTATGAATGTTTGTTTGAATTCGGTAGTCCACAAAATGAGTCTGGCTTAATTACTCATCCAGCCTGTTTCCTCCTCGATATCCAGAACCAATCCCAATGCATCTGCTAAAAGCCGGATGCGATCCCTTTTCACTTCTGCAAAAAGCTGTCTCCAATTTTGGTCGGTTGGGGAATAAAAAGTGAAGGATTGCTCAATCAGGCGAGCAAGTTCTCTTGGCTGTAATGCAGCCAGGCGTTCACTCGCTCCGCCGGCACCGATTCTAGGATTCTCTTTTAGCTTGGCAATGGCCAGACTGTACGGATTCTGGATGTTGGGTTGGGAAGCACCATGAATGATCCAGGATAAAAAAGGTAAGGCGTTCTTTTCTTGATCGAGTAAAGCTTGCCGATTTTTCCTGTCGGCGCGTGCCAGTAATTTGTCCAATGACCAATTTCCACTCGAATCAGTTACCACTGCCACCGATTGATTAGTTGGATCGTTCAGCAAAATCGATGAATCTTGGGTAGAGGAGGTATCTTTTTCTTTTGGGGAATCTTTAAAGCTTTTGAGAATCTTTAAAAGGGTCTCAAAACAACCCTTGGCTTCCGGGTCGAGCGTCGCAAAACAATCATTGAGGATACCCTTGAGAGTCTCAGAACAATCCTTGGTTAAATCTGAGAGTCTCAAAACAACCTTTGGTTCTGTTTTGACAGTCTCAGATCCCACTCGCTCCGCTCGGGGATGCGCCGCGCAACCATTGCCCAATAAAGTGATCCAAGAATCTAATTCGTCTTGAACACAATGATCTTCTGATTTCACAAGAAGGGACGAAACAGCCTGTTGGATGGCTTGGTGTTGTGGAGTAAGTGGATCAATCCTCTGTACCTTGAATTTCCAACTATAGCTGCCCTCAGAATTGATCCGATGATCGATGCGCTCAACAAAAAGGGCTAATAGGTCCTGAAGACGTTGCCGGCGAGAAAATTCATCAACGGTACGATCACTTAATTCATCCTTACGTTTTCCTCTCTCAATCCAGGCTGGAAGCCAGTTCGCCACAACGCGAGCGTTATTGATCCCTAGACGATTTGCGATAGCTTGATATCCACCCTCAATCCAGACTGCATCGCGGATCTTGCCTGTCTCATCATTGAAGTAGCACAGATTGCGCAGAACCAGAACAAACATAGCAGCATCTGCTCCGAGAACCGGTAACCAGTTTCTGAGGAAATACCACGTGACCAGGATGAAATCCTCCTGACCTAACAATCGGTCAGCAAGCTGATCTGCCAGAGACCCAAGTTCACGGTCGAGCCGGTGACCAATCAATTCCCGGATGACATCCTGAACGGTCTGATAGTGTGGAATCATTTTGTCGAATTCTTCTTGAGGGAGACGCGCCGGATAATGCAAGATGTCCTTTGGATTCGCGTTGATCGCCAATTGCAAAGCAGACTGAGGGGAATCCTGGATACCATGAGCCAGTAAGAAAGTTTTCAAGTCTTCAGCATCCCCAGGTGTCAGCGGTGATTCGAATAGTTCATATTTGTTGGAGGACTTTTTGGCTCTTCCTGAGCGCTTATCTACTTCATGATCGGTGTCAATCTTTCTCGCAAACCATCCCAGGCTGCTACCAGGTTGAAGTAAGCGAAAAAACTGGGCTCGGCTGATCCCTGCCCACTGACAAATCCGTTCAGCCCGTACTGAAACTTTACAACTTCCTTTTCGTCCCTTTCCACCACTCGCCAGATAATATTCCTGCCAAAATGCCATCACCAGGAAAATAACTTGCGAACCGACGTATGGCAGCCAGCGCAGGTAATATACAGGTAAGCGAACTACCCGGCTTGGCTCAATTAGGTAATTCCGGATGGAGCTGTAATGGATATCCAACTCAATCGGATTGTCCTGAGAATCTTCCTGGTCTGGATCAACTTCCGGAGTGAGATCATCGCCATCATCAATTTCCTGGTCACAAACAACGAAACGAACCTTAACCTCTCTGTTCATCACCCCCATTAGGAATCGCTGCAGGGTGGTCGTTAATCGGTTTTCTAACCACTCACGGCCATACGAATTCATGCAGCCGATTACAAAGGTGTCATCTGAAAAATCCACCAGATGGGTTGGCTTCACCCATGTACTAAAAGCCGCCCGCGACATATCCATTTCGAGGTTCGCAATTGCCGCTTGCCAGGCTTTCTGCGGTGAAAATTCAACGACTGCATTCATAAAAGAAATCCCTATTGATAAAAAAATCAATATCGAATAAAGCGAAATAAAGGCACATTTACAGCCTTTGTTGGAAGAACGGTAGTTATCCCATTTCTTCCAGAAAAGACCCCTTTACGGGCTTCCTGTGGTTTCAACGTCAGCAACTCCGTCTGCGTCAACGTCTGCGGCATGTCAGCAGCACGTCTGCGGCACGTCAGCATGGACGCAGACGTGGTTTTTGGAGTGAAAATGAAATTGTTGTTTCTCCAGGGAAGGTCAGAGGCCATTTGGTTCACTCCAGAAATAAAGTCTTCCCTATTGTCTTAGGAGACGGTTGCAGGATTAAGCTTCCATTGCGAAAAGCCTGTGAACCTTCTATAACGAAGAAACAGACAACTTCACCGACCGGTAAAGTATGCTCCCGCGCAATCGACCGAACTTCTTCCTTTAATAAAGCTGGAATTCGGAATGTCGCTCTTACTTCCCATTGGGGGACGGCTTTTTGGTCTTTCCTGAAATTTTTCTTTTTGGCTCCACCAGCTTTCTTATTTGGAACCGGGAATGCATCAGCTAACCATTTATGGTTTGCCGGTTTTTGAACAGGCACGATTGGGATTCCTTCATTGCCTTCAGAGTACAGGGTCATTCGCTGCGCCTTGGGGTACGCTATAAGTTTGATCTCTCCATTGTGGTAAAGCCTTGCGCCATATTCCAGAAACGCCCTAACAACTTCATCTCTAGGAACCGAAAGAGACTGAGCATCTTTGATAATCAAATCCACAACATGCTGAGGTATTCCCCGGTACGTTACAGTTTCAAGCCGATGAACTTGTTCCCACTTACGGGATCTTTTCTTCCTGAGATCTGCCGTGGGAATAAAATCCAAGGGTTGTCGTGGGATCATAGTTGATTCTTGCTGTTGATCCTCCTCAACCTCGGTTATTGAATTCGGGTCACGTAGACCTGTAAATGCGTCTCGCCTTGCCATCGTGCCCTCTAATATTTCAATACGAGAGTTGCCAAAGCTTTATATTCCTCGGCAGCCCGCGTTTCTGGCGCATACTCAAAAATGGTCTTTGCCTCAGACCAGCATTCACGCAAGACAGTCGCCCGATGAATGGGAGAAAGCACCTTGTCGCTGAATGTTGCCTGCAGATCCTGAAGTGAGTCGCGTGACTCGTTGGTACCATCAAAAAAGGTAGGTAATATCCCCAGCAATCCCCCTTGCCAATTCTTTTTATCCCTCAAGGTCTGGATGGTTGTGACTGTCTTTGCTAACGAATCTAATGATGCGAATTCTGTTGCAGTAGGAACAATTACCAGGTCAGCCGCCCAGATTGCACGTTCCTGTAAGCCACCCACAGATGGGGACGTATCGAAAATGATGTAGTTAAACCGATCTTTTGTGAATGTTTTCAGCAGCGCTTTTATGTAGGAGATCGGTTGATCCTGGACTCCCAACATCATCTGCGCAGCGGAGGTCATAGAGTTGCCTGGAATCAACTGCAAGAAATCGCGGCCTGTGTCACGGACCCATTGGCGAATAAATGTTATTTCACTTGGGGAGCCTGGTTGAGTTGTCAGGAAATAATACGTTCCCATTTGGCTATCCATGCCTAACTTGGTTGCGCACTGTCCTTGTGGATCAAGGTCAATCAATAACACTTGTTTATTCTTCAGCGTGAGAGCATGTGCCAGATTTACGGCGGTGGTTGTCTTTCCTACCCCGCCTTTCTGGTTCGATATGGTGATGATTTTCGTGGTCATTTGATTTCTCCTTAATCGATAAATTGCAGTTGTGTTCGGCCTTCATGACCATGGACAGAAATGACATCTTCGAGAGTCTGATAAACACCCATGGCATAAGGTTCCCTGAGCCAGTGAATGACTGCCAAGCCACTGCTAAATACAGTTCCTTCTGCTACCTCACCAGTCCCTGAAACTCCGGTGAGATCCTCCACTCGAATCAACACAAATCGACGCATCTGGCTGGTTGATGAAATATGATTTTGTTTTCGCGCCATGCTTTCACCTTTTGTTTGGTTTCGGCCACCTGACCGCCGGCTGCGATCACGGATTCTTGGTTTTTTCTGAATGACTTTGGAATTTGTCAGATCCATCAATAAGCCATCTTTATAAGTAAGGCGGTATCCTGAGGTAATGTGTTCAAACACGATTCCTTCCGGCCAGGTTGATTTCTCGTCCCGGTTGAGGCGGATATCGATCATTCGAAACAACCTCCCAAAGAACATCCCCGGATCATCATCTACCCTGGTTGGATCCATAATGACTTTCCAAACGTAACCTCGAAGTTCAACGGGGTTCTTTCTATCTTGAGCAATAAAAAAATCTAAATCTTTACCTGGCATCTTGAATGGCTCTCCGAACCTTACAAAATAAGCCGGCAAACAGGTGCGCAAATAGACGGGCAGGGGAAAAGGATTAGCCCTTACCTTATGCAGGCTTAATGAGATTGTGGAACACCCATGACTGGGAAATCAAAAACTAAAAGTACAATGCGCTATTAATGAATCAAGGAGGACGCATCCCCCATGAGAAAATAGATTCGAATAAATTGAATTGGAAAGAGGAATGAAGAAAAACAAGAAAAAGTACTTGACGAACCCACGTAAAACAGATACTATACGAACATCGATTAGCTACCGCAGCGTGCCCGGCAAGCGTAGACCAGAGTTCGTCAGGTCGGCTGATTTGCAGAGCCCGCCGCACAAATGGCACGGATTCGGGATTTTGACTCATAACCCGGAGGTCAGTGGTTCGAATCCACTCCCCGCTACTAGAGAGAACCGTAGTCCCTGGGGCTACGGTTTTTTGATAGGCCTGAGGGTCGATGGTTACGAAAAATCACTTTTAGGAGGATTTTTCGATGAACCGTAATCCCTCAGGCCTGTTATTTTCTCAATGTATTGACGGCTTCGTCAAATACAAAACCGCCGAAGGCTTAAGTCAACGAACGGTTGATTCGTATGAGTGGGTGCTGCGTAAGTGGATGGAAAAGATAGGCGATCAACCTGTCGGTAAGATCACCTCTGCCAATGTGCTCGATTACATGACCTATCTGCGTACCGAGTATGTTCCCCACACTTTCGCCAAACCGAATCCTGCGCATGAGGCGCTAACGCGCAAACTCTCCCCCAAAACACTGCGAAATCATTGGATCACTTTCAAAGCATTCTTCGGTTGGGCGGTCGCTGAGTTTAAAATCAAGAACCCCATGGAAGGCATCCCGGGTCCACGCTACAAAGAAGCGCCCGTGGCTGCTTTTACTCAGGAAGATCTTGCGGCACTGCTTAAAGCCTGCGTCTACTCCCGTGAGTACAATCCGATCAATCGCCATAATTTTGTCACCCGGCGACCATCCGCCAAACGAGATGAAGCCATGATCATGTTCATGTTGGATACCGGTTTGCGCGCTTCCGAGCTTTGCAGTTTGAAAATCGGCGAACTGGATTTGCGCACCGGTAAAGTTGTCATCAAGCATGGGGACGAAGGTGGAGCAAAAGGCGGCAAAGGGCGCACGGTGTTCATTGGAAAGAGCACCCGCCGGGCAGTATGGCGCTATCTGGCTGATCGTGAAGATCGCGATGACCCAGAATCGCCAGTATTTATTAACCGTGGCAATCATCCGTTTAACTCCAATAGCCTGCGACATTTAATCGTGCGCCTGGCTGATAAAGCGGGTGTCAAAGGGGCTCATCCACATAAATTCCGGCATACTTTCGCAATCACTTACCTCCGTTCAGGTGGGGATGTTTTTACCCTACAAGCCCTGTTAGGTCACAGCTCGTTGGACATGGTCCGTCATTATGCTCAAATCGCTGAGATGGACATTGAACGAGTGCATCGGAAAGCCAGCCCAGTAGATAATTTGAAATTTTGATAGAAGCTAAGAGAGGAAATAATAAGAAGTCGTCCTAATCACTAATCCGGAGATAAACAATATAATCTCCGGATCTTTCTATAGCGATGGTTTAAGTCTTCCGTTTTTCAAATCTTCAATTGCTTTTAACCTGCTATTAAATTCATTTTCATCGAGCAGATTATTACGATAGAGTTGTCTAATGTGTTGTTCAGCACTATTCCCTTGCTTAATAGTATTGCATCGATGACAGGAAGCTACAATATTCGTGTAATTGTTGCTCCCTCCGCCAACTAATGGAATAACATGATCTAATTCACAATTTTCATCAGTAATTTTTCTTAAACAATAAAAACATTGGTGATTTTCTCTATCCAATAATGCCTCGACGTAAATACGATTCGAAAAGAAATCAAGACTTTCAATATCTACATCTACTTTCTCATTGCTTATATCTGGTATCCCTAATTGATTTGGCAATAGGACTTTAACTTTGTGCCCTTTTCTGGTTTGTTCTAGCTCAATACAACCTTTTTGAGCCAATTGCCGTACGCTTTTTCTCGCTTGCCATTCTGAGCAACCTAAAGCAGTGGCAATTGAGGATAATGGAATCGTAGCAGATTCGTTCCCCTTTAAATGGGTCTGCCTAAATAGATAGTAATACAATCCTCTTTCCCAGATATCACAATGGAAGTAAGGAAGAAGTTTATCTTCAATGTCAATGAGAATGGGCAACAACTCCATAGTAGGTTATTTTCCTTTAACTAGATTCCATGAGCACTTGTTAACATTATATAAGAAATCGATTAAATATAATGCCAAAGCCTCTTGGTAAAGACGAATAGGGGGATGGCTATTATGTAAGTTTTCATCTTCCTCCAGCCTATCAGGTTATTTACGGTTTTGGGCATGGCAGGGAAATTTGCACGTTGGCCGGAGCGACGGCGAATCGCAACATTCCTTGCGCACCAAAATGATTGAACCATTTGCCATGACTTCATAATCCAGGCAGTCACCAGGTTGCAAATCCAACATGTTACGAACCTTTTTGGGGATTGTGATGGCGTTGGTCGTGGTTATGATAATCGGTCGTTTTTTCAAATAATCACCTCCTTTCCTTTCGAGATTGCTGTAATTTTCATAATCCAGCTCAGCCGGATATTCTGAAACTCAACCGGGAACATGGCTTTCACCCATAAGAAAAAACGCTCGTTGGTATTCAAGATGCTCTGTAATTCTGCCTGATCCAATCCTTTTTCGACGTTCTGAAAAAGGAAATCAGAAAGACTGGTGTTGAAAGCGTGCGCTGAACCGAGCGGTTGTGAGCCAGCCCAGAGAAGCATCGCTTTAAGATGTTCGAAATCATTAGAGATCTGAAGCGATGAAAGCCCATGAACATCTCGTGAAAATTTTAGGAACAACTTAACCTTGAGATAGTTCTGCCGATCCAGCATTCCAAATCCCGCGATTAACAATCCCGCCGCAGATGGGACATTTGCCTTTCAGATGGCTCAGGCGGCCTTTGACAGGGTGAATTTCCCCATTTAGGATTGTGACGATGGCATTGCAACGCATGCAAAATCCTTCCCCCGCTTGAAGCGGATGGGCTGGTTTCTTTCTGGCATTTCGTTGGTTGTCAACCCAGGCGGCAAATTGCTTGCCGTCAATCCAGATATGATTTGATTTGTCCCGGCTGTGTGGCGCGCCATGATTGAGCCAATCCCGCAAGGTGGTTTCAGGAACGTCCAGGTCTTCAGCAATTTCACGCGGTGTGTAGAACATGGGCAGCAAACCGGGTGCTTTGATCAAGACATTCCTGGAAATCCGGCAATTTGAAGTGTTTTGGTTTTCTGACATTCTTCTCCTTTGTTATTTTTTAGACTTTGCATCGAACAAACATACGCCAGCCATGCCAACCCCTTAAGGGAATGGCGTGGCTGGCGTATCCTCTTCCCATTGATAGGTGTTGAAAGATCCTCGTTTTGTAACTCTGATTCGCGGATCCTTATTGAGTTTTGAAAATGCCCGGTCTATCGTCCTGGCGCTGCTATTGATTTGGAGTGCTGAGATGAGCTCATTCTTCTTGAATTCCTGCACCGGAACGCTTTGCAGATATTCCAAAATATCCGCAAAGATCAATTCCGCCTGACCAGGCACGCGCACCAGTTCAGAAGCATTCGTTTCAGAAAATCGGAGCGCGATGCTCTCTTCGGTCGATTCAATTTGGAACTGCAACTGCGCGGGTGGCATGGATTCCCGCACCTTTTGTGGAATGATCGTTCGCATCGAGTGTGCCGAATGCTGGTTTTCGTGTGCAACCACAATGGCGGTATCGACAGACCCTAAAATATCGGAGGAACCCCGGACGCGATAGGAAAGATCGGTATTTCCACCCTTATTGAGGTGATGAATGAGAATGAAAGTTGTACCGATCTGATTGGCTATTTCTCGTAGGGTGTTCATCATCGGAGATATTTCCGCGACCGAATTTTCATCTGCGCCAGGCATGAACTTGGCCATGACATCAAAAATAACCACAGAAGCATCCAATCGATGAATTCGCTGACGTAATGCCAGCACTTCGGAAGTGACTTTCAGGTTAAGCGGAGAAAAGTCGAAAATCAGGTTCGCGGGCGGTTGAATGCCCCGTGCATGGCACAGTTTGAGAACCCGCGAGCGCATACCCCGGTAGCTGCCATCCAGGAAGTGATACAGCACTTTGCCCTGGGTTACCGGTTGGTTATCCCACGCCAGTCCCGAAGAAGCTATGCCAATCGCCAGGTCCAGCGCGAGAAAACTCTTTCCGGCTGCCGGCATACCGGCGATCAAGTTGATTCCCCCTGCCATAATCCAGTCTTTGAGAATCCAGGTTAAGTCACCCATCTCCGACAAACACAATTTCTCTGCGGTCATAACCATTCGCTCCGTGACTCCCGATAAGGCTGATGAGCTGACAAAGAATTGTTCGATCTGATGCAGAGCTTCAGAAATCGGTTTATCTTGAATAGCATTTTGTGCAAGGTTTGTAGCGACCTCCAACGCTTTTCGCTTAAATGCTTTTTCACGCACGATCTTCGCGTAAGACTCGGCGTGCATGGAAGTTGGAGTTGCATTGAGCAAACCTGTGATATACGCCGGCCCACCAATTTCCTTTAGTTTTCCGCTGGTATTCAAAGCATTACACAAGGTGACATAATCGATCTGTTGCTCAGATTCCAACAGGTGATTCATCGCTTCCCAGATCCAGCGGTGTGAGTTGCGATAAAAATATTCCGCTCTCACGATGGTGACCAAATCCTCAAATAAATAAGGTGCAATCATGATCGAACCGAGCAAGGCCTGTTCGGCATCAATATCTCTGGGCGGAATGGGATCTGGCATCAAAGGCTCCAAATGGTTTGATTTTTACTCCTTACAACAACACAAAAGTCATCTGAGAAAACGAAAAGCGACCGGCATAACAAATAACTTAGTTATGCGGCCGCTCCTACGATTTGGTGGATGTCCAAGGAGATCAGCGACCCGAAACGATTACATTTTTATTCTACAAATAAATCAGGCATGATCCAAGGTGGTCATGTCAATTCTTTTGTTCAGTGATTTGGACAGGTCGGAACTGACAACCATACGCGGCAGGTTTGCCCAGCATCGTCCAGGATAATCGCTCAACCGTTTCCCACCAGATATTCGGGATTTCGTACCAGGCTGCGCCGGCAACATGCCGCGCAATATCCGGGTCCGGAGCGGTTCCCTTGGCCAATGCACTATCTGGATTGACCGCAACCGTTGTGTACACTACTGAATAGATTGGCCCAAGTGCAGCCAGTGACAGCATCATTCCCCATCCGCATTGAGACGGTTTGACCGTTTTCGCAGCACCGATCCGATCTGCCATGAATTCGAAATAGGTCATACCTTGTGGTGCCTGGGGAACGCTCATCGGCTGATTGCCCCGGTAAGCGATAAACAGAATGGTTACCATCACCAACAGAAGCAAAGCGTTTTTGAAAATCTTGAAGACTAAATGAAATCCCTTCAACAGAAACATACCTTCCTCCAGAAAATTGATTAGCCAAAAACCAGACCCTGGATGGTCAGGTCAAGATCATCCGTGATTGGGGCGGATCCGGCTTTAAGTGAAACACCCCCCGCTCGTAAAGCTGCTTTCAAGGCTGCAGCTCGCCTCCGTTCGGGAATGTCGGAAAAGAAGAAGAGCAGATCATCATCTTCCCCTACTCGCAGGCTCAATGTGAAACGAATCTGATGAACCTTGCAATCCAGCTTTGGGCGACCGCGCTTTGAACCCACGTTTAGTTTTTTCGATTGTGGTTCTGAAATAGCGATAGTTTCCATAAACCCCTCGCAATCGATTGAACGGGATCATCTGCCAGGATGCCTTTACCATTGAAGAAATAAGGCAATGAGTTCTTGAGTAGGATCGCCCCACCACCCACAAGGATGACGGCTGTGAAACGCCGCCAGGCTTTGCCCCACCGCTTCTCAACCTCTCCAGTGACCTCACGCTCCCAGATTGGTAGTGACTGCGAAATGTCGAGTTTATTGGCGCGCAGGAGCGTGTCCAATTCACCCAGGGAGTAAAGCTGCTGACCGTTGACCAGCTCCAAAAGCCGGCGTACACCAGTAGTTGAAGCACCCGTAAATCGTTGAACCGGAACTTTTTCGCGCACCACCAGCAATTCGGTGGTGTTCATGCCGATGGATACAATCCCGACCTCCTGGGTGTATGCGCTGCGTCGCTCAGGAACGATCTTGCCTTCATCATCCAGCACATAATCAAACAAAGCGCCAGCCGGCTGAGAAGTAACCCGAACCTCGGTCACATTCAGGTGATATTCCTGGTCATTGGCTTTCCAGGTGTGTTCTGCTTTCATCCAACGCTGAATGCTCTCCACCGTAGTTCGTGCTTCCTCTCCGGAAAGGGTATCCAATGGCAAACCACAGGTGATGCTGACCGGCTGAGAAATGTCACCCGACCGCTGAATAAGGCGAGTGAATGCCCCATAGAAAAGCGCCAGCATTTCCGGTGAACCGGCAAAACGATCCATGCTCAAGTTTTCTACTGGCCGTCCACTGTCGTGTGCGCCGCTATCAACGAAGAACGTGCTTCCCGAAGGCAAAGCGATTCGCAGCGGCAGGCGGGAACTGCCCAAGCCCAGCATGCGCCCTACCAGAGGACCATTATTGACCGCGACCTGAGAGATCAATTGAATGCTCTGCTGAATCCCGTGCAGTTTGAGCGCACCCATTCCCAGATCAAGTCCAAAACTGATTGTTTCTGTCATGCAATCTCCTTTATTCTACAAGATACAGGTTAACTTGGAGTACATTGAGGTAAAAAAATCAACCTCATCGGCTGAATTTATTGTAACATATTACTCCATGTTAATCAATATCATGTAGTAACTATTCAGGGGATCACTTTTTATATGGACGACCCGAATCATCAAATGCCCATTTGCCCTGTCCACTATTTTGGCGATAAACTCTGGCGCAGTAAGCCACATCCGCTTCATCCAGCAATGTCTTTCGACCATCTTTGCCCAATTGATGGATCAGTCCTCGCTGCATCCAGCGCGTGAGGGTAGAAGTGTTGAGCTTGTATTTCCGGCCGGCTTCATTGATGCTGATCGGAACGCCTTTCAGGCCAGCGTTGAGCTGATACTCAGGTAAGGCTTCCTTGGGCAGTAGATTGTTGACGCTGATTTGGCTGATGCCAATACTTCCATCCGTCATCACGGCTGCCTGAAGCTTTCCCTCATCTGCCAATTGATATATGGAATCCAGATCCAACCCAAGCTGTTTGGCGGCCTGTTCGGGAGTGATGTAATATTCCAAACGGGATTGATCGAGTTTCACGGACTGCTCACAGAATTCGATTTACTACAAGTTAATCATACAGTGAAAGTGAAGGATCGTCCAGCGATAGAGATTTTTTCAAGTTATCAATAGTGACAATCAAACTGGCAGGTCTTATTATTACTTCAAGCAAAAAATGATAATAACGAATAATTTATTATCATGTTTAAGATCTTGACGAGTGAATGAACAGCGGGGTAAGAGAAAAAAAACTCTGTAACCCTTTTTTACCTTTCATTTCGTTGCCAGATTGAACCGCCGCGTGTAAGATTAAGAGGGTAGAATGTATATTCACTCTTCTGGTATTCCACAAGAGAAAAATCAAGGATTTATATGCCTACATTACACTGGCTCAATGATGATCAGGCCCGCCGCGCCACCCAGGGGGTACCTTACCGCCTGCTTGAAGAAGACCCTTCCCTTTCTTATGGCGACCTTGACACCCAAAACATGCTGATTCAGGGTGACAACCTGGCGGCGCTTAAATCCCTGCTGCCTTACTATGCCGGTCAGGTGAAGTGTATTTACATTGACCCACCCTATAACACGGGAAGTGCTTTTGAACATTATGACGACAACCTGGAACACTCCCTCTGGCTGAGCCTGATGTACCCGCGCCTGGAGTTTTTGCGCGACCTGCTGGCCGAGGATGGCAGCATCTGGGTTTCGATTGACGACAACGAATGCCATTACCTGAAAGTGGTGATGGATGAAATTTTTGGCAGGGGGAATTTTGTTGCCAATGTGGTGTGGCAGAAAAGAATTTCACCAGAATCCCGATTACCATTGGGAGCTGCACACGATCATATTTTGGTATATGGGAAAGAAATCGAAAAAACAAAGAAAAGTATTAATCGCATTTCCCTTTCTGAATCACGTACAAAAGAATACAAAAACCCCGATAACGATCATAGAGGACCTTGGGCTTCGAGGGATCTCACCGGACAAACGGGGCATGCGACTGAAAATCAGTTTTACATTATTGAAACCCCATCAGGCAAAAAAATGGGGCCCCCGCAAGGTCGATGCTGGACAATGACCGAAGCGTCTTACAAGAAATTGGTGGATGATGGTCGAGTTTGGTTTGGGAATGACGGAAGTTCGCGTCCGAGAATGAAACTCTTTTTATCTGAATCGGAAGGTACCACAGCTTGGACTTGGTGGGCAAATAATGAAGTAGGTCATAACCAAGAGTCCAAAAAAGAAATCTTAACATTGTTCGATTCTGAAGATATCTTTGACACCCCAAAACCGGAAAGATTATTGAAACGAATCATTGAACTTGCTACAAACCCCGGCGACCTGGTGCTCGATTCCTTCCTCGGCTCTGCCACCACCGCGGCGGTAGCGCACAAAATGGGGCGGCGCTACATCGGCATTGAACTGGGCGAACACGCCGTGACGCACTGCGTGCCGCGCCTGCGCAAGGTGGTGGAAGGCGAGCAGGGCGGCATTTCGCAAGCGGTCAACTGGCAGGGGGGCGGGGGCTTCCGCTTTTACCGCCTGGGCGAGCCGGTTTTTGACGAGAACAACCATATAAATCCCCATGTTACCTATCCGGCTCTGGCTGCGCATTGTTGGTTCAGTGAAACCAAAACCCCGTTGCCAAATATTCATAATGCAAAAAAGACTCCGCTGTTGGGCGTGTACAACGGCACGGCTTACTACCTGCTTTTTAACGGCATTCTGGGCGATCAAAATCCCGATGGCGGCAACGTCCTCACTCAAAAACTACTGCGCATCCTGCCGCCCTTTGCCGGTCCAAAGGTCATTTACGGTGAAGTCAGCCTGCTGGATGAAGCCCGCCTGCGTGCGGAAGGCATTACCTTCAAGAAAATCCCCTACGAGCTATCGGTGAGGTGATCATGTTCGAACCCAAAAACTATCAACGTGAAACACTCGAATGGCTGCGCCGTTACCTGGAAGAAGCCCGCTTTGCCGGTCCACAATCTGCCTTCGACACCCTGCGCCAACAGAATCCGCAGACGGAACGCACTCCCTACCGCGTATTATCCGGTTTGGAGGATGTGCCTTATGTCTGCCTGCGCCTACCCACTGGCGGCGGCAAGACCTATTTGGCTGCGCGCAGCATCGCCGTCGCTGCTCAAGCTTACCTCGAAAAGGATTTCCCCCTTGTACTTTGGATGGTTCCAACCAATACGATCCGCGCCCAGACCCTGGCCACACTCAAGAAACCGGGTCACCCCAACCGATTGGCGCTTGAAGCAGTCTTTGGCGGTCAGTTGCTGGTGATTGACATCGCCGATTTCACCCAGCTCCGACTGCAAGACTTGCAGGATAAAGTTGTTATCGTGGTCGGCACGCTGCAAACTTTGCGCGTCAACAGCACAGAAGGCCGCAAAGTCTACGCCCACCACGAAGATTTGGAAGCGCACTTTGTCAGTGTGCCGCCCAACACCCCTGGATTGGAATATTTAGAGAACGGTTCAATCAAATTCAGTTTTCGCAACCTGCTTACCCTGCACCGTCCATTGGTCATCATCGACGAAGCCCACAATAACACTTCTGAGCTGAGCGTGGAAGTATTACAGCGCGTCCAACCAGCCTGTATCATCGAATTTACTGCCACCCCGGCCGCCAACAGTAATATCCTGCATGCCGTTTCTGCGCTTGAACTCAAAGCTGAAGAAATGATCAAGCTGCCCATCGTTCTTACTCAACATGAAACCTGGCAGGAAGCGGTGCGAGACAGCATCCTGACACGCCAGAAGTTGAACGACCTCGCCAAACTGGACCGTGATTTTATTCATCCCATCGTCCTGATCCAGGCTGAAGAGCATGGTCACGAGGTCACATTTGACATCATTCGGCAATTCCTGATCGACCAGGAGAAGATCGATCCAACGCGCATCGCGGTTGCCACCGGCGCGCAGCGCGAGTTGGATGGGGTTAACTTGCTCGACCCCAAGAATTCAATTGAATTTGTCATCACAGTCGAAGCGCTCAAAGAAGGCTGGGATTGCCCGTTTGCTTACGTCTTTTGCTCGGTGGCCACGGTACATTCCAAGAAAGACGTTGAACAATTACTGGGGCGGGTATTGCGCATGCCTTATGCCCGCAAACGCCAACAGGAAGAACTGAACCGCGCTTATGCCCACGTTTCAGCCAGCAGTTGGCCGCAAGCCGTCAGCCAATTGGAAGACCGCCTGGTGAGCATGGGCTTTGAGGAACAAGAAGCAGAAGAAGCCATACGCCCGCAAGCCAACTTCTTTCCTGGAGTTGGTGAGCAGGTGAGTCCTGGCGATCATCCACCCGCAATAAGCTTGGTATTAAGTAGCTCTCCTGATTTGGTTTATCTAAACACTGAGGAATTGGCTCGAGTTGCCGTGCGGCAGATCAGTGAAGGTCGGGTGGCATTCGAGGTCAAAGGTGAGGTAGATCCAGCCTTTGAACTTAAACTGGTTGAAGCCGTTGCCCCTGGTGACCGGGATGCCATGCAAAAAACACTTTCTATTTACCGGCGCCAACAACTGCATACTCCTGCCCAACGGGGAGAGCGCTTAGCGGTTCCACAGCTTTGCCTGTGGGCTGACGGGGCTCTTGAAGTAGCAGAAAAAGATTGGTTTCTTGATCCAGGTGGATGGAACTTGCTCGAGTTCCCAGCAGAGTTGAATTCTGGTGAATTTAATATCCAGGAACGCGCTGAAAGTTTCTTGATCGATATTAACGGTCGCCAATTAACTACTCGTTACCTGGGCACACAAATGCCGCTTGGTCTGGACGACGTGGAGAGCGGATGGAATGATCTTCAACTTTCGCGCTGGTTGGATGGCAAGTTATACCAGCCTGATATTCGCCAGGAAGTGCTGCTTGAATGGTTGCGTCGCTGTCTGAACAATTTAATCAACCAACGTGGCTTCACCATCACTGGCTTGGCGCGTGCACGTTTTCTCCTTGAAAAAGCGATGAGAGAGAAAATCAAAGTCTGCCGGCAAGCCGCCTATGAAAAAGGATACCAACACACTTTGTTTGATGCCGGCGCACGAGTTGAGACTAGTTCCAAATATGCCTTTACCTTCGATCCTAATAACTACCCAGCCCACTGGCCATACACCGGGCGATATCAATTTGCCAAACATTATTACTCGATTGTGGGTGAATTAGAGTCCAGCGGTGAAGAATTCGAGTGTGCGCAAGCGATCGACCGCTGCCATCAGGTAAAATACTGGGTTCGTAATCTCGCGCAACAGCCACAATTTTCCTTCCGTTTGCCGCTGGCAAATGGCTATTTCTATCCAGATTTTGTGTGTGAACTTGGAGATGGACGTATTCTTGTTGTGGAATACAAGGGCGCCCATTTGGAAGAATTCGAAAAAGAGAAACGCAACATTGGTGAATTGTGGGCTGAAAAAAGCCAGGGTAAAGCCTTGTTCCTCTGGGCTGTGAAGGAAGACAACCAAAATCGGGACGTCTATCAGCAATTGGATGCAATTTTATAAGGTTTTCCGGCTCTACTTTTCAAAGCGATCTTTATAATAGCATGGCAACCTGTTCTCCCCTTGTAAACCGTTCCCCCTTAAGACTCTACGGGAACGTCCTAAGGGGAACGACCTGGCAGGTTGTTCCCCTGATTCTTGGATCAGGATAAAATCAAAATCAGGTAAATTTCTCAAAGGATGACTACCGACAACCCGCTCACCATTACTCAAAATACCTGGATTATTTCCGACACGCATTTCTTCCATGAGAACATCGGAAAATACTGCAATCGCCCCGAAAACTGGCAGGAACTAATCATCAACAATTGGAATAATTTAATCTCACAAAAGGACACAGTCCTTCACCTGGGTGATTTTGCATTGGGAAAGAAAAGCAATTTTGAGCTGTTAACCGGTATTTTGAATGGCAGATTGTTCTTAATCCAGGGCAACCACGATCGGTTGAGCCAGTCCTTTTGTGAAGCCCATGGAGTGACCCTGATTAAAAATTCATTCATGGTTGAATTAGAAAATCAAATTAAGCTGATCTTTTCACACCGTCCGATTGTTCCTTTGGAAGATGGATGGATCAATTTTCATGGTCATATTCATAACGTTCCACCGCCTCCTGAAGGTTCTAATTTGGGACCTAACCATATCAATATGAGCGTTGAGGTTAGAGACTATCGACCCTGGCGGTTGGGTGATATTCTCAAAATTTGGAAGGATCGTGAGGCATAGAACGGGGTGCCACACCGTTGACCCGTTCCCCCTTAAGACTCTAGGGGATCGAAGTGGTAAGAACGAAGTGCACAGCGTTCCCCGCTGTAATAGAGATATTTTCCGCACAAAAAAAGCGGGCGATTTGTTTGTGCCTAAAAAAGCCAATTTGTACCGCTTGATTGAAAAATTTGATCCAAAACAGCGAAGAATTTTAGCCGTTACCCTCGGGGGAAAATGACCAATTCCCCGCTTTTCTTCTTCAGTTGATATTTCCTACCCCCTCCATCAGAAAGAACACCTTGGAAACCGTCCTGTTAGTTCAGCGTCGGCGGCAGGGTCTGCGTCAACGTCTGCGGCGTGTCAGCAAGGCGTCTGCGTCACGTCAGCATAGACGCAGACGATGATATTTGACCAAAAACAATTAAGTGGATTTTACAAGGACAACTTCAGGATTATTCCCACCAGGTTTAGAGTAGGGTTAGATGGAATAGAGAAAGCTATAAATTATTAGCGTAATAATTTGAACAAGAGGGTAAAATTAATAATTGAATCGTGTTTCAGGAGCAATGTCTAATTGTCATCTTCCATATCACATCAACAAAATAATTCTGGGCGACTAAAAAAAACCCTGTCTCAAATGCACTATTTCAACACCTTGCCAGCCGAGGCTCAAGAAGTCATATTGGCGGTTGCCATACAGCGCCACTTCGAAACGGGACAGGTTATTTATCTGGAGGGCGAACCAGCAGATTATGTTTACATTCTAGAAAAGGGTTGGGTAAAAGCAACTCGTATGACTCATGAAGGCCGTGAACAAGGCTTGCTATTTCTTCGCCCTTTCGAAATTTTTGGAGATATCGCTGTTTTTTCTGGTACTTCCTATCCGGGTACAGTCACCGCGTTGGAAGATGTTGAAGCATGGTTAATTCCTTCACAGGTTCTTTTGCTACTCGTTAATCAATATCCTGCCCTGGCTCTAGCAATTATTCATAGATTAAGTGAACGTGTTCTGCATTATATTGGACTTGTCGAGGATCTGTCTTTGAGGAGTGTCGAAACTCGACTTGCCAGCACATTGCTGCGGAATGCGGAACTTCGTAATGAGCAGATGATTGTTCCACGCCAGGAATGGACTACCTTTGATGAAATGGCAGTACGGTTGGGGACAGTGCGTGATGTTCTCAGCCGGGCAATGAAGACGCTTGAAGCCGAGGGTTATCTTAAGGTGGATAAGCAGACTATATTAATTTTAGATCCCAAAGGATTGTCAGAACGTGTGGATCGTTAGTGGATCCTTAGTGGATCATTTTTCTATAAATGTCTTTGCCAGAAATTTGGAATTAAAAATGGCGTTCTTTTCCGATATTCCAGGTATTCCTCGCCAAAGCGTTCTGCCAATTCTCGCGTCTCATGGATGTAGATAAACGTTAATAAGGTGCTGAAAATGATCGTGCTCAATATGATGAGCACGCCAGAACTCATCCAAATAGCGATTCCTGAGTATAAAAACAATGCACCGAGAGTCATTGGGTTACGTGTGTAAGAATACGGCCCTTGTGTCACTAGTTTTTGAGTGGCAACCATTGGGGCTGGTGTGCCATCCCCGACTCTGTGTTGGGTTAGGACCGACCAAATTACGAGAGCAATTCCTCCAATAGTTAAGACGGGACCAAGCACCTGGTTCAACCAACCAGGGCGGATACGTCCCCACTCACCACAAATCCAACCAATCCCAACTTCAACCACGATCATCAAGATTAATCCAAAATAAAATAAGGCAATAACTTTCCTTTTGATTTTTTGCTCAGTAACCTGGGTTTTATCCATTTGGGGATTCACCTTCCTTTTTCGCAACAGCTTTGTGCAAAATTTCAAGAAATTCATCAAGTGGCACGCGATGTACTCGTGCTGCCCATTCTACTGTTAATGCTTTTGCGATGAACATTCGCAGGGAATATTTCCCTACTCGTTGAACGCCGAATACTTCCATTACTTCAGCGATGTCGCCATATTCCAATAAGATTGCTGAAATGCGCGTATCTTTGGTAATTTGCATGTCGCTATTCTCCTAAATTTGCCAAACAGTCAAGGAAGTGGCTATGTAATCCAAATTCCATATCTTAACATCGGCTAAATCTTAGTCCTCAAATCAAATAATTACTACGACTTTTGTCGAATTTGAATATTTCCACTCGTCTCTTATAAAAGCGCGATTTCGACATTTAAGATTTATAAGAGATGATGCTTTTTCTGCGAGCACGACTTAAGTCGTTCACCTGCCTTTAGAAAGAACCTATACTCAAATCGGTTGCATCATTTAACCACAACCGAGGAGAAATAAACATGAAAACAATATTTGCGAAAATTGCATCCATCCTTGCGTTCATTATTGGAGGAATGGCTGTATTCGCAGGCGCGCAAGTTTTACTGGGTAATGACCCTGGATACTATGTGATCAACTGGCTACCGATCTACAATTACACGATCGGAATTCTGACCGTTTTTATTACCTCTATCTTTATCTTTACGAACAGCCGGTTTGCCCTGCCTGCAGCTATTGGAACGTTTAGTCTTCATGCCCTCGTCATGCTTATCCTGCAGATCGCCTACAGCGGTACCGTCGCACCAGATAGTATCCGGGCAATGACCATTCGATTGATTGCTTGGGCAATCATCCTTGGATTATTGTTTATCCAGGCGCGCAAGAACAAACCCCTGCAGAAATTGAGTGATCCTGCTTTATACGGTCAACAATAACGCAACGCGATAAAAGTCGTACACAATAATTTGGCAAGTCTGTACACTCCTAAAGATTTTTCAATTTGAGAAGGTGAAGAGCGATGGTGCAACATAAAGAACCCATTTCGGACGAAAATCTGCGCGAGGCTATACTCACCGTTTTTGCAAATGACAGCCAAACTGCTTCCACTGACTTACGCGTGGGCGTGCTGAATGGTATAGCGCACCTGGCAGGGTCGGCTGATTCGCTGACAAAACGCGATGCGGCGGAAGAACTCGCAAAACATGTTCGCGGCATCCGTGGGGTGGTTAACCGCATTGAAGCTCCTGGCGCTCCCAGCCCATCCAGAGCAGTCAATTTGGAATTAAATAATTTGAAGGAAGAGGTATCTTAGCATGACAAAATGGTTATCGAAATGGTTAAGAAAATTTCACCGTTGGATCGCTGTACCGACTGCTATTGCTATTCCAGCGGCGGTTATTATCAAGCTCGTTGGAAACCAAAATTTAGTGAATGCATGGGAAAAATTAGACAAAATTCCATCCATTTTGATGCTGATCATGGCACTGAGTGGGGCTTATTTATACTTGTTACCATATATTGTCAAAGGACAACGCAAGAAAAGAATCTCGGCGAAAGAAGAATAATTTCTGGCTAAATTAATTTTTCCATTTTCTATTTTTAAAACATATTCCAGAAAGGAATTTTCATGAATATTGTAAAGACCTTTGAGACTTCTGAAATTCCGAATCCACATTCCATCAGCGTACGCTCTCTACTTGTTAGTGAATCAGCGCAATTCGAACATTTGTCACTTGAACCAGGGCAAGTGCAAAAAAAACATGTCGCCCATACCAATGTTTACCTTTACATTCTAAATGGGACGGGGATTTTGGAAGCAGGAGAGGAGACGATCCCCCTTTCTGCTGATATGTTGGTGGAGATGCCTCCTGAAACTCCACACCGCTTGATCAACAACGGTGATACTCAGTTGCGGCTTCTAAATATTAAAGCCCCGCGTCCTACAAGTTCCACACAGATCGTTGTGGAAGGTTAAGGTTGCCATGGCTGCGAAAACATTGGTATTTGCATTTGTGTCTTTCTTCCATGATTTGTTTACCGTGATTTGGATGGGTGGCTTGGTTGTCACTGTTCTTAGCTACATACCTGCTCTTAAAGAAGCGTTAGGACCTGGTCCACAAATCAAAAAAGTAATGATGGCTTTCCAAAAACGCCAGAGCATTTGGGTATATGTCAGCATGGGTGGGTTAATACTTACCGGTTTATTAATGAGTAATCGAAATCCGGATTTCGAGCACCTATTTGGTTTTGGGAACACGTATTCAGTCACTCTGTCAATCAAGCATATCCTGGTCATTCTCATGATTGGGATCACTTTGTATCGCAGTCTGATTTTAAACCGCAATCAGGCAATGCTGACACAGGAAAAAGAACGTTTGAGCTTTCAACTCTTGATAATAAATGCAATAACAGCCATTGCTGTGTTATTCACCAGCGGCATGGTCGCTGCACTAACTCAACCGTTTTCTGGTTGAGGGTACACGAAATAAAATTTGATAATTGAAAAAAACATATAATTAAAAGGAGATCAACAATGAAAAACAATACGAAATTGGGAGCTGCATTGGCAGTTCTCGGCATTCTGACTGGTTTGCTGTTCTTTTATTTGATAGCAGCTCAATACAATCCGGTCATTGATGCACATGTGATAGCTGGTCGAACAGATGAAGCCACATCTGTCAGTATTACTTTTGCAGTCCTCGGATGGATTGGTATCACTGCCGGCGCAATCTGGGCAGTTGCTTTCTATGGTTTCCTTCGTAAAGAAAAGTGGGCCTGGTTCTTGGGGACTATAGCTGCAACTATCCAACTCCTGGCAGGATTTTTCCCCATGATCCCCGCCATGGATGGCGACTTATCCCCTTCAACCATGGTTGTGTTCATTCTTGCAGCCGTATTATGGTTTGGAATGCTTCTCATACACGGCGTAAAGAAAAACATCATTTTATTGGCATTTATTGCTGGTCTGGCTTATGTACTCACCTTTATTGACGGTGTCGCTCCAATTTCTAAATATGTGTCTACAAAAGGTATTGAGCCATTTTGGAACGGGGTTTATGCTGTATCACAGCAAGTGAGTTGGTGGGGCGCAGCAGCCTGGGCTATTTTTATCTTCGCCCTGGTCAATAAGAAATCGTGGACCATTCCGATGGGAGTATTTGCAGGAACGATGTCCATGATAGCAGGATATCCTATGGGGATAAACAACGCTTTGTTTGAAGTTCACCGTTTCTCCATGTTCCTGCCTGCACCGCTGATCAGCACTGCTTTGGTTATTTATTTAGTCCTACCGGGGACGCGCACAATGCTCGAAAAATGGAACAAAACGGAATCCTAAAACGCATAAGGAGCGTTCCTATGCAATTTATCAAAGACCGATTTAATTATCTCTTCAACTCTTCAAAAGGCCTGATCCTGGTAGCAATTGCTATGATTGCTCTTGTCACCGCTGTTTGGGGAATGCTCTCTGGTCCGATGGCGGAGTTGGGTGTGCGCGATGTAGTCATCAGACTTTTCAAAATGGATATGATGCAAGCGGAACGCGAAGGACGGATTATCATCCTCTACCATTCGATTGCTATGGCAGTTGTAGCGATCGAAACGTACATGATCACAAGTCTTTTGAAGATGAAACCCTTCCTTAGGACGGCCATTAACGCCGTCATAACAGTCGGCTATATCTTAACCATGATCTTCGGGATGGGATTCGCCTACTTCGGTCATAATTGGGCTTTCCATGGAGTGTACATCTTCGGGCTATCGTTAATCTTTCTTGCCGGTGTGCTGCTGGTGATTGCCCTCTGGCCGTGGCAAAAAGAATACTATCAAACGGATAAGGCCTACGCTCACACTAAAAAAGGGGTGGATATCGAGCGTGTAGCTTTTTTTGCTACAGCTCTAACCACTGTAATTTCCGCTCTATTTGGCGCCATTCCGGGTTCATTTTTTGGCAACGGTTTTGAAGTCTTCCTGGCCGAAAACATTATCCGAATCCCAGAAAAAACCACGATGGAGTATTCAGTCATCGGACATTTGCACATTATGTTGGCGCTGATCGCTATTATGATCACGCTTATCATAGGGCGTTGGCTTAACTTTAAGGGAATTCTACACAAGATTGCTATGCCTCTCATGATCCTGGGCACTCTAGTGCTTAACCTCGGTGTCTGGGGGGTGGCTACTCCGCTTGAACCTATCGCCCACATGGTCATTTACACTGGGGCGACACCCTCCATGCTGGCGGCACTCCTTCTGCTCATCTGGAGCTGGGCAAAACTTATCCGCGAAGGAACAGCTCATATTCAAAAACCAACTTTCGGACAGAAGCTCGGCGCTTTGGTGCGAGATCCACTCAAGTTTGGCCCAACATGGCAGATGCTATACATGAACTTCACTACCAGTTTTCTCGGTATCTTCATGGCCATTCGTCTGGATGAAATTTTCCGTGTCTGGCCCGCTCGCGAGGAGCGCATTGAATTGACCGGACATTGGCATGCGCTCTCAGCGATCATTGCCACCATCATTCTGCTTTACTACGGCAATATCATTGGATTAAAAGGAAAAGTCCGGCAGTTTTATGGTTGGGGTATCCTCTTTTTTTCCGACCTTGCCTTGGCTGGAGTAACCATCTTCGAGATGAAGCGTCTTTTCATCACTGAAGCCGAACAGCAACCACTTGTTAATGGACTGATGTATGCCATTGATACCGGGCTAGGTGTGTTGCTTGTCTTACTGGCAAGTGTAATGGTCTGGCGGTTGATTGATCTGTTCAAGAAAAAGGGGCGTTGGTCTGAAGAAATAATTCCCGAACTCTCGCAGGAGGTGGAAAAATGAAACGTGTGCTTCCGATAGTCTTCCTGCTGGCTGCACTGTTGGTATCTTGTACCTCTGTAGATCTAGATGCTTCTATGCCTGTTTTTGAAACAGGTGTGAACCCGGACAATTGGGTGCAAATTCCCGCAGGCGAATTTTCTTTTGGTCAACACAATGACATTCAAACTACTGATGCCTATGAAATCATGGTGACCGATGTGACTACAACCCAATACGCAGCTTTCCTTAACCAAGCCCAGGCGGATGGCTATGTCAAAGTGGATGGTGATCAAATCGTTGGCTATTACCCCGGTGATGAATTCCACGGAGTCAAACACGAGGAAAAGATTGCAGAGGGCGATTGGATGTTTATACCGTTGAATGACCCATCGCAGCGGATTCAGTTTGACGGTGAAAAGTTTTCACCTCAAACTGGGTACGAGAATCACCCAATGACGATGGTCACCTGGTTCGGCGCTTGGGGATACTGTGGTTACTTTGATGCCCATCTGCCCACCGAGCTCGAATGGGAGAAAGCTGCACGCGGAACTGATACGCGGCCTTTCCCCTGGGGAGAGGAAATAATAAGAGAGAACGCGAATTTTTACTCAAGCCGTGATCCTTTTGAGGATATGCGTACCTTTGGTTCCCGAACTACCCCGGTTGGTTTCTACAACGGAAAGACTTATGATGGATATATAACCTTGGATTCTTCGTCCCCATACGGCTTATATGATATGGCTGGAAATGTCTGGCAATGGACAAGCAATGTGTACGAAGGTATGCATTATCGTTTTTTGCGTGGCGGTTCAAAAGATACTTATGATATGGACCTCCGTATCTGGACACGTAACAATGCCACTCCCACCTATTTCAGCCCTGGTGTTGGCTTTCGATGCGCTCGCGACAGTAAATAGCCTGGCAAAGTGGGGTGGGAATTGTTATTCTTGCCCCACCTTCAAGCTTACAGAGTGAACTGATGAAAATAATTTTTACTAAAATACGTTTGTATTGGCCTCTAATTAAAAGCCTGCAGACCGGCTTATTGGTAGCAACCGGTTTAGCGGGGTACATGACTGTTCGCTGCCCTATCTTTAATTTACCCACAATGGCTGGATTATTTATCAGTCTGGTTGCATCCATTAGTGGAAGTACCATTCTTAATATGTGGTGGGATCGCGATATCGATTCCAAAATGGGACGTACAAAAAAAAGACCATTGGCTGCCGGAAAAATTAACCCGCGCGAAGCTTTTTGGGTAGGATTGGTGCTCTCATTATTTGGAGTAGGACTGGCCGTTGTCATGGATGCTCTATATGGTCTGATCATTTTTGCCGGCTTATTCATCGATGTGGTCATCTACACTATTTGGCTCAAAAGGCGAGCTTGTTGGAGTATCATTTGGGGCGGCATTTCGGGTGGAATGCCCATTCTGGCTGGGCGCATCCTTGGATTTGGTTCAATTGATTGGGTTGGAATCATGCTCTCACTCGGCATCCTGCTTTGGATACCAACTCATATTCTAACTTTCAATATGAGGTACTTTGATGATTACAAAGCCGCAGGTGTACCCACTTTTGCATCATCCTATGGATTCAAAATTACCCGGATAACTATTGCCATATCGAGTATATTTGCTGCGCTTGCAATGGGCTCTGCTGCATTGGGCATCGGAATGGCATGGGGTTTTCTGCGTTTGCTCGGTGTGCTTTCGATTGGTTTGGTTGTGCTAGCAGTCATCATGATCTTCCGACCGTCAGAACGGGTCAACTTTGGACTATTTAAGTACGCTTCGGTCTACATGCTTTCTTCCATGCTATTGATGGTAATTTAATGAACATCACTTCTGGTTTTCTAAGCAAATTCAAACCCGCTGTCCGAAAAATTTGGTTACAACTCTCTGCTGGACTCGTCTGGCTGGGCGTAGGAGTGATGTTGATTGGCTTTGCCTCCCGTTGGCTCAAACCAATTGTTTTTTTAACCATGCTCTTACTGATTGCAGCAGGCCTCCTGCTAGCAACAGGGATCTATTTCTTTGGCTTTTCTAAACTGGCCAAAAAGAACATTAAGCGCATTAACGGGTTGAAAGGTGAAAAAGTATGTCTGTTCGCCTTCCAGGGATGGACAAGTTATCCACTGGTTTTGTTTATGGTTTTTTTAGGTATCTACCTGCGCACCTATTCATCCTTCCCGAAACCCTTACTAGCCATCCTGTACTTGGGGATCGGTGGTGGATTATTGTCTGCCAGCCTGCATTACTTTGCAAACATCGCCCAAACACTCCGTACTAAAACAACCGAGACAAATATAGTATGAAAATAACTATCACAGATCGAATTCTACTTCTCCTCACTTGTCTGCTCGCTGCATACCAGATTGCAATGGGTATCGACGGTTATAGCACATTACCGGTGATCGCCTACTCAACTGCTTTTGGCGTTCTGCTTGTAGCTGGATTATTGCTTCTCATCCTTGGCTTTGAGGTGTTGGATTCACCCATTGTGGTCATCGTGTCGACCATAATCCCGCTAAGTCTTGCAATAGGGCTAATATCGCAATATCTCACAAATTACAGGGTTATGTATTTGATTTTTGCGATCATTGGTTTCTTTGCAATAGTAATTACCCGAGCGTTCCCAATCAGAAACAATTTCCCTTTATTCATTCTGGTAATTGTGCATGGAGTTGCTGGTCTGATAATTTTCAGTCTTCCGATCATTCTAGTCTTTTCCGGTCTCGCCCGATCAGGTTTTCTTTTGATTAGCGTGGGTGGCGCTTTGATCAGTCTGGGTGGACTATTATTAGCCTTACTCAAAGCCGGAAAACCCCTTCTTTCGCGTGAAATCATTTTTCGGGTACTGCCTAGTCTTTTGCTTTTGATGACAGCAGCTTTTGTGGCGGGATTTGCACTGGGGTAATCTGCTCTACCAGTGCTTAAAAATGAGAACCGATGGATATCAAAAAGGAGAATAAAATGAGAAACAAATGGTGGGCAAAACTTATGCGTATCGTTGGTATCGTTCTAATGAGCCTTACAGCAGCCTTCACCTTGATGGGAGGCGCAGGTACAACCTGTGTAGCACTAAACCCAACAGGGTATGAAGGCAAATTTGCCGGGATTGCCTCATTCCAATGGCTTTGGATCTTGTTCGTTCTAATTGGTATTGCTGCCGGAATTATGGGAGTTCGTGCCGTTGTGTTGCTCATTAAAGGAAGCAAAAAGGCTTATCGCGCTACCATCATCGCCTTGTTAGTAGGAACTATCATCAATGCAATCCACATGTTTGCCTCACGTGCACTGCGTGGTTCCTCCATGCCTGTGGATGGTGTTTTATATACAAATGTACTCACATTGTTGGTGTTTCTCTTCTTTCGCATTCCTGGTATTTGGCAAGGTGTAAATTTTGAAAAACCGTCTGTAAACCAACAGGCAGGCAGAAATGCTGCTGCTTTTTCATTGGTGGCTGTAGGACTGCTTACCATAACCATCCAGTTTATAATGGTTCCTACGCATACAATAAGTGGGTTTAATTATGCTGATGTATGGCATGTGGCATTGTCCATCTTAGGTGGAGGTCTACTCCTTTCAGGAGCTTTTATCATCCTTTCCCCCTATTTTTCAATGATGAACTTCAAGGCTTTGTGGGTAGTGAAAATCCTGCGCGCACGAAATAAAAAACTTAAACATAGTTCATTTTAGTGTAATTCAAGTGGTTAGTTTTTTTTCAGAATTGTACTAACCGAACATCGATCACCGTCCCGATGAAACTGGGATGATATCAGCGGCAGGGTCTGCGTCAACGTCTGCGGCATGTCAGCAAAGCGTCTGCGTCACGTCAGCCTAGCCGCAGACGGTGTTAATTGCCGGATGTAACAAAAGATCATTTTTGTGAAAGGCAACAAATATGAGTTTTGTCAGCTTTTATGCAATTGACGCGAATAAAGAAATTTGGATTATGATAATTTGGATTTCTTTATCAACAGATCTGATTAATATAGGTGGATTAGTTCTTGTGAGCATGGATCATCTAGACCTGAATAATTCAAAGGATATAGAATGTAAGGAAGTAAATTACCGAAATTTGAAGATTGGGAAGTTGAAAAGATTAAAGACCCGGATTTCCTCGCTGCTGCAGAGGAATTGGAACCCGGCTATCAGGTTGCTCGGCTCCGTATGTTGCGGGGGTTAACTCAGGCTCAACTTGCTGAGATGGTCGGCTCCTGGCAGCCTTCCATCGCCAGATTGGAAAATGGCACCAGCGCCCCTAGCTTATCCTTCCTTACCAAGATCGCCGAGGCGTTAGGCGCGAAGATTGAAATTAAGTTAATTCCCGAAACAAAATGACCTTGTTCGAGTTTTGATTGCCAGGAAATTTACCAAAAAAGGTCTTTATGAGTAAACCTGGTTATAATCAATCTAACCGTACTCACCACGCCTCTGCAATGTAAGCGCACCGAGGTGGGTCATTTTTTATTAAACCAAACCGTCAACAAGTGATGTCCTTTGAATTGCATAGCATTACGTGTGATCAGACGGTTAGTGTAAAATTCAAAGGGGTACTAAAATTCTCATTATGTAAATAACCAAAAAAGATGCCCACCTTCACAGTTATCACTCAAAATAATATAAAGGATTACTTCCAATGATGAAGCCTCATAATATACTGATGACCGTTTTGCTGACCATAACCCTTGCAGCCTGCAGCACGCCCGCTGTGACAACGACCTCATCAAACCCGGTTGCGGAGGTCACGACGACCTCGTCTCCAGTTGAGACATCGGCGCCCGTCGTCGTAACATTTACTGATCCAGTGCTGGAAACGATGATACGCGGCGCAATGGGCAAAACTGAAGGCGAAATCACCTTTGCCGAAGCCCAGGGCGTCACCCGCATGGATCTCACCGACTCTTTGCAGCAACAGCTCTCCAAATTCACCCCGATCACCAACCTCGACGGCCTGGAAGCCTTTACCAACCTCGAAAGCCTCGACCTGTCTCAAAACGCCGTGACCGACATCTCCCCTCTGGCCGGGCTCACCAAACTAACCGCCTTATCCCTGGCTGGCAATCCCGTCACGGATGTCGCACCTCTGGCCAAATTAACCAACCTTAAGCTCTTGATCCTTTCCAACTGCCAGGCGCAAGATTACAGCGTTCTCTCCAACCTGATCAATTTGCAGGTGCTGTGGCTCGACAATTCAACCATAACAGATGTTTCTCCGCTGGCTTCGTTAACGAACCTCCAGACCCTTTATCTCGACAAAAGCAGCGTCGAAGACTATTCATCCCTCGAAAACATCTACACCACCCTCGCCAACAAAGATTTCATCATTCCATACACACTTAAAGATCTCGGGTTCAACCTGGATCCCAACAATCACGAAGCTTACTTCGATATCGAGCTTGCCTCTTTCACCGTCACCCATGACCAGTGGGGGCCGCCATCCAGGGAAGATAACCAGAACATCATCCGCATGACCCTCTATCTGAATGATGAATACAAAACCTCCATTGGTTATTATGACGTCCACAAGGTTTACCTATGCCAAATGGATAAGGATGGCCAGCCGCCCGTGAACTACCTCTACTACATCGAGACTGGCGAATTTTCCATCGAAGGAGAAGACCGGGTGAACGCAGAACAGATGATCCGTGGCGCCATGAACGTGCCTGAAGGCGAGGATCCGCTGTTTGCGCCAATCCGCTTTTTTGATGAAACCATTAAAAACACCTTCCACATGACCCCCGAAAAATTGTTCACATTGCCGTATGAACCACCGACCCTTAAGAGTCTGGGCTTTTTCCCGGTGCAGGAAGAAGCAGTCTACCGGTACGAGTATAAAAGCGGAAATGATGTGAACATCCAGGTGCACCGCCCCGAATGGGGAGAGCAGAATTTCGATGTTCAATTTTTCACTGAGCTCAGTGATGAATATCGCATTGTAGTCAATTATCACCTGTCAGATAGAAGTATTACTTTTAGTGCTGACGATCTTGCACAGGGTGGTGCGAGCTTCATCTATTATCAAGAGACCGGTGAGTTCGTTGACGAATGGTGTAGTTACCCTGATCTGACCGTGGAGCAATACTTCAACAAAGCCTTCAACGATCCCGCCATCCAAAACGTGTATGAGCATTCCCTGGAACTGGCGGAGCAATACTTCGTCGATACCTTTGGCATGACCGCCGGGGAATTGTATGCGCTCCCGACTGGCGAATAAGGATTAAAGGGTGTCATCGAGACATGTCAGGCGAGATGACATTAGGTCAAGTACAAATGGGCAATCTTGAAAATTGATGACTCTTGTTCGGCTTAATTTCTGTCTTTCGAGTTCAAACAAACCTGGTTTTTGGGAATATGGTAAATAACTAAAGTATCCTAAATCGTCTAATTGTAAAAAAATTGACGATTTAGGAAATGGTTTATTTTACGTTGATTGACTCACATCCATTTTTTGCAACGATTGACCTTTTGTGACAACAAAAATATTGAATAATCTTAACAAATCACAAATGAACGATGGAACGATAAGTTCGTGATTTTTGGACGTTCGTTTACTAATTCGCAACCATCGTCCTCCGGGTCGCGAAAAAACTACTACTTGACCCTGTCATTAAAAGTCGCTATCATACGACTAATAACTCGTAACCAAAGATCCTCCGGCCTCTTCAGAAGAGCGTCCCTCAGGCCAGGCTAAAATGCAGAGCCTGAGTGAAAAACGTTCCGAAACCAGGAAAATCTCTCATAACCCGGAGGACGTGCGTTCGAATCCACTCCCCGCTACCTGATATATAAAAAGAGCTCAGATCGAAACGGTCTGAGCTCTTTTTATATATCAAAAATTACTTATTGTCCTGCAGCAATAGCCGTCCAACCAGAAACGATTGCGCTCATTGCTTTGGAGAAAGAATCCAAGCTGGTCGGGAAGTAAATATTGCCATAGTCGCTTTCAGGCAGTAATTTTGATTTGACCTCATCAGGAAGGGTTACATCGCTACGGGCCGGGTGTGCATATCCCTGAGCGAGCATAATCTGGCCTTCATCAGACAAGAAGAAATCTTGTTCCAATTTAGCGGCATTGGGGTGTGGAGCTACAGCACTGATATATTCAGTAAAATACATCCCCACGGTCGCATCTGAAGGAATAATCACCTGCAACGGTAAGCCAGTAGCATCCCGTTTGGCGAACCCGTCGAAATCGTATACAATCGAGATTGGGCATTCCCCTTTTTGTACTGAAGATACATTGAGAACAACACCCTGCGCCCAGTTACCGCTGTCACGTAATTCCTTAAAGAAATCGAGTCCAGGCTGAACATTGTTCTCATCACCACCGTGTGCATAAGCCGCTGCCAGTACAGAACCAGTAGCATAAGTAGATTGACTTGGGTCACGGCTGCAAATCATTCCCTTATATTCCGGTTTCAGAAGATCATCCCAGGTTTTCGGGGCATCCGTAACCAAATCAGTATTCACCAGGAAGCTGATAGCACCCCAGTAAGCTACAACCCAATAGCCATCAGGGTCTTTCATGTTGTCGGGAATCTTATCCCAAGAGGTGTTCTTGTATGCCATGGCAAGGTTATTTTCCATTAAATTTCCCAGGAAATCAAAACCGATATCCGCGACATCCATTACCGGAGCATCTTTTTCTGCCAGCAGGTGTGTAATTTCTTGAGCACTGGTCATATCCGTATCAGTATGGACAATACCATACTGATCTTCGAGGGTCTTCCAGATATTTCCGAAATTTACCCAATCGTCTGACATTCCATAGCTGACAATCTGACCTTCGGCCTTGGCACCGGAGACTTTTGCAGCTTCTTCATCGGCAGTTGCGGATTCAGTGGCTTGCTCCCCTTGAGCCTCTTCCGAAGCAACTACCTTGGTCGCTTCTGTTGCTGCAGGAGTCACAGCCGCGGCTGGAGCACAACTCACAATTGAGACCGCCAAAAGGGCAACCAACACGATCATTGAAAAAACCTTTTTCATCTCTTGTATCTCCTTTTCTAAGATTCCACCATTGGGGTGGGTATAACCACGAAACGATGATTCACTCAACTATCTAGCGGTTACATGCGCTGATCCCTGACCGCCTTTACTGGAAACCCAAATGATGAGCAAAGAAGTAATCCAAGCAACAATAAAACTAATAACTGCCAAAGCACTGGCCTGACGCCCATCAAAACGGGTGAATTCGACAAGATAAATTGGGAAGGTTTTGAAGCGTGTTCCCACGAGCAGGTTAGTCAGAGTAAATTCCGAGAAAACAGTTGAAAATACCAGTAAACAACCATTAATAATGCCTGGCAAAATATTAGGCATGATTACTTTCACAAGAATTGTCCAACCACTTGCTCCCAGACTTTGAGCAGCTTCCGTCAGCGAACGGAAATCTATCGCGTCCAGTGAATTAATCAGGGGGCGATACATAAAAGGCATTGACAATACCATACAAGCCGCAATCAAAATCGCCGGGTGATTAATAATTGGAAGAGGAACTTTTGAATAAAACCGAATCAAACCCAAAGCCAGCACCACTCCCGGTACGCCAAAAGAGAAACTGGCAATTATCTCAACAAAAGGCTTGCCTTGGGGAACCTTCAACCGCATCCAGTAAGTAGTCGGGGTAACCAGCACCAACAGACAAAGCATGGTAGCGAAAGAAGCAATGAAGGAATTCTTTAAGGTAAGAAGAAATTGCGCTCGTGAGGTGACCTCTTTCCACCAATCCAGCGTGTATCCCTCCGGCCAAAGAGTACGATCCCAACGCGTGGAAATGGAGAAAACAAACGTTGCCAAAACTGGAATGATCATAAATAAAAGGAACAAGATAATGACGATCGGACGCCACAATTCACGATTTTTTTTCATCGATAAGCTCTCTTTGAATGATTCGATAAGGCCATATAGCCAGTCACACAGACCATCATGATCAACAAGGAAATAATGGCCAGGGCGTCCCCGAGTTCAGCTTCCAATTGGACCTCTCCAGAAATAAGAGCCCCGATGCGGATAGTGATCAGATTCACGTCTGAGCCAGTCAGGGTCCATGCCGTAGCGTAAGCGCCGAACGAGTTGGCAAACAGGAGCAAAAATCCACTCGCCAATGCAGGGAACAGAACCGGTAGCGCTACCTTGATCCAATATTGGAAAGAAGAAGCGCCAAGGTTCACCGCGGCTTCCCGCCATTCGCGCCTCAACCCCTGTAATGCCGGGATAATGAGCAAAATCATTAAAGGTAATTGAAAGTATAAATACGCGATAGTCAGACCAGCGATGGAGTAAATTCTAAAGTTTGGATAGAGGTTGATCCCCATTTGCTTCAACAAAATGGTGATAACACCAGTGGAGCCCAAAATCACGATGAAGGCAAAAGCCAACGGAGCTCCACCAAAATTTGTGGTCACATCGGAAAGCGCAGTCAAAAGATCGCGAAAGAGTTTCTTCTTGGTCGTAACGATTGCATAGGCAACCAGAGTACCAAACATCATGCCCAGAAACGCTGTGACAGCAGAAAGTTTAATACTGTTCCCAAAAGATTCCAAAAAATACGGATCCAAGGCTCGACGATAGTATTGAAGCGTCAATACGCCATTTTTTGTGAGACTGGATTGAATAATTGTCCATAATGGAAGGAGCTCAAAAGCTATCCCAAAAAGGAAGAACGGGAAAAGTCCTAACCATGCCACCCATACAGTGGAACGTTTTTTTGCCGGTCTGGCCGACAAGGAAGAAATAGCCATATTATCCTTTTCTATTCCAGAGATAGACGCAAACCATCCACAGCAATTTGTGCCTTTCCTTGATAGTGTTGGTGAATTTGAGAAAGTAAATCAACCCGAAGCGCCGGAGGGTAAAGATGAGTAACCACCAGAGATTTTACGTTGCTTGCCTGAGCAATCAGCCCAACCTCATCTGCATTCAAATGATCTTCGGTTTGCCAACCCGCCGGGAAAGAACATTCACTGACCAACAAGTCAGCCCCACTCGCCAGTCGAGTTAACTCACCTTGCTGAGAAGCGTCACCCGAATAAACTAGCGAATGCCCTCCCTCTTCTAGTCGGAAAGCCACACTGGATTCGGTATGAGCAGTTGGCCCAGATTGAACCCGTAAATCACCGAGTAAAAACTCGTCACGATAGACTTCCCGGATTTCAAGAGAATAGCCGGATGGGAATACGTCTGGATAGAGATCGTAAATATGCAGCAGGAATTCATTGCACCCACGGCAACCAATGATCGTGAATTTTTTTTGACGCACCGTTTCAGGCGCCGAATTGAAAACTTGCAGTAAGGTGATCAAATCCAGAGTATGATCAGGATGAAGATGAGAAAGAAACAAGTAATCAATTTGATCAACAGAGAAACCGATATGATTCAAACGCGACAACGACCCTGGGCCAATATCCATAAGCAAATGCAGTTGAGGAGTAACAACGAACAAACCAGCCGGAGAGTGATTTTCGACCGGGACAGCGGTTCCCGTTCCCAGAAAATATATTTCCATCATGTTTGGGGAAGCAAAATTGCGCTTTTCTGAATTCGAAGTTGCTGCATTCATCATCTATATAAATCCGCATTGAGGAGTATTTAGAGAAGCACAAAAATTTTATTTTAATACGCACAAGAAACAAATATTATTATAACAATTCAAAACATATTTGTCAACAAACTATGCAAACAACAAAACACAAACAAACATATTTCATAATATATTTGTGCTTTTTTATTTCATTTGAGCACGCTCTTACATTGGCTCCCGAAAAGATACCTGCTCAGATCAAACAGAAGCGGACTTGGCAAGTGGCTTATGTCAGGGCGACAACCCCAGGGCAAACCACATTCACCCACTATACTGAATCAGCACTCAAAGCTACTGGATAAATGACCTGCGCTATGACCACTTACAAGCAGAAAAATGATAGAGAACCGGCGAAATGTGAAGAAGCAAGCATAGTGTGCAAAAGTCTTTCAGTCAGCAATTGTGGATGAATCCGTGCCGTTCAAGAAACAGATCCTTCGCTTAGAAATGTTCGGGGAATTTACTTCGATTATTGAGGAAATGACACGTTATTGAGTTTGGAGAATATGTCTAGCCGAACCTTGCTGAGTCGGAACTAAATTATCTATGCGATGGCCCTCCCACGAGGTTTAATCATCAAACGATTTCCTGTATAATTCGGGAAAGATGAGTTTTTTACTGGAGAAAATCCATGCATAGTGACATGACATTACTTGTAACGATCGTTTCTGCGGTAGGTTTTGGTTTACTGGCTCAAATTTTGGCACATCGCTGGCATATCCCGGCTATCGTTCTTCTATTAGGGTTTGGGATTCTTCTGGGCCAAAGTGTTTTGAAGATTGTGCAGCCGCATGTACTGGGTACTGGTTTGAGCATTTTGGTCAAGCTGGCCGTAGCCATCATTCTCTTTGAAGGGGCCCTCAATCTGGACTTGAAGTCTCTCAGTCAATGTGCTACGGAAGTGCAGCGTCTGGTCACAGTGGGGGTACTTCTTTCATGGGGATTGATCACGCTGATTGCCCGCTTCATAGCTGGTCTGGAATGGCCGATAGCACTTCTCTTTGGAGCGCTGATGACGGTCACCGGGCCAACAGTTGTCCAGCCGCTTTTGCGGCGGATCCCGCTTCCGCGCTCGATCAAGACAGTCTTGGAAGGTGAAGCCATTCTGGTTGATCCAATTGGGGCTATTCTGGCGATTGCGGTTCTGGATGTAATTTTGGCTACAGCCACACACAGCGCAACAGGCTGGCTGAACATTCTGTGGGCATATTTTGGACGCATTTTGATCGGCGGTACTGTAGGTGCTTTAGGCGCATTCGTTCTGGCTTTCTTACTTAAGAACAATAATCTGGTTCCGCAGGAATTAAGCAATCTGGTAGCTCTGGCATGTGTCTGGGTAACTTTTGGAGTAGCCGAACAGCTTCAAAGTGAAGCCGGCATCATGGCAGTAGTTGCGATGGGTCTGATCACACAAAGCCGCGGTATTCCCGGCTTGCAGCGTTTGCGCCGCTTCAAGGAAACTCTTACCACTCTGGGAATTAGCGTGATCTTTATCTTGTTGGCGGCTGACCTGGATATCACTTCCTTGTGGAAGGAAGGAGCCATGGGACTGCTGGCAGTATTTCTGATGATGTTTGTCGCCCGGCCTTTAGCAGTGTTTTTCTCCACCTGGCACACCCGGCTGGACTGGCGCCAAAAAACTTTCATCGCCTGGGTTGGCCCACGCGGGATTGTGGCGGCTTCGATGGCTTCGATCTTTGCCCTTGCCTTACAAGAAAGTGGCTTGCCGGGGGGAGAACATCTTTTGGCGTTGACCTTTCTGACAATTCTCTTAACGGTTACTGTGCAAAGCCTGACAGCAGAAAAGATTGCCCATTTGCTCGGACTCTTAAATCGGGGCGAAGAAAAGGTATTTGTGGTAGGGGCCAATAAATTGGGATGTGCTCTGGTTAAATTGTTCCAGAAATATGCGCGGCCAGTTTTGCTGGTTGATACCAACCGTACCGCGGTGGAGCACGCGCGTGCCAAGGGGCTGGATGCTGTGTATGGGAATGCTTTGGAGGAAGAATCCCTCGAAGAATACCACGTGGAAGAATATGCCACCTTTTTGGCGGTTACCTCCAACTCAGAAGTAAACGTATTGGCGTGTCAATTGGCCAATAATGAATTTGGGGTAGAGCGAACCTATCCTGCTTTGAGTAACCCCACCAAAGGAGCCAACCCGGCGTTATTAAAACAGACAGGTGGAAAACTGGCCTTTGGACGGCCAATAGACATTCAAGCATGGGAACTGTCCGACGAGGAGATTCACGAATTTACCTGGCTGATTCCTGACCGGCAGCCTGCTCTCCGTGCCGAAGAGGTGCCGTTCCCGGCTGGGATTTTACCCCTTCTGCGGATTCGGCGCGGAAACATCGAGCTTGTTCACACTGAGCAATCCTGGCAATCAGGAGATGAGATTGTGGTGATTAGTACCTTCGCTCAAGAAACGGTTAAGAAGCTACTGGGTGGACTTATTTAAGTGAAAGCACGAAAGAGGCTGGATGAATTGGTTTGATTGGCAAGCGAAGCTGAAAAAACGGTCGAACTTTATGGGTGGGATCCTGCCGATTACCTGGGCGCAGGTCCCCGCGGAAGTCGTGGCTGGGGCTTCTCTGGCTGCCATCGCCATCCCCGATGTAATGGGCTATGCTCAAATTGCCGGCATGCCCATTGTCACTGGTTTGTATACTCTCTTGATCCCAACTGTGCTTTATGCACTGTTCGGCTCTTCCAGACACCTGGTAGTAGGGGCTGATTCAGCCACAGCCGCAATTATGGCCGCCGGATTAACGGGGTTGGCAACGACCGCTTCCGCTGAATATGTGGCCTATGCAGGAATTCTGGCGCTGATAGCAGCCTTCTTTTTGCTCATTGCACGTCTGGTGAAATTAGGCTTTCTGGCCGATTTTCTTTCGCGCACCGTATTGATCGGTTTCTTGACGGGGGTGGGAATTCAGGTGGCGATCAGTCAGCTCCCGGGCATGTTGGGCATATTGGGTGACGGGACGGGTGTCATCCATGCTTTGACGCACACTTTCCAGCAATTTGGTCAGATCAACCGGTATACGCTGCTTGTCTCAGCCATCGCTTTAGGAATTATTTTGATTTGCAAGAAGATCAGCCCCAAAATCCCCGGAGGGTTGATTGCAGTGGCAGCCGCTATTGTGATCAGTAGCTCGCTCCATTTGTCTCATCTGGGTGTCGATATTCTGGGCACGGTTTCGCAAGGATTCCCGATACTTGGTTTCCCCGGCAGTGTCTCCTTGAGTTTAAATACTCTCTACCACCTGTTGGGTGTCGCGTTTTCAATGTTCATTGTAATTCTGGCACAAAGCGCGGCTACTTCTCGTGCTTATGCCGTTCGCTACAGCGAAGAATTCAGCGAAAATGTCGACCTGGTTGGGCTGAGCCTGGCAAATATTGGCGCGGGCCTCAGCGGAACGTTTGTTGTGAATGGAAGCCCAACGAAAACCCAGGCAGTCGATAACGCTGGCGGCCGGACGCAGCTCTCTGTTTTGGTTACTTCTGCTATTACCTTGCTTGCGCTGCTGTTTTTGACTCAGTCTTTATCGTTTATGCCAAAAGCAGTACTTTCGGCAATTGTTTTCACTATCGGTATCGAAATGATCGACGTAAAAGGAATGAGCCAAATTTACCGGGAGCGCCCGGTCGAGTTTTGGGTATCTCTGATCACCGTACTGGTCGTGGTCTTTATCGGCGTGGAGCAGGGTATTTTGTTGGCAATCGTGCTCTCGATTTTGATCCATACCCGGCATGGCTATAAGCCCAAAGATGTTCTGGTCACCGTTGACTCCACCGGCAAACCTCATACAGTTCCCGTCAGCGCCCATGCAGAGCTTCAACCCGGACTGGTGATTTATCGATTTCATCACAGTATGTACTACACCAATGCCGAATTGATGCAGCGAGAAATTCTGAACTTGATCGACTCATCCCAACCAGTGCTGAACTGGTTCTGCATCGATGCAACCGCAGTGGATGACGTTGACTTTTCCGCCGCTGCCACCCTGCGTGAAATCTATCATCTGCTGGCAGCAAAGCAAATCCGCCTGGTCATGACCGCAGTCGAAAGCGATGTTCGCCGTGAACTGGATGTGTCTGGCCTGACGGACCTGATCGGGAAGGATGCTTACTTCGAAACGTTCTTCGATGTGGCAGAGGCTTATCAGAAAATGGCAGCTTCAAGCAAGCCAGTAACTTAATCCATTTGTAAATACTTGCATGGCCCAGTCGAGCCTTCAGTCTGAATCAGCCTGTCGGAGGGCAGGTATAATTACTTTATGACTTCCTCCCCATCCCCCAATAAAACTGGAAAGATCGTGAGCCTGGCTTTGATCGGAGTTGGGGTGGTGCTGCTGGCACTCAGTCTGATCCCTGGGGTGGGGATGAAAATTACCCTGCCGTTGGTTTTTCTGATGTCTGGGGCAGCCTGTATTTTAGCCGTTTTTTCTCTTACTCCGCGCTTTCGCTGGGCAGCCTCTCTGCTGATTCCAGGCAGCCTGCTGACATCGCTGGGAGTGGTATTCTTGTTCAATTCAATAACCGGCGACTGGAATGCCTGGGCCTATGCCTGGCTACTGGTGCTGGCAGGTACCGGAGTAGGCATAATCCTTGCGGCTCGCGAGTTGAAATGGCCAAGGGGTGTGATTTTCGTTGGCCTGGGACTGTTGATCGGCGGTTCGATCCTTTCTTTTGTATTTGGTGCAATCGCCGGGGGACTTTTTATCGAGGTGGTGGCGCCCATCCTCCTGGTGCTGGCCGGCCTGGTGATTTACCGTATCGGCTGGGAGAACCTGATCTCAGGCCGTTTTTTCCAGACCGGCACGTTGACCTCAGCGGTCAAGCTCACTTCGTTTCCGTCAGCTTCACAGGCTTTGGTCGAACCTCTGAGCAGCCGTGAGTTGGAAGTGCTGCGTCTGATCAATCAGGGCTTTTCCAACGCTGAGATCGCCGTTCAACTTTCGGTAGCGCAAAGCACGGTAAAAACACACATTAACAATATCTATGGCAAACTCGAAGTCCAGACCCGGGTTCAGGCCATCAAGCGGGGAAATGAACTGGGGTTACTCGACGAGTAAACTTCCGTGACAGCAAAAAACATTTAAAAGGGGGGTGGAGAAAAAAATCCACCCCCCTTTTCCATCTTTTAGAGGGTGTATCTCCATCCTTGAAACCCGTATAAACAGGTCGTTGAAAAAAATCTTACTTACCTGTTATTACGGAAGGATATATGAACGAGACACTTCAAAATAAAACTTTTGTCGTCACAGGCGCTACTTCTGGGATCGGTCTGGCCGTGGCGGAGGCTCTGGCTCTGCAGAGTGTTACCGTGATTGGCATCGGCCGTTCAGAAGAACGCTGCCGACAGGCGGAATTTCATCTACGGAGTATCGCCTCCCATTCTCAGATCATTTACCTGACTGCTGATCTCTCATTGCAAAGCGAGGTACGTCGTCTAGCCAGTCAGATCCGCGAGCTGTTAGCCGCCAAGGGGAAAACCTCTATTGATGGTCTGGTCAACAATGCCGGCACCTTTACTTTTTGGCAGCGGCTTACCCCAGAAGGCTTCGAGACCCAATGGGCAGTGAATCATCTGGCGCCTTTCCTCTTGACTCACGAATTACTGCCCTTGCTGCTGGCTGCCCCCGCGGCGCGGGTGGTCACCACCAGTTCCGAATCTCATTATTTTGCCCACTTGAACTGGCAGGACCTTCAGTTAAAAAACCACTATAACGGATTGCGGGCTTATGACCAATCTAAACTGGCAAACGTACTTTTTACACTCGAGCTTAACCGCCGCTATTCGAGACGAAGCGAACTACGTGCCTTTGCAGCTGATCCTGGTCTGGTACGAACAGACATTGGCTTGAAGGGAACGCCTGGGCTGGTGAGCCGGTTCTGGAAGCTGCGCAGCTCTGGGGGAACTGCGCCAGAAATCCCTGCCCGAACGATTGTTTATCTGCTCAGTGAGCCGACGATCCAGAACCAGGATGACCGTTACTGGAAAAATTGTCAGCCCAAACAGCCCAGCCGCCGGGCACTGGATCTGGCCTCTGCGCAGCGGCTATGGGAAATATCAGAAAAGATGTGTGGAATCGGGAGTCTATAAAATGGAATCGATTGTTTCTTCGTCCCCCAAAACCTTCACCCTCATCACCGGTGCTACGGGTGGTCTGGGAAAAGCCTTCGCCGTGGAATGTGCCAGCCGGGGTTGGAACCTTTACCTGACCGATTTGAACCCAACTGCTCTGGCTACCCTGGCGACCAGTCTTCATTCTACTTATGGAATTCAGGTGCAATATGGCGCCTGTGACCTGATGGATGCTGCCGCTCGCAATGCCTTTTTTGACTCTTTGCGTCAGGCACAACTGCATTTCACTGCCTTGATCAACATTGCCGGGATAGAATACGAGGGACTCTTCCTCGAACTGACGGCCCCCAAAATTCGTTCGATCGTGCGAGTTAACATCGAAAGCACGCTCGAAATCACCCACACCATACTGCGGATGCGTGAATCGCAGGAGCCTTTTTGGATGATCACGGTTGCCAGCATGGCTGCTTTTTATCCCATGCCGGTTAAAGCCACCTATGCTTCTTCTAAACGCTTTCTGCTTAACTTTTTTCTGGCACTGCGCGAAGAAATTCGTCCGCTGGAAGCCACGGTCACCATCCTGTGCCCCGCTGGAATGCCAACCACCCAAGAAAATGTCGAGGCCATCGAAGCTCAGGGTTGGGCAGGCTATATGACTACCTGTAATGTGGGCCGGGTTGCTGCAGGAGCCGTTGACGCTGCGCTTAAGGGCCAGGCAATTTATATCCCTGGGGCGATCAACCGCTTGATGCATACCGCGGGCGGATTGATCCCACCAGTAATCCTGGCCCGCATGATCTCCTGGCGCTGGAATCAGGCGCGCTCCAGAAGAGGTTTGGCCGCTCCAATTGCAGAATAATATTCCTCTTTACGTCTGTAATCTCAGAAATGACAAAAGCCAGAGCCTGACAAGCTCTGGCTTATCTTCAGTAATAAATGAAGACTGGCCTGCCTAAAAGAGACAGGCAGCCCTAACCCCGGCCACTTAAGGGCATTAATTGTATTTGTTTCGAAAGAGCATAAGCAGCAGCCGCATCGCCATCATTGATCACAAGCACGCGCCCGACTATGAGCACAGAGTCGTTCGGCGAGGAGATGCGCGCCATGCCGCCTGGCACCTGTCCATGCCAGTCAGGTGGGGTGATAAGATAGTCGCCAGCATGGGTACCTGTAACGCGCGTACCCACGTAGGCAAAATTAGTGTTTTTGGAAGGGTCAGTGAACTGCACACTGTAATAACGATCAGGCATATCGGGGACATGCAGAACGAGCGGCCCTTTACCGAGATCCAGCCATCCAACCGTGAGGAGCGTATCGTGATTCACCCCGGTAGTCATCAATCTGGAAGCTGTGGCAGGAGCATGGAGAGGGTCTGTAAACAACTCAGGAGATTCTGTATAGAGGGTATTGATCGGGATGGGGCCGTCGCCTCCTCCTTTAACAAGAATTGCTCTCTTATACACGTAAAGCAACAGTCGCGGCCACAAGTGGGTAAAAAGAATCCAGGTCACAACCGTGATCAAGCCAAATATAAGCCAATGCTCATAGGTCGCGTTCATGATTTCACTTTGGCCACTGGCGGTACTTTGTATTTGCCGTCGAGGATAGTCTGACCAGGAATATACACCCGCAGCCAGAGGATAAAACCGTTTGAAGGGGCAGGCAGCCAGTTAGATTCATGGCCTGCTGGAGCGGTTCTTTGAATGTAAATATCGACAGAGCCATCAGGGTTCTGGGCAAGATCTGATCTGTCGCCGAGGTTATATCGATTCAGAGGATTCGCTACAAAGCGGTTGTGCGCATCACCCATCGTCAGTGACCAGAAAGCCTGATTGGGTGGAAGCTGCCCGGCAGGGAAGTGCATGATGTAATTGTGCATACCCGAGAGCGTATGACCGGCACCATCCACGTTCGTCCACCAATACATCGCCTCTTGCGATACATTCACTGGCCCAGGAAATATCTGGGCATGAGCAGCTCGCAGCAGCATACCATCGCTGGGTTCACCTAATCCGTACAGAGTGATCCAGCCATTGATCTTTGAGGCTTTGAGGTGCGCGAAAATCTGGGCAGTGACAAAGGATAATCCATAACCGATAAGAATACCTTGTAACACATCACTGCGCACTGTTCTCGCGTGTGGGAAGAAAAAGGTATAGACTATAAAGAGGACACATACCATACCCACAAGAATGGCAATATAGGAAGAGGTTTTGTTCATATTGTCATTGTAGCACTTTCACAATGGGGGAATTCCTGTCTGTCTATGCAAGGGAATCATTTCCTCTGTACCCTGATAGTTCCCTTTGCCTGGGCCAGCCCTTCCGTAGAGTCGCCATGCTAATGATTTGATTTTTGCTTTAACGCCGGATTTCCCAAAGCAGGTGGGACATTTGCTCAGAAATCAATTTTTCCCAGGCCAGTTGAACAGCGGCATGTGACCCCGGTACACAGAAAACGACCGTACCCTGATAAATGCCGGCTGAAGCACGCGACAGCATGGCCGCGCTTCCAATTTGCTCATAACTGAGCATCCTGAATAATTCTCCAAACCCCGGGATTGGTTTAGTGAATTTTTGTGACAAAATATCAAAAGTGGTATCTCGCTTTGAAATACCAGTTCCTCCATTAAAAAGAACTACATCCGCGATCTGTGAAGCCTGATCTAAGGCTTCCGCTACCAGACTGCCTTCATCTGGAATGATCCGATACAGCGGAACTTCGATCTCTTTTTGCTGAGCTTGTTGAAGCAAATACTGCCCATTGGAATCGGTCTCCTGAGTGCGGCTGTCGCTTACAGTGATGACTGCCAGCTTAATATGGCTGATCTGTTCTTGAGCTTTATGCTGGTGAACGCTGGATGATTGAGATTCGTTTTCCAAGGGTTTCCTCCTGATGATTGATTTCAGCTGTTATGGGGTAAAAGATTTAAGAATAAAGCAATTTTGACAGGAAAGAGAATTATCGAGAACAGGCCAAAAACTTTCCTGCACCGGCATCATTTATCGAATTGGAGTTGATTAAGCAGGATAACGGTTAGCCGGCATCCGGGAAATGGCTGCCTTCGACCCATTCCTCCCCTTGTGGGGAGACTTCTTTTTTCCAGACCGGCACGATTTCTTTCAGACGATCGATACCGTATTTCGCCGCATCAAAGACCCCGGTATCACGATGAGCCGCAGTACAGGCGATAAAAACAGTCGGGGTTTTGGGCATCAATTTGCCAATCCGCTGCACAATAACGATCCCCTCAACAGATGGCCATCTTTCGCGAATCTCTGCAGCTACCTGGTGCATTTTGGCTTCGGCCATTGGTTTGTAGGATTCATATTCCAGGTAAGAAGTTTCTTTTCCCAGGCGAGCGGTTTCTCCGCGGACCATACCGGTGAAAATCGCTGCCGCACCGGTGGAGGGCAGAGTGATCTTTTCCAGCAGGCTGTTCAAATCAAGTTCATCGTAAGTAATCTCACAGAACTGCGGAAATTCACTCATCGCTTTTCTCCAGTACCTCGTTAACGATGTCCCCGGACCGGCCTCCATGTTTTTCGATCAAACGGATATTCTGGATTTTCATGGTTTTTTCGACCGCCTTGGCCATGTCGTAGATGGTCAGGGCAGCTACTGAGACTGCGGTGAGAGCCTCCATTTCCACGCCAGTTTTCCCGGTTACCTTGACTGTCGCAGTGATTTGCACACCGGGCAGATTGTCATCCAACTGCAGATCGACTTTTACCTGGCTGATCGGCAGGGGATGGCACAGAGGGATCAGTTCGGAAGTGCGTTTGGCGGCCTGAATTCCAGCGATCTGGGCTACGGTCAAAACGTCGCCTTTTTTCATCACTCCCGAACGGATCAACTCAAGAGTAGTCCGTTCCATTTTGATCTCACCCTGCGCTACCGCAATACGGACGGTTTCGTTTTTTTCGCTCACATCTACCATGCGAGCTTTGCCATTTTCATCGATATGCGATAAGGTTTCTGTCATTTTGGTCCTTGTCTATCCGCCAATCTGAGACATGCAGCGAGATTCCGGGCAGTTGTGCTGGGAAAGTTCATGCCCTTTGGGCTTGATCTTTACCGCATTTTCAATATATGCCTTCAAGTCTTCATGATTTTCAAAGGCTTTGCGCAATGAAATTTCTTTGTCGACCAGCAGACAGGAACGCAAATTGCCATCTGCCGTTAACCTGAGCCGGTTGCACTTGCTGCAAAAGTGGTCCCCCAGCGGAGAGATGAATCCCACCGTGCCGAGTGAGCCAGGAATCTTGAAGGTCCGTTCCGGGCCCATGCGGGTTGAGGAATCAACATTCTGTAAGTTTAATTGCTGCAGCGCCTGGTGCATAGACTGGACAGAAACGTAGCGCTGATCAGAGGAAGGCAGACCGTTCCCCCAATCCTGTTCATTTGCGACGGGCATCAGTTCGATGAATCGTACGTGCCAGGAATGTTCAACACTCAGGGTGGCCAGATCAACAATCTCATCATCATTCAGCCCTCCCACAACCACACAGTTCAATTTGATCGGCAAAAGTCCGGCTGCTTCTGCAGCCAGAATACCGTTCCAGGCTTTCTGAAAATCTCCCAGACGAGTGATCCGGTGATATTTCTCGGGTTGTAAAGTATCCAGACTGATATTGACCCGCTGTAAACCGGCTTCAGCTAATGGCTTGGCCAGTTCGCCCAAGCGAATTGCATTTGTGGTTAAACTAAGGTCGGTGATCCCATTGATCTGAGAGATCTGTTTAACAATGGAGAGAAGATCATCGCGGACGAGGGGTTCACCCCCGGTCAGGCGTACTTTGGTGATACCAAGATCCGCGGCAACGCGAACAACCTCAATGATCTCATCCGCAGTGAGCAATTTTTCCGGCGCCATCCACTTTACCCCGGTCTCAGGCAGGCAATAAGCACACCGCAAATTGCAGTGATCGGTGATAGAGATTCGCAGATAATTGATTGCCCGTCCAAAGGGATCGATCAGCATGATTTTTTCACTCCAGGGAACAAGGATAATATTCCTTTTCTTCGTTATCCGCCGCTGACAGGTGGGAATAGAGCTATCTCATCTTCTGGCTTTACAAGCTGAGTGGGAGAAGCATAATTCTGATTCACCGCGACCAGTATTCTTTTTTGGTAGGGCTGTAAATGGGGATAAAGGGTAAACAAATGGGATAGCAGGTCAGCTACCGTTAATGGTTCTTCAATATCCAGGCTGATTTTGTTACTTCCAAGCTTCTCTTTGAGTGTTGCAAATAGCAAAACCTGATAGGCCATTCTTCCTTACCTGCACAATAGAATAACAATAATATATCCTGTTAAGATTTTACTACCAGGGCTCAGCAATTTCCCCCCTCTTTAGGATAGTTTATTTACCTAGACTTTTTCCCGGCAGGCAGAAGATGGATGGCGGTGGTCTTAAAGACCGCTTGAACCTGATCTCCTATTTTCAAATCCATTCCCTTTACAGAAGGATAGGTAACCAGGCAGGTCAATTGAGCTCCCGCATCTAATTGAATTCGAGCAAATGGCCCTTGCAAATTTATCTGGGTGATCTTGCTGTTCAAACGGTTGCGCGCAGAAGAGGCTTGATCAATAGCGGTAATGGGTAACAGGGTAATATCTTCGGGCCTCAAGCAAACGAAGACCTGACTCCCCTGCCGGTAATCACCAATTGCTTCGATCAGCGATCCAGCGGACTCTATTTGAAGAAGTCCCTCTTTATTGGCAATCACTCTGCCGGAGATCACATTATCCACGCCCACGAAACGAGCAACTTCAGGGGTAGCCGGGCGCAGAAAGACGTTTTGCGCAGAATCCAATTGATGAATTTTGCCATCGATGATCACAGCAATTCTATCCGCCAGGGTAAGTGCTTCTTCAAGATCATGAGTGACATACAAACAGGTTTGATTGGTCTCAGAAAAAACGTGGCGCAATTCGCTGACAAGTTCACGTCTGGTTGGGGTATCCAGCGAACTGAAAGGTTCATCCATCAGGATCAGCTCGGTTTCCAGACAGAAGGCCCTGGCTAAACTCACACGCTGGGCTTCACCGCCCGATAAAGTATGTGCCTGTCTTCTGGCCAGGTGAGAAATGTGTAGCTTATTCATCCATAACTGAACCCGAGTACGGATCTCTGTGCGCGAAAAGCCTCTGAACCGTAACCCACAGGCAATGTTGTTTTCAACGGTGTCAGAGAGCAATAATGGGGATTGAAATACCGTGCTGATTCTGCGCCGATAGGCAAGTTCATCCAGTGACGGCCTGTCGCTAAAGACGATCTTGCCGCTGGTTGGTTTAAGAAGCCCGGCAGCTGTCTGCAAAAGGGTACTTTTTCCGGCCCCATTGGGGCCAAGCAAAACGAGGACTTCCCCCTTATCGACGGTGAAATCCACACCGTCCAGAATCGGATTTTTGTCAATCATGACTGAAATGTTCTTGATCTCAAGCATTGACTCGATCCTCTATTTTCTATGCTGCTGAATCGTGGTCAGGCAAAGATTGACCAGAAAAGCAATGAGCAGCAGAATAATGCTCAGAGCGATGGCTGAGGCGAATGAACCTTTGCTGGTTTCCAGTACAATGGCAGTGGTCAACACCCGGGTATGGCCCTCGATATTTCCGCCCACCATCATGGACGCGCCCACTTCAGAGATGACACTGCCAAATGCGGCGATGAGAGCAGCAATTAACGGCAGTCGCGCTTCTTTCCAGAGGGACAGGATCATCTGCAATTTTGACGCTCCCAGTCCCAGCATTTGGGTTTTCAAGCGCGGATCTAATTGCTGCAGCGATGAGATTGTCAGCCCAGCCGCAACGGGGAACGCGATGAGTACCTGAGCAATAATGATAGCCGTAGGAGTGTAGATCAGGTGCATAAAACCAAGCGGTCCGCTTCGCCACAAGAAAATGCTGACGATCAGACCAACCACTACCGGCGGCAAGGCCATACCTGTGTTGATAATGCTGATCCAAAAACGGCGGGTGGGGAAGTGCACCAGCGCTAAAAATGTTCCCAGAGGCAGCCCCAGTACCAAGCTAACCAAAGTGGCAATTGTTGAAACTTGTAAAGAAAGCAAGGTGATTCGGATCACCTCCGGATCACCTTGCAATAGTAATTGAAACGCTTTCAGAATTCCGTCGATCAGATTTTGCATGAAATCTATTTTACATCATCCTCAGATTTGCCCGCGTCAGCGATGAAAAGCTGCTGACCGTACTGATCAACTCCAAAGTCGGCAATGATCTTTTGCGTATCGGGTGAAACCATCCAATCGGCAAATGCTTTCGCGCCTTCATAGTTCACATTCGGCCATTTATCTGGGTTGACAGTAATCACATGATAGATATTCAACAGGGCTTTGTCACCTTCGAATAAGATATTGAGATCCAGCGAATCCTTCATAGATAAATAAGTGGCGCGGTCGGTAAGCGTGTACCCGGCTTTTTCAGAAGTGATGCGGAGCGTGTCGCCCATACCCTGACCGGTCTTGATGTACCAGTCGCCTTCTGGAGTGATTTCAGCAGATTGCCACAGCTTGAGTTCAGCTTTGTTTGTGCCCGAATCATCACCGCGGGAAACAAACAGAGATTGTGAATCAGCAATCGCTTTGAAGGCATCCACAGTCGAAGCACTGCCATTGATTTTGGCAGGATCATCCGCGGGGCCAACGATAACAAAGTCGTTATGCATTACCAGCAAACGATCTTTGCCATAACCGCCATCCATATACGTCAGCTCAGAGGCAGGAGCGTGGACCAACAAAACGTCTGCGTTCCCTTCCTGGCCCATCTTCAATGCTTCACCGGTACCCACCGCAACCATTTTGACGGTATAGCCAGTCTGTTTCTCGAATAAGGGCAGCAGAACGTCCAGCAAACCCGAGTCGCGGGTACTGGTAGTGGTTGCCAAAATAATTTCTGGGTTGGCCGGCGCGGCGACTTCAGTTGGCGTTTCTGATGCCGCAGCAGTAGCTTCGGTAGCAGCTTCAGTGGCTGCCACGGTGGGAACGGCAGTGGGGGTCGCTGCACATGCTGCTAAAACCATACTGATGATAACCAGCAATCCTGTTAGAAATAAAATATTCTTCTTCACCTTAATCTCCTTTATTGTTTCAAGTGTATAAATGTATTATACTTTATATACACTTATTATTCAACTTTTTTTGACCCATTTTCACGATACAATCAAGCTAATTTGGAATCAGGCGACCCCTAATGAACGATGACTATCTCTATCAACAAATCGCTTCCTCTATTAAGAGAGATATTGCCAATGGATTGTATAAGGTCGGTGACACCCTGCCGGCAGTGAGAACTTATTCTGAGATATGGCACTGTACCATCGGTACCGTTCAAAGAGCTTTCCAGCTGCTTGTGGCACAAGGGATTGTGTCCACCCACATTGGCAAAGGAACAGTGGTCATTAATAACCTCTCTTCCGAGCCAGAAAATTCGCTCCGTAACGCCAACCTGATCCATCGCGCAGAAACTCTTTTTCTAGATCTGATCACTTCAGGCTATACACCAGTCGAAATCGAAAACGCCTTCAATATCGCTCTGGCACGTTGGCGTTTTGTCTCGCAATCTTCAGAATACACAGATCAAAAAATTCTGCGTTTTGCGGGCAGTCACGATCTGGTCGTTGCCTGGATGGCCACACACTTTCAAGAAATTGCTCCTGGTTATAATTTGAACGTATCCTTTTCCGGGTCCGTTTCGGGCCTCTTATCGCTGGCTGAGAACAAGTGCGCCATAGCAGGTTCCCACATTTATGATGGCCAAACAGGTGTTTATAATCTCACGATCCTGAAAAGCCTGTTCCCGAATGAAAGCTTTGCATTGATCACTCTCGCACAACGGAACTTAGGCTTGATCGTCAAACGCGGCAACCCCAAGTCCATTCAAAAGCTCAGCGATCTGACCAGAGAAGATGTCACCTTTGTGAATCGGCATTCCGGTTCCGGTACGAGATTGTTCTTTGATTCAGAATTGACCCGGCAAAACATTGAATCCAATCAGATCAAGGGTTACTTCAATCAAAAAACTACCCATAGTGAAGTTGCCAGAGAAATTGCCCAGAGCCAGGCTGACGCCGGAATCGGGCTTGAAGCTGCGGCGATCTCGAATGATCTTGATTTTATCCACCTCACCCTGGAACAATATGATCTGATTGTCAAAGCGGTCACCTTCAATACAGAGCCGATTCAAAAATTGTTAACCTGGATTAAAAGCCCAGAGTTTGTCAATCTATTGAGTCATTTTGGCGGATACAAAACCTCTCTGAGCGGAAATGTCCGGTGGACTGATCAATAACGATACTGGGTTGGGTCGATCTTTTCGACCCAACTGTTAATGCCGCCGGTCAAATTCTTCACATGCTTGAATCCCAGCGCCTTTAGCTTCAGAACCGCACGAGCCGAACGCCTGCCTGTACGGCAGAAAACGACGATCGCACGATCACGGTCAGCATCGGGCAGCTTTTCTCCCAGTTCATTCAAAGGAATCAACACCGCTCCCGGGATTCTTGAGACCTGCTGCTCCACAGAATTTCTGACGTCAACCAGTAAAGGCGGATTGTCTCCAAGCAGAAGCTGATTCAGCTCTTGGACAGAAATCATTTCATCGCCCGATAATGCAAAATTGTCATCGGCGCAAAAGTGCAGCTCGCTTTCTGCATGGAGCAATTCAGGGTCATCTCCACAAATTTTGCAAGAGGCCTGTTTGGGAATTTTGATCGTTTGAAAAGCGGCTGAAAGCGCATCGTAGATCAGGATCTTTCCGTACAGCGGTTGGCCAATATTCAATGCCAGCTTGATCACCTCAGTTGCCTGAAGAGTTCCGATCACCCCCGGCAGAACGCCAAAGACCCCGACATCAGAACAGCTTGGAGCTAATTCGGGCGGGGGTGGATCGGGGAAAACGCACCGATAACAGGGGCCAAAACGTGCGTCGAACACGCTTACCTGGCCTTCAAACCGATAAATTGCTCCATATACATCCGGGCGCTGCGTCTTGACACACAGATCATTGATCAGGTAACGGGTAGGGAAATTATCGGTGCAGTCAACGAGAATATCATAGCCTGCGGCGATTTTCTCTGCAGTTTGGTCATTAAAACAATCCGAAAAAGCCTCTACCGCGACGGATGGATTGAGTGCCAGCAACCTTTCACGGCCCGAGCTCACTTTGAGCTGGCCCTCATGTGGAGTATCATGCAATATCTGCCGCTGCAAGTTGGAAACATCCACTACATCACTGTCTACCAGGCCGATCTTGCCAATGCCTGCAGCAGCCAGATAGAGTGCAACGGGAGAGCCAAGCCCTCCCGTGCCAACAACTAAAACAGATGTGGCTTTGAGCTTTTGCTGACCTGCCAGCCCAACTTCCGGGATAATCAGATGCCTTGAATAACGCAAAATCTCTTCTTGAGATAATTGATCAGCCATTACCGAATTGATCCTTTCTCCTGAAGCCACATCCAAAGCGATTTACCGATCCGTGCATGAACAGCAGGGGTCAATGGATGCCTGGATAAGCGGCATATCCGCCAGGAACTGTCCTTTCACCATTGCGCGTACGGAGGGAATATTCACAAAGGATGGAGTGCGAATCTTGACGCGCGCCGGAACGTCGCTGCCGTCAGAGGATACGTAATAGAATACCTCACCGCGAGGGGCTTCTGAACGGGCAGTGGCCTCACCTGCCGGGATCATTAATGGTACATCAGAAGCGACGATGGGGCCACCTGGCAGATTCTTCAAAGCCTCCTCGATCAGGCGCAGAGATTCCAGCATCTCAAGAGCACGCACGACCACGCGCGCCTGAACATCACAGGTATCCAGAACAACCTTTTTGAACCCCAGCTCCTGGTAAGCCGCATAGGGTCTTGATTCGCGGATATCTTCAGCAATGCCAGAAGCACGGGCCAGAGGGCCAACTGTTCCGAACGTGATGGCATCTTCCTTGGTCAATATGCCAATTCCTTTTGTGCGGGCAATGATCGTGGCATCCTGGGTGAAGATAGGAATTACCGCTTTCTCGATGCCTGCCCGAACGTCTTTCACCATTTCCAGAACACTTTTCGGGTCAGCGATATCCCGAGTCACTCCGCCCAGGGTCATCATTCCATAATTGACCCGGTTACCAGAAATCGCCTCAAGAATATCCATCACCCGTTCACGCAAATAGTAGATTTCCATGAACATGCTGTGATAGCCAATATCTTCTGAGCCAATACCTGCCCAAAGCAGATGGGAGTGCAATCTTTCCAGTTCACCGATAATGGTACGGATATAACGAGCGCGGGCGGGGACTTCGAGCTGAGCAATCTTTTCCACCGTCATGGCAAAGGTACTGGCATGCACATTCGAACAAATGCCGCACACGTGTTCAACCAGAACAATATCCCGAGTATAGTTTCGGCGCTGCGCCAATAATTCAATCGAGCGCATCACGAAACCCACTTCGACCTGGGCATCATCAACTACCTCACCTGTGCAGGAAAGAGTTAATTTATAAGGCTCTTCGAATGCAGGATGAATGGGGCCTAGAGGAATCTTGTAAGGCATTTTATTTTGCCTCCTTCGCTTTAATCAGTCTATCGGCAATTTCTTTTCTGAAGAAACCCTCCGGCAATTCCGCCGGTCGCTCCAGGGGGCTTAGATCAGGATGCCCCTCAAAATAAACAGCATACAGATCGTGAATTTCTCGTTCGATCCAGTTTGCTGATGGCAAAAATTCACCTAATGAAGGAATTTTTTGGCCTGCCGTCTTTGTCCGGATGTTAATGGCCACATTCTCGTTCGTGAAATGGTAAAGGATATCCGTTTCACCGTCTGCCCGCTCGATTGCGGTCATAGTAGATAAACGAATGGCATGTTCATTCATGAACTTCGCCAGAAGGGAACGATTGAGCGTTTTTGCCTCAAACCAATAGCCATCTTCCCTTTTTTGAGGTGCCAGATCCCCTGTAAGAACGCTAAGTTCGTCGATTATTTCAGTCATATTCCACCTCCACTTTACGCCTTAGGACCGGTAGCCTTAGGACCTGTAATACTGGTCTTAATGGTCTCGCTGTGAACACGATTACGGCAACGTTCACACAATTGATGATATTCGGATGCCTTTTGGGCCGCTTCATCGGAATGATATAGTTTTGACAGTGCATTAAAAGGAAGGGGCAAGATCAAAGCGCCGCAGCGAGAACAATGCTGGTATACCACATAGTGATGGGTCATCTCTTGCGCACGGGTATTGGCGATCGGAGCACTTTGTTTCGAAAAGGATAAAGCACCCGTGGGGCAAGAATTTACGCAGCGTCCGCAGAAAGTGCATCTGCCGCCATCATATTCCCAAAAGCCATTTTCTTCGTCCTTCTCGATTTCAATCGCGACAGGTGAGCAAACGTACACACAGGTACCACACAGCGTACAGTCGGTTGCGTTATGCTCAAGCTTTCCGCGAAAGTCTGTCGGGAAGGGAACCCGATTATCAGGCTTTCGGGTACGGTCATGATTAGCGAAATTATGAAGGAGAATTTCAATAATATTCATTTTAGGATTCCTTTCATAACACCAGAGCCACAATAAACACTACGATTGAAGCTAAGATGCCCCAGGTCCAGTAAAATTTGAACGCATGTTGAATCTTCAACCGGGCTGTCCCCGCCGCAATGATATTTACCAAGAAAATCAACACTAAAGAGATCACCAAGACAACCAGCAGTTTCAGCGCCACTGAGCTCACCGGCCCCAAGAATAAGCATCCGATCAGTCCAACGAAAGCGGAGGCTTCCAGAGCGTGGGTCAATTCAAACAACGCCAGGGGTAAACCGTTATATTCGACATGAATCCCTGCCACAATTTCTTGTTCAGCGTTTGGAATTGAGAATGGATTCACTTTTAATTGCGCGAGCAAAGCCAACAGCAAGGTGATCGCCGCCACAACCGTTGCAATACTGATTGAGGCGCTGGCGAACCCTGATAGCTGGAATGTTTTTATCCGTAATGCCAGAGCAATCAATGCGCTTAAGAACGGTAAATTATAGGCAATTGTAAGAATAGCCTCGCGCATAGAGCCCACCTGGGCATACACGGATCTGGTAACGTACCCGGCCAGAATATCCATGATGGCGGGGACTTCGAGCAGGTAGATAAAAAGAATCAGGTCGCCCTCAAACGAAAACGCACTTTGCCCGGGCATGGGCAACAAAGCTAATGCCATGACGACTGATAAAACACTGATCACCGGTAAAGCATAAAAGGCAAAAGGATTTACCCCGACCGGGATGATGGTTTTCTTGCCAACTAATTTCCAGAAATCAAAAAACGGTTGATAAAAGAGAGGCCCCTTTCTCCCCTGAAAGCGTGCCGTTAGCTTACGGCCCATCCACAGTAAGAACCACCCGAATGCAGCTCCAGTAAGCAAGCCAGGCCAAATAAAGATTGAAAAAAGAGCTCTTAGCCACCAACTAGTCATTGCTATCCTCCTTCTGGGAACGGGTCTCACCATTTTCCAACATGATGGCGGCTTTTTGGATCGCGTCGAGAATTTCCTGCGGGCGAGGAGGGCAGCCCGGCACGTAGAGATCTACTGGGATAATGGCTTCCGCTGAACCAACGATGGTTGGGCTACCGCTAAACACGTTTCCGCTTGCCGGGCAGGAGCCAATGGCCACAACTGCTTTTGGAGAAGGGATCTGCTCATAAATATCTTTCACCATGGCTTTTGTGCGCAGGGTGATCGGGCCAGAAATCAGCAGAATATCGGCATGCTTGGGGCTCCCCTGTAAGAGAGCACCCACCTGTTCACCATCGTATCTTGGCGAAAAACAAGGAGCCACTTCAATATCGCAGCCATTGCAAGACCCGGCATTCACACGGTAAACCCAGGGCGAACGGCGTCTGGATACGCTGATCAATTTGGAAAACAAATTTTTCTTCATCATTACCTCCCAAAGATCCCGGTAAATAGCCAGGGAAATAATCCGGCTACGATCAGTAAAACAATAAATACAACCAGAATCAGATTGATCCAGAAGGGGCTGGCAGCAAATTGCTTTGCTTCAATTCCTTCATCCGCTTTGCCAAGCCAAACTTTATGGATGACACGAACGTAATAAAGCAACGCCAGAGCCGTGGCAGCCGCCATTGCGATGGCCAATGCAACACCGCCAGCTTCAAGTCCACTATAGTAAAGACGCCAGCGCCCTAAAAAGCCCAAAAATGGGGGAACACCGATCATTCCAATTGCTCCCAGAATGAAGGCAGCGCCCGCAGTGGGATATTTTCCGGCCATGCCTCGATCTGTCAGGGTGAGCGGATGTTTGAGCCCATTTTCTGCCACACCGACTGAGCCAAAAAGCAAGAATTTGCAAAGAGAATGTGAAATTGCCGCGATCAATACGCCAAGGACTCCGCCTGCTGTCCCTGCCGCCAATCCTAAGATCAGGTAGCCAATGTCATCAATGGTTGAAAAAGCCAGCATCTTGCGAATATTGGTCTGCGCCATAGCTAAAAATGCGCCCACGAACATACTGAGCAGCGCCATTCCTATCCAGACCCATTGAGTACTTAAATGAAGGTTGGTAAACAGCCATGGGGCCTCTACTCGCAAAGAAGCGAGTTCACCAAACTCAGCCATGTCGAGTAGAGAGATTACCAGAACTGCGCTCATGATCGAGGATTTTTCAGCGACAGGCACCAGCCAGAATGAAAATGGAATGGCAGCCAGCTTGATCAGATAGCCGATCATGATCAATGCAAAGACAGCTTTCAAAAGCCAGCCAGTGGGTTCGCTGGACTCGCCGAATAAATTGCCCAACGCCATACCTGAGGCGACCAGTACAGACCCAAGTAAGACAGCAGCCAAAAAGAGTTTGCCAGCTTGTTTATCTTGAGACCAGACAAGCGCGACCAAAGAGAGGCCGGCAAGGTCAAGAGTGATCGTCCGAACCACAGAATTTGAAACCCAAAGCGCTGAGACAATTAAGCTGGCCGACACCAAAGCCAACCCCCAGAAGTGCTTTCCTTGGGGAATCTTTATCGCGTAAACTTCAGCAGCGATCAAGATTAGCACCGTAACCGCTGTGAAGGCTAACTGCCAGTTAAAACCTGTGAAATCGAGTAAGATCATCGTCAGCCTCCTTTTCTATAGAATACTTACCAGTGCCGCCAGAACTGCAATTGCGCCGATAGTGACGATTGCCCAATTCTTTTGCATTTCATCTGCTATTTTCTTTACCCAGGTTGAAAACCGATAAATGCCATGCCAGATTCCTAAGTAAACTGGGTCCGGGTCAAGCACCCGGATTACGGGGGCAAATTCCGCACCCGCGAATTCAGAAAAGTCTACCGTGTTCAAAGAATTGCTCTCCGGCAATGGATCTCCTCCGGTGAAAGAGGAAACCCCTTCCAGTTTGGGCTTTCGCAGTAAAAAGATCAACGCCACGACGATCAGAACAGAAACTGTTAATATTGCTCCAGCAGTAATGGGGGCACCACCACCGTTTACCTGCAACCCCAGGAAGGTTACATCCGTCGGCAGGCTGACATTCATCGCTGAAAGCGCTGGTGCGGCGATCCACTTCACCAGTAATTGCGGGGCAATGCCGAAAAGGAGACTGGCTGCCGCTAAAACGCCCATCCCGGCTAACATTAAAGGAGAAGCATCCTCGATTTTTTGCTTCTTCAGTTCGACTGGCATCTCGCCAAAAAACACCGAGACCGTCGCCTTCATAATGTAAAAAGCGGTAAAAGAGGAGACAAGCCAGGCGATAATGATGACCACCCAGGCCCCTGATTTTAGTGCGGCATCATACAGTAACCATTTGGCGACAAAGCCATTGGTCAACGGAACACCAATAATCGAAGCAGCCGCGATTAACCAGATAATTGTTGTGCCCGGCATTTTTTTGGCAAGAGCTCCTAGATTGCGCATATCTCGAGTGCCGGTGGCATGCTGAACGGCCCCAGCACAGAGGAACAGAGTACCTTTAAATAAGCCGTGACTGAACACATAGAAAGCGCCGGCGAGCAAGCCAAAGGGGGTACCCAGACCGAACGCGGTCATGATGTATCCAAGTTGGCTGATCGTTGAATAAGCCAATAGTCTTTTCAGGTCGGTCTGGATCAAAGCGTAAAGTGCGCCCATCACCATGGTGACACAACCTACCGCTATTAAGATCACATTCCAGGAGGGATGCCAGGCAGTGATCGAAAACATTCTGGCAACCAGATAAACACCTGCTTTAACATAACAAGCAGAATGCAACAGTGCTGACACCGGAGTAGGCGCATTCATTGCTTCAGGAATCCAGGTGTTCAGCGGGAACATGACTGACTTTGCCATTGCAGCGATCAGCACGAGGATAAAGATACCAGTATTGAATTGTGCCGCCAAAGCAGGATCTGTCCAGACAAACGTGCCGGAGCCTTTGTATAACAATAAAATGGCAATCAGCAGTGCATAGCCTGGAATGTGGGTCATGATCAGAACTTTACGTGCTCCTTTGACGGCGACGTTTTCTGTATACCAGAAGCCCACCAGGAAGTAAGAACACAAACCAATAATTTCCCAGCACAGGTAAACCATCAATAAATTTTGGGCAGAAACCAGGCCAATCAACCCCATAATGAAAGTAAGCATCAGTGAATAAAATCGGGTTGTATTGTGTTCGTGCGACATGTAGTCGATACAATAAAATAAGATCGCACTTCCAATGCCCGTCGCCATCAAGCCAAACAATAAACTTAATCCATCAAAGTAGAGGCTAAACGGACTTTCCGCTTGCCAGGGCAGTAAAGAGACTTTTACAGTCTGTCCATTAATAATTGCAGGCGCCATACTGACAATCGAGAGAAAAGAGGCAAGTCCGAAAGTAAAAGCCACCCATCCTTTTACTTTCGTTTTAAGTATTTTGCCAAAGATCAATTGAATAATGATCCCCCCAAATAACGTGATTAGCGAAAGACTAGCTATCGTGTTCACTGCGCGCTCCCCAAATACTCAGAATTCTCTGAGTATTTATCATTTTGATTATCCACCAGCGATCGGCGGAAAGATTGAAATAATATCGTCTTCACCGATTTTCGTATGCAATCCATCCAAACTACGGTAGTCAATCCCGTTGACCAGAAAGATACTTAAACTGCCGTATCCTCCTTCTTCGCAAGAAACCCATTTCGCGAAGGCCTTACCGTATCGTTTACAAAGCGAGTCAATTAACTCTCCCAAGGTGGTGGGCGGGTTATTCAACTGTTCTTCATTTTTTCTGGTAATTTCTCGTAGGGTTGCAAAATAATTGATTTTCATGAAGGGTATTCAAATCCGTTCACAAGATTCCCTCCCCATTACCTGGGGAGGGAATCGGGTACATGAGCACTAGGCTAAAGAAAGATCCTTCAATTTCTCAGGGGTCGGGATACCTTTTGCGTCCCAGCCGCGGACCTTATAGTATTCTGGCAGCATTTTGTCTTGATGGCTGACCTCGCCCTTCGAAGGACCGGTCTTGATCGGTTCTTTGTAAAGACGTTCAGGCAGTACATCGTCTTTCGTCGTGATGCCAGATTTCAGGTCAAACAAGCGTTCCAGATTCCAGATGCGATCACCAGCCTTCATGAAGTCATCCACAGAGTAATTCACTCCGGTTACGGCTGACATCAAAGCAGCGAGCTCTTCAGCGCCGATACCGAATGTGGTGAACAGGCAGGCACCTGAAGAATCAAGTGCAGCCGTCAGGTTCTGGAAGGTAACGACCAGTTCTGGTTTCCCTTCGGTGGCATGTTGATCGACTTTGAAGGGGACGCCCAAAACTTCCGGCGAGATGGTATACCCGCGGACATGGCAGCCACCCCGGTTATTCGTGGAGAACTGGAGACCGATACCCTGAATACCTCGTGGATCATAAGCGGGCATTTCTTGCTTCTTCACCGACATGGAGTATTCCGGATGCCCGTACTTCGCAGCCAGACGGTAAGATCCTTCAGCCAATTGGTCGCCAAAACCTTCACGGTTCCCGGTCATTTCGACCAGTTTAACCATTGTTTCTGCATCACCAAAGCTCACGGCCATGCCGCCAGTATCTTTGGTGGTAATGAATCCGTTATCGAACAGGTCCATCGCGCAGGCAATGGTCGCAGCCATAGTGATGGTATCCAGGCCCAAATCGTTGCAAATGTAGTTGGCTTTGATAATGGCATCCATGTTGTCGATATCGCAGTCCGAGCCAAAACCCCAGGCCGATTCATATTCAGGGCCTTCACCCTCTCCGGCGTATTTGGGATTGGTCACCTTGGTGGCACGTCCGCATGAAATAATGCAGGAGAAGCAACCACGAGGGCGAGAAACATATTTGGCAGTCAGTGTTTCCCCACCAAATTTGTCGGCATTCGGGTAATAACCGTCATGGAAGTTACGGGTCGGCAAAGAGCCAACGCTGTTCAGGATGTTTACCAGAACGTCGGTACCGTAAGTGCGCAGACCTGTACCGCCCACCGGATGTTCGCTGATCTTCTTGCGGGCAACCATAGTGGCTTTTTCGAATGCATCGGGGTCGGCGACCTGGATGGGTTTCGTTCCGACAACCGCGATTGCCTTCAAATTTTTCGATCCCATTACCGCACCAACACCAGAGCGGCCAGCAGCACGCCCCATTTCATTCATGATGGCGGCAAAGAGAACTTTCTTCTCGCCAGCGGGGCCGATGCAGGCTACCTTAGCGTCTTCGTCAGTGACAGCACGGATTGCATCGGTCGTCTCCGGGACATCTTTTCCCCAGAGAGAGGATGCGTCATGGATCTCGACCTTGTCATCATTGATCCATACGTAAACTGGATTCTTGGCTGCGCCTTCGAAGATAATCAAATCGTAGCCGGCATATTTCATTTCTGCGCCGAAAGTACCGCCGGAACTTGAGGCAGCAATACATCCTGTCAATGGGGCTTTGCAAACCACATCGAAGCGGCCAACTGAGGGCGCAAAAGTGCCGGTCAAGGGACCTGGAGCAAAGATCAATTTGTTTTCGGGGCTTAAAGCATCAATTTTTGGATCAATTTCATCAGTGAGGAGTTTGCTTGCCAGGCCGCGGGCGCCAATGAACAGCTTGGCATCGTGCATATTGGTGGGTTCTTTTTTAACCTCGCCCGTGGTCAGATTAACGCGAAGAGTAACACCAGTCCATCCGAACATTATGCCACCTCCTTAAACGCGTCCTTGAACTTTTCGGCGAAAGCTTTCTTGCGTGAGCGTGTGGCAATGTTCTCTTCGACATACTCAATGGCATTCACCGGGCAGGCAGCTACGCAGCTGGGGTTATCATTACAGGTATCACACTTCAGGATGCTATCAGTGACAGAATCGTAGACTGCGTTTCCGAACGGGCAGGCCTGAACGCACATGCGGCAGCGAATACATTTTGTCGCATCGTATGCGATCAGCGAGGAACCAGTTACACGGTGCATGGCACCAGTTGGGCAAACACTCGCGCAGGGTGCATCGCTGCATTGCTGGCACATCATTGGCACCGAAACGCATTCCCGTTCCCAGGAATAGACGTGTATGCGTGCAGCAGCGGGTCGGAACTGATGTTCCTTCTCAAAACTGCAGGCAATGACACAATTCTTACACCCCGTACATTTATCGGGATGTATCATAATGAACTTGGACATCCATCTTCCTCCTGAATTTTATTTTGAGCTTAAAAACATTATAGGAAGATGGGTCAAAAATTACGCCCCAACATGGTATAGGCAATGATTGAACTTAAGGATAGGTTTTTGTAACAATTACTATACTTAAGTATGGTTTTTGTGAGTCTATGCGCAGATAATTTTTCCCCAACAGAATGAAACTTTTCCAGCAGCCGACCTATCCGATTTTGTACATCAGCGAACTGCAGATTTTGCCTTCACAAGAAGAATCTCAATCAACCAGATGATTTTTCATCGCAATTGAAATGGCCTCAGTGCGGTTTTTGACATTCAGCTTGTCGAGAATGTTGGAAACATGAAACTTGGTCGTTGATAAACCAATCGTCAAGGCTTCGGAAATATCTGCATTGCTTTTCCCGGCAACCATTAACGCCAAGATTTCATTTTCTCTGGCCGTCAGTTTTTTAGAGGAATCAATGACCGCTTCGTGATCTACCAGAGATTGCGCGGCTTCAGGCGAGAAGATTGTGTTGCCTGCCGCGACAGATCGGATCGCATTCGCCAGCTCATTGACAGATGCGTTCTTGAACAGGTAACCCGAAACCCCGGCATCGATGGCATTATGGATCAACGCAGAATCTGTAAAACTGGTCAGCGCAATTATTTTTATTTCTGGATGCTTGGAGTGAATTTCATGAGTGGCACGAATTCCATCCATCGTGGGCATGATCAGGTCCATTAAAATCACGTCCGGGGATAATTCTTTGGCTAATTTAATGGCTTCATTCCCGTTTGTTGCCTCGCCAATTAGTTTAAGATCATCAAATGTCATGATAAACAGGCGCAAGCCGCTTCGAACGACTGCATGGTCATCAGCAATTAGCACTCGAATTATTTTGGACATATTACCAATTCCTCTTTAAAAATCACCTGGTAATCTGAGCTAACACTAAAAAGATTTTGAACTGGTTTATGCGATCATTAGAGATACAATTTTAGTCTTGAATCTTGTTGCTTGACAGTTCAATTTATCATCCAGACAAGAGTAAAGCATTTGGGGATACAGTTTTATGCGTTCTGGATATGATAAAATCAAAGCGTCAATAAAAGAATACCATACTTTGCCGCTTTTTTCAGAGAAGTTACTCCGCACGTTAGTATAAATAGAATTGGAAATATAATGGCAGAATTTCTCGTCTTAAAAACGCCTGACCTGGCTTTATCTGCATGGCTTAAAGAAATCCCGGTAGACAGGCCGCAAGAGGAAGAGATCGAAACTACCCGGGCATTGAACCGGGTCCTTTCCATGCCTGTGGTTACCCCCAAACCGGTGCCTGAATTCCCAAGGAGCACCATGGATGGTTATGCCGTGCGTGCCAAAGATACACACGGCGCTTCTGAAAGTCTCCCGGCTTATTTCACTATCATCGGTGAGGTGCCTATGGGCGGGCAGGCTGATTTTTCTATTGGAGTAGGCCAGGCAGCTCTGATCCATACAGGCGGGATGATCCCTGCCGGTGCGGACGCAGTTGTCATGCTTGAAAACGTTCAGAAGACCAACCGCGGAGACCTGGAAGTCACCCGCGCTGTTGCCTCTTCGGAAAACATGATCCAGATTGGCGAAGACATCCCCGCTGGCCAGACTGTGATCGATACCGGAACCCAACTGCAGGCTGCCGAAATTGGGGGGTTGATGTCTCTGGGACAGACCAAAGTAAAGGTGATTCGTAAACCAGTGATCGGCATCCTCTCAAGCGGTGATGAAGTTATAGAACCTTCTCTAGAGCCTGTTCCTGGACAGGTCCGGGACATCAACTCTTATTCGATTTCTGCCTGTATTGAGAAGTGGGGCGGAGAACCAGTTCGACTCGGAATTATCCCTGACAATGAGAATCAACTGCGTGAAGCACTCTCGCAGGCACTGCGGCAATACGATGCCATCGTCATTTCGGCAGGATCTTCTGCCAGTGTCAGAGACCATACTTCACAGGTGATCAATGAACTGGGGAAACCTGGAGTGATCATTCATGGGGTCAACATAAAACCGGGAAAACCAACTATTTTGGCAGTATGCGATGGCAAACCAATCATTGGCCTGCCGGGGAACCCGGTAAGTGCTTTGGTGATTGCACGTTTCTTTGTAAAAGCGTTGGTGGAACACCTGGCAGGAGCCCAAGCTTCGCCATTCCAGCCAAGCATCCTGGCAAAACTAACCGTCAACCTGTCCTCTCAAACTGGGCGAGAAGACTGGTGGCCTGTGCGACTGATCCAATCCCCTGAGGGGATCCTGGCTGAGCCGGTATTTTATAAAAGCAATTTGATTTTTACCTATATGGCAGCCCACGGATTGATTAAAATACCAGCAGACGCCAATGGAATTGGCGCGAATACACTTGTTGAAGTTTATAACTTATAGATAAAAACTGTGATAAAGATACGCTGAGGAAATGATGACCATTTATTTACACGATATTCCACTCGATCAAGCTCAAGACTATTTTAGGCAGGCTCTTGAAGAAGCAGGCCTGTGGAAATTGTTAGGGGTCGAAGAGATTCCTCTCGATGAAAACGCGGTAGGGCGAATTCTCGCTGAGCCGGTTTGGGCCAAACAATCCGCGCCCCACTACAACGCAGTGGGAATGGATGGGTTTGCAGTCAAGGCTGACGATACCATCGGTGCGTTACCCTCCCACCCCATCCTTCTGAAATATGGGCCTCAGGCAATGTATGTAGATACTGGAGATCCATTGCCCGCCTGGGCAGATTCGGTGATCCCGATTGAGGAAGTCGAGTTACTTTCCCAAAATGGATCGATTCAGCCCGAGAACCGGCACCCCGATTTTGTGCGAATCCGGGCTGCTGTAACTCCCTGGAAAAATATTCGACCCATGGGCGAAGACATCGTTGAAACTCAACTGGTACTGTCTGCCGGCAATCAATTAAGACCAATCGATCTGGGCGCTCTGGCGGCCTGCGGAGAAAGCACGGTCAAAGTGGCTGTTCGGCCAAGAGTAACCATTTTCCCGACTGGCACAGAATTAATCCCGATCGGGCAGCCGGCAAAACCAGGCGACATCATCGAGTTCAATTCAACGGTGCTAGCCGGCCAAATCAATTCATGGGGAGCCATTGCCAAAAGAATGCCAATCTCGGTGGATGACTTTGAGTTGATCAAGTCAAGGGTGAAAACTGCAATTGATGAATCTGACCTGATCCTTCTCAACGCCGGTTCATCTGCCGGTTCAGAAGATTTTTCAGCGCGGACCGTTGAATCATTGGGAACGTTGCTGGTACATGGGATCGCCGTGCGTCCTGGTCATCCTGTAATTTTGGGAATGCTGAATCGTTCAGATGGATCGAAGATTCCGGTAGTGGGCGTCCCGGGTTACCCGGTATCTGCTGTTCTGACGAATGAAATATTTGTCAAACCTTTGCTCGCTTTATGGCTGGGAAAACTGAACGATGATCCCGAAGTCATCAGCGCATCCTTGACCCGCAAAATCACCTCCCCTGCTGGAGACGATGAATACATTCGTGTGGTGGTAGGAAAAGTAGGCGACAAACTTCTGGCTTCTCCCCTTTCGAAGGGATCTGGGATGATCACCACACTGGTAAATGCAGATGGCATCAGCATCATTCCCAAAGGGATTCAGGGACTCGAAAGCGGCACCAATATTCCGGTGCGCATGTATCGCCCCGCGAAAGATATCGAAAGAACGCTCTTTGCCATCGGCTCTCACGATCTGACGCTTGATTTTCTTGCGCAGGCATTAAATATCAAAGGCCGTCGTCTCGTTTCTTCCAACGTCGGCAGCCTGGGTGGTTTGATTGCTCTGCAGCGTGGTGAAGCCCATTTTGCCGGATCACACCTTTTAGATGCCAAGACAGGTATTTACAACGTAAAATTCATCCAGGATTATCTGCCCGATACTCCGCTAAGAATGATTGCCTGGGTTGGCCGCATCCAGGGTCTGCTCGTGAAAAAGGGAAACCCGCTTAAGATCACTTCCTTATCTGATCTGGCCCGTCCCGAAGTCCGCTACATCAATCGTCAGAGAGGTGCCGGCACACGGGTACTGCTGGATTATGAACTGGAAAAGCTTGGAATTTCTCCAGAGAGTGTAAATGGCTACGATCGTGAAGAATTTACCCATTTGAACATTGCCGCCGCCGTTCAATCTGATCGTGCGGATTGTGGGCTGGGGATTGCGGGAGCGGCCAGAGCACTTGATCTGGACTTCATTCCCCTCTTTACCGAAGAATACGACCTGGTAATTCCGCTGCAAAGCTTTGCCAATTGTTTAATCGACCCGGTCCTGGATCTGGCCCACGACAAAGAATTCCGCAAAGTGATCGCAACCATCCCTGGATACGACGTTCAGAATATGGGGAAGGTACTTTACGAACAGGGTGCTTAAATTCTTCAATTTTGTGAGACAATATTAGTGAACGTTCGATTATCGAGACTTATCTAGACTGGAGGATAAAATGAAGATCAGCGCAAGAAACGTTTTAAAGGGTACAGTCAAAGAAATCATTCCTGGTGCTGTGAACAGCGAAGTGGTCATTCATACCGCCGGCGGCGAAACCATCGTTTCTGTGATCACAAAAGAATCGGTAGAAAGTCTGGGCTTGAAAGTCGGGAAAGAAGTTTATGCTGTGGTCAAAGCCTCCAACGTTATGATCGCTGTTGATTAACGCAGAAGACAAGCTACAGAAAAAAACTCGCGAACAGCTCCCTTCTTTCTCGAAAGAGATCTTGGGGGACAAACTTAAGGCAAAAGGCCTATCTGCAAGGATAGGCCTTTATTTTTTAAATCTCCCGGCGTATGTTCCAGCAACAGGTGGTGAACTCATTGGTCCTGGCTGATCGAAAGACTTTTGCGAGCTACGCTTGCTTATCCACGCTGACCATAACCCCGGCGTCGAAAATCGCAAAGTCGTCCACGCGGCGAATCGCTTCATCGACAAGCATACGATCTGTCACACAATAACCGGATAAGTTATCCACGCCGAACGAAAACAACTGGGGAGCCATGCACACGCTTGGTCCCAACATGCTTACTTTCACTTTTTCGCCGGCCAACTGCAGCAACCGCGGCAGGGTCTTGTTGGTCAGTGTCATGCCCGTGATAAAAAGATAATCCTGCTCGGCGATCAGATACTCACAGGCCGAATCTGGGTAATCACCCCGCAGCGGATTACGCTCAAGGATAGTTAACTCGCAACGATCCATAAACTGATGCTCGATATTCGGGAAGTGACCAATCATGGCCACTTTCTTGCCGGTAATCTCGTTCTGAAAAGCGATCAGGGCATCCTTGCGGCGCCGGGATTCTGTCTTCAGATTGGCTAAATCAATCCCCTGCAGACCGCCCAAAGCCTGTACCTTCTCAATGCTGTTGTAATAGCAGGTCAGCGCCGCCGCCCCCAGCGAGGCTTCAAGAAAGTTCCAGGATTTGATCAACGCCGCGACATCCTGCAACGGTCGCCCAATAATCGGGCCGTGATAAGAATCTCCTACTCCCCTTTCTTTCACCGTCATGGCTACCCCGGTATTGGAACCAGCCCATACCTCGGTCCAACCCACCCCGTGCCCATAATGATCGACAATCAGTGATGAATCAATCCCATCCAAAAGAGAGTCGTACAACGCCCAAGGATTGCCCATGACAGCCTCCGTGAATATTGATCTGCAAAGAAGATAGTGAACTGAGAAGGTTACCCCAATCAGGTAGTTTCATTATGCCACTATTTCATTTGTAAAAAATCGTCCTTCTGACCAGTTAATGATTGCCTATGCGCAAAAAAGTGGGCTGAATCAATTCAGCCCACTGTCTATTCCCTTCTCTTTCAGGAATGGCTACTTGCTGTCGCTATGTAAAAAAGTGACATCAGCCGGCATGCCTGGCTTCAAAGCCATATCGGTGTTTGGCACCGCAATCTTGACCGCGTATACCGTTGAAGTACGGCCATCAGTCGTCTGTACGTTGCGCGGCGTGTATTCGGCTTCATCTGCAATCCAGACCACGCTGCCAATGAAGGTCTTGCCGGGGAAAGAATCCACGGTGATCTCAGCCTTTTGACCAATGCTGATCTGACCATACTGATCTTCGGGGATGTAAACGGTCAGGTTTAGAGAATCAAGCTGAGCAATAGTCATCACCACCCCGCCAGCAGCCACCAGATCACCCACCTCAACATTGCGCGCCAGCACCGTCCCCGCAATGGGAGCAGTAACCGTGGTCTTTTCCAACTGCAGCTGGCTCAACGCCAGGGCAGCATTCGCCTGATCTACGTTAGCCTTGGCCTGGTCCACCGCAGCTTGAGCCTGATTCACGCCAGCGGCTGCCACACTCACCTGCAAGGAATTCTCCCCTGTCTGCAAAGCCGCCAGGGAATCTTGAGCAGTTTCGTAGCGAGCCTGAGCCACTGCCACCCGTGCCCGGGCTTTGAGAACAGAATCAGCCGCATCACTCTTCAGCATTTTGTCATAAGCAGTTTGAGCCGCGGTCAATTCAGATTGTGCTGAATCAAAATCAGACTGGGCTGCATCGGTGACCTGTGAATCATTCGCTAGCTTGGCCTGATCAAGTGTCGTCTGAGCATTGGTGTAAGCCACCTGGGCCTGTGCCAGACGCTTCTCAGCCGCAATGAAATCTTGATGGCTGGCATCTTTCAATACCTGCTGTAAATTATCCTGCTCGTCTGAGAGAGCCTTTTCAGCTGCATCAACATCTGCTTGAGCTGCGGCGATTTGCTCTGATTTCTGGAAATACCAGGAAGGCTGAAAATCATTCGGCACCGAAGAATTCCAGGCAGCCATACGAGACTGCACATCCTGAGCACGCGCCCCCTGCTGAGCCAAATCCAATTGTGCCTGAGCATAAGTCAGTTGCGCCTGGGCAGCGGTCAAGGTAGCAGCCGCAGCATCCGCGCCAGCCTTGGCCTGATTGTACTGGGCCTGAGCCACCGCGCTGTCTACACTGAAGAGAACTTCCTCCGTGGTGACAGTATCCCCTTCGTTTACTTTTACACTCACCACCCGGCCAGCAACTTCTGGAGCCACCGAAATCTCCACCGCTGAAAGAGTTCCTGTAGCGGTAATGGTCGTTTGTCCATTCGAACTGCAAGCTGTCAAGAGCAAGGTAAGCACTAAAATAGCTGAAAGTGAGACAAAAATTTTCTTTTTCATGATCAACTCCTTGAGGAATTAGATGCGTTTTCTGAAAACCAGAACGGATAAGGCGAAATAGACCACGCTCAAAATAACCAGTGGCAGGACTGCCGGCAAGAAAAGCGTCTGAGTGGCAGCCCCGCGCAGGATGATGCCGCGCGTGATCTCCAGATAATAAGTTACCGGCAGCAGAGCGCTATACCAGTAAGTAAAGAAAGGCATGTTGGCGCGCGAGAACATCAGGCCCGAAAGAATGATGGCCGGGATCAAGACCACGAACACTACCAGGTAAACTGCCTGCATCTGAGTCTGTGAAAGATTCGAAATGAGCACGCCCATGCCTAATGAACCAATGATGAAAAATCCGCTCAGCAGGATCAAATCCCAGTAATTCCCGGCAACCTGAATGCCAAAGAGCAGCTTGCTCAGCCACAACAGCACAAACAGGTTGATCAAGCTGACCAGTAAATATGGGATGATCTTCCCCAGCATCAATTCCCAGGCTTTCACCGGAGTCACGATCAATTGCTCCATCGTACCCTGTTCGCGCTCGCGGACAATCGACAGAGCTGAGAGTAACAGGGTCTGCACCTGCAGCAAAATCGCGATCAGCCCCGGGATCATGTACAGTTTTTGATCTCCGTTGGGGTTGTAGAGAATACGAATGGTATCCTGAATCGGCAACTGGATATTGAGGTTGATCCCGCTCAAAGAGAGGCGTTTGGTCAAAATCTCTTGAGAAGCCATCTGGCTGATCGCACTCAGTTTCAATTGCACGGTCATCGAATCCGTTGGACTCATCGAGCCATCGACCAGCACCTGAACGGTAGCCGGTTGATCAGTCGCCAATTGCCGACCAAAATCTTCCGGGAGGATCATCCCCACGCTAACCGCACTGCGGTCGATGAGATCGGTCAACTGCGCCTCGTTATCCACCGAATACACCAGTTTGAAATCCTGGCTGGCGGTGAATTTCTCAATGTAAGCCCGGCTGGCATCCGTTTTGCTGTTATCGACCACGGCCAGGGTAGTATTCAGATTCTCACCCGAAATGCCATAGCCCAGCAAGATCAGCAGCACCGCCGGCAACCCCAGGATCAAAGCCAGGGTGCGTGGGTCACGCCAGATGTGATAAAACTCTTTCTTCATCACTGCCCAGAGTCGTTTCATACTTTTCTCCTAATTTGCCGATGCAGAAGAGTTGGCCTCATTCTGCTCTCGACGCTGTTCCACCATAGCAATGAAAGCGTCTTCCAAAGAAGGCTGCACCACTTCCAGTGAATTCACCAGAAAATCGGCCCGTTTTAAGGTCTTTTCAAGCGTCTTGCAATCATCGCGGTCTGCCAGGGTAACGTGCAACTGCGCGCCATGGACTGAAACCTTTTTCACCAGCGGTGTTTTTTCCAGCAGTTCTACTGCTTCAACCGGGCGGCCACAATCCACCTGCACCAGCACTCCAGGCAGGTTGGATTTAATCTGATCGGGATTAGACAGCGCCACCAGTTCCCCCTGATACATCATGCCAATCTCATTACAGTAATCCGCTTCATCCATGTAGTGGGTAGTCGCCAGAACGCTGACCCCCTCCCCCGCCAGCAGATAGATCAAATCCCAGAATTCGCGGCGCGACACCGGATCGACCCCAGCCGTGGCTTCATCCAGAAAGATCATCGGCGGATTATGCAAAATAGCACAGGCCAAAGCCAGCCGTTGACGCCAGGCACCTGAAAGCGAACCAGTGCGGTCGTGACTGATCTCGCGCAGGCCCAATTTGCCCAGCAATTCCTCCACTCGCGCATCGCGTTCACCGCGATACAGGCCATACACTTCTGCATAAAAATTCAGGTTTTCGACAGGGGTCAAATCGTTATACAGCGAAAACTTCTGTGACATGTAGCCTATGCTGCGCTTGACTTCTTCGGGATGGCGGGCGACGTCGTAGCCCAGCACAGTCGCTGTTCCCCCATCCGGGATCATCAGCCCACACAGCATGCGAATGATGGTGGTCTTGCCTGCCCCATTTGGCCCCAACAGGCCAAAGATTTCTCCGCGGGGGATAGTAAAACTGACACGATTCACTGCAGTAAATTTACCGAATCGTTTGGTCAATTGCTCGACTTTGACTGCATTTTGATATTCCATCAATACAACTCTTTCTGTGAACGCAGCAGATGCACAAAAGCATCTTCCATCGTGCGCCGGGCAGGGCGCAAAGTGAGGACTTCCATTTTGTTTGCAGCAAATTCGTTCGCCAGTTTCTTCATTACTTTCTTCGTTGATTCTTCTCCAGAGACCGCCAGACGCAAACTATCGCCGACCGGGTGCCATTCGAGAATGCCATTCATCTCCGAGACGATCTGACGCATTTTCTTGCGCGGACGCGCATTGACTTCAACCACCTCGAAAGGCAATTTTGCGGTGATCTCTTCAGGCGAACCCGTAGTAAGCAGGCGTCCCTGATAGAGAATGCCCACTTGATGACAGCGCTCGGCTTCGTCCATGTAAGGGGTGCTGACCACCACCGTCACCCCCTGGCTGACGGCACGGGCCAACAAGATCCAAAACTCACGGCGCGACACCGGATCGACACCCGTAGAGGGTTCGTCCAGAATCAACACCTGCGGTGCGTGCACCATCGCACAGGCCAACGCCAATTTCTTCTTCATGCCACCCGAAAGCTGTCCTGCGCGGCGGTCGCCAAATTCCTCGAGATGGGTAAACGCCAGCATGGTAGCAATACGTTCCTCGCGATCCCTGGCCGGCACTTGCTGGATATTGGCAAAGAAATCAAGATTCTCGGAGACGCTCAGGTCAGGATAAAGACTGAAATTTTGCGGCATGTAACCAATGCGAGTACGAATTTCTTCTTCCTGCCGACGAACATCGAAGCCGTCGATGGTCACCTGCCCGCTGGACTGCTCCATTACTGACGAAAGAATCCGCAAAGTAGTCGTTTTCCCGGCGCCATCGGGGCCTACCAAACCGAATAAAATTCCCCGCGGGATCGCCAGATCAATCTTTTCGATGGCAAAATTCGTTTTCTGAGAGGAGTATCGCTTCGATAAACCTTTTGTTTCAATGGCAAATTCCATAATCCTCCTGTACCCAATCAATGCTGCTGGCTTGACTATAACGAAGCCCTCGGCAAACGGGCAGGTACCCTTTGCCACCATTCCCTATTGACAGGTGCCATGAAACCACATGACGGGCGTCACTATTTGGCGCCAGTGAAAATTCATTGAGAAGGAAACATGTTATGATAAATTTATGCAAAAGTCGATCGAGCCTGGACTGTTGTATATTTTCCGCTATTTCACCGGTGTGGCAGTGCTCTATTTTGCCATTCTGACCAGTTACAGTGCCCTCGCCGCCCAATCGAACAGCGCACAGCAAACCCTCTCTTTGATCAACCTGGGCACCAACCTGCTCCTGTTCATCTATCTCTCGATCCCCTGGCTGCAGCGGCAGCTCAAACGAGTGTATTTACCGCTGGCTTTGTGTCTGTACACTGGATTGACCGTTTTCAGCAACGTAATCTACCTCTTCGAACCCGGCACCAATTCCACCACCATGATCGTCAATAGCTGGGAACTGGTGCCAATTTTGCTGATCCCGCTGGTGCTGATCTCATGGCAGTATTCTTTTCGCTATGTGCTCTTGTTCATTCTCTTCACCAATGGGACTGAACTCTTTATCATGTATTTGACCATCCGAGAGATCAACTACGCCACCCTGCCCATTTTGGGCTTGCCCATTATCCATGCCTTTGCCTTTGGCGTGGTCGGGTTCATTATCGAGCGTCTGATGGATATTCAGCGCCAACAAAAACATCGTCTGCTCATGACCAACATCCAGTTGGGGCAATATGCCAATACCCTCGACCACCTGGTCACCAGCCGGGAACGGAACCGACTGGCACGGGAATTACACGATACCCTGGCACATACTCTCAGCGGCGTAGCGGTAAACCTGGAAGCCATCAAGACCATGATCTCACCAGAGCAGCAAGAGGTCACCGTCATGCTTGACCACTCATTGGCAGCCACCCGCCTTGGGCTTGAAGAAACGCGCCGCGCTTTACAGGATCTGCGCGCTCAACCCCTTGAAGACCTGGGCTACCCGCTGGCCATCCGCAATCTCGCCCAGGCCCTGACGGATCGTGACGGCATTGCCACCACCATCGACATTGAGCCTGACCTGCCTGTACTGCCCCCGGATGTTGAGCAAAGTCTCTACCGCATTACCCAGGAAGCCATCGAGAATATTACCCGGCATGCGGAGGCTCGCCACGTCAGCCTGGAGCTCAAAAAAACAGGAAACCAGATTGAATTGACCATCTGCGACGACGGCAATGGGTTCAACCCTAAAGAGAAACCGGTGGGCAGCCATTTTGGCTTGAGCGATATACGTGAACGCGCCGCCATTATCGGGGCCAAACTGAATATTGACAGCCATCCCGGCAAAGGAACGACTGTTCACTTGATGTGGGAGAAAATCAATGATCAAGATATTGATCTGTGACGACCAGGAGATCGTCTGCGAAGGGCTGCAGCGCATTCTCGAAGCCGAACCTGATTTTCTGGTCGTTGGCATCGTCCACGACGGTCAAGAAGCTCTGGAAGCCGCTGAAAAGTTGCTGCCAGATCTGGTGCTGATGGATTTGAAAATGCCCGTTATGAACGGCATTCAGGCCACCCGGAAATTACATGAAAGATTCCCCAAGATTCAAATTTTGGTGTTGACCACCTATGCTGACGACGAATGGCTATTCGATGCCATCCGCAGCGGCGCAGCCGGATACTTGCTCAAAGATCGGCCGCGGACAGAACTGATCGCAGCCATCAAAGGTACCATCGCCGGGAACTCGTACATCGACCCGGCCGTGGCACGCAAAGTGTTGACCAATGTAGCTCAATCCCCCCTGCCGCCCTCTCAGCCCCCTAAGGTCGCTTTGACTGCCCGTGAAGCCGAGATTCTGGAATTGCTGGCTCTGGGTCTTTCCAATACCGAGATCGCCCAGCGGCTCTTCCTTTCGGAAGGCACCGTCCGCAATTACCTGAGTGCTTTATTTGCCAAACTGGGGGTATCCGACCGCACCCAGGCAGTCGTCGCCGCTTTACGCGACGGATTGGTCAATTTCAACACCTGACCCATTCCGCAGAGATATTTTGTCTCTTGACATTAGAACATAAATTCTATATACTTGGTTCAGACAGCCAAACCGGGAGTCAGTTTTTCTTCCCGCTTTCTGGAGGAATGAACTATGGAAGTATTCGAAAAATTGCAGGCAGTCGCTGCGGGGATCGAGCACGAAGAGGAGGGGACTCCGCCCATCACCCTCCCCAAACGAGCCGTGGAAAACGGCTGTGCCAAGGATACTTCCAGCCTAGGTGTATTCCGTGCTCAAATGGGCAGCGGAAAGACCATGCCCATGCTGAAAAGTATGCTCACCACGGCCTGTGAAAATAACTGCCACTACTGCGTCTTTCGCCGACAGCGCAATCTTCAGCGATACACCTTCACTCCAGAAGAGATGGCCGACGCCTTCATAAAAATGGCTCGGCGCGGTGCCGTCGAAGGGCTCTTCCTCAGTTCAGGGGTAATTGGCGGCGGAGCCAAAAGTCAGGACCACTTACTCAAGACAATCGAAATCCTGCGTCTGAAATACCACTATCGCGGTTACGTACACTTAAAGGTCATGCCCGGTGCCGAAGAGGCCCAGATCGAGCGCGCCATGCAATTAAGCACCCGGGTTTCCATTAACTTGGAAGGGGTTACCCCAGCTCGTTTGAAATTTCTGGCCCCAATGAAGAATCTATACGGCGACCTGTTTCCGCGCATTCAGATGATGGATCGCTTCCGCAAAGATCAGATTCAGAATCATACTCGTCCCTTTCCCACCTCGATCACCACCCAACTGGTCGTCGGTGTTGCCGGTGAATCTGACGTGGAAACCCTGCAATTAAGTGAGATCCTCTACAAGCAATACGGTCTGGCTCGAGTGTATTATTCAGGTTTTTCACCAGCACCTGATACCCCTCTGGAAAACTACCCGGCCATGGATTACACCCGTTACATCCGCCTCTATCAGGCTTCTTTTCTGCTGCGCGATTACGGTTTTGGAATGGAAGAGCTGCCCTTTCAAGGAGGCGGTTATCTACCCCTCAACGTCGACCCCAAACTGGCCTGGGCACAGGAAAATTTCGCCGAATGCCCTATCGAGATCAATCAGGCCGGGCTTGAAATGCTGCTGCGCATCCCCGGCATCGGCAAACTGGGCGCGGAACGCATCTACAACGGCCGCAAAGAACAGAAACTCACCGACTTGCAGCAACTGGTGAAGCTGGGTATTTCCCCCAAGCGAGCTGCTCCCTTCATCCTGATGGATGGACACCGGCCAGAATATCAGATGGACCTGTGGGGAGCGAACGCGGTCTCTTTTTAAGTAGCAAGGAACCCGTTTCATCCGATAAAAACGACATTGAGTTTTCTAAAGTAGGTTAGAATATTTTAGAAATCAGCATTCGCTATCCAATCAATCTGAGGTTATCCCCATGCCCCCTTTGAAGCATTCAAAAATCATTAGTCAAATGAGTCTGGCAGAAAAGATCGCTCTGTGTTCCGGGGAGGATTTCTGGACCACCAAGGCCTTTCCGCAATATGGCATCCCCTCAATTCGGGTAGCGGATGGACCGCATGGACTGCGCCGGCAGGCCTCGAAAGAAGCCAACCAACCCGGCCAAGGAAAAAGCATCCCGGCCACTTGCTTCCCGACTTCCAGTGCGGCCGCCGGCTCGTGGGATACAGCCTTGCTGCAGGAAATGGGTAAAGCCATCGGCGAAGAAGCCCAGCAAGAAGGGGTAGCCATTGTGCTTGGGCCAGGCGTCAACCTCAAACGCAACCCACTGTGCGGCCGAAATTTTGAGTACTACTCAGAAGATCCTTATCTGGCCGGTCAACTGGCAGAATACTGGATCAAAGGGGTACAAAGCAATGGAGTAGGCGTCTCGCTGAAGCACTTTGCTGCCAACAGTCAGGAAAACTCGCGCATGCAGTCGGATAGCCTGCTTGACGAGCGCACCCTGCGCGAAATCTATCTGCCAGCTTTCGAAAATGCCGTCAAAAATGCGCGTCCCTCTACCCTGATGTGCGCCTACAACCGCATCAACGGGGTCTACTGCAGTGATAATTCTTTCTTGTTGCGCCAAATTCTGCGTGAGGAATGGGGCTTTAACGGGGTGCTCATGACCGACTGGGGCGCCATGAACGAACGCGTGCAGGCTTTTGAGGCCGGTCTGGATCTGGAAATGCCCGGCGGCGCCGCGTACTTCGACCCGATTGTGCTCGCCGCCGTTCAGCAAGGCAAGCTGCCAGAAAGCCGCATCGACGAAAGCGTTGATCGTTTGCTGGAACTCATTTTCACCGGAGCGGACCGCCAAAAAGCTGACTTCCGATTCGACACAGAGGCGCATCATCAGCTGGCACGAAAGATTGCTGCCCAATCCGCCGTACTGCTTAAAAACGATGGCCCGATCCTGCCGCTACAAGGGGATCCTTCCATCGCCATAATCGGAGCGCTGGCAAAAGAAACAAAATTTCAGGGCGCCGGCAGCTCCTTCATTAACCCCACGCGAGTCGACAATGTACTGGCCGGGTTCGACCAGCATCACGTCAGTTATGACTACTTTGCTGGTTATCCGCTGAAGGGAAAAGGCAGCGCTGCCCTGCTCGCCGAAGCCGTGACAGCGGCAAAATCTCACACCGTAGCCATCGTTTGCATTGGGCTGACCGACGAATACGAATCGGAAGGTTATGACCGTCAAAATCTGGAACTGCCGCCCAGCCACAACGAACTGGTACGCCAGGTAGTTGCGGCCAATCCCAATACAGTAGTATTGCTCTTCGTGGGTTCCCCGGTGACCCTGCCCTGGCTGGCTCAGGTCAAAGCGGTGCTCAACATGTATCTGCCCGGTCAGGCCGGTGGTTTGGCCGCGGCTGATCTTCTGCTGGGAGAAGTATGCCCCAGCGGTAAACTGGCCGAAAGTTACCCGCTGCAGTACAGCGACGTCGCTTCGGCCGGCTTTTATGAAACCGGTAAAAAGCAAGCCCAATACCGCGAAGGGATTTACGTGGGTTACCGTTATTACGAAAAAGTCCAAAAGCCAGTCGCCTTCCCCTTCGGATTTGGCTTATCCTATACGCAGTTCACTTACTCTCAGCTTACACTCTCGCAAACGCGCTTCCAGCCTGGGGAAAAGTTAACAGTGAGCCTTACCCTGCGCAACAGCGGGCAAGTTGCCGGCGCTGAAGTCGTCCAGCTTTACGTGGGCAACCCCCAGCGGGAGGATTACCGTCCGCAGAAAGAGCTGCGTGCTTTTACCAAGGTATTTCTGAACCCCGGGGAAGAAAAGCAGATCACCTTCACTCTGGACGCGCGTGCTTTTGCCCGTTTCGATAACACCCGCCATGTCTGGATCTTCCCCAGCGGAGAATATTCCCTCCAGATCGGCACCTCGAGCCAGGAGATCCGCTTGCAGGCAAACGTGGAAGTCATCGGGGACGCCCCGGTTCCAGAGAGTCTGCCGCAATGGTATCTCCACCCCCATGGTAAGGTAACACAGGCTGATTTCGAGCAATTGCTCGGTCATTCCATCGAACCGGTAAAACCTGCCAGACCGGGGACGTTTACCCTATCCTCGAGCATGCGCGACATGCAAGGAAACTGGCTGATGAAAATCATGATCCACTTCGTCGAGAAAAGCATTGCCCAGGAATTTGGCGGCAAGATCAACTACGATGACCCCAACTTCCGCATGACAGTCGAAACCTCGATTGGTGCTCCCATCAAGAACATGGTGATCTTCAGCGGCGGGCAGATGTCGGCGCAGGTTGCCGAAGGACTGGTGCAGGTCGCCAACCATCATCTTTGGCGCGGTTTTAAAACAATGCTCTTCGGAGCATAACCCCGACCCCTTTTAAATAAAACAGGAGGAGCCTTTCAACAGCTCCTCCTGTTCGCATTCTCTTTTGCAGTTATTCAGGTAGATTCAGTTTCAGATCACGACGCAATTGTTCTACTACCAGTTCAGCCGCTTGTTTGCCAGCGTCTTGCATCTTATCTGCCTCGCTAAAACTCCAGGAGGAGAACATATCTACCTCGGGGCGAATATAGCAATTACACTCTGAAGCGTCGGCCACAGCACTGCGTGCCTGCATGATATTGATCATATCCAGAAAAACGTCCATCGGATTCGTCGGGCGGCGCCCAGAAGCTTTGCTGCGCGAAAGATTGACCCCAATGATGTAATCCGCGCCCATATCGCGCACCTGCTGTACCGGGAAGTTGTCGACCGTGCCTCCATCTACCAGCAAATGACCACCGATCTCGACCGGTGAGAAAATCCCCGGGATAGCAGCGCTGGCGCGTACTGCCGGGGCCATTGGGCCCTTATCGAGCACCACCCGTTCCCCGGTAACGATGTCGCAGCCAATCGCCGCGAATGGAATTTGCAGATCTTCGAAATTGCAGTCACCTATGTTCTTGCGGATATATTCTTCCATCGGGGAAGTATCAAAAAGAGCCAGAGAATGCAACAAATTCGGTTTGAGCAAGGTAGGCCAGCTCATGTTCAAAAAGATCTGGCTCAAAGTTTCCAGCGGGACACCGGCGCAATAGGCTGAACCAACCAACGCCCCGGCACTGGTACCGGCCACAAAGTCCGGGTGAATCCCCTCCCGCTCCAGCACCATCAATACCCCAATGTGAGCCGCGCCCCGGGTAGAGCCGCCACTTAAAGCCACACCGATTTTCGGTTTCTTCTTGCGAAAAAAATCAAAAATAGACATTGTCTCTCCTCCATTCATTTGTTTCCCATACTATACGTTGGAATGGCCAAATCGATGCAGAAATCGGCAGATCAACTCAGTATTGAGAGTATTCTATCGTATATTTTTCCCCACTGTGGATCATTTTTCGATTGGAAGAGAAAAACTTCTCCGGTCGGCCAGAGAGAATGAGCCTCTTCGAGCAAGGAAGGCCGGATCACCAGTAAGCATAACCGGTACTGTCCGCTGGAAACCGCGGTGATGCCCTGCTGCCAGCCCTGCCCCATTTTTAGCTCCAATGGGCCTAATTCATCGACGATCAAGAGATCACAAGGAACCGCTGCCGCCAGAAGCTGATTGCCCCAGTCCATAGACTCTGGCAAGAAATTCCAGTGCTGAGTGACCGATGCGGTCTCCTCGACAGAGCGTAAATCAGCCAAACGCTTCTGGACCCGGGTACGCGGGTCCAGAAGATCAATGCCAATCTTTTGCTGCTCCTGAAACACTGCCGGCGAAACTACCCCAGCAATATCGCGGCCCCGTAAAGCAAAGTCTTGCAGCAGACGCTTGAGAAAAGTGGTCTTGCCAATTTCGCGGTCGCCGCTGAGGATAAAAAGAGGAGAAGACAGGCCTAATTGTCCCATACAACGATCCGCTTGCCTTCCAGTTCTTTGACGTGAATGGGCATGTTGTAGAGGGTAGACAGAGAGGCGTCTGTCATCACCTCAGCAATCGGTCCAGTCTGCAAGACCTGGCCCTCACGCATCAGCACCATATGAGTAGCCAGAGCCGAAGCCACGTCCGGCTCATGGGTGGTGAAAACAATCGTTACCCCCTGCGATTGCAACTGACGCAGTACCTGCACCAAGCGCAGCTTGTTGCTCAAATCAAGATGCGAAGTAGGTTCATCCAGAAAGAGCAATTTTGGCTGCTGTGCCAGTGCGCGCGCCACCAGCACCAACTGGCGTTCGCCGCCGCTCAAACTTGGCATGGAACGATGCTGCAGTTCAGCCAGGCCTACGTCTGCCAATTTCTGTGCTGCAATTCTGACATCTTCCTCCCCCGGCATTGCCAGCGGACTGAGATAGGGCGTTCGGCCCAGCAAAACGTATTCCAGCAAAGAGTACTCGAAAGGAGTCGTTTCATTTTGCGGTACCAACCCCATCCACTGCCCCATTTCACGGCGCGTATAGCTGGAAAGCTCATTCGCGTTCAAACGAATCTTACCCTGAGAGGGATGCAGCCAGCCCAGTGCCAGATGGATGAGAGTAGTTTTACCCGTCCCATTGGGGCCCAAAATTGCAGTCAAAGTACCCGGTTGAATATCCAGACTAAAATCGTGCATTACCGGCTTTTTGCCGGTTGGGTAGGTAAAGCTGATATTTTCGAACTGCAGGATGGAAGGAGTCATCATTTTTGAATGGGCACTTTCTGGGTCAACATAATCGCGATAAAAATCCCTGCCCCAAGCAAAGAAGTGATGATCCCCAACGGAATCTCACTGGTAAACAGCACCCGGCCCAGATCATCGCAAAGGATTGCGAAAGAGCCGCCGATCAGTACACTGGCCGGCAGCATAAAGCGCGAATCCGCGCCAAAGATGCGTCGGGAGATGTGCGGGATGATCAAGCCAATCCAGCTCACCATGCCAGCTACCGAGATCACCGCAGAAGTCGCCGCCACTGCCGCTACCAGCAGCAAAGCACGCTCGCGAGTCGGGGCCAGGCCCAGAGAAAAGGCAGTTTCGTCTCCCAACGAAAGCAAATTCAGGCGCCAGCGCATACGATACATGATGAACAAACTGACCAGTACGATAGGCGCGATGGTGATGAATTGCTTCCAGGTAATGCTCCACAACCCGCCGAGCAGCCAGAACGTGATCTCTTGCAATTGGGTCATGGGATCCGCCACAAACTTGACGATCCCCAGCGCCGAGGAAAACATTGCTGAGACAGCGATCCCGGCCAGGATGAGACGCAGCACCCAGCCGCCGTAATGGACTTTACGGGCCAAAAGATAAGAGAGCACCAAACCTGCACAGCCAAAGAATGCTGCAGAAGCCTGAATTGTCAAAGCGGCTCCCCCCAAAAAGATGCACAGCGCCGCCCCAAAAGCCGCTCCCTGAGACACCCCCAGAAAGCCGGGGTCTACCAGTGGGTTGGTAAAGATCATTTGAAAGACAGCACCGGCAGCAGCCAAACCACTGCCCAAGAGCAGTGCAGTCAGGATACGCGGCACACGCAAGTTCAACACGAGCTTTTGAGCCAGTGTATCTGTTGACAGTTTCTCAAAAGGCATAAACCCTGGGTTGGGATACCGGCCCAGAAACACAGAAAAGCCTAACACTAAAAGGAGGAATACTACCAGCCAGAAAAGCTTCTGGCTGGTGGTATTGAGAAAGTGTTTCTTCATTGTGGAGAATATGGTTTTGGGGTTCAGGGAAGATCTCCGGTGAACAGAGGTACGATCTTGCTTTCAAACGTTGCGGAATCCATATTATATAACGTTTGATAGAAATTCTGGGCCTCTGCTTTGATATCCAGATTGGGGAAGAGATCCGGATGCAGCTTGCCAGCCATCCAGGTCATGCCCAAAATCCAGCGGGTATCGGCTTCATCCCAACTGTAAACATCAGTCGCAAAACCGTAGAGCTTGTTGTTCTTCACCGCGTCCAGTTCGGACCACTGCGGATCGGTCTTCAAAGAAGCAACCACGTCATTGACCGGGCTGAAGTAAGAGACTACAAAAATGTATTCAGGGTTCCAGGCTGCAATCTGTTCGATATTGACAGTTGTCCAGCTCTTGCCCAACTCAGAATCTTTCCACACCGGGTCGCCGCCCGCATCGATCACCTGGGTCGTCTGAATCCAGGACAGCGGAGGAACATTGAAGGTCACGTTGTTGTCTTTGCTGTTGTAGTAAACCACCAGCACCTTTGGTTTTTGTTCATCAGTCAGCGTCGAAGTCACACTGGTAATAGCATTCACTTTGTCGGTGTAATACTTGGCCACTTCATCCGCACGGGCTTTATTCTGGAAGATCGTTCCCAGGGTAGCCAGATCACGGTTGTACTGCTCGGGAGTCTCAAAATCAACGTAGACCACCGGGATACCCAGTGCCTCGAGAGGCGCACCCAGAGTCGCTTCGTTACTGGATTTCATGAGCACCAGATCAGGATTGGCAGCGGCGATCTGCTCAGCCCCAACGTTATCTCCTGCCAAAGTCATCTTCTGGCTGGCATTCGGATCAACGATTGAGACAAAGTCCCCACTCCCCTGTTTGGTGGAGCCGGTCGCTACCACACGGTCGCTGGCTTCCGGGAAGGTGTAAATGGCATCAGCAATCATGAAGAGGGCTTTTCCGACCAGAACAATGTGATCTGGAGCCTTCGAGAAAAGCACGGTGCGATTCAAGGCATCGGTCACAGTGAAACTGTTGGCAGCCGGGAAGAAGTTGTAATTGGAAAGGGTAGCCTGACCTTCTTCTGAAAGAACGTAATCCACAAAGGCCTGAGCCAGTTCAGCATTCTTGCTGTCAGAGATAGGAGCAATCGGGTAAGAAGCAATCGCATTCAGGGAATCTGGAATGTACAGCTTGCCAATCTTGTCCGCATAATCACCCGAGATATCACTGATATAGACGATGCCCGCATCCGCCTCATCCAAAGAAACTTTGGTCAACACAGCTTTGACGTTGTCTTCATAAGAAACCACGTTCTTGAGCACGTCATCCTTGTAAGATTCGCCCAGGGTGGCATCTTTCGAAGCGTTCTCGAGGAAAGTGATAGCATATTTGCCTACGGGCACATCGCTGGAAGCCAGGTCGATCTTCACCCCTGCCTTGGTCAAATCGGCCAGGGAAGTAATCTGCGCGGGGTTATCCTTCGGATAGATCACCACCAGTTTATTCATGGCGAAGGTCTTGACAGCATCTTCGGTGACACGATTATCTTTGACAGCAGCGTCCATGTAGCTCTTGGAAGCGCTCGCAAAGACATCCGCTACCGCGCCTTGATTTAACTGCTGCTCCAGGGCCTGAGAGCCAGCAAAACTGAACTCAACCGTCACCCCCGGATGAGCAGCTTCAAAAGCCTTGCCCATATCCTGGAAAGGCTCAGTCAAGGAAGCGGCCGCCAGAACAGTTAAAGTGGTCGGCGTTACCGTTGTTGGTTCAGCAGTAGCAGGGGCTGCTGTGGGGGCAACCGTCGGGGTTGCCTGGGCGGTGCAGGCAGCGCTCAAAAGAAGTGCAGCCAACATCACAATAGATAAAATTTTGTTACGCATGTTCTCTCCTTCGGTCTTTTATAGCCACTTGGATCAAAACCGATCCAAGGAATTACCTCTTTATCAGCTAATATTCAATCTGCATCCGATGATGGAGCAGGTTTTTCACAATCACCAGGGTAATGAACGAAAAAGTGATCAAAATTACAGATAAGGTCAATGCTACATTTAATTCGATTTCAAACCCGATGTAGATGGCAAGGGGCATGGTCTGGGTTCGGCCAGGGAAGTTACCTGCAAAGATGATCGTAGCTCCAAACTCCCCCAAGGCACGAGCCCAGGTCATGACACACCCGCTAAGCATCCCCATCCAGGAGAGCGGGAGAACTATATAACGAAAGATCTGCCAGCGATTGGCACCATCCAAAGCCGCAGCCTGCTTCAACTCCTTTTCGATGCCCGAAAAACTGATCATGGCCGATTTGATGAACAACGGTGCAGCAATGAAGGTTTGCGCCATAATGACAGCTATCGTCGTAAAAGGGATGCTGATCCCATACTGGGTTAACCAGCTGGCAAAAATACCCTTACGGCCAAAGGCCATCAACAGGGCCACCCCTGCCACTGCCGGAGGCAATACAGTCGGCAAGTCCACCAGCGTATCGACTACACGATAGATGCGGGACTTCTTTTGTGAAAGCAAATAGGCAACCGGCGTTCCAAAAACAACCGTAATTGCAGTCGTCGTAAAGGCCGTGAACAGGCTTAATCCAATCGCCTTGGCAGCATTTTCTTCGCGTAAATTACTCAACAGTGAATCAAAGGGGGTCTTAATGAAAATCGCCAGAATCGGAAGCAAAAAGAAAAGCAGCATGGGCAAAGACAGAAAATAAAACGGCATTTCCATGTTGTTGAAACGTGCCTTTTGCCCAGCCTTTTTCCCCTGCGGAGCATCTGCTTTTTGACCGGCAATCTGTGGCGAGTAAGGGATATCCATGAAAAGTTATCTCAATATTCTCAAGGTAATTTCTATTTCTTACCGCTTTGAATTTCTGCCCGTGTAGCCTGAATCCAAGAAAGTGTTGCCTGAATCTGCCCGATCCGGTAATCAAAAACCATTTTCCCATAAGTGGAAGCCGCGGGTGCGCTTTCTGCCGACCGCTGACTTTGATGAAGCCAGCCCAGGCAAACCTCTTCTTGAGCCGCGAGCAGGTCAAGCGCCACAGTAGAACCAGCCGGCAGAGCAAAATAGAGCTTCGCCAAAAATTCGATACGAATGTCTCGGCTGTGGCTGACAGGTTTTTCCAACCACTCAGCGAATCGTTGCTCCCCTGCCGGGGTAAGATGGTATTCCTTGCGATTCGGGCGCGAATCCCCCGGGATGATCACCGAACGAATCAATTCATCTTCTTCAAGCCGATCCAGCAAAGCATATAACTGACTTTGTTTGATGCTCCACACATGCGCAATCGCATCAAACTCAGTCAGCCTCTTGTAAAGGTCGTATCCATGGATCGGGGCCTGCTTGATAAAGCCCAGCATGATGAATTCCAAAGATAGTGGAGCCTGTTGGCGCGGCATTTTATTCAATCTCCGTATATTCATTAAATGAGTATATAAACTATAGCACACATGAAAAATGGATGCAATCGGTCAAGTGACCATATTGTGACTTTTGTCTCCAAAATAATGACTTTCGATTCAGGGCCAGATCATTGATTGGCCTGTGTTACAATAAAACAAAAACGAGGGAATATGTCTACTTCACAGAATTCACAGATCGATCTCGCCAGCCTTTTTGGCACCGTTGCCAAAACATTGGTTCAAAGCCAGACAGCCATGAACGACGCGGATACTTATAATCACGACCATGGCGATAACATGGTAGAAACCTTCAATCTCATCAGTAAAGCCATCCAGCAGAAAAAAGATGCCGCTCCGGCCACCCAGCTTTCTTATGCCAGCGAGGTCCTGCAAAAAGAGGCCAGCAGTGGATCCGCCAAATTGTATTCTGAAGGGCTGAGCGATGCCGCCAAAGAATTTGTCGGCAAAGACGCTTTGACCTCAGAAAACGCTACCCAACTGGTACAACTGCTGCTGGGGGTTGCCCCGGCCGCACTGACCGCTGTCTCTTCGGGTGAAAAAGGCAGCGATCTGCTTGGCTCACTGCTAAACTCTTTCAGCAGCACTGCCGCCACTACCCCCACCTCTTCCACGGCCACAACCGAGGAAGACAACAAACTCGATGTCGGGGATCTGGTCAATGCCGGGTTAGCCTTCTTTCAGGCCAAGCAATCTGGCGGTTCCAATATGGATGCCTTGATGAGCGCGCTGACCTCCTCAAGCAAAGTGGGGACGCAAGATTACCGGGCACAATCAGGCGCTCTGGTAGCCAATGCCTTGCTGCAAGCTGTTTCTACGATGGTCACTGCCAAAAAATAAACTCTATTCTGACGCGTTTCTCGCCAGGTCGTCATAAACGGCCTGGCTTTTTTTATGTTTTTTAATCCTGCGTTCTTTCGCAACATAAAAAGTGAGTCAATCCAACCAAGAAAGAGCCAATATTAAGAAAACTCATTTTTTAAGATTGGGGGGCTTTTCTCTAAGCAATTTTAAGTGAAACGTGCCCTCGCACCAGCTTCCCTTTTGCTATAATAAATAAAGAAAAGCCTCATAGAGTTATCTCGTTGATAGCTGAAACAACAGGGGAAGCCCAGTGAAATTCTGGCACTGTCGCGCAGCGGTAAAAGTCCGAATGCCTGCCTATGAGAAATACACCCTTCGCGTCAAAGGGTTGAGCACGAAATGGTCTTTAGTGCCTTTCAGATCGCTCATCCTCCTCGGGGGTGAGCTTTTTTCTTCTTGATCTGAAAGGAGCTTTTTTTTTGAATCCTTTTGAAAACAACTTTTAAATCAATAGATGCGGCCAGAAAGAGAATCTTCTCTGCTGGTGCCCTTAGTTTGCGTTGTCAAAATTTTTTTCACTTTGGCAACATGGTCATTCGAATTATGAAACGAGGTGTGGGATGGAAGAACAAAAGCAAGAAAAAAGCTTCAGTGGCTTGATTGTTTCTGAAGAAGAGACTTCAAAAAGCGAAATGGCCTCTGCCTGGCAAGGATACTCATCGATCCAGAAACGCGATGGGCGGGTCGTGCCCTTCGAGAGCGAAAAGATCACGACTGCCATTTTCAAAGCCGCTCAGGCGGTAGGCGGGCATGATCTTGAAACTGCTCGTCAACTCACCGATGCCGTTATTGCTTATCTGAAAGAGGTGAAAAAGATCGCTCTACCCACCGTAGAAGAGGTGCAGGATGCCGTTGAAACGGTTCTGATCGAAGCCGGCCATGCCCGCACCGCCAAAGCCTATATTCTCTATCGCGACCGGCGCACGCGCATCCGCGAGGGAAAAAGCGAGCTGATGGATACAGTCGCCGAGATTCTCGTCGAAACCAACCGCGAAAACGCCAACGTGGGCAATTCCCCCTCAGCCAAAATGCTGCAAATTGCCTCCGCAGCCAGCCGGCAATATTACCTGACCCGTTTGATCCCTGAAGATATGTCGCAGGCACATGCCTGCGGGGATATACACATTCATGACCTCGACTTCTACGCCAAGACCCTGACCTGTGTTCAGATCCCGCTGGGGAAACTGCTGCACAACGGATTCAATACCGGGCATGGCTTCATCCGTCCGCCCAAACGCATCGGTTCTGCTGCCGCGCTGGCAGCGATCATTCTGCAAAGTTCGCAGAACGATATGCACGGAGGGCAATCCTTTGCCCATTTCGACCGGGACATGGCCGATTTCGCAGACGGAGCTGATGAGAATGACCTGTATCAAGCCATGGAGGGGTTGGTCTACAACCTGAATTCAATGCACAGCCGGGCCGGGGCACAGGTGCCCTTCAGTTCGATCAATCTCGGCTGCGATACCAGCAGCTCTGGCCGGGCCGTCACGCGCAATTTATTGCTGGCTTATGAAAAAGGACTGGGGCATGGAGAAACCCCGATCTTCCCCAATATCATCTTCCGCATTCAGGCCGGGGTCAACTTCAACCCGACAGACCCCAATTATGACCTCTTCCAGTTAGCCATGCGGGTAGCAGCCACACGCATGAACCCTACTTTTTCGTTCATGGATAGCTCCTTCAATGCGCCTTTTGGTCACGAAGTCGCTTACATGGGGTGCCGCACGCGCGTCATCGCCGACCGCCACGGTCAACCCATCAGCGACGGCCGCGGGAATTTGTCCTTCACCTCGATCAACCTGCCGCGAATTGCGATCAAAGCCAAAGGCGACATCCAAAATTTTTATGCGCTGCTTGAAGAGACCATGACCCTGGTCGCGCGCCAATTGATGCACCGCTATCAAATTCAAGCTCATTTGAAGGTACGCGATATGCCCTTCTTGATGGGGCAAGGTCTTTATATCGAATCGGAGCGTCTGCAAGCCAATGACGAAATCGCGGAAGCCATCAAACATGGAACTTTATCCATTGGCTTCATCGGCCTGGCTGAAACCCTGACCGCGCTCACCGGGCGTCATCACGGCGAATCTGTCGATTCCCAAAAACTGGGCGTCGAGATCGTCCAATTTATGCGCCGCATGACCGATCACTTTGCCGATCAATATGACCTGAACTTCACCCTGCTGGCAACCCCAGCCGAGGGCCTTTCTGGCCGTTTCGTTGCCATCGACCGCAAAGTTTTCGGTACCTTGCCCGGCATTACCGACAAGGAATATTACACTAACAGCTTCCACATTCCAGTCAACTTCTCGATTTCTTCCTTCGAAAAAATGTCTCTCGAAGGCCCTTACCATGCCCTGACCAACGCCGGGCACATCAGCTACGTTGAGCTCGACTCCCCGCTGCAGCACAATCTTGAAGCCTTCGAAACTCTGGTACGCCACATGGCCAATTCTGGCATCGGTTACGGAGGAGTCAACTTCCCGATCGATGAATGTACCTTATGCGGCTATCACGGCTTGATCGAGGAACGCTGCCCCGCCTGCGGTTCCCTAGAAATTCGCCGCATTCGCCGGATCACCGGCTATCTTTCTACGGTGGATCGCTTCAATGATGCCAAGAAGGCCGAGTTACACGACCGGCATGCCCATTTCAAGGTGCAAGCCTGATGAAAGTACGTCTGGCTGGGATCGTCAATGAAAGCGTCAATGATGGACCGGGGCTGCGCATCGTGATCTTTTTTCAAGGCTGTGATCACCATTGCCCCGGCTGCCATAACCCGCAAACCTGGTCCTTCAGCGGCGGAGAAGAATATGAGGTCGACTCATTATTGGATCACCTGTGCGATCACCCCTTGATCCGCGGAATTACTCTGAGCGGCGGCGACCCCTTCTATCAACCGGAAGCCGCCGCCCGAATCGCCGCTAATTTTCACGAACGCGGTAAAGACGTGTGGGCTTATACGGGTTTCGTCTGGAACGACTTGAGAAATTCGTCTGGCTCCGCCTGGCAGGAACTGCTCGAGAACATCGATGTTCTGGTAGACGGCCCGTTTCTGCAGGAACAGCGTGACTTGAAAATCCCTTTTCGGGGTTCCGCTAATCAGCGCCTCATCTGTGTGTCAGAAAGTCTTCAGCAAAACCAGATCGTCCTCTGGAATCCCCGCCCCCAGTGAAACCATCCACTGGGGGTTTTTAACGTTAACGAATCTCTTATTTGATAATATTTATCTTAATTATTATAATATCTCAAAATAATCAAGCAGAGACCCAGAGTTTCTGTTCACCTTTGCACCAACTGGAGAAATTGCAATGAAACAATACACCATCGCGGTCATCATCGGTAGTTTACGAAAAGATTCCATCAATCGGCAGTTCACTGAAGCCTTTCTCAAATTAGCCCCAGCCGATTTTTCTTTTAACCGGGTCAAGATCGGGAATCTCCCCTTCTACAATCAAGATGAAGAAGGAAACCCCAGTAAAGCGGTTCTTGAATTCAAGGAAGAAATTCAGAAAACGGATGGGGCGATTTTCGTAACCCCAGAGTATAACCGCTCCATCCCGGGTGTTCTCAAGAATGCTCTGGATATCGGCTCGCGGCCCTATGGAAAAAGCGTCTGGGCGGGTAAACCCGCGGGCGTCCTTGGAGTTTCCAATGGTTCCATTGGCACCGCAGTAGCCCAACAGCACCTGCGCAACATTCTGGCGTTTCTGGATATGCCTACTCTGGCCCAACCAGAAGGCTTTATCCAGATGAAAGAAGGCCTCATCGACAGTCAGGGAAACATCGGTGAAGCGAGTCGCCAATTCCTGCAGAACTGGATGGATCGTTATACCGCCTGGGTCAAAAAATTTGCCCAGTAGCCATAAACCAGCGACCGGGAAATTTCCCGGTCGCTGGTTTATCAATCAACTCTTCTTCTCGGATAACCCCTGCAAAACCAGTTCCGGCACCAGCGGGAACCGATCGAACCATACCCCCGTGGCATCATGGATCGCTGCTGTGATGGCAGGGGCCAGACACATCAACATCATCTCTCCCAGCCCGCGAGCTCCCCAGGGCCCACGCGGATCAGGGATCTCCAGCACCTGGATATCCAGTTCAGGGGGAATATCCAATACGGTTGGGATCAGGTAAGTAGAAAGAGAAGGGGTCAGCACTTTTCCTTCCTTCTCGATGAAATTTTCCATCACCGAATATCCCACGGATTGCACCAGGCCTCCTTCAATCTGACCCGTCACCTGCTGCGGATTGATGGCTTTGCCCACGTCAATCGAGCAATAGATTTTGTCGATCAATACCTGCCCGGTCTCGGTATCCACGGATACTTCCGCAGCCTGAGCCGTATATCCGTAAGCCACGTTGGGGTCGCACTGCCCGGTTTCCGGGTCAGGCGCGGTGGTCAACGGAGCGTGATAAGTATGCTCGATATGAATCGGATGCGGTTCATCCCGCCAGGCCTGCAGCGCTTTCTCGGCGCCCTCTTTAATGGCATTACCGATGAAAAAAGTCATGCGCGAGGCAGAAACCGAACCTGAATCCCCCGCCAAAGCCGTATCCGAAGAAACCAACTCGATCTTTTCGATCGGGATATTCAAAGCATCTGCCGCCATCTGTGAGATCACCGTGTGAACCCCCATCCCCACTTCGCTGGCACCATGATGGATCACCGCCCGCTCGATCTCTTTCTCGCCAAAAAGTTCAATCCCAACGCTGGAGCTTTCCAGAAAGCCATAAGAGAAACCGACGTTCTTGTGTGCACACGCAATTCCCAATCCATGGCGGACATACGGCTTCACCGGGTCAACCTGCGCGAGCTTACGGGTCAAAGCCCACCCCGTCTCTGCCTGGTTCCAGCCGGCCTCGTGCGCACAGGATTCCGTCGCCTCACGGATGGTTACCCCAGGCGGGTAAGGAGCTCCCATTGTTTGCAGCGATCCCTCGTGGGCCAGGTTGCGCATGCGCAGTTCCACCGGGTCCAGATGCAGCGCCACCGCCAGTTTATTGACCATCTGCTCAGCGCTAAATACCGCCTGCGGGCCGCCAAAACCTCTGAAGGCCCCACGGGGCACATTATTGGTATACACGTCATACGCATCCACTTTGACGTTCGGGATCTCATACGGTCCCAGCGAATTGATCACTGCATTGCTGGTGACGATACTGGTGGTGAACTTATAGGCGCCGCCATCTGCCAGCAGCTTGACCTCAGCCGCAACGATTTTCCCTTCTTTTGTAGCCCCCCAGCGGCCAAAGATACGGATAGGATGGCGCTTGCAATGGCCGATCATCGATTCCTCGCGGGTCCAGATGACCTTCACCGGTCGGGGATGGCCCATCTGCTGCAGCTTCAATGCCGCCAGCGCCACAATGATTTGCACCGAGATATCCTCGCGGCCGCCAAAAGCGCCGCCGGTCATCGGATAGATCACCCGCACCTGATCTTCCGCCAGACCCAGCGCATGGGCCATTTGTTTGCGGTCCTTGGCTCCCCACTGCCCGGTGGTCACTACCGCGACGCGGCCAGCTTCATCGATATAAGCCAGACCAGATTCTGGCTGCAGAAAAGCATGCTCCTGAGCCGGCGTATTATAAACTGCTTCGACGATCACATCCGCCTGTTGAAAACCAGCTTCGATGTCGCCGTTGTAAATCTTGTGATGACCAAAAACGTTGGAGCCAAGATCCGGGTGCAGTACCGGGGCGTCTTCTTTCATCGCCTCTTCCACGTCCGTCACCACCGGCAAATCCTCATACTCAACCCTGATCAAGCGGCAGGCTGCTCTGGCGATCTCTTCGGATTCAGCCACTACCGCAGCCACCCGGTCGCCCACAAAACGGACCCGATCCGCATAGGGTTTGCTGCAAGGGCCGCACAGCACCGGCTGATCATAAGAATAATAGCCAAACTCATTACAGGGCACATCTCGAGAAGTCAGCACTGCCAACACGCCCGGCAAAGCCTGCGCTTCACGGGTATCCACACTCTTCACAATTGCGTGTGGACGCCGTGCCATGAGCATCTTCAGATAAGTTTGATTGGGGAGAACCATGTCCGAGGCAAAAACTGCCTCGCCTTTGACCTTTGCTTTCGCATCTATACGAGGAATTGATTGACCAATATATTTCATCTTCAATGCCAACTCTTCTTCAGATTTTTAGTGGTTCTGCCTTGATTATAGCAGGACACGTCCAAACCGTCGTGCAGATTCAGTTATTTGGAGAAAAAACGAGCTACCTGAGGTAGCTCGTTCATAGAAAGCCAGAAGATCAATGCTTAGAAACGCGCCGGCGCACGAGAATGATGATTAAAAGTACCACGATCACGACCAACAAAATCACCAGAGCAATTTCCAGAACCAACCCCGAAGGCCCACTGCTGCGCGTTTCTAATTGAGTCACCGGAGAAACTGATTTTTCGGGTTCGTAAGTGTTTAACAGGGTCAGGCCATTCTTTTTGTCCACCAGAGCAACGTTGCCACTCAAACGCTTCACTGCATCACTGGTCGAGAGCAATTCTGTCGCCCAACCCACACTCTGATCATCCACGCCGGTGATCAGCAACAAACTCTTGGAGTCATCCCACGGGGAGGTCATTTCCTGCAGCATGCCCATCGTTTGTCCGTCTTCCACCGAGAGATCGAATACATCATTCTTCAGCGTGCGCGAAACGGTATCCATCTGCACCGGGGCCGACTTCATGGCTTCTGCCACAAAGCCATTCGTTTCAGGTGTACCCACCAAAATCAAGCTATGCCCCTTGAGATCATCCGCTGTGATCGCATTCGCGGTCGTCAACTGCATGAATTGCGCCCGCGCGCCCAATAAGGCGCCCAACTGGCTGGCAACCTGAAAAATGCCCTGACGCTCCTGCTCGCCCATATCTTGCGGCAAAACAATCAGAGTGTCCTGCCCAAACGGCGAAGGATAATTTCCCAGATCCGGTTGAACGGGGTCGGTATCGAAGGTTACCTCAATCGAGCTTTGCCGATTCAATACCGCCCAGGCCTGGTTATAGTAATCTTCAGTACACACTTCCGTATTTGCCATGTGCAGGGTAAACAAAATACTGAGCACATTTGTCCCGGGCATTAATTGATCCGTCGGGACCGTCACTGTCCAGGAAGTACGTTTTTCATTCTCGCCATTCAGATACAGACCCGCCTGTGGAATTCCATTCATGCTCAGTACCAGGTAAGAACGATCCGATGAAATAAACGGAGAATGGTTGAAGACCACCGTCATCTTGACCTCTTTGGGCTGAACCCCATTGGGTAAGTCAAGCGGAATGCTGATCGTCTGGTCGCCAATGCCATTGACCTTTTGGTCAGAATAGCCCAACGTTTCCAGATCGGTTTTGGCCCAACTCAAAGCGTCAGTTGACCCTGTCAAATCCTGCGGGCTTGTGGAAATCACCGCGTACTTCCCGCGTGCCAGACTGGCAAACTGAGAATTGCGAAAAGCCAGGGCCGCTTTGGTTACCGCCTCTGGGGTTGTCCCCGTGATGGCAATGACCGCTTTCCCGGCATTCCACGGAGAGGCTGCCACCATGATTACCCCGGCGTCTTTGGCCACAGTACCCCCACCTGGCTGGGCGAACTGCCCACCCGAGATCGACAGACTCCAATCCACCCCCAGAGAAGCGAGGTTCAACCGATCCGCCGTCCCGACCAGCACCAGTTCACTGGTAGTTTTTACGGTATCGGTCAGCCCCAAAATGGACACCGTTGAGAGGTCCAGACCACGCCAGGTACTGGCCGCGCCCAGCATCCCCGCAACGGTAAAGACAGAGGTCATTTCTTCCCCGTTTGCGTCAGCAGGGGTCACAATTGCTACCTGATCCTTCTCCAGAGAACGAGACTGGATAAGCGGATAAGGCAATTGATCGAGTGAAAAATCAATTGGCTGAGTGTTGTAGGCAAAATCCACGCTGGATTCCCCAGAGATTCGCACCCAATTTGCTGTATTCTCGATGTCATCGCAAATAATGTCGCTGATGCGCATGAAACCCACCAGACTGACCCTGATCGAATCTCCGGTCAACAATTCAGTCGGTACCGTCACGTCCCATTGAGAACCCCCGGCATTCGCGTCGGTCAATTGCACACTCTCCACCGGTATGTTATTCACCTGCACTGTCAGGGTAGAGTTTTCGCGCAGCACGTCTGAATGACTGACTTGCAGATGCAGGTCCATCCCGGTCAATTGCCATTGCTGGGATACTGGGATATAAAAAGTATACGAAGGCGAACTGCCATTGAGAACAATCTCAGAAGCATTGGTGATCGTTGACAGTAGATAAGTGGTCGTTGACGCAGAAGGATCTTCCTCCCCAGTACCGGGCCCGGCATCAGCAAGCACCTGAGTAAGCGGTGTTCCGAGAGACCAGAACAGCCCTATCAAAACCCAGATCGATAATAGCACACCCCATTTTCTCTTCATCTTTTCTCCTTCTACTCTACCTCTGTTAATTATTGCTCTGATCAAATGAAAAACTGCTTGGCTGGCGATCCACCTGATATAACTTCCAGGTGGTGTCCTGATAAACCAGCGTGGCCCAATCTGCCCCATCCTCATACAAATAGGGATAAGTATTATTCACCTGATTGAGTTCACCCTCCAGCTTCGTGCTGGAAGTAAGCAGGTAACTGACGTGTCCATAGGGTTCTTTCAAATATTGCTTAAAAGTTGAATCAGAGGGGGTGATAAAACGCCAAGGTTTCCCCGAAAAGAAGATCACCCGATACCCCTGAAAATCATCGACCAGAACATAACCGGCGGTCTTTGTGTTGATGAAATTGGCCAGTGTTTGCTCTTCTTCCCAGCTCGAGAGCGGAGTATCTGTCAGGGCTGCCTGCACCACCTGGTCATTCCATTGCCCCCATTCATCATGCTGTGCCATCAGGCGGACAGTGGAAAAGGCCGATGCACCGATCATGACGACAGAGAGTAAACCTGCTGCGACGCGGCCCTTCGCCGGCAAGAGCATGAGCACCCCACCCAATAAAGCAATGGCCATTGGAATAGCAGAAATAAAGTAGCGGATAAATAGAGCAGATTGCCCCATAAACAGGTTGACTGTCGAGAAGAAAATAAGTGACCAGGAGATTGCCAGTTCTCCCAGCCATACCCAATGACGCTTTACAATTGCCAATGCCAAGATTCCCAGCGAGACCAAAATAAAGAAGGGAAATACTCCCGCTGTCTGCTCCATACCTACACGCAGCGACTGAAGCAAATTCCCTTTCAACGGCAACAATTCGGGCAGAGATGCCAACTGATAGCCGATCTGCCCGGCATTGGAATAGTCACTGCGGGCAAAATACAAAGGATCACCCATGATGAGCCAGTTAAGAAATACCCACAGGGAAGCAACGTAAGCCACCGGAGTGGCATACAACAGAATGACCGATTCCGCATAAGCCAGCTGCTGCCGGTTGCGGACGACAGCATCCAGGCCAATCGCGATTACCAGCACTACGGCCACAAAAGAGGCATCATAGCGCGCCAAAAAGGCCAGGCTGGTAGTGATCCCCGCCACGGTCAGGTGGACCCAGTGATGGGTTTGATCCCAGCGCAGGTAAGCATACGCGGTCAGCAAAACAAAAAGCTCCAGCACAATTTCACTCATGCCGTTGCTCGAATAATACAGAATCATGGGGTTGACAATATAGGCCAAGAGCAGCAAATAAGTCACCATCCGCGGCAGCTTCGCCTGGCGCAGAAAGAGGAGCAATACCTGCACACTGGCTGCCCCGCATAATGCTGAAACAATGTTGCCCGAAAAACCATTGACGCGAAAAGCCGGGATCAAGACCAGCGGCAACTGCAGGATGGTGGGCAGCGGAGCCCAGACAAAACCCACGTTCGCCAGTTTGGGCTCACTACTGAAGAAAACCTGCCAGGCCGAGCGCGTACGCGCCATCGAGTCAGTCACAAAGATATTCAGCCGGAAAACCAGATAGTAAGCGACCGCCAAAAAGATCAGCAGCGACAGCAAACCGACCAACCAAAATTCCCAGTCGAAACGTCTGGCCGGCTTTTTCATGGATGTCGAGGGGACCCCTTTTGTCATGCTCACCCCTGCCTCCCGCGCAGCAAACGATTGAGCAGCCCTGACTTGGCAGATACTTTCTGCGCATCGATGTGTAATCCGTGGACCGTTTTCTCCCAATAGAAGGGGCGCGTCATCAACTGCCAGAGAGCCCGCCAGGCCGCGATCGACATCAAGAACCAGTAGATTGGTGTCAAGAGTGCATACCGGCCCAGGTCATAGTATTTGCGCCGGTAGGTTCCCAGCAAATTCATATAGATGAACAAGAAATTACCTGAAAGCATGTTGAACATGCTCAGATAATAGATCGGGCCAGGGAAGAGATCAGGGATCACCTTCCATTGCCCCACAAACCACAAAGTAGTGATGATCCAGTACACCGGGTTGATCAGCAAAATGAGAGGGGAACCACCAATGGTGATCTGAAAACTCAAGAAAGCCTTTAAGCCCAATGACCGAAAAAGCTGCACCGGGTGATGCATGGCCACCAACCAGGTCTGCATGTAGCCCTTCTCCCAGCGAGTGCGCTGGCGAATCCAGTTCCAGATCTCGCTGTTGGCCTCTTCGTAGGTGGTCGAGTCGACGATAGCAGTACGATAATTGCGCTTGTACATGCGCATGCCCAAATCAGCATCTTCGGTCACGTTGAAGGGATCCCAAGCGCCCAGCTCGCGCAGCTTTTCAGTCAGAAAGTGATTCGAGGTTCCCCCCAACGGAATGGGCACATTGGTTGAATCTAGGCCAGGTAAAACAAGGTCAAACCACATTGAGTATTCGATGGTGAACCAACGCGTGAGCAGATTCTGATTGGCGTTGTAATAATTCAGCTTGGCCTGCAGGCAGACCACATTCGGATCGGCCCGGCGAAAAGCCAGCACCGCTTGCTTCAATTGATCAGGGTCAGGAACGTCTTCAGCGTCATACACTACGGTATAAATTCCACGGGCCGAAACCAGCCCATAATTCAGCGCTTTGGGCTTGGTACGCGGAATGGCATCAGGAACGACCAGGAATTCAAAATAGCCCGGCGGATGAATTTCGCGGGCAGCCTGAATCGTCTCTTTATCAGATTCCTCGAAGAGCAATTTGACGTCTAATTTTTCTTTCGGGTAATTAAACGATTCTACCGAATGGATCAATTGCTTGAGCACTTCTTTTTCGCGAAAGACCGGGATCATGATGGTATAGACGGGTAAATCCGCATCATCCAGCGCGTCAATGTCTTCCTTTGTAACCTGAATGGTCAAGGATTCCGCGCTGGAACGGGTCGCCAGCCAAAGACGGTAGATCGTCACCGCAAGGTAAAAAACGCCAAAAAAAGCGTTAAAGGCAATGAAAAAGGGCCGAGGCACCAGCAAAGCACACACAATGACTGCTGCCAGTAAGGCAACTGTAAGCAGCAACTGTTGATTGGTGAACGTCTGAAAAGCAGATTCATCTGGGTTACGGTAAAGCAGACCGGCAATACTTTCTTCAAGATAAGTAGCCCGATACACACGGTCGAGTGCCCAATCGATATCGAACTCGCTGGTCACAGCAAAGATCACTGGCACGCGCAGTTTCTCCATCACCTGTTGTTTGATCTCTTCTTGTGAAGGATCCGCAATGGCTACCAGCAAATGGCTGCCAATCCATTTCACCGGTAAGCACTGCCAATCGCGGGCTGAACTGTCGTCAAGCAACCGAATAATATTGGGATCCAGCTTCTCCGTACGCAAATTAATAAAAGAAACGTGATACTGGTCTGCCAGCACCTCCGCCAGGCTAAGACGGTTGATAAAACCCAGGCTAACCAGCACTTTGCCCAAACGCTCTCCCGTCCGCTGATGCGCCTCGAGAGCCTCTTCTAGCTGGTCCTCGCGGATAAGTCGCTTACGCAAAAGAATTTGGCCGATGGGTAAATGCTCTGTCTCGCCACGGTCAGCAAAAACGGCAGCTATCGCCTGCTGCAAATCAGCAACCGTCACCTGCACCGGGCGAATACGCATCCCTGTCGCCTGCATCAAGGCGCGAATGCCACGCCCATCAGCAGTATTAACAAAAGCCGCCAGGAGAACCTTTCCCTGCATCTGCAACGGTAATACCTGCCAGCTCTCAGCAAATTCACGAGTGATTTTACGAGCAACCGTCAGATCAACACGAACCTCAGACGGCACACTATAGATGCTGGCATTCTCAGTAAAATGCGGCCGTTTCGAGAAAGGAATGACCTGAATAACGATTTCTGACTCTGCCATACTTATTCTACAGGGTGAAACAGAAAGCCATCGCCATTCATCAACGGTAAATGGATGGGCGGTTCTGTCCCCGGTTCAATTTTTTGCCGCAGATGGTTAATCGCCAACTTCACCATCTCTTCTTCGGCCGTAGTGTTTTCTCGATGCCGACGCCAACCCGCCAGCAGCAATTCTTCGAATGACAACTGCCGGTCAGGATTCTGCATGAAGTAATGCAGCAATCGGGTCTCGGCATCCGAAAGATTCGTCAGATGGTTGCCAATTTGAATTTGCCCGGTGACCAAATTGAGAGAAAGGTCTCCACTGGTAATGATCGGGGCTTCCTCTTCTGGTGGCACAAGCGTCTGCAGTGCTTCAATCCGTTCGCACAGATCCTGCGGCGTAAAAGGCTTGAGCAAATAATCATCCGCACCATTCAAGAAAGCCTGTTTCACAGTCTCTTTTTCATCATCAGTCGTGATGATCAAAACAGGGATATCAAACTCATTGCGCATCTTGGCAAGCGCCGTCAACCCATCCATACCCGGCATGATAATATCCAGAATGACAATATCCACTGACGAGTGCTCCAGCATAGCTAAAGCCTCACTGCCATTCTCAGCACACAGTACCCGATATCCCTTCTTTTTCAAGTAAGCAGAAAGCACTCGACGAATCACCGCATCGTCATCCACGATCAACAAAGAATAAATCTGTTTCGTAAGGTTCATTTTGGCTCATCCAAATGATCATGCGTTTCATCTAAATCTGATTCACGGCTTTGCCAGCCACGGTTTTTCAATTTGTCTGAACGCCTTGTAAACAAAAGATAAAGAAGAATGGTGACAATCACGATCAAAGGCAAAGTCAGCAAGGTGTAATAGGTCAGCACCAGCAAGGCCAGCCAGAGCACTACCCCCAAAATCACCATCATAAGGTGGAGAAAATCTCTACGCACAGTTTTTGGCTGTCTCTTGGGCTCTCCGCTCTCGGTTTGCTTCAGCATATTCCCTCACAGGTGCTTTCCCGGTTGAATCCACTCTTGCCAAAATTAAAACAATTCCCATAGGCCCATGGGGCTAGAAGAACCCCGATGAAGAAATTTTCTTTTCTTTTGAGATGACTTGGCGCAGGTACTCATTCCTGAAGGAAAAAGGTCGATAAATATGGCGCTGATTTCTGTCGTTTCAGGAATGGCTCGACTTTTTAATAATAACACGGTTCTTTCAACCCAAGATTCAAGAAAATACTTGATTTTCTCTTGATGCAACATAACCCCGCAAAAAATCAAGCGTGTGCAGATCCATTTGCACACGCTTGATCAACCAACATTCGCTACTCTGTGTCCCTATAATTATCGCTTGCAGATTTTCATGCCCATCATCTTTGCCAACTCAGGGAAGTCGCGTACTGAATCCCGATCCAGATCTTTGATCTCATCAGGCAAAATTTCGTATGCGACCAGATAGGGCGTGATTTTCTTTTCGACGTCTTTATTGCCGCCCAACTTCCAACCAGTCTGCAAACGCTCTTTCATCCACTCATCGTGCTCACAGACCGCCAGAGTTTCGATTTCTTCCGCAGAAAATTGCTCGATTGCAGCCCTGCAGTTGTCTTCAGGGCACAATTCCCAACCCATTCTGTCGAGCAAATCAACCATCGTCCGCGCCTGCCGCAAATTGGAATACTTCAAAGAATCGGGCAGATCAGAGAAACGGGGATACTGCGGAGGATGCGCCGGGTTCTTCTCAATCTGGCGCTGAACATATTGCTCATGAATTGCCACTGCCAGCTTCTCAAGATTTTCCAGCAATGGCCGCGGCGCCAGACCATCATCGGCTTTCAACGGCTCGGCCAATGGCAATATTTCTTCCAGAACCTGACAATCAATGGAGTATCCATCTGGGAATAAAGCTTTCATGTTAAGCACTGAATTAAACAGTTCTTCCTTTTCTGCGGCAAACTGGGCCGGGAAGTTCCCCTTTTCAACCAAAAAAGTAAGTGTCAAATGGGCATTCGTAATCGACAGCGACACTTCCCCCACTCTGTTGCGGCTGCGATCAACCGCACCATAAGGAGGGCGATTCCATTCCTGCAATTCATCGCAGAGGATCAAGAGAAAAGCGATCGGGTGTTTCTTGGGATCCAACGGCCCCAGGCTAAAGGGCGGTTTCATCAGCCCATTTCGATAATAGTTGTGCAGCAAAATAGCACTGGCGCTATCTAGTACCGGGTAGAAAAAGTATTCAGGCTTATATCCGCACTTCTGAATCAGATATCCGTACCACTTCAAAACAATGATCGCGCTGTAAAAACCATGATCGACAAACCCATTACTTGCCATGACGTTCAAAAAATGATCGAGCGCAAATTTAATTTGCTTCAGGTCGACATCCAGTGACAGGTGAATTTGATGTGCCAGAAGATCAATTGGCTTAAGTAGATCGATATAGACACAAGAATCGTATTTTTCTGAATAAGTTTGGGTAAACTGTTTCTTGGGTACGATCTCATGGATCGAGTTGAAAGCAGCGAAATCATCAAATGTAAGATAAGGATTAATCTTTGCCTTTTCATCTACTTCAGTAGCCATCTCGATGTATAGTCTGAATTGTTTGTTGATAATCTCTACGGGGTAACCAATATCATGAAACAGAGCAGCAATTCCCCACCGATAAAAGAACTCTTCGTTTTGGGTGTCATAAGAAAATGGATACTCCGTTTTATCGAGGCGGGCCTTGGCAAAGGCATTGCGAAAGTTTTCATTCTGTCCAAAGATACACAACCCCAAAATAAAAACGTTGACTGAATGAATATAGTGATCACGCTGTTTGTCGATCAACGTAGCTGCCTTTTCTTCATAATGCTTCAACGCATCCAGCAGATCGATGAACGTTGTCTTTTCATCCGCGAGTGTAATTCGATAACTGTCGAAAAAAGCCGTATATACTCCTAATGCCGTTTTCTTCGTCTCGTTCTCTAAAAAATCAAGTACGGCCTGACGCATGAAGGCTTTATACTGGTGCCCTCTTTCAACATCCTCAAAAACTGTTAATTCATCGAAAAAATGGTCCACGTAACTCAATAAATTCATTCTTGATCTCCTCAACCAAATGTCAAGCCCGTCTGCCTGCTTCAAGCAGTATTTCGTAGATGAGCAGCGAAAATATTCCCGGATAAATCATTCGAATCCACCAATAAGAATTTGATCGACTTCAATATGTGTATCTACTGGAGCAGCCTGGTTTTCTTCTCCATTTCCGAGAGCGTAAATGATCAAGCACAAGGGAGCGCTTTGCCATTCAGTGAAATATTTCATCGTGTGCTTATCGATCAATTGTCCATCTACGTAATAATTCAGCGCCGCATTCTCATGGTCTACCAGAATTTCATATGCATGCCAGTTGCGGTCAATCGTCACGTAGGCATAAAAATCTTCTTCAGGCAATTGAGTAAAAGAGCGGTAAAACGGGGTCACATGTTCTGAAAGGTTCCAGCCAAACCCTGTCCGCCGTCGCGTCCAGGAAGGAACTGAAATCGAAAATGAAAGGTTTTGCCCGGGATAGATCGCAGAAATCCGCGCCCGGAATCCAAAGTACTCAATAGAATCAAGTGTCAATTCCTGGCTATGAATTTCCACTTCACATGGATAGGGATTCTGCTGTTGGCATTCACTGGGGATATCAAAGGTCAGTGAGCCATTTTGAATACCCACGTGCACATTTTCATTCGGTGGGTAAATATCGTAATAGTAGTTTTGAGAAAGCTCCAGAGACTCTCCCTCGCGAAAATCATCCTGGAGTAAAAAACTCGTTGGGGTATAGTGAAATGGCGCCGCGGTTTCAGGAGAGATCAACTCCTCCAGCGGTACCACCTCTACCGGTATCTGAGCTGCCTGCGGCAGAACCCGATCGGCAGCCTGCGCCACCCAGGGAGAAATACTTCTGCCAAACAAAAAAATGACCCCGGCCATAACTGCCAGCAAAACTGTCAGTAAAGTCAAAGAAACCCAAAAAGGTTGTGCTGTTCGAAACTTGATTCGCTGAGCCAGGTAGAAAATCCTTAGTTTTTGCACAAACTCAGGCTGTTTCTTCTTTACCTGATAACGAAACACGGGCAGATTGTATTGCTCTGCCACTTTAATTTCCAGATCTACGTAACCTGACTCTTTGGCTTCATCCGTCTCGACCATGACCAGACAACTGGCATTGCGAATGGCAGAAACTATCTGCTCCTGAAACGTCAATGAATGGGAATCGATTTCCATCACATCCAGCCAACAGGTCAGCCGGTGAGGTTTATTTGTCAGCGCCTCATATAGTGTTTTCGCTTCCTGACGATTGCTTGAGGAATAGCTGATAAAAGCATAGCCATCATTTTCAATAACCATTTTTCTCCCTCACCTATCGATTTCAGAAAGCGGCAGATAGCCACTGACGAGTTCAGCGATCTCAACAGAAATCGAGCCAAAAGAGGCATCTCCAGAAGAAACGGAATATTTAATCTTCAAAGGTGCACTCACATAGTCGATCCCATCTGGATTGTTGATCAACTGTTCACCGATTAACCTTTGGTCAAACCAATACTGCAGCAAATAAGCCGAATCCCCTTCTTCTGCCGGGAACATGACCCATTCCATCGTGTGCCATCCCTCCATCTGGAAATTCTGCTCTGATCCAACGGCTTCGAAATATTGCCTCTCACCAGCACTGCCTGAATACCGTGCCAAATCCAAGCCCGCCTGGATGTTCAACCCGAATTGCTGTGGAAATTGAGGGCTTTCCAATCCCATTTGGAAAAAGCCATCATAATTCCAGTACATTTGCGGGGTCTGAACCACCCGGTATCTGGCTGCGTAATAATTCACCTGATCCATCGATTGTGTGGGTATTTCGAATCCGGAGATCATTTGCATATTTCCTTTTGGGAAATCAATTCGCAAACTTCCTTCCTCTACTTTTTGAAACCCATCCCCTTCCACAATAAACTGATTAATCGATGCATCCTGAAAATCATTGAGGTATTCTGGCGTTTCCAACGAATAATGGTATTTTGCCTCTTCCGCTTCACTGGCAAACTTCAGTGGGACTTCTCCGCCAAACACAATTTCATCGACATACAGATTTACCCAATCCGTTGCGTAGCGTACTACATAGGTAATTACCAGGCGATTCATCAAATAGGGCTGCGGAAGTTCATTCACCTGAGCAAAAAGTTTTCCATCGAGATAAACTTGAAGCTGTCGGCGATTGGCAGGAACCACTCCTTCCAGAGTATGCCATGCAGTGCCCAGAAAAGCTGATTGTCCATTGAGACTGAGCTTTTGTGTGCTTAAGTCGACCTCTGCCAATGGGAATGAATCCGTACCAATGTAGCCTTCCGTATGCTGCTGTGCATCAGACCAACCCTGATAATCTCCAAGGCGAAAACGGATTCCAATATAAGTAGTATCTTCCAAAGAGAAAAGGTGATTGACCGGAGCGTAGACATTTTCCTCGCCTTGAGCTGCCGCCCGGGCAGCCAGATGCAGCACCCCATCTTGTTGACTGATCGAACGAAGGTCCCCCTCACGAATCGATTCGTTCTGTTCCCCAATCACGGAATAATCAAGCGAATTCTCAAACTCAGGGTCATCGAAAGTAATCCGCTTGTGAATGGCGGCCGGCTCATAATGAAAAAGCGCCGCCTGGTCAGGCTGATCGGTTGCCTGGTAAACAGGTAAAGCCCTTCGATCGACCACTAAACCTTGATCGATACTCTCATCGGTAAAGGGGATGTTGATCACCACCGGGGCTTGAGCCGCCGCCTCAGCGGCCCGAAGCAATCTCTGTTGTTCCGTGTATTGGGTATAAAAGAAGGATGCAATCCCCACGAGAAAAGCCAAAATTGCAATACCCGTAGCCCATCCTGTTACCACCCGGCGATTCAACCGCCGTGGAATTTCTATTTTGGGCACTTCGATACCCAATAATCGTTTTACACTGATCACAGTCTTGCGTATGCCTGTTTCAAGGTTCCTCGAGAGATTCACCATACTTGAGCGGGGATAATATAAAGAAATGGCATTATTCCCAGAGATATCGTCCAGTTTGCAGATAACCAGCACGCGCTTTCGCCCGGTTATTTCGCAGAAGTACTGGGTATTGCTGATCACCAGGTGATCTTGCGCCGATTTCTGCGAAAGCAGCACCAGTAAAATGCCATCTTCATTCCGTACCGATTCGAGTTTCTGCAATACCACAGTCAGATCCGAAAGGGTAGCTGCTTCATCCGGCAAGTAAGCAGAAATCCCGGCTTCGGCCAGCCTGGATTTGACCCGCTCTGCTAAAGCACGATCTTCGGGAAGACAATTGATGAATACCGTCTCACTCTTCATGATCCCTCTGGTATTGGTACGACAATTCAAATTCATCAAAATATGCTGAAAACTGTCCGGAAGAAAGCCCTTGCAGTTCCGTTCCCAGCCTCACCGCAAAATTTCTCCCCCGCCAATAAGCCACCGCTGGAATTTGCACTTCTCCGTAGAACTTGCCATCTAAAAAAAACTGAAATGAATAACGGGAAGGAACAAATGCCATTGTCAATACGTGCCAATCTCCATATGAAAACGGGATGGCGTTCGCCAGCATTGCTTTCTGGTTTTTATCATCGATGGAACATTGCATTGTTCCAGCTTCCTGGCTGGCGAGTACCTGGCACTCTACGAAATATTGATCCTCCTTTGTGTTGATGATCCTTACCGCCAGAGCTGCTGTCGTATCTGAAGATTCAACTGGATCCAGTTTAAGGGAGATCTGCAAGGCTTCCAGGTCTTCGATAGGCCATGAATTTACACTCTGCAGCTGATACTGATCTTCCAGAACTGGTTTATCAGTATGAACTGCCAGATATTGCTTGTCAGTATTGGTATCGACAAAATAAGCTCCCCGAAACTTGTGACTCTCTGCCCAAAAGGATGAATCGATCGAGGTAAATTTATCTTCCACCCATAACGTTTTCATCGCTGGAGCAGGTACCAGTTCACGAAATGAGTCTTTGGCGGCTAATGCAGTCAAGGTTTGCGGCAAGAGTTGGATAAAAATAACGATCAATAATGCAAAGACCGGGAGCAAGTAAACCCCGGTACGAATAGCTGTTTTTCTCCACAGACGCGCCAGCCATTTCTCGCTCGGCTTCCCACTCTGGGAACCAACCCGCTTCTGTTTTTCTTCCCAGCTTTCACGAGCAATTGCAACTGCTTCATTGATCTGAGTTTCAATGAGCGACTGGGAAGCATAAAAAAAGAGGTGATGCTGTTGAAAACGCAGGAGATGAAGAACCGCCGGGAAATGATTTTCGCTGTTCTGATAATTCGCCGGTAAAAAGAAAATCCGCTCCAGATGCTCCCGTTTTTTGATTCTCTGAACCACTTGAAACAGAACTTCATCCTTAGAAAAGTGATCTGAAAAGAACAAGACAAAGAGATCAATCGCATCCCAATCTACTGAATCAAGCTCACCCCCATTTTGGGACAGTATTGTGTGGATCTGGATGTCATCTACTTTCTGCAAGGCAGAAAGCACTCTCTGAGCATTCTCTTCCTGGTCTGGATGAATATAAAGGAGTACATCTAATGAGGAATTCATGGTCTGCCTCTTTTATGCACAATTTGGAATGTCGTGCAAAAATACTAAAATAATTGCCTTCGTAAACCAGTAATTCCACCAATAAGTCAGTTAATGTATTGGATATTGCCCTGCGCACGAATAGACTCGTGCTTCACATTATCCTTCTGCAACCCATTTTCTGCATAAACCCAGGCACAAGGTTTGCCCGTACGCAGGAATCTTTCTACCACCTCACCCGTCCCACCCGGCCCGTGCGCCTTTTCTCCATCCCAGACTGCGATCAAATAATCCATGTGCTCGACGAGGTAATCTTCAATTCCCTCATACCTGTTCTTCCCCTCTTGCTGAGGTAAGTGAATGATCCCTTGCGCCTGCTGAGCCAACTGTTCGAATTTGCAGCGATGTTCAGCAGTGAAAGAGTCCAGGTACTCACGCTCATCATAGGGAAGCAAGACAACCAGCGGGATATTCAATTGGATCGCAACCCAGGCAGCCAGAGAATCTGCCCCGGGGGCCAAAGGGGAATAAAACTCAAACTGCTCCTCTACAAATTGAGATTCTATGTTAGTCAAAACGGAATGGAGCGCATTCCGCAATAACTCAGGATTCAGAAGAGATTGATGCCCTGTGATTCCAATTCGCATCAAGCCACGATTTCGATTGCTCATCATCATCTCATCATTTATTAGTTTACTTGAATTTCAGTTCATTCATTGCAAAATGAAAATAAAAAAGAAGTAAAAAACCACCGACTCAATGCCTGTGAATTCGAAGGAGAAAAACAAGAATGGGTATGGACTAGAGCATTTGTGTTGGGCTAAATTCAGGGCTTGCCCACCTGCGAATTCAGGTACCCTGTATTATTTTATACTATCCCCAACAAAATCAAAAACAGTCTGGATGCCAGAAGCATCCAGACTGTTCACTGAAAAAGCATGCACTATTTTATAGATTCGGCCACCTTGATCAATTCATCCAGGCGATCCGCCAGTTCAGATTCGGTGAAGGGAACAATCACACCATTGGTTCCCTTCTTGGTGTAGTGCAGGTCATAACGCAATCCCTCTTGATGCCACTGAAGCTCAAGCCCACGGTTGTTCTGCCACTGTGAATCAGCCGACCAGCCACCCTGAATCAGCAACGCCGGAGTGCCATTGAGCGAAATCTCACTCGCGCTGGCGATGCCTGCCGGGACGACAAGATTCGCATCACTGATCTCGACCAGCATGGTGATCTCGTAGTCATCCGCCTTGGATGCAGTGAGCATCACCCATCGCTGTGAATCAGCAATCACATAATCCCGAGAAAATACAAATCCTTCAGGAAGATACTGGGGTAGCGTGAATTCGAACGGAGCGTCTTGAATATCGATCAGCGGAAGCAATGTTGGCTCAGTGATGATCAGGTAGGGAGTACCTGTCACCTGTGAAATTGGACTCTCAGTAGTCTCATTGACATTGAACCCGGCAATCTGCCGGATCAACGCAAGAAAATCTGCCCTGACCGGTTGTGATATGACCATCAACAGGCCAAACCCCAGAAAAAGCGCAGCAACGGCATACCTGACCACGAAGATTGGGAATACTCTCTTTTTCTTTTCTTCAGCGCTGACCAGATGAGAATAAAGGGAATTCTTGAACTCAGTCCGCGGCAACGGACGGCCCTTTAACATGAAATCGTCATTCATTTTGTCCTTCTTTCCAAAAACCCCGGAGTCTTTCCACGGTTCGATACAGGATGACTCCCACGTTTGATTCGGTAAGCCCGGTCAGATGCGCAATCTGCCGGTTGCTGAATTCGGCGCCATATTTATAGGCAATCAATTCCCGCTCACGAGGGGAAAGCCGTTGTAATTGTCCTTGTAAAGTTTTCACCTTCTCATCTTCTTCGAATTTCTCTTCAATCAGATGAGAAGAGGAAATAACTGAAGGGTCATCAAGAGGAATGGTCGCCTTGTATTTTCTAAAATAATCGACAGCCACTTTACGGGCAATTCCTAAAACCCAATAGTCGAATTTGCCCAGGTCATGCCGGAATCGATCACGTGACTTCCAGGTTTTTTCGAAGGTGGTGGCCGTCAGGTCTTCAGCAAGAGCGCGGTCCCCCACCCGGTACCAGAAGTAATGGAACACTTTGGGCAACAGTTTTTCGTAGCATTCATGCCAATCTATCTCTTCCATAACCCTAACTTTCCTTCAGTTTCTTTCTCTACCCATTAATTCGCTTTATGAACTAAAGTATTACACCAAAGCCAGCTGGAAACATTTTCAAAAATATCAGAGTGGCCAATAGGGATAAAACCGCCTTTCTCCAAAACTCTCTTCACTCACACTCGATACGTTGCCAGAAGATCCCCACAGTCACCGCCGCCATTCAAGACATAGCGGGAGCAGATCATCAGACTAAGAAGAACCCGTTAGCCTACATTTCACATTCTAAAATGACATGTGTTAAAATAGAGCCTGCTATCATCCGTTCTAAGAGAGGCTCTCATGTATAAAGACCACAATTGTGGTGAGTTAAATGCCAAAAATATCGGCCAAAAAGTGGTTCTGGCTGGCTGGGTACATCGTCAGCGCGATCATGGCGGAGTAACGTTCATTGACCTGCGCGACCGCTCGGGTATCATCCAGGTTGTGGCCAACCCTTCCCATCCAGAAGTCGCGGAAATTTTGCACGATGCCCGCATGGAATGGGTGCTGCAGATCACCGGTGAAGTTCGCCACCGTCCGGCAGGAGCCGAGAACCCTAATCTACCCACCGGGGAAATCGAAGTGGACGCTACTGCCTGTGAAGTGCTCAATCAGGCCAAGCCGCTGCCCTTCCTCATCAACAAAGACGAAGATACCGACGAGAATGTGCGTCTGAAATATCGTTACCTCGATCTGCGCCGCGAACGCATGCAGCGGAACCTGATGCTGCGCCACAAAGTGATCAAATTCATGCGTGATTATCTGGATGCTCATGGCTTTATCGAGGTCGAGACCCCCATGCTCTTCAAGACCACCCCAGAAGGTGCCCGCGATTATCTGGTACCTTCGCGCGTCCATCCAGGCTGCTTCTATGCTCTGCCGCAGTCTCCACAACAATTGAAACAGCTTCTGCAGGTAGCTGGGGTAGAACGCTACTTCCAGATCGCCCGCTGCTTCCGGGATGAAGACCTGCGGGGAGATCGCCAGCCGGAATTCACCCAGCTGGACATCGAAATGTCTTTCGTCGAGCGCGATGACGTATTAGCCATCGTAGAAGAACTGTTCACAGCCATGCTGCCTGTGGTGACCCCACAGAAACATCTGCTCGCTTCCCCCTGGCCACGGTTGACTTACACAGATGCCGTCAACCGTTTTGGTTCAGATAAACCCGATCTGCGTTTTGGGATGGAACTGATCGACGTTTCAGACCTCTTTGCCAAGAGCAGCTTCATGGTCTTTCAGAACACCCTCAAAGCCAACGGCGTGATCAAATGCATCATCGTGCCGGGCTGCGCGGAATATACCCGCAAAGAGGTCGATGAACTGACCTCTTTTGCCAAAGACCAGGGTGCTAAAGGGCTGGCCACACTTGCCTTGACCAGCGAAGGTGTCAAAGGTACCGCGCAGAAATTCATTACCCCTGAAGAAGTATCCGCTCTTGAAGCACGCAGCGGCGCCAAAGAAGGCGACTTGATCCTCTTTGTGGCAGACACACGGGTGATTGCCAACAAAACCCTGGGGCAATTGCGTTTGCTCTTCCGCGACCGTCTCAATCTGGTAGATAAAGACGTTATGGCTTTCGCCTGGGTGCTCGACTTCCCGATGTTCGAGTGGAACGAGGAAGATCAGAAGTGGGACGCGGCTCACCATCCCTTCACCCAACCCAAGATGGAAGACCTGCCCAAGTTCGATACTGACCCGGCTGCCATCCTTTCGGATGCCTACGACATGGTCTGCAACGGTTACGAAATGGCTTCCGGATCTATCCGTATTCACCGCCGCGACATTCAGCTCAAGATCTTCCAGTTGCTCGGGCTAAAGGATGAAGATATCCAGGCCAAATTCGGACACATCCTCGAGGCATTCGAATATGGTGCTCCCCCGCATGGCGGCATTGCTCCCGGCATCGACCGCCTGGTCATGCTGCTGGCTGATGAGCCTAATATCCGCGAGGTCATTGCCTTCCCGAAGAACCAGGCCGCGCGTGATCTGATGGCCAATGCTCCTTCAGAAGCCACCGAAAAACAGTTAAAAGAACTGCACATCCGCGTGGAAATGCCAGAAGAATAAACTTGCTTCTTGCCGTCAACAGCCAGCGCATAAAATACGCTGGCTGTTTTTAAATCGAAAACGCCTGAGTTCAGGCGTTTTCGATCGAGAATTCCCCCCTCAAGGAGTCACAAAGAAGTTATTCGAGAGTCATCTTTTTAAATAAGGGCTGCAGCGCCGGATAGAGATCATGATAAACCGCATAGGCCTGGCGATAGACTGCATAGTTCTGAGGTTGAGGCAAAGTCGTGCCAGTGATGCGCACAGACTTCTTGCAGGCGGTGGGCACATCTTTCCAAACCCCCAGTCCTACCCCTGCAAGAAGCGCCGCGCCAAATGCTGCCCCCTCTGCGGTATTCACGGTGACCAGTTCGCTCTCAAGCACATCAGCCAGAATCTGACGCCAAAGTGCCCCCTTGGTTCCCCCTCCTGAGGCGCGAACCTGCGTGATCTTCCCCAGCCCAGCATTGCGAATCAGCTCAAAACAATCTTTCAAACCAAAAGCCACTCCCTCAAGCACAGCCCGGGTCATGTGTGCCTGCGTATGCCGCAAGGTCAGTCCCACAAATGCCCCGCGTGCCAACGGATCCGGGTAAGGAGTGCGCTCCCCACTCAAGTAAGGCAAGAAGAACAACCCTTCACTGCCAGCCGAAATGGCTTCGGCAGGCTTCAGTAATTCATCGAACGAAACCCCAGGAGCCAGCGTATCCCGGTACCACTGTAAACTGCCGGCAGCTGAAAGCATCACGCCCATGAAATGCCACATTCCCGGCACTGCGTGGCAGAAAGCGTGCAGGCGGCCTTGCGGTTCGATCAAAGGTGCCGGTGTAGTAGCAAACACCACTCCACTGGTTCCTACAGTCAGACCGATGATACCCGGTTCGACCGCCCCCACCCCCACCGCCTGGGCGGCCTGGTCGCCGCCCCCTGCGACTACCGGGGTTCCCGCTTTCAACCCCGTTAAGGCAGCGGCCTCTGCAGTGACCGTGCCAGTAATTTGTGGACCTTCATAAGTATGCGGCATCCAGGCTGCATCGATCTCGAGAGCTGCCATCACTTCAGGCGACCAGTCGCGTGCCTTCAGGTCGAACAACACCGTCCCTGCGCCATCAGCTTTATCCATGGCGTAAGCATTGGTCAAGCAATAGCGAATGTAATCCTTCGGCAGCAGAACATGGCGAATTTTGCGATAGACCTCCGGTTCATTCTGAGCCACCCATAACAACTTGGGGGCAGTAAAGCCAGTTAAAGCTACGTTCCCGGTGATCTGGATAAAGCGTTCCCTGCCCATACGGCGGTGAATCTCGTCACATTGTGCCTGAGTACGCTGGTCATTCCATAAAATGGCCGGGCGAAGAACTTTTCCCTCTCCATCCAGAATCACCAATCCATGCATCTGCCCGGTCAGTCCGACAGCGCCGACTTCACTCCCCTTAACGCCGGCTAGCTGCAATACCTGCAGAATGCTGCTCGCCACCGCCTGCCACCATTCTGCAGGGGATTGTTCCGACCAGAGAGGATGCGGCGTTTGCAACGTATGCGGTGAAGCCGCTGTCGCTACGACCTCGCCCTGCTCATCAATGAGCAGGGCTTTACTCGATGTGGTCGAAGTATCGATTCCAAGAAAGTACATATCAGCGATTGCCTAAAATCAAATCAATGGTCAACTGATCCAGCCGCTCGTACTTAAATCCGCGAGCAGCAATAGTCTTGCGATCAAAGGAATAATTCTTGATAGCTTTGGCCTTTTCGGCTGAATACTTACCAAAATACGGGGTCAAAGCAGGATCTTCAGCATTGATCTCTTTGAGAATCGTTTGAATCTCTGGATCGGCATTGAACTGAGCCGCTTTCTCTTTCAGCATCAGATAAGTGCGCATGCAGCCACGGGCGAAATCTTTGACCCCTTCGAAATCTTCGGTGCGATAGGCATGAGCATCAAAATGGCGTGAGCCGCTGTACTTGACATCTTCGAGGAATTTGACCAGGTAGAAAGCCGCTTTGATATCACGAGAGCCAAAGCGCAGGTCCTGATCGTAACGGCCGGGGTACTGATCATTCAGGTCGATGTGGAAAAGTTTGCCTGCTTCCCAGGCCTGGGCCACACCCTGCATGAAATTCAAGCCAGCCATCTGATCATGCGCCACTTCAGGATTCACCCCCACCATTTCAGGATGGTCAAGGGTAGCGATGAAACCAAGCATGTGCCCAATGGTCGGGTTGTAAATATCTGCCCGGGGTTCATTGGGTTTCGGTTCAAGGGCAAACTTCAGATCATACTTCTGATCCATGACATATTCGCACAGAAAGTTGATGGCCTCACGCATGCGTTTGATCGCTTCAGCCGCATTCTTACTGGAATCGGTTTCGACGCCCTCGCGGCCACCCCAGAAAACGTACACTTTGGCACCAAATTCTGCGCCTAGATCAATGGCCTTCATGGTTTTCTGCAATGCATACGCACGTACTTTGGGATCATTGCTGGTAAAAGCACCATCTTTGAATACTGGATCAAAAAACAAGTTGGTGGTTGCCATAGGCACGACCAAACCGGTCTCTTCAAGCGCTTTGCGGAAAGATTTCTTGATACTGGCTTCCTCATCCAGAGTTGCGTCCATGGGGATCAGGTCATTATCATGGAAGTTGACGCCATAGGCACCAACTTCGCTCAACAGGTAAACCAGTTCTGCCGGGGTCTTACTCTCACGCACCTCACTGCCAAACGGATCGCGGCCACGATTGCCAACAGTCCACAGGCCAAAAGTAAACTTGTCTTCAGGTTTTGGGGTAAATGCAGTCATTTTCATCTCCTGTGAGAAAAATTGTAGTTAATTATTCTTTCACCTGCACCGGGCAGGAATACAGACGTTTTTCGATGAGCATTTTCTCAGACCCGTGGATCATGAATTCACCTTCCAGACGGATATCTTCACTGGAACTGCCCACATAAACTTTGATACGCCCTGGTTCGATGATCAAATTCAGATCAACATCATAAAAAGCCAGAATGTTGGCGGGGATTTCAAAAGTAATCTTTTTCGTGATACCCGGTTCCAGAGAAACACGGATAAATGCCTTGAGCTCTTTAACTGGACGGGGTAAGCTGGCAATTTCATCTTGAACGTACAATTGAACGACTTCTTCGCCGCGAACCTTCCCAACATTCTTGACAGTGCAGCTGACCCTGACGCTCTCGTCTTTTGTCACACTGGTCTTATCCAGTTTCAGATCGCTGTATTCGAATTGAGTGTAGCTCAGCCCATAGCCAAAGGGGAACAGCGGCTCAACGGATTCATCCACATAATCGTGATACCAATTCGAGTGGGAACCGCTGGGTTTGTGATTGTAGAAAACGGGGATTTGCCCGGCATTACGCGGGAAAGAAATGGCCAGTTTGCCGCCCGGGTTATTCTCGCCCAGCAACGTTTCCACAATCGCGTCTGCCCCCTCTTCACCGGGCACCCAGGCTTCAAGGATTGCATCAGCCTTTTCCGCCAGATCGACGATGGCCATCGGTCGTCCGCTAATCAAGACCACAATGACCGGTTTGCCAACCGCCAAAATCGCTTCTGCTAACTGCTGTTGCTTGCCGGGGAGCATCGCACTGGTGTTATCCCGGGTTTCCCCACAAGTACAATCCAGAGTCAGGCCAGAGCGATCTCCAAGTACCAGCACTACTGCATCTGCGGATTGCACCGCCTGGACAGCCTGAGGAATTCCCGAAACATCGTCCGAATTGAGAGCACAGCCCGGCGAATAAACAATCTCTGTCTGGGGTAATTTCATCCGGAGTGCCTCAACCACGGTAGGAGTATGTACCATTTTTGCTTCCACAGCCGCTTTATCCAGCTCGATGAAAGCTGAATTCGCGGGCTGCTGAAAGATTTGCAAGTCCAGCATGGCTGAATAGGTATAATCTCCATGCATATTGCGGGGATCATCAGCATTGGGGCCGATCACCGCCAGCTTCTTGACCGTTTTCGCCAGCGGCAAAATCCCATTATTCGTCAGCAGCACCATGCTCTTGCGAGCCAGATCGACCGCTAACGCACGTTGTTCGGGCCCATCCATCAAATCGGCGAAGCTGCCTTCTTCTACGTAAGGATTCTCGAAAAGTCCCAGCTCGAATTTCTTGGTGAGATGACTGGCCACTGCACGGTCAACCAGAGCCATCTCCAGTTTGCCTTTTTCAACTTCCTGGATCAGCGCTTCGGTAAAGCATTCATTGGTCGGTAATTCCACTTCAATGCCGGCCTGAATAGACTTCACCGCAGCCTCTGTAAAGTCTGCCACGATGTGATGATAGGTCTTCAGCATCGAAACCGCCTCATAATCTGAGACGATCAGCCCCTCAAAGCCCAATTGATCGCGAAGCAATTCAGTCAGGAACTTACGCGAGGCAGCCACCACCTCTCCATCAATCTCAGGGTAAGAATTCATGATCGAAGCAATTTTGGCATCGCGGATTGCCGCCTGGAAGGGCAGCATATTCACATCCATGAGAGTACGCACGCCCAGTTGTACCGGGGCGCAGTTTAATCCGCCCAGAGAGTAGCTATGGCCAATAAAGTGCTTCCCGGTAGCAATCACTCCCTCTTTGAGATCATTCCCCTGCAACCCCTGGATGTATTTGACCCCAAACTGACTGATCAGCACCGGATCTTCCCCAAAAGTTTCTTCGATACGTCCCCAACGGGGATCACGGCCAATATCCAATACCGGGGCCAGCCCCTGATGAATACCCAATGCGCGCAATTGCTGGCGAACCATGCGGGTCATCTTCTCCGCCAGTTCAGGCTCAAAGGAACAAGCCAATCCCAGCATTTGCGGGAAAACACTCGCCCCCAGTACCAGGCTGCCCGAGCAGCATTCCTCATGGAAGATGGCCGGAATACCTAACCGCGATTGTTCCTGTATGATCTTTTGCAAAACATTCGCAGTTTTCGCAATTTCAGGAGCAGTCATGATCGTGGCCCCGCCAATGCGAGTAATCTGACCGATCCCCTGTTTTAGCCGCTGTTTTGATTTCTCAAGATCCAGCTTCCCATGGGTCTGTAACTCATGCATCCAACAAGACCCCATCTGGGCGATCTTCTCAGGCAATGTCATCTGCTGAAGCAGATCAGCTACCCGGTCTTGAACAGGAAGGTCTTTGTCTCGATAACTCATAAATTTCAACCTTTATTTCACAGGATAATAACAAAGGTACTTCCTTCCCTTTGTCAATTTCAAATTCTTTAGCCTTTCACTGCGCCTGCCGTCAAGCCAGAGACAATCTGCTTCTCGGCAAAGAAGTAAAAGATTACCGTAGGAATGGCAGAAATAGCCACAAAAGCCGAGACTAAGGCCAGATCTTGACCATACTGACCCTGGAACTGCATCGTCCCCAAGGGTAAGGTCCAAAGGCTGTCGCTGTTCAGCACCACAAGAGGAACGAGCAAATCATTCCAGCTGGCAATCATGACAAGTGAAGCAACTGCCGCCAATGCCGGCTTCACCAACGGAAGCATGATGCGCCAGAAAAAATCGAAATTGGTGCAGCCATCGATATAAGCCGAGTCTTGCAATTCAGTAGGAACGGCAGTAAAGAAGCCGCGCAGAATGAGGATGTTACCAGAAAGCTGGAATGCCGCCTGCACTAAAATAACGCCGGTCAGATTGTTGATTAACGGAATTCCATAAGAAGTCAATTGCCGTAAGACAAAATAAACTGGCAAAATAGCAACATTGATGGGGAACATCAGTCCCACAGTGAACAAATTGTAGACAAAATTCTTTCCGCGGAACTGTAAACGAGCAAGCACAAATGAAACAAGGGCCGAAAGAAAGATCGCAAGAGTTGTGGTACCGATTAAAACGATCATACTGTTTTTCATCATGGTCCAAAAACTCAGGGAGGTCACGATGGAAATAATATTTCCCCATTGCGGTGGAATGGGAACCGTATAAGGTTCTGAATACATCTGCCCGGTGGTCTTTAAACTGCCAAAGATCAAAATAACGATGGGAACAAAAATCACTAAGGTGGCGATTCCTAAAATCAGGTACTGGAAGAACCTGGGTAATCCTTTTTGCAGCCAACGTGGGAGGGTAAAGCTTTTTCTCATGATCAAATCCTCTCTATAGCCCAGTAAGGTAATCAGGTTTACGTGTTAAGGCCTGATAGAGCAATGAAAATATCATGCAGACAATGAACATAATAATTGCCACTGCGGACCCATAACCCAACTGGTATCGCACGAAGCCAAAGCGATACATATAGGTAGCCATTGTTTCACTGGCGTTGACCGGGCCGCCTTTGGTCATCACCCAAACCAAAATGAACTGTTGAATTGAGCCCAATACCGACAGGTAAACAGAGGTTCGAATCGTGCTTCCCAGTAATGGCAGTGTAATCCGGAAAAAACTTTGAAAAGAATTGGCCCCATCAATGCGTGCGGCCTCTTCGATTTCTGTAGGGATATTTTGCAAACCCGTCAAATACAATAGCATATGAAAGCCGAAATATTTCCAGGTCAGGGCAATAAAAACCGCCCACATCACAACTTTCATATCCGCCATCCAAGCGACAGGTTGAGCACCTAACGCTACCAATATTGCATTCAAAAAACCACGATGCGGATTGGCGTTATAGAGCAGTGTCCACATAATGGCGACATTCACTTCTGACAGGACGTAGGGAAGGAAAAAGATTGTGCGGAAAACGTTGCGGCCGGGTAAATCACGCCCCACTAGAACCGCCAACATCATGGCTAAGGGCAATTGAACGCCTAAGGACAAAACAATAATCAACAATACATTTGTGATGCCTTTTAGGAACACTTTATCAGCAAATATTTTCTGATAATTTCCCAACCCGACGTAATCCGTCGCCGGGCCTAAGCCATTCCAGTTGAATGTACTGAAATAAACCGAACGAAAAATTGGATAAATTACAAAGACCAAGAACAAGGCTACCGCCGGGAGCAGAAATAAAGCGATAACCAATCGATCTTGAAATCGACGAGGAATACCTGAAACACTTTTTGAATCTGTGTGGCTTTGTGCGCCAGTAAATGATTGCATGGGAATCTCTCTCTCAATTTCATTATTTGGGAAAGTAACCCATTATAGGGTTTTCCGAAAACTGTTCTGTCAATCGTCAGTGTGCGGCATTATGTTAAAAACCCGCTGGCAAGTATGAGTCCTTCTCGCACTCTTCAAAAGTCAGGTGCGGGAACAGCTTTTAAGCTGCCCACGCACCTGAGAAACGACTACAAATTACTTACCTGCTTCCCACGCTGCTTGAATTTCAGCGCAGACTTCTTCTGAAGTTGCAGTACCCGCGTACAATTTTTGAATTGCATCATTGAGCGCGCTGCCCAAATCAGAACCTAAGTAAGTATCGAAATACAGCTGGAAGTACTGGGCTTCGCCAAAGCTCTTGGCGACAAGCTGCATGTTGGGATCAGCCAAAGCAGTCTCAGCACCCTTGACTACCGGAATGGCGGTACCATCTGCAGCAACGACTTTCTGATTGGCAACACTGGTCAGATATTTGACAAAGTCGATCGCTTCGGGAGAGGCATTCTTGCCAATGGCAAACCCATTGCCGCCACCCATAGCATCGGTTGCAGCGCCAGCGCCACCTTCCACAGCCGGGAAGTTGAACATGCCAAGATTCTTCACGCCCACACCATCAGCGCTGTTGGCTGCTTCAACACTCGGGGACCACTGTCCACCCAGCTCCATAGCGGCTTCGCCGTTACCGAAAGTTGCCTGCATTTCATCATGGGTTGCGCCCAAGAAACCATCCTGGAATGGCTGCATATTGATGAGTTTTACCAATTCGTCGGAAGCCTGGACGAAGGCCGGATCAGTCCATTTGCCTGTACCATTCGCGACTGCATTGAAAGCCGCCTCGCCGCCAATGCGGGTGACGAGATAGGCCCACATGTGCATACCCGGCCATTTATCGCCTTCGCCGACGGAAATGGGGGTAATTCCAGCATCTTTCAACTTCTGAACATCGGTCAGGAATTCACTCCAGGTAGCAGGAGGATTGGCAATGCCCGCCTGAGCGAACAGATCTTTGTTGTACCAGAAGCTGACCATCCCCATATCCCAGGGAACGCCATAGTTTTTGCCGTCAAAGGCATAGACACCCAGAGCGCCTGCGCCGAAAGTATTGCGCCATTCGCCACCATTTGCATCCAGATCAGCGGTGATGTCTTTCACAAGGCCAGCATCCACCTGCTCTTTCAGCGTGCCACCACCCCAGCTCTGGAAGATATCAGGAACGTCTCCAGACTGCATGACAGTGGTGAGTTTGGTCTTGAAGGATTCGTTTTCGAGAACGGTGATCTCAATGTTGACATTGGGATGAGAAGCCATATAGTCATCGGCCATCTTCTGCCAGTCAGAAAGGGCAGGATCTTTGGTCGAGATATGCCACCAGGTAATGGTGACTTTGTCAGCCGGAGCAGCAGTAGTTGCGACTACTTCTTCAGTAGCAGCAGCGGTCGGAGCAACAGTAGCTGCCGGAGCAGCGCAGGAAGCCAAAACAAACGAAAGAACGAGCACGAGGCTCAAAATGATGGTAGTTGTTTTGCGACTCATTTCTAATCCCTCTCTTGAAATTTTTTGGAACCTGTTTCCATACTCAAAACGTGACTACGACATCTTCGGTTATACGGTTATAATTTGCTTATGTTGGACCTCCTTTCAACCAAGGGACTCCACATGCAAAAGGCAGGAACGGTGGGTCGAGAGCTAACCGGAACTGCCTTTTGGCTTTGCGGTAGAATCACGGATAATCAACTCAGTTGGTAACGCGATGCGACTGGGTTTCATCTCCGGATCTTTCAAGATTTCAAGAAGCATCTGTGTAGCTGCCCGCCCCATCTGCTCCAACGGTTGGCGAACCGTCGTCAACGCTGGATGAATGAGGGTGGACTGGGGAATATCGTCAAAACCCAAGATCGAAACATCTTCAGGAACGCGCAGCCCGCGCTCACGAACCGCATCAATGGCTGCCATCGCCATAACGTCATTCGAACAGAAAATAGCAGTGGGTGGATTTTCAAGATCAAGAAATTTTTTGGCACCGGTATATCCGTCCATCTGATCAAAGGTGCCCTCATAGATCAATTCTGAACGTACCGGGATGTGGTGATAGCGTAAAGCGGTTTTGTACCCTTCCAGGCGATCAACCGCTGCCCCCAGATCCAGCCAGCCTGTGATAAACCCAATCGACTGGTGCCCCAGCTTGATGAGGTAATCTGTGGCGTTATAGGCTCCCTGCCAGTTGGTCGCTCCCACAGCAGCACACGTTTCGCCAGTACCTTGATGATCAATTAAAACGTAAGGGAAATTGCGCTGTTCCAGCGTACCCATATAATCCACCGGGTTACGGGGTAAAACCAAAAGCAAACCATCAACCGTATCCTGTACCAGGTTGGCAACGTAATTCGCCTCTTTCACCGCGGCACGGTGCGTGGTAAAGAGCATCAAATCATAGTTTGTCTCAGCCAGTTCAGCGTCGATGCCACGGATGATCTCCCCAATGTAACCTGTTCCCAAATCAGGCACCATAACGCCAATCAAATTGCTGCTGCCGCCGGCCAAACTGCGAGCCTGTCGATTGGCCACAAAATTCAAACTTCTCATGGCCTCCTGCACACGTTGACGGGTCTCGGGTTTCACATGGACATCATTATTAATAACGCGCGAAACTGTGCCAAAAGAAACCCCCGCTGCAGCAGCCACATCTACAATCGTTACCTTCGAAGTCCGTTTATTCATTGGAAGCGTTTACATCCTTATCGAAGAGAAATGACCCGCTTTTTCAGTGCAGAACAATAATTTTATTGGTTTCAAGAACTTAACAACAGGAAAACTTGGGGGAATACCGCAAATATGCCCCGATTTATGCGTGCATTTCACGATTATTTCTGCAAATACCGCCAAAATGAGTTTTTCTTTTTCTCATTCGTGGAAGCGTTTACACGAATAATATAGCACTTTCAAATCCCGCCGTCAAGTACTTTTTTGTTTTTTTTGAGCCATTTTGGGGAATTTAAGGCAAAAATCTGAAGGTTTCTTCCCTTCAGATTCAGCCTGGAACAATTTTCCTAGAGGAGGATGCTTCCCTTAGTGTTTTTGTCCGTTCAGGTACTCTTTTACTTCTGCAGTATGGGCATATTGAAGAGCTGTAGCGGCAATTTCCTGGCTTTGCGCTAGATCGAAAGATCGGATCAGTCGTTTGGCCTGGGGAATCGAGTTGGGAGTCATACTAAACTCATCCAATCCCAACCCCAGCAGCAATGGAATCGCCAGCGGATCACCTGCCATTTCGCCGCATAACCCCACCCACTTACCTTCCTGGTGAGCAGCATCAATAGCCATCTTGATCAACTGCAAAACCGCCGGGTGAAAATAACTGGAAAGATGAGCCACCCGTTGATTGGTACGATCCACCGCCAAAGTGTATTGCGTCAAGTCATTGGTTCCGATCGAGAAGAAATCAACATGGCGAGCAAACTGGCGAGCCAGAATGGCTGTAGCCGGCACCTCAACCATAATGCCGAATTTCACCTCTTCTGCCATCAATGCCTTTTCAGATAGCAACTGCGAGCGCGCCGTTCGATAGATTTCCAAAGCCTTCTCCAGTTCATCCAGGCTTGAAACCATCGGCAGCATAATGTGCAACTGGCTATTGGCAAACCCTCGTAACAAACTGCGGAACTGTGAGAGCAAAATATCCGGTCGTTCATCGATCATGCGGATGGCGCGCCATCCCAGGAAGGGATTTGCCTCATCTTTTGTGCCCAGATAGGGCACCGCTTTATCCCCACCAATATCCATCGTGCGCACCACCAGAGGCAAATTGCCCATGATGTCAGCAATCTCCCGATAGACCAGGACCTGAGACTCTTCATCGGGCATGTGATCGTGATTCAAATACAGAAATTCTGTCCGCAGCAAGCCTACCCCATCCGCGCCAAGTCTACGAGCGTTAGCGGCATCTTCAGCGCTGCCAATGTTGGCTACTACCAACACCTGACGTCCATCACGGGTTACGGCAGGCAAATTGGCATTAGAACGATCCGTCAACTCAACCTGGTGACGTTCGTCTTTTTCGCGGTGGTAGGTTTCGACCTGCTCAGGAGTAGGATTGACCACGACATTCCCCGTTGAGCCATTGATCAGAATCTGATCATTTTCACTGATCCGATTAAACTGTTCTCCCAGACCAACCACAGCGGGAATGCCCAGTGCCTTGGCCAGAATTGAAGCATGTGAAGTTGCTGAACCGCCGGCCAGGCAAAAAGCCAAAACGGCATCTTTATCCAATGTCGCCGTGCTGGAGGGGCTGAGATCATCAGCAGCGATCACTACCGGCTGCTCTGGAGAAATGATCAAGGAATCTGATTGATCCATCAGGTGATCAAGCACGCGTTTTCCCACATCCACAATGTCCATGGCACGCGCTTGCAGCAACGGATCATTAAGTTTCTTCAACTGCTTCTCAAAATAATCGATCGTATCAATCCAGGCAGCCTCTGCATTCCACCCCTGCCCAATCATGTTCGATACCTTTTTGATCAACACGGGGTCATTCAAGAAACTGAGGTGGGCATCGAAAATTTGGGCATCGTTCGAGTTGGTCTGCACAGAAATTCTTGATTTAATATTCGAGATTTCCTTGCGGGCAGCGCGAACAGCCGTATCCATCCGAGCCTGTTGTTCGACCGGGTTATTCTCTTGAGAACGCGGAACATCCCTTTGAATCTCGGTCGTGATCTTTTTGACCGGCCCATATGCTAACCCGGGGGCAGCGGCAATTCCTTGAAGGGGTATAGAGTGTTTGGACTGATTCATAAACAGCTCTTGATTACTCGTGATTAATGTTGAACTGATTGACCATTTCGGCTAATGCATGTGCAGCTTTGACCTCGTCTGGGCCTTCTACTTTGATCTCGACGGTATGATTATTCTCAACGCCCAGAGTCAAAATCGAAAGGATGCTTTTGGCATCCACCCAATCAGTAGGGGCAGTAACATTGCGGATCATAATCTCACTGTCATATTTTGAAGCTTCACGAACAAGGTCAGAAGCCGGACGCGCATGCAAACCGCTTCCGTTTTTTAAATCCATCTTTTGAATGACCATGGAACTCCTCGATATACCAATAAGGTATTATTTCAGTAAATCAACTATTTTTTGTTCCAGAGCTTCTTCTCCTACCCCAGACAGGAAAGCCATGCAATTCACAACCGGAACGGTGGTCTCTTTGACACGGGTCGCCGATGCGATCTGGTCATAATGGGCAGCGTCGATACGCGACTGGACTTCCAAAGCCTTTCCCGTTTGTACCTCGACATCGATGTTGTGGCGAGCGCAAATCTCGCGAATCTTATCCGCTACTACGCCTGAAGTAACACCGCCCGTACCACAAACTGAAAGCACCATTTTCTTTGCCATATTTTTCTCCTTGTAAGGGCGGCTCTACGAACCGCCCTTACTTTATGCATAGATTTGGAACTACAGTGTATACCCAAACAGGCCAAGGATCTTGGCCACAATCCAGGCGAACCAGTTCGAACCAGCACCAATACTGGTCCAAACTACGTTCTGATCCACATTCAAGTTGATGGCGTGACCAGCAGCGGTATAAATCGGAGCCAGATCGCCGGAGATGTACAACGCCAGAATGAAGACGACGATACCCGCGATCAAACCACGAATGATGTTCCCGCCTTTGTCACCTGTCTTACAGAAGGGCATGACCAGGGTCATCAAGAATGGGGTAGCGATGGCAAGATCAGCCAACGGCAGCACGTGGTTGCCCGGCAGGATGAGGGCCAAGATGATCAAAACAGGGATCAGCAGAATACCCACCGAGAGAACATCGGGGAAGCCGATCAAAATGGCTGCATCCAAGCCAATGTAAACATCACGGTTGAACTTGCGTTTCATGAAGTCACGTACCTGCTCAGAGATCGGGCGCAAGCCTTCCATCATGATGTTCAGCATTCTCGGGAAGATAATCATCACGCCAGCGAGAGTCATGCCCACGCTCAACACGTTTGTCCACGGCAATTTGGCGAAGATACCCAGAATGACACCCAGTAAAACGCCAATGAAGACCGGTTCACCGATGACACCAAACTTACGTTGAATTGTGTCAGGGTCTGCATCGAGTTTGTTCAAACCAGGAATCTTGTCGACCAGCCAGTTGACGGCAATACCTACAGGCGGCCACAAACCAGCGTTACCATGCGGAACGGAGGTGCCTTCAATGCCATAGTGCTCGGCCACCACAGGAGCGGTTTTATCAGCAATCAAGAGGATCAAGATTTCATTCAGAGCGAAGCCAACCAAAGACATCCAGACACTGCCGGTCAAGGTGTAGACAACGATAGCGGTGATGCCCCAGGTCCAGTAGTTGAGGATATCAGCATCCAGAGTCTTGGTCCATTTCAGGGCCAGGAAGAGAATGTTGACTGCCAGACCCACAGGGATGAACCAAATTGCGATTGGAGAACCCCAGGTGGCGGTCAGCAGGGTGAACACACCCAGATCACTGATATTGAGGTCAACACCGGTATTTCCCACGAAGCCAGTAACAACTGGTCCCAGCGTGGAGGCGAAGAGGTTGACCATTGTGGAAAGGCCCAGCAGACCGATACCGATGAACACAGAAGAGCGGAAGGCCTTGCCTAATTTCATGCCCGAGATCAAGGAGAGAATCAAGATCGCGATTGGAAGCATGACAAACGAAGAAAGCGATGTGATCGATTTGAAGATTGAAACAACTGTATCCATAGTAACTCCTAAGAAGATAATTCAACTACAAATTGCATCTACATCTACCAACCGATTCAGTTTATCCAGCCACCTCCACTTCTCCACCCCGAATCGTTGATTTCTTCAACTGCTTGATAAACTGCAAAATTTCTTGTGGATCAGCGTGACGGTTAATCAAGCGGGAGACGGCACTGCCTACAACAACAGCATCCGCTTTGACAATCGAAATTACCTGCTTCACGTGCTCAGGTTTGGTTAAGCCAAAGCCCACCAGAACAGGTGTATCGCGTTGGATCATCTTCTGGACTGCTTTTACCCGTGCAACCGCCTGGGTCAGGTATTCTACAGCCACTTCTCCAGTACCGCCGGTCACCCCAGCCGTTGCTGTCATGAACAGGAAGCCATGAGCATCTTCAAGAATGTTGGTCAAGAGTTCAAACTCAGACGAACCTTCTTTAGACAAGCTGATACCATCGATAAAATTCACGTTCCACATGTTGTTATCGCGCATTTTTTTGTGGAAACCAATCGGGTCACCTGCCTTTATGGAAGGATAGTCAGGCAATTCAAAGCCATCCACATCCGCTGCTTTGGCCATAGCCACGAAGTTATCCACACCGATACCCACCACCGAAGACACATAACCCATCGGCATGACCGGTAACTGTGGATAGCGTGCGCGAACCATAGCAGCCAGTTGAAAAGCACGTTCCGTGTTGATACCGGCTTCCCGATCCGTCAGGTGATGCATCTGCATTGGAGCCCCATCCAGCCACGGAGAAACTCCTGGGATGCACAATTCGATCATATCAACGCCACCTTCAACGAAAGCGTCGATAATTTCCATCGAATAGCGGTAGTTGGCACCACTTTGGGGTAGGTAGCACATCAGTGCACCCTGGTTCTTTTTTTTCAACTTGCTGAACATCACATCTACACGATTCATCTCACCCTCACAGCCTGGTTGCATCTTTCAGCGATTTCACAAAAGGTTCTACCTTCTCAATGGATTCGCCAGCCTGTAATCGTTTGGAAACTGCACTCCCCAGCATGACCCCATCTGCCCCTACCAAACGCAGGGAATCATGTACCTGTTCAGGAGTAGATATGCCACAGACAACGATGATGGGTGTAGAAACACCAAATTTTTCTTCGAGACGGCGGATACGTTCGCATGCTGGGGTTAGCTCATCTGCAGGTAATTTGTCTTTCGCTCCAGACATTCCTCCAGCCTGGGCAATCAAAAACAGGAAACCTGACGATAGTTTGATCAGTTTTTCCAGTAAAGCGTATTTTGGGGAGCCTTCTGGAGCAGTTGCAACATCCATGGTGATATCCACGATGAAATGAGCGCCATGATCCAGCAGATCGCGGCCGAACTTTTCCTGGTCATCGCCCACCACGTAGGGATAATCCGGTACGTCTGCGCCAACGATGCCAGCTTTTTGGCAGGATTCGGCGTATTTATGAGCACCGTAACGAAATACCGGCCCCATGAAGTTGATCGTCACCAACGGAAGGTCAGGATGCATTTTGTGCGCCGCTTCCATCAAACCAAAGGAATCGGCAGTATGCACTTCATCCCGAATTGCATCCAGCTGATGGATCTGCATATTCTTGCCTTCCATCCACGGATAACGAGTAGGAATGGCGATCTCGACGATATCGGAGCCTACTCGATTGAACATATCGACCAGTTCGAGCGAGAAAGAATAAGGCGCCTTATCGCCAGGAGACAATGGGATCAGTGCCCCTTCTTTGCGGCTGCGTAACGCAGCGAAAACTTCATCCATTTTATTTTGCATGGTTACTCCTCCACCACCACACAAACTACGCTGGAATCCCCTTTCGCAAATTCATTGATCGGTGCCACTGTTTCAACTCGCTTGATAGAGCCAGCTTCCCAGGCATGGACGATTTCGGGGCTGAGCACAAATTCCTTTTTGCCAACCGTCGTAACAGCGGTATAAGTCCCAAGATAGCAATCTTCGCGCTGAGAATCCGCTTTGGGTTCATAAGAAGACAATTGCATTCCATTGCCCTTTGCGCCAAGCAACCCGGCCAGGGTTAAACCAGAAACTGCGGGAGCAGCAAAAGCCAACTTCTTGCCGGCAAATTTCTTTTCAGCCGCAGCGATCATTTTCTTGGCAGCCAGAGAAGCGAAGAAACTGGTGATCGCCGGGAAAGGCGCCGGGCCAGAATGAGTATGAACTGGCATCCACATGTACTTCATCGGATTGGCAATATATTTCTGAAAAGAATACATATCGGGGTCATCGAACAATTCGCGGCACTGTACAGTGTTAACAGCCGCCCCAGAATCCAACAGCAGCTTGACCAGTGCTTCATTCGATCCAGTTTTGACATCCAACCAGATCGAAAGATGCAGCCCAAGTGCATGGCAGAAATCAGAGATCAGTTTGGCTTCTTCGGCATCATAAGCCCCGGCCACCACTTCGCGAGCCGTTTCCTTGGCCAGTAAAGCATATCCAGAAGCAATCTCGCGGCGAACAGGGGATTGCAGTGAGAAAACGTGCTGTGATTGTGTGGAGGCAAAAGACTCAGCGGATACTTCTACCTGCGCCAACTCATCCACCTTTTTCGCGAATGAGGAGTCCATTACCCACTTGCTCGCACTCGCAGTTAACTCATCGAGCGCGGGGGTCATTGGATCCGGTACAAAGAACCCGCCCCATTTGCCAAAATAGGATTGCAACACCTTGCTTGATTCAGCCATTTCTATTTTTCCTTTCCTTTCCAATCTTGAAATTTTATAAACACTGATTGAGGAAGTCAGCCAATGCTTGCTGATTGTGAATGTCAAGGATTTTTTTCATCAGATCGGGTTTGCTCAAGAGGCCCATCAGCTTTTTCAGCCAGGTTACCTGAAAAGCTGGCTCTTTCATTGCCAGCATGAAAACGATGCGCACGTCAAGGATCTCATCCGGGTCGGCCATGTTGTGAAATTTGACCGGTTCAGGGAGCACACACACCACCATTGCAGAACACAGCACATACGCTGCATCTGTATGCGGTATCGCCGCAGCAATCTCGCCAATCGGTAAACCCGTAGGATATTCTTTTTCGCGTTTTAGAATCGCCTCAATGAAGCCTGTTTTCACCCAGTCACGATCGACCAGTTGCTGCCCCATTGTGCGAATTAATTCTTCGTTGGAGTTTACCTTCAGGCCCAAAAGCATCAGGCCTGAGTCGATAACCGGATTATTTGAGTTTGCGATGTTATTCGGTGTCATTTCCACACTAATTTCTCCCGGAGTAAAATTCAAATTCCTGTTTGATCTTCTTGACATCTTTCTCGGTCAACAAAGGGTTGACCGTGATCGATTTGATATTGCGAGCGCTCACCTGAGCAGAGCTGATGATGGCATCTACTTCATTCGAATCTACGTTATTGATGTCGCGCAGCGAGATCACTTCTTTGATCTCGATTTCAGGCAATTCCACACGCAGCCGCGATACCAGCATCCAGACTGTTACCCCGCCGCTGGGGCACGCCACCACTACCCGAGGCACAGAAACCTTTTTCTTCACGCTCTTATTCAATTCAAGAGCCAGAGCTACATACATGGTAATGTAGGCAATTTCATCCATCGGCAGCGGCGGGCCTGCCTCATCCCACACTTCATCAATCGCCTTAGAAGTCGCCTGCCATAACAGGGGATAAGCCTTGCGGGTTTCTTCAGTGAGATTATTTTGGATAGGCAAGTCGAATTTCATGCGGATGACCACCCGCGAAAGATGGTCCGCCAGTTGCGAGACCACCATCGAATTGGTCAAATCAGAACCCAGATAGTCGCCAATTTTTTTGAACAGTTCAAGAGCAAGCTGTCGGGTCTTTTCTTGAGGATTGATAACGCTCTGGGATTCATCAAGGTTGGTAAATGTGCCGCGAGCCGTCATCACTTCCAAAGTGAACTGAGCCAGTTCAGGTTCAGAGAAATTGAGGTGTTTTTTCTCAAGCAGGCGGCAAATAATATCCTGCACGACCTTATATTCGGGGCGAGTCGAAAGATAATGGATTCGCTCATCCGAAATTTGGATAAAGTGTTTCTCTTTGATACGTTGATTGGCAATGACCCAATACAGCGTCAGGGTCAAGTGATCTCCATCCGCGAACTTGGCATTCAGTTCATTTTCGATCAATGAAATGAAATTCCAACCGTCATTCAACCCCCATTCCATCATGCGCGAAAGAATGTAATCAGACGCCTGCGGCAGGTCATAACGAGATTTCCCATCGCCTTTCACTTCCCACAAGGCCAGCTTGATCAATTCCGCCTCGAGATCTGATTCATAGAACAACGAGATCAAAGCGTGGCGGATATCATTTTCGCGGCCTTGAATCACCACTCCGACTCGCGGGCGCCGTGAAAGAAAGATGTCACGCTGGTTCAGCCAGTCTTCCACGCGGTTCAGATCATGAGTCATGGTCGACTTAGAAATTTGCAAGCGATAACGGATCTGACTTTCAGAGAACTGGTCAGTCTGGCTGAGCAGATCAAAAAGGATCAACCGCTGTCGATCCTTTAATGTGTATAGTGTATCTTTTTGAAAAGACTGGAATGCAGCAACAATCTGTTGTTTGGTTTCGACCGGACATACCAGCAACAGCCCAAATTTGGGTTTGCAATCAATTTCGACCTGATAACTCTTGAGCCAGCTATTGATCGCGGGAATGTTCTGCCGAATCACCCGCGCGGAAACCCCAATGGAATTACCAATCACTTCCGCCGAAACCGGGCCGGATGCATCGAGTAGATATTGGAGGATTGCCAATTGTCTCGAGTTAAGTATGTCCATGAGTTTTCTCACTTTCATTATAGAAATTTGAATTACCGGTGCTAATGGCTCCAGGCTGAAATTGTCACAATCAGCCAGTTTGATTATGACAAATCGGATTCATTCGTCAAAATAGGCATAAACAAATTTTCGCCAAAAAGGAATAATCCTCCACACGTCACCTGGTCGATGATATGGCAAGAAAAGAACTATTTCTTTTTAATCCGCCTGAAAACCTGCTGCTTTGATCTTAACACTATCTTAACCCCAGCGGCGATATAAATTCATTTGCTTATGGAGGAAAAATGATGGATCTTTTATTACTGCTGTTCCTGTTCATCTTCTTTGGAATTTCGTTTTTGTTGATCCGTGGCATCGAAAAGATCAGGGAGTAGCCCAATGAATCTGCTTTATTGGATTGCTGGTGGAATTGCCATACTCTTGTTGATCTATCTTTTCTTGGCTTTACTCAAACCGGAGAAATTCTAATGACACTTATTGGTTGGTTACAAATTATTCCTTTCTTTGTCATATTGGTCGTGCTGGTAAAACCAGTGGGAAGCTATATGGCTCGTGTCTTTCAAGGGGAACGAAATCTTCTTTCACCTGTAGTCGCGCCAATTGAACGGTTAATTTACCGTTTCACCAGAACCGACCCTGACGAAGAGATGGATTGGAAAACCTATGCCATTGCGCTCTTGATCTTCAGCCTGTTGGGAATTCTGTTTCTCTTTCTTCTTCAACGAATCCAAGCAATTCTGCCGTTGAATCCGAATCAGCTTCCACAAGTTCCTGCGGCTACTGCATTTAATACTGCCGTCAGCTTTGTGACCAATACCAACTGGCAAAATTACAGCGGGGAATCCACCCTCTCTCTGTTGACCCAGATGCTCGGACTGACGGTACAGAACTTTATTTCTGCTGCAGCGGGAATTGCCATTGCAATTGCACTGAGTCGTTCATTTGCCCGCCATAGCACAAAAACACTGGGCAATTTTTGGGTGGATCTTACCCGCAGCATCTTGTACGTTTTACTCCCTTTATCGATTCTGCTTTCACTATTGCTCATTTCTCAAGGGGCAGTGCAAACTTTTTCAGGATCAGTAAAAGCGACTTTGCTCCAGCCATACACTGCTCCAGATGGGCAGATCATCACCAGCCAGACGATAGCGTTAGGACCGGTGGCATCGCAGGTAGCGATCAAACATCTGGGAACAAATGGCGGCGGATTCTTCAACGCCAATGCGGCTCATCCTTTCGAAAACCCGAACAGCCTCACGGATTTCTTGCTGGTGTTGGCTGAGGCCTTAATCCCGGCGGCCCTGACCTATACCTTCGGCAAGATCGTGGGAGAACCTCGGCAGGGTTGGACACTTTTAGTCGCCATGCTCATTTTGCTGGCCATTTTTGTGGGCTGTACTTACGCTGTCGAAGCACAGGGAAACCCAATGCTTGCCAAATTGGGGATCGATCAAACTGCTTCAGCCAGCAACCCGGGTGGAAATATGGAAGGAAAAGAAACGCGTTTTGGCATTGCCCGCTCATCATTATTTGCTGTAGTCACCACCTCGACTTCTACCGGAGCGGTAGACAGCATGCATGATTCTTATCTTCCCCTCTCAGGAATGATCTTACTGCTGATGATGCAGCTCGGCGAAGTCGTACTGGGCGGTGTAGGTTCTGGTCTCTATGGCTTGTTGATCTTTGTCATCGTCGCAGTATTCGTTGCTGGATTAATGGTTGGGCGCACCCCAGAATACCTGGGGAAGAAAATCGAACCCTTCGAGATGAAAATGGCCGCGTTGGTAATTCTCATCATGCCGTTGGCGGTGCTGGGCTTGACAGCCCTCGCCGTCGTTACTCCCGCCGGGCAATCAGGGGTAACCAACCCAGGAGCACACGGTTTCAGTCAGATCCTCTACGCCTTCACTTCACAGACCAATAACAACGGCAGTGCCTTCGCTGGTCTGGCTGGGAACAGTCTCTTTTACAACTTTTGGGGAGCATTGGCCATGCTGATCGGTCGTTTCTGGTTAGCAATTCCTACTCTAGCGCTGGCGGGTTCGTTAGCTGCCAAAAAGAAAGCAGTGGCTGGCGCTGGAACTCTCTCCACCACATCTGCCCTTTTTGTAATCTGGCTGATTGCGATCATCCTGATCGTGGGTGCCCTGAATTTCGTTCCTGCCCTGGCACTTGGCCCTGTTATCGAACATCTTGTCTTAATAGGTAAATAGAATGAAAAATGTTCAGTTGAAATCAATTTCTCTTCGCAGAGAACTTTATCGTAATGCAATTCGAGATTCCTTCCGCAAACTCGATCCACGTCAAATGATCCATAATCCGGTCATGTTCGTCGTTGAAATCGGCAGCGTATTGACCATTATCTTGTGGCTTGAGTCACTTGGGGGGAAGGGAGAAGCTTCTCCTTTGTTTATTGGCTCAATTTGTCTGTGGCTGTGGTTTACTGTGCTCTTTGCCAATTTTTCAGAAGCACTCGCTGAAGGACGCGGAAAAGCCCAAGCTGAAGCTCTACGACAGACTCGCAAAGATACCAATGCAAAAATAATCCGCGCTCTCCCTGCCAAAGGAGAACGGCCAGGGAAGTATTCGGTCGTGTCCTCGGCTGTTTTGAAGCAGGGAGACCTGTATCTGGTAGAAGCTGGAGACATTTTGCCTGCAGATGGTGAAATTATTGATGGAATTGCTTCAGTTGATGAATCTGCCGTAACGGGAGAATCAGCCCCGGTGATCCGCGAATCAGGCGGTGACCGCAGTGCAGTGACTGGAGGAACGCGAATTCTATCCGATTGGGTGGTCGTTAAAGTCTCCGCCAACCCCGGAGAAGGGTTTCTTGATCGGATGATCAGTCTTGTCGAAGGAGCCAAACGGCAAAAAACGCCTAATGAAATTGCGTTGAGCATTTTACTGGCTTCATTCACCATCATCTTTCTGGTCGTTTGTGTTACTTTGCTGCCTTACTCACTTTATAGCATTCACCTGGCAGGCAAAGGAACCCCAATCACCATTACAGTGTTGATTGCTTTGCTCGTCTGCCTGATCCCTACCACCATAGGCGGGCTGCTTTCTGCGATTGGAATCGCAGGTATGGATCGATTGATCCAACGCAATGTGATCGCCATGTCTGGACGTGCGGTTGAAGCGGCTGGTGACGTTGATGTGCTGATGCTTGATAAAACCGGCACAATCACATTAGGGAACCGCCAAGCCGTTGAATTCATCCCGGTTGGTAACACCCGTGTAGAAGAACTGGCAGATGCAGCCCAGCTTTCTTCACTGGCAGACGAGACACCAGAAGGGAGATCCATCGTCATTCTGGCCAAAGAGAAGTACGGCTTACGCGGACGTACCTTAACCCCAACCGCTGCAGCACCGCAAGGGATGAGTTTCATTCCTTTCACTGCACAGACCCGGATGAGTGGAGTTGATTTCGATGGAATCCAGATCCGCAAAGGTGCTCCGGATGCGATGTTCGCTTATCTGGAAAACTGCGGATATACAGAACACCTGGAACAACTCCACCAGAAAGTTGATTCCATCGCTCGCAGCGGCGGGACTCCTTTGATCGTAGTCGAAAACGGGAATCCGTTAGGAATCATCCACCTCAAAGACATTGTCAAAGGCGGGCTGAAAGATCGTTTTGCCCAGCTGCGCCGAATGGGGATCAAAACCGTCATGATTACCGGTGATAATCCGCTGACCGCTGCAGCAATCGCTGCCGAGGCCGGAGTAGATGACTTTCTGGCGCAGGCCACCCCCGAAAAAAAGCTGGCATTGATTCGCCAATACCAGAACAGCGGCAAGCTGGTCGCCATGACTGGAGATGGAACCAATGACGCCCCAGCACTGGCGCAGGCAGATGTAGCCGTTGCCATGAATACCGGAACACAACCTGCACGGGAAGCAGCCAATATGGTTGATCTTGATAGTAACCCCACAAAACTAATCGAGATTGTGGAGATTGGGAAACAACTGCTGATGACCAGGGGATCATTGACCACGTTTAGCATTGCGAATGATGTCTCAAAGTACTTTGCCATTATCCCCGCCGCGTTTGCATCCACGTACCCGCAATTGCAGGTATTGAATTTTATGCATCTGGCGACTCCAGAAAGCGCAATTCTGTCAGCAGTGATCTTCAACGCCCTGATCATTATTGTTTTGATCCCTCTTGCCCTGAAAGGTGTACCCTACCGGGCAGTGGGAGCAGCTCAATTGCTCCGAGATAATTTGTTGATCTATGGTCTGGGCGGTCTGATTGCGCCCTTTATCGGTATCAAACTGATCGATCTCTTGCTCTCAGCCTGCGGATGGATCTACTAAGAAAGCGATCAAAAGGAGAAAAATGAAATCCTTTCATGCTTTATTGCGATGGTTACCCTGTTATCTTCTGATCGCAGCAACGATTCTGGCCTGCTATTGGGAAGAGAATCTTCCCCTTTCCTACCCTCAGCATGCCTTTCTCTGGATCGCTACGCTAATCATTTCTGGAATTCTCCTTAGCCGCTGGATCACCGCCAACGAATGCAACTTACTCGTCAATTCTCACCTGACTGACCCCTCCAGTCACGAGCGATTTCTTACCAGATCCATTATCAGCAAAGACTCACATTTGGAGCAAAAATGATTCGACAGCTTAAACCAGCCATACTCTTTTTAACAATTTTCGTTTTCATGACCGGGTTGCTTTACCCAGCTTTGATCACCGGGTTAGCACAAATCTTCTTCCCGATACAAGCCAATGGCAGCCAGATCGTGAAAAATGGTGAGGTGGTCGGTTCGGTACTGATTGGCCAGCAATTTGATCAATCTCAATATTTCTGGGGTCGGCCGTCAGCGACAAGTGGAACGCCTTACAACGCTTCCGCCTCTGGAGGTTCAAATTATTCGGCACTCAATCCTGCTCTGGTCGCTGAAGTAAAAAACCGACTCGCAGAATTGAAAAGCGCTGATCCACAAAACATTTTACCAATTCCAGTTGACCTGGTAACTTCTTCAGCCAGCGGTCTTGACCCTGATATCAGTTTGGAAGCCGCGGCTTATCAGGCTAATCGGGTAGCTCAAGCCAGGAATTTACCGTTGTCAAAAGTTCAGGAGTTGATTAGGCAGTATACACAACCTCGTTTGCTTGGATTTCTGGGTGAACCAACAGTCAATGTGCTGCAATTGAATTTAGCCCTCGATCAGCTAAAATAAAGATATGACGAATACAGAAAATCGTCCCAATCCCGATCAACTTCTTGCCAAAATCCAGGCAGAAGAGACCAGCTCCCACCGTGGCAAGCTGAAGATATTTTTGGGTTATGTGGCTGGGGTTGGAAAAACCTATGCCATGCTTGAAGCTGCCCATCAGCGCCGCGAAGAAGGAATCGACGTTGTGATCGGATACGTCGAGACTCACGGCCGCAAAGAGACTGATAATCTGGTTCAGGGACTGGAATTACTTCCCCGTAAACAGACCGATTACCGCGGCACTCACCTCGAGGAAATGGATATCGATGAGGTCATTGCCCGGCATCCCCAACTGGTCCTGGTGGATGAGCTAGCACATACGAATGTTCCTGGCTCGCGCCACCCTAAGCGTTATCAAGATGTCGAAGAGATCCTGGCCTCAGGTATCGACGTTTATTCAACAGTCAATATCCAGCATCTTGAAAGTCTTTCAGATGTAGTGCAGCAGATTACTGGCGTCCTTGTCCGCGAAAAGATCCCGGATCGTTTGCTGGACGAGGCAGATGAAATCGAATTGATCGATCTGCCCACTGACGAACTTTTGAAACGTTTGCGTGATGGGAAAGTATACATTTCGGATCAGGCAATGCGTGCATTGGAAAAATTCTTCCGCAAGGGCAATTTAACTGCCCTGCGTGAACTTTCCCTGCGGCGAGCTGCAGACCGGGTAGATACCCAGATGCTTGATTACATGCAGACTAAATCCATTCCCGGACCGTGGCCGGCCGGAGAAAAGATCTTGGTGTGCATCAGTTCGCATCCCATGGGAGAGCGGTTGATCCGTTCTGGAAGACGTCTGGCAGATGACCTCAATGCAGAGTGGTATGTCCTTTTCGTCGAGACCCCGCAACACTACCACATGCCAATCGAAAATCGTCTGCGAGTACAGCACTTTCTCACCCTGGCAGAAGAAATGGGAGCAAAGGTAAGCAGTACTTCGGGAGAAGACGTTGCTTCGGCGGTCATCGAGTTTGCGCGGGAGCATAACATTACCAAGATCATTGCCGGGAAGCCTTATCGCCCACGCCTGACTGAGATCATCCGCGGTTCAGTCATTGATCAGATCATTCATAACAGCGGCAAGATCGATGTTTACGTGGTCAGTGGACAGGAACTGGGCACAAAAAAAACAATTCCTCATCCAAAAGCTAAGCCAGCTTTCTGGCGTTATGGTCTCAGTCTGCTCATGGTGGCTCTGGTTACTATACTCGGACAGCCACTAAAGAATATCCTTGACCCCACCAATCTAGTCATGGTCTATCTATTGGCAGTTGTCATTGCAGCCGTATATCTGGGACGCGGGCCAGCCATTTTGGCCTCAATCGTCAGCGTTCTGGCTTTTGATTTCTTCTTCATCAATCCCATTTTTACCTTCACGGTCAATGACACTCAATATGTTCTCACTTTTATCGGTTTACTGGCTGTTGGTTTGATCATTAGCAGTTCTGCCGCCTTACTGCGCGATCAGATCGAAGCGATGAAACGAAAAGACCGGCAAACCCAATCTCTGCTCACGTTAAGCCGAGAACTGACGGCTGCCCTTTCACTCGATCAAGTGTTAAGAATCGCTGTGCATTCCTGTGAATCTCTTTTCAACCGCGAAAGTGTGATCTTGATTCCACACAGTGACCAGCTTGAAATTCAGATGTCCACCCCAGGGCTGACGATGGATTCGAATGAAATGGCAGTGGCAGAATGGGCAATCAAACACCGTCAACCAGCCGGGCGGGGAACCGATACTTTACCTGCAGCATCAATCCGGTTTATCCCTCTTTTGACAGCCAATGGGCCAGTCGGAGTGCTGGGGATTAAGCCCCACTCGGATGAATCCAGTTTAACCACAGAGCAACGCACCTTACTTGAAGGGTGTGCCAATCTGGCAGCTCTGGCAATCGAACGCGCCTTACTGGCTGAATCGGCTGCCCAAAGTGAAATGCTACGCAACACCGAAAAATTACAATCTGCTCTGCTCAATTCTATCTCTCACGAATTGCGTACCCCACTTTCTTCGATCACCGGTGTACTTACTTCTCTGGGTGAATCGGAAAGGGCTCGTAACTCTTTGCACAAGTTAAACTCAGCCACTCGAATCGAACTCCTTGATTCTGCGACGGATCAAGCGCGCCAGTTGAATCGGTTGGTCGAGAATCTGCTCAATATGACCCGGCTAGAGTCAGGAGCCTTCCACCTTAACCTTGAAGCCTGTGATCTGCAAGATTTGATCGGAACAGTTGTTCAACAGCTTGCCATCCGATTGAAAGAACACCCTGTGAAGATCGATGTAGCAGAAAATCTCCCACTTGTCTCTTGTGATGCCTCACTGATTGCCCAGGTGATCCTGAATTTGCTGGATAATGCCTGTAAATTTTCTGCGGCGACCGCTCCCATCTGCATCGGAGCACAGCAATCTGGAAATCATGTCGAGATATATGTTCAAGATTCTGGAGAAGGTTTACAGGAAGACGAGCTTGAAAAAGTTTTTGCCAAATTCTATCGCGGACAAAGGAAAATCAAGACTTCAGGTACAGGTCTTGGACTATCCATTTGTAAGGGCATCATTGAAGCTCACGGTGGCTGGATACGCGCCGAGCGCAACCCAGATCGAGGAGCCACCTTCCGCTTCAGCTTGCCCCTCTTTGTCGAAAGTCAGGAACAAAATGGCTGAGCGAAAACACAAGATCTTGATCGTCGATGACGAACCGGAGATCCGGCGATTCTTGAGGGCCTCATTTAAACTTTACCAGCATGAAATCATTGAAGCAGAAACCGGAAATTCAGCTATTGAACTGGCCTTACAGAAAAAGCCCGACTTAATCATTCTTGATCTGGGCTTACCTGATCTGGATGGTGTGGAAGTCACCCGACAAATTCGGCAATTAAGTAACGTGCCAATCATCATTCTTTCCGTCCGTAACGGTGAAAATGACAAAATCGAAGCATTGGATGCTGGGGCTGACGATTATCTGACCAAACCATTCAGTATGGGTGAGCTGCTGGCGCGGGTTCGGGTCGTCATGCGCCGCAACGATCCCAAAGAAGGAATCTCGGTGCTGCAATCAGGCGACCTCAAGCTAGATATTCCTCGGCATGAAGCTAAACTCAAGAATCGGGAACTTGCCCTGACGCCGACAGAATTTGATATTCTAGCCGTACTTATGCGCAATCAGGGTGTCGTCGTCACCCATCGCCAGTTGATTCACCAAATATGGGGCAACGCATTCGAAGATGAATCGCGTCTACTACGCGTCAACATCAGCAACCTGCGCCACAAGATAGAAACAGACCCGAACCGACCCGTCTACATTTTGACCGAGTTGGGCGTCGGTTACCGTTTTAAAAACAACGAAATAGAATAAGCCGGTTACCTCAAGCAGGAGAATCTCTCTATTCACTTCCGGGGTCAACCATTAAAGTCCGCAAGTAGATCACTCAAACTAAAGACCGCGATCAAGAAAACTAAAATGCTTGCCGCGATTGCCATCACTGGCCGTAAAAGAACCAACCGCCACCCGGCGCAAAAACTCATCGTTATTCTGCCAGCTCCCCAACGATTCAAAAAAAGCCCGACACTTTGCATAAATATAGGCCTCATCATTCAGGTCAGTACCCGCCACAGAGATTTGCATCGGTACAGAATCTGAAACCATGCGATGGAATTCATTGCGCTGCTGCTGTAGGATCGATCGCACCAGCGCCTGTTGATCCCCCGGGAAGCGCAGCGGACGTTCCAGCATTACCACCAGCCCCAAAACTTTAATCGGCGCAACAGCAGGAACCGAAGGCACGTTCACCGCTGGAATCGGCTGAGGTTTGGGCTCTGGCAGCACTCGATAAAGCAATTCCAACAGGCCATAAAGTACCACCGCTCCACCGCAAAAAAGGAAACCCGCTTTGGCTTTTTCAACGGAATGAGAGAATAAATTGATAATCGCCCCCAACAGACATAATCCCCCCAGGATAAGGGCATAAAACTTTATTTTATCGATGAATTCTTTGATTTTCTGTATCATGCCATTTCCCTTCATTGAATCCAAAATGAGATTGAAGACTTCAACTCATTTTAATGGCAAGGAGAATGACATGGGTGTGCCGACTGCACACATTGCCGCAAATTTACAGTTTCTTTACTGGAAAACAATCGCAAATTTCGCCTTGCCAGAAATCTCATCAGTAGCAGAACGCATATCTTCACTGACTTCCAAAGTTTCCAACCGATCCATTCCCAGTAAAGGGGAAAAATCACGTACCGCTGTCTGCGATAAAGCAATGGTTTCAAGAGAGGTAAGCGTCTGGATATCCTTCAGCGATTGAATGGATCCCCGGCGCAGATACAACGACTGCACAGAGTTCAGCCCACTGAATGCCGCCGCGGATTCAATGGGGGTCATGCCAATATCCAGCATGTTTAAATGACGACAGGCACTTAACTTTGTCAGATCGGTTACCTGGGTATCAAACAAAATCAGCGCCGATAGGCGTTCCAACGCCGAAAATGAAGAAACGTCTGCAATCGGGTTATGCCGTAAATCGATGTATTCCAGATTTGCAAGCCTGGCAAGAGGAGTCACGTCTTCTATGTTTTGATACACCAGTGAAATGTGTTTCAAATTGGGCATCTTTTCAAGATCAGCCAGTGAAACGATTTCTCCACGAAGGATTGTGCCATCGTTGGTAACGAAACTGTTGCCATACTGCTGAAACTCGTCCTCTGTTTTAGCGGCATGATTCCCGAAAATAAGAAGCTCTTGAACTGACGCCAATTCTTGCTCAGTAATCGGCTCACTTGCACCCAACCCCAGCGAAGCCCGTACAGCACTTTCGATCAAGGGTTCCTGGAAATGAACCCCGGTGATCGCCGTCCAAAGGTTTTGAACGGGTTTAGTCAGCGCAAAAATAGCGACCAGCGTCAGAAGCAAAGAAGCAAACGAAACCAGCAACCCTGTGCGCAAAGTCTTCCCCGTTAACGCGTCTTTCGCCTGCCGGGCTGATTGATAACGCGCCTCTGGTGAAAAAGCCGTGCATTTTTCCACCACTCGGGCAAGATGATGGTTCTGGATCTGTTGGGGGCCTTCTTTAAGATCGACTGTTCCGGTAAGCATCCAACACATCAAAACGCCCAGAGAAAAAATATCCGTGCGAGGATCCGTCTGGGCAAAGCCATATTGTTCCGGGGCAGCATAATGGCGAGTGCCAAAGCACAGTGTATCCGCCTGCTCGTCTGCCTTAAAACGTCGAGAACTGCCAAAATCGATGAGAGTGACCTGCCCGGAATCGTCAAGGATCACATTTTGCGGTTTGATGTCGCGGTGGATCACCGGAGGATTTTGCTGATGCAAATAGGTCAAAATGTCACAAAGCTGGCAGATGATGTCAATCACCTGTGGCGGAGTAAAGGCTTGTTCCTGAGCAATTTCAGACAAGGGACGCCCAGGCGCATAGGTACGTACCACACATAACATCTGGTCATTCTGAAATTCGCCCACCAGAGCGGGAATCCCTTTGTGGTGAACACCACGCATGACTTCGTTCTCAGTTCCCTCCGGCAAGCGGGCAAGATCCAGATAAACCTTCGCAACCAAATCAACGCGGGTATGCCGGTCTTTGACCAGAAACGTCTCGCCAAAATCGTTATGGGCAAGACACTCGATCATTTCATACCGCTGCAGAAACTCCTCAGGGTATCCCGGGTTCTGATATTCGGACAAGAATTCTGCGACTACATTCGATCCCAAAGCTACTCGCCCCCCAAAATCGTCAGTCCCAACCCTTCCAGCAAACTTTGAGTCTCAAAAATGTCCTTTTCATGGCTCAAACAAAAAATGATCGCTGAATCACGCTCGGCTTTGGGGTAAAGTGCATTTTTGTGAGCGATTTTAAGCAAATCCTGACAGCCTTCAAAGCCCAGCCCGAAGCCAATCGCCAATTGAATTACCTTATCGCGAGAAGGTTTTCGGCGGCCATTGAATAACTGGTGTCCATAGGTTCTTTCAATCCCTGCCCTTTTGATTACCTGTTCTGGGATCATTTCCAGTTCATCACATAGTTTCTTGAGGTAATCCCGTAGCTTGGGCATTCCCAAAGCACCAGCATTTTTCTGGGTATATTCCTTATAATCTGTAGCCTTGGTCAGCTCATTGATCAGGAAAGTTGTGCTTTTTACTTCAGCCGCTCTTTCGTTCATTTCTCTCTCCGATTCAAACAACCAGTGAAAGTGAATTCAAGTAAACCTGTCATTAATCGCCAAAAGAGTGCAATCAACTTATTAATTTTGTCTACAGATAAATGGATAAGTTAATAATAATTGCAAAAAGCGTGAATCACAAGCGAATCCAAAGAATTTTTATGAAAAATATAGCCCGTCCAACAAAATCACCCTTCAATAATCCTGATCGTCCTTTTCACGGCTGCAATCGGAAGCGCCGGAGTAGTGCTGACGTTGATCGTAAGGGAAAGTAAATGGGAGGCCAGACCATTCTGGATCACGGGAATCTCGTTAACTGCCTGCCGGATCTGATCTGAAAATCTGGCCGGAATCTGGCCCACCGTGAAAATTTCTATCCGCAGCCCCAATATTGCCCCCTGACAAGAAATCTGTGCCGAAAAATTATCGACAGCGTTTATCTTGAAGAGCACATCATCCAGATCGGCAATGGTGAAAAAGGAGCCGCCTACAAAAACACGGCCCGAATGCCGATAACGGATAGTCTCGAGCCGCTTCAAGATAGTCCCGCATGGACAGCGACCCGGCAGAAAACGGCTGATATCCCCGGTACGATAACGCAGCAGCGGCATCCCGGTACGCGTCAAAGTTGTGAAGACCACTTCGCCGTATTCCCCCTCTGGCACAGGGTGACCAGAACCAGGGTCAATGATTTCAAACAACATATCTGCTTCACGCAAGTGGTAACCGTTTTGAGCCTGACATTCCACTCCACCGCCCAACCCCATCTCGGTCATTCCATAATGGTTATACACTTCACAATGCCAGCCAGTTTCGATCGCACGCGTAATCGGATCCGGCACGTGATCTGTCGAAAGCAGCACACTTTTAATCTGCAAAGGCCGGCTGCGTCGCACCAATCCCAGCACCTGCAGAGGAATCCCGACCACCCCATCAACGTGCTCTGACTCGAGTAAAGCCAGAGTTTGTGCATAATCGCGCACAATGCCCTGGCGTAATGGATATGCCCCTCCCCGTTCCAGTGCCGTCGCCAACAAATCACCTACACTGCCTTCGCGCTCACAGGGCAAGAGGATCAGTACCCGGTCACCAGGCGCGGTGAAAGTAGACATCCCGACCTCAAAGAAATCGAGAGTTAATTGTTGATCTGACTCAGTAAAGTAGATGCGCTTGGGGGCCCCTGTCGTTCCGGAAGTATCCAGGGTCACCACCCGATTGATCTCATCCTGCGAAGTGCATAGAAATTGCAGCCCCTGTTCGCAAAGATCCTCCGCAGTGGTGAACGGGAATTGCTGCCAGTCAGCCAAGCTACCAATCTGCGTTGGCAATCCACGCAAATGACTTTGGTAAAAAGCGCTCTTCTGATTTACTCGAGTTAGCAGGTCATTCAGACGAGCAAGCTGATACGCCTCCAGAGCAGCACGGTTAAGCCCTCCCTCGTGCCCAATCTTGCGACTAATCCAATCCTCTAGAGGCGTAATCAGCATCATTCCCCGGCTCAAGAGAAAATCTTGGCCTTCGCGGTATCGCGCATCATGCTCACGCGTTCCACCCCAGCCAGTTGACGCTGCGAAGCACCCTGACTGACGCTATTCAACAGCGCCACCCGATCTGTAATCACGGAACCAGCTAACACATCCACGCCCAAGTCAAAGAGAACCGGGCTCAAGGGAGTAGTCGGCCCAATCATGACCACCAGAGCATGCGGTGGAAAGAGTTTTGCCAGATCGTCGAACGTGCCATTAAGCAAAGTCGTAGCGGTCAGGCCAATGATATCCGCCTGCGGAATCAACTCAGCCGCCTTCTCTGCTGGTTCATCCCCGGGTTTGGGATCCAGTTCCAGTACCCAGGTTTGCGCAGAAACCTTACGCAGCGGCCCGGTAAAAGGGAAATGCCCCACCGTAACGATCTTCTTCCCCTTGCCGGCCTGCAGTAATACTTCACGTGCGTTCATTTCCACATAAGACTCAGAGCACACCGGGATCAGAGAATTCAGCGTGGCCAGCCCAATGCTCACCTCAAGAGGGTTTGTCGACCGAATAAAAGAAACCAGTTCTTTGGCCGATTTTTCATGGGCATGCCCAATCCAATCCAAGTGTTCAGCCTCACAGCACGAAGCGCCACTCATCGTAGCAGCCAGACCCACTTCCAGACTCTGAACAGCAGTGTAATAAAGCCCAACCCGCACATCAATCACCGGGTCAGGAACGGCACAAAAATCAATCGATTGGAGAATCTGATCAAGAGCTAAAATAGTACACCTCCAAAAATTAAGTTTTTAATCGTGCTGCAAAAGCATTATACATTTAGCTGGGTTATAATAGACAAAGAATAATAGAGTGATAAGAAAAAGTTTGCTAGTCTGAACATAAGCTATTTTGTGAAGAAAGTGCTCACCGTGAATTCTCAGGCGAAAAGTGGCTCTTTCGAAAAGATTGTAACCGGTCTTTGTCGTTGAGGTATAAGCGAACGGCAACCCTGTCTAAACCGATTCTGGTAAATCAAACCAAGGACCATTGCTTATGATCATTCCCGACGAAACAGATCCTTGCTGGATCAAAGCAATTTCTGGTGAAGACTCACCTAAATATGAACTCCTGGCAACCAAGATCATCTTGGGACGCTTGAATTTAATTTATGAAATGGATCCTTCTCCTGAAACTGCGCAAAAGTGCGTATCCGAATTACGCTCATTTTTTATCTGGAATAAAGACCTTCCCAAAGCCCAGACAGATTTGGAGAAAATCTTAGGCAAGGCGGTGAATCATTGAAACAGGTACTTTTTGAGAAAGAAGATGTCATCAAAATGATCTCAGCCGGGAAGAGGTTGATCCTGGCAGGAGATGAAAAGAATTTGCTCGATCTGCCCGCCGGTCAATGGATTGGGGGAACCATCCCCTTCTTTATGGGTGAAAATGGCGGTATCTATACTACTGAAAAAATCTTCGTGACCGAGATTCCTGACTATGTCAAAAATGCCACCATCAAAGTTTATAATGAAAACAATGTCAGTCAGGTATACAATGAAGCGCCTCACCACGGATTCAGCATCATCATCATCCCGGCCTGGAGTGCCACCCATCAGACCTTTGCCCTGAATGCACCAGATTTTCCGGGCTTTGCCAATCGTCCCTTAATTGGCTGGATTGCGGGAACGGCGATCGAAAATGGGCAAAAACCCAAAATCTTTGATGGCACACGCAGCCTTCCTCTGGAGAACGGCGCCGTGGTCATGCATGTAGATCTGCCTGCCAATAAAACAGCTGAAATCGACATCATCAACATCTTCGAGCAGGGGAAAGGTGACACTATCACCTTCCCTGAGAACGGCTTCAGCGTCACGACTGCCTGCATTAACGGACAGCCGCAAAATTTTGCGGAATACCTGCACGAGAAATCCATTGATACCCGGCTTTTGCTGATCACCGACCTTTACGGTGCCAAAATCAACATCAGCTTCAAGAACATCGACTTCGAAAAGAAACAGGTCAATTTTTACGCTCCGGTCTTTGCCGGCTATCGTTACAAAATCGCCAGCCCAGTCGAAGATTATTTTGGCAGTTTTCTGAATCTGGTTCCCCAAGATTCCGGAGAAAGAGCATTCTTCGCCTGCAACTGTATTTTAAACTTCCTCTACGCTGGTCTGGAAGGAAGAAAATTCGGCAACTTCACCGGCCCCATTACTTTTGGCGAAATCGCTTACCAATTATTGAATCAGACTCTGGTCTACTTAACCATCGAAGACGTCTGAACCGTTTATTTGTAGGATCGCTCATACCGAGTAAGTGGAAAATATGCGCAAGCCAACCGAACCGGAACGAATAGAACCCATTCTCTGCCCTATCGATCAGTTCAATAATTCCTGTGACCCTGTCTCCTGCTTTACTCAACGTCACGCCAATGAAATCGAAACCTTGCTGAGCATTCAACAGGCGATTACCAGCCAGTTGAACCTGAATGATGTCTTGCAAATGATCGCGGATGAAGCACGTCGTTTAACCTCAGCAAAAATCAGCTTTCTCTACGTGCTTGATGATGATTTTCTCTCTCTAGCCGCAGTTTCTGGGGTCAAAAGGGACGACAAACTACATAACCTGCGCGTTCCGGTTGCTCAATCCATTGCGGGGGAATCGATCCTGACGCATCGGTCGATCATGATCGATGATGTCGAAGAAAATGACGCCCGCATTTACAAAGAAGCCATCAAGCCTTTTGGAAAGATCAGTTGTTACCTGACCGTCCCCTTGATCTACCGCGACCATTCAATTGGAGTCATTGCGGTTGCCGACCAATGCAACACGCAGCTTGGAGATGACAGTTTGCGCATCCTGAGCATGCTGGCCCCCAGCGCTGTGATCGGCATCGAAAATGCACGCATGTACCAGGAACAGCAAGAAAGACGCATCGAGGCCGAAAGTCGGCATCAAATGTCAGAAAGCATGCGCGTCATGCTGGCCATTCTGAATTCCAATCGTTCCCTGCCTGATATTCTCAAATACATCGTCACGCACGTTAGCAGCCGTCTGCTTGAATGCCAGGGTACGGCCATTTTTACGGTACAACCAAAAGACCACTCCCTGATCATCCAGGCCGCGCATGGTCTGCCTTTTGATCTGGTAGATGCTCAATTCCTGCCCGGCTACGATACCGCGAAAAAAGTGGTGCGCACTGGGTTGCCCATGACGGTCACCTCCGCCCATACCGGTGGAGCAGATGATGATGCCAATTTTGATGCCATTTCAGTCGAATGGGCCATGGTCAATCAAATGATCGTCAATTACCAATCCTGGATGGCGGTTCCCCTGGTGATTAAGGGAGAAACTTATGGCGCTATTTTGATGTATTACAGCGACCCCCATGAGTTCACCAGTGAAGAAATCAACCTGGCTTTGATGTTCAGCGATCAGGTAGCCCTGGCCATCGAAAACGCCCGTCTGCGCTCCGAAGCTGAAAAGGCTGCTGTCATTGCAGAACGAAACCGACTGGCCCGGGAGCTGCACGACGCCGTCAGCCAAACCCTGTTTTCGGCCAATATCATCGCCGAAGTACTTCCGCGCCTGTGGGATCGCAATCAGCCTGAAGCGCGCAAGCGCCTGCTTGAACTGCAGCAATTAACCCACGGCGCGCTGGCCGAAATGCGCACCCTGCTCTACGAATTACGTCCCTCTGTCTTCAAAGAGGCTAAACTGGGTGAACTGCTCAAACAACTCATCCAGGGCATCTCGGTGCGCGCTCAAATTCCGATTGATCTCGTCGTGGAAGGAGATGGTCTTCTCCCGGCTGAAGTGCAGATCGTTTTCTATCGCATCACCCAGGAAGCGCTGAATAATGTTATCAAGCATGCCAACCCCAATCACGTCGAAGTCAAGTTGCAGTATTACCCAGAAAGCGTTTCTCTCACCATCCGTGATGATGGCTGCGGTTTTGATCCGGAACAGGTCTCACCAGAACATTTTGGCTTGAGTATTATGCAAGAAAGGGCCACCACCATCAACGCAAAATTAAAACTATCCTCCCAACCCGGTAAAGGGACGCAAGTTATGGTAACATGGATTCAAGCACCCCTAAAGGAGAAAGTATGACATCCAGTGGCCCGATTCATGTGATGGTAGTCGATGATCATGCTGTAGTTAGAAGCGGCATGGAAGCCTTTCTCGACTCTTACGAAGATCTGGAAATGACCGGGTATGCGCGTACCGGTGAAGAAGCCATTGAGAAATGCATCGAGCTAAAGCCTGATGTCGTATTAATGGATTTGTTAATGCCGGGGATGGATGGAGCGGCTGCGACCAAAGTACTGCGGCAAAAATGTCCCAAAACTCAGGTCATTGTGCTGACGAGTTCCAAGGAAGCAACCATGATCCAGAAGGCCATTCAGGCTGGCGCTATTGGATATCTGCTGAAAGACGTACAGGCGGATGAAATTGCCGAAGCCATCCGTCTGGCCCATTCAGGGAAGTCCATCCTGTCGCCCGAAGCAGCGCAGGCTTTGATACGTGCCTCCAGCCAGCCTAACCCACTGGGATATGACCTGAGTGACCGAGAACGTGAAGTACTGGCACTAATGGTGAAGGGGCTAAACAATACCGAGATCGCTGCCAAGCTGATCGTTTCACTTTCCACGGTGAAACACCACGTCAGTCACATCCTCTCAAAGCTGGACACGACCAATCGAGCAGAAGCGGTAGCGCTGGCAGTACAGCACCGCCTTATCAACTAACCCATTACGTGTTCAGAAATTGCGACTGCGGGCGATAAAGAGAAAGCCCAAGCTGATTCGTCAGATTGTAGGCACAGAACGGAATCAGCTTTCCTTCACGGCTAACGTGAATGATATAGCACTCCCGCAAACGTTCAAGATCCAGATTCCAGGCATCTTGAAACGCCATTCCCGAAATACTAAATGAATAAGTGTTAACGCGCTCCAGAAAGTCATCCCAACTGCCCAAAATCTGCTTAGGCTCTGAGGTGACCGGCGGTCTGGCAACTGTCCAATGCTTGGCGGTCACCAGACGAGACTTGCGCGAACCATCCTGAATTGGGGTGGAGGTCGAGCAGCAGCTACTCGTTTCACGCCGGGTCAAAGGGCGCAGCTCACCCTCCGGCATAAGGACGAAATTGGCATGAAAAGAGCAATGAGCATTTTCTCCCCCCGGCGGCAAGAAAGATTCGCGCTGAATCCGCCCCTGAGTTTGTTCTGTGATCGCTCGAATCACCTCAGGCAATGTAATGCGTTCAGCGTCTGAAGGAGCTTGTGGATAACGGCCAAAATAGCTGACCGGCTGAAAATGCACTCCGCGTACCGTTGGGGCGTGAGCCAATGCCAGATCGATGATGCGGCCGATTTCATCCGTGTTGATCCCTGGCACCAATGTTGGCACCAAAACTACTCCTATCCCCAGATCGGCACAGTTCTGAATCGCCTGCATCTTTTGTGCAAAGATTGCCCGGCCGCGCATACGCGAATAAATTTCATCATTTGTTCCATCAAATTGTAGGTAGACGGTACAAAGACCTGCATCTTTCATCTTCGCCAGATAAGCCACGTCGCGCGAAATGCGCAGTCCATTGGTATTCAATTGAAAAAAAGTGAAGCCCAGGCTTCTCCCTAATGTGATGATCTCAGGGAGGTCATCACGCATGCACGGTTCCCCACCTGAGAGTTGAATGTTGAATGGGCCGCCAGCCTGCAGCAAACGCCTGTACCATCCCTCTATTTTTTTCAGCGAGGGTTCACTTGAAGAATCTTTCTTGCCGGCACTGGCAAAACAAAATTTGCATTTCAGATCACAGCGTTCGGTGATATCAAAAAGAACGCAGCAAGGTTCCTGACGATGATCGGCACAAAGTCCGCAATCAAACGGGCAACCCTTGTCGATCGAAGTAAAAGGCTGTTGAGGGAAAACAGGTACTTTGGGCCTGGCCCACTCAGTAAAACCGGGGGTTCCACGCCAGATCACGGTGCGGTAAAACCCATGCTGTGGGCATTCTTTTTCGAGATAAACATCTTCTCCATACCGGACGCGATTTGCCGGTAAACGTTTCAGACAAACCGGGCATACACTCTCCGTGGATGAAAGCAAAGTCCCCTCGGCAAAAATATCTTGATTTATCATTCCAGTCACTTCTATTTTGGGATTCCCCTAACGATCACTTGCAGAAAGGTCAAAGCCACTTTCAACCAGTAATTCCTTGGCGCGCTGATAAGTTGCCGCGATCAAATTTGGACAAATTTCGGCTACCTTCTTCCGATCTTGCCCCACCAGGTTCTCGCAGTGGATTCCTCCGCAAGACACACCATATTCCTGCTTAAACCACTTGAGCAGATCTTCGATCATAAACATCAGCCGTGGCTCGTCCTCTTCTTCGGGGAGACCACGGCCAGCATAAAGCCCCAGCATGCAAACCGCACCGGTCAGGGCCCCACAGACATCACCGGTATACCCCAGGCCTCCTGCCAGCCCCTGCATTGCCCGAATCAGATCGGGGTTCTCCTTCCCCTGCATCTCCAGAGCCATTTTCAGTATGACTTGGCTGCAGGAAAAACCCTGCGCCTTAAATTCCATCATTTGTTCGAGATCATCCATAATAAGACTCCTTTAATGACGAGTTCTGTCGTCTCATTTGCCATTCCTCTTCTTTTTCTGCGCAACGCACAAAAAATAACTGATCTTCGCTCGAGAAACCGCCAGCACCAGATCAAAGGGATCCAGCGATAAGTTCTCCGGGTTGATCAGTGTATTCAAATCGGCTCCAGCACAAAAAGCGGAAAGTGCTTCTGCATGATCTTCCCAAACCGCCAGAGAGAAACCAGATCGCTGCAGTATGTCCCAGAGTTCTTTTTGTGCGAAGGCATTTGCCAGACAGCTATTGGGAACCAATCTGCGAATTTCTGATAACTGGTCAGGGACGCGCGCATAAAGGTCCGTCAAGATCAGCACACCCGTTTGCTGAAGAACGCGATGAATTTCTATCAGTACCCAAGACAAATCCTGAAACACGGATAAACTGCATTCACAAATCACCGCTTCTAAAGAAGACGTTTGAATCGGCAGATGCAGAGCATCCCCTTGTATGCCCGGAAATGTCCGTGAATTCGCAAGTTCTTGCTGGAGCAGCGCTCGTGAAAAATCCAGCCCGAAAGCCGGGTATCCCAGACCACTCAAATAGCGAACTGTTCGACCCGTTCCACAGCCAAGATCCAAAACATGATCTCCTGGGCCAAGCGAGCCAAGTTCTACCGCGCGTCGGGTCAATTCACTCCCGCCCGGATGAAGAGTTCCCCCCATCATCGGGCTGCAGGTTGTTTTCTCATAGAGACTCACCGATGCAGGCGGCATCTGCGCTGTCGTCACAGGCGGCTCCTATTTATCTTCCACTGCTCTTTCGACTTCCGCCATCTTTCCGAGTGCCAGATCTTCAGGTACCAGCACCAATCCACACTTCGGACAGCGCAAAAGATCCACCGGATAAGAATTTCCCAGGTAAGACACCATCACCTTTCCCGGTTCAAGAGGAACATGACATTTCGAGCAAGTCCAGTGGCCCTGAGCAATGGCTTGAACTACTTCGCTCATGATCTGCCTCCTTCGAGAAGCTCCATGCGATGGCTATAGGCATTATGGATCACGTAGTGATCCTCCTCGACTGAGTAATCTACCCAGTAGGTCACCCGAGTGGGTTTGTAATGTGCCAGAAAATGACCGTTCTCCTGCTGCAAAAATTTACTCTGGGTACGTTCAGCATATTCGATCACTTTTTGGAGATCCTCGATCAAGATCAAGCGATCTTCAAGCAGCTGCTTTACCTTGTCAGAAAAGACCAGTTGAATCGACTCATAATTTTCGTGGTCAGGCATCGTTTCACTCCAGATTTCTTTGAGCATCTGCTCTTTGAGACGGGCACGATTCTCATGCCGCTGCGAGAACCCTGGCCCCTTACGTTCGGCACGGGCGGGCAGATCACTGGCATAGAAAAGATCCAGCAAATGCAAAGTGGATTTGCCATGATTGGCGAAGAAATCGCGGCACATGGAACAATAAGTCAAATAGTCATTGGCGCTCTCATGAATCCGCCGCTCGATGATCTGCTGCGACAGCGGAGGGTTCGCCAACCAGGTTTGCCCGCCAAAACTGCAGCAAGTCGTCTTTTCGCGGTTGAGCGGTAATTCTTCAACGCGATAGCCCATTTTTTGTGCCAGGCTGCGTACGCTCGTGTGAATTTGTGATTCATAGCGGGTAGAACATGGATCATGAATGGAAATAACCCCACCTTTTTTGGAAGCCGCCCCTTCCGGCAATCCATATTGATCGAAGATCTCCCACAATGACACAATGGGCAAATCAGGCAAATTGTTCTTGAACACCTGATAGCAGCTGGAGCAAGCCAGAACTACCTTCGGATTACCCAATTCTGCATAGTGAGCCTTGAATTCCTCCAGCGCGGCATGGAATAGCTCTCGCTCGCCGGCCCAATCGGCTGGTGCCCCACAGCAGCCCAGCATCAAACCTACCTGAGGCAAATGGCCTTGTAAATAAGCATATACCTGCTTCACCTGTTCCGGCGCCGAAGCACTGAGCTGGCAGCCCGGGAAAAAGACATATTGGCTTGAATCCGTGCCCGGCTGATTACGGGTCAATGAAAAATGCGGACTGTTGCTAAATGCCATGTCGCGTAAGGCAAAGTCGTGCGCTGAGGGAGGCATGTGGCCCTGTTCCACCATCGTCTGGCGGGCTTCCTTACACAACGCGCCCATATCCAGGTGCGTGGGGCAAACCTCTTTGCATTGGCCGCACAAACTGCACGAATTGATCATTTTATTGAACAATCGTGTCCCCATCACAATCGAGAGGTTGTTATAGATCTGCCTGACGTATTTCTTCGGATAGCCGCCGTAGAAGGAGAGATACTCGCAATCCTTAACGCATTCCATACACTCACATTGCAAGCAGCGGGCAGCCTCACTTTTTGCCTCCTCTGCCGTGTACCCCTTGCCGCGCATGTGAGTTACTGGCTGCCGCGATTCCCCAGCCATGTTCGTGTACAGACAGCTCTCATAAGGCCCTTCATTGACCCGGGATGCCGTCAACGAAACCTTTTGGATCGAGCGATCCATAGAAACCGCGGCGATGCGGCCATCTGACATAGCCGTAATGAAAGGCAACTCTTTTTGATTGCCAACCTCACTACCAGCAAAAACCCCAGGCAAAGCGGTGCTGCGCGTCACCGGATCGATGGCACCCAGTACAGATTCGCGGCCCGCCCCGACCGCCACATAGACCGCATCGAACTCGTGCTGCAACTGTCCCAGAGTGATCCGGTTGGAATCCGCATTAAAGCTAACCGCTGTATTAAGATGCACCTCAATGCCCAGCTGCAGCAAAGCTTCGATCTCTTTTTCCAACACAGCATGAGGTAAACGGTCCTCAGCAAACGAACGCAGCCTTCCCCCGAGTACGCCAGATGCTTCATAGATCACAACCGTATAGCGTTTGTGAGCCAGATCGTAAGCCGCAGTCAGCCCACTGATTCCACCCCCTACAATCGCCACACGCTGTTTACGGCGTGTGAGCGAGGAAGCCTTTTCTTCTGCCGGGCTGCCCAATTCGACGCAAACACGTTCCAGGTCAGCCACAGCAATGGGCTCATGGCGCAGGCACACCTCACGGCAAGGCTGTTCACAGATACGGCACGTCAGCGCCGCAAAAGGCAATGCCTTTTTGAGAGTTTGCAGTCCAGCAGTGAAATTCCCCTGCTGCACATTCGCGCACAGCGTCCGCACATCCACGTGCATCGGACAGCTCGCAACGCAGGCCGGGGCGCATTCTTGAATACACTGTGTTTCCAGATCGTGCAAATGATTTTGATCCATAACGAATCCTGTTGATCCTTTTCACGAAAGCGAAGTATTCAGTTTTGCTAATTTTTCTTCTCTCAGTATAGGGAGAATATTCTACAGGAACAACCGTCAAGAGTAGCGTTTTGGCATCGGTCAACTGACCCATTTTAAATGGGTCAGGCGGCCAGTGCTGAATTATCCGAGTGCACGTTTTCACCGAGCCATAAACCTTCTATGATGAAGATGATACCAAGCAAAGCGGAAAAGTTTCAACTGAATATCTTTCGTAGTTCCTGAAACCATCCAAATTCAACAAAAATTTATTAAGGAGGTAAGGATGCAAAAGAAAACATTTGTAGTCAATGGCGTTCCCCAAACAGTCGAAATTGACGACGAAACGTCATTGGGAGATGTTTTGCGCGAGAAGCTGATGCTTACCGGCACAAAACTCTCCTGTAGACAGGGACACTGTGGCGCTTGCTCCGTTCTTATTGACGGCAAGCTGACCCTGTCTTGTGTCACCCGGGCCAAGCGTGTACCCGATGGCGCGAAGATCACCACAGTAGAAGGAATTGGCACACCTGAGAAAATGCACCCCATCCAAATTGCATTTATTGCTCATGGCGCCGCCCAATGCGGTTTCTGTACCCCCGGTATGATCGTTTCATCGAAAGCTTTGCTGGATAAAGACCCCAATCCCTCTCGCGAAGAGGTACGGGAATGGCTGACCAAGCATCACAACGTCTGCCGCTGCACCGGTTACAAACCCATCGTGGATGCCATCATGGATGCAGCCAAAGTCATGCGTGGTGAAATGAGCCAGGCAGAACTCGAATTCAAGATGCCCGCTGATGGGCACATCTGGGGCACCAAGTTCCCGCGCCCGACCGCCAAAGCCAAAGTTACGGGTACACTCGACTTTGGGCAGGATCAAGCGCTCAAAATGCCTGCCAACACCCTGCGCTTAGCTCTGGTCCAGGCAAAAGTTCCCCATGCCAACATCCTTTCTATCGATACCTCCGAAGCTGAAAAGATGCCCGGCGTTTTCAAAGTGGTCACCTATAAAGACGTCAAGGGCAAAAACCGCATCACTGGTTTGATCACCTTCCCGACGAATAAAGGGGATGGCTGGGATCGCCCCATTCTGTGCGATACCAAGATCTTCCAGATTGGTGATGCTATCGCCATCGTCTGCGCGGATACTGAAGCACACGCTCGTGCAGCCGCCGATAAAGTCAAGGTTGAACTGGAAGTGTTGCCCGCTTACATGAATGCGGTCGATGCCATGGAAGAAGATGCCATCGAAATCCATCCGGGAACCCCGAATATTTACTTCGAACAGCCCATTGTCAAAGGCGATGACACCAAATCCATTATGGAAACTGCCCCCTACGTTGCAGAAGACAGCTACTATACTCAGCGCCAGCCGCATCTTTCCATCGAAACGGATACCGGTTTCGCTTACTTCGACAAAGAAGGGCGTTTGACCATTCACTCCAAGAGTATCGGTCTGTATCTGCACCTGCTCATGATCGCCCCTGGAATTGGTCTGCCCCCCGAGAAGATCCGCATGGTGCAAACTTACGCCGGCGGTACTTTCGGCTACAAATTCTCCCCGACCATGGAAGCCCTGTTGGGCGTTGCCTGCATGGCAACCGGCCGCCCGGTTTCACTGACTTATGACTACACCCAATACATGCAGTACACCGGCAAGCGCTCCCCATTCTTCACCACCGTGAAGATGGCCGCTGATGAAAAAGGCAAGCTCGTAGCCATGGAAACGGATTGGACCTGCGATCATGGTCCCTATTCCGAATTCGGCGATCTGCTGACCCTGCGCGGCGCCCAATACATCGGTGCCGGTTACAACATTCCTAACATTCGTGGTCTCGGCCGCACCGTCTGCACGAACCACGTCTGGGGTGCTGCCTTCCGTGGTTATGGCGCTCCTGAGAGTGAATTCCCCTCCGAGAGTCTGATCGATGAGCTGGCCGAGAAGGTTGGCATGGATCCGTTGGAATTCCGCTACATCAACGTCTACCGCCCAGGGGATACCACCCCCACCGGTCAGGATCCCGATGTCTACTCCCTGCCCGAGATGATCGACAAACTGCGCCCACGCTATCAGGCTGCCCTCGAGAAAGCCAAACGCGAATCCACCCCCGAGAAGAAGAAGGGTGTCGGCGTGGCAATCGGTATCTACGGCTGCGGTCTGGATGGTGTGGATAGCGCCGAGATGGAAATCGAACTCACCAAGACCGGTGTAACCGTTTTTGCTAACTGGCACGATCATGGCCAGGGTGCAGATATGGGCACCCTGGGAACCGCCCACGAAGCCCTGCGCCCACTGGGTCTGAAACCCGAACAGATCAAACTGGTAATGAACGACACCGCGTTCACCCTCAATGGTGGCCCTGCCGGCGGTAGCCGCAGCCAGGTGTTCGTTGGCAATGCCATCAAGAACGGCTGCGAGAATTTGCTGGCTGCCATGCAGAAAGGCCCGAACAAATATCGTACTTACGATGAGATGGTTGCCGAAGGTTTGCCGTTGAAATACAAAGGCAGTTGGGCTTCTTCCATGGCCACGAACTGCGATGCCGAAACCGGCCAGGGAAAACCATTCGCTGTCTACATGTATGGTGTGTTCATGGCTGAGGTCGAGGTCGAGGTCAAGAGCGGCAAGACCAAGGTCGAAGCACTCACGCTGGTTGCTGATATCGGTAAGATCAACAACAAACTGGTCGTAGATGGTCAAATCTATGGCGGTCTGGCCCAGGGCGTGGGTCTGGCTCTCTCAGAAGACTTCGAAGACTACTCCATCCACTCTACCTTACTCGGTGCAGGCGTTCCGTATGCCACCGATATTCCGGATAAGATCGACATCATTTACGTCGAGACTCCCCGCGAATACGGTCCTTTCGGCGCTGCTGGTGTGGGCGAATTGCCGTTGTGCGCTCCCCATCCTGCCATCATCAATGCGATCAAGAATGCGACAGGCGCTCGTGTGACCAATTTGCCTGCCCGCCCGCCAAAAGTGGTGACCAGCATCAAGCTGAAAGAGAAGGCGGACGCCACTGTTTCGCTGATTTCCTAATTTCTGTTTACTCGCACCGCAAAGGAGTTAATGATTATGGCAAAAATGATAATGGTTCATCCCGATCGTTGCGTGGGTTGCAAGAGCTGTGTTGCGGCCTGTGCCTTTGAACATGAAGGGAGCCAGCGTCTCGAAGCATCTCGGGTGCACGTTTTCAACTTTGACTTCGAAGGTGTCAACGTGCCAATGATGTGCCAGCACTGCAGTGATGCAGCCTGTGTCACCGTCTGCCCCACGGGTGCTATGCACCGCAACCCTGAAACATCCGTCATCGAATACGACGCCTCCCGCTGCATCCGCTGCCGTATGTGCACCATGGCCTGCCCGTTTGGCAATTCAGTCTATGACGCTCTGACTGACACCATTTTGAAATGCGATCTTTGCAATGGTGATCCCGCCTGCGTGAAAGTTTGCCCGTCTGATGCACTCGAATACGTCGACGACACCGTCTCTACATTCTCCCGCCAAAAGAACTTCGCTGCAAAACTAAAAGAAACAATCCAGGAATTTCCTGGCTAGACTTTATCCCACTTCTGCGCCAGTCGGGCCATCCCCGGCTGGCGTAGATTTATCAGGAGGAGCTTGTGAACCAACTCGTCGTATTGCCTCTGGAGGCTCTCGGCGTCGGTATTTTGTTGCAAGTTATACTGAGCCGAGTTCTTTCTCCTAAATGGAAAGGCTGGCTGGCTTTTCTGGCTGGCGTCACTGCACTGATAGCTATTTTGGCACTGCTTCCTACGATCATTCAGGGTTCAACAGTTGACCGGACCCTCTTTTCTTGGGATCAAAATATTTCCCTGCAATACCATGTGGATGGGTTGAGCTTAATCTTTGCTCTGATGGCTACCGGAATCGGTTCTGCTATTTTGCTTTATTGCATTCAGTACATTGCCCATGAGCCAGAAGGCATCACCCGCTTCTACGTTTTGATGCTCACCTTTATCGCCGGACTCGTCAATCTGGTCTTTTCAGCCAATCTCTTACTGGTTTATCTGAGCTGGGAAGTCATTGGCTTATGCTCTTACTTTCTGGTGGGCTTCTGGTACAAAGAAACTGTGGCCGTCAACGGCGCGCGAAAAGTGCTGGTCATGACCCACATCCCCGGCTATGGATTGCTCGCCGGCATCTTGCTGCTCTACCATCAGAGCGGCACTTTCGTCTGGACAGATCCTTCCATCAGCGCGGCTTTCACTACCGGCATTTTCGTACTTATGCTGGTCGGTGCAATGGCTAAATCAGTCATGTTCCCGCTGCATACCTGGATCCCCGAGGCCATGAATGCCCCGACGCCAGTTTCAGCGCTGCTGCATTCCGCCTGCTACGTCAAAGCGGGCGTGTACCTGATAGCACGTATGTACTCGTTGGCCCACTGGCCGCATGCCTGGAATATCGTTGTGATCACTTTGGGCTGCGTCACCATCTTTGTGGGAGCCATTTTTGCTCTGGCCCAAACCGATATGAAACGTCTGCTGGCCTACTCGACCATCAGCCAGCTTGGTTACATCATCACCGGTCTGGGGTTAGGCACCAATCTGGGCATCGCTGCCGGTCTATTCTACTGCTTGAGCCACGGCCTCTTCAAAGGGACTCTGTTCCTGTGTGCCGGCGCCGTACAGCATTCCACGGGTACCCGTGACATGCGCCGTCTCGGCGGCCTTGCCGCCAAAATGCCCTGGACAGCACGTATCTGGCTGATCGCGACCGCTGCCATCGTCGGCGTGCCCCTCACCAATGGGTTTGTCGCCAAATGGCTGCTGCTGGATGCCGCTCTGGACGCGAACATGACCATCGTGGTCATCGTTGCCTGGGTCGTCAGTGTAATCACAGCAATCTACATGCTCAAGGCAACCGTCAGCGTCTTCTACGGCGAAATGCCTGCCTGGTTGAAAGAAAGCCACGTCCACGATGCCGAGCCTTCCATGTTAGGCGGGATGGGCATCCTGGGTTTTCTGTGCCTGCTCTTTGGTCTGGCCCCGCAAATTCTCTTCAAAGGCCTGGTCAACCCGGCAGTCACTGCCCTCGGTTTCGACTGGAAGATCACCCTTACCTGGTTCGGTCTGCAAACCAGCTCCGCTGGCGTACAGGTCACGTTAGGCGCCGCAATTGCCCTGGTCGCGCTGCTCTTCGGTGCATTGATCTTTGCCATGACCCGCAAGAGTCGTGTGGTTGCCAACAATGTGGCCGTCTTCACCGGTGGTGAACCGCTCACCGACAACGCCGGAATGCGCGCCGTGGACTTCACCGTCGTGGCAGAATCCAATCTGGCCCCAGTTTACAAGATCACCGACCCAGACCCCATCTATTTTGGCCTTTGGAATGGAATCAAGAAGCTGGCCAACGGGTTTGCTGTTGTCATGGATCCGATCAGCGAGAAATTCCCAATTTGGGCTTCTGCTCTGCTGATCGTGGTTGTCTTTGTGATTGTCTGGTTCATTTAAACGGATGAGGTTACGATGAATTCACTCTTTTTTCAAACAGTAACTTCAACGAGCAGTGAGCTCTGGGATTGGGTCTTTGCTGGCGCTTTCCTGGTATTGATGATCGTCATTGGCCTGTATTCGGCTGCCATTCCCCAGGGAAAACGCAGCTGGAGTATCCTGGCCGCCCTCATCGGAATACTGGCGATCGCCGGCCTGGTTGTCGGCGAAGGCTGGGCACGGATTGCCCTGCTGGATGCCGCCGCTTTCGTTGCCGTAGCGCTGGTCTGGAATCAAGGAACGCCGGCCGCTAAATCCGCCGCCAAGACCTATCTGATCTTGATGATCATCGCTGTTGCCTTTCTGGGCGCAGGGATGGCACTGGTCGGGGAAAGCAATGAGCTGCCCGTTTCCCCGCTGGATAAGATCGCTGCCGGACTGCTGATCGCTGGCTTTGCGGTGAAACTGGCCCTGGTGCCGTTCTATTTCTGGCTGCCCAAGGTAACCGAACATTCCAGCCCCATGACATCCGCGCTGATCATCTCCATTGTCGACATCGCTGCCTTTTGCGAGATGGCCCACCTGCGCATCACAGCCGCCTGGGTCTTTACTGATTACGCAATTCTCTGGTTGGTACTGGCATTGCTGTCTATGTTCGGAGGAGCCCTGTTAGCTCTGGCCCAAAAGAACATCAAACGCATGCTTGCTTTTTCAACCATTGATGACATGGGCTATCTGGTGCTGGGAACGTTGGTCGGCACCCAATATGGTTTGAACGGTGCTATTCTGGCCGCTTTAAGCCACGCCTTCTTCAAGGTGCTTCTCTTTGGCGCAGTAGGCGTAGCTGAAAAACAACTCGGCCACGATCTTACGCTTGAGGATCATGGCGTCGCCGCCCGAAACCCCTACAACGCTGGCGTCTTTATTTTGAGCGCCATCGGCATGATCGGCGTCCCTCCCTTCTTTGGTTTCATCGGCCGCTGGCGGCTATACCTTTCTGGCCTGGAATATGGCGGAGTGGCTCTGGTGCTCGCCATGGCTGCCGCTACCGCGCTGGCTTTGCTTTACTACGTCCGAGTCATTCACCGGGTATGGTTGGGGAAACCTGCAGAAGAAACTGTCTCCACCCCCGCGCCGAAACTGGCAGTGATCGTTCTGGTCATCCTTTTGCTCGGCATGCTGGCAGTGGGGCTTTACCCCAACTGGCTCACCACCCTGATCGGGTGAAATCTTTGATAGGGTATGCATATGAATCCATTTAAGAAACTCATGCAAATCTCCCGCGGCAAATCTCCCTGGATCTATTGCCTGAATACCGGCGCCTGCAACGGCTGCGACATCGAGATTGCCGCCAGCCTGACCCCGCGTTATGATGCCGAGCAACTGGGCGTCCGCCGTGAAGGCAGCCCCAAACACGCTGACATTCTGGTAGTTTCAGGTCCAGTAACGCTGCGGACTCGTGATGCTCTGCTCAATATCTACGAACAGATGCCCAACCCCAAAGCCGTGGTCGCCGTAGGCTCATGCCCGGCTTCCGGGAACGTTTTTGCTGGCAGCCCCACCATTTTTGGCGCAGTCGACCAGTTCATCCCCGTGGATGTCTACGTGGCCGGCTGTCCTCCCCGCCCGCAGGCAATTCTGCAAGGAATTGCTGAAGCAGCCGGAATTCTGGCTGCCGGGAAGCAAAAAAATCTTATGGAGGCGAAGAAATGAATCTCTGGCTCGCCTATTTGATCGCTTTGCTGTTATGGCCTGGCCTGATCGGTGCCACTTTGCTCGGATGGTTGTACATGTGGTTCATCCGTAAACTGTCGGCACGCTTCCAGGGCCGACAAGGGCCGCCTTTTTACCAGCCTTTCTTCGATTTCATCAAATTGCTGGGGAAAGAAAACATTGTCCCGGCCGGGATCAATCGAGTGCTTTACTATGGGCTGCCCATTTTATCGCTGGTCTCGATCGTCTTTGCCCTGGCCCTGATTCCAGTACCATGGAACCCGATCCAATCTTTCCCGGGAGATCTCATCGTTTTCATCTACTTACTTGAGACACCAGCCCTGTGTGAAATTCTGGCCGGGTTCAGCACACGCTCTCCCTATGGTCAGGTGGGAGCCTCTCGTGAAGCCATGATGAGCCTGGGATACAACGTGCCTTTCCTGGCCGCCGTGATTGCTGTAGCCGTCCATGCCGGCAGCTATAACCTGAACGTGTTAGCCAAAACGCCGCTTTCATGGGTCAGTCTGGCTGCTGCAGTAGCCTTCTTCCTCTCTCTGCCCGCTCGCTTGAAGAGCAATCCATTCTCGATTGCCAATGCCGAACAGGAAGTGGTGGCAGGGGCTCACACCGAATACAGCGGTATCGCTTTGGCCCTCTTTGAGCTGAGCCATACGCTGGAACTGGTAGCCATGATCAACCTGTTCGCCGTACTTTTCCTCTCACCGATCACCTCAGGTTGGGTGACCGGGGTGGCATACCTGCTGCTCAGCGTCCTTCTGATCGTGTTGATTACCCTCATCGGCAACGCAACTGCCCGTCTCAAACTCAACCAGGCTTTCCGCTTTTACTGGCGTTGGGGAGCAGCAGCAGCCGCAGTGGCCATCGTTTTCGCGTTCATTTTCTAAAAAGGAGTGAAAATGAACATTCTTCATATCTTGTCTCAAAATTTCAATCACGGCTCACGTACTCGTCGGCCTGAAGATGCAGTTCCCTACCCGAAAGACTTCAGAGGCAGGCTGCTACACAACACCAGTTTGTGTACAGCCTGCGGCACCTGTGTGTACGCCTGCTCTCCTGGGGCCATCACCATCGACACCAGTGAAGGCAACGTTGCGAACTGGGATTACACCGAAGATCGCTGCACTTTTTGCGGTTTTTGTGTGCAATATTGCCCCACTCACGCTCTAAGTTTCGAACAGGTTTCTCCGAAGCCCATCAATGAACGGGTGGAACATTATCTCTTTCATGAGATCGAACTGCAGCCATGCCGCCAATGCGGTAAACCTGTGCAGATGATCCCTCTGGAAACTCTGGAACAGCTCTATGGTCATCCCCTGCCGGCCGAAATCGCAGAAACGCAAGGTCTATGCGAAAACTGCCGCCAGCAATTGATCAGCAAACGTTTCCTCAATGCTCTGGTTGTCAAAGGAGACCGTAAAGATGACTGACTATAACAACCTGCTCCAACAACTCCCGGGAGCCACCCCTCTGGTACAAAAGAAAGACGGCTGGTGGATGATCGCGCCACGGCTGGATGTGCTGGAAATGGCCCAAAAGATGAAAGAATGGGGAGCCCGCTTCAGTACTATGACCGGAAGAATGATCTCGGAAGAAGAAACCGCAGTCATTTACCACTACTGTCTGGAAAATGTTGCTTACAACATCAAAGTGAACACGCAAGGTAACAAACTTCCCTCGATCAGCGTCATTCTGCCCGCAGCGGATTGGATCGAACGCGAGATTCAGGACCTCTTCAAGGTTGAGTTCACCGGCCATCCGCATCCCGAACGATTATTACGGCCCCTGCAACTGGAACCCGGTCTCTTCCGTGAAATTGGCGGTGCGAAAGAAAAGAAGGAGAACTAATCATGCCTTACACCATTCCGATCGGCCCTTACCACCCTGCTCTGGAAGAGCCCTACAAGATCAACGTCACCTGTCAGGGAGAAAACGTTCAAGACGTCGATATCGCCATTGGATTCAACTTCCGCGCCATCGAATTGCTGGCCCAACGGCGCAACTACCTGCAAGACGTCACCCTGGTCGAACGCGTTTGCGGTATTTGTTCGAACGTGCATACCATGACCTACTGCATGGCGGCTGAATCCATCGCGGGAATCGAATTGCCGCGACGGGCAGCCTACATCCGCGTGATCATTGCCGAACTGGAACGTTTACACTCTCACCTCCTCTGGGCCGGCGTCGCCTCTGAACTGATTGGCTACCAGACCATGTTCATGGAAATCTTTGCCCTGCGCGAGCTGGTCATGGATGTGCTCGAAGCCATTTCGGGGAACCGCGTCAATTACGCCATGAATGTCATAGGCGGCGTCAATCGTGACATCAATAACCCCGACGATATTCTGGCGGCCGTACGCAAAATCAAAGCCACCGTCGAAAAAGTCGTGATCCCGATTTTCACCACAGATGCTACGGTAAAAGCACGTACTGCCGGCGTGGGTATCCTCACCCGTGAAGATGCCCTGGCCTATGGCACAGTGGGGCCAACCGCCCGGGCTTCCGGCCTGGAACTGGACCTTCGCTGCGATCTGCCCTATGCTGCCTACGGAGAAATCGGCGTCAATCGTGTGGTACAAACCTCTGGGGATGTCTTTGCGCGCGTTGTCGTCCGTGCTCTGGAAATTCTCGAAAGCATTCGCCTGATCGAAAAAGCGCTGCAGAATTTGCCAAAAGGCCCCATCCGCATTGAGGATTTGTTCCCCGCCATCCCGGCCGGTGAAGCAACCGCCCGTGCTGAAGCGCCACGCGGAGAAGTGTTTTACTACATTGCCTCAGACGGCAGTGACATTCCGTTACGGGTGAAAATTCGCACGCCAACCTTTGCCAACATGCCGTCCGTTCGCGCGATGAGCCAGGGTCAACAACTGGCAGATATGCCATTGATCCAGGCTTCGATCGACCCCTGTTATTCCTGCACTGACCGATAAAGGAAGATGTTATTTATTGGTGATTACCAAAACTTTTTATTGGGGTAATTGAATCATCTTCGAGGAGAGATATCGGTCGTTTACTGTTGCCCGGTGACCTTTTACTGTCAGTCCTCCTACGCCGAGCAAATGCGGGTGTCAAGGCGCAAACCACTCAGCAAGAATCAGGCTTCTCCTGGATGGGAGCCCTGAGCATGTCTCAAGTGGTTTGCGCCGCGACAATTAATGAGAAATGTAATTTTAAAATGAAGAAGAATAACCTTCTTCTCACTCGATAAAGCCGTAAAATACTAATAGACGAATCCTTTGAGCAAAGGAAAAGAGATCATGCGAGAAGTCATAGCTGAAATCAAAAACTGGCAAAAAGATGGAAAACCTGTTGCGATAGCAACCAATGTGAAACGCAATGGCATGTCGCTGCGCCCCTTGGGAGCCAAGATGGCCATGACTGATCAGATGGACATTGCCGGGTCAGTCACAGGCGGCTGCATTGAAGGAACAGTTTATGAAGAAGCCCAAAAGGTGCTTCACACGCACCGACCCCACCTGCTACATTATGGCGTCACCGGCAACGAAAAACCCTGGGACATTGGTCTGAGTTGCGGCACTTCATTGGACGTTTTCGTTGAAGATCTAAACTCTGCTGCCTGGCAAGCTCTCTTCCCCTCAGTTCAAGAAGCTTTACAAAAGAATCAACTGGCTGCAGTCGCAACGGTGATCGTTGGTACCGGATTGGGCAATAAAATGATGGTTTATTCCGATGGACATTGCCTGGGCGATCTTGGGAATACACAATTAAATGAAGAAGCTAAGGCCTGGATCAAGGAATTGTTCACTACCCAAGAAGTCAACTGGAAAGAATTTACAATCGCGGGCGAATCAGTAGAAATTTTTGCTGATCTGCTTATCCCGGATGCCCGGATGATCATTATTGGTGCTGCCCACATAGCAATTCCGCTGGTGGAAATGGCCAAAGTCATGGGCTTCTACACCATCGTTATCGATCCGCGCGAAGCTTTTGCCAACCGTGACCGGCTCCCCAGCGTAGACGAGTTGATCGTGGATTGGCCTTCTACTGTGCTTGAAAGGCTTGGGCTGGACGAATCAAGCTACGTCGCCGTCATCAGTCACGATGAAAAGCTGGATAACCCTGCCCTGGCAGTAGCACTCACTCGCCCTACCCGTTACGTGGGCGTGTTAGGGACCAAAAAAAATGTTGCCAAGCGGTTAGAAACTTTACGTGAGCTAGGTGTCAGCGAAGAACAACTCAAAAAACTACACGCTCCAATTGGGCTGCACATTGGGGCCGAAACCCCTGAAGAGATCGCCCTATCGATTCTGGCAGAAATGGTGACTGCCCGACACGGAATTTCGAAAGCCTGAACTGACTCAAGGATTCACCGCAGATCTATCTCGGTGAATCCTTTTTCTTTGTATAATGGAAATCTGTGGAGAAATAAGAACACAATGGATCAATGCACTGACAATCAAATCGCCGGGATCATTCTGGCTGCTGGAGCCTCTTCTCGAATGGGGCAGCCCAAAGTGCTTTTAGAATGGCAGGGAGAAACCCTGATCCACCGGGTCGCCCGCACTGCATTATCGGCGCGTCTGGAGCCCGTTATTGTTGTCGCCGGCGCGCTCTCTCCCCAGATCGAGCAAGCTCTCCCCCACCTGGATATCAAACTCGTGGCCAACCCCAATTGGTCAGCCGGGCAAAGTACCTCTGTCCGCGCTGGCATCCAGGCGCTGCCGCAAGACACTCAAGCCGTCGTCTTTCTGCTTGGGGATCAGCCATTCGTTACAGTGGAATTAATTCAGAAACTAATAGAAACTTACCAGAAAACTCGGCCTGAGATTCTGGCCCCCTTTGTCAACCAGAAACGCATCAACCCGGTGATCTTTGATCGATCCGTCTTTCCGCACTTGCTTGAGCTGCAGGGAGACGCTGGGGCACGCAGCCTGTTCGCTCAATTCCCTCCAGCGGTCATGCCCTGGAATGATGCAAGAGCAGGCTTTGACATCGATACACCAGAAGATTATGAGAAGCTAATCCATACTGCAAAATGATGCTCAAACATTGGGTTACTCTTCCGCTGTGCGCACCGGCAAACTGAAATAGAAAGTGGCCCCCTCCCCCACCTGGCCAACCGCCCAGGTCTTCCCCCCGTGGCGGGTGATAACGCGATTTACATTGGCCAAACCAATGCCAGTACCCTCGAACTCGTCCGCGCGGTGCAAACGTTGAAAGACCTTGAAAAGCCGGCCCACGAACTTCATGTCAAACCCGACCCCGTTATCCCGAACCCAAAAGACAACCTGGCTTTCTTGGGTGGGATCTGAACCTATTTCAATTCTGGTAACCTCTCGTTGCTGAGAAAATTTTAGCGCATTCGAAATCAAATTGGTAATTACGATTCGCAACAAAGCCGGGTCACCAATCACATTCGGCAATTCTTGAACGATCCACTCAACCTGACGGGTCTGAATATCCGGTTGAAACTCAGTAATCACAGCTTCTACCAGATCATGCATATTGACTTCTTGAAAATTCATCTCGATTCTGCCCATCCGCGAGAAAGAGAGAATCCCATCGATCAGATCATCCATCAGATTGGCAGACTGCGTGATAATGTCCATAAAACGCAAAGAATCTGCATCCATCTTTTGCGAAGTGTGTTCCCGTAATAACTGGATATAGCCATTAATGTGCCGCAAAGGAGCCCGCAAATCGTGAGAAACTGAGTAAGCAAAAGACTCAAGCTCACTATTGGCATTCTCCAGCTCTTTTGTACGCGCATAAACCCGCGCCTCGAGCTCCTGATTCAAGCGATGTAATTGTTCTTCAGCCCGCTTGCGTTCAGCAATGTCCCAAGCCAGATCAGCGATACGCGTAATCGTCGCTACATCTGCCTGATCGTAATCTGATAACTTATTCCCTACCCCAAGGACCGCAACCACTTTTTCTCCGCGGATCACCGGCACCACTACTTCACGGATCACGTCAGCATGGTATTCCGGGAAACCCTTACGATCAGGGAGCGATTTAAAATCATTGTGAATTTCCGCTTGCTGCGAATAAAAACAATTAGCCCATACCCCTGCCTGTTCAATGGGATAGTGCATTCCTATGCCCTTCGCCCCACATTGGGCCTGAGTATTCGTAGACCAATTCTCTAGAGCTACCTTTCCCTGATCTTCCTCAATAAAGTGGAAAAAGCCTAACTGACTTTTGGTCAATTTTTCAATTTCGTTGATTGTTTCTTCAAGCAATTCGCTGAGAGAATGCGTCAAGGAGTATTCAATTAAGTGAAGCCGAGAAGCGTTAATGGCTGCGCTCATTTTCTGCTGGGTAATATCATGAGCAACAGTTGAAATACCAGTGATCTTCCCTGTCGCATCCAGGATTGGGGAAACTACCAAACCCACATCGATGATTCTGCCATCTTTGCGACGTCGCTTGGCTTCATAATGATAAATACTCTTCCCGGCCCGGATATCTGAAAGTATTTGGATTACACTTTCCCGATCCTCTTCTGGCACTACTACTGTGATTGATTTGCCAATGATCTCTTCGCTTGAATAGCCATAGATCAGCTCCGCTCCCTTGTTCCAGCTCGTGACCACACCCTCCAGTGTTTTGCCAATGATCGCTTCATCTGAAGATGCCACAATCGAAGCAAGCAGATTTGTCTTTTCTTGCAGTTTCTTTTGTTCAGTAATGTCCTGAATTACCCCTTCAATTGCGACCGGGTTCCCCCTTTCATCTTTTTTCAATTCAGCAATCGAATGAATAATCCTGGCAGGCTGACCATTTTTCGGGAGTATCTCGAATTCAAGAGCATAAGGTTTTTCTTGTTCAATCAGATCGATCAAAGCCTGATGTACTTCTATGCGGTTCGGAATACAGCTTTCGACTTCCTTTACTGAAAATCTCTCTGAAGCCGGGTCAAAACCATAAATCCGTTTCGCTTCTTCTGAACCCCAAAACTGATCATTGTGAATATCGTATTCCCAGTTGCCAACGTGGCCCAGTGCCTGAGCACGGCGGAAGCGCTCGTCATTAATCCGCAGTGAATGTTCAGTTTCTTTCTCATGAGATAAATCACGTACATAAACGATAACGTTGTTCACCTGCCCCTGTAAATCACGCAATATAAGAGCATTCACCAGTACCGGTACCGAAGCGCCACTTTTTGTTTTCAGGTCAAGTGGGAACTCACTCAGCATGCCCTCATTGAAGATCACCTGGCATACCTGTTCAGCGAGATTCGGTAAGAGAAAACAAAACTGAAATTCTTTATCAATCAATTCATCGCGAGTAAACTGGCTGAGTTTTATAAAAACGGGATTGACATCCAAAATTCGTCTTTCGTTATTCAGCAAGAGTAATGGCTCAGTATGAGCATGGATCATATTATGATCAAAAATTCCGACATTGTTTTGTGGAATCTCTTGATCCTCAGACATCACGTGCACAAAAGAGAGTCCAAACTCTTGATCATGGTAACGAAAATGTTTGGCTTGAATTTCTACCGGGAGTAAAAGCCCATCCTTGGCGCGGTGAATCGTTTTTAAGGTGCAGGTTTGTTTTTCTTTCAGACGTGACCATTTCAATGCCCAGCCTTCATCGTAAAACGAAACATCTATCTCAGAAAGGTTCATCCTTTCCAGTTCACTTTTTTCGTATTTCAGATAATGGCAAGCTGCCGCGTTGACGTAAAATATCTTCCCAACTGAGTCAGCCAAAAAGACCGCTTCAACAAGATTTTCGAAGGCAAATAAAAGTAAATCATTTTCTGTGCGGGCCGTTTTACTCATATTTTTCCTCGCTAACAATAAAAATAACAACTCACAGAGTAATTTCATTATACAGAATAATTTTGTGACAACGGCCAGTGATTATTTCAGGAAAGGCAATCACCAGTATTCGTGAATTCTTCACGCAATGCTACCAACCTGCGATACAGCATCATTCCGTCACATTGACTCACAATTTGTGATCCTTTTTGCAGAAATATACACTAACAAATCCGGCCAGGCATGGTTCAGACACAAACCAGCATTCCTTATCCTTTTTCCATCTCAAAGCAGATAAAAAAGTTAATTTTTCATATTACTTTCGCATAGAGTTTATTAGTGTATAAATTTTTTGGAGATTTCATAGAAATTAGACGGTTTGCAATCGACCTTTCCACAAGATATAGTAATGCTAGTGTATTTAGTGTATATTTTCTTTAGAGGATTCAACCATGAAGACCAATAAAGAACAAATATACGATTTTCTTAAGCTGCATGCCTCTACAAAAGAGAGCGGCGGCGTCACTACACAATACCTGGCCGATGCGCTGGGTATTCTCAGAACCAATGTCAGCAGTCTACTGAATGAACTGGTCAATGAGGGACGAGTCAGCAAATCAGACGGACGTCCAGTACTGTACAAGCTCAAAAGCCAGGAAGAAATTTGCGAAGAACAGTGTTTCGAGAATCTGATCGGTTCCGAAGGAAGTTTACGCCGACCGATCCAGGTGGCCAAGGCAGCCATCATCTATCCCGAAAAAAGCCTGAATTCTGTCATTGTTGGCGATCCTGGAACAGGGAAAAGTTTTCTCGCGATGATCATGCACCGGTATGCAACTGCAGCTAAAGTGATTCCCCAAGACGCTCCCTATATTGTCTTCGATTGTAAAGACTATCAGGGAGATGAAGAAAGTTTGCTTGCAGAATTATTTGGCGAAGACGAACGATCCGGGATATTTTCGCAGGCCGGGAAAGGTGTCCTCCACATCGATAATGGCCAATTCCTCAGTACCGGATTACGTAATAAGATCTGCTCCGCTCTGGAAGAAAGCCAGCATCAAGACGGGCAACCTCTGACCCACATCGCTCCCATCGTCATCCTGGCAATCGATCGTTCGAATAAAGCTGCCGTCGAGGATTTTTCGCACAAGCTTCCGATCGTAATTGAGTTACCGGCATTGGCTGAACGTCCGATGGATGAGCGCATGGCGATGATCCAGAGTTTTTTCACGCTTGAAGCTGCCCGCGCCAAGAAGAGTTTCGCGATCAGCGCCGAACTGCTCCGCTGCTTATTGCTTTATGAATGCCCGCTCAATATCAAGCAGCTCAAGGGAGACATCAAACGCGCTTGCGCTATGGCTTACTTCCGCGAACGCAATAATCAAGATCCTGCGCTGAACATCTTCATGAGCGATTTCGAACCCTACGTTCGCAAGGGATTTCTCAATTATCGTGACCACCGTGAAGAGATCGAACGCATCATCCCAGCCAATTACGATTACACCTTCTCCGAATCAACCATGAAGATGAGCGCCATCGACCGCGCCAAACTCAACTCGACGACCATGTATGAAGAAATCGATCGGCGCACAGACGCTTTGATCGAACGCGGCATGACCGAAGAAGAGATCAGTATTCTCCTCAGCGCTGAACTCGAGACGATTTTCCGCCGTTACTGGAACGAGGTTGCCCGCCAGGTAATCAACAAAGAACAATTAGCCAATCTAGTTGATCAGCCCATTATCGAAATGGTGGATGCTTTCCTGACTGACGTCAGCGCCAAACTACTGCAAAACTTTCCCCCTTCTGTGTTTTACGGCCTGTGCCTGCATGTTAACAGCCTGGTCAAAGGGGCTTCTTCACGTCAGGTATTAACCAATCGGCAGATGGCTGAGATCGTCGAAAAACATGAAATCAAATACTCACTGGCACTGCAGTTCACCACAAAACTCGAGGAATCCTTTTCAATTAAAGTACCCGTGGAAGAAGCCTTTCTGATCACACTCTTCTTATGTTTTGACGAAGCAAACAGTGAGACCAATGAACACCCGGTAATCCTGATTGCTCTCATGGGTGAAGGGGTGGCCACATCACTTTCCACAGCAATCAATCAAACCTTGAAACAAAATAATACCTTCGCCTTTGAGATTCCCATTGAATATCAACCCGCGACCACCTACCACGCCCTTTCAGAGATGATCAAAAAGATTGATCGCGGCCGAGGCATCATTGCCTTGTATGACATGGAGTTCATGAACAACTACCTTGAAACAATTGCCCTTGAAACCGGGATCGAGATCAGAGCAGTTTCCTACCCGATCACCCTGATCGGGATCGAATGGGCAAGAAGAGCAGCTATCTCCGACGATGTGAACTCACTTTACCAGAACATGCTCAATAACCTGGAAGCTTATCGCAAGCCACTTGAACGAGTAATTGTGACCCTTTGCTCTACTGGGGAAGGCGGTGCACAAGAACTGAAGCGGTATATCGAACAATACGGGAATGTAGAAGAGATGAAGATCATTCCCCTCTCAATGGCAGATCGTGATCAGCTTCGCGAGAAACTGCAAACTTTGCAAAAGAAAGCACTGATCCACTGCATCGTTGGAACAAATGATCCCAAACTCTTCAGCATCCCCTTCATTCCAATTAGCGATGTTCTGGGCGCGGAACCCGCTGCCCTCCCGGAGATTCTGCAATTCAAAAACCGAGAAAAACGACGCATCGATTTCGACGAAGTCTTCAACTATTTAGGGGAACAGCTTGAATTTGTAGACGTCAAAAAACTTCGCAAGATCCTTCCGGCTGTGATCGAGCAAATCAATAACGAAATTACCCACATGTCCATCGATACGGAAATTGGCTTGCTCATGCACCTTGCCAGCAGCATCAATCGAATTCTGGGGAAAGAACCTCTCCCCCCCAATATCCACCGTGAGCAAATTCTCAAAAACAACAATACCTGCTACAAAAAGCTGCTGCACATTCTCAAACCACTTGAGAAATCATTTGGGATCATTTTTACCGATGATGAGATGGCTAACATAATTACCATCATCAAAAAAATTTAGAAGGGAGAAACACTTACTACATGGCTTTGGAAGAAAAACTAGAAAATATGGCAATGGTGATCATCGCGAATGCCGGCGCAGCTCGGGGAGCTGCCTTTGACGCGCTGGCAGAAGCCAAAAAAGGAAATTTCGAAAAGGCGAAAGCCCTGCTCGAAAATTCCGATGAATACGCTCATGAAGCTCACGTCAAGCATAGTGAATTACTTTCTATGTATGCAAGCGGAGAGATCGATCACAGCGATTTGCTCATCTCGCATGCGCAGGATCACTTGATGTGTGCTGAGTTAGCCAAAGAGTTGATCGTAGAAATCATTGAAGTGCGCAAATTAGTAGAAAGGAGGTAAAGAGAAGTGAAAATCTTGCTGGTATGTGCGGGCGGGATGTCGACGAGCATTCTGATGAAAAAAATGTCGGCGTATGCCGCAGAAAAAGGATTTGCCCTGGAGATCATGGCAAAAGGAATGAATGAATATGAAGAGATCGTTCCCAATTTCGACGTGGTACTGCTGGGGCCGCAAATCTCGTACAAAAAGGCAGAAATCGAGAATGAATCCAAGAAACCCGTCGCTGTGATTGCCCCGTACGATTACGCAATCGGTAATGCTGAAAATATCTTCAAGCAAGTCGAAACAATCTATCCCCACAAATAAAGATCGGAGAGGTAATTCGATGGACAAGTTATTCGAAAGCAAATTCATGAAAGGTTTGCAGCGGTTCGGCGAAAAACTTGGCAATAACAAAGGTTTCTCTGCCATCTCAAAATCACTGATGGCCACAATGGCTCTCATTTTGGCAGGAGCAATTTTCCAGATTTTGGCTACGGTCCCAACGTTGTTTCAGTGGTTCACAACGGATAGCCAGATCTATAAAATCCTCTATACCCCCTACAACATGACAATGGGGCTGCTTTCCGTCTTTGTGGTCTTCATGATCGCCTACAACTATTCGAAATCTCTAAACATGAAACCGATGCAGAACGGCATTGTCGCTCTGGTCTGTTTCTTGTTGGTCAGTGCTCCCGCCACCACCGTGATTTTGGCAGATGGTACCACCACCATGACCGTACTCGATAGCTCCTATTTGGGAGCCACCGGCCTGTTTGTGGCAATTATCATTGGCATTCTGACCGTCAAACTCACCCATTTCTGCGAAGAGAAGAATATCGTGATCAAGATGCCCGATTCTGTTCCACCTTTCTTGAGCGAATCCTTCTCTGCAGTGCTGCCTCTGCTTTTCAACATCCTTGTCTGGTACGGACTGGGCACCGTCTTAAGCATCCTCACTCATGGGCAAATGACCTTGCCGCTGCTCATCACCTACATTCTGTCTGTACCCCTTTCTGCCCTTAACAGCGTCCCGGGAATGCTCATCATTTGCCTCTTTGCCTGCCTGCTGTGGACGTTCGGTATTCATGGAACTATGGTCGCTTACATTGCTATTATGGCCATCGTTATCCAAAACCTGTCTGCCAATGCTGCTGCAGTTGCTGCCGGCAATCAACCCGTTTTCTACGCCTCCATGCTGTTTGGAGCCGTGGCCTGTGCCGGAGGCACTGGCAATACACTGGGATTAGTCTTGCACGGTCTGCGCTCGGCCAAATCTGAACAATTGAAAGCGGTCAGCAAGGCGGCCATTATCCCAGGGATTTTCAACATCAATGAACCCGTTGCCTTTGGGTTCCCGATCATGTACAACCCAATCATGGCCATCCCCTACATTTTGACCCCCATGATCACCATGGTCCTCGTGTGGGTCGGCTACGCAATCGGATTCTTCAAACCTGGCTACGTCACCATTCTCTCTCTAATGCCATTAGGCGTAGGCGAATTTCTCACCTCCATGGCCTGGCAGAACATCTTCATCCCTGTTGTAGGTATTATCGTTGGCCTGATCGTCTATTACCCCTTCTTCCGGGCTTATGACAATCAACTCACTGCCAAAGAAGCAGCCGCTAAAGCCAGCGAAACCGCACAGGCATAACTCACCCTCATTGCGGCAATCGGGAAACCGATTGCCGCAATTCAAAACGATAGGAAAGGCGAACAAATGAACAAGGAATTTCCGAAAGACTTTTTGTGGGGCGGAGCAACCGCTGCCAATCAATGCGAAGGTGCCTGGAACGAAGATGGCAAAGGCATGAGCGTTGCTGATTTGATGACCTCCGGGTCAAGAAAGAGCCCACGCCGCTTCACTCGCGAACTCTGCTCCGATTGCTTTTATCCTTCACACGAAGCAATCGACCAATACCACCACTTCAAAGAAGATTTCGCCCTTTTCGGCGAAATGGGATTCAAGGTCTATCGCATGTCGATTGCCTGGTCACGGATTTTCCCTAATGGCGATGATCGTCTCCCCAACCAGGCTGGGCTGGATCATTACCGCAAAGTGTTCGAGACTTTGAAAGCCAATGGTATCGAGCCACTGGTCACTTTATCTCACTATGAAATGCCTTTCCATCTCGTAGAGAAATATAATGGCTGGCTGGATCGCCGCACAATCGACTTCTTCGTCAACTATTGCCAGACCGTTTTCCGCGAATACAGCGGGCTGGTAAAATACTGGCTCACCTTCAATGAAATCAACGTCCTGACCACTTCCTTCGGTGGTCTGCTGGCCGGCGGAATGATGCCGCAAACGGATACGACCCTTCTGCTCACCGGTCAGGCAAAAGAGACCCCAGAAGAAATTGCCGCGCGCTTCCAGGCACTGCATCATCAATTCGTCGCCAGCGCGAAAGCGGTTCAGATTGCCCACGCCATCGATCCCAACAACAAAGTGGGTTGCATGGTCGCAGGGATGGCAGTCTATCCCTATTCCTGCAATCCCGCTGACATGATTGCCACCCAGAAACAAATGCGCCTGGGCAATTACCTGTGCGGTGACGTTATGGTCCGGGGCACCTATCCCGCTTTTGCCAAACGATTTTTCAGCGAAAATCACATCGATCTGAAGCTGGCTGAGGGTGATGCTGAAATCCTTCAGAAAGGGAAAGTTGACTTTTACTCTTTCAGCTATTATTCCTCTGGCTGCGTTTCGACCGATGAAGAACTGGTAAAAACCTCCGGCAATATGCTTTTTGGTGTTCCCAACCCGCACTTAAAAGCCTCTGAATGGGGTTGGACAATTGATCCATCTGGATTAAGATACTATCTGAATGAACTTTACGACCGTTACCAGGTTCCCCTGATGGTGGTTGAAAACGGACTGGGCGCGGAAGACAAAGTAGAAGCAGATGGCAGCATTCATGATCCCTATCGCATCGAATACTTGCGCGAGCACGTCAATGCGATGCAAGAAGCTCTCGAAGATGGGGTGGATCTAATGGGGTACACTCCCTGGGGCTGCATCGATCTGGTCAGCGCCTCGACTGGCGAGATGGAAAAACGCTACGGCTTCATCTATGTGGATAAGGATAACGCCGGGAATGGAACACTCTCCCGCAGCCGCAAAGACTCTTTCTACTGGTATAAACGTCTGATCGCCTCGAACGGAACTGAACGATAATATTTGCAGAAACTGACGATTCCTCCAGAGGGTCCTTCCCCGGCAAGATATTACTTGCCGGGGAAACCAGAAAGAGGAGCCACACCTCCAACAACGCGAAAGAAACTATGAAAAACAATGATGACTGATCCTCTTACTGGTACGAAATTAATGGCCTTCGATTATGACGGAACTCTGGCCCCTGCCACAGGAATTCCTTCAGAACGAATGAGAGCAGCTCTTTACCAGGCGAATCAAAATGGCTGCATGCTGGTTTTGGTAACCGGCCGGGTTTTTTCAATGCTCCCCGCCAGTGTAACCCGAATGCCTTTTGCTTTCTTCATCACTTCCAATGGGGCTCGCATCACTGAAGGAGGCACGTTAAAAACCCTTGCCTGCTCTCCGTTGCCCCAGGATGTGGCTCTGTCTGTACTGGATCGTATGCAGGCAATGCACGCGGTATGCAACGTTTTTATCGATGGCCAGGCTTACTTCGATGCTTCCAGTCTGCGCGTTCTACGGGGAATTCCCTCGATGAATTTTTTCATCAGGGTCAAACGGCTGGCAGATTTTCTCAGCCATACAACCTTCGTGAAAGACCTCCGGCGCACCGTGGAGCGAACCTCCGGCAACATCGAAAAAATGGTTGGGGCTTTTGCTCACGCAGATGAGTGCGCACAAACGCTGCAGTCATTGAAGCAAAACTCAGCCATCGAAATCGTAAGCACTCAGGGAACCGATCTGGAGATCACGGTTCGTGGCATTACCAAAGGGAAATCACTGGAGAAGCTGTATCAACAACTGGGGTTCAGCAAAGAACAGGTGATTGCCTTTGGTGATAGCGGGAACGATCTCTCCATGATCGAAACCACGGGGTATTTCATCGCTCCGCAAAATGCCACCGCTGAAATTCAAGCTCTGGCAAACCGCATTGTTCCAGACGTTCGAGAGGATGGAGTAGCTCAAGTAATCGAAGAACTTTATCGAACTTATTAACGAAAGATACTCTTTACTAAAGGATAAAAAATGGTTTCAGAAAACGTCACAATCCAGCATGAAGTTGGTTTACACGCCCGCCCGGCGGCTTTATTTGTACAAACTGCCCAAAAATTTGCCAGCAAGATCACAGCTTCTTACAACGGAAAAACCGTCAATGCCAAGAGCATCCTCGGATTACTCAGCCTGGGAGCACTTACCGGGGCTGAGATCACCATCCAGGCTGAAGGAGAAGACAGCAATGACGCGCTCACTTCTCTCTGCAATCTGGTTAACACCAATTTCAAAGAGTAAACCCAAACTCTGAAAAACCGGAGATGAGTATGCAAATCATTCAGGGAATTTCAGCATCTGGCGGGATCGCCATCGGCAAAACTTTTCTCTACCAAAGTCAGGAAGTGTTCGCTCAGAAGCGAGAAATCACCGATCCCCAAAATGAGATCGAACGTTTCCATACTGCCCTCGCACAGGCCACTGCCGATCTCGAGAAAACATACGAAAAAGCCGTCCATGAAGTCGGGCAGGAATCCGCTGACATCTTTATGGCTCAAAAAATGATCCTGCAGGACCCAGATTTACTCGAAATGAGCGAACAAATGATCAGCCAGCAACGGGTCAATGCAGATTACGCCTTTTCACAGTCCGCTGAAAGCTACGCCCAAACGTTGCTGGAACTCCCGGATGAATACATGCGCTCGCGCGCTGCCGATGTACGGGATGTCGCCTGCCGGTTGGTCAGCCTAATGAACCCTGGCAGCAGCGAAGCCCACGAATTGAGCGAACCTGTCATCATCCTGGCCAAAGATCTGACGCCATCGGATACAATCCATTTCGAACGCAGCCTGATTCTGGGATTCTGCACCAGCAGCGGAGGAAAAACATCTCATACGGCCATTCTGGCCCGCGCGCTGGGAGTGCCTGCGGTCTTAGGCGTCGAAAATATCCCGGCCACAATCCAGACTGGGCAGCCGGTAATCCTGGATGGCGATACAGGAAAATTGATCCTCACCCCAGACGAAGTCACCCTTGCCAGTTATCAAACCGCCCAGGCCAAGAGCCAAACGGCGGCTCAAAGCGCACAAGCCAAAGCACATCTCCCCGCGATCACCCATGATGGGAAAAAAGTGCTGGTGGTGGCCAATATTGGCAATGCGGCGGATGCGCAAAATGCTCTTCAGCATGGGGCTGAAGGCGTTGGACTGCTCCGTACTGAATTCTCCTTCATCGAGGGAAACCATATCCCCAGCGAAGAGGAAATGACCGCGGCCTATGAAAAGATCTTCGCCGCCTTCCAGGAAGGGCCGATTCTGGTACGAACCCTGGATATTGGTGGGGATAAGGAAGTGCCGCACCTGCACCTGCCCGTCGAAGCCAATCCCTTTTTAGGCAATCGTGGCATCCGTTTCTGCTTCGAGCGTGCTGATCTTTTTTTACCGCAACTAAAGGCCATTCTGCGCGCCGGGGCAGGGAAGAATCTGCAGATTATGTTCCCGATGATCGCTACCGTTCAGGAAGTCCGGCAAGCACGCAAGCTTCTACAGGAATGCATGCTGGAACTCGACCGCTCAGGCACTCCTTATAATGCCACACCCAAGGTCGGCATCATGATTGAGGTGCCCGCCGCCGCCTTATGTGCTGATCTGCTGGCCAAAGAAGTGGACTTTTTCTCGATTGGCACCAACGATCTGACCCAATATACGATGGCCGCGGACCGTACCAATCAATCTGTTGCCGAGTTGTGCAGTTTCTTTCAACCCGCCGTACTGCGTCTGATCGCCCAGATCATTGAAAAGGGCCACGCCGCCGGAATTTGGGTTGGTATGTGCGGCGAGATGGCTGGGGATCCCCAGGCCGCGGCTTTATTGTTGGGAATGGGGTTGGATGAATTTAGCATGAATCCCCCCACTATTCCATTCCAAAAAGAAATTCTGCGAAAGATGGATACCCAGGCCTGCGCGGAATTAGCCCATCAATGTCTGGAATGCGCCTCGACAGAAGAAGTTCACCTCACTTTACAAACCTTTCTAGAAAAGCAGCATTAGATTTTTTCGCTATTCCATTTGCGATGTCAGGATCACGACAGCGTAACTTTTCGCTGTTGTGATCCTGGTAGTTAAGAAACCCTTTACCACCAAAACTGGAATCGCAGGCAAGATTTCTAACAAAACTTTTATTGACGAAAGGGTTTTGTTCGGTATAATTTATACATTGTGTATTTTATTTGAGATTGACGAAGGAGCACGAAACTGATGAACTCTCTTTTGGAGATATTTCTTCCACAGCCAGCAGAGAATAAGATCCGTGGATCTAAAATCCCTTTCTACTTTTTAATCGCAGTCGCCCTGATCGGCACCGTCCGCAGTCTGATTCACATTTTTGCCGCTGATGGCGGAGCGGGCAGTATCGCCGGCATGGATTTAACGGTCAGCGGAGCCAACGAGGTGATCTTCGCTTTTGCTCTATGGGGCAGTTCGCAATTGATCTTTGCCCTGCTGCAATGGCTGGTAGTTTGGCGGTATCGCTCGCTGGTTCCAATCATGTGGGGAATACAACTACTCGAAATCGGTGGGCGAATGCTGGTTGGCCGAATTAAACCTGTCACCTTCTCGCACACTCCGCCGGGAGCCGTCAGCAATTTTGTCTATCTTGCGCTGTGTGTCAGCATGCTCGCAATCATCCTGATCTCGAACACCCAGAAAGCAGCGCAGCAGTAATGAAGAAAATTCTCTCAGTGATCGTACTCCTTCTGGCAGCAATCTCTCTGGGAGCAATGGTCGGGGCTCTTACTGCCGGCTTTCTGCATCTGGTGGAATGGGGACAAGATTGGCTATGGAATTCACTCACGTCCTCATTGCCGTGGCAAATTCTATTGATCACCGTAATTGGCGGTATTCTGGTAGGGCTTTGCCAAAAATATCTGGGAGATTACCCCAAAGGGATCAATGAAGCCGTCACAACACTGCAAAAGACCGGGCGTCTGGAATATAGCTCCCTTCCCAAAGGAATGATCACTGCCTATGTGTCACTGATTGCTGGTGCCAGCCTGGGACCCGAAGCTGCCCTGGTCGACCTTTTAGGAGGGCTGGGTACCTGGACAGGGGATCTGATCCGCTCACTGCGCGCCAGGCTGCAGTTGCCCTTACCCCAGCAATTCAAAAATCAAGCAGAAAAAACGCTGCAGCACTGGCCCAATCTGCTGGCATTGGCGGCCGGAGCCCTGGCACTTATCAAGTTGCTGAACGGCATGTACAGCGGCGGTTTCTTATCCCCCCATGAACCTTTCCAATGGGTCGATCTGGCGTGGAGTATTCCACTGGCAGCGCTGGGAGCTGCCGCCGGAGCCCTCTTCCTCTTCATGCAAAACTGGACTCGGCGTCTGGCTGCCCCGTTTGAGCACAAACCTATCCTGCGAGCAGCAAGCGGCGGAGTTTTATTGGGCATTGCGGCACTGGGGTTGCCCATGATCCTGTTTTCGGGACAGCATCTCCTCCAGCCAGCCTATGAGCAATACCTGCAAATTGGTTTTGTCACCCTCTTCTTGACGGCATTGGTCCGTTTATTGATGACCAATATACTGCTCGCTACCGGTTGGAAGGGTGGGCAATTCCTGCCAATGATGTTTGGCGCTGCTGCTTTAGGCCTCTCGGTCAGTGCACTCTTCCCGGTCATCCCCGCCGCCACCGCTGCCCTGGCCGTCATGGGAGCCCTGGTCGCTGTAGTACTGCCCAAGCCCTGGATTGCACTGGTATTGATGGCCCTGATGTTTCCCTTCCAATACGTAGGGGTCTCGGTCGTTTCAGTCGGTCTCGTTGTGATTGGCAAACAGATCAAAGAGAGAAGACAAAAAAAGAAAACCGCGATGGCACTCTCAGCAGGTGCTTAATCACAGAACAATAGATTGATTCTCAGAAAAAGGCGTTAGAATAATTTAACGACTTTTTCTTTTTAAGGTGGCGACTTGGGTACTATGCTCTTTATTGTGGATGATGATGACCTCTTCCGGCGCAGCCTTTCTTTCAGTCTGGATCAGGCCGGGTTCGAGACTCATTCCTTCGCCACTGCTGAAGACGGCATCGCTGCCGCCCACCAGAAACGTCCTGCCCTGGTACTGCTGGATGTCATGCTGCCCGGTATGGACGGGCTGGAAGCCCTGCGCTATTTTCACGATAAACTGAATGTCCCGGTGATTTTTCTCACTGCCCGGCGGCGTGAAGTGGATCAAATTGTCGGTCTGGAATTAGGCGCTGACGATTACCTGCCCAAGCCTTTTGATACTGACGTTTTAATCGCACATATCAAAGCCGTGCTGCGCCGTACCCGAGGCACCTTTACCCCAGAACAGGGGCCAATAGAGCTCAAAGTCGGTGACCTGTTCATCAATTCAAAATCGCACACGGTTACTGTCGCCGGAAAGCCGGTAGAACTTACCGCCAAAGAATTCGATCTACTTTTTGCCCTCGCAGTCGAACCCGAGCGCGTCTTCACCATCGATGAGTTATTGTCACGCGTCTGGGGAGCTGAGTTTCATGGGCAGCCCCAAATCGTTTATGTCAATATTCGCTGGCTCCGGCAAAAGATTGAACCTGATCCGGCTCAGCCCACTCACCTGATCTCGATCCGCGGCGCCGGATATAAACTCACGGCCACAGGTCAAAATGGCGCATAACTCTTCCATGCGGCGCCGACTGCTGCTGGCACAGCTACTCCCCATTGTGATCCTGCTGCCCCTGCTGGGGCTGGGCCTTACCAAAATATTGGAAAGTCGAGTCATCTACCCGGCACTGGCAAATGAACTGATTGACCAGGGTCATCTGGTAGCACGTCTGAGCCAGGATCAGCCTCAGATCTGGAATTCTTCGACTGCCGCTCAGCAGCTCTTGGATTCCACCGACTTTCAACGCCCCACCCGCATCGGGCTGCTCCGCCCTGACCACTCTCTGCTGGCCACCAGCCGGCCGGATGACCTGGCACTGGTGGGCAGCGTTCTCCCGGATTTACCCGCCGACGAATCGCTGGGGGATTCCTGGTGGACAATTACCACCGATAAAGCTACTCACGAGAAAATTCTGGAAGTGCTTCTCCCGGTCAAAGGGAACGACGGCGAATTGCTGGGATTGATCCGCATGTACCGCCGTATCACCGATATTCAGGGAGAACTTTCAAACATGCTCTGGATCATCCTGGCAGCTGTGCTTATGAGTATCCTGGTGATCATTTTTCTGAACCTGTTCCTGACACGCTCCATTACCCATCCGTTGAAAGAGTTTTCGCACAAGATCGCGCACACACCTTTAGAAGGCCCCACCGAATTACTTCCCGAAAGCTCCAACAATGAGCTGGCTGAACTCACTCACGCTTATAACCAACTGCAAAAGCGGCGCATGGACCTGGAAACGATGCGCCAGCAAATGCTGGCCAATCTCATTCACGAAATGGGAAGGCCCCTGGGATCATTGCGAACGGCGGTTCATGCCCTGCAGACCGGGGCCAATCAAGATTCCACCCTGAGCGCCGAGCTGCTGACCGGGATGACCGAACGTATCGATCGCATGGGTCGTTTGTTGGAAGACCTGGCCTTGATCTACCGCAAGCTGGAACCCTACGAAATCATCTACCGCTCTTTTGATGTGCGGGAGTGGCTGCAAAGCCTGATTCCCTTGTGGGGAGAAAACGCCCGCACCCAGGGGCTCATTTTTGAATCCGAGTTGCCTGAGCAGGCTGCCCCTTTTACCAGCGACCCTGAAAGACTGGCACAGGTGCTCAGCAATCTGGTCAGTAATGCGCTCAAATTCACCCCAGCCGGGGGCAAAGTCAATCTACGCGCTCGCCTCCATGAAAATCAACTTCAGATTGAAGTGGCAGACACCGGCATGGGCATATCCTCTGAAGATCAAGAGCACCTTTTCGTGCCGTTTTACCGCGTCGTCCAGCCTTCCTGGAAAACACCCGGGCTGGGACTGGGCCTCACCATTTCAAAATCCATCATCGAATCGCTGGGAGGCAAAATCACCGTCGCCAGTGCCCCGGGGCAAGGCAGCACTTTTACCCTCACTTTGCCCAACCATTCCGATTTAATGCAAATTTAAACTTCAGCTAAGCGTGATTTAAGGCGAAAAGTTCTCCTTCTGGTTATCCTGTAGTCAAACAAGGAAGCTGAACAGAATGAGCTTAGCCAATCAATCAACAATCGACAAGCAAGAACCACAGAATTTTTCGCTGTCAGACTCGACTCGCGGATTATCCCAGACCGAGGCCAACCGGCGTTTGCAGCAATACGGGCCCAACGCGCTGCCAGAAGTAAAGACCCATCTCTGGCTGAAATTCCTCAAAAAAATGTGGGGACCTGTTCCCTGGATGCTGGAATTATGTCTGATACTGGAAGTGATCTCCGGAAAATACATTGAAGGTGCCATCATTGGAGCATTGATCCTCTTTAACGCAGTAATGAGCACACTGCAAGAGAACAAAGCTCAAAACGCGCTGGCACTACTAAAAAACCGCTTATCAGTCAACTCCCGAGTGCTGCGCGATGGGAAATGGCAGTCTCTGCCCAGCAGCGAACTGGTCCCTGATGACGTAATCTATCTGCGCATGGGGGATCTCGTCCCGGCCGACACCGAGATTATCAGCGGTCAGATCTCTCTGGATCAATCCACCCTGACCGGGGAATCGCTGGCAGTCGAAGCCGGTACAGGCGCCAACGTCTTTGCCGGTACCACGGTGGTTCGCGGCGAAGCCACCGCCAGTGTCACGCAAACCGGCATCCACACCCGTTTTGGCAAAACTGCGGAACTGGTACGGCTGGCCAAAACCACCGGGCAGCTCGAGCGGATCGTCTTCTCAATCGTGCGCTCTCTGGTCATACTGGATGTCGCTCTGGTAGTGATCTTGCTGGTCTACGCTTTGATCAGCAAACTACCGATGCAAGAAATGCTGCCTTTCTCGCTCATTTTGCTGGTCACTTCAGTACCGGTAGCCCTGCCGGCCACATTCACTGTTGCCACTGCCCTGGGCGCCGTTACGCTGGCCAAAAATGGCGTGTTGGTCACCCGCCTCAGTGCTATCGAAGAAGCCGCCTCCATGCAGGTGCTCTGCACGGATAAAACCGGCACACTGACCGAGAATCACCTTGAAGTAGCCGAAGTGGTGCCCTTTGCGCCCTTCAGTCAAGAAGACGTACTCAAGCTGGCCATGATGGCCAGTGATGCAGCCACTCAGGATCCGCTTGACCAGGCTATTTTGAAAAAAGCCACCGCGGCAGGTATTGATCCGCAAGTTCTCGAGAACCGCATCCGCTACACCCCATTTGACCCAGCCGCCAAACGAGCGGAGGCCATCTTCGAGGAAAATGGCACAGATTTTCGCGTGCTCAAAGGCGCACCGCAGGTGATTGGGGGCTTTGATGCTTCTCTGGATGAACGTTTTCCCCAGATCGTCGAAAAACTTTCTCTGCAGGGGCTGCGTGTACTGGCAGTTGCCTCTGGAGCGGACCATGAAGTCAAAATCGCCGGGGTGCTGGCCTTTCAAGATCCTCCTCGTGCTGATTCAGCCAGTCTGATCCAGAAGCTGAAGGAATTGGGGCTGCGGGTGATTATGATCACCGGGGATGGACTTTCCACGGCGAAATCCATTGCATCCCAACTCGGCATTAGCGGACACGCCAGTCTGGGTGAAGCGCTTAAGGACGAGAAAGCTCCCGTCGACGAAGAAACCGGAGTCTACGCCGAGGTACTGCCCGAAGAAAAGTTTCGTCTGGTGAAAAAACTCCAGCAGGCCGGCCAGGTGGTAGGCATGACCGGCGATGGAGTCAACGACGCGCCAGCGCTCAAACAGGCAGAGGTAGGGGTAGCTGTCTCGAACGCGACTGACGTAGCCAAAGCCGCCGCCAGTCTGGTACTGACCGCACCTGGGCTCAGCAATCTGGTGGCAGCCATCGAGACCAGCCGCAGTATCTATCAAAGAATGCTCACTTATACCCTGAATAAGATTATCAAAACCATCGAGATCGTCTTCTTTCTCAGTTTGGGGTTGATCCTCTTCCGTACTTTTGTCACCACACCCTTATTAATGATCCTGCTCATTTTCACCAATGATTTCGTCACCATGTCGATCTCGACCGATCACGTCAAACCCTCTCCCCAGCCCAATCGCTGGGACGTACGCTCCATCGTTTGGGGAGCCGTTCTGATTGCCCTGCCCATTCTGGCATTGTCCTTTGCCATCTTCTGGTATGGCCATTTCACGCTGCAGCTTCCGTTAGCCAATCTGCAGACCCTGCTTTTTGTCATGCTGGTCTACAGCGGGCAGAGCACAATCTACCTGATCCGTGAACGCGGCCACTTCTGGCACTCCTTTCCAAGCAAGTGGATGCTCCTGGGTACCGCGCTTGATATTCTGGTGGTTGGGTTTCTGGCCTCGCAAGGCATCCTGATGGCAGCCATTCCCTTGAAACTGGTGATCGAAATATTCGTGATCATCGTCACTTACATTTTTCTTCTCGATTTCATCAAAGTACCTATTTTTAAAAAGCTACGGCTTGAATAGCATTTTTAAAGAAGGTACTCCCTCCCTGAAGAAGACGATCCTGCTCACAGTGATCGTCTTCTTTTCGCATCACTTTTTTACGTTTTTTCCGTCATAATAAGTAAAGAATGACGTCATCGAACGAGCAGGAATTGCTGAGCGGTGCTCTCTCTTATGATCTTTCTGCCCTGGCTGAAATCTATGATCGATACAGCCCAGGCATCTATCGCTACGCCATGCGCCTGCTCGGCAACGAAGTACAGGCAGAAGAATGCGTCGCAGATACTTTTACACGCTTTCTGCAGGCGCTGCGCATCGGCCACGGCCCCAGAGATCATCTGCAGGCCTATCTTTACCGCATCGCCCACAACTGGATCACCGATTTCTACCGCCGCCAGCCACCGCCCCCCTTTCCGCTTGACGATGATCTGTCTGCCGACCCCGCTTCTCTGCCTGAAACTCTGGCAGAAGAACGCCACCTGCAACAGGAAATTCGTCTGGCGCTGCGGGCTTTAACCCCAGATCAACGGCAGGTGATCGTTCTCCGCTTTTTGGAAGGCTGGGATAACAGCGAAGTCGCAGCCGCGTTAAAAAAGCCAGTGGAAGCCATCAAAGCCCTGCAATATCGTGGACTGAAGCTGCTGCAAACTATTCTGGTCAAGAAAACTCGTGAAGAAAAATGAAAAATACTTCTCAAATCGACCCTGAGTTGCTGAAAAAATTGCTGACGCTGAAATACTCGGCTCCGCGTGATCGAGAACGTGCCCAGGCTGGTCGGGCAGCTTTTTTGCGGGAAGCCAGTTCACTGTCTGAAAGCGTCACTCCGGCTGCCTCTGTGCGTCATAAATCATGGAAGTCAAAATTCAACTTGCTCACGTTTCGAAAGGAGCACTCTCCCATGATCAATACTCTTACCACAATTCTGTTGACAATCTCATTGTTCCTGAGCGGCGGCGCCGCCACCGTGGCTGCAGCCCAGAGCAGCCAACCCGATCAATTGCTGTATGGAATCAAACTCTTCAGCGAAGATGCTTTGCTCGATGTGACCACCAATCCTGAAGCTCAATTCAGCCTGTCACTTGATTATGTCGACCGGCGCGGAGCAGAGATCCTTCAGCTCATTGAAGAAGGGAACACGCCTTCTGCAGATCTGCTGGCGCAATATCAGAGCCAGATGGAACAGGCCACCCGCTATGCCGTCAATCTGCCTGAAGACCAGGCTATCCAGGCACTGGCCATGCTGCAGGCACGCCTCGAAACTCAAGAACAGGCCATGACGCAACTGCAAAATAAAGGCACTGCGCAGGCAGTTATGGAAATGGCGCAAGTTCAGTCCATGCTTCAAGAACGGATGCAGCTGCTGGAAACCGGGCAGGCAAACCTGATCCAGCTGCGCGATCAAATTCGCTTGCAAGATCAACTGAACAACCCCAACCTGGAAACAACCGGCACCGGGAACATGACCGCCCCCGGAAGCGGAGAGGGCAACCCCTGGGCAGAGGGAACCCCCACCCCCGGGAGCAGCTACGGTCCTGGAGATGGAACAGGCATCACCTGCACTCCACAGGCCGGGACAAACTCTGGCGGAAGCAGCGCCAACCCGACACAAGGGCAATACAACGGTGCCTCTTCTTCTCCACAAACTACCCCATCTGCCAATGGGTACGGCGGCAAACACTGATCGCCCTTTGTAAAGAGATAACCGAGCCGCTCGCAAATGCGAGCGGCTTTTGGGATCACGATAAACTCAAGAATGCTTTTCTTCCGGCAAAAACTGGATCAGGGTGATCTCGTTCCCCAGAGAACGGACATCCTCATCCGTGCCCGCCACCTCATAGCCCATGAAACTGGCTAATTCCTTCCAGGCCAATGGATATTTGTGAGAATACTGCAGCAATTCCTGCCCGCCCTGTTCTGGTGAAAGCTGATGAGCGATCATCTTCCAATGCCGGTTCGCGCATTGCACCTGAACATGCGGATTGGCAATAATATTCTGATACCAGTCAGAAGACTTCCCGAAGCCCACCGCAACGATGAACGCTTCTTTCTCAGGGTCGTAACGAACCACTTCCAGGACATTCTTGCGCTCTTTCCCTGATTTGCGCCCCACGTGGGTCAACAATAAAAAGCGATGTCCCAATAACCCGCCCAGGCCAATCCTGTACAACTGAATCGGTAAACGGAAACCAATACGAGCCAGCCCGCGGGGAGGGCGAAGATCTTTTACTTTTTTTGCCATTTTCACCTCTGTTCACAGTTCATTCAAGTTTTGAATATCTTTAGCCTTTTTCTAAAAAGAATGACATTAAGATAATATATGTTTTTCTCATTTACTGTCATACAAAAACAACCCGATTCCAGCTTGTGCCCGGAAATCCAAGTCTAGACACTTCCCACAGGTTTCTCAGTGAAAAGATCTACTCGTTCTTCTGATAAAAGCTACTAAATTGTTCACTCAGAGAAAATAAAAAAGGCCTTGCTCCAAGAACAAGGCCTCCTTCAGCGGGAAAATTGAGTTTAATGTAACTTTTCAGTATGGTCGACCAGCTTGCCATCCAGATATGCCTGAACTGCTTCATCGATGTTGGCCATATCAGTGACCACAGGTTTGATGTTCAGGCGGCGCATGCTTTCGTAGGCCCCCATGCCCATACCGCCGCAGATCACGATCTGGCAATCACTGATGGCTTCTGCCATGCTGGCATGCTTTTGATGGGATTCTTCATCGTGGCCATGCTCGTGCTCGTGTTCATGGCCTTCTTCTCCGTGCATGCCCTGAAAATGATTGTGGCCCAGTTTGGGACGCAGCTCGTGCCCGGAAATCTTTCCCTCTTCAACTGTGACTACCATGTAATAAGGGGCACGGCCAAAATGCTGGCTGATTGTTTTCTCATCATCGGTGATAACTGCGATTTTCATAATTTCTTCCTCCTGTCCCATTTCCATCAAGAAATGGCGACCACCCAATTCTTCTGAACGATCCGCCGGCAGCAAGATCAATAAAATTTGTGCCGGGGAATCACTTTGATTTTCCCAACAATGGGGAAGATGTGACTCAAAGACCAGACTATCCCCCTGGGCCAAGAAGTAATCCTCACCATTGATCCGATAATGGATCGCACCGGTCAGGCAAAACACGAACTCATGGCCCGTGTGGACGATCATCCGGTCTCCGCTGCCAAAACCTGGCAGCAAGGTAACCACAAAAGGCTGTACTGCATTCGAAGCAAGATCTTTGGCCAGATTTTGCATCCGGGTAGTATTAAAAGAAGCTTCCGGGCGATCATCGGCCCGGGTAAACACGATGCGTTTCTTTTCTGGCTCAGACTCAAAAAAAACTGAAATCGAAATTCCCAGCGCGACCGCTAACTGCTGCAACGTACTGACCGATGGAGAAGTTTTTCCATTTTCGATCAGGCTTAATGTATTGATATTCAATCCGCTGCGATCCGATAGATTGCGCAGGGAATATCCCTTTTGCACGCGAATCTCGCGCAACTTCTTCCCGACCAGTTGTTCGGTGGAAGGCGCGGACGCAGATTCTATCGGATCAGCAGCAGAAACAGTCATTCTTTACTCGACAGAGAACTCGATTGGGGTAAGGTTGTGCACGTTATCCGAGATCGGGCAGCGGGCATCCACTTCTTTGATGAAGGCCTCTTTCTCAGCCTGACTCATATCGGCATCTACCTTTACCTGAACCCGGACGCCAGTGAAACCAGCGCGATCAGCAGTATTCTTGCCCATCAACACATCGGTATCCAGTTCCCCTTCAACGTGGACTTCGATCTTGCGCACCGGCAAGCGGCGCTGTTTGGCAACGATGTTCCCGATGGTGATGATACAGCCAGAGAGAGAAATAAACAAGTACTCAAGCGGAGTAGGCCCAGCATCGACACCACCACCAGCGGGCGGTTGATCCACAATCGCGATGTGCTGGCGAGACTTCGTTTCGATCTTGAAACCATCTACCTGTACAGCATCAACACTAACCGTTTTCATTGTTCATCTTTTCCTTTCCAAGAGATTTACTAATATTATAGTACACATCCAATAAATTTACAGATTTATTCCCAATTAAATGATAAACATCATCTTCTTTGATGAGGATTGATCCATCTAGAGGTTCATTTCTTTTTTCAGAATTCTACAGCTCCAAGAATTAAGACTTCTGGCGTAGGTCATTTCAGACTGCAGACCGATCTGTTGAAAAGCACCCGGTCATAAACTAAAGCCATCATCAAAAGAGAGAGGAAAATATGCAACCTAAAAACATGATCGAAGTAAAAAATATCTCGCGCGACCTGCCGTTGGGCGGCCGCAATTTACACGTTCTGCAGGGAATCAGCTTTACCGTGATCAAAGGGGAATGGGTCGCTCTGACAGGTCCTTCCGGTTCTGGAAAATCCACCCTGCTCGGCATTCTGGCCGGGATCGATCGGCCCACCTCGGGCTCAGTGATCCTGGATGGGTACGAGATCAACAATCTGCCTGAAGCTCATCTTTCTTGCATGCGCAACGAGATGATCGGCATCGTTTTTCAGGCCTTCAACCTGATCCCCACCATGACCGCTATCGAAAACGTCGAAGCTCCACTGTACATCCACCCCCACTGGCGTGAAGCTGAACATCTGGCGACTGAGATGCTCGAACAGGTTGGGCTCAAAGATCGCATGCATCACATGCCCTATCAGCTTTCAGGTGGTGAGCAGCAGCGCGTGGCTATTGCCCGAGCACTGGTAACCAGCCCGCACGTACTGTTAGCAGACGAACCCACCGGCAATCTGGATAGCGCGACCACCCGCCAGGTGCTGCAAATTCTGCAATACCTGCGTATGAAATTGAACCTGACCATCGTAATGGTCACGCATGACCCCACCGTGGCAGCTTACGCTGATCGGCAACTGCACGTCATGGATGGCAGAATCGTCGAAGTACCTCAGAAAGCGAATCCCACGAAGGAAGATTCCAGGGTAAGCGCATGAAACCTTCTGCTTATTTCTTCAAAACAGCCCTGAACCACCTGCGGCGCGGCGGGCAACGAAACCTGATCGCCTTCTTGTGCGTGGTCTTTGGGGTAATGTCGCTGGTGGCAATGACCACCCTGGCACAATCCATTGAGCAAATGCTCGTACTGAAACCAGTCGAACTAATCGGGGCTGATCTGACCCTGGATCGGGAAAATGAAAATTTCATTTCTGCCGAGGAAGAAGCTGGTCTGCAAGAGATGGTTGCCAGCGGACAGATCAGCGATTACACCCTGATGGACTACACCACCACTCTGGCATTTCACCGACAGGATTCGAACGCCCTGGTCATGCCCTCCTACGGCATGGGGGTGGACCCCGCCAAATATCCTCTGGCCGGGAATCTAACTATCGCCGAACCCAAAAACACCGCCCTGGCGCAATTACTCGCCAATGCAGGCGATGTGATCATCACCAAAGATCTGGCATCCAGTGAAAAGCTATCAGTTGGGGACACCCTTCAGCTTTCTGATCTAGACTATGGCATTTCTATTAACGCGGTTATCCGCGGGATTGCTTCAGATACCCCCAATCATCAAGGCAGTAAAGTCTATTTCTCGCATCAAACCGCTCAGGAACTCATGGGAACTGTGCGCACGTCCAATACCGTTCTGGCGAACAGTTCAGACCCCGAAACTGCCAAGACCGCACTCGAAGCTGCCGGCTGGCGAGTGTTCACGGCCACCTCGCTGGCCAATGCTACCGCGGCAAGCGAGGGAATGCTGGCCATGATCGTCAATGACATCGGTCTGCTGGGATTGTTGGTTGGTGGAATTGGCATCGCCAATACCATGCATGTGTTGCTGAAACGGCGCGAAAAAGAAGTTGCCATCTGGAAAAGCATTGGCTACAACACCCATCAAATCGAGAGAATGTTCCTCAGTGAAGCCGCCCTTCTCGGAACCGCCGGCAGTTTGGTAGGGGTAGGGTTGGGAGTATTGCTTTCGCTGGGAATCACCGGGCTCTTCAGCCGCATCACCACGGTGCTGGTCATCACCCATCCCTCTGCCATCGAAGCCTTGAGCGGATTCATCATTGGAATTCTGACCACCCTGGCTTTCACCCTGATGGCAATCGTCTCCTCCAGCCAGGTTCCCCCTCTCGCTCTGCTCCGCCACGAAGAGATCAAAAACGCTGACCTGCCCAGAGGCAAAATGGTCGGATTAGCTCTCTTTGTTGGCATTCTCTTTCTGGCCGTAACTGTCTGGGTCTTAAAATCCTTCCTGGCTGGGATACTGGTACTGGCCGGAACTATTTTCTTCTTGTGGATCATGGGACTTATCTTACTCGGTTTAGTCAAACTGGTACTGAAGCTTTTTAAACTGAAGAGATGGCCACTGGCACGGATTGCCCGCAACAATCTGATGAAACGCAGCTCTTCGCTGCTCATCGCCATGGTCGCTCTTTTTGTGGGCGTAGAAATGCTGGCGATTGGAGCTGTCATTTCGCAAAGTGGCTCGAACGTGATCAAAGCCATCAATCAAACGAGTTCTATAGAAAACCTGGCCATCTATGCAGCACCGGGAGAAGAAAGCAATGTCCGGGCCAAGCTGAGTGCCCTGCAAATCGCGGACTTCCGCACCAGCCACCAGTATCAGGTAAAACAGGTCGTTATCAATGGGCAGGCCGATCAAACCCTCAGCCCCATCCTTTTCAGCCGACCTGACGTCAACGGATTAACCCTCGATGGAGATGCCTGGATGAGTTATGATAACGCGGCCTACCTGCCGCAGTATTTCCGAGCAAATTACGGAGATACCCTGCAGGTAACGTTGCTCGATGGCAGCGCGGTTGATCTCTACGTAGCAGGAACTTACTCTACAGAGCAAAATATTGCTTGGCCGGGTACTGCTGATCGGATTCTCATCTCAGATGAAACCGCGCAAAAGCTCGGCACGGCCAGCAGCAGCCAGTTCTACATGAGCCTGGCTCCCGAAACGCTTTCAACTGACACCACTACTCTTGAAAATGCGCTCCCCGCGGCAACCGTGATCTCCATGTCAGAATTCCAGGCACATTACGCACGCCAGTACAACAACCTGTTCCTGTTCATCACCGCCATGGCCGGGTTAGCCATCCTGGCCGCACTGCTGCTCATCGCCAACTCAATCAACCTTACCATGCTGGATCGCCGTTATGAGATCGGCGTGTTCAAATCACTTGGCTATTCTCGTGGGCAAATCTTTCTCACCCAGGTGTTAGAATATAGTTTGATGGCCCTGATCGTCAGTCTGGTGGGAATGGGAACCATCGAGTTATTCCTGGTACTGATGAGAACGGTGGGAGGAGCTATGGGCAGCCAGCTCATCCTGACCCCAGTATCATTTCTGGTCATCCTTCTGCTCACCTTGGGCCTGACCGTGCTGGTCGTGATCGCTTCCTGCTGGAACCCGACCAAGGTCTCGCCGATCCTGACATTCAACGATCGAGAATAGGCGGTAACCATCTTTCGCTACTTTTTCAAGAACCTGCGCCGGAAATTGACCTTCTCCTACACAGTCGTGACTGTGCTGGTCTTGATGTCACTTGAGCTGATCTTGTTGATCCTGGGAGGAATCTTTACCAATCTCTGGGGCAATGGGACAGAAGACTACCTTTCCGACGTTGTCACCACCCTCGTGCCAGATGCTCGTTCGTACCTGCAGCCCGAAATTGATCGCCAGGGGCTGCAGGTATGGCTTGATACCATCTACCGGAAAGGTTATGCCAGCCTGGAACCGCAGGATGCTTTCGATAGCCCGGCCGCCAAGATCGTGCCAGGATCAGTGATCACCATCCTCGACCGAGAGGGGAATATCCTGGCCCAATCGCCGGCAGTAGATGCCCCCACCTTCGATAACTACGATCCTGAAGTACTCAAAAATGCCCAGGCAGGAAGCAAAGCCATTGCAGATCTTTATACAATGAATGCAAATGGAAACTACTGGATGGCAGTACCCATCTATCAAAAAAACCACGATGAACCCGTCCTCGGGGTAATTCTCGTTACCGTCGAACCGAACCCGCAGCGGAATACCTGGGAATGGACGAAGCTCATTTTGCTGGTCCTGGGAGCCGGTTTGCTGATGCTGTTCGCCATTGCTCCGCTGGGCGCCATCTATGGCTTTATCTTTTCGCGCAGCCTGACCAATCGCCTCGGCAAGCTCACCACGGCTACGGAAGCCTGGGGGGAAGGCAATTTCATGGTCATGCCCCCCATTGATCATTCCACCGACGAGATTGGCACACTCAGCCTGAAATTACGCCAGATGGCCGAAAAAATCAATAATCTGCTGCAGGACCAAAAAGCCCTGGCCCAGATAAAAGAACGCAATCACCTGGCACAGGAACTGCATGATACAGTGAAGCAGGAAAATTTTGCCACCCTCATGCAGATCAGGGCGGCCCGCAACCTGCTCAAAACACAACCCGAAGCTGCTGAAAGAGCTCTGCGTGAAGCGGAGATGCTGCTCAAGAATACTCAAAATGAACTGGGGCTGCTTATTGGTGAACTGCGCCCTCCTGAACTGGAAGGCAAAGGCCTTTCAGAAGCCATCAAAGAATATACCCAAAACTGGAGCCAGCAAGCCTGTATCCCGGTGAATTTCACGATTACAGAAAACCACACACTGTCTTTTGAAGTGGAAAAAACTCTGTTCCGCATCATGCAGGAAGCGCTTTCAAACGTTTTGCGGCACAGCCGTGCCAGTGAAGTCAATATCGAGCTGGACTGCAACCCTGACCAAACTCAATTAACCATCCGTGATAACGGAGTAGGTTTCGACGTCAGCAATCAGAATACTGTCAGCGGCTTTGGTCTGACCAGCATGAACCTGCGCGCTCGTGAAATTGGCGGACGGCTGCAAATCTCCAGCACCCCTGACGCTGGCACAACCGTCGAGGTGATCGCGCCTACCCGCTTCGTCAAAGGAGGAAAATGAATCGGGCCATTCGCGTCATGATCGTAGATGACCACAACGTCGTTCGGATCGGTATCAAGGCCTATCTGGAGACCGTCCCGGATATTGACGTGGTGGGCGAAGCCGCCAGCGGAGAAGAAGCCCTCACCGTGGTCGAGCAATGCCATCCTGACGTGATCTTAATGGATCTGATCATGCCCGGAATGGACGGGGTCGAAACTACGCAGGTCATCAAAAAGCGCTTCCCGACGGTACAGATCATCATCCTCACCTCTTATCACGAGGATGAACACATCTTCCCGGCCATCCGTGCCGGAGGGCTTTCTTACGTGCTCAAAGATATCGACCCCGACGACCTGGCAGAAGTGATCCGCAAAGCCAAGCGTGGTGAGGCGGTTCTCAATTCGCAGGTTGCCACCCGCATGGTGCAGGAAATCCGCGGTGGGCAAAAAGAAGAACTCAACCCCTTCACCGAACTGACCGACCGTGAGCTGGAGGTTCTGCGTCTGCTCGCTACCGGCAAGAACAACCAGGAAATCGCTGAAGCACTCTTTATCAGCGAAAAGACGGTCAAAACCCACCTCACCAACATCCTCAGCAAACTCCACCTCAGCGACCGCACCCAGGCAGCCGTTTTTGCCTGGCAAGCCGGGCTGATCAGAAGAGAATAAAAAGCCAGAAGAAAATTTCTTTTGGCAAATTCGGGGCTGATTAATCTAGTAGCCCAATCCCAAGGCCGGCATCCAAAGATTTCGCGTAAAGACAATTACCAAGATCAGAGCAATGACCAGAACAAAAATCCACCAATAGTCATTGACAAACTGGGCAAAAGGTTCCCACGCCCGTTGGCTAAACCAGTTACTTCCCTTATTGCTGCTCATCATTTCCTCCTAAAAATTATTATCCATTTGATGACTCTTGATCACCATTTGGGTAGAGATCGCCCCAAATGTAAATCCCAGAATAATTTGGGCTGGAATCAACCAGCATAAAACTGCCAGACTGGATCCATCTTGAGTCTTTTGCAACAACTCTGAAATTATGATCCCAACCACAGAAAAAACGATTGCTATCATTGTACACCCCAGACCTGTCGCACTTACATTTGCGAAGGGATCGGAGTCTTCAATTTGAGATTGATAACGATTTTGTGCTCCAGTGCGAGCAATCAGAAAAAAGATTGGCACACTTAAAACCAGCATCACCCAACGCATGAAAGAAAATCCTGGAATTGCCGCCATAAAATTGAACAGGGCCAGAAAGAATCCCCCCACCCAGCCTGAGGAATAATATTTTTGGGGCGGTTCCTGGGGCTCAAAATCATCCATGGGATTCCTTTACTTCTCGAACCGCATCGAAATGATCAAGCCAATCATAAGGGACACTGCTCGGCAAAGGGGCAGACAACAATTGTGGAATTATCGATTGGGGATACTTCTTTTCCACAATTTTGTTATTTACCTCGTCTAACGGATATGCCACTTTGATCAACTGGTAAGTTCCTGATTTAAGATCAAGAACACCATATGAAGCTCGGGTGTCTCGGTCAATCGGATAGCCAACAGAGCCAGGATTAATGATCCAGTTCTTAGATTCATTCAGAGGATAAATTCTAAAGGGAATTATTTTTCGGCTTTCTATGGTTTCCTTAGTTTGCAAACACAGCATCGGAATATGAGAATGGCCTAACAGCATCACGTTTACCAGCTGCGATTTTTGATGCATGAGCCAATCCATATTTTCTTCAATCACATTTCGCGTCCACGGGTAACAAACTTCCTTTTGGGAATCTAAAAAATATTCATGCCGCAGGAAAAATTGATAGGAAGAATCTACCGTAACCCAACATTCAACAGGAATTTTCTCCATCCAACCAAAGAAATCGGGGATTTGACTGAGATCATGATATTCCAGCGTATCCGATGCAACAAACATGGGGTTGGCATCACCTCCAACCGGTCTACCACCCTCCTTAACAATCCACTCATCATGATTCCCAATGACGATCAGATTCTTTTCCTTAAAAAAGGTTTCCTGCATCCAATGGAAAATTTCAACGGGATATGGCCCTCTACCTAATGCATCTCCTAACAGCCAAATCACATTGATGCCTCTGGATGCTATATCCTCCAAAACTGCGTTAAGAGCAGGATAATTGGCATGAATATCCGACAACAAAGCAACTTTCTCAAGATTTTCGAAGGATACTGAATTCTGTGGATTCATGTTCTATACTTTCCAATAGCCTATCAATGAGTTAAGAGATCATCAAAGAAGTTTTTGAACGATGAATTTTTCTTAGGTGAATTCACCTGTGCTTTCTGGTGCAACTCAACGTAAATATAGTAATAAGCATTGTATTCCTCTGCGGTAGACGGGCCGATCTTTTCTGCCGCTTCCATCCTCGACCGCAAGGTGTCTTTTGCAGGAACACCCGCTTTTTGTAATTGTAACAATTCTGGCCGAGTGGGATATCCTCCCAACATCGCTATTGTCTCTACAATTTCTTTCATTTTCTGCTCAATCGCAAAGACTGTTGATTCAAGCGCTACACTGCGTGCTTTACAAGCAGCATAAATACTGTTTGCATAATTCGACAAACGCGGGAAAGACTCAATCCCCGAATTATCTGGGCCCCTCTGATATTGGTTGATGGCCGCACTTGTCAGCCGCAAATAATCTTCCAAAATCCGATTGCGATAAGAAAGTGGAACTTTTAAAACCATTTCTGGAGTCAAGGAAACCACCTCGCGGTTTTCGTTCTTTAAGGTGGGGTAATGCTTTACCCAATCTGAGTAATTTTCCAACGATACCCAGTTGTTTAGATTCTCCCGAGTTGAAGTGGATAACAAGATACTTGTTTCAACTATTTTGGCAAAGTCAGGAGTGCAATTGAAAGGAAGATCCCCTCCCAGTAAATCTAGAAGAGGCTTCAACCCTTCTGCTTCGTGGCTTTTGGCCATGAAATCATCTCCCCATGTTCGCCAACGAATTACATTATCAACAAAGTCTTCAAGGGCGTTGGCCACTTCATTCCAACCCACAATCATTCTCTGCGTTGCAGAGAAAAAGACAGAAACTTTAGGAGAATAGTAATCGTATAGGCGATTATATTCTTCAGCGGTAATCATTACATCGCCCAACTGAGAACGAATTTGATCCAGGCTTTTCAAGGAAGAAATCAACCGAATAGAAGAGCGCTCTTCAATTTCTCTTTTAATCACGTTTCCATCTGTCGAATTTACTTGCTGCCCAATATACTGAATCTTTTCACTCAGAAATTGCAAAATCTTTTTCCACGAATCATATTTCTGATTAAGTTGATCTATTTCCAGTATTCCGTTTAGGTTCAAAGAATTCATCGACTCGTATTTTTCATCGATCAGTATCGGAGCCCCTGGTTCAAAAGAAGAGGCCATATTTTTCCAATCGCTCTCCTCTTGTAGGCCCTTAATAATCACCAGCGCACGTCGATAGATGGTCTGTTCATCTTTCAACTCAGTCAGAGTTCTATTCACGGTTGACTTATCATTTTTACCGATTTCAGAAGATAGAAAACCGACTAAAGTACGAAGCCATAAATCTCTCTGAACTATCAATTGCTGGATCTTCCCTTTTGAGGAACGAGTCTTGATGTTATCAATCACCTTTGTTACCAGATTGGGTTGAGACTGAATGTATTTTTTAATAATTTGATTAATTTCATCTTGTCCATTATCAAGAGGATAATTTACCAATATTGCCTTCTGAAAAACCAGCAGATTCAATGCCGAAGCCTGATCCACACGCTCTTCTTGCGCGAATAGTCCCTTCAAAATATGGAGTACTTCCGTGTGAGCTTCTTTCCATTGGACAATAAAATCATTTTCTTTGCAAACTTCTGCATCACTGCCCATCCGACGATACAGATTACTCAGCGCATCTGAAATCTCACTTGCTTTTTGAATGCAATCTACCCGACGCAAAGAGTTAACTGGATCATATTCTTTCTGGCAATCTCGCAGACCAGTAATAAGTTGGGTCAATTCCGCGGTAAATCCATAGATCCGTTTCCGAATGATCAGGTGCTCACGGCGCTGACGATATTCCTGAGACCAAGTGTCGATCGATTTCCCTTGAGCAGCTACCTCTGGGTTAGAGTTCAAAGCTTCCCGAGCCAGATCAAAACGGTTCAAATTTGCGAGGGTATTGCTGTAAGCAATATCAAAACGTGGATCTCCCCTGGCTACAGAACGAATTTTCTCTAAAGCGGTTAAGGCCTGTTGATAATCGCCGATATTGTTCTTTTCATTTGAGATCTTAAGTGCACAAATGATCTTGGCATTGATCAAACGGCGTTCCCCCATCACTGGGTTATGGGGAATCACCTCTTGCCACAAATTTTCGATCTCTTCGAAACGATTCTCGCTGAGCAGAATCCGTTCTTTCGAACCCAGATACTCTTCCTCCACCCAACTACAGAGAGCAGACTGTTCAGGGTCATTGAGCAGATCTGCCTTGCGCATCAAATCCGCATATTCGGATAACTTTTCCAGTTGAGTGGGTGAAGCTCCATTTAATTTCGCCTTGCGCATTTCATCAACGTGCTTTTGAATCTGAGCTTCGATTTCTTGCGTTTTTTCAATCGCCCCCAATGTCACCCGGGACAAGTGGTAAGCCGGTAAATTCTCATCACCTACGAAAGAATTTTCTAATCCAGCAACATAACGATAAAGCTGCAAAGCGTGTAAGACATCCTCTAACGTTCCTTGGTCATGAATTTTCCGGGCTTGAGTCATTAACTCTGTCATTGACGGAGTTGCCGCTTCTGCTTCTTTGATGATCACTATTTCTGAGCTTAGTGCTTGCAGAACCTCTGAGCTTTTCATTTCAGGGCGAGAAAGATAATCCGATGCAGAATTGATATCTTTGTCACGAACTGCCTTTTTAACTCGCTGTATACCCAGATTCACATCCGCTTGCGCTAAAATTTCTTCTGTCTTTTTATAAAGTCCAGATCCACGGTCCAGCTTTTTCAACAGTTCGTTGGACGTATCATAGATCTTCTTCCAATCCGGGTTCTCTTCGCGAACTGCATCGTTCAGAATTGCGACCTGGTCGTCTGTAGAGCGCAAACTGTCGAGAAAGTCTTGCAGTTTATTAAGATCCTCGACGAAACTCTGATATTCTTCTTTACTCTTGATTCTCTCCAGACCAATAAATGCCCGTTGAGTGCTCCCCTTATCCGCAAAATCTCTAATTTCCCTAATTTCAGACTGCAGGCGTAGATACTGTTGTTCCTGTAGCTGATATTTCTTTCGTGCCAGACTGATCTCATCTGCCTTCTCCTGCAATTCACGCGGATGAGCCAAAACACTTGGCCACTTTTCCAGCAAGGCTTCCGCCTGATTCAAACACCGCTCGACACTCGCGGCACTGTCGTCGCTTTTCGTGGAACGATATTGGTGGCTCTTGGCCAGCAAATCGGCCTCTTCCAGTAAGTTCAGAGTTCTCCGAGACATTGCTTGCATAGCAGCGGGCACCAGGTCTTGAATCATTTGATCAATGTGTTCAAAATCAGGAAAAATCTTTTTAGCCGCAACATACTTTTGCAGTTTTACAAAAGCGTCAACCGTCAGGTCTGATTCCAAGATCAAACCACGAGCTTCACGCTGTAATTTTGCCTTCTTAAGAATAGAACTATAAAATTCGCTGAATTCTGTCAAATCTGCATCAGCGTAATAGCTTTTCTTTTCAGAGTTTTCTTCAGGCTTACCGACACGATCCTCCAGTCGCGAGAGAGCCACCTCAGGATCAGAAGGCATGTACTGATTGGCAGCTTTGAAAACATCGCGCATGGCAATGCGTGATTCATCTTCCCAAAGCAATTTGGCTTCTTGCAGCAGATTTGCAATGCTCTGATCGGTTACCCCATCAAACACAGTAGAAGATTGACCCACTATCTCTTTCCAATAATCATAGGCTTTTTTCTTCTCGGAAAGAGAGCCCAGCCGCATGCGGCTGGTTTGGATCGAAGTATTTCGGCGCAATACCTCAAGCTGTTCATCTGCTTTTTGAAATTGCTCACTCAGATCATCCGGGAACCGACCCTCACGATAAGGAATACGTAACCGGTCAATGATTTTCTTTAATTTAAGCTGGTCTTTTGTAATACCAAATTGTTTTAATTCTCTTCGCCAATCATTGATCTCATCCTCAGATTGAACATGAGTAACGCAAAGCTTTAGATATTCATCCAGCTTGGGGTCATCTTCTGATAAATCTTTTGCCTCATGTACTTTTTGCAGTGCTAAAGACATATTTCCAGAAGCTATGGTAGCCTCAATCTCTTTGTATGCCTTTTTCAAACGATTTTGCTTGAGTAGGGTGAGATTCCCGATAATTTCATCCAGATGATCCCATTCTTCTTCATTGCGGTTGGAGAATTTTTCACGTGAGGATTCTAACTCTTCGAGTGAATTCAGCTTTTCAACCAACTCTGCATTCGTCATCTGCGACAGATCAGAAGGAATTCCTTCAAAATATTTGGTTAACTGTCTCTTTCCCTGTGAGGAATGGAATTCGTCTGCCGAATCTTTTAGAGCTGGAGTCGGCTCTTCATCTGAGAGCTTTTCTTGGAAACCTTCTGGAAGATTTTCCTCTTTTGGCTCTGCTTGAAGTTCTACTACCGGCAATTCCTCTTCAGGAACTGGTAATTCAAGCTCATCAGAAACCTCACGACTCTCTCGCTCTTCTTTTGTTGGGGGGATCACTGATTCAACAGGCATCGGATTGTCAACAGTTGCTGACTCACTCACTGGAAAAGGCGGGGGAACACTCGCTTCCGACCCTTTCTCAGCAGGGGTATCGAATAACTGAATTCCCCACATCGAAAGATCAGGAGCATCCGTCTCTGGGTGATCAAACCAGTAATTTGTCGTCTCAATGGTGCGCTGCAAATCCACCCGTTTTCGTTTATCGCCAAGCGCAACAGCATTCTTTAACTGCTCACTCAATAAATCAATAATTTCCTGTTTATCTGGCATAATCGTTTCCCTCTTTAAAAATTATTGTTCTGCCTGTAAAAACGCAAACGCATCCACCCCGATGACTTTCCCGTTGTTAATATCACCGGAAGCCTCCACGGAAACTGTAACTTTTCCTGCCTCAGCTAAATTCCATTTCCCTAAAGAGACCCATTGGCCTTGAGAGTTTGATTCATCAATAGCAATGGGCGTATCTCCAGCCAGGCTCACACCATTCAAATATACTGTGACAGAAACCTCTGCGGTTGCGTTGGCGGGAATCCAGGCCACTAATTGATAATTTCCCGCGGCCGGGATATATACCGTCGGGGATGTAAACTGTACCGCATCGCCTGCGGCCAGGGGCCTGCTCTGGAAGCCTGCCTGCCAGGCCACCGCCTGAGTGACTGCTGTCCACCCTTCTTTATTGGGAGTCCATTGACCATCTGCACCTTTCACAGCAGTCTTACCTTCCAGATCATCGCCAAAAGCGATCATGGGCCTTCCAGAGGGCATGGCTGTAATTATCTTTGCATCTGCATCTGAGAGCTGCACGATCAGCAAATCAGATACCATGTAAGGCTCAGTGTCAAGATTCGCAGTGCTGCTAGTTGTTACAGACACAGAAATCGATTGCCCAGCAGTGATTTGATAAAAACCGATCAGCTTCCAGGAATCCTTAACATTCTCTTTGCTTGATTCGAAATGCACTCTTCCCGTGCCTCTGAATGGAGATAATACTTCTCCATCAGTCATAACCACAAACTGGTCATCCCCCGCACTCATTTGACTTGAATCAACAATGTAGAGTGCATATATTCCGCTGACGTTCATTCCGTAATCCATGGAATAACTGATGGTTGTATTTGGAGTGCCTGTATAAAAAGCCGGACCTATCCCCTTCCAGACTTGAGAATCCGTAAAATCAGGGGTTCCTTGCGCATCCTTGGCCTTCAACAACCAATAAGCCTGACCAATGAGTGGAGATGCCGGTTGAAGGGCTGACACATCAGGCTGTAAGTACTGTGAATCTGGAATTAACGTTGGTGTCGGAGGAATTGGCGTCGCAGTCGGAATTTGTGTCGCAGTTGGAGTAATTGTCGGGGTCAATGTCTGCGTTGGCACTGGGGTAGCGGTTCCATTCACGAAAATCTTAATTGGCTCATAATTCAAATAAACAAATCCCGCGCCAAGCATGATTGCCAGTAAAATGCCCAGAACAATAAAGATAACTCTCCAAATTAGCTTGACTGTCTTCTTATGAATGGCCTCTTGCATGTATTTGTTCCATTTGTCATTATCCAAATCAATCAACGGTACTTTATCATCAGGAATTTGGTCTACCTGCTTAACGAAATCAGGGACATCCTGATTGGCCAGGGAACTGGCCATCCCAGCATAAGGATCATTTTGGTTTTCCTGCTTCGATCGACACATAACTCACTCCCCTAATCAGGTTTATTTTGAATGGTTTCAAACTTCACAAACGCTTTTCGAACATGGACAAATTGTTTGACCAGCTGAAGCTGATCAAGCCCGATCTCTTTATCCAACGAATTTTGGATTGCATTAAGCTGGTCTCTCTGGCACCGTTCCAGATACAAACCCACCACACGCCCCTTTTTCAAGTAATAAGCAGGAACATTAAATTTCATGGCGTCAAGAATACTCTCGACAATATCCGGTTGATATCCTTCAAACTGAATACGCGACTCATTAGCAATTCTCCACTGATCAAACAGTTGAGTTTGATTCACCTGCATCGTCAACTTCTGGTAATCAGAATTCTCCGACAGGAAAGCCTTCTTCCGTTCCAGCCAAGCTGCCAAAGATAGAAAATCGCCTTGATGAAATTGCTTGATCAATTGTTCTTTTTCTGCATTCAACTCAGATAATTTCCGAGAAGATAAATCTTCGATCCTCTGCCAAAAAACCAAAGATGCCTGATCAAAAAACGCTGAAATATCAGAAAGCAATTTCGCGGCTTTTCCCCGCTGGTCATTCTCAATTTGAGCTGCTTGATAGACTTCGGTATAAAGATCAACCAGTCTGCTCTCAAAAATTGTCCTATCTGGCTGAGACTGCGGAGACGCGGCAAGAGTCTTATCCTCAAGCAATTGGTGGTGAGAATCAACAAGTTGTTTGAATTGACTCTCTAATGCGACAGCTCTTTGATCTGCTTCTTTCTTTCTTTGCTCAGCCCGTTGCGCTACTTCCGTGACGTCAGTAGATATCTGGGCCAGTTGTTTGTCAAATTTGTCCAGTTCGTCGCTACGGTATTGGATTGAGCGCGAAATTACTTTTATCTCCTCAAAAAAAGGCCTGATATTTCTTATTTTCTCTGACTTATTGGCACAAATTTGCCCCACTTCGAAGGGAGACAAGACCCTTTCTTCCATAGCCAAATTATCTGCATTGAGAATACACAAACTGGCTCTCAATTTGTTGATTCCAGTATCTACTGCCTCTACCAACTCTGGCGAACGAAGATTCTCAAACCCGGCTAAAACCTCTTCTATTAATCTTGATTGTTCTCCATTCGGGAAGGTTAACTCAATCGATGATTTTATAATTTTTAGTTTTTCACTCTCATTTTTCTCTTTCCACAAAGAGATCAATTTTTGCGTGAGTTCGTTTAAAATTTTCAATTTGTTAGGCTGATTGCAAATTGATGAATTCAGAGAATATACAGCCGCTGAGAAACCTCGAGCATCCTCACTTATAAAAGCTTGATATAAACGGTACCACCACCCCACTTCATTTGTTAACTCAAAGAGCTGCTGATCTTGCCCTGGCATATTCTGGGCAAAGGCGGCAAACTTTGCAGCTGTCGAGAAATCCTGACGCTGAAGCAACAGATCCATTGCCCGGATCATTGCCGCAGAATGAAAAGCTGTTTCAGGATATTTTCCCCAGGCATTCTGAAAAGTAGTAAAGGCCGAAACCATTTCGTCCTTCTCGATCAAAGAGAACCCTTCTTCTTGTTTCGCTTGCGCTTCGCCACGAGTACGCGCCAGGGACTCGTATTCTTCATACAAGTCTTGCAGATTGCCAATTTCTGCAATAATAGACGAAGAGAGATCAGAGAGAAGAGAAAGATTATTCCCAGTCTGGTCGATCACAGAGGCTGCCAACTGGTATTCCTCTTGAGAAGAAAGATCTTTCGCCCGGTTAATATCTAAAAATATTTGCGCCTCTGCAATAATCCGCTCAAGACCGATAATATGATCCTCATTTTGGAGATGCTCCAACCTGGCAACTGCTTCGGCATATTTCCCAGCCTGAAGGTGATCGACTACCTTCTCCATTTCTTTGCGATTTTCTTTGGTCAATCCATTTTCTAAATTTTGGCTGGCAGCTTCAGCGACCAATAACCAATCGCGATAAAGCCTGTTGTTTTCGCCATTTTCTAAGCCCAATTTAAATTGGGCTGCAGCCGAACGGTAATCCGTTGCCTGAAACAGGTTCTTCCCCCCCATCAAATATTCGCTTTGCTCATAGACTTTATCGCAGCGTTCCTGCAAAATGGTCACTTCAGCCATGGGCAATTTTTGCTGTGCCTCCAGGATTCCGACCAGAGTCTTGGCTCGAGTGGCATAAGCTTTCGCTTCTGTCGATTGCCGATCTGAAAGTCCGTCGAAATTCTTGAGATTTTCTTCAACCACGGTCTTTAAATCAACCCCCGGTTGCCAGTAGTCATATAATTCAGAAAAAGCTTCCTTAAGCTCTCCAGCATCAGTAAGCCTGAATTTAGGGTTGATATGCAGCGCTTTCTTAAGTAATGCTTTCGTCCCCCAGGTAATCGGAGCATCCTCAATAATTTGGCGAGGGTCATCAAACTCCTGAGTCATTGGGATAAATAGACTTTTCCCCGTAAACACTTTCAGCAAGAAAGCGGACGTTTTCAATACCGCCAACTTGGTATTCCCCTGAAAGCGAGCCTCCTCCCGCACATCAGGCAAGCCGCCCAAATCAATTACCCGAATTTGCCCGCCATTTGCCTCAGTCCACCAAAAGTTTTCGTCTTTGTAATCGAAAATTGTCTTGTGTACCTTTGTATGCAACACTTCCAAAAATTGAAATAATTGCCAGGAAATTCGAATTGCCTGTTCTTCTGGAAGCTGCCCTTGCGCTTTGATCAGATGGTTGATTTCATCTGCCGCAACCAATTCCATAACAATATAATTATTCCCCTTATACTGGCTGCATCCGTAATAAATAGGAGCCGCTTTTAACACATATGCAGTAAAGGGATCTTCGACTTTTTCAAATTCCATTAACCTTTCCAGAACTTTGCATTCATCATGAAAAAGTCTTAGCGATTCTTCTCCTAATACCTGTTTGATTACTTTAATTGCAACAGGGCGCTCGCCCTGAAATTCATCTGAGCTGAGAGTTCCAGCAAAAACATTACTGGTATATCCGGATTGAAGATACCGCTGAATCTTTAACTGCTGCCCATTGAATTCAATCGTTTCGTTGACTGGAAAGTCATTTATATCCGGTAATATTGCCATAAATTCTCCCTCTAATTGCTATGATGAGTCAAAAAATAATAGATCAGTTTTGCCACATCTAAATCGCGAAAATAGTTCTGTGTTTCTAAATTATTGAATAAATCCCCAAAATACTGATCTAAATTCGCCAACGGTTTGTTGGCAGGGAATGAAATTTCATAGCTTGTAAAAATCGAAACAAGCATTGCTTTCGCTGTATTCTGAAAGTTGACCGCGGAAATTTCTTTGAAAAGTGTTTTTTGATATCTTTCCCAATTAAAACCATGAAAAGGACTGATATTGTCATTGGGAATTCTCTGAGGCAATAAGTTTAGCGCAAACTGTTTATAAGCTCCAAACAGAGAATCAAGAGGGCGGTCTTTTTCAGCAGCCACATAAAGATCACTGGCAGCATAAGGACCAACCTGGTTTAACCGCCAAATCTTTCCAGGGCGAGCTTGATTGGGAACGTATTCTATCAACCCCGCCAGGAAACTCTCAAAGAAGAGTTTTGTCCGCTCAGCCTCATGCAAACAAAATACCGTTTCGGACAACAACATCCGATTGGAATCAGCTAAATGCAACAAACTACGCTCAATCTCTCGGGCAAGAGCTTCCCCCTTTTCCAGGTGAATCTTTTGCCGGTCATTCATATATTCCAAGAAATCTTCAGAATAGTTCGTAGTTTGATCAAGCCGAAGGCCAATATCCAGTTCAAGGGCCGTTACTTTTGTATAAGGTAAATTCCCAAAAAGCTGGATATCAGACAATTGACTATAAAATATTTGGGGGCCAGCATTCCTGATCAACCCTTCCGCATAGGAGAGCAATATTTTTCTCTGTGCCACAGGTAATACCTGATCATCATGGAAACCGGACTCGTTTACAATCACCAATTTTTGAATTACGTTCGGAAGGACTTTTTCAAACTGAGCTTTATCCAAAATCATCATTTCTGAAGTAGATACGGACAATAATTGATCGAGCGCAGCCCAAAAACTTTCATCAATCTGATCAAAAGTGAAAGATTTCTCCTCAATAAACAATCGCAGTGAACAATCGTATGCTGTATCTACCAGCCACCAGCTAATCTTTTCAGATAAATGATCATTTTTAATCTTTTGTTGGATTCTCATGGGCAAAGAAGGATCTCGGGCAATATTTCCATCAATTGCCGCAATAGAATAAACCCTTCGGCTCAATGCCTGCAAATCAGACAAACTCTCTTGCAAGTTATTTTCAATCATCTGAGCCAATGTGATACCAGATGACTGGTTCTGTTCAGGGGTAAAAGCAAACTGGTCAGGGGTTTCTTTCAAAGGAACAAGAAGATTTAGCCAACCTGCAAATAACGCTTGAATATTATTGACGACTTTTTCTGCTTCTACAGAAAAATCGTAGAGGTCACGTCTCTCAGCCAAAAGAAATGTTCGTTTTCGACTTTGAATCCTCTCCAATAACAGCCGCAGAAAGCCATTAATTGTCGTCAATGACACATTCAGCGAAAACTGTTGATTAATGTAAGCCATCAATCGCGATCTGAATTGCTCAGCAAATCGCTGAATATCTACGATAGCAGGCCACATCCCATTTTCGCCCACAGGATTGCCATCAAACATCCATAAATAAAGAGGATGAGCAAACTCCGGGTACTGCAGAAACATATCCAGCAAAGTTCTTTGGCTTTCAATGTTTTCGCCCAGAGTAAAAATACCCTGTGAGCCAATCAACAATTCTCTAGCAAGAGAAGCCTGAAGAAAATTCCTGTGTTCTGTCACTGGTAAATAGACTGAAGCACATCTCACTTCATTGATTAATGGAATACCAATTTTTTCATTCAGGTCAATCCCTTGCGCCATGCCATTCAATACCTGTTGATCAACAAACAACTTACTGGTCTGATTGAGTAAAATGGAGAGAAATTCAGCCATTTGTTCACAGTCCGCCTCTTTTCCCCCTGTTTGACTGTGAACCCAAAACTCTCCATCAACAAGTCGACTTTCAGTAGCCAATTGCTGTAATTCCAGAGGAAATTTTTCTTGCTGGTAATACCCGGGACAACTATAACGAATAATCTCTCGCAAGGATGAAAGAGAATTTTGGACAGCTTGAAGCCCAGGAATGGTATTCGTTGTTTGCCCAGGCTGTTCCGGTGCCACAATCAAAGAAATTGAAGCATGCTCTGAAGGGGTAAAAGACCGCAGTAAATAAAGAATTGGCCCAAGCGCGCCTGATTCTTCATCACTCAAGTGAGCCAATAAAATAATTTGTGAAGTACCATTCATCTCTTCTTGAATATTTGGGCTAATCTGACGGACATTGTGAATAAACCAATTCAAGTACTCTTGCTTATTACTCATCTGCTTCTGAGGTGCAATTCGTTTACTCCAACCTCGTTGAGTAAACAAGTTGTTTTCGCTTCCACCCAAGAAAAAGACTTTGCAATCAGGTTCTGAAAGATTTTCTTCTTTCATTTGCTGGTCAATCGCAAATCTGGCAGCACTTTCAGCTAATTCTCCCAAACACACAATCAGGGGGTGGTAAGAATGATCTCTATTCCCTGGAATTTCATGGTGAAGCAGATTTTCCATTCCTGAATGCGAAAAAGACCGCCGCGTAGGAGATGTACCACTAATCGCGCTGGGATTCGGCCAACCCTCGAAAGGGTTGGCCGTCTTTGGAGTAACCGCACGTACAAATGGATTTTTCAATTGAGCAAAACCTTTAAATTACCGCATGCCCATTCAGCCCTACCTGATCGTGATTTGCCTTACGCAAATTCAATTCACAGAGATGGGCCAGATCAATTTCTTTTTTCACCGCAAAATCAGCTAGAATTGGCCAGGTGGTACTCGTCGATCCTTTTTCCAATGCATCAGCAGCTTTTTCGATCAGTGCTTTTCTCCCAGCCGAGTCTGCAGGAATTTCGTATTGAGCCTTATAGGCAGCGTTGGCACTGTGATCCAACTCAGAATTCCAGATGTGGATATGCAATTTATCCCATTCAATGCGATTTACCTGGTTGTATCGAGTACGAGAGTCACAAGACTGGTATAAAACACGATTGATCATGAAATGATACGGATTCTGCTTATTATCCGCAATAGTGGTCTGCTCCAAATCAGATAACCAGACCACTGGCCCTTCCTCAAGCTGATAAACCCATACATACCCTCTTTGACCGCTATCAGCCTGAACCATTTGGCGACGAATGATCCCCAGGGCTACTGCTTTGAAGAAATCATCTACACGGCTTTTATAATTCAACAAGCCAACGGTTTCTGGAGAGAGCAGGTCAAAGTTTTGGCGTAAAACCTCCGCAATTTCACGTTCATACTGAGCAGCATGGACCTCATGTGGGAAGACATGATACTGTTCCAGGTTCGTATGGACACCATGTGCATCACCCACCAGATATTGATTCTTGTAAGCTTTTTCGCACTCGGTATATACATTGAAATCTTTGCTCTCGATCACATTATCCGTACGGAAGAAAGTAAAAGTGAAGGGGTCGTAGCGATCGGATACCCGGTAATTAACGGGTGACGTCTGACTCATCTGCTTCAGCATTTTCTGAACAAATGGGTTCGACTGAGCATTTGGCTCATTCTGTTCATTCTGCTGTTGAGCATTTTCATCTTGTTGATCTTTTACAGCTGCGCCGTTGGCACGAATAGAAATCAAACCTGTTCGAGGATTACCATAGACGGGGGCATATGGCCCTGTTCCACCAGGCACCATACGCCAATAAGGTGCTGCCTTGTTCTGAATTTCTGTGGCGAACTTGGCTCCATCTTGATACTTCTTTTGTAGCTCGTTGAAGACTGTGTTTGGAGCATTGGTAGTGATCAATTGAACAAACGGCATTCCACAATTCTTATGCACCACCTCATGCGATTTCTTCACCGCTTCAGTGAGATTGTAAATGCCATTACGAGTACGGCCATTGGTCAGAGAATCGCCCCAGCTCAAATCAAAGAGTAAACCAGCGAAATTATTGGCAATGGAGACTTTCCAAACCAGTCTGGCGAGATTGCTCGTAACTTCGCCCTCAATTTCCGGGTATTCCACAGTGCCCAGATATTGCATTTGTCCTTGATCGCCTTGTGTCTCTTTGTATTCATCCTGGTTTTCACGAGACTCACGCTTGATCTGAGCAAAAATTCCTTCTGTGGTCTGAGGCTGATTATCAACGATATGAGATCCACCAGTCACAAAGACCTTAACCCAGGCGTCCAGATCCACCAAGGCATTCTCAATGAATTTTTGCGCACGGTTGGCAGTATCCCGGTGTTGCACGAAGAGCAGATTTTCTTTACGTAAATTGGCCAAATTCTGCTGGTCAAAGTAAAATTTTCGTTCAGCTTCGTGGGCTTTGGGGTGCGTATTGTTATCCCAGAATGTGAGCCACGCTTTCTTACCAGCTATAAGCTTATATTCGTTATAGCTTCGTGTTGCCTGATTTGTCGTCCTTCCGGTAATATCCTGTGAAGAAGCACGATTGAGCACCTTTGTACAGTATTCCTGATAATCAACCAGACCATCACGCAAAGCTGCCAAGAAATCGCGTACCCAACCCATCTTGCCACATTTAGCAATTTTCGGGTCATTATTGATACCATTCAATTCTTGTTCAACAACTGCGCGTAAGTAATTGGCGAACAACTCAAACTGTGCATCGCCGGCTTTCTTGAGAGATTTCTTCATCGAACCGGGAGCATCATTGGTTTCAGAATAATGATCCGTTATGATCCGCTCAATCAGAGGCGGATTATCCCGCAAATCTCTTAAGGGATCCTCAGAAAGCGGAACCAATTCCCATAACTTGCGCGATTCAGAATTGCGCTCCATCTCGGTCATGATGGCATCTCCCTCTTTATGAGAGCGAATCCCATCAAAGATGCCATTGATACCGTAAGTTCCCCAATTACCATCCTTGGGGAAAGAGGCAGCTACGAACCCGATCTTGCCTTCATCTTTATGCCAACTGTTATTAATGCAATTTCCAATCGTTTGCCAGAACTTACTGTTGATGAAAACATTTTCTTGATAAGGCAAATTCGCTTTTTGCAAGACATTTACAACCGCGTTACGGCTCACATCTGCAGGAGTATGCTCACCATTTGCTGAGCCAGACACGCCATTCGCCAGTCCAGTCGCATCAAAGGTGGGAACGAATAATTTTTCGAAAGTCTCAGCTTCGAGCCTGGTTGTGAAGTTTTGCCAGTGATAGTAAATGGGCACTTTGATGGTGTAGCACCCGAATGCACAGTGAACATCCTTATTACCCAAGTCAGACGCAAAGTTGATCGCGTCCTGCGAATACATTCCGCCTGATTCCGGGTCGAGAATCGCAGAAATTGCCTGGGCCACAGAAGGATACAAATTTTTATCTGGATGCCCTGCCGGTAAGGGGTTACCTTCGCGGTTGGGATCGATCATATAGGTAACATCAAATAAACGGTTGCTCAAATTGAGTTGTTTATCCACATTCAAGCCATCGTAAGAAACCGTTCCGCTTTGATTCTGTGTCCCCACTGTCAAGAAACGGCTCAACTCACGCCAGGCAGCGAATGAACGGACCATTTTTCCAGTATCCGCATTGGGGCCGGGAGAAGTAAAGGCAAATGGAGACACGAGAAAAGCACGAAAAACGGTCGCGCCCGGGAAGCGTACCTCAAGCAGATGGCGGCACCATAATGCAATGTCGATAAAGATACCTGCACCTGTACCACCGGCGAGGGAACTAACAAAAATAACCTCCAACCGACGATTATGATTTTCCCCTTGATCGTTCCCCGCCTGAATGCCATTCTCGCCCAGGTCATCCACAATTCCTTGAATGGCATTACTCAGCTGATGAATAATCGAAGAATTTTGCTGGCGAACGTTGTCAATTAAAGCCATACGGCCAACATGACGAATCGCGCCTGCGCCATCCGTAACTGACATTACGGTTTCGGGTAAATTCGGGAAGGTTGGGTAAGATTCCTTAAGCCAGGATTGTGGCTCATAAACACGATAATTGGCTTCCTTTTCCCCGCCCCAAATGATATTAACTGCCGGACGGATCGTTCCACCGTAATAAGCATATTCAGTTTGCTCGTTTAACTCAACGCTGCCCACTTTGCGCAAACGAATATCCCCACCCAATTCATTTTGAGAACCGTTGGCGTTTACTCGCTCTTTAACCGTATCAAACGCCAGCAAGCGAACCCCTTTGGGTAAACCATCTTCGTTCAACTGATCGGGATTATTGCGGTCAGGAATATATGCTTCAATTAACTCCCGCTTTAAATAAGTAAGTACCCATTGTCCGGTTCCACCCAAGCCAATAACCAATGCAGGTCTTGCCATTCTTCCCTCCTTGAAAATATGAATATCGAGCTAGAGAACAAACATCACTGTCAACAGTGCAAGAATTGCCAGCACTGCCAAAACAAAGAAAAGTATGCTTAATACGTTGGGCTTTTGTCCAGAATCTTCAGAGGATTGGACAAATTGAATACTTTCCACCAGTGAAGGAGCATACTCTATGGAAATACGGGAATCAGGATCACCAATCTCCTGATCAGTATTCGCATTTAGATCTCCCTCTCCACGGGTGCCCGATTCCATCCGATATTTGAAGTGGATTTTCGCATCGTCATAAGAATCATCAGTAGGCACTCCATTAATATCTGTAGCCGTACTTTCTTTTGGCCCTCGAATGTTTTTGATGAATAACGACCGAATTTCCAAACTTCTGGCTGGATCACGCTGCCAGAAACCTGGCCCAAATAGCGCAGTATTTGTTCCCGTAGCTAAATTAAGGACGCGCATGACCGCTCCATTTTGTTTAGCCAAAACATACCCAACTAAACGATGGCCCTTTTTGTAAAAATACTTAATAATGCGGTAAATGACATACGCGATCAATAATCCCAAAAGAACATAATAGAAACCCGGGGTGGTCAACAACCCATCTTGTCGAGTCACCGGGACGGTAATCACCTCATCTTGCGGACGATAATATTCGTTATACTTGCTCACCAATTTCACCTGGATATTTTGCTTCCCGGTAAACTCAGAATTGGTAATTTGGCCAGTATATGTATTGGGTTTAGTAGGATCTTCAGTTAGAGTAATTGGTGAAGTAGATTGTTTTCCAGAAACAACCGTTACTTCAAATGGAGAATCTGGATCGGTTAAGACAGTTTCTGGTTTTAACGGAGAACCATTTTGATCCAGAAGACTCACCGAAACATTGATCGGGTGTATCTTCAATGGCCATCCACTGAAGATTGTCTCGTGAACTGCACCAAGTGAACGATCTGCCTTCGGTTGATCCACCACAATAACGAATGGAGTAACGCCATGAACGTTAAAAGTAATCCCCTCTTGATCGAACAACGTTTTTCGCTCAGTGAAGATATCGGAATAATTGGTAGATGCCACAGAAACCGGCCCAGCATGATCGTAATAAGTTCCCACCATGCTGATGGTATAGGCTCCTTCTTCAGGTACCTGAATGGGATCAGTCGTTCGGAATAATTTATCGGCTGCATCCCATGCCATTGTATAGGCCACAGTTCCTTGTGGGCCGGTTACTTTCATATCAATATCTATTGCCAGGCGTGGGTCGTCTGCCTGTGACAAGATAGCCCCATCCACATCTTTCAACTGATATTCCAGGTAATTGGGATGATACTTATCATAGTATGGAGCAGAAGTGAATTCCGCAATTTCTGCCGGCAGATTCGGCTGATATGGAGATGGATCAATAACTACCGGATCATAGTAAGCATCCAGATTTTCACAGCCACCTGCAGTTGCAGTGATTTCCCAAATACCGGGATAGGGGGTGTCGATCACATAACGTTCATTCAAACCACTCAGGTCTGTATTATGCTCAGCAATATTGAAACCGCCACTATCCCCCACATTCCCATCTGTAACTGTATGGGTCTGCCCTGCCGCATCTTGATAAGAAATTGTTACTGAGGTCTTTGGATCGTTCTTGAAGAATGTCAAGATAGCGCGCTTAAGATATGGATTCACCGCAAACTTACCACAAGACACCACATTAAGTTTGGTACCGATCAAACTCGATAGGATTGTGCGAATATCACTATTCAGGTCATCGCGGTTATTACTGAGCATAATCATTTTCCCCTGATGCGAAGAGACAATTCGCTGCCAGGTATCCGCAATTGATTTGTAATCCGAAGTCGATTTAAGGAAGAGGCCAAAAATGTAATAACTGTTGTCCAATTGTTTTTGATCCACCCGATAATCAGACAAACATTTATTTATTTCTTCCTGAGGCGCTTTATCGAGGTCTTCGTAGCGATCAACCAAAGTACTGAAACAAGCTTCTTGATTTTTCAGCGTTTCGTCAAATGGGAAATCCTCATCGATTTCTTTTTCCATCCGTTCAATATAGGGAGCAAGTGGCTCAACCGGATCTGGATGAGGTTCACCATCCGTGATAAAAATGATCACTTTTTTCCGAGTCCCACTATCACTGGGCAACGTATCAGCACGAAAATCTTTTGTAAACAGAGATTTGGCAAGTTCAAAGGCATCCAAAGGGTCTGTCTCATCCATATTGATCGCCTGAACACTCTGTTTCAAACGAGCACGAATCACTTCCGCTTCATTGGCTGTTTCTGGATTGATCTGGCTAACCCCTAAATCTACCCGAGCCTCCGAGCCGAAGGAAATTATTGCAACACGGTGAACTGAATTTGGGCAGCGATCCAGCGCGTTATCCGTCAACTGATCGATTGCTGACTCCACTGCATATTTCCGTTGATCGAGTGGGTCAGTAGCATCCTTGTAATTATTACTTTGAGTACCCGACATTGATCCAGATTGATCCACAATAAAAACTACATCCAATGCGTAACATTGATCCACTCCCGAAGTGGAGGATGCATCTTTAGTAGTAACTTCCTTAAGCGACTGAGCAGAAACAATAGCACTTTCGCCAAAAATTGAGGCCATTAAACAAATTAAGATTGCCCAGTGAATCAACTTGGTCAACCTGTGAAAAATGGAATCCATCCCGCCTCCTTAGATTGCTAAACAAATATTAGATTAATTATTTTTAAGAGAACGGTCTGATTATACAATTATTTTTGTTTATTGGAAATAATCTTAGCGGTAGTTTATTTGAAAAAAGATTAATTTTTGGTAAATAACTGTTTAACGCAATTCGTTGATCATTCTTGTCGGGAATCAGGCAAATTTACCAAAATGAATTAAAATGAAAGAGGAAGTTTTTCTTATCTTCCATTTACTCTTAATGCGAGGTAGCTACTGATGATGGTCCCCGACGTAAATGCTTTTATGAAGAAATATGGTATGCACGCAGAAAACTTCGACCTGGAAGAAACCACTCAAACCTTCATCCAGGAAATGGTGCGGGGACTGAATCAATTTTCGCAGCCGCTCTTGATGATCCCAACCTACATCTCGACGGAAGGAAAAATTCCGGTCAATGAAAAGATCATCGTAATGGATGCCGGAGGCACCAATTTGCGCATCGGGGTAGTTCACTTTGATGAGCAAAAAAAGGCAGTGATCGATTACTTTAAAAAGCATCCCATGCCGGGTTCACAAAAGCCTCTGACCAAAGTGGAATTCATCAACCTGCTGGTTGCTTACCTTGAGCCCATCATGGGCGTCAGTGACAAAGTGGGCTTCTGTTTCTCATTCCCGACCGATATTTTGCCCAACAAAGACGGAAAACTGATCCACTTCAACAAAGAAATCACGATCAGTGACACCGACAACATGGTGCTGGGGGAGACCATCAACCAGGTCCTGGCCGCAAGAGGATATGCGCCCAAAAAGTTCGTCATTATCAACGACACCGTTGCCACCATGCTGGGAGGTATCGCCGAAAGCGGCGCCCGTGAGTATGATGATTACATTGGCTTCATCCTGGGCACAGGCACCAACACCTGCTACATCGAAAACTGTTCAGAGATTCTGAAAGTCCCGGAAATCACCAAAATGCCCGGCAAGATGGCCATTAATATGGAATCAGGCGGGTTTGATCACATCCAGCAAGGAGAGTTCGAAAAACAAGTCGACCACGCTTCTGCTAACGTAGGGGACCATATCTTCGAAAAAATGATCTCTGGGGCTTATCTGCACCAGACCGCCTCTGCCACCGTGGTCCAAGCTGTGAAAGACGGCCTTTTTTCGGCCGTCTTCACTGAAGCATTCGAGAAAAATTCGGCTTTCACCATGAAAGAGATCAGCGAATTCACTGAAGACCCCCACGGAGAAAATCCGCTGGCACAGATGTGCGGCGAAGGGGACGCTGAAACTCTCTATCAGATTCTGGATTGCCTTTTCGATCGGGTCGCCAAACTGGTCACCGTCAATCTGGCCGGGATCATTATCAAGCAAGGCAAAGGCCGGGAACCTTCCCACGCGGTTTGTATTTCTGCAGAAGGAACAACTTTCTATAAATCGATCTTGCTGCGTCCAAAACTGGACGCGTACATTCGCGAGTTTTTAAATGAAAAGCATCACGCCTACTGCGAGTTCGTCAAGACAGAAGATTCCACCCTGATCGGGGCAGCAGTCGCAGGATACTTCAATTAGCTACTAAGATAAAAAAGCCGGCGCAAGCGCCGGCTTTTTTATTTCTCCTCACGATCTCAAAACAAATCTGCACTCCCCATCCAGCCCTCAAGCCTGGACTCTCGACCAATTTCTGGGGGGTGACAACAACAATCGTTTCGCCAGCGCCGATCTTGATGACAACTTCGTAATTCACTGCTCCAGGGATAATCTCAGGACCTTTCCTTTAAAAACATTTCGTGCCCGGATCTTCATCTCTATCTCTAAAAAAATTCGGGGTAAGTCTGGTCCTATTTTCCACGCTTTGCGCAGAAAAAAAAACAAATCATTGGTTCTGATTCACTTTTGTAACCGATTTGTAACCTGCCTTTGCTATATTGTTGGAGCAGGTGGGGCCAATCTGCCTGCAAGCAAGATCTGGCTTTTTCACAATCCCATAACAACCAGGAGTTAGAAAATGCGGCTAAAAGGGAAAGTTGCATTAATCACTGGGGGAGCAGCAGGGATCGGTAAAGCAACCGCTCTGATGTTCGCCCGCGAAGGAGCAATCGTCGCGATCTGTGATGTCTCAGAAGAACTCGGCAACGCGCTGCTCCCCTCTCTCGGACCGGACGCCATGTTCAGCAAAGTGGACGTGAGCAATCGCACTGAGGCTCAGCAATGGGTCGATAGTGTGGCTGCCAAATACGGTCATGTGGATATTCTGGTCAACAACGCTGGTATCACCCGCGATGCCCAATTCGTGAAAGTGAAAGATGGCGAACTGGTGAAACAAATGAGCGAAGAAGCTTTCGACATGGTTGTTTCCGTTAACCTCAAAGGCGTTTTCAACTGCGCTCAGGCCGTGGCCCCCTACATGATCAAACAAGGCAGCGGTGTAATCCTTAATGCCTCTTCGGTAGTGGGACTCTATGGCAATTTTGGTCAAACAAACTACGTCGCCACTAAATCAGCAGTCATTGGTATGACCAAAGTATGGGCCCGCGAACTGGGCAAATCTGGCGTGCGCGTCAATGCTGTCGCCCCGGGCTTCATCATGACCGAAATGGTTGCCAAGATGCCAGAGGAAGTACTGGCCGGCATGCGAGCTAAGACACCGCTCGGCCGTCTGGGCGAACCGGAAGATATTGCCAATACCTATCTGTGGCTCGCTTCGGATGAAGCTGCTTACATAAATGGCACAACCATCAGTGTGGATGGCGGCATCGTCCTAGGTACCTAGTCTTCCAGATACCACCCTTCTCTTATTTCTATCTCACATGGAGGAACTATGACTCGACACGCAACCATCATTTCCAGCGGTATGTACCTTCCCGAAATCGAACGCAGTAACGCTTCGATGCGCGAGCATTTCGGCGAAGTGATCGATAAATTCGAAAAATCCTCGGGGATCACCACCCGTTTTTACGCGCCAGATGACTGGGCAACTTCTGATCTGGCTGCAGAAGCAGGCAAGAAAGCGCTGCAAAAAGCCGGTTTGAAACCTGAAGACCTCGACCTCATCATTTTGGGCACCGACAGCCCCGATTACATCACCCCGGCCACTTCCGTCGTCACCCAGTACAAACTGGGCGCGAAGAATGCCGGAACCTTCGACGTCGGCTGTGCCTGCGCCTCCTTCCCAACCGGGCTGAACCTGGGTGCCGGATTGATCCAATCCAACCCCAACCTCAAGTACGTGATGGTCATTGGGGCTTACATGATGCACAAGCTGGCCGATTGGGAGAATGACGTGATGTCTTTCTTCTATGGCGACGGTGCTGGAGCAGCCATCTTGACCGCTTCAGACAAACCCGGCTTCGTTTCCTCGACTTTCTTTGCCGATGGCTCGTATCACAAATCCTGGGGCATTTACTCAGGCGGTACCTTCGAACCTGCCAGCGAAGAAAGTGTTAAAGCCGGACGCACCAAAGTCAAACTCGTCACCCCCTTCCCTGCCGAAGTGAATAACGAAGGCTGGCCGGCCCGGATGCGTGAACTGGGCAAGAACGGCAATTTCGAACTGAGCGAAGCTGACCTGATCATCTACACTCAGGTACGTCTGAACAGCATCAAGCTGGTACAGGAGACCTTAGGCCTGCCTCTCGAAAAAGCCCACTGGGTCATGGATCGCTTTGGTTATACCGGTTCTGCCTGTCTGCCCATGGCTTTCGATGACGCCTGGGAAAAAGGCAAGGTTCATTCTGGCGATCTGGTTTGTTTTGTCGGTTCCGGCGTGGGCTACAACCAGGCTGGCTCCGCATTCATCATGCCGTAATTGCTATTTTCTGGGGAGGCAGTGAACCTGCCTCCCTGATAGACTACAATACTCTTTTTGACGGGATACCCGGTGCAGCATGAACCCACAAGAACTCTATAAACAGAAACTCATCAGCATCCCCGAAGCAGTCAGCAAGTTGCAGTCGCATCAAACATTAGGGGTAGCAATGGCGGCCTCTGAACCGCCGGGGCTGCTCTCAGAACTCGGCAAACACCGCGATCACCTTGAAGATATCCGCGTGTGGGTCTGCCTGCCGCTAGGCACTTATGATTTCGTGCTTGACCCCAGCATGGATGGCCATTTCTTCGTGGAAAACTGGTTCTACGGTGCTGCGGATCGCGCCGTCCACAGCCAGGGGCGAGAGTCGTACATTCCCAACAATTTACACGAAGCTGCTACAAAGAAGCTTTATGCCGCCAAAGAACGTGTCAACGTCTTCTTTGGTTCAGCCACCCCACCCGATTCACGTGGTTACATGTCACTTTCGCTCGGTTTGGTGCTCGAAAAACAACTGATCCGGGCAGCGGATATCGTGATCCTCGAGATCAACGAAAATCTGCCCTGGACGCTCGGCGATACCCAGATCCACATCTCTGAAGTCGATTACGTGGTCGAGAATCACGTTCCGGTCGCCGAACTCCCCGTCGTTCCCCCCACCGCAGCCGAAGAAAAGATCGGCGGATACATTGCCAGCCTGATTGAAGATGGCTCCACTTTGCAACTGGGCATCGGCGGCATTCCCAACGCGATCACCGCTTTCATGATGGAGCGCAAAGATCTGGGCATTCACACCGAAATGTTCACCGATGGGATGGTTGACCTCTACAATGCTGGCGTGATCACCAATCGCCGAAAAACCCTGTGGAATGGGAAAATGGTGGGCGCTTTTGCTTTGGGCACCAAGAAGCTCTACGACTTCGTCCATAACAACCTGGGAGTTGAATTTCAGCAAGGGGCAGTGACCAATGACCCTTACGTGATTGGCAAGAATTACCGCATGATCAGCATCAATACTGCGCTGCAGGTGGATGTATTGGGGCAGGTTTGCTCGCAATCCATTGGCTCCCGGCATTTCTCCGGCACCGGCGGGCAGCTCGATACCCATCGCGGAGCTCAACTGTCTGAAAATGGACGCGGCATCATTGCCTTGCGTTCCACGGCCAAGAACGGAGAAATTTCAACCATCACGCCCCTCCTGAGCACCGGAGCTGAAGTCACCATCCCCAGTCAGGACGTAGACACCATTGTGACCGAATATGGCATTGCCGATCTCAAGGGATTATGCCTGCGCGATCGTGCCAAGGCACTCATCAACATCGCCCATCCTGATTTCCGTGCCCAATTGCAGGAAGAAGTCGAACGGCTGGGGATCGTCCCCCATCTATAGGAGCCAAGATGATCCCTTCCATTCTGGGAAAATGGCAACAACCCGCTGGTCAGGCATTTGCCGGACTGTGGTTTCAGTTCAATGGTGATGGGACTTTTCAGGCGGGCTACCCCGAAATGGGGATCACCTCCTCCGGCACCTATCAGGCGCAGGAAGGATTGATCGAGATGGACCAGACCCAGCACACTTTAGGTCTGACCGGACATTTCGACGGCCGCTACAGTATCGAAGGCAATATGCTCATCCTTAATCTGGCTGACCCCGGTACTCCCCGCTCAGATTCTCTCGAGGGCCGGAACCGCCGTCTTTATCAGAAAGTAAGCGAATAACAAGAGAGGAAAAATGGAACAACCTGCACTTTTATCAGGTATCCGCTGCCACAAGGTTCAAACGGACCGTCTACTGCAGAATGTATATTTTTCTGGGGATGAACACGGTACCCCGGTGATCTTCCTGCACGGCAATTTCTCTTCTGCCCTCTACTGGGAAGAAACCATGCTGGCGCTGCCGCAGGGATTCTGGGGAATCGCACCTGATCTGCGTGGCTACGGCTGGACAGAGGATAAGCTGGCTGACTCTACCCGTGGAATGCGCGAATGGAGCGACGACATCCATTCTCTGCTCAAAGCGCTCAACATCCAGAAGGCGCATTTCGTTGGCTGGTCGATGGGGGCCGGCGTCATCTACCGCTTCATCACCGACTATTCCGATGAGATCCGCACCGCCACCCTGATCTGCCCGGTTAGCCCCTACGGATTTGGCGGCAGCAAAGGCGCCGATGGTCAGCCCTGTTATGCGGATTTCGCCGGCTCCGGCGGCGGCATCGTCAACCCCACCTTCATCAAACTTATCCAGGAAGGCGACCGCGGTACAGATGACCCCAATTCACCGCGCAACGTGATCAACACTTTCTACTACAAGCCTCCCTTCCACGCGGCCCGTGAAGAAGATTTCCTCACTGGGGCCCTGGCTGAAAAAACCGGCAGTGAGCGCTACCCCGGCGATTTCATCGCTTCTCAAAACTGGCCGAATGTGGCTCCCGGCAAACTGGGGCCCGTCAATGCCTGGTCTCCCAAATATCTGGCGCATGACGTCGCTGAGTTACTGGCCGTCAAGAACAAGCCCCCCATTCTGTGGGTGCGCGGGGATTCTGACCTGATCGTTTCTGATCAATCGATGTTCGATTTTGGCACGCTGGGCAGTCTGGGATACGTTCCCGGCTGGCCGGGCATGGAAGTGTATCCGCCTCAGCCCATGATCACCCAGACCCGCAGCGTTTTCGAGCGCTATGCCCAAACTGGGGGCAGCTACAGCGAACATGTTATCGCTGACGCCGCCCACGGCTGCCACCTCGAAAAGCCAGCTGAATTCAACCAGTTGTTCCACGCTTTCATCGCGTAGAGAACACTCATCCCAGGTTCATCAGCAAACCAGAAAATGGAGAAAAGTATGGCCGAACAACATAAACTTGCCCGTGGAGTCGCCCTGGTAGGTGCCGGAATGAGTAAATTCGGCGCTTTCAAAGGCAAGTCTTCACGTGACCTGTTCGTCGAAGCCTTCAATGAAATGCTGGCTTCCGTGGATCAACCTTTCGATCCCAATCAGATCGAAGCCCTCTTTGTCGGCAATTACAGCAGTGACCTCTTCGAAGGTCAGGGTCACCTGGCCCCAATCCTTGCCAGCTGGACCGGGCTGAACCCGCTGCCTGCCGTCCGCGTGGAAGATGCCTGCGCCAGTGCCGGCGCCGCGGTCTATCAGGGCATCCTGGCTGTGGCTTCGGGAATGTATGACGTCGTCGTCGTTGGCGGCGTTGAAAAAATGACTGATCTGCCCACCGAAAAAGTAACCGATACCCTGGCAACCGCCGCTGATACCCAATTCGAAATTCCTGCCGGCTTCACCTTTCCAGGGTTCTACGCCGCCATGGCAACCTCTTACATGCACGCCTACGGCGCTACTCCTGAAACCCTGATGAAAGTGGGCATCAAAAACCACAATAACGGCTCTTTAAATGAAAAAGCACAATTCGGGGCCAAGATTTCCACCCTGATGGAAGCCCGCAAAGCCAGCGCGGCCAAGAAGGGGTTACCCATCCCAGACTGGAAAGATGAACTCGAATTCCTGCACGACGACAAAGCCAACCCCGTCATTGCCTGGCCTCTGCGCCTTTACGATTGCTCACCGGTTTCGGATGGAGCAGCGGTAGTGCTGTTAGTCAGTGAAGATCTGGCCAAGAAATTCTCAGACTGCCCGATCTACATCGCCGGGATGGGGCAGGCCAGCGATGGCGCCCTGCATGACCGCAAAGAACTGAACTCGATCCCCTCTGCCCGACTGGCTGGGCAAAAAGCCTATCAAATGGCAGGGGTAGGTCCCGAAGACATCGATTTTGCCGAAGTCCACGACTGCTTCACCATTGCCGAGCTGCTTGCTACCGAAGATCTGGGCTTTTTCGAGCGCGGCACTGCCTGGAAAGCCGCGGAAAACGGCGAGACCAGCCGCGATGGCAGCAAACCCATCAACTTATCGGGCGGGCTCAAATCGAAAGGGCACCCTGTCGGTGCTTCAGGTGTAGGTCAGGTCGTCGAAGTCTGGAAACAGTTGCGCGGCCAGGCCGGCGAACGCCAGATCAAACGTCCCCTCAAATATGGTCTTACCCACAACGTGGGGGGCACCGGGCAAACCTGTGTGGTACACATTTTCGAGAAGAGAGACTGACATGGAAAACGAATTCACCTATGCTGCCCATTGCGCTCACCTGAACGAGCACAAATTACTCGGCAATCGAGATAAGGCCACCGGCGAAGTTTTTCTGCCCGCCCGCCCCATCAATCCGGAAACTCACTCCAGCGACATGGAATGGGTAGAGCTAAGCGGTGAAGGAGTGCTGCAAGCATACACGATCGTTTACATTGCCACTACCGCCATGATCGAAGCCGGCTACGACCGCAAGAACCCCTATTGCGTTGGCATCGTCAAAACCGCTGAAGGCCCAATGATCAGCGCATTCATCAGCGGCGTTGACGCCCTGCATCCTGAAAGCATCAAGATCGGCACCCCCATGCGTGCCCATTTCATCGACCGCGGCGAAGGCGAAGCCAGGAAATCTTTTCTGGCCTTCGAACCTGTAGCCTAAAGGAACCAACCATGCCATTGACCCACGTCAATAACGTTGATCTGTACTACGAGCTGCACGGCCCGGAAGATGCGGATGTTATCGTGCTTTCCAATGGCATCTTCATGTCTACTGCCAGCTGGGGATACCAGATTGCCGCCCTCAAGCAACATTTTCGTGTGCTCGTCTACGATTGCCGCGGTATGTGGCAATCTGAGCACCCGGCTGGCCCTTATTCCATGGAGCAACACGCTGACGATCTGGCCGCTCTGCTGCAAGGCCTGGGCATTGAAAAAGCCCACATTGCCGGCATCTCTTATGGTGGCGAGATCAGCATGGTTTTCGCAGTGAAATACCCCAAGATGACGCGCAGCCTGATCGTTTCTTCTTCAGTCAGCCACATCGAACCCCTGCTGCACGCCATCGGCGAAAGCTGGAAAAATGCGCTGGCACGCCGGGAGGGAGAACTGGTCTTCTCGGTTACCCTGCCCTACAACTTCTCAGAGCAATGGCTGCAAGCCAATCAAGCCATATTGCCCAATACACGTGCCCGCTACGATCAACTGGATTGCGTCTCAGGGCTGGCTTTGATGAATGCGTTCATGGAATTCAATTTTACCGATCAGCTCCATCACATTATCGCCCCCACCCTGGTGCTGGTAGGCGAACAGGATATTCTCAAAACCCCGCATTATGCTCACATTATCGCCGACAATATCCCCGGAGCAGAACTGGTAGAAATCCCAGATGCCGGACATGCAGTTTGTCTTGAAAAACCAGGAGCTTTTAATTCTGCATTGCTTGGGTTCTTATTGAAACACAGTGAGGTGGCCGCGTGAGTACAGCCGTTGAATCCGTTTTTTACGTTGGCAGAAGCGAAACCTTTCGCAAAGTGATCACTGAAGGTGAAGCCGTCATGTATGCCGGGCTGGTCGGTGACACCACTACTCCTCCCACCGGAACCGGGCTGGCGGAAGCCGCGGCTCCCCGGCTCCAGGTCAATCCGCTGCTCATGGCTGGAATCATTGGCGGGCTGCTGAATACCCATCTGCCCGGCGCGGGAGCCCAATGTTTGAACATCCAGTGCGAATTCCTGGCTCCCATCCTGGCTGGAGACGTGATCGAAACCTCGGTCGAACTCATCGAACTCAATGAAGAAAAGCATCTGGCGACCTTCCGCGCTGATTGCTACAACCAGAATCATCATCAGGTGCTCACCGCACAGGCAGTCATGTTGATGCCACATTGATTTTTCATCACTTTGCTTTCCCGTATTCTCGTTTTTTGTTTGCCTTTTAGTGGTTGCGAATGTTTACCCGGTATTCGTTTCTCAACGCATCTCTCGATTCCCGATGCAAAACCAGATCGGGAACAATGAACAAAACGAAAAAGGAGGCACATCCATAAACTGAATCTTACTCAAGCAATTCGAATGCTCAATGATCATAAGTAAACCAAACTAGGAGGATAAGTTCATGAAGACTGCTCGTTATTTGTTGGTAATCGGTGTCACGCTGTCACTCATCCTGTCAGCCTGCACCACTGCAACGCCTGCCGCTGTTGCCACTGAAGCCCCTGCAGCGACCGAAGCCATGGCAGCCACTACCGCTGCTCCTACTGAAGCCCCCGCTGGTTTAACCTGTGCTGAACCTGTCAAAGTGGGCCTCATCACTGACATGACTGGCGCACTGGCAATTTACGGCGTCATGATCCCGCGTTCCTTCATGCTGGGCATGGAATACGCTGCCGGTGCCCCGGGTTCCGCTGGTGAGAAGTTCGATTTCACCGCCACCCAGGAAAACACCTTCAAAGTGGATAACTGCGAAATTCAGGTTTTCGTGCGCGATGATGCCAGCACCCCCGACACCACCACCACCGTCGCCAACGAATTGATCGATGTCGAAAAAGTGAACATTCTGGTCGGTACGGTTTCTTCTGCCGCAGTGGCTACCCTGCAAGGTATTGCCCTGCAGAACAAGATCCCCTTGATCGTGGCCCCGGCTGCCGCCAATGACATCACCGGCGTCAACTTCAACGAATACACCTTCCGCACCAGCCGCAACAACTACCAGGATGCCATGAACGAATGTCTGGCCCTGACCAAACAGTACAAAACCTTCGTTCAGATCGCTGCCGACTATGCTTTCGGCCATGGTTCAGCGGACGCTTTCCGCGATGCCTGCACCCTGGATGGCGGCACATTCGTAGGTGACGATATCTTCGCCCCCGTCACGACCACTGACTTCACCCCTTACATGGAACAGATTGCCAAATCTGGCGCTGAAGCCTACATCGTTACCTGGGCTGGTTCCGGGTTCGTCTCCCTCGTCCAATCCGCCAAGGATCAGGGCGTGACCGACAAAATGGCTCTGGGTACCACTTTCATCGACAACGTTTTGATGCCAACCTTCTTCTCCAATGCAATCGGCACCACCGCCGGCATCGTTTACCACTACTCTGCCCCGAAGAATGAGATCAATGATTATCTCGTTTCTAAGGAAAGCGAAGTCTACGGCGTGACCCCTGACCTGTTCGATGCGGATGGCATGAACGCCGCCCTGATGATCGTGGCTGCCCTCAAAGCCACCAACGGTGATACCAGCAGCGATGCTCTGGTCAAAGCTATGGAAGGTCTAACCTTCGAAGGCCCGAAAGGCACCGTTTACATTCGTCCTGAAGATCACGTAGCCATCCAGGATATGTACATTCTCAAACTGGACAACCTGACCGATCCCAAGGCAAACTTCTACTCTTACGTAGATACCACCCGTCCTGAGCCCCCGTGCTTGCTGCCGGAAGCTCTCAAAGACCGCTGCGGAACTCTCCCCTACGGGAATTTGAGCGGGAAGTAAGCGTTGCGTAATGATGTCCCTAAAGGCCAGCTTTGGCCTTTAGGGATACTTTCGTACTCAGAATTCGACAAAGGTTGGCCCGCATGATGGAAAATGAATGGATAATCGAAACCGTTAACCTCTCGAAACACTTCGGCTCACTGGTTGCCGTGGATAACGTCAACCTTAAAGTGCGCAAGAATTCCCTGCACGCCATCATTGGCCCCAATGGCGCCGGGAAAACCACTTTCTTCAACCTTCTGAGTGGGAATCTCAAACCCACCACCGGTAAAGTGATCTTTCACGGAAAAGAGATCACGCATCAGCCAGTCTATCGCATGATCCACCACGGCTTAGGCCGTTCTTTTCAGATCACCAATATTTTCCCCAATCTCACTGTCTTTGAAAATATTCGCCTGGCCTCCCAGGTGTTGGAAAAAGAAAACTTTAACTTCCTGATCAAAACCAGTCAACTGACCGATTGCGACCGCCGTACCTGGGAAGTCATGGAACGTGTCGGGCTCAAAGATCGTGCCGCCATTCCTGCCCGCAATTTACCCCACGGCGACCAGCGTAAACTTGAGCTGGGAATGATCCTGGCCCCCGACCCCGAAGTACTTTTGCTTGACGAACCCACAGCCGGAATGGCAGCGGAACAAGTCCCCGAGCTCATTCATCTCATCCAGGAAATTCAAAAAGCCGGCAACAAAACCGTGATGCTGGTAGAACACAACATGAATGTGGTCATGAGCATCTCGGATACGATCACCGTCATGCACCTGGGCAAAGTTCTGGCCGAGGGCAGCCCGGCGCAGATCACAGCCAACAAAGAAGTACAAACCGCTTATCTGGGCGGTCTTTACGAGCTGGACGTATGAAACACCATTCCATCCCACCCGCATCTACGCGATTGAGGTTCACATGATCAATCTCCTCGAAGTAAAAGGAATCCATACGTACATCAACCAGTACCACATCCTGCAGGGAGTAGATGTGGATGTTCCGGAAGGAGCCATCACGGCGCTGCTCGGACGAAACGGGGCTGGCAAGACCACCACCCTGAAATCGATCCTGGGATTGGCTGCGGTACGGCAGGGACAAATCCTGTTCAACAACCGTCCCGTACAGGGGATGCAGCCCTTCGATGTCGCCGCCCTGGGGATCGGGTTCGTTCCGGAACACCGGGCTATTTTCCGTGATCTGACCGTCGAAGAAAATCTCAAGCTGGCAGAACGGAACAAAGGCGATTTCACGCGCAAAAAGGAATTTCTGTATAATCTCTTCCCCGATCTCAGCAAATTTATGAGCATTTCAGGGACAGCGCTTTCAGGTGGACAGCAGCAAATGCTGGCCATTGCCCGCGCTCTGGTTCCAGATAACACCTTATTACTGATCGATGAGCCCAGTGAAGGTCTGGCCCCGGTCATCATCGAACGCATGATTGCGGTCATCCGGGAACTGAGCAAACAAAGCACGGTTGTGCTGGTCGAGCAAAACTTTCTGGTGGCCAGTAAACTGGCGGAATATTACGTCATTATTGAAGAAGGCCGCTCGGTCAAAAATGGCTTGATGAAAGACCTCATCGAAGATAAAGCCGCCATCCACCGCTATCTGGGCGCCGCCTAGGAGGACACATGAAAGTATTCCTTCGTAAAAACTCGCTGTTATTAATCACCCTCCTGGTCATCACCCTGCTCTTTTTGGCTGCTGCCCGGGGAATGGAAAAGCAGGATTTTCTGATCACCCTGCTGCGTGGATTCTCCGCTGGGGCAGTTACTTTTCTGGTAGCCTCGGGATTCTCGCTGATTTTTGGCTTGCTGGATGTGCTGAACCTGGCCCAGGGAACCATGTTCATGATCGGCGCGTACATTGGCTGGACGGTATACGTTAAACCAGATACTTTCGTCGATCTGGTTACTCCACTGGCCCTGATCTTCAGCGGCTTTGCTTTGCAAGAGCTGTGGAAGTTCATTTCTGAGCACTGGCCCCTCTCAAAACGAGCCCGTCTGCTCTTCTCGTGGGGCTCTGTGATCCTTTCGCTGGTTCTGTTTGTCCTGATCCTGCCGCGTTACCCAATAACGATCTGGAATCTGGATAACTACGCGCAAAGTCCGGTCACCTATTCCTTCATGTTCAATCAGGGAATGCGCCTGCCGGCCGTAAACGTTACCTTTACAGCGCTCTCCCCGCTGCTGGCAGTTGTCGGACTGCTGCTGGCCAGTTGCCTGGGCGCCTTCGGTTTGACCCTCATCAAACAACCCGGCCTGAGCCAAACACGGCTTTCCTGGCGAAAATTCGTCAATTTTGCTGTTCTGATGGTCATCGCGCTGGCCGCCTTGATCTTGAATGACTGGCTGACAGCCGCTTTAATGGGCATGGAAACCACCTGGCTCTTCCTCATCGCCGTCATCATCGCCATGCTGAGCGGAGCCGGCCTGGGAGCCTTGATGGAAGCGGTGCTCATTCGTCCGCTTTACAATCGCCCCATCTATCAGTTAATGCTGACCATCGGCCTTTCTGCCATCGGCATGGAAGTTGTTCAAGCCATCTGGGGACGGCCTGATTTTGTTATGCCCAAGCCCTCCCTCTTCAACGGCTCGGGAGAATATTGCCCCGCTACCAGTTTTTCTGCCTGGTGGAAATATCATTGCTCCACAGCATTGATGTTCGGCGGACGCGTGCGCATCTATGATGAAATCTTCATCCCCATCGTGGGCGTGATCGTCCTGATTGGCGTGTGGATTCTGCTGAAACGCACCCGGCTGGGCATGATCATCCGCGCCGGCGTGCAGGATCGTCAGATGGTCGAAGCGCTGGGCATCAACGTGCGGCGTGTTTTCACTCTGGTCTTTGCACTGGGCGTCAGTCTGGCCACCCTGGGTGGAGCTCTCTCCGCCCCTTCAAGCGGTCTTTCCAATGCAATGGGAGAAAGTTTCCTCCTCAGTGCCTTGATCGCGCTGGCAATCGGCGGTCTGACCAGTTACCCGGGTGCGGCGCTGGGCTCGCTGCTGGTGGGCATGATCCAGCAATTCATCATCAAATATGGACAAATTGGCATTGCCATCCCCTTCACCGACATTGTCTTTAAACCCTCTCCGCCTCTGGTACCCGCCTCGACCGTGCTGCTCATGGTCATCGTCTTGCTCATCCTGCCCGGCGGCTTGCTGGGGAAAAAGGAGTAACCATGAAAAAATTCTTCGCATCCTTTTTTCAGGAAAATCGTTCCATTTTGCTGGTCACTCTGGTGCTCCTGCTGACCCCCTTCGTCTTAGGACTCTTTGAGGGTTCGACTCCGGCCATGATCTGGAATAACGAAGGCAGCATCTCGAAATTCATCGAGGGGCTGGGGATTGAGATCTTCATTCTGGCGCTGTATGCCCTGAGCTACGACATCCTCTTCGGCATCACCGGTCTGCTTTCTTTCGGCCACGCCATGTTCTTCGCCGTGGCAGCCTATCTGACCGGCATCGCCATCAAGACCTTCAACCTGCCTTTTCTGGCAATCGTTGGCCTGATCTTGCTGGCGGCCGTCCTCCAGGCGCTTCTCTTCGGGATCGTCCTGCCGCGCGTCAAGGGGATCACCTTTACCCTGGTGACCCTGGGACTGGCTTCGGTATTTCACATCGTGGTGATGTCGAGCGATATGGGCAAATTTACCGGCGCGGATGTGGGCCTGCAAGGCGTGACCGTCCCCGCCTTCATCAACCCGGCCGTCGAAAGATTGCGTTTTTACGTGGTCGCACTGGTATTGATGATGCTGGTATACATTTTCTACCGCATCTTTGTCAACTCTCCCACCGGGCACGTCTGCGTTGCCATCCGTGAAAACGAAGGCCGCGCCCGTATGCTGGGATACAACACAGTTGCCTTCAAGATGGTCGTGTTGCTCGTCTCTTCCCTGACGGCCGCCCTGGCAGGCTTTCTGCATGCGCTCTACCAACCCATTATCAGCCCACACATTGCGGATCTGGGCTTTACCGTCACAGCCCTGCTGATCGTTCTGATCGGCGGCGTTGGTACCTTGAGCGGCGCCTTAGTCGGGGCTTTTGTGTACCGCATCCTCGATTTCACCCTGCGTCGTTTCATTGGCGAGAACGCCACCTTCATCACCGGTGCCATTTACGTGCTCTTCGTCCTCTTCATCCCCTACGGCATCGTAGGTACCTGGCGATTGAAGCGACTGAACTGGAAACAAGACTGGCAGCGTTTACTCGAACGTTTCAAAACCAGCACGGTCAAGTAAAACCAATGACGGCTCGATTGAGCCGTCATTATTTTATTTCGAAAGCGATTCCCAGAGCTGTACCGTTTCTGCCGAAGGATCGATATCCAGTTCCTCCCGCAGCGTGGAAATGCAGCGCTGATAGACCGACTGCACCGTGGAACGATTCCCACGAGCGGCGTGGCAGCGCATCAACAAACGATAGGCCGGTTCATTACAATTATCGACAGCCAGAATGTCATGGCAAAGTTTGATCGCCTCTTCGAGGCGAGATTGTTCGAAATAGATCTCCCCCAAATGCGAAGCCGTATGCAGATAAGCGTCCCGCAAGCGTTCCCGCGTTTCATCTGCCCAATGTTCTTCCACGCTCTCCGCCAGATAATCCCCTGTGTAGATCGAAAGCGCCTGCAGCAAATCTTCTTCGCGGTCTGATGCACACAAACGCGAGAAATCATCCATATCCAGCTCGATACGGGCCGCCGAATTCAAGCTATACAGAGCTTCACGTCGGGAGATAAAGAAAGGTGTCTGCCCGGGTTCTCGCTGTGGTTCCAAAGCACGGTTCAACGCGTTCAACGTTACCTTGAAATTCTTGGCAGCGTCTGCATCCAGATTGGGCCACAGCCGATCGGTAATCTGTTCACGGGTAAACCACTTGCCCGGATTATTGATCAAGAATTGCAGCAGTTGGCGAGCCTTCTCCCGCTGCCAATCATGTGCGGTCACCAGTGTATCCCCACGCCAGACCTCGAATAGTCCAAGCGTACGAATGGAAAGTCCGTAACCCGGGTGAAAATCGCTGCCTTCCAAATTCTTGCGCTTGAGAATTCCCCCAATCCAATCTCTTTCGATACCCTGCTGGGCCGCTTCAATCAAAAGAGGATAAAAAGATTGATCTTCCTGCATTCCCAGCAAAGTAGTCTGCGTCAGCAAAAAATCCAGATCATGAACCCGCAGCTGGGGAGCAATGCGGGCAAAAGTATCCAGCGCCTGCTGCCTGCCCCCATGCAGCCAGTAAGTCAAAGCCAGTGTGGCGGACCCCATTGCCTGCCCAAAGATGTCGCCTACCTGTTCGAAGATCTCGACCCCTTTATTCAGCCAGGTTTCTGCAGTGCTCACCTCACCAATCGACATATAAGAAGTGCCCATCGTGACCCGCAACAAGCCAGCAAACCACAGATCACCCGAGGTTTCAGCGATCTCAATAGCCTGGCTGGCATAGCGTTTGGCCTCCGTAATGGCACCCTGATAACCATACAGCCGGCACAGTCCCCACAGAGGCTCCACCTGGACACGCATCACGTTGAATGGCTTGACCAGATCAATGGATTTTTCATAGGCAGCGCGTGATTTTTCCAGCTGCTGCCCCCGCCAGGGAGCGCGCGGACGCATCTGATAAGCATGCCCCAGCCGCATCAAGCCAACCGCCTCGACAAATGGAGAATCCAGTTGACGTCCCACGTCGATCCCTTGCAAGGCACAGGTGGCTCCCCGCTCGTAGTCTCCCAGCATAATGTAGATCAAGGACAGCAAAAGGGGCATTTCGCGATGAAACCGCTGCGGACGCTGCACAGAAGAACTGGCGTGATTGGCGCCATACGATTCGAGTAGATCACGTGCCTCACCCAAACGCCCGGTGCGCAGCATGGAACGGGCTTCCAGATAAATAGCATCTGGATCACTTTCTGAACGCAGCAAACTGGCTTCTTTGTGCAGCTCCTCTGCTTCGCGCGGCTTTCCCTGATTCAGCTTGTTTTCCGCGAGCTGATCCAGCAGCGCAGCAACCTCGGCAGGATGTTCCTGCGGCTCGAGCAGCCCAATAGCTTCCTGCAGCAGGCTGGAAGCCTTCAAAGGCCGAATCGTATCCAGATAGACCTGAGCCATACTGCGCAGTGCCTGACTGCGCCCCAGAGGAGTCTTTCGCTGCAGGAAGATCTTTTCCGCTTTGCCATAAGCGGTGATCGCTTCTTCGAACTTCGAACGCAGGCGCAAGACATCGCCTTTAAGTAGATAAATGAGGGGGTGCGCTTCCAGCTGCTCCACCTCGAGCTGGTCGATCCATTTGCTCAGCGTACGCAAACGGCCAATCTCCAGCAGCTTGGGGCCGATCATCTCGATCAAATTAGCGGCCTCACCTAAATCCCCCGCTGCGAACCGGTGATAAACAGCTTCTTCATAATCTTGATGAGTCGAAAAATATTCGGCGGCCCGCAAATGAAGCTGGGGGATATTCATCTGATGGGCCCTGGTTTGTTCAAGCAGAAAATCCTGAAACAGACGCTGGTAGCGATAGATGGAATTATCAGCGGTAAAAATAAACAGCCCTTTTTCAGTCAACGAGCGCAAAAGCTCCTGACTATCTGTAATTTCAAGCAAAGTATTGCACACCGCAGCATCCATCTGACGCAAGATCGCTGTGGAAAGCAAAAACCGCTGGATGCTATCCGGCTGCTGAGCCAGGACATCTTGAGCCAGATAATTGAACACATCTGCAAAAGCCGAAGGCAGTTCGGTCAAGAGTACATCCAGGCTTTGCTCGCGGCTGCTCTGCAGCCGCTGCCAGATCATCTGCAAAGCAATGATCCAGCCATCGGTATAGGCATATAGGGCCTGTGCCTGTTCAGGAGTGATTGGAAAGTGATAATATTCCGAAAAAAGCTGAGAAATCTCTTCTCGCGAAAAAGACAAATCTCCCTGATCGATCACCAGCACGTTCCCTTTGACGCGCCAGCGCACAAACGCCGGCGTTTCTGGAATCTGCCGGCTGGCAATGGCAATATGCAGGTGCGGCGGGCGTTGTTCCACGATCATCTCCAGCCAGAGATTGATGTCTTTTACATTATTGACCAGATGAAAATCATCCAGAATCAATACCGCATCTTCTTCCAGACTGGTGGTCAGAGAGTTAATGAGAGAAGTAAGCACACCTTTCACCGCCTGCAGCCCCCCCTGCTCCAGCCGATCTAACAGCGGGGAAGCACTGGGGAAAAAGGCAGAGATCAAATGAGCCAAAAAGAGAGTAGGGTCGCGATCAGGCTCAGTAATGTTGTACCAGAAGACCTGGGGATAGAGGCTGCTTAGATCCAACAAAGCGGTTGTTTTGCCAAAACCGGTGCCGGCGTGGATCAGCGTCAGCGGGTAATTTTTGGAAGCAGAGAATTTTTCCTGAAGTCGCACGCGATGGAGCGTTGCGCGGTTTGACTGAGGAGGGGTAATTTTGCTACGAATTACCATCTCGGAAAGCAGCATATCTCTATTCTAATCCACTCAAATATTTTTTCAATTCAGACCTGTTTTCTCGTGTTATTGTGTTGGTTATTCCCTGCCCTTTCGAGAGACGCAAAGAGAATAGGGGCAGACAGAGGTGAGGCAGCAAATAACTCCCAAACAATCACAATATGAGTTCAAAAAATTCACGGAACAGTTAAATTATAGCGGATTTTTATTTTTTCGTAAAAGTGAATCGGAGTTACTTACTCTGGTTCATGAATCCCTCTCATGGTACACTAGGCCAAAATAAGAGCAAAACAAAACTGGAGAGAAAATGGCTAAAGATACCCCTGCATCCACCCGAAATCTGGTGATCTATGAAATCTATGTACGCAACCACGGAAAAAACGGCACGTTCGCCGATGTCGAGACGGATCTGGAACGCATTCGTGCGCTGGGTGTGGATGTGGTCTGGTTCATGCCCATCCATCCTATTGGACAGTTGAACAAAAAGGGCACTCTGGGCTGCCCCTATTCCATCCAAAACTATCGCGAAGTCAACCCCGAATATGGGACCCGAGAAGATTTTCAGCACCTCATCGAACGAGCCCACACACTGGGGCTGAAAGTGATGATCGACGTGGTTTACAATCACACCTCCCACGACTCAGTGCTCGTGGCAGAACACCCCGACTGGTATCATCAAGATGAGCAAGGGAAACCAATCACCACCGTGCCTGAATGGAGTGATGTGATCGACTTGAAACATCCCAACCCGGCACTGGATGAGTACCTGATCGAAACCTTATGCGGCTGGGCGCGTTTGGGTGTGGATGGTTTCCGCTGCGACGTGGCATCCCTCGTGCCAGTCGAGTTCTGGCTGGAAGCCCGCCGGCGGGTAGCCGAAGTCAAGCCAGATGTACTCTGGATGGCTGAATCGGTGCACAGCGCTTTCATCGAATGGCGCCGCCAGCACGGGCTATCAGCCGCTTCTGATAGCGAGCTGTTCCAGGCCTTTGATATCACTTATGATTACGATATCTTCCCCTTGTGGCAGGCTGTCGTGCAGCACAAACAACCTGTCGAACGTTACGTCGAAACGCTGCGCCAGCAAAACAGCATCTACCCCAACAATTTCGTCAAACTGCGCTGCGTTGAAAATCACGATCAGGCGCGCATCCTGCATCTGGCCCCCAATCGAGCAGAAGCACTGGCGTGGACCGCTTTCGCTGCCTTCAACCGTGGAACCTTTCTGATCTACGGCGGTGAGGAATCCAGCGCCCAGAAGACACCTTCTCTTTTCGACTACGACAAAGTAGCCTGGGGAAATTACGAACTCAGCGACTTTTTGCGCCGTTGTGCAGCTCTCAAAAAAGATACCGCCATGACGCAGGGAACACTCTTCTTCTATTCCGCCGGGCCCGTTTTGCAAGCCGCCTGGATCAGCGAGAAGGAATCCCTGTGGGGAGCATTCAACGTTAATTCCGCCAATGGTGAAATCAAAGTACCGCTCCCGGATGGCACTTACCAAGATGAACTCAGCGGACTCGCTGTTGCGGTAAAAAACGGAACCATGAAAACGCCGGAAAGTGCATTTATTTTTCGCATTCCCCGGCAACTCGAAGAATTCCGTCCGCCCTATTCTGATCTGCTGGATTATTCTTTCCCAGCCTGATACTGCAATTCAGCTAAACTGCAGAAAGAGAAGGGCTCATGGACGGATTGAGCACCTCATGCAAGTGAGCCCGGGTAATAGCCATTTCAGGGCCAGCCGTCCAATCGACCCAGCCCAACTTGCGCAGCAAAATACGCGGCACATAATTCGTGACCACTGCCGCCCCCGATAACCCCGCCCGTTCATAGGGCAGCGTCAAATGGGAAACCAGCGCTGCCCTTAACTCGGCTACGCCTTCCCCATGAAAATAAGTGGAACCTCGCCCCAGCATCTGCAAGGTGTGTGCATCACTGTTCCCCGTTTGCGCCAGAGGCAACTTACGGCACTCCTGAACCACCATCGGATTACGTCGTGTATAGACCAACCCGCCATTGAGCGCCTCTACCCCTACCAGCGTGCGGCTCACTTCCGGGTCGCGCAAAGCATACCGGATCGTGGCAAAGTCAAGACTGTTGATGCCCCGGGCCATCGGGTGGGCAGCGATACAAATTCCCCCAAGATCACCCACCCTTTTGACCGTCTCGACCAATGACAGACCTGCCGGTACCACCTGGTTAACGAAAAGGCCCAGCACGTGTCCCTCCGCGCAGGTAATTTCGATGCCAGGGATCACCTGTAAACCAAACTTGCCTGCCAGATCAAGTGCTTCGCTTACTCCACTCACCGTATCATGATCTGTGATCGCAATCACACGAATGCTGGTTCGGTCAACAATCGTCTTCATAATCGCGGAAATGGAAGCAGTGCCATCATAGCTGTAAGCACTGTGAATATGTAAATCTGCAAATCCCATTCATTGCTCCTTTTCTTTCATCAAAATCATGCTAGCACTGCGACCTTAATAAACCACAAGCAGGAGTTTAACAAACCGTAAAGAGATCATTGGCGACAGTTAATCAAAATATGTAACACTTATTGCAATTCTTGGAAAAGACAGGTATAATGTAACAGTTATTACAAAAGGTGAAGAAATGGAATATAAGTGGATTCTCTTTTGCCCGGTGCTGCCGGCTACCCCCTCCAGCCCACGCGTAATGGTGTGGCGGCGCATGCATTCCTTTGGCTCCGTTGGCCTGGATAACGGTCTATGGATCCTGCCCTACTCAGAGACTGCCGGCCAATTCATCGAAGAGATGAAAAGCTACGTTTTGAGCCAGGCCGGGAACTGCAAGGTTTTTCTCACCAACGCCTTCGACGAAGATACCGAGGCGGACATTGAAAACCGCTTTGTGCAGGATCGCGCCCAGGAATACTTCGAACTCAAGGAACAGTGCGAAGATTTTCTGGCTGAGATCGAGAAGGAAACCGCTCGACAAAATTTCAGCTTTGCTGAATATGAAGAAAATGAGCAAGACCTGGAAAAATTGGAAGTCTGGTACCAAAAAGTCAAGGCGCGTGATTTTGCCGGCAGTGCCAACGCACAAGTCGCTCTGGAATTTCTGGAAAAATGTCGGCAATCTTTGCAGCAGTTTGCAGATGCTGTTTTCACAAACGAGAATGATCCCAATACTCACCCTAAATTCAAAGAATAATATTTACGGAGAAATATGGAAGACGAGACTAATCAAACACCTCAAAAAGCACATATTCGTGACCTGCCACGCAACGTCTGGGCTGTAGGCTTCACCAGTTTCTTTATGGACGTTTCGAGCGAGATGGTCATCAATATTCTGCCGCTATTTCTGGCAAACGTGCTCGGCGTACAGACCGCCGTGATTGGTTTGATCGAAGGTATTGCCGAAACCACCGCCAGTGTGCTGAAACTGTTTTCGGGCTGGCTCTCGGATAAATTGGGCGGCCGCAAGTGGCTGGCCGTGCTCGGCTACGGACTTTCTGCCCTTGCCAAACCCTTCTTTTACATCGCCAATAGTTGGGGGCTGGTAGCCGGCGTTCGCTGGGCAGACCGCATCGGCAAAGGCATCCGCACGGCACCCCGCGACGCGTTGGTAGCAGATTCAGTCACCAAAGAGACCCGCGGATTGGCCTTCGGCTTCCACCGTGCCATGGATACCGCCGGAGCCATGATCGGTATCGCCATCGCCGCGCTGGTGATCTGGCTTGGACAAAAGAATTCCCTTGACCTCAGCCAGAAATCCTTCCAGACCATCGTTCTGATCAGTCTGCTGCCGGCTGTCCTGGCCGTGCTTTCCCTGATGATCGGCGCCAAAGACGTGGCCGTGGAGAAAAAACGTGATCTGCCAAAATTCTCACTGCGCAGCATGGGGAAACCTTACATCGTCTTTCTGATCATCGTCAGTATCTTCACTCTGGGCAATTCCTCGGACGCATTTCTGACCCTGCGGGCGCAAAACCTGGGCATTTCGGTGCTGGGTATTTTGATCATGCTGGTGATGTTCAACCTGATCTACACCTTGATCTCAACCCCGGCTGGCTCACTCTCAGACCGCATCGGTCGGCATCGCCTGATCATTGGCGGCTGGCTGGTATATGCCGTCATCTATTTTGGTTTTGCTCTGGCCAGTAAGGGCTGGCAGATCTGGCTGCTGTACGTCGTCTATGGACTGTATTACGGCATGGCTTACGGCACCGCCAATGCCATGGTCGCCGACCTGGTCCCCGACGACTTACGCGGTACAGCCTATGGCACTTACAATGCAGTCATTGGTCTGCTGGCCTTCCCGGCTTCGCTCATCGCCGGTATCTTGTGGCAAGGAGTGGGTTCCTGGGGCGGTTTGGGTGCCTCGGCTCCCTTCTACTTTGGTGGAGCACTGGCTCTGATCGCTGCCCTGCTGATGGCATTCTGGATGCCAAAAGTTCAAAACCAGTAATCTGGCAATTGTTTGTTCAAATGGCCAACCAGAGATTTTGGTTGGCCATTTTTATTGATTGCCCCACCGGTCCTTAATAAACTGAACCAGTCACAGATCTGAATTTCACCCCAGAATCATTCCTGAATTCTTTTCGATTGATCGAGAAGCATTTGAGCGGAGGTTACCTTCTCTATCTATTCTCTTCCCAGCAGATATCTCTTTTTCATTGCGCTTTGGGGCCGCCTCCAACGCTGCCTCTGGGGTTGACTCGCAGGATTGCCGCGGACTCGCTCAAACCTGCAACACGCGGCGTGCCGCCCGGCTGAAGAGGAGCTGCACCAGGGCTGCGGCGGCAAAGCCCGCCACGAAGCTGAGCACCAGGGCCAGCAGAACGCTCCCGCCCGCGGACGCAGCACTCCCCGGCACGAGGCGGAGCACCTCCCTCCCGGCCAGCACGGCAGCGGCAGTGGAAAGGAGCAGCCCGGCCACGTCCAGGCGGATGCGGCGGTGCAGACGCCCGGGATCGGCCAGAAATTGCCGCCGGTCGCTCAGGACCAACGCGGCCAGGGCCAGCCCCAGGCTGAGGGCCATCACTCCCCAAGAGAACACGGGCAGCCAGCGGCTGCGGGTGAACAGAGAAGCCACGCCCAGCAGAATCGCCAGCAAGGCGATCAAAAGGACAAACAAACGTTTAAGAGATCCCTTCATGGGTACCCCCTTCATCAAAGAATTCCAATCATCATTTGGTCGGGATTAACGGCCCAACCTATTTATCTGCAGAACCCAGCAACATTAATGCTGCTTGCGGCGAAAGCCATACCTGTGCATACACCAGCGACATCCAAGCACGCCCGCCAAAGCTCCCAGAATTGAGAATATCAAGTAAGATTTCATGTCAAACTCGCTTCAGAAAAGTCCCTTGCAGACAAATACGCAACGTTTCTTCATCTTTCTTGGGAGAAACCACCGCCCGGCCCGTCTGCCGGTCATAATCAAACCCGGCGATCCCCAGCATGGATTCTACTTCCATGGGAACGCCGGTCTCCCAGGCTGAAACACAGGCATGAATCTCACGGCCAAACCCTTCCCCGCTTAACGCATTGAGGTCCCCAATATCCAGCAGCAGATAGTTGCCCACCGCAGGCTGAAGCTGCTCCAGCCAGCGATCGAAATAAGCAGCATACTTCTCACCAAACAACTTCACAAATTGGGGGCGACGGGAACTTGCCAGAGCGATGCCCTCCTGCGCGGGAACGAGCAAAGCATCGTAGATATCCCAATCCGTAGTGCGATCTTGAAAATGGCTGGCCCGATACAACGTGGTCCACAGCGCCGGTACCATGTATTTGGCCGCTGCCAGCGCCTCATTGGGCTCGAAAGGTTCGTCCACCATGCCGCTCTTATTGATCACCAGATAGGCCCAATCTCCCATGTTTTCCCTCCAGAGCATGACAAAATTTGTACGTTTATTAAATTTGAAATCTCACCAGCCAAAGCTGGTGCTGTTCTGCATACGATGCAATTTCGCCAATCGCTTTCAAATGCGGCAGTGCAATCGCCAGAAAAGCCGGGCTTTCCACGTCTGGATACTTCGGCCAGACTTTTTCAAAATATTTCTGCAGCAGATCGTCTTTGTGAATTTTCTTGTATTTTCGATTGTTTCTATCACGTACATGTTGGATAACACCTGTGATTTCCAAAAATTCATCTCTGTTCTGAGCATCATCCACTATTTTGAAGTTTTTCCAGAAGTCTGGGATCTCGTTCAATTTGTCCCATTTCTCTCGCCAAACTTGAGCATCAAGGTGTCTAGAGCAATGAAAGAGGTATTGCATCTCATAGTATTCCCAAACATTGGGGATCACCGGGTGCAATTCTGGCGGGTAGATGAATTCGATAAAGTTCTTGCGAATACGAGCATCATAGCGTAATGAATTACTGATTTTCGCTCGGAATTTCAGATAAGAGACAAAGTAATCATCATTGATAAAATAGGTAATGGGATAACTGCAAGGGCCCTGGTGATCCAGAAGCAGCAAAGCTCGGTATACAGATTGTACCCGTACCAATTCATACACTTGAGAATCTACTTTTCTCGGATCCCAATTCGCATTCCTGTTCTCGGAAACCAGCCCTGTGGAAAGTTTGGCAGCGATCTCATGCAGTGAGGTCTTTTCGCCGTATTTCTTTTTAAAGAACTTGAATTGCGGCTCCAGGGCGAATTTGTACATGCGCTGATTGGGCATGGCCCAGTTCGATTGCGGTTCGATAGGTAGGCGGCGCTGAAACTCTGCCTGAAGCTCCAGCAGCGGCAACTGCCAGTGCTGAGCTAAAAGATCTGGATCAATACAAAGATGAAAAATTTGATACATTTATCTTTCTCCTTATGAATTTTATTTCCAGAAAGATTCCAAAGCAGACGAAATAGTCGAAGTGGCTGCGTCATGTACCAGTGCATTCCAGGCATACTGAACCAGACCACTGGCGACCAAACTCACTCCGAAACCAACCAGTGCGCCACCAATCGTTCCCAACCCAGGGATAATGGAACAAACAGCAGCGCCTGCAGCTGCCCCAACAAATGCAGAAGCAAATGCCCCAGCCACATCCACTGTGGTATCCGCTACAGCCGTTTGCTTGCTCATTGTACCGTTTTTTACCGCAATGACATCCTCTACTCCTGAGACACCTAATTGAATGGCCGCCCCAACAATTCCTGCTTTTGTCCCCGCGTCTACCGCCAGTTTACCTGCTAAAGCTATGCCTTCCGATTTATTTCCGTTTAACACAGAGTTTTTCAATGTATTTGCTACTTCTTGTGCCTCTTCACAAGAAACTTCACTGGAAGAGACATTATTAACAGATGATTTTGCAGCAACTGCCCCTGCCTCCTCATCCGAGATGAGCAATTTTGCATCCGGGCCCAATTTAGTTGATAAAATTGAATATCTATTTTCCGTTCTAGCAAGAGTTTCTATGTTTGGATTGATAGATTTAAGCTGAACATTTGTTTCGTCGTTTATTGTGATCAATTTTCCATCAAACCCTGGCGTGGTTCTGGATTTATTCAACCAAGCAATACCATTTTCGGCTACACTGATTGGATTCGAATTATTGGTTGCCATCCATAAATCTTCGTGAATAAAACCGCGAATCAAATTTTCGGGCGTATTTACAGAAATAAACTTTTGAGTAATGGTCTCATACAGACGTCCTTCCAGCGCACCATAGACACTGCCTTCATAGCCTCCAGCAAAGGTTGCAGGCAAACCGTTGGCTATTCTTGTGCCAACGCCATTTTGAGTAAGCGCAGAAGCAGAATTATAGGTCAGGCTTGGAACTGGATGGCTTCCTGCCGATCCCACAGTTCCTGATATCTCAGCTTCACGTTGTTTTTCCCGGTAGACCTCATATTCCTGCATGCTCTGCTGATCTGCCTGCTTGAAGCTCTGGTAGGCATCATTGAGCGCTTCCTGCTCTTTTGCCTTTTGCTTTTCAGCCTCACGGGCCGCGTCATAAGCCGCCACCAGGGCTGCCTGGGTTGGATAGGACGTCGGCAGTCCCTGTGACCCCAGCCATTGCTGCATCAGCCACTGGCTGTCTTGATTGGCCGCAATCAGTGCATCGATGCCCTTCTCCGCAGCATTGAACTGGGCCGCAGCCGCCTCTGCCGCCTGCCGCTGGGCTTCCTCTTCTTCCTTGCGCTTGCGGGCTGCCTCCAGCGCTGCCGCCGTGGCTGCCCCGATCACTGCCGCCGCTGCCCCTCCCCACAACACGTTGCTGGGGAGTGTCGCCACCGGCTGCTGTACGGGACTCGCCGGGGAACTGAAGGAGGTCACTGGTACTCCCGCCACTGCTGTCGGGGTACTGCTTGGCTGTGGTGTGGCCGTGGCTGCTGCCGCAGTAGTACTCTCTGCTGCTGCCGCTGCCACAGTTCCGGTCGCGGTCAGGGTAGGTACTGCTGTAAGGATCACCACCGGTATTGTGACCTGGGAGTGCGACACACTCAGGTTGCTCATCACGTCCGAGGCATACACGCTCACTGTGTACTGCCCCGCCGCTGCCGCCTGCCCGTTGAATTGTCCGTCCCAGTGGAAGTCCGTCGTGAAGGAGTCCCCCGCTGCCGGGTAGACCTGCTCCACGTCCGGCCAGCGCTGCTGCGGGTCCGAGACGACGATGCTGACGCTGCCCAGCGAGAAGCTGTTGGCCTGTACCGAGAGGGAGATGGTCTGCCCCACCTGCCAGTGGTCCGGCACCGTGATGTACGGCCCGCGGCTCTCGACGAAGAAGCTGAACGTCTGGACGTCCGAGGTCAGCCCGGCCTGGTCCACCGCACGTACTTCGATCTCGTGCTGGCCGTTGTAGAAGACGAGGGGGTCGGTATAGGTCGTCCAGCCCCCGGAATTATCCTGATATTCGATGCGATTCAGCCCGGAACCCGTGTCACTGCCGCTGGCGCTGAGGGTGGCGGTGGTGTTGTAACGCCCGGGGCTGACGAGGTGTCCGGCCAGATCGGCGCTCAATTGCGGGGCCTGGGTATCCACTGAGAAGGTCTGCTCGGCGCTGGCCGTCCAGCCGGCAGCGTCCGCGGTACGCAGGGAGACGGTATGCACGCCGTCGCCCAGGGTGAGGCTGCCGCTGCAGGGCTGCCAGGCAGCTCCATCTGCGGAGACCTCGAAGCTGGCGATGCCTGATCCGGGGGTGGGGTCTGTGGCGGCGGCGCTGAGGGTGACGGCGGAGGTGTACCAGCCGTTCTCGCCCTGCGTGCCGCTCAGGCTGCCGCTGATAGTGGGGGCCTGGGTATCCACGCTGGCGCTGGCGCTGCCCATGGCAGAGCTGTCGCCGTAGCTGGAGATGGCCCAGAACTGGAAGTCATTGCTGCCTTCGCTGAGGGGGACGTTGCTGCAGTGGTCACCGGGGCAGGCAAAGCTTTCGCCGTTGCGGGTGCCTTCGAGGGTGAGGATGCTGTAGCCGCTGAGGGGTTCACTGCCGCTGACATTGAGGACGGCCAGGCCGACGCACCAGCCATTCTGGCCGGGAGTGGAGCAGGTGATGGCGCCGCTGACAGTGGCAGAGGCCAGGGTGGTGCGGTGTTCGATCACGACGGCGGTACAGGCCTGATCCCCCAGAGAGCAGCTCTGGATGGAGCTTGAGGGCCCGCTGATGGAATCTGCCATACCAGAGCATCCTGTTGTATTGCTCCACTGGCACACTCCTTCAGAAAAATAATGGCTATCCACGCTGCCGGGGCAGCTGTCCTTGGGCCCAACGTAGACGGTCATGGTACAGGCGCAGACACCCGGGCCAGCCGGGTCACGCACGTCCACAAAGCGGCAGGCCTGGCGCTGGTAGATGGTCTCGTATGTGACGATGACCCGGTTCGGGCCTAGATAGTCCGCCTGGGCTGTGGTGAACAGGGCCGCGATCAGCAGCAGAGCTGCCCCAATGAATATAACTTTCTTGAATGGCTGCATTTCTTCCCCCGCAATGTTGAGTGTCTTCCCCGCAAACTTTCTTTCGCTATCTTACCCCCAAAATACCCTCCCCTAATTACAAATTTGTAATGTGCAAATTATTTTAAGCTTTCTCATCCTGAACAAGCAAAAAAACAACGAAGTGTGCTCTTTTGGGCACACCTCGTTCGTTATTGAGCCACTCCCCTGCTTTTTTTCAGTCGTTCTCAACCTTCCCGATGGGCGAGTAAATCCGTGACCTTTTATCCCCTGAAACTGTTTACTCCCGATAAATTACCAGAATATCTTCGATGACCGCGTATCCAGTGGGCAGGCGCTGCGGTTTGAACGAAGCCTTAAGTTAGCCGCTTATCTTATTTGAAGCCACCGAACAGTTCCCAGCGTTCGCCGGCAGAGCGGGCATTATCCTTTCCCCTACCGATAGGGTATCCTAAACAATGCGAGGTGAGAATGTCTACTCCGCTTTTTGGAGAGCCAGCCCAATTTTTGGTAAGCGGACCAGGTCCGCTGCATGGCAGCGTCAAACGGTAATGGCTGCCAACCCAATTCTTCGCGGGCTTTACGATTGCTGAAATTCCAATCCAGCCCTACCATGTCAAAGAAATCGGAGGGAAAGATTGGGCGATGCAGCAGGGCACCCGAGAAAGCGGAGAGCGCCCGTAACAAGCCCAGCGGGATGCGGCGAGTGGGCACAGGCCGGCCCAGAATGTGCGCCACGGTCTGCCAGATCTGAGGAAAAGTGACGTTTTCGTTGCCAAGAATATACCCCTCCCCCAGCCGTCCGTGCTGATGGGCCAGGGCAATGGCGGCGCTGGTATCATCATAATAAGCTGCCAAAAGGCGGTTCTGGCCGCTGCTCATGATGGCACAGGGCCAACCGCTGGCCATGCGCAGCAGGGTTTGGTCCTGCATGCTGGGATGGCTCGAAGCAAAAGAACAGCCAAAACCAAAGCCCGGGTAAACGAGTTTGACATTCAGGCCATGATCGGCATACTGCAAGGCAAGCTGCTGAGCAGCATATTTGGTCTTCTGATACAGCGTGGTTTGACGGGCTGGGTCGATGGGACGGGTTTCGTCCGCCAGCTCGCCGGGATCAGTGTGGCCAAGCACCGAGAGCGAACTCACCAGCACGCAACTGGCCACGCTCAGCGTCTGGCACGCTTCCAGCACATGGCGGGTCCCTTCCAGATTTACCTGCCACCAGATATTTTCAGGCACTGCCCCGCCCACCACCGCCGCCAGATGAGTGACCCGGTCGCAACCCTCCATCCCGGTCAAAACGGCGGCAGAATCAGTAATATCGCCCACGATATATTCCACCCCCGATGATGGCAGTCCACTGCGATTGCTGCCCGCGCGTACCAGAGCCCGAACCGGTTCTCCTCGTTCTGCCAATTGGGTCACCAACACCCGTCCAATCGAGCTGGTCGCCCCGGTTACAAACGTAGTCATGATCTACCTCCTTGATAGCCATAAAGAAAATGCTGCGTCAACTGATGCGCGACCTGGCGTAACTCTTCCACCTGCCAATTGGAATATTCTGAGAAGAGAACGTTGACCAGCCCCCACGAAAACAGCGACTGGAAGAAGATCAGAGCCGCAGATCGCGCAGTATCCTTCTCAACGGATGAAAAAGTCTGCAAAAAACGGGCCGTCATTTCAGAACCCCGCTCGATGATCTGCTGAGTGAAAATCTCCCTCACCGCGGGCTCGTGTACCCCTTCCGAGATAATCATCTGCATCAAGGAAACAAATTCTGGATCCTGGAAGAGCGAGAGGTACGCAAACGCGATCTCTTCCAACGCTGCGGAGAGAGAAATACCGCTGGCAGGGGCCAACTGCTGCATGAGCGGCTGCAGACGGACAAACCCAATTGGCTGAGACAGGAGCGCACCGAAAAGATCTTGCTTGGAGGGATAATAAAAATACAAAGCCGGCTTCGAGAGATGCAGTGCAGCAGCAATCTCCTCCATTGTGGCAGCAGAGTAGCCTTTTTGCCCAAAGATGCGGCCGGCCACCCGGAGAATATTCTGGCGTTTTCTTTGCTCGGCCGCATCGGGAAAATCCAGCTCAGGATGATGCAAGGAATCAAATAAATCACGCTTGCCGGTGAAGTAGCGGTAAATCAATGAAGATGCCACCCCTGCCTGCTGAGCAATCTGAACCATGGTTGTGCCGGCATACCCCCGCTCCTGAAAAAGCAAAAGAGCAGACTGTTGTATTTTCTCCTTAATATTCTGGTCCGATTGCAAATTAATATTTTTCATTTACTTATTAGTATACAAATATTATTGATTTTTGACAATGGACAGTGTGATTCATGAACCTTTTCAGCCCCTATTTCCTCTGGTATAATCAGGGTCAATGACTCGTCCTGTCTGCGGCGTAGCTGCGGGCAAGGAGACTTGCAAAAAATTTTTAAGGAGCAATTGTCATGGCTTTGACAAAAGAAGATAAGTCCAATCTGATCGCCAATTACCGCATCAACGACACGGATACGGGTTCAGCCGATGTGCAGATCGCCATCCTGACCACCCGCATCAATCAGCTCACCGAGCATTTGCGCGCCAACAAGCACGACAATGCATCACGTCGTGGTTTGTTGAAAATGGTGGGTACCCGCCGCAAGCTGCTGGCCTATCTGCGCCGCACAAACTTCGAACGGTTTGCTGCACTCACCGAAAAACTCAACATCCGCACCCGGTAATGGAATGAATCAGACGAGTAGATGGTAGCTCCACCCAGCCATCTGCTCGTTTTTTTCTTTCTCGCATAGCGAGAAAATGACCGCCGGTTGGGTATTGAAATATAATGAGGACCTGTCTGTCCTCGATATTTTTCAGTCCCTAACCAGGCGGGTATGCAGTTCTCTAGGGAGAAAATTGAATGAAACCCGAAAGTAAAAAATATATTGCCACAGTAGGTGGTCGTCCGGTCACGTTTGAAACCGGAAAACTGGCCGCTCAAGCTGGTGGCGCCGTCACCGTTCGAATTGGTGACACCGTCGTTTTTGCCGCAGCCACAATGGGTCAGGAACCCAAAGAAGGCCAGGACTTCTTTCCACTCACCGTTGAATACGAAGAAAAGATGTATGCCGGCGGTCGTATCCCCGGTTCTTTCTTCCGCCGTGAAGGAAAACCTGGCACGGATGCCATCCTGATCTCACGTCTGACTGACCGTCCGCTGCGCCCGCTTTTCAACAAAGACATCCGCAACGAAGTCCAGGTCATCATGTTTTCCCTCTCCGCTGATTGGGAAAACCCGCTGGATATTCTGGCCATCAACGCAGCTTCCGCCGCGCTGATGATCTCGGATATTCCGTGGGGCGGCCCGGTAGGCGCCGTCCGCGTCAGCCGCATCAACGGCGAATTCATCCTGAACCCCACCTTTGCCCAGATCGATGAATCCGATCTCGACCTGCGCATTGCCGGCACCAAAGATGCCATTCTGATGGTCGAAAGCGGTTCCAACGAAATCGATGAAGAATCGATGGTAGCCGCACTGACCTTTGGCCACGATGCCATCAAGCCTCTGGTCGAAGTTCAGGAACAGATGGCGGCCGAGATCGGCAAGCCCAAACGCGAAGTTCCTCTGTTCTCACTCGATCAGGACCTGGTAGAGCGTATCTACCAGCGCTGCGTCGCCGAAATGAACGACCTGCTGGAAACACACCACGGCAAGCACGAATTAGACGATGCCATCAAAGCGCTGCGAGATAACGTGGTCACTGAAATGACCGACTCTGAAGACGTCGAAATGGTTGCCAACGTCAAAGAAGCTTACGAAGAAGCCTATCGCCGTGTGGTACGTTCCCGTATTCTCGATCAGCACAAACGCCCGGATGGCCGTCAGATCACCGAGATCCGCCCCATCTGGTGCGAAGTTGGCGTCAGCCCGCGCGCTCACGGCTCGGGTCTGTTCACCCGCGGCGAAACCCAGGTCTTGACCCTGGCCACGCTGGGAACCCCCAAAGAGGCCCAGGAAATCGACAGCCTCAGCCCGAACGACACCAAGCGCTACATGCACCACTACAACTTCCCGCCCTACTCAACCGGTGAGGTCAAGCGGTTTGGCGGTCAAAGCCGCCGCGAGATCGGTCACGGTGCCCTGGCGGAACGTGCCCTGCTGCCCGTGATCCCGTCTGAGAAAGAATTCCCATATACCCTGCGTCTGGTCTCTGAGGTGCTGTCTTCGAACGGCTCCTCTTCCATGGCCTCGGTCTGCGGTTCTACTCTGGCCCTGATGGATACCGGGGTGCCTATCAAAGCTCCCGTCGCCGGTGTGGCAATGGGCTTGATCAAAGAAGAAGACCGCTACGTCGTCCTGACTGACATTCAGGGTGCTGAAGATCACCTGGGTGATATGGACTTCAAAGTTGCCGGCACCACCCAAGGCATCACTGCCTTGCAGATGGATATCAAGATCAAAGGGATCACCCCTGAGATTATGCGCCAGGCTTTGAGCCAGGCCCATGAAGCCCGCATGTTCATCCTCGACCGCATGTTGGAAGTCATCCCAGTGCCACGGCCTGAACTGAAGAGCTTCGTTCCGCGTATCTCGATCGTCAAAGTGCCCGTGGATAAGATCGGCGCCATCATCGGCCCCGGTGGTAAGAACATCCGCGCCCTGCAGGAAGAAACCGGCACCAAGATCGACATCGATGACGACGGCACAGTTTACATCGCCGCTACCGACAGCAATGCCGAAGCCATCGCCCGCGAACGCATCGAGGGCATGACCGAAACCCCGCAGGTAGGCCGCATCTATACCGGTAAAGTGGTACGCATCGCCGATTTCGGCGCTTTCGTACAGATCCTGCCCGGTGTGGATGGCATGGTACACATTTCCCAGCTCGACAGTGAACGCGTCGAGAAAGTGGAAGACGTGGTACACATGGGCGATGAGCTGACCGTGATGGTGACCGCCATCGACGAAAACGGCAAGATCCGCCTGTCTCGCCAGGCCGTGCTGGAAGGTTGGACCGTAGAAGAAGCGCTCGAGCACGATAAAGGCGGTAAATCTGGCGGCGGCCACTCACGTGGCGGCAGCCGCGGCGGAGACCGTCACTCCGGTGGAGATCGCCGCGGCGGCTTCAATCGCGGCAATGATCACGGCGAACGCCGCGGTCCGCGCAACTAACATTGCAGAGTTAACACGATCAAGCGCCTACCCTTTGAAAGGGCAGGCGCTTTTTGATGAAATCCAGTCCAGTAAAATGCTATTTTCTTTTGCTCTTCAACCACTCATCCATATCGGCAGCAGCCCGTTTACCGGCACCCATGGCGCTGATCACGGTGGCAGCACCGGTGACCACGTCACCACCGGCCCAAACCCCGGGCTGGCTGGTACGGCCATGTACTTCATCTGCCTCGATCGTGCCCCATTTGGAACGTTCCAGCTCCTCAGCCGCTTCAAAGGTGGTGGGGTTGGAGCGCGTACCAAGAGCCATGATTACGGTATCGACCCCCATTACAAATTCCGAGCCAGGAATAGCTACCGGGCTGCGGCGCCCACTGGCATCCGGTTCGCCGAGTTGCATGCGTTCGCACTTCAACCCCTTCACCGTATTGTCAGGGTGGATCAGAACCTCTGTTGGGCTGGTCAAAAAGTTAAAAATGATCCCTTCTTCCTCTGCATGTTCCACTTCTTCAGCACGCGCCGGAACTTCGGCACGAGAGCGGCGGTAAACAATGTGTACTTCCGGACAATAATTCTTGAGCCCGGTCACCTGAAGGGAACACATGCGCAAGGCACTGCGTGCCGCATCCATGGCCACGTTACCCGCCCCAATGACGGCCACGCTCTTGCCCACGTGCAGGGGAGTGCCAAATTGAGGGAACTCATAAGCCTTCATTAAATTGATGCGGGTCAGGAACTCATTGGCAGAATAGACCCCAATAGCATTGACACCCGGGATCTTCATCAAGATCGGCAGTCCTGCCCCGGTACCCATGAAAACCGCGTCGAAACCCTGTTCATTGAGCAATTCATCTACCGTGAAGAGTTTACCTGCCACACAATCGAGATGAATTTCGACACCCATTTTTTCGAGGAAACCGATTTCTTTTTTCACAATGTGCTTGGGTAAACGAAACTCCGGGATACCATAGATCAATACCCCACCCGCTTCGTGCAACGCCTCAAAAATCTCGACATGATGACCCAGACGAGCCAGGTCTCCGGCGCAGCTCAAACCTGCCGGGCCAGAACCAATAATTGCTATCCGCTTGCCGGTAGCAGGCGCTACTGTGGGCATCTCTTCGTCATGATCCAGTGCCCAATCGGCTACAAAACGCTCCAGGCGGCCAATGGCTACGGAACGGCCTTTGATGCCCAGTGTACAGTGGCTTTCGCACTGACTTTCCTGCGGGCAAACCCGTCCACAGACAGCGGGTAAATTACTCTTCGATTTAATAATGGCAGCGGCTTTTGCGATATCGCCTGCACGCAGAGCCAGAATGAATTCATTAATAGGTACCTGCACCGGGCAACCAGCCACACAGGGGGCATTCTTGCATTGCAAGCAGCGTTCGGCCTCTTCGATGGCCGTTCCCAGTTCGTATCCCAGAGCTACTTCGTTGAAATTGGTACGGCGGATCGTACTCTGCTGCAGCGGCATCTCATGTCGGGGAATTGCCATTCTTTCTTTTACGCTGATCGGTTGATTCGTCATCATTTTTTGCCTCATTTCCGGCTAGGCCACAACACGCTGTACTGTCTGCTCGACCTCATTCTTCTTCAATTCCTGATCGAGATGGCAAACGTGGTCACTGTGCAAAGCATTCTGATACAGACGCAGGGATTCCTGCTCTTCAGAAACGAACAGCTTCTTGCGAGAAAGAACAATATCCCAATTAACTTGGGTACCCTCAAACTCAGGGCCGTCCACGCACACAAATTTCGTCTCACCGCCCACTTCTACGCGGCAGGCACCGCACATGCCAGTACCATCCACCATGATCGAATCCAGACTGACCAGCATGGGCACGTTGAATTCCTTCACCACGGCTGCGCAGAATTTCATCATGATCGAGGGACCAATGACCCAAACCCGGGCAATCCCCGGGCGGCTCTGCAAAATTTCCCGCAACGGCTGGGTCACCACGGCCTTGATTCCCTTTGAGCCGTCATCTGTACAAATAATCATTTCATCAACGGCAGCGCGTAATTTATCTTCCCAGAAAAGTAACTTCTCATTGCGGGCGCCGACAATCACAGTTACCTTGTTGCCGGCTTCATGTAAGGCGCGGGCAATCGGATAAACCGGGGCAACCCCCACTCCGCCGGCTACCATGACCACCTCACCGTATTTTTCGATATCCGAGGGCTTCCCCAGCGGGCCAACGAAATTGCGTACCGTCATGCCCGCCTGTAATTCGCCCAATTCACGGGTGCTTACCCCCACTTTTTGGAAGATCACCGTGACCGTCCCTGCCTGGCGATCAAAATCAGCAATCGTCAAAGGAATACGCTCGCTCGTTTCATCTTTACGAATAATGATAAATTGACCAGGCTGGGCTTTTTGAGCGAGCATGGGGTCTGCAATGGTCATCAGGTCAGTATTTTCAGTTAAAGGTTTTTTTTCAATAATCTTGTACATGTTACCCTCCTTATGACCGGGCCTGTAAAGATCAAATGATCTTTACAGGCATTCACTCGGTCAAGAGAATCACGCGTCGCTATGCTGCCAATGGGAGGTTGGCAAACTGCATGGAATGCAGGGAGCGTTCGTAAATGGAATGGATCACGTCACTGGTGGCCTCAGTCGGGGCCAGGCTCAAGAGCAATCCCAGTGAAGGAGTGGTCTGCGCCAGATGAGTCAATTTGTCGAGATCGGCAAAGGTAAAGCCCTCATCGGCCAGCTTGGAAGAAACACCCAGGGTAAAGAGCCAGTGTTCCACCCCCAGTGCCAGACGTTTGGCTTCGCTGGCGCTCGGGGTACCGGTCAACCCGGCCACAATTGGGGAATAGATATCGGTCAAGACTTCGGCTTTGGCTTTGTAGATGGTTTCAAGAACTGCCGGTAAGATCATGGCCAGGCCCAAACCGTGTGCCAGATCAGGTTTGACCGCACTGAGCGGGTGCTCAAGAGCATGAGTGTAGTGCAGCATGCCGTTATCGAAGCAAATGCCAGCGATGGCAGAAGCATAAAGCAAGTAGTAACGAGCTTCCATATCGTCAAGATTATCAACCACACGCGGCAAGTATTCAGCCACGAGACGGATAGTTTCTTTGGCCAGCATCACCGTGTAAGGAGAAGCCACTTTGCTGGTGGCTGCCTCAGTGACGTGATTGACCGCGTCAATCGAAACGTAGAGCGTCTGGTCGAGAGGAAGTTTGCACATTAAGGCCGGGTCATCAATGGCATACAACGGATAAATGCAGTCGTAAGCGATGGCCGGTTTGTAGCCCAGATCAGGGATGGATACTACCGCGAAGCGATCCACTTCGGTCCCCGTACCGTGAGTAGTATTGATCGCCACCAGCGGCAAAGCTTTGAAGGGAGTAAATTCGTAGTTGTATAGTTCTTTGCAGTTGTGCTCTGGATAAGCCAGCAAGATGGCCACACTCTTGGCCGTATCGATCGGGCTGCCGCCGCCAACACCAATGACGGCCTGAGCACCAAACTTACGAGCTGCCGCCGTGGCTTCATCCACCTGAACGTTATCGGGGTTCGGGGTAACGCCGTTATAAACGGTATAGCCAATCTCGTACTTTTCCATAGCAGGCACCATCGCGTCCCAGGCACCGCACTTCTTATATGCGCTATGGCTGGCCACCACGATGACCTTTTGAATGCCACGTGCCTTCAGATCAGCACAAATGGTGTCGAACTTGGCCATTGCACCCACTCCAAAATAAAGAGTTGTTTTGCAGCGCAGTTCAGTGACCTCATGAATATTGATACTGGATTCCCACATCGAAACACCTCCAAAAATGTTTTTATTTTCTCTAGCGAAGTAATTCGTTATCGTTTTCACGAATAAACACAGTATACGCCGGGGGAAGGAAAAGTCAATATTTTCGTGCAATTTTTCACGAATTTAATCATTAATGTTGATTTCGGGTAAACTTGACTTTGCAGCAATGTGAATCTATAATTTATTTGTGAATTAATTAACGATTTATCCTGTCTGAACCGGAGAATCAATGAAATCACTCGGAATTCCTATCCCTACCCTGCGCCGTCTTCCACTCTACTATCAGCAATTACTTCAGGCCCACCGCAACGGCGAAGAATACGTTTCCTCCGTCGAACTTGGAAAAGCCACCGGCTCTGCCCCAGAACAGGTGCGCAAAGACCTCAGCTTTCTTACCGGCCAAGGGAAAAGCCGCGTTGGCTATGAAACCAAAAAACTGGCCGAGATCATCGAGGACTATCTGGGGCTCATGGACGACAAAGAAGCCGTATTGGTAGGAGCCGGGAATCTGGGCCACGCTCTGGCCCTGTATCAGGGTTTTGCCCAGTATGGATTTCGCATCGTCGTGCTCTTCGATAATGACCCGATGAAAGTCAACGGCAAAGTGGGTGAGTTGAAAGTGCTGCCCGTTGAGAAACTCACCAACCTCGTCGAACGCATGGGGATCCGCATTGGCATTATTACCACCCCACCGCAGCCAGCGCAGGAGATCGCCGAAATGATGATCGCGGGTGGCATTAAAGCCATCTGGAATTTTTCGACGGCGCATCTGGTAGTTCCTGAAGACGTGCTGGTACGTAACGTCGACCTCTCGCTGGAACTGGCAGTAATCTCGCATTATATTAATGGGCTCAGTGTGCGCAACAGTTAATCAGGCAAAAACTGTGCGGCTGATGAAGAAGTGAGGCAAAATGAACAATAGAACTCTATGGGAGACCTTATGGGATCTTGACCCCAACTGTTTGTTCGTTGTCAACCCCAAAATGGAAATCAAGGTCATCAACCCTGCTTTTACCGCCCTTTTTCAAGCACCAGCCACCGATGTCATCGGGAAGAGCGCAGCCTTGTTCTTCGATGATATGAGCGATTTTCAGGTTGCCTGGGAGCAAGAGATCACGATCACCCGCGAAAAGAGTTTCGCGCGCTATGGCACCTACATGAGACTGGTGATCTTCCCGCTCAAACAAGAAGAACTGATCGCCTGCATCATGGTCAACCTGACCCAGGAACACGAACACGATATACAGGTTACCCGTTTGAAAGAAGAGCTGCTCACTAACGTCAATCAGGTCATCGACAAGCAAATGAGCATTGCCCAACAGATTGCCGGTCTGTTGGGTGAAACCACAGCAGAAGCCAAGATCAGTTTGCTGAAGATCCGCAATATGCTGGATGAGGATTGATGACCGTCAGATATATCGTCGAAACCGCGTATGAATCCGTCAACAAGTTTGGCGAGGAGCTCTGCGGAGATCAAATCCGCTTGCTGGCGAACGAAGATAAAACGCGGGCGGTGCTCTCGGATGGCTTGGGCAGCGGAGTCAAGGCCAATATTTTGTCTTCACTTACCGCGGAGATCAGCGTGCGCATGCTGCGCGAGAACATCTCCATTCAGGAAGTCATCGAGACCATTCTGAAAACCCTGCCCATCGATAAAACGCTCAATCTGGCCTATGCCACCAATACACTCATAGAAATCGATACAATCTCGCTTAAATATCGTCTATATAATTTTGATAATCCGCCAGTACTGTATTTCCACAATAAAAAAAACGCACCTTTAAACTGTATCCAGCATCAAGTGATGGGTTATAACCTCAAAGTATGTGAGGGAACTCTCTCGAAAGGTGACGTGTTCATTGTCATGAGTGATGGGCTGCCTCACGCGGGTATTGGCAACGTTTATAACCATTCCTGGGATCAAGACGCCATCGCTGCCTACATCGAAGACCTGTTCAAATATTTTCCATCGGATATCAAAAGCATTGTACAAAAAACGGTCACCCATACGCGGGATTTGTGTGCGGATCGGCCGGCAGACGATATTTCCATGCTGGGGCTGTACCTGCGGCCCAAACAAGCCACCATCGTCTTTACCGGCCCTCCCAGCGACCCCAGCGAGGACGCCGAACTGGTGCGGCGGGTGCTTTCTTTCGAGGGCTTTCGCATCGTATGCGGCGGTACCACCAGCCATCTCATCTCGGCAATCAATGGGCGGCAGATCACCAATAACCCGCGCACCATGCACAAAGACGTTCCCCCGGTTGGCAATCTGCCGGGCATTGACCTGTTAACAGAGGGAATTCTGACCCTCTCGAACGTGCTGGAATGGCTGGAGCTTTCCCACGGCAACCCCGCCGTTCTTCCCAAAGACGAAAATGCCGGGCTGCAGGTCGCACGTGAGCTGCTTTATTCCGATGAGATCACCTTCCTGGTTGGGTTGGCGGTAAACCCCATTTATCAGAACCCCACCCTGCCCCAATCTGTCTCGATTCGCAAAAATCTGGTCGAAAAAATTGCCGAGCGACTGAAACAGTTTGGCAAAATCGTCCACGTCGAATTCCACTGACCCAAAAAATGAGAGCATCTTGCGATGCTCTCATTTTTCTTAATTGAGAGGGCGTACCGGGCGTCCTTCGATGTAACCCCGATATCCCTGCGGGGAAAGCTGAAATCGTGGCCCGTCTTCGTTTGCCCACTTGAAGCCGTAAATCTCCGGTTTATAGTGTTTAATTGTTTCCCACATGCTGAGAATGGCTTCTTCGAATTTCTCGTCGTCATAGGGCTGACCCTGAAAGATCATCATCTGGCAAGCCGGCAGATCAATCAACTCGTAGCCTTCCGGAACCGGGCCAGCATAATTTACCGGCATTTCCACCCCCTGAGCGTATTTCGACGTTCCTGGGCGGCGCATACTTTCCGGCAGCCACATCCCAATTGGCTCGTAAAGTGCCTGCTTGACGTTACACAGCTCTTCCCAGACATCACAGCCAACTTCTCCACAATAGGCCATGTAATCCTCTGCCTGAATCCCTCGTTTAAGGATCAATTTACGGGCAGGACGGTCCACTACCTGGACGAAAATCGTGTTTACTTCGTTCATCTGTTTTTCTCCTTTTTCAAGAGAAAGGTATCTGTCGAGAACATTGGAGGGAAGGAAATATTGCAACGGCCGGCGCGTCAGTGAAAAAGTCTGCGGAGTCACCCCAAACTCCTTCGAGAACGCGCGTGTGAATCCTTCGTGCGAGCCAAAGACAAAATCAAAGGCCACGTCAACTACTTTGACGTTTTCATCACGTAAGCGTACCGCCGCTCGAGACAGCCGTACCAAACGGATATATTCGAAGGGGGTTTTACCGGTCAACTCTTTGAAAACCCTGGCAGCATGCCATGGCGAATATCCGGCTGCCTCAGCTAACTGATGCAAACTGATGGGTTCTTTCAGATGTGTCTCGATATAAGACTGCATCCGGTTCACGGCATTCACATTTTCCCAGTTCTCCATACCTCTCCTGATGAGAAAAGGATAACAGGATCAGAATCGCCGTTCTTGACCTGGATTGTGATCTTCGCTGCTTTTGCGGTTAAGCATTGACTGAAGTGGGCAACACCGGCATCGTGGGACCCTCTTTCTCTAATAATTCACAGAGAGCTGCCTTCATCGCCGTACGATCATCCCAGGGATATTCTGTTGTGCCAAAGCACATGGATTGCTCGTGGCCCTTGCCAAACACCGCCACCAGGTCACCCGGCTGCGCCATGCGCACGGCGCGACGGATCGCCTCCCCCCGGTCAGGCTCGCGGAACATGGTCTGCCCTTCAGCAGCGCCAGCAGCCGTGGCTGCCCCAGCCATTTCAGCCAGAATTGCATCCAGACTCTCCGTACGCGGGTCCTCAGCGGTCAGGATCGTAATATCTGCCAGGCGGGCAGAAGTTTCCCCCATCATGCGGCGTTTTTCGCGGTCGCGCAGGCCGGCTGAGCCAAAGACAGCAATCAAACGTCCCTTGCCCATGACGCGTAAAGTACGCAGGGCCACCATCAGGGCATTTGGAGTATGAGCAAAATCAACAATGGCGGTAAATGGCTGCCCCAGATCGATGCGTTCCATCCGCCCAGGGACCACCGGCAAACTGGCGATCCCCTGCGCTGCCACCTGCGGATCGATTCCCAAAGCGCATACGGTGGCTCCAAAAGCCGCCAGACAGTTCGAAACGTCATATTCCCCAGGAATAGGGCAATGCACCGGTACCGACCAGTCTGCCCCCTGCACAGTAAATTCAATCGAATCCGCCGCAGGACGGATATCCACCGCGTTTAAAGTCCCTTTTCCGCGAATGCTGTAGCTGGTCAACTGGCCCGGCACTTTGGCGTGCAGAGGCTCATAAGAAGAATCATCCGCATTCAGCACACTGTAGCGAGGATTCCCCTGCGGTTTCGGCGAAGTCTCAGCCAGACTCTCAAAGAGCATGGCCTTCGCCGCCAGATATTTTTCATAAGACCCGTGATAATCAAGATGCTCATGAGTCACATTCGTGATCACCGCTACATCATATTCACTGCCAGTGACGCGATGCTGCGCCAGGCCATGCGAAGTGGTTTCCAGCACAACATGGGTCATGCCAGCTTCGACCATCTTGGCCAAATACCACTGCACATCCGGCGACTCGGGAGTGGTAACGTGGAACCCCGTATCGATGGTTTCGGTGCCGATCATGGCACTAACCGTCGAGACCATACCGCAGGCTACCCCAGCTGCCTTCAGGATCTGATAGATCATGTTCGATGTGGTTGTTTTGCCATCCGTGCCGGTCACGCCAATAACCGTCAGCTTGCGTCCGGGGTGGTCATAATAGGCCGCAGCCAGATAAGCCATCGCCTCACGTGCATCTTCCACGCGCAGATAAGGGACAGTCAAGCCGCCAATCTTTTCTGTGCCCAAAATCGCCGCAGCGCCATTCTGAATGGCATTGGGAATGAAATTGTGGCCGTCGGTGCTCAACCCCTTCAAGCAAACGAACACGTTCCCAGGACGCACCCGACGTGAATCCAGCGCAATTCCACTCACCAATACATGATCCGGGTTTCCACTTACCTCACAGGGGAAAGGAAGATCCTGAATCAAGCTGGCTAACTTTGGTCTAATAATCATCGGCATGTCTCTTTTTTGTAGGATAAGAAAGCACAACTTTATGATACCTGTTTTTGCACGCGATGAGCTGCCGGCTTCCGGCGACTCCATAAAATCAAAAGGACTCCCAACCCCAAGCACGCGCCTGCCAGCCAGGGAATCCACTCAGGGGAAATGCCTAAAAATTTTGTAGTGGTCAAGGTAAAGGGCCTGGCATAGAGCGCATACCAGTCTCCCTGGTCATCCAGATGAGAAACCCACAGCACACCCGTCAGTACGCCCGGCACATACGTTTGTGCCGTCCAGCGAAAACTCAATTCGCGGCCAGGTACAGCCGTTTCGGTGAGGGTCCCCTGCGGCGTAAGAAAAGCATTGCCCAGTTCCAGCCGTCCCTGAAAGGAGAGAGACTCGGCAGAGTTTTCTGATGCGGCGGTGACCAGCTTGACCAGATACTCATTCTTCATGTGGCTCCAGCCCCGTTCCGCCAGCTTCACAGAAAGCCGTACTGAAGTACCATCCGCAAGGGTTAAATTCACCGCGGTCAGATCCGCCCTGGGATAAATCAACCAGACACAAAAAACGCCGATTCCCACGGCGAGTATGAACAAACCTGTCCAAAATTTCCATTTCATAGTCCGAATTATACCAAACGAGAGAGGGTTCACCTCTCTCGTCTTCATTACTTATCAAAACAGTACAGGGTGACTTCCTTCAACTCCGTCCACCGCAATTGCTTGAAGCCCAGAGTCTGGCTCCAGGTTTCCATTTGCGCCGGCGGAATGCGTTCTTCGAGGCCGGGGCCAAAATCTTGAGCGCGATAAGGCCATTCCAGCACAGCTAAACGCTGTGCGCAAACACGGAAGGCTTCCTGCAGTGCTTTCAGCGGCTCATCAGCTTCGTGCAGCACCAGGCCCATAAACACCACATCAAAAGTGGCCCCACTGATGGGTAATTGTTCTGCAATTCCCAGCCTGAAATCACCTGCTGGAACAAACTGACGGGCGGCTGCGATCATTTCCGGGTTGGCATCCACGCCCGTGAGGGTAACTCCTCGTGCAGCGAACTCTTCAGCAAACAGCCCGGTGCCTGTACCGATATCCAGAACAGAGTGGATTTCTTTTACACCAGCACAGGCAAGATCAACCACCTGAGCTACTTCCAGACGTGCAATCCGATCTGGATTACGCAAACGGGCAATGTCTCCGTGAAAACGTCTTTCATGCATGTCGTTTATCCTTTTTGATTCGTTGATCGAGAAAACTTCCGCTGCAGCCGCCAGTGTAGATAAGGAGCAGCCAGTTTGCGGGCGTAATATTTCAACACGATGGGCGCAAAACGAGAACCTCCATCGCGGTAATGCACCCGCAGCATTTCGGGCCAACAGCGGGCATCCGCATCCACGGTCTTGGCACCGGCATGAAGGCGAAAGTTCGCCCACACCCGCCCCGGAAGATACTGCAATTGACTGACCTGGGCCAAACGCACCCACAGGTCATAATCCATAGCGAAAAAGAAGCTGTCATCCAGCGGGCCAACCTGGCGCCAAAGATCAGCACGGAAAAAGGTCGCTGGCTGAGGAATGTGCACGTATCCGCGACGCAAACGCCGCAAATCAGTCTGCGCGGCCGGGAATTGCCCCACCACGCGGCCAGACTCATCGATGAAATGCAGATCACCGTAAACTGCTCCCACAGCAGCCTGACTTTGCAAAAAAGTGACTGCCTCACGAAAAGCACCCGGGTTATAGGTATCATCCGAATTGATCCAGGCCAGAATCTCGCCGTGAGCCCGGGCAAAGCCTTTGTTGATCGCTTCTGTCTGACCTTTATCTGGCTCTGAAGCCCAATAAGCCAGACGATCAGCATATTTGTGGATGATTTCCACGCTGTTATCCTGCGAGGCGCCATCGATCACGATGTACTCGATATTCGGATAATCCTGCTCAAGCACCGAGAGCATGGTTTCTTCCAGGAACTGGCCCTGATTGAACGACGGCGTCACGATACTGATCAGCGGCAGAGAAGATTCAGCCCCCATCGATCGCCTCTTTCAAGGGGTGACGCAGATCAAAAAGATAATAGCCATCCCCCTGCTCGTAAGGATAGTTGGCAAATAAATAATCGTGCAAATTCTGCTGTGAGTTAAAATCGTTGATCAAAGTAACCAAAAAGTAATCACAGCCCTGTGTCTTTTCAGCAAACTGCTGTTCAAAGGATTCCTGAACGGTGCCAGAAAGGCGTTCAACTGCCTGATCGCCCTGAGTATCCCACAAAACCGGCATAATATCGCCCCAGAAGCTCAAGCGGTAGCCGTAATCGTGGGTCAGGGCAACAATTTTCGTCGCATGGCCGATCTTTTCCCCTAAGGCCTGCCAATAAGGAGGTTCATTGTGATAATCGGACGAGACCAGTTCCGTTTTTGCCTTGAGCACGGCCAGAGATGAGCCAAAGACCAGCACCGCCAACAAGAAAATCCGCGCCAGCATTTTGGGCTGGGTCTCACTGATCGCCCGGTCTATCCACTCAAAAACCAGCCCCACCCCAATCGCCACCATAGGGATCAGGGGAAGCTGATAATAATTATGGGTATAGATGTGATAAGAAAAAGTAAAGCCCTGCAGCAAATAACCGATCCAGAGGCAGCCATACAGTACCCAGGCGGGCTTGCTGCGCAAGCCAAAGAAAGCCAGCACCGCCAGAAACAGCGGAATGTAATCCACCACGGATTTCGCCATCATGAACCAGTTCTTGTACCAGCTGGGCTGAATATACAACTGCGGGAAGAAACGCGAACCAAAAATCGAGCCGGAGTTATTCCCCACCGTGGCACTGAGCGCAAAATAGATCACCGCTGGCAGCAAAGATAAAGCTGCCATCAAGTAAACGCGCCAGTTGCGCACCGCTGGCTTCCAGCCGCGCATCAAGACAAAGCCAATGAAAGGCACCCCCACAAAGAAAACAGCCGTCGATTTGACGAGCACCGCCAAACCAGTGACCAGGCCGGCGGTCAGAGCAGCGCCAAGCGAATCACGTTCATACCAGCAATATTGAAAATAAAGCGCCCACAGCATCAGAAAGATCATCAAGGGATCCGGCTGAAAACTGCGGCTGGCAACTACCCCAAAGGGCAGCAACTCGTAGAATGCCAGAGCCAACGAAGCTCCGCTGGCCGAGAGGAACTTGCGTGCCAGCAGATAAAGCGGAATCCCCCCCAACACCCAGAACAGCACCGAATAGGCCCGCGGAATTTCGGGGTTCTCCTGCCCCATCAGGGCATAAGTCCAGGCGGTAATATGTTCCAGGATCGGAGGCTCCACGAGCAGTTCGGCCTTGCCAGCAGCAATGCCAGACGCCCGTACTTCGGGGTCCAGGGCACGAGTAGAGGGCAAATCCATGGAATAGTAATAGCCCCGTGCCAGGATAAGGGAATGCAACTGACGGGTGGCCGCGAAATCCAGCGGTGGATTGCTGAAATTGAAAGAACGAGCAACGAGGCCCAGAGCAATAAAAAGAACCACCCAGAACAACCGCGTCCAGCGGTTATTCTTCAAAAATAAAACTGTGCGTTCAGGTGTAGCAGATTCCATATCGCTCATTCCTTATTCAAGCGCGTCACACGGTCAGCAATACGCTTCTGACGCAGTTTTTCCAGCCCCAATGGAGCCAGCAGAGCAAAACCCATGCGGTACCATTCAGGCAGAATGATCCCAGGTGAAAGCAAAAAACCGCGCCAATAAGAGCGGAATGACTTACGATATTCTTTTGCGTCCAGCAGGTAAAAAGCGTTGATGCGTTCCGCTCCAGCTTTCACGTAGGGCGCCAGAGTGGCATATTTTTCGGCAAAAGCCGGCTCACGAGCCAACCAATCGGCAATACGGTAGGCTTCCTGGCCAAACTCCGCGGCCTGAGCCAGATTTTTGCAGTCTTCGTGATAATGGGCCCCTGCCCAAAGCTGGGGAACGTAGCGAATCTCAGCGTGCAGCCCCACACGCAGCCACAACTGGTGATCCAGCAAAAAATGATAACTTTTCTCCAAGGGGCCAGCCTGCTCCAATACAGAGCGGCGCAAAAAGACAGCCGGCTGACCAATAATGTGAAAGGTCATCAGATGCGACAGATCCCAGGGGCCATAGCGCAATACATTGAGAGTCCGCTCATCACGGTCCACCACCTGCACATCGCCAAAGACCAGGCCTACTTCAGGATGAGCTTCCAACTCGGCCACTGCAGCCCGAATTGCTCCGGGCTGATAAAAATCATCCGAGTTGACCCAGGCCACGTACTTGCCTCTGGCACGAGCGAAACCCTTATCGATGGCCTCCGCCTGACCGTGATCCCGTTCAGAAACCCACCAGGCAAGACGATCAGCATAGCGCTGAATGATCTCCACGCTGCCATCCGTGGATCCTCCATCGATCACCATGTACTCGAGATTGGGATAATCTTGATCCAGCACCGAGCGGATGGTTTGTTCGAGAAAAGCCGCCTGCTGGTAGCTGGGGGTAATAATGGTGACGAGGGGAAATTCATTCATGTCAGAATAAACTTTCGTAATCAACTTTCGGGAAAACCGCGAGTTTACCACCTACCGTGGCGTCGATGATCTCGCGGTCTGCCTTGCGATAGGCTTCGCGGGCAATCGTATAAGCCAGCTCAGAGGTTTCAAGATCAGGCAATTGCCAGCGAAAACCCTTGCCAAAGTAGCCCGGGTTAAAATGGTTGGGATCATCTCCCCCGGAAACCACCGTGGAATTCGGTTTGCCCTGAGTAGCAAAACTATGGTCCACCCCAATCAGGATCACCTGTTTAAAACCAATATAGTAAGCCAACTGCATCGCCACGTAAGTCACCGTAGCACCTTCCCACAGACGCCCAGCAGCGTTGCCGTTGAAACCAGGCAAAACGTAAGAAGTGTACAGATAATGCAAATTGGGAGCCGGTTCGATCCACTTACGGCCGCGCCACGACACAAAGGTCGGGATCGGTAAAGCGCGGATATCCTGGGCACACTGTTCGATGACCAGATCATTGACCGTCAGCAGCAAGGAGGTCATAAAACCCAGATCGGGGAAAGCCAGATAGAAACGGTTCATACCGATGGTAAATTCGTTCTTCAATTTGGAAAGATCGGTATTCTTCAGGCTGGGGCCGTTGCCAATAATGAAACAGCGCTCTCCCAGATGAGTATTGTGCAGAGTTTTGATCTTCTGTATCGAATCACGGCGCCAGGGGTGAAACGTGCTTTGCGGAAGTTCCCCGGCTACCTGAAAAGCATCGCGTGCCGTGCGCAATCCATTCACCAACGGAGCGGGTAAGGTATGGATCAACTTTGCGTGCATGAACTACTCCGTACTCAAACGGGCGGTGGCCCCACCATCCACGATGAGCGCCTGGCCAGTCATAAACGAAGATTGTTCTTCATCTGCCAGGAAATAGATCGCATGCGCGATCTCGGATGGTTGACCAATACGGCCATTGACCGTCTTGCGGGCCAGGTTATCCAGCCGCTCGGTAATGGTCGGCCCACTAACGTGGCCACGATCCATGCCGCCGCGCAGCATGGGGGTATCAATTGCTCCCGGCAGCACCGCATTGACGCGGATATTATCCGCGGCAAATTCGATGGCCATTGCCCGGGTCAGTGCCAGAATGCCGCCTTTACTCGCAGCATAGGCAGCAATACTGGTAGAAGTTTGCACGGCATGGACGGAAGAAACGTTCACAATGGCCGCTTTGCCGGCTTTGACCAGCAAAGGATGAGCATAACGAGCGCCAATAAACGTCGGGCGCAAGTTCGTCGCAATCGTTTGATCCCATTCTGCCACGGAAGTCTCAAGAATGGGCTTGGAAATCTGAACTGCCGCGTTATTGACCACCGCATTCAGAACGGGGGTAAACTCCGCCGCCTCAGCATACATTTTCACGATCTGGTTAGCATCAGAGACGTCCTTTTGAATGAACAAACCATTCTTGGGGAACTCTTCCCCAAATGCGTTGCGATCTACGCCAATGACCACCCAACCCTTTTCAGAAAAGAGTCGGACAACTGCACGGCCAATCCCTCCAGCGGAACCGGTGATCAATACCACCCGATTATTCTGTGTCATCTTTGCCTCGCTTAAATGGTTTTCTCAAATTCCGGCAAATCTTCTGCGGCGATTTCTAACCCCTGCAGCAAATTGCGGATTGTGTTCCAGTGTACCCGTTCCCAGGCTGCCGGGCTGGAATTGCTGTTATGAGGAGCCAGCATCACATTTTCCATTTTTAGCAGCGGAGAATCCAGCGGAAGCGGTTCCTGCTCGAAGACATCCATGGCTGCCCCACCAGGGTGCCCGGCCTGCAAAGCCTCGGCCAGATCTTTCTCATTGACCACGGGACCGCGAGAAGTGTTGATCAAGACCGCAGTGGGTTTCATATAAGAAAGGGTCGTCTTATTGATCAGATGGCGACTGGTCGGGTTCAAATCCGTGTTCATGCTCACGTAATCTGAGCGTTCGAGCAATTCCTGCAAAGACACCATCTCCACCTTGTTTTCGAGAATGAAATCTGGGGCCACCGGCACAATATCCGTGCCCAAAATAGTCATACCAAAACCGCGGGCGCGACGGATCACCGCCTTGCCAATATTTCCCAGACCCACCACCCCCAAAGTGCATTCCGAGAGTGAACGGCCGGGAATCTTCTTCCACTCGCCGCTTTTCATGGCACGATCCATCCAGGGCTGCCGGCGAGCAAAAGCCAGCATATATCCCATTACGGTATCGGCAACGGGCAGGGTAAACGCATTCAGCGTATTCTTGATCTGCACCCCTAACTCGCGGCAGGCCACCTGATCGATAGAATCAATGCCAGTGCCCCACTTGGAAATCACCTTCAAACGAGGCAGGCACTTTTCAATGACGCGGCGCGAATAACGATCATCCCCGCAGATCGTGGCATCAAACTGGCCGGCATACGCCAAAATATCTTCTTCTTCCATCCGCTCTTCCACTGGTGGGGCAATCACTTCCAGACCATAGTGAGCAAAGACCGGGGCAAATCGTTCTTGATAGGGCAGCATGTAAGGTGCTGTGAGTAATACGGTATACATGAATCACCTTTTAAACTGGTTTCGCTAACCAACAATTATACTTGCGAAAATATTGGATTCGGGACTACTCCTGGATCACATATTGGTATAGAGTAAAATGATCCACCCCCGGCAATTGACCCAATTTCTTCACCCGGCTCTTCAAGAAAGAAGCGTAGGGGTCTGATTCTTCAATCATGTATTCATTGCCAAAGACGTAATCAAGGCCCAAGTGATCCAAAAACTGGGTTGCCTGCCCCGACTTCATGGCCTCAAAATATTCTGGGCTATTGATCAAACCATCCAGATTGACGATGGCGCGATCTTGAATGAAATACGCCACCATGCCTCCCCCCGGCATACCGATCTGCGTATTTTTTTCAGTATGCCATTCCAGCTCATAGGTTTCTTCAAGATAGGCATCTTCATTTGCCTGAGTCACCGTAGGAGGGATAAAAGCAATCACATAGCGCATATTGCCCATGAACAGCACACTGGCAAAAGTAACCAGGAGCAGGATCGACCAGTTTTGATCCAGGTGCTGTTCCAGCCAGGTGAACAGACCATCGAAGAATACCGCCAGCAGAAGAACAATGGTGATCATCTCGGATACCCAATACCAGCTACGGGTATGAGCATAGCCAATTGTGTGATAGTAAGCAACCTGAAGCAAACAGCCCAGCAGCAACGCCGGACCAGCCGTTTTGAAAAAAAGCAGTCCCAGACGACGATTTTTCGTCTGCAGTAAGACAACCACCAATATAAGAAATGCAATGCACAGCAGCCCAAATAGAAAATTGTTGGATGTGAGCTGAGAATGGGCTAATCGCAATAAAAAGCTCGAGAGATCCTCGATCTGTGAAGTGATCAGCGACCATGGGCCAAAATTTGCTCCAGAGGTCAGCCCTAGAGTATCGAGCAAAGAAGCATCATGACTGTAGACTGTATTAGGTAAAGAACCCCACCAAGCCTTGATCTGGCCACTCACTGGTGTGAAAGCACCCAGATAGTATCTATTTACCAAGCAGTAACCGCCAACCAGAATCAAAATCGGGATCGAAAAGCTAATACCCTCGACCAGGACGATCTTCCAGACACGCTGGAACCAGGCTCCAAAAGCGCGGAAGGGAGATGAAGGCGGCTGTGTTGAGACAGGCTGAAGCAGGCGCAGACATAATGTAAAGACAAAAGCGATCAAACCAAAAAGCAAAACCACGGACTTCGAGAGCAAATTGATCAATCCCAGCCGATACAGCAGACTGGCTGCGCCATAAACCAAACCGGTACTGACCACGGCTGCAATCCCCAGACGCAGAAAGCGCGAAAAAAGATTTCGTTGAGCGAAACCGCGGTACATGCCGGCAAAATAATAGACCACCGGGCCAAGGGTCACTGCCAGAAGCATCATCGGATAGAGCGGATAGATCGCTTGATCTACATTGGCAAAACCCAGACGCAAGACAAAACTGAGCAGCATGGCCACAATCAAAGCCACCCAATCGTAGAACAGTGCAGCCGGGATTCGTTTGATACGCAAAAGCACAAAAAATCCAACGCAGACCACTAAGAAAACATTGTCGAGCCGCGCCAAAACAGATAAGGCTGCAACCAAACCCAATAAAAGCATGCGGCCAAAAGCAATTCGATCACCAGCCTTTGCCAGCGTATCTGCGGCCACAGATAGCAATAAGAGGATGAAGAAGGCACTGATCACCGACTCCATCCCGTGGACAGTGGTCGTCGAATAAATCGAAGGAAAGAGTGCATAGAAGAAAGCAGCCGCAATTGCCGCATAGGAATGCAAATAGCGGCGCAGCAAGTGATAGAGCAACAAAGCTGACCCTGCGTTAAACAAGCCACTGAGCAGAACCAACAACCGCAACGGTAAAATCAGTCCAAACTTTGAAAACCAGAACACCCCCAGACAAACAACCATCCATAACGGATGAAACCCATTGGTGAAATTGATACCATCAAAGGTAAAACCGTGCCCAGCCAGCACATTCTGAGCGACCTTATAATAGAAAAAAGCGTCGTCAAGATTGTACCAGTTGAGCAAGTTGTTGGCGGGAGCGCAGGCGGCATAGATCGCCCCGCTAAGGGCAGTAACCGCAATGATCACCTGAATTAGAACATTCCAACGCTTCGACATAAAGGATGTCCACTCATTTTCCGGCGCGGTCCTGGAGGATCAGTTCCACCAGACGAAAATCAATCTCTTCATCGATATCCCAGGCTTCATCACGATCGATCGCGAACAAATAGGGCCGGTCCCCCAAACGATTGCGGCGACGCTGCAGCGTTTCCGCTGTGAAAAGATAGACGCACGAATTCTCTTCATAGACGGCCGGCAAATCCTGTGTCTGCAGGAGAATTGCCGGGTTATGATTGATGGCTCGGCCCAGACTATCCCAAAGGCGAGACTGCAAACGGGTGACGCCAAACAAAGAATCATAAGCTGGATACTGTTTGAGTAACGTTTGAATCGCCCGGCTGAAAGTTTCCGCTTTGACCAGTGGATTGGTGCTGTGGGTTTGCAGGTAAAGGTCCGCCGGGAAGTGTGCGGTATCATTCATCAAGATTTCGTTCATCGGAATGGTATCAGCGCGCAGCGTTTCGGGACGGCGATACACCTGAATGGTTGGGAAATCTCGGGTCACCCCCGCAATAATCTCCTCACTATCTGTATCCACCACGATCTGGGTCAGCTCTTTGACCTGCAAAAGCGTGCTCAAAATGTGCTGATACAGCGGTTTCCCGTTCAAAAGACGGTAATTCTTGCCAGGAACGCGCTGAGAATGATGACGCATTGGAACCAGAGCGGTGATTGTTTTGACTTCCATCTTCCCTGCTTTCTCGCGGTCACACCCTGTCAATTCTTTTCCGCGGAATGTTCTTGATAAGAGATCGGCTCCACCTGACGCTCTTTCTTTGCTTTATTCTGCAAGAGCGGTGGGTGCGGGTAATAAAATGATTGTTTCAATTGCCATGTCAACGGGCCGGATTGCTTATACCCGCAGTAAGTGCCATAAAACTGACGCCAGCGAAATTGCCAGATCTTGCCAAAATCACGTCCCAGCCGGCCCTGAACTTTGGCCTGCCGCCAATCTGAAAATGCGTTTTGCAAGAAAAGCCGATAGAGGTCACGCTGCGAGAAGGTCTCTTGCGGGTAAATCTGCTTAAAAGCCATCCCTTCACGGCGATAGCGGTTGAAGATTCCCTCCAGAGACTCGTTGTGCACATGGATGATCTCCGCTTCGGCTACGTAACTGATTGCATATCCCTTTTCCTGCGCCCACTTGCTCCAGGCCAGGTCTTCAAGACCCGGCAGGGTTTCGCTGTAAGGATGCTCTTCCCACAACTCGCGGCGGATGGCAGCATTGGCATTGTTGCAAAACGGCGTCGCCTGATGCGCGACAGATTGATCAGGGAACCAGTGAGCAAAAATTTGATGTTCCGAAAACTGGGTCGTCGGGCAACCACGTTGTTTGCCATAACTCAGCGCCACTTGCGCGTCGCGAAAAGGAGCCAGCAGCGTTTCAAGCCAATCCGGGTAAACCGGGTAAACATGGGCACTGGCCATCACCACCAGATCCGCCTTGGCCTGGGCAATTCCTAAATTCAGAGAATGGCCAAAAGTGAACTCCTCAGGCCTGATATTCACGACATCCACCGGGAATTGCCGGGCAATACGCACCGTGGAATCGGTCGAACCAGAATCGACCAGGATCACCTGCACCGCGTGAATGGTCTGGGCCTGAATGCCAGTCAACAAACGCCCAATATGCTGCTCTTCATTATAGGCGCGAATCACGATCGAGCAAAACGGTTTCTCACTCATAAAGGCATCTCGAAAGGTGCGTCATTCAGTATGCCGGCGATCAAAACCTGCGCCGTGATCGACTGCTGCGGATCAAAGGCATCGGCGTGCACATCGCGCAGCATGACATAGCCCGGCCAGACGCCGTCTTCCTGAATCCAGTCGCCAAAGGGCAGAGAAGAACGGTAAAGCTGATAATACAAGAAACGGCGAGCGTTGATCTGGAATTCAGATGGCGGCTCATTGGTCTCATTCTTGAGCAATTCTGCCAGCTTCTGGTCATAAGCCTCCACAGAGGCAGGCAAATAAGCCGTAGCCAGCTGCGTGAAGCGTGCCTTCCCGGCCGCCAGCACCACCTTGCCAAGCAAAGCGGCTTCCAGACCAATGGTAGAGTTATAGACCATGACAAAATGGCTGCGCTGAATCAGATCATAAGAGCTGATAAACTCCCGTGAATCCACAAAGATCACGTTAGAAAGTTGATCGATTCCACTGTTCTTGACCCAGTCGCGCACACTTTCGCGGCTCTCTTTATTCGGCCGATGTTCATCGGGGTGGGCACGGATCACAAACAGCGTATCCGGGTTACGCTCGATGAACGCCCGAATCTCTGATAACCAGGTAAACATATCCGGGAAGAGGGTGTTGGCGTGAACCTGACTGGTATCGAAAATGACGTTGGTAAACACCGGCACAATTTGTTTGAAATGTGCAGCTTTTTCTAAAAAATCCTGATCGAGGCCCTTCATTTGCGGCCAAAAACGAATCCCGGCCATACTGAAATTTCCCTGAAAACGCTGACTCAGGTAAGCATCCAGCCGCTGATCCATTTCAGAGGTCAGCACGAAGTTTTCATCTATCTTGATCGGGTAAGCTGTGGCCTCGCCCGGGGTAAAGAAGCCCGTAAATGGCTGCATCCCGACTTCGTGCGTAATGACTTTGATGCCGCGGTTCAAACATACCTGTCGTACCGCTGCTTCCGGGAAAAACATACCATTAAAAACCACGACCGCCCGCGGGGAAGTGCGCTCGCACAGATGGTCGAATTCCTGATAGATGTTCCAGGCAGAAAGCAGATACGAACGCAGCAAAGCACAGGTAACTGCATCATCTACAAGATGGTGGCGGCGCAAAACCCAGCGTGCCGAATTTTCTGCCCAGAAACCCAGGGGAATGCCCTGATAGACCAGAGTGCTCAACGCTTCCAGACTGAGTTTCGCGACCAGTTTTTTGAGAGACGGGTTTTCATGCTTATGGAATCCCTGAACTGGCATACCGGCAAAGACCGCTCGACTTTGTGCCACACAACGCTGGCAGGGAGGAGCCTGATGCAAAGCGTCACGATGAGTTCCCAACACACAATGATCCATGCCTGCCTGGCAAACAAACTGGATCGTCGGAATGCCCTGCCGGCGCAGAACTTGATTGGTCAAGAAAGAGTAAGCCGCGTTCTGGCTCATGGCCTGCAGACGTGTAGAAGCATTAAAGAAGATTACCGGCGCGGAGCCGGCATCTTCTTTGGCAATTTTGGCAATCTCAGTACTCAAATGCTGCCAGCGCCGATTACTTTGAGCATGAATCCAGCGCTGAGTGAGTCCTTTTTTTATACGTACGGCAAACCGAACGGTCAATCCTGTACCCTGCGCAGTTTCTTCAGAGAAGAAAGTTCACTGTCATAGACTTTCTTCACCCCATCGCCCATTGCAGCTTCGGTCACACGGATATACTTCACCAGTTTTTCAAAACCGATGGGTTCGACAGAAGCAGATTGATCGCTCCCCCACAGAGCGCGATCCAGAGTGATGTGGCGTTCCACCATGCAGGCACCCAGGCCCACCGCCACGGCGGAGGTGACCAACCCCACCTCATGGCCAGAATAACCAATTGGGCAGGAAAATTCCTTGCGCAAGGTTTCGATCATGCGCAGATTCAATTCTTTCGGATCGCACGGATAGGTGCTGGTTGCATGGGTAATGGCCAGATTCTCTTCCCCAATTGCGTTGACCGCCTTGTGAATCTGCTCCATCGTGGACATACCCGTGGAAAGGATCAACGGGCGCCCCGTCTTGCGCAGATGCTTCAGCAGATTGGTATCAGTTAAAGAAGCAGAAGGGATCTTGTAGCAAACCGGGTTGAACTTCTCGAGGAAATCAACCGAGGGCTCATCCCAAACCGATGCGAACCAGGTAATGCCCAATTCTTTGCAGTAACGGTCGATCTCAGCATACTGTTCCTCGTTGAATTCCACCTTGTAACGGTAGTCGAGGTAAGTGATGTAGCCCCAAGGAGTTTCGCGCATCTGACCGCGCTGCTCGGGGGGAACACACAACTCTGGGGTGCGCTTCTGAAATTTAACCGCATCCACACCAGCATTCTTGGCTGCCTGGATCAACTTCTTGGCCAATTCCATATCGCCATTATGATTAATTCCAGCTTCAGCAATAATATAGGCTGGATGCCCATCCCCTACCCAACGGTCACCAATTTGAATTTCTCGGGTCATTTTTTCTCCTGTGGTCAAGACACAATTCTCTGGTAAATCTTTGGCCAAAGTGATTCTTACACGCATTTCACCTGGCAGATCACCAACTCGTCTGTTTTCAACGACTGAATAATTATAAAAGGAAAGTTACGAAAAGAGCAGGATCATTCTGGCTTTTCGCAAGAGTTTCTTTCCTGCAAGCAAATACCATTCAGAGATTTCAATAACGGATGCAGTTATTTTAATCGAGAGAGCAAAAAGTCGCAAAGTTCCCGTACCGCCCCTCGGCCGCCATTCAAATGTGTCACCATGTCAGCGGCACGCAATACTTCAGGGTGAGCATCCGCCGGAGCCACGCTAAAACCAACCAGCGGAAAACAGGGAAGGTCATTGGTATCGTTGCCCATGTATATTACCGTCGTCGGGTCGATCTTGCGGTCGCTAAACAAGGCTTTGAGAGCGCTGGCCTTATCAGTCACGGATTGCAGATAGGGAATGCCCATTTTCTTGCAGCGGGCCGCTACCACCGGGTTAACCTCGCGAGACACCACCATCAATTCAACACCGGTTTTGGCACGCAAAATCGACAAGCCCAGGCTATCCGAACGATTGGCAGCCACCATTTCGCGGCCGTTTTCATCGACCCAGACGCGATTATCGGTAATCACGCCATCGAAATCCATGAGCAGCATGGTCACCTTTTCGGGCAAGTTACGCCGCTGATTCGCCGGGTCAACGATCTCCAAACCGCCATCAGTCACCAGCCATTCAGATTTTTTCCAATCTGCCGGCGTATCGATATCGATAGTAAAACGTGGATCGATCACCAGAGGCATGATGATCTCGCCGCTCATCGAATTCTTCTCAAGAATGGCGCGCGGACGAATGGCATCAATATGTCCGGTTTGCCAGTAAACATCGGGCAGCGACTGGCGCGGGGTATTAAAAGCTTCTTTAATGCCCGCGACCTCAAGCAGAGGACTCATCGTGCCGTTGCCTTGATCAATCTTCCACATCTTGAAGGGATTTTCACCGGCCTCCACCACCCCGCGCACAGAATCCGCTTCGGGGTGATCAAGCAATATCTGCACCGCCTGATCCACACAATCGCGCGGACGCGCCGGTGAAGTAGGGCGCAGCTGCACGACCACGTCAGGATGATAGTTCTCGTGTTCTGCCAGCCATTCGAGAGCATGGCGGAAGACTGGAAAATCCATTGTACGGTCTTGAGAAAACTCAGCCGGGCGCAGAAAAGGGGCCTCTGCCCCATACTGACGCGCTACCGCCGCGATCTCCTCATCGTCGGTCGAAACAATGGTACGCGTTACCAGTTTCGACTGCAGTCCCGCCGCAATACTATACGCAATCAAAGGGTAACCCGCAAAATTACGGATGTTCTTACGCGGAATCCCTTTTGAGCCACCGCGCGCAGGAATGACTGCGAGAACTTCAGGTCGATCTACCATGCCGTCCAACCCCCATCAACCACCAGATTTGACCCGGTCATGTAAGCGGAAGCGTCCGACGCCAGGAACAGCAATGCGCCATTCATCTCATCTTTTTTCGCCATACGCCCAATTACCGTCCGGGCAGAATAGTTGCGCACAAAATCATCATCGTTCTTATTGAAAACGCCGCCAGGGGTCAAAGCGTTGGCACGAATTCCCTTGCCAGCATAATAAGTGGAGATGTAGCGGGTCAAGCCCATGATGCCCGCTTTGGTCACCGGGTAAAAGACTGGCTTGAAACGGGCCGGGGCTCCCTCTTTTTCATAAATGCGTTGGTCCGGGCCTACCAGACCATAAGTGGAACAAATATTGATGATCGAACCAGAGCCATTCTTGAGCATGGCCGGAGCCGCTGCCTGAGCGCACAGAAATGCACCGGTCAGGTTCACATCCAGCGCTTGCTGCCACAATTCGAGGGGATAGGTCTCGAAAGCTCCGTTTTCTTTGATCGGATGGCTGGCATCGAACTTGGGGTCAATGGCGGCACTGTTCACCAGCACATCCACCCGGCCATAATCTTGTAAAGCCTTTTCCATAAGAGCGTGGACCGCTTCCGGTCGGGTGATGTCCACTCCAGCTCCCACAGCGCTATAGCCCAACTCGGTGATGTGCGCAGCAGTCGCTTCGGCGGCCTGCCGATTGATATCCACCACAATCACATTGGCACCGGCTTCTGCCAGCGTACGACAAAACTCTGCGCCTAAAAGACCGGGCCCCCCTGTCACGATCGCTGTTTTTCCCTGCAAAGAAAACTTATCAAATATTGTTGTCATAGACCTCACCACCTAAAGTTTAATGAAACGCGCTTCTTTCATCGATTGATAGACGGCAGAAGTGATTTTTAAAGCAGCAACGCCATCCTGCAAAGTACAGACTGGCGATTCTTCATGGCGAGCCACACGGATAAAATGAGCCATTTCATCGAGAAACAGCCGATTGCGTTCAAACCCCTGTGGGGGTTGAACTTCTTGCCAGGCCTGCGTCTTAGCACAATACATCCGTGCCGCGCCTGTGCTATTATCCCACGTAATTGTGCCAGAATTTCCGACAATTTCAAGAGTGTGCTGGGGAGGGCGCTGGACATAATCAAGATGGATCGATCCGATTGCGCCATTTTGGTAACCCAGAACAATCTCAGCCGTATCTTCCACCTCGAGATGCAGCTCACTGGCTGAGCCAGTTATAGCGGTCAATCCTTCTGCCTCGCCCAATAGCCAGTGTAAATAATCAATGGGATGAGTCAAGGTATTAACCACGCCGCCGCCCAGATCAGCACGGGCGCTGTAGCTCTTACGAAAATCTTCCCAGGGATGCCAGGCCGGCAGGTATTCCCCCCAGTGAGCGCGCGCTGACACCGGGGTACCAATGGCACCCGATTTCAGCCATTGATCGATCTGACGCAAAGTGGGATGATAGCGGAATTGAAAACCGACCAGGATCTGGCTGCCGGATGCGGCTGCAATTCGAGAAAGCTCCTCCACCCGCGCAAAGGAATGGGAAATCGGTTTCTCAAGCATCAGCGCACACCCCGCTTCAGCAGCCGGGAGCGCAACTTCCATGTGCAATGCCGTCGGATTAGCCACAATCACCGCATCTGGGTGATGAGATAGCGCGGCTTCGATGGTCGTCTCTACCGGAATCTCTTCGATCCCCTCTTCACTCAAGGTGGAGTGGTGCGTACGATAGAGAAGTATGTCCTTTTCTCCCAGAGCACGCAAATTATTCAAATGGCGCCGACCAATCGAGCCAAAACCCACAATCAAAAATTTCACTTTTCGTTCCCTTTTTATCCCAAGAGTTACTTATCCTTAAATAGCCGGATTGTACTCTTGATCATTCCTTTGATTTTTTGTAACGGCCTACCAGATTGTTGATAAAAATATCGTGTATTTTTTATTGTGCTCTCATACTTCTTTTGCAAATACGGCTGCATCTCAATTTTTGACTGCTGATCTTTCACCCATGTTCCCAAGAAAAGATGTGTGGAATAATGAATTGCGCTTTCGAATCCAAGGCAAAATACACAACTCGGATAAACGGTCAGACCTTCAGTGCCAAATTGAAGACCATCATATTCAGGGTTAATCCCATAACCAGTGATTATTTTCGAAATCAATTTGGTATTGGGAGTGGTCTGAAGCTCTCCATTTTCATTAATGAACTTCTGATGTGAGTAATAATTCAGCAACTGTCGGGTCAAGAGATGATCTTTCTCAGATCCCCAGACTGCTGTGAATGGATAACCGATCGATTCGAAACCAGTAAAAGCACGATGAACCAGAAAACCATCGAAATTCTTATGAACCAAGACATCGGCATCAAAATAGATTCCCCCAAACTGATTCAAAGCCCAAACCCTTACGTAATCCGAGACAAACGCCCATTTCTTTGTTTGAGCTGCTTGACTGGTAAAGAGCGCCTGATCAAGGTTGAAATTTTTCTCGTTCCACTCTTGAATTTGATAGTCTGGGAGGAATACATTCCAGCTTTCTATACACCGCAAAATTTCTGGCGGCTTTTGCTTTCCACCAAACCAACAATAGTGGATTACTTTTGGGATCATTCCGCTTCCTCAACCTTCACACTTCCATTTTCAAGCAACGAAAGTAACCATTGACCTGTTCTTCGGCCAGCGCTGCCATCAGTGTAAGTCACTTCATCACGAATAAATTTCTCGCGCAAGTCGCTATCCAGAGAGGGATCTTCCAGGTAAGCATTCAAAACATCTTCCAGGCTGGCCTCATCCAATGCTACCCGACCAGCACCGGCTTTGCGGAAGCGTTGATGCGTCGGCCACTCGCCAATCTCAGAAAGCGGCAATGAGAACTTTCCTTTCTTGTTCCATCCGCCCGGCGCATCGAAACAAACGCTGACAATAGGGCGGTTATGGATCGCAGTTTCAACACACATAGTAGAATAGACCGTAGTGAAAACATCTGAATAGGCCATCATCGAAGTCTTCTCTGGCATATCTTCACCCGAGTAATGGCCTAAATCCCCACCTAAAGCTACCGGTTCGACCACATGGACATGTGGCAATTGAGATGCCAGAGCACGAATCTTTTCCCGTTCACCGATGAACAAAGGTTCATCCATAAAATGATTGGGGTGGAGACGAATCAATAGCTGACTGGGCTTACTCAAACGATCGTTGGCAACCAGATTTGCCAGCGCCTCAATATTTTGATAATTCGGCGAAAAAGAGACAAAACTGCTGGCATAGCTGATCAGCTTGCGCTTGGGGTCCAGATCATGCAGCTTGAAGTATTCATCCCGTGGAATCAGCCACTCTTTGCGGAAGTACCCATCGTAAGAAGGGATTCCCCCAATGTTCACTTTCTCAGGATCCCAATCGGAGCCATCTACCAGTTCCTTTTTTTGAATTTCTGACCAACAGGTCACAAAATCAAGTGGGGCTGCCGGTACGCCATAGCTGCTGGGATTATCCCAGCCTACGATGACAGCACCTGTTTTCACACCTCGGCGCACGGCTTCACGCAATAAATAGCGATCATTGCGCCAGCCATAAGTCGAAGAAACCACCAGATCAGGGGAATACTTTTCGAAAAGGTCTGCATAGAGACCCGGGCAAAACCGCATTTGCCATTTGACCAGAGAACGGCGAGCCAGCCGTGAATGACGCATCACCCCAATTGCCATGCGGGCCAGCGGCAACACCAGACGCTGCCGCCCTTGTACCTCAGCTTCTACCTGGCGAATGTGACTATCCATCGCTTCAGTATTGATCTTACTGGAAGCGCCTACCCGACGCACGAAATTGCTCCAGAATTGCAGCCCAGGCTGGACCGAACTGGCATATTTCTGACAGTCATCATAGCGCAGCCCTTCAACCAGTAATCCTTGATGGGCAAAACGAGCTTTAATCTGATCAATCAGCCCTTCATGAGTCAGTAACACAACACGAACACCAGAATCGAGAAGAGTATTGATTACATCGCTTTGCAAGAAATAAATGATTGCAAGACCATGATCCGCGCAAATAAAAACCGTTTTTTGCTTTGCCATCTACGCTTTTTTCTCCAACACCACTAAATAACCCACAGGGGCAGGGTTTGCTTCTTGAGCATAAGGACGAATCTTCCCTGGCTCAATCAATTTACCCAGGCCATTGATCAACCGCTGAATCGTGAAAACCAACCCCTTCGCTATGAAACTTTGAAGACCATTTGGCTGAATTGAATACTGCCATAAATTACCCAAACTCTCGTTGAGTAAATACAATGTGTCGAAATATCCGTCCAAATTTTTCACCAAAAAGCCAGATTCTTCCGCCAACTGGGTAAGATAATAAGGAGTATAGCGAGAAAAATCAAATGGAGCTTGATGAACTTTGAGCAAAAAAGGAACCGTTATGATCAATTGTCCACCAGGTCTTAACACTTTTCCAATATTCTTGATCAATTCCCGGTTTTCGTAAACATGTTCCAAGACATTCATTAATACAACGACATCGAATGTTCCTTCAGCAAAAGGGCACTCTTGGGCCAGATCAACTACCAAATCCACTTCTGCATAAGGGAAGATGTCCAGAGAAAAGTAGTGCCGACCCTCGAAAATATCGGCAAAATCGCCGTGCCCTGCACCAACATCCAGAATTTTCGCTTCAACAGGCAGTTTACTGATTTTTTCATTCAAATACTGCCAATTTGACCTGCGCCAAACAGTTCCTTTATCAGGACCACGTTCGATCTTTTCCCAAGGTTCAATGGTAGCTGGAACATTCGTGAAAAAGGGCTTTCCCTCAACTACACGAAATTTATTTCCACATTCAGGGCAAAATAACTGGTCAGCATTTTGATTTTCAAGATGATGTTGGCATCTGGGGCACACTAATATTTGCTGCAATTCACTTTTCATTGAACGCCTTTTACCTTTTCTCAACTGAATAAAGCTCAAAAAGGTTCACATACAATCGTCTGAAAACGCGTTTTAGAAATGGGACCCTGTTTAACATTAAAAGCATTTTCCAGGCAGGGCTATCCTTATGTTCGATCGACTTTTTTTGGAAAGAAAACTTTTCCAGGCTCAAACTATCATTTTTTGCTTCATTGGAAATCGTATCATCGATATGATTTCCAATATGGACAACATATGGATTTACTGTCGACAATTGCAGCCAATTCGCTTTATCCACTGCCCGGCAAATTTCGTTATCTTCTTCACGTGAAATCAAGAAATGATTTGGTAAAGGAAAAATCTTCTGTAACATTTCACGCTTGCCCATAAATTGGGCTGTACAGGCACCAAATACAGCCTTTACCCTTGACGCTGGGTTTTCAACTATCAAAGACAAAGAATTCAAAAAGTTTTGGCGAGTTTCTGCATTGACACCAATCCCATCACAATACGCTTCAACGGCTCTCGGGTCAAGTTTTTCGAGTTTTGAAGCAATGCCCCAATCCTGTAGGTGGGTGACAACTTTACTTTTCCCTTCAAGTTGATCAAATATGTTTGGCTGCGCAGTTATCATCGCCGCTGCAGGAAATGATTCGGCGATCTTCATGCTTTGGTCAAACCAACCTTTGCGAAAATAAAAATCGGAGTCCGAATAAGCAATCCAGTCATTGGGCATAGAAGCAACCGCCCGATTGAGCGCGCCGATCTTCCCAAAATTTTCAGTAAACAGAGTCAATACATCTATGATCCCTTTTTGTTTCAATTCATACAGGCGATTTTGCACCGCTGAACAACTGCCATTATCAAATACGTAGAGGTCAAAATCTTGTCCCGTATTTGCACGCAGACTGGCCAAAACCATTTCAATTATGGTCATGCTTTCCTGAAAATATCCTTCTTGATTGGGAACACAAGTGATAGTCACAATGCCCAGTGATTTTACTTGTGGGGCTTTTATCCCCGCTTTGGCAGGATTCTGTCCTATTCTCATTGCATCACTCCACCATAATACAAACGGAAAACCAGATCATAGAACTTCATCAAAGGTTTCTTAATAAAAGGAAGGTTCCAGAAAAGAGAACGTTTTTTCTGCGCTATTTGTTTGACCGGCATTTTCTGAAATTCAGGGGAAACCTGATTGCTCATATTTTGCATCAGAGGTTCCGCGGTCATCAGCCGCAGGTAGCCCGCTTCATTCATACGGATATCGAGCTGGCGCACCTGCCCCATCGGTTTCTCCATTTCGAAAGGCAGAAAAGTCTGCAATACTTTTTTATAACCTAGAAATTGATAGTGACTGGCCCCAATTTGGGCAGTTAACCCTTTGTAATCAATCCGATGATCTTCGTTATTCGAAAACCACCCACGAACAGTGGCTTCTTCCACGCCCAGACTCATTACAAATGAACTGTACGTCTCCCAATCCAGGAATTTACCACTGTACAATCTGGCCTCAGAAGTACTTTTAGCCCATTCAAAAGTTGCGGTGTTGTGCTCTGCCCTGCCCCAAAATGGACGAGAGGTTACCATACCTACATTGGGGAAAGTCTCGAGCAATTGAACCGATTTTGACAACCACCCCGGATAAAAATAGCAGTCATTATCTGTATAAGCCAAAATCTCTCCAGGGCAAGCGTCGAAAATAATATTCCAGGCCCCGCCCTTCCCTAAATTCTTTTCTGAAAGAATCAGGTATTGGATACGACCAGCATCCACCTGCTCTTGTAGATATTCTTTCACTTCGGAACAACTGCCATTATCGAAAACCAGCAAGTCATAGGGTAAATCAGTATTTTCCCAAATGCTTCCCAGGCTAGTTCGCAATACATTGAGCATATCCGCATAATAGCCACTGAGAAAGGGAATGTAATTGAGAACCGCAACGGTAATCCGCTGAGGCTTCGCTACTTCTTTTATAGTCTTTGCTGGATTTTGTCCACTACGCATACAGAAATTATTTTTCCTTCTGTTTTAAAGATTTTCGCCATTCATTATAAGCCTTACGGGGATGGAACAGAAAATAGAAGAAATTCGCCAAACTCTCTGAATGAAGCCCAACCAGTGGAAAAATCTCGACCTCGCGCCAAAAATCTGGTCCGGTTTTGCTCACTCTCGCCAGCCGATCCTCCTGGAAACGCCAATTGACATCCTGCAGCAAGAAGATATGTCGTCTTCCCCCAGCCAAACGTACATTTTCCTCCGATTCAGGAGAATGATAGTGGGGACGATTGCCGGATAAATGTGAGTAATCGTGATTCTGATGAACAATGCAGATCGACGCCGTAGCATCGATCAGTTTCCAGCCTTGTTGACGAGCTTCATAAAGCATCCAGTTGTCCCAGCCAGAGCGGCCTATCGCGAAATCCGGAATCTGCAAAAAGCACTGCCTTGGGTAGATAAAATAATCGCTGCCCATCGGCTTGTGCAGATTTCCGCGCTGCTCACAATCTGAGCGCAAACGCTGCTGCCAGCCTGTGCTAAAATCCAGCGGCTCGGTAACTTCCAAGTCCCAACGCTGCCCTACTGCCAAAAAACGGTCTGACAATTCCAGCATTCGTTTGGCACCAGTCAAAAAATCAGGCAGAAGCAAGATATCCGCATTCACGAAAGCCAGCAAAGGGCTGTCATTCTGAGCTGCTGCCTGACGGAACATATCACTCAAAAGTGGAGTACCGCTGCTGTTGCGAGCTACTTCAGGTTGATAGATAGCGCCCAACTCATGGGCAACCTCTGCCACCCCAGACTCGTTCCCCAATAACACCACCTGAACCTCTTCTCCCAGCTCTACCCACGAATGAATGGCATTGCGCTGAATGATGGCAATGTGCTCATTCACAAAAGGCTTGGGGGAAGTAAACAGGGTTAAGGTGGGTTTCATGCAATCATTCCTTATTTATTACGCGCGTCCACATCAAACATGGACTTGTGATGAATCCCGGCATTGATTGCTGAAAGCTCCGGATGCTGCTGTACGAGGTGCAAAACATCCAACCAGGTAAAATCGTTGCGGTTCTCAAAAGCCGCATAAACAGCACGCACGAACTCGAGGTCTTCAGGAGTATCGACCGTCCAGCGCAGAGAGCCATAATCAGGATCATGGTCGATCTTGACCACTTTGAACCGGCCCTCTTCTTCATACAAATAAGGCATTACATGTTCGCGTTCGTTTTTTGCGCCGGCATTCTTCCAAGCGGATTCGAGTGCCGCAAAGCTACAGGTTTCCACATCCAGACCAATCGGGTACGTGCGAGGGAACGGCGGAGGCAGACGATTACAGGAAAAATCGGCGTCCGCTTTTTCGCGAGCCAAAATGGTCGCGTCAATCAACTCTGAGTCGATCAAAGGACAGTCACCAGTTAATCGAATGATGGCATCTGCCTGATACTGTTGAGCTGCTTGATAATAACGATCCAGCACATCCAGCAAATTTCCACGAAAACAGGCAAATTGATGTAACCGGCAAAATTGTTCAATCTCATCATCGCTGGGGTCGATTGTGGTTGCTACTACAACCTCATCTACTCGCTTTGCCCATTTCACCCGTTCGACCATCCGATCTAATAAGAGACGGCCGCCTGCTTCTTTCAATACTTTGCCGGGGAGCCGGCTCGAACTCATGCGTGCCTGGATGATCGCAACATTCTTCATAGTCCATTTACTCTTTTCGTCTGCTCAACCTATTTTTGCCAGTTGTGCATAAGCTCTCAATAAGACCGCAAAATTCTTTTGCCAGTCAGCTTTCAACTCAGCTGTCTGGCGGCTGAACGCCGACATTTTCGATAAATCTGCTGCAGCGGCCAAATCCAACATTTTTTCAGTCAGTTCTTCTTCGTCGCCATCACGGAAAAGCAAGCCTTGTTTTCCTGGTTCTACCCATTCCTGATTAGAAGGAATATCCGAAACCAGCACCGGTCTGCCGCAAGCCATTGCTTCCATCAAAGATACAGAAGAACCATCACTATGAGAAGCGCTCACGTACACATCAGCACTGCGGTAGATATCCGGCAACTCGAACAAACCCGCAAAACCGCCAAAATAAACCTGGCCGCTACGCTCTGCCTCTTCAAGTAAAGCATGGATCTCTGCTTCCTGCGAGCCACGGCCATAAAGCAACAAACAAATATCATGATTCCTGCGCGCTGCCCGTCCAAACGCGCGCGCGACCACATCCACCCCATAGAGCGGCTCCAGAGTGCGGTTACACAAGAAAAGGAATTTTCCTTCCCAACCCAGCTGCGCCCGCAATGAAGCGCTGCCCAAAGGAGAAAAATGCTGCAAATCTACTCCCCACGGAAAGACGCACACCGGGCCTGAGTACCCCAGTTCACGTGCTTTGCGCACTACCGTCTGGCAATCTGCAGCCAGCATTGCACTCCCTTGCAAAGTGCGGCGCGTAACCTCAGCAATCTCTGAAGAGCGTTCTGCTTCAAGTAAAAGATCGGATCCCCATGACATACTTAAAAGGGGAACTGCGCCTGCCTCCACCGCTAAAGAAGCTACCTGTGGAATTGGGCCGGCATGGACCACATCCGCATGGAATTCTGTCAAAATACTTCTGAGATCGTGAACTCGCTGTTCGCGCGAAGGTCCACTTCTCTCGTTACGTTCCGGCCATTCCAATACTTCGACCGTGGATGGCCAGAGATCAGTTTTTACCGGGTCAAGACTAAGTACCCCAATTTGATGCTGGGTTTCGGAGAGAGAATGAACAAACCGCAGATCATGCGGAGATTGGCCGCGTGAAAAGTAGAGGATTCTCATTGAACTCCCAGTCATTCCCGATCAGTCACCCAAGTCCGTCCAGCGAATCTCGCGGCCAGCCGGCATGGCTTTCAACACCTTAGTACCAATCACCAAATCAAGATCACTGGGCTTAATGGCACCAGGAGTTGCCGGGCGCAATACATCGATCATCTCACGGGTCAAAGTTTCACCGGGCTGAATATCACGAGCCGCGCGCAAACAACGGCGTTGGACTACCGAAGTGTCTTTTTCATTATCAGCAATCGATTTATCGGCTGAGCCCAGTGCACGCTCCAGTTCGCGTGTACGATCAACCATCTCACGCCAGGTTTCCGGGGTCATCGAGAAAGGATGATCAGGGCCCACCCGTTTGTTATCATCGGTAAAGTGTTTTTCGATGACGCGTGCGCCTAACGCGACAGCGCCTAAAACAGTTGCATGCCCATGTGTATGATCAGATAAGCCCACTACTACCTGTGGGAACATTACCTGATAGGCATTCAATACACGCAAGTTAATGTGATCGAAATTGACGGCCTCAGCCGTGTAATTGGTATTGCACTGCATGACCACCAGTTGTGGATTAATCGGCAGAATTGTATGTACCGCCCGCTGCACCTCCCCGATCGAGGCAGCTCCAGTTGCCAGCAGCACGGGTTTGCCTTTCTGGGCAATATAAGCCAGCATTTCCAGCCAATCGACATCGCCGGAACCGATCTTATGAGCCGGCACAAAGGGATCGAGATAATCCACCGCCTCGAAATCATAAGGTGATGAAAAATAATCGATGCCAACTTTGTCACATTCTTCTTTCAAGATCGGCGTCCAGTCAAAAGGAAGAGAAGCATCAGAATAAACCTCGAAAACAGATTTCTTCCATTTCGCCTGGTGCGAAACCTGAGAGTTCATGTGTTTAAAGCCGTAATCTGAGACGATCTTGGGGGCACGAAAATTCTGGAATTTCGCGGCATCCGCACCGGCCTCTTTTGCCATCCGAATGAGCATTTTGGCTCGATCCAAATCACCATCATGATTGGCAGAGATATCGGCAATGAAATAAGTTGGGGAATCAGGGCCAATTGTATGATTACCAATTTTCATTTCCATCATTTTCCTCCAGCGAAATACATCTCCAGTCGAAAGCGTCATGCCAGATTCTTGAGTAATTCTGGGAAGCCATGTCGATACTGATCGTAGAATTTTTGCAGCCCCGTTTCAAAATCAGGCAAAGGGTGCCCGATAGCCGCCACAATCTTGCCGGTATTCAGGGTCAAATTCGGCGAACGGGCAGCAGTCAAGCCACCATCCAGCACCGAAGCTGGCTGCACCAGCTCGGGATCAAAGCCGAACTTGCGTGCAAGCGCCCGGCCAAACTCGAATTTTGACATTTTCTGGGCTCCAACGACATGATACAACCCTGCCAGGTTGAGGTCAATAGCCTCCATCAAAATATCGACCAGATCTAATACCATCATGGGGCAAAAAAGGACATCAGTAAAGCCCTTCACTGTTTGACGGGCTGATAGATTATTGACGAACCATTCTGCCAAACTGCGTTTGCCGGTAACACTCCACCCATAGAAATTGACGCGGGCTACCAGAGCATTCTCATTGGCAGATAAAACCGCTTGTTCCCCGCCCCATTTGGTACGGGCATAAATGCTCAAAGGATGCGGTTCGTCGGTTTCAAGGTAATCACCTTTTATGCCATCGAACACAGCATCCGTTGAGATATGGACCATTTTGATGGAACTTGCCTTTGCTGCCGCTGCAATACGCCCCGGTAAACGCGCGTTGACCTCTTCAGCCGCATCAGGTCGATGCTCACAATCATCCACATTGGCTAAAGCCGCACAATGAATGATCACCTCAGGCTGGTACTCTTCCAGCAAGTGTTCAATGCTGCCGGGTTCAGTTAATTCTGTTTGAACACTTTTAAACCCCACCCAGCGCATAGGAGTAGTATTAGCCACCCCCAATACCTGATGCTTCTTGCCATCCACCGCCATCGCCAGGTTCAGCCCGAGCAAACCGCTTGCGCCGGTGAGCAGGATTTTGGTCATCCGAGTTTTCCTGCCAGGTAATCCGCCTCGATTGGGGCGATGATCTGGCTGATCTGCTCTACGTTGAGCCACTGATCATTGGTGTTACTGGCATAACGGAAGTTATCGGGTAAGGGTTTGCCCACCTTTTCCCAATCACGGCCAAACCATAGTGCCTCTGCGGGTTGAACCACATACATTTCCGGCAATTCCACCGTCTGGCGAGCTTCATCTTCCGAAATCAGCACTTCGTGCAGTTTTTCGCCGGGGCGAATACCAACGATTTCCACTTTGGCTTCTGGAGCAATCGCTTTCGCCAGATCAACCACAGTCATCGAAGGGATCTTCGGTACGAATACCTCACCCCCGTGCATATTCTCGGCTGCCTGAATTACAAAACGAACCCCTTGCTCCAGACTGATCCAGAAACGCGTCATGCGGTCATCTGTGACCGTCACCCGCCCCGACTCACGCTGCTTCAAGAAAACCGGCACCACACTTCCACGGCTGCCTACCACGTTGCCATAACGCACGCAGGCAAAACGAGCGCTGCGTCCGCCGGCATAAGCATTTGACTGCACGATCAGCTTTTCTGCAGCCAGTTTCGTCGCCCCATAGAGGTTGACCGGATTGACTGCTTTATCGGTGCTCAAAGCCACTACCCGCTCCACCCCACAATCAATAGCAGCATCAATGACATTGCTGCTGCCCAAAATGTTCGTTTTGATGGCTTCCATTGGGTTATATTCGCAAGCCGGGACCTGTTTCAGAGCTGCTGCATGAATTACAATATCCACGCCCTCAAGGGCACGGTGCAGCCGCTGCGAATCACGAATATCACCAATAAAATAGCGCAGACTGGGGTCATCGTAACCAGCAATCCGCATTTCGTGCTGTTTCAGTTCATCCCGGCTGAAAACAATGATCTTGGCCGGATGATACTCATTCAGCATCACCTGAATGAACTTTTTTCCAAAAGAGCCGGTTCCACCGGTCACCAGAACTACCTTATTTTTCCAATCCATTTTTCACCTTCAATTATCATTTCTGAGTATTTTCTACTTATAGATCACGATCAGCGGATATTGCCCATTCTCGCCGAAATAGCGTGGATTTTTCTCTTCATTGCGATATAAAAGACGCAGCCAGAGCTTCCCTGCGAACCAGGGCTGGATCACCGAACGCAGGAAACGCACACTGGCACTGCGCCAGACGAAGATATCGAATTTGACTTTCCCCGTCAATTGTTCTTTTAGCCACTCTGGGGTGATATGCTGGGTATAAGTACCAGTAGGCTGAGTTTTTTTAGCCGGCGGTTCTGTTTTCGCCTTCAGCTCAACTTCGCGGCGTCCAGACAGCTTGCGCAGCACCCCATTGACACGATCCATCCCGCGGATCATCCACGACCAGCGAGCCATCAGCTTGGGCGAAGTCCAGGCATTGACCACTACCCCGGTACTTCCCGGAGTCAGCACCCGCACAAACCCTTGATACGCCTGCGCATGCTGTTCCGGTGGGATGTGGTGCAGCGTATGCAAGGAAACAATGCCATCAAAGGTATCCGACTTGAAAGGCAAATTGGCAACGTCTGCAACAACATATAACCCATTGTCTCGCAAGCGCGCACGAGCTTCTTGCAAAGCCTTGATCGAGATATCCAGGCATACACGGTAACGATATTTTTCGGAATAGCTCAAGTACTCTGGGTATTGGACCGGCCCTGAACCAGCATCCAACAGATATTTGCCGCTTCGCCGCAAATAACGGTTCACGCGCATGTGACAGCGATGAATATATTCATGCGAAACTGGACGCAAGTCTTCATAACGGGCATTTTGATAGAAGCCGTCATCTTGCATCTGCCAACCAATCTGGTTATAGAACTTACTGACTTCTTGCTTAAGGGAATCTTCGTTTGTTTTTGAATTCATCAATTCTGTCCGCCAGGGATCACTTTAGCCCAATCAATCGGTTCGCCTGCCAACTGTCGGAAAGTATCACCATACTTGCGGCGCCCCTCTGCGCTAAAGACCTGTTTGATCGGGTGGGAATCATAATCCTGCCACAGTTTGACGTGCCAGGGAAAAGGACGCGGAAAAGTGAAGAAGAAATGGTAAGCATACTTCCATGCCAATTCGATTTTCTCTTTGGATAAAGCATGGCCTTTGGGATCAGCCAGAATGCCACTCAGGATTTTGAAGTAATCGACCCATGAATTTGGATCATAAGTAAAGCCGCGATCGCGGTAATGAGTGTTCCCCGCCACAATCACCGGCAATCCCTTCAGTGACATCTCCAAACCCACCGTTGTCGTATAAACCAGGCCCAGGTCGCTGATATCGATCAGATCATAAGTGTTGACCTTTTCTTCCGGGTGGATCACATGGATATATTCGGGCAACTCTGGCAGTGTTTGCCGCACCACATCCACCATCGAATATTCCCGGGTCAAAATCTCGCCAGGATGAATGCGAATGACCAACTGCACATCCGGGCGGCCCATGAAATACAAGATCGTGCGGCTAACCCATTCTGCCATTGTCTTGGAAAAGACCTGACGGCCCAAAGTTAAACTATCTCCCAAAACATTCGTTGCCAGCAAAACAATCGGCCGGTCGTCAAGTTTGAGATCTTCTTTGACACTTTGGGCTCCCTGCGCCGGTGAGTTTTGCCACTGGCGGGTAAAATTTTCAGTCACTTTGGCTACCCGCCGGGACTCAAACATTGCCTGGACACGTTTTTTCTGGGCGGCAGTAAACGGCACCTCCTGCGCTACTTTCCACATTGCGGAAGTGTCTTGCCGCATAATTTCCTGATTCAAACCCAGCCAGCAAGCATCGCGCTGATCACTGAACTCATAAGTAACCACTGGGATTTTCAGATAGCGTGCTACCCGATAAACAATCCCAAATTCCTGTACGGTGCCATTGGGCACCACTACTTCATCCGGCTTATTTGTACGCAGCCAGTTATAAATCGAACGAGCGGCTTCGAAATTGCGCTTGTAGCGAAACTGATAAGTCGGCCATTCTTTATTGATGTCTTCGATCTGCAAAGTATATTGGGTATCGAAAATAGTGACTTCTTCTACTGCCTTTTGCAGAGCATCAGGCAAAGAAATGTAAGGGGCACGATAAGTCAGGAAAGAGACTGGTTTAATAAATGGTTCTGTCAGTTCCAATACTTTTTGTGCATAAAGATTTTGCCGACGTAAATCAAATTTGGTGAGATCAGTAAACCAGTCACCATAGGGATAATATCCAAAAGTGACGTCATTCCCGTAACCCGCCAAGCCCAAAGCCGTCAGAGTGGCCTGCTCGATCCAGTAATGCAGGGTAGCAAAAACAAAAATCTTTTTGGGCTTATCATTCGCGATTTTAACGGCCTTTAATTGATCAATCATCTCTGGTAAACTTTGGTGCAGTTTTTGCAAAGAGAACCGACTTGCAATGGGTTTTCCTTTTTGCCGCACCAACCAGTATAATTCTGCAGTTAGGGGAATTTCACCAAGAAATCTTTTAAGCGTTTCTTTCCGTGGGTTGGCCATGAATCTCTTTCTTTTGTCCCGTGTTCTTCTGAAGGATTTTGGTGAAACCTAATATTCAATCGTTGAATTATAAGACTTCCAAGGCAATCGGTCAAGAACAAAAATGTTGAGATCTCTCATGAATTTCTTCTTTCTTCTACTATTTGCCTTCTGATTCAATGTTACAATTTCAGGGAACGATAATTCACCTTAAAGAATTCTTTACAAAAGAAAACTGAGCAGAGTTTCTCTACGCACAAATGAGGATAATACTTTCATGCTAATTGCTTCAATTTTGCAATATCTATTGTTAGCCTTGATCGTTAATCGAGCAATTGACTCAAAAATTTCGTTCTCTAGGCTTCTGGTCTATTTTTACCTCATTGTTTTTTCGTTGAATATCTTCATCAGCCAAATTTTAAGCTTTTTCAGTCAGCTGAATAATCGTTATCTTTATTTTGGCCTGCAGACAGTTCTTGTTGTGTTTCTCGTCTGGTTCGTGATGCGTAAGTCGCGTATCAGCTGGACTGACCTACTTCCTCAAAATAATCGGCCAGAAGAAAAACTAAACTTTCTTTCTGGATTGATGGTGGGAATCACTTCGCTAAGTTTCCTTGTTCTTTTCCTTATTGGCACCCAAACCCCACCCAACAATCTGGATTCGTTGCATACTCACCTTACCCGTGTTTATTACTGGCTGCAGCACGGAAATTTCCTCAGTTGGCCTGCTTTGGGTACTGCTCAGCTTTACTACCCCATTAATGCCAACATTCAAGCGCTTTGGCTATTCCTCTTTGGACATAACGAAAAACTCTTCTTTTTAGTCCCCTGGGTTTCATTAATTGTCATTGCGACGGAAACCTACCACATTGGTCGTGAGTTAAAACTCAGTCAAAACCAAGCGCTTGTCTCTTGCCTGGTTCTTCTCACCATTCCAGCAGCTGTGCTGCAGACATATTCTTTTCAAAATGACATTACAGTAAGTGCATTAGTTATTATATTTATTGCCTTTTTCCTTACCTATTTGCGAACACAAGAACTTAAGTATCTTATTGTTTCCTTGTTCGGGTTAGCTTTATCGCTTGGCGTAAAACAAACTGCTTTTATGGTTCTCCCCGCCCTCCTCCTATGGCTTTTGTATGCTGCATTGAAGCATAAAATCAAAAAGGGACACCTGCTTCATTTGGGATGGCTATTAGCCTTCTTTTTGCTATTCTCTTCTTATAAATATATTCAAAATATTGTTGAATTTGGTTCATTTTTCGGAAGCAGCGATATAACCGCCGGACAAAAATTCACTCTTAGTGGGCTGGAACAAAAAGCAGAGTATAACGTGCCTCGCTATCTTTACAATTTCCTCAGTGTAGATGGCCTTCCCAATTCATTAGCCGTACCCTTAACTAATCTCAAAGCAAATGCCTTTCGTGCCATGTCAGGTATACTGCATCTTGATCTCGAAAAAGAAGTCTTCCTTCAACCCGGGTATGATCCTTCGGAAAAATTCAGCTATTCTGCAATTCCTCCTCTTACAGAAGACACCTCCGGATTTGGACCGCTGAGCGTATTATTTGTAACCGCTGCTTTTTTTGTCACCCTTTTCGGAAAAAATAATGGACGGAAAGAATATCTTCTCTTTACCGTGATACTGGTCATTTCGTATTTTTGTGCAATCTTGTTACAGCGTCCAGGTTGGGACCCCTATCAAGGACGTTATTTCATCCTGGCAATTATCCCTGCACTTCCCCTCGTAGGACTATGTGCTCCAAAATCAAAAAATGCCGGCACTCCGGCAAAGATTCTCGTGATTGTGGTTCCCTTGTTCCTAACATTCAACATCCTTTTCTTTAACGCAGCCAAACCAATCATCACAGCCAGCACCAGCGTTTATTGGCAAAATCAATATGTATTAAAAATGCCCAACTCCAATAAAGTTCAACGTTACTCAAAAACATTATTAATAAAAGCCACTAATTATCTAATGGATAGTTTGTTACAAAAACAATCAATTTTGGCAATACCTTATTATCAACAGCTATATTATTCAACAAACTACAATATCGTTGAAATCGAGTTTGTGAATAATAACGTCCAATCTGATCAACCACTTTACATACTTATTTCTCAGAGCCCATTAGAGTATGGGCTATTTGGAATTAATCAAGCTCGCGAACTATTCCCTGTAGCACGAGTAAGTGAGGTGCCTATTTATGGGCTCCTTTTGATCGAAAAAGATCGATTTACTTCTCTTCCTGGTTTTGACTTAATCGGTTCAAACGGGAATCTCTATCTCTTCCAAAGAGAAGAATAATCACAAGTTTTGTATCGTAAAGGTATAATCATCATAACTTATATCCAAGGCAGAAAATTTTCATGTTCGATTTTGTAAAAACTGATCTTGTTAATACAAAAATTGCTGTGGTGATTCCCGCCTATCGAGTAGATAATCAAATTCAGACGGTACTCAGTGCAATACCTGACTACGTCAACTTGATCATTGTTGTTAATGACGCCAGTCCAGATAACACCCGTGAAAAGGTAGAAGCCGTTCACGACCCACGTATCCATTTAATCAATCACGAGCACAATCAAGGAGTTGGGGGCGCTATGCGCAGTGGCTACTCTTATGCGCTCAGCCAGGGAGCAGAAATCATTGTAAAAGTGGATGGTGATGACCAGATGGACTTGAGCTATTTGCCATACTTGATTGAGCCCATTTTGAACAACGAAGCAGACTATACAAAAGGAAATCGTTTCCTTCATCAGGCAGAACTAAAGCGGATGCCGTTATTACGTCGCATCGGTAATTATGGGCTAACCTTTATGACGAAGCTCGCCAGTGGCTACTGGAATATCTTTGATCCAACCAATGGCTACACTGCAATCCGAGCCACGGCATTGACAGAAATTCCGCCAGAGCATATTGCGACCAATTATTTTTTTGAAACTTCGATGCTATGCGAATTGCGCATGATCAATGCTGTAGTAAAGGATATTGCGATTCCAGCAAGATACCAGACTGAAAAAAGCTCAGTCAGCATTCCAAGAGAGTTTTTTATTTTTCTGACCAATCTTACTCAGCGCTCGATTCATCGTATCTTTACACGCTACTTTCTCTTTGATTTCACAGCTGCCTCATTGTATTTCGTTATGGGCGTTATTTTAGGACTTTTTGGGATCATTTGGGGAATTGCCAAATGGGCGGAATCTATTGAAAGCGGTATTCCAGCTTCAACTGGGACTGTACTTTTGGCTGTTTTACCCATTATCCTTGCAGTTCAATTTCTAACTCAGGCAGTTGCTCAAGATATTGCGGATATTCCAACAAAAATACAACATAACAAGGTTTCAGAAAGAACAAGACAAAAATGGGATTTTGAAACTAAGAATAAAGAGCAGAACTTTACCTAATACTCAGCGCTTAAAGCCGAATAAAATTGTTGTTCATTACTCATATTCTAAACAGAAAAGGAGGTGCCATTCAGGAAACACCTCCTTTTGTTCATACTATTTTCGAATGATTTCCCAATCCAGACGGGGACGAATCACACCCTGGCGCGATTCTGCCCATTGCATTCCCGGCGCACCGCTGGTATTAACATTGATGATCACCGCATTGGGATCAGTAAAGTAACTCTTGATCTTGAACACGCTGGCATTTACACCCAGAACATAGCGGCCCTCGTTCATCATATCCGCGGGAATCGTGACCCGACTAATATAGTGACCACTCTTCCGCTCGGTATGCTCATTGAAAGCATCGGCGTTATCTGTATCGAACGAGGTGAACACGAACTCGCCGCGAGTAGTGGTGACATACAGGCCTATCCGCAACCCCGTCACCGGGGAATCAAGTTGGTATTCGAATTCTACCGTTATGGGTTCGACAGAGCGCAAAGAATCAGTAACCACTCCTTGGTGGTTGTATACTTTGAGCGAGATTGGGGTAAAGGGCATAGCAGAATTGGGAATTTCTTCCGGCTTCCAGCGACGTTCTCCCCCTTGTTCATAATCGTGAGAAAGATAATAATCGACTGCTTCTTGACTGGGAGCTCGTTTGATCATCTTCCCATGTTCGAGAATGACACACTCCTGGGTCAAGCGCAGCACAGCCGACATATTGTGAGAAACGAAGAGCACTGTGCGGCCACCGCCAGCGACATCACTCATTTTACCCAGGCATTTTTTCTGAAATTCAGCATCACCCACCGCCAAGACTTCATCAACGATCAAAATCTCCGGCTCAAGGTGAGCAGAGACTGAGAAGGCTAGCCGCATGTACATGCCGCTGGAATAACGCTTGACAGGCGTGTCAAGAAATTGTTCAATTTCAGAAAAAGCAACGATCTCGTCAAATTTGCGATCAATCTCGGCCCGTTTCATGCCCAAGATCGCGCCATTGAGATAGATATTCTCCCGACCAGTCAATTCTGGATGGAACCCAGTTCCCACTTCAAGCAATGAACCTACCCTGCCACGGATCTCAGCCCAGCCTTCAGTAGGCTCCACAACCCGTGAAAGGATCTTCAATAAAGTACTTTTACCGGCACCGTTCTTGCCAATGATTCCCAACACCATGCCGCGATCGACATCGAATGAAATATTGCGCAGGGCCCAGAAAGTTTGATTTCCCGTCGGGTTCAACAAAGTGCGAATAGGAGCTTTGACAATGTCCGTGAGCTTCTCTCGCAACGTTTGATATCGATTCACTTCGGTAAAAATCTTATAGCGTTTGCCTATGTCGTTTACCACAACGACTTTATTCTTATCCATAATTCTGTCCTCTTCCGTTTAAAGCATATCCGAGAAAATACGTTCCATCCGTCGGAAGAAATACAACCCAGAGATGAAGATCACCAAGGCAATCAAAGTGGAACAGGCAAACATCAACGGCGTTACCGAAACCGGGGAACCTAGCAGCGCCCAACGAAAGCCCTCAATCACACCCGTCATCGGGTTTAGTGCATAGACCAAACGCCACTTTGCCGGGATCATACTGGCAGGATAAACCACTGGTGAAATATATTGCCATAAATTGGGAATGAAATTCATGATGTATCCTACATCACGATACATCACGTAAAGAGCTGAGAACCAAAGCCCCACACCCATCGCTGTGATCATAGATAGCAGCAAGAAAAGCGGCAAGAACACCATATTGATCGTGGGAATGATGTGGTAGTAGAACATCATCGCAATCAACAGTAGAAAGGCAATACCAAAATCAACCAGGTTCGCCAAAACGGATGCCAGCGGGACAATGATACGAGGGAAATAGATCTTGGAAATCATATTTCCACTGCTTAGCATGGAACGAGCAGAAACGCTCAGAGCCGCCGCAAAAAAGGCCCATGGGACTGTGGCAGAGTATGAAAAAATCGGGTAAGGCAGCCCATCTGAAGGTAACTTGGCAATCTGACCAAAAAAGATGGTAAAAACAATCATGGTCACAAATGGCTGCAAAATTGCCCACAATGCACCCAAGACCGACTGTTTATAACGTACTTTAATATCCCGCCAGATCAAGAAGAAGATCAGTTCGCGATAGCTCCAGACCTCCCGCAAATTCAACGGCACTATGCCCTTGGCCGGCTGAATGCGGACGATTTCGGGTAAGCCATAATTATTTGACTGCGGCGGAAGAATTCCTGCTGCGGATTCTTTTTTGGGGGCTTTTTTTAATTCATTTTCTTTGGACAATGAGATTTTGGGTTTCATTCCAATAACTAGGCCTTCGCTGTTTTTTGAATATACCAATCGATCGTGTGACGCAAACCCTCTTCAAAACCAACCTGAGCCTTAAAGCCAAACTCACGTTCCGCTCGGCTCACATCCAGACGGCGGCGGGGTTGACCATTGGGTTTACTGGTATCCCAGACCAGCTTACCGGTAAAGCCGGTCAATTTCGCAATCAAAGTCACCAGGTCTTTAATGCTGATTTCCATTCCTGAGCCCAAATTAACCGGTTCGGAGCTGTTGTACTCTTCGGCGGCCAATAAAATACCCTCTGCCGCATCTTCTACATACAAAAATTCACGGGTCGGTGAACCATCGCCCCAAACCTCGATTGAATCTTTGCCATCCTCTTTCGCTTCCAGACACTTGCGAATTAACGCCGGGATCACATGGGAAGATTCGGGGTTGAAATTATCGCGCGGGCCATACAGGTTCACCGGCATCAAAAAAATCGAATCGTAACCATATTGCTGCCGATATGCCTGCGACTGAACCAGCAACATTTTCTTGGCCAGGCCATAAGGTGCATTGGTCTCTTCAGGGTAACCCACCCAGAGATCTTCCTCTTTAAAGGGAACTGGCGTAAATTTGGGGTATGCACAAATCGTACCCAAAGCAACAAACTTCTTGATCTTGCGGCGGTAGGCCTCATCAATAAGTTGCACACCCATCATCAAGTTGTTGTAGAAGAATTCCGCCGGATGCTCGCGATTTGCGCCAATCCCGCCTACCTGAGCTGCCAAATGAATTACCAGATCAGGCTGGGAGTCATCATACATGCGCTTGATTGATTCCAGTTTAGTGAGATCATAAGCCTCGATAGTAGGAATAAATACTTCAGCGCCACGAGCCTTTAATTTTTCAACCACAAAAGAGCCAAGAAAACCAGCTCCCCCCGTAACACAGACTTTTCGGTCATTCCAAAATCCATTCTTACTTTCAGTCATGATGTTTCTCCAATTCCAAGAATACTTTCAGACCAACGATACGCAATATCGGCGCGGCGGGATCAATGACCACGGTTACGCCCTGTTCCAGACAGGTCAGCCGGCAAATCTCTGCCACATCCCCTGCTCCTTCGATGGTCACCTGGTGAAAGCCTGCTTTATTTAACTCATCCAGAGCAGCAATCGAACGTTCTCTCACCAATCGATATAAATTGAATGAGTTTTGGATGTAATCCAAAGTAAGGCGGGTGCGTAAAGCAATTCCTTCAGGAGTAATGATATATTTCAGTTTCCGCCGTTCAACGCGACTGACCTTAATATATCCCTTCTCAATCAGTCGTTTCAGGTGCCAGTTTACCGTTCCAACAGCGACTTCCAAACCAGAAGCCAACGCCGCTTGAGTTGTATCAGGATCACGTTCAATTTGTTCGAGGATGACAAGGTCGCGTTCAGCACTATTATCGAGGGTCATTGATCTCCAATATTCAATTGTTGAATTATACCTTTGCCATTCCCTCGAGTCAAGAAAAGTCAGAATGTACCTTAAGGAGTGCAATGCAGTGAATCAAGGACCGCGGTCGCTGCCTCGCGATTGTTGGTTTCTGCTGATGCATTGTTCAGCACAGTGCAGATAAACGCAGGATAAGAGTCATAGTGTGGATTCTCATCGATAACCTTCTTGGATAAATCCAATGCCTCCTGCCATTGTCCGTTTCGAGCCAATCCTTCGATAAATGGAGCCCACTCATACCCGATCTCTGTGTGCAGCCCTTTTTGCTGAACCTGAGCGTAGTACTCCCCAATTGCCGCATAATCTTTTTGCTGTAGAGCCAGATCTGCTTTTTCAAAGTAATAGCAGAAGCCATGCGATGGTTCCGATCCAATCAAAGATTGATTCAGAATTACTGATGTATCTGGGGCGCTGATCAAATTGGATTGATCTGAAAAATTTTCAAGCGAGTATTCATTGATTTCTTTTGGTATAAACCAGGATTGCTTATCGATAAATCTAACACAACCGTCTTCATCGAGCTGAAAAACGACAATATCTGAGATTGTTCCAGAGTAGTTTTTCACCATCCCGGGTATCTCTATTTTCTCATCTGGATTAAGAGTCAAAGTCTTAGCCGCAGCCAGATCACGAGCATAAGTCCACCCAAATTGGTCTTGGGTTGAGTGAGGATAAATCAAATTCAGCTCAGCTTTTAAGGTTGACTGCGTGTAATAAAAACTGAATGGCTGCTCATTCGTTATCACCAAAGTACCTGGCTTCAAGCTGGGCGCGCGCCAGGCAATTTCATACATCATTTCATTATTCTTTTGCGCCAATAAACGGTAATCATTGGCATTGAATAAATTCATTCCTACTGCCGCAGCAATAAGCAGGGCTGCCAAACCATTCCGCAACCACGCTAATGGGAGATAAGCCAACAAACCCGCTAACAGTAGAGCAACCCCCACCATAAAAGGAAGGGTAAAACGAGATACAATCGCCGTTGCCTGCACAGGCAAAAAGGTAACGTAAAACGGAATTCCGGCAAAGAGCAAAGCATAGAGCGCTATCCAGATAACTGAAAGGGAGTGATCATTTTGCTGGCCGCTTTTCCGATACAACCCAAAAACAGCGAGGACAAAAGCAATCAAAATTATTCCAAGCGCGCCAAGGTAAGTACGATTCAAGGCAAATCGCTGCACCAATTGTTGGAAAGGTTGAAACCAGGCCACAATGACGCTTTGATAAAGCGCAGAACCCACTTCTTGAAGCAATTTCACCAAACCAGACCCAACGTTTTGCCTCAAGGTATCCATCAAACCCAAACTATAGATATGGGTCTGATCCTTGAAAAAGAAAGCACGATAAAGAGTTACCCCAATTAGAACGATGAAATAAGGCAGCCAGGTCTTGAATGCATACCAGGCGCGCTTGAAAAATGTCTGCGGCTCATTCTGTAAATAAAAGAGCAGTGCATAGCGCAACATTTCCAGCGGTAGGAAATATTCCATTGAAAGCACGTTGAGCAGAGACAGAACAACCGCAATTACAGTATAAATTATCCGCCGCTGTGGATTCTGCCAGGCAAGGACCGTGAAACTGTTGGAGAGCAAGAATACGCTATAAACTATCCAGATATGGCCAAAACACAGCGCAATTGGCTGCAGCAAAAACCCGGGGTAAACCGCAAAAAGTAAAGCCGCTGTCAACGTCAGCCCTGATTTCTTCGGCCAGAGAAGGCACACTAACCAATAAAAGGAAAGACTCGCAAGGATGCGAGTAACCAAGCCAAATATCTGCCACGCCAGGATGTTATCCTGAAAAATGGGCAGGGTAACCTGATAGAGTAATCCCCAGAATGGACGATTGGTAGAGAAGTAACTGAACAAACCTGCCGAACCAAAGGTCTGATAAACCCAGTTAAAAGTCCAATCATCGATGTAAAAACTTAGCCAGGGAAGAAGAAGTCCATACGCCAAAACTGAAATGGCAACCACCAGGAGAATGCCGAACCACTTGCTGTGCCAAAAGGAACTCTTTTTCATTTGGTTTCATCCTTTTTGAAGCTCGCATTCGTCCTGGAGCGCACAACGTAGATCGGGCGCCACTTTACCTGCTGAAAAGCTTTCCCGCTGTACATTCCTACACTGCCCACAGCGAGGAGGATAGTCCCTGTGCAGAATAAAAGCAGGAAAACCAGGCTCGCGTTCCAAACCCAAGCCATTGCTCCCTGAACCAAACCCACAATTCCCACAACCACAGCAGCAGCCAAAAAGATTGCTCCACTGATCAAGGCCGCTATAATCGGTACCAGAGAAAAAGAATAAATAGCATCCGCAGCTAAACGGAACATTTTTTTGAGAGAATACTTTGACTTACCGCCCATTCTTTTGGCAGGAACGTAAGGGATGATTGCTGATTTGAAGCCCAACCACGATACCATTCCTCGCAAGAAACGGTGATATTCTGGCATAGAGACCAAAGCATCCACCACCATTCGATTCATTAAACGGAAATCACCCACTCCAGGCAAGATCGGTGTGCTGGTAATTTGCCCAATGAAACGATAAAAGCCATCAGAAGTTGCCCGCTTAAAAAATGAAGCATCTTGCCCTGTCTGTCGCTGCACCAATATTAGGTCGTAACCCTCTTTCGCCTTAGCAATCATTTCAGCGATCTTCTCGGGAGGATGCTCCCCATCGCCATCCATGGTAATCACCCAATCAGCAGTAGAGGCCTCCAGCCCACAGGTGATGGCTGCCTGATGGCCAAAATTGCGGCTCAACTCAATTGCTGCGAAATGAGCATCCCCACTGGTTAATTTCACCAGTTTTGCTTGTGTGTCATCCACGGAACCATCATTGACAAACAAGATACGATATGGAATCTGCAAAGCAGTCAATTGAGTACGCAGCCTGTCGGCAAATGCTTCAATGCACTGAGCTTCGTTATAAACTGGAACCACTACATCTAGAGAACAAAATTCTGCCATCATCACCTCGCACCGAAGCTCTTTCTTTTCACTCACTTACTCAAGATACTCTCTACAGAAAATTCGCTATGATATAATCTTTGCGTACGGACCCGTGGCGCAGCGGTTAGCGCAGGCGACTCATAATCGCTTGGTCGTAGGTTCGAATCCTACCGGGTCCACCTGGTTACATCTTAAACAAAGCCCACGAAATCGGTTGAATTTTACACCTGAACCCAGCAGAATTGCACTACAGCAGAAAAATATTGTGGCCTAATTTAGCCATGACGTTCTTTTTTTCTATATAGTATAGTGGAATAATTTGAAAAGTCAGTGGGGAAAGAACTATCGAAAGTTCAATGCACATTTTCCTCAGACGATGAGCGAGCACGGAAATAAACCTTAACTTTCAATTAGTCATTGTCTTTAGTGCTTTTTCATTAGCAAAAGTGCCATTGGGCTTTTATCTGTTTTTTACTTCTATTTGGGAGAATGTTTATATAAATAGTTGCTTTATTTGCTGTCTCTTTGTATACTAACAAATACATTACTTCTCCCTTCATTCAGTTTTACTAAATAAATATTCTGGCGAATCGGTATGACAAAATGAGCGATCTCAAAGAGAGAAACGACATTAAGCCAACTAATTTACAAAATATACGCTTTTCATCCCTTTTTGAGGATCACAAAGCGATTATGATGCTTATCCGACCACAAACCGGGGAAATATTAGACGCGAATCATTCTGCCGAAAAATTCTACGGGTATTCCAGAGAACAATTGCTCTCGATGACAATTCAGCAGATCAACACTCTACCCGAGGAAGAAGTCGCACGTCTGCGTGACCGTGCCTTCAAAGAAGGCATCGACTCCATCATTTTTCCCCACCGACTCGCCAATGGAGAAATTCGTTTTGTCGAAGCCCGGTCCTCCTCAGTCCAATATGGGGATGAAAAAATCCTTTTCTCGATCATCCACGATGTTACCCACCAGCAAATGGATGAGCAGGAACTGATCAAAAAAGAAGAGCGTTTTCACGCCTTATTCGAGCAGGCAACGGATGCGATTCTGATTGCCGACGAAAACGGGAAATTTATCGAAGCCAATTCCAGCGCTTGCCGCATGCTGAAGTATGGAATTGATGAATTGCTCCAGCTTGAGATTCGTGATATTCTCCCGCAGGTTTTTCACGAAACCAATCTCAAGTTTTCAGAGATGGTCAAGAATTGTGACATGCACTGCGAGAAGAACTTTTCATGCAAAGACCAATCGACATTTATAGGTGAGGTAAATATTAAGCAATTATCGAATGGGGATTATCAGCTTTTTATTCGCGATATTACAGAGCAAAAAAATACTCAGGAATCGTTACGAAGAAGCTCAGCTCTCTTTTCGACGATCTTTGAGGAAAGCCCCATCCCCATTAGTCTGGCAGATCTGGAAACAGAAAAATATCTTGAAGTCAACCCGGCTTTTCTCAATATGACCGGTTATACGAGAGAAGAAATTATTGGCCATGAATATAATGAGCTCAAGTTCTGGGCGAGTTCCAAACAACGTCGCCATGTCATTTCGCTTCTGCGCCATGATAAAAAAATCCGGGATTTACCAATCGAAATCAAGACCAAACAAAATGAAATCAAAAATGACTTGATTTCTTCCGAGAAGATCTTTTTGGAAGAGCACCCCTATTTTTTGACTATGGGAGTGGATATTACTCGCAAGGTTCAAAGCGATCGAGAGCTTCGCCACAAAACGGAAGATCTTGAATTAATCAATGAACTGAACGATGCCGCTAACCGTGGAGAAAAACTAAAAAGTATTATTCAAAAACTGGCTATCGCAACAAAAACTGCCTTCCCTGAAATTGAAGCTTCCATCTTTATGCTAATGCCAGATGAAAAGAGCTTTGAATCCGCTGGAACTACTTTCACCGTATCACCAGAAGTTCACAAAGTTTGCCCGCAAATTAGCGCTCTTTTGACAGAAAGGCCCATCTTCCCAATAACGGGTTCCAAAGCAATCCAAAAAGTAATTGAAACCAAACAAGCCATTCTGTTGAACGATAAAGCCGATGTCGATAATTGGAATCAGGAATCCACCCAGACTCTCTCGGCTCCTACAGATGAAGCTAAAATCGCCATCGGGCAAGCCATCCGCGAAATTTACCAAAAACTGAAAATTCGTTTCGCATTTATCATTCCGCTGGTCTCTGAAAATAAGGTGATCGGTTTGATGAATATCATCAGTGCACACCAGTTCGAAGAAGAAGATATCGAGAGAATCCTTAAGATCAGCAGTCAGGTAACCGCGGCCATTATTCACAAGAAAGCCGAAGAAGATATTCTGGTGCAGTTACAACGCATCAAAGTACTGAATGAAATTACCCGTGCCATTAACTCAAACTTGAACCTTTCCTTGATCCTCAATTTGTTAGTAAAGCGGTTACGCAGTCAACTGAATGTCGATGCCACCGCTATACTGCTGAAAAAACCTTTTAGCAGCCAATTTGAAATCGTTGCGGATGAGGGAGTGGAAATTCAAGAACTAAAGAAACTAACCGTTAATTTCGGACACGGGTTGGCGGGGAATATTGCTCTGCAAAGAAAAATCTTGGTAATCGACGATCTGCGCGAAGCCGGCTCACGTTATGATTTCAACGAAAATATCACTAAACAGGGATTTTACTTCTTCATCGGAGTTCCTCTCGTTTCTAAAGGCAACCTCAAGGGAGTCATCGATATTTTCAATCGCCAACCAATTTCTATTGACAATAGCTGGATGGAATATCTCGAAATTCTGGGCGAGCAAGCTGCCATCGCCATTGAGAATGCCCAGTCCTTTGAAGAGATTCAGGCTTCCAACCAGGAACTCATTGCCGCCTATAATGCCACCATTACCGGTTGGTCAAAAGCCCTCGACTTACGAGATAAAGAAACGGAAGGCCATTCCCAGCGTGTAACAAAATTAACCCTGCATCTTGCAGAAGCAGTTGGCATTCCCCAAGAACAAATGGTCCAAATCCGCCGCGGGGCTTTACTCCACGACATCGGGAAAATTGGCGTCCCCGACGCCATCCTGCATAAACCGGGCCAGTTGAATGAAGAGGAATGGAAAATCATGCGCACTCATCCTCAAGTAGCCCATGATTTTCTCTCAGAGATAGACTATCTGCGGGGAGCGATCAATATTCCTTACTGTCATCATGAGAAATGGGATGGCAGCGGCTATCCGCGCGGACTAAAAGGGGAAGAAATTCCAATTGAAGCCAGGATTTTCTCTGTTGCAGATGCCTGGGATGCTCTCACCAATGACCGACCTTACCGCCCCGCCTGGAGCAAAGAAAAGACCATTGAATACTTGCAAAGCCAGGCTGGGATTGCCTACGATCCTCAGATCGTGCAAGTTTTCCTCGAAAAGATCATCCAATAAGGAACCTCCTCCCGCAATAGGTCCGCGAGAAGAAGCTTTTCTTTATCCAAATGAAACTTTATAGACTATGAAACCGATCAACGCCAGGAATAACACCCAAGAAATCGGATTACCAAAATTCAGAGTTCTCCCAATTCCAAAGCGTTTGTTAACCAATATCGAGGGATCTTGTGGATTGAAATAGATCATGCCCAGTTTCCAGAAATGATCATCATCTGGGCTGACACGGTCACTTTTTTCTTTGGAAACGGAGAAGAACTGGCGCCGATGGCGCAGCAGCAGAATGGGTGCCGCCACCAGCCAGATTGCAATTGGGATCAGCGTGAAATAATCGATTCCATTTAGATTCACCTGGGTAATTCCCCAGGCCTGCAGGGCTGAAGCCAAAACGGCAGCATTCAATCCAAAAGCAAGCAAAAAAAGCAAACTCTGGATTAAGGTGATGTTCAGAGAACGGAACTGTTGCGATCCCTGCGGGTCCTCAATATCAATTGATTCCCCGCTCAGATCACTCACCCAGGCCAGGAAAGAAAGCGCCAACAGAATGCCCAATTCGATCAAAGCCGGCAGGGATAACGCCAGTACGTTCGCTGTCCCCGTCCAACTACCAAACTGATTGGGGAAATGATAGGTCAAGGTATCCGCCAACAAGGGGGAACGTAACCAGCCAATCACAACAGTGGCGCCAACCACGACCGCCGGGAGAGCAAAGAAACTCCAGAACGTTTTCGACGGCCACAAACTGCGCGGATGTACACTGGCAATCAACGTCTGACGAGTGTTGGCATACCAGTTTTGTTCTTTTTTCACGCGGATCAACCCGGCATGGCTGAGGTAATACACTCCCCATCCCCCCGCAATCAAGCCAACAATGCTGACGACCTTGATATTCTCCATCCGCCCGGAAAGCGAAAAATAGAGCAGAATTGCCAACAGTAAAGCGTCTATCCCCGCCAAACGCAGCAGGTAACGGCGTCTCTCATTAGTGATTTCGGGATGGTGAATATAAGCAAGTGGAATGCGCACTCCAAACGGAACAGTCGGTGCCACCAAAAATGGAAGCACAAACAAAAACGCGCTCAAGAAGAAATAGATGATCAAATACGAAAGAAGTGACTCTGTCATTTTGAACCCTCGTTCAGGCTTTGTTTTGCCGATCACTGGAAACAATGGGGAAAGTTTTCAAGACTGATGAACAGTTTTCGAGAATATCAGGTGCAGCTTGCCCTTTCGCTACTGCTTCTGCCATCAAGATGCGCAAACGGTTCTGCCAATCTTGCTGCCAGGCAGAATCCGCTGTTAATGAGCGTCGGATAAAAGTCCCCTGTTTGCGCGTCAGGCTCACAAATCCTTCCTGCCGCAACAGATCGTACGCTTTATTGACAGTATGAAAATTGATCTTGAAATCCAAAGCCAGCTGTCGGGTCGTGGGCAAGGAGACACCGTCATTCAAACGGCCCTCTGCCATCGCCAGAATCACCTGATCCCGAATCTGTTGATAGAGTGGGGTTTCGCTATCCAGATCGAGAAAAAAATAGGAGTTCTCTGCCTTCGTGAATGATTCTTCAGAGATATTGTCGCTAGAAAGTCTTTCCACACTGTCCTCTTATTGTTCTACTCGTTATAGAACAATAAGATTATAACACAAAATAAGTGAAGGGAAATAACGACAGAATCTAGCTGTCAGCGACTTTTGACAATCGATTCCAGCCCGCGCAATACTGGGGAAAGATTCCCGGGGCGACGGCGCACTGTCAGCAATTCGCTGAGCGGCGTCGCCAGAATCTGCCGGCAGGCAGCGGCAATGCGGTGGGCTGAATCCCCCCCATTTTGCACTGGCATCAATTCCTGCAATTCAGTCAGAGAAAGCTGAGAGTAGGTTTCTTTCCCCAGAGCCAGGGCCACATAGGTGCAGGAAGATTGTTGGGTAATGACTACACTGGCATTAGCAATCATTGGATTGATATTGCCTTCTGTATAAATCAATGCCTCGGGGATTACTTTTTTAATCTCCCGTCGTGCCCGCTTGAAATTTTCAAGGGGATGCAGTTTAAAGATCAATTGTCGGCCTGCGGCGATGGAAACACAGCGCTGCAGAAAGGCCGAACGATTCTCATACTGAAAATTTTCACGCAAGGGGGTGGTTGCCACCAGCACGTAACCCTGGTAAGGGAATGAGTTTTCGACGTATTCCTGCAAATTGTCGAAATTCGGGATGCCGGTTACGGCGATCTTCTCGGCACGCACCCCCTTGCGGAGGAATAGCTTGCGATAGCCCTCGGATGCTACACAAAAAAGATCATAAGCATCTGAAAGGCCAGTAGCAGAAGTATTAGCAATAAAGCGGGGAAGAAATCTAAGATGACGAACAAACTGATAAGCCCAGCCTTCAGGGGTAGTAATTCCCTCCTGTACCAGGACCAAACGAGTTCGTTGAATATTCCGGGGCAAAATCAAGTCAGAACAAGTGATCACCAGATCGTAATCATTAGCGGAACCATAAAAATCAACCAGAAGATGATGATCTTGTAAATATTGCAGCGTATCGCGATGATGACGGCCGCCAAGTACCGTATGATTCAGCCACCCCAGGTGGGCGGCCCAATCGATAACTCCCTCCGCATAGAAAGGGGCGAAAAAGCAATCATGGTCTGCAAGCTGCTGAGCCACCTGATGCATCTGCGTCGTTTGATTCAATGACCCGCCAATCAGCAGGATCTTGCTCCTTCGCCCCTCCACAAGGAGTCTGGAGTAATGTTTAAAAACAGTGTACCCGCTCAATGTTAAGCGGGTACAAACAGATGGTTAAACTTGATTAAAAATTGTGGATTATTCCATCAAGCCATGGGGATGCTGCAGCAGCCAGCCCTGCACATCCACGTTGGGCTCATCGCCTTTACGCAAAACATGATGATAGGTACCATCCGGTTTCATGATTCGCGCATTAACGTTATCCTTCAAATAAGTTGCCAACACGTCATCGCGAATGTAACGGATGAAACGTTCATCTTCCACCGGAAACACAGTCTCGACACGGTGGCTGAGATTGCGGGTCATTAAATCGGCACTGCCCAGATAAACCTCTTCCTGACCATCATTCTGGAAATAAAAAACGCGGCTATGTTCCAGAAAACGGCCGACCACGCTGATCACCCGAATATTCTCACTTAACCCCTCCTGCCCAGGGATCAAGCAGCAGACCCCGCGAACGAGCAGATCAATTTTTACCCCCGCCTGAGAAGCTTCGTAAAGCAACTGGGTCATCGGGGTATCCACGATGGAATTTACCTTGATGATGATATAGGCCGGACGATGGTTGCGGGCATGTTCCATTTCACGCCGGATCAATTCTTCGAGGCGAGAACGCAGATTCACCGGGGCCACCAACAATTTGCGATACTGGGCCATAGTGGAATATCCGGTCAGGAAATTAAACAGATCTGTCACATCCGCAGCTAAGGTATCGTCACAGGTAAACAGCCCAATATCTTCATAGAAGTTAGCCGTAATTGGGTTGTAATTCCCGGTAGCCAGATGGAGATAACGTCTTACGCCTTCCCCCTCACGGCGAATAACCATCCCCGTCTTGCTGTGGGTTTTCAGCCCCACCAGACCATAGACCACATGCACCCCGGCCTGCTCCAACGTACGCGCCCAACTGATATTACTCTCCTCATCGAAGCGTGCCTTCAGTTCCACCAGAACGGCCACCTGTTTGCCGCGTTCCGAGGCTTCAAGCAGCGCGTCCACAATTGGGGAATTTTGCCCCACCCGGTACAGAGTTTGTTTAATGGCCAGCACCCGCGGGTCACGGGCAGCCGCATTCAGAAAGTCCACCACCGGGCTGAACGAATCATAGGGATGATGCAGCAGAATATTCTGCTCCCGGATCGCATCGAAGTACTCCCCTGCCTGTTCGACCTCGCGCAAGGGTGCTGGAATCGCCGCGCGATACGGCGGATATTTCAGGTCATAGCGATCGGAACTGGAATAGAGCTGCGAAAGGCTGGAAAATTCGAGGATCCCGCTCAAGGCATAAATATCCGAAGCACGGATTTCAAGATTGGTACTCAACAATGCTTTGACGTTCTTGGGCATGGATTCCTGCACTGCCACCAGCACCACGGAACCAAATTTGCGCCGGCGGATACTTTCTTGCATGGTCTCCAGCAAATCTTCGGCTTCAAGCTCCTGAATTTCAATATCCGCATCACGAATCACACGGAAAGGATAAGCCTCAACCACCTGCATTCCCGGGAAAAGCAATTCCAGGTTGGCAATGATCACTTCATAAAGCCAAACGTAGTAATGGTGATGAACCACCGTGCCATCTTTGCGAATCCCCTGCGAAGAAGGTTTAATGGGCAATAGGGCCGGCAAGGTTGCCGGAACCTTCAAACGGGCAAATTTTTCTTCGCCTTTTTCGTTGCGAATGACAATGGCCAGGTTCAGACTGAGATTCGAGATGTGCGGAAAGGGGTGCCCCGGGTCGAGAGCCAGCGGGGTGAGAATCGGGAAGACCACGTTGCAGAAATATTCATCGACCTTTTTGCGGTGGGTGGCATTCAGCTTGCGATACTCAGTAATGTGGATGCCCTCTTTATCCAATTGAGGCAGAAGTTCTTTCTGATAGCAATGCTGCGCCTCTTTGAACAAGGAGAGTGAACGCTTGCGAATGGCCACAAGCTGTTCACGTGGGGTCATGCCATCCGCTGAGCGTTCAGCCAGCTTTGCCTCATATTGTTTTCGAATCCCCGAGACGCGCACCATAAAAAACTCATCCATATTCGAACCAAATATGGAGAGGAATTTTACCTTTTCAAGCAGCGGATTTCGGTTATCCTGAGCTTCCTCAAGTACGCGGGCTTGAAATGCCAGCAGGCTCAATTCACGATTAAGCATCGGAGGAGTAAGATTGCCTATCTCGTCTTTTTTCATCTCAGCCATACCTCTAACCAGCATTAATTATTTCATTTTTAAAGTTTAAAATCAAATGCTTCCCCTTTTCAGCAGGCCTGCCAGGGAAAATTAGCAGAAGGAGATTTCCTCCACAGCGTAAACACAAATTCCGCCTCAGCCAACACGCCAGCAATATTCTGCTTCTGCAAGGATTGGAAATACTCTGCCACACCCTGCACAGGAACCTGCCGATGTTTTTTTCCAAAATCATTTAATGATTCAAGCAATACATCGATATCCTGAATATCGCCCATTAAAGTTTGATAGGCCCGCAACTGGGTCATCAGTTCTGGGGGATATTCGATCATTTCTGGAGAAATGATTTCGATCAGATAGCGAAATTTTTTCAAAGAAATGCGCAGGCGATGAATTGTCGCCACTTCCTCCACCCGCAACGCCGCAGCACGGGTCTGCGCCAGGGCATAAGCCTCATCGACGACCCCAAACAGATGTTCCTTTAATGGAGCTCCCGTAAGAGAAATCGTCGTCAGTCCCTCTTGAATCGGCACCACTTTTCGCTGCAAAGCCGCGAGTGAGATTTCATCCACGACTTTTTCGACCTCGCGCAAATAACGTTTTTCTCTCTTTTCCAGAACGATCACAAAAGGCTCGATCTCACAATGCTCTTCCAGAATTTCTTCCAGCATCACCAGCACAATCTGGGTATCGTGCAATTCATCAAAGCCATCCAGCAAAGTCTTGAGATATTTCCGCAGCGTCTTCAACTTAGGCATCGGAGCAACTGCCCGGATCAACTCGGTCAGAGAAAGCAATCTGCGGCTGACCACGCGCAGATCATGGACGCTCTCTTCTGAGGGTTCTTGGTGATAGGCCTGATACCTCAACTGAAAATCTTGCCAGCGGAGCAGCAACACCTGGGAGAGGAAATTGGCATCAGCGGAAGAAGGAGTTTCCATCAGTCAATCCAATCTCATTAAGCGAGAATCTCCAAAGGATTCCCAAACAAATCGGTGAAAAGTGAAGCGCGCTTGCTCACCGCCCATTTTTCCAGAGTTAGATCGCCCTTTCCAACCAGACGCAGAACTGTTTTTTCGGATGTGGTACTTACCAGCACATCCATTACCCGTTGAGTATGACTGGCATCCATTTCATCCGCCAGGCGCAGAATCGAGGTCAAGATCATAACAATGCGGCGGTCTTTTTGAACCAGTTTGGTCTCGATCAAGCCATCATAGAACGGAGTTCCACGACGATGATAACGAACGATGCTGGCAATGATCATCTGCTGACGTTCAGTCAACCCCACAATATGATTCGCTTGCAAAATATAGTAACCATGCTGGTCATGGTCAATGGTACTGATGAAATGGCCAACATCATGCAAAATGGCCGCTATTTCCAGCTCCATGCGTTCTTCCTGATCAAGGCGGTGATATTTCTGCAACTGATCGAAAAGCCGTAAAGAAAGCCGCATCACAATCGCTGCATGATCCACGTCGAAGGCATATTTCTTGCCCAACCGGATGGCGGAATCCACTACCTGTTCGTGATCAGGCAAGGGATTCTCTTGAGAAGCGTTCAAGGCCATATCGATCAGCAGTCCGTTTTTCAGCCCTACGTTGGGGATCTGAATCTCTTCTACATTCGAAATCTGGGCCACCAAACGCAATACCGTCAATGCCGGCAAAATGACGTCCGCACGATCGGGACGAAGATTGAACTTGCGCATTCGCTCCTGAAAAGTCATCCGGCTCAGACGGTCGATCATCTTTTCCATCTCATCCACACGAACCGCCCGGTCATTTTCTTTTTTGAACAAACGCTGACGCAGCTTGCCGATCTCTTCCACGTTCCCACCTGTGCCAATACACAGGTCGATCCGTTCCTCCCCAATTTCCTGGCGGATGCGTTTCGCAGCAGCGTCAACGTATTCCTGCACCAATTGTCCAAATTCAATGGGATTCCGCGAAGTCTGATTCCACTCCAGTTTTTGCAGCAGCCGAACGGTGCCCATGGGATAGCTGTTGACCGAGAGAATATTATTGCCGCGCGTTAGAGTGATCTCGATGCTGCCGCCCCCAATGTCAATCAGGAGGGCATTCTTATCCGCCAGATCCATCACCGCAGTCACGGCTTGATGAACCAGGCGAGCTTCTTCTTCACCGTTAATGATCTCCAGTTCAATCCCACTGGCACGAGCAATTCGATCGATCAAAATGGGGCCATTTTGCGCCTCACGCATAGCAGAAGTCGCGACCGCCTTGACCCGAGCCACGCCAAAATCATCGATCACCTTACGGAATTGGCGAAAAGCTTCGATGGCCTGCTGCATGGTCCCCTCTTGCAGGATTCCATCTTTGAATGCGTCTCGACCCAGCCTGACCGGGATACGCAGGTTATCAATCGGCTGAACCTGGCCATTTTCGTCCAGATCAGCTACTACCAGGCGAATGGCATTGGAACCTGTATCAATTGCAGCAATTCTTTGCATTGTCATCCTTTTTTTTGCAGCATTTTCAAATGAATTGACACACATTCCATTATAGGGTCATCTTAATATTACGAAGAACGAGTTAACACGCTGCCAAAGTCCTGTTAATAGCTTGTTAACTACCTCAAAATTTCACGGGGTATCTCTATGAAAAATATCAGAAAATCCGACAACGCCTACATAGGGAACAAATACCTTTATAATTACGTTCAAGATTCAAAAGGAATTAAAATGATGAAAATAAAAACTCTTGCAAGTATATTGATTTTTTCTGTTTTTTTGGCTGCCTGCGGGCAGGCAAAAGCGACAGAAACAGATATTGCTTCTGGGGTCTTTACAGCTGTGGCGCAAACACTTACTGCACAATACACTCCTGTGACTCCCAGTGCTACCCCCGCTCTGGCAACAGTTACCCCCACAGAAACCGTTTCCAATCAAACGTCTACTGTTTTTGTAACCCCCACCCCGATGCAAGTCACTTCTTCAGCAAACAGCTGCCTGGGCTCCCTTTTTGTCTCAGATGTGACCATCCCAGATAATACTCCAGTAGTGGTAGGCACGTCATTCACCAAAACCTGGTCGCTTAAAAATTCTGGTACCTGTCCCTGGACAAGCTCATTCAAGCTTAAATTCGTCAGCGGCACTCAGATGAATGGGAACACCACAGCGGTTGGATCAGCTGTCGCGGCAGGAAATAACGTTAACGTTTCTGTCACAATGACTGCTCCTTCCACCGCGGGTACCTATACCGGATGGTGGCGTCTAATCAATGATAAAAATGAGTTCTTCGGTACTTATATCTATGTAACAATCGTGGCTACCAGTTCTCCAACGGGCACAGTAACTCCCACTACAATGTATTCTGCTACCCCCACAATCACCCCAATCTATATTGTCGTTACAGCCACTCCCGCCCCAACTGGAACCCCGACCTCCACCAGTGAACCTGGTTCTACGGGAGGATAAAAATTTTTTGTCTGTTCGATAGTGATAATATAATAACTGCCCGGCTAATCCAGCCGGGCAGTTACGTTAATTAGGATTTACAGGCGGTTCTTTCTTGGGCTTGAAAATCAAGCGTGTCACGATGATCGTGGTCACCAGAATGATGAGGCATACCGCCACAACCGGCAAGACCACGGAGAGCAAAGAGACCACCGTAGAAGTCGCATCTTCGGCAATGCTCACCGGAACATTCGCCGCCCCGCCAGTGGTTGCGGTCACCAAAGGCCGCACCGCCAATGATTTGACGGCGTGTACCCCGCCTGAAACCAGCAGGCCTGCCACAAGTGCCAAAATTGGGTTAACTTTAGTCAAATTCGAAGCGCTGGCCGCGAAAACGATTGCCCCTGCCGTCGGCCGGATAAAAGTCTGAATGGCATCATTGACATGATTCACCGCGGGGATCTTATCCGCCAGGACCTCAACCACCGATAACGCCAGCAAGACCCCAATCACCCACCAGGAAGTCAGAGCATCCCAGGGGGACTTCAGTTCAATGAGATGCGTGTACCTTGCCAGCAACGAAATCACCAGCAGTGGAATATACGCATTCAAGCCAGCACTGGCCGAAAGGCCAAAAGCAGAAATGATGTTGAAAATATCCATCGTTCCTTTCCCTTATGCGACCCAACCACCCTGAAGCCAGTAATGCACCAGGTCAAGCAGGCCAATTTGCAGGAGGGCCAAAATTGCCCCTGCACCAATATATACGAGCCCTTCATGGAAATGATGCACCGCATTCTCGCGTTTAAAAAGGATCATCCCCAGCAAAGTATAGACCATTGTAATCAACAATGGAACCATTCCAACACTCAAGATCGCCACCGGGTAATACAGCCAATCAATCCCCGCATAAATCGCCACGCCCGCTGCCCCCTCTGTCAGCAGCAGGCCCAAGAGTTGCGTCCAAGAAGACAAGCTGCTTGCCTTACTGCCCTGGGCCCAGAAAGTCTGGTTCCATAGCGGCACAAGTAAATTGGCAATAACCACTCCCATGCCCAGACCACTGAAAAGCCGCAACCCATTCGTGGAAGGATAGAGCGCCCAGTGGGGCATCAGCGCGGCCAGCGTGGAGTTAATGCCATCCAGGGCGAAAAACAGGAATAAGAGCAACAGCACTACCAGTTTCCCGACGCTCGGGAAGTTCATAGCGCGCTTGCCCCGCAAGAGCCAGATCATGGCAATGAACGTTCCTAAGTACATCCCCGTACAGCGGCTGCACAATGGCAGAAATTGCCCCTGCAGCATCAAGGTATGAGCCGGGTCCTGCGTGCACACTGAAAAGCCAATTGCGTTCAGTCTGGCGGTAAAACCAGCCGGGGTTAGGGTCAGCCAGACAGCCAGCAAACCTGACAAAGCAAGAAGAATGATCGCACCATGGCGAGCTCGTCTGGTTTTCAAATCCAAGTTTGGCATAGAAATGAATTATAGTGGAGATGATTTCTGCCCGCAACCTTATACAAACCCGCTTGACAGAGCGAGTGAAAAATGTGATACTAAATTCAGGAATTGAGATGCCATTCTAACGACAAGGAGGTGGTGTCTACGATGTGTAAGAATTTTAATCACAGCGCTGCGGCATCCCTCCTTGCGATCAAGTAGGGAGCCGCAGCGCCAAAACACCGAGAGCCGTCATTGTGACGGCTTTCGGCTTTAGAAGACCAGAGCCAAGGGGCAAAAACAATGATCCGTAATCAATGGTACGTCGTCCTGCAGTCGAAAGAAGTACGAGCGCACAAGATCGTCGGGGTCACCCGCATGGGAGAACAGATGATCTTCTGGCGCGATTCGCTTGGGTATGTCGTCTGTCAGGCCGATCATTGCCCTCATCGCGGCGTGGCGTTGAGCATCGGCTGCCTGATGGGTGATCACGTGCAATGTCCGTTCCATGGATTCGAGTATGACCAGAGCGGCCGCTGCATTTACGTCCCCGCCAACGGGAAAGCAGCAGAAACGCCGAAAGCACTGCAGGTAAAGACCTACCCAGCGCAAGAAGCACATGGGTACATTTATATCTGGTGGGGAGAACCGCAAGAGACTTACCCAGAACTTCCCTGGTTCGACGATCTGGATGAAAGCTTCACCACCAGTGACTACAGGGACCACTGGCAGGCCCATTATTCCCGCGCCATCGAGAATCAGCTCGACGTCTTTCATCTCCCCTTCGTGCACGCCACCACCATTGGGCGCGGCAATCGTACCATTGCCGATGGGCCACTGACAGTCGTTGATGCCGAGTCGCTGGAAATCTGGGTCTACAATCGCAAAGATGATGGCCAAACAACCGCCCGTCGTGCCAGCGAATTGCCGGATCCGAACCGACCCTTCTTTCTGAAATTTAAGTTCCCCCATTTGTGGATGAACCGCATTTCAGATGATATGCGCATCACTGTCTTCTTCACCCCCATCGATGAAGAGAACACCATGATGTATCTGCGCTATTATCAGCGCTACGTTCGTATCCCGATATTACGCCAGATCACTGCCCAACTCATCAACTGGTTCAGCATCATCGTGCTCAATCAGGATAAACGTGTGGTCATCACCCAAGAGCCCAAACCCTCTGGATTGCACATTGGTGAAAAACTGATCCCGGCTGATCGACCCATCATTGAGTACCGTACCCTCCGTGAAAAGCTGCAGAAGAAAGACGCAGGAAAATGAATTAGTTAAGGCGGGGAAGAGCTTTGATCGGGAGCAATTCCTTCACTCGCAGCAAGGATTCACTCATTGTTTTGCCAAGATAAATTCCCTGAATCCGTTGGCACGTTTCAGGATTGCGATTAAAAGCTGCACCACCAAACCCCAGCATTGGGGCAGCTTTTATTTCGCTTAATTGCTGAGAAAACTCACTTACCTGCGGAATGGAATCGCCAATAGTCGCTGAGATCACCACCATTTTCGGTTTTTCTGCCACAATGTAGTCGAGCAAATCTTCCAGGGGAATGTCGGGGCCCATATATTCCACTCGATAGCCGCTATCGCGCAATAGAGTCGCAAACAAGAGCGGACTGAGGGCGTGCAATTCATCGGGACCGCAACCAACCAGTACCTTTGGCGCGCCAGAATGATAAGGAAGAGATTGATAGATCGCCTGAATCTTGCCCTGGATCAGGTTGCTGGCAAAATGTTCAATGGCCACACTGATCTCGCCGCGTTCCCAACGTGCCCCGATCTCTACCAGAGTGGGAATCAGCACCGTCTCGACCAGTTCGCTCAGATTCACCTGCCCCAAGACCTCAGCGAAGATCTCTGAGGCCATGTGTTCATCCACCCGCAGCAAAGCGGTCAAAAATTGTTCTAACAATTGAGAAACATTCTGCCCGCTGTGCCGCTGTATCGGAACTGGCCCTGCGGTGGTCAAAACGGCATCTGGCCAATCCCCCTTTGCGATGGCTTCCTTAAGAGAACCGGCAACTGTGCTGATGGAAAGCCCGGAATCTACCTGCTGTTTGACCCAACTCAGCAACGCAATGTCACGATCACTGTAAAGACGATAGCCATTGCTGGCCCGCTTGGGCTCCAGCAAGGAATAGCGCCGCTCCCAGGCCCGGATCGTCACTGCCTGAATATCGGTCTTTTGCATCACCGATTTGATGCTGTAGCGTGCTTCGTCAGAAAATTCGCAAATAGAGGCCATTTTTCTACTTCTGTGCGTGATTCTTTCATTTTACCTGCATTTTGGGGGCAGGCCGTCAATTTTCCATCTGTATTCCGGCTTTATAATAAAGAGAATTCAACTTTTGGAGGATACCATGGCATCAGCCAAAGAACGCTTTCTGAAATACGTTAAAGTAGATACCCAATCTGCTTACGATAAAGAAGAACTTCCCTCTACCCATAAGCAATTCGATCTGGCCGAAATACTGGTGAAAGAACTGGAAGAACTGGGGCTGCAAGACGTCAGTCTGGACGAGCACTGCTATGTAATGGCGACATTGCCCGCAAACATCGATAAAAAAATTCCCGTGATCGGCTTTATCGCCCACATGGATACCAGCCCTGACGCCAGCGGAGCCGGGGTTTCCCCACGGATCATCGAGAAATACGACGGCAAAGAAGTTTTGCTCAATCAGGAACTTAACCTGCGCATGAACCTCAAGGACTTTCCGGAACTCAGGAAATACATCGGGCAGGAATTGATCGTCACCGATGGGAACACGCTGCTGGGAGCCGATGATAAAGCAGGCATCGCCGCCATCATGGCTGCCGTTGAAACCCTGGTCAAGCATCCAGAAGTGAAGCATGGCACGCTCAAGATCGGCTTCACCCCAGATGAAGAAGTTGGCCGCGGCGCAGACGGATTTGACGTCAAGAAATTCGGCGCTGATTTTGCTTATACCGTCGACGGCGGGGAACTGGGCGAGATGGAATATGAAACGTTCAACGCCGCTTCTACGGTGGTCACCTGCCATGGACTCAGTGTCCACCCCGGCAGTGCCAAGAACAAGATGATCAATGCCATCCATGTCGCCGAAGAATTCGACGCCCTGCTGCCAGCACAAGAACGCCCGGAATACACCGCCGGTTACGAGGGTTTCTACCATCTGATGGGGATTTCAGGGGACATCGAAACGGCACGCATGACCTACATCCTGCGCGATCACAGCCGCCCGGTCTTCGAACAGCGAAAAGCCAACATGCAATCTGCCGCTGACTTTCTGAACCACCGCTACGGTGCCGGAACCGTGGATGTCGCCACCAAAGATCAGTATTACAACCTGCGTGAGAAGATCGAACCGGTCTTCCAGATCGTCGACCTGGCCCGTGAAGCTCTCGAAGCGCTGGGCATTAAGCCGATCATCACCCCCGTTCGCGGGGGGACAGATGGTTCGCGCCTGTCGTATATGGGGCTGCCCTGCCCCAACCTCTTCACCGGCGGGCTGTTCGCGCACGGACGTTTCGAGTGCATTCCCAGTGAATCGCTCGAAAAGGCCTCGCAAGCCGTGCTCAAAATCGTCGAGCTTTCGACCAGCAAAGATTTGAAGATGTAAAAAGTAACTCCCCGGCTGAAAAAATCACCCGGGGAGTTTTTCTAGAGAGAACGAATCTGTTTGCGATTCACCAGCTCATTGAAAAACAAAGAGAGAAGCACAATCCCTCCGCCAATCAAGAGATTTGGAATATTCGTCTTTTCGTGAAAGATCAGGAGTGAAATGGTCACTGCCAGGGGTATTTTGAGATCATTGAAAATCGCCAGTGCCCCCGCGTTCACCTTGCGCGCGCCAAGATTCCACAAGAAAAAACAAATCCCTGAAGCAAAAACGCCCAGATAGACCAGCGTCCACAATTGTTTGGTGGTCAGCATAAGAGACGACAGCGGAGTGAAAATCAAAGTTGCCAGGGCTGTGATCGCGGCTGCCCCCAGATACAGCACACCAAACGCCTCGGCATCTTTCAATTGTGGCTGCCCCTTCATCAAATGGCGATAATAGATCTGCCCAAAGGCAAAGGCCAGGTTCGATACTTGCACCAGCAAAAATCCGATCAGCACCTGCTGCGAAAGCAACTGGCTGCGTTCAATCACGTACGTGCCTACCACTGCCAGAACTGCCGTACCCAGAAAGGCCCAGTTGAACTGCCTGCTCACAATATCTTCAAAAAGGGTCACAAAGATCGGGGTAAAGATCGTGAATAACGCCACCTCATAAGCTTGCAGGTAGTGAAAAGCGGCAATGTAAGCAATGTACATTACCCCAAACTGCAGGGCACCGGTGAAAAATAGCTTCCAGAAAAACGGTCGGCCGACCTTGCGCAAGCGCAAAAACGGCAAGAAAACCAGTAATGAGAAGGCCATCCGCGCAAAGGAGATAAAGTTCGAATCGACCCCAGCCAGATTTCCTTTGATGAGTCCAAACGAGAACCCCCAGGCTAACGAAACGAGCAATAACCAGGCCATATCCACCTCTAAATACAAGGATCCGGTACACTCTTACTTTACCGGATCCCTGAACCTGTTCCCAGTGTAAAAAATCAGGATCGTTTCTGCGATATTTCCTGTCTATTGTTCGCTATCGGATAATGCCGGTTCCGAGGAATCCGCTTCTGGGGAGCTGCCGGGGTCTTTCAGGAAGGAAATGACCACCACGCAGAGTATCAGCAACACCGCTGCCAGCAGCAAAGAGGGAGTAAAAGAACCATCCTTGGTCTTCATGGCTTCCATAAGATAGACAAACACTACTGAAGCCTGACCAAAAAGCTGCAGCAGCCCGTTGGATGTGCCCTCTGGGGTCGGAAAAGTGATCTCCGTCGCAAACTGCATGGCAATCGGGCTGGCACTGACCAGGAAGAAACCCAAACCAAAGGAACTGATGAAGAGCACCGGCAAAGAATGAGCAAAGGTCAGCCCGATCAAGAAAGGCACTGCCAGCAATACGCCGATGAATAGATATTTCTTGCGTTTGTGTTCTTTATCTGAAAGAGCAGGCAGCACGATCGCGCCAACGATCCCGCCCACAAGCATCAAAGCACCCAGGTCACCCGCTTCAGAGGAACCAAAGTTACGGCCACGGATGATTGGCTCGATCCAGGTGGTCAGGCCATTGAAAATTGCCATCCCCAGGAACTGGATAAAGACCAGCAGCCAGAACATCTTGTTCTGCACCGCGTTCTTCAAGCCATCCAGCACCAGAGCGCGTACTTCGTCCCCATCGGGGCAAGGCGGGGTCGGCGGATTGTCGCGGGCCAGGATGATAAACAACACTGCCGAGACCGCAGCAATGATGCCATAGATCAATTGTACAGTCGCCAGGTTGCCAGTAGAATTCAGCAGCATGGGGGTAAAAACCATGCCCAGAGCAATGCCGATCAGGCCTGAGAGAGTCACCAATCCTACCGCCGTGGCCCGGAATTCCTTCTCGAACCAGCGTGCCGGCAGGGTAGTCCAGGAATTCATCAAAAAGGGCTGCCCGATACCGATCCCAATGGTGCTGATGAGCACCAGAGTATAGTTGTCGCCAGAGAGTCCGCGCATCAGTCCAAAAATGCCCATAAGCAATGAACCCAGCCCCACCGCTTTGCGGAAGCCAAAGGTATCGATCGCCCAGGAGACCGGGATCGACAGCGGAATGAAGACGATCATGAAAGACATCGCCAGGAAGCCAATCTTGAGGTCGGTGACATGGTAGAAAGCAGCGGCAGCGCCGGTCACCGGGGAATAAGAAACCCACAAAAGCTGAACCATCAGATTGACAAACATAAAGGCCGCCAAAGCCACCCAGCGGTATGGGTAAAGCCGATATTCTTGTGTTTTCATGAAATAACTTCGCTTTCTGCTATGAAAAAGAATAAAGAAAATTTTACACCCAAGCTGTACAAGTTTCTTAAAAAGGAAACACCGGGTTTCTGGAATGGTTCTGCATTCAGAATGAGCAAAAAAGCAGAGTTCCTGAGTGAAAAAGGAACTCTGCATAAGGCAAGGCGAAAACCAGCACTGTATCGCTCAGGCTGGATCGACGATCTTTACATCCAGGGTACCTGCGGTCAATACTGCCCGCGTGGCATCGAACCAGGTACAGGTCATCTCAACCGCACCCTGCGAACAGTAGGTAATGGTTACAACCGAGATCAATGAACTGGGAGAACCCGGCCAACTGCTGGCCAAATTTTGCGGCAGGGGCAGCAGTGAGATCTCGTAATGCGCTTTGAAGAAATCGTCATTCGGGAAAAGACGGCGCAACTGCCGATGAATGGAAAGGTCGCCTTCCTGCTTGATCTGCGCCACCGAATTTTCGAGCAGCCCAGACGTCAACTGGGTAGGGAAGAAGGATTTCTCGATCGAGAGAGTACTCCAATCAGCATGATCCTCACGGCGCACCTGACGAATACGAGTAAGCATGGTGACAGGATCAGCCGGCCCCAACGAGAGATCCTCGGCTACACGGGCAAAAACGCCTGTCAGGTCACTGCCACGACGCAGCCCGGTTTCTTTTTCGATGATCAGGGAACGCGAATCAATCGCGTCGCGGCGGGCAACGTCTGAAAGTGACAGGATGTGCTGAGTCAACAATTGCGGCCGGCCAGGGTCTTGCTGCACCACCTCAAATCCTTTGTTCGGCAGCCGGCGCAGGTAACCCTGACGCACCAGATCATCCGTGACCGCCGCCAAAGTATTCCGGTGAATTCCGTTCTGACGGGAAAGTTCCTGATTGGTCAGGTGATCGCCAACGCGAAAGCCAGGGCGGTTTGCCTGGATGGCCGCAATGATAGCAGCGCGGGCCTGCTCATGCATAGTCTGCGACAAACTGCGATCAAGATTCAGTTCGAAATTTTGGGTCATCTTCACAAACAACTCCTCATAGGCTTTTCCACCTCGTCCCCTTCAGATAACCAAATCTTTGGTTTTGGGGCAAGAGATAATTTAACCCTGTTTTCAGCAAATTGCGAAGAGAATTCAAGCAAACTGCGCGTTCCTTCCACTTCACCCATCAGGGGATATGACCTCAATAGGACATATTTCACAGTTGCACTGTTCAACAAAATCATTATAATTATACTTAATTCCCAAGACATGCACAACCATGATTTTACTCTACGGGGAGAGAAGCGAAAGGACAAACTGCGACATGAATGAAATCCTGCAAGCCAAGCAAACTGTTCTGGAAATCTGCCAGAAACTGAGCGCTAAAGGCATTTTAATGGGGACCGGCGGAAATATCTCCGTGCGGGTACAGGGGCAAAAGGCCTTTGCCATCACCCCCAGCAACTACGATTACGCCAAGATGGTGGTAGAGGATATCTGTGTATTGGATTACAACCTGAAAGCCATCGAAGGTGAACGCAAACCTTCTGTCGAGAGCAGCCTGCATGCCGCAATCTACGAAAATCGTCTCGACACCAACTGTGTCATCCACACGCATCAGGTATACGCCAGCGCACTGGCCTTGACCCATACCGCCATCCCGGCCTTGTTCGACGAGCAGATCAAGTTTCTCGGCAAATCAGTTGAAATAGTCGACTATGCTCCCTCGGGAACACCGTTTCTCAAAAATAACGTCGTCAAACGTCTGCGCAATCATGCCAATGCCTACATCATTCAAAATCACGGTGCCCTGCTTCTCGGCCCCGATCCTGACCGGACCATTTTCAACGTGCAATTACTGGAAAAATGTGCCGTTACTTACCTGATCGCTTTATGCAGCGGCAAAAACGTCACCAAGGTTCCTGCCCCTATCCGCGAAGTTGCCTTCCAACTGCTGCGGAAAGATGAAAAGAAAGTCGAAAAATCCAACCAACCCCAGGAGGAAAAATGAGCGAGCAGCAATACGCAATTTCTGAATGGCATAACACTGCCGAAGTCTATCGTAAGCTGGACGAGCTGGTCAGCCAACCTCCGCATCCCATTGCACCCGAAAAAATGGCCGAGTATCTGAAATATTTCAATACCCGATGCCAGACCTCAAAAAAATTAACCGATGAGGCCAAACAATACATTCCAGGCGGCGTCCAGCACAACCTGGCTTTCAACTACCCCTTCCCGATGGCCATTTCCAAAGCCGAAGGGGCTTACATGTGGGATGTCGATGGCAACAAGTACATCGACTTTCTGCAGGCAGGCGGCCCGACCGTGCTGGGCAGCAATTACGCCCCAGTACGCGAAAAGGTAATGGAAGTCATCAATGAATCGGGCCCAGTCACCGGCTTGTTCCACGAATATGAACTGAAACTGGCCCAACTCATTAACCGCCTGATGCCCAACATCGAAATGCTGCGCATGTTGGGCTCCGGCACCGAAAGCGTCATGGCCGCGGTGCGGGCAGCGCGTGCGCACACTGGCAAGCGTAAGATCATCAAAGTTGGCGGCGCATATCACGGTTGGAGTGATTCCATGGTCTTCGGTTTGCACGTGCCGGGCACTGGACGCCTCGAATCCGCGGGGATTCCCTTTGGCGCTACCTCCAACACGGAAGAATTCTACCCGAATGACCTGGGAGCACTGCGCCGCAAACTGATCTTCAACCGCCTGCGCGGCGGTACCGCGGCCGTCATCCTCGAACCGGTTGGCCCGGAAAGCGGAACACGTCCGATCGAGAAAGATTTCGATCAGAAAGTACGTGAGCTGTGCGACGAGTTCGGCGCTCTGCTGATCTTCGACGAGGTAGTCACCGGCTTCCGGCTGGGAATGGGCAGTGCTCAAGGCTACTTCGGCGTCAAACCTGACCTGACCGTGTTCGGCAAGTGCATCACGGGTGGGTACCCCATGGCCGGCGGTCTGGGCGGACGGCGCGAGGTCATGCAGCACCTTTCCGCAGGGATCGGCGGCACGGGAGAACGCGCTTACGTGGGCGGAACACTCTCGGCCAACCCGCTTTCATGCGTGGCCGGTTATTATGCCCTGTTGGAAATGGAACGCACCAATGCTCCGGTCATCGCCGGGCGCGCCGGTGATCGGCTCACCAAAGGCCTGCAAGCCATCATCGAAAAGCACCATCTGCCCTTCGTGGCCTACAACCAGGGCTCTATCTGCCATCTCGAAACCGCGGCCGTCATGCTGCTGGACCTCAAACACCCGATCCGGCTGGCAAAAGAACTGAAACCGCGCAAGCACATGATGGAAGAAATGGGTGCGGCCTACATGGCTTCGGGAATCATCACCCTGGCCGGCAGCCGCATGTACACCAGCATGGCCGATACCGATGAGATCATCGACGACGCACTCGACCGCTTCGAGAGCGTGCTGACCAGCACAATTTAGTCTGACAATTTCTCTCTCCGAGATCAGGATGCGGTCAACCGCATCCTGATCTTTTTAAATGCTATTGAAATTCATTCTTTGTCGGGCCTAAAGGCCCTACGACAGAATCACTGCCTACTTGTCCCGTTAGCAAATATTTTCATGAGAAATCAAATTTTGCGGATCTTCAGGACCAAAGTGAATTCTATATTTTTGCTATATTTTTGCATGATATTCTTTTAATCCGAGTAAGAGTACGTAAAATCCTATCTCTGCAGTGGTAGTATTGTTCTATGATCGCTTCGAAATAATACCAGTTTTGATCAGATCCTTCTGCCTTTCCTCTGGCGATCTGAAGAGATCTCGAGAATCCCTAAAATTGAAAGAGAAATTTTTGCTCATGGTATTTAATAAGCCAAACTTATAGTGCCACCGAATTAACCGATATTAAATTAGACACTTCCAGGCAGACACAGTTTATTTAGAGAGTAACTTGCTAATGCTATTATCAATTTTTTGGACGATAGCTTCTGTGTCATCGATGGTAATATATCCAGGTTCCAACCAAACCCTATAACTAACTACCAGAATGTTATAACGAGCGACCCAATAACAAACCGGAAAAGGAATATCAGGCCAACTCTGGCATGAAAAGTGACTTTCATCTGCTTTCTTGCTGGTAAATGACAATTCAAGATCTTCATTGTTATAACCAAATGTCTGTACAGCATATTCATAATCATGTTTTGCTTCATTCACTGTTTGGAATCGATAGATTTCTTCCACACAACCAAAAGCATTGGGGTGTTCTTCAGTATAAACAGTAATTCCAGCAGAATCTTTTCCTCTTTCAACATCAACTGCATGGCCAACATAATTTTCTAGCCATCCTTGGGGAAGATCATTGGTATTAATCAGCAATCCATATAGATCGGTACTCATTAACGTCTTGTTAACTTTTTCGCACGCTGTGAATGAGAGCGCAATCAAAGACAAAACCAGAATAGTGAGTAACATTCGTTTTGTTTTCATATTTCCTCGTTTTTCCTACTTTCCGATATACCCGGGGCTTAAAGGATCAGGTGGTTCTCCGTTTTGAATAATATACTCGTCCAAAGCAGATGTGAACATTTCTGCATCAATCGAACCAAACTGGACTTTATGCTGTTCTTCAAACCAATAGCCAAATTTAATCCAATAATTATCAGCGGGGTCGTCGAAATAAGTCGTAATTGTGCCAACGTTCCCCTTAAATCGAGGATAATGAGAAATTATTTGATATGCCCCTGCTCCCAATTCTGCAGTCCACGATGGCATTCCAATCCAAGAAGCCATTGAGCCATAATTGATGTTTGCAACTGTTTGATAATTTACATCTATGTTACCAAGTTGCACAGTCGATTTACCAGAAGGTAATTATATCGGATTGAATAATATCGTTCTTATAATCCCAAACAGCTCCTGTCCTAACCATCCCCACCCAAGTTTTTAAAAACGCAATTTTATCCAGCGGATTCAGGCTTTGCCATTTTTCTTGCATTTCAATAGTCTCAGGGTCCTCGATATTATTGTTGAGTTGATCAACAAACCATTGGGTAATATCATTACTTTTAGGTGGAGAAGCCCTTTGTTCATTTATTGCTGGCGTATTTAGTATATTGTGACCAATTATAGTAGCCGTAGCAATTAACACAATGCCTACAACTATTACAACTGTAATGGGATTAATTAGAGCACTTGATGCCGAAGAATTTGCTAAAGATGATTTTTTTATGGAAGCTGGTTTACTGCTTTGATCAACATCTTTTTGTCTATGCTTCTCCTGCTCGCCCTTGTAGGCTTCGTATTCCTGCATGCTCTGCTGATCTGCCTGGCGGAACTTCTGGTAGGCATCGTTGAGCGCTTCCTGCTCTTTCTCTTTTGCCTCGGCTTCAGCTTTAGCTTTAGCTTCAGCCTCGGCCTCAGCCTTTTGCTTTTCAGCCTCACGGGCCGCGTCATAAGCCGCCACCATGGCTGCCTGGGTTGGATAGGACGTTGGCAATCCCTGTGACCCCAGCCACTGCTGCATCAGCCACTGGCTGTCTTGATTGGCCGCGATCTGTGCATCGATGATCTTCTCCGCGGCATTGAATTGGGCCGCAGCCGCCTCTGCCTGCCTATCTGGATTGCCGCGGACTTGCTCAGACCGGTGAAACCCGACATATCAGGCGATAAACAAACAACTGGTTTTCCTCTATTTATAATAGTTCCATGCCGGATACATTCCCCCCTCAACTAACAGAGTCTCTGTTTTGGTATCCAAATCGTAAACAAAAATGTCATAATCACTGATTTCCGAACAACCTACTTGGCCGATACATTTATGATAGAGCAGCTTTTTACCATCTGATGACCACATTGGCAGAGGAAGAAATGCTCCAATACCATTTATGAAATCGACGGGTGTATTTTGAGAAACAACCAGCTCATCATTTTCCCCGTCTGTATCCATGATGTGAATCCCATCATAAGAGCAATAGGCAATTTCCTTTTCATCTGGTGAGAGAACGGGCGCAAAACCTAACATTCCCAGATCGATTGTTTTCTTTTGTGTGATCAGATACTTGTTTAGGTAGACACCTCTGTAGACATTACTATTGGTATTACTATAGATAATGAAATCTCCTTTATCTGAATATGCAGAAGGGAATAAATAATAATATTTACCGAATGTTGCAAGATCTTGTGCGCTCAGTATTGTTTTCTCTATCGAACAATCGTCAGGATTGATCAAAAAAAGTCCATCAGAGTTCGATAAAATGATCTGTTTATTACTGGCATAGACAGATCCTGAAATCTTCTTACTATCACACTCATAGAAGCGATCACCTTTCGAAAGGATCAGCCCCCAAAAATTATTATTGAGATTTCCAAAATTGTCATGTTTGTTCCTGTATATGATTGTGCCTGGATTAAGAAAATAGGGCTGAGTAGGATGAATAAACTTGCCAAAATCTACCAATTCAGTTTTTCCTGTTGCGAAGGAATAGAATCCCAGCATCTCTTTTCCCGAGACAATCGTATCATAAACGAAATCAGCGTTCGGTATCTCGACCGGGTTTGTGTATTTCTGGAAGTAGGGCTGGCCATTATTACACCCAGCGCTCAAGAAGAGAAATGCCAGCATCAAAAGAATGTTCATGAATTTATTTTTCATTATTCTATTTTGCCTTGCTAAAATCATTCCAAATTGTGTTAACGATATCTTGGTTCGTTTGCCAGGAAACTCCTGCCAGCATCATCTTTCTTGAATCGACATTTGCCTTTAACTAATTGAGAGTCCCTCTCTCGGTAAACCACATTGAGCGATTCCGTGGATCCGCTCAGGCCTGCGACATGCGGCGTGCCGCCCGGCTGAAGAGGAGCTGCACCAGGGCCGCGGCGGCAAAGCCTGCCACGAAGCTGAGCACCAGGGCCAGCAGAACGCTCCCGCCCGCGGATGCAGCGCTCCCCGGCACGAGGCGGAGCGCCTCCGTCCCGGCCAGCACAGCGGCGGCAGTGGAAAGGAGCGGTCCGGCCACTAGGACTGCTCAATTACGACAGCCCAAGCTGTTATATGGAAATCAGTCTCATCCTTTTGGAACAGACGTTTCGTCCACCAATGGAATTGGTGTGAAAGAAAGCTCTGGAAAGTGCGAACTTTCCAGAAGCTGCTTCATTTCTTCTGAAACGTATGCGGGGGAATGCCCATTCTCTTTTATCCAGAACAAGTGATGTTTCTCTACTCGTTCCCAATGGATTGAATATCTGATAATTCTCATCACTTTCCCAGAAGGGAAACGTTTTACCTCTGACTTCGATTCATCCAGACAGTCAACGATTGGAAGGTTCATTTCATAATACATTCCTACTGGGGTGTGAATGGGCAGAAATTCGACCTGATCGCCCGTGAGCTTTTCGATGACCCCTTTTGCCCGTTCGCTGCAGCAATCTACCACATACCCCCCTGAAAAATCGGGAATCGGTTTTCTGGCTTCCTTTCTTCTTTCTCCCTTTTCGCCAGAAAAAAAGAAGAATTCTGGGGGGGCCCAGATATTACTAAATTTACGCGGAGAAAGAAACAATTCGCGCCATTTTTCCCATTTTTCCAAATTGTTCTCATCCGCTAACATTGTAAAGCTACGATAATCATTGACGTAAACTCTCAATATGTAGATCATCTTCTCCCTCTCATGGATAGTCGCCTTTGATTAATATTGTATTTCGAATATCATCAAGAATTGTTAACGCTTCTTCTCTATTTTCTGCTTTACTCAATGCATCAGCGACAGCCTTCATGTAATCTTTATTGTTAAAATGACCATTTAGCTTTCCTGGGATATATATTCCATTTTTAGCAGAGTTGATATCTATTCCAAATTTATTTAGTATTTCTCTTGCTCTAATAGCATCAAGATTTGGATTTCTACTGGGTACAATATGGTGAGCCTGATATTCATCACTTGGGCAATCTATCCCTACATCATGAAGATTTTGTCTTAATTTGTCTGAATTACGCCTCGTAATTCCGGTATTGGTTCCGTAACTAAGAGTCTTGTCAACTACCTCTCCAGGAGGGTTCGTCGCGGCAAAATTCAGTACCAAACCGCTGTAAGTTATTTCCAATACCCCTACCATTCCCAATTCTATCTCCGCGGCAACAGCGGCAGCGCCCAAAGGTATGCATCCTCCACCAGATAAAACAGCACAAAGTGTTCCTCCCGAAATCGTCGGCAATAAAGTGTCTACTGCAACCAACACTGTCAACGCGCCTTGTACAATCCCTAATGTTCCCGCTACTTTTGTGATCGTTTGTCCAAAATTCCTGCCGTAAAGGAATGCATCACTGCCATTTTCCCATTGAATCCCGGTCAACTTTCCAAATAAACCCAAGCTTGAGTTATCCAATAGTTGTGCACCGGCTCCTGCCAGAAGATCCAGAGAATTGCTCAGAACGTTTAAAGGCGTTCTAAATGTTTGTTTGAATTCGCTTAACTTTCCGTTCAATACCTTTTCATCGACAAATGAGCCCATGATTGACAAGACGTTATTAGCAACCGTGATCCCACCCTGTCCGAATAAATTTCCTTTTGGGTTAGGGTCTGACTCCATCACGTAACCAAAGTATTGGACAGGTTGGACGATTTTTTCATCAACGAATGAGGAGACTTTCTCTTTCAATTTGTTCCACCAGCTAGAAGAATCTACTGGTTTACTGCTTTGATCAACATCTTTTTGTCTATGCTTCTCCTGCTCCTGCTCACCCTGGTAGGCTTCATACTCCTGCATGCTCTGCTGATCTGCCTGCTTGAAGCTCTGGTAGGCATCATTAAGCGCTTCCTGCTCTTTTGCCTTCTTTTCAGCCTCACGGGCCACGTCATAAGCCGCCACCAGGGCTGCCTGGGTTGGATAGTACATTGGCAGTCCCTGTGACCCCAGCCACTGGCTGTCTTGATTGGCCGCGATCTGCGCATCGATGACCTTCTCCGCGGCATTGAATTGGGCCGCAACCACCTCTGCCTGTCTATCTGGATTGCCGCGGACTCGCTCAGGCCTGCGACATGCGGCGTGCCGCCCGGCTGAAGAGGAGCTGCACCAGGGCCGCGGCGGCAAAGCCCGCCACGAAGCTGAGCACCAGGGTCAGCAGAACGCTCCCGCCCGCGGATGCAGCGTTCCCCGGCACGAGGCGGAGCACCTCCCTCCCAGCCAGCACAGCGGCGGCAGTGGAGAGAAGCAGCCCGGCCACGTCGAGACGGATGCGGCGGTGCAGACGCCCGGGATCAGCCTGAAATTGCCTCCGATCGCTCTGGACCAACGCGGCCAGGGCCAGCGTCAGGCTGAGGGCCATCACTCCCCACGAGAACACGGTCAGCCAGCGGCTGCGGGTGAACAGAGAAGCTACGCCCAGCAGAATCGCCAGTAAGACGATCAAAAGGGCAAGTAAACGTTTAAGAGATCCCTTCATGGGTACCTCCTTCATCAGAGAATTCCAATCATCATTTCGTCGGGCTTAACAGCCTAACCTACAGAAAATATCGTCAGCAATTTATTGGTCAAAATTGCAGCGGTAGATTCCGGGATTAACTTCTTTTCCATCGTCTCCAAAGCTTAACAAATAGACCGACCCTCCATCCGCGACTTTCATATCCCTGATATCGGGAATGGCATCTCTGTTTATAAAACCTGCCAGTTCATCATCTGAATCGATGAACTTCCTTGAAAGTACATTCCATTCTTCATCAAAATAATGAAGGGTAAATATATGTCCTTTTTCATCCAAGGCAATCTCTGGATACCCCTTTGCTCCCTCAGGACCTAACAGGGGAATGACCAGAGCCGACTGCAGAAAATCGCCTTCATCAATCAGAAAAACATTTAACAAAGGATATGGATACCCATATCCTGCACCGAGAAGATAATCTTTATACTCGATGACAGCCCCGGAAATATCATACCTGCCGGAGTCCGAAATCAATTGCCATTTCCCTTGCTGCCAGCCTGGAGCGAAATAAAAATTACTTCTCTCATCTTTTAGGAAGAGTCCCCCTCTTTTATCGATCATCACGGATTCTATATAATACACATTGAATTCTGCTGGAACTGTCATTCTGGAAACGATCTTTCCCCAACGATCCACTACCCCAATGCTATACCGGCCATAAGGGATGTAGAGATTTCCTTGATGAGCGCTCACGGATATGCTTGTGTAGGCAAGACTGGAGGCAAACTCCTCTGGAATATTGACCTCAGCGATTGGTTCGACAGACTTCCCATCGTAAACCACAACCCGCTTATTCACCTTATCAAAAAGGTACAAACTGTTCTCTTCATCCAAGAAAATATTCGGATATAAATACGCCTGTGGTTTTCCCCATTGACCTTTTCCATCTCCCCAGGTAGCTGAAACATATTCTTTGCAATCAATTGTCAACAAACTGGTTTTATTGAACCACGCCTTTTCGACATCGGGAGTTGCCTCGATCTGAGAAGCTGCAGTGGGAACGAGTTCAGTTTGTGCAGGAGTCGGCGAGGTTTCTGTGGTGGAAGTGGCGGCCAGCAAGGGTTCTCCAGTGGCTGTTTGCGTCGAAGTACAGGCACTGCAAACAAGCAGGAAAACACTAAGAATGAAAATGGAAATGATTTTTGAATTTTTCATTGTCCTCCTCCTGATGCCAGCATTCTCAGGAAAAACATCAATTACGAATTTATGCTCTGGATGCCATTCTTGCGGGGCTTGCCTTTAGTTTTCTTGAGGAATATCTACTATCCATACCTCTGATCCATAGATCATGGCTTTTTTTCCATCAGGGGACAATTCCCAATGATCATAGGATCCATAATTTGAATGAACCTCATGGTCGTAAAAAATACCCTCTACGAATGCCAGATCTACCAGTTTCTCTCTCTCCCCCGTATGCACATCAATGCTGCTTAAAGAGTAAGAATCGAAAAAGGAATCAGAAAAAGAATAAAAATAGTAACAATCGATATAGTAAATCTTGTTCCCTGAGTTTTCCCAATGTATTTCAGAAAAAACGTCAGGTACAGCAAAAGTATTTACTTCTCCTTTCGCTGGATCGCCCGAAAATAGATCAGTAATACGATAAATTTTCAACTTGTCATTCTCGGAGTCAACAATCGCTATCATTGATCCATCTGGAGAAAAATCCGCTTTGAGAAAATCACTGGATTCATCTGATAAAAGTTGTGAGAGGTTCACCACTTTGTCTTGCAAGTAGTTTATAAGATAAGTTGTATAACTTACACCCTCTTGTCCAGCAAAAGATGGTTTTTCGTCACATTCTAAAAGAATTTCATTGTTTCTCCAGGAGATCACCTTGCTAAAGATAAGGGAATCACAGGAATTCAATGAAGAACTATCGATCTCGTGGATCGTGTTCAGTGATCTGTTATAGACAGCCAAATCAGCAGCACCACCCTCTGTATTCTGGACGACGTAAAACAATTCATCTCCAGAGGCAGATTGTTGATAATAATACACTTCTTTTTGGGGATCATCGCGGTTTACCTGATCAAGAAATGGGGTTACCCATAACAAGTTCTGGTCGGCAGACGTTTTTCCAGTATTGATGTTCAAAACGCCAGAAAATTGTTGATAATCTGCTCGATTGCAATCCTCACAATATCGATAAATCACTTCTTCATTGCTTTTCCAATCGAAAGGCAAAAAATTTACATCCCCGTAAATCCGATATGCCCCACCTCTTTGCTCAATATTTATGGAAATCTTGGAAGAGTTTCCTTCGGCGAAATTCGTCCCTGCCGGTGTAGCCGGAAAAGAAGCTGTGCCCGGAACCGTTGAGAGATTTTTTTCGGCTTGAAGTCTGGAGCAGCTCGTTAACAGTCCCACCAGGATCAGGGAAAATAGTATGAGCGCACTTTTCTTTCTTCTGAATATCTCCATCCCTGCAAACTTGTCTTGGGTATTGATTGTTTTCATTTAAACCTCTTGTTATTAACTGATCCAAAATATTCTTCCCTGTTCCTTTGCTTATTTTGGACAATATTTTACCCAATTATCGTATTCGGGTTTTACCGAATACCACCCACAATCCAGTGGACCACTTCCTATTGGGTAATCACCACCTTCTGCTAAATTCTGAAACACTTCATATTGTTCTTCCAATAAGCCCTTTTCCATCACAGTTAATGGATTGATATAAGTCCCTGTATTTAGCCCATCTTGATTTGGAGGATAATTTGGGTCATCTGGACGAATTTCAAAATGAAGATGATTATTTCCGTCTTCTGCACTCCCAGTTGGGTTTCCTGAATACCCGATGATTTCACCGCTGTCAACTATGTCGCCAATGTGTAAATCAGCCGGTACATTTGATAAATGCCCATATAGAACAAGAATTGAAATCTCTCCTTTCTGGGGGTTACCTGTTTGAATTAATATGTTACTTGGTCCTGCTCCAGCATTAATTGTCTGATCGCTCTCTGGATGATTATGATTTCCATCTGTTATACTGGTGACTACCCCTTCTTCTGAAAATGTCCATTTTAGTGGAGTATTGAAAGGCAAACCCCAATCTATCCCACTATGCATACATTTTGTTCTTGAATACTGATTCTGTCCACAATGATCTTTTGCAAAATTTGTATCATAAAATCCCCAATATGGGGCCGTGAATTGGCCGTCAAACGGTAGAGCAAGCATTTTAGGCGCATTCAGTATTCCTTGATATAAATTTACATTGTCCAGTAAAGATGATCTTTCATAAATATTTGGTGTTGGAGTAACTTCTGGCGTATGCGTTGCTGACATGGTTGTGGTCGGCACTAACGTTTTTGTCGGTGTTGGAATGGCGGTAGGGGTAGATGTAGGAGTGGTTTTTCCCCAAACGACTTGATTCGATGTGCTGGAAAAAGCATTCATTATCGAATTTCCTACATTTTTCCACCAACAGGAATTCCATATCTCATACCATGAACATCCCTCCGCGGGCGGTTCGTTTTCATTTCCAATTTCGACTGGCTTAATATCATTCAGTACTTTGAGAGATGGTGAAATGCTATTTGCTTTTTTGTTCCCATTTGAACTTGCATGCTTCTCCTGCTCGCCCTGGTACGCTTCGTACTCCTGCATACTCTGCTGATCTGCCTGCTTGAAGCTCTGGTAGGCATCATTGAGCGCTTCCTGCTCTTTTGCCTTTTGTTTTTCAGCCTCACGGGCCGCGTCATAAGCCGCCACCAGGGCTGCCTGGGTTGGATAGGACGTCGGCAGTCCCTGTGACCCCAGCCACTGCTGCATCAGCCACTGGCTGTCTTGATTGGCCGCGATCTGCGCATCGATGACCTTCTCCGCGGCATTGAATTGGGCCGCAGCCGCCTCTGCTGCTTTCCGCTGCGCCTCCTCTTCTTCTTTACGTTTGCGTGCTGCCTCCAGCGCTGCCGCCGTGGCTGCTCCGATCACCGCTGCCGCCGCCCCTCCCCACAACACGTTGCTGGGGAGCGTTGCCACCGGCTGCGTCACCGGACTCGCCGGAGAACTGAAGGAGGTCACCGGTACCCCCGCCGCCACTGCCGTCGGGGTACTGCTCGGCTGCGCAGTGACCGTGGCGGCCGCGGCCGTCGTTCCGGTCGCGGTCAGGGTGGGTACCGCCGTGGGGATCACCACCGGTACCGTGACCTGGGAGTGCGACACACTCAGATTGCTCATCACGTCCGAAGCATACACGCTCACCGTGTACTGCCCCGCCGGTGCCGTCTGCCCATTGAATTGTCCGTCCCAGTGGAAGTCCGTCGTGAAGGAGTCCCCCGCTGCCGGGTAGACCTGCTCCACGTCCGGCCAGCGCTGCTGCGGGTCCGAGACGACGATGCTGACGCTGCCCAGCGAGAAGCTGTTGGCCTGTACCGAGAGGGAGATGGTCTGCCCCACCTGCCAGTGATCCGGGACGGTGATGTACGGCCCGCGGCTCTCGACGAAGAAGCTGAACGTCTGCACGTCCGAGGTCAGCCCGGCCTGGTCCACCGCACGTACTTCGATCTCGTGCTGGCCATTGTAGAAGACCAGGGGGTCGGTATAGGTCGTCCAGCCCCCGGAATTATCCTGATATTCGATGCGGCCCAGCCCGGAACCCGTGTCACTGCCGCTGGCGCTGAGGGTGGCCGTGGTGTTGTAACGTCCGGGACTGACGAGGTGTCCGGCCAGATCGGCGCTCAATTGCGGGGCCTGGGTATCCACCGAGAAGGTCTGCTCGGCGCTGGCCGTCCAGCCGGCTGCGTCCGCGGTACGCAGGGAGACGGTATGCACGCCGTCGCCCAGGGTGAGGCTGCCGCTGCAGGGCTGCCAGGCAGCTCCATCTGCGGAGACCTCGAAGCTGGCGATGCCTGATCCGGGGGTGGGGTCTGTGGCGGCGGCGCTGAGGGTGACGGCGGAGGTGTACCAGCCGTTCTCGCCCTGCGTGCCGCTCAGGCTGCCGCTGATAGTGGGGGCCTGGGTATCCACGCTGGCGCTGGCGCTGCCCATGGCAGAGCTGTCGCCGTAGCTGGAGATGGCCCAGAACTGGAAGTCATTGCTGCCTTCGCTGAGGGGGACGTTGCTGCAGTGGTCACCGGGGCAGGCAAAGCTTTCGCTGTTGCGGGTACCTTCGATGGTGAGGATGCTGTAGCCGCTGAGGGGTTCACTGCCGCTGACGTTGAGAACGGCCGGGCCGATGCACCAGCCGTTCTGGCCGGGAGTGGAGCAGGTGATGGCGCCGCTGACGGTGGCGGCGGCCAGGGTGGTGCGGTGTTCGATCACGACGGCGGTACAGGCCTGATCCCCCAGAGAGCAGCTCTGGATGGAGCTCGAGGGCCCGCTGATGGAATCCAAACCAGCGTCGGTGCAATCGGGGTTCTCTGAACTCCACCCACAAACATCGGTATGAAAATAATGGCTATCCACGCTGCCGGGGCAGCTCCCGGTGGGTGAAGTATAGACGGTCATGGTACAGGCGCAGACTCCCGGGCCAGCCGGGTCACGCACATCCACAAAGCGGCAGGCCTGGCGCTGGTAGATGGTCTCGTACGTGACGATGACCCGGTTCGGGCCCAGATAGTCCGCCTGGGCTGTGGTGAACAGGACGGCAATGAGCAGCAACGCTGTTCCAATGAATATAACTTTCTTGAATGGCTGCATTTCTTCCCCCGCAATGTTGAGTGTCTTCCCCACAAACTTTCTTTCGCTATCTTACCCCCAAAAACGCCATTCCTCAATTACAAATTTGTAATGTGCAAATTGTTTTAAGCTTTCTCATTTGGAGAATGACTCCATTAAAAAACAGGGCACGGAATTTCTCCGTGCCCTGTGTGGATCGATGCAGAAGTTAACTATTGAGACGTTTGTAAATCTCTTTGGTCTGCTGGTAATAAGTGACGAATTCGCCGTAAATTTTGTCGTAGATGGCACGATTGGTCGGGTTCGGAGTATAGGTATTCTCGATTTCGACACGGCTGGGAATATCGGCAAAGCTCAGCAAGCCCAAGGCCTCCGCGGCAATAAACGCGGCACCGCAGGCGTTGACTTCGATGGGGTTCTCGACCTGACGGATGGGAATGTTCAGCACATCCGCGAAGATCTGGCACCACACGGGGGATTTGCCTCCGCCGCCAACAATATTGAGGGCTTCGATCTTGCGCCCCAGGAATTTTTCAGCCGGGCCTACCATCCAGCGAGTATTGAACGCCACCCCCTCAAGAAAAGCACGGATAACATCTTCACGGCTGTTCTCCAGCGAAAGGTTGAAGATCGAAGCACGCACGTTGCTGTCTTCTACCGGGGAGCGCTCACCGAAAATCCAGGGAGTATAGATCACGCCGTGGCTGCCGGCCGGAGTACGCTCGGCAATGCGGTCCAGCACGCGGTACACATCCGGCACGTGTTCCTCACGCATCAATTCATCCTTGTGATAGAGGATCTTGTCGCGCAAAAAGGTCAGGTTACCGCCAGCGGTGGTCTGCATAATAATCATCAAGAACTTACCTGGAATGGCACATGGCACTGAAGCCAGTGAGCTGATCAAATCCGTTTTCTTGAAAGGTACATGGGTAGCAATCCACGAAGAAGTACCGATACATAAATGGGCCGCATAATCCTCGACGGCACCCGAGCCAATAGCCGCTGAGGTAGTATCGATGGCGCCGGCAACAACTTTGACACCGCTTTTCAGGCCCAGCGTCGCGGCAATTTCGGGTTTCAACTCTCCAATGACGGAATCGCTGGGTACGATCTCAGGGAATTTGTCGGCATCGATGCCACAATTTTTGAGCAGTGCTGGGGAATACTTGACATGGGCAGAGTCACGGTTATCCGTCACCCACGAAGTCAGAATACTGTCGGGGGTGGCCACAAAACGTCCCGTCAGGCACAAATTCATGTAATCGAGAACGTTGAGAAACTTATACGTCAGTTCGTAAACTTCGGGATGAACGTCGCGAATGAAAAGCATATGCGCTGAAGGATCCTTGCCAGTCAGCGAAGGCGCCCCGCCGGTAAGATTGATCCAGCGTGCCAGTTTGGCCGCATCGTAACCCGCCACTTCGGGGAATCCGCCGGTGATCTTCTTCAAATGGCTAGCCCCACGCATGTCCATCCACAGGATGCAATTCATCAGGGCATTACCATCGCGGTCCACGGCCACGGTGCCCTCTCCCTGAGTGGAGCAGCATACCGCCTGGATATCCGCCACATCCACCAGATTTTTGGCAATCAACCGTTTGGCCGTCAACAGGAAGGCATTCCACCAATCCCGCGGATCCTGTTCAGCCCCGCCGTTGGGCAGCACCTGCAGCGGCACCGCCTGGAATTCCCAGCCCAATACTTTGCCGCTCAGCGAAATGAGCGCGGTCTTACAGCCAGAAGTTCCCAGATCAACGCCAATGAAACAGGGTTCGTGCTCACTCATGCTGTTCCGCCTTTTTTAAATACTCAGGATCCTTCAACTGAGTAATCAACACGGCACTGACCAGCAGCAACCCCACCATGATCAACAGGGCCGGGGTAAAGGAACCATCCGGAGCTTTGGTGGCTTCCATGATGTACACAAAAACGACGGAGGCCTGACCAAAGAGCTGGATCAAACCATTGCTGGTCCCTTCTGGAGTGGGTTGCGTGATCTCAGCCGCATACTGCATGCCGATCGGACTGATGCTGGTGATGAAAAAGCCCATGACAAAGGCCGAAACGTCCAGCAGCCAGAGAGACTGTGCAAAAGTAACCCCGATCAGCCCAGGGATAGCGGCCAGTACACCCAACAGCAAAAAGCGCTTGCGTTTGTGACTCTTATCCGAGAAGGGCGGCAACACCACGGCGCCAATCGTTCCACCAATGAGCATCAACGCACCCAGCGTACCGGCATCGGTTGGAGTGAACCCCCGTGGGCGAATGATTGCTTCCACCCAGGTGGTCATGCCGTTGAACAGGCCCATGCCAATGAAAGATACGGCCAGGTAATACCAGAACATGCGGTTCTTGACCGCGTTCTTCAAACCATCGAGCATCAGCGCGCGTACCTCCATCCCTGCCGGGCAAGGCGGGGTGGGTGGAGTTTCTCGCGAAAAAATCAAGAAAAGCAAAGAGGAAAAAGCCGCCAGAATGCCATAGATCAACTGCACCTGAGGAATAGGCATCGACTCAATAAGGATCGGGGTCAAGACCATCCCCAGGGCCGTGCCTACCAGGTTGGCCAGGGTAACCAGACCCACTGCTGTGGCGCGGAACTCCACATTGAACCATTTGGCGGGTACTGTCGTCCAGGCATTGAGCAAGAAGGGTTGAGCAACCGCAATACCAATCGTGCTGATCAATACCAGAGTATAGTTGGTACCAACCAGACCACGCATTACCCCGAACACTGCCATGAGGATGGCGCCCAGGCCCACCGTCTTACGATAGCCATAGGTATCGATTGCCCAAGATACAGGGATCGAGAGTGGGATAAACGCGATCATGAACGTCATGGCTAAAAAGCCAATCTGCAGATCGGTCACGCCATAATACTGCGCGGCCGGCCCGGTGATCGGGGCAAAACCAATCCACAACACTTGAATCGTCAGGTTAATGAACATAAATACCGCCAAGATCACCCAGCGGTATTTATAGAGGCGATAATCCTGAGTTTCCATCAGCATTCTCCGTCGGACTGGGATTAAGTGCTGATAGCATTATAGCACAATGCAACACTACAATAAATAAGCCTGATGTCAGTTGTTTTCGGCCTCTTGTTGAGACCGCGGAAAAGCAAACCAGATCTTCAAGCCACCAGTTGAGGCATTCTCCGCCCCAACCCGGCCGCCCTGTGCCTCGACCAGCTGTTTGACGATTGCCAGGCCCAAACCAGCGCCTCCGGCTGCGCGAGCGCGGCTTTTTTCGCTGCGCCAAAAGCGGTCGAAGATATGATCGATCTCACCCGCCGGCAATCCGGTCCCATTATCAGCAATCGAGACCCAATAGTCTTGATCTTGCTGTGAAATCTGAATGTTGACCTGACCATGTTCTGCACTGACGTAACGCAACGCGTTATCGATAATGTTGCCAATCACCTGTTCCAGACGCTGGGGGTCCACCCGAACATTGGCCTGTTGTACCTCGGCTTTGAAATTAATCTCGATGCCTTTATCCTGCGCCTGCGGAGTAAAAATGGCAATGGTCCGTTCGAGTGATTGCACCAGATCAACCGTATGCAACTCAAAGTGCAACTGGCGGTTTTCAGCCAGGGTCAGCAAGCGCAAATCCTCCACCAGCCGTTCAAGCAAGTAAGTTTCTTCGAGAGCCGGAGCAATGCTGGACTCATTGGCCGGATAGATGCCATCGACCACGCCTTCCAGACGTCCGCGCAAAACCGACAGTGGTGTTCGCAGTTCATGCGCCACATCTGCCAGTAATTGACGTCGTTCGAAATCATTGCGTTCCAGAGCTTCAGTCATGGCATTGAAATGCTCGACCAGGATGGAAAGGTCGTCGTTCCCTTTTTTGATCTTGATGCGGGTAGAAAGATCGCCCGCTGCCACACGTTCCGCGGCGGCCATCACCTCAGATACCGGGTTGACCACACGGCGGGTCAGCAAAATGCCGATAATCACCGAAAAGACAGCCAGGACGACCGAAATCTCGGCAATAGGGTTGATGAAGGAAATCGTCAATCGCAGCGGATGAGGAATTTCCTTGACGTCATTGACCAGCCAACCCACAATCTGCCCATTCACACGGATCTCATTGCGCGGCTGATTGGGGTCAGGCTTGTACACGGTACCCACCAGCGGAGTATTTGTGCGGCCATGATCCAGAATGACCGTATCATTGGCATCCAGTATCAGCGAATTATTCCAATCCTGAGCCGGGTACTGACTATCTGGTTTTTGGGCTTCCTGCACTAGCTTATCAACATTGTTCCAGCCGCCATTACCCACATAGAACGCTTCCAACAGCATAGTACTGGGAGAGCGATAAAAGGGGTTCTGACGAGCAGAGTTATTGATTTCATAGATAGTGATACCCAAAATGCTGATAATGGTGATAACAACCACAATTGCAAACGCACGCAACACAATGCGCAGCAATCGCGAGCGAATACTCTTGATCGATTCTACTTTTAAGGGGTTATTCATTTTAATGACCTGCAAATTTGTAACCCACGCCATGAACTGTGATGATGTAGCGAGGCTCACCATCTTCCGGTTCGATCTTCTTGCGCAGGTTACGAATGTGCGAATCGATGGCTCGTTCATAGCTCTCGAACGAAACACCGCGCACGGCTACCAATAATTGAGAGCGAGAAAAAATACGGCCCGGCTGACTGACCAGGGTCGCCAAAATTTCAAATTCAGTCGGGGTCAGGGAAACTTCCCCGGTGGGCAAAACAACCACATAGCGATTGCGGTCGAGGGTCAAATCGTCAATGCGAATGACCTCTGCTGGCGAGTTCCCCGCTACGCGGCGCAGTACCGTACGTACTCGGGTGACAAGCTCCCGCGGGCTGAAAGGCTTGGTAATGTAATCATCCGCGCCCAGTTCCAGACCGATGATCTTATCCGTTTCTTCCACGCGTGCCGTCAACATGATGATGGGGGTATTATGTTCTTTGCGAATTTCACGGCAGACATCCAACCCATCCATGCCCGGGAGCATAAGATCAAGAATAATCAAATCTGGATTTTCGCGGTCCACTGCAGCTAAAGCAGAAGGGCCATCATTTGCTGAAATCGTGTCAAAGAAAGCAGCTTTCAAGTAATCTCGGCAAATTTCCACAATCTTTGGTTCATCATCCACAATCAAAATTTTCTTTGACATTCGCTTCACCTGTTATTGGGTTTCTGCGGGCAAGCTGCCATAAAGCAGCCTGTCCGCAGAAAAAGACTATTTTGCGGGTTCTGCTGCAAGTCGGGAACCAGGTAGGAGTACTAAAACCATGATACCAACGGAGAGCAGAACTTTCAACACATTTTCAACCACTAAAGCCACTGCTGTCATTTGCAGCAAGCCCGGCAGCGTAACGATCAAAACCAGCGCAGCCAAGATAATGGCAAGGATACTTCCCCAACGCTTCGACAACCACAATCCAATGATAGAAGCGATGCCCAAAGCAATTTCGAGCGCATAGAGAACATCAGCGAGTATACCGTTGAAGCGGAGCATACCCCATCCACCGCGGGCCTGGCCTCCCTGGCGTTGTCGGCCAAACTGCGGAACCTGCCCATTATTGGACGGGGTTCCCTGCTGTCCGTTCTGATCAGGCGGATTCCCCTGTGGGGCCTGCTGATCAGATGGGGCCTGCGGCTGTCCGCCCGGTTGGGCTTGATCAGCAGAGGGGGTACCTTCTGGGGTAGCCAATGCAGAGGGAGTACCGCTAACATTGGCACCACCAAAGCGTCCTTGCTCAGGTGCGGCGGCTCCCTGCGGGAAGCTTTCGACCCCTAGCAGGCGGTTACCCCCCACCATCGGCCAAACCGCACTGACCAGAATCAAAACCAGTACACAAACTGCAGCAATGGTCAACGTAACTGGTCTTTTCATAAAACTCCTTTTCACCCGGTTTACTCGTAGCGAAGTGCCACAATCGGGCGCAGCTTGGAAGCCTGATAAGCCGGATAGATACCAAAGAACAAACCAATGACCGCTGCAGAGAAGAACGCCAGCAGGAGTGTATCCGCAGTGATCTTGGCAGTAATCACCCCTAATAGCGTGAACGTTTCTGCAATGGCACTGCCAAGCAAAATGCCCAGCACACCTCCCATCACTGCCAGCGTCATGGTTTCGATCAAGAACTGGGTCAGAATGACTCGTTGGGTTGCCCCAACAGCCTTGCGCAGACCGATCTCACGAGTACGTTCGGTCACCGAGACCAGTTCAATGTTCATAATACCGATACCGCCAACAATCAGTGAAATAGCGGCAATTGCGCCCAGAAAGGCTGTCAAAGTGCTCGAGACAGTACTCAGGGTTTCAAGCGCCTGCGCCTGGCTCGATACCGAGAACGGCAGGGTTTCTGTCAAAGTCAGTTTATGATTCGAGCGCAGCAGCAACTCCACATCGCTGATGACCTGATCAACCACATCAGAAGAGGAAGCGGAAATCAAAATACTCGAGACCGTGCGCTGCCCATTGCTCATGGCTGTAGTGCCAAAGATCTTGTCATAAGCAGTGCTCAACGGAATCAAGACTACGTCATCGCCGCTCGACATACCGGTTGAGGAACCCGACTCTTCGAATACCCCAACGACGGTGAATTCCTTGCCATTGATGGTCAGCTTGCGGCCCAGAGGGGATAAACCGTCAAAGATGTCATCCGCTACCTGAGAGCCCAACACGACCACCTGTTTATCCGAGGCAATGTCTTCTTCCGAGATGAACCGCCCCTGACCAATAGTGTAAGAACGCACATCCAGATAATCAGCCGTCACCCCCGTGATTGAATAGCGGGAAGACCGAGTCGAACTGGATATCTGCTCCTGCCCTGAATAAATCGGAACTACTGAGCGAATCCCCGAAATTGAGGAAGAGATCTGTTCATAATCAGTGTAAAGCAGTGAACTCGAATCAGAACTGGACCCACCAGGGCCAAAACGCATCTGAGTAGAGATAGTGATCAGGTTTGAACCCATGCTGGCGACCCGATCGGTAATGTTAGCAGTGGCTCCCTTCCCAATGGAAAGAAGTGCTACCACCGCAGCCACGCCGATGACGATGCCCAACACCGTCAAGGAAGAACGCAACATATTCGACCGCAGTGCGCGCAGAGCAATTCTGACATTGCCTACCAGGTTGATACCGCTAAATACATTCAATTTCTTTTTCATTTTACGCCTCTTCTGCATCGTTGGCGGCTGCATCCTCGCTGCGATGAGACGCCCCTGCTACCAGAGGATGCGGAACCATTTCCTCACGTTGAACCTTACCATCGGCAATGTGGATGATTCGTTCCGTATGCCGGGCGGTAAAAGCATCATGGGTCACGTAGACCACCGTCTGATGCCGTTCACGATGCAACTTCTGGAAGATGGCAATAATCTCAGCGCCTGTTTTACTGTCAAGGTTACCGGTCGGTTCATCTGCCAACAAAATGGAAGGCTGATTGACCAGAGCGCGAGCAATGGCTACGCGCTGCTGCTGTCCACCTGAAAGCTGGTTAGGGTGATGATGAATCCGTTCTCCCAGGCCAACAATCTCAAGTGCTTCAGTGGCCCGTTCGATACGTTCTTTCGAACTGGTGCCATCATAGATCATGGGCAGCATCACATTTTCAAGAGCATCCGTTCTTGGCAACAGATTGAACTGTTGAAAGACAAAGCCGATCTTGTGAGCGCGAATAAATGCCTGTTCATCTTCATTCATCTTTTCAACTTCATCGCCATCGATCCAGTAACGACCTGATGTCGGGATATCCAAACATCCCAGAATGGCCATGAGCGTGCTTTTGCCTGAGCCGGAGGGGCCCATGATGGATACCATTTCACCATCATCGATCTTCATCGAGACCCCATCCAGCGCATGCACTTCCATGTCGCCCACTTGATAGATCTTCGTCAGATCTTTTACTTCGATCATAGAATTACCTCATTTCTTCTTGATGGTTGTTGTCTTTTACTGACCAGGGCCAGCCGGCGCGCCGCCACCAGAAGGAGGATTCCCGCCGCTACTCATACCACCACCAGTAGCGCCACCCAGCAGACTCCCGGCATCTTGTTGCTGACTGCTATCAGATGAAGAGGAAGAAGAGGAGGATGAAGTCAATTGAACAACATCACCTGCACTCAAATCGCTGGAGGTTACCATGACTGAGGTACCCGAAACCGTACCACTTACAACGGTCACCCGTTCTGTGGTTCCATCAGAATTGACGCGCATCACGTACTCACCACTGTCATCTGACTGAACAGCTTCCACCGGGACAGCCAACGATTCAGTTGCAGCGCCCGTGTTAATATCCACTGTAGCGGTCGCGCCAAGTAAAATATCAGCATCGGCCTCATCAAGAGTTACTCGCACCGTGTAATTGACCACACCGCTGGAAGAAGTTCCAACCGGATTGATGAAGGTCACCTTACCCGTTGAAGTTTTATCCGGCATAGCAGAATAAGAAATGGTAGCCGTGTCGCCAGTTTCAACTTTAGAAATATCCGTTTCATCGACGAGAATGTCGACATAAAGCACGGAACGGTTGACCAGAATGATGGCTGCTGTGCCAGAATCCACCTGGTCGCCGACCTGGGTCTGGATAGCCACTACTTCGCCGTCAAATGGAGCGGTGATGCTGAGCATATTGACAGTAGATTGCGCTGCATCGACCTTGGCCTGAGCGGAAGAAATTTCGTCTGAGCTGGGGCCATCTTTCACTTCGTTATAAGCCCGCTGAGCATCTTCAAGTTTCGCTTTGGCCAGATCAAGCGCTGCCTGCAAAGTCTGCACATCCAAAGAATCTGGAGTGGCTTTCAAATAATCAAGATTAGACTTAAGAGTAGCACGGTCGATCAAAGCCTGATTGTATTCCTGTATGGCCTGGGCTTTGCCGCTGTCGTTATCGGGTAAATCAGATAAGGCATCCAGCTTCTTTTTAAGATCATAGATCTTGTTATCCTGAATCTGTAATTTTGCAGTTGCCACCGCAATCTGCTCTTCAGTCCCCTGTGTGCCCGATTTATTCCAGTAGGCCGCCAAAGCGGAATTGTAATCACTTTGTGCCGAAGCCAAAGTGACCGCAGCCTGAGCTTTTGCAGTATTTGACATCTGTGCACTTTCAAGATCGGCTTTGGCAGAAACCAGGGTTTCTTGGGCTTCGATCACATCAGAAGGTGCCGTCGAAGGATCCAACGTCATCAAGACATCACCCTTGCTAACGGAACTGTTCGTATCCGTATTGACCTCGCCCACAATACCGCTGGTTTCCCAACTCAAGGTCGTCTGCTGCTTGGCGGTGATATTTCCAGATGCCTCGACAGTGCTTGATTCACTGACGGTCGTTACCACACCCGTGGTGGCGGTCGTCGAGCTGCTCGAAGAGCAAGCTGTCAGGAATGAAGAAATCAACACCAGAGAAAGAAGAATCAGTGCTAATTTTTTTACTCTGTTACGCATTTTTTTGCTCCTTAATATTTTTCTAGTGCCCCGTCAAGCTTCATTCCAAAGATATTCTCCTTGAGAAAGGTGACGTTTTTTTCAATACGCTTAAATCCCTTTTTTCGGGGTACAAGTGTTAAGATACACTTCATTTTTGTAGAAATTGTGTAGATAAAGAAGAGAGATATTGAGCCTAAAATCTGATGAGTAAAGTAAATTGAGTCTTTTTTGCTGGGGTGGACTTGGATCGATTACGTTTTTTCGTTACTAACTTTTTTGAATCGAAAAGATCATATATATAGAGGCCTCTCAATACAATGAAAGGAAATCTATGAATGAAATCGACGCAATTGATCTTTTGAAGAAAGGAAACCTGGATGGTCTGGAGCCGCTCGTGGAAAAGTACTACTTCCAGGCCGTACGTACCGCCTATCTCATCGTCCAGGATACAGGTCTGGCCGAAGATATTGTTCAGGCAGCTTTCCTTTCAGCAAGCCGAAAAATTGAACAACTTTCTTCAGCCCGATTTGGCCCCTGGTTCTTCAAAAGCGTCATCAATGCAGCAATCAAGGAAGCCAAACGCCAGAACAAATTGATTCCTCTCAACGAACCTGAAGACGAATTTACCGCTCACCTCAAAGACTGGCTGATCGATCGACAGCCCGCTCCAGAAGCAATAGTAGAATCGCAAGAGACGCACCAGCAAATTAAACTAGCTTTGCGCAGGCTTACCCCAGATCAGCGCGGAGCCGTTGTCGCGAAATACTTTCTGGACATGAAAGAAATCGAAATTAGTCGCTCTTTAAACGCACCCGTTTCTTCTATCAAGTGGTGGCTTCATACCGCGCGGCGAAAATTACGCCAATTTCTCAGTGAAGAGAAAGACCCTAACGATTCACCTGATTCCCAATCCTCTTTGGCTTGTGAAAAAGAGAAGGAGTAATGCAATGAACGACAAACAGTTAAAACAAAACCTGCTTCGTGAATTAGCAGAAATCAGTGTTCCCCAAGATCACGATCCGTGGCAAGCCATGCAAGCCAGAATCCAAAAGGATTCTCTCCGTGAAACACCAGTTGAACTACCATACAGATCCAGCAAGATCAAGAGATTCAAACTTGTACCGGCAGTTTTTATGTTGCTCATTATTGTCACAGTATTCTTCTTGTTTGCAAGCCCCCAAGGGAAAACTCTAGCTCAGGGAATACTACGCTTCTTCGTCCCCACCCAGACCGTAGAAGAATCTTCTCAACCCAGCCCTACCCCCCTGCCTGTGGTCGAAATATCCCTTCCGGCCAATGCAAGCGTCACAGTTAATACAAACCCAAGTCTTGAAAACACTCAGGCAAAGGTCAACTATCCTTTGATGCAACTCTCTTTCCTGCCACAGGGTTACTATCTTGAATCTGCCACGGTAGATCAGGAACGTGCTACTCTCTGTTATAAAAATGACAAAACTGGCATTTCGCTCTGGCTGGAACAACTTCCTTTGCATGGAACCCCACCTGAACCAATCGATGTGGGAACCACGGCGGTAATCAAGACCGCTCAGGTTGGTGATGACTATGCTGAATTCGTTCAGGGTTCCTTTTACGGAGAAGAAGGGGATTGGAACTCCAGTTCCGGCGCTTCGTTCCTGCGCTGGCAGCATGACGATATTCTGTACACCCTCAGTGCTGTTGCCACACCCACCAGCAACCCCGTATCAGAAGCCGCTTTGTTGGCAATGGCTCAAAGTTTAACCAACGATCTTTCTGTCAAGCAACCTGTCGACCCCAGCCATCTCAGTAATCTGGCTGATGCAGAAAAACTGGCCGGATTCAAGCTAATTCTCCCTCAAGCAATGCCATCAGGCTATCAATTCGATTTCGCCACTGTCGAGGAGAACACCGGTTTTGTCTGCCTCCAGTATGCCTACAACGGTGCTGCGTACCCATCCCTGTTCATCCGAGAAAGTACCACCTCACCCTTGACCGAGTTACAGGCAGGCCAAAATAATTCTCTCGAGAGGTTAAACGTGGAAATCGCCGGAAATGAGCATGAAGCGGAATATGTCACTGGTTTTCGCTCCCCCCCAAATGCCTGCAGTACTCAAAATGATATTTTCCGCGCCAGCCAGGCACTTCTCTGGGAAGCCAAAGGCATCCGCTTAGAACTATATGCCACTTTCTCCTCTCCAGAAGGCGGACCAGGCCTCTCAGAAGAACAGATGATTTCCCTGGCCGGGTCAATTTCAGATGCGCTATCCGCTGATCAAATGCTGGCCGACACAAATTCATACAACTCTCTCTCGGATGCCGAACTCGCTTCAGGCCATCACATCCATGTACCGAGCAAACTGCCCCTGGGCAGCACATTCAATTCAATTCATCTTTTGGGTGTTTCCTCCATGACCTTGTTTATCAACACCCAGTTTGGAGCCCCCAATCTCAGACTTTATCAATGCCCGGTTCAGAATGCAGCAGATACTCCATGCCAACTTTTGACCGAAGAGATTCCTGATGGGGTCAAGATTCCCGTCCAGGTGGGGAATGTAAACGCGATCTACGCTGAAGGTGCCCTCGGCAAAGAGGCAAGTGAAGCCAACTCCTCCTGGCATCAGGTAGACGTTTCCCAAACCCAGCGGCTTTACTGGCAAACCGGTGATTGGATCTACCTGCTGGTGAGTACTGGAGAAGGAATCGACCGATCGGCAATGATAGAAATTGCCAATTCAATTTCCGAGAGATAAAGCCAGATCGCAATATTAAAAAAACAATCATCAAGTCAAAACGGCTTGATGATTGTTTTATCTGTTTTCCTGAATTTCTTACCCAGGAATGGGTTTTCGTATCGAGCGAGAAAAGAGCTTGCGAATGCCCCAGATCACAATCACGGCTGCCGCTACGATGCCCAAATTCTTCAGCAATTCAAGCCAGGCGATGCCAGCCGGGAGCTCGCCCTCCTCACCGCCATGCCCGCCGCGGAAGCCCGTTCCATCGCCCAGTCCCTGACCAGGGCCACCACCCTGATGCAGACCAGTGCCATTCAATTCCCCAGTCGATTGCAAAGTGGCAGTTGAGGAAAATGAACCCCCATTTGCGATGAAATAAACTGCCGCGCTCAAAAGAACCGTGACAAGTAAAACTATCAGTATTCTGCCTAGCGTTTTCATTATTTTGCGCTCCAATTCTGCTCATCACTGCGCACAGGTACCGGTTCCAGACGGCGGGGCCGTGAAAAATGGGTGCGTAACGGCGCAATCAAATGATTCTTGACCACTGCTACCAGCCAGTTCCAATGCAGTGCAAAATGTGCGGCGACCAGATAGAGAGTGACATCTGCAGAAAGGGAATGGATCGTCTTCCACTCTCCACCTCGCGGCAGGGTAATTCCGAAGGTTGCCAATACCGTCTTCGAGATCATCAACCCACTCAAATTGACCACAATGAAAGCCACAAAGATGAAGAAATCTACCGTGAAATTGATGCGCTGCAGTGCCGGCATCTTTTTGAAGAATTTTGCTAACGTCTTCACCACCCAATTCCAGTGCAGCAACAGATGCACCAGCAAGGTCAAGAAAAAGGCCGCTCCCAGCCACTCATGGATGGATTCGCCTGTGATTTGGGATTCAAAAGTGATCAAAAAGCCCGTAAATATCAAAATATCCAAAACAAAATAAAGTTTCGCTTTCATTTTTTCTCCACGAATAAAATCTCATACGATATTCTTGAGGATAAATGAAAAGTATGGATATCTTGTGAAGAAAGGGTGCAATCTTATCGAAGAAAATAACCTATGGAGAGCTTTTTTCTCCAGTTCAGTTCAGTGCAGCATGACCTTGACCATAACCACGTCACCGACCATGAAGTCAGATTTTTGCGGATCAGGTAAGTAATGGGCCGATTGGGGAAACTGTTTCAGCTTTTCCGACAAACCACGGCGAATTTCTTCACGATCGTCCTCCCCGCGCAAGACAAGCGCATCGCCAGAGAGCCATTCCCCACGAAGGCAAACGTTGACCAAACCACCACCCACCAGATTCCACCACCAGCGTTTCTTTTCAGGCATGCCTACCGTCACCCAAATTTCCTGCCCGGCCTGGACGTACTGCACCGGGGTCGTGTAGAACTTTTTGCTCTTGCGGCCCTGGAATGAAATCAACATCACTCCCTTATCCATCCAGCCGTGCAGCGGACCGGACAAGATCCAGCGCATCAGCGGATTCAGCACATGATTCATCCACCACATCATTTTTTCTCCATTATCCTTTGACCCAGACATTCATCTGGGATTTGCCACGGTTGCCCCACTGCGCATAGGGTAAAAAAGTCAGTTCCTCTCCTCGAACCGATTGGCCTTTGAGCAGCAGCGTACCACCAAACAGATCGGGGGCAAATACCTCCCGCAACGATGAACGGTCCAGACGCACCTTGAAAAGATCAACGCCAGGTTGATCAATACTCTCGAGGCAATACACCAGCGGCCCGCGAGTCACCGCTACCCGTCCACGCAGGGCATGAGCTCGTTCATGCGGTTCACGAATCTGAATGGGAGTGGGAAACTCCAGGCGCAGGCGATCCCCTTCCCGCCACTCCCGATCAATAATCGCGTAATAACTTTTTTCGGGGTACACCCCGCTGAGAGGCTGTTCATATTCAAATTTTGGGTACGTTAAATAGGACTTCGAATTGAAATTGACACGGTATTCTGCACTTTCAGTCCAGGAAGGAACACGAAAACGAAACATCACCTCCCCGGTGCGATGGGGATGGAAAATGACCTCGACCTTTCCCTGCCAGGGAAGCTGAGAATGGATCTCGAGATCGATCTGGGTTTGCGGCAGGGTGACCGTACCGCCCATATATTGATGCAGCCAGATATGCCGCGAGGCACCCGATGCCACGTACTTGCCCAAATCCGCAAAAGTGCGCGAAAGATTCGATGGGCAGCAAGGGATCGAATACCAGGGCTGGCGCTCGATACCGCCGCGCACCAGAGTAGGATTGTTATAGAGATAAGTTGTTCCTTCCCAGCCCATGCCAGGCAGAACCGCGTTGTAAAGCTGCCATTCCATCAAATCCGTGAATTTCGCACTGTTGGTCATCAAAGCCAATTGCCAGTTCCATAACACGGAAGCAATAGCAGCGCAGGTCTCATTGTAGGCAACTTCAGGGTTCAATTCATAATCACGGCCAAAACCTTCCCGATCAGGCAGTGCGCCCAATCCACCCGTAACATCCATGCGGCGATGCACCATGTGAGACCATACTTGCTTCATGGTATTGAACAGGGGTTCCTCTTCGTATTCCAGAAGCATCATTGCTTCAGCTGTTTCGAGATAACCAAAACGGACACTGTGGCCTTCGGGCACAAGCTGCTCGCGCACCGGCAAATGTTGCTGAAAATAGCGCCCACTCAAACTGTTGCCATAAAAGCGCAGCAGGCTGAAACGGGGCTTCACCGCACGGTTGGCGGCAGGCAAGCGATCTCGCTGCTCGCCGGGGTGCTGAGCAAAATACCCGGCACGCTGTGAACGGATCAGACGTTCGCGCTGCCCATTCGAAATGAACTGCCGCGCCAGGCTTCGCCCGAAATGAGAGGTGTGGCCGCGCACTTCGATAAAATGACGAGCCAACTCACGGTAGCGGTCTTCGTGGGTCGCTGCATACAGACGAAAGAGGGCAATTTCGACCTCTTCATGCCCAGGCGTCATCGCCGGCTCTGCCTGCGAAAACTCTCTGACGAGTAAATCCGCTGCCTTACAGGCAATCGACAGCATCTCTTGCCGTCCAGTTGCCAGAAAATGAGACACCCCGGCCTCGATCAAATGTCCGTGGCAATACAATTCGTGCTCGATCTGCAGATTGACCCAACGCTGCCCAGGGAAGTGGATCTGATTGTAAGTAAACAAATAGCCATCCGGTTCCTGGGCCCGGCCGAGTAAGGCAATAAAATCATCCATCAGGGCACACAACGGTTCACTATGCTGATCGCGCTCAATGCGGGCAGCAGCATCCAACCACTTGGTAGCATCCGAGTCAGCGAAAAACCAACCTTCACGGAATCCCTCTTTTTCACCTGCCGCAATGCGGAAATTATCGATACAACCGCTGTGTTCGAGCATCTGCCATTGGTGGAAAATGCCATTCTGACTGCTGGCTTCTCTGCGCCCGGCCCAAAACGGATCGGTAATCCTGACGTTGCGCGGGTCAAGTTCTTCCATGGATGACTCCCTTTTCGATATGTCAAAAGTATAGCATGAGCAAAAGAACCCGAAAACCATTTCGCAGCCGGTAAGATTCATCCTTTTAGTTGACGGGCCGAATAGAAGAATTGTTGAACTTTTCCCCAGAGAGACAAAAAGTTGTGTATAATGCATTATGTATTTGTGAAAAATTTCACAATAATAACGGTGTGCTTTCGAAAGGAGAATCGAATGACAGAAACTACTGTCTCAACCAGCAAGAAAACCTCCCAGAAATCTTCCCCTGCATTGGTCAGTGCCAATACTCCTGAAGAACTGGATGCTTTGATCGATAGCGTGAAAAACGCCCAACAGATTTACAGCACTTATTCTCAGGAACAGGTGGACGCCATCTTCCGGGCCGCTTCCATCGCTGCTAACGCCGAACGCATTGAACTGGCCAAGGAAGCCGTGGCGGAAACTGGCATGGGCATCATCGAAGACAAAGTGATCAAGAATCACTTTGCTGCTGAATACATCTACAACAAATACCGTTCCACCCAGACCTGCGGAGTGATCGAATCCGACCCCACTTACGGGATCCAGAAAGTGGCTGAGCCGGTGGGCGTCATCTGCGGCATCATCCCTACCACTAACCCCACCTCCACCACCATCTTCAAAGCTCTGATCGCGCTGAAAACCCGCAACGCCATCATTTTCTCCCCTCACCCACGCGCCAAGAAAAGTACCATCCATGCCGCCCGCATCATGCTCGAAGCAGCAGTCAAAGCAGGAGCCCCTGCCGGCATCATTGGCTGGATTGAAAACCCCACCATCGAACTGGCCAACAAACTGATGACCCACAAAGGCATCAATCTCATCCTGGCCACCGGCGGACCGGGCATGGTCAAAGCCGCTTATTCCAGCGGGGTGCCGGCCATTGGCGTCGGTGCCGGCAACACACCAGCCTTGATCGATGAAACCGCCGATATCCGTATGGCGGTCAACTCCATTATCATGAGCAAGACCTTCGACAACGGAGTGGTGTGTGCCTCGGAACAATGTCTGGTGGTTCATCAGGACGTGTACGCCGAAGTCGTCAACGAGTTCAAGAACCGCGACGTCTATCTGCTCTCGCCAGAAGAAAAAAAGAAACTGGGCAGCATCCTGCTCGATCCCAAAACCTATTCGGTCAACGCCCAGATCGTGGGCCAACCGGCCGTCAAGATCGCCGCACTGGCAGGGATCCAGGTGCCCGAGAAAACCAAAATTCTGGTAGCTGAAATTGACGAGGTCAAACGTGAAGAACCCTTTGCCCATGAAAAACTCTCGCCAGTGCTGGGCATGATCCGCTGTTCGTCTTTCGAAGAAGGCATCAGCCTGGCTCAAAAACTGGTGGAACTGGGCGGGATTGGGCACACTTCAGTACTGTATACCCAGAAGCTGAACCACGAGCGCATCAATCGCTTCGGCGCAGCCATGCGCACCGGTCGGGTGCTGACCAACATGCCCTCCTCACAGGGAGCCATTGGCGATATTTACAACTTCCGTCTGGAACCTTCCCTGACCCTGGGCTGCGGAAGCTGGGGTGGAAACTCAGTCAGTGAAAACGTAGGCGTCAAACACCTGTTGAACATCAAAACTATTGCTGAAAGAAGAGAGAATATGTTGTGGTTCCGTGTCCCTCCTAAGGTATATCTGAAATCTGGCTGCTTACCGGTTGCTTTGCAAGACCTGCAGGGAAAGAAACGCGCCTTCATCGTGACCGACTCCTCCCTTTTCAACCTGGGATACGTCGACCGCATTACCTCCGTCTTGGAACCGATGGGGATCGAGTGCGAATGCTTCCACCAAGTACAGCCTGACCCCACCCTGAGCACGGTAGAACAGGGTGTCGCTCTGATCAATGCCTTCAAGCCTGACGTGATCATTGCTCTGGGCGGCGGTTCGCCCATGGACGCGGCCAAGATCATCTGGATGCTCTATGAACACCCCGACGTGGAATTCGAAGGCTTGGCCCTGCGCTTCATGGACATTCGCAAACGTATCTACACTTTTCCGATGGTCGGGCAGAAAGCCATCCTGGTTGCCATCCCCACCACCTCTGGAACCGGTTCCGAAGTAACCCCATTTGCAGTCATCACTGACGACCGCACCGGGCTGAAATACCCCATCGCCGATTACTCGCTTACCCCTGATATGGCCATCGTGGATGCCGAACTGGTCATGAACATGCCCAAGGGGCTGGTCGCCGCCGGCGGCTATGACGCCATCGTACACAGCATCGAAGCCATCGTTTCGGTCACCGCCACCGATTACACCACTGGCCTGGCCCTGGAAGCTCTGCGCATCCTGTTCAAATATCTGGTGCGCTCCTACGAAAATGGCGCCGCAGACCCGCGCGCCCGCGAAAAAGTGCACAATGCCGCCACCATGGCCGGCATGGCCTTTGCCAATGCTTTTCTGGGCATCTGCCACTCCATGGCCCACAAGCTCGGAGCCGCCTTCCAGATTCCTCATGGCATTGCCAATGCCCTGCTGCTGAAACAGGTCATTCGCTTTAACGCCACCGATAACCCTACCAAACAGGCTGCCTTCCCGCAGTACCGCTACCCCGGGGCCATCGCCCGCTACGTGCGTATTTCTGAATATCTGGGGCTGGGCGGCAGCACCGATCAAGAGAAGATCGACGCCTTGATTCAAGCGCTCGAGGACCTGAAAGACAAACTGAATATTCCGCATTCCATTCAGAGTTATGGTATCCCCGAAAATGAGTTCACGACACGCGTCGATCAGCTAGCCGAAGAAGCCTTTGACGATCAATGCACCGGTACGAATCCACGCTACCCTCTCATCAGCGAAATCCGTGATCTGTATCTGCAAGCTTATTTCGGGAAATAATTCAAACGATTCCGTCACGAAAATCGCCGGCAATTAAAATCCGGCGATTTTCTCATTTTTCTCTCTTCTGTGTCAGAAGAGTTGCGATAAAATATCTGGATGGAACCCTCAGACTGTACCCCTCAATTTCTCCAGCAATTCCCCCATTACGTTACCACTTCAGCCTTAGATGAACTGCGCCAGCGAGATTATGCGCGATTGGATGCGAACCATCACGTCTATCTAGATTACACCGGAGCAGGCCTCTACGCTGAAAGTCAGGTGCAGGCCCATCACCAACTGCTCAGCAGCGAAGTCTATGGCAACCCGCATTCCTCCAACCCTACGTCGATTGCCGCCACACGCCTCGTTGAGCAGGCACGTCAGGCAGTACTCGATTTCTTCCACGCCTCCCCGCAAGATTACGTGGTCATTTTCACCGCCAACGCCAGCGGCGCCCTGAAACTGGTCGGGGAATCTTACCCCTTCTCAGCCAACGGGCATTACCTGCTGACGTTCGACAACCACAACTCAGTCAACGGAATCCGTGAATACGCGCTGGCCCATCAGGCAGAAGTCACTTACATTCCGATGGTACTGCCCGAAATGACCATCGATGAAGCCAAGCTCAAACATTCCCTGACCTTGGCCAAACCCGGAGAAGCCAACCTGTTCGCTTACCCGGCACAATCCAACTTCTCGGGCCGGCGTCACTCTCTGGACTGGATCGAGCTGGCCCACGCCCATGGCTGGGACGTTCTGCTGGACATCGCCGCTTTTGCCCCCACAAATCCACTGGATCTGAGCCAGCACCCGGCCGATTTTCTGCCGATTTCCTTCTATAAGATGTTTGGCTACCCCACCGGCATTGGCGCTTTGATCGCGCGCCGCAGTGCTCTGGCCAAATTGCAGCGGCCCTGGTTCGCCGGGGGAACCATTACCGTAGCCTCTGTGCAGGGTGAAAAACACTACATGGCCGAAGCTCCCAGCGCCTTCGAAGACGGCACACTGAACTTTTTGAGCATCCCGGCTGTCGAAATTGGGCTGAAACATCTGTCGAAGATCGGCCTCGACGTTATCCACGAGCGCGTGCATGATCTAACCGGCTGGCTGCTGCAGGAACTGCAGCACATCAACCACAGCAATGGTGCCCCCGTACTCAAAATCTATGGTCCCAGCGGGGCCGAAGACCGCGGCGGAACCATTGCTTTGAATTTTCTCGACCCCAACGGCCGGGTGATCGACCATCGCTTTATCGAAGAGAAAGCCAATCAGCACAAGATCTCCATCCGTACCGGCTGCTTCTGTAACCCCGGCGCCGGCGAGATTGCTCTGGGAATCTCCTCGAGTGAACTGCAGACCTGTTTCACCCGCCCTGGTCATTCCGCCCACCTCTCGTATGATGAATACCGCCTGTGCATCGACGGTAAAGCCTCCGGGGCGGTGCGAGTCTCTGTGGGTCTGGTCAGCAATTTTGCTGACGTAGAGGCTTTCATTGAATTTGCGAAAAGTTTGGCCCAATAAACCACTCTGAATTCAAAAAGTGCCTGAGCGAATTGCTCAGGCACTTTTTCGTTTTCTGCTACCTCTATCTACACCAGCTGTGCTTGCTTGGGCTCAGCCATACACATGCGTTCGACCAGAGTCACTGCCTGCCCTTGAGCGACCAGCACCAAAGTATCCCCGTGCTCAATCACCGTATCACCGCGAGGGATAATCACACGGTTATTATGCCGGACAGAAGCAACCAAACAATCTGCCGGGAATTCGATTTCACGCAGCAGCTTGCCATCCACGAGCGAGCCCTTCTCGACAGTAACCTCATTGATCTCCACCTGTTCTGGGGTAACCGCATCCAAACGCGATTGCTGCTCAGAATAGCGCATATCCTGGCGGCGTTTTGTCGCCACCGCATAAGCATGAATAACGTCCTCGCGGTACAACATCCCAACCACATGGCGAGGATCTTCCGGCAGAACAACCGGGAGCTGACCCACCTCAAGCACACTCATTTTCTTTAACGCTGAGGCCAGGGTATCTTGCGGATAAGTCACGCTGGGATGCTGGCGGCACAAGTTGGCAATCGTCATCTTCTTCCCCTCTGGGATCGCCTCCACATCTCCCATTGTCAAGATGCCGCACAACTCGCCATCTTTATCCAGCACAGGCAAGCCGCGGGCATGAGAATGGAAGAGATACTCTTTCGCGAGGGAAACGTCGTCATCAATACTCAGTGTTTGCACCGAGTGGTGCATTGTTTCTTTCACAAACACTGTCTCGAGCACATCGATCTGTTTGGCACGAGAAAGGAAGAAACCTTTACGTGCCAACCCGAGGGAATACACCGAGCGCGGTTGAATTTTCTGCGAGATGATCAAGCTGATCGCCACCGCCAGCAGCAGCGGCAAAATAATGCGGTAATCACTGGTCATTTCAAAAAGCAAAATGGCAGCCGTCAACGGAGCATGGACGGCCCCGGCCAGTACTGCAGCCATACCCACCAGTGCATAAGCTGATGGTGCAATTCCCAGAGAGGGAAAGAGAGCCGCCATTGCCACCCCGTAAGCGCCCCCCATCGCTGCCCCAATGAACAGAGAAGGGGCAAAAACACCGCCGGTGAAACCACCGCCAATGCTGACCGGGGTCATAATCAATTTGCCGACCATCAGCGCAATCAACAGCCAGAAAGTCATCTGGCTCTGAGAAAGAATGTTGGTGATCGTGTCATAACCCACCCCAAAGACCTGCGGCAAGAAAATGCCGGTGCAGCCGACAATCAAACCGGCTGCCCCTGTCTTGGCCCAGCCAGGGAACTTCCACTGGCCAAAAAGGTCCTGAGCCCAATACAGCAAACGCACGTAAAGGGCTGAGATCGGGCCAGCCAGCAGGCCAAGACCAATGTACAGGCCTATTTCCCAGGAAGAACTCATCGAATAGGTATGCACCTGGAAAGCCGGCGAAGTGCCGCTAACAGCCTGGGTAAAAACAGACGAAAGCACAGCCGAAATCAAGATCAGCCCCAGAGAACTGCCCGTCAGATCGCCGATGATGATCTCCAGTGCGAAGAAAACGCCGGCAATCGGAGCATTGAATGCTGCAGCAATGGCTGCGGCAGCACCAGCCCCCACCAGCATGGCCGTTTCATTCTCACGCAGCCGCAGGGTCTGGCCCAAAAAGGAGCCTAGATTGGCACCGATCTGCACCGAGGGGTCTTCCGGGCCTACCGAGGCGCCGGTACCGATGGAAACAATAGCTTCCAACGTTTTGACGGGTAAGTGTTGATAGCGCAGACGCCCGCCGGCAATCTCGACCGATTGGATGATCCCTGCCGTCCCGGCCACTTTTTCTTTGCTCCCCAGGTACTTGATCATCAGCCCGACCAGAATACCCCCAACCACCGGGACCAATGCCACCAACCAGAATTTTTGATGCGGGAACCAACCCGGGAATGTAGTAAAAGAAAATTGCTTAAGGAGATTGAATAAGTACTTGAATAACCAAACGCCTGCCCCTGTCAGCACCCCGATGATTGCTGCCAGAACTCCCAGCAAAATGGAGCGAGAGTTCGACACCTTTTGAACAAATGCAACCAGTTTGTTCTTTGTCATGATCTACCCAATGATACGGTTCCTTTCAATTAAAAATACCCCTTTTCGGGGGAATATTGGCTATTCAATTCCAAATAACAGTAAAGTGATGGTAGCTCGAAGTTCGCCGATTTTCTCCGCCTATGTTACCACAAAATTCCTGATTGACTTGGCGAATCCCAGCGTGTTACAATCTAACCGGTTAGATTTCTTCGTCTTAATTTACCATGACCACTATACGTGATATCGCCAGAGAAGCCGGTGTTTCGGTCGCGACCGTTTCGTACGTCCTCAACGACGGTCCGCGCCAGGTGAACGCTGAAACCAGACAGCGGGTCTTGCAAGTCGTCCAGGCACTGAACTATCACCCCAACCCCATCGCCCGGCGATTATCCCTGCAGCGGACCGAGTGTATCGGGCTGGCTTTGGCCGGGCTGACCGAGTCAAATTTTTCCAGCCCCTTCTACCTCGAATATATCCGCGGTATCAGCTTTGCCGCTGAATCCAGTGGAAACAATCTGCTGCTGCTCACCAACTACAAAAGAGAAGATTTTCAATCATACTTGCTGCGGCTCACGCGCTCCGGGCAAATGGATGGACTGCTGCTGTTAGGCAGTTCCATTCCAGACGAGGCTCTGAGTGCCATCGCCTACAGCGGATTCCCGATGGTACTGCTGGCACGCCACACTGCCGACCCGGCGGTGATCAGCGTTTCGCAAGACTATCAGCAGGGAGCCTATCTGGCCACGCGGGCTTTAATTGAACAGGGTTATCGACGCATTGGCTTTCTGGGGCAATCTTTGCAATTCAGCTATGGGCAGGAACGGTTAGCCGGGTACCGTCAGGCATTGGCAGAATTTCAGCTCCCTCTCGATGAACGATTGATCAGTGTCCCCGCGACTCGACGGGATGACCCCGATATTGCTGAAATTCGCGCCCTGCTCGCCCTCTCTTCTCCACTCGATGCCATTCTCACCGACCGCGAAAGAACAGTGCGGCAGCAATTCAATGAACTGGGGCTAAATTCAGTCCAACAGCCCATGATCTTTCCCCTGGAAGAAAGCGATCCATGGCTTGTTAGTGAAGCTTTCCCGGCAACTCTGCATGCCCCTAAATTTGAAATCGGTAAAAAAGCAATTGAAATGTTGCTCCAGCTTAAATCAGGGGAAACTCCCCCCTCCCCTGTCTTTCTCCCCATGACACTGATCGACCATTCAAACCACTCACTGAAAGGATAGATTGGAGAACTCTATGGATTTCAACCAGCTACGCTCTCTTCCTGTACTCGACGCTCACATTCATTTACCCTTCCCCGCCCTGGTCACCGACCTGGAGGAATTGACCGGTGAGATGAATTTGAAGCGGATCAACCTCGTCTCCACCCCAGACGTTGCCGAGATCAATCATAACCCGGCCGTGATCGCTTATAAGGCCAAACACCCGACCACTACTTTTATTTGCGGCGGGCTTGACCACTTCTCCGTGCAGCTCGACCCGACGCATATGCCCGAAGCATTTGCTGCCCAGGTACGCAGCCTGCATGAAGCAGGTTTCGATGGGCTGAAACTGCTCGAGAGCAAACCTATCGCGCGCAAGATGATCAACATTCCCATGGATGGCCCCGTCTATGCCCCAATGTGGGCAGAACTGGAAGCCCTTTCCATGCCGGTAGTGTGGCACGTCGCTGACCCCGAAGAATTCTGGGACGAAGAAAAATGCCCCGCCTGGGTCAAGCAGTCTGGCTGGTTTTACGGAGATGGAACTTATCCTTTAAAGGAAGCCTTGTACTCAGAAGTGGAAACGGTCGTTTCACGCCATCCCAATCTCAAAGTGATCCTGGCTCACTTCTTCTTTCTCTCCGCTGATCTGCCCCGGGCTGCACGCTTTCTGGACGCTCATTCCAATGTGTGCTTCGATCTCACTCCCGGCTCAGAAATGTTCTTCAATTTCATGCGGGACAGCAATGCCAGCCGCGAATTCTTTCTCAAATATCAGCAGCGGCTGATCTTCGGCACTGACAGCGGTGCCAGCGCGGTTGGAAAAACCGGACAGCCCCTTAATCGGGCCGAAACGCTGGGACGCACCTATTTTGTCCGTGATTTTCTGGAAAACGCAGGCCCGCTGGAGATTCCAGATGGAGTAGCGCACTGGCGAAGGGCTGGTCAAGAACTACAAGGGCTGTCCCTGCCGGAGGAAGCGCTCAGAAATATCTACGCCCACAATTTCGAACGGTTGTTTGAGAAAACTCCCCGAGCCTTACAGCTACCCAAATGCATCGGAATGTTGGAAAATCAAGCTAACTTTTTAGACCAAAGCGCCCACACCACCGTGAACAGTTCCGCCCGTCAAGTGGCGGTTCAGCTTTCCCAAATCTAATCCAGAAAGGAATTCAGCTATGGCTCAAGCTTCAACTCCTGCTCCTGCCACCCCCGCTAAGTTTTCTTTGGGCTATAAGTTAGCCTGGGGGGTTGCTGCCCTGGGTACGTCTTTCATCTCAGGCACCTTTGCAGCGCTTCTAACCATGTTTTACCAGGATTACCTGGGGGTAGGCGCCAAATGGATTGCGTTGGCTTCCGGCATCTATGCCGTCTGGAATGCCATCAACGATCCCGTTTTCGGTTACATCACTGACAGCACCCGTTCCAAACATGGGCGCCGCATTCCGTATATGCGCTTCACCGCTCCTTTCCTGGCTGTGTTCTTCATTATGGTGTGGTTCGCACCCAAAGGCGCCAGCCAGGTCGTACTCTTCCTGTGGATGCTGGGAGCCATGATCTTCTACGATGGCGCCTACACCATCATCGGTCTGGTCTATTCGGCCCTGCTGCCAGAAGTCACTGAATCAGACGCAGAACGCAATGGGCTGCAAATCTCATCTTCGCTGTTTGGTTTGCTGGGCATGCTGCTGGGTTTCATCGTGCCTGATCTGGTGCGTCCAAAAGGCGGCGAAACCTCGATTCTGCCGTTGCAGATTTCCATGATCATCGTGGCTCTTTTCAGCATGGCCTGCATTCTGCTCACAGCCTCAAAGATCAAAGAACGTCCTGAATTCACTCAGGTCGATAAACCCATTGCTCTCTGGCCGTCGATCAAATTCACCTTCACCAGTAAATCTTTCCTTATTCTGGTGGCACAAAACTTCATGTCCATTCTAATGTCATCGCTGGTCATGGCGATGATCTACTATCTGGCCGATTACGTGCTGCAGATGAATACCATGATCGTGCTGGCATTTCTGTTCATTCCCCTGCTGATCGGAGTACCTGTCACCAATCTGATCCGCAGCAAAGTCGGGGTCGCCAAGGCTCAACAAATATTGCTGACCATCGCCGGCATCGGACTGGTGGCTATGGCCTTTGTGCCCAAGACGTTGATGCTGCCATGCATCGCCCTGGCCGGGTTTGGCCTGGCTGGGCCCCAAACCCTGACCAACGTGCTTTTTGCTCAGGTAGCCGATGAAGATGAAATCCGCTCCGGCGTACGCCGTGAAGGTGCTTTCTTCGGCATCAACGCGCTCATCACCAAACCTGCTCAATCAATTGCCATTGCCCTCATCCCTTGGATTCTGGAAGTCACCCAGTTCGTCACCCGCGATGCCAACGGTGGACAAATCTTTTTGAATCAACCTGCGGATGCAATTTTCGGCATCAAGGCCCTCATTGGGCTGATCCCTGGTGTAGCCATGCTCATCGGCGCCATCATTCTCTTCTGGTATCCGCTGCAGGGCAAACATCTGGAAGAAATCAAGGAAAAAGTATTACAAATGCATGCCGAAAAGACTGCACAATTAGAAAATCTCCAGTAAAATTAAGTTGCCTTCAAACAAAGAAGGGCTGCCTAGGCAGCCCTTCTTTGTTTCCGCATACACCGCGCAAAATGCTAAAATAGAAGCAATGACCAACTCTCAACCATTCAATACTCAAAAGTTCAAAGCAGTTTGGACCAAGATCCTGAAAATGCCCCCATTGCTCTTTTCGCTGCGCATCCTGGCCAGTCTGATCACCATTGCCGTCATGACCAGTTTATTGCTGCTTTATGAAGGAGATCTGGCTGTTCAATATGTGGCGTTGCTTTTCCTGTTGCCAGTGATGATCAGCACCGTCTTCTTCGGGATGAGCGCCGGGATTTTTTCTGCCTTTGCTTCTTTTCTTTCCTTTAACTACTTCTTCATCGAACCCTACAACACCCTGTTAGTGCATCAATCACAAGACCTGATCACACTGACCATCTTTCTGATCGTAGCCATCGTAATGAGCCAGTTGCTAGGCAGTTCGCGGAGAAGTTTACAACTGGCCCGTTTGCGTGAATGGGAAGCCACCCGCATGTATCAATTCATCGCTGCCCTGGCAGAACAAACGGATACCCACAGCGTGGCCCGGGTGCTCAGCCAGCAATGTTGGGAAACCTTTCACTTTGCGCAAATCGAGGTAAATCTCGCCCCCTGGATGGATATTGCCCAATACTGCTACCGGGTTCCCGACCCATTCAACGATGAGTCCTTGCCTACGCTGAACTTGATGCTGGCCACGCCGCGCCGGGTGGAAGGGGAACTTCACCTCTGGGCCAGCAGCACCCCGCTCAGTGAAGAAGAAAAACGACTGCTGCAAGCCTACTGTAATCAAACCGCCCAGGCAGTCGAACGAATTCACCTGCTGCAAAGTGCCAATAAGGCCCGTCTGCTCGAAGAAAGCGACCGTATCAAGACCTCCCTGCTGAACTCAGTCTCGCACGAATTGCGTTCCCCGCTGGCGGCCATCAAAGCTTCCGTATCCAGCCTGCGCATTGGCGCCGTGGACTGGGATTCCGCTGCACGGCAGGAGCTCTTAACCACCATCGAAGAGGAGACCGACGCGTTGAATCTTCTGGTAGGCAATTTGCTGGATATGTCACGAATCGAAGCCGGCGCCCTGCAGCCACAGCTCAAGTGGAATTCTATGGAGGAGATTGTGAGCAGCGCAGCCGCCAAAATGCGCAGTCACCTGCAAAACCACAAGCTAGAATTCGAATTCTCTGAGTGCCTTCCTCTGGTGCCCAGCGATTTTGTTTTACTGGAACAGGTATTCACCAACCTGATCAGTAACGGGGTCAAATATGCTCCAGAAGGAACCACGATCCAGATTTCTGCCCAGGAAGAAGATGCCGTGATGCACGTTCGCGTCAAAAATCAAAGCCCAGCCGTACCCGAGGAACACCTTGAGCACATCTTCGACAAGTTCAACCGCATTACCCAGGCAGATAAAGTCACCGGCACAGGATTGGGACTATCGATCTGCAAAGGTATCATCGAAGCCCACGGCGGCAAAATATGGGCTGAGAACCAATCGGATGGCTTTTGCTTTCACTTTATTCTGCCCAAAACTCTGAACGGCTCGTTGCCAGAGAAACCAAAGGATGTTTAATCTATGGAAAAAGATCCCTTGATCTTACTGATCGATGATGAGCCACAAATTCTGCGCGCGCTCAAAACCATCCTGACTGCCAACCATTTCAACATCCTCTCTGCCGTCAACGGGGAACAGGGATTGGCGCTGGCCGCCGCTCAAGCACCAGACGTCATCATTCTGGATCTCTCTCTACCCGACATCAATGGCTTCGAGGTCTGCCAAAAGATTCGAGAGTGGTCGAGCGTGCCCATCATCATCCTTTCCGTACGCGACAGCGAGAAGGACAAGGTGACTGCACTGGATATGGGGGCCGACGACTACCTGACCAAACCCTTCGGCATTGAAGAACTGCTGGCACGAATCCGAGTAGCACTACGGCATTCTGAAAACACTCTCGGCAATAAAGAATCTGTCATTCACGCCGGCCCGGTCACGGTAGACCTGGCCCGGCACGTCGCACTGATGAACAGCGAAGAGTTAAAACTCACCGCTACCGAGTTCAAGCTGCTGGCTTACCTGGCTGCCCACGCCGATCGAGTGCTGACCCATCAAGTTATCATGAACCACGTCTGGGGATTCGTAGAATCGGACCACATTGAATACCTGCGGGTGTACATTGGCCAGCTGCGCAAGAAAATCGAGAAGAACCCGGATGATCCGCAGATCATTCTAACAGATGCTGGCATTGGTTATCGTTTCAAAACCGGGGACTAGCAGTCTGATCTTTATTTTTTCTTTATAACTCCAAGAAAATTTTTGTTTCCTTTTAACTTCTCTTGATTACACTCCATCCGCTTGAATCAATCGAGTGCTTTTTTACGTTTAACGTAGAGATGAGGATCAATGGAAACAAATACTATTACCGGTACCACGGTCATCGATATCCCCGCCGGTCAAAGCCCTAAACGAAACTGGCGTCAGTGGCTGATCGGATCCCCGCTGCAAACCGGGGATGCGCCCAAACAAACCATCGGCAAAATGATCGGCCTGGCCGTTTTTGCCTCGGACGCGCTATCCTCCACTGCTTATGCCACCCAGGAAATCATGACCATTCTGGCCACCGTTGCCGTTACCGGGGTCATGAGATTCGTCTTTCCTATCTCGATTGGAATTTTCGCATTGATGGCAATCGTTACCATCTCATACGAACAGACTATCCACGCCTATCCGGGCGGTGGCGGTGCCTACATCGTCGCCCGCGACAACCTGGGGGAACTGCCGGCGCAAACTGCCGGGGCCGCACTGCTGACGGATTACATCCTGACAGTGGCTGTTTCGGTCTCTTCAGGGGTAGCCCAGATCGTTTCTGCCTTCCCCGGGCTGTACAACTACCGGGTCATCATCGCAGTTGCGATGGTTCTGCTGATCATGTTGATTAACCTGCGCGGCGTCAAAGAATCAGGAACTTTGTTTGCCATCCCGACTTATTTCTTTGTCATCACCATGTTCCTGACCGTGGTCATGGGTTTCTACCGCTTCTTTACAGGTTCCCTGACCACCGTTATCAACCCACCTGAAATCACCGCTGTACAAACCCTGACCATGGTCACCCCCTTCTTGCTGTTACACGCCTTTGCCAGCGGCACTTCGGCCCTGACAGGCATCGAGGCCATCTCGAATGGCATCACCGCTTTCAAGGAACCGCGCAGCCGCAACGCCGGGATCACCTTGCTGTGGATGTCGGGCATTCTGGGCAGCCTGTTTTTAAGCATCTCTTTTCTGGCCGGAAAAATCGGGGCCGTGCCCTCTGATTACGAAACTGTGATCTCGCAACTGGCACGCACAGTATATGGGAATCAGGGAGTCCTGTATCTGGCCATTATCGCCGGAACGGCTGTCATTCTGGTCATGGCCGCGAACACCGCCTTTGCGGACTTTCCACGGCTAAGTGCTCTACATGCTGGGGATGGCTTTCTGCCACGGCAGTTGACCTTCAGAGGCAGCCGGCTGGTATATTCGCGTGGGATTGTCTCGCTGGCAATTCTGGCCTCGCTGGCCATTATCATCTTCCAGGCCAACGTCACTCGCCTGATCGCGCTCTACGCCATTGGTGTCTTTTTGTCTTTTACCCTTTCTCAGGCAGGTATGGCCCGCCGCTGGTGGAAATCGGGTCACCTCAAGCCCGGCGAAGAGATCGTCGAACCCGGCTCAACCGTGATCCACGATAAAAGCTGGAAATTCAAAATGATCATCAACGGCTTTGGTGCAATCTGCACTTTCATCGTCATGATCGTTTTCGCAGTTACCAAGTTCAAAGATGGTGCCTGGATCATTATTACCCTGATTCCCATTCTGGTTACCGTCTTTTTCGCAATTCACCATCACTACAAAGCGCTGGCCCATAAGCTATCGCTGGATCATTACAGCGGAATACGAGTCGATCATCAGCGCGTGGTCGTGCTCATTGCCGGCGTCCACCGCGGATCGCTGGCCGCGCTGGCCTATGCACGCTCGCTGAGCACAGACGTCACCGCTGTCCATGTCTCGACCGATCCAGTCGAATCAAAAAAAGTCCGTGAAAAGTGGGCTATGTACGGTGAAGGAACACGTCTGGTCGTGCTCGATTCTCCCTACCGGCTGCTCATCGAGCCCCTGCTTGATTACATCGAGAAACTGCTCGCGATCCGAGCCAGAAACGAAGTCCTGACAATTGTGGTACCCCAGTTTGTGCCCTCTCACTGGTACGAGAACCTGCTGCACAATCAAACTGCCAGCCTGCTGAGACTGGCGCTGCTCTTCAAACCCGGGTTGGTCATCCTCGAAGTACCCTACCTGGTCTAGCTGCAAAAAATCCGCTCGAGAAAATCTCGAGCGGATTTTTTATCAATTTCCTTTGGCTTCCCGTTTCCGTTTACTCACTGCATCAATGGTCACCGAAATCACCAACACCACTGCAGTGATGATGAATTTGATCGATGAGGGGAAAGCCAGCAAATCCATCCCATTCGAAATCGAACCAATCATGATCGTACCAATCAAAGCTGACCACACATTGCCCACACCACCAAACAGGCTGGTTCCGCCAATGACCGCGGCAGCAATAGTGTTCATCTGCAGATCACCGCTCCCCGAAGCCTGGTTGACCGCCAGCAAACGGGAGGCAGCCAGAATACCTCCTACTGCAGCCATGGTAGAAGCAATGGTAAATACCGTAATCCGTATGCGATCTACATTGATCCCGGCGCGGCGCGCAGCATCAGCGTTTCCACCAACGGCATAGACGTACCGGCCAAATTTCGTTTTTTGGGTAATGAAATCAAAAATGACGACCAGACCGACAAAAATGACAACGGCCGAAGGCAGCCCACGGTTCCCATTCATCACGATAATTGCGCCGATGATCACTGCCGTCACCAGAACGCATTTAATGATCGCAATCACCCAACTGGTTACCGGTAAGCCACTCTTTTTGCGCTCGACGCGATTGTGGATGATCGAAGAAATCGAAAGCACAATACCGATGCCCGCCACCAACCAACCCACCCAGTGCGGGTAGAAAGTACCAGCCAGGCTGAGAATGAACGGATCACGGATGTTCACCGTGCCGGTGTTGCCCAACACCAGCAAGAGAGCTCCTTCCCAGCCCATCATCCCGGCCAAAGTCACAATGAAAGCTGGTACGCGTATCTTGACAATCCAGAATCCCTGGAACAAACCGATCAGCACCCCAGAAGCAATGCCCACCAGTATCGCCAGCCAACCCGGCCAGCCAGCTTTGACGTTAAGCACAGCCATGATTCCAGCGCACAAGCCGCTGACAGAGCCTACGGATAGATCCAGATCACCAAGCAGCAGGACAAGAATAATGCCAACCGTGATGGTCCCCTCTGCGGCGATCTGCAGCATCAAGTTAGTCAGGTTTAAAGAGGAAAGAAAGTGATTGTTGGCAATCTGAAAAATTGCCCATACCAGGAAAATGCCCAAAATGATCGGCAAAATCCCCATATCCAACCCCTGCAAACTTGAACGGATTCTCCCTAATAAACCAGAAGGTGGCTGTTTCTCTGAATTCATTTTTGCTTGAGTTTCAATTTGATTGCTCATTTTCCACCTCCTTCTCATCACCTTTTTCTATCTCGGAATTTCCAAATTCTGCGCCGGTAATGGCAGCCACCACCTGCTCATTACTCGCCGAGGAGGGGCAATAGGTTCCCACACGGCGGCCCAAACGCAAAACAACGATGCGGTCCACCACCTTGAACACATCAGCCAGGTTATGGCTGATTACCACCACTCCCAGCCCCTGACGCTTCAATTGACGGATCAAATCAAGCACCATCTTCGTTTGTGCCACCCCCAGAGCTGCTGTCGGCTCATCCAGCATAACCAGCTTGGAATTCCACATGACCGCACGGGCCACTGCTACCGATTGACGCTGCCCGCCGGAAAGCGCAGCAATCCGGGTGCGCACGTTAGGAATCTTTACCGATAATCCTTTCAGCACCGCAGTAGCACGCTGCTCCATGGCTGCCTCATCGAGAGTACCGCTGCCATGACGCAATTTCTCGCGTCCCAGATAAAGATTGGCGACCACATCCAGGTTATCGCATAGAGCCAGGTCTTGATACACTGTCTCGATCCCCAGATCTGCCACATCCTTTGGGGTAGTGATGGTGACTGGTTTTCCTTCAAAACAGATTTCGCCGGCATCAATCGGGAAAATACCCGAAATACATTTGATCAACGTGGATTTTCCTGCGCCGTTATCGCCCACCAGGCCCACGACTTCACCGCGGTACACTTCGAAATCTACCCCCGTAAGCGCCTGAACAGCACCAAAACTCTTTTCAATCCCCTTCAATTCAAGCAAGGGTACTTCGTTTTTCTCAGGCATAGTCTTCTCCTAATTGAGAAAAGCGGGGAGAGAAACTCTCCCCGCCAAAGATCACCGATGTTCTGGTATCAGATTATTTGATTCCAGCAGCGGTGCATGCATCAGCAAAATCAGACGTGCAGATTTCAGCCACTGTATGGAAACCATCGGCAATGATCGTGCTTTCGATGTTATCTTTGGTCACTGCGACCGGGGTCAGCAGGATGGAAGGAACATCGATCTTGCCATTGTTGGTCGTTCCATTGACGAGGGAAGCATCCGGGGTCTGCCCCATCACCAGGTCATAAGCCAACGTAGCAGCAGCCTCAGCTTCGGGTTTGATGGCCTTGTATACGGTCATGAACTGTTCCCCTGCGAGGATGCGCTGAATACCAGCAACTTCGGCGTCCTGACCAGTTACAGGAGGCAATTTAGTCAAGCCAGCACCTTTCATAGCAGCAATAGCGCCACCAGCAGTGCCATCATTGGCAGCCAACACACCATCCACCTTGTTATTCAAAGCGGTCAACGCCTGGGTCATTTCATCCTGGGCCTTATCAGGGCTCCAATCGGGGGTATCGTACTCTTTAGCAACAGTCACTTTGCCATCAAGAACTTCATGAGCACCCTTCTTGAACAGGGTAGCGTTGTTATCAGTAGGCGAACCATTGATGAAGACGACCTGCGGATTGGTAATGCCTTCCTTAGTCAGTTCATCCAACAGGGCCTGACCCTGCAGTTTGCCAACCTGTTCGTTATCGAACGAAATGTAGTATGAAACGCCATCAGAACCCTTGATCAAGCGGTCATAAGAAATAACCGGAATGTTCTTGGATTTGGCCAGATCAGCGATTGCAGCAGCGGCATCAGAATCCACCGGGTCGAGAACCAACACGGTAGCGCCATTGGTAATGGCAGCTTCAGCCTGGGACTGTTGAGTAGAAGCATCCTGATTGGCATTGGAATAAATCAGATTGTTCGCTACATCGAAGCCAAGGTCACTCAATTTGGCTTTGAAATCAGGAAGGTCCGAAGCTTCATAACGAGCAGTCTTGGTTTCAGGTAACAAGATAGCAATCTTGCCAGAGGCAGTCGGGGCAGCAGTGGTTGCCGCAGCGGTTGTTGCAGCAGCAGTAGCAGCTTGGGTGGTGGCTGCAGCAACTGTTTCAGTCGGCGTGGCTGTCTTAGCTGTAGCGCAGGCGGTCAGCGCAAAAGCAGCGACCAACAATACACTTACAACGACAAGCAAATTCTTTTTCATTCTTCATTCTCCTAATTTATTCAACACAAAAGCTTTTTCTTAAATGCAAACTACAAATGGACGATGTATCCTCTGAGTGACCATCTCCTTTCGAATAAAAAAAGGCTACCCTCAGCGGGCAAACCTTTTCTAACCAGGTAGTTTGTTCAGTTTTTTATTTCACCTGTTTTACAGAAACTATCGTACTACGTGGATTTAAACACAGCCAAGAGAGTTAAATGCCAGATTAATAAGGATTTATATTGCTTAAGATTCCCCCAAAAATCATTTAAACTATTTCTCTTTTCGAATAAATAATTTGCCGCTTAAATACATTGCCGCCAAAAATCCCAGGATCGTAGGCAACCAGATCGAGAACAGCCGATAGCCCAGCACCACCACCGCACCGACCGATTGAGGAATGTGCAGGCCACGGAAAAGCGCCACCATACTGCCCTCGACAACACCCACCCCACCCGGGAAGAAGAAAGCCATCTTTCCAAGGATCAATGGCAGCCCGTAACCCGCAAACAAAGTGCCAATGCTGATGAAAGTTCCTGAAGCGACAAACATGAAATACAGGGCCAGCATGTCAAAACCAACGTTGACCAGCGCCCCCACCAGCGGTTTTAGCCAGCGTCCATTGCCCAGACCGTGCCAAACCTCGACAAATTCTGTCACCATCGTGCGAGTGCGTTCTGCATCATAAGGCTTGTGCCATAAGCGAGCCCAGTGACCGAGCGCCCAATCCACAATCCGGGTCACGGTGTCCACGGAACGCAGCAAAAGCAAAGCCACCGCTGTAAATGTTCCCAGAATCAGCAAGATCAATGAAAACTCTACCAGCTGCAAACGGGTAAGCAAGCGCACAAAAAGCAGATAAGCCACCCCGATCATCGAAACAGCCACCAGCACCCCATTATTGACAAAAGACGGGAAAACACCCGCCAATACGGCCGTTTTCCCGTCCTGATTCTCGCGATGGATCCAACTGTAAGTCGCAGCCAAAGCCACACCGCCGCCTGCTGCCAGGGTAATGCTCAGCGTGGCAACCGCGATCAAGGTTCCCTTCCAGACCGGAAGTTTCTGCTGCTGAATATCCAGAATCGCGCTCAGCACAATACCATTCCCCACCCAGCTGATGATCTCGCAGATCACCACCAGCAATACTGCCCAGAGCGTCATATTGCGCACAACGTCCCAAGAACGGATCAGAGTAGCAAACTGGGGAGCCAAAAAATAGACTGCCAGACCAAACACTGCCAGAACCGGAAGGTAACGCCACAGCTTTTTCTTTTGTGATTGCGGAGGTTTCGCTAGATCAACCATTCCTGTTTACCTGGAAAACCTCCCCCTGCGGACGGTTTCCATGAGTTGTGTGTAAATCAAAAGGTGAAAAAATAATGACCATCACAGACCACAGGGCAAATTCGCCTGCCGTTCTGTATCAGGTCATTATGACATACTTTTCACGAGATGAAAAGAATCAATCGCTCTCGACAGGAACGATCAAGCTTTGCTTTGATCTGAGGTAAGTTCGAAATTCGGCAGATCTCGTTCTACGTTGCGGATGCGCGGATCGATAAAAGCCACAATCGAAGTCAAAGCCGACAGAACGCCTACCAAACTGATCAATACCCCAATCCCCCGACTGGCACCAAAGCCAAAGAGCGGACCCAGCAAAGAGGCAAGTGCACCGCCCTCAGCCATGCCGGGCTTGAAGAGTTGATCGGCCAGCGGGGAAGCCAACAAAGGTGCAATGATCCCGGCCGACCAGGCAATAGCACGCCGCACAGCAAAGACACGTCCCTGCACGTCAGGTGCCACCTTCGCCTGCCAGATCGCCTGACTGCAGGCGTTCATGAAGGGGCCAAAGAACAAAATACCAATTCCACAGATAGAAATCAAAGGAATCGAAACCCGCAGCCCAACTGCCACGATAAAAAGTGCACTCAAGAAACCCGCTGCAAGCAGGGTGACCACCTTGCGTTTGCCGCCTCCCCAGGCACTCATGATGAGCGTCCCCACCAGCATCCCCACCCCCATTAAGGTGCTGATAAAACCCAGCGTCTCAGCATCCCAGTTATCCAGAATCAAGGGGACAATGAGCGGACTCATAATGCCAGAGAGAAAATTGCCTACCAGAAAGTAAATCAAGAGGTGCAACAGCCCCTTGCGCTCTGTGATGTACTTCCAGCCAAAGGCCATTTCTTTCCACATCGAACCTTTGGCCTCAACTCCATCTTCTGTACGCGGTGGGTTGGGAATACGGACAAAGAAAAGCATCAAGAGAACGGAAAAAGCATAAGTTGCAAAATCGATCAGGGCCATCTTGCCGAGATGGATCGCCACGTACAATGCTCCCGCCAGAGCCGGGCCAGCAATCTGCGGCAAAGCCTCGCCTAACTGCATAAAACCATTCGCCCGGCCAAACTGCTCACGCGGCACCAGCAAGGTTACCGATGCGGTCAGAGCCGGCCACATCAGCGTGTTGAACGCGGCCATCGCCAGGTTCACCGGAATCACCATCCAGGCCTGCAAATGATTGGTCAGGAATAAAATAGCCACGGCCAGTACAGCCAGCCCAGAACCCAGATCACTGATGATCATCGCGGTGCGCCGATTCCAGCGGTCCGAGAGCACGCCGGCCAGAGGCGAAAGCAGCACGTAGGGAGCCTGCTGAGCCACCTGCACCAGTGCCAGCATCATCACGGATTTCGTCTGGCTGTATACCCATACCCCCAGGGCAAAACCAGTTAACTGTGAGCCAATGAGCGAAACCAGTTGCCCGGCCCAGACCGTGAAGAATGTTTTCATCCCGGTGGCGGCCGCCTTAGTTTCTTGCGGCGGGGTTGTTTCAGATTCGATCTGTTCCATGAATTCTCCATTGAATTGCAAAGGAATTCAATTATCACATAGCTTTGGATTTTGATAAAGAAAGCACTGGAAATAGCTTAATGCCATTCATTCTCAATACGTATTTTCCTCTTTAAAGATGCACTTTGAGAAGTTTCCAGCGGCTCTTCTTTTCTGTGATTTGGAAATATGCTCTATAATAGGCTTGAATTGGATTGGAAAGGAGAATCAAATGGATAAATCAAAACGCGGTTCTTTCGCAGCCGGCATCGGACTGATCTTGATCGGTGCAATGTTTCTTGTTTTTTATTTCATTCCAGGGCTGTCGCTCCACATGACCTGGCCGATCATCTTTCTGGTGCTCGGGTTTGCCTTTTTCCTGCCCGGCATGGCCTGGCCAGAGTCAAGGCGCGGTTTGGCCGCCCTCTACATCCCAGGAACGATCCTGTTGGGGTTGGGGGTAATCTTTTTCAGCAACACCCTCAGCGGCAACTGGTATATGTGGGCCTATGAATGGCTGCTCATCCCTGCCAGCGTTGGTCTGGGGATGATGCTGGCAGCCTGGGGAGGTAACTGGAATCGTGTCATCTGGCAGATTGGTCTGTGGATTGCCCTGATCAGCGTGGCTGCCTTCTCGGTATTCGCGGCGTTATTCGGCGACATGGTCATCAAGCTGGTAGGCGCGGGAATTCTGGTACTGCTGGGGATCGGCATGCTGGTCCGATCTTTTATGAATAAAAAGGCGGAGTAAATTCATGTCTTCGTTGACCCCGCAGCTTGAGCTGCCTGTTCTGGTTGTTGACAACGCGCACTGGCAAAACACTGCCTCAAGCGGGAAAGAACCGCAGGAATACTCCGTTCACACCCACCAAGGATTCATCCTGTCGACCGGGAGCTTTGACTTCTCTGTGCCAGACGAGATGGATTTCCACGGGCCAAACATCATCCAGATCATTTTGGGCAAGGACCGCCTGTATGCCATGGCTTATGAAGAAGAAGTCACAGAATACACGGTCCGCGCTGGCAATGTGGTGCCGCTCTACGGCTCAGCCCCCTTTACCGGCTTCGAGGGCGGGGAGAAAGTCATCCTGGCAATCGGGCATCTCAGCCCCTCCAGTGAGGAAAACCCGCAGCCCAAGTTCACCGTCCAGTGGGCGGGGGTGGTCAACATTGCGTAGACATTACCGGGAGAGGTATCTCTCCCGGTAATTTTTTTGCTCGCAGTACAGGGTTTACCAGCCGCGGGCCATCTTGCGAATTCTTTCTCAACTATTGCCAGAAAAAAAAGGTGCCATTATAATAAGTCCACCCGGGCGGTTAGCTCAGTTGGTTAGAGCGTTGCGTTGACATCGCAAAGGTCGTAGGTTCGAGTCCTATATCGCCCACACCTGTAAAAGTTGGTCAGTGAAAACCTGACCCCAGGTACTATTCGCGCCAGAGAAAATTCTCTGGCGCTTTTATTTCTTCTCTGGAAAAACTGGCTGCATGGTATGATTATTCCTTGTTCAAAGAGTGCTTTATGACTCTGTCAAAATATCGTTAGAATAAATTGGATATCGATTTTGAAAAGTATCGAATCAAACAAAATAGGCTAACAGAGTTCATTTTTATCAGAATTTTTTAGCATTTATAAATACCTATTAATCGCTTTCCTATTTCTTTGTTTAAAATGTATAATTAAATAAAATTTTAGGGGGAATCATGGACAATGAATTCGATGTAAAGCCATTATTAAATCAAGTCAAAGAAGTAACCAATAAATTTTTTAGCTCAATTAATTACGATACTGCTGCCTATCAATCAATTTCTCGGGTAATTAATCAAATTGATCAAGATATTTCAGATGCGATTACACGTGAAGCAGAAGGCATTATTAGAATCGGAATTCTTGGCGCAAGAGGAAGTGGGAAATCAACTTTTGCCAATGCTTTAATGGAAAACAATTATTTGCCAGAATCCGCGATAATATTTTGCACAACTATTCCAACGACAATAAGATATAAAAGCCAAGCATATTTAGAAATTAAATCAGAGATTCAAGAAAATTCCTACAAGCACCAATTTACAGAAGAAGAGAATTTCTCTGAAATTATTAAAGAAAAACTAAACTCAGTATGTAAAGAATCCAATAATCCCGAAAATATTAAGAAAATCACCCACATCGATTTACAATTGCCAGTGGGATTGCTTGATGGAAAAGAAATTGTTGATGTTCCAGGTTTTACAAAGGGCAACCCTATACACCAAACTTACGCAATCAGATTTTCCAAGTATTATTGTGATATCTGCATTGTACTGATTAACAATGCAGAAAGTGTGGAATTTGAAAACTGCGAAGGGATCGCCGCATACCAACGCATTTTCAATGATAGGACTGATTCCACGATTTTTATTATCAATAAGTGCGATGCATGTTCTGATCAAGATATTCAATATCTTCAAAAAACCTTTTCAAAAATTTTACCAAGTGCAAATATTTTTCAAATTTCAGCAAAGAATATTTTGATCAATGAAGGGCAACAATACCAATACCGTAAACTTTTAGATAAACTCTTTCTACTTACTAATAGAAAAACTTACGTTTTGGCATATTCATTAATCGAAAGACTGATTGCAAATTTTTCTTCCCTCCGTGATCTCTGCGCTCTGTCATCAGAAAGTTTATCTATTCTTGAAAATGATTTCGATAACCTACTGAAAATTGAATTTGACGCATATTTTCAAACTTTACAAAACGAAATGGGGAAAGAATACACTGTTCCTAGAGATCTTCCCCAAATCACGATATACCCCCCGCTATAGGTATCATTGGCGCAAATGATTACATAAATAAATTGATTAATGCACTTTCTGAGCAATCAAAAATTGTTGTAAATGAATCTATACAAACTTTTGAAGATTCTTTTTTTAATAGTTTTATCTCTAGATTTGACCAACAAATAGAAAGATTCAATTCTCAAATCCAAAAAAAAATCTCTGGGTTTGAGAACCAATTTGGAGTAAAGACCGAAATTCAGTCTCCAAAGCTTGATTGTCTTCCTAATATATGCATGTTTGACCCATCAAAATTTGATATGTTAAAACCTAATGGTTTTAAACTAATGCTTGAAAAATATTTACCGAGTTTTTTGGTACGCGACTTACGATTTTGGAGACCTCCTATGAATATTTCTATTGGTCCAATTTCAATAAACTTAGGAATCCCAATTGGGATAAGAACCAACAAAGAAATACTTGATACAGAATCTCAGATCACACAAGAAAATGCCCTTAAAATTATGGACGCATGTATATATGAGTCAATTAATTCATTTGTGAACGAAATATATAAATCCTACGATTCTTTGTGCAAAAGTTATCAAAAAGAGTGGAAAAATCGTTTATTAAGTTATAACAACAAGATATTAGCCGCAAAAGCACTAACCTCTTCAAACACAATTAATTCAATAAATAATTTAATCAATACTTATAAAGCCCTCCTGGGTCCATTAAGAATATTAATAGAACGATAAGATTATTGATCTATTGAAAGGATAAAGTTATAATAATTTTCAATACAGCGGACCAGGACGAGTACCCGGCAGCGCACTGACAGGGAAAGCAGATCAGCGACTGAGAATCTGCTTCAGCAAAAACCGGCGAAAACCCCCTGAGAGCTTGATCCGGAACGGGTGTGACAAACACCTCAGTATGGAAAACGGCTGACCCCGTTATCGGTCGCACGAGATCATCCGCGCAGCAGCGCAGATGAATCTGGGTGGAACCGCGTGAGAATTCTCCCGCCCCAGAAATGGGCGGGAGTTTTTATTTTAAATCGCCCGGCTAGAATCCGATGACCGCCCCCGGATGCGCCGGAAACTAAACGGAGGAAAGAATGCCAGAAATCAAGCAGGAACGTTATCAGGATACGCTGCTCTACCGCGTACGCCACTCCAGTGCGCACATCATGGCCCAGGCCGTGCTGGAAAAATTCCCGACTGCCAAGATCGCCATCGGCCCAGCCATCGAAGAAGGCTACTATTACGACTTCGACCTGCCCCGTCCATTGACCCCCGAAGATCTCGAAGGGATCGAAAAACGCATGCGCGAGATCATCAAACAAAACCTGCCCTTTGTGCGCAAGGAAGTCAGCGCAGAGGAAGCCAAAGAGCTCTTCAAGGATCAGCCGTACAAAATCGAATTGATCCAGGGGCTCGAAGAAGGCAAACTGGATGACGACGGTAACCCTATCGACGAGAAACCCGTCATCTCTACCTACACGCAGGGTATCTTCACCGACCTGTGCCGCGGCCCGCACGTGGAATCCACTGCGCAGATCAACCCGGAGGCCATCAAATTGCTTTCCGTCGCCGGGGCCTACTGGCGCGGCGATGAGAAACGCCCCATGCTGCAGCGCATCTATGGCACCGCCTGGAATACCCGCGAGGAACTGGAAGATTACCTGAAACGCCAGGAAGAAGCCAAGAAACGCGATCACCGCAAACTGGGGAAGGAACTCGGTTTGTTCTACTTCTCTGAGGATGTCGGCCCGGGTCTGCCGCTCTTCACCCCCAAAGGCGAATTGCTCCGTCACCTGATGGAAAGCTACGTCCGCGATGTTCAAACCCGCTATGGCTACCAGCATGTCTGGACCGGTCACGTGGTGAAAGAGGATCTGTACAAGCGTTCGGGCCACTATGACAACTACAAAGACGTCATGTTCCCGCCCATGGTAGACGAAAACATTACCTTCCGTCTCAAACCCATGAACTGCCCCAGTCACATGACCCTCTTCAAAGAGATGGGGCTGCATTCATACCGCGAACTGCCGCTGCGCTTCGCTGAATTTGCCACGCTGTACCGCTACGAGAAAACCGGCGAGCTGAACGGGCTGACCCGTGTGCGCAGCCTGACCCAGGACGATTGTCACATCTTCTGCACCCCTGAACAGATCGAAAGCGAGTTCAAGCTGGCGCTGGATCTGATCCGCGAAGTGCTCAACACGTACCACTTCACCAATTACCGCGTACGCCTCTCGCTGCGCGGCAAAGGCGGCAAATACGTCCAGGATGACGAAAAATGGACGAAAGCCGAGAATGCACTGCGCTCAGCCATGAATGCCTGTAGGCTGGAATACTTTGAAGCCACCGGCGAGGCCGCTTTCTACGGCCCGAAGGCTGACTTCATCGCCAAAGATGTGCTCGGACGCGACTGGCAGCTTTCCACCATTCAGGTGGATTTCATCCAGCCAGCCCGTTTGGGTTGCTCCTACATTGGCGAAGACGGTCAGGAACATACCCCAGTGGTACTGCACCGCGCCGTAACTGGCACGACCGAACGCTTCTTGGGCGTGTTGATCGAGCATTACGCCGGCGCCTTCCCGGTATGGCTGTCACCGGTACAGGCCGTGCTCATCCCCATCGCCGATCGCCACCTCGATTATGCCCATACCGTGGCAGCCAAACTCAAAGAGCATGGGATCCGCGTTGAAGTAGATGACCGCAGTGAGCGCATGAACTCCAAAATCCGCGACGCCCAAACGCAAAAGGTACCCTACATGCTCGTCGTTGGGGATAAGGAAATGGAAAACAATCAGGTGGCCCTGCGCCTGCGCAACGGCGACAATCCCGGTGCCATGGCTCTGGATGCCTTCCTGAAACAGGCTGAAGACGAAATCGCGCAAAAAATCTAGATCGGTTCATCAACCAACAAACAACGGGGCGGCCTTAGCCGCCCCGTTGTCGTATCTTCTCATAGAAGAGAGGGTTATTACACTTATCAAATCTGTCGAAAGTCGTGCTTGACCCGGACCTCATGGTTCGCTATGATGATTACATGTCCCCAGCCACTGCTCCCCAACCCATTCTCGCGCCTCAGGAGTAATCCATGCCCCGTATCTGCGTCATTTTGAATCCCGTTGCCGGCAAAGGAAACGGTTTGCACATGAAACCCCGTATTGAAGAAAACCTGCAAAAACTGGGGCTGGAGTTCAAGCTGGTACTTACCGAATATCCTGAACATGCCACCCAGCTGGCACAGGAAGCCTTGCAAGAGGGTTATGAAGTAATCGTTGCTGCGGGGGGAGATGGCACCGTCAATGAAGTAATCAACGGCATCATGACAGCCGGCGAAGCACGCAAGGATTCGACCGTGCTGGCCGTGCTGCCAGTGGGCCGAGGGAATGACTTTGCCTTCAGCATGAACATTCCTACTGATCTGGATGAAAGCTGTGCCCTGCTGGCAAACGATCCGCGCATGAAGATCGACATCGGCCGCGTGACCAGCGAACGGTTCCCTGATGGGCTGTATTTTGGCAACGGGGTAGGCATGGGCTTTGACGCCATGGTGGGCTTCGTTGCCGCCAAGATGCCGATCAGTGGGATGCTGTCTTATCTGATCGCCGCAATCAAGACCATGTTCATTTATTTCAACGCCCCACAGGTCGAACTGGTCCTGGATGGTCAAAGCAGAGTGTTCAACGCTTTAATGATCTCCATTATGAATGGCCGGCGCATGGGCGGCAGCTTTATGATGACCCCACATTCCCTGCCGGACGATGGTAAATATGACCTGTGCCTCGTTGCTGAGGTCAAGCGCAGCCAGATGCCAGGGCTCATGTCCCTGGTCATGAAAGGCACTCAAGAAACTCACCCAGCCGTCACCACGGCGCAGGCACAGAAGATCGAATTGCGCGCCTTGCAGGGTTCCCTGCCCGCTCACGCTGACGGTGTTACTTTATGTGAAGCCGGCGAAAGCATTGCGGTCGAGATCTTGCCGGCGGCACTTTCGATCATTACGAGGTAAACCAATGACATTGGCTTTAAACCTAATCAATCCCTCCATGAAAGCAATCCTGCATACCTTTATGCAGATCGATGATCGGGATATCGCCAAAATACCGATGCACGGGCCGTTGATCCTGGCGACCAACCACATCAACTCACTCGATGCCCCTATCGGCTTCTCGCATCTGCACCCACGTGACCTGACCGCATTCGTCAAAGTCGAGACCTGGAACAATCCGCTGCTCGCCATGCTCTTCAATCTCTGGCACGGCATTCCCATCCGGCGCGGCGAAGTCGATATGGATGCCTTTCATCAGGCACAAGACGCGCTTCTGAAAGACAAAAAAATTGTCATCATTGCCCCTGAAGGCACACGTTCCTGGGATGGCAAACTCAAGAAGGGTTACCCCGGCATCGTTCTGCTGGCCATTCGCAGCGGAGTGCCCATCCTGCCAGTGGTCTTTTACGGCAACGAAGCGGTTGGGCAAAATCTGCGCTCTTTGCGGCGTACCAACATCACCATCCGCGTAGGGGAACCTTTTACCATCGATTTCTCTCATCAAACCCTCTCCCGCGAATTCCGTGAAGAAGTGACCGATGAGGTTATGTATCAAATTGCCATGTTGCTGCCCGAAACTTACCGTGGGGTGTATACCGACCTTTCCCGGGCAACCACTCGCCACTTACGTTTCCTGTCAGAGAAGATGAACTAACTTCTCCAGCCTTTTGGTTGACTTCCCTTCTTTGGGTGTGGTATTATTTATAAGATTCGGCCCGTAAACAACGGGCTTATGTTCGATATTTTCTTAAAAGGAGCCAACTATCAGTACAACAAATTTTCGCGTCAATGAAATGATTCGTACAGCCGAAGTTCGTTTAATCGGTCCAGATAACGAAAACATCGGTGTGGTGCCCATCCAGAAGGCGTTGCAGATTGCCCGTGATGCCGACCTGGATCTGGTTGAGGTTGCGCCAAACTCTGATCCCCCGGTATGCCGGGTGATGGACTTTGGTAAATTCCTGTTCGAGCGCACGAAGAAAGAGCGCGAGGCCAAGAAAGCTCAAACCAAGATCGAGGTGAAAGAAATCCGCCTCAGACCAAAAACCAATGAGCACCATCGCGGATTCAAGACTCGGGACGCGAGACGTTGGCTGACAGAAGGAAATAAGGTGCGCGTCACCGTTCGCTTCCGCGGACGAGAGATCACCTACCCTGAGATTGCGTTGGAAGATCTGAAAGAGATCGCCGAAGAACTTTCAGACGTCTCCACGATTGAGCAAGCGCCCAACATCGAAGGGAAAACCATGGGCATGGTACTGGCCCCATCGAAACCCGGGAAGAAGAAAACCGCCGCGGAAGCCGAAAAAGAGCCCGCTGCGGAAGAAGCTTAAATCTCTCTGGATTGAGCCAAAAATCTGGTATAATCGGCGGTTGCGTTACCAACCGTATTTTTAGTTGAGAGGAGTTCGCTGTGCCACGCAAGCAGAAACAAGGCAAATACAAACTGAAGACCCATAAAGCGACATCGAAACGATTCCGCTTAACCGGGTCCGGCGCCTTAATGCGAACGAAGGGCGGCAAGAGCCATCTGCGCCGCAATACTTCCGACCGCACCAAGGCGTTGTATACCGAGATGGTCGAAGTCAAGGGCAAAAAGCTCATCAAGACCATCAAGCGCCTCACTCCAAACATGGAGTAATTTTCGAGGCAAGTCATCGTATCCATTTTTAGTGCGTCTGTTGGGTGCATAAAACGGGTCAAGAGACCGGCGCCCAGGGGATTGCAAAGGAGTAAGCAATGGCACGTGTAAAAGGTGGTCCGAATGGCCATCTGCGTCATAAGAGAGTATTAGCCTATACCAAAGGTCAATTTGGTAGCCGCCATCGCCTGATCAAGCGCGCCAATGAAGCTCGCTTGAAGAGCATGTGGTACGCCACCCGCGACCGCAAACTTCGCAAACGCGATTTGCGCCGCCTGTGGATTACCCGTATCAATGCCGGCGCTCGTCAAAATGGCATCAGCTACAGCCAGTTGATCCACGGTCTGCGCAAAGCCAACATTCTGCTCAACCGCAAGATGCTCGCCGAGCTGGCAGCACGCGATCCGAAAGCCTTTGCCGCTGTAGTAGCAAAAGCCAAAGCCGCTTAATCAGTTGAACCCCAAACGGGGCGGTCATGACCGCCCCGTTTTTATTTAAATCGCAGTAAAATCAGCACAGAGAAACTCATGAGCTCATTCCTTTCTTCCAGCCATAACCCTCATCTTCAACAGGTACGCGCCTTGCTTAATCAGAAAAGCGCGCGCAGCGAAAGCGGCCTGTTCGTAGTCGAGGGCGTCAGGCTGGCCGAAGAAACCCTTGCCAGCCAAACCCCGGTGAAAGAAGCCTATTTTGCCGCTTCCACCAGCGAACGCGGGCACAAGATCATTGATGCCCTGACCAGACGCGGGGTAGAAATCTTTGAAGTGGCTGAACCCGTTCTGGAAAGTCTTTCCGCCACGGAAACTTCACAAGGAGTGCTGCTGGTCCTGTCCCAACAATCCAGACTCCTCCCCTCGCAAGCAGATTTTGTGGTCATTCTGGACCAACTGCGTGACCCCGGCAACATGGGTACCATTTTACGAGCCGCGGCTGCCGCCGGGGCCCAGGTTGTCTTACTGCCGCCGGGCACCACGGATCCTTTTGCCCCCAAAGTCGTCCGGGCTGGAATGGGAGCTCATTTCCGTCTGGCACTGCACAACGCCAACTGGGCAGAAATCCGCGAGTATTGCCACACCGCGGCCCCCAGTGGGCTGCGTCTGTTCCTGGCCGAATCAGGCGGGGGAACTTCGTGCTGGCAGGCGGACTTGCGCGAACCGCTGGCGCTGGTCATCGGCGGCGAAGCCGATGGCGCCAGCCCGGAAGCACGTGAAGCTGTAGATGAACTTCTGCACATCCCCATGCCCGGACAATTCGAATCTCTCAATGCCGCGGTCGCCGCAGGCATTCTACTCTTTGAAATCGTGAGGCAACGCAGCCAACCATGAGAATTCGTTCAATCACCAGTTTTCTCGACCTGGATCCAAATACTTACCCCTCCACACTTGAACAGCTTTCCCGTTTTAGCCAGACACTCTCGCAGCGTCTGAACGACGCCGGCGTCGAAGTGCAAACCCGTCGTCTAGCGACTTCGCCATTTGCACTGTACACCGCGGAATGGTCCGTGGAGCAAAGCCTGCAATGGATCGCCCGCTTCGAGGCAGAAACGCAGGCCGCCGGCTTTGATTTCTACAGTCTGGGCCCGGCCATAGAGGAATTCCCGGCCAGCTACCGGCTGGCGCTGGCCATCCTGCAGCAATCCCGCAATGCCTTCTTGAGCGGGGTCATCGCTGACCGTTTTTCAGTGCACCCGGCGGCCATTCGCGCCGCCGCGCAGGTTATTCATGAAGCCGCCGCAATCGATCCCAATGGTTTTGCCAACCTGCAATTCACAGCACTGGCCAATGTACCAGCGGGGGTTCCCTTCTTCCCGGCCGGATACGCTCCCCAAGGCAAACCGCCTTCCTTTGCGCTGGCAGTGGAATGTGCCGATGCCGTCTGGGCTGCATTTGCCGGCAAAACCTCGCTGCAAGCCGGGCGGGCTGCCATGCTGCACAGTCTGGAAGACTTTGCCGCCCGCGTCGCTCCGTTGTGTGAAGCTACTGCCCAGGAATTCAGTGTGCCCTTTGGTGGCTTCGACTTCTCGCCCGCCCCTTACCCTGCCGAAGGATGTTCGCTGGGCTACGCGGTCGAAGCGGTAGGGCAAAACCCCGTTGGTCGCGACGGCTCACTGGCAGAAGCAGCCATCATTGCCGATACCCTCGATCAGGGCAAATGGAAACGGGCCGGTTTCAATGGGTTGATGCTGCCCGTTCTTGAAGATCCGGGGCTGGCAAAACGCGCCGAGGAAGGCACTTTGCTGGTCAAGGACCTGCTGCTGTACTCGGCGGTCTGCGGCACCGGGCTGGATACCGTACCCATCCCTGGGGAATGTAGCAAGTCGGAAATTGCCGCCATCCTCTTCGATGTAGCGGCGTTAAGCGTGCGATTGGGCAAACCTCTCACCGTACGTCTGATGCCCATCCCCGGCAAAAAAGCTGGCGAACGCACTCAGTTCGATTTCAGTTACTTTGCCGCCAGCCGGGTGCTGCCCGTTTCAGCCGGAGAAGTAGCTTCACCATTAAATGGAAACGAAACCATACCGTTGGCGCCGCGCCACATTCACCGGCAAATGCGCCGGATCTCTCATTAAGTAAGCGAAAAAGCCAGCGCAATTGCGCTGGCTTTTTGATGAACGTCAGAGATTTTTTACGGCGCCGGCAATGTTGCCGACGGCTGCGGCGTTTCAGTCTCAGTTGCCACCGGAGTCAGTGTCGGGGTTAGAGTAACCGTGGAAGTTACCGTTGGCGTAGGAGTCGGCGTTACGGTCGGCGTAAGAGTAGGGGTCGGTGTAGGCAAAGCAAGATTAAGATGAATCGTTTTTTTCGCATACCCGCCTGTGTTATTGGTCATGTGAATCTGCAGCGTCACCGTTCCTAGCGGCAACTCACTGACATCCCAGGTAGCCAGCGTTTGCAGCGCATCTGAGATTGAGGTGCTCGAATCGACAATCGTCGTCCACTGCGAAGGATCGCTCCCCAGGCCATAATTCAACGAATAATTCTTGAAACCAGATGGGGCATTCACCACTGCCTGCACAGTTACCGGGCTTTGCGTGATTGTTTGATTTTCGACAAGATTGACAAATTCGATCTTCGGCTGCGGATCTTGAGCGGTACAGGCCCGGCTGGGAGCAAAAGTGATCGGATCAGGAAAATTTTGACTGTGCGCCCAATCCGCGCCTTGAGAAGTGGTCGTGATCCACTTGATGGCCGAAGCATCGGTGATGTTTAGCGTATACTTCTGCTCTACGAAGGTCTTGCAATCGTTTGAGGCCGCCAACCCCGTCCAGGTATCGTAATACAAATCCTGCCAGAGATCGTGATCCTGCGTCAGCGGCGGTTGGCCTTTGGCAAAGATCTCAGTACGCTGCTCCGGGCAATGGCTGGAAGGTTCCGTACCGGAAACAGAACAAATGATATGATCCTCCACATCGGCCGGACGGGTGAAATCGGTGGGCGAATTATTCGTGAGAGAGGGAATTGCTTGCTGCATAAACGTGGACCAGATTGGCGCAGCACCAGTGACCCCGCTGGTACCCTCCATTGGTGTATTGTCGGCATTGCCGACCCACACTCCCACTGCGAGATCAGGGGTATAGCCCACCGTCCAGTTATCCCGCGAATCATTGGTAGTACCCGTTTTCACTGCAGTCGGGAAGGGTAGCTTGAGCGCCGAATTGGCCCCAAACATGGGGGTACGCGCGGCATTATCCGAAAGGATCGAGGTGATCAGGTAAGCATGATCCGCTCGAATGATCTGGGTACCAGACGGGTCAGGCGCCTTATAGATCACGTTGCCTTGATAATCGGTGATCTTGGTAATAGCGTAAGGAGCATAATGTACCCCATTATTGGCATACGTCGAAAATGCTGAGGTTAGCTCAAGTAAAGTCACTTCACCGCCGCCCAGGGTCAGCGAAAGACCATAATCGTTGCGGGTGAGTGTGGTGATCCCCATGCGCTTGGCAAAAGAAATGAAACCGCCGCTGCCCGGGTTATCGGGATCGCTGTAAATTCCTACGTATTGCAAAGCCTTGACTGCCGGGATGTTGTAAGAATTCGCCAGAGCGGTACGAACTGTAACCGGGCCGTGAAATTTGCTGTCATAATTGACCGGCACGTAAGGATCGCTGGGATCATTCGGGTCGCCGGAAGGCGGAAACTCACTTGGCACATCCCAGATCAGCGTGGCCGGGGTCCAGCCCTTTTCAAAAGCGGCCGTATAAGTCAACGGTTTGATGGCTGAGCCCGGCTGACGCGGCTGGATTGCCATGTTGATCTGGCCGGCATTGACGTCATCATAGAAATCCGCGGACCCCACCATGGCCAGGATAGCCCCCGTATTGGGGCGGATCGCCACCAGAGCACCATCGGTCACGTGCTTATCAGCCAAAGCGCTGACTTGATCTTTGACAATTTGTTCTGCCTGCGATTGCAGGCTGGGGTCAAGAGTGGTGTAGACCTGAAAGCCCGAACGATAGATCGTCTGGGCGTCATATTGCTGCTCGAGCAAATAGCGGATATACATGACCCAATGGGGATAGGTCATGGGATTGGTTTTGGGAACAAAATTGTAGTTCTGAACCGCAACGTAAGCATCCGCTGCCTGCTGCGCGCTGACGCACACCGGCTGACTGCTGTTGCTGACTGTAATGCAGTTTCGCTCAGATGAAACCTGGTACATCAGCGTCAGTACTTGCTTATCCCGGTTCAGGGTATCTTCTGGGTCGGAATAGATATCATAGACCGCCGGGGATTGGGGAAGCCCGGCTAAAAAGGCAGCCTGCGCCAGGGTAAGCTGATCAGCAGTGGAGTTGAAATAAGTTTCTGCGGCAGCTTCGATGCCATAGGCCAGATTTCCATAATAAATCTCATTTAAATAAAGCTCGAGAATTTGGTCTTTGGTGTAACGCCGCTCAATTTCTGCGGCCAGGATGATCTCTCGAGCTTTACGCCGGATGGATACCTCATTCTTCTCAGTAGGCGAAAGAAGCAAAGCCCGTGCCAGTTGCTGCGTAATCGTCGAAGCCCCGCTGACCACCTCACCATGCGTGTAATTCTGGATCAAAGCACGGGTGATGGCTAAAATATCAAAACCAGGATGGGTATAAAAATCCTTGTCTTCGGTAGCAATGGTAGCTGCGACAACTTCAGGAGAAATCTTGCTCAGGGGTACATAAGTACGCCGCCCGGCATTGGGGTCAAGCATCTCATAGATCACCTGACCATTGCTGTCGTAAAAACGGGTGGTTTCGAATTGAGACGCTTTATTCTGCAAATCTGCCACACTGGGCAGGGTAGAAGCAATGGTGAAATACTGGATCACCAGCACAATCCCGGCCAGAACCATGCCCACTACCAGTACGAACAAGCCAATGATCAAAGCACGTACCAGGCAGCTCCGAAAGTTACGGTGCAGCTGTGGTCGGGCAGACTGTGGTTTGGTTGGCTGAGTATCCCCGGGACGGCGTGGCGGCTGACCCGCTCCACTGCCTCCCGGTTGGGGACGCGTATCCGAGTAAAAAGCCACCGGTGAAACTGTCGTGGCTGAGAGATCGATCTGCTCTACCTGCTGCGGCAAAGAATCTGTCGTCCCCGGCGGCGGTGCCGGGAGAGTGGGTTCAACTGTTGCAGCTGCTTCAGGAGAGGGCTCGACCACTGTCGGTAAATCATCAAACCCTTCCGGCAACTGTTCCGCAGGCACTACGGTTGTTTTCTCGGCTTCTTCAGCGGGAGAAACCGGTTTTGCAGCCAGAGGGTCATCATTAAGGATTTTTCGAAAGCGAGATGCAGGATCATTTGATGAAGTGTAATTTAACTCGGGTTCTTGATCTGGGTTTTCAGTCATTTTTTCTTCCAATATCGATGTTTGATTTTGATTCTAGCATAATTCAATTGACCGTGCAGAAAACTGATTTTACAATGAAGCCATGAAGAACGACCCAATGATGATCTACCGCACGCTGGCAACAGACGTCAGACGCACCCGGATCGACCTGACCAAGGATCAGGTCTGGGAGTTTTGCGCCGCCGACTGCGAACCTCCAGCATTAATTGTACAAACTACCTACGGATTACAATGCAAAGGGATGCACCTGTATCCGCGATTTCGCATGAAAGGCACTACCATCACTGATCCACGCACGTTTGCCCAAGAACCGCAACTGGTGCGCCGCTTCAGTGATCTCTTGACGGTCAAGTGCAGTCCATTCGCGAACATAGACGCTGAGCTTGACTACTGGGTTCCCTCTTCCCAGACGTTATGCGGAAGAACGCGTATTGCCAACTCAGGTTCCAGTTCGGTGACCCTGACGCTGGAATGGGTAGCTCTGCTCTACCCCATGGAAAAACGGGAAGGGATGAGCAGCACCCCGATGGGGGTCAACACGGTGTTGAGCGGCACAATGGGCTCCCTCTTCCCGGTCTTTTTCCTCACCGGCGGCCCGCAGGCTTCGACCCGTTCACTGCCCGGTCTGGAACTGGAAATGACCCTGGCTCCCGGGGCAGAGCGCAAGGTGAGCTGGGCAATGGCAGCACTCGAATCTGCCGAAGCTTCCTTTACCCAGGCCCGGCAATCGACTGCTCTTTCATGGGAAAATGAAATTCTCAAACGCGAGATGGAAGAAAAGCGCCGATACTTCCACTTCCGCTCAGAAGACCCCGTTCTGGATGACCTGCTTTACGAAACTCAGATAAAAGCTCACCAGTGCCTGCTGCGCGGACCGCAACCCGAAAATCATCTCTTTTTACTTTCCAGGCGGCAAGCAGACGCGCCGTTGGGTGATTTCAACACCTCCCCGGTCACCCGCCAGACAAATATGCCTTCCAGTCTTTATGATTTCTGGCTGACCAGCCGAATTCTGCTGCCCATCGAACCCGAATCGATACGAGAAATGGTACAAACCTATCTCGATACCCAGACGCCTGATGGCTCACTCCCGCTGGGGAACAAACCCGATGGATCACCTACACGTGCCATGATTCCACCGCTCCTGGCCGGAATCGCCCGCGACGTGTATCTCTATCTGCCAGATCAAGAATGGCTGCTGCAGGTCTTTTCGCCGCTGGTGGATGCACTCAAATGCTGGCTCAAGCCAGAAACCCCCACCTGGGAAAACTTACTGCAAACCGGGCTGGATTCTTCCCCCCTCTATGCTCAATGGAAAGAATCCGATCAGGGAGTCGATATTCAAACAGTCGATGCCCCCGGCCTGCACGCTCTGCTGGCGCATGAATGTCAGGCGCTATTGCAGATGAGCGAATGGCTGGGCGAAACTGAACAGCGTCCCTGGCTGGAACAGCAGATCGAGCGGCTCAAAGCTCACGTGCTAGCCTGTTGGGATGAAGACAAAGCTGCCTTTTGCTATCAGGACGTTGCCAGCGGTGAAAGCCCACAAGCCCAGTTGCTCCACAGCGAGAGCCGGAACGGACCCCATTTGCTCAAGATCAAATGTGATGCTCCGCGCCGTTTGCAGGTACGCTGTCTCAAGCCAGAAGGCTTCCCTGAACCAGCCAAACTGATATTACACGGCAGTGGACCCAACGGTCCACTCACCGAAGAAATGCACTTCTCACGCTCCAAATTTCGCGAAGGGATTGCCCGTGCCACCAGCACCCAGCTCTACCTTACCCTGGAACGGATCGAGGTCGAAAGGCTGAAAAAAGGAGAGAAGCTCGAAATCGCGCAGGCGGGTTACACCACTCAAGATATCAGTCTGTTCCTCCCCTTGTGGGCCGGATTAGTCTCCCCCGAAAAAGCCCAGCGGATGATCGACAGCCACCTGCTGCCGCACTTTTTCACTGCCAGCGGGCTGACCGCCATCGAATCAGACTCTGAGGGAACCGTGATACCCTTCTGGAATACGCTCATTGTCGAAGGCTTGCTGCGGATGGGCTTTCGCCAGACAGCCTGTCAGATCATGCAGGCTTTTCTTCATGGAATCCGCAATTCGTGGCTTGAAAATCACGAAAATCACCGCTACCTCCGCGCCAGTGATAACGCTGGGCTGGGAGAGCACGACGCACTCGCCGGGCTGCCGGGGGTTCTCCCCTATCTGCAATGTCTCGGCCTCGAACTGCCGCAAACTGATGAAATCCTGATAGCTGGATTAAATGAATTTTGCCCGGCAAATACGGTACAATATGGAAAAGTCGGTATCACGTTAAATGCGGATGCAACACAAATCAGCACCCTCAACGGCTCAAAGATCGAGATCCGTGACGCTGACCGACACAAGATCGTTCTCCCCTGAGAAAGGAGGAAATATGTCTGAAAATCAAAAAATGAAATGTGATACCTTGATGGTCTCTGTGGTGCAATCTCAGGATGCCGAAGTGACCGAAAATCGTCTGGCCGACGAGGCTACCTCTGTCACACGCCTGCCCAGCCTGGGTGCCTTTCTGGGACGCCGTAATGCTACCCTGCTCATCGGTATGCCGCATGAATTAAAGGACAAAGTAATCGACATTTTGCACGAGAACTGCCGCCAGCGCATCGAGTTTATCGCTGTTCCCCTCGAAAGCGCCCCCATGCCCATGCCAGCGCCCACTCCGGTAACTGTAGGTGGAGCAACCGTGTTCTCATTGGAAGTTGAGTATTTTGAGGAGTTCTAGCCATGAAACTAATCGTCGCAATTGTTAAGGATATCGATGCCGATAATGTCACTTCCACGCTGACCGCCGCCAACTTCCGCGTTACTACCATCGCTTCGACCAGCGGATTCATCCGCCGTGGTTTGAATACCATGCTGTGCGGCGTCGAGGACGATCAGGTGACCAAAGCAATTGAAGTCATCCGCGGTTGTTACCCGCCGGCTGAAACCACCGAGGAGAAGCGCTGCACTATCTTCGTCTTGAACGTAGGCGAGTACATTCACTTTTAGGCAAGAGAACTCCCGGAGCCAGGTCAGCCTCGGGAGTTTCATTTTATGCTGAAAATTATTCGTGAAACTCGTCCACGTGGTAGATCGAGACCTGCAGCATCCGACGGCGCCACAAGTCAGCCGTAGCGCCCATTTTCAGACACAAATGACTGAGAAACTCTTGCGGCTGGGGAATCTGCTCCCAGACCTGGGGCAAGAAAGTAGCACTGCGCGTTCCATCACGCAGCACGACCCCGTCCACACCAGGACGCAATTTCTGCGGCAGTTCTTCGGGGCAGGAATATTCCAGAGGCTCGGGTGCGGTCAAGTGCGAAATCTCGATTTCAAGCAAGGGAACTTCCGCTGATGTTACCGGCAAAAAACGGTAGTCTTGAAAAGCAGCATCCAGCGCATGAACCTGAACGTCTTCCCACAGCGGGCGAAAAGCCTGTAATGAACCAATACAGCCCCGCAGATCTCCTCCAATCGTCAGGGTAACAAAAGCAGCTCCCGATGCGCGTAAATTCTCGGTCAATTCGGCCGCCGGCACAGATGGCAGCGGCCGGCCTGCCGCGGAAGCCTCGATCGTCCCGCGTGCCAGATTCAACAGCGTCTTCTTCTCAGCATCCGACAATCCAGTTTTCGCCATCAATCACTCACCTTTCGATAGCCACGATTCAAATAAACCAGCGGCGGAATCGAAAGATCACTGCGGGCAGCCACAACTTCCGCCACAAACAATGTAGACTTCGGTAGAGGAACCTCTTGCAGGATCACACAATCAAGATGCGCTCGCCCCGCTTTCAGAAGCGGCACGTCTGATGCAAGAGTAAAAGTTTCCAGGCCGGTAAAACGATCTTCTTCTTCGGGAATTTTGCCGGCAAATATATCCGCCAGATGTTGCTGCCCCTGTGCCAGAAAAGTCACTCCCAGCTTTTTGCTGGCCGTGACCAGACGCCAGGTACGCGTTTGCACCGCCAGCGAGACGGTGATCACCGGCGGATCCAACGAAACGGAGGTCAGCGAATTGACCGTCATACCATGAGCATACTCACGATCTCGAGCCGTTACCACGGCTACCCCAGTTGGCCAGCCACGCATCACCTCACGCAATGAATCAGATAACTCAGACATTCTTTTCCCATCCTTTTACCAATAAGTATTCATGCCCCCTTTATACTTCTTTTCAGGGGGCAAAGTCAAATTGGTTGATGATAAGAAAGTGGGGAATGAGACAGAAAAATGAAAAATTAAATAAAAAGTGCCCCCATCGGGATTCGAACCCGAGTTTTGGCCTTGAGAGGGCCACGTCCTAGGCCGCTAGACAATGGGGGCGTCAGCGGTTGAAATTCTATCATAGGCACTGGGGGGTGTCAATTACTTTTAGACGGCATTTTTCACACTTTCGAGTAAAATTAGGCCATCCTACATTAATAAAGAGGTCTTATCTATGAATGGTTTCCCCAATACTCCTCAATCCCGCTGGCAAAAGCTGTTAAAAGCCATCGGCCCCATTGAAGTGAGCTGGAAAACCGCTCAGGATTATGCCTTCCTGCTGGTAGGAGCACTGGTCCAGGCCTTTGCCATGCGACTCTTTCTGGTACCCGGACAGCTGGTCAGCGGCGGTATCAGCGGTGCCGCTCAGATCGTCAATCATTTCGTACGTTTTCCCATCGGTGTCATGGTATTTTTGGGCAACGTTCCGCTCTTTATTCTGGGTTGGCACCACCTGGGCGGACCGCGTTTCGCGGCCCGGACTGCCTTCGCAGTCGCCGCGTTTTCCTTTTTGACAGATTTTTTGGTGCTGTTCATCTCCCCGGTAGGGGTGACCTCAGATAACGTCCTTAACTCCATTTTCGGGGGAGTATTGCTGGGGGCCGGGCTGGGACTGGTTTATCGTGGGCAGGGGACCAGCGGCGGTTCGGATATTCTGGGGCGCATCCTCAACTCACGTCTGGGAATTTCGATCTCGCAGGCTTACCTGATCACAGATACCCTGGTGGTGCTGGCCGGCGGGTTTGCCTTTTCGTGGGAGAAAGCCCTCTATGGTATGGTGGTCATCTACATCAGTGGCATTGCCGCTGAGGCCGTCTCAGAAGGCCAAAGCGTCTTCCGTTCTGCGATCATCATCACCAGTTGCCATGAACAGGTCACGCATGCGATCATGGAAGAACTCGAGCGCGGAGTGACCATCCTCTCAGCTACCGGCGGATACACCGGTGAAAGCCGCCCTACCCTATACTGCGTGATCACCCGGGCTGAGGTCAACCAGCTCAAAGAGCTGGTGAAAGAAATCGACCCCAATGCATTTATGGTCATTGGGACCGCTCATGAAGCTTTAGGGAACGGCTTCAGACCGTTGAAGTAATCAGCGTAAAAAGTTCAGCATCGAACCGATCAAAATACCGGCCACCCCCAGGTGGTAAGTCACGTGTACCCAGAAACGGCCACGAGGCAATTTGCGGATGAACCGGTCATACGACAACGTCGAATCAGAGATAAAGAAGAAACTTCCGCCAAGAGCCGCAATGACCGCTGGCAGCGTCATCCAGGCAGAATTGAATAGGGTCAGCAAAGCTGAGAGCCACATCAGGGTAAGCGCCAGACCATATGCCAATGAAGCCGGGATCATGACCCGTGAGGAGGGCAAGCGTTCAATACCCGGTCGAATTTTCTTGAGCACCTGTGCAGCGATCAGCCCCACAAAGATCGCCAGCAACGCAGAATAGAAAGTAAAACCAGGCAGCGGCGAATTAAAGCCCACGATGAACATCACGTGCGCCAGCAAGAAAAAGCCCAACCCCAAAAGGAACCAGCGAGCGCTGAACAGCAAAGCCACATCCCCGGCCAAAGACAAGATCAGACCCAGACCGTACCAGATCATCACCCCTTGCCAGGAAGTCTGCTGCAGCGACCACAGGATCAAGAAAAAGAGTGTGCCCGGCTTGGCAATGAAGAGAAGAAGTCGATCCTCTTTCCAGGCTGCATACCAGTCGACCAGAGCAAAAATGATCGTCGCGATAAAGAGCCAGTTGTAACTCATCGCTCACTCTCTTTTTCGTAACCCAACAAATGCAGTGCTTCGGGACTGTTGCGCCAGTTCTTGTTGACTTTGACCCGCAGGCTCAAATAGATCTCACGTCCGCTCATCTTTTCAATCTCCTGACGAGCGCGCGTTCCGATCTTTTTCAGCATCTCCCCGCCCTGACCAATCACGATCCCTTTCTGCGAATCACGTTCCACGAAGAAAGTCGCCTCAATGAAAGCACCTTTTTCACCGCGCTCCTTGTACTCATCCATGCGCACCGCCAGACAATGCGGTACCTCATCACGCAGGAAGTACAAGGCCGATTCGCGGATCAATTCGGCTGCGATATCTTTCTCGTAGTAATCGGTAACCGTGTCTTCATCGAAAAACGGTTCCCCCTCTGGGATGAACTGCAGCAAGGTAGCCAGAAGTTCCTGCATCCCCTCCTGTTTGAGGGCAGAGAATTTAACCACATCTTTTGCCGGGAAAAGCTCCACCGCTTTTTGTTCACGTGCCGCGAGAGTTTCTGGCAAGACAGCATCCTCCTTGGAAAGCGCCATGACCACAGGCGGCAGCTTGCGTATGCTCTTTAACTTTTCAGCAATAATGGCATCTTCATGGGTCAGTTCTTCATCGGCAGCCAGCAGCCACAGCACCACATCAGCATCCCCAATGCTATCGAAAGCTTCGCCATTCATATAATCGCCCAGCTTGTGCTGAGCCTTGTGAATGCCCGGAGTATCGACAAAGACCAGCTGGTAGCCAGGCTGAGTATAGATGCCCAGTTGCCGACGCCGGGTTGTTTGTGGTTTCGGCGATACCGCCGCGATCTTTTGATCAAGCAACGTGTTGATGAGGGTCGATTTGCCCACATTAGGGCGACCCACTACCGCCACATAACCTGCTTTTTTTACCGTCTCTTCAGCAGCCATTTTCCTGCTCCAGATCTTCCTGCATCTGCACGTTCCTTTTCACAAAAGGATTGATTTTCGAGTTGACGATTACCACCGCCACAATGATTAAAAGCCCACCCACGATTAAACGCCAGTCCACCTGCTCTTGTAAAAACGCCATACCCAGCAACACCCCCACTAACGGAAAAATGTAGGTAGTCATGCTGGTACGCGTCGGGCCCACAGAATTCAACAACGAGAACCAGAGCAAAGTCGCCAGACATGAACCCAGCAGTCCCAGCCAGCCCAGAGCCAGGTAGCTGATCGGCAAATGCGGAAAAGTAAAAGGCGCTTCACCAATCAGTGCAGTTGGCAAAACAAATAGAAATGCCGTCCCCATTTGCCCCAGGGACTGGGTGACCGGCTGCATGCCGCGCTGCATTTTACGGGCGAAGATACCGCTGATCGCATAGGAACAGGCAGCAATCAACATGGTCACAATCCCCACCCCACTCAGTGCATCCGCGCTGTGAAGCTGATTCGACATCAGCACCACCACTCCAACGAAACCGATGACCAACCCCAGCACACGCCGGCGAGTCATCCGCTCTTCGCTGAGGAAGAAAGGCGCGATCAAAATGGTGAACAAGGGGACCGTAGAATTGAGAATGGCCGCCATGCCAGAAGAAATATGCGTTTCGCTCCATGAAATCAAAACAAATGGCAGCGCTACATTGAAAAAGCCCAGAAAAGCCAGCACCCACCCATCTTCTTTGCGGAATTTAGGGCGAACTGCCAGAGCTACCCCTATCAAACCCAGGGTAGCAAAACCCGTGCGAAACGTCACCAGGGTAAGCGGGCCAACTTCTTGAAGGGCGATCTTAATCCACAGAAAAGAAGAACCCCAGATGGTGCCCAGCAAGATGAACTTAAGCCAGTTTTTCGCCGACAACCTGATGGCCCTCCAGTTCAAGCAGCCACTTCTTGGTCTGGATGCCATCCGCGGCTGAATACCCGGTCAATCGGCCATCCGCTGCCACCACGCGATGACAGGGAATCAGAATCGGAACGGGATTATGTGCCATGGCTCCCCCAATTGCCCGGCTGGCAGCAGGTTTCCCGAACTGCTGGGCCAGTTCGCCATAAGTACGAATCTGCCCAAATTCAATCTGGCTGGCCATACGATAAACAATCCGCTGAAAAGGAGTAAAGATCGTTTCATCGAGCGGAAGGTCAAAAGAACGGCGTTGGCCAGACAGGTATTCAAGGATCTGCTGTAAAGCAAGATGACTCGTATCGGATTCAGACAAGTTGGGTTGAGAAAAGCGGGAAGAATGGCCAAGCAAATCCACCCGGCAGCACCCCTGTACAGTAGCATAAACTACCACGGTACCGATCGGGGTTTGCTCAGTCCAGGAACCAGCCAGAGAAGAAGAGTTCATGTTTTTTCCTTTAAAAGGTACGGTTTTCTTACTTTGGGAATCGTAGGGTAACCGTAGGGTAAGAGTCAAGTAATAAAAGTCGCAATGAAGTAATATATCAACAGGGCGACTTCTCTTCTTCTCCTCCTTGGAAATGAGAGCCGGGGTCGGCGTCCTCGGCTCTCGATGATTTTACCATAATCACCCTCTCGTTTTACTTCTCCCTTTCGTGATCCTCGCGTACACCGGTATGCGAGGATCGCAAATTTTTAACCAGAAAATATTTGCCTGTATAAAAAGCAAATTGTGATACACTTTCCAAGTTCAATGATCTTCTAAACTCATGGAGCAAGTTATGGAAAAGAGACCCACGTATTCTGTTGATATTGCTGGGGTTCACCGCGAGTTGACCCTTTTTGAGATCAAACCCGGGTTGAAAATTGCGATCCTCAACATTCTTGGGGATGTCGAACTGGTACAGGCCTGTGCCAAAGCACTGGCAGCCAAACTGGAAGACCGTAAGTGCGACGTACTCATCACCGCAGAAGCCAAAAGCATTCCGCTGGCTTATGCACTGGCAGTAGAAATGAAAAAGCCCTACGTCATCCTGCGCAAGAGTTACAAACCCTATATGGGCAACGCGCTGCAATTCGAGACCCTGTCGATCACTACCGGGCAGCCGCAAACCCTGTATCTGGATGAAAAGGACGTTGAATTGATGAAGGGCAAGAACGTGGTCATCGTCGACGATGTCATTTCCACGGGGTCTACCCTGCAGGCCATGCGGCAGTTGTGCCAGAAAGCAGGCTCGACCGTCAGCGCCGAAGCAGCTATCTTCACCGAAGGCGAACGCGCCAAATGGGCAGATATTGTCTCTCTTGGTCATCTGCCGGTCTTTTCAGATTAAGACGTAAAAGGTTTAAACAAATTACGGAGAGGAAAATCCTCTCCGTTTTTTCATTAAATCACGTGAGCGCCATCCGCTGCCTGACAGGGAAAGATCGCAGCCGAGATGCCAGTTCGTTCCAGATACTGCTGCTTTAGCTCGTGAGTAAACTCCGTTACTGCTTCTTCGCGTACCAGATTGACCGTGCAGCCGCCAAAGCCTCCTCCAGTGAGACGGGCGCCCACGCAGCCAGGTAGACCCGCGGCAATTTCGACGAGTATATCGATTTCACGGCAGCTCACAGCATAATCATCACGCAGAGAAGCATGCGTCGCATACATCAGCTCGCCGAAAGCTTTCACTTCTCCTGCTTCCAATACCTGCACCGCCTGCTGTACGCGGCCAATCTCACTGATCACGTGGCGGGCACGTTTAAAGACATTCTCAGGGAACTCAGCCCGAAGGGTCAAAAGCTGCGGCATAGAAACATCGCGCAGGGAATGCACCTCAGGGAGATGGCGTTGGAAGATCTCCACCGCTTCATTGCATTCCTGATGGCGGGTATTGTATTCCGAACCCACCAGCTCATGCTTGACCATGGAATTGGCAATCACGATTTTGTAACCGGCGGGTAAAGGTACCGGGCGCCACTGCAAAGAGCGAATATCCAGAACCAACGCGTGCCCTGCCACCCCATTGGCACAGGCAAATTGATCCATCAAGCCGCAATTCAAGCCCACGTACTGGACTTCCGCCGCCTGAGCATAACGGGCCAGGGCCATGCGATCCAGATCCCAGTCCCCTAAAGCCTCCCAGACCACCGAAAAACCCACCTCAAGCGCAGCGGAACTACTCAGCCCGGCCCCTATCGGCAAATTCGAAGTGAACTCTGCCTCCATGCCGCTGACCCGCAGGCCATGTTGCAGTAGCACCCAGGCCACCCCCGCTGGATACAGTGCCCAGGTCGGCAAGGGCTGACCATCGATATCAATTTTCTGATCGAGGGTATTGACCGAGAAGGAAACCTCCTCGCCCAAATCCAATGCCCGAAGATAGACCACGTCATCCATGCGTTTCCCGACGCGGATGGTCACTTCACGATCAATAGCCGCCGGAAAAACCAACCCATCGTTGTAATCAACGTGCTCTCCCAGTAAATTGACCCGGCCAGGAGAAACGACTGTGAGATCCGCGAATGAAATTTCCATTTTATCCTGCCATCCCTGTGCCATTTTTTCTTTTTGCTGATGAGATAATTTCTTGATCGCCTTTTCGCGTTTCAAAGCGCTCGAAAGATCAGGCTGTTCCTCGACATAAACCAGCTTGACCGGCCGATGCAAACGGGTGTACTTTGCCCCGCGGCCCTGATTATGCTGCTGCTCGCGCCGATGCGGATCAAGTGTCCAGCCTGTGTAAAAGCTGCCATCTGCGCACCGCATCAGATAACAATAATAAGCCACGGCAGTGCCTCACATCCCCAGCATCACTTTCGATAAACTGTTCAAAATCGGGTTCATGATCCAGCCAATCACATCCAGATGCGCCATTGGTCCCACAAAAACCAGCAGCATTAGCACAAAAGGTCCGTACGGCTGAAATTTTTGATAAGCCGGCTGTGCGCTGGCAGGGATCAGTGCAGCCAGCACTTTTTCACCATCCAAAGGCGGGAAAGGAAGTAAATTGAAGATGGCCAGGATCAGGTTAATGTAAAAGAAAATGTAGAGAAATTCGCCCAGCGTTGGCAATATCCCGGTGGGGAGCACAACTTTCACCCAACCCAGCCGTAGCGGAATTGCCGCCAATAATGCCAGCAAGAAATTCGAGAGCGGCCCTGCCACCGAGACCCAGACAATGGCCCAGCGGGAGCGCTGCCGCAAAACTGCCGCGTTGATGGGGGTAGGTTTGGCCCAGCCATAGCCAGTGAGCAAGACCAGCAGGCTGCCAAAAACATCCAGATGTTTCAAGGGATTAAGGGTGATACGGCCAGCGGCACGTGGAGTATCGTCACCCAGACGATCTGCCGTCAGCGCATGAGCAAATTCGTGGATCGTCAAAGCAACGATCAGGGTGATCACACGGCAAATCAGGTCATCAGGGGTCAGATTCAGCATGGCATCGGGAAATCCTGAGCGAAAACTCTTTCGCATTATATCATGGGATATAATCGAGCTATGCTACCGGATATACAGCTCAACGACCGGGTACACCTGCGCAAGCCGCATCCCTGCGGCAGCTACGAATGGATCGTAGTGCGTCTGGGGGCGGATATTGGGTTGGAATGTCTGGGCTGCCATCACCGCGTTCTGCTTTCGCGCCGTGAACTTTCTCACCGTATGAAATCTCGCCAACCCGCTGGAGAATCCCCCGAAAATGACAAATGAAAACCCACACTTTCTCTTTCTTTTCTCAGATACCGGCGGGGGGCACCGCAGTGCAGTCGACGCCATCATCGAAGCCATGCAGCTTGAATACCCAGACGGCTTCTCAGCCGAGAAGGTGGATTTCTTCAAGCAATACGCCCCGCCCCCGTTGAATTTCGCGCCCGAACTGTACCCAATGATGTCGAAAAACCCGACCCTCTGGGGAATGAACTATCATCTCAGCGACGGGAAACGTCAGGTAGCCCTGGCCATGCGGGCCGCCACCCCTTACTATTACATAGCCGTCCGCAAAATGCTGAATGAACACCCCAGCGATATCGTGGTCTCGGTTCACCCGCTGATGAACGTACCCGTACGTCAGGTAGTGCACCGCCGCAAATTACCTTTTGCCACGGTCATCACCGACATGGTTTCCATTCATACCTTCTGGTTCGACGCCAAAGCCGATCTGATCCTGGTGCCCACCGAACAGGCACGCCAGCGTGGGCTGGAACTGGGTATCGACCCCAAGATCATGCAGGTGTGCGGCCTGCCCGTTGCCAATAAATTCTGTCAGAATACCCGAGCAAAAGAAGTGGTCCGGCAGGAGTTAGGCTGGCCAGCAGATCGTCTGACTTTGGTACTGGTCGGCGGCGGTGAAGGCATGGGGCCATTGGAAGCCACTGCCGCGGCAATCGATAACGCCGAATTGCCTGTTTCTCTGGTGATCATCACCGGACGGAATCAAAAGTTAAAGGAAAGGCTCGAAACCCGCGGCTGGAAGATTCCGCATTTCATCTATGGTTTCGTGCAAAATATGCCTGAATTAATGGCAGCGGCTGATGTGCTCATCACTAAAGCAGGGCCAGGAACCATCAGCGAGGCCTTCATTACCGGCCTGCCCGTGATCCTCTACAACCGTCAGCCCGGTCAGGAAGAAGGCAACGTTCTCTACGTACTCAGTGAAGGGGCCGGCAGCTGGGCGCCCGAGCCAGCAATGGTCGTTTCGGTGCTCAAAAACTGGATTCATCATCCCGATCGTTTGATCGAGGCCACCGAAGCCAGCCGCAGTCTGGCCCGCCCGGAAGCAGCACGGCAAATTGCACGTTCCTTGATGGGATTGGTCAAAGCAAAATAATACATTTTTGCATGCTATTGTTATATAATTAATAAATCGTTGTTTGCAGGCAACTTACAGGAGGGAAATGAAAACCCAAGATAAAGATTTTTCTCATGGGTCAGCGTTAACTCAGATCGTTGAACATCCTTCGTTTAAAGCATTAAATAAAGCCGATAAGAAATTCGGGCATTATCAAATAAACATTGACACAAGAATATTAATTAAATACTCAGATAAAGAAAAGAGTCCCTGGCAATTTACTTTCAAAGTTGAAGATATAAACACATTGGTCGGAGATATTTCCAGTAATAATTTTTCTTTCCTTTGTCTTATCTGTGGAAAGGTTACCATTTGTTTATTACCAACCAATGATTTTCAAGAGCTGTTGGATTTTGAAAAGAAAACTCAACAATCAATAACTGTTGAACTCGAAGATGGAAAGAGCATGCGAGTTAAAAGTAAAATTAAAGAATTAAAACATGCAATTCATCATAATGATTTTCCCAAGCTGCTATTTAAACAAGCATAAATATTGAAAAGTTTTTTAGTTAATAGAATTTTCACCGGTAAATCTTTTAATTAAGAACCTCTTTCGCGGTAGATAATTTTTATCTTGCCCTGCCTCTGGCTCTGCCGTATAATTCTCTTGTTATGCCCATTTATTCTGCATCTGCCCTTGATTTCATCAGCCGCGCGCCGGAGCAAACCCGACGGCTCGGTTTTCGTCTGGGAACGTTATTGACCCGGGGCGACGTACTGGCACTCTCAGGTGATCTGGGAGCAGGCAAAACCACCCTGGTCCAGGGAATCGCTCAGGGTTGGGGATCAACTGATTCCGTCTCAAGCCCGACTTTCGTGCTGGTCAACATCTATCGCCGGCCAGACGGCGCTTTGCTGCATCACATGGATGCTTACCGTATGCAATCCGCACTGGAAGCAGAAGACCTTGACATCGAAGAAATGCTGGCCACCGGTGCCTTACTGGTCGAATGGCCCGAACGCATCGCTGGTGCTCTGCCCAAAGAGTGTCTGCGGGTAGATCTGGCTTATGTGGCCGAAGAGCAGCGCAGTCTGCAATTTACTCCCATCGGGAAGCGAGCTGAAGAAATCGCCAGAGAATTCAAGAAACTGGCATTCGGAGGATAATCATGTTATTAGCGGTGGATACCTCCACCCAGACCATCGGACTGGCTCTTTATGACGGGTCCGAGGTGCTGGGTGAAATGCACTGGCAAACGAAAACCCATCACACCGTTGAACTGGCCCCGGCCGTCGACGAATTGTTAAAACGTTGCGGGGTCAAACCAGCAGAGTTGAAAGTTGTTGCCTGTGCGCTGGGGCCGGGCTCCTTTACCAGCCTGCGTATTGGACTGGCTTTTGCCAAAGGGCTGGCCCTTTCACTGAAAATCCCCATGATCGGTGTTCCTACTTTTGACTTTCAGGTAGCCTCGCAGCCTGTAAAAGACCTGCCGCTGGCAGCCGTTTTACCCGCCGGGCGCGGACGTCTGGCAGTAGGCTGGTATCACGCAGAAGACGGGCACTGGCAAGCTGGCGAAGAACCGACGATCATGACCGCCGAAGACCTCTCAGCCCAGATCAACCAGCCCACCCTCATCACCGGGGAATTCGACGCGGAAGAACGTCAGACTTTGAGCCGCAAGTGGAAGAATGCGCTGCTGGCTTCCCCGGCGCAATGCGTGCGTCACCCCGGAATGCTGGCAGAGCTGGCCTGGAATCGCTTCAAAGCTGGCGAAACGGACGAGCCTGTCTCTCTGGCCCCCATTTATCTGCACGTCAATGAGGCCATCCCCGATTGAGCACTGAAGCCAACCAATTGGATATTGTCATCCGCGAGATGACCCCGACAGACATCGAACGCGTCTGTGAGATCGACCACCTGTCCTTCACTTTGCCCTGGCCGCGCAATTCCTTCTATTTCGAAATCGAAAAGAATGACGCTTCCCGTTCGTGGGTGGCTGAAAACCCTGACCAACAGATTGTGGGAATGCTGGTTACCTGGCTGATCGTGGATGAACTGCACATTGCTACTTTAGCCACGGATCCGGCCTATCGCCAGCACCGCATTGGCTTGAGATTGATGGTCCATGCTCTGTGCACAGCCGCGCAAGCCGGGGCACAGAAATCTTTTTTAGAGGTCCGACGCAGCAATCTGGCCGCGCAGAATCTCTACACTAAACTGGGCTACCAGATTGACGGCGTCCGTCTCAGATACTATGAAGATAATCACGAAGATGCTCTTCTGATGAGCCTGCAAACCATTGATTCCTCTCGCTTGAAAGCACTTATCTAAGGTAGAATAAAGGGTTAGAACACTGAATAAGGACCCTGCCATGAATGCAAAAGAAATTTTAGATGAAGTTGCTGCCCAGGTTACCCAATGTGAGAAATGCCAGCTGCGTTTTTCACGGAAGAATGCCGTTCCCGGCGAAGGCCCAGCCAATTCCGAGATCATGTTCATCGGCGAAGGCCCCGGCTTCTATGAAAACGAACAGGGGCGCCCGTTCGTTGGACAGGCGGGAAAATTTCTGGATGAACTGCTGGAAATGGCCGGATTGAAACGCGAGCAAGTATTCATTTGCAACGTGGTCAAGTGCCGTCCGCCCGGCAATCGCGATCCAGAACCGCAAGAACTGCAGGCCTGCAATGGCTATCTGGATCGTCAGATTGAAGCGATCAATCCGCACGTGATTGTGACCCTGGGACGTTTCTCGATGGCAAAATTTCTGCCGCAGGCACGCATCAGCAGCATTCACGGCAATGCTATGTTAGTCAATGGACGGATGATCGTACCAATGTTCCATCCGGCAGCCGCCCTGCACCAACCCTCTTTAAAACCTCAGGTGATTGAAGATTTCAAAAAATTGCCCGAATATCTGGCGCAGATGAAGAAAGATCAAAAAGAAATTCCTGTTTTCGAACAAAAAGAAGAGACCAGTTCAGACCACAATGATGAACCGCCGGCTGAACAACTCAGCCTCTTCTAACCTTTTGTGCAGGTGAATAATTTATGGATTACTCGAAACAATTGCTGGAAAAATTCGTTAATAAGACCGCCCGCGTAGCCGTAATGGGAATGGGATACGTGGGGTTGCCTTTCGCCACTGTTTTTGCCGAAGCTGGATTTCACGTTACCGGGGTAGACCCAGTAAAAGAAAAGATGGATAAGATCAACCGCGGCGAAAGCTACATCATGGATGTACCCACTGAAAAAGTAGCCGCTCTGGTCAAAGCCGGGAAGCTGGAAGGTACCACGGATTATTCCGTGCTGGCCAGTGTAGATGCAGTCGCCATCTGCGTACCCACTCCCCTGCGCCAAACTGGTGACCCTGATCTATCCTTCATCGTCAGTGCTGCAGAAGGCCTGGCTCCCTACGTGCACGCAGGCATGGTCGTTGTCCTTGAATCCTCAACCTATCCAGGCACCACCCGTGAACTGGTGCTGCCGACCTTAACCGACAAAAGCAAGCTCAAGCTGGGCGAAGAACTTTTCGTGGCCTTTTCACCAGAACGGGTTGACCCCGGGCGCACAGATTGGACCACCAAGAATACCCCCAAAGTCATCGGCGGAATGACCGAAAAATGTACTGAGGTGGCGGCTGGCTGGTACAAGCAGGCTCTGGATACCGTTGTTCCGGTATCTTCGACCGAAGTTGCCGAAATGGCTAAATTGCTTGAGAATACCTTCCGCATGATCAACATCGGCTTCGTCAATGAGCTGGCGCTGATGTGCGATCGCTTGGGCGTGGACGTCTGGGAAGTGATCGATGCCGCCGCGACCAAACCCTTTGGCTTTATGAAGTTCCAGCCTGGCCCCGGGTTGGGCGGGCACTGCATTCCCATCGATCCGCTCTATCTTTCCTGGAAATTACGCTCGCTGAACTATACAGCCCGCTTCATTGAACTGGCTTCTGAGATCAATACCTCCATGCCGCGTTTCGCGGTCAGTCGGGTACAGGATGCGCTTAACGATCACTCTAAATCGCTCAAGGGCAGCAAGGTGTTGGTTCTTGGGGCTGCTTACAAACCGGATATCGACGATCTGCGCGAATCCCCCTCGATTGACGTCATGCGATTGCTGCAGCAAAAAGGCGCGCTGGTCAGTTACCATGATCCCTATATTCCTCACATCAAACATGACAACTGGGAAATCTCATCCGTCACTGACCTGATGGCAGCGGTGAAATCTGCAGATTGTGTGGTCATTGTTACCAATCACAAAGTTTACGATTATCCCGAAATCTTAAAGAATTCCCAGTTGATTGTCGACACACGCAATGCCCTGGGTAAATTAGGTTTCAAGAATCCGAAGGTGGTACGACTCTAATGGCAAGATATCTCGTTACTGGAGCCGCGGGGTTCATTGCCCGCCGAGTGATCGAAATGCTGGTGGAACGCGGGGATGAAGTCATTGGTATCGATAATCTCAATGATTCTTATGATCCCCAGTTGAAATACTGGCGGCTCGAGCAATTAAAACCGCTGCAGGGGTTCACCTTCCTGCACGACGACATCACCCGACCTGAGTTATTCCAAGAGATCGCAACCAAATATCCGAAGGTAGATGGAGTGATTCATCTGGCCGCCCGGGCAGGAGTGCGGCAGGCCGTCGAGATCCCTGAAGTTTACCTGCAGACAAACTCGAACGGCACACTGAACTTGCTCGAGTATTGCAAAAAGAATGACATTTCCAAAATGGTCCTGGCTTCAACTTCCAGTATCTATGGCGCGAATCCGCCCCTGCCTACTCCAGAAGAAGCTGACTCCAGTCATCCGCTGCAGATCTACGCTGCCAGTAAAAAAGGCGCCGAGGTGATGGCTTATACCTATCATCACCTGTTTGGACTGGACGCCACCGTCTTCCGCTTCTTTACCGTTTACGGCCCTGCCGGCCGCCCGGATATGGTCATGTTCCGCTTCACCCAATGGATTGCCGAAGGCAAAACCGTCAAAATTACCGGGGATGGCAGCCAGATGCGCGGCTTTACTTATGTAGATGACATTGCCCGTGGAGTGTTGGCTGGGCTGCAGCCTTTGGGGTATGAGATCATCAACCTGGGCGGGCATGAAACCGTGACCATCAATGAATTACTGCACATGATCGAGGACCGCCTGGGTAAAAAGGCAGCTATTGAATATATTCCCCGCCACCCGGCCGACGCGGACGCCAACTGGGCCAAAGTCGAGAAAGCCAAACGGGTATTAGGCTGGCGTCAACAGGTCAGTCTGGAAGACGGGGTCACCCACCTGGTCAACTGGTACCTTGAACAAAGAAGTTGGACGAGCAAGGTTCTCACTCCATGAGTTCTCTCCGCGAGCGGATCATCCGGATCTGGAAAGAAGATCCTCTGCTCAAACGGGTGCTCCGCAACACCAGTTACTTATTCAGCTCTCAAGTGGTCGTCATGGCACTGGCAATGGGTCAGAGCCTTCTGGCTGCACAGTTGCTGGGGTCAGCCATTTATGGCTGGGTCACCATCATCACCGATTTTGGCACCAACGTCAACAAAATATTCTCTTTCCGCATGAATGAATTCGTCGTGCGCTATATGGCGCCCGAAATGGTCAAGAAAGACTACCAAAAGGCTGGCGCTTTTGCCAAAATAGCGGCCTTAACTGAAGGCTCCACTTCTCTCTTTGCCTTTCTGGTTTATCTGTTGATTCTCCCCTTCGGGGCACAATTCATCGTCAAGGATACCTCTTCAATTCAATACTTTTACCTGTACAGCCTGTTCATCATCGCCAATATTCTCTATGAAACTTCAACCGGCATTTTACAGGTATTGGATCGCTACCGCATCCAGGGCACTTTGCAGGTCATTCAAAGCATTGTCACTGCCTCGATCGTAGCCTTTGCTTTTTTCACCAAAGGGAATATCGCCCTCATTTTGATTGCCTATCTGGTGGGAAAATTCATTCTCGGTTTTGGGTCAATCATTGCCGCATGGAAGGCGCTTAACGACAAATTGGGGCCGCAATGGTTCCTCGCTTCCCTCAAAGGTTTGCCCTCCTTCCGTGAGATGGCTGGCTTTACCATCAGCACCAACCTCAGTGCCACCGCCAAATTGCTCACCAGCAGCAGCCTGGAATCTCAATTGATCGGCTATTTCCTCGACACCAGAGCTGCGGGCATCTTCTCAGTGGTTACCAATGTTACCGTACCCTTGATGACCCCCATTTCCCAGTTCATTCCCACTACCTACCCCGAAATGACCAGGAGCATTGCTGCCAAGAAGTGGCAAGAGCTTAAACAGATGCTGCGCCGAGTTACCCTGATCTCAGCAAGCTGGACGGCGTTTTTCTTCATTTTTATGGCCATCTTTGGACACTGGATCCTGAATTTCTGGGGAGCCGACTTTGTCAATGGTTACCCGATCATGTTGATCATGATGATCGGTTACAGCGTATCAAATGTCTTTTTCTGGAACCGCTCCATCTGGCTCTCCTTTGGGAAAGCCAACATTCCGCTGGTAGTCATCATGGTCTGCGCCGTCCTCAAGATTGGGCTGGCCTTTGTTCTGCTTCCCCGGTTTGGCATGACTGCCGAAGCACTGCTTCTTTCAGGTAACTTCGTTGTTTCAGTGGGATTCCTCACCATTTTTGGCATGAAAATGTTACGCCAAGCCGAAAAGATCGACCCTGAAACCATAGAGATGGCTGCATGAAAATCGCCTATATCGCTCCCGCGCAGATCCCTTCCACCACCGCCAACAGTGTGCAGGTCATGAAAGTCTGTCAAGCTTTCAGCCAGCTTGGGCATGAAGTGACCCTCTACGTTCCTGGGACAACCCCCTGCGCCTGGAAAGAATTGACAGCACAATATGGAATCCAAAACCCATTCGAGATCCGCTGGCTGCCAGCACAACACCGACTGCGCAAGCTGGATTTCACCTGGGCGGCAGTGCAGCAAGCCAAACGAATCGGGGCTGCTCTGATCTATACCCGTCTGTTATGGGCCGCGGAATTTGCCCACTTTGCATCTTTGCCCGTCATTCTCGAAATGCACGAAATTCCCGGTGGAAAAGTCGCCCCGCGGCTGTACCACCATCTCCTTCGCTCTCGGGCAAAACACCTGACCGTTTTCATCACCCAGGCACTTCAGCGCGAAATTGAAAAGCACCTCCACCTCAGCCATCCCCAAGATCAAGTTTGGATTGCCCCTGATGGCGTCGATCTGGAACGCTACGACCAGCTTCCTTCCCCCAGCGAAGCCCGTCGTCAGTTGGGATTCAGCGAAAAGCTCACTGCGGTTTACTCAGGCGGGTTCTACGCCGGGCGCGGGCTGGAAATTCTTTTCGATCTGGCAGCGGCCTTCCCGAAAGTGCAATTTTTGTGGGTGGGTGGAAACGAATCCACTGTCGCTGAATGGCGCTCCCGCCTCACTTCTTCGCAAATCAACAACGTCATCCTGACAGGCTTCGTTGCCAATGCACAACTCCCCCTCTACCAGGCCTGCGGGGAGATTCTGCTCATGCCCTACAAGCAAAAAGTTGCCGGCAGCAGCGGTGGGGATATCAGCGCAGTGACCAGCCCCATGAAACTCTTCGAATATATGGCTGCCGGTCGGGCCATTCTGTGCAGCGATCTGCCGGTTTTGCACGAAGTATTGAACGAGCACAATGCCGTTTTTTATTCCCCTGACGATCTGGCAGCATTGACCCATCAGTTTGCCGCCCTGTGCCAGGAACCCCAGCGGTGCCAGGTCCTGGCTGCTCAAGCTCGCGCAGATGTACTACAATATTCTTGGAAGATCCGTATGCAGCGGATCCTTGATTCTTTTCTGAAGCGATACCCGGAGGTTTCTCTTTGATTCACCGCTTTCCCCAGTGGATTACTGACTTGTTCGTCTCATTTCTTTCAGCAGTGCTTCTGGCCGCGATCCTGTCGATCTTTTCAGCAGGAACCTATTTAGCCAGTTTTGTAGCCTTTGCCGGGCTTGGTTTCTTGTGCATTTTTGGTCTGATCCGCGTCTGGCGTTTTTTCGGCTCCAAGAAAATGCTGGCAGTGATCATGATCACCGCCTTTCTCCTCCGCGTGACCGTCGCAGTTCTGATCTCTGCCGGGCTCCCGCGATGGGGCTATGACAACCCGGTTAATCAAGCAGGGTTTCTCTATTCTGACGCCTACACCCGAGATCAAGCCGCTTTTCAATTAGCCACCAGTTCCGACTCGCTCTTTACCGCCTTCACTCAACGCGATGCTGCCGACCAATACGGTGGGCTGAAATTCTTGAGCGCTGTTGTTTACCGCTGGCTTAGCCCCCATGCGGACCGTCCGCTATTGATCTCGCTGCTGGCTGCTTCTATCATGACCCTGGGTATTGCTTTCTTGTATGCCGCGCTTAAAAAACGCTGGAACAAGCCTATCGCCCGCTGGGCTACGTGGTTTCTGGTTCTCTTCCCGGATAGCGTCTTTCTGGGCAGCGCGCAGATGCGTGAACCCTTCTTGATCGGTCTTTTCTGTATTGGCTTGTGGGCAGTATTGAACTGGAAAGAAAAGCCCATCCAGGCAATCTGGGTCAGCCTCATCAGCGTTTTATTGATGGCAGCGCTGTCATTCCCCGCCGCCGCTGTCATTGCCGCCATCCTGGTTCTGACCTTTAGTCTGGAATGGGTTCTTGCCCAAAAAAGTCGTACCCCTCAAATACTTGGGGGAATTGGATTGGCCGTTCTGGGAATTATCATTCTGCTGGCAGGGTATCGCTGGTTAAAACCCACCCTGTATTTTGACTCATATACCACTACCCAGCAATCTGGCTGGATCCAAGCGCTCATTTGGACTTATGGTGAGCGCTGGAATCTTCTTTTTACCACTGCCTATGGACTGGCACAACCCGTCTTACCTGCCGCCATTACAGATTCCGCTCTGCCAATCTGGAAAACAATTGCCATTTTGCAAGGAATTGGCTGGTATTTCTTTCTGCCGTTTTTGTTCTTCGGTTTCTTCTCCGCGATCAAAGGTGGGAAAAATGAGTCTAAATGGACAGTTGTATTATTTGCTGCCTTCTTTTCTCTATGGGTATTGATCTCTTCTGCTCGGGCAGGTGGAGATCAATGGGATAATCCCCGTTACCGCTATATGTTGCTGCCTTTGATGTCCATTCTCTTTGCCTGGAGTTTGTGGCAGTACCGCCGCACTCATACCCGCTGGTTTTGGCGCTGGATCGCAGCAACAAGTATCTTCTTGCTCATTTTCATGACAATTTATATCAATCGATATATTCCCTTACCCTTTGCCCCTAATTTGATAAATGGAATCATGTTGATTGTGATTCTCACGCTGATCATTTTTGTCGGCGGTTGGCTGCATGATCACTACGATCGTACAAGACAAACTAAACCACAATAGCCTTCATAAATTAATAACAAAAACCATTGGCAGATTTCACCCTGCCAATGGTTTTTTATATATACGGCCGTCAGGCTGAGCCTTAGCCTTCCCACTCTCCAACCGCTTGCCAGGCATATTCCAGATGAGAAGCAGCTACTTTGCCTGCTTTTTTGCGCACACGATCAAAAGCATGGGTCATCAATTTCAGCCCGCCAATTTCGTTCAAGCGAGTACCGATTTCACGGGTCCGGACGTGCCGACACTGGAGGTTATAACCGCCACCAGGATGTTCAGAGAGATAGTCCTCTTTGAGGCCAATCGAAATCAGCTCCGAGATCAACCTCTCTACTTCATCACGGCTTCTGGCCGGATACAGGCCGCCGCCGAACAAGGATTGTAAAAAGCCCATTGTTTCTTCTCCTTGACTAAGATTCCCTTCGCTAACTACTGCTCATATTATAATTGAAGAAAATCATAAGGGAGTGCCAACCAGGGACTATTTGTGTTGAATTCTAGAAAACAGCCCTGATTTACCAATTCTGTTCACTTGCCCAAAAAACGGATAATCCAATCATGATCAAATGTATTTACCTTTCTCCCCATCTGGATGACGCAGTATTATCATGTGGAGCAATCATCTGGGACCAGATACGCCGTCACCGAGAGGTAGAGGTCTGGACGATCTTTGCCAGTGACCCGCCGCAAAGCCAATTAACCCCATTTGCTGAAGAGATCCATGCACGCTGGATGACCGGCCCGATGGCTCCGCGTGTGCGCAGGGCCGAGGACAAGCTGGCATGTGAGCGTGTCGGGGCAACTCCCCGACACTTCCCTTACCCGGATTGCATTTATCGCACCCTGCCAGGGACCGAAACTCCTTTGATCACCCAAAACGACGACCTCTTTCAACCCTTGAGAGAAAATGAACAACCGCTCGTTGAAGAAATTGCCCAACACCTGAAATCTCTCATTTCTCCAGAGATAATCCTGATCCTCCCTCTGACAGTGGGAAAGCACCTCGACCATCAGATCGTCCGCCGCGCCGGGGAAAGCTTGCCCAACCCACACTATTATTATGCTGATTACCCTTACGCCGGGGACCATCCTGAAGAACTGGCTCCCTTGCTGCCTGCTCACAATCAGGCAAGCCGATTCCCACTCAGCAATCAGGCCCTGGCTACCTGGCAATACGCTGTGGAAGCCTATACTTCTCAAATCACCACTTTCTGGGATTCGATCAGTGCCATGTACAGCGCCATTGAAAACTACGCCTCTTCAAACAACGGAAATACCCTCTGGTACGATCAATCACAGGAACCTTGCCCAAACGAATAAAATTTATCTATCCGCAAATCGGAAAACAATTGTTCTGTGCTATACTCTAATTAATTGGCAATGAGCGAACAATTTTGGCCCGAGTGGGCACAACACTGGCAACATCATCCTTTAAAAGGATTCCTCCTCTCATTTCTTGAGGGGACTGGTCCTTTTCGCCTGTTAGTCGGGCAATTCATGCTGGCCGGGACAGTTTTTGTCGACCCCACAAAAACCGATCGCTGGCTGGCTGCAGCTGAAATTCTGGAAGATGACGACAAAAGCCACGCTTTTGCTTCAATGCTGAAAGAGGAGACCCCGCAATGAGCACTGACGAACTTTTGATCGGTCTGGTCTTCTTTCTCATCACCGCTGTATTGATCTTGACCATGACCCTGCGGCAAAAACGCAGTGGAATTACCCCTTCTTTTCGGAAAATTGCCGCCCTGGCCCGCTTCAAACGAGCCGTCAGCCTTTCAGTGGAAGAAGGATCCCGCATCCACATTTCGCTGGGGAATGCTTCGATCACACTGCCTGCCAGTGCCTCCGCTTTCGTCAGTTTGGCTGCTCTACGCCGTATCAGTCAGCTCAGCTCGGAGGGAGATAATCCCCCTATTGTCACCAGCGGCGATGCCGTACTTTCCATTCTCAGCCAGGATACTCTGCACGAAACCGCGCGCGAAAGCCACACTCTCGACCTGTATAATTCAACACTGGCCGCTCTGGCAGGGGTAACACCCCTGGCGTATGTCAGCGGCGCACTGGAACAGGTCAATGAAGAAGAGGTCAAAACCAACGTACTCATCGGCAATTATGGTTCCGAGGTCGGTTTTCTCAGCACTGCTGCCGCAGAAAAGGGAGCTTATACCCTGGCTGCCAGTGACGCCTTACCTGCACAAGCCGTGTTATATGCGACCACAGAACAGCCTCTCATCGGAGAAGAATTATTTGCCTTGCCCGCCTATCTGCATTCCACACCCATGCATAGTGCCAGTCTGCAAACGCAGGATCTGTTACGCGGCTTGCTGGTTTTAATCATGCTGGTTGGGGCCATGCTCAAATTGCTGGGGGCCGTATGAGATCCCCACTGGTGCCGCTCTTCGGGTTTCTGGTAGGCACAGTGATTCTGGCCGGGTATTTCTTCCCCGGCTCGGGAATTGCTGTCATCCGCACTCCGATGCTCGACTGGGCTGTCATCCTGAGTGGAGTCGCTGGTCTGATCGCCATCGTACATCTCATTTTTGGCGTGCATTGGCGTCGTCTGCGCGACCCTGAGCGGAATCACTTGTTCAGCTTTCTCATCATTATTTCTTTCCTGCTCACCCTGGCTGCCGGGATTTTCTTTGGCCCCACCAATAAGGTCTATCAAAAAGTGGTCACCGAAATTCAGATGCCCATTGAAGCCAGTTTGATGGCAGTACTGGCAATCACCCTGGCCTATTCCAGCCTGCGCCTGTTGCAGCGCCAGCACAACTGGATGGGTTTTGTGTTTTTCGTCAGTGTGGTCGTTTTTCTGCTCATCAACAGCGGCGTTTTTTCTTACTTTGCGAATGTCCCCTTCATTCAACCTTTGCTTTCAGGGGTCAGCCAGGTCCCCATTGCTGGAGCGCGCGGGATCCTGATCGGCGTCGCTCTGGGAAGTCTGGTCACCGGGATCCGCATCTGGATCGGTTCAGATCGCCCTTATAACGGATAATCATGGCTGAGATTCAATGCCCCATTTGCCACCGTACCAATGATGCCAGCGCTGAACGTTGCTGGTACTGCCAGGCTGTACTGCCCCACGAGGCAGAGCCAGCCCCAGAAAATGGAGATTGGCTAGACGGGCTGCGGGGAGACTCAACTCCCACAGATAACACTCCCAATGATGAACCTGCTGCCCCTGATTCTGAACCCCCGGCGGAAGAAGTGCCTGAATGGTTGGCTCGCATCCGTGAGCTGGAACGTCAGGATCACGGTCAAACCGGTGAACCTGAAAAGTCCGAACCCACTGCTCCCGAACCGCAAGAGACCAACTGGCAAGATATTTTCAAAGGAACAGAAAGTCCTGCCCCTGAGGATGATGCCCATTCAGCTTCTGAAGCAAACGATCAAGATGAATGGTTGAAAAGCCTGCAGAACTGGCAGCCTCAGCCCAATGAGCTAGAAGAATCGGCCCCGGCCGAAGAAGCGGCTTCTTCTCCCTTCGCGGACGAGCCGCAAGTTCCGAGCAACGAACCACAACCCAACGCGAATGAAGAAAATCCAGATTGGCCGTCTTCCCTGATGGCTGAAAATACCGCTGGAGAAGCAGATCACTTGAGCAAAACCCCTGCTGCCGAGGAAACTTCTCCCTTTGCGGAAGAACCAGCACCTGTGTCAGAGCCCCAGGTCCCTGAAGCCATTTCGAAAGAACATCCCAATTCCGCGCAGGAATCCGAATCAGCTGAAGCGGAGAAATCAGAAAACTGGCTTTCCTCTTTCCGTGGGTTAACCCCAGAGAGAGATCTTAATGAACAGGTTTTCCCCCCTGCCGAGGAAAACGAGTCTAACAAGAACCCCTTCAGCGGAAATGCACAGGAATGGATGGAAGAGGCTCCTGTTCCAGAGGAATCTGGCACACCGGAAGAACCCGTTCCACAAGAAAAACTGGAACCAGCTTCTCTGCCCGCCTGGATTCAAGCACTCAGCCCCAATCATAAAGCAAAACCCTCTTCTCCCTCGGCTACATCTGAATCCTCCGGGCCATTAGCCGGGATCGAAGGAGCATTGAACGGAGAGGATCCGAGCAAATATTATTCTGGACCTCAAACTTTTTCTAGCGCGCTCAAAGTGACCGAAAATCAACTCGGCCGTGCCCAAATTTTAAAAAACATTGCTGAACAGGCACATTGGGAAGATGACGGTATTGCAACTTCCAAGCCCACTTATCGCTGGGTGCTACGCCTGATTGTGACCCTGATTCTTCTGGCCACAGTTCTTCTCCCAATGCTGGTGCAGTCTCTGCCCGTCATTGCGCCCACACTATATCCCGATGAAGTGGTGCAGTTTTACAACACTCTCAGTTCACTCAATTCCGCCCAACCAGTATTGATCGCCGCGGATTTCGACGGCAGCCTGTATGGTGAACTCAAGTGGTCTATGCAGCCTGTGCTGCAGCAGCTCCTTTCGCAACAAGTACCGCTGGCCTATGTTTCCACTAATCCCGAAGGAGCTGTCTTACTGCAAAAAACATTTTCACAAAACACCTTGGCCAATACAGTCCCCACATTTGACCTGGGTTACCTGGCCGGAGGGTCGGTTGGCTTACAAACGTTAGCACAGGACCCCCGCACAGCTTTCCCACTGGACGCCAGCTTAAACAACGTCTGGAACGAGTTACCCATGAGCCAGGTAAAGCAGCTTTCTGATTTTGGGGCTGTGATCGTGATCACCGAAAATGCGGATACCGCCCGTTACTGGATCGAGCAGGTGCAGCCCGTACTGGGGAACGTCCCCATGCTGGTCATTGTTGCCGCCCAATCCGCTCCCCTGCTGCAACCCTATTACGACAGCGGACAGATCAGCGGCTATCTTTCCGGGCTCGGTTCTGCTGTAGTGTTGGAAACGCTGCAAAAGGCTCCTGGCGCAGCAAGCGGACATCTTGGTTCATTCCAATACACCAGCCTGCTTGTAGCAGCATTGATCATCATTGGTGGTATCGTTTCCTTGATCCTTTACAAACCTGCAGGGCAAAGGAGCCAAAAGTAAAATGCCACTTTCTGCAGATTTGATCTGGTTGATTGTAAGTTTTGTCCTTACGGTGTGCATCTTCAGTTACCTGTTTGGAGACAACCCACTATTTCGGCTGGCCACCGGTTTATTGATCGGCGTTACTGCCGGCTATCTGGCAGTAACGATCATTTACCAGGTTCTCCTTCCCAAACTGGTCGTTCCCCTGCTGCAGGGGTCACTGACCGTATTGATCCCCCTGTTCCTCTCTGGTTTACTGCTGACCAAACTTTCCCCGCGCCTGTCACGGTTGGGGAATTTCTCGATGGCCTATCTGGTCGCCTGTGGGGCTGCCATTGCCATTGGAGGAGCTTTGCTGGGAACGCTCTTCACACAGGTAAAAGGTGCCATGAATTCAATGGCCCCTGCCGCCACAGCCAGCGTCGATCAAAAATGGACCCTGATTCTAGAAGGCGGCTTCATTCTGCTTGGAACGATTGCATCGCTGGCCTATTTCAATTTCGGTACGCGTGAAAATAAGAACAAGACCGGGAAGCGCCCGCCTATGGTGCGGTTATTCTCGGCAGTCGGGCAATTTTTCATCGCGGTTACACTGGGAGCCGTCTTTGCGGGTGTGTTGACTTCCACAATTACCGCTCTCATTGAGCGCAGTGACTTTCTTTTCACCGCGATTAAAACCTTCTTCGGATTAGGTTGACATGAGCCCACAGAATCAAGAAGCTCTTACCGTTCTGGCTCTGGATATCGGCAGTGTGCACACCCGCGCTCTGCTCTTTGAAGTAGTGGAAAAATCTTACCGCTTCATCGCTGCCGGGGTAACTCCTTCCACCAATGACGCTCCCATCAACGATATCATCATTGGTGCACTGGAAGCCGTGAAACAACTGCAAGAGATCACCGGGCGAATCTTTTTGAGCCCCCAAAACTCTCTAATCAGCCCCAGTCAGGCAGGCGGAGAAGGCGTAGATCGGCTGTATGTAGCCTATTCCGTCGGCCGCAAGATTCGGGTCGCAACTTTTGGTTTGATGGCCGACGTTTCCATGCAATCCATCAACAAACTGGCTGCTTTTTTGCCTGCTGAACTGGTCGAGAGTGTCTGCCTTAATGATCCCCGCACGCTCCAGCAAAAAATGGACGATGTGCTTCACGCTCAACCAGATCTGTTCCTCTTTGCCGGGGGAACGGACCGCGGCGCCAGTCGCTCCGTCAACAAAATGGCCAATCTGATCGAAGCCATCCTGCAATTGATGCCCCAGAGCAGCCGTCCCGAGGTCATTTACTCGGGGAATCAACTCCTGGCCAAACCCATGCGAGAAAGCATTGGGGCTTTCACCAAATTCACCAGCACTGCCAACATTCGCCCCATGATGGATGAAGAAGATCTCGACCAGGCGGCGGAAGATTTCGCCCGCATCGTCACCGAGATTCATGGCCGTGAAAAAGAAGGCCTGGCACGTCTTGGAGCCTTGAGCAATGATCAGCCCAGTCCCTCTTCACTCGCCATTGGGCGCATCACCCGCTTTCTCAGCAAAGTCGGCGATCCAGAAAAGGGAGTGTTGACCATCGATCTGGGCGCCTCAGCAACCATCGCAGCCTCCGCCCAGCAGGGGAATCTCTCGCTGAACGTTCTCCCCTATGGGTCTGGGCAAGGATTTGCTGATTTTCTCGAACATACTCCCTTCTCAGAAATCTCGCAGTGGTTCCCTGGCGGCACAGATGCCCACGCTGCCAGTGACATACTCTGGCAGAAAACTGTTTTTCCCGCCTCTGTGCCCATGACCCGCGAAGCACTGGACGTTGAACAAGCAGCTACCCGTGTTCTGCTACAAACCCTGATGAAGGACCTTGAAAAACGCGGCGCCCTGCTGCCACAAGGTTATGAAACAATTTTGCTTTCAGGAGCAGCTCTTACCCAAGCAGCTTCATCTGCACAACTGCTCTTGATGCTGCTGGATGGGTTACAACCCAAAGGGATTTCCACACTGATCCTTGATTCTCATTCAATTCTTGCCACGCTGGGAGCTGTCGCGCGTACCCTGCCGGTATTGCCGGTACAGGTATTGGAGTCCGCGGCTTTTGCCAATCTAGCCACAGTGATCTCAACAGAAAGCAACGTACGGGTAGGGGTTCCGCTGCTTAAGGCTCACATTACCTACAAAGACGGAAAATCGCGCGAAGTCACCGTCAAGCAAGGAGCACTGGTCATGCTGCCTCTGCGTACCGGAGAAAGTGCTCGTTTGGAGCTTGACGTCAGTCGATTGGCTCAAATTGGAGCCTCTGAATTGCTGGATTCCGAATTCAAGGTCAACGGCGGGCTATGTGGAATTGTCATCGATGCCCGCAATCGCCCCTTGAAATTGCCGACCAACCCGGCAATTCGCAGCGAGCTATTTAGCCGCTGGAATGCAATGGTGAGCCCCAAGAAAGTGGTACGTTAATTGCAACTGGTTGTTCAGGAGAAGAAATGGTCACCTCTTTTACCCAAATCACCCCTTCCATTCGTCTGCGCCGCAGCCACAGCCTGCCGGTAGCGGGGACGGTATTGGTCCGTCTGGGGCAAAAAGTGAATGTGGGTGACCCCTTGGCTGAAGCAGTTATCCCGGTGCATCACGAGCTGGTCGATGTAGTCCGCGCGTTGGGCCTACCCGGGCCTAAAACCGCGGAAAAAATGATCCAGCGGAAAGCAGGGGAAACACTGGGAGAGAATGACATTTTGGCCGAAACAGGCGGCCTCTTCTCGCGGATTATCCGTACCCCCGCTCCCGGTAAGATCCTTTCAATACGTGAAGGACAAATCCTCATCCAAACCGAAACCAAGACGCTCACTCTAGCATCCCGGTATTCTGGTACAGTGGTTGAGATTCTCGCTGACCGTGGAGCTGTAATCGAAGCCAGCGCTGCTGTGATCCAGGGAGTCTGGGGAAATGGAAAGTTTGCCCAGGCGATCTTGATGATGAAAAGTGAGTCTCCGAACTCACTGCTCTCTTCGGCAGATCTGGGAATTACTGCCCGCGGAACAATCATCGCCTGTTCTACCCTGACCGATCCGGCTGTGCTGGATACAGCCGCCAGTTTACCCGTGGAAGGGTTGATCATTGGCTGCATGCCGGCAGCGTTACGCGAAAAAGCTCTGGCACAGCCCTACCCGATCTTACTGCTGGAAGGTTTCGGCAACGGTAGAATGAACAGCGATGCCCATAAACTGTTGGCACAGTACGCTTCTCACGAAGTGATCCTCAACACCCAGATCGATGCTTCCTCTGATTTGCTGCAGCCAGAAGTTGTCATTCCCAACCCGCTGGAAAAAGAAGCTGCTCCTGCCAATTTTCGCGTCACCAGTGGGCAACGTGTACGCATTCATACCGCTCCATTTTTGGGACAAACCGGGGTCATTGAAAAAATTCTGCCCGGATTGACCGTTTTACCCAATGGCCTGCGAGTTTACGCTGCCAGTGTAATTATGGATAATAGAGAAAGAAGAACCATCCCAATCAATAATCTGGATAGTATTGGATTTACCCAAAATTCTTAGGGCATCCAGAGAAGGAGAGTACCATGGCATTAAATAATTTCGATGATGAGCAATTCAATCCTGATTTCGGCTTTGGCGGTGAATCAGAGCCCACTCCGGAACCGGAGCCACCGCAACAGCAGAAAAACTCTTTCGGCCTGGCGTTGGCTATCATTGGTGTCATCCTCATTCTCGCCCTGGTCCTGCTACTCTTGATTGCCCCTGGAATCATCTCACAACAAAGAGCGGCCAGTCTGGAACAAGCTGCCCAGATCAATGCGGCGAATACAGCCACGGCCATGGCCGCTACCGCAATGGCCGTACAGGCACAGGCCACCGCTACTCCCGTTCTGGCAGCACAGGCTGCCACGAGTACCCCGGTCATTATGCAGGCCACTGCCACCCCAGTGGTGGTCATGGGAGCGCAGCTCTCCGCTGATGAACTGGCAACCGTTTCTGCACTGCAAACCCAAATGGCCGCGCAGGGAGGTGCTTCAGGCACAGGAACCCCGGCAGTCACTTCCACTGCCCTGCCCGAAACGGGGTTTGCCGATGAATACGGCGTTCCGGGGCTGGTCATCCTGGCCATCGTTTTGATTGGGGTAATCTTCCTCAGCCGCAAATTGCGAACCGCGTTACACTAAAGAAGCGAAGCTGCCAGTCAATGAACTGGCAGCTTCTTTTTTAATTAACAACGCACACCTAGGGGAAACCGTCACAACCCTTCTTAACATACCTAAATAAAACAGGCTGCCGCATGTTCTGGGCAGCCTGCACCGAATGATACTTCGAATCAGGCGATCTTGTTGGCAATCTCTTCGCCGAATTTGAGTAACGCTTTCATCATCTCAGGAGAGCGGCCTTCAGCATAGACGCGCAAGACCGGTTCCGTTCCAGAAGGACGGATCAGCAGCCAGGAATCATCGGCAAGAATGTACTTCACGCCATCCAGTTTGCTAACCTCGACCACGCTTTCCCCGCCCAAGTGCTGCGGAGCTACCTGCAGGAGGGTTTCGATCATCTTCTCGCGTGGAACCGGCGATTTCAAACGTAAATCCGTGCGCTCGTAGACGGTCGGGCCCACTTCTTTTTGCAAATCTTCGACCAGTTCATAAAGTGAGGCATTACTGGCAGCTAGAATTTCGACCAGCAGCAGCCCCATGATCGGGCCATCTCCTTCAGGAATGTGACCTTTGAAAGAAATCCCACCGGATTCCTCACCGCCGATCAAAACGTCTTCTTTCATCATGTAATCCGCAATATGGTTAAACCCCACCGGGGTCTCATGCAAAACCAGGCCATATTTTTTTGCCAGACGATCGATCATGCGGGTGGTGGAAACAGTCCGCACGACCGAACCGGTCATATGCCGTCTTTCTACCAGGTGGCGCAAGGCCAGGGCCATGATCTTATGCGGATCCACAAAATTACCGCGCTCATCCATGGCGCCAATGCGATCAGCATCTCCATCTGTGACCAGACCGAAATTGCCCATTCCGGCACCAATGGCACCCGCCAGCGGTTTAAGATACCTGGCAATCGGCTCAGGATGTACTCCGCCAAAACCCGGGTTCATTTCACTGCGGATTTCTTGAATCTCGCAACCGGAACCCTGCAAAATGCCGCGGATGACACCTCGCCCGGAACCATACATCGAGTCGACCACAAAGCACTGCGGGTTCTCGGCAATCAGATCAAAATCGATCAGTTTGCGCAGATGATCGTAGTAGGCCGGGATTGGATTGAACTTGCGGATCAGGTTAAGTTCGCGAGCCTTTTCGAAATCCATAATATTGGGGCCGCGTGCCTGTAATTCATTATCGTTCAGATAGACTTCCACCTGACGGCACTGTTCGGGTAAAGCCGAATTACCCAGAGCCGATTTCAGCTTGACCCCATTGTAACGGGGAGCATTGTGTGAGGCGGTGATCATCACGCCGCCAATAGCGTGCATATGTTTGACCGCATACGAGATCACCGGGGTGGGAGCATCAGATTGTGACAGGTAGACGGTATAACCGTTGGCTGCCAGAATGCGGGCTACCTCAGAAGCATAGCGATCAGAGAGGAAACGGGTGTCGAAGCCAACTATCATCGTTTGCCGCTCGGGAGGAACATCGAACTTCGTCCCATTGGTCCAAGACTCAGATTTCACCGCGTCAGCGATGGCCTGGGAAACCAGGCGCAGATTTTCGAACGTGAAGGTGTCAGAAATAACTGCCCGCCACCCATCAGTGCCGAAATGAATTGTCATACATAAGCTCCAAAATTAAGAATAAAGGCGCACCTCTTGCAGGTGCGCTCAAGCATTCACTTTACCACAAAGCCGAAGGAGTAGCCGTTTCGAGCAAACTTTGCGCGATCCAACCCTCTTTCAGATAATTATCGCCATTATCCATCACCCGCACGTGCACCCACTGGATATTTTCAGAAATGGTCGGTGAAGCCTCCAGCACCTCGACCAGGGTACCTACACTGACCAGTACGCCGGTATCCGTAAATGACGGCGAAGGCCGCAGCCAGACGCCGGTACTGGTACTGCTATACACCTTGGCAAACATCGGCGTGGCCTGCGGAGTGATCGTCTGCGTGGGGGTATTCGTCGGGACAATCGTGTTGGTTGGCGTAGCCGTTCCGTCACGGGTTGTAACTTCCGCCGGCTGTGGGGTCAGCGTCGGCGTCAAAGTCGGCAGTTCGGGACTGTTCGACGCCAGGATCATCTGATTCGTCTGGGTCACCTGGGGTGTACCTTCTGTCGCTGCCAGCTGGTGCTTGATCGCGGCGCCAAAAGCGCTGTTCGAAAGCAGCACGTAAAGTGCCGTACCCAGCAGCGCCGCCGTGAGCAGATAGCCAAAGAGGGTGCTCGGCCGGACCTTGAAGAAAGCCAGAAAGAGAGTCCCGGCAAAGATGACCCAGGCCAGCCAGATGCCGGCCAATTCAAGACCCTGCGGGAAAAGCCCGGTAAAACCGCTGGTCAGGCCAAAACCCGCCAGACCGATGGGAAGATAAATCTCGTAAGCCAGTGCCACACTGGCCACCAGCGAGCGATTCTTCGGGGCTTTCACCGTAATGAAGATCGCCAGCAAAATACCGATGGTCAGTAAAATGAAATCAGGGACTGAAAAAGCGACGTGAAAGTAGGCCTGGCTCAACTGCAGATCAGGGAACAGCCGTGAAATCCAGCCGCCCAGAGCGCCGGTACCAAATACGAGCAAAGCTCCAATGATCAGGCTGCCCAGGGACTGTACAAAAAAGCGCAGCGAGCCCACCACACTGGCAAAACCCAGGCCCACAACCGGGGCCATAAATGGAGCCAGCAAAGCGGCCAGCACGTAAATCGCCGGGCTATCCAGCAAAACAGCCACTGCCAGAACCACACCACACAAGAAAGAAAAGAGATAGAAATCAGCATTGGCCACCAGACGTTCGGCAAGCTGATTCAGGAATAACGCGCGGTCGCCTTTCGAGGCCGGGATAAAGCCGTAACGGCGCCGGCGCCGGCGCGCGACACTGATCTGACTGGAGGAAAAATCTTCAGGCTGGTCGCTCATGCTCTCAAAGTCGCCGTAATTCGCAATGGATTCAGGATCAGATCCAGGGCTGTCCGGATATCCGGCGCCACCAGATCTGCCGCCTGCAAGGCTGAGATGGCCGTACCTTCAGGAGAGAGAACACAAATCCCCAGTACGGCTTCACGCAACATACCGGCATCATTGGCTCCCTGCCCCAGAGTAATGGTATTTTCAGCTCCTAATTTACGCAAAACCTCTACCTTTTGCCTGATCTCATCACCGGGCTGAATGCCCAGATAATGGACTCCCAGGGTCTGGGCCACCTGCGGCCCGGTCCCCGTGGTATTGGCACTTAATAAGGTGATCTCCACCGATTTCTTGAGTTCGTCGATCCGCTCCAATACCCCATCGATCAGGCGGCCATCCAGGCACAACGTGCCGTTGATGTCACTCAGCACGTGGGTGATCTGGAAAGCGGGCTGCCCAGGAAATTGGATTTGAAGCATTTTCTAATTATAATACACCTGCATCGATGATCCTCTTGCGCAAGCCAGGCAAATAAAGGATCACGGACTCAAGCAAAACACCGGCCGAACCGGCTGCGTGAGACTAAAGGAAAATTTATGACGAAGAATCGTAAAGCAATCGTTTTCGGAATCAGCCTGTTACTGGCAACCCTGCTGTTGGCGAGCTGCGGCGGAGCACGCACTCCAGAAGCAACCGCTACCCCCACCCTTACTCCCCTGCCGCCCACGCCAACCCCGGCCCCAGCGGAGATCATTTACGTCAATGCTCAACCCAACACCAATGACAGTGTGCTGCAGGCAGTCAACGATTTCGCCTCGAGTAACTCGCTGCAGGTACGTTCTCTGTCCGCGCTGAGCGCGGCGGATGTGAACGCCGGCAGCAAGATCGTGGTGCTGGCTACGCTGCCCGCAGACTGGAGCAGCATCGCCTCCGGCGCTCCCGCTACCCAGTTCGTTTTGCTGGGCGCTGCCAACAGCAGCAACCTGAGTAACGTCAGCTCCATTCAGGCCAAACCTGAAGATGAAGCCTTCATGGCCGGCTATCTGACCATGCTCATTGCCATCGACTGGCGCGCCGGCGCTCTGGTGACCAGTGATGGCCCGCTGGGAGCAGATTATGCCGAAGACTTCATGAACGGGGCCCAGTTCGTGTGTGGCAAATGCAATCCGCAATACGCCCCCATTACCGCCTTCCCAACTGTTTCCGCAGAAGCCACCAGCAGCGGCGCGGACGTCTGGAGCAATGATGCGACAACCATGAGCCAGTACTGGCTGAGTTCGCTCTTCGTCGACCCAGCGGCCGCTTCAACCGACGTGGTTACCGCAATCAACACCCGCACCATCAACGCTGCCGGGGTGTACATGATCAGCACCAGCGCCGCCCCGAACGATGGTTCCATCACCTGGACCGCTTTGTTGGGTGCGGATTACGCCGCGAGCCTGCAATCGCTGCTGCCGCAATTACTGGCCGGGCAGGGCAACCTCAATGCCGGGGCAACCATTACCTTAGCCTCATTCAACCCGGACGTAGTTTCGACCGCCAAACAAGACCTGTTCAAGCAAGTAGCCGACTCTTTGGCCGCCGGGGACATCATCCCCTCGACCATCCGCTAATGCTCTCTGCAACTGATCAAAAATCCCGGCGATGGCCGGGATTTATTTTTTTTCTGAGGGGGAACCCATAAATTCTGACATGGTCGCCTGCCCGGGGGCGTTGACCGACTCGCGTTTTAGCACCTTCCCCACCGTCATGAGCAAAATCCGCAAATCCAGACCCAAGGACCAGTGGTCGACGTACCAGACGTCCAGGGTAAACTTCTCTTCCCAGGTAAGCGCATTACGGCCATTGACCTGCGCCCAACCGGTGATCCCCGGCAGCACATCATGACGGCGTGCCTGCTCTGGGGTATAGCGGTCAAGATAAGCTACCAGCAACGGACGCGGCCCCACCATGCTCATGTCACCACGCAGGATGTTGATCAACTCCGGCCACTCATCCAGGCTGCTGGCCCGCAGAAAACGCCCCAGGCGGGTCAAACGTTCGGCATCCGGCAGCAAGTGGCCCTGCGCATCACGAAGGTCCTTCATGGTGCGGAATTTGTAGATTGTGAAGAGCTTTCCCCTATATCCCGGACGCACCTGAGTAAAAAGCACGGGACTGCCCAGCCCAATACGCACGACGACAGCCGTCAGGGCAATGAACGGCGAAAGGACGATCAAAGCCAGCGACGACACAACCAGGTCGAAAAGGCGTTTGGCAAAAGGAATGCGGTTTTCACGTTGCGGTTTGGGCATATCCTCCATTTTACCAGAGAAAGAAAACGTCCAGACGGCATTGTACGTTATAATGGAGAGCATCAAATCAATCTCTCCCTGCGAAACCAGGATCAAGGAAGTAAAAATGGCTCAAAAGAAAGGTCGTGTTTTTTCAGGCGCTCGCCCCACCGGCAAACAACATCTGGGGAACTATCTGGGCGCAATTAAGAATTACGTCGCGCTGCAGGATGAGTATGATTGTGTTTACAGTATCGTCGATCTGCATGCGCTGACCACTCTCGAAACCACTCGCGATCTCAAACAGAATTGTCTCGAAATGGCTCTCGACTGGCTGGCCGCCGGCATCGATCCCCAAAAATCCATCGTGTTCGTGCAGTCGCACGTACCCCAGGTCACTGAACTGCACACCATCCTCTCGATGGTCACCCCACTGGGCAAGCTGACCGATCTGCCCACGTTCAAAGAGAAAATCCGCGACCATCCCAATAACGTCAACTACGGTCTGGTAGGATACCCGGTGCTCATGTCAGCGGATATTACCCTGTACAAAGCTGATCTGGTACCGGTCGGGATCGATCAGGCTCCGCACATCGAGTTCACCCGCGAAACGGTACGTTCCTTCAATTACCGTTTCAATACCAATGTACTGATCGAACCGCAGATGAAAGTTACCCAGTTTCCCAAGATCATGGGCATCGACGGCGTCAACAAGATGAGCAAGAGCCTGAATAACGAGATTGAAATCTCGGCCACCGCTGAAGAAACGCAAAAGCGCGTGCTGTCGATGGTCACCGACCCCAACCGCCAGCGCCGTACCGATCCCGGCAACCCGGATATCTGCAACGTTTTTGCGCTGCACAAGATCTTTTCCGCCGCGGAACAGGTCGAAAATATCAACACCGAATGCCGCCGCGCCGGCATTGGCTGCGTGGACTGCAAGAAGATGCTGGCCCAGAACATCAATGCCAACCTGGCCGGGCTGCGCGAACGCCGTACTGAGCTGGCAGCTCATCCGCAGGACGTGCTCGACGTGCTGGCCGATGGTGACAAACGCGCCCGCGTTATCGCCGAAGCCACCATGCAGGAAGTCCGTCGGGCAGTAGATTTCCTCGAATAAAACTGCGCACCCATATCCGCTAATGAGCCGAATGAAACACCAGCGTGCTCATTAGCGGTTCTTTTTCAGGAAAAACCGTGAGAACCGTTCTTCAGCGCGTCAATCATGCTTCCGTCAGCGTCGATGGCAAAGTCGTCGGCCAGATCGGCAAAGGCCTGCTCATTTTACTGGGCATTGGCCCGGAAGATGACGCCGCCAAGACCGCTGTACTGGCACAGAAGATCGCCACCCTGCGCATCTTCGAAGATGAGCAGGAAAAGATGAACCTGTCGCTGCTGGATATTCAGGGGGAAGCACTGATCGTCTCGCAATTCACCCTGTATGCAGATACCCGCAAAGGGCACCGGCCTTCATTCACCGACGCCGCCCGACCAGAAGTGGCCAGTCCGCTGGTCGATCAATTCGTCAGCGACATGCAGCAACTGGGAATCCACACCCAAACGGGAATCTTTGCCGCGTACATGAAAGTAGACCTCGAAAATGACGGCCCCGTGACCATCGTCATGGAACTGTGAGCTCTCCCCACAAAGCACAATCCAACTGAACCCCGGCTGCCCCCAGAGCAAGCAATTGCTCCCCACTTTCCTGGCTGAATACCCCGCAGCCCGCGATCACGATCAGATCCTCTTCAACCAGTTGGCTCACCAGTGCCGCCACTTGCGGGAAGAAGGCCGGCCCATACAGACGTCCGCTGACCCAGGTATCCTGCCAGTAGATCAAGCCGCGCGGAGCACCGATCACCAGCCCCAACGCCGTACTGCGGCGCAGCAGCGCCACCGTCTCGCGGTTGACCCGATCCAGCGGTACTTCCACCCAGAAGGGATGTTCCCCCTGCGCGGCGCGCAAGAATTCGACCAGTTCTGCCTCGGCCAGTTCAAGCGGCAGATGCACCGAGAAGGTCACCGCACTGCCCAGATCATCCACCCGCTCCGACAGCTCGGCCATTTCCTCGGCATCCTGAGCGGCCAGGCTGAGCCACAGCGGCTGGGAGAGACGCTCCCAGCGCGCTCCATACTGACGCACCGCCATGCTGAAACCCGGGTTGGGCAACCCGCTGCGCAGAAAAGCTCCTCCGGGTAAATTGAGGGCCACGCGCCGATGGGCCGGCGGGCGCGGATGCAGACTGACCGGCATGGGCAGAAAAGCCCCCGGCGTGAAATTCAGTTCCAAGCGCGCCGGCGGTACCCAGCCCAGAAAGCCAGGCACGTTGAACCAGGGGGATTGAATTCCCAACTCTTCCAATGACCGGTTCATTCTTCGCCCAACTCCTCCAGCTCGAAGACCGGCCCTTCCTTACAGGCCAGCTTCCAGCCAGTTTTCGTCTTCACCGCACAAATGCCGCAATTGGCCAACCCGGTACAGGGCATTTCGCTCTGGATCAACACCTGAGCCGTTTGCCTGACCTTGCGTTCCCCCAGCCACAGCTTCAATTCAGCTATCTCATCCACCGCACAAGCCAGCGCCAGTGCATCCGCCCAGGCCTTGGCCTCGTCGATCTGCTCGGGAGGCAGAACCTCAATCGAGGGCGGCAGGTTAGCGGGAGGGGTTTCGCTGACCAAAGTCACTTCTTTATGCTGGGCCAGCAGTTCGCGCGCCAGCGGCATCAATCCCAGCGCACGGCCGCACCCAAAAGGCACCAGCGCCACCCGCATCACTGAGGAGGGTAAACGGAAACCCAGCCCAAAGGGGCCGCGCAGATGCACCTCCGCCCCGATATTCCAGCCAGGAACGCTCTCAGCAATTACCTTGAGTTGAGAACCACTGGTCTCGATGGGCCAGAGCGTCGCCGGCAAAAAAGCTGTCTTCAGATCGGGCAGGAGCTGGAAATACTGCCCGGGCTGAGCAAAAACGGTCTTCTCAAGCTTGAACACTACCCCAAGCTCCGGCCCGGCGGCAAAAATCCCCTGCAAAAAACCCTGTATGGATGACATAGGGCAATTATAGTCAGACGTTCACAAATGGAGGGAAATTTGCCCCAGCCGATTTTCAGGCCTGTTCATTTTTCGCTATAATGAGACCATGAAAAAGATCTCGCTTCCTTCCCCTCATGTTTCTTCTGCCTCAGCCCCGGCTGAGGTTCACCTGACCACCCTGTCGAGCTGCTCGGGCTGTGCCTCGAAGATCAGCGCCAAAATGCTGACCGAGATTCTGGCCCCCACGCAGGGAATCTTCCAGGCAGCCAATTACCCCGATCTGCTGGTGGGGCTGGAATCGCCGGATGACGCCGCCGTGTGGCGCATTGACGAGCAGCGCGGCCTGGTGCTGACCACGGACTTTTTCACCCCGATCGTGGATAACCCCTATGACTACGGAAGAATTGCCGCCACCAACGCCATCTCGGATATCTACGCCATGGGCGGGACGCCTTTCATGGCGCTCAACATTGCCGCCCTGCCCCCCGATCTCGACCCGGCCATCCTGCAGCAGATCATGCTGGGCGGCGGAGAAGCCGCCCGCGACGCGGGAGTAGTGATCGCCGGCGGACACACGGTGCGCGACGCGGAGCCAAAATATGGGCTGGCCGTGGTTGGCTTCGTTGATCTGGAGCACATGTTCACCAAGGGCGGCGGCCAACCCGGCGACGCACTGGTGTTGAGCAAACCCATCGGTTTCGGCACCGTGACCACCGCGCTGAAACGCGGCAAAGCCGCGGCGGAAGATGTGGCCGTGGTCACGCGCTGGATGTCGCGCCTGAACCGCGATGCCAGCCAGTTGGCCCGCGAATTTGGGCTGCTCGCCGTCACCGACGTGACCGGTTACTCGCTGCTGGGGCATAGTTCGGAAATGGCCCTGGCCGGCCAGGTGCAGTACCGCCTCGATTTCGACAAAGTTCCCTTCTTACCCGAAGCCCTGCCCTATGCCCGGCAGAGCATCTTCCCGGGCGGGGCAGACGATAACCGTGACTTTTACGGCAGCCGGGTCACCTGGGAACGCGAGCTGGCCGACTGGCAGAAGATGATGCTGTTCGATCCGCAAACCAGCGGCGGTCTGCTCATGGCCGTACCGCAGAAGCATCTGGCAGCACTGCTGGCGCGTGCTGAAGAAATGAAACAGCCCGTCTGGGTCATCGGCAAAGTCGCCGCGGGCAGCGGCGTACACGTGATCTAAGTTTTGCGTAAAACCCATCCACCGGGGCGGCACGGAGTTTTCTGTGCCACCCTTTTTATGCGCAATTTCGCCGTTGGGACTGAAGGCCCAACCTGCCTAAACTACCCAGCCCTCATGGTTTCGATAACTGCGGGGTCGAATCGAAACGAATCATTTACCATGAACAAATCAAGCTTGCTCGTTGAACCGGCAGGAAAATACACTTTGTCTTCCTGTGGAACAGACAAACAAATCCCTTTCGATGTAATAAAGTAGATGGAAAGTACGTTCTGTTTTAATTATACAGCCAGAGGCAAGCCACGCCGGGCGGTACCTGCTGATCCATTCATTTTTCTCAGCTAAAAATGAAAGAAACTTTTGTGGGAGTGGGAAGGATCACTTCAAGATTCAATACAGAAGAGTTTCTGACCAAAGCGATAGGTTAAATTTTCTTTGTCCCCTACAAATGGGTGAGTAATCTTTGCAATCAAACCATTAATCAGCTGGGATTTTATGAGCCAATTCTTTTTTCATCCAAGCCAATTCATTTCTACAATCCCCCAAGCATCACACTAAAACAATATGCAACAGAAATTGACCAAAAGCACTCATGGTACTTTTTGATGTTTTCAAGCCATGATCTAAGCTTTTTCGCAGTCTGTGAGAGGAAAGAAGCCAGTCTGCAGAGATAATAATATATTATTGTGATAATCTACTCAAAGCAATTTCGAACCAAAAATGAGCATAAATAGGGAAAATTACTTCAACGATATAGTTTTCAGGGTAAGGAAATTCCCGATGATCTCGAAATGGAAGTTTCATATAAAGTCTGCTTAATTTAAGTAATGTTCTAATGGCATCTCTAAGGTGATAGAAGCGAACCCTTGAGTCCCAATTGGAAGGGTCAATATGATAAGTTAAGAGATAGAGTAACCCCTTAGTATTTGCATCCCATCTGCAGCGGGAGTAAAGTGCCTTCAATTGATAACGATCTGGGGAAATGTGATGAAGGATATACAAATCAGGATGATAGGTAAGATTTCCCTCAATTTCAAATGAACGAAAGATGAATTCGGTATCTTCACCTGGTAATGAACGATCTGTCCCCAAATATCCATAAGAAGAAGAAAAGGCGCCAACTTTTTTTAAAAATTGACAGCTGACCACCAAATTTCCCCCCAATAATACCTGAGGAGGCTTGATGGAAATCACCTTTTTGCCATAATCAAATGAAAAGTATTTTTCTTTAAGCCATGGAAGACCAGCACCATCAAAAACCGGCAGGTAAGGGCCACCCAAGAGCATATTTTTATCACCCGTCTTGATGATCTTCATCAGATATTGCAGGTAATTCTCTCCCAATTCCTCATCATCATCAATAAAAACGAGCCACTCTCCCTGGGCCATTTTAATTCCCCGATTTCGAGCAAAACTCACCCCAAGGACAGGCTCCAAATATGAGAGTACCCGCCGGCCTTGCTGCTGATAAAAGCCACAGATTTGATCAATTTCTTGTTGATCATCAATGGAATTATTGATCAATAGAACTTCGATCCCGCTAAAGTCACAGGTTTGAGAAAATATCGAATCAAGTAACCTTTTTACCCCAGTCAGGTTTCGATAAGTTGGGATAACAATACTCAACAAATAGTGATAGACCATTCTTCCCCCTTGGTTTTCGAGAGATTTTCAGTTTGCAAACAATCAATATATGTGCCATTTTTTTGAGATTCTTTTAGAAAATTGGCATCAAAAGTATACCTGCTCAGGAAGTCCTTGTCTATCTATCCTAACATCTATCCTGACAGAAATCGAGTGGCATCAAGAACCAATAGCTGACAAATTTATTCATTTTCAGATTTGTACACAGAAAGAAATCAAACAAAATACTTTTCACGAGATCTAAACAAAGAGACCCCCTAAACGTACCGGCTTCGCAATTCATTCCTCTCTGAATAAGAGAAAATCTTTCCAACACTAGAATCATTCGACCTCGAATGAAAATTTATCGATGATATAATTTTTTGCAAGCTTCGGGATAATACTCCACCATTAAGGAGAGGGGTAATGAGTTTCAAGGATTGGGTAAAAAGTTTTGTTAAAAAGACAACGGGTTATCATATTTTGAACTTGGGCTACGACCGAATATTGCTCACAAAAAAATTGCCAGACTATTTCAGTACAAATAAAGAAGTCAATGAGTACTTGCATTTCCTTAGAGTCAAGAATTTGATCAGCCATTATGGAATCAATGTTGTTCTTGATGTTGGCGCGAATGATGGTGAAACTGGAATGTTCTTGCGCCGCATCGGGTATAAAGGAAAAATCATCTCATTTGAACCCATTTCGAGCACATTTAAGAAACTTTCAGAGAAAGCCCAAAAAGATCCAGTCTGGGATGCTTATCCAATTGCCCTTGGAAGTAAAAACGAGCAAAGAACCATCAAGTTAATGGACCAATCATATCTCATCTCTTTTTTAGATCCGAATGAAAACTTTGTGCATTTCTTTGGCAAAGAAGATAGAACGAAAGAAGAAACTATACAGATCAGGAGATTGGAAGATGTACTGCCCGAAGTCATCACGGATCTAGAATCAGCCCGGATTTTTTTGAAAATGGATACCCAAGGATTTGATCTTGAGGTATTTGCCGGGTTAGGACAACTGGTCGATAAAATTGTTTTGCTGCAAAGTGAAGCCTCGATCATCCCGATTTACAAGAACATGCCCCACATCTCAGATAGCCTATCGACATTTGAGGCTGCTGGCTTCACCATTGCCGGAATTTACACCGTCAATATGGAAGAAGCTACTTTGCGAGAAATTGAATCTGATCTGCTCTTCATCAACTCAAAGTATATTCCAGAAAGAAAATAACTTTTCCAATCAGCAACTGGGCTATGCCGAAATCTATTGGGAGCCATCAGAAGCGTTAAAATAAACTCATGATCGAAATTTCTGAACACATTCAGGGAATTCTGAAAACCCTGCCCGAAAAGCCCGGCGTGTACATCATGAAAAACGCTGCCGGGCAGATCATCTACGTCGGCAAAGCGATCATCCTCAAGAACCGGGTACGCTCGTATTTTCAAGAGAGCAAAGACCACACGCCTAAAACGCGCAAGCTGGTGAGCCAGATCGCCGATCTGGAATGGATCGTGGTCGGGTCGGAGCTGGAAGCGCTCATCCTCGAGATGAACCTGATCAAGAAATACCGGCCGCGCTTCAACATCCGTCTCAAGGATGACAAGCGCTATCCGTATATCAAAGTGAGCCTGGCAGCCGCCTTCCCCAAGGTCACGGTGACCCGCCAAATGATCAACGACGGTTCGCACTACTTCGGCCCATACACCAGCGTATGGGCGGTGCATCAGACCCTGGACGTGCTGCGCCACCTCTTCCCGTACCTGACCTGCGACCGCGAGATCACCGGCCACGATGCGCGCCCGTGTCTGTATTACGACATCAAACTGTGCAGCGGTCCGTGCATTGGGGCCATCGATCAGGCCGGCTACCGCCGTCTCATCGATGATCTATGCGCTTTTCTGGATGGGCACACCGAGCCGATCGTCGAACGGCTGCGCCAGGAAATGACGCAGGCCGCGGAAGGCATGCAATTCGAAAAAGCGGCTGCCCTGCGCGATCAAATCAACGCCATCGACCGGGTAGTCGAGAAGCAAAAGGTCATTACCTCCGATCAGCGCGACTCAGACGTGCTGGCCATGGCGCGCAGCGACGGTGAAGCCTGCGTGCAGATCTTCTTCATCCGCAACGGCAAACTGATCGGGCGCGAGTATTTCGTGCTGGAAGGCACCGAAGAAACCCCCGACACCGAGGTCATCAGTGAGTTCATGAAGCAGTTCTACAGTGAGGCCGCCTCCATCCCGGAGCAGGTGCTGCTGCCCAACGAGATCGAGGAAGCTCAGATCATCAAGCAATGGATGAAGAGCAAACGCGGCGGGAAGAAAGTGGAAATCAGCGTACCCAAATCGGGTACTTCACAGGACCTGGTCAAAATGGCCACCGAAAATGCCGTAGAAACGCTGCAGGCCCTGCGCGTGCAATGGGAAGCGGATAAGAACAAACAGACCCAGGCCCTGACCGAACTGCAGCAGGCGCTGGGGATCGAGAAACCGCTCAACCGCATCGAATGCTATGACATCTCGAACACGCAGGGGACCGCATCGGTCGGCAGCATGGTGGTCTTCGAACAGGGCACCCCGGCCAAGAACATGTACCGCCATTTCAACATCAAAACCGTGGTAGGGCCGAACGATTTCGCCAGCATGGAAGAAGTGCTGACGCGGCGCTTCAAGCGCTGGCAGGCCACGCAGGAGCAACACGCCGTTGGCGCCAAGATCGACCCCTCGTTCTCGGTGCTGCCCGACCTGTTGATCGTCGACGGCGGCAAAGGGCAGCTCGGGCGTGCCATGATCGTGCTGGATGAATTCGGCTTGAGCGACAAGATCACCCTGGTGGGATTGGCCAAACAGCAAGAAGAGCTTTTCCGGCCCAACGTCGATACCTCCCTGCTGCTGCCACGCCACTCGCAGGCCCTCTACCTGGTGCAGCGCGTTCGCGATGAAGCGCACCGTTTTGCCATCACCGCCCACCGCAAGGCCCGCGGTAAGCTGGGCGTCGCCTCCCGTCTGGATGCCATCCCAGGCATTGGCCCCCAGCGGCGCAAAGCCCTGCTGACCCACTTCGGCAGCATCGAGGGCATCCGCAACGCCACCCTGGAAGAGCTGACCCAGGTCGCCGGAATCAATGAAGAACTGGCCCTGGCCCTGCAATCAGGGCTGGAGTAAGCCCTCTGATGCCCAATGGGTGGTGCTTGCATTCAAAATCGGTTTATGATATGATATTTCCATCGTGTGAGAGAACAATCCTGTTTTCTCTTTTTTTAAGAAAATCCTTCCGTCTGGATGGATTTTCGTTTCTTATCAGGGCGAAACGGTAATGATCGGGGAATTGCCGATCTGATGTTATGCCGGAGGGAAAAAATGACAAATTCATTCCTGACCCGAGAAGGGTATCAAAAGCTGCAGGACGAGCTCGATTACTTGCGCACCCAAAAACGTGAAGAGATCGCCAACCGCCTCCACGAAGCGATGGAGGGGGGAGAACTGATCGAAAACGCGGAATACGAGGCTGCCAAGAACGAACAGGCCTTCGTCGAAGGACGCATTAAAGAACTCGAAATGCTGCTGGCTACTGCCCACATCATCGATGAACAACCCAGTGCCGGTAAGGTCGTGCAGGTAGGTTCAAGCATCGTGATCCAGGAAGAAGGCAGCAAAGAGAAAGAAGAATATACGATCGTTGGGGTTGCCGAAGCGGACCCGACGGAAGGAAAGATCTCCAATGAATCCCCATTGGGGCGATCTCTGTTGAATCACAAAGAAGGCGACGTCATTCAGGTGGATGCACCCGCCGGTGCGTTCACGGTCAAGCTGGTTAAGGTAGGTTAACCCTCACGACGGGGGTCACATCCTGGTCAAACGGGGTGATCCAATCTCTGCATCTGAGAGCCTGCCCCCAAAACTTACTGGGGCAGGCTTTTTATTTGAAAAGGAAAAGGTATTATGCAGCTCTCTGATCTGGAAAAAGTTCGTTATGAGAAAATTCTCGCCATGCGCAATGCAGGGCGAGAACCCTACCCCACTCGCACCGAAGTGACCTGCACCATCGCTGAGGCCATCCAGCAGTTCGAAGCCGTCGAGAACGGCCCGGACGTCAAGATCATCCGCGCCACCGTTGCCGGCCGCCTGCGCGCCATCCGCTTGATGGGCAAGCTGGCCTTCGCTCACATCGAAGACGGCAGCGGACGTATTCAGCTGTTCATGCGCGTCAACGAGCTTGGGGAAGAAGCCATGGAACTGCTCAAGACGGAATTCGATCTGGGCGATTTCATCCAGGCAAGCGGCGAAGTCACCCGCACCCGCTCCGGCGAAATCTCCATCCTCGTCAGCCAGTTCAAAATGCTGGCTAAGGCCATCACGCCGTTACCCGCCGCCAAGGATGAGGTCGTGGATGGGCAGGTCGTGCGCCATGCTACCCTGGCCGACCCGGAGACCCGTTTCAGACAGCGCTATGCTGATCTGGCCGTCAATGAAGAAGTGCGCAAGATCTTCCGCACCCGAGCCAAGATCGTCAACTCTCTGCGCCGCTATCTGGATGAACGCGGCTTTCTCGAGGTTGAAACCCCTATTCTGCAGCCGATCTACGGCGGTGCCGCGGCCAAACCCTTCGTCACCCATCACAATCAACTGCACCAGGACCTGTACCTGCGCATTAGCTTCGAGCTGTACCTGAAACGCCTGGTCGTCGGCGGATTCGATCGCGTCTATGAGATCGGCCGCGACTTCCGCAATGAGGGCGTCTCGTACAAGCACAACCCTGAGTTCACCCAACTCGAGTTTTACTGGGCTTACGCCGATTATCTGAAAGTAATGGAACTGACCGAAAATATGATCGCTTTCGTGTGTGATCAGGCACTGGGCACCCGCAAGGTGACCTTTGCTGACCACGAGATCGACTTCAATCCGCCCTGGCAGCGCGTCAACCTGCGCGAAGGGCTGATCCAGGCCACCGGGATCGACATCAACGCGTATCCCACGGCCGAAGAACTGGCCAAGGTCATGCTCGAGAAGGGCATGAAGTTCAATCCCACCGCTGCCCGCGGCAAGCTGATCGATCACCTGCTGGGTGAATATCTGGAACCGACCTTCATTCAGCCAACGTTCCTGTACGACTATCCGCGTGACATCTCCCCGCTGGCCAAGAACAAGCCCGGCGATCCGAGCACGGTGGAGCGCTTCGAAGGCTTCGTCGGCGGTATGGAACTGTGCAATGCTTTCTCGGAGCTGAATGACCCGATCGAGCAGGAAACCCGCTTCTTAGAGATGGGCCGCGAGTACAAGGCCGAGGACGAGGAACGCCACCCCATGGACGAAGATTACCTGCAGGCAATGTCTTACGGCATGCCTCCGCAGGGCGGCTTTGGCATGGGCATCGACCGGCTGACCATGCTGCTTACCAATGAGCGCACCATCCGCGAGGTCATCCTCTTCCCGCACCTGCGCAACAAAGACGAAGAGTAACTCCCGCTTAATTGACAAAAAAAGTGGCTCCGTTGGAGCCACTTTTTGATTGACGATGATGCATTCAGGGCTGTGCCGGCTGCCAGGCCGGCTCTTTTTCTTCCGCCGGGAAGTTGGTCAGGTTGGTCAGGCTGCTGCCATCCGCGGCCATGATGTAAATCTCGGCGTTATCGTCGCGGGTGGACGTAAAGAGGATCCATTTACTATCCGGGGACCAGCAACTGGCAGAATCTTTGCCTGAATCGGTCAACTGGGTCACCGTACGGCCGCGATCCGCGAAAACCGCGGTGTAGATATTGGTCTTGGTGCCAATGGTACGGGTATAGGCAATAGTCAGCCCATCCGGCGAAATCTGTGGATCAGAGGTCAGGCCCAACCGCCCGGCATCCGAAGACATATCAAACTTTTTGGTGTTCTGGTAAAGACTCCAGACATCGCGCATCGACAGGATGCTGTAATCAGCATAATCCATGACGTACATCAGGTAACTGCTGTCGGGGGTCCAGGTAGTAGAGTGTTCCGCGAAACGCTCGCTGAGGCGATTTTGTTCGGAGCCATCCGGGTTCATCAAGAAGAGCTGAGGCATACCGTCATCGCGGTAATAACTGGTGAAAGCAATCTTCTTGCCATCCGGGGACCAGACGCCTTCTTCGTCATTACCGGCGCGGCGAGTTAAATCCACTGCTGCGGCATCTTTCTGGGTAATATCCAGTACCCAGATGTCTTCCGCAAAAGGAGTCCCGTTCTTGGCAAATTCTTTACTGGGCGCGGTAAAAAGGATCTTCGTTCCATCCGGGGACCAACTGGGCTGAGACTTATCGCCTTCTGAGAACGTCAATTGCTGAAAATCCGTGGCAATCAGATTGCCGTCAGCATCTTTGCCTACATTCATCAGCCAGAGCTGGAAATAACCATCGCCCTGGCGATTGCTGACGAAAACCACCTTGCCGCCTCCGCCAATCGAATCCACAATGGCCGCCGCAGTGGTTGGCTTTGGGGTTGCGGTCGCTTCTGGGATCGAGGTAAAGGTAGGCACCAATGCCGCTGCCGGCGTATCCGTGATGGCCAGAGTCGGCGGAAGCAACGTCTGGGTCGCAGTAGGGGCCGCTGTCGCGGCCAGAGGCGCATTCAAAAGGCCCAAAGCATTCAAACCAAAGTAGCCGCCTACGGCCAGAACGATCAGCACCAGCAGCACAGGAAGAAGCACACGCAGCGGAGATTTCTTACTCGGGGGCGGAGCGCTGACTAAAATGGGAGGCAGAGTATCCCCGGAGGGAGGAGTGCCTTCCGGCCCACGCGGAGATGTATTGCCGCGCGTGGTCATCACCGTTCTATCGGCTTTGGAGCGCATCTGCGTCGCCTGCGGATTGGTCAAAGCCGTAAGAAAATCAGCCACAGTAGGATAGCGATCTTCAGACTTCATCGACAGGGCCTTCCCGATTGCTTCCGAGACATGATCGGGGACAGCCAGATTGACCCGAGCCAACGGTTCATATTGAACCGCTCCCATCAAGCGCTGTGCACTATCCGCGGGTGGTTTGCCGGTAAAGAGGTAATACAAGGTTGCCGCCAGGCTGTATTGATCCGAATAGGGACCTGTACGCATGCCGCTCACCTGTTCGGGTGGGGCAAAACCCGGCGAAAACGCCCAGGCGCCGGTCTGCGTTTCCTGCGAGGGCTCGCCTGTTTTGGCAATACCAAAATCCACCAGCACCACCTCGCCGGCAGGGGTCAGCTTGATATTGGCCGGCTTAATGTCGCGGTGAAAAATGGGCGGTTTGTGATTGTGCAAATAAGTCAGGGCGTTGCCCAACTGTACGCCCCACTTGATGATCTGATTGGGATCAAGCTTTTGACGGCGCTCGACCACCTGCTTCAAATCATCCCCGGGAACGTAATCCATCACCAGATATTGACATTCATTATCGGTAAAGTAATCGATCACGCGCGGTAAGTTCGGATGCTTCAACGCCGCTAACAGACGTGCCTCGCGGATGAATTGAGCCGAGGTCGTCTCATTCAAATTATGGTTGATCTTCACCGCCACCTGAGTTGCCAGGCTGAGATCTTCCGCCAGAAGCACTTCCCCCATTCCACCCGTTCCAAGTTGACTGATGATCTTGTAGCGTTCTTTTAAGATGATTCCCGGTTCGATTTTTGGCATGTCTCTCCCTTACAGATTACAAAAACTCTTTTAAATATACACAATAAATCCACAAAAAACCAAACAAATTTGATAACGAGCAGGGAAAATTAAGGATAAAATAGCTAGGGTGGTGCCAATGGCAAAAAAACAAAAAATCATTTTACTCATCCTGTGCTCCTTTTCATTGATCGTGCTCGCTCTTTTCATCGCTCCAGACCTTCAAGGCGCGCAAAATGCTGAAATGATCAGCGTTTTCCAACCTGACGAATACGCTCAATATCCTTACGTTCTGCACATGCTCACGGGGGGCACACTCTGGCAGTCGATCCATTCTTTTCTGGTATACGGCCATTATTACTACGGCTATCCCTTTTACTTCTTTTCTGGGCTGGCACTGCTGCCTGTGAAATGGATCCTGGGGGCTGACTGGAGCACCGCCACAGCGACGATCATGGTCGTGCTGCGCGAAACGATCAACGCACTGCCCATGCTGATCGCACTCCTGCTGCTGGTATGGATGGCCACGAAATTCCGTTCCTACTGGAAGAGCCCGCTGTTGTTTGGCTTTCTGGTCACGCTGCCCATGGTCACCGGCAATAATCTGTGGTGGCATCCTGACAGCCTGCTGACGCTCTTTTGTGTGCTGACCCTGTTCTTTTTGCAGCGCGACGATCTGCGTTTTGGCAAAAACTTCTATTTTTCAGCCATTGCCTGTGGCATGGCCATCAGTACCAAAGTGCTGGGGGTACTGTTTGTTACCACCTACCTGGCCTACCTGCTCTACGGAATTTTCAGCAAGCGGATCAACTTTGGAAAAGCGCTGGCAAAAGCAGGGATATTCCTGCTGATCCTGCTGGCGACCATCCTCATCAGTACCCCGCAGTTGATCATGCCCCAGGAGCGTGCTGAACTGATCGCCGTTTTCAAAGGTAACCTGTCTGAAAACACCCGGGGGTTCTGGGTCAAGAGCGGCGGAATAGCCGCCAACTGGAGCACATTCGAGGAATACATTCGGGCCGATTACGGCGGCTGGGTATTGCTGATAATTGCCGGCGGATTCGCCATCGTGGGCCTGTGGCAGCGCAAGAATCGTCTGATCACCCTGTGGACCACGATCTGGGCGGCAACTTACGTAGGTTATTTTATTTTCATCGCCGCCACCCTGCGCCCCCATTACTTCTTACCGGTGCTGCTACCCTTCTTTACGCTGATCGCATACGAGTGGGAGGAGTTCCCCCAACTGCCCGGTCAGAAAGCCATGAGGCACACCTACTTGAACCGCAGCTTTTTACTGCCAGCCGTTGGTGTGCTCACCCTGGCCGTGCTGCTGGGCATCGATGGAGTGCAGATGAGCAGCAGTCTGCGCCAAACCAGCCAGAAAGAAAGCCAATCCGCCAGTATCCAGTTCTTCGACCAGGTAAATGCGGATTTTCTCTCCCGGCTGCCCACCGACCACAACTTCACCTTCTACCGCGACTGGCGCGCCTACGTGGCCCCGCAAAACAACTGGAACGTGGTCATGGACTGGAACCTGTTCGATTACAGTCGGGTCGAAGAGCTGAAACCGGCCGTGATCTTTTTGGAGCAGGAGAACATCCACTTCTTCTCCAATGAACAAAACGTGGCCAACGCGCTGGATGCCAGCGACATGCAGATGAAATATCGCTTCTACACGGACGCAGCCAATAACGATATCAGCGGCTACCGACTGATGGAAGAGAACGACTTTGGCAAAGCCTTCATCCGCCAGGATATGTACGACGAATTTCTGGCCAACCATTAAGCTGCAATAAGGAATGGCTGAAACAAAAATAATCCCCCGGGGTTCCGGGGGATTTGCTTGCTTGAGCGGGCGACGGGATTCGGACCCGCGAATATCAGCTTGGAAGGCTGATGCCTTACCACTTGGCGACGCCCGCAACCAGAGTTGCGAGCCTCTATTATAACCAAAAAACGCTTGTCTGGGAATAATTCCCAGATTACTGCTGATAGGTGAAATTGATGCCAGTAATCAGCCAGTCTTCACCGCTCTGATCCATCACCAGGGTAACGTCGTACCCATCACCATTAATGTGCGCTTCACCATCGAGCTGTGCCGAACCATTTTCCACGTTGACTGAACTGAACTTCCAGCTCTCGAAACCGCGCGGAGCCGTGAAATCTGCCCAGGCGGCAGTATCTCCAATCTCGTCTTGAACAGCCGGTGAAAGCATGTTCCAGGAAGCCTCGTTATCTTGATCCTTCAAGGCCTGCATGAACGAGTTACCGGTATCGCTGGCTGTTTTCAATCCCGAAACAGCGCCACAAGCTGTGGCGGATAACAACAGCGCCACCACAGTGACCAATAGAAAAACTTTCGTCTTCATCTCCAACCTCTCTACAAATAAGATAAATTCACTCTTATTATTACAGAAAACGAAAATTTTTCAAGCGGGAATTTCTAGAGGTGAATGGATTCTCCCAGTGCGGCTTCGGCGGCCTCGAGAACGGCTTCGGAAAGGGTCGGGTGAGCATGAATATTATGGCGGATCGCTTCGGCATCCAATCCATTCTGCCAGGCCAGAGTCAATTCAGGCAGCAATTCAGAGGCCTCAGGGCCGACGAGATGTGCGCCCAGGAACTGGCCAGTGGCGGCATCGGTAAGCACCTTGGCATAACCGCCGTAATCTCCCAGCCCCAGAGCTTTGCCGTTGGCCATGAACGGGAATTTGCCCACCTTGTATTCCAGCCCCTTTTCTTTGGCTTGCGCTTCAGTCAAGCCGAAGGAAGCCACCTGAGGCTGGGAATAAGTAGCACGCGGAATCATGGTGTAATCAATGGGATGAGTCTCCTGGCCCGCCATCGCCTCGGCGCACACGATCCCCTGCGCGGAAGCCACGTGCGCCAGCAGCAACTTGCCAGTGACGTCGCCCACAGCCCAGATACCCGGAACGCTGGTTGCCATGCGTTCATCGATCTGGATAAAACCGCGTTCGGTGAGCGCTACACCCACCTCTTGCAGCCCCAGATCAGCGGTATTGGGTCTGAAGCCAATCGCCACGAGCGCCTGATCTGCCACGAGTACCTGTTCGCCATCTGCATTGGAGACCTTAACCTCCACGCCGCTGGCGGTCGGGGTCACCGTCTCGACCCGGGTCGAGGGAAGTACCCGAATACCGCGTTTACTGAAAGCCTTGGCCAGTTCAGCACTGCTTTCTTCATCTTCGAGGGGAGCAACGCGCGGCAGCATTTCAACCAGGGTCACCTGGCTGCCGTAACCACTCCAGACAGTGGCAAACTCCAGGCCAATGGCACCAGCACCAATGATCACGACCGATTGGGGTAATTTCTCCTGCAAAATAGCTTCCTTATAGGTCACCACACGGCTGCCATCTACCGGGAAAGCCGGCGGAACACTGGGATGACTGCCGGTAGCAATGAGGATGTTCTCTGTCGATATGGTCTGCGATTGCCCATCCGCTGCGGTCACCTGCACCGTATAACGGTCGAGTAGCTTCGCTGTGCCCATCAGCACCGTAATGTTATTCTTCTTCATCAAAAAGCCGACACCGCGGGTCAGGCGATCTGAAACCTGACGGCTGCGTTTGACCGCGGCCGCGTAGTCGAGCTGTAAATTTTCCAGCGAAAAACCGAATTCCTTGCCACGTTCCCGCAAAGTGTGCGCCACTTCTGCGTTCTTGAGTAAAGCCTTGGAAGGAATGCAACCCACGTTCAGGCAAACCCCTCCCAACCATTGCTTATCGACGATGGCTACTTTCTGCCCCAGTTGGGCCGCCTTGATGGCCGCCACGTATCCCCCCGGACCTGCTCCAATTACTACCACATTGAAATCGGACATCGAAAACTCCTGTTCATCTAAGGTATTTAAATGGATTCAGTCGAATCATTAAAGTGACAAAGTCAGATGAAGCCTGACTTAACGGCGCACGATAGCATCGGCCATGCAAGCCGTGCGCACGATAGTCTCGACATCGTGCACACGCAGAATATCCGCGCCGCGAGCAATGCCAACGGCACATACCGCCGCGGTCCCCTCCAGGCGCTGCTCAGCGGGTAAATTCAGGGTCATGCCAATAAATGATTTGCGCGACGGGCCCAGCAGCACCGGGAAACCCAGCGCCTTGATGTCATCCAGTTGATCGATGAGCTGCAGATTTTGTTCGACCGATTTGCCGAAACCCACTCCAGGGTCAAGGATGATCTGTTCTGGCTGCACCCCGGCGGCTTCCGCCTGACGTACCAGCTCCAGCAAATCCGCTTTGACCTCTGCCATGAAATCCTTGTAGTGCGGGCCCAAATACTGCCCGCCCAAATGCTCGTGCAGAATCACCTGCCCCGCCTGGCTGCGGTTGTGCATCAATACCACCGGGCAACGAAACCGCGCGGCTACCGCCGGCATATCAGGATCAGCACGCAACCCCCAGACATCGTTGATCCAGTGAGCGCCGGCCCGCAAAGCAGCTTCCGCCACGGCAGCCTTGTAAGTATCCACCGACAACAGCGTCTGCAGATGCAGCGCAGCAAGCGCCTCGATCACGGGCAGCACGCGCGCCTGCTCTTCAGTCGCGGAAATCTGAGCAGCACCGGGCCGGGTGGATTCGCCCCCAATATCCAGAATATCCGCCCCGGCTTCAATGAAACGCAAGGCCTGTTCGACCGCGGATTCTACGACCTGAGAATGAGACAGCAGACCATCCCCCGAAAAGCTATCGGGAGTGATGTTGAGAATGCCCATGACGTAGGTCTTGTGCCCGTAGGGCAAGAAAGGGTCAACCATGCTTTTCGGTGTACACCCGAATGCCGTGCTGATCGAGAGATTGCAGACGTTCGGCAATTGTGCGCTGGTCTTCGCCCGGCAGGGTCAGATCAGGCGCAATTTCGGCCAGCGGTACCATCACAAACGCCCGTTCGGTCAGGCGCGGATGAGGAATGGTCAGATTGGGGCTGGAAACTTCGTGACAGCCGTATACCAGAAGGTCGATATCGATCAGGCGCGGACCATAGCGCTCAGCGGGCACCCGACCCAGCTTTACCTCGATTTCCTTAACCGCCTTCAATAAGTCCTGCGGAGAAAGCAAGGTCGTCACCTCAAGCACCTGATTCAGGAATTTCGGTTGATCGGTAATCCCCCACGGGGGAGTCTCGTAGATGTGCGAGACCCGCTCAATCTGTACAAAATTTTTCAATTCCGCACAGACCTTGACCAAATTCTCGGAACGGTTGCCCAAATTCGTTCCCAAAGCCAGATAGACCGTTTCAATATTCTTCATACCGCCTCGATCCAGCAAGAAAAGAGCTGCTGGCGCTCATCATATTCTGCCAAAAGAGCATTGCCCTGTTTTTTTGCGATCAGCGCCTCTACCAGAGCCTGCGCCGCTCCAATCCCCCCCTCGGCAGAGTGCTCCGGGCTGATCCAGGCCGCACTTTTGAAAGCCGTTTCGCCCTTGACCGGACGTTTGCCCGGCTGCAAAAGGGATAGCCCTTTCACCTGAGCTACCTTTCGCTCACGCCTGGCCCAAACCGTTTCGAGAAGGGAAAGCACGGGGGAATCCTGTGCGGCAGATGGCAGTGCGAGCCAATCTGTGATATAAGCCAGCGGCATGAGATTGTACATCCCCACCGCCGCCGGTGAACACAACACCGCCAGCCGGCAGCCCTCTGGATGCAATACCGACAGCAAGGCCATGCGCCGCTCCCCCACCGCGATCTCGCGGGCCGCCTGCTGCAAAACCTGGCTTTCCGCTGCCAGCGCGCGCGGCCACTGAAAAAATAATGCCGGCGCTATAAGCGGCACAGCCGGCCCAGCCTGAGCGGAAAGAAGAATCTCTTCGTCAATCCAACGCGGTTGAATGTGCCGGGACTTCAACCAATCGGGGAGCTGCGCCCGATCCGCGACCCAACCCCCTGCCAGCCAGAAAGGCACGGTCAGTTCAGTCATGGTGCAACGCATTCACCAGATCGGCCAGCAAGCCATAGGCCGTGGTCCGTGGACTGGGGTCACTTTCGACGATGCCCAGCCCCGGCAAAGTATCCGTCTCGAACTGAACGTAAGAACTGGTACCGCGAATACTGTAAAATGGCGAATCAGAGTCCACCCGCTCCGGCGCAACGCGGGCGACCACGTGCTCCCCAGCACGGCGGGCCGTGCAGACCAGTTTCCAGCGTTCTCCGGCAGCCCGGGCAGCCTGGATCATGGCGGGGGTAATGGCGCGAATGCCGGTACGCTCGACCTGGGCCGGAGTAAGGGGGATACCCAAAATGACCGTGGAAAGAGCGGCTACCTTGATTGCCGCATCCCAGCCATCGATATCGTTGCTGGGATCGGTTTCTGCCATACCCATTTGCTGCGTGCGAGCCACCGCCTCAGCAAAACTGTGCCCCTGCTCCATTAATTCAAAGATCATGTTGGTGGTGGAATTGAGAACCCCGCTGAAAGCACGGACTTCGGTCGCGGGTAAGGGTTCACGAAAGAGAGAGAAGATGGGAGCGCCATCCATCACAGCGGATTCGAAGAGGAAACGCCGCCCCTGCTGCGTCGCCAGATCTGTCAGTTCGCAATACGCATGAACCACCGGGCCTTTATTGGCCGTGATCGCGTGCATGCCGCACTGCAGCCCCGTGCGTAAATGATTGATCGCCGGCTGCCCGGTGGCATGATTGACGGGGGAATTCTCGAAAAGAACGTCTGCCTCGCTGCAGCGGATGAGATCAAGCATCGACTCAGGCAGCGGCTGAGTGGAAAGAGATTCCAGAGACTGCCCGTTGTTCACCAGAGCAATCGCCTGCTCGACATCGATCCCTGCCGGGTTCAAAGCCATGCCATGATGCCCGGTACCAATGGCTACCACACGGGTTGAAAAGCCATATTGCTGCTGCAAAACCGGCTGTTTTTCGACTAGCAAACGAGCCAGCACGCGAGCGACGTTGCCAAAACCAATCAGAGCTACTTTCTTCTCCTGCATGCCCGCCTCTCCTGTGTGTTTCTTTCATTCTACCATCGACCGGAATTATGCCTTGAGTTGATCTCCATGCCAGGAAATGTGAGCCACCGGTAACTTTTCAGGGAGCAAGGCCGGCAGCAACTGCTGCAACGCCGCGGCCTCCCCCGTCGTCAGCAGCAGTACTTCATCCGTAGCCGGGCCAGAGGCCAGCCAACCATGCTCCTGCAGCAGATGCGCCACCTGGCGAGCCACTGCTGGTGCCGGGTCGATCACCCGCACTTCCGGCCCCACGATCTCTTTGATCAGCGGAATGACAAAAGGATAATGCGTGCAGCCAAGGACCACGGTGTCAATTCCCTGCGCCAGCATGGGATCGAGTTCCTGCTTGAGAATCCGGCGCGTCTCAGCGCCAGCAAGGTTGCCCGCCTCGATCTGCGGCACCAACCCCGGGCAGGGAGACGTCAGCAAGGTAACGCCCTGAGCAAAGCGCTCCACCACTGAGGCATAGAGCGCCCCCTGAAAAGTGGCGTAGGTTGCCAAAACGCCGACCACCCCGGTACGGGTCTGCTCCGCGGCCGGTTTCACGGCCGGTTCCATGCCCACAAAGGGCACCTGCGGAAATTCCTGACGCAAGGTGCGCAGCGCCGCCGCAGAAGCCGTATTGCAGGCCACCACGATCAACTGTGCCCCTTGAGCCAATAAATAACGGGTAATCGTACGCGAAAATTGCAGAATCTCTTCCATCGGCCGGACGCCGTAAGGCACGTGGAACTGATCCCCCAGATACAGAACCGGCTGTGCAGGCATTTGTTTGCGAATCTCACGCAGGACAGATAACCCGCCCAATCCCGAATCAAAGATGCCAATCTTCACCGCTTCTGTCATGGTCACTCCTGAAGTTTATTTGCCATCACGCCCGGCTGCCTGCACAAAGGCCGCGAACAAAGCGCGCTCCTCAGCATGAGCCGTCAGACACTCTGGATGCCATTGTACTCCCAGAAAGAAGGGATGATCGGGCAATTCCACCCCTTCGACCAGCCCATCCGTGGCGTGAGCGGTTACCCGCAGCGCTGGGGCCACCGTCTGGATGACCTGATGATGGAAGCTGTTGACCGCGAGCCGTTCCGTGCCAACAATGCCAGCCAGGTGGGTAGCAGGTTCCAGTGTTACCTCGTGTGCCAAAAAATCGCGTCCCTTTTCGATGGGGGTGGAATGCGCCAGCAAAGTCGAAAACTGAGAAGGAATATCCGTGTAGAGCGTACCGCCCAGAGCCACGTTCATCACCTGTTCGCCGCGGCAAATCGCCAGCAGCGGCCATTCCGTTTCGAGACTGAGCTTCACCAGATGGAATTCCAGTTCGTCGCGATCGTGAGAAACGCCGTCGACCCGTGGGGATTCCACACCTGCAAAACGTTTGGGGTCGATGTCTCCACCGCCAGAGAGCAGCACGCCCGACAGTTTTTGGCGCAGTTCAGTCAGGGAATGCAAATAGAGATTGGTGGACAGGATCAGAGGAATGCCGCCCGCCTGCTCGACGGCGTGGGAATAAAACTGGCTTAAGGTATCGCGTTTGCCATTGTAACGCAAGGCTTCGGGTGTGGCGGTAATGCCAATGAGTGGTCGCTCCATAGAAAAATCCCTGGGTTTATTTTAATAGAATAAAGGGCGCAGTCAAATAAACTGCACCCTGAGATGAGCAAATACAGAAAGATCAGTTGAATTTCTGTTTGAGACGGGCACTCTTGCCTGAGCGCTCGCGCAGGAAGTACAGGCGGGAGCGGCGCACGCGGCTGCTGCGTTCCACCACAACCTTGTCGATGCGCGGGCTGCGCACCAGGAAGGTACGCTCAACGCCGACGCCATTGCTGGCGACACGGCGCACTGTGAAAGTGGAGTCGTTGCCGCGATTGTGCATGTACAGGATCACACCTTTGAATTCCTGAATACGCTCGCGGTTGCCTTCCTTGATTTTCACATGGACGGAAACTGAATCACCGGTGTGCAAAGCCGGGATATTGGGATTTTCGGGGGCATCAAATGCTTTCAGTAAATCGCTCATTTTATACACCTTACGTAAATTTTCGCGTCACTCCTGTGGCGCGAAGCGTTATTATAACACGCGTCCTGCCAGAGAACAAGGAAAAACTCTCTCTACGAAAAAGACCAAAAGCAAAAAGCTTCCCGCTAAAAGAACCGAATAAAAGGCTCAAATAAAATAAGATCAAAATAGCTGTCCACGAATTACACGAATTCTCTCGAAAAATACTTTCTGCTAAAAAGACCAAAACCAAAAGATTTTCCGCGAAAAGAACCGAATAAAAGGCTCAAATAAAATAAGATCAAAAAAACTGTCCACGAATTACACGAATTCTCTCGAAAAATACTTTCTGCTAAAAAGACCAAAAACAAAAAGCTTTCCGCTAAAAGAAGCGAATAAAAGGCTCAGAATAAAATAAGATCAAAAAAACTGTCCACGAATTACACGAATTCTCTCGAAAAAAAACTCTCTACTAAAAAGACCAAAAACAAAAAGCTTTCCGCGAAAAGAAGCGAATAAAAGGCTCAAATAAAACAAGATCAAAAAAATTGTCCACGAATTACACGAATTCTCTCGAAAAAATCTTCGCTAAAAGAACCAGATAAAAAGCTGAAAATAAGAACAAAAAAGATCAAAGACCAAAAACCGGACAAACGCTTCCTGAAAAAGGGCTGCCGGGAATGAATCCGGCAGCCCAACGTTCTTCTAGGGAAGGTAACGTGCGCCTTCAGCCAGGGCATCAAAGTTCTTGCCCAGCAATTTCTGATGTCGTTCAGGCAGGTGGCCCTTGAGGGCCTTCTTGATGGCCTCTTCGGGCAGCACCGGCAGATTGGCCAGCAGCGCTCCGAGCAGGATCATGTTGGCCATGCGCTGATCGCCCAGTTTTTCGGCTTCTTCGTTGGCAGCAATCTCAACCACGCGAATATCGGTACGCACCGGTTTGCGGTCATTCATGGACGAATTGACCACCAGCACCCCACCGGGTTTCACCAGCGGTTCGTATTTATCCAGCGAAGGACGGTTCATGGCAATGACCGCCTGCGGGTTGTGCACGAAGGGCGAGCCAATCTCTTCATCCGATATGACCACAGTGCAGTTGGCTGTACCGCCGCGCATTTCGGGGCCGTAAGACGGAATCCAGGTGATCTGTTTGCCTTCATCCATACCGGCATAGGCCAGCAATTGACCAGCGAAAAGCACGCCCTGACCGCCGAAACCAGCAATAATGATCTCAGTTTGCATCTTCGCCTCCGCCTCAGAGTTTGATCTCGGCAACTGCCGGGTTGACCTTGTAATCACCCAACGGATAGTAGGTGATCATCTTCTCTTCCAGCCACTGCAGGGCTGCCACCGGGGTCATACCCCAGTTGGTCGGACAGATGGAAAGCAACTCGATCATCGAAAAGCCCAATCCACGCTGCTGGACTTCGAAAGCGGTGCGGATGGCTTTCTTGGCCTGGCGAATGTTCTTGGGGTCATTGAGGGCACGGCGCACCACGTAACTGGCACCATCCAGCTTGGAAAGCATCTCCGCAACGCGGATGGGGTAGCCCTGCGACTCGACATCACGGCCATTGGGTGAAGAGGTCGTCTTCTGCCCTGGCAGCGTGGTCGGGGCCATCTGGCCGCCGGTCATGCCGTAGTTGGTGTTATTGATAAAGAAGACCGTGATGTTCTCGCCGCGGGCCGCCGCATGAACAATCTCACCCATGCCAATGGAGGCCATATCCCCATCGCCTTGATAGGTGAAGACGGTGCGGTCGGGCAAAACCCGCTTGATGCCCGTGGCCATCGCCGGCGCCCGTCCGTGCGGGGACTGGACGAAATCAAAGTCAAAATAGTTATACGAAAAGACCGAGCAGCCGACTGAGGCAACGCCAATGGTCTTGTCTTTGAGACCCATCTCCTCGAGTACCTCGGCGATCAGGCGATGAGCAACCCCATGGGTACAGCCCGGGCAGTAATGGGTGCTGACCTCGGTCAGAGTATCCGGCCGTTCATACACCAGAGTTTCACTTGCGACATCATATTCTGCCATTTTCGCCTCCTATAAATTCTTCGCACGCATGCGCTGCAGCCAGCGATCACGCGGATGCCCGGCCGTATCCAGATTGCCTTTGGCAACCCGGCGAATCTCATCAAGCACCTCATCGGGGAAGGGAACCATCCCGCCCATGCGGCCATAGAAATCCACCGGAATCTGATCATGGGTGGCTAACAGCACGTCCTCGAGCATCTGACCATTGTTCATCTCAACCACCAGCAGCGCCTCCAGCTTGTGGCTGAGTTCTTCGAACAGATCGGTCGGGAAGGGACTGATCGTGATGGGGCGGATCAGCCCCACCGGAATCCCTTCAGCGCGAGCCGCGCGGACTGCTGAAAGCGCCAACCGTCCGCAGGAGCCGAAACCGGTCACAGCAAATTTGGCGTCTTCCATGAAATAAGTCTTGTAACGCACTTCATTCGCCTGAATCTCCTGCCAGCGGCGCATGAGGCGGAAATTGGTGACTTCCTGAGCAGCCGGGTCGAGGTTGATCGAGGTGAGGATGCGCTTGGAGCGTCCATCCGCGCCGGTCGTGGCCCAATCGGGGAATTCGGTCTTCAAAGCCTTGAACGGCGGCAATTCACAGGGTTCCATCATCTGACCAATGGAGCCATCGGTGAGCACAACCACCACCGAGCGATATTTTTCCGCCAGGTCGAAAGCCATTACGGTCAAATCGACTGATTCCTGGATGCTGGCGGGGGCCAGAACGATAGCGTGATACTCACCATGACCACCGCCGTGGACGATCTGGTTGTAATCACCCTGTGCCGGGGCAATGTTGCCCAGGCCTGGGCCGCCGCGCATGACATCGATCAATACCGCGGGTAATTCCGTACCGGCAATATAAGAAACACCTTCCATCATTAAGCTGACACCAGGGCTGGAAGAAGAACTCATAATGCGCTGACCAGTGCAGGCGGCACCATAAACCATATTGATCGCCGCGAGTTCACTTTCAGCCTGAACAAACGCGCGCCCCAGTTCGGGCATACGTTTGGCCATATATTCCAGAAGTTCTGTTTGTGGGGTAATCGGATAACCAAAATAGGCAGTGACCCCGGCGCGGATGGCGGCTTCTGCCACAGCTTCGTTGCCTTTCATCATTTCTCTGGTCATGTTCGCCTCCCTTATGCAGCCCGGTCCGTCGGACCGGCCTTCTCGCGAAATACAGTGATGGCGGCTTCGGGGCAGACCACCGAGCAGATACCGCAACCGGTACAATCTGCGGTGATCATGACCGCTGGATGATAGCCTTTGGCCGTGATGTGGTCCGGCGCAAGTGCGAGCACATGCTGCGGGCAGGCATTGACACAAAGTTCACAACCCTTGCAGTACATCTCATTGACTTTGATGCGACCCTTTAGGGGCATTCCAACCTCCTGAAGTGAAATATGTCCAACGATCAGACAGTACGCACCAGCTTTAACCTGTTCTATTGTGAAGTCGTGATGAAAATCCAGCAAGTGTCAGGTGTACGATGCAGCGTCGTCGTTCTTCTTGAAATGCGGGACAATATTGATGATACCATAAGGCGGAAATTTTGCAGAAACTGGCTGGCTCAGTCGCCCACCCACTCGACCACCATAGCCTCTCCCTGTCCAACGCCCACACACAGGGTCGCCAACCCATAGAATGGCCGTGGCTGAGAAGACGCGCGACGGCGCATCTCGTGTACCAGAGTGGTAAGAATGCGCGCACCAGAGCAACCCAGCGGATGCCCCAGGGCAATGGCCCCGCCATTGACGTTGGTGATCTCCGGCGCGAAGCCCATCTCAGCCATCACCGCCAGGGCTTGAACCGCAAAGGCTTCATTTAATTCAATCAGCCCCAATTGAGTAACGTCCAGCCCGGCCCGGGCCAACGCCTTTTGAGAAGCCGGGATCGGTCCCAACCCCATCACGCGCGGTTCCACGCCAGCCGCCGCCGTCGCGACGATGCGCACCAGCGGATGCAGGCCCAGCGCCGCAGCCCGGGGTGCACTCATCAGCACCAAAGCGGCCGCTCCGTCATTCATCCCGGAGGAATTCCCGGCCGTCACCGATCCGCCTTCGCGGAAAGCCGGCCTGAGTTTCGCCAGTGAATCAAGCGAAGTATCCCGCCGGGGGCGCTCATCCTGGCTGACCCACAATGGGTCACCCTTCTTTTGAGGAACAGGGACCGGCAGGATCTCTTCAGCAAATTTGCCGCTGTCGATGGCGGCCAGAGCACGCATGTGGCTGTTGAAGGCAAAAGTATCCTGCTGTTCCCGAGAAATGCCCGTCTGGGCAGCGATATTTTCAGCCGTCTCGCCCATCGCTTCGGTGCCGTAAAGCTCTTTCATACGCGGGTTGGGGTAACGCCAACCCAGCGCGGTATCGTAGGCCGTCAAATTACCAAAGGGGAAACCTTGCTCTGCTTTGGGAAGGGAATAAGGAGCACGCGACATGCTCTCCACGCCGCCGGCCAGGTAAAGGTCCCCTTCGCCGCAACGGATGGCCCGGTAAGCCTGCGCCACCGCGTTCAGCCCCGAAGCACACAGACGATTGAAGGTTACCCCAGCCACACTGGGAGGCAGCCCGGCCAGAAGTGTGGCCATCCGCGCCACGTTGCGATTATCCTCGCCGGCCTGGTTGGCACAGCCCAGATAGACCTCTTCGATGTCTTTGCCGCGCAGATGATTGCGCTCGACCAGTGCCTTCAAAACCAGAGCGGCCAGATCATCGGGGCGAACCTTCGATAAGGCTCCCCCCAACGCGCCGATGGGGGTACGCAAAGCGTCAACGATCACGACGTCAGTCATTTCTTCCTCCAAAGCGTGGATTCTTAAAAAGATTCTACCACTGAAGGTTTTTTCGACCTGCATCCGCCGCACGGCCAACCAACAGTTTTGTATTTAAGCGGCAAAAGCGCGATGAAGCAGTATGAATCTCGTATAATTACAAAGGGTAAAAAGATTGCGATGCAATTTTCGGGAGCCGTTAACGGGATGAAAGCGCGGATAAAAATCTTCTGCGGAGGGATACTGATCGCCGGCACACTGTTAAGTGCCTGCAGCGGTGCTCCAATGGGCAGCGGCAATACCACTTATGCTGTTGCCCCCAGCCTGCGCGAATTCTATCAATCCGTGGGAGGGGAAGCGCTGCTCGGCCCCGCCATCTCGAAAGATTTCAGCAAAGACAACTATCAGTGCCAGTACACCAGCAACGCGCTCATGTGCTACAACCCGCTCGTCACCGACAACAGCCGCTTCTTCTTATATCCGCTCGGGGATCAGATGGGCATCAGCGACGATCCAACTGAAGCCACCGCCGAAACCGGCAGCCAGAGCGTGGATGGATTTGCCATCTACGATGAATTTCTGCCCTATTTCAACCAGCTTTCTGGCGAGAAATACACCGGCAAACCGCTGACGCAGGCACGCATGAATTACCAGCAAAAGCGCATCGAGCAATTCTTCGAAAACGTTGGCTTCTATAAGAAATTCAGCGACCCGAGCGGCACCGTGCATTTGATGGCTTACGGAGCCTATGCCTGCCAAAGTGACTGCGATTTTACCCCCGCCGTAGATGCAGCTGTCTCCCTGACCGCCAATAGCAGCGCCAGCCAACCTCTGCTGGCCGGTCTGAGCAAAATGGGCAACACCGCCGTGCTGGGAACCCCGCTGACTCAGCCTTACATTGCCGCCGACGGCATGGAAGAGCAAGTGTACAGCAACGCGGTGGTCTACGCCCCTCCCAGCCAGCCCGGCAACGCCAAACTGCGTCCGCTGGCCAGACTGTTGAATCTGCCTACCAGCACCCCTGGTCCGCAGGTGTATGACAGTTCACAAGGAGTCGTCTTCTACCCCACCGACGGCAAAAATGGATTCCACGTGCCGCTGGATTTCGATAAATTCATCGCCGACCACGGGGGCAAAGATTACTCAGGCAACCCCATTATGGAAGTGACCCAGTACGATGCCACCACCTTCCGGCAGTGCTTCGAGAATTATTGTCTGGACTATCATTCGGATCTGCCTCAGGGGCAAAACGTGCAGATGGCCCCGCTGGGCAGCCAGTATCTGCAGCAAGCCGGCGGCAGCGAAAGCAGCCCGGCGCAACCGGTGGTGCTCGACGCCAGCCAGGTGAGTTTGCAGAGCGGTACGGCCTATCAAGAAATCCCGGCCAACGGGGAACAAAAATTCGACATTCTGGTGCTCAATCAAGAAAACGGACAGCCGCTGGCCAACCTGACTGCTGAATTACAGGTCACCCTGCCCAACCAATCTCCCCTAAGCGCGGACTTTCCGGCTACCGGGGTGGACGGTCGGGCAACTCTGGTGCTGCCGGCGCAAAAAGACCTGAGCAATGGACAGATCATCACTTACCAGGTATGCATCCACGATGGAGTCAGCAGCCCGGTGTGCAGCAACGGCAGTTACGTCATCTGGGGGAATTAATCGGGCTGGGCCGCCTCACCAAAGAGGCTGACGTGATCAATCTTGCCCGCAATGCTGTATACGTACAACTTGAAATCCGCACTGGCGCCGGCCGCAAGGCCGTTTTTATTTTCCAGCTGGCGCACCGCCACCACGTTGCCAGCGCTGTCGTAAGCCACCGCGGCCAGATCAAAGCGCGAGGCGGCTGAAGCACTGCTGACCGAACCGGTGACTGCTGCGGAAAGGCCATCGCTGCTGATCTCGACGTTCGAAGTATCAATAGTGAGGGGCAAATAGCTGGAATTCGAGCCATCATCGGGTAAAGCTGAGAAAAGCTGCAGTGTCACCTGATAGCTGGAAGCTACCGGCGGCGGGAAATAAGCATATAAGGGAAGATCATTGCCCACTGGCAAATGATCGAGGGGCAGCAAAGCCGGCTGCACCTGCACCTCTCCACTCTGGGAATCGGTGATGGTAAACTGGCCCGAAACGGACTGCAGCATGAGCGTCTGATTATTTTCGACCATCGCAAAGCAATACAGGCCGCCCGTCAAAGAAGGAGAACACGCCGGGTCGTGCACCAACACCGGCAAAGCCGTGGGAGTAGGTGCCTGCTGAGTCCCCCCCGCAGAAGGCGGCGGAATGACCACCTTCATCCCAGCCATCAGCGAATACTTGTTCAAGGTCGGGTTCGCCGCCTCGATCTCTGCCACAGACAGCCCATTCTTGGCCGCCAGAGTCCAGAACGTCTCGTTGCCCGTCAGGGTAATGATGTTGGGGGTGGGGGTCAGCGTCGGGGCCGGGGTTGACGTCGGGGCGCTGAGTGAGGTGGGCGTGGTCGTCGGCGTGGCCGTCTCGGTAGAATAGGGAGTGAGCGTCACCCCATTCCCCAGCACAGGGGAAGGCGTTGCCTGGCTGCCGCAAGCAGTCAGGCCGATCAAAAAGAGAACGGGCAAAAGCCCCAGGAATTTTCGTGTTTTCATATAGCGCATTATAACCTGAATCATCTTGCCCAGCTTTCGAGGCTATGCTACACTCATGCTATGATTTCGGAGCAAGAACTTTATTCTCAGGCGCTGGCAGCGCTGCAGGCAAAAGATCTCCCCCAAGCTCGCGATCTCTTTTCTCAACTTCTCAAGCTCAACCCCAAAAACATCGATTACTGGTTGTGGATGAGCGCGGCTGTCCCTACCCCCAAAGAGCGCGTCTATTGTCTGCGTCAGGTATTGCTGCTGGACCCGGAAAGCCATGAGGCCAAACACGGACTGCGCATGGCCGGGGAAGACATTCCGCTGGAGGAACCGGCCGTCAAAATCCCCAGCGACGTCGCCTGGAAGACCTCACTGGAACAGGCTGATGAGAACCCAGACCGCGGCCGTGGACTGCGCTCACGACTGGCCCTGTACAGTTTTCTGGGTGTTGCCATCATCGGTGTTTTCGGTTTCGGCATCTACCTGGCCGTACGCAGCAGCAGCGCCAATCAGAATTCAGCTCCGATCAAACGCTGGACGGTCACTGTTTCACCTACTTTCACCGAAACCGTCACCCCCAACCCTTCCACGACCGGCTCCCTGCCTTCCATTGCACTGGATGCCACCTTCACCGCCACCCCTATCTACGTTGCTACCCCGCACAACCGGCTGGAAGCCTATAACGCCGGCATGCGCGCCTACGAGAAGGGAGATTGGGCGCAAGCCCTCGATTACTTCCAGCAGGTGCTGGATGTCGAGCCCAATGACGCGGACATCTACTATCACATGGGCGACGTATACCGCTTCCAGGGTGACTACGCCAATGCCCTGTCTGCCTACCAAAGTGCCAAGCAGATCGACGCCAACTTTGCCCCGGCTTATCTGGGAATTGCCCAGGTTGATCTCTACGGCAGTCCGCAAAAATTAGATGAAGCGCAAACCGCACTGCAAACAGCGGTCAGCCTCGACCCTAACCTGCATCAGGCTTATCTGGAACTGGCCAGCCTGAGCCTGGCGCAAAACAACGCGGACGTAGCTCTGGATTGGCTGCAGAAAGCTGCCGATACCGGGGAAGACACTGCCGCCATTGAACTGGGACGGGCCAAAGCCTATCTGGCCAAGGGTGACAGCGAAGACGCCCTGACTGCCATTCAAAAAGCGAATCAGATGGACCGTTCTCTGGTCGAGGTCTACACCGTATGGGCGCAGGTCCTGCAAGCCAACGGCGACTTTGCCGATTCGATCCAGCCTCTGCAGATCGCGGCTGCCAACGCTCCCAGTGATCTGACCAACCAAATTCTACTGGCCCGCGCTTATTATGAAAGCGGCGACAGCGATAAAGCCATGCAGCTGGTCAACGCCAGCCTGCAAAAAGATTCCAAAGCCATCGATGCCTACCTGCTGCGTGCCGACCTGTATCTGGACGCCGGCGATACCGATGCCGCGCGTGCTGATTTCAATTCCGTACTGCGCCTTTCGTACAATGACTTCGATGCTAATCTGGGCATCGGGCGCGTTTTACTGGCCGAGACCCTGGCCGGCAGCGCCTACAACGATTTCGACTATACCGAGAAATTTGCCCAGACGGATGCACAAAAAGCTATCTTGCTGTACTGGCGTGCTAAAGCGCTGGTCGTGCTGGACGTACAATCCGCGGCCATTCGCGATTTCGAGGATGCCCTGAATTACGGAGAAAATCTGCTGCCCTATCGGCTCAAGCAGGATGCCCTCGATCAGCTCGGTCAGCTCTATACCGCAACCCCCACCGCGACAGAGACACTGACGCCCACGCCGCGCCCAAGCGCTACCATCACCCCCACTCCGGCAAAATCAGCCACGCCCCGGCCGTCCGCCACACCAACCCCCAAGTAGGCCATCGTGAAGAAATCAGCTCTCGCGTTTCTGGTCTTGAAAAGAAGAGCCGAGCGGAAACGTCCGCAGCACAGCCGGCAAGCCCTTCTCAATGGCAGCGCCCGTGTGCTGCTGGCAGTAATCGGCATCACCTTCAGCGTGGCTGCCATTCTGGGCAGTCTGGCCTATGCCTCGATCACCCACGATCTGCCTTCCATTGAACAACTTCCTTTGCTGCTCGACCGCGACAACGGAGAATTGCTGCAGCCCACGGTCTATTACTATCGCGACGGAGTGACCCCGCTGGCCACCCTGGCCAATCACGGCGTCGAACGTAAATTTCTCTCGATCGACCCCGATGCCAGCAAACATTTCAGCTTACAGCTTATCCGTCTGAGCGTGGATGCCCTGCAACCCGACTTCTGGAACAGCAGCGGAGCCACAGCCTTGACCGCCCCGGGAACCCAGGCGCAGACCATCGCCGAACGGCTGGTACGTTCCCTGCTGCTGGGCACCGAAAGCGATTCCACCCGCACCACCCTGCGCATGCGTCTGCTGGCCGCGCAGGTTGTACGCCGCTATGGACGCAGCCAGGTGCTGGAATGGTATCTGAACAGCGCCGCCTTTGGCCACCTGACCTATTCGGCCGAGAGCGCCGCCCAACTTTATCTGCACAAATCCGCGGCCGATCTCGATCTGCCTGAAGCCGCCCTGCTCATCAGCCTGGTGCAATCGCCAGCCCTCAACCCCATCGACGCCCCCACCGCGGCACTGGAAAATCAACAAGCTCTGCTCCAACGCCTGGCTGAACAGGGGGCGATCACTCAAGATGAATATACCGCCGCGTCTCAAGAAAAATTGACCCTCTTCACGCAAACCAAGAGCGATGACCCGGCCGAAAGCGGCTTCACCGCCCTGGTGACCCGCCAGCTCGAAGCGGAACTGGGCAGCGACCGGGTCGAACGCGGCGGGTTGAAAGTGATCACCTCGCTCGATGCCGATCTGCAGGCGCAGCTCCTGTGCACTGCCCAGAACCAGCTGGCCCAGATCGAATATGGCACCCTGAACAACAACACCGCCTGCCCGGCCGCGCAAACCTACCTGCCCACCCAAAGCTACACCTGGATGGGCACTCAGGAATTAAGCGCCGCCGGCGTTATCCTCAACCCGCAAAACGGACAGGTGCTGGCCTATCAGTTGCCCACCACCCTCAACGGGGAAGAAACTGCCCCCACCCTGCAACCCGGTTCGCTGACCACTCCATTTGCCGCTCTGGCAGCCTTTGCCCGCGGTGTTTCGCCGGCTTCACTTGAATGGGATACCCCGGTAACCCTGCCCGTTGAAGCTGCCGATCAGATCAACCCTGACGGACAATTCCACGGCCCGGTCAGCGTGCGGCAAGCTCTGGCCAACGATTACGTCGCGGCCATCGCCTCGCTCTTCAACCAGATTGATGCCCAGACCGTGTGGTCCACCGCAGCCCTCTCCGGGCTGGCTTCTCCGCGCAGCGAAAACGCAGACGCCAATCTGCTCTTCGGCGGGGGCAGCGTCAATCTGCTCGAAGTGGCCCAGGCTTATGGCACCCTGGCCAACGAAGGCAACCGCGCCGGCGTCTTCAATAGCAGCAGCGGGCAAGTTGATCCCGTCACCATGCTGGAAGTGCTGTCGAGCAGCGGACAGGTGATCCTCAATCACCAGCAAGCCGAAGCCCAGGCAGTGCTGAGCCGTTCCCTGACCTACCTGATCAATAACGTTCTGGCCGACGAAACCACCCGCTGGGCCAGTCTGGGGCACCCCAACGTCCTTGAGATCGGCCGCGCCGTAGCAGTCAAAAGCGGAGCGGTTGCCGACGGCAGTCAAAACTGGACAGTCGGGTATACCCCCGAGCGGCTGGTGCTGACCTGGGTCGGCAGCGAGCGCACGGATCATGAAGATGAGGTACAGCCGGGCATGTCAGCCGGGTTATGGCGCGCGCTGATGCTGTACGCTACCAACGGCCTGCCAGATTCAACCTGGACACAACCGGCAGACGTCACCAGTGTACAGGTGTGCGTCCCCTCTGGAATGCTGCCCACGGCCAGTTGCCCAATGGTCGGCAATGACGTCTTTCTGATGGGCAACGAGCCTACGCAAGCCGATACCCTGTACCAAAAATTAAGTGTCAATCGTGAAACCGGTCTGCTGGCCACCGTATTCACCCCGCCTGCCTCCATCGAGGAACAAGTCTTCCTTAACGTTCCCGCCAACCTGCTCAGTTGGGCTACTGCCAATGGTCTGGCCGTCGCCCCCAGCGGCTACGACGCCATTGCTTCCCAACAAACCAACCCACGGGTGCAGATCACCCAGCCGGGTCTGTTCGCCCCCGTCAGCGGCCAAGTTGAAATCCACGGGACCGCCGCGGTGGAAAATCTGGCCTCTTATTCCGTGCAGGTTGGGCAGGGCATCAACCCGCAAAGCTGGCAGCAAGTCGGGGAGACCGGTACCAGCGCCGTCCAAGAGGACATTCTGGCTGAATGGGATACCCGTGGTCTGGAGGACGGCCTGTACGCTGTGCGGCTGAACGTAGTCGATCAACAGAATCAGATCGAAACCGCCATCCTACAGGTGACCGTGGATAACACCGCCCCCAGCGTCGCCATCAGTGATCCACAGCCCACCAGTTCCATCAGCGCTGGCAGCACCATCACCCTGCGCGCTGAGGTCAGTGACAACGTCAGTGTTGACCGGGTAGAGTGGTGGCTCGACGGTAAAAAAGTAGAAGAACGCAGCCAGGCTCCCTACGTCGCCCTCTGGCAGGCAACCACCGGCAAGCACACGCTGCAGATCAAAGCCTTCGACAGTGCTGGCAATGAAGGCGATTCCGAAAAACTCACTTTTCAAGTACAGAAATAATCGCCAGGGCAAATTGCTTTTCTGACTCCCGCGACGGATATACAATCAAATCAAATTTACTGGAGGTAAGCTATGTCTTCTATACCCAACCCTGTATTGAAAAGACTCGGCCTCTCTGATAACGACCGGGTTGCCATCATCCACACGGATGACATTGGCATGTGCCAATCGAACGTCGAAGCCTACCGCGATCTCTGGGAAGCCGGCATCATTTCCTCCGGTGCCATCATGTACCCCTGCCCCTGGGCCAACGCCGCCATCGACATGGTGCGCAACAACCCCAAGATGGATATGGGGGTGCATCTGACCCTGACCAGCGAATGGCAATTCTACCGCTGGGGCCCGATCTCGACCCGTGATCGCCGCTTGGGAATGATGGATGAAGAAGGTTACTTCCCGCACACTTCTGAAGAGGTGCAAAAAAACGGCAAGCCCGCTGCAGTCAAGAATGAACTGGCAGCACAAATCGACCGGGCCTTTCAATCGGGCCTGCAGCCGACCCACATCGATACCCACATGGGGTCCGTGGCCGCAGCCAAATTCATGAGCGCCTACATCGCGCTGGCAAAAAAGCACAAACTGCCGCCCATGATCTTCCGCATGGACGAAGTTGAGTGGCGCGCCAACGGTCTGGATGCTCTGACCGCCAAGCTGGCCGCCCGGCTGATCCACCAGCTCGAAGATCAGAAAATTCCGCTGCTCGACCATCTGGTGGCCCTGCCGCTGGAGTGGCGCGAAGGTTACCGCGAGATCACCAAAAAGACCCTCTCTGATCTCGAGCCCGGCATTACCCACTTCATCATTCATCCCAACAAAGATACTCCCGAGATTCGCGCCATTGCCCCAGATTGGCAGGCCCGCGTCGCCAACTATGAAGACTTTATGAGCGATGAAGTGCGCCAGCACATCCGCAATATCGGCCTGCACGTTATCGGCTACCGCGCCCTGGCTGAATTGATGTAACCCTGCGAGAGGTTCCATGACCGCCACGACCCTGCCCGAACCGCAAAAATTGACCTTCAAATTCAAGTTTGCCTGGGGGATCGCCTCCCTGGGCGGCAACCTGATCGCCGGCATCTTCGGCGCTCTGCTGCCCATTTTCTATCAGGATTATCTGGGCCTGAGTGCCAAATGGATCGGGCTGGCCTCCCTGATCTACGGAATCTGGAACGCGCTCAACGATCCCATTTTCGGCTTCATTTCCGACAGCACCCGCTCGAAACACGGACGGCGCATTCCCTTCATGCGTTTCACCGCCCCCTTCCTGGCACTGAGCTTCATTCTGGTATGGTTCGCCCCGCAGCACGCCGGGCAATTTTCGCTCTTTCTGTGGATGCTGGTCAGCATGATTTTGTATGACGGCTGCTACACCATAATCATGCTGGTGTATTCCGCCTTGCTGCCTGAGATCACCGAATCTGACAGTGAGCGCAACAAACTGCAAATCTCTTCTTCTCTATTGGGTATGCTGGGAGTATTGCTCGGCTTCCTCATCCCGGACATGTTCCGTCCCAAGAGCGGAGCGCTGCCTTCTTTCTTCCCGCTGCAGATTGCCATGATCGTGGTAGGCATCACCTGCATGCTGCTCATTCTGGTGACCACCTTCACCGTCAAAGAACGGATGGAATTCACCCAGGTAGATCGCCCCTTGAGCCTGAAGGAACAACTGAAAGCCACCTTCACCAGCAAATCTTTTCTGGTGCTGGTCGCGCAGAATTTCATGTCGATCCTGGTCTCTTCACTCATTACCGGCTCGATGTTCTACCTGGCCGATTACGTGATGAAGACCTCCACGGTCATCCTGCTGGTGTACGTGTTTGTGCCCATGATCATCGGCATTCCCATCACCAACCTGGTCCGGCAAAAGCTGGGACTGGTACAGGCGCAGCAACTGCTGCTCACCATTGGCGGCTGCGGACTGATCGCGCTGACCTTTCTTCCCAATTCATTCATTCCAATCGCACTGGTGATCGCCGGTTTCGGCCTGGCCGGGCCGCAAACCCTGACCAACATTCTCTTTGCCGAGGTCGCGGACGAAGACGAACTGCGCACCGGCGTGCGCCGTGAAGGAGCTTTCTTTGGCGTGAACGCCCTCATCACCAAACCAGCGCAATCCATCGCCCTGGCTCTGGCGCCGTTCATTCTCGAAGCCACTCACTTCGTCACCCGCGAATCCAATGGCGGCGTGACCATGCTCAACCAACCCGCCAGTGCCGTCTTTGGCATCAAGCTGTTCATTGGCCTGATCCCCGGGATTGCCATGCTGCTGGGAGCGCTGATCCTGTTTGCCTTCCCCTTGCGCGGCGAAAAACTGGCCGAGATGCAGCGGCAGGTGCTGGAACTGCACGCGAAAAAGAAAGAAGCCCTCGAAAAGTTATCGGCATAACTGAAAAGAGACGCCTCACGGCGTCTCTTTTTTACTTGAACAGGTTTTGGATCTCCCCCAGGTTTTGCACGATCAAATCAGCCCCAGCGCGGCGCAGCTCCTTTTCGGTACCAAAACCACACAACACTCCGATCGTCTGTGCCCCAGCCGCCCGGCCGGCGACCACATCCACCGTGGTATCGCCCACCATGACACAATTCGCCGGAGCAATGCCCATGCGTTCCGCTGCCCAGAGAATGGGATGCGGATAAGGCTTGGTATGCTCACAGGTCTGCGAGGTAGCAACTGATTGAAAAAAATGGCCTAACTGAAACTGGTCGATAAAATTCAGAGTTGTACTTTCGTCGCGCGCGCTGACCACAGAAAGCGGAAAACGCACCGACAACGAAGCCAGCAAGGAATCAGCCTGCTGCATCAGCCAAAAAGTCTTGGGGGCCTGGCGGCGCCGCAGGATCAGACGTTCATAGAGGCGGGCAAAGTTATCATCCAGGCTCCAGGCATCGAGGCGATGGTAAATGGCATTCATGGGTGTCTCAGTAGCCATCACCAGCCAGCGGGCTGCCGCGCGGGCATCACGTGCCGGCAGCAAAAAACGCAGCGCAGATAGACGGCGTTCAATCCCGGCGACCCACTTGTCGTCAGTATCGCTCAAGGTACCATCCACGTCAAAGCAAAAAGCCTTGACCCGCGAAACATCGAACGGCATGGACTAATTCCCGGCTTCGAGAGCAGCCGTCAATTGGGCATTCACCTCAGCGGAAGGAGCCATGACCCACAGAACCGCGCTCCCCGTATCTACCATCGTGACGTAACCATCATCCGTGGTATTCCAAGAAATGGAATCCTGCCCCTGCTGCTGCGGATCTCCCCAACGATCCTGCCCGTAGGTTTGACTGGCCTGCCAGAATTCTTCTTTATCTGCGGAGGTATCCCACACCGATTTCCAAACCATCGCGAACTCATCGTTGCTGTCATTGGTGTAATAGATATAAGCATCGCCGCCCCAACCAGCCGACGCGTCTTTGGCAGTCTGATCCTCCAGCCGGAAGCTGGCATCGCGGCCATCCGCAAGGAGCAGATAGGTGTACCACTCGCCCATCGTATTGCGGTCTACTTCACGCCAGTTCTTCCCCAGCGTCTTCAACAGATCAGGCAGGGTTACATCGATCGGCTCATCGTTGGGATACTTTTCCGGATGAATGATCTGTTCAGTCGAGACCGGCGGGTTCTTGTAAGCTGCATCTACTGCCTTCCATTGGCCCTGTTTATAGAGTGAAGACACGAAATCCAACCCTTGAGAATATGGGAAGAGGAAATCCTCTTTCATGTAAGCTGGGGCGGAATCGTAAACCGGACTGGTGTAAGTTTGCTGAAACTCATCGATCTGCTGCTTATCCTGATCGGTGCTGTACTTGTAATACCAGTATTGTTCGGACAGAGTGGCGTCGCCTTCGATCAACGCCGTGACCGCAGCGCAATACTCAGAATGATCTTTACAGTAATCATCATTCATCTTCAGACCATTTTCCATATCATAGGTCTGGTCCTGCAAGACGTGAGTGAATTCATGGGCGTAGGTCATACGCTCGGTACCGCCAAAGCCCTCATCCGAAACGACGTACATGTCTTTGGTCTTGTTATCGTAATAACCAGCGATCTGCTCGGAATAAAGTTTGACGTAAAAATCATGCAGATCAAAATCTTTGGGAAGCAGCCCAAAAGCACTCAATTCTTCAGCATCGTCTTTGGCTTCCTCATCGGTATAATCGGCAAAGAATTCGTTGATGACGTGATCTTTCAGCTCATCCGTGGTCAACAGAGCACGAGAGAGGGGCTGCGTCATGGTCAAGCCGCGATATGACTGTACCTGTGACTGGATCTCATCCATCTGCAAATCGATACTGCTTTCGGTCGCTGTCGGAGCTACCGCGGCGGGAGAAGTGCTGCCGCGGGCAATCAGCACTGCCACGAGAATCAGCGCGGCACTCAGTAAAACACAGCCCGCCAAAACAATCGCTAAAATCGAGAGAGTTACTTTTTTGGTCATGTGATTTCCTCTTTATCCGTTTTTCATCGATGAGAGGCAATTGAAAGAATTGCTCCCCCCTGACAACTCGACTGGTCTTCGAATGGAAATAAGTATACCTGATGGCGCAGAAAAACACAGCCATTTCTTGTTATAATCGTGCCCATGAAATATCATATTTGGACAGAAGGCTGCCAGATGAACGAAGCAGATTCAGACCGCGTCGCTTCGGCTCTGGAGCACCTGGGATACACTTACAGTCCCGTCATCGAAGAAGCGGACGTCATTGTGTTGAATACCTGCGTGGTGCGTCAATCGGCCGAAGAGAAAGCCATTGGCCGCCTGACCACGCTTTTGCCGGTCAAACGCAGCCGCCCGGACGTGGTCATCAATATGATGGGCTGTCTGGTGGGCATCAAGGGCAGCAACCCACTGCAAAAGCGCTTCCCATACGTAGATGTTTTCTCTGCCCCCTCTGACCCACGCCCGCTGATCGAATATCTGATCCAGCGCGATACTCATAATGAAGAAGAAGCTGAGACAGCGCGCCGCTTTGCTCTAATGGATGGTGAACTTACCCTGCCCCAGCCCCAGGTTGGGAAGCAAGTGAGCGCCTACATCCCCATTCAATATGGCTGCTCCCACGCCTGTGCTTACTGCATCATTCCTTACCGCCGCGGCATCGAAAAAAGCCGCCCGCCGGAAGATATTCTGCGTGAAGCCCGGGCGCTGGTGGCCCAGGGAGTCAAAGAGATCACCCTGCTGGGGCAGATCGTCGACCGCTACGGTAAAGACGAACCCTCCTTCCCCAGTCTGGCCCAACTGCTGGCGCAGATGAGCGAGATCGAAGGGCTGGAACGCCTGCGCTTCCTGACCTCGCATCCCAACTGGTGGACGGACGAACTGCTGGAAGCCGTGGCCACCCTGCCCAAGGTCATGCCTCACATCGAGCTGCCCAACCAGGCCGGCGACGATCAGGTGCTGACCAACATGCGCCGCGGTTACAGTGCCGAGAAGTACCGCCAGATCATCCAGCACATCCGCGAACGCATCCCGGGGGTGTCGATCGCAACGGACATCATCGTGGGGTTCCCAGGCGAGACCGAAGAACAATTCATGAATACCTACCAGCAACTGGCCGAACTGCGTCTGGACATGGTGCATCTGGCCCGTTATTCTCCACGCAAAGGTACCCTATCGGAACGCACCATGCCCGACGACGTCAGTGACGAAGAAAAATGGCGCCGCTTCCGCATGATCGAAAAACTCGAAGAAGAGGTCATGCGCGAAATTCATGCGCGTTACCTGGGGCAGACTGTGCCTATCCTGTTCGAAGAGAAACAAAAGAAGCGCTGGAAGGGACGCACCCCCACCAACAAACTGGTTTTCGTCGAAAGCGACGCCGACCTGCGCGGGCAAATCCTGCCGGTCAAAGTAACCTGGACCGGGCCGTGGTCCATGCTGGGCGAACTCGCCTGAGCGAATGATGAAAAAGCTGGGGATCGCCCTTCTGACAATCGGCGTGGTGACAGCTCTGGTGGCAGGATATTTTCTCTTCCTCGACCCGGCTCACTCGCGCAACCGCACCCGCTTTGTCGTGCAGTTCATTCGCCACCCTGAAGAACACACTGATTGGAAGATCACCGCCTTAAGCCGCTGCGGAGACGCCCCTTTTCTCTTCCCGACTGACGGCATGGTCGGCTACCTGTGGAATGACTCCTTTCAAGCCGGGCACCGCCATCAAGGCATCGATATCTTCAGCGGGACCGACGCGGGCGTTACTCCGGTCTATGCGGCTTACGATGGTTATCTGACCCGGCTGGCGGACTGGAAATCGAGCGTCATCCTGCGCATCCCTTCTGACCCGCTGCACCCAGGCACACAGATCTGGACGTATTACACGCACATGGCCGATGCGGACGGCAACAGTCTGATCGCGGTGCGCTTCCCGGCAGGGAGCAGCGAGGTTTTCGTCCCGGCCGGTACTTTTCTGGACTTCATGGGGAATTTCTCGGGCACCGCCGGACAGCCAGTAGGAGTGCATCTGCATTTCTCCATTGTCCGCGACGACGGCAGCGGCCATTTCACCAACGAATTACAGATCAGCAATACCCTTGACCCCAGCCCCTATCTGGGGCTCCCCCTGAACGCGGAAGAACAACCTGCCTTACCCATTCTATGTTCCACCCAACCTTGAATAGTTCTTCACATTTAATCCATCCAGATATGCTATACTTTGCCCATCAGCCACGATGTGTACGTTGCATACCCTCTGGAAAACGGTTCTGATCTGCACCGAGCGAACCTGGACGTTTTCCGTTGCTCAAATGGCCGGATTCAAAAAAGAATCGGATTTAATCCGAGCAAAGGGTTAGAATTGTTTTGAGGGGAATGATGAAAGAAAAAAATGGTTTATCGTCGCTCGAGATTCTGCTCAGCGTCAGCCGAGAACTGGCTACTTCGCTGGATCTGCATACTGTGCTGGAACGGGTACTTTCCCTGTCTACTGCCAACATGGGAGCCGAAAATGCCAGCCTGATCGTGCTGGATAGCAAAGGGAACCCCATTGATGCCGCCATCCTGGCGGACGGCACCGTGCTACCCACCACCGTGGAAGGCATGCAAGATGTCATCCAATCCGGTTTGGCCGGCTGGGTGATCCGCAACCACAAACTGGCGCTGGTCAACGACACCACGCAGGATGAACGCTGGCTGCCGCATCCGCCGCCCGGGCAAACTGCCCCAATTGGCAAATCCGCGCTGTGCATTCCGGTGATTGCACATGACCGGCTGGTGGGAGTGCTGACCATCGTCCAATCGAGCACAAATTTCTTCAATGAAGAACAAGTTGCCCTGCAAAAAGCCATCACTGAGATCGCCGGCATTGCCATTTACAACGCTGAGCTATATCAGGACGTCGAAAGTGCCCACCAGCGTTACTACGGGCTTTTCGAAGAAAGCATCGATCCCATCTTTGTCACCGACATGCAGGGGAAGATCCTCGAAGCCAACGAACAGGCCAGTCATTTTACCGGCTTTGACCACATCTCTCTGCTCAAAATGAACATCACTGACCTGCATAACCCCGTCCTCGAAAAAACCGGTTTCCTTTTCGAGCGCATCCCGGCCGACGGTGCCGTCACCTACGAAGCCAGCCTGCAAAAAGGGCTCGAAGAAACCATCCCCATCGAAGTGCACGTTTCGCAGATCATCATCGCCAAGAACGTCAATTTGCAGTGGATCTTCAAGGACATTCAGGAACAAAAAAAGGTTGACCAACTGCGCGATGATCTTTCGGCCATGCTGTACCACGACCTGCGTTCCCCACTGGCCAATATCATCAGCAGCCTGGACATCATGGGCGGAATGTTGCCCCTGAACGAATCGGATTCTCTGAAATCCGTTTTTGAAGTAGCCAAGCGTTCTTCAGAACGGATGCAGCGCATGATCGACGGCCTGCTTGACATCAATCGGCTGGAATCAGGCCAACAGATCGCCAACAAACAACTGGTGTCGGTCAATGACATCATCAGTGAAGCGGTGGAGGGAATCCAGCCGGCAGCGCACAATAAAGAGATCGTTATCCTGCCTGAACTCCCCGCGGAATCTCTGAAAATCACCATCGATGCCGACATGATCCGGCGAGTGCTCATCAACCTCATCGAGAACGCCATCAAGTTTTCGCCGAATGGCTCGACCATCCGCGTAGGTACCCAGGAGAAAGATAAAAACGTTGAGATCTGGGTAGATGACGAAGGCAGCGGCATCCCGGATAATACCAAAGAGATGATCTTCGAAAAATTCATCCGCCTGAAGCAAAATTCTCCCACCAAAGGACTGGGGTTGGGATTAGCATTTTGCAAACTTGCAGTGCGCGCTCATGGTGGTAAAATCTGGGTGGAAAATATTCCGCAAGGCGGTTCCAGATTCATCTTTACTGTTCCCCTGCACCCCTAATATTCCTTTTTCCACTCAGGAGACCACCGAATGCAAGAAATAGCCCCGCATGTCTATATTGAAACATCCTTTCCAGGCGTCACGCTTGGGGCAATCAACTGGCCGCACGGCCTGATCCAGATCGATGCCCCCTTCCGACCGGAAGACATTCGCACCTGGAGGGCCGAGCTGATCACCATGAGCGGGGGCGTGGAACGGCTGCTGGTCAATCTGGATGCGCATTTCGATCGAACTTTGGGTTCACGGCAGATCGAATGTATGATCGTCGGCCATGAAAAAATGGCCCAGGTCTTCAAGGACCGCCCCATCACCTTCAAGGCTCAGACCATCGAGACCGGTGCCGATTGGGAACTCTACAATGGTATTGGCTCGATTCGCTGGGCACCCCCTGAGATCACTTTCAGCGACCGGCTGGAAATCTACTGGGATACCCACCCGATGATGCTGGACTACCGTCCCGGCCCGGCCTGCGGTGCCATCTGGGTCACCCTGCCGGCAGAAAAAGTCGTCTTTCTCGGCGATGCCGTCGTCCCGTCTGCCCCGCCCTTCCTGGCCAGCGCAGACATCCCCACCTGGAAAGAAACCCTGGCGCGTTTGAGCGGCCCGGATTACCGCAATTTTCTGCTGGTCTCCGGACGCGGCGGCATGGTTACCCTGGAACAGGTCAAAGAACAACTGCGCTTTCTCGAGAAAGTTGAGAAACAACTGGAAAAACTGAATGATAAAAGCGAACCCGCCGACATCGATAAAGCTGCCGCCCATCTTTTGAAATCTTTCGAGGTGCCGGCAGACAAGGTGGATCACTATACCCTGCGCCTGCACTGGGGATTGGCCCATTACCTGGCCCGTCACACGCATGCCGGGCAGAACGAAGAAGCCTCTCTCGACTGAACGTATGGAAAGCCCTGCCCCACTTCGCCCTCTCGACGCACAAACCGCGGTGGACCGCTTACTGGAATTCTACGGCGTGCCCACCTGGCGCAATCCGCTGCCGCCGCTGGACGAACTGGTCTCGACCATCCTGTCACAAAACACCAACGACCGCAACCGCGATCTGGCCTTCAACGAACTGAAGCGTGTGCTGCCCACCTGGGAAGCCGTGCGCGATGCCCCAGTCGAACAGGTTATCGCGGCTATCCGCATTGCCGGGCTGGCCAACCAGAAAGGCCCGCGCATCCAGACCGTGCTGCGGCAGATCACCGCTGAACGCGGTGAACTCAACATCGACTTTCTCAGCGATCTGCCTCTCGAAGAAGCCCGTCAATGGCTGCTGCGCTTCAACGGCGTCGGCCGGAAAACGGCTGCCATCGTGTTGCAGTTTTCGCTCAATCGACCAGCCTTCCCGGTGGATACCCACATCTACCGCGTCAGCGGACGACTGGGAATCCGCCCGGCCGAACTCAATCTGGAGCAAACACACGATTTCCTCGAAGCAGCCATCCACCCCGAGGATTATTACGCTGCCCACCTCAACCTGATCCGGCTGGGGCGGGAAATCTGCCACGCGCGCGCACCCGAATGTGAGCGCTGCCCACTGGCCGACCGCTGCGCGGATTATCAGAAACGGCTGCTCACCGACGAAGAAAGCCTGCCCGCATGACACGTAAACTGGCCCTGTACTGCGATCAAGAGATCCCTGAAAATTTCAAGCTCAACCAGCGGCTGCTCACCCTGTTTGCCCGGCCGTTCCCCAAAATCGGCTACATTCCCTCGGCGGCGGACTCCGATGGACGGTTCTACCGTGAACGAAAAACCTACTATGCAGCGCTGGGCATCGACGTCGTCACCCACTGCGAATTGGACGTGGATTTTGACCCTGAGCGTTTTGCCCAGATGCTGACCTGTGACGGCATTCATCTCTCAGGCGGCAACACCTATCACTTCTTGTACTGGCTGCAGAAACGCGGATTGATGCCTGAACTGCGCCGTTTCGTCGAACGCGGCGGAGTATTGATCGGCACCAGTGCCGGCGCCATATTGATGACCCCAGAGATCAGCAGCACCGATTTCTGCGACGATACTCCCCTGCCGGGAGAAGAAATGGATGACCTTTCCGCCCTGCACCTGGTCGATTTCGCCTTCTTCCCCCACATCAACAGCTTCATCAAACACGAAAGCCAGCTCGTCGACTACTCGCGGAGTCATCCTTTCCCCATCTACGGCTGTGCCGATGGAGACGGGATCATCGTGGAGAACGAGAAAATCGAATTCTACGGCCAGGTAAAGAAAGCCGAAAACGGCACACTGACCCTGATCTAAAAGAGCTGCCTCACGGCAGCTCTTTTCATCTATTTTATTCTTTCTTTCTGATCACCAGTTTCACCCCTTCGACGTGATCCACCTCGATTCGGTCCCCCTGATGAACCTCCATCTGAGAATCCACCAGACGAGCACTCCACTGCTCGCCGGCCACCTGCACAATCCCGGTGGGGGCAATAGCGGTGACCGCGTAGCCCTCCTTGCCAGCCAGCGTTTCGCGCCCAGTGGCAATGGGAGCTTTCATGGCCCGGACAGCCAGCAGCACTACCGCAAAGAAACTCAGCCCCAAGAAAATGCCCATCCCGATCACCAATCCCACCGAAACGTTGGCAAACCTGGGAACGCGAGCTGAGTTGAAGAGGATCAGTGCCCCGGCAATGAAGGAACCCGTGCCAACGGCCGTCAAAGCTCCGTGAGTAGGTGCCTTGATATCCAGAATAAAGAGCACAATGGCAATTGCCATAAAGATCAGCCCCACGTAATTCACCGGCAGCAGGCCCAGGCCATAAATGGCCAGCGCCAGCAGGACCGCGCCAATGAACCCGGCCACCCAGCCGCCGGGAGAAGAAATCTCGATCAGGATGGCCTGTACCCCTACTGCCAGTAAAACGAAAACAATGTTGGCATTAGTCAGCAAAGCCAGCAGATTTTCGACTGCCGTAATTGGCGTCTCAACTGTCGCCGCGTCAGCAGTGTGCAGGGTCAGCGTTTGACCATTAATGGTCAGCGTATGGCCATCCAACTGCTGCAGCAGATCAGGGAGATCCGCGGCAATGAAGTCGACCAGACCAGCATCATAGGCCTCTTGCGCCGTCGCGGCCCTGGCCTCTTCGATGGCACTTTCAGCCAATGCCACCGCCTGCGGACCGCGGTCCGCGGCCAGCACACGGGCGGTTCCCTTCAAGGCTTCCTTGACCTTGGTATCTTCAGTACTTGAAAGATCCTCGCCCTGGCTGCCCACCGGGCTGGCCGCGCCAATGATCGACTCAGGGTTCATCGCGCTGAGATGCCCGGCCATGACCAGCAAAGTCCCGGCCGATGCCGCCACTGAGCTTTCAGGCGAGACATACATCACCACCGGCACCGGGCTGGTGCGGATCATATTAATGAGCTGATTCATGAGATCGATGCTGCCGCCGGTCGTATTCAGTTCGACGATCACCGCCTGGGCCTGGTCAGCTTCACCTAGATCCAGAGCGCGCTGCAAGATCTCTTTCCAGATCGGGTTGAGCGGGCCTTCCAGTTTGACCGTCACCACCTCAGGCTTCGGTGAATCCGCGGCCACAGGAAGAACCGAAAACGCTGCCAGCATGGGGATGAGCAGCAGAAAAGTCAGTAAGATCGAATTCAGGATGCGTTTTTTCATTTTCACTCCCTGTGGTCATTATAGCATGCCCCCTCATGGGAAGATTCACCCCCTCTTCGGGTAAATCTCGCCAAATTCTGTGAACTGATGAAAATCAAACAACTTGTTAATATTCTTCTTGTATTGGGGGGGTATCCTATGACAAGTTAGAAAGCAATCTTTGATCTTAAGGAGTTCAACTATGTCAAAAATTATCGGTATCGACCTCGGTACTACCAACTCAGTCGTAGCCGTGATGCAAGGCGGGGACCCAGTAGTGATCAGCACCGCAGAAGGCTCGCGATTGTGTCCATCTGTCGTGGCGTTCAATAAAAATGGAGAGCGCCTGGTTGGCCAAACAGCCAAACGACAGTCCGTGATTAATGCAGAAAACACGATCTTCTCCATCAAGCGGTTCATGGGGCGCCGTTACGACGAAGTCGAGAATGAGCGCAAGATGGTGCCTTATCAGGTGGTCGCCGGCCCGGCCGGAGATGCCCGTGTGCACATCCCGGCTAACAACCGTGATTATTCCCCGCAGGAAATCTCCGCCATGATCCTGGCCAAGTTGAAAACCGACGCAGAAGCCTATTTGGGCGAAACCGTCACCCAGGCAGTCATCACCGTGCCGGCTTACTTCAATGACAGCCAGCGCCAGGCCACCAAAGACGCCGGCCGCATCGCCGGGTTGGAAGTACTGCGTATCATCAATGAACCGACTGCCTCGGCCCTGGCCTATGGTCTGGATAAGAAAAAGAACGAAAAGATCCTGGTCTTCGACCTGGGCGGCGGTACCTTCGATGTTTCCGTCCTCGAAGTCGGGGAAGGTGTCTTCGAAGTCAAATCCACCAGCGGCGATACTCACCTGGGCGGTGACGACTGGGATGAAGTGGTCGTCAACTGGGCAGCCGACGAATTCAAACGCGAACAGGGAATCGACCTGCGCCAGGACCGTCAGGCCCTGCAGCGGCTGCGTGAAGCCTCTGAAAAAGCCAAGATCGAACTCTCGACCGTGATGGAAACAGAGATCAACCTGCCTTACATCACCGCTGATGCCAGTGGTCCGAAACATCTGCAGCTTAAACTGAGCCGCGCCAAATTCGACCAAATGACCGCCGGATTGTTGGAACGCTGCAAGAAACCGTTCGAGAACGCTCTGCATGATGCAGGATTGAACGCTTCGCAAATCGATGAGCTGGTGCTCGTCGGTGGTTCCAGCCGTATGCCCCAGGTCGTCGATCTGGTGCGCAAGCTGATCAACAAGGAACCCAACAAGGGCGTCAACCCGGATGAGGTAGTGGCCGTTGGAGCCGCCATCCAGGGCGGTGTACTGGGCGGTGAAGTGAAAGACATCCTGCTGCTCGACGTTACCCCGCTGTCACTGGGTGTCGAGACCATGGGTGCCGTGATGACCAAAGTCATCGAACGCAACACCACCATCCCGATCCGCAAGTCGCAGATCTTCTCGACCGCGGACGATAATCAAACCGCCGTGGACATCCACGTGCTGCAGGGCGAACGCCCAATGGCCGCGGATAACATGAGCCTGGGCCGCTTCCGTCTGGAAGGCATCCCGCCTGCGCCGCGCGGCATTCCGCAAGTGGAAGTCACCTTCGACATCGATGCCAATGGCATCCTGAATGTGACCGCCAAAGACAAAGCAACCGGCCGTGAGCAAAAAGTGACCATCACCGCCTCGACCAACCTGCAGAAGAACGATATCGACCGCATGGTGGAAGAAGCGAAAGCTCACGCCGCGGAAGATGAGAAACACAAGGAACTGGCCGAAGTCCGCAATCAGGGTGATAACGCCGCCTACCAGGTAGAAAAAGCCATCAAGGAACAGGGCGACAAACTACCGGCTGACAGCCGCAGCAACCTGACCACCAAGATTCAGGAACTGCGCACCGCCTTGAGCGGAGAAGACCTGGCCCTGATCCGCCGCCTGACCGACGAACTGCAGCAGCAGTACGCCGCGGTCATGCAGCAAGCTGCCGCCCAGAGCGGTCCCCAGGCGGCCGGGCCAGCCGCCGGCAGCAACCCGAATCCGAACCAGAGCAGCGGCTCGAACGACGGCGACGTGGTGGACGGTGAGTTCACCGAGAAGTAAGCCATAAGCGGTCCGCAAGACGAACCGCATACACCCCGGGAGATTTCCTCTCCCGGGGTTTCTCTTATTAAGACACTTACCCAGCACGCACAGCGGATCAAATTGCTGATGGATCTTTTCTTGCCCTGCCTTGGAGCGGCCTTTCTTCAATCATGAGAAAACTTAAAATAATTTGCACATTACAAATTTGTAATTGAGGAAGGACATTTTGGGAGTAAGATAGCGAAAGAAAGTTTGCGGGGAAGGCTTTATTCGTTACGGGGGAAGAAATGCAGCCATTCAAGAAAGTTATATTCATTGGAACAGCGTTGCTGCTCATTGCCGTCCTGTTCACCACTGCCCAGGCGGACTATCTGGGCCCCAACCGGGTCATCGTCACGTACGAGACACAGTATCACCGTGTACGCTGTAACTATGTAGCCGTTTCTGATCCACCGGGTTCTGGCCCCACTCCCGATTACTGTGGCTGCAACTATACCGTTTTCGTCGGCTATGGCGGTTCGTGCCCAGGCATTGATCTGGGATTGTTTAACTTTGATACCTGTAATTGGACTTCGGCTTGCCGCACGACCGGGATCACTTCTACCAGCTCTTCTTCCAGTACCGAATCCTGCAATTTGGGAGATTCTGCTTGCACTGCGCACGTGATCGAACATCGCACCACCCTGGCCGCCGCCACCGTCAGCGGCGCCATCACCTGCTCCACTCCCGGCCAGAATGGCTGGTGCGTCGGCCCGGCCTTCCTCAACGCCAGCGGCAGTGAACCCCTCAGCGGCTACAGTATCCTCACCATCGAAGGTACCCGCAACGGCGAAAGCTTCGCCTGCCCTGGTGACCACTGCAGCAACGTCCCCCTCAGCGAAGGCAGCAATGACTTCCAGTTCTGGGCCATCTCCAGCTACGGCGACAGCTCTGCCATGGGCAGCGCCAGCGCCAGCGTGGATACCCAGGCCCCCACTATCAGCGGCAGCCTGAGCGGCACGCAGGGCGAAAACGGTTGGTATACCTCCGCCGTCACCCTCAGCGCCGCCGCCACAGACCCCGCCCCCGGATCAGGCATCGCCAGTTTCGAAGTCTCCGCAGATGGAGCTGCCTGGCAGCCCTGCAGCGGCAGCCTCACCCTGGGCGACGGCGTGCATACCGTCTCCCTGCGTACCGCGGACGCTGCCGGCTGGACGGCCAGCGCCGAGCAGACCTTCTCGGTGGATACCCAGGTCCCGCAATTGAGCGCCGATCTGGCCGGACACCTCGTCAGCCCCGGGCGTTACAACACCAGCGCCACCCTCACTGCCAGCGGCAGTGACACGGGTTCCGGGCTGAATCGCATCGAATATCAGGATAATTCCGGGGGCTGGACGACCTACACCGCCCCCCTCATCTTCTACAACGGCCAGCACGAGGTCGAAGTACGTGCGGTGGACCAGGCCGGGCTGACCTCGGACGTCCAGACGTTCAGTTTCTTCGTCGAGAGCCGCGGGCCGTACATCACGGTGCCGGATCACTGGCAGGTGGGGCAGACCATCTCCCTCTCGGTACAGGCCAACAGCTTCTCGCTGGGCAGCGTCAGCATCGTCGTCTCGGACCCGCAGCAGCGCTGGCCGGACGTGGAGCAGGTCTACCCGGCTTCGGGAGACTCCTTCACGACCGACTTCCACTGGGACGGGCAATTCAATGGGCAGACGGCACCGGCGGGGCAGTACACGGTGAGCGTGTATGCTTCGGACGTGATGAGCAACCTGAGTGTGTCGCACTCCCAGGTCACAATACCGGTGGTGATCCCCACGGCAGTACCCACCCTGACCGCGACCGGAACTGTGGCCGCGGCAGAAAGTACCGCAGCCGCCACGGTCACTCCGCAGCCAAGCAGTACCCCGACGGCAGTGGCGGCGGGGGTACCGGTGACCTCCTTCAGTTCCCCGGCGAGTCCGGCGACGCAGCCGGCGGCGACGCTCCCCAGCAACGTGTTGTGGGGAGGGGCAGCGGCAGCGGTGATCGGAGCAGCCACGGCGGCAGCGCTGGAGGCAGCACGCAAGCGCAAAGAAGAAGAGGAGGCACAGCGGAAAGCAGCAGAAGCAGCTGCGGCCCAATTCAATGCCGCGGAGAAGATCATCGATGCACAGATCGCGGCCAATCAAGACAGCCAGTGGCTGATGCAGCAGTGGCTGGGGTCACAGGGACTGCCGACGTCCTATCCAACCCAGGCAGCCCTGGTGGCAGCTTATGACGCAGCTCGTGAGGCTGAAAAAAAGGCGAAAGAGCAGGAAGCGCTCAATGATGCCTACCAGAGCTTCAAGCAGGCAGATCAGCAGAGCATGCAGGAGTACGAAGCCTATCAGGGCGAGCAGGAGAAGCATGCAAGTTCAAATGGGAACAAAAAAGCAAATAGCATTTCACCATCTCTCAAAGTACTGAATGATATTAAGCCAGTCGAAATTGGAAATGAAAACGAACCGCCCGCGGAGGGATGTTCATGGTATGAGATATGGAATTCCTGTTGGTGGAAAAATGTAGGAAATTCGATAATGAATGCTTTTTCCAGCACATCGAATCAAGTTGTTTGGGGAAAAACCACTCCTACATCTACCCCTACCGTCATTCCAACATCGACAAAAACGGTTATTCCGACACCAACCATTACGTCAACTCCTCGCGCTACAATGACTCCTACTACTATTCCTGATGTTGTTAACTCACCAAATGAGATAACACCTGTAAATGTTGAGAATGTTTTGCAGACTTATGGGGTCAGTGTAAATGGGTTCTCTGAGAAAACCAAAGTTACAATTGCCTCAGGAGCTTTCTACTCTGGAGAAGCATTCAAAAAGTATTTTCTGAACATAAATGGAGCATCAGCATTCAATAATGCCTTTGGCCAAATCCAGGTAATCTATGACCCCCAGGCAGATATCGATGGCTATTGTATAACTCAAGGCAGTGTAATTACTTGCGACGAAGATGATAAACTCAATGTTCAGACAATAATTCATGAGTTTGGACATATATTTGATAATCATCAAACTTCAACCCAAACAACACTTGGATTAAAAGAAGAAGATATGCACATAGCATGGAATTTGGATGGGATTTATTATAATGATGCAAACGGAGTAAAGAAACAACTTGATGCAAATTCTGCAGGATATTGGATGGCAACCGATATAGGCTTCAAGGGTTCGAGTTATCCATCAAGAGAGCATCCACTGTCTACACTATCTGATTTAACTAGTGGTGTAGCAAAGCAGGAGCAATTTGCAGATATGCTCATGAATATGATACTGCAGGATCAGCCCGGATTCCCAGAAAACGGGTTTACCGATGATCCTGCGGGGATAGCACGATTGAAATATATTCGCGATCAACAAATTCCTTGGGTTTTGTCGGCATCAGGAGGAGGACAATGAAAAGCTCAAAGGCCATTTCAGTTTTCGTTCTGAGTGTTTTTTTGTTTGTTTGCAGTGCCTGTACTTCGGCGCAAACAGCCACTGGAGAACCTTCACTGGCCGCCGCTTCCACCACAGAAACCTCGCCGACTCCTGCACAAACTGAACTCGTTCCAACCGCAGCTTCCCAGATCGGGGCAACTCCCGATGTCGAAAAGGCGTGGTTCAATAAAACCAGTTTGTTGACAATTGATTGCAAAGAATATGTTTCAGCTACCTGGGGAGATGGAAAAGGTCAATGGGGAAAACCACAGGCGTATTTATATCCGAATATTTTCTTGGATGAAGAGAACAGTTTGTACCTTTTTGATAAGGTGAATAAGCGGGTTGTGGTTTACGATGGGAAGTCTGTCGAACCAATCGCTGAGGTCAATATTCCAGAGGAGTTTGCCTCCAGTCTTGCCTACACAAGCATATCCGTGAGCGCTCATCAAGGAAATCTCTACATCCCTTATGGCCGGTATAGCATTGGGGTAGTGGATCGTTGGGGAAAGATCGTTTCCAGAATGACAGTTCCAGCAGAATTCAATGTGTATTATATAGAATCCGTGATGATCGATAAAAGAGGGGGACTCTTCCTAAAAGATGAGAGAAGTAATTTTTATTTCGCTCCAGGCTGGCAGCAAGGGAAATGGCAATTGATTTCGGACTCCGGCAGGTATGATATTTCCGGGGCTGTCATCGAGTATAAAGATTATCTTCTCGGTGCAGGATATGGGTATCCATATCCTTTGTTAAATGTTTTTCTGATTGATGAAGGCGATTTTCTGCAGTCGGCTCTGGTCATTCCCCTGTTAGGTCCTGAGGGAGCAAAGGGGTATCCAGAGATTGCCTTGGATGAAAAAGGACATATATTTACCCTTCATTATTTTGATGAAGAATGGAATGTACTTTCAAGGAAGTTCATCGATTCAGATGATGAACTGGCAGGTTTTATAAACAGAGATGCCATTCCCGATATCAGGGATATGAAAGTCGCGGATGGAGGGTCGGTCTATTTATTAAGCTTTGGAGACGATGGAAAAGAAGTTAATCCCGGAATCTACCGCTGCAATTTTGACCAATAAATTGCTGACGATATTTTCTGTGGGTTGGGCCTTCTGTGGGTTGGGCCTTCAGGCCTGACTAAATGATGATTGGAATTCTTTGATGAAGGGGGTACCCATGAAGGGATCTCTTAAACGTTTGCTTGCCCTTTTGATCGTCTTGCTGGCGATTCTGCTGGGCGTGGCTTCTCTGTTCACCCGCAGCCGCTGGCTGCCCGTGTTCTCCTGGGGGGTGATGGCCCTCAGTCTGGGGCTGGCCCTGGCCGCGCTGGTCCAGAGCGACCGGCGACAATTCCGGGCCGATCCGGCGCGTCTGCACCGCCGCATCCGTCTCGACGTGGCTGGGCTGCTTCTTTCCACTGCCGCCGCTGTGCTGGCCGGGAGGGAGGTGCTCCGCCTCGTGCCGGAGAGTACTGCGTCCGCGGGGGGGAGCATTCTGCTGGCTCTGGTGCTCAGCTTCGTGGCGGGCTTTGCCGCCGCGGCCCTGGTGCAGTTCCTCTTCAGCCGGGCGGCACGCCGCGTTCTTCAGAAATAATTGTAGGCTCAGGCTGAGACAGCGGCCTAATTCAATGCCGCGGAGGAAATCTCCAGTAAGAAGATCTAAAAAAGACAGGAATAGCGAGCGTTACCCATATTTCCTGAAAAATTTCGTAAAATAACCTGATGGGAATAGGAATCTATGCTGCGCTGAAATATGGGGGAATGGCCTGGTCAGGTGCTATGCAAACAAAGCGGCCATTGGCCCAATGATATAATTTGCTTATGGCAAAAAAAACGAAACGTTCTCTCTGGATCATCCCTGGCCTGATTGTGCTGGCCGGGATCTTCCTGGCCCTGCCCCCGGTATGGAGCCGGGTGAGTTATCACGCTCAGGAGCTTTACACCTCCCTTAAATACAAGATCTCACCGCCTGAAGACGCGGTTTTCGTTCCACAGACCTCTACCCCAGATCAAGTTGCTACTTCTGTGCAGCAAACCCTGCAGGCGTACACCACCGCGACCAGCGCTGCCACACCTACTCCGCTGGCACCCACGCTCTTCCCCACCAGCACCCCCATGGCCCTGCCCAGCTCGGCCCTGCTAACCGGGATCACCTCAGAAATGCAGGAATGGAATAACTGCGCTCCAACTACTCTTTCGATGTACCTGTCTTACTGGCAGTGGTCTGGTAATCAAGAGGATATTGCTCCCATCGTCAAGCCCAACAACCGGGATAAGAACGTCATGCCCTACGAACTGCAGGATTACGTCGAGAATAACACCTCCTATCAGGCCATCGTGCGCATTGGCGGGGATATGCAAACGCTGAAAGCGCTGGTCAATGCCGGCATCCCGGTCATGGTCGAGAAAGGTTTTTACATTCCTTCGGCCACGGCCAATCCCAACGAAGGCTGGATGGGGCATTACGAACTGGTCATGGGATATGATGATGCTCAGGGCGTCTTCTTTACCCACGATTCTTACCTGCCGCTTATTGCAGGAGATGCCATCGCCAAGGACCTGGCCTTTACTTATAATGCCAGCCAGAAGACTTTTGATATTCCCTATACCGATTTCTACGAAGACTGGCGCGCTTTCAACTACGTCTTTCTGGTGGTCTATCCGGCCACTAAACAAAATGACGTGATGAATTTGTTAGGTCCGTGGGGCGACGAAACCACCGCCTTCCAGATTGCACACGACCGCGCTATAAGCGAAACGCAGACACTAACCTCGCCGTACGATCAATTCTTCGCCTGGTTCAATCTGGGCAGCAGCCTGGTCAAGCAAAACGATTTCAGCGGTGCGGCCGCAGCCTACGATCAGGCCTATACGATTTATCCCAACATCGATAGTGAACACCGGCCCTGGCGCATGATCTGGTACCAGACCGGGCCCTATTATGCTTATTATTACAGCGGCCGCTACAGTGACGTGATCAACCTGGCTACCACCACGCTGAACGCCATGAGCGAACCGATCCTGGAAGAAAGCTACTACTGGCGCGCGCTGGCCGAACTCAAGACCAATGATTCCACGGATGCCATTCTGGATTTGCGCAAGAGCCTCGAAGTACATCCGGGGTTTGGCCCCAGTGAGTCCATGCTGCAACAAATGGGGATTGCGAACTAGCGAAATGTCCACACTCAAACTGCTGCATTTTGCGGATGCCCACATCGATATTGTCACCCACGGACGCCATGACCCGGCAACGGGGCTGCCCGTACGTGTGCTCGATTTCTTGAAAGCGCTCGATACCATCGTGGAGACGGCCATCGACGAAAAAGTCGATCTGGTGATCTTTGCGGGCGACGCCTATAAAGACCGCACCCCAGCCCCCACCTTCCAGCGGGAATGGGGCCGGCGCATCATGCGTCTCTCAGCAGCGGGCATCCCCACGCTGCTGCTGGTCGGCAATCACGACATCAGCCCAGCCACCGGACGTGCCCATACCCTGCAGGAATTCTCCACCTTGCAAGTGCCGCACGTGACCGTCATCGATAAGCCCTGTTTTCTGCATCCGAAGGAACTCGAGGGCCTGCCTTTGCAAGTCATCGGCCTGCCCTGGGTGTTTCGTTCCAATCTGATGGCGTCTCTGGAACTTTCTGGCGAAGACCCCGACCGCATCAACCGCGAGATCGAAGACCGCATCAGCGACATTCTGAATCAATGGCTGGAGGAACTTGACCCCATGCTGCCAACAGTGCTGACCGCACATGGATCGGTGCAGGGCGCGCAGTACGGCAATGAACGCGCCGTCATGCTGGGACGTGATCTGATCCTGCCCGGCAGCCTCATCAAAGATCCGCGCCTCGATTACGTCGCCCTTGGCCACATCCACAAAGCTCAGGATGTCAACAAAGGCAGCTACCCCCCTGTAGTCTATCCGGGTTCGATCGAACGCGTCGATTTCGGCGAGGTCAATGACGAGAAATTCTTTTCGCTGGTCAGCCTTGAAAAGGGCAAAACCACCTTCAAGTTCTGCCCGCTGCCGGGAAGGCGCTTCGTAGATCGCGCTATTAAGATCGGTGCTGATGACGACGTCATGGAGAAAATCAATCAGGGCTTCCCTGCAAAAGAAGAGATTGCTGCCGCCGTTTTTCGCCTGAGCCTGGAATATCCACGCAACCTGGAGCCCCTCATCGACGAGGCCGCCTTGCGGGCACGCGCTGCCGCGGCTTTCGACTTTCATCTGCTGCGCCGGCCTGTGGAAGCCTCACGGCTGCGGCTGCCCGCGGATGAATCCATTGCCAGCCTGGACCCGCTGAAAATGCTGGAACTGTACTGGGACACCACGAATCAAACCGCGTTGAATACGCCTGAAACGAAACAACTGGCAGCTTCGATCATCGAATCTGCCACGACCGGTACTTCTGCCGAGGAAGAGTAAATGAACCTTTTTCTGGAAATCCTGCTGATCCTGGTACTGATCTTAATCAACGGCTTCTTCTCCATGTCAGAGATCGCATTGGTTTCGGCGCGCAAAGTACGCCTGGAACAACGCATCGAAGAGGGAGATAAAGGTGCCGCGGCTGCCCTGGATCTCACCCAATCCACCAACCGTTTTCTCTCTTCGGTGCAAATCGGCATCACCCTGGTCTCCATGTTCACCGGTGCTCTGGGCGGCGCCACCCTGGCCGATCAACTCGCCAAACCTCTGGCCGCGATCCCCTGGCTGGCCCCCTATGCCGGCGGCGTCGCACTGGTCATCGTGGTCTTGCTGACCACTTACTTCTCCCTCGTCATCGGTGAATTGATCCCGAAACGGTTGGGCCTGAATGACCCCGAACGCATTGCTGCCCGCGTGGCCGGATTCATGACCTTCTTCTCAAAGATCTCGGCCCCGATCATCCATCTGCTCACCACCTCCACCGATCTGGGGCTGCGCCTGCTGGGGGTCGCCCCCAACCAGGAGCCCCCGATCACCGAAGACGAGATCAAGGGACTGGTCGAGGAAGGCACGCAGGTTGGCGTCTTTGAAGAGACCGAGCAGGATATGATCGAAGGCGTTTTCCGCCTCAACGACCGGCTCATCAACGCCATCATGACCCCACGCACTGAGATCGAATGGCTCGACCTGCAGGATCCGTCACAGTTACTGCTCGATCAGGTCATGCAAAGCAGTCACTCGCGCTTCCCGGTAGCAGACGGCTCGCTGGATCAGGTCATTGGCATTCTCAACGCCAAGGATCTGCTGGAACAGCACCTGACCCACCAGACTTTCGACTTACCCACCCTGGTACAGCAGCCTCTCTTCGTCCCGGAAAACACACCGGCCTCGCGGGTACTCGAACTGGTACGCCAGTCGGGCGTACACGAAGCCCTGGTGATCGACGAATATGGCGGATTGCTGGGCATGGTCACCCTCTTCGACGTGCTTGAGGCCATTGTCGGCGAGTTACCCGCTCAGGACGAACCCTCCGAGCCGGAAGTGCTGCGCCGTGAAGACGGTTCTTACCTGCTCGACGGGTTGCTGCCCATCGATGAACTCAAGGACCTCTTCGATCTGGACGAATTACCCGAAGAAGAAAAGATCGGCTATCAAACCCTGGGCGGGTTCATCATGAATCAGCTGGGTAACATCCCCAGCACCGGGCAAAAATTCCAGTATCAAAATCTCACCTTCGAAGTGATGGATATGGATGGCCGGCGCGTGGACAAAGTGCTGGTCACCCCGCAGCTCCAACCAGACGCTGAACCTGAGGCACAGGAGTAGCCGCGTGATTCCGATTCGCCTGCATCTGAGCGGCTTTCTCTCTTACCTCGACCCCGTGGACGTGGATTTCGAGGCGTTCGATCTGGCCTGTATCTCGGGGCAGAACGGCGCCGGCAAATCTTCGCTGTTGGACGGTATTACCTGGGCCCTCTTTGGTGAAGCTCGCAAACGCGACGACAGCCTCATCAATTCCGCTGCCGATGCCGCCGAGGTCATCTTCACCTTCGATTATGAAGACAGTCGCTATCGCGTGCAGCGTTCCAAACCGCGCGGCAAAACCACCCTGCTTGAATTCTCGCAGCGTGACGCGGAGGGTAACTGGCATCCGCTCACTGAGGCCACCCTGCGCGCCACCGAGCAGCGCATTGTCAATACCCTGCGCCTGGATTACGAGACCTTCACCAACGCTTCCTTCTTTTTGCAGGGGAAGGCCGATCAATTTACTCAGCAAAACCCCACCGACCGTAAACGCATCCTGTCGAACATGCTGGGACTGGAAGTCTGGGAAACCTACAAAGAAGAAGCGGCCCGCCGGCGTCGCCTGGCCGAAAACCAGGAGGCTTTGCTGGAAGGGCAGATCGTCAACATCGAAGAAGAATTGAATCAGGAAGACGAACGCAAAACGCTGCTGGCCCAGGCTGAAGCCGAATACGATACTGAGAAAGCCCGGCTGGATACAAAAAAAACCTCTCTCGACCAGGTACGCCTCGTCCATGAGGGGATCGAACGCGAAAGGCAGCAAATCGAACGCCAGCAGGCCGAAATTTTGCGGCAGCGGCAGGCTCTGGAAGCTCAGACCCATACCCTGCAGGAACGGCAGCAGGAACGTGCCCAATTGCAGGAACAACTGGCCCAAGCCACAGAAATCGATGCTGCAGTCGTGCAATGGCAGAAAGACCAGCAGGTTCTCGAAGCCTATGAGCAGCAATCCGCCCGCGCGCAGGAACTGCAGGCGCAGCGGCAGCTGCCATTACGCGAGATCGCGGCCGAACAGGCCCGGCTGGAAACCCAACTGCAGCAATTACAGACCAGTGAAAAGAACGCAGCCCAGATGCGCCTTGATCTGGCTGCCCGCCAGCAAAATCTCGAGAAGCTGCAGCAAAACGCGGCACGCTTAAGCGAGACCCTCAGCAGCCGCGAGACGCTCGAAGCGGACCGGCTGGCGTTGAGCGAACAGCGGGGGCAGGCAAAAGCCGAAAATCAGACATTGATGACCGAAATGAAGGAGTTGCGCGAGCGTATCGATGCGCTGGCGGTGGTCAAAGAAGCAGTTTGCCCCCTGTGCGGGCAGCCCCTGGCTGAACCCGAGCGCGTTGCCCTGCTGACCGATCTGGAAACCAATGGAAAAGAAAAAGGCGACGCTTTTCGTAAAAATGAAAAACTGATCGCGGACTGTGAGACCCGTTATCGAGAACTGGAAAATCGCCTGCACTCTCTGGCCGCCCAGGAACCCGAACTCAAACGGCTGAACAGCCAGACAGCGGCCCTTGAACATGAACTCAACCTGATCAGCAGCGCCCTGCAGGAATGGGAAGAACACGGGCCCAATGAACTGCAGCAGGCAACTGCCGCGCTGGCCAACCAGACCTTTGCGCCCGTTGCCCGGCAGACACTGGCCGCGCTCGACGATCAGCTTAAACAACTTGGCTACGACGCCGCAGCCCACTCCGCCCTGCGCGAACGCGAAAAGGCCGGCCGGGCCAGCCGCGACGCCCAGCTCACCCTCGAAAAAGCGCGCGCCCGTCTGGAACCCCTGCAGCGTGAAATCGAGCAAACCCTGGCCAGTTGTACGGAGCAAGAAAAACACCTGGATGAACTGGCCCGCGAGATCAGCAAACAGCAAGCCACCCTCCAGGACAAAACCGCAAACCTGCCTGATCTGACCATCCTCGAAAACGAAACTTTCGCCCAGCAGGAAAAGGTCAATCAATTGCTGCAAATTGCGGCCAACCGACGCAGCCAGGTGCAGGTTCTGGATACATTGCGGCAGCAAAAAGCACAACTGACCCAGAAAAAGAGTGCCAACGCTGAAGAGATCACCCGCCTCAAACAACTCGAAAAAGCCTTCGGCAAAGACGGCATCCCGGCACTGCTCATTGAGCGCTCTCTGCCTGAGATCGAGAGCGACGCCAACGAACTGCTGGACCGCCTTTCTGACGGCAACATGTCGGTACACTTCGAAACGCGCCGCGAATTCAAAGATAAGAAGCGCGAAGACAAGAAAGAAACGCTTGACATCATCATCCACGACGGCAGCGGCGACCGTGATTACGAACTCTTTTCGGGAGGCGAAGCTTTCCGCATCAATTTTGCCATCCGACTGGCACTCAGCCGCATGCTGGCGCGCCGTGCCGGTGCCCGCCTGCAAACCCTGGTCATCGACGAAGGTTTTGGCAGCCAGGACGCTGAAGGCCGGCAGCATCTGATCGAAGCCATCAACAGTGTGCGCGGCAATTTTGCCAAGATACTGGTCATTACCCACATGGAAGAACTCAAAGACGCCTTTTCAGCACGCATTGAGGTCAGCAAGACAGAACGCGGATCACGAGTACAGGTGGTAGCCGCATGAGCCTGATCCCGGTACGAATAGGGTTACAGCAGCGGGTGCTGCCGGAATACCGGGCCCCTTTGTTCGAACTGCTGGCAGATTCCTGCCCGCAGGGATTGGGCGTATTCGCCGGCCCCGCCCGCCCCGAAGAATCCATTGCAACGTTCACCCAACTGGAACATGCCGTGTACTTCCCGGCCAAAAATGTCCATTTGCTGCGCGGATCACTTTATGCTCTGCTGCAGCCCACTTTCCGCTCCTGGCTGGAGATCTGGGACCCCGAAGCTCTGATCGTCGAGGCCAATCCCCGCTATTTGAGCACCCCCGCCGCCATCCGCTGGATGCACCAGCATCACCACCCCGTCATCGGCTGGGGACTGGGAGCTCCGGCTGCGCGCGGCCCGGAAGCTAACCTGCGCCGGCGTTTTTTGCAATCTCTAGACGCGGTCGTAGCTTATTCCCACACCGGCGCTGAACAATATGCCGCTGCCGGTATTACACCCGAGCGTATCTTCGTTGCTCCCAACGCAGTGGCTCCCCGGCCTGCTCACGGTCCGGTAAAACGGCCCGCGCAATTCCGCGAGGGGCAGCCTACCGTGCTCTTCATCGGACGGCTGCAGGCCCGCAAGCGTCTGGATGAATTGATTGCGGCCTGTGCCGCTCTGCCCGGAACCCTGCAGCCGCGTCTGGTTCTCGTCGGTGACGGCCCCGAGCGGGAACCTTTGCAGCTTCTGGCCAGGCAGATCTACCCCGAAACGATCTTCACCGGCGCCAAACATGGTATCGAACTGGAACCTTATTTTGCGGAAGCTGATCTCTTCGCCCTACCCGGCACCGGCGGATTGGCCGTGCAGCAAGCCATGGCCCACAGCCTGCCTGTGCTGGTCGGCGAAGCCGACGGCACTCAAAGCGAACTGGTCCGGCCCGAAAACGGCTGGCTGCTGCCCGACGGGTCACGCAATACGCTGATCCAGACCCTGCGCCAGGCACTGTCTTCCGCTGCTCGCCTGCGTGAAATGGGAGAAGCTTCTTACCGCATCGTCGATCAGGAAGTCAACCTGGAAAAGATGGTCGAGGTTTTCTGCAACGCAGTCAATTTCGCACTGCGCACCTGATCACAACCGCCAGTACTCGCCTCCGCCCCCTTCGCGGCCCATCAACTTATACTCCACCAGGCTGCGGCGCAAAAAGGCCGTATCCGCATTGTAGCGTTTGAGAATCTCATTCAACTCGCGCTCCGAATAACGTTTGCCCGGCTCGAAAGCCTGCAGCACGTAGTTCAGCAGCACCAGCAGCTTCTTCTCCTTTTCGGGGAAGGCTTTGATGCGCCCCTCACTGTCGGTAAAAGCCGTCATCACTTTGCGCTCGAAGAGATCATCGCCTACCGAATTGGAAAGCTGGGGCAGCATCTCTTCATGGGTCAACTGAGCCGACATTTCTTTCAGTGTTTCGGTCTGCAGACGATAGCGAAAATAATGGCCCTCTGCCCGGGCCGAAACCAGGCCCGCTTTCGAAAGGCGGGCCAGGTGATGTGAAGTGGTCGAGACTCCCAACCCCAGAGTTTCGGCCAGTTCTTCTACCCCGTACTCACGCTGGGCCAGCAAGCCCACGATCTTCAAGCGCTGTTCGTCCGCCAGCGCCTTGAAAAAGGTCAGCAATTTCTCATTGAATTCCGCATCAGTCATTTCGTTAATCCTTATATCATTTCTATATTTGTAGAAATGATTTTATCAGATTCGACAATTAATACAACCCCCAATCCGGATCAATTCAGTTAAAATGAGGGTATGCACATTCTTCTTGTCGCCGATGGCCGCAGCCCCATCACCCAACGCTGGATCGCGATGCTGGCCCCCCTGGAGGCACGCATCAGCCTAATCTCGACCTATCCCTGCCGCCCCATCCCAGGCACCGATCTGGTCGGGGTGATGCCGGTTGCCTTTGCTCGTTTTTCAGGCAGTCAGGCGGGCGGAGCAGCCCCAGCGCGCTCACACAAGGGGCTAATCTCACACGTGCGCCCGCTGGCCGCGCAACTGCGTCACTGGCTGGGGCCCTGGACGCTGCCCTTCTACGAGCGCCAATTTACCGAGCTGGTCCGCGACCTGCACCCGGATGTGGTGCATGCCCTGCGTCTCCCCTTTGAGGGCATGCTGGCAGTGGCCACCCCGCGGGATATTCCGCTGATCGTCTCGACCTGGGGCAATGATCTGACCCTGCATGCCCCAGCCAGCCCGCGCATGGGGCAGTTGACCCGGCGGGTGCTGCACCGCGCTGACGCGCTCTTTTCGGATACCCCACGCGATGCCGAACTGGCCGTGCACTGGGGGTTCGCCGAACAAAAACCCCGCCTGGTCGTACCCGGCAACGGTGGGCTCGATCTCAGCGAATTCGATGCCACCATCCGCGGAATTTCACGTGCCACCCCACCGCAGATCATTGATCCGCGTGGCTTGCGCGCCTACGTGCGCTCGGATACCTTTTTTCAGGCCATTCCGCTGGTGCTGCAAAAATACCCGCAGGTACGCTTTTTGTGCACGTCCATGCAGGGGCAAAAAGAAGCACTGGAATGGGTTGAAAAACTGGGCATTGGCGCCAACGTCACCCTGCTGCCGCTCTTGAGCCAGACGGAACTATGGGCAGAATTCGCCCGTGCTACCGCCTCCGTGTCGATCAGCACCCATGACGGCACCCCCAACTCGTTGCTTGAGGCCATGGCTGCCGGCTGTCTGCCCATCTGTGGCGACATTGACTCCATCCGCGACTGGATCAAACCTGGCGAAAACGGTCTGCTGGTACGCCAGGATGATGCCCAGGCGCTGGCCCAGGCCATCCTGACGGCCATTGAAAACGCGCCGCTACGTCATCGAGCCGCCCACACCAACCGGCACATCATCGAGGAACGCGCTTCACTGAGCCAGACGCGCAGCCAAATCTTCGCTTTCTATTCCCAATTCGATACACAAAAATAAATCCCTTACCTTGTTCACGGTAAGGGATTCTGAATTGAATTCGCTTATTTACGTCCGCCGACGTAGCCTTGCGCCTGATACTGCTGGAAAAGACGTCCCCAATCCGTAGTTTCCCGCCAGTGTTCGTAAACGTGGCTTTCTTTGAGCGGCCAATGCACCACATCATGGTTGATGGCCGACACCGCGATAGGGATGTTGACCAGAAAAGTGTGCATGATCAATTTCTGCAGGAACTTGGTGGGCCCGTACCAGGCCAGCCAGCCCAGTGATTTTTGCAAGCTGTGGCCCACGTGGAAATGCCAGTTCTCGTTGGAAACGTCATCCCCCACCAGCTCGATCTCGCGCGGATCGCCCACGCCCAGCCCTTGATCGTGGCCCAGTCGAATGTACTTGATCGACATCGGATCGAAGCCCATCAACTTGGCCGCCACCGCATCGATCGCTACCTGATCTTCAGAGGCCAAAATGACATTCTTCACCTCAGGGGTCATCGTGCGCGGACCGGGACCATTCCCGGCAGTCGTACCATCCATCACGGCAAACAGCCCGGTATGGATCTCTTTCTGAATGGCCAACAGATCGATGATGGTCTCGTGAATCCAGGAATGGGTGTAATGGCGGTACTTGGTCAGCAAACCGCCGAAAGCATTCTTGACGGCGCCCGTGGTGGTGGTATAGATATGGCATTTGGCCGTAGGCAGATGCACCATGTTCTTCCCGACAAAGTAATCGGGGATGTAAATCCCCTCGGGATAAATATGATCGAGGGCATTCATCTTGGCCTTGGGCTTGTACTCAATCCAGGTCATATCTTTGGGCTCGAAATTGTACTTGACCGGAATGTTGTAATGCTTGAAGATGGGTACGTAACCGTTAAGATCTTCCCCTTTATAAGCGTTGGTCACCACCGTCTGGTTCTGCACGCAGACAATATCTTTAAAGCCATTGTCCTGCAAGGCCAGAATGGTACCTTCCAACTGCCAGGGGGTCGTATTCGCGCTGGGCATCGGGAAATGCCAGGAAATGTTGTCCTTGAGGATCGTCGTCGCCGAGGGATCCAGGGCTTTCGGCCCATCGGCCAACTCGAACAGGCGCTCATAATCCTGCAGAACGGTTGCTGGGGTGGTACGTAAAACTGCGACTTTTGCTTTCGCCATGATCTTTCCTTTTATAGTTTATACTGGGTCGATTATACCCAAAAAGTGCGATTCCGTTCAGCGCGAGCAGGCCCCCCGCGAATAGACCTCGGCCACCTCATCGGCATACAGACGGCACCACTGCGTGGACTGATCGAGAACAGTAACCAGCTTGGGCTGCTCCGCGGTAGAAACCAGGAGCAGGTTGGCCCCAGTACGGTCGAGCGCTGTCTGCCAATCCCAGGCAGCCGTGGTGATCTCGCGGTAATCTTGCCACATCGCGGTGGGGAAGGGAAACACCCGCGAGTCGATCCACACCGGGCGTTCGGGGAGAGCAAACTCAAGGTAACTGGCCATGCCCATCTCAGCAAAAAGCGGTCCGGGCAGATCAGGGTGCTGTTCCAGCCAGGTCACCGCGGCCTCGGGAGTATTCGCGGTAACAGCGGGTGCCTGCGGCCACCATTTCTCGCGCAGTCCCGGCAAAAAGGCCAGCGTGGAAGCGATGAAAAGCAACGGCAGGGCCAGGTTAAGGGTAAAGTTTTCCGCCCGCGAAGAAGGCCAGTACTTTTCTTCCCACGGGGCCAGCATCTGCGCAGTCAGCACCGTCAGGATCAGGATGAACCAGATGCCATAACGCAGCCCCCACAGTGCCAGGAAACCGAACCCGGTAAACCAGCACCATTCCAGCGCCGAAAGTTTCTTCGGAGAGAAAACCGCCAGCAGCGGATAAAGAAGCAGCCACAAGAAGAAAAGGTTCATCTGCCAGCCCTGATTGACTGGCGGCGACCATTCCTGCGAGAATTGCTGATTCGACGGAGAAACCAGGAGCTGCACGATGTACTCGTAAGTATGACCGCCGCGCGGGTTGACCAGTAGAGCAAGCAGTACCGCCAGCGTTACCCAGAGCAATTGTTTGCGATCCCCGCTGCCAAAGACCAGAGCCGCAGCGATGAGAGCCAGCAGAATCACAAAAGAAGCGTGCAGATTGCCCCAGAGGAGCGCCAGCACCGGCAGTGCCCAGACCGTTTTCGTCCTGCCCGTTTGCCAGCGGTAAAGGATCCAGATAGCAGCGGCGAAAAGGGGATAAGTCAGCAACTGCGGCCGAATCGACCAGTTATTGCAGGAAGCCAGCACTGCCAGCAAAGTCACCAGAGCCGCGCCGACGCGCCCGGCGCCAGTTTGGCGCGCAGTGAACCAAACAAAGGTATAGGTAACCGCCACGATCAATCCGCGCAGCAGCACGGTCAGAGTCAGTCCACCCCAATGATAAAGAAGCCAGAACAGCACGGAGGCGCCCCAGGAGTGATAATAGATTGCCTGACCAAAAATGGAGTAGGTGAAGCTATCCGTAGCCGGAATTGCGCCAGTGGTCAGGGTTTGCTGACCAACGCGCACATACCACCAGTAATCCTCAGGAACCACTGGCAAAAGAAAGGCAATGCAAAGCGCAATCAACAATACCAGGCCAAACCAGAGAAAACTGCCATCCTGAATATATTTTTTCCAGAGCATGCGTTAATGATAACCCGGAATCTTTTTCGCAGAAATAAATCTGGGGAGGAATTACCCCAAAATAACAATTTTGAGGATAATTAAGCCATGACTGACTTACAAGATCGCTTACGTGGAATTGCCGTGGGAGCCGCGGTGGGAGATGCCCTGGGGATGCCGTTAGAGTTTCATCCGCCGCGGGCTGAATACGAGCGGGTCAGTGAAATGCTCGACGGTCCCTTACCGGCTGGCTGTTTTACCGATGATACTGAAATGGCGCTGGCGCTGGCTGAATCCCTGCTGGCCGCCTCACCGCTGGACGCTCACGATCTGATCGGACGCTTCGTGATCTGGTACCGCAGCCACCCTGAAGACATTGGCATTCATACCTCTGCGGTACTCGCCAAAATCGATGCTGGCGTCCCGGTTACAGAAGCCGTCCGTCAGGTACAGGCACTGGAGCCTGACTCGGCGGGCAATGGCAGTCTGATGCGGGCCTGGCCGATTGCCATTGCCCGCCACAACAATGAAAGCCTGCTGGCAGCAGAAACACGCATCCAGAGCGAGATCACTCATGCCCATCCCGATTGTACCAACGGCAGCCTGCTCTTCAACCTGATCCTTTATCATTTGCTGCACAGTAATGAACACTCCACAGATGCCGCACTGCGCCTGGCCATCGCCCGGGCGGTTGATCAGGTTTCTCTGGGCGAAGATTTCGCGGTTGTGGTCAATCTGGCCCCTCTGCGCCAGGCTGTCGATCTGAAGAACAGCGGCTGGGTGTGTCATACCATCGAAAGTGCATTGTGGGCCGTTCAAACCACCCGTTCTTTCGAAGAAGCTCTGGTGCGGGTCATCAACCTGGGCAATGATGCCGATACTGCCGGGGCAGTAGCCGGCGCCATTGCCGGCGCACTCTACGGGCTTTCGCACATTCCACAGCGCTGGCGCCAGGCAGTACATGGGGAATACCCCATCCGCACGGGAAAATTGTGGTTCGAGCAGGATTTCATCCAGCTGGCTGATCGTCTGGCCGCGCTGGAATAGAGGAAAAGCGCAATTTATTTTGACGGCAAATTTTTCCTGCGCTATACTATCTGTGTCTGTTACGTTGGATAATTCAATCCCCATGAGGAGGAAAGGTCTGTATGGCCCCAGAAAGTTCGTTTAAGCTGACTTATGCGACGATGTTCAACCCGCCAGAAGAACTGCACCAACGATTCGATGAAGCGCTGGCACGGTTGAAAGCGAATTTTGGCAAAGAATACGGCATGATCATCGATGGCAAAGACGTCTTTGCCCAGGAAAAGATCGAAAACCGCTTCCCGGCGGATACGGATGTCGTAATTGGCGTTTTCCAGAAAGGCAGCGCCGAGGATGCCAAATCAGCCCTTGCCGCCGCGCGCAAGGCTTTTCCGGGCTGGAGTCACACCCCCTGGCAAAAACGCATTGAATTGCTGCGCAAGGCTGCTTCCCTCATGGATGAACGCATCTATGATATTGGCGCAGCCATGGCCATGGAAGTAGGCAAAAACCGCATGGAAGCCCTCGGCGACGTTGCCGAGACCATCGCCCTCTTCCGCTACGCCTGCCAGCGCATGGAAGAAACCAACGGCTTCGAAGCCGAAATGGGTGCCGATCCGCTGGTAGGATTCGTCAGCACCAATAAATCCGTTTTGCGCCCCTATGGTGTCTGGCTGGTGATCAGTCCCTTCAACTTCCCGGCAGCCCTTTCCGGCGGCCCGGCAGCCTCGGCCCTCGCGGCCGGCAATACGGTGGTGCTCAAACCGGCCTCGGATACTCCCATGACCAGCCGTCTGCTGGCCGAATGTCTGCGCGACGCGGGCGTCCCGGCAGGCGTGGTCAACTACGTGACCGGCCCCGGTTCCTCAGTTGGGCAAACCTTGATCGAGAGCCCCGAAGTAGATGGAGTAACCTTCACCGGTTCTTATGACGTGGGCATGAAGATCTACCGTGATTTTGGCACCAGCCGCTGGGTACGCCCCACCATTCTGGAACTGGGCGGCAAGAACCCGGTCATCGTTTCGCGCCACGCGGATCTCGAAACTGCCGCGACCGGCATCGTGCGCTCCGCCTTCGGCCTGCAGGGGCAGAAATGCTCCGCTGCCAGCCGCATCTACATCGAGGCACCTCTCTACGACAAACTGGTTGCCCGCATCGTGGAAATGACCGAAGCTCTCAAGATCGGTGATCCCACCGACCGCGCCAACATGTTAGGTCCGGTCGTCAACAAGAGCAGTTACAAAGATTACCAGAATTTTGTCAGCGAGCTCAAAGAATCCGGCAAAATTCTGACCGGCGGCAAAGTCCTCACCGATGGTGCTTACAGCAAGGGTTACTTCTGCGCCCCGACCGTGGCCGAACTGCCCTTGAACCACCGGTTATGGAAATATGAAATGTTCGTCCCGATCACCACAGTTGCCAAAGTGAACAGTCTGGACGAAGCCATGAAACTGGCCAACGACGTGGAATACGGCTTGACCTCTGGCTTCTACGGCAGTGACGAAGAAGCCGACTGGTTCTTCGACAAAATCGAAGCCGGCGTCAATTACAGCAACCGCGCACAGGGTGCCACGACAGGTGCCTGGCCGGGCTTTCAACCCTTCGGCGGCTGGAAAGGCTCCGGTTCGAGCGGCAAGAACGCAGGCGGCCTGCATTACCTGCAGCTCTACATGCACGAACAAATCTACACGCGCGTACGCAAAGCGTAGCACTCACGAAACCCGGTTTGAGAAAACCGGGTTTTTTGAATAGGTGAAAAGATGTCGAAACTATGCACCCTTTCTGAAGCCATTCAACACTACGTCCATGACGGCGACACAGTTTACTGCGCCGGGTTCACCCATCTGATCCCCTTTGCCGCCGGGCACGAGATCATCCGCCAGGGACGGCGCAACCTGACCCTGGCCCGCGCCACTCCTGACCTGATCTACGATCAGATGGTGGCCGCCGGCTGTGCCAAAAAGCTGATCTTCTCTTACATCGGCAACCCCGGGGTAGGATCGCTGCGCATCGTCCGCCAGCAGATCGAGACAGGCCAACTGGAATGGGAAGAATATTCCCATTTTGGCATGATCTCGCGCCTGCAGGCAGGGGCTGCCGGGTTACCTTTCATCCCAATGAACCAGACAGCCGCCACCGATCTGGAACGGAACAATCCCCATATCCGCCGGGTAGTCGATCCCTACAGCGGAGTGGAGGTCATCACGGTACCGCCGCTGCACCCGGATGTGGCCATCATCCACGTCCAGCGCGCGGACGCCAATGGCAATTCTCACATCTGGGGGATCATCGGTGAGCAAAAGGAAGTTGCTTTTGCAGCCAAACACGTGATCATTACCGCTGAAGAGATCGTGGATGAGGCGGTCATCCGTTCCGACCCGAACCGCACGCTCATCCCGGAACTGATCGTGTCGGCAGTATGCCATGTACCGCACTGCGCCCATCCCTCATATACGCAGGGCTATTATGACCGCGACAACGTCTTCTATCTCAACTGGGATAAGATCAGCGAAGACCCGGCCACAGTAAAAGCCTGGTTGGAAGAATGGGTCTACGGCGTCAAGGATGCAGAAGAATACTGGCAAAAACTTGGCGAGGATACCCACCGCCGTCTGGCGGTCCGTTCCAAGCCAGCCGCTCCAGTCGACTATGGAGAATATTAATACTTGTCCACGAATTTCACGAATTCTCTCGAAAAAAGGAAAAACATTAACCCTGGCCTCCTTTACCGAGAAGAGGTTTACCAGATCATTGCCTGTGCTCTGGAAGTACACAAAACACTAGGGGCCGGTTTTCTGGAAGCTGTATATCAGGAAGCCCTGGAGCGTGAATTCGTGGATCATAATATTCCGTTCGAGTCACAAAAACCATTAAGGATCCTTTATAAAGGAAGCTATCTAGAGAAGCAATATCAAGCTGATTTTGTCCTCTTTGGAAAAATTATTCTGGAAATCAAAGCAATCGATAGTTTAGACTCAACCCATCTAGCACAGGTATTGAATTATTTGAAAGTCACTCAATTTCACCTGGGATTGCTCGTTAACTTTGGCGCCAGAAGTTTGGAATGGAAAAGGGTTGTTTCGTGATAATTCGTGAAATTCGTGGATGGAATTATGGAATCTTATACTTCTTCTGAACTGATGTGCATCAACGCGGCACGGCTGCTGCGCGACGGGGACGTGGTGTTCGTGGGTGTGGGTTTGCCCAACCTGGCCTGCAATCTGGCCCGGCGCACCCACGCACCACATCTGCAGATGATCTATGAGGCCGGGGTGATCGGAGCCCGCCCGGCGCGGCTGCCACTCTCGATTGGGGATCCTACCCTCGTCAGCGGGGCTGCGTCAGTATGCAGCATGTACGACATCTTTACTCTGTATCTGCAGCGCGGCAACGTGGACGTGGGCTTCTTGGGCGGGGCACAGATCGACCGCTATGCTAACATCAACGCCACCGTCATCGGAGACTATGCGCACCCCAAGGTGCGTCTGCCCGGATCAGGGGGATCGCAGGAGATGGCTGCCTGGGCCAACCGCTGCTACATCATGACGCCGCACCAGAAGCGCCGCTTCCCTGAAAAAGTGGATTTCTGCACCTCGGCCGGCTTCCTCAACGGACGCGCCCAGCGCCAGGCTGCCGGAGTCCGCGGCGGTGGACCGCTGGTAGTGGTCACCAATCTGGGGCTGCTCGAACCTGATGAGAACGGGGAACTAACCCTCACCGCCCTGCACGAAGGCTGCACCGTCGAACAGGTACAAGAAAACACCGGCTGGCCGATCAAGATCGCCAGCGAATTGCGCCGCACCGAACCAGTCAGTGAAAATGAGTTACACTTATTACGCAATGAACTTGATCCAGAAGGAATCTATTTGAAAGGTTAATTGAATGGCAAAGTCAATCGAGGTCCTCACCACCATCCCCTTCCCTGAGAGCGTGATGCAGCGTCTGCGCGAAGTCACCCCTCACCTGCACATCACCATGCACCCGGCCGAAAAGGCGGATGAGATTGCAATGGACCTCTGGAACCGCACAGAAATTCTGTACACCGACATTGTCGTGCCTGAGGCAGAAGCGGTGCCCAACCTGCGCTGGATTCAATACCACTACGCCGGCGTGGATTTTCTGCTCGATACTCCCTTGCCTGAGAAGAAAGACCTGCAAATCACCACCATGAGCGGCGCTTCAGCCATCCAGGAAGGCGAGTACATTCTGGGCATGTTACTGGGCCTGGGGCATCACTTTGCCGAACTGTTCCAGAATCAGCTCAAACATGATTGGCCAACCGACCGCTGGGAAAAGTTTTCACCGCGTGAACTGACCAACGCCACCGTAGGCATCATCGGTTACGGCAGCATCGGCCGCGAAGTCGCCCGTCTGCTGCAGCCATTCAACTGCAAAATTCTGGCCACCAAGCGCGATGCCATGAACCCCGTAGATACTGGTTACAACATCGAAGGGCACGGTGACCCTGAAGGTAATTTGTTCCACCGCCTCTACCCCATCCAGGCACTCAAAGCCATGATCAAGGAATGCGACTTCGTCATCATGCTGCTGCCTCTGACCGCTCAGACTCGCGGCATCTACGATGAAGAAGTGATCCGCGCTATGAAGCCCGGCTCTTTTCTGGTCGTGGCCAGCCGCGGCGGCATCGTGGACGAAAGCGCGCTGTACCAGGCCCTCAGCGAGCACGCCCTTGCTGGAGCTGCCCTTGATGTCTTCAGCCGCGAACCCTTCCCGGCAGAAAACCCGTTGTGGAAACTGCCAAATGTGATCATGACCCCCCACGTCTCAGGTTTCAGCCCAAATTACAAAGAACGCGCTGGCATGATGTTTGCAGAAAATCTGGAACGATATCTGCATGGTGAACGTCTCCTTAACAAATGGGATCCAGAGCGAAGCTATTAGTTGCATTGTGTGTTAAACTTTATAACGGTTCTTTTTAGGGAACTGGAAATCTTCAGGAGTGTTTTTTCATCATGGCTGCCAATTCGAAACCGGTCAAGGCTGTATTTTTTGACCTGGGATATACCTTAATATACTTCTCCGGCGATTTTCTCAAGGAGACCTTTACCTCCTACCTGATCCTGGCTGATGAACTGATCCAGGCAGGATGTGAACTCGACCGCCAGAATTTTGCTGCTGAATTCGAAAAACGCATCCATCAATATTTTGCCCAGCGCAGCCAGGACTATCTGGAACGGCCAATCATCGATATCCTGCGCGCGATTCTTACTGACGCAGGTGAGAACCGCTATTCGGACGCCGTTTACCTCAAGTGTATGGAAGCTATGTACCGCTTCACCGAACGCCTGTGGCTGATCGAGGAAGATACCCACGATCTGCTCAACTGGCTGGTCGAGCATGATTACCGCCTGGGACTGATCTCGAACGCTTCCAGCGCCTGGGATGTCAACAATCTGATCGACAATCATCATCTGCGCCCCTATTTCTCGACTATCTTGATCTCGGCCAGTGAAGGCATCCGCAAACCGGACCCCGCCATTTTTCGCCGGGCCGCCGAGCGGATGCAGATCAATCTGGCCAATACCGTCATGGTGGGCGACACCCTGGATGCCGACATTCTGGGCGCTCACTGCGCCGGCATTCGCGGCATCTGGATTTCGCGGCGCAAAGAAGTGGAACGCGCTCTGATCGCTCATTACGAGAATATGCGTCCAGACGCAGAAATTCATTCTTTGCGTGAATTACCGGCTGTCTTGACCGATTGGAATCAAGAATAACTCCCCGATTGGGGAGTTTTTGTTGTATAGATGTATTTCTGCTTTTTTTAGCGTATATTAGAGTTAGTGGAGAAAAGGAAACTTATGGAAAGAATTGGCCCGCGCATCACCACCGATGAAATCGAGCTGTATTTACGCACCATCTACTCGCTGCTGCGTTCCACCACTGAAGTTCAAATCCGTACCCTCGAAGAAGTACATGCCGGCATGAATTCCTCCATGCACATGGACGCGCGTAAACCCTCGCCGGATACTTCCGCCTTCATCTACGCCAGCCTGCGCCTGCCCGATTGCATCCCGGCAGTGAAGTCGATTGTGCTGGGCCAAAGTTACCCGGTCTTCGCGCATCACGGCTTCGCCGACATCGAAAGCTGGCAGCCGGTCTCAGCTCGTGCCCGCCGGCGTCTGTGCTACTATGACGGCAAAGAAACGCTGGCCTGCTCCATTGCCAGCCGCTCTGATATCGATGACATCATCCCCGTACTGACTGCCTACCAAATCGAGTGGAACAAACTGAACCTGCTGCTGCAATCGTGCCCGGCAGAATGGATCGATCAGGCCGCGGCGGGAGAGATGGAAGCCCTACTGCAACTGGCTACCGGTCTCGAAATGTCTGAAGAAGACCTGCAGCGGCTCAAGACCATCTGGGGAAGCCAGTTCAGCACCATGCTGCACCAAATGGCCGCACAGCGCTGTGAAATGGGCATCCGGCTGTTGAGCGGATCGTTGAGCGAATACTGGCGCGCCACCCGCATCTGGTGGGAAAATGTCGAGGCTCACAGCCAGGATCTGCGCGACCGCCCGGTTTATTTCGTCTCGAGCAATACCCACAGCATCATCAACCCGGTAAGCGGTTTTGCGCTCTCGCACCGCGCTGAGATCATCGACCTGCTCACCCAAAAAGGTGACCCGGGGTTGGCAGAAGAATGGCGCGAGATTCAGGAATGCAAAACCCAATCTAACCTGGAAAATTTTCTTTATTATGCACTGAAAAAAGTACAGCAGCTCCCCGAAGGACGCTACCTGGTGAAAGAACAGGCCGACGTCGAAAAAGCCCAGGGAATCCGGCGCATTGCTGCCGCGCATTCCTTCGATGTCGAAACCCAGATCATCGACCTGCACCAACTTGACCTGAGCCGGACCGACCCACGGTTGCTGCAAAATTTAGGAGACCTGGCTTCCACCGTCGAACGCACCAACGCCGTCATCGTCAACATCGACTATCCGCTGGGGTTCAGCGCCTATCACATCCTCTCGAAACTTTCAGAGCACATCGCTGAAATCATGGGGGTTTACATCATGGGCAAAGCAGCCACGCTCAATGGCGTGCGCGGCGATGTCATGATCCCCAATGTCGTCCAGGATGAACACTCCGAGAACACTTACCTCTTCAAGAACGCCTTCAACGCCGCAGACGTGCAGCCCTATCTGGTTTATGGCACAGTGCTGGATAATCAAAAGGCGCTGACCGCGCTGGGAACTTTTCTGCAGAACGCACGCCTGACCGAAGTGGTCTACCGCGACGGTTACACTGACATCGAAATGGAGGCCGGGCCTTACCTCTCTGCCATTTATGAGATGTTCCGACCCACCCGCCACCCGCACAACGAGATCGCCAACCTGTACGGCTTACCCTTCGACGTTGGCATCCTGCACTACGCCTCGGATACGCCGCTGAGCAAGGGCAAGAACCTTGGTGCCGGGGCCCTCTCGTACGAGGGAATGGATTCAACCTACGCTGCCTCGATTGCCATTCTCAGACGCATTCTCAATCGTGAGCAAAAACGGCTGCGCTAGGCAGCCGTTTTCATTTACGCTTCTTCACTTGAATCTGCTTTGGGCCGGCCGCGCTGGGCGAACCAGGCAAAGAGGATGGAAATAAAATACAAAACGATCAAAGGAGCCATCATCAGGCTCATATTGACCGGGTCCACCGTGGGGGTAATCACCGCCGCCAGAATGGCGATCAGTACAATCGCCTGCCGCCAGTACGAAAGCAATGCTTTTGGTGTTACCAGACCAAAGCGGGCAATTACATAGATGAACAGCGGCATTTCAAAGCTCACCCCTACCCAGAACATGAGGCTGGTAATGAAGCTGATGTAGCTTGAAAGGCGTGGATTTGTTTGCACCCCCAAGAAATTCGTCAGAAAGGGCAAAGCCGCCGGCAGCATGACCAGAAACGCGAAGACCACTCCACCCACAAAAAACAGGGTCGCCAGCGGGATCGAGAGAACGACAAAACGTTTCTCATTGGGCTTCAGCCCCGGCAGAACGAACATCAACAGCTCATAGATGAGCACCGGGAAAGCAATGATCACCCCGGTCAACAGAGAAACGCGCATGAAGACGCCCAGGTTCTCAGTGATCTCAATGGATTGCAGCTTCTCCACCCCACCAATCGGCAGGGTCAGAAACTTTACAATCTGCTCACCAAAAACCAGGCTGGCCACTACTCCCAGCCCCAGAGCAATCAACGCAATCAATAAACGATGGCGCAGTTCCTCGATATGGTCGATCAACGTCATTTCAGCGGGTTTATCTGGCATCGGTCATCGGGGGTTCAGGGGAATCTGAAGCGTTCTTCCCTTCTTCGGCAACGGAATCCGTTGCTGCGGACGCCTCGGTGGGGGTAGGCTCAGGGCCTTTTGCTTCTGGCTCATCGACGTTCTTTGCAGTACTCGTCGGCAGGCCAGGATTGGATTGCCACAGCGTTTGCGGTGAAGCCAGCGGGCGTGAGAGGTTCTGTAATTCGTGAATCTCTTTATCCAGGCCAGTTTCATGCATCACCTGATTCGGAATATCCATCACCTCTTTCGTGGTGGACCAAATTTCGGATTGGCGAATTTTGCGAATCCAGCCCGCGGCCTTTTGCGCGGTTTTCAACATTTCTTTAGGGCCAAGCACAATTAAAGCAATCAATACAATTAATAATAGTTCCAGCGGCCCGATTCCAAATATTTCCATTTTTCCTCGTGGGTGGAAAACTCTCTCGTGCTACCGTTATTTGGTTGGATCAGAAGAATCTTTCGATTCGGTCTCAGCCGGTTTCTTTTCTTCTGATTTGTCGTCGCCCTGAAGACCTTTACGGAAATTGCGAATCCCTTCGCCCATTTCACCAGCAACCTTGCTGATTCTTCCCGGTCCAAATAATAATACAACAACGACCAAAATAATCAAAATCTCTGGCCAACCAAAAGAACCCATAAATTACCTCGCTTTCCTCTTCTATGCTAGATCGATTATACCCAAATTACTTTGGAAGAACCTTAATCCAGTCAATAAATTTGACAAAGGCTGTGCATTTCAATTTTATCCCTATATAATGATGTTAAAGTTAAGACATTCTTGAATCTACATTTGAGGGAATCCCCATGAGTGAAGTTCCGGCCGGGAAAGAACATGAAATTCAACAGGCTATCGAACGGGCGAAAAAAGAGTGGGAAGCCACTTTCGACTCGATCTCCGATCCACTCATTCTGACCGACTCGCAAGGGAACATTACCCGCATGAATCGGGCCACCATCGGAACCCTGAAGACGACTTATCCAGAACTGTTAGGGAAAAACATCGAGTCGATCTTGGCCAGCAAGCAAAAGCCAATTCAGGTTGAAGATGCCAGCGGCAGCGAATGTAAGCTGAAGAATTCTGACCAATTCTACCGGGTAGTCTGCTCCAAACTGATCCTCGAAGATCAGCCTGGAGAACTGGTTTACGTTTTCCAAAATATTACCCGCCAGAAAAAGGATGAAGAGCTAATCATCCGGCAAAACCAGTATTACGAATCCGTTCTCAAGTACAGCCCGGCCGCTGTAGTTACCCTGGACCTGAATGAAAATATCGTGACCTGCAACCCGGCATTTGAAGAACTGTTTGGCTATTCCCGGAATGAAGTCGTTGGTAAAAATCTTGACCATCTCATCTCACCGGATAAGCCTGACGAAGCCACTTCTTTCACCCATCAAGCCAGAGATGGGAAAGCCGTGCATGGATATGTCACCCGTCTGCGCAAAGACGGCAGTGAAGTGGAGGTCGAGATGTCGGGAGTACCCGTCAGCATTGGCAATCAGAAAGTGGGATTGCTGGCCATCTACCATGACATCACCGAATTGATGAACGCCAAGCGCGCCGCCGAAAGCGCTGACCAGGCCAAAAGTGAATTCCTGGCCAACATGAGCCACGAAATCCGCACCCCAATGAATGGGGTGATCGGGATGATCGAACTTCTCAAAGATACGCCGCTCGACCCGGAACAGCGCGATTACCTGAACACAGCCAACGAGAGCGCAGAATCTTTGTTAACGCTGATCAATGAAGTACTCGATTTTGCCAAGATTGAATCCGGGCAGATGAGCCTGGAGAGTATTGACTTCGATCTGCGTTCGATGGTCGAAGGGGTCGCCCGCACCCTGGCCACCCGCGCCGAAGGCAAGGGCCTTGAAATGGTGTGCATGGTCAACCGCGACATTCCTTCGCGTGTCAAAGGCGACCCCACCCGGTTACGGCAAATACTGGTCAATCTGGTTGGCAATGCCATCAAATTCACTTCACAAGGCGAAATCGTCATCCGTGCCATGGTGGATGAAAAACGCGATGAGGGGACACGCCTGCTCTTCAGCATCACCGATACCGGCATCGGCATTCCGCATGACCGGCAGCAGGCCATCTTCGACCGTTTTACTCAGGTAGACAGCTCTTCCACCCGTAAATACGGAGGGACTGGCCTCGGGCTGGCAATTTCTGCCCAACTGGTGCACATGATGAACGGAGAGATCGGCGTTCAGAGTGAACCCGGGCAAGGCAGCACCTTCTGGTTCACCATCGATACCCTCAAACCCACCGAAGAAGGCACCCGCCCGCTGGTCATTCCGCTGGATCTCAAGAACCTGCCCATTCTGGTGGTGGATGATAACCAGACCAACCGCTCGATCATCGGCAAGATCGTCAGCGGGTTTGGCTGTCAGGTGACTCAGGCCTCCTCCGGCATTCAGGCGTTAACCATCATGCGCAATGAAGTTGCCAAAGGCAAACCCTTCGAGATGATCCTGCTGGATATGCAGATGCCCGAAATGGATGGAGAACAGGTACTGAAAGAAATCAAGATGGACCCAGAACTCAAAAAGACGTTGGTGGTCATTTTGACCTCAATGGGTCATCGCGGCGACGCGGCCCGTCTCGAAGCGCTGGGGTGTTCCGCTTACCTGCTCAAACCTGTGCGGCAGAAAGAGTTGTTCAACACCATTCTGTCGGTCATGGGGCAGCAGCAAATGAACAAAGCCACCTCTTCTTCCATTATTACCCGCCATGCCCTGGAAGAAGCCGATCACAGTCAAAACTTGATCTTACTGGCAGAAGACAACGCCATCAATCAAAAGCTGGCCCTGCGCCTGCTGCAAAAAGCCGGTTATTCGGTAGATGTGGTCGAAAATGGACTGCAAGCCGTGAACGCGGTACAAAAGAAGCAGTATTCTCTGGTGCTCATGGATGTACAGATGCCCGAACTGGATGGATTCGATGCCACCCGGCAAATCCGGGCACTGCCCTCTCCCACCGGCATTATCCCCATCGTTGCCATGACCGCTCACGCCATGGCCGGAGACCGCGAGAAGTGTCTCGAAGCCGGTATGAACGATTATCTCTCCAAACCACTGAACATCGACGAAGTACTGACTGTAGTCAACAAATACGCCGCAAAAGTACAAAACTCATCCGAAGCCAGCTCAGAGTTCCTGACTGAATCGCCAAAAGAACCGTCAGAGCCAGCTCTCTATGACCTCAAAACCGCTCTCCCTCGTTTTGGCGACAGCGAGCAGAATTTTTACGAGTTCATGGGAGCTTTTCTCACCCACTTGAAGAAGTCTGTCTTTGACCTGGAAAATGCCATCAGCATACAAGACGTTCAAAAGGTGCAGTATTACAGCCACAGCATCAAAGGCGCCGCTGCCAATTTCGAGATCAGCAGCATTCGTCTGGCTGCGCAGGGCATTGAGGAAGAAGCCAACAGTGGGCAGCTCACCGATGCCGCTTTGCTGCTCGAAAAGATCAAATCCATCATTCCGCTGCTTGAGAAAGACTACCAGAAAAACATTTCAAGCAAAGCCTGAGAGTCGCCCAACTACTTCAAAAGGGGTAAGTATTCGCCCGCAATCAGAAAACCCAACGCCAGCAGAACAAGCACGCTGGACCATACCCGATTAAGCTTCAGGCTGTGACGCAGCAAAAAATAGCCAAAGACCCCGGGCCAACTCAAGGCCAGCCCCAGCCAGTTGAGGCCATTCTGCAGAGGCAGCCACCAGCTTTGAGCGGGCAATGCCGGCCACACCAGCGCCGCCAACCAGGTAAACACAGAGAGCAGCACAATACCTGCCAAAGGAAGCCCGGCCGCTCCCACCTCTCCGCTTAAAGTCACCAGGTTCGCTCGACGGCGGAACATCCCCGCAATGGCGAAAAAGAAGACACAATAAAGACTCCACACCATCAGACTGTTGATCAGGGCCTGGCTGAGTGCCGCTCCCCAAGAAAGATGGGGAACCCCTGGCTCGAACCAGAGCAGCTTCTGGATGAAGGTCACCAGAAATAAAGCGCCGACTACCAGAGCTCCATCCAGAAAAGTACCCTCTGGATCAGCAAAATAAAGTGCGGGTTGACGAACCAGTTTCAGTAAACGCTGCCAGGATTGTCTTAATTTCTCCACGTTAGCCTCTTCTTCGCTCTATTAAACCCTGAAAAGTCGATTTGGTACAAAATTTCCAGTTAAAAGTCAGTTAGGGTATAATCGTACCAGATTACGGAGGATTCATGGAAATTACCTGGTATGGACATTCTTGTTTCAAATTAGCCGAGAGAGGGTTGGCAACTGTGATCACCGATCCCTACGATTCCAAGCTGGTAGGGTACTCCCCGCTCAAGCTGAAAGCGGATATCGTGACGGTCAGCCACGACACACCAGGTCATAATTTCGTCAGTGCCGTAAAGGGTGATGCTCACATCATCGATGGTCCAGGCGAATTCGAGATCGGCAGTGTTTTTGTCACCGGAATCCAGACCAACGGACACGTCAAGAAATCTGATGCTGAAATGCGCAATACCCTGTATCTGTTCGATTTCAACGGCATCAACGTACTGCACCTGGGCGACCTGAATCGCATCCCCAGTCAGGCCGAAGTCGAAGATTTTGGCCCGATCAACGTTGCCTTGATCCCTGTGGGCGGCGGCGGTGCCCTGAACGCCAATAAAGCGGTGGAGATCATCAGCCTGCTGGAACCTAATATTGTCATCCCCATGCATTACGCCACCCCAGCGACCGGCGATACCGCCCAGAAACTGGACCCGTTGAGTAAATTTCTCAAAGAAATGGGGCTCACCAATCCCGAGACCCTTCCGTCGCTGAAAATTGCCAACCAAGCTGCCCTGCCCGAAGAGACCAAGGTCGTCGTGCTGGATTACGCAAAGAACTAAAGGTGAGCGAGACATGCCCGTCAAACTTTTGATGACCTGGGATATCAAGCCTGAACACGAACAGGAATACTTCGAGTTCGTCGTCCGTGAATTCATCCCGGGGCTGCAGCGGCTGGGAGCGGAACTTTCGGATGCGTGGGCGACCGTTTACGGCGGTGGCCCGCAGATCATGGTTGGCGCTGTGTTGCCCAACCTGAACAAGACCCGCGCGCTGCTGTGTTCCCCTGATTGGGAATCGCTCTACGACCGCCTGCTAGCTTTCGTGCAAAACTATCAGCAAAAAGTGGTCGAATCCAAGCCCGGTTTCCAGCTCTAAGTTATGGAAGAAAATTTCAGCCAGGCCCTGCTCGCCTGGTATCGCCAAAATGCCCGCCAGCTTCCCTGGCGGGAGTTTCATTCCCCCTACACTACCTGGATCTCAGAGATCATGCTGCAGCAAACCCGGGTCGAGACCGTAATCCCTTACTATCTGCGCTGGCTCGACCAATTCCCGGATGTCGCCGCGCTGGCCGCCAGTGATGAGCAAACTGTGCTGAATGCCTGGGAAGGGCTGGGCTATTACTCGCGGGCCCGCTCCATTTTGAAAACTGCCCGCTTGCTGCACGAACAATATCACGATCAATTGCCCGCAGACCGGCAAGAACTGGAAAAACTGCCGGGGCTGGGACGTTATACTGCTGCGGCCATTGCTTCCATCGCCTTTGGCCTGGATGAAGTGGTACTGGATGGCAATGTCAAACGTGTGCTCAGCCGGGTCTGGAATCTTGACATCGCTGTGGATACCCCTGCCGGTGAAAAGTTGCTCTGGCAAAAAGCCGAAGAACTGCTGCCGCATGGAGAGGCCGGGGATTACAACCAGGCGGTGATGGACCTGGGAGCGACCTTGTGCACACCACGTTCGCCCAATTGCTTGCTGTGCCCCGTGCAGCAAATTTGCAAGGCCAGACAGCTTGGCCTGCAAGCCGAACGCCCGGTCATGAGTGAAAAAAAGGCCATCCCACACATTCAGGTCGTGGCCGCCGTACTGCGGCGCGGAGATCAGGTGCTCATCCAGCGCCGCCCCTCGCAAGGACTGCTGGGCGGGCTGTGGGAATTCCCGGGCGGCAAGATCGAAGCCGGCGAAACCCCGCCGCAAGCGCTGCAGCGGGAGATCCGTGAAGAACTGGAGCTGGAGATCGAGGTGGGTGAAATGCTGGGTACTTATCACCACGCCTATACCCACTTCAAAGTCACCCTGCAGGCCTTTCACGCCGAAATTCTCTCCGGACAGGCGCGAGCGCATGCTGCCAGCGAAATTGCCTGGGCCAAGATCGATCACCTGACCGACTATCCCATGGGGAAGATCGACCGCATGATCTCGAAAGACATTTCCTTAAAAAACTGATTCAGCCTACCAAACAAAAAACGCCGACCTTTTGCAAGATCAGCGTTTTTATTTATGTATGAACTACTGGCAAATTATGCCTTGAACGTATTGACGATAATGATCGGGCGGCGGTGTGTCTCGGAATAGAGATAGTTGCCCACCACCTGCTCCACATCTTTCTGCAGGCTGCCGTTCGAACGGACCGCAGTCTCACTGATGCGTTTGCGCAGCCCATCGACCAGATTGGTGGAACCATTCGTGGCAATGAACCCGCGGCTGATGATCTCAGGCGGCCGGCTCAGCTTGCCCGTGAACTTGTCCACACCCAGATTGACGATCATGATGCCTTCCTGCGAGAGTTCCTCGCGCTCGTGCATCACGTCCGGGCCTACGTTGCCCACCCCCGAGCCATCCACAAAGACATACGAAGTAGGGACAATCTTCCCCAATTTCATTTTGCCTTCGAAAAACTCGACAGGTTGGCCATTGAGCACCACCGCGATGTTCTCCTGCGGGATGCCCACTTCCGCTGCCAGAGCCGCATGCCGCTTGAGCTGGCGCAGCTCGCCATGGATCGGGACGAAGTATTTAGGCTGGGTCAGGTGCATCATCAGCTTCATTTCTTCCTGGCTGGCGTGCCCTGAGACATGCACCGGGGCAATGGATTCGTAGATCACGTTCGCCCCGCGTTCGAAGAGGCGGTTGATAGTGCGATACACGTTCTCTTCGTTGCCCGGGATCGGGTGCGAAGAGAGCACCACGGTATCACCCACCTTGATGTCAAAAATGCGGTGTGATCCCGTCGAAAGCTTGCCCAGAATGGAAGTGGGCTCACCCTGAGACCCTGTGCACATGATCACCACATCACGATCTTTGCGGTTCAGTGCTTCGTCCAGGCTGATGATGGTATCGTCGGGAATATCGAGGTAATTCAGCTTGCGGGCAATCTTCTCGTTATCAACCATGCTGGTCCCCGCAAAGGCCATTTTGCGGCCATAGCGCTGGGCCACTTCCGCCACCTGCTGCATACGCGAGATCAGCGAGGCAAAGCTGGCAATGATGATGCGTCCCTTGGCTTCACGGAATACTTTATCGAAAGCGGAATCGATCACCCGTTCTGAAGGCGTCCAGCCGGCGCGTTCGGAATTGGTCGAATCGGCCAGCAAGGCCAGCACCCCGCGGCGCTGGAATTCCGCCAGTTTGGCGTAATCCGTCGGCCAGTTATCCACCGGTGTATGGTCGAACTTATAGTCGCCGGTATGGACGATGAGCCCAGCCGGTGAATCAATGCCCAGGCCTACCGCATCCGGGATGGAGTGGCAGACGTGGAAGAAATCCACCGAGAAGGGGCCAATCTTGCGATTGTCGCCCGCCCGGATGGTCTCGAGATGAGCCCGCTGGGCCATGCCGCTGCGGGCCAGTTTGACTTCCAGCATCCCCTGAGTCAGGGGGGTGGAATAAATCGGCGCAGAAATCTCTTCAAGCACGTGGCGAATGGCTCCGGTGTGATCTTCATGCCCGTGGGTAATGATGATCCCCTTCACCTTATCGCGGCGCGCGGTGAGATAACTGATATCGGGAATGATGTAATCAATCCCCAACATATCGTTTTCGGGGAACATTAAACCGGTGTCGACAACGAGAAGCTGGTTGTCGTACTCATACACCATCATGTTCGCCCCCACTTCCCCTAAGCCCCCCAGGGGAATGATCCTTAATGGATGATTCTTCATATTCAATTTACCTTCCTTGTTACAAACCACAATCCCCGAAGGGTGTGGTAAAAGTTCATTATTTAAAAAACTGCCCCGGCGAAAAGATGCGGCCAGGGGTTAACTTCAATCAAATTGTCGTTCAAAGTCCCTAAAACACTACCAGAAAATAGAGGTAAGTTCGTCAGCCTAAGCAAGTGAGCTATCCGCCCATACTTGATGAGTTCAATTTATGGATAAATTATACCCTGAATTGGTTAATATTTGATAAGAGATTCTGCGGAGTTAAAAACAAAAAAGACGCACTTTGCTGCGCCTTTTCGGGTTCAATTAAGGGAAGTTCAGGAATAATTCGGGCGGCGCCCGTACAGAGTTTCGCGAATCTGGATGATCTGGGTGCGTAAATGATCGTCACGCTCGATCATATCCGCTACTTTTTCACAGGCGTAAATGACCGTGGTATGATCGCGCCCACCCAGCACTTCGCCGATCTGCGGCAGAGAAACGTTGGCCTCTTCGCGCAGCAGGTACATGACCACCTGACGCGGCAGAGCCACTTCACGGGTGCGTTCGCGGCTGAGCAATTTCTCACGCGAGACCCCAAAGGCTGAAGCCACCACATCCACCACCCGGTTCGGTTCAAGCTGGTTCTGCTGCGGCAGCAAGTCCGTCAGGGCGATCTCAGCCAGATCGATGGTCAGATTTTTGCCGCGCAGATCAGAATAGGCCACCACGCGGGTGAGAGCCCCTTCCAGTTCACGAATATTCGACTGGAACTGGCGGGCAATGTAGTTGACGATCTCATTGGGCACATCACGGTGCATCCGTTCCGCTTTGGAGCGCAGAATGGCAATCCGGGTTTCAAGATCAGGCGGCTGGATATCCGCGATCAGGCCCCATTCGAAACGGGAACGCAGGCGTTCTTCGAGAGTGCTCATGGCACGCGGAGGGCGATCGGAGGAAATGACGATTTGTTTTTCCTGGCTGTGCAGACTGTTGAAGGTATGAAAAAACTCTTCCTGAGTCGATTCCTTGCCGGCGATAAACTGGATGTCATCGATGAGCAGCACATCAATGTAACGATAGCGTTCGCGGAAGGCCTGGGTGTTGTGCGTGCGGATGGAGTTGATCAGGTCGTTGGCAAACTCTTCAGAGGTAACATACATGACCTGTTTGCCCTGCTGGCGGGCCATATTCCCAATGGCGTACAGCAAATGGGTCTTGCCCAGTCCCACTCCCCCGTACAGGAAGAGCGGATTGTAAGCGTGGGCCGGATTTTCTGCAACCGCCATGCAAGCCGCATGAGCCAGCCGATTCGAGGAACCCACAACAAAGTTATCGAAGGTGTAGCGCGAATTCATGGCCGTGGTACCGGTGTTTGTCGCTGGGGCCAGAATTGGGGTTGTAAAGGAAATCTGCGCCGGCGCTGCTGCAACAGGTTCACTGACCGATTCTTGATAATCTTTGTGGTAAACGATGAACTCGACCTTTTGCGGTCCTTCCATCAAACCATCCAGCAGCCGCACGACCGTGCTGGTCAACCGTTTCTCCAGCCAGTCACGGGCAAAAGCATTTTGCACACCCACCGTAAAAGTACCCTGGTCATATTTCACCAGTTCCGCAGAACGAACCCACGTCTCGAAGGAGGCCTTTGACATTTCGATTTGTAATTGTCCAACAGCCGCTTGCCACGCCGATTGTGCATCCATGAAGGCCATCCTCCTTTGTTTAAGATTTCCCCCTGGAGGGGAGAGAATAAAATACCATCCCACAGAGCTTTCGCCCGGGGAGGCATTTACAAACTATAGAATTCGTTACATCCGATGCTGCAAGTGGGGTCGATGAAACAACACCCCGTAAACTGATAAAAACATTCTAACAGAAACGAAGGCCCCCAACAAGGCGGATTCCCTACTCCCGATTAAAGAAAGTTCGATTTTTAAGAATATTAACCTTAAGGAAAGATTGGGAAATCAGAAAATATTTTTTTGTTTCTGATTTTTATTGACCATAGAAATTCTGGGAAAATATTTTCTAACCCCCATATATGGCGTTCCACAAGATTATACACCCCCAAGTAGTCTATTTGGTTAAGAAGTTCAAAATTTGAAAATTGTCGGACATATAAAAATACTCCACCTGGTGGACAAATTTTTTCATCCCTTCTTTTTAACATTCCTTACCTCTTTTTTACACCGGATAGTTAAAAATTAACATCCTGTTCGATATTAGAACAGGATGTCAGGTGCAGGTGATTATTTTTCGAGCATCAGCCCGGCAGCTCGCCTGGCAATCTCGACCGCAAAGTTCGTCCCGCGGTCCCAGGGATAAACCTGCGACATACTGGCGAAATAGAGGCCGGGAATGGGCGTTTCGATGGGAGGAATATTGCGCGAGTGATTCAAGAAAGGCACCGGTTGGGCATAATTTGCCTTGAACAGCCAGGCTTGATTGATCCAATCAGGTTCGAAATCAGGATTGATCTTTTTGAAGCTGGGCAAAAAGCGCTGCAGTAACTCGTCCTGCGAAAGCTGGAAATATTCATGATCATTTTCGAGATAATCGCCGCAATAAATGATGTGCTCGTTATTGTAATGGCTGGCGTCCATGAAATTGGTGTGCTCCACCAGCGCCAGGAAAGGGTACCCTTCTTTTTTAGGCAGGTTGTACCAGTAATAGCCCTCGCGCGAGAGCTGGTGCTTGAGAGAGACCACCATGACCACTGCCCCCAGATGTTTGAGATCCAGCAACGATTTGAGGTAATCTGCCTGCAGTTCAGGGGCCATCCCGGCAAGCTGTGCCGGCGAAACTGTTACCAGGGCCTGGTCATAGACCACTGGCTGGTCCGCAATGGTCAATTCCACCTTCCCATTTTGCCCGCGGATCGAATCCACCCGGGTGTTATAGACGATCTTTACCCCACGCTGCTGCAGAATGGCAGCAAAATCATCAGCAAAAGCCTGAAAGCCGCCCTCGTAATTCACGAGACTGGTGGTACGGGCGTGCATGCGCGCCCACATCCAGGCCATATTCACCTGCGGAGCATAACGTTCCCCGAATTTGCCGACCAGCATGGGCTGCCACATCTCTTCATAAACCTTGCTGCCTGCCCATTTACGCATCCAGGCATCGACGGTAGTGGTTTCCATTGGCTGCCAGTGGTTGGTCAACCGCAGGTAAACCCCGACCAGCCCAAAACGGATCTTGTTGAAACCCCAGCCCAACCCCGGGTACAGAATCGCTGCCGGGATGGAATCAAACGGATAGAACTTCCCTTTGAAGAACATAACCGTCTTGGGAGTACGCACGATGACCTTGGAACGCAGCCCCAGTTCATCGAAAAGTTCGAACATATATTTATCTGAGGTAAACCAGTGGTGGTAGAACTTCTCCACCGACCACTGCCATTGGGGAGCCTTGAACCCTGATGCCAGACCCCCGGGATGGTCAGAACCTTCATAAATCGTTACTTCATGGCCCGCCTTGCTTAAATCCAGGGCAGCCGACAATCCGCCGAAACCGGCACCAATGACCGCAATTTTTTTCGTCGCCATAATTCTCCGTTGAGAAGAAATCTGAGCTCAAGCCTCGGGAGCAGCAGGGGCCTGATCGGCCTCCTGGCGCATCGAATCATTCCATTTGACGCCCTCACGAGTCATGAAATAAGCACCCAACAATGTAATGGGCAGCCACAGCGCCACGTGCAGCACCACGGCATAGCCAAGAGCAGTCGCACCCTCGACGCCATAAGCCACCAACACCGCTTTCGTCACGGCTTCCCAGGTGCCAATGTAGCCCGGGGCGGACGGAATCGTCGTCGCCAGGTTGGCAATACCATTGAGCAGCATCAAAGCAAAGAAACTGACGGTGAAGGGAAAAGCGTGCATCACGAACCAGTACTTGACGGTCTCCAGCAGCCAGATAATGATGGACGTGACAAAGACCATCAGAATATTCAAGGGAGAACGCAGAGAGGCCAATCCCTCCAAAAACTTGAAGGTAATTGCAATGGATTTCTCACGAATTTTTTCGGGGAACACATGATTGATGATCCAGGCGCAGACCCGCTCAGAAACGCGTGGGAACATGGCCGCCAGCAAGAAAACCAGCAAAGCCCCAAGAAAGACTCCCGTCCCGATCAAGGCCAGTTCCTGAATGTTGCCCACAAAGCCAGAATCGAAGGCAGCCACCCGTGCCAGTTCAGGCAGGTTGACGAAGACAAAGCCCAGCATGACCACGCCATCAAAGATACGCTCGACAATCACCGTAGCCAGCGAAGCGGAAATCGGCACCCCTTCTTTGCGCTTCAATACCACTGCCCGCAGCACCTCACCGGCACGAGCCGGATAGATGTTGTTGCCCATGTAGCCAATGCAGGTGATCGGGAACATTACCTTCGTGCGTACACTCTTGATCGGCTTCAATAAATAATGCCAGCGCCAGGCACGCACCCACACCGCCACGAAATAAACAGCAATTCCCGGAAAGATCCACCAGTAATTGGCGGACTTGATTGCGCTCCAGAAATCGCCCAGCTTCAATCCCTGCAGTGCGAAGTATAAAAACACCGCACTGATCAAAATACCTACCCAAAATTTCCAGCTTTTCATAAGTTGAATTCTACCATGAAGTATTTTTTGACCGCTATAATTAAGCCATGACAGAAAGTAAATTATACGAACGAATCTATGCCATTGTACGGCAAATTCCTTACGGCAAGGTAGCCAGTTACGGCCAAATCGCCCGTCTGGTCGGGGGCTGTTCGGCACAAATGATCGGCTTTGCCCTGGCTGCGCTGCGCACTTCCACCAGCGCTGAGGACGTTCCCTGGCAGCGAGTGGTCAACGGAGAAGGAAAGATCAGCCCCCACGGATTCGGCGTTGGCAGCAACATACAGCGTGTTCTGCTTGAAGAAGAAGGAGTCGAGTTCTCGCTGGAACATACCATCAACCTCGAAAAATTCGGTTGGCTGGGCAGTCCCAAGCAGCAAAAATTAAATCCCCGCAGATAAAACTGCGGGGATTTTAGTGATCAATCAATCATGCCATAACTGGAGCAGGAATAAGACACCCCATCCAGTATCACTCCCTGAGTGCCATCCGGCAATTGCGTGACCGGATACTGGCTCCAGGCAGAATGATTGGCTTCCAGTAACTGTTGAGCCTGAGCGTGACCAAAACGGAAAGCCCGCCAATCAGAAGGGATTTCATTATTGATCGTGACCATACGACAGGCCAGAACAACGCCCAATCCGTCATGGATCACCTGCGGCTGTGCAGGGTCAAGGTAAGTTTGCACGTACAGCGGCACGGCATCATCCGAAAGGCTGGTCAAATAATCGATATCGAGATCGTGACCTTGTGCCACCCGATCCAGATTGGCCTGCGCTACAAAACGGTCGACGTTGATGAGGCCCAAAGTAGCCGAGTAACCCACCACCATGACCAGCAATGCCAGACCAAAATTGCCACGCTTGTGTACCAGTTCGAGCACAATCGAAGCCAGCAACAGTCCAGCCAGCCAGAAGATGAACAGGTGGGTGTAAGTGCGTAATTCCGAAAAGCCGTAAGCCTCTTCATACATCAACAAACGCATCAAAGAAGATGCCAGAATTACCAATACGTTGGCGATCAGCAGCACCGAAAGCACCGTGAAGGTCACGCGGGCCCCCGTCGTTTCACGTTTGGTGATGGTATTGAAGACCAGATAGATCAATAAGCTGATCACCGCTACGGCCACCAGTTCGCCGAACCCCTTACGGGCGTAATCAGCATAGGTATAGCCAGCCGCACTGATATTGGCGGCTCCGCCAAACAGATAACGCACCTGCACGATCACGAATGCCACGAAAAGCACGTCGATCGCGCCCAGAACGATACCACCCTCGATTGGGCCCAAGAAAGGAGCCAAAGAAGGCTGATTGGGGTCGGGCACCGCCGGGTTCTCACGCTGCAAGGCGTGCAGGTAAAGCCCGATGAGCACGTAAGCCCCGATCACAATGTAAATGAAGCGGAAAAGATACTGCGGCAGGTTCTTGAGATCAAGCCAGCGCGCCAGCAGATCATTGAAAATAGGGTCTGCGGAAGTGAGCAACAAGCCCAGAATCAAAAGCAGGGGCAAAGCAATGGCAATGCCCAGCAACACAGAACCCAGGTGACGGCCCTTACGGGGGGCAGGCGTTCCCTCTTGAGTGACCCCCGCCGGCTCAGATTGGGTGAGCAGCCCCAGACCGCGCGACATTCCCGCCCAGATGGCGCGTCCCAGCTCGGTCACATAATCGATCAGCTTAAAACGAGTCCAGAAACCGGTAGTGTAAGTGGCAATGAGTAAGAAGAAACCACCCAACACCATGAAGAAACTGACCACCCGGGTCAAACTCTCACTGCGCCAGCCAAAGAGCAGCGCAAAGCCCAGCAGCAAAACAGCAACCAACAGGCTCCAGGCAGACGGTTTTTTCTTCTCTCCCCAGGTAAGCAGGGCACCGAAGAGCAATAAAACAGCCGTCCAGATCAACAATGAGATTCCGGGGTTGGTCCCCCAGAACAGGAAATCAAACAACCAGGCTGCCGCTAAAGCGGCCAAGCCATACCAAAGTTTTCGATTGTGCATAATCCCTCGATTTTTAGCGAACTACCAGAGAAAGAATCATAGCAATCACCAGAATCAGGCCAAAAACTGCCATCCCAATCTGTTGCGCTTTCATCTTTCTTTGCTGTGCCGAAACGCGCGGTTTCGTTGCCCCGCCTTTGTTGGCGGGTTTACTTTTACTTGCCATTTCTTGCCTCACGTGATGAATGTAGTTTAGGATTACGAACCTATCAAAAGCTATCAGCGCCCTTGCAGAATCAATCAGCAAGCAATCGAGGAAAGATCCATGAACGCTGAAATTGCCCTTTTAGTATAACAAGATTTTCAACACCCAACAGAGATGACTTGCCGGCCAACAGCCCAGAGAAAAATCGAGTACAATAAAACTGCGATGAATGGATTTGTCAGATGAAAGTTACTTCTCCCTGTAAATTCGCGCTCATGCGCTGGATTCCCGATCCACCCCTTCTTTAATTTCAGGTGGATTCCCGGCCTTATTTCAATCCCTCTTAGCCGGGAAATTGTTTTCTTTTCAGATCATTTGATCGTTTTATCGGATAAAAGACAATCGAACATTGCCTTGATTAAGGTTATTCAAGCGCAAACCCGCCTGAAGAAGGAGGTATTCTATGAAAAAGACCGTTGTGGCCGCTGCGATAGGCGAATGCGTGCACGTGGCAGGAGTCATGAATTTTTTACGTTTGGCCGAAGAAGCTGGTTGGAAGACCGTCTTCTTGGGACCGGCGGTTCCCATTGCAAAAGTTCTTGAAGTTGCCCGTCAAGAAGATGCCTCTCTGGTGGGAGTGGGTTATCGACTGACCCCTGAAACCGGTGAACGTTTGCTGGGCGAATTTGCTGAAGCCGCGGATGAACTGCGCAGCCAGGGAGTGCGGTTCGTCTTTGGCGGTACCCCGCCCGTAGCAGAGCGTGCCGGCAAATTAGGTTTTTTCGACCGCATTTATGACGGCAATCAATCCGTGAGCCAGATCCTGGCCGATCTCAAAGGGGAAACTGCAGCGGCTCAGGGCCTGGGGCAAATTCCTCAAACCACCGTCGAGCGCATCCAATGGAAAGCTCCTTATCCGCTGCTGCGTCACCACTTTGGCCTGCCCGAACTGGAAGCCACTCGCTTGGGCATCGCGAAAATTGCCCAAGCAGAGGTACTGGATGTCTTTTCGCTGGGCACCGATCAAGATGCGCAGGAGAACTTCTTTCACCCTGAGCGCCAGAACCCCCGCGCGCGCGGTGCCGGCGGAGTGCCGGTGCGTTCCGCCGACGACTACCGCCTGCTTTACGCAGCCAGCCGCAGCGGCAACTTTCCCCTGATGCGAGCTTATTCCGGGACGGATGATTTCATCCGTCTGGCAGAAGTACTGGTAGATACTATCCACAATGCCTGGTGCGCCATCCCCTTGTTCTGGTTCAACCAGATGGATGGCCGCGGGCCCTGGAATCTGCAGAATTCCATTCGTGAGCATCAAAAAGTGATGCGCTGGTATGGGGAGCACAATATCCCCGTTGAGTTGAACGAACCTCATCACTGGGGGATGCGCGATGCTCCCGACGTGGTCTTCGTGGTAGCCGCTTATCTTGCCGCTTACAATGCCCGCGCCTTTGGCGTCCGCGACTATATTGCTCAGTTCATGTTCAACAGCCCGGCAGCCACCGCCGACGCCATGGATCTGGCCAAAATGCTGGCCATTCTCAAAATGATCGAACCCCTGAGTGGACCTGATTTTCGCATCTGGAAGCAAACCCGCACCGGTCTGCTCAGCTATCCACTGCAGCCTGCCGCCGCCCGCGCCCATCTGGCTGCCAGTATCTACGTGCAGATGGCACTGCACCCGCATATCGTGCATATTGTTGGCCACACCGAAGCCGATCATGCGGCCACGGCTGATGATGTGATCGAAGCCTGCCAGATGGCCCAGCGCGCCATCGAAAACGCCCTGCGCGGTGCGCCAGACATGCTGGCGGATCCCCATGTGCAGGCGCGCGCTGAAGAACTGGAAAGTGAGGCACGCATCACTCTGGATGCCCTGCGCGTGATTGCCCGGGAAGATTCGTTGGATCCACTCACCGACCCGGTGGTATTAGCCAGTGCTGTCTCGCTGGGAATTGTGGATGCGCCGCAACTTCGCAACAACCCCTTTGCCCGAGGCGAAATCGACACCCGCATCATCGATGGCAAATGTCTGGCCGTCGATGCCAACGGTCGCCCCCTGGATGAACGGCAAAGGCTCAAAGTTTTTTTTAGATGAAAGGAGATTTAAATGGCCGGAAAAATTAACTTCACCGTCATTGGAGCCGGTCATGGCGGCAAGTCAATGGCTGCTCACCTAGCACTAATGGGGTTTCCTACCACACTTTATAACCGCACGCCCGAGCATATCGCGGCAATCAAAGAATTGAAAGCAATTGATCTGGAAACTTACGAAGGTGGTCCGCGTGGCATTGGCAAACTAGAGCTGGTCACTTCCAACATTCAGGAAGCGCTCGAAAAAGCCCAGATGATCATGGTGGTCGTGCCTTCTTCTGCTCACATCGACATTGCCAAAGCCTGTGCTCCCTATCTGAAAGAGGGGCAGATCATCGTGCTGCACCCCGGGCGCACCTGCGGAGCCATCGAGTTTGCCAAAACCCTGCGTGACGCACACTGCGGTGCCGACGTGACCATTGCCGAAGCGGAAACTTTTATTTATGCTTCACGTTCTGATGGCCCGGCCCAGGCCCACATTTTCCGCATCAAAGAAGCCGTGCCCCTGGCGGCGCTGCCCGCCAATCGCACTTCTCTGGTGCTGGATATGATCCACACCGCCTACCCACAATATATCGATGGCGGCAACGTGCTGCAGACCGGGCTGAACAACATGGGCGCCATTTTCCACCCCGCTCTGTCCTTGCTCAACGCCGGATGGATCGAAGCCACACATGGCGATTACCAGTTCTACATCGATGGGGTCACTCCCTCTGTCGCCCGCGTGCTTGAAGCACTCGACCGCGAACGGGTCACAGTGGCTTCCTCATTGGGAATTCGGGCGCGCAACGCTATGGAATGGTTGAAGCTGGCCTACGATGCCAGCGGTGAGGACCTGCTCGAGGCCATCCACAACCAGCCCGGCTACTACGGCATCAAAGCCCCGCCCACTCTCAACCACCGTTACATCTTCGAGGACGTACCCATGAGCCTGGTGCCCATTGCTTCACTGGGGCAGCGTTATGGGGTCTCTGTGCGCGGTATGGATTCGATCATCCGGCTGGCCTCGATCATCCACCGTACCGACTACTGGCGGCGTGGCCGCACCATTGAGAAGCTGGGCATCGACAATCTCAGTGTAGGGGAATTAATGGCCTATGTTAATGAAGGAATCTTTGAGGAGGTGAAATCGTGAAATTAATGCTACTGCATACTGCCCGACAGGCTCGTCCAACCACCGACATCGAGAGATTCGCACTGCTGGCGGATACTCTGCAAGGATGCGGCGTCCAGATACTCAACGAATACGTCCAGAATCAGGAAGAACTAACCCACAGTCTGCGTCAGTTTAACCCAGATATGGTTTTCGCATCGGACTATTACCTTGAGAACGCTGCCGGGAAACGCAGCAATATCCATCAACTGCTGGAAGAAGCTCATACCCCTTACATTGGCTCATCGGCTGAAACACTTGAGCTGGTGCTCTCAAAGGTAGCCCTGAAACGCAAGTGGCAGGAAAATGGGGTCATTACCCCAGATGGCTTCTGGGCCACCCGCGATCCGCAGACGGACCAATTGGATGAAGCCATCGAAGCCGCCGAATACCCCTACCTCTTGAAACCCAACCGCGAAGGCAACAGCCGCGGTCTGGATGAAAGTTCGATCGTGTTCAACCAGCTGCAACTGGAACGCAAGGCCAACACTCTGCTGCAAGAGTACCCCGGGGTTCTGGTCGAAAAGTATCTGGGCATTATCAACGAACTCCGTGAATTCACCGTTGCCATGATCGGCAATCAGGGCAATCGTCTCTTGATGCCGGCCGAGATCACCTTGAAAGCCAAAAAGAAACTGCGTCTGATCACCACCCGAGATAAAGATGAACATTTTACCCTGGCCGAACCGGTCCAGGATGAAATTTTGAAACACAACCTGAGTGAATTCGCTGAAAAAGCCTTCGATGTCGCCAACGTCCGCGATTATGCTCGCTGCGACATTCTGATGGTCAAGCACAAATTCTATGCCATTGAAATCAATGGTCAGCCGATGATCCCCGACCGCTGGTTTGAAACCTGCTCCTACAGCCAGGGACTGAGTAAAAAGCAATATCTGCCCGCTATCGTCCTGGCAGCGGTCGAGCGTTACCGCCTGACCGGTGATGTCGATTGGCCCATCCCGCCGCAGCTTTACGAGCACCTGCCCCAATCTGCTCTCGAATCACTGGTCCATTCCGCCAATTAAGCAAAAAAGGTCTCCTTCACGGAGACCTTTTTTTCATCAAAAGATTTCAGGCTTTTTCGCTACTAGAACTGGCCGCCGGGGCTGCCGGCTTGGCGCTCTCGGCCGCTTTTTTTGTTTCAGTCTTAGATTGAGCAGGTGTACTTTCTGCTTTGGCCTCTGTCGGTTCCTTGGCACCACTGGCCCACGATTGCCCGGACGGCGAATGATTATCCGTCGCGTAGAAACCGGAACCCTTGAAGACAATCCCCACCGGCGTGTACACCTTGTGCAAAGCTTTTTTGCCGCACTCAGGGCATTGCGTCAGGGAGTTATCCGAAAATTTTTGAGTGACGTCAAACTGGACGCCGCAGTTATCACACCGGTAAGTATAGATCGGCATTGCTTCACCTCTCGAACTTGATCACCACTGGTTAATCCTTCCTATTATAGTCTAAATAACGGGCGGGTCAAGCAGCGGCTGATTTCGTTGGATCAACTTCTAGAGATTATTATAGACCGATTGCGCTAAGAAAAAGTCAGATAAAAATAAGCGTTTTGTTAACATTTTTCCTTCCCGAGCAGATTTCTCTGACAGAATTGCTGCTTACCGCATTCGCCTGTATAATCAAAACAAATGTTCGATGGGGCTCATTTATCATGCCGTTAAACTACGTCTCATTAAATTCCAGTATTGCCCAAATGGCCGATTTCACCGCCAGCCGGCAAGAAAAATTAGCTGACCGGCTGACTGCCTGCCGTGCCCTGCTGGAAATCTATGCCGCCAAGCTCAATGAGCTGCAGAAAATTGTAGCCAAAGCCCAGCAGCAAAACAAAAATCTGCGCTACGCCGAGCCTGTCAGTGAAGCTCTGAATGCCCATTTCGCAGCACCAACCCTCAGCACGCAGGGGATCACCGTACTTTCTGGGGATGGCTCACAGATCACCCCCAACCCTCATGAAGCCGCCTTCTATGGTGTGGTCAACATCGGGCTGTTCGAGATGTGCCCCGGCAGCGGGGCTGCCCCCAAAACGCAGACCTTTACTGAACTGATCTACGATGAAGAATCCTTGGGGGTCAATCAACCCATCACCGAAGATCTGGTCAACCTGCTGCGCGACGCGCGGGAACGCACCCAACTGGCAACTTATGCCGCCACTTTGCCTCAGCCGCTGGTGGCATTGACCGATGGGCCGCTTGAGTTATATCAGGAACCGCGCGAGAACCCCAACTTCCGTCAGTATTTCGACGATTATCTGGATGCACTTAAGGACCTGGCGCAGTTGGAACGCATCAATGCCGGTTACGTGGATCGACCGCGTGCCCATTTGCTGGTCAAACTGCTTGAACTGGCTAGCGGCTCTCCCACGGAGGAGCATCCTTTTGCCGGGCTGACCGATCTGGCCCTCATCGAAAACTTGCTTCGACCCGGTGAACGCTCGGCCATCTTCAAGCTGGTCTCGAGTGCCAGCCAGGATTTCAGCGACCGCCTGGCACTGCACTTCTTCTATCTGAACGTGGGCAACGAAGCTCATCCCGCTCTGGCGCGGGTGGACTTCCCGGCCTGGATACTGAATTTCCCCGGCGGGGTCGACCAGCTCCACGCGGTGCTGCTGGATCAAGCCCACATGAGCGGCGATCACCCCTATCCTTACGCGCTGGTACGCGCCCACGAAACCGCCGTGGTCAAGCTGGATGAAGCAGAAGCGCTCAAGAGTCTGATCCAGCGCGAGCTGCTGCAGCGCGGCCTGCCTCCCTTACTCGATTCTGAAAAGCTCGCCAACAAAAAAGTGGGTTGGCGCACGAGGTACTGATCATGTCAGAACAAACACTCTCTACTTTCCAAAACATTCCCATTGGCCGTCTGCTGCGCTCGAGCATTCAAGGCTGTGCGGTCGGTTGTCACCTCAACCAGCAAACCCTGCCCGCCTTCGGCGATCTGCTGCGCATTCCTCTTGAACCCCATCTGACGATCTACGGGCTGGTCTATGACATCCACGTCGACGACGACGGACTGGTACGCCAGCTGGCCTCCACCGCCGGCATCCGCCCGGAAGTGATTGAAGACAACCGTCAGAATCGCAACGTGCCTCTGGAAATGAGCGTCGCCTTCGTGGGCTATGAGCAAAACGGGGTCATCGCCTATCTGCTGCCGCCGCACCCTCCGCTGACGCTGGACGTGATCGAGACTTGCAGCACGCAGGATCTGCTGCGCTTTACGCACAGCCGCCAACTGGGTTACCTGCGCCTGTTGACCAATGATCCGGCCCTGCCAACCGCCGAACTGCTGGCCGTCCATCTGCGGGCCGCCATGACAGCACATGCGGATTTTGACCCCGAATGGCAGGATCACGCCATCCGGGCGGTGATCGCTTTGCTCAAAGACGACCCGGCCCAACTGATCAACCTGCTAAGCGCGCTTTCCGCTGCTGAAGGAGGCCTGAATGACTGAAGAAAATCGCGCCAACCGCGAACAACGCCAGGCCATCGGCTACATCATCGGCGGCGGGCTGAAAGCCAACCTGTTCGTCCGCCTCGACGTGCCCGCTCAAAGCGTGCAGGAGGGCGGCTTCGTCGTCATCGAAAGCGGGGAATGGCTCTTCTACGGGCTGGTCACCGACTTGCAGCTGGGAGCGCTGGATCCGCGCTACGCGGAGGGAATCGTCTATCGGCAACTTTCCCCGCACATCGCCGCGCAGTTACGCAGTCAGACCCTGTTCACCAACCTCGAAGTACTGCCCGCCCTCATGCTCGAACGCGGTCCCGAACTGGACGCACCGGATTACCCCAACTGGCGCCGCGAACACCCTGAAGATCCGCGGCCGCTGCCCATCAAAACCGTCCCGGCACACCACGCCCGCGCCTTTCTGGCCTCTGCCGGCGACGTGGCCGAAATCTTCGGCTCGCCCAACGACCCGGCCTATTTCGAGATCGGCCGCACCCGCGAGCAAAATCATCCGGTGTGCATCAATCTGGATAAGTTCGTACAGCGCAGTTCCGGTATCTTCGGCGCCACCGGCACCGGCAAATCGTTCCTGACGCGCATCCTGCTGGCCGGGCTCATCCACCGCAATCAAGCTTCCATCCTCGTGCTGGATATGCACAATGAGTACGGCTATGATGACGTCTCTTCGGATACCGGCAAAGCCGTTTCTGGCCTCAAGACCAAGTTCGGCTCGGCCGTCCAGGTCGTCGGCCTGGGGCGCAGCAGCTCCATCCGCGGCAAAACGCCGGATTTTCACCTCGAATTCCTCGAATCTGAAATCCTGCCGCAGGACATCGAACTCCTCAGTGGAGAACTCAACCTGCGCGATACCACTCCCACCACCCTCGATGCTCTGATCCACAGTTTCGGCCCCGAACACTGGTTCAGCGAGTTCAAGGCCATGACAGTCGGTAAACTGGTCGATAACGAGGAAGGGAAAAAAGTACCCGCGCCAGACAGTGTAGCTTTCTGGGCCAATGAAGCCGGCGTCAACGTGGCCGCCGCCGAAGGACTGCGCAGCAAACTGACGCGCGTCTTCAACCGGCCGTACATCATCGAGAGCAGCAACGAGAATGCCGCTACCCACTCACTCAAGAAGATCATCGAAGCTCTGCAGAATGGACGGCACGTCATCCTCTCGTTCGGCGACTATGAAACGGACCTCGATTATCTGCTGGTCGCCAACCTGCTCACCCGCAAGATCCGTCAGGCCTGGGAAGAGCAGACCAACGCCTTCCGCTCCCACGGCACGAATGAGCCGCGGCCGCTGGTAATCGCCGTCGAAGAGGCACACAAGCTGCTCAACCGCGAAATGGCTGCCCAAACTTCTTTCAGTGCCATTGCCCGCGAAATGCGCAAGTATTATGTCACTCTGCTCATCATCGATCAGCGGCCCTCACAAATCTACGACGAGGTCATGTCGCAATTGGGCACACGCGTCTCAGGCTGGCTGGGCGACGAAGCGGATATCGCTGCCGTGCTCTCGGGACTTTCAGGGCGCGACGCCCTGCGCGGTATGCTCGCCCGTCTGCAGCCCAAAGAGGAAGTGCTCCTGCTCGGCTGGGGAGTGCCCATGCCCATCCTGGTGCGCTCGCGGCGTTACTCGCCCGAGTTCTGGAAAGAGCTGCTGGGGCGCGATTCCGCTGCCCGCAGCGCAGAACAAAGCCTCAAGGAGCTGGGATTCTAACCATTTCACGGGTTGATAAGCAAGCAAGTTGGTTACTGAGCATTGTCTGTTGAATTCAGAAAGGGCAAGTAACATGAAAAATTTTCTGTTCCGATTGCCAATCTTCATTTCTTGTTGCTTTATACTATGTGCCTGTAACCCAGAACAATCCCCTGTATTAACCAGAGAAGTGACCCCTGATATTCTTCCAAATGAAGCGATAACGGCAGTCCCCTCACAAACTGCCTTTTCTGAATCAAGTCCGCACCAGCATTTTCAAACAAACTCTGGATTGACAGTTGATCAATATCAATTAAAAGAAATTCCCGCAGTAGATCCTTTGCTTTTCGAGCCTATTTTGGGCTCACAGGATGAGATCCTCTCTATTCATGCCGCTGAAAAAGAAGAGCTATTCGTAGACAACTCCTTTTTCGAGAACTCACTTCCGGGTAAAAAAGCTTTCTTGAATGGTAAAGAACTTGTCGCTCAAGAGATTATCAGCAACACTCCATCAGGCACAAACCAAACAATTTCAATAGACTTATCACTAGATAAAAAATCTATTTACACGATCGATGGCGGCGACGTAAGTCCGACCAATTCACTGCAAGGATTGTGGACGTATGATGGACACTGGATGCTGGAGATTGCTTATGTTACCAAAACGGTGAACAGCCAGGAGAATGATGCTTCATTTAATGTCACAGGGCAGATCGTGCAAGACGGTGAACTGCTGAATGAGAAGTTGGGTTATCAAGAAGCCTTTAACGCCCAAATCATCAATGGAAAACCGTTCTATTTCTTCAAAAAAGATGGAGAAATCGGCATATCTTATGGCAATCAGACTACCCTATTGGGGTACGATGAAGTTCCTCATTACAAGTGCTGCAACGCTGCCGAGATGAATCCCCGATCCGCTCAAACCATGGTTTCATTTTTTGCCGAGAAAAAAGGAACCTGGTATTATGTCGAAATTGGAGCTTTCAAATAATTAACCCCAATGCAAACCGACCTCAATTGCCACTTTGAAATAGTTAAAAGGATGTTCACACAAAATTCATTTAAGTCAAAGTAGCAAAACTTTTTTCTTTATGAAACTTAAAGAGCATCAAATTGGAGAATTCCTTTGTTAACCAATCGCGGATTTGATCTTTGGTCAGACACATATGATACTTCGGTTAAAAAAGCCGATGAAAAGCATATTTATCCCTTTGCTGGCTACGCCAGAGTAATAACTGCTATTTACGAAACAATCATGAATCAATCGCCAGCAAAGGTTTTGGATATTGGCTTCGGAACTGCCATGTTGACATCTAAACTTTACGATGCTGGGAATGAGATCACAGGAATCGATTTTTCAGCGGAAATGATAAAAGTTGCCCTGTCAAAAATGCCCACCGCGAACCTGATACAATGGAATTTTACATCTGGTCTTCCCCCTGCCCTGAGCCACCAGACTTTTGACTATATTGTAAGTACTTATGCCCTTCATCATCTTACTGACATGGCCAAAACAAATTTCATTATCCAATTACTGGATATGTTAAATCCCCGAGGCGCCATTTTGATCGGAGATATCTGCTTTCGCACCCGAAACAAGCTTCGTGCATGCCAAGAAGCATGCGGAAAAGATTGGGATAACGATGAGTTTTACTTTGTATTTTCAGAACTCTATGAGAATTTAAGTGTGTTGTGTCACCTTGATTTTCATGAGTTTTCATTTTGTTCCGGCGTCATTGAAATTCACCACATATAAAACACTTAAAGAGAGAATCCAGGCAAACCTTAATTAAACAGGGAATCACAAAAAAATTGATCAGATCTCTTTAATGCAAATTGAAGCGCCAGATCAAAACGATCATCCAGGAGACGACCGTGGCCAACGCCGTGGTCCAGTAATTTTTCATGGCCTTGGGTAAAATGATCATCCAGGACATCGGACCAAAATATGGCTCAAGAAATGGAGTAGCCACCAGCGCTAACTGATCATCACGGTTCTTAAAGGCCCAAAGATACAATGGAATTCCCAGAAGAAGGCCATACGGCCAGACCCCGGCACTCCAACCCTGCATGACCGAAACATCGGGGAGGCGCATCCCTATCACAAAGGAGAGCCCATAGGCCAATGTGACCGGGAGAAAAAATAACAAGGTTTTCCACAGCCCTCTTTCTCGATAAAGCTTCCAGGCCCAAAGCAGTGCCAGTGGAGCTCCCATTTGCGGCTTGATCAGAATCAACCAGATTCCCAATTCTGCCGGGCACAGCAATCCCAACAATACCAACCAGTCGATATTGCCATATTGCATCGTCATAAAAAAGAATGGCGAAAAAGCGGCGATCAAAGTGATGCCGATGCGTTTCTGACTTAACCGCCACAAAATGTAAAAGCTAGCGCCAAAAATAATCGCAGCATAGATGTGATAAGCCAGTTCCCTTGAAAATAGCGCAAATGGAGTAAAGAGAAGTGCCACCCAAATTGGGTTGTAGAAACCAGGCACTGCATAGGGAGATTGACCGCGAAGGATCGCCGCCCCAGCTTGATAAAAGGCATTGAAATCACCTGCATAATCTGGCAACATCCCTGCCACCAGAATTGAAAGAATGCCCACAACAAGAATTGCCAGAACATTTTGAATAAGTGGCCAGTGAGATTCAAGTCTCTTCGAAGATTCTTCCAAGTTGTTTTTCCCCAACTAGAGTTTTGACCTCACTTTATCTCGATATCTTCCTTTTAGTTTAACATTATTTCAAAACCATAGCAGAAATTTCCGATAAGGATTAAATTGCGGTATCATCAAGCCATGTTTCGCAAAGAACTCTACCGTCAACCCCTCCCGACGCAGCCCGGACGCACGTTCGAGCGTAAAGCCGTGCGTGCGGTGATCTACCAGCATCACAAGCTGCTGATGGTTTATTCCGCGAACGTCGGCGATTATAAATTCCCGGGCGGCGGTATTCTGCCCGGTGAGAGCCATCTCGAAGCACTCAAACGCGAGACCCGCGAAGAAGTAGGCGCTGCCCTGATGCAAATGGGCACACTGCTGGGGCTGATGGATGAATTCGACCTGGCCATCGAACCCGGCTACGAGTTTTTTAAAATGACCTCGTTCTACTATCCGGTCAGCATTCAGAAACACCTGACCCACCAGCATCTGGATGATTATGAAAAAGAATTGGGGTTCACGCCCGCCTGGGTCAGTCTGGAAGAAGCCATCCAGACCAATCAAGAAATATTGAAGAACCCCCATCTGCGGATGCCCTGCTGGACACAGCGTGAACTGGAAGTACTGCGCGAACTGCAGCTACTTTATGAGGATTGAATAAAACTCCCTGCTTCTCGGCAGGGAATTGGAATTTTATTTCGGCCAGACCAGCCAGACGAAAAGAGCGGTGAGGATGCCGGTCAGCACCCCACCGGTGACCTCGAGCGGACTGTGCCCCAGCATCACCTTCAGGTCATCTTCCTGCAGCGGCTTGCCCTCGAACAACTCCTTGATGATCATGTTGATGCGCTCAGCGTGGATGCCCGCCTGACGGCGTACGCCGGCGGCATCATAAAGCACAATCATCGAGACGGCAATTGCCAGAGCAAACTCGGGCGCGTTGAACCCCTGGAATAATCCGATGCCCAGCGTGGTCGAAACCATCAAGGCCGAGTGCGAACTGGGCATTCCCCCGGTGCCAAATGCCTGTTTAAGGTCGATCTTGCGATGCACAAAATAAGTAAACGGAATCTTCAATAAAGAAGAGACCAGCCAACCAGCCACCGTACAGGTCAGAACAGGATATCCATCGAGCCAGTTCATTCAGCGATCTCCCCGGCAGAAGGAGCATGGGTATTCAGCTCACGGACCTTCAGTTCTGCCTTTTCGAGCAGATCAGCACAATAACGGGCCAATTTTTGCCCACGTTCGAACAAAGCCATATTTTCTTCCAGCGAACCTTGATTTTTTTCCAGCGAATCCACGATCCCCTGCAATTCAGCGAAGGCCTGCTCATAGGTCAATTGGGTCAGATCATCTGCTTCTGTCATTTTCGTTCCTCTTGAGATCGAGAATCCTCCACCTTCGCCGCGAGCATGCCATCGGCGAGATGAATGTTTATTTTATCATCGGTCGCCACATCGTGATAACTGCGCACGAGGTGGCCGTTTTCATCCAGAACCAGCGCGTACCCGCGCTGCAAGACCGCATACGGATTCAGCGCATTCAGCCGCAGTTCCAGGCTGCTGGTCTCGGACCGCAGACGCTGATTTTGATTTTGCCAGGCATTACCGATGCGAACTTCCAGCTCATCCAGGCGCTGACGATCGTTGTTGATGGCGGCAGCCGGCGAAAGCAAGCTCAAGCGGCGGCCAGCATGCTGCAATTCCAGCATCTGCGCTGAGAGAAGCCCTTCCATCGCCGCAGAGAGACGTTCCGCGGATTGAGCAATCTCATCCAGCAAATCGAAACGGTCGGGCACGGCCTGTTCTGCCGCCGCGGTAGGCGTCGGAGCACGCAAATCCGCCGCAAAGTCAGTGAGCGTGAAATCGGTCTCGTGGCCCACACCACTGATGACCGGCACCGGTGAAGCAGCCACCGTACGCACCACGCCTTCATCATTGAAGGCCCATAAGTCCTCGACAGAACCGCCGCCGCGGGCGATCAAGATCAAATCGATTCCTGGTTCCGCGTATAAACGGCGCAAGGCAGCCGTCAATTCTGCGGGAGCGGCCTCTCCCTGTACAGCAGCGGGGGCCACCACCACCCGCACCAGCGGATAACGGCGGCGCAGGGTATTCAGCATATCCTGCAGGGCCGCGCCGGTAGCGGAAGTAACGATCCCTAGCAAACGCGGAAACTCGGGCAGGGGGCGCTTGCGGGAGGGGTCGAAGAGACCCTCGGCCTCAAGCTGACTTTTGAGACGCAGGAATTCTTGATAGAGCGCGCCTTCTCCCAGCGGACGGATGGCGTCCGCGTAAAGCTGGTACTGCCCGCCCTGCTCATAAACGCTGACCGCGCCGTGCACTTCCACCGCCATGCCCGGATGCAGGGCAAAACGCAGGCGCAATACCTGCTGCTTCCACATCACGCACTTCAGGGTGGCGTTCTGATCTTTCAAAGTAAAGTACAGGTGACCTGAAGCCGGGGTGGAAGCATTGGAGACCTCTCCGGCCACCCACACGTCGCGCAGCAGATCATCACTATCGAGCAATTCGCGCAGATAGCGGGTGAGATCAGTGACGCTGATAGAAATGGAAGTAAACAGGGAACCCTGACGCATGGCACAAGCATACCTTGCTTGAGAACGGGTGTCAACTAATTCACCCAGAAGCAACCAACCCACAAATCGGTCAGTTTGCTCAGACACAACCCTTTTGCGGGCAAGAAGAGAAAAACAAGATGCCCCCTGGGCAGAGGGGGCATCTTCGCTTGTTCGAAGCAGGTGCCCTGCTCACTTGGGGCGGCCCAGATTCATCCAGGTCGATCTGTGACGCCCGCCGTGAGAAGGCACCCATTTCTGGGGAGAGGGAAATGTCTGAACCTAACGATAAAACCTCTCCCCATCCATCAGCACAATCGACGAGAGCGGCCCAGCCAACTTTTTTACAACCGGTTATTCGCAACTTTGCCGGCTGAGGCCACTCCCGGAATTGCTACTCTTCTTCCGTCTGGAAATTCTCGACGTGAAGGATCTCGTGCGCCTTGTGGCTACCGGCCTCGCCCAGAAATTCCTGATAGAGAGACTGGATGGCCGGGTTCATGTGTGACTTGCGCACGCGGGTATTGCGGTCCAGTTGATAAAGGCCCTGCAGCCGTTTCTCGATAATCTCTTCGCGCTCTTCAGCGTACGGCTGACCGCCGCCGTTGATACAGCCGCCGGGGCAGGCCATGATCTCGATAATGTCATATTTTTCTTCGCCGCTCTCGATCTTCTCGAGCACTTTGCGGGCATTGCCCAGACCGGCTACAGCAGCCACCCGCACCATACGGCCAGCCACGTCCACCTGAGCCTCGCGCATTCCGTTCAGACCGCGTACAGCCGTGAAGTTGACGTCCTCGAGGGTCTTGCCGGTAGCTTTTTCGTAGACCGTACGCAGAGCCGCTTCGAGCACACCGCCGGTACCGCCAAAGATCACGCCGGCGCCGGTCGATTGGCCCAGAGGGTTGTCGAATTCTTCTTCGGCAACGTGACGCAGATCAACAGAACCTTCTTTGAACATCTTGGCCAGTTCACGGGTGGTGATCACGTAATCCACGTCGCGGATGCCGTAGGTTTCTTCGCTGGGCAAAGCGGATTCATATTTCTTCGCGATGCAGGGCATAACTGCCACGACCACGATGTCGTTCGGGTCGATGCCCATCTTCTGGGCATAATAGGTTTTGATGATGGCCCCGGTCATCTGCTGCGGAGACTTGCAGGTCGAGGGCATGTACTTCAGGCTGGGGAAAGAATGCTCCAGGAAGTTGATCCAGCCCGGGCAGCACGAGGTCAAAATCGGCAGATTCTCGTTCTTCTCGAGGCGTTCGATGATCTCTTTCGACTCTTCCACCACGGTCAAATCCGCGCCGAAAGTAGTATCGAAGACCGCGTTGAAACCAAGACGATGCAGCCCGGCGACCAGTTTGCCGGTGACCGGCTGGCCCGCCGGCATACCGAATTCTTCACCAATGGCCACGCGCACCGCCGGGGCCACCTGCACGATGACCGTCTTCTTGGGGTTGAACAACGCCCCCCAGACTTCCTGAATGTAACCCACGCCGGTCAAAGCCGCCGTCGGACAGACACTCACGCACTGACCGCAGAAGACGCAGTTCGAATTGACGATGGGTTCTTTTTCAGCAGGAGCCACCACCGTGTTAAAACCGCGGCCAAAAGCAGTCAAAGCGCCCACGGTCTGCACTTCATTGCACATGGTTTCGCAGCGGCGGCACATAATGCACTTATTGGGATCGCGCTTCAAGGCACCGCTGGAGCGGTCGATCTCATGGTGAGAGCGCTCGCCGTCATAGCGCTGGGTATTGATGCCAAACTCCCAGACCAGTTTCTGCAGCTCGCAATCTGTGGATTTGGCACAGACCAGACACTCGAACGGGTGGTTCGAGATGATGAGTTCCAGATTCTTGCGGCGGGAAGAAAGCACCCGTTTGGAATTGGTCACGATCTTCATTCCCTCCGCCACCGGGGTAGCACAGGCGGGGGCCAGATTGCGGCGGCCTTCCACTTCGACCACGCAGATACGGCAGGAAGCGACTTTGTTCAAATACTTGATCTTTTCCAGGTTCAAATAGCACAGGGTCGGGATATCCACGTTCAGCGTCTTGGCTGCATCGAGGATCGTTGTTCCTTCCGGCACACTGATTTGTTGTCCATCAATCGTCAGGTTAATCATTTTCGTCTCCTTAGTTCCGCACTACAGCGCCGAATTTACAACGAGTCATGCAGGCACCGCATTTGATGCATTTGCTCTGATCGATGACGTGCACCTGTTTCACGGTACCCGTGATACAACCCACCGGGCAGCCGCGCGCGCAGGAAGTACAGCCAATACACTTTTCAGGCAGAATCTCATACTTAAGCAGCTTCTGGCACACCCCAGCCGGGCAGCGCTTTTCGCGTACGTGCGCTTCATACTCATCCATGAAATATTTCATGGTGCTAAGCACCGGGTTCGGAGCTGTTTGCCCCAGGCCGCACAGCGAGGTATCCATGATAGTCTCGGCCAGAGAATGCAGCTCAACCAGATCATCTTCGGTTCCCTTACCCTCAGTGATGCGGGTCAGGATCTCAAGCATGCGTTTGTTGCCAATGCGGCAGGGAGCACAGCGGCCGCAGGATTCTTCGACAATGAATTCCATGTAGAAACGAGCAATGTTGACCATACAATCGTGGTCGCTCATGATGATCATGCCGCCGGAGCCCATCATGGAGCCAATGGAAGCCAGCGATTCATAATCGATGGGGGTATCGAGGTACTGGGCCGGGATACAACCACCCGAAGGACCGCCGGTCTGGGCCGCTTTGAATTCGCCGCCGCCCTTGATGCCGCCGCCGATATCGTAGATGATCTCGCGCAGCGTCGTACCCATCGGCACTTCGACCAGGCCGACATTGTTGATCTTGCCAGCCAGGGCAAACACTTTTGTGCCCTTAGAAGTGGCCGTACCAATGGAACTGTACCATTCCGCGCCCTTTTGAAAGACCACGGGCACGTTGGCCAGGGTTTCGACGTTATTCACGATGGTGGGTTTGCCCCACAGGCCGCTTTGCGCCGGAAACGGCGGCTTGGTTGCCGGTTCGCCGCGCATCCCCTGCAGGGAATGGATCAAAGCTGTCTCTTCACCGCACACGAAAGCCCCGGCGCCGAGACGAATCTGGATGTCGAAATCGAACCCGGAATTGAAGATGTTCTTGCCCAGCAGCCCCATTGAACGGGCCTGATCCAGGGCAATCTGCAAGCGTTTGACCGCCAGCGGATACTCGGCACGAATGTATACGTAGCCTTGATGCGCGCCAATAGCATAGCCGGCGATGCACATGCCTTCGATGACCGAATTGCTGTCGCCTTCCATGATGGAACGATCCATGAAAGCACCGGGGTCGCCTTCATCCGCGTTACAGATGACGAACTTCTCATCACCGGCATAACCGTGGGCAAACTCCCATTTCTTGCCCGTGGAAAAACCCGCCCCGCCGCGTCCGCGCAGGCCTGATTTCTTCATGGTATCGATCACCTGCTCGGGGGTCATCTCGGTCAGAACTTTTGCCAGCGCCTGATAGCCTCCTGCGGCAATGTATTCCTCGATCTTTTCGGGGTTGATCAAACCGCAGTTGCGCAGGGCCACCCGTTTTTGCAGCTTGTAGAAGGAAATCTCGTCAGAGCTTTCCTTTTTCTCACTTGTGGCCGGGTCCACGTACAGCAAACGCTCGACGCGCTGACCGCCCACCAGATGCTGCGCCACGATCTCATCAACATCGCTCGGTTTGACCTGCACGTAGAACACATCCTCCGGGAATATTTTAACGATGGGGCCTTTTTCGCAGAAGCCAAAACAGCCTGCCATGGAAGCGTGAACTTTCTCTTCCAGACCATTGTCTTTGATAGCCTGCTGGAATTTCTGCAGAATCTTCTCGCTATCCGAAGCGTGGCAGCCGGTACCGCCGCAAACCAGCACCATGCGGGTATCGGGAGTGATCTCCGTCCCCAGGCGCAGTCCCAGCAGGTGTTTGTACTGCTCGTAAACGTCAGTTAACTGTTGAGGAGTTTTAATGTCAAGCATGGGTGACCTCCTGTGCGGTTTCATCTTCTTCGGTCACGTATTTTTCGAGAATCTCACGAACGTCCCCAGGTTTCACTTTGCCAAAGACTTTTTGATTGATAGTGACCACCGGGGCCAGGCCGCAGGCGCCCACGCAGCGCAGACTTTCAATGGAAAACTTGCCATCGGGGGTAACTTGCCCCGATTTGATGCCCAGCACCGATTCGAATTCCTGCAGCACCTTATCGGCGCCGTTGACGTAGCAAGCTGTACCCAGGCAGACGTTCACCTGAATTTTGCCCTTGGGGGTGGTGGTGAAGAAGTTGTAGAAACTGATCACGCCGGAAACATCAGAATGAGAGATACCAAATTTCTTTGCAATGTGAACCTGTAATACTTCCGGTAAATAGCCAAAAATCTCCTGAGCGCGGTGAAGCGTCATGATCAATTTGTCTTTGCGGCGCGGATCTTTTGGATCGATATGCAGATCATCGATGAAGCGATCCAGTTCCGCAAATTGCGGATTGTTTTGCTCTCCGCAGGGAGAGGCCTTCGAGGTGCTTGTCATAAAATCTCCTTTTCCATAGCAGTTTGCGCGATTGAGCGATCGGTCTCTTGAGTGATGCAGGGATACATTCCAGAAAGTCTCCCAGGCAGTTCTGCGGCTGCCAACTTTTCTGGCTGACTGAGACACGAAAGATGAAAGAATAAAACCGATTGTGCGAGAAGCGGAATCTCCTCGACAATGTGGGTGACAAACAACAAGGAAATCTCGGGCTGGCTGGCGAGAATGTGCTGAATGATCGCCTGCTTGGCCGCAAAACTGATCGACTGGAAAGGCTCATCCAGCAGGGCCAGGCGCGGATTACCCAAAAAGCCGCGGATCACCGCCACTTTCTGGCGCATTCCGCCCGAAAGCTGGTAAGGATAATAATGAGTGTAGGGCGTCAACTCACACACCCGCAGCCAGACGCGATAGCGGTCGATGATCTCCTGCGTGATCGAACTTCCGTTGGCACGGAAGGGCAGCAGAATATTCTCTTCGATGGTCATGAAGGGAAAAAGCCGCGGCTCCTGAAAGAGGACCACCGGAGCCGGATCTGCCACGGTCATCGTGCCGCCATCCGCTTTCTCGAGGCCAGCCAAAATGCGGATCAGGGTGGTCTTGCCTGCCCCGGAAGGGGCAAACAGCGCCAGGCGTTCCCCGGCGGCCAGCGAGAAGCTCAGATCGCTGATCACCTGATGATCGCCAAAACGTTTTTGCAACTGCGCTACCCGAACCTGATCCGACATACCTACTCCGCTGCGTAAAAATACTTCTTAAAAAACACAGTAAAGATCGCCGACTGAAGAGCGTCGTACACCAGCGTAAACACCAGCAAAACTACCAGATAAAAGAAGACAGCCTTCATATCAAAGGTAATGCGAGCATTATTGAGCAAATAGCCCAGGCCGTCCTGCGTACCAATAAACTCGCCCAGCACCACCACCTTGACGGCCATACTCATCCCGAGGGTCAAATTGCTCTCGAGCACCGGCATCAGTGCCGGCAGGTACACATATTTCAGGTAACCCGCCCGGCGGCTGTGGATCGTGCACAGATATTCCTCCTGTGCCTGATCTTTGCGCGACAGACCATTGATCGTATTGATGGTCATGGTGGGCAGCGTCAGAAAAGCCACCAGCAGGATGGGAGTGGTACTGCCCAGACCGAACATGAGCAGAAAGATCACGCCCAAGATCACCCCGGGCAGCACCTGCAGTGCCAGCATCAACGAATTGACCGGTTTGATCCACTTTTTGGCATATGCCACAATTCCCAGCAGTGTGCCCAGAACAAAAGCCAGCACAAACCCGATCAACGACCGGTAAAGCGTCAGTCCCAGGTGAAACCAAAAATCATCAGGCAGAAACGACCCGATGTTGCTCAAAACAGAAAAGGGTGAAGGAATGATGTAGGGGGGGTAAAAGAGCGATACGCCCCCCCAGATCATCACAATCAATATGAAACCCAGCGCCTCATTGCGCAGAGCCGAAAAAGCTCGCAGTGAATTTTTCATCCAGCGGTTTTCCGATGGTCTGATAATAGTTCTCGATCGAATCCTGCAGAGCCTGCCCGGTCACCAGATTGTAACGAGTGCGGTTGAGCGATTTGAGCAACAATTCAGGAGTCAATTTGTAATTGGAGCTTACGGCAGTTACGGCCGCGGCCGGGTCCGCCTCAACCGAAGTGATGGCGGCGGCTAATTGAGTATTGAAAGCAGCAACATCAGCGGCGTGATCGGCGGCCCACGCGCTATTGACGAAAGCGCCCACCTGGGGGTAACCCTCGCTGGTACCAGTCAATTGATTCCACTCATCGAAATAACTGACCGAAATGAAAACGTTGGGCTGGCCTTCGACCAGGGTCACGTTCGGCTCGGGCAGCACTACTGCAGTTGCCTTGCCCTCTTTCAATAAAGGTACCGAGGAATCAAAAGCGGCATAGACCGGGGTCAAATCCGTTTTGTAGGTCAAGCCCTCTTTTTGAGCGAAGAACGCGGTCACCTCTTCGATGGGGGAACCTTCAAAGGGGATGTAGATTTCTTGACCTTTCAGATCGGCCAGGCTGGAAACCTGCTGGCCATACGTCACCAGGTAAGAAAGCCCGCTGACGAAGGAATCCACCATCTGCACCGGGGCGCCGTTATTGGCCATATCCACGCCCACCGAAAGACCGGTGACCAGAATATCCACGTCGCCGCGCAGAAAGAGCGTGTTGGCCTGAGACTGATTGGAATACAGGGTCAATTCTGCACCGGGAATCTGGCTGACCGCCAGGATCACCGGGATCGAGGAGGTAGAAGCAGGGGCATAAACGACCAGTTTGCCCGCATCCCCAGCTGCAGCGGTCGACTCTGCTGTTGCAACGGACGTCTCGGAGACCGTTGCAGCAGCAGTAGTTGCCACCACAGTTTCACTGGCGACCGGGGTTACGGCAGCTGTCGCAGCAGGAGCGCAACTGGCCAGCAGAAAAACGAGCACGAATCCTAACCATAAAAACTTTTTCATCGTTACAAGCTATCCTTTCTCAATACCAGTAAAATACAAACACTTTCCTCCACCTGATGGCCTATCTATATAAGTCATGGTGTCATGATGAGGGCAATGAATTTTTTGTTACGGGATAATGTCAGCCGGGTTGTCCCTATTCCCAAACGCGCTGCTCTCTGCCTCCCCGAGGATCACCATTAAATTTCGGAGAGGCAGCCCACAAGCAGCAAGATCAATAAAACTTCTGAACTACCATTAAGAACAGATCACTTTCGGTAAGGATACCGGCAATTTGTTTCTGTTCGTTCAGAACCACCAGAGCGTGAATCTTATGATCAAGCAAAATCTGCGCGGCTTCCGTCAATTCGGCATCCGGCGAAATCGTGAGCACAGGGGAGGTCATGACTTTTTTGACGGGCTGCGTCAAGATCTTCAGGGAAATTTCCTGATTCTGGCGGGAGGCCAGACGAGAGGGGTCGCTGCTCATCAAATCCGTGCGGGTCACCAGGCCAATCAACTGACCCTCCTTGACCACCGGCAGAGAGCGGATGCGTTTGGTGCCCATCAAGCGATGTGACTCGAGAAGAGTAGTCTCTTCATCGATTGTGACCACTTCATCGGTCATGTAATTCTTGACCAGAATCTTTTTCTTCAGCCCGGGGTATTCTGCCAGGATAAAGCGCAGCAGGTCAGAGTTGGTCAAAATGCCTACCAGCTTTCCGTCTTCGATGACGGGCAAAGCCGTGATCTTGTTCTCGAGCATGATGCGGGCAGCTTTGGGCATCAAGGTATCGGGGAAAAGCGTGATCGGTTTGAGGGTCATCACCTGCCCGACCGTCTCTTCGGCAAGATCCACGTCGCGATCCCAGGACTCGTTTTCGAGAGCGGAGAGATCCAGACGCAACAAACCACGCTTGGTGATGATCCCCACCAACTGGTCGTTTTTCATCACCGGTAAAGCACGGATATGGTTTTCATCAATGAGTTTACGTGCATCGATCAGACTGGTCTCAGGGGTCACGGTAATGACTGGAGACGACATCCAACTGCGTACCATTCCATTGATCATGTATTCCTCCACTGACTCGCGATTTACTTTTACTCTCTGTGGCTTGCTTCAGTTACAGTATACGTCAACCCTTCCACAGATGCACCGTAAGAATAGGCGAACTTGTTAAGCAAAAAAGGTTGAAACAAGCCTCAACCTTTTTGTTGACCCTGACAAATTTTTAAACTTTTTCACGAAATGTCATACGCCCAGACTGGTGGGATCGTCATCGAAGGCTGTCACCACCCCGGCGCGCATGGCATAGATCACCGCCTGGGTACGGCTGCTCACCTCGAGCTTAGCCAGAATCCGGCTGACGTGAGAATGAACGGTAGCGGTACTGACCACCATCAAGCGGGCAATATCCTGATTGCTGTAACCCTTGGCCATGTATTTCAATACGTCCAGCTCGCGCTCGGTGAGTTTATCGATCAGTCCTTCTTTTTCTTCGGCGCTATTGATCTGCTTGAGCACGTGACCGATGACCGAGGAATTCAGCCAGGCTTCCCCGCGGGCTACCTGCTGGATGGCCTGCACCAGTTCGGGTTCGCTGGCATCCTTCAAAATATAGCCGATTGCCCCGGCATTCAATGCCGGCATGACCTTATCGTTGCTGCTCAACCCTGAAAACATTAAAATGTTGGTTTCGGGAAGGTTCTTTTTGATGACCCGGGTCGCTTCGATACCATCCATCTCGGGCATAGCCACATTCATTAAAATGACATCCGGGCGTAATGCCAGTGACTGTTCTACCGCCTTCTTGCCCGTACTGGCCACACCCACTACTTCAATTTCCGGATGGTTCTTGAACATGGCAACCAGGCCGCTCAAGACCACCGGATAATCATCAACGATCATTAATCGAATCTTCTTGTTCATCTTCGCTCCTATCTAGAGCAAGCCTTACCGTTAATCATACAAATAAATAAACAATCTGTCCAATCTCTTGTTCCATTTTACCTTATGCAATTGTATTTGCAATTATCGATTCAACCCATTTTGGAAGAAAAGTGTAAAATTATTGCATTCTTTTTGGGAGATTCGTTTATGGAAACACTGTGGTCACCCTGGCGCATGAAATATATTACGGATAGTAATCATCCAGATCAATGCGTCTTTTGCAGCGCCCCCCAGATGGCCGACGGCGGAGAGAATCTGATCATCCACCGCGGCAAGCTGGCCTTTGTCATTCTCAATCGTTTTCCGTATACCAGCGGGCACCTGATGGTGGTACCGTTCGTCCATCAATCCAGCCTGGAACGGCTGGATGCCGCCATCCGCGCCGAAATGATCGAACTGGTCACCGTCGCCACCCGCGTACTGGATCAGGTCTACAAGCCGGAAGGTTATAACATCGGCATCAATCAAGGCAGCGCAGCCGGCGCCGGAATTGCCGAGCACATGCACATTCACATCGTGCCGCGCTGGACCGGCGACACCAATTTCATGTCCACCGTCGGCGAGACCCGGGTACTCCCCGAAGAACTGGAAGCCACCCAGCGAAAGCTGGCAGCAGCCTGGCCAAAAGAATAACTCCAAATCCAAGATCAAATCACACACCCACCGAATGGTGGGTGTGTGATTTTCAAGGGAAGATATGTCTGAGGAGAATGAGTTCTCAATCTGTTTTGACCAGGCCGGGAAGGGTGACCGGCAGCTTGCCCGGGAAGGGAATGGCACCAACCAACCCCGCCGCCAGAGCCGCCATCGAAGGATCCAGAATACTGTAGGTACACAAATAAGTGCCCACTTCTGGGAAAGCGGAGAGGTCATAAGGCAAACGCAACGCAGCCACGATCAGGCGAGGATGTCTTACCTGTAATTCCCGCACCAGCCGGGCCTGGCCCGAATTGGATGCTGCGTTGATCGTTCCGATCACGACTGTGTCATAATGCGAAGCGAATTGCAGCGCTGCGGTAATTTCTGAATCGTCGGGGTCAAGGGAAATGAGCTTTTCAGCCACTGAAGGCATATACTGGTGTAAACTCTCCGCCAGTTGAATGTGGACGTAAGAAGAAGTATCGGCCGGAGTTAAATCACCCGGCTGCGGTAAGATCACTGCCACCTGTTCTGATGGATTCAGCGGCAATAACTGTTGGCGGTCGCGCACCTTTGTCAGCGCGGCTTCGGCAATGCGGCGAGCTACTTGCTGGTGTTCCTGACACCGGATCACCTCAAGTGGGGTATCGAGCCGCTGCAGCTGCAGCCACTCTTTCAGGTCATGGATCCGCTGTAAGGAAGCCCGGAACGTCTCGTGCGGAATGGCAGCATAGGCATCCGCCAAACCCTGGAAAGCCCGACGGTGATCAGCCGCTTCTGTAGTCATCAACAGCAGATCCGCCCCGGCCTGCAAAGCGCGGCTCACCTCGTGGCGCAGCTCCTCACCCTGCTGGATGGCCTTCATATCCATCGCGTCGGTAATGACTACCCCAGAAAAATGACAGCGCTGGCGCAGCAGTCCCTGCAGCACCTCTGGCGCAAGCGTCGCCGGGATCAGCTTTTCAAGGCCCAGCGCCGGCAACCCCAGGTGCCCGGTCATGACAAGCTTCACATCGTTCTCCACGGCTGTCTGAAAGGGTACCAGATCGATGCGCTCAAGCTGCGTCAGCGAATGACTGACCAGCGACATACTGAGATGAGAATCAGTAGCCGTGTCACCGTGCCCGGGGAAGTGTTTGGCCGTCGCAGCCACCCCCTGAGATTGAATGCCGCGGATCATGGCCGCCGTCAGGGCCGCCACCGCCTGGGGATCTTCGCCAAAGGAGCGCACCCCGACCACCGGGTTACGCGGATTGACATTGACATCCACGCAGGGCGCGTAATCCACGTTAATGCCCATGGCCGAAAGTTCCCGGCCCAACACCTGCCCCGCCAGTTCAGCCAGAGCCGGGTCGTTGGCTGCTCCCAGAGCCATATTGCCGGGCAGCTGGGTACAGTTGCCAGCGGCCATCAACTGCCCACCCTCTTGATCCAACGCGAACAGGAAAGGCGGCAGTCCGTTCCGCTGCGCTGCCTGAGAAAGGTCGGCCGTCAGCTGCCGCAATTGCGCCGGGGATTCAATGTTAAAAGAACGAAAGAAGGTGAAACCGGCAGGGCAGTAAGCCAACAGGTCGTCAAGCGGCTTGCCATCCGGGCACTGAAAGCCCCGGAAAGCAAGCATCAGACGCTGGCCTATTTCATCAATTCCCATACAATTAGCCCTTCAACCCTGAGATCACCACGCTTTCGAGAATAAAGCGCTGCGCGAAGAAGAAAACGATCATCAGCGGAACAGTGGTCAGCACAGCCGCCGCCATAATGGTAGGCCAGGGCTGAACCGTCTGGTTGATATTGTAAAGGGTGGCAATGTACACCGGCAGAGTGTATTTATCGATGGTCTGCAGGTACATCAAAGGAGTCAACAGGCTATTCCACAAGCCAACAAAGAGGAAGGTGGCAATGGTCGCCAGCGGCGCTTTGACCAGCGGCATGGTGATCTCCCACCAGATCTGAAAATGCGAGGCACCATCCACAATGGCCGACTCATCCAGTTCCTTAGGAATCTGCGCCATCGATTGGCGCAAGAGAAAGACCATTGCTGCACCGCCGGCGAAGTAGCCCGGAATAATCAGCGGATTGAATGTGCCCACCCAGTTGATCTTATTGAAGAACACATATTGCGGCACAATCAAAGCCTGCGGTGGAATCATCATGGTCGAGAGCATCAAGAAGAAGACCAGATTGCGTCCCGGCCAGTTGACGCGGCTGAAAGCATAGGCAACCGCCGCGATCGAGATCAAGGTCCCGGCCAGAGCGAGGGTGACGTAAAACACCGAGTTGAAATAGGCACGCAGAAAATCAGTATTGTGCAGAATATCGATGTAGGCCTGCAGAGTTGGATGCGGGGGAATCCAGATAATGCCGGGGGAATTGGTTTCGGCAACCGTTTTCAGGGAAGAAGAAATCATCCAGAAAAGCGGGAAGCACATCACCATCGAGGCAAAAGTAAGCAGCAGATAGAGAAGAGCACTTCGTATGATCAACCAGGCTTTTTTCATAGTCGAATCCTAAAAGACGTCGTAATTGACCCAACGATCCTGCAGCCAGAATTGCAGCAGTGTGACCAACAGGATAATGATCAAGATGACCCAAGAAATGGCAGAGCCATAACCAATTTCGAAGTGGCTGAAGCTCTTTTGCCAGAGGTAATAGACCATGGAAACGGTCGAGGAAATCAACGGCTGATTATCACGATACAGCACATATACCGGTTCGAAGATCTGCAGGGAGGCAATCATGCCCACCACCAGATTGTAGAAAATGTAGGGGCTGATCATCGGGAAGGAAATCTTCCAGAAGCGCTGGAAAGAATTGGCGCCATCCACTTCAGCCGCTTCATGCAATTCTTTGGGGATATTGTTCAGCCCAGCCAGGAAGACAAGCATCATGGTGCCGCAGCCCCAGATCATCAGCATCACCACTGACATCTTGGTCCACAGCGGGCTCTGCACCCACAAAGGAACCCGGTTGGCTGCCGGGAAGCCAGCGGCAATCACTTTGTTCATCAAATTGAAATTGCCATTGTTGATGCCCAAGAAAAATGAAGAAACAATCTCCTGCACGTAGATACAGGCACGCAGCAGATAGTTGAAAGGAACGAAAGCAGACATGGCGCGCAGGATCTGGTTGATGATGCCTGTACCTGTATTGAGCATCAAACGCCAGCATAGCAGCACCGCGGTGTTGAATCCCAAGATCACGGGCAGATAGAAAGCCATGCGGAATATCTTTTCCCCTCTTAATTTCTGATTCAAGAGAACAGCCAGGAAGAGGGCAAAAGCGATTTCGAGCGGCAGGCCAAAAACCGTCAGGTACAGGGTGTTCACCAGAGAAGCTTTAAAATTGCTGTCCTGAGTTAACAAGGTGAAATAGTTTTGCAGCCCTACCCAGTGAATAGGCTCACTGCTGGCAATCCGATAATCAGTGAAGCTCCAGTAGAGCGAAAAACCCAGCGGGACTACCACGAAGATCAAAAAACCAATGATCCAGGGAGCAGCAAAGAAATACCCGGCAAAGGTGCTTTCGCGTTTCTTGGGGGAAGCGCCAAAGAGTTTGGCGATCCAGCGGGCCAGGTAGCCCACGAGAAAGCTCCCCGCAATGATGAATAAAATCGTGAGCACTGCGGTGAATACAACACTCAAGTAGGGATCTTTTATCATTCCGTCCTCATCTTTTTGAAAATTGGAGGGGCAGATGCCCCTCCAATTTTTCATTCACACGGGGAATTACTTCAAAGCTGCGGTGTAATCCGACTGAATCTTGGCGTTGACTTCTGCCGGGGTCAATTCTTCAGTGACCAGTTTGCCCAGGGCATCCTGCATGATGGTCTGAAGTTTGGCGGATTCTTTGATGTTCGCGAAACCCACACCGTACTGGCTGGCGAGTGCAGCTTCCTGCTTCAGCTGCGGAGAATCTTCCACGTAGCCATACAGAGAATCAGTACGCGCCGGGATCAAGCCCATGGTTTCATTCCATTTATTGTTAGCTTCTTTAGAGAAGGCAAGCTTGAGCCAGTCAGCAGCCAGATCTTTGTGCTTGCTGTAATCAGCCACGGCCAGCCAGTCATTGAAGGCTAACACGACCGGTTTGCTGTTCGGGAAATTGGTGGGGTCACCATAGAACGGATCGATGCTGATGTCGCTCCAGATGGGGCGATCAAAGGCAGGAGCCGCCCAACCCGAGTGAGCCAGGCAGACCGCACCATTGCTCTGGCCGGTTTCATCGTTCACGTCGATGACGGAACCGGTAGCAGCTGGCAGGGAACCGACTGCATCAGAAGCCGGGCCGTAGGTCGCTTCGCGCATGTCATACAGGAACTGAGTGGTTGCCAGAGCTTCGGGGGAATCAAAGTTCGGGGTGCCATCGGCTTTATAGAGCTCGCCACCGAGGGAGTAGTAAACCAACAGCCACCACTGCCAGTCAGCCATCGACTGGGAATCCACGGGGACTAAAGCCTGTTGGGTCAGAGAATTAGTCGCGGGATCGATCTTGGATAACTGTTTGGCAAAGCTGACCCAATCCGCAAAGTTCTTGGGGGTACCAGCAGTCCAACCACCAGCGGTCTCGAGGTCGGTGCGGCAGAAAACGTAGCGAGGAGCGGTGAAGATGGGTAAGCCGCGCAGTTTGCCGTCATACTTGGCGTTTTCCAGAGCCGGGCCGAAGTTTTTGATATCGGGCCAGGCAGCTTCGCCGAGATAGGAATCCATATCGGCCAGGCTGGGACCATAGAGGGTGTTCATCTCAGAACCCAGATTGATGATATCGGGGCCATCGCCGGCAGCGAAGAAACCGGCAAAAGTAGTATCCCAACCACTCCAGGAACCCTGGGTAATCTCGACTTTAACCCCGGGATGGGCTGCTTCGAAAGCGGGGTTGATGTCGCTCTCAAGCCAGGAAATCGTATCGGCTGTATAATCAAGCAAGTAGATCTTCAAAGTTACCTCGTCCGCAGACTGAGTTGTCTCAGCCGGGGCCTGGGTAACTGCCGCGGAAGCTTCTACTGCCTGGGTTGGGGCTGCGGTCGGTGCAGCCCCACAGGCTGACAAGGTCATGGTAGCCACCAAGACCAAAAGAATCGCAAATACCGAAAACTTCTTCATACTCTCCATCCTTTCAATGTTTGATTCGTTTTAATAGACCAAACTGCACAACAAAATCCTTCAATTCACCTCCTGAAAAATTTGATGCTCTTGATTGTCGGTCATCCCATACCAGACCAGGGAAGCAGCGCCCAATGCGCTTGAATCAAGGGAGGATTTTTCAATACGTACGTTGCGGACATTCTCTTTCCAGGTCAATTGCTCGATCTCGGCTTTCATTTGTGCCTGAATGGCGTCGTAAATAGCCAGGCCCGTTCCTCCGCCAATGATCACCAGCGATGGATTCAACACAGAAAGAATACCGGCGATGACAATCGCCGCATAATGGCTGACCTCAGCAAATAAAGCCCGACTGCGTTCTTCCCCTGTCGTAAAGGCCGCCGAAATCTCAGCCAGGGTAAGATCCTTTTTCTCGCTGAGCGCAGAAGGAATCTGTGCCTGCCAGCTTACATCTTGATACGTCCGCAGCATGCCCGGGCCAGAGAGAATCGTTTCGACGCAGCCCGTTTTTCCGCAGCTACAAAGTGCCTTCAGCCCCGGTAAAACCATGTGTCCCACTTCAAGGGCAGAGCGGTTGGCCCCCTGCAGCAGCTTGCCATCCACCAAAGCGCCGGCCCCCAACCCGGAACCCAGAGAAAGATACACAAAATTCTTTTCGCCCCTGGCGCAGCCGTAATAATATTCGCTGAGCGCCTGAGCATAAGTGTCGCGCTGTAAGAAAATCGGAACCTTTGTGCCCAGAGCCATCTGCAGTTCCTTGCGCAATTCCACCCGATCCCAGCCCAAATTCACTGCGTTCTCGACGATCCCTTCCCGCGGATCTACCAGACCCGGGACGTCAATGCCAATGCCGCTGATGGAATCCTCTTCGGTATAGACAGAGTGAATACTTTCGAGAATGCGTTTGATCGTTTCCTGCTTTCCCATTTCGACTTCGGTCATGCGGTAATCGCTGGCGAGCACAGTTCCCTTCCGATTAATTAAAACGCTGGCTATCTTCGTCCCGCCAATATCGACACCAATAGAAAGGTCATCACGGATCATCATTAAAAAAGTCCTAAAATGGATTGTTGAACAAGCGCCGCAGCGCCTATTTGTACAATGTTATTCCCCAACTGAGAGATCGAAATTTGCGACTGATTCGACAAAACGTCCAGCACATTCACTTTCATCGAATCCACCATCGGCGCCAATAAATCTTCCCCAAGCAATGAAACCGGGCCAGCCAAAACAATCTTGTGAATGTTCAGCAGGCCAACAATGTTCGCCGCAGCCACCCCCAGGTACTCCCCCACCCGATGGATGATCTGCAAACTGCGCGAATTGCGCTGTGCGGCAGAATGGAGCAGCATTTCGAGCACCGCATCATTCGAGAGGCCTTCCGCTTCAGGAAAAACCACGCGTACTGCCTGGGCAATTCCGCGCAGACTGGCCACCGTCTCAAGACAGCCGTTATGCCCACAGCGGCAGGGAATGCCATTGGGTACCACACAAATGTGGCCGATCTCACCCGCGCCATGCCCATCCCCAGCGAAAATGGTACCGCCAATGACCAACCCAGCAGAAATGCCTTCGCCTACTTTAATGAGCACCAGATTTTCTTCATTCGGATCAATGCCATAATGATATTCGGCCAGCGCAGCCACCTGGCTGTCATTGGCAACCACCACTGGCACCTTGAATTCCTGCTCGAGAATTTGCTGCAGAGGAATCTCGTCCCAGTGATATTTGACTGCCCGCCGGACAATTCCTTCATTGGTCGAAACCAGACCCGGAGAACCCAGGCCGATCCCCAGCAATTGTTCCGGGCTGACCTGGGCCACCAGATCGCGAATCAAGTCTTTGGTGAGGGCAATCGCCTGCTCCCCTGTTTGATCGCAGGCAACACTTTTCGAAACCTGGATACGGCCACGCAAATCCACCACCGCGCCATGCAATTCGTGATCGGCCAGATCAATGCCGATGGTCAGACGTGATTCATCATTGACCGAAAGCAGCGTTGGTGGTTTTCCGCCGATGGAGACCCCTGTGCCCACTTCGTCAACCAGACGATCCTGAATCAACCCCTCGACCAGATCCGAGACAGTGGTGGGAGTGAGCTTGGTTACGCGGGCAATGTCAGCTCGACTGATCGTACCCGCCGTGTAAACGGTGCGCAGGATCAATCGAGTATTATTGAGCTTGGTCAGTTCGTGTGTCGATTTTTTCATAGATGGGTTAGTAAGTAAACTTTACTTACAAAGTTCATTTTAGTGATTTTTCAACAAAAAGTCAATCGGGTAATCTTAAAAAATCGAAACTAGTGGCGCCAATTTTTCACTGACAGCGATCCCTCACCTCTATCGACCCCCACGACAAAAAAAGAGCCGCACCATGAAAGGTGCAGCTCCTGTTTCATTGTCCAATCACTTTATTTGAGTAATTCTTCCAGAATTGAACGGGCCAGGGCCGCGTCGGCCTTACCCCGCGTCTTTTTCATGACCGAACCCACGAACCAGCCGATCAGGGTGACCTTTCCTCCCCGGTAAGCCGCTACTTCATTGGGGCTCTCGGCCAGTACTTCCTGGCAGACCGCACGGATGGCCGAATCATCGCTGACTTTGGCCAGCCCCTCCTCGCTGACGATCTGAGAGGGAGCCTTGCCACTCTGCTCAACCTTTTCGAGCAAAGATTTGCCTGTACTGATGTTGATGGTACCGGCATCAACCAGCTTGAGGATCTCCGCCAGAAAAGCCGGCGTCAATTTCATCTCAGCCGGGTTCAGGCCCTGATCATTGAGCATGCGCAGCACGTCGTTCATCAGCCAGTTCGAGGCTTTCTTGGGGTCGCCGCCGTAAGCCCGCACCGTTTCCTCGAAGTAATCCGATAGACGGCGTTCCCCGGTAAGGATATCCGCGTCATATTCGGGCAGTCCATATTGTTCCATAAAGCGCGCCCGACGGGTCAAAGGCAGTTCAGGAAAATCGACGAGAATGTGGTTTTTCCACTCGTCGCTGAGACGAATGGGCAGCAAATCGGGTTCGCGGAAGTAACGGTAATCCGCTTCCGTCTCTTTAGAGCGCATCTTCTTGAGGGTGCCGGTGTCTTCATCCCACTCGAGCGTCCAGGCCTCGATGCGGTGACCCGCCTCAACCTCGCGAATCTGGCGCTGGATCTCTTTGGCAATGGCATCGCGTACCGCTTCAATGGAATTGACATTCTTGATCTCGGTCTTGGGGTTCAGGATGGTCTCGCCCTTTACCCGCACTGAGACGTTGGCATCACAGCGTAGATGCCCCTTTTCCATATCCGCCTCAGAAATGCCCAGCCAGCGCAACAACTGGCGCAGACGGATGAGATATTGGGCCGCCTCATCCGCGGTACGCAGATCGGGACCCGTGACCATTTCGACCAGGGGCACACCGCAGCGATTGAAATCGATAAAGCGACGAGTACCAGTGTTCTTGGTTTTACCGGCATCTTCTTCGATGTGCAGCTTCCAGATCGAAACGCGGCGCACGTAAGCTTGATTATCAGGTGCCGCAGCAGCCGGTACAGGTAATTCCAGATAACCGCCCTTGCCCAGCGACTGGTCAAATTGCGAAATTTGATAGCCCTTTGGCAGGTCGGGGTAAAAGTAATTCTTGCGATCAAAGAACGATAAGGGACGAATCTCGGAGTGCATGGCGTTGGCCAGGAGGACCGCCTTCTCGACCACCGCTTTATTCAACACCGGCAGCACGCCGGGCAGACCGCAGCACACCGGGCAAATGTTGGTGTTGGGAGCATCATACCAACTATCCGCTTTGCACGAGCAGAAGATCTTGGTCTTGGTATTCAGTTGAATATGCGTTTCCAACCCAATTACAGCTTCGTATTCTGTCATGAGTCCTCTTTTTACAAATTCAAAGATCCGGTCACGGATTGGTCTCAGGGCCGGCCAAAATCCGCCGTAAAATATCCTTCATAGGCACTGTTCGGGTCGCACCAGTACCCCACCCCAATTTCAGTAAATGACCCGTTCAGGATGATCGCCTTATGCTCAGCGCTGTTCATCCAGGCACTGACCGCTGCCGACGGCGAATTCAGATTCATGTTGCCGGCATAAATGTCTTCGCCAATCAGCGAGAAAGAGTAGCCGTTTGCCTTGGCCCGCGAATCTGGGCCGGAGCCATTCAGCCCATAATGGCTGAAATATCCATTAGATGCCATATCCTGACTGTGTTCTCGAGCTGCGCTGGTCAGGGAACCATTGGCCGACAGAGTCGAGAGACCATTATTCGCCCGGATACCGTTGACCAGACCGCGCACCTGCCCTTCGTAATCATAATTGGGGCCGCTGCAGCCTGCTCCCTCGCCCGAAGAAGCTGCCACAGTCGGTTTTTTCGTCGGCACCGGTGTTTGGGTAGCAGTGGCCGTAGGGGTAAGGGTGAGTGTTGGGGTCGCGGTGCTGGTAGCCGTGACAGTAACTGTGGGGGTAAAAGTCAGCGTCGGAGTTGCGGTCAGGGTCACCGTCGGGGTCGGCGAAGCCAGTAAGGCCGCCACCGTTTGCGAAAGCTGACAGGCGCTCAGGGTCAGGACCAGCAAAATAGCTGCCAAAATCAAGAAAATTGCTTTGCGGCGGTGGGGGTTGGCCATCTTCATTCCTTTTCCGACACTGCTCTCAGCGCAGCACCATCGGCTTCAGCGTACGCCAGTTCTCGGACTGGGTGGCCTGCTCGTAAGCGTGACCAATCTGGAAGAGCTTGTCTTCACAATAATCTGCGCCCAGCAGTTGAATGCCAATGGGCAGCCCCGCGGCGTCCACCCCGCCCGGCAAAGAAAGGCCCGGGATACCGGCGTGGTTGGCCGGGACGGTGAGCTGATCGGCATACTGCATCAGCACCGAATCTCCATATACCGCATCCATCTCAAAAGCCGTCGTCGGCGTGGTGGGGGTGAGCAGGGCATCCAGACGGTACGGGCCGGCCGGATCGAAGACCTGTTCAAAATCGCGGCGGATCAGCGTGCGCACCTTGAGGGCGCGCTGATAATACTGTTCGCTGTACTGGGCCGCGCTAACGTACATGCCCATCAGAATGCGCAGCTTGGGCTGCAAACCAAAGCCCTCGTTGCGTGAAAGTTTGTACATCTGGCGCAGGTCCGTGTAAGGCTGCTGCGTGCGCAGCCCATATTTGACGCCATCGTAACGATGCAAATTCGACGCCGCTTCCACCCGGCTGATGACAAAGTACGCCGGGATGCCATAGCGGGTATTCGGCATCGGCACGTCCGTAACGATTTCGGCACCCAGAGAAGCCAGCACCTCGGCGGCATGATAGACCGCCGCGGCGATCTCCTTGGGCAGCGGCTGCTCGGCAAATTTGCCGGTTTGGGGATCGGGAAAAGTGATGCGGAAATAATCGGGTGACAGGCCAATGCGCTTGCCCTTCACCCCTTCGGCCAGCTTCGTCAGGTAATCGGGGGTGGGCAGGGTAACAGCGGTGGCATCGTGCTCATCCGCGCCGGCAATGACCTGCAGCATGGCGGCGGCATCCGCCACCGTACGCGCCACCGGGCCGGGACAATCGAGAGAAGAAGCAAATGCGATCAGCCCATAACGGGAAACGCGGCCATAAGTGGGTTTGACCCCCACCACCCCGCAGAAAGCTGCCGGCTGGCGAATGGAACCAGCGGTATCGGTGCCCAGTGACAGAGGCGCCTCGCCCGCGGCCACACTGGCCGTACTGCCCCCGGAGGAACCGCCGGGAACGTGGTTGGGGTTCCAGGGGTTGCGCGTGCTCGGCTGAAAAGCAGAAGATTCCGTGGAGGAGCCATAAGTAAACTCATCCAGATTAACTTTGCCCAGCATGACCGCGCCGGCTTTTTGCATACGTTCCACCGCGGTCGCGGTATATGGAGCTTTGAAATTTGCCAGAATCTTCGAAGCCGCCGTCGAAGGAGTATCCGTCACGCAGAAAATATCCTTGACGGTAAAGGGAACGCCCGCCAGCGGGCCAGGATCCTTGCCTTCTGCCAGAGCGGCATCCACCGCCTGGGCCTGCTGCATGGCCAGATCATCGGTAAGAGTGATGAAAGCGTGAACTTTGCTTTTGTCTTCTTCGGTAGTGGTCTGAGCGAGGGCACCATTCCGCCCTTCCACCTGACCAATGCGCTGCAGGGTCGACTGCAAAATCTCGACCGCAGAAGTCTTCTTTTGCCGCAATAAGCGGGTCATTTCAAGTGCAGAAAGGTCACATAATTCCATAATGGTCTTCTATTTAAGCGTAGTATGGGGAATATCAGGAACAACGATGTAATCATCCTCGAGCTGAGGAGCCTGGGCCAGAATCTTTTGAGTATCGGCGTAGGGATGCCACTCATCTGCTCGCGGCGCGGCACTTTCAGCAGCCGTGTAAGGCACCCCATGCAGACTGATGGGAATATCTGCCTCCAACGGGATCGCTTCGAGCTCGTGAATGGCTTTCAATTGATTATTCAACTGTTTGCGCAGGTATTCTGCCTGTTCCTGGCTGAGTTCCAACGCGGCCAGATCAACCAAATGGTCAAAGATTTCTGGAGTAATTTGATCGCTCATAAAGGTCCAATCGTAGGCTGGGTTTTGCCGGTGACGTCAGGGGTTAATGATCAACTGCGTCGCTACCGGCATGGGAGTGCTTGTCGGGCGCTGCGTGGGGATCGGGGAAGGGGTGGGCGTCCAGGTGGGCGGCAGGCGCACCAGGGTGGGCGTGGGAGTTGGAATGTCAATCGTCGGCACGGAGGTCGGCGGCGGGAAAGGGTTGATCGATGAACGCGGGTTGACGAAGATGATCAACACGACCATCAGCACCACCAGCGTACACGTAATCACCAGCACGGAGAGAATATCCCACAAATTCGTTTTCATCTCGTTCCCTCCCGATCCAAAAATAGTTTCAGCAAGCCTCTTTTGTGAGTATATCCGACTTTGGGTCGATGTCAAGCAAAGAAACTTTTGCGGTTACAGTCACAAATTCTCATAGAAAGGGTAGACAAAAGAGAGAGTTCCAATCAATATTGTAGTTGGCACAACAAACAAAGAAAGGAACTCTCAAATGACAGACGAAGCTGTCCAAATCAGTATAACAATAAAAATAGCAGGAAATGAACGAAAATTAGAGGGCAAAATCAAACCAGAAGAGATTGAAGAAACCATCCAAAGGATCGCGATAGCGACAGGACAAGAAAGCCTGGAGATGGGCATAAAAGAACTGGATCAGCGGATTGCGAAACATATACCCAAAGGATGGCAGAATGTTGGGACAGAAGAACGCTGGTTAGTCAGTAGTCTGGGTGCCTTGAGATATAAAAGACGGATCTATCTGGACGAAAAGCAAAGGCGGAGAAAGCCATTGGATGAACTGATGGGAATTGAGAAATATGGACGAATGAGTGGACGAGTTCAGGAGATGGGAGCGTCATTGGCCTGCATGGGGACGTATAGACTGGCAGCTGATCAATTGAGCTGGCTAATCAAGACCCCCATTAGCCACAGTGCAGTACAAAGGATGTCATGGAAAATTGGGAATCGAATCGCAGATGGAGAAGAAGCCGAACGAAGGCGTGTATTTGAGAATGGGGACGAGTTAGCATCCGGAAGAGTCAAGGCACAAGTATTGTTTGGTGAGAGTGATGGGGTTTGGGTGCATGTGCAGCGAGAAAGACGTAAATCTGCTGAAGTACGGGTAGGTACCCTATGCACAGGTCGGAAACAGATCGGAAAAGATCGATATCGATTGATGAACAAACGTTGTATCACTGCCATAGGAATGAGTTCAACAATGTGGCAGGAACAGATCGTACGAGAGGCCCATGCCTATTTTGATTTGTCGGAGACAGAGATATTGATTAGTGGAGGGGATGGTAATCAATGGGTACGCCATAGTTTTGATCGCATGGGAATTCCTCAAGAGTTTGTTCTGGATCGATTCCATTTGTTCAGAGCAGCCAGACAAGCCTTTCAGGATCACACGATTGCCAAACAAATAGTGACCCGTTTATGTCAGGAAGGGTTTGCTGCCGTTCAAGATGATCTCAGAAAAATGATTGATCAAGCTGATGGCAGAAAAAAAGAACTCCTCGAAGACTTTTACAAATATGTCCACAATAATCAGGATGGTTTATTGGACCTGAAATACCGTGGATATTCTTATCCGGTGGTTCTGGGGGGGATAGAAGGCAATGTGGATAAGCTGGTGGTTCACCGCATGAAAGGACGCGGTTGTTCCTGGCGCTTACGAGGTCTACGTGCCATGCTGGCATTATGCCGTAACTGTGATGAACTAAAACAACACTCTTATCGATATCTTCCATTGTCTATTCCCAATAAAGCCATTCACCGGGTACAAAAACTCGATGTAGAATATTCAGAGGTAGTACCAAAAACGATGCCTATTCTTTACGGTTCTGATCATGACAAACCTTGGGTTAACACCTTGCGCAGGATTGTCCATGGCCGCAACTCTCTCTTTTCATAATCTATGGGAATTTGGTACAGTAACACTTTTGCGGCAATCTGAAAAGACATTTTCGGGCCAGCCACAAATGCCCTCCATGCTATAATCCATTCGAAAGGAAGAAACTGTGGATCGGGATTTTCCGCCAGAAGAAGAGTCAAAGCCCACCCCGACAACGCGATCGATCCAGATCACCGCTGCTGCGGGAGAAAAGGTCGCCGTGTCGATCGAACTGGCCGAATCCGCCCAGGTAGAACTGCAGGTGGTCAAACAGCGGACTGGGGAACCCCCGACCCGTCCCTGGCGCAAGACCCTGGCCAACCCGGCGCAGGTTTCTCCCCTCAAGCAAAACTCAGCCAAACAATTTCTGATCCGACATCAGCAGGTAATCTTCATCGTGCTGGCTCTGTTCGTCTACCTTGCCTCACGTTTCATTGGGCTGGACCGCTTCCCGATCTACTTCTTCACGGATGAAGCCATCCAGACCAATTCGGCTGCCGATATGCTCATCAATGGATTCGACAGCGACACCGGCGAATTTTTACCCACTTATTTCGTCAACGGCAATCAGTACAACCTGGGCACCTCGGTCTACATCCAGGTGCTGCCAACATTGATATTTGGAAAGTCCATCTGGGTCACCCGCGGTGTATGCGTACTGTTTACCCTGTTGGCCGCGCTGGGCGTGGGGCTGTTTTCGCGCAATGTACTGCATTCGCGCTTCCCGGTGCTGGCGATCCTGATCCTGGCGGTCACGCCTGCCTGGTTCCTGCACTCACGCACCGCTTTCGAGACCGCTCTGGCCGCTTCTTTCTTCGCGGCCTTCCTTTATTGTTACGCCATGTACCGGCAGGAAAAGCCTCGTTACCTGTTCCCGGCCATCCTGTTCGCGGCGCTGACCTTCTACAGCTACAGCCCGGCGCAGATGGTCATGCTGGTAATGTTTGTCGGGCTGATCTTCTCGGATCTGCGCTATCATCTGCGCCACTGGAAAACAATACTGGCTGCTTTTGGGGTGGGGCTGTTGTGCACCCTGCCTTACGTACGCTTTTTGATCGTGCACCCAGAGGAGAATTTCAAACATCTGCAAATTCTAAACTCTTACTGGACGCAGGATTACACGCTGCCGCAAAAACTGGGCATTTACTTCAAACAGTATGGGCAGATGCTCAACCCTTATTACTGGTTTGGCCCGGAACAGATCGATCTGGTGCGCCACGTGATGAAGGGATATGGCAACCTGCTATGGTGGAGCCTGCCGCTGGTGCTGCTGGGACTTGGGCTCACCCTGCTGCGGCTGCGCAAGTCGGAATACCGACTGCTGCTGCTGGCCGTCATCGCTGCCCCCAGCGGAGCGGCGCTGGCCAGCGTGGGTATCACCCGGGCACTCTTCATGGTCATCCCTGCCACCCTGCTGGCCGCGCTGGCGTTCGACCAAGTCATTCACTGGCTGAGCCAGGTACACGTCCGGGCTGCCATCTCGGCTTCCGCGGCCATTATCGTGCTGCTGGGCATCAACGGCTACATGGTGCAGGACGTGCTGACCCACGCCCCTACCTGGTACACCGACTATGGCCTGGCGGGGATGCAGTACGGCGCCCGCCAGCTTTTCGGGGAAGTTAAAGAGTATCTGCAGGAAAACCCAGGCACCAAACTGGTGGTTTCCTCCGCCTGGGCCAATGGCACCGACGTGCTGGTACGTTACTTTTTCAAGGACCCGGCCCCCTTCCAGTTGGGCAGCATCGAGCAATGGATGATCCAGCAATCCCCGCTGGACGATCAGACCGTTTTCGTGGTCATTCCGGAAGAAATGAAGCAGGTCCAGGCCAGCAATAAATTCAAATCCGTGCTGATACTGAAAACTCTTCCTTATCCCGATGGTACTCCCGGCTTTTACTTCGTTAAAGTAAGCTACGTTGATAACGTTGCCCAGGTCTTTGCCAATGAACTGACCGCCCGCCACGCGCTGCTCACCGCCAGCGCCACGCTGCCTGACGGTACTCAGGCCACCATTCAGTATCCGAAACTGGATATGGGCAGCCTTCCTGATCTTTTCGACGGCAACGACAACTCGCTGATCCGCACCGCTGAAGCCAACCCGCTCATCCTCAAATTCACCCTGGCCCAGCCCATCGACCTGTCTCAGGTCACCCTGCGCATCGGCGGAGCGCCTTCCGCGTTCAGCCTCGCCGTGACCCCTGCAGACGGATCCGCTGTGCTCAGCGTCGAACAAAAAGTGTCTACCAGCACCGATTACCGCAACGTTACCCTGACGCTGGGGCAGACGGTGACAACGAAAGAATTTACGATCACCCTCAAAAACAGCGAAAGCGGCGAACCCGATCACGTTCACCTCTGGGAAGTGTCCTTTAAATGAAAAAACGTGGTTTTGCTCTTTGGCTTTTCATCGGTCTGACTCTGGCCGCCAGCCTGTATTATTTTGCCGAAGCCGGCCAGGCAATACACAGTTGGACCCTACTCACGATCATACAGTACCGTTTTGGCCCGCTTTACCCGGTCTTTCAGGGCACGCTGCTGGGGTTGGGTTTTCTCGCCACCGCGATCTGGCTGTTCCGGCGCAGCCTTGTCAGTCTGTGGCTGGGCAGCCTGTTTGCGGTGCTGTCGGTACTCTGGCACTGGCTGGATCGGCTGATATTCTCGCTTAACCCGCTGCCAGTTCTGCAGCAGTGGTTCCCGATTGCCTTCAGCCTGCTCCTGCTGGGATTGGTACTGGGCGGACTTTGGTCGCTCGCCCCGGATATGGTATCATCAGCCTTGGCAAACGAAGAAAATATTTCTCACCCTTCTTCGCAAGGAGGAGATCATGAATCGTAACCATCTGGAAATGGAAGTCAAATTCTATCTGAATGATTCCGCATCATTCGAGCAGCGGCTGCGCAGCATCGGCGCCAGCCTGATCCAACCGCGCACTTTCGAAACCAACCTGCGCTTCGACACCCCCAACCTGGAACTTACCCGTGACCACCGCGTATTGCGGCTGCGTCAGGATCAGGGCATCTATCTCACCTACAAAGGTCCTTCACAGCCCGGCGAGGCGGTGGCAATCCGTCAGGAAATCGAGATTGAGGTCAACGACTTCGACTCCACCCGCCTGTTCCTCGAAGCGCTGGGGTACCAGGTCAATATCATCTACGAAAAATGGCGCACCAAATACCTGCTCAACGACCTCGAGATCGATCTGGATGAGATGCCCTTTGGCCATTTCGTCGAGATCGAAGGGGATGATTCCGTACGCATCGAACGCATGGCAGTCATGCTGGCGCTCAACTGGGGCGACCGCGTCACTGACAGTTACATTAAACTCTTCGAACGGGTCAAGAATAACCTGCATCTCGACGTCCAGAACCTGACCTTTGGCGATTTCAAAGACTACAAGGTCCTGGCCAGCGACCTGGGGCTGCACCCGGGCGACATCGTCGCTTATCTGTAGAGCGTTCCTTTCTTCGCAAAAATTGAAACCTGCGGCTCCGATACGGCCGGCTTAAAATATTTCGTTGTTTAAGATACCGGAAAGCCCGCATGCTATAATATTTTGAGGGGCTGCAGTTCCGTATTGGTTGAAAAGAGAAAAAATGTCCTCCTTTACCCATCTCCACGTCCATACTGAATATTCTTTGCTGGATGGGTTCAGCAAGATCAAAAAGCTGGTGAACCGTGCCAAAGAACTGGGCATGGATTCACTGGCGATTACCGACCACGGCACCATGTTCGGCGTCGTTGAGTTCTACATGGCTGCCAAAGACGCGGGCATCAAGCCCATCATCGGGCTGGAAACCTACGTATCCGCCCGCCGCATGACTGACCGGGATGCCCAGAAAGACAAGCACAGCTATCACCTGCTGCTGCTGGCTGAAAACCAGACCGGCTATAAGAATTTACTGCAAATCGCTTCCGCCTCGCAACTGGAAGGCTTCTATTATTATCCCCGCGTCGATCACGAATTTCTGGAACAGCATCACGAAGGGCTGATCGCCTCCACCGCCTGCATGTCAGGGGAAGTACCGCGCACCATCCTCAACAAAGGTGTGGATGCCGGGCGACAGGTGCTCGACTGGTACGTGCAGGTCTTCGGCAAAGAGAACTACTTCGTCGAACTGCAAAACCACAACATCCCCGAACTGCCGGCGCTGAACAGAACGCTGGTCGATCTGAGCAAAGAATTCGGTCTGAAGACCATCGCCACCAACGACGTGCACTACATCGACCGCAAGGACGCCCGTCTGCAGGACATCTTACTGTGCATCCAGACCGGATCGCTGCTCAGCGATCCCAACCGCATGCGCATGACCGGGGATTCCTTTTATCTGCGCTCGCCAGAAGAAATGGCCGCGCTCTTTCCCGATCACCCCGAATCACTATCCAACACGCTCGAAATTGCCGAGCGCTGCGAGGTGGATCTGGCCCGCAAGGGGTACCACCTGCCCCAGTTCCCGGTGCCCGAAGGCTTTACGGCTGAGACCTATCTGCGCAAATTATGCGAAGAGGGCCTGCTGCGCAATTACGGTGAGCACGCCAAAGACAAGGAAGTACGCGACCGTCTGGAATATGAACTGAGCGTCATCCACACCATGGGCTTCGACGCCTACTTTTTGATTGTGTGGGACCTGACCGTATACGCCAAGCAAAACGGCGTCTGGTATAACGCGCGTGGATCTGCCGCCGGTTCCATGGTGGCTTACACCCTCGACATCACCATGGTCGAACCGCTGCACTACAATTTGTTCTTCGAACGCTTTTTGAACCCGGGCCGTGTCTCCATGCCGGATATCGACCTCGATTTCCAGGATGACAAGCGCGCCAAGATCATGGAATACTGTGCCCAACGCTACGGCGCGGATAAAGTTTCGCAGATCATCACCTTTGGCACTCTGGGCGCGCGCGCGGCCATCCGCGACGTGGGCCGCGTGATGGATATTCCCCTATCTGAAGTGGACCGGGTTGCCAAAGCCATTCCCAGCCCTCCCGGCAAGAACATCTCCTTGAACGATGCGGTTGCTGAGGACGCCGCCTTCAAGGCCATCCACGACGAGAGCGACTACATGCGCGACCTGATCGATACCGCCAGCCAGATGGAAGGCGTGATCCGACAGGCCGGTACGCACGCCGCCGGCGTGGTCATCACCGACATTCCCATCGTCGAGTACTCTCCGCTGCACCGCCCCACCAGCGGCTCAGAAGATTCCCCCATCAAAGCCGTCTCGCAATTCGAGATGAACATCGTGGATAAGATGGGCCTGCTGAAAGTGGACTTTTTAGGGCTTTCCACGCTGACCATTATGCAGCGCGCCTGCGATCTCATCTACGAGCGGCATCAGGTCCGTCTGAATCTGCGCAACATTCCCATCGACGACCCGGCGACATACGAATTCCTTGGCAAAGGCCACACCGCCGGCGTCTTCCAGCTCGAAGGCAACGGCATGACGCGCTACATTCTGCAGATGAAACCGCAGAATTTGAATAACATTATCGCCATGGTGGCCCTTTTCCGCCCCGGCCCAATGGACTTCATTCCCTCTTACATCAAACGCATGCACGGAGAGGAAGAAGTCAGTTACCGGCATCCCATGCTCGAGCCGGTGTTCAAAGACACCTACGGCATTCCAATTTATCAGGAACAGATCATGTTCGCGGCCATCAACATGGCCAACTACACCGCTTCTGAAGCAGATGAACTGCGCAAAGCCATTTCGAAGAAGAACGCTGAAGCCATTCAAAAGCACAAGACCAAATTCGTCACTGGGGCCAAGAATAACAACGTTCCAGAAGACGTGGCCCTGGCCATCTTCGAAGATTGGGAAAACTTCGCCCGCTACGGCTTCAACAAAAGCCACGCCGCTGATTACGGCGTGATCGCCGTCGAGACAGCTTACCTCAAGACGCACTACACCGTCGAATATATGACCGCGCTGCTCTCGGCCTCGAAAAACGAGACCGCCAAGATCGCCTTCTACGCCGCGGATTGCCGCGCGATGGGCATCAACGTGCTGCCGCCCGACGTCAACTGGAGCGAGTGGGATTTCAGCATCGAAGATTGCGAAGGCGAGGCTCCCGCCATTCGCTTTGGTATGGGCGCGGTCAAGAACGTCGGTGAAGGCCCAGTCAACCTCATCATGGAAGCCCGCAAAGACGGGCGCTTCAAGGACCTCAACGACTTCATCCGCCGCGTCGATCTGCGCCAAGTCGGCAAACGCACCCTGGAGTGCCTGATCCGCGTCGGTGCGCTGGATGCTTTCGGTCCGCGCAAGGCGCTGCTCGAGGTCATGGATAACATGGTCGCCATCAGCAGCAGCCACTTCCGCGCCGCCCAATCCGGGCAAATGAGCTTTTTTGGTACCGTGGCCGGCGTCGAAGAATCCATTTCGCTGCCCTCCGTTTCGATTCTGGACCCACGCGAGCAACTGGAATGGGAAAAGGAATTGATCGGGTTGTACGTCTCGGATCACCCGCTCAGCCCCTACCTGCCCGTGCTGCGCTCGAAAGTCACCCATTTCTCGAGCGAACTGGGCGACGTCTCAGGCAAAGAAAGCGTGACCGTAGCCGGACTGGTCTCGAAAATGCGTACTCTGACCACCAAAAGCGGAAAACCGATGGCCTTCGCTACCATCGAAGACCTGCAAGGTCCCATCGAACTGGTCATCTTCCCCAAAACCTGGGCCAGATTCGGCAAACTGGTACATACCGACGGCATTTTGCTGGCGACAGGCAAGGTCGACGATCAAAGCAGCGACGCCAAAATACTGGTGGATGAGCTGAAGGAATTAACCCCGGCTGACCTGCAGGGAGCTGCCAATGAGGCTCCCGCCGCTTACGATGCGCATCAGGCCACCCACCGCGCCGCCGAATCACGCCCGCCCAGCTCACAACTGCTCGGCCCTTCCACCGTGGAAGCGCTGGAAGAGGAAGCGTCGTTCCCAAGCGAGCCGGAAGACTGGCAAATGATGGAACCGCCTGAATTCGATGATGCGGCCCCATTTTCTGATGAAGAAATGGGCATGCCCGAAGAAATAGAACCGGCTCATGAAAGCGCGCCTGCGCCAGTAACAGCCGCGGCTCCGCAGGCAAAACACCCGACCCCCACCCCGGCAGTTGTGGCAGCCAGTGCTGTTGCAGCAGCAGTCACCTCTCTCTCACCAGTTGCGGTTGTTCCCCAGCCCCAGACCAGCGAAGCCTTACCGGCAAAAATGGTCTCGCCCCGACCGGCGGAAGAAAAACGCCCGCGGCGACAAAAGAGCGAAGACGCCCACATGGTGACGGTTATTCTGCGCGCCAGCGGAGAAAAGGAACGCGACATCCGCCGCCTGAAATGTGTGCACGGACTGCTGCGCTCCAGCCCCGGCAATGACCATTTCTGTTTTTACATTTTCGAAAACGGCCATCGTCATTTACTCGACTTCCCCAATGACACCACCGGAGTGAATAGCCAATTGATCGAGAGGCTGGTAGAATTGGTCGGAAATGACAACGTACAGGTGGAAGCCCTGAAATTACAATAAAAGAGTCAAATGATATGGCGAACGAAAACAAGAAGATCAAAACAATTGGGGTGATGACTTCCGGGGGAGATGCCCCTGGGATGAATCCGTTCATTCGCGCGGTGGTGCGCACCGCAGCGGCCAATGACATCCGCGTTCTGGGCATCGAAGAGGGCTACGAGGGCCTGATCCACGGCAAATTCCGCGAGCTGGGCGTGCGCGACGTCGGCGGCATTCTGCAGCGCGGCGGAACCATCCTGCAAACCGCCCGCAGCAAAGAATTCCGCGAGCCCAGCGGGCAGCGCGAAGCCATCCGGCAGATGAACAATGCCGGCATGGATGCAGTGATCATCGCCGGTGGGGACGGGTCCCTGCACGGCGCGCAAATGCTGGAACAAAAAGGCTTCCCCATCATGGGGGTACCTGCCAGCATCGATAATGACATTTACGGCACGGATATGTGCATCGGCGTGGACACCGCGCTGAACACCATCGTGGACGCCATCGACAAAATCCGCGATACCGCTTCCTCGCACAACCGGGCTTTTTTGATCGAAACCATGGGCCGTCAGAGCGGCTATCTGGCCGTCCAGGCGGGCATCGTTTCCGGTGCCGAGCTGGTACTCTTCCCGGGCTGCAATACCCAACCCGATGAAGTAGCCGCGGCCATCGAGAACGCCTATCGCCGCGGCAAAACCCACGCCATCGTGGTCGTCGCGGAAGGATATACTCCCCACACCAATGAGCTAAGCTCGCTGATCGACGCCATGGAAATCGGCTTCACCACCCGGGTCACTATTTTGGGGCACATCCAGCGCGGCGGCAAACCGACCGCCTTCGACCGCATGCTGGCTTCCCGCTTCGGAGTGAAAGCCGTCGAGTTCCTGCTGGAGGGGCATTCCAACGTGATGGTGGGGTTGGATGGGCGCGATATGGTTCCCATCCCCATTGACGATGTCATTGCCAACGTCAAAGAGGTCTCGCAGGATTACCTGCACATGATGAGTACCCTCTCGCGTTAGTCTTCTCTAGAAATGAACAGAGTCCCTGATTCTCAGGGACTCTGTATTTTTTATCTTTACGGCATTACTGGATTTTCTTCCCCAGAGAGGCCACGTAGATCACAAACTGGCTCTTGCCATCCAGGCCGAGAGTGCGATTGGCCTTCTCGTCGTCATAAGCCGCGATCGGGCAGATGCCGCAGGAAAGCTGTTCCGCGGCCAGGGCCAGGTTTTCACACACATGGCCTGCGTCCAGCAGCAGGTAGCGATAGCCGCGTTCCACGTAACGCCAGAACATGCGGTCCACCACCGCCGCCCAGAAAAAGGTGACAGCACTGGTGGCTACCTGGCTCTGCTGCAAACTTGCCTCAGTCAACAACTCATTGATGTTTTCAGGCGCGGGTAACCTGCCGATCTGGTTCTCGATGGCCAGGTAACGATACAGGCCCGGGGTCAACCCCTCGACACGGTTGACCAACAGATAGGTTTCGAAGGCATGGCGCGCCCCGGCAGAGGGGACAGTGCGCAGGGTCACCGGGCGGCTGGTCACTTTCTTCACCCCCTGTGTCGCCCACAGCAGGTAAGCCAACTCATCCAGGGTCAGGGCTGCTTCACTGTATTTGCGTAAAGTCCTGCGTTCAGCAATCGCGGTGCGCAGCTCCAGAGCAGGCACCTGAATCTCTGCCGGATCGGACAGGGCGATCCCGGTAACGTCCTGCGGCAGCGGCAACTCCAGCGGCGGCTGCGGAACGATACCCAGCTCTTCAGGTGAATCAGAAAGCTCCGCATAACCAGTGCGGCGCATGAATTCTTGACCAATCGATTCTGTCATTTTTTCTCCTCTCAGAAAATCGTTTTACTCGCCGGCAGCCTTGCGCGCCCCCGGCAGAAACCGTCTGACCAGCCCCAGAATCATCTGCAATTCAGGCGCCTTAAGTAAGGCCAGCATGGCAGCATACAGCCCGCCTCCAATGAGCACCCCTCCCAAGGCAATCAACCAGACTGATTGACCGCCCAGAAAATGCAGCCAGCCCCACAGCCCCAGGGACATGACCAGCGTCGCCAGCGCGGATTTAAGCAGCCCGGCACCGATCACGTGCAAATGCAGCCCACCCAGGCGGCGGCGCATGAAGAAGAGCAAGCCGCCCGTTTCGAGCGCGGTGGCCAGTGAATTTGCCAGAGCCAGACCGCCGTAAGGCAGCCAACCTACCCGGCCAAAAAGCCAGGTGAATAGAAAACTAAAGCCGATGTTCAACGACATTGCCACCACCCCGACCAAAACCGGGGTGCGGGTATCGTGCAAAGCATAGAAAGAGCGCGAGACGATCTCGACTGTGCTGTGGAAGATCAGCCCGGCCGCGTACCACAGCAGCACCCAGCTTACCTGCAGCGTGGAGGCAGCATCAAATACGCTGCCGTGCTGGTAAAGCAGCGCAATCAAAGGCCGGCGCAGCAAGATCAGCCCCAGCGAAGCCGGCAGGGCCAGCGAAAGCACCGCCCGCAGCAGCACCGCTAGAGAAGAACGCATCTCATCGGATTTTCCGCGCGCCACCTGTGCCGAAAAAGTGGGCAAAGCCGCAATGGCGGTGGCCTGCGCGATGAAAGCCTCCGGGATCATCATGGTCGAGAAAGCAATGCTGATCGCCGTCAGCCCAGAAGTCCACTGAGAAGCCAGATTGGTATTGATCAAGAAATTAAGCTGCACAATCGATACCCCGATCAGCCGCGGCCCCATTAACCGGGCCACCTCGCGCACCTCGGGGATATGCAAGCCCAGGCCAAGCATGTACTGCCGCCCTGGCAAACGCAGCAAGGCCGGCAATTGCACTAAAGCGTGCAAGCCAGCCCCCAGCGCCACCCCCCAGGCCAGACCCGTCACGCCCAGGTGCGGTACGAAGAACAGCACCCCCAGAATCTTGCCCAGAGAATACATGGCCGGGGCGAAAGCCGGCCAGAGAAAGCTCTGGTGCGCATTGAGAATGCCCATCATCAGACCGCTCAGCCCAAAAATGATCGGGGCCAGCAACTGGATGCGCAGCAAGCCCGCCGTTACGGTGATCTTCTCCGCTGTGAAACCCCGTGCCAGGATATTCTGCACCACCCAGGGGGCAAAGAGCGCCGTCAGCACGCAGATCACGACCAGGATCAAGGTCACCAGGTTGGCGACGGCCGAAGCCAGCTGCCAGGCAGTAGAACGCTTCCCCTGGGTTAAAAGCGTGGTGAAAGTCGGGATGAACGCCGAAGCCAGGGCCCCACCAGCCACCAGGTTGTACAGGATATCGGGCAGCCGGTTGGCCGCATAAAAAGCATCGTTTTGCCAGGAGGTACCAAAGGCACGGGTGATCAGCATCGAAGAGATCAGGCTCATCACCTGCCCCAGGATCATGGCGACCATGATCGTCCCGGCAGCCCGAGCAATCTGCCGATTATCAGAACTGGTATTCGCAATTTCAGTTTCGTCCATAGATCTAGATTATACCCGTGAACCCCAACCGCCGGGTTTGCATTAATATTTCAGCCGGGTTATACTCTCATAAGCAATTCTTCCTGAGAAATTGCATTAACCTTTATAAGGAAAAGCGGATGGAGAATAAGAGGAAAATTCAAATGGAAGACAGTCCTTCTCTTGAAACCCCCAAGAAACCTGCAGATGCGGCAGAGGAACCCAACCCGATCAAGAAACGCAGCTTCTGGCAGAAAGTGCTGCCCTGGGTGATCGTTGCCCTGGTCTTTTTTATCGGTGGTATGGCCCTGATCTATTTCACCCTGTACCAGACAGCCCGCACCGATCTATCACAGGCTCAGACCAGCCTCAGCAGCGCCACCGATCAGCTCAGCACCGCTCAGCTTGATCTGGAAAAAGCCAAGAATGACCTCACTACCACTCAGAGCGATCTCGTGACCGCCAACAATGAACTTGACAAGACCAGTCAACTGAGCGCCCTCTATAAGTTCCAGTCAGACGTCAACCTGGCACGGGTTTCCCTGGCTAAACTGGACCCTTCCTCGGCACGGCAGGCATTGAGCGTGGCAACGGACGATTTCACCGCGCTTTCCAACACCAACGTTTCTAAAAGCGCCATCTCCGGGCTGCAGGCACAGATCGACACGGCCCTGACCAACCTCGAAATGGACCCCGCCAAAGCCATGAGCGCGCTGGATACGCTTTACACCAATCTGCTTTTGATCAGTGACAGCATCAAATAAAATGATGACAAAGTCCCGGTTACCCGGGACTTTGTTTTAGTTGTTGCGTATTTTTTCGAAGAGATCACGCTGCTTGGGGGTGAGATTCTTGGGCAGTTCCACCTTGATGCGCACGTAAAGATTGCCGTGCTGATCAGGGTGGCGTACATCCGGCAGACCTTTACCCGCCAGACGGATCATCTGCCCTGGCTGTGTCCCGGCAGGGATGGTCAACGTCACGTTCCCGCTCAGGGTAGCCACGTTCACCGAACCGCCCAGCACTGCGGTGAATAAATCGATCTTGACCTCTGTTGACAGATCCTGCCCGTCGATCGAGAAACGCGGGTCGGGGAGAAGCTCCACGACCAGATACAGATCACTGTTCCCGCCCGGGCCGCCTCCTGCTACCCGCACTTTCGTGCCAGTTTTGGCACCTGCCGGAATTTTCACCTCAATGCGGCGATTTTCGACCTGGAACATGCGGGTAGTTCCACGGTAAGCCTCATCCAGAGTAATCGCGACTTTTTGCTGATAACTCTGGCGCGGGCTGGTACGCGTCGTCTGACGACGTCCGCCCACCGGCATGCCGCCAAAGATCGTACTGAAGAAATCGGAGAACCCTCCGCCGAAGAGGTCGTTGAGATCGCCCATATCGACCTGTGCCCCCCGGCCAGCAGTCGCCCAATCGTTCCAGTTAAAGTTGCCGGTATTGCCCCCGCGGGCCTGCCAATCAGAGTAAGAGGCCCCTAACTGGTCATAACGCGCCCGTTTCTGCGGATCACTCAGCACTTCATAAGCTTCGTTAACGTCCTTGAATTTCTCCTCGGCCTCTTTATTCCCTTTGTTGCGGTCGGGGTGGTACTTCATGGCAAGTTTGCGGAAGGCTTTCTTAATATCATCAGCGCTGGCCGAACGGTCCACGCCTAATGTCTTATAGTAATCTTTGTATTCCATGCAAATGATGTTAAATCGAAGACTGGCCAGTGTCAATAGGCTGGCCGCGACTCTTATAGAACGTTAACGAATCACCCTGCGGCAAACCCGCCCAAATACGCCTGCAAGAGAGGCTCAATCTGCACCTCGTGCTCGTAAGTTCGCAGAGTCAGCAGCGGAGAAGTGTTCCCACTGAGGATCATGGAAACTTTACGGCCGCTTTGAGCCAGGCACAAGACCGGCTTCTGCTGGCCCAACGCCACCGCGATCTCATACCCGACCCCATGCGAAGGTGTGGTCACCTCAGCCACCACCAGATCGCTGTGCAGCAGCCAGTTCATGTCACGCAGAAAGATTTCCTGCGGACGAGCTACTTTTTCTTGATCCAGGATATCCGGGCTCGAGAGATGGGCGGTCGGCACCTCATGCCCGGCCTCAATCAAAGTCTCAACGATCTTCTGATAGACCATCTGCTCGTTTCTGCCCCCGGTGATCGAACAGGAAAAATAGATGTTCATACCTGACTCCTGAATAGTATATTGGTACAAAGTATGCAACAAAAATCCAAACAATGCAAATGAGCGTGCATACACGCAACCTTGACGCTCTTCTGGCCTCGTGCTACCATGAAGGCTGAACGAGCGGGTAAAAATCAGGTAAAATAGACTTACTTGCGTTGCTAACAGTACTTCCTATTTAATGAGGAGAAATCCATGAGCAAGAGAAGTTACGTCCTTATTCTGGTCATTCTGATCGCCGGTTTGACCCTGGCTGCCTGCGAACGGTCAGCCTCTGTGTCACCGGTTGCGACTGCCACTACCAGCGGAGATATTCCTTTCCCCGTTGTCACCCAATCCCAGATCATGAAAGATATTCTCGCCGCCACCCAGACGGCTGAGGCCATGAGCGGCACCATTACGACCGGCAGTCTGCCCGGCGTTGCCACCAGCACCCCGGCCTTCATGTACACAACCGCCACCCCCTCCTCGGGGATGCTGGTCACCCCAGGGACCGCGGCTACGTCGACACCACTGCCGACTGCCACCCCAACAGCCATTGCCTACGCAACGGCCACCCCGGGCATTCCCACCAGCTACACCCTGCAACCCGGGGAATTCCCCTACTGCATCGCCCGCCGCTTCAACGTGGACCCGGGGGCTTTGCTCTCCGCCAACGGTCTCTCGACCAATTCGCGGGTTTCTCCCGGCACAGTGTTGAGCATCCCGCAAAATACCACCTGGTCTTATGGCTCACGCGCTCTGAAATCACACCCCACCAGCTACACAGTGGCTTATGGCGACACGGTCTACACCATCGCCTGCGCCTTTGGAGATGCCGACCCCAATATCATCCTGGCTGCCAATGGTCTGAGCAGCGGTTCCACCCTGACGCAGGGACAGGTCATTCAGATTCCCTGATCGATTTTCACAAAACGTTCGAAATGGCGGTGATGAACCGCCATTTCTGTTATTCACAGTCAAAGTTGGAGGCAAAATTGGCTTACGAAATCTTGAACAAAGCAACTGTTTTCGAAGGAAAGGTATTCTCTGTGGATCGGGTGGAAATCACGCTGCCCGATGAACGGCAGCGAAAATACGATCTGGTCACCATTCAGAACGCGGTCACCATTCTGCCGCTGGATGCCGACAACAACGTCCTGTTTGTGCGCCAGTTCCGGGTTGGGTCGAATTCCCAGATGCTGGAACTGCCCGCAGGCAAAATCGAGGCTGGCGAAGAAGCGTTGGCCACCGCTGAGCGTGAAATCCGCGAAGAGACCGGCATGGCGGCCGGCAAAATGACCCCGCTGGGCAGTTTTTTTATGTCGCCGGGATATTCCACCGAATATATGTGGACCTTTCTGGCCACTGAGCTTTATGCGGCCCCCCTGCAGCCCGATGCGGACGAGTTTTTGAACGTGGTGAAGATTCCGCTGCCGCAGGTGCGCAGCCTGATTGCCCAGGGAGAGATCACCGACGGCAAGACCCTGGCCGTCTTCATGCAGGCTTTTCACCTGTTCGAAGGGTAACGCAGTCACCAGAATCGCCATAAATTTATTATAGAGTCCGTCATCATAATTGATGATTTTCACCGCGGGCGTCGAAAGGCATTAAAAAGCAAAGTTTTTAGTCTTATAATGGTATGAACAACGTTTCATTATAAGGGGTGGTTCCACCCCTATCTTTATGGAGTTGAGATGACAAAAGAAATGATCACAATTGATGCAAATGAAGCGGTGTCGCGAGTTGCCTACTACCTCTCTGAGGTGGTAGCCATCTACCCGATCACTCCTTCGTCGTCTATGGGCGAGCATGCCGATGCATGGGCTGCCGCTGGGATCAAGAACCTGTGGGGAACTGTCCCCTCAGTCGTCGAGATGCAGTCAGAAGGTGGTGCAGCAGGTGCAGTTCACGGCGCTTTACAGGCCGGTGCCTTGACCACCACGTTTACCGCGTCACAGGGTCTGCTGCTGATGATCCCGAACATGTACAAGATCGCTGGTGAACTGACATCCACCGTGTTCCATGTCGCTGCACGTACCGTAGCGGCGCACGCGCTGGCAATCTACGGCGATCACTCAGATGTCATGGCTACCCGGCAGACCGGTTTTGCCCTGTTAGCTTCCGACTCCGTCCAGACCGCTCAGGATAACGCCCTGATCGCCAACGTTGCCACCCTCGAAAGCCGCGTTCCCTTCCTGCACTTCTTCGATGGGTTCCGCACTTCGTCAGAAGTTGCCAAGATTGAACAGATCAGCATGGACGATATCCGCGCCATGGTGGACGAGAACAAGATCTATGAAATTCGCGAACGCGCTCTGAACCCAGAACGCCCATTCATTCGCGGTACTTCCCAGAACCCGGATGCTTACTTCCAGGGCCGCGAAGCCGGCAACAAATATTACGAAGCTGTTCCGGCCATCGTCCAGAAGGCCATGGATCAATTCGCCAAAATCACCGGCCGTACCTATCACATCTTCGACTACGTCGGCGCTGCCGATGCCACCGAAGTGATCGTGATCATGGGCTCTGGTGCTGAGACCGCAGAAGAAACCGCCAAATACCTCAACAAACAGGGCCGCAAGACGGGCGTCATCAATGTGCGTCTGTACCGCCCCTTCGATGTGGCCGCTTTCCTCAAAGTACTGCCGGCTTCCGTCAAGAAGATCGCCGTCATGGACCGCACCAAGGAATCTGGCTCCATTGGTGAGCCGCTCTTCCTGGACGTCGTGGCCGCCATCAATGCCGGCCTGGCCAAAGGGATTGCTCCGTTCAAAGCCATGCCTGTGGTTACCGGCGGACGTTATGGTCTGTCTTCCAAAGAGTTCACCCCGGCCATGGTCAAAGCCATCTTCGACGAACTGGCCAAAGATGCCCCCAAAGAGCACTTCACTGCCGGTATCATCGACGATGTGACCCACACCAGCCTGGAATTCGACCCGATGTTCAGCATCAACTCGGCTGAAACCAAGCGCTGCGTCTTCTTTGGCCTGGGTTCCGATGGTACCGTGGGTGCCAACAAGAACTCCATCAAAATCATCGGCGAAGAGACCAACAACTACGCTCAGGGTTACTTCTACTATGATTCCAAGAAATCGGGTTCAGTGACCATTTCTCACCTGCGCTTTGGCCCGAACCCCATCCGCGCCCCGTATCTGATTGGGCCAGATGATGCCTCTTTCGTGGCCTGCCATAACTTCTCGTTCATGGAATGGCTTGACATCCTCAAGTATGCTGCTCCGGGTGCCGTCTTCCTGCTGAACAGCCTCTATGGCCCCGATGAAATCTGGAACCACCTGCCGCGTGAAGCTCAGAAAGACATCATCGAGAAGAAACTGAAATTCTACGTCATCGATGCTTACGAAGTGGCCGCCAAGACCGGTATGGGCAGCCGCGTGAATACCATCATGCAGACCGCTTTCTTCGCCATCAGCAACATTCTGCCGCGCGACGAAGCCATTGCCCAGATCAAGCACTCCATCGAGAAGACCTATGGTAAACGCGGTGAAGCTGTGGTTCAGAAGAACTACGCCGCCGTTGATCAGACCCTGGCCAACCTCTATGAAGTCAAAGTCCCCGCAGCGGTTACCAGCTCCTTCACCCGCCGCCCCGCCGTCCCGGCTGAGGCCCCTGAGTTCGTACGCGATGTCTTAGGCACCATGATCGCCTTCGAAGGCGAATCCCTGCCCGTCAGCGCCTTCCCGGTGGATGGTACTTATCCTTCCGGCACGACCAAATGGGAAAAACGCAACATTGCCCTCGAAATCCCGGTGTGGGAACCCGACCTGTGTATCCAGTGCGCCAAATGCGCCACGGTCTGCCCGCACGCGGTTATTCGCGAAAAAGTTTACGATCCGAGCTATCTGAAGGATGCTCCTGAAACCTTCAAATCGATCGATGCCAAATTCAAGGAATTCCCCGGCAACAAGTTCACCATTCAGGTTGCCCCTGAGGACTGCACCGGCTGCGGTCTGTGCGTCGAAGCCTGCCCGGCCAAAGACAAGACCAACCCCGAACGCAAAGCCATCAACATGGCTCCTCAGCCTGCCCTGCGTGAATCCGAAGCCAAGAACTGGGACTTCTTCATGTCGATCCCGGCCCCGGATGTCGAGAAATTCGAACCCACCACTGTCAAGAACGCTCAATTGCTGCAGCCGCTGTTCGAGTTCTCCGGCGCCTGCGCTGGCTGCGGTGAAACCCCATACGTCAAACTGATGTCACAGCTCTTTGGCGATCGCATGTTCGTTGCCAACGCCACCGGCTGCTCCTCCATTTACGGCGGTAACCTGCCGACCACCCCATGGGCGATCAACAATCAGGGCCGCGGCCCCGCCTGGTCGAACTCCCTGTTCGAAGACAATGCCGAGTTCGGTCTGGGGATGCGCTTGACCCTCGACAAGCAGAATGAATTTGCCCGCGAGATCGTTGCCTCTATGGGCAGCGAACTGGGTGATGAACTGACCTCTGGCATTTTGAATTCCGATCAGACCACCAACGCCGGCATCCGCGAGCAGCGCAAACGCGTCGAAGCCTTGAAGACCAAACTGGTCCACAGCAAAGATGCTCGCGCCAAGATGCTGTTCAGCATCGCCGATTCACTGGTCAAGAAATCGGTCTGGATCCTCGGTGGTGATGGTTGGGCCTACGATATCGGCTACGGCGGTCTCGATCACGTACTGGCCACTGGCCGCAACGTGAACGTGCTCGTGCTGGATACCGAAGTCTACTCCAACACTGGCGGTCAATCCTCTAAGTCCACCCCAATCGGTGCAGTCGCCAAGTTTGCCGCCAAAGGCAAGGGCATTGGCAAGAAAGACCTTGGCCTCATTGCCATGTCTTACCGCTACGTCTACGTCGCCGCTGTTTCGATGGGCGCCAATGACCAGCAGGTCTTGAAAGCCATGCTCGAAGCCGATGCCTATGATGGCCCATCTCTGGTGATCGCCTACAGCCATTGTATCGCTCACGGTATCGACATGCGGAATGGCCTTGCCCAGCAGAAAGCTGCCGTCCAGTCAGGCGTCTGGCCGCTGTATCGCTACAACCCAGCCAACCTGATGGAAGGCAAGAACCCATTGACCCTCGACAGCAAGGATCCCACCATCAGCGTGAAAGACTACGCTTACAATGAGAACCGCTATCGCCAGCTGGTCAAAGCAGATGAGGAACGGGCTGAAGAATTGATGAAAGAAGCCGAAGAGAACGTGAAGGTCCGCTGGGATCTTTACAAACAGATGGCAGAAGTCACCTACCCCAAACCCGACGCTGATTAATCAGTTTCACCGAAACACTGAAATCCCGGTTGAATTCAACCGGGATTTTTTTTTAGAGCTGACAGACTCCTTTAACAAAAAACCCCCACGAAATAATTCGTGGGGGATTGATTTCTAAGCAACTTTCATTTACTTGCTGCTCTCATCAAGGGCAGGTTCGTTAAATTTCTTCTGGCGATAGACGATGCGGCCGCGGGTAAGATCATATGGGCTCATTTCCACTTTGACGTGGTCTCCGAGCAGGATGCGAATGTAATACTTTCTCATTCTGCCTGCCAGGTAAGCAAGCACTTCGTGACCATTATCAAGCTTCACGCGGAACTGAGTTCCGGGTAATGCTTCGATGATCACACCTTCCATTTGTATCTTATCTTCTTCTTTGGCCATTCATCCTCCAGACAAAATTTTGAACACAAACCTAGTCATTGATCTTGGTGAACTGGCGACGCTTGATTCGGCGAATTGCCTTTTTCTTTTCCACACGGCGTTGTTCACTTTTGGAGATGAACCAGCGTTTGCGTCGCAGGGTGCTCAAGACACCACTTTTGACAACCTTTTTGCGGAAACGTTTCATCAAGGAATCAGATGATTCATTTGGACGTAAAACGACTACTGGCATTGACGACCTCACCTCCAATCCTGCTACAAAATAAAATGACTGCGGCGTTGATTGCGCGCAGTCGAAAAGACTCGAATACTCGTTTTTGGGCGATACGGGAATTCTTCTGATTCACCTCGCTACTTCAACTCCCAACAAAACGCGCAAAGCAACATCATTATTATACCGCGTTTTTTAAGTTTGGGAATCCCTACTTAAAATAGCGAGGCCTAATTCACCCCCGATTTGATCTGCTGTACCACGCGGATCACCGCAGGGACCCAGACAAAAAAGTTGAACGGCAGGGAGAGAATACAGATGCCGCCAAAGACAATGCCAGCAATCGCCAACGCTTTGCCCTCGCTTCGTTCCCGTTTCACCTGGCGCAACCCCAAAATGCCGAAAATCACCGTGGCCACGCCTAAAGCAGTCGTCACGTAGATGCCAATATTGCTGAAATTCAAGAAAGAAAGCACCATGACGACAATGCCCAATAAACCCACGTAAAAACTGGCGTTAGCATATACGCTTTGCTGCGGAAGTTGTTTCTTGCTCATTAATCTTCTCCACAAGATGATATCGTTCCCCATTATAGGAGCGAAACGAAATTTCGTAAATACACGAACTCCCCGGGGGAGTCCGGGGAGCTCAGAGAATTGCGCGCATCAGATCGCGAGACGGGCGGTGCGTTCCGCCAACTCGCGGATAGAAAGCTTTTCCTTTCCCTTCAGGTAGGTCTCAAGCAGATCTCCCAGCGGTTCCGCCCATTCCGGGGGGACCGGGTCGATCAAACCCAATACATTACCCACCAAACCACCATTACAGTCCACGTCCAACCCGGCCTTTGCCAGGATAGCGAAACTCTCGGTCATTTCTTTATGTCCGTACCAGAGAGAGGTAATAACTGCGGCAATGTTCGGATGCGCATCGATCCAATTGTATTCTTCATAGTGCTTTTCGAGGATCGGCCAGGCAGCCGCCGCCGAGGCATTGGCCGCAGCAGTATCCAGACAATCACGCACAACCGCCATGTACAGGCTTTTTTGCGGAATATATTCCGCCGCCTGGCGCAAAATCTGGCGCGGATCAGAATAGACAAATGCCAGCGAAGTCAGCACAGCTGCATACATCTCACCATAAACGCCGTTGTTATCATGGCTGACTACCCCATCCAAATGAGCCAGGCGAGCGGCTTCCATCGGCCAGCCCGGTGCCAGCATACCGCAGATCATGCCGCGCATCTGCGCCCCGATCCAGTTCGAGTAAGGATTCTGGAAAGAACCGGATTCTGGCGGGAATATACCTTGATTCAGATTACGCAGGGCTACCCATTCCGCTGACCAGCCAAAGGGAATTTGCTTAACCCACTCAAGCCCCAGTGCCTCAGAGGTAATCGCGCGCCTCATCCGTTCAAACACGTCGAGCAGGACAAGTTCATAAACCACATCATCATTGGTGGTTTCCGGTTGGGTGATGTACCCGCGCACTTCGCCATACACTTTGGCAATCTGTGTTCCGGTATAACCCTCGATGGCAGTACCAAAAGATCCACCGCTTAATTGTCCGAGCCAGCCTTGATAGATACGTGCGGATAGGGTGGAACGATCGAAGGGAATAGGTTCTTCCGTAACTTTGCCCATAGCCGCGCGGACTTCTGCCCATGATTCGGGGTGTTCATAAGAATTGTAAGGATGATTCAGGTCGAGAGGAGCCTCGTTCAATTCGTGCAATATCTGCGCGGTGAGTACCCGCAACTCGTCAATCTGATCAGTCTTGGCCAGTTCAATTCCTTTAACGATCAGTTCCACTGCCCGGGAAGTATCCCTCCCTTTGTTGTAGGCAGCTTGAGCCATTTCAAGATAGGGAATCTCCGGGGCGCCTGAACCTGGCACTTTGGAGGTCCAGAAAAGGCGAATGAGATCATCACCAGTCGGAAAAGCGAACTCACTGGTATACCAGTTAGAATCATGAGTGCGTCGATCCATAGGCACCGCGCCATCACGCAATTCGCGTTCAATTTGCCAGGCTTTTTTCATGCTAACTTCTTCCTTCGTTGAATCGAATAGAAATACAGGGAGATCAAAGTCGCAATGTAAGGGATCATTGCCGTGAACTGGTTCGGCAGGAATTTCTGCATCAGCAACCCCAGGCCATCCGTGAAGCCAAAGACCAGCGAGATCAGCGCAATGCCCCAGGGATTCCCATTGACGAGAATGACAGCCGCCAGAGAAATCCAACCGCGACCGGCAGTCATATTTTCAGAAAACAAGGTAACGTAACCCAGAGAGAGAAAAGCTCCTGCCAGCCCGCACAATACACCGCAAATGACAAGCGACCAGACGCGCATCGAAGCCGTCTGAACGCCGCTCGAATCCAGGCTGGGAGAGTTGTAACCAGCCGCCCGCAGGCGTAAACCAAAACGAGTCTTGAAAATGACGTATGCCGAGACCAGAACGGCCAGCAGGGTGACATACACCATTAAATTCTGACCACTCACGATCTGCCCCAGCACCGGTATCTTTTCCAGGGCTGGAAAATGCAATGATGGGATCGAGACAATTCGTTCGTTCGAGAACGCCCCTTTGACCTGGAAGATCTGGCGCAGCAAGTAAGTAGTCGCCCCCACCGAGAACAGGTTCAGGGCAATACCAGTAACGAATTCATCTGTCTTCAGGACCACCGTAAAGACGATGAAAATAGCCGCCATGAAGAGTGCGCCCAGAATGGCAAAGAGAATTCCCATCGGCCAGGAATTGAAGTAATAAGACCCCAGCACGGCAAAGAATGCGCCGCCCAGCATCATACCTTCCATGGCAATATTGAAGATGCCCGCGTAGTAAGTAAACGTGCCTCCCAGGGCCGCCAGCAAAATTGGGGTAGCCCCAGAGATCATGCCATTGATCAATCCAATGAATACGTTCATGCTGTCCGCTCCCGTGCTTTTCGCTTGATCAAACTCTTATCCAGTGCAATATCCAGTAAACCGCGGCCGGCGACGATGACCAGAACGATCACCGATTGCAGCACCTCGATAAACTCGCTAGGAACCGCAGTAATCAACTCCATTCCCAGCGCGCCCGATTGCAGCGAGCTGAAGAACAGCCCATAGAGAAGTGTACCGAAGAGATCATTATTGGCCACCATGGCAACCATAACGCCATCCCAGGCATAGTTGGCACCCAATCCCTTGATAAAGCGATGCGGCCCGGCCATCACGATCAACCCGCCCGCCAGACCTGCCAGCGCACCGGTGATCAGCATGACGGTCATGTAGTTCTTGTCGATCTTGCAGCCCCCCAGGCGGGCAAAGATCGAGTTTTGACCGGTGATGCGCCATTCGTACCCGGCAGTAAAGCGGGAAAAGATAAACCACATCACTACCAGAACCAGCACCATCACAATTACATTGGTGTTGAAATTGCCGAATTCCGGCAGCCAGCCCGCCGGGTCAATCTGCGGAGTCATGGGCGAATAAGCCGTTTTGTCAAAGAAGGGATAAGAGATTGCCCAATAGGTGAAGAAGTCCGCAATCATATTGAGCATCAGGGTGGTAATGAACTCATCCATCGAGAACCAGCGCCGCAGCAAGGCAGCAATCCCTGACCATAAAGCACCGCCGATCAAGGCCAGCAAGATCAAGAGGGGGATTTCAAGCACAGCCGGTAAGTGAATGTACATTCCCCCAACTGTGGCAAATAATGCGCCAATGAGAAACTGACCGGGCTGCCCCAGGTTGACTGGCCCTGAAGCGAAGGCAATCGATGCCGACAACCCCGTCAGGATCAACGGCACGGAATTCCGCAGGGTAGTGGTCAGGGGGTAGATTCCACCCAGCGAGTAATTGAACAAAGCCGCATAGGTCGCCAGCGGATCGTATCCCTGGAGCAGCATCACCACTGCACCCAGGAGCAATGCGACCAGAATTCCCAGGATACCGCTAATGAACTTCCTGCGCATTTTCCTTCTCCTTCCCTTCCAGCATCAGATAACCCACTTGATCTACGGTGGTCTGTTCGACCGGCAGGTCAGCTACAATGTGACCGCGATGCAGCACAATGATCCGATCAGAAATACGGAACAATTCTTCGAGATCCGCCGAGATCAGCAAAACGGCGCGGTCTTCAGTACGCATCTTCAAGATCAACTCATGCACGTATTCGATAGAACCTACGTCCAGGCCCCGGGTGGGTTGATCGAGCAGCAAGAAAGGAGTGTCAAGAAGTAATTCGCGACCCAGAATTACCTTTTGCTGGTTCCCGCCTGACAGTGACTTGAAGGGGTTATCCATCGATCCCATACTGACGCTGAACTTTTCCTCGATCTCGTGAGTAAAACTGCGCGCGTAGCGGTAATCAAGCAGCGCACCATGCCACCGGGTGAATTTGGGGTTCAGTCGGTGATGCGTCATCATGATATTCTCATTGATCGAAGCTTTGACAGCGGCGCCCATCTTGCCGCGATCTTGCGACACAAAAGAAATATAGCGGCGGCGCTCCAGAATATCTGCTTCAGAAAGATTGCGCCCTTTCACGCTAATCTTCCCGGCGGTGGGCTGGATCAAGCCCATGATGGCGTTGACCAGCTCGAACTGGCCATTCCCTTCCACTCCGGCCACGCCTACAATCTCACCGGCATGTACCTGCAGGCGAATGTCTTCCAGGCGGGTACGTTTATTGCCATCGATGTATTTAAGATCTTCGATCGAGAACACCGTTTCACCGGGCTGCTTGGGTTCACGTTTAGAAAGGAAAAGCACGTCTCGCCCCACCATCATCCGTGCCAGGTCCTCTTTGTTGGTCTCTTTGGCCTCGACCGTAGCAATTTTCTTGCCCTTGCGCATCACAGTGATACGATCACTGAGGTCCAGAACTTCATCCAGATGATGAGAAATAAAGAGAATCGTCTTGCCGTTGTCACGCAGACGACGCAATTCGCCGAATAACTGGGGGATTTCTTGTGGGGTCAAGACTGCAGTCGGTTCATCCAGGATCAGCACATCAACGTTCCGATACAATAATTTCAGAATCTCGACCTTTTGCCGGGCAGCAACCGAAATATTTTCTACCTTATCATCAGGGTTCAGATTGAATTTGAACTCATCGATCTTGCTCTGCACGCTACGCCGGGCTTCCTGACGGTTGATGCGCCCGAGAAGGCCCGTGGGCTCCATGCCCAGAACAATGTTTTCCCAAATTGTGTACTCCTGGATCAGTAAGATTTCCTGATGAACCATGCCAATCCCGGCTGCAATTGCTTCACCCGGAGAATTGAACTGAACCGGTTTGCCCTTATGAATAATTTCGCCATTGTTGCGAGGTTCCAGACCATAAAGCACTTTCATCAATGTGCTTTTCCCGGCCCCATTTTCCCCGACAATAGCGTGGATCTCCCCTTTGCGAAATTCCGTCGAGACATCATCCAGTGCCACAACGTTCGGAGGGAACACTTTGACGATATCTCTCATCTCAATAATGGTATCCATCAAATGAAGCTCCTACACTTAATTTTTTTCAATCGGATGCGATCAACCTGGATGCTTTCGAATGGATTCTCCAAAGAATCCAGTTCGACTTCCATTCGATTGAAAACGTCCGCTAGTGCCGTTACGAACCGGGATCCGGTTCGTAACGGCGGTCACACAGGGAGTTAGTTGGAAGCAGAATAGATTTCGACTTTGATCTTGCCGTCGATGATCTGCTGGCGGATATCATTCACTTTGTCTTGAATATCCTGCGGCAGAACCGGATTCGTGGCAGTCATGTCAATATCGACACCACCGCTGGCCAGACCATAATTCAAAGTCACACCAGGTTGATAAGTGCCATCATGGATGGTCTTGTAGACATCATAGATCGCCTGACCAACATTCTTGATATCGCTGGCGACTACATGACCCGGAACGATGTCGTTCTGGTTGGTATCGACACCGATGGCGTACAGGCCGCGATCTCCGGCTGCCTGCAGAACACCCATACCGGCCGCGGAAGCCACCTGAAAGACCACGTCATCTCCCAGATCGTAGAGCTGCAGCGTAGCCTGTTTGGCTTTGGCGGTATCATCCCAGCTATCGATGTATTTGGTATCAACGGTAATTTCTGGGTCAATGGATTGAGCACCATTGGTGTAAGCAAACACAAAAGCTTCGGTTACGGGGTCAGAATCACCGGCAACCACACCAATCTTTTTATCGGCATTCACGCCCGGCAAAGCAGTATCGGTGGTGGTATAAGCGGCTACCACACCCGCCAGGTAGGCCGATTCCTCTTCGATGAAATCAACGGAGGTGATGGTCTTCTTATCATTTTGCACAACAGTATCGAGGTTGACGAAGATCTTATTCGGATATTTATCGGCATACTCTTTCAACTGATCTTCGAAACCATAGGAAATGACGAAAATGACGTCGGCGTAGTTTACAGCCGCTTCAAGGGAGGGTTCATATTTCCCGGCATCGAAATTGGCTTCGACGGTGCGGGTTTCCACCCCATAATCTTTGGCCAACTGATCCATGCCTTTTTGCCCGGAATCATAGAACGCATTATCTCCCAGCGCGCCATTGATCAAATAAACCACTTTGGTGGTCTTCGGGGCAGTAGAAGTAGAAGCACAGCCTACCAAACTCAGTACCAGCAAAACTGCGAGGAACGCAAATACTATCTTCTTCATTTCATTCTCCTTTTGAAATTTGCCGAACAAAACACGAACGACCTGCACCTGCAATGCTTACCCTTCACCTCCTGATCATTTATTGATGCTGCCTAAGAAATTCTTCCAACTCCTTGCGGGAGGGAAGACTAATTTGTGCACCTTCACGGGTCGCCGCCAGGGCGCCTGCCCCAGCCGCAAAACGGAGCGCCTCGTGCAAGGCCACCCCTTCTGTCAGTGCTGTGGTAAACCCACCAATAAAGGCATCCCCAGCCCCGGTGGTATCGAGCGGAGTGACCTTAAAAGCAGGTACATTATCCGTTCCTTTTTCTGTTACCAGAATGGCGCCTTGATCCCCCATTGTGATCGCAACCCGTTTCACCCCGCGGTATAAAAGCACTTTTGCGGCATTCTCAGCCGATTTCTGATCATGAATCTTGATGCCGCTCAGTTGCTCCGCTTCAGTTTCATTCGGAATCAAGTAATCGACCATCGGATAAAGCTCTTCCGGCAAAGCGGCTGCCGGTGCCGGGTTCAAGATCACCGTCACACCAGCCAGGTGAGCAACACGAATGGCTTCCACCACGACCGGCAGCGGAATTTCAAGCTGGACCAGCAATATTTGAGCATTCTCAATCAAGTTTTGAATCGTTGGGGTCAGGTTCACCTGCGCATTCGCACCGGCTGAAAGCACGATGCAGTTCTCGCCTTTTTGATCCACGAGGATGACCGCATTCCCGGTCGGCACCTCTGGAATCGCGGTGGTGAAATCGGTGTTCACCCCGGCATCTTCCAGCGCCGCACGCAACTGGCGGCCAAAATCATCCTGCCCGACGCACCCCACCATCGCCACTTCCCCACCCAAGCGAGCAATTGCCGCTGCCTGATTCGCCCCCTTCCCACCACAGGAAGAGTTCAGATTTCCGCCGCTGATCGTCTCACCCGGAGCGGGAATTCTGGGAACACGTATTGCCAGATCCATGTTCAGGCTGCCCAAGACAACGATATCTACCATTCAATGCTCTCCATATTTCATACAGGATTCACGAACAATCAACTTTGTTGGCAGGACGATTCGTTTTTCAGGGAATTCATCTGTTTTCTTTGAAATGCGATCAATCAACAACTGAAAAGCAATCTCACTGATCTCCTTGACCGGCTGGCCAATGGTCGTCAAAGCCGGAGAAACCACAGAGGATAAAGAGACGTCGTCGAAGCCCACCAGCGAAAGATCACGCGGCACAGACAACCCCATTTCGCGCAGCCCACGCAGCGCACCCAGTGCCATCATATCGTTGCAGGCAAAGACAGCAGTTGGCCGCGAAGAAAGTGCCATCAACTGCCGAATTCCCGCTTCTCCGCCCGAAAACTGGAAATCGCCCGCCACGATCCATTCAGGCAGGATCGGATGCCCGGCTTCTTGCATCGCCTGACGATAACCATTTACCCGGTCCGCGCTGGGAGTCAGCGGAGAAGGCCCGCCAATGCAGGCAATGCGGGTATGCCCCAGCTCAATCAAGTAACGAGCTGCCGCATACCCACCCTGGAAGTTATCGACCAGAAGTACATCACTGCCTTTTAAAGGAATATCCCGATCAATGACAACGATCGGGATACCAGCCTCAGTTAATTGTTGTAAGTGTTCGCAGGAATTGTTGGTGGTAATAAATACGATTCCATCTACCTGTTTGGCCACCAGCAGTTCGGTATAGGAGATTTCCTTCTTGATATCCCCGTCGCTGTTGCACAAAATCACGGCGTAACCGTGTTCATAGCCAATGTTTTCGATCGAACGCAGAATTTCAGCGAAGAAGGGGTTGGAATTATCCGGTACGATCAGCCCCAGTGTTTTGCTCTCCCCACGGCGCAAGCCTCGAGCCAGACTGTTGGGGCGATAGCCCAGCTCACGAATAGCCGCTTCCACCTTCACCTTCAGCTCATCACTGACATAACGAGTTCCGTTGATGATGTGCGAAACCGTGGTGGTTGAAACACCAGCTCTTTTAGCGACGTCATTGATCGTAGGATTCATAGTTTTTCCTAAAGCAATCGATTGCGCAAACGTTTGCTTTATTATAGAGACAAACGAACCCGCTTGTCAATAAGCCAGCAGCGAAATAGAGGTTAATTTAAGTTTTCTCAGATAGTTAAAGAGAAAGGGTTATTAAAATGAAAAAGCCCCATTAGAAGGGCTTTTCGGATGAAGAAGAGACTTCTTCGTATTGTTTAGAAAAAAGTCTCTTGGCAATGACCTACTCTCCCAGGAGGTCGCCCTCCAAGTACCATCGGCGCTGTCAGCCTTAACGACCGGGTTCGAGATGTGACCGGGTGTACCACTGACGCTCCAATCACCAAGAGACTTAATTCACATGTTAAGTTTACCAATTTTTATGAATAGTATGTAGACCGCAATTCCTCACAAAGAGTACGAGTTCCCCGCACCATATGAAGAAGCCCTCGATCATTAGTACGGATTAGCTCAACGCATTACTGCGCTTCCACACTCCGCCTATCAAGCAGATAGTCTATCTGCGATCTTACTCCCTTACGGGAAAACAGGGATCTAATCTTGTGGCGAGTTTCCCACTTAGATGCATTCAGCGGTTATCTCTGCCTGACTTAGCTACCCAGCAATGCCGTTGGCACGACAACTGGAACACCAGCGGTCAGTCCACCCCGGTCCTCTCGTACTAGGGGCAGCTCCACGCAAATCCCTTACGCCCACAGCGGATAGAGACCGACCTGTCTCACGACGGTCTGAACCCAGCTCGCGTACCGCTTTAACGGGCGAACAGCCCGACCCTTGGGACCTGATACAGCCCCAGGATGCGATGAGCCGACATCGAGGTGCCGAGCGAAGTCGTCGATGTGAACTCTTGGACTTCACCAGCCTGTTATCCCCGGGGTAGCTTTTGTCCGGTAAGCCACGGCCCTTCCACTCAGTACCGTGGGATCACTAAGCCCGACTTTCGTCTCTGCTCGACGCGTTGGTCTTGCAGTCAAGCTCCCTTATGCCTTTGCACTCTTTGGCAGGTTTCCATTCTGCCTGAGGGAACCTTTGGGCGCCTCCGTTACCTTTTAGGAGGCGACCGCCCCAGTCAAACTGCCCACCTGACACGGTCCTTCAACCAGATAATGGATTGAAGTTAGGGTCTAAACAAGCTTAGGGTGGTATTTCACCGATGGCTCCACCGAAGCTAGCGCTCCAGTTTCACAGCCTCCCACCTATGCTACACAAACCTTGCCCAAACTCAATGTCAGGATGCAGTAAAGCTCCACGGGGTCTTTTTGTCCTGCTGCGGGTAGGCCGCATCTTCACAGCCATTTCAATTTCGCCGGGTCCCTCGTTGAGACAGTGTTCTAGTTGTTACACCGTTCGTGCGGGTCGGAACTTGCCCGACAAGGAATTTCGCTACCTTAGGACCGTTATAGTTACGGCCGCCGTTCACCGGGGCTTCAGTTCAAAGCTTCGACTTGCGTCTAACCTCTCCCTTTAACCTTCCGGCACTGGGCAGGTGTCAGCCCCTATACATCGCCTTTCGGCTTTGCAGAGACCTGTGGTTTTGTTAACCAGTCACTAGAACCATTTCACTGCGACCTCTTTATGCTCATTATTCATTCACATTAAGAGGCACCCCTTCTCCCGAAGTTACGGGGCTATGTTGCCTAATTCCTTAACGAGGGTTCTCCCGTTCGCCTTAGTATATTCTACTCGTCTACCAGTGTCGGTTTGCGGTACGGGCGCTCAAATATCAACGCTTAGAGACTTTTCTTGGCAACAAGGCTTAGCTCACTTCCACCTCAAGGGCACGCCACCATGTCTCAACTCAAACTGCGGATTTACCTACAGCTCTCAAAGTCTGACACATGGTGCACCCGCACAACCAATCGCGGGCTGGCCTACCTCGTTGCGTCCTCCCATCGCTCCATTTAAGCGGTTCGGGAATGTTGACCCGATGTCCATCACCTACGCTTTTCAGCCTCGGCTAAGGACCCGACTAACCCGACGCGGAATGACCTGGCGTCGGAAACCTTAGACATACGGCGAACATGGTTCTCACATGTTTCACGCTACTCATGCCTGCATTCTCACTTCTGTCCGCTCCAGCCGTCCTTACGGTCGACCTTCACCGCTGACAGAACGCTCCCCTACCGATCCAGCAAAGCTGAATCCCATAGCTTCGGTATTATGCTTAGCCCCGTTAAGTTTTCCGCGCAAGATCACTTGACCAGTGAGCTATTACGCACTCTTTAAAGGGTGGCTGCTTCTGAGCCAACCTCCTGGTTGTTTAAGTAACCTCACATCGTTTCCCACTTAGCATAAATTTAGGGACCTTAGCTGATGATCTGGGTTGTTTCCCTCTCGACCACGAAACTCATCTCCCGTAGTCCGACTGCTATATTCTGGAGTATCGGCATTCGGAGTTTGATTGGGTTTGGTAAGCACTAAGCCCCCTCACCCATTCAGTGCTCTACCTCCGATACTGAACATATAGCGCTAACCCGAAAGTTATTTCGGGGAGAACCAGCTATCTCCGAGTTCGTTTGGCATATCACCTCTACCCACAGCTCATCCCCTAATTTTGCAACATTAGTAGGTTCGGGCTTCCACGAGTGATTAGACTCGCTTCACCCTGTCCATGGGTAGCTCACCCGGTTTCGGGTCTAATTCCTGCGACTAGACGCCCTATTCAGACTCGCTTTCGCTACGGCTTCGAGTGTATCTCTCTTAACCTCGCCACAGAAATTAACTCGCAGGCTCATTCTCCAAGAGGCACGCTGTCAGGCGTAGTGGCGCGCACCCGGCTTTCACCGGAGCACCGACCCACCATTAGCCCTCCAACTGCTTGTAAGTTTATGGTTTCAGGTTCTATTTCACTCCCCTCAACGGGGTACTTTTCGCCTTTCCCTCACGGTACTAGTTCACTATCGGTCGCCAAGCGTATTTAGCCTTGGAGGGTGGGCCCCCCGGATTCCTGCCGTATTAGCGTGCACGGCAGTACTCAGGTACCTGACGGGAGACGCTTGGTTTTTGTTTACAGGACTGTCACCTTCTCTGGTTGGCTTTCCCACACCATTCTACTAACCAAACATTTTGTAACTCCACAATGTCAGGCCCTACAACCCCACTGCAGCAAGCTGCAATGGTTTGGGCTGATCCCCTTTCGCTCGCCACTACTCGGGGAATACTCTCTTTTCCTCTGGGTACTTAGATGTTTCAGTTCCCCAGGTGCCCCTCATTCCGTCTATGTGTTCAACGGATGATACCAGCGGTTCGCGCTGGTGGGTTTCCCCATTCGGAAATCTCCGGATCGATCGCCTGTTTACGGCTACCCGAAGCTTATCGCAATATCCTACGTCCTTCATCGGCACTTGGCGCCAAGGCATCCACCATAAACCCTTAGTAGCTTCTCACACATGATGCGGAGAACTCGATACTCTTTGCAAAGAGATCGTCTTGCTATTATTCGACAAAACATTTATGTTGTTTTGACTTGGCCTACATACTATTCGATTGGTAATGTTCAGCTGACACATTCATCATGGTCAGGCGCCGTTGAAAAGCGCTCAGTGGCACTCACATGAGTGAGGATCACTCAGCCCGCTTCAACATTTGCAATTTTCAAAGAGACAAGTCGACCCGGCTCACCGCCGGGCCAAGAGACCTTGCGGATTTGCTTTATAGTCGTTATTTCACGAAGTCGTTACTTACCACTCATTACTCCATTTTGTGTAACTCAGTGGAGATGAGGGGATTCGAACCCCTGACCTCCGCCGTGCAAAGGCGGCGCTCTCCCAACTAAGCTACATCCCCAAACTTTCTGGGTCCAGGTGGGCCTTTCAGGACTCGAACCTGAGACCTCGCCCTTATCAGAGGCGCGCTCTAACCAGCTGAGCTAAAAGCCCTAATACCAGACCTTAGCAACTGAAGGGTGATAGGAAGCAGATCTTGTTGATCGTTTCATCGTCTCGACACCGCGTCGAGACTCAATGAAGTAGAACTCCATCCGAAGACTTTGTTCAGAACTCCATAGAAAGGAGGTGATCCAGGCGCACCTTCCGGTACACCTACCTTGTTACGACTTCGTCCCAGTCATCGACCCCACCCTCGACGGCTCCCTCCTTGCGGTTAGGATACCGGCTTCAGGTGTTGCCAACTCCCATGACGTGACGGGCGGTGTGTACAAGCCCCGGGAACGTATTCAACGCAGTATAGCTGACCTGCGTTTACTAGCAACTCCATCTTCATGCAGGCGGGTTGCAGCCTACAATCTGAACTGAGACCAACTTTGAGGATTGGCTCCGCCTCGCGGCTTAGCTACCTATTGTGTTGGCCATTGTAGCGTGTGTGTAGCCCAGGATATAAAGGCCATGCTGACTTGACGTCATCCCCACCTTCCTCCGGCTTAAGACCGGCAGTTCCGCGTGACACATGTAACACGCAGCGAGGGTTGCGCTCGTTAGCGGACTTAACCGAACATCTCACGACACGAGCTGACGACAGCCATGCAGCACCTGTGCAAGCTCCCCGAGGGGTCGGTCACCTTTCGGATCCCTACCACTTGCATGTCAAACCCTGGTAAGGTTCTTCGTGTAGCATCGAATTAAACCACACGCTCCGCTGCTTGTGCGGGGCCCCGTCAATTCCTTTGAGTTTTAACCTTGCGGCCGTAGTCCCCAGGCGGTGAACTTATCGCGTTAGCTTCGGCACCGATGGATTTAAACCCACCGACGCCAAGTTCACATCGTTTACAGCTAAGACTACCGGGGTCTCTAATCCCGTTTGCTACCTTAGCTTTCGCGTCTGAGTGTCAGAAATGGTCCAGGAGGCCGCTTTCGCCACTGGTGTTCCTCCGGATATCTACGCATTTCACCACTACACCCGGAATTCCACCTCCCTCTACCACTCTCAAGCCTCGCAGTTTTGAACGACCTCTCCCAGTTGAGCCAGGAGCTTTCACATCCAACTTACGAAACCACCTGCACGCGCTTTACGCCCAGTAAATCCGGATAACGCTAGCCTCCTACGTTTTACCGCGGCTGCTGGCACGTAGTTAGCCGAGGCTTATTCAGAAAGTACTGTCCTTCCTCATCCTCTCTAAAAGCACTTTACAACCCGAAGGCCTTCATCGTGCACGCGGCGTTGCTGGTTCGCGCTTTCGCACATTACCAATATTCCCTACTGCTGCCACCCGTAGGTGTATGGACCGTGTTTCAGTTCCATTGTGGGGGGCCACCCTCTCAGGTCCCCTACCCGTCATCGCCTTGGTAGGCCATTACCTTACCAACTAGCTGATGGGACGCAGGCCCCTCCCGAAGCGAATAAATCCGTTTAGTTATCGGATTCTAAAACCAATAACCACATGAGGTATTATCAGTCCTTTCGAACTGCTATCCCTCTCTTCGGGGCAGGTCACCAACGCGTTACTCACCCGTTCGCCACTAAGACAATATTGCTACTGTCTCCGTTCGACTTGCATGTATTAAGCACGCCGCCAGCGTTCATCCTGAGCCAGGATCAAACTCTCCGTATAATTTTTTCACCTTTTCAGGTGTAAGTTACGGATTTGTTGTGTTACTTGAAACGACAGGGCATCGTCTTACTTCCTATCACTCTTCAGTTGTTAAGGTGCTGATTGCTTCCAAGGGCCAGATTCTACTCGCAGCCCCCTCTTCTTGTCAAGGGGTTTCGAAGAAATTGCCGATGATTTCTTTTTCATCTTTCATCATCGGCCGCCTTTCGAATGCTTCGAGATTTCTCTCAAGCCTTATTTTGTTGTCAATGATTTGCCTCGAAGGGCGAAATCCTCAACTCACTTGGGACTTGAATTCTACTCTCGAACTTTCCCTTTGTCAAGGGCTTTTTTCGGATAAAATTACCGATGTTTTGTTTCAACATCGGTATTCTTTTCTGAAAATTGCCAGGGTACTATCCAGAAGTCTGGTTATTGGGTTTTCAAGGATCTGCCTCAGTGGGAGGCGAAATCTTTTGTTTCGAACGACAGGGCAGTATTATACACGCCGATTTATTACTGTCAAGGGTATTCGTCACCAATTTCAGAAATTGGTCAAATTGGTTTGCTTCTGATTCTTTTTCCTTTTCACGGATGTTATAATTCCTCGCAATGAACAAGACTCCTTCTTCTATATTCAAAAAGGCGCTCTCTGCCCTGCTTTTGGGACTGGGCGCGGTACTGGCGGTCGCTTTTGCTTTTATCGGGTTGATTCTGATTCTCTATTCCGGACGTATTCTGCCGGGAGTAACCCTGAACGGCATCGCACTGGGAGGGCTGAATCGCAGCCAGGCCATTCAAACAGTAGCGGCTTCGTACTCTTTCCCGCAGACCGGGCACATCCTGCTGCAGGCCGGGGAGCAAAGCTGGATGGTCAGCCCGGCACAGATCGGGGTCTATCTGGATACTGAGACAACGGTGGACCAGGCACTGCAGATTGGGCGCCGGCATCCGCTGGAATTGATTCAGACGGCGCTCTTCGGCAAGGCCACCAGTCCGGTATTTATCTACGATCAGCGAGTTGCACTGCAATATCTCGAACAACTGGCCAGCCTGATCGATCAGCCGGTGAAAGAGGCCAGCCTGAGTATTGAAAATGCCCAGGTAGTGGTCAATCAGGGGCAGATCGGGCGCGTGCTCGATCTCTCGGGTTCGCTGCAGGCACTGGGGCAGCAGATCAGGGCGATGCAGGATGGGGTGGTACAGCTGGCGGTGACTGAAGTTGCCCCGAAAGTGCTGGATGTGACCCAGCAGGGCGAGCAGGTCAAAGCCATCCTTAGCCAACCCTTTACGCTAAATCTGCCAGCCGCTGCCAACACGCCCACGGCCGGGCCCTGGGTGATCCAGCCCAATGTGCTGGCAGGGCTGCTGGCCTTTTCAGAGAGCAAGGATGGTCAGGCCCCGGCCTATACTGTCGAGGTTAGCCAGCCATTGATGACCGCTTATCTGCAGACGCTTGAGTCACAGATCGATCAGGAGCCGCAAAACGCGCGTTTTATCTTCAACGATGATACCCGCCAGCTGGATCTAAAGGATCATGCGGTCATTGGCCGGCAGCTTGACCTGAACGGGTCAGTGAGCGCGATCAATGAGCAGCTTCTCAGCGGCAGCCACAGCGCGGAGCTGGCCATCACCAGCACTCAGCCGCAGGTCGGCGACAATGCCACCGCGGCGGACCTGGGCATCACGGAGCTGGTGGGGGAATACACCACCTACTTCCGCGGTTCCTCGACGGAGCGCGTCCAGAACATCACCACGGCCGCCGACAGCTTCAAGGGACTGCTGGTGGCGCCGGGAGCCACCGTCTCGATGGCCGATGTGCTGGGCAATATTACCCTGGATAATGGATACGCAGAAGCCGCCATCATCGTGGGCGATCAGACCATTCAAGGTGTTGGCGGGGGAGTCTGCCAGGTGAGCACCACCCTGTTCCGCACCGTGTTCTTCAGCGGCTACCCCATTCTGGAACGCCACGCTCACGCTTACCGCGTCGGCTACTACGAGCAGGTGAACTCATCGGGGGCACACAACTCGCAGCTAGCCGGTCTGGATGCCACCGTTTTCGTGCCGCTGGTCGATTTCAAGTTCAAGAATGACACGCCCTACTGGCTGCTGATGGAAACCTACGTCAGCCCAAGCAACTATTCTCTGACCTGGAAGTTCTACTCCACCTCGGATGGCCGTCAGGTCACCTGGGACACCACCGGCCCTACCGACCCGGTTGATCCCCCGGACCCGAAATACGTGGAGAACCCTGAATTGCCGGCCGGGACGGTCAAACAAACCGATTGGGCCGTTCAGGGAGCCGACGTCAGCGTCGACCGCACCGTCACCCGCAACGGTGCGGTGATCGATTCTGATCATTTCGTGACCCAGTATGAACCCTGGCCGGATATCTACGAATATGGGCCGGGAACCGAGAACATGCCGCCAGCGTCAGCAAATTAGGCGTTTGGATCCCTTCGGATTATTCGTATCGCAGCCCACTCAGTGGTAAAATTGATCGATTCGTTATTTTTTGATGGAGTGATTATGGTAAATCCGGATTTGCTCGAAATTCTTCGCTGCCCTGCCTGTGTTCGCGAAAAAGAAGGTCTTCTCAAGCTTTACCAAGACAGCTGGCTGATCTGTGAAGATTGCGGCAGGAAATATCCGATCGTGGAAGACATTCCCGTCATGTTGATTTCTGAGGGCGACAAATGGCAATCGGTAGCAGACGAGGGTCTGCCCATGCCTCCGCCCCGGCCAGAATAACTGTTTAGGGCCCCCGCTGGCAGCGGGTGAATTTTCTGGTTGGAACTATTCTTGCAACAGCATGTGTAATCTTGAGTAAAGTGAGGGCGTAATCAGAACCCTATGACACAGAATAAGAACTACTCTATGGCGCGTTCCCCGCGCAAACGGAGACCTCGTCTCGACAACGTTACCAAAGGCCTTTTGGTTGCCTTTGTCGTTGCTGGTATTCTGCTCGCCTATTTCGGCGGGAAATTCGTTTTTAACCTGGTCAAAGGCTGGTCATTAACCTCCCTGCCAGGCGCCCCGGTGGAATCTTCAAGTGACACAGTAGTACAGCAGACCGCCCAACCCACTCAGGCCTTGCAGACCGGGGGCAGCACCACCACCAAAGCCTGGGATGGAGAAAGCCGGGTCAACATTCTGCTGCTCGGTCTCGACACCGGCAACGGCGTCAACACCGCTGACCGCGATGGCCCGCCCAAGTCTGATACCATGATCCTGGTCACCATCGATCCGCTGTCGCAGACCATTGGTGCCCTTTCCATCCGCCGCGATCTGCTGGTCTCAATCCCCGAGGGAGTAGGCGAAAAGAAGATCAACATGGCTTATGCCTATGGTGAAGCCTGGAACCTGCCTGGCGGTGGACCGGGTTTGGCCGTGGAAACCGTGGAACAGTTCCTGGGTGTGCCTATCAATTACTACGCCCAGATTGATTTCGACTCTTTTACCAAACTGATCGATGAAATTGGCGGCATTTCCATCACCCTGACCAGCCCCATGCTGGCCGACTGGAAAGGTGATGGCAACCGCTTCGTGATCGACCCGGGAACCTACACCGTACCGGGCAGCTATGCCCTGGCTTACGCGCGCTGCCGTGAAGACTGCGGCGATGATCAGGGCGATTTCGGCCGCGGCTCCCGCCAGATGCAGATGGTTGAGGCCGTCCGTGACCGCATCATGGATTTCAACATGCTGCCCACCCTGATTACCAAAGCCCCGGCGTTATATAACGACGTTTCTGCCGGCATCCAAACCGATATGTCACTCACGCAGGCCATCCAACTGGCTACCCTGATGATGCAGATCCCGCGCGAAAATATGACCACCTACAACATCGATACGACTGACATCGCCGAGCAAACCACAGTGATCATCGATAACACCGCCCAGCAGGTGCTGATCCCCGATCAGGCGGCCATCGAAAAGCTGGTCAACCAAATGTTTGCTGCCCAAGGCAGTGCCGCCGCCCCCATCGTGATGGGAGTAACGGACCCCCTAGAGCTGGCCAAGGCTGAAAACGCCCGCATTCAGATCATGAACGGCACCCTTTCGAGCGGGCTGGCGGATACGACGTCAGCGTTCTTCACCAGCAAAGGCTTGAACGTGGTCGGTACTGGCAATACCAGTTCCGTGCTGTACTCGAATATCGAGGTAGATGGCAAAGCTCCTTACACGGCCAAATATCTGGCCAATTTGATGTCGATCCCCACCGCGCGCATCGTCGAACACTACGACGCCAATGCCTCAGCCGACATCATCCTCTACCTGGGTGAAGATTGGGCCAACAGCAATCCGATGGGAAATCAATAATCACCCTCTCTGACACTTAAAAAGACCTCGAATGAAAATTCATTCGAGGTCTTTTTATTCTTGATTATCTTACTGCTGCTTGAAGACCAGGGTCAGGCTGCCTGAGTGAGAATTGCCGCCATCAGAACAGACCGGCATTTGCAGTCCGCTGATCAAATTGCCGCCAATGCCCACCCGCAGGTTGTAAGTTTCCCCGGCCGCCATTGTGTAATCTGCATAGCCGTTGTCGATCTCCGGGTACAACCCGGTATAGAACGCGGAAGAACCGCCACCGGGCTGGGAAATCTCGATCTTCACCCCGGCCACACCATCCCCATTGGCATCCCGTACGTAAATGATCAACAGCCCTTCCTGGGCCCCCACGCTGCAATCTTCTTTAGGATCACTGACCAGCGTATATGGCGCTCCCTGGGTCGGTAAGGCTGTGGCGGTAGGCCAAGGGGTAAATGTAGCGAATGGCGTCGCCGAAGGCTGTACGGGCGTTTCAGTGGCTTCCACGGGGCCCTGAGTCGGGGTGACCGACTCGACGAGCGCTGGTGTTTGTGTGGCTGCGGGCAAAGCAGTCACCAGAGGGGTAATTACCAGATTCGGCTGTGTAAAAACTGCCGAAAGCAGGGCCAACCCGCGCGCCGCCTGGGTATCCGTGCCTTCTGCGGCCAGTTGCTGCGATTGCTTCACCAGCTCTGCTTGCAAATCAGCATCCTGCAGCAGGGCCAGACGGCTGAACGCTCGTCCGCTATCTGCTTCGTAAAGGTAGGCCTTGCCCACCAGTTGGCGATAAGTATCCTTCGCGGAGGCATCCAGCGTATCTGGCGTAGTGCCCGTATAACGCACCGGGAAGAGCCCGTACGCCAGCAGCAAACCCAGCAAAACGCCGATGACGATGCCGGTGATCAGATACAGAGGGGGCGCTTTCTCTTTCATTGCTCTCCTGCGTACTGGCGCACCCGCAGTTCCAGATCAACCATCTGCTTCAGATCGGCCTGTGTGTAGTTCAACTGCTGGGCCATGACCAGCGCCTGATCCACCGCTTTAAGCGGATCATTTTGATTGAGCTGGCGCAGCATTTCGATGGCTGCCAGTGTATCGCTCTGATTAGGATAGGCTTCCGCCACCATCAGCACATAATCGGCCTTGTAATCGGCGCGCAGGCTTGCCAGAGCCGTGTTCTTCGGCCCGGCTGGGGCAATGGCCCAGCCGTAAACCAGCGCCGCGGCCAGCCCAAGCGCAATTGCCAGCAAAAAGCCGATCGTGCGTTTCTTCTTCAAGGACTACTCTTTCTTGAGCATGGGAATCTTGATGCCCATGCGCCGTGCAGCATCAATGGCCTCGGGGTACCCGGCGTCCGCGTGGCGGACTACACCCATGCCCGGGTCGGTGGTGAGCACGCGCTGCAGGCGCACAGCCGCTTCGGGGGTACCGTCGGCAACGATAACCATGCCGGCATGCTGGCTGAAACCAATGCCCACACCGCCGCCGTGGTGGAAGGAAACCCAGGTGGCCCCACCTGCCACGTTGATCATAGCATTGAGGATCGGCCAATCGCTGACGGCATCGGTGCCGTCGCGCATTCCTTCGGTTTCGCGGTTCGGTGAAGCCACCGAGCCGGCATCCAGGTGGTCACGGCCGATGACGATCGGGGCCTTAACGATGCCCTTGGCGACCAGTTCGTTGAATTTCAGGCCGGCCTTGGCCCGTTCGCCGTATCCCAGCCAGCAAATGCGGCTGGGCAGGCCCTGGAAGTGCACCTGTTCGCGGGCCATTTTGAGCCAGCGCTGCAAGTGTTCATCCTCCGGGAAAAGCTCGGACACGGCTTCATCTGTGCGATAAATATCCTCAGGGTCACCTGAAAGTGCCACCCAGCGGAAAGGTCCCTTGCCCTCACAGAAGAGAGGTCGAATATAAGCCGGTACAAAACCAGGGAAGCTGAAAGCATCGCGCACGCCGTGATCGTAAGCGCGCTGGCGCAGGTTATTGCCATAATCGAAAACTTCAGCACCGCGTTTCTGGAATTCGAGCATGGCACGGATGTGATCGGCCATGGAATCAAGGGAACGGCGTTTGTATTCCTCGGGGTCTGACTTGCGCAGGGCTTCGGCCTCTTTCACGCTCAAGCCCGCCGGGACGTAACTGAGCACGTCGTGCGCCGGGGTCTGATCCGTGACCACGTCCGGGACGACGCCGTGCTGCACCAGCTGCGGATAGATCTCCGCGGCATTGCCGATCAGGCCGATGGATTTCGGTTCGCCCTTTTCTTTGGCTTCTTCGACCAGGGTCATGGCCTCTTCGAGCGTATCGACCACCAGATTGACGTAGCCGGTTTCCAGACGGCGTTGCGCGCGCTCCGGATCAACTTCGACAATCAGGCCCACCCCTTCGTTCATGGTAATGGCCAGCGGTTGAGCTCCGCCCATGCCGCCCAACCCGGCGGTGAGGACAAATTTTCCTCTGAGAGAAGGCCAGCCCTTCTGGCGTGCCAGAGAACCCAGCGTCTCGTAGGTACCCTGCAAAATGCCCTGGGTACCGATGTAGATCCAGGAGCCAGCCGTCATCTGCCCATACATGATGAGCCCCTTGGCGGCCAAGGCGTCGAAATGTTCCTGAGTAGCCCAATGCGGCACCAGATTCGAGTTGGCGATGAGCACACGCGGGGCATCCACGTGGCTCTTGAAGATGGCCACCGGTTTCCCCGACTGGACCAGCAGGGTTTCATCCGGTTCCAGGTTCTTCAGCGAATCCAGGATGGCGTCGAACGCCTCCCAACTGCGGGCGGCCTGTCCCCGCCCGCCGTAGACCACCAGATCCTGTGGACGTTCGGCCACTTCCGGGTCGAGGTTATTCTGGATCATCCGATAAACAGCTTCAATTTGCCAGTTCTTACAGGTGAGTTGCGTGCCGCGCGGTGCGTGCACGATACGAGGACCAGTCATGCTGCCTCCAATGAGAAAGGGTAGATTTACAGAAATATTATACGCTGAAATGAAATTTCCCCCGCAGAACACATCCTCCCTTTCAGGGATGCGCCCCAAAAGGGAGGATGGAAAAAGCTACTCGTACTTCAAAGCTGCCACCGGCACCAGCGAAGCCGCCCGCATGGCCGGGTAAAGCCCCGAGAAGAAACCGATGATCGTGGCAAAAGCCAGGGCAAAGAAGGGCAACCAGAACGGCGTGGAAGTAGCCATGGTGGGCATCGAGCCGCTGCCTGAGGATGCCTGGCTGGCAAAATACGACAGTGCCACCACATTCAGCAGCGCGCTGGATCCCCAGCCCAGAATGACTCCGCCCAGACCACCGACGAAACCAATCCCGGCCGCTTCGCCCAGGAAAATGCTCATAATGTCTTTGTTTTTGGCCCCAATGGCCTTCATCAGTCCGATCTCTTTGGTACGTTCCAGAATGGCCATGGTCATGGTGTTGGCAATGCCAATCGCCGCCACCAGCAAGGCAATGGCACCTACCCCGCCAAAGATAACCTGCAGCACCATGAAGAAACTGTTGATACTCTGCACGGTCGATTGCGGAGTGCTGGCCTGAAAGCCCATGTTGTTGATGGTATCGGCAATGTCCAGCACGGACTGAGTATCGCTGGCTTTGACCAGCAGCATGGAATAGCCCTCTTTATTGCGGTTGATGCGCGTGCCGCGCGACCATTCGTTAAGGGCAGTAATATCGTCCAGACGCATGTAGATCGAGCCATCCGACTGCCCGCGGGTCTCTTTGAGCACCCCGACGATCTTGATGTTCAGGGTTTTGGTAGTCGGGTTACCCTCGCTGTCGTATTTGGTCAGCACAAATTTCAGCGACTGTCCCAGCAGATCAGGCGGGGTTATCGGCGGGTCATTCGGGCGGGCCTTGGGATCATAGAAGTAATTAGGAACCCAGCCCCCAATCACCGCTGTGCCTTTATCGAGGGTGGTCACCCCCTGGTCAGCTTCCAACCCCATGTTGGCCAGATCGGGGGTATCCACCCCCATGATATTGCCGTAAGCGTGCAGCTTACCATAGACGATATCTGCGCCGGTTTGCAGGTAATCCTCAGTGATGACCTGTTTGACGTTGGGGATGGCGGCAATGGATTGGATCGCCTTGGGGGTAAGATAATTGATGCCATCATCGCCTCCGCCGCCTCCACCCATCATTCTGACAGAAACTCCACCACTGCTACTGCTGGAATAACCCTGATACACCTCGATGCTGGTCAGGTCGTTGATGCCCCACAGTTGATTGGTAGCATTCTTCTGCAGCCCTACCGCCAGAGACACCAGCACCACCACCGCGGCCGTACCAATGACAACGCCTACAGCGGTCAGGGCCACCCGGCCTTTACGCCGGCTGAGGTTGTACAGAATCAGGTTGACGAGATCAAAGAATTTCATTCTGGCTCACTTTGATCCGCCGCTTACCCTTTACCGCCGCCCACCGGGAAGCTCTGGATCGGAGCTTCTGTAGGAGCCGCTTCTGTCCCGGTCGATTGCGTCGCGCCGGAATCCAGGCCAAACAGGCCCTTGAAGAAGCGGCCCACTTTTTGCCAGAAAGTCTCCGGCTGTTCCACGTTCACATCGATCGGCTTGCCGCTGGCATCCGTCGGCTCCGGAGTGATCTCCATCGCCGGCTGTACGTCAAGATTGAAGGTTTGCTCGATTGTCCGTGCCTGATTGAAATCATCCGTGTAGGCAATTTCCACTTTCACCACCAGCGGACCTTCCTGGTAGGGAGTGATGTTGGCATCCAGAGAGAAATAGCCACCCGGGTCCAGTGACCCCACCAACGGGCTGTCATTGATGGTGATATCCGCCCCATCGGCGGTCACTTTCATGTTCCCCAGCACGGTAGATTTCTTGCCCAGATTGGTCACCTGCAGCGGCAGCGTTCCCATCATCTGCGCCTGCAGCATGCCCGGGTCACGGTAGAAATCGATCTGCACCTGTGGCAGGGAATAAACCAGCAGAGTGATTACCTGATCATCCACCACCTGATTCCCCTTGCTGTTGGTATACACAAAAGAAATCTTGAGCGTATAAACGCCCGGTTGAGTTGAGGTATTGACAATCAGTTTCTGGCTCAGGGTTGTTGAGGCCCCTTGCTTGAGATCACCCATATACACCAGGTTCGAGCTATCCAGTGGAGCAAAGTTGGTCAATTCCCCGCTGGAACCAGAAACCCCACCTGCCACCGGGGTACTGCTGCCACTAGTCGAAGTGGCTCCGCCGCCCAGCACCATGGTCACACTGCGAGCATCCGAAGCGCCCATGTTCTTGACGTCCAGCGACAGATCGAAAGTGGTGCCCGGCTGCAGCAGGTCGACGTCCGTTTTGTAGCTGGTCACCACCAGTTGCGCCTGATTGCTGGCAGCCGGAGTAGCGGTAGCATAATAGCCGCTGCCTGAAGCCGCGGAGACGTTCAGCGAAATGGTAAAGACATCCGAATAAGCCGTTCCGGCTGCATCTGAATAGGTCACGGTAGCTTTGATCGTACCCACGCTCGTCCAGGCCAGTTCACCCGCCCCCAGAAAACTCTGCGTGGCGGTAAACGTACCGCTGGCATCAATGCCTGAAGTATTGCGCACTCCACCTGTCCCCTGCGGGAAGAAGCTGGTACCGCCATCGAAGGTGATGACCACGTTATAGGCTCGCCCGGTGCCGGTGTTTTGCAGCACCACTGCCAGTTCGAAAGTGCCCCCCGCCGAGACTTTGCCCGAGTTGAGATAATATGAACTCATGCTCATCAACGGTCGTCCCGGTACCGCAGGAGCGGAAACGGAAGTGGTCAACTTGACGTCTTGAGTAGACCCATCGGGGCAGGAAATGCTCACCATTTCCACGTCATTTTGCCCGGCAGTGGCTGAAGTTGGGATAGGAACATTGATGTTCACGTTGGCCGTACCCTTTGCAGGAACAGAGATACTTGCCTGTTCCGCACTCGGCCCCGGCGTCCAGCCGCTGACGGAAGTCACCGAAGCCACCGTAAAGACTGCGTCTGCATCCGTGTTGTTGGTCAAGGATATTTGATAAGAGACAACCGCTCCTGGGATCCCCGATGCAGTCATTGTACTGGGACTTACCGTATAAGGGACTGGGGTCGGAGACGAAGTGTCCGACGGGGGCTCTGTCTGGGCCTCGACCAGGTGCGGGAAGAACAAAGGACTGAGAAATAACATGCCAATGAGCAGAATGAACATCCACTTTGTATTTTTCATTGTGTGCCTTTCCTGCCTACGCAGCCTTGCGCTGGATCTGCGTCGCAGCGAGAAATTCTGATTCATCAACCAGATTGCCATCCAGAATATATACTGTGTGGGTGGCGTACTGGGTCATCCGCTGGTCATGGGTGACCACAACCAGAGTCTTCCCCGCCTGATGCAGGGAGAATAATAATTCCATGATCGCAAAACCGCTGTTACTGTCAAGGTTGCCGGTCGGCTCATCCGCCAGGATCAGCGGTGGATCGTTGATGAGAGCACGGGCTACCGCCACCCGCTGCTGCTGCCCGCCTGAGAGTTCCGTAGGGCGGTGGTCCATGCGCTCACCCAATCCAACCCCTTCCAGCATGGCAACCGCGCGCTGTTTGCGCTCACCAGAAGAAATGCCGGCAAAACGCAGCGGGAAGGCCACGTTTTCTTCGGCGGTCATGCTCGAGATCAGATTGAAGGATTGAAACACGAACCCCACTTTGCGCTGACGGTAATCGGCCAGATCATTTTCATCCATGCGGGCGATCTCTTCGCCGCCCACCATCAGACTACCGCTGGTCGGCCAATCCAGCCCACCCAGCATGTACAGCAGCGTACTCTTGCCGGAACCGGATGGCCCCATAATGACCGTAAATGATCCGGCCGGGATATCCAGATCAATGCTGTTGACTGCCGTGACCTTCGAATCCCCCAGCTCAAAGATCTTGAGCAGTTTACGCATCTTGATGTAAGGTTCCGCGGTCATTTTAGAAGAATCCACCCAGAGATAGCCCGGACAGCATACCGCTGATCAGCTTAGGTACGGCAGCCAGCAAAACCACAATCAGCACCGAAACCGCCAGTGCGCCGCTGGCTTTGCGTGGAGAAAGTCCGCTCAAAGCGTGCACCCCCAGGTAAAGCAGTGCCAGTTCCCACAGAAAATACACGTCGATCTGGCCCAGAATGCCCGAAAGAAAAGCCGCCCCTCCGGTGCCGGTAACAAAGCCCGAAAAACCGGGGTGATTGACCACACTGTGCCCGATCAACATTGCCAGAATCTGCACGATCTGGCGCACCGCAATGGGCAGCATAGCCCAGCCCACCAGGTTATAAAAGCGCAGGCTCTTGGTGCGGCTGCCTGCCAGAGTCAGGCTCATATGCAGGATGGCACTCAACAGGAACCAGGTGATCCACAAGCCCAGCAACCCCCCGATGATCGGAAAGATCACCGTGAACAGACTGGAACTCTGGGTCGATTGTGCGCTCAGAAACTGGCTTTGCTGATCCGTGCTGTAATACTGAAAATCCGCCGGCATACTGGCGCCGGTCACAATTGCCTCGCGCCGGATTGGCCCGGCAATCAGTCCCGCCAGCAAGATCAAACCACTTAATACCACGAGCGGAGTCAGCCAGACCGGCTTTTCCTGTTCGATGATCTTCTCGATTGTTTTCTTCGGGTGAATGAAAACTGGCAGCACCCATTCAAAATGAAATTTCTTTTCCCCCTTCACATTCTCAATCTCTTGTGAAGTTTGCATGTTTCGCCTCAAAATGATGTAAGTTCCCGGTATAGACGTTTAAATTATAAGACTGGTTCCATCTGCCAATGTCAAGAGGGGAATATTATCAAAATGCTATAATAAGGCCATGAAAAACGAAAAAAAGATCCTGATCGGGATCGAAAATGAATTTGAAGGTCGTTCCCTGGCCTGGGTTTATGATTTTCCGGGTTGTTTCGCTTATGGCTCGAATGAAACGGAAGCATTGGTACGGGTACCTCAAGCGCTACTCGCTTACAAGAGCTGGCTCGAAGGCAACACCGGGCAACCCTGGCAAGAAGATCTGGCTGATTTCGACATTCGCCTGGTCGAAGTGGTCAAATGTTATTCGATCAATGACCAGTTCGAGCCGGATAAAACCGGCGACAGGGAAGTCAACGCCTGGTTTCACTATGACTGGCGCATTCTTACTGCCGAAGAGATCGCCCGCGCTCTGCCCGTGCTGCAGTGGGCACACCGTGACCTCTACGAACTAACCGCCGGCCTCAGCCCAGAGCAACTGGCCGAGCAGCGCCCTGGCGAACGCTGGAGCATCAGCGGCATTCTCAATCATGTAGCCGGGGCAGAGTTGTATTACCTCAACCGGTTGAACTTGACCCGCTACAGTTACCGTGATCTGACCGGTACCCCCTGGCAAAACCTCGATTTCACCTTGAAAGAGAATCAAGCCGTTCTCCCCACCCTGGCCGGCAATGCCAGCGTTACCGGCAAAGACGGCGAATTCTGGTCCGCTCGCAAGATTTTGCGCCGTGCCTGCTGGCATGCGTTGGACCATTGCCAGCACATTCACCGCCTGATTACCACCCCTGCATAAAAAAAGCGCCCTGACCGAAATCAGGGCGCGAATCATAGAAAACCTCTGAACGATTTACTTGACCTTGGGGGGAATCCCCGGCAGACTCATCGCGAGGAACATCAGGCCAAACAGGCCAACGACCAAATAAACTCCAATTGCCATATTTCACCTCTCGCTTCTTGAAACACATCCACTTTCCTGAATGTTAAAACCCCAACTTCTTGAAAAGTGTTCGTTTCATCTACCTATTAATACGTAAAGAGGGAAATTTCGTTCCAAATATGAGAATTTCTTAATCTACTGCCAGATACCCGGGATCACCGTACCACAGTCAGGGCAGGCCCCTGCTGCGGTAAGACGATTCTCACCGATATGGTAGCCCCGGCGCTGGATGAGAGTGACACCGCAATGCGGGCAGCGCGTATCCTCGAGCGGCCCGACCCGACCGGGCAGATTGCCAGCATACACAAAATGCAGCCCGGCTTCTTCCCCAATCTCCGCCGCCCGCTGCAGTGTTTCAGGCACGGTGGCCGAACGATCATCCATGTGGTAATCGGGGTGAAAAGCCGTCACATGCCAGGGAATTTCGGCCGAGACGTGACTGATGAAGCTGCCCATCTGCCACAGTTCATCCACAGAATCGTTGAACCCCGGGATCAGCAAAGAAACCACCTCTACCCAGAGGCCCATCTTTTTGGCCAGTGCAATGGTATCCAGCACCGGCTGCAACCGGCCGCCCATTTCGCGGTAGCGGGCCTCCTGCATGCTTTTTAGATCGACCTTGTAGGCATCCAGATACGGATGCAAATATTCCAGCACTTCAGGGGTGGCAAAACCATTAGAAACGTAAGCCGTCTTCAAACCACGTTTTTTGGCCTCGCTGAAAATGGCCACGGCCCATTCACTGCTGATCAGGGGTTCGTTGTAGCTCGAGACGATGCCGGCTGCGCCGTGTGCCACGGCTGCTTCCGCCAACTGCACCGGGTCGATCAAATCAATCTGATCCAGATACCGGCCGGCAGTTTCATCCCGTAGCGCCTGCGAGGTGACCCAGTTCTGGCAAAATTCGCAGTGGAAGTTGCAGCCCAGCATTCCAAAAGTGACCACTGTACGGCCCGGCAAAAAATGATTGAAGGGCTTCTTTTCCACCGGGTCCAGCTGCACGCCGGCCGCATACCCCCACGGAACGCGCAACTGGCCATTTTCGTTATAGCGTACTCCGCAAATACCTGATTTCTCAGGAGCAATCAAACAGCGATGCGCGCAAGCCTGGCAGCGCACCGCCGTTCCCTCCACGGTAAACAATCCCCCAACCCGGGTATATTTCTTCAATTCGTTACGATCGATCATTTCTGAGCCTCATTTTCATTATAGCGCGGCTCTCCGGTGAGATTTGCGTAAAAGGCGGCAGTCAGAAGACTCTCCCCACCAGCAAGCTGTGGTAAACTGGCATTTATGGACGAAAAAACCCTGAAAATGCTCGAATTCCCGAAAGTTATGGCCAGATTGGCCAGTTACGCCGCTTTCAGCGCTTCCAGCGAACTGGCTGACCACCTGGCACCAGCAGCCAGGCTCGAAGAAGCCGAACAGCGATTGCAGCGCACCCGTGAGGCACGCCACCTGCTCAGCGTCAACGATTCGGTCAGCATCGGCGGGGCCAATGACATTCGTCCGCTGGCCGCTCTGGCCGCGCGCGGCGGAGTACTCAACGAAGCGGACCTGCTGGCCGTAAGCGGCACGCTGGTGGCGGCACGCACGCTGTGGCGTGCCATGGAAAAGAGCGCTTCTCTATATCCGCAGTTGAGTGAGATTGCACGCGAGCTGACGCCGCCCTCCGGGATTATCGAGGCCATATCGCGCTGCATTTCTGACCACGCCGAGGTGCTGGATAGTGCTTCGACTAAATTGCTATCGATCCGCAGTGAGCTCAAGGTCTCCCATGACCGGCTGATGAGCAAACTGGAGCGGTTGATCAACGACTCGCATACCGCCCCCATGCTGCAGGAATCCATCATCACCCAGCGCAACGGCCGCTACGTGGTGCCCCTGCGCGCCGAGTTCAAGAGCCGGCTCAAATCCATCATTCACGACCAGTCGTCCTCAGGGGCCACCCTGTTTGTGGAACCGATTGCGGTCGTCGAGCTGAACAACCGCTGGCACGAACTGCAGCTCGAAGAGCGCGACGAAATTCGCCGCATCCTGGCAGAGCTTTCAGCTCAGGTCGGCAGCGAAGCCGAATCCATCCGCGCCATCGTGACGGCGCTGGCTGAGTTCGACTTGGCGTTGATGTGCGCCAAATATGCGGAAGACTTGAAAGCCAGTGAACCGATTCTGCACCCCATTCACCCACCCGAGAAAGAACATACTCCCGGCACGGTCATCAAGCTGATGAAAGCGCGCCATCCCCTGCTTGACCCGGCCACCGTGGTGCCCGTGGATATCGAACTGGACCCGGCTACCTTTGCCGTCATCATCACCGGCCCGAACACCGGCGGCAAGACCGTCACGCTCAAGACAGTCGGCCTGATGGTCGCCATGGCCGAATGTGGGCTGCACATCCCAGCCCAATCGGGCAGCGAATTGAGCTTCTTCGACAATATCTACGCCGACATCGGCGATGAACAATCCATTGAACAGTCCCTTTCGACGTTTTCCGGGCACATCACCAACATCGTGCGCATCCTGCAGTATGCCCGCTCCAAAACGCTGGTGCTGCTGGATGAACTGGGCGCTGGCACCGATCCGCAGGAAGGGTCGGCCATTGCTCGCGCCATCATGCTTTACCTCATCGAAAAAAGGGTCCCTTGTATGATCGCCACCCACTACCCTGAGTTAAAAGCCCTGGCCCATGCCACGCCGGGAGCGGTAAATGCCTGCATGGAATTCAACCTGAAGACGCTCAAGCCCACCTATCGTCTGACCATCGGCATCCCAGGCAAATCGAATGCTTTTGCCATCGCTCAGCGGTTGAACCTGCCCGGAGAGATTCTGGATGCCGCCCGTGCCATGATCGACCCGGACGAACTCAAATCAGAAGAACTGCTCAACGAGATCCATCACCAGCGGGAGGTGGCCCGCAAAGCCCGCGCCGCTGCCGATCACGACCGCTCGATTGCCATGAACCTCAAGCACGAGTTGGACCAACGTCTCAGCCAGATTGAAACCGAACGACAGAAAGAACTGGAAAAGAGCCGTCAAAAAGCGGAAGAAGAACTGCTGGCGCTGCAAAAAGAGCTGACCGAAGTACGCCAGAGTCTGCAGCGCGCACGCCAGCCACTGGATGCGCTGGCTGCCGTGCAGGAAAAGGTAGAACAGATCGAGACGAAGGTCGCCAAACCCATCCTGCAGCCGCCGTTGGTCGAGTCGCTGGGAAACTTTGTGCCTCAGGTTGGCAAACGGGCTCGTCTGCGCAGTCTCAACGCCGAAGGGACGATCACCTCGCTGACCCAGGAAGAAGCCGAAGTGCTGGTCGGAAACCTGCGTATGCGCGTCAAGGTGCAGGACCTCGGCCCGCTGAAAGAGGAACCCGAGGCCGCCGCGGCCCCCAAAGCTTCGCGTCGTGTGCGCCAGGCGCTGGAAAACGATGCCAGCACACCGTCCCAACCGACTTTCGTTCCCTCACCGGGGATGGAGATCGACGTCCGCGGCCAGCGCGCCGAAGACGCCCTGGATATCCTCGACCGCTACCTCGATTCGGCTGTGGTCGCAGGTATGCCTTTCGTACGCGTGATCCACGGCAAAGGCACCGGCAAACTGCGCCAGGTCTTGCGCGAAGCCCTGCAGGAAAACCCCAACGTCAGCAGCTTCGAATCCGGCGCGGATAACGAAGGCGGCGATGGCGTTACCGTTGTTCACCTGTCCACAAACTAGTTAAAATAAAGGTCGACAGTATCACTCCCCACGAGGCTGTCGACCTTATTGCTCAAGCTCCCTGTATCTTGAGCAGAAGTATTCGCACTTAGTAATATTTATACATCATAAACGTTGACATAACGTTGACAAATTACACTTTAAGCAAGCGGTTCGGACTGCGCAAAAAGGCCCTTACCGTCTTACTGATCTCTCCACCATTGGTCGATTGCCGCAGTTGTTCGAGCAAGCGACGATGTATTCTACGCAGTTCCGTTCGTTCTGCCTTATCCGTGCTGATTTCCATCCAGATCTCCAGCAGCATCAGCTCGTACCAGTACACTCCATACTGAGTCGCTTTCTCAAAAAAGGCCTTACAGGAGCCCGCCTCGTCATCCCCCACCTTGCGTGGGGAGGAAAAGTCATGCAAAATGGCAAGAAAATCGCTGATCCCCACCCCAGCCTGCTCAGGGATTTGCCGCAGGCAATCGTCGATCCGCAGGTTGGGAATGACTTGCCGCCCCTGTCTCAACTCAGAGAGTACCTGATTTACCTGAAACTGCAGCAGCAATAATTCGTAATGCTGCTCTTTCACCCGAGAAAGCAGCTCTTCCAGGTATGGGTCACCCTCTGCTGAACTTCCGTTCGCAGCGCACGACAGCAAGCCAAGTTGGCACAGAGTTGCCACAAAATGATTCGTGGCAAATTCGAGACCGCGTTGGTAATACTTTCGTGCGGTTTCGTAGTCTTCGAGATACCGATAGAGGTTCCCCATGATGCCGTAAGCCAGAGAAACACCCGTACGGGCTTTGGGGGATTGCTCATTGGCACGGATGAAGTCGGTTGCCAGCTTCCAGCTCATGGCCACTTCCCCTTGATCCAGATAGATCCAGGCCTCCACGACCTGCATCAGCATTTTCCACCAATCTACTCCAAAGCCCACCCGCTCAAACTCCAGGTAACGCAAATTCTCTTGAGCTTCAGGGAACCGGCCCTCGATGAATTGCACACAGGCGAGGGCAGCGCTGGTGATGGCCACGTAATTCGAACGATTTTCCAGCCGTGCCCAGTGGAGGACTTCAGTAGCTACCGCCTTGGCCTGGACAGTGTCCCCAATCAGTCCCAGACTGAGCACCTCATAGGCCCCTGAAAACAGCAACATATTTTGGAATTCTCCATGTGGGGACTCAGCGAACATGCGGTGAACGTTCTGGTAATCGGACTGGGCGCCCCAAAAATCGCCGTTCAAGGTTTTTAATACGCCGCGGATGCCATAACTGCGCACCAGTTCTTCCTTCTCGCCGGCCTGGGCCAGAGCCGCGATACATTGCTCCAGAGATTGCATGGCAAAATCGTGATGCCCACTCAGCGACTGCAAAAGTGCAAATCCGCTTTCAGCAAATCCCTGAATCCGCGGATTGCGGCGCGCCTGCCCGACCATGCGGGCGTGCTGGTAAATCTGGACCACCGCGCTCATGTCGCCCACGTCGAAAGCAAAATCTGACCAGGTGCGCACCAGATGATAATAGGCTTCATCTGTGCATTGCTCATACACAATGTCTGCCAGCGCTAACGCCTGTCCAAAAGCCCGGTTCACCAGATCGGGTTTCCCCACGCGCACCGCCAGTTCTCCCGCTTCCATCCAATAGTCAAAGGCTTCCACATTTCGGTTCGCCAGATGCAGGTGCCGGGCAATCGAAAAGAGATTCTCGATCTGAAAGTTTCCGCTGGATTTCAAGGTTTCGACAGCCCGATTATGGTAAAGCCACTTTTGTTGAGCCGGGATCTCCTCCTCAAGATAACGCAGCACCAGCCCATGGCAGAATTCCAGCCCCTCTCCCTGCGGAGTAAAGCGGCAGGTACGCAAAAGCTGTTTTTGCTGCAGATTGCCCAACTCCCGAATAAATTGTTTCATGGGCAAATCCACCAGATACCGCAATTGATCTACCTGAAACTGCTCCCCCATCACCGCAGCCGCCGTCAGAATCTCGCGCTGCACCGGGTTCAAGGAATGCAGCAGCTTTTTAATCCGGTCGCGCAATTCATCGGTCAACTGAAAGTTGTCTTTGTAAAAGAGAAAGTCCTCGCTCCCTCTGAGCTGCGTCAGCAGGCCGATCAGTAAGGCCGGGTTTCCGCCGCTTTCAAACAGCAGCCAGTTTTTTTCTTCAGTTGAGGGTTTGCGCCCCACCTGGTAGAAAGTAAGTTCTCCAATTTCTTCAGGGGTGAGCGGCAGGATCGAACAGAAATCGATCGAACGCTCTACAGCAAACGAACTCAACTGGTTGGTCAACCACTCCGGGGCACACTGATTGCAGAACGCCACGATGGCGGTGCCGATCTCTTCCGGCCCACCCTTTTTGTGGATGAAAAGCAGTACGTCGATGCTCTCAGGGTCACACCAATGAGCATCATCCAGAACATACAGGCATTTGCGCTGCCGGGCCAGCAAGGTAAAAAGAGAGTAAAAGGTTTCAGGCAGCAAATGAGAAAGCTGCAAACAATTGGAAAACTCCTCAGCTTTCAAATCTTGGCGGAAATCACTCAATTCAGGGAAGTAGGGAAACAATGCCCGGGCAAACAACGGATTCAATTCCCGCCACTCCGCCGCCGAAATGATCTTTTTCATCCCCTCGATCAAAGCATGGTATGGAATTTTTTCATCCCCGGGCAAGCACTGATAATAAACCAGCCGCGGAATCACTTCCAGAGAAAGATAGAACTGTTTCAGCAAGCGGCTTTTGCCGCTGCCCAACTCCCCCTGTACAAAAACCATACCGTTGTTGTATAGACGCTTCTTGAGCAAAGCCATTTCATTGTTCCTGCCGGTGAAATGGACTTCGCTTTTAGAAAGGTCCTTCCATACCAGAGAACGTTCTAGAACCGGGTCATTGGCAACTTCCTTGACCCGTTCCACTGTCTCACGCAGCACAGCCGGCATGTGCGCGCTATGGTAGAGTTCTTCCAGACGGTCACAAAAATGATGCAGTTCAGAATAAGCCTGCATATCACGCAGACAGTTGAGCATGTAGATGTTGTATTCGGTATTGAGCGGATCCAGAAGCAGTGTCTGTGAAAGCCAGTTCACCGCCTCATTGAGATTCCCTGAAACAATGCTGTGATCCACCATCCATTCGAGCATCAATTGGTGCCAGTAATCGATTGCTTCCCCTTTCTCGATCACCCACGATTGAAAAGGATCCGGGTCCGTAGAACTGACCTCTGGAATGAAAGCCGGTGAACGCCACAGAGCAATCGCTTCGCGAATCTTCAAATACACGGGTTCCGTAAAGGCACCCGGCTGAGAAATATCCAGATTTTGACGAACCTGAAGGACGATCTTTTCGAACTCGCGGATGTCAGAAGTCACCACTTCGTGATTCAGAGAAATGGTATCCCCCCGCAAAGACAGGAAGTCCACTGCCGGGATGGAGCTCCTTAAGTTGCTCAAGGCCTCGCGCAGATTTTTCCGCCCCACTACCTCAGAATCGTCGGGCCAAAAAAGATTGACCAGCGCCTCTCGATTCACCGGCTGATTTTGTGCCGCCAGGTAGTAGAACAAAAAGCGGACTTTCTTCCGCCTAATTTCGATTGTTTTTCCTCTCAAGGAAACGAGCGGAGGGCCGAGAAGGGAAACCGTCAATACATCCGAATTCATTCTTCTGCAGCCTCCAGGAGCGTACTAAGACGAGCGCAATTCCTTCTGTCGTTGTCGGGCCTGGACAATCATCTCGCGTGCGGCGTTCAGGTTGGATTCACTAATGCTGCCCGTCATTTGCGCCAGCTCAACGATTCTGCCATTCTCGTCCAGACGTTCCACCACCGTGCTGGTGCGCCCCTCAGTCACTTCCTTGTGGACGTGATAGTGCTGATCGCCAAAAGCTGCCAGCTGGGGCAAATGGGTCACGCACATCACCTGATGGGCCAGGCTCAGGTTCCATAATTTTTCACCCACGACCGAACCAATGCGCCCGCCAATGCCCTGATCGATCTCATCGAAGATCAGCGTGGGCACGTAATCTGCCTGTGCCAGTACGTTTTTCAAGGCCAGCATCAAACGTGAGGTTTCGCCGCCTGAAGCAATTTTGACCAGCGGTTTCAAACCTTCGCCGGGGTTAGGGGCGATCAGGAATTCCACCGCGTCAAACCCGGAAGGATCAAACCCTACCTTTTCGCCGCTCGCGAGGATCACCGCACGTGAATCGGGCATGTGGCCGAAATCGACCGCAAACTGGGCTCCCTTCATGCTCAGATCATCCAGTTCTTGCTCCACCCCGCGGCTCATGACCGCGGCTGCCTGCTGGCGTTTGGCCGTCAATGCCTTCCCGGCCTCGATCAAACGCTGTTCAGCGGAACTCTCCGCGCTTTCGAGTTCAGCGATCCGTTCCTCGGCATGGGTGATCTTTTCCAGCTCCTGACGGGTTTTGCTACCATAATCGATCGCGGCCTCGATGGTGCCGCCGTATTTGCGTTTGAGTTGATGCAGCACATCCAGACGGTTTTCTACCTGTTCCAACCGCCTCGGATTGAATTCGACTTCTTCCAGATAATCGCGCAGATCACGGGAAATCTCGCTGGTCTGGGCGGCAATCCCCTCCGCCTGATCGGCCAACCCCTGCCGGCTGCCATCAATGCGCGCCAGAGCGCCCAATAACTGGGTAACCTGACCCAGCAGATCGCTGACCGATTGTGCCTCCGGTCCGCCTTCATCCAGGATCACCAGCGCCTGCTGAGCCGAAGAAGCCAGTGTTTCGGCATTCGCCAGTCGGTTTTGCTCGACCTCGAGTTCCTCTTCTTCGCCCGCTTTCAGATGCGCCGACTCGATCTCCTCTGCCTGGAATTTCAACAGTTCCGTACGCCGGGCTGCTTCCGCCTCAAGCATGCGCAATTCTTCGAGCTCTTTGCGAATTTGCATCAACTGGCGGTATTGTTCTTGATAATGGGCCAGTTCCGTGCCGGTACCGGCAAAACGGTCCAACAGACCCAGATGCGAATGAATGTCCAGCAAAGACAGATGCTCTGCCTGGCCGTGAATATCCACCAGATAGCTGCCCAGCTCTTTGAGCAGGCTCACGTTGACACTGCGGCCATTGACGCGCGCCACCGTACGCCCTTCACCACGGATTTCCCGCCCCAAAGTGATGAATTGCTCCCCATCGTCCAGCCCTTCGCGCTCCAGAATAGCGTGAAGCTCCGGCCCGGTTTCAGCAGGCAAAGAAAAAACTGCCTCGAGCACCGCCCGGTCAGATCCGCTGCGCACCATGGTCGAATCCACCCGTCCCCCTACCAGAGCCATGATCGCATCCAGCAAGATGGATTTACCGGCACCGGTCTCGCCGGTGACGATGACCAGACCTTTTTGAAATTGCAATTCCAGATTCTGGATAATGGCAAAGTTTTGGATGCGCAGTTCGCTCAACATCGGTACATGATCCTGATTAAAGAGTGATCCCTTTCAGACGGTAATACGCTGAAGTGGCTGAAAGGACAGCATAAAGCACAGGCCATAAGAGTGCATACAGAAATCCCAGATTGAATGATCCGCCCACCAGCAAAGCCAGACCATAATTCCAGAGGGTCAGGATCAGCCCACCCACAAAAGCCGCAATCGCCACGGTCAGCGGCAAATTGCGCGACCGGCGTCGGCGCACCAGAAAGCGCACCGCTTCGGCAATGGCCATCCCCACGAAGGGAGCCAGCAGCAGGGTAAAGAAACCAATCATGCTCACAAAATAACTGCCGATTGCCGCCAGAAAAAAAGCCGCCAGCACCGCGACCGGATAATCCCACCAGCGCGTGGTATCGAATTTCTTCTGCTGTCCGCGCACACATTCTTTACAGCGGTAACCGGTGGGGGTCAGCACCGCGCACGAGGTGCAGATGGGGCGCTCACATTGATTACAGCGCAGATGGGTCTCGCGCTGGGGATGGTTGTAACAATAGAGAGGTTGATTTTCGTCCAAACTCATTTAATACCGCCAATCGATGGATTTTGCTCCAGATAATGTTCCAGGTTTCGATAAAAATAGCCGGGGTCTTGAAAAACGAGGAATTTCACCGTCAGTTCACTGCGTTTCACCACGACGTGGTCGCCATTCTTCAGATCAACCGGTGAATGACCATCCACGCTCAAGACCGCTTCATGATCGGTATCCGTGTAGATTTCCACGCTGGCCCCTTCCGGCAGGATAATGGCCCGATCCATAGATAGATGCGGCGCTACCGCCACAATCAGAATGTTGTGCAATTCCGGCGGCATGATCGGCCCGCCCACCGCCAGGGCATACGCCGTGGACCCGGTCGGGGTGGACGCGATCAGCCCATCGGCCACGTACGAGGCCAGCGGATAGCCGTCCACACAAGTTTGAATGCGGATTGGCCGCACGATGCGTCCGCGCGCCACCACCACCTCGTTGATCACCTGCTCCGAAGAGATCAATTGATCCCCGCGCCAGTGTTCCGCCTGCAGCATCATGCGTTCTTCGAAGCCGTATTCCCCCGAAAAGACGCGCGGCAATTCTTTTTGCCAGTCCTCCGGGGTCATCTGCATCAAGAAGCCAAAACGGCCCAGGTTGATGCCCAGAAGCGGTAACTTGACCGGCGCGCACAGGTGACCGGCGCGCAGCATGGTGCCATCCCCTCCCAGCGTGATCATCAGGTCGAAGCGGCCCTCGGCCACCTGCGACTGAAACAGCAGATCGTTGATCCGCGCCAGCGTGGCAATGATCTGGTACTGCTCCTTGAGAAAGGCGTGCACTTCCCAGGCCACCCGCATGGCTTCCTGCGAACTGGGGTGAACCGCAATCGCGATATTTTTGATCGTGGAGATAAATTGCTTCATACGCAGCTAATTATAGCTGGTTTAAAAAGAGAAGTAAAAAAGCTGAGCATCCATTTCTGGATGCTCAGTCTGTTGGAATTATTTTTCCGGGAAGCGTTTGGCGAATTCCTGCAGGGCTTCCTGCAAATGCTGCTCGCGCAGGCTCAGCGTCAGATCAGCGCGGGTGCGCTCGATGATGCCGCGCACCAGATCAGTCTGCCGGCGCAGCCCTTGCGTTACCGCATCCGGGTAATCCATGGTAACGAGAAAATTGTAGATTTCGTCCATGGCGCTGAGCAGCCGTTCGGCATCCTCAGAGTAACCCTGGCGCAGAATGTCCAGACAGCGGCGCCGTAATTCCCCGATGCACTCTGCCAGGCCATTGACGTAAGTGTTGTACTCGATGCCCAGTTCTTCCGGTGTCGGCAAAACAGAATTTTCGATGATGGCAACGGTCAGGCTGGCCTCAGAAAATTCCTTGATGGCATCCTGGGTATAGCCGGCAAAATACAGATCCGGGTAATTCACCAGATCTTTTTGCATCTGCTGCACCAGAGCGTGCGCTTCGCCCAGTAACTCGTGGGCCGGCTGCGATTCACTGCGATGGATGGCCCGGATGGTATGAGCACACAATCGGGTCAGTTGGCGTGCCTGCACCAGTGCCTGGTCGCGGGCCGCGGTTCGTTCATCGAAGTTCTTTCGTGCATTTTCAGTAATCAGGTTGAATTGATCCATTAATTTTCGTCTTTCGGGGGTTCAGGAGGTCGAATTTGTTTAAAGAGATCACTCGCCAGCGAAGAATCGCCGGGCAGAGAGATGGGCCCAAAATTGGCTTCGTAACGGGCCAGATTTTCACGCAGGGCATTCAAAAACAGCTTGGCCGCTACCGGTGACATTACCACGCGGGCCAAAACTTTGGGCTTCTGTAACGGCAAAACCTGGCCAAAGTCCAGGACGATATCCGAGGGGGAATGGCTGATCCGTACCAGATTGGAATAGATCGCGCTGATTTCCTCCGGTATTTCCACCGGGAAAGCTCCCGATGTCGGAGGGTTACCTTTGGTTTCCATTTTCAGGCCGCTTTAGAACGGGATGTCTTCCGACGGCATGGAATCCATGTCATCTTCAGCCACCGGGGCGCCGCCTGCGCCTTCGTTGCGTGCCGACAGGAATTTCACCGTGGCAGCCACGATCTCGTAAGAAGCGCGCGGGGTGCCATCCTGCGCCGTCCAGATACGCGGCCCACCGGTCTTGGCGTCCACTGAGAGGCGGCCTTCCACCAGCACCATCTTGCCTTTTTGCAGGAAGTTGTTGCAGGTTTCTGCCAACTTGCCCCAGGCAGTCACGCGGAACCAGACCGTTTCCTTGACCGGCTTACCCGCCTGGTCGTTATATTGTCGATCAGTAGCAACCGAAAAGCTGGTCACAGCCTGCCCGGTTGGAGTAAAGCGCATTTCAGGATCGCGGCCCAGCCGGCCCACAATAACAATTTTCTGGTACATATTTCCTCCTCGTGCAATTGAATACTTTCTTCTTCTATTTTACACGAGTTACGGATATGCGTATAACGGAATCAAAGAAAGAGATCAGGGAGTCGCCGTAGCTGCGGCTGCCGGGAATGGATTATTGGCTACCTGATAGACACTGAGGCCAGAAAAACCCGCCGTCAAAGGGGAATCGCCGGCGGCGCGGGCATAAAAGCCAATCGTGCCCGACTTGAATGTTTCCCGGCTGGTTTCGGCTTGCAATTTGTCGTTGAAATAAATCCGCAGGGTATTCCCGTAGGTCCAGATGCCGATCTTCAGCGGCTTCCACAGATTGGCCGGGATCTCATTACTGGGGGACCAACTTACCAGAAAGGATGGGTTTCCGCCCACAACCTGCTGCAGAGAGAATTGTCCCTGGCAGTTGATGAGCAGGCGATAAAAATTCTGCTCATTTTGCGCGCGGAACACCACCCCTACCTGATCATCGGTGCTGCAGAAAGCCAGCTTGTTCAGGGTGACCTCGAGGTAATCATTGGTCAACTGCGTATCCTGTCGCAGGGCCAGCAAAGAGCCACGGTCATATTTTACCGCCAGGGTCAGCGCCCCCTCCTGCACAAGCACCAGGCCGTTCGTCGACTGGCTGTTTTGCCAGTTGCCAGGTTGAACAAATGCATCCGCAAAATCAAGCTGTCCATACAGCGGACTGGCCGCCGGGTTGGGGGTGGCGGTCTGGAGCGGCGCGAAGGTTGGGGTCGCGGTCGCCGGGAACCAGTCGATGGTGGCCGTGGGGGTCAGGCTGGGAGTCGATGAAAACAGGTCGTTTATGGGAACCTGCGTTGGCGTGGCGCATCCTACGGCGATCACCACCAGGATCGTCGCCAACAGAAAAACCCCAAGAACCGAATGCTTAAGATGAAAAACCGATCTCATGAATGATCAAATTATACCTTCTCCCAAAGATTTTCTGACGATCCGCAGTGCCTTTTCATTTCTTTTTCACCTGCCCTCGTCTCGGGAGGGTTATTACCATCACCCAGGTAGCATCTGGCAGAAATCATTTTAGAGCATCCAGATTCGTTGCCTGTTTCTCACGGGTGTTCCGCTCAAAATTTATGCAGGAAAAATGTTATAATTTTGCAGGATTGACTATGAAAACAATAAAAGCTCTTCCCTTCCTTGCCATTTTCCTGGTATTGATCGGGCTGCTCCTGTTTCAGCCATTTTTGACGCAGCCTGCCAATGCTCAGGTATTCATTTACACCCCCACCGCAGAATCCAACGGCAATATCTACTACATCGTCAAATCGGGGGATACCTGTCAGAGCATCAGTCTGCTCAATAACATTTCCATTGATCAACTGCGTGCCTACAATCAGCTTGATCTCAATGACTGCGATAATATGCGCATCGGCAAGAAATTGCTGATTGGTATTGTGCCTACCGCGGTGATCACCGCTGGGCCGTCCCCCACCCCGACAGAATCCGTACCTACACCCATGCCGGTGATCGGCCAGGGAACCGTCTGCGTCTACCTCTTCAACGACATCAATGGCAACGCCATTGCCGAGGACGGTGAAACTTCCATTGGCGGCGGGGAGATCAGCATTACCAGCGACGCCGGGGATTTCTCGCAGACGGCACCGACCACTGCTGATGACAACCCGGTATGCTTCGAAAACATCAACGAGGGCAGCTACACGATCAGCATTGCCATCCCGGATGGTTACAATGCCACGACCGCGCAGAACTACAAGGTCACGCTGAAAGCCGGGGATACTTCCACCATCGATTTTGGGGCCCAGGCCAGCTCTCATCTCACCGTTGAAAGCGGTGATAACGGCGGCAAGTCGCTTTTGCTGGCTCTGGTGGGAGGGCTCATCCTGATCGTTGGTCTGGGAATTGGCCTGTACGCCTATTCCACCCTGCAAAAGAAATAAACCCGCATTCAGTCGCAAGGCCCTGCGTTCAGCAGGGCTTTTTTCTCTCCATCCCCTGAAGACACAAAGAGGTCAAATGCGCAACGAAAAAGGATTAGCTTTTCACCTGCACATCAAAGAAGGCGACGTCGGGCGCTACGTCTTGCTGCCCGGTGACCCCGGACGCTGCGAGAAGATCGCTCAATTCTTCGACTCCCCGCATTTCGTGGCCCAGAACCGTGAGTACACCACCTGGACCGGCACCCTGCTGGGGGAAAAGGTCTCGGTCGTTTCCACTGGCATCGGCTGCCCCTCGGCGGCCATCGCCGTCGAAGAGCTGATCGAGGCCGGGGCGGATACTTTCATCCGCGTGGGCAGTTCGGGCTCCATGCAGCCCGACGTGCACGCCGGGGACGTCGCTGTGGTGACCGCCACGATCCGCGATGAAGGCACCTCGTCGCAGTATTTGCCGCTGGAATACCCCGCTGTGGCCAATATCGACGTGGTTTGCGCTTTGCGCGATGCCGCCGTCAAACTGGGGCAGAGTCATCACCTGGGCGTCTCTCATTCCAAAGACTCCTTCTACGGCGAAGTGGAACGCACCCGCATGCCCCTGGCTACTCAGCTCACTGAGCGCTGGAATGCCTGGGTAGCCGGCGGTGCCATTTGCTCTGAGATGGAATCGGCCGCTCTTTTCATCCTCTCTTCCATCTACCGCAAACGCGCCGGCGGAGCCATGCTGGTAGTCAATGAATCTGAGTTATCTGAGATTGCGATGGATGACGCTCACAAGCAAATTGCTGAATTTGACACTGAATCCGTCATTCGCGTCGCGGTCGAAGCCATTAAATTGCTGATTGAACGGGACCGCAGCGCCGCCAAATCGTAGAAAGAGTTCGTTCGTCATGACAGAGATCTGGTTGATCCGGCACGGGCAGACCGATTGGAACCGTGCCGGTCGTTTTCAAGGACATACCGATATTCCCCTGAACGCTCGCGGGGTGGAGCAAGCCTATGAACTGGCGCAAAAACTGGCTCACGAGCACTTCGCTGCCGTTTTTTCCAGTGATCTCAGCCGGGCCCGCCAAACCGCGGAAATTGTGGCTGCTCCGCTGCACATGGTCGTTCAGCCTGACCTGCGCCTACGCGAGATTGCCCAGGGCACCTGGGAAGGGCTCTCCCTGCAGGAAGTGCAGCAAAGGTATGCCGTCGATCTGCGGCAGGCGGATGAAGCCCCCGAAACCTCGCGCGCTCCCGGCGGGGAATCCGTGCTCGAGGTAGCCACCCGCATGCAGCAAGCCGCGGATGAGCTTGCCCGGCGCTACCCGCATGAACGGGTGCTGCTCGTCTCGCACGGACTGGCGGTATCCACGCTGTATTGCCTGGCGAATCACATCCCGCTCAAGTTTGTCCACGATCACATCCCAGAAAACGCCACCCCGCTGATCGTCCAGTGGCCTCCTGCCCAATAAATCGACGCCCCTTGCAAAATTGCAAGGGGTTTTTAGTCGAAATATCAATAGAACATATTATCTACCCTATTGACTTTTAGATAATCTGTTCTATAATGAAAACTACATAAGACAAGTGTTCTAATTCAGGAGGATCAAATGAATTTATCCGCTGTTCGTCCAACCCTTGGGAATAAACCCTCACCTATCTCCCGTGTCCGCAGTGGTACGGTTTATGGCCTGATCATTATTCTGGCACTGGTTGCTTTCGAGGTCTTCAACTTCAGCACCACCGTCTTTGCGCTTCGCGATCTGCTGGGTGATCTGAAATTTGCCGGCATTCCCTGGTCGACTTTTCTGGCGCTGGCCTTCTGCGGCATCGACTTCGCCGGCATCGCCCGCCTGATCAATCCAGAAACGCGCACCAGCGACCTCAAAGAATCGTGGTACCTCTTCGGTGCCTGGCTGCTGGCCGCTACCGCGAATGCCGCCCTCACCTGGTGGGGAGTCGCCGTGGCCATCAGCAACCACCTGCCCGAAAGCGCTACTGTGATCAGCACCAACACGCTCACCCACATCGTCCCCATTTTCATCGCCATCCTGGTTTGGGTGATCCGTATCCTGATCATCGCCTCGCTGACCTCAGCCATTGAGCGTCTCACCGAACGCAAACCCAGCGGCTTTACCAGTGCCGGCGTCAATCGCCCGGAATACGCCAGCCATGCTCCCAGCGCACAGCGCGCCGCCCCGGTTTCTGCCCGTCCATTGAATCTCACTCGTCAGCCGCGGCCATCCGCTCAGGCCCGCCCCGAGCCCACTTACCACGACCTGTTTGCCGGGCAGAGCTTCAGCAGCTACGAAAATAATAACCACAGCAAAAACCTGTAGCCATCAGCAGGTTTGACCCAAAAGCGTGGAATCAATTGATTCCACGCTTTGTCGTTCTTTATTCTTCTACCAGCGGCAGGTACACCCGAAAAGTAGTGCCCTGTTTCAACTGCGATTCCACCTCAATCTTGCCCCCATGCTTTTCCGTGATCCATTTGGCAATGGAAAGCCCCAGGCCAAACCCTGAGGTAGCCGTATGGGTCCGCGACTTATCGCCGCGATAGAAACGCTCGAAAATGTGCGGCAAATCCTCCGGAGAAATGCCTGCACCATTATCTTTGACCGAGAAGAGGGCCATTGAACCTTCTTTGCACAAATTTACTTCCACAGTCCCCTTTTCAGGAGTATAGGCAATAGCGTTACTGATCAAATTCAGGAATACCTGCTTAAGCCGGTCGGGATCACCATTGACAATGGCCTGATCGATATTCACCAGTTTTACTTTTATTCTCTTCCCAGCCAGAACCGAAGCCTGCTGCATCACGTCCATCAAGACCGATCCCAGGTCGACTTTCATCCTATCCAGCGGCATTACCCCTGATTCGGCTTGATTCAGGAGTAAAAGATCACCCACCAGACGGGTCAGCCGGTCTACTTCGTTCTCGATCCCCGACAGGGATTCCTCATCCACGCCAAATTTGCGGATAATACCAATGTTGCCCTTGATCACGGTCAACGGAGTACGCAGCTCATGGCTGACGTCCGCCAGAAAACGCCGCTGTGAGCCAAAGAGCGTCTCCAGGCGCTCGAGCGTCTTGTTGAAAGCCAGAGCCAGGTAACCCACCTCATCATTGCGAAACTCATTGATCGGAATCCGGCGTGCCAGATCATCAGCGTTGGAAATCTGTGTGGCAATATGGGTGATCGTTGTCAGCGGGGCCAGCCCGCGTTTGGTCAAAAGCCAGGTCAGCCAGGCAGTGATCAGCATGGCGCTGATGGTAAGAAAGATCAGAATCTTCGTCAACGTGCCCTGGATGATGTCCATCAGCCCCAGATCAACGCCCACCTGCAAGATACCCGCCGGGCCGCGCATGGAAACCAGTGGCGTGGTCAAAACGCGCAGATGCAGACCATTCACTGTGCTGGTCGAAAAGGTAGTCTCACTGCCTACCCAGGCATTCTGATCCAGCGCCACCTTCCAGCCGGTAGGCCGGGAAATCTGCAGCTCATGGTTGCTCCCCCACACCTGAATGTAGATATTTTCTGAGGGTTCGTAAGTCGAGATCGAGCGGGCATCGAATTGCTCACCGCGATTGATCTTGAGCAGAGCAATGATCTCATCACTTGAAGTCTGTAAAGACTGGTCAATGTTATTGACCATAATCACGCTGACCAGCCCATAAACCAAACCGCCGAAGAGCAAAAGCATGCTCCCCAGCAGTATAGTGTAAAGCAATGTAAGTCTAGTGCGTAATGACATGCCGTGCCGGCTTATCCAACCTCACGCAGCACGTAGCCCACGCTGCGCACGGTGTGGATCAAGCGAGGTTCACCCTGGCCTTCAAGCTTTTGCCGCAGATAACGGATGTACACATCCAGCACGTTGCTCTCCCCGCCAAAGTCATACCCCCAGACGCGGTCGAAAATCAACTCACGCGTTAATACCTGCCGCGGATGGCGCATGAAGAGCTCAAGCAAATCATATTCCTTGGCAGTCAACATAATGACCCGATTCTTGCGGGTGGCCTGACGGGTGGAAGTATCCAGAGTGAGATCGCTGAAAGAGAGTACCGGGGCACGCTCTACCTGAGTGCGCCGCAGCAAAGCCCGCACCCGCGCCAGCAATTCATCCAGTTCAAAGGGCTTGACCATGTAATCGTCTGCCCCGGCGTCCAGCCCGTGGATGCGATCTTCCAGAGCCTCTTTGGCTGTCAGCATTAAGATGGGAACCGTGCTGACCTCGCGCAAGCGCCGGCAGACTTCGAGACCATCCATTCCCGGCAGCATCCAATCCAAGAGCACCAGGTCAGGATGATTATCACGGTTCAAGTTCAGGCCGCTTTCTCCATCCAGAGCAGAATCGACCTGATATCCTTCATAAGACAGGGCCCGGCGTAATACTTTTGAGATTCCCTCGTCGTCCTCGATTATCAAGACCCGTTCCTTCATACGCCTCCTCCTGGAAGATTCGCAAAATATTGTCTATATTATTGCACACTTTTAATTCATTCACACTGGTTGTAAAGCGCTGATCTCGGGAACCGCGGCATTTCAACGCTGATAAGCATTATAATTTGACCATGGCCGCGAATCAAATCATTCCAGTGCATTATATAGAAAATAGCCAACAATTAGAAGATATTTCCTCACTTTTGGCCAATTTTCCTTACTTATCGGTAGATACGGAATCGAACAGCCTGTATGTTTATCGAGAACAAGTCTGCCTGCTGCAAATTTCCACCCCCGAAGCCGATTATTTGATCGACACCCTTTCGGTTCAAGATCTGAGCTGTCTGGCTCCCCTTTTCGCCAGCTCCGAACAAGAGAAGATCTTTCACGCTGCCGAATATGACATTATTTGCCTGAAACGCGATTTCAACTTCACCATCAGCAATATCTTCGACACGATGGTAGCCGCGCGCATTCTGGGGGAACCTGCCGTTGGGTTGGGCTCTTTGCTCCAATCCCGTCTGGGAATTGTCGTAGAAAAGAAATACCAGCGGGCTAACTGGGGAATGCGTCCTCTCACCGCTGAAATGATCGAATATGCCAGACAAGACAGCCAGCACCTGTATGACCTGAAAGTGCTGCTCGAAAAAGATTTGAAAGATAAGAATCTCTGGGACCTGGCCCTGGAAGACTTCCGGTTGGGATGCGAAGTGAATGGGCATTCCCAGCCGACCAATTCCAGCTTCTGGTGGAAGGTAGCAGGAGCCAGCGATATTTCAGCCAGCGAAGCCGCCATTTTACAGGCACTGTGCGACTTTCGTGAAGAGATCGCCGCCCGCCGCAATGTTCCTCCCTTCAAGATCATCTCGAATGAAATCCTCGTCAAATTAAGTCAAGAACCGCCAGCCAGCGAGCAAGAGCTGGTGGGCATGCGCGGCATCTCCCCCCACTTCTTACAGCGCTACGGTCAAAACCTGATCCAGACCATTCACAACGGGATGGAAGCCAAACCACTGCCGCGTCCCTCCAAGCCGCGCCCAGACGAGCGCTTCTTACGCCGTCTGGATGCGCTGAAAGAGTGGCGCAAGACAAAGGGGAAAGAAGCCAGCGTGGAGTCAGACGTGGTTCTGCCGCGTGACTTTGTCGAACGCATTGCCGCCGAAAACCCCGAATCGATGGAAAAGCTGCATCAATTGATGGCCAGAATTCCCTGGCGTTACCAACACTACTCAAAAGAAATATTCAGTGTTTTACGCAAACAGGAGGTAGTATGAAAATTACATTCAATGGCGCTGCCCGAACGGTCACCGGCTCTCAGCATTTGCTTGAAATCAATGGCAAAAAGATCCTGCTTGATTGCGGCCTCTTTCAGGGGCACCGACAGGATTTCTATGATCGCAACCAGCACTTTAATTTCGACCCTACTGAGATCGACGCGGTCGTTCTCTCACACGCTCACATCGATCACAGCGGCAACCTGCCCAGTCTCGTCAAAGCCGGTTTTCGCGGCCCCATTTTCTCTACCCCGCCCACGGCTGAATTAGGCAAGATCATGCTGGCCGATTCCGCTCACATCCAGCAAGCCGATGCTGAGTATGCCAGCAAAAAGAATTCCCGCCGCGGTGAACCCGCCGTCGAGCCGCTGTACACCCTGCAGGACGCCATCGATGCCTCAAACCAATACTACCCGGTGAAATATGACGAGCCCTTTTCCCCCATCCCTGGGGTAGAAGTGCGCTTTGTCGACGCCGGCCATATCCTGGGTTCCGCTGCCGTGGTCTTGAACATCAATGACAATGGTAAGAAGAAAAAATTCTGGTTCTCGGGCGACATTGGCCGCTTCAACATGCCGCTCTTGAATGACCCGATCTTGCCAGATAACGATGTCGATTACTTGTTGATGGAATGTACTTACGGTGACAAACCCCATCCCACCATGGATGAAGCCTACCAAGATCTGAAAGAGATCATGATTAAGACCAGCCGTCGCGGCGGCAAGGTCATCATCCCGGCTTTTGCCGTAGGCCGCACGCAGGATATCGTCTACTTCATCAACCGTATGATCTCGGATGGCGAACTCGATCCGCTGCCCGTCTACGTGGATAGTCCTCTGGCCGTCGAGGCTTCAAAAATCTTCTTGAGCTTCCCGGAATATTTCGATGCTGAAACCCGCCAATTGATGATCGAACACCGTCACCCGGCGCTGGACTTCAAGGGGTTGACCTACATCAAGAGCGTGGATGAATCCAAACGTCTGAATGACCTGAAAGGCCCAATGGTGATCATTTCCGCTTCGGGCATGGCAGAAACGGGACGCATCCTGCATCATCTGCGCAATAACATTGAGAACCCCAACAACACGATCTTGATCGTGGGCTGGCAGGCACCAGATACCCTGGGGCGTCGTATGGCCGAAGGAGATCGTCAGGTGCGCATCTTTGGACAGCTCTTCGAACGCCGCGCCGAAGTCAAGGTCATCAACGGCTTTTCGGCACACGCAGGCCAGGACGCTCTGCTGCAATATGCACGCCGCGTCAAAGGTCACGCCAAACATATCTTCCTGGTGCATGGCGAGCCCGATAAAGAAGCAATCTTTGAATCTCTGCTCAAGCAAGAAGGGATTGGCCCGATTTCCTTCCCGGATTGGAAAGAGACGTACGAGATTTAACGTTTTTCGGTTATAATTTTGGCGATTGGAGAGGTGCCGCAGTGGCTGAACGGGGCGGTCTCGAAAACCGTTGTGGCCCTTTGGACCACCGAGGGTTCGAATCCCTCCCTCTCCGCTCGAAAACATGAGAACTCACTTTCTCATGTTTTTTTGTTCTGTAGGTTTGTCAAACATATTGGACAGAGTTAAGGAAGAATTGTCTAGGAGAAAGGAAGCCCAGAGGGCGCATGGGGGTATTGTTAGAGCGCTGATTGTATCTTTTTAGCTGATTGGCGAAATCTGCAAACGAGTAAAACTTGGCAGAGTTATATAACCTTTTCTGATCTTCACGATGGCTTCTTTCGACTTTGCCATTATGTCTCGGTGTATAAGGTCGAATGTATTTGTGGCGGATCCCCAAACTTTGCAGTCTTGCTTCAAATAGAGTCAAGTTGTCTTCGTCGCGAGTTCGCAATAACCGTTTGGTGAATTCAGTGCCATTGTCCGTTTGCACACATTCGATCTTGATCCCTTGCCTGGCATACCAGGCAACGGCATCCTCCAGAAATTGCAGAGAAGAGTAAGTGTTTACTTCCTCAAAGGCTCCCAGGTAACGTAAACGGCTGTACTCATCAATGGCTGTGTATTGATAAAACTTTTGCCTCTTTTCTCCTACAATACACTCTACTGGCACCCATTTCACATCGATTTGAACTCGCTCTCCTGCATGGCTCATCTGCTCGTAGGGTTTGGCCTGATATTTCTTCTTCACGCTCTCTTTAGGAGCGAATAACCCCAGATGAACCATCAGTCGAAAAAGGCTTACATAATGCCTGCGATAGCCTCGTTCTCGCAGTTTGAACCAGAACTCCATTAGTCCAAGTTGTGGGTTCCGTCGCCGCATATCGGTGACCAGTTTGATCTCTGCCTCGTTTTGCTGGTTGGGGTGCCTGTGAGGACGGCGGGATCGATTTGCCAAAGATTCAACTGTCCCGTCATATCTTCCCAGCCAGAAGTAGATATAGGATCGGGCCTTGTTGTACTTCCTTGCCGCTTTCGTTACTCCTTTGTCCTGAGCATATTTCACAATTGAGTTCCGGTATTTCATTTCCTGTGTTATCGTATTCATAGCAGGATTTGGTGACCTCCGTTTTGTTTTGGTTTCAGCGCTATAACAATAACGGTTCTTCCCTTTTCCTGCTATCTTTTTATTCTCCTCTGTCCAATATCTACTGTAATCCTACAACTCACTTTCTCATGTTTTTTTGTTCCCTCTTGACTTTGCGGAAAAACGGTATTTATAATCATCTTGAACATGAGAGTTCACGTTGGTCTCAGGTTCAAAGGAGGTTGCTATGACCGAGAAAAGTGAATCATGCAAGACAAATCCAAAAATGGATGAAGCTCGTCAGCACATGAAGAGTGCCCACGAGAACATGCGCAAAGTAGCCGAGGCCTGGGTCCCTGAAGGCGTCCGCGAGAATCAAAAAGCCGCCCGCAAGGAATTTTTACTGGGGCTGCGCAGTCTGCTCGACGCAGCGATCGACGAAAGCGAAAAGTGATCCTGATTAACGAAAAGCAGGGCATGAGTACTCATGCCCTGCTTTTGTTTAAGAGAAACTCTATCGCAGTAAGATCCCTAACAGCGTCAAAAACGCCAGCGAGCCTAAAATGATCGCTGGAATCATCTGCCCAGCCAGGTAAAGCTGCACAGCGCTGAACAGAAAAGCCGCAAAGATCAATGCTGCCGCGATCTTGCGGGTAGAGCGATTCAACTGTTCCACCTCACGCATCAGAGCTGGCATGCGGACTTCTAACCGCCCCTGCTCGATGGTGGTGATCAAAGCATCCGTGCGCCCGGGTAAAGTGATCAGTTTGCGCAGCATTTCCAGGCCTTCGTCAAAAGCCATCTTCCATTTGCCGCCGCCCTCTGACGCAGCCAGAGAAGTAGCATAAGGGGCAAGACTGTTCCAGATATTGAAATTGGGGTTCAACCCCGAGCACATCCCCGAAAGAATTGCCACACACCGCCCCAACAAAATCAAATGTTCAGGGATCTGGAAAGGCATTTCATACAGCAGATCGCTGAATTCATCCACAAATTTCTGGGCTTCATCTGCGTGCATCTCGACCATTTCTTTGGTCGATTTACCCCACAGGCTCTCGAAGGCCATCTGATTGGCACGTTCCAGTTGCTCCAGATCAGCGCCTGGCAAAAGCAGATTGAGGTCCTGATAGGCTTCCACCAATCGGTGGGCATCTTTGGTCCCCACCGCGATCAGCACTTCTTTCAAGCCGCCGAACGTCCCTTCCGGTAAAGTGCCGGCCATTCCAAAATCAATGAAGGTCAGCTTCCATTTTCCGGCATCTTCTCCGGCAGCAGCCGGCTGCACAAACAGGTTACCCGGGTGCGGGTCCGCGTGAAAAAAGCCATCCTCGAAAACCTGTTTGAGATAAGCATTGATCAACCGTTCCGCGACTTCATCACGGTCGATGCCAGCGGCTTCGATCGCTGCATAATCTGAGATTTTGATGGCCCGCACATCCTCGAGAGTAAGCACCCGTCGGGTGGTATGGCTCCAGATTACCTGGGGAACACGGATCAGGGAGTCTTCTTGGAAATTTTCGGCGAATTTCTCGGCGTTTTTTCCTTCGTGGAGGTAATCCAGCTCCTCATAAAGCGAACTGCTGAATTCCTCCAACAGCAATTTCATGTTGACCCGTTTCTTGATCGGCGGATAATTCTGCACCCAACGGCCCACAATTCGCAGTGCGGCCAGATCCGTCTCGACGATCTCTTCGATGTGCGGACGCTGCACTTTGACCACCACCGGAGGGATCTGCGTTTCTCCTGCTGACCTGGCCTGAGCACAATAGACCTGCCCAATGGAAGCCGCAGCCAAAGGCACGCGGTCAAAATCGCTGAATTTTTCTGTCAGCGGGCAGCCGAATTCCGCCTCGAGCAAAGCCCGGATCGGCTCGAAAGATTCTGGTGCTACCTCGTCTTGCAGGTTTGCCAGTTCACTCGTGATCTCACGGGGCAGCACATCCAGACGAGACGAGAGGAACTGCCCCACCTTGATCATCACCCCGCCCATCTGACTGGCCAGAGAGCGAAAACCAACCGCAATCTGAGTCATCCGCCGCGCTCGAGTAGACTGAGAGACCCGGCGAAAGCCAATTTTGGGCAGAATCACTTCCCACCCGATCAAGCCCAGCAGGGTCCAACCAAAGAAACCTAAGATTTTATAGTATCGCTGCCGAAAAGCCTTCACGTCATCCTTCTTGAGGCACTCAATATAAAGTGACAAAGTAGTAAACCGCCACGCTCAGGCCAATTGCCACCACGATCCAGCGCATCACCTGTGAGTTGACCTTCCCGGCCAGCTTTCCACCTATTACCCCTCCCAATAAAGCAGCCACTGCCATTACTCCGGCCACTCCCCAGTTGACCCGCTGAGAAAACACAAAGAAGAGAGCTGCCGCCACGTTACAAGCCAGAGAGAGTGTTTGTTTCAGGGCATTGAGCCGAACCAGTGAATCATTGGCGATCATTCCCAGCGCGGCCAGCAAGATCACGCCCAGACCGGCGCCGAAATATCCCCCATAACAGGTCGCCAGAAATACCGCACCGCTGCCCAGCAGGTTTTGCCTCAGAGTAATCGTTTTCAAGCCAGTCTTGCTGATCAGCAATTTCTTCAACGGCTCTCCCCCTGCCAAAAAAAGTGAGGCAAAAAGGATGAAAAAAGGCACCACATTGCGGAACGCTTTTTCGCCTGTGATCATCAGTAAATAGCCCCCGGTAACTCCACCCAGAACTGCCGCCGGGATGAACCATCGCAATCGGGATTTTTGCTTCTGCAGCAGGCCCTTCTGCGCATAAGCGGAGCCAAAATAGCCCGGGCACAGCGCTACCGTATTGGTCATATTAGCCGAAACTGCCGGCAGCCCAACGAAGGTCAACAGCGGAAATGTGATCAGCGTGCCTCCACCCGCCAGCGAATTCACTCCACCCGCGAGAAGAGCACCCACTGCGATAAGGAAATATTGCCAAACCTGCATTGATTTATTCCTTTAAAAAGAACCCGCTCGCGAACTTTCCCCCGGCAAATATCAGAGGGACTCGGGTGCCAAAGTTCGCTCTCGTGTTTGATCGGATATTAGTATAACCGATTCCCAATGAGGTTTGCCTCGTCTGCCAGATAAACAAAAAGCCACCCTCTTAATAGAAGGTGGCCCATTTTGTAAAAAAAGAGGCTACTCAGCCGGGATAGGTTCGACCGAAATCATATTCTCAAGAATGTTTTCTAATGCCATAGTATGGACACAGCGTCCGTGTAAAGAGAAAAACTCGCAATCGCAAGCCCACTTGCCATCGGCAAAAGTGACCTGGTGGGAGTTATTATCTCCTTTGACGACGACGTTCATGGAATTGAACTGGAAGCGTTGGCGTTCCTGCGCATATCGTTTTGCTTTTTCGATTTTTCCGATCATACTGTAGTCCATTTCTACTGTCTCCTTATCATGATTTTGGGAAACAAAAAGGCACGCAGTAATACCGCGTGCCTTATTCGCTCACGAAAGTTGCTCGATAAAAAATCAATACTCGCATAGAGAATTTACCTCAACGTTAATCTATAATAGCCCAGCGCGGAGCGAAAGTCAATCATTTTTAAGGTTATTCTTCTCCATCACCAGTCCGTCTTCGCCATCGACGTAATAACGATGCCACACCTCAGCATAGTGATATCCCAGAGAAGAATAGAGCCGTTGGGCAGAATAATTCGAGCGCCGCACTGAAAGACGTACAACCGGCTGCCCCATGGCTTCATCACAGGCCAACATCAAGGCCCGTGCGATTCCCTGCCGGCGGTACCCGGGAAGTACTCCAATAGTGGTCACCCATCCTACTCCCTCGGTACGGTGGGTATCTCCGCCAATGAAACCCGCCATCTTTCCCTCCACTTCAGCCTTGAGCCGGATGATGCCGGGCAGGGCCAGTACCGCGATCAGCTCGATCAACGGCCATTGGTCCTGTTCAAAGCAGATGCGATCCAGTTCCCGCAGAGCATTGAGATCCGACAAGGAAGCAGGAGCAATTTGGAAAGAAGGATTCGCAGAGTTCATGGGAAAAAGAGGCGGGTAGAAGATTTCCTTCCACCCGCCCGATCCTCTTGTAAAGGATTACTTGTTTCTGGTTTCGTTCTTCTTGACGAAATCACTCAGCAGGCTGGTGAATTCCATCGGGAAAATATACTTGGTGGAGGGATTCGCTGCCATAGACTTGAGAGTATCGAAATACTGTAAGGTCATGGTATTTTGGTCCAATTGCTTGGCAGCTTCAAAAATAGCTTCCAGGGCCTTTTGATACCCTTCAGCACGTAACAATTGCGCCTGTTTGTCACCTTCAGCACGCAAAATCGCCGCCTGTTTTTCGCCTTCAGCCTTCAAAATGTTGGACTGTTTATCGCCTTGAGCCACGTTGATGGCAGCATCGCGATTACCGTTGGACTCAGTCACCACGGCACGGCGAGTACGTTCAGCCGTCAACTGGCGGTTCATGGATTCCTGAACGTCTCTTGGCGGAACGATCTCGCGGATTTCAACGTTGGTCACTTTTACACCCCAGCGTTCAGTCACTTCGTCCAGGCGAGAACGCAGAGCTGTGTTGATCTTCTCGCGCTCAGAAAGGACGCCATCCAGCATAATTCCACCGATGACGGAACGCAGTGTGGTCGTGGCAATACCCTGTGCCGCCAGTTCGAAGTTCTGAACCTGCAGCACTGACTCTACCGGATCGAATACCTTGTAGTACCACAAGAAGTCAACCGAAACCGGAGCGTTATCCTGGGTAATCGAGGCCTGAGTCGGGATCTCACGCACCTGCTCGCGCAAATCCACCCAAACGGGGCGATCGATGAAAGGAATAAGCAAAATGAGCCCCGGACCGCGCTGACCGATGCAGCGGCCCAGACGGAAGACGACCAGACGTTTGTATTCCGGTACGATCTTGAGGGCGGCCGCCAAAAAGATGATCAGCAGCACTACCACACCTACGATCAAACAAATCAATACTGTTGGATTCACGTTTCCTCCTAAAGATTAACAAAACGACTATCGAAGCCCTATTTAACCGGTTCGACGATCAAAACCAGTCCTTCACGGTTGATTACTTTGACAGAACTGCCTGCCGCAATCATCTCGTCACTGCGGGCGGACCATTCTTCACCACCCACGTAAACCGTGCCCGAGTTATGGATGACAGTACGCGCTTCCCCCACCATACCGATCATGCGCTTCAGATCCTGCACCGGGCGTTCTTTGAGTGCATCGATCGACTTGCGGCCAATGAACCACAGCAAGAAGACACTGACTAGATTCAGGAAGACAGCAAAGATCGGGTTGACGGCGTCCACTCCGGCACGAGTCGACACCAGAAACACAGCACCGACGCTAAAAAGCACCACCGTGCCAATCAGCCAGTACCATTGTTTGCGCTTGCGCATGGCGAACACAAAGGGAACAATTCCTGCAGCCAGGAACAACAGCGCCCACCAGTTAATGGTCAGGTTGTAGAAAGCATATCCGGCCAGGACAACAGTCAGCAGTGCACCGATTTCGAGCAGCCCAGTCCCTGGAGTAAAAAGAGCCAAAACACCCAAGACGAATCCCAGGGTAAGCAAGAAATAGGCAACGTTGGCATCAAATAAAAAGGTCATTCTTTTCCTTTCCAGGTGGTACCTGCATCACCTTTATCATTATACTCTACGCAAAAAATGACAAAATGGTTTCACCCCTTAAATCGGGGTGAAAATGCAGGGCAATCGCATCTTATTGAGAAAAGACCTTTAGTAGATAATCAGTATCCCAACCGCATCTCAAACGCTTAGCTTTGATACCAACTTTTAGAGATTGTTCCAATTTTAGTAAATTAAGCGCCATGTGTCTGATAATGGCGAAATTCTGGGGTGAATTATCTTTACGTACCCTGCTATGATCTTCATTGAATGCAATATCTAAGACCCAATGAAGGCTGTTTTCAACTCCCCAATGACTACGTTTAGCATGCAGAATCTTCTTCGCATCATTTTCAAGGCTAGTGATAAAGTAACTCACTTGAGATTCGGTGGTCTCACCAATCTTGCGCTCCGATTCAATTCTGATTAGGCTTTTCAGCCCAGGCCAGCGATCCTTCTCGCGGATTGAGGATAAATATTCTGGATCAGAGATTGCCCAACATTGACGGATTTCAATTCGTCCGTGGTTCTTGTTTACTGTCTTTGCGTATTGATATGGTGCGTCATTGAAATTATATTGTTTGTCTACTTCAAATATGTATTGCATATCCTCGAACAATCGCCCTTGGTTTTCTTTTACAGCTAGAAGATAATCACCGCCTCGTTCTAGTATCATTTCGGCTATTTTGGTCTGAGTTCCAATAGCGTCTATGGTTATGATGCATCCTTCTATTTCCAATATCTTCAGTAATTGAGGAATTGCTGTGATTTCATTAGATTTCTCTTCTACTTTTTGTTGTCCCAGTACCAATTGATTTTCACTAGCCCATGCGCTCACCATATAGATGGCATTTCTTCCAGTTTCGCTTTCCTGTGAACCACGAAGCTGTTTGCCATCTAAGGCTATCACTTGCCCCCGGGTTAATTCATGAATGGTTTGAACCCATTCTCTGAAACTCTTTTCAAACTCATCTGGATCAATTGCCGCAAAGACTCTTCCAAAGGTATCGTGTGAAGGTATCCCATTGGGTAGTTCTAAAAATGTTTTCAACCATTCTTTTTTGGCTTTTCCATACATCTCTATATCTACCCAGCTATCAGCTCCACATATTACTCCGCAAATTGCCAACAGTATGATATCGATCAATTTGTGTCGTTTGCTTCGCTCTATTCTTGGATCTGTTACTTGTGTAAAACATTTTGTTATGTTTCCGGTTCTTGGTTCGTTGGACACTTCATTCTTCCTTGTTTTTTTCCCTCCTTCTTTGCAATTCTCTTGCCATTTTCATTTTGATGCGATTGCCCTGGGCGAAAATGGCCTCTGCTTGACAAGCGCTAATTCTGAAGATATACTCCAAATCAATCAAATATATTCTTCGGGGCAGGGTGAGGGAAGAGAACTTCCCAATTCCCGATCGGTGGTATAACCCACGAGCAGAGTCTGCAGGACCCGGTGAAATTCCGGGGTCGACGGTAAAGTCCGGATGAAAGAAGAGCCTTCTTTCAAGTAAACTTCGTTTACCTGATTTCTTAAGCCCCGGAGCAAAGTTGCTGCGAGGCTTTTTTGATGAAATACTCCAACTCACTGGATTTACTTCAGACTTCCCCCCGTAAAGGGACCTCATTCGCCGAGAAAATGGCTCGCCAGAATGGCTGGTTAGTTTTTCTCTCGTTGCTACTGGCTCTGGGAATCTGGACCGCCGTGGTGGATTGGAGCCATTTACCCGACTTTGTCTTGCCTTCCCCGGCTGCAGTTGGACAAAAATTCTGGGTAACCCTGGCGGATGGTACGCTGCTGCACCACACTCTGGTCACCCTTTCTGAGGTGCTGAGCGGATTACTGATCGGTTCCTGCCTGGCTACCTGCATCGGCTACTTTCTGGCCCGTTCCCGCGCGCTCGAACAAATTCTTTCTCCTTTTTTGGTGGCCAGCCAGGCGGTGCCCACCATCGCAATTGCCCCCCTGCTCATCATCTGGTTCGGTTCAGGCATGGGCTCAAAAGTTCTGATCTGTGCTCTGACAGTATTCTTCCCCATTCTGGTCAATACCATCATTGGTTTTCGCGCCGTTCCCGCCAACCTGCGCGACTTGATGCGTTCGCTGCACCCCAATCACTGGCAAATGTTGAAATATCTTGAAATTCCGGCCGCACTGCCCATTCTCTTCGGAGGGCTGCGCATCGGCGCCACTCTCTCCGTGATCGGGGCAATCGTCGGTGAATTTGTCGGTTCAGATCAAGGGCTAGGGTATCTCATCAACGTCGGCCGCGGACAATATGATATGGCATTGGTCTTTGTGGCCATTTTCACCCTGATCTTTCTCGCCCTGTGCCTGTATGGATTGGCACTGCTGGCTGAACATTTATCCATGCCCTGGAAAAAATCTCGAAGTTAACCGGAGAACACCATGAAACATCTCAAATCCATCCTGTCTGTGATCATTTCCCTCCTGGCCCTCAGTGCCTGTGCTCAACCCGCGGCAACATCCGCAGCCACAGCCACCACTACACAGTCCGCCGCCACAATGATCCAGGTGAAGCTGCCAGTGGGTTACGTGCCAGATATCCAGTTTGCTCCCTTGTACGTCGCCATCGACAAGGGGTTTTACCAGGCACAGGGGTTGGACGTGAGCATTGATTACAGCATGGAAAATGACAACACAGTTTTGGTGGGAACCGGTAATCTCGATTTTGCCGTCGTCAGCGGGGAGCAGGTTTTGCTGGCACGGGCTCAACAATTGCCCGTCGTCTACGTCATGTCGTGGTACCACCAGTACCCGGTGGGCATCGTCACCAAGACCTCTTCCAATATTCGCACGGTCGCTGACCTGCGCGGCAAGAAGATCGGCTTACCCGGTTTATACGGCACCAGCTACATCGGCGCCATTGCCCTGCTCGATTCTGCCGGGCTCTCGCAAAAAGACGTTACCCTCGATTCCATTGGTTACAATCAGGTTGCCGCTCTGGTAGCGGATAAAGAAGACGCCGTGGTCATTTATACTGCCAACGAACCCCTGCAACTGACACAGCAGGGAATCGATTACACCCTGTTCAAGACTTCTGATGCCGTTGATCTGGTCGCCAATGGGCTGATCACCAATGAGAAAACTTTGCAAGAAAACCCTGAACTGGTCAAAAAAATGGTGGCCGCCACCCTGGAAGGCATCCAGTACGCCAGCGATCACCCTGATGAAGCCTTCGAGATCAGCAAGAAATACGTCACCAATTTAGCCACCACGGACCAGCACCTGCAAATGCAGGTTTTGCTCAATTCCATTGATCAGTGGAAAACGAATGCTCCCGGGTACACTGACCCGCAAGCCTGGGAGAATATGCAGAATATTCTGCTCAAAATGGGGCTGCTGACCCAGCCGCTGGACCTTTCTGCTGCTTATTCCAACAATTACTTGCCTCAATGAGCCAGACCGAAGAACCCTTATTGACTGTGGAAGCCCTCAACGAGACCTTCGTCGATTCGAGTGAAGGCCTCGAAGCCCTGCAAAATGTAAGTTTTGTGCTGGGCAGTCATGAATTTCTCTCCATTTTAGGGCCCTCAGGCAGCGGCAAAAGCACGCTCATTCGTGTCATTGCTGGTTTACTCGAACCAAGCAGCGGAGCAGTGAATTTTCATTGTCTGAAACAACGGCCGCGCATCGGGTTGGTCTTCCAGCAAGCCAATTTAATGCCCTGGCGCACTGTTTTGCAAAATATTCTGCTGCCGCTGGAAATCGATGGAGTACCGGCAGCGGAGGCGCAGGAAAAAGCCATGCACTTGATCAATCTGGTTGGCCTGCAAGATTTTGTCCACGCCTGGCCAGATGAACTTTCTGGGGGCATGGCGCAGCGCGTCGCGATTGCCCGCGCCTTGATCCAGGACCCGGATCTGCTGCTGCTCGATGAACCTTTTGGCGCCCTGGATGCGCTTACCCGCGAACGCATGGGGCTGGAGCTGCTGCGCATCTGGCAAACCAGCCAGAAAGCGGTGATTCTGGTCACCCATTCCATCTCGGAAGCCTTGCTGCTCTCAGATCGAGTACTGGTACTCAGTGCCCGTCCGGGCACGGTGACCATAGATCTGGATGTTCCGCTGGCCCGGCCGCGTTCAGAAGAAATTCGCTATTCGACTCAATTCATCGATCTGGAAAGAAAATTACGCCATTCCCTGGTGCCACGGGTTAATTAACCGACAAGCGCGGCAAATCCAGGCAGAACACATCCATCGACAGGCGGGTATGCCCATTCACTTCAAGAGCAGCCAAAGCGGAATCAACGCTGCAGGCAACCTGTAAAGCCTGAGCTTCATCCAGTTGTGCCGACAGCCGGGAAAGCTCTTCCTGGCGGTTGATGTTGGTGATCTCGCCCGCATGGCCGGCTGTTGTCAGCATCAGATCACGGGCATAGGTGTACCAGACTTGCAGTGTCTGGCGCAATTCGTCACGGTTGCGCGTCAAAGTGTCCACATAAGCAAAACGATCACGCCGATCCAACCCCAATAAGCGGGTGAAATCATCCAAAAGCTGCATCCGTTTTTCCAAGGCCTCGGGGTCTGCCGCAAGCTGCACCGCCATCCCCAACCGGCCGCCTGAAAGATGCGCATACAGCGAGGCATTCTCTTCCGGATAATGCCAGCGCGAGATCAGTGCTTCGGTGACCTTTGGCACCGGTACCGGGTGAAGCCGCAGAATTTCACAGCGTGAAGCAATGGTCGGAAGCAAATTTTCGGCAGAATCTGCCGTCAAAAAGAGGATTACCTTACGCGGTGCCTCTTCAAGGGTTTTCAAGAGCGCATTCTGAGCACTGGCATTGGCCTGTTGAAAATTTAGTAACAAAGCAATGCGGTAGCGAGCTTCAAAAGGCGAAAGGGAAAGGCTATGCTGCAGATTGCGAATTTGTTCCACCTTGATCATGCCCCCCTCGTTCTCAGGTTGGATAACAGAAAGATCAGGCTGCTGCATCTTCAGAAGCTGACTGCACACGCGACAGGTACCGCAGTATTCCCCGGGAGCCGGGGGATTCAGGCAGTTCATGGCACAAGCAAACTCCAGCGCCAGACTGCGCCGGCCAATTCCCGGAGCACCGGTGATCAGGTAAGCGTGACGTACCTCATCGTTCAGCACGTGCTGCTTGAAAAGCGCTTCCGCCCATTCATGTCCAATTAAATTCCAACTCATGCAGGCATTTTAGCCCAAAGCGAAACAGGGGGCAATACAAGAAAAGTTAAATCTTTTCGACCACCCAAAAATGCGACAACCCCAGCACCTGCAAGGGGGTCTTCTCGAGAAACTGCAGCACCGCTCGCAGTATCCTTCCCAGGGCCGGCTTGCGCTGGATGATGTTATCGTATGCGCCAAAAATGGTGCGCCGGGTAATGATCTTAACCGGTAAACCAGCAAAGAGTCGATTCAGGTCACGGCGGGTATAGACGTTGACGTGCGGCGCCAGTTTATCGCGCAGCTTACGCGGCAAATAATTAACAAAAGGAATATTGCCAAAATGATACTCGCCGTGCCAGAAAATGCCATGCGTTTCGAAACCATAGCCGCGATTGGGGCAAAAAAGCACCAGACGCCCGCCAGGCCTGAGAGTGCGCACAATCTCCTGAACGGCCAGTTTATCGCTTTGCACGTGCTCGATGACCTCGTTGCTCAAGATCAGATCAAAGAAATCGTTCTCGAAAGGCAAATGCTCGCCCACTCCACACAGAATGCGCGCATTTTGCTGATGAGCTTCCAAAGTACGTTCAAATTCCACATCCAACCCTACCGTGTAGTTTGCGGGCGTGGTCAAACGATACAGGTATGAGCCCAGCCCGCAGCCATTCTCAAAGATCTTGCCCTGACAGCGTTCCCCGGCTGCTTCCAGGATCATTTGCAGACGGCGCTGCTGCCCGGCCCGCCACACATAAGAAGGTTCTCCACGTAATGCTGCTTTATCAGAATGAGTTGCTGTCATCGCAATCCTTCGGTAATTAATAATGAAGCCCTATTCTACTACGAGTGATTCTGCTTCGCTGAAGGGTACCCAGGCTAACACTGAGGTTCCTTTACCGGGTTCGGAAGTAACATCCACCTCGCCGCCAGCATTCGAGCCGCGCGTTTCCATGTTGGAAAGTCCATGACCAATGGTGATCTTGGTCGTCTCTGGATTAAAGCCTTGCCCATCATCGCGAATTTCCAGCAGCAGCCGGTCATTGGTCGTCCAGACCACCACGTCCACGTGATGAGCGTGTGCATGCTTGGCTACGTTGGCCAGCGCTTCCTGGCAAATGTGGAAAAGAGAAATTGCCTGATTCTTGGGCAGGTGCGAAATGTCTTCGTCAGGCCCCTTGAGGCTCACATCAATCAATGTATTGGCGCGGAACTCAGATACCAGGCGGCTGATACCGCTCATCAGATCTTCGTTGTGCAACTGGCGCGGCCGCAAATCCAGAATATAAGCGCGGATGTCGCGGATGGTGGTATTCAAGTCTTTGATGGCCTGTTCGATGCGTTTGGTCGATTGCTCCGGGTTCTCTTTCATCAGCAGCCGGGCATGCTCCAGCGTCAATCCGACGGCATAAATCGATTGGATGATGCCATCGTGTAAATCCATACCAATGCGTTCACGCTCTTCCAGCACCGCCAGCCGGCGATCCTGCAAATTCAGACGCACATTCTCAATCGCCGTTGCCATCCAGGAACCAATAGCCTGCAAGAACTGCACCTCGAGATCATCCAGTGGCTGCGGGTGACAGGTGGCCACGCACAAAGCTCCCATAATACCGCGTCGTCCGCTCAGCGGCACCACCGCAATCTGATGAATCCCCTGAGCGCTGACGCTTTCATCCAGCTCCTCGCTGGTATCCTGAGACAGGTCCAGCAAAACAGGGACACCTGACTTGACGGTCTCGCCAATCGCCCCCTCGCCAAGGATGTATTGTGCCCGCTTCCACAAACGCAAATTGGGGTTGCCTTGATAAACCTTGGAAACCAGATTTTTGGTCTCTGGCTGGCGCAGAAAGATCTCGCCAGCCTCCAGACGTAAATAATCCATCAATTGTGAAAGCACTTTGGCCAAAATCTGATCGATGTCGTTGGAAGTAGCCAAAGTGGAAGCCAGTTCATCCAGAAGGGCCAGGTCTTCATTGCGGCGAGTCAAAATGCGGTCGCGCTGAATCAGGTCTTTGTACAAACGTGCATTGGTGATCGCCGCCGAGGCATACCCGGCCAGCATTTCGATCACCAACCGATCATCGTCGGTGAATTCGGCACCGCTGATCTTGTTGGTAAGAAAGATCTGCCCCAGTACCTGCTCTCCCTGGCGGATTGGGACCCCTAGAAAAGAGGTCATGAGCGGATGCCCTACCGGGAACCCCACTGCGCGCGGATCCTCGGCCACATTAGCAACTCGCACTGGTTCCCGAGATTGAATCACCGCCCCCAGCAATCCCTTGCCCACTGGGGAGTGGGAAACCTCATCAATTTCTGCACGGGTCATTCCCACCGAGATAAAGCGTTCGATCTCTTTTTGCTCATTGACGATGCTGACGGCCCCATAGCGGGCATCCGCTTCCTGGCAGGCCAAGGCAGCGATCTTTTCCAGCAATGAATCAATGGAAATATCCTGTACCAGTTGTAAACTCACCTGATGCAGGGTGAGCAAACGTTGTTCCAGTTGTTTTTTGGTCAGTGGGGAACTATCCATGGAGTAACCTATCGACTCTTGAATTGTACTCGATAGACAGCCAAACCGTCAATTAAAGGATTTCTGAATCAAGTTTATACAATTAGTACATTTTATTTCTAAAATAAGCCCAACCCGATATAATGGAATTGAGGTAAATTATGGAAAACTCTTTTCTGGCACGTAAAGAAGAAGAAAACAAAATGCGCGAATTGCACCGGCTCCCTCCCGGGCAATCATTGACCAACAAATTCCCGGTGCTGCACTATGGTGCGGTTCCTGCCTTCGACCCTGCCAGCTGGAATTTTCAGTTCTACGGCGAGGTTGAAAAAGCACTGACCCTTTCGTGGGCAGAATTCAGCCAGCTTCCGCGCCGTAAACTCAAAATGGATATTCACTGCGTGACCCGCTGGAGCAAATTCGATACCGAGTGGGAAGGCATTTCGGTGCGCGATCTGATCACATCCGGACTGCTGCGTCTGAAACCCGGCGCCAACTTCGTCATTCAACACGCGGAATATGATTTTTCAGCCAATCTGCCCCTGCAAACGGTACTGGCAGATAACTTTCTGTTAGCCACTCACTTCAACGGCGTACCCATCACTCCCGATCATGGTTTCCCGGTACGCGGCATCGTTGGGGCCATTCCCGGGCGGGAAGAACTGGCAGTGCCCTATTTCTGGAAAGGGGCCAAGTGGCTGCGCCGTCTCGAATTCACCGTCAGCGATCATCCCGGGTTCTGGGAAAGCGCCGGCTATCACAACGAAGCCGACGTGTGGAAAGAAGAACGATTCGGTTAACCCGACTCTCCAGGCGGAAGGATGCCTTCCGCTTTTTTATTTCAGGCAGTTAGGTTAAAATGAGGGTATGGGGACATGGATTTCACACTTACGCATTGCGGAAGCCTGCGCCGAGCGCATTCCGGAACTGGACCAAACCGCTTTTGTCTTTGGCAGCCTGGCCCCTGATTCTGGCTTGCCCAATGCAGATTGGTCCGCTTTCGATCCACCGCGCGAGGTAACCCACTTCACCACCGCCGGCGGGGAGGATCATAATTGCCGTGATCTGGATTTCTATCGAGAATACGTGCAGACCCATCCCCCAGAACAAGATCTGGCTGCATACAGCTTCTCGCTGGGTTATTTTGTACACCTGCTCAGTGATCACCTGTGGATGGACATCATCGGCCTGCCCTCACGCCAGCAATTTGCCAGGCTCTTCACTGAGCAGGGAGAAAACGAAGCCTGGACCCGGCTCAAGGGAGATTGGTACCGGCTGGATCACCTCTTTCTGCGCGATCATCCCGACGATCCATTCTGGCAAACTTTTCTGAACGCTGAAATTCCCACCTGCCCGTTGCCTTTTTTGCCGCAGGCCGCTTTCGCGCAGCAGATGCATTTCATTCGCACCTTCTACCAAAACCCGGAGCCACGTTGGTTTACTGAAGAAAAGTTCCTCTATCTCAGCCAGGCAAATCTTGAGAATTTCATCCAGCAGGCCAGCCACTGCTGCGTCAAAATATTGCGCGCAACCCGGCTCTGTCCACCGCCTGCCGGGATCGAATCCTCTCTCTTGCTGCTGCCGGCAGCCGATCTGGCCCCGTTGAGCTTTCCACTGGGTGATTAAGCAACGCTCTGCTTAAATTCGCCGCCAATTAATTTTGGATTTGTTACAATAATTCTCTGGAGGGAAGCATGACACCCAACGAATGGCCTGAATCAGTGCGTTTCTACCTCGAACCCGGCCCAATGAGCATCATCCCGGCCGAGGTTAACCTCGGCGTTTTGCCCGACGATCTGCCCGCGCTGGTACGGGTAGTACAGGGATTGTTGATCCATGTATTCTGGGCCGAACGATACGGAATTAAACTAAACGGAGCCCGGCAAAGCGAAGTCAATCTGCGCTCCTTCAAAGAAAAATTCCCGGCCTTACTGCACCTATCGAATGCCCCACTGACCGAACCCCGTCCGCTTGAAAAACGTCTGGTGGGCAACTGCCGCGATTTTTCCGATTTTCTGGCAGCCCTGCTCAAGCAAAAAGGGATCCCTGCCCGTGCCCGCTGTGGCTTCGGGAAATATTTCTTGCCCAATCACTATGAAGATCACTGGGTGACCGAATACTGGAATACTGCTGAAAAGCGTTGGAGCATGGTAGACGCCCAGCTTGATGAATTTCAGCAAAAAGAATTAAAAATCACTTTCGACACGCTCAACGTCCCTTCTTATCAGTTCATCACCGGTGGCAAAGCCTGGCTGCTGTGCCGCGCCGGGCAGGCCAACCCCGATCAATTTGGCATTTTCAAAATGCGCGGTATGGGTTTCATCCGCGGGGACCTGATCCGTGATTTTCTCGCTCTGAACCGCATCGAGATCCTTCCCTGGGACGCTTTCGGCTTGATCGCCAAGGCCGACAATCAGCTCAGTGAAGCCGATCTGGCACTTCTGGATCATCTGGCCGGGCTGACGCTGACCCCAGATGCTGCCTTTGCGGAAATTCGCCAGCTTTATGCTCAAGAAAAGGAGCTTCAGGTACCGGCCAGCTGGTTCCCGATTGTTTAAGTCACATGATCCATTTTCAAACTTCTTCCGACCCCAGCCATTTTCTGCGGGTCATTCAACCCGCCCTGGAACGCGACGAGGCAGCCAACCAGTTAATGCTGGGAATCTGCGGTCAGGTCATCAACCAAACCAGTCAGACCTATAGATCTGTCTCCCCCTTCATGGGCTGGGTGGAAGATGAACATGGCCTGATCGCTGCCGGACTGATGACCCCGCCTTATCCACTTATCCTGTACTGCGAACCCGCGCTGCAGCAGATCGCGCTCGAAAAGCTGCTGGCCGGCATCTCTTCACATCCCATTCCCGGGGTGATCGGCAAAAATCACGTCGTGGAAGCCTTTGCTGACCTTTGCCAGCAGCAAACTGGCATCTCTCCTCAGATAACGCGCCACGAACGGGTGTTCAAATGCACCCAGGTCGCTTGGCTCCCGCAGCAAAGCGGCCGGCTGCAGCAGGCGCAGCCTCAAGATCTTGACCTGGTGCTGGAATGGGCCAAAGCCTTCGACCATGAAGAAATGCGGGATGAAGACGGTGCCGCTGTGGAAGCCAATACGCGCGCCCAGCTTGAGCGCGGGGAGATTTACCTGTGGAAAGATGGCATCGCCACTGCCATGACCCTGGTCACCTGGCCCACCCAACACGGTTGTTCCCTGACCTCTGTCTACACCCCCCCTTCCCTGCGCGGACGCGGCTATGCTTCAGCCCTGATCGGCAATCTCAGCCAGATCCTGCTCTCCCACGGCTGTGCTTACACTCACCTGATGACCAATCTGGCCAACCCGATCCCCAATCACATTTACCCCAAACTGGGCTACCAACCGGTTTGCGATTACGAAACGATCCGCTGGTAAAAGCAGCCAATTGCCGCTGTCTTTCTTGCTCACACCTTCTGAACCGGAGTATAGTAAAGACAAAAGAGGTGATGATGACCACAACCTTTACTTTCTACGGACATGCAGCCATTGGGATCGAAACTCACGGCTATACGCTGGTGGTGGACCCTTATTTTTCGCATAATCCTCAGGCCAGTATTACTGCCGATCAGGTCACCGCGGATTATATTCTGGTCACCCACGGGCACGGCGATCATCGGGGGGATACGGTCGCCATTGCTCAGCGCACCGGCGCCACCGTCATCAGTATCGCTGAGATTGCCAGTTGGGCTGGCCGGCAGGGGCTTAAAAGTCACGCCCAGCACATTGGCGGTGGATTTCACTATCCCTTTGGCTATCTCAAACTAACCAATGCCCTGCACGGCTCCTCGCTGCCCGACGGCAGCAACGGCGGCAATCCATGCGGTTTTCTGCTTACCACACTGGATGGACAAAAGCTTTACCTGGCCGGGGATACCGGCCTGTTCGGCGACATGAGCCTGATCGGGGAAGAAGGTATTGATCTGGCGGCTCTGCCCATCGGCGATAATTTCACCATGGGCCCAGCAGATGCCCTGCGTGCGGTCAAGCTGCTGCACCCCCGTCTGGTCGTGCCCATCCATTACAATACCTTTGAACACATCAAACAGGATGCCTTTGCCTGGGCCCAACAGGTTGAAGCAGAAACCCCAACCAGGGTAAAAGTCCTTCAACCCGGGCAAAGTCTGACTTTTGAGTAAAGATTATTCTGGCATCATAGTTGCAACATCTCTTCTTGTATTCTGCCACCCTGGCACTGGAGGAGAGATTATGCAAACCTTTTTAGATTTACTTATGATTGCCGCTAAATTCGCGGTAGGCCTGTGGCCAGCCATTTTTCTGTGTCTGCTCATCGGCATCGCCAAACGCGAAAATGGCTTTGGTTCTGCCATGCGCAGCGTTATCAAAGGGTTGATCATCTCGTGGGGCGCATTTGCCATCCTGCGTTTGGTCTTCTTCCTCTTGAAGATGGAAACCTTTCATCTGATCCCGGAACCCGGTGATACCAGCCTGTTTTTGGCCATTGGTTTGCTTCTCTTCCCCTTCGAAGTTGCCTTACTGCTCGAAGAAAGACGCAAGAAATATACTGCCACCACTCTTGAAGAGATTCGCAGTCTTTCACCGGCTGATTTTGAAGAAATGGTGGCCGATACCTATCGTGCACAAGGCAATCGGGTACAGGTCGTGGGCGGCACCGGCGATCACGGCATTGACCTGATCGTGAGTTCCCCGCGCGGAGAAACCTACCTCGTCCAGTGCAAACGCTACCGCGGCAAGGTCGGTGAACCCGTTGTCCGTGATTTCTACGGCACCCTGCGCGCCTCCGACGCCGTCGGCGGGGCCATTATCACCAGCGGCACAATCACGGATGCTGCCCGGTTGTGGGCCGAGGGCAAACCCATTCATCTGTACGATGGGGAACAATTCCTCAAGATCGTCTTATCGACCCGCATTCGCAAGAGCCTGCCTACCACAGCCAAGAATATCCCCTCTTCGCACCAATCTGCGGCCCCTGTACCTGCAGCCCGCCCAGCCATCGCGGCCCACCGGGCTTACTCCCCAGCGGTCGCGAGCATTTCTGAACCGTTGCCGCTGGAATCACACAGCAGTGAAGTAGCTGCCGAAGAACCGCAAGAGGACAAACGCCCGTTCATGAATCTCGAAGATGCCCCCATGTGCCCGGCTTGCAACGTGCCTATGGTGCTGCACACTGAAAAACATTTTCTGCGTCGGGCAACCAAACTCTACATCTGCCCCAATGCCCCGCAGTGCACCCAGACTCACCCTTACGAAGAGTAAGGCAGCCTCTTCCCCCTCCAGAAAAAAACTGGCACTCACATGTGGAGCGCCAGTTCGCGTTTAACCAGGGCATCAGCTGCCGCGGCGATAAAATGCCCGCGCGGCGTTTGCCTGAAATGAATATATCCATAGCGGCCATAAGGCATACCACGCTGTCGTGCCTTTTGCTCGGCTTCCTGCGGATACACGTAAGCCGCCACGGCTTCGGCAAAATCTTCGAAGCGATTGAAATTGCGGTCAACTCCACACGGTGCCGGCGGCGAGCCCACCCGATACCAGAATGCCGGCTTTTCGGGCCAAAGCAGATGCAGCAGACCCACCGGGCCACTGCTTTGAGTGGACCATTTCATACGCAAGGATAACGTGCCCCACGAGGCTTTATCCCAGGCATGACCAATCTCATGCATCACCGTCCAGCGCGTCAACCCGGCCGGGTTGAGACGGATCAGATGTTGGGTGGTCAGCCCACCGTAGATCAAATGCTCCAGACGCATTTCCAGCCGGCGCAGCCACAGTGACCAGAAAGGAGGCACCAGACGAAAAGTTTCACAAAAATCATCCACTGCCCCTGAAAGTACTGCCAGCGACAAGGGATCCCATTCACCAGTCAAACGCAGGCCGAATTTCTCGGATAGGGAATGAACCGACTGTGTTTCCATAAAAATATTATACAATTTTCAGGTCGGCAGCGGAACATGGAGCCGCTCTCGCGAACTTGATAGCTTTTGCCAGTTCTGCGCCGTTAAGATTGCCTTACCTGGAGAAATTATGACCAAGGATGCTCACAAATTGAAGTTTTACGAACTCTCACTGGCCGAGAAGCGCCGGCAAATTGCCGCATTGACCGAGTTGGACGACACCACCCTGGCCGCGCTGTGCGGCACTGATCCACTCAGCGCCGAGCAAGCCGATCACATGGTCGAAAACGCCATCGGCACTTACGCACTGCCGCTGGGAATCGCACAGAACTTTTGCGTCAATGGCCGTGACGTTTTGATCCCGATGGTAATTGAAGAGCCATCGGTCATCGCCGGGGCCTCATTCATGGCCAGGCTGGCGCACGCCGGCGGCGGTTTTACTGCCACCAGCAATGACCCGGTTATGATCGGTCAGCTGCAATTACTCGAGATCAATGATCTCGCCAAGGCCCGCGACCGTATTCTTTCTTATAAAGAAGAACTGCTGCATGAGGCTGCCAGCATCGACCCAGTATTAGCTCGCCTCGGCGGTGGGCCGCGTGATCTGCAGGTGCGCATCATTTCAGAATCACCTGTTGGTCCCTTCCTGGTAGTCCATCTGCTCTACGACGTACGCGATGCCATGGGAGCCAATGCCATCAATACTGCCCTTGAAACTCTGGCCCCGCGTGTGGCCGCCATCAGCGGCGGACGGGTGCACCTGCGCATCCTTTCCAACCTGGCCGATCAGCGCCTCGCCAAAGCAGCCTGTACCATTCCTCTGGAGCAGCTGGCTTTCGCAGACTACAGTGCTGAAACTGTCCGCGACGGCATCATTGCTGCCTGGGCCTTTGCTGCTGCGGATCCCTACCGGGCCGCCACGCACAACAAAGGCATCATGAACGGTGTGGACGCAGTGGTGCTGGCCACGGGCAATGACTGGCGCGCGATAGAGGCCGGGGCCCACGCTTATGCCGCCCGCAGTGGACGCTACACCAGCCTGTCGACCTGGGGAAAAGACAGCGCGGGGAACCTTACCGGTACGCTCGAAATGCCCATGGCAGTAGGGATCGTCGGCGGAGCTACCCGGGTGCATCCCGGTGCGCAGGCCGGCTTGAAGTTAATGAAAGTGGAATCCGCGGCCGATCTGGCTAAGATCATTGTTTCCGTGGGGCTGGCACAAAACCTGGCCGCCCTGCGCGCCCTCGCAACTGAAGGCATCCAGCGCGGGCACATGGGGCTGCATGCCCGACAGATTGCCATTGCCGCCGGGGCCGCCCCTGATCAGGTCAACAAACTTGCCGAACAACTGGTTGCCGAAGGCGCCATCCGCGTCGACCGGGCAGCCGAGATCTTGAAAGAGTGGAGTCAACATCCAAATGGAAACTCAGACTAATTACGATGCTCATGCATTGATCCATCGTCCCAATCGCAAGGTGGGAATCGCCGGTTATGGCGCTTACGTGCCGCAATATCGTTTGCCCGGCAGCGAAATTGTCCACATCTGGGCAGGAGGCAAAGGCGGTTCACCAGTCAAGGAAAAAGCGGTGGCCGGCCTCGATGAGGACGTGATCACCATGTCGATCGAAGCGGCCCGCAACGCCCTGCTGCGCGCTCAAATCGATCCCTGTGAACTGCGCGCCGTGTGGGTTGGCTCCGAATCTCACCCTTATGCCGTCAAACCCAGCGGCACCATTGTGGCCGAAGCCATTGGTGCTTCCAACAGCATCCAGGCCGGCGACTGGGAATTTGCCTGCAAAGCCGGCAGTGAGGCGGTCGTTGCCGGCATCGCAATGGTGGGGGCCGGGATGGGCGATTATGCTCTGGCGATCGGCATGGATACTGCCCAGGGCAAACCTGGCGACGCTCTCGAATACACGGCTGCTTCCGGTGGGGCCGCCTACATTCTTGGCCCGGCTGAAAGCTCTCTGGTCGAGATCGAAGCCACCTATTCCTACGTTTCGGATACCCCCGATTTCTGGCGCCGCGCCGAGCAGAAATATCCTGAGCACGGGCAACGTTTTACCGGCGAGCCGGCGTATTTCCAGCACATCGAATCGGCCGCCCGCATCATGATGGAAGGCATGGGCACCCAACCGGGCGATTATACCTATGCCGTTTTCCACCAGCCCAACCCGAAATTCCCCATGAAGGCCGGCCACACTTTGGGCTTCACCCCTGAACAGATCAAGCCAGGCCTGCTCTGCCCGGTCATCGGCAACACCTATGCGGGTTCTTCCCTGATCGGCCTCAGCGCCGTGCTGGATATCGCCAAACCTGGCGACCGCATCCTCATGATCTCCTACGGCTCCGGCTCCGGCTCGGATGCTTTCTCGCTGCGCGTGACCGAACGCCTGCCTGAACGTCAGGCACTGGCCACCACCACAGCCCAGTACATTGCCCGCCGCGTCGAGATCGACTACGGCACCTACCTGCGCTTCCGCCACAACATCGCGATGAGATAGAGAGCCAAAATGACAGACGTGGTAATTGCAGGCATCGGGCAAATTCCCGTTGGCGAACATTGGGAGCTATCCCTGCGGCAGATGAGCACACGTGCCATCCGCGCCGCGCTGGCAGATAGCGGCGGACTGGTTCCCCAGGCCCTTTACATTGGCAACGTTTTTTCATCGATCATCAGCCACCAGGCCAATTTAGGCGCGCTTCTGGCAGATTACGCCGGGCTGCGCGGTATCGAGTCTTACACGGTAGAAGCCGCCGGCGCCTCAGGCGGAGCCGCCCTGCGCATGGCTTATCTGGCCATCCTTTCCGGTTACGTCGACACGGCGTTGGTGCTGGGCGTCGAAAAATGGACCGATCAGGTAGGCACAGAACTCAATACTGCTGCGGCCACCACCATGGACTACGACTATGAATCCACTCCGGGGATGAGCATCACCGCCCAGGCGGGTTTGCTCATGCAGCGCTATCTGTACGAGTATCATCTCTCGCCAAACGCGCTGGCCGGGTTCCCCATACAGGCTCACGCCAACGCCATCCACAACACCAATGCCATTTACCGTCGTGCGTTGAATCTCGATACATACGAAAAAGCCGAAAAAATCAGCGATCCGCTTAACCTTTACGATCAATCGCCTATGGCGGATGGAGCGGCTGCGCTGGTGCTCACCCGCCGCGAGCTGCTGCCCAAAGACTGGAATCGTCCGGTCGTGGGGGTTCTGGGCTCTTCAGTGAACATCGACACCCTGGCCTCACACGACCGTCCTGATCCGCTGGCCTTCGAAGCCGCCCGTCTTTCAGCCGAAGGCGCCTGCGCTCAGGCAGGCATCAAACCGGTTTATGCTGACATTTTCGAACTGGATGATTCTTACTCGATCTATGCCGCCCTCTCCCTCGAAGCCACCGGCTTTGCTGCACGCGGCAAAAGCCACGAAATGGCCGAAAGCGGACTTTTCGGCCCGCAGGCCAAATTACCCATCCTCACCATGGGCGGCTGCAAAGCCCGCGGCAATCCACTCGGCGCTAAAGGGATCTATCAGGCCGTGGAAGCCGTCATGCAGCTCCGCGGTGAATGCGGGCCCAACCAGGTACCGGATGCCCGCGTTGCCATGATCCAGTGTCTAGGCGGCCCGGCCTCCACGGCCGTGACCCACGTGCTGCAAAGAATGTAAAAGAAACCCATCCAGAGCCCTCGAATGAGGGCTCTATTTTTGCATTTGACCCACCAAACTAGATTGCTATAATGAAAGCAGCCTTCTGATTATTCCCTCCGCCCATTGCAGTCTCTCTCCCCCTGGCATGCGAGGATCTGGACTGGAGCCTGAGAAAATGGTGGATGATCCCCTCTTTACCCGTGAAAATTTCAAACGTCTGCAAAAAGACCTGGCCCAGCGCGAAACACAGCTGTCCATTATCAACAGCGTTCAGGAAGGCCTGGCCGCTCATCTTGAAGTACAGCAAATCTATAACCTGGTCGGAGATCGGGTACGTGAGATCACCAATGCCCAGGTAGTGATGATCTCGAACTACGACCGTGCCAGCGATACCATTGAGCATCGCTATGCCATCGAAAGCAACCAGCACATCGTCTACCCCGGCCGCCACCCCTGCGGCGGATTCCGCTCCCGCATCATCGAGAGCGGACAGCCTTATCTGGTGAATACTCACGTGGCCGAAGAAGCGGCCCGGATGGGGCAGCCCACCATCCCCGGTACGGTCACTCCCAAATCCTGGCTGGGAGTACCCATGTTCGTCGGCGGACAGGTTTCGGGAGTGCTCAGTCTGCAAAATCTCGACTATGAGAATGCCTTCAACAAAAGCGATATCCGTTTGCTGCAAACCCTGGCAAACTCAATGAGCGTTGCCCTCGAAAATGCCCGCCTGTGGGAAGAAGAACACCTTTACCGTCAGGCCCTCGAGCACGAATTCCAGATCGGCCGCAAAATTCAGACCGGCTTTCTGCCCGAAACTTTGCCTGAACTGAAAGGCTGGGAAATCGCCGCCCGGCTGCAGCCAGCTCGCGAAGTCGCCGGGGATTTCTACGACGTCTTTCCACTGCCCCACGGCAAACTCGCTCTCATTCTCGGCGACGTCTGTGATAAGGGGTTGGGCGCAGCACTCTTCATGACCCTGTTCCGCAGTTTGCTGCGCGCCGGGGCCAATATCAATTTCTATACCCGGCAGGAGGTCAAAACTGATCCTTCTGTCAACGATTGTCTTAAAAATGCCGTCCTGCTCACCAATAATTACATCGCTGAGACCCACGGAGAAACCGGCATGTTCGCCACCCTCTTCTTTGGTGTTCTCGATCCGAAAAATGGAACCCTCGCCTACATCAACGCCGGGCAGCAGCCCCCGGTGCTGCTCCACCCCGATTGCAGCGAATTGCCCCTGACACGGACCGGGCCGGCCATGGGGGTCTTCCCGGATATCGAATATGCTGTAGAACGGGTTACCCTCAAGACAGGTGACGTACTGCTGGCCTACACGGATGGTCTGACTGAGGCCACCAACCCGCAGGGAGAGCTTTTCGACCCACAGACCCTATGGAAACTCTTTGAGCCGGCTATTCCCCTGCAAACCTCACTCGACCAAATTCTCTGCGTTCATCAGGAATTCTCGCAGCTTGCCGTTCCACTGGACGATATTACCCTGCTGGCAATTCGTGGGAAATAAACCTCATCCCCTTCCCGTTTTCCGCCTATAATCAATGCGGTCAATATTTTCACTATCGAGGCAAATATGCATAACGAAACTTTGAAGATCATTCATGCGCGCCGCAGCATCCGCAAGTATCAGGCAAAGCCCATCAGCGACACCGAGATGGACGAGATCGTCGAAGCCGCCATCTACGCCCCCACCGGGATGAATCTGCAGGGCTGGCACTTCAGCGTCGTACAAAATGAAGCACTTCTGACCCGCATCCGCCGCACCATGAAAGAGAACATGCTCAACTCAGGCAACCCGGCTATGGTGGCCCGTGCCAGTGCGCCCGATTATGCCGCCTTTCATAATGCGCCTGCCATCATTTTCATCTCGGCGGATGCCGAATCACATTTTGCCCAAATCGACAGCGGGATTGCTGCCGAAAATATCTGCATTGCCGCTGAAAGCCTGAACATTGGCTCTTGCATTATGACCTCATCGGCCAACCTCTTTCTCAATGATGCCGACGGAGCCTTGAGCCGCGAGATCGGCATCCCCGCCGGTTATCGGCAGATCTGTGCCATCACTTTGGGCTACAAAGATGAAGCCCCGGCTGCCCCGGCACGCAAACCCTGGCTGGTCAATTACGTCAGATAATTCCTATGCTTACCCAACGCGATCTGACACGTTCTGAAACCGAACTGATCTGGCAAATCGACCGCAGCGAAGAGATCCGGGCAGTTTACCATTGCCAAGCTGATCAATGGGTACTCCAGCCAGAGGAATATCACCTGCACGGCTGGCCGGCAGGCGAACCGGAAAAGTATGCTTCGCTGCTGCTGGAGAGTTTCGACCGTGGGGGGTGGTTCCACGCCTTCTTTGATGAAGACAAGTTTGTGGCGGCAGCAGTGCTTGATCATCGTCTCTTCGGGGAGCGCCGGGACATGCTGCAGTTGATCATCCTGCAGGTGGGCAATGGCTACCGCGGCACCGGGTTAGGGAAAACTCTCTTCACCCTCGCCAAAGCCAAAACCCGCGAATGGGGCGGCAAATGGATGTACATCTCCGCCACCCCCTCTGAGCACACCATTGCTTTTTATCGCTCGCAAGGGGCCATCCTTGCATCTCCCCCTGACCCCCAATTATTCGAGTTCGAGCCTGAAGACATGCACATGATTTGCGCGGTGTGATTCACCCTAAAGCGATTTGAAGAAGCAGAAAGATTTTTTCTTTCTGCTTCTTTTTATTTCATTCAGAAAACGTTATACAAAGTTAGACAATTCAGACTGTTTATGCGAAAATAGTCATATATAAAAACAGGCGGAAAATATGAAACCCAAACTTTTGAATTTCAATGACCAAGCTCCTGATCTGGTATTAAAAAATACTCAAGGCGCTGAATTAACCCTTTCTTCTTTCTGGAAAGAAAAACCTTTGTTGTTGGCATTCTCACGCCATTTTGGCTGTACGCAGTGCAAAGAAATGCTGGCAGAACTGGTTGCTGGTCGAGAGCGCATTTTCGCAGAAGGCTTAGAAATTGTAGTTGTCACTCAAGGAAACCCAGAGATGACAGCCTCTTTCGCCAGGGAATTTGCTCCTGGCCTGATCTGTCTTTCTGACCCAGAACGAAAAGCCTATCGCGCTTATCGATTGGAACGCGGAAATCTTTTTCAAACTTTCTTGAACCTGAGCGTCTGGAAAGCCATTGCCCGCGCTCGTCGCAAAGGGTTAGCGGTAGAAATGCCGCCTGAAGGTCAAGACGCCATGCAAATGTCTGGGATATTCGTTATCAGTTGTGATGGAAAAATCGAATTACCTTACTACTACGATACCATTGCCGACCATCCAGAATTGGACCTCCTGTTGAGTGGGGTTCTCTCCACCAGTTGGGATGCCTCATTCAACGGTCCGGTTGGGAAACAAAACGCAAATTTACAGAACAGGAGTGGGAAAAATGAATAAGAAATTTTTGCTGATTTTAGTGCTGGGGATAGCCGCGCTTTCTCTGGCTGCTTGCAATTCGACTCAAGATGTTCAGGCAAATGCCACCCCAACATCTGCTGCAACTCTGATCGTGGAAGGGAAGCTTTTACCAGTGAAAGCACTGGATGAAAGCTTCTCGGTCTCGGGTCGGGTGGATAAAGTATTGGTTCAGGATGGACAGCAGGTGCAAACTGGTGATGTTCTGGTACAACTTGAAAACACTGCCGCCGCCCAGCTAGCCCTGGCCCAGGCCCAGCAAGATGAACTGGAAGCCCAACAAGCACTGGATGAAATTCAAAGCTCCACTGCCGCTAGTGCACAGGCCGAACTGGCTCTGACTCAGGCGCAATCTGCCTATAATACTGCGCTTGCGAATTACAACAACCGCAATAATACTCAAGGCACCACTGATATGATCGCGGCTACTCGTGCCCGTTTGACATTGTTGGATAATCAGATCGGTGATCTGGAAGACACCTATAAAGCTCAGGGAGAGCTTTCAGACTCTGATCCCAAAAAAGCACAAACCCTGCAGGCCCTGTCACAGGCCCGAATCGATCGTGACAATATCAAAAAGCTGCTTGATTATTATCAGCAGAACCCAGATGCCCTCGACGTACAGACTCTCAAGGCTAAACTTGATCTAGCGAAAGCCGATCTCGAAGATGCCAAACGCGTCTTTGAACGTATGCAGAACGGCATTGATCCCAATCAACTAGCAGCAGCCCAGGCTCGTCTGAAAACCGCCCAGGCCGCAGTCGTAAACGCTCAGGCTTCTCTAAATGCATTGCAATTAACTGCGGGTATGTCGGGGACTGTCATCGATACCAATGTCATCCCCGGGCAGCAGGTGACTGCCGGACAAACTCTTCTTTCTCTGGCCGATACCTCTATATGGATAGTGGAGACCGATAATTTGACCGAAACGGATGTCGTGAATATCAAAGAAGGGCAAAACGTGGAGGTCATTCTGGATGCCCTGCCCAATGTGGCTTTGAAAGGAAGGGTCACCCATATCAACAATCGTTTTGAAGAGGTCCGTGGGGACGTAACTTACACTGTTACCATTACCCTGACCGAAACGGACCCGCGGATGCGCTGGGGAATGACCGCCTCCGTACGTTTCTTGCAATAGTGGGGAAGAAGGTTGAACATGAAACAAACATTTTCCATCTCAGCCTATCTCGCTGTAAAGGAAGTCTGGCGTAATCGCGGTCGCTTTCTGCTGGTCAGTCTGGTAATAGCTCTCATCACTCTGCTGGTTCTTTTTATTGCCGCGTTAGGAGAAGGCCTTGGCAACGGCAATCGCGAATATATTTCCAAATTAGATGGACAGTTGATCGTTTATCAGGCGAAATCAGATTTCTTGATCTCCGCCAGCCGGTTGGCTCCAAATCAACTCGCTGCCGTCAAACGGGTAGAGGGGGTTGCTGATGCAGGCATGATCGGAACTTCCAGCGCTAACCTTGTCTTGCCAGCCGGGGAAAGTTCTTTAAAAGTTGCCTTGATCGGCGTACAGCCGGGCCATGTCGGTGAACCCAGGGTCATGCAGGGGAATCCGCTCAGTACCGACCTCAGTAAAGAAGCAATTCTGGATAAGAACACCGCCATCCGCAGCGGTTTGAAAATAGGCGATACCCTGACTCTGCGTGTCACCCAAGGCACAAAAGACGAGTTTTATTCTCTCAAAGTCGTTGGCATCAGTGATGGTGAACTATACTCCCTGCAGCCAGCTATTTTTATCCCCTTCTACACCTGGGACCGTGTTCGCCCCAAGTCAGATGCCGAGCTCAACAGTTCGAATCCGGTTGCCAACGTCATTGTCGTCAAACTGGAAAATCCCAGCCAGATTACAAACGTATCCAGTCAAATCCTCGATCAAGTCAATAATGTGGACGTTGCTACCATCAGTGAAGCCATTCAGGCCCTTCCTGGATACTCTGCTCAACAGAGCACTTTGAATACTCAAGGAGCTTTTACCCTCTTTATTGGGGTTCTGGTCATCGGTGGTTTCTTCCAGATCCAAATCCTGCAGAAAGTAGCCCAAATTGGCGTGCTGAAAGCGATCGGCACTGCCGATCCAGTCATTGGCTTGGCATCCGTCATCCAGATCCTTGTCATCACCGTGATCGGGGTTGTCATTGGCGGTTTACTGACCTTTCTGTTCTCGCTTACTTTTCCGCCGACGGTACCGATTGTCTTTAATGGGGCGACCTCAGCCATTGCCATCATTGCCTTGTTGTTGATCGGCCCGCTGGGAGGCCTGGTTTCTATCCGTTACGCGGTACGGATCGAACCACTGAAAGCACTGGGGTTAGCGGCATGAACACATCATCCGTGAACTCTTATGCACTTGAAACCCGTCACGTGATCAAAACCTACGCCGTCGATTCGGGTACCATTCATGCCGTGGATGACGTCTCACTGCAAGTTCATTCTGGGGAATTTGTTGCTCTGGTCGGTCCCAGCGGATCAGGCAAGACAACCATGCTGTCCATCCTGGCGGCACTGCTCAAACCCACAGAGGGCAACGTACTGCTGGATGGAATCGATCTGGCCGGTATGAATGAAAAAGAACGGGTTACCTTGCGCCGGGAGAAAATCGGCTTTACTTTCCAGGCCAATAATCTGGTGCCCTACTTAAGCGCGCTCGAAAATGTGGAACTGATGCTGCGCCTGAACGGCCGTTTCGACAAAACTGGCCGCCTGCGCGCTCAAGAACTGCTGGCCCGTCTGGGGCTGGCTGAGCGGATGAATAATCTGCCAGGGCAAATGTCGGGTGGACAGCAACAGCGAGTTGCCATCGCTCGTGCCCTGATCCACAACCCCAGTCTGGTACTGGCCGATGAGCCTACCGCCAGTCTGGATACAGAACGTGCCTATCAAGTTGTCGAAACTTTTGCCAATCTGATTCACGAGCAGGGGCGCGCCGGTATCATGGTCACCCACGATCTGCGCATGGTCGAGTTTGTCGACCGAGTACTGCAAATGCGCGATGGCAAATTAATTGCCTCTTATGAAACTCACGAAGAGATCATGCAATTGGTCAACGGCAATCGTCATTAATGAGTAGTCGCACACAGTACAACAACGGTCTTTCCTGACGGTTTTCTGAGAGGGTAAGCCTTGAATCCCTCCAGAAAACCCGGTACTATAAGAGAAAGGAGAGACAGCCATGACCACTTCATCTGAAAATCAAACCATGATCCAGAAGATTGGCCAGATCGCTGTACCGGTCACCGACCTGCAGCGTGCCGTGGAATTCTACCGCAATGCCCTGGAACTGCCCTTCCTCTTTCAGGCGCCGCCTGGGCTGGCTTTCTTCTCCTGCGGAGAAGTGCGCCTCCTCCTCGATGCCGCCGTTGAACCCACCACCGAGCGCTGCAGTTCGATCATTTACTTTCAGGTTGAAAAGATCTACGCCGCCTGCAAAAAGATCGAAAGCCATGGGGTTGTGCTGGAACAACCGCCGCATCTGATCGCCCATATGGGCACGCACGACCTGTGGATGGCCTTCTTCCGCGATCCGGATGGTAACCTGCTCGGCCTGATGTGCGAGGTCACCCCAGATTCCACCCCCGCTTAGGCAACCCACTTAACCCTCATCAGAGAAGTCAAGGAGTCTTTTTATGGAAGTCGATGTTCAGTTTCGTCCCTCGTATTCTTTAGCTGTAGTGAAACTCATGCCCAGCGAGCGTATTCGCGCCGACTCTGGAGCAATGGTCAGCCATTCTGCCAGTGTTGCCATCGAGACCAAGGCCGAAGGGGGATTTCTTAAATCATTGGGCCGCGCCGTTCTGGGCGGAGAATCCTTCTTTCAGAATTTCTGGAAAGCCGGCCCCAGCGGGGGCGAGGTTACCCTGGCCCCAGATCTGCCCGGGGATATTGTGACCATCCAGATGGCCGGGCAGGCACTGCTCATCCAATCTGGCTCCTATCTGGCCTCAGAAGACGGTATTGATCTCTCGACCAAACTGAGCAGCAAGGCCTTTCTCTCTGGCGAGGGCATTTCCATGCTCGAGGCCAGCGGCAGCGGTAAAGTACTGGTATCTTCGTACGGAGCCATCTTCGAAAAAGATCTGAACCCTGGCGAAAAATACATCGTCGATACCACCCATCTGGTCGCCTTCGAAGCCAGCATGGGGGTCGCGACCCAATCTGTGGGTGGGCTGAAATCCACTCTGCTTTCAGGAGAAGGCCTGGTCGTGGAACTGACCGGCCCGGGACGTATCTACATGCAGACTCGTTCCCCTAAAGCCCTGATCGACTGGATCATTCCGCAGGTTCCCCAAAAGAGTTCATAGAGAAAGAAAAAGCACAGGCAAAAGCTGACGTGTAGTTCAGTACACGTCAGCTTTTTTAATACCCACTCATTACCAATCGTTAATCATCCGTTAAATGGGTTCCCCTAGAATGGAAACAGTTCATTCTCGGTTGAAATTATGCTCTCCATGGATACTTCATTGCTGAACTCAACGCAAAGCCAGCCCAGACCAACACTCCGGAAGCTCTTTGAACACCCATTTTTTAACACCCTGTTCGGCAAACTCCTTCTGCCGGTGATTGGCTTTATGCTGCTCTCCTTGCTAATCACCGGTCTGGTCTTCAACCTGGGCATCCAGAATACCACCGGACGCATCCTGCAGCAGCAACTGCAGGGAGACAGCCAGAACATCATTACCAACCTGCTGGGCCGCTTGGATATCGTGGATTCCACCGCAGTCATGCTGGCCAGCAACGCCGATATTTCTGCCTCACTGCAGAATCTCGACAACGCCGCCCTGGAGGTAATCAACAGCCGGGCGCTGACCGTGCAAAGCCGTTTTAACCTGGACCTGATCCAGATCTACGACCGCAATGGTACTGCCCGTACCAATCTGGTGCAATCCAGTCTTTACAAAGTCACCTCAGTGATGAGTGACTACCCCGAAATCACTTCAGCCCTCGTCACCCTGGACGGGCGCATGGTTTATCTGGCCCACCAAAAAGTGGCCACCGGGGGAGATATCTACGTGGGTATCGACCTGGAATCAGAGTTGAGCCGCATCGCTTTCCAGCTTGGGCTGCAATACACCCCGGAGCTGAACACAGAAACCAGCAAATCCGTGTACAGCCAGGTCAAGAACAGCACTTATCACCTGTACTCCCCCCTGCAAATCAAAGGGCAAAACCTGACCCTTGAAATACAGCAAAACATCTCACAATTTGAGCACATCACCCGTTCCGGGCAAAACATCATTTTGCTGGCCAGTTTTCTTTCGACCCTGGTACTGGTTTTCTTGATGTCCATTCTGCTGAAAAGCATCACCGCGCCGGTACAAACTCTGGCGAAAAATACGCGACAGCTGGCACAAGCCAACTTCGATCAAGATGAACTCGCCCTCAGTCTGCCCGATGCGAAATTCAACCCGCTTCACATTGGCGAAAATGATGAAATCGGTCAACTGCAAGAATCTTTCACGAAAATGGCCCTGGAACTGAAAGCCATCTACCAGGGATTGATTCGGGAATTGCGCCAGACCAACGATGAACTGAAGATTGCGTACGATTCGGCGCTCAAAGGCTGGTCGAGCGCGCTCGAATTACGCGATCACGATACCGAAAAGCACACCGAGCGCACTGCCGATGATCTAATTTCGCTGGCCCGCTTCATGGGGATCCCTGAAAACGATCTCGAGAATTATCGCCGCGGTGCGCTGCTGCACGACGTCGGCAAAATGGCGATCCCGGATGAAATCCTGCGCAAAAACGGACCGCTCACCGATCAGGAGTGGCAGATCATGCGCCAGCATCCCATCTACGCCTACGTCATGCTGCGCAACATTCCTTTTTTGCACGATGCGCTCGAAATTCCTTACTGCCACCACGAAAAGTGGGATGGCACAGGATATCCGCGCGGACTTTTCCGTAAAGAGATTCCGCTCTCAGCGCGAATTTTTACTGTGATCGATGTCTATGATTCCATGCGCAGTGATCGCCCCTACCGCAAAGGCATGCCCGATCAGCAAGTGCTGGATTACATTGCTTCCCGCAGCGGCAAAGATTTCGACCCCGATGTAGTGAAAACCTTTTTTAAATGGTACGACTTAAGAAATATCATCAAGAGGGAAAAATGAAAAAATTTCTACCTGTACTTTTCATCCTGTTATTTCTGGCTGGATGCAGCAGCGCTCCAGCCACAGCAGCGAGCCCCACAGCAGCGAGCCCCACGGCAGATAACCTGACCGGCCGCCTGACTTTTGCCGGCTCCACCACCATGCAGCCCCTGGTCTCGCAACTGGCAGATGCCTTCACTGTACTGCACCCCAACGTCAGCATGGATATTGCCGCCGGTGGGTCCAATGTCGGTATCAAAGCCGTCCATGACGGCACCGCTGATATCGGCATGGCTTCACGTGAACTCACCGCGGAAGAAGCCTCCAGTATCACCCCCACAACCGTGGCCATTGACGTGCTGGCCATCGTAGTCCATAAAGATAACCCGGTGCAATCACTCACACTGCAGCAATTGGCCGACATCTACAACGGCCAGGTAACCAACTGGAAAGATCTGGGTGGGTTGGATCAGGAGATCGTCCCGGTACAGCGTGAATCCAGTTCAGGGTCACGCGGCGCCTTCGAAGAACTGGTGCTCGAGAAACAAGCTGCCTCCGCCCCCAACCTGCAAACAGCTGTCACCGCCGGGGATGTGGCCGCCACCATTTCCACCGAAGAAGGGGCCATCGGATACGTTGGCTTCGGTAATCTCGAAGACAGTCTGAAGCTGTTAGCCATCAACAACGTCACCCCCAGCCAGGAAACCGCCAAAGACGGCACCTACCCCCTCATCCGCCCCCTTACCCTGATGACCGGGCCTCTTTCTCAACCTCTGGCACAAAAATTCGTCGATTTTGCCATGAGCGATCAAGGACAGCAATTAATCAACAGCCTGGGCTGGATTCCAGTCAAATAACGTTTTGCCATCAATAGCTGGTTTGAGCCGGAACTGACGCCAAGCAGTTCCGGTTCGCATTCAGGTACCGTATAATAGAAGAAAGCACGGATTTACACAAGTGAGGTACCCGATGAAGAAGAAAAACCTATGGACCAAAGTTCTGGCAGTGGCCGGGACTGTCTTGCTCTGGCTGCCCATCGCAGCTACGCTGATCACCGCCATCATCGGTTCGATCAGCGCCAGGTCGTTCCTCTTCGACTACTTGATGCCGGCTGAACTCTTCCCACTGGCCTTTGTCGGTGCCGGGCTGCTGCTGTGGGCCAGTTTCCGCGCCAAACTTCTCGTCAGACCCATCTCGTGGGGATTGGATGCCGTGATCGGCCTGCCGGTTGCAGCACAACTGATCGCCATCTTCACCGGGTTGGCTAACGGGGACGTCGCCCGCGGCGGCTGGCAAGAAATTCTGGTGACCACCTTGATCGGGCTGTACGGACTGGCGATCATTGCCACCGGCATTCTGGGCATCCAGCTTTGCCAGAAACTCTTCAAAAAAGCCTGAGTTCCCTTGACAGAACCTTTGAAGGTGATAGAATAGCGGCTTATATGAATTTCATGCCTGTTTCTTCCCAGATGCGACGACCGCTACCGACTTCTCAACCAGAAGGACGGCAGCTTTTGCGTATCGCGAAATAGACGCCTGATCGTATTGCAAGATAGATCAATCTAGCCCTCCTTCACGGAGGGTTTTTTATTTTAATTTTGCTTTCAAAAGGAGATTTTCCATGAACCCAGTAAACTGTCCTGAATGTGATGCCGAGATCACCCTCGAAGCCGACGTAGAAGTCGGTGAGATCATCGTCTGCCCGGATTGCGGAGTGGACCTCGAAGTCGTCAGCCTCGACCCCGCCGAAATACAGCCTGCCCCTTTGGAGCAGGAGGATTGGGGCGAGTAGGCCATGACCAAACGTCTGCACATCGGCGTGCTTTACTCGCGCGTCCGCGTCGAAGAGAAGTGGATCTTCGGTGCCATGGAAAAGCGCGGCATCGACTATGAGCGCCTCGACGACCGCGAACTGGCCTTCGATCTCGAACAGCCCGCAAAATGGCGCGAGTTCGACGCGGTGCTCGAACGCAGCATCAGCTACACCAGCGGTCTCTACTCGCTGCGCGTGCTCAACTCTTTCGGCGTGCCCACAGTCAACACCGCCAGCGTTGCCGAAGTGTGCGGGGATAAGCTGGTAACCAGCGCCCTGCTGGCCCAGGCCGGGGTACCCCAGCCGCACGTGGTCACGGCATTCACCCCCGAGGCCGCTCTCGCTGCCATCGAAGCCTTCGGTTACCCGGTAGTGCTCAAACCCGTCGTCGGCTCCTGGGGCAGGTTGCTGGCCAAAGTGAATGACCGTGATGCCGCTGAAGCAATCGTGGAACACAAGGCCACTCTGGGCTCGGTGCAGCATTCCGTATTCTACATTCAAGAATACATCCAGAAACCCGGACGCGACATCCGCGCCATCGTGGTGGGTGACCGGGTACTGACCGCCATCTACCGCAAATCAGGGCACTGGATCACCAACACCGCCCGCGGCGGCGAAGGCGAAGTCTGCCCCATTACCCCTGAGATCGAGGACCTGTGCCTGCGCGCCGTCCATGCCGTCGGCGGCGGAGTACTGGCCGTGGACCTGGTAGAGCATCCGCAAAAGGGCATGCTGGTCAACGAGATCAACCACACCATGGAATTTCACGCCGCACAACCCATCAGCGGGGTGGACATTGCCAGCGAGATCGTCAATTACACCGTCGAGGTGGCTCAGCAAGCTGCCGCGCGTCAGGAGGCAACGGCATGAGTGTTTCTGTATCCATCATTGGGGGGTCAGGCTACGGTGGCGGCGAACTGCTGCGCTTGCTGCTCGGCCACCCTTACGCCGAGGTCAAACAGGTGACCTCACGCTCGCACCTGGGCGAGTACGTTTATCAGGTGCACCCTAACCTGCGCAAACGCACCACTCTTAAATTCTGTGCCCCCGAGCAGATCGAACCCGTGGACGTGCTCTTTCTGGCCCTGCCGCACGGACAGGCCCAGCACAAGATCGCAGAATATGCGGCCCTGGCTGGCAAGATCGTCGATCTCTCGGCTGATTTCCGGCTCAAAGACATGCAGGTCTATCAGCACTGGTACGGCACTGCCCATGCTGCCCCGGAGTGGCCGGCCAAGTTCGTTTACGGCCTGCCCGAGCTGCACCGCGCGGAGCTGGCCGCGGCCCATTACGTCAGTGGGGTTGGCTGCAATGCCACCTCCGTCAACCTGGCGCTGCTGCCGCTGCTTCAGGCCCACCTGATCGAGGCAAACGCACCGGTTCTGGCCGAGATCAAAGTCGGTTCTTCAGAAGGCGGGGCGGAAGGCAACGCCGGATCACTGCATGCCGAACGGGCCAACGTCATCCGCACTTTTTCGGCTTTCGGCCACCGCCACACCGCTGAGGTAATGCAGGAGATGGGCGTGAGCCAGGTCTCCCTCACCGTCAGCGCCGTGGACCTGGTGCGCGGAGTGCTGGCCACCGTCCACGCGCAGGTCAAAAGCGGCGTCACCGGCAAGGACTGCTGGAAAGCCTACCGTGCAGCCGCGGCAGAGAACCCCTTCGTGCGCCTGGTCAAAGAACAGCGCGGCATCTACCGCGTGCCCGAACCCAAGATCCTGGCAGGCAGCAATTATGCCGATCTGGGCTTCGAACTGGATGAAAGTAATGGTCACATCGTTTCGATGTGCGCCATCGATAATTTAATGAAGGGGGCAGCCGGGTCAGCCGTACAATGCTTCAACCTGATGCAGGGCTACCCCGAAGATTGTGGGCTGGAGTTCACCGGCCTGCATCCGTACTAGGAGGCGATCATGAGTGAAATCATCGTCGTCAAACTGGGCGGCACAGAAGGGGTCAATTTTTCGTCCATCTGCGCCGACGCTGTCTCTCTCCAGCAGCAGGGGCGGCAGTTGGTTTTCGTCCACGGCGGTTCCGCCGAGGCGAATGCCCTGGGCGAGGCGCTGGGGGCACCACCCCGGATCATCACCTCGCCCTCGCGCTACACCTCGCGCTACACCGACCGCAAGACGCTGGAAATCTTTTTAATGGCGGTCAACGGCAAGGTTAACTCGCTGCTGACCGAGCAACTACAGGGACTGGGGCTCAACGCGCTGGGGTTGAGCGGACTCGACGGCCGCCTGCTGCAAGCCGAGCGTAAAGAAGCCATCCAGAGCATCGAGAATGGCAAACGCAAGATCATCCACGACGACTACACCGGCAAGATCAGCGCCGTCAACAGTGCTTTGCTGCACTTGCTGCTCGGCGCAGGTTACCTGCCGGTGATCGCGCCGGTAGCGGTCAGCCCCAAGGGTGAAGCTCTCAACGTGGATGCGGACCGGGCAGCGGCAATGGTTGCCGGCGCCCTGCAGGCCGAAACGCTGGTGCTGCTCACCGCCGTTCCCGGCCTGATGGCCAAATTCCCCGAAGAAAGCAGCTTGATCGCACACCTGAGCACCGTCCAACTGGAGGGCGCGCTGGAAGCAGCTCAAGGCCGCATGAAAAAGAAAGTGCTGGGCGCACAAGAAGCGCTGGCAGCCGGGGTCGGGCAGGTGATCATCGCCGACGGACGCATCGCGGCCCCCATCAGCAGCGCCCTCAGCGGAAAGGGCACGGTGATCGCATGAACAGTCACGAGATCATTAAGATCGAGAACGAGCATACTTCAGGCGTCTACGCCAAGCAGCCGCTGGCCTTCGTCCGCGGGCAGGGAGCCGTGCTGTGGGACGTGGAAGGCAACGCATATCTGGATTGCTCTTCCGGGCATGGAGTGGCCAACCTGGGCCACGCCCATCCGCGCATCAGCGCCGCCCTGGCCGAACAATCCACGCGCCTGATCACCCTCTTCGAGACCTTCCCGAACGATCAGCGCGCTCAATTAATGGAAAAACTGACCCGGCTGGCCCCGGGGCTGGAACGCGTCTTCTTCTGTAACTCAGGCACGGAAGCCGTCGAAGCCGCCCTCAAGTTCGCCCGTCTTTCGACCGGGCGTCAGGGGATCGTGGCCGCCATGCGCGGTTTTCACGGACGCACACTGGGAGCCCTTTCGGCCACCTGGAACAAGAATTACCGAGAACCTTTTCTGCCGCTGGTGCCGCAGTTCACCCACGTACCCTACAACAAAGTCGACGCCCTTGAAAAAGCCGTCACCGACGAGACCGCCGCGGTCATCCTCGAGGCCGTGCAGGGCGAAGGCGGCGTATACCCGGCGGCCCCCGGTTACCTCGAAGCCGCGGAACGCATCTGCCGCGCTCACGGGGCCCTGCTCATCATCGATGAAGTGCAAACCGGTTTTTGCCGCACCGGCAAGATGTTCGCCTATCAGCATTCACGCATCACCCCCGATCTGCTGTGCTGCGCCAAATCACTGGCCGGCGGACTGCCCATCGGGGCCGTGCTCATCGGCACACGCGTGCAGCACCTCACCCCCGGCACGCACGGCTCCACCTTTGGCGGCAATCCGTTGGCCTGTGCTGCCGGGCTGGCTTCGCTGAGCGTCATGGAAGAAGAACACCTGGCCAGGCAGGCCGCCGAAAAAGGTGCTTATTTGATGGCCAAGCTGCAGCAGATCGACTCTGCACTGGTGCGCGAAGTACGCGGCCAGGGGCTGATGATCGGTATCGAGCTCAAGGAAAAGGTCAGCCCCTACCTCAAAGCGCTGCAAGAAAAACACATCCTGGCCCTCAACGCCGGCATGACCGTCATCCGGCTGCTGCCGCCGCTGGTCATTACCTATGAGCAGCTCGACACGCTGGCTGAAGCCCTGAACGACGTCCTCACCCAACCGCTGCAGGCAGGCCCGGATGGAGAATGAAACTGCCCGCAGCGAGACCCTCATCGGTCTGACCGCCCATTACAGTCCCTCCGGGCAGGAAGGGGAAGCCGCCGCCTGGCTGACCGCCCGCATGCTGGCGCTGGGCTATACACGCGCCTTCATCGATGCCGCCGGCAACGCCGTGGGGATCCTGGGCAGCGGTCCCCGGCAGGGATTCCTGCTCGGACACATCGACACCGTCCCCGGTGAGCTGCCCGTGCACGTCAGCGACGGCATCCTGCACGGCCGCGGTGCTGTGGACGCCAAAGGTCCGCTGGCTTGTTTCACCGACGCGGTTGCCCAGATCGGCGCGGTGCCGGGCTGGCAATTCGTGGTCATCGGCGCGGTGGAAGAAGAACGCGACTCAACCGGGGCGCGCTTCGCCGCCGGCCAGTACACCCCGGAGTTTGCCGTCATCGGCGAGCCCAACCGCTGGGAACGCATCGCGCTGGGCTACAAAGGCACTGCCTGGGCAGAAATCGAGGTGCATACCCCAGAAACGCATTCGGCCAGCGGCGCCATCACCGCCTGCGAAGCGGCCGTAGCCCTGTGGCAGCAAATTCAAGGTTTCTGTACCGAGCACAACGCCGCTCAGACGCGCGTCTTCGACCAGCTTTTGTCCACCCTGCGCGGATTCACCTCCGGGCAGGAAGAATTTGCCCAGTGGGCGCGCCTGCGCGTCGGGGTACGCCTGCCGCCGGCCTTTTCGCCGCAGCAGTGGTATGCAAAACTGGAAGAAATCTGCGGCACGACCGCGGCCTCTATAAACGCGGCGGTCACCCCGCTGGGAGCGGCCATCCCGGCCTGGACCTGTGACAAGAACACCCCGCTGGTGCGCGCCTTCCTGGCCGGCATCCGCGCACAGGCAGGCACACCCGCGTTCGTATACAAGACCGGCACCGCCGACCTGAACATCGTGGCCCCGGCCTGGAACTGCCCGGCGCTGGTGTACGGTCCGGGAGACTCCGCGCTGGACCATACCCCCCACGAGCAAATCTCCCTGCACGAATATCTGCAGGGAGTCGAAGTTCTAAAAACAGCGTTGACGAAACTTACTCTGTCGTGAGCGCAGCCGGGCGTGCCGAGGAAAGGCGCAGGGCCCAAATGACGAGCAGGCTGCCCACTACGGCCGTAGCCACCCCCAACCCCAGCATGGGGTGCACGCCGAAGCGGTCCAACATCCAGCCGCCCGCCACACTGCCAAGGATGCTGCCCAGGGTCATCCCCCCGGTCATCCAGGATTGGCCCTTCACCTTGTCGGCATCCTTCATTAAATGATCGACGTAATAAACCGACGCCGGGATGATGAGCGCATAGGTCACCCCCTGAACCACCTGCCCCAGGTTGATCATCCAGACCGAAGTCGCGAAGAAAAAGAGCAGGCTGCGCAGAGCGTAAAGAATGCCCGCCAGCTGCAGCAGAACGTGGGCCGGAACGCGCCGCACCAGAAAGCTGAAGCCGAAAAAGGCCGGCAGTTCACACAGCGCCGCGATGGTCAGCGCCAGCCCCAACTGGGAATCCTGCGCGCCAAACGGAGCCATGATCTGCACCAGGTACAGATTGATGAGATTGTGAAAGATAAAGATGGAGGCCACCCCGAGGATGAGCAGCAGAAAGCCTTTGTAACGGCGCAGAAAGCTGCCGGACGGGGCCGAAGACTCCTGCTCTGCCGCCAAATGGAGCTGCTCCGGCGTGCGGTGCGCGCCCAGATTGGGGAAGAAGAACACCAGCGCAAAGATCACCACAAACAGAATGGCCGCGAGCAGCGGCAAAGAATCGGGGGAATGTGAGTTCAGCCATAATCCGATCAGGCTCGACAGAATGGCAAAGGCAACCGACCCCATCGCCCGGGTGAATCCGTAACTGACAGCGTAACCGGCATTGATGCACTCGAAGGTCAGCGAATTGATGAGCGGCTGCAGTGTCTGGGTAATGGCCAGAGCCAGCACGTAGAAGAGTGAAATCCATAGCCAACTGAGCGAGAAATAAGCCATCGCCGCCAGCATAAGAATGGGGAAAAAGGCCAGGATGACGATGAACCCTTTGAGCGGCAGACGGCGCGAGCGGTCGGCCAGCGCCCCCAGCCAGGGCTGCAGAAAGACGGCCAGAATGCCGTTGAGGGCCAGCACCCAACCAATTTGCTGGTTCGAGAAACCCTTGTGCAGCAAATACACCGAAGAGTAACTGTAAAGCGGGCAGAAAATCATCCAGTAGAAAGCCTGGATGGAAGCAATATGCGCAGTGAGGGATTTAACGGTCACACGTCTCATCAAACCAACCTGAAAAGAGAATTCGCCAACGGGCTTCACTATATCATCTTTCGCCTGAAAAAGGGCCGCCGCGGCCCGGCCAATTTATGGCAGCGGCCGCCGCAGTGAACCTGATAGGTTTTGATAGGGAAGCACTTTTACACTTATGCTTACGAAAACCTGAACGGTAGAAATGGAGCCTAAAAAATGGAAGTTCCCCGCCATTGGCGTTTAAAGCAACAAAGATATGCTCTGGTTGGTGAAGTGTGCCCGCACTGCTCCGCCAAGATCTTCCCCCCGCGCGACGTATGCCCCTACTGCGGCGGCGAAGCCAAAACCCAATACGCCTTCAGCGGCAAGGGCAAGGTGTACTCCTACACCGTCATGCGCGACGCCCCCGCCGGCTATGAAGAGAACATCCCCTACACCGTGGCCGTGGTTGCCCTGGACGAAGGGCCGATGGTCACCGCTCAGCTCACCGACCTGGGCGAACAGCCGGTCGAGATCGGCATGCCGGTCGAGATGGTCACCCGCAAGATCCGCCAGGACGGCGATGAACGCGGGATGCTGGTGTACGGGTACAAGTTCCGACCATTGGGACTTGGTCCGCACTAGGTCGTTGCCGAATCATCTGGAGGAGATTTAAACGGATCGTAACCTCTAAAGACCGATCCTTGTGGATATAGACCTTCTCAACCAAAGTATTTACAATCTTTCGTTTCAATTCAAATTGTTCAAGCCGTTCCTCATCTGTTTGAGGAACGGTATTTAATTCCAATAAACCGACCTTAAGATCAGCAAAATATTCCCGCGCATGTTCTTCCCACTGGTTGAGAGCAGACAGTAAAGATTGATCAGTTACCATCTCCATTTCCTGCTTCAACGTAATTTCTTGGGCTGAAAGATCTGCTAACTGTTCATCCATGTCTTGCTCTGAAATACTACCTTTTCGCGCCTGGGTAATCACCCATTTCCGTTCTAAAACCAGATTATCCAACTCTCGTTGTATCCGATCGTTGTCTTCATTTGCGGATTTTGCCTTCTTACGTAGATCATCTACATAATCTCTTGCCCTTGCGATGAGAATCTCAGGATCATCAATCGCACCTTTTACTTTACCCCAAACATAGTCATCTGCTTTGAGATGACCAATGCTGCGGGGACAGTCCTCATGAATCAATTCCTTATGGTGTTGGGTGCAGCAATAAGTGCTGGACATGGTCTTACGCGGCACAACCTCACCCTTACGGTTCTTTCGGGTTGCAGAAGATTGGGTTCTGCCGGCCCATTTACGCCCGCAGGCGCATTTCAATAATCCACTGACCAGGTAATCATGGCGATAGTTGAACATAGGATGCTTAACGTTTCGTTCTCGAACAATTCGATACCGTTCATATGTTTTGGAATCAATAATTGGTGGTGCAGGAATCTCGAAAACTTCTCCATCTCGACTTTGTTTCTTAACCCCGCGATAATATGCATCGGCAGCTTGTAAAATGGATTGAATTGAAGTGACCGCCCATTCAATTTTCCGAAGACGAGTTGAGCCTTTTTGAGGAGCCCGCGCTTCAATTAATCTCCTCCGGATCTCCATCAGTTTGACACCCTGGTTATACCATTCAAAAACTTTTCGTACCCACCTGGCTTCTTCCTCAACGATTTCAATTATTTCACCATTCCTACGATAACCATATCGATCCTGCCCGGTGTTTGCTTTCCCATTACGTAAACGAGCCTTAACTCCCATGCTCATGCGTTCACGCATCCCTTTTAATTCCATGCTGGCCACCCATGCTTTGAGTGGGGCCATCATTGGATCAAACGATTCTCGGGCAAGAAGGACTTGAATATGGTTATCCTGAATAGTATCTATAACCGTCAGCATGGCCCGCATACTGCGATATAAACGATCTTCTCTCCACGCAATAATGTAACCAAAGTGTCCTGCAGCTGCGTCTTTCTGTAATTCCAGTAATTTTGGTCTATCCACTCGTGTCCCCGAAGGATCAACCAACCGGCCTTTGACCCGATACTTTTCAGTGTCCCGATAAATCTTATAAACCGTCAGATTGTTTTGTTGAGCCAGAGCCCGACATTCAGATTCTTGCTCATCCGGGCTGGCTTTTTCGCCCTGGTGTTCAGACGAGGTTCTTACATAAATGGCGGCAAGCCGATTGGAAGGTTTTATCTCATTCATTCAAGCACCTCGACTCCATGACCGTTGCGACGGATTTTTCCAGAGTGCTCCAGCTGATCCATGTAGCTATAAATGGTCTGTCGAGAAACATCCAATGCTCGCGCAGCATCACTGATCCCCAGCGATGGATTATCACGAAATGCGTCCAATAATCTGGCAAGTCGATTGTCTAGTTTTGCTTTTCTGCCTTCCTGTAATCTGTTCATATTCATGTCAATCTGTCCATTATTTGACATATCGCTGGACATAGGGGATTCAAACAAACCCCTCAAATCTTGACGCTGAAATCCATGGGGCATCTGACGTTCTGCTTTTCGTTCAGCTTTTTCGTTGGCAATTTGCTGAATCCGCTTCTGATAATCCTTGCGCAGCGCAATGACCGTAACACCTGCCAGGCTGAGAAAAGGGAAAATTGCCGGCGCGATCACCGACCAGGAAGGTTGGGTATTCAAAACAACAGTGAGAAGAACAGCGACTAAAAAGTAGATAACAATTAAAAACACCGCCAACAAAAAAGGAGCTGGGGGATCATTCTTTCGCCGGTTCTGGTTGAATTGGTATAGATCTAAAGCCGTTGCGCAGGTAACTAAGCCAAGCGACTCGATCACAGCGGCCGCAAGAATTCCAATGGGTACGGGCCATTCAAGATGGGTGACAGTTGCCCGACCAACCAGGTATGCCGTGGGAACAGGAGCGCACCAAGGCGCAATCTTTGCCACCAGATCAATCGCTCCGTTTTCAAAACTATCGATATTACGTAAATCCATTTTCACCTCATTTATAGAAACAAAAATCCGCTCATCCTCACCGGGAGAGCGGCCGATAGCATAGCGTGAGGCTGTACCGGATGTTCTGGTACAATACCTTCAGCCCTGTGCCGTCAACCCGGCGAGAGGGTTAGGGCCATGTTTGTGTTACCAGCACTGACTTGGCCCGTTATAAGGGTGATAAATGTTCACCTATATGAACATTATAGCATAAAAATAAAATTATGGAAGTGTGTCAACCCTGATGTTTCGGGCCTCTTCTTCCCCCTTGTGCTTCCACTTTCTGAAGATAATCCATAAGAGATTGCCGGTCGATCATCAAAGCGGAACCCCATTTGCGAGCCACAATTTCGCCAGCGCGTATTAGCCGGCGTATGTGATTCGGATGGTATCCGCTGATCTCGGCAGCCTCTGTTGTTTTAAGCCATTCTTCAGCCATAAAAAATACTCCATCATGATTCTACTGTCTCATGACGTTGAATGCAATAAAAGCTCTCCACTTATTCAATTATTAAAGTCCTGACTTGCCGGTATTCAATCCCAAAAGCGGGGTTTGCGGTATATGCTGGGTTTTAGAAACCAACTCTCTCGGCAATTTTTTGTATTGCTCAGTCTGCTTTATTAATCCCGCAAATCCCGCATACACCGCAAGTAAATTGCCAGCGAGCTACCTTTGAATGACTGTCATTAGAACAACGCTCAATCCGCACTTGTGACTCTCCATAACGGGTACCTTGACGCTGAACAAAACCTTTCCCCAATCTTTTCTTAAAATTTGGCCGAATGTAACCACGTTCATCCAGCGGCGCTTCAAAAGTGTCTGGTAACAAATCCATTAACTCAGGTATTGAGGCCAGTTCTTTGCATATTTCTGCAATCGTGACCGGAGAATTCTGAAAGATTTCATGGAGCGCCATCAAAAAGGCTTCCCACTGGGGACCCTCATCATCAATGATTTCATAAAGACTCTCCAGGTTATCTAAAAATCCGGATATTCCAGCATATGTCAAGATTCCCCCAATAACCTTCGACCACTCTAAAAATCCACCAATGACCGGAGAACCACTTGCCGGTCGATCTGCAGTAAACCATCCTTGGGCGAGCGTCAGCACAGCGCTAATTAAGTCACCACGATTTTTCAGTACCCATTCTGGCAGGTCAGAATGTAGAAAGTTTTCTCGTTGCCAGGGACGTGAAGTTTTGGCGTCCAAACGAATCCAGTAACAACGCCGTGGAAGATCACCGCCGAGGCGAATATTATTACCATTTGCAATCCAGGTAGCGCTTTGTGGTATTTTCACCATCTCCGAGTGGCCAAGGATCCGATCTGACCAGATAGGCGCAGTAATTGCAGCTGCCACTTCGCTGGAGTCCAACGGTTCTGTCACATTGTCGATTGAAATTACCGAAGCCCCAGTCATCAAGGTTGCTGTGATCTTTTTACGCCACTCATCAGAATCTCTGGGGGCAGTAATCATTGCCGGTTCATGGCCGGTTGCGACCAGGCTGATCACTGATTGAAGCAAGGATTTTCCCGTTCCAGATTGGGGTGAATCAATCAAAGCCAGAGGTACTTTCCCTGATATTGCCGGCCTGATAATCGGCGTAATCAGAAGCCCGATTGCATTTGCCCAGGATGATTGGTCTACAAATGGGAAATCCCGCATCACCTCTTGGATTAACTCAACGGCCAATGCTTTTCTATCCTGGCAAGAGGCGTGAGTGCTCCAATGATTGGTTATTTGAACATTAGGAACATAATACAACTTTGTCGATGTATCGTATCCTGGATCAGCCAAAATTGATCCGTCCGGACGGATTGTTGGACACTCGATTAATCCGTTTATTACTGGAAATGGCCACGCTCCCAAAGAAAGGATATCGCGTACTATCTCATAAGGTGGTGGTACAGGATCTTTGAAGGTGGTTTTTTTATAGGTACGCTCCGAATAATAGTTGGCGATCCGGGCGAGTCGTCCACGTAACGCTACCTCAGAAAGAGGTTCGATGGCAGGTGTATGATGCTCATCTATTCTGATTCTGGACAATAATCCCGAGCGGATGAAAAGAATCGGGGGTACATTAGCCGATGATAATGCCTGAATTGAATCATCCACCACATCGCGGAAGTGGCGATGGTTGACGCGAATGTCCGGAAGTCCATCTTGATTCGTGTCAGGTTCATCTTCTGTTTCATTGCAGTGTAGCCCGAACCTTTCTGCCGCAGTTCGCACTGCAGCAGAAAGGTTTCCTTGATGCTCAAGTAAACAAAACACATCAAAGGGTGAGTGCCAATAGCCATCCCCTAAAGGATCGTTCGTGTTGTGGTGAAAACTGCGATTCTTTTCCTTCGAAATAAATACGGAGTAATGAGAACCGCCGGGGCGGATCGCTCTACCATCACAAACCTGATAGCCATTTCGGGACAAAATGTCAGCGATGGTCACATTGCTGTTATATGAGCCAATGACATCGGCCGATTGTTTTCCGGAAGATTTCAAGTGATACGAATTCGCTTTATTTTGCTTGTCCAATTGTCGACGGGTCAATGGACACTCATCCAATAATCGAGCAGCCTGGACCAATGCGTTAGCCTCCTCTTGCGTGAGTGTTGGAATATCGGTCAGACTGCCCGAAATGATGGAATAAACAGCACCATTGGGATGTATACTCGGCTCCACCAGAATGTAACCGCCTTCACCGCGCGTTTCTATTGCAATTCGACGGCCATCCACCTCTTGTTCATCTTTGACAAAAGCTAATTTCTGATTAATCCCAGGCTCCGGACAGCGGAAAAGTATATGAATTCCTTTGCCGGTTTTCTGGACTACCAATCCCTTCGTGCGATCTCCAGCTCTTTCCAACCAGGTCTCGTAAAAACGTGGTTCGTCAAAGTCAATCACCAGCAAATTACCGGACACCTTTCCGGTAACGACAGCAATATTGCCTTCAGTGCCAAACCAGTGTTCCAGCGTTCGCTCATCCGCGATATGGTCCTGATATTCAGCCCACTTGATCCGTGGGCGTTTGTCTCGGCCTACAGGAATTACCGATAGTCCGGCCATCGCGTAAGAGCGGGCAATTTCAAGCAGATTTGCCATTCCGCTTCTCTTCTTTTTCCATCCTGGACAGGAATTCATTGGCATCGGCGATCATTCTTTGGTAATCAGCCTGTTTCTGCTGTTCACCATTCGCTATTGCAGCCAAGCGCACCTTCCGACCATAGGCAGCCAGTAGATCATAAATTTCGCGAAGCTCTGCCGGCAGAGACGCCGTACCATTCGGTTTAGGGGTCAGGGTATTTGTTTTCGTCATTTCACTTCTCCTCTGGCGTGAGGGTAGTTTCAGTAGTTTTTTTCATGTCTGGTCCATATGGCAGCTTGTCTGCCGGCAGCAGTCCACACCGGACCAATTCATTACGGACGATAACCACTACCTGGTCGGCAGGGCTGCGGACTTCCCGCCCTGAAAGTTTGATCAGGGCAGAATATTCGGGTTGTTCAAGGATGATGCGTAAGGGATTGATCATTTAGCTCCTCAATAGAAAAATGGCGGTTCTGTGTTTCGCCGCCATTTTCTATCGAAGGATATCCTTGCTGCAATATCCCAGAATATCCCGAAATGTCCTAAAACATCCCAATTTACCCTGAACGGTAATTTGCATTCCGATACGGCACAATTTGCTCGCCAAATTCCTTCCTCAACTGGTTCAAACGGTTGAGAATTGTCTTGTCCGTTTTCTGGAGACGTATTCCGATATCTTTACAGGTTAACCCACGATGCCACAGTCGAATGCATTCCCTATCCCAACCCTTGTCTGGAATCATCAGCCAGGTCTGAGAAGGTTCTTTCTTTGGTTCTTCGATAGTTGGGAGAGGTTCCGAATCAGTATTTGACGAGGTATTTTCTGAGCCCTTTATCTCCGGGGGTTTAAAATCAACAGGTAAAGATATGCTTTCTACAATGGGTATCAAAAACCAGCCAAGCCGTTCCATCTCGTCCCGAAAAGCATCCCAAAGCCACCACCCCTTTTCAATATCAAACAAAGAAACCTTGAGAAGGGTATTTCCGTTCAGTAGTTTGTGGGCAACCAGGTCAAGAGAAGTATCCCTGTCCAAAAATCGAACTGCAATCGGATTAATATCCAGAGGAAATTCCAGGATTTTACGCTGTGTGCTAGGATTAAGGACGGTGCAGACCAGCCCCATCTCCTTCAATATCGATTCGCGAGCCATAACTGCAAATTCAGCCGGCGAACCCTGAATGACAAATTCAAAGGCAGCTCGTGGTATCTGGAGTAACCCCATTCTTTTACTCCATTGACCCCATAAACTGTCCTTGGGTTTATCCCTTTGGGGTTGATCCAACGTGTCTATTCCCCAAATTCTCAACCCATTCAAAAACCAATTCATTGCATTGGCACGCTGTTCAGAGCGTATCTGAAATAGTTCGTTTGCCAGGCGCGCTAACAACTGCTCTTCATCAGAAGCGGAACTGGCCAATCGGCGTATATCCGGTTGAATCGGGTTCAACTTCAATAAAAGGGCAGTGCGAAACAACTGAGTTTCAGCGGTATTTGGATATTCCGGAAAATGAGTAATTAAAAATGATTGTGAAGCTGGTAAGGCAGAAACACCGAACGTCACCAATGATCCCCAGGTTTTATGCTCCAGTGAGATCTCCCATTTCTCAACCATCACAGAAAGATGAATTTCAGGAAGTGCAAACGGAGGTTGAGAAAGCAGCCGGCATATTGCCAATAATCGATTTGAAGTTGTGTTAAGGATGCAGCTCGTCAAGGGTTAGTTTCTCCGATCCTGGGGAGGAACATAACTCTGGATGGTGACTTCCTTACGATTGTGGCCTAACTGAATGGAGGTATCCAATAACGCCTGGTCATCATCCGCGCCAGCTTCAATCCTGTTTTTATAGTTTTGCGCTGCGAATGTTTTCCGGAAGCCGTGTGTGCCCAGGCAAGGAATTCCGAGGGCTTTACACGCTTTACGCACCTGTTCGCGCACTCGATCCGGGAGAGAGCCGCGGTCATGGAAGATGTGACCGGTTGGATTTTTCTCGCCGATGGCTTTGATCTCGGAAAGGAAGAGTATTTCTTCTGGTGAAATGCGTACCTCGCGAGGTCTGCCACCTTTAGTATGATTCACATTCCCTTCCAGAGTGATAAAGCATGTTGCCACATCAATATCTTGTGCTCTAAGATAGACTGCTTCTCGAATCCGCAGCCCAGTTTTTTGCATCACATGCAGTACCCGCGCTGAAATTGGATCGATATTGATGATCCACTCGATAATTCGTTCCGCTTGCTCCGGAAAATAAGCCACCGGTCGAGGTTCGGAGTGGAAGCCGCTTAATCCCCCATCGGTTTTATAAGGAAGTAACGGGGGTGCATCTTTGCCAAATACTCCGGTAATCCTACAAGCGCGATCCAGCTTACGTAACGATGCCATAACGCGTCCAATCCGGCCACCGCTGCGTTCACGCCGAATTAATTCTTCAACGAATGTCTGAGCCATCTCTGGCTCGACATCTTCAACTTCACTCACTTCAGGCCACTGCCTGCGGATGAATCGCGCAAATTCATGCACATCCGCCACCATGCTTTGCATGGTTCCAATACTGCGGATCACATCCTGATTGCGTCCATGTTGTTTATCTTCGTGCCTGCTGCCACCAGGTCGAAAGATTGCCTGGAGCGCTTTCATCATTTGATAAGATAATCCACCTTGCTGTGACATAATTCTGCACCTGCCTGTTTACGCTTAAATCGGGTTCGAACGGCTTTTTTACCGTTTCTGGTTGTTTCCCTTTGTTTCCTTAAGGGAACCCCTTTCTAAAAATGGGGCGTTGTGTTGTACTTGCCTCGTTCAGACAGCCGATTCGGCTGCACACCCAGGGATGGGCGCCCTATCCATCGGACAGGGTGACCGTTTGGTGTGAGGCCCACGGACCAGCAAGAGTACGGTCAAATCTCGCTGCCGTGCGCTCAATAGATCAGCTGGACTCTGTTGAGCGGCTCCCGCTGCGCACTTCGCTTTGGGAAGGTGATGGGTGCAAGGTCAACTTCTGGGAATTTTCACGCAATCAGCAACACTTGCCGGCGATCCATTCCCCCTGGTTGTGCCGGTTCGGTTTTTGCGTGTTAAAACAAAAATACCGAACATTGCACCCGGGCGGAAATAAACAGGCCAACGTTCAGTATAGTAATTGCACCTTAAGGAAGTGCGCCTAAATTAACAAGCCGACGTTCAAATTTTGGAATTGTCTTAGCATTCCATTCAATTGTACTTTGATTATAACAATAGAAATGCGGTTATCCAAGCTGAAATTATGTTCTTTACAAAAATGCATAGCCAATAAACGCTACTTATAGTCTGTAGACTTATAGACATCATAATACTAATATCCTATTGAGAGAAGGTCGAAACTATGGCTCCAAAATCCCCACTAATTGATATCTTAGCCCAGAACCTGCGATATTTTCGACACAAACTTGGAATATCGCAAGAAGAATTGGCTGATATATGCCATCTTCACAGAACCTACATTGGTTCTGTCGAAAGGTGCGAAAGAAACGTCACGCTTACAACTTTAGATACATTGGCGAAAGGTTTGGGCGTAAAGGTTTGCGAATTATTAACTCCGAGGGATGAATAAAATAATGCAATATCCAATACATGATGAAAATTTGTTTGTCCAAAAAATTTCCGAGAGCAAAAAAACTATTTATGATCCCGTGGAAATTGGTGATCCCAATCTATGGATTCCAATAGATATATTGGAAAACTTGTTGCAGAAAGGATTAATGGGGTTGTCCTTAAAGGATTTACCTTTAAGAACTAGATCAAAAGTTCTCAAGCAAGCAGTTTGCGAAGCATTAGGGTATCCAATCCCCGATTCATTTAAAAAGACGCAACCTCGGTTCCCTGGACAATCTTTTGATACGTATGTTCAAAAATCGAATAACCTGCAAATTTGGAACGAGGAAATTTCCCCATCTCGTCGTTATGTGATAATTCATTTAACAGAAGATGATATTATCGACAAGATAAAGGTAATCACTGGTGAAAGTCTTGCCTCACTTGATCGTACTGGCACATTAACACAAAAGTATCAAGCTCGTATTGTTTTATCCGATAAGCAGTTTGAGCTAATAAGCCCTTATGATACAGGTAATGTTCAAGAAATAATTGGGGATAATACGGATTTTTCTCAAACGCTTCATCTAAGTCCTAATAAACCGCCAATTGCAGAATGTTTGCTTCCAATATTAGAAGTTTTTAATCGGTTAAAAATACTTGTTGGTAAAGAATTTGTAGATATTGGACGTGATCAAGAGAGAAATAGGGGCGCCATTCTTCACCAATTTGTTTGTGAATCTCTCGGATTTTCTGAATATCATGATGGTGGGCAATTTCCTGATATTTTGAACCAATTGGTTGAAGTAAAATTACAGATGTCTCCTACAATTGACTTGGGATTAGTATTGCCTTCTAGTGTTGAGCCACTTGATATACCTAGGCTGAAAAATAAAGCAGTTAGGCATTGCGATGTAAGATATGCAATATTTTATGCGGTTTTGGATGGAACTAAAGTGACGCTTACACATCTTTTTCTTACGACTGGGGAAGATTTCTTTAACAGGTTTACTCAGTTTGCTGGAAAAGTAAAAAACACAAAATTACAGATACCACTACCGAGGGATTTCTTCATCTGATAAGCCAAAAGCTTTCCATATTAATAAATCGAGATCTTTTTCGATTGTCACAAGTTCTTTTGATAAAACCTTGTCATAAGCCATTTTTGCTAATCGTATAATTTCCTTCCCCAATTCCGTGTTGGGCTGTGGTAGAGGAAATTTTTCAACGTATTGGGTCATAAAACGTCTTCTGCCAGAATACAATTTATTATTAAATGAATGATCATAAAACCATTCTATAAATGAAGAATTGCCAATTGCTAAGGCTAACCAGAGCAATTCATCATGATCTGGCTTATTACTGACTAGCCAATAACAATCACCATTTACTATTCCACCATTTACATCAATCCAGAAGGTTGGTTTTTCGGAAATATCTCTAAAGATAAGCTTTGGCTTTGACCATGCATTTGGATCTTGCGGAACCCATATCTCGAACCATTTTCTTCCAGATGAGATCACATAATCTCTCGCTTCAAGAGTAATCCTGTTCTTTTCTAAATAATTTGAAGTTTTAGGGAAATCCTTTAGATCGACAGTGGCTCGCTTACCATTTATGAAAATATGTGGATAAAGTACAAATAGTGGTGTGGAAGATTCGTCCATTCGATATCTTCTTGCTACATGATGGGTTATTAATGGAAATAATAGTTCGGGTTGTTCATCTTTTGGTAAGGTCGACCAATCTGATCTTATAAAAACTTTATCTGCTGTAGTTTTTATTCCAACTCTTATTTTTCCGATATCTCCAAAGGTGCAATAAGTATTCGCCTTTACTATCGATAACTTATTATTAGAATTCACAGTTGAGATATGCCAAACTCCATCACTGCTTTGACCATGATCAAGCAGTCCGACTTTTATTTCAAAAAATTGTCCGGATTCCGTTTTTATTATTCCAGGAGAATTAATAGCATCAAGAACATTAGCAACTACACGGTCTTCAACTCTTGCCGTTGTGGAATATATTGAGGTAAAACCAGGATTAGTATAAGTATCGTTTCCATTTTTCCGTTTTAATAATAAAACTGATGGCAATACAGCTGCCTCAAACAATTGTGTATCACCGAGATCCCACACATATAAGATTTTAAATTCATTAATAATTGCACTCCTTACACATCCTCCGGATTTCGTGGTCATAAATCTATTGCTTGTAATCACCCCAGTCAAACCACCAGGTTTAAGAACCATTGAAATTCCAAGTAGAAAGGCATGATATAAGTCAATTCTGCCAGAAAGATTAAAAATATTTGCAATTCTCTGTGCATCTTTAGCCCCCAACACTTGAGTTCTGACATAAGGAGGATTGGCTATCACAACATCGAATTTTTCAATTGTTTGACTGAATAAATCATTCCTTCCACACCGGATTGCATATTCCAAAAAATCTTCATTGCTAAAAAATACCGGTATATCGGGAAATTCTTCCTGCATTCTATAAGATGCAATTTTTAATGCATTATTATCCGTATCAAATCCATATACTTCAATATTTTTACCTTCCCAGATGTTTTTTATCTCCCTGAGCAAAGAGATGATTAGTTCTCCATCACCTAAGGCAGGATCAAGAATCCTAAAAGTTGTCGAGTGTGTTAAGTCAATTTGAGCAGTAATTTGCGATGCAACAAAATCCGAAAGTATCGAGGGGGTATAATGTGCACCAGAATCCTTGCGCAATTCAATGGAAGCATATCCTAATGGATTAATTTGAGTTTGAGATGACATTTTTTCCTGACCGCTGGCACCTAAAATTATAATAGAACATCATTTTTAGTATAAACCATAAAATTGGTTTTTGAATACAACGCGTTGGTTTAGAATCTAAAGTAAGTAAACCATCAAGTTTTTACGGGTTGAAACTGGCATCCATACGGATGAGGCTTTCCCAACATCGTCCAGGATAGACGCTCTACCACACCCCACCAGATGCCTGGAACTTCATACCACTTTGCTTCAGCTACCCCAGAGGGAATATCAGAGTCTGGTGCAGTTACTTTATCAAGGAATCCACCCGGATGAATCGCCACATCGGTATACACCATACTATAAATCGGTCCAAGTGCAGCCAGGGAAAGCATCATACCCCATCCACAACGTGAAGGTTTGATCGTTTGGGCAGCATCCAGACGATCCTGAATAAACTCAACATAAGTCATCCCTTTCGGTGCGCCGGCTACGCTCATGGGTTGATTGGCTTTATACCCAATGAAAATCAGACCAGCACAGACCAGAACCACGACCACATTCCAAATGACCTTCCAAACCAGGTGAATGAACCCTGCAATCATTTCTATTCCTCCGCCTTTTCTACCTTATAGTTATCTTCAGGCTTTTGACCTTCACCGATCATCAAATTTCCAAATCTAAGCTCTTCCCGATACATCCGATCAATAGAAACCTCGACCACATCTCCTTCACTGCGCCCCATATTGCCGGCTAAATCTTTCAATTGGCGAACACACTCATAACTTAGTCGAAAAGAACGTACTGGTTTGGTGGGTGAGTTTTTCCTGGGCATTTTGGCTCCTTAATCAAGATAAATATATTGTAATACATATGTATTACTTTTGCAAGTATGAATTCCCGTGGATGCACAATTAAGATAAAAAACGCGAATCAGTACCAGAACAGAATAACCGTACGTGTTATGAAAACTTATTTGCGGTCGATGATCGTATAATTAAGGGGATAGTTACAACCTTTATAAGGATTCCCTTCAATTTTTAGGTTTCATGGTTTTTCAAATGAAGAATTTTGGAAAGTACAACAGTGGATAATGTTATAACCCTTTTTGAGAGACAAACAATTCCTTACCAGGTGCTTGGCTTGACAGCCAGTGACCCATTATTGGAAATCCTGGATCGTTTGAATCAAAATTCAGGAAAGGAATTGATCCGCCTAGAACGCAAGGGATTGCGCGCCACTCAATTTGTGGGGGTGATCCAGGTAGGGGGACGCACGATTCAAATCTTGCCCAAAATTGATTGTGACCCAGAAGCCAATGCTGAAGCAGTCATAGGCTCAGCGTCTTATGAAAAGGCGGCTGTCTCTGCATCGCAAAACTTTTTGCACTTATTAACCCATGCGCGCCGTCTGAAATTACATAATCAATCTCTGGCATCTTTAAGTACCAATCGTGGCACCTGGCTTGAAATGCTTACTCGCCTGTTTGCTGTCGAACTGCTAACCCAATTACAACAGGGTTTTCACCAAGATTATGTTCGTATAGAAGATTTACTCCCTTATGTGCGCGGGCGGTGGAACATTGCAAGGCAATTTTCCCGTCAGCCGAACTTAACTCAAGGATTGGATGTCTCTTACGATGATTATTTGCCAGATACTTTACTTAACCAGGTTTTCCGTCTTGCAGTAGATCGGTTACAGCGAATTACACGTGATACACAAAATCGTCAGATGTTGGCGGATCTTGAAAGCTGGTTACAGCCAGTTCACCTACCTGCGCAGTTAAGTTCCGTAGACCTGGATCATATTGAATTCAATCGCTTGAATGAGCGCTTTTATCCTGCTTTTCAATTAGCTCGGTTATTGTTGGAAGGGCTAACGGTGCAGTTGTTGGCTGGTGGGCAGCGCGCATTTGCATTTGTTTTTGATATGGATCGCCTATTTGAGCAGTTTATCGCCAGTTTTTTGCAAACTTACAGCCGGCTTATTCTGCCTGAGGAATGGCGAGATCTACCAATTGAATTACAAGGCAGCATATCCAAGCGACACCTGGTCTTACCGATGCCGCTGCCTGAGAAACCGATGTTTCCCTTAAAACCTGACATCTTATTAGGTTTACCCGGTCAACCAAATCTGATTATTGACACAAAAAATAAAGCGCTTCCATTAAAACAGTCATATCGAGCAGTCGCTGAAGGCGATGCTTATCAAATGCTGGCTTATGCAACCCAATTTCATTGTCGTAGTATTTTACTTCTGTACCCTCACACACTTGGAGCAGAAGTGTTCACACCTAAAATGCTAATGGTTGAGCAAACCTCTATCCGGATATTCGTTGCGACTTTGAATTTACATCAACCATTGAATCAAATTTTTCCATTGATCCAAGAATTTCGTAATATTTTGTACTCGACTTTCTCGCAAGTAGGTTCACCATCGGAGGTAATATGGCCCGCATGACAGAATTCCAACCACTCTATGAGGCGTTTCACCTGTTTCAGGAACGTTGCTTACAGCAGGACCGTTCACTTATTTGGCCGGACCAACCGATATGGACGGTTGCCAACTTACAGCGTTGGAAAACGCAGGTTATTGATAGCCCTAACCTGGAAGGGAATTTAAATTTTAACGAGAAATTAGAACAACAACTGGTTGGCGCACCGCCCATCTTATGGGGGTTGGCAGCTGATATGCACTATGTTTACTATTTACCATCTGCGAATATCACACTAGCCACACGGTTGCGCAATATTGGTTGGGCTGCTCAGAAAAGCGGGTTGACTTTACCACCAGAAAACGACCCCATTTGGGCTGCTCAAAAGAATGGATTTACCAGAACCACGCAGAAGTATCATTTTAGATATGCTCAACTCCATTTATTGGCTGCATTTGCTTTACGATTAAAAGAGCAAGGTAATGCTGTACAAATATTAACCGATTCAACCCAAGTCCAATCAATGCTCGATGAAATCCTGGAGGGTATCCCAGCAAAAGGTGATCGGGCTTATGATCTCCGGCATGCCATTTTGTATTTGATGTTCCCAGATCAATATGAGAGGATTATTAGCACAGCGCACAAAGAAAAAATTGTTGGTCGCTATATTAAATATGTTTCTGATCCGCACACCGATCTTGATACGCGTTTACACCAAATCCGGGAAGGTTTGGCCGGCACACAATCAAGTGGTCAGAACTTTGATTTTTATAGGGACCTTAAGCAAGAATGGAATCCCGATGAAGTAGAAACACCGCCGCAACCTGAGACAGGTAAAAAACCGGAAGAACCTCAAAAGGACACCAGGATTGTAGTTGATGCTTTACGCTTGTTAAACCGCTTTAAGAATTTAATTCTTTTCGGTCCTCCTGGAACAGGCAAAACTTACTGGGCGAAGATTATTGCAAACCGCCTGGTTGCTCCTCAACTCAAACAAGCACAGTCTCGAGCGACATTTCTGCAAACGGTCATAGAGGATTTACCTTTCTACGACATTTTAGCTTTGGATATGTACAGAACAGGACATGACAAAAAATATATAGTTCCTCAGCTTGAAGAAATGGAATTGGTTCAGGCTCGTTTCAAACAGAGTCCGGTAAAACACCAAAAAAACCAAATATGGGGGTATCTACAGGCGCATACAGCTATCGAAAGTCAGACCGTCAATCTGACTTCACGTGCTGAGCCTTTCCTTTTTGACAAAACTGCAAATAGCCAATGGTTTTTGACACCTACCGGCAAGGAATATGTCCAAGGCACCTTAACGGATCGTCTTACCTTGATCAAACAAGGTCCTCCCGCAACGAACCAACCAGAAGATTTTATTCGTTGGGTGACATTTCACCAGTCCTATGCGTACGAAGATTTTGTGGAAGGTTTACGTCCCAAAACCGAGCAAGGCGATGCGATGGTTTTGGCTTTTGAATTGAAACCGGGGATCTTCCGTAGCCTATGTGCGCGTGCTAAAGATGACCCAAATAACCAATATGTTCTGGTTATTGATGAAATCAACCGTGGAAATATCGCCAAAATATTTGGTGAGCTGATGACGCTTATTGAAGCGGATAAGCGAGGCAAGCAGGCCGTTGAACTTCCATACAGCAAAGAAGATTTCCAGGTTCCGGTAAATCTAGCCATTATCGGCACAATGAATACCGCTGATCGAAGCATTGCCTTACTGGATGTCGCTTTACGCCGGCGATTCGCTTTTCTGGAATTATTACCTGAGGTAGAACTACTTGACGGTATCAACGTTTCGTTAGCAGAAGAAGATGCTTTAAATATCGGAACCTGCTTGAAAAATTTGAATCAGCGCATTGTTGAATTTCGTGGTGCAGATTATCAGATCGGACACAGTTATTTTCTACCACTCCAGGTGATCGCGGATGAGGTGGAAAAGCTTAATTGTTTGGATGATATCTGGAACTACCAGGTTGTACCGCTGCTCAAAGAATATTTCTACGGCCAGGTTGACCTTTTGCGCCAAGTTCTGCCTAGTTTCTTTAATCAGGATGATGGAGGTCAACCTCAATCTGCAAGTGGCCTTGTAGCCTTGCATGGTGAAGACCTTGTGGCAGCTTTAAACAAGCTATAAATTAAAAGTGTACCCATAAAGGATTCTTTCTCATAAAGCTACATAGTGAAAGATCAGTAGAGGCATAGAAGTATGATACAAAAATATTCACATGGAGAGACCGAATGGGATTAGCTGAATGGTTCAGCACATTCTGTGCAAATATCCAAGTTCAAGATGGTGGAACAATTTCCACAAGATACAAAAACATAACCCGGAGGTTGAATTCAGATTATTGGACAACCACGTCTGACACTGCCCATAGTCTCTACGTAGGCTCATATGGAAGAAACACAGCCATCCAAGGAATCAGTGATCTAGATATGATCTTCCAATTACCATATTCTGTCTATGAGCAATATAACAATTACTCAGGAAATGGGCAATCTGCGCTCTTAAATGCGGTTAAGACTTCAATTGAAAAAACATACTCCACAACAAGTATCCGCGCAGATGGTCAAGTGATTCTCGTTCCATTCAATGATGGCATAACTTTCGAGGTGGTTCCTGCATTCATCAATAAAGATGATAGTTTCACATATCCGGACTCAAACAATGGTGGAAGATGGCGTACAACAAATCCCAAGCCAGAAATTGAGGCTATTCGTTCCCGAAATGCTGTTTGCAATGGCAACCTTATTCTTCTTTGTCGAATGATGCGTTCTTGGAAAAATAAATGGAACGTTCCAATTGGTGGACTGCTTATTGATACGATGGCATATCAGTTCATTGAAAGCTACTCTTATCGAGATAAGTCGTATCTTTATTATGATTATTTCTGCCGAGACTTTTTTAAATGGATGGCAGAACAAGATGAAAATCAAGAATATTGGAAAGCTCCTGGAAGCGGTCAATATGTTTATGGTAAAGGCCTTTTCCAATATAAAGCAAACCGTTGCTATAACATTTCACTGGAAGCAATCGCCCACGAAACAGCCTCTCCCAAACAAGAGTGGTCAGCAAAACAAAAATGGCGAGATATTTTTGGGAACTCGTTTCCAGACTAACCTTAATGAATAACTAGAAAAAGGAGAGGTTTTATGGCATCTGATACGCTCCTGATGAGTATTCGCGAATCTTTTGGCAGAGTTGTCTATACCCACAAAACCCACGAGAAACAAATAGAAATTCTTTGTTATTATGAAAAAATTGCTCGTTGGTTAGAAGCGGTTTTAATTTCTTTAACGGCAGGTGGAGCAATTACGTTATTGTTTGGGCAAGGTTTCTGGTTACAACTTGTCACTGCCATATTGGCGTCTGCTGCTACAATGGTCACTATATACCAACTCAGTTTTGATCCAGGGCGTTTAATTAGAGACCACAGAAAATGCGCTCGTCGTTTATGGTTAATTCGTGAGAAATACATCAATTTATTATCCGATTTAATTGATGAAGCTATCGATGATGATAAAGGTCGATTGCAGCGTGATACTATCCTGAAGGAACTACAGGAGATTTATTTGGAGGCTCCAGATACTTCATCGAAGGCATATTCAATGGCGCAAAGCGCATTAAAAATAAAAGAAGAAATGTCTTTTACCGATGATGAAATTGACCAATTCTTACCAAAACCATTGAGAAAAGGGGAAAAATAAATATGATGATTGTCTACTGGGTGCCTCGCTAAGTCTTATCTGAGGTTTTTTTCAGATAATTGCGTCTTGTGGTTATTCCACATCAATTATTGGAACATCAATTGACAAGGTAAGGTTCTGAAGTGATAAGGATGAAAAAATGTACAACTTAGATGAATACCAAAAAAAGACTCTTCGGTGGATTGTTCAAAAAATTCGCGAAGGAGAACTAGGTGAAATATTTGATTGCGTATTCCTCATAAATGGCAAATTCGCCCGTTTTCAAGGCAAGGGTGAGAATATAACCGACGATGTTCCTATAAATGAGAGTGTTCTACAAGCATTAAAAGCTTCTGGCTAATTTTCATTGAAAGACATGAGAAAACCGTTCTGCATTGTGGGCTTCTTGGTGATAAGGCATATAATGCGGTGGATTCAAATTTTGGAGAAGGTACCGACGCTCGAGTTACTCCCCTTACAGAGCGAGAAATTCTTTGGAAAATTATCATTTCCATTATCTTATTAGGTTTTTCTCTTGCTGGTTTTATTTTCCTCCCATGGGCATCCGCTGTTTTGTGGTTATTTTTTCTAATAATTGCCTATCCCGTTGCTCTTGCATTCACAACAGCTAAGCAATCAATGGATAATCGCAATTTAGTGGAAATTTATAAAGCAGGGCTAAAACAAATTCCAGTAATACGTCGTTTTTTTGGAAATTAACCTTCTTTGTGGAGGCAAGTTGAAATAAGGCTATCTCCCGATACCAAAGGATGCTATAAGTCTATTAGGATAAAAAGAGAGACTTCATGAGTAGTTCGGAATCTATAAGAAACAAAAAAAAACAGGATATTTTATACCATTACACTACCCTATCAGGCTTAAAAGGTGTTGTCGAAAGTGGGAAAATTTGGGCAACAAATATTTTGTATTTGAATGATAGTGAGGAATTTTTTAATGCAATAGAGGCTTTTAATAGTGTGTTTGATACTATGTGGGATACTCCTGAAATAATAGATGCGTTAGATGAAAGTGAACAAGATTTTTTGTCGTTGTTATCAAAAAGGATTGAAGATATATTTGAAGATAACGAGGATGGTTTTAAGGTTTTTGTCAGCTCTTTTTCTGAAAGTGCTGATAAGTTGAGCCAGTGGAGAGGCTATTGTCCAAATGGGAGTGGAATTTGTATTGGTTTTGATTTTGTGAACCTCACAAATATTCCAGGTTGTCAACTTGTTAAGTGCATTTATGTCAAACACTCTATGGGCAGCGATGAAGAAAAAGAAGGTTTCAATCAAGTTTATAAATTTATTGAAGACTACTTGAAGAAGTTTAAATCTTTTAAGAACGACCAAAATAAGGAAGAAAAGAAAAAAAGCCTTCTGCAAGATTTTGAAAAAGATTTTTTGATGTTTGCTGCTAGAGTGAAGCATCCTGGATTCAAGGAAGAGAATGAGTGGCGATTAATTCTCACACTAGATGAAACAAAAAATAAATATATTTTTTATCGTTCAGGAAAGTCTATGCTGGTTCCTTATATTGAGATAAAAATTAGAGATGAGAATGGATATTTGAATATACCAGATATTTGGGTTGGTCCAACCCCTCATCCATATCTATCGCGAAATTCGATTGTAGATTTTCTAGATGCTCAGAAGGTTTACGCTTACAAATACCAAGAAGATTTAATTAATCCCACCCCTCCTTTCCTTGATAGTGATAACAAAGATCCCATGGAAAAAAGGTCACCAAATGTACGGATATCGGAAATTCCATATCGAGATTGGTAAGTGTTAAAAAATGTTGTTTTAGGTCAATTTATTTATTGCATCCTCACACACATTATGAACTTGATCGGTGAGGTTTTGCGGCATTTTCGAGAGTTTTTTATACCTAAGCAGAATCCTGCTCTAAAATCTAGTCTACTTTCGCCATCCATTTTGTAACCAAACCTGTTAGACAACAATTTTCACCTCTCCTCTGCGGACCAAGTCGGATGTACGGGTATAAATTCAGACCGGTAATGAAGTAGATTCGTTGAAGGCAATTCAACCGCTCTCCTATTAGAGGGCGGTTTTTTGTTGCGTTGGATGATAGGGATGCGGAGAAATTCTTGGTTCTTGCCGCGAATTGGCTAGTTGTAAACATTGTAAGAAAATAGTTTCGATTCATTCATCAAGTGCACGGTACCGTTGTCCAACCTGCGGGCGCAAAGTGCAACTCATCACTTTTGATAAAAATGGGATTTATGGTTCAAATTCCGTTATGATTAATTGTCCACAATGCCAAAATCCCACATTGCTTTTGGAAGAATGTGGATTATGGGATTAGCGGGTAAGTGGGTTCACCTTTGAACCCACCGTTTTTCACGAGGAATCGCCGGGCTAAATCTGGTGCATCCAAAAAACGAATGCACCCACAAAACAACTTATTGAATCAATAAGTCCACCCTGATTATGTTAAAATGAAAATATGAAAGCAGGCAATGCAATTAAGCCTATCGCAACGATGGTGGGGATTCAGTCGTTACGAAAGGCAGCATAAACACCAGGTTAAAACCAAACGCGTTACCATTGCCGGTCATCTAAATAATGAATGGGCGCTAAGATGCCCATTTACGATTTTATACTGATGGCTGGATAAAACATAGTAGGGTGGAAACCTTGCAAAATAAGGTGTAAAAACATGAAATTTTATCAAGAAGTCACAAACCAAAGTGAAATGGACGGTTTGATAAATTCTATTGGCAACTTCCATGATAGCATGACAAAAGAAATTCATATCATCAATCGTGGCGCGGTTCTTCACGACAGCAAAATGCTGATGAGTCACCAATTTGACGCACAGGTCCTTATTCAATCACAATGGAAACCTTTTGCAGTAGAAATGTTGTTTATTGACGTATTAGAATTATCCATCCAAGGTGCTGGCGAGTATTTTGGAGCAACCGGGTTGGTAAGACAAGAATCAGCATCAGCTCACAGTGAAATCAGAAAAATTGAGATGAAATTTGATTCCTCATTCAAAATTTCATCTGGGCAATTGTTCTATCGGGTTCAGTCAGAGTATCTGGGTATGAAAGCACGTTTCACTTCGGAAGTTCCGTCTCCTAAAGCAATTCCTGCAAAGATGCTTGATGATAATTGGCGTCAGTGTTCATCTTGTAGTGACGCTTGGGAAGCAAATCCGAATGATGTCTATTCAATATGTCCAAAGTGTTTGTCGATTACAGAATTGGATTCTTAAGGTCAAAAGCCACTCAACAATACGTGCACTGGACAAGTGCTGGCGCGGCTTAACCTTTCGGGGATTCAACCCTAAACAGCGGATTCGGCATCTGGCAGCGGGTTGGGTGGGTTCGCCTTTGAACCCACCGTTTTCCGCGAGGAATCGCCGGACCAAATCTGGTGCATTCAAAAAACGAATGCACCCTACAAAACCGGAAAGCTCATTTGTCAAAGATTGGCTAAAACGGCTGCTGCAAGAGAATAATTGTTGTCCCGCGGAGTGAATCGGCTATACGGCTACAAGTTCCGACTGATGAAGAAGTAAGCCATTTGCTTTTCATTGCCGCTCTCCAATTGGAGGGCGGTTTTGTTGTTTTTCCACCCAAAAATTCGTATAATTTATTGCAAGAGTAATAAATATCGTTCTGAAAACAATATATGGCCTCTTTTTGGATTTGGTAATCAGATATTACCGGGAATTTCAATTACCATGATGGCACGGAAAAGGAGAGGGAAATATCATGAAAAAAATTTCTGAGGGTAACGACAAATCCGTTCCCAAAGCGCACCACGCGAACAAGTATGCAGCCATTTTCCTCCTCATCATGATTCTGACATTTTCAATTGCCTGTTCACTATTTAATAGCGAAAAGGATGAAAGCTCTTTTCAACAAGAGATAATTGGCATGCTTGCAACCAAGGATGACTCGGAACCTGTAACGACAGAAGTGCCTGATTCCCCACAAGAGCCGATATCCCAGCCCGAAAAATCTCAAGATCCAGAAACGCTGCCTGGTGTTTCAGGTCCAAGTGGATATACGGTTGCGCAGAAAATTTTAGCTGCACCTGTCAGGAAGTAAGCGGTATCGTCACTCAAGAATTACGCGTTACTGACCAGCAGCTTGAAATTGTTGAGGCAGATGGAAGCACGATTGCTTACGAGAAAATTGGCGCGAATACCTACAAAAGATCGATAATGGGGTATTACATTCTGATCGATGGCGACCAAAGAACAAAAGTGGACCGCGAAGATTCAGTAGTGATCACTCTTACTGATCATGGCTATACTATATCGCAATATCAAGGGACCGACACTTCACCCTGCTGTATTCACACCTTCACAATGGTAGACTAGCGGGTAGGGTGGGTTCGCCTTTGAACCCACCGTTTTTCACGAGGAATCTCCGAGCTAAATCGGGTGCATTTAAAAAAACGAATGCGCCCCACAATATCGGAAAGCCCATTTGTCAAAGATTGGCTAAACAACTATAGCAAGAGAACAATCTTTGCCCTGCAGAGCGAGTCAGATGTAAGGCTACAAGTTTCAACCGGTGATCAAGTAAACAATTTGATTTTTTGAACCAACCTCCATTTTTATCTCTTACGATAAAATAGACTCATGGAAAACACGATTGATCGATCCGTGACCCGCTGCGAGTGGAATCTGAACGATGCCCTCCTTACCCGCTATCATGACGAAGAGTGGGGAGAACCGCTGCATGACGACCAAAAGCTGTTTGAATTCCTGGCATTGGACGGAATGCAGGCCGGGCTGAGCTGGAATACGATCTTGCGCAAACGGGAAAATTTTCGTCAGGCGTTCGACAATTTTGATATCCAACGGGTCGCTGGCTACAACGACAGTAAAATCCAGGAACTGCTCGCCAACCCGGGCATCGTCCGCAATAAAGCTAAAATCAACGCCATCATCCAGAACGCCAACCATGTCCTGGAGATCCAGCAAGAGTTCGGTTCTCTGGACGCCTATCTGTGGAAATTCACCGGAGGAGGCACCATCCAGAATCGCTGGCAAACCCTATCCGAAATCCCAGCCACCAGCCCGATCTCCGATGCGATGAGCAAAGAATTGATCGCCCGCGGATTCAAGTTCTGTGGCAGCACGATCCTGTATGCATTCATGCAGGCTGCCGGCATGGTGAACGACCACATTGTTTCTTGTTATCGTTATCAAGAGTTGTGCAAAAGATAATTAACGAGCCTGAAGATCAAGATTGATTGCATTGATTTGTCGCCTTCCAGTTGGAAGGCGATTTTTTTACTCTCCCCTCTTACGAGGGCAGACGAAGCAAAACGAATTCCCTTCTCAAGAAATTTTTCTTTGCGCAATTAGTTATTATGTTCTATAATCTATAGTGATACGGCTGCCAGAATTACTCCAGATGGGGCATCCCAGGTGGCTTCGGTGACCCCAGCGCACCTGAGATAACCAGACCTCAGCTACCAACGCTAACTTTTCATTCATGAGGAGAAAAAAAATGGATTTAGGTGTGACTTTGTACGTAAAGAACAGCGCAGAGGCAGTCGATTTCTACATGGACGCCTTTGGGATGACGTTGGGCTACAATGCCCAAAACAGCGATGGCTCTTTTCTGCATGCGGAACTGCAAAAAGAAGGGAGAACGATCTTTGCGGTCAGCGAAAACGGGGATGAGGGCATGGGCAAATTGATGCTGGCGGCCAGGCAGCCGATCACGAGCTGCGGCGTCAACCTCGACAATGACGAGGAACTGCGGCATGCGTATGATCTTCTCTGCGCCGGCGGGCACGTGCTGCGGGAGCTGGGTCCGCTGCCGTGGAGCCCGTGTTCCGCAGATGTCGTTGACCAGTACGGGGTTTGCTGGTACCTGTTTGTATCGCAGCACCGCCCTGATTAAGGCACGTGAAGCCCGGATGAGGGCAAGTCCTCGCCACTCCAAATTGGAGAGGCGAGTTTAATTGCATTGAAAGAGAAGAAAGCTTTAATTTAATCAAATGGGGGAAGAGAAAAAGATTGAACGGTCCTCCCAATTTCAAAACCCAATAGGTGCGATCAAAGAACAATTCACAAAACTAGAGAGCCTTTCAACAGAGCATGTAAACCAAGTTTGATTGAAAACATTACAAAACCACAATCAAAACCTCATTGGAGCCTTTTATGCCAAAATATAGAGCTTTCACTTTTTTTCTTGTTGTCGCGTTTGTATTATCCGGTTGCACACCAAATAAAAATGAAATTTCGCCGACACCAGTACCTGCTCAAGCCACCGTATCTCCCACGCCAGTGGGCCAGTATGACGATCCTGAACTTTCGCGCGCGGTCGCGCTTGGGTTTGGAACATGGCAACAGGATAATCATCAGGTTAAATTTTCTGAATTCTTTACTATGCTGGATCATACCGTAGAGCTAGCAGACGCATCAAAACTCGAAGCATGGAAACAACGCTTTCCAAAAGCTCAGATATCGTCGCTGAGTATGGATCGGTTTAATGGGATGCTTGCAGTTTTCTATGCCGCAGAGACTTTGGGAGAACCCTATTACAGTCCAAATACTGATTGGACACAGTTGAATAATAAAATTGGAGAGCCATGGGATAACACTCATCCAAACACATCTTTATTCCCTAACGTTACCGATATAGCTCCATGGGGCGGCAATAACTTTCAGTACGATGCCGATGCATATTTCTATTCATTTGGGAGGCTTTCCCTATTCAGCGACAACCCGATATTTGATTATGACGCTGAAAAAAACTCAATGCGGCCAGACGAACCCTTTTTATATACTGAAGCTCTGTTAGCTGCCTTACGGTTGTATGATTCCGTACAGTCTGAAATTACTGCCCGTGGGTCGTCAGAAGCCGATTCAATCATCCTGAACGCCGCTGATCAGCGGCGGGATGCGATCCTTAACTCTCCTACAACCGTCCAAATAACAGGGACGAGTTATTATGTATCCAATCATGGTGACGATAACAATGATGGACTGACGCCTGAAACCGCCTGGGCGACCCTTGATAAAGTGAATAGCGCGTTCACACAGGATTGGAGCAATGGTGACGGCAGGTGGAATAATGATCATTTTCCGGAATTTCTCTGGGCTTCTAGCCACCGCGACCAACGCATTACACTAAAGCCGGGGGATGGCGTGTTCTTTGAACGCGGCGGGGTCTGGCGAGGTATGTTAAGGACTGTTTCAGGTGTAACCTATTCTGCGTACGGCGAAGGCAAGAAACCGGAAATTTATGGCTCGCCAGAGAACGGCTCCGGCGCAGAAAAGTGGTCTCTGGTAGAAGGCACCAATAATATATGGGTGTTCTACAAGGACTTGCAGGATTGCGGCGGTATTTTGCTGGATGGAAATATTGTTGCGATCAAACAGCCAGCTCTCTTGTATAAAGATAAATACTACGATGTTGGTGATGAGCAATACCCACAAATCAATGATATGAGCCAGCTTCAAGTATTCGACGTGAAAAATTTGGCTGATCTGAGATTCTTCAATGATATTCAATACTCTGATCACAACGCTGATAATGTTCCTGACTACGGTACTTGGGGGAAACTATACTTGCGCAGTGACGCCGGTAACCCGGGAGCAGTCTATTCATCCATTGAGTTTTTTACCGGAAACAGCGATTGGGGGCAGGGTATTGCCCATGCCGAAGATAACAGCGTCATCGATAATATCAGCTTCAAGTACGGTGCAATGGGAGTTGATGCACAAGGCTCTACCAATGTAACCATTCAAAATTGCGAAGTCGGGTGGATCGGCGGCATAATTTTGGATTATGATGCCCAGGGGCTGGGTTCAGATACTTCCTTAGCTGTGGTGCGCAGCGGCGATGGAATTGCGATCGGAGGTAAAAATAATCGTGCAATTAACAACTATGTTTACCAGACATTTGACAATGCGCTTACGGTTGAAGGATATTTAATGGGAAATGAAAATGCCAATGATCACGAAGCAGGGCTACGAGAAAATTGTGTTATTGAAGGAAATCTCATTGAAAAAAGCTCTGGCGGCGCGTTGATTGCAGGCTGGTATGCGTACAGTAATAACCTTGATATGCCACTGTTTCAGAATATGACCATTGATAAGAACATCTTTCTCGACGTCGGGCAAGGCGGCTGGGCACATCTGGAAGATAAGGGTTATTCTTATCTTGCCGATGTTATTGTTGACCTGAATCCGGGGAGTGGAAATGTTACTGTAGCCAACAATATTCTATATGCGACACGGCCAGAAAACTCACTGGTAAATTTAGGCTACGGGGCCGAATTAGAAAACCCGGTTCACTTTACGGGAAATATCTATACTCAGAATGATTTCGGTTATCTTATTTATCGCGAAACACGAGGTGAGAATGGCACTAACAACACTTATCTTTGTAATTTGTATTCCGATCGCTCCATCACCGATGTGTTAGGTGACACAACTGCCATAGTGCTACCGTTGGTCAGCTCACAAAATGACCCCCGTTTCGATATTCAGAAATTGACCGAGGCGGTCAACGCCATTATCGCCAGTAAATAAGGAGCAGCTCTATCGGGTAGGGTGGGTTCGCTTTTGAACCCACCGTTTTTCACGAGGAATCGCCGGCTAAAATATAGTGAATTCGGTGCATTCAAAAAACGAATGCACCCTACAAAACTGATGAAGTGAGTTCATTGTAGTCGATCAGCTGCTCTCCCAGTTGGAGAGTGATTTTTACACTCCGACGAAGATACACAGTAGGATAACCGCGTATATAATCATTTACGCGATAGCTTTTAAACGAGTAGATTGATTTAGGAGTGAACAACATGAAGGGTGTCAACCTTGGGGGATAGTTCAGTCAGATCGATACAATCGAAGCGAAGGACCCAGCAACATTTCCGGGTGTGATCAGCCATATCGACCAGTTTCTTGGGCCAACTGATTTTCACCGCATAAAAGATTGGGGCTTTGACCATGTCCGTTTGCCAGTAGATTGGTTCAATGTTTTTACGGCGGATATCAGCCCCCGTGCAGACGTGCTGGATCGTCTTGAAAGAGCTGTTACCAACATCACCGCGAGCGGCCTCAACCTCATTCTGGACCTGCACCGCTGCCCAGGCCATGATTTTGAACAAGCCCTCCACACAGAGCAAAGTTTTTTCAACACGCCATCCCTGCGCCGCGATTGTCTCAGGGTTTGGGCGATACTGGCCGAGCGTTTCGGATCCAAACAGGGTGTTATTCTTGAACTGCTGAATGAACCGGTAGCCCCCGATGCGGATACATGGAACCACGTCAAGGCGGAGCTGGCCCGCGAAATCCGGCGGTTCGCACCAAGCTCAACCCTGCTGGTTGGATCAAACCTATGGAATCATGTTAATGAATTCGAGCACCTGACGCCTATCGACGATGACAATGTAGTTTATAGTTTTCATTATTACCTGCCCATTGTGTTCACTCATCAGAAAGCTCCCTGGGTTCCCGGAAAGGCTTTTCAACAATCTTATCAGTATCCCGGAAATTATCAATTTGAAAGCAATAATGGGACTCTCCCGCTCGAGGCTGGCATCTGGAATAAAGATCGCATGCGCGATGTAATGAAGTATGTCATACGGTTCCGAGAAAAATTTGGGGCCACAGTCGCTTGTAATGAGTGGGGAGTATATATGGGTGGACCAGATCGGCAAAGTCAACTGGCCTGGATCAAAGATTGTTTGGAACTTTTCACAGAAAACCAGATCAGTTGGACCTACTGGAACTACAAAAATCTGGATTTCGGTATCATCAGCCAGGGCGAGGAACTATATGCAAATCATCCGGCTTATTGCAATTCTGAACGCACAGATTATGAACTTTTGAAATTGCTGCAAAACCACTGATCCATCTCTGGTAAAGAATTACACCAACCATGATGGGAAAGGGCATTCAAATCATAAGGGCAAAACGCTTTCCGGGAGGATACCTGGTGCGCATTGTTGTCGGACATGCTTTTGAACCCACCGTTTTTCACGAGGAATCACCGGACCAAAATATAATCAAGAGTAAAAAAGCAGATCGTTTTTCGCCGTGAAGCAAGCAAATTCGGTGCATTCAAAAAACGAATGCACCCTACAAAACCACTGAACTCTCCACGGGCAAAACTTAACCTCAAGGAATCCAGAAAAAGGGTGGAATCAACGATGACGCACACCAAACGCTTTCGACTAAAACTTTATCTCCGCTTCTTGTCGATTTTCAGCATCGTTATGGCTTTTATGATATATGGGCTGATTCAATTTCTTTTGAATTACGTACTGCCGAAAAATTTGGGGGCAAACCCTTCTTTAGCCAATCTCATCATGCACGTAGAGTGGTTCTTTTTCGAGGGGGTTTCGATTGTGATCCTGGGATGCGCGGTACTGATATTGATCACGCACACTTTGCCCATCTGGCTAAGCCATCTTGACGTATCCGATCAGGGGCTTGAATACCAATACTGGCCCAACTACCATATCCGCTGCACGTGGGAAGAGGTGCAGGAAATCAGCCTCCGCAAAGAAGTTTTAACCAGCGAGGTCATTTTGTTGAAAAACGCCACAGAAATCGGCCGGCCAATCACGACGAAATTAAGAAAAAAGATGGGGATGGACAGCCACCAATATTTTATTCCCCTTAACATCCTGCCAGGATGGCCGCAAGGGGAGCTGGCCACGGAATTACAAAAACATGCTCCGCTATTATTCGAGAGAAAAGAACAAAATCAACGATAGCTCAGACAAATCCACAGTGCGGAGCAAAGGTGAACACAGCCATAGAATCTGGTCTATACTGGTGATATCCATTTTTGTGTTTATAGGGGAATCCGATGGAAACCGTGAATACAATTGAACTTAGCGATGAAGCCATCACCCCGGATGATGGGGTATTGAAAGGCGTGTTGGGGAATTCGTACCCGGCGTATTGTGAGCTGATCAAGCTTTTCGATGACCACGGGATGACGCATGAATGGCGCTATTACTACGATGGAAAAGCCTGGCTGTGCAAGGTACAGAAGAAGAAAAAGACAATCGTGTGGATGTCAGCCTGGAAAGGGTTCATGAAGGCCACGATCTACGTGCCTGAGAAGTTTGCCGATGGAATCGACCGATTGAACATCAGCGAGGCGCGCAAAGCGGAGATCCGGCAGACAAAAAAGGTGGGCAAATCCACACCGTGCGTCTTCGAGATCCGCGACTGCGGAGTGCTGGAAGATTTCGTTCAGGTGATGCTGTTCAAAATCGCTCTTGGCTGAACCTGAATTAAGGAAACAGCCAGCGATGAAATTTTACGCGAATGTACTACCAGATCGACTTTTTCATCTTGCCAAAGCGAGTAAACTGCTCTTCAAGTAGATCATGCGGCAATGGTGCAAGAACAGTACAAGGTATAAACGATAATTGCTCAGTGGCGACTTAAAACCTTTGGAAATAGAAAAATATTTGTAAATTTCCCTTTAGCTTTTACCCTATCTTCTGATTAAATTGAAGAGATGAACCTATAATTGGAAACAGCGCGACTTGAGAAAAAGAGATGCCGCCGGTAAGAACGACGCTTCACGGTTACTGAAAGAATCTCCAAAAGGAAAACCGTCAATGAATCTACAGTCAGATACCATTGTTTCTACAAAATACAAGTTACTGCTTCTATTTCTGAGTCTGGCAGGCACATGCATTATCCTCTTTATCACAATCTCAAACGGTGCTGGCATTTCACCTGATTCTGTAAGCTACATCGCCACAGCCAGACACTTTGCGGCCGGAAATGGTTTTCTCACTTACGATAGCTCCCCCCTATTGGCGCAGCCACCGATGTATCCGGCAATTTTAGGCAGTATTGATTTTTTATTGGGCATAGACCCCCTATTGTCAGCAAATTTCGTCGGCGCAATCTTTTTCGGATTAATCCTGTACCTCTCCGGTTTAGTGTTCCTTAAAAATTTATCGCCACTGCTTGCGTTTTTGGGAACAGCTTCTTTACTTGTATCAATTCCGTTGGTATCCGTTTCTTTCATGGCCTGGTCTGAACCAACCTTTATCTTCTTTGTCGTCTTGTCGCTTTTTTCCTTTTCGATATATGTGCAGAAAAAAAACGCCAGCTCTTTGTTGCTTTTTTCATTCTCCGCGGCGCTGGCTTGCCTCACCAGATACATCGGTGTGATATTGGTTTTCACTGGTTTCATTGGTATTTTGATCGTCCGACACCCCCATTTGAAAACCAAACTGCTGCATGCTTTCACCTTTGCGATCATTTCACTTTTGCCTATCAGTATTTGGGTTGGAAGGAATTACCTCCTTTCAGGGACTTTGTTTGGCCCCCGTTCTTCATCACTGCATTCATTGTCTGAAAACCTTAGTTTGACTATGGAAGTTATCTCGCGCTGGTTTTTACCCGGCCGAATTATCAATAGCCGACCGGCCTTAATGCTGCTTAGCTTAGCAATTGGTTTTCTTTCAGGCATAATTTTTATCTGGGCAAAAACGCCCCTGCTCAAACTGCTCAGACAAATTCGTCCTCTGGTTGTTTTTGCCCTCCTCTATATTTTCGGATACGCGGGGTTTCTAATTATTTCTTCGAGCACAACCTATTATGACACCATCAATAACCGTCTGCTTTCGCCTATTACCGTCCCCACGACCTTTCTTGTTTTTCTTATCATTCAGGAGTTTTCAAAGAAAATCAAAGAACATTGCCCTTCGAAACCAGTAGAAATGTTTGTGGCAATCGCCATTGTTTTCTGGTTGATCTATCCAGCGAGAGCAATAGCGGTCAATACAATTCGCCAAATCAAAGAAAGCAGTAATTATGGATCACCTTTATGGAAGAACAGTGAGACCATCCAATACATCCGCGAAAACAATCTATCCAATTGCACTCTCTATAGCAATGGCGATGAAGCAATCTACTTTTTCTTAAATACGACCTCAAAACCAATTCCAACCAAAAGCAGCGGTGCCGATACAATTGCTAACCTCTCATCACTAGAAAATCATTTTCCGCCAGAGGATGAAGCCTGTGTAGTTTGGTTTTCAAACCTATCCAACAGGTCCTTCCTTTTCACGCCAGACGAACTGCTTTCAGTGACACACCTGGAACAGACCATTCAATTGAACGACGGCACTATTTATGTTATTTCAAAAAAATGATTTCGTGAACGCGGCCAAGAATTTATGCGGCAACAAATTTCTCAAGTGATCTACTCCCCTGAGTACAAGTTCAAAGCGGTTATCTATGAAAGAGATTGTGGGGCGACGACCAATTTTTCGACCCAGGTATCCATTCTGCGCGCTTCGCAGACATTGCCCAGGGGAAATGGCAACATACTGGACATGGATGGAATGCCAGAAGACTCGATCTCTGACATCGCCTGGTCAGGAGACCGGTCACTTTCAATCAACACGGCAAGCGAATATCCGATTTTCTTTCAGGCAAAATCTTTTCGCTGGTTTTTTACCGAAATGGACATTGATATTCAATAGACAGGAATAATATCCCCAGACGCCAGCGGCTGCGCCATAGCAATCATCCGGGCGGCAAGTAAGGTATAATGAGGGCAGTCAAATATGACTAATTCCACATATTTTGTGGAATATTCAACCCCACCTACGAGGAGGAGTACCATGACTGACCTTCGCGAGTCCCCCAGCAGTGACCCGGCATCCAAACCAATCGCGCTGCAGATCGGCGCTCTGACGCCGGAGCAGATCGCCATGATCTTCACCCATCTGCCCGTGGACGTGACCTTCGTGGACGAAGGCAACGACGTGCGCTTCTATTCCGGCGGCAAGAACCGCATCTTCGAGCGCACTCCAGACGTCATCGGGCGCAACGTGCTGAACTGCCACTCGCCCGACAGCGTCCAGATCGTGTACAAGATTCTCGAGGACTTTCGGGCCGGGACGCGCGACACGGCTGAATTCTGGCTGCAGACGCACGTGCCCGATCAGGAAAGTCGCTTCATCTATATTCGCTACTTCGCGGTGCGCGACCCGCAGGGGAAGTTCCTGGGGACGATGGAAGTCACGCAAGACGTCACCGAAATCCGCAAGCTGGAAGGTGAGCGCAAGCTGCTGGACGAAGTACAGTAAGCCGTCACGTTCCAAAATTAACTCAATTGCCGCTCTCCGTACTGGGAGGGCGGCTTTTTACGTCGACGAGAGATTCTGGCGGCCCCGCAGCAGTGGCGAAGAGCAAGCATTTCAGTATAATGAATGAAAAGGGGTGGTGCGTGGCATCCCCCTACCCCCTCTACAGAAAGGGAACCCCCGATGAACGAAGTCAGCACTCAAGACCCGATCACTGCCGTCGAGACCTTGCTCGACCAGGCATTGCCCGAAGCACCGCTCCTCAGCGAGGAACAAATCCTCAGCGAGCACCAGTCCCTGCGCAGAGCGTGGGGATCCCAGCAGATCTTTGCGGGCACGCCGACCGAGATCAAAGCGATCATCCTGCCCAACCTGCAGGAGCTGGCCGCGATCCCGCAATTTGAGCAATTCGTGGTACGGGTACTGCCCAATCTTTCTTGTGCGCAGGTGATCGCCGTCTTTTCCACGGATACCTTCACGGGCGTGAGAGTATGGCGCGGTGCAGCCCGCGTCTACGCCTGCGGCAACTCAGCCTTCCACGGGTAACCTTGAGCCGCGCCCGTACTTCTACGCGGCCCTCTCATTCTTCAGGAAAATTCCATGAACCCTGCTCCCGACATCCATTTCAAGCGCATCTCCGCAGCGACCGTCCTCGCCCTCTGTGGATTGAGCGAGACCCTGCCGGCAGCCCAGCGGCGGATGGTAACCGACAATGCCGTCTCGATCGCGCAGGCCTCCTTCTCAGAGCACGCCTGGATGCGCGCCATCTACGCCGACGATACCCCGGTCGGGTTCCTGCTGCTGCACAGCGGTTCCGATTACGACGACGGCATCGACTGCCCGGGAATCTTCTTGTGGCGGTTCATGATCGCGCATCCCTATCAGGGGAAAGGGTACGGCCGGCTAGCTATGGAACGCCTGCTGGCAGAGTGCCGCGCCCACGGCATCCCGGAACTAACCACGAGCTGCGGGTTGGGGGAAGCCAGCCCGGAAGGTTTTTACCAGAAGTTTGGTTTCGAGCGCACCGGCGGGACGTACGACGACGAGGTCGAACTGCGGCTGAAGATCGGGGAGCCGCGGTGAGCGGGGCACAAATCTACCTGATCGGAATCGCAGGGATGTCACTGGCCACGCTGATCGTGTGGGGCGCGGACAAGGCCGCGGCAATGGCCGGGGCCTGGCGCGTGCCGGAACGGACGCTGCTGGCGCTGGTCTTCCTCGGCGGGGCGCTTGGCGGCGGGCTGGGGATGCTGCTCTTCCGGCACAAGACGCGCAAGCTGGGCTTTAAGGCAGCGATCCTCGCAGCCGGGGCACTCCAGGCAGGGATCCTCGTACTGCTGCTGAGATAGAGGTAAATAAAATCGTTTTTGTGTTGGAAAAATGGGTCAACGAAATCAGATGCAGTTTGGCTATCTTCTGCTTCGCACATTTGACAGCAACAATTAATTAAATGGGGATTCGCGATGTCAAAAATAGACAGAGAAAATTATGAAGATGCAAAAGAAATCATTGATAAGTTTATTCCTGACGAATCCATAAAATGGGCAGTTTTATCCTTTTTATGTAACGGAATAGACTATGCAAATAGTCTGAATACAAAAAACTGGAACATTAATTTGGATAGAAACGGAAAATTTGTAAGGTTTAACGTTGGCCAAGAATATTGTCTAGAAATTTTCCAGAAATATCTTGCAGTTATCGTATTAAGAAAATATGTTTCTGAATTGTCACAGAATAAAGAATACAATGTGAGATTTAAAGGCCTCATAGGGAAAAAGAAGATTGTTAATAGCAATCTGGACATGGTTCCAGATTGTCTCGTAAAAGTACCTAATTCAGTAGTGTGTCTTGTTCAGTACGATCACGTAAAACAAACGCTACCTCTTCTTAAAGATGCAAATTGGATGTTGATCGAAGAAGCAAATACCCGCACCAAAATACTTCCAAAAATGAAAAGAGCTCATTCGTCAGGGTTTATTGTGTATCTTTCACAATACTTTAATAAATGGATACCAAGCCCAGAATATACTGGCTCTGACAATAAATACAATGCGATTATAAGCAACAAAGAACAGAGAAGTTATGGGGGTGGTTTTGGTAATCAAGAAACCAACAGAAAAGTTGAGCAAGCTGCCATTAAGCTTGTTAGTGATGCTCTACAAACGCAGGGATGGTTTGTAAAATCTGTCGAAAGAGAGAACTGTGGCTTTGATCTCCTTTGCTCAAAAGATAAAACGCAAGAATATGTTGAGGTAAAAGGTGTACAAGGAACTGAACTTTCATTCATAATTACAGCCGGAGAAGTACAAAAAGCTCGAACGAACCCTAACTGGGTATTATTCATTGTCACCAGCGCTTTGTCTAATCCAAAATTACAAAGATTATCAGCAGACGAGTTTATTGAGAAATTCACCCTAGATGCGATTTCTTTCCGTGCATCGATGAAAACTGTTACTAGCAAAAAACAAGCATTTCCCTTCAACCTTGCAGGAGAAAGCGATGGCCCAGTTCAACCCTGATACCAAGCAAGTGCTGGATGAATTGCTCGCAGAGTATCCGCAGGTGCACGGGGGAAAGATGTTCGGCTACCCGGCGTACTACGCTGGCAAGAAACTGTGCCTGTGCCTGTATGAAGAAGGAGTGGGGGTAAAGCTGCCCGAGAAGACGGCCCAGGAGCTGCTGGCAACAGATGCGAACGTTTCTCCATTTCAGCCGCTGGGACGCGGGCGAATGCGGGAGTGGGTGCAGATCAATCTGAGCCGTGCCGAAGATTACCGGCAATACCGCTCCGTGTTTGAAGAGTCGATCCGCTTCGTGCTGGAGCCAGAAGAAAAATAAGAGTCCCGGGCCATAAAGCCGGGCTATTCTGAAAAACCGGTGCGTTCTCCGAATGCACCTACGGTGCAAAAAAACTCCGCAGCGGCCAAGGGGCAACTGCGGAGGTCATTTTTGTGCAAAAGAAAAGTTACTCGACGAACCAGCGAGCCTTGATCTCGTCGGGAGTCATGGGCGGGAACAGCAAAGCTTCTCCGTTACCAACGCGGAAGGAGACCGATTTGTCGATCCAATCGGACAGGTTGGCGTTAGTGATGGTGGAAATCTCGTATTTGAAGGTGTTGCCGCCGGGAACGGTAAAGGCATCAGGGTCGAACTGATATCCGCTCAGGTAATAATAAGCAGCATAGACGCCCTCATAAGCGACACCGCCGGGGCGGATGTGAGCAATGCACTGGAACTTCGAGCCGTTATCCAGCTCACCCTTCCAGGCAGTGAAAATATCCTGGCGGGCGGGGCATTCCATCAGGGGCATGTACTTGTTTTGTTTATCGTTCACCCCCCAGAAGAGATCGTTCGAGAGTTCGCTCGACCAGATGGCACCCACGTCGGGGCTTTGGGCGATCAGGTCCACGATGTCTGCCTGAGTGAAGGAATTTCCTTCGTAATCAGCATCTTTCTTGACAGCCGTGATCCCCGGGTAATCCTTGAGCGTCGCTTCCACAATCTGCTGAATGTAGTCACTGTTGCCAAAATTGTAATAGACAAACTCACCCTGGCCGTTCATGCCGTCGAACATCCACCTGAGGGTCGAGTTATAGATCTCGTACTCGGCCGAAAGATTGTAAACGCCGGGTTCGCTCGACTCAGCATTGAGCAGGAAAATGGGAATGCCCTGACCGGCGGCTTCATGGATCTGGAGATAGTCGCCCATGACCGCCCAGCGGTTCGAACCTGCAATAATCGCGTCCACTTTCTGTTCAGCGAGCGCGGCAATGCTGTCGCCCTTGACGCACTCCAATCCCAGTTCGGAACAGGCAAGATCAAGGTCCTGCTGCATCTGCTCGGTGAAATCCCCCGTGTATCCCAAAATAAGCGAGTGATCCGCAGCCGCGTCCTGCGTCGGCTCAGCAGCGGTTTCCTCCTCATACTGCGGATAAACGCCGTGAGTGGGGCCACACATGGCAGCCGCATCCGGGTTACGATTATTGCCGGAATCTGAGGTGAGGTAGAAGAAGATGTCAGGAAAATTTTCGCCGACCAGGAAGATATCGTCATGGCCGGTACCGTTGATATCACCAGCCCCCAGCTCTACGCGGTCGCCCGCGTCCGTCCAGAAGGGCAGGAATTGCTGGATGGTGCCCTTGCCGCCGCCATCGATCACCTCTTTGCCATCAGCAGTGACCACGCAGTTGAAGCAAATACCGTCCGGCTGGCTCCAGTGAGTGAAGAGACGGCCATCCACGGACCATTCCACATCGTTGGCCGGGCCGCCGCTGGTTACCTGGGTTACGTTGCTGCCATCGAGGTTCATCACGTAAAGAGTGCTCTCGTCGCCTTCGCCCATGAGCCAGGCAATGCGCTGACCATCCGGGGAGAATTTGGGGAAATTATCCGCTTCGGGGCTATCGGTGAGGCGAACTTCAGTGCCCTCGAAGAGATTCATCAAATAAATATCCTGCTGACTGACGTAGACCAGCTGGCTGCCCAGCGGGGACCAATCAGGGGAATGGGCATCGTTTTGCTGAGAGACCTGCGTCACATCCGTACCATCGGATTTCATGATATAGATGTAACGGTCCCCTTCTTGGCGATCCGAGGTAAAAGCGATGCGCGTGCCATCCGGGGACCAAACGGGGTCGGAATCATCCGCGGGGTCGTTGGTCAAATTCACCTGGCCGCTGCCGTCAGGGGCCATGGTGTAGATCTCATGATTGCCGTCGCGGTCACTGTCGAAAGCAATATCGCAGGGCAGCACCGGCTCCTCGGTAGGGGTGGGGGTTGGGATCACCGCGGTGGCGGTAGCCGGGGCCTGGGTCGGAGGCTCCGTGGTGGCCGGTGCGGCGGCAGACTGCGGAGCGCAGCCAGCCAGAAATACGAATGCGACGATCAGCCATACGGCCAGGATCAACAGGTGTCGTTTGCTCATTTCCGCCTCTTGAGAAATAATGGATTCGATCTCTTCTTATTTTAGCGAAAGCTGGGCTCATCTAGGTGTGCTGGCAGCACACAAACAGGCAAATTCTGACAGAATTGACTCATACCAATGTACGGAATAAAGAATGGCAACAAGCACACGCTGGCTCAGTACAAGGGTACGAGTTCTACAAACAAGGTATGAGAAACAAGAATACAAAAGAGTGAAAGTGATCTTCTGATAAAAAATTTCGCAATATTGATACTGGCAACGATTAAATTTTGTGAACTGGTAGGTAACTTTTATTAGGTTATTTCTAGATAACCCCTATAATTAAGCAATGAAATAATGAAAGTGGGGTATCTCATGGCAGTATCCACGTCTTGATTACCATCCAATTTTTCAATTATCAATGATGCTAATCAATAACTGACAAATTTTCATACTGAAAATTCTTTTTTTGCTTCTAAATAGAGAAAACACTCTTTTCCCCAAAAAACAATACAAAAATCATCTCTGGAGGAACCTATGAATTTTTTTGTTTCAGATCGACAGTATTTTCCAAAAGGCAAAAAGAAAGAAAACGACTTTGAAATACGACCTACCAATTCATATATCGAGCTAGAAATACCCATTGACGAAGAATCATCGATTTTTATTTACATTATCCCTAAAAATCAACACTCAGCATTTGTTGCGGTATGCCTAGATGACATGTTTGAAAAAATAATGGACGATCTGGATGAAGATACACTCGAAATAATCGTCGATACCTGGCCAACTTTTGCCGAGCTTCTTTATAACGGCATAAAAGATAAATATCAAAACGGTGCCCTTATTCAACTGGAAGATGATGATTATGGGGAGAAGAAATGGTTCGTGGCTTCGGTAGCCGGGAATATTTCCTTTGAGAATGTCGAAGAACTTTTTGGTGAACGAACTGCTAAAGCTATTGGTGTGGTCATGAACAGGACCAGCGAACTGCTATCAGAATTGCAGGAAAAAAAGCCAAGCACGTGGACAGCCATTAAAAAAGGCTTCATCAGTGGGTTAAAAATCGGCGTGTTGGAATCTATCTCGCAAATGTTTAATTCTAATTAATCTCCAGCACTACAAAGCCAATTTCTATTGGGTTTTGTAAAAAACAAGCCAACCGAAACAAAGTGCGACCAACTTAATATAGTACTGGGTATTAAGTTTGGTCGCACTAATACTAAAAGGAAACATAAATTGAAAAAACGAGGTAATATTTCTCTCTTTGGATAAAAGAAATAGAATATCCGGGGCGATCGGTTATTATTAGTAGATCATGTTCATGTAACACATCGATTCAATCATTTTGCAAAGAGAGCTTACCTTTTATGCCTATCTCTTCTCTACTGATTCGTAATGAAAAACTGGAAGATGCGGCTGTCATCACGGAGCTGACAGCCGCCGCCTTTGCCACCCTGGCAGTCAGCGATCACACCGAGCAGTACGTGATCCTGGCCCTGCGGAAGGCCGCGGCACTGACTGTATCGCTGGTCGCCGACATGGAAGGAGGCGTGGTGGGGCACATTGCTTTTTCACCCGTAATGATCTCGGACGGCACGCCGGGCTGGTATGGGCTGGGGCCGGTTTCGGTGCAGCCTGAATTGCAGCAGCAGGGCATCGGCACGGCGCTGATCGAGACAGGGCTGGCACGATTGCGGGAATTGGGCGCGCACGGCTGCTGCCTGGTTGGCCACCCTGACTACTATCCGCGGTTCGGCTTCCGCAACACCGCGGATCTCAACGTCGCGGGCGTTCCGCCGGAAGTGTTCTTTGCGCTGTCCTTCGACGGCCACACTCCGCACGGAGTGGTCACCTTCCATGAAGGGTTCGGTGCCACCGGCGAATAAACAAAAGCCGCTATTCAACTACACTCGTTTCAGAGAATTCAGCCCGCAAAATTTGTCGGTCATAGCGAACGTGAGAATCCAGGATCGTCTCGATGTTGGATTCCGCCCAGGAACGCACGGCATCCAGCAGGCCAATCAGAGTTTTGCCAAGTGGGGTAATACTGTATTCCACTTTGGGAGGAACGCTGGCATAGACTTTGCGGGCAATGATGCCGTCCCGCTCGAGTTCACGCAGTTTTTGCGTCAGCACCTTCGGGGAAATACCCTCGATCTCCCGACGCAGCTGGCCAAAACGACGCGTGCCTTGCGCCAGACAGCCAATGATCAGCACCGTCCATTTATCCGCGATGCAATCCAGTGCCATCCGGGTGGGGCAATTCTGGTCGTAGACATTCCATTTTAGTTTTTCAATAGTTTCCATTATATACTTAGTTCCCAATTAGATATTATATTACAAAATAGTGCATACTTGCAATTCTATAGCGACTTCGCTAAACTGAGGATGATTCCAGCAAGTGGAATTCATTGTTCTTTTCAATAAAATTTGAACGAGAGACCTCTCTCTGCAACAAAAAAAGGAGATTCATTATGAACATCGCTGTTACCGGCGCCGCCGGGAATTTAGGCCAGGGGGTGGTTGAATCATTACTCAGCCGCGGAGTGAACGAAAAGATCGTTGCCATCACCCGAGTGCCAGAAAAGATCGAGTCCTTTCAGCAGCGCGGAGTCGAAGTGCGCCCCGGGGATTTCGATGATCCGGCCTCACTTGTAAAAGCCTTTGCCGGCGTGGACCGTTTGCTGATCATTTCAACCGGTGGGGATAACTCTACGCGAATCCGGCAGCATCAAACGGCAGCGCTGGCTGCCAAAGAAGCCGGGGTCGGCTTCATCGCCTATACCAGCATCGCCAATGCCAGCCATAACACCCTCGGGCTGGCTGAAGTACACCGCGCCACCGAGAACGCCATCCGCCAGACAGGCATTTCCTTTAGCTTCCTGCGCAATAACTGGTACCTCGAAAACGAAAGCGGATACATTCAAGCCGCCCTGGCGGGAGCGCCAATCGTTACCTCAGCCGGCAACGGCAAAATAGGTTGGGCGCTGCGGACAGATTATGCGCAGGCGGCAGCCGCCGTCCTGGCCGGTCCGGGGAATGACAATACGATCTACGAACTTGGCGGCACCCTGGCCACTTATGAAGACTTCGCCGCCGCTTTGGGCCAGGTACTGAAGAAAAAAGTCTCCGTTGAACACGTAGATGATGAAACTTACGGTAAAAGCCTGGCTGCCAGCGGCATGCCCAACTTCGTTGTCGCCTTCCTCGTCGGTTCTGCCCACGAGATCAGCCAGGGCGCTCTCGACGTGGCCGGTAGTGACCTGGCGAAAATTCTGGGGCGGCCGGCGGTTGCCCTGCCAGAAGCACTCAAACAGTTAGTCGAACAGATCAAAAAATAATTTCGTGCCTTGAACCAACAACCGCCCAAAATATTTTGGGCGGTTGTTGGTATTCGCTTTTCCTGAATAAATATGCTAATATTTCTCTTAATAGTACATTTTTATGTACAGGAGGCAAAAATGCGCGAACTGATCGTAGCGGAATTCATCACCCTCGATGGAGTGATCCAGGCACCCGGGGGAGCAGAGGAAGACACCGAGGGCGGCTTCACTCAGGGCGGCTGGACTTGGCCGTACTGGCATGACGAGATCGGCAATCACTTCTTTCAGAGCATGAGTGAATCAGACACCATTCTGCTGGGGCGCAAGACCTGGCAAATCCACGGCGGAGCCTTCGAGACGATGAACGAAGATCCCTTTGCTGAAGCGCTCAACAACATCCAGAAGTACGTGGTCTCGACCACGCTCGAATCGGCCGCGGCCTGGCGCAATTCCACCCTCATCCGCAGCAACGTGGTCGAACGCGTGCGCCAGCTCAAACAACTGCCCGGCAAGAAGATCCTCATGGATGGCAGCAGTGTGCTGGCCCAGACGCTGGCAGCCAACGACCTGATCGACGAGTACCGTCTGCACGTGTATCCGCTGGTATTGGGCAGCGGCAAACGCCTCTTCCCGGCCGGGAAGCGCCTCGAATTCAAACTGATCGAGGCAACTCCACTCCCCACCGGGGTGGTCTACCTGCGCTACCAGAAAACGGAATAAACCCGGGGCCAGCCGGTTCAGGTTACAGCGGCAAAATCCAGAAGCGCCCAACCGCGACCAGCAGAGCCAGCAGCAGCGGCAGCGCCGGGTGAGACAACTGGTCCATCTCATGCAGCCGGAGGTGGGTAAAAACTGCCCCAAGCATCAAGGCCACCAGACAGGCCGCCGCGATGGGGGTCAAGAGGGGCAGAATGCCGGTCACCCCGGGTAAGATCAGCCCCAACGCCCCCGCCACCTCAGCAGTTCCGATCAAACGCACCTGTGTTGGGGAAAAACTCTTCACCCACTGCATCCGGCCCGCCAGTTTATCAATGGGTTGGGTTAATTTCATTCCCCCAGCCATAAGAAACAGGAGTGCGGCCACTCCCTGCAAAATCCACAAGATAACGTTCATTCCCAGCTCCTTTGCAATACCGTCTTATTCAGTTAAATATCACCATATTTGTATGATTCGCGTAAGAATGGATTCTTTTTTGTGACATGAGAAAATATCTTTCCCGGTATAATTTAATCAAGGGAGGATATTCCGATGAATCCATCATCAGATCTTTTCAGCGTACCCGAAACAATCGAACTGGCGGAGTATATGTTCACCACGTTTGCGCAGGCCATCAACCATCTCCCGCCAGCTCCTTATGCGCTAGCTTTCGATATCACCTTTGCACAAGATGATCTGCGCCGCCCCGTCGTGCGCCTGTTCGCCAATTACGAAACCTACGCTATCAGCAAATATCCAGAAAATGACCGCAGCGGCAAATGGAGAGCTTCCAGCCACCTGGAAGCAATCTGGGGCAGCGCCATCTGGGAAATGCGCACCCTGGCCACCGTCGGGAACCAATATGCCGGGGAGGGATCCTTTGACGGGGATTATGTAGATAAAAAGGGAATGGCATTACGCAAGAAATGGGTGCAGGCATTGGGGTTGTGGTATGAGGATGAACTGAAAAACACCAATTTCGACCAGGCATTTGAAATCGACGGAAAAATCATCCCACTTTTCGACGACCTGTGTCTGAGCGTTGCCAGAAGGCTGCATCCGGTGGTGATCGAACATTTCCAAACCGACCTGCCCATTCTTTTTTTTGGATGCGAAGGGAACTTCGACATGGAAACGATCTCCCTGGCCCTGCTGGCCAACCCCAGCACTCTGCTGAAAGGTTATGGAGAATTTTTGCGTGAAATGTGCGGCGTCGAATATGAAAATTTCGTGACGCAGGACTTCGACAAGGAAAACTATACCTATACCTCGTTCTGCCAGGGAGAAAATCACTGACCGCGATTGTGCCTAATTCAGGAGGGCCCCATGAATGCCGATGCTTTCCGTTCTCTTTATGAGTACCACTTCAGCGAAAATCGCAAACTATGGGAAAAATACGTCGTGCCTCTGAGCTGGGAGCAGTTCACCCGGCCGGCGGAGTATTCCCACGGGTCAGTGCGGGCCCAGCTCGTGCACTTGATGGATGTGGACGAGGTCTGGTTTGCGGAATTGCAGGGCAGCGAGCCTTCCACGCCGCTGCCGGAGCCGCATGAAGATGACCGGGCCCGGCTGCGCGCCCACTGGGATGAGGTCGAGCGCTCCATGCGGGGGTACCTGGCCGGGCTGCGCGATGAGATGCTGTCTGCCCGCCCCATCCGTGAGCCGGAGGAAGACCGGGGGCTGGCAGTATGGCAGGTCCTGTGGCACGTGGTCAATCACGGCACCGATCACCGCGCCCAACTGCTGCGCGAGCTCCACGATCTAGGGGCAGCCACCAAAGGTCAGGATTTCATCTTCTACGTCTACGAACACATGAGAAAGTAGAGCAAAGTATTTTCTCAGCCTTTTTTAGCAGACATTCTTCTTCCTCCAGGAGTCGTTGATCACACGTATTTACTGCATGATATGAAACGGGCGATCCCCTCCCAAAAACTGGAAGGGGATTCTATTTGTCATTTCTTGCTGATCCCAGTAAAGTAAACCCATCAGACAGGAGGCAACCATGAGTTCGCTTAATCAGGACCTGAGTGAATACCGCAATCAATTACAGCGAGGGCACATCCAACGCGCTTACCGAGCAGTAATAGATACGTTAAACAAACTCCGTATCCAATTCAAGGACCACCATCCCGAATACACCTTTCCTGGCAGCCTGTATGCCGGCTACATGGATATGAGCTATTTTTCGATCACAAACAAAGAACTCAAAGCCCGAGAGCTCAAAATAGCAGTCGTATTTCTACACGAAGCCTTCCGGTTTGAGGTGTGGCTGGCTGGAGTGAACAAACAGGTACAAGCCCAGACCTGGCAAATGATCCGTGAAAAAGGGTGGACAAACTACCCGCTGGTCACCTCAGTACAAGGTGCCGACGCCATTATTGAGCACATTCTGGTGGTTGAACCCGATTTTTCTGATCTCGCAGCCTTGACTGCTCAAATCGAATCAAAAACGGTAGATTTCATTAAAGAATTCACTACTTTTCTCACTCAAAATTAAAAAGGCTGCGCCGGAGGAATACCAAGAGGCGGAGGGACCCTTTTGTTCGCACCCTTGATCTTGCAGACCAGCGACATCCAGAAAGCCGCCACGTACACGCCTGCAACGGTAAATGAGATGGGGATGGAATTGGTCATGCGCATCAGTTTCATTGGCACCAGAACATTGAAAGTGGTCAATGAATAAGCGATGCTGAACAGCAGTGAACCGCCAAAGAAGGCCAGAAAAACAAAGGAATTGCGGTTAGCATAGGCGTAAGCCCCCACCAGCAGCAGAAGTACTCCCACAATCGCCGGCAGCCACGACAGAAATGAACTCGTCAGCCAGATCGAAGGATGACGCATGGCTGCCTTGAGCAGCGCAAACTGCAGACCATAATAGCCATAAAACAGAGCCGCTGGGAACAAGATCACCAGCACATTCTTTATCCATGAATACTTCATCTCAGCTTCTCCCTCATTAAAGCGATCTTCTGCAGATCAACAAAAAGCGTCTCTCCACCCCTTCATTATATGAAATCGAAATACGGTTAAGGGATGCTGGCTGCACACATTGACCACCCTGGCCTCGAGACAAAACAAGAGTAAATTTGTCGTATTTCTAATCTTCTTCCGACATTTTCCTGCTAAGATAAAGAGAAAAAAGCGCAATTCTGCGCTGGTCAAATCAGGAGTCAAAATGCAAGATCTTTTCATCAAATGGTTCATGGCGGTCAACGCCTGGCTGCTGCGCGTCAGCCACGGACGCATCGGCAGCCATCTTGGCAAGCAGACCGTGCTTATCCTCACCACCATCGGGCGGAGTTCTGGCGAGGAGCGCGCCATTCCCATCGCTTACTTCACCCACGGCCCAGATTACCTGATCGTGGCCTCAAACTGGGGCAAAGATCAGCATGCCAACTGGTACCTCAACCTGAAGAAAGATCTGCATGCCCGGCTGGAAGTCGGCGGCCGCACCCTGGCCGTCCAGGCACGGGAAGCGACTGGCCCCGAATACGATGATCTGTGGCAGTTCGTCACTCAGCGGCACCCGCCCTATCTGGAATATCAGACCATGACCCGGCGGCACATCCCGATCATGATCTTCGAGCCTGCCAGCGAAACCGCTGTGGCACCTTCCAATTAACCTGGTGGCAGGAGGCCTCAAATGCTGCGTGACCTGCGCAAATATGCCGCACAAACCCACACTCGCCTGATCGTAGGCGGAGTGGCACTGCTGCTGGTGGTGGGACTGGGCCTGGTCGCGCTGCTCTACGGGGTGCCCGCCGCGCTGATGGGCCTGCTGTGCATCCTGGGAATGCTGGTACCCATCGCTCTGGTGGGGCTGGTAATGCTCCTGCTCGACGTGATCGTTAAAAAATCACGCGGTGAGTAAGACAAAAAGGGCCTCCCATACGGAAGGCCCTTCATATTAAGTATCATTCTTTTACTGCCAGGAGCAGAAGGTCTCGCCGGGATACTGCTGGCAGATGGCGGTCAGATCCCATTCGCCTGAAAGAGATTCATCCACACTGCCCGCCACCGGGTAGCACCACAGATGGCCGCCATTGGTGAAGCATGAACTACGGTCGAACTGCGGGAACTTGCCGCTGGGGCTGCCCCCACCGCCGGTATCCGAGTCCGACATGGAGGGCTGCTCCACCGGGGGCGGCGTCTCGATCAGCGGACTGGCCGGGCAATCCGCGGGGTAGGCCTGACAATACTTATCGTCGCCAGAATTATTCTGGTTATACACTCGCTCGTTATACGCGTTGGGGTCGTAAGGGAGCATATTCACATCGTTGAGGATCAGGCTGCTGAGCCAATCCGTTGAACTGGCAAAATTCTTTTCATCGTAATAAGCCCCATTGAAAGGATTTATCCAGACAAAAAACGCACTTTCTTCTATCTCAGCGGCGGCAATGGGCATATCTTGCAGTCCGCTTTGCGACAATTCCCAGCCATCCGCTGCCGACAGCGTCGTCCAATCTGAACTGCCGAGACTGCCCGAATACTTCGTGGTCGGCTCCATCGTCACCGAGAGCTGATCCCATTTCATGCAGGTATATTTTTCCCAATCCACGCAGCGATGGGTATAGACACGTCCATCGATCACCACCACGTTGATCAATTTATCCTTCAGACTGACGCCAAAATCGGTGCCCTTCACCTCAACTTCACGATCCCCGGCATCGATGACCAGTTTCCGTGCCTCGCCTTGCGGAGCAACGTGGGCAAAAACCTCCCCTTTCTGCAGGATCACCTGGCTCAACCCAGCACTCAGGTTGATCTGCAGCTCAGAGAAAGGAGCAAAACGGAGGATGCTGCCATCAGGCAGGGCAATATAGACATCCTCTTTGGCCGTCTTGATGACACAGTGATTATTTACGCTGGTCCCGTCTGTCGGGGTGTTCAGGTAATACAGCTGCCCATTGCAAAGCACCAGAACCGTGGCTAACAGATCAGTCCCCCGCGGTTGGATGTAAACCCGATACTGAAAATCGGCTTCCGCAGGGGAAGAATCATCGTATTGCACCATGGATTGTACCTCTTCGGCAGTGTCTCCCACCGAATCAGCGGCTTGGGTCTCCGCCGGGGTCTCCCCCGCAGGGGATACAGCGGCAGTCGTCGTCGGAGAGGCCGTACAGGCCATCAACAGGCAGATACCGAGCAGCAGACAAACGCAGCATAACGTTTTTCTCATCGTTCCCTCTTCTTCAGTTGTCGAATGAATCTGGATAGCACACCGATATTCTGCTGGTAAATAATGATCTTTATTATTGCATATCTCCCCTGAATGTATCCCATGAATTTGACAAGGATTTTCTTGCTCTCTCCCTACCAACCCAGAGCGCCTCTGCCTGGCACGGGATCAATGCCCCCAGTATGAGGGCATTGATCCCAACGAATGTTGTTAATCCGATACTTCATCCAGCCGGCGCACGGCCGGGAGCAGTACCCCCACCAGCCCGGTGAGCGCGCCAAAGAAGCCGGTAAGCAGGAACATAGCCGACATGCCTGCCCCCTTGCCAAAGCCCACCAGCGGACTCAAGAAATTGGGCTGCAGGAAGGCCGGTTCGAACAGGTGGTCAGCCGCCAGCCCGCCCAGCAGGGTACCAATGGGCGTGGGCAGGGTGATCAGCATCTCGCGCACCGAAAAGACGCGTCCCTGCACATCCGCGGGGACGTGCTCCTGCCACAGGGTGTAGAACGGGCTGACCATGAACGGGATGGAGAACTCGGAAAGAAAGCCCGCTACTGACCAGCTCACCACCGAGCGACTGGCCGCGGTGAGAAAGTCGCATACCCCAAAGGAGATCAGGGTAGACCAGGTGAACAGGGCCGCTTTGCGGCGCGGCGAGCGCCACAGCGTCAACACCAGCCCGCCCAAAATGCCGCCAATGCCCATCACGGTCTGCACCGTGCCCAGGGCCATCTGATCGCCTTGAGTGCGGGTGAGGATCATCGGTGAGAGGATCGACATGTAGGTGAACCCGGCGAAGAGGTTGATACCGCAGAAAATGAGCAGAATGCCGCTCAGCCCGGGATGGGCAAAGATGTAGCGAAAGCCGAAGCGGAACTCGTGCCAGAAATTACCGGCCGCGGCCATCCCCGTCTGGGTGCGTTCGGCGCGCGGCAAGAAGACCAGCAGCACCGCCACCAGACCGGGCAGCAGCGAAAGCAGGTCAATGCTCATCACCAGGTGCAATCCGCTGACGGTGAGAAGCAGGCTGGCCAACGCCGGGGCAACCACCTGCACCGCGGACTTGGCCAGGCCGATCATGGCGTTGGAGCGGGCATACTCCTCACGCGGCAGCAGCAGACTGACCGACGAAAAGAAGGCCGGCGACTGAAAAGCGTCGAATGCCCCCGAAAGCCCTTCGGCCAGGTAGAGGTGCCAGAACTTGAGCTCGCCGTGCAGCGAAAGCAGCAGCAGGCTGGCCGTTACCAGCCCAGAGGCGAGATCAGCGCAGAACATGATCCACTTGCGCGGCAGGCGATCCACCACCACCCCAGCAAAGGGACTGCAAACCATGAAAGACAGCGAAGCAAAGAACCCCAGCAGTACCAGCGCGGTCACCGAGCCATTTTGCTGGTAGGCCCACACCATCAGGGCAAAGCGGGTCAGCCCCGAGCCCAGCAGCGACACCGACTGCCCGCTCCAGAGAATATAAAAAGCTTTTTTATGAGTAAAGAGTTTCATTTTCGATCCAGTGCAAATTAAAAGAAAAACCGCGGCTGCGCGCCGCGGTAACGATTCGTTCCGTAAGAGAAACTTACTCGTGAGACGAGTAACAGGCGCGCGAATAGACACCCCCAGTGTATTTTCGCATGTTGATCACAACCTGTAACGTCTCTAGTTTCACGGGTTTCAGTATATCGCACTGCCGCCGAATTGGCAACGGCCGCCGTGCCTCAGGCCGCTTCTTCCGCAGCCGACGCGGCGGAAGCTCTGGAGCGAAGCATGATGGAGCGATACTGGAGGAATTGAACTTTGCCACTTGGGTTTACCACGGCCTTCTGAATGATCAGCTGCCGATCCGCCCGGTGACAAACATTGCATTCGCGCAGATAAAACACGAACTTGGGATAATCACAGTAATCCTTCAGAATCTCTTTGAGGGAACGCAGATTTCCGTTCTGCAGTACCTCGACCAGCTCCGGCTCACGATCGGCCTCGAGATTGCCCATAAACCTGGCCTTTTCCATCCACGCCCCGCAAACCGGGCACACCGGCCGCGAAGCACTTTTGCTGGCAACGACGACATTGCAAAAGACCATCGCCAGTAAAAAGGCACCCCAGTACAGCCAGGTCAGTTCACTGCCAACATTGTTCGAATCTTTGCTCCCCGCTTCGTGAACGGACATCCCCTGCTGTGCCTTGAAGAGAACGTAGCCAACGAACCCTGAGTGCCCGGTCATCATGCGGAGATTAAGGTCCACTACCTGAGCCGGGGTCACGGTTGACTGATTCTTCCCCGCTGTGGCCATTTGGGCCGCCACGTCTTGTTCAGCCGCCGTGCGCACGAAAAGGTAATTGGTGTAGTGAAAAGCGCCAAAGGCCACCCCCGCCAAGAGAAGGGCAAGAAATACGGCCTGCAGCTTGACGTGTACTTGAAACTGGTCGATCACCTTAGACAGAAGCATACCCATGAAAACGCACAAGAAGAGAGGCAAAAGGTAGAGCGAAAAATAGAGTCTCGAGAGCGCCCCCATGACCGCGCCAAGGCCCGCTCCCGCAACCAGAATGACACCGATTGCGAGCAAGGCTTTGCCAAAGTGAGCCAGCTCCTGGTAGGATGTTTCCGGGCTGCCGATCGCGGATTCAGAAATTCGAGAAGAATCAATAGAAATGCCGGGTTGTTTTTGCATCAGGCCCCCTGTGTTGGATTGAAAATAGAATGCCAAGTCAGTATTATACACTCGCAAACCCGCTTTTCTGAATATAATCTTTAAATAGAATGACTGCGATGAATCCCTATTTCGAATTCCCCCCGGTGTCGCTGAGCGTGGATTACCCGTGCCCGGCCGGCCGGATACTGGATATCGGCGGAGGCGGCGAGGGGGTGATCGGGCGCCTGCACGGGGCCCGGGTAGTAGCCGCGGACCTGCGGTTGGATGAACTGACCGAAACGCCGCCGGGGCCATGCAAGGCGGTGCTGGATGCGCGCCGGCTGCCCTTCGCGGCCGGCAGTTTCGCGGCAGCGACGGCGTTTTTCTCGCTGATGTATCTGAACGAGGCCCGCGATCAACTGGCCGTTCTGCTCGAAACGGCGCGGGTGCTGCCGCCCGGCGCGGAGCTGCACCTCTGGGAGGTCGACCTGACCCGGCTGCCGCAAACGGAGCAGCGCGTCTTCGTCCTGCCCCTGCACATCCGCGCGGGAGATGCCGAGATCAGCACCAGCTACGGAGCGCTGCTGCCACCTTTGCCGCACGGAGAGGCCCACTACCAGCGTCTGGCCGCCGCGGCCGGCTTTCGCCCGCTGCGCAGTGAGCGCCAGGGCAATACCTTCCACCTCGTTTTCACGCGTGTTCACCTGATCCTATAATCCCGACAGGAGGAAAAAATATGTCCGCTGCCACGCTCGTTCTCACCCGTGTGACCAATCGGCACGAAGCAGAACAGGTTTGCCGGCTCATCGACAGTCTGCGCAGCTTTGGCGGTCCGCTGGCAGGGTGCCCGGTGTGGGTCTTTGCCCCATCCACGCTGGATAAAACAGCCTGCATCCTGGCGGCCACCGGGGCCGAGATATACTCACTGCCCCTGCCCGCCACCCCGGGAGCACTGCCGTTCACCAGCAAGGTGCTGGCCTGCGCTCATGCCGAGGAACTGGCTCCAGCCGGGACACGTACCCTGCTGTGGATCGACCCGGACTGCCTGATCGTGCAGCCGCCCCTCCTCTATCAACTGGAAGCTCCGTTCGCGGGCGCGCTGCGCCCGGTGCACCTGCGCAACGTTGGCCTGCCCGCCGGCGCTCCGCTGGACGCTTTCTGGAGTGGCATCTACGCCGCCGTGGGCTTCGCGGGCAGCGATTTCAGCGTGGCGCCCTTTCTCGGCGGGGAGCGTCTGCGCCCCTATTTCAATTCCCATGCTTTCAGCCTCGACCCCGCGCTGGGACTGTGCCGCCAGTGGCAGGAGATCTTTCTGCGCCTCAGCAGTGACCCGACCTTCCTCGCAGCCGCCTGTGCGGACGAGCCACACCGCATCTTTCTCTTCCAGGCGGTCTTGAGCGCCCTGCTGGCCACGCGGCTGCCGGCGGAACACCTGCGCCTGCTGCCGCCCACCTATAACTATCCCTACCACCTGCACGAACGCGTGCCGGCGGAGCAGCGCCCGGAGGCCCTCAACGATCTGGTCACCTTTGTCTACGAGGACGTCTCCCTGCACCCCGCCACCCTGCACAATATCGGCGTGCGCGATCCGCTGCGCGCCTGGCTGGCCGGGCACGTTCCGGCTATCGATTAACTTCTATGCAAGAAGAATTGATTTCACTCTAAGCCAACGATCATAATTGCCAGGTTAAGTGCGTGTAGAACTCTTTTTTTGCATCATCCACGCGAGAAGACCTTAACAACCCCTCGCCAATCTTCATGACCACGTCCAATTTCATGGGCTCATCTGGTCTAGCCCACTGGCTTTTTAGAAATTCATCAAGTTTAGAAACCGTCAGGATCGTTGCAAAACGGTAAGCCACAGAAGTTTTCTTTTTGATGAATGGAAAATCTCCTGGGAAAAGGAAAACTAGTTTTTCACTGTTCCTATCTTCGGCAGATTCAACCCCAACCATCAAAAAACTTCCTGTTTTCTCTTCAACAGGAGTGATGATTACAAATAAATGTTCCTTGGGACTGTTGGGATAATGAATAAAGTAGGTATCCCCTCTAGACACTTTCATTAATTGCCAGCTTGATTATGAGTTGATGAATTTGTAAAGCTCGATCTCTTCTAGCAAAGAGTTCCGCGCAGTTTCATTCTTTTCCAGTACAGAAATCAATTCCTGATTCGTGATCGGCAAACTGGAATGCGCCTGTGGTTTTTTATACTCTGGCAATTGATGTGTAATTTCAACCAGTTGAAACTCTGAATACTTTCCGTACTCCTCCCAAACCTTTTGCAGTATTTCCAGTTCGTCTGTAGATAAATCAGGGGTCTGAGGGTCACTTGTCAATGATACCCAATACCGATTCACCTTTTCGATAAATGATGCCCAGAATGTTCCATAGTTAACCCCCACATTCCCTTTGATCCAATCATAGGTTTTCGAAAGGACAGGACCATTTTCCATAGAGCAATAATTATCGAAAGTAATCGGCAAGCCAATCTGGCTAATTGCTTCCCGGTCGGCGAAATAAAGAAGTTTGATCAGCTTCAAATACTTCATCCGCCCCTCGCTCTTTTTCAAAAAGAACGCTGCTGCTTCAGTTGTTTTCTTTTCAAAATTTGTGGTCATATCTCACCGGGCCCCCACCCTGCACTCATTATACCCAAATGCGCCACACTATTATAGAACATTTGTTTTGTTTGTCAATACCTTATCTCATTCTTGTTTATCCTGCTTCGGGCAGCAAGTCCAGCACGCGACTCACGTGATAATTAAAAACCTCACTGGCCGCTGGTTCAGCCGGCCCAGCGGAAAGAGCCGCACCGGGGAAGCACGCCTGCAGGCGCGCCGCGTTCTCGGCGCTGAGCGCCCCGCCGGGTTCGAGCTCTGACAGCACGGCCAGATGGGTGCAGATCTGCTTGAAGCGTTCCAGGTCCGCGGTGATCGGTTCCAGTGCCAGCGGATGACGCGGCCGCAGCTTGAGATCGTGGGCGTGCAGCGCAATCTGTGCTTTGAGGTCCGCAATCTTCTCCTCCAGTTCAAGCGGATCGAGGTGGCGTTCCTCGACGAGGATACCCTGTACCAGCGCGCGAGTCTGGGTCTGCAGCGCCGCGTAACGCTGACGAAATTCCTGATCGATGCGGCGCGGGAAGACCAGATAGTTGACAGCCAGGGCCACGCTGATGCCCAGGGCAGTGTCGAGCAGGCGGTTGGCGCTGTACAGCAGCGGACTGCGTCCGTCGAGGTTGACCATGATGGCAATGAAAAGAATGCCGGCAATCGAGATGACAGAACAGTCCTGGATGAATTCTTCCGGACTACGTTCCGTACCAAATTCTATGAGTCTGTGGAGTCATTGCAGGTTGATCTAGATAAGTGGTTGGTACATTACAACACAGAGCGGCCGCGCCAGGGTTATCGAAACATGGGTCGCCGTCCTGTTGATACTATCAATTTGTTTGTACAGAAAGATGCAAATAGAGAAGCCTAGTAATACAAATAAATAATCATTTATCAATCATGGATGTTGCAGGGAAGACCTTTTGATTTTTAGTCTAAAAGGCCTTCCTTTTAATAATTCTTCTAGTGTTTCTTCTTTCTGTAGAACAAAAACGCTATTACAATCATTGTAATTCCAATTGGAATTACCCAATATAGATACATTAGTTTTGTTACAACAGGAGTTAATTTTATAGCAGGGGTTGTAGTTGAAGTCACAATAGGAGTTGATGTTACAACTGAAGTGGTAACCACAGCCGATGTTACAGTTAAGGTTGCAATAGGAACAGACATCGCTGTCTCAACTGGTGGAACAGATGTTGCTGTTTCTTCAGGTTGAATGTACCAACCTAAGATTTCGATACTCTCTTTATTCGAAAGAATATTAACTCTTTCAGTTCCTATTCCTTCAAGATAAAAATCATCAGTCTTCTCACCTGGAGACGTATAAATTTTTCCATTAATGAAAACCTGGGAAATTATTCCTCCCTTGTTTTCAAGGATTATATACACGCCAAGAGTTGAAGGAGACCCATCCAATTCAACACACTTCCAACCTTGGGTCGATGGACAATCACTGTCAGCAAAGACAGTGTTAACTCCTACGAAAGTTAAAAAAACAATTAAAACGATTGCAAAAACAGCAAAAAACTTTTTCATCTTTCCTCCGAAAGAATACTAGTAGTCTGTCAAAGCTCAATTAGCGGATAGAGATGTTTTAACTTAATGCGAGCATCGGCGGTAGTGAAGCGCCATTGTACTTTAACAACTTGATCATTGCGTTCATCTTGCCAAGCTTTCACTTCACTTTTTAGCTTCTCTTGGTTCGGTATGCGGCGATTCAGACATTGCCGATTTAAGGCACTCAGTTCAATTTCAGACATATCTAGCCAACTGCCGTGTTTAGGGGTGTAATGAAATTCAAATCAATTGGTTAGCCGCCGAGCTTCTTCAGGTGCAAATGCTTCATAAAACGATGCAAGTGAATGAGTGTTGAGATTGTCCATTACCATGATGTCTATGATACATACAAATCAGGAATTTCCAACACGGAGATTCCTTTGGTTTTAGTTGTGTAAATAGAACTAAATCGCTTTCGCTATATACGCAATAAATCTACCACTTATCAAACTTCGCCAGAAACCGCTGCAGCGGACCGCTGGAATACTGGTAGCGCAGCAGGTAGAAGGCATATTTGGCGTACTCTTTGAGTACCAGTTCGCGCGAGAAGGAGTTGAGCCACCAGTCCTTGGTATAGCCGGCCTGGGCATAGGGGACAGGGGCCATGACGAGAGTGATGCCGTCGCCGAGCACCTTGCGGTAGGTCCACTGGGCGCGGCGGGTATGGTACATGTCGGTGACGATCATGACCGACTGGATCTCGCCGGGGTGGGTATCGATAAAAGCCTTGAGGCGTTTGGCCTCCTCGTAAGTCGAGGTCACCGTCGTGTCATCCGTGTAGATGTCCTCAGGCGGTACGCCTTGCTGCGTGGCCAGAGTACGGCTCCAGCCGGCTTCGTAGCGGTTGTCGAACTCGTTGTAGCCGCCGGTGAAGAAGAGCATTTTGCCGTAGCTGCGCTGGAAGAGCTGCGCCGCATAGAGGATGCGGTACTCCGGCCCGCTCGAAGCAGTAATGACATCCACCTTCTGCGGCACATCCGCGACAATGAGAAAGTCGCCCAGCGCGTGCATAACCGGCACGAAGAGCACGGCCAGAACCACCAATCCGAGAATGAGTTTTCCCCAAGCGGGGAGAGTATGACGTATAGCGGACATAAGACTATCCTGTGTTTCCATCCAAGGGCCAGCGGCCCACAATGTCGAATGAAGTTTGCCCCCTCCTGAACCACGATCCCTTTCTATTTTGGCAATGGTAACACAAAAATGAGGCCAACTGCCCCCTCCGCGGCGGGCGGCGGCTTTCTCGAGAATTTCTGCACAATACATACCTATCGTTAGGTATTGATCGGGTGTACAATATGGAAGGTACCCTTAGCCATTTAAATTGAATATGTTCCAGAAAGGGTAAGTGACATGGACGAGTTCAAAGTTCTTGAGATCAAAGAAAGCGTCTTCGCCGATAACAACCGCCAGGCCGCCGCCATGCGCGACGAGCTGAAGCACAGCCGGACCTTTCTGCTCAACCTGATGTCTTCGCCCGGTTCGGGCAAGACCAGCACCATCGTTCGCACCATCGCCGCGCTCCGCAATGAATTCAAGATCGGCATCATCGAAGCCGACGTCGATTCGGACGTCGATGCCCGCACCGTGCAGCAGACCGGCGCCCGCGTTATTCAGGTGCATACCGGCGGTATGTGCCACATGGATGCCAGCATGACGCAGCAGGGGCTGGAAGGCCTCGACACTGCCGGGCTCGACCTGGTCATCCTCGAGAACATCGGCAATCTGCTGTGCCCGGCGGAATTCGACACCGGGGCGGTCAAGAATGCCATGATCCTGAGCGTGCCCGAGGGCGACGACAAGCCCCTCAAATATCCGCTGATGTTTTCCATCGTAGACGTACTCCTGGTCAACAAGATCGATACCGTGTCAGTCTTCGATTTCGATATGGACGCCCTGCGCGAGCACGTCTTGAAACTGAACCCCAAAGTGCGCATCCTGCCTGTTTCGGCCAAGACCGGCGAGGGCATCGACGCCTGGGCCGATTGGCTCCGTACCGAGATCCGCCAATGGCAGAACGAATCCACTCCAACCCCAGCGAGGTAAAAACATGCCAGTCAAAATGAAAGTTTTGGAATTTGCCAACAAGGTCAGCCGCAAGAAAATGGGCTCCAAGAACGGCATCCAGCCCAGCGACCCCGAGTACAGGATCCTCGAACCGGTAGTGACCGACGAAATGGCCGAGGTGGCCCTGTTCCTCGAAATGCGCAAGCCGCAGTCCGCCGCCGAGATCGCCGCCCTGAGTGGCCAGCCGCTCGCCGAGGTCGAAAAGATCCTGTGGGAGCTGGCCATGGATGGCGTCTGCTTCGTCAACCAGATCGACGGGGTGGATAAGTACTGGTACGACACCTGGATCCCGGGCATCATGGAAATGATGACCAACAACAAAGAGAATGTACGCAAGTACCCGCAGATTGCCGAATCCTTCGAGGCCTACGGGCGCGTGCGCGGGCCCGCCACTGCGGGCGCCTTCCCGGTCGGGGTAGGCCTGATGCGCGTCATCCCCATCGAGAGCGCCATCGACGGCAACTCACGCAAAGCCTCCTACGAAGAGGTCTCGAAATACCTCAACGAAAACACCATTTTCTCGGTTTCCGACTGCTCATGCCGCACCGCGCGCGAGCTGATGGGCGAGGGCTGCGGCCATCTTAAAGAGGATATGTGCATCCAGATGGGCCACGCCGCCGAGTATTACATCCGCACCGGGCGCGGCCGTGAGATCACCCGCACCGAAGCCTTTGAGATCATCAAACGCGCCGAAGAGAACGGGCTGGTGCACCAGATCCCCAACACCGACGGCCCGGGCAAGACCCACGCCATCTGCAACTGCTGCGGCTGCTCGTGCCTGTCACTGCGCTCGGCTGAAATGTTCATCAACACCGACATGGTGCGCTCGAACTACGTGGCCAAGATCAACAAAGAAAACTGCGTGGCCTGCGGAGAGTGCGTCGAATCCTGCCCAACCAACGCCCTCCAGCTCGGCCAGAAGATCTGCGGCAAGACCCCCATACTCCGCCCCGAACGCGAGACCCCGCGCGACAACGACTGGGGCCCTGAAATGTGGAACCCCGAATACCGCACCAACCGCAAGGACGTGGTGGATACCGGCACCAGTCCGTGCAAGACCAACTGCCCGGCCCACATCGGCATCCAGGGCTACATCAAACTGGCCTCCCAGGGGCGCTACACCGACGCGCTGGAACTGATCAAACACGAGAACCCCTTCCCGGCCGTATGCGGACGCATCTGCCCGCGCAAGTGTGAGTCGGAATGCACCCGCGGCGACATCGATGACCCCATCGCCATCGATGAGATCAAGAAATTCATCGCCGATCAGGATATGAACGCCGAGCACCGCTTTGTGCCCAAGATCAAACATCAATACACGCAGAAGATAGCCGTCATCGGCGCCGGCCCGGCCGGGCTGGCGTGCGCCTACTATCTGGCCATCGAAGGCTATCCAGTGACCGTCTTCGACAAACAAAAAGTCCCCGGCGGCATGCTCACCCTGGGCATCCCGTCGTTCCGTCTCGAAAAAGACGTCGTCATGGCCGAGATCGACATCCTGCGCGAGCTGGGCATCGAATTCAAGCTGGGCGTGGAAATTGGCCGGGATCTCAGCCTGACCGATCTGCGCGGCCTGGGCTATAACGCCTTCTACCTGGCCATCGGCGCGCAAGGCGGCCGCAAGCTGGGCGTGGAAGGCGAAGACGCCGCGGGGGTGCTCTCGGGCGTGGACTTCGTGCGCCGCGTCAACCTGGGCGAGAACGTCAAGCTGAGCGGCAGGGTACTCGTCATCGGCGGCGGCAACGTTGCCATCGACGTCGCCCGCAGCGCCGTCCGTGTGGGGGCCGGCCAGGTCGAGATGTTCTGCCTCGAGAACCGCCAGCAGATGCCTGCCCTGCCCGAAGAGATCGCCGAAGCCGAAGCGGAAGGCATCGCCGTCCATAATTCTTGGGGGCCCAAACGCATTCTCAGCGAGAACGGTCGCGTCACCGGCGTGGAATTCAAGAAATGCAGCTCCGTCTTCGACGCCAACGGCCGCTTCGCCCCCAGCTACGACGAGAATGACACCGTCATCATCCCCGCTGATTTCGTACTGCTTTCGATCGGCCAATCCATCGAGTGGGGCGGATTGCTGAGCGGCACCACGGTCGAACTCAACCCCAACAAGACCATTCAGGCTGATCCGCTCACCTATCAGACCCATCAGGCTGACATCTTCGCCGGTGGAGACGTGGTCACCGGTCCACGCTTTGCCATCGACGCCATCGCCGCCGGCAAACAGGCCGCCATCTCCATCCACCGCTTCGTACATCCCGGCCAGAGCCTGACCATCGGCCGCAGCAAGCGCGAATACATCATGCTGGATAAGGACGACCTCAATCTGGCCGGCTACGATCATCAGGCACGTCAGCACCCGGCCCACAGCTCCGCCGCCGCGGGCAGCTTCCACGATCCGCGCGTTACCTTCAGCGAAGAACAGGTCAAACAAGAGACCCAGCGCTGCCTGGGCTGCGGCGCCACTGTGGTGGATGAAGCCATGTGCGTCGGCTGCGGAGTGTGTACCACCAAATGCAAATTCGACGCCATCGCACTCGAACGCGTCTACGACGGTGAGGGCGTGGCCCTGCCGGATATGAAACCGGTGGTCATCAAGCAGATCCTCAAGCGCAAGATCAAGATCGCCGGCAAGAAGGTCTCCCGCTCGGTGACCTCTCTGCTCAAGAATTGATTTTCTCTGGAAGGGAAAAGCTCTGCCGCGGGCGCGTCTCACGGCAGAGCCTCCCGCCTTGAAAGCACCCTCATGCACGAATTAGGCATCATGTTCAACGTCGTCCGCTCGGTAGAGAACTTCGCCCGTCAGAACGGCGTGACCCAAATCGACACGCTGGTGCTGCAGATTGGCGAACTGTCGCCGGTCGTGCCGCACTACATCGAAGCCTGCTACCCCGCCGCCGTGGACGGCACGCTGCTCGAGAGCACCCATCTCAAGATCGAGATCATCCCCGGCAACGCGCTGTGCAAAAGCTGCGGCAAGGTCTTTCATCTGCCCGGGTCGGGCAGCACCTGTCCGCACTGTCAAAGTAAAGAGTGGGAAGTCATCAGCGGCAAGGAATTCAACATCAAAGAGATCGTCGCCTGCTGAATTCAAAGGCGCGACAGCAGTTCCCCCCCTTATTCCACAATTTGATCACTGCGGCATGATGGATGGCGCCAGTTGCCGCATCCGCTCGACCTGAGCGGCTGAGAGATTCAGATCCCTGCGCACGAAGATCCCGGCCAGGACCGGCGCGCCGTCGGACGTGTGGAAGTGCTCGTCCACGTAGGTATACAGCGGCAGCTAATCCGCGGCAAAACGCGGATCGGCCTGCAGGTTGGCAGCCGCCGCCCACTTGCCGGCCAGTTCGAGGATCGTCGGCCGGGTCTCGGTGAAAATGTAATCATGCAGCGCCGCTTCATCCCGCCCATAAGTGCGGGCGATGACCGCATCGTTGAGCCCACCCAGATCGATGAGGCGATAGCGATCCAGCCACAGCACGCAGCCCGCGTCCGGCTCGAGCACGGAATAATCCGTAATGCCGCCGGCCGCCGCCAGAGCATCAATGCGCTCGGCGATACCGCAGATATTCGTATAATCCACCGTCGGGGAAGCACTGAAGCGCTGCAGGCGTGGGCCATAATCCGTCGCCGTCAGCAGCGCCAGGCTCAGCGCCAGCAGCAGCACGGCAACGTTCAGCGCCGCGCCGGCCCGGGCACCAAAGTATCCAGCCCATTGATCGATGAGCACCGCCATCAAGATCGGGAACAGCACCAGGAAGGGAGTTGCAAAGCGCAGCTCCTTCATCCAGTCGGGCGGAAGCAGCAGATACACTGCCAGGGCCAACCCGGCCGCCCCCAACAGCCAGCGGCGTTCCCGCGTCAGACCGCGCTTCATGGCCACCAGCACCAGCCCCCACAGCAGCAGGATGGGCACGAACCACATCCCCACCCGTCCGAAAAGATCGATCAGCAGGGTCAGCCCGTTGTTGAGCAAGTCCACGGCTGTCTTGGCCAGCGAGCGCGCTCCGCCCGCTTTCATATAATAGGTATTGGCCAGAGGTGCGCCAAAATAGAGCCAGCGAAAGAGTTCGTAGCCGCCGTAGAGCGGCACAAAGCCCGCCAAAAAAGCCTGCCAGTAGCGCCGGTGCGGTACCAGAAAGATCAAGAGAAAAACGGCCCCTTCCGGGCGGGTCAGCCCCACCAGCGCAGCCACCGCTCCCGCGGCCAGCGCCCGCCGCGGCGTCGCTTCCTGCAGGGTAAGCCAGACCAGCAGCAGGATCAGAAAAGCGTACAGCGGATTTTCCAGCCCCGAAGTAAACCAGATACCACAGGCCGGCTGTAGAGCGATCCACAGCGCCGCGGCCAGGGCCAGCACCCAGTTGCGCGTCAGCCGTTCCGTGATGCGAAAGGCCAGCCACAGCACCCCCACCGCAAACACAGCCGCCATGATCTTCACCGCCGTGAAGAGGTCCGCCCCCAGCCAGGAAAGCAGCGCCAGCAGCAGCGTCCACAGCGGATTCGAGAAGCCCTCCACCCGTGCCATGCCCGGCTGGCCAACCCAGCCGTTGCCCGCCGCCAGATTACGCGCGTAGGCGAAGGAAATCACCGCATCATCGATATACCAGCCGCGCAGCGCCGCCGCGTTATAGAGAAAAACCGCTGCGCAGACCACTGTCAGCAACAGCGTGAACCAGAAGTGATATTTTTTGGGCGGGAGCATCCAGGCCGGCATAGGCCTCCTTGAAGAAAACGAAGATGGCTACCCTCTTATTGTAAATACAAATCAAGAAATGCGGCTGGCATTGAGCAAAACTGTCGGGACACTTTCTGGCGCATTTGTTCTATAATAAAAGCAATGAGAAAGGAGCTTCCATGACCGAGAACGCTGTTCCAGAAGGATATTTCGCCCAACCCAAGTCCGGCAGCGGACGCGGCATACTGGTATTGCATCCGTGGTGGGGATTGAACGGTACCCTGCGCGGAGTGTGCGACCGGCTGGCCGCAGCCGGCTACAGCGCCTTTGCCCCCGACCTGTATCACGGCCAGATCGCCACGACCATCCCCGAAGCCGAGGCCCTGAGCCATGCCCTGGATACCCGCTCCAAGGAGGCCTTTGCCGAGATCGTGGCCGCCGCAGACTTTTTGCAGCGTGCCGCTGCCCCGACCGGGCAGCCGCTGGTCGTCATCGGCTACTCGCTAGGCGCGTACTTTGCCCTGGTCCTCTCCAATATTCGTCCCGACCTGGTGAACAAAGTGGTCGTCTTCTACGGCACCGGCGGCCTGGATTACACGAAAGCGCGGGCCAGCTATCAGGGGCACTTCGCCGAGAACGATCCCTACGAACCGGCTGAATCCGTGGACGCTCTCGCCGCCGCCCTGCAGCAGGCCGGGCGCCCGGCCCAGATCTTCCGCTACCCGGGCACGGGCCACTGGTTCAGCGAACCCGATCGCAGCGACGCCTACGTTCCATCCGCCGCAGAACTGGCCTGGCAGCGAACCCTGGAATTCTTGAGAGAAAAGTAGTAAGGGTGCGGTGCCACCGCACCTACCACCGTTTTATAATAATCAGACGAAATAGCATTATCGCCCGACCGGAATGCAGTGAGAATTTGCGAAATCTTGTTTTTGTTTTCAAGTATTTTCACCGCTTCAGAACAGTTAAAAATAGCTGACGAATAGAATTAACAGTAACGACGAACAAACATGATTACATCGTTGGAGAAAGTGTCAAAATTAACTATGAATATGAATGATCTGCTGCTAATTGTCTATGAAGGACTAACTGTCATTTTACCGTTTCTTATTGCATTTGTGATTCTCAGCCTCATTGACAGGCACAAAAATATTTCCCAAACAAAAAAGAAATTCTTATTGCTCCTCGTTTTTGTCATCTACATTTTCGGGGTATTTTATTTCACAGGTGTAGGCACTATATTTGATATTCAACGTCGCGGTATGCAGTTTGAATCTGGTAAAGTCAACTTATTACCATTTTCGAGAGAAATTGATGTCGTCGAATATTTTCTTAATGTTCTGTTATTCATTCCATTGGGTTTCTTACTCCCAATAATTTGGCCTAACATAAAAAAAATTAAACAGATTGTTCTTTCAGGTATTTCTTTTTCCTTACTAATCGAATTAAGCCAGTTATTTACCAATCGGCGGACGGATATTGACGACGTACTGATGAATACTTTTGGAACAATACTGGGCTACTGGCTATTCAGCATTTTCGTCCGTATCGTAAAAAAGTCATTTCCCTCTGGGAATTATCTCAAATATGAGCCAGCGATTTACATTTTATCTATCTTTTTCGGTCATTTCTTGCTGTTTAACGAGCTTGGATTAGCGAAAATCCTGTATGGTTTTTAATTAGAGTTTAGGTAGGGCGCGGTAGCACTGCACCCTACCACTATTTCTGTGCCCGGATCGAGAAGAGCAGCGGTAGTGCCGGTTGATGGGGCGGCATGTGCCAGTAGCCGTCTTCTCCGCGCACGAGGTAAGGCAACTGCGGATACACGGTGTAAGGAAACTCGTGGACGAATTCCAGCTTCAGCCCGGCCGCGAGGAGAGACGTGATCACGCCCTCCAGCGTGTAGAACCAGTCGTACTCCGTCTTGACCGCACACTCCGCGGTGGGGTCGGCATAAGAGCCCTGCACCGCGAATTCCACCGGGCCTTCTTTGAAGTAAGGGTAGCGCAGCACCGGCTGCTCCGCCGTTTCATCCAGCATCATCGACAGGGGATGGAACTCGGCGATGTAAAAGATACCGCCGGGCTTGAGATAGCGCGCCGCCAGTTTGGCCCAGTTCGGTAGATCCGGCAGCCACGACAGCACACCGTAAGAGGTATACACAATATCGAAGGTTTCGGTGAGGTGCTGAGGCAGATCATAGAGATCGCAGCAGATGAAGCGCCCCGGCAGCCCGGTCTGCTGACCGAGCTGCTGCGCCAAACGGATGGCCTCATCCGAGAAATCCACCCCGGTAACGTTGGCCCCCAGGCGCGCCCACGAGAGGGTATCCATGCCAAAGTGGCACTGCAGGTGCAGCAGGCTGCGCCCGGCCACCGGGCCCACCTCGCTGATCTCGAGCGGATTGAGCTTGTTTTCCCCGGCGATGAATTCGTCCAGCCGGTACATGGTGGAAGCCGCGTTGATGCGCGTCCATTCATTCCAGAGAGCTTGATTGTTTTTGCGATAAGGGTCCATCTTAATCTCCAATGAAGGGGGGCAGGGCAGCCTGCCAGAAATATTCATCTTCTTTGCCCAGTGCCCAGACCGAAATGCCGCCGAGCGCGTACTGGCGGGCCAGCGCGGCCTTGGTCAGTATACTGGCTGCGTCTTCGTACCACAGCATATGCGCCACGCCATCCAGTTCATATTCGAGCCACGGCGATTGGCTGGCCTCGTCCCAGTGCTGAACGGCGCCGGGCAGGGCCAACAATCCCGGTACATCGACCCAGCTTACGTCGCGGGTACCCTGCGTGCTCCAGTCGTAGCCATACGCCGGCAGCCCCACCAGCAGCTTCGCGGGGACAACGATCTGGGTAGTGTAGTGCAGCACGTTCTCGACCCAATCCGCCCCGGATACCGGGCCAGCCGCGCTCCAGCCGCCGTGCTCGTCATAGGTCATGAGCTGCAGAAAATCGGCGTCCGCGCCCAGGGCTGCCAGATCGAAGGGGCCCGACCAGGAATCCGCAAGGTCATCCGCGGTCTTGGCCGGCACACTGATGATCAGGCGCAGCCCGGCGGCGTGCAGATCCGCGGCCAGTTCGTGGATAAAGCTGCTGAAGCGGGCACGGTCGGTGGCCACGTCACCTGAAGCCGCAATGTTCTCAAAGTCAATGTTGACTCCCTGATACCCCTGCTCCTGGGCCAGAGCCACCAGATCAGCGATCAAAGTTTCCTTGGCGCTGGTCAGGGCAATCTCCGCCCGCTGCGGATCGAAATCATAGAGGCTGTCGTTGTAGTTGCTGATGCAGGCATAGGCAGCAATCTGATGGGCCTGAGCATACGCCGCGGCACCATAGGCATCGCGGCCGCTGATCTGCCCCTGGGCATCCACAGTGTACACATCCACCGATACCAGGTTAACTACCTGGCTGAACTGCTGCAAGGCCGCAAAAGAGGCGGCGCTGCCAGTGTAGTAGCCCATGACCACTTCCGCCGCGGAACTCTCCGCCGGAGGGGTCGTTGCAGCAGAAGTCGTGGAAAGGGTAGGCGCCGTGGGCGTGGGCACAGCCCCACACGCGCACAGCCAGGCCCCGCAAAAGCAGAGCAAAAATAGAGAATAAAGAGTTTTCTTCATAGTTTCCTTTTTGCATTATATAAGAAGTTGGCCTTTCACAGTGATTTTTGACCTCAATCAGGGCTGGGAGTACAATCAAGGAAGAATTTTCGTTTTTTTAACTGATATCCAACCCAATTTCACAAAAAGAGGTTACAGAGAACTACAATGACGAAACGTGCCGTGTTAGCCGAAGATTTATATGATTTTCGCTCCGTCAGTCACCTGCGCCTCTCCCCCGATGGGCAGAAGATCATCTTCGCGAGCCAGCGGGTCGAGCGCAAATCGGAAAAGAAGTATTCCAACCTGTGGATGCTGCCCGCCCAGCCCAGCCAGAAAGCAGTGCAATACACCTATGGCAATCAGAGTGACGTGGCACCGACCTGGTCACCCGATGGCCGCCAGATCGCTTTTCTGTCGAACCGTGCCAGCCAAGAAAAACCGCTGCAGGTTTACCTCATCCCCGCGGACGGCGGCGAAGCGCGCCAGTTGACCGACATCAAAGGCAGCATCAGCGATTTTTCGTGGTCGCCCGATGGCAAGCAATTGCTGGTCGAGGTGACCAAGACCGACGCTGATGAACTGGCCCGCGAAGAGGACGAGCAAAAGGGCAAGCTGGGAGTGGTCGCCCGCCACTACAAACGCGTTTTCTACAAACTCGATGGGGTGGGTTACCTGCCGCAGGAACGTACTCACCTGTGGGTGGTGGACGCCAAAACCGGCAAAGCCAAGCAATTGACTGACTCAGAGGTCTTCGATGAAGCCAATGCCTCCTGGTCGCCCGACGGCAAATGGATCGTCTATCTTTCTGACCGGGCCGAAGATCCCGATCTCAAACCCGATCAGGTGGACCTCTTCGTCATGCCGGCAAAAGGCGGCGAGGCGCGCCTGATCCCGACCGGGATCGGCGGCAAGAACTACCCCGTCTTCTCGCCAGATGGGCAATGGATCGCCTATTACGGCGGTTACTCCGACGACGATGGCTGGAAGAATACCTCGCTGTGGGTAGTACCGGCCGATGGCAGCAAAAAACCGGTCGATCTGACCAACCGCTACGACCTGCACGTTTCTCCATGGACGATCAACGACCTGGGCGAACCTGAGTTGATGGCCCCGGTGTGGAGCAAAGACAGCCAGAAGCTCTACTTCCCGGTCAGCATCCACGGCAGCTCGATTCTGGACCGCATCGACCTTTCCGGCGAACACGTCGAGACCATCGTGGGTGAAGGCGGCGTGGTCGGCACGTTCAGCTTTGACCGCGGCCTCAAGAAGATGGCCTATTTCTATGGCAAAATGGATGATCCGGCGCAGATCTGGCTGCAGGACGCAGACACGCTGGCCACTTCCTTTGTCTACAGCCACAACCAGGACCTGCTCAACAAGCTCGACTTGGGCACGATGGAAGAGGTTTGGTTCAAAGGCCCCGCCGGCAACGATCTGCAGGGCTGGATCCTCAAACCACCGCATTTCGACCCGAACAAGAAGTACCCCTCCATCCTCGAAATCCACGGTGGGCCGCAGGTACAGTACGGCAACTTCTTCATGCACGAGTTCTACTACTTCGCCTCCAAGGGTTACGTGGTCTATTTCTGTAACCCGCGCGGCGGACGCGGCTACGGGGCGGAGCACACTAAAGCCATTAGGGGCGCCTGGGGTGACGCGGATTATGCCGACCTGATGGCCTGGACCGACTACATGGAAAAGAAGCCTTACATCGACAAAAGCAAGATGGGGGTAACCGGCGGCAGCTACGGCGGTTACATGACCGTATGGATCATCGGCCACACCAAGCGTTTTGCCGCAGCTGTTTCTCAGCGCTGCGTCAGTAACTTCATCAGCATGTGGGGCTCCAGCGACGTCAACTGGGTCTTCCAGCATGAACTGCGCGCGCGCCAGCCCTTCTTCGATTTCGAGAAGTACTGGAAGATGTCGCCCATCGCTTACATCGGCAACGCCAAAACCCCGACCAAAGTGCTGCACAACGAATTCGACCTGCGCTGCCCGATCGAGCAGAGCGAACAGGTGTTCGTGGCTTTGAAGAGTCTGGGAGTCGATACCGAGATGGTGCGCTTCCCCGATGAATTTCACGGGCTGTCACGTACCGGCCGCACCGACCGGCGCATTGCCCGTCTGAATCACATCATCGGCTGGTTCGAGAAATACCTGAAATAAAGATTGCCAGTTGTATAGATAGAATAGAGGCGCTTCTCGATCAGGGAAGCGCCTCTTGATTTAAGAATCCATCACCAATCTGTGAATCTCGCTTGAGATCTTGCCGGCGCACAGACTTTGATTCCCCAAAATCACCACGGTGATCTCCTGCTGCGGATAGTGCCACAGGCGGCAGCTCACCCCGTCTTCTTCACCGGTATGTCCCCAGCGCAGGACCTGCTTTTTTTCGTCAAGCATGACAAAACAGCCAAAACCATAGCCCCACTGGCAGCCCTGTTCATCTTTTTCATCCTGCACCGTCTGTGCCGAGGTCATGGCATGGACAAGTTTGGGGCCGATGAGTTCGCCCTGCCGCAATGCCTGACTGAAACGCAGCAGATCAGCCAGGGTAGAGGTAGCTCCGCCGTCGGCGGCTGGCCCGATGGTAGCGCGGTAATAATTTTTCTTCCAGCCGGTCACTTTCTCGTTTGCATCCAGCACCGGCACATACCCCTCTGCCACATTGGGGAGTACTTCATCCAGCTCGCTGAAGTCTGTCTCGCTCATGCCGGCGCGAGCAAAGACCTGACGGCGCACGTACTCGAAATAGCTTTGGCCGCTAATTTTTTCGATCAGTAATCCCAGCAGCATGAAACCGGCACCGTTATACCGAAATCGCTCACCCAACGGGAAATAAGGCGCCAGAGGGGTAAAAATGGGCAAATAATCAGCGTCAGAGTGGAACAGATAGAGTGGATGCTGCCGGCAGAATTGTGCCCACTCTTCGTCGTAGTCGTCCGCATCTTCATCGATCCAGTCAGCGATGCCGGAAGTCATGGACAGCAGATGAAAAACCGTCAACTCCGCCGGGAGCCGGGTGCCCGTCAATTCCAGGGCGTCCAGCACGCGCGTTTCCAGCGACAGCTTCCCGGCCTCGATCAATTGCAGAATGGCCACAGCGGTGAACATCTTGCCAACCGAAGCGATGCGAAAACGGGTCGTCGGGCGATTTTTCACCTTCCAGGTGCGGTTGGCCTCGCCGTAAGCGCCGCAGAAAACCTCGCTGCTGCCACCTGTCCCAGCATTATCGGAGTGCTGCACTAGCACCGCCCCCGAAAACTCCTGGTGCTCGGCCACCTGACGTATAAGGGACTGGATCTGTTCTTTCATCGCAACCTTCCCGCCCATTTCAGCGTAATTAAGATGGTGTTATTATCTCATAGATGCATGGACTGCTGGCGTCGAGAAAGCGCACCCGCGGCAACCGCTGCCTTGAGAAGCACCCGTTTGCTTCGGCAAACAATGAGAAAGAATGCCTTTATCAACACTTTATATCGTCCTGGCCGTGATCGTGGCCATCGTCCTGCTGTCGGGAATTCGCTATATTCCGAACAACCGGATCGGTATCGTCGAAAAGCGCTTTGGCGCCCGCTCGGTCAAGGGTGGGTTCATTGCCCTCAACGGCGAGGCAGGTTACCAGCCCGAGGTACTGCGCGGTGGATTGCACTATCTGATCCCGATTCAGTACGTGGTGCACATTGCTCCACTGGTGACCATTGCCCAGGGCAAGATCGGCTATCTCTTTGCCCGCGACGGCCAACCGCTAAGCGCCATGCAGGTACTCGCCGGCAATACCGCTGCCGACAATTTTCAAGACGTTGCTGCCTTCCTCAAAAACGGCGGTCAGCGCGGTCCGCAGCGCCAGATCCTGCGCGAGGGAACTTACGCCATCAACCTGGCCCAGTTCGTGGTCATCACTCAGGAACAGGTCTATTACCTGCCCCTCAGCCGCGATGATCAGATGGTCATCCAGAGCATGGCCGAAGTCATTTCCAAACGCAGCGGGTTCTCGCCGGTGGTCATCAAAGATTCGGATGATCTGCTGGGCGTGGTGACGGTGCACGACGGCCCCTCTCTGCCCAATGGAGAGATCATCGCCCCGGTAGTGGGTGACGACCCCGCCAACGACGCGACCTATCACAATAACTTTCAGATGCCCGACCGCTTCATCGCGGCCGGCGGCCGCCGCGGCCGCCAGTTACAGGTGCTGGTCGAAGGCACCTATTACCTGAACCGCCTGTTCGCTACGGTCGAAATGATCCCCAAGACGATCATCGACGTCGGTTTCGTGGGCGTGGTGGTTTCTTACAACGGCGCGGTGGGTGAAGACCTTTCCGGCAGCGATTACCGCCACGGCGAGCTGGTGGAGAAAGGCAACCGCGGTGTGTGGAGCGAGCCTCTGCTGCCCGGAAAATATGCCTTCAATACTTACGCCGGCAAGGTGATCACGGTGCCGACGACCAACATCATCCTCAAATGGATCAAGAGCGAGGTCGGCGCCCATCATTTCGATGAGAACTTGACCGAAGTCTCCCTGATCACCAAAGATGCCTTCGAACCTTCTCTGCCGCTTTCTGTGGTCATCCACATCGACTATCAGAAAGCCCCACTGGTCATCCAGCGTTTCGGTGATGTCAAGAAGCTGGTGGAGCAAACCCTCGACCCGATGGTCTCGGCTTACTTCAAGAACATCGGCCAGACGCGTACCCTCATCCAGCTCATTCAGGAGCGCAATGAGATTCAGAACATCTCGAGCAAAGAGATGAAGGATAAATTTGCGCATTACAATCTGGAGCTGGAGGAAGTGCTCATCGGTACCCCGACCACCAACGGCGAGGATAAGCAGATCGAGATCATCCTCAACCAGCTGCGCAGCCGCCAGATCGCGGTCGAACAGATCGAGACCTACGAACGCCAGGAGACCGCGGCCCAGAAGGAACGCGAACTGCGCGAAGCCCAGGCCCGCACCGATCAGCAGCGCAACATCACCGAGTCCGAGCTGAACATCACCGTGCAGTCGAACCAGGGCAAGGCTGAATATCAGCGTGCCCTGCAGCAGGCCGCGCAGATCCGCACGCTGGCTGAAGCCGATGCCGAACGGATCGCCCGTACGGGTATCGCCCAGGCTATCGCCACCGAAGAACAGGTATCCGCTTATGGCGGCCCGCAGTTCCAGGTGACCCAGCAGGTGATGAACCGCTTTGCTGAGGCCGTGCAGCAGTCGCAGGTGGACGTGGTGCCACGGGTCGTGGTGGGCGGCAATGGCAGTGAGGGCAGTGCTTCCGGCAGCAGTATCATGGAAGGGCTGCTGACCCTGCTGCTCTCGGATAAACTGAATCTGCAGGTGAACGACCAGTCGCCCAAAGAGGCGAACCCCGAAGCTGAAAAGCTGCGTCAGGAAATCCGCCGCAGTTTGAGCGAAAAGCCGCAGGATTCTCAGTCAAAGCCTGAAGCTTGATTGCTGAACGAAACAGTGAATACCGGAGGAAGTTCCTCCGGTATTCTGTTTTTAAGGAAGCCACCGGTTGAATTCGAGAGAAAGCTTTGTATAATACGACTACCATACTCGTATTTATTCATAAGGAGAAACGATCATGTCTACCCCACCAGAAGTTGTTCCCCCCAGTTCCGACGTCACCAGCGACGATCGCCTGTGGGTGCTCTTATGCTTTTTATTCACTCCCCTCTTCCCGGTCATTACCCTCTTCCTGGAGGATAAGAAAGAGCGCGCGTTCATCAAGTATCACAATGCCCCGACCCTGATCCTGGGCATCGTCGAGATCATCGTGGTTGGCATTCTTTCTTTCGTCCCGGTGGTCAACTGCTTCACCCCGCTGATCTGGATCATCAACGTCGTGTACGCGGTGAAGGCCAACAAGGGAGAAAACGTGGATATCCCTGTGATCACTGATTTTTCCAAGCAGCAGGGATGGTCATAATTTAAATGAAGTTTATACAAAACGAGCAGGCCGAAGCTTCGGCCTGCTCGTTTTGTTAATCAGCAAGCGTGGATTCCGGCGAAAATTCCAGCAGCTCCCAGCGATTTTTCTCGGGCTGATACTGCAGGCGGGCCAGGCCGGCATTGCCAAAAGCAAAGGCCAGCCCCTGACTGTCGCCGGCGGGTGTCTCCCCGGCGATGCTGCGCAGCGCAGCGTTGAGAATGCCGCCGTGCGCCACCACCAGGGTCGATCCACCGCGGCGTACCACTTTTTCGAGGGCACCCACTGCCCGGCAATACAGTTCCCAGCGCGACTCGCCGCTTTGCCAGAAGGCGGCATAGGGGCTGCGCAGTGGGCTGGACGGGAAACGAGTCTCCGCTTCGGCAAAGGACAGCCCGGCGAGAGGCCCATTGTTGAACTCCATCCAATCGGGGTCGAGTTCCACGGCCCCACCCAGGGCTTCAGCCACAATGGCAGCAGATTCAGCGGCCCGCGCCAGCGGACTGGCAACGATGGCATCGAAGGTGAAGCCCCGCCGGGCCAGATTCCCGGCACGAGCGCGTACCTGAGCCCTCCCCGCCTCGGTCAGCGGAGAGTCATAGCGGCCTTCGTGTACTCCTTCATCATCCGCGCGCGAACGACCGTGCCGCAGCAGGGTGACAGAAACCACATCCGTCACTGGTTCTCCTGCCATTCCGAGAACAGCAGCGAATACAGGGCGTGATCGTAATACTTGCCGTTACAGTAGAAGAAATCGCGCAGAATTCCTTCCAGGGTAAAGCCAAATTTTTCCATCAGGGCAATCGAACGCAGGTTGCCCGGGTAAATAAAGCCGTGGATGCGGTGCAGTTGCATCTGCTCGAAGCCAAAACGCAGCACAGGCGGCAGCGCCTCGCTCATGTATCCCTGTCCCCAGCAGGGGGCGCTGAGATCGTAGCCAATTTCAGCGTGAAAATAGTTCTTTTCCCAGTTGTGAAACCCGATTGTGCCGATCACCTGCCGGTCCTCTTTGCGTTCAAGCACCCAGCGCACCCGGTTCTTCTCTTCAGGGTGTTCAAAGGCACGGATGATGCCCTTGGCCTCCTCCATCGAGGCAACCGGCGGAGCATCCATCAGAAATTCAGAGACGTTCGGGTCGCTGAAGTGCTGAAAGACAAAATCGAGATCCTGCATCGAAAGCAAACGTAAGGTCAACCGTTCGGTATCGAAAACCGGAAAGTGGATTGCCTCATTTTGAGATGGGCACATACTCGCTCCTTTCATCCACACAAGAGAATTGGGGAACCCGAGAAGGCAGGTGAAAACTAGACGGGCCGGGAACTGCAATCCTGGCGGTCGTAGTGGCGCAGCGCCATTCCCCGCATTGGCCGCAGCCCGAAACGTTCGTAGAACGGGATCAGAGACTCATCACAGACCAGATCGATCATGTACAAACGGTCAAGACGCTCCAGCATCCGCCGCACCAGCTCGGAACCAATCCCCTGCCCCTGATATTCCGGCAACACCTCAAGATGAGGCAAATAGGCGCAGGAAACGCCATCGCTGATCGCGGTGATGTAGCCGACCACCTGACCGCTCTCCGTGCAAGCCAGGATCACGGCGCTGCTGCCGCGCAGCAGCCGCAGATGGTCCGCCGGGCTGGGCGGATGCGGCCAGCCGGCGAAAAAGCCGCCGCATAGATGATCTGGAGTGATCTTTTCAAGAGACTCGGTGTAAGTAATCATGGGAGCCCATTCAGACGAAGTACTTTTATTATAGCGTTTTCTCTTTTCCCTTTCTCAACAATTTGCCTCCCCAGGGCAATCGCATCAAAATGAAAATGGCAAGAGAATTGCAAAGAAGGAGGGAAAAAAACAAGGAAGAATGAAGTGTCCAACGAACCAAGAACCGGAAACATAACAAAATGTTTTACACAAGTAACAGATCCAAGAATAGAGCGAAGCAAACGACACAAATTGATCGATATCATACTGTTGGCAATTTGCGGAGTAATATGTGGAGCTGATAGCTGGGTAGATATAGAGATGTATGGAAAAGCCAAAAAAGAATGGTTGAAAACATTTTTAGAACTACCCAATGGGATACCTTCACACGATACCTTTGGAAGAGTCTTTGCGGCAATTGATCCAGATGAGTTTGAAAAGAGTTTCAGAGAATGGGTTCAAACCATTCATGAATTAACCCGGGGGCAAGTGATAGCCTTAGATGGCAAACAGCTTCGTGGTTCACAGGAAAGCGAAACTGGAAGAAATGCCATCTATATGGTGAGCGCATGGGCTAGTGAAAATCAATTGGTACTGGGACAACAAAAAGTAGAAGAGAAATCTAATGAAATCACAGCAATTCCTCAATTACTGAAGATATTGGAAATAGAAGGATGCATCATAACCATAGACGCTATTGGAACTCAGACCAAAATAGCCGAAATGATACTAGAACGAGGCGGTGATTATCTTCTAGCTGTAAAAGAAAACCAAGGGCGATTGTTCGAGGATATGCAATACATATTTGAAGTAGACAAACAATATAATTTCAATGACGCACCATATCAATACGCAAAGACAGTAAACAAGAACCACGGACGAATTGAAATCCGTCAATGTTGGGCAATCTCTGATCCAGAATATTTATCCTCAATCCGCGAGAAGGATCGCTGGCCTGGGCTGAAAAGCCTAATCAGAATTGAATCGGAGCGCAAGATTGGTGAGACCACCGAATCTCAAGTGAGTTACTTTATCACTAGCCTTGAAAATGATGCGAAGAAGATTCTGCATGCTAAACGTAGTCATTGGGGAGTTGAAAACAGCCTTCATTGGGTCTTAGATATTGCATTCAATGAAGATCATAGCAGGGTACGTAAAGATAATTCACCCCAGAATTTCGCCATTATCAGACACATGGCGCTTAATTTACTAAAATTGGAACAATCTCTAAAAGTTGGTATCAAAGCTAAGCGTTTGAGATGCGGTTGGGATACTGATTATCTACTAAAGGTCTTTTCTCAATAAGATGCGATTGCCCTGTTTGCCTCCCTCTTTTCACTGGCCGACGCAGAGCTCTATTGTATAATGAACTCGTTAGCGCTAACCCATTCTTTGAAACTGAGGATCTTGCATGAACGCAAAGAAACGGGCAACCGTGGCGGATGTGGCTCGCCTGGCCGACGTCTCGATGATGACGGTCTCGCGTGCGATTAACCATTCACCGGGGGTAAGTGAAGAAACCCGCGCCCGCATTCTCAAAATCGCCGAAGAGGTCGGTTACCGCCCCAGCCAGATCGCCCGCGGTCTGGCAACCCGACGCACCACCACCATTGGCCTGCTGGTGCCAGACGTGTCGAACCCCTTCTTTGCCCAAATTGCCCGCGGCGCTGAAGATGCCGCTTTCGAGCAGGGCTACAGCCTTTTTCTCATTAATTCAGCCGAGGATCACCGTCGTGAACAGGCGGCCCTCGATGCACTGTGGCAGCAAGAAATCGACGGCGCCATTTTGTGCAGCGCCCGCCTCTCGCTGGATGCGCTGCGCACCTACATCAACCGCTTCCCGGCAGTGGTGCTGGTCAATCGGGACCTCTATTTGCAGGTTTCCAATACCGATACCATCAACGTGGACGACCGTCAGGGAGCACGCCTGGCAGTGGAGCATTTGCTGGAAATCGGTAAGCGTAAGATCGCCTACATCGCCGGCCCGGAAAACTCGGTTTCCAGCGAACGGCGTCTGCAGGGTTACCGCAGTGCGCTGCAAATGCACAAAGTTCTCGCCGAGCCAGGCTGGATCAGCCACTGTGCCCCAACCACCGACGGCGGCCGGGCCGCCGCTCTCGATCTGCTGCAGCACGTACCCGCGATCGATGGTATTTTTTGCTTCAACGACCTGACCGCTCTGGGAGTGCTGCAGGCCTGCCGCGAAGCCGGCCGCAGTGTACCCAGCCAGGTGGCGGTCATTGGCGCGGATGACATTCAAATGGCTTCTCTCATCACCCCGCGTCTGACCACCCTGCGCACCGACCCTCACTGGATCGGCAGCCGGGCAATTTCTTTGCTGGTACAGCGCATTCACGAACCCACCCTGACTCCGCAGGCGCTGGTAGTGCAACCTGAATTGATCTTACGAGAATCTGCTTAAGGACCCTGACAATGACGCCTGAAATTTTCCTCTCTTTTCGCTTTCACGGCAACTTCTATCATTCCTATCGCGGCGATACCCCAGACGAACTGGGCTTTGGCAAAGATATCCGTGTCATCCGCCGCATCATCGAGGTGCTGGATGATTGCAATACCCGCGGCATTCCGGTGCGGGCCACCTGGGATTTCGAGAACTATTTCTCCCTCGAAAAGATCATGCCGGCATACTGCCCGGACCTGATCCAGGCCATGCAGCGGCGCGTTGCTGCCGGTCTGGATGAGATGGAATTGATGTCTTACAACAATGGTCTGGTCAACGCCCACACTGCCCGCGAATTCGAAGCAGTCATGCAGCGCGCCATCTCCAACCCAGCCGGGTCGGGGGTCCAGGACCTCTTCGGCACGAATTACGCCCCGATCGTGCGTCCGCAGGAAATGATGTTCACCCCGGCCCATCTGTCGCTTTACCCGGCCCTGGGGGTGAAGACGATCAGCCTGTATTACTCTTCCATTCCGTTCACGGGCTTCAGCAATTTCATCCCGAAGCTGACCCCTTATGAACGCTACAATCCCTTGACGCTGACGTATCCCGGCATCGAACGCAGTATGACCCTGCTGCCCGCTTACAATATCGGTGATCTGGCCAACCACCTGACCCTGCGCCGTTGGCTCAAGCAGCTCCGCCGCGCGCAGATGGCCATGCCCGAACCCCAAGACTTTTTGCTCCTCTTTGATCAGGACGCCGATGACCAGTTCTGGTACGGCTTCGATGCCCCCTCCGGGGTAAAGCGACATTTCTCGACTGCCCGCGGCCTGCAAGGTCTAGTCGAGGATACCCGTGGTCTCGATTACGTCGTCTTTACCACCCCCGCCGCCTATCTGCACGATCATGCCCCGGTCAAAACGGTCTCCTTTGGGCAGGACAGCGCCGACGGCAGTTTCGATGGTCTGTCAAGCTGGGCCGAGAAGTGGTCGAATCACCGCCTCTTCACCGGCCTGGAGCGTGCCCGCCTGCTTGAATTGCAGACCCGCCGCCTGCAGGCAGAAACCGGTCTCCAGACTCAAGAAAGCGAAGCCCATCTGGCTGCGGCTTTCGAAGACCGCATTCGCCTGCTCTCGACGACCCATTTTGGCATGGCCGCCCCGGTAATGAATTTGACCCGCGAGGGCATCGCCCGCGATCTGACCCGCGATGCCGTGAAGCACGCGGCTGCCGCCTTTGCCGCCGTAACTGCACCGGCCCCCCAGAACACTTTCTCCCTGCTCGATTATCCGCGCGGGGATTCTACCCCCAATGTGCAGTACGTCAGCCATCCTTCGCGCGGATTGGTGCGCCTGCCCCTGCGCGACTCCGCCCCAACGGAACTGCGCCTGAGCGACAGCGCCGGCAATGATCTGCCCAGCGCCATCCTCGAACGGGACGGAAAGCGCGAGCTGCTGTTCGTGGCTTCTCTGGCCGCTGGGGAACGCCGTGATTTCCGTCTTGAGCCGGGTACCCCGGCACTTCAGCCTGTCGTACCGGTGCGGGTGGGCAATGATTCCCTTACCAACGAGATGACCTGTCTGCATTTCGACGCCGATGGGCAGCTAGATTTGCTGGAATTTTATGGCCGGCCCGTAAACAGCGAGGCATTGTTAAGCAGCGCAGTGAATTATGCCGGCAAGACCGTACGCGTGCAGCACTGGCAGACAGTTGCGAGCCACACATTGGGCATCGTCGGGGTGATCCGCCAGCGCGGCAGTGTCTCCATCGCCGCCGGGAAAGAAGTTATTTTCGAACGCGAACTGCTCCTGGCCGGCGGGCTGCCTTATCTTTACGCCTCCATGCGGGTGACCTTCCCGCTCACCCCGGCCGCCAAGTTCAGTGTGGGCAAGTCGCGCCGTCTGCAGCAGGAATGGGACGAGAACTGGCAGGAGATCATGCCCTGTGAATTGCGGCCGGCCCTCAGCGGCAGCAGTGATTCCCCGCTGCGGGTGTGGAAGCACAACTATCTCGATTCGGTGACCTCATTTTCACTGGATTATGGCCATTATTCGCACAATCGCCAGCTCGACGAAGCCAACAATGCCATCACCCACGGCTGGGTAGCCGTCTCGGACGGCCGCTTCGGGTTGCTGGTGGCCCAGTCCGCGGATTCAGCCAGCAGTGTAGCTTTCTGCCCGCTACGCACCCGCCGCCGCGGGAACCACGCGCGCGTACGCTTGAACCCCTTTGGCAGTTATTACGGGCGCCAGTACCACTATCCCGATCCAGATACCCACCTGGGCATTCTCATGTCCACTGTGTTCTCAGGGGCTGACCAGATCAAGCCCTATGCACCCTCATATAATGGCCGGGTACACGAATTTTCGCTGCTGATCGCTCCCTACTGCGGAGACGCCCCCCAGGCAGAATTGCAGTACGACGCCGAAGCCTTCGCCTACCCTTATGCCGTGCTGAATGACGAGCAAATGGTGGCCGACCCGGCGCACCGTTTCTGGTCAGGGGAAGGCCTTGGAGAAACTTTCCATCCGCTGCAGCCGCAGAACGGATAAGCAAATTACGGGTTGAAACATTTAGCGCATATAGCGCTGTTGACATTTTTGCTGTTCTAGGAGGAAGTATGGAGTCCGTCTCAAGTCCGAAAAAGCTGCGCTGGTACGACTATCTGACCGTCAACATCGGCTGGTTCTCGCTGACCCTGCGCGCCAACGTGCTGGCTGGTCTGATCGTACCGCTGCTGGTGCAGCAGTTCGTCGGGGAAGCACAAAAAGGCAGCTACTATGGCACCATTCGTTTGTGGGCACTCATGGTAGCACTCATTTCGCAGGCATTGATGGGGTTGATCAGCGACCGCTCCCGCAGCAAGTGGGGCCGCCGCCGTCCCTTCATTTTGATGGGGACCGTGCTTGAAGTCGGCATCATTGCCAGCATGATCCTCATTTCTGGCATGCAGGATATGCGCGGCTACACCGTGCTTTTCATCGTCTACCTGGTTTCCATGTTCCTTTCCAATACCACGCAGGCAGCCGTGCAGGGCTTCATCCCCGACGTGGTTCCGCAGGAAAAGCGCGGTCTGGCTTCCTCGATCAAAGTGCTCTTCGAGGTTCCCCTGCCGCTAGTGCTGGTTGGACTGGTCATTACCCCGCTCATCAGCAAAGGCAAACTGACCGAAGCCATTCTGGCAACCTGCGTCACCATGCTGGTGTGTATGGGCATCTCGATGTTCGTGCGTGAGGAACCCCAGACCACCAAGCCTGAACCGCTGAACTGGAAACCCTTCCTCAGCCTGCTGCTCATGACCGGTGTTTTCACCCTCGTCATTCTCGGCCTGGGACAGGTGGTCAAGTACTCAGTCAACACCTTCACCACCGCTTCCAAACTGGTCTTCGGCGGTATTGGGGTGGTAGCCATGATCCTGGCAGTTGTGGCAGGCATCTTTGCCGCTCTGGCCGTGCATTTCGACCGCTCTATCCTCAATAATAAACCTTTCGTCTGGCTGGTCATCTGCCGGCTGGCGGCTCTGGTCGCCATCAACAACATTTCTTCCTTCCTGCTGTATTTCTTCATGGAAAAATTTGCCATGCCCACCAATGAAGCCGTCAAACTGGCTGGCTTCATCCCTATGGTGCTGGGCGGATTCATCATCGTGTTTGGTCTGATCGCCGGCTGGATGTGCGATAAATTCGACCGCCGCCTGATGACCACCCTCTCTGGGGTGGCCGGGGCAGCCGGCGTAGCCATCATGGTCTTCGGCGGCAGCATCACCTGGATGTACGTCGCCGCTGCGGTTGTGGGTCTGGCTTATGCACTCTTCAACACCGCCACCTGGGCCCTCAGCACGGACATCATCCCGCAGGAACGCGCCGGGGAATTTCTGGGCATCCAGAACCTGGCCGGGGCCGGTGCTGGCGCCATTGGCGCTTACATTGGCGGGACCATCGCCGATCATTCGGGCTACGTGCTTATGATGGGCATGTTCGGCGTCATGTTCCTGCTGGCCGCCGTTTCTTCCTTCATGATCAAGGCCAAGAAGGCATGAGCGAAGGCGAAAAGAAGCCCTCAGTACTGCTGCGCATTGCCGTCTTGCTGGGCGTGCTCGCCCTGATCGTGGTGCTGTTCCTGTTCCGCGATCAAGTGCAGAAGCTGCAGCAGTATGGTTATGTGGGCATCTTTCTGATCTCGATTGCAGCCAATGCCACCATCATCATCCCGCTGCCGGGAGTGGCCATTACCGCAGCCATGGGCGCCATCTTCAACCCCATCGGGGTGGCAGTGGCTGCCGGCCTGGGCGCAGCGCTGGGCGAGCTTTCAGGGTATGCCGCCGGGTTCAGCGGGCAGGGAGTACTGGAAAAGCAGAATTATTACAATAAGGTGGTGGGCTGGATGCGCGATCATCCGCGCTGGATCTTCTTCATCATCCTGTTGTTCTCCTTCATCCCCAACCCCCTGATGGATATCGCCGGCATGGCCTCAGGCGCGCTGAAAATCCCGGTCTGGAAGTTTCTGCTCCCCTGCGCCATCGGCAAGATCCTCAAAATGCTGATGTTCGCCTACGCCGGTTATTATTCCGTCGCCTGGTTCGCGCCCAAACCATAAGTTCTTGTCAGTTACCCAATTGCCCTCCTTTGCGGAGGGCAATTTTTTATCCCGCGTCGTAAGCCCGCTGCAATTCCGCCACGTCGAGTTTGGTCATCTTGAGCATAGCCTGGGTCATGGCCGCCGCTTTGGCAGGCTCCCCCTGCATCAGCTCGCCCAATCGGTCGGGCACGATCTGCCACGACAGCCCATAACGGTCGGTCAGCCAGCCACATTGGCCCTTCTCCCCACCGGCGGAAAGTGCCTCCCAGTACGCGTCCACCTCTGCCTGGTCCGCACAATGGACAAAGAGAGAGATGGCCGGGTTGAAATGAAAGACCGGGCCACCGTTGAGCGCGGTGAAGGGCTGGCCCTCGAGCTCAAATTCCACCGGAAAGACGCTTTCAGCCGGAGCGCCGGCAGCCCGTTCGTTGCGGGTAACGCTGAGAATGCGGCTGTTCCGAAAGATGGAAACGTAGAAACGGGCAGCTTCTTCTGCCTGAGTATCAAACCATAAGAAGGGGGTGATCCTGGACATGCAGTCTCCTTTCGATTACTCCGATTATGAGTAATTTACCATAATTACTCGAATTTACAAAATCGACGAATTTTTTAAGATGTCCGGACTTCTCAAAAAGACACTTTAGTGTAGAATCTAAAGGGCAGGTTATAGAATCGTTTTCAGAGCGTATCTATAATCTACCACCTGGCAGTTGGTTAACGACCTTATTTTTCCAGCTATTGGAGTGGTGATTAATGTACGATTATCCGTTTTCTTTCATGAAAGATACGCTCTATCAGACAGATGGCCATCTGCAGCTAGACGAACCGCTTCCCTACCGACAAAATTCACAGGAAAGCGGTTTTTATCGCCCCGGTCAAATCTCGCTGAGGAACGGCAAAAGTCTCGACCTGGTACTGTATCACAACGAAGCCACCGAGAAATTCATTTATCTGCGTAAAACCCCCATCGACCCCAATTTGATGCACATCATTGGCCTGGACCCGCAGGTATACCGTGGCCGCAGTGAGATCACCCTGCCGGGGCAGCTCTGCCTGGGCTCGGACCGCGGGGCATTGATCGGGCGCGCGATCGGCTCCATTTTCAAGTCGCCTGTTTTCGACGACACTTTTCGGCAGTACCAGCAGGAAAACATTGCCGTTTTCCCGATTGCCCGCGAGGGACTGAAGTATGAGGTACAGGATGCCATCTTTGCCAACCACGGCTACTACTGCGATGAGGTGGTGCTGGATGCGCATCACGTGTTCGACAGCTCAGTACCGGTGTACAACCGCACCGTAGAATTGACCATTTTCAAGGACAAGGACCTGGACGTCGCCCAAAAAGAAAAGATCGCGGTCGCTTTCTTTGCTGACAGCATCGCCAGCGGGCTGGTGATGAAAGAGGTGGTATCGCGGGTGCGTGAGCGCTTCGAGAACCTCAAACAGGTCGAGGTCGTGGCGCCGCTGGCCACCATCCGCGGACTGTGCCATCTGGTGCAAGACGAAGAGCCGGATGACTTCCGCGTGCGCATCCACGTTTTCGAGACGCTGCTCAACGCCTTGCCGCCGGATTATTACTATTCGGCCCACTTCCACGTACCGCAGCTCCACATCGACCCGGCCAAAGACGAAGAATACCGCGCCTGGTGGGGCAAGGACGCCAACGGCAACAACATTGCCGATACCGCCTGCGCCGGTTACGGCTGGAGCGAGGCCTTCTACTCACCGCGCAAACAAATCCAGATGATGAACAGCCAGTTGATGTCACGCCACAACCTGACCATCGCCGACATCGTGCAGCGCAACCTCGAAAAATGAATCATTCGCTCCAGCCTTTGGCTGGAGCTTTTTATACCTTGCGTTGTTTTTTTCAAGCCTGCTGCGTCTAAAGGTGATTGAGAAATGCCTGGGGATCATTCAAAAAATCGCGGGTCAGGCGCACGTGCTCGAGTTCCTCGTAAGCCACCGGATGAATATGGCCGTCATCGAAGCTGTAAATTGCTGCCCCCGGGAAGGCCATCAAGATCGGCGAATGGGTGGCAATAATGAACTGCGACTCTTCCTGAATCATCGATTTAAGCAATGAGAGAAATGCTAACTGCCGAAAGGGGGATAGCGGGGCTTCGGGCTCATCCAGCAGATAAAAACCGTTGGGCACAAAGCGCGACTGGAACAGGCTGAGAAAGCTCTCTCCGTGCGAGTGGGCCTCGAGGTCGCCATCATATTTCTGCTTCATATCGTAAAGTTCATGCGCCATCGGCAGTTTGGCCAGACTGACCGCCATCGCGGAACGCCCCTGATACTCCCGGTCAACCGTGTGCAGGTCTTCTTCCAGTTCGGCGCGCACCTGGCTCATCTTTCTGGCATAGCCGAAGAAATCCTCAGCCCGCAGGAAGAAACCGCGGTGGGTACGCTTGCTCCAGGATAGCTGCAACAACTGCGAGAAACGCCGCACTGCTTCCAGGGTGGGGTCCGTTTTGACGCTTTCGCTGCCCACGGTAATGCTGCCTGCAGCGCAGGCCAGCGCCTCCATCAGGGTCGACTTGCCCGAGCCATTCTCCCCCACAAAGAAAGTGACCGGCGCATTGAACTCGATCTTCTCGAAACCCTGAAAGATCTCGAGCTGGTAGGGGAACCCGGCGGAGCGTTCCAGTGCGTCGCTACGCAGATCAAGCGAACGCAGGTGCAAGGCCGTGGCGTTGAAAGTAGGAGAGGTCGTTTTTCTTGCCATACAGAAGATTATACGAGAAATTCGAAATTTCTCGAGGAATCAGGCGTTTTGCAGGTATACTGACTACATACAGGAGAACGACCATGATCCATAACCCCGTGATTGACACCATGATGAAACGAAGATCGGTGCGCAAGTACACCGAACAAATGCCCTCGGACGAAGTGATCGAGACCATCGTCCGCGCCGGGCAGCAGGCTCCCTTTGCCGCCCAGTTATATTCCGTTTTGCTGGACCGCAAGAAGCGTCACCCGTTCAAAGCACCGCTGCAGTTCACGATCTGTGTGGATATGCACAAACTGGAATTGATCATGCAGCGCCGCGGCTGGCCAACAGCCTCGAACAACCTGTCGCTGCTTGTTTTCGGCTTTCAGGATGCGGCTTACGCGGCCGAAAACATGGTCATTGCCGCCGAAAGCCTGGGTCTGGGCAGCTGTTTCATCGGCATGACCCCCTACTATGCTGACCGGGTCAAAAAAGCCTTTCAGCTCCCCGATCGGGTCTTCCCGCTGGTGGACCTGATCATGGGCTACCCCGCCGAGGACTTTCCACCCCGGCCCCGCTATCCGCTTGAGTATACCCTCTTCGAGGATCGCTACCCAGAGATGACAACTGAACAGATCGAGTCGGCCATGAAAGTGATGGACGACGGTTATCTTGCGCAGGGATATTACAAGAATCAGAAGATCAAAATCAAGATCGAAGACAAGAACAAGCAGGATGCTTTTTCTTTCGCCGATTATTCCTGGACGGAACACATTTCGCGCAAATGGGGGCAGTGGCTCGATGACCCCAGCCAGTTACTGGAACAGTTAGCCCTGTGCGGCTTTCCGTTGTCAACCGCTCCTGAAGGCAAGGAATCCGAGCCGGATTAGCGAGACTGAGAGCTTTTCTTCTGATTGACCGCCAGTCGATACTGAACAATGCGCGTGACCAGATCGAGGGGCAGAGGCTGGTCAATGGGGAATTGCACTGACCCCTTGGCCCCTTTGTAATGGCTGAGTTCTTCCGCAAATTCTTCGGTACCGTTGGGGGTAGGGTAGAAGCCAATATGGTGCTTGAACCCGCCAAAATAGACCAACGGGCCATTCAGAAAGTAAGCCGGCATTTGATAGCTGATCTTCTCTTCAGCTTCGGGTGCGGCAGCTCGAATGGTTGCGCGCATTTGATTGAGTAAAACCTGAATCGCGGGCGGGAAGCCCGCGATGTAAGCGTCAACAGAAGCCGGAACGGGTGATTTTTCCATGCGTGGGTTCCTCCTGCGCCTGATTATGCCAAAAGCCAGTCGTTTTGTCCAATTAGCCTTATGCCAGCAAGGACTGGTAAACTGCCAGATCGCGGTCTGAGAAACAACAAAAGATCACTCGCTGCAGAGAGGTTTCTGATACCAAAGCAGTTCGAACCGTCTGAACGGCCACCGCCGCTGCCAGTTCAACCGGGTAGCCGTATACACCGGTGCTGATGCTGGGGAAAGCGATGCTTTTCAGGTGATGGGCCCCGGCAATCTCTAAACTGCGGCGGTAGCAACTGGCCAGCAGTTCGGCCTCGCCGTGATTGCCGCCATGCCAGACCGGCCCGACGGTGTGGATGACAAATTGGGCCGGCAGCCGGTAACCGCGCGTCAGTTTGGCCTCCCCAGTGGGGCAGCCATGCAGCGTACGGCACTCCGCCAGCAATTCCGGCCCGGCCGCGCGATGGATCGCCCCATCGACGCCGCCCCCGCCCAACAGTGAATTGTTGGCCGCGTTGACGATGGCATCCACCGCCAGGGTGGTAATGTCACCGCGGCAAGCTTCAAGAGGGATGTTCATTTTTCTTCCTCCGGCAGGCCAAAGGTTTCCCAAAAGAGTTTCTGCGAGCGCGCGGCCCCTTCCGGTGAGAGAAGCAAAGTGGGGCTCTTCGACTGCGGATCGCTGATGTAGCCCTGGCGGTACAGCCGATCCAGCACTTCGCTGTTCAGCCCCTTCCAGGCGCGCGTTCCAAATTGATCCGTCGAGCTGGTGAGATAGAGCAGTGCCAGGATCATGGCGTCGACTTTTTCCTGGTCATATTGCATGAATCCCTCCTTAGAAAGAAATCCCCCGGTTCAGGCCGGCTGGCCTTCTTTGCGGCCAACGGCAACCCAACGGCCTTCGTTATCTTCGAAGATGAATTCTTGATTATCATAATCGGTCAAAGAGAGTTCTTTGACGATCCTGGCTCCCTTTTGCCGAAACTCTTCCTGCAGCTTCTTCTGCTCCGCGCTGATGAAGTAAGCATCATAACCATAGCCGTGCGTCACCCGATTGGGGACGATCTGCTCTTTCTGCGAACGCGTGAGGATGATCTCTACGCCGCCGCGGTAGAGGCACACATGCGGCTGCTGCGCTTCGAGATAACTGACTGCCCGAAAACCAATGGATTCGTAGAAACGAGCTGTCTCCTCGATCTTGCTCGAGGGAAAGATCTGTAAACTACTTTCTAAGCCTTCCGCCATAGGACCTCCTGTGCTCCGGAATGAAAGACCGATTTCCCTCTATGATAGACCTGTTTCAGAAAAAAGTTCAGCAAATCAGGCAAGAAAAACCCTCTCGAGAAGAGAGGGTTGAATGAACATTTTTATTTGCGAACCAGCGTAGCTTCATCGGGAAGGTAAAACTCTCCTTCAGGGGCCTGCGTGATCTGCCAGTGGATCGTGTTGGCATCGATCACGGTGATCCGGGCAGTACCCGGCTGATCGGTGTAGGAGCTCTGGAAGGTGATGGTCGCGCCCGTCGCATCCACCATGCCCTGAATCGAATCTTCAATCGAGTCGATCTTACCGCCGTTCTGGGCAACCACGACATGGCGTCCGCCAATGACCTTCCACTGCTGAGTCAGATCAAGCTGAAAATTATCCTGGGTGTCTTCCCAATGTCCGTCGAGCGAAAAGGTGGCTTCGTACTGAGCGACATCCACCTCGATCGTGTACAGCTTTTGATCGGGCTGCAGATCGCAGCTCTCGACCGGTTGATCGGTAGGGCAAACCGCGTCTGCGGCAGGGACCCAGTTGGCTTGCAGGATCATCAGTGCCATGTCACGGGTCAACCCCGCGCTCGAACCCATCGGACCATCGGCCGCATAATCGGTTAATTCCGTCCAGCCCAGGCCGGCAGTGCCTTTTAACTTGGTGACGACGTCTTGAGGACCGGTGAACTGCGAACCGTCTCCGCTGGCGGTCAGCCGGCAGGCCGTGCCGCTATCGCCAGAAAGCGTATCCGTAAAAGGAGCGGACGTTTCCATGCTGACATCCACGCCCAACGCCTCAGCGGTAACACCCTGCAGCATCTGACAGACTGAGGCATCTACCGGTTCGTATTGACTGGCGGTGCCGTCAGTTTCAGCAGGAAGTACAGTGGGGCTGCTCGTGGCAGCTACGGTGGCTTCAGCAGTGGCAGGTGCGCTGACAGTAGGGACCGCCGCACGGCTGCAACTGGTAAGAAGCAAAGCGAAAAGGATCAAGATTCCCCCCAGGCGGAAAATTGATTTCGATTGCATGACGAAAATCCATTCTGTAGTGAAGTGTTCTGGGAGCTGGTCAAAGAATGATCAAAGGATGCCAGAAGCCTTAATTATATGCCAATCTGCTGTTCTGACCATTAAATAGAGCTTCCCGGCGAATCCGTCGGGAAGAAAAAGATCAGGGTAAAGAGAGGGAGTCGAAAAGCGCGGTGAAGATCGGCTGATTCTCGGTGTCGATCTGCTGGTAGAGTTCACTCCAGCCCTGCCCCAGCGGAATTTCGACGTTATTGGGGGAACCCATCAAATTGAGCAGATGCCCCTGATCATCGCGCAGCAGAATGACACGGCTGTACACCGGTTCGGTCGAAGCCGTATCTGCCAGAGTGACAATGTACTCGTAGCCCTGATAGCTGCCCAGATCGAGGGCACTGACGCGGATCAATTTGCTGCGCATATCGGAACTGGACTGCCCATCTTGCAGACCGGCTAGGGTATCAAAAGTGGTTTGCCAGGTCGTGCCGGTATCGTTACGATTGAACTGCAGCACGATCTGGTACGAGTTACTGCGGGTGGCCTTCTGTTCGGTGCGGTCGGTGCCATAAGGATAGACCTCATCCGACCCTACCGCCACGCGCAGGCTGTCGCCAGAAACGTACTCCTCCGGGCCGTACCAGTCCCGCGGGAAGGTGAAACTCAAGCCAAAATCCGTGCTGGTGTAAGTCTGTTCCGTGGTGCTGGTGGCTTCTGGAGTGACCGCAGCGGTAGTCAGCGCGGGCAAAGGAATCTCTGTCGTCGCCGTGGGGGTCACGGTTTGAGGGGAGCAAGCAGCCAGGGAAAGACTGACGATCAAAAACAAAGGAAAGATCAATTTTTTCATAGAGGTCTCCATGCTCTTCAGACGCTGAAAAGCCAGAGAAGTTCCAGCACGAAAAACAGCCCTGGAAAAGACATGAAATCAGGCGACCACGGCTATTTCTGCCGCTGGGCCAGGGGATGGTCTGGATTCAGCTGCAGTAAATCCCAGAGATTACCGTAGAGATCCTCGAAAACAGCCACCAGGCCATAATCGGCCTGTTTGGGTTCGCGCACGAAATGGATACCGCGCTCGCGCATCTCGGTATAATCGCGCCAGAAATCATCGCTGTTGAGAAAGAGGAAGACACGCCCGCCGGTCTGATTGCCAACGAAGGGTTCTTGCTCGGGTTTGGAGGCGCGGGCCAGCAGCAAGGTGGTGCCGGCCGATCCCGGCGGAGCGACCACCACCCAGCGCTTCTCCTGCTCTGGCTGATAGGTATCTTCCACCAGGGTGAAATGGAGTTTTTGCGTGTAAAACGCAATGGCTTCATCGTAATCCCGGACAACCAGAGCAATGTGAACGATCGTTTGCTGCATCATGCCCTCCCTATTCGCTTAGCAGGTGATGAACTCGTTGAGCCTCGACTGCAGAATGTAATCGAGTTCCGCGGTGGCATCGGCGCGCGTCTCGACGAATAGAAAGGCAAAAATCCCATGCCGGCGATAGTCGATCTTGCGCAATTCAAGCGGCTTCTCGAAATGAGCCAGGCAGGCGTCATAATCGAAGCTCTTGATCTCAGCAGCCGTTTTCCCGGTTGAATTATCCAGAATGACCACACTGTACAGTTTGTTTTCTTTGCCGCGCAGCAAGGTGTCCCAATCAGGGGCTTGCTGATGGATATAGTATAGATAGGGGTTGAGCCCATAAGCCAGGTAAGCCAAATCTGGTGTGGAGCACCAGCCGCCGAAACGCATGGGGTTGACCTCGATGGGCAGGATCTCGCCGGCGGCAGTGCGGCGCAGTTCGACGTGCACCGGGAAGTTGCGTACCCCCGCCAGCTTGCCGATCTGCCCCAGAAAATTGCTGAAATCCGCCAGATTGGCGGTAATGATGTCTTTCGAAGTGGTATAGATGCGGTCACTCACATCCGCGGCAGAGGCAAAAGTATGGTGCAGAATGTCGAGCACGACCACTTCTCCGCTGGCGTTGTAGTAGGCGTCCACGGCAAATTCATCCCCGGTGATGCACTGCTCGATCACGAAGGTATCGATGTTGACTACCTGCTCCGGGTATCTGCCGCGGATGGAGGCGATCTCGGCCTCGATGGCATCCACCGCAGCGTGCCAGTCCGCCTCGGTATAGATCATGTGCACGCCCAGGCTGAGGAACCCGACCGCGGGCTTGAGTACGCAGGGGTGAGGCAGATCGGCGAAGTTCAGGGAGCGCAGCTCTTCCACTTTGGCCTCGCGGAAGGCAAAGTTCGGATAGAGCGGGGCGATCAGCCGGCGGAATTTGGCCTTGTTCTTGAAGAGGTCGATCTTTTCAGGAATGCCGGTAAAAGCCAGGTGTTCGGCGATCCAGCCGATGGTATTCTCGGAATTGGTGTACAGGCGCAGGTCAGCCGTCTCGTGGGCGTTGCGGACGGCTTCCGCTTCACTCAGCCAGCGGATACCGGCCGGGAAGGAAAACTTGCCCGCTGCCGGGGTAGCCACCAGCGGCAACTGGTTTTCGAGCAGGGTGCGCTTTAAGAAATCCGATACGTAAGGATCGTCGACGAAGAACATACATTGGCCTCGGTTATTCAGGTGGTATTAGTGCGAGTAATTATGCCACAAAAAATCCCTGGGGCCAACTTAGCCCTGCACCACCGCTGCGACCGGCCGCCGCAGCGAACGCGGCATGGGGGCCGCATGCCCGAAACGCAGCAAGAGTTGGGGCATGGCGGTACCTTCCAATGATTTCTGTACCTGGCCGCGTACCTGGGCCACTTCGATGGGTTGATTCAAGAAGGATGAACGGAGGTTCAGAGAGGTCAGGCGCAGGGCCAGCCGCTCATATACCTGGCCGGTACGTACCCAGGCAGATGGAGAATCGTCGCTGGAAGTGAGGATCACGGCTCCTGAAGAGCTGAGCAGCTTTTGGGCATCGGCGGCGGCTTGTTGGCCGGGCTGGGTGCTCATGACAAAGAGTTTGCCCAACCAGTGCGGCACCTCGGGGTTGCCGGAACAGCGGCTAAAAAGACCATCTTGCGCCAACAACGCTTCCTTTTTATTGAACCGCAGCCAGAAGACCAGTTCGCGCAAAAAGGCTGTGTCGGCATACTGTGACAGATTCCCTTGAGTCACGAGGTCGGCAAGCGCTGAAAGACCAGTCTGGTCAAAATAATGCAGGCGAATACCCTGTTCGAGCGGCAAAGCCCGGAGCTGGGTCCATTCGCTGGCAGTCAGCGCCTGACCGTCATATTCACAGCGTGTATTTTGGCGCTGCGGGATTGCCGCAAACAGTTCATCTTGAGAGGGATTGCCCGGCTGGAGAGCAACGTCAATCCAGGCAGCGGTATCGGGATAAGTCACCTGAGGAGCGTAACCGCAGGCACGCGCAGCCAACAGCAGATTTTCGAGGGCACAGCCCAGGCTGATCCATAACTCCCGGTGATCGGGGTCCACCACTGGCAGTGCACGTTCCAGATCAGGGGAAATGCGGATGTGACCGGAGGAAGCTGCAAACTTCCAGGGCTGGGTGTTGTGCCCGCTGGGAGCAAGGGTAGCATAACGGAGTATTTCCTGAAGCATGTCTTCTCCTTGAGCCTGCAGGTCGAGCGGCCGGGCCAGCCAGGCGGTTTCTGATGAGTAGTTTTGCCAGGGCCGGGTGGTATCCAGCACGGCCCCGGCGGTGATTGCAACTGCAGAGACGCCGATCAATTTCAAGACGTCCCGGCGGGAAAATTTTTGAGGGGAATTTTCTTGAGTCATTGCTTTTACTTTCTGGGTTTCAGTGGGCCAGATAAGGAGCAAAAACTTCCAGCACCAGTGAGGCCCCCTTCTGGAAATCAGCTTCTTCGACCTCGTGACCGATCGATTCCAGATAGACCAGGTACTGATTGGCCACGATCCAGGCAATGACCAGAGTATCCGTCAGCTTCTCTGCACTGCTGAAGCGCATCTGCCCGCTGCGCACCAATTCACGCAGCAGTTGCGCCTGTTGTTCGAAGCGCGCCTCAGAAAGCTCGACATGGCGGGCCTTGAGCAGCGGATCAGCGTTGAGCAGGGCCACTGTCTCGCGGCTGAAAAAGCGGTAATGCCACAGCAGATCAAAGTTGGCCTCAATGAAATGGCGCAGTGCTTCTTCAGGAGCCATCCCCGCGCCGATCTGGCGATATACCTCGTCCCAATCAGAGATCATGTGCTCATAGATTTCGCGCAGGATGTGGGCTTTATCCGCAAAGTGATAATACAGGTTGCCTGGGCTGATGCCGGCTTCTTCGGCAATCCGATTGGTAGATACACGCGCTGTTCCCATCTGGTTGAACAGGCGTACCGCCGTTTGCAGGATCAGTTCTTTCGTTTCCATCGTTAACCTCGTCTAGAGTAATAGCTCTAATATTAGAGCTATTACTTTAAATTGTCAAGCAGAAAGCGGCTCAAGAGAAGAGTTTTGCCAGATTACCCTGCGAAGAGATCGTCGATATCTTCCTGGTGGTAACCCAGATACTGGATGGCAGGAAAACCGGCAGCCAGATCGTGCCAGAACGGACCGCGCAGGATGGCCGGGAAAACGGTGATGTCTTCCAACTCTGCCTGCGAGAAGAAGCGTGCCCCGGTCAGGTAGCCCTCTCCAGGCTCAGTGTGGACGATACTGGGGGTACCGCTTTCGGGGCGGCAGACCACCCAGAACTTGCACACGTAACGGCCGCCATCAATAAAATCTTCGAAATAAGCGATCTTTTCGGCACGCACTCGCAGGCTGGTCTCTTCCCAGGTCTCGCGTTCCGCAGCCGCGAAAATGCCTTCATTCCCCTCGATGCCTCCCCCAGGCAGCACCCAGAAATCCGCTTTGCCGGCTTCATAATGGTGCACCAGCAGGATCTTTCCCTCCTGCACGACGATCCCGCCGGCACTGATACGCTGTTTGGCCATGATCCACTCCGAAAAAGAGGTGCGCCGCACTGGCGCACCTGAAAGAAACGAAACTATTTGATCAATTTCACAATCTGATCGCCCCAGTGGGCCAGCAGCCAGGCAGTAGGCTTGCTCAAAGCCGCGGGCAGACGCATGTTCATCAATTTCTTCATCCGCTGCAATTTGTCCGGGCCATAAGGCGGATAGCGCAGCACGGGGTCGAAGCTGGTGGCACGGTCAAGCAGCGCGCGGGCGTTGGAAAAATCGCGAAAGCCCCACTCGCCGTGATATTTGCCCATACCGCTGTTGCCCACCCCACCAAAAGGCAGCCCGGGCACGACCAGGTGGTTGAGCGTCTCGTTGATACAGACCCCACCCGAGGTGGAATTAGCCAGCACTTCCGCCACCACCGCCCGATCTTCTGAAAAGAGATAGAAAGCCAGCGGCTTTTCCCGCTTCTGCACAAAGGCCAGCGCCTCTTGCATATTGGCCACGGGCAAGATCGGCAGGATGGGCCCGAAGATCTCGTTTTGCATTACCGGCGCCTGCGGAGAAACTCCTTTAAGTAGGGTCGGCGCAATGTAGCGATCCGCGCGATCTGTCTGTCCCCCGCAGACGATCTCGCCCTCCTGCAGATAGGCCGCCAGGGTGTCGAATTGTTTGGTATTGATGATGCGGGCGTACTCTTCGCTCTGCTGCGGATCAGCGCCATAGAATTCACGGATCGTCTCGACCAGTTCCGCCACGAGGGCCTCGAGAATGCTCGCCTCGGCCAGCACGTAGTCAGGGGCCACGCAGGTTTGCCCGGCATTGAAGAACTTGCCCTGGGCAATGCGGCGGGCAGCCACTTTCAGGTTGGCTGTGGCGTCCACCAGCGCCGGGCTTTTGCCGCCCAGCTCGAGAGTGACCGGGGTCAAGTGCTGCACACCGGCCTGCATGACGATGCGTCCGACCTCGGCGCTGCCGGTAAAGAAGATTTTGTCGAAGCGCTGGGCCAGGATCAGATCATTGGGAGTATCGTCATCGATGACCAGAAACGCCTCGGGATCGAGATAGCGCGGCACGATGCGCCCCATCGTTTGGAAAATAGCCCGCGCCGTACGCGGCGGCTTGACGACCGCAGCATTGCCGGCAGCGATCGCAGCCACCAGCGGGCCCAGGGTAAGCTGCATCGGGTAGTTCCAGGCACCCATGATCAGGGCCACCCCCAGAGGCTCGAAGATCACCTGACTGGTACCTGGCTGCAGAAAGACCGGCGTTTCAGCCGGCTGCGGCTGCATCCACTCAGCCAGATGGTCCAGCGCGTGACTGATCTCGCGCTGCAAAAAGCCGATCTCAGTGGCATAGCTTTCGAAGACGCTCTTGTGCAAATCCGTGCGCATCGCGGCCTCGAAGTCGGCATAATTCTCATCCAGCATGCGCTGCAGGGCCAAAAGCTGGCCGCGGCGCCAGTCATAAGAACGGGTCTTGCCCATCCAATAAGTAGTGCGCAAACGTTCGATGGTTTCGGCTAACAACTGGGCTTCCATGCTTTGCTTCTCGCTTTCTTTCGAGTCAAAATAAAGAGCTTCTTTCCCCAATATCTCCATTATACCCAGTAGTGGAAAGTATAGCCCCTACCAGGCCGAACGCGGAGCAGTGAAACGCTGCATCTCCCCAGCAAAAGAATCCATGACGGGCATGGGAACCCCCAGCCGGTGCCCGTCACTTACCAAGTCCGTATAGAAGGTATGCACCTCAGCAGGATCAGACAGAGCATGCAAAGAACAGCGTTTCTGGTATTCGCTGCGGGCAAACTGCCGGGCCATCAGCGTGCGGGCCAGCCAAAGCGTCAGCGGGGAAGGGTGAACGTAGAGATTGGTTTCGGGAAACTCGGCAAGATCCACCCCGCGCGCAGCCGTCACCTGCAGACATTCCTGCACGGCATGAAATGCGGTCAAAATATTTTGTGAGCTGGCAAACACCTGTCTGAAATTGCCCTCACGCACGAGGATCGGCCGCATCAACCAAAAGCAGTCGGTGTGCTCAAGAAAAATTGCCCTCACGCACGAGGATCGGCCACATGCCGCCAGTGATGGCATACTGCACCCACAGGTAATGCAGCATGTTTTCGTGACGCCGCAGCGGCAGAAATCCACTAAAAGCGGCCGCGCTCTTGGCCAGGGTGCTTTCGCCACAACCCGCCAGCGGGCCGTAATCAAGCGTCTTGAGAGTACACACCAGCCGACCCGACTGATAAGCCCCGCCTGCCTTGGCATCACCAAAACAAAAATGGCCGGGTAACAAAAAAGGTTCCAGCGCAGCCATCCCCTGCCAGTTCTGGGTAAGCAGCAGGGTATCGGTACACCGTGTGAGTGGAGCGATCTGGGCCAGGGTCTGCTCAAGAGTGTAATGTTTGGTAGGCACAAGCACCAGATCACAGGCAGACACCTGCGCCAATGATTCCACCACCTGAAGCGGATAGACGAAACGGTTGTACCCCGCGTGAGAAGAACGCTGATCGTAAAAGTCGAACTCAACCCCACCGCTGAATTTTGGGGCCCGTCCCGGCCGCAGCAAATGGACCACATCATGCCCATTTTGCTGTGCCGCCCAACCATAAAGGGTACCGATCACCCCCGCGCCGACCACCAGAATCTTCATCTTAGTTACCTTTCCGCAAAAGATTCTACTGCGATGAGAGCTTTCCGTTAACCCCAGATTGCATACTTCATTTTGTTTGACAAAATCGAACTCCACAGCGAAGATTAGTTGCGATTCAGAAGAACCAGAGGGAATCACCTTTCATCGATCCGACCTTTTTCATTACTCCAAGGGGAAAACATGAATTCTACTTTCGAAAATATTCTGGTCAAAACGCCGGCTAACCTGTTCCGCGGTACAGAAGCCGTCGGCGGACAATTGATCCTCAGCGATCAACGCCTCCTGTTCAACCCACATGAGCTCAACTTTCAGACCCAGCCCGAAGAAATCCGCATGCAAGACGTCATCGCCGTAGGCAAGGTCAACACCTTTGGCATCGTCCCGAACGGTATGGCTGTACAGGTACGCAGCGGCCAACAATTCCACTTCGTCGTGTGGAAGCGCGACCGGTTGATCGAGATCATCGAGCAATACATGAGCAAAAATCCCTGAAACTGCCCTGTTAAAATCCTTGCGTATTTCAAGTTTCTGAGTAAAATTGCCTCTATTATGGTGAGCTTTTATATCCTCTAGTGCACTGAATCTTTCCCTCGCATCCCTACAGTATTATTACGTTTAGGGGCATTTCGGGCCGCTTGAGTCCGCGAATGCCCCTTTTTCGTTAATCCGCCCAGACGATCTGTGCAGGATCGTTTTGCGATTCGTATTCATTTAATCCCAAACCCAATCAAGAAAGAAGAGAAATCATGAACGTCACATTAAGCAACGGAAAAGTACTCCCCATCGAAATGCACAAGATCAAGATCGTGCAAAAGACTACCCTGCCCCCGGCGAGCCGACGGCTGCAGGCCATGGAAGAAGCCGGGTACAACACCTTTTTACTGCGTACCAAGGACGTCTTTCTGGACATGCTGACTGACAGCGGCACCAATGCCATGAGCGATAACCAGCTGGCCGCCATGATGCAGGCGGATGACGCCTACGCCGGCAGTGAAAGCTTCTTCAAGCTGGCAGACGCCGTCAAGGACGTGCTCGGCTTCCGGTTCGTCATCCCGGCACATCAGGGGCGCGCCGCGGAACACCTGCTGGCCAAAGCGCTGGTCAAACCCGGCGACGTGGTACTGATGAACTACCACTTCACCACCTCGAAGGCCCACATCGATCTGGCCGGCGGCCGGGTACAGGAACTGTTCGGCAAGGATGCTCTCGAAACCGCCAGCAGCAACCCCTTCAAAGGCAACATCGACCTCGACCGCATGGAAGCCACGATCCGCGAGGTAGGCGTCGAGCACATCCCCTACGTGCGTATGGAAGCCACCACCAATCTGATCGGCGGACAGCCCTTCTCGATGCAAAACCTGCGTGCCGTAAAAGCCAAAGCCGACGCACATGGCATTCCCCTGGTTTTCGATGGCAGCCTGATTTCAGAGCAGGCCTACTTCATTCAGCAGCGTGACCCCGAATTCGCCCACGCCAGCATCCAGCAGGTTATCACCGAGATGATGAAAAACGTGGATATCTTCTACATGTCCGGGCGCAAAAGCACGGCCGTGCGCGGCGGCCTGATCGCTACCAACAGCCAGAAATTCTACGACCTCATTCTGCCCTTTTTGCCGGTCTACGAAGGTTTCGCCACCTACGGCGGCATGTCGACCAAGGAAGTCGAAGCCATGGCCGTGGGCATGCGCGAAATGACCGAGCAGAGTGTGGCCAGCAGTGCCGCCGACTTTATCAAATACTTCGTGGACCGGCTGGTCGAAGAAGGTCTACCGGCGGTGACCCCTGCCGGCGGTCTGGCGTGCCACATCGACGCTCAGAAATTCCTGCCGCACCTGCCGCAATCGGTGTACCCCGCCGGCGCACTGGCCGCAGCCGTGTACCTGACCTCAGGGGTACGCGGCATGGAGCGCGGTACCATTTCAACTGACCGCGATGCCCAGGGCAACGATACCCTGGCAGACGTAGAATTGCTGCGGCTGGCCTTTCCGCGACGGCTGTACACGCTGTCGCACATCGAATACACGGTAGATCGTCTAAAATGGCTGTTTGCCCATCGCGAGATGGTGGGAGGATTGAAATTCATACAGGAGCCACAGGTCCTGCGCTTCTTCTTTGGGCGCCTTGGCCCGGTGGAACGGGATTGGGGCAAAGAACTGACCACTGCCTTCCAAAAGGATTTTGGAATGGACTGCTAACAGGAGCAGTCTCCTCTTCTCCAAAGTTGGGGCCTGAAATCAGGCCCCAACTGATATTTAAAGGGAACGCAGCCAGAAAGCCGCTGCCCGATTCTTTTCGGCAAGTTCGACCTGCCAACCTGCCTCGCGCAGCACCTCTCCACTGATTTCGCTCAGCACCTGATCCATCTCAGGCAGAGAATAAACAGCATAACGCTGCCCGGCACGGGCCGTTGGCAGCCGAAAACGATTTTGGGCCCGGCCATCCTCGAGGCGATAGGTCAGCAGCAACAGATCCTCGCTGCCCGGCGCGCTTAGTTCGAAAGCCACCCAACCCGAAAGATCCCCCTGCGGCCGCGGCGGAGTCAGCAGCGTGGTCACCGAAGAAGAAATGAAAGTGCGCTGCTGCCGGTAGAAGGCATTGAACTGCGCCAGCCGGGCCAACTGCTCTGCATTCAGGCTGGCCAGATCACCGCTCAATCCGGGAATCCCCGGCAAGGTCGCCAGCCAGCAAAAATCCAGATCGGCCTCGAAGCAATTTTCCCAATCGGCGCAGGCGGGGGTCAGCAAGCGCTGCGGGGAATGATCAGCGGATTGCCCGTAGCGCACCACTCCCGAACCCGCCGCGCGCAGCACAGCCCATTTGGTCAGCCGGCCCGGCGGCAGGCGCAGGGCTGCCCCCTGCGTCAGGCGCAGCGAATCAAACGGGTTGACCGTATCCGAGAGAAAATGGGCATCGAAAGCCGTCAGAGTGCACAAGTCCGAGCGCATGCCGCCGCTGGCACAACCCTCGATGAACAGGGCGGGATACAACTCGTGCAATTCCGCCAGCAACGTCTGCCAGCGCGCGGTATAACCAGCAAAGGCATCGGGGGCAGTCCCCAACTCGAAATTGAAATCCACCTTCATCCAGACCAGAGCATAAGTCTCGATTAAGCGCATCATCTCTGAACGGATATAGGCGTATGCGTCAGCGCAGGTCAAATCCGGGTAAAAGAAACCGCCGTCGCCAGGACGAAACCAATCGTGGTGAGCCACGACCGCCGGGGCAAAAGCAGAAGCCCGCTCCGGTTCCATCCACAGGCCAAAACCCAGCCCGGCCGCGCGCACTTCCGCGGCAAAAGCGGCCATATCGCCCGCAAAAGCCGCTTCCGGCTTCTCGCGCCAGTCCCCAACCTGCTCGTGCCAGCTTCCCTGGCAGGCACCAAACCAGCCGGCATCCACCACAAAAACCTCACAACCGGCAGCACGGGCAGCAGCCAGTTGACGGCGCAGCCGCGCGGGCTCAAGGCATTCGAAAGCATCGAACCAGGTGTTGTATACCAGCGGCGGGGCCGTTTTGAAACCCGGGCGAGACCCATTGAACAACGTACGTAGGGCAAAGCGCTGCAGCGCCGGCGCCGCGGCCTCGGGGCGAGCCCCCTCCGCCGACTGAACCCACACTTCCGGCAAACAGAACTCGGCTTGCGGCGCCAGCGCGAGATCAAACCCGGCAGATTTGGGGCCAAATTCGATGACGGTAAAGGGACGGCTGACGTCACCCGCGTGGCGGCTCTGATCTACCACCAGCTCCCAGTCGCCGCGCGGCAGGCCATGAAAGGCCAGGCTGGAAGCAGTTTCGTTCTGCGCCACAAAGAGATAAGGCGCCCCGCCCTGGATGGTGCGGCCGCCCTGCGATGCCAGGCCCCAGCGCCCACCGGCAAACTCTACCCGGCGCAGTTGATTTTCGTGGCTCCACGAGCCGGTCTGCACCCACAGGTCGTAGCGGTCCGGGGAGAGACCAAAACGCAGCGCGAGACGATGCAAACGGTATGGTAAGGAACCTTGATTGATGAGCCGGTCGCGGCGGGTGAGCACGCCTTCCGCCTCGTGCCACTGCCAATCACTCGACCACACCAGTCCGGTGGCCCCCAATGTCCAGGACACATGCAGCGTATCTCCCTGCCGCGAAAAGTCGACGCAGTGCCAATCGGTGTCAGCGAGGAGGAAATCATCTCCCTCCACCACTGCCAGCCCGCGCGTCGACTGCGGCCCCTCCGCGCGGCCGTTGATTCCACAAGCCAACCCGCCCAACTGCTGCAAATAGACCTGTTCCCCACTGCGGCAGAAGATCGTTGCCCGTTCAGGCGAACCCAGAGTGATCGTGGTCTTTTCCATAGTCGATTCCTTCTTCTCATTCAATTCTACAAACAAATGAAGTCTGCAGTACCGTTTAAAAAGTACTTGTAATTTTTCTAAATCCAATTATAATAGATGCGAACGTTCGCACGAACGTTCGCATAACGAGATCGGAGAAAAATGGCCAAATCCCATGTAACGATCAAAGAAGTTGCTGCGGCGGCTGGCGTGAGTTACCAGACGGTCTCGAAAGTCATTAATAATCAAATTCAGGTCAGCAAAGACACCGAGCAGCGCATCTGGGAAGCGGTCAATACCCTGGGCTACAAACCCAATTACGTGGCCCGCAGCCTGCGCGCACAACGTTCGTTCACCATTGGCTATTCCTGGCCCTCTTCCCCCGATAATCAAACCAACCCCATTCTGGACCACTTTCTGCAGAGTATGTTCGTGGCTGCCGAAGCCCATGGATATTACCTGCTGTGCTTCCCCTACCACGAGAATTATCAGCGCCACCTTGATACTTATAACGAACTGATCGATACCGGTCGGGTGGACGGATTCGTGCTCTCCAGCATCGAATACAACGATCCGCGCGTGCTGCTGCTGATGGACCGCAAGATCCCCTTTGTGGCTTTTGGCCGTTCGAACCCGGAGCTTTCCTTTTCGTGGATCGACGTGGACGGCGGGCAGGGAATCCGGCAGGAGATGGAACACATCATCGCACAGGGGCACCAAAAGATCGGGGTACTGGCCTGGCCGGAGGACTCACGCGTAGGCAACAACCGCATCTCGGGGTACTTCGACGTCATGCACGAACGCGGACTGGAAGTGAAGCCCGAATGGATCCGGCGCGGACAGGGCTGCTTCGATTACGGATACCAGGCCACTCTGGAAATTCTCGACCTGCCGAAAGAGATTCGCCCAACCGCACTGATTGCCATGAACGATCTGATGGCCGTGGGCGCCATCCAGGCCGCCAAGAGCCGCGGGGTCGCAGTTGGCCGCGACTTTGCGGTGGGAGGCTTCGATGACTACCCGATGACACAATACATCGACCCACCCCTGACCACCTTACGTCAACCCATCATCGAAGTCGGCAAACAGATCATTACCATGCTGTTGGAAGTCATCAACGGTGAAAACAACAGCGAACCACGTACCATTATGCTCAACCCTGAACTGGTCATTCGAGGTTCAACCGTCAGAAATTGAACCTGAGCCAATTCATTTTCATTCTTCAAAAAATTTGTTGATTGGAGGTGACAGCGTCGAATAATCGGAAGAAATTATGTTTGGCAACAAACATAATAGGGGCCGCCTGTGTCCTGGTAAACAACGGCGGCTCCCCTTGCTGAGGAATATCCTCATTAATTTAAGTATAACATACCGAGCCAGATTGCAGGCCAGGCCTGAACTGGCAACCTTTCGAGGAGGAGTAATGAAAAAGCTGTTCGTTGTTTTATCCGTCATGGTGATCGCTGCCATGGTGCTCGTAGCCTGCCAGTCCGCTACCCCCACCCCGGCCGCCACTACTGCGGCCGCCACTGAAGCCGCTACCACCGCTGCAGCCACGACCGCTGCCCCCGCCCTGAGCGGTACCGTCCGCGTGGGTTCCTGGGATAGCGCTGATGCTTTGCAGCCATTCAACGATGCCATCGCTTCTTTTGAAGCCGCTTACCCGGGTGTCACTGTCCAGTTGGAAGATGTTCCCCAGGGTTATGGCGACAAATTGTTAGCTGAATTCGCTTCCGGCACCGCCCCCGATGTCTTCCAGGTGGGTGATGGCGACGTGGCTAATTTCGCCTCCAAGGGCGTTCTCGAACCCCTTGATGACTATATTTCCGGAGCCAAAGGCAGTGACCCTCTGGATACCAGTGTCTTCTATTCCGCCATTGCCGATATCGGCAAGGTCAATGGAACCACCTACCTGCTGACCAAAGACTACAGCCCGCTCGTGATCTACTACAACAAAGCTCTCTTCGATGCAGCCGGTGTAGCTTACCCGACCGATGGCTGGACCTGGAATGATTTCCTGACTGCTGCACAAAAACTGACCGTCACCGATGCCAACGGCAAGATCTCCCAGTGGGGTGTTGAACTCCCCGATGGTTGGGGCGATCCGTACTGGACCCGCGGTATTCTGCCTGTGATCTATCAAAACGGCGGCGATATCATCAGCCCGGATGGCACCAAGACCACTGGTTACATGGATAGCGACGCAACCGTAGCTGCCCTGCAGTGGTACGCTGATCTGTTCCTGAAATACAAAGTTGCCCCGACCAAAGCCGACGTGGCTGCCCTGAATGGTCAGGACCTGTTCCAGACCGGTAAAGTTGCCATGCTGTGGTCTGGCGTCTGGCCAATGAGCCAGTACACCACCGATAGCACCCTGAAGATCGGCACGGTGGGTCTGCCCGCTGGCACCACCCGCGCCAACTCCATCTGCTGGTCTGGCTTCGCCCTGTACAGCAAGAGCGAGAACAAGGATGCCGCATGGGCCTTCCTGCGCTGGATTGGTGCCGATAAAGGCGCTCAGTCCTTCGCTGACTATGCTCTGACCGACGTTCAGGCCATCGCCTCCGCCCAGGGCAAAGATACTGATCAATACTGGGCTCCTGTGATGAACGACCTGCAGTATGTCAAATCACTGCCCGATTTCACCACAACCAAGTTCAGTGATTGTGTCAACACTCCGTTCATGGCCGCCCTCGAATCCTACTTCGATAACGGTGGCGATTTGAAGACCATCATGTCAGAGACCGCCACGACCGCTGACGCGTGCCTGGCCAAGTAAGACTCTCCTTTAGTTTTTTCAAGTTTCACCCAAAAAGCTGGGGTAGGAAAACCCTACCCCAGCTTTTATAAAAATAGATCGGAGGAACCCCATGAAATCGGCGGCCTTAACCCTCCCCGGTAAGCCAAAATCCAAACGTCTTCGCCATGAAGCAGTGCTCTTCTACATCTGCATTGCCCCCTTCATTCTCGGAATCCTTTTCTTTGAACTGATCCCCATGCTGTCGTCGTTTGTGCTCAGTTTTACCGATTGGGACATTCTGACGGCACCAAAATTTATCGGTTTACAAAACTACATTACTGCCTTCACCTCAGACCCGAACTTCCCCATTATCTTGAAAGTTACCGCAAAGTACGCTTTCATCAGTGTCCCTTTGCGTTTAACCGTGGCCCTGCTCCTGGCTGTGCTTCTAAATGAAGCCACCCGCGGAGTGGGCTTCTTTCGAACTGCCTTTTACCTGCCCGCCATCATCAGCAGCGTGGCAGCCGCCGTGCTGTGGCAATGGATCTTGAACCCGGTTTACGGCCCAGTCAACGGTTTTCTCGGCCTCTTCGGCATTACTGGCCCTAACTGGTTTACCGATCCGCATTACGCCTTATGGGCCCTGATCATCATGTCGCCGTGGGGAGTGGGCGGTGAAATGCTCATCTTCCTGGCCGGGCTTAAAGGCATCGACAAACAGCTTTACGAATCAGCCGAGCTGGATGGGGCCGGAACTCTGACCCGATTTTTCCACATCACTCTGCCTATGGTCAGCCCGAGCCTGTTCTTCAATCTGGTCATGTCGATCATTGGTGCCTTCCAGACCTTCGATACCGCTTACGTCATTTCCACCTCTCACGCCGGCCAACTGGGCGACCCCGGCAAATCAACCCTGTTCTATATGATCTATCTGTACAACCGCGCTTTCTCGGGTCATATGGGCTATGCCTCAGCGCTGGCCTGGATCCTGTTCGCCATCATTATGGTCATGACCTTGCTGGTGCTGCGTTCTTCCGACCTGTGGGTGTACTACGAAGCAGAAAGGAAGGAGTAAAGCAATGACTACCTCGACCAACGCTGAAATCTACCGCCCCGCTGTCCCTTTCTACAAAGGGAAGAAATTCAAAAAGGCTGTAAAAACCATCATCGTTTACATTCTATTGGTGGTGCTGAGTTTCCTCTTTTTGTTCCCCTTCTTCTGGATGATCACTTCTTCGCTAAAGTCGGATACCCAGATCTTTTTGTGGCCGCCGCAGTGGATTCCGAACCCAATCCATTGGGATAACTACGCAGCCGCATTTGCCAACCCGCAGCTGCCGTTTTTGACCTTTTTTAAGAACACCATGATCCTGGAAGTGGGCATCATCGGCGGCAAATTGATCTCGTGCGTGCTGATCGCTTACGGCTTTGCGCGCCTCAACGCCCCCGGCAAGAACTTCTGGTTTGGCGTGCTGCTGGCAACCTTCATGATCCCCAGCGCCGTGACCATGATCCCGCAGTATATTCTGTTCAACTATCTGGGTTGGGTAAATACCTTCCTGCCCCTGATCGTGCCGGCCTTCTTCGGTGAATCCTACGCCATCTTTTTGATGCGCCAGTTCTTCCTCACTATCCCGCGCGAATTGGAAGAAGCAGCCCTGATGGACGGGGCCAACACTTACCAGATCATCCGGCACATCATTGTGCCATTGAGTACGCCGATCCTGGCGGTCATCACCGTGCTGAGCTTCAAAGACATCTGGAACAACTTCTTCCAGCCGCTGCTCTACCTCAATGACCGTACCAAATATACCCTGTCGATTGGTCTGGCTTACTTCAACGGCCAATACACCGTGCACATGGGTGTACTGATGGCGGCTTCGGTCGTGTTGATGCTGCCGCTGGTAATCGTCTTCTTCTTTGCCCAAAAAGCCTTCGTGGAAGGAATTTCCCTTACCGGTATCGCTGGACGTTAATCGATCTCTTGATTCGAGAAAAGAAGTATGCAATGAAATTACGCGAAGATTATTATCACTGCTTTTTGGGGAACGGTCTCGACGCTGTCTTGATCGGGTACACCGGCTCGATGGTACCCGACAAGGTCAGCGTGGACCGCTGCGCCTGGTACAAATCAGACCGCTACTACCCGGAAGATAAGCTGGTGAAAGTAGCCGGCCGCTTCCCGATGGATAAGCCGCTGGAGCACGCTGAGGGTTCCGGTTGGTACGAGATTGCCCCGCTGGGGCGCACCTGGTACGCGGTAGCCTGCAACGGGCAAGCTCTCGAGCTGGCCGATTCGCAGCAGCGTTTCGTGCCGCAAGAAGGGATTCTTTACTCTGATCTTGACTTCGGCACGGTACACGCCAAAGCCACCACGTTTCTGTATGCAAAAGGCTCCCTGCTAGTGGAGCATTACGAATTCGACCAGCCGGTAGATTTTACCGGTTTCATGGCAGCTGGCGTCTGGGTAGAAGAGGATTGGGACACAAATCCATTTTACTCAGTCTCCCTGGACCACGAGCAGGCCAGAGGCACTTACGATCTTGGGGAAACCCACGGGAAATTCTTCATGAGCCTCGAACCTGCCCCGGTCCATGCCGGCAGCACCGCGGAAGCCTGCACTTTACGAGCCAGCGGCAAGAGCTTCACCAAATACTTTGCCATTCTCGACAACCGGCAGGGCAGTCTGGAGGAAAGTGAATTCGAACGGCTGACCGCTCCCGGCTATGCACGTTTACTCGAAGACCAGAAGAAATTCTGGTCTGATTATTTCAGGCTCTCTCAGGTACATCTACCGGACGCACAATTCCAGACCTTCTACGACGCCAGTACTTATCACTTCAAGGCCATTCAAAACCCGGTCAGCGGCGGATTACCCGTCAACAACCTGCGCCGTACCTGGTCTTCTCACATTTTCTGGGATTCATACTACATTCAGCGCGCTTTACTCGAAAGCAATCACCTTCACGAAGCCCTGGAAGGCTGCCGCTTCTTCGAACGCACGATGCCGCAGGCACGCCGCCACGCCGAAGTGGAATTCGGCTGTCCTGGTCTCAAATGGGACTGGGAAGTCACCCACGACGGCCGCAAAGCCTATGGTTCTCTGCTGCACATGAAATTTCAGGTGCACAATAACGGTTCCTACGCCAATGAATTCTGGCAGCAATACTTCTTTACCCACGATCTGGCCGCCTTACGCGAGTTCTTCCCCATCCTTGAGGGACTGGCGACCTTCTTCATGAAAGGAATCGTTGTGCAAGGAGAACGCGGCTGGGAAATCGGCCCCCTGGTGGGTGTGCACGAAAGCCCGGTCAAAGTTCGCAATGAAGGTACCAGTCTGGCCGCCACGGTAGACATTCTGGAACACTATGCCGATGCAGCCGCGCTTTTACATCAAGAAAACGATTTCAGCCGCCAATGCCGCGAAGTGGCCCACGGACTGCGCCAGCGCATCGATACCCTGTATAACGGCCGCTTCTTCTCTGCCGCCGAAGGTTTCGATGAATGGACGACCAGTTCAACCGCCGTCATCTATCCGCTGCAGATCATCGACCCGCACGATCCACGGGCCCTGACCACTGCCGATGAAATCATGCGCATGAGCCGTGAAGAACCGATCCATCACGGGCACAAATGGGAATCTGCCTGGGCTGCCGGCGTTGAAGCCACCATCCTGGCCCTGCAGGGCAACGGCGAAGATGCCTGGCAGGTACTGCAGCTCAGCCGTCCGTGCCAGTGTCAGTTTGGCGGTATGACCGAAGTACGCATCGACAATGAATGGAACATGCAGTACTTCTGCACTGCCCAGGCAGCCGTGATGAGCGCATTCCATACCATGCTCCTGCAAGGGAATGGGACTGAACTTAACATTTTCCCGGCCATCCCGACAGAATGGCGCGAAGTTTCTTTCAACCACCTGATCAATCACGGCTTCGCCGTCAGTGCCGCTCTCACAAATGGCACCATCAACGGCACGGTCAAAAATATCAGCCCGGTGGAATTATCCGCTACATTACACTGCGGGGAATTCACACAGACCCTTCAACTCAAACCAGGAGAGGAATATGTCTTCCAGACGGCATAATCGAAACCCTGAATCCACAGTCCTGCATTCTCCCCTGCCTCTCTGGCAGGCCGGCCTGGCACTGGCGCTGCTTTCCGCCGCCAGCATGGCCTTCGAAGTGGTGCTTACCCACCTCTTTTCGGAGGTCTTTCAGTATCACTTTGCCTTTCTGGCCGTCTCTACGGCCATTCTCGGACTGGGGATCGGGGCCGCGATCAGTTTTCGTCTGCCTGCCAGCGCTGAACATGAACAGCGCGCCTTGATGAGCACCACCGCAGCCGTCCTGGCGGTGGTCCTGCCGCTGGCACTGATCCTCTTCATCGCTACCGGATTCGTCCCCGGTTACGTGCTGCAAATTCTGCTGGGGATGCTGCCTTTTCTCGTCACCGGTCTGCTGACCTCACGCCTGTATGCCTTCTACGCCGAGAAAGCCGCCTGGCTGTATGCCTTCGATCTGGGGGGCGCCGCGCTGGGACTTTTTGGCGTGTTGACACTGCTGGATGCGATCAGCGCGGTCAGCACGGGCCTGGCATTGGGCTTGCTGGCGGCAGCCGCCGCCCTGCTCTTTGCCGAGAATTCCCGCAGCGGTCGGCTGCTGCCCGTTGGAGCACTGCTGCTGACCCTGGCTTTGCTGGGAATCAACCTGGGCACCCACGTGGTCGATCTGCCGCACGTCTCGGCCAACAATACCCCGGCAGATAAAACCATGTATCAGGTGCTGGCAAATGACAGCAGCGCCCGGATCGTGGATTCCACTTACAGTTCCTACGCCCGCGTCGACCTGGTCAGTACCCGCGACAGCAGTCAAATGTACGCCTTCACCAATGCCGGTGCCGGTTCTTACATGCTGGCCTACAACGGCGATCTGAGTAAAGTCAACTGGCTGAAAAGCCAGGTCGAATACGTACCCTTTCTGGATGAAACGCCCAACAGCACCCTGATTCTGGGGGCAGGAGCCGGCAAAGATGTGCTGCAGGCTTTGCTTGCCGGCAGCAGCTCGATCACCGCGGTGGAGATCAACCCGGCCATGGTCGAGATGGTGCGCCGCCACGCTGACTTCGATGGCAACATCCTGGATGCCGCTGGGGTCACTACCGTCGTCGCCGATGGACGTGACTTCGTTACCCGCTCCAGCGATGCCTACGACATGATCTACCTCAACCTGGTCTATTCACAGGCCCCCGCCCCGGGCAGTAATGCTCTGAGCGAAGCCTACATATTCACTACCGAGGCTTTCGAACAATACTGGCAGCATCTGGCCGCCGATGGCCGGTTGGCCATCGTGGCCCATCAGGGGCTGGAAGGTGCCCGCGCTATGATCACCGCCATCCAGGCACTGCAAAACCTGGGCATTGCCCCCACGGAATCGCTCAAGCACATGGCGCTGCTGATGTATAACTCGTCCGACGTCAACCAGAGCACCACCGTCTTCGTGCTGCAAAAATCAGCACTGAGCGCCGCCCAAATCCAGACTTTGAACAATGGAGCCAGTGCCACCGGCATGAGTCCGCTCTACTTACCCGGCGTATACGAAAAACTCTTCGATGGGCTAAACACCGGCAAGATCAGCCTGTCGGAATATCTGGTCCAGAACGATTACAACCTCTTCCCCACCAGCGACGATCAGCCCTTCTTCTTCAACGTAAACCCGGGGCTGCCCGATGCGCTCAAGACTTTGCTCGCAATTGCCGCTGCCGCTTTAGTGCTCTATCTGCTTAGCCTGCTGGGCAGTCCGCACCGCCCCCGTTTCAATCAGTTCGTCTTTTTTGGTGCTCTGGGAGTCGGCTATTTCTTCGTCGAAATGCCCTTCATCCAGCGCAGCCAGCTTCTTACCGGTAACCCCACCCTGGCCATGGTTGCTGTTCTGGCCGCACTGCTGCTCGGCGGGGGACTGGGCAGTTTCTTGAGCTCGCGCTGGAGCATGGAGGGGTTGTGGCAGAAGATCGCCCTGGCCGCGCTGCTCAATGCCGTACTGGTCGTTGCGTTGGCCTTCTTCCAGCCGCAATTGAATACCCTCTTCGAATCAATGAGCTTCACCCAGCGCCTGATCCTGGCTGGGTTGGTGCTGCTGCCCGGCGGCATTCTGATGGGAGTTCCGTTCGCCAATGGGCTGCGCCTGGCCAGCCGTGCGGATAACGCTCTGCTGCCCTACCTGTGGGGCTGGAATTCGGTGACTTCAGTGGCTGGTTCCGCGGCCGCAGCCGCCCTGGCCATGCTGATCGGCTTCCGCGCCAACCTGCTTATCGGCGCTGGCTGCTACGCTCTGGCAGCGCTCTCGGCCTGGGTAGCCGGGAGAAAAGGATAATCCTATGGCTCACAGCGGCGAAAAAGTTCTCAAAACCTTCAAAGCTCTCTGGGACGGATTCTGGATCGTCTGGCTGGCGCAGGTTTTCTGGCTGCTGCTGTGTCTGCCCGTGGTCACCTTTCCGCTGGCCTTCACCGGAATGTATTCGGCCACTTATGCGGCTGCCACTGGCGAATCGACCACCTGGAAAACCTTTTTCGAAGGGATCAAAAAGAATTTCAAACCCGGGGTGACCTGGAGTCTGGTCAACCTGCTGGTCTGTGCCGTTCTGGGTTTTTACCTGTGGTTTGTCAGCAGCCAGAGCAGCCTCTTCGAAAGCACTACTGCCAGGGTACTGCAGGTAATCCTCATCGCCGTGTTGATCTTCTGGTTTTTGCTCAACCAGTACACCTTTCCTTTTCTGCTGGCGCAGGAAAAGCCTTCTTACCGGCAGGCACTGCGCAACAGTCTGGTACTTTTTCTCAAGTGGCCGGGGATGAGCTTCGCCTTCAGTGTGCTCATCCTGTGCGTACTGGCCTTATCGCTGGCCTTCCGCTTCTTTTGGGTCATTTTTGCTGTCAGTCTGCCCGCCTTTCTGGCGGCCTCGTGTGTGAAATACGCCGTGGAAGAAATTCCCGGTGTTTCAGATCAACAATCGAACGAATAAGAAAGAGAGAAGATTCTTTTTATGAGAGGTATTATTTATGGCAACAACATTCAGTGATTGGTCTGTCAGCGAAGCAGAATTCCACCCCGAAAAGATCAATCATTCCGAGACAATCTTTACCATCGGCAATGGATATTTGGGCACCCGCGGAGCCTTCGAGGAGCACTTCCCTAATGAAAATCGCTCCACCTTCCTGCACGGTGTTTTCGATGACGTTCCGGTGGTTTTTACTGAGTTAGCCAACGCCCCGGATTGGACCGAAATGGAAATCTTTTTGAACGGGGAACGTTTTTCTCTTGAGAACGGCAAAATTCTGGCTTATGAACGCCGTCTCGACCTGAAAACGGCTACGCTCAGCCGTAGCGTGCGCTGGGAAAGCCCCCAAGGGCACATTTCTCGCCTCGTTTTCGAACGTTTTGCCAGCCTGGCCGACATCCATTTGTGCGGAGTTCGCGTGAGCATCACCGCCGAAAATTATCAAGGCAGCATCGAGATCCGCAGCGGATTGAATGGCAACGCCGATAATCTGGGCTTTCTGCACTGGAACGGGGTGGGGCAATCCGCGGCAAAAAACAGCGCCACCCTGCTCTGTCGCACGCGCAGTTCCGCCATCGATCTGTGCATCGGACTGACGCAAACACTGACCGCCTCGGATCGAACCGGACGTTCTTTTGCCTGGGACGTGCACAACCACCCCAGTGTGGTCTCGAAGATCGGCATCGAAAAAGGCGAAACCGCCGTCGCGACCAAATGGGTCACCCTGGCCACCAGCCGCGATGGCAAGAAAGCTCTGGTCCAGACCCAACGTCGTGTCCATAAATTATCAGCGCTAAACTGGGAAGAGGCCTATCAGGCTCACTGCGCTGCCTGGGAAAACGAATGGAACCACTGCGACATGGTTATCGAGGGCGACGATGAAGCCCAACTGGCGGTGCGCTTCAACATCTTCCAGTTGCTGATCGCTGCCCCACGCAGCGACGAGCACGTCAACATCGGCGCCAAAACCCTGAGCGGCTATGGTTATCGCGGCCATGCCTTCTGGGATACCGAGATCTTCATGCTGCCCTTCTTCACCTACACCCGACCGGAGATTGCCCGCAACCTGCTCTCTTACCGCTGGCACAATCTGCCCGGCGCGCGCGCCAAAGCCAGCGCCAACGGCTTCAATGGTGCCCAGTATCCCTGGGAAAGCGCTGCCACCGGTGAGGAAGTCACCCCTACCTGGGTGCCCGACCCCAAAGATCATACTCAGCTCATCCGCATCTGGACCGGCGATATCGAAATCCACATCTCGGCTGACGTTTCTTTTGCCATCTGGCAATACTGGAAGGCCAGTGCGGACGACGAGTTCTTCGCTAAACGAGGCGCCGAAGTCATTCTGGATACCGCCCGTTTTTGGGCCGCACGCGCCGAGTGGGTGGAAGAACTGCAGCGTTACGAGATCAGTGACATCATCGGCCCGGATGAATACCACGACCATGTGGATAACAACCTGTATACCAATGCCCTGGCACGCTGGAATCTGCAGAGGGCTCTCGACACCCTGCCCTGGCTCGAGACCCACGCCCCGGCCGAACTGCGCCGCCTCAAAAAAGCCCTGCAGATCGACGCTGCTGAATTAAAGAAATGGCAGCACGTCATCGACCATCTTTACCTGCCCTATAACGAAAAAACTCGTTTGATCGAACAGTTCGACGGCTACTTTGCCCGCAAAGATGTGGATCTGGCAGCGATGGAACCGCGTAGCGAATCCATTCAATCCATCTTCGGCATCGAAGGGGCCGCGGCTACCCAGGTGCTCAAGCAACCCGACGTGCTGATGCTCATGTACCTCCTGCCTGATCTTTACGATCAAGCCACCCTCGAGGCTAATTACCGTTACTATACCCCGCGCACCGATCACACCTTTGGCTCCTCGTTGGGCCCGTCCATTCAGGCCATCATGGCCTGCCGGGTGGGTGACGTTACCGCGTACGAACACTTCATGCGCGCGGCCCGCGCCGACCTTTTCGACGTCCGCAACAATGCCGGCGACGGCATTCACGGCGCCTCGGCGGGCGGCCTGTGGCAGGCAGTGGTCTTCGGCTTTGCCGGGTTGCGCTATTCCGCTGCAGACCAGCAATGGCACACTCATCCCGCCCTGCCCAAAAACTGGAAACGGGTCGCCTTCAAGATGATGATCCACGGAAAAGAACTCAGCTTCGATATTCACCAATAAATTTGCTTTCATCTCTCCTTTTTGCGCTCCTGGAGACCGGCCTTAGCCCCCGGTCTCCAGGCCAGGACGACAAACAGGAAGTCAAGGAATCAAGAAAATGCGAAAGATCACGGCTTTTATTTTTGACCTGGATGGTGTCATCACTGACACCTCAGAATTTCACTATCAGGCCTGGCAGCGCCTGGCGGACGAAGAGGGCATCCCCTTTTCGCGCGCAGAAAACGAAAAGCTGCGCGGCGTTTCACGCCGGGAATCCCTTAATCTGATGCTCAAAGGCCGGGTGATTTCAGAAGAGACCGCCCAGGCATGGATGGAACGCAAGAACCGCTATTATATTGATCTGGTCAAAACCCTCGACCCCAGCGGTGTACTGCCCGGGGTCAAAACGCTGCTCACCGACCTCAAAGCCGCCGGCCTGCTGGCAGCCATCGCCTCTTCAAGCAAAAATGCGCCTCTGGTGATCGAAAAACTGGCTTTAGGATCCTATTTCGACGCCATCGTAGACGGATTGATAGTCACCAAAAGTAAGCCCGCGCCGGATCTCTTTCTGCGAGCAGCCCAGGAACTGGGAAGCCCCGCGGCGGAGTGCGTGGTGGTGGAAGACGCAGCAGCCGGCATCGATGCCGGAAAGGCTGCCGGCATGCTCACCATCGGCCTCGGCCCGCAGGAACGCATTGGCCATGCTGATCTGCCCCTGCCTGATCTGAGCCAGACACACCTCAGTGACTTGCTGAAACAGCTGCAAACAAAATAACCACGCTGAACGCTCCCATTCGGGAGCGTTTTTTGACCTCGATAATGCTACAATATTCGAAAATCGAAGGAGGTACCCTTCTATGTTTCGCAGACCACTCCGCCGCGCCATTGTGCGCCCGGCTATGAGAAATGTCTTCAATGATGAATTGACCCAGGCTGAAGAACTGCTGGCAGCTGGGAAACCCGCTGAAGCCGCAGCTCTGTTCACCCGGATGGCTCAACAAGCCAATCTGGCTGGCCGACCGCGACAGGCCGCCAATTTGCACGCCCGCGCCGCGCATGCCTGGCTGGATGCCGGGGATCAAAGTAAAGCTCTGCTCCACGCCCGTCAGGCACTTGACCTTTTCACCCATCTGGGCATGACCCAGCGCGCCATTCAGTTCAAAAGCAACTTCAGCCGCCACCTGCGCCAGCGCAACGCCGCTCCCGCCGCGGAGCAGTTCGAGCACGAGACCGATCTGCCGCTGGCCCCGGCTGCGAGCGACTCCCCGGCAAAACACGGCCAGCTGCCCCCCACCTGCCCACAATGCGGCGCCCCGCTGCGCAGCGACATGGTGGAATGGATCGACGATCACAGCGCCGAATGCGAATTCTGCGGCGCCACCATCCCCTGCGAAGCATGAAGCCCAGCCCCGCCAGCGACTTTCTGCTGCACTCTGCCTGCCCCTCCATTCAGTATCGGGTGCTGACGGAGTGTCTGCAAATCTCCCCGGGCGACCCTTCTCTAAGCCAATTGAAAACAGATATCGAAGAAAACTCCATAGTGCGCGGCCTGCTGGCCCAACAGGCCAGCGATGGCTGGTTTGCCGAGGATTTTCACGGCGCGGTCAGCCATGAAAGCTGCCTGCGCCGGCTGCTTGAAATGGGAATTTCTGCCCAGTCCAGACCGATTCAAGCTGCCGTGGATGCCTTGCTGAGCTTCCCGGAGCGCTGGGACCGCGGTCTGGGCAAAGCCAGCCGCCTGCTGGATGAGCTGCACCTGGGCGGGACACGGCTGATCCGGGCCACAGTACTGGCGGCCGCCGGGCATGAAGATCTGGCCGAGGTACAGGAACAAGTTCAAGAGGCCCTGCTGGGCTTTGCCGCAGTATTGAATGTGCCCAGTTTCGAGGAAGTGTGCGAAATCCGTCAGGGTCAGCGCGTGCTACGCTCCGGGCAGGCCTGGCCGGGACTGTATCACCTGCGTCTGCTGGCCTTCACGCAAAGCTGGCGCAGCTCAGAGAATCAGAAATTGCTGGCCAGCAGTTTCGAGCACCTGGCCCGGCTGTCACCACTGCCCGATTACAACGGCTATGCCCACGGACAGCGAGTGGCCCCGGCCTCCTTCTGCATGCACGACTTTGCTCCCGGCCTCGATACACTGAATGCAGCCGGCTGGATGCAATGGCTGCTGCGCACGGAATTGATCGCCCGCACCGGTATCCTGCCGTTCACCCCCATTTATCAACGGCAGGTCAGCCAGCTCCAGAAAATGCTGGCCTCATCCAATGGAATTCTGCACCTGCCGCTCAGCCATCCTTACTTTACCCACTGGAGCGCCTATACCGGGCTGGCGCTGGAAGCCGACTGGCATTCTCCGTTGCGCCGGGAATGCGACCTGACCTTCCGCGCGGTGCTGATCAACCATTACGCCGGGCTTCAATAACGCGGTACGAGTCTTCCCTCTGGCCCATGTTGCTCAACCCACGCAATTCTTAAATTAACAAAATAGGGTCAGGAAATTGCCAAACCCTTCTAAAAATTGTATATAATTGATAAAGACCATCATATTAATTCGTTTCAACTAGGGAGTAAAAAATGAGTATCTTCAGCAACATCCTCGAAAAATTGGGTATCAAGAAACCAGCAACCACGGCTGCAACGCAAACCACCAGCACCCCTGCCAAACCGCTGGAACCGATCCACATCAATGCCACCCCGGCAACCCCCGCTACCCCAGCTGCCCCCAAGCCTGTCGCAATCCCCGTAGTGGATGTAGTCTCCAAGCTGGAAGCTCTGGCCAAAGCCAACCCCGAAAAATTGGATTGGAAAGTTTCCATCGTCGATCTGCTCAAGTTGCTGGGAATGGATAGCAGCCTGACCGCCCGCAAAGAACTGGCCACCGAATTGGGCTGCCCGGCCGATAAGATCGGTGGGGATTACTCAGAAATGAACATCTGGCTGCACAAAACTGTGCTGCAGAAAATCGCCGACAATGGCGGCAACATTCCAGCCTCGTTGCTGAAATAATCTCTTTTGTTTGCTGCGGTTCACTCGTTGAACCGTTTAGCATTTTGTAAAAACGGACTGATTGGAGACGGATCAGTCCGTTTTTGTTGCCAGTAGTAATACAGGTCCAATTATGATAATATCTATCTGATTATGAACGTTTCGATCTGGATAAAGGAGTTGATTTCATGAGCACTCAAATTGTGCCCTACCTGTATTTCAATGGCAATTGTCGTGAAGCCATGACGTTTTATCACACCTGTTTAGGCGGTGAATTACAACTGCAGGCCATCAAAGATACTCCCGTCGCCGGGCAATTCCACCCGGATGAAGGGGAATTGATCATGCACGCTGAACTGCGCGGCGGATCGTTCACCCTGATGGCCTCGGACATGCTGCGTGACAGTTTAAAGCGCGGCAACGCCCTGGCACTGCTGCTCAATTGCGGCAGCGAAGCAGAACTGCGTGGTTTCTTCGATGCTTTGGCCATAGATGGCCAGATACTGCAGCCTGTGCGTACTGAATTCTGGGGAGCCACCTTCGGGCAATTGATCGACAAATTCGGCAACACCTGGATGCTAAATTTCACCGCTGCTCCAACAGCCTAAACCGCCGCAAGAATGTCGCAAAGCCCATTCCAGTATTTGGAATGGGCTTTTGAGTGCAATGCTATAATCCAGAAGTAGCCACCAAATCTTTCGAAAGGAATCTCGATCATGAACGTACGTTTTGGGATCATCGGTCTGGGAGGAATCTCTCATCGTTTTGCCAAAGTGCTCAAAACAGCCAAAGACGTCGAACTCACCGCGGTTGCCTCACGTGAGCAATCCCGTTCAGAAGAATTTGCCCGCCAATTCGGTGCCAAAAAGGCTTTCGACAGCTACCTCAAGGTCATTGAAGACCCCGAAGTAGACATCATCTACGATGGGCTGACCCATAACTTCCATTATGAGATGACCAAACTGTGTCTCGAGCATCACAAAGCCGTGTTATGCGAGAAACCCTTCGTCACCACTCGCCGCGACGCCGAGGAACTGGTGCAGCTGGCACGCGCCAACCAGACCCTGCTCATGGAAGCCATGTGGACGCGCTGCATTCCGGCTTATCAGAAAGCCCGAGAATGGGTTCAGACCGGTCGCATCGGTGAGGTAAAGCTCATCACCGCCCACTTCAACTATCACACCGAGTATCGCCCTGAAAGCCGCCTTTTCGACCCGAAACTGGCCGGGGGCAGCCTGTTCGATGTCGGCGTCTATCCCATCGAATTCACCACCGGCATCCTCGGAGAAGCTCCGGTCAGCGTCCGCGGAGAAGCGCAGCTGGCCCCCAGCGGCGTGGATGCCGCCGCCGCCATCGCCATGCGCTTTGCGAACGGCGCTCTGGCCAGCTTAAGCTGCGGTTTCAACGTGGAAACCCCACGCACCGCGGTCATCTACGGCACCGCCGGCTCGATCATAGTGGATGAATGCGTCGGCCCACAGAAGTGCGAACTCTTCGATCTGCACGGCCATCGCCGCGAACGCTTCTTCAAACCTGCCGCTGACGGCTTTATCTACCAGATCCAGCACGTTGCCGAACTGTTCCGCAGCGGCAAGACTGAGAGCGACCTCATTCCGCTGCAGGATACCATCGACTGCGCCGGCATCTTCGACGAACTGCGCGGCCAGTGGGGAATCAAGTAAACTGCAGATCTCTTGCAATTTGTTAATGACTGGAGTATGTTTATTCGAAATATAAATATCTTGGGTTTTAGTGGGAAATCATGGATATTAAAATAGAGTTCTTAAAAAACAATGATGAGTATTTAAACCAGGTCATTAAATTAGCTGACTCAAATAAAAAAGAATTAGGCTTTCTTCCAAGAGAGATTTTTAAGCAAACTGCGAAAAAAAAGAAAATTATTGTTGCCATTGATGAATCAACAAAGACTGTCATTGGATATTTACTTTTTAGAACCAGTGATCGTAAACATAAAGTTGCAATTGTCCACTTATGTGTCGAACAAAACTATAGAAAAAGTGGTATAGCAAAACAATTAGTCGAGTTTCTAATAATTAATTCAAATGATTGGTTGGGGATTGGCTTATATTCACGAAGAGATTTTTCTTCACACAACCTTTGGCCTAAGCTTGGTTTCCACATTACTTATGAAAAAACGGGGCGAAGCAAAAAAGGTTCACAATTAAGCTACTATTGGTTACAAAACCCTAATAACCTCCTGACTTTAGCTGAATCGCAAGAAAATAAAAGCAAGTCTTACTTGGCTGTTATAGATGCAAATATTTTCATAGATATTGCGGACAATCCAGATCATTTTCTTCTATCTAGGCAACTTTTTCCTGATTTACAATTGGGGGTAACTAGTGAACTCTCTGCTGAAGTTAACAGAGATGAAAATGACACCCGCAGAAAAAAAAGGCTGATTCAAATCTCTTCATCTTATGTAGTTGTCAATAGCAACAAAAGTGAGGAAGACAAAATATTTGAGCTACTGAAAGCAGAAAATTCAAATAATCTCAGCGTACGAGATACCAGCGATATTCGGCAACTAGCACAAGCAATTGTTGCTAAAGCCAACTTTTTTGTAACAAAAGATGGAAAAGCCATTAAAAAATATGCAAAAATTGTAAATGAACAATTTGGTTTAATTATGGTTAAACCAGAAAATTTAGCTTGTTTTTTTGATGAATTAACCAATAAATCAGAAAATCAATCCCAAAGATTTTCCGGAGCCAATTATTATCAATCAAAAGTTATATTCGATGAGTTTGAATCACTTGTGAATGTTTTTTATAACGGACAGCACGAAAAGAAGAAATCGTTCGAGAAAAAAGTCGGCGATCTTATAAAGAACCCAACAATAAACTCATACTATGTGATTAAAAGTCCATCTTCTGACCCTGTTGCTTTATTCATTCTTTCTAAAATGGAACAAGGGTTAGATGTTCCGATATTAAGGGTCAAACACACCTCTATGGAAGATTCCCTTTTTTCACAATTAATCTTTGGATTAATTAAAGAAACCTCAGCCCAAAAATTACAACTAATATCAGTTTCTGAACAAGAATTATCAGAAAGAGCCTCAAAAATATTAACGAGTTGTGGCTTCTACTTTAGTCAAAACAAGTACTTTAAAATTAATATAAACGGTATCTATTCAATAGACGAATTACTGGAAAATATCATCAGTCTGCAAAGCCTTTCACCATCCATAGAGTTTATTTCCAAGGAAATTTTCAATTTGTTAAGAAAAACAGAGCTATCTGCCGCAGAATACGCGAAAATTGAAAAGATATTCTGGCCTTTGAAGATTAGCAATGCCCAAATTGATTCATTTATCATACCAATAAAACCGGTTTGGGCCATGGATCTCTTCAATCATCAATTGGGAAATCAAACTCTACTTGGATCAAACCCAGAAAAAATCTTCCAGTTCCAGAATGTCTATTACCGTTCTCCTAACATACCATTTCCGACCACCAATTCTAGAATTATTTGGTACACTACTCAAGGCAGTGGCTTTGATTCGACAACCACAAAATGCATAAATGCTTGCTCGTATAACAATCGCACAATAATCGATTCTCCTCAAAGATTATTTAGGCAATTCAGTAACCTGGGTGTTTATAAATGGGACGATGTATTCAAAATAGCGGAGAAAAACAACAATAAAGTTCTCACATTCTTTTTTTCCCACACAGAGTTATTTGCAAGAAACATTACTCTAGACGAATATATGGACGTCTCTGCTCGAAATGTAGCTCCATTATCCCCGATAAGAATTTCAAATAGAGAATTTTTAGATTTATATTCACTTGGACAGAATATTAGGAAAATACCATGACACGGAAAACCATTATGCTTTCCATTCACCCAAAATTTGCTGAGAAAATATTCAATGGGCAAAAATGTGTAGAGCTTCGCCGTAACTCCCCAAATTTGTCAAGTAATGATACAGTTATTATCTATGTAACCTCCCCAATTAAGCAAGTTTGGGGAGCATCGAGAATCAGGAGTGTAGTAAAACTTCCTTTAGATGCTCTATGGGAGCAAGTGCAAAATGATGCGTGTATTTCCAAAACAGATTTTGACCAATATTTTTCTGGGGTAGATGAAGGCTTCGGAATTTATCTTGATCAAGTTCAGAATGCATCATCACCTCTTGATCTTTCCGAAATCAAGAAAGAATGGAATAACTTTTGCCCACCTCAAAGTTACCGCTATGTTCATACAAACGAGATAGATTATTTTCAAAACTTCATTCCATTAGACTGACAAAATGAACACTATTGACCTGCTTGCCCTGGATGCCGACGATACGCTCTGGCACAACGAAACCCTGTACCGCGCCACGCGCGACCGCTTTGTGGAGCTGCTTGCGGCCACAGCGGATGAACAGACGATCATCGACCGTCTGGATGAGACCGAAGGCCGCAATCTGGAGTCCTTTGGCTTCGGCATCAAAGCCTATACCCTGTCACTGATCGAGACCGCTGTCTCCCTGACCGGGGGCAAGATCAGCGGCCGTGAAGTGCAGCAGATCGTGAATCTGGCCCATGAAATGATCGATGCTCCGGTGCAGCTCCTGCCGGGAGTAGCAGAAACGCTGCCGCACCTGGCCGAACAGCAGCGCCTGCTGCTGCTCACCAAGGGTGACATTCTGGATCAGGAACGCAAACTGGAACGTTCCCATCTGGCGCAGTACTTTACTTTTGTGGAAGTGACCAGCAAGAAGAACCTGACCACCTACCGTCAGGTATTGCAGCAATATCAGGTAGCCCCAGAACATTTCATGATGGTAGGGAATTCGCTGAAATCGGACATTTTGCCCGTGCTGGAACTCAAAGCCAGCGCGGTGTACATTCCGTTTGAGATCACCTGGCTGCACGAGACGGCCGAGCCGCCCGCCGCCGGCACAGCCGGCTTCTACGAGCTGAACTCCTTCGCCGGGCTGCCCGCCCTGCTGAACCAGCTCACCGCTTAATCATTCCTCACTGCCGTCCGCGCTCGATCCGCCGGGCGGCGTTTTTTGACCTCTTTGATTTTGTGTTTGAGCGCATAATCGCAGATCACCCCCAGAAAGTCCTTGCCATAGCATTCCAGCTTGACATCTCCCACCCCAGCGATACGGCGCAGGCTCGTCCGGGTCTGCGGATAGTAAGTCGCCATCTCGACCAGAGTACGGTCCGAGAAAATAACGTAAGGCGGTACCCCCTGTGCCTCGGCCAGCTCTTTGCGGCGGGCCCGCAGCAAAGCAAACAGGGCACGATTGTAAGTTTCATTACCTGCAACGGCCGTCGGGTCCAGGCGGCGCGCGGCCACTTCCTGCGCGGGCAGATCGATTGGCAGCCGTTGGGTCAGTGCCTGCTGAGCCTTTTCGGTCAGGGAAAGGGAATCGAAGGGGAACTGGCCCTCTTCGTGCAAATACCCGGCCGAGATCAAACGGCGCGACAGTGCTTCCCACTGAGCAATGCTCAGTTCCTTGCCGATGCCATAAGTCAAGAGGGATTCATGCTGATTCGCCGTGATGCGCTCCGAACGGACGCCGCGCAGTACGTTGATAATGTAGGTAGCCCCGTATTTATCCCCGGTACGGCGCACGCAGGAGAGAAATTTCTGAGCCGGAGTGGTGCAATCTTCCTGTGGGGATGGGGCAGACGCAGCCGGTCCAGGCTGTGTGGCTTTGAAGCGCGGTACACTGATGACTCCGCGTGGGGAGCATACATCACAGCGCCCGCAATTGACCGCCGTATAGGTTTCGCCGAAGTAATTCAACAGCGGCTTGCGGCGACAGACGAAACTGTTTTCAGCGTACTCCACCATCTTTTGCAGATGCTGCTCGGCTACCTGACGTTCCTGGCCCTGTTTCTGGTCGATGAAATAGCGCTGCTTTTTGATATCTCCATCACTGTAAAGCAGCAAGCACTCAGCCGACAATCCGTCGCGCCCGGCCCGGCCAATCTCCTGATAATATTCTTCGATACTTTTCGGCAGGTCGTAATGCACCACAAAACGCACATTCGGCTTGTTGATGCCCATGCCAAAAGCGATGGTAGCCACAATGATCTGCACATCATCGCGGATGAAGGCTTCCTGGTTACGTTTGCGGGTCAGCTCATCCAGACCGGCGTGGTAGGGGCGCACCGAAGCGCCGTGCTGGGCCAGCCGCTCCGCCAGCTCATCCACCTGACGGCGTGAAAAGCAATAAATGATGCCCGATTGATCCGCGTGGCGCCGCAAGAAGGACTGCGTCTGGGCAAAGGGATCGCTCTTGCGTTCGACACGGATGGTCAGATTGGGGCGGTCGAAGCTGGCGAGGAACTCGTTGCTGCGGCCAAACTCGAGCGTATGCTGGATATCCTCGCGCACCCGGTTGGTTGCGGTGGCGGTCAGGGCCAGGCAAGCCGCATTGGGGTAGCGATGGCGCACTTCGACCAACTGGCGATATTCAGGGCGAAAATCGTGCCCCCACTCTGAGATGCAATGAGCTTCATCAATGGTCAGCAGGGCAACCGGCACCTCATCCAGCATAGCAAAGATACGCGGGGTAAGCAAAGTCTCGGGGGCTACGAAAAGCAGCCGGGTCTTGCCATTGTATACCATCGCCATATTCCGCCGGTAAACGTCACTGGTCAGGGTACTGTTGAGCACCACCGCTGGTACCCCGGCTGCCTGCAGTTGCTCTACCTGATCCTTCATTAAGGAGATCAGCGGACTGACCACCACGGTCAATCCCTTCTGCAGCAGCGCCGGGATCTGGTAGCACAGCGATTTGCCGCCGCCGGTAGGCATGACTGCCAGGGTATCTCGGCCGGCCAGCACACTTTCGATGACCTCACGCTGCAAAGGGCGGAATTCATCATATCCAAAGACATCTTTAAGAATGGAAGCTGGGGTAGGCACGATTATTCTCTCACTCAGGGATCGAAACAAAACTTGCTGCCCGGTTCTGGGCAGCAAGAGAAGGAAAAGCAAAGAATAAAGAAAGATCAGCGTACAGACGCGCGGAAAAGATCTGTGAGCAAACGATCCAGTTCGTAATTGTGGATGCAGTTTTCCAGCTTGAAAGATTGCAGAATTTCATCGATCTGGGACTCGGTCTTTCCGATAAAGGGTGTAATGTAGCGCCACTGCAATTGATCGGCAGTGTACGTACTCATGGCCGCCTGTGCGAAATACCGTTTATTGGCCGCGGGATCCACTTCGGGCAAATAACGGCCAATGATGCGGCTCAAAGCATCGATATGCTCCTCGACCTCGGGGCTGAACCCACCCAACTAGCCAAAATCAGTGCGCAGTACGTCTTTCGCTTCGAGCAGCGGCGCAATCGCCCGTAGATAGGGCGAATCCGGGTTCAACTGAAGCCAACCCATCGACCCAATGTCTTTATAGGTCCAGAAAGTCCAGTGAACGCCTGTGCTATTATACGCGCGAATTTGATCGGCGAACGCCTGAATTTGGGCACCCGTCTTGCCGCTGGCATGTACATTATTGAAGCCGAACTCGCTCACCATCAAGGGCACCTGATCCTTCTGAGCTACGCGGTAACCTTCGGTTTCAATGAACTGCTGCCGGATCTTCTCGGCATTCCAGAGCACGCCATCGATCTCGATGGGATAGGTCTCGAGCGCGGAAGTCCCCACGCCGATGTAATTGTGATTGCTGAAAAGAACATTCGGGTCGCTGGGCCGGTTGATCTTGTCGAACAGCACAGAATAATAATCCCCTTCGAGCATGATGATGTGGGCATCATCCACACTGCGGATCGTCCGGATCGTTTCCTGGTTGATGCGGTTAAAGTTTTGCCAGTCGGCCTGATACTGATCATCGCGGACGAAGCGGCCGAAGGGGGCATTGCTCAGCGGCTCGTTGATGATGTCATAGGCTGCCACAACTGCACGGCCGCGGTAGCGGCGGGCAATTTCTTTCCACAAGGCATAAAAGCGGTCCTGAAAGACTTTCTGACCCCAGAACTGGTTGACCCGGCTGCTGTTGTCACAGTGCCAGTCACAATTCTGCCAGCCCGGTAGAGAATGCAGATCCAGCAGCACATAGATCCCATATTTCTCGCACCAGCCCAGCGCCTCATCCAGACGCTTGAAACCAGCCTCGAGATACTCATAGGGAGCATCATCTGTTTCGAAGTGACGGTAATTCAGCGGCAGACGCAGCAGATTGACCCCGTTTTCGTGCAGGAACTTCACATCCGCTTCAGCGAAGAAATAGTCCAGCAAACGATCGAAGAAAAATGCCGCCTTTTCGGCACCCAGCTCCCGCGCCATCGAGGCCCGCAGGGCAGATTCCGAGCCAGAGTAGCCGTCGATGAAATTTTCCATGTTCATCCAGCCACCCACGTTGACACCGTGCAGGTGAACCGGGATCCCCTGTGAATTGACGATCTTTCCATTGTGAATGCTGAGAAATTCCATGAGATTAGCCTTTCAAACCGGTCATTTTGATACTTTCGACAAACTGCTTCTGAGCCAAGATGAAGAGAATGATGATGGGCAGGTTGGTCAATACCGAAGCCGCCATCAGCAGGGTCCAGTTAATGTAATGTTCATTCTGCAGTGCGGAAAGACCTACCTGCAGGGTACGATTGCCATCCGTACGGATCATGATCAAAGCCCACTGGAACTCATTCCAGGCCCACTGGAAGGTCATCAACCCCAGTGTGGCCATGATCGGTTTGGAATTGGGCAGTAAAATGTGCCAGAAAAACGTGAGCGGATTGCAGCCATCCAGTTTGGCAGCGTCCTCGAGCTCCGAGGGGAAGCTCAGGAAGAACTGGCGCATCAAGAAGGTGCCATACGCCGAACCAATGAAAGGCAGGATCAAGCCGGCGTGAGTATCGACCAGCTTCAGTTTGCTCATGATGATAAAGTTCGGGATCATGGTCACGGCTGAGGGCACCATCATGGTCACCAGAAAGACCATGAACAGAAATTCACGCCCGGGGAACTTGATCTTGGCAAAGGCATAGCCAGCCAGTGAACAGGTGAAGAGCTGCCCGATTGTGATCAGCCCGGCTACTTTAACAGTATTGAGGGCATAGGTGAGAAAGGGCAGCTTCTGGATCATCTCTGTGTAGGCCTGAAAATTCAACGGCCAATCGATCTTATACACCGGGGTCGAAAAGACCTCATTCGGCATTTTGAGCGAGGTGACCACACTCCACAAGAAGGGGATCAGCATGGAGGCCGCCCCGAGGGCCAGCACCAGATAAACCAGCCATTTAAAAGAAAGGCGGAAATGTTTGCGAGAGACGTTCGGAGTGGAATTCATTCTTTACTCCTCCCCATAAACCCAGCGGCGGCGCAGCACCCACTGAACGATGGTCAAAATCAAAATGGCAAAGAAAAGCACAAACGAAATGGCCGCGCCATAACCCATGTGCAGATATTTGAAAGCCTGTTCCCAGATGTAGTAGCCCACCAGGTAAGTCGCACGGGCAGGTCCGCCATTGGTCATGTTATAGACCAGGTCAAAGCTCTGGAAAGAGCTGATCAAGCTGGTAATGAGGGTAAAGAAAATCGCCGGAGAAATGAGCGGAATGATGATATTGAAGAACTTTTGCACCTCTCCCGCCCCATCGATAGCTGCCGCATCGTGCAGGTCTTTGGGGACGTCTTGCAATGCGGCCAGGTAAATGATCATATTGAAGCCCAGGCTGCGCCAGACGGTCACGATGATAACCGCCAGCATGGCATAATGCGGATCGGTCAACCATTTGATCGGCGAAACGCCAAACAGCCCTAGAAACTGGTTCATCAAGCCATAGTTCGAATCGAAGATCCACAGAAAAACCATGGCCACTGCCACCGTCGAAGAGATGACCGGGATGTAATAAGCGGTCCTGAAAAAAGTCAGACCGCGGATTTTTTGATTCAGCAGCACTGCCAGTACCAGCGAAAGTGCCAGAGAAACCGGCACGCTGACAAAAGTGAAGTAAAAAGTGTTGAGCAGGGTCTTTACGGCCACCGCATCGGTGAATATTTTGACGTAATTCGAAATCCCGACGAATTTCGGGGCATTGATCAAATTCCAGTTGGTAAAGCTGATGCCGAAAGCGCTGATCACCGGGATCAACACAAATGCAAAGACAAACAAGAATCCTGGGGCAATCAAAATGTACCCCCAGATGGCTTCCCTCCAGTTCACCCTGGGCTTATTTCGCGTTGCTGCAATCATAGGTTATCTCCTGCACTTCCTTCCAGCATCGGATCTATTGCATAGATTTTTCATTAAAAGAGGTGAGAACCTCATTTTAACAGGTTCCCACCTCAAATGTCTGCAAATCAGAACTGCGATTCTACCTGTTACTGTTCAGCGATCATGGAATTGACGACATCGCAGGCATCGTTCATTGCCTGTTCCACGGTCTTGGTACCGGCGAGAGCCTGATCCAGTTCGGGCTGGATGGCATCCATCATTTCCTGGAAGCGGGCGTTCTCAGAGAGACGCTGGCCGAAAGCAACGGAGTCCATGAAGACCTCAGGATGTTCAGGGGAAGTCCCCTTCATCGAGGAAACGAAGATGGATTCAGCTACTGACTTGACCGCGGAGATTTCGAACTTGCCCTGCTGGCGAATGGTCGAGCCTTCGGCACCGGTCGCGAATTTGATGAACTCCCAGGCAGCATCCTTTTTTGTGGAAGCAGCGGAGATAGCGTAGGCATTGCTGTACAGGAAGGTACCCTTGACAGTACCCGCCGGGTTCTCAGCCACATCCCAGGTGAAGGAAGTGATGTTCTGATTGAAGGGAGCTACCGCCCACGGGCCGGCATCGTACATGGCCAGTTTGCCAGCGATGAAGCGATCATAATCGCCCTGCGAAGCCTGGGCAGCCGCATTGGCGGTCACGCCATCTGTGGTGGAAAGATCCACGTAAGCCTGCATGGCCTGCAGCCCTTCGGGAGTGTTCAAAGCGCATTTGGTGCCATCAGCGGTGAGAACGTTGGTATTGTACTCAAAGAGGTACATCGGCCACCAGGCGGGGCCGTAGCCGTACTGATCGGTCACGCCGTCGCCATCGGTATCTTTGACGAACTGTTTGCTGACCTCGATCAGTTTGTTCCAATCCCAGCTGCTGTCAGGGTAGGCAATGCCGGCTGCATCGAACATGCTCTTGTTGAAGTAGAGCACGTTATCAGAGAAGGTAGCGGGCAGACCATAGAGAACGCCATCAACAGTGTGCATATCCAGCGTATTCGCGTAATAGATGCTGGTGTCATAGTTATCGCGGGTGACGTAGTCATTCAACGGCTCAAGAGCGTTCAAACCAGCGAATTTGCGCAGGTTTTCATAGTTCATCGAGATCACATCCGCGGGGGTACCTGCCGCCACGTCAGCGGTGTACTTGGTGAAGATATCATCGTAGCTGGTCTGCTCGAGTTGAACCTTGATGTTGGGGTGAGCAGCTTCGAAAGCAGCGACTACTGCTTCTTCCACCTCGGGGTTGTCATGAGCGAAGAAGGTCATGACCCGGATGGTCACTGGTTCTGCTGTAGTAGCCGGGGCCGCAGTGGTTGCAACGGCCGCTTCAGTGGAAGCAGCCTCGGTGGCGGCCGGCGTAGCCTGTGCACATCCTGCCAAAGCCATGCTCGCAACGATGACGAGCGAAACAAGGACGAACATCAATCTTTTCACTTTCTTTTCTCCTTTTGTGCAATATGATCTTACAAGGTTCCATTTTGACGCATTTGCTACCCGTTGCTGTTTGTCAGAGAGGAGGGACTGCCCTCTGACGGTGGCTGCTGGCTCCTTATTAAGAATGCTGAAGCCGGCGATTTGTATTGACACATATTCAGAAAGTGCTATAGTTAATGAGGTTATTTCAAGACTTATTTTATATCAAAAAATAACGACTGTCAACAACCAGTTTTGCCATTATCTTCGATTACGAAAGGTTCTTCACCATGTCTTCACGCGAAACCCCCAAAACTGTTCCCTCTACCTCGCAATCAAGGGAGATTTTTTGCCAGGCGCTTCTGGATCAAATGACTTTGCGTGAAAAAGTCGGTCAGATGGTTCAGGCCGATCTATCATGGAAACAGGACGTCAAACAACTCCTCCGTGAAGGCCGCATCGGCGCGCTGCTGAGCATTCGCGAGCCCCAAGTAATCAACGAGCACCAGCATATTGCCGTGGAAGAAAGCCGTCTGCACATCCCGGTACTGATGGGCAATGACATTATCCACGGTTACCGCAGCATCTTCCCCATCCCACTGGCCCTGGCCAGCACCTGGAACCCGGAATTGATCGAGACCGTGGCACGGGTCACCACCGCAGAAGCCCTGGCCACTGGCACCACCTGGAATTACACCCCCATGGTGGACGTCAGCCGCGATCCGCGCTGGGGACGTATCGCCGAAAGCGGTGGGGAAGATGCCTTTCTCAATTCCGCTATCGCCCAGGCGTGGGTCAGAGGCATCCAGAACTACCGTGATGCGGAGGGCCGCAGAGTAGCCTCATGCGTCAAACATTATGCCGCTTATGGTGCCTCCGAATCAGGGAAGGACTACAACAGCACCGACCTGTCAGAGCGCCGCCTGCGCGAAGAATACCTGCCTCCGTACAAAGCCGCAGTGGATGCCGGGGTTATGACCCTCATGACCTCCTTCAACGATCTGAACGGCGTGCCAGCCACGGCCAACACGCTGCTCCTGCAGCAAATCCTGCGCCGGGAATGGGGTTTTAACGGTGTGATTGTCAGCGATTATGACTCCATTGGGGAACTCATCAATCACGGCTTTGCCCGCGATCACAAAGAGGCCGCCTTGCGCAGTATTCTGGCCGGGGTAGACATCGATATGATGGGGAATGCCTATCACTTCCATCTGGCCGAGCTGGTCGAAGAAGGAAAAGTGCCGCTGGAATTGATCGATGCGGCCGTGCTGCGCATTCTGGAATTGAAATATGACCTCAATCTCTTCTCCGCCCCCTACATCGACGAAGGGAAGATCAGCTCAGCCCTGTTGCGGCCCGAGACCCTGGATCTAGCAGAGAAAAGTGCAGCCGAGAGCATGGTGCTGCTGAAGAATGAATTTTCTCTGCTTCCTCTCAAAGATGCCGGCAAGAAGATCGCTCTCATCGGCCCCCTGGCTGAAGAACGTCAGAGCCTGATGGGCTGCTGGTGCTTTGACGGTCAGGCCCAAGATGTCGAAACCCTGCACGAAGCCCTGCAGCGCAATTTACCCAACAATGAACTCAGCGTCACCCCGGGATGCAGTATCAACGGCAACGAGACAGACTTCAGCGAGGCCATCAATGCCGCGCTGCAAGCCGATGTGGTGATCCTGGCAGTGGGGGAAGCCGATACCATGAGCGGAGAAGCCCACTCCCGCGCGCATCTGGGGCTCCCCGGCAGCCAGCCAGAGTTGGTCGATGCGGTTCTGGCAACGCATAAACCCATCATTGCCGCCGTGTTCGCTGGCCGACCGCTGGCCATCACGAAACTGGCCCAGCAGGTACCCGCGCTGTTGATGGTGTGGCACGGCGGTACGCGCACCGCCCAGGCCTTCTGCGACGTTTTACTCGGCAAGGTCAACCCTTCGGGCAAATTAAGCGTCTCCTTCCCGCGCAGCGTCGGCCAGATTCCGGTTTATTATGCGCACAAAAGCACGGGACGTCCCATCGAATCGACCGGCACCCTGCAATTTAACCAGGCGCACAAATCCTCTTATCTGGATGAGAGCAACGCCCCCCTCTTCCCCTTTGGATATGGGTTAAGCTACAGCGAATTCACTTACAGCCATCTGAAAGTATTGACCCCAAAGGTATCGCGCTCCGGTGGTCTCAAAGTGAGTGCCACGGTAACCAATACGGGTAAAGTCGCCGGCACCGAGATCGTCCAGCTTTACGTACGCGATCTGGTGGGAGTGGTCACCCGGCCGGTAAAAGAACTTCAGGGTTTCAAACGAATTACTCTGGCCCCCGGTGAAAGTACCGACATCGAATTCGAGCTGCCGGCGGCTAAGCTGACCTTTCTCGATCTGGAGCTAAAGCCCATTCTCGAGGCTGGCGAGTACAAGGTCTGGATTGCGCCCAATTCTGCCGAGGGGTTGGAAGGCCAGTTCGAACTGGAATAATTTTTTACAGGTTTATATATAATTAACCTGTCCGAAGGTGGGCTTCGGGCAGGACACTCTGCTCAATGATGGATTCGTGGATGAAATATAAAAAACCGACCGCCCAAGACCTGCGCCGGGCCAATAGCGCCGAAATTCTGCGCAAAATCTATTTCGACGGCCCAATCTCGCGGCTTGAGATCAGCCAGCAGATCGGCATCAGTCCGGCCACGGTAACCAACGTGGCCAATGACATGCTCGAACGCGGCCTGCTGCTCGAATCGGGCAGTAAGCGCTCCGAGGGCGGGCGCCCCAGTACACTGATCACCATCAACCCTGACTACGGCTATTTCATCGGCTGTGAAGTCGGGGAATCCTTCATTCAGGTAGAACTTTTCGACATTTTCTTCAATTCACGCAATAAAGTGTTCTTTGCTCTCACCGAACCGCGCATCGAGCCCAATCAAATCGTGACGCGCATGAGCCAGGGGATCCGGCAGCTTCTTGAAAATTCAAGCTTGCAGGAAAAGGACATCATTGGAGTGGGAGTGGGCTTCCCGGGGTTGGTCGACCCGGTCAAAGGAATCTCGATCTTTACCCCCAACTGGGGTTGGCACAACGTCTCCATTCTCAGCGCGCTGCGTGAGAACATCTCCATTCCCATGTTTCTGGATAACGGCGCCAAGGCGATGGCGATGGGAGAAGCCCTCTTCGGAGGCGGACGCGGTGTGAACAACATGGCCGTATTACTGGTCGGCACCGGCGTTGGCAGCGGTATCATCTCGGAGCGTTCCCTCTTCCGTGGCTCGGCCAACAATGCCGGCGAGTTCGGTCACACCACTCTGGATATCAACGGCCCGCTGTGCCGCTGCGGCAGCTACGGATGTGCCGAGGTTTTCATTGGCGCCAACGGCATCATCGACCGCTACTGCTATCTCGTGGACGATCCCCAGCAGCCTCCGCGCAATGACCAAATTGCGTTCATTAAATACCTGCTGCAGCGTGCCGATGCCGGCAAACCCGAGGCTTTGCAAACCGTCAACGAGACCATCCGTTACCTGGGGGCCACCCTGGCAAATCTGATCAACGCCGTCAACCCGGAACTGCTGCTGCTGGGAGGTTGGTCAGGCTTACTCTTTGGCAACCGTTACCTGGCCCAGATTAAAGAAGTGGTCAATCGCTACGCTTTGCAGCAATCCATGACCCGCACTCAGATCAAATTGTGCGAACTGGCCGAGGATTCCGTGGCCAAAGGGGCTGCCTCGCTCGTGCTGGAGCGTTTTTTTGAGACCGGCGGCGATCTAAAAGCCTGATCCCTGCTCTCTCCCCTTTTAGGGGCTTCGATTATACTTGGGGAATACAGCGTTTTGGGGGCGGAAGCTTTCTTCTTGTCTTTTCGTCACGAACGCTCCATCCAACAGAAGAACGGGACCTCTTCTCATGTCAATCGACATTACCAAAAAACAAGTGCCGAAGATCGGCTTGATTTTGCTGGTCTTTCTGGCATTCATCTCACTCGGTTTACCTGACGGTCTGCTGGGAGTAGCCTGGCCGACCATCCATACCGATTTTCACATCTCGCTGGATTCGTTGGGAATGCTGCTTTACGCCTGTACCGCGGGCTACCTGACCTCGAGCTTCTTCAGCGGCAAAGTGATCAGCCGCTGGGGAGTGGGCGGGGTGCTATCTGCGAGCTGCGCCCTGACCGGGTTGGGACTGATCGGCTATACGCTTGTCCCGGCCTGGTGGATGATGGTCGCGCTGGGCGTGGTGGCCGGCCTGGGCGCCGGGGCCATCGACAGCGGATTGAACACCTATGTTGCCGCGAATTTCAAAGAGAGCCTCATGCAGTGGATGCACGCCTGTTACGGCATCGGCGTGACCCTGGGCCCGATCATCATGACCAATGGGCTGCAGCTTCTGGGGAGCTGGCGCATCGGCTACGTCATCGTTGGGGTGGCCCAACTGGCGCTGGCTCTTTCCTTTTTGTTCTCGCTCAAAATGTGGCGCCGGCCCGATACCGAACAGCCAGATGAGAGTAAACAGATCACCGATTACCGCACCCCCATCCGAGAGACACTGCGCAGCCCGATGGTGTGGCTGAGCGCGCTGCTCTTCTTCATTTACACTGGTACAGAAGCCGCGCTGGGAACGTGGGTGTATACCCTGCTCACCCAATCACGCCACATCGACACCCAGATCGCCGGTTACCTCTCTTCGAGCTACTGGATCACCTTCACCATTGGTCGGGCGCTGGCCGGACTGTACACCCGCAAGATCAAAATCCCGAATTTGCTGCGCATCTCGATCAGTTGCGCCATTGCCGGCGCGGTACTGCTGCTATGGAATCCATCGAATGTGGTCAGCATCATCGGGGTAGCCATCATCGGATTCTCGATTGCTCCCATCTTCCCGGGGCTGGTTTCAGATACCAGCGCGCGCGTCGGCGACCGGCACACTGCCAATACCATTGGCATGCAGATGTGCGGCGCTGGCCTGGGTGCGGCGACCATCCCAACCGTGATCGGCATTCTGGCCGAAAACGTTTCCCTCGAATCGATCCCGGTGTGCATGGTAGTGCTGTACTTCACTTTGTTAGGTTTCTATACGCTCTCCTTGCTCAAACGACGACAGGCACAAATAGCCAGCTAGATTACAAAAAAAGAGGAGTCTGTGATTAACAGATTCCTCTTTTTTTCATCACGTCTTCTTTCTGTAAACACGTTTTCTGCTTTTTTGATCGATCTGCTCGACCGACATTCTATAATAGACTCATCGGGGAATCGGCCCTGGCAGTGAATCACCAACCTTTTGAGGTGTTCGACTGTATATATATTATGCGCGCTCGAACCAACGGATTCATCCATGGATGACACACAAGCAATAAAACGCCTGAAAAATGGTGATATCGGCGGATTGGAATTGCTGATTGCTCGTTATCAAGAGAAAGCAATCCGTACAGCCTATCTCATTACCTCAGATAATGCCAGCGCCGAGGATGTTGTGCAAGATACCTTCGTGCGTATTTTTCACCAGATTCGTCATTTTGACGAATCGCGCCCCTTTGAACCCTATCTGATGCAAAGTGTGGTGCATGCGGCGATCAACGCAGTTCAAAAGTCTTCGCGTACCTTTTCTTTGGATGAAGAGAGCGAGTCTCAAAGGCTGGAATCTCTTTTTCAAAGAGCGGCCACAACCGAAGACCAGGTGGAATATTCCCAGCTCAAGCAAGAGATCTTCGCCGGGCTGAATCAACTTCCTGCGCGTGAAAGAGCCGTGATCGTTGAAAGATATTATCTGGAAATGAGTGAAAAAGAAATGGCTGCTGAGCATTCCCTTGCTCCTGGAACCATCAAATGGTTGCTCAATACAGCGCGAAAGCATTTGCGCTCGATCCTCAGAATGGAAGGGGAGGAAAAATGAAAAATAGAGCCCCTCGCCAGGTGTTAGACGAAATCGTTCAGGAACGAGTCCGACCCGAAATCGACCTTTCTACAGGCATCCTCGCCCAAATTAGAAAGGAAGAAAAACAGATGAAAAGATCCAGAATGATCCTGGTGACGATCCTTGCCCTGGCAATCGTCCTGACCATCACTTTTTCAATCCCCGATGTGGCCCAGGCAGTGAGACGACTTCTGGGATACATCCCCGGCACCGGCTGGGTGGAACAAAGCCAGCCCCTCAGAGTTCTTGAAGAACCAGGCCAGACGGCACATGAGAAGACCACCGTTATCGTTGACCAGGCGGTCATCGATGCAGAACATACCGTGGTGCTGGTTCAGGTGAAGAATATCGCGGCTGCATTCGCCCCCAACGAGGAGGGCAATGAAAAGATCTGCCATCAGAACCCACAGCTTGTTCTACCAGACGGAAGCCAGCTTGAAGGTCAGATCAATTCAAGTAATTACTGGGGCAGCGGTTACAGCCAGCAGGTCGTTTTCGCGCCTCTCGCTGAGAAGGTCAATACCGCTACCTTCGTGCTGCCCTGCCTGGCTCAAACCTCAATCACCTCAGGCCAGCTCAAATGGGAAATCCCATTGAAATTCGTTGCCGCCCCGGCACAGATGACGATTTACCCCATCGTAGATTTACCCGCTTCTACTGAAGAGGTGCCCGCAACGGCTTTGGCCCCAACTTCAGGTCAAGAAAACGAGATGCCAACGGCTGCTGCTTTTTCCCTTTCGCTGAATAAATACGTTCAGACCGATGAAAACATCATCCTGCTGGGAAAACTCGTTTCACAGATGCCCAACGTGAGCACTCTGTACATTGATGCAGATGCCGTCCATTTGCGCGATGCCAGCGGCAATGACATTCCCCTGAACGCGGATCCCACGTTCAAGGATCCCGCGGCAGAACTTGCCTCTCCACAAACACTGCCATTGATCTATCAGAGTGCAGGCCAGTATTCCCCCGGAGAAGCTCTCTTCACGGTAGATTCTATCTGGGTCAGTGTGAACCCACACGTACAATTCTCAGTTGACGTCGGTTCCAGTGTGACCCCTGACCAGGTGCTGCCCATCCATCAGACAATCAACGCTGCCGGGATCAGTATTCTCATCAAGTCTGCCCGGGTGGATTCAACCGGCAAGGGGCTATCATTCGACCTTGAGGTGCCTGAGAATGTCGCCGAAGTTGCCCTGCTGGATCTCGATCACCCCACCCTGAGTGGGGGCGGCGGAGACAATAATTACGGTTTCACCTATCAAGAAGGAGTCCCCAGCGGGACCATCACCGTTACCCTGACCGGCCTCACTATGAAAGTGAATGGTCCGTGGCAGACCTCGATTGATCTGCCTGCCTTTTCAAACAACGGTACCCCTACCCCAACCCCAGAGGCCTGTCTGACACCGGCCACCTGGCAAACGGCTCTGCAAAACCCGACTGCCACGCTGCCCACCGATCTGACTGGCACGCTGGCAGTTGACACGCTGCAGGAACCGGGTTACCTGTACCACGTGGGCATTGCGCCCCTGTCTGACAGGCAAGAAAAAATCCTTGCACTGGGAAGCGACCCTGATCTCTCCCCAGCCGGCAACGAACTGCTCTTTTCTGGCGACGCTGGTTTGGAGCGAATCAATATCGCCACCGGGGAGATCACACCCGTCCAGAATACCAGCGCCAAAGACAGTCAGGGATTGTGGTCCCCGGAGGGAACTCAGATCGTCTTCAGCCGCAAAACAGCCATTGGGCAGGCGGGATTATTGGGACCAAAATCCCTCGTCCTGGCCAACCCGGATGGCTCCAACCCGCACGTTCTGCTGGAAAATACCGATGTCAACACGGCCCAGGCCTGGTTCCCGGATGGAAAATCCATCCTCTACACGACCAAGACCTCAGAGGGTGTCTGGGTAAATTCCATCGAGATCGCTACCGGGCGTAGCGTTCAGCTCTTCCAGATTAACTACGTCAATGCGGATGTAGCTCTTTCACCGGATGGGAAACGGGTTGCCTATGAAGCCATGCTGCCCGGAGAACATTATGCCCTCTACGTCGCCGATCTGGATGGAAGCAATGCCAGATTGATAGCCAACCCAGCTCCCAACGTAGCCACGCACCCCATTTGGAGCCCGGACGGGCACTGGCTGATCGTCAGTGTTCAGGATGAAACGCTGACCACAGAAGCACAAATGCCGGTGCTGACCCTGATCAATGTCGATTCCTGCCAGCTCATTCCGTTGAAGGAGATGGTCGGGTACGTCAGCTCCTGGAGGCAGTAACCTGAAATCTGCCAGAAGAGGCGGCCAGTTGGCCGCCTCTTCTGTTTCTGGATCAACGCCGGCACGCTTGCAACGTTTTTCCATTCTCTGAGTTACTTCAAAGCGTAATCCACTGCCGCCAGGGCATGCAGCAGTGTCGTGTCGAAGAGCGGCATAGCGCAATCCGCCTGCTGCACCAGCAACCCGATCTCGGTGCAGCCTAGAATGACTCCCTGCGCGCCGCGCGCCTGCAAATCTGCAATGATGCGCAAATAATCCGCTTTGGATTGCGGCACGATCTTGCCAATGACCAGTTCATCATAGATCACGCGATGGACCAGCTCTCGCTCTGTCGCAGGCGGGATCAGCACCTCGAGCCCAAATTTCTCAGCCAGGCAATCCTTGTAGAACGGCTCCTCCATGGTAAAGCGCGTACCCAGCAAGCCGATCCGCTGCAGCCCACGGGCCTGGATGGCCTGGGCAGCCGCATCAGCGATGTGCAGCAGTGGAATGTGAATGGCCGCCTGTACCTCATCCGCCATCTTGTGCATGGTGTTGGTGCAGATCACCACAAAATCAGCCCCACCGCGTTCAAGTGCCTGGGCCGCTGCCACCATCTGGCGAGTCGCTTCTGACCAGTTCCCCAGACGCTGTAATTCCTCGATCTCGGCAAAATCCACCGAGAGCATCAGCGTCTTGGCTGAATGAACCCCGCCCAGACGCTGATGAACTTCTTCATTGATAATGCGGTAGTATTCTTGAGAAGATTCCCAGCTCATGCCGCCAATCATGCCAATGGTCTTCATTCTATTTTCCTGCACTTTCTGGATTGAGTTGTTCCTCTTATTCTATGCTAAAATCGAGCAAATTGTTGAAGCGAGTGAAAAATGAGTCTGCCGCAGCGAATCGTCATTAAAATCGGTACCTCCACCCTGACCGGCGGAGAAAAGAAACTCTCGGCACCGCGCCTGGTAGAAATTGCGCGCCAGATCGCGCTCCTTTGCCAGGAGGGCATTCAGGTTGCCCTGGTTTCTTCCGGGGCCATTGCCGCCGGGCGGGAAGCACTGGGCTACCCCTCCCTGCCGCAGCAGGTACCGGCAAAACAGATGATGGCCGCTGTCGGCCAGCCGCGGCTGATGGCCATGTACGAACAATTCTTTGCCATCTATGGGCTGCACGTGGCCCAGGTTCTGCTCACCCGCGCTGATCTGGCTGACCGGCACAGCTTCATCAACACTCGTGACACCCTCGAAGCCCTGCTCAACCAATCCATTTTGCCCATCATCAATGAAAACGACACCGTCGCCACGGATGAGATCCGATTCGGCGATAACGATGCCCTGTCCGCCCAGGTTGCCAGCCTGATCGAAGCTGATCTGCTGCTGTTGCTCACCGATCAAGAGGGACTCTATGATGCCGACCCGCGCAGTCACCCGCAGGCCCAACTGGTCCACGAAGTGGGGGCCGAACCGATCCCCGCGGAACTCTGGCAGGCGGTAGGGGGCAGCTCTACCGGGCTGGGCACCGGCGGCATGGTCACCAAACTCCAGGCAGCCGATCTGGCCCGCCACAGCGGAGCGGAAGTGGTCATCACCCACGGCTCAATCGAGAACATCCTGCTGCGCCTGGCCCACGGCGAAGCGCTGGGCACACATTTTGCAGCTGCCATCAACAAGCTGGAAGGGCGCAAACGCCGTCTGTTATCGGGCAGCCGCCCCAAGGCAGAGATCGTGATCGACAACGGGGCAATCCAGGCCCTGCAAAACGGCAGCTCCCTGCTGCCCGCCGGCATGGTCAAGGTCGCCGGACAGTTCGAACGCGGCGATGCCGTGCGTGTCGTTTCAGAAGAACACAAAGCCATTGCCATCGGATTAAGCAACTACAGCGCGGATGAATTGCACAAACTGTGTCGCCACCGCTCCTCCGAAATCGAAAGCCTGCTGGGCTACACCCTCGGAGAAGAGGTCATCCACCGCAATCACATGGCCCTGTTATAAGAAGGTACCCGATGAGTGAATATCCCGCCGTTATCACCCTGTGCCACCAGGCCCGTCAGGCCGCGGCAATTTTAGCTCACATCCCCACCGCTGAAAAGAACCGTGCTCTGCACGCCATGGCCGATGTCCTGTGGAAAGAACGCGCCGCCATTCTGGCTGCCAATCAGGCCGACCTCGAAGCTGCCCGGGCTGCCGGTCTGAGCGAAGCCATGCTCGACCGATTGATGCTCAACGAAAAACGTCTGCAAGGCATCCTCAACGACTTGCGCCAGGTAAGTGAATTGCCTGACCCGGCCGGCGAATTAATGGAAGAAAAAATTCTCCCCAACGGACTTCACCTGCGCAAAGTTCGCGTGCCGCTGGGGGTGCTGGCCGTGATCTACGAGGCCCGTCCCAATGTCACCGTGGATGTCGCCGGGCTGGCGCTGAAATCTGGCAATTGCGTCATCCTGCGCGGCGGCAGCGAGACCATCCGCTCGAACCGTGCCCTGGCTGCTGCCATCCAGCACGGTCTGCAGGGGACGAACATTCCGCGTGAGGCCATCCAGCTCATTGAAGACACTGACCGCCAGCGCGTACTCGAACTGCTGCAGCAAGATCAGACCGTTGATCTGGTACTGCCGCGCGGCGGGGCCAGCCTGCACGAGTTTTGCCGGCAGAACAGCCGCATCCCGGTAGTCACCGGCGGCATGGGCATCTGCCATCTGTATGTAGATGCCAGCGCCGATCTGGAACGCGCCCTGCCGGTGATCGAGAATGCCAAAGTGCAGCGTCCGTCTGTCTGCAACGCTCTCGACACTGTTCTGGTGCACCCGGCGGTAGCGGAACGCTTCCTCCCCAAGCTGGTCGAAAAGTTACGCGCCGATGGGGTCACCTTCCGCGCGGACCCAGAGGCCTGCCGCATTCTACTGCCTCAATGTGCCGACTGCGTGCTGCCCGCCGGGGAGCAGGATTTCGATACTGAGTGGCTGTCGCTGGTACTGGGGCTCAAGGTGGTCGTCAACGTAACCGAAGCCATCGAGCACATCGCCGCCCATTCCACCGGCCACTCTGATGGCATCCTGGCCCACGACCCGGAAGCCATCCGCGAGTTTGTCGAAAAGGTCGATTCTGCAGCAGTGTACGTCAACGCTTCGACGCGCTTCACCGATGGGGCCCAGATGGGGCTGGGGGCCGAGATCGCCGTCTCGACCCAACGTCTGCATGCCCGCGGCCCAATGGGACTGCGCGAATTGACCACCTATAAATGGATCATCGAAGGGGACTATTCGGTACGCGGTTAAAAAATCTGAATTAACGAAAAACGCTTGCCCTCTTTCGATCGGCAAGCGTTTATTGTTTAAGCTCGAACGCGGCGGTCGTGCATTCCTTCGGTAACGCGGATGAGCACCACCCCGCCCACGATCAGCGCCGCTCCCCCCAGTTGCAAAGCGGTCAGCGTTTCGCCGAACAGGAAGTAAGCCATGATGGTGGTAAATACCGGCTCGAGGGTCACGATCAAATTGGCCACGCTGGAAGGCAGGTAGGAGAGACTGAGGTTATAAGTGCCAAAGCCGAGCAGGGTCGGCCCGGCAGCCAGCAGGAAGAGCACCAGCCAGCCCTTCCAATCGAGAGAAGCCCAGATCATCTGGCTCATGTTTGCGGCGGTACCCGGCAAAGCACCGTGCGAAAACAGATTAAACAGCAGCAAGAAGACGGCTGCGAAACCAAAAGTGTAAAACTGCATCGTCCACAGGTTGAGCCCCTTTTGTGAAAGCGACCGTCCCATCAGCGAATAGACGGCATAGCACAACCCGGTGCCGATTCCCGTGACGATTCCCAGCAGGTTTGCCTGCCAGGAAGAGGCATACAGCGCTCCCGAAACCAGCAAACAACCCAACAAGCTGAGCAGCACGGCCGCCAGCTTGCCCCAGCCCAGTTTCTCTTTCAGGAACCACCAGCCCAGCAATGCCGTAAACGCTGCCGAACTGTAGCACAATACGGTGCCCACGGCCGCACCATTGATCGCCACCGACAGGGTCCAGGTGGAGTTGAACAGGGCCAGCACCAGGCCATAAATCACCAGCAGCGGCAAAAACCGCTGCGGCAGCCGGAGCAAAGCAGGCTTGACGATCAGTAAAATGATCCCCAGCGGCAAAATGACGAAAATATCACGCCAAAAAGCCAGGATCAGAGCCGGGAGAGCATACGTCTTGGTTAAATAACGAATGAGAATACCGGTAGTCGAAAGAATGAGCGCACTTAAAAAAGCAAACCAGTAACCGCGATTGGTACCGGTAGAAGTGCTCGAATGGGACGGGGTGGACATAGAATGAACCTCAATTTAGCAAGATCAAAACTGCGAAGTCTTTATTGTAATCGTAATTTTCCCAAGAAACGGACAATTTTCTGCCAAAAAATCGCTCCGCGTTAGCTGCTGCGGAGCGATCCAGAGTCGATTTTTAGCAATTTTCTATTTCTGGCCCAGTTGTTTTTTGATGAAATCCAAAATTTCCTGCGGCGTGTGGCGGATATCGACCGTCAGGGCATCCGTCGGTTCCTCAAGAGCCGCGAATTGACTGTCGAGCATGCCCGGTTTCATATAATGGCCAGGACGAGCTTCCATACGCGCCTTGATGAGGGCATAATCCCCCTTCAGGTAAATGAATTTCACCTGGTTGGGGTCCACAGTCAGTTCATCACGGTATTTTTGCTTGAGGGCGGAGCAAGCCAGCACGCCGGATTGCCCCTTTTGCAGCGAACCGCGGATCAGCCGGGCCAATGCCGCCAGCCAGCCGGCGCGATCAGCATCCGTCAAGGGAATACCCTGGCTCATCTTGGTTACGTTCTCGGCCGGGTGAAAATCATCACCATCGTAGAAATGCCAGCCCAGGTCCTCAGCCAGGCTCTTGCCAATGGTCGATTTGCCGCAGCCTGAAACCCCCATCACGATCAAGAACATCCTGCCCCCTTTGGCTTCAATCGATACAGGAATTCACCAGCGCGCGGCACCACCAGCAGGTGCTCGTCCTGACGCTGCAGCCACTCTTCCACGTTGATCGAGGCCGGGTCGCGGTAGCCCAGGTTAACCGAACGGCACTCCGCCTCGCTGATGCCCGTACTCAGGGTCACGCGAATGCGCGGTTTTTCGATGCCGGTCACCGGGTCGTAAGTGCCCACCCCACGCAAGTGCGTCGAGTGTGCCCGCACCCCACCGGGGATGTCGTCGAATTTACCGGGTTGTTTCAAGAAATAATCCCGAACATGATAGCCGATGCGGTGCAGATATGCCCCATGCACCACGCTGATCTCGTGGATGTGCGGGGCATAAATGATCACCTCGCCGCCATCTGCCACGACGGGTTCCATTTTGTACATTCCTTTGGCCCCCGTCCAGATCTCGGTGTACATGGCCGGCATAACCGAAAGCACCGTCTCGTAAGGATGGTCCACCCAGCGGATGTGCACCTGGGCCGAGAGATCTGCAGCCTGCGCCCAGGCTGCTTCTGGGGTACCGCAGAAAACACCTGCCACCCCTTCAGGAGTATCGACCACACAAATGGCCGAACGCGGCCGCGGAATAAATGAAGCCGCCAGATCGATCAGTTGGCGCACCGGGGTATTCTTGGTACCGATGATCTCAAAAGATGTCAGCAGCGCTCCCAGCCAGTGGCTGAGATCGATGATATCCGGACCGGCAATGCCAGGGAAGAAATATTTGTTGCCGCCTGAAAAGCCCACCACCTCATGCGGGAAGACCGGGCCGCATACCAACAGGTGGTCATAATCCAGAATGAGCTTGTTCAAGCGCACCGGTACACTCTGATGCAGCATGCCGCGGCTAATCTCGGCTACCTGCTCTGCGCTGATCTCGCCCACCTGGGTCAGTGCACTGGCATCCTGCCAGGCATGGTTGAAGAGATGAACGTCGGGATAAGCCTGTGCCTTTTCAGCCGCGCTCAGGCCCACCAGCTTCAATAACTCCGCTTCGCTCAGAGGTGGGTGCGTACCCAGCGCTACCAAAAAATCGACCTGGCTGGCCCGTCCGCGCAGAGAGGCCACGATGCTGCGGAAGAAGAGCGGCAGCGGCATGGTACGGGTTGGGTCTGGAATAATGACCAGCACGCGTTTGCCCTGCAGCGGCAGTGCCGCCAGACCTTCGCTAACTTTTTGTTGGACTTCTGCCTCAGATAACAGCGTCGTCATCGTGCACTCCTTTGACTACACACCGCTGAATGCCGCAAAGCCACCATCGATGGGAATGACCACACCGGTGACGAAGGCCGCCGCCGGGGAAAGCAGCCATAATACCGCCCCCAGCAGATCGTCGGGGTTGCCAAAGCGGTTCATGGGGGTATGGGTCAGAATGGTGCGTCCGCGCGGGGTCAATTCCCCGGTTTGCGCATCGGTGAGCAAAAAGCGATTCTGTTCGCCGAGCAAAAAACCCGGAGCAATGGCATTCACACGGATGGCGGGGGAATATTCCTGTGCCATGTGCACCGCCAGCCACTGGGTGAAATTGCTCACCCCGGCTTTGGCGGCCGAATAGGCCGGAATGCGGGTCAGCGGGCGGAAAGCATTCATGGAAGAGATATTCAGGATGGCACCGCTTTTTGTTTCAGCCATCTGCCGTCCAAAAACCTGGCAGGGCAAGATCGTGCCCAGCAAATTCAGATCAAAGACAAATTTAAGAGCATCTGTGGGCAAGTCAAAGAAGGATTTTTCAGCCGTGGTGGTTGCGGAAGGATGATTGCCGCCAGCGGCATTGATGAGAATATCCACTTTGCCAAAGGCTCGTTTGATCTCGTCCGCGGATTCCTGCAATACGTGGGTATCCAGTACGTCAGAATGGATCAGGGTCAGCTGGCCCGGTGCGCCGGCTGCTGCGGTGGTAATTTGTTCATTGAGGATCGCACAGCGATCAAGAATGGCCACGTTGGCCCCCATCCAGGCCAGGGTCACGGCCATTTCACCGCCGAGTACCCCGCCCCCACCCGTGATCACCGCGGTCTGACCGGTAAAATCATACATCCTGTACAGTTCTTCTTTTTTCATACCAGTCTCGCTTCCTTCGGCGCATATTCTTCCAGCTTGTAAGCCTGCAGGGCCAGCCCGCAGGAAAGTGCCTTCATCATCATTTCAGCCGTGTTCTCTTCCACCACTCCACGCAGGGTCAGGCCGGCCAACCAGTTGGCACCAGCACGACGCCACACGTCATGCCGGGCCGGGATGGAAAGGAAGGCGCGGGTATCATCATTGAAGCCCACCGTGTTGAACAGTCCGCCCGAATCGACAGCCTGTTCAAAGAAACGCTGCATTCCGTTCAGGTTATCGTGGAACCACCAGGGCGGCCCCAATTTGACGGCCGGGTAGTAACTGGCCAGCGGAGCCAGCTCGCGGGAATAAGTTGCTTCATCCAGCGTAAACAGGATGAGATGGAAGTTCGGGTGATTGCCGTAGCGGTTGAGCAGCGGCTGCAGGGCCCGGGTAAACTCCACCGTGATCGGAAAGTCAGCGCCCAGATCAGGGCCATATTTTTCAAAGAGCGCGCGGTCATGATTGCGCAGACTGCCCACGTGAAGCTGCATTACCAGCCCGTCTTCACTGCTCATGCGTGCCAGTTCCATCAGCATTCCTGAAATGAAACGGTTGGTTTCTTCCGCGTTGATGGTATGCGCCAAACCCTTCTGGAAGAGACGCTCCATCTCTGCTGCGGGAACATCGGCCGTGGTAGCTTCGACCACCGCCAGATCAGTGGCTGTGGCCCCATTCTCAACGAACCAGGCGCGCCGTGATTCCACTGCCTGGATGAACTGTACATATGAGCCGATCTGGATGTGACTGGCAGCGCCCAGCTTTTCCACCTCTCCCGTCCAGGCAGCCGCATCGATGTTGACGATGGTATCCGCCCTGAAAGTGGGCAGGATGTGCCCCTCCCAGCCAGAAGTCTTGATCTGCCGGTGCAGGGCCAGATCATCACTGGCACCGTCGGTAGTGCTGAGCACGGTAATATTGAAACGCTTATAGAGTTTGCGCGGGGTGAAATCGGCTCCGCTCAACGCCTGCTGCACGGCAGCGTACACTGCCTGAGCATTACGCCCATTCAGCGGCTCGGCAATACCAAAGACGTCGGTCAACTCATTCTGAATCCAGATGCCGGTTGGGGTAGCCGCGTACAGGTAGAAGTGATCGGCAAAGATCTGCCACACCCCGCGCGGATCGCGCTGCGGAGCTGGCTTTCCTATCTCAGGAATGCCCAGGTCAGCATAATCCACCCCATGTGAATGCAAAACGCGCAGCACGTAGTGATCAGGCAAAATCATCAGCTCGACCGGATTACCAAAATGGTAATCGGTATCCGCGAAGAGATGCGGGTCGACATGCCCATGCGGGCACACCAGCGGCAACTGAGCCGCCCCCTGGTAAAGCGTCCGCGCCAGTTTGAGCTGGGCGGGATCATTGGCAAAATAGCGATCAGCAAATGTCCCCATGTCAGTGCCTCCGCTGCGGAATTGCCCAGGTGAAGTGGGTCTGACCCGCTTCATCCTGCCATTGCTTCTTCAGCCCGGTCATTTCCACTCGCCGGATCTCACCGGGGGGCAGAATGAATTCCAGCTCTGAGTAAGGCAAAGAGTATTCGTAAGGGGCCAGTTCTACCGAGAATTTGAGGCTGGCAGCGCTGTATTCGCCGTGAATCTGTACGCAGGTCGTTACACCGCGCTGGTAAGCCAGGGTCTCGCCATCATCTTCGTGCAGATCGAGGCTGCCTGCGCCTGTGCCGGCAGTCGGGAAGACCAGAATCTTGCGGACGTCATCCGCCGCGTGAAAGCGCGGATGCACGACTTCGCCCATAGGGATCATGGCACCAGCGGTCACGAAGAGCGGCAGGTGGCTGAGGGGAGCAGCAGCCGTAATGGTCTGCCCGCCTGAGTAACGCGCGCCTGTATAGAAATCGACCCAGTCCTGCCCGGCCGGCAAATAAACCTGGCGGTGGCGCACCCACGGCGCTACCACTGATGCCACCAGCAAAGACGGCCCCAGCATGAAATCGAAGGATTCTTCCAGACAATGCGGGTCATCCGGGAAGCTGTACACCAGCGGGCGAATGATCGGATGGCCGGTGGCGGCCGCTTCGACCAGCAAATTATAGAGGTAGGGCATGAGGCGGTAACGGAACTGGATGGTTTCGCGAATAATCGGAAAAACCGAGGGGAACATCCACGGTTCATTGGCGCCAAAGAGGATCTTCCAGGAATGAATGGTGAAACGCGGATGGAAGATGCCGTTCTGAACCCAGCGCACGAACAGCTCTGGCGAAGGCCGCGGACCGGCAAAACCGCCCACGTCGTGCCCTGTGTTGGGTACCCCTGAGAGGCTTAACCCCAATCCCATCGGGATGTTGTACTTCAGGGTCTGCCAGGAAGTGAAATTATCCCCGGACCAGGTCTGCACGTAGCGCTGCATCCCGGCACAGCCCGAGCGGGAGATCAAGAACGGCCGTTCATTCGGGTGCTGCTCAAGCTGGGCCGCATACGAGGTACGCATCATCAGCAAGGTTTGCAGCGGCCGGGCATATTTGACCGGGAATTCCTCACCAAAGCCCAGACAGCGAGCTTCGCCTTCCTGCACTTCGAATTCATTGTTGTCATTCCAGGTACTGTCGATGCCATAATCAAGCAATTGCTCTTTGGCATTTTTCTTCCACCAGGCGACAGCCGCCGGATTGGTGAAATCGAGTGCCGCCGCGATGCCGCCCCAGAAGGGGAAAAGCTGTGGCTGGTCCGTTCCAGGTTCACGGATGAAGGCGCCCAACTGACGCACCTCTTCGAAACGCGGATGAGTGGTCAGCAGGGCCGGCTTGATATTGGCCGCCAGACGAATGCCGTGCGCATGGAAATCATCCACCATGGCCTGCGGGTCGGGAACCCGGCTGCGGTTCCAGTGGAACACGTAGCGTTTGCCATCCTCGCCCAAAGTGTAGCCGGAAGAAAGGTGGAACAGGTTGCAGGGGATTTGGTAATGCTCGCAGTTCCGCCCAAATTTCGCCAGTTGGGTTTGAGCATCTTTGGCCTCGGTATAGTTCATGGTCGAACCCATGTAACCCAGGCTCCAACGCGGCGGCAGGAGCATGCGCCCGGTCAGGCGGGTAAATTTTTCGATCACTTCGGCCATCGTCGGGCCGTAGATGAAATAGTAATCGATATCCCCGGCCTGGGCTGCATAGCGATGATGTTCCGGCAGTCCATCCGCGTGGGTGTTGAGATCGAAAGTGGTCGTAGCCAGATTGTCGTAGAAGAACCCGAAGGCCTGATGAGTCCGTGGAGAATAGGTGATGTAGAACGGGATCAACTTGTAGAGCGGACTGCCGTTTTTGGCACTGTAGCCCGGATTATCGATGTTCTTGAGCAGAATGTGGCTGTGGGCTTTATTCAACCGGCCGGATATTTCACCAAAGCCATAATAATATTCGTCAGGATGGCTGAGCAGATTGTGCCCCACCGCATCGCCGGCGGCAGCATAAACGTAAGGCGCCTTTTCGACATCCGCGGCCAGCAAAGTGCCTTCCGCTGTGGACCAGCGCAAAGCCAGTGTCTGCGGCTGAATCTCGACCCGCAGTCGTTGGGTCTTGAGGGCCAGGCAGGAATCGTTTTGTTCTACCTGTACAGGCGGCAGAGAAAAACCGGTCAGATCATTTCGGTCGCGGCCCGCCTCGGGCATTTGGCCATTCTTGCCCAGCACCAGCCAGGTGCGCCCCAGGCGCGGAGCGCCTTCTGGGGTGAAGGTAACGCGCACAATGTCCTCTTCAAGCGCAGTTACCGTGAAGCGTTCGCCCTGCGAAGCCGTGAATTCCAGCGTCGGAGGAGTTGGCTGCGTGCAGTGCACTCCCCGCGGGGCCGAAGTCGGTAATGGAAATTCATTTTTCATGGATCAGCTCCTTCACCAGGGAAAGTTTACGCCATAAAGTAGCCGCGGGCATACTGCTCCATCCCTGCAGCATGCCCCCCACCGGGTAAGCCGGGGAGTAATACTCTACCGGTGTCAGCCAGCCTTGCTCCAAACCATAAACCCACCAGCGGGTCAAAACATCGAGTGCGGCAGGGTCATGCCGCTCGAGCAAAACGTCAGCCAGCATGCCGTTCCAGTACGGCCAATCCGCGCCATTGTGATAGCAGAAGGGGCTGGCCGATTTATCGAACAGATCCTCGGGGTTGGAGTAGATCGGGTATGCGCACAGAAGTCCGTAATCGCCGTAGGGCTGCTCGGTATTCTGGCTGGCCCGCAGCAGACGATCCGCGGCCTGCAAGATGCGCTGCGTCTCGTTTTCATTCAGCAAGTGGTAATAGAGCGCCACCAGAGTATCCACCGACAGGTTCTTCTCGGTAAACTCGGGGCGGCGGTAATTAACGAAATAGCCCAGCTTTTCATCCCACAGCTCGCGGCGCATCCCAGCCAGGGCCTGATCAGCCAGCTTGAGATAGCGGTCGCTGACATCCGCCCCTTCGAGACGCGGGCACAGCCCGGCATAAGCCTTGAGCGCGGCAATGTAGAGCGCCTGATCGTACCCCACCCAGATGGAACGGTCGATATTGTCGGCCCAGTCATTGGCCTTGTAGGGTTTCTCGATCAACCCATCGCCATCTTTATCCAGACTGATCAGGTAGCGAATGACCGTGGCGGCCCGCTGACCAATGGTTTGTTTCGGCCAGCGCAGGCGCGGATTGATCTCTTGCGGCACTTCATCGAGCAAGGCCCAATCGTGAGTCGTGGTCAGATAGTCATTGAGCAGCAAAATGTAGAAAGACGGCGAATCGAAATGGTCTGCCAGCCAATCAGCGTTGCAGTTGGCTGGAGCGTGCCATTCCTTGAGCAGATGCGCGGCGAAGACACCGCTGGGGCACTCGCCATTGGGGTGCACCCCGGCAGACAGGTGCAGCAAATGATTGCGTACCAGTTCAGGCGCCGTATCGATCAACGCCTGGGCCGTCCAGTAGCCATCGCGGAAGTAGATGCGCGGCGGGAAGGCATAGTCCGGGCCAGCCACCAGGCCGGCATGACCGCTGGGAAATTCCTTATACATCGCTTTGGCAGCATTCAGGCCAGCCACGTACAGCGAACGCAGCAAAGGATCGTGAATGTCGATCTGGCGATTCAGCCAGGCAGCATATTCCTCGGCATCCTGGCGAGCCGCCGGGAGCTGTTTGAGTTCGGCGGCAGCCGTCGTGTTGCCAGCTTCAGCCAGTGCCACTTGCAGACTGCGGCTCTGCCCGGCCGGGAGCGAGAAGGCAAATTCCACTTCGGTCTGTTTGCCCCGGATCGTGCAGGCCGAAAAAGCCTGATCGGCCGCGAAGGTCCAGGCTACCCGTCCTGCGGCAGCCAGTTCACTGGTTCCACGGCGCAGAATCCGCCGGGGAGCCGGGGTTTGCAGCCAGCGTCCCCAGCCAAAACCCCACAGCCAGGCATGCCAGGGCAGGCGCGGCAGATAAGTCGCCGCAAAATTCTGCCATTTGCCCTTGGGCGGGGGCGGCGCGGTAATGTCGAGCAGCAAACGTACGTTCACTGCCACGTCCTGCCCGGCCGGAGCAGTCAGGGTGAGGGTCTCATAGACAACCGGCTTTTTTTCTTCCAAAAATACCTCGGCCGCGAGGGATGTTCCGGCACATTCGCCGAACAACTGCCACAATCGACCGATCGCGCGCGCTTCAGAAAACTCAGCACGTGTACCATTAATCGAGATTTCGAGTTTCCAGCAGCCAGCGTGAGCCCCGTGGGCGAAGTAAATTTGATTGGCGTCGCCGCTGCCGTTGGTCTTGACGAAGAGAGAACGGTTACCCAGATCAAAACCGGCCGTTTGCTGCGGCTGAAGTATCTTGAGGCTGCCGTCTGATTGGGGAAATACCTGCATAAATCGATTATCCTTTCACAGCTCCCGCCGTCAAACCGGCGAGGAGGTAACGCTGGAAGAAAATTGCCAGCAGCACGGGCGGCAAACTGGCCAGCACGCCTGCGGCGCACATCAGACTGTAATCGGTGTAATTGCGGCCAATGAACATGGCAATGGCCACGGTCACCGAGCGCACCGTATCACTGGAAGTAAAGATCAACGGAATCATGAAAGCATTCCAGCTCTGCATGAAAGTATAGGCGGCAGCCGAAAACAAGCCCGGCAAAGAAACCGGTAAAATGACCTTGAAGATCACCTGCAGCCGGGAAGCGCCATCCACCAGGGCCGCCTCTTCCATTTCTGCCGGCAAGGTCTGGAAGTAACCGCGCAGCATCCAGATCACAAAGGGCAGATGGATTGAGACAAGCAAGATGACGACCGTCGAGAGCTTATCCAGCATTCCCAGCTTGCCCAAAGTGATATACAGCGGGATAAGCAAAACAGCCACCGGGATCATCTGTCCAATCAGCAGAACGTAGATCAATTTATCGCCCATCGGCAGTTTGATGCGGGCAAAAGCGTAACCCGACAGTGAGCCAAAGAACAGGGCCAGGGCAGTCACACTGCTGGCAATGATCAGACTGTTGCGCAGGGAATACCGGAACGCCTTGAGAGTGAAATCGGTCAGCGTGGAGCCGCTTTGACCGGTACCGAAAAGGAGTTCCCGGTAGCGCGAAAAATCAGGCGGCCAGGGCAGCCAGGTAGGCGGCATTTGCAGCAGATCTTTCTGAGTGGAAATACTGCTGATGACCAGCCAGGCTACCGGTGCCAGGATAAAGATAAGAATAACGAGCACAGCAATGGTCAGAAAGAACCCAGAAACAAACCTTTTGAACCCGGCCCATTTCGAATGAGAAGTCTTAATATAAGTCGTCATGATGCAGTCCCCTCCGTGCGAGTAAAGCGGCTGTAGAAGATTGCCAGCAGGGTCACCGTAACAGCGATCAGCCAGGCCAGTGCAGAAGCATAACCATAATTCATCTTGGTGAAGGCTGCCTCATAGAGGTAGTAACCGGTGACCTGCGTCGCCCCGGCGGGGCCACCGCCAGTGAGCACATATACCAGATCGAACATGGTAAAGGCATCGATCGTACGCAAGATCAAATTGATCAAAGTTATTGGCAGCAACAAGGGAAAAACGATGTAGCGGAAGTAACCCCAGCGCGTGCCGCCGTCGACCTGGCAGGCATCCGAGAGTTCAGCCGGAACACTTTGCAGCCCGGCCAGATACAACAGCGTCATCATCGGGATAGCCCCCCACAGACTGGCAAAAGCGATCAGGAACAACGCCCGATGCGGATCAAGCAGCCAGGTGATCGGCTCTTTGATGAGGCCAAACTGAATCAAAATACCATTTAAGGCACCATAATGAGAGTCGAAAATACGGCTCCAGAGTAAACCCTGCACAGAACCTGGAATCACCCACGGAATGATGAGAATTCCGCGTACCAGGCCGCGCAGCGGGAATTTGCGATTGAGGATGAGAGCGAAGAAAAGTGAGATGGGAATTCCCAGACCGATCCCGACCGCGGCCATGAAGAGGGTATGCCACAGAGCGGAATGCATATCCGGGTCGGTGATGACCGAGAGGTAGTTCTTGATCCCCACGAAAGTGGTTCCCAGCCACGGGGCAGTAATGTGGAGGTTAAAGAAGCTGATGCCCAGCGAGTAGACCAGAGGATAGACCATCAGTCCGAGAATAATCAAGAAAGATGGTGCAATAAGCAGCAATCCAAATCTTTGTTTCGAGGTGATACGCCTTTTTTGAGCTGATGCTTGCATCCTGACACCTTTCCAACCGACTTGCAGTTCTTGGCAAGAATTTCTTTGCTTTAATTATCGTTCTTTTTCGAGAGAAACTGCCTTTAAAAAAGGCGCCACAAAGGTTTGTGGCGCCTTTTGAGTTACGCAAAACTATTTCGAGTACTCGGATTGCAGTTCCAGCGTCTTGGCCGCCAGATCATCCAGACCTTGCTGGACGGGAACCTGGTTGGTCAGTACTTTCTGAACGGTATCCTGCAGAGCAGAAGACCAATCCGCATAGTACGGCAGGGACGGGCGCACAGCCAGGGAGTTCGCCTGCTCGGCGATCACAGCACCACCGTTTTCAGCCATCTTGGCCTGAACTTCGGGGTCATTCAACACACTGGTGTAGCCAAACGGAGAGCCGTCTTTCATGAAGAGGTCTTTCTCGCCTTCTGGACCTGCGATGCATTTCAACATCGCCCAGGCAGCCTGCTTATTCTGGGAATAAGCGGAAATGGACATCCCCATCGGGCCAGCCAGGGAAATGTGACCAGCGCCGCCATCCGGGGCCAGAGCGACTTCGAAGTCGCCCGCCAGATCAGTGTTGGCAGGATCGTTCATGGTCACGAGTGGGTTACCCCACAGGAAGACGAAGGCAGCATTGCCACCCATGACGATATCGCGGCGGGTACCGCCACCTTTGATGGTGAGGGCAGCCGGGTCGACGATCTTGTCGGTGTTGATCATGTCGTACATCATCTGCAGCGCCTGGACACCAGCCCCCGTGTTGAACACAGGTTTGCCGGAATCATCGAAGAGCTGACCGCCCATGCTCTTGACCATCATGGTGTAGTCAGAGGTGATCTGTTCGTAGTTAGCGCCCCAGGTAAAGGCGATCGGGTAATCCACAATGCCTTTTTCCTTCAGGGTCTTGCTGTCCTGGATGAGTTCATCCCAGGTAGCAGGAGCAGCAGTAATGCCCGCATCTTCGAGCATTTTCTTGTTGTAAACCATGACCATGTATTCTGCTTTCCAGGGCAGGCCGAGGATCTTGCCATCATAGCTGATGCCTTCCAGAGCGAAGGGCAGAATATCACTCTTGGTGGCGTCATCGATGTAGCTATCCAGGGGTTCGAGCCAGCCGGCAGCATCGTATTTGGCGAGGTCGATGATATCGAGGCCAATGAGGTCATAAGCAGAGCTCTTGGCAGCCAGTGCAGTCTGCATCTTGGTATCTACGTCATCCTGCGGGACGACTTCAACTTTGAGGGTGGCGCCGGTTTCTGTCTGGCATTTGTTTTCCAGGGCAATCATGGCGTCGGTCTGACCTTCGGGGCTGTCGATCATGTTGAGGGTAACACCAGCGAAGGGTTGAGCGGCTTCAGTCGTAGCAGCAGCCGCTTCGGTAACTGCAGCAGTGGTTGCCGCAGTTGTGGGGGCAGCAGTGGTCTGAGCTGCAGAGCAGGAGGCCAACAACATGCTAGCCAGCACAAGAACAACTATGATGCGTTTGTACATATCATTCTCCTTGAAAAGTATAAGATGAAGGTTTTGAACTTCTCTCTCTAATTGCACATCTGGGTTCGCTGCTCGGGTTTGTACCTCCTCGATGCAAGGTTTGAAACGCGATTACCATAAATGCTAAAGCGGAATGATTCAACGCATATATTCAGGTGAAAGTGATTTATAATAGTTAGCGTTAACGTTAGCGCTAACAAATATAATAACTTTAATTGTCGCTGCTGTCAATATCCCATTTTTCTTAAAGGTGCCGGATGAACCGAAATCGAATCACCATCGCTGACGTCGCTGCTGCTGCCGGGGTATCCTTGATGACCGTTTCTCGAGCCATGAACGACCGCGAGGGCATTCACCCTGAAACGCGCGAGCGGATTTTGAAGATCGCTGAAAAACTGGGCTATCACCCCAGCCAGATCGCACGCGGCCTGGTCACCCATCAGACCGCCACTCTTGGATTGGTGATGCCTGACGTGGCCAACCCCTTCTTTGCGCAGATCGCCCGCGGAGCAGAAGAAATCGCCTCCCAAAATGGCTATAATCTGTTCCTCATCAATACTGCAGAAGATCTGGATCGTGAAAAAAAGGCCTTGAATTCTTTGCTCGAAAAGGAAATCGACGGCGCGGTGTTGTGCAGTTCACGTCTATCGCAGATCGAAATGCTGCCCTATCTCGAAGCGCTGCCGGCCACGGTACTGGTCAACCGCACCCTGGATGAACCCCGCCCGCGGGTGGTTACCCTGAACGTCAACGATTGCCAGGGCACCCAGCAGGCCGTGGACTACCTGATCGCTCAGGGCCGCCAGCACATTGCCTTGATCACTGGCCCAGAAAACTCGATCAGCAGCCAGCGGCGTCTGAATGGTTATTTGCGCGGTCTGCATGCCCAAAGGCTGCCCGCCCGTGAGGAACTGGTTCTTCACTGCTCCCCCACCACCTCCGGTGGGGAAGAAGCGGCCTTGCACCTCTTCGGGCAGCAGCCAGAAATCGATGGGGTGATCGCCTTCAACGATCTGGTGGCAGTGGGCGTGCTGCGCGCCTGCCTGCAGACCCAACGCAGCATCCCCGCGCAGGTGGCCGTCATCGGTGCCGATGACATTCCTCTGGCAGGGCTGACCAACCCCAGTCTAACCACGCTGCACGTGGATCAGACCGCGTTGGGGGAACAGGCCATGATCGCCCTGCTCCATCTGGTATGCGGGGAAGAAACGCCAAAACGAATTGTGGTGGAACCGAAACTGGTGCAGCGTCAGAGTGCCTGAGCCGCCTTTTCGAGGATAGGCCAGCCCTTCTCTTGGGCGGTGCGGCGCAGATTCTCATCCGGGGTGACCGCTACCGGGTTCTCGACCAGGTTGAGAATGGGCATGTCGTTATAGGAATCGCTGTAAGCCCAACTGCCGCTCAGGGTGACTGGCTGCTCTGCCATCCAGGTTTTGATCTTCTCCACCTTGCCTTCGCGGAAAGGGGGAAAGCCCACGATCTTACCTGTCGGGATACCGTCGATCACTTCCATCTGGGTGCAGATGAAAGTATCCATGCCCAGTTTTTGTGCGATTGGCTGTGCCAGCAGGCTGTTGGCCGCTGTCGCCAGGATGGCGGCACAGCCCTGGCGGCGGTGCTCCGCAAGACGCTGCAGCATAAAAGGACGAAAATATTGTTCGATCCCGGCCAGAAACGCACCGACCAGGTCCTGGCCTTCCGCCGCAGAACGGTGCAGCAGCGGTTTTTGCAGATGATATTCGAAATCCGCGTAATTCAGCGTCCCCTCCAGATATTCCTGAGCAAATATCTGTACCTGCTTCACGTACGGTTCATCGACAAGCCCCCGTTTTGCCAGAAATTCCACCCATAGAATTTCGCAGTCCCCTTCCAGCAGGGTGGAATCCAGATCAAAAATTGCCACAGGTTTTACCATAAAAGCCAGCAAGCCTCTTCAGAAAAATGGACGCTCAACTCCTGCCCCACCTGGGGAATCGCCAGATCCTTCGAGTTGAACATATCCATCGAGATGAGGGTATCCTCCATTTGCAGTTTGCAGCGCAAGACCGAACCCAGATACGCCACCCCCACCACCTGCCCGGTCAGTGTGTTTCCCTGCAATGCAGGACCCAATTGCAGCTCTTCCGGGCGAATGGCAAGTTGGGCAGACGAACCTTTGGCTTCGCCCATACGTCCCACCCGGACCAGTTGCTTCCCCATTTTAACCTCTTTCCGGGCAAAGTCACTGACCTCAACGGGCAGCAAATTGATCTGGCCAACAAACGAGGCCACAAAGGCGTTGGCCGGGTAGTTATAAATTTCGAAAGGAGTACCGGTCTGTTCGATCACCCCATTGTGCATGACCACAATGCGGTCCGAGAGCGACAGCGCTTCCTCTTGATCGTGGGTCACGTAGATGGTGGTGATTTGCAGCTTTTGCTGAATAGCGCGGATTTCCTGGCGCAGCTCGAGACGGATCTTGGCATCCAGAGCCGACAGCGGTTCATCCAGCAGCAGCACCCGCGGATGGATGGCCAATGCCCGCGCCAGCGCGACGCGCTGCTGCTGCCCGCCCGAAAGCTGGCTGGGAAACCGGTGGCCGTAGTCGGGGAGCTGGATCAGCTCAAGCATTTCCTGCACCCGTTCCCGAATCTGAGGTCGGGGCGTGCGCCGCACTTCCAGCCCAAAAGCAATGTTTTGGGCCACGGTGAGATTGGGAAACAAAGCATAACTCTGAAAGACCATGCCCAGGTTGCGCTGATTGGGGGGCAACTGGGTCAGGTCGGTGCCATCCAGCGTGATATTGCCCTCGCTGGGCGTTTCGAAGCCAGCGATCATGCGCAGGGTGGTCGTCTTGCCGCAGCCGGATGGGCCCAAAAATGAAATGAATTCCCCCTGCTCAACCGCGAGGTCGATCCCGCGGATCACCTGGTTGCCAGCAAAGTTCTTTTTAACATCGGTTAATGATAAATAGCTCATGGTTGAAATCCTTCAGGTGAGATCAATGCGCGCCGGCTGCCTGTTCCTGGCCGCCGGTGAGGAACTGGATGATGCCCATAGCTGCCCAGGTCATCAAGAAGCTGATAAAGGAAAGGGCCGCCGGTTCGTAGGCACGATGCTGGCCCAGCAGCCACAGATAGGGACCGAATGCCGGCCGGTTGAGGAAGGAAGCTAAGGTAACCTCCCCAACGACAATGGCAAAGGTCAAAAGAGCTCCGCTCAGCAGCGCCGAACGCAAGTTGGGCAGGATCACGTTGAGCAAAATTCGCAGCGAGCTGGCACCCAGGCTTTGCCCAGCCTCGGTGAGGGTACGCACATCCATGGCACGCAGACCGGTGTCCACGGAGCGATACATGTAAGGCAGCGACAGCACGATGTACCCCGCCACCAGCAAAATATCGGTGCCCAGCGCCGAGTTGGTCAGCGGTGAGATCAGGGTGATCTCGGTGAAAGGAATCTTGAGTGGAATGCTGTAGATGCGGATCATGCCAAAGACCAGAATAATAGCCGGCACCACGAACGGCAGCAAAGTGATGAAATCTACAATGCGCCGCGCCTGCGGCAAACGCATGCGCACCCAGTAGGCAGTCGGGACGATCAGAAGGATGCTGCCGAAAATGGTTACCACCGCAACAACGGTCGAGAACAAAAAGGAAGAGAGAAAATCAGGGTCTGCAAAAGATCTTTGATACGCCAGCAGACTGAGCGTATCGCGCTGCATGCGCAGGGAGAAATCAAGAGTGGCATACAACGGCAGGACAAAGTACAGCGCGCCGAGGATGAACCAGAACCAGCTCCACACCGGTATCTTGCGTAACTTTGTTTTCATTTCAGCCACCTTTCGGTGCGGTTCTGCAGCCAGGAGTACCCGGCCATGGTAACCGCCATGATGATGACCATACCCATGGCCATGGCGTACCCCAAATTCGGGTTATACAGCACGTCGCCGCGGATCTGCGCGCCAATCTGGATCGAGATGATCGGCAGTGTTCCGCCGGTAAGAGCATAAGCGGTGGCATAAGCCCCAAAAGCATTGCCAAACAACAAGATCATCGCTCCCAGGATCGAGGGCATGAGAATCGGCAGGGCCACCCGCAGCCAGTACTGCCAGCCGCTGGCTCCCAGCGTCTGAGCTGCTTCGTTCCACTCCTTTTTCAAGCCATCCAGCGCGGGCGCGATAATCAAGATCATGAGCGGAAACTGGAAATAAATGTAGGTCAGACTCAAGCCGGCAAAGCTGTACAAGTTGAAGCCGGCCGCGTAGAGATTGAGGCCAAAAACGTTTTTCAATAAAGCAGTGATGAAACCCGTGCGGCCCAGGGTTGCCACAAAAGCAAAAGCCAGCGGCACCCCGGCAAAGTTCGAGGCCACCCCAGAGAAGGTGATCAGTAGCGAGCGGATGGGCTTGGGCAGGCCTCCCTGAGTGACGCCGTAAGCCATGAGCAAGCCAAGAAGGCCACCACCCACAGCGGTGACCAGGCTGATGCGGATCGATAGACTGTAGGCATTCAGGATCGATGTCTGGGTGACCAGTGTTTTCAGGTTATCGAGGGTGAAATTCCCGTGAATATCCGTAAAGCTGCCGACGAACAAGCGCAGCGACGGCAAAATCAGGAACAACAGAGCAAAGAGAAAAAAGGGGACAACGCCCAACCAGGGCAGCCAGCGGGAAGATTCGCGTTTTTTAGCGGTGTTTGAATTCATTGGCACCTGTAGAAGAAAGAGAGGCGAGACCCCGGAAATAAAATGAACGGGGTCCCGCCTGAGAGGTTACGAAAGGAAACTAGTTTCCAGCCTGAATATCGGCACCCACGACAGCATCCCAGTTCTTGGTGATGAGGTCTTTCGCGGCATTCAGTTGATCAACACTCGGGAAGACAGCCCCAGAGACATCCGGCAATTTGGCCAGGATATCCGCCGGGACGGCGTTGCGGGCGCGCAGATCGCTCTCGCGGATCGGATGGCAGTAGCCCTGCATCCACAAGGTCTGGCCTTCATCCGAGTAGAGGAATTCCATCCACAATTTGGCAGCGTTGGGGTGCGGTGCGTAAGCGCTGATGCCTTGCACGTATACACCGGCGAAGCGGCCGGTTGTGGGGATGACCACCGTGGCTTTGGGGTTGCCGGCGAAGGAATCGACGGCAGCCAGAGCGTTGTAGTCCCAGGTGATGCGGACGGGGGTTTCGCCTTTGGCAACAAGACCGTTATTGGCGATCAAGGGAACCAGGTTACCGGCTTTGTTGAGTTCAGCAAAGTAATCCAGACCGGCCTGAGCATTGTCGAGAGAACCGCCATTGGCCAGGGCAGCCGCGTACACCGATTGGATGGCCTGGTTGGAAACACGCGGGTCACCGGAAAGGGCGATCTGTCCCTGGTAAGTGGAGTTCAAGAGATCGCTCCAATCCTGCGGAACGTTGGGCTGGACATCGATATTGACCAGAAAGGAAAGCACGCCGTAGTAATCACCGTACCAGTAACCATCAGCATCTTTGACTTCGGTGGGGATGGTATCCCAGGTGGACACTTTGTAGGGCTGCAGCAGGCCTTCGTCTTTCGCGGAGGGGCCGAAAGCGAAACCCACGTCGATCACATCCGGGGCCTGCGGGCCTTTGTTATCTTTATTGGCCTTGATGGCTTCGACCTCATCGCCGGAACCGGCATCCGGGTTCAATTCATTGACCTCGAGACCGTACTTGGCCTTGAAAGCATCGATGACCGCGCCATAATTGCACCAGTCATGCGGCAGAGCGATGACGGTCAGGGTGCCTTCAGCTTTGGCAGCCGCAACCAGATCATCCATTGCGGAGCTCTGCGCGGGCTGGGTGGCAGCCGCGGTGGTTGCCTGGGCAGCTTCGGTAGCGGGCTGAGTGGCAGCCTCAGTGGTAGCAGCAGGGGCAGCCGCACTGCAGGCGGCCAGCAAGACACCCACCAAAACGAGCAAAGAAACTACTTTCAGATGAACAGCGTGCTTGAACATATTTCTCCTTTGGAAAGCATTGCATGTGAATTACTGCTTATGTTATCCGCCGGAGATTAAGCCCCAATCATGCGTTGATTAGGGATCAGTTAAGGGATGATTAACTTCGTGAGTTTTTTTGTTAATGAGAGAAGTTCACTGCCCGCGTAGCACATCACGGATGGCCGCCAGCAGGCGTTCGATCTGTGCTGGGGTATGGGTGGCAAAGACGGCCAGCCGAATGGCCCCACCGGCGGGCGCGCTGGGGTAGGAATTGACGAATTCTACGGCACTGCCGCGGTGGAAGAGTTCCTCGCGCAGGCGAAACAGATTGAGCCCACCCCGTGCCGGCAGGCACAGGATCGGCGTTTCTGCCGCCGGGAATTGCCAGCCCAACTCTTCCAGACCGGCACGGGCCTGACGAACGTTGGCCTGTAATTGCTGCAAGAGCTGCGGGGAGACCTGTAGCAGGCGCAAAGCCTGGGTGATCGCGGCCGCTGCGGGCAGCGGCAACGGGCTCGACCCCGCCAGCACCCGCGAGTTGCGCTCGAGATGCTCGAGCGCCTGGCGGCGGCCGTACACCAGCCCACCAAACCCGCCCAGCGCCTTGTTGAAGGTAGCCGAAACACTGACGCGCTCATCGGTGATACCCCAAAATTCGAGCGTCCCGCGGCCGTGTTCCCCCAGCACCCCGGCCCCGTGGGCATCATCCACGATCAGCCGTGCCGGCAAATTGCGCAGCACCTCCAGGTAATCTGGCAGCGGGGCCACCTCGCCTGAGATCGGGAACAGGCCATCGCTCAAGACAACCGCCCGTTCGCCTGCCGCCAGTTCGTGCTGCAAGGCCGCTTGCAATGCCTCCGGGCGGCAATGCGCAAAGGGAGTAATGGCATGGTTGCTGGCCGCCGCGGCATCCCACAGGCTAAAGTGAGCATCCGCATCAATGAAAAAGTGATCATTGGCCTGCCCCTCCCCCTGGATCAGCACCGCCGCGCCCAGATAACCACTGGCAAAGGTCAGCACCTTTTCGCAGGCGAAGAAAGTACAGGCCGCTTCTTCCATATCCGTGTAGAGCGGCGACTCCCCCAATCCGCCGCGCGAGTTGGCCGTCGAAAGCCCGTAGCGCAGTACCGCGTCAGCAGCAGCCTGCAGTACCTGCGGCTGAGATTGCAGCCCCAGATAACCGCAGCCGCCGAAATAATCATAAGTGCGCCCGTTGATCTGCGTCAGTGCTCCCACCGGGCCCTGCAAGGATGTGTTCACCCGCGTCTGGCCTTCTTTTTAAGTAATTGACACTCATTGAGGTGCACCAGATTGTGTCGGGTCGGCGGCATGAGCAGCAGCCCGGCTACGGTCAACCCGCCCCAGTACTCCAGCACCCCGCTGGCAGCCGGCTTGACCCCGCCTTCATCCAGAATACGCTGCAGATCAGCCGCGGCTGCTTTGCGTTTCAGGTCCGCCGCGCTGAGTTCATTGACCACCTCACGGGTACGCTGCCCGACCGCACTGCGGTAAGCGCGCAGCTCCGCGAAAGCCACCTGCTCACTCAGAGCACGGACTTCAGCCGGCTGGCTTTCGTTGCTGCTATCCTGGATCGGGGCATGCAGGCGGGCGGCCCAGCCGTCCCGGGTGAACACCTGTTCAGAACGTGCCACCAGCAGATTGAGGGTCACATCCTCGATGCGGGACAGGTGCCACCAGCACCAGGCAATCGAATGCTCCACCCCGGCCGGGATACAGCGGAACTCTGCCTCGGTCAGGCCGTCCCAGATCTCCTCGGCGTAATTCCAACCCGGCGCAGCCGATACGGAGCGCGCATGCAAAGGCGCGTGTACCTGCATGAATAACTGTTTCGCCTCCGCGAGACGGGCCGGGTCGCGCAAAGCCGACCGCAGTGCTTTATGTTGCTCATTCCAACGAACGCGGTTTTCGTCCATCCTGGCTCCTAGAATTCATCCACTTTGTGATCGAATTTGCCCTCCGGCAGACCGGTGAAGAAGGTCAGCGTGTGCAGCCAGGCCGTCTGTTCGGCGGGGGTCATCTTTTCGTCACGGTATTCCCAGTTGTGCTTGCGCACGTATTCTGCCATCTCTGTCTGCTGGCGCTGCAAACGGGCCACCGTCTCCGCGATCAGTGTTTTGGCCGCCCGCGGATGCTCGCCGCGGTAAAGCTCCAGTCCCTGCCGCAAATGCGCCAGACACAGGCCGTCCGCTTCCCGATAAGTTGCCTGGAACTCGCCCTCCGCGCCATCGAACAACTCGAAGAGCGTTCCCAGTACGTTGGCCGCAGCTTCTTCTTGCTGGGTACACACCGGGCAGCGCCCTTTTGGTTCCAGAACCGGTTTGCGCTTGCGCAGGGGCAGCCGTGCCGCGAGCGCCGGGGCATTCCCCACTGCGCGCTCGAGCGCTTGCAGCTCGCGAGCCACATTCTTGGCCAGCAGTCCATAGATGATATTCACCCCCAGCACCGGTCCGCTCGTCATGCGTTCTTTTGCCACCAGCAAACGGGTATGCTCCGGGCAGAACCCGTAGGCATCGTTGATCGGCTGGCGGGTGCGCGGATCGTTGGTGTTCTCCCACAGAAAGCTGTCGATGGATTGCTCCGCGGCTTCGTGGGCCATGCGGCACACCGGGCAGCCCGGCTTTTTCAGCGCGGCTTCCAGTTTGACGATCGATAACGCAAAGGCCATGACTTTCTCCTGGGTTGGGGAAGGGAAGATACGCGTTAAGTATACCTGAACCCTGTCTGCTTGCAGAATTGGGAGACATTCCTATAATGAAAAAGAATCCTTTCCCTGGAGACCCGCAATGAAATTTGGTTTAGCTCTGCCTTATATCGACGCCGCCGAAACGGCACGTCTGGCCGAACTGGCTGAGGCCGCCGGCTGGGACGGCGTGTTCGTCGGTGATGCCATCTGGTGCGTGGACCCCATGGTGGCGCTGACTGCGGCCGCCATGCGCACCCACACCCTGCGTCTGGGCACGATGGTGATCCCCATGCCGCTGCGCAAACCCTGGAAAGTGGCCAGCGAGTCGGCCGCGCTCGACAATCTGTGCGGCGGGCGCCTCACCCTGGGGCTGGGCACCGGGGCGGTATGGATGGGCTGGCAGGGCTTCCCGGACGAAGAAACGGATACGCGCCGGCGTGCCGAGATGCTGGATGAGGGCATCGACATCCTCACCCTGCTCTACCGCGGTGAACCATTCGACTACGACGGGCAGCATTATCACCTCAAGCTGACGCGCGTCGACCCGGTCAACTATCCGCGCCGGCCGGTGCAGCAGCCGCGCATTCCGTTGTGGGTGGTAGGCGTGTGGCCGCGCATGAAGTCGATGCGCCGCGTACTCAAGTGCGACGGTCTGCTGGCCGCCAAGATGGATGCCGAGAAGAAGTTCACTGCGGTCACCCCGGTAGACGTGCGCGAAATGGCCGCTTACGTGGCCGAAAACCGTACCCTGGCAACGCCTTTCGATATTATCATTGAGGGAGACACCAGCGGCATGGGCCGCCAGCAGACGCTCGATACCCTTACCCCCTGGGCCGAGGCCGGCACTACCTGGTGGATTGAGGGGATGTGGAGCAAATCCATTGCCGAAGTGGAAAAGAGAATCCTCACGCCAAATCTGATCAAACAGTGAAGGATCGACTTCTGTCCACTGAAATTTGACTTTTTTTCTTTTATCGTTATAATTATTCTCAATAGAGTCCGCGATTAGTTATTGCCTGAATGGCAATTCAAAGCTATTCGCAAATAAAACCCCGAGGAGTGTTTTACAACACTCCTCGAATTGTAATTCAGGAGGGACAATGGCAAAAGCAAGGATCTTTGTCGACTACTGGAATTTCCAATTGAACATCATCAAATTTTATGGAAGTGGTTTTCGAATCGATTGGAAAAAAGTATCTCCCTGGTTAATGAGTCAACTTGAAGCTATGGTTAAAACAGATATCGAATATGAAGGCACAAGCGTTTATGCCTCATTTGACAAGTCAAAATACTCTGATTGCAATTTAATCAATTGGATCGATTCATTTTTAAGAAAGCTGCCAGGATATGAAGTCTCATTAGTGGAAAGAAAGCCCAAGAATCCCCCAATCTGCCCCCACTGTCATACCGAAATCACTTTTTGCCCCGAATGCAATAAACCTATGACAGCAACCATAGAAAAAGGTGTCGATACTGCAATCGTTACGGATTTAATCAGCCTGGCCTGGGAAAATTCCTGGGAATATGCCATCTTAATTACTTCCGACAAAGATTTTATTCCTGCAGTAGATATGCTAAACCGCAAGGGATTTCATGTCATCAATGCCTATTTTCCTCCGGTCGGCAGTGAATTAGTAAAACATTGTTGGGCAAATATCCCTTTAAATTCTTCTTTGACTGAAATAGAATATTCCAAAACTTAATTAACACACCGAGGATTTCTATGGCTTTTTACGATCTTTCACTGGATGAACTCAAAGTTTACCAACCGCAGCGCTCCGAGCCAGCGGATTTCGATGCCTTCTGGGCGCGGAATCTGGCCGAGGCGCGGGCAATCCGGGAACCGGCTCGTTTCGAACCGGTGGACTTCGGCCTCAAAACTGTCAGCGTGTACGACGTGACCTTCCCGGGGTTCGCCGGTCAGCCCATCAAAGGCTGGTACATGCTGCCCGCCGGCACGAAAGAGTCGCTGCCGGTCGTGATCGAATACATCGGTTACGGCGGCGGGCGCGGTTTCCCGACCGACTGGCTATTCTGGCCCAGCATGGGCTACGCTTTCTTCGTGATGGATACCCGCGGACAGGGTTCTACCTGGCGCCACGGCGACACCCCCGATGTCGACCCGGAAGGCGGCAATGCCCAGGCGCCCGGTTTCTGCACTCGCGGCATTCTCAATCCGCAGACGGCTTATTTCCGCCGCCTGTACACGGACGCCGTGCGCGCCATCGATGCCGCCGCCAGCGCTCCCTTCGCGGATGCCACGCGGTTGGTTGTCACCGGCGGCAGTCAGGCTGGCGGTCTCAGTCTGGTCGCGGCCGGGCTCGAACCCCGGCTGGTCGCAGCCATGCCCGACGTACCCTTCATGTGCCACTTCCGTCGTGCCACCCAGATCACTGATTCCTACCCTTACCAGGAGATCGTTACCTACTGCAAGGTACACCGCGACAAGGTAGAACAGGTCTTTGCCAATCTCGACTATTTCGATGGGGTCAATTTTGCCGCCCGCGGCAAGGCCAAAGCGCTCTTCTCGGTCGGTCTGATGGACGACGTCTGCCCGCCCTCGACAGTGTACGCCGCTTACAACCACTATGCCGGCGCCAAAGAAATGCGCATCTACACGTATAACCGCCACGAAGGCGGCGATACCTTCCAGATGCAGGAAAAACGCAGCTTCCTCAAAGAGTTGCTGGGGCTGTAATACCAGTTTATCTGACGGTAAAGAATCGCCCCGGGGTTCCGGGGCGATTTTGCGTTCAGTGCAGCAATTCCATTTCGGCCTTGTCGATCTCTTTCTGTAGTTCCTTGGCCTGTTCTTTGGTTTCCGCCGGCACCCCCGAAGTGTAGGGGATGAATTTCAGCAGATCACGGGCCTGACGCATCAGGTCTTTGATCTGAGCCGTATAGGTGAAGTCCTTCCACGGGCCCTCCGCCGGTCGTTCCATGACGCGGGCTTTTTCGATCAGTTGCTGTGCTTTTTCAATGCGTTCCGCTGACGTTATCAAACGTGACATGAATCTTCCTCTTGGTAGGTGATGGTCTAATTATAGACCCGCGTACCGCTCACCAGCAGAAAAATGTTGGTTTTTTCATTGTTTTCTTCTATTATTAAGAAAATCCGCATTTTCTGGAGCTTTCTCATGCACTTTTCCTTCGACTCCGATTCTTTCTCTTTGTTGTGTCTGGGCAGCTTTCTGCTCGTCTTTTTCGTGCTGACCATCATCGCGATCGCTTATGCGGCAAAACGAAAAAAAGCCATTCAGGAAGTGGCCCAAAAGAGTGGTTTCAGCCCGGCGAAGGATCTGCCCGGGCGCTACCAGGAAAGTTTACAGGCAGCCTACGCTCCCGAAGACCTGCGCCGGGTCAAACCGCAGTGGCAAAAGACTTACCCCGAAGGCACGCTGGTGATCTTCGACTCCAGTATCCACAAAACCAGCAGCGACGGAGACTCCAATGAGGCCCAGCGCGGCAATCTGGCCCTTTTCTCACCACTGCTTGACCTGCCCCACTTCTTTATCATTCCCCGCCTGCAGGCACCCCTGCAGTTAGGGAATTACCTCGATCAGATGATGGCATCCGGGGCCAGTCGGCTGGGAATGAGCCTTAACCAGAGTATTCCCCCGGAATTCGACCGTGTTTACCTGCTCTACTGTGCGCCGGAAGCCGCCAGTACAGCCCTCGTTCCAGAAACGGCGCTGCTGTACCTGGCACAGCACCCCGGGTTCATTGTGCGCGTCCACGCCGACACGCTGGTTCTCTCTGATCCCTATGCCAGCCAGCGCCAGGCCCTGAGCACGCGTCTAGAAGAAAACATCACCGTATTGCGCGAAATTTGTGTCCGGTTTTCGGCCAGGGCATAGAACCCAAAACCCTGTTTTCTGAAAATGCTATAATTTTTAACGAAAGGAGTTCCTATGAAAGGAAATAGCAAAGTAATCGATGCACTTAATGCTTTACTGGCCGACGAACTGGTTGCCGTCGATCAATACATGGTCCATGCCGAAATGTTCGATAACTGGGGATACGCCAAACTGGCGGAGAAGACCGAAAAGCGTGCCATCACCGAAATGAAGCATGCTGAGAAGCACATTGGCCGCATTCTCTTCCTTGAGGGTACCCCTATGATGAGCCGCCCGGTTCAGCTTCACATCGGCTCCGAAGTCAAATCAATGCTCGAGAATGATCTGGCCGCCGAGAACGGCGCCGTCAAGCTGTACAACGAAATGATCAAGGTCTGCGGGGATGCCGGCGATTATGGAACGCAGGATATTTTGAAAGGCATCCTGCATGATGAAGAAGAACACCTCGACTGGGTCGAAGCCCAGTTGGATCAGATCAAGCAGATGGGCCTGCCCACTTACCTGACTGAACAAACCGGCGATTAGCAATCGCGGTCACCCATAAAAAGCCTTGAGAAAATTTCTCAAGGCTTTTTTGTCGTTTCTTCAGAGTCACGATAAGGGCCAAAACGCTTGAACTGCACCGCATTGACCCGCGTCAGACGCTCGCTGCCTGGGCTAAGCAGATAGTCCTGCCCGTTGCGGTGCAAAAGCGGAATGCGGCGGTGCCGGGCAGTAAAAGCCACGCGCATGTCTTCGGAGAGGGCCGCATAGCTCTCGAACTCATCCGGCCAGAGATTGAACATCTCATCGTAGAAAGCCACAAACTCCCGGCGGTAGCGCGGCGTCACCTGATCGAGATGGCTGATCACCCAGCAGGTCGGTTCGAAATCCCACTCGTAGGCCAGGCCAATGAAACGATAATCTTCGGTCACGTACGGAAAAAAGGGAAATTGCCGGCAACTGCTGGCGCGATACGGTCGCTGGCAATGGGCCGGCCCCTGACAGGCAAGCAGCAGCAAATGTTCCGGGGTGTCCTGCTGCAGCTCGGCCGGATCGCATGGATCCGCCGGACATTCATCTCCGCGCCAAAGGTGCCAGAGACCGGTGCGCGGCTGCAGATACTCCCATTCCTGGCGATACGCTACCGGCACCGCCTGACAGATGTCGCAGCAAACCGGTTTGCCGCTGCCATCAGGGTTGTAGGGAGCGCATTTCAACCCGCAATCCAGATCGCAGACCGGGGCATCAAAAGCAGCATATAGCTGGTGCACATCCAGCTTGGGGAAGTAAGGTTGTGAATCACTCACGGACATCTCCCAGAGAAACAGCCTGTTTGGAGGTGAGAAAATCTATTTGTTCATCAATTGAGATCGATTTTCTCAGCCCGGGTATTCCTGCAGCAATTGTACCCATACAGCCGCGAATCTGGCAACGAAAAAGCCCCAAACTCGTATATTGTGTATCACTCCTTTCAGGAAGGGAACCATGCAAAATAAAGCAAAAAAGAAAATCTTCACCTATCTGGGATTTTTGATCGTTTTTTCAAGCATTTTCTACATCCTTATTCTGCAAGCTGGCACCATTGCAGCCGCAGGGGGACTGTACGTTTTTGGCTTGATGTGGATGCCAGGAGTTTCGGCCCTGCTCACCCAGTTGATCTTTGAGCACTCCCTGCGCGGGATGGGCTGGAAGCCCGGCCGCTTCAAATATCTGCTGCTCGGCTATTGTATTCCACTGGCCTACTGCCTGATCGTCTACGGCATCACCTGGATCAGCGGGCTGGGATCTTTCAATAGTGCCGCTCTGGCAGCGATCACCGCCGGATATTCCACCCAACTGCCGCAGTTCTGGCTGTCAGTCATCTATCTGGGCAACCTGGCCATCTTTGGTGTGCTGGGCGGGCTGCTGTCAGGCACCGGGGAAGAGATCGGTTGGCGCGGACTTTTGTTCCCTGAGCTGGAAAAGCTGTTCAACTTCAATCAGGCCACCTTGATCACCGGCGCTATCTGGACGCTGTGGCACCTGCCGCTCATCCTTTTCGCTGACTACATCACCCCCGGCATTCCCCGCTGGTATGGAGTGATCATGTTCACCCTGATGGTCACCGGCATGAACTTTGCGTTTAGCTGGCTGCGTCATTCTTCAGGCAGTTTCTGGCCAGCAGCATTGCTCCACGCCAGCCATAATTTGTTCGTGCAGAACATCTTTACCCCGCTGACCTTGCCAAACAGTCTGACCCCCTACGTCATCGATGAATTCGGTGTGGGTCTGGCCCTGACCGGCCTGATCCTGGCATTGATCTTCTGGCAAAGGAAGAAACTTCTTGTGCCCGCTACTTCCGCATAAACGAACATTCCCCGGAGAGAACTCTCCGGGGAATGTTTTTTAGAGCAAAGAATTCTAGGGTTCGCTGATGGTCAGCCAGTTGACGTTGACCAGTACCGGGTAATCCTCAAAGGAAGAGACCGAGATCCCAATCTGCCCCTGTGACAGATTCGAATCATGGACCGTGCGCGCCAGGACGCCGTTGATGTACAGGCTGAGGGAATCACCCTTACAAATGGCTGTGTACTGGTTGGTTGCCCGACCCATGTGAATGCTGGTCGAACCGCCATCGAACAGACGTTTATAAGCATGGTCGACCAGAGCATCATAATACAGGATGTTGTACAAACCATTGTTGGCAATGTTGAACTCATACCAACCACGGTCGGGATCATAACGGCAGATGATGCTGACATTGTTGTTATTGTTGCCCAGGTTTTCTGCCTCGAAATCAACCTCGGTATCGTAATAGGTGTACGGATCGTAGGTCAAGTACGGCCACAATTCCGGGCCATTGAGATCGAATACCAGCTGGCCGTTTTCGGTGTAGATATTCATGTTCGGGTCATCCGCATCGCCGCTCATCATGAAGTAACTGTAATTGTTCATATCCGAGCTGTCATCGAATTCATCGGTAAAGTAAGGCTGCGCCTCAGAAGTACTGGAGGTGCTTGAACTATCCGCACTCGAAGAACTGCTGCTCATGCTGTCGTCGAACGTTCCGGTTACTTCCAACTCGCGGCCATTCAACTGTCCTTCCAAAATCTCACCCGTAGACCAGCGCCACACGGTCACCGATAAGGTCGAATCCGAGTCGTGAGTGCGAATCACGGAACAGTAATCAGCCATCGTGCCATCCGTACCCACGACCAGATTTTCAAGCTGGACGATCAGGTCACCGGGCTTGATGCCCGCTTTATCGGCTGCCGAACCGGAAGCCACCGAGGCCACCCATACACCAGTGATCGAGCCATCGTCATTCGAGACCACGCTGCCATTCACCCCAATCGAGTCGACGTCCTGACCTTTCATCAGGTCCGCCACCACCGATTTTGCCGTGGACTCGCTGATGGCAAAGTACTGGTTGGCATCTTTGCGGCTGGCAAAATGGATGCCCACCACCTTGCCGTCACTGGTCACCAGCGGGCCACCCGAGTTGCCCGGGTTACCGGTCGCATCGTGCCCCAGCACCCCCCCGCTGATCGCCGTCCACGAAGTATCGCCGGAAGCGCGCGTTTTGCTGATGATGCCCTTGGTCAGCGAAAATTCAGGCTCGCCCAGCGGGAACCCGGCCAGATAGATTTCCATCCCTGTGGTGATCTCGCCATCGTACCAATCAAGATATGAAAAGTCGGAGCCTTCGATCTTGATCACTGCCAGATCATTACATTCCGAGTAAGCCACCACCCGCGCGTTGCGCGGCTCACTTTCGCCGTTGACCCATACTTTGACCAGGGCCGCACCGGTGACGACGTGGTTATTGGTCACCGCGTAACCGTCCGGATCGATGATGAAGCCCGAGCCACGTCCCGCTGAATTGACCTGCAGGCCAAACTCGGGATCCATGAACGTACCCTCTGACTCGATCTGAACTACTGCCTTTTGCACGTCAGAAAGCTTCGTGACCGCACCTGTCTTCTTTGAAGGAGCCACTGTCGCTTCACCAGCAGTACTTGTTGCCGTCGCTTTAGTCAAGAACGGTAAATTACAGGCCAGACTGACCAAAGACAAAAGAAGAATGAGTGTGATGAATGGTTTGACAATTCTCTTATCCATTTTTCCCTCTCCATACAGAAACTAAAAATTTAACTTATCAATATTTAATAGTCATTAACATATTATAAATGAATTCCTATTAATGCAAGAAAAAAATTAAAAGAAAATTCCCATCTTCAATCAAAGATGGGAATTTTTCAACCAAAAAATGATCTTACTTGCGCGCGGTGGCTTTGACCTGCCGGGCGAATTCAGCCCCAAAGGCTCGGCCCTGTTCGAGTTCGTCCTGGCTGGGAGCACCAAAGAACTCGAATTTGCCGGTCAGATTCCATTTGTAGGTCTCTGCCAGGCTCTCGAAGTGACGCTGTGCCCCACCCACCCAGGCATGGCTGCCAAAGATCGCAGCGGTGCGGTTGGAAACGTGCTTGATGTGGGCCACTTCCAACACATGCAGCATATCCGGGAACAGCTCTCCTTCGTAAGTGGGTGCCCCAACCATGACGCCCTGATTCAGCCATAACGAAGGCAAAATCTTGCTGACGGGAATCTTGGCCACGTTGAAGACCTTTACCGGCACCCCTTCATCCACGATTCCCTGGGCCACCACATCCATCATCTGCTCGGTGTTCCCGTACATCGAAGCGTACAACAGGGTCACACCCAGATCCCCGGGTTCAGTGGCATAGCTGGCCCACTGGCTGTATAACGAAACGATCCGTTCAGGATGATTTTTCCAGACCAGCCCATGCGATGGCGCCACAATCGAAATGGGCACCGTGGATAATTTCGCAATTGCATTGTTGACTGGCTTGCAGAAAGCCGCCACAATGTTGACAAAATAACGCAGCGCTTCCTGCTCGTACCATTCCTGAGGCACCACCGGGTCATCAAAGATGGTACCCGATAAAGCGCCAAAACCGCCGAAACCATCACATGGGAAGAGGATCTTCTCATTCACTTCATAAGTCATCATGGTTTCAGGCCAGTGTACCCACGGGGTCGCATAAAAACGGACAGTATGCTTGCCCAGTGAGATCTCTTCCCCATCTTTCACCACCTGCACCCGTTCAGTAATGCCGTAGAAGCTTTCGAGCATGTCGCGGGTTTTCGCAGTGCCCAAAATCGTGATCTTGGGGGCCAGCATGAGCAGAGTCTTGAGTGCCCCGGAGTGGTCGGGCTCCATGTGGTTTACCACCACGTAGTCCAGGTCGGCTACCGGGACGATGGTCTCGATCTGCTCAACCAGCTTATCCGTGCTCATCTCACTGGCCAGATCGATAATGATGTTTTTCTCATCTTTGATTAAATAACTGTTATAAGAAACCCCTTCATCATGAACCGGCCAGAGTCCTTCAAAAAGTTCGATGTGACGATCATTCACACCTACCCAGTAAATTGAGGGTCGAATTTCAACAGGCTGCATCGTTCTTTCCTCTCAGTCCAAAGCTAATTCAACTAAATTTATCCTATTTTACCATTCCTTTGAATTTAACCCAAAAGGCAGGCGAGCAATGCTCACCTGCCTGACTTCAATCGCAAAACATCAACTTTGCTTCGGGCCTGTATACGAGATCTCAAAGAGGATACGATCAGGGCTTTCGAACATCACCTGATAATAAGTAATGGCATCGCTGCTGCAGAAATCAGGGCGATGACGCGGAGTATCGAACAATGCGGCCACCTGATGCTGTTTGAGGAACTCGACTGCGGCATCCACATCGGCCTGGCTGGGAACGGAAATCGCCATGTGATTGGTACCGATACCATCATAATCATTGGCAACGGTTTTCTTGATCGGCTCGCCAAACCACAAGCTCACCCCGTGTTCATCTGCGATGCCCAGCATACTCTCATCTTCGTGGAGTACTTTCCAGCCCAGAAATCCGAAAAGATCTTTATAAAACTGCTTATTCTGCAGATGAATATTGACCTGCAGATGGCCTAAATTTCCTTTTACCATTCTTTCCTCCTGATAGATTGATACCTTAATGATAAAACTAATGTTCTATCACGTCAAGCTCTTTTTATTTCAAAGAGTATTGGCTGAAGAAATCCCACAGCATCTGAGTGGCATCGATCGATTGGCTGGTCTTGCCCACCACAAATTCAGGCAACCGGGTACGCCCCCCTGGCCAGCCATGTCCGCCCCCATCGATGGTATAAAGAATCACACTCGCATTCTGGCTGCAACCGGTATATTCCACCCCGCTCACTTCCTGGATGGCTGGTAACGTCTGCGGGGTTGTCTGGCAGCCGTTGCTCTGAGCATAACGGGCCATAAAAGTGGAAATATCCGGGAAGGGGTAGTGGAATAATCGCGATGGCCCACCGGTATAGGGCACAACCGGGTCTGCTGTGCCGTGGAAAGCGATCAATGGCACCGGCCGGGTCGGGTTGCAGTCTTGCCAGGGATACAGATAACCACCAGAAACCGCGCCAGCCGCGGCAATGCGGTCGGAGAGGGTACAGGCCAGCATGAAGGTCATTCCACCCCCATTGGAATGGCCGTTAACGTAGATCCGGGTGGCATCGATTGAGTAATCTGCCTCCAGCTTATCGATCAACGCGGAAATGAAATCGATCTCTTTATACGAATCCTCCGTACCACTGGCACGCCAATGCTTGGGGGTACCCGTCCCCGAAGGATAAACCACGATGAAGCCATATTGATCCGCCAGATCATTCCAGCCGCTTTCCTTTTGCTGCTGGGAGGGACTGCCCCCATAGCCATGGATACTGATCACCAACGGCACCGGCTGATCGCCGCGATAACTTTTTGGAACATAAAGCAGGTATTGGCGTACTTCCCCATCTACGGTCAGGGTACCGTTGCGGCGGGCCAGCTCAGAGCCAGCATTCGCCGCTGTGCCCATCCCGAAAGACAGCCAACCCAGCAGACCGATCAAGAAAACGTGAAAAAACTTCATAACTCTCTCCTGTATATTTCTAAAACTACCTGTAATCAGACTAATTGTATCTTGATTCTATTAATCTTTCATGTTATCGTAAGTAAATTGAATAATCCGTGATTGGAGGTAAAGTGAGTTCCATTCGCAAGGTACTTGCAGTCAGTCAAAGCCGCCCCACCCTCGAGGGGGCCGGAGTGCACCTGAGGCGCGCTTTTGGCTTTGGAGAGATCCAACCCTATGATCCTTTTTTGCTGCTGGACGATTTCCGCGGCGATTCAGAAGATCAATACATTAAAGGTTTCCCCTGGCATCCGCACCGGGGCATCGAAACCATCACCTACGTCCTGCGTGGACACGTGGCTCATGGCGACAGCTTGGGGCACGAAGGGGTGATTGGCCCGGGTGACGTGCAGTGGATGACCGCTGGCAGCGGCATCATTCACCAAGAAATGCCCACCGGGGATGCTGAAGGTAAGATGTGGGGCTTTCAATTGTGGGCCAATTTACCCAGTGCGCAGAAAATGATCGACCCCCATTATCAAGGTGTCACCGACACCGAGATTCCCCGCGTTGCTCTGCCCGGTGGAGGAGAAGTGCGCATCATTTGCGGTACCTTTCAGGGGGTGAGTGGGCCAATCAAGAACGTCACCATCCAGCCTGAATATCTGGATGTTTCACTGCCTCCCCACACGACCTTCACCCACACGATCCCGGCCGAGCACCATGCTTTCGCTTACGTTTTCGCAGGCAAAGGAAACTTTGGCGAAGCGGAGGAAGCTGACATCGATCCCAATGCTGAAAATACTTCGCTGGTGCTCTTTGGCCGCGGAGAGGAAGTGCAGATCAGCGGTGCAGAGAATGGGGTACGCTTTTTGCTGATCAGCGGGCAGCCGTTGCACGAACCCGTTGCCTGGTATGGACCGATCGTGATGAACACCCAGGAAGAACTGCAAACAGCCTTCGAAGAATTGCAGCAAGGCACGTTCATCAAGCATCCAGCGAGCTAGTCCACCACCAAACCGGATCGTGTATTTTCAATCTGGACCCATCGTGCTGAGTTTAAGAGAAAAGATTCCACAGAACGATGCTTGACGGAGCACAAGAAACAAAAAATGGCCGCAGGAAACCTGCGGCCATTTTCATCGACATTTTTTTCTCAAAAAAACTCAACCCGCGGCTTTCAATACCCGCAAAGCACGCAGGGTCACCCATTTGTTGGGGCGGTGAATGGTGCCGAAGTTTCCCCAGGCTTTGCCTGAGTAACTGTATTCCAGATTCCAGCGCCCCTGTTCATCCTGCTTGCTCTCCACCAGCTCCAGTGCATTGCGCAAACGTAGATCAGACGCGTAGCCCAGCAAACACAGGGTTTCGAGCACCTGCAAAATGTCACTGATGTAATAGACCGGGAAACCAAAGCGCCACCAGTTCCGACTGATGGCATGGCCGGGTGCTGTGGGGTAATCCGCCGTAGCCGGGTCCACCGAAAACAGAAAATCTACCCCCGTCTGAATGGCGTCCTGAACCAGTGGGGTCCGTTTCTCAGCCGGCAGCGCTGCCAGTGCGCGCAATACCTTCACCGCTCCCCAGGCACAGGCCAGGGAACCATTGATGCCGCAGGCAAAACCCGGGCCGCATTTAATGGCATAGAAATGCGCCGAAGCGTTTTTTTCATGTACCGGAGCAATCCCCACCCCATTGACCATGCGGGTCATCCAGTCAAAAGCCTGATCCAGGCGTTCATCGCAGCAGCCCAATTCGGTCAAAGCCCAGCACAGGTTCCCCTGCAGACAATCGAATGTGTAGGAAGGTGCCCCAGAAGCGGTAAATTGCCCACTGCGGGTTAAAGTATGTTCCAGCAAATAGCGGCACGCCGTCTGGATACGTTCGTCCTCATCGACGTGCGCCCCTACTTGAGCCAGCGATAGAATTGACCACACCGTGGAATGATATTTATGGCTGTATCCCGGCCCGGGCTGGTCCCAGTAACCTTCAGGGACCATTTTAGAGAGAATGAACGTGATCGGGGCAGACTGATTGGCTTCGCGGCGGGCCGCCAGCACCTCCGGCAGAGGTGCTTCGGTCAGATCACGCAGTGCCAGCGCATGCACGGCCGGTGCAGAGGGTTCGAGCAGCCAGTTCAGTGGATTCCCATGCAGACGATCTAACCAGCCCATAGCATTCCTCTATCGTTGATTTTGAGTCGAGTTAATTATAGGGGAAATTAAAAAAGCGATTCCCGAAAGGGGAGCTCTCGGGAATCTGACACCAATATTCTGTCGTATCAGGGTTGGGTCTTCACCTGTCCGACGTCTGCACTGACTTTGAAACGCACCACCGCACAATTTGCCGTTGGCTGTGACACCACATCAAAGCTTCCTCCCTCCACGCTGAGCAAGATCACCGCAACCGCCGGCTGTGCCACACACTTCTCCCCCAGGCTGGGGGCAAGTGCCTGCTGCCCCGCCTCGGTCAGGGTTAGCTGCGCGGCTGCCGGCGGATTGGCAAACACGGTTACCGCCGCCGGGGTTTTGCCCACCGACCAGGCAAACACCACGATGGCAAGCGCGGTAATGGCGCCAAAAATGAAAATGCCCTGAATGGCCTTTTTGTAAGTGAATTTCACACTGGTAAATGAGATCTCATCTCTGAGATTGAAATAGGTCTGTACCATTCTTTTCATCTCTTGATTCATCTCATCAAGTGTCTTGAAATCTTCCTCTTTTTTGGCAGTTTCGAATCGAGCCCCTTTCTCGTCATAGTCATCAAAAAATTTGTCAACCGTCAAATAACCATCCAGCAGCAGAACATTATTGAGATTACTGATCTTTTGGACTTGCCGGTCGTTCACGAACCTGCGCATCTGTTGTTCATTCATGCTGCCACAGGTAAGTACCTGACTCACGAGATAAATCTCAAGAAACACCGCGGTCAACGCGACCAAAAAAGAAATCATGGCAAAGTAAATATAAGGCGAGGTCACCTTGCTGATAGAAGAAAGATTTATCCCCGCCAATAATGCTGCTGCAATTGCCCCAAATCCCGTCAAAATCCACTTGGCGGTCTCTCGCAGTTGTTTCTTTTTGTCTTCCATTTGTCCGGAAATTTTTTCTTGTTCGGTTTCTACAGGGTTACTCGGTTCGCCAGACATAATTCCTCACTGTTCCGGATTGATTTTGGTAGACTTGGGTGCTTTGATAGTGTGAGGAAAAGGTATATCGACATAGCCATCCACGTTGCCTTCATGACTGCTATGTTCCTTCGGTTTTGGCACGTTCGGCTTTTTAGAAGAGTCTTTTGTGTTTTCTCCGGTTTTTTCCGTCTTTCTTCTTGGACTCATCTTTTCCTCCACTTTACAAAAACAAACCGACCCAGACATACCTAATATCTGGTAAGGAGGGCGGTACCCGAGCATTATGATTTTCAAAATGAAAGACCCTTGCTGCTTTCTTTCCTTCGATGACCCCTCAATTAATCATTATAGTGAGTTTTTTCACCATTTCTATCCTTTTTTCGCTTTTTCGTGCATTTTCACTATAATTAAAGTGTCAAGAAAGGGGATGACCTATGGAAGTGCATCAGCCGCTGCGCGCCTCAGATACCGCTGCCGGAGAAGACAAAAAAACTTCTTTGCCGGTCTTTCTCCAAAATCTATTCCGCACCCCACCCGCGGAAGATGAATCCACGTGGTTGCCGGAGGTGGAGCCTGCCTGTACGGAGGGGGACACCCTGGCCGATTTTTTGCTGGATTCTCCGCTGGCCGGCACTGAACTGGAAACCCCGCGTGAGGCCGTCCGCGAGCGCCTGATCGAGATCCAACGATGAGTTACCTGCTGGATACCTGCGTCCTGACCGAGTTCGCCCGCCAGCAGCCTGACCCGCAAGTGCTGAACTGGATGCAGCGCGTGGACCGAGACGGGCTGTACATGAGCGTTATCAGTGTAGGCGAGATCCAACGCGGCATTGAACGATTGCCCGACTCCTCCCGCAAAGATCAATTGCTGGATTGGGTGTACCACGGTCTGCTGGAACGGCTGAAAGACCACATTCTGCCTCTGGATACCGTGACTCTCACCCTGTGGGGATCCCTGACCGCCTGGAAAGAAACGAATGGTCAGCCGATGGGCACACTTGAATCCCTCATCGCCGCCTCGGCGCTGCGCCACAACCTGATTCTGGCAACCCGCTACGTCAAGGAATATTTTCGCAGCGGGGTACAGATCGTCAACCCCTGGCAAGAAACATAAAAAGAACCGCTCCTCAGAGCGGTTCTCGAATTCTACCAGTAGTGATGCACCAGCGGACGGATGCGCTGATCGTACAGCGCTTTCAGTTTGCGCATGATTTCGTCGTCCAGCGGCGGCAGATCAGCGGCGCTGAGATTTTCTTCCACCTGGGCAGGGCGTTTGGCCCCGGGGATGGCACAACTCACAGCGGGGAACATGAGAATCCAACGCAGGGCAAACTGGGTCAGCGTCATCCCGGCCGGCAGCAACTGGCGCATCTCCTCCACCGTCTGCAAACCGGTCTCAAAATCCACCCCGGCAAAAGTTTCCCCGCGGTCAAACGCTTCGCCGTGGCGGTTGAAGGCTCGATGGTCCTGGGCCTCGAAATGGCTGTCGCGAGTGAATTTGCCCGTCAGCATCCCGGAAGCCAGCGGCACGCGGGCCAGAACCCCCACCTGATGCTGCTGTGCCTGCGCAAAGAACAAATCTGCCGGGCGCTGCCGGAAGAGGTTGAAGATGATCTGCACGGTTTGCACGTTGGGATATTCGATGGCCTTCAAAGCCTCCTCTACCTTTTCAACGCTGACACCGTAATAGCGCAGCTTGCCAGCCTGTACCAGGTCATCAAGCACCCCAAAGACCTCTGGCATGTAATAGACCTCGGTAGGCGGGCAATGAAGCTGCAGCAGATCGAGAGTTTCCATTTCGAGATTCTTGAGGCTGCGTTCGACGAAAGCAGTCAGATTGGCGCGATTATAGCCAGAAGCCACGTGCGGATCCAGACGCCGCCCGGCTTTGGTAGCCACGTGAAAGGTTCCGGGGCGCTCTTTGCGCAGCCTGGCAAACAAACGTTCGCTGCGGCCATCGCCATAAACATCCGCCGTATCGAAAAAGTTGACGCCCAAATCCAGAGCCCGGTGCAGGGCCTGCAGGGATTCGTCATCTGCCACGCTGCCCCATGATCCGCCCACCGCCCAGGCACCAAAACTGATCTCGGAAACCTGCCATCCGGTTCGGCCTAAAGTGCGATATTTCATCCCGTCCTCCTCAAAAGTTCACCGAGTTCATTATATAACGTAAAGGCAGCCGCGAAATTCGCGGCTGCCTTTTCAAGGAAGAGAATCTACCCGATATTGACGATCTTAAGACCGGTGAGCAAAATCAGCAGCACCAGTACCGGGGAAACAAAACGCAGAATGTTGAAGACCACTTTGAGCAATTTTTCGTTGGCTAATGTTCCCTCATTCGAAAGCGCCGCCTTGAAATTCGGCCATCCCCACACCCAGGTGGCAAAAACCGCCATCAGCAAACCGCCGACCGGCAGCAAAATATTCGAGGACACGTAATCGAACAGATCGAACATGGTCATTCCAAATAATTTAAAATCAGCCATGCTGCTGTTGGAAAGTGCGCACATCGAACCCACCAACGCCATTGCAAGCACGGTGACCAGAGTTGCCTGAGTGCGGTTTAGTTTGGTGCGGTTGACCAGAAAAGCCACCACCACCTCGACCAGAGAGAGCATGGCGCCAATGGCAGCAAAAGCAGTCAACACGAAGAACAGAACCATGAAGACCTGCCCGAATGGCATGGAGGCAAACACAGTCGGGATGGTGATGAAAAGCAACTGTGCCCCAGCCGCCGGCTCGAAACCGAAGGCAAACACCGCTGGGAAAATGGCCACGCCGGCCAGCAGCGAAACCGCCAGATCTGCGCCCACCACACGGGCCGCATTCGCCGGGATATTCTGATCTTCCCCATAATAACTGCCATAGGTCAGCATGGCGCCCATACCGATGGAAAGTTTGAAGAAGGCCAGCCCCAATGCCACCATGATCGCCTGAGCGGTTAGCTTCGAGAAATCTGGTTTGAAGAGGAAAGCCAACCCGGCACTGGCTCCGGGTAAGGTCAGGCTGCGAATGCCAATGACCACCAGCAGCAATGCCAGAACAGGCAGCAGTTTCTTGGTGGTAGCTTCGATGCCCTTGGTCACTCCCAAAACAATGATGACCCCTACCACTGCCAGCACGATCCACTGCACCACCAGCGACAGCCACGGGTTCGAGACCAGTTGTCCAAAAGCCGCGCTGGTCACAGTAGCATCCGTGGTCATCAGGCCAGACTGGAATGATTTGGCAATATACGCAAACACCCAACCAGCCACTTCCGTGTAGTAGGCCATGATGACGAAAGCCGCCAGTACACCTGAGGCACCCACCAACCACCATAGGGTCTTTGGAGAGATCTTCTTGAAGCTGGTGACCGCGTCCGCGCGGCCTTTTCGGCCGATCATCTGTTCAGCCACCATGATCGGGAACCCCACCAGAACTGTGCACAACAAATAAACAATTAAAAATGCCGCGCCCCCATTTGCCCCTGTCAGATAGGGGAACTTCCAGATGTTGCCCAAACCAACCGCCGAGCCCAAAGTTGCCATCAAAACCCCCACCCCGGTGGCAAACCGTTCCGGCCTTACCTTTACCGCAGACTTGCTTGCTTCGCTGACTGCCTTGTCCATCCTTACATCTCCCAAAAATGAGTTATAAAAAAACTCCCCGGAGAATTTTTCCGGGGAGTTTGATTTACCTTTCTCGCGTTCCTAAATTCAGGAATGACTGACCAACCTCGCGCCGGATATTCGCTGGCGAAGCATAATAATAGCGATAAAGGAAATACGAGTGGAGGTGGTCATGTTGGGTTCTTTTATATCCCCGTTTGATCAATTTGACCAGAGGGGAAAATCTTAAAAAAAAGAGGCGCCCCTCTTTTTTCTAGAGGAGCGCTTTTTTCTGCTTCATGGGGCGGCATTCAGCCGCAAGAAGGGGCTGTCCCCGGCGTTTTTCTGCTTTGAGCAGCCAGCCAGGCTGGTTCGAGTATTGTTCCTCCTGCGCAGCATAAAAGGCAGCCACAGCAGGTACCTCAGGTTCATCCATTTCAGCGAACTTCCGTTCCCAATTCATCATGTTAAAAATCATTGCATTCATCGTAAACTCCTTTTCTTAATGCAACCGGTTGCAATTCCCGGTAAAAAAATCAGGCAGATTGCCTTTTGACCAAGTCCACGGGTAAAGTCACATTGCTGACCACGCCCGTTTCAAGCTGATTCAACAAATTTTCCGCCAGCAGCCGCCCGGCTTGATTGATGTGCTGACTGACCGTCGTTAATGACGGATTATTCAACGCAGCAATGGAAAGATCGTCATAGCCGATCACTGCCACATCCTCCGGTACGCGCCGGCCCTGCTGACGGATTACTTCCATGGCCGCAATGGCCATCAGATCACTGCACACGAAGGCCGCATCCAGATCAGGGACCCGCTGCAGCAATTCGTGCATGGCCCGGCCCCCCGAGGTCAGTGAGAAGTCGCCATAAGCCACCAGCGCGGGATCCACCGGCTGCCCGGCGGCCTGCAGTTCCATTTCGTAGCCACGATAGCGCTGCTGGACTTCCAGTTCCTGCGCCGGCCCGCCAATGAAGGCGATCTTCTGCCGGCCGATCTCGAGCAGATGCCGGGTGGCCAATCGCCCGCCCACCAGGTTATCCCCTGTCACTGTGGAGCAGGAAATATCCGGCCAGGGAACTCCCCACATCGAGAACGGCGCTCCGGTCTCGAGCAGCGCATGGATATGCCGCTGTTTGCGCGTCGAAGTGGTCAGAATGAAACCGTCCACCCGCCCAGCATCCAGGTATCGGCGCACCCAATCGTTATTGTGGGGGTCCACCTGCAGCATGAGCAGATCGTAGCCGCGGGCATACAGGGCATCGGTAATGCCGCTCATGATCTCGAAACTGAACAGGTCCGCCACCGAGTAATCCTTGTAGTAGCAGGTGGAGACAAAAGCCAGGGTATTGCTGCGCTTCAGGCTGAGCGATTGCGCGGCTACGTTGAGAAAGAAGTTGTTCTCCCGCGCAATGGTCTGGATACGCTCCTTGGTCTCAGCCCCAATCAAGGGACTATCGCTCAAAGCCCGCGACACCGTGGATTTAGAAACCTGGGCCATGCGGGCGATATCAGCGATTGTCATTCCTGAACTTTTGACCATATTCACTCTCTTAATCATGCAACCGGTTGCATTATAGAATATTTCACAGTGAAAGTCAAGAGGGAAAACATCACCCCAAAAGTGAACTTATTCCAAAAATGTATTTAACTTAACTTCTTCATTGGGGATCAGTCGAAAGTCACCGTTGACTGTATCCATAAAATTACTGAAAGCTACTTTTTCGTAATAAATCGGGAAGCAGCTTTCTACCGCCATATCCATATCTTTATCCAGATAAGCACGGCAGACCCGGGCACTCCGGTTAAAGGCATTGATATGGGGATAGACCTCCGGCAAACGACTCTTTGCCACGGCGTTCAACCCGAGGAAGGCAGTAAACAGTACTCCATACGAATATTCTTTGAAAATCAGGTTGAAATAAGAAGTGTGTTTGGCGTAAAAAACATCATTCTCTCTACGCGTAATTTCATACCCCAGAAATTCAAGATGGTTGGTAATCTGATCGATAATGACTGACATTTTTCCTCCTCAGAGAATAAATTATCTCTTCCTTTCCTGCAGCCAGATAAATGCTATAGATTTTTCACGCATCGGAAGCAGTGACTCGATTTCCACCCGCAAATCTGAACGGAATAATTATGATGAAAGAAAGGGGGGCTGTCAAGAAAAAACACAGCCAAAAAACAGGAAGAATGGCAGTGTATTCCTGCGCGAAAGAAAATTTAAGTCGTGTGTATAATGGGAATACCAATTCTTCAACTTTCATCCCCTTTACCGTTTCAGAAAGGATAGGCGCATGAATTCTCCCGTAACGATCACCTTGCAGATCAATCAGGAAAAGAAAGAGGTTACCGTCTCTGCCGAAGAGAACCTGCGTGATGTATTGCGCCGGCTCTCTTATTTCAGCGTCAAGCATGGCTGCGAAGACGGCACCTGTGGTACCTGTACAGTGATCCTCGACGGCAAAGCTGTGCATAGCTGCAAGATCAAAGCCGTGGATGCAGCAGGCAAATCCATCGAAACCGTGGAAGGGATCAGCCCGGAAGGGAAACTGCATCCGCTGCAGCGTGCCTTCATGGAAAGCGGAGCCATTCAATGCGGCTATTGCACCCCGGGTCAAATTTTGACAGCCAAGGCCCTGCTGGATGCCAAACCGGACGCCAGCGAAGCGGAAATCCGCCAGTCCATGAATAACGTACTGTGCCGCTGCACCGGTTACATCCGCCCGCTGGACGCCGTCTTGCGGGCCGCCGCTGAGATGCGGGGTGAGAGTGTTTCTCCCATCGAAGTTATTCGCCTGCCCCTGCCAGAGGATACCGCCCAGGCCGAGATTCCCGAGGCCTTCTTCCGCCGTGACGGGTCGAGTGTTCCGCTGCCTCCGCTGGTCTACTCTCCAGAGGGGTACCCCATCACCCACGAAGTCGGTCAAGCCGAGGTCAAGCTGGACGCCGAGAAACTAGCCCGCGGCAAAGCGGTCTTCACCGACGATCTGCACCTGGAAGGAATGCTCTATGGGGCACTGTTGACCAGCCCGCACGCCCATGCCCTCATCAAGAAAATCGATACCCAACGTGCTCGTGCCCTTCCCGGCGTGCGCGCTGTGCTCACCTATCAGGATGTGCCGCGCATCAAATACGCCTCCGGGGGGCAAAGCTACCCCCAGCTTAAACCCTATGACCAGGTCACTCTGGATAATAAAGTGCGTCACCACGGCGACCGGGTCGCTGTCGTGGCGGCGGATACCCCTGAGATTGCCGCGGCAGCCTTAAAGCTGATCGATGTGGAATATGAAGTATTGCCGCCGGTCGTCGATGCCCGCGCGGCCATGCAGCCTGGTGCCCCGGTCATTCATGACGAAGCGGATACCGACGGCATCTTCGACCGCGAGCACAACATCGTCCATCACATCGAGACCGGCATTGGCGACGTCGAGGCCGCTTTCGCAGAAGCCGACGAAGTGATCAGCGGTGAGTACACCACCCAACGCCAGCAGCATGCTCACCTCGAGCCGCATGCCTGCATCACCTACTGGGATGAAGACCAGCGCATGGTCATCCGTACCAGCACTCAGGTACCCTTCCATATTCGCCGCATCGTCGCGCCGCTGATCGGCCTGCCGGTCAAGCGCATCCACGTCTATAAGCCGCGCATCGGCGGCGGCTTCGGCAACAAGCAGGAAATGATCCTCGAAGACCTGTGCGCTCTGCTCACGCAGGCCACTGGCAAGCCAGTGCGCATGGAATTGACGCGTGAGCAGGAATTCACCACCACCCGCAGCCGTCACCCTGAGATCATGCAGTACAAGATCGGCGTCAAGAATGGCAAAGTGACCGCAATGGATCTGCACATGATCGGCGACACCGGGGCTTACGCCACCCACTCGCTGACCGTGAACATGGTTGGCGGTTTCAAAGGACTCACCCTTTACAACCCGCCCAACGCTCATTTTTCGTGCGACATCGTCTATACCAACCAGCCCGTCTCGGGTGCCTACCGCGGGTATGGCGCCATGCAGTGTGAATTCGCCGTCGAAGTGTGCATGGCGGAATTAGCCGAGAAGCTGGGCGTGGATGAAGTGGAATTCAAGCGCCACAACTGGATCAAGCTGGGTGACCCCATGCGTCTGTCGAAGGCTATGGGCGAAGGCCGCGAGGGCACCGAACAATCGCTGCAAAGCACCGGCATGGCCCAATGTGTCGATCTGGGACTGCGCGCAACCGACTTCTACGCCAAACGGAAAGCCTATCAGCATCAAGAGGGCAAAATCCGCAAAGGCATCGGTATGTCGGTCATGATCCATGGTTCAGGTATCGCCGGGCTGGATATGGCCGCCGCCACCATGAAAATGAACGATGACGGTTCCTTCAACCTGCTCATCGGTGCTGTGGATTGCGGTACCGGGGCCGATACTATCCTGGCACAGATGGCCGCCGAGGAACTGGGCATCCCCATTGACGACATCATCGTCACCGCTGCTGATACCGATACGACCCCCTTCGATAAAGGGGCCTACGCCAGCAGCACCACCTACATCAGCGGCAGTGCCGTGCGCAAAGCCGCTGCCCTCATCCGCCAGCAAGTGCAGGAACATGCAGCTTTGATGCTGGGAGTCTCTGACCCGGCCCGTCTGGAACTGCGCGACCGCCGCGCGATTGCCCCAGATGGACGGTCGGTAACCTTCGAGGAGATTGGCCTGAGCAGCCTGCACATGCTCGATCAGCATCAAATCATGGCTTCGGCTTCACACCTCAGCCCGGTCAGCCCGCCTCCCACGGCCGCTCAATTCGCTGAACTGGAAGTCGACCTTGAGACCGGCAAGATCTGCGTGCAGCGTCTGCTGATGGTCGTCGACTGCGGGCGGGTGATCAATCCGCTCACCGCGGTCGGTCAGGTGGAAGGCGGCATGTCGCACGGATTGGGCTTCGCCCTCAGCGAAGACATGACCCTGGATGCAGAAGGCCATCTGCTCACCACCGATTTCATCCAGTACAAGATTCCGCACTTCAAGAACAATCCGGTTACCGACGTGATCTTTGTGCAAACGGACGAACCCAGCGGGCCCTACGGAGCAAAATCCGTTTCTGAGCTTTCGATCGACGGGGTCGCCCCGGCGGTTGCCGATGCCATTCACAACGCCACCGGGGTATGGATGCGCAACCTGCCCTACACCCCTGAGAAAGTGCTGAAAGCGATAAAGCCAAAATGACTCTTAGGGCTTAAAAGCTAATGCAGGGTAAATCAATTAGAGAATCAACCACATATTAATACTAGCATGGTGGTTTATGGAAACCTTTAATTCGATTATTGAGTTCATTCAAATTGCCGCTAATGCTTTGCAATGCGAACTACAAAAATCCGGCGATTCTTATTTATTCCCTGTTACATATTTGACAGAAGGGAAATTTCAATTTAAGAAAAATGAGAGCGAACTGCAAAGAATTTTTTCTATACTTGAGCAAATGGAAGAGATTAACGAAACATCCATCGGAGACGCCTATTCTTATGAGGTTTTAGTCAGTGACAAATCAACATCTTCACTTTTTAGGACAATGAGTTCTTCTTGTATAACAGTGGACGACACTGAGCAAAATTGTTATTCACTTTCGAGGCCAAGTGATCCATTTTTGTTATTTCTATTTTATAAATTAAAAGAGCTGGGTAATATCGGGGAATATCTAGATCCAATTCATTTAAATCACAGACCAGGTAAAGAATATAGTGTTAATAAAATCGAAACTGAACCACTCAGCGATGACTTATTTACGGCCTTGAAGCTTTTAAACCCCAATCTGTATACAGTTAATATCAAATCAATAAAATCGCGGGCAAGAGAAGAATATTTCAAACTGGCTAATTCCTTTTATTATTATGTTAGCTTTAATCATGGAATTCCAATAATTCCACAAAAAGAATTAGCTAATTTAAAGCATGGGGGAAGAATTGCTAAAATTTATCCGCATAAATCTAATGATGAGACGGTCATTGACAATATTTATGAACCTGAGTTGGTGTACCACTACCAATTAGCGATTGCTTCGGAATATCCCACTCTGGAATACCTTTCTTATTATCATATACTCGAATATTTTTTCAAAAGTGTATTCTTGGAAAAAAAGAGCCCTCCTGTTACAGAAAAAATAAAGAAACTAAGTAATTCAGAGCAACAAATAAACGATCATTCAAAAGAAATCGATGACCCATGCAAACCATTAACTTTCAAAGAACAAAAAGCCCTTGAATTAGTTTTAACAAAATTTATTGATGTTTCTAAATTGCTGGCAACAATAAAAAGCCAAGACAGTAGCTTATTAAATCACTATAAACAAAACGGAATGCTTTTTTCGGGTGTTGATCCGCTTGATTTGGATGGTGGCGATAATACAAAAATTCTTAAAAATTTAGCCAAAAGAATTTACAACACTAGAAATGCAATTGTTCATAGCAAAAAAGAAAATCAAAATCGATATTTGCCATTTGACAAAGATGATGAGGTAAAACAAGAAATTCCCTTACTCAAGGCGATTGCCGAACAGGTGATCAAGATGACTTCTTCGACTAATTAACTGACATGTTAATATTCAAACCTATTATTTTCAATTGAGCAGCCCCCTGAAAATTCAGGGGGCTGCTTTCAGAAAGGAGGAAAATCAGGGTCTGACCAGTTTCCAGGCCGTCGCAAAGCCCAGATTCAGTCGGATCTGCAGGGTAATGCCCAGCAAGGCCAGGCCTTCCAGCTCGCGGGAGCGCAGCAGCGGACCCGCATCCACGGCCACCAGGCCGCCGTCGGTCACCAACCCGGCCACAACCTTCTTGGCAGCCTCGTCATCCCCGGCAATGAAGACATCGAGGGGAGTGCCGCCCACGTTACCCGATACCAGCGTGCCAGCAAAGGTCGTGTTGAAAGCCTTGACTACTTTTGCACCAGCAGTCACCACTTTGGCCAGTTCTTCTGCGGAAGAAGTCGTGCCGCCGGTAGCCAGACCATCGAAACTGGCATTCAAGGGGTTGGCAATATCGATCACCACTTTCCCCTCCAGTTTCTGGCCCAATTGCTTGCCCAGTTCCAGATTGGCACCGTAGCCCACTGCCAAAATGACCACGTCGCCCAAAGCCACTGAGCTTAGAGCGGCCGCCTCGGCCTGGCCACCCTTCTGGGCCACTCCATTCAGCTCCTTGGCTAACGTTTCTGCAGCTTCGAGGCTGTTATCCACCAGGGTGACCTCGTGACCACCGGCTACCAGGCGATGACCGATCCCGCGTCCCATATTCCCTGCACCGATAATTGTGATTTTCATTTGAATTGCTCCTTGTTATGATATATATAGTATAGATACTATTTATTTGTTAGTTACATTATAGACAAATACTATCCTATTGTCAAGTAGCTATTCTTTAGATATAATAAGAAATATGTCAGAGTTTTACTGAGGAAAGCGAGAAAACAAAATGGAAGCGATTATCAAAGAGGAAAGATGCCCGGTCGAAGCGGTTGCCGAGATCATTGGCCGCAAATGGGTCTCCCTGATCCTGCGTGATTTGGCCCAGGGGCCGCAACGCTTTGGCCAGCTTGAGCACTCCATCGGGGTCAGCCCGCGTATTCTCTCGCAGCGCCTGCAGGAACTCGAAACGGAAGGGTTGATCTCACGGCAGGTCTTTGCCGAAGTACCTCCGCGCACGGAATATGCCCTGACCGAGCGCGGCCGGCTGCTCATCCCTCTGGTTGAGACCATGCGCGAAGTGGGCAAGCATTTCATTTAGCCGCTATAATGGATCCCGAAGCGCCAGGCCTCCATCTCTGGCCCACGGCGCAACGGAGACCCATGACGAATCCGATTCCCCAGTGGTGCAATGACATCCCCAAAGTCGAGCTGCACCTTCATCTCGAGGGTGCCATCCCGCTGCCCGCTCTATGGCAGCTCATGCAAAAATATGGCGGCAACCCCGAAGTTCCTACCCCAGCAGCACTGGCCCAGCAATTCACTTACCGTGACTTCCCGCATTTCATTCAAACCTGGATCTGGAAAAACCAGTACATCCGCGAGCTGGAGGATTTCACCTTCATCGCTGAAGCGGTAGCCCGCGATCTGGCCCGTCAGAATATCCGTTACGTCGAAGCCTTCTTTTCGCCAGGGGATTTTGCCCGCCACGGTCTGATCGCCCAGGAGATCGCCGTAGCCATTCGGGCAGGGCTCAAACGCGTACCCGGGGTACGCGTGCGCCTGATCGCCGACGTCATCCGCGACACTGGCCCGGATACAGAAAAAGCCATGGCAACTCTGGCCACCATGACCGAAGTGCGTGATCAGGACGTGATCGGCATTGGTCTGGGCGGTTCTGAGCAGGATTTTCCGGCTGAATTGTTCACCCCGGTCTTTGAAGAAGCCCGCCGCCGCGGTTTTCATACCACCGCGCACGCTGGTGAAGCTGCCGGGGCCGAAAGCGTCCGGGCGGCGCTCGAAGTTCTGCATGTCGAACGCATCGGCCACGGTGTCAGAGCCATAGAAGACCCCGATCTGGTGCGTACTCTGGCTGCGCTGCATACACCCCTCGAAGTTTGCCCCATTTCCAATATCTGCACCAATGTTTATCCGTCTATCCGTGAACACCCGGTACGTAAGCTGTTCGAAAGCGGCGTTACTGTCACCCTCAACACGGATGACCCTAAGATGTTTGGCAACTCACTGGCGCTTGAATATGCCACGCTGGTTGAAGAACTTGGGTTCACGCGTGCCGACATTCAGCAGACCCTCGTGAATGCCATCCGGGCCAGCTGGCTGACGGACAGCGAAAAAGCCTCCCTGACCGCAGAATTCAGCCGTGACCCCGCCTGGCAGTAATCTGCCTCAAATCAGCGCTTAAGAAAGACGCTGTTTTTTGTGTTACCATTTTCCATCATCCGTTTTAGAAAGGATTCAAACGAAAGAGTTATGCCATGAAAATGACCAAACGAGTCTTTATCACCGCAGTGATCCTGCTGGTAGTGTTCTTCTCTTATGCCACTTACTGGGCGGTCAAGAATCTGACCTTGCCAGGCGCCAGCAGCGGAGAAAACAGCACCTACGGCTCACAAACCGTACTGGGCAAAATCACTGCCATCACCGAAGAAGGGCAGATCACCCTGACCGACCATCCTCAGTTGTATCAGGTGATGAACGTCACCGTCGAAAAAGGGGATTATGCCGGGCAGACTTTTTCGGTCACCTATGGCAAAAACCAGGTGCGCTCTGATGAAACTCGCTTCAAGGTGGGCGACCAGGTTTACATCATGATCGGGCAGGGACCAGATGGGTCTCTCAAAGCCACCTACACCGATTTCGACCGCACTGGGGTTCTGCTGCTGCTCCTTCTCGTCTTTGTATTGGCCGTACTGGCCATGGGGCGCTGGAAAGGCTTCGGCAGCCTGGTGTCGCTGTGCTTCAGCATGTTCATCATCCTGGCCTACATCATCCCGCACGTGCTGACCGGCGATGACCCGGTGCAGGTCAGCCTCATTGGTTCCGGCATTTTGCTGGGGGTCTCGCTTTATATGACCTACGGCTGGAACCTCAAAACTCATGCCTCGGTCATTTCGATGGTGGTCACCCTGCTCATCACCGGGCTGCTCACCGCTCTCTTCGTGGATATGGCGCATCTGACCGGCTATGGAGACGAGAACGCGCTGTATCTCATCCAGCTTTCTTCGGTGCAGATCAACCCCCAGGGGCTGCTGCTGGGCGGCATGATCATTGGTACCCTGGGCATTCTGGATGATCTGGTGACCTCCCAATCCGCGGCGGTGGTCGAAATTCATGGCGCCAACCCTACTCTCAACTTCAAACAGACCTTCCTGCGTGCCATCCACATTGGCCAGGATCACGTGGCTGCCACCGTCAACACCCTGGTGCTGTCTTACACCGGTGCTTCACTGCCCCTGCTGCTTGTCTTCACCCTGGCACAGGGCAGCTTTCAATATCTGATCAACTCCGAGATGCTGGCCGAGGAAATTGTGCGCACCCTGGTCGGTTCGTTGGGCCTGGTCGCCGCCGTGCCTATTTCCACTCTGGTAGCTACCTTCATCATCACCAAGCAAGACAGCCTCAACCGCCTCGGTCCGTGGCGCACCCTGCTCGGCCCAGAAACCAGTGACAGTGCTGAAGGGCATCACGTGCACTAGGCTTTTCATGGATCACAAAAGCGGTCTCGTTTCGAGGCCGCTTTCATTTCCTGGTTTACTTCTCTCTTGATCAAGATTTCTTTGAAAAATGGATAATGGAAAGCACCCCGATCGGAGCGAAATAGGCACACCAAAACAACAGAATAGCCGTACCGATCCAATCGCCGCCGGCCATCCCCGCAGTAAACAATCCCAGCATGGGCATCACAAAACACCCGATGGCAAACACCCCGTGAACCAGCAGCAGGTATTTCAACCAACGATCTGCCTTCACCTCCGCCTCGATGGTCAACCCAATGAAGAAAGTTGAAACCGCCATTAAGCAGTAACCCAGCATATCCCAGTTGAACATCAGCCCAAACTGACGATAATCAAGCAACGCCGCGGCCTGGGCATTCAAACTCTGGTGACTGACGGTGGTGACCTGCGTGAAATAGACAATTAGATTACACAGCGCATACATGGCCGCAAAAGCCAAAGCACTTAACCCGGCTACCCGGGTATTCTCGTTCCCAAAATACGCAAATGCGCTAATCAAAACGACAAAACTAAACGCGATCCCGATACTCGTCAAATAACTGGCTGACACTGAATTCAACAGCATTGAAATGGCGAATCCCACCACAGCGGCCAAATTGACCGCTGCAGCCACCTCTCCGATTCTCTTATTCAAAGATCTACCCTTCTTTCTCAACGTTTTCTATTCCCTCAAACAGGATGGAGACAAGCTTGCGAATATACTCGTGACGGTCTTTTTGAAGCGCAAAGTCGAAACCGAGCCATTCAAGACTTGTCTTGCTGCTTAAAAATGCGGTTTGCATCACCGACGTCAGAATGAAAGACAGCATTCTCTTATCGGCTTCTGTCATATCCGCATTTATGGCCGGCATCAACCCCCTTTGCGTTTTTACTGAATTGCTGTCGATTTCATAATCGAACAGATCACCCAGGATAGAAATTCGCGAAATAGCATGATTGGCAAAGAGAAAATCAAATACCTGAATTGCCCAAGCAGTCATGCGTTCTTTATCACTTTGATTTTCTGTCTTCTCAGGGGTAAAACTCGAAACAGTTTGTTCGATCATTTTTTGAACACAGATCGTGATCAGGTTTTCTTTGCTTTGAAAATGATAGTTAACCAGACCCACCCCAACATTTGCTTTTTCGGCAATGGCCCGGATGGTAATTTCATCAATGTTGCCGTTACTCTGTTGAATCAATGCGATAGTTGCATCAATGAGTTGATCCTTCGAACTTTCCGAGTTTTTCACAGCACTCCTTTTTGTTGATTGAACGTCGTTCAAATCATTGTTCAATCATTATATTGAACGATGTTCAGCTTGTCAATGACTTTCAGCGCGAAAAGATCATTTTAAAAATCAAAATAACAGTAAAATAAATGCATTGTCGATACGGGGTAAGTGAATCTCGAATCAGTGGACCGTCAAAAACAGGATTCAATGATCCAAAACATTAAAATGAATCAACCAAAGACAAGCTTTTTCTTTCGTTTTTTGAAGCGCAGTCAACCCTGGCTGGGAGTCGCCGGGCTGCTGGGGGCTGGGTTATTGCCCTGCCCGGAATGCGGCGCGCCGCTGCTCTGGCATTTCTGGCCCATCGCGGCAGTGCTGGCACTGCGCAACATCATTCAAGAACGCAAACGACGCAGGTCAAATCCGCTTTCGGTGCCCGAAGCGGTCATGGACGAAAAAATTCAATGCTGCAGGGAGGAATCAAATGGATAGCAATGATCTGGAAGAACAGGCCCTTTACCGCCGTACGATCCGTGAAAACATGGATTGGAAAGACACCGATGAACTGATCGACATCTGGTCAGAGCACGACACCGAAGAATGGACAGAAGAGGCCCTCTCGGTTGTCGGGGAAATTCTGCGCGAACGCGGTGTCGATCTCACTCACCTCGATGAAGAAGATGCAGACAGTCTCGATGAATATGAGGCCAGGCAAACATCTGATCTGCCCAACTGGATCAACCGGGCCGTTAAAGGGCAATCAGAACCGTCATCAGCCAAATTCATCCCCAAAGAAAGTCTAACCGATTTTCTTAAGACAGAAAGAGAAGATTTTGCTGAGAGAAGCACCGATTTCTTGATCCGCTTATACCAGAAACAGAATCGGGCACTGGATGAGCTTTACGCAGAACTTGCCGATCGCGGTATCGACGCTGACGACTATCTTGAAAGCAGGAAGCGTGTTGAATTGCTGCGCTGCCCTCACTGTGACGCCGTGTTGCCACTGGAAGCTCGCTACTGCCCTCACTGTGGGATAAACTTATATCCAGAAGACAGCACAGAAGAAGAATAGCCCTTTTGTAATTTTCAGAAGAAATAATGATTCTCACCTTAGAGGAGACCTGCCATGGACGACTCAATTGCAACACTGATCGATACTCTGGATAGCCACGACAATCAGGCCCGCTGTCAGGCACTTTTTGATCTGCAAGCGCGTACTGAGTTACCCGTGGATTGGGCCTACGTTGTCTGGGATCGGCTCGCTGCTAAACTCGACAGCAAGAATGCCTTCGATCGCGCCATCGGCATGTTTCTGCTGTGCAACCTGGCGCAAAGTGATCCCGAAAAGCGTCTGGACCGCGTTTTGCCTACCTTGCTGGCTATGACCGAGGATCAGAAATTCATTCCGCGGCGCCAGACCATTCAAACGATCTGGAAGATCGCCTACTTCCGCCCCGACCTGCGCGAAGCAGTGATCCGTAAGCTGATTGAACGGTTCGCTGCCTGTGTAAATGAAGAGCACCCCAATCTGATCCGGCGCGACATCGTGCAAAGCCTGCTTACCCTGGCTGAACTCACTCACGATGAAACGCTGACCGCTCAGGTCGATCAATTGATCCGTAGCGAACCCGACGAAAAAGAACGCAAGAAACTATTGGAAACCCATCCGACCCATTAAACAAACTCTGGAAGCCCAAAATGGCTTCCAGAATATTTTTTATTCCGAGATCTTTTGTTCGAGAATACGGGTGGTCAGTGATTTAGGACGCTCGATGGGGCGGCCCAGCGCGCGGCACCACACCGCATGGGTGGTCAGGCCCAGACTGCGGCTAATGCCAAAGAGAACGGTATAGAAGTCGAACTGGGTAATGCCATAATGGTACTGAATGGCGCCAGTGATGGCATCCACGTTAGCCCAGGGGCTTTTCACTTTGCCCAGTCTGGCCAGTACCTCCGGCACGGTATTATTGACCATCTCGGCCAGGTGGAAGATCTCATCCTCCGGCAGATATTTCTCACCGAATTTCAATTGTGCGGTGAATCGTGGATCGGTCACCCGCAGCACGGCATGCCCGTAACCCGGCACGACCTTACCAGAATTGAGCCATTCTTCAGCGTATTGGCGCACCTGATCTTCAGTGGGGGAACTGGCAAAGGATTCGCGCATGTTCAGCAGCCAGCGCAGGCATTCCTCATTAGCCAATCCGTGCAGCGGACCTGCCAGCCCATCCATACCAGCGGAAACAGCGTAATACACGTCCGAAAGCGCCGAGGCCACGATGGTCGAAGTATGGGCGCTGACGTTCCCCCCTTCGTGATCCGCCAGCAAGAAGAAGAACAGCCGGCAGAATTCCTGGTATTCGCGATCTGCCTGACTATCGCTGCCCTTGCCGATCATGTGAGCAAAATTGGCTCCCCAATCCAGCTCGGGGTTTTGCGGGATGAACTTGCCATCGCGGTATTTGAGATTATAGATATAGGCCGCCAAAGAAGGCAGCTTGGCCGTCAGGTTCATGCTGTCTTCCAGATAGGCATCCCAGTATTCCGATTTCTTCATGCCATCGATGTACCGCGGAGTGAACACCGATTCATTGTGCATGGCCAGGATCGCCAGTGAAAACATGGTCATGGGATGGGTCGAACGCGGCAGAGCATTGAGCAAATCAAACACGTAGCCAGGAATCTCACTGCGCTCTTTCCACTCTTCCTCGACCTGCTGCGCCTCTTCTTCAGAAGGGAACTCATCCACCATCAGCAGATAATACAGCCCGCCAATCAGGGGATAATTGGAGTCTTTGGCTTTGGGCAGCAAGTTCAGCAGCTCAGCAATGTTGTACCCTCGCAGGCGAATGCCCGTCTGTGGATCGACATAAGAAATATCGCTCACCTGGATCGGCACGTTGCGGATACCGCCGTAAAGCTGTTCGACGGTCACTTCCGCAACCGGTCGCGAACCATAATCGCGTACCAGTTTGGTAATGCGCTTGTGCCATCCCGGGATCTCTTGTGCGATCCTTTGCTTCATCACTGTGTTGACCTTCGTTGTCTTGCCCATCTTGCTCCGCCTTTCAAAAAACAAATACGATTTCCACGAACTACTCTCCTCGCCGGAAATACCAGGGGTAATCCGTAAATTTTGACTGGATAAACTGTTTATCCCTGCAGGGATCGCTGGAAGACCGGTTTGCCGGTATATCCTATTTCTCGTGAGATCTGGGCCGCCACCCGGGTCACATCCGTGACGTAATGATGCACCACGTCCTCAGTAAAGCGCTGCCCCGGCCCCGAAATGGTCAGAGCGGCCGTGATCTCGCCGCGGGCATCAAAGATCGGTGCCGCCACACCCGCTGCCTCGGCCACCCATTCACCAAAACTCACCGCGTAACCCTTCTGCCGGATGCGTTCCAGTTCATCGGTGAGGGCGCGGATATCCACGATGGTCGAAGCCGTGATCGGTTCGGGCGGGGTTGCCTTGAGAATTTCGTTACGGCGTGCCGCCGGCAAATAAGCCAGGAATACTTTACCCGCTGAGCCGGCATACAGCGGAACCCGCCGCCCCAGGCGTGCCACGATGCGTACGTTCTGTGTGCTTTCGAGCCGCTCCACACATACCCGCTCGTTGCCTTCCAGCACGTACAGACTGATCGTCTCGCGGGTCACCCGGTGCAACTCCTGGATCGCCGCCAGGGCAGCGTTGCGCACGTCCAGCGTCGAGGAATACACCCCGGCCCAGGCTAGCACCTTGCCGCCCAGTGAATAGCTCTGATTAATGGGATTCTGCTGCAGCAGACCAATCTCTTTCATCGCCTGCAGCAAACGGCCTGTGGTGCTGCTCGAAAACCCGATGCTGCGGGCGATTTCGCGCACCCCTAATTCCGGTCGTTCATAGCTAAAGCAATCCAGAATGGCCACAATTCGTTGCAATGACTTCGATTTTTCGGTATCCATGCGCTGTTGTCTCATTATTTGGGACGCTGTCCCATAATTTGTACATTATAGGCTTGGCTTTCGTCATTTGTCAAGCACGATTCGGAATCTTTTTTCAGAATTCTTGCGGCAAAACCAAAATCCTATTTTACTTCACTTTGTCTCAAATACAGGGACAGCGTCCCAAATTATTATGTTACAATCTACAAAAATCAAGATAGCAATGGAACAGTATTCATGACGCAGAATTCCCCCTTTCCCCAACCTCCCAGCAGCGGCACTGCCATTACCGGCAGCGGCAGCCAATTGAAAGTTCCGAACCGCCCCATCATTCCCTTCATTGAAGGCGATGGTTCCGGCCCGGATCTCTGGCAGGCGGCCCGCCGCGTGATCGATGCCGTGGTGCAGTCTGCCTACGGCAGCGAACGGTCAATTGCCTGGTACGAGATATTTGCCGGTGACAAAGCCCGCCAACTGTACAATACCGCTTTGCCCGCAGAAACCCTGGCTGCCTTCAAGCAGTTCAAGGTCGGCATCAAGGGCCCGCTGGCTACCCCAGTGGGAGAAGGGGCCCGTTCATTGAACGTGGCTCTGCGTCAGGAACTTGACCTGTTCGTCTGCCTGCGCCCGGTGCGCTGGCTGCCGGGCACACCTTCGCCGGTGCGTCAGCCCGAGCTGGTGGATATGGTCGTCTTCCGCGAGAATACCGAAGACCTGTACGCCGGCATTGAATTTGCGGCCGGCACGGAAGAAAACGAGCGCTTCAAAACCCTGCTGAACGAACAATTTCCCCAGGCGTATGCACGCATGCGCTTCCCGCAAACTTCTGGCATCGGCATCAAACCCATTTCGCAGGAAGGTTCCACCCGTCTGGTGCGCGCCGCCATCCGTTATGCGCTGCAAAATCAGCGCCGCAGCGTCACCCTGGTACACAAAGGCAATATCATGAAATACACTGAGGGGGCTTTCCGCAAGTGGGGCTACGAACTGGCCCAAAGCGAATTCGCCAGTCAGGTCTTCACCTGGCCAGAATGGGAAGCCGTCAAAAAACAATCAGGCGAAGACGCTGCCAACGCTGCTCTGGCGGCTGCCCGTGGCGCCGGCAAGCTGCTGATCAAGGATATCATCGCGGATGCTGCCTTCGAGACGGCCCTGACCCGCCCCGAGGACCTCGACGTACTGGCCACGCCCAACCTGAACGGCGATTACCTTTCGGATGCTCTTTCCGCCCAGGTCGGCGGGCTGGGGATCGCTCCCGGCGGCAACATCAATTTCGAGAGCGGCGCAGCCATTTTCGAGGCTACCCACGGTACCGCTCCGCTGCTGGCCGGGCAGGATAAAGCCAACCCCTGCTCATTGCTCCTTTCTGCCGGCATGATGCTGCGCTATCTGGGTTGGGGAGAAGCCGCCAATCGTCTGGATAAATCCATCCAGACCACCATCCGCCACAAAACGGTCACCTTTGACCTGGCGCATCTGATGGAAGGCGCAACCGCGCTTTCTACCACAGCTTTTGCTGATGCGTTGATCCGTAATCTCGACTGAAAAATTGTGAACAGGATGAACTATGAAAAGTACTGACCCTTTGCAAACCCGCGGTAAATTGACCACCGCTTTTGGAACCTATTCTTATTATCGCCTTTCTGCCCTGGCTGCGGCCAGAGGCTACGATCTGGCCCGGCTGCCCTTCTCGATTCGGGTGCTGCTTGAGAACAATCTGCGCCATTACGATGGCATGAACGTAACCGAGGCCGAGCTGGATGCTTTGGGCCGCTGGGCCCCGCAGGCCGAATCCCGCCCGGTGATCCCGTTTTATCCAGGCCGGGTACTGCTGCAGGATTTTACCGGCGTGCCGGTGGTCGTCGATCTGGCGGCCATGCGCTCGGCGGTTGCCCGTCTGGGCGGTGACCCGAAAAAGATCAACCCGGTCTTGCCCGTCGATCTGGTCATCGACCATTCGCTGCAGGTAGATAGCGCCGGGTTGCCCGACTCCTTTAAGATCAACTTGAATAAGGAGTATGAACGCAATCGTGAACGTTACGAATTTCTGCGCTGGGGGCAGCAGGCCTTCGAGAACTTCCGCATCGTGCCGCCCTCGACCGGTATCATTCATCAGGTGAACCTGGAATACCTGGCCCAGGTCGTGCTGCACAAAGAAGCGGATGGTACCTCGCTGGTTTACCCGGACACTCTGGTGGGTTCAGATTCACACACGACGATGGTCAACAGTCTGGGTGTTCTTGGCTGGGGCGTGGGCGGCATCGAAGCCACCGCCGCCATGCTGGGTCAGCCGCTTGATCTGGTCATGCCCAACGTCGTAGGCGTGCGTCTGAGCGGAAAACTGCGCGAGGGGGTGACCCCCACCGATTTGACCCTGACCCTGACCCAGTTGCTGCGCCGACAGGGAGTAGTCAACCAGTTTGTCGAATACTTCGGCCCCGGCCTCGATTCCTTATCGCTGGCCGACCGCGCTATGATCGCCAACATGACCCCTGAAAACGGAGCCACGCTGTCCTTCTTCCCGGTGGATGCGCAGACGCTCGATTATTTGCGCTTGAGCGGCCGCAGCGCCGAGCAAGTTGCTCTGGTCGAGGCCTATTGCCAGATGCAGGGCCTTTTCCGCAGCGCTGAAACCCCTGACCCTGAGTTCAGCGTCGTGCTGGACCTGGATCTGAACAGCATCGAAGCCAGCCTGGCTGGCCCGCGCCGTCCGCAGGATCGCCTGGCATTGAACGCGGTCAGCAGCAATTTCAAAAAGCTGCTCACCACCTCCAAAACCGAAAATGGCCTGGGGCTCGAGGCTGACCGCAAAGCCGTGATCTTCATTCAGGGAGAGCAATATACCCTGCATCATGGCGCCGTGGTCATCGCCGCCATTACTTCGTGTACCAATACTTCCAACCCCTACGTCATGATCGCCGCCGGGCTGCTGGCCAAAAAAGCCGTTGCCCACGGCCTGCGCATCCCGCGCTACGTTAAAACCAGCCTGACCCCCGGCTCGCGCGTGGTCACCAGCTATCTTGAACGCGCCGGACTGCTGGCTCCGCTGGCAAAACTGGGGTTCACCCTTTCCGGTTACGGCTGTGCCACCTGCATCGGCAACAGCGGCCCGCTCGACGGCAACGTCAGTCTGGCCATTCAAGAAAATAAGCTGGCCGCGGCTGCTGTGCTTTCAGGCAATCGCAACTTCGAAGGCCGTGTGCACCCCCAGGTGCAGGCCAATTACCTGGCTTCTCCGGCACTGGTCGTCGCTTATGCCCTGGCTGGTACCGTCGATATCGATCTCACCCGCGATCCGCTGGGTATTGATCGAAAGGGCAGGCCTGTGATGCTGCGCGATCTGTGGCCCTCGAGTGCTGAGATCAACACTGCCATTGCCGCTCATGTCACCCCGGATCTCTTTCAAAAGAATTACGCCGACGTTTTCAACGGCGATGCTCACTGGCAGCAAATTGCAACTGCCGCCTCCGATCTGTATCCCTGGCAGGCCGACTCGACCTACATTCAGGAACCGCCCTTCTTCGACAGCTTATCTTCCGCGTCCTCCGCAGCACCAGCGGCGGACAGTCTTCGTATGCGCGCTTTGGCCGTTTTGGGAGATTCGGTCACCACTGACCATATCTCCCCGGCCGGCGACATCCCGACCAAAAGCGCTGCCGGGCAATACCTGCAAAGTCTCGGGATCGCCCCTGCCGACTTCAATTCGTATGGCTCCCGGCGCGGCAATTTTCAGGTGCTGGCCCGCGGAACCCTGGCCAACATCCGCATCAAGAACAAGATGCTTCCCGGTGTGGAGGGCAGCTACGCCCTGCATCTCCCCGACGGTGAGAAAATGAGCCTGTATGAGGCCGCCATGCGCTATAAAGCCGAAGGCACCCCGCTGCTGCTGTTAGCCGGCAAGGAATACGGCACCGGCTCCAGTCGCGATTGGGCCGCCAAAGGGCCACTGCTGCTCGGGATCAAAGCGGTGCTGGCCGAATCCTTCGAGCGCATCCACCGTTCTAACCTGGTAGGCATGGGCGTGCTGCCGCTGCAATTCCTCGATGGCGCCAGCGTAGCCAGCCTGAACCTGAACGGGCACGAGACCTACGAGATCAGCGGACTCGCTGACCTGCGGGTCGGCCAGATCCTGACCGTACGCGCCTACGATGGCGATTGCTGCATGAAGGAATTCCCGGTGCGCCTGTGCATCAATACCCCCGCTGAACTGGCTTATTTCAAAGAGGGCGGTCTGCTGACAGCTTTTGCAAAAAGCGTGTTGAGGCAATAAAACGAAACCATCAAATAAAACGAAACCATCAAAAATCACTCCCGAACCGTCTGGTTCGGGAGTTTGCTTTTAGCAGTACAGCGCGCGGTCGCCGCTCACGGCCAGCACTTCGCCGAAGTACAGTTGATGAAAATCACGGTTTGGATAATTGCGCACGATAGCCGGGTCGAGAAAGGCGGCTTCGTGCAGCGGATCAGTGTACATTTTTCGGCATTCCAGCACCAGATTGGCCTCAGCAAAGACCGGCGCGGCCACTTTCTCGGCGGCACAGGCAGTCAGTCCGCTCTTGGCGATCTTATCCTCCCGGCGCCCGGATTTACTGCCCAGATATTCCAGCGCTTTATGGCGTTCCGCTGGGAAGGCGCACACGGTGAAGTCGGGATACTGCTGAATGAACTGGTAGGTATAACGCGTGGGACGAACCGCTACCATCACGAAAGGTTTTTCCCAGATCACTCCCAGACTGCCCCACGAAATGGTCATGCAGTTGTATTTCTTTTCGGCAAAATCCCCGGCCATCAACACAAACCAGCGTTCCTGAAAGATCGAGAAAGAATTGAGTTTCAGTTCTTCGATCGCAATCGGACTGTTCGCCATTGCTTTCTCCTGTAAAGAGTAGATTGAAAATTCCCTTGCTGCTCTCTTATTTTACAGGAAATTGCCGATCTGTCATATTCTTTTCTTTTTTGCTGGCCACTACTCCCGCCAGCACCAACCCCAGCAGAGAAAGTCCGATCCCCAGCGGCACGTCCCAGGGGCGGTAGCGGAAGCGGTAGGTATGCGCTCCCGCCGGGGCAACCACCTGCAGCCACTGGTTGCCCGAGACCAGTTCCGCGGCCTGACCGTCGACTGTCACTGTCCACCCCTGACCGGAATTTTCCTGCACAGTCAGCAGCCCGGCAGAGGCAGCGGCGCAGACTACGTCGATGTTGCCGCCTACCGCCTGGGCCTCGCACTTATTAACCGTGCCAGCCGTGGTAACTGTGGCATATTCATTCTGCGGATAGGCCAAAATCGCATACGGCGGCAGGCGCAGGCTCAAGGCCGGGTTGTCCTCTGCTACCGGGTCAGCGGAAGCCACGAGCTGCGCGGGCGGCAGGGTCACATCCTTCCAGTTCCAGGTACGGAAAGCGCTGCTGAGCTTCAAGCCGTTTTCCGCGGCCGGGATCATGAAGTTGAGATTTGGATCGATGAAATCCACCCACTCGCTGGTCTTTGTTTTGAGCGCCAGGGCCGCTGACTGCAATGACGGCAATTCCGGCTCGGTCTGCCAGAAAGACTCGCTGAAATCGTAACCATCCTGCAGAGAGAAGAACATCAACACCAGCACGGGCAGCCAAATCACGAATTGCGCCAGCAGGCGCCAAATGCGGGGGAGAGACCAGTGGCTCACCTGGGAGCACAAAAACTGCAGCACCGCTTCGGTACCCAGTGCGGCCAGTCCCAGCAGCGGCGGGATCACCAGTCCGGCGATGAAGGAGGGAAAGCGCACCCCAGCCAGCACAGGGAGAAGCAGCACCAAAAAACGGAACAGCCAGCCGCTGCTGGCCAGCCAGGACAACGCGATTGCACTGACAAAAAAGAGCACGATGCGGCGTTTTTCGCGCGGCGCCAGAAAAGTGCCCAGTATCGCCAGCAGCACCGGCAGCCAGCCAATGTAGTTGATATTCAGATTAGGCAGTGACAGCTTTTCGAGACTGGTATTGAGATAGAACCCATAATCGTGGATGACCAGATTGAGCGGTTGATATTGCAGCGACTGCGCCGAATCGAAACTGAAATCCAGTTGTTTGATGATGCTGCCGCCGAAATGCAGCAGCGGAACCAGCAGCACCGCGGCGATCAAGGCGGCAATGACCCCGGCCGCGGCAAATTTGCGCCACAAATGCTGCTGCCACCACTCCCACCGCGCCAGACAGATCAAGAAAGCCGGCACGTAACACAGCAGCATGCCAATCTGCAGATAGCCTTGCCCGGCCAGCACGGTCAGCCCCAGGGCGATCCCCAGCCAGGAGGCCGAACGCCAGCGCTGGTGCAGGGCCAGTTCCAAAGCCGGGGCCAGCACCAGACTGCAGGCCGCCGTTGAGATGACCAATCCCACCGCGCCCAACTGCATCTTGCCGGCCAGATGACCGCCAATAACCGCAGTAGCCGCAGTGAACAGGCGCGACCACCTCCCAGCACCGATGGTTTTGGCCAGCCACCATTGGGCCAGCCCGGCCATGATCAGGCTCAGCAGCAAGGCGATCTTGGCTCCGTCGACCACTCCCAAAAGCAGCGTCGGCACCGCCACCACCGGATGCAAAAAACTGCCCTGCAATTCGGCAAAAGCTGGGGCTCCGCCGCGGGAAAAGCCGTTCCAGAACATGCACGGACCGCAGGTCTTGAAATTGATCCAGTTGAAATGTGTTTGCACGGTCAGGGCAAATTCCCCTCCCGAGGGCCAGCGCGTTGGATCCAACACCAGATAGGCCCGCCCCACCCAGCAAGCCCAAAGGATGACCAGCACGATCTCGATTAAAAGCGAAAGCGGAAGCAGAAAAGCGTCGATTTTATGCGTGCGCCGGGTCGGGCCAGAATTCACAGTTCCCCCCACTCAAAAAGAGTTTGAAACCACTCGATCAGCAATGAATTGTCACGAAGCACTCAGAAAGAAGTGGAACCTTCTTAATTATAGTCACAACCCCAAAAGACAAAGGCTGAGGCAGTGCCTCAGCCCAGAAACGTCAGTTGTCCTTTTTCTCGAAATGCCAGTTGATAAAGAAGAGCAGAATCAAGCCGCCAACCATGGCCGCGATCAAATACGTCCCCGAACGGATACCCGCCTTTTCCATTACCACACCCTGCAGCCAGGGCAGCACCATACCGCCGACCGCGCTCAACGAGGTAATGACTGAGCCTGCCTGCCCCGGGTTGCTTGGGAAAGCTGTGGTGACCATCGCCATACTGGTCGGGTATATGGCCCCAAAGCCCAGCCCAATGAAGAAGATGCCGGCAATGCTGAGGGCGACCTGCCCAAAACCCGCGATGAACAGTACCGCTCCCAGTGCACTGGTCCCCAGACACAGCAGCAAAACCCGGCGCGCCGACAGCCTGTTCCCCAGAAAGGTGCCCGAGAGCCGTCCCAGAGTGATTGCCAGCCAGAAACCTGACGTGACCAGCGAAGCCAGCTCAATCTTCAAAGAATTGGTCTGCTGCATGTAAGTAGTTGCCCAACCGCCCATCGAGCTTTCAGCACCCACGTAGATCAAGATCATCACCCCCATGCTCCACAGAAAGGCAGTGAAACGCGTCTTTTTCTGTTGTTCGGGGGTCTGGATGGCTTCGCGGGTCACGACGCGCACGTTGAAAAAGCGGATCAATATGACCATGCCAGACAGGAACATGAGCAAGAGACTGAGATATAGCGCCGGAAAGCCGTTCGTCCACAAGGTGATGGACACACTGACCAGCAGCGGGCCAATGAAAGCCCCCACGCCAAAGAACACGTTGACCAGATTTAGCGCTGAGACGCTGTTCTCTTTAAAGAGTCTGCCGATCATGACATTCCCGCTCAGGTTGGTCATGCCGTGACCCCAGCCGGCCAAAAATGCCAGGGCAAAGGTCAGCGGCAGCCAGCGGCTGATGCTGACTCCGGTAATGCCCGCCGCCAGCACCAGGAGTGCCACCGTGAACGTACGCAACTGCCCCCATTTATCACTCCAGCGCCCCAATACCAGTTGAGCGGTTACCGCCCCCAGAAAAATGGCTGTGTACAGGCCGCCGATCGTTGCCAGGGTCGTGTGATTCCGCTCAGCAAACTGGCTGAGCAGCGGCCCAATTGCCGCCCACATCACCCCAAAAGAGAAGAAACCGATGCAAGAAAAGACCAGAATCGTGTTGGCAGTTCGTTTTTCCATATTGTTCCAGTAATGCGAGAGTTAACCCAGAAATCGAAAACAGGACTGGGCAATTTGCAAAATCAAGGTAGAATTGTAGCGCATTATCGGTAGAAATAAAGGAGTCTTATGTTCAATTTACTTCCGTTTGCCATGATTTTCATCTCTCTCGCGCTGGTCCTTTATTCCATTGGTGTCTGGGGAGAAAAGATCGCCGGCCGCCTGCATGCCTGGCAATTGATCTTCTTCTGGGCCAGTCTGGTGTGTGACACTACCGGTACCACTTTAATGTCAAAGATCGCTGGTTCCTTCGAATTCAATATTCACGGCATCACCGGCCTGCTCGCCATCGTATTGATGATCGTGCACGCTGTTTGGGCGACCCTCACCCTGATCCGCAAGAATGAAGATGCCATCAAGAACTTCCATCGTTTCAGTATTGTGGTCTGGTTCATCTGGCTCATTCCTTTCCTGAGTGGCATGGTCCTGGCCATGACCCATTAATAACCTCCCTCTAATTCGCAATCCGTCCCCAACTCGCTCGAGTTGGGGACTTTTATTGTAAAGCACGCTTGACATTTTGGTGGGCGTTCGCTATAATTCATAATGTAAAGTTTATTTTACATTAAGGAGGATCCGTTGAAGAATCGGCTCGAAGAGCTACGCAAAACCCGCGGCCTGACCCAGGAAGAACTGGCTGACCGGCTGGAAGTCTCGCGCCAAACCATTATTTCACTGGAAAATGGGCGCTACAACCCTTCCCTGATCCTGGCTTTCAAGATCGCCAAATTGTTTTGCCTCTCAATCGAAGAGGTCTTTCTTTACCCGGAGGAGTAAACATGACATTCAAGAAAAGTATCGTTCCTGTTTTAATGGCCCTGGCCGGGGCTGCTCTGCTGATACTCGGCAAGACCGTGTTCACCGCTGACGCCGTCAAGCAGATCGCCGGCATGTGCTTCGGATTGGGCGCCGCTCTGTTCACGCTGGGGATAGGAGCACTGGCCGGGAAGATTGTTACCGATAAAGTCGTCACGCCCGATATTGCCCGCCAAAAAGAGATCGACGTCAACGACGAGCGCAACGTACGCATCCGCGAACGGGTGGGCGCGCGCACCAATCAGATCATCTTCTATCTGCTATGTGCACTGGTGCTGTTTTACGGGTTCATGGGGGTAGAACTCTGGATCATTCTCTCTATTGCGGCTCTATTCGTGGTCGAACTGGTGCTGGTCATCGTTCTGACCAATCGCTATTCAAAAGAAATGTAAGCGCTTTGATTCCACCCTTCAGGCCGCTCGCGCGGCCTGAAGTTATTTCTCGAAAGAATTAAGCTTCACCCTTGCGAAACTGGGTGTGATACAGCGCAGCATATAAGCCATTCTGGGCCAGCAGTGAAGCGTGATTGCCGCGTTCGATGATTTCCCCGCGATCGATCACCAGAATTTGATCCGCCGCCAGGATGGTACTGAGCCGGTGGGCAATGACGATGCTGGTGCGCCCGGCCATGACCCGCTTGAGGGCCTCCTGAATCAAGGCCTCCGATTCGCTGTCAAGACTGCTGGTGGCTTCATCCAGCACCAGAATGCGCGGATCCTTGAGGATGACCCGTGCCAGGGCCAGCCGTTGTTTCTCCCCTCCGCTCAGGCGGTAACCACGTTCGCCGACGATGGTATCGTAGCCATCGTTTAATTGGGCAATGAAATCGTGAATGTTGGCCGCCCGGCAGGCCTCTTCGAGCTCAGATTGGCTGGCATCCGGCTTGGCATAAAGCAAATTGGTACGTACGGTATCGTGGAAGAGGTAGGTTTCCTGAGTGACCATGCCGATCTGAGCGCACAGCGAATCCAGCGTCACCTCACGCAGATCGTGTCCGTCGATCAAGATTCGCCCGCTGCTGGGGTCGTACAGGCGCGGAATAAGATAGGTCAGAGTAGTCTTGCCGGCACCGCTGGGACCGACCAGAGCGGTCAACTGTCCTGGCGCGGCAGTAAAGCTCACGTTTTGCAGAGCATAGCCGCGCGCCTGGGTATGAACGGAGCCTTCCTCTTCATGATTGGCCAGCTCTTCTTTACCAGAAAGGGCTGCTGCGACGTTCTCGATGCTGCCGTAACGATGCACATCGCTGAGAAAATGTTCATCTCCTTTCTCATACTGAAAAGAAACGGCATCGAAAGTGATCTCACCGCGTGCCCGTTCCAGAACCAGCGCTTCTGGCATTTCAATGATGTCCGGCGGCAGATCGAGTACCTCGAACACGCGCTCGAAACTGACCAGGGAAGTCGAGAAATCCAGTGGAGCATTGGCCAATCCCTGCAGTGCACCGTAGAGGCTGGCCAGGTAAGAGCCGAAAGCCACGATCGTTCCCACGGTGAACTTGCCGCTGATGACAAAATAACCGCCCAGACCATAGACCAGCGCCGTCCCCACCGCGCTGATCAGGCCAACAATGGCAAAGAAAAGGGAACCCGTAAAGGCTCGATCCACGCCCAGTGAGCGCACTTCATGGGCACGGTCGCTGAAACGGTTTACTTCTGTCTCTCTTTGTCCAAACAGTTTGACCAGCAGTGCCCCACCGATGTTGAGGGTTTCATTCATCATGGCATTCATCTGGGCATTGGCCTCGAGCTGCTGGCGGGAAATATCGCGCAGGCGATCCATCAGTTTATGTGATGCCACGATGAACAGCGGCATGATCACCAGAGCGATCAGGGTCAGGCGCCACTCCAGGGTGAACATCACCACCAGCACCGCTGCGGCCTGAACCACTTCAGTAACGATACTGATAATGGTAGAGCTGATGGCCGTTTGTGCCCCCACCACATCGTTGTTCAGCCGGCTCATCAACTCACCAATTTTGGTATTGGTGAAGAAACGCAGTGACATACGCTGCAGACCTGAGTACAGGGCCACGCGCAGGTCATAGATCACGCCTTCGCCCACATTGGAACTAAGGCGCCGCTGCAGTACGTTCATGGCTCCAGACAGTGCCGGGATCATGAGCAGTGCCAGCGCCAGCCATACCAGCCGGGTCAAATTCTTTTGCGGAATAGTCTGATCAATGAGATTGCGCACGATAAGTGGGTTGAGCAATGACAGCCCGGTCGTCGCCAGAATCAGCAGCAGCATGGCCACCAGGGACCAGCGATAAGGGAGGGCATACGCCAGCACCCGTTTGAGCAGCGGGCGGGAAAGTTTAGGCTTCTCATCCGTCGCATTCATCATGCGGTGCATTCCAGTGTGAAATGACATGAAGTTCCTTTTATTTCAAGAAATAATTCGCTCAGGCGGCATCGATGGTCTGCCAACGAGTTCGTTCCTCTACCTGTGTACCCAAGTAGCTATCACTGGTGTCGAGGCGCACCTTGACCACGTCCGCACCGCCTTCCCCTGCCGCCCGCCCAGACCAGAGTCGTTGCGCGGCAGGCTGGCAATCAGGGTCAGTTTTTTGGATGCGATGCGCTTTCTTAAAGTTGCGATTTCGGTTCACCTCGACTGAAACGATTTTAGTCCGTTTGAATTATAGCCATTTTTAAAAAATGTGATTTTGGCCCTGTTTTGCCGCAAAATGATTTGGCTTCTGGATATTGAAATGCTATAATTTCTATGAGAAATCGTTGATTCGATAATTACTTTTAGGAGGAAACATGTCTGCAAAATTTGAAATAAAAGACGCCAAAGGGGATCAGTTCATCTTTACTCTCAAGGCCGCCAATGGCGAACTAATCCTTGCCAGCGAAACCTATAAATCCAAGAGCGGTGCCATGAACGGCATCGAATCTGTGCGCAAGAATTCCCAACTGGATTCTGCTTACCACAAAGAAGTGGCCAAGAACGGTCAGCCTTTCTTCGTGCTCAAAGCCGGTAACGGTGAGACCATTGGAAAAAGCGAGACCTATTCTTCTGAATCTGCCATGAACAACGGCATTGCAGCCGTCAAGAAAGCTGCTGCCGACGCCAAGGTCGAAGATCTGACCGGCAAATAGCCTCGGGCTTTTACTCTACCGACCCCACTCCCCGAAACCGCTCCGCTGCTTCGGGGAGTTTTTAATAGCAAAGGAGTTTTTACGATGGAACCGATCATTACCCGCCCCCACTTCCCGGATGGCTATCTTGAAGATCCCAAGCGCTTGCTCGACTGGGATCAGGTTGAAGCAAAACTGCGTTCCTCCATTCATTACTGGTTGTGCAGCGTTACCCCACAAAACAGCCCCCACGCTATCCCCAAGTGGGGAGTATGGGTGAACGAACATTTTTATTTCGACGGCAGCCCTGAGACCAAACATGCGCGCAACATTCTGCAAAATGCCGCTGTGGTCGTTCATCTCGAGAGCGGAGAACAACCAGTCATCGTCAACGGCCACTGTCGTGCCATTGCCCGCCCCGAACCAGAACTGGCCACCCTCGTCGCTGCCGCTTACCGCGAAAAATATACCCCACTGGGTTACGCTCCGCAGCCCAATCAATGGGATAACGGCGGCCTGTTCGAAGTCACCCCGCACACCGTGCTTGCCTGGACGCAATTCACCGAGGACCCCACCAAGTTCACTTTCCGTAAACCACTGGAGTAAGGCATGGAAAAAACCCTCTCGCAAGAAAGAGTTCTGGGCCTGATCAATCTCTGTCTGCAGGAGACCTTCGAAAAAGTCGGCGGCATTTATCTGGATCCAGGCACTTCACTTTTCGAAACCCTGGCCACCATTAATGCCGAAGAAGCCTCCCAGCCGGTTTCCGCCCACTGCGCCAGCCTGGCGGCCCAGGTCAAACACGTGATCTTCTACATTCACACCACTGAGCGCTACATGCTCACCACCGATGACTTCCGAGTCGATTGGGACGAGGTCTGGCGCACTACCCTCGCGGTCACTCCGGCGGAATGGCAGGCCCTGCAGGATGAACTTAAGGCTGCTTACACTGAATTGCGGCAGATCGCTGATGACATCGAAGTCTGGGATGCCGATCGACCGCTGGGAGGGATCTTCACGATCATCCTCCACACTGCTTTCCATCTTGGCCAGATTCGCGAAGTTATGTGTGTGCTTAAAAGTAGTTAATTTTGTGCTTAATAGCACAATTAAACTTGTGCTATTGTGATAAGATTTCCGTAACGGTTCATCGGCAAAAGCTTCTTTTTTTCACTCCCGCCGAACCGCAACGGAGAAAATGAAACACATCTATTTTGCTGGCGATTGGCAGCCCTGCGCTGCGTTAATGGAACAGCTGCAAATTCAGGGAACCCTGATCAGCCTGCTGCCGCCTGACTTTCAACCAGCCGGCGATCTGCTGGTGGTGCGTCTCAGCTCGCCCCAGGCAGCCGACTTGCTCCGCGAACGCGAAATCCCCTGGGTCGCCTGGATCGACCTGTCTGACCCCGCTCTAACAACGCAGGCTTATTCCGCGGGTGCGCAGGCGGTCTTCCCCGAGAATACTCCTCAAGAAGTACTGCTGGCTTTCGTGCAGCGCTTTCTGGAAGCTCACAATCCTTCTCTGCCGCTGGAACCCCTCGAAAAGGCCATCCAGCGCCGTTATCAGAAGGGCGATACCATCCTGCTCAGCGAGAATTCAATCCTCGAAGTTCAGGAAGGCATCATCGCCCAAACCATGGTGCACCAGGACGGCAGTGAGGTCCTGCTAGGATTGTTCGGCCCGCATACGCTGGTGGTACCCCATCCCGCAGATACCTGCTACATTCAACTCATTGCACACACGAACGCCACTCTGCTTATTCAGCCCTGGTCAACCGCAGCTCTTGACCCGCGCTTTACCAGCAAACTGCGTTCCCGGCTGCAGCAGATGGAAGCCTGGGCAGCCATGCAGGCCCGCCCGCATCTCGATCAGCGTGTGCTGGGCATTCTCTCTCTGCTGGCTGAACAATTTGGCGTGGAATGCGAAAGGGGTGAACTCATTCAGGTACGCATCACTCATACTCAACTGGCATCAGCCGTAGGGGCCACCCGCAGTACCATCACGCGTACCCTCGGGGATCTCAAACTGCAGGAACGTCTCTTTACCCTCGACACAGAGGATGGAGAGCGGTACTGCCTGCCGCGCTGGGAACCCGGCCACCACGGCCTGCCCTGCAGCGCCGGTTACCCGGCTGAGGTCGTCTCCGGTACTTAATCGCACACTCACACTGATGCACATTTCACCGCGTTTTTGTTTGCAAAGCGACTTCCGCAAAAATCATTCCTGGTTAGGATTACCTCTTGATGAACCCCTGAGGGGTAAATTCCTCATCAAAAGGAGTAATAAACAATGAAAAAATGGACAAACTGGATGCTGGCCGGCATCCTTCTGTTATCGCTGGCCGCACAAACTGCCTGCAGCTCCGCAATCTCCACTCCCGTCGAAAATGGCAAAAAGACCATCGTGGTCACGTACTCCATTTTGGGCTCCCTGGTACAGGAACTGGTGGGCAATCAGGCAAACGTGATCGTTTCCATGCCCAATGGCCAGGACCCGCACGAATGGGAGCCTTCTGCCAAAGACATCGAGACATTGACCCACGCCGATATGATCGTGCAAAACGGACTTGGCCTCGAAGGCGGCATGGAAAAAGCTCTGGCCCAGGCTGAAACCGCCGGGGTAAAGTTCTTCACCGCCTCAGATCACATCACCATCCGCACCGTCGGCACCGGGGAAGGCATCCCCAGTGGAGATCCCGATCAAGCCATCGGCGCGCAGGACCCTCATCTATGGACTGATCCGTTGACCATGAAACAGGTCGTCGATGCTTTGAGCGTCAGTCTGAAGGATGATCTTGGCCTGGACGTCTCAGCCAATGCCGCTCAACTGGATCAAAAACTGGATGACCTGAATAACGAGATCAGTGCCGAGGTCGAATCTCTGCCCGCGGAACGCCGCGTACTGGTGACCGGTCACGAATCTCTGGGCTACTTTGCCCAGCGCTACAACTTCAAGCTGGTCGGCGCCATCATTCCCAGCCTGACCAGTGATGCCGAGGCCTCCGCCTCAGACATGTCCACTCTGGCTGCCCAGATCGAAGCCAGCCAGGTGCCAGCCGTATTCACTGAACTGGGTACCCCCGCCAATGTGGCCCAGACTATCGGTCAGGAAACCGGGGCCAAAGTGATCGAACTGACCACCCATGCCCTGCCCGAAGGCGGCGATTACTTCGCCTTCGAACGCGACCTGGCCCAGACCATTGTGGATGGATTGAAGTAAAGTGATTTGAATTTTGTTACAATCAATCTGCTGTGGAAAACTCCACAGCAGATTGACTCAGGAGTCTATGAGCTTATTTGTTGAACCTTTCCTTTCGAACGCTTTTCTGCTGCGGGCACTGATTGCCGGTATGCTGGTTTCAGTGGCTTGCGGTGTGGTGGGAACCTTTATCGTCCTGCGTGGACTGGCCTTCATTGGCGATGCCCTGGCTCACGGCGTGCTGCCCGGTATTGCCGTTGCCCTGTTGCTGGGCATTCCGGGTATTGTCGGAGCCGCCGTCAGCGCGGTAGTGATGATCGGCGGCATCAGTCTCATCACCCGCAAATCCAGACTGTCTTCGGATACTGCCATCGGACTGCTCTTTGTGAGCATGCTGGCCCTGGGTGTGATCATCGTCTCCCGCTCCAACTCTTTTTCAGGCGATCTGGTGCGCATCCTGTTTGGAGAGATTCTGGGCATCAGCACTTCTTCGGTCATTCTGCAGGCAATTGCCACTGCTGTCATCGTCGCGATGGCCATTCTTTTTGCCAGGCCCTTCCTGCTGCTGTGTTTCAGCCCGGAACAGGCTCAGGTCTCCGGCTTTTCGGCCAAACTCTACCACAACCTCATGCTGGGGATGATCGCTCTGGCGGTCATCATCTCTTTCCAGACCGTCGGCACCATGCTTGTTTTTGGTATGCTCCTCGCCCCGGCCGGGGCGGCAGCCTTGCTGGCACACCGGGTACGTACCATGATGGTGTACTCTTCCCTGATCGGCATGGTCTCCGTTTACGCGGGCCTGCTCTTCAGTTACCACTTCAATCTGGCCGCCGGTTCGGCAATCGTGCTGGTAGCAACCCTCATCTTTTTCATTGTCCTGCTGGTAAAAAACCTGCAGAAAGAACAACAGCAGAAAGGAGAACCGGCTCATGACTGAACTGCCCGCTTCCCTTCATGCTGCTCATTTGAACATTGGTTATCAAGAAGAAATCATCGTCTCTGACGTTCAGTTCGACCTGCGCGCCGGGGAATCCCTGGCCCTGATCGGCACCAACGGCTCCGGCAAATCAACCCTGCTCAAAACCTTGGTCGGCTTACTGCCTCCGCTCTCGGGGGAACTCACCGTTCTGGGCGGCGCACCACAGCAAACTTCACGCCGGCTGGCTTACCTCAGCCAGTTCCATTCCTCTGATTTCATTCTGCCCATGCAGGCCCTGGATGTGGTCCGGATGGGCCGTTACGCTGAACACGGCCTGCTCGGCAAACTCGACAGCTTCGATGAAGATCTGATCGCTGAATCCCTGCAGCGCATGGGCATCTCCGCCCTGGCGCACAGACCATTACGCGAACTTTCGGGCGGGCAGCAACAGCGCGTTTACATCGCTCAAGCCCTCGCCCGCCGAGCAGAAGTACTCGTCCTTGACGAACCTACTTCTGGTCTGGACGCCGGGGCCCGTGAAATCTACGAACGGGCACTCCGCGACGAGCTGGCACGCGGCGCCAGTGTGGTCGTCGCCACCCACGACATTCAGGAAGCTCTGAATTGCACCTTGAGTCTGCTGCTGGCACGCAAGGTCATCGCTGTCGGTCCCGGTCGAGAAGTCATCACCCCAGAAGCTTTGCTCGAGACCTTCGGCATCACCATCAATCTCAATCAGCAGCCGCTGGGCGTCACCGTGGTCGAGCGCGATCACTGCTGTGATCACCCCGACGAGCACGAAAGATAATGCTCTGTTGATTACAAAAAGTCACTCCTCAACAAACGAGGAGTGACTTTTTACTTTCAAGGGCCATCTGTTATGCAATAAATTTCCAGTAATTATTCGGGTGAATTACCTGGTCACTGGCATTTGGGTACGTTTTCGTCCAATTAGAGGGAACTTTTCCTCCTTTATTCGGAGACCACTTGAATTCGTAGGCGAATAAATTTCCTTCCCTTTCTTCGATCAAATCAATCTCCTGTTGTTGGTAAGTACGCCAAAAATACATATTTCCGTAGATCTTGTTGTACTGACGGTGCTTGAGCCGTTCCACCTGAAGGAAATTTTTCCATAGCGCGCCCACGTCATTCCGGTCAGCAACAGGGTTGAATTGAGAGATGATCGCATTGCGGATGCCGTTGTCATAAAAATAATATTTTGCTTTATTCGTTACTTCCTGGCGCAAATTATGGCTGAAACCATTCATTCTGAAAACGACAAAGGATTTTTCCAGCAAATCCAGATAACGCTTGACGGTCTTGACATCCACCCCCAATTGAGTCGAAACTTCTGCCAGAGAGACTTTTTCGCCTACCTGATAGGCCAGTAATTTGAGGAGGTCAAGCAGGTTGCGCGAACTCTTGATACGGTCAAAAGCCAGGATATCTTTTAAAAGATAGGAATTGGCAATTTCCATTAACAGATCGATTCGATCCTGATTCGTGGCTGCCTGAATGATTTCTGGATACGCCCCATAGACCAAAAATTGCGGAAGGGATTCACGCAGTTCAAATTGGTTCCGCTGCATCAATAATTCTGATTGGGCAATGGGATAGAGGGTCAGGGTCGTTTTTCGGCCCGTTAGCGGTTCTCCTAATTGCCCGGCGAGTTCAAACGAAGAAGAACCAGTAACAATTACCCTCAACCCGGGGAACTGATCCAGCAAGATCTTGATCCCCATTCTTACATTGGCAATGTTCTGCGCTTCGTCAATTGCGATTAAAGAGTATCCTTCTGCATAAGCCAGGATCTGCTCGAAATCCTGCGAACCCAAAACTTGTTGGGTGCGAATATTATCTCCAGAATCGAGTTTGTAGTTCAGCTTTGTTTCGTCCAGCATTTTCTTCAGGAGGGTGGTTTTGCCTACCCGCCGGGGGCCAAAAATAACCAGGGCCTTGTTGACTGCCAGACGTTCTTCCAGAGGTTCATATGCGCGTGAGATCATACCTTCAGTATGCTCATTTTAAACACGAAAGTCAAAAACAGGGAGTGATACTCCCTGTTTTTAGTATAAAAATCAGGAGTTACGCTCCCTGTTTTTAATAAAATTTTCCTTGTCCAGCCCTTTATGCTACAATGCACTGAATAATGGTATTTCAAGGAGTTCATTCATGACTTACGATGCTTCCCCCAAACATTACGAATCGATGTGCTACAATCGCTGCGGCAAGAGCGGCCTCAAGCTGCCGGCCATTTCGTTGGGATTGTGGCATAACTTCGGCAGCGTGGATACGCTCGCCAACAGCCGCGCCATGCTGCTGCACGCTTTCGATCTGGGCATTACCCATTTCGATCTGGCCAATAACTATGGGCCCGTCCCCGGCTCAGCGGAGGAGACCTTCGGGCAGGTATTGGCCAAAGACCTGCGTCCCTACCGCGACCAGATGGTTATTTCATCGAAAGCCGGCTACACCATGTGGGAAGGCCCCTACGGCGATTGGGGATCCCGCAAATATCTGGTTTCCAGCCTCGACCAGAGCCTGAAACGCATGGGGCTTGACTACGTGGATATCTTCTACCATCATCGCCCCGACCCAGAAACGCCGCTCGAAGAGACCATGCGGGCACTGGATTTCATTGTCCGCAGCGGACGGGCACTTTACGTGGGCATTTCCAATTACAAACCCGCCGAAGCCGAGCAGGCCATCCGCATCTTGCGCGAACTGGGCACTCCCTGCCTGATCCATCAGCCCTCCTACAGCATGTTCAACCGCTGGGTCGAAGAAGGTCTGCTGGACTTGCTCGAGCGCGAAGGGGTGGGCAGCATCGTTTTCTCGCCGCTGGCACAAGGGATGCTGACCGACAAGTATCTCAAAGGTATCCCAGCCGGGTCACGCGCGGCCAAACCGACTGGCTTCCTGCGTCCTGAGCAAATAACGGAAGAAAAAATGGCCAAAGTCAGTCGTTTGAACGAGCTGGCAAAAGGCCGCGGCCAAAGCCTGGCCCAAATGGCACTGGCCTGGGTGCTGCGGCAAAAAGCGGTCACTTCAGCCCTGATCGGCGCCAGTCGGGTGGAACAGATTGACGATGCTGTAGGAACGTTGGCGCATCTCGAATTCACTCGGCAGGAATTGGCCCTTATCGAAGAGATCCTCCAATAAAGCTGCGCTTGACGCCCACGCCCGAGCGCCTTAAAATGGAAGCACAATTGAATAACCTTTTGGGTGCACCCTCCCCCGGATGGGAGCGCTTAAAGGCGAAACCGGTGTAAGTCCGGTGCTGTCGCGCAACTGTGATTCAGCCTTTGCTGATCAGCCAGGTCGCCCGCCCAGAAGGGTGTTGCCACGATCTCGCTGACAGGAGGTGGACACTCGAAGGTAAGTATCGATTTTCTCCCCCGGCCCATGCAGCCGGGGGATTGTTGGTTTCAATACGGTTATGCAACAGGAGAATTATTTCATGAAAAAAATGCCTTCTCTGCTGAGTTTGCTGGTCGTTTTGACCCTGGCACTCTCAGCCTGCACCACAGCTACCCCCACTGCGGTAGCTACCGCGGCCCCGACCGCAACCTCGACGGCAATTTCTGTTGTTGATGGGCTGGGACGCACGGTCACGCTGGCGGCTCCCGCCCAGCGCATCGTTTCTCTCGCCCCCTCTGCCACAGAGATGCTCTACGCTGTCGGCGCGGGCGATCAGGTTGTCGGCCGCGACAGTTTCTCTGATTATCCTGAGGCCGCCCAATCCCTCACCGACGTCGGCGGTTCTTCGGGTGATTATTCCTACGAGACCATTACATCACTCAACCCCGATCTGGTCATTGCAGCTGAGATCAACACGGCAGATCAGGTCAAAGCTCTTGAAGACCTGGGTCTCACCGTGTACTACGTCGCGAACCCCGTTGATTTCACTGATCTCTTCGAGAAGATGGCCACGATCGGACAGTTGACCGGCCACGCGGCGGAAGCACAAACCGCGGTCGACGGTCTCAGCCAGCGCGTCGATGCCGTTCAGACCGCCGTTGCCACGGCCACGACCACCCCCACCGTGTTCTACGAACTGGACGCCACTGACCCCGCCAAACCCTGGACTCCCGGCCCCGGCAGTTTCATGGATCTGATGATCAGCCTGGCCGGCGGCAAGAACGCCGCCGCGGATCTCACCAGTCAATGGGCCCAGATGAGCATCGAAGACCTGCTCGTCAAGAATCCTGATCTCATCGTGCTGGGCGACAGCAATTATGGCATCACCTCCGATAGTGTGGTCACCCGTACCGGCTGGGAGAAACTCACCGCCGTACAGGAAAACCACATCTACACTTTCGACGACAACCTGGTCAGCCGCCCCGGTCCGCGCATGGTCGATGGACTGGAAGCTCTGGCCAAGCTGATCCACCCCGAGCTGTTTAAATAGTTCTGCCATGACAAAACGCCTCACTCCCTTTGGGATTCTCTCCCTGATCTTACTGGCCGCGGTGCTGCTTAACGTCAGCATCGGCAGCAGCGGTATGCCTCTCAGCACTCTCTTCGACGTATTGGGCGCCGCTTTGCATGGAACCGCAGCCGCAAGTGATCCCAATGGGGTGTACGCGACCATCCTCTTCCAGCTTCGGCTGCCCCACATGGTGCTTATGCTCCTGGTGGGTGCAGCCCTGGCTGGCAGCGGAGCCGCCTATCAGGGCCTGTTCCGCAACCCGCTGGCCGATCCCTATCTGATTGGGGTGGCATCGGGCGCCGGTTTGGGCGCGGTCGCCGCCATGTCGGTGCACTGGCCCTACAACGCTGTGGGCTGGATGGCGGTTCCTCTTTCCGCCTTCATCGGAGCCGTGCTGGCCGTGGCCATGGTAGCCATGATGGCCCGCGTCGGCAAAACCATCCCTACCACCAACCTGATTCTGGCCGGGGTGGTCGTCAGTTCCTTTTGCTCGGCCCTTTCTTCACTGCTGATGATCAATGCCAGCGGGGACCTGCGCCGTGCGCTGGTCTGGCTGCTGGGGGGAGCCACCCAGACCGGCTGGTCACCGGTGCTGGCCATCCTGCCTTATCTCATTCCCGGCTTGCTAGTGTTATTGATCGTCGGTCATTCTCTCAACGTACTGCAGTTTGGTGAAGAACAGGCCAGCCAACTGGGCGTGGCCGTTACCCGGGTACGCTGGCTGACCATCGTTGCCGCCACCCTGGCAACCGCCGCTGCGGTCGCTTACGCCGGCGTCATTGGCTTCGTCGGCCTCATTGTTCCACATATCATCCGTCTGCTCTGGGGCAGCGATTATCGCCGTCTCATTCCCCTCTCGTTTTTGGGTGGGGCCTGTCTGCTGCTGCTCACTGATGCCACTGCCCGTACCGTGATTGCCCCGCAGGAGATCCCGGTAGGGATCATCACCTCGCTGCTCGGTGCCCCCTTCTTTTTATGGATTCTGCGCCGCGCCAAATCGCAGAATTACTGGTGAAGCCGATGCTGACAATTGCTTCCATTCACACTGGCTACTTGAACCGCTCCGTGCTGCACGATGTTTCGCTGCAGCTTGCACCGGGAGAGGTCGTGGCCCTGATCGGCCCCAATGGATCCGGCAAATCTACTTTGCTGCGCGCCGTCAGCGGGTTGCTGCCCCTGCAGCAGGGTTCGATTCAGGTGGATGACGCCGAAGTACATTCCTTGAGCGAAGGGGAACGTGCCCGCCGCATTGCCGTTGTTCCCCAGGCGCGCAATCTGCCGCCGGCCTTTTCTGCACGCGAAGTGGTTGCTCTGGGGCGCACCCCCTACCTCAACTGGTTTGGACAGCTTTCGCGTGCGGATGAATCCTTGATCGATGCGGCCATGGCCCAGACCGAAACCACCGCTCTTGCCGAACGTCTGGTGGGAGAGCTCTCCGGCGGAGAACAGCAGCGTCTGCTGCTGGCCCGCGCGCTGGTACAGCAAACCCCTTACTTGCTTCTGGATGAGCCCACCACTCACCTCGATCTGCAATTTCAGGTCGAGTTGATGCAGCACATTCACGCGCTGGCCCACCCCGCAGAAAGCAGCCTTGCCCCCCGCGGCGTGCTCATTGCCGTCCACGATCTGAATCTGGCACTTGAGTTCGCTGATCGGGTCGCCCTGCTCGTCGCCGGCCAGATCGTCGCCTGCGGCACGCCTGCCGCAGTCCTCCAGCCCAACACACTCAGCCAGGTGTATCACATTCCTCTGGCACTGCTGCACGACCCCTTCAACGGGCAGATCGCCCTGCTGCCCAAAATTCATCACGATACTTCTTCCACAAACTCTTAAAAACAAAACCCTCCAGAATCGAATTCTGGAGGGTCGCATTGATAAATTTAAGCTCAGGCTACTTTGGTAAACACGTTGAAATGCGGCGGGTTCGCCAGTGTCTGCTTGACCTTGCACTGATCGGCCACACGCACCAGAGCATCATAATACTTCGCCGGGAAATCCGCCGGCACCTGGATTTCGAGGTCGACATTTTCTACCATGCCGGTAGGGGCATACTGCATACGCTCAACGATGCGGATGTTTTCGGTGGGCAGACCGCGCTGGCGGCAGAAGCCCAGCACATAAATCCCGGCACAGGTACCAATTGACGCTAAAAAGACGCTGAAGGGAGTTGGGGCGCTGTCTTCCCCGCCGCCCTGAAACGGCTGATCGGTTTTGATGGTGTGATTGCCGTAGTGGGCATCCACGCGGGCACCGCCCGGGAAATCGATGATCATTTCCATAATTGCTCTCCTTTTCTGTTTACATAGATGCAGTCTGTCTCTGAAAGGTGACAACCCGCCCGCCAGTCAGGAATTTCATCGAATGGATCGGGAAACTTGCCACTAACGGGCAACGCACAAGTCACTTATGATGATCTCAATGAGAAAACGGCAGCTTTTCAACCTGACCCATTTTCGCGGACTGACAGCAGAACAGCAGGAGCAAATTCTGGCCTGTGTACGGCTGTGCCATTTCGACGCCGGCAGTGTGCTTTTCAATCAGGGAGATTCCGCTCATTTCCTGTACATCCTCGATTCGGGCCGGGTCGAGATCGTGTACAAACCCTTCGACGGCACTCACCTGAGTGTGACCCAAATTCACAGTGGGGACGTCTTCGGCTGGTCCGCGGCCCTCGGGCGCAGCAGCTACACTTCAACCGCGCGGGCACAGACCGACGGCGCCGCTTACTGCCTTGCCAGCCGCGATCTGCGCCGCCTGTGCCAGGATTGCCCCGAGACAGGTATGGTATTATTAGAGCGGTTGACATTGTCGATTGCCGAAGGATTGAAGTGTACGCATGCGCAAGTGATGCACATTCTCAATCAAGGCATGGATCTGGGTTTGGATTTAGCGGTGCAAGGAGGAAAAAATGACCACTCAACCCCCCACTTTCTCTGAGATGGAACAACTGCGCGGGCTCATCGAGCAACTGAATGCTTACATCACCACTTATCATGGCGGCGCCGTCGAGCTGGTTTCGTTCGATGGCAAGGTCGTCAAGGTGCGTCTGGGAGGGGCCTGTCTGGGCTGCCCACTCTCTCCCCTCACCGTTAAAGGTTGGGTCGAAGGTACCGTCAAGCAGTTCTTCCCTGAGATCGATCACGTAGAAGCTGTTAATTAACCAAAAACTGCGGAGAGTTACTCTCCGCAGTTTTTATTCCAGAAAGACCTGAACGTGTTCGTCGTCCTCGTCATCGGTCACATCCACCACCGGGCCGATGTAGCCGTTGCGGATAAACTCGCCGATCTGATTCATATCCAGGTTATCCACCTCAGTCGAGAGCCGTGCTCCCAGCTTCATCCCTGCATTGACCAGATTGACCGGCAGGCGCACATTCACACGCGCTTTGCCAGTGTGGGTATCGGTCACCATCACGTGCAGCCAGCGCGGCATACCTCCGCTCGAAGAGGAAACCTGTTCAGTGCTCTCGCCCTCCCCCTGTTCCAGCAGGCGCACCCCCTCTTCAGCCGTGATCTTGCCTTCCTCGATCATCTTCAAAATACGAATACGGTCAGAACTACTTGCCATGGGTTCTTGTCACCTGCTTTATTTTACCTTAAAGAACAGCTTGCTTTGCTTAAGTGTTTTTTAATCAGAAATGGCGAGCCTGCGCCGGGAATCGCTGTGGTAAGATAAAATTGATGGTTTTTACCGCCTCTTTTTCGTTGATCTTAGGCATCGGGGCCTGTCTGGGCCTGTTCTGGGTCGCTGAATCCAGCCCGAGTGGGCAGCGCATTCCCTGGCTGCTGGCTGCCTGGCTGACTTTGCTGGGAGCACTGCTCGGTGCACGTCTGGCGTACGTGCTGGAACACCTGGCTTATTTCAGCGCGCACGCTGGTGCAATCCTCCAGTTCTGGCGCGGCGGATTGGCCTGGGAAGGCGCTCTGGCCGCAGCCGTGGCCATCTTCTTCTTGATCCGTCAGTTGTGGGGCTGGCCGCTGCCCCTGGTCGCCGACCGTCTCAGCCGTCTGCTGCTGCCGCTGGCACTGGCTGCCTGGGCAGCAATGTGGCTGAACGGCCTGGGTTACGGCGTGACCCTCACCGAGAACGTCTGGTGGGGCATGCCCGCCGCGGATGCCAGTGGCGTCTTCCAGCTGCGCACGCCGGTACAGCCGCTGGCGCTGGTCAGCCTGCTCGTTTTTGGGGGCGTGCTCGAATTCTGGCTGCGTGCCCGCGAACGTCGCAGCGGAGTGCGTGCTCTGGCTACATGGATCATCTTCAACGCCGACATGCTGCTCTTCAGCCTGCTGCGCGCCGACCCTGCTCCGGCATTTTTCGGCGGTCGAGTCGAGACCTGGATGGCTTTGCTTTATACATTCTTGGGAATTTTGGGTACAATATACTTCTTCACACATCGCATTTCCAAACGGCCCCCTCTTGGGCACCGCTTATTTTTCCAAAAACCAAAGAAGGCTGCGCCTTATGAAACTGAACCTCGCCCTGGCACAAATTAATACCGTACTCGGGAACGTCGAGAAAAACCTCGACAAACACCTCAGCTATATCGAACAGGCACGGCAGGGAGGCGCCGATCTGGTCGTCTTCCCTGAACTTTCTCTGACCGGCTACGTACTGCAAGACCTGGTGCCCACAGTGGCCCACCACGCGGAGGATAGCGATCCTATCTTCCACCGCCTGCTGGAAGCCAGCCAGAACATCGATCTGATGGTCGGCTTCGTCGAGGAAGATGCACGCAACCGTTTTTACATTGCCTCCGCTTATCTTTCTGCCGGCAAAGTGCTGCACGTACACCGCAAAGTCTACCTGCCCACTTACGGTCTCTTTGATGAAGGGCGTTTCTTTGCCTGGGGAGATAGCGTGAGCGCCTTCGACACCCGCTTTGGGCGGGTGGGCATGCTTATTTGCGAGGATTTCTGGCACGCTTCGCTGCCCTACCTGCTCTGGCTCGATGGAGCGGATCTCTTCCTGTTCGCTTCGTCCAGCCCCGGGCGCGGACTGCCCCCGCCCTCTGAGACCGGGGAACCCGGCCGTCTTGATTCCGCACGTTGGGTCGAGGAAATCAATCGGGCTTATGCCGGCTTGTTCACCTCCTTTGTCTGCCATACCAACCGCGTCGGTTTCGAGGATGGCCTCAATTTCTGGGGCGGCGCCAGCGTCTACAACCCAGATGGCATTGCCGTCGTCCACGGGCCGCAGCACGAAGAAGCCCTGACCTTTGCCGAATTGGACCTGAACCAGCTGCACCGCACCCGTGCCCGTCTGCCAGTTTTGCGTGATGAACGCACGGCCATGGTGGCCCGCGAGCTGAACCGTATCCTGAACAAGAAAGAGAATCAATGATCCCCGTCTGCTTCCGGCCATTTCGCCGTTCCCCACTTCTTTCAGGAGGCCAACATGGCCAATCTTTGCATTGATACTGATCTGGCGCGTAAGATTCTGACCGGCTTCATCCGCTCTGAACTGGGACGGGCGGGTTTCACCAAAGCGGTCATTGGCCTTTCGGGGGGCATCGACTCTGCCCTGTCCTGTTATCTGGCCGCGGAAGCTCTCGGCCCGCAGAACGTGCTGGCAGTACGTATGCCTTATAAAACCTCCTCACAGGGATCGCTGGACCACGCTCAACTGGTGATCGATGCTCTGGGAGTGCAGTCTCTGACCGTATCCATCACTGAAATGGTCGACCCGCTCATCGAGCGCTTCCCCGAGATGGAAAACCGCCGCAAAGGCAACATCATGGCACGCGAGCGCATGATCATCCTCTTCGATCAATCCGAGGCCTTCCACGGGCTGGTCATCGGCACCGGCAACAAGACCGAGATCCTGCTGGGCTATTCCACCTGGTACGGCGACGCTGCCTGCGCCATCAACCCACTGGGCGACCTGTATAAGTGTCAGGTGCGCCAGCTTTCGCGCGACATGAGCGTTCCGCAGCCCATCATCGAAAAAGCTCCCTCCGCTGATCTGTGGGTCGGCCAAACAGATGAAGGGGAACTTGGCTTCACTTACGACCAGGCGGATCAAATTCTGAATCTGCTCATCGATCAGCGCTATACCCCGCAGGAAGTGATCGACGCCGGCTACCCAGCCGAGTTCGTGCAGGGAGTTCTCACCCGCGTCCGCCGCAACCAGTTCAAACGCATCCTGCCCCCCATTGCCAAATTAAGTAACCGCACTATCGGTTACGATTTCTTATACCTGAGAGACTGGGGTACCTGATTCACGTATGTCCATTTTTCATAAGTTTCACGTTCCCCCTGCCCTCAAGCAGCGGCGCTACGCGCTCTACTGGGCAGGGTTATTGATCTCGAATGCCGGTTCCCAGATGCAGGTCTGGGCCATTTTTTGGCATCTGCGCGACCTGAGCACGGACCCAATCGTGGTCAGCGGCATTGGCTTGGCCAAATTCATCCCTATTCTGGTCTTTGCCCTGCTCGGCGGCCTGGTTGCGGATACTTTCAACCGTCGCACGATCGCCATTATTACTCAGGTCATGATGACCGCCATTGCCATCGTGCTGGGCCTGCTCACCAATACCGGCCTCATCTCGCTGTGGCAGATTTACCTGCTGGTGGGGATTCAGTCGATTGCCATCTCTTTCGATTCCCCAGCCCGCCAATCGCTTATTCCCAACCTGGTGCCGCGTGACCAGCTTCCCAGCGCTTTCGGCCTGCAATCCATCGCCGCCAACGTCGGTGCCGTCATTGGCCCGGCCCTGAGCGGATTGGTGATCGCCGCCCTTGGCCTGCAGTGGGTATACTGGATCAATGCCGTTTCTTTTGCCGCCGTCATCCTGGCCCTCGTCCTGATGGGCCCGGTCGATCAGGTCAAGAGCCTCGACCCGCGTAAGAATGTTCCGACCTTTCAACGTCTCGACTTCAGCGGAATTCCGGTGGGGATCCGTTTCATCATGGGGCACCCCATCATCCTTTCGAGCATGATCCTCGATTTCTTCGCCACTTTCTTTTCTTCGGCCAATACCCTGCTGCCCTTCGTGGCCCGGGATGTGCTGCACGTCGGCGCCATCGGCTACGGCTGGCTGTCTGCCGCTCAATCCATCGGTTCGGTCACTGTGGCGGTCATCATGGCCGAGGCCAGTCACATCCACAAACAGGGCAAGCTGCTCTTGTGGGGAGTCGGGGTCTTCGGTGCCGCCACGCTGTTCTTTGGTATTTCGCATAGTTTCGCTCTGACCATGATCATCCTCATCATCGTCGGGGCCGGCGACGCGGTCAGCACCGTACTGCGCAGCACCATCCGCCAGCTGCAGACCCCCGATGAGCTGCGCGGACGCATGCTCAGCATCAATCAGATCTTCTTCGCCGGCGGTCCCCAGCTCGGCGAGGTTGAAGCCGGCGCAGTCGCTTCTGCCTTTGGCACTCCCTTCGCCATCATCAGCGGCGGCATCGGCTGCCTGCTGGCTGTGGGCATCGTCGCCCTCAAGTGGCCCGCCCTGCGCAATTACAACGGCGACGAACAGATCGAGGCCGGCGCAGGAAGCGCGTAGAACTTACCTGAAGTGCCTTCCGCGAATTTACACGAATTGACTTAATTGAACAAGCGCTGGCGCAATGGCCAGCACTTGTTATTTTAAGAATTATTCGTGAGAATTCGTGAAAGATTTTCTTCGCGTGAATTCGCGGTAAGCTTTTCAGGCCGCTTCTTCGCCGAGCTGGGCCCACTCTTCCATGCGCTCGTCGAGGTCAGCCTGCACACGCCCATATTCCTCGCCCAGACGCTGCACTTTGCCGGCGTCCGCGGGCGGATTCTCGAGCTGGACCCCAATGGCCTTCAGGTGCTCTTCAAGCATGGAGATCTCCTGCTCGAGTGCGTCCAGACGCTGTTGGCGCCGCCGTAATTGATCTTTCGACAGGCCTGTTTTCTCTTTCGCCTCGCGCTTGGCAATGACTGGCCCATTCTTGGTTGCCAGCACGTTCGTCGCTGCCTGACGGGAGGCTTTATATTCGCTGTAAGTTCCCTCAAACACATTCAGAGTCCGTTTGCCTGGGTTCACTTCCCAAATTTGTGTAGCCAACGCATCGATCAGATAACGGTCGTGCGAGACCAGCAGGATCGTACCGCCAAAGTCGGCCAGCACACTTTGCAGCACCTCCTGCGAAGCAATATCCAGGTGATTGGTGGGTTCATCCAGCAGCATCAGGTTGGCTCCCTGCAGTGCCAGACAGGCCAGGGCCAACCGGCCGCGTTCACCGCCCGAGAGCAGGCTGACAGTCTTGAAAACGTCATCACCGGTAAAGAGGAACTTGGCCAGGTAGTCGCGGACTTCCGCGGGTAGCATCTTGGGGGCCACGCCCTGGATTTCTTCCATCAGTGTCCAGGCGGGATGCAGGTCTTCATGGGCCTGGGCAAAATAGCCGATCTGCAGGCTTGATCCCAGCACCGCCTCACCGCTCCAGGCCGGAAGCTGGTTCAGGATGGTCTTGAGAAAGGTCGTCTTGCCCGCTCCATTTGGCCCAATGATGGCAGCACACTCACCGCGTACCAATGTCAAATCAGGCACGGCAAAGAGCGGTTTACCTTCATCGGCATACCCCACGCTCAGCGAACGGGTGCGCAGCACCAGATCCCCGGAACGGGTAGCCGGGTTGAGGTGCAGATGCAGCGAACGGCGGTGTACAGGTGGGGCCAGACGAGTTTCTTCCAGCAGGCGCTCCAGGCGTTTGCGGCGTCCCTGCGCCTGGCGGGTATTCTGACCAGCAATGTTGCGCCGGATATATTCTTCTTCCTTCTCGATGAATTCCGTTTGTGCCTGGTACTCAAGCAGATAGCGCTGGTAGCGTTCTTCGCGCTGATCAAGGTAGGCACTGTAATTACCGCGGTATTCCTCGAGGTCCGGGGTCATCTCGAGGATAACGCTGACCACCTGGTCCAGAAAGTAGCGATCATGCGAGACGATCAGCACCGCACCCGGCCAGGATTTGAGGTAATCTTCCAGCCACTCCACCGCGGCGATGTCGAGGTGGTTGGTCGGCTCATCAAGCAGCAGCAGATCAGGCTCGGCCAGCAGCAAACGGGCCAGCAAAGCGCGGGTGCGCTGCCCCCCCGAAAGCTGCGGCAGCGGGCGTTTGGTATCTGCCTCGCTGAAACCCAACCCCGAGAGCGTCATACGGATGCGCGTCTCATAGGTATAGCCGCCGCGGGCATCGAAATCGGCCTGCAGTTTACCGTAGGTCTCGAGCAATTCCGCGGACTCCCCTTCGCGGGCCATCTGTTCTTCAAGGCGGTGCAGTTCGGCCTGCCGGTCGAGCAGAGGCTGAAAGACGCTCACGCACTCCTGCCACAGGCTGTGTTCAGCGCTGAGTTTGGCCTCTTGCGGCAGGTAGCCCACCTGCACACCGTGAGCCCGGTTGACCATGCCCCCAGAGGCTTCCTCCTCGCCAACGATGATGCGCAGCAAGGTGGTTTTGCCGACTCCATTCGGGCCGACCAATCCCACGCGGCCTTTATGCGGAATCGAAAAAGTGATGTCGCTGAACAAGTCCAGCGCACCGAAAGATTTAGACAGGGATTGTACACTCAATACAGGCATAAAAATACTCCCAAAAAAGGGGCGTTTTGAAGTATACCATAGCGCCTCCGCGCAACAAAAATCCCCGGCAGAAACTCGCCGGGGACCCTACATTCAGAGTAACAGGGTTACCAGGGCAATACCTGCCACAAGATCAACTGGTTATCCTGGCCAACACTGGCGAGCGAATTACCGTCCGGAGAGAATGCCACGATGCTGACCGCCGCGGTATGCGCCTTCAGGGTCGCCAACAAATTACCCGAAGCCGTCTCCCATACCTGAACATCGTTGCCCTCGGCCACCGCCAGCAAAGTACCGTCCGCGGAGAAACTCACACTTTGCGCCGGGTTCTCCAGCACCAGCGTGCGCAGTTCACTGCCTGAAGCGGTATTCCACAGGGTCACCGCGGGTTTGAAATCGCCATCGATGGTCTTGCCGGCCGCGCTGGCCAGCACCGTCCCGTCGGGGGATACCTGATAATCGCTGACAAAGTCCTCGTGGTTGAAAGCAGGCCCCAAAACGCCGCTGGCAAGGTTCTGCAGCTGGAGGGTCGCCCGCGCCTTCCACACCAGATCGTTGGATTCACCCTTGAAACCAACGGTGAAGACCGGCGCTGCTGTGGTAAATCCATTCAGGGTTTTGTTGAGGGAACCATCCGGCAAATTGATCAGATTGGCAGCCATATTGTCATAATCTGAAACGGTCATATATTTGCCATCTGGGGAGAAGGTAACGTTGCCCACCGTGTAACCCGGGGTCAGGCTGATGATGTCACGCAGACTGTCACACAGATCGTAAACATCCACGCTGCGCATATCTGACGAAATAGCGGCGGCCTTGCAGCCATCCGCACCAATAGCGGCGAACTGGCCATTGTTCGGGGCCAGCCAGACCGCTTTCAAGGTCAACTCAGTCCCCGAAAGGATCGTAGCACTAAAGGTCGAATTGCCATTGGCGTCAATATTCTGGCTGATCAAGCCCAGGGTCTTGCCATCCGCCGACCACGACATTTGCTGCACGTTGCTGGCCGGCCCCTTGAGGATGGGCAGCAGCTTGGCAGCATTGTCAGTATTGATGGCCAGCGGCTGCGGCAGCGGGGTCGAAGTCGCCGGCACTGGGGTAGCGCTGGGCAGCGTCGTTTCAGTAGGCAATTCCGGGGTCGAAGTATCGTACTCGGCCGGGGGAGTAATGGTGGGTAAACTGCAACTGGCCAGAGCCAGAATCATGATCAGGCTAATCACCGAAAAAAGGAATGCGTTTCTTCGTTTCATGATGTCCTTTCTTATTCTTGTTTTATTCTTAACGATTATACCCGCGCGGAAGTTCCCGCTCTGGATGCAGCGAGGGAACGCTTTGTCAGATCAGTTCAGCACTTCATTGAGCTTTTCTTCTCCCCATTGCAGGGCTTTATCTTTGGCACTGTTAAAAGCATCTTCAACTGCGTGTAGCATTGCTGCCTTTGTCTGGTTGAGGCTGTTATGCGCTGCCAGTTTGATTTGATATTTCCAGCCGTCGGTTTGGTAGGCAGCATCTTCCTGCAAAGCCGTCATCAGATCTGCTGTCTTGCCCAGAAATACCACCGGACGTTCGTTCAGCATCAAAATGGCATTGCCGTTAGCGTCGATCGGGATATCCGTCCCACCCGCGGCAAAAGAAGGAGCATCCACGGCATACGCCGTCAGGCTGCCTACCGGCAGATCGCTCAACGTGACCGGGATCGGGTTGTCGCCGTCCTGGGCCCGCCAGGCAATGATGATCCACTGGCTGCCCTTGCGAAAGCGATATTCATACACTGATCCGCTCTGTCCCTGCGGCTGTGAGTCGAATTGAGCTCCTGCCAGCACGGAATTAAGATTCGCCAGCGCGGTAGCCGCCGCGGTACCCGATTCGGCTGCCCAGGCAACGTCAGTAATGCCATTGCTGCCGGCAGTCAGCACCGTGGCCCGAGTTAGCTCGTCGGCCAGAATTTCAGCCGCCGCGGTTGAACGTCCGTTCGCCAGCGTCTCCAGGTCAGTGCTCGACCAGCCCCATCCCTCGATCTGCACGGGCTTGCCGCCCAATTGGCGGGCCAGGTCCTGCACAGCCTGCACCTCTCCACTCAAGGTAGCGCTGCCGCTGGGCAGGGCAGTTGCACAGGCTGAATTAACCGCCGTAGCTGCTGCTTCAGGTGCCAGAGCGCCGCGATCAGGCGTGAAATTGAGTCGGTTTACCGAGCTCCAACCTTTGGCACCATTGACCTCAAGCAAAAACGTGAGTGGGTTATAGGCGCAGCGGGCCGAGGTAGCGCTGACCAGGCTGCCCATCCACACCTCATCGTTGGGGTCAGCCAGCTTTATGATCTTGGAGGCTACTCGCAGCATCTGCGCATACAGGGTTGGGCTCGGGGTAGAGGTACTCGAAGGAGTGGTCGGGGTCAGGTAGGGCGTCATGCCGGTAGGAGTATTCAGCGCACTGCCAATTTCCCATACATCCACGCTTCCGCCCAGCTCATTTACCGCCGCCTGGACAAAATTCGCCCAGCGCAGCAAGAATTGTGTCTGATCGACCAGCCCAATATCCGTAGCTTGCAAATAAGTTGGACCGCCGGTCAAGACGGCCACCGTAGTCAGTCCCTGGGCTTTTTCAGCCGCGAACACGGCTGCATAGGGGATGGGTGCATTCCAGTCATACGTACCTTCGCTGGGCTCAATCTGGCTCCAGTCGATCGTCTCCCGCACATAATTGCCCCCGTTATTTTTTTGTTGGGTCAGCGCGGAATCGAAAGTGCCGGAATTATAGCTGTTGCCAGGCGAGGCCATCTGGGTAATCGGTTGGAAGCGGTCACTCTGGACGGTACCGATCGAGGCGAACATGATGTAGCCAAAGCCCACCAGAACCCCCAGCGGGAGCAAGCGCAGGAAAAAACGGTGAATGAGTCGCATAATCCATCTCCTGCGGGATAGGTTGCAAGAATAGCACCAGTTATTTCAAGGGAGTTCTGCCGCCCTGGTATTTTTTGTCCGCGTCACCGTGATCAACGCCCAGGCAGACAGGCCCAGTGCCAGCACGATGACGGCCACGATGAAGATCATGGCAATCGTCAGCCCGCCCACCTGCGCCAAGATAGGAGCCTGAGTAGCATCCATTACCTTGCCCTCCTGATTCAGGCGCAGCACACTGGCTTCCCACAAGGCTCCCAGCAGAGAGATGCCCACCGTCTGGCCAAGGACACGCGTCAGCGAAAGCAATCCGCTGGCGACCCCCAGTCGATCTTTGGGAGCAGATCCCATCACCGCGCTGTTGTTCGGGGATTGGAAGATGCCCATCCCCATGCCAATCGCCGCATAACTCAAAATGTAAGCCAGCGTAGAAGTATGTTCATTCAAGGAAACAAACGCAAAATACCCAACCAGCGCCACGGCCAGCCCAACAGTGGTTAGCAGGCGTGAACCCAGGCGATCTGAAAGCGCCCCAGAGAGCGGAGCCACCAGCGCCATTGCCAGCGGAGAAACGATCATCAGCAAACCCGTTTTTTGCGGGTCATACCCCATCACGTTCTGCAAATACAGAGGCAGCAGCAAAGTTACCCCGGCGCTGGCCACAAAAGTAAGAAAAGCGGTTGCCAGATTGATCGAAAAGAGAGCGTTGCGGAACAATTTCAGCTCCACCATAGGCTGCTGCGCGCGGCGTTCCAGCCGAAGAAAGACGATCAGGGTCACTACTGCCACCAGAAGCAAAGCGCCAATCATCCAACCGCTGAATCCGCCCACCTGTAAGAAAGAAAGGGCCAGCAGCAGCGAGACCAACGCGATGAATAGAGTACCTGCTCCACCAAAATCAAAGCGCTGCCCACCGCCCGGGTGCCGGTTAGGGACAAACAGTAACACCAGAATGAATCCTATCACCCCAATGGGCAAATTGACGAAGAACAACCAGTGCCAGGTCAGATGCTGCAGAATGATACCGCCCAGGGTTGGTCCAGCGATCACCCCAATCGAGACGAACAGTCCAATGATCCCCAACGCCTTGCCGCGTTCGCTATTCGGGAAGGCCTCGGTGACGATGGCTGTACTCAAAGCCATATTCATCGAAGCCCCTACTGCCTGGATCACCCGTGAAGCGATCAGCCAGTAAATATCTGGACTGAGACCGCACAAAAGTGAGCCAATAGTGAAAGTCGCCAAACCCGCCGCAAAGAGCTTCTTCTTGCCCAGCATATCCGCGAGGCGGCCCACAGAAAGCATAAAGGTAGAAATAACCAGCAGATAAGCCAGCACCACCCATTCCACTACCGCCAAAGGTTGATGTAACTCGCTGACAAGTGTATCCAGCGCGATGTTGACGATACTGCCGTCAATCGTTGCCAGAAAGACTTCACAGGCCACGGCTGCCATGACAAACCACTTTTTGCTGTAATCGACTTCGCTATTTTCCATAAGTTACCAGTATATTGGGGATAAGCAAAAATTATATCATTTTGTCTTAAAAATAAGAAAAAAGCCCTGCTCTTTCGAGCAGGGCCATGCTGAAACTTCTCTTTACTGGCTGCAACTGGATGAGATATCGAGTTTCTCGATATCTTTCAACCCACTGCGGGAACTGGCATCCAGCGTCAAACCGCACAGATCCGGGCGAGAAACCATCACTTTCACCTGATAATACAGCGGAATCACCGGCAGATCATTCGCCAGGATCGTCATTGCCTGCTGATTGGCAGTGGTTGCCGCCTCTTGATCCAGACCGGCGGTCAAATAGGCCTGGCAGGCTGCGTCATACTCACTGTTCGAGTAACCCGTCAGGTTGACCCCGCCGAATTTCGTTCCCAGCCAGTCATTTGCCGCTGAAGGAATTTCACTTGTTTCATACAAAAAGCAGGGATTCTGCCGCCCGCTTGTCCAGCCCAACAAAGCCAGATCAAAATTACGGCCAAAAGCCACCCCATCTGGCCCGGCAGCGTACAGATCGCCTTCCTGCACCAGATTGGTAGAGAGTTGAACACCGCACTTGCCCAAATCTTTGGTCATTTCATCAGCAATATAGGTATTCAACTGGGAAGTACTGGCTGTCAAGGTAATTGCAAAAGGTGTGCCATCTGGTACGGTGGGGATCCCCACCGCCACACGCGGCGTATTGGGGTCGCCATCGGTATCCTTCCAACCTACTTGATCAAGCAGTGCTTCCCCGGCTGCCTGATCGAAAGGATAGGCAGTCAAGCCACTGACGTAATAAGGATGATTGGCAGGCAGATAAGTATCTGGCACATCTCCCAGGCTGAAGATCAGACTATGCACGATCGTATCCCGATCGATGCAATCAGCGACAGCCTGGCGAGTGCGTGCATCGCCAAAGAAATCAGCCCGGTCAAGATAAGGGTTGAAAATATCGTCATATGAAGAAGGCTTAATACCAAAATTGATGCCCATCCATTCTGGCCCCTGGGCATAATAACCTTTAAGCTTCTTCTGCATCTCCAGGGATCGGATCGATGAGACCTGATCCGACAGCGAGACGGAGGTATCGATAATGTCGCATTCGCCGGTAAGTATCGGCGAAAGATCCGCCTGCGGCACATTCCCCAGGAAACGGTAATCGATCACGTCAAAATTAGGCAGGCCTTCAGAAGCCCGAAAATAATTGGGGTTCTTCACCATGCGAATGTGGTCTCCGCTGACCCATTCATCAATCTTATAGGGGCCCCAGCCCAGAGGATCTTTGGTTGCCGCATCGGTCGTTGCCAGATCCTTGATCGCGTACTGTGAAAGCTGATGCTTGGGCAACGGCGTCCAGAAAAATGCAGAAGGATTGAGGGTCAAATAACCCGGAATACCCGTCCAGACTGTGGTCTGGGCATCCTGTGCTGCGTAACTGGCCGTGCGCTGTACCAGCGACTTCGAAGCCGTGGTAGAGGCATCCGCAGCAACTTCATAAGAATAAACGGAGTCATCTGCGGTCAGGGATTGACCATCTGACCAGGTAATCCCAGATTTGATCTTGAAATGCACCACCATTTGGCTCAATTTCAGTTCAGATTCACCATCCCAGGTCACGGCACAATCCGCCGAGGTGCAGCCCTCTGGGAAGACTGTCACGCCTTTTGCCAGGGCAACCGGGTCGCCTTCTGTATTGGCAACCAGATCCCCAGCGCTGACAGACGCTGACTGAAGGGTCACGTCCCCATTTTCCTGGGTGGGCACTTCTTCCATGATCACCGGCTGCGGCTGGTAGTTCACCGTATCGAAAGGACCATCATAGAGGCTCTCGAGTACACTCCACATCGATTGGGAGGCATTGCCATAGAGATAAAGAGAAGTGGGTTCATCTCCCAGACAGACGACCAGTGTTTTCAAGGGCACAGCCGTGGGGGTAGGCGTAGTTGTTGGAGTCGCAGTAGCCGGACTCAGAGCTGGAATACTGGAACAGGCACTCAAGAGAATGCTTCCCATCATCAAGACGGTGAGCGCCGGTTTCCAGATTGATTTTGAATGAATGTTCATAAAGTCTCTCCTGCGACTGCTCTAGAGCGCAGTCATCCCTATTATAAAGCAAAGCCCCTCAGCTTTTACCGATCTCGAAAAAAAGAGAGTCCAGCAAGTGGACTCTCTTATGGGAAGTTTCTTTATTCGTCCTTTTTCATCTTGCGGTGGATCGCGGCGTAAAGCCCCGTTCCCGCCATGCCAATGATCAATCCAACCAGTGACAGGAAAAAGGAAAGAAAATTCAAGAAAATGGTCGATTCCAAGACGCGCATAATCATCAGGATCGGGAAGACGATGCCCAAGATCATCATCGCGAAACCGATCCACATCAAGCGTTTTGGACCCAGGTGCAGGATCATTTATACAACCAGCACGAAACCAGGTGATTATTATCGCGTGTGAATTCAGGAACAATCTCTTTATCACACAAACCAGCCATCATCTTCTCGCAGCGAGGATGGTAACGGCAGCCCGTCGGCGGGTTGACCAGACTGGGCGGCTCACCCGGTGGTACATGCTTGAAAGTGAGAGCATTATTGGCATCCGGGTCAGAAGTCCCTTCCAGTAAAGCAGAGGTGTAGGGATGCAGCGGATTGCCCAGCAATTCGCGAACAGGGGCTTTCTCGACAACCTGCCCCGCATACATTACAAAGATGCGCTTGGAGAAGTAACTCACCGTCGAAAGGTCATGGGTAATGTACATGACCGATAGATCATACGATTGCTGCAAGCCCGAGAGCAGTTTCAGGATTTCCACACGCACAGAGGCATCCAGCATTGAAACCGGCTCATCCGCAATGATCAACTTGGGTTGGGTGATCATGGCACGGGCAATGACCACACGCTGCTGCTGCCCACCACTGAGCATGTGTGGGAATTTGGTCAAGAAGTCTTCGACCGGACTGAGCTTTACCAGTTCCATACTCTTGCGAATTCGCTCAGTGATCTCAACCTTATCTTTCACTCCACCAACGATCAATGGCTCAGCCAAAATATGTTCCACATCCATGAAAGGAGGCAGCGCGCCATAAGGATCCTGCTGTACATAACCCACTTTGGAATGGAACCAGGCTTTATCTTCCTTAGCTAAATTGGCTACATCCTTACCGTTGAAGATCACCTGTCCCTTGGTCGGCTTATTCAGGCCTAAGATGGTTTTCATCAAAGAGGATTTACCACAACCGCTTTCACCCACGATGGCAATGGCTTCTCCACGGTGCAGGTCAAAAGTAACTCCATCCACTGCGCGCACGTAACCAGCATGACCAAAACCAAAGCGGCGTAACTCGAACCAGACGTGCAGGTCCTGAACAGACAATACAATTTCATCATTATTGGCGGGTGTCATCGCAGGTTCTTTCTTTGCAGAAACTTTATTATTCTCAGCCATATTATGCCTCCGCCTTTTCATGCAGCCAGCAGCGTACAGTGCGGCCATTTCTTACAATGACTGGGGGATCCTGATCGCATTTCCCGAAGCGCATGGGGCAGCGGTCGCGGAAGCGACATCCGGCCGGGAGATCAAGCAAACTGGGGGGTTGCCCGGTAATGAACTCGGGCTCTTTCTCGGTACGCAGACGCGGAACGCTCGCCATCAATTTGCGCGAATAAGGATGCAGTGGTTCGTTAAAGAAGGCGTGTGCATCGTTCGATTCCACGATCTGACCAGCATACATCACCGCCACTTCATCTGCCAGCTCGCTCGAGGTAGCAATATCGTGGGTGATCAAAATGAAGCTGGTACCTAATTCTTTCTTGATCCGTTTCAGCACGTTGAAAATGTTGGCCTGGGTCAACACGTCCAGAGCTGAGGTCGGCTCATCCAGAATGATCAGGTTCGGAGAAGTCACCAGAGCCATAGCAATTGCGACGCGCTGGCGCATCCCGCCAGAAAGTTCGAAGGGATAGCGGTCGATGAAATCTTCCGGGACCCCTACGTGCTGGAACATCTTCTTGACCAGATCCGTGGCCTCTTTTTTCGTCACGCCCATGTGAATCAGTGCCGGTTCTGCCACCTGTTCCCCCACCTTGATGACCGGGTTAAGGGAATTCATGGCCGCCTGCGGTACCATCGACATGCCGATCCAGCGCACTTTGGTACGGAATTCTTCTTCGCTGTAGGTCATGACGTCTTTACCTTCAAGGTAAACCTTGCCGGTATAAGTATCCACATTGCGCGGCAGTAAGCGCAAGATTGCTTTGGTCAGGGAGCTTTTTCCGCAGCCAGATTCACCTACCACGACCACGGCACGATTGTAATCGAGTGAGAAATTGACGTGATCCACCGCACGAACAACTCCCCGCGTCGTACGAAAATACAGTACCAAATCATCGATTTGAAGAAGGGGTTTGTCAGCCATGGTCTACATCTCTCTTAATTTCGGATTGAATACACGGTCAAGAGCAAAGCCCAACATGGCAAAGCCCAGTCCCGTGATCATCAGCAAAACTGCCGGTTCGATCATCCAGTAATAATAACCTTTGAACAGAGCACCATTGACTTCAGCATCGTTGATCACCTTGCCCCAGGTCGGCAGCACCGGGTCACCCAGGCCCAACACAGCCAGGGAAGCCTCAAGGAACACGTAGCTCGGTACCGACGAAACCAGACCCGGGATCAGCAGTGGGATCATACGCGGGATCAGGTACTTGAAAATGATGCGGAAATCGCTGGCGCCGTAGGCCTTGGCCGCTTCGATGTAACCCGATTCACGGATCTGCATAAAGATGGCGCGGTACGATTTGATCTGTCCAGTAAAGATGCTTAAAAGAATGGCCGTACCTAGAATCACCCAAATGCTGCGGCTGAAGAACGTGCCCACCATGATCAAGATCGGCAGGAAGGGCAGCACCAGGTTGACCTCCGTAATACGCTGAATCAAACCATCGACCCAACCGCCATACCAGGAACCAATGGCCGAAATGATCATGGTCAGGATCAAGGTCGCCAGAGAGCCGATCAAACCAAAAGCCAGTGCAATTGGGGTACCCCACAGCAGAGGGATCATCAGATCACGGCGGTTCATATCCGTCCCGGCCAGACCATAGACCGTACCGTAGAACACGAACTGCATGTTGACGTCCGCATCCTTTTCAAAAGTTGTGGCGGTCACTTTCAGCGTGTATTCGCCTTTGAGTGGTGTCAGCGTATCCGCCTTGGGGTCCGAGAAAAGCCCCTGCATATTCGTCAAGCCTTTGCCCGAATATTTCGAGGTCAATTTCTTTTCCTGTGAGAAACGGATGGTTTGCTTTTGGGTAACGCTGGTTTGGGCAATCTGAATGGTTGTACCATTCGGATTGGTCAACGTAATGTTGGCAAAAGGCATCTTTTCAGAATAAGTATCGGTGAAATACAGCATCAGATCTTGCGGGTAAGTATCCGCATTGAAATCGAAGGTGTATGTCATCACGATTTGCTTTGATGTCGAGCTCAACTCAGTGATCTCTTTGGTCAAAGAACCCGATTGGGTATCGACAGCAAAGGAAACGGGTTGTTTTTTGGCACGGAAAACATTGGTCCACGCCGGGGGGGCGAATTTCGGGTTCATGTACCAGACATCTTCGCCGCCACGCCACAGAGTAATCACTTTCTGGTAAGGAAGGGCAATCAAGGTATAAATTGCCACTCCAATCATCAGCAAAATAATGATTACGCCCACAATCGCGGAGGGGTAACGCTTTACTTCTCGAAATGAGTTTTTTAAAGTGTTAATCATCTTAGTTCACTCCACCCACTTTGACGCGTGGATCAACCATTGCATACACGAAGTCGAGTAATAACACCGTAATCGCGAGCAAGTAAGCGTAAATGATCGTATCCCCAACGATTACAGGGATATCGTAAAGTCCAATCGCCTTGTAAAGCATCTTGCCCAGACCAGGCCAGTTGAAAATCGTTTCGGTAATAATGGCACCGCCCCAAACGCTGATCAAGGTCAAAGCAAAGTTAGTCACAATATTGGGCATGGTCGGTTTCAAAATGTAGCGGTTCTCGATATCCTTCGAGGTCAAACCTTTGGCCTTGGCCATCTCAACGTAATCTTCACTTGAATAGATCAGGAAGAAAGTACGCCAGCTATAGATATTGAGGAAGAAACCGCTGATAAACAGCGATGCCGCTGGTAAAAGCAAATGTTGCAGCAAACTTAGAATATATAAAAACGCATTTTTGGGAGGAGGGGCGGCAACCAAACCGCCGAAAGGCAGTATCTTGAGGACCGCCGCAAAGATCAAAATCAAAAACACGCCGTAAAACCAGCTTGGCGCTGAAGAAGTCGGCGTCATGGCAATAATGAATTTATCCCAAAAAGAGCCATACTTTCTGGAAATACCCAGAGCAATGAACATGCTGGCAAAGAACAACAACAGTTCCGATGTTCCCATCAGCAAGATCGTCGAGGGTAAACGTTCAAGCAGAATATTCTTTACGTTACGTGAACCAGTGTCACTGACCATGTTCTGCGCACGACCGAGGTTCAACGTCACGGCATTGACCAGATATTTGGTGGTACGAACAACCAGGGGCTGATCCAGACCCAGACGTTTAATCTCCAGATCGATCATTTCCTGGGCTAGCTTTTTCCGTGTTTCCACAGACATTTGACGGTAATTGGGATTCGCAGCTACTTGCTGAGTGATTCGATCCTCAATCTCGGTCTTCATCATCGTATCAACGTAGCCACCCATATTCGCAATCAAAATCGTTAAATAAATGGCTATGATAACCGTAATAAATAGGGTGATGATTCTGACGGCAGTATACCGAAAGATTCGAAAGAACGTTTTTGATTGTGGAGAACTGCTTTTCTTTTCTTTTTCTTCAGCTTTTGCTCGAAAGGCCATATTTTTACCTCAGTTTTAAAATAGGGGCAAGGCGAACCTTGCCCCTATTTGTATTTGTTACATCTCGATCAAATTACTGCCCGGTAACGAACTGAACCGAGGCGAAGGTCGGAGCGCAGACTGGAATAGGAACCACTGCAACTTCAAGTTTATAGGAACCGGATTCAAACTTGGAGGTCACGTCAGCAGGTAATGTGACAGTGTACTCGCCGTCAGAAACTGCGGTTGCATAGTCAACCAGAATTACAGCACCGGTCGCATCATAGACCAAGTACTTGACCGATTTGATCTCGGACTGAGGATACGGATCGCCTTTGAGGGTCACAGCTACGTTGAAGGTCGCGTCAGAGCCGATTTTCACGGAATCTGGAGCGGTCAATTCAACGTCAGCCAACTTCGGCTCGGAGAACTGAGAAGACCAGCGGTCGGACAGATCAGCATAGCCAGAGTAGCTCTTCAACACCAGGGATTTCTCGACTGGGGAAACGGTATCCAGGTAATACGGGCCAGTGCCCACCCAGAAGTGGTTGTGAGCCTGATACCAGGTCTTCAGGTTACCATAGCGGGTAGCGGCATCATCAGCAGTCACATAAGCGCCCATGGTATTGGCATACGGAACGTACTTGTCCGCGATTGCCTGATCCAGGTATTTGGCCAGAACGGTCAGGGAATCACCAGAAACGAAGTTGGTCTCATCGACGCCCTTGGCAGTGGATTTATCCGGAGAGTAAGCCAGTTCACCATTGGCTTCCGCCAGGTTGGCAACGGACATAATGTCCCAGGCAGCCTCGCCGTAACCATAGGTCGGCTCAGAAGGCCACCAGGTGCTGATATCCAGCTCTGCGTCCGCGAAGTAAGAGTCAGACCAGGTCTTGATCACCAACGGATTGGTGGAAACGATCTTGACGCCCTTGAAGGACTGCATGAAGGACTGGAACACAGGCACTGCTGCTTCATCGTAGATCGGTGAATTGACCTTGGCGCGATCGAAGTTCATGATCATGGCCATCACGAAGTCAGCGGCGGAAAGTTTGCTACCATCATGCCAGACAACGGTGTCGTACATGTCGGCCGGGTAGTAAATGGTGCTAACGATCTTTGAAGTGGTGACATCCATGCTGCCCATTTCGAAGGTGTTGCTGGGATCGACAGCAGTCAGGGTGGTCTTCACGAAGGAAACGACTTCAGCTTTCTTTGCAGCATCATCAGCCATACCAGAGATGTTGGTAACTTCATCCGAGATAAGGGTAGCGTTGGCTGCATCAGCCAGGTAGGTATCCAGATCAAGGGTGGTCTTAGCAGCGGTACCAAATGCAGTGGCCTGATCCTTCAAGAAAGTGGTCAGGGAATCAGCAGAGACATTGGCTACATCGAAACCATCAGCGGCGGTGGTCAAAGAAGCATCAAAGGCATCAACAACCGTCTTGGCGGCTTTGGCATCAGCCACAGTCTGGAATTTCTGATTACCGGCGTCCCAATCGATCCAGGCGTCGTCATCAGGGGTCACAGTATCGGCGGAGGTGAGATTCACCCAACCATTGTTGTTGTAGATCTGAATGTCCTTGCGGGCTTCGAGATCAGCTTTCTCGGCACGCCACGGCCAGGCAAGGCCAGTGTACGGATCGAGCATGGTGCCGAAGGACATGGTGGTGCGAATAGCAGCCTGGTCGAACGTCCAGTTGGAGCCAGCGATCGGGTTCCACGGTTCGGCGAACAGGTCCTGATCACCCCAACGCAGTGTGCCACCTTCCTGATCCTTGAAGCGGATGGTCTCAGGGAAGATCTGAGCTGCGGCAACACCGGCTACCAGGTCAGAAGTCACCTGCACTTTGTCGGTGTAGGGGATGTAGTTCAAACCGTCGATCAAGAAGACCTGCAAGGAATCTTGCACAGACAGTTTCAAAGCATCGGCCATGAGCTGCTTGCGAGCTGCGGCGTCAGTGTAGTTGGAGTTGGCCAGATCATCGCCAACTTTCTGGAATTCAGGATCCGGTTTGTTGGCCAGGAAGACGGGCATCCCTTGCAAAGAATCGGGCAGGTACATTTCCTGGAAGCGGGTGCGGGCATCGCGGTCGATGACAGTGCCACTCCACGCGGCAGTGTACATATTCCACTTGCCTTCGGTCGGATCGGTACCGATCCAGATCGGGGAAGCTTCGGAGGATTTCTTGTACTGACGATCGACAGTGAAGCCAACTTTTTCGAGCTGGTTGGCCACGTAATCGCCCATCGGGATACGAGTGCCATCAGAGTCATTGCGGATGAGGAAAGTCAAGACAACGGGTTTGCCCTTGAATTCCCACTTGCCGTCGGCATTCAGATCGGCACCCAGAGTCTTCATCTCGTCAGAGATGACCTGATTGGCTTTGTCGAAATCATAGGCATAGTAGTTCTCGAGCTCGCGAGCAACGTCGGCCAAATCAGCATAATCCGGACCGTTGGTCTGGATGGTGAAGAATTTGGGCAGGCTACCGCCGCCATAGATTTCCTGGTTGAGGTAATTGCGGTCATACAACCAGTTGGTGGCTTCGCGGATCTTGCGATCAGAGAATGGGTTGAGCGTATTGGTGTCAGTGAAGACAGCCGGGTTGTACATGATGTCATAGTACATACCAGCGGTCTTAGCATAGCTCAAACCGGCATCCTGGATCGTCTGCAGATCCTGAGAGGCCAGAGCGTTCCCATAGATATCAATGGCGCCGGCTTTGAGCTGGGTCACCACTGCATCAGAAGAAACGACAGAGAAAACGATTTCATCCAACCAACCGCCATGACGGGTCGTCGTGGCTGTTGCTGCTTCAGTTGCGGCAGCGGTTGCGGCTGGAGTCGCTGTTGTTTGGCATGCAGCAAGAAGCATGCTAGCAACAATCAATAAACTTACGACAGGTAACAGTTTACGCATTATTCTTCTCCTCTTCTTGAGTATCGTCTTGCTTGGACTTTTTCACACGCATGGAGTCGAACTCCATGATTGCGACACTGTAAGGCAATACCTCTTCGGCGTGAATAGGGGTATTGCAGTTAATGAATTGCGAATCATTCAGCTTGAAATAACGGCATCTCCCCTGATTAACCAGCGAATGGAGTGTTTACGATTAAATTCATAGCTCTTGGTTGCACCGACCACATAAAATTATACACGATATTCGTTCCATTTTTTAACCTCTCCTACAATATTAAAATCCCTTTTAATATCAAATTCGACTTACTTTTGATTTTTCCGAGATATTTTCTGAGGAGGATAGGTTCAAACGGACCAATTGTTAATCTAGAGTTTTTTCTTTTCTTGATCCTGCACGCTTGGAAAGTCAACCAGGGTCTCTCTTCCGAAGGTGTCTTTACGCTTGATCGAAAAAGGAAAGGCCCACGGACTCGCCAGATTTCGAATGAAATTTAGTATAACTGCTTTTGAATTCAATGTCAATTTAATCGGTCAAAATTCCTCAAATTTCTCTTCCGGGTTGCCGTAACGCAGGCGCAAATAGGACTCGTAACGCTCTTTGCTCACCTGACCCGCTTTCACCGCCGCTACCACCGCGCAGCCCGGCTCCTGTCGATGAGTACAATCGTTGAACTGACACTCTCTGACCAGTTCGCGTAATTCCGGGAAGTAGCCGTCCAGTTCTTCTGGTTCAGTATCCCACAACGCCAGGCGGCGCAGCCCAGGCAGGTCCGCCACAAAACCACCCTCTGAAAGAGGAAACATTTCGCGCACCACCGTCGTGTGTCGCCCTTTGTTGGTCTGTGTACTGACGTCGCGGATCGCCAACCCCAGCCCGGGCTGAATGGCATTCAGAAGGCTCGACTTCCCTACCCCCGATGGCCCGGTCAATGCCGAGATTTTACCGCGCAGACGTTCGTGCAATTCATCCAATCCCAAGCGCTCTTTCACCGAGGTAAACAACACCTCGTATCCCAGTTTGGGGTAAACAGAAAAGCGTTCTTTGACGCCTTTCAGATCGAGCAGATCCACTTTATTAATAACCACGATCGCTTTCAGATCCAGCTTTTCAGACAGGACCAGAAAGCGATCGAGCATGCGTAAATGGGGTTCAGGGTTAGCACAGGCAAACACTGTAACGATTTGGTCGGGGTTTGCCAGCAGAATTTGCCGATAATCACCGCGCGGGGTGGGGTCGAGCCGCACCAGTTCGCTGTGGCGCGGCAGAATACTTTCGATCACACCCGTGCCATCCGGCAGCAGACTGATCTCGACTTCATCGCCCACACCCAGAATGTCGCCCTGGATTTTTCGCCGCTTCAACTTCCCGCGAATGCCACATACCACGGTTTGCCCCTCTTCCATCAGGACGTTAAAAAATCCAGACTGGTAGCGCAGCACCTTCCCGACAAAAACAGGCGGACGGCTCATTGATTTGGTGTAGCCTCGGTGGGTTTCGGCGTATTGGTCAGGTACATCTGCCACTCCCACGGATACAGCGTTTCTGCTTCACCGGTGAAATAACTTTCCACGATGCGGCGGAAGATCGGAGCCGCGTAAATGGCGCCCTCACCAGAGTTCTCGCAGATCACCACCACCGCGATATCCGGTTTATCGGTGCGATGTTCGGCGGTGTAACCCGCAAACCAGGCGTGCGGTTCCTCTTGCGAAGTCGTGGCTGTACCAGTTTTGCCATAAACCGCAAACTCAAGTGAGTGCAGACGCGAGTAAGCGGTTCCGCGTTTATCGCTGATCACCATCTTCATCCCTTCGCGTACCGCGTCCAGTGTAGATTGCGAAATGGGCAGGGTACCGCGCACCTCAGGGGTAAACGATTGGATGACCGCACCATCTTCGGAGGTAATGTTATCGATGATCTGCGGTGTGTAAAGCGTGCCGCCGTTGGCAACCGCGGCAATGAAATCGACTACCTGCAGTGGGGTGACCAGCATATCGCCCTGACCAATGCCCATTTGCGAAGCCGAACCATCGTCGGTGGGGTTATTGATTGCACCGGTGTCTTCAGCTACATTTTCGATGCCGGTGGCGGAACCCAGACCAAACTGGCGGGCCATATCCGCCAGATAAGTACCGCTCTTGTGGCGGAACAGATCCAGCGCGATGTGATAGAAGTAGGGGTTGCACGAACGCATCAACCCTTCTACCAGGGTCAGTTCACCAGAAGGCGGCAAACCATCATCGTAAGTCCAATCATTGAAAGTTTCGTTCGGCAGTTCCGTCCACTGACTGGTGCAGTCATAGGTGGTATCTGGGGTATACATGCCCGATTCGAGCGCAGCGGACATGGTAATGATCTTGAAGACCGAACCCAGCGGGTAAGACGACTGTGCCGCCCGGTTCCACATGGGGGTGGTCGGATCGTTGATCAAACCAGTAAGCGAATACTGGCTATTGACATTCTCGGGTTCAAACAGGTTCGGGTCGAAATCAGGGGCAGAGGCCATCGCCAGGATTTTGCCAGTGTCGATCTCCATCACCACGGCCGCTCCGGTAAAGCCCATCAGTGCTTTCTGAGTCTGCAATTGCAGGGACTTATCAAGGGTGGTGGTGATATCATCCGGCGCCTGTGGGTCGACGTGAGCCAGACGGGTAACCGTTGCTCCATCCGGGCCCATCACATACAGATCAGCCGATGGCTTCCCGGCCAGATACTCTTCGCCGGTTTTTTCCAGGCCCGCCTGACCGACACGTTCATCGCCTGCATAGCCCATCTTCTTGTAGGTATCCAGTTGTTCTGCAGTGATACTGTAGGTATAACCCACCACCTGCGGAGCCACACCACCGCTGTAGTAATAGCGCGAAGTGTATTCGTTGGCCACAAAGCCGCCCAACTGGGTAAGATAATTCTGATATTTTTCGTAGCTGTCTTTCGAGGCTTCTCCAACGGGAATGTAGGTTTCCTCGATGTTGGCATTGTAGGTATCCTGAATGACATTGGTAGGTTTTTGTACCAGTAAAGCCAGTTCAGCCAGTAAATTCGACAGGGACTTGCCGCTTACGTTGGCCGGGTCAATGCCCACCGCTACCGCATCCGTGTTGGCGGCTATCGGGTCACCGTTGCGATCCAGAATCTGTCCGCGCTGGGGATGGGTGATGTTGACCAGCAGTGTGTTGCCGCCCTTCAATTCGGGCATGATCATGCCGTCATCCCACTGCACCTTCCAGGCACCATTCTCAAGAATGAGATTCATCTCAGTCTGTTTTTGCAGGTCACTGAACAGGCTGGTGGTAAAGTTGACCTGATAACCCACTTTAGCTGTAGTGGGCTGGATGTTCGTCGCCGTGATGCCATAATCCAGACTAACCAGAGTCAGGGCGTTGGCAACGTCTGAATAGCGTTTGGCAAAATCCGTTTCGTTGATCGCATCCTGGCTGGTTTGAGCCAGCATATCATACATTCCCTGATAATCTTCCGCCTTCCATTTATCGAGAAAAGCGGTTGCGGCAGCGCTGACATCCGGCACCGGCGTCGTATTGACAACCGGGGTAGGTAAACCGTTATCCGTGCTGGGGGTAGCCTGATTTCCACCCTTTCCCCCGCAGGCACTGAGCAATATCATCAGAGCAAAGGTTAGAATTCCTATTTTTTTGAGTTTCATGGGTATCCTCCCGGAGGTCACTCCGGCATTATCCAACATCTTCCCCGTTCAAGACCCGATGAAAAATCGGGCAGTTGTAAGCCAGTTGATCCTGGCACAGATAAGGCACATTTCCACGCTCTCCGTAGCCCATACGGCGCAATACGCGTTCCAGATGGCACAGAGGCAGCCCCATCACACTGGCGAAACATCCCTTCATTTGATCGACGGGATGAAATTCGCTGTTTTGAATCCCATAAGCGCCGGCTTTGTCCAGCGGGTCGCCGCTCAGGATGTATTTTTCAATCTCTTCATCGCTGTAACGGCGCATGCGTACCCGCGTGGTGCACAGCTCTTTTTCCATGCGGCCAAAGGCCGGTGAATATACCACAATGGTGGTGTGGACGAAATGTACCCGTCCGCGCAATTTCACCAACATGTCACGCGCTTCATCATTCGACTGCGGCTTACCCAGAATTTCTTTACCATCTGCCACGGTGGTATCCGCGGTGACCAGCAATTCCTTGAAACCGGCCGAACCCGAAGCTTTGCGCGCTTTGGTTTCTGCCATACGCATGACGTAAACCGCTGCCTCTTCCTCAGGCAATGGAGTTTCGTCGATCTGGGTCGGACGCACGATAAAAGGAATCCCTGTCCACCCCAGAATCTGGCTGCGGCGCGGCGAATTCGAAGCAAGCACAAGCGATAAGTCGGTCATAGATTTGGATATTCTAACACATTTCATTTAACGGCTTGAGGAGAGGAATTGTTCCTCACGATCCACCTTCAAACCCTGCCCTGAGAAACGGCTTAACTCATTTCATTTCGATAAAAGCATCGCCCGGGAAAGACCGCTGCTCCACCCACATCTGAATGGTTTGCGCGCACAACTGCGGCGCCGAAAGCGGCCAGTTATGCTCCTGCGGTGCCGGCCAGTTCAACTGGGGATCCAGTAAGATCGAACGACTTTCCGGGAACCGGCCCATTAAGTAACGATTGGTGGGTTGGATATCGATGGTTTCGTGAGCCCCGGCGATCAGCAGTACGGGCACATGGGCCTGCTCGAGCCCTTGAGGCGCGCGGTAGCGGTAATTCTCGTTCATGACGTGCGCCCAGGTGTCTCGCGTTAATCCCTGAAAGTTCTTTTTATAGCGCTTGAAGAAGTTTTCCGGGATTCCGGCCAGACTGTGCATATTCCAGCGGATCCAGGCATCATTATGCTTCCAGGGAGCGATTCCCAGCCAGTAAAGCAGTGCCATCATGGGCTCGGAATAGATCCCCAACCGGTACCCTGGCACCGGCAGGACCTGGGCCCCACTGATGATGGCAGTGCTGACACATTCGGGTTCTTCGGCCAGCATTTCCACCAAAACCTGCCCGCCAACGGAATGACCAAAACAGTGTGCCCTCCCGCCCGGAATGCGTTCGCGGATCATCCCCAGGATGGCTTTAGCAGTTGCCTTCACGGTAAACGGGCCATTCTTCTGACTGCCGCCATGTTCAGGCAATTCGGGCAAGTAACAGTGAAACCCGGGCAAAGATTTGAGCATTTCCTCCCATCCCCAGATTCCGCCGCCTCCGCCGTGGATCAGTACCAGAGGCGCGCCGTTGGGGTCGCCGCTTTCGTAATAGATGAGTTGCTCTTCCGTTACCATAGTACTGATTATATGATTTAATGAAAACAAAATGGCAGAATGATTCATCTGAAGCGAGGGAAACGATGTCATCCACCAGAATTCGCAATTTTAGGCCAGAACATTGGCTCTCGATTATGACCGGGTTCATGGGCTTCATTAACCTCATCTCTGCTGTCACCCCTGCCTGGATCGAACGTTTGCAATTGATCGAAGAGATCATTCCCATGCAGGTACGCAGCGGCACCCGTCTGGGAACTGCTTTGGCCGGGTTCGCATTGCTGTTGCTGGCTTCCGGCATCTGGCGCGGCAAGCGCACCGCCTGGCTGATCACCCTGATCATCCTGGCGCTGACCACCCTTGGGCATCTCATCAAAGGCCTCGATTTTGAAGAGGCGGCAGTTTCCCTGCTCATTCTGGTCGGGCTGTGGCTGTATCGCAAGCGCTTTGTGGCCCAATCGGATCCCCCCACCATCTGGCGCGGGGTACGTGTATTGGGAATTGCCCTGGTCTTTACGCTGCTGTACGGCACCATCGGCTTCGCTCAGCTCGACCGTCATTTTTCAGTCAATTTCAATCTCTGGCAGGCAGCCCTGCAAACGATTCGCATGTTCACCGAGTTTTCCAACCCCGGGCTCATTGCCACTACCCGTTTTGGCCGCTATTTTGCTGATTCGATCTATCTGATCGGCGGCTCCACGTTGGGCTACGCACTGCTCGCGTTGCTGGCACCGGTACTGCTGCGCTACCCGACTCCCGCCAGTGAGCGAGAGAGAGCCGCCGCGATCGTTGCCAGCCACGGACGCACCGTTCTGGCCCGTTTCTGCCTCTTCGCGGATAAAAAGTACTTTTTCTCCAGCGGCGGAACCGTGATTGCCTATGCTTATAGCAACCGTACTGCCCTTGTTCTCGGCGACCCCATCGGGCCGACCGCTGATCTGCTTGCCGCGGTGACAGAGTTCCAGTCTTTTTGTGCGCGCAACGACTGGACCTTTGCTTTCTATCAGACTTTGCCAGATACCCTGGCCGCTTATCATCAGGTCGGTCTGCATGAGATCAAGATCGGGGAAGAAGCCCTCGTAGATCTGGCCGCCTTCTCGCTCAAAGGCGGTGAGATGAAGTCGCTGCGGACCTCGGTCAACAAGCTGGAACGTCTGGGGTACACCTGCCACATCAGTCAGCCGCCCCACGAGAATTCGCTGCTGGATGCACTCGATCAAATCTCCCATCAGTGGCTCACTGAGCGCAAGGGCCAGGAGATGAAATTTTCATTGGGCTGGTTCGACCGCGATTATCTCAACACCACCCTGATCCAGTACGTGACGGATGCCAATGGCAAGATCGTGGCTTTCAGTAATCTGGTCGAGGAATATCAGAACCGGGAACTGGCTGTTGATCTGATGCGCCATACTCACGAGATGCCCGCCGGCACCATGGATTACCTGTTCGTGAACCTGCTGCTCGAAGCTCAGCAGCGTGGTTACCAGACCTTCAACCTGGGGCTGAGCGGTCTGGCCGGAGTCGGCGAATCGAAAGAGGATACCGCCGTCGAGCGTGCCATGCATTTCATTTATACCAAGGTGAATACTTCCTATAATTTTAAGGGACTGCACAGCTTCAAAGAAAAGTTTGCCCCCCACTGGTCACCCCGCTACCTGATCTATCCCAACCTGACCCATTTGCCCGTGATCGCTTTGGCATTGAATGACGTGAGCGGATAACTTCTGCCCAGCAGGGAACAGGACTCTCTCCACAGATGTGAGCACAACCCTCACTGAAGCCGGGCTTTCTTGCATCAGGAATAGTCTTGAATGAAAATCTCGGTAATTAAGATGGTAGCGAGAATGATCGCCAGCGCCAGGGTCAGTCCGGCTGCAGTCCATCGGTTCAAAAGGTTTCCGACCATCGCAACCAGCAAAATGCCTGCCAGACTGTACAGACCATAATCGATCCGCGGCTTCACCTTTTGAAGCGGGGAATCGCTGAAATAGATCAAAACACTGCCGCCTCCCAGCCCCAGCAGGCTGATCACAAAGAAGAGAACCTCCATTGCCAATCCATTCAGTCCCAGGAGATTTAAGGTGAAAACGCCGCATGACATTGTTCGTGCTGGATAGACGGTCGATTCTATCCGGTTCATCAAAAACACTCGCGAGAGAATGAAGTGATTTCCCACGATATCTTGGGGAGTGATCTGCCAGCGAAACGTCTGACTTTCTGTTGGTTCAATCGACAATTCGCCATCGAGTTCTCGATAATCGACAAAGTCGTCCTTGCTGACAACTACCTTTACCAGAACGTCCGCTTTTTCTTCATGCGGGTTCTTGAAAGTAGCTGTCACCGTTCCTTCTTCTCCAGGAGCCAGCAAGACCGGGCAACGAATGCTGACCAGATCGGCCTGGGTCGGCTGGGTACTGTCAAATGTTGCCCCATCATGAGAATCTCCCCAAAAACCAGTCCCATTCACGTTGGCAACGGCAGCGAGACCATTGAAACAGAAACTGCAGATCAAGCCGATGACAAATAGCACTCCACCCCCAATGAGTCTTTGTCGATTGTGCAAATTCGATCCGAAAAAAAGTGTGGTTTTCATAATCAGGTATCTCCCCCGAATTTTGACATCGAGTTTTATTTACCCTGGTGCTTTTTGAAATGGAAAGATATACCGGTAAATTCACTTCCAATTTAACATTATCTACCCAATTTTGTAATTATGGGGATAGTCCATCTCTCCAGGGGAACGATGTGAGCGGGCAGGGAAGTGCTCTATCAGCCAACCGGCAGGTCGTCACTCGTCCGAATTCGCCGGATAGGTAAAAGAAAGATTAGAAAATGTCAAAAAGAGGCTTTTACCCCTTTTGTTTCTGGACAGTTAAGCATAAAATTGTCTATACAACCCACCTGTTGGAGGAATTCATGGAATTGCTGAAAAACAGGATTGCTGCTGAAGGCAAAATCCTTGGGAACGGCATTTTGAAAGTCGACAGTCTCATCAATCATCAGGTTGACCCGATGTTGATGGATGCCTGCGGCGCCGAATTCGCACGTCTCTTCAAAGACACCGGTGCCACCCGCATCCTGACTGCCGAGATTTCTGGCATTGCCCCAGCTCTGATGGCAGGATGTCACATGAAACTGCCTGTCGTGTACGCCCGCAAGACGCGCCCGGTCACCATGCCCGGGACGGTTTATCTGACCACCGCCCCCTCGCACACCAAAGGAAACATGGTTGATCTTATCGTCTCGCCGGAGTACCTCAAATCCGGCGAGAATGTCTTAATTATCGATGATTTCCTCGCCTCCGGCGCCACCATCCTCGGATTGGTGCGCCTGGCTGAAGCGGCTGGTGCCCGCGTGGTTGGCATCGGCGCGCTGATTGAGAAGACTTTCGAGGGCGGTCGTGCCGCACTCGAATCTCTCAACGTTCCTGTCGAAACACTGGTGCAAATCACCAGCATGGAGAATAACGTTCTGCATTTCAAATAGTATCGATGAGGAGAAACTGGTATTAATGGTTGATGCGATCGTTATTCTCGATTTCGGTTCCCAGTACACCCAGCTGATTGCCCGCCGCGTACGTGAGCTGCAGGTGTTCAGTGAGATCGTGGCCTGGGATTCTCCAGCAGCCAAAGTCGTTGCCATGCACCCGCGTGGGTACATTCTCTCTGGTGGACCTGCCTCCGTTTACGATGAGAATGCGCCATACCTCCCTGAATACGTACTTCAGGCGGATGTACCTGTTCTGGGAATCTGCTATGGGATGCATGCAATGACAAAGGCTCTGGGTGGACAAGTGGTCGGCGGCGGGGTCCGTGAATACGGACTCGCCGAGATCACGGTCTCGCAACCGAATGCCCTTTTGCCTGACCGCCCGCAAACCGTGTGGATGTCACACGGCGATAAGGTCGAGCGCATGCCGGCAGGGTTTGTGCCGCTGGCCAAGAGTGATAATGGCCTGCTGGCCGGAATGGCCGATGAAAGCCGCCGTCTCTATGCCCTGCAATTTCACCCTGAAGTCAATCACACTCAGCTTGGCCGCGATATGCTGCATCATTTCGTGCTCGATATTTGCGGCTGCCACCCTGATTGGACCCCCGGCAACATCATTGATACCGCCGTGGAGAAGATCCGCGCTCAGGTTGGGGATCATCCAGTGATCTCTGCCGTCAGCGGCGGGGTGGATTCAAGTGTGGCAACGGCCCTGGTGCAAAAAGCCGTGGGTCAGCAGCTTTCGACTGTTTTCATCGATACCGGGCTGCTGCGCGCCGGTGAAGTCGAACAGGTGCAGCAGGCCTTCCAGCAAGCGTTGGGAATGAAACTGACCACCGTCGACGCCAGTGAGCGTTATTTCACTGCTTTGCGCGGAGTCACCGAACCCGAAAAGAAGCGCAAGACCATCGGCGAGTTGTTCATCCGTCTTTTCGAAGAGCAGGCAGCCCGCGTGGGCAATCCTCCTTTTCTGGTGCAAGGCACCATTTACCCGGACGTGGTGGAGTCTTCCGGGACCAAGTTCGGCAAAGCTGAACGGATCAAATCTCATCATAACGTTGGCGGTTTGCCCAGCGACATGAAATTTGCCCTGGTCGAACCCCTCCGTGACCTCTTTAAAGATGAAGTCAGGCTCATTGGTGAGGCACTCGGTCTGCCCGCCGCTCTCGTGTGGCGCCAGCCCTTCCCCGGGCCGGGCTTGGCCGTCCGCTGCCTCGGTGAGATCACTCCTGAACGGATCGCTCGCCTGCGTCAGGCTGATGCCATCTTCACCGGCGAATTGACCGCTGCCGGCCTGTTGGGGCGCCCCGTACATGGCCAGACAACTCAACTTTCGCAGGCCTTTGCCGCCCTCCTGCCCGTACAAAGCGTCGGGGTGATGGGCGACCAGCGCACTTATCAAGAGACCATCGCGCTGCGGGCCGTTACCACCGAAGATTTCATGACCGCCAACTGGGCCATTCTCCCCGCTGAATTGCTGGCACGCATTTCCAGCCGCATCGTCAACGAGGTCGCCGGGGTGAACCGGGTGGTTTACGACATCACCAGCAAACCTCCCGCCACTATCGAGTGGGAATAGCTCAAATCTCGATATTCTTTTGCCCTGTTTTCGCATACAATTTAGGGTATGCCAAAACAGGGCAATTTCTTTAAACAACGTCTTCTCTCCCTCATCAGTGCCGGTCTGGTAGCCGCATTACTGCTGGCTTCCTGGCCGTTGCCGGTGCGTGCCCAGGCCAATCTACACCTCACCCTTTCCAACCCGGATACCAGTGCCTACCCCATTGTTTCTCTGACTTTCTGGCCCATGGATGACGAGGGGAATTTCGTTGCCAACCTGACCGCCGACCAGGTGCATGTGCTCGAAAATGACCGCGAGGTCAAAGTCACCTCCGTGGACGTGCTTGAGCCGGGAATCCATTTTGTGATGGCGGTCAATGAAGGCAAGACCCTGGCCAATTCTTACGCAGGTACGACTCGCATGGAGCGCATGAAAGCGGTCATTACCGATTGGATTCAGAGCGAGTCGATCACCACCCTGGATGATTTCAGCCTGGTCAACAACACCGACGTGCTGCAAAATCAGCTTTCGCACCCGGCCGATTGGACCACTGCTCTGACCGATTACAACCCCGATCTGCGCTCTTCTACCCCCTCGCTAAACTGCCTTTCTCAGGCAGTAGCACTGGTCAAAAGTTTTTCTACCTCCGATAATAAAGCCCGTGCGGTGCTTTACATCACCCCACTGCCCGATTCCACCCAACTCACCGCTCTTCAGGATCAGGCCAATGAACTGGCCGCGGCCAATGCCCGCCTCTTCATCTGGCTTGTCGGCCCCAGCACCTACAGCAGCGAAGCCGGGGCCCAGGCCCTGGAACAGGCCGCCCTTTCGACTGGCGGCAGTTTCATGGTTTTCTCCGGTGCTGAAACGCTGCCTGATCTGAATACCTATCTGAACCCGCTCAGCCACGAGTACAAACTCACTTACCAGACCTCTATGCGCAAATCGGGCACCTACACTCTGCAGCTCAAGGTCGAACAGGGAGACTTTCAGGCGGATTCCGATAAGATTTCATTCGATCTGAAAGCCGAAGCCCCCAACCCTATTTTGCTCTCACCCCCCACTGAGATCCACGCCGTCTGGACCAAAGACAGCAGCCAGAAATGGACGCTGACCCCTAACGTCTATACCTTTAAATATCTGGTGGAGTTCCCCGATGGGCACAAACGTGACCTGGGCGCCGCCCGTCTCTTCGTGGATGGGCAACTGGTGGATGAGGTGACAACCGCACCTTTCGATGAATTGAAATGGAACTTTTCCCAGTACAGCGAAAGCGGCACCCATCAGATTCAGATTTTCGTCGAGGACGTGGCCGGGTTCACCAGCCATACCCTGCAAATTCCGGTCTTGCTCGCCATCGACCCCAAGCCGCAGACCGCTTTGCAGAAATTCCTCGAGCAGATCAACTACACTACTGTGGGGATCGTGGCGCTGCTGGTATTGCTGGGAGGCTTTCTGGTGCTGTTCTTCCGCCGCCGCTTCCTGCGCCGCCGGGAAGATTCACGGGCCACCCGCGCCAGTGACAACGACCCGGTGCACCAGCGCATTCTGCCCGAAGCAGATGAGTTCGCTGCTTCTCCCCTTCAGGAGACCCCCGCGGACTGGCCAAAACTGCCGAATGGCACCAAAGCCCCGGCCCGTTTACTGCTGCTTTCTTCCGAACCCCAGCCCAAGGCCGGGTCGAACATTCCGCTTTCCGCTCAAGAAACGCTGCTGGGGGCCAACCCGGTCCGCTGTGACATCGTCCTCAGCGGAGCCACCGTTTCAGCTCAGCACGCGCGCATCTTCACCGATGCCGCCCGCCACTTCTTCCTGGCCGACAGCGGCTCGAGCGCCGGCACCTGGCTGAATTACGCCCCCGTCTCGCACCAGGGCGCCCGCCTGCAGCACGGCGACCTCATCAACGTTGGCGCCGTTTCCTTCCGCTTCGAAGAGATCAACCCCGAAGGCCGTCCGATCAAAGTGATGCGCCTCAAAGACGAAGAATAACCACAATAATTAAAAAGGCACTGACGCCTCTCTCGGAAGAATGATTGCATCATACAAATATGTGATAAAAGACGCGATAACGCTCATGACTAATTCTGCCTCGAGAGGAGTCACTCTTGAACCTTCTTCTGATGCGTGCGCAACTCCTGTGGCATCACCTCGATAGGCATAAATTTTTTTTACACTCTCAATAATCGTCCTAGGGATTAATATTCCTGTTTCATTCTGAATATTGTTAAGCGCTCGATCATAATCCTTTACCTTTTCAATAAAAATTATATCAAGTGTGGCTTCTAGAGCACACTCGGCTTCTTTAATGCAATTCGCTGAATCAGGTTTGGGAATTTGTTGAAAAAAATTCTCTGATTTTTGAAAAAAAAGTTTTACTGCTTCCATTTTCGGGTCAGATAAAACAGAATTTACTTGCTCAAGAGATTTATTCGTATGCGCCCTCCCCAATCGTTGAAAAGAACCCTCTTTGAAGAAAAAACCAATATTCTCTTCTCCTAGAAGATTGTTTATTTCTTTTTCAAATCCTTGCTTAACTTGTATTAGATTTTCTTCGCTCGCGCCATACTGGCGTGAATACAATAAATGAGAGTATACCCTTTCGCAAAAACAAAACACTTGCTCCCACTTCATTTGAGCAATGCGCTGATAAAATTCTGAAAAATAGTCGATTGATTCAGTTGTAATTTGCTGAGGAATTAATCTCCCAATTCGATCCATCTCTCGAATTACTTTTTCAAAAGAAATCAAATTTAAGGATCCGTAATAATCAACCAGAATATGTGTTAGTGCAATTTTGGCTGTATCAGGAAAATCGTTCACCATTTTTGCTTTTTTTGATGTTCCAAATCTTTGATTAAACGTAGAATAACTTTCTTCCATAATATTTCCTATTTTTCCTTTCCTCTGGCCAGCAAACTTTCAGCCCGGCGCAACACCGGCCGGTCCACCATTTGCCCATCCAGCGTGAAAGCGCCCTTGCCCAGCGCCGCCTGGCGTGCGGCTTCGGCCAGCACCCGTTTGGCCCAACCGATCTCCTTTTCAGAGGGCGTGAAGAGAGCCTGCACCGGGGCGATCTGCGCCGGGTGGATCACCTGTTTGCCGGCATAACCCATCTGCGCCCCCTGAGTCGCTTCCCTGATCAGGACCGCTTCCTCTTTAAAATTGACCGTGACCAGATCGATGGCCTGCAAGCCAAAAGCGTTGGCATAAAGCACCAGCCGGCTGCGCGCATAGAGTAATTCCAGCGCTTCAGGGGTGCGAGTGGCCCCCATATCGGCCGTGAAATCCTCCGCGCCAAAGACCAGCCCCTGCAAGCGCTCGTGGGCCACCCCGGCCCGGCAAATCGCCTCGAGCTCGATCATGGCCCGCGCGCTTTCGATGATCGCCAGCAGCGCAGTGGATCCCTCCGCCTGCCCGGACGCACATTCAGCGTCCAGCAGCAGTGCATGAGCACGCTCGATGTCGGCAGCGCTTTCGACTTTAGGCAGCACCACGGCTTCCGGCTGGCCCGGAAGCACCGCCGCCAGATCGGCCTCGCAGCGCCCAGACGGGAAACCATTCACGCGCACCGCCCGTTCTGCACTGCCAAAATCCAGCGTCTGCAGTGCCTGCGCGATATTCGACCGTGCCGCATCTTTGCTGCTTTCTTCCACGCCGTCTTCCAGATCAAGCACCACACAATCCGCGCCTGCCGCGGACGCCTTTTCCATCTTGTGCGGATCGCTGCCGGGAACGTACAGAAATGCCTTGCGGCTATGCATCATAAAACGCCTCCTGGTCGATGATACAATTTGAATTATAGCGAAAATTGGCTGCTTACTGGTTCAAGTAAAGCACAGGAGAGAACATGAAAGCCCATCCCACCCGTGAACTTCCCCCTGATTACGTTCCTTTCTGGCAATTCGATCTCTCGAAAGTCCGGGAGTTATTCTGGCTGAACTTCTTTGGTCTGGTCTTGCTGTTCGCCTCCCTGATCGGTTTTGGTTTCATGGTCTATCATCTGCGCGTAGCAGACTTCCCCATTCAGTTCACCTATCACCGCGAGCCGCCGCTCAAGATGCTGCTCTTTTTAGTTGAATTGTTCGTCGTCACCGGGATAATGGTAGCGGTGCACGAAGCCTTCCACGGCATCTTCTTCTGGATCATCACCCGCACACGGCCCGTTTTTGCTTTTAAGCTCTATTATGCTTCTGCCTCCGCCCCGGGGTGGTACATTCCGCGCGGGCCTTACTTCGTGACCGCGCTGGCTCCGCTGGTCGGCATCACCGCCTTATGTGTACTGGGGATCGCTTTCTTGCCCGCCTGGTGGATCACTCCGCTGTATCTCATGCTCATCTTCAATACCAGCGGTGCCGTTGGCGACATCTGGGTGGTGCTGCGCCTGCTCTTTTCGCCGCGCGAGACGCTGATCTGCGACGGAGGGGCCTCCATCACCTTCTACAAACCGGAATTCTTAAAATGATGATTCCTGTGAAAACACCAAATTTAAATCTTCCCGGTCAAAAGTGCTTTTGATCGGGAAGATTTAGTTAAGCAAATTTCCTCTTTTAAGAATTGAATTGCATCATTGAATGGCTTTGTGCACTTGCAAATCTCCAGAACAGGAAAACAATTCTAGAAGATCATTTCGTAGTCGACTACCCTACTAACTGATTCGTGATAATTTCCTGTCTTTTGAAACATCAATACGACACGGTAAAATTCCACTCTTGTTGACTTGGGCACTCCTGCCCATTAACATTTGCAACAACACGCCACATATAATTGTACTTTCCCAGGTTATTCACGTTGCAAGAGGTGTTTGAACTCCAACCACAGGGTGATTGATGTGCACCGCCAAAGTCTCCACCCCAAACTTCCAGCCTGTAATTTGAGGCACCTGGTAACGAATTCCATGATAACGTCACATTGGGCGAATTAATTAATATGCCATTGGCCGGGCCTGAGAGAGATGGCCCCTGACAACTGGCAGCTGGGGCTGGGGTAGCAGTTGGGAGTGCAGCAATTAAATTGAATGTGCTCGCCTGGCTGCCGGCATATGTCCAATGATCATCCCCTACAGCTGCCACTTGCACAGAAATCTGGTAGCCTCCTGGTGCATACGAATTCGTATTCCAGTTGTTGGTAATGCTGGGTGCTCCAATCTCATTGATCGACTCGCCATTGATTAAAATTCTCATTGCCCGCACAGAAACACCACCACATGAACCTTGAGCAGAAATATGAATAGGAGTGCCGACAGGCTGGGGCGAAGAAGGAGAAACACTAAACGAAGTGATGGAACAATTCGGGCTAACATAAGCCGTTGCCGATGGCGTGACTGACGGAATTCTCAACTCAAAGGATTTGGCCTGATATCCAATATTCGTCCAATTGTCATCCCCAACGCCAGCGACCTGAAGCATCAATTGATGCGTACCCTCTGAGTAGCCACTGGTATTCCAGTAAGTGTCAATACTCGTTGAACCAATCTCATAGATCGTTCCTCCATCAACCTGCAATCGAATAGCCCTTACTCCACCAGAAGAACATTGTGCCTGGCCGGTGACGTGGAGAGAAACCCCAACACTTTGGGGCGATGAGGGAGAAACAGCAAAGGAAGTGATCGAACACTCGGAATTTGTAAAAAGGGTTGCTGTTGGGGGAATACCCATTTGGGAACCGGTAGCTTGGCCCTGGCCCCCTTGAACGGTTAAAGTAATTTGTCCATCTGAAACTGCGCCGTCCCAATTTTGGACATTTGCCACGATGCGAAGCTGGTTCTCACCAACACTCAGATCATCTGTTCCAAATGAAATGGTTCCTTCAGAGCCATTGATGTTTCCGAGTTTGTTTGTGCCTGCATAAACATCGATAGAGGTAACTGTAAAAGTTGAGTCGGCGGATGCTGACGCAGTAAGAAATGCCGTTTCTCCCTGGGCTACTGGGTTGGGATTAAGAATATAGGTATACAAAATGTTGAGCGCCGTATTCGGATCAGGTTCTGCCGCCCCAACAATTTTATTTGGCCACCAGGTTTGATCGAATTCAGGCGTTGGGTCTGAACCACTATCCCACCATGTCAACACCACAGAATGTGTTTTGAAAGGTGTAATCGGCACATTCTCTTTTGAAAAAATTGTCCACGATTGAGGTCGATCTGCATTCATAATAAGTTGCCCATCAATCCTCAACTCAAATTTACTGGCCGTTTTGATCCATATATTTCTCAGTAGCATCTTTGAATAGAATTGGGTGGCTACTGTTTTGGCAGTAAATTCTGTGCCGATATTTGTGCTTGGAAAGGGAGCGGGGTCGCGAATGAAAGACATTGAGCTGGTAACATCAACGTTTTCTCTAATTACAGGTCCACACTCCCCCCAGTTTTTATCACTGGTTGTTATCGTATTTTTTATGGGATCATAAGCTACTACCACAGCGACATGACCCAAATCAACTCCATCGCTCCCAAATGTATAAGATCCCTTTCTTCCACTTGTAGAAAATGTCCAAGTGGTCGTACTATCTCTGGGGTATTCCACTATCGCACCTACTGTAGGAGTGTTACTTACCGCATTTGCCCAATCAAGATTGGCATCCATTTGCGGCCCATACTTTCTGACGTTTGAAGCCCAGTCCCCTGCATTCCATTGAACCCCAGTTAGAGGTTTTGGATAATTTGCAAGTACAGCTCCCTGGCTCCAATCGATTAGTTGATGGATAATTTTTGGAGAATTTTTTTTAGCCCACCAGACACATTGACACTCATAATCTATTCCAGCCAAATTGTTGCTTACAGCCAAGGCCTTAGTAAGAGTAGTGTTTGTCATCCCAAATAAAAAAGCCAATACAAACAAAACGTAAAAATAACGCCTATGAACCACTTTTGTCATCCTTTTCATTGTTTACACTCCTGTGGAGCATAACTGTCAAGAATAGCGGGAAAAGCAGGGTTATCCGTATTGCTCAATATTAAAATAAGATAATAATAATTTCCAGCATCTACAAAACGAGCTGAAGTATACGAATACGGGTAAGCAGGGGTTTGCACCTCCATCACATTTTCGTTGCATGATCCCAGAGTAGTCGGAATAAGCTGGCCATATCCGGCAAACTTCGACATCAGTACAGACCAATCATTGAATAATACGCCTTCTGGTTTTTCACGAAAAATCTCGATTTTCATCGTCTCATTCGGGTGAATTTCTTGGATATTTGCCTCTTGAGCATCAGAGAGCAGTAATAGCTCTTCTGGGCCTTCGGGTACTTGACCCTTTGTTTCAAGCAGGTAGAGTTTTTGTTCCCCCAGTTGTTGTGGATACTTCAATGAAAAGCCCCAATCTGAGTTCACATAATCTATCCAATCAGAAGAAGTTAAGTCACTGTTACTGGTTATTTCTGGCGTACTGGTGGGTTGCTGGGAAATGATCGTTTCAGTTGATCGAGGTTGGGACTCTGTTGATTGGGTTAATAATCCCGCTTCATCAACATTCACAAACCCATCCCCAGTCACAAAGAAACACTCTGTAGCCATTTGTTTCGGTTGAATAGAAAGAATTCCGTTGTAGGGTATTGGATTTTCAGAATTATCAGACGAAGCTGCAATGAGCGAGTATTCACCTGGCTGAATGTTTTGTGATACTACTTCCCCAGTCGATGGACACTCTGATGGTCCAGGACTTTGAAACTCAGCGCAAGTATCACATCCGGGAACATCAATATAAATAGTTTCATTCCCGCTCAAAGTAATTCTTAAATTGTATGGAGAACTATTTTTTATGCTTAATTGAGCCGGGCAAAAACCGGTGAACCATAAACATCGAGTAAAAAAGAGAACCAGGAGAGCACCAATACCCATTGCAAACAGTCACCAATAATCATTAACAAATGAAGCCGGCCGTTCCCAGCCCCGCTCTACAATCCAATTTTTTGTCACGGCTCCCCCTTTGGGTATGATTTATAGGTATTGAGAAGCTAACAACACACCAGGCAAAGAGATTCTCACAATAACAATCGACCCATATTGGTGACGGATATCAAAAGATTTGCCACCCTCAGTTATGAAACCAGCGATAACCCAAATTTGCGGAACACCATTATTGTACACTTTCTGTATCAATAATTCTTTTAATTTCTCCAAAAAAATGACCGTTTTTATTTGTAATGTAACCTCAGTTTCATTCTCCAATTCTTATTCCCCTTTACCACTCTAAGGCAAGGGTTATTTCGGTCATGAGAAAGTATGTAATTACCAGTATAATTCGTCTTAAGTAAACTCCCATTTCAACTCCAATCGATTGGCCCTCGTGGGTAGTCTGTTCTTCGGCTGAACTTTTCAGCTCTTTTCTGTTTGGAGTGAATCATGGAAGGTCGCTTTACCCTCTTTTTTGAAGACCCTTATTGGATCGGTTATTTTGAACGCTATGATGAATCCGGATGTCAGGTGGCGCGTTTCGTTTTTGGCGCGGAACCCGGCAACGCGGAGCTTTTGCAGTTTGCCCATGACGGCTTCGCTCAGTTGAAATTTGTCCCGACCGCAGCTTCCCCAATTTCTTCCACTGCCTCGGTCGGCTACAAACGCCGACAGCGTCAATTGCGCCAGGAAGCGGTGACCCCACGCGGAACCTATGCCCAGCGGCTTTTTCAAGCCGGATTGGAGGCCGCCCAGGCCGAGCGTGCCTCCGCCCGGCGCCAGCACAAACGCGCTGACCGGGCTGAACAATATCAGCTTAAAAGAGAGAAAAAGAAAAAACAACGTGGATGAAGTTGGCTCCGTCCCCGGTATAATGAGAACAAGAACTGCCGTGAACGAGGAGGAGCACATGCCGTTTGAGAATAAACAAGCGAAACTTTGCCAGCGTGGACAATCTTTCCTGGAATATGCTCTTCTGCTGGTCTTCATTGCCGCCATCATCATTGGAGCCCTGATTGTCACCGGGCGCCTGACCGGTTCTGCACTGAACATTTTTGGGGGAACCACCGCCACCGCGAATCAAACAGGGACGTTCGCTTCCACTGAAAATGCGTCCCCAACTGAAACCCCGGCCATGATCAGTACTACCGTGCCAGCTCCTACCCCCACCCCCGCGCCGGCCTCCCCGGCTGCCGCTGTTCAGGATCTTTTTGGGCTGATCAACGATTATTATGCCAAGCACAGCAGTTACCCCAACAGTTTTGCTGATCTGGGCCTGGATTCTTCTGCCTCCACCCATTTGATTGTTGGGGTAGCCATCGACCCGCAGGGTTCAGTGGTGCAGTTTACCAACATCACCGGGGACTCTCACCAACTTTACGTACAAAAATTGAATGGGGCTATGGTACAGGTGAAAGATGGTTCTGCCATTACCTGTGATATTGCTGCCAATCTTTGCTATCTCAAAACCACCGCTTATGGCAATCAGGTCGACATTAACTCGATCGTGGTAACAAATTAGATTTAAATGGAATAAAATTTTTGTTAAAGTAATGAAATTGTAAGGTTGGTTTGTTGCTCTTCATGCTAAGATGAAATAAAGTTCACCCTAAGGAGAACCCAAGCATGAAGAAAATAACTCATTATTCGTTAGTCCTCTTGCTGGTCCTCTGCGTGACGATGGTTACCACCACAGTTGTCTTTGCAGGAGCCATCCCAACCACCCCCATTGTCTGGCAGGACCCTACAGCAACCACTGATTCTTCCCTCATTCCTTATACCGCGGCGGTCGTGGATACCTGGCAACTCCCCGCAGGCATCGAAACCACCGGCAAACAACTTACTGTGCCGTTGGGCTTCCCGGCCGATCAGATTCAGTTCGGCGGCAAAGCCTTGAAAGTCGGTGATCTGGCCGAGGGTAAGACCATCACCATTTGCTTCGACTTCCCGGTTTATCGTTATGACTGGTCAGGCGCTGTTTATATGTGGGACGGCAGCGAATGGGTCAAACAGGCCACCACCGTCACTACCACCGATGGTTCAACCCAGGCCTGTGCCAAAGTTTCTGCCAATGGCTACTATGCCCTTCTCATCCAGTTCTGGGGTACCCCTGTCCCACCCGTAATCCAGTTGGAAGGCTAACCGTTTCTTCATTCGTAATTTTTCAAAAGAGGATAGATCGAATGAAAAAATTCTCGCGATTAACCCTATCTGTATTTCTGGCGCTTGGCGTCATTCTGGTCACGACCTCGGTTGTTTTCGCCAACCATGTGATCATCAATCCCCCCACTGTCTGGCAGGATCCAGCAGGGATCACCGATCCCGCCCTGATTCCGTACACCAGCGCTGTAGTAAGTCCGTGGCAGCTCCCCGGGACTGAAACCACCAACAAACAACTCACCGTTCCGGTGGGTTTCCCGATAAATCAAATCCAATTCGGAGGGAACGCGCTGAAAGTATCGGATCTGGCCGAAGGCAAAACTGTGGAAATCTGCTTCGACTTCCCGGTTTACCGCTATGACTGGTCAGGTAATATTTACTTTTGGAACGGCAGTGAATGGGTCAAACAAGCCACCACCCTCACTTCTACCGATGGTTCGACCCAGGCCTGTGCCAAAGTTTCTGCCAATGGCTACTATTCTCTTCTGATTGAGTTCTGGGGTACCCCAGAACCAGTTATGTTACCTCGTTAACTCACATTATTTCGACCCAGTACCACTCAAAAGGAGAATTTGATCATGAAAAAAATTTCTTCCATCACTCTCTCACTTCTGCTGGCACTCAGCCTTATTTTAGTCACTACCACCGCCGTGCTGGCCTATTGGGTTCCCCCTTCTAATCCCGTCGTCTGGCAGGACCCAGAAGGCACTACCGATCCCTCCCTTATTCCCTACTCGGCTGAGGTGGTGGATACCTGGCAACTCCCCGCGGGCATCGAAACCACTGATAAACAGTTGACCATTCCCGTGGGCTTCCCGGCCGATCAGATTCAGTTTGGCGGCAAAGCCCTGAAAGTCGGTGATCTGGCCGAGGGCAAGACTGTTACGGTTTGCTTCGACTTTCCAGTTTATCGCTATGACTGGTCAGGCAGTGTCTATATGTGGGACGGCAGCGAATGGGTCAAGCAGGCCACCACCATCACCACCACCGACGGCTCGACTCAGGCCTGTGCCAAAGTTTCTGCCAATGGTTACTACGCCCTTCTCATCCAGTTCTGGGGTACCCCGGAACCTCCTGTTGTTTATTACGATTGATCTTCCAGAAAATGATTGTTCAACTTAAAAGGAGTTAAAGTATGAAAAAGTGGACGCGCGCAACAGTTTCTGTTTTGTTAGCCTTGAGCGTGATCTTGATTACCACGACCGTGGTTTTCGCCAGGCTCGATCCTAACCCCATCGTCTGGCAGGACCCAGAAGGTACCACAGATTCGGCGCTGGTGCCCTACTCGGCTGAAGTGGTCGATACCTGGCAACTCCCCGCAGGCATCGAAACCACCGGCAAACAACTTACCGTGCCAGTGGGCTTCCCGGCCGATCAGATCCAGTTCGGCGGCAAAGCCTTGAAAGTCGGTGATCTGGCAGAAGGCAAGATCATCACCATTTGCTTCGATTTTCCAGTTTATCGCTATGACTGGTCAGGCAGTGTGTACATGTGGAATGGCAGCGAATGGGTCAAACAGATTACCACCATCACTTCTACTGATGGTTCGACCCAGGCCTGTGCCAAAGTTTCTGCCAATGGCTACTATGCCCTTCTCATCCAGTTCTGGGGTACCCCTGTCCCAGCAGCAACTCTTCCCCCTGTCTAAATCAGTTTTACGCTCCCTGTTATAAACTTTGATGCAAGACCCGGCGAAAATCGTTTGCCGGGTCTTTACATTTCTACAAATTATTTATACAACCCTCGACATAAATTCCACCTTTTTCACACGCGCGCCGGCTAATATTGAGAATGTAAATCTTCCTTTGAAAGGAGAAAGATCATTGCTATGAAAAAGATTTCCCGTTTTGCAATTGCGGCCGCGCTTGTGGCCAGTGTCGCACTGATGAGTGTCAGCTCTGTCTTTGCTGATTCCACTACCGATTGGCCAGATCCGACCGCGGTAGCCAATGAGCCAAGTGCTTCCTTGACCACCGAGGTGGTCTCGATTTCGGCACTGCCCGGCACCATCAATCCTGACAGCGGCATGATCCTGCCCGTTGGACTGGACTATGCTCAGTTCGGTGGCAACGGCATCACCCTCAGTGGACTCACCTCCACTGAATCTGCCAAACTCTGCTTCGCCTTCCCGGTCGCGCAGTATTACTGGAATGGCACGATCTATGAGTGGGATGGCTCCGCCTGGACGGCCATGCCAACTACTCTGGTAGCCCCGACCGGCGAAGACAGCATGTACTATGCCTGCACTTACAAAGCCGGCAATGGTACCTACAGTCTGCTGACAGAATATGATGCCGCAGCAGCGGCTGCTGCCGAAGAATAATCTTCTCTCTTCAGTTTCTCCCCTTTAGATGTCTGATCAGGGCCGCGTAGCGGCCCTGATTGGGTTAACCCCTTAAATTCGACACCCCGTAATGCCTCACGGAAAAAAGTAACCGAAGGGGAACGTTGCCTCACGGGAAGATGTTACCGAGAAAAAGTGCATAGTTGGTGGACTTTCTGATCGATAGAATTACGTAGAGTAACTGGATTGAGCTGGACATAGATATTCATTAGCCTGGCCTTGATTTCAAGAGGAATTTTCTTTGCTGCCAAAACACGTTGGTAAGGGGTAGCTGCTGTGTCGTAGTGTTTGATCGTACGTTCTTCAGTGACCTCCTTGGAAATCAGTTTAAGCACAGGTTGAAAGAAATTGAAGTAAAGACTGAGGTCAGTATAAATATCTTGCAGAAGATTATACTCGGCGGTAGTCTCGAAGCGGTCATAACCAACCAGATGACGTACCACAGACCAGTTTTTCTGTTCGACATGAGCCTGATCGTTCTTGTGATAGGGTCTTGAACGGGTAAAAGTGATCTTTTGGTACTGGCAATATTCGAGCAGAGTCTCGTTGATGAACTCACTGCCGTTATCGGAATCAAGACCAAGGAGAGCAAAGGGGAGATGAGATCGCATGGCTTTAATGGCTTCGAGGACAGTATGCCGATTACGGGGAAAAACAGCCTGACATTCTGTCCAGCCGGTAGAAATATCCACACTGGTCAATGTATTCACAAATTGGCCTTCAGTAGTGTCCCCACAGTGGGCGACAAGATCGATTTCCATGAATCCAGGCTTTTCTTCATCCCAGGGAGTATAAGTTCGTATGGGAATTGACTTTTTGAGCAAGGTACCTGGTTTGGTGGTACTCAACCCGTGGGGATGGTCCCGATAAGTTGAACTCAAACAGCGGTCGATGCTTGAACGGCTCATCTGGAGTAATCGTTTCTTTGTCTCTGGGGCGAGGTGGATTTCCTGATTGCGTTCCAGAACTTTTACGATCTCCGGCAGGAAGGGCTGCAAACGTCTCGAACAAATCTGACCACAAATCTCCCAGATGTACTCCAGTGCTGTAACTACTTCGCCTTGATAAATCCTTCGCGGCCCCGGCTTTTTTGAATACGCTTTATGCCTCAATGAGTTCAATACCCGAATGGCATACTTACGGTGATACCCGGTGACTGCCACAAATTCATCCAGTATCTTCTGCTTGTCTTTTCTCCCAGCTTTTAGGTAGCGTGGTTGAACTATGGCTAATAATTCTCGTTTACTTCTTTGGCTCATCATAGCTCCCTCGGCAGTTCTGCTTACTCTGCCTAGGGTAACATCTATTATGAGGCAACGTTTTTCCTAAAGTTACTTTTATTTTGAGGCAATACGCACCCTCATTATTCTTGTACGTGGGGTTTAATTATGTTAGAATTGCTTCGCCCTGCTTATAAATAGGAGGGGTGGCCGAGTGGTTTAAGGCGCTTGTCTTGAAAACAAGTTTGGTGAAAGCCAACGTGGGTTCGAATCCCTCCCCCTCCGCCTGGTCAATAAAAAGGGATTCACAATTGAATACGGGGAGGTGCCGGAGTGGCTGAACGGGATCGCCTGCTAAGTGATTGTTGGGCTTTAAACTCAACCGGGGGTTCGAATCCCCCCCTCCCCGCCATAAAATAGAACCGTCGCAAGACGGTTTTTTTTATTTCGATTTAATTCACCATTGATTTGACTTTCACTTTTGCATCCCTATAATCAAGGTATGCTCCCAACTCAATCTCAATTCAATATCGATGTACTGGATGTCCTTCCGCTGTCGTATGCGGAGCGGGTCACCGCGGCAGCCCTGCAGGGGTTGGTCAACCGCAGCGGATCCCGACTGTTCCTCGATTACGGCATTTACGACGATCCGCTGGCCCGCCGTACCAACGAGGTCTTCATGGCCGACGAGATCTGGTACGGCAAGTACCGCCGCTTGCTTGGGGCGCAGGACCAACACAACCTGGAGTACTATTGCCGCGAACACGGGGCAAACGCCGCTCCTTTGCCCGATCTGGATGCCGCGGTGGCAAAATACCACGATACGCTCAAAGGCTGTGTGCTCTGGGATGCCTCTCTGCCAGATACGGTCAACGTCGCTTTGATGCTGGCCGCTCAAGAAGAGCTGCTGCCCCTCGAAGCTGCCTCCGCGGGCAAAGCCGCAGACTGGCGGCTGCCGGTAGTACATGATCTGCGCGGCCGCTGGACAGACCGTGTGGCGCTATATACCTGGGCCTTCGAGAACCTCTTCGCCGGGTGCGAGCGCGGCCGGGTGGCCTGCATCGAACCCGACTGGCAGCGCCCCGAGTTCCTCGATTATTTGGTGCAGCACAAGGTCTTCATTTATAACCTCTCCAGCCAGCAAAAAGGGCTGGGCGGCACCTTGCTTTTGCTGCTGGCCTTTGGCCCTGCCGCCTTGCGGGAATTTCTCTTCGCGCTGCATCTGGATGCTCCTCTGCGCCGTTGGGCGCTGGCCTGGTTGGGGCGCCACTCCCCTGAGATCAAACTCAACAACCGCATTCAGCGTTCTGTCGCTGCCGACCCGGTGCCCACCATTTTTGGCTGGCACACCCGCCGCGACGACGAGATGACCTTCATGCTGCTGCTTTCTGCCAACGGGCTGCGCCTGGTGCCGACCCAACTGGCGGCCAACTTCTCTTTCCACAGCCAGGTCACCCCGCTCACAGGGGCCCCCGTGGCCCCACCACCGCCAGAGGTACCCGAACTCGACCCGCAGGGCGTCTATCTCACCTTTACCCTTTCTGATGGAGATCAATTGATGATGATGTCCACCGCTGAACTGGGAAGCTGGTACTGCCCCCAGCGCGGCAGCGTGGCCTTTAACTGGGAATGTCAGCCTCTGCTCACTGAGATCGCCCCGGCTTTGCTCGAGAAATTCCAGCGCTCTGCCACTCCCAATGATTGTCTGATCGCTGGTCCCTCCGGGGCAGGATATACGGTACCGCCGCTGACCCCTGATTTCCCGGCTTACATGCGTGAGACCGTACGCATCTGCCAAAAGGCTGGCATCACCGTGGCCACCACTTACGTCGCGGATCCGCCACGGCGGGTGCTGCGCCAGCTTGATGCCGCATCCCACGGACAGATGAATTTTCTGGCAGGCTACGCCATCCTGGGCCGCGCCCCGCAGCAAAAGGTGGGCCAGACAGTGGTCATTGCCAATCAGGTACCCACCCTCGAGCAGATCTGGGCCAGCGCCAATGATCTATTGGCTGCCGTGAAAAAGTTAGCCGATGGAGAAGACAAAAAGCCCGCCTTCATTGGCGTCCATTTGTTTGCCTACCGTACGGCTTACGAAGACGTTGCTGCTTTTGCCGAACAACTTACTGATCCACACCTTCACATCGTGCGCGCCGATACTTTCCTCGCCCTGGCACGCCGCAGCTTTTCATCTTCTCATAGATAGGAGAGTTTCCTCGTGAACGTGAAATTACCCACCCGTACCAAAGTGCTTTACGGCATCGCCGATCTGGGCATTTCGTTACTCACCGCCGCGATCCAGTTCTTTCTGCTCTTCTTTTATACGGATATTGCCGGCATCGATCCTGGCCTGGCCGGTACCGCGCTGCTGGTCGGCAAACTGACCTGGGATGCCCTCAACGATCCGGTATTCGGATACTTATCGGACCGCACCCGCAGCCGCTGGGGGCGGCGCAAGCCCTACATGCTTATCGGGGCCATTCCTTTTGGCCTGACCATCTGGCTGCTTTTCTCGATCCCAGCCGGTCTCGTTGGCGTCAAGGCCTTTTTGGCCGTGCTGGGTTCCTTCCTGCTGGCGGATACCTTCCAGACCATGGTCAGCGTGCCCTATTATGCCCTCTCGGCTGAACTGACCTACGACTACGATGAACGCACCTCGCTCATTTCCATTCGCATGATCTTCACCGTGGTGGGCTACATCCTCGGCGCCGCTCTCACCACCGCCGTAGCCGGCTTCTTCATGAACCTGGGCTGGACGAAAAATGCCGCTTACAGCGGTATGGGCGCCGTCTTTGGGGCCGTTGCTGTGATCACTCTGCTCATTACCACCTTCGGCGTCAAAGAGATCCCCAACCCCGATCTCAAGCCCGCCGAGATGCCTGCCTTAAAGCAGATCAAATTCGTCTTCAAGAATCGCCCCTTTGTGCAGTACATGATCATGAGCACCATCATCAGCATCAGCTTCACCCTGCTCACCAGTCTGCTGCCCTACTACCTGACTTACCAGCTGAAGATGACCAGTGAAATTTCTTATGTCATGTTCGTCATGCTGGCAACAATTGGTGTCTTTCTTTTAATGTGGCAAAAGATTTCGAAGAAAATGAGTAAAGGCCCGGCTTATGCCCTCGGCCTGGCCATTGCCAGCGCCGCCATTTTGGTGGCCTTCTTCCTGCCCGCTCACCCCACCTGGATCATCTACCTGGTAGCTTTCATTGCCGGCCTGGGTTTTTCAGCACAATACGTCTTCCCGTGGAGCATGATCCCAGACGTGATCGAAGTCGATCAGGCAGTCACGGGTGAACGCCATGAAGGCATCTACTTCGGCGTCAACGCTTTCCTGGGCAAGCTGACTGGCGCGTTAGGCATTGCCGCCAGCGGTTGGGCGCTCAAACTCTATGGTTACGTGCCGAATGCGGTCCAGACCCCGCACGCGCTCTTTGGCATCCGCTTTTTCTTCGCGGTTGTGCCGGTCATCGCCTTTGTCATCGCTCTGCCGCTGCTCATCTGGTACCCGATCAACCGTAAAAATCACGCAGAATTGACCGGGCATTCCGCCTCCGCCGAATAAAACTGTACTGTGCTGCACAAGCCGCCACTTTGAAAAGTGGCGGCTTTTTTTACAAACTTTTTTGCCGAGAAAAAGATAATAATTACAGAGGATCCTCAATCCGTTTCAATGAAAGGTTTGCTGTGAACGAAACACAAGCCATTGCTCAACTGAAAAGAGGCAATCTGGAAGGGCTGGAAACTTTGGTGAAGCTGCATCAGGGGAAAGCACTGCGAACGGCCTGTTTGATCATCCATGATCTTCCTCAAGCAGAAGACATCGTACAAAATGCTTTCCTGCGAGCTTATGAGCACATTGACCAGTTCGATGAGAGCCAGCCGTTCGCTCCCTGGTTCAATCGGGTTGTCATTCACGACACGCTCAAAGCGCTGCAGAAACAAAAAAAGAATCTCTCCATCGATGAGATGGAAGAGACGAGTCACTTCGACATTTTCGACCCTGCGCCGCTCCCCGAAGAAGCTGTGGAAGCAAAAGAAACTCTCCAGGCCGTTCGTCTGGCGCTGACCCGACTCGACCCTCAGCAGCGTGCTGCTTTCGTAATGCGCTATTACCTGCAAATGTCAGAAAAAGACATTGCCGAAACCCTGCACGGGCCTCTGGGAACGGTCAAGTGGTGGTCTTTCTCTGCCCGGCGCAAGCTCAAACAAACTTTGCTGGCTGCCCAGTCCACGGGCCCCGCCGGGAGTGACTCAAGCATGAGAAAGGAGTACCGGGATGAATAAACAGCAGCTTCACCAGGTAACGGAACGATTGGCCAATGATTTCGTCGGCCCTGAGATCGATCTTTGGCCAGCCTTGCAGAAAAGCCTTTCAGCGAGCAATGGACCGCAACTCAAAAGAGAGGATTCGATGAAACAACCCATTCACTTCAATAAAGTTTTGCGTACTTCCGCCATTTCTCTGGGGATACTGGCCGCCCTCGTGTGCCTGATGCTTTTCACGCCGCAGGGCAAGGTATTGGCGCAGGAAATTGCTGGTTTCTTCCATCACGCTCCCAGCGATACTCTGCCCCAACAAACCTGGCAAATGACCCCGCTGCCTACCGATGAAACCCCGACTCCTGACCCGGCCAGCATCCTTGATGCCACCGCCTCTGTCAGTGAGGTAACCGTTCAGGCCGGGTTCACCGTGTACCAGCCCGCTTCTATGCCAGAAGGGTTTACTTTCTCTGGGGCTTCCTTCGACCCCGCTTCATCGATCACCCGGCTGTTCTATCAAACCCCCGATTCGAATGCGCTTGTTTTGAAGCAGGAACCGGCGGGGCAAAATGAACCCTGTGATCTCTGCGGGGAGGTAGGGGCCAGTGCCGCCATCGAAGAAGTCACCATCAACGGAGCCGCAGGCGAGTACGTGATCGGGGTCTGGAAATTGACCGACAATGGCCCCGTCTGGGATTCTGATCCTTATTTGCAGACACTGCGCTGGCAGCAAGGTGATTTTGCCTTCGAGTTGCTCTACATGGGGATGCCTGACTTCATGGATAAAGATCTGATGGTCTCCATCGCTTCAAGTCTGCAATAGTACGTCAACCGAGAGAGTCATCTGACTCTCTCGATTTTATTTAAGCCCGCTCTATTCGACCACTACGGTCAGGGTAAAGGTCTTGTACGGAGGAGTGCCTTCTTCCCAAGAGCGCGAATAACTGAAATCAAGGGTGACCGTGCCGCTGCCCGTCGCTTTGAATTCATAAGTATAAGTACCACCCGAGCCAGTCAGCAGAGTATCCGCTCGATATGCCGGGTCGCCCGACTGTTCCAGGACAGACGAATCGAAATCACCCAGGTGCCAGGTATAACCAGTGGTAGGGTTGCCGCGCAGCTTGAGCCGGAGCGTTTCGCCGCTTTTGAGAGTGACCGTTTGCCCGTTGCTGTCTTCATCGGCCTGCGTGACCTTGCTGCACGCCGTCAGAGCCAGCCCCAACAAAAGAGCAACCGAAATCCATGCCAGTATCCGTTTCATTGATTGCCTCCGACCTTCCTTCCTCTTCAGACGTCCGCGGTCAAGCGCCGGTTCCTTAGCTTACTTCAACGCAAACAGAGCCAGGACAAAGAACCACACAATGGTCGAAAAGAAAACGGCCCACTCCAGAATAGTGGTTTTCCAGAAACGCGGCCGTTCCGGTTCAGTTTCAGGATCCAACGCCCCCTCTTTTTCTTCATCCTTCTTTTTCCCGGTATCTACGTTCAATAGAAAAGCCGCGTAACATAGCAGTGAGAACAGTCCGGCAAAGTTGGAAGTTCTGGGAATGATCTCGAACTCCTCATTCTGTAGAAAAACCGCCAGGCTAAACAGCAGCACAGTCACCAACCCTGAGCGGAAATAAGCCATGGCCGCCCAGTAATGAGTTTTCATGCCGTTCATGGGGAAGACCCCTACCGCCGCGCACGCCAGGGCCGTGAAAACCCCCACCGCCAGGGCGATCTTGCCCCACAGCGATCCCAGTGCCAGCCCCATCCCCACCAGAAACGGAGCCAGGATCAGGCCGCCGACGATCAGCCCGGCATTGAAGAGCCAGGCCAAACGGGAAACGCCCACTTCTCCCAGCTCAGAAATGTAGTGATTGAACACGGAATAGCGTTCACCCTGCTTGCCGCGATACATCCATCCGCTGAGAAACATGCACAGCGAAATGAGCAGACTGCCAGTCAATCCAAACCAGGCATAATAGTGAATGAGAAACAGGCGCAGGGCATCCCAGGTCATCGTCACCCTCCTTGTCAATAACTCATTTTAGCAAAGGATGGCAGAAAAGCCATTTCTGGCCCCAGAGCAAAATGCCCGGCTTGCAGGGATGGGTATAATGGAAACAAGGAGTGAAAGGAAGAAGACCATGCTCTGGCCCAAGATCACCCTGATGTTCATCATCGTCCCCGGCGTTGCGGACGTGTTGATCCCGGCTCTGATTCTCGCCGCCGTCCGGCAGCTGCGTTTGCCGCCCTTTGGCATCTCGCAGGGGATCGGCTGTCTGCTGGCCGCGCTGGGATTGGCTGCGGTGATCTGGGTCTGCCAGGCTTTCGCCCACCGGGGGAAAGGCACACCAGCTCCCTTCGATCCGCCACGCCGCTTTGTGATGGAAGGCCTCTACCGCTGGGTGCGTAACCCCATGTACATCGGTGCCGGCATTTTGATCCCCATAGGTGAAGCTTTCTTCTTCGAAACTTTCTGGCTGGCCCTATACGCTGCCCTCCTCTGGCTGGGACTGCACCTCTACATTACCCGCGTCGAGGAACCTGCCCTCATCCGCCGCTTTGGCCGCCCCTATCGCAAATATCTGCGTACCGTTCCGCGCTGGCTTCCTCATCCCCCCAAAGAATAAACCAGTGAAAAGTTGCCTCCTTTTTCATTCAGAGCTATAGTTCCCTTATCTTTTCATTCATTTCATTTTTGAGAGAGAATATGGAAATTATTACGGTTCAAACCCCAAAAGATCTGAAAGCATTCATTGAATTCCCGTATCAACTGTACAAGAATGATCCGGTCTGGGTGGCCCCACTGCGCAGTGAACAGGCGGCCCAGTTTGTACCAGAAAAGAACCCTATGCTGGCACACTGCACCTATACCCTTTTTCTGGCGAAAGAGGGCCAGCGGGTCGTCGGCCGCATTTCCGCCTTCATCGATCACCTGGCCATGGAGCACTGGCAGCAGCCCATCGGTTTGTTTGGCTCTTTCGAGTGCATCGAGGATGAAAAGGTCGGTCTGGCCCTGCTTCAGGCCGCCGCGGACTGGCTGGTCAGCCAGGGCATGCGCTCCATGCGCGGCCCATGGAGCTTCGCCTCGCAGGAATGGGGCCTGGTGGTGGATGGGTTCCAGCCTGACCCGGTGATCCTGGCCCCCTACAATCCGCCCTATTACAACGACTATCTGCTCAAGTTTGGCCTGCAGAAAGTAAAGGATCTCAAGGTCTACGTGCTGGATGCCACTCAGGGTTACCAGATCCCCGAACGCTATCTGACCCTCACCGACGTCATCCAGCGCCGCTACGGCATCAAGGTGCGCCCCGTGGATATGAAACACCTCGAGGACGACGTGGTCACGATTACCCAGCTGGCCAATACCTCGATCTCGGATAACTGGGGCTTCTACCCGGTTACTGACGCCGAGGCCCGCGCCATGGCTCGTGACCTCAAAGACGTCATTAATCCTAAAGCAGCTCTCATCGCCGAGGACCGCGACGGCAAACCTATCGGCTTCGCCCTGACCCTGCCAGATATCAACCTGATGCTCAAAGGTCTCAACGGACGCATGTCACCGCGCCTGATCTTCCGCATGCTCTTCATGCTGCGCCACGTCCATCAATACCGCATGTGGGCGCTGGGGGTTATCCCCGAGTATCAGAGCCTGGCCGTGGATACCCTGCTTTACCGGGCTACTTATGAAGCGCTGTACACGCCCAACACCCGCATGGAAGTCAACTACGTTCTCGAAGACAACGATCGCATGAACAACGCCCTCTATAAACTGGGGGTGACTGACCTGCGCCGCTACCGCGTTTACGAAATGCCCTTCGCCTGATCCCGTTATAAGTTAAATTGAAAGGCCTGACGCTTTGATTTTCGTCAGGCCTTTTTACAATCGGGTTGCTTTCTGCTCTCAGTAAATTCGGAGCCTCCATTCAACCCGACCTGGGTCAATGCTTAGTGTGCGCCCAGTGAGTTTACCTTCCCCAGGCCAGAAATGTTCTGGGTCATGCGCGGATCGCCGTAATATTTGACGTTGCCGCTGCCAGAAATATTCAGGTTTAGAGCATCCTCCGCCCACACGGTAGCATCCCCGAAGCCGCTGATGGTGATCGCCGCGCTGCTGCTTTGCAGGTCGCCGCCCTTGTAGTTTCCCGAACCCGTCAGACGCACCGTTTGCTCATCGGTTGTCCCGGTCAGGGTGGCATTGCCAAAACCGCTGATGGTCAAGTTCAGGTCTTGGGCGGTCAACTGATTGACCTTCATGTCGCCGGAACCGGTCAACTCCAGCGTCGGGCGATCCACGTTGGCTTCGTTGACGGTGATGTTGCCAAAACCGGTCAACTGCATCGACATTTCCTTGGCATTCACGCTATTGACGTTGATATCCCCGGAACCGGTCAGACGCATTTTGATCGCATCGCCGCTCAGTTCCTCCGCGGTGATATTGCCAAAGCCTGATAACACCACATCCGAAAGGGATTTCACCGTCAGGGTGTATTCGATGGTCTTGCTTGGATTGACGTTGATGTTGGGCTGCATGCCAATGACCAGCTTATCCCCGTTGACGTCGGTGGTAATGTACGGCAGCAGATTGTCATCCGCTTGAATGGTGATCGATTCTTTCTCGCCCTGCTGGATGGTCAGGTTGCCAATGCTGCGCAGCTCCACCCGGCTGAAACTGCTCAGGTCGCGGGTCTCACTTTTCATGGCACCGGATCCCTGCACGTTCTCAGAATTGATCGAGAAATTCACGCCGCCGTAAGAGCAGGCACTGAGAGCCAAACTGAACACGGCCATTAATGTCAGAGTAAAAATGATCTTTTTCATAAATGCAAAACTCCTGATTTAGTCTTACTACATATACGCAGACATCGATCAGGAGTTGCAAATGATTAAGTTGAAAACTTGCTATTTCAGAGCAACGTACACCGGTTCGGAGCGCTCGGGGCGCGGCTGCACCGGCAGCACGTCTACCAGCTCGTATTCGTGGCTGCCCAGCCCCAGCGCCTCACCATAACGGGTGACCAGGTAGGGATCCTTGAGTGGGCCATGCAGTTGCGAGAACGGATGGGCATCGATGTGCTGTACTTCCATGCTGGTCGGCACATTCTCTTCGATCAATTTCATCTTGCCGATAACGTCCAGCACCGCGGTATCCAGGGCCACGATATCATCCGAACCAAAGATTCCCGCATCCGGCAAAATGGAAGGGCCGGTAAAGCCAAAGCAGTCGCAGACCGGGGTCATTTGATTGGCCAGCGCCAGATGAACGCGTTTTTCCGGCGCGAAAGTTGACAGCGAAAGGGAAGTGCTGATGGCACAGGCCTCCTGGAAAGCATCAAAGTTGGTACGCACGATCTTCAAGCTGCCTTCCGGGGCTACCTTCTGGCAGCGCATGCACTGATTGCAGGGTTCAAAATGGACATGCAGCTCGCTTGCATCATCCTTGTCGAAAACGATGGCCCCAAAGGGGCAGGCATCCACAATCTTCTGCATGGTAGCGCGGTCAGGGCATTTCTCTTTGAACCAGTATTGGTCGAAATGATTGCTGTCGTGCATGGCTCCACGGGTTTCCTGAACCACGCAGCCCAGCGCCATATTTTTGAAAGCGCCGCCAAAACCGGTTGCCGGATGCCCTTTGATGTGAGCAAAATTGACCAAAAAGGAAGAATCTTCGACCATGCCGGCTACTTTCCAGGTCTTCAGGTTCTTGAACGGGCGTTCATGCGCGTAGAAATATTTTTCGTCCGGGCCAGCCGCGGGGTAGATGGGGCAACCCAGTACTTCTTCGGTATAGCCGCGTGAGGCGCAATTCTGGACGTCCCAGCTGATATCGGTAACGAAGGGATTGCCTCCGCCATCCTTGACAGCCTGCACCACTTTGCGCAGGAACACCGGGTGGATCACCGAGTAGCCGATGTCATTGCCCACGTGGACCTTGATGCACACCCTCTCGCCCTTGACGCGATCACGCAAATGCAGCTGATCCAGGATCAAGTCGAGCTTCGCCGGCAGCGTTTCACCGGCATCCAGTTTTGATTGTTTCGGGGAGCCAAAATATACTTGGGAGACCATTCGCTTCACCTGTCTAGAAATAATATTGAACGATGGTTCTATTATATACAATTTGGAATGTTTCGCGGGGTTTTTGAAGGTTCAATCAACAGAAATTTCGCGGCCTTTTCTCTCCTTTGCTGGCTCACGGATCAGACCACTATCCCGTATAATTGATCTGTATTCAGCCAGAACAGATTCAGGAGAAGAAGATGAACGAGACAATAGACTTTCTTAATAAAGCGACGACCGAAGAATTGCAGGCCAGGGGAGGGTTTACCATTGCGCAGGTCAAGAAGATCGCTGAATCCCGTCCCTTCCGCTCTGAAGAGGACTGTGCCAGGATCAAATGGCTGGATGCCTCGCGCCTGGAATCCCTGGCGGCCGCCCTGCAAGCCTCCGAAATGACCGCTGCCCCAACCGAGAAGCCGGCCCCTGAGGCTGCGACTTCCACGCACCAGCGCTGGCCCAGAATTCTCTGGCGCGTATTTCTTGCGCTGCTGGTTCTGGCAGCGCTCTTCTGTCTCTTCTACTTCGGCATTCCCTGGTTCAATGAGAGGGTGCTTAACCCCTTGCAGAATAATACTTCACGCGTCAGTGAAGTCGCCTCGCAGCAAGCCGCAGACGTCCAGGCGCTCAGTCAGCAAATTGCCACCTTGCAGACCCGAGTCAGCGATCTCGAAACCCGCGCCGATAGCGTCGATCAGGCCATTGAAGCTCACAGCCAGACCCTGGCTGACCTCGCCCAGATGCAAGACACTTTACAGGCTGGGAACAGCGAGCTGAGTTCCCAGTTTGCGGAACAGCTCAGCCTGACCCGGGCCATCGAACTGCTCTCCCGCTGCCGGTTGTACCTTTCTCAGAGCAATTTCAGCCTGGCCCAGCAGGATGCCGCTTCCACCCGGGCGTTGCTGTACAGCCTGCTGCCTACCATCTCACCCGAAAAGAAGCAGGGGCTGACCGTTGCCATCAGCCGCCTGGATCTGGCGCTGGGGAACCTCCCCACTTATCCGGTGGTAGCCGTGTATGACATCGACATCGCCTGGCAGCTTTTGGTAGATGGTCTGCCAGAGGCCCCCGAGCTGGTGGTCACCCCCATCATTCAGGAAACCTTGCCGGCCAATGTCACCCCCTTGCCCGACCAACCAACCGTCACCCCGACACCCTAATCAGAATCGAAGTAAGGCTCCAGAGTTTTCTCTGGAGCCTTTTTTTACCTGACTATTGACCGAAACCGGCAAATCTTCTATACTCTTAAGTGGTTGGGTGGTACCAACCACTTCTGGATAGAAACAATGCTTGATCGCGATTCCTTTATTCCGCTCTATTATCAGTTAGCCCAACAACTACGGGCAGCCATCGAATCTGGCGAACTGCCGGCAGGGAGTTTGCTGCCCTCTGAGCGCGAACTGATGCAGCAGCACAGGCTAAGCCGCAATACGGTGCGCCAGGCCCTGGACCTGCTCGCCAAAGACGGCCTGCTGATCCGTTCCCATGGTTCCGGCACCCGGGTGGCTTCTCTTTCCCACGCTTACCAGTACATCCTCAACACCTTCTTCGAGAACCGTGACCTGCTCCTGCAGGCCGGCTACCAGCCCACTGTGGACATCGTCTCGACGGAACAAACTCTGCCACCCGAAGTGGCCCGCCAGGCGCTGCAGTTAGCCAAAGGCATATCCGTTATCAACAAAAAGCTGATCTTTTATGCCAATGGCAAGCCGGCCATGTATACCCTCGACTACCTGCCCATGGCCGCCGCAGAAGAGTACGACCTGACCCCAGAGGGATTGGGCTTCATGAAATATCTCGACCGCGCCTCCGGCCGCCGCGTGGAATTTGTCACCGTAGACCTCTCCCCAGTCGAAGCCAGCGGTGAAATTGCCGCAACCTTTGATCTGCCGGTGGGGTCCCCGCTGCTGCTCATGAAAGAAACCTTTCTGGATGAGACGCAGAAAATACCGATTGCCTTTTCGATGAATTATTTCAACCGCGAGCTCATGAGTTTTCGCCTGCTCACCCGCCGCGGTTAGCTCATTTCCATTGCTTATATCCCCCCTGTGACCCCAGAATGCCCCTTTATCGCAGCCCTCGACACAGCTAAAAAACGCGTCGCTTGTTTTCTCAGGGGCATTCTGGCTGGAGGGGTTCAGTCTCGTTCAAAGGGAAATCAAGTGGATTCAACTTTTACGGTCATCGGAAAACCTCAAATTCGCAAGGATGCACGTGCCAAGGTCTGCGGCCTTGAAAGATACACTGCTGACGTTCCCGCGGACGATGTCGTCTGTGGCGTGGTGGTACGCTCCCCCCATCACCATGCCCGCATCCGCGCGCTCGACAGTGCTGCCGCCCGCGCCTGCCCAGGGATCATCGCAGTGGTTACCGCCGCGGATGTGCCCGGGCAGAAGACCTTTGGCCTCGTCCCCGATCAGCCTCCGCTGGCAGAAGGGGAGGTCTGCCATTTGGGCCAACCTGTAGCGGTCGTCCTTGCCCGCGATCTCGAAATAGCGCAGGCCGCGGCAGAGAAACTGCGTATAGATTACGAAGTTTTACCCGCTGTCTTCGATCCGCAAGCCGCCCTGCTGCCAGAGGCTCCGCTGGTGCATCCCGGCGGCAATTTGCTCTCGCATTACGAAGTGGAATCAGGGGATCTGACAGCCGGCTTTGCCGCCGCTGCGGAGGTTATTGCGGATACTTTCACCGTACAGCGCCAGGCCCCGGCCTACCTCGAACCAGAAACCTCCCTGGCCGTCTGGGATCCCGCAACTGGTTCGATAAAAGTCTGGGTCAGTTCACAGGAACCCTTTGTCGACCGTGCCAACATCGCCGCGGTGCTCGGTCTGCCTCTGGAAAAGGTACAGGTACTCAGCACCGCCGTGGGCGGTGCCTTTGGTGGGAAAGAAGATTCCAGTATGGCCGTACTCACCGCACTCACGGCCTATTGTGGCCAGTGCGCCGTGCGTCTGGTCAACCAGCGCAGCGCGTCCTTTTTGGCCCATCCCAAACGCCATCCCGCCCGCATCCAGCTGCGTCTGGGCGCCCAAAGGGATGGTACCCTGACCGCTCTGGAGGCTCAGGTCTGGCTGAACACCGGCGCTTTTGCTTCTTACGGCCCGGCAGTGGGCAGTCTGCTCACCGAAATGCTGACCGGCCCCTATCACATTTCCAACGTCCACCTCGACACGAAGGTGATCTATACTCATTCCCCTTATGCCGGCGCCATGCGCGGATTCGGCAGCCCGCAGGCACACTTTGCCATCGAAAGCCTGATGGACATGCTGGCCGACCGTCTGCACCTGGACCCCGCCGAGTTGCGCCGCCGAAATCTGCTCACCCGCGGGGATCTGCTGCCCACCCGGGTAGTGCTCAACGAAACAGCACTGGGCCTGAAACCCATTCATGAACGCGCCGTGGCCGCCCGCGAACGCCTGCGCAGCATCCCTGCCAAGCCGGGAAAAGTCAGCGGGGTAGGTTTGGCCCTGGCCATGCAGAGCATGGGGCTGGGCGCCAAGATCATCGACCGCTCTGATCACCGCCTCGAATGGCAGCCCGATGGCCACGTTCTGATCTACCTGGGTGCCCCCGAACTGGGGCAGGGATTAAAGACCGTGGCAGAACAGATCACGGCTGAAACCCTGGGCCTTCCCTTCGAGCAGGTGTCCGCTTCGACCTTCGACACGCACATCGTCCCCGATGGCGGGGTCACCTGTGCCTCGCGCATGACCTACCTGGTCGGGAACGCCATGCTTACCGGAGCGCGTGCTCTGCAGCAGCAGCTTCTCGTCTGCGCTGCTGACCTGCTGCATCTGCCGCAGGAGCAATTAAATTATGCACACGGCCGCATTCTTCTCCCCGACGGCTCCTCGCTGCCCGCGGCTGAGATCACCAGCCGGATTGCTGAAAAAGGTACCCCACTGCAGGTGGAAACCTCCGCTCTTTTTCCCTATCCGCCCGAAACGACGCCCCAACATCTGCCCATCGGCATGCCTCACGTCAAATACGTCTTTGCTGCCCAGATAGTGCGCGTCGAAGTGGACCCCGAACTGGGTTCAGTCGAAGTCACGGACGTGGTTGCTATTCACGATCTGGGCCGCATCATCAACCGCCTCGGCGCTGAAGGTCAGATCGAGGGAGGCGTGGTCATGGGCCTGGGTTACGCCCTGCTCGAAGACATGGCACAGAAACCCAACGGGCAGTGGGTCGATTCCTTCAGTGAATATTTGCTGCCTACCAGTCTGGACGTTCCCCCGCATCTCGAGGTAGAAATGCTTGAATATCCTGAGTATGACGGCCCTTATGGAGCCAAAGGCCTGGCCGAGATTTGCCTCGTGCCCACCGCACCCGCCGTTGCCAATGCCGTTTTCGATGCGGTGCACGTACGCGTGAAAGACCTGCCCATTACCCCCGAAAAAGTCTGCCACGGCGAAAAATCACAACCACCCGTAAAACGGGTGGTTTGCTCTGCGGCTATAAGCCTTTAATGCTAGCCAGCGCCTCAAGGCGCTGGCTTTCTCTTCGTTCAAGCCACTTCGCTTTTATCTCTTCCGCTTGCCCCTCAAGGGGCTTTGTCACTAGCTACCCCTTGAAGGGGTCTTCATATTCTTTTACACTCAGTCGATCTACTGCTATATCTTGTTTCTCTTGCTCTGATATATACTTCTTGATCGTTGCTTCATTCAACCCTACTGTACTCACATAGTATCCTTCTGACCAAAAATGCCGATTCCCAAATTTGTATTTCAGATTGGCATGCTTGTCAAATATCATTAGCGCACTCTTCCCTTTCAGGTATCCCATAAAACTCGATACGCTTATTTTGGGCGGTATGCTTACCAGCATGTGTACATGATCTGGCATTAGATGCCCTTCGATAATCTCTACCCCTTTATACTTGCATAAGTCTCGTAATATCTTCCCTATGCTTTCTTTGTATTGGTTGTAGATTATCTTTCGCCTATATTTTGGCGTAAATACTATATGATATTTGCACATCCACCTCGTGTGCGCTAAACTATCTTCTGTACTTCCCATGAAATCACCTCTCTGCTTCGGTAGTGGCTTGAACAATCACTATTCTAGCTTCTTAGGTGGTTTCTTGGTTTAACCTCTTGTCTCCACCCGCTTAGCGGGTGGTTTTTTGTCTCCCTCGCTTCGCTCGCTCGACAGGCTAAAGCCCATTAATAAATACTTCCCCTTCTGCTCTCGAGAAGCAGAAGGGGAAGCAAAAAGTCGGTTTTTGATCTTTGCCTGCCGCAAGTGCGGTTATTTCACGGCCTTTTCTGCAAATTCCCCCTCGATCCAATTCACCACCTGCAAAACCTCGATCTGTTCCGGGTGGCTCATTTCCAGATCATATACGGGGAACAACCCCATCGGTGTGGCCCGTTTGGCGACCTCGATCAATTCAGCGGCATATTCTCTGCCGGGGTGACCCTTATGGCGCTGATCTACCCGCTCAACGTAGCGCTGTGCCAGCAGTTCTCCCGGGGCATGGCACCATAATTCCACGGCCCGGCTGGCTCCTGCCCGCGCCAGTCCATCGGTCACCTGGGTGTAAGGCGGGAAACCAAACCAGGCATCCACCAGAACTGTAGCCCCATCCGGCAGATCACCAATGACCGACCAGATGACTTGTTTGGTGGCTCGCCCCAGCTTGCGGTTGTACTCGCGGTCGCCGATCCCCAGCACGTCAAACAGCGCTTCTTTGATCGTATCCAGCGACAGCAGAGGAATCTGCATCTCGGCCTGGATTCGCCTGGCCAGCATGGTTTTGCCAGTGGCAGGCAGGCCATTGATCAGAATTACTTTTTTTGAACCGCTTTCAGCCATTCCACACCCGTTCTTTCATTCTTGATCGCCAAATTTTTCCCAGGCGCACAGCCCGGAACCGATGACCCCCGCGTCATCCCCCAGCGTTCCGGCCGCGACCCGGCTGTGGAACCAGGAGGAACCCGCCGGCTGGATCAGTTGCAGCGTCTCGAAGGCTGCGCTGCCCAGTCCGCCGCCCAATAATACAATCTCAGGGGAGATCACCGCGTACAGACTGTCAATGGCCATTTTAAGTGGAGTGATCCATTCCGTCAGCACCTGCCGGGCCACCGGATGCCCCTTTTGGGCCAGCTCGATCAGCTCCGTTGCCGGGATGTTGCGATCGAGATCGGTTTGTGCCAGAAGCCGGCCCAGTGCCGAGCCGGAGCTGAGCGTTTCTATACAGCCGCGACGACCACAGTTGCACACCGGTCCCCGTGGATCGACGGTAAGGTGACCCAGTTGGGCCGCGCTGCCATTCCCGTAAAACATCTTTCCATCGAACAAAATGGCCCCGCCAATCCCCGTCCCGATCGTCATCATCGCTACGTCTTTAAAACCACGTGCGGCCCCCATTTTGGTTTCCGCCAGCAAAGCCATGTCGGCATCCGTATCCACAAATGCAGGCACAGAAAAGTGCTGGTGGATCAGATCAGCCAGCGGCAGGTCTTTCAATTCCAGATAGCCAGCCGTCAAAGCAATGCCCTCGGGCACCTTGACCCGACCCGGGAAGCCCAGCCCCACCCCGATGGTCCGGTCGGAATACAGCTTCTGGATATTCTGGAAGATCACCTCGAGTTGAGCATCTCTTCCCTTTGGGACGCGCTCCACTCGTTTTTCCAGAATCACGCCTTCCCGGGTGACCCGCGCCACGCGTATTTTCGTCCCGCCAAGATCAACGCCTAATGCTTCGTGAACATGATTCATTAAAAACCTCAAGAAGTTAACGAATTCTACTTACTGCCTTCTTCCTCAGCGTTCGGCATCAATGAGAATCGAGAATGGAAAGGATCTCATGCAAGCGAGGCAGCCCCAGTTTTTCCAGTTTCGTTCTTCTCTCTTCCGGGTCGAGGGACACGCTGTCTTTCCAGAGTGCCCGCCCGGCGATGGCTCCCGCGGCTCCATTATCCATGGCAATGGTCAGGTACTTCAGGTAGGTCTCGTGATCGACGCCGTCCGACAGCATTGCCCAGGGAACCCCCCAGGTGATCTGTGTCAGTTCGGCACAATCTTTGGCTGAACCCGGGTATTGCAGCTTCAGCACCTTGGCGCCATTCTGGATGGCAATACGCGCCGCCTCCTTGATCAGTGCCGGGCGTTTCTGCATGAATTCTTCGCTGGTTTCTTCTTCCATTTTATAGATTAATATCTCTACGACAAGTAGAACGTCTTCCTCAACAAAAGCGCTCGTGGTTTTCTTGAACATTTGCGCACAATAACCGTTTTCGCCCTCTTTGTCCGGGCGCATGTACATCATCAGCTTTCCGGCCGTGCCGCCCAGTTCACGTACCCGCCGGGCCGTAATGCCGGGAACCACCTGGGTTTGCCGCAGGGAGTTTTCGTCTGTCTTCCACCCGGAGGCATCCATCCCCACCACCAGAGCCACGTCACGCGCCAGGATTCCTTCATCCACTACCCGCGGTAACGCGCATTCCGGGTCCAGCAGCACTGCCGGGGCGTAATTTCCCAGGTATTGCACGATGTCAGCCTTGATCTCCCCCAGGTCAGTCATGGAGATACCTTTCCGGGTTTCTTCATCTGCGGTTGCCAGCTGGCGCATTCCATTTCGTTGATCCAGCGCAATGACGAAAATCTTCCCTTCCGGGTCACAGATCTGCTGATAAGCTCTTCTTTCTGCGGTAGACATTGCTTCGGGCCATGTTATCTTTGCCATAATTCACTTCCTGTCAATTTAAAATAAATACACACCTCGTGCCTGACGCATTTCAGGCAGAACGGAAACTCAGAGTTTTCTTTTGTTCCGGCGCGTACCTGATCCAACCCCGACCAGTGAAAAGATCACCTCACAAGGAATATTTTCTATGGCACAGAAAGCTATTCCTTGATGAGCGAATTCTTCCCGATAATATACGAAAGGACTTCATCCTCATCGGTCTCGTGAGCGCGCAGATCAGCCACTTTGCGACCGCGCAGCATCACGACGATCCGGTCGGCAACTGAAAAAACGTCGCGCATGTTATGGCTGATCACGATCACCGGCACATTGCGCTCGCGTAATTTGCGCACCAGATCATAGACCTTTCTCTGTTCTGGTACACCCAGTGCCGCAGTCGGTTCATCCATGATCAGCAGCTTTGCTTTCCAGTACACCGACCGTGAAATGGCGACCGCCTGCCGCTGCCCGCCCGAAAACTCACGGATCGGCCGCAGCAACCCCGGGATCACGATATCCAGTTCGTTCAGGACGAGCTCGGATTCTTTGCGCATCAGGTCGCGGTCCAGCACATCGAACACGCCCATTACCTTACGTAAAGGTTCCCGGCCCAAGAAGATGTTATCTGCCGCGTTGAGATTGGTAGCAAGCGCCAGGTCCTGATAAATGGTCTCAATTCCCATGTCTCGGGCGATCTTGGGAGAGCCGAACGCGACTTCTTTTCCCGAGACAAAGATCTTGCCGCTGTCGGGTTGATACACACCTGAGATCATATTCACCAGGGTAGATTTGCCGGCACCGTTATCCCCTACGATGCAAACCACCTCACCCGGGAAGATATCCAGACTGACCTGATTGACAGCCACCAATCCGCCAAATCTTTTCGAGATCTCCTGGCAGCACATGGTGGGAATGACGTCTTTATGATCAAGTTGATTACTGGAAGCTACTGTCATGACAACACCCGATTTCGAATTTGATCTACCAGTACCGCCAGGATGATGATCAGGCCCACGGCCACGTACTGCCAGAAGGGGTCGATCCCCACAATGATCAAACCATTGGTGATGATGGCGATAATGATGACGCCAACCAGCGTCCCCAGCATGTTCCCTTCACCGCCCAGCATCGAGGCGCCGCCGATGGCAATGGCCGCGATGGAGTTCAGGTTCAAAGCATCTCCGGCATTCGCCACGCCCCCGGTATAGCGCAGAACGTACAGAAAACCAGCCAGAGCCGCCATGACTGCCGAGAGGATGTACACTTTTGTCAAAATGTTTGTGACTGAAATGCCTGCCCGCAGAGCCGCCATCTGGTTTCCACCGGTGGCATAAACGTGCTGTCCAAATTTGGTTTTTGCCAGAACCCAATCCATCGCCAGGAACAGAATGAGGGAATAGATCACCATATAGGGGAGGATCGAAACCACGTTGCGCAGTTCCAGCCCCGATACCCCTGCCGGGACGTTGAACCAGCCTACCCCGGCCTTTTGGTGAAAATACATGACGTAACCGTTCCCCAGTTGTCCGATCTGGGTAATATTCACACTCACTGGGGGACCACCTGACAAAACGTAACCAATACCTCGGGCAATACCGTACATGCCCAGAGTAGCAATGAACGGAGGCACTTTCAAACGTGAAATCACGGTTCCATTGATGTAACCGGTAATCAACCCAATAACGATACAGGTTAACAACCCCAGGAGCAGCACGACCAGCAAATTTGTTCCTGCGGGTAAACTTCGCATCACCAGTGAAGCTGCCACGCTGGCCAGGCCCATCACGAACCCGGTGGAAAGATCAATACCGCCCGTGATAATGACGAAGGTTTGCCCCAGCGCCAGTACCAGCAGAAGAGCATTATTGGCCAGCAAGGATTGGAAATTACTCAGGTCAAAAAAGCCCGGGTAAAAAGAGAAATAGATGACCAAAAGAACAAGGAAGAACCAGGCCCAAAATTTACCTAAAACCTTTAAGAAATTACTGCGTTTTTTCGTCGCGGCGGCAAGAACCTCTGAAGCTGGCCCCGCGTCCGTTGACGTACACGAACCCTCCCCCGGTGGATTCTGGAATTTTTTTAAGCCATGTTGCGAAGATTGATTTTTCATTGGCAATAAAATCCTCTACGTCCTCCCCGGCAAAACCGGGGAGGACAGAATCAAGAATTTGCTTCTAGTTGGATTTGTAGATCGCAGCCTGAGCTTCAGGAGTATCCACGTTATCACGGGTAATGACAACGAATGGAGTGCTGACTTTCTTTTCAATTTCGCTGGTGTTTCCGGTCAAAGCATCGTAAGCGTACTGCACAGCGGTGGCGCCGATCAAAGCGGGCTGCTGAGCAATGACCATATCGATGACGTTGTTCTTCAGATCATCGATTGCCTGTTGCGGGGCATCGAAGGAAGCGATCTTGACCACACCGCTCAACCCGGCACTCTTCACGGCTGCTGCCGCGCCCTGAGCGCTGAACAGGTTACCGCCGAAGATGGCATTCAAATCTTTGTATTTCTGCAGGACTGCCTGGGTCTGGTTGGTGGCAATCGGCGCGCTGCTCTCGGTATAATCCACACCGACCAGTTCGACATCAGGATACTCGTCGATAGCAGCTTTGCAGCCGTCGCGGCGGGCTACGTCTGAGGGGACGTTGGCAGTGGAAACAAGGATGTACAATTTACCTTTACCGCCCATATCTTTGATCAAAGCTTCGCAAGCAATCTTTCCGCCTTCAAAATTGTCTGAGGCAATCACAGACAAAGGAAAGGTTACTGACCCATCGGTATAATTGCCATCCCCAATGTACTGATCAGTGGTGATCACGGGGATACCCGCATCGTAGGCTCTCTGTAACGGAGCGATCATGGCATTTGGATCATTGGGAACTGCGATCAAGGCATCGACCTTCTTGGCAATCATGGCATCGATGATTGGGGTCTGTACTGAAGCATCCCATTTCGAGGGACCATCGGCCACCAGGTTGATTCCCAGTTCATCCGCTTTTTCCTGTGCACCCTTCTGCATGGTGATGTAGAATGCGTCACCCTGAACGCCATAGACCAGCGCTACGGTATACTGTTTTGCCGGGGCGGTGGTAGCTTCAGCGGTGGTTGGAGCAGCAGTCGTTTCTGATGCAGGTGCAGCTGTGGTGGCAACCGGTGTTGGGGTTGCGCAGGCAGCCAGGATAAATGCAGAGACAAGCACTAACGACAGAAAAACAACGAGCTTCTTCATTATTCTCTACTCCTTTATGGTTTGACACAGAATTTTGGAACGCTTACAAAGAAACGCAAAGATGGGCGAGCGATGCTCCTTTCCAGGTAGAGTCGTTTTACCTGTGATGTGATTGGGTGATTGTGAAATTGTTTCAGGGAGAAAAGAAAAGTGCGTCTGGTTCAAAAATGGATGGGAGCCATGTTGAGAGCGAGAAAATGCGACTGGTTTTGCAACGAATTTAAGCGTATTATAATAGTATGAAATGTCACATTCCCTCGTCCATGGGGGCTCAGATAGAATGTGATTTTTTTTGTTCCACCCGGTAAGGGCTACAGTTTGGCTTTCAATTTGTTTATGGAGGGAAATGGAACGATCAGTAAAAACGACAGATTGGAATGCAGAAGGGGCGTTAGATTTCCGGCCCACCACAGATCCACGTTCGCCTCTTTTTCCCAGCCAGTCGAGTTCACTTCTCGATCTCTTCACGTCAGCAACCTGACTCAGGGATTCACGCTTTGTAGCCCAAGTACTTTCAGACATAAACCAGTCCTTATAGAACGAAGCAACAAAAGGGTTTTTATGAAGTTTTCTGATCTACAAATAATAAAGTGGCTTGACTTGTTAGATGTTCAATAACTTGTTAACATATTATAATATGATTATAATATGTTTATATAAATTGTCAATGGAGTAGTGCGTATGGCAGACCAAATCGACTATGACAGCCCCGTTCCCTATTACTCGCAGCTGAAGCAGATCCTCCTTGAGAAGATTCATCAGGAAGTCTGGAAGGTGGGTGAGGCTCTGCCCACTCAAATTGAATTGTGCGACCAGTATGGTGTCAGCAAAGCCGTCGTTCGCCAGGCTCTAAAAAGTCTTGAGGATGAAGGCAGAATTACACAGCGGCGCGGCAAAGTGGCCTGTGTTGCTGAGCCCAAGATCAGCGGCCGTTTGCTCCAAAATCTCTCTGGTACCTTCCAGGATATGATCGAACTGGGTTATTACCCGACCACCAAGATCATCAAAAACCACCTGGTTCCCGCCAACCCCAAAGTGGCACAAAGAATGGGCATTCCAGAGGGCACCCAGGTGATTGAACTGGAACGGCTGCGCTTCATCAAAGAAGAGCCCTTCGTCATCATCGTCTCTTATTTGCCTTACACGCTGTGCCCCGAAATTCTCCACGTGGATCTGACCGGTAAATCTTTGCTGGAAGAATTGAAAAATCAATACGGCATCGTACTGACCTCGAGTAAACGCTCCATCGAAGCTGTCATTGCCACTGAATACGAGGCCAAGCTACTCAACGTGAAAAAGGGAGCCCCGCTGCTGCTCTTCACCAGTGCCAGCCTCATGCGCGGCGGGGAACCTGTCGGTACAACCGAAGCCCTTTTCCGCGGGGACCGGGCCAAATTCGACGTCGAAGTCGGTCAGATCAACGATATCGAATAAAGACAACGAAACTCTTCTTTCTCCATTACATGCCATGTCCCCTTCGCCGGGGACATTTTTTATTGATACCAAAAGCCGTTTTTTGACAGCACGATTGTCACTTTTGGGTGAACACCGGCTTTTCCTCCTCTTGACAGAACCCACCGCCGTCAATAAAATGAAAATAACGCTTGAAGCGTGAAAACTTTGTAGAAAGGGAACTTCAATGCAGTTGGAAGACACGGCCAGCTCAAAAGATGTGCCTCCTCTTAGTCCGAGAGGAGTTTTAGAGCTGCCTGAGTTCGTTGCACAAAAAAACATGCGCCCAGCCGGATCGTTTTCAAGTCATGTCCTGTTGGCACGCGCTGTAATGAGATCACTGGTCTGTTGATCCCCTTCCATTGAGTTGGATCTGGTATTCTGCCCGGCTGGTGATTTCACCCGCCGGTTTTTATTACCGGCACCACTTCCGCTGTTGATCCAGAATTGGAGGTCAGAATGCCATTCATCAGTCAAATTATCGGTCGGACGGTGGTGGATTCCGAGGGCGAAAAACTCGGCCACGTCGATGAAGTACTTGCCACCCAAAAACCCGCCAGCCAGCACCCGGTGCTTGTTGCTCTGGCAGTGGAGCACAATAAGCAGATCAGCTATTATCCTTTTTCAGAAATTTCCGTCCTTTTCGCGCAGGTCATTCCCCTCTCTCATAAAAAATCCGCTTTACCTGCCTACCCGGTCAAAGGGGATGAAATTCGTGTTCTGCAAGATGTACTCGATAAGCAGATCATCGACACCAACGGCATCCGCGTCGTGCGCGTCAACGACCTGGAATTGACCCGCGTCGGCACCGAGTATTACATTGCCAACGTGGATATTTCCTGGCTGGGTATCATCCGCCGCATGGGCCTCGGCAAGCTGGCCGACCGTCTGGCGGTGCGCTTCGAGCACGATCCGCGCAAAAATTTCATCTCCTGGGATTCGGTTGAACTGATCCACGACCAGTACATGCGTCTCAAGGTGCCGGTGGATAAGCTTTCTGAACTGCATCCTGCAGATATTGCCGAGATCATCAGCGACATGAGCCATACCGACAGCGGCCGTCTGCTGAATACCCTCGACATTGAACACCTGGCTGATGCCCTCGAAGAGGTCGAGCCTGACTTCCAGGCTACCCTGGTCGAAAGCATGTCTGATGAAAAAGTAGCTGACGTCCTCGAAGAAATGTCCCCGGATGAAGCCGCTGACCTGCTGGCTGAACTGCCCGAGGAACGCAGCAAAGACCTGTTGGAATTGATGGAAGATGAAGAAGCCGAAGACGTCAAGATGCTGCTGTCGTACCCCGAGGATTCGGCCGGCGGTATGATGACCACCGACATCGCTACCATCCGCCCCGGCCTGACCGCCGAAAAAGCCATCGAAGCACTGCGCAACTCCGCCACTGAGGCCGAATCCATTTTCTATGTTTATGTAACCGACGATGAAAATCGCCTCTTGGGCGTGATCTCGCTCAGCGATCTTGTGCTCGCCAAACCGCGCACGCCGGTGGCCGAGTTCATGCACCAGAAAGTCGTTTCAGCCAACGTCCTCGAAAAACAGGATAACCTGGCTCAACTGGTTGCCAAATATAACTTGCTTACCCTGCCCGTGGTGGATGATGAAAATCACCTGCTGGGGATGGTTACGGCAGATGACGCCTTGGATAAGATCATCCCTACCGCCTGGAAAAAGCGTCTTCCGCGCTTTTATTATTACGATCGCGACTGATCAGCGCAGAGGATTTGCTTCATGCCAACCAACTCGATTTTCAAACGCAAGTGGGCTAATCTGCCCTTCATCCACGGACTGTTGATCTTCTTCTCGGTCTTCGGTCCAGCCACCATCACCGCCATGGCCGATAACGATGCCGGTGGCGTGGCCACTTATTCCGTGGCCGGCGCCACACTCGGGTACCCGGTACTTTTTCTGCTGCCCATCCTCACCCTGCTGCTGGCCGTGACTCAAGAGATGGGCATGCGCCTTACCCTGGTCACTCGCCGTGGACTGGCCGACCTGATCCGGGAGCGCTTCGGGGTGCGCATTTCCATTCTGATCTTCTCGGCGCTGCTCATCGCCAATCTGGGCACACTTACCGTTGAATTCTCAGCTTTCAAGACTACAAGTGCCATGCTCCACCTGCCAGTCTTTCCATTCATCCTCCTGGTCGTGGTCATGCTCCTGCTGGTCATGACCAAGGGCAACTACAAACTGACTCAGGGCATCATGCTGGTTTCCAGCCTCTTCTACGTAGCCTACATCATCTCGGCCGTCAAAGTTCATCCCGATTGGGGCATGGCCTTATCGAACATCGTCTATCCGCACGGTGTGGAATTCACCCCCGCCTATCTGCGCAGTTATCTGCTCATCGGTATGGGTGTTCTCGGTACCACCATCACCCCCTGGGGGCAGTTCTTCATCAGCAGTTTTGCCTATGATAAAAAGATCGAAGCCGGCAAGATCATCTATTCGCAGATGGAAACCTACGTCGGTGCCTTTCTCACGGACTTCTTCTCTTTCTTTATGATCGTTGCCACCGCCGCCACCCTGTTCGTCAACAAGATTCCGTTGGAGTCTGGCGACGCGGCCGCCAAAGCCATCGAACCGTTTGCCGGAGCGCTGGCCAGCACCCTCTTCGCCGTCGGCATCCTCATTGCCGGCTTCATGGGCCTGATCGCGGTCTCCCTTTCCACGGCCTACGCTTTTGCCGAATTCTTTGGCGTACAGGGCAGCCTGGATTCGAACTACAAACAGAGCAAATCGTTCTACACCCTGATCTTTGTCCAGCTTATCGTTGCCCTGATCATCGCCATGCTGCCCGGCATCTCGCTTTTCAGTATTGCCATCATTTCTCAGACCATCAACGCCATTGCTCTGCCGCTCGTTTTCTATTATTTGATCAAACTGACCGATGACCATCAGTTGATGGGGCAGTATCACAACAATGGTTTTCAAAAATGGTTTGCGATTGGCGGTTCTGTGGTCATCTTCATCGCGTCAGTAGCCACTTTAATTGCCACCTTCTTGAAATTGTAGAATTGGCAGGAAAGAATTGCAGAAAATTAAGCAAGTGCTTAGAAAATTCTAGATTTCTTTTAATCTTTACCCGGTATTATTAGAGTCGTAAGGGAACGTAAAGATAAAAATCTTCCTCCTTATTGGGTATTGGTTGGACTTCTGTTTACAGGTCAAAACGAGCGGTATGGTGCACCGCTCGTTTTGATTTAAGCAATCTGTGGTTGAATTGTTTGGCCTTTTTCCTTGCGCAGCAGCAATCTAAAGCCAAAGAAAATTAGGAACGCCCCCACCACACCATTGAGCACGCGGATGACCATTGCCGGCAGGAAACTACTGATAAAGCTGCCCAACAGGGCCACTTTTGTCAAAAAGAGGATGGTAGCAAGTACACATCCAACTGCAAAAAAGAATAACTGGCGCGTGCTCCAGTGGTTTTCCAGCATTTGCGCTGAGAACATACCGCTCCAGAAAACAATCGTAAGTGGATTGGACGCCGTCAGCAGAAAACCCTGCATAAACGGGTTCTGGCTGGAAGCTGAAGAGAAAAAGGACAGGCTTGGCAAAAAATAAAAACCAAACGCCCCCGAAAGGGTATCCAAACCAAAGAGTACAAGCACCAGGCAACCCACAACCTTTACTGCTGTCTTGACTCCGGCCTTATTAATAATGGACGCCACCCCAACCGAAGAAAGTGCAATATATAACGCATCCACCAGAGTAGCCGCAGCAACTAAAAACAAACTCGGCCAAAACCCCTGCCGAGTGGCAGTGTTAAACACCAACAAGCACACTGGTCCCACCGCCAACTGCAATAACATGCCAAATTTAAGCCCTTTAAAAATCATCTTTCACCTGCTACGTTAATTGATTTCTTCCTTTAAGGTAATGAGTGTAATGATGGTATTCGAGCGAACAACTCCGCTGATCTTTTTGAGTGACTGCGACAAAAAAACTTCAAGCGCCTGGGTATCAGCCGCCGCCACTTTGAGCAGATAATCATACTCCCCGGCCACGTGATGGCATTCCAGTACGCAACTGAATTGAACGATAGCCTCCCGAAACGGCTCGATATTTTCGTTTTTGTCGATATTGACAAAGATAAAAGCCAGCAAGTGCTGCCCTAACTGCTGCCGGTTCAGGCGCACGGTGTACTTCTGGATAGTGCCAGCTTGCTCCATCTTACGGATGCGCTCGCCTACTGCCGGAACCGACAGGCTCACCCGTTTACTGATTTCTGAAGCCGAGGCTCGCCCATTCTGTTTCAGTTCGCTCAGAATTGCGCTGTCAATCTCATCCATTTCTTACTCCTGATTAAGAAATTTTACAATTTTAATAACGAAAAGAAAAGTTTTTATAAAAATACGATACTTTTTTATGTGAAATAAAAAAATACAGAATTTATTAAATTTTCCTCGTCCTATTTTTTTTCTCTGCTTAACGTTTCCAAAGCAGCGTTTTTTATCTGAAACGAGATCCTTTCGGTTATAACGACGTTTGATCCATTGGGGAAAACCTGTGTCCACAGTGTAAATTATCGCTGCCCTCCGCGTTGACACTGTACCCTTCCTGCGGTATCCTTAGCGTGCGCCCGGATGGGACCGGCGCGGCAGAGCCCTGTGAACCCCGCCAGGTCCGAGAGGAAGCAACGGTAAGTGGGATACTCTGGGCGCCGCCGGCAAACCTATCCGGACGCACTTTTTGACGAACGAGTGTGATAATCATGGATACTCCCCCAGTTTGTAATTACGAAGGCTCCGACTACCAGACCACATTTTGGGATCAGGGCGGCCGCGCTTATGAAGACGCCTGCGAGGCCATCGCGCTAAAGAAGCTCCTGCCCCCTCGCGGCGAGCATCTGCTTGAGCTGGGCGCCGGCGCCGGGCGCAACACCCTGCGCTATGCAGGCTTTGAGCACATTACCCTGATCGATTACTCGCGTACGCAGCTGCTGCAGGCGCGCCAGCGCCTGGGCGACTCTGGCCGCTTCCGCTACGTCGCCGCGGATATCTATCACCTGCCCTTCGTCAACGACACCTTCGACGCGGCTACCATGATCCGCACGTTGCATCACATGGCTAATGCGCCGCAGGCACTCACCGAGATTCGCCGGGTGATCGCTCTGGACGCCCACTTCATCCTTGAATACGCCAACAAGCGCAACTGGAAGTCCATGCTGCGCTACCTGCTCAAGAAGCAGACCTGGTCACCTTTCACCCTCGAACCTGAGGAATTTGTCAAACTGAACTTTGACTTCCACCCCGCCGCCATCCGTAACTGGCTGACTGTGGCCGGGTTCAAGATCGACCGTACCCTGACCGTCAGCCATTTTCGTGTGGGCTTTCTCAAGCGTGCGCTGCCGGCCTCTTTCTTGGCCGCACTGGATAGCGCGCTGCAGTGGACCGGCTCCTTTGCCCAGTTCACCCCCAGCGTCTTCGTCTCTTCCCATGCCATCGGCGGTGGACTGATCACCAAAGCCGATGAGTTCTTTGCCTGCCCCGCCTGCGGCGCCGGGCTCAAGAATACCCCCCCGCAGATCACCTGCCCGAATTGCGGCCACACGTATTCCGTGGCCGACGGCATTTACGATTTCCGAATCAATCCTCCCGCTGAAGCCTGATGTCTGACCTGTTGCTTGATGACCTGAATCCCCAGCAGAACCTGGCCGTCACCGCCGGTGATGGTCAAATTCTCGTTCTGGCCGGTCCCGGGTCAGGCAAAACGCGCGTGCTCACCCGCCGTCTGGCTTACCTCATCGAGCGTCAAAACGTTCCGTCTTACGACATTATCGCGGTCACCTTCACCAACAAAGCTGCCAGCGAGATGGAGAATCGTGTCACCAACCTGGTACAGCGCAATCTCGAAGGCATCTGGCTGGGCACCTTTCACGCCATGTGTGCGCGCCTGCTGCGCCGCGAGGCGGCTGCGCTGCCTTTCAACTCCAACTTTGTCATCTTCGACAGCGACGATCAGCAAACTCTGGTCAAGCGCGCCATGCGCGATCTCAAGATCGACGAGAAGATCCATCGCCCGGTCAGTGTCCACGCTGCCATTTCCGCCCTCAAGAACGACCTGCTCAGCCCGGCGGAAGCGCCAACCCGTTCCTACCGCGAAGAGGTGGTCGCCCGCGTTTATGCCCGCTACGAGGACATGCTGCGCCTCAACAACGCCGTGGATTTCGATGACCTGCTCTTCTGGGGCGCCAAACTGCTGCGCGAGAATCCTGCATTGCGTGAGAAATACGCCATGCGCTTCCGTCACGTGCTCGTGGATGAATTCCAGGATACCAACCTGGCCCAGTATGAGCTGCTCAAGCATCTCTCTTCTTATCACAAGAATATTTTCGTCGTCGGCGATGAGGATCAATCCATCTATCGCTGGCGCGGTGCCGACTACCGTAATGTACTGCGCTTCGAAAAGGATTTCCCCGACTGCGAGAAAATCCTGCTTGAGCAGAACTACCGCTCCACCCAGGTGATTCTGGATGCAGCTCGCTGTGTCATCAACCAGAACCACAACCGCACCCCCAAGCATCTCTTTTCGGACCGCGGTCAGGGAAACAAGATCGTTAAATATGAAGCCGTGGATGATCGCGCGGAAGCCAACTTTGTGGTGGATACCATCGCCGGTTATCTGGGCGGCAAGAAAGCCAAAGCCAGCGATTTCGCGGTCATGTACCGTACCAACGCGCAATCCCGCCTCATCGAAGAGGCGTTCATGCACGCCGGCATTCCCTACCATCTGGTTGGGGCCCAGCGTTTCTATGGCCGCCGCGAGGTCAAGGATATCATCTGCTTCCTGCGCCTGGTCGAAAATCCGTCTGATGAGATCAGCCTGCAGCGCGTCATCGCCGTGCCTCCGCGCGGAATTGGCGAAAAGACCCTGGCCAACCTGCAGTTTGCCGCCGCTCAGGCCGGCAAGAGCAGCGGAGATGCCCTCCTCGACCTCGGCCGTCAGGCAGACCGCTCCGAGTTCTGGCCCTCCATTGGCCGCTCTGCCGGGCTGTTGTCAGATTTTGGCGCCATGCTGGCCAGTTGGGTCGACAGCAAAGCCCAGCTTTCGCTCGTCAGCCTTTTCGACCGAGTCCTCACCGACGTGGGCTATGAGAGCTACGTCAACGACAACACCGACGAAGGCGAAGACCGCTGGGAAAACGTGCAGGAGCTGCGCCGCCTCGCTACCGATTTTCAGGACCGCGGTCTGACCGAATTTCTGCAAAACCTGGCCCTGGTCTCGGACCAGGACACACTAAAAGATGAAGAAACGGATAGCCCGCGCGATGCCAGTTCGGTAACTTTGCTTACCCTGCACGCTGCCAAAGGCCTCGAGTTTCGTCAGGTGTTCATCGTCGGCCTGGATGAAGGTATTTTGCCCCACAGCCGCAGCCGCGACGATCCCGAAGAAATGGCCGAGGAACGCCGTCTTTTCTACGTGGGCATCACCCGCGCCAAAGATCAGCTTTACCTGGTGCGCGCGGAACGCCGAAGCACCTTTGGTGATGTCGATTACGGCGAACCCTCCCGTTTTCTGGCCGACATCGACGATTCCCTCATTCTCAATCAGGGCAAACGCAGTGCTTCGCGCCGTGCTTCTTACGAGGCGGATATGACCTGGGGGCCAGCCTACAACACTTCTTCACGGGCACCGCGCCGCGTCACCTTCACGTCGCCGCAAGCCAAATCCTCCCGCTACAAAGCTGGCATGCGCGTCCGCAGCGCTTCGTGGGGGGAAGGCATTGTGCTCGAGAGCAAGATCGAAGCCGACGGTGAAGAAACCGTGGACGTCCATTTCGAGTCGGTCGGGTTCAAGCGCGTCATTGCTTCCCTCGCCAACCTCGAGATCGTGGAATAGAACCGAAGAAGGCCGCTGGCCTTCTTTTTTATTGATCTGCCTCACCTTCCACTATAATGGAGAAAAGAGAGCTTCTCGAAGAGGGAGATTCCATGACTGCCAGCCATCAACCGGATTCATCGGTCCTGCCTGCCGCCCAGGCAAACTTTCTGCGCCACAAGGCGGATTCCCGCCGCGAACGCGGAGAGGCGCAGTGCCGTGCCGGGGACCTGCTCAAAGGACTGACCCTGTTCCAGCTGGCCCTCGATACTTACCGTTCCATCGACGATCATTTCAATGAAGCCTACACCCTGCAAGAGATCGGCGACGTCCATTTCCAGCTCAAACGATTGCCGCAGGCCCTCACTGCCTATCGCTCTGCCCTCGATCTTTACCGGCCCCTCGCCGATCCGCTCTATGAGGCAGTCACCCTGCGCTGTATTGGCAGTACCCTGTTTTCGCTGGGCCAGCTAGATTCCGCTCTCGAGACTTATCAGCAGGCCATCGAACGCTTCCGCGCCGATGATAACGGCCCCGGCATAGCGGATACCTGGATTTCCATCAGCCAGGTGCATCTCTGCCAGGCTCATTTACAGCTGGCCTGCGCCGCGCTGGAAAAGGCCCAGCTCCTCCGCCGCGCCGTCCCGGATCCCTACGGCGAGGGCCTCGACACGCTCTCCTTTGCTAGATTTTTACTCGCGGCCGGCTATTCCGCTGAGGCGCTGACTTACGCCCGGCAGGCCCGCCGACTTTTCGTTACCTGCGACGCCCTGGATGAGGTCATTCAGGCGGATCGGTTGCTGCAGAGCCTCGAGCCGTGATTTTCTGGCCTGTGTCTCAGCGCACCACCCCGATCCAGCTAATGTTTCCCTCTCCGCTTAAAGTAAAAGCACTGCGCATCACCATTTGATCCAGATCAACAGCCTCGATGCTCTTCCCGGTGTTGCCCAACACATACAGGGTCGTTCCCGCGGCATTGAAATCCATCTTACTTATATAATCGCTATAGGCCAGCCGGATTGATCGCCGCGTCTCCCGATTGAAGAGCTGTATTCCATTGCGCCCGCCGGCCGCCAGCAGATCGCCCTGCGGTGAAAGCTCGAAGTTTCGCATCGGCGGCTGCTCGACGTACTGGTTCAGGTCCAGCAAATCCGTGCGCTGCCCGGTCGTCAGGTTCCACAGGCACAGATGCAGATTGTTCACGTCAGCGCTCCCCAAGTCTTCACAGGTCAGCAGCAGGGAACTCCCATCCGGTAGCCAGCGCGGATTGCTTTCAGAGGCGGAATCCAACTGGGTCACCGGCGCTGCCTCTCCGGGCTGTCCGTTCGCGTCGAAAGTGACCTGATACAGTTTGTCGATGTCACCGTAGTTGGGGCTGGAGACAGTGGCTGAGTAGATCAGGACGTTTCCCAGCGGGGAGAACTGCTGAGCATAGAAGCCTTCTACGGATTCCGGCAGATCAAGGTAATGCAGAGTACAGTCACCGCTGTCGCGGCAATCCAGGTTGACCCAACCGGCTTTTTGTTCGTAGTTCCCCTCTGCAGATTGCAGCCCGCCCAGTATGAAGGCCAGAATACGGTCATCCGCCGACCACGAAACACTGGTGATCAGGGTACCTCCGCCCGGCAGGGACGATGGCCCGGTCGGGAAGACGGCCAGCAGCCGTGGCTGGGATTCAGCGAAACGCAGGCTGAACAACTGCGGGTTGAGAAAGTCAGTCTGTATGGAGTCATCGACGCGAGTGCCGGTCAGATAGTCGATCCCCTGCCGGTCGCGCTGGACGTGTACCTGGGCGATCTGCCCGGGCAGGGTGGCAATGAGCCGCGGGGTCGCTCCCGCTTGCGCGGATTGGGCGTACAGGTCGCTCGTGGTCGCGTGCACCACAGTGAAAAGCAGATCGCCCGCCTGCAAGGCAGCCCCGGTAGAGTGGTAAGTATTCAGCGCCAGCGCGGTCGCACTGGGCTGGGCAGCAAAGCTGTCGCCGCTGACGACGGTGGTCGTGGATTGCGCCGCAGCCGCCGCTGCGTCCGGCAGCGGAAAAGTGAAGGTAAAAGGGCCAGGCAGCAGCACTTCGGCCCCCACGACCGGCAATTCCAGCTTTCCTGTCTTGATCTGGCCATCATCGCCGAATAGCTCGCTGAAGACCTGCAGCCGCCGCTCTGAATCGAGCGAACCGGAGCCATACCGGTCGGCAATCCCCGCCGGCCTGCCCAGTTCCAACCCACTCACCACCCAACCGTCCTGTGCTTCCAGCGGAGCACTGACCAGCGTCAAACGCAAGCTGTTCACCCCGTCCCCGCTGATGCTGGCACTCTCGAAATGGAGAGTATGTCCGTTGATCTGGATATCGGCCGGCAGGGCAACGTTTTGCCCGGGCTGGGGGTTCGTGCCCAGATCCACGGTGATCATCACCGGTTCAGCCAGGGTCAGGGAAGCGGCCAGTGCCGGCAGGGTAAGTTTCGCCTCACCGCGGACATCCGCGGGCAGGGCCAGGGTCAGCGTCTGCTCCAGATTGTCGCCATTTTGCTGCACCGCGGGCGCGGAACTGCTCAGAGAAACGCTGGCTTCCTCGTCCCCGGCGCTCAGGGTAGCCTGATCATCGCCGGTGAGCGGATCAGCCGCGGCCAGCCCCGCGAATGAGCCAACGCCGGGTGGGGTGAAGGGACTGTGGTTTGCGCCGCTGACGAGGAGAATCTGCATCCCTTCACCCGAATAGGCCGCACCCTGCACGCATACTTGGTAACCCAGTGGGGCGACGCAGGCCGAAGCGCCGCTCGTCGCGGCCGGAGTGGAGGTCTTCCCCAGCCCGGAGGTCTGCTGCCGCCATTCCCTGCCGCTGAGAAAATGCAGCGGCAGATGCCAGCCCGCCGGGAAGACCAGCGTCAGGTCCTGCGTTGGGTCAGAGAGGGACGCAAACGCCAGTTGTGCCTCCCCGGGCTGCGTCACCTCGAAGTGCTGCATCGGCAGCCGCGTGCCATCCGCGGTTTCGAGCCATACCCCCGAATAGTCCAGCCCGGCAGCGCTGGAGTGTACCCACAGACGCGTTTCCGTTGGGTCGGCCAGCCCGTTGACCACGGTCAGGTTTTCCCCCTCGTGTTCCTGGGTCACCGGTTGGCTCAGCAGGTAACTTGTGCTCAGCTTGAAAAAGCCGGTTTCTTCGGTGTATCCATAGCCCAGCAACTGTGCAAAGACGACCTGCACCGGCCGCGATAAGAGCAACCCGACTGCCAGCAGCAGGAGCAGCGCCGGCACGGCGATCCGCGCCCCAAGCGCTGCGGAGCTGCGCTGCCGGGGAACCGCGGCAAGGGGAGCCATCTCTTTCACCCAGCGTGCCTTGAGATCAGCCGGCAGCGGGGTCGCGGCCGGGAATTCCGCCAGCTCGTTCACCAGCCCAGCCAGCGGGGAGGCGGGCGGTTCCGCCAGAGGGGAGCTGCCGCGCAGGCGCCGCTCGATCAGGGCATTGAGCCGCATCACTTTCACGCAGTTAAACAGCATCGCTCTCTCCTTCCCGTTCGGCCAGCTTTTCTTTCAACTGGTGCAGCGCCCGATACAGCAGCACCCCCACGTGGTTGGGACGGAGCCCCAGCAGCTGCCCGATCTCGCGGTTGCTCATGCCGCCGGCAAACTTGAGCGCCAGCACTTCCCGATCTCGTTTCTCCAGCGTTTGCACTGCCCCGATCAATTCCTGCTGCCGTTCCTCCCGCAGCAGATTTTCCTCCGGCAGAGGAGACCGATCGGGCAGTGTCTCTGTCACCGGCTCCGGCGCCGGCCGGCTCTTCCAGACATTGATGGCCAGATTGCGCGCGATCGCGAACAGCCAGGTCTTCAGACTGGCCCGCCGCGGATCGTAAGCATTTTTTGCCAGCAGCGAGCGCTGAAAGACCTCGGCGGTCAGATCAGCCGCGCTGGCCTCATCAAAACCGCTCAGGCGAAAATACTTCTCCAGAGCGGCCGTCAGTTCATCGAATTGGGCCGCCAGTTCCCCGGCAGCCGGGTTCTCTCTCACCATGACGTTCCTCTATTTATATATACAACGAATCCGCCGATTGATTACACCGTCCGCCGGATTCACTCTGGCTGTGGATCGTTGCCGAAAAAATCCTCTGCTCCGTTATGCATGTGTGGTCGACTCCCGCTATAATAAAGGGAGAAAAATATCGCAGTTGGGGAAATGCGCATGTTCAAAAACACAAAACTGAATCTTGCCCTCTTCATTATTGGTCTTTTGATCGTGATCGTGGCCGTCGCCAGCTGGTTCCTGTTCCCTGCCTGGCGCACCGCCCCGCATGGTTTGATCCAATTGATTGGGATAGTAACAGTTGGGGTAGTTGGGCTTCTGGCGGACTTCACTCAGGTTTTGAGCTATTTTCGTCCTCAGCCCCCGGCCGATGCAGGCCCGACTGCCGTTTCGCAGGGAGAGAATGCCCAGTCCGTTGTGGGGGATCACAACCGGCCAGTTCAGACGGGCGGCGGGGATTACATCGAAAATCTGATCGTTCAACCCGCTCCTCCCGAGGCTCCGGCACCCTTGTTTGACGTTTTGCCGCCGTCAGCAGCCGCAGGCTACGTCGCCCGCGGGGTGGAGGCTGCCGTCGAGGCAGCTTTGCTGGGCCGGCAGGGGCAGCCCCTGGCCTTGCTGCACGGTCCGCACGGCATCGGCAAGACCGAAACCGCCCTCCAGATCAGCCGCCGGTTGTCGGGCGAGTTCGAATATACGCTGTGGATTCCGCTGGGCAGCCGGCCCACCGATCAGGTGCTGCTTGATTATTTGCGTGCCTGTGGAATCAAGCCCCCCGAGCGAAAAGAAGAACAAATTCAGGCGCTGAAAGCCTGGCTTGCGCAGCATCGCCTGCTGATCGTCCTCGATGACCTCTGTGCGCAACAGTCGGCTGACCTCGAAATCCTCCTCCCCCCCTCTCCCTGCGCGGCCCTCCTCACCAGTTGCATTCAGCAGCCTTCCCATCTCATCCCGGTCAATCATTCCTTCCCACTCGAACAGATGGATCGGGAACATGGCCATGCCTTACTCGAAAATGTTCTGAACGGCACGGTTTTATCGGCGGAGCCTGAAGCAGTAGACGATCTGATCGTTAAATGTGCCGGCAATCCGCTGGCGCTCGAGATCGCTGCCCGCCGCATCCAGTTTATGCAGGGAACTCCCTGCCCCATCCAGGCTTATCTCGAAAAATTAAACAAAAGTTTAGGTGAACTGCGTTCAGGTCACGACCCCCGTCTGGACCTTTTTGCCGTTTTTGATCAGACCTACACTTCGCTTTCCCCGGCTGAGCAGCTTGGTTTTCGCACCCTGTCGGTTTGCGCTCCTGCCGGTTTCAGCGCGGAGGCAGCCCGGGCGCTCTGGCAGATCGACCCGGCTCCTTTTAAAGAAGTTTTGTGGCAGCTGCAGAACGTCTATTTTCTCAAACCGGTTGCCGGCTCCCGTGCCCGTTTCCGTCTGCACGATCTTTTATACGAATACGCGGGCACGAAACTATCTGCAGCCGAACGCGAGACGGCCAAACAGCGTCTGGCCGATTGGTTGGTGGCTCTGTTCCAGGAACACTTTACAGATGATGTCAGCAACGCCCCTGAGGTGGCGCCGGAACTCGACAACCTGCGTCAGGCTATTGCCTGGGCAAAGGAGAAACAAGATACCCGTTTACTGGCGTTGCTCGCCACCCGACCCCGCAACTGGTTAATCAATTTTTTCCGCAATTATGAAGAATGGCTTGACTGGCTGCGGGCGGCCCTGGCCGGGAAAATCGCGGACCCTGCACTGCGGGCCAACACCCTCAGGACCATCGGCGATGTTCAGCAATTCAAAGCTCAAACCGACGCCGCCCTCGCTTCCTATTCCGCCGCCCTCGACCTCTTCCGCTCTGTCGGCGACCGCCTCGGTGAGGCCAACACCCTCATGTCCATCGGCGATGTTCAGCAATTCAAAAAACAAACCGACGCCGCCCTCGCTTCCTATTCCGCCGCCCTCGACCTCTTCCGCTCTGTCGGCGACCGCCTCGGTGAGGCCAACACCCTCAAGGCCATCGGCGATGTTCAGCAATTCAAAAAACAAACCGACGACGCCCTCGCTTCCTATTCCGCCGCCCTCGACCTCTTCCGCTCTGTCGGCGACCGCCTCGGTGAGGCCAACACCCTGGCTTCGCAAAGTCGGCTGCTGGTGCAGATCGGCAAGACCGCGGAAGCTGAGCGCAAACTGCAGGAAGCGCTGGCTTTGCGTGAACAGATCCAGGATCGTTCCGGCATGGGGATTGATTACGGCAATTTTGCTCTGGCCCTGCTTGCTCAGAAAGAATTTGCCCTGGCTGCCGCCTACGCAAAAAAAGCCCGCGCGGTGTTCCAGTCCATTCCCCTTCCTGATTATGTCGAATCGGTAGATCAACTTTTAGCTAAGATTGACCAACAGTCCCAATCGGGTTCCGATTCCTGACCGCGCTTTCTTTTTGCCCGTCCTTACTAAAACCTTCTTCCCGTAATTAACGGACCTGAGCGAAACTGGTATCCTTTCTATTCGGGTCTCTATCTTTTCATCTCTGTCATTTGTCTGAATGAACGGCGCTGCCTCCTGAAAATCCGGCTTGTTTTCCTTTTTAGTCCGGCTTTTTTGGTCTTTCATCGGCTCTCATTAGCGGCGCAATCTTGATTCTGGTTCTTTTCAGGTTTTTCATTCGCTCTGATTAGCGGATAGATTTTTCCGTCCGTCCCCGCCGCCATGAAAGTCAGGCCCTGAACGGGTTTCGCTTTTCCGCGCCATTTCTGGTATAGTTCAACGATCATGGATGCGTTGCTGGCCTTGCTGCCCATTTTGATCGTGATCTTTCTCATGGTTGCCCTGCGCTGGAGCAGCCCGCTGGCCGGGCTGGCCGGCTGGCTGGGCAGCCTAGTCGTGGCGTTCTTTGCCTTTGGCCTGAACTGGCCGGTTTTCTGGGTTTCGCAGGTCAAAGGGCTGCTGCTCACCATGAACGTGCTCATCGTCCTCTGGCCGGGCATCTTCCTCTACGTGATCGTCGATCAGATCGGCGGCATCCGCGCCATCGCCGCGGCACTGCAGGGGATGGTGCGCGACCGCGGCTGGCTGCTCGTCTTGCAGGCCTGGATGCTGGCTGCCATCATCGAGAGCCTGGCCGGTTTTGGCCTGCCCATCGCCATGACCGCTCCTCTATTGATCGCGCTCGGCGTGGAGCCCATCACCGCCGTTTCCGCCGCCGCCGTGGGACATACCTGGGCCGGCAGTACCGGGGGCATGGCCATCTCGCTGCAGGTACTTTCGGGTATCACCCACGATTCCTTCTCCGCTCTGTTTCCCTCCGCCGCCCTGCTTTTGGGGCTGGCCATGATCCTTTCGGGGCTGGCCGCCGCCTTTCTGCTCGGTCAGAAACGGCAGTGGTGGCGGGTGCTCGTTACCGGCGTCGTCACTGCCCTCGTTCACTACGTCCTCGGGGCCATCGGCCTGATCCCCATCAGTGCCCTGGTCGCCTCCGTGGTCGGCTTTGGCGTGGGCATCGCCCTCAGCCGCAATCCACGTAATCCGCAGCCAGCCCCGCGCCGTGACCCGGCCTTGTGGGCCGGGCTGATCGCCTACGGCATCCTTGTCGTGGTCATGCTGCTCGTCTCACTGCTGCCCGGCCTGAACCGCACCCTTTCCGCCTACACCTGGACCCTGCAGTTCCCGGCCGTGACCACCGCAGCCGGCACCGTCACCCCGGCGGAAGGCGGTTACCTGCTGCACTATTTCACCCATCCCGGCGGATTGATCCTGATCACCATCGTTCTGGCCCTGGTGGTCTTCCGCCTCTATCCGCAGATTCCCTGCCCCGACCTCCGTGCCGCCTGGCGCTCCACCGTGCAGTCGGGCATCCCCGCCAGTCTGGGTACCCTCTTCATGATCGGCCTTTCGACCATCATGGAACATACCGGCATGACCCAGGCCCTGGCCATGGCCCTGAGCGCCGGCGTTGGCAGCCTGTATCCGCTGTTCGCACCCCTCATTGGGGTGCTGGGCAGCTTCGCTACCGGCAGCAACGTCAACTCCAACGTACTCTTTGGCGTGCTGCAGCGTGAAGTCGCGGTGCTCGTGGGCGCCAATCCTTTGACCGTTCTGGGGGCGCAGACCACCGGCGGCTCTCTGGGCAGCAGCATCGCCCCGGCCAAGCTGGCCATCGGCACCAGCACCAGCTCCGCCAAGGGGCATGAAGGCGAGGTACTGCGCCGCACTTTGCCCATCAGCCTGGTGATTGCCCTCCTCATTGGTCTGGTAACCCTGCTGATCAGCTAGCCGCAGACTCACTTCTTGAGATTTTTCCTGCCCGCCATTACAATCAAGTCAAATTTCATTGCAGAAAGTGCCTCGATATGATCCTCTCGAATTCCTCTCTTCCTCACGTTGTCATCGTCGGTGCCGGCTTCGGCGGATTGCGCGCGGCGCGCGCCCTTGCCAAAGCTCCCGTGCGGGTGACCCTGGTGGATAAGAATAACTATCACCTCTTCCAACCGCTGCTCTATCAGGTGGCAACCGCCGGCATTTCACCGGATGAGATCGCCCATCCGGTGCGCGGCATTCTGCGCAGCCAGAAGAACTTTGAGTTCGTTCTGGGCGAGGTGCGCAGTGTGGATTTGCCCGGCAAGGTACTGCATTCCAGCGCCGGCGACATTCCCTTCGACGCCCTCATCCTGGCTGCGGGCGGAGTGACCCAGTTCTTTGGCATGGAGTCGCTCGAACGCAACGCTTTTGGGCTGAAGAACATCGGTGATGCTACTTCGGTGCGCAATCACCTGCTCACCATGTTCGAGCTGGCCAACCAGGAACCCGATGCGGCCATTCGTCAGGCCATGCTGACCTTTGTGGTCGTGGGCGGCGGCCCCACCGGCGTCGAGACCGCCGGCGCGCTCTCGGAGCTTTCGCATCTGGTGCTCGCCAAAGACTATCCCAACATGGATGTCAGCAGCGTGAAGATCATTCTTCTTGAAGCCTTCGACAAACTCCTGCCTGCTTTCCCCGCGGAACTCAGCCAGAATACCCTCAGCGTACTGCAGAAAAAGCACGTCGAAGTCCGCTTTGGCGCAGCCGTGACCGATTTCGATGGTGCCCGTGTCTCCCTCAAGGATGGCTCGACCATCGCTACCCAGACGGTCATCTGGGCCGCGGGCATCAAAGCCGCCCCGGTGATGAGCACCCTGGGTATCGAGCAGGGCAGCCTCGGCCGGGTCCCTGTGGAGACGACCCTGCAGATAAAAGGCTTCCCCTATGCCTTCGTCATCGGTGATGCCGCTTTGCTGCCCGGTACCGATGGCCGTCCTCTGCCGATGGTGGCCCCGGTTGCCATGCAAGAGGCCGATAACGCCGCCCGCAACGTCATTGCTTTCCTTGGCGGGCAGACGCTGCATCCCTTTGCCTACAAAGATCCCGGCTCGATGGCCACCATTGGCCGCCGCGAGGCCGTCGCCCGCCTGGGCAACCTCAAATTCCGCGGGGTCATTGCCTGGTTCATCTGGCTCTTCGTCCACTTGATGCAACTGGTCGGGTTCCGCAACCGGGTACTGGTACTGGTCAACTGGGCCTGGGATTATCTCTTTTATGATCGTGCCGTGCGCATGATCGGCCCCTGTTTATGAGAGCCAGATTAAAAAGTGTGCTGATCTCGTGAAGAATTCTCGAAAACAATAAAATGTGGATCCTTCTGGCGTATGATACCTGACCAAACGAAATACACGGTCAGGATATGAATGCTCGCAAGGATTAATGATCATCTGCAAATACTTCTGGGCGAACTGCAAGGGAACTCTCTGGAAGCCTTCTGGTTCACCAAAATACATAACGCGGGAGATTTAGTCACTCCCTTTTTATTGAGAAAATACGGTTTCACCCCAATTTTGCGCTGGCCCCCCAGCACGCGCTTCTTTGGCTGCGGCAGTATTTTGAATCACGCTCCCGCTGACTTTACTGGCTACGTTTTGGGCAGCGGATTCCTGCGCGCAGGCCCGCTGAACCCGCTGCCGCACGCCCGTGTGCTGGCCCTGCGCGGTGAAAAGACTCGTGCCCGCATCAACGCCCCCGCTTCCACTCCCCTGGGTGACCCCGGGCTGTTGGTGGCGCGCTTTCTGACCGCTCTGCCGCCGCGCCAGTATACTCTGGGGCTGATCCCGCACTACGTAGATCGCGATCTGGGGTTCTTTCAAAAGATTCACCAGCGCTATCCGCGCGAGACCCATTTCATCGACATTCAGGCTTCCCCTACTCAGGTCATACGCGAGATTGCCCGTTGTGAGTTCATCCTCTCCACCTCGCTGCATGGGGTCATCTTTGCCAATTCGCTGCACATCCCGGTCATCTGGCCTTTCGTCAACAGTCGCGAAGCCGAACGCAGTTTCAAGTTTGCCGATTACGCCAGTGCGCTCAAAAGCGAACTGCTCCCGGTACACGTCAGCGGCGACGAAAACCTGTCTGAACTGCTGGCCCAGTCCTGGCTGCCGCCGACAGAAGAGATTACCGCCACCCAAACGCGCCTGGACCAGGCTTTTCACACCCTGCAGTCAGAACTCCTGCAATAGAATCTCTCTTCCTTCACAACTGAAGGAAGAGCAAGCTGTTATATAATCTTGATGATTCACATTTTTCTTCAGGAGCTGGTTCATGCTGCCGCTTGGCGATGATAATTCCACCCGCCGTACGATCCCGGTAATCACTTATCTGTTGATTGCGGCGAACTTCTTTGTCTTCTTCATCCAGTTGGCCGGCGGCGACGCCTTCACCAATGATTGGATGTTCGTCCCCGCAGTGTATCAGGCCGACCATTTCTTTGGCTGGATCACCGTCTTCACCTCCATGTTCATGCACGGCGGCTGGCTGCACATTCTGGGCAATATGCTCTATCTGTGGATTTTCGGGGATAACGTCGAAGATCAGCTTGGGCATGGGCGCTTTTTGCTCTTTTACCTGCTGTGCGGCGTGATCGCTACCTTCTCGCAGATGGCCGCGGATCCCTACTCACAGGTGGGCAGTCTGGGGGCCTCCGGCGCCATCGCCGGGGTGCTGGCCGCTTATCTGGTGCTCTTCCCGCGTCAGCGCGTTCGTGTGCTGGTGCTCAACTTCGTTATTCCCCTGCCGGCAATTCTGGTCATCGGCATCTGGTTCGCCCTGCAGCTCTTCAGCCAGCTTGGCGGTGCCTCAGATGGGGTTGCCTACATGGCCCACATTGGCGGCTTCCTCTCGGGGCTGGTACTGGTGCTCATTCTGCGTCGGCGCCGATCGCAACCCCCCGTGCTGCCATACTGACAGGCAATGATGCAAAAACACAATTTCTGGTCGATCCTTTTAATAGTCCTGCTGATCGCCCTGGCCGGGGGCGGATTCTACGGCGGCATTTCTTTTCTGATCGATCCGCTGCAGCAAAACAACACCATGAACGTGCCCCTCAGCATGCTCGACGGACTGTTCATCCATGATTTCGTCCTGCCCGGGCTATTCCTGCTCGCCGTAATGGGCATCCTGCCGCTGCTGGCTGCCTTCGGGCTGGCTTTCCGCCCCGCCTGGCACTGGACGGATCCTCTCAATGGCTGGACGCACAGGCACTGGTCCTGGACCCTGGCCTGCGCCGTGGCGGTCTTGCTGGTACTGTGGCTGGGCTTCGAAATCGCTCTGATGGGCACCCATCTCTATCCGCCCCAGATCGGCACCGGCATCCTGGGCATCTGGCTGCTCATTCTGGTCTGGCTGCCTCCGCTCCAACGCCTTTATCACCAATGATCACGACCCTCGCTCCCCATGGGAGCGATTTTTCTTTAACCTTCGACAAATATATTCGGAGGTATTGAATCTGATTTGTCGTGAGAGTATGATAATGGAAAAACAGGTGGAAAGAAGGAATCACGAATGACAACCGCTGCCCTACCACAACAACCTCCAGAACGACTGGATATGAAGAAGATTTTGCCCGTCTTCGTCATCATCCTGATCGATCTGCTCGGATTGACCATCATCATCCCGCTTATGTCACTTTACGCCGCCTCTTTCGGCGCCAACGCCAGCCTGATCGGCTTGCTTGGCGCAGTCTATCCGGCCGCGCAATTCATCGGTGCGCCCTTTCTGGGGCGCCTTTCTGACCGTTACGGTCGTAAGCCAATCCTCCTGATCAGCCAGTTGGGCACCTTGCTGGGGTTTCTCTTGCTTGGCCTCTCCAATTCTCTCTGGATGCTCTTCCTGGCCCGTTTGATCGACGGCATTTCCGGGGCCAATCTCTCGACCGCTCAGGCGGTCATCAGCGACAGCACCACCGAAAAGACGCGTACCCAGGGTTTGGGCCTGGTGGGAGCCGCTTTCGGCATCGGCTTCGTGATCGGGCCGGTAATTGCCGCTGTTTCGCTGGCGATCAGCCAGAATAACTATCACGTGCCTGCTTTTGTAGCCGCCGGGTTTTCCCTGCTCTCGATTCTTCTGACGATCTTCCTGCTGCAGGAGACCCTTGACCCCGCCAGGAATTCCGCCGTCGGGAAACGAAAATTCACCCTCAGGGCCTTTTGGGCTGCCATGAACAAACCGCTGGTCGGGGTTTTGTTAGCCTTCATGTTTCTGCAGCAACTGGTCTTTGGCAGTTTCGAGCAACTGCTCAGCCTGTTTACCCTCAACCGGTTGGGAATGAATGGTCAGAGCAACTCTGTTCTTTTCGTTTTCGTCGGCATCATCATTGTCGCCGTGCAGGGATATTTCATTGGCAAATGGAGCCGAAAATTTGGTGAAATCTGGCTGATCCGCTTTGGGCTGGCCTTGCTGGCAGTCGGATTGCTGCTGACCGCCTTCACCCCGCGTCAGGCTCCGCCCTGGTACAGCCAGCAAGCAGTTACTGCCGAACTTTCAGAAGGACGCAATCTGGCGGGGGAAACCCCACCCACGCAATCGCTGCAGGTAAACCTGCCGCCGGATACGAACAAAGGTTATCTGGGGTTGGGATGGATTCTCGTCGCCATGATCCCGCTCTCGATTGGGGGAGGCTTGCTGCAGCCCTCCATTAACAGCCTGATTACCCGCAGTGTCGCTGCGGACGAAGTCGGCGGCACGCTGGGCATCTCAGCCGCGCTGTTGAGTGGCGCCAATGCTTTTGCCCCCGTTCTGGGCGGGCCGCTCTTTCAGAGTTTGGGCGCCGGTGCTCCCTTCTGGATCGGAGGAGTGATCGCTGCCATACTGTTCGCCTTAGCGCTGCGCTTGCTGCCGCGCCGGTCCGCTGAGCCCACGCACGCATAAATTGTCCAAATGATCAAACAGGTCCAACCCGACGGGTTGGACCTGTGGATTGAAAGCTATTTAATCTTCGATACCGCTTGGTGCCCGCGAAGAAGGATCAGCCGGCTTTTTGCCAATGTGGAAGAGATTCTTGAAGCCTTTCCAGATCAATTTAAGCAATCCCAGCGGGGGTTCGAGTGCCCAATCCACCAGCTCGTTGACGTTGGCAAAGCCCTGCCCGAACCAGATGAACACCGGCCGCAGCTTTTGAAAGAGCCGGGAATGCGCATAAGCCAGCGTAAGCGCAATGATCAGCAGACTGATGCCCAGGCGCAGCCAAGAATTGATGGTCACGTGAGCAAATTCGCTGTAGATGATCTCGCCGCCGATGACCATGATCAGCAGGTAAGCAGCTTTCTTCAAGATCGGCTCACGGTCCACCAGATAGCTAAACCAGCCTGCCGCGACACGCATCAACAAAATGCCGATGAACACGCCGATGACCACCAGCCAGAAACGGTCGGTAATGGCAACTGCGGCCACAATATTATCGATGCTGAAAACAATATCCGAGATCTCGACGGTCAGCACGATTGACCAGAAATTCACCTGTTCAATCGGATGGACGTGGTAGTCGGTTTCCCCTGGCTCCGCCTCGCCCAGATTATCGAATGACAATCGAATGAGATAGAATGCCCCCAGAATCTTGATCCAGGGAGTGTGGCTGATCGCCGTCGCCAGGAAAAGCATCAATCCCTGTGCCAGATAAGCTCCGATCAGGCCCACCCGCAGCGCAGCCGTCCGCTGATTGCCCAACACGGGATGCAGCCAGTCGCCAATCTTCCACAGCCCGCGCGGCCACTGTACCGGGCGATCATCAGGCAAATGCGCCACCAGTGAACCCAGCACCGCTGCATTATCGATCGATAAGATCACCTGCAAAAAAATGAGTTGAAAAATAACCAGGGGAATCGTCCAATCCATGAACCCTCCAGTTGTGCGCTGAAAATGAGTTTTTCTGGATGGAAAGCCGGAGCCACCTCAGAAGAGGTAGTATACGGGGAGAAGTAAACGCGAGGTAGTGTCATTTTTCCAGTTCCAGGATGCTTTCTGTCTGGCTCTTGTCAAGCCACTAGTTTTTAGTAGAATTAAGAGAATTAATTATCGTACGGAGAAACTAAGGAAGACTCCATAAGAGATGGCATGAGATATTGATACTGATTACAGGAGCACGTTATGGCAGGCCTTGAGGATATGTTGGCAGTAATTCTCGGTGGGGGGAGAGGTACTCGACTTTTCCCATTAACCAAAGAAAGGTCAAAGCCAGCGGTGCCAATGGCGGGCAAGTATCGCCTCATCGATATTCCCATCAGCAACTGCATCAATTCAGGTATCATCCGCATCGCGGTACTCACCCAGTTCAACTCGATCTCACTGCACCGGCACATTACCCGCACCTACAATTTCGACGCTTTCCACGCCGGCTGGGTACAGGTCTGGGCTGCGGAGCAGACTGTTGCCAGCAGCGACTGGTATCAGGGCACTGCCGATGCTGTGCGCAAGCAACTGGGGCAGATTCGCAATTCCAAGGCCAAATATGTACTGATCCTGGCCGGCGACCATCTCTATCGGATGGATTATTCCGAAATGGCCAAGTTTCACGTCGAGAAAGGGGCGGATATCACCATTGCCGCTTTGCCCGCTTCGCTCAGTGACGCCAGCCGCTTTGGCATTCTCAAACGTGATCCACTGATGCGCATCACCGATTTCGTCGAGAAACCCACTACGCCTGAGGTACAAAAGCAGTTCATCAGCCGCAATGATGCCGAAAAGCCCCTGCTGGCTTCCACTGGCATTTACCTCTTCAACAGCGATGTACTTTGCGACCTGCTTGAAAATACCACCTATGATGACTTTGGCGGGCAGGTGATCCCGGCTGCCATTACAACGCACAAAGTCTACGGCTTTGACTTCGAAGGTTTCTGGGAAGACATCGGCACGATCCGCTCCTTCTACGATACCAATCTGGCGCTGACCAGCCCGGATGCACCGTTTGATTTCTTCGACCCCGAACGGCCCATTTACACCCACCCGCGCTTCTTGCCTGGTTCCACGGTACGCCACAGTGTACTCGAGAACACGCTGCTGGCAGAAGGCTGCTCGATCGATACTGCCGAGATCTTCCATTCTGTGATCGGGCTGCGCAGTCAAATTCGCAATGGCAGCGTCATCCGCGACACGGTCATGATGGGTGCCGACTATTACGATACCGGCGAATCGCTGGCCGCAAGCACAATCGGCCTGGGGATCGGGCGGAATTGCTCGATCGAAGGCGCCATCATCGACAAGAATGCTCGTATCGGCGAAGGGACAGTCGTTAAACCCTTCCCGGTGGGAACTGATTTCAACGAGAAGAACTGGGTCGTTCGTGACGGCATTGTGGTCATTCCCAAGAATGCCGTGATCAAACCCAATACCATGATTATTCCATGATGCCCCTGTATCATATAACCCGTTTATCCTAATAAGGAGCAGTTTGCATGACAACAAAGCTGGACCAGCTCCCCTCTTCAGAGGAGCAACCGAAAGTTACCTGGCACGCGCTTTCGACAGAAGATGTTCTAGAGAAGCTTGAAACCAAACTTGAAAATGGTTTGACAGATGAAGTTGCCAAAAAACGGCTGGAGAAAATTGGCCCGAACCAACTGGCCGAAAAACCCCGCCCGTCCTTTCTCTCACTGGTGTTAAGCCAGTTGAAGAGTTTCGTTGTGATTTTGCTGATCGTCGCTTCGATCATCTCGGCCATACTGGGCGAGTGGGTCGATGCCGCAGCCATCATGACAATCGTCGTCCTCAACGCCATTATGGGGGTGGTGCAGGAATCGCGTGCTGAAGAAGCTCTGGCCGCACTGAAGAAGATGGCTGCTCCTGATGCACAGGTACTGCGCAACGGCAAGCGTGTTGTCATCCCGGCGGCTCAGCTCGTCCCGGGCGACATCGTCTTCCTCGAAGCCGGCAATTTCGTCCCGGCGGACCTGCGCCTCATCGAGTCAGTCAACCTGCGGGTGGATGAATCTGCTCTTACCGGTGAATCCGTGCCGGTGCAGAAAAATGCAACCCTCATTATCGACGCTGAAAGCAGCCTGGGTGACCGCAAGAACACTGCTTTTATGGGAACCGTGGTCGCTTATGGCCGCGGTCGCGGAGTGGTCGTCTCCACCGGCATGAATACCCAGTTGGGCATGATCGCCACCATGCTGCAAGCGGTCGGCGAAGAAGAAACTCCGCTGCAGAAACGCCTCGATCAATTGGGCAAGACGCTGGGCTGGGCCTGTCTGGCCGTCTGCGCCATCGTCTTCGTCACTGGCATCATCGAAGGCGGCGACCCGCTGACCCTGTTTATGATCGCGGTCAGTTTGGCCATTGCAGCTGTGCCTGAAGGCCTGCCGGCTATTGTCACCATCAGCCTGGCCCTGGGCATGCGCGAAATGATCCGTCGTCACGCCCTGATTCGCCGTCTCTCTTCTGTAGAGACCCTGGGCTCTGCTACCGTGATCTGCTCGGATAAGACCGGTACGCTGACCCAAAACGAAATGACCGTCACCCGCATCTGGGTAGATGGACAATTTACCTCTGTCTCCGGGCAGGGATATTCGCCAGTGGGAGAATTCTCGGTCGACGGCAAACCCGTTAATCTGGATCAGTATCCGGCCGTCCGCACAGCCCTGTGGGTGGGTGCTCTGAACAATGACGCTCTGCTTGAGAAGATCGAGACCGAAGATGGTTCACTTGACTTCAACATGGTCGGCGACCCAACCGAAGGCTCACTGCTCGTGGCTGCCTACAAAGCCGGTGCTTTCTCTTCAGAACTGAACGTTGCCTACCCGCGCACCAACGAGGTCCCTTTCGACTCTGAACGCAAACGCATGGTCACCATCCACTCCATCGATGACCCACGCGCTGAGGATATTTCTCCGTTTACCAACGGTGCAAAGAAGAAATGCCACGTGATCGCTGTCAAAGGCGCCCCCGATCTGGTGCTGAACCTGTGCACCCGTTACCAACCCATGAACGATGGGGAAAGTCGGGTGCTTGACCAGGCTGCGCGCGAACGCATCATCGCTGCCAACGACGCCATGACCAAAGATGCCCTGCGCGTGCTGGGAGTGGCTTATCGCGTGGCGGAAGTTCTGCCCGAAGAGATTTCGGCCGCTGAACTCGAACAAGACCTGATCTTCGTCGGCTTGATCGGCATGATCGACCCGGCGCGTACCGAGGTCAAGCCGGCCCTGCAGACCGCCGCTAACGCCGGCATCCGTACCATCATGATCACCGGCGATTACCCCAATACCGCCCGTGCCATCGCCGAGAACATCGGCCTGCTGCGCCCAGGTCACAAGGTAATGACCGGCGCCCAGTTGAACGAAATGGATGACGCCACCCTCAAGAATGAGGTTGAACTCACTGACGTCTTCGCCCGCGTTTCGCCTGAGCACAAGATGCGCATCGTGGACGCGCTCAAAGCCAATGGAGAGATCGTAGCCATGACCGGTGACGGCGTCAACGACGCCCCGGCCATCAAACGCGCGGACATCGGCGTTTCCATGGGTATCACCGGTACCGATGTGGCCAAAGAGACCGCCGATATGGTGCTGACCGACGATAACTACGTCAGTATCGTCTCTGCCGTGGAACAGGGCCGCATCATTTACTCGAACATCCGCAAATTCGTCTATTACTTGATCAGCTGCAACCTGGCGGAGATCCTCATCATCTTCCTGCCGACCGCGTTGGGCCGCTGGCTGCTGCCCAACCTCACCCCAGATCAATATGCTCCTCTGACCGCGGTACAGCTGCTATGGCTCAACCTGGTCACCGACGGCGCCCCTGCGCTGGCCCTGGGCACCGAAAAGGGCGACCCGGATATCATGGACCAGAAACCGCGCCCAACCAAGGAACCGATCATCAACAAAGAAATGTGGATCGGGGTGGTCATGCAGACCATCGCAATTACCGCAGTGACCCTGCTCGCTTTCTGGCGCGGACAGATGCACGACATCCGCTATGCCGAAACTATGGCCTTTGCCACCCTGTCGCTCTCCGAGCTGATCCGGGCCTTCACTTCGCGCTCCGAGCACTACCCGCTCTTCAAGATCGGGGTCTTCAGCAACAAGTGGATGAACCTGGCCGTGCTGGCTTCGATGGTGCTGATCTTTGCGGTCATCTACATTCCCTTCTTCAACCCCATCTTTGAGACCGAACCGCTGACATTGACTGAGTGGAGACTGGTTCTGCCGCTGCTGCTGATCCCTTCGATCGTGGCAGAATTGACCAAGTACTTCATCCGTCTGGCTGCCAAGCGCAAGCAAGCCTAGCCAATCGGCAATCTAATACAAACCAAACGCCCAGAGAAATCTCTGGGCGTTCATTTTTTTAGCAGTGCTGCCACCGGCGCAAAACTGCGCCGATGAATCGGGCAAGGCCCATAACGCTGTAAGCGCTCTTGATGCAGAGCAGTTCCGTATCCCTTATGGCGGGCAAAGCCATATTCCGGATAAAGCGCCTCTTGCTCAACCATCCAGGCATCCCGGCTGGTCTTGGCCAGGATCGAGGCCGCGGCAATGCTCAGGCTGCGCTGATCTCCTTTGATGAGCGCCGTCTGCGGAACAGCCACATCCGGCAAAAAGAGGGCATCGATGAGCAGATGATCTGCCGGCAGCGTCAGACCCTGTAAAGCCCGCAGCATGGAAAGGCGCGTCGCCGGTAAAATGCCGACCTCATCGATCTCGGCCGCGCTGGCCGAACCGACTGCCCAAGCAAGAGCACATTCTTCGATCAGCGGCACCAGCGAGGAACGCACTTCAGGGCGCAGCTGCTTCGAATCACGCACCCCGCGCAAACTACGGCAAACGTCTGCTTGGTCAGGCAGAATGACTGCGGCGGCCATAACCGGCCCAGCCCAGGTGCCGCGTCCAGCCTCATCCAGGCCAGCCACCGCCGAAAGGCCCACTGCCCAGAGTGCCTGCTCGAAGGAAAGATCGGGGTCAGGCGGAATCTGGTCAGGGGTGAGGCGCGGGGGCATGAAAATACTCGAAGGGAAAAGACATTATTCGCGCAGGTAAACGCCCTGACGCACGTTGCGGCGAATGAGAAAGAGGTCCAGTGCCATGCGCATCGAATCGCGCAGCACATGGATCTTGCTGTGCTCGTGGTAATACCACGGGATGGGCACCTCAATGATGCGGTATTTCAACTGGCGGGCAATGGCCAGAATTTCCACGTCGAAGGTCCAGCCAAAGATGGTCATGCGGGGGAAGAGCGTCTCTGCCGCCGCAGCTGTGAAGCACTTGAAGCCGCATTGGGTATCGTTGAGCTCCGGCAAGGTCAGCAGTCGCACCAGCGAGTTGAACACCCGTCCCACCAGATGCCGATAATAGGGTTCGCCGTAGCGGATGGCCCCGGGAGCTTCACGTGAAGCAATGGCCACATCGAAAGGGATCGATTGCGGCGGCAAAAAGCGGCGAATCTCGGTAATGGGCATCGACAGATCCACATCGCAGACAAAGCGATAGTCACCGCGCGCGGCCAGCATGCCCTTCTGCACCGCCCGTCCCTTACCGGGCAGATCATCATGCAACACCCGCACGTAAGCATGCTGACGGGCATACTCTTCAGCGATGGCAAGCGTCGCATCGGTGCTGGCGTTTTCGATAATGATCACTTCGCAGGCAAAATCCTGCTGCTGGAGGAACGCCTCGACCTGGGTCAAGGTCTCAGGCAGACGAGCTTCTTCATTGTGTGCGGGAAATAAAATGGAAAGGTAAGGGGAATGGGAATCCATAAAGTTTTCTCAAAGGTATGCCTTATTATAAAGTGTTTTCGGTGTGTCAAGAACCCCTGCACGTCTTCCCCTCCTTAAAGCACAAAAACAGCCGGAAAGCTGTTTTCATTGCGTACTCGAGTAAAAATCAGTCGGGGTGGGCGGACTGCCTGCCCCTCAATGGGGGTACCGCCGACGCAACGCCTGCCTGTTAATCACAAAAACAGCCGGTAAGCTGTTTTTAATGCATACTTGAGTGAAAATCAGTCGGGGTGGGCGGACTGCCTGCCCCTCAATGGGGGTACCGCCGACGCAACGCCTGCCTGTTAATCACAAAAACAGCCGGTAAGCTGTTTTTAATGCATACTTGAGTGAAAATCAGTCGGGGTGGGCGGACTGCCTGCCCCTCAATGGGGGTACCGCCGACGCGACGCCTGCCCGTTAATCACAAAAACAGCCGGTAAGCTGTTTTCATTGCGTACTTGAGTAAAAATCAGTCGGGGTGGGCGGACTGCCTGCCCCTCAATGGGGGTACCGCCGACGCAACGCCTGCCTGTTAATCACAAAAACAGCCGGAAAGCTGTTTTCATTGCGTACTTGAGTAATCAGTCGGGGTGGGCGGACTTGAACCGCCGACCCCCGCGTCCCAAACGCGGTGCGCTGGCCAACTGCGCTACACCCCGATGCGGATAGAGTATAATCCGAAGCAGCCAGAACCGTCAAGGAAAGCGACTTATGGATTTTTTCTCTAAAAAATGGCTGATTTGCCTCATTTTGGGCGGTTTTTTTCTCAGTAGTTGTGCCTCCCAGCCAACCGCGGCTGCCCCAACCCCAATTCCAGCCACTTTCACCGCCACGCCGCTCCCCAGCCCTACGGTGACTCCCCTCGTTGCCGGCTGCACCGAAACGAGCGGTCAGGTACAGATCGTGACGGTCCCCACCCAACTGCTGAAGCAGGGCATCGAACTGCGTGTCTACACTCCACCCTGCTACGACCCGACGGACCCGGCGCGTTACTCGGTGCTGTACATGCTGCACGGCCAGACGTACAGCGACAGCCAGTGGCAAGACCTTGGCTTGTTCAGCGCGGCCGACGAACTCATCGACAGCCGTCAAATTTACCCGTTCCTCATCGTTCTGCCCAATGAAGCGGATTCCGTGGCTTTCGCGGATACCTCCGCCTTCGGCGATGCCCTGGTCGAGGAAGTCATCCCCTACGTGGATGAGCACTTCGCCACCTGCCGCCTGCAAGCCTGCCGCGGTATCGGCGGCCTCTCGCGCGGAGGCAACTGGGCTGTGCGCATCGGATTCAGCAATCCGGAGCTATTCGCGGTGATCGGTGCCCATTCCACGCCGCTGTTCTACGGCGATCTGGAACGGCTGCCGAAGTGGGCAGCAGCCTTCCCGAACGGCAATCAGGAGATCGTCATCAGCCGCGCCACCGAAAGCAATTCCACTGACCCGGTAATGATCGAAGAAACGCTGACCGCACCAATGGTGTACCTTGATTTCGGCAAAAATGATGAGGGAAAGACGCAAATGCTGGCTTTCGACCTGAGCCTGAGCCAGCTCGGAGTGGTACATCAGATGGTCGAATTCGACGGGTACCACGACCCGGATTACTGGTCCGCCCACCTTCCCCTGTACCTCCAGTGGTATGCGGCTGCCCTGCGCGCCCCCAGCGACGACTAGGCGTCCGGCGAAAAACTGGTCAAACCATCCCAACTCAGACAATAAATGCCATTCATGCGGCTTTCGGCCACGATACATCCGCCATTTTGCGGAAAGTGGCTCTGGGCAAAATCGGTGCTGACGTTGCGCAGCAGCAGGGGCAACATGCACAGGAAAATGCCGCTGTGCCCCACCAACAGTACTTCTGCATCTGGCTCAGCCCCATACTGTTCAAGTAAAGTATCGATAAACGGGAAGAAACGTGCCTTAAGATCGCTGAAACTTTCTCCCCCCGGCATACGCGCCTCGTCTTCCTGCTCGATCCACCAGCGCTGATAAAGATCATCATGCAGACGCCAGGCTGCGTCATCGCCGCGTTCTTCCAACTCACCCAGATCTGGCTCGCACAGTGCCGGCGCCAGCCGGACCTCGGGGGCCGTGGACAATTGCCCGGCGACTCGCTCTGCGGTCTGCAAAGCGCGCAGGATCGGGCTGGAATAGAGCGCCGCAAAAGTATGCCCGCGCAAAGACTGCCCCAACGTCTCGGCCTGTTGTTGGCCTTTGGCGGTGAGGGGATAACGCGGCAGCACCCGATTGGTGATGATGTGGCGAGTGTTGGCTTCGCTTTCGCCGTGGCGTACAAAATACAGTTTCATCTACTTCCCCTGCAGCGGATAAAGTTCCGGGTTCTTGAACGGGATCAACGCAAAGATCACCGCCGGCACGTACAGCCCGGCCCGATCGACGACATCCGCGGTGAGCAGGCCCACCGCACCATTCTGCTGTTTGGAATTGCTGCGGCCAAAGACACGGTCATCCGCCTCGCCCAGCTCAACCCCAGAGCGCACCAGCTCCGCCACCTTTTCAGGAAGAAAAAATTCGCCGCTGCGGCCCTGGCTCTGACGCTCGCGATCGAGCACCACCACCCAGGCAAACACTCCCAACTGGCCATCTCTAGGCTCGGTCCCCCCTTCGATCCCGACCCAGTAATCGGCCTCGGGAGCGGCATCCCGCACCAAGCGGGCGCGTTCGAGGGCCCCGGCCAGCGTCTCGGCATCTGACATGGGCTGCACCGAAATGCTGGGCACCGCCCGCAGCGGCTCCACGGTAAATTCCTCTGCAGGGAACATGGCCGAAAAGCCCTCGATCGCCGCCTGGGCTTTGACCGGATTCGTAGAAGCAACGACAATGGTTTTCATAGCAAGATCATCCTCCCCTGTATTGTACCGGGAAACGCGTTTTTCCAGGAAAGAATCTGGTAGCTCTGTGAAGTTTCACTTTTACTCAAGTGGTTTTATTCAGATAGCAGTCGTTTGCGAGCAAACACACCCAGATAATCCTTTTTGCAGAAAATCGACTGGGAGAAACAAGGGCTTAACTCTCTGCACTGCCTTTACAAATTTCGTCCTATACTATACCTAAAGAGGGAATACCGGCAAAGGGGTGATCCATTTTCTAACCTGCCTGCCTTTCTATAAAAGGAGGAGCGATGAAAAAATGGCTGAAGGGACTGCTGTTAACTCCGTTGATCTTGATTTCTCTTTACATTTTGTTAAGGATTGCACTCTTTTTCCCTTACCATACAAAAATCGCAAAAATCGAACGCGTCTATGCTTACGGCCCGAGCTTTTCTCGGCAATATGCAAAACCCGGGAACGTTTTTCTCTTGATCGCAATGTCATCCTCCGACGAATATATTAGTTCTAGTCTAGAAGAGGATATCCAGATCATCGATAAACAGGGAAACAAATATTCTCAGAGTAATGGATTTAACGGTCTTTACGTATTTGAAGTCCCCGATGTCGACCAGAATATGACGCTGGTCATTCGAAAGTGGCTCAGACTACCCATCTGGAGATACAAAGAAATTGAGCCCACGGCAATCCAATCCGTGCCTTACCCAACACCCACAGAAACATCGACCCAGGGAGGAAACCAGAAAATAATCCCGCTTTCGTTCCTTCCGCCTTTCAAGAGGGGTACAGCATAAAAGTAAGAGGATCATCATGAAACTCAAAGCAGCGTTTTCGTTCTGTTTTATCTTGTGTCTGATCAGTTCATGCTCCACTCCGCTACCCACAACCGCCAGTGCGGACACTCACGTTGCCTCCCCCACCTCCATCCCGGCGACCTCAACGCTCCCGGCAATACAACCGTTCGCTGAGGTATACGGTAGGGATCTGAGCCAATATGACCTCGGCACTGAATTGATCAGAACCCTTACCTTCGATACCAGCACTCGCTGGTCAGCGGAAGATCAGGAGATTGCCCAGACCACCCTTGAGCTGGGAAAAAGGCTCACCTTTGGGCTGGAAGCACTGCACCAGCAAGGGATCACCGGCTCAGGCATCAACGTGGGCATCATCGATCAGGACCTGGACCCGAACCACCCTGAGATCAAAGGGAAGATCGTTTACTATGCCGATCTGGGTACTGAGCACGAACCTGCCGAGAGCTTTCACGGCCCGGCGGTAACCGGCATTCTGGCCGGGAACACAACAGGAACCGCCCCGGGAGTGAACGTGTATTACGCGGCCGTCCCCAGCTGGAAACTGGATGCCCGGTACTATGCCGACGCCCTGGATTTGCTGGTCAAGGAAAATGCAACTCTGCCGCCCGATCAAAAGATCAGAGTGATCTCGGTATCCGCGGCGCCCGCCGGGATCTGGTCAGAATATGACCATCAGGAGGCCTATACGGCTGCCTATGAACGCGCCACGCAGGCAGGCATTCTGGTGCTGGACTGCACCTTTGAGAAGGGAGTCACCCTGGCCTGCAGTGAAAATCTGGACGATCTCCAAAACATCCAGGAGTGTGCCCCGAACTGGGAGCCGGGGCCAACCTCACCGCGGCCGCGGATCAACATCCCCACCACCAGAACCGTCGCGAGTGAAAGCCTGGCGGAGGGAAAGATCCAATATGAGTACCGGTTCACCGGGTATGGCGCCTTGAGCTGGACCACGCCTTACCTGGCCGGGGTCCTGGCGCTGGGCTGGCAGATCAACCCCAGGATGAGCAACGATGAAATACTGCATCTGATCTACACCAGCGCCGCCACCATGGGCGACGGACAGAAAGTGATCGACCCGGTGAGTTTCAGCGAACTGGTCAAAGCCACGATAATAGACTAAAACATCTGTCAATTGTTTTTTGAACAATACATTTGCCGGATCATTAATTTGGGGGTAAGATAGCGGAAGAAAGTTTGCGGGGAAGGCTTTATTCGTTACGGGGGAAGAAATGCAGCCATTCAAGAAAGTTATATTCATTGGGGCAGCTCTGCTGCTGATCGCGGCCCTGTTCACCACAGCCCAGGCGGACTATCTAGGTCCCAACCGGGTCATCGTCACATACGAGACCATCTACCAGCGCCAGGCCTGCCGCTTTGTGGACGTGCGTGACCCGGCTGGCCCGGGTGTCTGCGCCTGTACCATGACCGTCTACGTTGGGCCCAAGGACAGCTGCCCCGGCAGCGTGGATAGCCATTATTTTCATACCGATGTTTGTGGGTGGAGTTCAGAGAACCCCGATTGCACCGACGCTGGTTTGGATTCCATCAGCGGGCCCTCGAGCTCCATCCAGAGCTGCTCTCTGGGGGATCAGGCCTGTACCGCCGTCGTGATCGAACACCGCACCACCCTGGCCGCCGCCACCGTCAGCGGCGCCATCACCTGCTCCACTCCCGGCCAGAACGGCTGGTGCATCGGCCCGGCCGTTCTCAACGTCAGCGGCAGTGAACCCCTCAGCGGCTACAGCATCCTCACCATCGAAGGTACCCGCAACAGCGAAAGCTTTGCCTGCCCCGGTGACCACTGCAGCAACGTCCCCCTCAGCGAAGGCAGCAATGACTTCCAGTTCTGGGCCATCTCCAGCTACGGCGACAGCTCTGCCATGGGCAGCGCCAGCGCCAGCGTGGATACCCAGGCCCCCACTATCAGCGGCAGCCTGAGCGGCACGCAGGGCGAAAACGGTTGGTATACCTCCGCCGTCACCCTCAGCGCCGCCGCCACAGACCCCGCCCCCGGATCAGGCATCGCCAGTTTCGAAGTCTCCGCAGATGGAGCTGCCTGGCAGCCCTGCAGCGGCAGCCTCACCCTGGGCGACGGCGTGCATACCGTCTCCCTGCGTACCGCGGACGCTGCCGGCTGGACGGCCAGCGCCGAGCAGACCTTCTCAGTGGATACCCAGGCCCCGCAATTGAGCGCCGATCTGGCCGGACACCTCGTCAGCCCCGGGCGTTACAACACCACCGCCACCCTCAGCGCCAGCGGCAGTGACACGGGTTCCGGGCTGAATCGCATCGAATATCAGGATAATTCCGGGGGCTGGACGACCTATACCGACCCCCTCGTCTTCTACAACGGCCAGCACGAGATCGAAGTACGTGCGGTGGACCAGGCCGGGCTGACCTCGGACGTCCAGACGTTTAGCTTCTTCGTCGAGAGCCACGGGCCGTACATCACGGTGCCGGATCACTGGCAGGTGGGGCAGACCATCTCCCTCTCGGTACAGGCCAACAGCTTCTCGCTGGGCAGCGTCAGCATCGTCGTCTCGGACCCGCAGCAGCGCTGGCCGGACGTGGAGCAGGTCTACCCGGCTTCGGGAGACTCCTTCACGACCGACTTCCACTGGGACGGGCAATTCAATGGGCAGACGGCACCGGCGGGGCAGTACACGGTGAGCGTGTATGCTTCGGACGTGATGAGCAACCTGAGTGTGTCGCACTCCCAGGTCACGATACCGGTGGTGATCCCCACGGCAGTACCCACCCTGACCGCGACCGGAACTGTGGCAGCGGCAGAAAGTACTACTGCCGCAGCAGCCACGGCCACACCGCAGCCGAGCAGTACCCCGACGGCAGTGGTGGCGGGGGTACCGGTGACCTCCTTCAGCTCCCCGGCGAGTCCGGCGACGCAGCCGGCGGCGACGCTCCCCAGCAACGTGTTGTGGGGAGGGGCAGCGGCAGCTGTGATCGGGGCAGCCACGGCGGCAGCGCTGGAGGCGGCCCGCAAGCGCAAGGAAGAAGAGGAAGCCCAGCGGCAGGCGGCAGAGGCGGCTGCGGCCCAGTTCAATGCTGCGGAGAAGGGCATCGATGCACTGATTGCGGCCAATCAAGACAGCCAGTGGCTGATGCAGCAATGGCTGGGGTCACAGGGACTGCCGACGTCCTATCCAACCCAGGCAGCCCTGGTGGCGGCTTATGAGGCGGCTCGTGAGGCTGAAAAGAAGGCAAAAGAGCAGGAAGCGCTCAATGATGCCTACCAGAGTTTTAAACAGGCAGATCAGCAGAGCATGCAGGAGTATGAAGCCTACCAAGGTGAGCAGGAGAAGCATGCAAGTTCAAATGGGAACAAAAAAGCAAATAGCATTTCACCATCTCTCAAAGTACTGAATGATATTAAGCCAGTCGAAATTGGAAATGAAAACGAACCGCCCGCGGAGGGATGTTCATGGTATGAGATATGGAATTCCTGTTGGTGGAAAAATGTAGGAAATTCGATAATGAATGCTTTTTCCAGCACATCGAATCAAGTTGTTTGGGGAAAAACCACTCCTACATCTACCCCTACCGCCATTCCAACACCGACAAAAACAGTTATTCCGACACCAACCATTACGTCAACTCCTCGCGCTACAATGACTCCTACTACTATTCCTGATGTTGTTAACTCACCAAATGAGATAACGCCTGTAAATGTTGAGAATGTTTTGCAAACTTATGGGGTCAGTGTAAATGGGTTCTCTGAGAAAACCAAAGTTACAATTGCCTCGGGAGCTTTTTACTCTGGAGAAGCATTCAAAAAGTATTTTCTGAACATAAATGGAGCATCAGCATTCAATAATGCCTTTGGCCAAATCCAGGTAATCTATGACCCCCAGGCAGGTATCAATGGTTACTATATAACTCAGGGCAGTGTAATTACTTGCGACGAAGATGATAAACTCAATGTTCAAACAATAATTCATGAATTTGGACACGTATTTGAAAATCATCAAATTTCGCTTCAGGAAACACTTAATGTAGAGTCAGATAAAATACATCGTGCCTCCGATTTAGATAATATTATGTATTATGATCTTAATGGAAAAGAAAATTTTTTAGACAAAGATCCTAGTACTGGAGTTTGGATGGCAACAAATGAAGGTTTCAAGTTTCCAAGTTATCCAGGAAGAGAGCACCTGTTATCAGATCTATCTAGTCTAACTGATGGGATAGCAAAAGAGGAACAGTTTGCAGATATGGTCATGAATATGATATTGCAAGGACAACTAGAATTTCCTAAAAATGGTTTTAGTGATGATCCGGCTGGAATAGCACGCTTGAAATACATTCGTGATCAACAAATTCCTTGGGTCTTGTCGGCATCAGGGGGAGGACAATGAAAAATTCAAAAATCATTTCAATTTTCGTTCTGAGTGTTTTTCTGTTTGTTTGCAGTGCCTGTACTTCGGCGCAAACAGCCACTGGAGAACCTTTGCTGGCCGCCACTCCTACCGGAGTACTCTTGCCGCAACCCGTCAAAGAAACCTTGCAGGTTCTCCCTGCGACCGATTTTGTCCCGACCGCAACTCCTGATGGTGAAGAACAATGGTCTGAAATGTTTTCTCTGAGAACGGTTGCCTGCGAGAAATACATTTCGGCTGCCTGGGGGGATGAGGCAGGTCAATGGGGAAAACCCGCGGAATACTTATTTTCTCCTGCAATTTTTTCAGATGAGGACGGCTATTTGTACTTTTTCGATAAAGTAAATAAACGAGTCACAGTCTACGATGGAGAAACAAACAAGTCGATTGCGGTGATCAAAATTCCAGAAGAATTCACCACTAATTTTGGATCCAATCGATTTTCCTGGCATGAAATTTCGGCCTATGCTTATCAGGGGAATCTTTATATTCCTTATGATCAAAATCGGATTGGAGTGGTCGATTGTACCGGGAAAATCGTTTCTAGATTAACCATCCCTGAAAAATACCCCCTGAACGATATTCAGAGAATTTTGATTGATAAAAGGGGAGGGTTATTTCTGACCGATGATAATGATCTTGAATACTACTTTGCCCCCGGCTGGCAAGAAGGTCAATGGAAAATGCTCTCGACGGCTGTAAACAGCAATATCAGCGGATTTGGATCAGTAGTTGAATATGGAAATTATCTGGTTGGTATCAGCGGCTATCGTGGTTATTCATACCCGGGCCTCACACTCTACCAGACGAATGGTGATGGTGATTTCTTACAGTCACCTCTTGTATTCCCGCTGGTATATCCTGAAAATTTGCTGAATATTCGTGAAACGGTGATGAACGAAGCGGGGAAATTCTACACGATTCACGATTTCGACGAGGAACGCTATGTATTAGCGGAAAGGTCGCTCAACTCAGAAACAGGGAAAGCTGGCTTCATCGACAAGTCGGAAATTCCCAATGTGAGTGGCCTGGCTGCAACCAATGAGGGCCGGGTATATTTGTTGAGTAATGGAGATGATGAAGAGGGAATTCTTCCCGGGATCTACGAGTGTTATCTTGCCCGACAATAGGTTCTGGAAGACAGGTCTGGCTTTCTAGAAAAGGGTCTTAGTGATAATTTTGTTGATTAAGCCGTCATGTTGAAAGATCAAGCGGAGAAGAATGAAGAACTCAAAAGCTGTGTATGTATTGATTCTGGGAATTCTGATTTGCAGCGCCTGCTCATCGGAGCGTATAACAGCAGCTACTCCCTCACCGGCTCTTACTGCATCAGAAGCTGCCGCAGCAGGGCCTGTTCAGATTAAGGCTACTCCCGATGTGGAAGAACAATGGTTCAAGAAACTCTACATTGGGGCGATTACCTGTGATGAATATGTGTCTTCTGTTTGGAAAGACGAAAAGGATCAAGTTCATTCCTCCCCCACTCTTTTTTTAGATAGAGAAAGCAACTTGTATCTCCTTGACCGGGTGAATCAACGGATCGTGATTTATGATGGAAAAACGGCTACCCCGATCGCCTTGATTGATATTCCCGAGGAATTTGCTACCAACTTTGATCCTTCTGGCTTTCACGATGCAGCGTTTTCGGTGAGTGTCTACCAGGGGAATCTTTACATCCCCAATGATCAGGGGGAGATTGGCGTGATGGATCGCACCGGGAAGATCATTTCTAGAGTGACTGTTCCGGAAAAATATCACGTGCATCCGATTACTCAAATTTTGATCGATGTGAAGGAGGGGCTATTCCTGATTGATGATTCCCATTTGGGCTATTATTTCGCCCCAGGCTGGCAGGAAGGCAACTGGAAATTGGTTTCTGCGAGTAGCAGCGGCAGAAATGTTGATTTAAAATCTGCTGTTGAGTATGGAGATTATCTTGTGGGCATCAACGCCTCTGGCGAATATCCGTATCCCGCACTGACAATTTATAGTCTAAGTGACGACGGCGATTTCTTGGAATCGCCTTTGCTGTTTTCAGTGGTCTATCCGGATAATTTGAAAAATATTCATGAGATGGCGATGAACGAGGCCGGAGAATTCTATACCCTTCACGATTTTAATGAAGATTGGTACGTGTTGGCAAAAAAAATGATTAGTTCTTATGATGGAGAAGGTGGCTTCATTGACAAAGAAAAAATTCCCAACGTCAGCAGCATGGCAGTAACCAATGCTGGTTGGGTGTATTTATTAAGCAGTGGAGACGGTGCAAAAGGGATCCAGCCCGGAATCTACCGCTGTTATTTTGACCAATAATTGCTGACGATATTTTCTGTGGGTTGGGCCTTTAAGCCCGATGCAATGGTGATTGGAATTCTTTGATGAAGGGGGTACCCATGAAGGGATCTCTTAAACGTTTACTTGCCCTTTTGATCGTCTTGCTGGCGATTCTGCTGGGAGTGGCTTCTCTTTTCAGCCGGTTCTCCTGGGGGGTAATGGCCCTCAGCCTGGGGCTGGCCCTGGCCGCGCTGGTCCAGAGCGACCGGCGGCAATTCCTGGCAGACCCCGGGCGTCTGCACCGCCGCATCCGTCTCGACGTGGCTGGGCTGCTTCTTTCCACTGCCGCCGCCGTCCTGGCCGGGACGGAGGTGCTCCGCCTCGTGCCGGAGAGTGCTGCCTCCGCGGGCTGGGGCGTTCTGCTGCCCCTGGTGCTCAGCTTCGTGGCGGGCTTTGCCGCCGCGGCCCTGGTGCAGCTCCTCTTCAGCCGGGCGGCACGCCGCATGTCGCAGGCCTGAGCAAGTTTTAGTCTGTCTCTTCATACAATGCCCATGAGACAGGCAAGACAGCGCAGTATAATGAAAATCAGCATAGAAGGAGGAAACCATGCAAATCTTTGGCATACTTGCCCTGATCCTTGCCATCGTGGCGATCATTTTACTGTTACAGAATCTGGCCGCGGCCAGCATGACCGTTTTTCTTTGGAACGCGCACACTTCTCTGGCCGTGCTGCTGGCCCTGGCCATCGCCGCGGGCGTGATCATTACCCTGCTGCTCGTCCTGCCCGGCTCGATCCGCAACCGGATGGCCGCGTCAGGATTGAAGAAGAAGATCAGCGGCCTCGAAGCGGAACGCGACGCGCTGCAGAAAAAAGCCGCCGATGCCGAAAAAGAAGTCTCCGCCCTGGAAGAACAACTGGCCAGCTATTCAGCGGCACTGGAAGACAAGCAAAATAATGCGTTGAAATAGGGAAACGGATGCGGGGGTCGGGCCTGAGTGCCCGACCCGCCGATCTTAAGAATTAGATTAAGAATTGCCGGCGGGTTTTGGTTGCCTTCTGCTCTCTCTGCGATATAATAAAGTGCATGATTTTAACTCTCGAAGAAGTCAACCACATTGCTGACCTGGCCCGGCTGGACCTGACGGAAGAAGAAAAGCACAAGTATCAGGAACAACTCTCGGCCATTCTGGATTACGCGGCACGCCTGCAGCAGATCGATACCAGCGGTATCGCGCCGACTGCGAGCGTTCTTTCTTCTGCCAGCCCGCTGCGTGCCGATCAGGCCGGGGTGAGCCTGCCGGTGGACGAGACGCTGCGCAATTCTGCCCATACCTCCGACGATCAATTCCGCGTTCCCCCGGTGTTCGAATGAGTACGAATTTCCTTGATCTGACCCTTGCAGAAATGCTCGCCGGGCTGCGTTCCGGCGAATTTTCAAGCCGGGAGCTGACCCAGGCTGCCCTGGAACGCATCCAGACAGTAGAGCCGGCGGTACACGCGTTTCTCTCGACCGCGCCTGAGGCGGCCCTGAAACAGGCCGATACGGCGGATACCCGCTTAAGCGCGGCCCGCCAGCACGGCGAGACTGACCTGCCAGCACTGCTGGGCCTGCCCATCGCGGTGAAAGATCTGCTCACCGTGAAGGGAATGACCTGCACCTGTGGTTCCAAAATCCTCGAGAATTTCGTTCCGCCTTTTACCGCCACCTCCATCCAGAAGCTGCTGGATGCAGGCGTGATCATTGTGGGCAAGACCAACATGGATGAGTTCGCGATGGGCTCCTCAACCGAGAACTCAGCCTACGGCCCGACCGCCAATCCGTGGGACCTGACGCGCGTGCCGGGCGGTTCGAGCGGTGGTTCGGCAGCAGCCGTGGCCGCCCGCGAGACCCCCATCGCCATCGGTTCCGATACCGGCGGTTCGGTGCGCCAGCCGGCTTCGTTCTGCGGCCTGACCGGCATCAAACCCACCTACGGACGCATTTCGCGCTACGGCCTGATCGCTTATGGTTCCTCGCTCGATACCGTGGGCGTGCTGGCCCACTCCGCGGAAGACATCGTGCCCATTTTCACCCAGATGGCCGGAGCGGACCCGAAAGACGCGACCTCCGTGGACGTGCCTGTTCCCGCCATCCGTCTGAACAACTCCACCGACCTGAAAGGGCTGCGCGTGGGGGTACCGGCGGAATATTTCATCGCAGGCATCCAGCCTGAGGTGGAAGCGGCCGTGCGCCAGGCCATCCAGACGCTGAAAGAGATGGGGGCCGAGATCGTGGCCGTCTCTCTGCCGCACACCAGCTATGCCTTACCCGTTTACTATCTCATCGCCCCGGCTGAAGCCTCAGCCAACCTGGCCCGCTACGACGGCATCCGCTTTGGGCCGCGTGCCGAAGCCGACAGCATGTGGGGCATGTTCCGTCAAACCCGCGGCCAGTTCTTCGGCCCTGAGGTCAAACGCCGCATCATGCTGGGCACTTATGCGCTCTCGGCCGGATATTACGACGCCTACTACGGTCAGGCGCAGAAGGTACGCACCCTCATCAAGCGCGACTTCGACGAAGCCTACCAGAAGGTGGACGTGATCGCCTGCCCGGTGGCCCCGACCACTGCTTTCAAACAGGGTGAGCACACCGGCGATCCGCTGGCGATGTACCTCGAAGACGTCTTCACCCTGCCCATCAACCTGGCCGGCATCCCCGGCCTGGCCTTCCCGGTGGGGTTCGACTCCAACTCCATGCCCATCGGCATGCAATTGCTGGGCCCGCACTTCAAGGAAGACGTCCTCTTCCAGACGGCACACGCCTATCAGCAGGTCACCGACTGGCACAAACGCAGCCCCAAGCTGTAGAAATTCGAGTTCCCGTTCATGAAAAATGCCCTGAGAGTCTTCATTGCCCTCTGGTATCTTCTGGGTTGGCTGACGCACGTCTATTTTGCTGTCACCGCCCCAGCTACCTATGCCGTTTTCGGGCAGACGGCGCTTCTACCGCTGCTACGCAACCTGTGGCTGAACCTCATCATGCCCAACATCCGCTTCTTTGCGCTGCTGCTGGCTGCCTTCGAGATCGCGGTCGGCTGTCTGCTGGTCAGTAAGAGGAAGTGGGTCAAGATCGGCCTGGTCTTCAGCCTGCTCTTCAACCTCTTTCTGGTCGTGCTCGGGCTGGGTACCGTCACCGCTGACCCGTGGCAGGATTTCGTCGCCAACCGCATGGCCAACCTGATCTTCATCGCCCTGCAAATTCCGCTCTTCTTCTGGACCTTCGAGCGCTCCCTGCCCGAAGTGATCAAAAGCAAATTCAAGCACCCCTCGGACTGACCCATGACCACTCGCCGCGGCTACGCCGCTCTCATCCTGACCACCGTCATCTGGGGGTCAACCTTCATCGTTACCAAGCTGCTGCTGGAGCAGGTCGCTCCGCTGCAGCTGACCCTGCTGCGCTTCGTCATCGCCTTCGTCGTGCTGGCCCCGCTGGCCGCCCGCCAGGGATTCCATTTCAAAGACATTTTCAAGCCCATCTTTCTGCTCTTTGGGTTGACCGGCACGACGCTGTACTTTGCCTTTCAAAACCTGGGCATGAATTACACCTCGGTGACCAGCACCTCTCTCATCCTGGCGATCGTGCCGGTGCTCACCTCCATCTTTGCCGTGATCTTCCTTAAAGAGAAACTCACCCGCCAACTGATCGCCAGCATTGGGCTGGTAACCGTGGGCATGGTCCTGGTGGCACTCAGCAGCGGACAGGAAGAACAAGGATCGAACCCGCTGCTGGGAAATTTGCTCATCTTCGCCAGCGGACTGGCGTGGGCCGTCTACACCATCCAGGGACGCAAGATGTCGGGTGATTACCCGGCCCTGGTCATGACCGCTGCCAGCACAGGCGCGGGCGTGCTCTTCTTGCTGCCCTTTGCCGGCTGGGAAGCCGCGGTGGTGGGGCTGCCGCACTTCAATGCTGCCGGGGTCGCCGAAATCGTCTATCTGGGCCTGGCCGCCTCAGCGCTGACCATGTTCCTGTGGAACTACGCTCTGCACTATCTGCCGGCCAGCATCGCCATTACCTTCGTCAACCTCACCCCGGTCATCGGGGTGGCCAGCGGCTACATTCTGGGCGAAAATCCGCCGCTGCTCAAACTGGCAGGCGGTGCCCTGGCCATCGCCGGTGTCTTCTTCAGCAGCCGCGGGGCCAAACCGGCCGCAGCCGAAGAAACCGGTAAGTGAAACTTTTCTGACCACTCCGCGTATGTAAATTAACTGATTCGAGGAGCGAAAGTCTATGTCCAACTCAAATGTAAACGTCAACATCCCTGCCTCGCAGGGGCCAGGCTGCCTGGTGCGCGGACTGTATTTCATCTTCGTGGGGTCCTGGCTTGGCGCCATCTGGCTGATCATTGCCTGGTTCCTCAACGTGACCATCATCGGCCTGCCGCTGGGGTTGTCAATGCTCAACCGCATTCCGCAAGTGATGACCCTGCGCCCGGTGCGCGTACAGACCACCGTCACCACCCGCAACGGACATACCAGCGTGCAGCAGACCGCGCTGCGCCAGCGCCCCTTTTTGCTGCGTGCGCTGTACTTCGTGCTGATCGGTTTCTGGTTCAGCCTGGTGTGGATGATCATTGCCTGGCTGATCTCGGGCATCACCCTGGGGCTGGGATTGCCCATCGCGTTCTGGATGTTCGACCGCGTGCCGCAAGTCACCACCCTGGCCCGTATCTAACTGGCCCACTCCTCCCCCGCTTGTGCGGGGGATTTTTTTACTCTGTGCCCCAGAACACGGCCTATCGACCAATCGGCAGGCGCGGTGTACAATTATTCGATGGAATATGCAGGCCATCTCTTGAAATTCATTTCTTTCAACAGGAAGCTATGACCTCAAACTATAAAATCATCATCCCCATGGCTGGACTCGGATCGCGCATGCGACCGCACACCTGGAGCCGGCCCAAGCCCCTTCTCTATCTGGCGGGCAAGACCGTCCTCGATCACGCCATCGAACAATTCGACACCCTCCCCGGTCTCAGCGACGCAGAGTATATCTTCATCGTCAGCCCGAATCAGGGTGAGCAAATTCAGGAGCACATGCAAACCATCCACCCCGACAAGGTGGTGCATTTCGCCGTGCAGGAACACATGCGCGGCCAATCCGATGCCCTCCTAGCCGCCCGCGAGTACGTCCATGGGCCGGTGCTCATCGCCTTCTCGGATACCCTCATCGAGACCGACCTCGACTTTCTGCGCGGCGAAACCGCGGATGGAGTGGCCTGGGTCAAACCCATGCCCGATCCGCGCCGTTTTGGCGTGGCCGAAACAGACGCCAGCGGGCGGGTGACCCGACTGATCGAAAAGCCTACCGATATCAAAAACAATCTGGTGTTGGTGGGCTTCTATTACTTCCGCGAAGGAATCGATCTGCTGAAAGCAATCGACACCCAGATCGAGCGCAACATCAGCCTCAAGGGGGAGTATTTCCTGGCGGACGCCATCAACCTGATGCTCGAAAGCGGTGCCCATCTCAAAGCCCACAGTACCGACGTGTGGTTGGATGCCGGCATTCCTGAAAGTCTGCTCGAGACCAACCGCTACCTGCTTGATCACGGCCGCTGCCACTGCGACATCAACGACGGCGAACTGCCCGGGGTCACCATCATCCCGCCGGTCTCCATCCCTGAGAACGTACAGCTTGAATCGGCTGTCATTGGCCCGCACGTAACGCTGGGCGAAGGGTGCAAGATGAAAAACGTGGTGGTACGCAACTCCATCATCGAAGCCGGCACCCAGGTCACCGACATGGTCGTGGAAGGCTCACTCATCGGCCGCAACGTCATCCTCGAGGGCAAACCCGACCGCCTGAACATCGGCGATAACTCATGGGTGACCAAGTAGTCAAAGTCGAGTGTTACAGCGGATCCGCCTATGCGGAACGCCCAACTGCGCTGGTGATAGGCAGGCAAAGAATTGCGGTGAAACGCTGCCTGCAGAGTGCACGCACTCCGCAGGGAAAGACGTTCACCATTTTGCTGAATAATGATTTGATCGTAAAATTGGACTATTGTGAGAAGGATGATCGCTGGAACGCCACCGGCCTTCCAGATTCCTTTTCCATTTCAGTACAGTAAGGAGTACCCAATGCCCAACCATTACCTCTCACGCCGCGTGACCAACGTCAAACCCTCCGGCATCCGCAAGTTCTTCGATATTGCCTCGACCATGAAGGACGTCATTTCACTTGGCATCGGCGAACCGGATTTCACCACTCCGGAACCGATCCTGCGCGCCGGCATCCGTGCGCTCGAAAATGGCGAGACCCATTACACTTCCAACCTCGGCATTTTGCCGCTGCGCAAGGCGCTCTCGGCACACCTCGAAGCCCTGTACGGCGTCAGCTACGATCCTGAAACAGAGATCGTCATCACCGTAGGCGGGTCGGAGGCCCTCAATCTGGCCGCGCTGGCCCTGCTTGACCCCGGCGACGAAGTGCTCATCCCCACCCCCTGTTTCGTTTCTTACCAGGCCGCGGTGATCTCTGCCGGCGGCGTCGCCGTGGAATTGCCCAGCCGGTTGGAGAACAATTTCGACATCGACCCCGAGGAGTTCCGCAAAGCCATCACCCCACGGACCAAAGCCATGCTCATCGGGTTCCCCAATAACCCGACCGGCGCTGTGGCCACCCGCGAAAGCCTGCTCGAGATTGCCAAGATCGCCGAAGAACACGATCTGCTCGTTCTCTCAGATGAAATCTACGACCGCCTCGTCTACGGATTCCAGCACGTGTGCTTCCCGTCTCTGCCGGGAATGCGCCAGCGCAGTCTGCTGCTGGGCGGCTTTTCGAAAGATTATGCCATGACCGGCTGGCGCATCGGCTACGCCTGCGGCCCGGCGGAGATCATCAAGGGACTGCTGGGAGTGCACCAGTACATGGTCATGTGCGCTTCCACGGTTTCGCAATATGCGGCCCTCGAAGCCCTGCAGCATGGGGAGCCTTTCGTGCAGCAGATGGTTGCTGAGTATGACCGCCGCCGCAAACTGCTGGTCAACGGCTTCAATCAGATCGGCCTGCCCACCTTCGAACCCAAGGGGGCGTTCTATGCCTTCCCGCACGTGGCGGTCACCGGCCTGGACGATGAAACCTTCAGTACCCGACTGCTCGAAGAAGAACACGTAGCCGTCGTCCCCGGCAACGCGTTTGGTCTGGGCGGCGAAGGTTTCGTGCGAACGTGTTATGCCACCAGTTACGATCAGCTCGAAGATGCTCTCGAACGTATCGAACGATTCATCAATCGCATCTAAAAGTAGGGGCACGGCATTGCCCCTACAAAGATAATATGTTGACCCCAATCCATCATCGTCGATCTATCCGCTTACCGGGTTATGATTATTCACAACCCGGTGAATATTTCATCACCATTTGTACCTATCAACACCAACCAACTCTTGGCGAGATTACTCATAGTGAAATCGCTCTATTTCCATCAGGATTAATCGTTCGAAAGTGCTGGTTGAAAATTCCCGACCATTTCCAGAATGTTGAACTGGGAGCGTTTGCCGTCATGCCCAATCATATTCATGGAATCCTTCACATAACCGATTTTCCAGAACCCCAAACCGATCAGTTTACTATTGAGAAACAAAACTGCGAGAAATTTAGTAAACCGATACCCAGATCTATTCCAACAATCGTACGGTCTTTCAAATCTGCTTCAGCAAAATACATTCATCAAGATCAAAATAATTCCAGATATTCCAAAGAAGCAAATTCTTTCCCGGTGTGGCAGCGAAATTATTACGAACACATCATCGAGACGGAAAAAGAATATCTCGCCATCGAAGCCTATATCGAAAACAATTCGACTAACTGGAATAAAGACAAACTATGGATAAGTAAGAATTAAACCTATCCGTCTCCTACAGTTTTTAACCTAACGAACCAAATTGTTTTCCAGATAAAACTCCCTCCTAAGTTTCATCTGCCATCCGGAAAAATGATCAGCTCGCAATTTTCGAGCAGGCCGCGCATCTGGCTTTCGTTGATCCTGGCGCCGCGCATTTCAGTGGTGCGCAGGTCGAAAGAAGCCACGTTCGCCCCGCGCAGGTCGGCACCATTGAAACGAGCGTAGCGCGTGGACGCCCCACCCAGATCGCAGCCCAGCAGGAGGGCTTCAGTGAAATCCCCTTCATCGAGCAGCGCGTAAGACAGGTTATTGCCGCTCAGGTCACATTTGGCCAGATTGGCCCCACGCAGATCGGCATATTTGAGATTATTGCGGCAGATTTTGGCCGAGTGCTCGAAACGTGCGCGGAAGAACTTGGCACCCACCACATTTGATCCGCTCAGGTCGAAGCGGAAGAGATCGGCCCCCTCGAAGAGACAGGCCGACAGGTCGCATTTTTTCAGGGTGGCGTAACGCAGGTGAGCCCGCAAAAAAGAGCAGCCCTCGCCGCGCTCGGCGTCGAAAAAACTGCAGCTTTCCCAGTTGGCCTGCTCGAGGCGAGCATCCTGAAAATGGCAGGCGCTGAAGCTGCACCCCGACATCGTCCAGCCAGGAAGTTCCGTCTCGCTCCAATCGACGTCAATAAAATGACAGCGATGCAGGGTCACCCCTTCCGCACAGAGCTGGGTCAGATCTGCCCCGCGCAGCCGGCAATCTTCCAGCACCGCACCATCCACCAGACGCTGGCGGGCTTCTGCTTCGGTAATCTCGACCGGTTCAGTTTCCATTATTTCTCCAACTCACTGCAAAATAGAGTTATTGTCATTTTGTCACCAGCGAAGTACTATGAAAAGGAATTCTTTCAACAATATGGAGGGAAAAATGATCTACGCATACATCAACTATCCAGTTCCACACATGACAATTCACAAAACCCCGGCTTGCGGAATGATTCATCGTGAGGGGTACCCAACCGACCGTCGGGAAGTCTTGATCAATCAACGAAATGTGCCCCAAGTGTTACAGGCTTTCTCAAATAATGAGTATCGTTTTGCTGCTCAAAGGCGATTCAATGGAATTTGGTTAAAAATTGATCTGGGTGATCAAGAATCAGAAATCGCCACTGCAAATAGAATTTTTTCGATTTTGTCTGCTCAATATCCCCCTTTTAAAGGCAAGATACCCAAAATCCATTGTTGAGATTAAAAGTTTTTACCTTCATTACCCAGTTCACGATTTACCTTATTTCTTTAATTTGTTGATGGCACCAATTCCCAGGATCATGGGAATGATAAACAGGGTGTGTACCAGCAGCGAGGACGAGGCGTATCCTCCGATCATTTCGAGCGCCATTAAAGACAGCCAGGCGTCGATTGCATAGAGGATCACCGCGATGATCAAAGCCGCTTTCGAGCGGCGCTGCGTCAGGAGACCCAGCTCAAGAAAGACCGCTCCGACGATCATCGAAAACCAGGAAAAACCAAATCCACGCAGCATTTTGCTGTGCAGCAGAACGGCCAGCAAGCCCAGCAAAAAATCCGTTCCGCCAATGATGTAGATCAAAATATAGGCCGATTTCAATTTATCCAGGGGATGGGCCATCGTTCCCGGCAGCGGAACGCCGTTGCGCTCCATCTGAAACTGGATAAAGATCACTTTGTAATCTAATTTCAGCGTCAAGGTCGACCCATCCGGCAAGGGATAACTCAATCCCTGCATCAACGCCTTTTGATCAGGAATTCGACCGATCTCGACCCCATCGAGAAAAATGCGGCAATCCTTCCAAAACGCGTGGGATTCGATCTCAAGCCGCTTGGGTTCCCCCTCTGCCAGCGCAAAACTTACTGTTCTCATCCAATTCTCCCCAGGCACCCAATTTTGGGATCATTCCCCCATGTACCCTGCAGGACATTATAGCTGCACGTCAGAGATTTGTATTCTATTTTAATAAATCAGTCGAAAATCAATTTCCTCTGATTTTCTAACCGTGATACAATTTATTGCATTATGAAATACGAAACCGTCATCGGCCTTGAAGTCCACGCTGAGCTGGCCACAGCGTCAAAGATGTTTTGTTCGTGCCCCGTGGTAGATACTACCCAGACAGAACCCAATATCAGCGTGTGCCCCATCTGCGCCGGCATGCCCGGTACGCTGCCCGTCGTCAATCAACAGGCCGTTGAATACGGTATTCGCGTTGCCCTGGCCCTGGGCTGCCAGGTGCAAAACACCAGCATTTTTGCCCGCAAGAATTACTTCTACCCCGACCTTCCCAAGGGGTATCAAATTTCCCAATTCGAATATCCGCTTGCCCTCAACGGCAAGATGGTGGTGAACACCTCTGAAGGGGAGCACGTCATCCGCGTGCGCCGCGTCCATCTCGAAGAGGATGCCGGCAAGCTGACCCACATCCACAATGGGCACGAAGACTACAGCCTGGTCGATCTCAATCGCGCCGGGGTAGCTCTGCTCGAGATCGTTTCTGAGCCAGACATGCACTCCATCGAGGACGTGCGTGCTTACGCCACCAACCTGCGCGCCATCGTCCGCGCCGTCGGGGTCAACTCCGGCGACATGGAAAAGGGCGTGCTGCGCTTTGAAGCCAACATCTCCATCCGGCCGATGGGCTCCACTGAACTCGGCCCGCGCGTCGAGATCAAAAACCTCAATTCCTTCCGCACCATGGAAAAGGGCATTGCCTACGAACTTGAACGTCAGGCCAAAGTGCTCGATGCCGGCGGTACCGTCGATCAGGAAACCCGTGGCTGGAACGAAGAAAAACAGGCCACCTACATTCAGCGCTCCAAAGAAGAAGCCCACGATTACCGCTATTTCACCGAACCCGACCTGCCTCCGCTGGTGGTTTCTGATGAATGGATCGAGCGGGTGCGTGCCGGTCTGCCTGAACTGCCTGCTGCCAAAGCCGAACGCTTCGTGAGTGAGTATGGGCTGACTAAAATTGAAGCCGCATTGCTCAGCATCGATGCCGAGGGTTCGCAATACTTCGAAGAATGCGCTGCTGCGCTCAAAGCCGCCCCCAAACGCAACGCTGCCACCTGGCTGCTGACCGAGATCTTTGCCTGGTTCAATCAATCGGGCGAAACGCTGGCTACGATCAAAGTTACCCCCGCCAGGTTAGCCGAGCTCATCGAGTCAGTGCAAAGCGGATTGATCAACCTGCCCACCGCCAAAGCTGTGCTGGCCGAGATGCTGGTCAGCGGGCAAAGTGCCGCTCAGATCATCCAGGAACGCAATCTGGCACAAATTTCGGATAACAGCTTCATCTCTGATCTGGTGAAAACCGTTCTGGATGAACATCCCACCGAACTGGCCAGTTACCATGCCGGTAAAGAAACGCTTTCCAACTGGTTCTTTGGCCAGGTGATGAAAGCCGCCAGCGGCAAAGCCAACCCGGCAGTTTTGCGCGCTGAACTCGAAAAACAGCTCAAACAGCAATAATTTACTCATAGAGATTATCGGTTAATTCTTAATTCATTGACAAATTAGATAAATTGCGGAAAAATTAGCTGCTTTTATCCCTTCCGCCTTTAATTGATTATTGAACGAGTCATGAATGCAAGATATTGCAGAGTTTATTAACGGCCGATCTCAAACGTTTCAATCAGAATCAACACACACTTTAGAAGTCAACCGCCTTTCTTTGCTGGGCAGGCTGATTCCCAATCTGGTGCATGAACTGAACAATCCGCTGCAAGCCATCAGCGGATCTGCCACTCTTGCTCTGGAAGACCTTCATAATTCAGAGGAAGCGGGGGCCTATCTGGACGTCATTCAGCGGGAAACACAGCGTTCAATTGTGCTGCTGCAACTTTTCAGGCAGCTCTACCGCCCTCTCAATGGGCGACCGCAGGCAATCAACGCCGTCGAATTGCTCAGTCAGCTCTCTCCCATTCTCAAAGATTCGCTAAACCGCAATTCCCTTTCGGTGCACGTCGAAATTCCCCCCATGCCCGTGGTCATTCTGGCAGCCGAACCGGCCATCCAGCTAGCTCTCATCAATACCTTACTGGCCATCGCGGAAGCTCTGCCGCACTCCAACCGCAAAGATTTTTCCGTTTCTATCGGGAAGCGTGAAAAACGCGGCTGCATCGATATTGCTCTGCCGCTGGATGAGGCGCTGTGCGGAGCGGTTCACGATCTCTCCCCGCTGCTGTTCAGCCGCGAGCTGCTCAAAACGATGGATGGTGAATTTCTGTGTGAAAAACGAGCCGAAGATTATCTCATGAGCCTGGTCCTTCCCCTGGCAAACCAGGAGAGAATCCATGCCGGCTGAAAGCAATCTGCGGCCACGCCTCCTCATTGTGGATGATGAACCCGACGTGCTGTTCACCCTCAGCCACTGTTTCGACCCCAAAAAGTACTGCGTCGACACGGCCGCCAACGGGGCAGAATCACTGAATCAGATCGCACACAATACTTACCAACTGATCTTGTTAGACCTCAATATGGCGCCGATCAGCGGTCTGGAAGTGTTGACCGAACTGCGCAAGATCAACCAGGAAACCGTGGTCATCATCCTGACCGCGTTCAGCACCCTCGACAGCGCCATCGAAGCGCTGCGCCTGGGCGCGTTCGACTACCTCATCAAACCCGCCCCGGTCGAGACCATCCGAAAACGCAGTGCTGAAGCCCTGAAGCGCTACGCGCAAAACCAGCTTTTGGCCCAATCTCTCTCCACGCCGCCCGATACCTCCTTGCTGGTGAGCGGGGAACTCGTGCTCAATCTGCCGCAGCAGACGGCTACTTACGCCAATCACCCGCTGGAGTTGACCACCACCCAGTTCAAAATTCTGCAAACCCTGGTGCAGTCCGCCCCGAAACCCCTGGCCCCACTCAAACTGGTTGAAAAGACGCTCGGGTATGAATGCACCCCCCTCGAGGCCGCTGGATTGATGAAATTTCACATCCACGAACTGCGGCAAAAACTCGAACCTGACCCCGAAAAACCGCGTCACATCCGCACCATCCGCCTTGAAGGCTACCTGTGGTGTGAGTAACTTTCCACGCTAACCAAACCTAACCGCTCCCGGCGGTTCGTCGGCTACAATAATTCCGCGAACCCTATGGAAGCAGCTAAAACCATCCTCATCATCGACGACGAAGAATCCGTGCTCTACGTCTTGCGCAACAGTCTGCTCAAGATCGGGCATGAATATCGCATTTTGACGGCCACTGACGGCAAAAGCGCCCTCAAGTATTTCGAAAAATATCAGATCGATCTGGTCATTACCGATTACCGCATGAGCGGGATGAATGGTCTGGAATTGATCGATACCATTGCCAACGTGCAGCCAGATACCCGCATGATCCTCATCACGGCCTTTGGTACCGAAGAAATCGAAGCCGAGGCACAACGTCACAACGTGGCCGCCTACCTCAAAAAACCGCTGGATCTCAATCAGTTTCGCCAGATCGTCAAACGCACTCTGGGAGATCTCTCGCCAGCACCATTCAGCGAAAACCGCGGGGAAGACCAGCTCCAGCTTTACGTCACTCAGGTGATCGAACAGTTACAGCAAGAGGTCAACGCCGTCTGTGTGGTCTTCACCAACCTTGAGAACAAGAAAAGCCTCCTGGCCGGGCAGAACCCGCCTTTTTCCACCGAACAATTCACCTCGCTCCTCAGTGCTTCCTTTGCCATTGCAGAGAAGGCCAGCCATTTGTTAGGCAACGGAGAAGGCACCTCGGCCTGGCAAATTCAACGCAGCACGCATCTCGACACCTACAGCACTCAGTTATGCGAGAAATACCTGCTCTCTCTCGTCATCGCTTCGGGCTATCCGCGTTCCTTTCAAGCTCAGATCACGAATGCACTAGAAAGCGCCGAAGCCGATCTGCGCAACATTCTGTTGGATTCTTCTCAGAAGGGGAAAGAAACCCTGTTCGGGCAAGAATTCAATCAGGCCGTTCAGAACGAACTGGAAAAAATCTTCGAAGACCCTCTGGGTTCCCCCTTGCACCAGCAAGACCCTGACGCCAAGGCTGCTTCATCCTATTCCCTGACCTATGATGAAGCTCTTTCGCTGGGGCTGATCCTGCCTACCGAAGAAAACAAAAGCTCAGAGAAATAAGAGAAAGGGACACCACGATATGTCAGACCCCCAAATGGAAGATACTCATCAGCTACGCGGCGGATTCACGATCTATCCCAGGCAAGAAGAAGCCATCGACCGCCTGGTCACCGAACTGGAAAAACGCATCAGTCCAATCTTCGTGCTGGTAGCGGATACAGCCGGCCAGCCTATTTCATTACATGGCCAATTCGATCAGAAGAAACTGCTGGCGCTGGGTTCGCTGGTCGCCGGTGACCTGGCCGCCAGCCAGGAAATGGCCCGGGTGATCGGGCAGTACGGCAGCTACCAGATGATCCTGCGCGAAGGCCACGAGAGCAATCTTTTCCTCTCTGAAATTGGCGAAGAATTGCTGCTGCTGACGCTGGTCCCCTCACGCACGCCGCTGGGGTGGGCACGCCTGCTCATCCGTGAGACGGCCAAACAAGTTGCCGTGATCCTGCAAACCCCCAATGAAGACCTTGACCCGGTCGATTTTGGACTTTCAGATGAAAAGCTGGCCGATCTCTATGGGGATTCGCTAAACAACATCTGGAACGGATAATCGCATGCACATCAACTGGCAGCAACGCGAACTTCAGCTCAAGATCGTTTATTATGGGCCAGCCTTGAGCGGGAAAACGACCAATCTGGAGCAAATCTATGCCCGGGTGGAACCGGATCACCGCAGCGAACTGGTCTCTTTGAAGACTCATGAAGATCGCACTCTTTACTTTGATTTTCTGCAGCTTGAACTGGGCAAGATTGGTAATCTGACCCCCAAGATTCTGCTGTATACGGTGCCGGGGCAGGTCTATTACGAAGCCAGCCGCAAACTTGTGCTGCGCGGAGCAGATGGGGTGGTCTTCGTGGCCGATTCAAGCCCAGACCGCATCGATGCCAACCGCGAATCGTGGGAAGCCATGCACCAGCATTTGACCTCTTTCGACCCTCCCATGACGGGCATTCCCATCGTTGTCCAGTTCAATAAACAAGACCTGCCCAATGCACTGTCTGAGACGGTGTTGAAGGCCATGCTGCACATTCATAACCTGCCGATCTACCCGGCCACAGCCGTTTCCGGCGAGGGCGTTTTCGATACCCTCAAAGGCATTACCCGCAACGTGATCACCCAAGTACAACGGGTGATGGCCCGATAACCTTAAAGGAAAAGTCATGACACCGACCAATGAACAATCCGGCTCCAGTAAACTGACAGAATTGCTCACGAACCTGAACAAAGAAGGCGGCTTCCCGATCTCGATCCTCACCGACGCTCAAGGGTTAGCCATCGCTTCCGCGGCTGAGGAGGGGATGAACCCCGATCGCCAATCCGCGGTGGTAGCCTTCATCCAAAAGACCGCTACCCAGGTAGCGCGCCAATTGGGTTTCTCTGGCTCAGAAGAAATCTCGCTGGTAGATACCGATGGGCGCCATCTGGTCTGCCGTTCTTTCCGGGCCCATCAATACGAACTGATCCTTTCGGTAATGGTGCCCGAACGCAACACCAGTTATCGACGGGCAACTTCGCACACGATCAAACAAATCATCGAACTGTGGACGAAATACTGGGAGTAAGCATGGGACTTCAAGGCAACCTTAAAGAGATGTCGGTCGCTGACCTGATTCAGCACAACTGCAATGACAACAAAATTGCCCGGTTGGATATTCACCATGCAGGGCAAGAAGCTTCCCTCTTTTTTGCCGCCGGGAATGTGGTCCACGCCAGCCTGGGCAAACAGGAAGGCGAAGAAGTGGTGTATCAGATTCTTGCCTGGGAAGAAGGAGATTTCTCTCTCACCCAGGGGATCCAGGCCCCCAGGCAATCAATTGAAAGAAGTTGGTCCGGTCTGTTGATGGAAGGCGCCAAGAGACTGGATGAAACGGATGCAAACCTGCAAAACAGCACCATTGATTCGATCAATCTAGAGGAGGTAAAACCAATGGCTCAAAAAATGGACGAAATCCTGCAAGAAATGAGTTCAGAAATGAACGGTTTTGTCGCTGGCGCCGTCTGCGGCATGGACGGCATGAACGTAGCCCAGGTCGCCAACGCCAAACTCAACCCAGAAGCCATGACCGCGCAACTGACCATCTTTTTGAAACTGGCCAGTTCAGCCAACAACAAATCTGGAATGGGTGAAATGGAAGACGTGTTGCTGCAAACCGATAAATATTTCATCATGAACGTTTTCCTTCCCGGCGATGAACAACACTATTTGATGACTGCTGTAGATCGAAAGACCGGCAGCATCGGCAATCAGCGCCTGATCAGCAAAGTCTATGCGGATCGATTGTCGAAAGTGATTCCACGGTAAACAGAGGAGGAAGAGAAAATGGCGAAATTAGACGATCTGGTAAAAGAACTCCGCGGAGAATTTGGCGGCGACATGATTCAATGCTCTGTTTGCAGCCCGGATGGGATGGCGATTGCTCGTGAGACCACGCTGACCGATCTGACCAATGCCGACATGCTCACCGGCCGCGCAGTCATGGCTGCCGAAACCGCCAAGCGTGTCGTGGGCAAGCTGAGCCTGGGTGGGTTCGAAGAGATCATCCTCACCACCGATAAGGCTTTCATTCTCTCGAAAGCCATCGGGGATGGTTCCTACACCATTCTTTGCTCATTCACCAAGAAAGCAACTCTGGGGACTGTCAGAATGCTGATCGAGGAATATGCCGACCGAATCTGGGATGCGATTCCGCGCTAAGGTACGATAAATCAATCAAAGGAGAATCCAAATGGCTACTGAAGAAGTAAAAAAAGAAAATATGCTGCGAATGATGGAACTCTCTCTTGAATCGCTGGCCGCTGAAGTGTGGGATACGCTGGGTGATTCAGCAATCATTCTTGGGAAAGGCATGGGCGACGACATTCTGGAAATGCTTGAAAAAGAAGAAGGTCTGGAAATCGCCGGTGAAAGCCCACTGGATGTCGGCAAAGAGATTGACCGTATCTTTGTAGATGAATTTGGCTTTGCCAAAGAAATCTCGATCGAGATGGAAACCCCAACCCACGCGGTGATGAGCGTTCAAAACTGCATCAACACCCGATTCACCGACAAGATGCTGGCCAAGGGAGTAAAATACAACTACACCTGCCCAATCATGGCAGCCGCTTCCTCTGCTCTGCTGCAAATGGGTCTGAAAGGTCACGTAACTATCGAGCGCTGGCCAGAAGGAAAGGGCTGCAAGATTCGTTTTGTGGACTGATTCCGTGGGCTCGTTCTGAAAAGAAGCTCAAGTGAAAGATCCGATCATTCTGCGCCGCAACGACACCCTTTCTCTTGCCGATGGTAATTATTGGAAAGATCTGTTCTTTCGCACCCTGAAAATTGGCACGGAAATCGAAGCCGCTCCAGCGAAAGGAAAGATTCGGCAGGATTTCGAGAAAGAAATCAACGACCTGCTGCGCCCTTCCGGCACGTATGATCTGCTGGGGCAAAGCGGGGTCGTCGATGTCTCGCCAGAACACTGTGGCATCGAAATCCGCGTGATCGGCCGGCAGCCTTATTTTCGTGTGCTGCAAACTCAGTACCTTGAAATCACTCAAGCACTGCTCTCTACCGGGGCACGGGCTCGTTCCACCTGCGGATTACATTTTCACCTAATCACTCCCACGCTGGCAGAACCCGTGCCCGAGATCATTCTGGCGAACCTGTGGAATTTCGTGCGCCGGTATTCTCCTGAATTGCGTTTTCTCACCAGCTGCGGCGAAAGCCGTTCCGCGCTGTGCCGCCGCCGCAATTACACCAGCCACATCGAGATGGTACGGCTCTCACCCATCCACACCAGCATGGCACAAATCCAGCAAGAGCTCAAGCAAAGCGCAGCTGTCCCGGAACATCAGAACTTTTTCAACCTGCAGCATTTGGGGTTTACCGAAAGCGGAGCCATATTCCCCTTTCACCTGGAATTCCGCTTCCCGGATGCCGATCTGTCGGCAACCTCCATCACCGCCAAGACCTTTCTGTTCTTTGCCATGCTTCTCAAAGCAGTAGAACTCAGCCAGTATGGTGTGATCCATGTTGGCAAGATCACCCCCTGGCGGCGCAAGATCGAGCTGCTGGACCTGCTCAGCAACAATGAAGGAGCGCTGGCCACCAGTGATACCTCGCACATCGATGACGCGGCCCTTGTCGAACTGCGCCAGGGATGCCACGAATTGTTGGATCTGCTGGAACCCGTCTTCGATCGTTTCGAAGATAACCCTTCTCTTGAGGTGCTGCAGTTGCTGGCAGAAACCCCCATTTCACTGTTGCGTAGCGGTGGTCATGACTGGCAATCCATCGAAGCCCTGCTCAGCCAGCGCGCCCAACTCGAAGATTACTCAGTGGATGAAATCGAACTGAAATTGATGCAACACATTGAGTTCGAGGATTGGGGAGAGGCAAAATCAATCGAAGAATGGAAGTGGAATGCTGCCAGTCGGCTCTTTTTGACGCCCCACGATCTTGATGCCCACTTGCAGCGCATTGAAGGCAAACGCGGGCTGCGCTGGAACGAGCGTCTGGGCACCTACGTTTTCAACCGGTAGCTCTCGCACCGCTTTTTCAATCATCAACGACGATGAGGGGAACTTCATGGCCAAAGAAATACTGTTATTCATCGGCTTTGACGAGCCAACGCGATCTGCAATCAAAGAAGAACTGGTAGCTACGCTCCATTTGCAGGCCATGTTCACCAACAGTGTCAAAGATGGCCTCGAGAAAGCGCTGATCCTGACCCCGGTCGTGATCTTTCTGGGGGAAGATCTTTCCAACTACACCCCGCTTGATTTTCTGGGGGTACTGCGCCAATCTTCCTGCATCTGCCCGGTCATTCTGATCACCCGCCACAATGAGCCAGCTTATTTGATCGAACATTTCCGCGCCGGCATCAACGACTATTTGCTTCTACCCCTCGCAGTAGATCAGGACATCGAGCGCATCCAGAAAGTCATCGAGCAAGGCAAAGAACGAACAGAGCGCGAAAAGGTCAACCGCAAACTACTCACCGTCGAAGCCGTTCAGATCACGCTGACCACCCTTTCTCACTACCTCAACAACTACATTACCGCCCTCAAGGGCAACCTGACCCTCATGCAGGAAATGCTCGATCAAAAAGCGGAGGCCGAAAAAGTCAACGAGGTACTGCAAAAAGGCCTGGTTAACATGGAATGCATCCAACTCGTCTTGCAAGTATTGTTCAATACCACCAATATCACCTTTACCCATTATGATGATTCCGTCCCCATGATCGACATTCAAGACGCCTTGATCAAAGAATTAAACCATCTGGAAAACCGAATAATCGGGTAAAATTGGAGAGTTGAGCGTCCTCTTTCGTTTCTGTTAGTTGAGATTTACCTCACCGAAGAGATTGCCCTGGGGGATTCCACCGCCGACGCTCGGATCATCGCTATTGCAGTGAACTTTCCATCCTGATATTTCTGGATATCCAATGAATCCGAAAGCAAACAGTGAAAGTTTAAGCTCAAACGAATATCTTCTCCACCTGCTGGACCAATTACTGGCCGATTCGATCCATGCCTCTGCTTCAGAAACGAAGGCTTTGCTTTCACTTACCCTGACCCATCTGCTGAATGCGCTGACGGTAGATACTGCTTTGGCCTGCCTCAACGACGCCAAACGAAATAACTGGCAAATTTTTGCGAAAAGTACCCCCACTGCCTGGGGAGCAGAGCTCCGCCCGCTGTCACAGAAGCAAGACCTCCCCTGGTGCAGCCAGAAAACCCTGGCGGGCAGCGTGGTGCGGGTTGATTCCCCGGCTGACCTGCCAAAAGAGGCACAAAGCGATCGGCAGTTCTTGACCCAGCAGGGAATTCATGCGCTGTTCGTTCAGCCTGTTTTCGGCCAATCTGCGCAGGTGATCGGCTGCGTCGCCCTGACCTCTACCCGAACAGACCGACTCTGGACAGACAGCGATGCGCTTTTTATGAGCCATCTCGGCCACATTCTGGCTGTGATCTTCAAAGCGCAAACCAACGAACTGAATTGCGCGAAACGGCATCGCTTCACCTCTACTCTCAACCAGTTGATCCAAATCTCGCTCGAAGAAAATGACGTTCACGCGGCACTGCAAAAAATTGCCGAACATTTGCAGGAAGAGCTCAAGATCGATTTTTGCGGATTTTCACTGTGGGAGGAAGAAGACCAGCACGTTCAGGCCATCGCCGCGGCCGGCAAGAGAAAAGAAGAATTTCTCAACATCGGCCTCTCGGCCAGCCGACCTTCTTTCACCCGTGAAGTACTGGCCCAGGAACAACCCTTTCTTGAAGTCACAAAGGAAGAGCGAGATTATCACGGATTCGAACTGATCCAGAAATTACCCTTTGCCTCTTTTCTGGTTTTCCCGCTCAAATCGGAGCTCTCTGATTTTGGTGCCATGTTTCTGGGCAGCACGGCTGAAACTCCCTTCAGCGACGAGGTCATCCATTACAGCCAGACCATTGCCACGCAGGTCTCCTTGGCCATCAACAAGATCTCTCTCTTTCAAAAAAGCCAGGCGCAGATCGATCATCTCAACGCCAGCAACAGTCTCTCGCTGGCACTGCGCAACGCCCAATCTCTGCCTGAAATCCCGGAAGTCGTCATTCACCAGGTGATCGACGTTTGCCAGACGGATAATGCCGCGCTCATCATCCCCGATTCAAGCAAGTCGATGCCCTTCTTTTTCCGCCACGGCTGCACGTGGGAAGACATGACGCTGGAAGAATTTTTCGACCTCTACCCCGAGGTAAAGCCGCTCCTCGCGTCGCCCAATCACACCACAACTGCCTCTGCCGGCACTTCTCAACCCATTCGCCGGCAGAGAAATGAGCAAAGCAATCCCGAATCCTTTTTAGCCTTCGACCTGATTGCCCACAACCAATCGCTGGGGGTATTTTGCATCAATTCTTCTGCCTGCCTGGATGAAAGCAAGGTGCGCTTGCTGTCTGCCATCGCGGACCTGGTTGCCAATGCCATCTACCGGCAATCGCTGGTCGATGCCATGCAGGTGCAGATCGAGACCCTGCGCAAAACACGGCAGCAGCTCGTCCAGAGTGAAAAGCTGGCCGCGATCGGCGAGCTGGTCGCTGGCGTTGCCCATGAGCTCAACAACCCGCTGACGGCAATCACCCTGTGGGCTGAAATCCTGCACCAGCAATCCGTCAGTGAGCAGGATCAATACGACCTCAAGAAGATCATCTCCGAATCGAAACGAGCTTCGACGATCGTGCAAAGCCTGCTCGACTTCTCGCGGCAGCACACTCCCGAACAAAAGATGGTCAACCTGAACCTGCTCGTACAAAACACCATCGAAATGATCTCCTTCGAGCTGAACAAGCGCTCCATTCGCTGTGAATATCATCTTGACCCATTACTGCCCGAGACCGCCGCCGATCCCTATCAGATCAAGCAAGTGCTGCTTAACCTGGTCACCAACGCCATTCAGTCCATCCCGGTAGAACGCAAGGACGGCATGATCACGGTCACGACCGAGTTCGGCCCCACCCATTATTTTCAGCAGATGAACACCGGCAAGTGTCTGCGGGTGACCATAGAGGACAATGGCAGCGGCATTCCGCCTGAACTCATGCCGCGGATCTTCGACCCCTTCTTCACCACCAAACCTGAAGGCTCCGGTCTGGGGCTCTCGGTATGCCACGGCATCATCACCGAACATCAAGGCAACATCTGGGCAGAATCCAGCCCCAGGGGCGGCACACAAATGTTCATTGAGCTGCCCCTCAAGACGCTGCCGCATCTGGCCAGCCTATCAGAGCAGTGGAAGATGAAGCCTCTGTGCTGGAAGTCATGCAGCGGGCCTTGATGCGCAAAGGCTATTCGGTGCTGGCCTGCGAGAACGCGCTGGATGCCCTGAAACTGGTGCAGGAAAAAAACATCGACCTGATCATCTGTGACATCCGCATGCCGCAAATGAACGGCCCTGAATTCTACTTCGCCTTGAGCAAACAGGCCCCAGCCATGTGCAGCCGCATCATTTTCACCTCCGGCGATTGCAGCAGCACCGGCAACCTCAACTTCATCAAGCTAAGCAATGCGCCTCTGCTGCCCAAGCCTTTTGAACTGAATAAGCTGCTGAACATCGTGCAAGAGAAATTGAACCAGCTAAACCAGTAATCCCGCAGCCAGGGCGGGGAAAACCTATATACTCCTATTAATAAGAGGATATAAGCCCTAAAATGAGGGTTTTCTAAGCTTTTTCTGCAAAATTCTATTGACTTCGAGCAAAAACTCGGATAATCTTAATAAGAAAGAGAACTTGTGGAGTGATCAGTGCAGAGACTGTCTCAACTCTCAATGAAACAATGCGGGCACAGGACCGATGTGCCCGATTTTTATTTAATGCACTGGTCCCCAAGCAAGGCCAAACTAACTGGCAAGGAGTGAACTGAATGGCAAATAGCATTAATGCGTTCGAAATGGCCCAACGCCAATTTGACCACGTTGCCGGGCTGCTCAAGCTGGATCCGCAGGTTGCCGAAATTTTACGCTGGCCACTGCGGGAGTATCATTTCCGCATTCCCGTGCGGATGGATGATGGCACAATCCGGGTATTCCAGGGGTTCCGTGTGCAGCACAACGATGCCCGCGGCCCCAATAAGGGCGGTATCCGCTTCCATCCCGCCGAGACCATCGACACCGTACGTGCCCTGGCGACCTGGATGACCTGGAAATGCGCTGTCGCCGACATTCCGTTGGGCGGCGGTAAGGGCGGCGTCATCGTCGACCCGGCCACCCTCTCAGTCACCGAAAAAGAGCGCCTGTGCCGTGGCTGGATTCAGGCCATGTGGAAAAATCTTGGCCCGCGCCAGGACGTGCCGGCACCAGACGTTGGCACCACTCCGCAGATGATGGGCTGGATGATGGATGAGTACTCCAAACTCTCTGGCCAGTACACCCCCGGGATGATCACCGGCAAACCCCTGGGCGGCGGCGGTTCTTTGGGCCGTACCGAAGCCACCGGTTTTGGCGTGATCCACCACGTTCGCGAAGCCATGAAACACCTGAAGATGGAGCCCTCTCAATGCACCGCAGCCATTCAGGGATTCGGCAACGTTGCTCAGTATGCCGCCATCGGGTTCATCGAGATCCTCAAAGGCAAAGTACTCTGCGTTTCTTATTATGACCGCGCCGATAAGGTCTCTTACACTGTCAGCAAAAAAGAGGGCATCGACCCGCACTTCTTGATGACCATTACCGACCAATATGGCACGATCGACAAAGCCAAAGCTCGCGAAGCCGGCTATCAGATCGAAGACGCCACCGCCTGGATCAGCAAAGACGCAGACGTTCTCATCCCGGCTGCGCTCGAAGGCCAGGTCAACGCCGAGACCATCAAATTGATCTCGCCGCGCGTCAAGATCATTGCTGAAGGTGCCAATGGCCCGACCACCCCGGAAGCTGACGAAGTCATCAAGCAAAAAGGCATCTTCATCATCCCTGACTTCCTGTGCAATTCGGGTGGGGTGACCGTATCCTATTTCGAGAGCGTCCAGAATGACATGAACTACTACTGGACCAAAGAAGAAGTGCTCGAAAAACTCGACAGCAAGATGACCATTGCCTTCCACGGCGTGCTCGACATGAGCCTGCAGCACAAAGTCTACATGCGTGATGCCGCTTACATGGTCGCCATCGACCGCGTCGTCAAAGCCATGCAACTTCGCGGCTGGGTATAAACCAGTTTACTCTTGTGGTTTTCCAAGGGTGCACTTTCAAGGTGCACCCTTTTCTTATGCATGGGTATAATTGGAATAAATCATTCTTATTTTATTCGAGAGGGAAAGAAGATGGCTGAACTTATTGAATTTGTCAATAACTACAACGATTGCAGCACCGACCAGGGATTTCAATTCGAGTTCTATTGTGACCATTGTGGATCGGGCTACCGGACCCGCTTCCAGCCCTCGGTAACCGGCACAGTGTCTTCCGTTCTCGACGGAGCCAGCAGTATCTTTGGAGGAATTTTGGGCACTGCTGCCAACGTCAGCGAGAGAGTGCGTTCAGCAGGCTGGCAGAAAGCCCATGATGATGCCTTTCAAAAAGCCGTGGCCGAAATCAAACCCAGTTTTATCCAATGCCCACACTGTCAGAAATGGGTCTGCCGCGAAAAATGCTGGAATGTCAAACGCGGCCTGTGCAAAGAATGTGCTCCCGACCTGGGAGTAGAAATGTCCGCGGCGCAATCTTCTCGCTCCGTCGAGGAAATTTGGGCTCATGCCAAGATGGCTGAAGAGGATAAAAAGCTGGCCGAAGGCAACTGGCGCGAAACCATTGTGGCTTCCTGCCCCAAGTGCGGTACGGCTTTAGCCACCAATGCCAAATTCTGCCCCAATTGCGGAGAAAAGCTGCAGAATGCTTCCCACTGCACTCAATGCGGAGCCAAACTGCAGCCAGGAGCAAAATTCTGCGCCGAGTGTGGGGCCAAGGTTTAAGGTCTAATTCTTTTTTTTCATCTTACGATTCCAATGCCCGCAAACAATGAAGAGTCATTGTTACTGGTCGTTGACAGCGAGAGCAAAGCCTCCCGTTTGATACGGGCATTGGAACCAGAAGGCTACCCGATCGAAACCCTGTTCGTGGTGAACAACGCGATCGATTCTTCCCCTAGCAAGGTTCCCGCGCTGGTGCTGCTGTGGGTCTATCTCTCCACTCCCGATACCTTGAACAGTCTGGGAACACTGGTTCAGCAACTCCGCGACCTGGGAGGCGAGGAGGAAGTCCCCCTCTTGCTGATCGTTGACCAGGATGGCTCTCAATTCATCGAGCCGGGGTTCAAGCTGGGTGTCACCGATATTTTGAGCCGTCCGATACATCCCCTGGTGCTGCGCCATCGCATCAATCTGATTCTGCAGGCCCGGCGCACCGAAATGGCCGAAGAGCGCTTCAAGACAGTTGCTGATTTCACCTACGACTGGGAATACTGGAAAGGCGCGGATGGCAGAATTCTCTATAATTCTCCTTCCTGCGAACGGATCACAGGCTATCTGCCCCAGCAATACCTGCAAGACCCCGATCTGCTGCTCGACATTGTGCACCCCGAAGACCGGGAACGGGTTGCCCGACATTTTGCGACCGCCGAGAATTCGCCCGACGTCTTTTCTGTTGATTTCCGCATTTTAACCCGCGAGCACGAAGTACGCTGGATCGGCCACGTGTGTCAGCCAGTCTATTCTGCCAGCAGCCAGTTCATTGGGCGGCGCATCAGCAACCGAGACATCTCAGACCGGCACGCCGCTGAAGAACGCATCATCCGCTCGGAACGGCTGGCAGCTATCGGCAAACTGACCGCTTCGCTGGCCCACGAAATCAACAATCCGCTGCAGGCCATGTCGGCCAGCATCGAATTGCTGACCGAGTTTTCGCTGGAAGAGGTCGAACAAAAGAAATACCTGCAAATTACCCAGATGGAGCTGGAGCGTCTGCGCAAGATCACCCGGGGCATTCTCGACTTTTCGCGGAGCGGCGCTGGCAAAATGGAGCTTTCCCCTATCGAACCCATCGTCGACGAGGCCCTCTTTCTGGCAGCCAACCAGATGCAATCGAGTGGGGTCGAGATCACCAAAATCTTCCCCGCAAAAATGCAGCCCATCTGGCAAATTCCCGATCAGATCAAGCAAGTGTGCCTGAACCTCATCATCAACGCGCTGGAACACATGCCTGCCGGGGGCCGCTTGACGATCAAAGGATGGGAAACTGAGACCCAGCAATGGATTTCTTTTGCTGACAGCGGCAGCGGTATCTCCCCACAAAACCTGGAGAAGATTTTCGACCCCTTCTTCTCGACCAAAGAACACGGCACCGGCCTGGGGTTGGCCATCAGCAAAGAAATCATGAACCGCCATCAAGGCGATATTCAGGCCCGCAGCCAGATCGGCCAGGGATCCACCTTCACCCTCAACTTCCCGCTGATGGAATCCAAAGACGAAGGGAAACACGAATGGATCATCTAGACAAAGCGCGCGTTCTTGTGGTTGACGATGAACAAAATAATCGCACCGTGCTGGTACGCGGGTTGGAATTGCTGGGGTACGCCACCGCGAGCGCCGGAAATGGTCTGGAAGCCATTGCCTGTCTGCAGGCTGATCCGCCGGACGTGATGGTGCTCGATCTGAAAATGCCGCAGATGGGCGGCGAAAAAGTGCTGGAATGGATCCGCGCTCAGAACCTCGATCTGGCCGTGATCGTACTGACCGCGCACGCCACGCTCGAAAGTGCCATTGGGGCCGTCAAAGCCGGGGCAGTAGATTATCTGCTGAAGCCGCAAAAGATCTCTGAAATCAATCAGGCGATCCAGCGTTCTCTAAAACGCCGCGAGAGCACCCGGCAAAAAGAACAGGCTGTGGCCGCAGTGGAAAAGGCCCTGGCTCTCTTGAAAAATGATCCCGCAGACGCTGAACCCCTCTCAACCGCCGCCGTTCCCCAGCCCTGCTGGTCGTTGAACCCAGAAAATCGTTCCTTGACGATCTACAAAAATGCCAGCGGGCAAGAAATTCTCAAAACGGTCGAGCTCACCGAAGTGCAAATGAGCATTCTCGTTTTTCTCGAACACAAGCTGGGAAAAGTGGTCAGCAACAAAGAAATCGCCCAAGAAGCCCTGGGGTATGCCGAACTCAGCGAACTTGAGGCAGAACGCATCGTCCGCCCACACATTTTGCGGCTGCGCCGCAAGATCGAGCCGGAACCGGAGAACCCGCGGTATATCCGCGCCATTCGCGGCCGGGGCTACACCCTGGAACGCTGCCAAAGAATCTAGCCTGCAATTTAATTGCAATCCAATCGCAATGCCCCTGACCGCCTCAGCGCATAAGATGAGAACAGGTCAAAACTATTTCTTTCTGAACAGGAGCATTGAGATGTCATTCGATACAGGTAGTACCGGATTCATGCTGATTGCCACCGCTCTGGTCATGATCATGACCCCAGGTCTGGCATTCTTCTACGGCGGTCTGGTCGGACGCAAGAACGTGCTGGCGATCATGATCCAAAGCTTCGTCTCGATGGGCTGGACAACCTTTCTCTGGTGGGCATTTGGCTACTCGCTGGTCTTCAGCGGCGGACAGGGGGGGATCATCGGCAATTTTCAACATGCCTTCTTGATCGGGATTTCGCCCACACAGGCTTTTTCAGCCACCAATAACATTCCCCTGTTTGTCTTCATTGCTTATCAAATGATGTTTGCCATCATCACTCCGGCCCTGATCACCGGAGCATTTGCCAACCGCGTGCGGTTCCCGGCTTACCTGATCTTTTTAACCCTGTGGCTGACCTTCGTTTACTTCCCGGTCGCTCACATGGTGTGGGGCGGCGGCCTCTTTGCCTCTTGGGGCGTACTGGACTTCGCTGGAGGTACTGCCGTACACGCCACAGCCGGTTTTGCCGCTTTGGCTTCCGTCTTATTCGTGGGCAAACGCAAGGTATTCGACAAAGGTCCGCACAGCATTCCGCTGGTAGCCCTGGGTACGGCCCTGCTGTGGTTCGGCTGGTATGGTTTCAACGCCGGCAGCGAACTGCACGTGGATAACATCACTGCCCTGGCCTTCATCAACACCGACATTGCCGCATCCATTGCTGCCCTGACCTGGCTGGCCATTGCCTGGATCACCGAGAAGAAGCCAAAATTCATCGGTTTGCTGACCGGTGCCGTGGCCGGGCTGGTCGCCATCACCCCCGCAGCCGGTTACGTTTCGATCACCAGTGCGGTCATCATCGGTTTTCTGGCCGGGGTGGTTTGCTACCTGGCTGTGCTCTGGAAGAACCGCAAACACCTCGACGATGCCCTGGACGTGTGGGGAGTACATGGGGTGGGCGGTGTTCTGGGCGTTATCTGCACCGGTATCTTCGCCTCTCTGGCCTGGAACCCCGCCGGTGCCAACGGCTTGCTGCATGGGAACGTCTCCTTCTTCTTGTTCGAAACCCTCAGCGCTGTCATCACCGCTACCTACTCCTTCGTCTTCAGCTATGCCGCTTTGTGGCTGATCAACAAGATCACCCCGGTCAAAGTGAGCGATGAAGAAGAAGAAGTTGGCCTGGATGCCTCTGAACACGGCGAAAACGCCTACGAACTGATCTAAAGAACAAAAAATTCACCTTCCCCTGTTTTCAGGGGAAGGTGAAACAATTCCTATCTAATTTTCAGCTCAAAAATCTACCACTTGGCGTAGTGTTCCTCTGCCCAGCCGATGAGGTCTTTAATCTCAAGTTTTTCGCCGGCATCGGTGATGGCCCAGCCGTTGTAGCGGCCAAACATTTGATGTACTTCACTCTTGATGACCAGCGCATCCGTCTTGGCAACGCGTTCAAAGAAGGGAGTAAAGACCAGTTCCAGACGGCCATCCGGGCTGACCATCCGCCACGGTTTCTTGTAATCGGAGGGGTCGAAAGTAAAGTCCACTTTGCCGAGCTTGTGCACCTTGCCCTCCAGAATGACGCAGTTCTCACTTGCAGCCGAGGTATCGCCAAAGCCGTACCCCAGGTTGAGACCAATGCGGCGCTTATCCGCTAAAAAGCCGGAAGCACTGGCCCACACCCAGTGTGAAGCATACTCCCATACACCGCGGCCCCAATCGAGATTGCCCAGAGCGGTCTCGGGGGTCAATTCAAAGCGCTGCCCGGCATAATCCACCCAGCCAGTGGCGGGCAGGCAGTTCAATTTGTGATTGTAGTAGAAGCGCTTGCCACGAATAGGGATCACGATGGTCATGGATTCATGATCTGGGGGCTGCGCCAGGGTAAATTCCGCGTTTAAAGCCGAACCGGCAAACCCCGGCCAGCGTACCGACACCGTCCGTTTGCCCGGCAAGGCTTCAAAGACCATCTTAAAATCGCCTTTTTCGTAGGAAGTTTTGCCAGCGGTTGCGGCCCGCGGCAGGTTCACGCCGCTGCCCAGCAGGGTTGAAACGGTCTGTTCTTTATATTCCCCAGTTTTGAAGTCAATGACGTAAGCAAAGATCATGCCCAGATAGCCAATGTTGCTGACCGTGAACGAGAAGAAGTGATCGGGGGTGGTAATGGCGTAATAATCCCAGATCTTGATGCGCATTTTCTGGAACGCCTTAAGCGTGTAAAAATGACTGTCTTCCAGATTGCAATCCAGTACCGGGAAGGGGGCCCAGCCGGCCTGGGTCAGGTTACCGTCCGCGTCGAGTAATTTTGCCGGACCTTTCAGCATGCGTTGTTCATCCATGAGAGCATCCTTTCGTAGCGGGTATTGTCCCTTCATTATAGCCCCCGGCTTAAAAAAATAGATACCCGCACAAGGGTATCTATTGAATTCGTCAGGTTCAGTTTAGATCAGGTCGAACAACCCGTGGACTTCCCCCATCGAGCGGTTGATGCGTAACTCGCTTTCGGTGGCATTCTCGATGATGCGGCGCATGATCTGATCAGCCACACTGCGATTGAGAGCGCGGTCATTGGCATCGCCGCTGAAAGTCAGCGGACGGCCCACTGTCATGGCATAAGGGCCGCTCAAGTACCAGTGGCCGACTTCCTGGCGCCCCCGCACCACGGACGGGATATGGTGTACGCGCTCGCGCTGGATGGCTACTCCCACGGGGATGACCGGGGCACCGCTGGCCAGGGCCAGGCGGGAGACACCGGTGTGGGCCTGATGGAAACCACCCTCGCTGGGGCAAATCTGCCCTTCCGGGAAGATCATCACTGTGTGGCCGGCACGCAGGTGCGCCAGCGCAGATTCCATTGCTTCTTCGTTGTTGCCCTTCCTGATGCAGATGTGCCCGGAACGGCGCAGATAAGTGCCCAGAATGGGTACCTGGAACATCAACTCTTCGATCATGATAAAAGATTGCTGGTGCAGCATGGAAGCCACGAAAAAGGGATCCCCGGTAGAAGGGTGATTGGCGGCAATGATCTTGGCTCCCTGCGGAAGTTCTACATGTCTCACTACATCGGTGCGCAGCAGCGTTCCTGCATAAGTACGCACTACTGGAACACTCACACCGTATAAAGCTATCTCAGAAAAGGTTGTCATTCTTCCTCGTTTCGTTTATTCAGATAGTCCAAGGATACCGGTAAAGTGCAAACCGCACATTGCCCAAAAGGCACATCCCGGCACTGCCATTAGGCATACTTCCATAGCCAGAAGGAACAGGGGGAATGGAGATTTCTGAGGTTTACAACCCCTGAACAGGAAGAAAGGTATGGGATGGAAAGGGAAACTAACGATCTTGCAAGGAGTCGAGGTAAGGCTGCAGCGTTTCGGCCCAGATCGCGTAGCCTGGAGCCAGTAAGTGAAGATGGTCGTTATTCAACTCGGCACGCAGGTCACCCCTGGCATCGACAAAATGCGAATACAAATCAATGAAGGTAGCCCCGTTTTTTTCGGCCAACTCCTGCAATTTGGCATTCAGACCGCGCACCCGGCTGGCATAAAGGTGTGCCCGCGGCAGCAGGGATTCGACAAAAACGCGCGTCTGAGGGGAATCTGTCTTGATCTTATCGAGCATTTCCTGGTACGTCGAAAGGATCATCTCGTCGTGGCGGTGTTCATACCAGGGCAGATCATTGGTGCCAATGAGCATGAAAATCGCCTTTGGCTGGCCGCGGGTAATGCCATCGAGACGCTGCAAAGCACCCACGGTGGTATCCGCGTTGATACCGCGATTCCTGATCGGCAGCCCCGGGAAGAGCTCATCCCAGTTGCCGCCGGCAGTCAGGCTGTCGCCCAGGAAGGCAATATCCCCGGGCTGCAGCGGATGGGCAGCAAAGAAGCTGACCCGCTGCAGATAGTGGTGGCGACCAATCGTTTCAACTTCAACCCGGGTGATGGTGAACAGCACCAGGGTAGCAACCAGCATAACGAGCAAAAAGGCGAGGAACATACTTTGATTATACCTGAACCCGGCGCTATTCTTTCACGTGTTCCCCGGCGGGGAAGAAATTATTACACGTTTTGGGGTAATTGCTGCATACCCAGTAATAATCCCCTTTGTGCGGGCCGGCAGTGGCCGCGATCTTGCGCATGGGCGCCCCACAGTGGGTGCACAGCACCTGTTTGGCTGGCTGGGAGGATAGCGGCGGTGGAGTTGCCGCCGGGCGGGTCGCCCGCGCCGGGGCCGTGACAGCCGGCTGCGGTTCTGGTTCCTGAGGCTCTTCGGGGGTGGTGGGCAGATTCGCATAGGAGCGGATCGTTTGCAGCGGAGCCAACAAGTCAGCAGCCAGTTCCTGATGACTGTACTCGCGCTGATAACGAATGTGCACCAGGGGCAGCCCAACCGTGGCAAAAAGATGGTCAACGAAATTATCTCGCTCCTGGCGATCGGGTCGATCATGGCTGGCATCATCCAACTCGATGGCATAGACCGGCTGCATGCTCTCAGCATCGCACACCACAAAATCGACACTCTTGCGGCTGATCTTATTAAGTGCTGTCTGATAGACACTGCGGTCCGTGCTGGTAACCGCCAGCAACTCTGACAGCACCACCTTGGGGCAGATCATATATTTGCCGCGCAGGATGTCGCGGGCCTGCTGATAGAACTGATATTCCGCCGGGCTTAACGGACCCTTCAATCGATAGGGAAGAGGGGATGGCAATTTCTCTTCAAGATTGCCAGCAGAATTTTTGGATTTTTTTCTTCCAAAAATGCCGAACAGGCAACCTGGATTTTCGTTTAACGGCCGTTTTTCGCTCATGGAATCCTCAATGAAATTAATTTCTTTAACTATACACTTATTTTAAGATACAATACACTCCATGCCAACCATAGATCAATTAGTCGAACAGTTGCGTAAAGTATCTGACCCTGAGCTTGGCCGCAATATTGTCGAGCTTGGTATGGTCAAAGACCTTCAGATCGATGCGAAAGGTCTGGTATCGTTTACCCTGGCATTGACCATCCCCGGCTGCCCCATGAAATCGCAAATGGAACGTGATGCCCGGATGGCTCTTCTGGCCATGGAAGGCGTCAAGGATGTCAAGATCACCTTTGGCGCGATGAGTGAAGAAGATCGCCGCAAGATCCTGGGCAATAACCAGCAGCAGTTGCCCAAACTCAATGCCTTCAACAAAATCGATAAAGTGATCGCGGTGCTGAGCGGAAAAGGCGGGGTAGGGAAATCCTCGATCTCCGCATTACTGGCCTGTGCGCTGGCCCGCTCCGGCAAGAAAGTCGGCATTCTCGATGCCGATATTACTGGCCCTTCTATCCCCCGACTGTTCGGTTTGCCCGCCGGCGGTCTTAAAGGCAATGACATGGGCATTTTACCGGCCGTCACCCACACCGGCATCAAGGTCATCTCGACCAATCTGATGGTTCCCAATGAGGACGCCGCCGTTATCTGGCGCGGCCCCATGATCACCGGAACCATCCAGCAATTCTGGCGCGAGGTGCTGTGGGGTACGCTGGATGTACTGCTGGTGGACCTGCCGCCCGGTACTTCGGATGCCGCATTGACCGTCATGCAGACCATCCCGGTCAACGGCGTGGTGCTGGTGTCTTCGCCGCAGTTGCTGGCCAACATGGTGGTGCGCAAAGCGGATTCCATGCTCAAGCAGCTCAACATCCCTGTGCTCGGGGTAGTGGAGAACATGAGCTACTATCCGTGCCCGGATACCGGCAAGCAGCATCTGATCTTCGGCCCCAGCCACGCGGAAGAGCTGGCGAAAGCGGTGAACACCGACGTGGCCCTTCAACTGCCCATCAACCCGTCCATTGCGGAATTGGGAGATACCGGCCGCATCGAAGAAGCCACCCAGCCCGGACTCGAAAAAATTCTGGAACTCATCTAGGTCATGCAGCGTTTCGCGGTCGTCTCGGATATTCACGGCAATCTGCCCGCTCTGGAAGCAGTGCTGGCCGATGCCGCCAGACACCGCGTCGAAGAGGTGATCAACCTGGGCGACAACCTCTCCGGCCCGCTGTGGCCGTCCGAAACCGCCCATTTTATGATGAAACAAGACTGGCTGAACGTGCAGGGCAACCACGACTGGAATTTACTCCATCGTGACCCTGCCCGGCTCAGCCTGTCGGATTTAAATGCTTACCGCGCTTTGGATGAAGAGATCACCGCCTGGCTGGCGCCCCTGCCGGCCCGCGTGGAACGCCCGGAAGGCATTCTGGCCTTCCACGGCACCCCCACGATCCAGAATGCCTATCTGCTCGAAAGCATTGCCGATCTGCGCACCCACCTGGCTACCCCGAACGAGATCGATGCCCGCCTGGGAGAATTTTCGGCCAGCCTGCTTCTGTGCGGACACTCACACTTTCCGCGCACGGTGCAGCACCGCGACATGCTGATCGTCTGCCCCGGCAGCGTGGGCTGCCCGGCCTATATCGACAACAACGGCTCCGGCCACGTCATCGAGACCGGCTCGCCGCACGCCCGCTACGCAGTGATCGAGCGTCAGGCCGCCGGCTGGTCCGTCGAGCAGATCGCGCTCCCGTACGACACCCTTTCCGCGGTCAAAAAAGCGGCTGCCAACGGCCGCCCCGATTGGGAGATCGCCCTGCGCACCGGTTTCATGCGTGTGGGCGACGAAACTCCCAGCTTTCCGGGAATGTAAATAGAGAAAACACAGCCCCCCGTTTTGAAACGGGGGGCTGATCTTTTTTCACAATTCTTATGCCACTACCTGAGCTTCAGGCTCGGGTTCTTCTTTCGGGGCTTCGGCAGCCTTTTTGCGTTTTTCACGCTTCAAGACGATGTTCTTGCTCTTATCCACGTCGACCAGGATCGAGTCGCCTTCGTTGAATTCGTGCGAGAGCACGGCATCTGAGAGGCGGTCCTCGACTTTATCCTGAATCACCCGGCGCAGCGGACGGGCCCCCATCTCGGGGTCGTAGCCTTCAGTCGCCAGTTGATCGAGGGCGGCTTCAGAAGCGTGCAGGCTGATGTTGTGCTCCTGCATGCGTTCGGCCACCTTGGCCAGCTCGAGGTTGACGATGCTGTGCAGGTGTTCCTGATTGAGCGGGTGGAAAACAATCACGCCGTCGAGACGGTTGATGAATTCCGGGCGGAATACGTGGCGCAGCGAGTCGAGCAGCTTCTTGCGCATGTCGTCGTAATTCTGCTTTTCCTCTTCCTTTTCGTCGCGGGCCAGCGCGAAACCCAGATTACCCTGGCGGCGAATCTCTTCAGCGCCGATGTTGGAGGTCATCACGATGATCGCGTTGCGGAAATCCACTTTGTGCCCGCGGGCATCGGTAAGCTGACCCTCTTCCATGATCTGCAGCAGGATGTTGTGCGCCTCGGGGTGCGCCTTCTCGATCTCATCGAAGACCACGATGGAGTACGGGCGGCGGCGAATGGCTTCGGTCAACTGGCCGGCCTCCTCGAAACCGACGTAACCTGGGGGAGCCCCCACCAGACGGCTGACGTTATGCCGTTCCATGAACTCGGACATATCGATCTGCAGCAGGGCATCTTCACTGCCAAACATGAAGCGCGCCAGCGCTTTGGTCAGTTCGGTCTTGCCCACGCCGGTCGGGCCCAGGAACATGAAGGAGCCGATGGGACGGCGCGGATCTTTGAGGCCGGCACGGCCACGGCGCACTGCCTTGGAGATGGTATTGATGGCTTCATCCTGGCCGACGATGAACTTGCGCAGCTCGTCTTCCATGTGCAGCAGGCGCTCTGACTCTTCGGTGGCAAGCTGCATCAGCGGCACCCCGGTCCACATCGAGACCAGTTCAGCAATGTCGTTGGCGGTCACGACCGGGCTGTTGGAGCGGTCGAAGCTGGTACGCAATTTTTCGATCTGCTCTTCGAGCGAGGCTTCTTTCGAGCCCAACTCGATGGCATCATCATTGCGGCCGGTTTCGAGGGCCATGCTGCGATTGGCACGCACGTCCTTCAACTGGCTCATCAAGTCCTTGAAGGTCTGCGCGGCCGGGCTTTTGTACATGCGTACCCGCGAAGAAGCTTCATCGATCAGATCGATGGCTTTATCCGGCAGGAAGCGCTCGGTGACGTAACGGGAAGAAAGGTGGGCCGCGGCATCGAGGGCTTCATCCGAGATCACCAGACGGTGATGCTCCTCGTAAGCCTTACGAATACCCTTGAGAATCTGGACCGTCTCATCCACGCTGGGCTCCACCACCACGATGGGCTGGAAGCGGCGCTCAAGAGCAGCATCCGACTCGATGTGTTTGCGGTACTCATCAAGCGTGGTCGCGCCGATCACCTGCAATTCGCCGCGCGACAGGGCGGGCTTGAGGATGTTGGCTGCGTCCACGGAAGAACCGGCGGAACCGGCCCCGACCAGCATGTGCAGCTCGTCGATGAAGAGAATAGCCTTGGAGGCCTTTAGCTCATCGATGACCCGTTTGAGGCGTTCCTCGAACTGGCCGCGGTACATGGTGCCCGCCACCAGCGAACCCACATCCAACTGCAAAACGCGTTTGCCGATCAAAGGTGCCGGGACGTCGCCTTCGATGATGCGCTGGGCCAGGCCTTCCACGATGGCAGTCTTGCCCACACCCGGTTCGCCGATCAGCGCCGGGTTGTTCTTGTTGCGGCGAGCCAGAATCTGGATCACACGCTCGATCTCTTTTTGACGCCCGACCACAGGGTCGAGCTTGCCTTCCTCGGCCAGCGAGGTCAGATCCGCCGCCAGTTGATCTACCAGCGGGGTCTTGGCGTCCTTTTTATCATCCGGTTTGAGCTGCGGAGCGCCGCCCGCGGTCGCAGGCAGATTGCTGTTCTCCTGCATCACGCGGCGCGTCTGCCGGCGCACCTGTTCCGGAGAGACGCCCAGTTTCTTGAGCACTTCCAGGGCCATGCCCTCGGTTGTGCGGGTCAGTGCCAGTAAAAGGTGTTCGGTACCAATGAACTGCTGCCCCAGAGCGCGGGCATCCTCAATGGAAAACTCCAGTATCTGCTGGGCCCCGGTGGAAAGCTCGATAATGCCGGATTCCTGCAAACCGTAGCCACTCATGTGATCGACCACCTCGCGGACCCGTTCAGGGGTCAGGCCCAGGTCACGCAGCGCGCGGCTGGCCACCCCGCCGTCCTCGACGATCAGGCCAATCAAAATGTGTTCTGTATTAATATAGGCCTGGCGCAGCCGCTCGGCCTCTTCATGCGCCAGCGAGAGCACTTTGCGCGCCCGCTGAGTAAAACGTTCCATGCCTGCCAAAGGATAATCCTCCTGAACCGCTTACGCTCTTTCTACCAGTAAACGAAAGAACGGAGAAATTATAAAGTTGGGGGAGTGTTCCCCCCGAAATATGATACTGACCATTTCGGTCAGGTTAATTCGATTTTACCAGTTTTTACCGCAAATTTCTCGTGCCCGACAATGTTCTTATACAACGCATATAGTTAACCCCCGTCCTCCGCCGGCGTTGCCCAGCAGAGGGAGAAATTACTGTCAGACAACTGATGGACTAATTCAGCAGATACGCCAGAATCCACTGGGTCGTGGCACGCAAAGCATCCGTGTGGGTGCGCTCGTAGTTGTGCGAGGCATCCACGCCCGGACCGATCAGCGCGACGGCCACATCGCCGCCCGCCCGCCAGCAGGCTTCGCCGTCCGAACCGTAGTAGGGGTAGATATCCACCTTATAAGCGATCCCGGCTTCTTCTGCCAGCCGGCGCAGCTTCTGGCTCAGCCCGTGATGATAAGGCCCGCCCGAATCTTTAACGCACAGCGTGGAATGGAACTCATCCGAGGTCTGACCCTCGCCGACCGCGGCCATATCCACCGCGATCAGTTCCTCTACTTCTGCCGGTATTCCGGCTGAAGCTCCGTGGCCCACCTCTTCATAATTGCTGACCAGCACGTAGGTGGTACGCTGCGGCTTGCGCCCGGCCTGGGCCAGCGCCTGCATGGCCGCGTAGATACAGGCCACCCCGGCTTTGTCGTCCAGATGGCGCGAGCGGACGAAGCCGTTGGTCACTTCCACGCGCGGGTCGAAGGCCACGTAATCACCCACCCGGATGCCCAGCGCTTCGGTATCCGCCGCGGTGAACACCCGTTCATCCAGGCGCACTTCCATCGTTTCTTCCGTGCGCGGGGTATCACTCAGTTTTTTGCCGTACACGTGAGTCGAAGCCGCCGTCAGCAAGATGCTGCCGCGGATGCTTTTCCCTTCAGCAGTGAACACCCGGCAGCCTTCGCCTTCAATGGTGTTCCAGGCGTATCCGCCCAGCTGGGTAAGCATCAGCCGCCCGTTGGGTTTGATCTGCTTGACCATGGCCCCCAGCGTATCCACGTGACCGGTCAGCGCGCACGGCGCTGCACTGCTTTCGCCAGGGAAGCGCACCAACAGCCCTCCCTTGCGGGTCAGACGCAATTCGGCACCGGGCAGCGCCGCAAAGGCGTCTTGCGCATAGCGGATGCCGGCCTCCGCCAACCCGGTGGGGCTGGGCGTGTTCAACAATCCGCTCAAGAACTCGATCATTCTGGCTTCATCGATCACGGGTAACGACATGAGAACCTCACTTCTCGAAGGAACGGCCTTCGAATTCACTGATTTTTCGACGCATCTCCGCGCTCACAGCGACGGAGGTCTTGGTGTGATAATCATACGCCACCAGCACGTTTTCAGCGGTGGCATAGACAACGTTCCCGTCCGCAGAGGTGATCGCATATTCCATCTTGACGCTCTTGGTGCCAATGTGGGTGATCCCAACCGAAACCACGACCGGGTCAGCGAACTCGATCGGCGCCAGATAGCGCACGTGCACATCCGCCACGATGAACGGTACCTCGAGAAAAGAACGGGCATCGAATAATTTCAGTTTGAGCAGGTACTGAAAACGCGCTGTCTCGATATAAGACAGGAACATTTTATTGTTGACGTGCCACTGGGCATCGATATCCCCGTAATTAACGGTAATGGGGAGAGAAAAGTGAAATTTATCCATTGCCAAATTATACTCGCCCTTGTCAAACGAATTTTACGCAGAATAAACGTATTTCATTTAATATAACTATTGCAGAAAAACGAATTATATGAGATAAATAAGGTATTATTACCTAAATTGTCTTGTAAGAGGTTAATAGAATGCAAATTACACGACAGGCCGATTATGCGTTGCGGGCGATGACCTATCTTGCCCAGCTCGACCCCACGCAGCGAGCAGCCACCAGCCAGATCGCAGAAAACAAGAAGATTCCCCCTTCTTTTCTGGCAAAGATTATCTCTCAATTATCCATTGCCGGACTGATCCATACTTCCCGCGGTGCACGCGGCGGGGTTACCTTAGCCCGACCCGCCGGTGAGATATCGATACTGGAAGTGATCGAAGCCATTGATGGCCCCATCGCCCTGAATGAATGCACCGTTTCTCCAGAAGGCTGCCCCTTTTCGGGGGACTGCCCCATTCATGGACTCTGGTGCGATACTCAGGCTGAACTGGTCGAGAAACTACGCAGTACCACCTTCGATACCTTAGCGAAATAATTGCCTGCCTCCATCAGGCCAGATTCAAAGAAAAGAGGCGCAATGTCTGACGGCACACCGATCAACCGCCAATGGGTTTTGTCATTAAAGGACGGCAACGTGGTCATCGATTGGGGCGATGGCCTGTTTCAGGACGTCCGGGCCGGTGATTTCATCAAAGTGAAGGAATCCGAGATCAGCCACCATACGCTCAACGAAGAACTTGATCTGCTGATCCGCGTCGGGCGGGTGACGTCTTATACGTCGACGACCGTGTTCTTTGCCAGTTTACCTGAACGACCGCAGCGTACCATCGATTGAAATGAATGATCCCTGTTCCCCTCCGGTCTGAACTGGAGGGGATTTTTTTGTGAGAATTCCATGCCTACTTTATCGCGCGCCAAACTGAATTTCAACGTCGGCCTGTTTTCGTTCAGCCGGCTGGCCATCAACACCTCTTTGCGGATGGTCTATCCCTTCATTGCCATCTTTGCCAGCGGCATGCACGTGGATGTCAGCATGATCTCGCTGGCACTGGCCATTTCGATGATCACCAGTGCCGCAGCTCCCTTTTTGGCGCCCATCGCCGACCAGCGCGGCCGCAAATCGGGCATGCTCATCGGGCTGCTGATCTATCTGGCCGGCGTGCTGGCGGCCGCCCTGTTCCCCAGTTACCTGACCTTTCTGTTTTCCATTTTGCTGGGCAACCTGGGCAATAATCTCTTTGCCCCGGCACTGCAGGCCTATCTGGGCGATCACGTGCCCTACGAAAAACGCGGCCTGTACCTGACCATCACCGAAATTCCCTGGGCCCTCTCTTTTATCTTAATGATCCCGCTGATCGGCGTCATGCTGACCCACCTGACCTGGTATTCCCCCTTCTGGCTTCTGGCCGGGCTGGCAGTACTGATGTTCGTGCTGATCGCCGTCTTTGTGCCCTCGGACCGCCCCGCTTCAGCGGAGGCAATGACCTTCTTTGCGGATATCAAGAAAGTACTGACCAGCCGCTCCGCGCTGTTCGGAATGGTCATGGGATTTTTGATCGTGGCCGGCAACGAAGTGGTCAACGTCGTCTTCGGGGTGTGGATTCAGGATTCATTCGGACTGGAAATCGCCGCTTTAGGGGCCGCCTCTGCCATCATTGGCTTCTCGGAACTGACCGGAGAAGGCATCACCGCCTATCTGGCCGACCACCTGGGCAAGGAACGGGCCGTCACTCTGGGATTGATCTTGAGCAGCCTGGCAGTGATCACTCTGCCCTGGCTGGGACGCAGTGAAGTCGGCGCCCTGATCTGGCTCTTCCTTTTCTACTTCACCTTCGAGATCATGGTGGTCAGCTCTTTGCCGCTCATGACCGAGGTCATGCCAGCCGCCCGGGCTACCATGATGGCCCTGTTTTTGGCCGCCCTTTCCCTGGGCCGTGCCGCCGGTGATCTGCTTGCCCCCACTCTCTACCAGACCGGCTTCTGGCTGAATGCTGCTGCCTGCCTGGTCTTCAACGTGCTGGCCTGGGTGGCGCTGTCGCGGGTGAAACTGCCCTCCTCTCAAAAAGAACCGCCGCTTTCAGCCGGCGATTAACTTCCTTTTCGGCGCCCCGGTGAACCCTCGCATGACACCCTGGATGCTGTCAAAAATCCTCTCCCTGCTCTTCTTCGGCGGATCGACTTTTTTCGTCACCCGGCTCCTGCCGCCGCGCTCGCTGCGCCTGGTACTGGCCCTGCTGGTCATCGCCGAGCTGGTTCTGCCCTTCACTGAATTGAAAATGGAGTTGTTCTCGGTTATGGGGATGACTTTTATGTTTAGATGAATGTTTGCTTTTCACCCTGTTGGGCATTGTGATGGGGCTGGTCTTTCGCCCCGCCCCTCAACCGGGCGATGAAACTGACTTGTGAAATAAGCTGGTCCAGTTCCCGCACTTCCACTCTGGTAAGCCATCAAAGGAATAACCCCAGCAAAAAAGCCGCCAACCCCAGAGTGGCGCTCAAATAGATGCCGCGCATGGCGTTCCGCTGCACCCGTTCGGCCTGCGAGCGGTACAGGCGCACGGCGAAAAAGGCAACCAGCCCATCCATCAGCAAAATGCAGACCGCGTAACCCCACCCCAGCAGGCGCAGGAACATGGGGAGCAGACTCAGCAGGATCACGAGCCCCCATAAGACCAGCGAGACGCGCAGCGCAAACCGCTTGCCCTTCAGGATAGCAATCGAGCGGGAGCCGCGCTTTTGATCGCCCTCCCGATCCAGCACGTCGCCGGCGATCTCTTCCCCCAGATCAAGAAAAAAGGCCATCAGGCTGAAGATCCAGACGGTCAGGCTGCCGCCCGCGCCGACGCTGACCGCGCCAAAAAGGAAGGTCAGCCCCACGCAGGTACTGACCAGCAAATTGCCCGGCAGCCCGGTCTGTTTACCGCGCCAGTTGTAAAGCACGCCGATGACCCAGATCGCGAGCGCCAGCAGCAGCGTTTCGCCGTTGAGGAGCCAGGCCGCGCCCAGCCCCAGCAGGGTGGCGATGCCCGTCAGCAGCAAAGCCTCCGCCGGGCGCACAGCCCCGGAAGGAAGCGGCCGCTCCGGCGCGTTGACCCGATCCACTTCCAGATCGAAGTAATCGTTGAGCACCAGTGCCGTCCCGGCCAGCATGAAAATGCTGAGAAAGCCCAGCCCCATTGCGCGCACGGAAGGCAGCCGCCCCAGGGCCAGAAGTTGGCCGGTCAGCACACATACCCCCGACGCCACCGAGAGGTCCGGGCGGAATAAGCGCAGCATTCCGCGAAGTTTTCGAAAGTTCATATGCGTAAATTTTACCCATCTTGAAAGCGAATGGCAATCGCATCCGCGGCTCTCGGCTATAATAACTGCATGACCTCTCTTCTCATTCACTCAGCGGCCCAACTGCTCACCCTGGCGGGTTCCCCCCAGCGTGGAAACGAACTGGGCCGCATTTCCATGCTTAATGATGGTGCCGTACTCATCGAAGACGACCGCATTGCTGCCGTCGGGCCGAGCGACGAACTGCTGCAGCGCTACCCACACGCGCCGCGCCTCTCCGCCGAGGGGAAGGCGGTCCTTCCCGGCCTGATCGACCCGCACACGCATCTGATCTGGGCGGGCGATCGCGCGGCTGAATTCGAGATGCGTCTGCAGGGAAAAACCTACATGGAGATCATGGCCGCCGGCGGTGGCATCGCCTCAACCGTCCATGCCACCCGCACGGCGGGGAGCGCGGCTCTGCTGGCGCAGACCCGCGCCCGCGCAGAAGGGCTTTTTCGTAATGGCACGACGACTGCCGAAGCCAAGACCGGCTACGGTCTGGAACTCAATTCTGAGCTGAACCAGATGGAGCTGCTGCTGCAGCTCAACCGCGAGGGCCCGCTCGAGATCGTACCAACCTTTCTGGCGGCCCACGCCATTGCCCCCGAATATCAGGAGCGCCCCGACGAATATACCGACCTCATCTGCACGCAAATGCTGCCCGCACTCAAAGTCTGGTGGCCACAGCACGCCCCTGAGCAGCCGCTGCCTTTCGTGGACGTTTTCTGCGAAGAGGGGGCCTTCAACCTGGCCCAGACGCGCCGCATCCTCACCGCCGCCCAGAAGCTGGGTTTCCCGCTCAAACTGCACGTGGACGAATTCGCCAATCTGGGCGGAGCCACCCTGGCAGCCGAACTGGGAGCCACGACAGCGGACCACCTGGTCAAGACCTCCGGCGCGGATATCCGCGCGCTGGCAGCCAGCGAGACGGTGGCCGTGGCCCTGCCCTGCACCCCATTTGGACTGGCACAAGCAGAGTACACTCCGGCGCGGGAAATTTTGGCTGCCGGCGGTCTGCTAGCCATTGCCTCCGACATCAACCCGGGCACGGCCTGGTGCGAGAGCATGCAGTTCGTGATTGCGCTGGCCTGCCGGATGCTCAAACTGACCCCGGCGCAGGCAGTTGCCGCCGCTACCATCAATGCCGCGGCAGCCATCCACTGCCAGGATCGCCTGGGGTCGCTGGAACCCGGCAAACAGGCCGACCTGATCCTGCTTTCCGTGCCTGACTACCGCCACCTGGCCTACCGCTTCGGCGGCAATCTGGTAGATACCGTGATCAAAAAAGGGAAAGTTTATCCCCGCTAGAGCCGTGACAAAAAATCATTCGAAACGAGCCCGTTCATCATGATCAATTTAGAAGAAGCCAAAAAATGGTATCAGAACGCCGATGCGGTGCATGATTTTGCCCACATCGAGCGCGTTTATCGCATGTCGGAGCGGCTGGCCCGCGCGGAAGGCGCTGATCTCGAGATCGTGCATGCGGCCGCGCTGCTGCACGATGCTGATGGCACCACCCCGGGCAGCGCTGCCCGGCTGGAACATCACCTGCGTTCGGCCGCCTTGGCCGGAGAAGTGCTAAAAAAAGAAGGCTGGCCCGAAGACCGCATCGCGGCCGTGCAGCATTGCATCCGGGCACACCGCTACCGCGACGACCGCGAACCGCCGGCCACGATCGAGGCCAAGTGCATCTTCGACGCCGACAAGCTCGACGTTCTCGGGGCCATTGGGGCCGTGCGGGTCAGCCTGTACGCCGCCCTGGCCGGCATGCCGCTCTACGCGGAACCCTCTGCCCAATTTCTCGAAACCGGCAAAGAGATGCCAGGGGAACCGCACAGCGCTTACCACGAATACCTTTTCAAGCTGCGCAACGTGGAAAAACGCCTCTACACCGCGACCGCCCGCCAGCTGGCGCGCCAGCGCAGTGAATACCTCAAAGAATTTTTCATTCAGCTCATGGCTGAGATCAACGGAGAAAGATAAACATGGATCCTCACTCTGAACCCACCCTTGCCCAGGTGATCGCCTGGGCGAAAACCGCCGGTGAACTGGTGCGCGCCAATTTCAACAAGCCCCACACCATTGGCTACAAAGGGGAAGTGGACGTGGTTACCGAAAGCGACAAGAAATCCGAGGAGTACCTGCTCGGGCAACTGGCGCAGACCTTCCCCCACCACGCCATCCTGACCGAAGAAAGCGGCGAGCACGCCGGCGAAAGCGACCACCTCTGGATCATCGATCCGCTTGACGGCACAGTCAATTACGCCCATCGTTTGCCCATCTACTCCATCTCGATCGCCTACCAGCTGCGCGGACAGCTGCAGCTGGGCGTGGTCTACGATCCCTCCCGCGACGAATGTTTCAGTGCCGAGCGCGGCCGGGGAGCGTTTCTCAATGGGCAGCCACTCTCGGTTTCTGGGGCCACCCAGCTCATCCAGACCCTGATGGTGACCGGCTTCCCCTACGACCGCCAGTCTGAAGATTACTTCCGCTCACTGCGCCTCTTCGGGCACATCACCTCGATCACGCAGGGAGTGCGCCGCCTGGGCTCGGCCGCGCTGGACCTGTGTTATGTGGCTGCCGGCCGCATGGATGCCTATTTCGAGCTTTCCATTCACCCGTGGGATATCGCTGCCGCGGCCCTCATTGTGCAGGAAGCCGGCGGCAAGGTCACCGACATCCACGGCGAGGCCCATTTCATGAAAGAACCTTACTCCCTCATTGGCTCCGCCCCGGGGGTGTATGCTGCTCTGCTGGCTGAACTCGAGAAGACCCGCTAGAAGCGGGCCTTTAACTTTTTTTCAGAACAAAGGGGGCTTTTGCCTACTTTATTTTTCCCCACACGTAAAAGCAGGCAATGATGCCCACGGCAAGGGGGGTGGCATAGAAAAGCTGACCCGGGATCGGAATGAACCCGACGAGGATCACCGAATGAGCAAAAACGCGCAGGTGCACGAGCAGAACCGTGAGAGCGATTGCTGCCGCGAGAATACCCAGAGTCGCCGCGATACGGCCCACAGATCGCAGCCCGGTATCCCCAGCCGCGGGATGTTTCCTCAATGCCACCCACCAACCAATGCCAACGCCAAGCAAGACCAGCCCGATCCCCGTAAAGACCAGGGAAGAAACAAGGAAAGTGCCGCGATAATAACGGCCTCTGGAAAGGATCGCTTCATAGAAGTTGTAGGCGGTGATAGCTGCCCCCGCCAGCAGCAAGAGGATGGCAAAAAAACGTTTCATCTCAACATTTCCCTTCTGAGGTGCCGGTATGGTTGCCCTGATGAAATTATAGCAAGCCCTGCTTCACAGCAAAAACCAAATAGAGGCCCCATTTTTGAACTGCCGGGGCCCTGTCATTCGCATTCAGCGGGTAATTTCGGTATAATTTCGTTACAAAAATGATCTTTGCAGTGGAAAATCACACTTGAATCGAGGATATCTCATGTCAGAAAAAGTCTTTACGCAAAAACGATGGAGCCTGGCAGATCTCTACCCGACCATCGATGGCCCAGAAATGAAGCGGGATTTTGCCGCGCTGGAAGAAAAAGTGGCCGCTTTCGAGAAGATGCGCCCGCAGTTGACCGATTCCATCCCCCTGGCAGCCTTCATGGACGTGATCCATGCGCTCGAAGGCATCTACACCCTGGCCATGAAACTGGGAGCTTACCCTGAACTGCTCTTCACCGAAGACACCCAGTCGCAGGTCGCCATGTCACTGATGGGCCGTGTTCAGCAGGTGACCGCTGACGTCGAAAACCGCACCCTTTTCTTCAGCCTGTGGTGGAAGGAACTCAACGATGAGAATGCCGCCCGCCTGATGAAAGATTCCGGCGACTACCGTTACTGGCTGGAAGAAATGCGCCATTTCAAACCGCATACCCTCAGCGAAGCCGAAGAAAAGGTCATCAACATCAAGAACGTGACCGGCGTCAACGCTCTGAATACCCTTTACGATACCCTCACCAACCGCTACACCTTCAAAGTGGAAGTGGACGGCGAGATGAAAGAAATGACCCGCGGCGAACTGATGATGTACGTCCGCGAGGCCGACCCCGACCTGCGCGCCCGCGCCTATCAGGAACTGTACCGCGTCTTTGGCAGCGACGGCGCCATCCTCGGACAGATGTATCAGACCATCGCCCGCGACTGGCACAACGAAGAAGTGGACATGCGCCGCTATACCAGCCCGATCTCGGCCCGCAATCTGGGCAACGATCTGCCGGATGAGGTAATCAATACTCTGCTCAAGGTCTGCGAGGAGAATACCGGTACCTTCCAGCGCTTCTTCAAGCTCAAAGCCAGGCTGATCGGCATGAAAAAGCTGCGCCGCTATGACATCTATGCTCCCGTTGCCAAATCCGACAAGCGCTATGATTTCAAAGCCGCCCAGGAGAAGGTCTTCGATTCCTTCCGCCAGTTCGATCCGCGCTTCGAGACGCTGGCCAAACGCGTCTTCAACGACGATCATCTCGATTCTGAGGTGCGCAAGGGCAAACAGAACGGCGCTTTCTGCGCCACCATTCTGCCCAGCCTGACCCCGTGGGTACTGCTCAACTATCAGGGCAAAGCCGATGACGTTTCGACCATGGCCCACGAACTGGGCCACGCTATCCACTCCATGCTGGCCGAGCAGCATACCCTGTTCACCCAGGGCGCTTGCCTGCCCCTGGCCGAGACCGCCTCGACCTTCGGCGAGATGATGCTGGTCGACCGTCTGCTTTCTGAAGAAAGCGACGAGGGCGTCCGCCGCGACCTGCTCTTCCGTCAGATCGACGATGCCTATGCCACCATCCAGCGCCAGGCCTTCTTCGCCCTCTTCGAAAAGAAAGCCCATCAGATGGTCATGGACGGGGCTTCTGTGGATGAAATGGCTGCCGCCTACCTGGAGAACCTCAAGGAACAGTTTGGCGATGCGGTCGAGATCAGCGACGAGTTCAAATGGGAATGGGTCTCCATCCCGCACATCTACCACACCCCGTTCTACGTGTATGCCTACGCCTTCGGGCAGCTGCTGGTCTTCGCCCTGTACAAACAGTTCAAGGCCGAAGGGGATTCCTTCAAGCCACGTTACATCAAACTGCTGTCTGCCGGCGGCTCCGAAGCCCCCATGCAGGTGCTGCGCGATGCGGGTATCGACGTCAGCCAGGCTGCCTTCTGGCAGGGCGGCTTTGACGTCATCAGCGGGCTGGTCGATCAACTCGAGAAGATCACAAAATAACTATCATAACGACACGACAAACCGCGGATTTCTCTCGAAATCCGCGGTTTGTATAAAACTATATTTTAGAGAAATCTGGAGTGTAATCCACCTTTAGAGAATTATCTCTTTTTCCTCCAAGTAAGACTCGAAATTCTTTTTCTCGCTTCATCCTGGTTATTGTAATTGAACTTTTCTCTTTAATTTTCTCTATGTCCTCAGGAAAAAGAAAAGCAAGTTCAGTTTTCTTCAGGTCCACTTCATCATTTTGACGTTTCTTTCTTAAGCAAACAACTCCTAAAATTGGTCTTTTTCCATTGCCCGTCTTTTTTGCCAAATCATTAAGATCACTGCGAATATCTCCTAAATTCCAACTGTAATAATTATCTTTTAAATTTGATCTTTCCACCCGATACATTAGAAAGAGGACAAAATCATTTCGGTTATTCGTCGTAAACTCATATTCCTGCCGACTTTCACCAATGTTAATCAATGCAGGCTTTATATGCTCTCGAAAAAGATATACAAGAGCAGCTCCGTAATAATGATCTGACTGATTTAAATTTGTCATATAACCCTCCTTTTTTATTATTATACAAGATCTGAATGCTATAATTTGAGCATGGAGACCATTCTTTCAGACACCAATCTGGATATTCAGCGGCTTAGGGTATCGAAAATTCGCAGCCTGAGCCCGCTGCAGAAAATGGAATTACTTTCTCAGATGAATCAAAGCGTTTTGCTGCTGGCCCAATCTGGCCTGCGTCGCCAATACCCCCAGGATTCTGAAGAGAGAATCCATTTTCGTCTGGCTTGCCTGCGTCTGGGGAGAGAATTGGCGGAAAAACTATATTCTGCTGGGTAACCGTGGAAAACTCGCTTCCGGAACCGCTTGCCATCACTCAAAAAGTCACCCTTGTATTCGATGAACTGAATATTCCTTATTTCATCGGCGGCTCATTTGCCTCGGCTTTTTATGGAATTCTTCGAGCAACAATGGATATCGACCTGATCGCCGACATCAAAATCGATCACATTCCCCTTTTAGTCGATCGTTTGCAAAATGAGTTTTACATCGATTCTTCTATGATTCAGGACGCGATTACTCATCAAAGCAGTTTCAATCTGATCCATCTGGCAACAATGTTTAAGGTTGACGTCTTTATTCTCAAAGACCGGGAGTTCGAACAACAGCAATTTACTCATCGTCAAAAGTATCCCATTGGCGAAAAAAATCCGGATTATTTCTTTTTTACCTCACCAGAGGACATTATTCTGGCAAAGCTGGGGTGGTTTAAAGCAGGAGGAGAGGTTTCAGAAAAACAATGGAATGATATTCTTGGCGTTCTGCAAGTACAGTCCGGTCACCTGAACGAGCAATATTTGCTTCAATGGGCCAAGAAATTAGACTTATTTGATCTCTATCAACGGGCAGTTAACCAAGCAAAGCTTTCCTGAAAGAATGAGCCTTCTTCTTTTTCGCTCGCTTTTCAATTTATGGTATATTTTAAATTCAGAGTCCATCCCCCCATTGGAGCCGTTCATGTATTTTGCAATTGAAGGTGTGATAGGCGTAGGCAAGACCACCCTGGCGCGCATGCTTCAGCCCGAGTTCGAGGCTGAACTGGTGCTGGAAGTCTTCGAGGAAAACCCTTTTCTCAGCAATTTCTACGGCGACCGCGCCCGTTATGCGTTCCAGACCCAGATCTTCTTTTTGCTCAGCCGCTATCATCAGCAGCGGCGCAACATCAGCGACCGCCTGTCTGACGTCAAAGCCATTATCAGTGATTATACGTTCGAGAAGGATGCCCTTTTTGCCCGCGTCAACCTGGCCGGGGACGAGCTCGAGATGTACTACCGCGTGCAGGAAGCCCTGGCCGAAAAAGTGGTGCCGCCCGATCTTTTCGTTTATCTGCGCGCCAACACGGATACCCTCATGAAGCGCATTGCCTTGCGCGACCGCCCGTATGAGCGCCAGATGGAGCGCAGTTACATCGATCAACTTAACCGTTCGTATGAAGATTTCTTCATGCACGCCCCGCAAAACACCCCGGTACTGGTGATCGAGTCGAGTGAGATGGATTTCGTCAACAATCCCGCCGACTACCAGATCATCCTCAACCGTATCCGGGAAGCTCTGAAGCTGGCCCCCTTCCAGCCGCAGCTCCCCATTTCTTAGGCAGGCAATCTATGCGCGTAACCCGTGAACTCCTCCTCAATCTGGCCCAGGAACAGGCCAACAAAATGGCCGCCAAAGACCCCAGCATCCAGTGCATCTACCTGGTGGGCTCCCTGCTGGGAGAAACTGCCTTTCTGGGAGGAGTGACCGACATCGACCTGGTGCTGGTGCACGATCACCCCGTGCCGCAGCCACGTGAGATCGTGCGCATCAACAGCGAAGTGCATCTGGATATTGCGCACCTGCAGGATACCGTTTACGATCCGCCGCGCCGTCTGCGCGAGGACGCCTGGATCGGCGGCTCGCTGGATGTGGGCCCGCGCATGCTTTTCGAGCGCTATCACTGGTTCGACTTCGTCCGGGCCAGCGCATGTGCCCAGTACTGGCAAAGTGAACACCGCATGGCACGCGCCCGCGGCTTTGCTGCTGCCTCCCGCCGCGCCTGGCAAACCCTGGTCGACGAGAACCCACAGGGGCTGAAGCGCACCCAGCTTTACCTCGACGCGCTGCGCGACTGCGCCGATTCTCTGGTCGTGCTCGACGGCCTGCCGCTCAGTCCGCGCCGCTTCATGCTCGATCTGCCCGAACGCATGCGCGAGCAGGATCTTTCGGATTTTACTGGCCTGTTCGTGGCGCAATTTGCCAACGATTCGGTCTCAGAAGAACAGCTCGAAAAATGGCACAGTCAGTGGCTCGAAAGTTACGACGCCCTGAAAGGCAGCAAAGATGCCCCTGTCAAGTATTGCTCCACCCGCCGCAACTACTACGAGAAGGCCATCGAAGTACTGGCCACGGACCATCCCGCGGCGGCGCTGTGGCTGCTGCTGACCACCTGGACGGAGATCGCCGCCTTCCTGCCCAAATCCGCCCCGGAATACAAAAACTGGCAATCCTTCCTGCGCGTGCTCGATCTGGATAGCAAAAATATGCCTGAACGCATCGAATCCCTCGATTCTCTGCTGGACCGCGTCGAAACCACCCTCGATCAGGTGGCTGCCGAGAGCGTATAAAGTTGTGGATAACCCGGTAAAAACTGTGGATAAACGGGCTAAAATGTGGAAAACTCTTCTTTTTCTCCATTGAAATCGTGGAAAAAACCACAGTGAGGTTGAAATCAGCGGGGAGAAAAACGACGTTTTTCTCGCGAAACCCTTGTTTTCAACAAGAACAAAGTTTTTCCACAACTTATCCCCAGCAGAAGGGAAGGTTTTCAAAGGGCCCATTTCTTGAAAGCGGGTGCTTTTGAAGTCAAATCAGCAGATTTTTCTTCCCTCAGGCAAGTTATCCACATTTCCACACCCCCTACCAATACTACGATACTGATTAACCCTATAAAGAGAATAAGTTAATTAAGCAGAATTCCACAGCCAGTGCCCAGTAACAAAGCAGTGGAAAACTGGTAGCTTGAAACGGTATTTAAATTCTTGTACAATTTGCATAGATTTTGGAATATTGCGCTCCTTGTTGTTACTTCAACAGGTCACACACCGAAAGGGAGAGAAACAATGGATGTCATCAAGGTAAAGGCAAATTCTAGAACGGCTGCAGTTGCGGGGGCCATTGCTGGGGTTATGCGTGAACACAAACATGCGGATATTCAAGCAATCGGCGCAGGGGCCGTGAATCAGGCTGTCAAAGCTCTGGTTCTGGCAAAGGGATACCTGGCTGAAGACGGAATCCCCATCGTCTGTATCCCTGAGTTCGTGGATGTCGAGATCGACGGAAAGGTTCGCACGGCAATCAAGCTGGTTATCGATCCTAAAGAGTAAATCGTGACACCCGAAAAAATACAGGGCAGAGAATTCTCTGCCCTGTGTTGATTTAACGCCAGAAAAACGGATTAATATTGATCGACTTCTTCACGAGCAAAGACCACTTCTTCTTTGCCCGTCAGTTTTTCATTTACTTTGGTGGCGATCAGGTCCAGATGGCGCGAATGCTCGACGAAATCCAGATCGTCTGCCGGCACGGTCAGGATGGGGCACAGAGTGAAATGCTGAATCCAGCTCTCGTACAGATTATTGAGATTGTCGAGGTAGGCCGGGGAGATGGAACGTTCATAGTCGCGGTTGCGCAAAGCAATGCGGTGGATCAGGGTGTCAACTGAAGCACGCAAATAAATGACCAGGTCGGGCGGGGTGAGCGTGTCGGCCAGAGTGAGATAAAGGGAACGGTAGGTCTCATAATCGCGTTCGGCCATGTTGCCCTGAACGTAGAGATTACGGGCAAAGACCTCGGCATCCTCATAGATGCTGCGGTCCTGAATGACGCTGCCGCTGGAGCGCAGCAGGTCGTGATGGATTTTGAGCCGGTGAGTCAGGAAGAAGATCTGGCTCTGGAAGCTCCAGGCAGGCATGTCGTGATAGAAATCCGCCAGATACGGATTTTCGGTCACGGGTTCGTAGAAGGGTTCACAATCAAGCCGCGGACTGATCATTTCCACCAGGGTAGATTTACCCACCCCAATGTTGCCTGCCACTGCAATAAATTTCTTCATGTTCGCCTCATGGATATAAGTATAGTACATTCGTCCCGCAGACAACAAAAAAGACAGCCTTTACCGCTGTCTTTTTTGCTGCATTCATTGAATCGACTAGGCAGGCTGAGCGGCGCCAGTGGGGCACACGTCCGCGCAGGAACCGCAATCCTTGCACAGAGCCGGGTCGATCACGTACTGGCTTTCGCCAGCAGAAATGGCGCCTTCGGGGCATTCCGCTTCGCAGGCACCGCAGCTAATGCAATCGCTGGTGATCTTGTAGGTCATTTTGAATACATCCTTTCATGAAAGGTAGAAAATTTTCCGTAAAAAAGAATAGCACAACCGTGAATCTGCGTCAATAGCCATAATTATTGAATAAAATGATAAAAAATACCCGATTAAACTCCTGAATGATTTGGTGCGGCATTCTGCGCTTCCCTCTGATATAATCCAGCCTAATTTATGGGAAAAGAAGAAAATCGATTCTGGGCTTTTCTGCGCGGATTGGCACCTGCTGTACCGGTGGTCATGGGTTACCTGCCCATTGGCTTTGCCTACGGCGTGCTGGCCATCAACGGCGGGCTGACGGTCTTTGAGACCGTGGCCATGTCGGTGATCGTCTATGCCGGCTCGGCGCAGTTGATGGCGGTCAGCCTGTTCGAGGCGGGCATCAATCCTTTTTCGATCATTGCCACCACCTTCATCGTGAACCTGCGCCACATGCTCATGTCCGCTTCGCTGGCCCCCTATCTGGAGCGCTGGCGCAAGGGTGAGGTGGCCGCGTTTTGCTACGAACTGACCGACGAGAGCTTTGGCGTCCACAGTCTGCGCTTCGAACGCGGAGAAACCGCCCCGCACCAGACCCTGTCCATCAACCTGACCTGCCAGCTGGCCTGGATCGCCGGGACGGTGTTGGGAGCGCTGGCCGGAGGGCTCATCCGCGACGTGAAACCCTTTGCCCTCGATTATGCTTTGCCGGCGATGTTCATTGCCTTGCTGGTGCTGCAGATCAAGAATCGCCTGCATTTGCTGGCAGCGCTGGCAGCGGCTGCACTTTCACTGTTCTTCTGGCTGGGCGGGGTGACCCAGTGGAACGTGATCCTGGCAACGATTTTGGCCGCGGCGCTGGCGGCGGGAGTGGAAACATGGACCAAACGCACGTCCTCCTGACCCTCATTGGCATGGGGGCGGTCACTTATCTGCCCCGGTTGCTGCCCGCCTGGTTCCTGCGCGGACGCGAGCTGCCGCCGTTTCTGGTGGCCTGGCTGCGCTACGTGCCGGTGGCCGTGCTGGCGGCGCTGCTGCTGCCTTCACTGCTCGTGCAGGACGGGCAACTGAATTTTCACTGGGAGAATCTCTACCTGTGGGCGGCGCTGCCGTCCATTCTGGTGGCCAGGAAGACGAAGAACATGTTCGCCACCGTCCTGACTGGCATGGTGCTGGTGGCCCTGGCCCGGCTGCTGCTGGGTCTGTGAAAAAGAAGCCAATTTACGCCGTCAATTCTTGACAGTCTGGCGGCATGGGTTATAATAGATTCGCTTTCCTCGTTAGCTCAATCGGCAGAGCGGGCGGCTGTTAACCGCTAGGTTCGAAGTTCGAGTCTTCGACGAGGAGCCTTTGAAAGACACTCGGCTTATCATTCTGAGTGTCTTTTGTTTTAACAATTTTCATGTCATAATGTATAAAGATTTGTGATTGGGGAAAATGAATGCTCAGGCATCAGAAATATCCAAAAGTAAATATCCAAAAGGCTTGAACATTATCTCGCTAGGTTCAACTCTTTAAAAAGGGCAGACGTCCGAGTCTTCGACGGGGTGCCTTTTACCCTAAAATAATTAAATCAAAAACCTTCTCTTTTTATTACATCTAATAGAGATTATTCCAGCATGTATTTGAAAAGAAAATATTTCACCGTTATTTCTTAAAGGAGTGAAACGATGCCGATGGTTCCCAAAAAGAAAATCAACATTCTTGTGACTTACTTAATAGTACTGGGACTTCTGTTCACTGGGCTGGCGTTTTTTATAACAAAGATACAAACTGACCTAGAAGAAATTCCCTTTGGCAGTTTGCTCATCTGGGAAATAGCCGCTGCTGCTTTCTCTGTTTATGCTCTGGTGAAACCCTGGGAATGGGAAAAGAAGTATTTCTCATCGGAGGCTAAATTTAAAATGACTCCTCAATCAATCAATAGCCAACTGATATTAAATTGTTTTGCTAATTTCGTTCTTCCTTTTTTTATGGGGCTGATCCTCATATTTTGGGGATTGTCATTTATCCATTATTTATTCTTTGCCCTGGCATCATTTGTAGATATTTTGGCGTGGAGAATTTATATCCTGAGAGCGAGACAGGGAAGTATTGTCAACCAGTAGAGGGTTAAAAACACTTCAATTTGAATTTATTCCTCAGCAATCAACTGAGCCTGTTCCGATCTTGCTTTCTTCTCGATTAGGATCATGACCAGCAAAAATATCTGAGCAACCAACATGGTCGGGTATTTGTCATTGATCCAGAAAGGTACCAGATAATTGGGGTCGAAGTAGCGGATCGAGAGTGCGCTCAAGACGAAAAAGAAAAGCCAGCTCAGCCAGGCACCGTGGGGGTTTTGTTGCAGATACCGGGTAAGTATCCACCCGGCCAGCAGCACCAGAAAGCAAGAGGCAATGATGACCAGTTTGTAATCGTAGGCGATGCTGGGTACGGTGATCATGGGCGGCAGTGAGGCGGCAAAGATCAACAATTCCCCAACTGGCGTGTGCCATTGCTTACGCAGGAGCAACAGGGTCACCAGCCAGAGCAGTAACGGCAGAAGAGTGAACGCTCTGGAGAGGATCGTTTCGGCGGAGGCCCAACCGGGATGCAGGCTGACCAGACCGTTGGCAAAGGTCAGCCCCGATGAACTGGTCGCCGCACCAATCACGTTCCCGGCTCCCATTGAGGAAAGGAAGGAGCGGAGGTAGCCGAAGGCGTTTTGTGGCCCGATGATGAAGAGCAGCCCCAGGTTGACCACCAGTGTTGGCAAGAGCATCTTCTTGCCATGTTTGATCAGCAGTAAAGCGAAGAGCAGCCCCGGGTAGATTTTGAGGTGGAAGGCGATCGAAACCAGTAATACCTGCAGCCAGACCTTCTCGGGCCGGGTGATGGCGCACCAGATTCCCAGCAAGGCAAAGAAAAAGGCCACAATGTCGTAATTTCCCCTCTCCAGGCTGAAAAGGAAGGGGTAACTGGTTACCGATAGTAGCGAAAATAAAATGAAAAGGGCAACGTTGAGCATCCCGATAAACATGGCATCCGCTTTCAGCCTGGCAAAAAATATTTTGTTTATCAGCAGGCAGCTCAGCCCCACACAGGCAATATTCAGCAGGTAAAGCAATATTCCCTGGACCAGATAAGCAGTATTCTCATCGAAGAGCAAAAAGGGCAGTCCATACACGTTGACCAGTGGTGGGTAACGAGGTGAAAAATCATTCTCCCGCATGGGATATATATTGAAGTATTCTGTCAGTGCTTTGGCAGGGCGGTAGATGCCCACTCTGAAATCATTGCCTGCTACATTTGAGCGGATAGAGTTGAGCGGTGAATCGAATTTCCATGTAAAAAGATCGATCTGGCCAAGGACGTTGCAGATCAAAAAAACAAGCAGAATGCCCACGGCCAAAATCTGGACGGCTTTGAGAATTCGTGTCTGGCCCGGGTCAGATGGCCTGGGGAAAAATCCAGCGCAAGACCCTGGAGGGAGAAAAAATGCGATCAGCTTTTTGATAAGGAACAACAGAAGGGAAATGAAAGGAAAACAGATCAGGGTGAGCCCGGCGATCACCAGCGTCTGGAGGAGGAAACCCATACCGTCGAAGTAGCGGTGCAGAAGCAGGTATGTCCAGCGATCGCTGGTCAAAAAAGCGGTCAGCAGGCTAAAGCTCGCCGAAAGGAGGACGTTTTCCCGTTTGCACAATCCCTGCAGTTTTTGCGAAAAAACTTTCATCGATTCACCCTGTTTTGTCGTAATTTGTATTTTATAAAAAAGCTTTGTCAGATTATACCTTTGCTCGATTTTTGCGTAGTCGCATAAATCACATGAGATCAGGTCAACCTTTCCCAGAAAATTTTTTCCCGGTCAGCCAGGCTTTGGCCATTTCTTCATCGAAGAAAATCCGCAGGGTCTGCGCCTGGTTGATCGATACTGTTTCCAAAAAACGATAGTCTCCATCGTCTGGCATGAAGATCAGCGCTCGTTTCAGAGAACGGATATCGATCCCCAGTTTCTTGAATTCTTCGGCAAGCTTCTGAGGGGTGGCGTAGACATTGAATGTGCTCAAATGCAGATTTGCTCCACGAAAATCGAGCAAGATTCGCCGGCATTGTCTTTCGAGAATCTGGTGTGAAAGCTGCGGCACCATCCTTTCGATGATCGACCAATCAAAAGGTTCATCCAGGTGTGATTCGATGATCTGATCTTCTTCATTGAAGAAAACTTGAATCGACATCTTTCCCTCCTGTGAAATTTTTGGCCCTTTTCTCTATCTTATACTAGATGTTTTTCGAAAACAAGTTCGAGAAACGAGACGAAAAAGTTTCTTGGTGACAGACCGTCGTGCTATTCCTCTCCAGCCGCAAAAGTTATTCTGTTTTTTATTGATTTTGATTCAAGTTTGGTGTATCTTGATAAGATATCAGGGAGGACTTATGACAGACTTCATCTCGCTTACCTGTCCCTCGTGTGGTGGGAAACTAAAAATTACCAGTGAAATCGAACGTTTTGCCTGCGGTTTTTGTGGAAATGAGTATCTGGTCAAACGAGGCGATGGCATTGTTACCTTGGCACCGGTGATTGATCAGATCAAAACAATGAACCAGGGAATCGACAAAACGAATGCAGAACTGGCTATGCTCCGCTTGCGAGAAGATATTCGCCAGCTCGAAAAGCGCAAATCCGCGATTTTGCGCAAACGCAAAGCTGGAATTCAAGGGTTGGCTTCAGCGGCGACAGTATTATTGTTTTCATGGGTTTCTTTTTCGGTTTCTGTTTCTCAATCCAAGGGTTTTTTCTTATTTTTGGTGATACTGGCTGTTCTGGTGATTCTATTCTTTTCTTTTATCGTTGCACGACTAAACCAGGAATACAAAAAAGGAAAGAAGGAGATCAAGCTGAAGGAGAGTCAAATAAACAAATATCTCCAAAGAATTAATTACTAAAAAGTAATGAATTCTTTGCATCTTTTGCTCTAATCTAATCAACCAAGCAATTGGGATAAATAGATGAAAATCAAAAGAGTGGCATTTTTATTAGCTCTCGCTTTCTTACTGTGCGCATGTACTCTTCCTTTTGCAGGGAAAGATCGAGATGATCGATAAACTGCCTGATCCGCTGCAGGCAGCGCAGACTTTTGATCTCAGTTCCTTTGTTGTGTCCGTGGACTATAGAGGAAAATGAAACGGGAACTAAGGCCTACATAAGAGTAGATCTCCCCCTTCAAGACTAGAATTGGGGAGCGATATTCTAAACTAGGCATGACGTTCCCGTGCCTTGTTTCTTAAGTACAGATTCAATAAGTTACCGCTTTATAGATCGATGGTCACATCCACGCCGCTAAATGGGCCAAACTCTTCAAAATGAATGATCAGGCTATTAACATTGACAGGAATTGGGCCAATGAAGAGGTTGTTTCCATTGTCGTTCATACAACCATTCCCGGTCGTGCCAGAAGAAATGGTTTTTTCCTCGTTGGCCTCGACCTCAAGGTTTTTGACCTGATAATAATATTCCTCACACGTACTGCAACCGACATACGGGCAAATTGGGCTGGGCTGGTAGGTATTTCCGAGATTATCTGTGGCCGTAATGGATGAATTGGTAAACCGGAAGATTCGGGAACTGTTAGTTAAATTATGAACGTAGATATCGATCCCCCAGATATTGTCATACTCGTTTATATTCAGTTCTTTACTGACTGCCATTGACCACCCATCATATTCGATGGGTACTCCTGCAGGAACGGGCGAGGTGGGAAGGTTTGGAGTTGGAGATGAAACTGGTGAGTTTTCTTCGTTTGCATCCTCCGATGGATTCTGTTGGGAAAGGGTTTGAACCTGATTTTGCAGCGCTACGATCGTTGCGTCAAGATCAGCATTCCTCGTATTTTCAGCAGGAGTTGGCTGATTCCCACTTAAATTACATGCCACGGCAGTGAGCATGAGCAAAGCAGTGAACAAGAAAAAAGGTTTTAATTTCATATAGCCCTCCTAAAAATGGTCAATCTGAAATTAGATTCTGTAAGTACTGAGTATTTTTATGTAAGGAAGAATTTTCCCGGTTCAAACAAACTTTTTTTCTCCTTAAGATGATTATATAGAAATTTGCAAATTGCAGATTGACACAACTATTCTCAAAATGCTATAAATAAATATCTGTTGGACCATCAATTGAATAACTGGAGAATACGATGAAAAAAGGAATGCTTTTTGCACTGGCCCTTGTATTAATTTTGGGAGTCATTTGGGCCCCAGCGCCGAAGATGGTGTTGGCCAAAACTCTTGAACCGCAACCTCAACCTGTTGCTGGGATCGCCGACGGGGCCTGGTCGACCGGTACTGAGGTCAGCATCGACTTGGCGAGTACTCCAGCCCCGTATGACTGGCTGCAGTTACTGGCGGATGGGGTGAAGATCACCGAACCCGGGCAGATTTGCCATTCATTCCGTGGGGCGCAATTCAAGTGGGTGGGCACAATCTATCAGCTCATGGATGGCAAATGGGTCAAACTGGAAACGACTACAAGTCGGGGTACCAGTGAAGAAAATCAATATTCAGTTTGTGCTGTGGCCCCTTCGGCTGGAACGTATGCACTTTTTGGCTATTATACTGGCCCGGCTGAAGCACAAAAGACGATGGGGGTATGCAGTACTCAGACCTTCTACGATAAACGAGTCGGGTATGTCGATGATGGCGATTATTACTATCAGATATTTGCCCGTGCTCCCATGAATGTGGGCGAAACGATCACGGTTGAGATTGTCAGTACGGATCCGGCAGAAGCACTTGCCACGCTGGATACTTCTTCATTCAATTACACCTCCGTCTCTACTGGGGTGGATGGGCTGCTCTTCTTCCAGGAATTTTCCTCCACTGAGTTATTGAATTCGATCACCATCCGGCTTTACACTTCCAGTTGTTATGAACAATATACGCTTGAACCCACGTACGGGTACATTTTCCCACTTCCAGAGTAAAGTTGAGGTCGATATCCAAGACAGAGCACGGTACTTCCGTGCTCTGTCCGTTTAATCCCTGTTGATGGGTAAATTGGGAGCTTTCCATCAAGTATAATGAAAAGAAACATTTCAGCAGAGAAAAAAATGGTCATAAAAGAAAATCTTAAAAAAAGAACGTCGTTTTTTTCATTAGATGTTTTTCTGCCAGTTGCGGTCTGTGTTATTTTACTGATTGTCTATCTGCGAACTTTACTCCCCGGTGTAGGGTATATGGGGGATACAGCTAAATTCCAGTTCATTGGCAAGGTGTTGGGTATTCCCCACGCTCCTGGTTACCCCAATTACATTCTTCTCAACCATTTTTTTGTTTCTGTATTTCCTTTTGGCACACTGGCATTCAGAGCAAACTTTTTATCTGCCTTGTATACCATCATTGCCAGCCTGTTCATTTTTAAATCAATGCGGCTTTTTAATGTCAATCACTGGATTGCAGCCAGTATTACCCTGACGTTATGTCTGGGGAAGACAGTCTGGATTCAATCAGTTATTGCCGAGGTTTACTCTCTCAACCTGCTGTATACAGCGTTGGTGGTGTATCTGTTCATTAAATGGCATTTGAGTCATCAGGATCGTTATTTTTATTTGGCCTGTTTTTTCTATGCCATCTCTTTCGGGAATCACTTGATCATGATCACTCTTTTACCTGGGATCATTTATCTGGTCTGGGTAACTGACAGAAGGGCTTTTCTCGACCCTAAAAAGATTTTCTCTGTGTTGCTTTTCATTCTATTAGGAGCGGGGCAGTATTATTACCTGATCTGGCGGTCTCTTGACCCTACCAGCACTTACATCGAACTCCAGGCGAATAATCTGTCAGAATTGCTCAATGTGGTGACTGGGGCCGGGTCGCGCGATGATGTTTTCCGTATTTTGCCGTTTGTGCAGTACCTGGCCAAGATCGAGAAATTCGGTTTTTTCTTTGCCCGCGAATTACTTTTCTTAATCCCTATGCCTTTTATTGGTTTTTTTTCAAAGAAAAGAAATTCTCTTTACTGGTTTATAGCTATTCTTTTTCTGAGCAGCCTGTTCTTCAGCTATAACTACTCAATCGATGATATATGGGTTTATCTTATCCCTTGCTATTATTTTCTGAGTATTTTTACTGCATTGGGTTTTGAACGTCTCTATGATTGGTGGGTAGAGAAACAAAAAAAACCTCAGATAGTGTATGCAACAGTATTGATCCCGCTCGCATTTCTTTTTATCAATTTTAACCGTGCAGATATGAGCCGACAAAACCAGAGTCAACTTGAAGTCGAAGCGGATCTGGCCGTAATCCAACAAAATGCGATTATCATCAATCCCGATTATGATAATTATGAGTATTTTAAATATTATCTTCTCGGCGAAGACTATGAAAAGAAAAGAAATATTCACTTGATGAGTGAATATGAAGCGCAGAATTATCTCGCTGATCCAGAAAATCCTTATAAAGTGTATGCCATTAGTCAAGAAGAAGCTGAGAAATTTACTCAGCAAGGATATTCAGCGGTTCAGGTACGGAATGATCTTTATCAGATCACAAAATAAAAAAATACTGTCTGTTCATCGAAATGATGGTCAGTGGGGCTGTGTTCTTTTCCAATGCATCATTTCTGGCTGGCTCATTATTAATAAAAAAGGCCGCGATTTTGATTCAAAATCGCGGCGAGATTTTCTCCTAAAAGAGGGTTTTATCCCGGGAAGATAAAGAAGGCCAGTCCAAAGATGGCATAGACTGCCAGCAGAGCGGCTCCCTCGAGCCAGGTACTTTCCCCATCCGCAGAAACCAGGTAGCAGATGAGTACGGCCGCACCCAGTGCCGCCAACTCAAAGGGGTTGAAGACCAGAGTGAGCGGATTGCCCATAAGCAGGCTGATGAAGACCAGAATGGGGGCAACGAACAGGGCTACTTGCAGGGAGGAAGACACCGCAATTTCCATGCTCAGATTCATTTTGTTTTTATAGGCCAGGTTGATCGAAACCAGGTGTTCGGCAACGTTGCCGATGATGGGAACCAGAATGATGCCCAAGAAAAATTCCGAGATCCCGGTAGAGGCCACCACAGCCTCGGCGCTGCCGACCAGATATTCGCTCAGAAAAGAAATCCCTACCGTGGCGATTGCCAGCACAACCACAGCTTTGGCAATGCTCCACGGTTTTTCATGTTCTTCTGCTGGCTGCGGCTGAGCTTCGAGTGGGGAAGAGTCCTGTGATTTCAGCGAGAAGAGAATCCCCAAGACGTAGAGCAAGATCATCACTCCGGCCACGGAAAGGCTCAACACTTCCACTTTTTCGGCCACGTGAATGGTGGTGGAATGACTGAACAAGGATGGGGTCACCAGACCCACTACGGCGATTGCCAGTAAGATGGTGCTGTTTACCGTGTGTTTGCGGTCGAAACGCTGCACTCCGTTCTTGAGACCGCCAACGACGACCGAGAAGCCCAGTACAAAGAGCAGGTTACCGATGATCGAACCGGTGATCGAAGCCTTGGTCAATTCGAGCAATCCGCGCTGGATGGCAAATAAGGTGATGATCAATTCAGCCGCATTGCCCAGAGTAGCGTTGATCAGCCCGCCCAGTTTGGGCCCGGTATGGACGGCCAGATTTTCGGTGGCGTCGCCGATCAATCCCGCCAGCGGGATGACCCCCAACGCTGAGATGCCGAAGATCCAGCCAGCTCCCCAGTGCAGCAATTCGGCCAGTACCGCAAAGGGAATAGCCAAAAGCAGCAGGTGAAGTGGATGTTTTTTCAGGTAGCTCAGGAGTATTTTCATGCCGAAATTATAATCGATTGATCTACGTCTTGTTGGAGATACCTCAGTGGATGATAGAATAGAAATCAAAGGAATGGATCAATGAGAAAGAAACGCGCATTACAGATCACAACGATACTGCTTATTTTGCTTGGAATAATCGCTCTGATCGTCGCTTTTTTTGCTTATCCGTTGGGACTGGATAACAATGCTGTGATGGGCAGTAAACGTAAAATTTTGGCTGTAATGGGCGCTTTTCTTTTGCTCTTACGTCCGCTGTGGACGTTAATTGAGGCTGGCTTGAGGCGGCTTCACCTGCCAGAGCGGTTTTCGACCTGGATGGCTTCTCATCCACCGCGCGAAAGACAACCCGGAAAACTAAGCCGCTTTTTCGAGCGGCATATCTGGTTGTGGGGAGGCCTGTCTGTTCTCGTGGTTGCTGTTGTCGCTCTCTGGTACCTCACCGCCGGTACGTTTACTCGATGGACTCCTTATTCGCGTTATTTCGACCGTCAGGCAGACGCTTTTTTGGCTGGACAGCTTTCATTGCTTGAACAGCCGCCTGCAGAACTGGCCAACGTGAAGGATATCTATAACTGGAAAGCGCGGGAAGGAATTAATTATCTTTGGGACGCCTCCTATTTTCAAGGGAAATATTATCTCTATTGGGGGCCGGTCCCGGCGCTGGTCGCTTCCGCCATTAAGCTGGTTCATCCTGGTATAGTCGAGGATCAGGTGCTGGTCTTGATCTTTCTGCTTGGGCTTACGGCCGTGCTGGCGGCGTTTTTTACCTGGCTTCGACGCTGTTATTACCCGCGCACACCAGGCAGTTGGATTTTGCTCTTTACACTCACAGCAATATTTTGCGTGCCGGTCTTTTGGTTGATCAATCGTCCCAGTGTTTACGAAGCTGCCATTGCTTCCGCTCAGTTTTTTTTGCTGCTTGGTTTGTATGCTGCGTTTCGGGGTCTTGTTGAAGAGAATTTGCATCCGGGCTGGCTGGCTCTGTCAGGTTTTAGCTTGGGAATGACAGTTGCCTCCCGTTTTTCATACATATTCACGGTAATCGGATTGTGTCTGGTAGTGGGTATTGCCATCCTCAATCGGCTTATCAGAAGGCAGACGCGCTGGCCCTCTGTGCTGGCTTTCGCGCTCCCTCTTTTATTGGTAGCCGTGGGGCTGGCCTGGTTCAATTATGCCCGTTTCGGGTCGATCACTGAAACAGGGATGAAATACCAGCTTACTGGGGATGCTTTGCCAGTTGATCGAGCTTTGACCTTTTCTGCGGGTTATATTTCACCCAATTTCTATTCCTCTGTACTGCGTTCTCCTCAGATTAGCAGCAAATTCCCATTTTTTACCACCCCGTTTATTCTGGATAATATGTGGCCCAATTTTGTTCATCGTCCGGTCACCTATTATTCTGGGGAACCCGTGGTTGGAATATTGCCAACGATTCCGTTTTTGTGGCTGGCCGGAATACTGATCGTTTGGCTGATAGAGAGACTTTTACGGTGGATCAACGAAATACCTGAACAGGCCATCCATCGAGCAGGAACTTCAATGCCGGGTTGGGGAATTGCTTTGATGTGTGTGGCTGCTTTGGTCCAGTTTGCGACGAATATGACTTTTGTAATGACAACGGAACGCTACCTGGCAGATTTTATTCCAGCAATGATTCTGGGCATCGGGCCACTTGTTGGGTATACTTGGGTGCGCTCGAATCGCCACCCGGGGTGGCAAAAAGCTCTTTCTGTGTTGGTTATTCTCCTTTGTGTGTCTTCCATGATGATTGGTTTACTGACGAACATGCAGGGGGCTGATCGCCGCTTCGAAAACAATAACCCGACACTTTATTATGAAATTGCCAATTTCTTCTCTCATCCTTCCTGACAGATTGGAATTCACCTATGCCAGAAATCGTTTTTCAACAAAGTAAACAAAGATTCATGGAAGAGCATATTGCTCTTTGGAATCGTGTTGGGCACGACTACACTCGCTGGTCAAAAACGGGAGTGGCTTATCATCGTCGTTTACAGCAGGTGTATCGGGTCATTATTCCCGAAGGACAGTCGGTTCTTGAGATCGGCTGTGGCCGAGGTGATCTGCTGGCTGCTTTGCACCCCAGAAGAGGGGTAGGGGTCGATTTTTCTTCAGAGATGATCACTCTTGCTCGTCAGGCCCACCCCGAGTTGACTTTTATTGAATCTGACGCTGTCGATTTCGAATCAACAGAGACTTTCGATTTCATTGTCTTATCAGATCTGCTGAATGACGTCTGGGATGTGCAGGTGTTGTTTGAATTACTAAACCGATATTGCGGGCCGCACACCCGTTTGGTGATGAACGTCTACAGCCGCCTTTGGGAACCTGCAATCGAGGTAGCCTCGTGGTTGGGGTTGGCAAAACCGCATTTGCAGCAAAACTGGTTAACGGTTTCTGATCTGGCTAATCTATTGGAACTGGCAGGTTTCGAGAAGATCCGCTCATGGCGCGAGTTTTTATTCCCTTTGCGAATTCCGTTGCTGAATGGTCTCTTCAATCGTTTTCTGGCAAAGACCTGGCTTTTTAGCTGGCTGGATCTGGCTAACTTCGTTGTTGCCCGCAAAAGGGGCTATCCATTGCCAGAATCCGAGGCCCCACTGGTCAGTGTTATTATTCCCACCCGCAATGAGGCAGGGAATATTGCAGAATTACTGGTGCGTACCCCTGAATTGGGACGCGGTTCAGAGATCATCTTTGTGGATGGACATTCCACGGATGGAACCCCTGAGGTGATCCAGCGGGAAATGGCGGCTCACCCCGAAAGGAACTGTGCTTTCTATACTCAGACCGGCAAAGGCAAGGGCGACGCTGTCCGACTGGGGTATGCGCGTGCTCATGGCGAGATGCTGATGATCCTGGATGCCGATATCTCTGTTCCTCCAGAAGATCTGCAGCGCTTTTATAATGCACTGGTATCAGGGGTGGGGGATTTTATCAATGGAGTACGTCTGGTTTATCCCATGGAGAAAGAAGCCATGCGTTTCTTCAACTTGCTGGGGAATAAATTTTTCAGCAATCTTTTTACCTGGCTGCTGGGCCAGCCGGTAAAAGATACACTCTGCGGGACTAAGGTTCTATGGAAACGGGATTATGACCGCATTGCGGCGAATCGTTCCGTTTTTGGTGATTTTGATCCTTTTGGAGATTTCGATCTGCTCTTTGGGGCAGCGCGCTTGAATTTGAAGATCGTGGACCTTCCGATTCGCTACCACGAACGGACTTACGGTTCGACGAATATTTCCCGTTGGCAAAATGGTTGGATGCTGTTGCGCATGTCAGCGTTTGCGTCTGGTCGACTGCGGTTTTTCTAGAAGTTTTAGAGGCAGTCACGCAGGTGCACGTCGATCGTTAATATGTGATTGACGATCCAATCAGCCAGCGACTGATAGGTAGCTCGGGCAAGATTAATATCCATGTTGGTAAGCTGCCAGCGGGTGTAAAAATCTCCAAAGCGCTGCAAAAAATCAGCATGGGCAGCTTTATTGGTTTCTGCGAGTGGACAACGCTTTTGCTCCATCAGGATTTCTTCTTGTTCAAAATGCCAGGCTGCATAGAATTGCAAAAAATCAAGCAATTCTGCGGCAGCACGCCGCATTTCGGCCTGGTTTGTTCCAGAAAAAACTTCAGAGAGTTCGTTGAATTTTTCGATCAAAGCACGATGCTGGGCATCGGTGTGATCGTCACCGGTGCTCATATTGGGTTCCCAGTTAATCACGAATCAACCTCTAATGTGTAAATGTGAATGTAAAAGATAGCTGAACTTTTGTTATTATAGTCGGAAAAGACTCACCTGATTCGTTGAGTGGAATGTTCTCATTGGCTGCATTGGGCAGCCGTCAGAATTGTACCGTCAATGGCCTGATAAATGCTGGGATAAGTCAGGCTGAGTTTGGTGATTTCCTGTTCACCAATGGGCAACGTAATTGGGTCATAGCGCACAGCCAGATCGGTGGGAAACAAAACGAGATACCCGCATTGCGTGGAGATCATCTCATCCAGGCTTGCTGGATTGATCTCTGAAAGTGGGGCACCAGAAGGGGTCGTGTTAATGGAAAGGGTATAACTGCTGCGGTTGGTATAAAAAAGCATGACATCTGGTGCATTCGAGAGCAGCGGTACTCCCTGTGGCAGAGCGGCAATCTTGGTGAAGATGGGGTTATTTTTCCAGGCGGGGGAAGCATAACCGTCGGGGTAGGCAGAGGTGTTGATCAGCATGGTGCGCAGGGGCATGTAGTTATACCCAACGAAAAGGGCGCTGAGCAGGATGCCGACCAGCGGAACACTCCATTTGAAGGAGATTACTCGATCCAGGCTGCCAGCGGAACCCAGGAGTAGCGCGTAAAGAGCGGGTGCCAGCGGCGAAAGCATTCGTTCGTTGATATCGATCTGGGTGGCGCTGAAAGAATAGCTGAACAGCAAGACACCGGTATAGAGTACGACGTAGAGGATGATTCCACCCAGCAACAGAGAAAGACCGGTATCCCGATTGTGGCGCCAGCGCTTGAAACTATGCACCAGACCAAAGATGACCAGTGCGGCCAGACCGACCAGCAGAATGGGGCTGAAGATTTCAGCGCGTACTCCGGGGATCATGCCGCTGCGGTAGGGCAGCCAGTATTTTAAGACCTCATACATTTTGGTGAACATGCTAAGGATCCGCGATTTGAGGTCTGCCGGGATGAAAAAGAGGCGGGCTCCCACGGAAGAACTGGCGAAAAATTCAGTGCCCAGCCAGGCGAGCATGGGCAGCAGGCTGAGCAGGGCAAAGAGAACGGCATAACCCCAGCGTTTGCCTGCCGAGGTGCGAGCCAGGAACAACCAGAGCAGCCCACAGGTCAGCGGCACCGCCAGAAAAGCATAGCGGGTGAGGAAGGCCAATCCGCCCAGTACCGCGGAGAGAAGCAGCCGCCACGGCGAAATTTCGCGTACCGCGAGAATCCCCAGCAGCAGCGCCGGGATTCCTAAGGCAAGGGCCAGTGGTTCTGACATCATGCTGATGAAATCACGCCCCAGGGCTGGGGTAAAGGCCAGCAGCAGTGCAAAGAGGAACCCGCTGACTGTGGAGCGGGTGATGCGCGCAAAGAGCCAGCCGCCGCTGAGCAGCAGTGACGTAAAGCACAGCACATCCAGAAGGCGGGCAGCATCAATCAGATCCATTTTGAGCAGCACGAATGGACTCAACGCAACGGGGTAGAAGGGGGCAAAGAATTTCAGACGAGCAAACGTGCCATCCGGGTTGACGGTGCCCAGCCCTATGCCGGCGGCGAAATTGCGGGCGGCGGAAAAATACGAGGCTGAGTCGCTGAATCCCCAGGGGGCAAAGGCCATGCAGGTCAATAGATACCAGGCTGAAAGCCCGGCCAGGATCAGCAGACCAATCCACAAAGCAATCTTCTGGTTCCGTTCTACTTTCATTCTCACCGCCACGCGATAAAATAAGAGCAACAAGGCAATTATAAAGTCAATTAACCCGCTGCAGAATAAGCAAAAGAGGCCCAGAAAATGAGGTGCTGGTGCTATAATCACAGGTCTAGACAACTCTAGAGAGGCCAGCTTACTTGTTTTCTCCCGGGGTTCAATCACTGGAACAGGAGTAGTTTGAATGACCAGACGTGTATTTTTCAGCTTTGATTACAAGAACGTGTCCAAGGCGAACCAGATCAAAGATTTGCCCGGTATCGAGGCTACTGCTTCCGCAGGTTTTGCCGGTACCAAACTGTGGAATGAGCAAAAGGTAAAGGGTGATCTTGAGGTCGAGAAGTTGATCGCGGATGCTCTGGAAGACACCACGGTGACTGTGGTGCTCATCTCGAGTGGAGCAACCAAACGAAAATACATCAATTATGAGATCTATCAATCTCTGGCGCGTGGGAATGGACTGGTGGCCGTGCAGATTCACGGTATCCCCGATGACAAGGGCCGTCTCGATCAGCCAGGGGATATTCCCTCGCAAATTGCGGATAATGGGTACCGTGCCTACAAATATACCAATCAGACCGACCTGCTGGCGTGGATCGAAGAAGCTGCTCGAATTGCCGGGAAGTAACCCCGGCAATTTTCTTTAATCCAAGATGCCGAAGCCGGTTTTGACCGGAGTTTTCTCTTCTCTGTGTATTCCTGCGCTGCAAGTTTGCCCGGTTCAGAAGCTTGCCAGTCTTTGAATTTGCGGTAAGATTCTTGATATTTCATTTTAAGGACGGGCAGCAATGGAAATTCAGTTGAAAGAAGTGACCAACCGCAGGGAATTACGCAAGTTCATTCTCTTTCCGCAAAGCCTGTATCGGGGTAACTCCTGCTATGTGCCGTCTTTGTATATGGACGAGAGCAATACCTTGCGCTGGGATAAGAACCCGGCCTTTAAGGATTGCCAGGTAAAATACTGGCTGGCTTACCGCGAGGGCAAGATCGTTGGCCGTGTAGCGGCCATCCTGCCCGGCAAATTCTATGAAAAGTGGGGCAAACGTTACCTGCGTTTTGGCTGGCTTGATTTCATTGATGACCCGGCCGTTTCCGCGGCGCTGCTGAAGGCGGTCGAGGATTGGGCGCGCGCTGAAGGGATGGAAGCGGTGCATGGCCCTCTGGGTTTCACCGATCTCGACCGTGAGGGGATGCTCGTGGAAGGCTTCGATGAACTGGGCACAATGGCGACTAATTACAATCATCCTTACTATCCGCGCCATCTCGAAGCGCTGGGGTATACCAAAGATACCGACTGGCTGGAATATGAGATGACTGTGCCGTCCCAACCGGATGAAAAGATCGCTAAGGCGGCTGAACTGGTGATGAAACGCTATCAACTGCACGTTTTGCCGGCCAAAACCAAGAATGATTTTCTGCCCTACGCTCACGATATTTTTAGTTTGCTCGAAGAGGCCTACCGCCATCTCTACGGAGTGATGCCCCTGAGCCAGGCACAGGTACAGGCTTACATCGATCAATATTTTGGCCTCGCCATCCCGGAATATGTGCCGCTGGTGCTCGATGCTGAGAACAAACTGGTGGCGTTTGGCGTTGTTTTCCCCTCTTTTTCTCATGCACTGCAAAAAAGTCATGGTCAGCTTTTCCCTCTGGGCTTTGTTTACCTGTTGCAGGCTCTCAAAAATAACGAGCGCGCCGATCTTTACCTGATCGGGGTCAAAGACGAGTATCTGGGTAAAGGGGTCAACGCCATTTTGATGAATCAGATCATGAACGCTTTTATCCGGAACGGGGTCAAGAAAGTCGAATCCAACCCCGAGCTGGAGACCAATGCCAATGTGCAATCGCAGTGGAAATATTTCGAACGCCGGCAGCATAAACGCCGCCGCTGTTTCATCAAACCTCTGACCGCTGAAAAAATTGATTAAGGTGAGCGGCAACGGATATTCTGCTAAAAATCATATATTCTTGAGTTATGATAAGAACCGATATCCGCTGTAAGTTTGAGTAAAGGAAGAAAAATGGAAAAGCAACCCGAAAGACCGGCAGATGCTGTCATCGAGCATGAAGTAGAACGCAAACGTAACAAGGCCGAAGACTATCTGCGCGATCCGGAAAAATCAAAGCAATTGCTGGATGAAGCTGTCAAGAAGGCAAATGAGAAGGAAGAGAAAAAAGGCCCACTGACTGACGTATGGAATAGCCTGACGGCACTCTTTCGTCTTTTCAACGCCTACATCCACAAAGAGTACACTCATATCCCGTGGGGATCGATTGTCCTGGTAGTGGTAGCGATCATTTATTTCGTTTCCCCAATTGATCTGCTGCCAGACTGGATTCCGCTGGGCGGGTTCATTGACGACGCCGCGGTGATCGGTTTCGTTTTGAAACAGATCAACACCGATCTGGAGCAATTCCTCAAGTGGGAAGCGGTCAAGAAATCTCTGGATTCGGTAGTGGACGCTGAATCTGCCAACTGAACAAAAGGCCGGCCTATCCAATCGATAGGCCGGTTATTTTTACGGTATTGCGCTGATTTCTCATCGAAGGTCCGATTTAGAGAGGCGCGCTGGTGGGTTTGTTCTTCTTTTCGTTCTTCAGCTTGCGCTTTTCTTTGAGGGTCAGCTTGGGCGCTTTTTTGGTATCTTTTCTGCCTTTATCGTTCTTTCCATTGTCACTCATCTGTGTAACTCCTTCCTGCATGGGACACGTTTTGAGTTCCATGTGAACCGACTTAATTTCCCGCCTGACAACTAAAAATAGTTATACTCCACTTTAAAAAAAGTGGTCAGACCTTCTCTTGCGGATTCTCTTGCCTCACCCGCAGGTATAATTACCTCATGGCAAAATTGATTACCCAATATGTCTGTCAGCAATGCGGGCGCGTTTCGGCGCGACCGTTTGGAAAATGCCCGCAGTGCGGGGGTTGGAACACGATGGTTGAGGAAGTCATTGAAGCCTCTCCGACGACGGCGACTAAAACAGCACCGGTACGTGGGTTAAACGCTCATTCCGCGCCGCGCAAGATGGCTGAAATCGAGGGAGATGTCGAGGCCCGCATTCCTTTGCCCATCGAAGAGTTCGCTCGTGTGCTGGGCGGTGGAGTCGTGCCGGGCTCGATCGTGCTGGTGGGTGGTGACCCGGGGATCGGTAAATCGACCCTGCTGCTGCAGATGGCCATGGAGATGGCTTCCCCTTCTTCTCAGGGGCGGCCCGGGCTCAAAGTGCTTTACGTTTCTGGCGAGGAATCCGAGCGCCAGATCAAGATGCGCGCCATGCGCCTGACCCGTCTGGCTGGGGCCGAGGCGAAATCTTTCAGCGAGGATCTGTTCCTGCTTACCGAGACCAACCTGGATGCGATTCTCGAACAGGTGAATGCGCTGAAACCCGAACTGGTGATTGTTGATTCCATCCAGACCGTTTACTTACCTGAAATGACCTCGACAGCGGGTTCGGTGGGGCAGGTGCGCGAGTGTGCCAACCGCCTGCGCGAGCTGGCCAAAAGCAGCGGTATCGCCGTCTTTCTGGTCGGGCATGTCACCAAGGAAGGCATGATCGCTGGTCCGCGCGTGCTCGAACACGTGGTGGATACTGTGCTTTATTTGGAAGGCGACCGCTTTCAATCTTACCGGCTGCTGCGCTCGGTGAAGAACCGTTTTGGCGCTACGGCTGAAGTCGGGGTCTTCGAGATGCGCGACCGCGGCATGGTCGAGGTTTCCAATCCCTCTGAAGCCTTTCTGGCGGAACGCATGGTCAATACACCGGGGTCAGCAATCGCGGTGACCATGGAGGGCACTCGCCCGCTGCTTGTCGAAATTCAAGGGCTGACCAGCCCCAGCAATATGGGCAACCCTCGTCGAACTCCCAATGGAGTGGATTTCAACCGGCTGCTGCTCATCACAGCGGTGCTGACGCGGCGGTTGGGGCTGCGTCTGGGGGAGCAGGACGTCTTTGCCAATGTGATCGGCGGTCTGCACATCGATGAACCGGCCGCGGATCTGGCGATTGCCACGGCAGTGGCTTCGTCCGTGCGCGATATCCCGGTGCGCGCGAATACCGTGCTGATCGGTGAGGTGGGCTTATCTGGTGAGCTGCGTTGGGTGGGGCAAATGAACCCGCGTTTGCGTGAGGCAGCCAAGCTGGGTTTCAAGTCGGCTATTATCCCTCACCGTGTGACCCGCGGCGAAGCTCTGCCTGAGGGAATCGAAATCAAAGAGGCGCGTTCCCTGCGCGAGGCGCTCTCTTTTGCGTTATTATCAGAATAAGTTCGCTCCACTTTCACAGGAGGTTTCCCAATGTCTGAATTTCCTTCTCCCCTTGAATGGGGGCCTGTTTCGCTGATCCGCCGCAACCACGGTCTGGAGCATGCGACCATCAATCTGCTCAGCCAGCGGCATCCCGACCGCAGTTTCGCTGGTCATTCCGACAGTAAAGGCTACTGGATCATCGGGGAGATCTCGACCGATGAGTTGGCCGAGGTGGCGCAAGAAGCGTTGACCCGTTTGAACGCCGGGGAGCATAATCTGGCCATTCATGCTCACTGCGGTACCAACGCCGTGACCACGGGTGTGATTGCTGGTGGCCTGGCCTGGATGGCGATGCTGCCCAATGAAAAAAGTTTTGGCAAGAAGCTGGACCGTTTGCCGTGGGTGATCTTGCTGGTCACCGGGGCGGTGATCCTGTCCCAGCCGTTGGGTCCCAAAGTGCAGGCAGCCGTGACCACCTCAGGAACTCCTGATGGGTTGGTGATCCGACAGATCACTCGTTATGAGCGCGAAATGCCCGGCCGGCCGGTGATGCACCGCGTTCAGACCGGCATAACCGGTGCCCCAGCGGAGACAGCGGCTGAATGAGTGCTGCGCCAGAAGTTCAGATTCATCTGCTGCATGGGGATGATCGCTTCAGCCTGACGCGCGCGATCAAGGAACTGCTTGCCCGCGGTGGGGATCTGGCTGAGGTGGAGATGAATACCACCCGGTTGGATGGACGGCAGGCTACTTTCGACGAGATCCATACCGCGGCCAATACCCTGGCTTTCTTTGGCGGTGCACGCTGGATCGTGGTCGAAGACGCGCTGGTCAAGATCGAAAAGGGGAAGCATGACAAATTCTTGCATTTGCTCGAAGGATTGCCGCCGGGCAATCACCTTGTCTTGACTGTTGATGACCACCAGCGCTGGCGCAAGGATGCACGCGGGAGCTGGATCCGTGTTTGGGAAACCCTGACCGATACCCACTGGCTGATGAAATGGGCGGCCAGCCATCCGCAGATGGAGGTACTCGACTTTCCGCTGCCGGATGAAAAGGCCATGGATGCCTGGATCAGTGCTGAGGTGAAACGCCAGGGCGGCGAGATCGAAACCGAAGCGGCGCGCGAGATGACCCGCCATCTGGGCAACGAAACCAGCATTGCCAGCCAGGAGATCGTCAAACTGCTGACTTACGTCAATTATGCCCGCCCGATCACGGCTCAGGATGTGATCGAACTGGTCTCAGCGGAAGGTTCCGCGGATGTGTTTGTGATGCTGGATGCTCTGGTTGAGGGACGCACCCGCGAGGCACAGCAGTTGATGCACGTGCTGCTCGAACAGGATGAACCCGAGGTGATCCTGGGGGCGATCAGTCATCGCTTTCGCCAGCTCATCCAGGTGCGCGAGGCACTCGATGCCCGCGAAGATCTGAAGGAACTGGTAGATCGCAAAGTGCTTTTCAATAATCAGGCCAGCAAATATACCACTCATGCCCGTCGCTTCAGCATGGCGCAGCTCGAGGCCATTTACCGCCATTTACTTGAAATCGATCTCAAGGCCAAGTCTTCTTTTGCGGATACTGCCAGTGATCTTGAAACTCTGGTCATTGAAATTGGCCGCTAGCCCCGAAAGAAATTTTCACTTTCAGAATAAAGCACTGATCACTGAGGTGCTTTATTTGGTTTATCAGTATTGGAGGAGAAATGACCCACCTGTTTGAAACCTTCCGCCTGAAAGAAATCACCCTGCGCAATCGTATTGGGGTTTCGCCGATGTGCCAGTATTGTTATGAAGATGGCATGGCTGATGACTGGACGCTCGTTCACCTGGGGTCACGGGCGGCCGGGGGCGCTGGATTGGTGCTCAGCGAAGCCACTGCAGTTTCAGCAGCGGGGCGCATTACCCCCAATGATCTGGGTATCTGGAGTGAGGCGCATGTCGAGCCTTTGGCGCGGGTGACCCGTTACCTCAAATCGCAGGGGGCCGTGCCCGGAATTCAACTGGCCCATGCCGGGCGCAAAGCCAGTACCAGTCGCCCCTGGGAGGGCGGCGGTCCGCTCGCAGACGATGATCCACGCCGCTGGTCGGTGCTGGGGGCGAGCCCGATTGCTTTTGCTGCGGGTTACCCGGTACCGCATGAATTGAGCGTCACAGAAATTCGTGAGATCGAGGCTCAGTTTGCCGAGGCAGCCCGCCGTGCGCTGGAGGCAGGTTTTGAGTGGGCCGAAATTCACGCGGCTCACGGCTATTTGCTGCATTCCTTTCTGTCACCGCTGTCGAATACCCGTACCGATGATTACGGAGGCTCTTTTGCCAACCGCATCCGCATACTGGTCGAGACGGTGCAATCCGTGCGCTGCGTCTGGCCGGAGCGGCTGCCGCTGACCGTGCGCGTTTCGGGCACGGAGTGGGTGGAAGGTGGTTGGCAGGTTGAGGATACGGTGGAACTGGCCAGGGTGCTCAAAGAAGAAGGGGTCGATTTGCTGGATTGTTCTTCCGGCGGCAACATTTCTCATGCGCCCATCCCCCAGACCCCGGGCTATCAGGTGCCCATTGCAGAAGCGGTACGCCGTCAAACCGGTTTGGCTACTGCGGCGGTGGGGCTGATTACTGAAGCGCACCAGGCCGAGGAGATCATCCACAGCGGCCAGGCGGACCTGGTGCTGCTGGGCCGTGAATTTCTGCGCGACCCTTATTGGCCGGTTCGGGCGGCGAAAACTCTGGGGCAAGAAGCGCCAGTACCCGCACAATATCTGCGGGCTTTCTAAAAAGCTTGGGCAGAGATTAAATTCGCTAAATTCATAGCTATTTGTGTGAACCTCTGCAGATGGGTTTATGTATAATGGATTCATTGAATCAATAAATGTAATTTTTCGGGGAGGATCAATGAAACCATGTCCATTCTGCAATGAGCTGATCCCAGAAGAGGTGGGGCAATGCCCTGCTTGTCATCAGGATCTACCTGATCCTGCCCGTGTTCCTGAATCCTCCATCCAAAGGGAAACTGAAAGCCGCTTCCCTGATCCATTTGCCGTGATCGCTTTTGTCTTCAGTCTGTGTGGGGTAATGCTGCTGGGCGCATCATTGCTATGGGTTGAATATTTCCCAGATTATCCGTTAACAGAGACGGCTTCGTGGCTACTGACTGGCCTGCTCGCAAATCCCTTCCCAATTGTCGGCCTGGTATTTGGTGTGCTGTCTTTAAAGAGAATCTCTGCGGGCCGGTTTCAACGCGGCAAGAAACTGGCAGTGACTTCTTTGATCCTCGCGGTTGCCGTCTTTTTCTGTGTGATTTTGTTTGGCGTTTTAATTATTCTGGCGCAAAATTCTTTAATCGATGGAGCATTGCTCCTCAATGCTCAGAGATTTGTCATCACCCTCATGGGCAGTTGAAATTCAGACAGGATGAGACTCTATGAAAACTTGCCAGAACTGTAAACAAGAAAATCTGGATAATGCGATTTGCTGCAGCGCATGCGGGATGGAATTTCCGCAGTCAGTCTCTGCTTCCAAAACATCTCTCCGAAAAAAGGTCGATCCACTGGCCCTGACCAGTTTTATCCTGTCCATCTGGTCCATTCCCGGGGTCATTATCGCTTCTACGGTCACTCTACTTTACGAAAACTTGGCCAATCAATTCGATGTATCTTTTTCAAACTGGGCGATTTTAAAAACGATATTTTTTGATCCGGCGATTTTTGCGGCAATTGCACTGGGGATTCTTTCACTCGTTTATTTCAGACGGGGGAACTTCAGTCACACAGGCAAGGGTCTGGCAATTGCGGGAATCAGTATTGCCGGTTTGGTGCTGATCGTGGTACTGGTTTTTCTTCTCTACCCACTCATACTTTAACCAGGCGAAGCTCGTTTCCCTATCACGGTGCAGCCCTTGGTATGCGAAAAAGCGATGATAGTTAAAAAGAATCGAAGATCGAAAGAAACTGTGTGCTCAATTTAAATAAAATTTCCGGTTCATTGTGAACCGGAAATTTTCTTCCATTCAAATCAGCTACAGGCCGAGCATCTTGACGCGTTTTTCATCCCATTTGAGCGCATCGCGGATGCCGGCTTCGATGGGCAGTTCGGCTGTCCAGCCCAGCAGGCGTTTGGCGGTATCGGCGTTGCAGAAGGAACCGGCCACGTCGCCGGGGCGCGGGTCGGTCTCGATTTTCTTGATCTCTTTGCCGTACACCTTTTCAAAGGCGGTGACGAGTTCTTTGACGGTCACTCCCTTGCCGGTGCCCAGATTGATGACCAGATAATTCTCGGCCGGGTTGCCGGCGCGTTCGAAGACAGCGTCGAACTCAGAGAGGGCTTTTACGTGGGCACGGGCCAGATCCCAGACATGGATGTAGTCGCGGATGCCCGTGCCGTCGCGGGTGGTGTACTGGGTGCCGGTGATCTGGAATTCCGCCTGGCGCCCCTGGGCGGTTTCGACCAGTTTGCCCAGAATGTGGGTCGGAGCTTTCACGTAAAGTCCGCTGCGCATCTTGGGATCCGCCCCAATGGGGTTGAAGTAGCGCAGGGCGATGCCTTTCATGCCATAGGCGGCGCAGAAATCTTTGAGGATCATTTCCATCATGAATTTGGTGCGCGCATAGGGGCTGGAGGGTTTGAGAGGGGATTCCTCGGTGACCATAAAGCCAGGCACCACGTCGTAGAGTGAGGCGGAAGAACTGAAGACCACTTTGCCATGGCCGAGTTTGCTCAGAGTGTGGAAGAACTCCAGCGATTTGGCAACGTTGTCGAGATAGTAATCGTAGGGGCGGGCCACAGATTCTGGCACCACGATCAACGCAGCGCAGTGCACGGTGGCCTGAATATCAGGGTGATCCGCAAAGATGCGGGTGATGGCTGCTTCATCGGCGATGTCTGCCTGATAGAAGATACGATTTTCGGTAAATTCCTTGCGACCGGTGATGAGTGAATCCACGATGATGGGGGTATGGCCGGCTTCTTCCAGCGCGGAAGCAATCGTACTGCCAATGTAACCGGCACCGCCAGTAATCAGAAATTTCATGGTGACCTCGAAAAAAATAGGATGCCCAGCCAGGCCGGGCATCCTTAAGTATACCGAAAAAAAACGACGTTTTTAAGACAGTTTTAGCCGAGTAAAATTCCTACTCCAAAAGCGATGCCAATGACCATGAACAAAGCTCCCAAAATGATCATGACCATGCCGCCGGCTGCCTTGGGTTCGAGCACGGATTGACTGGGGGCGGTCGGGTCGTAATGCACGGTCACCTGGGCACCAGGGACGTAAGCCGCGATCTTTTTGGACGCGGTACGATAGTCGTAGCTCATGTGCCCAAACGAAAGGCGGGTGCCCACGTAGCGCTGCCCGATCAGCGAGTATTGATACTGCACCAGCGGTTCATAAGTGATCTGGGTATTGTTGTCGGAATCCAGAGAAGAGTTTTCCTGCAGACTGGCGGAAATGATCGTCCCGGTAGTGGTGGGCCACTCTGCGGCGGCTTTGGCTTTGCCGCGCAGGCGGATGCCAACCAGCAGCAAAACCAACCCGAGGATAAAAAAGATTGCCACAAAAACCAGGATCATCTGCATAAGTTTCTCCGACAGAAAAGGGTAATTTCATTATGGAATAAGTTTGCTGATTTGGCAACTGGGAATTTCAGTGCATCTTTACACGGGTCCCTTCTGTGGCCAGATCGAGAATGGCTTGCCCGGTGAAATGCACCCAGGCGGGGTCAGGAGGGACGCGAGTACTGTCCCAGACGATAAGGGAGGCTCCTCTGGCCTGCCACATGTCGGCAGGCAGGTTTTCGAGATCCGCAGGCTGCAGCAAAAGCACAGTTGGCACGACCTGGGGCAGCAGCGCGGGGTCTACTCCATTGGGGATCAAGATTTGGGTGTTGCCCGTGGTGATGAGCAGCGCGCTGCCGTTCTCATCCGCGGCAACGGCTTGGATCGTGATCTCTTCGTCGAGGCGCAGACTCTCGTTTTCATGCTGTTGGATCACGCAGATCCCTTCAGGTAGAGAAACTGGAGAGGTATCGTCGTTACTCTGGTAAACTGCTGGCAGCAGAACAGCCTGGTGGATGGGCAGCCGTTCATTCAGGGACTCGGCAGAATTGACGGAACTGCGCCGGGTGAGCAGCACGCCATCGAGGTGAAAGTTCCAGGGGGAGAATTCCTGGCTGAGGTTGGCGGCCAGGGAATTGACGTCGCCGCTGGGGTCGAGCAGCAGGCTGAAGCCGCGCGGAGAGCGCAGCATCACAACGGTTTCTTCCCCGGCGCGGATGATCTGCACGTGCAGTTCTCCGTCCGGCTGGCGCAGCGCAATGCTCCAGACCAGTACCGTTACCAGCACCAGTCCGGCAGCGATCCAGAGAAAGCGCAATTTCTCGAAGAATTGTTTGAATTTGAGACGCAAAGTAGCCAGTGTCACAACCACGATTCCCCCGATCCCTGCCCAGGTTGCAGCGCTGCCGTTCAGGGTAACGACGCCGTTGGGGATGCGCTCCAGCAGCAGAACCATGCGATCAGAGTAGGCCAGCAGCGGCCAGATCACCGCGCCGCCGAGTTTGCCCAGCGGTGCCCACAACATGCCCAGAAGGGTGGCGACTGCACCGCCTTCCAGAATAAGCGATTGCACCGGCAGCACCAGCGGATTGGCTAGCAGAGAAGTCAGCGAAAGTTGTTTGAATTGTAACGCAATGATGGGCAGGGTGGTGATCTGTGCGGCAATACTGAAGAGGAAATATTCGCTGAGCGGGTCACTCAGGCGCGCACTGGTTTCTTCACTGGTAAAGCGCTGCAGAAATTTTTCCAATCCTTGCTGCAGCGGACCCGCAAAGAGCAGCAGCCCGAGAGTGGCGGCAAAGGATAGCTGAAAACTGGCATCCCAGAGTAAACGCGGTTCGATGAGCAGGATCACCCCGGCGGCCAGCGCCAGCGGATTGTAGCCACCGCCTTTGCGTCCGACCAGGCGGCCGGTAAAGGCCGCCGTGGCCATGATGGCGGCGCGTGCAACGGATGGAGAGCCGCCCACAAAGGCGGTGTATAAAAGAAGTAAGCTGACGGTGATCAGCGTAGTCCAGTTGCGGCTGCAGAAACGGGAAAAAACGGCGAAGAAGAGAGCGGCCAGCACGGCCATGTTGAACCCCGAAATGGCGATGATGTGCGAGGTACCGGTATCTTGATAGGCGTTTTTAACCGCTGCCGGCAGATCGTTGTCCTCGCCCAGCAGGATGCCTTCCAGTAACCCCGATTCGGGCTGTGGAAAGCTGCTCAGAATGGCGGTGCGGGCTTTTTGACGCAGCCATTCCATGCCTTGCGCCAGCCAGGGTGCCTTTCCACTGGCAACGCGCCTGACAGCGGTGGGGGAGTAAACGATGGTGTAGATGTCTTGCCGGGCCAGATAAGCGCGATATGAAAAGCCATCGTTTTCAGACGGTGTCAGTGGTTTGGCGATGAATTGCAGTTCATCCCCTAGCTGCCAGGCTGCGTTGACCCCTGTCCGCGCCAGAAAGGTACCGCTGATACGACGAAACTGCTGGCTGACCGGGTCATAGAGTTCGCGTGCGCTCAAGGTGAGGTAAGTAGCGTCACTGCGATGGTCAGACGTCTTGGTAACCACGGCCGTGATCTGGAACTCGCCGCGGTCGTTATACCAGGCCAGATCCTGCGGGGTGAAAGTGGGTTGAGCCAACGCGTAGCGCAGCCCTCCTGCCGCCAGAGCCGCCAGCAGTACCCAAGCTGAAAGCAGCCAATGCCTCCGCGCTGGTGGGGATGCGAGAAAGGAATATTTTCTAGAAAGAATTGCGATCAGAGCAAAGAGAATTGCCCCGACTCCCCAGAGGAGTGGGGAGAGCGTCAGCAGGGAAGCCAAAATAATCCCTGCAGCAAAGGCAAGGATGATCCAGAAGAAGAACATGGCAGCGAGGCTTCAATGATTAGAAATGTGGCAAAAATGCCGGTACGCGCTTTTTATACTCCAGATATTGATCCCCAAATTCACGAACTAACTTGCGCTCTTCGAATATCGATCCGATGATCATGTACAGCGTGGAGCCAATGTTGAAGGCCAGCACGTTCCAGGTCATCCACGGGAAGAGCCAGAGAAAGATCAGGCTGAACAGGTACAGCGGATGGCGTACGAAACGGTAAAAGCCGCTGGTGTGCAAAGCCGCGGGCTGCTTGACCATGCCTTTGGGCAGAAAAGCATCGATACCCAAAAAAGCAAAGATGCCGGTTTGCAACAGGGTAAGCACGATGCACACGGCTGCTGCTGCTTCAATAACCAGGTTGAGGAAAACCCACGGCAGCGGGATGGCGTAGATCAGTGCATCCGGCATCAGAAAGACGATAGAAAGGTAGATGATGGTGAAGATGAAGCTTTGCAGGACGTAGACCAACCGATAAACTTTTTCATTGGTGATTCCCAGTTGCACAGCTACCCACTCTTTTACCTTGGCGGAAGCAAAAGCCGAATGAATGGCTCCATAAATCAGCCCTGCCAACAAAATCCATAAAAAACCAGTTTCGAAGATCACAGAATCAGCCTCAACTCAAGTATAGCAAAAACAAATGCACCACGCTAGAAGGTTTGATAGACAAAAGGAGCAATCTGGTCAGAGAAGGTGGCCAGCATCCCTAGGATCAGCAAAATCAGCATGAAAAGCCCGATCACCCACCCCGGCCAGTCTTGCAGGAATTCTTCTTTCTTGCCGCGCAATTGCAAAATGTCGAGAACGATGGCCAGGGCCAGGGTCAACAGCAGCAAGGGATTGGGCAGACCGAAGACACTCCATGAAGCCAGTGGCTTTTCTCCCAACAGGGTGACCCGAAAGAGATAGAAATCGGGTTTTTGCCAGTGCACCAGGCCGCTGAAGAATTGCAGTGAATGGGTCAGGCTGGTGTGGAAGGGAACCCAGGCCGCCGAGGCGAAAATGAAGGTGAGACTGGTGCCTAATGCCTGCTTCCATTTGGGTTGTTCGTTGGGAGGAGTGACCTTGTGCCAAAGCGAAGGCAGCCGTTCGATGACCTGATACAGGCCGTGCAACGCTCCCCACACGATGAGTCCCCAACCCAGCCCGTGCCACAATCCGCTGACGATCATGGTCACCAGTGGCGGCAGGATCAGGTTGAGGTATTTGGCATACTTTTGCCCGTGGCGGGCGAGCATACGCGAAAATGGGAAGAAGATGTAATCACGCAGCCAGTTTGAAAGGCTGATGTGCCAGCGGGCCCAGAATTCGGTAAAGTTGCGTGCCAGATAGGGCAGGTTGAAGTTGGAACTGAGCTCGATGCCAAACCACAGGCTGATGCCGCGAACGATGCCGGTGTAGCCGGCAAAATCATTGTACAGGGCAAATGAATAAGCCAGCAGATAAAGCAACAGATCTTGACCTGCATAATGCAGCGGCGCGGTGAAGACATCTGCAGGAATGAAATTGAACAACGGATCAGCAAAGACGATCTTGCGGAAGAGCCCGGTCACGACCAGCGCCAGACTGCGCTCTAACTGGGCGCGGTCTACGGGCCGGGGTTGATCCAGTCTGGGCAGGAAGGTGCGCGCTTTTTCGATTGGGCCGCTCAGCAGTTTGGGAAAGTAAAGTAAGTAGACCGCAAAGGGGATCAGCCGCTTTTCGGCGTGCAGACGCTTGTTGCGCAGATCGAGCACATAGCTGATCGCCTGGACCATCAAAAAGGAGAGGCCAATCGGGACAATGATCCGAGCGGTCTCGCCGGCGGCCAGCAGCCCCATCTGGGTCAGCAGTGGGCTGAGCGCGGGCAAGTAAAAGTTATTGTATTTGAGCACGAACAGGAACAGCAGGTTGAAGGCCAGTCCAAAATATGACCAGGCTTGCATTCGTTCAGGATGGCCTTCCATCTTGAGACCAACCGCATAGTTGACCAGTACGAACAGGGCCAGTACCAGCACAAATTGCCAAGAGTAGGTGGCAATGAATCCAAGCGACAGCAGCAGCAGCCAGGGGGCACGCCACGCAGCCGGGATTTTCCAATAGATCAGGGCTGCGGCTGCCGCACAGGCCAGAAAAAGGAGAGAGGGAATCGTCATGGTTATTTTCCCTCCATGGCTGCTTGCAGGCAAACCTGCTGCTGATTGCACAGGTCAGCCAGTTGCTGGGCCAGGAGCTGGCTGTAGACGGGAGCTCCTTTGTAATTCAAATGATGATTATCCACCCGGCCGTCCCACGGCAGCAGGTTGTAATCCAGAGCAGGCACGTAAGTGCTGCTGTTTTCTGCCACGATCTGGGCAATCTGCTGGTGATAGGCTTCGACCACCGTACCGCTTTTGCCAAAGTAAGCATAATATGTGGGGAACACCGGGATTTCGCTGACCAGCACGCGTACCCCTTGATTTTGCAGGGCAATGATGTTCTCCAGGTCTTGAATGCGGCCGGAATCCATGGTGTAGTGGGCAAACATCGCGTAGATTTCTTCTTCTTGCGGGTTATTGGGGTCAGGGTTGGCGTCGATATCGCGACCAGTTCGCTGATCTGGTTCGTAGCCGGCAGCAGTGGTGTTCTCCACGCGGTTGACGTTGGAAATGTAGGCGTCTGGGAAGGTGGTGGCGGACCAGTTACGGAAGGGCAACACGGTTTGCACTGCCGCGGAAGAGGCAAACAGCCAGCCTTTGACGTCCTTGCTCCCCAGAGTGTAGCGGAACCAGTCGTTATCCAGAAATTGCGCATCCGCTTCGTTGCCGTTGAGGGCGCTGTAGTCGCGGATTTCGGTGAAGACAAGGATCGTGCCGGGATGATATTTTTCGTTGAGAAGCTGCGCCAGAGTGGAAACCGGGGCGATGGTCAGACCCTCGACGCCAAAATTGAAAATGCGCAGATCCTGACCAGTGGCGGCTTTATAATCCGCGGCCAGGATGTCGGGATCAATGCCGGTATTGACCATTGAATTTCCCAACAAGATCACGTCCACGCCACCGTGCTGCTGGACGTATTCCTGCAGTTTGAACCATTTGATCTCGAATTGAGCGTGGTAGCTGCCCAGTGAACGCACCGGGAGGATCTCACGGCTGACAGAGGTACGAGCAAAGGCTTCCAGACCAACGCACAAGGCCAGAAACACTAAAACCCCCCAGATGATCGCGCGGATCAATCGGGAGGGTTGGAAAGGCGATTTGCCTGAAGAGGTCGGCTCAAGAATGGGAGTAGACATGCTTTGCTTGCGGAAAATCCTTCTCTGAGGTCAGGCCTGGGCCGCGGAAGTTTTGCCGGCAGCATCGCGTGCCGCCTGCAGTTCTTTCAGCCGCGGATGATCGGCATATACCCCGCGGTAGCTTTCTGGCAGCATGACCGCGATCTGACACATGATCTCTTCGGTGATCGATTTGAGCTGCTCGTCGCGGTTTTCTCTTTGCATGACCGGGGCTTCGATGATGGGGCCAAATTCCGCCCGGATGCTGGGATGCTGGAAGGTGACGGTCTTTTTGAATGACCCAATCGTCCCGGTGATTGCCACCGGCACAATGGGGACGTGGGCGCGCAGGGCCAGAAGTGCAACGCCGGGTTTGCCTTCCTGCAACTGGCCGATCTTGCTGCGGGTGCCTTCTGGCGAAATGCCGACGGCTTTGCCTTCTTCAAGGGCTTTGACTGCGGCACGAAAAGCGCCAAAGTCGGCGGTATCCCGGTCGAGCCAGATGCCATTGGCAGAAACGATAAACCAGCGGATCAAGGGATGCTTGAGATATTTGGTGGTGACCAGCGCGGTCATTTCTGGGCGGTTGAGGATCATGAACAGCACGGGGATGTCCATGCGGCTGAGGTGGTTGGTGGCCACCAGCAGTCCGCCGGTCGAGGGAATATTTTCCACGCCGACAAATTGAGTGTCTGTCAGATGTTTCATTAACCAGCAGATGAGTCTTCTGAGATTGTTGGCTTTCATTACGGTAACGTCCTCCTGGTGACCACTGGCTGTATTAAAGGTTACAACACTCAATGGCAGAAAAGTTACTCCACATCCACATCTGGGGTTTCGATCTTTTTGGTCGGTTTACGCGACTTGAGGGCTTCGACCACAGCCGGGATCAAAGAGATGATCACGATGGCAATCACTACCAGTGAGAAATGTTCTTTGATGAAGGGAATATTGCCAAAGTAGTATCCGCCGAAGAGGAACAGGGCTGGCCATAAAATACCGCCAACCACATTATAGGAAATAAAATGGCCGTAGGTCATGCGGCCGACGCCAGCCACGAATGGGGCAAAGGTACGAATGATGGGGATGAAACGCGCCAGCAAGATGGTTTTGCCGCCGTGTTTTTCGTAGAATTCGTGAGTGCGGTCCAGGTACTCTTTTTTGAGGAAGCGGCTTTCTTCGTGAAAAACCTTCGGGCCGATGTAATGCCCGATCCAGTAGTTGGCGGTATCGCCCAACACCGCGGCCAATACCATTAACAGGTAGAGTACCTTGATATCCAGGACGTGCTGGGCGGCGATCAGTGCGCCGGCAGCGAACAGGATGGAATCACCGGGCAGGAAGGGGGTAACCACCAGGCCGGTCTCGATAAAGATGACCACGAACAGGATCACGTAAGTCCACATCCCGGTGTCAGATACGATCTGGCCCAGGTAGTGATCCATGTGCAGGACAAAGTCGATAAGAAACGAAATGACGTTCATGCGAGTTCCTTTTTGGGGGAGAGAGTTGTCTTTAAATAGTTTGGTTAAGTGTATCAGATAATTGCGGCATCGCCGGGGGAGTTGTGCGTTTGCGCAAGGAGAAATTGAGGACTATCAGCAGGGCTAACATGAATCCGGCCAGCCCCAGCAGTACCCAGACGCTGATGGAAGAAGCGGCGCTCAGAAAAGTCGAATTGATCGGCAGTACCAGACTTTGCAGTGCCATCGCCAGGGCAAAGAAATTCCATACCCCATGCAGAGTAACCATTGCCAGATAGATCAAGGAAAGACGGCTGAATTTATTATCTTGCCAGGTTTGTGCCAGGGCCCAACCGCTGATGGCAGTGGTGAGCATGTGCAGCAGGCCGGTACCGACGCGGGCGACCACCGTGGGCAGCCACATATCCCCGGTCGCGGCCCCAACAATGGTACTGCTTTCAAAGGCACCGAAGACAGCACCGCACACCAGACCAGCGGTGAATCCCTGCACGGGGGTCAATTTTTTGCCGGCCAGGAACCATACGCCCAAGGGTTTGAACAACTCTTCTGTTAAGGGGATGAGCAGACAGAAGAGCAGACCAACGAACAGGTAAAACTCGGGCTTGCTGAGCAGCGGGGTAAGGCGCATGACGATTGTCGAGAGATTGCTCTCCGTCAGTGATTCGGGATGGCTGAGCAGCGATAAAGCCTGAGCGAATTGGGATTGATGGCTCAACCAGAAATATCCCAGCACACCGGCGATGAGGAAGATGAACATTTCCACGAGGATCGCCAGTTGGGTCGAGACGAAAGCCGAGAAGGTCATCAGTCCCCAGGCGCGCTGTTTGCTGCCAAACTGCAGGCGGTAGGATCCCAAACTGAACAGGATCACGATGGGCAGCAAGATGGCCAGCAGGCTGATGAGGGCAGCAAGCACTGAGGGCAGGTGCCACGAATCGGCTTCATAGCCGGTGTACAGCAGTGCTCCCCACACGATCAGGCCACCCCCCATCCACAGTAAAGTGCTGGTGGTAACGCGGAAAACCGGGGCTTCGTGTCCGCGCAGGCGGCGTGCCGCGTAGAAGATTGAAAAGACGGAAAGGGTCAAAAGCAGCAGGCAGATCCATACATAAGAAGGGATCGAGGTCTGATTGAAGATAGACTGAAACTGCTGGTTTTGCGACACCAGATAGATGACCAGCAGCCCCAACAGAGAAAGCAGCGATAAGAGGGAACCAATGATTCCCAAGACAAGTTGCCAGACGCTGCTGTGATCGACTTTGGGTGTTGCCGGTGCCAGAACGGGCAGGGCCGGCGGAAGGGATTGTGGAAGCGGAGGAGGAAGGCTCATTTGACCTCGATGTCGATGGAAAGAATAGGATCCGGGGTAATGGGAACGGCGTCAGTGGCGGGGTTCCGCGGACGCAGGGTCTTGAGCACTTCCATACCCGAAGTGACCTGCCCAAAGACGGTGTATTTCCCGTCCAGGCTGGGAACGGCGTCATAAGTAATGAAGAACTGCGAGCCGTTGCCATTGTTGCCGTCATTGGCCATGCCGACCATGCCGGCTTTATCGAAACGCAGATCAGGGGTCAGCTCGTTGGTGAAAGCATAACCTGGGTTCCCCATCCCAGAATTCGAAGGATCACCGGCCTGGGCAATGAAGCCGGGGATGACCCGGTAGAACCCAGAATTGTTGTACCAGCCCTGTTCGGCCAGGAAAACGAAACTGTTGACGGCCCACGGCGCTTTGTCCGCGTAGAGCTCGATGACGATGTCCCCTTTTTCAGTGTGAAGGGTGGCGGTGTACTGCTTGCTTGGATCAATGGTCATCGGCGGGCATTCGCTGTAGGCTTTGGCCGGCAGTTTGAAATATTCCACGTCATTGGTGAGTGAGTCCAGACTGTAAGGAGGGGCCACAGGCAGCTCGTTGAAGAACAGGTAAGGATCGGTGGTTAAAGTGCCGGCGGCCATCAAGGTGTAGGCATTGTTACGTGTCTGCTGGACGTCATCTACCATGGTCTGGCTCAGCATATCGGTTTTGAACTGGGCGGCATCCAACCCCAGCTCAGCGGCCCGTTCGTAAGCCCAGTTGGTGAAATCATCCGTCGAAAGACTGCTCCAGTCGCTTTGTTTGGAATAGAGCTGGTTGGCGAATTGCCAGAATTTGCCTTGAGCCCCGGCGGCATTGGCGGCCTGAGCGGCCAGCAGATCTTTATCGTATTGTTCGCTCAGCGGAAAGTGGCGGAAAACCAGGCGCACTTCGTCGGGATATTTTTTCTGCAGTTGCATTAATAAGGTATAGATCTGCGCACTGGCGGAGGATTGGAAATCGCCGTACTCAATAATGGTAATGCTGGCCTGATCAGAACCATAACTCCAATCGTCTGCGGTGGCAGGGGGCATCAAAACCTGCGCTGTCGGATTGGCAGTGGGAACCACGCTGACGACCTGACAGGTGGCCGGGTCACTGGGAGTAATGGCTGTGGTCGGGACGGGAGAAGCGGTGGGAGTAGGAGTGATGGAAGGGAGAGGCGTGATCGTGGGGGTATGGGTGGCAAGGATCTCGGTGGCTGTGGCCGTGGCCGTTGGGGTACTCGCCGGCAGGGCTGAACAGGCAGAGATCAAGAAAATTCCCCCGAGCAGGATCAAGAAAGTCTTCGTTTTGAGCATGGTTCTTTCCCTCCCTTGAATTATTGTGGGTGGGCAGCCAGGGCTTGTCTGACCACGTCTTGTATGCAGGATTGTACCATTTCAGGTGCCTGGCTGGCGTCGATGGTGCGCCAGCGCTCCGGTTCGGCTGCGGCCAGTTGATGATAGCCTTCGCGAACCCGTTTGTGGAAGGACAGGGCATAGGCATCCAACCGGTTCCACTCGCCGCCGCTGGTTTGGCGCCGCCGCAGCCCGGTCTCGGCATCCACGTCGAGCAGCAGGGTGAGATCGGGGCGCAGACCACCCGTGGTGAATTTCAGCAGACGGGTCAGTTCTTCCAGATCCACGCCGTGTCCATAACCCTGATAGGCCAGGGTCGAGTCGGCATAGCGGTCGCTGATGACCACCACTCCGCGCTGCAGTGCCGGGCGCAGTACTTCCTCGACGATCTGGGCGCGCGCGGCACAGAAGAGCAGAATCTCGGTGCGCGGGTGCATTGAGGTATTGCCCAGTTTCATGATGACCTGGCGGATCTGGTCGCCGATGTTGGTACCGCCTGGTTCACGGGTGGTCAAAACCTCATATCCCTGACTGCGAATAAATTCTGCCAGAGCGGGGATTTGCATGGACTTGCCGCTGCCATCGGGCCCTTCGAGTGTGATGAACATGACACCTTCTTATTCGCGAAAGATGCGAACCCTGCGATTGGGTTCTTTGCCGTAAGACTGCGAGACCAGGTTGGCCTCACGCGCCATTTCGTGCTGGATGCGGCGCATGCTGGCGGCCGCAGGGGGCAGGTCTACCCAGTGCTGACCGCTCAAAACGGCCTGAATAGCCGATTCAGTTTCGTTGACAACCTCATCGTAACCGGCTGTATCCAAACTGCGGGTGATGTTGAACATTTCGGCCAGGGATTGCTCCATTTGATTGATGGTGTTGGCACGCAGTACATAAATGGGAATCCCGCGGCTTTCGGCGTCCATAAGGGGCTCCTGGTGCGAGCGGTAATAAGTACGCAGGGTCATTACGGCATCCGCCTCGGTGGCATCCCGCGTGATCTGGGCATTTAGCCCCAGCCGGCGGGCAGCTTGCTCCAGCCGATTGCGCGCGACTCCATAAGGATAGATGCGGATGACACGCCGGCCTGGAAGTATCGAGGCAGGTTGGGCTTCGACACCATTGCCATATACTGCGCGCGGTGCACTGGCTTTGCGGGCCTGCCGCGGAAATTCCGCGTCGGGAGCAGCGGCAGGTTCTTCGAAGCCGTTGCTGTAGGTGCGCCGCGTCCCTTGCGAAGGGGAATGATTGCTGGCCGCGGCCGGGCGTTGCGCCTTTTCGATGTGAATTTCATCGTTGCCATCGCGGTAACGCAGCTCTGGCGTGATCGGGTAGCCGCGGACGAGGGTATCCACCGCAGCGGCCACGTCGGGATGCACCACCAGTCGGTCGCGTTCTTGCAGTTCGATGAGCACGTCAAAAGTCGGCGGGCTGCGCCGCTCGAGCACGGTTTTTTGGGTACCGCGGCGGCGGGCTTCTTCATCAGATAAGGTAACTGACTCAATCCCTCCCACCAGGTCCGACAGGGTAGGGTTGAGCAGCAGATTTTCGAGGGTGCGCCCGTGTGCGGTGGCCACGAGCTGTACGCCGCGCTCGGCGATGGTACGGGCGGCCATGGCTTCCAGTTCACGCCCAATCTCATCGATGATGATGACCTCGGGGTTGTGGTTCTCGACGGCTTCGATCATCACCTCGTGCTGCAGCGAGGGGGTAGCCACCTGCATGCGGCGGGCTTTGCCGACGGCCGGGTGCGGCACATCGCCATCCCCGCCAATTTCATTCGAGGTGTCCACGATGATGACCCGTTTATTTTCGGCCAGAATGCGCGCGGATTCACGCAGCATGGTGGTTTTGCCGATGCCCGGTTTGCCCAGCAGCAGAATGCTTTTGCCGGATTCCACCAGGTCCTGGATGATATCGATCGTGCCATACACGGCGCGGCCGACGCGGCAGGTGAGACCAACAATGGTGCCGTGGCGGTTGCGGATGGCCGAAATGCGGTGCAGGGTGCGTTCGAGCCCGGCGCGGTTATCGGCGTCGAATTCGCCGATGCGTGAAACCACCTGGTCAATGTCAGCGCGGGTGACTTCGTCCTCGCTCAGGGCCAGTTCACGATCCACGAAACGGGCCATGGGCAGGCGCCCCAGGTCGAGGACAATCTCGAGTAATTTATCGCTGTTGTTGGCGGCTTCCAGTGCTTTGACGATGCGCGGAGGCAGAACGGCCATCAAGGCGTGCAGATCATCGGTAATTCGTTTTTGCGTCATAGATTCTATTATCCATCCAAATGAAAAACACCATTATTTTGGCGGCTCGAAAAATTTTTGAGTGATGCTGGCCGAGGTTTCGGTCTGCTGCTGCGTATATGGCAAACGACGCGCAGCCGCGGATCTGACCAGCAGCGGCAGGGTCAAGTGGCGCACCAGCAGGGCAGTATGTTCGGCGCTGGTGGCCTGAATCTCTTCCAAAAACGGGGTCAGCCAGGCCTGATACGAGCGCATCTGCAGATAAACCGGGCGCCCCAGCCCCTGAAAAATACGAGCCAGTTCCTGCAGCAGTTCGCGCGGCGCGGGGGCGGCGGGGTGAACGACGGGTTTCAGATAAATGCCGTTCGGGCCGCTGTCGCTTTCGACATAGGCGATCAGTTCACCATTATTGCGGCTGATCAAGCGGTGCACGTCCGCACCGGAATAAGGTTCAGTGGTTTGCACCAGCGGTGGAACCAGCGTCTGGTAGAGGGTGTGCACATTGGGTTCATCCTCGGCGGTCATGCGTTCCCACAGATATTCCTGCGGTTCCGCGGCGGGGAGTTTGGCGGGGAACTGCCATACCGTTTCCCAGCCGTAGATCGAAAAGGCGTTGTGACGCAGCTCCTCGAAGGCCGGGTCTGATTCTTTACATTCGGCCAGCAGATTGATGGCTTCCATTTCCCCGGCGCGCAGGGTTAACTCGTCCAGCAGTTCGCTGGCTACGAGGGCCGAGGAATTTTCCCCATTGGTCATGAAAGTCAAATGGGCAGAGCGTTTCCCGCGGGAATGCTGCACCTGACCCATCCGGTCAGGCTTGCCGTTCTTTCCGGTGCACACGGCAGTGAAGCTTTCATCACTGATGCTCAGGTGGGAGGCCACTGCCGAAAAACCCAGCGGGTTCCCGTGTGTGAGCATCAGTGAATTATCCAGACAAGAAATGTGGTTCCGGTAATGAACCAGCCAAAATAGATCGTGCCAGGCAAACGAACGAACGCTTATTTTGCAAGCTCCATAAAATAGCGGTGGAAGCGGTCGTCCGCAGTCAGCTCAGGATGGAAAGAGGTGGCCAGCAGATGCCCCTGTTGAGCAGCCACGATACGTCCATCTTCCAGTTGCGAGAGCACTTCCACACCTTTGCCCACACTCTCGATCAGAGGCGCGCGGATGAAGACCGCGTGATAGGGAGGGTTGGCTTTTTCTTGGCTGAACGCTGCAATTGGCAGGTCCACTTCGAAGCTGTCGACCTGGCGGCCAAAAGCATTGCGTTCCACCACAATATCCATCAACCCCAGCAGGGGTTGATTTCGCCGTGCATCCTTCGAAAGAAAGATGGCACCGGCACAGGTACCCCAGATGGCGTGATCTTTGCCAAACTGGCGTAAAGGTTCCATCAGGCCAAATTCGGTGGCCAGTTTCCCGATGGTGGTAGATTCACCGCCTGGGATGATCAGGCCGTCCAGTCCCTCCAAATGGCGGGGCAAACGCACCTGTACCACTTCACTACCGAGTTTTTCGAGCATGACCTGGTGTTCAGCAAAGTCGCCCTGTAATGCCAGGACACCAATTTTCATAATGAATTACCAGCCTCTGGTTGCAATTTTTTCCTCTTCAGGCATGGAAGAGATCGAACGGCCGACCATCGGTTCACCCAGGTTGCGGCTGACTTCAGCCAGAATCTGGGGATCATTGTAGTTGGTGGTGGCTTTGACGATGGCCGCGGCACGTTTGGCCGGGTCGCCGGATTTGAAGATACCGGAGCCCACGAAGACGCCGTCCACACCGAGCTGCATCATCAGGGCAGCATCTGCAGGGGTGGCAATGCCGCCGGCGGCAAAGTTGACCACGGGCATGCGGCCCAGTTTGCGGGTCTCCATGACCAGTTCGTAGGGGGCCCCGATCTCTTTGGCAAAGGCCATGACTTCTTCTTCGGGCATGTTCTGCAGGCGGCGAATCTCGCCGAGCACGGTGCGCGCATGGCGCACGGCTTCGACCACGTCGCCGGTGCCGGCTTCGCCTTTGGTGCGGATCATGGCCGCGCCTTCGCCGACGCGGCGCAGGGCTTCACCCAGATTGCGGCAGCCGCACACGAACGGCACTTTGAAATCGTGCTTGTTGATGTGGTGGGCTTCATCCGCCGGGGTCAGCACTTCGGATTCATCGATGTAATCGACACCGATAGCTTCGAGAATTTGCGCTTCGACAAAATGACCAATGCGGCATTTTGCCATCACAGGAATGGTGACTGAGTTTTCGATCTTCATGATGAGCTCGGGGTCACTCATGCGGGCCACGCCGCCGTCGGCGCGAATATCTGCCGGGACGCGTTCGAGCGCCATCACAGCGCAGGCACCGGCGTCTTCAGCGATCTTGGCATGCTCCGGGGTGACCACGTCCATGATCACGCCGCCCTTGAGCATCTGGGCTAACCCCTTCTTCACTTCAAAGGAACCTACTTTCTGTTCCATCTGCTTCCTCCTGCTACATAGTTTTTAAAACACTGCACTCCCATGAGGGCAGTCTGATTATCCAATGTGATTCTACCACGTGCCCTATTTTGGAGCAATGCGGGCGGAATTGCACCGCCTTATTAAAGTAAAAAGCCTCCGGTTTGATCCGGAGGTGAAGAAAATCATTTTGTAGCTTAGCTGATCTTTTCGAATTTGCTTCCCGGGCAGCCGCAGATGGGGCAAACTTCGGGAGCGGTGCGGGCGTGGGTATAACCGCACACGGGGCAGATGTAATAGTCGTAGCTTTCACCTTCTTTGCCCAGATTCTCGAGGGCAGCGCGGTACAGCTCTTCGTGGATCTTTTCGACTTCGTTGGCATAGTTGAAGGAGCGCAGGGCTTTCTTATCCCCTTCGGCTTCAGCATCCTTGATGAAGGCAGGATACATTTCGCTGTTTTCGTAATGCTCGCCCGCAATTGCGGTCTTGAGGTTTTCTTCGGTGGATTTGATCTCACCGGCGGCACGGAAGTGATTGTGAGCATGCACTGTTTCGGCAGCGGCAGCGGCACGGAATAATTTGGCAGCCTGCGGATATCCATCTTCGTCGGCTTTCTTGGCGAAAGCTAAATATTTGCGATTGGCCTGGCTTTCACCCGCGAAGGCAGCCATCAAATCGTCATAAGATTTGCTCATATAGAATGCTCCTTTTTCTATGTTATTTGGTCGAATTAAAGATACATCACATTTGAAATTCGCGCAATAGATTCAGATTAATTTCGGGTGAATCTACCCAGTCTTCCCTTGACATGACGGCAAAGTAAAAATACAATGATACAATAATACAATGATACAATTTGAACAAGAGGAGAGAATGTGAACCCACTTTATTTTGTCCTTGACCTTCGTTCGGGGGTTCCCATTTATGTGCAGATCGTCGAACAGGTGCAGCAGCTCGTTTCCAGCGGAAAATTGAAACCGGGCGATCAGTTGCCCACGGTGCGCCAGCTGGCCTCGGAGTTGCGCGTCAATTTCAACACGGTGGCACGGGCGTACCGGATGCTCGATGAGGCCGGGATTATTTCGACCCAACAGGGGCGGGGAACGTATATTCTCGACGCCGCTGTTGCCGGATTGGGCGACTGGCTCGAACTGGAAACCCTTGAGGTTCAGGTGAATCGTTTTCTTGTTGATCTGCTGCAGCAAGGCTTTTCACTGCCGCAGATTCGCGAAACACTGGAAAAGAAATTGAAAGAAGTGAAGTAGTTTTATTTTTTTGTGGAGGAAAAGATGTCTCATAGAATTCGTATGGATCAATCTGCTGCCAGCAGCGACCCGGTATCTCCCGTCACTTCTGGCGCTGCGCAGACGCGTGCTGGAAAGGATAGCCTGGAAGCCAGCCACATCAGCCCCATCGCTTTGTTCGTCTTTCTGGTCATTCTGACCGCGGATGTAATCCTGGCGATTATTCTGGATGGCCGGGGTTTCTCGGATGACTTCATCATGAAGATCTTTCTGCCGGTGCTCCTGGTGGCCTGTTATTTCCTTTTTGCCATCAAGATGGCACGCCAGTGGGAAAAAGCTGTGGTGCTGCGCTTTGGCCGGATGCAGGGTTTGAGAGGCCCGGGAATTTTCTGGATCGTCCCCATTATCGACTCGGTAGCTACCTGGATCGACCAGCGCGTGATGGTGACTCCCTTCTCGGCCGAAAAAACGCTAACCCGTGATACTGTGCCGGTGAATGTGGATGCTGTTCTGTTCTGGATGGTCTGGGATGCCGAGAAGGCCGCCCTGGAGGTGGAGAACTATTACAACGCGATTGCCTGGGCTTCACAGACAGCCCTGCGCGAGGTCATTGGCCAAATGAGTCTGGCCGAGATTCTGATCGGCCGCGCCAACATGGATGCTCAGCTGCAGAAGATCATCGACGAGCGCACCACTCCCTGGGGCATCACGGTGCAATCCGTTGAGATTCGCGACGTGGTCATCCCCACCGATCTGGAAGATGCCATGAGCCGCCAGGCGCAGGCCGAACGCGAACGCCAGGCCCGCATTATTCTGGGAGAATCCGAGAAGCAGATTGCGACCAGCTTTGCTGAAGCTGCCGATGCTTACGCCAACAACCCGACCGCGTTGCACCTGCGCGCCATGAACATGCTCTTTGAGGGTTTGAAAGATAAGGGGGCTCTGGTCATCGTACCCAGCAGTGCCGTGGATACCATGAACCTGGGCGGCATTGCCGGAATCTCCAGCCTCGCCAAAGAAAAACTGGCGGAGGATAAAAAATAGTCAGTCTGGCCGGGAGGAAGATAATCCCTCTCGGTCGCCTGAGGTAAAAACGTTTCACGTGAAACGTTTGTGAATTGGATATCGATGAAATGGATCAAGAAATGAGTGAAATCAACGCAATCGAAATTACCGGTCTGACCCATCGCTTTGGGGAGCGAACGGCCCTGAATGACCTGAGCTATTCCGTGCGCCGCGGGGAAATCTTTGCCCTGCTGGGCCCCAATGGGGCGGGGAAAACCACGACCATCCGTTTGCTGAATGGCCTGTACTCTCCCAGCGCCGGGTCGATCCGGGTGCTGGGGTTCGATCCCCAGACGCAGGGGCAGGAAGTTCGCTGCCGTACCGGGGTGCTGACTGAGACCAACGCGCTGTACGAACGTCTCAGTGCGCGCCAGAATCTGCACTTCTTTGGTACTCTCTCGGGAATGCCCGGGGCAGAATTGCGCTCGCGCATCGAGGAAATGCTGACTTTTTTTGGCCTGCAGAGCCGCGCTGACGAGAAAGTGGGAACCTTCAGCAAGGGTATGAAGCAGCGCCTGGCGCTGGCCAGGGCCGTGCTGTCGCGTCCGCAGATTCTCTTTCTGGATGAGCCTACTTCCAGTCTGGACCCCGAGTCGGCGCAGCAGGTACACGAGCTGATCCGTTCGGTAGGGCAGCAGGATGGGCATACGGTCTTTCTGTGCACCCATCACCTGGACGAGGCACAGAAGCTGGCCGACCGCGTGGCCATTCTCAATGCCGGGAATCTGCTGGCATTGGGCACGCTGGAAGAACTGGCGCGTCAATTCAACCCCGGCTTGTGGGTCAATATTGACCTGGCACAGCCTCTCTCTGCTCCCCTCGCATTGGGCGATTTCCGCGGGGTGGTACAGGTAAAGCAAGACGAACAGCACCTGGAGGTGCAGGTGGAATCCGAGAAGGTCTTCCCGGCGTTGGCAGCGGAACTGGTGCGCCAGCAGGTACAACTGCTCAGCTTTCAGCCGAACAAGGTGACACTGGAACAGATTTATTTTCAATTACAGGAAAACGCCAGGGAAGGGAAAAAATGAACTGGAGAACGATTCGAGCGATTGCTCAAAAAGATCTTTACGAGGCACGTCAGAATAAGTCGGTCTGGCTGCCGATTATGATTGTTCCGTTGGTCTTCATTCTGGTACTGCCGGCGGTGATCCTCATCATGGCGGGCAACCCTGAGATTGCTGCCAGCATGAACTCCGATCCTGAGACGGCCAAGATGATCACCCTGCTGCCGGCTTTCATGCAGTCCATGATCACCGGGCTGAATACGGCGCAATCCATGGTGGTGCTGTTTTTGGGCTATTTCTTTGCCCCGTTTTTCTTGATTCTGCCCATCATGTTTGCCACCGTTATCGCCTCTGAATCCTTTGCCGGGGAGCGTGAGCGTAAGACCATCGAGGCCCTGCTGTACACCCCCGCCAGTGATGCGGAGTTGTTTCTGGGCAAGGTCATGGCCTCGTTTGTCCCGGCCATCTTGATCACCTGGGCCAGCTTTCTGGGCTACATCCTCGTGCTGAATGGGGCAGGTTACCCGATCATGGGCAAGCTATGGTTCCCCATGACCAGCTGGTATCCGATGATCTTCTGGATGTCCCCGGCGCTTTCGCTGCTGGGGGTGGCGGCGACCGTGCTTATCTCATCGAAGATGCAGACCTTCATGGGCGCGTATCAGACCAGTGCTTCTCTCGTGGTGCTGGTGATTGCCCTGATGGTGGGGCAGTTCACCGGGGTACTGGCGCTCAGCCCGCTGGTAGGAATGCTGGTGGGGCTGGTCCTCTGGTTGGTAGATGTCTTGCTGACCGTGTTGGCCGTCAAGAGTTTCAACCGCAGCAAGATCCTGGCCTCGGAAGTCTGAAATGTTTCACGTGAAACACTAAGTTGTTATTTTTTTGGGAGAAATCTACTGGAGAAATGGAATTTTGAGATGGAAAAGAATGTTTTGTTGACTTTGATGTATATTCTGGCTGTGGTGATCGAGATCGGCGTGCCGCTGACGCTGGCGATCCTGGTGGTGAAAAAGATGAAAGCCTCCTGGGGGGTGGTGCTGACCGGTGTACTGACCTTCATTGGCTCTCAGGTAGTGCATCTGCCCATTCTGCAGGTGCCGGCGCTGCTCTATAAGGCGGGGATGATTCATTTGCTGCCGCAGCAATGGCCGATCTGGGCTTATGCACTGTACCTGGGCATTTTGGCCGGGTTGTGTGAAGAAACTGCTCGTTTGATCGGGTTCAAGGTACTCAAACAGAAGGCCAAGGACTTCAAGTCCAGCCTGGCGTTGGGGATTGGGCACGGTGGGATCGAGAGCGTTATCATTGGTTTTGTAGTGCTGGTTTCTCTGCTCTCAGCCTTGCTGTTCAATCCGCAGGCGCAGCAGGCTGCCGGGATGTCAGCTGATATGCTGGCAATGGCGCAAACTCAGATCGAGGCTTTCTGGGCAACACCGTGGCATCTGCCGCTGGCGGGTGGGGTGGAGCGCCTGACGGCGATCGCTTCGCACATCCTCATGACTATCCTGGTCTGGAAGACGGTGGCGCGCGGCAAGGCCTGGGGCTATCCGCTGGCCGTGCTCTATCACACCGTTCTGGATGGAGCTTCCGTCTGGTTGAGCACGCTGGGCCTGACCAGCTGGCAGTTGGAAGGCTGCCTGTCCATCTTCTTTGTGGTGAGTGTCGTGCTGATCTGGCGCTTCTGGGTAGGCGAAAAGAAAACCGCTGCTGCGGAGCCTGCTGCCCCAGACCCCGTGGTTCCAGCGGCCTGAAAACGCCAAATTTGAACTTAAAGGGCAAAAGAGACTCTCTTTTGCCCTTTTTTTTGTTGATTTGTGGAGATTTGATACGAGAACTGGCAGGTTTTCACAAATGAGCATATACTTTATTCTGACCCTGGTTAGCGGGGATCCTATGTACTTTTTGTGAGGTTGTCATGGTAATTAATTGGGCTGTGCTGGCATCTTATGCCTTCGCGATTATTATCGAAGTCGGTCTGCCAATAACCCTGGGTGTATTGTTGATGCGCAAATATAAGAACATCTGGGTGCTGGTGGTAACAGGGATGATCGCTTACGCGGTTGCCGAACTCATTCACATTCCGGCACTCAATGGTCTTTCCACTCTGTTCAATAACGGAACGCTGCCGATTCCTTCGAAGCAGTGGATTCCCTTGCTGAATGGCCTCATTGTGGGTGTGCTGGCGGGTTTGCTCGAGAACATCACCCGGTGGGTGGGCCTGCGTGTAAACAAGGATACGGCTCAGCCTTTCCGCGGAGCGATTGGTCTGGCCGCTGGCTTTGGCGGCGTGGAGCTGGCGCTGGCGGGTGTCTTGCTGGCGGTGGCTGCAGGCAAGCTGGTCTTCTACAACGCTGGTGCCGCAATCAGCGGAGGAGCTTCCACCGATACCGTGCAGGCCATGCTTTCTCAGATCAGCAGTTTCTATGCCACTCCCTGGTACTATCCGCTGCTGACCCTGTTCGAACATCTGGTGACCTTCACCGAGCAGTTTGTTCTGGCGATCATGGTCTGGAAGGTCGTTTCGCAGGGCAAGATGCTCTGGCTGCTGTGGGCCTTTCTGTATGAGGTGGTCAGCGAGGGTGTGGTCACTTTCCTCTCGGGGATGGGCTGGGGCCTGTGGCAGATCGAAGGCGTTCTCGCGCTCTTCCTGGTTCTGAACGTGCTCTTGTTCTACTTCTTCTGGAATGACGAAGGCGGACTCGACAGCGAGCCTGAGGAAGACGAAGATGAGGATGATGGCGACGATGACGAAGAGGAAGACGACGAGGACGATGCCGAATCTGATGAGGATGACGCGGAGTTCGAAAAAGAGGCCTGATCTTCTCGATCACTTAAATTCAAAGCGGAGCGGTGAATTCACCGCTCCGCTTTACTTTTCTTTAGCAGAAGGGGGAGTAAGAAAGGCAACTGCCCGGCTCAAATCGCTGCGCATGATGATCTTAAGTTGTTTGCCGGGAGCATAGTCTTCGACTTTGATCAGGCGCAGACAGTGATCGAAGGCCGGGTTGGCTTTGATCCAATCCCCAGCGCGGTTGTGTACCTGCGCGAAGAAATCTGAATTGAATACTGTGCGTGGATCGTCCATGTGCAGTGCCAGCGGGTAGATCTGTGATTCCAGCAGGTCCTGGAAGAAGTGCGTTCCCAGCGAGGGTTCGGGAGGCAGGCCGCAGCCTTCCCCGGCCAGTTCCACCAGGGCCAGTGATTTATAGATGTCGCCGTAGGCAATGGGTACTCCCAGGTCCGCGTTGGAACTGCCCCAGCGCCCCGGGCCGACGCAAATGAAGCGCCGTTCTGACAGGGCTTTGTTTAGGCGCCCGATCTCTCGAGCCAGTTCGGCGCGTTCGCTGGCGCTGGCCAGTTTGAAGTATTCTTTGGGTACCACGTAAACCACGTATTCAATGTTATGCAGGTTGCCCTGCGGCACCATGAAATCGGTGGAAAAGACGATGTCGTTTTCTTTCAGCCCGGCCGGGATGGGCTCGCTGTTGGTCTCGCTTAAATGGCTTTGCGGGCGGCATTGCAGCAGGGTGATCGAAAGGTTGGGTTTGCCGCTGGCGTCGGTATCGACGTGCGCGGTGAATTCCAGATCGACCGGGGAATGGTAGGCCATTTCGAGCGAATGCAGGATGATGCGCATGCGTTCAGCAAACGGAGTCCGGCGCAGGAATTCATCGAAGGTCAGCGCCAGCCGGTGCGGGTCGCTGATGATCGAGCTGCGCAGTGACAGGAAGTAGCCGTCCTCTTCTTCTTGCGCCAGGTAGCGCAGCGGCGGATAGTCGCCGTTGAGCACTTCGTGGACGGGCACGGTCTTGAACGAGTTGTCTTCAAGATCGATGAGGTCGATGTATTGCTGGGAGTAGCGCCGGATCGATTTCGGATCATTCGAGGGGCGCAGCAGCGGATGGCTGAGGGCGATCAGGCGCGGATAGTCGTTGCCGACCCGGTCCACGGCACGGGTGCCCAGCCCGCATACCAGGCGCACGAATCCGTCCTCAGCCCGGATCTGCGGGGCCCAGCGGTACAGGTTGCGGCTGAAGGCAACCCCGGCTGCGTGCGGCATCAGGTAGTGCGAGTATTGTTCGCCCTCGACGACCTGAATCAGCAGCGCCATGCGTTCGTCGTAATCGAGCAATCCTTTGGCGCGGCGGTAGAGCAGGGCATTGGGGTTCAGTACCGAGGCATAGATGCGGGCAACGGCACGCATCAGAGCATCCAGATTTTCTTTGAGGCTGAGCTGGTTCGGGCAGAAGATGCTTTCGTATTTCCCGGCAAACGAGGTGCCAAAATTATCTTCAAGCAGGCTGGACGAGCGCACGATCAGCGGTTTGTTACCTATTTTGATCAGCATTGTCTGCAACTGATCCAGAATGTCGGGGGCAAAGGTACCGCGCTGAAAATCTTCGACGATGGCATCGTACTGACTGCGCATTTCTTCTTCGGTTTTGTACTTCTGGTCGTTCCAACGGATGAGGTTGTTGATCGCCATGAAAGTGTACATCTCATCTGAACCCACGAAATACGATTCTGGGGTCGAGATGCAGGGCAGCACGTTCAACTCGGAGTTGTTCTTGAGAATATGCTGGGCCAGCAACATACCGGCGGCCTTGCCGCCGATGCGTCCCGCACCGATCTTGCGGCGGCGGATTTCGGCCAGGTCGCTGATGGTGAACCACTCTTTGGCGATGTTGATGTAGCGCAGCTGGTCGCTGATCATGGCGCGGATGAGCACCACCCGTGATTCTTCCAGACGGGCCTCGTAGCTGCTGCGGTCCTCTTCAGGCAGTTGCTCGATGGTGAGCGCTTGTTCGAAGACCAGATCGAGCGGGGCGAGTTCCGGGTTGATGGTCAGGTGCAGATCCAGAACGGGAATGCCGCGTTCTTCCATCACTTCACCGATGATGGCTTCGAGCAGCTCGAAGCTGAGGTGGCGGCTGAAGAGCAGGTCGGTCAGTTGGCTGCGCACCGCCAGGGTACGCGCTTCCCAGAGTTCCCTGGGTTCCTGACTGTACGGGTTCTCGATCCCTTCCACGCGCTGGGTGAGCAGGGCCTCATCCATGACCTGGGCCTCGAAAGAAGCGTCATCGATGATGCCGCGGCGGAAGAGTTCTTCGCGCATGCGCGTGCGAATACGCGGCGCCAGGATGGGGTACTGTCCCAGGGTCAGGATGATGCTCAGCAGTCGTTCGGAAGAATTGGGAAGAAAGTCCATAATTATTTCTAGAAATAATTAAGCTTGCGGATAAACTTTCCCCTCTCACGCAGAGAGGGGAAGGGAAGTTGCCGTGTTGAAGTTAGCCGAGGTGCATGGGCATGATGACGTGCACGAAATTGTCATCGCCGACTGGCCGAAGTACACCCGGCGCATTGTTGGTGTTGGTCTCGAGGGCCACGTTGGGAGCTTTGATCACATCCAGCACTTCGCGCAGGAATTTGACATTAAAGGCGATCAAAATGCCATTGCCTTCGATATTGGCTTCCACCTGGATGTCGCTTTTGCCGGTTTCTTCGGTCTGCGAGTTGATCTCCACTTCGCCGGCGCCCTCTTCGTTGGGCAGAATGTTGAGGCGGATGACGTTGTTGCCTTCGCGGGCGATGATCTCAGCCTGTTTGCAGGCCTTGAGGAAGGCCGGTGTCGCCATTACCGTGCGCGTCTTGTAGCTCTTGGGGATGATGGCGCGGTAATCGGGGAAGTTGCCATCAATCAATTGCGAAACCAGTTCGGCATCCTTGAGATGGAAGATCACCTGTCCGCGCCCGGAGGGAACGACCATGGTGACTTGCTTATCGGTATCGTTGGCGATGCGGGCCAGTTCGTTCAGCGCGCGCGCCGGGATGATGATGGAAAAGCCTTGATGCAGCGGATTGCTCAGCAGTTCTTTGCGTACCGAGATGCGGAAGCCGTCGGTGGCGGCCAGGGTGATCTCGTTTTCGCTGGCTTCCATCTTGACGCCCTGCAGCACGGGGCGGGCTTCATCCATCGAAGCCGAGAAGGCCACCTGCTGGATCATCTCCTTGAAGGAGGTCAGGTCCAGGTCGATGCCTTCGCTGAGATCGGGGACGGGCACCGGCGGAAAATCCTGCGCGTCGATGCCTTTGATTTCGTGAGCGGAACTGTTGCACACCACGTTCAGGGTCTGGGTGCGTTGATCCAGAGAAAGTTGAACCATGTCGGTCGGGAAGGTACCGACCAGATCGACAAAGGTGCGTGCCGGAACCGTGATGGAGCCTTCTTCTTGAATCTGTGCCGGGATCCAGCAGGTGATTCCCAGTTCGAGATTCGTAGCCGAAAGGCGCAAACGGCCTTCGTCTGTGGCCACCAGCACGTTTGCCAGCACCGGTAGGGTACTTCGAGGAGATACTGCATGGCTGACGATACTCAACCCATGCGCCAGATGTTGTTGCGTGACTGAGGCTTTCATGGACGACCTCTTCAAAAAATTAATATATATGGAGTATACAACGAGACGAAAAATAATTCTAGTCAAGGGCAGCTCAGGTTGAGCGTTAATAACTTCACAACAATTTTTTTACCGATATTTTACAAAATAATTCTCACATCTGGTTATAATGAACATTATGAGCAAACTGCACTCATCAATCCACCTTGGAGAAAGCGAAGATCGGTGAAAGAGCCTGAAGTTCTCGTTCGTGTGGATCAGCTTTATCACTCGGGCGAATATCAAAGGGCCTATGATCTCTTGGCAGATGCCTTTGCCGAGTGTCTTGATCAACGCTGGCTGCTTTATTTCTGGAAAGTCTGTCTGCTGGCCCGCCTGGGCCGGGAATCGGAAGCTGAAGAGGTGCTGCAGGAGGCGCTGGCGCAGGGGTATTACTATAATGAAGCTCTGCTGCACAGTGATGAAGATCTGATCACACTGCAGGGGCACCCTCGCTTTGAGACGCTGGTGACGCACAGCGAGGAATTGATCCGTGCTGCGCAGGCTCAAGCAGCTCCAGGCCTGACCTTGCTCGAACCGGTCGAGAGCAACTATCCCAGCGTACCGCTGTTGATCGCTTTGCATGGTAACCATTCCAATTCAGAGTTGATGCAGCCTTACTGGAATCATCTTTCGGATCAGGGCTGGCTGGTCGCTTTGCCGCAGTCTTCACGGGTCAGCGGCAATCATCTCTATAGTTGGGATGACCCCGATCTGGCTTTACGTGAACTTGGTGCGCATTTTGCCACCCTTTCGCGTAAGATTTCGGTGGACCCGGCGCACGTGGTGCTGGCGGGTTTCGCCAAGGGCGGGGAACTGGCCATCCGCGCTGCTTTGCAGCAGACCCTGCCGGCAACCGGTTTTTTATGCATTGCGCCGTTTTTGAATGATCTAACGGAACTTGAACCATTGATCTCAGCGAACCGTTCGTCTGCCCTGCGCGGCTATTTCATTCTGGGCGAACTGGATAATCACTGTACACCGCCGGCCCTGCACCTGTCTGAGTTGATGCGCCTGCACGGCATCGTTTGTCAAACCGAAGTCGTCCCCAATCTGGGTCACCGCTTCCCGGATGATTATCGGGCCGCCATTCAGCGCGGTCTGCAGTTTCTGGCATAGTTTGAATATCCCGTCTGCAACGGCCCCTGTTTCAGGGGCCGTTTTTTGTGCTGCTGCGCTACAATGAATGAAAATGAAAAGGAGTTCCCGATGCAAGAGACTCGTACGCTGACCTATTTTCCCGTTACCCCAGATCGCTGGGCGGATTTTGAACGCTTGTTCGGCCCCAATGGGGCCTGTGCGGGCTGCTGGTGCGCCTGGTGGCGCGTGCCCGGCAGCGAATTCAACAAAATGGGCAAAGTCGGCCACAAAAACGTGATCCGAACGGCCGTTCAGGAGGGGCTGGAACCCGGTTTGCTGGCCTATGACGGCACGATCCCGGCCGGCTGGGTGGCTCTGGCCCCGCGGGAACAATATCCGCGTCTGGCGCGCTCGCGCAACCTTTACCCTGTGGATGACGCGCCGGTGTGGTCGATCACCTGTTTCTTCATCGACCGCCATTACCGCCGCCAGGGCATGATGGAGGGCTTGATCCGGGCTGCCGTGGACTACGCCCATGCCCACGGAGCTGCTATCGTCGAAGCCTATCCGCTGGACCCGCACGAAAAGATCAGCGCCGGCAGCCTGTATACGGGTGTGGCTTCCACCTTCGCCGCCGCGGGTTTCGTCGAGGTTGCCCGCCGCGGCGATCATCCGATCATGAGAAAGACTGTCTGATCCCGTGCACAGGGGGTTCTTTACACTTCTCCTGCGCTAACTACAACATCAAATGAAACACCCAGGGCCTCAAAATGTTTTTGGCCGCAGCGAATTTTATCTGATTCGCTGTTACGTAATTGCATCAAATTGTGGGTTCCTTTGGTCTCACGGACCAGATAAAGCGTTTGATCACCTTCTTTGATTATTGCCCAATCGGGGTTATATTTTCCTACCGGCGTATCGATCTGGAACCAATCGGGAAGCTTCACAAAGAGTTTGATATCTTCACGCTGGTCCAATTGACGGGCAAATTCCCGTTCGATTTCTGAATCATAGACAACATACTCGTATACTGACTTGTTCACTTGTAATGCATTGAGATAATCAACGATCTCTTCATTCTTGAAGAGCAGCATTTCCCACTCAGTTTCAGCGCCATTACCGGGTATTTTTTCATATTTAATGCCGTCTACCAGCAATCGATGCAGTTCGAACTTGATGATTCGAGCCACCGCATCCATAAAACGCTGTGGATCGTTGAAAAATTCGTCGAGGCGCCCAGAGTCGCATAAGATTTTGACCAAAGTAGAGCGGGTTAATTCGGTTTCGTTTTGCAGATAAGCCAACACATCAGGAATGTTTTGTGTTCGGTATGCTACCCTCTCTTCGGCTACGGAAGAGGGGGTGGTGGTGACTCCTCCGCGAGAAACACTCAATTGGCCGGCAGCCACATTGATCTTCGGCACTTGGATAGGATCCATTTGTTGGATAGCATGGACGGCACGTGAGACCAGCTCTTCTGTCTGGAACTCGACTCGATACGTGGTCTTGGGTTTGATGCGTTCCCATAAGGCCTGGAACTCAGGGCTCAATTCCACTTGTTTGCGTAAATGGTTCGTTCCCTCATCTCGCTCTTTGCGGATATGCTGTTCGATTTGATAAGAGGAAAGCAGGTCCACCACTACCGGCGCCAGCTCCTGATAAGCGGCCGGCAGGCTGAGATGGAATCCCGGCCGGCGTGGATCGAATGTGGGTTGAATTCGTCTGGTAGAATCCAAAAAAGACTGGGATACTAAAGACTGACATATTTCTTCGGCGGCGGAACGGCCAATAGGTTGTTCTTGACCCTCTACGACTTGAATCAATTTTGCGAAAGCGGTCAGAGGAACTTTACCAAAGGTAACCCCGCAATCTTCTTCATACTCATTTTGCAGGGCTTTGGCAAATTCCTCATAATTTTCATTGGCCATGATGTACAGCTTGTTGACAGAATCGTCGCGAACTCGAATACCATTCTGGTCCACCGGCAGGCGTAACCCACGGCCAATTTCTTGCCGCTTTTTCATGGCACTGCGTGTTTCATTCAAGGTACAAATCTGAAACACATTGGGGTTATCCCAGCCTTCACGCAGTGCAGAGTGACTGAAAATAAAGCGCAAAGGTTCATCAAGAGAAAGCAATCTCTCTTTATCTTTCATGATCAAATCGTAGACTTCATCATCGGCCTGCGTATCGCCGCGAGTATCTTTATAAACGCCCTTTTTATCCTGGGCAAAATAACCGTTGTGCAGGCGTTCCACCGGCAATTTAAGCCATTCCAACGCCTGATAACGCGGATCCTGTGCCAGTTCTTTCAGGACAGTTTCGAATTCATAGGCAAATTTCCCTTTGATTGGCCGGCCTTCAGCGTCATAGTCGCGGTAATTCGCCACGCGGTCGATGAAAAAGAGGCTGAGCACTTTAATGCCGCGTTGCTGCACCTGCAATTCTTTTTCGAGATGGCGTTTGATCGTATGTTTGATCTGAACCCGCCAGAGGTCTTCGCGAATGCCCCCCATTTCTTCCCCCAAACGCAGGACACGCCCGTTATTGAAGCGGATGTATTCATTGCCCGGCTCGGCATTGATCTCAGCAATCTCGAAACCATTCTGATAAACTGCTCGTTCGTTGGAAAGAGCAAATAAATCGACACCATTTTTCACGGAGACCGGTTTTTCAACAGGCCCGTCAGGCGTTTGCACCTGGATGCGTAATTTGGCTTTAATTCCTTGTTTGTACTCTATCTGATCTACACGGACAAAAGCTTCATTGGCACCCCCGTTTCCACTGGCGCTGGCAACGACAATTTGTTTGACCAGGCGCATCTCGAAGGCTTTTACAGGGTCAAGGCGATAGACCAGGTTATATGGATTCCGATGAGTGGCAGAATAGCGTAATGTACAAAGCGGATTGAGCGCCTTGATCGCTTCCTGCGCTTTTTCGGTATTATCCACGCTTTGCGGTTCGTCGATGATGACAATTGGTCGGGCTGCCTGGATGAATTCAATCGGCTGCCGGCCAGAGAGCCGGTCGCTTTCTTTATATATCACATTACTTTTTTGTTCTTCTTCAGTACCTGAAAAATTCTTTCGAAAGGCATCGATATTGATCACCATAAGCTGCAGCGTGTTGCTGGTGGCAAATTGACGCAGTCGATTGATCTTGCGGGCATCATAGACAAAAGGTTCATACCGAAGATTATTGAACAGCACGTCAAAATGGTCGCGGGTGATCTCGATATTCTTCAAGACCCCTTCGCGGATGGCTACACTGGGAACGACAATAATGAATTTTTGAAAGCCATATCGCTGCGAAAGCGCTAGGATTGTGCGCAAATAAACATAGGTCTTGCCAGTGCCGGTTTCCATTTCGACTGAGAAATGCGGGCAGCGACGAGTCTGGTTTGCGGCCGTATCGAATAATTCCCAGGCTTCGAGTGCAGTGGATTCATCAGGGACTTCAATATCGTTGCGCATTTGGATTTTGCGCGTATTTGCGCGCAGCGTTTCTTCAGAAAGAAGCAAATGGTTTCCAACGCCCAGTTCGGTCTGCGCCTGGGCGGAGAACATTCCGCCAAAATCACCGGTATGGATTACGCTGTATTCCGGTTCGCCCTGCGGCTGTCCATCGAATAGATCGAGAATGGCCGAGACTGCATCCAGTTGAAATTGCTGATTCGGATCAAATTGAAGCTTCATGGAATATTCCGTGTAATGTTTAATATTCCTTCTGTAAACACTTGGAAACTTTTCGAGAAATTATTCTTCGGGTCGAGATAAATACCTATCTTTCGCGAACCGGATACTTTTTGATATGTTTCATTGGTTAAAAAGAACAATTCTCTACTTGGAGTGCCTAATATATCTGGATCTCGAAATTTTCTTTCTCGTTGGTGCTTTATTAACCCATGAATACCGAGTCCATGTTCTACTGCTGATAGATCTCCTAAATACCAACTCTCAAGTTCACGACAAGCAATTCGAATTAAGGCTTCTGGATGATTGCTTTCTATACATTTAGTGCGTAAAGTTTCTTTGATCATTTTACAATCCGCACTATCTTGATCTCGTAGGACGATGAAGCGGCAATCTGGTTTATTCCAACCTCTTAATTTTGGAATCAGTCGTTTCTCAAGATCGGATTTTCCATCAAATACAATGAATTGAGTTTGGTAACCATCTGGAAGAATTTTTGGTAAATAAGCCTCAAGCATGACCTGGGCTGATAATTCTTCTAAAAAGAATACGAGCGTGGTCATCGTGGATCTGCCCCCTCGAAAAAGCCTTCTTTCCATAAATATCCCATTTGATCCCCTGCGGCCATGAAAGCCTGTAATTGTTTATCTTCACTTGCACGTTTTATCTGTGAATACCCCCCTTGTTTTGACAACCAGATCACTTCATTTATATTTACGGCATTCAAAAAATCGGGTGAATGGGTAGATACAAATACTTGCCCTCCACGAAGAGCATATTCGCGGAATTCTTCTGCGAGTTCAATGAGAAGCCTGGGATATAACTGATTTTCAGGCTCTTCAACACATAATAAAGGATGGGGTTTAGGATCATGAAGAAGTACAAGATAGGCAAACATTTTTATGGTTCCATCACTGACGTATCTGTCGATAAATGGATCGCGAAAAGAGCCATCTTTGAATTTTAGTAGTAAGCGGCCATCGGCTGTTTGTTCTGGAATGATGTCTCCCACTCCCGGAACGCGTTGTCGCATTTTTTCTAAAATCTTATTAAAAATATTACGATGATACTCATACAAATAATTTGCTGCTAGTTGCAAGTTATCACCGCTGGCTGAGAGATGGTCAGAAACGCCAGCAACATCCTTACTTCCACGAGCTTGATCGATATGAAAATCGGATACGTTCCAGTTTTCTATAAATTGCCGGAAGGCATTGGCTGCTTTAAATCGCTGAAATTGGCCTACGCCTTTGATCGCAAGAGTATCTTGGGAATTCAATACTTGCGCATCTCTGTGTAATTGTTCTTCTTCTTTATCGAAATCCTCCTCATTTGTTATCGCATACCCAACCCCGCGTGAGTAATCAAGAAAATGAAATGGAGAACCATGCGCTCCGCGTTTATAACGCAGAACTTCATGCTCGATAACCGGACGCCCTTCTTGGTTCAGACCAATTTCCAACAAATAAGTGACTAGTCTGTTAGCATTGTTGATTTGTGTACGAAATTGGATTTCAATTTCTATTTGTTCTGTTTCATGCTCCCGCGAAACAACTTCATGAAATCCTCCCCGAGTTTGGAGGGCGGTGGAAACATTAAAAGCGAGGCAATCTTTTAAGAAATGAAAGACATCAAATAATGTAGATTTACCACTTCCATTGGCACCCACAACGACACAAAATGAGGGGATATTTGTAAGAAGAATATTTTGAAAAACTTTGAAATTTTTAAGGCGGATCGTTTCTATTTTCATAAACACCTCGCTTAGAATACATAGCATAGAAGGATCAATGAAAAAACTTAGGCTTGCCGTAATTATACAGGTGTAAAAAAATATGGTCGAATTCTCTTTAGCCCTTGATACGTCGTTGCGGGGTGTCTTCTTAATTCGTGTCGTTCATCATCGAGCACAAAGCCTTTGACGATGAATTCGCGCAGGGTTTGGGTGGCCCACATGCGGAATTGAGTCGCTTTTAGGCTGTTGACCCGGTAACCGACTGCAATGATCACATCCAAATTATACAAATCCACATCACGAGTAACAGATCGATCTCCTTCAGATTGAACTATTCGAAATTTTCGAATAGTTGCCTCATCGTGTAATTCTCCCGATCTATAAATTTCTTTAAGGTGGTAATTGATTGTGTTCACTTCAACACCAAATAAAGCAGCCATGCGGCGTTGGCTTAACCAGAAGGTCTCTTCTTGGAAAATCACTTCAACTTTTGTGACCCCTTCAGGGGAGGTGTAAAAAATGATCTCACCTTCACGAGTGCTTTGATTTTCAGACATAATATTTTTCTCTCATAAAAAGACATTCTCAACTACGAACGACACGTCATATACGAAAAGTTTCTTTTGGCTACAATACAATTCGCTCCACGGTTGCCCTTGGATAATGGCCAAAGTTAACCAGCAATCCCAAGCGAAAGCCAGTGGCTTTCAGGTAATTAAATACCTGTGCACGATGCTCATTCCCGACTTCTTTAAGGGCCTTTATTTCAACGATGACCTTTTCATAACAAATGAAGTCAGGTCGATACGATTGGATCAAGGGCTTTCCTTTGTAATGAAGGATTAATTCCGTTTGAGCCTGAAAAGGAACATTACGAGATGTAAACTCTTTACTCAAGCATTCTTGATATACTGCCTCGAGGAAGCCGCAGCCCATCTCGTGATATACCTCAAAAATGGCTCCCTGGATTGCGAAACTTTCTTCTTTGTAAACAATTCTCCCATTGTTTTCGTTGCTTCGTGTTGTTTGGCGGTCCATTTGAGGAGTTTCCATTTTTCTTATTCTCCCACTAAATTGTTTCTTTGCCACGAACCACACGAAATACACGAAATAAAAGTGCTTTTTTATGTGTTTCGTGACATGACTAAGATTTTGGTTTTTTATCCTTTTAAAACCTTTTTGTTACCACGAACCACACGAAATACACGAAATACACGAAATAAAAGTGCTTTTTCATGTGTTTCGTGACATATACTAAGATTTTGGTTTTTATCCTTTTAAAACCTTTTTGTTGCCGCGCGCCACCCAAAAATCACAAAATAGAATTTTTTTCGTGCTTTTCGTGTGTTTCGTGGTCCTGATCACACCGTCTTGAAGCTGGTAACTCCCTGCGTCTTGAAGATCTGCACCGCGTTGGCTTTGAGTTGATCATTATGGGCAAAACCCGCATCCAGGCAAACCACACGCTCGGGTTTCAGAGCTGCAATAGCGCGGATGACCTCCAGCGTAAATTCTGGTTCGAGGCACACGAGCAGTTCATGGCCGGCAATGCGGAACACCTGTTTTTCAGCCAGCGTCAGCGTCTCGATTGGGGTGGTCAGCGCGAAGCCGCTCTTGAGCATGATTTCATAGAGAATATCTGGCTGGGAACGCCCGGGCAGGACGTGATCGATGTGCAGTTCAAGTTGGCGCTCGAGAGTTTGTGCATCTTTAGGGGCGTTGGCATCCCAGGGCTTGAAATTGGAGGCGTCGAGTTTGAAGACTCGGAAACCACGGTCCTGTGGAGCTTCGAGCGGGAGCTGTCCGGCTTCTGAATCGTTGAGCTTCTTGATGACCCGGCGCACTCGTTCTTTGGTGATCTCGGCAATGGTGGGATAATCCTCCCGGCCGGTGGGTTCGGGGAGCTGCACGAGGATAAACTTTCGGTTACCGCCATCCTCTTTGTTCATTTCAAGGACAGCCTGGGCAGTCGTTCCAGAACCAGCGAAGAAGTCTAAAACTAATGAATCATTTTGACTACCGAGTCTTAATAATTCTAAAATTAAACCATTAGGTTTTGGATTTTCAAAAATTGTCATATCCCCAAAAAAATCTATCATTTCTTGGGAGCCTTGTGTATTTAGAGGAACAAAATCCCAAATTGAGGGCCAAGTAATACCATTTTTGACGTCACTTAGAAAACGTTTTAGTTTTGGACGTCCTTTGCCATTCTCTCCAAAATAAATTTCGTTATTTTTAATTAAACTCTCTATTGTGGCTTTATTAAATCGCCAATTACCATTTTTCCCCGGATAATGTTCTTCGCCAGTTAATGGATTCTTAATTGAAAAGTACAAGGAAGGTACATACCTTCCACCTTTTACATTTGCCATTAAGTCACCCGGCGTCCATGGACCTTTCGGGTGATTATCAGGGTTCTGATATCGGGCCAACTGTTCTTCATTACGAGATCGCAAGTTCAATTTGATTTGGTCAATATTTTTTGAGAAAATCAAAATGTAATCATGATTGGCGCCAATTATTTTATCGTTGGGTGGTGTACTTCTTTTTTTCCAGATTATCAATTCTACAAAATTTTCTTCGCCAAAGATTTCATCGCAGATTTTTCGCAAATTCGCGACTTCATTATCATCAATGGAAATAAAGATCACCCCGTCTTCACGCAGCAGATTGCGCGCCAGATAGAGCCGGGGATACATCATATCCATCCAGCGTGAATGAAAACGTCCGTCTGTGTCGCTGTTGGTGCCGAACTTCCTGCCCTCGGCATCCACCTGGCCGGTGTATTCCTGGTAATTTTTAAGGCTGTCGCTGAAGTCATCGGGGTAAACGAAGTCGTTGCCGGTGTTGTAGGGCGGGTCGATGTAGATCATCTTGACCTGGCCCAGATACGATTTCTGCAAGAGCTTGAGTACCTCGAGGTTGTCGCCTTCGATGATGAGATTTTCTGATGTATCGAAGTTGACACTTTCCGCGGGGCAGGGCAGCAGGGTGCCCTGGCTGGGCGTTTGAATGGCTTTGTAGCAATCCGCTTTGCCGGGCCAGTTCATGCCGTAGCGCTCTTTGCCTACATCCACGGTTTCGCCCAGGGCCAGCTTGAGGCGCTCGAAATCGATCTTGCCACCTTCAGTACGGGCTTCGGGGAACATGTCGAGCAAATGCTGCCGTTTTTCGGCAGAGATATTCAATGAATTCAGGTCCAGTTTTTCGGGTTGGTCGGTCATCGAGTTTTCCTTATCGTTGCGCGTGTGCTTGGGGTGGCCCGCCAGTGCTTCATCCACGGGAGCCCCTGATTTTGCGGAGGGAAGGCAAGATTTATTTTACGCTGATTGTTAAGAAAAGCAAAACGCTCCCCGCCGAAACTCAGGGGAGCGCATGTTATAATGATGGTGCCGAAGGTGGGAATCGAACCCACATTCCCGAGGGAACACGATTTTGAGTCGTGCGCGTCTGCCAATTCCGCCACTCCGGCATGTAAAACAGGCAAGTCAGAGTATAACTAACAAATCTAAACGGGTCAAGGATTTTGAATATGCGTCTTGGAATTATTGGTCTCCCCCAGACGGGAAAAACAACGCTTTTTAACGCCCTTACGCGCGGCAGCCAGCCCACTGGCGCTGCCACCGGCAAGATCGAAATGCACACCGCCGTTGTGGATGTGCCCGATGCGCGCGTCGATAAACTGGCCGAGATGTTCGTCCCCAAGAAGACCATCTACGCCAAAGTGACCTACGTGGATATCGCCGGTCTCGACGGCAGCACCGCCAGCAAGGGCGGCAGCATCTCGGGCCAATTGCTCAACCAGTTAGCCCAGATGGATGGCTTCATCCATGTGGTACGCGTCTTCCAGGATGAGAACGTCCCGCACGTACGCGAGACGGTCGATCCGCTGCGCGACATTGCCGCTATGGATAGCGAGCTGGTGCTCAACGATCTCATCGCCGTCGAGCGCAAACTCGAGCACCTGGCCGAAGAGAAGAAAAAGGGCGCCGGCCGCGATAAGGCGGTCATCGAGCGCGAACTCGTCCTCTTCAACCGCTTCCACGAGGCTCTCAGCAATGAGACCCCACTGCGCGAGCTCGAGGTCAGCGACGAAGAAAACAAGATGCTTTCCGGCTTCGGCTTTCTCAGCCAGAAGCCCATGTTGATTGTCCTCAACCTTTCCGAGGGGCAGGCAGCTCCTGAAGTAACCAGCCTGCACAAACGCACCAGTCTGGTAGCCCTGCAGGGCAAGCTCGAGGCCGACATTGCCCAGCTTTCGCCCGAAGAAGCGCAGCTTTTCCTGGCCGAGTACAACATCGAAGAACCCAGCCTGAACCGCATGATCCGGCTTTCGTATGACCTGCTCGGCCTGCAGTCCTTCTTCACCGCCGGGGCCGATGAATGCCGTGCCTGGACGGTCCGCCGCGGGGCGACGGCCCCTGAAGCGGCCGGCGAGATCCATACCGACCTGCAGAAGGGCTTCATCCGCGCCGAGGTCATCGCTTATGACGACCTGATGGCGCTGGGCGGCATGGTCGAGGCCAAGGCTAAAGGCAAACTCCGCCTCGAGGGCAAGGAGTACATTGTTCAGGATGGCGACATTCTCAACATCCGCTTCAACCTCTAGAACAAACATCAACTCCCGGTTTTGCCGGGAGTTTTTATTATTTACGCTGATCTTCGAGATTTACCTGGAGGGCTCGTGCCTGGCGGCGGCTTCGATTGCCAGTCTGTTTTGGCGTTTCTTCACGCTGTCGCTGATGGCAAAAGGGGCGTAGAACAGCAGAAAGACCACCGCGGCCATGCCTTCGATGACGAGCAGATACCAGGGCCATGGTCCCAGCGCGTCCAGCAGGCTGGCAGTTTCGGGTTTATGGCTGGTGAACATGTAATTGCTGCCCAGAGCGCGGTTGAGGAAGAATAAGGCCACGTAGTACAGATTGCCGACGATCACCACTTTCAGCAGCGATTTCCAGGTGGGGCGCATGTGCTCGACGATCAGCATGTACAGCGCGGAAGCGATGATCAGGCCGTGCGAAACGAACACCTGAAAATAGCGAAAGTGCGGAAAGCTGTAGATGCCCAGGTCAGGGGTCAAAAAGGCCTGCATGGCGCCGGCAATGCCCAGAAAAAACGCGAACTCGAAGATGCCGTAGCTGCGGGTTACCAGCATGATGGCGCTCAAGAAGACAAACACGCTGCACAGGTGCAGTGGGAGCATGGTTTGAACTGTCCAGGTGCCGTTGACCAGATTCCACATGTGCCAGCCAAATTCGTTCACGATGAGGAGGCTGGCCATTGTCCAGCGGGTGGCCTTCTCGGCTTTTTCTGAGGGGTGCTTGCGCAGCCAGAAGAAATAGCCGATCAAGAGCAGCAGTACGGCGATGGCTGCCAGGTGCTGCAGTGAGAAGAGCTGGAATGCCGGGCCGTCGAAATCTTTGCCAAAAAAGTGATCCATCAGCGCATCCTGAAAGGAGAGGTAGTGTGATTATACAGTACCGCTTGAAAAAAAGGCGCTGTGCGGCCTTTCCAGAAACGAAAGATTCCCGAGGGGGTGTTTCTCTTAACTCGGGAGTCTCAATTTACTGATCAGCTGTTTTATTGACCTGGTTCCGCGCGGCGCAGTTCTTGCTCGAAGGCTGCCAAGTTCACCCGCGAGGTCATATCCAGGCTGAGCGGAGTGACGGTCACTACGTGGTCACCGCGCAGCAGACGCACATCGCTGCCCGCGTCGCTCGGATCGTCGAGATCGAATTCTACGGTGGAGCCCACCTTGTCTTTATCTTCGGTGGCTGCCTTGTTGAAGAACGGCTTGAAGTAGCGGCGCCGGCTTAAGCGGGCCATCTGCCACGGAGTGGCTGGGGTGGCCTCGGCCGGCACGTTGACGTTGAGCACGTCCACGTCATCGGGCAATTGGGTTTCCAGCATCATTTGCGCGAACAGGCGGGTGAAGTATCCTGCGGTTTTGAAATCCACCTCGGGATAGTTGAACCAGTCCTCGTTGTGCAGTTCCAGCGACATGGCCAGCGAGGGTACCCCGTGCGCAGCGCCTTCGAGGGCGGCCCCGACGGTGCCCGACAAGGAGACATCTGTGGCCGGGTTCTCACCGTAGTTGATGCCCGAAACCACCAGGTCGGGCTTTTGCTGCAGGATGACGTTGATGCCGATCTGCACGGCCTGGGTGGGGGAAGCACCCACGGCGTAGCAGGTCCATTCCTGACTGCCGATCTTGAGCTGGGTGGGTTCGATCTTGCCGTCCACGCCGTTGCCCAGGCTGCGGCCCGCCCCTGAAAACTGGATGCGTGGGGCGACCACGGTTACGTAAGCGATCGAGGCCAGTGCCTCGGCTGCGGCCCAGATGCCCGGTGAAAAGATGCCGTCGTCATTGACCAGCAGGATCTGTCGTTTTGAAGGGTTCATATTTTTGTCAACTTTCTGAGTTAATAAACGAAAAGAGCGGTGATTGACCGCTCTTCTGAGTGCCCCCGGCAGAATTCGAATCTGCAACCTTTTGCTCCGCAAGCAAACGCTCTGTCCAATTGCGCTACGAGGGCGGAATAACTGAGCGGTAATTAATATACTCCGACTGCCTCGAATCGTCAAGCTATTTCAAATATTGGTGATCGGGCAGAAAAGAATGCCCTCTCACGCCGTCGCTCTTGAACGTCTAGTGTTGCAAAGCGCCGCGAACAGATTGGCAAGCTTTCCCGTCTGCACCTGGCTCAGCACATCGGCTGAATTAGCCCTCTTCCTTCCTTCTTTGTAAATAGTTACTGCTATCTTTGGCACTGCTTGCAAAGGGTTTAATTTTCTCGCTTTATCCATAGATCAAAAACCCCATCGTCCTTTTTTTGCAGCCAGCTATCTGAGCCTATAATTTCTTGATTCAACTGAGTATCTTTTGCATAAGTAATGAGTACCGTTGGATGCAGGGATAACTTTGCAATGAGATCATTTAAACAACTCCATGACTGCATTTTTTCGCAAACCAGTGCGTCTGCGTAGGTATTACTGTCAGAAGTGGTCCCAACCCATTCGCCGCCCCAGCTTCCAATGGATGGTTTTAATTTTAAAAGATAGGGCAGCCATTCGGTTCCCTGAGTACTTCCACCCTCTAATTCACCAACGAAAAGAAATTCGGCACTGGATGGGACGTTTTGCCGGACATAATTTGTAAATGCCAATGTTTCGGAATCGAAAGCTGGTGTAACTCGCATAATTTTTTGAGCTTCAGAACTATTGATCACGACCAGGCAGGCGATCAAGAAAGTAAGTCCGGCGACAGAAAGATTCTTTGATATCTTTTGTAATTGGAACGCCCGGCATAATTGATTGAGGATGACACCAGCAGAAATAGCGCCGATCATTATCAGGAAACGGCCATTCTCGGATGAGCTGAACATCAATCCAAATGCCAACAAGGGCAGAAAAATATCTCCGTTGAGCAGCAAATAAAGGAGCCCCAAAATAGCCAGACCTGCAAGATAAGGGTTCGACAGCAGGCTTTCCAGGCTGATTGCTAACCAGGGGAAGAGGGGTTTTTCTCCCGATAAGATTGACAGGAAATAGGCATTCCCGTGGGATCCAAATGCGTTAATGAAAACTGTCCAGCCAAACCGGGTCACGACCAAAACCCACCACGGGGACGAAAATAGAATGCCGGCCAGTCCAGTAAGAATAGCTGTCTTCCAGCGATTGATCGAAAAGGGTTTGACCAGACAAGACACCAGAAGAACTAAAGCGAAAATGAATGCATATCCCAGATGGCACAAAAGGGTCAACGCAAAGAACAGGCCTGATAATAGAAGGGTACGCACCCGAGCCTTTTGAACAGCCTCAGCAAATACCAGTAGTCCGGCCAACAAGAAGACCAGCGCTAGCGAACGGAAAATTCCTCCAGCAGTGGCCTGAATATCATAAAGAAGACTGGAATATCCCATCAGGATTGCGGCGATCCAGCCTACCGTTTTTGATTTCGTATACCTGGCTACTAGAAAATAGAACAGTACAGTTGCAATCAAATAAAAAAGTGGGGCAGCAAAGCGAACGTAATCGAAAGCGGAAATCGAAAACACTTTCGTTGTGAGGGCCATCAGGTAGGCACCCAAGGGTGGATAAGAAAATGGAATTCCACCTGGACCGTAATAGGGGATTGTTTTGGGCAAAAGGAAATAGTTGTTTGCAATTTCTTCAGCCATCTGCGAATATAAACCAGCAAAACCCAATGGAAAATGATAACGGAAAGAGTTAATAAACAAAACTGGAGCATTGATGATTATTAAAAACAAAATGGCCGGGCCTGGCCTTTTGAGTAAATTCTCCCAGTCATTCACATTTTTGTTCAAATTTTGAACCCCGAGCTTTACTTCAGAAAGTATCTTTTTTCGAAGTTCCAGACCAAATTGCCAGCGATGCATCCATTCCTGAAAAATCAACCAGGAGGTTGACATTACAAAGCCAAGAAAGAGAATGGGTAAAAGCCTCGAGAAAAAGACTGTTCTGGGGCCAAGTATTTTCATTAAAACACTCAGTATTAATAAACCACATACAAGTCCCCAAAAACTTGCGGCAGCATGGATGAATCTTGAATCACAAATTTTAGCGAACGTGGTTTTAAACGTTGTTTTTCTTACCAATACCCATTCTGTACAAAAAAGAACTAGCACCAGAACAGTAATGAGGATGAACACAAATCTTTGCAATGAAAAATTCAAGAAGAATGGATTTTCAGTTAACGAAGGGGTCAATCCCAGCCACAGACTGGTGAAAAGCGAAGCAATGATATTGACTAAAAAATAAATGCCAGGCTCTTTTTTTTGACTCATGATTTTCCTTGTATCGGATTGCACTGGAGATAGTGAGTTGCTTTGATCAACTATTGACGTTGCGGCTTCTGAATTTATTTTGCATTGGTTGAATTGTTTTGCAGCAGTTCGACGGTTGCGTGTGTGTTGGTCTCGATGGCAACCAGAATGTTGAAGCATTCCCCTACCGCGAAGAGCAGCATTCCCAGCCCGGCGCCAATGAAGAAGAGCAGCACGCCTGTCAGCAGTCCGATCAACAGCCCTGTGCCGGGCACGATCTGCGTCAGGCCCAGTTGAATCAGAAAGGCATCCGTGTTGGCCAGTGCCAGCGGTGCGACGACCAGGCTGATTACCCCCAAAAACAGGCCGATCAAGCCGACGCCTTTCAGAATTTTGCTGATCAAGGTTAAACCGCGGTAGGGACTGTTCATATTTGCTCTCTCGTTTGTTTTCCCCATTATAGCGTTAAAAGACCAGATGCCAGGGTGAGGGGGGCACTCTGGCATCTGGCTACTCTTATATTACCATGATTTCTTTTGATTTGTCTAGTAAATTTGACGAATAAGTTGTGAAGATTTTGGGGCTACCACACCAGGATCACGGCCAGCACAACCTCTGAGATCAGACTGATGATATTGGATTGCACCGCGGCGTGATCGACCACGATCGAAATGGCGCGGACCAGTGCGATGGCGGCAAAGGCAATCCCCAGCATCTTGAAAACCTCAGGGGTGCGGAAGAGCAGCACGGCGACCGCCAGCCCCAGAAAGACCCCGCCCATGACGGCGCGGATTTCGCTGGTCGCGCGCGGGCTCGAGGCCTCCAGCCCGGTGAAGCCTTTGATCGAGGCCGGCCAGAAGATCGAGATGACCCCAGTGGCCAGTGTCACGGCCACCGCTACATATTTGAGAACAATCAGCCAGTTCATTTTTCCTCCTTGATTACTTTGATTATAGCAATGCTGATTGCGGTTTACAGGGCCGCGGCAGTTTTGTACAAGCTTTCGGCGGGAAATTCTTATCTGATTCTTACAAAAAAGGATTGAATATTAGGATAAATAAGAGTATTATTATCATAAATAAGCAATAAAATATATCTAACAAAAAAGAGACACTCTTTATGACAACACTATTCGAACTTCCTAAACTGAAATTTGCCTTTGATGCACTTGAACCTGCTATCGATGCCCGCACGATGGAAATCCATCACGACAAACATCATGGCGCTTATGTCAACAATCTCAATAAAGCTCTCGAATCTGCCCCTGAATTCTACGGGCAGCCGATCGAACAGGTCCTTCGCGACATCAAAAAGGTTCCTGAATCGATTCGGACAGCCGTCCGTAACAACGGCGGCGGCCATGCCAATCACTCCCTGTTCTGGGAGCTGTTGGTGCCAGGAGGTGCCAAAACCCCTGCCAGTGCTTTACTGACGGACATTGAAAAAACCTTTGGTTCCTATGATGCCTTCACTGAGAAATTCAGCGCGGCCGCGGCCAGCCGGTTTGGTTCGGGTTGGGCCTGGCTGGTGCTCGATGGAGACAAGAAGCTGCAGGTATATTCCACGGCCAATCAAGATAGTCCGTATATGGATGGGCACACTCCTTTGCTCGGCCTGGATGTTTGGGAGCATGCTTATTATTTGACCTATCAGAATCGCCGCCCTGATTACATCAAGGCTTTCTGGAGCCTGGTGAACTGGGACGTAGTGTCTGATCTTTACAAATCCAATCGGTAAGACTTTGAGATCCTTTTTGCTGCTCTGGGTAAAGGTGAGATCGTAGTCACGGATCCGCTTCAACAGGGTGGAAGTCAGCGGACCTGAACCGCAGTTATGATCTCCGTACTTCAGACGCAAAGAGATGACTCAATTCATACACCTCCCGGTTCACCCCGGGAGGTTTTATTTTGGAGCGGTTTGGTGGCAATTTTACGCGTTCCTTTCTGTCAAATTTTTCGTTTGGATGTAAAATGAAAGCGCATATAGTTTGTCTTTTTTGATATATATATGCAAAGGCGAGAATAAAAGAATAGATAGACCTCTTCAGACCCCATCCTTTATAGAGGTGTTCCCATGTTGATCGAGTATGTTCCCATCCTTGTTTTGACCGTCCTGGCGACCGCGCTGGGAGTGTTGGTGGTGGTCATCGGGCGAATTTTTGGTCCGCATCGCCCCACCCGCAAGAAGGGCAGCCCGTATGAATCGGGTATGCTGCCGTATGGTGCTGGTGCGCGCCGCATGTCGGTGCGTTACTATCTGATTGCGGTTCTTTTCATTTTGTTTGATGTTGAAGTGATCTTTTTGCTGCCCTGGGCGGTGACGTTTCGCCGGCTGGGGCTTTTCTCGTTGATCGAGATGTTCGTTTTCATTGCTATTTTGACGGTAGGCTACGTTTACGTCTGGAAGAAGGGAGCTTTGGAATGGGAATAGAGCAAAAAGCAGGCAATATGGGGGTGGTCACGACCACGCTCGAGCAGGCCGTCAACTGGTCGCGTACCAATTCGATGTGGCCCATGCTCTTTGGTCTGGCTTGCTGCGCTATCGAAATGATGGGCGCCCAATCCGCGAATTATGATATGAGCCGCTTTGGCATGGAGCTGATGCGGGCCAGCCCGCGCCAGTCCGATCTGATGATCGTGGCCGGGCGCGTTTCGCAGAAGATGGCCCCTGTCTTGCGCAATTTGTACGATATGATGCCCGATCCCAAGTGGGTGATCGCCATGGGCGATTGCGCAGCTTGCGGCGGCGTTTTCAATAATTACGCTGTGCTGCAGGGTGTGGATGAGATCGTCCCGGTGGACGTGTATATTTCCGGCTGTCCGCCGCGCCCGGAGGGGTTGATCAACGGGGTGATCTTGCTGCACAAGAAAGTGGCCGCTGAAAAGCTGGCCAACTGGAAATAGGAGCGCACATGGACGAGAATTTACACTCTGCTGTGTCTGCCGTGACCGAGCGCTTTGGGGCGACGGCTTCTGAATTCCACGGTGAGACCACTTTGCTGCTCCCGGCGCAGCACATCGTTGCGGCTCTGCGCACACTGCGCGACGAGTTTCATTATGATATGCTGCCGCTTGAAACAGCAGTTGATTATTACCCGCAGACGGCACCGCGTTTTCACGTGGTCTATGGGGTGTACTCCACCCGGACCAGCGCCTACCTGTTCCTGCGCGTGCCGGTCGCGGCCGACCCGGCCGAGGTCGATACCGTGGAAGGCGTCTATCCCAGTGCCAACTGGCGCGAGCGCGAGATCTGGGACCTTTTCGGCATTCATTTCCGCGGGCATTCCGACCTGCGCCGCATCATGATGCCGCCCAACTGGGAAGGACATCCGCTGCGAAAGGATTATCCGCTGGGGTATGAAGAAGTGCAGCACACCTTTAATTACGAAGAGATCCAGTTGCAGAAACCGCATGGGGAGAGGTGAGCATGAGAGAAATTCAAGAATTTACCCTCGATGAATTACGCCATCTCTTCAGCCCGCGCGCGCAGACCGGCGAGACGATGGTGCTCAATATGGGCCCGCAGCACCCCTCTACTCACGGCGTGCTGCGTCTGATCCTGGAACTCGACGGCGAGATCGTGGTGAATTGTGTGCCGGATATTGGTTTTCTGCATACCGGTATCGAGAAGAATATGGAGTACAAAACCTACGAGAAGGCCGAGGTCATGACCGACCGTATGGATTATCTGTATTCCATCGGCAACAACCTGGTGTATTGTCTGGCGGTGGAAAAGCTAACCGGCCTGCAGTCCCCGCCGCGCGCGGATGCCATCCGCGTGATCCTGTCGGAGCTTTCCCGTATCCAGTCGCACCTGATCTGGATCGGTACTTCGGCTCTGGATCTGGCGGCAATGTCGGTCTTTTTGTACGCTATGCGTGATCGCGAACAGATTCTGGATATCTTCGAGATGGTTTCCGGGCAGCGCATGATGACCACTTACATTCGCCCCGGCGGCCTGTGGCGCGACGTGCCAGCGGAGTTCGAGGCGGCGGTGCGCCAGGTGATCGACATGCTGCCAGGCCGTTTTGACGAATATGAAGCGCTGCTGACCAAGAACTTGCTTTTCCGCGAACGTACTCAGGGCATTGGCAAGATCGATACTGCCACGGCCCTGGCCTGGAACGTCACCGGCCCGGTATTGCGGGCTACCGGCCTGGCTCACGATCAGCGCAAAAGCAATCCCTACTGCGGATATGAACAGTACGATTTCGACATTCCTACCCAGACGGAGGGCGATGTGTATGCCCGCTATCTGGTGCGGGTGGCGGAGATGCGCGAATCGGTCAAGATCATCCGTCAGGCGCTCGAAAAGATGCCTTACGGCCCGGTGCGCGACAACAATCGCAAGTATGTGCCCCCGCCGCGCTCTGAGATCGGGGTCAGCATGGAATCGCTGATCCATCACTTCAAACTGTGGACGGAGGGGTTCACCCCGCCGGCGGGGTCGGTATACAGTTCCATTGAGTCCCCACGCGGCGAGCTGGGGGTCTTCCTTGAATCGGATGGCAGCCCCAAACCCTATCGGGTGCATTACCGCACGCCGTCCGTTCCCCTGCTGCAGATCATGCCGATCCTGACCAAAGGCCATTTTGTGGCCGATGTGGTCGGCATCATCGGAAGTATCGATATCATTTTGGGAGATGCAGATCGATGAGCACATTTACCCAAACGCACAAAGAGGAAATTGTCCGCATCCTGGCCGGTTATCCGGCGGACCAGAAACGGGCGGCGGTCATGCCGTTGCTGCATCTGGCTCAGCAAGACGCCGGTTACATCAGCGGCGAGGTCTTGCAGGAGATTGCCGTGATCTGTGAAGTGACCTCCACCGAGGTGGCTTCGATCGTGGGCTTCTACACCATGTTCCATGACGAGCCCGCGGGCAAGATTCGGTTGATGGTATGTACTGACGTGGCCTGCCGGCTGCGTGGCGCGCGCGAATATTTGACGGCGCTGTGCAGCGAGCTGGGCATTGCCCCCGGGCAAACCACTGCCGATGGTCTGGTGACCATCGAAGAGGTCAAATGTATCGCGGCCTGCGATCACGCCCCGGTCTTCCAATCGCAGATGGGCGACGAGGTCGAATACCACGAGAATCAAAATCCGGCGCGGACGCTCGACTGGATCCGCTTGATGACGGCTTCATTGAAATCCTCTCAGGAGGCGCGCCATGAGTGAGCTTTATTTGCTGCGTCATCGTGAGATCTCCGGTCTGAACCAGCTCAAGGCCTATCTGGAAGACGGCGGTTTTGCCACCTGGAAGAAGGTGGTTACCACCCTCAAACCTGAAGAAGTGACCCAACAGGTGAAAGACTCTGGCCTGCGTGGCCGCGGTGGGGCCGGGTTCCCGACCGGTGTCAAATGGTCGTTTTTGCCCAACAATATCTGGCCGCATTACGTGGTGGCCAATGCTGATGAATCTGAACCGGGCACGTTCAAGGACCGCGAGGTGCTTGAGAGCAACCCCTTCCAGTTCATCGAAGGATTGATGATTGCTTCATACGCGGTGCAGGCCCACGATTCCTATGTTTATTTCCGGGGTGAGTTTTCGCAGATTGCGCGCAAATTCGAAGATCGCCTGCAGGAACTGACGGCCAAGGGGCTGCTGGGGGATCGTCTCTTCGGCACTGATTACTCTCTGCGCATCCATGTACACCTGGGGGCGGGCGCCTATATCTGTGGTGAAGAAACCGCTCTGCTCTCTTCTATCGAAGGCCATCTGGGCCAGCCGCGCCTGCGCCCGCCTTTCCCGGCGGTGGTGGGGCTGTTTGGTAAGCCAACGGTCATCAATAACGTCGAAACGCTCACCAATCTGCCCATCATTTTGGGCAAAGGAGTAGCTTACTTCCGCTCGCAGGGGACGGAGAAAAGCCCGGGCACCAAGATCTTCTGCCTGTCGGGCCGCGTCAAGAACCCGGGCAACTATGAGCTGCCGCTGGGGACGACCTTCCGCGAGCTGATCTATCGCTACGGCGGCGGCATCATCGATGATGCTGCCATCAAGGTCATCATGCCGGCCGGGGCTTCTTCCTCGCTCATCCCCGCAACGGATGCCGCGCTGGATACCCCGATGGATTATGAATCGGTGCCCGCGCTGGGGGCCCAACTCGGCTCTGCTTCCGTGATTGTGCTGGATGAGACGGTCAATATCAGCGACCTGGTCGACAGCACCGTTCACTTCTTCGAGCATGAATCCTGCGGCAAATGTACACCCTGCCGCGAGGGTACCTACTGGATGGCGCACATTATCGAGCGCATCAATGCCGGCAAGGGCAGTCAGGAAGACGTCGATTTGCTCCAGACGGTGGCCAGTCAAATGCAGGGCAAATGCTTCTGCGCGTTGGGAGAATTTTCCATCAGCGCGGTGCTTTCAGGCTTGCAACATTTCCGGGCAGATTTCAATGCCCGCGTGGAGAAATAACGGATGGATAAACTCGTCTCTTTAACCATTGATGGGCGCTCGGTTTCCGTCCCGGCGGGTACGCTGGTGGTGGATGCGGCCAAGATGGCCGGCATTACCATCCCGGTCTTTTGCTATCATCCCAAGCTCGAGCCCGTGGGGATGTGCCGCATGTGCCTGGTGGATATTGGCCGCCCGGCGATGGACCGCGCGACCGGGCAGCCCGTTTTGAACGAAGACGGTACCCCCAAGATCAATTTTGGTCCCAAACTTGAGACGGCCTGTACCACTCCCGTCTCGGAGGGCATGGTGGTGTGGGGTGCGACCGAAAAAGTGATGGCGGCCCGCAAAGACGTCATCGAGTTCTTGCTTACCTCGCATCCGCTGGATTGCCCGGTCTGCGATAAAGGCGGGGAGTGCCCGCTGCAAAATCAGACCATGTCTTTTGGCCCAGGCGAGAGCCGCTTCATTTTTGATGAAAAAAATCACCTGGCCAAGCATGTACCGCTGGGAGAACTGATCTATCTTGACCGTGAGCGCTGCATCCAATGCGCGCGCTGCGTGCGCTTCAGCGATCAGGTAGCCGGGGATCCGGTCATTGGCTTCTACCAGCGCGGACGCCAGCTGGAAATCGTGACCCATTCTGACCCGGGTTTCGACTCGGTCTTTTCCGGCAATACCACTGATATTTGCCCGGTTGGTGCACTTACCACGGCCGATTTCCGCTTTGGGGCCCGCCCCTGGGAGATGGAAAAGGTATCCTCGGTGTGTACGCTCTGCCCGGTGGGCTGCAACATCAGTTACAGTACCCGCCGTGAGGCGAAGAGCGACGGCCGCATCGTGGTAAAGCGGGTACTGCCGCGTCAAAATGAAGCCGTCAACGAAATCTGGATGTGTGACAAGGGCCGCTTTGGCTATCATTTCAGTGAGGCCGAGGGCCGCTTGCAGAAACCGCTGGTCAAACGCGACGGCGAGTTCGTCGAGGTCTCATGGGAAGAAGCACTCAAACTGGTGGCCGATAATTTCAAGGCCGCCGGGCGCAAGATCACGACCCTGGCTGGCGGACGGCTGGCCAACGAAGATCTTTATTTCTTGAAAAAATTCAGCACGGCTGTTGCGGGTCAAGCGCTCTTTGATTCAGAGATGGGCGGGGCCGATCAAACGGTGGCTTTCGGGCTGCCGGCCGGCTCCGATCTGGGAAAACTGGGCAAGGGTTCAGCCATCCTGGTCTTTGCCTCGGATTTGCATGAAGAGGCGCCCATCTGGTGGCTGCGTATCAAACAGGCCGCCGAACGCGGCGCTACCCTTATCGTGGCCAATGCCCGCGCTACTCGTTTGGACCGCTACGCTGATGCGACGATTCGTTACGCTTACGGGGAAGAAGCTCAGACGCTGGCGGCTTTGGTCGCCGGTGAGGGCCAATCTGGGCAGGCGCTGCGTCAGGCTACTGATCTGGTCGTCTTCTATGGTGCTGATGGTCTTGGCCTGGCCGGGACACAGACCGTAGCGGCTGGCTGTGCCGAATTGCTGCGCACGACCGGCCACTTTGGCCGCCCCAATAATGGACTGGTGGCGGTTTGGCCGCACGGCAACGATCAGGGCGCGGCTGAATCTGGCTGGCGGCCTTCTATGCGCCTGGCCGAGGAACTGGGTGAGGCAGTCGCGCTGTACATTGCCGGTGCCGACCCCGCCGGGGATTCCCCGGAGCTCAAAGAAGCTGTTCAGCGGGCGGGTTTCGTGGTGGTGCAGGAGCTTTACCTCACCGAGACTGCCCGTAATGCCAATGTGATCCTGCCGGCCGCGGCCGTGATGGAGCGCGAGGGCAGTTATGTTACCGGCGAGCGCCGGGTGCAGCGTACTTACGCGGCTGTGCCGGCCCTTGGTGAAGCCCGGGCAGATTACGCGATCACCGCGGCTATCGCGGCGGCAATGGGCTTGCCCTGGTCCGCGCCTTCGGCTGAGGCGGTGTTTGCCCAGTTGGCGGCCGAGACGCCTGCCTTTGCGGGTTTGTCTTATACCTCATTGAGCCAGACGGCCGAGCAATGGCCGGTCACCGGCCGTGCGGACGCTTATTTCAGCGGCACGGTGGTCGAGAACAAGGAGGGGCTGGGGCAGGTACTGCCGCTTCAGTCCGCTGCTTCGGAAGTCGAAACAGTTGTTGCGGAGGTTCCGCAGCCGGGGGAAGGCGAATGGCTGGCCGTGCCGGTCGCACGCCTGTATGACCGCGGCACGCTGCTGCGCACGAGTGAATTACTTGATCAGCGCGTCGGCAACCGGGCCTTGTCGCTGAATCCGCTGGATGCAGATCAACTCGGTCTCAAAGAGGGTGCGGCGGTAACGCTGACCCTGGCCGGGCAATCCTTCGCTGCCAAAGTGGATCTCAATGCCGGGCAGCCGCAAGGAGTGCTGCTGGTACGGCGCAGTATGGGCGTTCCGCTCACGCAGCCGGCGCGGGTAACCTTGCAGGTTGCTGCGCTGCAAGAAACTGAGAACAGGTGAGGCGACGATGAATGCTGCTCTGATCTGGGAATGGGTGATCAAATCGATCATTGTCTTGCTGGTGATGACTGCGGGCTTCGCTTATGTCACCTGGTATGAACGCAAAGTCCTGGCGCGCATGCAGGACCGCATCGGTCCGAACCGCGCAGGCTGGGCCGGTTTGCTGCAGCCTGTCGCGGATGGCCTCAAACTGATCTTTAAAGAAGAGTTGACCCCCGAGAAAGCGGATAAGGTGCTCTTCGTATTGGCGCCGATCATCACCGTCATTCCGGCGCTGATCATCACGGCGGTGGTTCCCTGGGGGCCGGTGGTGACCATCGGTGGGCGCCAGGTGCCGCTTTCGGTAGCCAACATCAATCTGGGCGTGCTCTACATCCTGACGGTGACTTCCATCTCGGTGTATGGCATTACCCTGGCTGGCTGGTCGTCGAACAACAAATATGCCACCCTGGGCGGCCTGCGTTCCACGGCCCAGATGATCAGTTATGAGCTGGCGCTGGGCATGTCCATGCTTGGACCGATCATGCTGGCCAGTTCGATGAGCCTGACCGACATCGTCAATGCGCAGCAGCACGTCTGGTACATCCTGCTGCAGCCGGTAGCTGGCGTGATCTACATGATCGCCACCATCGCTGAGGTCAACCGGGCACCTTTCGATATGCCTGAAGCGGAGCAGGAGCTGACCGCTGGTTATCACGTGGAATACTCGGGCATGAAGTTTGCCCTCTTCTTCATGGCGGAATACATCAAGATGATCGCCATCTCGATGATCGGTGCCTCGCTCTTTTTTGGCGGGTTCTGGGGCCCCGGTGTCTCCACTTATCCGTGGCTGGGGCCGATCTATCTCTTTGTCAAAGTAGCCATTTTGCTCTTTGGCCTGATCTGGATTCGCGCCACGTTCCCGCGCATCCGTTATGATCGCCTGATGGCTTTTGGCTGGAAAATACTCTTCCCGCTGTCGGTACTGAACTTTGTGGTGACCGCAGTGGTGCTTACTTTCGTGGGAGGATAGCATGTTACGTGGATTGTGGACCACCTTCCGAGAAATGCTGACCAAACCGGTGACGGTGCAGTACCCCGAGCAGAAACGCCCGGTGCGGCAGCGTTACCGCGGACGGCATGAACTGAAACGCTACGACAACGGCCTGGAAAAGTGCATCGGCTGCGCCTTGTGCGCCGCTGCCTGCCCGGCCGATGCCATCTTCGTGGAAGCCTCTGAGAATACCGACGACGAACGCTATTCCCCCGGTGAGCGCTACGCCAGCACCTATGAGATCAATTACCTGCGCTGCATTTTCTGCGGGTATTGCGAGGATGCCTGCCCGACCGAGGCCATCGTTCTCGAAAAGGATTATGAACTCTCGTTCACCGACCGGGCCGAGGCTATTTACACCAAAGACAAGTTGCTGGTCAAGGTACCTGCCGGTGGGCAGCCTACCCCGCAGAAAGTGACCCCGGGCCTGTACAATCGTTCGGTGCCTGCTATGAAAGATCCCACAGATGAGGAGGATAGATGAGTACCAGTTTGGTCGTTTTCTTGATCCTCGCTGTCTTTGCGATTGTTTCTGCCGTTGCCATGCTGTTGAGTAACAACACGGTCTATTCAGCGCTGTATCTGATTGTCAACTTCATTGCCATCGGAGCGATCTACCTGACGCTGGGAGCTCCATTCATCGCGCTGGCACAGATCACTGTCTATGCCGGGGCGATCATGGTGCTTTTCCTCTTCGTCATCATGATGCTGGGTGCCGAAAAATTCGCTGAAAAGGAGCCGCTCAAGTGGCAGCGCCCCCTGGCGATCGTGCTGGGACTGGGTGTGGTCGGCGAGGCAGCTTATGCTTTACTGACCCGGGTTGGCACCACTCTGGTCACTCATCCCGCCAGTGAAACCCTGGCCGATCCCAAGTCGCTTGGAAGTGTGCTTTACAGCCAATATGCCCTGCCGTTCGAGATCACTTCCGTTCTGCTGCTGGTGGCGGCGGTGGGTGCCGTGGTGTTGACCCGCGGCGGCAAGAAGGAGGGGAAACAATGATCCCTGTGGTTTATTATCTCGCGCTGGCAGCGGTCCTTTTTGTGCTCGGCATCCTGGGGGTGCTGCTGCGCAAGAACGCCATTGTCGTGTTCATGTCGCTCGAGTTGATGTTCAACGCGGCCAACCTGGTCTTCATCACCTTCGCCAATTACTACCAGCTTCTGGATGGTCAGGCCCTGGTGGTCTTCGTGATGACCACTGCCGCGGCTGAAGTGGCCGTTGGTCTGGCCCTGATGGTGATGATCTTCCGCACCAAGGGCAGCATCGACGTGGACCAGATGAACAAGCTGAAAGGATAGCCCATGTCGACAGATTCCTTTTTCGCTCTCGTTCCCTGGGGGGTATTTCTGCCGCTGATCGGTCTGGCCCTCAACCTGATCCTGGGGCGCCGCCTCGGCGAGCTCTTCAGCGGTATTGTCGCCAGTCTGGCGACCGCCGGCAGCTTTATCGTCGCGTTGCTGCTGGCCGTGGCGCTGGGAAATTCCCCGGCCGGGCAGACGGTTCCCTTTGCCCCGTGGATTCAGATCGGCAGCTTCCAGGTTGGCTGGAACTTCCGCGTGGATACCCTCTCGGTGGTGATGATGCTGGTCGTCTCTGGGGTGGGTCTGCTCATCCACATCTATTCCATCGGTTACATGCACAGCGACGTGCGCCACAACGGTGATCCGACGCGCTTTGCTCGCTTTTTTGTCTATATGAATCTCTTCATCGCCTCGATGATGATCCTGGTCAGCGCCGATAACTTCCTAATGCTCTTCGTGGGTTGGGAGGGGGTTGGCCTGTGTTCTTACCTGCTCATCGGCTTCTGGTTCGAGAAGGGCAAGGATGGCATCGGCAATGCGCTGGCGGCCAAGAAGGCCTTCATTACCAACCGCATCGGTGATTTTGGCCTGCTCGTGGCCATGTTCCTCATCTTCTGGAATTTTGGCAGCCTCGATTTTGCCACGGTTTTTGCCGCGGCCCCGGCGATCGCGGCAGCGCACCCCACCACGATGCTTTTGATCACTTTGTTCATGCTCTTGGGCGTGACCGGCAAATCGGCGCAGTTGCCTCTCTTCGTCTGGCTGCCTGACGCCATGGCCGGCCCGACACCGGTTTCGGCATTGATCCATGCCGCCACGATGGTGACGGCGGGGGTTTATCTGGTGGCGCGCAGCTCGGCTTTCTACGCTTTGGTCCCGGCCGCGCAAATGACCGTGACCTGGGTGGGAACGGCGACGGCTCTCTTTGCCGCTACCATCGCGCTGGCCCAGACGGATATCAAGAAGGTGCTGGCTTACTCCACCATCAGCCAGTTGGGCTTTATGGTAGCCGCGGTGGGGATGGGCGCTTACGTGGCCGGGATGTTCCATCTGGTGACGCACGCCTTCTTCAAAGCGCTGCTCTTCCTGGCGGCCGGTTCGGTCATTCAAGCCGTGGAGCGCGGGGCGCATGCGGCTCACGCGGCTGAACTTGACCCGCAGGACATGCGCATCATGGGCGGGCTGCGCAGGCAGATTCCGCTGACCTTCTGGGTGTACCTCATCGGCGGACTGGCCCTGGCTGGCCTGGCTCCGCTGGCGGGTTTCTTCTCGAAGGACGAGATCATGACAGCGGCTGCTCACGGCCACACGGCGGTTTTCGTGGTGCTGGCTCTGGCGGCCTTTTTGACCGCTTTCTACATCGGGCGCCAGATCTTCCTGGTCTTCTTTGGCTCGCCGCGCAGTAAGGCCGCGCAGCAGGCCACGGAAAGTCCCCGCGTGATGACCGTGCCGCTGCTGGTGCTGGCGGCGCTGGCGGCCCTCGGCGGGCTGTTCAACTTCCCCGGGCTGTCCTGGCTCGAGAAATGGCTCAGTCATACGCTGGGCGAGGCTCCTACTGCTGATTTCCGCTGGTCGGTGGCCCTGCTCTCGCTGGCGATTGCTTTGGCGGGGCTGGCGCTGGCCTGGTGGCATTACGGCCGCCGCCCGCTGACCGCTGATCAACCCGATCCGCTGCAGAAGGTGCTGGGGCCGGTCTTTACCGGCATGCAGCACAAGTGGTGGGTGGATGAACTGTACAGCTTCCTCTTCCTGCGCCCCTTTGCTGCTTTGGCTGAATTCACCGCGCAGACCCTCGATCAGCACGGCATCAATGCTGCCGGTGATGGCCTGGGCCGCGGTACGCGCTCGCTGGGGGAGCGCCTGCGCACGCTGCAGAATGGCTTTGTCCGCTCCTATGCACTGTGGATGCTGGTGGGCCTGGCCGTGATTCTGACTTTTCTGGTGTTGAAATAAAGGAGGGCGCCGATGACTGAATGGATGAATCCTTTGCTGGTGGTGACCCTCTTCCCCCTCGTGGGCGTGCTTGTACTGCTGCTCCTCAAGCCGCAGTGGAAGTCCGCGCAGCGCTGGACGGCGCTCGTCACCTCGCTTGTGACCTTTGGCCTGTCGCTGTGGCTGCTGTCGTTGTTCAACAGCAGTGACGGCGCGGTTCAGCTTGAACTCAACCTGCCCTGGTTCAATCTGGGCGGCAGCCCGGTGGCTTTCCATCTGGGCGTGGACGGCCTGAGCATTTTGCTGGTCTTGCTCACCGCCTTTTTGACCCCTATTGCCATCCTCTCGACCTGGAATTCCGTGACCGAGAAGGTACGCGGCTTCATGATCTTTTTCCTGCTCCTTGAAACGGGGATGCTCGGCGTGTTCCTGGCCCTGGATATGGCGCTCTTCTACATCTTCTGGGAGTTCACCCTTATCCCGATGTACTTTATCATCGGTCTGTGGGGTGGGGAACGCCGCCTGTATGCGGCCATCAAGTTCGTGCTCTACACCCTGACCGGGTCGCTGGCCATGCTGGCCGGCATCCTCTGGCTGGGCTGGCACGCCGGTACTTTCGACCTGACTCAGATCGCGGCTGCGGGCGGGCTTTCGCTCACCCAGCAGTTGTGGCTCTTCGCTGCCTTCGGGTTGGCCTTTGCCATCAAAGTGCCAATGTGGCCGCTGCATTCCTGGCTGCCCGACGCGCATACCGAGGCCCCGACGGCCGGTTCGGTGATCCTGGCCGGCGTGCTGCTCAAGATGGGCGCTTACGGCTTTCTGCGCTTCAACCTGCCCCTCTTCCCACAGGCGGCGGTCAAGCTGGCACCCTGGCTGGCAATTTTGGCCGTCATTGGCATTCTCTGGGGAGCGTGGGTGGCTTTCCGGCAGAAAGACGCCAAACGGCTGGTGGCTTACTCTTCGGTCAGCCATCTGGGCTTTGTCATGCTGGGCCTCTTTGCCCTCAATTCACTGGGCATCAGCGGCGCCATCCTGCAGATGGTCAACCACGGCCTCTCGACCGGGGCACTCTTCCTGCTGGTGGGCTTTATCTACGAACGCCGCCATACCCGTGACCTCGAGGCTTTCGGCGGTCTGTGGAAGGTGATGCCCGTATATGGCGCGCTGACGCTGGTGGTGACCCTCTCCTCGATGGGGCTGCCCGGCCTCAACGGTTTCGTAGGCGAGTTCACCATCCTGCTCGGCGCATTCGGCTCCTCCGTGCTCAGCCCGTGGATTGCCGGGGCGGCGGCGCTGGGAGTAATCTTCGCGGCGGTGTATCTGCTGCACTTCTTCCAGAAGCTCTTCCTGGGTCCGGTCACGCATACCGAGAACCTCAGCCTCAAAGACCTCAGTCCGCGCGAGATTGCCATGATCGCTCCGCTCCTGCTGGTGATCTTCTGGATCGGTCTTTATCCTAAACCATTCTTTGCCCTGATGGCGCCTGCGGTCGAGAAATTGACGGCCGTTTTGCAGGCTGCTGCACTGGCGCTGCATTAGAAGGGAGATGACGCATGAATTTGATTGATCTCTTCTCCATCCTGCCGCTGATTGCCCTCCTCGTGTGGGCCATGCTCATGCTCCTGGCCGGACTTTTCCTTCCCAAGAAGGTGGATTGGCTGCATCCGCTGCTGGCTTTGCTGGGCCTGGCGATTTCTGCCGGACTGCTGGCCTGGCACGGCGTGCAGCCCTATTCGGGTTTCAACGACATGGTCCGTCAGGACGGTTTTTCGGTTTTCCTGGATGGGCTGTTCCTTTTGAGCGGAGCGCTGGCCGTGATCCTGTCGCCGGCGTATCTCAAGCGCATGGGGGTGGACCAGTACGAGTACTATCCTCTGCTGCTCTTTAGCCTGAGCGGCATGCTGCTGATGGCTTCAGCCGCCGATCTGATCATCGTTTTTCTGGCGCTGGAATTGCTCTCCATTCCCCTCTACGTGCTGGCCGGCATGGCCCGTCCGCAGCTTGAATCGGAAGAAGCCTCGCTCAAGTATTTCTTGCTGGGTTCCTTTGCCTCGGGGTTTATTCTCTTCGGTATGGCTTTTCTCTTCGGCGCGGCCGGTTCTACCAATTTTGCCAAAATCCTGGCCGCGGTCTCTGCCGGGCAGGCGCAGCCGGTCTTCCTTATCGTCGGGGCGGCTTTGCTGCTCATTGGCCTGGGTTTCAAGATCGCGGTGGTGCCTTTCCACGGTTGGGCCCCGGACGTATACCAGGGGGCCCCTTCCACGGTCACCGCTTTCATGGCGATCGGGGCCAAGGCGGCGGGTTTTGCTGCCCTGTTGCGCTTCTTCTTGATGGTGCTGCCGGCGCAATCCGCCTGGCTGACCCCCGTTTTCGTGGCCCTGGCGGCACTTTCCATGTTCGTTGGTAACCTGCTGGCGCTGGTGCAGAATAATCTCAAACGTCTCATGGCCTATCTGGGCATTGCCAGCGCTGGCTACATCCTGATGGCTTTCGCCCCCTATGGCACCAGCGGGGTGCAGCTTGATTCGCTGGCCTCCGCCCTCTTCTATCTGCTGGCCTTCGCGCTGACCTCTTTCGGCGCCTGGGCCGTGCTGCTCAGCCTTGAGCAGGCGGATCACTCGGGGCTGACCCTCGACGATCTGGCCGGGCTGGGCCATGCCAGTCCGCTGCTGGCCGCGGTGCTGACGGTGAGTATGCTGTCTTTCACCGGCATCCCGCTGACCCTGGGCTTTTGGGGCAAGTTCTACCTCTTCCGTACAGCTATTGCCGGCGGTTACGTCTGGCTGGCGGTGCTGGGACTCTTGACCTCGCTCATGAGCGCATTTGTGGCTTTCCGCGTCTTGCAGCAGATGTACTTCCGCAGCGGAACGCCGCGCCTGGCCCAGCACTACTGGGTCAACGTCGTCGCGGCCTTCTGCGCGCTGTGCGTGGTGGTGCTCAGCTTCATCCCCGCCGAACTCTTCCAGATGGCGGCACAGGCATTGCTCAGTTTATAGACTCATTGGGGTAACGAATCCGCCCGGAGCATTTGCTCCGGGCGGTTGTGTTTTTATTGTTGGACGCGGGTATTGGCGTCGAGGATGCTCTGGCTGGTTTCGTAGAAATCGTAGAAGGTGAGAAACGCCAGCAGCAGGATCCCCAGCGAGATCAGGGTCACCGGGGTAAGCATCGGGGCCATCAAACTGCTGAAGTTGCTCGCGTCGAGATTCCCCATGTTGGCCAGTTGCCCCATCATGTAGATGTATTCGCCGATGCTGGCTGCCAGGCCCAGCACCACGCTCCCGAAGGCCAGCAGCGGATGTGTTTTGCGCATTTGCAGATCGGGACGATTGCCGAAATGGCGGTCGATAAAACGGTTCTGCTCCAGCGAAAGGCTGCCCACCGCGCGGAAGATCCAGTAATAGCTGAAGAAGGGAATGAAGAGGAACCCGACGGCCTTGCCTGGGGTGGTGAACGTTCGTTCGTCCTGAATGACCTTCCAGAACTGGTAGAGCAGGATGAAGGTGAGCACGATCTCGACCGTTCCCACGATCAGATCGACACACGACAGTGCCGTCACTACGTTGCTGGTCGGGAAGAACAGCGACAGCAGTTCGTAACCCATCATGATGAGCAACAGCGAGCGCCACCAGTTGAACAGGCGGCGCAGCCCGGCGGGTTTGACCCGGCTCATGGGAGCGGCCGGCATGGTGGGGAAGGCCCCGTACGGGGCGGCGGCGGTCGGGCTGGCAAAGGGTGTGTTGGCCGCTGGCGCCACGGGGGCAGGGCGGGCTTCCATCGAGCGGGCCAGGTCGCTCAACCGGGTTTCGCCCAGGTGTTTCCAGTCTTCCATGCCTTCTTGCCAGACCAGGGTCAACACGCTGATCTTGCCTTCGCGCAGTAACTGGCCCAGCGTGGCTTCATCGATGGGGCCGATGGGTTGGTGATCATATTCGTAGTACCACATAGATAACTCCCGGTTGTTGAGTTTGACTCAGCGGAATCTTCCCCTGAATTTTCTTAATTATAGGAGCCTTATTTGCTGGCGCAAGCCCGCAATGAAAGAAGCCGGTCGAAAGGTGCGGCCGGCTTCAGGGGAGAACAGATAAAGACTAGGCTTTGCGGGCCAGAACGACCGCGTTCAGCGCGTTCTTGACCTTACTGGTGTAGATGATCCACAAAATGATGAAGGCAATGGCCGACAGGCCGAAAGTGATGCCGCTGGCGAACAAGCAGATCAGCATCCAGGTGACCAGGTCCAGATTGAAGGGTTCCTGGGCAATGTTTTCTTTGATGAACATATCGTTGAATTCTTTGGCTAACCCGCGGAAGGCCGGGAACATCCAGTAGAAGTTCCAGCCGGGGATGAAGCAGAAAGCGGTCATCTTATCCGGGTTGCCGCGCACGCCTTCGTGCTGGACGGCTTTCCAGCTTCGGTAGATCAGGATGAAGAACAGCACCGCGGCGGGGATCAGGCCGATGCCGAACAGCAGAATGCCGATCAGGCTGATCCAGAACCACATGAACAGGGTATCGTTCTTCTCGACCTCGGGGTCTTTGGCTACGGCGGCCGGAGCATAATAAGCCGGCGGGGCCGGGGGAAGATTCCCGAGCTGGCTGGCCAGAGCGGTCTGCGAAATCGGTGCCCATGCGGCCATTCCTTGCGTCCACACAAAGGTAGAAGCATTGATCACGCCGGAAGCCGCCAGTTCTTTCATTTTGGCTTCGTCGACGGGACCGTACTGTTGATTATTGAGCGTGTAATACCACATAGTACTCTCCTTGATTGAATTTCCTCACTATATCAATCATTATACGGGATTTGAGAATATTTTTAACCATCGTTTTGCTTAAAATATGGCAAATGTTTCGCCTCCAGAGATGATTTATATCTGTCTCTGGTCGATTCTGCTATTTATACTTTTTGAAATTGCTGACTAATTCTGCAAAAGTATTGGGCTTGAATTTTTCGAATTCTTCATCTTCGACAAAGACGAAGTCGAAGCGAGTTTTTTTCTGGGAACCATTGATATCCTGGCACCATTCTTTCAAACGAGCCATTTTCAGGGGAACGTCCAGATCTTCAAGGCCTTTAGTTTCTACGATGAAGATCTCTTTTGGGCTGGTTTTGACGAAAAAGTCAGGATAGTAACTTGAAATTTCGCCGTCTGTATTCACATAATCGATGCTGAAATGGACAGCGAAATAGTTCTTGGCATACGCCAGCACATCCGGGCATTTTTCAAGAAATGAAGCAAAGAGGAGTTCAAGCTGGCTGTCGCCGATGATCTTGTTGAAAAGACTTTTTTGCGGTACCAGGAACCCCTGGTCTTTGACCACGAAAGGTCGGGTCTGATTTAGTTTAATGGAATCTCTGATCTCAGCACTGCCCTTATCTTGCACAGTCAATTCATTGATCTTTTTCTTGAATGTTTCAATGACCGTTTTGGTGGCTTCCAGTTCTGAAAGATTGCGGATCGTGTTGAGATCATCGATGTTTGCATGGGTCGAGAAAAGGTCTTCACTGATGAATTCTTTGACTTTGCCATAGAGAATGTCATACCCACTGACCAATCGCAGTTCTTTCATGATTACCCGGGCAAAGTAACCAATTACACTGCGAAAATCGGTCACTGCATCCGATTCGAGCAGGGTAGTGTGATTGATCTCGCCGGTGGTGATATCTTTGAACACGATTTCGCGTTGTTCGGCCAGACTGAATTGCTGGTAGGGAATTTTGGTATTGCCAAAAGCGGATGGGGTCAGTGCATCAAGGTTTTTGTATTCACGATAGATACGCGGTGTGAGCACAGGAATTTCGATATCCAGCTTCTCGATGTCTTTTTTGGTGTTCTCATGATCCACTTCAATGATGATCGGGGCTTTGGCGGCAGTGCCGGCACCCATGGGTTTGTGTTCCAGTTCCACCCCTTCACTCTGGATGGATTCGACGAAATCCATAAAGGCATCCGTCCCGACGACACTGACGTATTCTGTCGTGTCTGCCCCGGGATACATGCGCCGCAAGCCGCGCCCCAGTGTCTGTTCGGGCAGAATGTTGCTTTTAGCGGAATAAGCACGCAGGCCCACAATCGTGGTGACATTCCGAACGTCCCACCCCTCTTTTAACATTAAGACTGAGACGATCACCTTATAGGGGCTTTCCCAACTGTCGATTTGGTTCGATTCTTTGCGCAGCAGTTCCAGTTCTTCTTTACTTTTTTTGCTGTCCGATTCTGAAATTTCACCATTGTTATTGGTATGGATGGTTAAGATAGCATTCTGGAATTCAGGGTAAGTGCTCACCAGATAGGCGGCAACGTCGTCGCAGTTTTTGGTGTCGTCGGTCATAATGAACAGGACGGCTTTTTTACCCAGTTTTTCATGCTCGGTGTACACCTTGCGCCATTCTTCCACCCCGAGGGCGATATAATCGGCATATTTTTCGGTATAGCGCGAGCTTTGCCGTTCGCTTAATTTTCCCCGGCTTGCCAGGTCTGGCAGCACGGGGTGTTTGACCACATTCTGCATGATCGCTTCCACCAGCGGATAGTCGCAGATGGTCTGGACGAAAATAGCGCCGTTGGTGTGTTTTGGGGTGGCAGTGACATCGATCTGCAAAGAAAGAAAATGATCTTTTTGCTTCAGTCGGTTATGAATATCTTCGATTGATTTAAACCAGGCCAGACGCGGATCGTGAATATGATGGGCTTCGTCATTGATGACCACCAGTTCATCCAGTTCCCGCACGATCATGCCCAGGTCCATTTTTGAATCGTTGGTCTTCCCGACCACGTGTTTGCCCAGAAAATAATCTTCCAGATTGTCGTCGTCGAAGCTGGGTTCGGTCTCGTTGCCGGCATAAACCCGGTGAATGTTCGTTAGAAACAGGTTGCCGGTCTTGCGCACGATCGAGACGTTGTCTTGAATATGCAGGGTCATCTGAAAATCATCCTGCCAGTTCTGGCCGGCATAGCCGTTATCAGGGAGCAGGGGGTCGCGGTGAAAGATTCTCAATCCATCGAAATCGGCGCGCAGACGGTCCAGCACGATGATGTTGGGGGCGATCACGAGAAAATTGCTGGCCAGCCGGGAATCGGGTTCATAGAGTCTGTGAAAGTAGCACCAGGTGATCAGCAAACTGATGACCTTGGTCTTACCGCTGCCGGTGGCCATTTTGATTACCAGCCGCAGCCATTCTTCATCGAACATCCCTGTCGATACGGCCCCAGAAGAATCATAGCGGATCAGGTCATAGCGATCTTTGACCTGGGCGACTTCGTACAGGTAGATCACCGATTCAACCGCTTCGCGCTGGGCGAAATAGTATTGAAAAGGTTCAAAACTTCCGTCTGCTTTCGGCAGCATGTGTTCAGTCAAGAACCACCACTTCAAGAGAGCTTTGCTGGTGTCACTGGCCCCTTCATAATGTTGGTCGCGCCAGGCTTTAACCCCTTTTCTGACTTTATCTACCAGCGGCGGCAGCAGTTTCTCGTAACTGGATTCACGCAAAGTTTCATCCGCGGGGAACCAGCGCATCTCAGGGTCGAGAATTGCGTAGGGAGAGGTGGGAAATGCAGAGTGTAAGGCCATGTCATTCTCCTTTTTCTAGCTTTTTGACGGTATTGTCATGGGTAAGAATGAGCATTTGTTCGATGGCGATTTTATTTAATCGCTGCAGCCGCTCAGTTTGTGGAATTTTCTCCTGAATGAAGTGGGCATTCAGGGTTTCGAGGTTCGACAGGCATACCAGTTGGGCAGCATTGGCGGTATCGCGAATGTTGCCTTTCTCCCCCGGGTTCTCTTCCCGCCACTGTCTGGCGGTTTTCCCAAACAGGGCCACATTCAGCACATCTGCTTCAGAAGCATACACAAAATTGATCTGGCTCTTTGAAAGCTCAGGCGGGATCAGGTTTTTTTGTACGGCGTCGGTTTGGATCCGGTAATTGATGCGCGCCAGGTTGCGCTTGATATCCCAGCCGATTTGCTGATATTCCTCTTCTTTGAGGCGCTGGAACTCTTTGATCAGATAGAGTTTGAATTCAACTGAGACCCATGAGGCAAATTCAAAAGCAATATCTTGATGCGCATAAGTGCCGCCGTAACGGCCTGGTTTCGAGATGATCCCAATCGCATGCGTTTTCTCGATCCACTGGCTGGGGGTGAGGGTGAAACTGTTCAGCCCGGCTAGTTTTCTAAACCCGTCGAATTCGACGGGATTGAACCCCGGGTTATTCAACTGTTCCCAGATGCCGAGAAATTCGATGGTATTTCGGTTTCTCAGCCAGTTGCGGATCAGGTCGTCGCTGTGGGCGGAATTCTTGAACCGGGCAATGTCGGTCAGGCTGATGTAGTCGTGGGCCTGATCGTTCATGATGCTGACCTGAATTCCCTTGACTTCGATCCTGGCCACTATTTGCCCCCCACGTAGACGTCGATGATCTTCATGGTGTCGTTGCCAAAGATGTCGATGACTTTGATGGCTACTTTGCGCCGGCCGGGCAGGCATTCGTGATACGGCGTTTTCAATTCGAGCGTGCGGTTTTTCTTGGTGCGAAACGCCTGCCATTCGTTCTCGAAGATGAAATCTCCCGTCCAGACCTCTTCGATCTCGCCGCTGGCTTCGTTCTTGGCCCGCACCAGCTCGCGCTTCGATTCGAAGTTGAAATCGACGGCCCAGTAGTCGATCCAATCCGTCCATTTTTGGGTGAGCACTTCGCGCTGGATGATGCCGTTCTTGTCTTTGCTCACTTTGATGATCTGACCGTTTTCGATCACGATCTTATTGGAGTCTTCTTTCAGGCCGGCGGCGGCATTGTCGACGCTGTCTTGTGAGTAATATACTGAAAAATCGGTCAGTTCAACGGCGATCGAGTTGTTTTTCACCAGCGGTTTGGCTTCGATGTAAGAAACGTCGTGGAAGACCACCTGGTTCTTCTCGATGGCCCGTTTGTCGAACACTTCACGCGGAATATATTTGAGCGCCAGGTCGATGCCCTTGGCTTTGGCTTCTTCCTGAATGTTGGGGAACAGGCCCATCTCGAATTCGAAGGCCAGAATATCCACCCGCGAAATGCGCTTCTCGCGGCATTCCAGAATGATCTCTTCCACGAACAGGCGTGTGACCGGCAGGTTCACCGGCCCCACTGCCACCAGCCGCCCGCCTTTTTTGCCGTGGAAGCATTTGAAGTTTTCGACGGCTTCGGCTTTATACGCCCGCAAGATCAGGGCGATAAAGTCTTTCTCTTTTTGTTCGAGCTGCTTTTGCTGCTCTTCTTCGCGCAGGTTGAGGTTGACGCCGATGTAATGGGCCCGTTCGTACTTGCCCAGGTTGAGGATCTCGAAAGCTCTAAAGTCTTTGCCCCCGGCCTTGAGTTCGCGCTGCACCCCGATGAGGCGTTTGCGCGAGGTGTGGATGGCAAATTTGCCGAGGTCAGAGCCGATCCACTTGCGCCCCAGCTTTTCGGCTGCCGCCAGGGTGGTGCCGCTGCCGCAGAAGAAGTCGGCTACCAGATCGCCTTCGTTGGAGGAAGCTTTGAGGATGCGTTCCAGCAGTGCTTCGGGTTTTTGAGTGGGATAATCTAACCTTTCAATTCCTGATTTACTAGGTAATATATCACTCCAAATTGATTGAATCGGTCTTCCGGGGCTTTCGTCTAAGTACTGTTTGATATAGGGCATTCCGGTTTTTGAAAGGATTATTCTATTTTCCAAAATTAATTGATCAATCTTTTCTTGGGTAAAGCGCCACATCGTTCCTTTTGGAGGTGTTTTTTCAATCCCAAAGAAAATTCCAGGTTTAGTTGAATGACCATGTGCTGGTGCGGTCATTGTATTTAGCCAATAACGACGCCCGGTGTTTTCTTCGATACTCTTGAATCTATCATTTAAATATTCATCTGAATAAGTTGTATATTGAGGATTCCATATAAATTTCTCGGATTTTGTGTAGAACAAAATATAGTCGTGAATTACTCCAAATCTTTGTGGGTCATTGTGCGCACCTGTGCGTTGCCAAATAAGTTCATTTAAATAATGTTCTTCACCAAATATTTCATTCATGATTATTCGTAAAAGGTAATTTACTTGCCAACCAGAATGCACATAAATGCTCCCGTCATCGGCCAGCAGATCGCGCATCAAGCTTAGCCGTTCGTATATCATGGCCAGAAAGCTGTCGGCGCCCTTGCCCCAGGTGTCGCGGTAAGCCAGTTCTTCGAGCACGTTGGGCTTTTTGGTAAAGGTGTCGTGCGCTCCGCTTTCGGTGTCGCCAATCTCGATATCCATGCTGAAATCCGCGCCCACGTCGAAGGGCGGGTCAATGTAGATCAGTTTGAGCCCGCCGTTCTGCTCGATCTGTTCGCGCAGGGGGCCGTTCTTCAAACTCGAAAGGATCAGCTTGTTGTCTCCCCAGATCAGCTTGTTGGTCCAGCCGGCTTTTTGGCGGCCGCGCTCATCGAAGAGGTTCAGCTGCAGGGCGCTGTCGGCCGGCTGCTCGGCCCGCGGTTCATCCACCTGCTCGATCACCTGAAAGGGCAGCACAATGTTGGTCACTTCGTGGGTCTTGCCGTTCCATACCAGTTCCACTTCGCGTTTGTCATCGAAAAGCATGAAACGGTATTTATCGGGGATGGGTTTATCCGCTTCGATCAGTTTGAAGATCTCGCGTTTTTCGCTGTCGGTGAGTTTCATTCGTCAGGCTCCGGAATGCCAAATTTTCTGTTTGGGCTGTTTTTTTGAGGATGAATTTTCTTGTGGGCCATGCAGGTAAGGGAATACGGGTTCCCCCTCTGGTGTTCAGAAACGGTCCCGCGGCTTTGCCCTTCTCGCTGCCTCCAAAAGGCTGCCCCGGCCGGGGGCTTCGGCAGCGGCGCTCAAGGATAATGATAGGGTCGCTTCCGTAATTTGTCAAAGCCGGTTCCTGGCCCGTCCGCCTTCAGAGGTGCGAGGGGTACTCTCTCTTGTCACTCCGGTTCACTCTTGACGGCGCGCCTTAACTGCTTGGTCTGGCTGTGCTGGCGCTTGTGCTCCACCCGTTTGCGCTGCGAGCTGAACGTCGGTTTTGTCGCGTGGCGCGGATGCACCGGCTCGGCCGCTTTCTGCAGCATCACGATCAGCCGGTTCAGCGCGTCGGCCCGGTTCATTTCCTGCGTGCGGAAGCGTTTGGCCTCGATGACCAGCATCCCGTCGCTGCTGACCCGGCTCCCTCCCAGGCACCGCAGCCGCTCCTTCACCGCTTCAGGTAGCGTGGCGGAGTGGGGAATGTCGAAGCGCAGTTGCACCGCCGTGGCGACCTTGTTCATGCCCTGTAGGAATTCCGGTACATTTCTCACTTCCATTCTTCTACCTGAGAAAAACGAAGCCTAATCACAGAACAAAAAAGGTTATTCCAGATCCTTTGGGTTAATTCGGCGCGTCCGTTTGATTTCACCCCTTTGTTTCTTGTCATTTACCCGTGTTGCTTTGGCTGTCAAGCTCGGGCGAGTTGCCTTTCTAACTTTTGGTGGAATCAATGCTTTCTGGATGATTGCGGTCAATTTAAAAATTGCATCAGCTCGGTTTTGATCCTGAGTTCGATATCTACTAGATTGGATCATTAAAATACCACCTTCCGTAATTCGGCTGCCGGCGAGTTTAATCAGGCGTTCTTTGATATCTGGTTCCAGTGAGGAAGAATTACAAACATCAAACCTGAGTTGGACAGAAGTCGCGACCTTATTTACATTCTGGCCTCCAGGACCAGACGAGTGGATAAATTCGAGCTGGATTTCACTTTCATCGATCCTTATATAAGGTGTAATTTCAATCATAAGTGAAGTATAACAGAGCAACCAAGGTTATTTTTACTATGCTTCCAATAATGAACTGTGTATTTTACCCATGAAAACTAAATTGTTGATTTCAGTCGCATTCCTGATTTGTTTAATGAAGTTACTGAAAGTAAAAATACTTATTAATTTATCTTCAGCGCTATTGCAATTTAATTAGTTGACTGAATTCTGGGGACAAATATAATAGTTTCATAAAGTATATAAAACGATCCTCTGCTAACAACTAAAATCGGATAATTTTAAAATAGACAGGACAAAAATTCGATAATTAGAGAAACTAAAATTAGGTTAAAAAGATGACACTTTCTAGGCGGGAAAAAATATTGTTACTTTCAAATGCAATTACTTCTACTTTTTCATCCTCAGAATGGACTGAAATTGGGTATCTTACAGATACAGATGAGTATATCGAAAATCACACGAGATTACTTCGAAGCCTTGTCTGGGGTGATGATGATTATAAAGGGCATGTTTTTCAAACTACCGCTTACATTTTAGATAATAATCCTGCCAATCTACGAATATTGATTGATTACGACCCAATTGAGCGTTGGCTTAGGCAAAATAAACCAGTTGAGTACGATTTATTAATTTCAGAAACGCATGGATTTGAAATAGCAGAATCGACCCCTTCAATTTCCAATGAAACTGTCCATGAAGCTCTCGCGGATGCACAAGCTCTGCTCAGGACAAGAGGTCCTGCAAGTGCAGTTGATAGAGTACATACTGCGCTACACGCTTACTTAAAAACTGTTTGTGAACAAATAGGTATTGTTTCACCTAAGGAAGCGACTGCCAACTTACTTTTAAAACAATTACTTGAAAACCATCCAGCTCTGAAAGATCTTGGCCCACGTTCAGATGACATTCGTAGAATCCTTCGCACAAGTGGTGCCATAATTGATGCCATGGGTTCGATCCGTAATCAGGCAACTCTCGTGCACCCAAGTGAAGATTTACTCGATAACGAAGAAGCTTTATTAGTGATAAACATCTCTCGATCAATTCTCCGGTTCCTTGATGCAAAACTACCCCCATTACGTTAACAATCTAAATTAACATAGAAAATAAAGTGTATGAAAAAAATTTACTGACTAAAGTTAACTTATACCCCCATTTGAGGGAAATTCAATTTTCACAGATCAATCAATTCACCCTCGAAATTTTTAGGAAAGTAAATGAAAGCTAAACTAATATATCATTCCAAAGAATCCCGAGCAAAAGATATTTCATTAATTGATAACACTATACGGAATATGATCCTTGGTGAGGATGTATTAATTGTATGTCCATTTTTGGGAATTGAGTACTTAAAACTAATCACAGCTATGTGCAAATCTTGGAAATTACTTACCGACATAAATGCTTGGGTAGATTCTTACAAAAGTAATCCAAAACAACTTAGTCAAATTCGCGATTTCATTTTTTTAGAAGAAGAACATATTCGGCATTATTGGAATATTCATGCAAAAGTAATAATTACAACTGAGAAGGCCCTAATTGGGTCAGCTAATTTTACTAAACAAGGATTATATGACAGAGAGGAAATGGATATAGTAGTTGAGGATTCAAAACAAATAAATGAGTTATCTGACTGGTATACCCAATTATGGGACCAAACTGAACCTTTAAGTAAAAAGGATTTAAATAATATAACTAAATATGTATCAGCTTGTCAGTTACATAAACCACTTCCTGAAAATACAAGACAGAATAAACTTATCCTTCAAAAGCCAAAAAATCAACGATCCTTATCAGAACCACACTTTTGGTATAATGAAGAAGAATTTCCCACAGATATTCCAACCGTTCTTGTGAATGGCAAAGATCTTTCCACTATAAGTGATTTAGCCACAAAAATCGCTTCTGAGAAGAATATTAAAAAAGATAGTGCGCGGCGTTGGATTTATAGCATAATTAACAATCAAAAAATTCAAGTTTATCTTTTTCATGAATTTTACTTGTTAGATTCTGAAGCTGTAAAAACTCTATGGTTGCTCCGATCACAGAATTGGCGGAGGAGTAAGAATCGAACCTCATCTACAATTACTTCAAAGATTATAAAAATTTCAAACGAACAATTATTGTGTGTTGAGGACGTTGCTAGTCTAACAGGGAAAAGTCAAGCACAAATATTGCGATTAATAAAATTAGGAAAGATTACACCAAAATTCAAACTTCTGACTTACATTTTTGATCCCAGCATCGTTGAAGTCATTCAACTATTACCCGACCTTCCCAAGAATAGGGAACATAAAGTGACCGGTAGAATGAATGACAAGAAATGGCTCAACCCTTTAACAGAAACTGAGAAATTTGTGATAGATAAAGATGGAGAAGGTTATACATACCAACAAATTGTTGATATGGCTCGAGAAGAGGGGTTATTGAAAACAAAAACACGTGATAGAGCTCGTGTAATTCTTGAGAATGCAAAAAGTAAATATGAGTTAGCAAAAATATATGGAATAGATTTAGCAAATTTAAAAAATCGCATCCAATTGAACTCTATGGAACCAATTGTGTAAATTTCAAAATTGGTAAAATAGACAAAGTCCTTTGTAATAAATCAATAACTTTTTGCATCACATATGGTAGTGAAACCAAGCATGTAATGATTTCATTGTCAATCCCTATATTAGATAAAGATACTGGGGATAATTAATATCGGCAATACCTCAATATTTACTTATTCTTTAGCCTATGTAATAAAGCCCTTTGGTACATATTTGTATGTAACATCAATTCGGGCATGCCCCAACAATTCCGAGATTTGCTGGCGTGCTTTCCGATCATCTATTCCCTGAGCAAGAAATTCTGAATATTTACATTGAGCAAAATTAGCACGGAGCCGATGCACTCCACTGATTCCAATGCCGAGTTCTTTTGTGGCTTCTAACACAGTCCGTCGAAAACCAGCCCTCCAGGAAGCGCTTGGGGTAAACAAATATTGTTTGGATCGGTTCAATTGACTGAGCAGCTCTTCTGAGATTGGTACTTGGCGATACCGGCCTCCTTTTCCGGTGATGTGAAGTAGTCTATGCTCGACATCGATATTTTCTCCTCTTAACCCAGCAATTTCATCTTCTCGCAATCCACAGCGTAAAGCCAGCTCTGCCGGCAATGCATAAACAGATTTTCTCTCTTGTAGGGATAAAACTACTCTTTCAGCATCTTCGGGTCGATAGCCAAATCGCGGCATACGCACGCCGCTGTCATCGCGAAAAGATTTCACCCATTCACGCAACTCAGGGGTAATCGGGCATGGATCTTTTGTCCAGCCGAGTTTTATGCACCCCAGGTAAACTTTCTCGATTGCTGCCAGTAATTTATTTACCGTGCCAGGTGCAGATTCCGAATAATGCTCTTCAAAGGTTGTCATGATGATGTCAGGGTCCAACAATTTAGCCAAAAGACCCTTATCTGTGATTTCCTCGGCGCGTTTGAAGAATAAGGTTGCTGCTTGAAAATATGTTCGTCGAGTGTTTATGCCCAAAATAACTGGTAGTGGTTGTGTGGGATCTCCACCAGGCCGCAACGATTTCTTGACAGAGTTCACATCATGCTCAGCCTTATACTCTTCAATTTGCTCTTTATCCCAGGTAATTTTAGCAAGAGCATGATTAACTTGGTTAGCTATAGATGACAAGGACAATTTACACCGCCTCCATCGGCTTTGGAACTCGTTTCCAGCCGTTTCTAGTATTACGGAAATATTTTTTTGTTGTGCCGTTAAGCCTTTCGCCGAGATAACCTCGACGTACACATGCCCCGTTAGGGGTACAACAGGGTTTTGCACTTCGCGATGCCAGCAGCCCTGAGCGCCCTGCCTGGCATCTGCGGACTGGTTTTAGCCTGTCAAGGATAAACAGGCCGGCAAGCGCAGGTCTTGCCAGATACCCAAAAAATAACCTACGTTGAAATTAATCTTGCGTTAGGGGGAACCAACCAACGTTGAGAAAAGCAATTTATCTGCAAGTTACGCCTGTATCAACAAGTGATAGCAAGCAGAGATAAAAGGTATTTTAAATAAACCACAAATCAAGTATTTATTGCAAGTACCCTCTTTTCAAAAAACCACTTGATTAAGTAATACAATTGTATTACTATTATATTTACCTTACCAAGGAGATAAAAATGCCCAAGAAAAATTCATCCATTAAACCAGTTCGTTCTTTCCGACTAAGTTATGAGTGTGTTCGACAATTGAAAGACTTGGCTGCCAATATGGGACGAAGTGAAGGAGATGTGGTCGAGGTTTCTATAGACCGAATGTATCGAGAAGAAATCCGTTTTGGAAATTTGATGATCGGTGAAGGTCAAAAACCTGAAGATAACTATAAGATCGAAAAGACGGAGGAATAGAAATGATTGCAGGGTTCATTCACCTGGTTTGGAAGGTCATTTGGAACACAATTGTGATCCTGGTCTGCGCCGGTTTGATTTTTTTTGGCTATAAAGCCAATCAACCTATGAGTGTAGCCGGAGCACCAGAGGGGATGACTTTTGTTGAATTTATTAAAGATCGCATTGATGCTGCGAAAACTGTTGAGCCTTCGAGATGCGGTTGGGGAATGATGCTTTCCTTGGCGACATTGGGTCCGATTTATAGCGTGGTATACACAGCGGTTGCAATCAATCCGGATGGACAGCTAGCTAAGATGACCGCGTCTGACCCCGATATTCCGAAAGGTGTAGTAGGCGCAAAGTGGTATGAAGTTCCAGGTATTTGGTGGACCGTGGTTGAGCGACTATCCTGGACGATGCTGGGGAAACAATATTCTAACGGGTGTGCATTAAGAGAGGTTAATTAAATGGAAATTATAAAAATTTCTAGTAATAATTTGGCTCCAAGGAAAAATTCGTTGGTGTAACATCATTTCTGTAAAATAGAGAACCTTAACAAAAGTGGTGAGTCAGAAGTATCCTTCGAGTTGCATAGACAAGAAGGGAGAACGGAATGACTCACCAAGAAGATTATACCTTTACTCACGAACTGGCAGAAAAAGGGCTTGAAGCAGTACCTGAATTACTGCGCGTCCTGATCAACAACGCAATGCAGGTGGAAAGAACAAAGTATCTGCAAGCCGAGGAGTACGAACGGACAGAAGAACGGGTTGGACACGCGAATGGGTACAAAACCAAGACAGTGCGCACCCGGATCGGCGACATCACCTTTGCCGTACCCCAGGTAAGAGAAGGCGGCTTCTATCCCTCCGCTCTCGAAAAGGGGATGCGCAGTGAAAGAGCCCTAATGTGTGCACTGGCTGAGATGTATATCCAGGGAGTCTCTACCCGCAGAGTGAAAGCAATTACCGAAGAGCTTTGTGGAGTGGAGATCTCTGCCGAGCAGGTCAGCCGAGCCACCGCTCAACTGGATGGTGTCTTGCAAGAATGGCGGGAACGACCACTGGGGGAGATCACCTATCTTTATGTTGATGCGGTCTATGAGAAGGTTCGAGAGGCAGGTCAGGTGCGCGATGCGGCTGTTTTAGTAGCCACAGGCATTACTTCAGCGGGTGAAAGACAGGTTTTAGGTGTCTCTGCTTCACTCAGTGAACACGAAACGCACTGGAGAACATTCTTCAAGAGTCTCAAGGATCGTGGTCTGAATGGTGTGAAACTGGTCATTGGTGACGATCATGAAGGTCTTGGAGCCGCCAGAAGAGCTGTCTTTGGGAGTATACCCTGGCAGCGTTGCCAATTTCACTTGCAGCAGAATGCAGGGGCTTATGTACCCAAACAGGCCATGCGAGTTGAAGTGGCGGCAGACATTCGAGCTATGTTCAACGCGCCAGACCGAAAAGCTACGGAAGAATTCCTCCAAGCTGCTATTCAGAAATATGCAGTCTCAGCACCAAAATTGTCTGCCTGGATGGAAGAGAACCTGGCTGAAGGATTCACAGTTTTCGACTTTCCGCTGGAACACCGGCGCACGATCCGCACAACTAACAGCCTGGAGCGGATCAACAAAGAAATTCGACGAAGAACCAAGGTGGTTGGGGTGTTCCCGAATGAAGCATCTTGTTTACGATTGGTCTCTGCATTGCTTATGGAGATCAGTGAGGAGTGGCAAATTGGCAAACATTACTGTGCTGGCAAGTCATTGAATTATTAAAGAACTGTGGATATCTCTGACTCAAATTTACAGAAAATAGGTTGCTTTATCAAAAATTCAAATATTACCCCACCTTCATTGGAATTTACTTCACAACTTTATTTTAGTATTAGTAAAAAATCTTCTTCAGGATATATATCTAAGCCAGAGTAGAAATCCCAATGATCGTAGAAATTATTATTGTTTCTCACTCTTATTGCGCTATAATTTATAAGATTTGTACTTTCGGCTAAATTAAGTTAGTCGTACACAACTCAAAACAAAAGGGGAAACCCCATTGGGAAAAAATTTCTACCAACAGTCGGATAGTTTACGTTTTTGTCTTCAGAGTAGGTATTTTAAAAAGAGAGAAGAGTTCCCTGCTGATAATATTAATTATCTTGAGAATTTTCACCAAATTGAGAGTAAGTTAAACGCGGATGTCCATCCTGAAGTAGTAACCGGTGCAGCACTTCATGGTGATGGACTTTTAAATGATCATGGACCCCAGCATGTTTCGATGGTCATTAATATGGCGGGTTTGCTACTTGGAGAGAATGTAAGAAATCTTAGCGGGTACGAAGTTTTTATCTTACTTCTTTCAATACACTTCCATGATGTTGGAAATATTTCAGGCAGAGATGGACATGAAACTCGTATCTATGAAGTGATGGAGGAATTAGGCGCTCTTCTACCATTAGATGCTGCTCAAAAGAGATATGTTTGCCTTATTGCAATGGCGCATGGCGGAAAAATTGGTAATAACAAAGATACTATTTCTTACTTGCCCCAAGAAGATTTTCTTGGAGGGAAAAAAATCCGACCTGCTCTAATTGCTGCAATATTAAGGTTTGCTGACGAAATTGCTGATGATAATACTCGTGCTGCGCGTTTTTTAAGTCAATCTGGCCAAATACCGACCCAAAACCTGATTTATCACCGATACTCCCAATGTTTACAAACGCCGGCCATTGACGGGGAAAAACTGATCCTTAAATATGATTTGTCGCGAGAAGATGCAATTAATCCATATTTAAAGCCGAACAGACCAGATTCGTTATCTTCAATCCCCCAGGTTTTTTTGTATGATGAGATAATTGCAAGACTTAAAAAGTGCTTAGGCGAATTAGTCTACTGCAATAGATATGCAGCTCAATATATCAGGGTCACTTCAATCCGAGCAGATATAAATGTATATATCCAAACAGCGCTAAATCCCATTTTCAAGGATAGTATTCTTTTGAGTCCACGTGGGTATCCAGATTTAAATAATCAGAATATTAGTGATTTGTCAGCAAATCCCCCTGTAGCTTTAAATGGTGAAGAAATGAAAAAAAATATTGAAACAAGATTATTTGAGAAAAATGAAAGTTAATTTGTCAATGGAACTTTTATATCATGGTAATAATATCGTATTTATCTTGAAAGTGAGTACTTAAAAATAATGGTTTTGTTCATTCATCTATCTGAATACCCATTGATTTACCAACAACGCTGTATAAATTATTTTAATTATAAGAGACTAGTATGTACAAAGATGTAGCAAAACAAGGAAGAAGTTAATTTAGGCACACATTTAATAATTTGAAAAATTGCATTCGAGTTCCTTTACCCAGAGAATAAATATCAGCGGTACTTTAGAATAATTAAAAGAAATACTCTATCTCAATCACTTTAAGGAACAGAAATGGCCGATATCAGTATTGTTCCAGATAACCGCAATCCTTTCACTGTTATTAGTCCTGAGAATTTGGATGCTCAGACTGTGCAGCAGATATTTGTTGAGGTGTTTTCTGATTTTCCCCAAATTCGGAAACCTGGTAACTCAATTATCTTTGGAGCTCGGGGTTCTGGAAAAAGTATGATGTTTCGCTGCCTCTTGCCTGATGTAATTATGCTTCACAAATCCTGCTCGTTCAATAAACTGGATTTTCTTGCTTTTCATGTATCCATCAAGAATACAGAATTAAGAATCACCGATCTCCAAACCCTTGATCAACACCATGCATCTTTTCTCATAAATGAGCATTTCTTCACTGTGTGTGTTATGATTCAAATTCTTAAATGGCTATCTGAAAAATTGCCAGAAGGTCTCCAATTTAACAACAATAATTATAAGGAATTTTTTGACAAGATTTATACAAAAAATTTGGAACTTTGTGGCTGCTCGACCAAAGGTGAGTTTCTATCAGATTCACCAAGGGAATTCTTCGCAGGTCTTCACGATCACATGCGGGGGTTGCATTCTGAATTTATACGCTATGTATTAACAATCAGTCCAGATTTAGATGATAGAATCCCCCCATACAAACTTCCAATTTTAACTTTCCAAGATTTTTTAATGCCCTTCTTAAGGGGTTTAAAAAATCTGCCTGGTTTTCCAAATGGGAATATATACCTACTAATTGATGATGCAGATAACCTGAGCAAAACACAAACAAAAATACTAAATACATGGCTTGCCACTAGAACTCAACCCGAAATCAGTATTAAAGTCTCTGCTCAAATTGGAATGTATAAGTCCTTTATTACTGCTAATGGCACGTCAGTTGGATCGCCACATGATTATCAAGAAACTAATATCTCTGACAAATATACAACTAGCAGAACAATTTATTATAAGCAAGTAAATGACATTCTAGAAAAGCGATTAAAGCTTGCCGGGATAAGTAATGTTACACCGAAACAATTCTTTCCAGAGTATTTATCGCAGGAAGAAGCAATAAGGAAAGAGGCAGAGCGTTTGCGTGCTGAATGGGAGATAAATGGAAGAGGTAATCGCCCTGAAGATGATTCATTACGATATGCGAGGCCGAATTATATTAGAGATTTAGGAGGAAGTAGAAAAGCACGTTCAACTTATAAGTATGCAGGTCTCGAGCATTTAGTTCATTTGTCATCCGGTGTTATACGTTATGTTTTAGATTCAGCAGCATATATGTATGATGAAACTATCAAAGCTAATAATATGCAGGAAGTTATGTTTATTCCATGCGATATCCAAGATAGTGTTGCAAGAGAACAAGCAGAAAAAATAATGTTCACTCAATTCAGAAAACTTGAAAAAGATGAAGAAGTTATTAAAAACCCTATTGGGAATGCCCAGAAACTTCAGAACTTAATCCTTTCCCTAGGATACACTTTTCATGACATTCTAGTCTCTGATCGTTCGGAACGCCGTGTTTTTTCATTTGCACTAACAAATACGCCAACCGAAGGGATAAAATCTATTCTTGATTTTGGTGTTCAAACTGGGTACCTTTATGAATCGACAATCGGAAATAAAAGCGGTACTGGCAGAACATGGCTTTATATTATGAATCGTGGACTTGCACCGATATTTACATTAGATCCAACTGGATTTGCCGGTTATTTATTTGTAACTAATGAAGATCTGTCCAGTGCTATTTCATACGGGAAACGACTTAGAAATGTTGATTCAATATATCAGCCTGAACAATTAACCTTTTTTGATTAGGACAAACAATGAAAACGGAAACAAAAACCCCGCTTTTCGAATTACCACAATTGTTATCAAGCAGAAATGCCGCATTCCTATGTTGTGCAAGCTTTGAAGAAAGATCTCGTTCTATTCCAGTAGCACTAAAGAGTCTTCATTTCCAACGGACAATAATATTTGCTTGTGATGATTCTTATCCAAAAATCAAGGATAAAGCGTGTGAAATCAGACATCTTTTCGATTACAATGCAGAAATAGTTTATACAAAATCTCACGAGCCCCTTATTACTGCAAATGCCATGTCCAAAGCAGTACAAAAAATCCTAAATTACAACATTGATGACATTATTATAGATATTACAACTTTTACACACGAGATGCTTTTGATTCTTCTTCGAATGCTGTGTAATAACAAAAAAAAGATATCTAGGATTACTTGCCTTTATACAGGCGCATTGGACTACTCAATAGGAGATACTGATGAGAGAAAATGGCTTAGCAAAGGTTGTAAGGACGTTAGAAGCGTATTTGGATTTCCAGGCCAACTTGTTCCTGGGCGCCCCACATTCCTCATTGTGCTTGTAGGATTTGAACATGAGAGGGCTACCCGTATGATTAATTTAATGGACCCGGACTTCTTACTTTTAGGAAAAGGGATTCCATCTGAAGAACATATGACAAATGAATCTCATAAAGCGCCAATGGAATATTTTCATAAACTTGTACAAGAAATGGTTTCAAACCGCGGTAATGTAGGCTCGTTTGAGTTTTCTTGCAGACACCCTTATCTAACTGCAGAAACAATCCAAGAGAAGATTCTGGCCACCCCCGAATATAATCATATTATCGTACCTCTTAATACAAAAATATCAACAGTTGCTGTTGCGCTAACGGCTTTAGCAAATCCAGATGTTCAAGTATGTTATGCTGAACCAGATACATATAATTTCGAAAACTACTCAACACCAAACAATTATGCAACTATGTTTGATCTTGATTGGATAGATGAAAAGGGTAAGGAAGAACTTTCTAATTGTTAATTTTTAATCATTACTAAATTTAGGGATGGCAAATTACTGTAGTTCAGACAACGATTCTCTTATTGCCTTTGCGATTACTTCTCCGAGGACGGGAGGTACAGCTTCTCCTATTTGTGCTCTAATTCCATTACCAACAAATTGAAAATCATCAGTAAACGTTTGTATTCGAGCTCGTTCTCTTAGTGTAAATTGGCTTCGCGAGCGATCATAATGGTATCCCGAAGTACCACCACCTCCATATGCTAAAATAGTTGATGCTGGTTTTAAAGGTGCTGATCGTCGATATATAAAACTTATATTTTTGCCTTTCACTTCCCATTCAGTTCCATCAACAAAAGCATAATTTTCATCAGGTGGAATATTGAACATTCTTGCCTTTACTTTATCTGATTGTCGAGGTAAAAAATTAGTCTTATCAGAAATCACTTGTGTACGAATAGGATTATTCAAAAACCCAAGATTGGATAGCATGTATTCATGCTCTTTCATGGCTTTTTCAAACTCTGTTTTTGAATAATCTTTTGAAAAATCCAACCCTACAGATTGAAAATAATCTCGAATTATGTTAAAAGATAAGTTATTCCAGACCTTAGTTTTCCAATTAATAATCTCTAGAGAGGTTGTATTTTGAGAAAGGCTGTCGTACGCTTGCATAATTTTCTTATAGCACTCATCGAGGCTTAAAATGGTGTTTCCTTCTAAAACCTCAATGCAGGTTAATGGGTATTTTATAAATAAACTGCCTGAACCATTAAGCTTAAAGCTAAGATTAATTCTTAGGGTTTTTATAAATTCGGCGGTTTTATCTTTAACTAAATCTTTCCGTATCCCCACAATTATTAATCGCTTTCGAGTTTGCGGAATTCCTAATTTGGAAGTGTGAACAATATCCGAAAATAGAATTTCGTATCCTTGGACTGGAATTTTTGGAACATTAATTCCTGAGTTTTGATTCAATATTTCTAAACGTTTTTGCTCTAAATTCTGAAGATCATATTGAATCGTTGAATAAGCCTCTCCATCATTTGCGCTTTTTAACCCCGGCACATTTTCAAAGACAAAGAATTTGGGCTGAAAGAACATTAATGCTCGGACAAATTCTACGTACAACTTTCCACGGCCCCCATTTAAACCTAATCTTCCATTACCTTGAGCCATTGAAAAATCTTGACACGGAGGTCCACCAATAAGAACATCAGGCGATAAATTAAATTGAGAAAAATCAACTGATTTTATATCTCTAACTAAAACCGAAGGTTTAAAATGATCTTCTGGAATAATTTCTTTGTCAAAATCTGCTAAGTCAAGATTTTTAGCGAGGGTAGCGGCAGGATTAGCTAATTTTTCACAAGCTAAAATTGTACGAAAACCAGCTTTATGAAATCCCCAGTCGAATCCGCCTGCACCAGAAAATAAAGAAATAACTGTCGGGGAATCACTCATTAAGGGCACCTTTATCAAAAACAGGGATACTCTTATTTACAAAATTGCAATTAGCCTGTAACAAGCATTTATCACACTTAGGCTTACGAAAAGTACAAACTAGGGCGCTGAAATCTAATACTCCCCAATTAAATTCACATGGATTTTGTTGTGGAATAAGGCTTTCTGCAAATTTCCAAAAAGAACTATCTTCTCGTGGCCGTTTTCTGGTAGATTGGAATCCGAAGAACCTTGTTAGAACTCTAATCATGTTGGCATCTAATCCTGGCGCAGGGATTCCATATGCATTAGTTCTTACCATATTTGAAATATATCGACCTACTCCAGGTAGGGAACATAATTCAGAATCTGTAAGTTCGCTTATCAAAGTCCTGGAACTAAAAAATTTAGCAGCAGTTATTAACTGTTTTGCTCTAATTTTATTAATTCCTAGGGGTAATAAAATAGACTCTAAAGTAGTGATGTTAATCTTAATCAGATCAACAGGTGAATATATTGACAATTTCTCATAAACAGGAATGGCTTGTTCTGAGGTAGTTTTCCGAAGGAGAACTTCAGCGAGTAAAAGTTTCCAAGGATCTTTTGTTTTTCTCCATGGAAATTGATGTCGTCCATTTTCATACCAAAATGACAACATACTTGTTTGAAATATTAATTTTTTACCAACAAAATCATTTTCCAAATCAAACCCTGATTATGTAAAATTTGTTCTATATTATACCGACTAAATCAAAAATTAGGCAGCCTTTTGGTGCTCGATTGCTTCAACGGTTTTCATAAAAATCTGTGCTATCAAGTGAGAAAGTGTCGATTCCTCAAGAACATCAAAATTTAATATTGAAATTAGCCTTCGTACTCGCTTTGTTGCTTCTCTAATTAAAGTACGACGAGGAATTTCAGGGAAACTATTAATAGCGTTTAAAAATTCCAGACAAAACTGCGTAATTAATTTCGGACTTGCCGCTATACTGTTCCTTTCTGTAATTTGAACTAAATCATCTTCATAAAGGGAGGATATTAAGTAGTAAGGATTCATAAGGTGAGGCTGTCTTAGTAAGTAAGACCTCCACCACAATCTTCCAAAAGCATTCCTCCTCAGTCCTCGATCACTTCCGACGAACCTTTCGACTGCAGTTGTATTCCCGGGAAATCTCCACCTAACAACATCAGGTAGCAATATACAGGTCATAAATGCCCATACTTCAATATCTGAGGCTTCGGAAGGATATAAGTGCATTTCTTCGAAACAAATAATTCCGCATTCAATGTCAAAGTTTCTCGATATTTCATCATTCACAAGGTTGGGGTAACCATGGTTTTTTGCGCAGTCTCTAATTGATTTCTGCAGTTTTACCAGAATATCTGAAGGAATTCTATTTCCCCCTGTGGGTGAGTAGAATGCTAATGGGTGTGAGGTATCACTCATTCTATATAAATCGTTGACATCCAGATTAGCACGTTCTTGTATCAACTTTTCGGAATATGCACGGTGAATTTTCGGATAAAGATAATACATATCTAATCCTTCTTTTGAAATAATTGCAATTTCCCTTGAATTTTTGGGTCAAATGTTTGAGAATGCTGAATATCATCTCTCAAATCAGCCAAGCTGATTTGCGGAAAATAGTTTTGTAGCATATTTCTTACAACTGCCCCAATAGAATTGGGTTCATATTGGTCTGGATTTTCAACAAAATCATCATTACTTAACGCACCTTGCACCAATGATTTTGCTATTTCGTATCGTATTGATTCTCGAAGGTCATGATCTTCTGGCCGATTCTCAGATACAGCGCATCTTACTCGTTCGTGTCTTGAATTTATATATAGACGTAAGTCTCCAAGAACTGTTTGGTGTAAATTATATGGATCCCAGAATAAAGCCCAGCCTGCATCATTTGGGTATTGGGTATTTTCAAAATCAATAACTTCGATTGGGAATCTTGCTCCATCCCCTTCTAGATATACCCGGAAAGGTGATGATTTGAAAAGGATAGTTCCTGGATATTTTGCTGTAAATGGTTTATCTATATTGCTTGGTTTTACTAGAACCAATTGAACTGAAAGCTCCACCCATTTTGACAGAAGCAGACCTTCTATATCGACTCTTAAGTCATATTCTTTCACAGATGATTCGAATGAGATTATTTTTTTTGAACCAATGCCACGAAGCATGGTTCCTTCACAACTCCAAATGGCAGAGACTGAAAGCACAGCATCCGATGAAAGTCCACATTCCTCGAAGACTCTTAAACCGTTAATCCGTGCATTAATAATTGCTTCTATAGATACTGCCGGATCCCAATTTGGCATTGTAGATTCTAAAGAACATAGGTTCCCATCTTTATATATTTGCCATGAACCAATATTAATATTTTCTAATGATGGAATAAGATATGGCAATTTTCTAATTTGTGTCATTAACTCCCCCTGGCCTCTGCTTTAAAATCAATGCCGATCATGATATCTTCAGGAATAGAAATTATTACTTGCCATTCTCCTTCTACTTCAACAGGAATATTTATTTTTTCTGACCCTCTAAGTTTTGTCCCATCTGGAGCTATCCAACACAGGACAGAGGATGAGCTTCCTCCAATTGGAGGTTCATATTCTATTTGATTCCCATCGACGATTGCAAATGTGATAAGTTCAACTATGGTACTTAGAGAATTTTCTCCGGGCTGTACAGAAAACCGGATATTTAATCCATTGATGCCATCAACTAAAATATATTCTCCATCAGATAAAGTTTTTACTTTTGCTTTCCCAATCTGCTTTGTAGAATCCCCAGTCAGATTGATTGTGTCTCCATTAACAGGTGTAAACCCTTTATTATCGGGCTTTACTATTTCAAGAGGTTGAATGGAAAAAGTATCATTCACTTTTGACTGATCATATTGTGTTCCAAGTATACTTTGCGCATCTAATAGGCTTTCTATGAACGTAGAGTTCTGATCATCCTTTTCAGCTATTTGCCATTGTAAATATGGATTCCTGGAATAAACCATGGGGGCAGTATTTGTTGCTGCGTTGCCAATTACGCTTGTTAGCAAGCTTTGCCCTAATTCATTAGCAAATGATCCTAATGGGACAAGGATTCCTTGAGAATTATTCACAGATGCTGGCTTGGCAAAATTTTCCATTTCTGTGGCTATGCTCCTTAGAGCAGTCCTTATGATTGTTCTGCTTTTTCGATCACTTAATGATTCTGCAACCCAATTATCGTGTGTGGGAGGCTCCGCATCGGCGAAGATTTCATCCTCTTCTTTTTGTGCGATAAATACTCCTCCATAACCAAACCATTCAGTTGATAGAACCGGGCCAGAAATGTATTTAACTATTAACTCTGGTTGCCTCATTATTGCAAGGTGGTGAGTGAGGCCGAAGAATTTATCTGCATCATCGGGATGCGTATTAAATGAATTGTCATTTTCAATCTGGAACATATGAAGTGCTAATCGCCCAATTTTTTTATTTGGCCTTTGAGAAGTAATTTCAGAAAAATAATGATTTAGGCCATTTTGACTTTTACCTTGCTTTAATAAAATCATAGAATCAAAGAAGCCTTTAAGTGGTGGATAATTTTCTGGCGCTGGAATAGGAATATTTTCTCCCTGCCAGCTGACAGAAAATTTCATAGGTGGTTTCTTCTCCCCGAACCCTATCATCTTTGGCCAAAAATACCAAAGAATACTTTCTGCTGCAAAATTTAATGCTTGAGATGGAGACCTTCCTTTTTCACAATGGAATAAGTCAAGTTGATCAGAAATTTTCTCTGAGCTGAAATTAGGAGCAATTATTAGGATCGCTGTACCACTTTCACTATTAGAAAATACTCTCAAACCCAAGTTTTGTGCAAATTCATCAGCTTTATCATCAAAAATCGGCTCAACTATTCCCCCTATCAATTGTCCCCACCAATGTCGTCCAGTATATGATCTATCATTTTGAATAAATGGATTTCCTAGAGCAGAAGCAATTAATCGACTTTGATATTTACCTTTGAAAAAACATCGAGTGTAGATGATAATTGTCTGCGCTTTACTTAACAAATAGAAAGCGGCTTTACCATACCCATATGTTCCACCGGTGTGTTCTCGATCAGAAGGTTGCCCAACATTTCTTAGAAAATCAACAAAATCTCTTGCTCCATTTTTTTCAGTTATGATATCTGCTCTTGTTGGTCCACCTAATCCAAGAGTTCCGCGGTCATAAACAGCAAGAACATCAACATCATCACTTAAAACCCGATCCAGAGGAAGGGTAGAATTTTGAGGTCTTTTTGAAAATATTATTTTCCTGAGAAAATTTAGTTGATGGTCATCCAATAACCATCCTGAAAGGTTGAAATCAACAGTTTGGTTATCATTTACTCTTGCATCCCAACTATTTTGTACCGCTTCGCGCACCAATACAGTTAACGGGTCTAGGTTTGGTCTACCTAATTGATTGATAATTCCAGGAGCTTGAATGTTCCCGTTTGGACTTACACTTTCCGAGAAAAGATCCAATTGCATTATTACCCCCTTTGAGATAACTGTTGATAAAGGCCATTCCTCTGTTCTTCCGTTAATTGGAATGGGGGTTCATATGAAAGATCGATCTGATAAGTTAAGTCAATTACGCCATTTGGCAACTCGTTGTTCTTAAAAGATAAGGTAGTAATTGCTGGAAAATTATTACCTACCAAATACATTTTCTCTGCTACTAACAAAGCTCTGAAGCCAGAACTTTCATTAATATTTTTTGCGGTTATGTTTACTTTGCTCAATTTGTTGAACAAACTTAACCTGTCAACTCCTAGGTCAACTAAAGAGTTGACCAAATCTAAAATACTTTGTCCACCTACAGGTACCTCTTCAATTATAAATATGGCCAAAAATAGATTGGATCCTTCAAAGGGTTCTAATTGTTTGTGCCCATGAATAGTAATTATGCAACCTTTCCTCTGAACCGTGGTTTTAACCTCAAGTGCACTTTTATCATTGATAAAGTCAAACCTAGCACCGTCTGGGCCAACCCAAATATCAACAGCAGAAGGGTTATATTGTGCCATTAATCTTAATGCATATAATTCGCCAAAAATTCCAATAAGTGTATTTTTGTCAGGTAAATTTACTGGATCTTTACTTAATAAATCTCGCCAACGGCTTAATACATCTCGGCAAGTTTTATCAGGTTTATAGGAATTTGTTTCAAGATCTTTTAATATATCAAAAACTATCATGTCGAACAAATTGTTTAAGTAAGGTTTTTTGCAGATTACATCAACAAACCTTTTAAGCTCTCCTTCATCCCCCCAATTAGTAATTAATATTTGAACACCAGAACTTCGCTTATCCTCAAAGGCTTTATCGTTTTTTTTAATTGGAATGAGCAAATGATGCATGCCTTTCATATCTTTTACTATTAGTGGAGAACCAGACGACAAAATAATAAAGTCAAATTGATGAGCGGCAACCAAATCATTGCGATTATCTAGGAAATTCCATTGTTGGGCAATAAATTCAAGAGTAATCATGCGTTTTCGTCCTCAATTTCGTCATCTTCTTCCAATTCTTCAGGTGCTAGAAAATCCGGATTCACCCAAACGTAATTTTGAGTTCCACGGGATTTTTCAGATGCAGGGGGAAATACAATTCCCAAACCTATAACGGTTTCCACAGCACCAAGATCAATTTTTCCTTTGGCCCCTTTACCTGTAGAAGAATCTTTAGAGATTGGGTAGATGACCAACAGCCCTACACCTCCTAACAATTGTTGACGTTTGCTTTTTATTTCTTCCTCAGTTAATTTTTGTAGTTCTGTATTTAGAATTGGAAGATCGAGGCCCATATCGTTCTTAGACATTAAGACCCCGATGTGAGCATGGTCGTTTATTGAAATTCGGCGTGCACGTTCTAGCAACGGAACTTTGAGAGACCCTAAGTCTAATTCTCCTCTAGGTTTCTTACCCGTTCCGACTACTCCTCTGATTACTATATTCCATTTTTTTAGAAGGCCATATTTATTTTGATCCTCGATATAACCCTTTAAATATTTTGCCTGAAGAGTTCGGTTATTGGGATGAAAATTATATTTTTCTAAAAAATTGAAAACTAGGTGTACTGGAACATCTCTAAAAATATAATGGCCACTTTGTTTGATGGGTTTAAAACCTAATGAAATTAGATTCGAGACAAGATTTGAGGTCGCTTCCAGATTGTTATGCAACCAGTTAAAATTCTTGTGCTCAAAGAGAACTGTTTGTAGACGCTCATCCTCATATGATACTTGGGCGTCCACGACATGTTGCATTTTAAGAGGAGCAGTAATATTTAGATCTGGATGAGTTCGGATTTTTAATCCGTATTCTTTAGGAGTAATGCTCTTTAGTTCGTAATCTGAAATATCACGACGCATTTCGGCTTCAATTGTAGCTATATCAAAGAATTGTCCTCTTAACTCTTCAGTCATCCATATTCGTGGAAGGTCTGCATAACCTGGCCGATATCCGAACCATCTCCCCATTTGGAGGAGCGTATCATATGTGCCTGCGGATCTAACAAAGAAACTAACAATTAAACCTTCAAGCGTTAACCCTCTAGATAGAGTATTGCCTCCAATAGCAATTTGTATTGTTGGTTCGCCAGCATAAGTTAAACGATACTCACTCTTTGAATTATCCACAACAATTAATGATTCTTCAACTACTTTACACAAATAATGTTCAATCATCGCAAAATCTACTTGCTGTTCATCGAATGCTGACGAGTTTACTCTCGATAGTTCCTCTTCCCATTGAATTCTAAATTCAGTAATAATATTTTGTGAATCTGGACCAGTCAAGATATTCAGAATCTTATTACGATAAAATTCGATTTGCGAACGGGTTGAATTATGAACTGCAATTAATTGGGAGGTATGGATGAGCATCGTTGAAAAAGCTTGTTTCTGACCTCTTGACCTTCGTGCAGCACATGCCATCCAAAAATACATTAGAGCCTTGGATAAACTAGGAGTAACCTCTGGAATAAAATTATGGTCGTTTCCTTTAGGTTTTAGTAAAGCAACCTCATCCTCAGAAATTTCACGAATCATGTCCAGACCAATAAATTCCTCATCTGTTTCGTCATCGACTAACCGAGATCGACCAAATATCTCTTCTGTACCAAAATGACCTATCGGTTTAGGCAATGCAACAATAAAATCTCTCGGGTACAAATCATTTTCAGATCTCGGGTCAATAAAGACATTAGCAAAAGGGGTTGCTGTATACCCAATATATGCGGCTTTAGGAAGCAAAGAAAGTAAATTTACTAAATGTTTGTTAATAGCGGTGCGGTCTGTATCCTCTGGATTTTTATTCGCTTGTCCTTTAGCTGTATTTACACTTGCTTCATCTGCTTCATCGTCAATAATTAAAAAAGGGCATTGTCTAAGTACATCAGGCGAAGCGCTTTTTAGCCAGTTAATTAGTTTTTTTAATACAGTCGAATTTTTCTTAACAACACAAAGAACTTTGTCATGTTTTTTATCCGAAAGGAAATAATTCACATTACCAATCGGTTGAAAATCAGTATATGTGGTCGGAGTAAACCAAACTTCATCATTAAGAAAAACTAGTTCTTTCTCAAGTCTTTGTTGAGTTTGTTGGCGAAGAGATTTTTTTGTCCCAGATAAGATAATAAAAAACCTATAGCCAGCATCAGCAGCTTTTGCTATCACCGCAGTAAAGTTAGCTGTCTTCCCGCTTTGGACATAACCGACAACTAAACCTCTGGTATTTATTTTTGATGCCCAAGGAGATTCAAGCCAAGAGACTATTTTGTCAGAAGCATCGTGAATAGATTGAACAGCTTCATTTGGCCATTTCTTTTTGAGAAGTAAGTAATCTCTTAAAGATGGCCAAAACTTAGAGTCTGGCATATTGTCTGCGCCTGGATACCACACGTCATTTTTTTTATCCAGATTGACAAGCATTGGCGGAGGAGTTAGATATTTTCGGCTTCCGGAATATTTCTTGAATTCATTGTATGCATCTTGAATTAATTTCTCCGAAAACTTTGCTTCTCTAAGTTGTTTTACAACGTCCTCAGGGGTTAAACGGGAGGTTAAAAAGAATGAAACGAGAGTATTAGAAAATGGCATAGAGGCTCCCATATTTTCGCAATATGATTTGAACGACAATCCTAAATTGATTATACGCTTAGAGCTATTTTCTAGAAGAATTCGATTCACTTAATGGATTTCGTGAATTAATTAAGTTGTTTTGTTGGTTTACCTCATTCGTAAAGGCGATTATGAAAGATTCATTCATTTATCATGATTATCTATTTCCTATTAGGGTTAATAATAAGAACATAATATCTATTAGCGTATAATTGGTAAAGAATCGATATTATTCTTCGAAACTAAAAGATTATTCATCCCAATAAAGTAAAACCAATTACTTATGTCATTTCTTTCAAATTATCACAGCTCTATCAATACATCGCCAAAACGATTGATTTCTGCGATCGCCGCCTTTTTTCAATCCATTTATGATCCAGAAAATTTTCATTTTTCACAATCCACTGAACCATTCACCCTTCAAATCACTTGCCAAAAATGGGGAGATATAGGCCGAGTAGTTTGTTCTGAATCACTAGCCGGGCAAACTGGTCTTCAGTTTGTTCCTCCCTTTGTAATTACTCCAGATGAGCTGGCTAAGTACGAAAAACTGATCCGTGTGGAGTGCCTGGGTCCCCGGGGAAGACTAGCTGAGCTGTTTGACCAGCAAGATCTTGTCAACCAAAATTTGATAGAAGCATTATACGAAAAACGCTTGCAGCGCCAGCAAGAATTCGAAGCCTGGCTATTCAGCCGGCTTCAGATATTCGGTTATCGCGACCTGGATTCAGAAGCGATCTCAAACGGTGCTGACAAGATCGACGAGCATTTCGATTTTCCCATCAAGGGAACGCCGGCCCAGTTCGGGGTAATGCTACGGCAGTATGCACAAACCTTACACGATCAGCAACAATTAGCATCTCAAATTCTTTTTCCTGGCAGCCGCAAAGTTGCTGGTAGCATTCCTCCAGATGCAAACCCGGTTGAGGCAAAGCTCTCTTTGGAGAAGAGCAGGTTATCCATCCACGCGGAAATGCTTCCCTCAAACGGAACATTATTGCGCGTACATTTGAATGGGGAGAAGAATCTATGGCGTCTATGGGACCAGATTCGAGACGAGTTGGAAAAACTGGGATGGTTTTCCTTACCGGACCTTCCCACGCCTCACACTCCAGGGGTGACTGAATTGGAGGTGACCCGATCTCAGATAACCAAACCTGCACCGGAAACCTGGATGAGTATTCCAGATATAGGTGCCAACCGGGAAATTCTGCGTTTATGGCATCAGGGATTAACTTGTGAACAAATTGCCATTCGGGTAGGACTTACCGGAAAGACAGTCCTCAATCGCATCAACAAATTGAGAAATGAATTTGGTATACAAATTGTTCCCTATCGCAAGTCAAATTTCATCAAGAAAGACAAGGATAGATCTTCATGATCCTGGGTCTGGGACAAAAAGGGATATTCACGGGATAAAGAGGGATATTCAAAGCCCTTGAATAAGGGATATTTCAAATGGCAAAATGGCGACGTTGAATCAAACGTCGTCATTTTTATTACCAAAAGGAGTTTTATGCTCAATTCTCTCAAAATCCTATTAGAACAGCCGGAATATTCAGCCCTGATCCATCTTTCGGAGCGTGAGATGCGTACGCCGGCCGACCAGGTGCGTCTCATCCTCCGCCAGGAGCTTGTCCGGCGTGGTTTACTGCAGGACACCCTACCCAACCTCAGTCAACCAAAGGGAGGCAATATCACTGATGAATCCACCTGCTGAAATCCTCCAATTATCACAGGAGGAGCAGGGCAGGCTGTTAGCGCGCGTCTACGCTTTCATCCTCAGCGATCAATTTACCGGAACACAAAAAGAAATAGAAGTGGTCTCAAAAGGCCACAAAAACACAAAGAATTGTAAGTACCAAATACAAGTAACCTCACAAGAAAAAGATACCCAACTTGTTCAGAGCCAGGAATTGCTGCCATGAGTAATCAAAATTTATCACTCTCGGAAAATCATCTCAAGATGCTCGACAAAGAATCGGGTATCTCGCATCAGATGATCCAAGATCGAGGATATCGCACAATTACGAACGAAGGCGACCTGGTGCAATATGGTTTTTCGCCGGCACAGCGTCGGGTACCGGGATTATTAATTCCTCTTCACACCACCGATGGCAAGATCGGCCTGCACGTCTACCGTCCAGACAATCCCCGCACTTATGAAGATCGCAGCAAGCGAGAAGCGGACGGCTTGCGACCGGTCAAGGTGTTGAAATACGAAATACCGAAAGGTGCCGGCATCCGGGTGGACTGCCCACCAGCTTGCCTGAAAACGCTGCAAAATCCGACTCTGCCGCTCTATATCACTGAAGGGCAAAAGAAGGCTGACTCCTTGGCTTCTCAGGGAGCCTGCGTTATTGATTTATTAGGCGTTTGGAACTTTAAAGGTCGTAATGAGTTTGGTGGAACAACCATCCTGGCGGATTTCGATTTCATCGCCTGGGAGAACCGTTTGGTTCGGATCGTCTTTGATTCGGATGTGATGTACAAGCCTTCGGTACGCCTGGCCATGGAACGCCTGACCGAGATCCTGCAGCGTAAAGGAGCTGCCGTTTCCGCCATTTACCTGCCCAACCATCCGAGCGGAGCCAAATGGGGTGTAGATGACTGGTTGGCCGATGGGCATACGTTGCAAGAATTGGAAGCATTAGCTGAACAACCGCGTCCTGTCCCGCAACCGGCACAGCCTATCGTCGAGTTGTTGGATGAACCATCTCCAACAATTTCACGGCCTCTCAGCTTGATTGGCAAACAGGCTTACGCAGCCACCTGGTTACCGGTGCGAACGACGCGGCGTGAGGTATTGGATAAAGAAGGCAACCTGCAGGTTCATAATCCTCCACTGGTTGAAGAAAAATTGTGCCTTTTTATCATTCGTAATGATGGACAGGTATTCAGCGAGGTCAGTGATGGCCAAACCACTCGGTTGATGAGCGAATTAGGTTTGTCTACCAATTTTCATGAGATTGTACCGGTTGAGAAACGTTGGTCTACACGAGGGGTACGAGCCTATATCCAGGGACAGCGTCCGGATCCTGTTGAAACATTCCTGAAAGTGGTTGATGTTGTCAACCGCTTTCTCGATTTTGACCGTTCCTTGGGGGATCAGCAGTCTATGGCTGAGCTAATTTCTTGTTTTGTTCTGGCATCTTATCTGTTGGACGCCTTCAATGTGATCGGTTTCCTCTGGCCAAACGGAGAAGCGGGGTCTGGAAAAACCAACCTGTTGATCGTTGTGACCGAAATGGCTTACCTGGGTCAGCTTATTCTGGCCGGCGGCAGCTTTGCTAGCTTGCGTGACCTGGCTGATTACGGCGCTACACTGGCCTTCGATGATGCTGAAAATATCTCTGATCCCAAGCAAACGGACCCTGATAAACGAGCCTTGTTGCTAGCCGGCAACCGGCGTGGATCGAGCGTACCTCTCAAAGAAGCGGACGGACCGGGAAAATGGAAACTGCGTTATGTGAACGCTTACTGTCCACGGCTATTTTCAGCCATTCGCATGCCAGACGCAGTACTAGCCTCGCGTACGATTGTCATTCCGCTCATTCGCACCGCGGACCGCAATAAAGCCAATTTTGACCCTTTGGATTATTCTCTTTGGCCGCATGATCGTAAGGTCCTTCAGGATGAATTATGGGCAATAGGGTTGGCTAACCTACCGGTGTTGCATGATTACGAAAATCAAGTGGCCCAAAATGCCCGTTTACGCGGTCGCAGTCTTCAACCCTGGAAAGCAATCCTCTCCATCGCAGCCTGGTTGGATGATGTAGATCAGGGCCACCGTTTAATGCGAATCTTCATTCAGGAAAAGGGCCAGGTAGTCATCGGAGGCTTAGGTCGCCGGTTGGAGGAAATGTCCTGGCGTTACCAACAGGAAGAAACTGGTGAGCTGCAATCCAGCGATCTAACCTTGTTAGTTCTACAAGCAATGTGTAAATTGGCCGCTGCCAAGAGTGACATTAAAGACAAAAGTGACATTGCTGCTTCCACTTGGACTTTCTCAACTTCTCAAATCAGTGAAGCCACCCAGGCTGTCGCTGAAAATACCGAAGCTGATATTGATAAGGAATCCATTACCTCGCGAAAGGTGGGCCGATTGCTTGGCAAACTACGGCTGCATAAAACACGTGAGGCAGGTAGAGGCACCCGGCAATGGCAAATCACTCAAATTGAATTGGAACGCTGGGCGAGAGTGTACGGAATTCACTTACCCACGGAGCTTATCCGGGAAACCAAAGTCACTGATGTCACCAATGGCTTAATGTCACTGGACGATGCACCGCCATGGCTAAATTGTGAAATTGCCCTGAGGTTACCGGCCGACAGCAAGTTGCCTACCATTGGTGGCTTTTGGCGCCGGCTGCCGGACGGTCGCCTAGAAGCCGGTTACAGCTCCGAGGAATTAGCGCTGGCTTTGACTCTCTTTCTTGATAAAGATGTGGATGCTGAAAAATTTGTAAGAACATCGGCGCAACAGTTAAAAAAGCGTCTATTTGAGGTTACGGGTGGTGAGGTGCTGCATATTCAATTGAAAGAAATCGTAAAAGAGAAAAGGGATGAATGAAGAATCTATTGGCGATCCCTATGTGGCACTGGCTCTGGCAGTTGTGTTCAAGGCTACTTTGGATCTTAAGAGTAAAAATCCAGCTTGTGCTCTGGAAGCTAGAACCTGGCTGCAATTTGTAGGGTTGAGCTGGTGCCAGATGCTGGGTATTTCAGAAAAAGAAGTATCCAACTGGGTGGCAGAAAACTTTTCTCTTCCCCCCAGTGTTCATCGCAATTGGCGTTACTGAAGTCTTTTATTAGGTTGGCTCGTTACAACCGAAACTCAATGTTTTGAATACTCGCTTATTTGTTCTATGGGATATAATAGATAGAACAAAAATAAAGACGGTTCGTGCAAGTGTAACGAGCACCTACACGAACCTGACCCCAACCACCGATAATCCCGGCAGTAGGGGCTGATCATATTATAGCCGATCAGCCAGGATTCGCCCTCGGTGGGAGTCTATCACCGGGGGCATTCTATTGCCCCCTAATAAGGAGGCAATTTTGGCTCTACTCTCTTTCGTTAAACTACTTCGAGAGTTCTTCTCGGAAATCGAGACCAATCTGGTTGATGGAATTGCAGCGATTGGTCCCTGGATTACGCCGCTCCCCAGCGCAGTATTGGTGGCCAATGCGGTAGTGAAAGATTTGCATTGGATCCCGGTTTTAGGCTGGGTTACAGCCGCCATCATCGAGAGTTTAGGCCTGACAACTGTCAGTACCAGTTTGTTGTTGTGGGATTACAACGCCGGCAAGCGCAAAACCGATCCGGGTGCGCCTTTCCTATTGGCAGCATCTCTGGTGGGTGTCTATCTCATCTCGACTATTGGATTGACCGTATTTCTGGATATTTTTCCTGAACTTGGACGATTTGCACCGGCTCTCTTCCCAATGTTAGCCCTGGTTGGAGCCGTCAACCTGGCATTGCGTTCTGGACACCGACGACGTCTATCTGGAATCGCGCAGGATCGGGCAGAACGTAAAGCTGAACGTCAATCTTCCCATTCACCTTTTACACAATCTGGCAATCCAATGATGTCCAATTTAACGTCTAGCATTGTCAAAACTGACACTTCGCTAGACAAAGCGCAGGCAGCTCGAAAAGCCAATCTTACAGCTCGAATGGACAGTCTATTGACACTTTATCTTGACAATCCCCTCATGGGTGCCACTGAAGCAGCGCGAGCCTTAAATATTTCCAGGCAGACAGTTTATACCTATCTGGATCAATTAGAGGCATCTGGAAAAATTCATCGCAATGGACATGGCGTTGAAGTGATAGCAGAATAGGAGGTTTTCAATGGCAGCAACAAAGCGCGCAATTGTTTATTCCCGTGTTTCAACAGACGATCAGCGGTCAAATTTTAGCATTCCTACTCAAATTGCAGAATGCATAAAGTATTGCCAGAAGAACGGCTATACCTTGGTTGGAAATGCATATGTGGATAAAAAGACAGGATTGGACGCTGAGAAAAGCGAGAATTCTGTTCCTGCATATGTGGATGACTATACTTCTCGAGAAATGAATCGACCTAGTTTGGATGCAGCGCTTACTTATCTGGAAGATTATGGATTTGACATTGTTGTGGTACTTTCCATAGATCGCTTAGCGAGGGATCCATATATCCGCCAGACATTGGAACGGGAATTTTCACGTCGGGGGGCAAAGATAGAATTTGCCTTAGGAAATTACGAAGACTCCCCAGAAGGGGAGGTTCGTAAAGATATGGATGCGACATTTGCTAAATGGGAAAATGCTAAACGTGTAGAGCGATGTAATCGTGGAAAACGCGGAAAAGCCGAGAAGGGTTTATATGTTGGAGGAAGAACACCCTACGGGTACATTTTGGATTCCAAAGGTATTGGAGGGCTTTCGGTTCATCCAGAACAATCTAAGGTTGTGCGTTTGATTTATACCCTCTATGGTGAACAAAATTATTCGATGCATGGTATTCGTTTGGAATTAGAAAAACGTGGAATTCCTTCATACACCGGAAAACCTAATTGGCATTTGTCGGCTATTCGAAACATCCTCATCAATACCGCTTATAAAGGTTATGTCCATTACAACAAATCGGTTTGCAAGAGTAATTCAAATCGCAAACCTCGTGAAAAACATGAATGGATTAAGATCACAATTACCCCCTTGGTTGATGAAGCACTATTTGATTTGGTTCAAATAAGGATTAAGGATCATCGAGAAGCATTGCGCCGGCAGACACATCATTTTTATCTTTTATCTGGCATGATTCGGTGTTCGGAATGCGGAAAACCTTACGGAGCCAATTTTCAAAATGATCGTCCCAAAGAACACCGCAGAGCTTATCGATCTTATCGTCACCGCAGACAAGAGGGCCAATGTATAGACAGGGAAATCACAGCAGTCCGTTTGGAAGATCAAGTATGGGATACAGTTACAGAAATGTTGATGAGTACTGAGAAATTAAGGCAAGCTTATCACCAGGCACAAATCGTGGATCAGGAAAATCGTTCCCGTTCGCGGATTCACCTAGATGGGTATTATCACTCAGCGGAAAAATTTGAGCAGCAAATAAATAATTTGACCCGAGCTTATACTGATCCTGACATTCAAATGACAAAAACAGAGTATCTCTCTCAGCGGGTACAGTTGGAGCGTGAGTTGGCAGAAATTCACGAAAAAATTGAAGAGATCGAATCGGTTTCTACTGCATTGCCATCTCAAGGTCAATTTGAAGATTTAGAGAATTTTGCCAAGAAAATACGTGAACGGATTGCAAATGATGATTGGGAACCTACACCAGAGAGCAAACGGCAGGTGTTGGAGTTGTTGCACGCAAAGGTTATGCTCTCAAAAGACGGGACGGGTAAAGTTATCGGTTGGTTTGGAGAAACGTCAGGGTTTTCGTACATACGCCGTTCACGTTCTGTCCCCCCGGTCCGGCTGCCCGTACGTATTCATAGGCCACTTCGTTTTCGTCCAGCTTGAGTACCCGGTTGATCTCGATCATGCTCTCAGTATAGCAGGTATCTGTTTGTGACATCCAAAAAATTTTAAAGCTGACTTGAATTTTTATAATATTTATTGTCCATTAAACCAGTTCGTTCTTTCCGACTAAGTTATGAGTGCGTTCGACAATTGAAAGACTTGGCTGCCAATATGGGACGAAGTGAAGGAGATGTGGTCGAGGTTTCTATAGACCGAATGTATCGAGAAGAAATCCGTTTTGAAAATTTGATGATCGGTGAAGGTCAAAAACCTGAAGATAACGATAAGATCGAAAAGACGGAGGAATAGAAATGATTGCAGGGTTCATTCACCTGGTTTGGAAGGTCATTTGGAACACAACCCTGATTCTAATCTGTGCCGGTTTGGTCTTTATAGGTTACAGAGCCAATCAGCCTATGGCCATCCCTGATGCTCCTGAGGGGATGACTTTTGCTGAATTTATTAAAGATCGCATTGATGCTGCGAAAACTGTTGAGCCTTCGAGATGCGGTTGGGGAATGATGCTGTCCCTGGCGACATTGGGTCCGATTTATAGCGTGGTATACACAGCGGTGGCAATCAATCCAGATGGACAGCTAGCGAAGATGACCGCGTCTGACCCCGATATTCCGAAAGGTGTAGTAGGCGCAAAGTGGTATGAAGTTCCGGGTATTTGGTGGACCGTGGTTGAGCGACTATCCTGGACGATGCTGGGGAAACCAACCTCATTTGGATGCAACTTTCGACCAGCAGCAAATATCGATTAATTCCCCTTGTAATTTAGTCTTATATATAGGATAATAGACATAAAGTGTCTATTATCCTATATGAAATCACAAATCCTTTCCTCTCTTGATTCTTTTCCATACTTCACAATTGGAGCAATAAAACAACTCCTTGATGATGAATCTGTTGCCGCTGGTACAATCCAGACCGCATTATACCGTTGGATGAAAGCTGGGCAGATAATCCAATTAAAAAAAGGCGTTTATATGACACGCCGTTTTTTTGAGTTGCACCGCGCAGATGCTGATTTTGCGCCGATGATCAGCGCGATTTTGATTCCCCAGTCGTATTTATCTTTGGAATATATTTTGCAGCGTAACGCCGTTCTCAGCGAAATGACTTATTCAGTTTCTGCAGTTACGCTAAAACAAACCCGCGTGTTTGAAAATAAACTAGGAACTTTTACCTACCGAAATATCAAAACGGATCTCTACCAGGGTTTTACTATTACTGAATATCTTGGGATTCCAATTGCATTGGCGACGGTAGCAAAGGCACTTTTTGATTTTCTCTATTTACGCACCTGGAAGAGCAACCAACAGTCGGCTGGCTATGACCTGGCAGAAGATCTGCGCCTTAACCTGGAAGATTTCTCAGAAAAAGATCAAGTTGAATTTGCAAATTTTATTGAGATGAGTAAAAGTAAAAAGATGGACCAGATTTTGGAAAACCTGAGGAAAACTGTATGGCGACATTGATCCAATTGATGCAAAACGTCTTGTCTCAAAAAGACCCATTAATCCCCAATGAAACAAAACGGGTAATCCTCAAAGAATTACTGCAGGCCTATACTCTGGATTTTCTTTACAACCATCCAGCCTATCGCAAACTCAATTTTTATGGTGGCACCTGTTTGCATATGATCTACGGTCTTAACCGGCTGTCTGAGGATATTGATCTGGATAACACCATTGGAATTAATTTGAGCACTCTTGAAAATGATCTGCTGACTTTTTACCGTTCCAGTATTGGCTATCCAGAAGTAACGGCCAAGACTCAACAGGGAGAGTGGGGTATCAGGAGGACAATTTTAAAGTTTCCGATTTTATATGCTTTGGGGCTGACATCCAATGCCAATGAACTGTTACATCTAAAAGTAGAAGTCAGCCAGCACAAGCAGATTTCCATCTTACGCAAAACACCCATTCTGGTTCACGGCCGCAGTTTTGTGGCTGTACATTTTTCACTGGAAACGATGATGGCCGGAAAGATGCTGGCCTGCCTTGAACGGAAATTCCAGAAGGGAAGCAACGGGGCGGAGATCAAAGGTCGGGATTTCTATGACCTTCTATGGTTTATGCAGCAGAAAATTCAGCCGCTTGAGGAGAAACTGGCCAAAGAGGGGGTGCAGCCTTATACCGTACAAACTGCCATGCAGGCATTGAGTGAGAAGATCGCTGAAATCAAGATATCCGATCTATCAGAGGACTTACTGCCTTTATTTGAACAGAGGTCTTTCATCGAAGCCTGGCTGGAAGGGTTTAAGGAGAATTTTGCGGAATACCAAAAGAATTATTTGTAGTACATTTCTGGTTTAGTTATTATTTGTAATAAAATTCACGAGTTAGGCATTTCATTCCATGTTCTTCCATCAAGTTTTCGTCCAGCTTGAGTACCCGGTTGATCTCGATCATGCTCTCAGTATAGCAGCAAAGGCCCGCCGCGCAGCGAACAGAAAAGCCGGGAACGATGCTAAAATTGGATGAATTCAGCCGCTTTCTTCTCCGGCAGGGAGGGACGCGGACGAAGCGGTCCTGTACAAAAATCCATCAAGAATTGGGGCGAAAATGACGAAAACAGTTTTTATCACCGGAGCTTCCAGCGGCATTGGCTGTTCCACCGCTTTATATTTCTACGAGCAGGGCTGGAACGTGATCGCCACGATGCGCCGCCCTGAAAAACGCCGGACCCTGCTGCACGAAAAAGGGCTGCCCGACCTGGTCCATCTGGATGTCACTGATGGCGCTTCGATCCAGTCCGCGCTGGAATATGCGGTCGAGAAATACCGGAAGATCGACGTGCTGGTGAATAATGCCGGTTATGCGGTTTACGGCCCCTTCGAATCGGCTTCGCCGGAACAGATCGCGAAGCAGTTCGAGACCAACGTCTTTGGCCTGATGGAAATGACCCGTGCGCTGCTTCCGTACTTCCGCGCGCAGCACGAGGGGCTGGTGATCAACGTTACTTCCATGGGCGGGCGCATTGGCTTTCCTCTCTATTCTGTCTATAACAGTTCCAAGTGGGCGGTCGAGGGCTTTTCTGAGGCCCTCCAGTACGAGTTGAAGTCACTCAACATCCGCGTGAAGACCATCGAACCCGGGGTGATTCAGACGGATTTCTACGACCGCTCGCTCGACCGCAGTGCGGGCACGCTGGCGGAGGATCCGTATGCGGCCATCCAGCAGCGCGCTCAAAAGTCTCTCGGCGAGGGTGGCATGACCTCCGGTTCGGAGCCTGCGCTGGTGGCCAGGGCCATCTACCGCGCCGCCACCGACGGCAGCCGCCGTTTGCGCTATCCCGTGGGTACGGATGCCAAAATGGTCAATTTCCTGCGTGCCGTTTTGCCGGCGCCGTGGTTTTTCTCGGTCCTCGAAAAGTTTACGCTGGGGTGATCCTCAGTGCTTGAAGAAAATGCTGGCTGCAGCCCCCTTTTGATTTTCAAAGGGGGCGTTTCTTTCTCATGTAAATTCCCGCTGGAATTGACAAACTAAAACAAATGTTCTATAATTGTCTTGTCTGCAAAAATGAGAGGGAATGATTTTGAGCGAAAAAATGGGGTTACGGTTGGCTGGTCCTCGTTTTTTGAGGGCCTGCCCCGATTCGTTTCTATTGGACCCCGCAGTTATCGCAACCATGAACCTGGGCGCTACTCCAGCCCGGCGAGCAGCGCTTTCAGCGCCTGCAGTTCTTCTTTCGAGAGCGTGATCCCTTTGCTCATCATCTCGTGGTCCGGGCTCCACTCGCGCAGGTCATACTTGGCAGGGCGGTCATTCCAGCTCACCAGGTTCAGTTCCTTGCTCCAGCCTTTTTCGCTGGTTGAAAGCACTCCGATGGATTTGACGATCTCGAATTTGATGTCGGCCATGTTCTTCTCCTTGGTTGGGTAAATCCCTTCTATCATAGTGCCGGCCGGCGTTTTCTCCAATAGGATTCTGACACATTCTTAATATTTCTCCTACAAGGCCGCGTTATTCTAAGAGCGTAAATATCCCAATCGGGACGAGGTGAAATTATGAATCTGGATCGCTTTACACAGAAAGCACAAGAAGCGATTGTGCAGTCGCAGCAAATCGCTCAGGAAATGAACCATCAATCGATCGAGCCTGCTCATCTGCTGCTGGCTTTGCTCCAGCCGCAGGAGGGTGTCGTGCCCGCGATCGTGACCAAACTTTCGGGCAGCACCCTCGGATTGCGCGAGGAGCTGACCCAATCTCTCGACCATCTGCCCAAGATCACCGGTTCGGGGGTGGGCGAGGTGGGCCTGTCGCGTCCGGCGGCGGACGTGCTGCAGGCGGCGGAGCGTTATGCCAAAGGCATGCAGGATGACTACGTTTCGACGGAGCACCTGCTGCTGGCCCTGACCGAGAGCAGTGAAGGCAAACGCCTGGCCCAATACGGCGTCACCAAAGATGCCATTTTACGCACCCTGACTGAGGTTCGCGGTAATCAGCGCGTCACCAACCAGAACCCTGAAGAGACTTATCAGGCGCTCGAGAAGTACGGCCGTGACCTGACCGCCGCTGCCCGCCAGGGCAAGCTCGACCCGGTCATCGGCCGTGACGAAGAGATTCGCCGCGTGGTGCAGATTTTGTCGCGCCGCAGCAAGAACAATCCGGCCCTGATCGGTGATCCGGGCGTGGGCAAGACCGCCATCGTAGAAGGCCTGGCCCAGCGCATCGTCAAGGGCGATGTGCCCGAAAGTCTCAAGCACAAACGCTTGATCGTGCTGGATATGGGGGCGCTGGTAGCCGGGGCCAAGTACCGCGGTGAGTTCGAGGAACGCCTGAAAGCCGTCCTCAAAGAAGTCTCTTCGGCCGAAGGGGAAATCATCCTCTTTATCGATGAGATGCACACCGTCGTGGGGGCCGGGGCCTCCGAGGGCTCGATGGATGCCGGCAACATGCTCAAACCCATGCTGGCGCGCGGCGAGCTGCACATGATCGGGGCCACTACCATCGATGAATACCGCAAGTACATCGAAAAGGATCCGGCCCTGGAACGCCGCTTCCAGCCGGTGCTGGTTGGGGAGCCCAGTGTGGCGGATACCATCAGCATCCTGCGCGGACTCAAGCAGCGCTATGAGGTCCATCACGGAGTGCGCATTACCGATGCGGCCGTGATCGCTGCCGCCACGCTGTCGAACCGCTACATCACCGACCGCCATTTGCCTGATAAGGCTATTGACCTGATCGATGAGGCGGCTGCCCGTCTGCGTACCGAGATCGATTCCAAGCCGCAGGCGCTCGATGAAGTCGACCGCCAGATCATGCAGCTTGAGATCGAACGTCAGGCGCTGCAGAAGGAGAAAGACAAGGCTTCCGCGGAGCGTCTGCACAAGATCGAAGGCGAACTGGCCAATCTGCGTGAACGCTCCAGTGAGTTGACCACCCGCTGGAAGACTGAAAAGACGGCCATCGCCGATCTGCAGAAGATCAAGGAACAGACGGAGCAGGCTCAGACCGAGATGGAAGACGCCGAGCGCCGCAATGATCTCGAGAAGGCGGCCCGCCTGCGCTATGGTACCTTGCACGATCTGCAGGAGAAACGTGAAGCGGCCGAGAAACGCTTGCAGCAGCTTCAGAAAGAGGGAGCGCTGCTCAAAGAAGAGGTCGATGCCGAGGAGATCGCGGGCATCGTGGCCAGATGGACCCACATCCCCGTGGAGCGGCTGCTCGAAGGGGAGGTTGAGAAGCTGGTGCACATGGAAGACCGCCTGCACGAGCGGGTGGTTGGCCAGGAAGAAGCGCTGCACGTGGTGGCCAATGCCATCCGCCGCGCCCGCGCCGGCCTGCAGGATCCAAACCGCCCGATTGGGTCGTTCATCTTCCTGGGCCCGACCGGCGTTGGCAAGACCGAGCTGGCCCGTGCCCTGGCTGAGTTCCTCTTCGATGATGACCGTGCCATGGTGCGTATCGACATGAGCGAGTACCAGGAGAAGCACACGGTTTCGCGTCTGATCGGGGCGCCTCCGGGCTACGTGGGGTACGACGAGGGCGGCCAGTTGACTGAGGCGGTGCGCCGTCATCCCTACACGGTGGTGCTCTTCGACGAAATCGAGAAGGCCCATCCTGAGGTTTTCAACGTGCTCCTGCAGTTGCTCGATGACGGCCGTTTGACGGATGGTCAGGGCCGCACCGTGGACTTCCGCAATACGGTGGTCATCATGACCAGCAACCTGGGCAGTTCCCTGTGGATGGGTGGGCAGCAGGTCTCGCGCGAAGAGATCATGCGCACCCTGCAGAGCAACTTCAAGCCCGAGTTCCTCAACCGGGTGGATGAGATCATCGTCTTCCATCCGCTGCAGAAGGACCAGTTGAGCAAGATCGTGGCGATCCAGCTCAAACGGGTCGAGGCTTTACTGGCCGAACGTGGTTTCACCCTTGAAGTGAGTGATGCCGCCCGTGATTACCTGGCTGAGGTGGGCTATGACCCCGATTTCGGGGCCCGTCCGCTCAAGCGGGCCATCCAGCGCGAGCTGCAGGATCCGCTGGCGCTCAAGCTGCTCAACGGCGACTTCCATCAGGGCGATACCATCCGCGTGGATCGCGGCAGCGCAGGGCTGACCTTCACTGCCAGGAGTTAAAAAGAAGAGGCACAGAGCATTTACTCTGTGCCTCTTTTGTCGTTGGTGGCTAGATGGCGTTGCCTTTGAACTGGCTGACGTACAGGTGGTAATAGAAGCCGTGCTGGTCGAGGAGCTGCTGGTGACTGCCCTGTTCGACGATGCGGCCCTCGTTGATGACCACTACCCGGTCGGCGTCGCGGATGGTGCTCAGCCGGTGGGCAATGACGAAGCTGGTGCGTCCTTCCATCAGGCGCAGCAGGGCTTTCTGGATGCGGGCTTCGGTGCGCGTGTCCACGCTGCTGGTAGCCTCGTCCAGGATCAGGATGGCCGGGTCGGCCAGAATGGCACGCGCGATGGAAAGAAGCTGCCGCTGCCCCTGGCTGAGGTTGCCGGCGCGTTCCGAGAGGTTGGTCTGGTAGCCCTGCTGCAGCTGGCGGATGAAGTGATCGGCTTCGGCCATTTCAGCGGCGCGCTGGCATTCTTCATCCGTGGCATCCAATCGGCCAAAGCGGATGTTTTCCATCACGGTATCCGAGAAGAGAAAGGTATCCTGCAGTACCAGTCCCAGTTGGCGGCGCAGGTCGGCTTTACGCACCTGGCGGATGTCTTTGCCGTCGATGGTGATGCGGCCGCCGTCGATCTCATAGAAGCGGGTCAGCAAATTGATGAGGGTGGTCTTGCCCGCACCGGTTGGCCCGACCAGGGCGATGGTCTGCCCGGCTTTGACGTCCAGCGAGAAGTCGTGGATCACCGGGTGCTCCGGGACGTAGCCAAACTGGACGTTTTGCAGTTGCACGTCGCCGTGGATCTTGTCAAGCGGGAGCGGGTCGGCAGCATCGACGGTCTCAGAGGGGGTGTCGATGATCTCGAACACTCGTTCAGCGCCAGCCAGGGCTGCCTGGATGGAGTTGTACAGGTTGGCCAGTTGCCGCAGCGGCGAGATGAAGTTCTGCCCGTAGTTGATGAAGGTGGCAATGGTGCCCACGCTGACCAGCCCCTGCAGGGCCAGCCAACCGCCCAGCCCGGCCAGCACGACGACGAAGAAGTTGCCCAGAATGGCGGTCAGCGGCATAAGCAGCAGCGCGTATGAGTTGGCGTAGATGCCGGCATCGAAAACGGCCTTGTTTTCCACATCGAAGGCGGCGATCGCCGCGTCGTTGCGCCGGAAGGCCTTGATGACCTTTTGCCCGCTGAAAGTTTCTTCGGCAATGCTGTTCAGTCCGCCCAGGTGCAGCTGCAGGGCGCGGAAACCTTTGCGTGTGTATTTGGCGACGAACTGGGTGAACCAGAACATGATCGGTACCACGATCAGGCTGGCCAGGGCCAGCCAGGCGTTCAGTACGAACATGGTGATGAGAATGCCGCCCATCGACAGCACGCTGGCGACCAGCGAGGTCACGTTTTGCGAGACGGCCTGGTTGATGGCGTCGATATCGTTGGTCAGGCGGCTCATCAATCCGCCGGCGGGATGGGTGTCGAAGAAGTTCATCGACAGCGTTTGCAGATGGCTGAACAGGTCACGGCGCAGTTCTTTGAGGGCATATTGTGAGATGCGTGCCATGATCCAGTTGGCAGCCAGGTTGAAGCCGTTGCTGAGCAGGTAGGCGCCCAGCATGAGCAATGCTGTGTGCACCAACCCCGCTGCATCTTTCCCGCCGATGAACTGGTCGATGGCGCGTCCCATCAAGTACGGGCCGGCCAATCCCAGCAAGGTATAGATCAGCACCATGGCGATCACCAGAGTCATGGAAAGACGGTAAGGTTTGAGATAGAGCGCCAGACGGATCAGGGCTTGTTTGGGATGCCTGGCTTTTTCGATCCGACCAGGGACGGCAGGGCGCCGCTGCATGCTGGAACGCGCGTCTGGGGTTCGTTGAGTATAGGTAGACATCGAAATGGCTTCTCTTTCTCTATGCGCCGGCTGACTCGCGAATACCGCCGCCTAATTGTGAATCGTAGATTTCCTGATAGATCTTGCTGCTCTTGAGCAGCTCGGCATGAGTGCCTTCGGCAGCGATACGGCCGCGGTCCAGCACAACGATCTTATCCGCGTTCAGTACTGTGCTGATGCGCTGGGCGACGACGAAGCAGGTGCGACCGCGCAGAATTTGCAGCAGGGCGCTCTGGATCTTCGACTCGGTTTCTACGTCTACAGCAGAAGTGCTGTCGTCGAGAATGAGAATGTCGGGATGGGTGACGAGGGCGCGGGCAATGGCAATGCGCTGTTTCTGCCCGCCCGAAAGATTGCTGCCGCGTTCTTCGACGCGGGTGTTGTACCCATCGGGCATTTCCTCGATGAAATCGTGTGCCTGAGCGGCCTTGGCGGCAGCGATGATCTCTTCATCGGTGGCGTCTGGCCGTCCGTAGCACAGGTTGTCACGGATGGTGCCGGTGAACAGGATGGTTTCCTGCGGAACGACGGCGATGTGGGCCAGCAGGTCCTCTTCGGCGAGATCGCGCACGTTGACGCCATCCACGGAGACCTGTCCGTTCGTGGTGTCATAGAAGCGCGGGATCAGGTTGATCAGCGAGGTTTTGCCGGAACCGGTAGCGCCCAGGATGGCCACCGTTTGCCCGGGTTCGGCACTGAGACAGATGTCTTCGAGCACGGGCAGGTGGGTATTGCTGTTGTAGTGGAAATCGACGTTCTCGAAGATGACGCGGTTTTCGCTGGGCGTGGGCAGGCGCTGTGGGGTGAGACTGGCCGGAACCTCGGGCGCAGCGTCCAGTACTTCGTTGATCCGTTTGGCTGAGGCAATGCCGTTGGCCCAGGTATTCGAAAGCTGGGTCATCATAATGAGCGGGGTCATGGTGCTGAGCAGGTAGTTGGTAAAGGCCACGATCTGCCCCAGACTGAGGTTCCCGGCAATGGCTTGCAGACCGCCAACCCAGATGACCAGCACCAGTCCGATGTTGATGAAAACGGTCAGGGCTGGCGACATGGCCGACATGAATTGCATGACCTTGATGGTGTTTTGGGTCAGATCTTCGTTGGCGGTTTCAAAACGCTGGCCTTCGAAGTCGCCGCGTACAAAAGATTTCACCAGGTGAGCTCCGGCGATGTTTTCTTGCAGCACGGTGTTCAGCCGGTCCAACCGCTGCTGCACCGAGCGGAAGAAGGGCTCCATGCGCACGCTGAAAAAGAGGATCACAGCACTGGCCACCACCAGCAGCGGAATCATGGTCAGCGCCAGAATTTTGCTGGTGATGAACATGAGGATGATACTGCCGATCATCATCAGCGGTGCACGCGTGCCGATGCGCAGGGAGACCTGCGTGATGCGCTGTACAGCGCTGGTGTCACTGGTGAGCCGCACCATCAGTTTGCCGGTGGAAAAATGGTCCAGATTGCCATAGGAAAAATTCTGGACTTTGACGAAGATGGCCTTGCGGATGTCACGGGCCACGCTTTCTCCAACCCGGATCGAGTAGATGTTGTTGAGTACTGCAACCAGCGCGTCCAGCAGGGAGATGACGATCATGAGGGCCGAGGTTTGCAGGACGATGGCCAGATCTTTTTGCTTGATGCCCTGGTCGATGATCCGCTCGATCAGGCGTGGGATCGAGAGGTCGAAGAGCACCATAAAGATCAGCAGGATCAGCGAAAGGACGGCGAGCTTCCAGTAAGGTTTGACGAATCTAAAAATTTTTTTGATATCTTCCATGTCTTTACCAGTAAGAGGTTATTTTTGTGGAGTGAAGGTGTCTTTGAGAAGCAGCATGGCTGCGGAGATGGCCTGCAATTGTTCTGGGGTGAGTGCCTGCATTTTTTCACTCATCCACAGACGGTTTTTCTCGAAGTTGGCATCCAGAACCTCACGTGCATAGGGGGTGAGGGTAAGCTGAATGGCGCGGCGATCCTCGGGTTGGGTCGTGCGTGTGACCAGCCCCTTTTTGACCAGCACGGTCACGGCCTGACTGGCAGCCGGTCGGCTGATGCCTTTTTGCTCGGCCAGTTTTGCGACGGAATCATAGCCTTTGCGGATGTGCCGCAGGATGTGAAATTGCTCCAGGGTGATGCCAAAGTTTTCGATGGCCGCTGCCCGTAGATTGCTGCGGATGCGGTCCCAGACTGGCGGCAGGGTATTGATCACTTCGTTTACGGTAGATTGCAGTTGGGGTTCTGTTTGAGCCATTGTATCCTTTTGGTTAATGTTCTTAATAGTTAAGTAACTTACCTATTTTATTCGCTTTTCGCGAAATAGCAAGAGGAATAAAAAGACTCCTCGCGCGGAGGAGTCTTTCAGGCGGAGTACAGCCAGGCTATTTTTTCCAGCTGGTATATCCCCTGGCCAGAAGATAGGCAGCCAGGATGATGATAGTCAGTATTCCATCAATGATCGCTGGCGAAAGCGCGTTGGTAGCAGGGTTCTTTGCCAGTACGAACTCAATCAAGGTCAATGCTCCCTTATCGATGAGGATCAATTCCCACAGCCCCGGGTATTTTCGTGGTGCAATGGCCAGGAAAACGAAGAGGAGGGTGAACAGCAAAAATCCCATTACGCGCCACCATTCCACTTGCTGGGTAGCCGCTGATGCCAGCCGGGCAACGCCAATGGATGAAACGAAGGCAAAAGCGGCTCCCAGAGCGGCAATCAGCATCAAGATCATTGCAGCCCGATCTCTGCCTTTTGAAACTGAACTTATCTTTTCGTGATTCTCAGTCATCGTGACCTCCCATGACTTTAAATCCGTCCATCCCAACGAGGATATCCGGTTGTAAATTACAAGAGAATTTATACCATTTTTGTATTAATTGTCAAATCGGCTGTTTCAAGGATACTATGCTACAATGTTGATTAATATTCATAAAAAGGAAAGGGTTACTATGCCTGAGAAATCGCTTCAATGGACTACTCCCCCTGCAATGCAGATCGACCTTCATAAAAAATATTCAGCTGTCTTCAAGACGGATAAAGGTGACTTCACCTGCAGCCTGTACGCCAGCAAAGCCCCGCACACGGTGAACAATTTCGTGTTTTTAGCCCGTCAGGGGTTCTATGATAATACGATCTTCCACCGCGTCATCGCTGATTTTATGGCACAGGGCGGCGACCCTACGGGTACGGGTATGGGCGGCCCGGGCTATAAGTTTTCTGATGAGTTCGAACCCAGTCTGCGTCACAGCGGCCCGGGCGTGCTTTCCATGGCCAATGCTGGCCCCAATACCAATGGTTCACAGTTCTTCATCACCCACGTGGCTACCCCCTGGCTCGATAATCATCACACCGTGTTTGGACAACTGGTGAAAGGCCTGGATGTATTGCTTTCCATCCCTGAGCGCGATCCCAGCCGCCGCGGCAGCCCTGCTGTGACTCTGAAAACAATCGAGATCATCGAAGAATAGCGATCTCTTTTTAAAAAATGATCCGGCAGCAATTTTGCTGCCGGATTTTTTACTTTTCAGAAACGATCATCTGGATGAACTCATTGACTACATCCGGGTCGAAGTGAGTGCCAGCCTGGTTGATGATATGGGCCAACGCCTCCTTCTTTTTCCAGGCTTCACGGTAAGGACGGTCCGAGGTCAGGGCATCCCATACATCGATGATCGAGAAGATGCGCGCCGAAAGCGGGATCTCTTTGCCTTCCAGCCCGCGTGGATAGCCGCTGCCATCCCACCACTCGTGGTGGCAATAGGGGATGTCAATGGCTCCCTCAAAAAACTTGATCTGAGACAGCATGTTGTAGGCATATTCCGGATGCTTTTGCATGATGGCCCATTCTTCGGGGGTGAGCGGACCATTTTTGAGCAGGATGGTGTCAGGCACGCCGAGTTTGCCGATGTCGTGCAGCAAGGCTCCGCGGCGGATGACTTCCAGTTGACTTTCGGGAATTCCTAATCGCCGGGCCAGTTTCAGGGTCATGTTGGTGATGCGTACTGAATGCCCCTGGGTCTCTTTATCGCGCAGTTCCAGAGCCAGTGCCCAGCCTTCCAGGGTGGAATCGTAAGCGTGGCGCAGTTCATCGGTCTGCTGCACGGTTTGGCTGAGCAGATCGGCGCGGTGGATGGCGCTGGCGGTCAGATCGCCAATGGCCTTAAGCAGGCGCAGATCATTCTCGCTGAAGCGGTCCCGAGCAGCAATGATGATGGACCCCGTGGTGCCGCCTTTGATCACCAGAGGAACGCCGGCCATGCCCTTCATTCCCTGGGTCAGTTCTGGATACAGAATGTAGGGATCTTTCTCGGCTTCATTATTGAGATAGGGCAGTCCCGAGACCAGGATGTGTCCACTCAGCCCGTTTTCGCGGGGAATTTCCAATCCATTGAGCTTTTCCCAGGCTCCGCCGGCTTTCTCGATCTTGTGGATTTGCTTTTTGGGGTTGTAGAGCGAGAATAAAGCTCCGTCCAGTTCCATAATGGCAAAGAGTTTGGTGATCGCCGTGTTGAGCACATCTTCGCGGCTGACGTTGAAGCGGAGTGCTTCCCCCATTTCGGCAATGACTTCCAGCTCATGCTCCCGTTGTTTGCGGTTGCTGACATCGATAGCGGTGCCGATGTAAGCCGGCTTTCCATCAAAGAGCAGACTGTTCAGACTGAGGTCGATGATGTGTTTTTCACCGTTCTTGGCGATGAGTGTATGTTCGACCCGGGCGCGGGTGAGGTTACCGTTTTCATCCTGTTCGAAATGGCTGACGGCGCTCAAATTGACGTCTGGATCAGAAACGTCCAGCGGTTTCATGCCCATTAACTCTTTTTCTGTAAAGCCGGTGATCTGGCACCACATTGGGTTGACGTAGAGGTATTGTTCCCCACGGTAGATGAAGATTCCGGCTGCTGCCGTCTCAGAGAGGGTGCGGAATCTCTCTTCATTTTCAACAATCTCCTGAGCGGTTTTTTTCTTTTCGGTGATATCGCGTACGTAAGCGACCAACACCGGGGTGTCATCGATGTTGGTTTGACGCATGCTTACTTCAACGGGGAAGACAGAGCCATCTTTGCGAATGTTGGTTACGTCACGGATTTCACCGCCCTGATCCAGTTCCCACTGGGTGTAGTTCACGTTTTTGTCGAGGAAGGCGGGGTTGACCAGATCGGAAACGTTTAATCGCAGCATTTCTTCATGGGAATAGCCATACATCTCGAGCGCACTCTCGTTACAGTCCAGAATCGTGCCATCCAGAGATTCCATGAAAATAGCATCCTTGGAGGCTTCAATCAACAATTGATTGCGTTTCTGGCTGGTCAGCAGGTCTTGCTCGCGACGCTTGCGGTCGATGACCATGGCGATCTGGGTAGAGACGAAGGTCAGAATTTGCTCGTCCCTTTTGCTGTAGCGGATTCCCGGCGAATAGGTTTGCGCACCCATCACACCGACGATTTCTTTTTCCACGCGCAGGGGAATGCCGATCCAATCCAAAGAGGGGGAACCGATCGAAATTACTTCACCCATCTCGATCAACTTATCGAAGCTGGTAGGGTTGACTGAGAGTGGTTTACCGGTACGCAGTACGTATTCCGTCAACCCATTTGCAGGGTGGTGCGGCTGTGGCTGAGGATCGAATTGATCGACGAAATAGGGGAAGGAGAGCAGATCACGATTTTTGTCGTAGAAGGCAATGAAGAAATTATCGACGGGCACCAGCGTTCTAAGAATTTCGTGGATCGAGAAATAAAGGTCATCCAGATCGTTGGTTCCGATGGCGGCCTGCGATATTTTCAATATCGCTTCCTGAATTTTTTTCATTTCTTCTTTTTCGGTAATGTCATCTCCCAGACTGGAAATAGCGATTGGATTGCCCTGCAGGTCCTTCATGACCGTATTTGTCCAGGAGATCATCCGGCGTTCGCCATCACGGGTGATGATCAGATTTTCATTGCGGGTGCCCAGTTGCCCGGTCCGTGCCGGCTCGAGTAATTTTGTCCGCAGGTCGCCGGCAATGTCTGCGGGAATGAAGCGGCTGAACCAATCCACGCCAATGAGCTCTTCTTTTTTCCAGCCGGTCACTTCACAGAAAAAAGAATTGCACGAAAGGATTTTCCCATTCATATCCAGAATGATCGAGAGCAATTTGATGTTTTCCATCAATTGCGCCATGCGGTTTTCGGTCTCTTTTTCGGCCTGGAGCGCCTTTTTTTGATCCGTAATGTCAATTCCCAGTGATTGATACTCGATGAAGTTTCCCAGTCCATCAGTGATGGAACTGGTACGCCAGCGGAACCAGCGATCTTCCTGATTCGGGGAATGAATGGAAAACTCGTACTCTTTAGCTTCCACATTGGGTTGCACATCTTCGATGATCTTGTGGATAATGTGTTTCCCTTTTTGGAAGGGGATTTCATTGATCTTCTGTCCCACTATTTTCACGGCAGGAATGCCCGTAAAGTTGAGGAAAGTTTGATTGGCAAAGGTGATCAATTTTTGTTGGTCAAAACGCACGATCATTTCGGGATTATTTTCAACGATAGCACGGTAACGGGCTTCGTTCTGGCGCAGGGCTTTTTCAGTTTGAATTCTCTGGCGGATATCACGGGCGACGATGATGCTGGCAGAAACTTCATTTTGGTTATCCCAAATGATCGATAAATTCGCTTCAATCGGGATCAGGACCCCGCTTTGACTTTTGAGGGTGAAGATTGCCCCCTTGGTAGGAAAGCTCAGCCACGTCTCCACGAAGTTGATCTCTTGAGGTAAAGGGGCAGAAAAATACAGGAACTCCAGGATGTTTTTTCCGAGGATGGCATCTGGGTCAGCAACCTCGGTCAGTTCGCAGAAGTGGCGATTGGCCAGCAGCAGGTTCCCCTCGCGGGAAAGCATCAATACGGCATCTGGTGAAGCCTCGACCAGGCTGCGGTAGCGTGACTCGCTTTCCCAAAGAGCTTCCTCGATCTTCTTGCGGTCGGTGATGTCGATCATCCACCCTTCAATTTGCGCCTTTCCCGTGGCTGGTGAAGTAAGCTGGCCATGTTCCTCCACCCATTTATATTCGTGGGTCACGGTTTGAATGCGGTAAACCACGTTATAGGGTTTTTGTTCTTGGATCGATTTGTGGAGTATGCTGAAGATCATTTCTTGATCGATAGGAGAAACCAGCGACCGCAGGTTCTTTTGGGTACCGGTTAAAATTTCACTTGAGTATCCGGTTAATTTTTGAATGTTTTCATCCAGTGTCAGGAAGGATAGATTTTCGTCATTCAGACAGGAAAATTTTATCCAGGGGTGCAGAAAAGAGGCAGTATGCCCCCAGGTAACTTTGTCGAATGCTTGCGGGGAACTGGTAATGGCGTGATTGGCTTCCAGCAGGAGCATTTTGGCTTGTTCCCCATGCCAGACCAGGTCGAAAACGGTGGTGACCAAGATCGGCAAAATTTCCGGGTCGACTGAAGCACATCCGGTGATTTCCCCGGGCTCGCGATCTCCCCGCTGATTCCATAGAACGGTATCTTTGTCGTGAATGTGAAAAAGTTTTTCACATTGTGGGCTGGCGTAAAAGACCGTACCAGCATCACTGACTATCAGATAGGCAATTCCTTTGATGATTGGAATCGTGAGTGAATGAGGAGACGGCGAAGGGGATGTGGACTGATTCAAATCAAGAGGCCTTTGCACTAGATTTTGTTACCTGCTGAAATGTAGCTACCTGGTTTCGTCCGTTATGTTTGGCAACATATAAAGCTTGATCTGATTGTTTAATTAATGTTTCCAGAGATTCTGTGTCAGGGGTTGCTTCTGCTACGCCGACACTGATCGTTGCCAAGAAATTGCCATCTTCGGTTTCAATTTGATCTTCAGCCACAGCTTTTCTGATTCTCTCGGCAATGTTGATTCCGGTGTTAAGATTACTTTGGATTAAGAGTACCACAAACTCTTCTCCTCCATAGCGGCCAAAAATATCGATTGAACGAATGTTTTGCGTAACTCGTCGGGTGACTTCTTGTAAGGTAACGTCCCCAATGGCATGCCCATATTTGTCATTGATGTCTTTAAAGTTATCCAGATCGATCATCAAGCAAGTTAAGGGCAGGCCTTGACGAAGGGCAGTGGCAAGTTCATGGTTACCCAATTCAAAAAGACCGCGTCGATTGCTGATACCGGTCAGTTCATCGGTCACAGCCAGACGTTTGACCTCGGCCATTAGCCGGGCGTTTTCCAGCGCGACCGAGATCTGACTGTTGAAGATTTCGCCCGCTTTCATGTCGATCTGTTCCAGATTCTGACCAAAGAGACAAAGCAAGCCGATCGTTTTCTGGGCAACGATGAGCGGCAGGATCATTAATTTGGTGCTTTCTGTAATTTCAAGAGCTTCTTGAATTCGGTTGGCAAAGATCGTGAATTCTGGTGGAATGACTGTTCTCAGTAAAACACTTGGGTTCTGGATAAAAAAGAGCTTTTGCTCATCGATGGCCTGACGGAATTCGTTCGAGTCAGGGATAGGCAAAATGATCTTTTCGTCACGGAAAGGATAGATCTTTTTTACCTGCCCCCGCAATTCATTCATTCGTGAGCAATAATCGAAAGAAAGCGTATCCCCCGCAGGTCCCAAAAAGAAGATGGCAGAGTGGATGTGCAAATTTTCCAGACCGGTAATCATGGTTGGGATGATCCCCTCGATGTCATTGGAAGTAAGCATGCCGGTGGCAACGAAACTCAATGAGGTGATCAGAGCATTGGCGTGTTCGAATTGCTCCCGTCTGAAGTCAATTTGCTCAAACAGGTTGGCTTTGTAGATGCTGGTGGCAATTTGCTGGGCGGTGTATTCAGCGATGGAAATCTCTTCCTGGGTGATCTTGCGCCCCTGAGAGAAACCCAGAAAAAGCGCCCCAACTGGAAATTCTTGAGCAAATAACGGAATGGCCATGATCACCGGGTTGTAGGTAAAGTGCTGGTAAGCTTCCCGTTTTTCAGTGCCTTCTTTGTCAAGATCGATGATCTTGATTTGCTTATCCTCTAGCACGTTTTGGGTGATTTTAAAAGGGCACGTTGTGTCGGACTTAAAAGAATTGGTAATCAAGCCGCTCCCCGTTTTGGCAACCACTGCGGCTGTCTGATCTTCGATATTCCATCTGGTGATTATGATGGCATTGGCATCGAAGAGGGTCAGAATTTTCTCGGAAAGCGTTGGAAGAATCTCTTGAATCTCTTGGTTGGCGATCATCGACCGGGTCAACTCATTTATCAGGGCAATTTGCTTTAACCGTTTTTTGGTTTCATTGTGTACGTTGGCGTTTTCGATGGCGATTGCTGCCTGATCAGCGATCATTTTGATTCGATTTGCCTGCTCGAACGTAAACGCATTCGGTTTATTGCTGTCGCAGCTGATCACCGCAAAAGTGTGCCCCTTGATCACGATGGGAACCCCAAGGTAAGACCGGATCCAGTGAGATTCAGGCAAAGGTGTCCAGTTGGGGTTATCCAGGGTGTCAAAAAGGAGCATCTCATTGTGATCTCGACATTGGGTGGACAAACATTTGAACTGATCGATTTTGAAGCGTCGTGAGTTGATGATCTCAGTGATACCCAGTTGTTCGTACCCACGAGTACGTACTACCCGTCCAACGTTATTTTCGATCAGCATGATGTTAGCTATCGGGGTGGAAACAACTTTTTCAAGAGCATTGATCACGTTATCGAGAATGGTATCCAGATCCAGACTGCTGTTAAAGGCATTGGCAATGTTAACCAGGTTGGCGGCAAATTCACGTTGCTCATGTTCCAGGGTCTGAAGCCGAATTTGGCGGCTGATATCCGTGTATACGGCAACAATTCGGTTCTCCCCTTTCCAGCGGGTAAAGGTGAAATTGATCTCTACCTCGAGGATTTCTCCGCTTTGAGCAATGAGCTGCGTTTCGAAGCAATTGTGTTGGTTCCGCCTGACCTGCTGAATACTTTTGGCCAGCGTTTGGCGTACTTCCATAGGGTGGAGCTCGAAGATCGTCTGGTTATGTTGAGTGATATAAGAACGATTGCTTTCATAGATTTTGCCGGATTTATCAATGATCAGCAGCATCTGGTCCAACGAATCGAATAGTGCCTGGAGGTCATCTTCTCGTTGAGTAAGGTCTACTTTATTTTGTATTTCGCGCAGGCAATTCTGAATCTGGTCAGAAATATTGGCCAGCCGACCATAGATTGGGGCCGGCGGTGTCAAAAATTCTGATGAGCCGAGAATGTAAACGGTGATCACTTTTCCCTGCTGCAGGATGGGGAAGAAAATGAGGTTGGTGAGATCGCGTGCTACCTCGAATGGATAGGGAAGGGGACTTCCTTTTTCACACGGATAATTGTGAATATAGGGTTGGGCCAGGAATTGCCCGGCTTGAGATTGAAACGGGGCTTCAGCAGGGAGCGAAAGGTCTGGGTAAGCCGGGTTTGCGATCTGGGTAAGCAGGAAGGCTTTTTCGCTGGTAGAAGAACGGTACATTGCTTGCAGCGGGAAGAGGGTAAGTGTTCCAAACAAATGAAAGAGTTTGTCAAATTTCTTGCTAAGTTCTTCTTCCTCGGTGCACATTACGGCCAGGTCTCTTTGCACGCGGGTAATTTCTTCGATTCGTTTGAGCGATGTAATGTCTCTGCCAACCGTTTTGATCGTAGCAACCTTTTTGTCTTTCCCCAGCACGGGTTGGCTGACCCACTGAATCCAGTGATTGATGTGATCGCTGAAAACAGATTCCTCAAATAGGGTTGCCTGGGAGAGTGGGCTTTGAACTTGCTGGAGAAGATGAACGATGATCTTGCTTGGTGCAGCATTTACTAAAGTGGAAATATTTTTCTGCAGTATTTCTTTACTGGGTCGATGAACGAATTTGGCAAATTCTTCATTCGCAGCAGAAATTGTTCCATCTGGTAGAAGGGAGATCAGAATATCGTTATTGGGAGGAGCCATAAAATGAAAACAATGTGCCTCTTCGGCGGGAACAGACACATTTTCATCTGTTTTTTGGGAGTTTTTCATATCCTTGGGAAAAGTCGCTGAAATGATGTCTAGCAAAAATGTCGGGAGTGTTTTGCTACATTTTCTAATTTTACCAAAAAGGTGAATTTATTCGGTAAAAATTTCGGGTTCTTTTATGGAGATTTACGTAAAATTTGGGCGCCGAAAGGGATTGTTTTGTATATACAAAGCAGAAAGAAAATGCTTAAATCGATCTATAATTGATTCGCGCACCTGATTTGGCAATTGTTTCTAGAAAAAATCACTATAAAAATGAACGTTTTGAATTATTTCTAGAAAAAAATACAATTTGCCGAATTGAGAGTTTGATCTATAAGGAGAACCATGCTCCAATCCATTCACCTGATCTTCAAGACCCACCTGGACGTTGGTTTCACTGATTTTGCGCGCGTTGTCCTGGATCATTACTTTCGGGAATATATCCCTTCGGCTTTACGTGTGGCCAGAGAGATGCGCGAAAGTCAGCTGCAAGATCGATTTATCTGGACGACGGGCTCTTTTTTGATCTATGAGTTTTTGGAACAAGCCAACGCGGTGGAGCGGCAGCAAATGGAAGAAGGAATTCTTGCTGGCGATATTGCCTGGCACGCCCTGCCGTTTACCACCCATTCCGAATTGATGGATCCGACGTTGTTTGAATTTGGACTTTCCCTGTCACAGGAGCTGGATGCGCGTTTTGGGCGGCAGACGATTGCTGCCAAGATGACGGACGTACCCGGCCACACTCGCGGGATTGTGCCTTTACTGGCACAGGCTGGGGTCAAATTTCTTCATATCGGGGTTAACCCGGCATCGACCGTACCTGGAGTCCCCCCCTTGTTCCGCTGGCAGGATCCTTCCGGCGCGGAAATTGTGGTGATGTATGAAAGCGGCTATGGGACGGCATTTACCATTGCCGGGCTGGAGGATTCTCTGGCTTTTGGTCATACCGGCGATAACTTGGGCCCTCAATCGCCGGTGCAGGTGCTCGACGTTTATCACGAAGTACGGAAGCAGTTCCCCGGAGCCCAGGTCTTTGCTTCCACGCTGGATGCGTTTGCGGCCAAACTATCCCCGATTGTGTCTACGCTGCCGGTGGTGGATCAAGAGATTGGGGATACCTGGATTCACGGGGTGGGCAGTGACCCGATCAAGGTCAGTCAGTTCAAAGAGTTAAGCCGTCTGCGGGTTCAATGGCTGAAAGATTCACCCTGGCTGGTAAAAGATCCTCGTTTCAAAAAATTCAGCCGGCGTTTGCTGATGGTGCCGGAGCATACCTGGGGAACGGACGAAAAGACCTACCTCGACGATCATAAGAATTACTCCGCGGCTGACTTTCGCACCGCTCTTCGGCTGCCTAATTTTCAAAAATTCCAGCGTTCCTGGGTGGAAAAACGGCATTACCCGCAGGAAGCGGTTAATGCTCTCGCTGACTTATCTCTGGCAGAGGAGGCTCGTTGCCGTTTGGCGGCGCTGCGCCCCCAGGTGCCGCAGCTTGCTGACTGGCAGCCATTCACGGATAGTGATGCGGTCCAGCATTGGGGGGATCTGAGCTTTCATTTCAACCGTGTTTCAGGAGCACTGGATGATCTGAAAATGCGGAACGGGAACGAAGAGTGGCAGATCGCCGACGCTGACCGCCCGCTGGGATGGCTGCGCTACCAGACTTTTTCGGCAGCCGATTATGCCCGCTTTTTCAGTCAATACATTCTTCCCTCCGCTCAGGATAATGGCTGGGCTGTCGAAGATTTCACCAAACCTGGCCTGGAAGCCGCTCAGCCACTCTCGCGTTTTTGGCAGCCAGAAATGGTAGAGCGTTTTCTGTATGAAACTGGAGGCGAAAAACGATACCTGTTCCATTTGACGGCAGAATCTCCCAGTGAGCGAGATTATGGCTGTCCGCACGATTTTTGGCTGCGCTATGCTTTCCCGGCAGAGGGCAAACGGATCGAGATCGAGTTACAGTGGTTCCATAAACAGGCCTGCCGGATGCCCGAAGCAGTGTGGTTTTCGTTTTGCCCGGTCGCGACCGGGGAATGGGAGTGGCAGGTTGAGAAGATGGGGCAGGAAGTCTCCCCCCTTGAAGTGGTTCCTTTCGGGAATCGTCATCTGCACGCTTCCGGGAAGTACGTGGTCTGGCGGAAGGCGAGCCGAGAAATCCGTATTTCCTCTCTGGATGCGCCATTGGTTTGCCCGGGTGAACCTTCCTTGCTGAACTTTACCAATGACCAGCCGCAGATCGTGGCGGGGATGCATTTCAATTTGCTTAACAATCTTTGGGGCACCAACTTCCCGATGTGGTTCGAAGAAGATTGTCGTTTTCGGTTCACTTTCTCGCTGTCGAAAGCTTCGTAAATAGGTCAATTTGCATCGAAATCGTTTTTCTTTCGTATACTAAGTAACTTGAAGTGAACGAGGTGTTTATGAACTCAAGACATCACCATTCTCTATTTTGGCCTACCCTGTTGATTGGGGTTGGTTTGATCTGGCTGCTGGTGAATCTGGGAGTGATCGCTCCCGCCAGTTTGAATTCGATCTGGCAATTCTGGCCGCTCTTGCTGGTCTGGTTGGGCCTGGATATCATCTTCCGCCACCAGCGAGCCTGGATTGGCGATCTGATCGGCATCCTGGCAGTTGGTGGCCTGGTGGCCTACCTGGTACTGCAGCCCAGTACCGGAGTCGTTCAGACGACTGCACAGACCCGGCTCGAGAATTTCTCTTCTCCTCTCAGCGATACTGCCTCAGTGACCTATAATTTCGAGACTGCTTCTGAACCGGTCAATATCTATGCTCTGGCCAGTAATTCGGATAAGTTGATCGACGCTAATCTGGTTCATCAAGGGGATATTGATTTCTCGGTTACCGGCAATCAGAATAAGCTGGTTGTTCTTTCTGAACGGACGTATCCTTCTTCCTGGTTTAACTGGAGTTTGAATAGCCTGCAAAGTAAATGGGATATTGGTCTGGCGGGTTCGGTGGATTCGGATATCACCATTGATGGCGGCAGCGGCACCATCAACGCTGACTTTACCGGGGTCAAGGTACAGCGACTTTCGCTGGACCTGGGCTCTGGAGCATCATCATTTACTCTGCCGCAGACAGAAGAAAATCTGTCAGCTGATCTTAACTCTGGTTCCGGTTCAGTCAATCTCACCCTGCCGGTCATGACCAACATCACTCTGCGCATTGAGAGCGGCAGCGGGGCTTTGAACATCAATGTGCCTGAAAACGCAGCTTTACAGGTAGTAGTTCTGGATTCTGGTTCGGGTAGTTTGAATCTGCCTTCGAATCTGACCCGCATTTCTGGCAACGATGAAACCGGTACCTGGCAAACCGCGGATTTTGCGAATGCCGATTATCAGATCACGATCAAGGTAATGGATCAGGGTTCAGGAAGTATTTCGATCAATTAATGAGGATTGAGCTTATTTTTTGACTCGAGGTATCACTTGGAAAGATACCTCGAGTTCTGTTTGTGGGGGGTAAAGATTAAAAATTTCTTAGTTTTTGTTAAGCGATTCTTTATCACAGCTGAGTAACATTTGAAATTAATCTGAAATAGGTTTGGAATTGCATTGAAACGCATTCCAAAAAGGAAATTAAGTACCATTTGGAGGCAAGAAATGAAGAATAAAGTTACAGTTGCTTTCTCTTTACTGGTAATTGTTGCTTTGCTGGTAGGTTGTGCCCCTGCGGCAAGCCAGAGTACTGCAACGGCGACCCCGGCAGTGGCGCAAACGCAAAGCGCTCCGGTGGTTAATCTGACCACGGCTCAAGAGGAGCAGGCCTACGAACAAATCTACCAGACGGTCAACCCGTCTGTCGTGAATATCCGGGTGGTGGAGAATTCTTCTTCCACGACACAGACCACTCAATATTCATTCCCGGATATTCCTGGCTTCCCGCAGTTCAGCTCTCCGCAGGAACAGCAGCAGGAATCGGTTCCTACCCAGGTAGAGGGCGCGGGCTTTATCTATGACAGCGCCGGCCACATCGTTACCAATAATCACGTGGTGGAAAATGCCGCCCGGATCATCGTGACTTTCTATGACGGCACCCAGACAGATGCCAAGCTGATTGGTACCGACCCGGATACTGATCTGGCGGTGATCCAGGTAACAGGCGTGGATTCTTCACTGATCAAACCGGTCACTTTGGCGGATTCCACTCAGCTCAAGGTGGGACAGTTGGTGGTGGCCATTGGCAGCCCGTTTGAGTTGCAGGGCACGATGACCACAGGGATTATCTCTGCTTTGGGACGCACCATGGAAAGTACCACTGCCAGCAGCAATTACACTTCATCCAGCTCGACCGGGTATTACAGCATCCCGGATATCATCCAGACAGATGCGGCTATCAACCACGGGAATTCAGGTGGTCCATTGCTTGATCTCTCGGGTGAGGTGATTGGCGTCAACACTGCGATCGAATCCACCAGTGACAGCAATGCTGGCATTGGTTATGCCATCCCAAGTGCAATCGTCAAGATGGCGGCTGATGAATTGATCTCTTCTGGTAAACTGGAACACACTTATTTGGGCTTGAGCACTCTCGAAATGAGTGCAGATATTGCCAACGCCATGAATCTGCCCAGCAATACCCGCGGCATTCTGGTCAATGGGGTCAGCACTGATGGCCCTGCCGGGAAAGCGGGCCTCAAGGGCAGCAGCTCTACCACCAAGATTGATGGCGTTACTACCCCGATTGGCGGGGACATCATCACCAGCATCGATGGCAACCCGGTCAAGACCTATAACCAGTTGATCTCGTACCTGTTGCTCAAGACAAAAGTGGGGCAGCAAGTAGAATTGGGCATCATCCGAGATGGCAAAGAAATGACCGTCAAAGTGACACTCGAAGCTCGACCTTCCAATTCATAACAAAAAAAATTCCCCGGCGAAGAAAAAATCACCGGGGAATTTTTTTATCCATTTTCAGCAATCATGCGGTCGCACAGCAAATCGAATTCGGTATTGATTCCCTGCCGTTCCGGGTCAGCCAGATACCAGTGGATGATCTCTTCCGCCCCCCGGGCAAAGGGGATGGTGGCACAGAATTCTGGCACCAGCCGTTTGATCTTGGAATTATCGAAAATGACGCTGTAGGCTTTATCCCCCAGCAGGCTGGCTCCCCAATCAGGATCATATTGGTTGATGCGGTCCGAGGCAATGTGGACGACCTCTGGGATGACCCCGGCGGCTTTCCCCAGCGCGAGGGCGATCTGATTCCAGGTCAGCAATTCATCTGAGGTAATGTGGATGGCTTCACCAATGGCATGGGGGTTACCCAGCAGCCCGATAAATCCCTTGGCAAAATCGCGGTGGTGGGTCATCGTCCACAGTGAAGTGCCGTCCCCATGCACGACGATTGGTTTCCCTTTCAGCATGCGGTCGATCACGGTCCAGCCCCCGTGCAGGGGAATGGAGGTTTTGTCGTAAGTGTGTGAGGGCCGCACGATGGTGATCGGGAATTGCGCCTGCCGGTACGTGCTCACCAATAGTTCTTCACAGGCAATCTTGTTGCGCGAATATTCCCAGAAAGGGTTGGCCAGCACGGTCGATTCGGTGATGGGCAACCCGGCCAGCGGCTTCTGGTAAGCAGAAGCGGAGCTGATAAAGAGGTACTGGTCTGTTTTTTCATCAAAGAGGCGAATGTCTGTTTTGACCTGATCGGGGGTGTAGGCGACCCAGTCCACGACAGCGTCGAAATGTTCCTGTGCGATCAATCCGCGGATGGTATCGGGTTCACGGATATTCCCTTGAATGACCCTTGCTCCAGCAGGAATAGGGCGATTTGATTGACCCCGGTTAAGCAGATACAGATCCATGCCGCGCTCGAGCGCCAGTTGGGAGCAAGCGGAACTGATGATACCGGTACCGCCAATAAAGAGAACTTTCATACATTCCTCCTTTTTTCACTCTTAAGTTTACCTGTAAACTGGTTTCTTTCGCTGCTTGGGAAGGCAGAAACAACCTTTTACAGTCACTGGATATTCCCGCAGTCCAGTTTATAATAAGACAAATCTTTCTTCAATGGGTGGGAGAAGAAAGCACTCTCGAAAGGAGATGACTTTTATGACCGATGAACGATCGTACGATGATTTTTCTCTGGATGAACTGCTGCAACTGAATAAGCGAACGATTTCCCCAGAGGATATGAAAAAATATCAGGGGTACATGGCAGAAATCTTTACTGCTTTCGGCATGGATCTGGATACTCCTTCGACAGTCGATACTCCCCGCCGTTTTATCGAAGCCCTTTATGAATCGACCAATGGCTATGATGGTGATCCCAAGCTGATCAAAGCTTTCCCCAAGGAATGCCGCGGGGAACCCGATTGCCGGTTGAGCCAGGTGATCGAGGGTCCCATCCATTTTCATTCTTTGTGCGAACACCACGTATTTCCTTTTTATGGGGAAGCCTACGTGGGCTATGTCGCCAATGAGAAAATTCTGGGCATTTCCAAGTTGACCCGGTTGGTACGGCTATACACCAAGCGTTTTGCTGTGCAGGAGCGCATTGGCTATCAGATCGCCGATACGCTTGAAGCGTTGATGGCGCCGCATGGAGTGGCGGTTTTATTGCGTGCCAAACACATGTGCGTGGAAATGCGTGGGGTGCGCGAGATTTCCCCTGCGACCCGCACGACGGTCTTCCGCGGGGTTTATGCCGACGACCCGGCGCTGCGGGCAGAATTCCTGGATGTCTGCGGGCTCAATAAACAGATACTGTAGAAGAAAACAATTTAAAAAGCTCTGGTAGAGTTTCTCTGCCAGAGCTTTTTGCTTAACATTGGTCGCCGCACACTTGAATCCATTCACAGTTGTCGTCCCCCAACAGGCGGACGCTGGCTTCTGGACCCCAGCTACCCGGTTCGTAGACCTCTAAAGGAGGCGCATAAGTTCCCTGCCATCCCTGCAAAATGGGATCGATCAATTGCCAGCTCAATTCGGTTTGATCAGCCCGGGTAAACAGGGAGGCATCGCCGGCACCCACATCAAGCAGCAAACGCTCGTAGGCATCGGGCAGCGAATTGCTGCCAAATTCATCCTGATAGGCAAAATCCATTTTGACGGAACGCGTTTCTGCCAGCGTGCCAGGAACCTTGGCTTCGAAGCGTAAATGGATGCCTTCATTGGGCTGCAGGCACAGCGAAAGTACGTTCGACGAGGCATTGAAATCTTTTTGCATGGGGAAGATGCGGTGGGGCACAGTCTTGAACTGGATGATAATCTCGCTGCTCTTTTGGGCCATTTTCTTGCCGGAACGCAGGTAGAAGGGGACGCCTTGCCAGCGCCAGTTATCGATGTAGAACCGCATGGCGGCAAAAGTGGCGGTCTGCGACACGGGCGAGACGTTTGGTTCTTCGGTATAACCGCGGTACTGTCCACGCACGGTACTGGTGCGCACCTGCCCGGCACTGATCGGCCGAATTGCGCTTAGTACCTTCATTTTCTCGTCGCGCAAGGCATCAGCTTTGTAGGAACTGGTCGGTTCCATCGCGACCAGGGTGAGCAACTGCAGCAAGTGATTCTGGAACATATCTCGCACTACGCCGGCTTTGTCATAGTACTTGCCGCGAGTTTCCACGCCCACGGTCTCGGCCACGGTGATCTGCACGCTGTCGATGTAATTGCGGTTCCATAAAGGCTCGAAAATGGTGTTGGCAAAACGGGCTACCAGAATGTTTTGTACGGTCTCTTTACCGAGGTAGTGATCGATGCGGTACACCTGATCTTCGTGCATTACTTTGTGGATGCTTTCGTTCAAGGCGCGGGCGGATTCCAGATCGTTCCCGAAGGGCTTTTCGATGACTACCCGGCGCCATCCGTGCGTTTCTTCCAGTTGCCCGGTTTGGGCCAGGCCGCTGATGATTTCGAGAAAATATTCGGGCGGTGTGGCCAGATAAAAGATGTGATTGCTGGCCTGGGTTTCGAGGGAAGCCAGCGCGTCTTTGATCATCTGATAAGTAGCCGGCTGATTGAAATCTCCTGAAAAATAGCGTAAATGCCCGGCAAACTCATTCCATTCACTTTCGCTGGCCTGAATCGAGGTTAATTCCAGCAGACTCTCATGCGAAACGCGTCTGAAATCTTCGTCGCTCCAGGGTCGGCCGGCAACGCCAATGATTTGAAAAGATTGCGGCAAACGATTTTTACGGTAGAGATTAAAAAGAGACGGGATCAACTTGCGGCGGGAAAGGTCGCCAGAGGCCCCGAAAATGATATAGTTGACAGATTCGCTCATCGTACTTGACTCCTTAAGTTTCCATTTTAAGCCCGATTCGTCAAAATTAGATAAGATTTGTAGCCTTTTATGCAAAAGGGACATCGTTCTCGGCTATAATTCAAGAAAACAGTTTATTTCATTGACGAAGGAGTCAATATGGAATTAGCAATGATTGGTTTGGGCAAAATGGGGGGCAATATGAGCGAACGCCTGATTCGCGGCGGGCATCGGGTGGTGGCTTTCGATGTTTCCCCAGATGCCGTGAAAAAGGCAGTGGCGATTGGCGCGGAAGGGGCAAATACGCTGGCTGAAGCGGTGAAAAAGCTGGCTGCGCCGCGCGTCTTCTGGGTGATGGTGCCTTCAGGCAAGATCACGGATATGACCATCACTGCTCTGAGCCAGGAGGCCGAACCTGGGGATATTATTATCGATGGCGGTAATTCTTATTACAAGGATTCTTTGCGCCACGCCCGTGAGCTGGAAGAGAAAGGCCTGCATTTCGTTGACGTGGGCACCAGCGGCGGGGTATGGGGCCTGAAAGAAGGTTATGCCCTGATGGTGGGCGGGGATAAGGCCATTACCGATCGTCTGACCCCGATTTTCGAGACGCTGGCTCCGGCCAAGGATAAGGGTTGGGGACGGGTAGGCCCGGCTGGTGCTGGCCACTTCACCAAGATGGTGCATAACGGTATCGAATATGGCTTGATGCAGGCCTATGCAGAGGGTTTCGAAATCATGCACGAGAAGAAAGACTTTGATCTGGATCTGCATCAGGTTTCAGAAATCTGGCGCTATGGCAGCGTTGTTCGTTCGTGGCTGCTCGATTTAACTGCCGGGGTGTTGGCTCAGGATCCAACGCTGGATGATCTCGAAGCCTATGTACCAGATTCTGGCGAGGGGCGCTGGACGGTAGCCGAGGCCATCGATCTGGACGTGGCGGCTCCGGTAATCACGCTGTCACTGCAGCGTCGTATTCGTTCTCGTCAGGCGGCTCCATTTTCTGAAAAATTACTATCTGCCATGCGTAATGCTTTTGGCGGGCACGAAACAAAAAAGGCCAGGTAACCTGGCCTTTACAAGAGCATTTTGATGCGTTTGTGCTGAGAAAGCTCCTGGCAGAGATTGTCTACCTGCGCACGGTTTTGTGCAATGAACTCGACAGAGATGGAACGGTAGCGTTGTTCACGGCTCAAGCGGCTGACGACGTTTTCAGAAAGCAGGTCGGGTACGTGCCGGCGGACGATCTCGAGAACGAATTCTTCGAAATCTTCCGCTTCTTCACCAATGATCCGCAACGGGAAAAGAAGCGGAAATTCTAATTGGGGTTGAGATTGTTCATCCATAGGTGACCTCAAGGAAGACTCATTATATCCCAATCTGAGGCCAGTCATTTCAGGGAAACCGATGCGCGGAATTTCTTCTTTTCCCATTTCGCAAGACTTGTTGCAGGAAATCAGGCAGCTCTCTACTGCTTTGCCTGAAGTCTCTCAACGTCTGGAAGGCAGTGAAGTTCGGGACCGGCTTAAGCGAATTTCTCCGAACGGTCGTTTTCTTTTGCTTTCTGATGAAGAAGGCGAACTTGTTTCCAGATATGGCGCGCAGGTATTCCGCGAACAGGGGATCGATGCTCAGGCAGCGTGTATTGCGGAGGTCATGAACTGGCCGGCAGTGCTGCGGAGTCGATACGATCAGGTGCTTTATCTGGGTTCTGGTTCGTCGGCGGAATTACACACAGATTTTGTCGACAGACTCTTTTGGCTGGGTGGGGCAGCGCCAGAAGAGAAAACGCAAACGGCTCCGCTGATCCCGTTTGAGCCCTGGTGGCAGGGCAGCCTTCCTTTTGTCTCGCTTGGGCTTTTCCTTTGGGGGCTGGCACATCAGTGGACGAGAAACGGCCAGACGGATTGGGCAGATTCTTTTAAGAAGTTTCGTCAACGGGTGATGTTGCAGGTGGATGGTCTGGAGTATTTGACCGGGGAGTGGGAAAAGCTTTTATCTGGCTGTACTCACCTGCAATTGATTGGGGGGGGCCTCAATCAGATTGCGGCCCAGTTTACCGTGCAAAAACTGCAATCCTGGCTGGGAGCGAATGTCGGGTGGTATCCGGTGGAGGATATTCCCCTGATTCCAGCATCAGCCTGCATCATTATGGGCGAACTTCCCGGCCAACGGGTCGCTTCTTTGCAGGCCGAGAAGAGGACCTGTATTTTCGTCCCTGAGGGGTTTCCTGAGCGGAAAATCAGTGAAAATTTGCCGGGGAGTGATTTCCCTGCTTCGCTCACGGCTCTGCTTAACGTGGTTTGCGGAGAGATCATAGCCCTTTCTTTAAGTAATAGAAAGAGCAGTTCCTGATAGAAAAGAAATTGATTGAATAAATTTCGTTTTTTTGTATACTGAGAGTACCTTTTCCTTTCCAATTGGTTACGGGAGGTAAATTTGAAGGAAAAAGGCCGCTCGTACGAAAAGTTTTCATCCGATATCTATACACGATACCATCGCGATGTATTCAGATTACTGGCGTTGTTCGTGGCTTTTTTGGTTTTTGCCGGTTTTGTGGCAATCTCTTATTACGTCAATCAATTCCAACTCGTTCGTGAAGAAAAACAGAATGAATTGATGTCAATCAATTCAGCAAAGATCAATCAGATTGAAACCTGGTATCAAGAACGACAGGGGGATGCCAGTGTAATTGCGAACAACCAAATGTTTCGCATTAAAGTCGGGCGCGTAATTGATTTCCCTTATGATTCTTCAGCAGTAAAAGATATCAGTACTTATCTTGAGACCATTCGGGCGGCTTATAGCTACACCACTTATTTTTTATTGTCCCCAGAGGGCAAAATTCTATTGCAAGATACCCGCCACCCTGAACCGCTTCTTGATGAAGACATCCATTTCGAAGCACAGCAAATTCAAGACCCTCAGATTGAATTTTCGGATTTGCATTTTCTCGCTGGTGAAGACCAAATCCGCATGGACATCTTGATTCCGATCTTGGATGCGAGCGGAAGTGGAAAAGCTCAAGCGTTCGTTCTTCTCAGAATAAACCCACGCAATTATCTCTATCCATTGATCCAGAGTCTGCCAGTACAAACAGACACCGCAGAGACACTCCTCTTCCGGCAGGATGGGCAGGACGTTTTGTTTCTGAGTGACTTGCGTTTTGCCGAACAAGCCGCATTGAAAAAACGTTTCTCGATCAATTCCCCGGATTTGCCAGCCGCCAGAGCAATTCGGGGAGAGACTGGGCCGATTGAAGGGATCGACTATCGTGGGGTAAAAGTGGTGGCAGTGGTCGCTCCAATCCCTCACACAGATTGGTATTTGCTGACGAAAGAGGATGACTCAGAAATCTATGCCGATCTGGTGAAATCGGGAAAAGTAGTGGCGGTCTCTATGGCCGTTCTGATTTTTGTTTTGGGCATTGGATCGATACAAATGATCCGGGCTTTGCGGCTGCGTTTATTGACCAGCCTCTCTCACATGGAGCAGGAAAAAGAAGAACTGGCAGAGAAATTCGCTCTCATTTTTGGCCGGGGCAACGATATTCTTTTGATGTTGGACGAAAATGGAAAAATCATTGAGATCAATGACCGAGGTCTGGATGCTCTCGGTTACGGCAGCGAAGAGGTCAAAATGATTTCCTTTTCTGATCTTTTTGGGGAAAAGAAGCCCGTGGGCCTGCATCAGCAGCAGAATGTGTTGAGCTGGGATGAAAAAGGGGTGCGCTATGAAGTTGAACTTTTCCGCAAGGACGGAACTTTCTTTGCAGCAGAGGTAAGCAGCCGTTATTTTGTTTCGGGCGAATCCGGCTACTACCTTGAAATTGTGCGGGATATCTCGGAGCGGAATCGCACGCTTAAGTTGATTCGTGAAAGTGAACAGAAATACCGTTCTTTGCTCGAACACTCTACAGATGGGATCTTTATGGCGGATGCAGCAGAAAACATCCTTGAGGTGAATGATCAGGGTTGCCAGATGGCGGGCTATTCGCAAGATGAATTGCGGGCAATGAAGGTGACGGATCTGGTAAAGGAAGTGAATCTCGATGCCCGTCCTTTTGAAATTGGTCCCAACGGTGGTGAACTCCATAATAAATTTGTGTCTGAACAGATTTTAAGACGGAAAGAGGGTACAGAATTACCGGTCGAAGTCATCCTTTTTGGCCTGGCAGATGGCCGTACTCAGGGGTTGGTGCGCGACATTTCAGAACGGGTTTCTCATCGCAAAGAACTGGAAGAGGCAGCACGAAAATATCAGCAATTATTCGATGACAACCCCATTCCGCTCTACCTTTATGATTCTGTGATGGGGAAGATGTTGGCGGTCAATGACGCTGCTTTACGTCACTATGGATATTCGCAGGAAGAGTTCCTGAATCTGACGATTGATAACATTCGTGCCGAAAAAACGATCCCCGTTGCGCGTCGAGGCCGCTCATTTGCCGAGGGAGAGTATATTTCTTGCCCCTGGAAGCATGTCAATTCACGAGGCGAAACAATTGATGTCGAGGTTACCTCGCATTCATTGCAGTTCAATGATCGCCCCGCAAAACTTGAAATTGCTGTGGATGTTACCGAGAAACTCCAGATCGAAAAAGAGCTAAAGGAAAACATCAACGCTTTGTCAGGGATTATCAATTCTTCTCCCCTGGGAATTCTCACTTCAGATATGGATGGGAATATTACTTTATGGAACAAGGCAGCCGAAGAGATCTTTGGTTGGAAAGCGGAAGAAGTAATGGGGAAACCCAGCCCGATTATGCCAGATCCCCCTCATGAGTCACTACAAGAAGTTGTTCAAAAGATTGTGGCATCAAAAGAGGGGGTTCATTACGAGGCCATTCGCAAACGCAAATCCGGTGAATTGATCACCGTGGATGTGCATGGAATTCCCCTGAAAGACTATCGCAATCGGGTGAAAGGGTTACTGGCGGTTCTGAGTGATGTTTCTGAGATTAAACGGGTGGAAGAGGCCAACCAGAAATTAGCCGAAGAGCGCTATCAATTGCTGAATCGACTGCGGCTGCAATTCAACCGCATTCCCGTTGGTTTCATCTTGACAGATAAAGAGTTGAATATTCTGGATTGGAACCCCCAGGCCGAGATTATTTTTGGCTATTCCCGTGCCGAAGCAATTGGCAAGAGTCAGTTCGATTTGATCATCCCGCCGGAAAGTCATGCGCTGATTCGTGAGGTAATTCAGAAAACGACAGACGGCAAACAGACCGAAGTAGTTACCCATGAAAATGTTACCAAAGAGGGCAAGAGAGTGACCATCGAATGGCATAATACAGCCCTTTATGATGAGAATGGTTCTTTTATTGCGATTATGGCCATGGCGATTGACGTTACCAAACGGATTGAGGACGAGAAGAAGATTCACGAATCAGAAGATCAGTTAAGGGCATTTTTTGAATCTCCTTTGGTCGGAATCTTATTTGGGGATATTTATGGCGGCATCTTCTCGTGCAATGATGCCATGTTGGAGATCATTGGCTATTCTCGTGATGAACTTGAAGCAGGAAATATTCGCTGGGATAAGATTACTCCTTCTGAATATCTGGTTTTGGATGAAGCGGCCATCAAGCAAGCGCAGGCTTCTGGTTATTGCACCCCGTATGAGAAAGAATATATCCGTAAGAATGGTCAACGGATATGGGTATCTCTTGGATTCATTCTCATTGGAGAAAAGAAAGAAGATACGGTTGTCTTTATCATCGACGTTTCAGATCGAAAGCGGGCTGAAGTCGAATTGCGTTTTCAGCAAGAGTTGTTGACCATGACCGGGCGAATTGGCAAGATCGGCGGTTGGGAAGCCGACGTTGTCAAGGGAGTATCGAGCTGGACCCAGGAAGTAGCGGTTATCCATGAATTGGATCCCGAGGTGCAGCCCAGCGTTGAATTTGGTTTGAATTTTTATGCCCCTGAGTCACGGCCAATCATTGAAAAGGCATTTGATGAACTGGTTCATTCAGGCAAGCCCTATGATCTTGAGTTGGATATTATCTCGGCAAAAGGGAATCGCAAACCCGTGCGCATCACTGGTTCGCCGGTATATCAAGACGGAAAAATTGTGAAGGTGCAGGGAATTTTCCAGGATATTACTGAGATCAAGGAGGCCCAGGCTGAAATCAAGAAGTTAAATGATGAATTGGAACAGCGGGTGATCGAACGTACAGCCGAACTGACGGCTGTGAACCAGGAACTGGAGTCTTTCTCTTACTCGGTTTCACATGACCTGCGCGCTCCCATCCGTGCCATCGATGGCTTTTCTCAGATCATCATAGATGAATATTCAGATGAGGTTTCGGCTGAAATATTGCGCTATTTGGAGATCATCCGCCAGAATACCCGCAACATGGGCAATCTGGTCGATGACTTGCTGGCCTTTTCGCGCTTAGGGAAGCAATCCATTCAGCGTCAAGAGGTCGATACAGAGAAGGTGGTTCGCGAAGTCGCAGAAATGCTGCAAAACGATAATTCAGAGCGCGAAATTGAGTTTGTGATCCATCCGTTGCCGCCCTGTCTGGCGGACGTAAACTTGCTGAAGCAGGTCTATGTAAATCTCATCTCGAATGCGATCAAGTTTACTCGTGATTGTGGGCAGGCACGGATAGAAATTGGTTACCATTCCTATCAACCTCCTGCCAGAGAAAATGTAGAAAAAACGAACAAAAATTGTTATTATGTTAGTGACAATGGGGTGGGGTTTGATATGCGTTTCTATAATAAACTCTTTGGCGTTTTTCAGCGTTTGCATCGGTCTGAAGATTTTGAAGGTACAGGAGTAGGGTTGGCGATCGTGAAGCGCGTCATCGAGAAACATGGCGGAGAAGTGTGGGCAGACTCTGTGCTTGGTGAAGGAACGACGTTTTCCTTTACCATTGGGGAGGATTATGAAAATGACCAATCAAGTTGAAATTCTGTATATCGAAGATAATCCGAGTGACATCGAATTGACGATGCATGCCTTCAAGAAAAATCACCTGGCGAACGATATTTTGATTGCCCGGGATGGCGAAGAAGCGTTGGAATTGCTTTATGGCTCCGAGCGTGATGGCGATGGAGAGTTAAGCAATTCTCCCCGCGTGATCTTGTTGGATCTCAAGTTGCCCAAAGTGGATGGTCTGGAAGTACTGCGCAAGGTGAAGTCGGACGAAAGGACCAAAACAATCCCGGTCGTCGTTTTGACTTCTTCACGTGAAGAACGGGATATCATCGAGAGTTATCGGCTGGGAGTAAACAGTTATATCGTGAAACCGGTCGATTTCGAGAAGTTCATGGAAGCGGCCAAAACGCTGGGGATGTACTGGCTGCTGATCAACCAGCCTCCTTCTCATTGAGGTTGACCAGGCGATTGACCTCCGTTTCGGGCTGAATCCAGCTATAATTAGCCGCGAATATGGAGACGATCCGCGAACTTTATCGCATTGGTACGGGCCCCTCGAGCAGTCACACTATGGGGCCGCGTTTTGCTGCTCAAAAATTCCTGCAAAAAAATTCATCAGCACGCAACTTTCGCGTTACCCTTTATGGGAGTCTGGCTGCGACGGGCAGAGGGCATTTAACCGATGCCGCCATCCGTGGCGTATTTGAACCCCTGACCGTGGAATTTGTCTGGAAGCCGGATGAGGAATTGTCTCGCCATCCCAATGGGATGATCTTCGAGGCATTGAGTTCAGACGGGCAGGTGACAGATCGCTGGCAGGGTTACAGCATTGGTGGGGGAGCGATCCTGGCGGAGGGGGAGAACGTCGAAAGTAAACAAATATATGCTGAATCTTCCCTGCAGGAAATCATGCACGAGTGCACTCATGCCGGCAAGACCCTGTGGGAATACGTGGAAGAGAAGGAAGGCCCGGCGATCTGGGATTTCTTGGCTGAGATTCTGGTAGCCATGCATCGTTCGATCGAACGCGGGTTGAACTCAGAAGGCGTTTTGCCGGGTGGGTTAGGGCTGGCACGCCATGCCTGGACGATCTACCGCAAGATTCAGATGACTGGCGGGCAGTTAAAGAAAGAAGGCTATTTGCCGGCGTATGCGCTGGCGGTAGCTGAAGAAAACGCTGTGGGCGGTGAGATCGTTACGGCGCCGACCTGCGGGTCAGCCGGGGTGCTCCCGGCAGTGCTGCGTCACATCGAGGATACCCTGCCTACCCCTGAACGAGATTTACTCCACGCTCTGGCGACGGCCGGTCTGATCGGTAATTTGATCAAAGCCAATGCCTCGATCTCAGGGGCGGAAGTAGGCTGTCAGGGCGAAATTGGCTCCGCCTGTGCAATGGCAGCGGCGGCCGCCACGCAATTGATGGGCGGCTCCATTCGCCAGATCGAGTATGCAGCTGAAATGGGCATGGAGCATCATCTGGGTTTGACCTGTGACCCGGTCAATGGACTGGTACAGATTCCCTGCATCGAGCGCAATGCTTTCGCGGCAACCCGAGCCATTGATTGCGCTTCCTTTGCGCTCTATTCGGATGGCAGTCACCGCATCTCATTCGATGAAGTGGTCAAGGTCATGGCCCGGACGGGCCGCGACCTGCCCCACGTCTATCGCGAGACTGCTGAAGGCGGCCTGGCAATTGTTTATCGCTACCCTACTGCCTCTAAAAAATAGTCTGGATTTTCCCCTATGAATTCTCCTTCACTTGAAGATTCTTTGGCGCAGGCGCTGTCTGCCCGCTTGACGTTGGTTTCAGAACCGCATACAGCGGCATTTCGTTTGTTTTCTGGCTATTATGAAGGGCAGGCGGACCTCACCGCGGACGTTTTTGGGAAGACGCTGCTGTTGAGCACGGGAGCAGAAAATTTGTCTGCAGCCGCTGTCTGGCTTGAAACAGCCCGCGCTTTTTACTTGCAACAGCTTCCCTGGTTGGAGTGTGTCGTGCAGAAACAGCGTGGCGGGGATCGGGCACAGAAGCAGGGCGAGATTGTCTGGGGAACTTCCCCGGCGGTCGAGGTCATCGAGAACGGGGTGCATTATGCGCTTCGTCTGCAGATGAATCAGGATGCCAGTTTCTACCTGGATACTCGTGAATTGCGTACCTGGTTGCAGCAAAATTGTGCCGGTAAGTCAGTGCTGAATACTTTTGCGTACACGGGCAGTTTGGGGATCGCTGCTTTGGCGGGTGGGGCTGCCAGTGTCCGCCAGGTGGATCTTAACCGCGGCTTTTTGGATTTGGCCAGGACTTCCGCTATGCTGAATCATCTTGATCTGGGCCGAATGAAACTTGTCGCCAATGACATTTTTAGTGAAATTGGCTGGTTAAAGAAAGGGCAGCATCTTTTTGAGGTGGTGATTCTCGATCCTCCCTTCTTTTCGGTTACCGAAAAAGGCAAAGTCGATCTGGTCTCCGAATCCACCCGTATGCTCAACAAAGTTCGTCCGCTGGTGCAGGATAGCGGCTATTTGATTGCCATCAATAACGCACTCTTTCTCTCCGGGCAGGAATACATGGATTCGCTGCAGCGTTTGTGCACGGATGGTTACCTGGAAGTCGTGACTACCTTGCCTGTGCCGGCAGATGTGACTGGTTTTCCTGATACTGTGGTGCGTCAGCCACCTGTGGACCCGGCGCCGTTCAATCACTCTACCAAGATCGCCGTCTTAAAAGTCAGGCGCAAAGCCAGTTAGCTTTTTCGTTGCAACATCACCGAGAAATCGTGCTAAGATGTTGAGAGATGATCCGTTTGCCAGAGGGTAATGCCCTCTGGCAATTCTTATCTTGAAAAGGAGAGAAAAAGGTGAAATCAACATTGAAAAAGGTTTTTGGACAGGGAATTTTCTATACCGGGTGGGGAAATGCGTTGGAGTGCCTGGTTCTGGCGGTGGCGGTGTATTTTGTCAGCCAGATCTACACCCTGTTGAACCACGGCCCGGCAATTTTGAATCTGCATACCGCGTTGGACTCGGCGATTCCGGTCATCCCCATTTTTGTAATTCCCTATAACTCGCTGCAGCCCTATATTTATGCTACGCTGCTCTTGTTCTTGTTGTTCCGTACCAAAGATTTTCAAGCTGCCGCATTGACTATGATTGCCGTCTGGTTCGTCAGCTATGCGTTCTACTATTTTCTGCAGACAGAAGTAGTACGCCCTGTTTTGACCAGCACGGATACTTTCTCGAAGATGGTGATGGCGGTGTATGCTGGCGATCATCCCTTCAATGATTTTCCGAGTCTGCATACTTCGCTCTCCACGATCATGGCCATCTATTGGGTGAAGGTGAACAAGACTTTGGGTATTATCCTCAGTGTCTGGACGGCATTGATCGTGGCGGCTACTCTGTTCATCAAGCAGCACTACATTGCCGACGTTGTGCTGGGTTTGCTGCTGGCCTTTGGCTTTTCGGCTTTGTTCAGCCATTTGATCTTGCCAAAGAAACAAAAAGCATAAATCATTTTCAGGCCGTTGATCAACGATCAACGGCCTTTTTGATTCGCGGTAGAATTAATGGAAGAGTGTGCTGATTGTTAATGTTGAGGAGAGAATGACAGATAATTTGTTCCCGGTTCTTTTTGTTGGGCATGGTTCTCCGATGAACGCGATCGAAGAAAATGAATATAGCCAGACGTGGGCGCGGATAGGGCAGCAGCTTCCCCGGCCCAAGGCCATTTTGTGCATTTCTGCTCATTGGGAAACCCCTGAGCCTCAGACCACCCACATGGATCATCCCAAGACGATCCATGATTTCTACGGTTTTCCGCGTGAGTTAAATGAAAAACAATATCCTGCGCCTGGGTCGCCTGTGCTGGCAGAGCGGATTGCCCAACTGGCTGGCAGTTCAGCGGTTGCGCTGGATAATGAACGCTGGGGGTTGGATCATGGAACCTGGTCGGTATTATGTCGGATGGTTCCGCAGGCGGATATTCCAGTCGTGCAGCTCAGTCTGGCCCGCACCCGTGACGGGCAGTTTCATTACGATCTGGCCAAACGGCTGGCTCCCTTACGCGAAGAAGGGGTGTTGATCTTGGGCAGTGGAAACGTGGTTCATAATTTGGGAATGATCTCGATGGAAGAAAAGGCTTACCCCTGGGCAGAGGAATTCGATGCTCTGGTCAAGAACGACATAGAGTCAGGGGATCACGACCGTCTGATTCACTTTCAGAAGTTGGGCCGGGCGGCAGCCCTCTCGATCAATAGTGCAGAACATTACTTGCCATTGCTGTACGTTCTGGCACTGCAGCGTCCGGAGGACCGGCTGCAATTCTTCTGCGAGTCGCTGATGATGGGATCGCTCTCGATGCGTTGTGTGCAATTTGGGGCTTAGCTGATCTTTTCCCAGGGGGCAATGGGGCCGGGAACCGACACAAAAAGCGGATGCAGATGTAATTTCACAGGTAATTGAGTCAGACGGGCAAGATCACGTCTGGCTAGTTTTTCACGCAGATGGGCCGTCTCGAATTCTATTTGACCGGCAGTGACAGCAATTTGTGCTGGGCGCAGCCCCAGTTCGATCTTGGAGCGGTTGAATTGATAATTTCGTTGAATCGCTTCGTCACTGATGATTTCGAGAAAGTAATTGATGGCTTCAAGCGGATGCTCGTGGGCTTTGAAGCGCTCGAGCTGCGGATGATTGCGATATCCCCGGGTCTGGCCCATCAAGACGGCACGTGCCAGCAGCCCTTCACGCCACACGGCCAGCAATCCCTTAACGTCGAGGTATTCTGGAGAAATTGACCACAGGCGCATCTTAACCTTCTTGCATTGAAAGGTCAGCGACCAGGACCTGATTGCGGCCTTTTTCTTTCGCACGATAAAGGGCGCGATCGGCTCGATTGATTAAAACCTGTACGTTGTCTCCGTGAGTGGGGTATTCTGCAATTCCAATCGAGACCGTGGTCGAAACCCGAGCGTTGTCTCTTTCGATGACGATGCTTTGCAGCGTCTCACGGAATAAATTAGCTTTTCTCTTTGCTTCAGCGATTGTCATTCCCGGGAAAGCGACCAGAACTTCATCACCTCCCAATCTGAAAGAATAGTCGCTGTCGCGGGTGGCTTGAAGAATTGCCTGCCCAAATTGCTGCAGAATGCTATCCCCGGCCTGGTGCCCGAATTGATCGTTGATCTCTTTGAAATGATCGATATCCATGACCATGATGCTGAATTGATTGCGTTGCTGCTGCGCTTGCAGCAGAATCTGGCTCAAAACGGCATCCATGTCACGGCGGTTGTACAAACCGGTCAGACTATCATGAGTGGCCTGTGATTTCAACATTTCTTGCAGCCGGTTGGTCTCTTGAATTTGTTTTTGCAGAGAAGCATTGGCCTTTTTGAGCTGTAGCTCGGTTTGTTTCCGGATGCTGATGTCACGAAATGCCAGCAGGTAACCCGCGGGGGAAGAAGCGTGTGGGGTTAAGCTGGAGACTTGCAGGTCAACGTAATAATTTTCGGGTTCAGAAAGGCAATATTCTGTTGGAACTGCGAATTTGCTCATTTTGTGCAGGTCAAGTTCCCAGGGCAGTACCTCATGAAATTCTTTGCCGATGATATTGGTCTGCGGAAGGTGCAGAATGTCAAAAACGTGTTTGTTGACTTCCACGATTCTGTCTTTCCAATCGATGACCATCATTCCATCTTGAACCTGACGGAGGAGCAGATCTTGTGCCACGGGCACCAGATCCAGCAATTGATAGTGAGAAGACCCCAGGATCAGCACAATGTTCGTAAACAAGAACCCAAAGGGGGAGGTGTCCATTCCCTGAACAGGATCGATTCCAAAAGCATATAACGAGCCAGAGATCAACGGGAACAGACCGCTGATGAAAATTATGATCAGTTGTGAGCGGAAAGGTGGTTTGGAACGGCTGATCTTCTGAGCCAGCAATCCCAGGCCGAAAAAGACGAGGGTATAGATGTAAACCAGATGCAGGTAAAAGATCACACCGTGATCATAGATGAGAATGTTATATTGGGTCGAACCCCAGTGATAATTGGTCCAGAGCAGATGGTGCCAGCCATTGGTGAAGGCAGCAAGAGTAGTCAAAAAAGGGACGATCAAGAATAACAGCGCAAATCGCCAGTTCAAACGCCGCTGTTGTGAATAGCTAATGACGAATAGTATCAAGAAGGGGGTGGCAGTGGTAAAACCGATGTAAGAAAACTGCGACCACAGAATTTTAACGGGTTCTGTTTGGCTGATCGCTTCGAAAAGCAGCCCCAATACCCATATAGCCAACGCGGTCAGATGGAGCAAAAGGAAATTTCCGCCAAAGGCCCTTCTTTTTGACCAGGTCAGGATAAATAATGCTGCCGTGAAGAAAAGAATGATGGCATAGACAATTACTTGCGGAAGAATCATCATCGTTTCCCAGATTTACTCTGATAAATTTCCGAGATGCCAAATGACTCAGTTGATTAAGCTTTAAAAGCGCTGTCTTATAGATAGTATAAATACTGACTGGAACCGTGTCAAATTTGGCGAAGACAAACTGCAATAAGTAAACACGCAAGTTCAGAAAAAGATGTACTTAAAAATAGCCCGCTCTTTTCTTGTAACAGATAAAGAGTGGGCTTTTCTCTGAGGCAAGAGGTTACTTGATCTTGGTGAGTACGCCGAGCCCGAAACCGCCAAAAGCAAAGACGGCTGCTCCGCAGAAAATGGGGATTGCCGTGGTCCAGAGATAGCGCAGGATGGGTACGCGGTACATACCGGCCATCATGCTGACGATCTTGGGCCCGTATCCCGGGATCATCCGCGCCCCGATCAAGAAGACCGGGGATTCGACTTTCATTTTTCCCAGTCCAAAGGGGAGCTTATCTTTCTTTTCTTGAAAATTGGTAGCAGAACCAATGTGAGTTCCCAGATAATATTCGACCATAGCCGAGAGGGTATTCCCTGTTCCTGCGATGAGAGTGGCCAACCAGGGGCCAAACAAGGCACCGATGAAGAGGGTCAGTGGTTCGGATGGAATCAGCGTGACCCCCAGCAAGGCATACAGGAAAATGCTGATGATGACCCCCCAGATGCCCGCCTCGCTGATAAAGCTTTTGATCTTGTTCATGTCTTGCGTAAAGAACACAGCCGCCAGGATCATGATCAAGACCGAGAGGATCAAGACATAAACGGATTGAGAGCGACTTTTCTTTTTCGCCTCTTCGTTTACAGTTGGGGTAGGAGAAGAATTGTCCATGGGCGCAGTATAACAGATAAATCAAGGTTCCAGATGTGAATCACGGGCTATTTCCGTCGCTTCAAAGCCTAAAATGGCCTTAATTTCGCTCATATGGGTATGGCGATGGATACCGCGATTGAGAATGACCGTCTTCCCTGTCTCCTGAACGCTGTTGAAAAAGCTTTCCGGGAGTGATTCAATCAGAGAATCGATCTGTTGGGCATAATCGATGACCAGAGAGACGACCTTTTTGGGCTCGATTGCCAGTAAAAGGGGACGCATGGCTTCGTTGACCAGATCGAAATCATTGGGGGTGGGGGTGATTCCGGTGGATTGCCATTGTTTGAGCAGAGTGATGGCGCGGAAGTCCCAGTACACCAGATGGCACAGAACCCCCGACACTGTCCACCCGGCCGGCATGGCAGTGCCCAATTGTTTCTCATTCAAAGAGTTGACAAAGTGAGTGAGTTCTTCGCAAGAAGCGCTGTTGGCAGCACAAATTTCTTTTTGAGTAGCCATTAAGATCCTTTCTTCACGTGAATTCAATGATCGCAACTCCCCCATATTCCATTCCAATAAGCCAACATAACTAAAGAGTATTATACAAAAGAAATGGCAATATTTGGTTTTCTTTCGAAGAATTGCGACCTATTGATATACGCTGGAACGTGGCGAAAGGTTGCTCAGAAAGTTACCCCAATTGGCGGTGAACCAGACTGCGGATGAACTTTTCACGCTGCTCGGGAGCGTTCAAATCCAGATCGAAGCCTGAAAGGAATAGCTTGGGTGAAAGGATTAAAAAGAAAGCAGCCGATGTGATCTGAATGCAGGCCTGCTGCAGCTCCTCCTCTTGCATTTGCAGCCCGCGCTGCCGCAGGTCACGCACGAGGTCGGCCACGAAATCATTCAGCCGTTTGACTACCAGCGCATTGTAATCTTGACTGGTCAGCAAGCCAAAGAAGTGTGCATGGGTGATCCCCGGGTAATTCAGGCTGCCTTCGATCAGGTTCAGAAAAATGGCAATGCAGTGCTCCTGCGGAGTATCCCCAGGCAATAGATCAATGTCTTTCCAGTCGAAGGCGTTGGCCAGTGTGCGTTCCATTGCCTGCTGGATCAGGACCTCTTTGCTGCGGAAGTAATAATTGATAGCCGCGCTGTTGATGCCAGCCATCTCGGCAATCTTGCGATTGGTGGCTCCCTGTACTCCATATTTTTCCAGGCACTCGATGGCGGCAGTGATGATCTTTTCTTCCACAGTTTCGGTTGTTTCCATGCGTATCTCCTATTTTTCCAGATGACACAGGCGGGCAGATTCCTGCCACACCGCTGTGGCCAGTTGCGGGTTCAATGCTGCCCGGCTGGGCTGCCGCGGAGCCGAGAGATACCAGTACACGGCTTCGGACTGCAGCGCGGCCGGGTCTGCGGCCACGAATAGAATGGTCGATGCCGGGATGGAAGGATCCACGCCGGCTTTTTGACGCTGCCGCCAGACGAAACGGGCCAAGACGCCGGTGCCTTTGAAGCCAATGTTGGTATTCACCAGCCCGGGGTCCATGGCAAAGGCCCGCGGGGACTCGCCGGTGTGGCGGCGGTTGAATTCCGCTGAAAAGAGCACGTTGGCCAGCTTCGATACCTTGTAGGCCCACAGGCTGTTATACAGCAGCGGGCTGCGCAGTCGTTTGGGGTTCAGCCAGGTGCGGTAGTGTGATCCGCTGCTTATGGTAATGACCCGGCTATTGGGACGGGCGGCCATTTCTGGCAGGAGCAGTTGGGTGAGTAGAAAGGGGGCCATGTGATTGATCGCCACGGTCTTTTCGATACCGTCCTCGGTCAAGGTCAGTCGATCCACAAAAGTACCGGCGTTGTTCACCAGCACGTCCAACCCGGGGGCTTGCTGGCGCTGAAGGGCTTTTTTGATTTCTTCTGCCAGCCGGCGGACTTCATGCTGGCTGACCAGATCGGCCATGAGGTACTCGATTTTGGCTTTGGGCAACTGGGCCAAAATTTCGGCACGGGCATGGGCACAGCGGTCTTCGTTACGACCCACGCCGATCACGCTGGCCCCACAGCGGCAAAATTCCAGTGCGCTGCGCCAACCGATCCCTGACGTGGCCCCGGTGATCACCACAAATTTCCCGCTGAGATCATATTTCTGTTCCATGAGATTCATTTTATGGCTTTCTCCTGTTTTGTCAATAAAATTCAACCAATTGATTGAATTGAATGATTGACAAATCATAACTTAATCATTATATTTAATCAAGTGATTGAATCAAATGATAGGAGAAAAAAAGATGAACAGCGTTTTGTTGATTACCGGTGCTGCTGGTGGGTTGGGAAGTGCTTTTGCTCGGACGGCGGCCCGTAGAGGTTACGATCTGGTGTTGACAGATAAGGATGAAAAAGGTGAAGCCTTTGCCCGGCAGCTTGCCGCAAAGTATTCCTGTGAGGTGCATTATGTGCCCTGTGATCTGACCAGCGATGGCGATCGTACCCGCCTGTTTGAAACCTTCGCAGCTCACGAGTGGAAGTTCTGGGGCGTGATCAACGTTGCGGGCCTGGATTTCGAAGGAGCTTATGCCAGCCTGCAGCGCGGCCAGGCCATGACCGTGCTCAAGGTGAATTTGCTGGCCAATATGGATGTGACCCACGCAGTACTGCAGTTGCGTGATCCGCAGCAGAAGTTTCGCGTGATCAATGTGTGCAGCATGGCGGGGTTTTACCCCATGCCGTTCAAGGCGACTTATGCGGCGACCAAACGCTTCTTGCTGGATTTCTCGCTGGCCCTGCGTGAAGAGATTCGAGATTACGGCAGTGTAACGGCTCTGTGCCCTGGCGGGATGCCCACTACAGAGGAGTGCATGCGCGCCATTTTTGCCCAGGGATTTTGGGGTTGGGCCACTACGGTTGATCCGCAGCAGGTAGCCGAAGCGACGCTGAAACGTGCTTTGCGCGGACAGGCGCTCTACATCCCTGGCTGGGCCAACCGTTTTTTGTGGCTGCTCAGCACACCGGTGCCGGCCCGCTGGAAGGCGCATTTTGTGGCCGCTCGCTGGCGCAAAGCCCAGGCCGCTACGGCAGCTTCTCGTTTGTCTTTGGGGGAAGAAGCCCCGCTGCCGGCGGCACACCCGGCCGGCTGAACCGCGAAAATCCTGGCGCGGCGTCATGCTTGAGTTTGGGAGGTCTCCTGTATAATGGAGCTATTCAACCAACCCACCAATTACAGGAAGCTAAGATGAATACTCAAAGTAAGACGCTGCGCTTTTCGTTTTTTGCATTGATCTACTTCGCCGAGGGAGTTATTCTGGGCTATTTTGCCTCTCTGAACGCGCTTTATCTGCTCGGCAACGGCATCGATATTGCCAAGATCGGCATTTTCTCGGCCATTGCGTTGATCCCGTTTGTACTCAAGATTTTCTTTGGCATGCTCAGTGATCGTTTCAATTTATTCGGCTGGGGGTATCGCAAGCCCTATATAGCCATCGGTTTGCTGGTGCAGTTCGTGTGCCTGCTGATCGTGGCGCAGATTGATCCGGGCGCGCATTACTGGGGCTTTGTGGCGCTGGCCTTTCTGCTGCAGCTGGGGATGGCCTTTTTCGATACCTGTGCGGATGGTCTGGCTCTGGATATCACTCCGCTCAGCGAAAAAGGTACCCTGCAGGGTTTCATGGTCGGTGGACGGGCAGTTGGTGTTATCGTGGCGGCTTCAGTAGCCGGGTTCATTGCCGAAAACATCAGTTGGTCGGCGGTCTTCTATTTTCTGGCAGTACTGACGCTGATCCCATTTGTCTTGCTGTTCTTCATCAAGGAGACTGTCCGTAATGAGGATGAGCGCTTTAACTGGCAGGCTTTCAGTGCGTTCAAGAATAAACAGGTGATTGCCGCAGCCGGGGCCGGGTTGATCATTTTTCTGGTGGTGGTGGGCGCCAATCAGATCGTCAATCCTTCCTTCTCGGCTCGTCTGGATCTGAGCCTGAGCACGGCCGGGCTGATCACCACCGTGTGGGGAGTGGGCTGTGTCGTGGGCGGAATGCTGGGCGGCATTATCATGGATCACACCAACGATAAAGTGGCTCTTTGGATCTCGGTCTTGACCGTGGCGCCATCGATGGTGGTGCTGGCTCTGGTGCAGTCCCTGCCCATGATGTTCGTGGCGGCGGTTTTATTCGGAGTTACCTATGGCATTTCTCAGGCAGTTTATTTTGCCCTGGCGATGAAATATACTCAGCCCAGTATTGCGGCTTCCATGTATTCCATCATGATGGCGGTCACCAACGTAGGGCAGGGAATTGGTCTGGCCATCAGCGGAATGATTGCGAAGGCTGCCGGTTACCCCATTGCTTTCCTGGTATTCGGTGCTTTGATGTTCCTGGTGGTGCCATTCATGCCCGTCTTGTTCCAGAAAGAAAAAGTGGCGGCCTGATTCTGGTTCGCCTGCGTTCATTTCGAGAGGAAGCTGTTGACCTGCAGCTTCCTCTTTTTTTTGAGCAATTTACGAAAACCTATTGAAATCAGTCCGATAACGTGCTATATTAATGCCGAATTGGAATATTAAGATTCCGAATCGGAACGAAACTATGAATAAACCATTCGACACCCTCGACCACAAGATCATTCTGGCATTGCATAAGGATGCCCGCATGTCGGCTTCAGAAATTGCCCGTGCCGTTGATGCCAATGAGCGGACGATCCGCAAGCGCATCGACCGTCTGGTCAAGTTGGGAGCTGTCCGGCTGACGGCTATTGTTGACCCAGAGGCCTTTGGCTACGTGACCGCCGTGGATATTTTCCTCGAGGTCGATGCCGACAAGGAAGATGAGGTCATTCAGCGCTTTTTGACCATCCCCGAGGTGTCGTACATAGCTTTTGGGGAGGGCACGAAAGACCTTTCCATTGAGTGTCGCTTCCGCTCCAACGAGGGCATGCGTGAATTCCTCCGCAAGAAGTTGCCCACCATTGAAGGAGTGCAACTGAGGGGATACTCCCTGGTGCCGCGTATCATTCGCAACATTGACGAGTGGCTCCCCAGTGATGACGATTTCAGTGTTGAAGAGAAAGAAGATGACTTCTGACGATCCGGTGAAGAACCGGATCGTCTTTTTAAAAATTATGAATTCCGAAAGGAGCATCAAATGGAACTGAAACACTTTATCGATACACAAGATTTTTCGAAAGAGGAGCTGCTTGATCTGATCAAACTGATCCGCATGATCAAGCGCGCCGACAAGCAGGGAGCCACTCCCAAGCTGCTCGAAGGGGCCAACCTGGCCATGATCTTCGAGGAACCGTCCACCCGTACCCGCATCTCCTTCGAGGTTGGCATGGAAGAGTTGGGCGGCCACGCTCTCTATCTGAAGCCGGGTGAGATTCACCTGGGCGTGCGCGAATCGCTGGGAGATACTGCCCAGGTCATTTCACGCTACGTGGATGTGATCATGGCCCGCACCCTCAAGCACGAGACCATCACCGAGCTGGCTCGTTACGCGACTGTGCCGGTGATCAATGGTCTGACCGATTACAACCATCCGACTCAGGTGGTTTGCGACGTGCTGACCATGATGGAACATGCGCCGGCTGGCAAAAAACTGGAAGATTACAACGTCACCTTTGTGGGCGATGCCACCAACGTCCTCAGTTCGCTGATGTTCATTTGCACCAAACTGGGCATGCACTTTACCCACGCGGCCCCCAAGAAATATCAGGCTCCAGAAGCCTGGCTCAACATTGCCCGCGAGAATTGCAAAGTTAGCGGCGGCACGGTACGCGTGACCGAAGACCCGGTTGAGGCCGTCAAGGATGCCGATTTCATCTACACCGATTTGTGGTGGTGGGTGGGTCAGGAAGCCGAGATTCCTGAACGCCGCGCTGCCTTTATGCCCAAATATCAGGTCAACATGGACCTGATCAAGAAAGCTCCGGCTCACGTCAAGTTCATGCACTGTCTGCCGGCCTCCCGCGGTGTCGAAGCCACTGACGAGGTGATGGATTCAGCACATTCCATTATCTTCGATCAGGCCGAGAACCGTCTGCACACTGAGAAAGGTTTACTGGTCTGGCTCGTCTATCCGCGCTTGAAGAAAGCCAGCACCGAGCAAAAAATGGTGCATGCCGGACAGATCGAAGACTTTCTGACCAGTCATTTTTAGTAGCCCTGCCCTTTGGGCAGGAGATTCGCACGGAGGATTAAGATGTCAGTTTCAACCCCAGCAGTAAACGAAAAAAGCGGCGGTTTCAAGAAAGTGCTGCGCAGTCTGGATATGACGTTGTTTACCGTCTGCGCCATCCTGGTCATGGATACGCTTGCCCCATCAGCGGCCATCGGTACTTCTTCCATTTCCTGGTGGTTAATTACCCTGGTCCTGTTCTTCATTCCCTACGGTTTGATCACCGCGGAGTTGGGCACAACCTACCCGGAACAGGGCGGTCTGTACATCTGGATCAAAAGAGCGTTTGGCGAAAAATGGGCAGCCCGTACGACCTGGCTGTACTGGATCAATGTTGCCTTGTGGATGCCTTCTGTGTACATCCTTTTCGCGGGCATGTTCGCCCAGTTGTTCTTCCCTGAGATGAGCCTGTGGTGGCAGATTGCTATCGGCATCGTCATGACCTGGGTCACGGTCTGGATTGGTTCGATGACCCTTGAGACCAGCAAGTGGATTCCCAACATCGGCGCCATCATCAAAGCCTTGATCATGGTAGTCATTGGTGTGGGTGCCTTTATCTATGCCGGGCATCATGGTGTGGCTAACGATCTTTCTCTGCCCAACCTGCTGCCCTCCTGGGATGCTGGCCTGGCTTTCTTGCCGGTCATCGTCTACAACTTCATGGGCTTTGAGTTGATGTCGGGCGCTTCAGGCGAGATGAAGAATCCGGGTAAAGATATTCCACGGGCCATTATCATTGCCGGCGCTTTGATCGCGGTCTTCTACATTTTGGGCACCCTGGGCATCCTCATGGCCCTGCCGATGGATCAGATCGGTCTGGTTTCAGGCATCATCGATACCCTCAAGGTCCTGTTGGGTACCACTGGCATTGGCAACGTCATGGTGATCATTCTCGGTGTCGCGGCTCTCTACTCCTTCCTGGCCAATATGGTGACCTGGACAATGGGTGCCAACCGCACCGCTGCTGAAGCTGCCAAAGAAAACGAACTCCCGGCTATCTTCGGCCGCGAGCATCCCGTGCATCAGACCCCGGTAGGCGCTTTCATCATCACCGGTATTGTCTCGACGGTGGTCATGATCGTCTATGGCTTCATGGCGGGTTCTGCTGAAGACCTGTTCTGGACTCTCTTCGCTTTCAGCTCCATGATCTTCTTGCTGCCCTACCTGATGCTCTTCCCGGCTTTCTTGAAGCTGCGCAAGATCGACGCCAATGTAGAACGCCCCTATCGCGTTCCTGGCGGTAAGGTCTTTGCCTGGATTCTGGCAATTGTCTGCGAGATCTTCATCCTGCAGGCGGTCATCTTCTTTGTCTACGTGCCGGGTACCCCCATGGATTGGTCTTTTGCCGGCCCGGTTTTGATCGGGGTGGTCTTGACCTTGATCGTGGGTGAGATTTTGATGGCGGTCAGCAAGAAACACAAAACTGCATAACCCTGCTCTGGAGAGAGAGAATACAGAAAGAAGGAAACTATGTCGTTCTTGATCGATAGCACTCCGCGTAAAGATGGTTTTCGCATGCCGGGTGAGTTCGAAACTCATGCTGGTACTTGGATGCTCTGGCCGGAACGCCCGGATAACTGGCGCAACGGGGCCAAACCGGCCCAGAAAGCTTTCGTGGCTGTGGCTTCGGCGATTGCCCAGTTCGAACCGGTGACCATGTGCGTTTCACAGGCACAGTTCTGCAATGCCCGCAACATGCTCCCTGGCAACGTACGCGTGGTGGAAATGAGCAACAACGATTCCTGGATGCGCGACTGCGGCCCCACCTTTGTGGTGGATGGCAAGACGGCCCGTGTCGTAGATTGGGACTTCAATGCCTGGGGTGGGCTGCTGGGCGGTCTCTACTTCCCGTGGGATCTGGATGACCAGGTGGCCGGCAAGGTGGCCGATATCGAGCGCGTGGACCGCTACAAGGCACCGCTTGTGCTCGAGGGCGGTTCCATTCATGTAGATGGTCAGGGCACTTTGATGACCACAAAAGAATGCCTGCTCAACGAAAATCGCAACCCCGACAAAACTCAAGCTGAGATCGAAGACCTGTTGGCCGGGTACCTCAATATCAAGAAATTCATCTGGCTGAACCATGGGGTGTACAACGACGAGACCAACGGCCACGTCGATAACATCTGCTGCTTCATTCGCCCGGGAGTGGTCGCGCTGACCTGGACGGACGATAAGTCCGACCCGCAGTATGAGATTTCGCAGGAAAATTACGAGATCTTGCAGTCAGCCACGGATGCCCAGGGCCGCAAGCTGGAAATTCACAAGATTCATCAGCCTGACCCGGTGCTCATCCGTGCCGAAGAGGCCGAGGGCGTGGATGCTGTAGAAGGCACCCTGCCGCGCGAGGCTGGCGACCGCATGGCAGCTTCGTACATCAATTTCTATCTGTGCAACGGCGGGGCCGTGGTGCCGACCTTCGACGATCCGCACGATAGTCAGGCTCTGGTTGAATTGCAGAAGTTACTGCCCGAACGCAAGGTGGTGGGCGTACCGGCCCGCGAAATTCTGCTCGGCGGCGGCAACATTCACTGCATTACCCAGCAGCAGCCAAAAGCGTAACTTTGCTTCAAAAAAACGAGGGCACCCTTACGGTGCCCTCGAATTATTTCTACTGAAAATTACAGCACGCCGGTGTTTTTCAGTTCGCGGTGCAGATCGGCTGATGAACGGAACAGAATGGTGTTTAACCCCACTGAGCGGGCGGCGTCGACGTTTTTCTGCACGTCGTCGGTGTAGATGCACCTGTGCGGGTCCAGATCGTAGCGTTCCAGCAAAATGCGGTACAGCCGCGGATCGGGCTTGGCAACCTTTTCGATGCCCGAAATGACCATTCCGTCCAGCAGGTCGAAAAAGGGGTGCAGGGAGCGCGTCAGGGCGAATTTATCGGCATTCCAGTTGCTCAAGCCGTAGACCGGGTAGCCGGCTGACTGAATCTCCTGGATCATTTTGATGTTGGCATCGAAGGTAACCCCCAGGGTCTCTACCCAGCGTTCATCGAACGTGCGAATGAGGTCGGCGCGTTCCGGGTAGCGCCGGCACATCTCAGCAATGCCCATCTCGAAGGGATACCCTTCATCGAAGCTGTGATTCCATTCGCTGAAGTGGATGTCTTGCAGCAAACGGGCAATCTCGGTATCGTTGGGGAGAATCTTGCGGTAAAGATAATAGGGGCTCCAGTCGATGAGCACACCGCCGAAGTCGAAGATGACTGCCTGAACGGAATTCATGAAACAATCCTTATTTTGAAGTGAAACTTTTCAATTTTATCTTAAATTCAGGCAGCGTCGATGCGGGAATAATAGACTCCCACCAGCCGGTACAATCCCCAGACGATCAGCCAGTTGAGCGCAAAAATGAGGAACAGCGTAAAGAGGCTGCCGCTCAGGTTGGCTCCCAGCCATACGAGTGCGGCCAGGGCCGTGCCCAGCAGGATGCCGCCGGCGCTGATCTGTGGAACGGAGCCGTCGAGCAGCCGGTTGCTGCGCGCGTGGCGGATCACGTCCAAGGCGGCGGACAGAGCGGTCTGTGCGGTGAGTCCGGGCAGCAGTACCAGAAAGAACCCCAGCGGCACGTTGGCAATTCCTATCCCGACCCCCGCTCCCAGCAGGCTCAAGAGAACCGTACCTGCCAGACTGCTGAGCATTCCGTAGAGGACGACCTGCCCCCCAGCAATCGGGAGCTGCCGCAGCACAGGCCAGCCGGCCAGATCACTGCGCAATCGCTGGCTGGTAACCCGTCCGACCCCGATCACCCAGAAGATCAGAGCAATACTGCGGCCGGCCAAATTGGGCAAAAAGGCGACCCACAGGGGGATGGCGAATACGGTGATCCAGTTGAACACAGTTGACACGTTCACCGTGCGCCAGGATTCCACCAGGTCCTTCCAGATCAGGGCTTTCCCGCCCAGTCCGATGGGCAATCGCGCGGATTCGTGGCCGACGCCCAGTTTCTTCTGGGTACGGCGCAGGTTGAGGTAATCGGTCATGCCATAGCGAATGGCATTATTGGTCAGTTCCACTTCGTGGGTTTCCTGTATGGCACGGGTGAGGTTGAAGTTGTTCGAGAAAAATGCCAGCAGCAGCCAGGCAGAGAGTGCACAGCCCCATACCACCAACGCGGTGGCATTGCTCATGCCGCCGCTGAACCCCTGCTGTAGCGGTTTCAGCAGCCAGGCGGTCATTCCAAATGGGTGGGTAAAGGCTGCTGTCGTCAGCCAGATGCCCAGCGCCAGCACAACGGCATTGACCGGCCAGGCCAACCCGCGGATTTCACGATCTTTTTGCAAACGCAGTATTCCGACACCCCACTGCAGGCTGAACAGGGTCAGTTGCAGCGGCAGCAGCGCCATCAAAGGGCGCAGTCCATAGATGGTGTATTCAGGCAGGCGTTCGGCGCTGATCGGGCCGCTCATGGTGATCTCGGCCAAAGAAAAACCCAGTACCAGGGTCAGCAGCCAGAAGGGCAGCGCATTCTGCAGCCACGGCATCCAGAACCAGCGCAGCACAATGCGCCGGCGGCTGACGGGCGATTGCCCGAGCAGCAAGGCATCTGTTTCATTGAAAATGGCGGGGCTGCGCCGGCAGGCCTGATTCATGCCGAAAAGCCACCAGCTCGCCAGGATGAGGACCAGCACCCCAATGGCCGCCTGTTCAGGACGCCCGGGCAGGATGGCTTGCAAGACTATTGCTCCACCGCTGGCCAACAGGGTCAGTGTTAAAAAGATCCAGCCGCTGAAGAAAATGATCAGGTAGATCAAATAAGCGCGGTTGACCACGGATTGGTCTTTGCGGTCATAAGAGACCAGCGATAACCAGAACCCCAGTTCGCTCTCTTCCTGGCGGGTGCGCAGCCAGTGGATGACGTTTCGCTCATTCAACCGTGACCTCGCCTTCGCTGATGCGCAAGTGTCGGTCGCCTAGATTCTCGATCAAATTCAGGTCGTGAGACGAGAGCAGCACCACGGCTCCGCGTGCGCGCTGTTCTCGGATTTCTTCGGTGAGCAATCCCACTCCTTCCACGTCGAGGGCAGAAGTGGGTTCATCCAGCAGCAGTACCTCGAATGGCCGGATCAAGGCCAGAGCCAGGCCCAGCTTCAGGCGCATGCCGCGGGAGAAATTATGGGGGTAGAGGTCGCGAGAAGCCCATAGCCCCAGTTTCCGCAGCAGTGCTTCAGCGCGTTCGGCAAATCCCTGGCTGGCCTGGTTGGCTGCGGCAATGAATTGCAGATGTTCCCAGGCGGTCAGTTCCAGGTAGAAGCGCGGTACGTCCGGCACGAAGACCATGCGGCGACGGGCTTCTACTTCATCATGGTAGAGATCGAAGCCTGAAACACTGACGTTGCCGCTGCTGGGCTTGATCAATCCCGAAAGGCATGACAGCAGAGTCGATTTTCCTGACCCATTCGGTCCCGACAGGAGGGTGATTTCGCCGCCGTTCAGGGTAAAACTGGTTGGCGCCAGCGCCTGAAAAGCCTGATATTTTTTGCTGATTTCACTTACTTTCAAAGATGCGGTCAAGATTAGCTCCTTCAGTTGAACGAACAATAGTAATTATAAAATGGAATATTTACTTCTCCTACGATAAAAAAGATCCAGAGGTTGCTGCCTCTGGATCGCTTCGATTACTTCTTGTCTTCTTTTTCTTTGCGTTTGCGCCGCAGCTCTTTTTGCTGCATTTCGCGGTGGCTCCCATCGCAGAGTGGTTTCTGACAGGAATGCCCGCAGTTGCACAGGGTCACGCGGTTGCGCGTTTCAAAGGGCTCGCCGTCTGAACGCTCGATCGGGATGTTGCCGGTAACCCACAAGGGCCCGTTGATGGGGCCATCTTCGGTGATTTCGGTGGTCACGGCAATTTCGACGGGCAGATCAGGCTCGATGTTTTCTTCCCCTTTTTTCATGGAGTACATGTAGGCCCCGGCCGGGCAGCGTTCGATCATGGCGATGATCTCCGCTCGAACGCGCGGTTCGGCAGTATCCGCGATCATGCGGTCGATATTGGTCAGCCGGTTGCCGCAGAAGCCTGAGAGCATGCACAGGTAACCGTCTTTCTTGACAACCAACCCCGTGCCGCTTTCATCGACAATTTGACGGTCGGCTACGGTGCCGGTATCAGCAGTCTCGGTGCCGTCGAAGTCGATTTCGTGATGCGAGGCGTCGCAGAAAGGCATTTCCTTTGAGGCTCCGCAGCGGCACAGCGAATAATGCTCTTTGGTTTCGTAAACGAAATCTTTCTTCCAGGTCAGCGGTTCCCCATATTCTGAAACTACCTGGGTTTTGTGCACCAGCGGAACGTTGCCGTAAACGTGATAAGAACCGTCCGGGCGGACAACGATCTTGGGGGTGGTGGGACGAGTATTTTGGCTATTCTCGGTCATTTCTTTCCTCGCTGAATCCAGAGTTTGGATATTTCTTGATTATACCAACCTGCGGCAAACCTTTTTCGTGCCAGAAGGGTTAAAAATCATGAAAATGGTTGAGTAAAATCCGGACGAATTTTTGTTACAATCTGTTGAATAAATCTTGGAAATTTGATAAAGTAAGAAGAGATTAATTTCTCATTTATTCTGTTATCTAGCGTGAAAGCGATCGGTCTTCTGAGATCAGAAGGACACGACACTACGACTTTCACTTCCCCTTTTCCCACCTGCCACACGCGAGGCAGGTGGGAACTTTTTTATCAGGGCGCGATGACGCGAATAATCTGCGGTAGGATTTTGATCTTGACGGGTGTCTCGCCCAGAGGTTCTCCATCGGCCTGTACCAGTGCGGGTGGTTTGGTAGTGATGACGATCTTGCGGCTGGCGGTCAGTTTGCGATATTTCGGGGTGCGTTTTTCACGGCTGACGAAGATTTGCCAGATGAGCACTGGCAGGTCAAGCAGCGTACGTGCCTTGAGAATCAAAATTTCCACTTTGCCGTCGTCTGGATGAATGTCGAGACGGTCTTCGAAGAAGCGCAGTCCGATCACCCCATAATTGGCCACCAGGATCTCGGTGGCACGGCCTTTGTAGAGCACGCCGTCCACTTCCATGCGGTAGCGCTGCATTTGCAGCCCCAGCAATTGCTGGAAGAAGTGTTTGAAATAGGCCAGCATCCCCAACTTGCGTTTCTGGGCTCGCTCGGATTGGTTGATCATGGTGGCACTGAACCCGACCCCCAGGTTCATGGCATGGAGGGTATTGCCCACGTCCATCATATCCAGCTTGCGCACGCTGTGCCGGCCGGTCATGAGCGCGATGGCACGCTGCGGAGAGGCGGGCAGGGCCAGATGGCGGGCGATGGCATTCCAGGTGCCGGTCGGGATGATCCCCAGGGGCACGTGGGTGTGGGTAAGGGCCGCCGCGGCTGCTGCGACGGTGCCATCCCCACCAGCGGCTACGACCAGATCTGTGCCCGCAGCCACGGCTTCGGCAATGACCTGATTGATGTCTTCTTCTTTTTTTGTGAAATGGAAAGTGGGCTGCCACCCGGCAGCATGGAATTGCTCCTCACAGATTTTCTTGAGTTGCTGCGGATTGGTGAACCCGGCTACCGGGTTGATGAGGATGAAAACTTTACTTCTCGGTTTGAGTGTGGCAGACATGATGATTCTGGCTCCCTGCCATTAATTATAGCTTACCTCTTCGTTGGGTTATCAAACAAGCAGTGATTGCTTGCCCGAATACTTCACCTGTGGGGTACGGTGCCAGTCAGCGCAGTGCTGGATGGCATCGTGAATCTCCTGACGGTCTGACTCAGCGGGAGTATAACCGGGTTCCCAGAAGAAGCCTTTGACCTCGAAGATGCCTTCCTTGCGGTGGGCTTTGACGTCCATACGGGCTACGATCTGGCCGTGATGCAGCACCGAGAGCAGATAATAGCCATACTTGCGCTTGGAAGCTGGCAGGTAGCACTCGATCGCAAAATCGTAGTTGAAAAGCTGACGGGTGCGTTTGCGATCCCAGATCAACGGGTCGAACGGGCACAGCAGGGTGGTACGCTGAGATTGCCAGTTGATCTGGCCGTCCATTACCTGCTGGTACAGTTCAGCCGCGATCAGGCAGGGCTCTTGCCAGCCTTCGACCATGATCTCGCGGATTTCTCCGCTTTGCAGCAATTCCTGAATGGCATATGCCGACTCAGCTTTCATCAGCCGGTAATAGTCGGCTACCCAGTCAGGGCGAGCAATCCCCAGAGCCTGAATGGAGGTGAGCACGAAGTAACGGATTGTATCCACCAGGGAGGGCGCGTTTGCATCCGACCAATCCGGGCGCACCCGTTCGCGCAGGTCATAGACCCGCTGGAATTTCTCGCGGCGCAGTACCATTATTTCACCGGCCGCTAGCCAGTATTCCAGGGCATCTTTCTCGATCTTCCAGTCCCACCAGGTGCCTTTTTTGCCATCCTTGCGTTCGAAATCAGCCGATTTCACTGCTCCGTGGTCGCGGACGTACTCTAGCATCTGATCACAGTCGGCCTGGTGATTCTGGTACCACTCGGAATAATGATGGTAGCGCTTTCCTTCGAGAATGGCACGCCGGTGGTAGGGATATTGTTCGGCGGGGATGAAACAGGCAGCATGGGCCCAGTATTCAAAAAGTTGTTTCTCGGCTAACAGCTCATCCACCCATTCCAGCGGGTAATTTCCCAGACGGGACCACAGGGCAAAGTAAGGCGCGCGGGCCACGATGTTGATGGTATCGATCTGCAGGATACCTATCTTTTGAATGGCGCGCAGTGCATCCACTTTTTGAACGTCTTGCCGGGGGCTGGCAAAGAGGCCCTGGGCATGCAGAGCCAGGGTTCGGGCCTGGTCAAGTGTAAGTGTTTGCAAAGACATGAGCCCATTATAGCAGAAATTATGTTCGATAAAAACCTGCTCTTGACCCATTCCGAATTGCACTGTTTAATCACTTCTGGCAGATGACTTGGAGTGAGGAGCACATTGATACAGGCTCAAAACAAACATAAGTGGACGCTTGTACTTTTCTTTTTGATCCTGGCGCTCGGAGTGGCAGCGCGTACCTGGCAGTTTTCGCAATATCCGGCTGGCTTGAATCAAGATGAAGTTGCTTCTGGGGTGGATGCGTATAATTTGCTCCATTTCGGCATTGATCGCAATGGAATGAGCTTCCCGGTATATTTCGTTGGTTTCGGCAGCGGCATGCCGCCGCTTTACACCTATCTGTTGATCCCTTTTGTGGCACTCTTGGGCTTGACCCCGTTAGCCATCCGCTTGCCGATGCTGTTGTTGGGCTGTCTGACCCTGCCGCTGGTATATGCTTTCAGCCAGCGCCTGCTGGGTACTCGTTTTGCGCTGCTTGCCATGCTGTTTGTGGCGATCAGCCCGTGGCACATCATGATGTCACGTTGGGGTCTGGATGCCAATTCACTGCCTTTTTTCTTTACGCTGGCATTTACTCTTTTACTCAGTTCCACTCGCGAAAATGCCCGGGCGATCCCGGCCTTCGCGGTTTTTGCTCTTTGCCTCTATGCTTACGGCAGTGCCTTTGCGGCGGTACCGGTCTTTTTGCTGATTGCGGTCATCATTTTGCTGCGTGCACGGCGAGTGCGCGTTTCTACTCTGATAGGGGCAGTGGGGGTTTTCTTTGTACTGGCGCTGCCTCTGGGGCTTTTCCTTTTGGTGAACTTGCTGAGTTGGCCGACGCTTCATGTGGGTGCGTTGACCATCCCCCACATGACCAGTCAGGCCCGCTTCATTTCACAGACCTCTTTATTTGGCAGCGCATTCTGGCACAATACCCTGCAAAATACTGCCATTACTTTCTATTTGCTGCTGACCCAGAGGGATACTTTCGACTTCAATGCCTTGCAGGCATACGGCTATTTCTATCGCTATACTGCTCCGCTCGTGCTGCTGGGCATCTGCATGCTGCTGCCGCGGCGTAAGCACCCGGCCTCCCCTGAAGCCAGGCTTTTTCTGACCTGGATCGCGGCGGCACTGATCATCGGGGTTTTCGAGCCGGTGTTGCTGAATCGCATCGGCTTGATCTTGATCCCGCTCATCGTGTCTGTGGCAGTGGTTGCGGATTGGCTGTGGCAAAAGCGCGCCTGGGCTGGGATCGCTGGGACTGCAGTTTTTTGCGTGGCTTTTGTTTTCTTTAATTTCAGTTACCACAGCTCACGTTTCAATGAACAGATTGAACTTAACTTCCCGCAAGGGTTGGTCGAGGCGTTGGATTACGTGAAAGAGATCCCGTCTGCCCCGGTATGCGTGACCGATGGGGTGAGTATGCCCTACATTTATGTGCTGTACAGCGAAAAGATGGATCCGCATGATATCTTGGCGGACATCCGCTACAGCGCGGCTGAAACGGAATTCCGCGCGGTGATTGGTCTGGGACGGTACACCTTTGGTCTGGAAAATTGTGGTACTGCCAGCAATCAAATTTACGTTGTGCGTGAATCTGAAGCCGATCAGGTGCCAACGAGCCTTCGCGAAGTAACTTTTCAGAAATTTCAGGTGTATCTCCCCGTACAATGAGAGAAGCGCCTCCACATGGAGGCGCTTCTGCATTACTAATGGGCTCTTATTTTTTGATTAGCTTGGAATAGATTTTTTCTTCGGGTAATTCCTTGGTGCAGAAGAACCAGTCGTAGCATTTCAACTCGCCGGTCTTATTTTCCATGCGTTCCTTGGCAATACCGCATGAACCCGCAGTGGGTACGATTACTTCCTTACCTGGGCGCCAGTCGGCTGGGGTGGCGACCCCGAATTCATCCGCTGTCTGCAGTGCAATCAGGGCGCGGTAGATTTCATCGAAATTGCGCCCCAGGCTGAGCGGGTAGTAGATGATGGCGCGGATCGTGCCTTTGGGGTCGATGAAGAAAACTGCGCGTACGGCCTGGGTGGCGCTTTCGCCCGGCTGAATCATGCCGTATTTCTGGGCAACGGCCATCGAGATATCCTCGATCAATGGGAATTTCACTTCCACGTTCTTCATACCGTTGTATTCAATCTTGTCTTTGATCGTACGCAGCCAGGCAATGTGGCTGTAGAGACCATCCACCGACAGCCCCACTAGTTTGGTGTTGGCTTTGGCGAACTTTTCCTCGAGGGTAGCAAAGGTCATGAATTCGGAGGTACACACCGGGGTGAAATCTGCAGGGTGGCTGAAAAAGATCACCCAACTTCCTTTGAAATCAGCAGGAAAGTTGATCTTGCCCTGTGTGGTGACAGCAGAAAACTCAGGGGCTTTATCGCCGATACGCGGCATTGCGACAACAGGTTTTTCAATAGTAGCGTCCATTTTATTTTTCTCCTTCTTTGGACTGAATTGTGGTGAGATTTTGTTCTTTAAGTGCAGCCTGACAACTCGGGCAGAGGCCATAGTATATGACTCTGGACCCCAACAAAGCATAGCCTGAGGTGGCACCGATTTCCTGGTCCATCTTTATAACCAGATCGGATGCCACATCGATGATCTGGTGACAATGGATGCAGGCCAGGTTGATGTGAGGCGTGGTGTCTGCATCAAAATGGACCTTGCCGTCGCCGGCATCGCCTAGTACATTGACCTTCCCCTGTGCTACCAGCGTGTCCAGTGTGTTGTATACCGTTGCCAGTGACAGTGAGGGATAGTCCGGCTTGAGCGCTGCATACACGTCCGCTGCCGTCGGATGCTGGTGAGATTCGGCCAATAGCTTACAAATGGCCATCCGCTGCGGCGTGATGCGCAGTCCAGTTTTTTTGAGGGAAGAGATCAGTTCTGCTTGAGTTATCATTCAATTTCACTTTAGAATAATTATTTATTTATAATTATTATAAATAAAAAAAATAAAAAGTCAATAGGCCTGTTGAAAAGTGGTCAATATTTTAAGGTTGACTGGGGAGATTAAATCAAAATGCGCTGTTTAAAAATAAAAAGTGCGCTTTGCGCGCACTGTTAAAGTGATCCACCGGGGACTTGAACCCCGAACCCACTGATTAAGAGTCAGTTGCTCTGCCAATTGAGCTAGTGGACCAAAGAGCGAAATTATTATACCCGAATTGGTCACCCTGTCAATGAAGGGTAAAGAAAAAGAAACCCCGGGAGAATTCTCCCGGGGTCAGGTGTGTTTAGCGCACGTAGATCAAAATCCAGAAGGGCTGGTCAAAATTCGGACCGATGCCGAAGCGGGTGCCATCTGGTGTTTCGAGCATGAATTTGGCCTTGTAATTGGCAACAGTTTCAGGCGCTTTGAGGTTGATCTTTAATTCGACGGATTGACCATTCGAAACGACCTGACCAATGACGGTATCCGAGGCACCAAAGGGGTTGTCATCCACCGAAACAATCTTGGTATCGGCGGGCCAGGTGGCAGTACCCACGTTGCTGACATGCCAGATCTTGGTAAAGGTCATGTTGGCGTTGACGTAGGTACCATCCGGGAAGTTGACGTCTTCCACTTCACCCACGCGCAGTGACGGGGCGGAGGTGGTCTGGTTGTTGACTGGCGCAACTACAGCGGCCGCGGTGGTCGCAGTTGGGGCAGCTGTGGGTGCCTCAGTCGGCAGAGCTGTGGCAGTGGGCACTGCGGTGGGAGCTTCAGTGGCGACGACGGTTTCCGCTGCGGCAGCCGGTTGGCTGGCGTTGGTGCTGATCTGGGTCTGCATGACAGAAAGAGTGGCGGCGATGGCGGTTTGCATTCCGGTAGTCTGATCAGCGGTAGCTGGCTGACTGCAGCCCACCAGCACCAGGGCCGCAACCAGTAATGTTACGAGAGTAATTTGAATTGGTTTCAAAATGAACCTCCATGAATTATCCATACTGAGAAAAGCAAAAGTCATCTCATTATAAAAGAGGTTCTCACCCTTAGGCAAGGGTGAGAAAAACCCTCTATTATCGAAGCTGACCCACTCAGAAGGGTGCTTTTATGGTGTGCAGGTCACCGGGATCGAGATCTCCGCGAAATCTTGATGGTTGGGCGAATCGACGTAAATGTGGGCGGTCAATGTTCCGGTCGAAGCGTCCACTGGCCAGCTGACGGTAGTGCCGGTCTTGGTCCCCGTATCACTGAAGGTCAGCGAGTAGGTATCTGAAGTGCCGGCCGAGGTCTTGATGTAATAAGTTACTGTGCCAGAACCGTTGACGGTGATGCTGGGCACCAGATTGATGGTGGCCGGGCAGGTACCACTGTAAGGATTGGCCGAAGCCGAAAGTGAAGCTGCGGTAACAGCGAAAACGTTCTCGGTAGTGATACGGATCGACCACGGTTCTCCGGCAGAGGGGCCCAACCCAAAGGTATAGCCGTTATCCGTTTCGATCATGAAATTAGCAATGTGTTTACCGGCGGTAACCGGTGCGGTAAAGGTGACCGAGACCTCGTACGTCGCGCCGGGGTTGATCTGTTTCCCCAGAGTGATGGAGCTGACCCCCATCGAGTCGCCGCTGACGAAGACGATGCGATAACTCGATAACCAGGCAGCCGTGCCGCCGTTGGTAATGCGCCAGGTCTTGACGAAGCTTTGTCCGCCTTTGAGCACTGTCCCGGCTGGGATGGTGACGTCCTGAACGTTCGAGACGTACAGCGCTTCAGCCTGCGTGGGTGTTGGTGGAATGGGCGTCGCGGTTGGGGCCAGGGTAGGGACGGGCGTGAAGGTGGGGATCGGCGTTTCAGAAGGGGCGGCAGTCTGGGTGAAGGCGGCTTGCAGCGCATTTTGAGTTTGCAGGGCGACCACGGTCTGAGCGACCAGGGTTTGCAGGTCAGGGGTACTGATAGTATTGCTGGGCGCGCAACCAGCCAGCAGCGCTACGCTCAGTAAAAAAGGTGTGATTTTCATAATCCATTTCATGTGTTTTTCTCCAAATTGATTCATTGGTCATCCGCCGGCAGAAGCAGAGACCACTTCCCGGTTGCTTTCACTCCAAAGGCGGGGCTGGGGTCAGGTCTCCCGTGGCGCAGAAAGAATTGCTCTTTTGTTCACCAACGGGCAAAATTCTCTATGGCGTGCAGGTCACCGGGATGGTGATTGCGCCAAAGTCCTGATGGTTGGGCGAATCAACGTAAATGTGAACCACCAGTGGGTCAGGTCCGGTCACGGGCCACGCAATAGCCGCCGTGGTGACTGTGCCGGCTGCAGTAAAGACGTTGGTATAGGTATTCGAGTTCCCGGTAGAGGTGACGAAGTAATAGGTAACCGTGCCGGCTGCGGTGCTGGTGAGGGAGGCAGAAAGGCTGACGCTCCCGGGGCACGCGCCGGAATAAGAAGTGGGCGAGGCGATTACCGAAGCCGAGGAGACCTGGAAAAACTTCTGAACGATGATCTTGACCCAGAAGGGGCTGGTGCCATTGGCGCCCAGACCGAAGTTCTTGCCTGCATCAGTTTGAACCATAAAGTTACCCTGATAGGTCCCCTCGGATTGGGGGGCGACCAGATTGACTGAGATATCGATGGTTTGATTGGGGGCAACTGTGCGTCCCAACAGTACGCTGGTGGCGCTCATCTGATCCCCGCTGACGAAGACCAGCTTGAAGTTAGCCGTCCAGCTGGCAATGCCGCCGTTGGTGATGCGCCAGGTCTTGGTGAAAGATTCGCCGGGCTGGTAAACGGTGTTGTCTGGTGCGGTAATGTCTTCGACCCGGGTGATGATGTAACTGGGCTGCGAAGTGGCGGTGGGTGCAGCCAGGGTGGTGGCTACAGGGGCGGTCGTGGCCGCCAGGGTGGCGGTGGCGATCATTTCAGGGGTGGCTGTCGGAGCAGCCTCTGCGGGGGTAGATGCGGCGAGAGCGGTTTGCAAAGCGACAACAGTATTGGCAACGGCAGTTTGCTGTACAGATACATTGTCGGTACTGTTATTCCCGAGCAAGCTGCAGCCTGTAATCAGCAGCCCGGTGATCAATAAACCGGCAGTGACTTTTGTGAACAGTTTCATTTGTTTCCTCCAGACCAGATTTTAATCCAGCAATCTGGCTAGGATAATTATAGAGAGGGTTGGGGGGGAATACAATAGAAAGATTAATCTCCGTGAAGCGGGTTATTTCTACCGCAGGTGGCTGATCCATCGGCGCAGGGAGGTCAGCCGCAGGGTCATCAGCAGTATCCAGACTCCCAATGCGACCAGTGGCCAGAAGATCTGCCCCGAGAGACGGAAGAGATCCCCCTTGAGGCTGAGCGCGTAATGCAGAATGACCAGAATCGCCAACGGATAAACCAGAGCATGCAGTCGATTCCAGCTTCGTTTCATTTTTCGCTGGGCAGCGTTGGTTGAGGTGACCGCCAGCGCGATCAAGATCAGAAAAGCCGCTAATCCCAGCCACAGGTAGAGTTTGTTGAGCAGAAGCTCCAGAATTTGCCCCCATACCAGTCCGTAATCGAGGATCAAAAAGACGAGCAGGTGCAGAACAGCGTAAACGAACGCGTAGACTCCCAATGGACGGCGCCAGCGGGTAAAGCCGCTCCATCCGCTCAGGGTGCGCAGCGGTGTGCAGGCCAGTGAAGCCAGCAACAGGATCAGGGCCCAATCTCCAGTGCGGTGTTCCAGCGTTTGTACCGGGTTGAACCCCCAGCCAGTGATCAATCCTTCCGCGGCCAGCCACAGCAGGGGGAGCAAAGCCACAACGTGGATCAGCACCTGCGGGAAGCGGCGCGCCCGAGAGGTTTTCAATAATATTTCTCCAGATCCATGCCGATGTACAGACTGGCTACCTCATTGGCGTAGCCGTTGAACAGTTCTGTGTTGCGCCGCCCCAGTTCGCCGATGCGGCGTTCGGTCGCCTGTGACCAGCGCGGATGAGGGACGGCCGGGTTGACGTTCGAGTAGAAGCCGTACTCATTCGGGGCGGAGGTATTCCAGAAGGTAGCCGGCTGATCGGTGACCAGTTCGATCTTGATGATGGACTTGATGCTCTTGAAACCATATTTCCAGGGCACCACCAGGCGGATGGGGGCCCCGTCTTGCGGCGGCAGCGCTTTTCCGTATAATCCAGTAGCCAGCAGAGTGAGATCATGCTGGGCTTCATCCAGACGCAGCCCTTCAGTGTATGGCCAGGGGAAGAAGACGTCTTTCTGCCCGGGGTAATGGGAGGGGTCGTTCACCGAAGTGAATTTTACGTACTGTGCCCCTTCTTGAACGCCGATATCGGCCAGCAGTTTGTGCAGCGGAAACCCGTTCCACGGAATGACCATGGACCAGCCTTCCACGCAACGCAGGCGGTAGGGTCGTTCTTCAGCCGGGTAGGCTTTTATCAATTCGGCAACGTCGATCGTTTGCGGGTGATCCACGAGTCCGCTGATCTCGATGGGCCAGGGCTGGGTCACCATGCCGGTGGCCAGATCGGCCACGTCCTCCTTTTGCAATGAAAATTCGTAAAAGTTATTGTAGTGGGTGATGGTGTCGTAAGGGGTGAGCGTATCGGGTTCCGAGGTGGCGCTGGGGGCGAATCCGCTGGGGGTTGGAAGAACGCCGCAGGCGGCCAGCGCAGCCGAAAGGCCGACGCTCCCGACCAGTGCCAGAAATTTACGTCGCGAAAAGTACAATTTTTCGGGGGTAATGGGATCTTTCTTGAGGTTGATCATTTGAGCACCTGTAATATACCTAATACAACCAATATAGTCTATATTACATGCACCACATGATAGCCAAATTAAAGGAAGAAATAATTAATTCAGGCTGCGCAGTTTGGGACGGAAAATGAAGGTGATCAAGCAGAAGAACATGACCATGCCGCTGAACAACCAGACGGTATTGGGCTCGCCGATTTTGTCAGCGGTCATGCCGGCGACCAGCGAGCCGACCGGGGATCCGCCCATGAAGACCAGCGAATACACACCCATCACTCGTCCACGCAGCTCGTCCGGCACGTGACTTTGGATAAGGGCATTGGTGGTGTTGATCATGGCCATGACTGACCAGCCGATGCAGACCATCAAGGCCAGCGAGGCCGGTATGGCATGGATGAAGGCAAAAATGGTGAAAAAGATGGGGGTAAAGAAGTACCCCACCGCCCAGATTTTGCCGCGTGTTCCACCGGAGCCGACGTAGGCGATCATCAATGCCCCCAGCAGGGAGCCTACGCCGCGGGCGGATAGCAGCAAACCATTGGTGGTTACGTCTCCGCCCAGCACATCCACGGCCCAGGCTGGGATCAGGGTGAGCAGGCCAAAGCCGAAGAAGCCAATGACGCCTAGATTGAGCAGTAGCCCACGGATGGTCTTTTCGTTAACGGTGTAGATGAGTCCTTCTTTTAATTCATTGAAAGCTGATTTTGTCGCAGGGCGGGCCAGCACGCCTGAAAGTTTCATTAACAGCAGCGCGCTGATCACGGCGATGAAAGAGATGCCGTTGATGGTGAAACACCAGCCGGCTCCCAGCCAGGCATACACCAGACCGGCGACGGCCGGGCCCACCACGGTGCCAATGTTGAACATGGTGCTGTTCAGGGCAATGGCGTTGGTCATGTCTTTATATTCGACCATCTCTGACACAAACGATTGCCGGGCTGGCGTTTCGAAGGCGTTGGCGGTTCCCAGCAGGAAGGCTAGCACGATGATGTGCCAGGGTTGCACCCAGTGGGTAAAGGTGAGCACGGCCAGGACAAAAGCCAGCACCATCATGGTGGTTTGAGTGATGACGATCATGCGCCGCCGCGGAATACGATCCGCAATTACCCCACCATAAAGAGTAAACAGCAATACCGGTAAGCCATTGGCGAAGCTGACATAGCCCAGAAAGGCGTCGGATTTGGTCAGATCGTAAACCAGATATCCCTGGGCAGTCGACTGCATCCAGGTGCCGACGAGTGAAACGATTTGCCCGATGAACCACAACCGGTAGTTGGGATAACTTAAGGCAATAAATGTGTCATTTATCTTGGTTGATTTCATATGCACTTGAACAGAATTTCTGGTAGTCTTGAATATACCACCAAATGAGAATTGCTTTGAAATAAAAACTTAAGAATGAAACTGACTCTCTCCGCCTGTCGGCCAATCCCTTATAATTAGGGGAAGAGTTTTGCTGAGGTAACAGGGCCCCAGAAAAGGACAGATTATGAACGAGTTCATCGATTTGATTTACAAAAGACGCTCGATCCGCAAATTCACTGACAAGAAGATCAGCCAGGAGATACTCGAAGAGCTGCTCAAAGCGGGGATGGCCGGACCTTCCGCGATGAATGCCCAACCCTGGGAATTCGTGGTGGTGACCGATCCTGCCCAATTGAAGAAGTTTCAGCGTTCTTTGATGTTTGCCAAACAAGATTATACGGCGATTATTTGTGTCTGTGGCAGCCGGCGCGCGCAGAAGAACAAGGCCGGTGATCGCTTCTGGGTGCAGGATTGTGCCGCGGCGACCGAGAATATTCTGCTGGCCGCAACTTCGCTGGGCCTGGGTTCGGTCTGGATTGGGGTTCACCCCATCACCATTTATACCCGTCAGGTGCGCGATATCTTGAACCTGCCCGAAGACGTGACCCCCTTGAATATCATTGGTTTGGGCTACCCGGCAGAGGAAAAGGAACCGCGTACTCAATATGAAGAGAGTCGGGTGCACTGGCAGGTTTATGGCCCGGCGGAAAAACGGCATTTGCACTTCTTCAAGCATCGCAAGAATGAAACGGTGCTCGAACAGACCAAAGAGGAATAGGTCATGCCTCTGCGTCCGATGACCCTGGCAGATATCGAGCCAGCCCTGGCGCTGTGGCAGCATTGTGCTGGTCTGGGGCTGAGTGCTGCTGACAACCCGTGTGCGCTCAAGAAATTCCTGGAACGGAATCCGGGCCTGAGCTTCGTTGCGGAAGAGGCGGGTCAGGTTGTGGGTACGATTTTGGGCGGGCAGGACGGCCGGCGCGGATTCTTCTACCATCTGGCTGTGGCGCCTGAGAAACGCCGGCAGGGGTTGGGGGAGCGGCTGGTGACCGCGGCTCTGGCGGCAATGCGAGAGCAGGGCATCCAGAAATGCCACATTCTGGTCTTTCAAACCAATGACGAGGGCCGGCAATTCTGGCAAAAGGTGGGCTGGAAGCTGCGTCCGGAGATCGATCTGCTTTCGTTCGATGTTGAACCTTCCCAGGGGCAATGCCCCTGTTGATTTTGAATCTATTGGAGACTTATGAAAAGAATTTTCGTTGTTTTGCTCGTGGCGGGTTTACTTTTGAGCGGCTGCAATCGAGCCGCTTCGACGACCAATCTCTCCCCTATTGATCAGGCCCAGACGGCCGGGGCCGGCACGGCTTTGCCAACCGACTTGAGCGGTACAGCAGTACCCGATACGGATACTTCTTCTTTGCCTGAGACGTTGCCCGTGTCAGAGAAAGGTTACGAACTGTATTCCTGGCAGAGCAACAGTAACTGGTATTTCACTCTGATTACTGGTACCAATGCCACCAAAGACTTTAAAGAGATTGTGACCGCGGGCAATACTTTGAGTGACGATGGTTTCGTCAAGATCACTGTGCGGGGTGTGGATGCCATCAAAGACGTTTTGAAACGTGTGCCTGCAGACAGCCGCATCATCTGGGGCGGGATGGTTCTTCCCAAGAACGAGACGACCGGCAGCATTTATCTTTCTTATCCTCCCGATCTGATCGTGCAGGATATCGAAACGACCTGCAGTGATTTGGGGTTGAAGCTGACCACGATCCAGGCTCAGTGAGCGCCCTATGATCGATCTGGTACTTCCTTTGATTGATCTGCATCATCATCTGGATGGCAGTGTTCGTCTGGCAACGATCCTTGACCTGGGACTGCAGCACAATTTGCCCTTGCCGGCAACCACACTCGAAGGACTGCGCCCGTACGTGCAGGTTTCCACTCCCCAGCCGGGAGTAATGGCCTTTATCGAAAAATTCGAGTGGATGACCGGCGTTCTGGTTGATTACGCTGCCTGCCGCCGCATTGCTTACGAGAATATCGAGGATGCCGCTCGCATCGGCATTGATTACATTGAACTGCGTTACAGCCCCTGGTTCATGGCGGAGGCCCATCATCTCAGCGCGGAGGGTGTGGTCGAGGCGGTGACCGATGGTATCCGTGCCGGCGAGCGTGAGTTTGGCGTCAAAGCCAACCAGATCGGTATCCTGTCGCGCCATTATGGCCCTGAAATTGCTTTCAAAGAGCTGGCGGCGTTGCTGAGCCGCAAAGACGAGTTTGTCGGTCTCGATCTGGCCGGGGATGAAGCGAACTTCCCGGGTGAGTTGTTCGTTCGTCATTTTCAGCAGGCTCGTGATGCGGGCTGGCACATTACCGTGCATGCCGGGGAAGCCGCCGGGCCTGAAAGCATCTGGCAGGCGCTGAGCGAACTGGGCGCCGAGCGCATCGGCCATGCCGTGCGTGCCAACGAAGATCCCGAACTGCTGGATGTGCTTCTTGAGCAGGGGATCGGCATCGAGTGCAATTTGACCAGCAATGTGCAGACGACCACTGTTCCCGATTATGCTCATCACCCCATGAAGGCTTTTCTGCAGAAAGGCTTGCTGGCGACCTTGAACACCGATGATCCGGGTATCAGCGCCATCGACCTGCGTTACGAATACGACGTGGCTGCCCCGCAGGCCGGGCTGAGCGATCCCATGATCCGTCAGGCACAGCGCAATGCCCTGACCACGGCTTTCTTGAGCCCGGCTGAGAAGGACGCACTCCTCCAGAAAAAGAAAACAGCTAAAATCGAAGACTAGACTTCTTCGCAGCAAAAAAGGCACGGCATTGCCGTGCCTTTTTTCTTAACTAAGCGTAGGGGAATCGTTGGTTTACTTTATCTGATTTTAAGAAAATGAACAAAAATGCCTGTGCTATAATGCAAGTCAATCGAAAAAGGGCAGAACAAGATGCGATTTTTGATCACAGGCGCGGCTGGATTTTTAGGATCAGCGCTGGCGAATCGGCTGGCGGCGGAGGGACACAGTGTTTTCGCATTGGATGATCTCTCGGCGGGCGATCCCAAGAAACTCTCTGAGCAGGTAAAGTTTATTCGCGGCGACGTCAATGACCGTTCTAAATTGTGGACGCTGCTGCAGGAAGTGGATTGCGTTTACCACCTGGCGGCGCGCGTGAGCGTGCCTGAGTCGGTGCTGTATCCGCGCGAATACAATCAAGTAAATGTAGGCGGTACGGTGACCCTCATGGAAGCCATGCGCGACGTTGGGGTGCACCGTGTGGTCATGGCCTCTTCGGGCACGGTCTATGGCGAACAGGTTCTCCAGCCGGTCAGTGAGCAGGCGATTCCCAACCCGCGCTCGCCTTACGCGGTTTCGAAGATTGCAGCCGAATATTACGTCCGTACCATCGGCAGCCTGTGGCACATCGAGACGGTCTGTCTGCGCGTGTTCAATGCTTATGGTCCGGGCCAGCACGTACCTGCAGTGCATGCCCCGGTCATTCCCTGGTTTTTACGCCAGGCCTGGGAAAACGGTACCCTGGTGGTGCACGGAGATGGCAGCCAGACCCGCGATTTCGTTTATATCGACGATGTGGTGGACGCGATGGTGGCGGCCGCGACTGCCGAGGATGTGGATCAGCAGATCATCAACGTTGGCAGCGGAACCGAGACCAGCCTGGTCGAACTGGTGCACGAAGTGCTCGAGGTGACCGGTGGGAACCCGGAGGTGGTCTATTATCCGCGCAACGAAGGGGGCTTAAGCCGTCTGTGTGCGGATATTCATCTGGCCCGCGAAAAGCTGGGCTACAACCCCACTACGCCCCTGGCGGACGGGCTGAAATGTACTCTCGAAGACTATCTCGCTCACCGCGAGAATGACTGAATCCCCGTGATTTGATTTAGGTATAATAACCCTATGACTTTGCTCGATCGTGCCTTCTTTGAGCAGGAGGTCGCCGTCGTGGCACGCCAGTTGCTCGGGCAGCGTCTGGTGCGGCATCTCGCGGGTGTTCGCCTGGCCGGGATCATCGTGGAGACTGAGGCGTACCGCGGCAAAGAAGACCTGGCCTGCCATGCTCGCAGCGGCCAGACGGCACGCAATGCGGTCATGTATGGGCCGGCCGGGCATGCTTATGTTTACTTTACTTATGGCATGCACTGGTGTCTGAATGCAGTGTGCGGCGCCGTTGGCTTCCCGGCCGCGGTCCTGATCCGTGCGATCATCCCCACGGAGGGGCTGGACGAAATGGCCAAACGCCGCGGACGCTTTGCGCAGGCACAGTGGTGTAATGGGCCGGCTAAATTATGCCAGGCTCTTTTCGTCGATGGCACGTTCAATGGCACAGACCTGGCTGATCCGCAGGGAATGTTGGCGATCGAAGCCGGGGAGGCCCTCCCAGAGGCAGCTGTGCAGACCGGCCCGCGGGTGGGCATTGGTTATGCCCCGGAGCCCTGGTTGAGCATGCCCTGGCGTTTCAGCGTTGCTGCAAAAAACCTGCACAGTGGTATTGTTAAGAGTGAAAACGTTCCCTGAGCAGCACTTTGCTGGTCAGGAGCAGCTTTGAAAGGTTGTTGCATCGGTTCCAGATTTAGTGTCTCCCGGAGAAAGCATGTCTGACCCATCTTCTCTCAATTTTCAAGATTCCTCTTCTGGCGCGGCCATTGATCCGCGTTGGGTGGTGGTATACGGCGGCGGCGGACATGCCAAAGCAGTGATCGAGCTGATCGAGGCGGAAGGCAAATATTCCGTGGCGGGCATTCTGGATGACAGCCTGCCGCTGGGCAGTACCTTGCTCGGCAAGCCTGTTCTGGGCGGCGGCGAGGCCCTTCTCCACCTCAAAGAGCGGGGCATTGGGCAGGTGGTCAATGCGGTGGGCGGCATCACGGATATTCACCCCCGTTTGGCGATCTATGACCGCATTCAGGCTGCCGGCTTGACCGTGCCGGACGTAATTCATCCGCGTGCCTGGGTCGAAAAGAGTGCTCAATTGCACGGGGGGGCGCAGATTTTGTGCAATACTTATGTCGGCAGCGACAACCGCATTGGTTTTGGTTGCTTGATGAACGTGGGAGTGATCCTCTCGCACGACTGCGTGCTTGGAGATTTTGTGAATCTTTCTCCCGGCGCGATTCTGGCCGGGAATGTACAGGTGGGGCCGCGTACTCGCATTGGTATGGGGGTGACCATTAATCTGGGGATCCACGTTGGCTGTGATGTCCGCATTGGCAATTCAGCCGTTATTAAGAAGGATGTTCCGGATGGCAAAATCGTCCACGCGGGCGAGATTTGGCCCCGACCAAGAATTTACTCAATGAGCTAAAAATGGAAAAACATGACCACAAACAATCATTCCACTCATTCTAAAATCGTCGATCCAACGGTAAAGCAGGCCCAGGCGGTGCTGCGAGGCAAGAGCAAGAAGAGCAAATTAGCTAATTTACTGCCCTTCCTGGGCCCCGCTTTCATTGCCAGTGTGGCTTATGTAGATCCGGGTAACTTTGCTACCAATATTGCCGGGGGCGCCCAGTTTGGGTTAACCCTCTTATGGGTCATTCTGGCCAGCAACTTGATGGCCATTTTGATCCAGTCACTTTCTGCCAAGCTGGGCATTGCCACGGGCAAGAACCTGGCGGAACAGTGCCGTGACCATTTTCCGAAATGGTTTGTTTACTTCTTATGGGTACTGATGGAGCTGGTGGCCATTTTTACCGATCTGGCCGAGTTCCTCGGGGCAGCTCTGGGTTTCAACCTGCTCCTGGGTATCCCCATGTGGATTGCGGGTATCCTGACGGGTATTACCACCTTTATTGTGCTGGCTCTGGAACGCCGCGGCTTTCGCTCGCTGGAGGCGGTCATCTCAGCGATGGTGGGCATGGTCGCCCTTAGCTACGTGATCGAAACCATCATTGTTAAACCGGTGTGGGGCGAGGTCCTTTACCATTCGGTGGTGCCTGCCTTCTCTGGGTCAGAAAGTATCTTGTTGGCCGCTGGTATTTTGGGCGCGACGGTGATGCCGCATGCCATTTATCTGCATTCTGCCCTGATGCAGGGGCGGGTGGTGGTCAAGAAGCCCATTCTCTTGAAGCGGCTTTTTCGTTATGAGCTGGTGGATGTGCTCATCGCGATGGGCGTGGCCAGTCTGGTTAACGGGGCCATGCTGGTCATGTCGGCTTTTACTTTCCACGCCAACGGGCTGACCAACATCGGCACCATTCAGATGGCTTATAAGACGCTCGAGCCTTTGCTGGGCAAGGCCTCGAGCTATGTGTTTGGTTTTTCTTTGCTGATGTCAGGCCTTTCCAGTGCTTCAGTGGGGACCATGTCAGGGCAGGTGATCATGCAGGGTTTCCTGAATTGGGAGATCCCGGTGTGGGTGCGCCGTCTGGTTACGATGGTCCCTTCTTTGATTGTCATTTTCTTGGGGCTTGACCCCACCCGTACTCTGGTCATCAGCCAGGTGCTGCTTAGCTTTGGCCTGCCCTTCGCCATCATTCCGCTGATACGTTTCACCAGCGATAAAAAATTAATGGGAGTGCTGGTCAACCGCAAGATCACCAATATTCTGGCCTGGGGTGTGGCTGGGTTGATCCTGCTGCTTAATTTCTATTTGATCTATGCCACGTTCACAGGAGCATAATCATGTTTAAACATATCCTTCTTCCCCTGGATGGTTCGGCACTGGCCGAGACGGCAGTGCCGGTGGTGGCCTACCTGGCTGAAAAACTCAAGGCGCAGGTCACGCTTTTACACGTCATCGAAAAAAATGCCCCCGAGACCATTCACGGGCAAAAACATTTAGTGAATGAAGAAGAAGCTCGTGCTTACCTTGCTTCACTTGCCGAAAAATATTTCTCGCCTGAGATGGTGGTTCATCATCACGTGCATACGGATGAAGTAGACCGTGTTTCGGTCAGTATTGTGCAGCATTCTGATGAATTCGCCCCCGATCTCATTGTGATGTGCGCCCACGGGCAAGGCGGATTGCGCGACTTCGTGGTGGGCAGCATTGCCCAGCAGGTGATCGCTTCCGGTTCTGTGCCGGTGCTGCTTCTCCAGCCTGAAGAGAATTCCGCCCCTGCTTTCAGCGGTTTTGAACGCATTCTGGTGGCTCTTGATGGGGACCCGGCGCACGAGAGCGGCTATGCGGCCGCCGTGGATCTGGCCCAGACGCTGCGGGCGCGCCTGCATCTGATTCAGGTGGTGCCTACTCTGGGCACACTGAAAGCGAAACATGCGGCCACGGGCACCTTGCTCCCGGCTACGACCAAAGCGCTGCTTGAGATTGATGAAGATGCCGCCGCGGAATATTTGGAAGAAAAAATGAACCGCCTGTGCCGGCAGAATTTAGATGTCACCGCCGAAGTGGAACGTGGCGACCCGGCTCGTCAGGTGGTACAATCGGCCGATGCGCAAAATGCGCAATTGATCGTGCTGGGCACCCACGGGAAATCTGGGTTGAATGCGTTCTGGTCGGGCAGTGTGGCCCCCCGGATCGTCGAGCAAACTCAGCTCCCCATTCTGCTGGTGCCTGTGCGGAGGTAGGTAATGTTCAAAAAGACAACCGTTCCCACCCCTCCCGGCAAAGCTCCTGTTGAGCGGGTAACTTCCGTTCTTGGCCCTGGCATTACCTGGACCGGTAATTTGGGCGGCAAAGGCGGCATTCGCATCGAAGGCATCTTTGAGGGTAATATTGCCATTCGCGGCTTGCTGGTGATCGGCGAAACCGGGCGGGTTACTTGCCCGGTGGTCAAGGCCAATAACGTGATCGTGGCCGGCAGCCTCAAGGGCAACGTGATTGCCGAAAAACTCGAGATCCGTTCGACCGGCCGTGTCTGGGGAGACGTGGTCACGACGGCTTTCAGCACCGAAGAAGGCGCTTTCCTGCGCGGACAGGTGCGTATGGAAGAACAGCTTGAGATCAATCTCGACGCTGAAGAAACCGCTCCGCAGTCGGCGGCTGAGCCTGCCCCTACGGAGCCCATGCCGACGGTGCCATCCAAGAAAACGCCGGCGCGCAAACCTCGCAAAGTAGCCTGAACCATCTCGCGCACGAGAGGAGATTTCCCTTTGGATTGGAATTATTGGGTCGCAAATCTGAGTGAATGGCTGGGGGTGATTGCCGTGGTCATGATTGCCGGTATCAGTCCGGCGGCCAAACGGGTCCGTCGCGTCGAATATCAGTTCCCGCAGCGTGAGTTCACCTACGTGGCGGTTCTGTACGCTGTGATCTACACCTTCGCCTATCTGTTCTTCACCAATTCAATCTTTGATTTTCTGCGCACTTTCGCTGGCCGTTTCTGGGGCGGCGAAACCGCCGAGCGTGCCCTGGTGGCCTTGATCGCTTTGCTGCCGTTTGTCATTGCCGTCATTGCCCGTGGGCAGCCGTTCAAGAGCCTGGGCTGGCATTCGGCAAATACGCGCGTGGCCCTTTCGATTGGCTTCATGCTGGCGTTGCTCACCGTTTTCCTGCGCGGCAAGTTCATGACCTTACTTGCCGGGATCTCCAAAGAGCAGATGGCGGCGCTGGGGGTTTACCTGGTGCTGGCCGTCGCCGAGGAAACTATTTTCCGCGGCTATATTCAGGGCCGCTTGCAGTCCAAGTTGGGGCAGCGCTGGGGCTGGCTGGCCACCGCGGGGTTGTACACCCTCTGGCAGCTCCCCGGCCGCATCTGGGTGCTGCCTTTTGCCTCTCTGGGAGTGCTGTTGCTGGTCACGCTGATCCAGGGCTTGCTGCTGGGCTGGATCATGCAGAAGAGCGGCCACGTACTTGCGCCGATTCTCTACCGTGCCGTCTCATTGTGGATGTTGGTGTTCTAGAGAGAAAAAGGATTAAAGCTTAAACGCCCAGCATTTAACTGCCCCCTGGGGTTGGATTTTGTGTCCAACTTTTGGGGCGCAGTTTTCCCGGGTGTCTGTTTTTATAATGATCAGGTGTGTGAACTGGCTAAAAAAGTCATCCCCCTCTCTTTTAGAGGGACCGAGGTCAACGTTATCAACAACATTCACCTCGAGAAAAGGACTGCTGCTGGTCAGTATGTTTTGCCATGATATAATTTTTTTTGGGAGTGAGCCCGCTGAATTGCTCTTACAGCCCGCAAATTTCATCGGGGCTGGGCAAGAACGCCAGGGATTCCTGGACTCTTAAGCAGATGAAATTGCTTACTGCGTGAAATTGATTGACAAGCATCGATTCACAAAACAAAAGAATGATTAACAAAACCGACTTTACAACGATTCCTTCATCAAAAAAGATAAGAAGGCGAAGCTTGCAAAATTTTCATCACCAGGCCAATAAAAAGATCCCGTCTGTAATTCTCTTCGGGATTGTTTTTTTAATTGGTTTAAGCTTTTGCCTTTCAACCAAATCAAATTACTTAATTGATGATGCTTTTATTACCTTTCGTTATTCCCAACATTTAGCTGGTGGCCAAGGGATTGTCTGGAATATTGGTGAAGCTCCAATTCAGGGGTACACCAATTTCCTTTTCATGATTCTCATTGCTCTTGGCTTCAAGTTGGGTATTTCGCCAGTGTCAATGGCTCTCGGGTTAAATATCATTGGTCTTTTCATGATATGCCTGGCCAGTTTTCTTTTACTCCGTAAAATTCCTCACTCGATCATTTTTCGTCTATTGCTGGTTCTTGCGATTTGCCTTTATCCAAGCACGATTGAAAACCTGCATACAGGCTTGGAGACAGTTTTTTGGACTGGCTTAATCTTTTGGGGATTCTTCCTGATAGAGGAACCTTATTCCCGACTTAAGTTATGGGGTTTCATTTTTACGATGAGCGCTGCTGCACTCACTCGGCCTGAAACTGTTTTCTTCGCAGCAATTTGGTTAGCCTTCGCTTTCGCAAAAAATATAAATGAACGGAAAGTCATTGTATATGGTGGAATTGCTTTTCTTGGGGTAATTTGTTGTTATGAAATTTTCAACAAAATTTACTTCGGCGCATTTTTACCTAATTCAGCCTTGATCAAGCTAAATGATCCGTTATTGCTCCCGGGGAGAGATTATCTTAAACAATTTTTTTCTGAACATCTATTATTGATCTTGATTTCCTCAGCCGTTTTGCTTCTCGGGATTGTTTTTCAAAGAAAAAACAGAATTATCTCAATGAATCTGCTGGGCTTTTTATCACTGCTCTTCTTTTACTTGTTTACTAACCCGTTAATGGGTATGTTTTCACGATTCTTATTTCCACTGCTAATTGCTCTTATCTATATCATATTTGCTGTTGTTTCATTGTTTATTTCAAATCTGATTCAAGAAGTTCAATCACCTCAGAACGGACCTTTTTACCAGGCCCAAAAGATTTTCTTTTTCCTCCTTTTTCTGATCCCTTTTTTCTTCCTTTTTCGATTTGAATTAGGCCAGTACATTTCAGATCTGAAGAATCCCTATACCCAACCATTGCTTGAAACTGAAATCGAAATTGGTAAAAAGCTTTCACAAATACCCGATGCAGAAAAAATTTCCGTTGCATTCGGTGATTCAGGTTCTGTTCCGTATTATTCAGGAGTACATTTTATTGATCTTGTTGGATTAAATGAAAGTAACATTGCAAATAATGCCAATTCGCTTGGGCCTGATTGGGTCATCAAATATGTGATGAACAAGCAACCTGATTTAATCGGCTTTTACCTTTTACCCAGTAATGAAATTTTTAATGCTGGTCATGGGGTAATTGGCACAAGTTATTCGGCACTTTACGCAGCCATGAAAGACAAGTATCAGGTCGCAGGTGCCTATGACTGCTCCTGGATCACTTTGATCTTTTTTGTTAGGAATGATTCAGCTTTTAGATCAGAACTTGAGAATGGATTTTCACAAATACCGGGGAATCAAAAAGAGATTATTATTGATTAGCTGAAGTTGTGCGGTCACGAAGGGGTGAAGCGTATCAACAACCATGCGTTTGCCATGAACGCACAAGACAAAATGACTGCGAAGCCGTTTTAATAAAGCCATTGAGTATGGCTTACGTTGATTCTCTGCCGCGCCGTCTCGTTGTGGATGTTGGTGTTCTAGAGAGAAAAAGGATTAAAGCTCAAACGCCCAGAAATGGGCGTTGATTTTTTGAGCTCTCAGCGGTTTCATCACCGGCACGAACACTTCCAGTTTTATACACTCAGGGATCCCTGTCTCGGTCAGGCGCATTGTGTAGCGATCGAAGGTGAAATCCCCATCCAGCAGATAGCCTGAGATGGGCAGCCATTCACCGAAGGCATAGCGTACCAGCGCGCTGTATTCGCGCGGTTCGAGCGGACGGGCCGGGGTGAAGATGGCGAAGGTTCCTGCCGCGATTTCTTCCAGTGTCATTCCCGGCGGTACCGCAGCGGGCGGTTTGACCTGAAAGCAGGCCAGGTGATACAACCGGTCACTGCTGGGGTCGAGCCGTTCGAAGCCGATGCTCTGGGTGGGGTTCACTCGCCCGCGGATTTCGTGGATGTGCGGGACGAACTTTTCTTCCCAGAAACGCGGAATGACATTCTCGTCGATGTTGGCGGTCAGTGAGGTGGTGACGCTCATCCCAACGAAGGCCAGCCGTTCGTGTTCCTCGACGCGTACCGTGACAGGTAGATCCAGCAGCTCGTATCCGCCGCGGCTCTCGATCTCCGCGGAGCGGTCGTGGGTGGCTGCGAAATCTTCCAGTTCGCGGCGGTTGCGCCGGTAGTTTACCGGGGCCACACCGTAGAGTGCCTGAAAGGCACGCGTGAACACCTCCTGCGATTCGAAGCCGCAGTCCAGAGCAATGTCCAGTACGCGCCGCCGGCTGTGGATCAATTCCCCGGCCGCAGCAGCCAGGCGTTTGTTGCGGATGAACTCGCGTACGCTGAACCCGGTGGTGAGCATGAACAGGCGGTAGAAATGTGACAGTGAAAATCCCGAAGCCGCCGCCACTCGTTCCAGCTCAAGCGGTTCGAACAGGTGCTCTTCGAGATAAGTCACGGATTTTTGAATGCGCGGATCGAAAGCCATAAGAATTCTCGTCAGGGTGATAGAAAACATCAAAAGTATACCGGGCTTTTCCGGTATGATGAAGGCAGTCATGAGCTCATGGGCTGAATCCTCTTGAAAGGGAGAAAGAAAATGGATCGACATTACGGAGAATTTCAAATTGTAGAACTGCCTGCTTTTCGAGCGGCTTGCTGGCGCAGCATCGGCACTGAACCTGAAAATGAGAGTCAGATGGCTCTTGACCGCTGGTTTGCTTCCCGGGCTTTTACGGGGTTTATCCCGCGCCGTTTCGGGTTCGACGTGGAGGTTCCTCCGCAGCAGGCGGCAGCCGGGGTTCGCGGCTATGAAAGCTGGTATACCCTGCCTGACTCCTGGCCGGCGGATGGATCGATCACGGTGGTGGAGTTTCCGGGCGGCAAATTTGCCCACCTGCTCATCACCGATCCTTTCACGGATGCTTTCGCGGTCATCCCGGAAGGCTGGCAGCGTCTGGTAGCCTGGACAACGCAGAATTGCCGCGAGGGTGCGGGGCAGCAGTGCCTCGAAGAGATCATAGAAACCGCTTCTGGCCCGGCGCTGGGTCTGTATTTACCGGTCGGCTGAATTGCAGCAGTTTTATATCCAGAATAAGGGCCGGAACGGCCCTTATTCTGGATAAACTGGAGAAGGTCGCCTTGACAAAATAGAACAAATATACTATAATCTCTTGGCTTTTTGTTTTAGTTTGTCCAGCGAAGGGGAGGAAGAGCATGGTTTACGGCGATCTAAAACCCGGGTGGAAGTTCAATTCCGTCCCTGATCTCTCAATAGCCCTTAACTTTTGTCTGATGATTGGGGTGCCTTACAGGAAAAGGATTCGTTCTTATTCGTTCCCGCAGTTATCGAAACCATGATTGAAAATTGGGTGGTTCCACCAGCTTTTTGGGGGGTGTGAAACCCTGCCTCCCCGTTCACTTCTATTTGCCTGACCTTGGTTTTAAGCGTTCCTGCAGTGATCGCAACCACGCGTAAAAGGAAATTCGGATCAGCCGCTGTCTCCTCTTTGAATGGTAGAATGAGGCAATACCTCAACCCTATTCGGAGAAACAATGCGATATTCCCGCCTGTTTTCACAAACTTTACGCGAAGCCCCGGCTGAAAGCGACGTAGCCAGCCATCAGCTGCTGGTGTGGGCCGGTTTCATCAATCAATTGGGAGCGGGCATCTTCTCTTATTTGCCTCTGGCGCAGCGTTCATTGAAAAAGATCATGCAGATCATGCGTGAAGAGATCGATGCCATCGGCGGCCAGGAAATCTGCATGCCGGTGGTACAGCCGGCGGAGGTCTGGAAGGAAACGGGCCGTTATTACCAGATCGGCTCAGAAATGGGCCGTTTTAAAGACAAGAACGGGCATGACATGGTGTTGGCTATGACCCACGAAGAGATTGTGGCGGATCTGGTGCGCAATGTCATTCAGTCTTACCGTCAGATGCCGGCGCTGGTCTATCATTTACAGACCAAATGGCGTGACGACCCGCGTCCGCGCGCTGGTTTGATCCGGGTGCGCGAGTTTACCATGCTCGATAGCTACAGTCTGGATGCTGATACGGCCGGCCTCGATCGTCAATATCAGGCACATTATGAAGCCTACTTTCGCATTTTTTCTCGCTGTGGTTTGCCGGCGGTGGCGGTGCAGTCTGATACCGGGATGATGGGCGGCAAGATGGCCCACGAGTATATGTATCTGACCCCTATCGGCGAAGACAGCTTGCTTTTCTGCGATCAGTGCCATTATTCGGCCAACCGGCAGATTGCGGAGCTGCGCAAGCCGGTCCCGGCTGCGGCGGATCCGTTGCCGTTGCAGAAGGTGGCGACTCCTCATGCCTCCTCTATTGAGGAACTGGCTGCATTTCTGCACATTCCGGCCGGCCAGACCGCCAAGGCGGTCTTCTATACGGCCACGCAAGAAAACGCTGATGGGCAAGGCGAAGTTACTCGTTTTGTCTTTGCCGTGGTGCGCGGCGACATGGAGGTCAATGAGACCAAACTGGCCAATCTTCTCCATGCCAAAGAGTTGCGTCCGGCCACCGAAGAAGAGATTCGCGCCGTGGGGGCCGAGCCGGGATATGCTTCACCGATTGGCCTGCACGACGTGCTCGTGGTGGTGGATGATCTGATCCCACAGTGTCACAACCTGGCAGCCGGGGCCAATGAAGCCGGTTTTCACTATCTCAACTCGAATTATGGGCGTGATTATACGGCGACGCTGGTGGCGGATATCGTGGCCGCTGGGGAGGGCAGTGCCTGCCCGCGCTGCGGTCAGCCGATGCGTCTGGCCCGCGGGGTGGAGATTGGCAACATCTTCAAGCTGGGCACGCGTTACACCGATGCGTTGGGCTGTACCTACCTCGATGAAAGCGGTGCGTCCAAACCGGTCATCATGGGTTCCTATGGCATTGGGGTGGGCCGTTTGCTGGCCTGTATTGCCGAAGAACATCATGATGACCGCGGCCTGATCTGGCCGGTGAGCGTGGCCCCCTATCCGGTACATCTGGTGGTGCTGGCCGGCAAGAGCGCGGAACCGCTGACCATCGCGGCACAGCTCGAGACGGATTTGACCGCCGTGGGCCTGGAACCGCTGCTGGATGATCGAGCGGAATCCGCCGGGGTCAAGTTCAACGATGCTGACTTGATCGGTCTGCCGTTGCGCATCACCGTCAGCGAGCGGGCGCTCAAACAGGGCGGCGTCGAGTTCAAACGTCGCAGCGGTGGCGATGCCTGGATCGTGCCTCTGCCACAGGTCCTGTCAGAAGTGCGCCGCTGCCTGGGGCCGGACTGATCCGGCAAAAAACAAAAACAGCAAACGAAGGTACAATTTAGACCATGACCAATACAACTCCTATTCCGATACCAATGTCTTCTCCAGATATCACCGATGCCGAACGGCAGGCGGTGCTGGAGGTCTTGAATACCCCGAACCTGGCAATGGGTCCGCGCATCGATGAATTCGAAGAGGTGATCGCAGCTTATGCCGGCGCCAAACACGCCATTGCGGTCAACTCGGGTACCGCTGGCTTGCATTTGTGCGTTCGTGCCGCGGATGTTCGCGAGAACGATCTGGTGGTGACCACGCCCTTTTCTTTCGTGGCCTCGACCAACGTGTTGCTCTTCGAGAAGGCCATCCCGGTGTTCGTGGATATTGACCCGTTGACCGGCAACATCGATACTTTTAAGGCTGCTGAGGCGGTCAAAGAAGTGCAGCAGGGGGGCTCTGCTTTGCGCCGCTGGCTGCCGCGCAAAGGGGCTGAACATCCGGCCAGCCTCAAGGCCTTGCTGGCGGTGGATGTTTTCGGACAGCCCGCGGATTACGATTCCCTGCGTCGGATCACCAACTCCGCCGGGATCAAGTTGATCGAAGATAGCTGCGAGTCTCTGGGAGCAGAGTACAAAGATCGCCGGACCGGTGTGCTCGGGGATATGGGTGTTTTCGCTTTCTACCCCAACAAGCAGATCACAACCGGCGAGGGCGGCATCATCGTCACCAACGATGATCAGGCCGATCATTATATGCGCGCCCTGCGCAGTCAGGGGCGTGCCCCCGGGGATACCTGGTTGCAGCACACTTATCTGGGCTATAACTATCGCATGGATGAAATGAGCGCTGCGCTGGGTATCGCCCAGATGAAGCGCATCGAAGAATTACTGGCCAAACGTCAGCAGGTGGCGGATTGGTACGAGGAACGTCTCAGTGAGATAAACGGGGTCGAATCTCCGGTACTGATCAAAGAGACCACGCGCCCCAGCTGGTTCGTTTACGTGGTGCGTTTCGATGCCTCCTTGAACCGCGACAAGATTGCCGAGGATCTCAAGGCTCGCGGTGTTCCGGTGCGGCCCTATTTCCTGCCGATCCATCTACAGCCCTATATGGTCGAGCAATTTGGTTTCCGCCCGGGGGACTTCCCGGTCACCGAGGATCTGGGCCGGCGCGGTCTGGCGCTGCCATTCTCAAGCGTGATGACCGAGCACCAGGTCGATATTGTTTGCCAGACCATCCGGGAGTGTATTCACCATTCCATGTAGGGATGCTGAAGGATGAAGAGCACAAACGAATTCCGCCCTGTCTGGAAGAACGGCTTTTGGCTGCACTGTGCCATCGCTGTGCTTCTGGCCGGACTGGGCGGTTTTTTGGTTTATTTAGCCTTTCAACAGACTGTGGGCGGGTTGCTCATTCTTTGCCTGTTTGGGGCGCTGGTCTTCCTGGCTGCGTTGCCGATCATTGTTTACCGTGCTTACGGCCTGTATCATGCCAGCTATACCATCGAACGTGAGGGCTTGAGCATCCGCTGGGGGTTGCGCAAAGAGGATATTCCGCTGACCGAGATCGAATGGGTACATTCCGCCGCTGATCTGATGGCCCCGCTTAAGGTGCCGGTCTTTTCGCTGCCGGGGGCTTATCTGGGCGAAAGCGAGCATCCCGACCTGGGGCAGGTCGAATTCATTGCCTCAGACCGCGGCGCTTTTGTGGTCGTGGAAACGATCAGTCAAACCCTGGTGCTTTCGCCGGAGAACCCTGAGAAATTCATTGATTCTTTCCAGCGTACCCTTGAAATGGGCAGCCTCAGCCCGATCGAGGCGTTTTCGGCGCAGCCCGCCCAATTTCTTCAGGAAGTACTTTCACACTCATTCGCGCGGGCCAGTCTGCTTGCCAGCCTGTTGCTGACTTTGCTGCTGGCGGTGCTGACCAGCCTGCTCATTCCGCGTCAGCAGATTGTCTCGATGGGCGTCACTGCTGCTGGGGCGCGGCTGGAGCCGGTGCCTTCCACCCACTTGTTGATCCTGCCTATTTTGGGGGCGTTCGCGCTGGTTCTGGATACCATTTTGGGGCTTTACCTGTACCGCAAAGAGTCCCAACGCATCGTGGCTTATTTCTTGTGGGGCGCGGCAGTAATCACACCGCTTTTGCTGATCCTGGCTCTACTGATCATGGTGTTTTGATGGGTTATCTGACTTTCCCGTTGGTTCAGCTTCTGTTGGGAATGTTACTGGCGGCTCTTGCGGCAGGAGGTGCCTATCTGCTGGGCTGGTTGGATCTCAGCGGTGCATTTGCGGCTTTTGGTGTGGGCGTGATCGTTTTTGGCTTGGGTGGCCTGGCTTGGTCGCTGGTCTTGCTCACTTTCTTTACATCCTCTTCCCTGTTGTCGAAGCTTTTCAAGAGCCACAAAGAGGAAACTGAAAAATATTCAGCCAAAGGGGCCCGCCGCGATGCCTCTCAGGTGCTGGCCAATGGCGGATTGGCAAGTTTTTTTGTGCTGCTCTCTCTGTTTACCCGGTCAGATGGGCTGGCCTGGTGTGGCTTCGCGGCCGCTCTGGCCGCGGCCACTGCCGATACCTGGGCTACGGAAATCGGCGCTCTTTCTCGTGTTGCTCCTGCACTGATCACTACGGGTCAGCCGGTGGCAAAGGGTGTCTCCGGTGGTATCAGCCGTCTGGGGACGTGGGGCAGTATGGTCGGGGCGGTACTGGTGGCGCTGGTCGCCTGGCTGGCATGGCCCTGGATAGGGAATGACCGCAGCCTGTGGGCAGCGCTGGCGATTGCGTTCGCGGGTGTGGTCGGCAGTCTGGTCGATTCTTTTCTGGGGGCAACTTTGCAGAGCGTGTATTATTGCCCTAAATGTGACAAAGAAACCGAGAAGTCTCCCTGGCATACCTGTGGCACTGAAACGATCCATCGGCGCGGTTGGCGTTGGCTGAATAACGATTGGGTTAACCTGGGCTGTACCCTCGCGGCGGCAGCGCTGTCAATCATTATGGTGGGTGGGGGCGGTTTGCTTGGATAAAAAAACCGGCGACTTCTTGGATCGCCGGCTCTCATTCCCTTACATCTGTTCATTCTGCTGCGCGAAAGTGTGCGTTTGAGATCAGCAGTTTGCTTTAATCTTATTCAGCGGAACCCAGAAGGATTTTAAAAAGAGGATCTGCTGTAGCCGAATCACATCGTGGGTGGTAGAACAGCGCCGGCCGCTCTCGGTCAACCTGGCACGTAGCAGCCCCATTTTGTCATAGTATTGCAGCGTACGTACTGAAACGCCCACACGTTTAGCAATTTCTCCGATCGAAAAAACAGGTGCTCCATTGTTTTCCCTAAATTCCTCACTTGATAAAAATATTTTAATACGTGACGTAACGTCATATGCAAGGGGAAAATGGCACCAGTTTTCAAGGAATTTTTTTAGCTTATCGCTTTTTTGTGGATGTCTTCCTTACAGAGTTGTAATTCGGCGGTTGGAAAAAGAAAATATTGCTATAATCTTAATGAATTAAAAGGGAAATTCTTCGATATTAATACGATGAAACTGAATTTTAAGAACGTCCTGCAGAACCCAAAATCTCACCATAATGGTCAAGGCATGGTGGAGTTTGCCTTGACGTTGCCTATTTTCCTCTTGCTGTTGATCGGCATTATGGAATTAGCACGGTTGGTATATTTCTACTCAGCTGTATACACTGCCAGTCGGGATGGTGCAAGATATGCAGTAGGGAGTGGACAAATTGATCCCTCAGATCAAACCTCTCCATTTTATTATCGTGATTGTTCTGGGATTCGCGCACGAGCTGAAAGCACAGGTGTTGCAGTCGGATTAACTGATGCGGATATTCAGATTAGTTACGATCATGGCCCGGATAGCAATGGCGCTGATACTACCTATGCTCAATGTGGCGATACCATTGATGACCTTGTGTCGGGTGATCGCGTAATTGTAACTGCTAGTAAAACCTTTCGATTTGTAGTACCTATACTCAGTCAAACAAATATACCGGTAACATCAACTACAAAACGATCTATTTTGACTCGGCTCGACATTTTGAGTACTCCTCCTTATACCAATACTCCGTTACCAACCTATACGGGTACTGCAACCTTAACTTTTACTCCTACGATAACGTTGACGCCAACTCCTCTTTATTCAAATACCCCGACGATCACGCCCACAATTACATTAACCCCAACGATCACGTTAACACCAACGATTACCCTGACGCCAACGATCACTTTAACTCCAACGATTACCTTGACGCCGACGATTACTTCTACGCCTACGATTACGTCTACCGCAACCTTGACTCCCACTGTAACCCAGACACCAACGGTTACTCAGACGCCGACAATAACACTAACGCCGACTACTACGATGACTTTTACTCCTACTCCTACAAACACAACTGCAGCAACAGCTACGTTGGTAAGTGATAAGGATTGTGGCTCAATTAAGCTGGGTACTCCCGGTTACTGGTCTTCCAATACAGTGTCAATTTCACTTCAGAATGCTACTAGCTCATATTATCGTTATTTAACAAAATTTGAGATTTGGTGGACTGGTACGTCGACATTGAATAATGTTGATGTTGAAAATGTTGTTATTTGGGGTGGAGCGGGTGTAGCAAATTCTTCTCCCACCTATGTGACGTTATCTTCTTCTTATCCATTTGCAACTTGGGCTTATAAGTGGATCCATATCAATTTCAACGAGGCAGTTACTTCTGGCACAGTTCAATTCATAAAATTATCTTTCGCAGATGGTTGTTACGTCATGTGGGGGTCGCATAACTGATGAATTTTACTGAGAAGAAATTGAAGGTCCATTCGCTTGAGGCTGGTCAAAGTCTACTCGAGTTGGCAGTCAGTTTAGTTTTGTTGCTCATCATTTTGGCAGGAATTGTCGATTTGGGGCGGGCTATTTTATCCTATTTCACCCTTCAAGATGCCGCAGAGGAAGGGATTGTTTATGGGGTAGCGTTTCCAACTGATTGCAATCAGATCGTTCTGAGAATACGCAGTGATCTAACTAATACATTGGTCCGGGATACTTATACAATTAACGTAGGAATAGAAGATGCATCTGGCAATTACACTTCTTGTTATTCAATTCCCCATGATCAGGTGTATGCCAGTAAAAAGATGCAAATTATTCTAGAATACAAATTTCCGATATCGATGCCTTTTTTAGGGGCTTTTACTGGTCAGGAAATCCCGATGACTATTACCACAAATGGGGTGATTCTTCGGCCACCACCTCCTACTACTCCGTAATTCGAGGCTTTTATGAAAATAAATAAGCTAGAAAAAGGACAAATTCTTTATATTATTGCCATTGCTGTAGTGGTTTTGGTTGGTTTTACAGCATTAGCATTGGATGGCTCTACGGTTTATAATCAGCGGCGTAAAGATCAAAGCACGGCTGATTCAGCTGCACTGGCAGGTGCTGGCGCTGCTGCTCAATATCTTAAGACCAGGACTGGATACGCATGTGGCTCTGCAGATATGTCAGGCGCGATCGCTACAGCGATAAATAGTGCGCGGACAACAGCCTCAGCGGATGTGGTTCTGGATGATTCCTCTCAGCCCACGCAGTTCTCGGTATCCACAAATTGTTCCGCTTCCAATGGTGTACCCTATCTGGACGTCATCACGACAGTCAATTCGACAGTCAACACTTATTTTTTAAAGGTGATTACCCGTCAGCCTTCACAGACTGCGGTAATTGCCACTGCCCGTGTATACTTAAATTCTTCTTACGCGAATGGCAATGGTTTGGTAGCTTTGGGAACTGACTGTACAAATGGCGGTATTCATGCACTTGGAGATGGTCATATTGCCCTCTCTGGTACAGGGGTAGGAATATTTTCTGCCGCTTGTATCGAGACGACTGGCTCTTCCACAGTATTGGATTATGGTGGTTTGATTCAGTATACGGGGGCCAGTGGACTACAGCAGGGATGGAGTACGTTAGTTTTAAATGATCTTAATCTTGCTGATGCAACGACGATTAACACTAGCTTGAAACCTCAATCAGCGCAGCCAGCAGCTTTGCAGCCCAAACAAGCAACTCAATCATTGACACCGATGGAAATTCCTGCTATGACAGCAATTGCTCAACCAACGTGTGGAGCGTCGTCTTATGTAAGTAAAACTTTTAACCCTGATGGGGTTACTGCCTACGTAAACCCAGGAAACTATTCTTCACTGACACTTAAACCTATTGGAAACGCCAGTATCGTGTTGAAAAAAGGAGCTTATTGCTTCAGCGGCCCATTATCAATTGGTTCAGGCCCGGGTAGTGTAACAATTGAATCTGGCTCTACCTTATATTTCCAAAGTTCTGCAGGGGGAATAGCAAATGGTGGTAGTGTATCAATGACGATGAATGGAACGACCGTTTATATTACGCAAGGAGATTATCATCCTGTACAAAAAACATGGGAAGCGAATAATTCAAAGATTTATATTGCAAGTGGAGATTTTGTTGTCGATGGTGGTGTGACAAATGTCTATTTGAATAACAGTTCTGTGTACTTGAAGAATGGCGATTTTAATTTAGGGTCTGGGGCACATTTTACGGCTGTTAATATTACCGTTTATATATATAGAGGATCGATTCAAATGGATGGTGCTGCTAATGTGACGATGCAAGCCCCTGGTTGTAATACGGCAGCTTGTGGAGTTGGACCTGCGCAGTATGGAGTTTTATTTAACTTGGATAAAAATAACTCAGGCACAATCAACATTGTCGCTGGTGCTTCAGCGAATATGGGTGGAACGGTTTATGCTCCTGCTTCAGCAGTGACTTTTTCTGGCGGAACGTCTACAAATGCTTTGAACATGCAAATCATAGGGAAAAAGATAAACACGTCAGGCGGTGGGGTGTTAACCATGGACACTTCAAAGTCCGCCTTTTATTCCCAAGGTTCGCTGACGATAGATCTTTTGAAATAAGTACAAAAACATCCGGTTATGAACTGCACCCCAAAAGTTGGACACAACCAACAGAAAGGGTGCAGTTTTATTATGAGCAAGCATAGCAAGGAAAAGAAGATCGCAGCAATAAAAACAGTAGAGGCAGGAGAAAGTATTGCGGAAGCAGCCAGACGATATGGGATAAGCAATTCGGTGCTGAAATGGGAAGTAAGGAGCTTTAGAGAACACGGGGGAAAAGGACTTAAGAACCATGTATATGGTTGGACGGGGAAGCAGAAATATGAAGTACTAAAATACATGCATGAGAACCAATTGTCTTTCACTGAAACCGGAATATTATTGGGAATAAGACATAGCACAATCCTAAATTGGGAGCACAGATACTTGGAAAACGGGATTGAGGGATTAGAAAACAAGAAAAAAGGCCGGAGGCCAAGGGTTCAAAAACCAAAACCGCCCAAGACCAGGGAAGAAGAGTTGCTGGACAGGATTCAATATCTGGAAGCAGAGAATGAATACCTAAAAAAATTGAATGCCTTGGTTGCAGAGCGGGAAAAGCGCGAAAGAGAGAACAGATAGTTGTAATCTCTGGACTGAGGCAAAAATACCCCTTAGCATTGCTCTTGAAAATAGCGCACCTTCCCAGGAGCAGTTATTACTATCATCTACGCCATCTGTGTGAACCTGAAAAGCATAGTAACGAGCAAGAAGCAATCAAGCAGATCTGTGTGGAGAATAAAGGCCGCTATGGTTACCGGCGAGTCACGCTTGAACTGCATCATAGAGGGTTTCAAGTCAATCATAAGTTGGTGATGAAACTCATGAAGCAGGCTCATCTTACCTGCATGTTGCGGGAAAAGAAGTACCGTTCCTATCGAGGTGAAGTGGGCAAGATCGCTCCCAACCTCTTGCAGCGAGATTTTAGAGCTGTGAGACCTAATTTAAAGTGGACCACAGATATCACAGAATTCAAACTATTGGGACAGAAGCTCTATCTTTCCCCGATCATGGACTTGTTCAATAGTGAGATCGTTAGCTTCACTCTTTCAAGCAGCCCAAGTTTCCACCCGGTTACTGAAATGCTCAAAAGTGCCTTCCAGAAGATACCCGACAATACCCAATTGATCCTTCACTCAGATCAAGGTTGGCAATACCAAATGCGGTCATACCAAAAAATGTTGAAAGACAAAGGTGTCCGCCAAAGCATGTCCAGAAAGGGCAATTGCTACGATAACAGTGTCATGGAGAACTTCTTTGGTATTCTTAAAACTGAGTTCTACCACCACCGGAAATTTTCCTCCGTAGAACAATTCTCAAAAGAGTTATCTGAGTACATTGATTACTACAATAATCGCAGGATCAAGATTAAACTAGAAGGACTGAGTCCTGTTCAATTCCGAACTCAGTCCTTCATTCCTACTTAACTTTTGTCTAACTAATGGGGTGCATTACATTATGCCGGATGTTTTTTATTCTGAGTGATGTTCGTTGGAGTGGTGCCTGTTTTGGGGTCGGGTCGCATAATCCAGATCGAGCCGGTAGCCCACACCGCGAATGGTCTTGATGTATTTGGGGTGCCGCGGATTTTCTTCGATGGCCTGCCGCAGCCAGCTCATATGCACGTCCAGAGAACGGGTATCCCCAGTGTAGGTGGTTTCCCAGGCTTCACAAAAGAGCTTTTCGCGTTCGACAACTTCACCTGGATGATCCATCAAAATTTTGAGCAGGACGACCAGTCTGGGGGTGAGCTGGATCTGGCGTCCGTCACAAATGACCCGGCGCTGCTCCATATCCAGTTGAAACGGGCCGATTGACAGCGCATCCGTGTTTTGAATAGGTAACAATTGCTTGATGCGGTTGACCAGTTTTTGCATGGTAAAAGGCAAGGCCAGTACAATGTCAGCTCCGGCTTTGTCGTTAACGTCAGTATCCTGATTGACGATCAGAATAATGGGAAGGTTATTTTTCTTTTCCTGTAAAGATTGGCAGATGCGCTTGCCGGTGGACCGCATTGAAGAAGCATCGATAATGGCCAGGTCAGGGTCGGAAGTCTCCAGACGCTGCAGGGCAGCCGTCCCACTGGGGACGCTCTCGACGAGATACCCCTTCTTGACCAGTCCCGTGGTGAACGAGGGGTGATCGATGCGTTTTCCTTCGACTAAAAGAATTGTGTTCTTCATCAAAAATAATTACCCTGTTTCTAATTTTTAGCAGATTTTACCAAATAAATAATTGATCGATAGTGAAACTCGATTCAAGCGACTATTGTATCAACGTTTTATGCACTTACTTAAATTTCGATCAGAATAAATTTGTTTCCCCGCATACCATGACGAATTATCTGATCTTGAGACTTTACGATTTTTTTATATTTCACAACACAATCATTATACCGCAAACTTAAAAAACTTAAGAATGTTTTCTTAAGAATGCGTTCATGAAATGAGGGTATTCTCAAGTAGAGAATACCCTCATCCCGAGGAGAGACAATGACTGCCCGATTACTTGTCGTCGTTATCTTTAAGGAATTGCATGACTTCAGGTAGGGTGGTAAAGGCCAACCCGGTAACTGTATCGGCACCGCCATAATAAATGGCGATTTTCCCGCTTGGCTGATCGTATAAGGTTGCACACGGAAAAGCCACGTTGGGTACATCCCCTACGCATTCGTAAAGTGTTTGTGGAGACATCAGGTAAGACCCGCCGCGGTAAATGACTTTCCAGGGCTCGTCCAGGTCAAGCAGGGCTGCTCCAAAACTATAGACGAAGCCATTACAGGAGGTTAGAACACCGTGATAGAAGAGCAGCCAGCCTTCCGATGTTTCAATGGGCACCGGGCCGGCGCCGATCTTGGTGCTTTGCCAGCCGCCTTTGGTGCCCATCGCGTGGCGGTGACGTCCCCAGTGAACCATATCCGGGCTTTCGCTCACGAAAATGTCACCAAAGGGAGTATGCCCATTGTCACTGGGACGATTGAGCATATAGAAATTACCGTTGATCTTGCGTGGGAAAAGAACGCCGTTGCGGTTGAAGGGCAAGAAGGCGTTTTCAATGAAATGGAATTTCTCAAAGTCATAGGTGTAGCCAATGCCGATGGTAGGCCCATGGTAACCGTTGCACCAGGTCACGTAATAGCGATCTTCGAGCCAGGTGACTCGTGGATCGTAGCGATGCTCGAAATGGCTCAGCTCCGGATCATTGGTGACCCATTCGATGGGGTCATCCTCGATGTGCCAGTGAATGCCATCGTCGCTGCGGCCGTTATGGATGTTCATCTCACGTTTTTTGTTGTCACAGCGGAATACTCCGGCAAATTTACCTTTAAACGGAACAACAGCACTGTTGAAAATGCTATTTGAAGTTTTGGTCAGATTGCGGGGAATAATCGGGTTGGCACTGTAACGCCAGACGATGTCATCGCAACCTGTGGGGCGATCTTCCCAGGGAATATTGGGAAGAATGGGAGAATTCTCGTTCAATTAAGCACCACCATTTTTGAAGTTTGTAAAACGCTAACGGATTGTCGTTCAACCAGATAGGGATTAATGGTCAAAGTCATGCGGGCAAATTCGGGATTGCTAACGCGCAGTGAAAGCAGGGATACGGCAGCCTGCCCCATCGCAGTGGTGTCAACGTGCATGGTCGTCAGGCAGGGATGCGAATTGGTCGCCAGATAGGTGTCATCGTAACCGACCACTGAAATATCCTCGGGGACGGATTTGCCCATGCTTTGAATTGCACGTATGGCTGTGGCAGCGACGTCGTCGTTGATGCAGAACAGACTGGTGATCTGCGGGTTTTCTTCCAGCAGACGAATGGTCTCATCGTGCCCTTTGGAATGCAGCAGGTTGAAATTGGCGACGTAAGATTGGTTGATATTGTGTTCTTTCAGGGCGCGCAAGTAGCCATTGCGTCGATCACGCAGGCTGGGGTAGCAGCAAGCTTCACTGCCAATCAAACCAATGTGGCGATGCCCTTTGGCAATGAGATACTCGACAGCCTGATAGGCAGCATGAAAGTTATCAGAAACCACAGAGTCATAATTGTCGGTTTTGGAATAACCATCTACCAGCACAATTGGAGATCGCTTTTTGGAGGCCAACGAGAGAATGGTCTCGTCGACAAAAGTGCCGACCATCAACAGACCGTCGGCAATATCTTCGTATAAGAGATTGGGAATATCCACCGGGCGACTATTCTCGTCCACTGGGAGCATAGCAAACAGCAAATTGATGCCATTGCGTCGACAACTCTCTTCGATGCCGGCAATTACTTTGGAGTAAAAGGGATTGGCCATCGGCAGAAGATCAGGGTCTGTTTTGACGATCATGCCAATGGTATTGAGCAAACGGTTTTTATTTGAGCTATTGGCGGGCTTTGCTGGGTAGTTGTATTTCTGCGCAGCTGCGAGCACGCGATCACGGGTCTCTTCAGAAACGCCAGGCCGGTTGTTAAGCACCAGGGAGACAGTGGAGACAGAGACACCGAGTTCTTGAGCAATATCAGCGATCCTGATTTTTTCTTTCATTAGACCCTTATTTTACTCGAAATTTTAGTTATAATTTTAAACAATATTTTAGCATTCAAATTTCTGTTGTCAAGTTTGAATTGTTTTTTTCTCTACAAAATCGTGAGGCTGTGCCTTTTAAGGCTTAATAAAAGCTTTAGAAGTGTTTTTAACGAGAAAACAATGCTGGTTTTTCACTTATTTGGAAAGAGTTGCACAGGAGCCGCAGTTCACGTACGGGGGGAACTCAGTGTTTTATTAAAAAATGTTGACATATTTCACTAAAGTTTATATAATGCTTTAAAGATTGTTGAAAGTAATTTTAGTAAACCCAAAACAAGCAACTTTTATCGGTTTTGAAAAGATAGCAGAACAGTTCTTGAAGAACGTGCTTAAAACCAGAACATGTCAGAAAGCCTCGTGTAATTTCTGATTTATGAGGAAGAGGAGATGTCCGAAACTTTGAAGGTTTATGCCAAGCTATCCGATATTTCTCTGCGCTACCAGTGGCAGAGCTCAATGATATTTTTATTATTAAAGTGAAATGCTTTAAAGAGATCACTCTTTAAAGCATTTTTTAACGCTGTTCTTTCAAACAACGAATATATCCCCGGTAGTGGTACGGCTTAACAATGGTGATTCTGCGCCGTACCGGTTAGGAGAGTCCGGATATCATTGAAGCAAAAGAATCACCGAATCCAGAAAGGAGGCAAGGAGGAGAGAAAAGAAAGGGGAAGTGTCAGTAAGTTATTCGCGTGTTGTTCAACATTTTTTCAATAAAATGATTGGAGAATGAAGATGAAAAAGTCTGTAGTGATTGTGTCTTTGTTGGTTGTAGTGGCGATGGTGCTTGCTGCCTGCCAGACCACTACCCCAACCGCAGCCCCGGCGGCTTCGACCACCGAAGCTCCCGCTGCTGCCGCGACGACCGCTGCCCCGGCTGCGACCGAGACGGTCTTCGCCCGCAATGAAACCCTGTACACCATGGGTAAACAATGGGGTCCTCCCACGACCTGGAACCCCCTGCAATCCGGTTCCTATGCCACCGGTACCATCGGCTTGTGCTATGAAACCCTCTTCCTGTACGATCCGTCTGCGGATAAATACATCCCCTGGATCGCAGAGAGCGGTGACTGGACCGATGCCACCACCTACACCCTCAAGATTCGCAGTGGTGTAACCTTCTCTGATGGCCAGCCTCTGACTGCTGACGATGTCAAGTTCACCTTCGAAATGGGCAAGAACTTCCCGTCTGTCTATTACAGCACTCTGTGGAACTGGCTGACCGACATCACCAAAGTAGACGATCAGACCTTAACCTTCACATTCAGCAAACCTGAATATCAGGAATGGGCCAACTACCTGTATGGTGTCGCTATCGTTCCCAAGCACATCTGGAAAGATTTCGATGAGAACACTGCTGTTACTGGCGCCAATCAGCCCCCAGTGGGTTCCGGCCCGTACCTGTACGAGTCCGCTGACCAGTCCAAGATGGTCTGGGTTCGCAATGAGAACTGGTGGGGTATCAAGGTCATGGGCTTGACCATGGCTCCGAAACGTGTTGTCGATATCGTCAACATCAGCAACGCTGCTGCCCTCGGTATGGTGATGCAGGGCCAGGTTGACCTCGATAACAACTACCTGCCCGGTGTTTCTACCCTCGTGAACGCTGGTGGTTACAACCTGCAGACCTACTACGATAAGGCTCCTTACATGCTCTCCGGTAACACCGCCTGGTTGGTGATGAACCTTCAGAAAGCACCATTCAGCGATGTTAAATTCCGCCGCGCTGTCGCCGAATCCATTGATGTCAACGACATCGTTACCAATGACTATGGCAACATGGTTACTGCTGCCAACCCGACTGGTTTGCTGCCCCTGTGGGACAAATTCGTTGATCAGGACGCTGTGAAGCAGTACGGTACCACCTTCAGCCCGGATCAGGCCAAAGCCGATCTCGCCGCCGCTGGTTACAAGGATGTCGATGGTGATGGTTACCTCGAGAATCCCGATGGCTCCAAAATCGACCTGAAGATCCAGTGCCCGAACGGTTGGTCTGACTGGATGGTTGCTATCCAGATCATTGCCAAGAACCTCGAAGCTGTTGGTATCAAAGTCACTCCTGACTACCCGGATTATGGTGCTATGACCGCCGGTCTGTATGGTGGCGATTTCGATATGCTCATCAACAACGACGCTCAGGTTAGCAACACTGTCTGGTCTTACTATCACTTCATCTTCTATCACCCGATCAAAGATCAGATGATTGGCGGTACCGGTAACTATGGCCGCTATGACAATCAGACTGTCTTCGATCTGGTTGATCAGCTTGATGCAACCCCGATCACCGATGAAGCTGGCATGAAATCCATCATCTCCCAGATCCAGGCGATCCAGCTGCAGGACGTTCCGATGATCCCGCTGTGGTACAACGGCGTTTGGGCTCAGATGAACACTGCCAACTGGACTAACTGGCCGAGCTCTGCTGATGGTGCCCCCAAGTACTATCCCGCTACCTGGAATGGTTACTGGAATATGGGTGCTGTCTTGATGCTCACCGAGTTGAAACCGGTAGCAGCTCAGTAGTCAAGGTGTAGCTTTTCTTTTATCGCCGCCCTTTCCATGTTCCAAGGGAGGGCGGCGATTTTATCATAGTCTACTGAAAAGAGAAAAAGTTATGAAACGGTACTTCCGGAGAAAGATTTTAATCTATGCCCTGACATTCCTAATCGCTGTTACTGTCGATTGGATGATTCCGCGTTTCATGCCCGGAAATCCGATCCTTAACTTGCTGTCACGGTCAGGCGCAACCCACGCTGAATCTACCCAGGTGATGTATACCTACCTGACAAAAGCTTTTGGTTTGGATCTACCTGTCTGGAAGCAGTATCTCAACTTCTGGGTGGCGCTTTTTCATGGGGATTTTGGAATCAGCATTTACTTGTTCCCCAAACCTGTTGCCAAGGTGATTGCTGAAGCATTGCCTTACGATATTGGGTTGTTGATTCCTGCAATTTTATTGAGCTGGATTGCTGGTAACGCCTTTGGCGCTGTTGCTGCACGAACGAAACGACTGGATAACACAATTCTGCCTATTGGCTACATCATTTCGGCTACTCCTTATATGTGGCTGGGTATCGTTCTCAGTTGGGCATTCGCTATTGTGCTCAAGATTTTTCCCTACTCAGGCGCATATAGTTACTCTCTTGTTCCTACCTGGTCCTGGCTATTTATCTGGGATGTTCTGAAACATTGGTTCTTACCGTTCGCTTCACTCTTTATTGTCATGTTCGGTGGTTGGGCAATCGGTATGCGCAATATGATCATTTATGAGTTGGAAGCAGATTATGCCCACTATCTGCAAGCGTTAGGTGCACCGAAACGCATGGTAAGAAATTATGCTTTTCGCAATGCTCTGCTGCCACAACTGAGCGGTTTGGCCCTGCAATTGGGCACGATTGTGGCGGGAGCAATGGCTACTGAAATTGTCTTTGCGTACCCCGGCATCGGTTACTTGATCTTGATGGCTATTCAAAACCAGGATTACTTCTTGCTTCAAGGCTGTTTCTTCTTCATTATCGTAGGTGTATTACTGGCGAACTTCTTGATTGACATCATCTTCATCATTGTCGATCCTCGAACCCGCAAAGGAATGACTGGAGGTGCGGCATGAGCACTGCTGCTGAAACAAGCCCCAAAAAGCGAAACGAGTTTCTGTATTTCGCCTTCAAAAATGCCAAGCTGCGTATTGGCTTGATCATCGTTATTTTGTTTGTCTTGTTGGCGATCTTTGGCCCCATGTTCACCCATCACGTGATCAACGATAACGAGGCAATTGGTGCCAATCCTCCTTCCAGCCAGTACTGGTTGGGGACAACATTATTTGGTCAGGATGTGTACACTCAGTTTGTCTATGGCTTAAGGACGACGATTTTGGTGGGCCTGATCGGTGGTGGCCTGGCAATGGTGATTGGTATGCTCATCGGTTTTATTTCCGGCTTCAAAGGCGGGGTGCTGGATGAGATTCTCAATATTTTTACCAACATCATTCTGGTAATTCCGACCATGGCTGTTTTGCTTATCATGGCAGCTTACTTGAAGGTGCGTGGCATCATCATTGAATCCATCTTCATCGGTTTGACTTCCTGGCCATGGGCGGCTCGTGCGATCCGTGCCCAAACGTTTTCACTGGGCTCTCGCGATTTCGTCGATTTGGCTCGTCTGAGCGGGATGAAGACGATCAAGATCATCTTCAAAGAAATTGCTCCCAACATGATGTCGTATCTGTTCATGACCCTTATCCTCGAGTTCGGTGGTGCCATTCTGACGGCAGCGACTCTTGACTTCATCGGTCTGGGCCCCACTCAGGGGATCTCGCTGGGCTTGATGATGAACTATGCGACCCTGGGTGGATCGTTATTGCTGGGGCTGTGGTGGTGGTTTATTCCACCTGGTCTGGCGATCACCATCCTGGTGGGTTCATTGTATGTGATGAATGTGGGCCTGGATGAGGTCTTCAATCCCAAGTTGCGGGAGTTGTAATCATGAGCCTCGATGTAAAGAACCTTACTGTTTATTATCAGACACTGCGCGGTGATGTGCATGCGCTGGAAGATGTATCTTTCTCGATTGCTGACGGCGAGATCATGGGGCTGGCCGGTGAATCGGGATGTGGCAAAACTACTTTGAGCAACAGCCTGATCTTTCTGAATGCCCCGATGAAATATATCAAGGGGAAGGTGTTGTTGGATGGTCAGGATCTGCCGATTGCTCACATGGCGAAGATGGATGAACATCGCTACCGTGACATTTCTATCGTGCCGCAGTATGCCATGAATGCAATGAATCCTACCGTCAAGATTGGCAAGATGATCGAAACCCTGATCCGGGCCAAGCATGAGAACTACGAGCAATTGCTGCCCGAGCTTGACCGCCGTCTGGATGTGGTCAAGCTGCCTCACGAAGTGCTGAACATGTTCCCGATCGAGTTGTCCGGCGGTATGAAGCAAAGAATGGTCATGGTGATCTCAACTTTGTTGGATCCCTCCTTGCTTATTGCTGATGAGATCACTTCCGCACTGGATGTAGCGACGCAGAAAGCTGTCAGCGAAATGCTGGTGGAATTCCGTAACCAGAAGATCGTCAAGAGCATGATCGTGGTGACCCACGATATTTCCATTCTGTACCAGATCGCAGATAGCATTCTGGTCATGTATGCCGGTAAGCTGGCTGAAAAAGCCTCGACGGAAGTCATTATCAACCGTCCACGTCACCCCTATACCAAACTGTTGATTTCCTCTTTGCCCAAGGTGGGCGAGCGCTATGCTGTCAAAAAGATGACTGGTCTGCCTGGTACGCCCCCCATGCTTTTGAAACCTCCGGTGGGCTGCCGCTTCAAGGATCGCTGCCCGGTGGCCTTTGCAAAATGCTCTGAAGAGCCGCCGTTCATCGAAGTCGAAAAGGGCCATTTCGTGGCCTGCTGGAAGGAGACTGGTCCGAATGCTTGAGCTTAAGACGATTTCAAAGGTTTACCATACCGGCACGTTTGGCGGTAAAGAGCTTCGCGCTGTCTCGAATGCCAATTTCAATATTGCTGACGGAGAGATCGTATCCCTGATCGGCGAAAGCGGCAGTGGTAAGAGCACCATTGGCAAAATGATCCTCAAATTGATCCCGGTGACCACGGGTCAGATTTTGTTCGATGGCAAAGACATCACTGGGCTGAAGGGCGGCAATCTCAAAGAGTATTACCGTCACGTTCAGGGTGTCTTCCAGGATCCGTTCAGTACTTATAACCCGATCTTCAAGGCAGATCACATCTTTGGCGCCATTCATGAAGAATTCTTCCCGCATGTTAGCAAAGAAGAATGGGAAAAGAAAGTGATCACCGCGATCCGCTCAGTGGGTCTGAACCCCGAGATCGTGATGAATAAATATCCCCATCAGTTGAGCGGTGGCCAGCTACAGCGGATGCTGATTGCCCGTGCTTTGCTGCTTGATATCAAATTCCTGGTAGCGGACGAGATCATCAGTATGCTCGATGCCACTACTCGTATCGATGTGCTGAACTTGCTGGCTGATCTGAAGAAACGTGGGCTTTCCATTCTCTTCATCACTCATGACCTTTCGTTGGGCTATTACATTAGTGATCGTGTGGTCATTCTCTACCGTGGGCACGTGGTCGAAATGGGTTCTACTGAAAAGGTCTACCATAACCCGCAGCATCCTTACACCAAGCTGCTGATGGCAGCCGTCCCCCGGCTTGATCAGAAGTGGGACCCGACCAAGGTCGATCTGGAAGGCAAGGATGTCGAGCCGGGCAGCATTTGCCCTTATTATGGCCGCTGCCGTGCTGAAGGGAAGAACGAGACCTGCCGTACCAGTGTACCGGAGCTGCGTGAGCTTGAACCGGATCACTGGGTGGCTTGTTTCGTAGCTAAATAATTGTTCTCCGGCGCAAAACCCGCTTTCTGTTGCAAGTGGGTACCCGGCATGTTAGAATTGACTCAGGAATAGAGCTATGGAGCTAACATGTCGCAGATGGTAGAAGTTATGATTGACGGTGTGCGCGTCAGCCTGATCAGTCAGCAGCGTGTGGTATTGCTGCGCCGGCTGGATGAGGATCGCTACCTGCCAATTTGGATTGGCCCTTTCGAAGCGGAAGCAATCACGATTGCTTTGCAAGAGATCGAAATGGCACGTCCGCAAACTCACGATTTGATCTTACAAACCCTTGCCAGATTGGATGCAAGACTGGCAAGGGTCGAAATTGTCTCCGTTAAAGAAGACATCTTTTATGGGAATCTGGTGATCGAAAAGGATGGCGATCTGCTGCAGATCGATGCACGGCCATCCGATTCCATTGCTTTGGCCGTTCGTTCCCACGTGCCGATCTGGGTGGCAGCAGATATTTTCGATACAGCAGGCATCACAGTTGCCCCTGACCTGCATGTGGATTCTTGCGAATCGGAAGAAGAAAAGCCTTCTAACCCCGAGCAGGATGTCGAGACAGAAAAACGCCTGTCGATCTTCGAAGACTTTTTGCAGAACATTGATTTTGATCAAAAGGATGAAGATTCGGGCGGGGAATCTCAGCCTCCTGATTCGCCGGAACCGCCCAAACAAGCGTAATTTATTCAACAATAAAAGAGAGAAACATGAGTGACCTTTCTTCGATGGACGAGCATGTTTCGACCGAGATTCAATCTCAGCCGAATAACCGCGAAGCTGAAGAAGCTGTATTAGGTTCAGTTTTGATCTACCCTGAATCTTATTATGAGATTGCCCAGGTGATCCAGGCGGATGATTTCTATGTGATCCGCAACCAGTGGATTTGGGAGTCTTTTACGCGTCTGCATGACAAGCGGGTTCCCATCGATTTGCTGACAATCTCTGAAGATCTCGAAGAGCGCAATCAGTTGACCGAAATTGGCGGCCAGGCTTATTTACTGGCGCTGGTTAATCAAACCCCCAGCGCGCTGCACGCCGAGGCCTATGCCAAGATCGTCGAACAGAATGCCATCCGCCGCCGCATGCTGGCAGCCGCTAACAATCTGGCTAAGATGGCTTACGATCAAGAAAAACCGGTCGATACGATTATTGATGAGGCCGAAAAAGATATCTTCGGCCTGAGCGAACGCCGCGTCAAGCACGATCTTGTGCCTATTTCTCAGGTGGTTAGCGATACCTACGACCATGTCTCTGAACTGGCGCAGCGCGATGAAGAGATCTACGGTGTGCCCACTGGACTGATTGATCTGGATCGCCTGTTGGGTGGTTTGCAAAAATCGGATTTGTTGATTGTGGCTGGCCGTCCGGGTTCTGGTAAGACAGGGTTCTTGCTCTCAGTAGCCAAGAATGCAGCTCAAATTCACAAGAAACACGTGGCGATCTTCTCGCTGGAAATGTCGAATGAACAATTGGTGCAGCGTTTGATTGCCCAGGAAACTCGCATCGATACTCAGCGGCTGCGCACCGGTAAATTGCAGGAGCACGAGTGGGAGCTTTTCACCGAGGCCACTGAAGTGCTGGGGGATACCCATATCTGGCTGGATGATACCCCGGCGATCACTCCGCTGCAATTACGTACCAAGTGCCGCCGTTTGCATATGGAATATGAGCTTGATCTGGTAATTGTGGACTACCTGCAATTGATGGGCAGTGACAGCCGTACCGATAACCGCGTGCAGGAAGTTTCGAATATTTCGCGCAGTCTCAAGGTGCTGGCCCGTGAGTTGAACGTACCGGTACTGACCGCAGCTCAGCTTTCTCGTGCCGTGGAGCAGCGTCAGGATAAAAAGCCTGTGCTGTCAGACTTACGCGAGTCAGGCTCACTGGAACAAGATGCGGATATTGTCATGTTCATCCATCGTCCTGATGCTCTCGAAAAAGATAGCCCCAAAGCCAACATTGCTGAGTTGATCGTGGCCAAGCATCGTAATGGTCCCACTCACCCGGGTATCGAACTGGTCTTCATGAATAACCTGGCCCGCTTCGAAAATGCAGTACGCAGCCCGGCAGGGAATGGCAAGGAGGGGGGGCATTCCTGATGGCAGGGTTCAAGGGCTTCAATGTCACCGCCAAACGCTGTCTGGTCATGCCAGAGGCGTTTACCAGTGAGGCGATGCAGTATGTGAGTTCTTTGCAAGAGTTGAAGGCCTGCCTGTACTTCTTTGCCGCTTTGGGACAAGAGAAAGATTTCGACGTTCCCTTGACTTTGGAAACCGTCCTGGAAGTGGTGCGCGAGCCGCTGGAGGCAGACACCCTGAGCGCTGCGCTGTCCGAGGCGTGTGAACATGGAATACTGTTATCGGTCGCAGCCAATGACCAGCAGTATTATTTGCTCAATACCGCCCGCGGCCGGGCCATCCAGAAGGCCGCTGCCCGCGGTCTTTGGCAGCCGGATGCAGTTGTCGTTCCTGCGGGGCAGAAAGAGCGGCCCAATATTTTTCTGCTCTATGAGCAAAACGTTGGCCCGTTGACCCCGATCCTTTCAGAAATGCTGGAAGAAGCTGAACGAATTTACCCGGCAGAATGGTTGGAAGAAGCTTTTACGCTGGCTGTGAAAAAGAACGTGCGCAACTGGAATTACATCGAGGCCATCTTGCGCTCGTGGAAGGAGAAAGGCCGCAATGAAACGGATCGACGAAACTCTCAAGAAAATCCAAGGAACTACATCGAGGGCGACCTTGCCGACTACATCAAACACTGAAAAAGAACCGGTCTGCCCGATCTGCGGTGGGGTAGGCTTTTTGCGCCAGGATTTACCCATTGATGATCCTAATTTTGGCAAATTGATCCCGTGTGTGTGCCAGCAAAATAAGGCAACCCGGGCGGCACAAACACGCCTGTATCAGATGAGCAACCTTGAGTCATTCAAGAAAATGACATTTGATTCTTTCTCGGTGCAGGGACGTCTGGGCCTGGGGGATGAACAGATCGTCTCGCTGCAGAATGCACTCAGCCATGCCCGTCAGTTTGCAGCCAATCCCAGGGGCTGGCTGATGCTCATGGGCAGTTACGGCAGCGGCAAAACTCATCTGGCAGCAGCCATTGCCAATACCTGTGTGGAGTATGGCATGCCCACGCTCTTCCTGACTGTGCCTGATTTACTGGATTGGCTGCGTTATTCCTATGACGCGGCGGATACCAACTTTGAAACGCGTTTCGAAGAGATTCGCAACGTCGGGTTGCTGGTATTGGACGATCTGGGGGCCCAAAATGCCACCGCCTGGGCCAGCGAGAAACTCTTTCAGATCATCGATTATCGCTACATTCGCCGTTTGCCAATGGTGGTGACCAGCAATCAACGCCTTGAGGATCTCGACGACCGCATCCGTTCCCGGCTGCAGGATCCCGAGCTTTCGACCCTGGTCAGCGTCAATGCCCCAGATTATCGTTCCCCGGTGCGCGAGATCAATGATCCGCTGGTGCATCAGCTGCAATTGCTCAGCGAACGGACGTTCGGCAACTTCAGCCTGCGCGAGCCGGAGCATTTTGAGCGAGAGATGCAGATGAGCCTGGAGAATGCCTTCAGGGCCGCTCAGGAGTTCGCGGAGCATCCGCGAGGATGGTTGATGCTCATGGGCGGTTATGGCAGCGGCAAAACTCATCTGGCGGCCGCTATTGGCAATTACCGCAAAGGTATGGGCGATGACCCGGTGTTTGTCGTGGTACCTGATTTGCTTGACCACCTGCGTGCTACTTTTGGCCCTTCCAGCAACGTTTCGTACGACGAGATGTTCCAGCGCGTCAAGACCACCCCACTGTTGATCTTGGACGATCTGGGCACGCAGAGTGCCACTCCGTGGGCCAAAGAGAAACTGTACCAGATCTTTAATGAGCGCTACAACGGCAAATTGCCGACCGTGATCACGACCTCAGAACGTCTCGAAGGCCTGGATGCACGCATCCAAAGCCGTATGTTGGATGACCGTTTGTGCAGCATCTATGCTGTTCTGGTGCCTTCTTACCGCGGTGGGGCCAATAAACCCGAGCGCAAGCGCACTTCGCGCAGTTGATGGAATAAAAACCGGTGAAGTTGAGAGTGAGCTTCACCGGTTTATTTTAAAGATTTGTGCGATAGTGCAGCGTTCCGACTTGATCGATTGGTAATGAATCGATCAGTGCACCGTTGCGGTCGAAAACCATTGCCCCACCGTAGGCTTCGGCTTCAGGAGCGAAATGGTCCAGACATAACGGACTGGCGGCTAGAAGCGGGGCTCCCAATGCGTTCACGGCACTTGCGTACTCAGGCAGTACTTCTGTTTGCCAGCGGGCAGTATCCCGACTGCGGTTGCCAAAGTTGCGCGCAAAGGGGTGAAGTACCCAGTTTGGCGCCAGATCGTGGGTGTGCTGCTGCAGGGCTGGGTCGAAAAGATCGTCGCCAATCAAAAAGGACATTGTTCCAAAATCAGTTTCTCTTTTTTCCAACTCGACTCCCTGCCGGTAGAATTCTTCCTGTTTCCCTTTGGGGTGCCAATCGGGATGGATACGCCGATAGTGCAGGCGAATTTCGCCTGATGGATCGAGCAGCAGGGCTGAGTCGAAGAAGCTGGTTCCTTCACGTTCGAAAAGTCCAAAGGCCAGCCACAGCTTGAATCTGGCTGCGGCTAACGAAAATTTTTGCAGGATTGACCCGGTGATCGTTTCGGCATAGGGGAGGTCGTGCAAAGGCACTCCATTGCTCGCGGTTCCAGTCACGGCCATTTCTCCTAGCAAGACAAAGTTGGCACCCTCTTTGGCCGCGGTTTCGATCTGTTTCTGGCACTGGGCAAAATTTTGCGCGTATCCCCGCGTGACGGGGTTGACCAACAAAGCTGCATGGAGAGAAGTTGTCATTTTCATGCTTTCGCTTCCAGCTCGGAGGTGCAATGCGGGCAGCGTGTGGCTTTGAGGGGAATATCGCTGCAGCAGTAGGGGCACTGCTTGGTGGTTGGTTCAGTCGGCGCGGCGGGTTTCTTTAGAAAACGGTTGAACTCGCGAACGATGATGAAAATGACAAAGGCCACAATGAGAAAATCAATGACGTTATTGAGGAAGATGCCGTAATTAATGGTTGCGGCACCGGCGGCTTTGGCATCTGTCAGGTTAGCGTACTGCTTTCCGCTCAGGTTAATGTACAGGTTCGAGAAATCCACCTTGCCGAGCAGCAGCCCGATCGGGGGCATGATTACGTCGCTGACCAACGAGGTGACGATCTTGCCAAATGCTGTTCCCAGAATGACACCAATAGCCAGATCGACGACGTTTCCACGCATAGCAAATTCTTTAAATTCTTTCCACATTTTTTCCTCACAACGTTAATTTTATTTGTTTTACTAGATTATACCGGGCAATAAAAGGAGATGGAGAAGTGGCAGTGTTAGAATTAGCCCGTGATCGAAAAAGTCAGGCAAGTATTCAATCGCTATCCCCGTCAGTTCTGGGTCATTGCATTCGTCATGATGCTGGCCTGGACTTTTCACAGCATGCTGTGGCCGTACCTCATTATTTATTCGAGCGAGAAACTCTCTCAGCCGCTCACGGCTGTTGCCGGTTTGATGACGATCAATGCCATCGTGGGTGTGTTTACCACCTTTATCGGCGGAGCGATTGCTGATCGTTTTGGCCGCAAGTGGGTTATGGCACTTTCGTTTTTTCTGTGTGCGATTTCTTGGTATTTCTTTCAGTATGCGACGACGATCACCTGGTTTATTGCTTTGATGGCTTTGAACGGAGCAACGACACCTCTTTATCGGCTGGCAGCGGACTCGATGATGGCCGACCTGATCCCTGTCGATCAGCGTATTGAGGCCTACTCGATCTTGCGCATGGGGAATAATCTGGGGGTCGCACTGGGGCCGGCAATTGGCGGTTTTACCGCGGCGGTTTCGTATGCTCTTTCCTTTCGTATTACAGGCTGGGGAATTCTGCTGTGTGGATTGCTGGTGACCTTTTGGGTCGGGGAAACTCGCCCTGCTGCTGTCAGGCCAAGCGTGGCTCTCTCGAGCCGTTTTGGCGGTTATGGTAGGGTCTTCCATGACCGTCCTTTTCTGGGTCTGATCGGGGCCTTCACGCTTAATCGTATCGCATCCGCCACCATCTGGTTGATGCTGGGAGTGTACGCCAAGGAGAATTTTGGTATTACCGAGAGCCTGTACGGTTTCATTCCCACTACCAATGCGGTGATGGTGATTCTGTTTCAGGTGATTACGACCAACTGGGTCAAACGGCGCAATCCCCAACGGATGTTGGTGCTGGGCTCAGTCTTTTACGGGGTCGCGTTGCTGGGAGTGGCTTTCGGTACTGGCTTTTGGGCATTCTGGTTATGTATGGTAATTGCGACACTCGGAGAAATGATTGTGGTGCCGACTTCAACCACCACGGCTGCCGCACTGGCTCCAGAAGAAATGCGCGCCCGGTACATGAGCCTGTACACGCTGACGGCCAGCGTTGGCTCTGGGGTGGGCCCGTTGATGGGCGGGTTCCTGAGTGATACTTTTGGTCCGGTGGCGATCTGGTATGGGGGTGGCCTGGTCGGTTTTCTCAGCGCTGGCGCTTTTTTGCTTAATTCACGTGCAGAGCGCCGCAGTTCCCCGCGCGGATCCTGCTGATGGGGGCTATTGACTGTTTGAGGAATAGATCGGTATACTTTAGCAAGCTAATTATTGGGGCAGGCAGATATGGCCACAGTTAGAGATTTAGGGGGCTTGCTTTTTCTGGTGAGCAAAGCACATCACAAGAAAGCCAGACAAACGTTCGATGAAATTGGGCTGTTCCGTGGGCAGCCTCCGGTGTTGTTCGAAGTCGCTGCTCATGAAGGAATGACCCAAAATGAGCTGGCGGCTCGCCTCGAAGTTACCCCGGCGACGATGACCAATCTCTTGCGGCGCATCGAAGAGGCCGGGTTGATCTCGCGCTGTCGCGATGAGCAGGATCAACGCTCTTCCCGGGTGCATCTGACTGATTTGGGCCGCGAAAAGCTGGCCCAATCGGAATCCTTGCTTGACCGCATGGATGAAACCGCTTTTGCCGGGTTTTCTGAGTCAGAGCAGGATACTTTTTATCGCTTTTTGGAACGGGTGCATACGAACCTGGTAAATTCTCTTGAAGACTGATTTCTTTTATAGGTGAAAAATTGACGACGATTACCCCTAACCCGAAACGGTGGTCGATCTTAGCGGTGCTGTGCATCGTTTTGTTCATCATCTCCATCGATAACACGGTACTTAATTTGGCGATTCCCTCGATTTCAGAGGGCCTGGGCGCTACTACCAGCCAGCTTCAATGGGTGGTGGATATGTATACGCTGGTTTTTGCTTCGCTGCTGATCACCACCGGAACGATAGGGGATCGCTTCGGCCGCAAAAAACTGCTTACACTGGGCTTGAGCCTCTTTGGCTTGGGCTCACTTGGGGCTGCCTTTTCGAATAGCACTTCCATGCTGATTGGCTTCCGTGCTTTGCTGGGCGTGGCAGGGGCCATGATCATGCCTTCCACTCTTTCAATCATCATCAATGTGTTTACCGATCATCATGAACGGGCACGGGCGATTGCCATCTGGTCAAGTATCTTTTCCATTGGCGCCGGCATTGGCCCGATCATTGGTGGTTTCTTGATCAATTCTTTTCACTGGTCGTCGGTATTTTTGCTCAATGTTCCAATCGTTTTGATCGGCTTGACGGGTGCCATTCTCCTGGTGCCCGAGTCGAAGGATGAACGGGCACCCCGTCCGGATTTCTTGGGGGTGGTGCTTTCGATCGTAGGTTTACTGGCGCTCATCTTTGCTGTTATCAGTGCCGGCGAACGGGGTTTTGCTGATCGTCTGGTGTGGATTTCGTTTGCTGTGGCGGTTGTCTTTTTGGCCGGTTTTATGGGATGGGAGAATCGCTCTGAAAACCCGATGCTGCCGCTGCACTTTTTCAAAAATCGTTCTTTCAGCGGAGCCAATGCGGGGCTGACGATCAGTTCCTTTGCCATGATGGGGTCGATGTATTTCTTCAGCCAGTACCTGCAAACAATCCTGGGGTATTCTCCAATTTTAGCGGCGGTCAGCATGTTCCCCATGACGCCAGCAGTGTTCCTGTTCACCATGCTTTCGGTGCGCGTCGATCGGCGCCTGGGGACGAAAAAGACAATGAGCCTGGGGCTGCTGCTTTCTGGGCTGGGATTCTTCCTGTTTTCGCAGTTTGCTGGCTTGAATACCCCTTACTGGCAGGTCTTGTTGGTGCAGATTGTGCTGGGAAGTGGGATTGGCTTTACCATGAGCCCGGCTACCAACTCCATCATGAGTTCTTTACCGCCCAACCGCGCCGGGATCGGTTCTGCCATGAACGATACTACCCGGCAGTTGGGAGGCGCTCTGGGGGTGGCGGTTCTGGGGGCTTTGATGAACGGAATTTATCGCGCCGGGGTGAGTCTGCTGGGGGAGCAGACAGGTATCGATGGAGCGGCCTTTGCCGAGATCATGAGCAGTGTGCAGAATGCTCATTTGGCGGCGAACCGTTTGACCGGGCCGCTGGTCGAGCAGGTGACGCGAACTTCCAGCCAGGCATTCGTCAATGGCATGGACCACTCTTTTCTGGTGGCCAGCATCATTATGGGGTTAGCAACGATCGCAACGTATTTGCTCTTGCCGGCGAAGCCAGAACGAGCTGTGGCGCTGTCTGAAAAAGATATCGATCTGAGCTGATCTCTTCACGACTCGGGCAGTATTGCGAATAGCCATCAAACTTCGTATAATGATACTGCCATGAGAAAAACTCGCCGTTGGATCTTGATCGTTATCAGCGTTCTCCTTTTGTTGGGGACGAGTACTCTGCCTGGGTCCGTATTGGCGCAGGGCAGTGATTCGATCTACGTGCCTGAAACCGGCCACTGGATTCGCGGACAGTTTTTGCAGGAATATAATAGCGTCAGCGATCCGCTGCTTTACTTTGGCTACCCGATCACCGATGAATTTCACGACCCGTTGACCCAGCATGAAGTGCAGTACTTCCAGAAGGCGCGTTTTGACCTCGTCGATACCAGCGCCGGCCCGACTGTGCAGTTGGCTTCACTGGGATCGCTGCTTTATGAAGACAATGCACAACTGGCGGATATTGCCGATGACGGCCCAACCTGCCGCCGCTTTTCGAACGGTATCTCGGTATGTTATGCCTTTTTGCAGTTCTATGATGCCTATGACGGTTCAGTTTATTTCGGTCAACCCGTTTCGCGCCTCGAAGTGATCGATGGCCGCTACATCCAGTATTTTGAAAATGCCCGCATGGAGTGGTGGCCTGAACGCGCCGCGGGTGAGCGAGTGGTATTGACCGATCTGGGCAAAGTTTATTTCGATAAAGTGGTGGGGAACCCAGAATTGCTCAAACCTAATCTGGCAGTGAATGCCCAGAGCAAGCTGCTTAACCCGGTAGTGCGTGTATTTGCCCAGAAAGCGCTCATTGGCGCCGGGGAACAACAAACCATTGATATTGTGGTACAGAATCAATACCTGCAGGCGCTGCAGAGCGCTCAGGTCGGTCTGACGGTCACCCTGCCAGATGGCTCCAGCCAGTTCTACCGTCTTGATGAGACCAATGAATACGGAGTGAGCCAGGCCATTTTGACCGTGCCAAATCTGTCGGCTCAATCGATTGTGCAATTGAAGGCGGATGTTACCATCAATGGCGAAGAAGCCAGCGGAAACGGCTGGTTCCGGGTTTGGTGGTAGGGCAAGAAGATGAATCAATAACTCCCGACGATTTTGGTCGGGAGTTTTGTTTTATTTCAGGCTGAGTTCATTGTAGAGTTTCTGGTATTCCGCGGAATTAGGCGGATTGAGGTCAATGATGTTCTGGATGGTAGCCAGAGCGTTGGCCTTGTTTTCTTCTTTGAGCAGCTTTTCGGCCAGAGCATCCAGTTTTTCGATGGCCTTGGGGGTCTGCCCTTGTTCAAGGTAGAATTCGACCAGCCGTTTTTGTAGTCCGGCTTCTCCTGGGCGATCTTCCAGCAGTTTTTCGATGAAGTGGATGCGCTTGGTGCTGTTCTCGGGCCCGGCCATAATCTTGAGGTAGCTGTCGAGTTCGCTCATGGCGGCAACGTTAGCCCCCATTTGCAGGTGCAGATCGATCAAAGTCGCTCGCGGAGCGGGGTCTTGGGGCTGCAGACTGCGCAATTGCTCGAAGATGCGGATGGCCTGCTTCCAGTCCAGACTTTGCAGTTCGATATCGGCCAGCTTATTGAGAATCTGGATGGCCCACTGCCGGGTGGAACTGGATTGCTGCGAAAGGGCCAGTGCTGATTGGTAAGTCTGGCGCGAGAGGTCCAGTTCGGCCAGCAGGTAATAGATGTTGGCCAGGTCCATGTATTGCTGGATGGCGTCGTCCAGCCGGCCGATAGATTTGAGCAGATCAATGAGCATACCGCGGACTGAGAGATCCATGGGGGCCAGACGGGTGACGCGGCGCAGCAGGTTGATGGCTTGCAGGGTCTCGCCGCGGATGTTGTAGGCATTGGCCACGAGCAGGAATTTTTCGACGGCTTCCATGATGCGGCCTTCTGAGATCAGTACCTCAGCCATTTCAACGTGCAGGGGCAGGTACAGTGGAGCGTAACTGAGCGCGTGATAAGCCTCTTCCATGGCTGTGCGGTATTTGCCTTCACTGGCAAGCTGGTGAATGTGGATCATGGCCTCGACGACCTGGCTGCTGTTGGTCTCGAGCAGCAGTTCTGCCAGCGGCAGCGGCGGGCTGCCTTCGGGTTGGGGCGGAAGCTGCCGGCGTGCGGCCATCAGATATTCGCGCCAATCGGGGCGCATCAATTGCTCGTTGATGATGTGATACAGCTTGCGCAGATCTTTTTCATCGGTAACGCGCGATTCTGCCTCAATGATGGGCTCGTAAAGCTGCACTACCGCGTCTTGCTGATCATAAGGGGTAGTTTCACTATCGGCGATTTTGAGCGCCTGCAGGGCATGCAGAGCGGCATCCGGGTAATTGCTGTCCTTTTCTTCCAGTTCAGACATCAGCAAATAAGAACCCAGTGAATAATTGGGATTTTTGACCGATTTTTGCAGGTAGGCCAGGGCTTTTTCGGGGTTTTTCTTGCGCAGAAGCAGGCCGATCACGTAGTATGAAGCGGATTGGTTCAGTCCCAGGCTGATGGCGTTTTCCAATTCCGCGGCTGCTTGTTCGTCTTGCCCGGAGGTCTGTGAGTCGATGGCCTGGCTGAGATGCAACTGGATGCGTGCCCGTTCAGCCATTTCAGGGGATAGGCCGCCGGTACCCCGGGTGAGGGCGTGGATGCCTTTGCGGTTGATCGGGGCGGAGCCATCTGAAGTGTCTTCGGTTTGATCGAAGAGCAGGGTGGCCATTTCTTTCAGGGCTTTCAGCCGCGTTTCGGTGATGGGGTCGTAATGGCTGGGGGCATCTGCATCTTCGAAATCGTTGCTGCCTTCCATTTGGCGCACTTGAGCCATGCGGACTGGCCCGGTGCTGCCCTTGCGGTGTTCTGGCTGGGGCAGGTTTTGATTCTGCTGGAGCATTTCCAGCGCTTTGCGTGCGTAAGAATTCTGCGGTACCAGTTGCAGCGTGTACTGGATCACCTGCAGAGCTTTGGTTTTTTCGCCGCCGTTTTGCATCAGGCTGGCGGTTGCCAGATATTCATTGACAGCATCGTCTTTGCGGCCTAGCTTGTCGTAGATCATGGCCAGACGAGTATGTACGGTCTGGTTTTCGGGGTTAAGGCGGATGGCGTTGTTGAAGTCGTCGACGGCCCGTTCCACATCGTGTGCTTTGAGCTGGGATTCAGCCCCTTGCATGAAGGATTGCACCGCTTCTTGCAGCATGCCGGTACGCTCGTAGATGCGCGCGATCTTTTCGAACGGCATGGGGTCATCTGGCTGGATGGCAGAGACGCGCTGATAGACACGCAGGGCTTCATCGTATTGCTTGAGCTGGTAATGAGCCAGACCTAAGCTGGCCAGCGCCATGGGGTGATCGGGAATCTCTTCCAGTGCCTGCCGGTAGAATTCAGAGGCCTTGTCCCAGTCCTGATCCCAGGCAGCGGAATGACCTTGATTCATCAATGTCTGAAACCTGGCTGTGTCTTCGGTCATCGACTAATCCTTGTTTGAAATTACCACCATACTTCCCCAGTTTACACCACTTCTCGCTTCGGTGAGTAATGGAATGGAGAGTTGAATGGTGTTTTCCATGACTTGCTGCACGACTTGCGTGGTTTCACGCAGTTCGCCCTCAGGAACTTCGAGGACGAGTTCATCGTGTACTTGCAGCAGCATTTTCCCGCTTAGTTTGGCCTTCTGCAGTGCCGGCAGTAACTGGATCATAGCCAGCTTCATGATGTCGGCAGCAGTTCCTTGAATGGGGGCGTTGATCGCCTCGCGTTCTTCGCGGTTTTTGATGTTGACGTTGGTCGGGTGGGCCAGATTGGGGAAGTAGCGCCGTCGCCCCAGCATGGTTTCAACGTATCCCTGGCGAGCCGCCAGCAGACGGATGTTATCGAGATAACTTTTTACCGCCGGGAAGGTCTGGAAGTATCCTTTGACGAAGTTTTCAGCCTCAGCCAGGGTCAGGTCAGTGGAGCGGCTTAACCCGAAAGAACTCATGCCGTAGATCAAGCCAAAGTTGATGGCTTTGGCATGACGGCGCTGATCTTTGGTGACCTGATCGAGGGGAACCCCATAGATAGCAGCGGCTGTGGCGGCATGGATATCCTGCCCGGCACGGAAAGCATTGAGCATGGCTTCATCGCCAGACATGTGGGCCACAATGCGCAGTTCGATCTGCGAATAATCGACCGAAAGCAGCACGCTCCCGGGGGCAGCCACGAAGCCCAGGCGCACCCGGCGTCCGGTTTCGGTGCGGGTGGGAATATTTTGCAAATTGGGGTTCAGTGACGCCAGTCGTCCGGTCACTGAACCGGTTTGGCTGTAGCTGGTATGTACCCGGCCGGTGCGTGGGTTGATCTGCATCGGCAGAGTGTCAAGGTAGGTCGATTTCAGTTTGGAAAGCTCGCGGTACTCAAGCAGGGTATCCACCACCGGATGCTGCCCTGAAAGCTCATCCAGCACGGCGGCAGAGGTGGAATAATGCCCGCTGGCAGTCTTTTTACCGGGCGGGGTCAATTTGAGGGTTTCGAAGAGCACTTTCGACAGTTGCTGGGTGGAGTTAAGGTTGAATTTGTATCCGACGGCATTGAAGATTTGCGACTCGATCTCATGCAGGCGCTGCCCCATCTCGGAGCTGAACTTTTCGAAGAAGGCTCGATCCAGGCTGATGCCAGTGCGTTCCATTTCCATCAGCACGGGCAGCAAGGGCATTTCGATCTCGGCGAAGACCTTTTGACAATTGTGACTTTTCATTTTTTCAGCCAGCACGGGCACGAGCTGCAGCGTGACCTCGGCATCCGCGGCGGCATAAGGAGCAGCTTTGGCTACTGCCACCAGATTCATGGTGATCTGATTCTTGCCTGAGCCGATCAATTCTTCGATGTGGGTCATGCTGATGTTGAGCAGTTCCCCGGCCATGTCTTTCAAGCCCAGATTGTGCGAAGCCGGGTCGATCAGCCAGGCAGCGATCATGGTATCGAAGGCCAGCGGGGCAACGGCCAGCCCATTTTGTGCCAGTACAATGGCATCATATTTCAGATTGTGCCCGGCTTTGGGAATACCGGGATCGGTCAAGGCCGGGGTCAGGGCGCGGATGACCTCCGCCAGCGCCAGTTGTGGTTCACCGGTGCTGTGCCCAACCGGGATGTAGTAGCCGGTGCCCTTTTCGCAAGCCAGAGAGATGCCGACCAGATCGGCCAGCATGGGGTCGGTGCTGGTGGTTTCTGTATCCAGCGCGATCATGGGGGCCTGTGCCAGTGTCTGTGTCAACGCAGTCAGCTTCTCAGCGGAATCCACGATGACCGTTTCCGGCGAATAAGAAGATGCCAGTCCCACTTCTTTGACTTCCTGTCCAAAAAGGCTTAACTGGCCGGAATCACTGGCCCCTCCAACCATGGTTTTAATGACATTGTGCAGTTTGGGAATCAGCGTGCGGAATTCCAGCTCGCGGAAGAGACTCTCGACCTCGGGAACGTTGATGTGGTCTGTGCGGGCCTCGTCCAGGTTGAGCTTGATGGGAATATCCAGTTTGATGGTGGCCAGGGTCTGGCTCATATAAGCCGAGTCTTTGCCAGTGGTTAATTTGCTGGCAAAGCGGGCGGGGATGTCGTCGATGTGACGATAGATTTCATCCAGCGTGCCATATTGTTCGAGCAGCAGGGTGGCAGTTTTTTCACCCACCCCGGGTACGCCGGGAATGTTGTCGGAATGGTCGCCCACCAGGGCTTTATAGTCGATCACCTGGTTTGGGGCGACGCCCAGTTTGGCCTTGACCGCGGCTGCGTCGTAGTTTTCCGCCTCTGAGATTTTTTGCCCTGAGAGGCTTACGATGATGCGGTCGTCGACCAGTTGCAGCAGGTCGCGATCACCGGTAATGATCTTGACGCCAAACCCCTGTTCTACAGCCTGTTTCGAGATGGTGCCCAGAATGTCATCTGCCTCAGCCCCTTCCCGCTCCAGGCGTGGAAAGTGGAAAGCGTCGACCATCTGACGGATACGTTCGATCTGCGGGCGCAGGTCATCGGGCATCTTGGCGCGGGTCGCTTTGTAGCCCGGGAAAAGTTCATTGCGGAAGGTTTTGCCGGTATCGAAAGCGACGGCCAGGTATTCGGGCTTTTCCTGTTCCAGCAGGCGCAGCAGCACGCTGGCAAAGCCATAGATGCCGGCGGTGGGTTCTCCGTTTTGGGTTTGCAGACGATCATTGGGGGCGCCAGCGGTCAGCGCGAAATAGGTACGATAAGCCAGAGCATGGCCGTCGATCAGGTAGAGAATTGGGGGCATGGTTTATCCTGTATGGGCCGGGTCGACCGGCGGCTTAAACGACATTTTCTTGTCGGGTTTGGGCAATGAAGCGATTGATCTCTTGCGTGGGGATGGGATCAGCACCGGCCGCCGAGTAATATCCGGGGGCCCAGAAATCGCCATCGAGATGGCTTTGTAATAATCCCGGAAAAGTGGCAAAGATTTGGATGTTGGCGCTTTCCTTGATTTCCTGTACCATCTCAGGCAGATTGGTCCCGGCGGGCAGGATGACAGAAAGTGCTAAATAGAGCGGGCGGATCGATAAGCCGATGCATTGCCAACCGTTGACCTGGTGCAGACGCGGCAATTGACGATTGAGCACATTGGCAATATCGTGAGTGATGAACTGCTGCGGATTGCGCGGCACCAGCAGAATTTGTACCTGTGCCAGTGCTTCGGCATCCGTGGGCGGCGTCTGCTCGGCGGGAATATCTGGGTTGAAGAAATCTTCGCTCCCCTCAGCGGCACCTTCCTTTTCCCATGGGAGAGCAAAGTTGAAATCCGGGAAAGTGTTTTCTCTGGCCTGGGCGGGCGCAGAGGTGGGCTGAGGTTCTGCGGAAGTAGCATCGGCTTCCAGCATGGATTCCGTCAGCGGTTGGGTACGGCCGGGTACAGGCGTCGGGGCTTCGGCCTGCTGCGTGACCCATTCGCTGGGTTCGAGAGGCAGGGTTATGCCTGAGGCATCCTCTGCCTCGGGGTCGGGAGCGGGCATCTCAGCCAGTAAGGAATCAAGTTGGGCCAACTGCTGCGCATCCAACCCTGGGTTTTCTTCGAATTCTGTTTCGGCCCCATCTTCACTCTCTTCAGCTTCTGCGTCCAACGGGAAAGGTTCTTCGCGGTCGGGGTGGGTTTCCACCGCAGGTTCATTTACTTCGGGCATTTCGGGTTCGCTGGCAGTCTCGGCTGTGGTGGGCAGGGGAGTCTCTTCTTCCTGAGCAGTGGGTGTAGTGACAGATTCAGTAGTCTGAGCCCCGGCAGACTGTTCCCCACTGGAGGAAATATCCAGACGCAGCTGGCGCGTATTGGCATAGCGATCCAGAAAGGCTTTGCGGACATCCGAAACTTCTTTGCGAACTTCGATCAAAGGCAGGTCTGAGTGGTATACCAGTGCCAGGGCTACTTCAGAGAACAGGGGTACGGCGTATACCAGATAGGTACGCAGGTCGTTATCCATTTTGAGGTAGCGGAATAACTCGCCTGACTGGATGTTGCTCCAGTAGCGGGTCAAAAAGTTTAAAATATTTTGCCCGGTTTCGTCGGTCAGTGCCCCGGTGGCCGCCACCACCTGACGGTGATAGAGCAGCAGTCCGGCACTGGCTGAGGTACTGGCCAGCAATTGTTCGATCTGCTTTAATCCGCTTTCGGGGTGTTCGACCCACTCCCGGGCCAGGCTGTTTTCGGGTTTATTGGATACTCCCAGCGAGTGCGGATCGGCCAGGGCTCGCTGAATTTTTTCGTTCACTTCTGGTCCAAAGAAGGGTTTGTTGAGGTATCCGTTGCACAGCACACTGGTGAGCAGCGGATGATGGGGATTGTTCTGCGGGGGAAAGATCAGCAGGCGCAGTCTGGGCAGCAGGGCGATCAGTTCGCGGGTGAGGGGCAAAAAAGGCAGATCGTTGATCTCTGCGTCAAGAATAGCCAGATCGAAGTTGTGGCGTCCGGCCAGAGCCAGGGCTTCTTTGCCGCTGGTGACCTCGAATACCTGAAAACGGCCCCCTTCTTGCAAATGTGCGGCCAGTTGTCCGAGTAAATTTGGGTCGGGAGAGACTGCCAAAATTAATCTGGTCATATTGAAAAGTGTATCACGCGCCCTGATTCGGTGCAAGTTGCAGCCAATGACCTGAAATTTCTCATTTCACTCGCAAAAAAACTCCAGTGCCATTGCTCAAGCGTATTCTCTTGAATTCCAGGCAAAGTGTAGGCCACACGCGGGCATCATCAGAAGGGTTGATTTGATTTACCAGAACTGCACAAGCGGCCTAACCTGTGGCATAATCACTGGGATGACGCATTACATAAAGGAATGTCTATGAAATTCGAGCATATTTGCATTATTGGCCTGGGATACATCGGACTGCCGACTGCCAGTACGTTTGCTACTCACGGCATTCGTGTGACTGGTGTCGATAATAACCCAGAGGTCATTCACGCTTTACAGCGAGGCAAGGTACACATTTATGAGCCTGGCTTGGGTGAGGTGGTAGCCAAAGCTGTTGCCAGTGGCAACTTGCGGGTTTCCCCGAAACCAGTCGAAGCGGATGCTTTCATCATTGCGGTACCCACTCCTTTTTACGAGGATAAGAAGGCGGACTTAAGTTTTGTCCGTGCCGCTGCCGAAGAGGTGCTGCCAGTGCTGCGCGAAGGCAACCTGGTTGTGCTCGAATCGACCTCGCCGCCGTTGACCACCGAAAAGGTGGTGCGCCCGATCCTCGAGAGGAGCGGTCTGGTTGCCGGAAAAGATTTCAAGCTGGCTTATTCCCCAGAACGAGTGCTGCCCGGTCAGATCATGAAGGAATTGATCGAGAATGCCCGCGTCATTGGCGGTGTCGATCGTGCTTCGGCTGAGGCCGGCCGCGATCTTTACGGCACCTTTGTCAAAGGCGACATTTTGCTTACCGATGCGACTACCTCTGAGATGGTCAAATTAATGGAAAACACTTACCGCGATGTCAACATCGCGATTGCCAACGAGTTCTCCCGCCTGGCGGACCGCTTTGGCGTGGATATCTGGGAAGCAATCCAGATTGCCAATCGCCATCCGCGCGTCAAGATTCTCAACCCTGGTCCTGGGGTAGGTGGGCATTGTATTAGCGTTGATCCGTGGTTTTTCGTCGAAGCAGCTCCTGACCTGACCCCCCTCATCCATACGGCCCGCAATGTCAACGATTCCCAGCCAGAATTCGTGATCAAGATCATCGAACACCTGCTGGGAGAAGTGAAGGGCAAACGAGTGGCACTCTTGGGTTTGGCCTTCAAGGCCAACGTTGACGACCTGCGCGAAAGCCCGGCCATTGAGGTGGCTCACCTGCTGGTCAAAGCCGGCGCGGTGGTGAGCGCTTACGAGCCCTATAAGCCTGATTTCCCGGTGGCAGGGGTGAAGATGACTCATTCGCTGCCTGAAGCTGTCGTAGACTCAGACCTGGTGGTTTTGCTGGTGGGGCATACCCAGTTCAAAGAACTGGATCCGCGGCAGTTGGCTGCCATGACCCCGGCCCGTCTGGCACTGGATACTGTGAATGGTTGGGATACCGCTGCCTGGCAGGCGGCTGGCTTCAAGCTGGCCAAGCTGGGGAAGGGCGAAAAGGAGTGAACCGTTTGCGCGTGCTTTCTATTTTCGGGACCCGCCCCGAGGCCGTCAAAATGGCTCCTGTGGTACAGGCTCTGGCGGCGCATCCGCAAATAGAATCCCGCGTTTGTGTGACCGCTCAGCATCGTGAAATGCTCGACCAGGTGCTGGACCTGTTCCAGATTCAACCGGATTACGACCTGAATCTGATGCGTCCCGACCAGACGCTGGCTGGACTGACCGCGGAGATTTTGCAGCATATCGATCCGGTTCTGCAAAAAGAGAACCCTGACTGGGTGCTTGTGCAGGGCGATACGACCACCGTGATGGCAGCGGCCCTGGCCGCGTTTTACCGCAACGTGCATGTAGGTCATGTCGAGGCCGGACTGCGTACCGGCGACAAACGCCAGCCTTTCCCAGAAGAGATCAACCGCCGCATTGCGGGTACCCTGGCGGATCTGCATTTTGCACCGACGGAACTCAGTCGGCAGAATTTGCTGCGCGAGGGGGTTGAAGATTGGCGCATCCACGTGACCGGTAATACCGATATTGATGCTTTGCTGCAGATTTCGGCGCGCCAGGCCCCTGTTCAAGTACAGCAGTGGTTAGAGGAGTGGGGGATTTTACAGGGGAAACGCCTTCTTCTGGTAACGGCACATCGCCGTGAGAATTTTGGCGAACCTATTCGTTCTATCTGCGCGGCACTGAAAGAATTGGCTGAAACTTATGCGGGTGAAGTGCAGATTGTCTATCCAGTGCATCTCAATCCGCACATTCAAGAGCCGGTGCACGAGATTCTGGATGGGGTAGAAAATATCCATCTGACGGCGCCACTCGATTATTTGCCGATGGTGCATCTGCTCAAGCAGGCCACGCTGGTACTGACCGATTCAGGCGGCATTCAGGAAGAAGCCACTGGGCTGGGCAAGCCCACCCTGGTGTTGCGTGAAAAAACGGAGCGTCCTGAAGGTGTGGCTGCCGGGGTGCTCAAGCTGGTGGGTACTGATCGCCAGCGTATTGTGGCTGAAACCCGTGAGTTGCTTGATGATTCCCGTGCCTACGCGGCGATGGCTCATGCGGCCAATCCTTTTGGCGACGGCAAGGCTTCTGCGCGCATTGTGGATGCCTTGTTGAAATTTCCATTGGACAGGTAAATCAATGGAAACAATTTGTATTCTGCCGCGCAAACTGGGGTTGGGCGGACCGGCTTCGTTTCAGGCCCGTCTGGCGGCTGCACTGCGTGAGCAGAACGTCAGGGTGACCTTTGACCCCGCGGAACTGGGAATCGCAGCTATCCTGGTGGTGGGCGGAACCCGCCACTTTGAAGAACTCCGCCGTGCCAAACGACATGGGGTGCGCATTGCGCAGCGTTTAAACGGCATGAACTGGGTACATAAAGTGACTCACACTGGTCTACCTCATTATTTTCGTGCTGAAATTAATAATCGTATTCTTGAGACCATTCGCAGCCATTACGCGGACGCCATCATCTATCAGAGTGAGTTCTCTTACCACTGGTGGGAACGAATTTATGGCGCTGCCCGGGTACCCGAATCGGTGATTTACAATGGGGTGGATTTGCGCGAATTTTCCCCGGCGCAGGCTCCTGAATTCCCCGCGGATTTTTATCGCCTGCTCCTGGTAGAGGGCCATTTCGGTTCTGGCTACGAGGGCGGTCTGTTTACAGCGGTCAAGGCGGCTTCTCTGCTCAGCCAGCGTTTGGCGAAACCTTTGCAGTTGACCGTGGTTGGGGATGCCCCGCAGGAATTGCGTGAAGCAGCTAGCCGCCAGTTTGCCAGTATTGATTGGCGGGGAGTTGTCAAACGGGAAGATATTCCAGCGATCGACCGGTCGGCGCATCTGATGTTTTCTTCTGACGTCAATGCAGCATGTCCTAATTCGGTGATCGAAGCTATGGCTTGTGGCTTACCTGTGGTTGGCTATGACACCGGTTCGCTGCGCGAACTGGCTGCCAATGGGGCTGGAGAGGTGGCGGCTTATGGCAGTGACGTCTGGAAGTTGCAGCCCCCTGATCTCTATGGGCTGGTTGATGCCGCTCAAAAAGTGCTCGATGCTCAGCCCGAGTACTCGCGGCGTGCCCGAGAACAGGCAATCGGTCATTTCGATATTCAAAAAATTGCAGCACAATATCGCCAGGTACTGCTCGAAGAAGAATAAAAAAACCTCGCTACTTACTTTGTAGCGAGGTTTTGCATTCATTATAGGGGACTATTTTTGCCGCTGGTAGGCGATGAACGTTCCGGCCAGAATGATCATCACGACGCCGATCATACCGACGATCACCCCAGAAGTGGGGGTTGTCTCCAGAATATCCGGGGCTTTCTGATTATGTTGAAAAAGGGAAGGCATGGTGGTTGCGGTTGCCTGCGGGGTGATGATGATTCCTTCTTCGTTGCGTTCAGGGAGTGGTCCGCTGATCCAGATGGTTAACATTACCAATCCGATCACCAGCAGAACGAGCAGCAGTTGAGAAAGCACAATTGGGAAATTTCTTTGTTTTTTAGGTTGATTCTCGTCTTCTTTCATGAGCTTCCTCAAATCTATTTGAATTGATTGGCGGCGGCGTTGGCTGCCTGTATGTAGTCGATCTGCTGTTTGATGATCTGCAGGGTAGAACTTTCCATGATCGGGCTGATGGAGTTGATCGTACTGCCTGCCGGCAGGGGCTGCGCAGAGTTCATCAGGTCAGAAAGGGTGGCTTTCAGATCAGGATTGGTCTGAGCATCCAACCCACTCTGATACACGGGCAGGTAACCAGCCAATTGATCGATCTGATCGACAAATTCCGGTTCGGAAAGATAATCCAGCAGATGTTTGGCGGCTTCCAGTGATTGGCTGCTTCCCTGCGGAATGGCCCATAGCCAGCCCTGCGCGTAAGTGATCTTTTGCCCGTTGATCTCAGGCAGGCTGGTCAATTCATTACCGGGTAATTGCCCCTGCAGGTATTGTGAAGCCCATACGACGGCATAGCCGGATGATTGTTGCTGGTAAAGCGACCACGAGCTGGAGAAATCTGACAGTTGGGTATTCCAGATGGGGAAGGCCCCGGACTGGGCTCCGTTGGAAAAATAAGAAAAAGTTTTCAGCAGCGGATCAGTGTCGAGGTGCGGCTCTCCATTTTCGTCGGTGAGTGAACCGCCGGCAGTCTGGTAGATGTTGATCACGACCAGTGTATCCGGGTCAGCTGCTGGGAAGAGGACGGGCAGATTCTGTGTCGAAAGCTCTTGCCAGGTGCTGGGAGGGTAAGGAGTTTGTGCCGGACGGTACACCAGAGCCAGGGCATCCCCGGCAAAGGGAACGCCGAACAAATTATGCTGAATTTCGCTGAGTTGTCCTGCGTAGGGCAGCCAGTTCTGGCCGATCACGTTCAGTGTGTCCTCGTCCAGAGGGACAATTAATCCCTTTAGTGAGGCGGATTCGAGGTCGCGGTATTGCAAGAGCACCAGTGAGGGCAGCGTGGCTGGAGCAGCCAGTGAAGCGTTGGAAAGTGAGTCCAGCAGCCCGCCGCGTCCGTTTTCAGATTTCAGCCGTACTTCCACGGTATATTCCGGAAAGCTGGCTTCGAATTGCTGCAGACGTTGGTTGAAGAGCTTGCCAGTCAGGGTTTCGCCATTGGGGTCGAACTGGGGAGGTACCCATAGCACCAGCGTTGAGTTGGCCACTGCAGTAGCGGTTTGAGCTGCGGTGGCGATGACGGTAGCTTCTGAGGTCGCTGCTTCTGTAGCTTCCAGCGTGGGCCCAGCCACAGATTGGGTAGCGGCCAGTCGGCTCATGGCGGCATTGAACTGATCCTGCAATTGACAGCCGGCCAGCAGAAAAACTACCAGCAGAGGCAGTACGAACAGAAAGGAAAAATAACGTCTTTTCTGTTTGATCAAGTGGGGTTCTGTCTCTGGTTTTGCTTGCTTGGATATCATTTGAGTTCGACGGGGTTTCTCAGCAATGCAAGCAGGAGGGCAAGAGAGTTCTCGATGTCTGAGAGGTCGATCATCTCAGCCGGCGAGTGAATGTAGCGGGTAGGGATGGAAAGACAGCCTGAAGGTACACCGGCGCGCGTCAACTGGATGACTCGCGCATCCGTGGTGCCGCCTTCAAGGATTTCCATCTGATAGGGCAGGTTGGCTTTTTGCGCGGTTTCGACCATCCAGTCCACGATTCGTGGATCGGCGATCATGCCGCCGTCTTTGACTTTGATGGCAGGGCCTTTTCCCAGCGAGACTTCCATTTTAGAGGTATTGGGCACGTCCCCGGTGCGGGTGACGTCCACGGCCAGCCCCAGGTCGGGATCCACGCGGAAGGCACTGGTGGTGGCTCCGCGAGTACCCACTTCTTCCTGAGTGCTGAAAACGAAGACCAGTTCGTGTGGGGTTTCTTTGATCTGTTTGAGGGCTTCGATCAACAGGACGCAGCCAATGCGGTCATCCAGGGCTTTTGAGACGACCCGTTTGCCCAGGTCGATATAGGGGCGTTCGAACACGCCTGCATCCCCGACCCGTACAGGGCAATCTTCGCGGCTGCTGGCGCCAACATCGATGTAGAGCTGATCCAGGCTGGGTTGTTTGGAGGGGTCATCGAGAGCATCGACGCCGATCACCCCGCGTACGCCGCTGAGGAACTGGACGTGTGCGGCTACACAATTGCGCGGATAAAGATAGCCTAGATTGCTGAAGCGCACAAACCCGTTTTTATCCACGTGAGTGGCAATAATGCCGATTTCATCCATGTGGGCAGAGAGCATGATCCGTTTGCCGTTCGTGCTTTTCTTGCCCTTGGTGACGATCAAATTGCCCAGGGCATCGACGACCACAGAATCAGCATAAGGAGCCACTTCCGCTTTGATCACATCGCGAACGTTATTTTCATAACCAGAGGGGCTGGAGGGAGCCACGAGTTTTTGAATGAGTTCTTTCATCATATCTCCTGATCGTGAGTAAGTATACTTCAGGCAGGCGTTTCAGGCGCGCTCACTGGCCAGCAGGGCCGGGGTGAGCCGTTCCAGAAAGGCGTAGAGTAGCTGCAGGGTATTCAGCCAGTCACTGGTCGCTGAGACCAGACAAGCAGTGTGGGCGTATCGCCCGGGGACGGAGATCGAGACGCTTGGAATGCCTGCGCGGGTCTTGTGAATATTGCCGGCATCGGTACCGCCACCGCCTGGCTGACGGAACTGATAGGAGATTTGCTCTTTCTCTGCCGTTTCAGTCAACAGCCGGATCAGACGTGGGTCAGAGAGGGTCCCGGCATCGGCTACGTAAATGGCTGGGCCTTTGCCCAGAATGCAGTTATATGCGGTGTTTTCTTCATCATCTTCGCGCGGCAGATCGAAGGCTGGGGTGGAATCAACGGCGATGGCCAGATCGGGGTTGAAGCGAAATGCTGAGACTCTGGCTCCGCGGGCGCCGATCTCTTCCTGTACCGAGAAAGAAGCCAGCAGAGTGATGTTCTGCGGAGCATGTTTGAGCAGTTCGATCAGGGTCGCTACGCCGATGCGGTCATCCAGGGCCTTCGCCCGCAGGCTGGGACCAATTTGCATGAAGCGGGTGGCATAGGTGGCATAATCACCGACTTTGGCTTTGCCGGCTCCGCCCGGGCCAAGATCAATGCGCAGACTGTTCAGCGAGATGTTTGATTGCAATTCATCGTGTTCGACCAGATGAATAGGTTTGGCCCCAATTACCCCTGGCAGATGATCTTTGCCGACCAGCACCTGTTTGCCGGGCAGTTGTCGTTCATCCTGACCGCCCAGGGTCACAAAAGAATAGAGCCCTTCCCCGTTATCTTCGACGATCATGAAGCCGATCTCATCCATGTGTGCATCCAGCATCACGCGCATGGGGTTTTCGACGCCGCGAGCATTGCGGGTGACCAGCAGATTGCCCAAAGCATCGACCTGCATTTCATCCGCGATGCCATTCAGTTCTGTTGCGATGATCTTACGGATTTCGCCTTCATCGCCCGAGACGCCGACGGCATTGCACAGTTTTTCGAGCAGAGCGATCTGTTCGCTCTCGACTTTCATTGGATTGGTCATGGCAGCATCTCCCGGTGAAGGGTATCCAGCGTGTCCGCGTCTAGATGGCGGACGAATTCAGCGATCAGGCGGCCGGTGCGTTCAATGTCGGCCAGGACCACCTCTTCGACAGGGGTGTGCATATAGCGCAGCGGAATGCCCAGCACCGCGCAGGGAATGCCGCTGCCTACGATTTGCAGCAGCATGGCATCTGTGCCTGAATTTTTGGGCATCGGCTCGATAGCGTGCGGAATTTCGTATTTTTCGGCGATCTTCTTGAAGGTCTCACGCATGAAGGGATGAATGTTGGCGCCGATGCCGATGGTTGGCCCTTTGTCGAGGGAATAAGCGCGGTAATCACTGGCGCCCGGGCCTTTGGCAAAGGTAACATCCACAGCAACCACCATATCCGGAGCCAGTTCATACGGTGAGGTTGCTGCCCCGGCCAGAGTCTCTTCTTCTTCGACTGTCGCTACCATCCACACGTTCCAATCGAGTTCGACTTTGCGGATTTCTTCGAGGCAGACGGTGAGCGCGGCGACCGAAGCCCGGTTATCCAGCGTGTGCCCGCTGAGGGCTCCACCAGCCAGATCCAGTGGTTGGGTAGCAAATGAAATGCGGTCACCCACGCGCACCAGTTCTTTGACCTCGCTTTCGGGCAGGGCCAGATCGATCAAGATACGCCCCAGACTGGGTGTTTTGCCTTTGTGGGCATTCTTCAGCAGCCGGTCCGGCCACAGGACGGCCAGACCCGGCAGGTCGCGCTGCCCGTGGACGGTGACTTCCTGCCCGGGTAAAATGCGCGGATCGACGCCGCCGATCTCGGTGACGGTCAAGAATCCGCCTTCCTGAATACCGGTGACGATCAGGCCGATGGCATCCATGTGTGCGGCAAATAGAATGCTTGGGGCCTGGGGACGGTCGTGAGCGCGGCGCAGGGCGTGCAAACTGCCCAGCTTGCTGACGCTCATTTCATCGACGAGGGGCTTCCAGGTATCTGCGATGACCTGGCGCACCGGGTCTTCACTGCCCGAAAGGCCGGGCAGGGAGATCAATTGTTTGAGGAACGGAGAAATATCATTCATGGAAATTTTCTTCCTGGAGTGAAGGATTTATCCGGGATTGGCTTCAGTGGGTGTCTCGGTGGGTGTTGCGGTAAAGGTTTCCGTGGGCATGGGTGTCTCAGTAGGCACCAGCGTTGCGGTTGACAGAGGCGTCTCGGTGAACGTGGCTGTTATGGTATAGGTAGCGGTGGGAGTAAAAGTCAGAGTGAGGGTGGGTGTGGGATACAGCGTCGGGAAAGCCAGGGTTTGCGTGGGCTGGGGAGTGGCGGTGATGATGACGGTACTGATTTCGGGGGTGGGGGTGCGCGCATTTTTGGCAGCTTCGCCTACCCAGAGGACGATGATGCCGATCAGGTAGAGCGGCAGTGTCGCCAGAATGATGATCACCAGTGTGTGGCGTAGTTTGGCAGTGCGCGGGTTGATTTCAGCCATTTTTCCCTGTGCTTTTCATCATCATAACACGGCCAGAAATACTCGGCAAGATAAACCCGGCTGTGGACGAACACAGCCGGGGAAAGAGTTTTTGGAAGAAAAAATCAATGAAGATCCTGGCTGACCGCACCGTGCACCTGCTGGATTTCTTTCTGCACGGCGACAAAGAGGCTTTCGGCTTTCAGATCTGTGATGGTGTAACACGGGCAATCCAGATGGTTCGAGAGCTCTTTGGCTAAACCCTGATCGAAGGCGACGTGTTCCATGTTGATCACCACGCTGTGGATCTTTTGTTTGGCGATCATATCTGCAAAGGTGTAGGCTTCTTCCTGTGGGGGCAGATGCCCTACTGAAACGTTGCCGGCTCCGTCGGTGAGAACGATCAACAGCGGCATGACGTCGGGATGCAGTATCTTTTCTTTGCGCAGCACATCATAGGCCATCATCAGCCCCGCCGAAAGCGGAGTTTTTCCGCCTACCGGGATGTCGGTGAGCGCCCTCTGTGCCAGCATGACCGAGCTGGTCGGCGGCAGCACCAGGGTGGCCCTGCTTTTCTGAAAGACGATCAGCCCAACCCGGTCGCGGCGCTGGTAGGCATCGGTCAGCAAAGAGAGGATGGCACCTTTGGTGGCGGCCATGCGCTCGGCTACAGCCATTGACCATGAGGCATCCACCAGAAAGAGAATGAGGTTGGCTGCCCGACGCACGCGGATCTTTTTCATGTAATCCGCGGGACGGATGGCAAAGGCGACCTTGTTCTTTTTCAGCAGCGCTTCGCGTTCGTTCTGGAAAGGCGCAGCAGCACGCAGGGTGGCGTCGAAAGCCAGATCGTCGCTGCGACCGTTGGCCGGGCGAGATTGGATGTAGCGTCCGCGCTTGCGTTCAGTGTGCGTGACAGACCGCCGTCCGGCATAAGAGCGCATCATCTTGTCGAGCGGGGTATCGAGCTTGCGCGGATTGAATTCCTCACCATTGGGCATCTTTTTGCCGCCGGCCCACCAGTTGGGGTCTCCTTGATTGAACAGGTTCTGGTTGGCAGGCTGCGGAATTCCCTGGTCAGGCGTTTGCTCGCCGGATTCTTCCGGCGTTACGCTTTTTTTGAGGAAGACGTTTCTCCATCGCCCAGTTCGGATTGTGATTCCTGTTGGGTGGTGCTGACTGCGGTGTGCTGCAATTGCTCGATACGCTCGTGCAGCTCTTCCGCGCCCATCTCTTCGCGTTGGAAGGGTCCGCCCTTCATGCGGTGCGGCAGGGCCAGTTCGGCAGCCAGGGCGATATCTCGGTCGGTGATGGTCGTGCGTCCCTCGAAGGCGGCCTGAGCTCGTGCCGCTTTGAGAATCACCAGATCAGCGCGGTGGCCATCCACGTTCAATGAAGCTGTCAACCCGGCGATGGAAAGCAGGTTGTGGCGGGTGTAGGTGACCGCATCGACCAGCGCACGGGCTTTCTCGATCTGGACGGAAAGTTCTTTTTCTTTCTCCATCCAGCTCTCGCGAAAACGGGCGGCATCGGCTTCGAACGCAATGTTGCGTTCCATGATCTCCACCCGTTCGCGTGCTTCACGGATGCCATAGATTTCCACGGATAGGGCAAAACGATCCAACAGTTGCGGCCGCAGATCCCCTTCTTCGGGGTTCATCGTTCCTACTAAAATGAAGCGAGCGGGGTGGCTGAAGGAAATGCCCTCACGCTCGACGATATTAACGCCCATCGCCGCGGCGTCCAGCAGGACGTCGACCACGTGGTCGTCAAGCAGGTTGACTTCATCGATGTAAAGCATGCCGCGGTTGGCTGCAGCCAGTACGCCCGGCTCGAAAGCGCGCACCCCTTTTTGGATAGCCTTTTCGATGTCAAGGGTACCTACCACCCGATCTTCGGTTGCGGATACGGGTAGATTGACGAAAGGAGTAGGCCGCGTGGTGACCGGCAGTTCTTCGCCGCGTTCGTGACGCTCGCGGCATTCGGTGCACCAGGTGGCTGGTTTATCCGGATCGCAGCCGAAACGGCAGTCCGCTACTACTTTGACGCTGGGCAGCAGGGCTGCCAGCGCGCGGGCAGCCGTGGATTTGGCGGTTCCGCGTTCACCGCGGATGAGAACGCCCCCGATGCGGGGATCGACCGCATTGAGCACCAGCGCGCGGCGCATACGGTCTTGACCAACAATTGCAGTAAATGGATAGATAGCTGGCATAGAAGCAAATCTTCCTTAATTGGTAGGATTCAAGCTTTCGTAAGTGTACCACAAAGGTTTTTCAAAGAAAAATTTTTGCTGCCGCTTTTTGTTTGGTCCCAGTAAGTGGCTGTGCTATAGTAAAAGGAATTTTTTATGAAGGATGCAGGCTATGGAACTCTCAGAAAGTGCACAGAAAGTACAAAAAGCCCTGGCAGAATGGGGAATCGAGGCCAGGGTCGTAGAATTACCCGATTCCACGCGTACCGCGATTGAAGCCGCACAGGCCATTGGCTGTACGGTCTCGCAGATCGTCAAGTCACTGGTCTTTCGTGGCGCTGAAAGCGGAGCGGCGATTTTGATTGAGGCCAGCGGTACCAATCGTGTCAACGAGAAGGCCATCGCGGCTCTGATCGGCGAAAAGATCGTCAAAGCGGATGCCGATTTCGTGCGCGAACAGACCGGTTATGCCATTGGCGGTATTCCCCCGCTGGGACATGCTCATCCTATGAAAGCGGTGCTGATCGATGAAGATTTGCTGCAGTATGCTGAACTGTGGGCGGCTGCGGGTACCCCGCATGCAGTTTTTCGTTTGACCCCCACCGAATTGGTCAAGATTGCTGGCGGAACAGTGGCCGCAATTAAATAAGGAGAAGGCTGGCAGCGCCAGCCTTCTCCTCTTTCTAGATCAGGTTGAAGAATAAAGCAGCAGAAGGTCCCCACATGGAGCTGTCATTGAAGTTGGGTGAGAATGCAAAGAGAAAAGTAATCACGCAGATGATTGCCAGCACCACCAGACCCAGTTGGGCGTAGCCCAAAATCAGCCCGGTCAAAGCCATGCCGTCACCGGTCAAAGTACCGTTGCTCTCGCGGATTTCTTTCTTGGCCATGTGCCCTGTGATCACCGCAGCGATTGCTCCAAAGAAGGGAATCACAGGCAGCCAACTCAAAATACCGCAGATCATACTGGCTACCGCCAGGGTACTTTCGTGCCGGTAGACCGGTGTATAAGGAGGAATGGTGTAGGAATTGTTATTTTCTGGAATAGTCATTTTTTCTCCTGTTTCCCGCGAACGGGGTTCATTTCGATTTTATACCTAATATACGCAGACGCAAATCAAGGGTTGCAAATTAAAAAGAAAGAGCCGGTTTCCCGGCTCCGAAGTGACAGAATCTTGAATTAACCGTTGATCAAATGGATCAGCCAGGCGGCGCCTAAGGCGACCAGGATCAGTGCCAGCACGCCCAGGGCGAAGTACAGATATCCCAGCACCAGACCGGTACGCGACAGCTTGATGCCGGTGAGGGTACCATCGCTGGCTTTGATCTGACGGTGAGAAATGTGGCCGGTGATGACCGCTGCCAGCGCGCTGAACGGTGCCAGCAGCATGGCCACCAGGGGTTTCATGTGGATCACGGAATGCAGCAGCACCAGAAAATAAGAAAAGATGCCGGTGAGTGTACTGACGAGAGCCAGCACGCTGAAGCCTTTCTCTTGCGGTTGGGGTGAATCGGAATGAGTTTCGATAATATCAGACATGGTTGTTTCCTCCAGAAGAATTTATTCAATCATATCTCAAAACGATGAAAACTAAATAAGCATTGGCAATGGTGATTGAATTTAGCTTCTTGGATCATGAGAAAGCTTAAAATAATTTGCACATTACAAATTTGTAATTGAGGAAGGACATTTTGGGGGTAAGATAGCCAAAGATATTTGCGGGGAAGACACTCAACATTGCGGGGGAAGAAATGCAGCCATTCAAGAAAGTTATATTCATTGGGGCAGCTCTGCTGCTGATCGCGGCCCTGTTCACCACAGCCCAGGCGGACTATCTAGGTCCCAACCGGGTCATCGTCACATACGAGACCATCTACCAGCGCCAGGCCTGCCGCTTTGTGGACGTGCGTGACCCGGCTGGCCCGGGTGTCTGCGCCTGTACCATGACCGTCTACGTTGGGCCCAAGGACAGCTGCCCCGGCAGCGTGGATAGCCATTATTTTCATACCGATGTTTGTGGGTGGAGTTCAGAGAACCCCGATTGCACCGACGCTGGTTTGGATTCCATCAGCGGGCCCTCGAGCTCCATCCAGAGCTGCTCTCTGGGGGATCAGGCCTGTACCGCCGTCGTGATCGAACACCGCACCACCCTGGCCGCCGCCACCGTCAGCGGCGCCATCACCTGCTCCACTCCCGGCCAGAACGGCTGGTGCATCGGCCCGGCCGTTCTCAACGTCAGCGGCAGTGAACCCCTCAGCGGCTACAGCATCCTCACCATCGAAGGTACCCGCAACAGCGAAAGCTTTGCCTGCCCCGGTGACCACTGCAGCAACGTCCCCCTCAGCGAAGGCAGCAATGACTTCCAGTTCTGGGCCATCTCCAGCTACGGCGACAGCTCTGCCATGGGCAGCGCCAGCGCCAGCGTGGATACCCAGGCCCCCACTATCAGCGGCAGCCTGAGCGGCACGCAGGGCGAGAACGGCTGGTACACCTCCGCCGTCACCCTCAGCGCCGCCGCCACAGACCCCACCCCCGGATCAGGCATCGCCAGCTTCGAGGTCTCCGCAGATGGAGCTGCCTGGCAGCCCTGCAGCGGCAGCCTCACCCTGGGCGACGGCGTGCATACCGTCTCCCTGCGTACCGCGGACGCTGCCGGCTGGACGGCCAGCGCCGAGCAGACCTTCTCAGTGGATACCCAGGCCCCGCAATTGAGCGCCGATCTGGCCGGACACCTCGTCAGCCCCGGGCGTTACAACACCACCGCCACCCTCAGCGCCAGCGGCAGTGACACGGGTTCCGGGCTGAATCGCATCGAATATCAGGATAATTCCGGGGGCTGGACGACCTATACCGACCCCCTCGTCTTCTACAACGGCCAGCACGAGATCGAAGTACGTGCGGTGGACCAGGCCGGGCTGACCTCGGACGTCCAGACGTTCAGCTTCTTCGTCGAGAGCCGCGGGCCGTACATCACGGTGCCGGACCACTGGCAGGTGGGGCAGACCATCTCCCTCTCGGTACAGGCCAACAGCTTCTCGCTGGGCAGCGTCAGCATCGTCGTCTCGGACCCGCAGCAGCGCTGGCCGGACGTGGAGCAGGTCTACCCGGC